>Ga0066255_1000001_pt1 | contig 2166111 bp, 1800 predicted proteins | sample ThiBiot_750_biof_FD_71148 | JGI IMG/M metagenome (GOLD analysis project Ga0066255, IMG submission 71148) | Wastewater bioreactor microbial communities from Cape Town, South Africa - Thiocy_expt_750_biof (version 2) | ecosystem: Engineered > Bioreactor > Thiocyanate-remediating >...
TTGGCCGTATGCAAGTCTCTGGCCTTATCGGAGTCTACCCTAAAGAACTCCCAACCCCGAAACCTCCTGTAAGCCCAGTAAAACTGAACGGAATCATTGGGGTGGGAAGTCTTACAGGAGTACCCAATTACCAGTAGAACTCTATGGAATCTATTCGAAGCCTCGTTGAAAGCAGCCTGTCTGTAGAAGAGGTCATCGCTAGGATTAGGAAGGAGAGAATAGAACTTTCGTTTACGGAATTATTCCCTTGAGAAACCACGGATAGCCTCCTAACCATTGAATTTCGGCTTTAATCTCTGTCCTACGTAGCAAGACAGAAATTAAAGCCGGGCCGTCCCTTACGTAAATAGTTGAAGATTATCGAGACCCGCGAGCTTTGAACTTTAAATACTCCTGATACGTTTTGTTTAAGTCTATCACTTTTCCTGTGTCTGTAGTTTTTACAGGGAATAGCCCAAGCACGTTTCCAAGGAAGCTGTAGGCATCGTACTTCTTCGTAACACGCACAACCTCATCAATAACCTTAATTGTCTCCGGATCAGCGAGAATAGGCGTATTCAAGAATACGGGACTAGCTTCAATAGCGTCACGACTGACACCATCATATAGAACAGTCGACGATACAAAGTGGTCTGGATAAGATTCGATTGTTTCTCGAATGATCGGAGTACTGACTGCGCTTGAGGTTTTGATCCACTTAACTTCGGTCAATCGCTTCTGTCGGCGTAGAAGCGAGACCCAGTCGCAGATGAAAACAAGCATACTTAGACGCTCAGGACTGCACTTTCCATTCCGCTGTAGAATGGCAACCATGATTTGAGCTAGGTGATTGCTGTACATTACTCAATCTCCCTTGACAAATCTGGACGACTGAAGTGTGCCTTTTGTGCTGCGATCATAGATGTAAGACGTGACATGCCCTCCATACTGAAGAATTCATCGAACTTTTGTTGTGTCCAACACACATTAGATTCTGACTCAAGGAGAAGAATAGCGTGCTCTTGAAGACCAATGTCAATTCTAACACCTGAATAGGTTCATCCCCGCGTGTGCGGGTGACATACTAATACAGAAACCCCTGAATCATAATGGGTTAACCGAAACTACGAAACCGTACCGATGTTTGCCTTCTCCTAATACAACGATTTTCAAAGAACATACGATATAGCCGAATCACCCTGCCGTCAACCACTATCCCTGGCCTCGGCAAGGAACGACACCAGCTGGATACCGTCCATCTCCCTGGGAATCCTTCTGTTCGTACCAAGGGTCCGGAACCGGAAGCCGCTTTCATGGGAAGAATCGCTCCAGCAGATGACGGCATTGCCATCCTCGAGACCGATCTCGACATTGCGCCAGATCATGTCACGTACCTTGCGGTTGTACACGCCGACATATACCCCGGCACGCACTTCGAGAAGCCATACTCCGAGACGACCCCGCAGACGCGGCGGCGCATTCTCAACGACGATGACCATCATCACCATCTCCTTTCGGATCAACGAACGCAGGTAATATCTGCCCCGGTGCAGGTGTGGGCTTGTCGATACCACCCGCTGATAGAACGTCCTCGATGATGGGGATGATCCGCTCGAGCAGGTTGCTCTTCCTGAACATGTCCCTGCAGGCAAGGCGTACTTCCCTGTCGATATTCTCCGGCCTCTTCGCCGCCATGGCGAACGCGATGGGGACGACGGTGTCGAACTTGAAGAGGTCGGCGATGTCGTATACGAACGACAGAGGCTTTCCCGTGTGGACGAAACCGATGGCAGGTGCATATCCCGCAGCGAGTACCGCAGCCTCCGTCACACCATAGAGACAGGCGGTGGCAGAGGACAACGCCCTGTTGATGGGGTCGGCTCCCTCCCAGTCCTCGACGTCGTAGTCACGCCCTTGCCAGCGCACGCCGTACTGTGCCGCCAGTACCTGATACATCTTGCCCTCACGTGCCCCTTCGATGCCACGTAGCTGTTGGATGGAACGCCTCGCCGGCGGCTCCTCCATGAATCGGAGTGCATACATCTTCCGTACGACCTTCAACCGTAGATCGTCGTCGAGCGCAAGCCTGGCCTGGTAGAGAAGCCGGTCCGATCTCGCACCACCGGGTTGTCCCGCCGAATAGAGGCGAACGGAAGCTTCACCGACCCAGATGAGCAACGTGCCCGTACGAGCCGCCAGCATGACGGCATTGTGCGAAATGCGGGTACCTGGCTCCAGCATGAGGCACGCCACACCTCCGACAGGAATATGCGTGCGGGTTCCGTCCTCGATGACCGATACGAAGGACCCGTCGAGAACGTCGATCTGCGAACGTTCGACCCAGAGGATGGAAAGACGCTCCTTGATCGGTATGGCACCGAGGTCCGGAAGCAATGGACTCGAAAACGACATCGGAACACCTCATTCGTTGTAACAACGATCGCTAGCGCGAAAACGTGATTCATCTATCTTATTCTCCCGATCGCCATGTCTGCCCACAATACCTCCGTACCTAATCGAGGCGCGACGCCGGCACTACCCCGGGATACCGAGGGGCAGGATGTCGATCATATATACTTATGCTATCGCATCGTCCGAATGACAACGCCGCCACCGGACCATCGATCCGATGACGGCGATATCGATGTCATTATCTCTGGCGTCGGACGAGCATCAACCCACATCCCCAGGCCCGCGCGTGGCCGAGGCCGGAGAGCAGCATGGATGTGAACGCATTGCCGTCACGCACCTGCAGAACACCGGATACATCCAGCATGCTGAGTGTTTTCTTCTCGTCTTTGGGATGATCGTCGACGGAATAATTGTCGACGACGAGGCTGTCCGCCACTATCGCGAATCCGTTCTGTCCACCACGGCGATCGAGCCATAGACGCGACTCTTCCAGATGGAGGACATGGCGGGGCCGGCGTATGCCGTTCGCCATATCGGAACGGCGTGCGCTGCCCATGATGTCCACGCGGTTGCCACGACGTTTGAGCTTGATGTTGTCCGCATCGTACACCGCCTTGACAGGATTGCAGCGCAGGGAGAATGCAAGGTTCTCACCGTCGCGGATGCCGGGATTGTAACGCTTGGTCTCGACGTTCCACACGTCATCGACGCTACCCAATGGCTGTTCGGAGACGATGGTGAAGATCGGCAGACCATCGGGGTCATTATCGGCACGGTAGATGAAGTCACGTTTCTGATCATCATGTCTGCCGGCCAGCTTCCATACGAGTTGATGAAGACCGTAGGCATCGAGACGAAGGATGCGATGACGTCGTAACTCGGCCAGGGTGACATCAGGACGTAGTGAGACACGGGATATGTGATGACTCATGATCCTCCGCCTCCTTCCTGTGCGACGCCATCCATGGCGATTTCCGGGGGCCGTGTACCGTAGTCGGTGGATACCGAACGTCGTTCCAGAAACACCGTCACGGAACGACTGTCATGCGTACGTTCTCCGAAATCTACCGGGACGTCCCGACGCTGTACTCTGGAAATGGGATTCAGGCCCGACGAAGCGAATACGCTTTCGAGATTCGTGTCGACGACATAGCGAACATCTCCAACCGTACTTCTGCCGGAACGTACGGGAATCTGTCGGAGTGCCGTCCAGGCATCCGTATCCACCAGCGATGAGTCATCGACGATGGGCAGACTCGGCGGACATGACTTGCGGCCGAGGAACAGGGCCCAACGTGGAGCCATGAGTGCAGTATGGAGTCGTTCGAGCAGGTGCCTGTCCTCGCTCTGCAGCCCTACGAGAAATGAGGCGTCATGTAGATAGTAGCGATACGACAACTGGGCTTCCTTGATGGAACCTTGGGCTGTGATGACGTTCTGTGCCGTGTGGAAGTCCTCGTCGATCATTCCCTGTGCATCGACGCGAACGGCCATGCCCAGAGATGTAAGATCCTCGACGGGTTCCGAACGATCACGTCCGAGAGCACAGCACAGCAAGCCAATGACGGCACTCTTCGTAGGTTCCAACGTGGTTTCCCGGAACTCGAAACGGCTCTCGATACCGTAGGACTGCATGGGACCATGCAGCCGCAGGAGTAGTGTGTGTGGCATCTTACGCTCCGAGCTTGCTCTTGACGTTCGACACCGTACTGTCGATGAGTGCATCGAGTGATTTCACGGCGGTGTTCTGCAGATCTCCGAGGAGCGCTCGGTCGTTCGACGTGATGGTGAAGACGGATCGTTCGCCACTGCCGAAGAGGCCATCGAGCGTCGACCAGTGCTCCCCGAGTTTCTTCACGGAATTCTCGACGAGTGACTTGCCGTCTTTCGATTGCACATCCGGCCGTACGGGAGCTTCGAAGGCATTCGCGAGCGATACCGGTGCCGAACCCTGACGGACCACGACCATGACGAGCGATGGCGGTGTATGCGCGGCGAACGACGTCTGTTTTCCGGAGGGCAGGGCCAGGGCATACGCACGGAGATAGGCGGCGAGTCCTGTCAACGACAGCTCCACGTCGTTGCCCAGATTCTTGACGAGTAGCGGCACGTCGACGACGGAGTAGCCGTAGAAGCAGGCGGAATTGTAGCCCGTCAGTCCCATCATCCCGGCGCCTTGCGTCCCTTCTTCCTCGTTGATGTCATCGACGGCGGTGAAGAAGTCGAACTCGCTTTTCAACTGATTCGTGGATATCAGGTGGGCAACCTGACTCGCGGCGTCGACGTTGAGCTCGGGGAACTCTGCCAGCATACGCCCGAACAGGGCGATGTCCACACTTCCGACGGATTTCACGTTCTTGCTCTTGCCGACGAGGATGTTCTGAATGGCCTTCTTGAGCTCGGCCGTAAGATCCTGGAGTCCCGAAGCTTCTTCCCCTTTCGCCTCCTTCTTCTTCTTGCTCTTGCCCTTGGTCTTGCCTTCCTCGTCACTGGCGTCGGTCTGCGGAATGGCACGAAGGGCCTCGATGAGATCGCTGGATCGGGATGCGATGATGTCGGCGATCGCCGCGATGTGTGCGTTCGAGATGTAGACGAGGACGGACGTCTTGCCTTCCTTGATCGCACCGAAACCGACATCTCCGATGACGGCTTCGCTTATCGCCGTGGCATCGCTACCGGGAATTGCATGATCCTTGACGAGGATCTCGGACACGAGCTTGGCGAGATGTTTCGTGCGTGTGCCGATGATTCCCGCGACGCCGTTGTCGAATTCCGGCGACTGCCGTACGGCACGCTTGATGGCCTGGGCCGAGATACGACTGCGTAGCGCACCGCCGAAGTAGGCCGTCTTTGGTTGATTGTTCTGGTCCCGGTTCAGGTTTGCCGCAGGGACGTTACGAAGTGTATGGATTTCGACGAAGAATTGTTGCTGACTCATGGTATCGTCCTTGATCAAGATTCGGTGGTTGGAATGTCCCCGCTTTCCGGGGATGTATCGGAATCGGCGGTCTTATCGCTACCTGCCCAGAAGTCCTTGGCCCATCTACGCTGGATATAGCCATGGTTGCTGTTCCATCCGCGCAGGTCGGAATACAGGTCGTAGAAATTCAGTTGCTTGTCCTTGGAGTCGAGCTGACCCAGGATGGCATTCAGCATTTCCAATGCGTCGGATAGCGAGGCGTCGAGCAGCGTCGACATACGTAGGTCGAGAGATTCGGCTCCGACCGCAAGAGAAGCCCGTAACCTTCTGCATGCCGTACCAAGGGATACGGGAGCGTTCGTATGCATATCCGGATAGCAGGCGCATAATCCAGCTATCGCGATCTGAAGATCTGCATGCTCGCTCATCGTCAGAGTATTGCCAAGTACCTTGAATGCGTCGATGGGTCTGTCGGCCATGTAGGCGAATTTCAGTCGCGCGACGTTCGCCCGTGCCGATGCCGATTCCTTGCCCGTACGTTGTGCTCGGCCATGCCATTCGATAACCCTGCCGATGGATGCGACCGGTGGATCGGCAGACTGTTTCGTCGTTGGTGGATCCGAAGATCCTTCGCTGTGGGACATGAATGTCGTCCTTCGATAGTAGATAGAAATAGAATATGATCGGAATGTCAGGCGACGTCCGCTGCGGCGAATTCCCGATGCAGGATAGCGTGGGCGAGCGCGGCAGCACGTGCACTACGCGCCGTCGTTCCGTAACTGTCGGTGATGTTCTTCAATACGCGTTCCGCGGTATGACGGCACTCACGGCGCCAGTCTTCGGCGATCTCGTCCCGTTCGTCGGTGGAACCGGATCGAGCCAATCGTCGGATGTAGTCATGGATCATGGTACCGAGTGCGGACCAGTATTTGCTCTTCCATGAGAACGAGTTCTTCAAGGCGATGACTTCCCTGCGCTCGATGTCGCCAAGGTTCGTCTTGTCGGGGTGCAGCAACGTTTTCGCGAACTGCCATAGTCCCTGATCGAGGTTCTTTTCCAGACCGTTGGCCGTATGCAGGAGCTGGTCGAGGCGATCGCGATTGTCAGGGTCGGCGGCGATGCCGGGATAGAACGGAAATCGTTCCATGTGCGAGTGCTCGATCTTCCCTTTATCCGTCTGGACGCCGAAGGCGAACATGTCGATGTGTACCGGCTCACCATGCGGAGGAGCGGGTGCATTCCGATGCTCCTGTAGAACCGAAGGAGGGTGATACCTGGACGAGCCGGATTCGGCCGCCGCGTAGAGGATCTGATACTCACGCCACAGGGCCTTCTCACGATCGAGGTTCAGGACACGTTCCTCATCCTTGTCGTTCATGTAATAGGCCATCATCGGATCGCGGGCGACGGAGACATCCTTGTCGCCTTGCGAGAGAAAGACGCCATCGACATTGTCGTCGTCGGCTCGTGTCAAGAGAAGGCGCCTGCTCTGGAATGTCAGAAGGTCCAGCAAACCGGCGTCGGCGCGCTGTTCGGCGTGAACGGATGGGCGCTCCCATGCAGGCATGTCGTCAGGCTCGCTCTCGCGGAAGTATGCCAGGGGAGCGTTCAGCAGTAACGACTCCAGGAGGTCCTTGCCGGCGATCCAGAAGATGATGCCTCCGGCGACGAGTGTGCCATGGGAGAAGTTGAAGGGTTTGGATACTCCGCCGCCCACGGCATAGGCCTGCGCCGTGATGAGGGCCCGCGCGGCTTCGGCATTGGTCATGGTGCGGCCGTCCTCTTCGTACCGATGGGAGAACCATACGGCATTCGCACCACTCGCGTCCTCGAAGACCAGTTTGTTGAGCGACTGTTTCTTCTCGCTCGAGGGTTGAACGTGCTGGTAGAACGGTCGCTCCGGATGGAAGAGCTCGAACCGGTGGCCCCATTGCTCGACGTAGTCGTCGAACGGCTGCATCGGAAGTGGTCCGACCGTATCCGGAGATTTCTTCCAGCCGGGAATCCGGTCTCCATAGACGCGGATGAAGACGGCCAGAAGAAAGCGACGAAGTGCGGCGGCCTCGCTCACCGACGTGGTGACGAGGTCCGTGATATCACCGCTCCGCTCGAAGACCTGGCGGAGGCTCAGAAGTCCGGTGGTCCTTCCATCCTGAAGGCGGCATGGAAGCCAGGGCAGTGTGATCAGGTTAAAACTCATGTGATGATCCCTCACGTATATATCTGATATCGAAACGATGTCCTACCCAGAGAATGTGTATGTCGCTTGTATAGGACGAAACATCGAACATACATCGAAACTGCTCAGTCGATCTCCAGACCAATTACAGCATCGAATCCCACGGTACACGATCCGTCTCCTGCTTCCCAGACGAGATCATCGAAGACGAGCGGCGTCAGATAGCCGAGTGCCGGACAGCCTTCGGTCAGCGTCTTCCAGTACCGTACGTCACCGTCCTGCTCATCCCTCATCATGTCCAGAAGCGCGTGGACGACAGCACGTTTGGAGATGGGAGCTTCGTTCTCGAGCGCTTCGCGGATACCGGTGGTCGTCGTGAGGAGCTCGGCGTTGAAGGGGCGTCGTAATGCCGGGTCGAGGAACCAGTTTCCGTCGTCGTCGGCATGGAGACACAGGACGCGAATGGAGTTGTCGGCCAGCCTGGTACTGGCTCGTATACGGTTCTCGATGTTTTCGTCGTCGAGGAGCGGCAGGCCTTCCATGATCGATGCGGCATGGTGTGGATCGTCGATGAGGACCTTCCGTGCCATTTGCCGGCTGACGGCCGTCGATGCTTCATGCCGGGCAAGAGCTTTCGCCATACCCGAATCGAGGTCATCGACGACATCGTCGTAGACTCTTCCGATCAAGGTTCTGATATCGCCCGGAGAATCGAACGAGTCGATCGTTCGCAGGAGATCCCATGTACGTCGCATGATCAGCTCGTCGTAGACGGCTGCGACGCTCGTGAACGACGGCTTCGCCGAATCGCGCGGAGGCATGACGATGTGAAGGTTGGGCTGTTCGTAGCCAGAGGGACGTTGCCGATGCGAATGCCGGTGAATCCGTCCTGCACGCTGGATGACGAGGTCGATGGGAGCGATGTCCGAGAACATGACGTCGAAATCGATGTCGAGCGACTGCTCCAGTATCTGCGTGCCGACGACGATGCCCCTGCGCTCTCCGTCGTAGTCCTTGCCGAAACGACGAAGGATCACGTCTTCCTTCTGTTCCCGCATACTGTGCGTCATACGGGAGTGGAGGATGAACATGGATAGACTATCCGCATTCGACGTCGTAGCTCCGGCCGCATCCAGCAGCGCGCGGAAGACGTCGATGGAACGGTCCACGGTGTTGCAGACGATGGCCACGGCACAGCCTGCCCGCCAGGCATCGAGGGCACGTTCGACGATGTTCCGATGCGCTGGATCGTGATCAGGAAACCGCAGATGGACGGTTCGGGTTGCATGACGAGGAAGCTCGTGCATCACGACGTCGTTCCCGCTCGCAAGTGTGACGGCCGGATAGCAAGCCTCATTGCCATCGATCGTTGCGGTCGTGCCTGCCCAGGCTTCGATCAATCTTTGTTTCGTGGGACCCGGCAGGGTAGCCGAGAGGATGATGACATCCGACCCGATGGCCCTCAGCCACTGGACCAGCCTGCAGAGCAGCGTCAACATGTAGGTATCGTAGGCGTGGACTTCATCGAAGACGATGGTCTTGTCCGCGAGACCGAGAAGGCGAAGGAAGAAGAACCGCGACTGCAGTACGGCCAGGAGCGTTTGATCGATGGTACCGATACCGTAGGGAGCGAGAAGGGCCCGCTTCTTGGGCAGGAACCAGCTTGCCGTGGCTACGACGGCACCCTCCGACGACATATCCGGGCGTTCGTCGTCCTCCATGATGGCTTCCATCCGACCGAGCAGGGAGATGCGCCGAACCAGGTCTTCCTGCCGAGGATCGAGATTGCTGTGCCCATGGACGAGCAGCGCATTGACGAATGAGCCCGCTCGGTGACCGCGTGACAAGGCCTGCTCGAAACGAGTGAACAACCCGTTGCTCGTAGCCTGCGTCGGCATCGCGAGGTAGATTCCCCGTCCCTTCCTTTTTGACTGTCGCGTCAGTGCCAGGTAAAGGGCAGCCTCGGTCTTTCCACCACCTGTCGGTGCTTCGATGATGGTCAACAGTTGATCATCGGCTGCATGTCCATTCGTCAGGTCGATGACGGACCGCTGGAAAGGATTCGGAATGAATGGCCGTCCTTCCGGGTCTACGAAGATGTCCCCGAAGTCACGAGAGACGATGTCAGCCACACGGTCGATGTACAACCGCTCGATGAGGGAAGCGGCATGCTCGCGTGCGACAGGCAGATAGGCGTGAAGGTCCTCACCATCGTAGAGCGGAAACCTGTCATCGCCATCGTCGATGGATGCCAACCAGTCGGCGTAGGTGACGAGGCCGATGAAGAGATACGTCCATGGCTGCCATTCCTTCGTCTCCGTTCCGCCCGGGATGTATGGATCGAGGATGTCGACGATACAATCGATGAGGTCGAGCTGAGCCTTGCCCCATGAGTCCGGCCCTCCATGCCTGTCTTCCGTTCTATCTCTGGACGATGACAAGGTCACGGCCTTCGAATGATGCAGGCCGAGCAGGAATGCGAGGTTCTCGAAGATCGGTCCACTACGTGGAGATCGTCTGGATTCCCAGTGTCTCAACAAGGCATACGTGGCATGGGCATGATGGACACGTATGGCATCCCTGCTTTTTGTGAGCAGTTTCTTCGGAAACGTGAGTCCTGCAGTCTGAAGCCTGTCACGCGATGGAACGTGCAGGTGCTGAAAGGAAGGAATTGCCTTGCCGATATCGTGCATTCCCGCCATGAAGCAAAGAAATGATCTTGCCTGATCCTCCGAACACCCGATACCGTGCGCGATATCGTGCCTGAGAGAGGGAGGTAGCACACGATCCCACAGGACTTCGGCGACGACTGCGACGTCGATCAGATGCGACCAAAGCGGACGTATCCATTCCGAATCAGGGTTCTTCCTGTCGGTCTTGGCCCAGAACAGAAGATGTACTGGAGTTGTCATCATGGACGATCTGCAACGTGAATCGATGATATTCCGAACGGAGTTCGGGTAGATGATGATGAGTGACAGGACTCGTCGCCGACACATACGATCGGGATGGACCATCGCATAACCCGAAGGTACCTCAGTGCATGGTCTTCGTCGTAATGACGGCCTTCGTTCCGCACATGGCTTCGAGTCCTTTGCGGACGTCCCAGTACCATTCCCAGTCGCTGTGGGCCGAATCGTCGTAGTAGAACTCGGACGTGGAGGACGTCGCCCCGAATGCGGTCTGACCACGGTTCACGGTCCGGGCGGTGGCTACGATGTACATCGGCTTCGCTCCGACGGGCATACCGGTAATGCCTGGCGTCTCGGGCTTCCCTTCCACGTCGGAACGTATCGATACCTGCCAGACACGTTTGGAAGTCGTACCCGTCCATACGTCGTGCTGCTCGGCCGACTCGGCCTGTACGAGACCGATGATGGTATCGGCCAGCGTAACGGTGAAGCCCGACTGCACGAACAACGACGTCGCCGACCGCAGCACGTCTGCCTTGCTCCGATCAGGACAACCGATATTGTGTTGTTTGACCTTCGTCGTCATGCATCCGGAGAGGATGGTGAGCACTACAATACCGATGGACGGCAGGTACGAGGAACGCATGGTATCGCCTGAATACATAGGAAACGATACGAATCTCGTCGGATACGCGACGTATTATGTCGCGGTCTGTCACCAGGATTCTACTTCGGCGATCTTTTTCTTGCAGAGCTCGATCAGGGCAGCCGGCGCCACCACACGTATACTATCTGCCCAGCCGAGTATCCATGACAACAGCTCCGGAGACAACGGAACGGACATCGTCAACGTTCCATGTCCATCATCATGCTCGGTGAACTGCTGTGTGGGATGCCATTCCCTGTTCCGGAAGAAGCGGACCGCCTCCGGTTTGATGGAAAGAACGATAGTTTCCACATCTCCGCTGTAGACACCGAATCTGCTTTTAACATAGGAAAGCTCATGGAATTCATGTAACGGATCCGAGACATCGTTCGCGCGCTCGACGCAGACGATAGCGTCGACCGCGAGTGTGATGTACGTCCGATATCGGGGATGCCATGCCGCGACGTACAGCCTTCCCGCATGATTGAGCAATCGACAGAACGAGACCACGAAGGTATGACCTTCGGGATGGGCTGCGGACCGATACGTGACTCTATCCCAATGTGGATCGATGATGGCGTCGACGATCTGCGTCATCGTTCGGTCATCGATGGCATTCATGTATCTACCCGGCGAAACCTCGGTAGTGATATCGGATCTCAGGAACAGTTCACCGGGAACGAGGGCATTCAGTTTTGAACGCAACGACGTAAGATCGCGCTCGATACGCGTATGCTTCATCGCCGACAGAACTCCCTTCAGGGAATAGAGTGCCAGAAGTTCGTATCTGTCGATGGAGGTGGAGACGAGAGACTGATAGTATCTCGGTATTCCGTATCGGGGCGTCTTGCCGTCCTCGTATACATCGAGTGGGATGCCGGCATCTTCCATCGCACGGAGATCCCGCTGAAGCTGGCGTTTGGTGACGGATACTTCGTCGTGCTGGCTATCGAGGCGTTGTATCAGTTCCGTCGTGCTCAGCCGTTCACCATTGCTGAGCATGACGAGGATGCGTATGACGCGGCGTACTTGTGCCGACATGATCGTTCGATGGAATGTATGGACGGACGCGATTATCCGCCCAATCTACGACATGGCCGGAGGACCGGTCCGTCATCCCTTCCCTACCTCGCCCCCGCCTGCTCCAGCAGCGACACCACGAGCTTGCGCTTGTTCTCCTTCGCATACGTCAACGCGGTCTTGAGCGAGAAGTCCACGGCATTGACGTCGGGCTTGTACTTGAGCATGAGGCCGATCATGCCGTCCTCGCCGAGAAACGACAGGAGCATGAGGGGCGTGCGACCCTTGGGGTCGCGGACGTCGACGTTCGCCCCGCCCCTGAGCAGTTCCATCATGATATGAAGATGCCGTTCGCCGCAGGCGACGAGCAGAGCCGTATTGCCGTTGACGTCCCGAAGTTCGGTGTTGGCACGGGCTTCGAGGAGGGTGGTGACGAGGGCGGTGACGCCCTGCTTGCTGGCCACGATGAGGGCAGTCCTTCCCTTGTGGTCCTGCAGATCGAGGTTGGCCTTGTGTGCGATGAGAACGTCGAGCGCACGTTCACGCGAGTTGAAGGCCGCACCCATGAGGGCCGTCATGCCGCTTCCGGATTGGGCGTCGATGTCGGCGCCCTTGTCCAGAAGCAGCTCGACCATGGCGGAGTCTCCCGCGACGGCGGCGATCATGAGCGGCGTGAGCCCTTCCGCGTCACGCTGGTTGACGTCGGTGGATTTCTTGCCGAGCAGCTTCTGGACGGTCTTGACGTTGCCCGCCCGTACCGCCTCGACGAGTGGCTGCGCTGTAACGACGGACGGGCCGGCTGTCGCGAGCAGGCCCGTCACGATGAGTGTCGAAAGGAGAAATTTCACGGCACCGACCTTTACTTAGAATCCCTGCTTCTGGATGAAGATACCCTTGTCGACCTTGACGAAAAAGTCCTGGTAGAACTTCGGGTCCTCGATCACGGATACCTCGACGGGCTGGCCGGTGTTATCCAGGATCTTTGCCTGGAAATTGGCCCGCACCTTGGACCGCCTGCCGAGTTCGCTGATGTTGACGCTGACTTCGACGACCTTGAACTTGTTATAGCGTACGTCCTGCGTGCGGTTGGTGCGCGTCTTGTACGACGAACCACGGAAGACGGAGGAGAAGACCTCGCCCCAGTAGTCGTCACTGGCCGTCGACGTTCGACCCTGGGCGATATCCACCTCCTTGGTCGCGGTCAGCAGGCCCAGGTCCACGACGGCGTTCTTGACGACGAAGCCGTCATCCTGCAGCACGTTGAGTACGGCCTTCATGATGAGCTTGACGTCGTTGGTGTCGTACTCGCGCGTCTGGAATTCACGGATCTGCAATTGGGTCTTGGGTGGCTGCGTCTGCGGCGCACGATTCACGATCGTACAACCGGCGACCACGATACCCAGCAGAGCTCCGACGAGAAGGATTCGCATCGATGTCGTCCTTGCTTAGAATTTGCTTTGATGGTACGTGAAGCTGTCGACCTTGCCGCTGGCATCGTACTTGATCACGACGGTGAGCGTACGCTGCGTGGTGCTGGCGGCACCCTGCTGGCTCGACGAATTGAAGAGGATGAGGAAGAGGTTGTTCTGGCTCTGCGAATACGATGCCTCGGTGGCGATCTTGTCGTAGACCCAGGTCTCGCGCTCCTTCTCGTCCTTCGTCACGATGTTGGGCGAGCCCAGCGCTTCGGCGACTTCCGCGCCGCTCATGCCCTTGCGGATCTCGCGCTGGACGATGCCGACCGTCATGTTGCGTTCCTGCGTGGAACGGAGGTCCTGCTGATGATCGGACGCCGTACGGCAGCCGACGAGCGTCGTGACGGCCAGCGTGGCCACGATGGCCAGCGATCGGGAAATGTTCATGGTTGGAATCCGGTGATTGGGAGTGATGATCAGAATTGAACGGCGATGCCGACGTTGAACATGACCATGTCGGTGGACGACACGGGAGCCGACTTGAAGGTATAGCTGTTCGAGCTGCTGAGTTCGAAATTGGAGAGGGTGGCGCCGCCACCCTTGAGATAGCGCATGCGCACGTCGAACAGGATACGGTTCAGTTGCGAGGGCAGAGTGATGACGTCGGCGATCTTGGCCGAGATACCCACACCCACGCCGTAGGTGAATGACACGTCGGAACGGTTTTCGGATTGACGGCGGTTCACGTCGAAGCGGGTCTGCGTGATCTCGTAGTTGGAGAGGAAGAGGTTCATGCCGACGATCCCTTCCACGTAGGGAAACACCCACGTGGCGATGTCGGGCTGGAGCCGTGCGGATACGTTCAATGGAATGATCGACGTTTGGGTCTCGAATTTGAGTGTATCCCAGAACAGTCCGCTCGGGAATCGCTGCGACCGGGAGTTCATGCCCATGAAGAGCACGCCACCTTCGAGCGTGACGGCCACGGGCACGGGGTCGAAGTAATATCCGACGTTAAGATCGAAGCCATAGCCTACCTGCGGTGCACCGATCGATGCCAGGGAGTCGCGGAAGGCTCCCTGCGGATTGCCCACCTGGAACCTGATACCGGCGAACCAGTTGAGGGGTTCGGCCTTGAGACGCTCGATCATCAGCTCTTCCTCGTTGATGACGCGCGGCGGCAGCGAACCGCCCGTGCCGCCGCCGGCGACGGCCTCCTGGGCATGGATGGATGGAGCGATGGCCGCGAGGGCCAGGGCGAAGACGACGGTCGTACGTTTGATGATGTTCATGGTCGTTGTCGATGATCCGATGTTCGTAGTACGGTGCGATGTACGTGCAACGGTTCCTCCTGTTGCAGTGCGGGACAAAGATACGATGCCACGAACGGTGGCGTCTTCAATGTAAAACGTTGATTGTAAAGGGAATTTGACTCGGATAGGCCTCCCCTCTCCCGTTAGCTTCGCATCGAATTCCGGGGGGAATCCATCATGAGAACACGTCGACAGATCCTTCAGACATTGGCCCTGGGCGGCCTCGCCTCACTGGCTGCACCGCATGCGCTGTGCGCCGAACCATGCGGACCCAGTGTAGCTCCGACCATCCGGACCAGGCGTCCGGACCTTCATTCCGTCGATGATGCCGGCGTATGGCTGTGCTGGATCGGTCATTCCACGGTGCTGATGAACGTCTTCGGCACGTGGATCCTGACGGATCCGGTGATGTTCGATCATTACGGATTGAACATCCTGGGGCTGTCCATCGGCCCTCGTCGTATGAACGAACCGGCTCTTCCACTGGAAGAGCTGCCACGGCCGGACCTGCTCTTGTTATCCCACGCCCACATGGACCACATGGATCGCCGTACGCTGACCGCCCTGTCCGAACGGTATCCGGGCGAGATCGACGTGATCACGGCGGCGAGGACGAGCGACGTGGTCGACGATCTGCCCTGGCGCTCGCTGAACGAGATGGATTGGGGGGATCGCGTCACGACGAACGGCATCACCCTGCGCTGTCTGCAGGTGAAGCACAACGGATGGCGCTGGCCGGGCGAAGCCTGCCGTGCCAACGGCCAGCCTCGTACGGGCCGCAGCTACAACGGATACTACATCGAGCGCAATGGTGTGGGCATCGTCTTCGGCGGGGATACGGCATACACGACGTCGTTCAAGGACGTGCCGGGTAACGTGGACGTGGCCATCATGCCGATCGGTGCCTACGATCCCTACCCTGAAACGCATTGCACGCCGGAAGAATCGCTTGCGATGGCAGAGATGATGAAGGCCAGGTTCTTCGTGCCGATCCATCACAGTACGTTCAAGCAAAGCGAGGAACCGATGACCGAGCCCGTCAGCCGCCTTCTCTCGGCGATGAAGAAGGGCTCGAGTTCACAGCTCGCCCTGCATTCCGTAGGAGAAACCATCGGCTTCGATCTGGGCTGAACACGTCAGGGTATGACGATCCAGCCATTGTTCCGCAGGGTCCTGTCGATGACGTCATGGATGCGCTGCAACGATGGCGTGCGCACGCCGCCGAAATCCATGGATCGTCCGCCGATGACGATGCTGCAGATGCCATGATCGGGCTTGTCGATGGTGGTCGCATCGTGCATGACCTTGTCGATCGCTTCTCCAAGCGCCGCACGCTCCGCGTCCTCCAGCCTCACATACAGCACGGGATCGTGTGTTCGTCTACGGTCGTTCCATAGACGTACCCATCCCGCCGTATCGATCGATACGGCGAACGACCCGCGTTCCGCATACGGATCGAAGCAGGACAGAAGAACGAGGTCGTCGTCGACCTTCCTTCCGTCGCCCGCAAGGCTACGCTCCCCGTCATTCCGGACGGTGTCCGTGAGCTCGATGCCAGGGGGAGGGCCTCCCTCCGGTGTGATGCGCAGCGAGGCGATGCCCCAGGCCTCGTTGTCGGTGGTGGGGCGTACGTCCTTGAGGACGCCGATGAAATCGATGATGGCGGAATCTCTGTCGTGCGGTACGACGAAGCGCAGACGGTAGCCGGCATCGAGTGGGCCGTCGTAGACATTGGCCTCGGTGAAGCGGAATCCCGTCACGTTGGTGTCGGCAGCTCCGGACCAGCGTGGATTCGCTGCCCTGCCCACCCCGCGGGGATAGCTCTGTGCCCATGTGGTGTTGCTGAAGGTCGAATGGAGAAGCGTATCGCGTCCGTCGACGACGATGGACAGGCGATCTCCATCCGCATTGCCATCCCACGACCCGAGAATATAGACGAGAGCTTCGACGACGAGACGGCCGTGTGGAGGAAGACTGTCGAGGGTGATGCGTACATGCTGATTGCCGAACGGTCCGGCATAGCGTTTCCTGCTTCCCGATATTGCGAGGAACTTGCGGAATGCCGTCGGCGTCGGGACGTTCGTGGACCACCTGGCCTTCGACGTGGTGAAGGCCATGGATCCCGCCTTGAAATGATACCACACCGAATCCGTCAGGGCCGACGACTCATGCATCGGAAAGAGTGCGACGAGGATCAGACCCAGTACGTAACGTGCGACGACGGAGTCGTATGTTCGAACGTTGTTCACGGACGAAAACTACGATGGATTCCCTTTTCGATGATGCGCCTGCGGCCGCCCCACAGCGTCCTTCACGCAATGCTCCACTCGCCGAACGTGCCCGGCCGCACGATATCGATGCCGTCGCCGGGCAACATCACCTCCTCGGTGAGGGCGGACCGTTACGGATATTCGCCGAGCGCGGAGAGCTGCCTTCCATCATCCTGTGGGGTCCTCCGGGAACGGGCAAGACGACCCTCGCTCACGCTCTCGCGACATCGGTCGGTATGGCCATGGAACGTCTGTCGGCCGTGGAAGCCGGCGTGAAGGAACTCCGCGAAGTGCTGCAGCGTGCCGAGCGTCAGCGAGGTAAGGGCCGTCGTTTCCTTCTCTTCATCGACGAAATCCATCGCTTCAACAAGGCACAGCAGGATGCGCTCCTGCATGCCGTCGAGCGCGGGTTGATCACGTTGATCGGCGCCACGACGGAGAATCCTTCCTTCGAAATCAATGCGGCTCTTCTCAGCCGCTGCCAGGTCTATCGTCTGCATTCCCTCACCGATGGAGACCTCCGTCGTATCGTCGATCACGCCCTGTCGGGCGACGAGGCGATGCAGGACCTCAACGTCGTGATCGATGATTGGAATGCCCTGCTGACCGTTGCCGGTGGCGATGCCCGCACTGCCCTCAATGCCGTGGAAACGGCTGCCCTCCTGGCGATGCCCGACGCCGATGGTGTGCGGCATATCACGCACGACGTTCTCCAGCAGGCCGTGCAACGAAAGATCGTCCAGTACGACAAGCACGGCGAATCGCACTACGACACGATCTCCGCCTTCATCAAGTCGATGCGCGGTTCCGATCCGGATGCCGCTCTTCTTTGGCTCGCCAAGATGGTCGAGGCGGGAGAGGATCCCCTCTTCATCGCACGCCGGATGATCATCTTCGCCAGTGAGGACATCGGCAACGCCGATCCCCACGCGCTGGGCCTCGCCCTTGCCGTCTTCCAGTCCGTGGAGCGTATCGGCATGCCCGAAGGCCGTATACCGCTGGCCCAGGGTGTGACCTATCTGGCGTCGGCACCGAAGTCCAATGCTTCGTACAAGGCGATCGACCGTGCGCTGGAAGCCGTGGCTGAAGGGGCCGACCTCACGGTTCCGCTCCACCTGCGCAATGCGCCCACGAAGCTGATGAAGCAGGAAGGATATGGCCGGGATTATCGGTATCCGCACGATTCACCTGGCCATTTCATACGCGAAACCTACGTACCCGAGGGCAGTACCGCTCCCGCATTCTATCGCCCGGATGGTCAGGGTCAGGAACGCTCCATCCTGGAACGCCTCAAGACCTGGTGGCCGGAACGCTTTCACGGGGGCGAATGATCGGGCGAAAAAAAATCGGCGCGGAGGTGGGACATTTTTCCCCGGGTCGTGTCCTTGCTCTTGTATGACCGATCCTACGACATATCAGGACCGTGAGCTGGTGGCGATGATACATGCCGGCCAGACCGATGCCGAGAAGGCTTTCCGGGTTCTCTACAACCGGTACGTCAAACGGCTCTACCTGTATTGTCTCAAGATCATGGGCAGCCAGGCGACGGCCCGGGACATCGTGCAGGACGTATTCCTGAAGTTCCTGATCAAGGTCCGCGAAGGCGAGATCATCGAGTCCACTCCGGCCTATCTGATGACCATCGCACGCAACCTCTGCCTCAACCAACGGCGTAATGGACGTATCGAGTACATGGATCTCGAGGACATCATGCCGGCCACCGAAGATCATCCGTACGAGACGAAGGATATCCATGCCCACCTGCAGACGGCAATGGCCGCCTTGCCCACGGCATATCGCGAAACGCTGATCCTTCAGATCTACGGTGGTCTGAGCTATGCCGAAATCTGCGAAGTGACGGGTGAGACGCTGCCGGTGGTACGGCACAGGATCTCCCGCGCGAAACAGAAGCTGCGTACCCTGCTGCTACCGATTCTCGAACACTGACCGACCATACGGGGAGGGATGCCTGTATGAAACCCAATGACGATATGAACCACGAACTCATCGACCGCTGGCTCGACGGCACGGCGACGACCGAAGAAGCGGATCAGTTGTTCGCTACGGCGGCCAACGATTCCTCCGTACGGTCGGAGATGCAGGCAGCCGTCGCCATGCGCAACACGGTCGATCGTGAGATCGCCGCGACGATGGTGCCAGAAGACATGTATGCGTCCATCGTCACGAAGGCCCAGACGGCCGGAGCGCTGCCTCCTGCTGCATCCGTACTGTCGGGCTCCGCACTGACCGTGATCGGTACGGCCGTCTCCGTTCTGGCTGGCGCCGCCGCCATCGCCATCATCGGATGGAATGCCTACAAGCCGATGATCGCCGATACGGCCGCTGCGAGCGGTAACATCGACGCTTCCGGTTCCGTCGTTGCACAGCCGGTAATCACGCCGGGTTCGACGATAGAACGGCCACGGGCGTTGCCTGCCGTATCGCCCGAGGGCCGGAACGATGGCCAGGCCGCCACGGATGGTCCGACCGGAACGATGACGGTATCGCCATCGGATGCGAAGGATATGGACGAGGTCTTGAACAGGACGTCGACGCCGGCCCAGACGCATGACGGAACGATCGGTACGATACGGAACCGGCATCGTCAGGATGCCGCTGCAATGGACGGTTCGATGCCCTTGAGTCTCCGTAACGATCGCGATGACCGTCGCCGTCAGGACGACATGCCGCCTTCGGCGGAATCGCTTCGGCCCCCCGTCGAGCCCGTGACGTCCATCACGATGGCCACTCCGGTGGCGATCGGCCATCAGTCCGCCGCCACCCGGCCTTCATCGGAGACGACGACGGCCACGCCGTCGACCCTTGACGTACCCGACATGTCGTATCCCTCGCAACGGATAATGGAAGTACGTGTGATCCAGCAGCCCCTCTCCGGCGCGAGCGGAACGAACGGCGACATCTGGAACCTGGGAGTCGAGCTCGATCTGAAGCTGTCCGATATCCATGCCATCGGCGCCGGTATCCACCGTTCGGCTTTCAGCTATACGATGATGAACGCGGACGGCACACTGTCGCAGCAGACGTCCATGACGTGGGCGGACCTGCACTGGCGTACGATGCCGATGATCGATCTCGGAATGGACATCAGGCCGTTCCTGCAACTGGCCGTCGGTGGATCGTCGCGCGGCGGCATCGTGGAACCGGCAGTCGGCCTGCAGAAATCGTTCGGCCCCCTGAACGTATCGGCCGGCGCAGACCTCATGACCTTCGTCTATCAGAATCACGGGCGATGGAGTGCGATGGTGCGTCCCTCGCTACGCCTTGGGCTCGGACTTCGCTGGTAGGACTGACTTCGAATGACCGATCATACTTCAATGAACATCTCCAACAGGAGTACTGCGATGAAACGTGCCATCACACTCTGGGTGAGCGTCGCTATAGCAGGTATCACGCTCATGGCCTGCGATCACTTCATTCCGTTCCCCGGCGATCCGGTCGATCCGGGACATCCCGATACGACGGATACCGGCAATCCCCGGGATACGACGAATCACGGCCCGCGTGATCCCTGGGATACGACGAATCATGGTCCTCGTGATCCCTGGGATACGACGAATCACGGCCCGCGTGATCCCTGGGATACGACGAATCATGGTCCTCGTGATCCCTGGGATACGACGAATCACGGCCCGCGTGATCCCTGGGATACGACGAATCATGGTCCTCGTGATCCCTGGGATACGACAGGTCATGGTCCCCACGGACCACGCGATACGACGGATCATCATGGTCCTCGCGGACCTCGCGACACGACCAACACCATCTGACGATGGTCCGAAGGATGCGTCGGTGTATCCTCGCGGCTATGTCCGACGTAGTACCGAATCCCGAGCCACCTTCGTCCGGAACTCGTTCCGGACAGGAGGTCAGCTCGAAATGCCTCCGATCATGAAGCCGACATCCGCGCGCGTTGTCGGAAGCATGTACGACACACATAACCAGGTAATTCAATGAACTCACAGGAAATCCTGCGATGAAACGTACACTGATGCTCTGGATGAGCATTGCCGTGGTCAGCACCATGCTCATGGCCTGCGACCATATCATTCTGCCCGGCGATCCCGTCGACCCGGTCGACACGACGGATACGCGTCCCCCGGTCGACACGTCGGACAAGGATCCGGTCGATACCAACGATCCTGGAACTCCCGGCGGTGCTCCCGAGATCACCGTCAGCGGTCCGATCTACAATGGCGACCCCCGCGTCCTGGGTCCCGTACCTCCGAGCGCCCAACTCGTCATGATCTGGGAACGCGCCGACGGCAAGTACTTCGTATGGGGTATCGCCGACATCAACTACGGGGCGAGCCGCTACGCCATCCGCTATACGTCGGTTCCGCCGATGGAAGCCTATGCCGAAATCGTCAATGGAACGATACCGATCTACGCCGCAGGCCATTTGACCCTCCTCGAAAAGGAAACGGTACGCGACGGCCAGATTCTCGACGAGCAGGAAATGTCGGAGCTGCCTGTCATCGGCGATGCGGGTAACTATGCCCTCATCTACGACACCGACAACACACCGGAGCAGATCGGTGCCGGACAGCGTTTCCTCTATCGCTTCGGTCTGGGATACACGACGGCTGCCTACGATATGGTACCGCGCGTCGGCCCCGACTACTTCCCTCTCCACAATGTCGAGATCGGCGTGATGTTCATGGCCCGATGATCGGGTGAGAAGATGAAAGAGGACATCTCAGGATGGTGTCTCCGTTAAGTAGAAAAGGGATGATGGCACTGCCATCATCCCTTTTGTTATGTGGTCATGGAGGTATGGGGGCGGACTCTCACTCGGACGATGGATTCGTCTTCTCCGTTTCGGCCTTCCTGCGTGCGGCCTCGTGCGCTCCACGCCTGCGCTTCTCCTGCCGCAGCTTGTTGTAGTTGATCGACTCGCGCAGGGCGATCGCTTCGCGGATCACACCGCGGTCGCGCAGTATCTGTTCGGCTTCGACGTATCGCTTGCGGTCGGGCAGGGCGCCACGTACGTCCTTCGGAATCTGCGAGATCGGAATCAACGCTTCCTCGACATGCATGGCATCCTTCGGGAGGGCGATCACGACGTCCTTGTTGGACGAAACATCCCACCACGCTCCACCACGGCGGCGTGTGAAATCGAACAGGTCGAGGATGATGACCGTCGTGCCTGTGAACGGAATGGGGCGTCGGTTGGTATCGAGCTTGCCCTGTTTCACCCACTTGAACAGCCACTCGGCATCGGTCAGGAACTGGCGTACGCAGGAATGCGACACGGGCCTGCCGGGCATGTCGAACTGATGGAAGGCGCTGCCCGCATACTGGTGGAAGTTCACCGTGAACGGAAGGCGCCAGTTCGAATCGAGCGACGACAGACGGAGCCGTGACTTCCAGTTCACCGCATAGCGTCCCGGGAATGTGGGCTTGCGCTCCTCTCCCGTATTGGCGGCTGCGAACCGTACCAGCTCTCCACGCTCGTAGCATGCATAGGCCTGCCACTTGTTGCTGATGAAGACGATCTTGCCGATCGTATCGCCATCGCGATAGTATTGCGGAAAGACGGAATAGGCGCGGAGGTCGTCGACGATGGAATCCGGCAGCATCAGCGTATCGCCGACGCGGAAGTAGTGCAGGTCCTTGCGGTTCACCGTCGTGAGCGCCCGGTAATTGCGCATGGTCTCGGGTGCCTTGGCGAAGGTTCGCCGGATGCTGTCCAGCATCGACGTCGTCTCGATGACCATACGGCGGTAGCCGATCCGTGGGAAGCGGTGTTCGATGGAGTCGATGCGGTGCGCGCGGGCCTTCGTGGCGACGCGGATGGAGTCCGCCGTCCTCGTCGCCTGAACTTCCTCGGGCGTAGGCTCATGCGAACAGCCAACGACCCATATCGCGAGGATAACGGCAGTGGCGACCGGAACGAATGGACGGAGAGGCAGAAAAGGAGGCATGATATCGCTGATCGTTGACCCCAAAACTACGCATGAACATTCGTAGGTTGCATGCCCATTCATTCGAATAGCGTCCCATGGTTCGATACGTCTTCCTTTTCGTCTGTCTAACAGCGATGGCAGCCTGTACTACCGATCACCCGCGTCCGTCGGAAGAGCAGCCGAAACCGGCGGCGACACCTCCCCCACCTTCCGTCCGCGAGTACTCGTACCGGATCGTGAGGACGCTTCCGCACGACAGGAAGGCATTCACGCAGGGGCTCGTGGTGTACAAGGGAGGCATGTTCCTGGAATCGACGGGACAGAACGGCCAGTCGTCCATCCGTCATGTACGGATGACGGACGGAGCGGTACAGCGCATCGAGCGTCTGGAATCCATCTACTTCGGCGAAGGCGCGACGGTCCTCGGCGGCAAGGCCTACATGCTGACGTGGCTGAACCAGATGGGGTTCATCTACGATGCGGCGACCCTGAAGAAGGAAGGGACGTTCAGGTATTCCGGTGAAGGATGGGGAATCACCAACGACGGAACGAACCTCATCATGAGCAACGGTACCAACATGCTCACCGTTCTCGACCCTTCCTCGTTCCAGGTCGTGCGTACGGTTTCCGTGACCCTCAACGGTTCGCCCATCTCCAATCTCAACGAACTGGAATGGATCGACGGAGAGGTATGGGCCAACGTGTGGCAGACGGATCGCATCGTGCGCATCGATCCGGCCTCCGGCGAAGTACGTGGCGTCGTCGATCTTGCCGGGCTGTTGCCCGCGGCGGAGCGTACGGCGGACGTCGACGTTCTCAATGGCATTGCCTATGACGGCGCATCGAAGGCTCTCTACGTCACCGGCAAGAACTGGCCTCATGTATACGAGATCATGGTTCAGTGAGCCATCGCTACGCTATCGGTGATGTGCACGGCTGCCTGCTCACCCTTCGTGAGATGGTGGAAGTACGTCTTGGATTGGGTAAGCATGATCTCCTGGTCATGATGGGCGATTACGTGGACAGAGGACCCGACAGCAAGGGCGTGCTGGACTACCTCGCATCGTTGCAGCAGGACGGATACAACGTCGTGATCCTTCGCGGCAACCACGACGACATGATCGTGCGGGCGCGGTTCTCCGGACTGTGGGAGGCTTCGTGTCTGCGCAACGGCGGTGATGCCACGTTGAGGAGCTTCGGCGTCGAACGACATCGCGACATTCCGGTCGAATACTGTGACATGATCGATCGTATGCCGCTGATCCATCTCGAACCGGACTTCGTCCTCGTCCATGCCTCGCTGAATACCATCGCCCTCGATCCTTTCACCGACTATCACAGCATGCTCTTCGCACGGGAAGAGATCATCAAGTACTATCCCTTGCACGGACGCCGCCTGGTCTGCGGCCATACGCCGCAGACGCAGCAGGAAATACGCTGGCGTATCGACGAAGACAGGAAGATCATCGTCGACGCAGGCTGCGTCTACAATGATCGTGAGGGACGAGGATGGCTCTGTACCCTGAATCTGGACACGATGGAGACGATCTTCCAGCGCAACATCGACGCGCGCTGAATGGCCGTTCGGATGTAACGTGCCAGTCGTCACATTCCTCGCCGTCGAGAGCACGAACGGAACGACGCCACGGACGTGGCACGTTGTTCCACCATCGTTCAGGAGGCCGCCATGCGGATCTCATCCCTTCGCATGGACTTCACCGTCCTACTACTGTTCCTGTTCGTTACAGGCCATAGCCGTGCACAACCGCAGTCGCTACTCGTGGAATATCCGGCCGATGGCGCAGGGAACATCTCGCTGAATACATCGATCGTCATCAGGTCTCCACTGCCGATCGATTCGGGGAGTATCTCTTTCCGCTATCCCGATGCCGAGGCCTCCGGATACCGGTTCGATCAACCGGTTATCTCACTGTATCCGCTCCATGCCATGGACGATACCGCACGACGGCAGAACGATATCGTGAAGGGCGTCTATCATCTCGACGACCACTACACGCTGAGATTCACGCCACGCCATCCCTTGCATGCCGGCACGAAGTATCGATGTATCGTTCGTGGACTGCGGCAACATGTCGACGCAGGAGCGATCTTCATGGATTCTCTCTCCACCGTCTTCACGACGCGGTTCGATGCTCCGCGTCTTCGACGGTGCAGCATGGATACCATGCGGGCGCTTCGATGTACGGACTCGATACGCCTGGCGTTCGACGGCGACATGATGCCGTATCGTGATCTGCTGCCTGGCCTGATATCGGTGGAACGCATGACGGGAGGAGATACGACGGAACGGCTTCCGGCGGGAATCCGTGTATCGGAAGATGGGATGGATGTCCTCATCGTTCCGCAACCTCGATGGCCATCGGGTTGTGCCGTGAAAGTTGCGTGCCGTCTGTCGGAGATCACAGGAAGCACGGTGGTGGACAGGGCCGTCGTTCTCCCCGTTCGGCAGGCAGGGCGCGTCGTGATGAACGTCCGGTCCGTCGATGGTTCCGAACTACCGGCCCATGTCCACGACGTCGTACTGTCGCAGGAACGTCTCGCGATCGAAGGAGAGCCGCTACATCTTGCGATGCCTGTTGTGATGGGAGAACGGTGGAGATTCGTCCGATGGGAAAGCGGCCTGCTCGTCGACATCGATGGACGTCGTGATGCGATGGTCGACATACCGGTGACGTGTGATATGCTTGCCGCTACGATACCGGTAACCGTCGTCGTGGAGCGTATCCCATCGAAGGTCGTCGTCATGAAGGGCAGCATGGGAGGCAGAGTCGTCGTTCGCGATGGGAAAGGAACCGTGCTCCGCACCGTTGGTCCGGGTATGCGAACCGTCATCGATTGTGCGACGGTGGCGATGCCGCTGATCGTTCATGCCGTTCCCGACAGGAAATACGTATTCTCCCATTGGGAGACACCGGTCGCGTCGATGACGTCGACCAGTCCGGTCATGATGATACCGGCCAATGGTACGACGCAACAGCCGGTGTTGCCGCGGTTCACACCGCAACCACAGCCGTATGCACGGATCTTTCGTCTGAAGGCCGAGGTTCAGGACATGGACGCGAATCCTCTGTTCGATGTGCGTGACGGAGTGAAGTTCACGACGGTACGGGAACACACGGAAGGTATCAAGGTACAGCGTACGGTATGTATTCAGGCCGGCGCCTGCTGGGAAATCACGGGGCATACGGATGCCGCCGCAGGGGCGACGGTATGGTACGACGTACCGAAACAGCAGTCCTGCGTCACGGGATGGCTGCTCGATCCCGAGAATCGCATCGTCTTCCATTGTCGGCGGAGTGCCATACGCCTGCGTATCGACAAGGTGATGCTCGCATCGGATGCCGCAACGGACATCGTCGTTGGAAGGTCACCGCATCCGGAGACCGTCGTCGACCTCGAGCGGCGTGCGCAGACGGCCAGTGGTCCGCAATGGCAATACATCGCCTCATCGGCATGTACGAATGGTGGAACGGTGTTCTCCACGTACGGCCTGCAGTGTGGTGATAACGTACGGATCACCATTCGCGCATCATGGCGCAGAGGCGAATACTGGCAGTTCTGGTCCGACGTTCCAGGTTACGTACGGCCGGGCAATGAAGAACGTTCGAACGGATCGGTGCGCTATACGATGGCGATCGGCAGGGACATGGCGCGATTCACCACGACTCCATGCGGAAACACGGCCGGTGGAGATCCGGAGATAAGGATCCGCGCATGTTTCGGACAGCAGTTCGGGATCGACGGCATCGGCGTCCGCATGCTCGTCACGAACGGGACGAACCGGGGCGATGCCCGCTTCGTGGAACGCTGGCTCGATCCGTTGATCTATCATGATCTCCTTCCCGATGAACCGATCGGTGGACGTCAGCTCGAATACATCCCGCGTCTCGGTACGCCGGTGAAGGTGCGCTATACGACGGCCGTCGACATCCGTGCGATCCATGCCGGTGCGATGATCGCCGAATCGTATGGCAACGTTCTCGTGAACGATCCGATGATGAAGGGACTGGACTTCACCGTCGTCTCATCGTCCGGACAGCATATTCAGTTTCATCCGGCTGATGGACGTCCTGCCGACATCGTCGAATTCCGTATCTGCGATCCATCGACGATACCACGGAAGCAGGCACTTCATCTCGGCAGTGTTCTTCTCACGTGCGGTACGAACGTCCGGTCGCTACGCGGATTACCTCTGGCCACCGACAACAGCTTCGTTCTTTCGACCGTGGAAGCGCCCGGCTACGGATTGTTCCTGCAACGGGTCGGATTGAAGTACGACGGTGACTGGGATCTGTGGCCCTTCGAAATGTACGGTGAACCATATCATGCCGTTTACGGTGGCGTACTCGGAGTGGACAAGGCATACGAAACCGGGCCATCCTTCAAACGGCTTCCCGAGTGTGATGCACGACAGGGTGAGTCCGCATGTACGTACTCGCAGAGCGACAAGGACTCGCCGATGGACATGGGGGGCAAGACCCTGTTGTTCCAGCCGTTCTGGATGGATCTGCGCGACCATGCCTTCATGCATATCCAGACATACGACGAGGACTGCAAGAGCAACGACAAATGTCTGGTCAACAGGGTTCGGGATTTGCTCGATGTCGTCAAGAAACGCGCGGAGTCCTACAAGGGCAATCCCGCCAAAGGCATCAGTTGGGAGAACAACATCGGCGATCTGATCACGATCGGTGCGGAGTTCATACGGACGTTGTTGCCGCAGGACGACCAGGACGATCATCTGGGCAGTGCCACGTTTCTGGAGAACATCGGAACGGTGTGGGGAGTGCGTTCGGACCGCGGTGCCGCATTCACGCTCCATGGCGGCGATGCTTCATATGAAGTCCTGGCCCGGCTCTACCCGCGTCGGGCCGTCATACGCTGATATCCCGGGGCATGGTTATCACATGACGAAGTCGGAGACCGTAGGCGATACGGTCATCGATGTACACATGTTCTTCACATAAGGAAGACAATCCCTTTCACGGAACAGGAGAACATCATGTCGAACACGATGGGATGCAGAACGGCATTGCACATCATGAGTATTCTCGTGATATCGGGAATGCTGTCGTTGTGGAACGTCGCCGCAGTGGCGCAGATCGAACCCTCAGGTGGATGGACGGATCGGCCATGGCGGCCAGGTCAGGTTGTGGATATACGGTGGAATACGACACTCTTCGATGGTGTCGTCGACGTCCTGCTCTGGGATGGTGGGACGAGCTCGACATCGACCATCGCGAGAGCCGTACCGTCGAAGAAAGGTACTACGGTATGGAAGATTCCGGACCATCAGAGAGTCGATGACAGATACAGACTGATCGTACGGGATTCCGAACGTCCGTGGCGAAGGGTCATGAGTGCAGGCTTCATTCCTGTCGCTCCTCACACAAAGGCCAACGACGGCCTCGTGTATGGAAACGGGCCGGTGATGTCGGCGACGCTCTATCCGAATCCGGCGCGCGATCAGGTTCACGTAGGATGGACGGTGGATGATGCCGTCGATCTACGTATGGAAACACTGACGGGGCTGGCCGTGGCCGCGATGTCGCTTGACGGTATGGCGACTGTGGCGACGTTGCCCCTCAACGGTATACCTGCCGGGATCTATGTCGTTACCGTCACATCACGAACGGGTCTCAGGCAGAGGGCAAGGTTGCAGGTCGTGAAGTAGATACACGAGGCAGGGTCCCCCACCGGACGCGATGTCGTTCGAATGCCGTCGGACGGACGGTCGGCGATGTGGACGATCATGACCAGAGGGCATCGGGATCCATACCGCCGAATGGCGGCGTAGATATCGGTCCTGTTTCACCGAGCATGTATGGACGGGCCTGACGCGGAATGACGACGCGTGTTCCGGGCAGGCGTTCGCGTGTGCAGAGCGCAAGCATGTCACATGCGTCAGGCTCGCCATGCATGATGACGAGGGTCGAGGGCCTGACGTCGGTGATCAATCCGAGCAGACCGTCGAGAGAGGCGTGTGCGGAGAAGCGCAGACGTTCGATCTGGCAACTGCGTCGGGTTTCCTTGCCGGCGAACGTGAATGCCTTGTCCGGTTGGGAGTGAAGGAGTTCGTATCCGGGCGACTCGGGATCCTGATATCCGATGAAGGCGATTCCGAAATTCGGCTTCCGCATGAAGGCCGTTGCCAGGGCGAAGGAAACGGTTCCCTTGTTCATCATTCCGCTCGGTGCCACGACGATGGAAGGGTGCTTCATGTAGGGTCCGTTGAACAGCGTATCGAAGTGGATACGCTCCTGCGGAATGTCCGACACCTCGAAGCCGGGAACACGCATGGGATCGCTATAGCAGTACTGGTCGTAGATCTTGTTGATTCGTACACCCATGCCGACGGTGAAGATCGGAATGCGCGGAATCGATCCTTTCTGCATCAACGAATGAAGGATTCCGAGAGTCTCCTGCGTCTTGCCGAGTGCGAATGAAGGAATGAGGACGGAGCCGTTGGCGTTGGTGATGCGGTTGATGAAGGCGGCCAGACGCTTGGCTTCGCCCTTGTAGTCGTTCGGACGATCGACGGCGGCATTCGTCGCCTCCGTGATCAGTACGTCTACATGCTTCCGCGGTACCCGTGCTTTCGGGATGATGGTCTGGTCGTCGAACTGGATGTCGCCCGTATGCATGATGCGCAGGCCACCGCATTCGAGGGTGATGCTCGCCGATCCGAGAATATGTCCGGACCAATGATAGGTGATGGCTACATCCGAGCGTCCATCGTATCCACGCAGCAGGAAGGGTTCATCGTAGGGCACGGCTTCGAAGGGATGGCGCAGAAGCTCGATGGTATCGCGTTTGTAGAATTCCAGGGCCTGGTCGGAAAACCATGTGCGGATGTCCGTCTTGAGCAGCTTCGCTCCGTTGTGCAGCATGATATGGCTGAGATCGCGGGTCGCATGCGTCATCACGGTACGGAGATGCGGAAGACGTCGCATGACGTATGGCAGGGCTCCAAGATGATCCGTGTGGGCATGCGTGATCAGCAGGGCGTCGGTCGGCCGTGATGCGAGTGCATCGATATCCGGGAACGCTGCCGCCGTCCGGTCCTTCGGATGAAGGCCGGCATCGATGATGATTCCCGTACCGTCGAGATTGAGGTAGCAGGAATTGGCACCGATTTCCTCGGCGCCACCGAGGAGAAGGAGTTCGGCGGTCATGGGTGCAAAAATGCACACGGACCGGTATCCGGGGTAGAAATGTCGTAATGATCCCGTCCGTACCATCCGCGCCACGATGGGGCATGCCGCTCCGTCCGGAGGGTTACGGGCATGCACCTGTGGCCCATTCCTGCGTGTGCGGATGATACAAGACGATCGCACTGAACCTCCAGTTGTACGGCTCGCTCACGCCTACGGGGGTGATACGTATGGCCTGCTTCCGGTGTTCCTCCAGTGCAGGTTCATCCTCGCGTGCATGAGACCATGATACGGTACGACCGGCGAAGGCCGGTTTCCTCGGTCCATCCCCCCCCCCCCCCATGGGCGGGTGGTACGAGCGTGGTGGGCAGCTCACGATCAATGACGTCGGTTCATCCCCGCGTGCGCAGGTGACAGATTCAGTTGCGCGGTGACGTCGATGAGCCGTTCGGTTCATCCCCGCGTGCGCGGGTGACGGAGTTTCGCCTCCTCCTCTTTCGTGCGCGTCGCCGGTTCATCCCCGCGTGCGCGGGTGACGGACACCGTATTTGTCATCGGTTGCCGAGAGGACCGGTTCATTTCCACGTGTGCAGGCGACAGGATGATCCACTGGTGCATATCCGTAGGCAGTGGCGGCATCCTCGGGTTCATTTCCGCATGCGCCCGTAATACGGCTGCTTCATGCTCTTGTGTCGGAAGGTAGGCGGATTATCCCTGCGTGCACGGTAGCATCCGCCCGTATAGTCGCCGACGTGGCGCGGTTCATTCCCACATGCGCGGGCTGGGTCCTCGTCAACGGTATGCGACCTCGGGACGGAGATCCATTCCCGCATGCGCGGGCTGGGTACATCCTACAGTAGTGTTTCCTGCTCCGGTATCACGTAATCAGGCTTATGATCGTGCGGGTCCTTGTCGCCTTCGTCGGTTCCATAATGGAACGGAACCTGTATGCAGCAGTATTCAAATCGCCGGCGATCCTGTTTGTCCTGCATCGTCCTGTCATCCAGCGTCCAAATCCACTATCGCCCGTCAAACCTGTAGACGACCGCTGTTCTACCCCCCATCCGTAGCTTTGCAGACTTGATCATCTGGAGAACAACCATGCAGGCTCCGCAACCGTACAAACTCAAGCACAAGATCCGGATCGTGACGGCGGCGTCATTGTTCGATGGCCACGACGCAGCCATCAACGTGATGAGACGGATCATCCAGGCCACCGGTGCTGAAGTCATCCATCTCGGACATAACAGATCCGTCGCCGAAGTGGTCGACTGTGCCATCCAGGAAGATGCTCAGGCGATAGCCATGACGTCGTATCAGGGTGGCCACGTCGAGTACTTCCAGTACATGTACGATCTGCTGAAGGAACGGGGCGCAGGACATATCCGCATCTTCGGTGGCGGAGGAGGTACGATTCTGCCGACGGAAATCGAACACCTGCATGGCTATGGCATCACGAGGTTGTACTCTCCGGACGACGGTCGTTCCCTCGGCCTGCAGGGGATGATCAATGATCTGGTGGAGCGGTCGGACTACATTCCGCCCGATGTCTTCGGTGACGATCTCGAGGATGCTGTCTCGGCACGGAATCCTCTGGCGCTGGCCCAGGCCATCTCCTTCGCCGAGCGCGGTGCCTACGACAAGGTCGCCTTCGTCAAGGGTACGAAGCGCGCGCCGGTTCTCGGCATCACGGGTACGGGTGGCGCGGGCAAGTCGTCGCTCACCGATGAAATCGTACGACGCTTCCTCGAGGATTTCACCGACAAGACGATCGCCGTCGTCTCGGTCGATCCGTCGAAACGGAAGACGGGTGGGGCTCTGCTCGGCGACCGTATCCGGATGAACGCCGTGAGCAATGGCCGCGTCTACATGCGTTCGTTCGCTACCCGCGAGGCCAACGTCGCGATGAACAAGAACGTCACCGATGCCATCGACGTCCTGTCCTATGCAGGCTTCGATCTCATCATCGTGGAAACGGCCGGTATCGGCCAGAGCGATTCGCAGATCACGGACGTCGCCGATGTGTCGATGTACGTGATGACGCCGGAATACGGTGCCGCGAGCCAGCTCGAGAAGATCGACATGATCGACTATGCAGACATCATCGCACTGAACAAGTTCGACAAGCGCGGTGCACTGGATGCCCTGCGTGACGTGAAGAAGCAATATCAGCGGAGCAGACAGTTGTTCAACCGCAAGCCGGACGAAATGCCGGTCTACGGTACGATCGCTTCGCAATTCAACGATCCCGGTGCGAATACGCTCTATCGCTCCCTCATCGACGCACTGGTGCACAAGTGCGGTCTCGACTGGGCGTCGACGTATACCGTCACCGACGAAATGAGCGAAAAGATCTACATCATCCCACCCGATCGCACGCGCTATCTGGCCGAAATCGTTGAAGAGAACCAGCGATACGACCGATATGCCGGGCAACAGGCCGATCTCGCTCGTCGGCTCTGGCGACTGCGTGGTGCGATTGACGAAATGAAAGGAACTTGAGATGACGACCACACTGATCATCGAAGGAATGACCTGCCAGCATTGCATCAGGTCCATAGAACGAGCCCTGGCGAAGATCGACGGAGTGACCGTCGATGCCGTCGACATCGGCAAGGCCACCGTCACGTACGATGAAGCCATCGTGAATACCGATCGCTTCGCTGAAGCGATCGGGAATGCCGGATACGCACTTGTCTCAACAACGATCACACATGCTGTGGCACTGTAATGTCTACCACAGTGACGCTTCCCGTACAGGGCATGACCTGTGCGTCGTGCGTCGCCCGCATCGAGCGATCGCTGCAGCATACACCCGGCGTGGAAAGCGCCAGAGCCAACCTGGCCACCGATAACGTTACCATCACCTACGACCCGACGACCGTCACCACCGACACGATGGCTTCGGTCCTGCACGAACAGGGCTATGAAGTCATCCTTCCGAAGACGGACTCCACGACGTCGGCGCCCACCGATCATCAAACAGAAGAATATCGCCGCCTGGTGCAGGATTTGCGCCGGGCACTGGCCCTTGCCGTACCCGTATTCCTTCTGACGATGGGCGCCATGTGGCCTCCCTTCCTGGACGCGTTCGGCGGGAACATGGACATCATCAATACCGTAGCGCTGATCCTGGTAACGATCCTGGTCGCCGGCCCGGGCCGCAGATTCTTCTCGATCGCATGGCGACTCGTCAAACACGGTACCGCCGACATGAATACGCTCGTGGCCGTCGGTACCGGTGCGGCATACCTCTATAGCGCTGCCGCCGTCCTGTTTCCCCATGCCCTGGGGCATGCCCACGAATCACATCTGTACTTCGATACGGCCTCCACGATCGTCGCCCTCATCCTCCTCGGCCGTGTGCTCGAAGCACGTGCGAAGCGGCGGACGACGGAAGCGATCCGCGAGCTGATGACGCTCCAACCGTCCACGGCACTGCTGGTGCGCGACGGCCAGGACGTCACGGTGCCGATCGCCGATGTGGGCACCGGCGACATCCTGCGCGTACGGCCCGGCGAACGGATTCCCGTCGATGGCGAAGTCGTCGAAGGCACGACGTCGATCGACGAATCGATGATCACCGGCGAGAGCCTGCCGGTCGACAAGACAGCGGGATCGTCGGTAGCGGGTGGAACGCTCAACACGTCGGGTAGTGTCCTCATCAAGGCCACGGCCGTCGGCGCCGACATGTTCGTCGCCGCTATCGCACGGTCGGTGGAGGAAGCACAGGCCAGCAAGCCGGCCATACAGGCTCTTGCCGACCGTATCGCAGGTGTCTTCGTCCCGATCGTCGTGGCGATCGCCGTCGTCACCTTCGTCGTGTGGCTGATCCTCGGTCAGGAAGTATCTGTGGCCATGATCAACGGCATCGCAGTGCTCATCATCGCCTGCCCCTGTGCGCTCGGTCTGGCCACACCTACGGCCGTGATCGCCGCTACCGGGTCGGCGGCACGACGCGGAATCCTCGTACGGGATGCATCCGCTCTCGAGCTGGCCGCGCGGGTGGATACGGTCGTCTTCGACAAGACCGGTACCCTGACGGAAGGACGTCCCGTGGTTTCCGAATGGCAGTGGGCCGATGGCGTCGACGTCGGACGTGTGAAAGGACTGGTAGCGGCACTGGAACGCTCCTCCGAACACCCTCTGGCCCAGGCAGTCGTGGTCTCCGTACCCGACGTGGTCCGGTTGGCCGTCGAGACCTTCGATGCCCGCGCCGGCTTCGGCGCCGTGGGAATCGTGGACGGTTCTATGGTCGTGGCCGGTAACGAAGCGCTGATGCGCGAATATTCCATCTGGAATGACTGGTTCGCCGGAATGCGCGACCGCATGGCCGCACAGGGCAGTACGACGATCTGCGTCGGTATCGACGGACTGCCGGTAGCGGTGATCGCCGTGACGGACAGCGTCAAGGAACATGCCGTGGAAACCGTCAGGACGCTCAGGGACCGGAACGTCCACGTCGTGATGCTCAGCGGCGATCATGAACGGGCCGCCCGTGCGGTGGCCACGAAGCTGGGTATCGACGACGTCATCGCCGGTGTGCGACCCGAGGGTAAGGCCGATGCCATCGCCCGTCTCCAGGAACAGGGACGCATCGTGGCGATGGTCGGCGACGGCATCAACGACGCGCCGGCTCTCGCCCGGGCGGATGTCGGTATCGCCATGGGAACGGGAACGGATGCGGCCATGGCCTCGGCATCGGTCACGCTGCTACGAGGCGACGTGAGGCTCGTACCCTCCATGATCGGCGTCTCGCACCGTACGGTCGGCATCATCCGCCAGAACCTCTTCTGGGCCTTCGCCTACAATGTCGTGGGCATACCGATGGCTGCCCTGGGCCTGCTCAGTCCGATGATCGCCGCCGCCGCCATGGCGTTCTCGTCGGTGAGCGTGGTGACCAATTCGTTGCGCGCCAGAAAGGTCTGATTTGGCAGAAACGTGGTGCGGTGCGAGTTTGCACGTCTACCAATACGTCACTACAACGAAACGGGGCTTCCATGAAGGCATTACGGACGTCGCTTCTGCGCACGGCACTCATTCTTGGATCGGTATTGCTGGTCGTCGCCTGCGGTGGTGACAACGGGAACAATCCGGCACCGAACATGACGAAGGTGCGTCTTCTGCATCTCGCCTACGATGCGGCACCCGTGGACTTCCGCGTGGACGGTCAGGTCGTTGCCTCGAACATCACGTTCAAGGAAAGCTCCGGCTATCAGAACGTCGCGGCTGGAATCAGGAAGCTCGGCATCTACGTCCAGGGGACGACGCGTCCTCTGATCGAATCGCAGGTGACGATCAGTGCGGACGTCGAATACACGCTGTTCGACTTCCCGCCAGCCGCGGCATTCTCCGCTACGTTGCAGGAAGATCTGCGTCGCGGAGTGGGAAGCGTCAACAGCCGCATCCGCTTCGTCAACGCCACGACGGACCAGGACCAGATGGCCATGTATATCGCAGGCCGTCCCGACATCCTGCTCGGTCCCAGCCTTCCCGCCCAGGTCACGCAACCGAAGGATCTGAAGGCAGGCAAGTATCGTTTCGAGATCATGAAGCCGGGTGATACGACGACGCTGATCACGTTCGACACGCTCGATCTTCAGCCCGGCGTCACCTATACGATCGTCGCCCACGGTACACGCGTCACGACCGATGCCTATCCCTTCGGACTGAGTGCCTTCGTCGACAGCGATGCCGGTACGCAGCGTATCGATCTGGTCGAACGCGTTCTCGAGGCGCGTGTCATGGCCATGCATGCCGTCGTTGGCCGTCCTGCCGTCAGCCTCGCGATCGATGGCAACGTCAAGGCCAGCAACGTCGCCTACTCCGGTTCGACGTCGTACTTCGATCTTGCCGGAGGTTCGCATCTGGTGACGGTGACGGCAGGTAGCGTACCGGTCCTCAACCAGAACGTCGTCGTCAACAACCGCCACACGTATACGATCATCGCGGCAGGAACGGCGATACCGGCCGACGTGAGGCCGATGCTCCTCGAAGACGAGACGATTCCCGACGATCAGCAGGCCCTCGTACGGTACATCAATCTCGGTCCCGATGCTCCGGCCCTCGACGTCCTCACGCCCCTCGGTCCGGGTAATGACTATCCCCTGCCGGGCATGGATAACATCGCCTTCCGTGGAGTCAGCCGCAGCGAGACGACGGGCAAGGCCTTCCTCAAGGTACCTCCTGGTACCATCGAACTCAAGTTCCGTGAACACGGAACGGACAGCGTCCGGTTCTCCGTCAGCGGCGTGAAGTTCGAAGCAGGAAAGATCTACACGCTGTGGTCCGGCGGGCGTCTTGCAGACAGCACGGCCACGGCCTACGTCGTCAGTCATAACTGATATCCCGAAAGACAAAGGACATGAGCACAAAGGAACAGCGCGTGGCCCAGGCTCGCGCATTCACCGTGGAGGACATGGAGCAGCGCTATCGGGAAATCGAGGCGCAGTTGAACCATGAGGTGCGCACGATGATCGAACGGTGGGAGGACACGAAGGCTTCCTATCAGGGCGACTACTACACCTATTCGGTGCGTGGCAAGGAGATCAAGGTGAACAACTACACCGAGTCCCTTTCCCACACCCGTGTGCCCAAGATCGCCGTACCCCGGTTCTCCGATTGGGGTGAGATCGTTCGCTGGTGCATGCAGGAGAACTTTCCCGGAGAGTTCCCCTATACGGCCGGTGTCTATCCCTTCAAGCGTACGAACGAAGATCCCACGCGCATGTTCGCCGGGGAAGGCGGACCGGAGCGCACGAACCGCCGGTTCCATTATCTCTCGTTCGGCATGCCGGCAGCTCGGCTGTCCACTGCCTTCGACAGCGTGACGCTCTATGGGGAGGACCCCGATCATCGTCCCGACATCTACGGAAAGATCGGCAACTCGGGCGTGAGCATCGCCACGCTCGACGATGCCAAGAAGCTCTATTCCGGATTCGACCTGTGCGCCCCCACGACGTCGGTGTCCATGACCATCAACGGTCCTGCACCGATGCTCCTGGCCTTCTTCATGAATGCGGCGATCGACCAGGAATGCGAGAAGTACATCGTCGCGAACGGACTCGTCGATGACGTGAATGCGCGTATCGATGCCATCTATCGCGAGAAGGGCCAGGCACGTCCGGTCTACCGTCATGGCGATGGCAGCATGGAGCTGCCCGAGGGCAATACCGGTCTGGGCCTCATGCTGCTCGGTGTGACGGGTGACCAGGTGCTTCCCGCCGACGTCTACGAAGACTGCAAGGCCCGGGCCCTGCAGAGCGTCCGTGGCACGGTCCAGGCGGACATCCTGAAGGAAGACCAGGCGCAGAACACGTGCATTTTCTCCACGGAGTTCGCACTGCGGATGATGGGCGACGTGCAGCAGTATTTCATCGATCGCAAGGTCCGCAACTTCTATTCGGTATCCATTTCCGGATACCATATCGCCGAGGCGGGAGCCAATCCCATCACGCAGCTTGCCTTCACGATGGCGAACGGCTTCACGTTCGTCGAATACTATCTCTCTCGCGGAATGCACATCGACGATTTCGCGCCGAATCTCTCCTTCTTCTTCTCGAATGGCGTCGATCCGGAATACAGCGTCATCGGTCGCGTCGCCCGTCGTATCTGGGCCAAGGCCATGAAGCACAAGTACGGTGGCAACGAACGGTCGCAGATGCTGAAGTATCATATCCAGACGTCGGGCCGATCGCTCCACGCACAGGAGATCGACTTCAATGACATCCGCACCACGCTGCAGGCATTGTACGCCATCTACGACAACTGCAACTCCCTCCACACCAATGCCTACGACGAGGCAATCACGACGCCGACGGAAGAAAGCGTGCGCAGGGCCGTCGCCATCCAGCTCATCATCAACCGTGAGCTCGGTCTGGCGAAGAACGAGAATCCGATACAGGGATCGTTCATCATCGAGGAGCTGACGGATCTCGTGGAGGAAGCCGTGCTGACGGAATTCAGGCGCATCAGCGATCGCGGTGGTGTGCTCGGAGCGATGGAGAACATGTATCAGCGCAACAAGATCCAGGAAGAATCCCTCTACTACGAAACGCTCAAGCATACCGGTGAGTATCCCATCATCGGCGTCAATACGTTCCTCAGCTCGAAGGGATCTCCGACTGTCATTCCGCAGGAAGTGATCAGGTCGACGAAGGACGAGAAGGAGCAGCAGATCGACAACGTCCATGCCTTCCAGCGCCGCAACGAAGGCGACGGTCCCGAAGCGCTCCGCGCCCTCAAGAACACGGCCGTCCACAACGAGAATATCTTCGCCGCATTGATGGAAGCTGCCAAGACCTGTTCGCTCGGACAGCTCACGCACGCACTCTATCAGGTCGGTGGACAGTATCGCCGCAGCATGTGATGTGTCGCGGCGGAGGCCGGATCCGGTCGGCGCTTCGTACCCGGGCATGGGCACGAAAAGCATGGTTCTCCGGATTCGACTTGTGCGTAAGTTAGAGGAGGGTGAGAGGCAGTAGCTGAGTGAGGGGTGTACAGCATCATCCATACGGGCAATTGCCATGAGAATTCCGTCGGAATACAGCGTCGTTCTTCCCGTACAGCGCAAGGCATCGGGCAAGGAAGTAAAACTCATGCAGGAATGGCTGTGCCTGCATAACTGTTCGGTGAAGGTCGATGGCGAATTCGGTCCTGCCACGGAGGCTGCGGTGCGCCGTTTCCAGACGAAGGCCAGGATCCATCCTACGGGCGTGATCGACGAGCAGACCTATACGGCGTTGATCGCACCGGTGATGCGGGCATGCAAGCCGCTTGCGACCACGGCCGAAACCTATAGCCAACGTGTGGTGTCGGCGGCCCGGCAACACCTCAAGGAACATCCGCGCGAAGTCGGCGGCCAGAACTGCGGGCCGTGGGTACGACTGTATACCGTTGGAAAACAGGGCAAGGACTGGCCATGGTGTGCAGCCTTCGTGACCTACCTCATGGAACAGGCCTCGGAAGGCATCAAGCCCAATCCCATGCCCCTGCGCGGTTCGGTTTCGTGCGACAAACTCGTCGAACAGGCCAGGGAAGCCGAACTCTTCGTCGGTGAGAAGGAACGCGACGACACGCTCGGTCCCGGTACCCTCTTCGTCGTCCGTAACACGAAGAATGCCAACGACTGGGTCCATACGGGCGTGGTGACGATGTTCCATCCCGAATACATGGAAACGATCGAAGGCAATACGAACGACGACGGCAGCCGCGAGGGATACGAAGTATGCAAACGCATCCGCGGCTATGCCCACATGGATTTCATCAAGCTCAAGCCCAAGACATGATCACGTTCCAGGATGTCCTGGCCGCCCACGACCGCATCAGGCCGTTCATCCATCGGACGCCGGTCGCCACGTCGCGATACTTCGACGACCGCTTCGGCGGAGCACTCTTCATCAAGTGCGAACACTTCCAGAAAGTAGGAGCCTTCAAGGCCCGTGGTGCATGCAATGCCGTCCGTATACTGGACGATGCCATGGCCGCGCGGGGCGTCGCCACGCATTCGTCGGGTAATCACGCCCAGGCCGTTGCATGGTCGGCACGGCATCGCGGCATCCCGTCGTGGATCGTCATGCCCACCAACGCCCCCGACGTCAAGAAGGCCGCCGTGCGCGGGTACGGTGCCACGATCGTGGAGTGCGAGCCCACGCTGGCCGCACGCGAAGCCGCCCTGGCCGACGTCGTGGAACGCACCGGAGCGCATGCCATCCATCCGTACAACGATGACCGCGTCATCGCCGGTCAGGGCACAGCGGCACTGGAACTCCTCGAAGACGTTCCCGATCTCGACATCATCATGGCGCCGGTCGGTGGCGGCGGACTCATGAGCGGAACGGCCATCACGGCCCGTGCCATGCGTGCGGACATCGAGCTCATCGGTGCCGAGCCCGCGTCGGCGGACGACGCACGACGCTCCCTCGCGACGGGGATCCTCCAACCTCCGCCCGCCACCGCAACAATTGCCGATGGACTACGTACGGCGCTCGGTGAACGGACGTTCGACGTGCTCCGCAGTACGGATGTGAGGATCCTGACGGCGACGGAAGAATCGATACGTGAGGCGCAATATCTCGTGATGGAACGCATGAAGATGGTCGTGGAACCCAGTGCTACCGTCACGTTGGGAATACTCCTCGAGAACCCGGCTCTCGCACGGGGGAAACGGATCGGAATCGTCACGACGGGCGGCAACGTCGACATCCGCAAGGCGATGCATTTCTGATCTGGAACGGGTGGACCATGAAGGTTCTCGTGATCATGATGGCGATGCTCATGACGGTGAGCACCGGCGCGGCTGCTGCAGCGATCGACTGGAAGCTCGTGCACGAACGCACGGATGCTGCACTGCGTCACCTCTACGACCTGGATTTCCGCAAAGCGGAGACCGTCAGCAACGAAGTGATCGTCATGGCGCCGAACGATCCGCGCGGCCACTTCGTGAAGGCGATGGTCTACTACTACAGAATGTCCTTCAAGGGCACGAAGAATGACACCGCGTTCGGCGGCTTCCTCTATCACGCCGCGAAGGTCGAGAAAGTCTGCGACCAGTTGCTCGAACAGAACGAGAACGATACCAAGGCCATGTTCTACATGGGCGGTATCATCGGGTTCAAGGGCCTCACCTACTTCTCCCGCGGCGAGAACATGAAGGCCGTATGGGACGGCAAGAAGGGCTATACCCTGCTGGTGGACGCTCTGGAACTCGATCCCGACAACCACGATGCGAAGATGGGTCTGGGCCTGTTCCGGTACCTCATTTCCCAGGCTCCCGAGTCCATACGCCCTCTGCTGAAGGCAGCCGGCGCCGAAGGCGATCGTGCCGGTGGCCTGCGCATGCTCGAGGAGGCCGCCGCCAAGGGAACCTATGCCAGATGGGAGGCGCGCCGGTGGCTGGCGGATTTCTACCAGGCCGAGGACATGCCGGTGCGTGCGGCCTCGCATCTCGACATACTGGCACGCGAATTCCCGGACAACTGGTACCTCCAGCGCGAACTGGCGGACGTACGGCTGTATCAGCTCAAACAGCCCGACAAGGCCGAAGCGATCTATCGTCGGCTTCTGGAAATGCCTATCCTCGAATACGACGCGGAGCAGGTCCGGTATTCCGTCCGGATGCGCCTCGCCTATGCCGATATGATCCGGGAGCGTTATGCGCAGGCCCGGGTATGGGCGGCACAGGTCAGGGACAAGGCCCCTTCGCCCAGGTTGAAGGACGATGCCGTGAAGCAGATCGAGGCCATCGACAATCTTCAGAACGATCCGATCCAGAGGGTATCGAATGCCATCGCAGCTGGCGCATGGATGCGTACGAACGTTCTGGCGGATTCCCTGCGTGCTCTTCCCGGGGGCTTCCTTTCGCAGAAGAACGATGCCTATGCCTGGTATCTCCAGGGAGCGGCCTATACGGAACTCCAGAACTACGGCCAGGCCGAGGAATGTCTCCGCATGGCCATCGGAAAACCCGAAAAGGAGCAATGGCTCGAAGCGTACTGCTGCTATCGCCTCGGAATGGTGCAGGCACGCCGCGGAAAGGCGTCCGAAGCCACTGCATGGTTCCAGAAAGCTGCCGGGTTCAGCGATTATCCCGGTGAACGGACCCTCCGCATACGGCTCGCACGCGAGCGTGCTGCACTGAAGAAGGTCACCGACTGATCGGTCACGAACGCATCCGCGTAGCCACCCTTCACGCCGTTCTTCGTACTTTTGCCGTCCTTGGTAATCCCTGCAAAAGGCACGATCAACGGTATGGCGACAACGTACGAGGCAGTCATCGGGCTGGAAATCCATGCCCAGCTCAAAACGGCAACGAAGGCATTCTGCTCGTGTCCCACGACGTTCGGGGCACAGCCGAACGTCAACGTATGCCCCATCTGTCTTGGCCACCCCGGCGCCCTGCCGGTCCTGAACAGGAATCTGGTGGAATTCGCCGTCGTCATGGGCCTGGCCACGAACTGTTCCATCCGGGAACGGTCGTCGTTCTCGCGCAAGAACTACTTCTACGCCGATCTGCCGAAGGGATATCAGATCTCCCAGTACGAGGATCCGATCTGCCATGGCGGGCACGTGGAAATCGAGACCGACGACGGTATCCGGAACATCGGGATCACACGCATCCACATGGAGGAAGATTCCGGTAAGTCCATACATGACCTTGACATAGATACGCTGGTCGACCTCAACCGCAGCGGTGTGCCCCTCATCGAAATCGTGAGCGAGCCGGACATCCGCACGGCCCACGAAGCCTATCAGTACCTCAACCAGCTCCGTCAGATCCTGATCTATCTGGATATCTGCGACGGCAACATGGAAGAAGGTTCGCTGCGTTGCGATGCCAACGTCTCCGTACGGCCAGTGGGCCAGGAGAAGTTCGGAACGAAGACCGAGGTGAAGAACCTCAACAGCTTCCGCAACGTCGAGAAGGCCATAGAATTCGAGGTTGCACGTCAGATCGCCCTGATCGAGGACGGCGGTAAGGTCGTCCAGGAGACCCGCATGTGGGATGCCGGACGCCAGGAAACCAAGGTCATGCGTACCAAGGAAATGGCCCACGATTACCGCTATTTCCCGGAGCCGGACCTCGTTCACGTCGTCGTGGACGATGCCTGGCGCGAAGCGCTGCGTGCAGGGCTTCCCGAGCTGGGGCTGGCGAAGAAGCGTCGTTTCATAGCGGACTACGGTCTGCCCGCCTATGATGCAGGCATCCTGGTCGATGACGTCGACGTCGCCCGTTTCTACGAGGAAACGTGTTCCTTGCTGAAGAAGCGGGACGCGGAGACGTACAAGGCCGTCAGCAACTGGACGATGACGGAGCTCATGCGCATCATGGGCGAACGCAAGGTGGGCATCCTCGGCATAGGCTGCAGCACGTCGCAACTGGCGTCGCTGGTCGACGTCGTGGCCGACGGCACCATCAGCAACAAGATCGCGAAGGACATCTTCCCCGACATGCTGGACAGCGGCCGTACGGCCGATGCCATCATCGAGGAGAAGGGTCTTCGCCAGGTATCGGATACGAACGTCCTGCAGGGACTGGTACGCCAGGTATTGCAGGACAACCCGGACAACGTGACGAAATACAGGGAGGGCAGGACGAACCTTCTCGGATTCTTTGTGGGCCAGGTTCTCAAGGCATCCGGAGGTACGGCTAATCCCGCGCTCGTGAACACCATGATGAAAGAGGCACTCGACGCTACAGGAGGATAGAATGGCGATCAAGAAAACACGGTACATCTGGAAGGACGGAGAACTCATTCCGTTTGAGAAAGCATCCATTCACGTTCTGTCGCATGTCGTTCATTACGGTACGTCATGGTTCGAAGGCATCCGTGCCTACGATACCCGCAAGGGCACGGCCATCTTCCGTCTGCCCGAGCACATGCAGCGGCTGCATCATTCATTGAAAATCTACAGGACCGTACTGCCGCATTCGGTGGACGAACTGAATCAGGCTGCGATCGATATCGTCAGCAAGAACGAGCTGGCATCGTGCTACATACGGCCCGTGGCGTTGCGCGGCTTCGGCGACATGGGCGTCTACAGCCTGCGCTGTCCGCTCGAAGTCTACGTCACCGCCTGGGAATGGGGCGCCTACCTCGGAGACGAGGCCGCCGACCAGGGTGTGGATGTCTGCATTTCGTCATGGGACAGGCTCACGCCGAACTCGATGCCGTCCATGTCGAAGGCGGGCGGCAACTACATGAATTCGCAACTGGTGAAGATGGAAGCCGTGGAGAACGGCTATGCGGAAGGCATCTGCCTCGACACCTACGGCAACATCGCCGAGGGAAGCGGCGAGAACGTCTTCGTCGTGGTGAACGGCGAGCTGATCACACCTCCGTCGGCCTCGTCGCTGCTTCCGGGCATCACGCGCGATACCGTCTTCACACTGGCCCGTACACTGGGCATACCGGTGCGGGAGCAGAACATCCCCCGGGCAATGCTCTACACCTGCGAAGAGATGTTCCTTACGGGAACGGCCGTGGAGATAACGCCCGTACGGTCGGTGGACCGCATCGCGGTCGGACGCGGGAGGGTAGGGCCGGTGACGCGGGCCATCCAGAAGCAGTTTGCGAGGATCACGGTCGACGGAGAAGACCCGCACGGATGGCTGACCTTCGTGCCGGGAACGGAACCCAAACGAATGCGAACGACAAAAAAGAAATAAACGAAGACAACAGGAGAACATCATGGCGAAGTCATCGGCAAAAAAGGTGGCGGGCAAGGCGCCTGCCAGTACGAAACCGACGTCCAACGGCAACGGCAATGCGAAGGCCGCCGAAGCCAAACCTCTCGCACCGCTGTTCAACGTGAAGGGCTTCGACAAGGCCACGTTGATCGACTGGTACCGTACGATGCACCTCGGACGCCGTCTGGACGAAAAGGCGGCGCTGTATCTCAAGATGGCCAAGGGCTGGTCCTATCACGCTCCCTTCGCCGGTCACGACGGTATCCAGCTCGCCCTGGGCAAGGTGTTCCGTCCGGCCAAGGACTTCCTCTTCCCCTATTACCGTGACATGCTGACGAGCCTGGCTGCCGGCGTCACCGTGGAAGAGATCATCGCCAACGGCTTGAGCAAGGATGCCGACGTCGCCGGTGGTGGCCGCCACATGAGCAACCACTTCGCCAAGATTTCCATCGGTCTGCAGAACTCGTCGTCCTGCACCGGCAATCACTCGCAGCAGGCCGTCGGTACGGCGCGTTCGATCAGGAAGTACAAGGGCGACGAAGTCGTCTACGTGTCCACGGGAGATTCGACGACGTCGGAAGGCTACTACTACGAAGCCGTGAATGGCGCCGACCGCGAGAAGCTGCCCGTGATCTTCGTCATCCAGAACAACAAGTACGGCATCTCCGTTCCCCTGCGCGAGCAGACGACCAATCCCATCGTGTCCCAGAACTTCTCGGGCTTCCTGAACCTCAAGATCTTCGAATGCGACGGCCGTGATCCCATCGAATCCTACAACACGCTGCTCAAGGCCCGCGAATATGTCCTGAGCGGCAAGGGGCCGGCAATGGTCCACGCGGACTGCGACCGCATCGGTTCGCACTCCAACTCCGACAATCACGAGCTCTACCGTACGAAGGAAGACATCGACAGCATGAAGCAGCGCGACCCGCTGCCGCGTTTCCGTGCGACGCTGATTGCAGGCGGTATCGCAACGGAAGCCCAGCTGGCCGGGATCGAGGAAGCGAACAAGACGGCGATCTTCGCCGCTGCCGACGTCGTGGAAGCCCTTCCCGATCCGGCACCGGAATCGTACAAGGACTTCGTCCTTCCTCCGGCCGTCGTCGGCTACGACGACGATTCCGAGCGATCCTTCGTCTCCGATCCCAACGCCACGCAGATCACCTTCCGCGAAGGCATCAACCAGGCCATGATCGAGGAGTTCCGCCGGAACCCCAACACCTTCCTGTTCGGTCAGGATGTGGCCTCGAACAAGAAGCAGGGCATCTTCAATGTCTGCAAGGGCCTGCTGGACGAGTTCGGCAACGACCGCGTCTTCAATGCACCCATCGCCGAGGACTTCATCGTGGGTACGGCCAACGGCATGACGCGCTACCGCGACGACATCCGCGTGGTGGTGGAAGGCGCCGAGTTCGCGGACTACTTCTGGCCGGCCATGGAGCAGTTGATCGAATGCACGCACGACTACTGGCGTACGCGCGGGCAGTTCGCTCCGGCCGTCGTCATCCGTCTGGCCTCGGGGGGATACATCCAGGGCGGATTGTATCACTCGCAGAACCTCGAGGGAACATTTACCACGTTGCCCGGTCTGCGCGTAGTATGTCCCGCTTTTGCAGACGATGCCGTGGGACTCATGCGTAACGCCATCCGTTCGCGCGGAACCACCATGTATCTGGAACCCAAGTTCCTCTACAACTACCGCCCTACGTCGTCCAGCATGCCTCCCGAAGACTTCATCATTCCGTTCGGCAAGGCCAGGGTCCGCAGGGCTGGTACGGACGTCACCATCGTCTCCTATGGCACGGCCGTACACTGGAGCCTGCAGGCTGCCCAGCGTATGGAGGCCGAAGGTGTTTCCGTGGAAGTCATCGATCTTCGCTCGCTCGCACCGTGGGATCGTGAAATGGTCTTCGAATCGGTCCGACGCACCGGTCGGTGTGTCGTGGCACACGAGGACAAGAAGACGGGTGGCTTCGGCGGCGAGATCGCTTCGGCGGTGGGCGAAGAGCTCTTCCGCTACCTCGACGCCCCCGTGGCGCGGGTCGGATCGAAGGATACGCCGGTAGGGTTCGCCAAGAGTCTGGAACAGGCCATTCTGCTCTCCGTGGATGATGTCGTGGACGCCGTTCGCCGGACGATGGCCTTCTGAAAAATTGTCAGCCTAACTTGACACTGTCAGGTGGAAAACGTTGATAACCCATTAAAAATAATGAGTTAGCAGCGGCAGGCCGTAGTTGTTTTTCCTGCGGCACGTGATATATTTGCGTGCTTGGAACCGACTGGAGCGCACATGCACCGGAATGGGTGGCGTGTGTGCTTATGTGTTTGATATAGAGGAGTGCATGAGCACAGACATCGTAGAACAGGTAAACGACAAGGCACAGAGCGGCCCGGTACAGGGTTCCGTCGGTGCAGTCGATCGCATGCAGGGTAACTGGAAAATGCTTGCGGTCATCGCCGGCCTCGTGGTCGTGGTGATCGGAGGCATTTACTTTTATCGGCAGCAGAAGCAGACCCAGAACGTCGAAGCGAACGCTGCGCTTTCCAGGGTCCGCACATTCTTCGAACAGGGTGAGTTCCAGAAGGCGCTGACTGCCGACAAGGTGCCGCCCATGGGTGGCGAGCCGGTCAAGGGCCTGCTGGCGATCAGCGACGAATATTCGGGAACCGAGGCAGGGGCGACGGCGGCATTGATGGCCGGCAACAGCCTCTCGAATCTCGGAAAGTACTCCGAGGCCGCCGAGCAGTTCGAGCGCGCGAAGGGCGGCGACGCCATCGTGACGCAAGTCGGTGCTCTGACAGGACTTGGCGCGTGCAAGGAAGCCGAGAAGGACTATGCCGGTGCCGCAGCTCTCTACGAGCAGGCCGCCGAGCGCGGTTCGAAGTCGGGTCTGGAAGACCGTTGCTGGCTCTATGCGGGGCTCAGTTACGAAAAGGCCGGGAACAAAGAAAAGGCTGGGCAAATCTTCCGGACGATCGTCAAGCGCTATGAAATGTCCGAGCTTGCGCCGGCTGCCAAAAGCGGTCTGGCACGGCTTGGCATGGCAATTGATTAGAGAATCCCGGCGCATAGCGTCCAACAACCGAACAACGATGAAACAGAATAGAGTAAAGCATAATTTTTTACAACTGGAGGTAGTATGCAACGTTGGTTTCGTTTAAGCAGCCTACTGCTTGTGCTTACCGCCGCCTTTTCCGTGGTCCGAGCTCAGGACTACGTGGAGGTGCGCGGTAGTCTCCCTCCGGGCGCGGTGCGCGTATTCGTACGCGACACCGTCTACCGCATCAGCGGCACGTACACAATTGGTGGTACGCTGGTGATCGAGCCCGGAACCCGCGTGGAGTTCCTGCCGAACGGTCGACTCATTGACTCGACTGGCGGCCGGATCCTTGCTGACGGACGAGCGTCAGCCACGTACAATGCGAATGCGGTCAATCCGCTGCTCCCGCCCTATACGGGCTATGACGATCCTTCTTACTTCGGTGCTCCCGGCGTCGTGACAAGCACGATCGCCACGGAGCCGACGATCCATGCGTCGAAGCATGGCGTCGTATTCCACGTGGATCTCGGATCGGATCCGAATCTGCAGAACCTTACTCCTGCCGAAGCCGTCATGTATAAGGCTGCTCGTCTGGAGTACGGTGGTTCGCAGGCAGCGATCCGCCTGAATCCGTGGTTCCGTCAGAAGGCCGGCAATCCCATCGACGTTCGCCCGGCACGTATCACGTTCATCGCTGGTGACGTGAACAACTTCTCGCGCGAATGGGGTCACATCGTCGTTCTTCCGGGTGCGCGCGCCGCATTCTTCCGCGATGTCGACTTCCTGAATTTCCGCAAGGACACGACGGTCGACAACGAGCCGATCTACCTCGCGAACTCCGCTGGTCAGGCGATGACGCGTGCACAGCAGACGACGGCAAACGACAACCTGCTCCGTGCCACGAACGGTGGTGGCGGTGCCATCACGACGTTCTCGGTTCGTACCTGGATCGTCGGCTGTAACTTCCGCAACAACATGGCCCGCTTCCGTGGCGGTGCTCTCCAGGTACTCCAGGCTCCGGTCGACCAGTATGTCGGTACGCCCCTTCAGGTCTATCCGACGGTCAGCCAGGCTACGATCAACGCACTTTCGATCTATCCCGCACAAGTCAATCCGTATCTCACGGATCGCAAGACGGCACAGCCGATTCAACAGAATCTCCGTGCCATCGACCTTCTCTATACGAATGGTCCGGAACCGGCTCTGACGGATGCCGAGCGTCAATCGCTCGACGATGCCCGTCTTGCCATGTACCTCGGCCGTATTCGTCAAACGCGCTTCATCAACAACCGCGTTCTTCTTTCGGATGTCGATACGGTTCGTATCGGTGGTATCCGTGTCGTAACGGACGTCAACCGCCCGGCTACGGTTCATGGAACGATCGACCGTTCGCACAAGAACGAAGCCTTCGGTGGTGCCGTCTATATCGCCGGTCGTAACAAGATCCTCGTCGGCCTCGGTGTCAACGACTTCCAGGGCAAGGACACGATCGAATTCGTCGGTAACTACACCGAAAACCGCCAGCAGACGGAACTCGTCAACAACCAGCGTACGCACGGTGCCATGGGTGGCGCCCTCTACCTCGGTGGTGACAGCACGAGCATCTATCTCGCAGGTCGCTACGCTTCCAACAAGACGATCGTTCCGTTCATCACGGACGTCAACACGACCAACCCCATCACGTCCATGGCTACCTACTCGCAAGGTGGTGCCGTGTACGCTGCAAGCACGGTCGGTGAAGTACACGTCCGCGGTGGTCTCGACAACAACCCTGCCACGCACTTCCTCTCCAACGAGGCGGGTCGTGGTGGTGCCATCTACGTTGCAACCACGACGAACGCTCCCCTGTCCCCGTACATCGGTGGTTCGGACGGCGTCATCGTTGCCCGCAACTATGGCTTCAACATCAAGTTCCGCGACAACAAGGCCGTTGCGGACGGTGGTGCCATCTATACGGAACGTAACATGATGGTTCACGGCGCCGGCGGCGTCAGCGGACCTCTCTGGGTATACGGTTCCACGTACGGTGTCGAATTCTCGAACAACACGGCTGGTTATTCCGGTGGTGCCGTCAGCGTTCAACTGCCGACGGGTCTGCCGATCGAACAACGCGTTCTTCGGTATGTCCGCGCCAACTTCGTCAACAACCGCGTCGGTGAAGTCAACGACTCGGTCGCTTCCATCGTTCGCGGTGGTGGTGGTCTCTACAGCATCAACGCCGACCTCAACGTCATCAAGGGTGTTGAATTCCGCGCCAACAAGGTATGGCACGGTAACGGTGGTGCTGTTGCCGTCGTGACGCCCGATACGCTCACGCGCAAGCGCTTCGTCGTAACGGATCTCGACAACATCATCGACAACGCCCAAGGTGTTGCCGTCGGTTATACGCCCCGCAACGACGTGTTCACGTTCCAGACCGCTTCGCCGCGTCCGGACGAACGCATGCTCACGCGCTTCTACGATAACATCGCCATCGCCAACCCGAACCGTCAAGGTAGCGGCGTGACGCAACGTGGCAATGCCAACAACCTCATGCACCCGGGTGCCGGTATCCGTGAAAACGGTACGGGTCTCGGTGGTGCCGTCTACATCCTGGACAGCATCCGTGTCCGTGTCGACACGTTCGCCTTCGATCGCGTCCGCATCCAGAACAACACCGCATGGTCCGGTGCCGCTATCTACTCCGACAACTACGATCTCAAGCTCGCTCTCCAGCGTTCGCTCATCACGGGTAACACGGCTACGAGCGACATCGGTCGTACGACGGACACGATCACGGGTCCCTTCCTCGGTGACGAGAACCTCGCATCCAGCGACATCGCCGGTGCAGTACTCTATGGTGAAGTCGTAGGCCCGCTTCCGTGGACCTCCTACAGCTACGCCGCAAACTCGATCTACGATAACAACGCCCGTTTCATCATCCGCCTTCCGGACGCTCAGGACACCAAGGGTGTTCTCGCCGGCACGACGGGTATCGGTTTCGGTGGCGTCGACACGCTCCGCGGCAACTACTGGGGCCGTACGGAAGCCAACGTCAACACCATCCTTCCGCTGTCGGGCAACCAGACGTTCCAGCGTACGCAGGAAACGTTCTTCATCGCAGGCAATGGCAAGACGCACCTGCGCTTCATGCGCATTCCGTCGAACAACGTGACGGAACAAGGTCCGTTCGAATCCACGTGGCGCTTCACGTACAAGCCGATTCCGATCTATCAGATCCCGGATACGCTTCTCATGGAAGGCCGCGTCTATGACATCTTCGACAAGGGTACGGACATCAAGACGGCCGACTACTCGCGCCGCCGCATGTCGCCTATCGAAGACTTCTCTGTCGGTATTCCTCCGGCCATCCGTCTGTTCGCAGATGCTACGCAGCCTTCGAACAACAAGTACGTAAAGCGTACGACGCGTGATCCGTTCGATGCCGAAACGTTCGATTACATCGGCAAGGTCCAGACGGAATTCATCGGCGATCATCCGATCGGCTATCCGCTCTTCCTCGAAGCTCGTGCCGATTACGATCAGACGGCCGAAATCAGCAACAACGATCCCCGCGCGATCAACGAATCGGTATTCTTCGTCATCAACGAACGTACCGGTGACTACATCCGCGTCAACATGAAGCAGAAGGGTCTCACGGACACGACGTTCCGCGCTCGCGTAGAACTCGTTCCGGACTCCAGCTTCGGTGGCGATCCGAACATCCGTCGTTCGTACGAAGGTCTCTCTTCCTACGGTACGGGTGCAACGCTTCTCTCCGTACTCGCAGCCAACGCCGTTGCAGAAGATTCTTCCGCACTGGCTGGCCGTCGTTGGGAAGGTTCCACCGTTCTCGGTGAACTCGGTGGCAATGGCTTCCGCCTCGGCAACCGCCCGGGCCTGCCGTTCTCCAATACGGGTAACGACGGTGGCAAGGAAACGTACTTCGGTGGCGAACGCTACCGTGCTCTTCCGGTCCGTGAAGGTGACGAAGTAACGGTCGTCTCCCGTACGGTACTGTGGAAGGAAGGCGTGATTCCTGCCATCAACGGCGCTCTGTCGTTCCGCATCGGTTCGACGTCGAATCCTCCGGTTCTCACCGGTGCTGGCGATACGCTTGCCAACTCGCCCCTTCTCCACCCCGAAATGCGCAACCGCGTCTTCGTGACGGAGAACCGTCTCTACACGCCGATCACGGCAGCACAATCGCCCCGCGGCGGTGGTCGTGGCAGCTGGTTCAACGAACCCGCTTCCTATCCGGCCGACTCGACCGGTCAACCGATCGTATCTCTCGATTACACGGAACGTGACTCGATCTTCTCGATCACGGCCGTCGACATCAACCGCTTCTACGATCCGCGCGTGATCATGGACTCCACGAAGGGTGCCTACCTTTCGTACTTCTGGAAGATCAGCGACGACAACTCGGCTCTCAAGTACTGGCTGCGCGACACGCTCGTCGACGCCGGTGACGACAACAGCACGAGCTGGGGCGCTGTCGGATACCGCATCCTTCGCGGCCGCCCGATCAACCCGTACATCGTTCCTGGTGGCGAAGAGATCGAAGTGACGGCCAAGAACTTCCCGCCGTCGCTCGAAATCGTCGACACGCTCCGCAAGGCTGGCTATAGCGAAGACGTCATCAGCCGCTGGCTGTATCTCTATCCGAGCTACTTCCACGCCGAAGAGTACGACAACAACTCGCTTCCGCTCGACCAACGCGATCAAGCCAACACGAATGCCCGCTTCCTGCAACAGGATACGGTCAACTACGGCTGGCTGGACACGACGTCGTATCGCTTCCGCATCTACGTGGTCGATTCGATGCCGCGCTTCCTCTGGGCTCACAAGCCGCCGCGTACGGGTGGTCCGCAGTACACGAACTTCCTTGCCGGTGACACGACGATCGTTCTCGATCCCACGACCGTCGACACGAACACCTACAAGAACGGTGAGTACCTGGATACGCTCCGCATGCTGGTCTCGAACTCGCGTGTCGGTCGTCGCCTCGTCGCTCCCAACGCCATCACGGATGAAATCTATAACAATCCGCTTGGCAACAACAGCCGTCAGGCTGACACGGTCAACATCCAGTATGTCGCGAACCTGACGGACTCGCTCCGCTTCATGCTCGACGTCAACACGGATGATGAATTCGAAGACAGGGCTGCCGTGGACAACAACCGCGCGATCGTACAGCGTTACGGTGCATGGGACTTCCGCTACGGTAAGACCGCCTATGGCTTCCTCTCGACGGCCGTCCGTGAAACACCGGGCGACACGACGCTCGATGAAGTCCAGATCACGCGTCCTGTCTGGATGTCCACGCAATACATGCGCAAGTACAACAACGGCGCACAAGCTGACCAGTTCGGTGAAGACTTCATGACGAACGGTCAGATCAACATCCGTATCGCTCGCCAGGAAGCCATCAACCTGCTCACGCCGGTTGGCCAGGTCAACGACGATCTCAATACGGACACGCTGCTCACGATCGTCGCCAACGACGGTCACGGTGGCATCAACTACTACACGCGTCGCGTCTTCGTGAACCTGCAACCGCAGATCATCACGGCTGACCTGCCCGAAGCTCTCGAGGATGAAGACTACAACGTCCATCTCCTCGATTCCGCTCGCCGCATCAAGGTCTACGATCCGAACTGGGGTCAAGCTCAGAACTTCGAACTCATCTACACGGATGAAACGCGCGATAGCGTCGCTATCGACCCGTACTTCGAAGAATCCGGCAAGATCGCTCTGAACAAGACGACGCCGAAGTGGCTCAAGATCAATCGCGAATCCGGTCTGCTCTACGGCACGCCGCGCGTGACGGATACGCCCTACCCGGATACGGTCGTTCAGGTAACGGTTCTCGTGACGGACAAGGGTGGCCTCAAGGATCAGCGCACGATCAATCTCACGATCCGCGCTCGCAACCACGAGCCGCACCTCTTCTCGTCGCCGATCATCAAGTGCGTCGACTTCGGCAAGCCCTACGAAGACACGATCCGTGTAACGGACATCGATCTCAAGCGTACGCAGGCCGCCAACGAGCAACTCTCGTTCTCGGTTCTGGATACGCCTGGTGACTGGGTCTTCACGCCTGCTACGCTCTCGAGCCCGATCGCAGATACGCAAGTCGTTCGCATCAGCACGACGAACCTGCAAGGTGTACCGGTCAACGGCCGCATCCGCATCCAGGTTGTCGTGACGGACAAGCAAGGCCTTGCAGACACGCTCGTCTACCAGGTTGCCGTTTCCGCTGAAACGCGCTTCTCCGCTGACGTCCGTGTCGAAAACAACCTCGGTGCCTTCCAGGTCCTGACCTTCGGTCTGAACAAGACGGAAATCGCAACGCGCGGTGACGAAGACGGCAGCTATGGCCGCCTCGACTCCAACTATTGCGAATACGAACTGCCTCCGGTTCCGTACATCGACGTCTTCGACGCTCGCTGGACGATTCCGAACCGCAACGGTACGCTGCGCAACATCTTCCCGCACTCGGCTACACCTGGTGAAGCCATCTATCGCGCCCGCTTCCAGGCTGGTGGCGAAACGGGTCAAAGCTCGGCTTACTATCCGGTCAAGATCTCGTGGTGTCGCAATCAGATCCCTGATCGCACGACCGACGAACCGGGTTCGTACTACATCCGTGACGACGTATCGAACGGTGCTCAGTTCAGCTTCAACATGAAGACCGGTGAAGGTCGTTCGGTTGCTGACATCCAGCACAAGGTGGCCAACGGCTGCGATACGATCATCATCATCCGCGACGCTCTGAAGGGCTTCATCATCGTGTACGATTACACGACGGCTGTCGACAACGAAGGCACGATCACGACCGATCTCGCCATCACGCAGACGGCACCGAATCCGTTCAGCAGCTCCACGGCTATCTCGTTCAGCACGCCTGGCACGAAGATGATCTCGGTCGAGATCTATGACGCCATCGGCACGAAGGTTGCCACGCTGGCCAACGACATGTTCTCGGCAGGCAGCCACACGATTGAATGGAATGGCACCTCGAATGGTGTTGCTCTGTCGAGCGGCCTCTACACCGTCCGCATCGCTGACGGTACGAAGTCGGTCACGCAGCAGATCGTTCTCGTCCGCTAATCTCGAACACGAAGAGGCCGGCATCGCGAGATGCCGGCCTGCTTCCCGGCTCTCGAAGAAAAAGCAACATAATTGTAACCCATGGAGTCCAGTATGAAAAGACAGGTATTCATTGCTTCGGCAGTAGTACTCTGTTCGATTGCGATGGGTGCGGTGGACGGGATGGCGCAACAGATCTTCAATCAGTTTCGCCAGCCCACGCTCGAGGTAGGTCGTCCCTATCGTGACCTCGATGTCTGCCCCGTATCGCGCTTGAACAAGAACGTACTCCCGCCGACGGCATTTGTGCTACCGCCGACCAACATCAACGACGTTGATGACGGTTATGCGTTCGTTGCTTTCCCGGCGACGTTCCGCTTCAACTACAACGGTCAGGAGCAAACAGGTATTTGGGTTAGTGTCAACGGTTTCGCGACCTTCGACAACACGAAGCTTGTTCCCGCCAAGCAATCGGTGGGTCTCTTCACGAATTCCGCATCGTATCCCGACAATGTCGTCGCTCCCTTCTGGGGCGATCACCGCTACCGCATGCCCATCGATGTGGCCGGTGGTTACATGCCTTCCGAGATCTCGTGGGCATTCGACGTCGATCGTGACGAAAACTGCGATACGATCAAGCCGGTTCGCCGCTGCCTGATCATCCAGTGGAAGAATCTGAACATCAACGACCAGTCCATCAACTCCTCGGTCGGTAACTTCCAGGCTCGCCTGTACGAAGCTCCGTCCGACGACAACTACCAGGGCGATATCGAATTCGCCTACGGTCAGGTCGGTGGCAATCCGTATACGTCCAACACGACGGTCGTAACGCGCAACGCCACGGTCGGTATCAAGGGTAACGGTGGTTTCCCCGGCTTCCTTTCCGACTTCTGGAACGGTCTCGTCTATGTTCCGGCTCTCGGTGCGAACGTCCGTACGGACAGCACGTCGATCTGGCAGCCTTCGGGCGGTCGTAGCGACGCTGTCATCCGCTTCACGGCTATCGTTCGCTTCACGTTCGACATGTGGGGTTACGGTGACGCCGATACGTCGGCTGCCCGCAACCAGCGCCACGAGAACCTTCCCCAGAATCGCCGCGTAACGGCCAACGATGCACGTGTCATCATGCGTTCCATCGCCACCGGCCGCCTGCTCGATTCCGTCTGGAAGCGTCAAGCGTATCAGGGCGATGTGAACCACTCCGGTCGCTTCTACTTTACGAAGCTCAACCGTGCGTTCACGGCCGACTCGATCGATCCGATCCTGAATCCCACGCCGCCGCACATCGTCATCTGGCGCCGCACGATCGACGTCGAGCAGTACTTCCCTGGTCAAGTCGTTCTGCCCACCACGGGCAAGCAGGTCCTTCGCGTGATGTTCGAAGGTGATGGTCTCTACGGCGTGAACGGACGTGCTCCGGACGTCAGTAACCTGTCCCAGATCTATTACGAAGTGACCGAGTACGATGCCGCACTCATCATGCGCTATATCTCGGGCCGTCTGCCCTACCTGCCGTGGATCTATGACAACGATACCGTTGGTCCCCACTTCGGCAAGGTCGGCGACATGAACACGGCAACCGACATCACCTTCGGTGCCGCTACGCCGGTCGGTAATGGTCTCGTCCGTATCCCCGTCTTCGTCAACGGTGCGGTTTCCGATGCCTTCGGTGTGAAGTTCAACACGAACAGCCCCATCGAAGCACTGACGCCCGTCAACAGCGAAAACGGTAAGGTTTCCGTCGACAACGGCGACAACGTAGCCGTCGTCATCGGTAACGGTTCCTTCGAGCAAGGCAAGCCCGTCGCCTACGTGACGGTCAAGGAACAAGCTTCCTATGCCTTCTCGGGCATCCGCTTCAATGAGCAACAACGTGCCGATCAGGCGCTGAACAACGGTTCGGCACAAACCGACAACATGCTGTCGGCCTATCCGAATCCGATGTCCACGTCCACGTCGTTCGCCATCAATCTGCCTGTCAACGGTACGTATACGGTTCGCGTATTCGATACCTTCGGCAAGCTGGTCAGCACGATCTTCGACGGCGCTGCTACGGCAGGTACGCTGTCGGTAACGTGGGATGGTTCGAACGTCGCTGCCGGTGCCTACATCGTCCGCGTGGATGGTGAAGGTGTGCAGGCATCGCACATGGTTACCGTCGTTCGTTAATCGAACGTCCGGAAGAGAAACATGACGAGGTTCACATTGCTGCTGGTCATCCTCGGGATGACCAGCAGCATCGCCTCGGCACTCGCTGCCGATACGCTCAAGGTGACCAGCCAGCGTATCATCGACATGTGCGGCCAGGAACAGCGTTGGCTGATCGTGGCCGATATCGGCGAGGTATATGTTTCAGACAGTCTATTGTCCTTTGATATCATACTTGGATATGACGCATCCCGGATGAGGCCCACGACAGGGTTGAAGTCCGGAACGCTGTCCGAGCAACTGGATCTCTTCGATAGTCCATATTTCAACTTCGTGACGAAGGGTGAGATATGGGTTTCGGCTGCAGGGCTGACCAGGCCGGCGCGTGGCAAGCTGCCACTCTTCGCCGTAGCCGGGGACTACATCGGAACCTGCAATCAGTCGACGAACCTGACGGTGGCCTTCGCACCAGAGTTCAACGAGGAGTTCAAGCGCAAGGTCGAGGTCTACAGGACCGATTCGGTCGTCTCCGTGGCGATACCGAAGAGTCGTCCGGATCTCGGTGCCTTCCCGACCGACCTGGCATTGCTGATGGAGGGAAACGATTCCACGGCCGAGGGTGAGATCGTTCTTCGCTGCAAGGGCATGAAGGACAGCCTCCTGAGCCTCGAGCTGGCCTTGTCCAGACCCGACGTCTTCGAGATCGTCAGCGTATGGTCGGAAGATGCCAACGTCAAGGACCTCGAACTGAGCGGTAACCAACGGGATACTTCGGGCGTTATGCTGAAGGTCAACGTACTGGCCGATTCCGTGACGATCCGATACAGTGTACGTTCCCTGACAGACAGCAAGGACACGACGGAGACGCTCTCGGTACACATGACGTCGTCACTCGAATGTGGATGTATCAGGCCGACGGGTAGCGCGGACATCTCGCTGCACTCCAGGAAGCAGGACACCACGACGGTCGATACGGATGTTGATGAAGCCACTGACTACATCGCTCTTCGCGATGGAACGATCATCGTTCAGTGCCTTCATCGGCAGCCGGAATCAATCACGGTATACTCTTTGCTAGGAGAAGTCATCGCACAGGTGACGGACGTCAAGGAGAATCGGGTCCAGATTCCAGTGCAGTCAGCCCCGGCCGGCCCGCTCTTCGTGCAGATGGTCCGCAAGGGGCTTCCAAGTGTGAAAATGGTGTTGAAATAATCAGTTAATCTACTCATCAGAGGAGATCGTATGAATCGTCGATATGCTCTCTGGGGGGGCAGCGCCAAGTTGGGTGTTGCTCTTCTAATTGCGGTGTTGACGGGGCTCGGGTCCCAGCAGGCTTCAGCACAGAGGCCTGAGTTTCCGACCTTGTCTCTCACCGGCGCTGCGGCCGGATGGAACCCGGACTACTATCCTGACGGGCGCATCTGGATTCCGCGCAGCGGCTCCAATGGCCAGCGTCAGATACTCGTTCCGGTGTTCATCAAGAACTGCTGGCGCAGCACGGCTACACATGAGACATTCCCCATCTTCAGCTTCAAGATGAAGCTGCAGTATGACCGCAGTGCTCTCGAATTCGTTGGTGTCGAAAAGAATGGTCCGAATCGTGGTCTTCAGGGCACGCCGCTGGCATGCCTGGCCAAGGATTTCGAGTTCACGACGAACATTGCCGATGACACGACCTACCAGTCCGTCATCAATGCACCGGAAGCCAACCGTATCCGTGGCAAGCGCGTCCTGATCGATGCCATTTCGGCCAAGCCCCTGCCGCAAACCGGCAACGTCAATGATCCTTGCGATCAGCGTCCCTTCGTCGAGATGTTCTACGTCCGCTTCAACGTCATCGCCAACCCGGCCGGTGACCCCGTAAGCGCCCTGACGCCGATCATCCTCACGAACGACACGCTGTATTACAACGACTTCCAGGTCGGTAAGGAACTGCCCTTCCCCGATGATCCGCAACCGGGTCTCTATGCCGGTCTCGGTGGCGTCGACAACTTCTACATCGATGGTAACAACATCGAGCAGAACCGTGACGTTCCCCGCTACTCGCGTCCTGGTATGATCTGGCTGCAGGTAACGGACGAAATTCCGCGCCTGTCCTTCACGAACATTCCGGTATCGAACCGCCAGCAGCGTATCGTCGACTCCGTCGACAATACGAACAACGCTCAATGGTACGTCGTTCACCCGATCACGATCGACTACGGTTCCACGTACGAAGACACGGAAAACGGTCTCGGTACGCGTGACATCGACGTCATCAATGCCGTTCCCGGCTCGCGCCTCACGGAACTGCTCGTTCAGTCCGACCAACCCTGGCTGAAGTTCCGTTCCTTCCTCAAGGGCGGTCCTGGCGAAGTCAATCCGTTCGCTCAACCTGTCCGCGAAGGCGTCGTTCCGATGCTGGACAAGGGTATCCTCGGTACCATCAGCGGCGTTACGCCGATGGGCGACCAGACGGTTCTCCGTCGTGACCTGAACTTCCGCATCATCTGCGATCCGAACGAACTGCCCCTCAGCGATGGTGGTGAAGTTGCCGGTATCTATACGGGCTACATCACGTTCAAGTCGCCCACGATGGACGTATCGCCGGTTCGCCTGAAGGTTACCTTCATCTACTTCCGCGCTCCGTTCGAACCGAACGTGTTCTCGGATGCGACGAACTACGATGGTGAACCCCAACTGCCCGCACGCGGTATCCGCATCGAAGTCCGCAACTCGAACAATCCTATCGAGCGCACCTACCTCTACATGGGTGTCGGTCACCGCGCTACGGACTTCGTCGATACGCTCTTCGGTGAAACGATCTACTCGACGCCTCTCGACGCCTTCGGTGCCCGCTGGTATCCGATGGACGCGTCGGGCGTGGATATCTATCCCTACGGTCTCGGCGATCTGTGGGCCGGTTCGCCTACGCGTCCACAGGCTTCTTCGCGTGACATCCGTGACATCTACTCCGATACGACCCTTATCTACAAGTGTCGTTTCAACGCCGGCAGCGCTCTGAACTATCCCGTCGTCGTTTCGTGGGATACGGATGACTTCTCGCCGTCGTCGGATCTCTTCATCCGTGACACGCTGGCAGGTTCGCGTTTCAACGTCAACATGCGCACGGCTACGAGCATCGGTGGCACGAAGTATTCGTACACGATCCGTGATGCGGACATCAATGCCTTCATCATCGAGTACACGCTTCCCAAGGTGATCACCTATCCGGTCATCAACAAGGGCTGGAACCTTCTCTCGCTGCCTGTCAACCCGTCGTCCTCGTACTACAAGGACATCTACAAGAACGCCCTGAACATTCCGATCCGCTTCGCTCAGAACAGCTATCAGGCCAACGAAACGAGCCTCCAGCCTGGCGTCGGTTACTTCATCAAGTATTCCGATCAGATCGATCGCACGATCGCCGGTACGCGCATCCGCCGTATCGACGATCAGATGTTCCCCACACGTCTCTATGATGGCTGGAACACGATCGGTGCTCTCTCCACGCCGGTAAGCACGGAAGTCGTCAACCTGATCCCGGTCGGTGCTTCGGCTCCCACGATCGAAGGCGATATCTACCAGTACGTGACGGATCGCGGTTACCAAGCCGTTTCCGAACTCTCCCCTGGTATCGGCTACTGGATGAAGATCCGTGGTCAAGCCTTCCTCCAGATCCGCGCAACGAGCCAAGGCAAGAGCGGTGTGAACTTCTCGGCCGTTCGTGATGCCGTAACGTCGAACTCGACGCAAGTCACGGTTCGCGACAACAGCAACAAGAACACGAATCTCTACATCGCAGAACAAGGTACGGTTGCCGCACGCAACGTCTTCGAACTGCCGCCGGTTCCGCCGTACGAACTCTTCGATGTTCGCTTCAGCAACCAGTCGTATGTCGAAGAAGCTGCCAGCCCGGTCATCAACCTGCAAGGTGTGACGTTCCCGATGACCGTCACGGTCAACAACTCCGCTCGCAACTATACGGTTGTGAACGCTGTCACGGGTACGGTTCTCGGCCGCATCAACGCCAACGTCAACAACTCCATCGAGATCACGGATGCTCGCACGCCGTCCATCCGCCTCATGAGCGAAGATGCCGTAGCCGGCGGTCTCAGCGTCAACGTCACGCCGAACCCCGTTACGTCCATGGGTCTCGTGAACTTCACGGTACCGGCCGCTGGCCACGTCACCGTCAAGCTCTACACCATGGTCGGTGAAGAAGTCGCTACGATCATCGACGAAGCCAAGCTCGCCGGTATGTTCAGCGTCGACCTCAACGGTACCGCTCTCGTACCCGGACGCTATATCGTCAAGCTCGTGAACGGTAACAACGTCGTGACCAACACGGTAACGATCGTTCGCTGATCCGTGAATGCAGTAGTAAAAAGGCAGCAGGTTCCTGCTGCCTTTTTTTATTCTCGTCAACGCAAGTGCACCATGAATATCCTCGCAATCCTCTCGATGGTCGTGATCGGACTCGGCAGCGCCGCTGCCATGTCCGCCCAGATGGTGGAGTTCTCCCTGCGCGTCAAGAACATCACACCGCAGGGAAGCCGTGAATTCCCGTTCACGATCGCTGCACATCGCGACGCCACGAGCGGTCTCGACACCGCCCTGGGCGAACGCGAAATTCCCACGCTGCCCCTGCCTTCGGACGTGTTCTACGTGTGGACGGTGGCCCCGACGGCCGAGCCGCTGTGGCTCAGTCCCAAGGACGTCCGCCAGTTGAAGCCCCTGGAGCGCTTCCAGGAGACCTACGACGTCCGCGTGAACTGGACCGGCGGCTCCCTCGAGTTCTCGTGGAGCATGCCGATTCCTGCCGTCATCGACTCGGCGTACCTCATCGACGGATACACGGACTTCCCGGACAACATCATCAAGGCCCGGTTGAATTCCACCCAGCCCGTCGTGGTCAACAATCCCTCGATCAACCGCTACAAGGTTCTCGTATGGTACAACACCACGACCGTCGGTGTCACCGGGGAGAGAATGAATGCGGGGAACGATCGTCTTCGCACCTGGCCCGTTCCGTGCGGCGACCAGCTCGATGTATCGACGACGTTGACGGGTGGTGTCCATGCGTCGATCCATGACCAGCAGGGCCGTATTCTTCTGGAAACGGACGTGGCCGATGGCCGTGGAACGATCGATACGCGTTACCTTGCACCCGGCGCCTACGTACTGCACGTAGCCGACCGCACGGGCAACGTCCAACGTACCGTCTTCATCCGTCAATAACGAGACCGTGGCTTCGAAAGGAAACCATGAGCGGAGAACAGAACGCCAGTGAACAATCCCAGCACAAGCGGCGCTATCGCCGACGGCCGGAAGGGCGTCAACATCGTCATAACGTCGATCAGCTTACCAATGCCAGCGTCAGCGTCGTCATCCCGCTGCTGAACGAAGAAGAATCGCTTGGGGAACTGGCTCAACGGCTCGAAACAGTGCTGGAGCGCGTGGCACGTGGACGATACGACGTGCTGTTCATCGACGATGGCTCGACGGACGGATCGTACGACGTCATCCGTTCCATCCACAGCAGGAACAACCGCTTCCGGGCCATCCGGTTCCGTCGCAACAACGGCAAGAGCGCCGCACTCGGCGTGGGCTTCGCAGACGTCAAGGGCGATATCGTCATCACGATGGATGCGGACCTGCAGGACGATCCGAGCGAAATACCGGCATTGATCACGAAGCTGGAAGAAGGATTCGATCTCGTATCCGGATGGAAGCGCAAACGCCACGATCCATGGCACAAGACCTTCCCCTCCAAGCTGTTCAATGCCGTCACGTCCTTCATGAGCGGCATCAAGCTCCACGACTTCAACTGCGGGCTCAAGGCGTATCGACGTGAAGTGGTCGAGACCGTACAGGTCTATGGCGAAATGCATCGATACATTCCTGCCCTCGCACATTGGGAAGGATTCCGCGTCACGGAGATCCCCGTACAGCACCATGCACGGAAGTTCGGCTATTCGAAGTTCGGTGCGAGCAGATTCCTCAAGGGGTTCCTCGACCTGCTGACCGTGATGTTCACCACGAGGTACGTCAAGCGTCCGCTGCACTTCTTCGGCACGGTAGGCTCGCTGTTCGCCCTGATCGGACTCGTGACGGATCTGTACCTCGTCATCGAATGGTTCCTCGGCCTGACGTCGCTCAGCCAGCGTCCGCTGGCCCTGTTCGGCATCGCCATGATCATCGTCGGGGTCCAGCTCATCTCGATCGGTCTGATCGGAGAGCTGATCGTCAAGAACAATATGGAAAGCCAGCGATACAGCATCCGTGAACGACTCTAGGTAACCTTCCTGGCTTCCTGCTGTCGTTGGGAGTATAGGCCAAGTACGTCAAACGAATCGAGACCCTGAACCGTGCAGCTACGACATCTTCTTCTCGGCATCATCGTCCTTACCGGCCTCGTCGCATCCGCCGGCGCCCAGGTCCGCTGGCGCGTCTCGGCAGGGATGTCGACGGACTGGATCACCAACGACAATCCCGCAGTGTATCGTCTGACAGGCACCAGCGACTCCCTGGACGCTCCGCTCGGTGGCGCGCTGGACGGTATGCAGATGGGTTGGGGTATCCGCGCCTATGCGGATCTCGACAAGCAGAAGACCTTCCGGATTCCGTTCGGTCTCGACTATTTCTCCTACAGCGGTACCCAGTCCATGAATGCGCCGGCCTTCGCGGTACAGGTGCGCCACGATGTGGACCTGTTCACCGGCCATCTCGGATTCGAATGGTCGTTCGTGGAATTCCCGCTCGCCTTCGCCCGCGCCTACATCGCAGGTGAAGTGCGCGGTCTCTATGTAGCACCGAACACCATCACACGGTGGACCAGGATCACCCCGGATTCCGGGCAGTCCATTTCGAACACCGACGTGTTCAGCGGCAAGGACGGCGCCTTCCGTCTCGGCGGCATGGCACGTCTGGGCATCGAAGGTGAAATCTACTATCCCGTATTCCTCAATACGAGCGTAGCGTACGGCGTCATGAATCTGGTCGGACGCGATATGCGTTCCACGGCCGATGGCGGCCGCGGTGAGCTCCTTACGCCCAACAGACAGAACGAGGCGGGTGAAGGGCTTCTCTACCATCTGAACTTTACCTTCATGGTCCAGGTACGTCTGTGAGTCATACGGCCGCTATGGCGTATCGTCCGGATTGTCTGCACTTCAGGGGTGACGTGCCCTGCATACCGCACAAGCTGCATGGCGTGCATTGTACGGGCTGCGCATACTACGAGGAAGTCAGGGGCCGCATCCTGATCATCAAGCTCGGCGCCACGGGTGACGTCATCCGTACGACGCCGCTGCTACATGCACTGGAAGAACGGTATCCCGGTCATGAAGTGTGGTGGGTGACGGAGTCGCCGGACGTCCTGCCTTCACGCGTCCATCGCAAGCTCACGCTGAAACCGGAACACCTCCTCGTCGCCGAGTCGACGACCTTCGACGTCGTCATCAACCTCGACAAGGATCCCCATGCCTGCGCCCTCGCTTCGCGCATATCCACTGCCGAGCGTATGGGATTCGTATGGCGTGACGGACGCCCGGCTCCGGCCGATGAGCGTGCCGTACACAAGTTCCTTACGGGATTGTTCGACGACGTGAACAAGAGCAATACGAAGTCCTATCCGCAGGAAATCCTCGAGATCTGTGGTATGGAGTGGAAGCACCAGGAATACGTCATGGACGTGCCGACGTCCTCGCCTTTCGTCATTCCCGACGGACCTGGTGGCGTCGTCGGACTCAATACGGGCTGCGGAGATCGCTGGAGAGCACGCGAGTGGCCGATCGAATCGTGGATCGGTCTGATCGACATGCTGCATGAGGCAGGCCAGCGCATCGTGCTGCTCGGCGGCCCTGCGGAACACGAACGCAACGTCGAGATCGCTGAACGCACGAAGGCCCTGTACCGAGGGACCTATCCGGTGAAGCAGTTCTTCGGCGTCGTGAATTCCTGCGACGTCGTCGTCACGACGGTGACCATGGCCCTGCATGCGGCCATCGGTCTGCGCAAGCATGTGGTGCTGCTGAACAACATCTTCAATCCGAACGAATTCGAACTATACGGCCGCGGCGTCCTTCTCCAGCCGGAGCGGCCCTGTCACTGCTATTTCAAGCAGAGCTGCACGCACGACGAATACCAGTGCATGGACCTGTTGTCGCCCGTCACGGTGTTCGACGCGGTGATGTCCTATCTCTAGGGACTTCTCCGGTTCCGTCCGGTGAACGTCAGACGGTGCGCTCGGGCTTGCCGAGCATGATGCGCCATAACAGGCCGCGGATGAAGCCGGTTCCATAGCCCAGCATCCGTACGAACGAAGCCACCACGCACAGGATACCCAGCCACGGCGATCGGAAGCGCAGCATCCCTTCGAGAAGGATGATGAGGGCATAGGCGCCGATAGGATAGAGACCGATCCAGCCATACGGAACGAACAGGGTATAGAACGCCACGATGACGACATAGGCGGTGAAGGTCGCGGGAAAGAAATGCACGAGCTTCAGCGAACCGGGATGTCGTACGGTCGTGTCGATACGGGCCATGCCCGCTTCGTGCATCTGTCCGAAGAACGTGACGAGATCGCCGTGCCTCTTGTGATGGACCCAGGCATCGGTGATCAGTTCGACCTTGAAGCCATGCCTGCGCATACGGATGTGAAGATCGACGTCGGCGCCGGACGGCATCCGCGAGAAGCCTTCGGTGACGTTGAAGACCGTGCGTGACATGCCCATGTTGAAGGCATGCGGGTAGAAGGTTCCACCGATGCGGACGTTGGTACCGTAGCCACCCGTCGTGAGCAACGCCGTCGTCGAATACCCGATCGCCTTCTGCATGGCCGTGAAGGAGTCGTGGATGCGATCAGGTCCACCCCACGCATCGGGATGACGCCTCGTGACGACATCGTCGATGGCGGCCAGGTAATGCCTCGGCACGGTGCAGTCCGAGTCGAGGAAGATAAAGTAATCTCCCGACGCCCTGCGGCACCCGTAGTTCCTGCTCGGTCCGGGCCCGGACCGGTCCTTGTCGTAGTGGGAGATCGTCAGGCGTTGTCCGTAGGCCTTGCACACATCGTGCGAACGTGTCGTCGATCCGTCTTCGACGACGATGACTTCGAAATCGCGGAACGTTTGTTCGGCAAGACAGGACAGCAGGTCGTCGAGTTCGTCAGGCCTGTCGTGGACAGGCACGATGATGGAATACTTCATGGGGTGCAAAGATACGTGTGTAACTTTGCCCCTTCATGATACGATCCTTCCCAATCGCCGATAGTGTCGGCAAGCCCGCATGAAGACCGTACTGGTCGTAGCCTATCACTTCCCGCCGGGAGGCGGGCCGGGCGTACAGCGCGTCCTGAAGCACGTGACCTACCTTTCCGACATGGGATGGAAGCCCGTCGTGATGACGGTGGAGAACGGTGATTTTCCGGCGCGTGACGAATCGTTGCTGGCCAGAATTCCTGCGGACGTTCCCGTACATCGTATACCGATCCTCGAGCCCTACGATCTCTATCGCAAGCTGATCGGAACGAAGGGTGCTGCCATCGACGTCAACGTGAACAAGACGGAAGGACAGCGGAGCGGCTGGAAGAACGAGGTCGCGGAATTCATCAGGGCGACGTTCTTCATTCCCGACGCACGTGCAGGATGGCTGCTCACGGCCGTCAAGGCCGGTGTGGGATTATGCCGTCAGTACGGTGTCGATGCACTGTATACGTCGTCGCCACCGTATACCTGCGCCCTGATAGGGCGGGCGCTGAAACGTCGCACGGGTCTTCCCTGGGTGGCGGGGTTCCGGGATCCATGGACGGGGTTCCTGACGACACCGGACAGGTGGTTCCTGCCTGCTGCCATCGACCGCAGGCTGGAGCGATCGGTGTTCACGCGTGCCGATGCGGTGGAATGCGCATGGCAGGGCATCATCGACGATGCCATCGGCAAGTATCCGTCGCTGGATCGCCGCAAGTTCCATCATGTGCCGAACGGCTTCGACTCCAACGACATGCCGGACGTCGCATATGAACGCAACGACAGGTTCACGATCACGTATACGGGTTCCATGTACGGACGTCGTAATCCAGGCGCCTTCCTGAAGGCTCTGGACATGCTCACGGCGCGGGGCATTCTCGGACCGCAGGACGTTCATCTGCGATTCGTGGGTCGCTTCGGTGACGATGTCCAGGCCATGCTCTCTGGCTCGGCGTTTGCTACGTCGGTGGAGAACATCGCCTACGTTCCGCATCGGGAGAGTATCGCCTATCTGATGAAGTCGGAGGCTCTCCTGCTGATCGTGGACGAGGCGAAGGAAAGTGGTGAAATCGTGCCCGGCAAGGTCTACGAATATCTCGGTGTGGGACGGCCCATCATCGCATTGTCGCCACGCGACAGCGCCATCGAACGTCTTGTGCTGGAAACCCGTGCCGGAATGTCGGCACCGCAGGACGACGTCGAAGGGATCGCCGCCATCATCGCCGGAATGTACGGGCGGTGGAAGGCCGGTACGGCCATCGGCAATCCCGACGTGGAAGCGATATCGAAGTACGAACGACGTGAATCCGCACGGGCATTGGCAACCATTCTCGACGAGGTGACATCGTGAAGAAGATCCTTGCAGCAATCATCGCCATCGTTATCGCCTATTTCGCCATCAGCCTGTTCTGGTGGATGTTCACCCATGTGTTCACGCTCATGTGGTCGCTGGCCAAGTTCGCCATCGTCGTCATCATCGCCCTGCCCATTTACATCATCGTACGACGGAAGCTGTTGTCATGAAGCTACGCACTGCCGCGGCCATGGCCGTTCTCGTTCTTTCCGCCCTTCCGTCATTGGCGCAGCCCACGGCCAATCAACGTCTGGCCGTCGGTATGACGCGTTCGCTCGTCAAGGACCTGTTCCAGAGCAACGCCGTACCGTACATACAGCCGATGGTAACGACGATCAATGCGACGTCGAATGCCAGGTTCTACAACTCGGCGCATGTACCGAAGAAGGTGGACAAACCGTACTTCAAGGTCAGCGTCAACGGCATGGTCGGCTTCATCCGTGACGATCAGAAGTCGTACACGCCGTCGCTGGACCTCGGTACGCCGTCATCGAGCCTGTTGTCCGACGTCGGCAAGTACGGTACGATCGACCTCGTCAACAGAAAGTTCATCATCAATCCGACGTTCGAGGATACACTTGGCCTGGCCACGTTGCTCATGCGCGAGATGCTGATCGAAACGCAGAAGCAGGGCAAGTTCCCGCTACCACCGTCGGCGCCGACGATGTTCGGTTACCAACCGGACGTTCGCGTCTATCTTCCGCCTACAGACACGCTCATCGCCGCCTTGCGTGGTCGTCCGGACTACCAGGCCCTCGTTGCCGCCGCCGGCCCGGGAGTCGATTCGACGCTTGCAGGTCTGCTCAATGGTCTTGCCCTTCCGCCGTATCTGACGCTTCCTCCGGGCGTGAACATGAGTACGCTCATCGCCGCCGTACCCCAGCTCGAAATCGGATCGCTCTTCGGCACCGAACTGCTCATACGCTTCATACCGCCCGTCGAGTTCGATCCCAACGTCGGCAAGTTCTCGTTCTACGGCATCGGTCTGAAGCACTCGATCTCGCAGTACTTCGAGGAACCTCCGATCGAAGCGGCGGCACAGATCGTCTATCAGGGCACGTCGCTCACGAATACCGTCGGCTTCACGGAATCGAGCCTCGAAGCCGATGCGCAGATATGGAATGCCAACATTCACGTCAGCAAGCAGCTCTTCGATTTCATGGACATCTATTCGGGTCTGAACTACGAGCGTATCGACGTGACGTCGACGTACTCGTATCGTCTGCCGCAGGAAGTCCTCATCGCCCTTGGCCTCGTGCCACGTCCACCCGATGGCCAGCCCGTGGATCCGGAAGCGATCAAGGCCGCCGACCCGTATCCGCAGACGAGCGTGGTCAAGGCCGGCGACACGAACATCAAATGGACGATCGGTCTTGCAGGTCAGATCGGCAAGCAGGGATCCTTCGGTTCCGTCCGCTTTTCACTGGACTATTCCGTGAGCCGCTTCAACATCTTCTCGGGTGGCGTGCAGGTGACGCTGTAGGGATAAGGTGATATCATTGCGTCACTGATCTGGCGACACTCATTGTGGCTTTTTGCCTGTATAGAAGTGGTCGGGCTGAGTACTCATTTCCTTCAGGAAGTTTTGGGCCTTTTGTGATTTGTATGATTTTAAAGAACTCTGTTTAATGAAGAACTCATGATCCTTGGGTGTATACCTGTTCAGCCACTTTGTATATGTGGATTCAGGAAGGACGAATAGTACACGAAGGAAGCGAACCGGTATGTGGTGTTTTTTCTTTTGAGAGGAATGAACGTCTTTGTCATCAATGGTTCCAGTAGCTTCATACCACCGTTTCTGGCTACCATTCTGTAAGGTTGTTGTCGTGCAGAGCCATCGTTGATCGACGGTAAGTATGAGCGATGGATCAGCTGTATATCTTGCTCGTTTGTCATTGAGATTTTGTTCGGATCCACAAACCTCGACTGCAATTACATCTGCACCAGTCAAGCCATAGAAGTATGCCCACAATCCGTCCGGTTGAGTTATTAAGCTATTATTGCTGGATGTCGATAAGCAAGGTACCGTCGGACCAGTAAGTGTCCTCTTTTGGGGTGCATCGGATCCAGTAGCCATTCTTTGGACGTGGGCCCCATCTATTTGTACGTTTAGGCCAAAACTCTATCATGATTCTCTTTGCTTCGCGATCTCTCATACTAATGCCCCTTGACTATTGGAATGTATAGAAACAAACAAGAGTATTCTTTAATGACCGCAATATTATAGTAAAAATCACTATTTACAGCCGCAGATTATCTCCCTCCACCACGATCATCCCGTCCTTCCTGAGTGCATCGATGATCGTACCGAACCATTGCATGTCGTCGTCCGATGGCGGCGTAGTCGTGATGCGCGTGAACAGCGTGCGCATTCCCATGCCGTCGGCGTGAACCGGGGACCGTAGGGTCTCCACGACGCGGCCGCGCCATATGCGGTTCGGCAAGCCCCGGAACGAGGGTTCCTTCTTCTTCGCACGGACACCTTCCGCCATCGTATTCGACGAAGGACAGATGGACGTCAGCGGGCACGCGGTGCATTGCGGCGAACGCGCCGTGCAGATCGTGGCCCCGAGGTCCATGACGGCATGATGCCATTCGGCAGGATCGTCATGTGGAATGAAGGCTTCAGCGATGTCGCGGAGTCGGGCATCCGGCAGGACGTCGATCGTCGTGGTCTGACGTTCGGCCGTGCGCGAGTAGACGCGGCGGATGTTCACGTCGAGGACGACCGTACGGACGCCGTAGGCGAAGCATGCGATGGCCGAGGAAGCGTAGGGGCCGATACCCGGTAGCGTGCGGAGGGTGTCCACGTCGTGCGGCACCACGCCGTCGTGTCGTTCCACGATGGCACGTGCGGCATCGCGCAGGCGCAGGGCCCTGCTGTTATAGCCCATGCCCTGCCATGCGCGGATGATGGCGGCATTGTCCGCAACCGCCAGCCCCCGGATGGAAGGGAAGCGATCGAGGAAGATCGGCATCTTCTCCGCCACGCGCGAGGCCTGGGTCTGTTGCAGCATGAATTCCGACACGAGGACCATGTACGGATCGACGTGATCGCCACGCCAGGGGAAGGCGCGTGCCGTACGACGGTACCAGTGAATGATGGATGTGCGGATGGAAGCGGGCATGGATGGATGCGAAGCTACGGGAAGAATGAATGTGTGGGTAAACCGTTCGTACCTTCGCGGCATGGTACGACGTTCAGCTTCAGAATCCATTTCGCCGAACATCTGGCTTACCGTGGTGGTAGGGGGACTCGGTTACTTCGTCGACATCTACGACCTGCTGCTGTTCGGTATCGTGCGGCTGGACTCGCTCCGGGCCATCGGCGTCAGGCCCGAAGCCATGCAGGACGCCAGCGAGCTCATCCTGAACATGCAGATGGTGGGCATGCTTCTCGGAGGGCTGCTGTTCGGTGTACTCGCCGACAAACGCGGGCGGCTGTCCGTGCTGCTCGGCTCCATCCTGCTCTATTCGCTGATGAACATCGCCAATGCCTTCGTAGGCAGCGTGCCTGTCTATGCCTTGCTGCGCTTCCTGGCCGGCATCGGTCTTGCCGGTGAGCTCGGTGTGGCCATCACCCTCGTCAGCGAGATCATGCCGCGGCATCTGCGGGGCTACGGCACGGCCGTTGTCGCGTCGATGGGCATCATGGGTGCCGTGGCAGCCTACTTCGTCCATCAGATCTTCAACTGGCAGACGGCCTTCATCATCGGCGGTGCGATGGGGTTGGCCCTGCTCGTCCTGCGCGTACGCGTGAGCGAGTCCGGCATGTTCCGGGACGTCCAGAAGCAGGAGGTCCAGCGGGGGAACGTCCTGATGCTCTTCAGGAACGGGCGTCTGGGAACGTATCTGAGTTGCATCGCCATCGGCATTCCCATCTGGTACGTCGTAGGTATCCTGGTGACGTTCGCGCCGGAGTTCACGAAGGAATCGGGATCGACGGCGACGATCGTTCCCGGTCAGTGCATCATGTGGACCTATCTCGGCCTCGCCATCGGCGATCTCGGAGCGGGCCTCGTGAGCCAGTGGATCCGGAGCCGCCGTCGCACCATCCTCGCCTTCCTGCTCCTCACCACCGCCTGCATCGTCTGGTACCTGTTCACACCGGCCAAGTCGGCGGCGCTGACCTACCTGCAATGCGCCCTCCTCGGCTTCAGCGTCGGGTACTGGGCCGTCTTCGTGACCACGGCCGCCGAGCAGTTCGGCACCAATCTGCGGGCGACGGTGGCCACGACCGTGCCCAACGTGGTTCGTGGCGCCCTGGCGCCCACGCTGCTCGCCTTCGGCGCCCTGCGCCGGTTCTATGCGGCCGAGCACGACGTCATGCAGACGGCGGCCCTCGTCGTCGGAGCCGTCGTCCTCGTTCTCGCATATACGGGCTGGTTCTTCCTCAAGGAGTCCTACGGCAAGGACCTCGACTTCGTCGAGACCTGATGCTGAGGTCGGCCGCCTTCGTATTTTTGCAGTCATGAACCACTCCGAACGCATCGTCATCCTCGATTTCGGCTCGCAGTACACGCAGATCATCGCCCGCAAGGTGCGCGAGGTCGGCGTCTATGCCGAAATCCACCCCTTCTCCATCACGCGTGAAGCGCTCGAAGAACTGTCTCCGAAGGGCATCATCCTTTCGGGGGGACCGTCGAGCGTCTATGACGACGGTGCACCCATTCCGTCCTTCGACGTCTTCGGCCTCGGCATTCCCGTTCTGGGGATCTGCTACGGTCTGCAACTCCTGGCCTATCAGCTCGGTGGTGCGGTGGACAAGGCGGCACGGCGTGAGTACGGACGTGCCACGTTGCAGGTGGACGACACATCGGACCTGTTCAAGGGCATGCCGTCCACGACGCAAGTATGGATGAGCCACGGCGATCACCTCACGCGCATTCCGGAGGGTTTCGAGCGGATCGGTCATACGGAGAATTCGGGTATCTGTGCCGTACGCGATCTGTCGCGGCGCATCTGGGGCGTGCAGTTCCATCCCGAAGTCCATCATACCACCGAAGGCAAGACGCTTCTCGCCAACTTCGTCCTCGGTATCTGCGGTTGTGCCGCCACGTGGAACGCATCGTCGTTCATCGAGGCGACCATCGCCGATATCCGCGCCACGGTGGGTGACGGCAGTGTGATCTGTGCGTTGAGCGGTGGCGTGGACAGTACGGTCGTCGCCGTCCTGCTGCACAAGGCTCTCGGCGACAGGGTCCATTGCATCCATATCGATTCAGGCCTGATGCGCAAGGGCGAGAGCGCCCAGATCCACGAGCTGTTCAAGAAGCATTTCGACATGAGCATCGACGTCGTCGACGGCTCCGAGATGTTCCTCTCCAGTCTTGGCGGTATCACGGATCCCGAGCAGAAGCGCAAGATCATCGGTGCGGCCTTCATCGATCTGTTCGACGTCGAAGCGAAGAAGTTCAGCGACGCGCAGTTCCTGGCACAGGGAACGCTGTATCCCGACGTCATCGAATCGCTCAGCGTCAAGGGACCGTCGATGACGATCAAGACGCACCACAACGTAGGCGGCCTGCCCGACTACATGAAACTCAAGCTCATCGAACCGTTCCGCGAACTGTTCAAGGACGAGGTCCGTGCCGTCGGCCGCGAACTCGGTATTCCCGAATGGTTCATCGAGCGTCACCCCTTCCCCGGTCCGGGTCTTGCCATCCGCATTCCCGGTGCCATCACGAAGGAGAAGCTGGACATCCTGCGCGAGGCTGACGAAATCTATCTCGAGGAAATCCGCAGGGCAGGACTCTACAACGAAATCTGGCAGGCCTTCGCCGTTCTCCTGCCCGTCCAGACCGTCGGCGTCATGGGCGATATCCGCACCTACGAATTCGTCTGCGGGCTGCGTGCCGTGACCAGCACCGACGGCATGACGGCCGACTGGTATCACATGCCGTACGACGTACTGGCCCGGATGAGCAGTCGTATCATCAACGAAGTGCGCGGCATCAACCGCGTGGTCTACGATATCTCGTCGAAGCCGCCGGCCACCATCGAGTGGGAGTGATAGTACCTAATGATGTCTCCTTGGTATGGAACATAAGCCATTCAATTACGTTGCTGCATTCCCCCTTCCTCTTGATGTACTGCCATTAAGACTGCGGGATTTGCTGACACCGGTTGGCTTATCACCGAGCCAAAGAGTCGAGGTTGCATGTAGGTATGAGTCCAATTCCAAGGGATCGGCTACCGAATATCTTCATCTCCTTATGGCAGTGGTTCCAGGAGCAAAAGGTGGGCCGATCAAAGTTCTTGATGAGGCCAATGATGGTGTTGTCGAATTTTCGGTTCCAGGTAGCGACAATCGTGGTTGTGTTGCCAAGTTTGTCCCCTCTATGTCGAACTATGACTACATCGTAGCAGCTTGGGGTGATAATTCATTCTACACCTACAATCTCGCCGAAAAAGTCTGGATGATTCTAGGATTGACACCCCGTTGTATTGGTAATGATCAACAGCGCATCGTCTATGATGACCTGCGTCGTCCTGAATTTGATGTGGTGGACGGTGAGATTTCGAGCGACTATCACTTCCATTTGAAACGAGACGTTACTTGGCGAATGTCGAACGAGTACCTTAGGCGATATCTGTGGTTGCGAGGTGCTCGAGGTATTAGGGTATTCTACTACGAGGCTATGCTGGAAGATACATCGTTGATACGCTCATTGATGGAAGGAAGGTCCCATATAGTCCTCAAACCCGAGGAAGGCGTACCTTGGTATGAATTGGATATCCGTGAGTACAACGGTGGGCTCTTGCTTCAACTACATGCCTCGGTTGAAGCCGTGACATCGGAACAGTGCCCTGAGCCGAGCGCAGATGGTATTCTTTGGCCAGGTTGTCAAACGCCCATGACAAGTCAGATCGCAGATTCAATATTCGAGCAACATCCTCCAGTCTATCTTGATGACCGTTTTCTGGAGAAGTATGAGCAAAGCGCATATTATGATTCGATGCCTTATCAGGTATATGATTACTGGGAATGTGGACCTTCTTATGGAGGGCAATGGAGCTTCACTGGCTGCAAGAGAGTTGGACGGAATCTGATTCGAGTGCCAATGCGTGAATTATATAAGCCGAAGCCAGAACGCGAAATCCTTCACGCGCACAAGTATGCAATGGGTCCAGGAGATATAGCCCATATTAATATGGATGAAGAGCACGTGGTTGCAAAGGTCCAACGGCTATTGGATATTCTTTTGCGATTAGGTGACGGTCTAGCGGTACTCGGTAAGGTAGCTGGTATTAAAAGATCTGCGTTCGAATGGACAGGATTCGATCGTAGGCAGGTAGAAGCAGAGCATTGGCGAGCATATCCAGAACTTAGTCGATTAGCTCAGGTTGCTCCACTAGATATGACGCAACAGTCGTTCTTGGCACGTTGCAAGAGCTTGCACGAAATATGGCAACGAATACCGAATGGTTCTCTCAAATTACTTCTTGAACGTGCTGGATGTCCAAAGGACAAAATCAAAGGACTTAAAAGCCTCAAACTTCTGCAGGTCCTGCTGAATATTAATGATTTGAACTTTCATAAGGAGGCACCTGATGCCTTGATCTCAGATGACGAACCCATTGATTGGCACGAGAACAACCCTGCCTTGGCTCCGCTGTTTCTGAATTACAATCTGAGGATTGCCGATGCACATGATGCCATAGATGCCTGTCTGAAGACTCTAGAATCTCTTGGTTTTGATACAGCGGGTATTAATTCTGGGTACGGGAAGGCTCTTGACTTTGTCATGGACCGTGTCATTGATTCTTTTACGGCAATAACTACTGCAGTTGAAGCCTTAGCAAGGCGACAGTAGAGAACAAGCCTGTACGACTACGGTGTTTTCAGTAACTTTCGGCTCATGTAGAGTTCTGTAGTCATCTGACTACCTCTGTTGTTAGTGATGGCGGATGTGTATTGTGCAGATCACGCCTCAGCAGCAACTCCCATCCATTACCCCTTCATATTCCATCCGTCAGGCAGCGCATGGATATGTTGGCCCTGTTCCGGCATCCGGAACATGAGGCCGCTCCGCTCCGTTCGACTATCATTACAGCATAGCAAGGGCATATCATGAAGGTTCTCGTTCCCATTTCCAACGGTACCGAAGACATGGAAGCCGTCATCATCATCGACATGCTGCGTCGTGCAGGATGTGTGGTGGTCGTGGCGGGCGACGGCAACGTCGTCATCTGCGCGCGAGGCGTACGTCTCGTGCCCGACATCACGATCGAGGAGATCAACGACGACGAGACCTTCGATGCCATCGTCTTCCCCGGTGGCAGCCAGGGCGTGCAGAACTTCATCGATAATCCCACACTCGAAGCCATCACGCGGAAGCACAACAAGAAGAAGGGGCTCATCGGCGCCATCTGTGCCGCACCCCAGGTGCTGCACGAGTACGGTCTGCTCCCGAAGTCGCAGACCCTTACCAGCCACCCGTCCGTCGCCAGCACGCTGGCTCACTATTCCTATTCTCTCGATCGCGTCGTGGAAGACGGTACGATCATCACGAGCAGGGGAGCGGGCACGGCGTTCGAATTCTCCCTGGCCCTGATACGTCGCCTGATGGACGGTGCCGTCGCAGCCCGCGTATCGTCGGATATCGTCCTGTACGAATGACATACGGAAGCCGGACAGGAAACATTGGTAATTTGCCCTTCCTATGAAACGATACCTCATCACCTCGGCCCTGCCCTATGCCAGCGGCATCACCCATCTGGGTAACGTCGTCGGTTCCACGCTGCCTGCCGATATCTATGCCCGGTACTGCCGCCTGCGCGGACGCGATACGCTCTGCATCTGCGGTTCCGACGAACATGGCGTAGCCATCACCATTGCAGCCGAGAAGGAAGGGTTGACGCCCCAGCAGCTCATCGACAAGTATCACGAAGCGAACAAGGCCGCGCTCGCGAATGCGGGCATCGCCTTCGACATCTACGACCGTACGTCGAACCCGATCCATCGGGAGACGGCGCGGGAGTTCTTCGCGCTGTGGCTCGACAAGGGTCTTCTGGTGGAGAAGGACGAGGACCAGTTCTACGACGAACAGGCCTCCATCTTCCTTCCGGACCGCTATGTGGAGGGGATCTGCCCGAACTGCGGTTACGACCATGCCCGTGGCGATCAATGCGACAATTGCGGTGCCTACTACAATCAGCTCGATCTCAAGAATCCCCGTTCCCTCGTGAGCGGCAATCCGCCCGTCGTCCGCAAGACGCGTCACTGGTACTTCAAGCTCAACGAATTCCAGCAGTGGTGCGAACAGTACATCGAGGCGCATGCCGGAGTGTGGAAGGACAACGTCCTGCAGCAGAGTCGCTCATGGCTCAAGCAGGGGCTGGCCGAGCGTGCCGCCACGCGCGACATGCAGTGGGGCATTCCCGTTCCCGTGAGCGGGGCGGTAGGCAAGGTCATCTACGTATGGTTCGAAGCCGTCCTCGGCTACATCTCCGCGACGAAGCAATGGGCGCTGGATCAGGGTCGTCCCGACGACTGGAAACGCTGGTGGTGCGATGCCGACACGACGTATACGGCCTTCCTCGGCAAGGACAACATCGTCTTCCATACGATCATCTTCCCGATCCTGCTGTCGACCCGTGCGGACGAACGGTACATCCTGCCCGAACAGGTGCCGGCCAACGAGTTCCTGAACCTCGAAGGACAGAAGTTCTCCAAGAGCCGTAACTGGGCCATCGACCTCGTCCAGTACCAACGGGACTTCCCCGAGCCGCAGCATGTCGACATCCTGCGCTACGTGCTCACGATGAACATGCCGGAGACGAAGGACAGCGACTTCACCTGGAAGGACTATCAGGCGCGTGCCAACAACGAGCTGGCCTCCATCCTCGGCAACTACGTGAACCGCGTCGTGCAGTTCGCACACAAGAATTTCGACGGAGCGGTACCACCGATCCCCGAAGGCGTCGTCTACGGCGAACACGAACATGCGTTGATGAAGGCCATCGACGAAGGGCTGAAGGCCGTGGCCGCCAACTACGACCAGTTCCGTTTCCGCGATGCGGCGACGGAATCCATGAACATCGCACGTGCCGCCAACAAGTACTTCAACGACAAGGCGCCGTGGAAGAGCGTCAAGAGCGATGCTGCCGATTGCGCTCTGGCCATGAACGTCTGCCTGCAGGTCGTCCATACCCTCGGCGTCGTCTTCGCCCCCATCCTGCCGGTGACGGCTACGACGATACAGCATCTGCTTCGCGTGGGTGCCAACAGTGGCGCTCCCGGGCAGGGAACGGTGGGCACGGACATCTGGATGGCATCGGCGACGCCTGCGCTCGCGGCCGGACATCGTCTGGCCGAACCGTCCATTCTCTTCACACGTGTCGAGGATGATGTGGTGAAGGTCCAGATCGAACTGCTCGGAGGTACGTCCGCCGCACAGCCCGCCGAATCCGCTGCGACTTCGGCACTGACTGCATCGGCGACGCCTGCCGTGGCCGATCCATCGATGATCACCATCGACGACTTCAAGAAGGTGCACCTGCGTACCGGGCGTGTCCTTACCGCCGAACGCATTCCCAAATCCGACAAACTGCTCAAGCTGCAGGTGGACCTCGGAACCGAGCGGCGTCAGATCCTTGCAGGTATCGCCAAGCATTACGAACCGGAAGCGCTCGTCGGACGCATCATCGTCGTGGTGGCGAATCTCAAGCCAGCCAAACTGATGGGAATGGAGTCGCAGGGCATGGTCCTCGCGGCCTCCAATGCCGACGGTACGCTGGCCCTGGTCACACCGTCGAGCGATGCCATCGAAGCCGGGGCCGAAGTCCGGTAATACGGGAGAGACGATGGAATCGGAAGAACAACCGGTACAGCCTGCACCGCCGCCGGCTAAGGAATCACCGACCCTCGTCAAACGACGTCGGCTGCTGAACCGCTGGAGCATCTTCGCGCTCATCTTCGTGAGTGCCGTGGCCACCGTGCTCTACGTGAGCAATGTGATCGCCATCAACAGGCTCCTGAAGGAGACGGACACGTTGCGCAAGTCGGTGGACTCGATACGTATCGTCAACCATAGTCTGCGGACGGAAGTCTACCGTCTGCAATCCTCCGAACGCATTACCCGCATCGCCACGGAACGGCTGGGTATGATTCCGCCGCCCAAGGCCCCCACCGTGCTGTCTCCCAGGTGATCATGGACGACAACGCGCAACAACCGCCATACGATCCGATACGCTGGAAGGTGGGGCTGCTCATCCTGGGCTTCGCCATCGCCTTCACGGTCGTGGCCGGCCGCCTGTTCTGGGTGCAGGTCATCGACGGCGCCCGCTATCGCGAGCTGGCGAAGAAGCAGTACGAGTCGAAGGTCTCGCTGCGTGCCGAACGTGGGCGTATCCTCGACCGGCAGCGGCGGGACGTCGCGACGATGATCAAGACGACGTCGTTTGCCGCCGATCCCACCCTGCTCGAACATCCCCAGTTGACGGCCCAGCTCCTTGCCGCCGCAGACGGCAAGCAGGCCGACTGGTACATGGACCGCATACGGTCGACGGAAGGACGTTTCGTCTGGCTGGCACGGGCCGTCAATACGGTTCTCTTTCCCGTACTCGACACGCTTCGCGACAAGGGGCTCATCCGTGTCCGCGAGCCGAAGCGCCACTTCGTCTATGGGCCGGTGGCGGCTCAGGTGATCGGAACGACGGACGTCGACAACAATGGTCTGACGGGTCTCGAACTCCAGTACGATTCGTTGTTGCGTGGACAGAGCGGCTTCGTCGTCATGCTTCGGGACGGCCGTGGCCGCCTCAGGCCCGGCATCAATCCCCAGCGCGAAGCGCCACGTGACGGGTCGGCCCTGCAGCTCACGATCGACATCGACATGCAGCGCGTAGCCGAACAGGAACTCGAGCGCGGTGTGCGCGAAGCCGGAGCCGCCAGCGGAACCGTCATAGCCATCGAACCGTCGACAGGCGACATCCTGGCCATGGCGTCCTATCCGACCTTCGACCCCAATCATCTGGACAGGGCGTCGGACGATGCGATCCGCATACGCGCCATCACCGACGTCTACGAACCGGGTTCGACGATGAAGGCCATCACGGCGGCGGCCCTGCTCGAGGAGCGCAAGCTCGCGCCATCGGACAAGGTCGACGGTCACGGCGGAACGTATCAGATGGCGGACTACGTCATTCGCGACGACCATCCCGTGGGGCAGGTCACCTTCGCCGAAGCCATGGAGCAGTCGAGCAACATCGTCTTCGCGACGTCGACCCGGCTGCTGAACGATCGCGTCTACTACAAGTACGTGCGTGACTTCGGCTTCGGTATCCCGACGGGAATCGACCTTCCGGGCGAGGTGCGTGGTCGCCTCAAGCGTCCGAACGAATTCGACGCCTCGACGAAGATGTTCATGGCCTACGGTTACGAGCTCAACGCCACGGCCCTGCAGATGGTCAATGCCTACGCCACCATCGCCAACAAGGGTGTGATGATGCAGCCCCATATCGTGAAGGCCTTCTGTGCACCCGATGGTACTCCCGAGCGTGAAATACGCCCGCAGATGGTTCGTCGGGTCGTCGGTGAACAGACGGCCCGGTTGCTGACCGAGATGCTCGTCGGCGTCGTCGAACGCGGTACGGGCAAGGAGGCCCACATTCCCGGCGTACGTATCGCAGGGAAGACGGGGACGGCCCAGCAGCTCGAGAACGGCACCTATTCGAAGAAGGCCTATACGGCGTCCTTCGTGGGGTTCTTCCCTGCCGACAATCCGCGGGTGGCGATGATCGTGATGCTCGACAGGCCTACGGTGAGCATCTACGGTGGTTCGACGGCAGCGCCGATCTACCGTCGTATCGTGCAGAAGACCATGACGATGCTGGCCCTCGATCCGCAGACGCGTGATCGTATCGCCGCATCGGCATCCGCCGATACCGTCGTCGTACCTGACGTCAGAGGTCTGGACATGCGCACTGCCGATACCGTATTGCAGCGGCTCGGACTGAAGATCGGTACCGCCGATACGAGCACCGGCATCGTCCTTCGCCAGATTCCCGAGCGAGGCAAACGCGTCGAACGCGGGAGTGCCGTCACTGTCGAACAGCAGGCTTCCGCACCTGCGGCGATGGTACGTCCCGACGTCAGGGGCTTCCCTCTGCGTCGTGCGGTCACGGCTCTCCACAGTGCGGGATTCGACGTCCGTATCCGGGGCAGCGGGAAGGTCGTCGAACAGCAGTGGAACGGCAATACATGTGTCCTTATCGCCCGCTGAACCGTTCATCAACCGTTGTAACAATCCTCGATTCGATGGATTCTTGACCATCGGAGAGCTCTATGTTGTCTGTCCTTCTGCGCTTTGTCCTGCCGATCGTCATGATCGTGTTCTTCTCCGTCGCCGCTTCGGCGACGGAAGGGAAGGACCGTGACAGGATACAGCGGGATACGTCGCTCGACTACGGTGTGGTCACGATCGGGCTGGCCAAACGGGACAGCATTCGTCTCAATGGGTACAGTGGCGGCGGGGAGTTCCGTGTGATCCCGGGCGGTCAGCCGGGAATGCCGTTCTTCGTCCAGCAGCCGTATCGCTTTCGTATCGTCAATGGTTCCGTTAACGTGGTCGTCGACTATTGGCCACTGTCGGTCGGACGATCGACACGTGTGCTGACGCTTGCACGCGTTCCGGCAATCCTGCCTGTGAACGATACGATATGGATCACGTTGCGGGGTGAAGGTCGCAGCCTTACGCGCAGCGTGGACATCGATTTCGGTACGTGGATCACGGGAGATACGACATCCAGCTGGCGCTGGATGGAGCCCAGGGAAGGTTGGGGGCCGGACATCAAATGGAGAATCGAGGAACAGGATCTGGGGCGTGGATTCAGGGTGATGTCGGGCAGCAGCCCTGTCAGGGAGAACGATGCCCTCGGACTGCGTGTAGGATATTCCCCTCTCGTCGAAGGCGACTACAGCGGACGTGCGCTCATGATACGATCATGGAACACGGCCGTCCTCGATACCTTCATCGTCAACGTGAAGGGCAGCGCCTTCCGGCAGAAGATCCAGGACGCGACCATGCGGTTCGATTCGGATTCGGTGATGATCGGCAAGGTCATCCTCGACAGCGCCTTCATCAAACTGAAGCCGGCACCGACGAGACGTTACGGCTATGCCGTCAACAGTACGGTATCGCCGCCGACGGGTCCCGTCGTCGCGACTCTCGTCGCACCCATCGGCCTGAGCCTGGATACGACCGTCATCGTCAAGTTCGTCTGCATGCCGACGACGATGGCGAACTTCAACCAGTCCTTCATCCTGCGCAGGAGCAACGAGGAAGGAATCGTCGTCGATTCCACGATCATCAACGCCACCACCCAGGTCGTTCCGCGTCCGGTCAGCCTTTCACTGCGTCTCGGTCCGGAAACGACGAGCGTACGGACGGGGGATACGGTGACGCTGGTCCTGAAGGCGCGGACGAACGATCCTATCGACGAACCCGTGCGCTATTCGTCGATCGCCGCGACGCTCAAGTACAATGCGACGGTGCTCGTTCCACTGGACGAGACAGGTGAGGGTGGCCGTGTGGCCATCGGCGATACGGCAGGTTATACGTTCAGGAAGAATAACGCAGGCATCATCATCGACGGTCCGGAAACCGACGTGATGAAGATCCGGTTCGTCGCCGTTCTTGGTGACGACGATAATACGGCCATCACTCCTGATGATATCGTCATGCATCTGGCCGGTACGAACGACGACAGGCGTTTCAGGACCAATCCGGTACATGTCAAGCTTACCGACGTCTGGGACTATCTCTCGGGACGCCGTCTGGTGAATACGTTACGGGGAGGACTGCAGATTTCGGTAGAACCGAATCCGGTCGCGGCATCGTCCACGATCACGATTCCGGTTCTGCCCGCCGCTGCCGGATCCCTGCAGATCGTCACGCCCGTCGGGCAGGTCGTCGCCGATCTGACGGACGACGTACGGGCAGGAATCAGGACGTTTACGGTCATGTCGGGAACCGGTTCACGGCTGGCCCTCTCTCCGGGAACATACTACGCGCGTCTTCTGGTGCGGGACGACCGCGGAGCTACGGTGTCGAGTGTGGTACGCATGTTCGTGGTGCAGTAAGCTTCCCCCTATTTTTGTAGTGCATGCCCCACAGAACCGTATTGGGAATCGTCGTTTCATATCTGTCGCTCTGTGCGATAGTCCTCATTCTCTGTTCCAGGCATGCCCAGGCACAGTCCCCGTGGTCCGTGACAGCATCCGGCGGTATCACACTCATGGGGAGCAGTTCGTCCTTCACGACCATTCCCGGTATTCCCGTCCCTCCGTCCCGTGAGCCCCTCAGATATTCCGGACAAGGTACGTGGTCCGCACGACCGTCCTTCGCCATCGCAGGAGATATGCGGTTGTTCGGCGACCTGCACGGAGGACTGCGATTGGGATATGCGGGAAGTACGGCCACGACGGCCGCACCCGAACGTATTCCCATCGCGACGGAGCAAGGCGTCTATCTGGCGACCCTGCAGCATAAGCTCGTGACGTCCTTCACATGGTTCTCCGCCGAACCCTACGTCAGATACGAACCACTACGATGGCTGGGACTCGAGTTCGCCGTGCCGGTGACGTTCTTGACGGGCAGCACCTATACGCAGACGCAGCGCTTCAGCGATCCGGACGGCTTGCAGTTCACGGACGGCAGCGTGGAACAGCGTACAGGCGAGGGCGGCGTTCCCAATGCCCGCACGACCATTCCCATGATTTCATTGGGTGCGGAGGGGATGTTCCCGCTGGTCGCCGACAGCACGCTGCTCATCGTACCGTCCATGTCCTATGCCTTCGCCCTGTCCGACGTCGTCGACAATACCTCCCTGCGTTTTTCGGGATTGCGTCTCGGCGTGGGTATCCGTTACAGGGCACCTGGGCCGGTGCCACGGCGTGACACCGTACGGATCACCGACATCGTACGCGATACCACCGTCGTGCTGAGCCGTGACGTCAAGACCATCACCACGCAGTTCGCCGACAGGACGGTGGAACAGTTCGTCATCGGTGATACGATCCGCACCCTCGTGAAGGAGCAATACCGACGACTCGTACCCAAGCCACCGACGGTTTTGAGGGCTTCCGTCCAGGTTGCCTTCGTGAGTGCCAAGGGGGTCGTGAGCGATGACGCCCAGGTGCGGACGCATCGCGTGCGACGTACCCGCATCATACCGGTGATTCCGGCCGTGGCTTTCGACGAGGATTCGGTCACGGTACTTCCGGACAGGTACGTGCGCCTTAACAAACGGTCCGCAGCGAGATGGAAGGAAGAAACCGCCATCCGTATCGGCAGCGGATCTCACTGGCAGTACCAGGTCCTCAACGTCGTGGGAAGCAGGCTCCTGGCCTCGGGCGGAAGCATGCAGCTGGATGCGTATGACGACGGTACGGCGGAAGGACGACGGAACGCCATGCGGCGTTGCGAAACGGTGCGGGACTATCTCACGACGACGTTCGGCATCCCTGCCCGCCGTATCCCCATCTCCGTGCGCCGCGGCCAGTCCTCCCAGCAACCCTGGGTATTGATGTCGGATACGAGCGAGACATTGTTCAGACCGCTCACGGTCGTCGATACGACGTCGGAAACGCAGTTGCCGAAGGTCAGGGTCTCGCCCGACGTCGTCAGTGAAGCCGGTGTGGCATCATGGTCCATACGCATGATGCAGCAGCAGGGACGCCAGGTACGGGTCTTCGACGGCAAGGGAGACCTGCCCGACAGTATCGACTGGGATATGAATCAGGACCTCGACGCCCGCGTGGCGATGAGGGACATGACGCTGGTGGAACTGTTCGTGACCGACAAGGAAGGATCGTCCGTACGCAGTGCACCGGGCCGTATCGGTCTCAGGAATGCGTCGGTGACGGACATCTCGCTCGATATCGTCGAGGAACAGCTCGAAGTCCTCAAGCTCGTCGTGCCACCCTATCTCATGGTACCTGAGACGTCGACGCCGTCCACGACGGCATGGACACGTGTGGAAGAGTATCCGCCCGGCAGTTCCGAGCAGGCCGACGTGTGGTTCAGGAGCGGTCTTGCCGCAGCCGAGCGCGACTTCTATCGTCATGCGGAAGTGTACGTAAAAGAAGAACGGCGGCCGTGATACACGGGCCGCCGCTCTTTCACTCTACATACACACACACACGTAGGTAGGGCACTCTTTCCGATTCGCTGTTCTATCTGCCGTCCAGACTTTCCAGAGCGGTGGCGTACTTCTTCGTGCCGATGCCGGAAGCGTTCCCTGTACTGACTGCCTGCTTGAGCAGTCCGGCGGCTTCGGTCATGTTGCCGCGTTCCTTCGCCAGCAGTCCGAGCTCACCCAGGGCATCCACCTCGTACTGGGGCACCCGGACGCCACGGGCGTGGGTCAGGGCCAGGCGCAGGTAGCGCTCGCTCTCGTCGTAGTTCTTCATCCTGCTGCTGAGATGGCGTCCGATCTCGAGGGCGATCTGTGCGCCCTGTACGTCGTTGTCCGCGGAGATGGCGGCGTTGTAGTCTTTCTTGAGGTTTTCCAGTGTCGATGCCGGGCTGATGGCATCGAGGGAGACGGGTGCGGGTTGTTTGTTGACGGCGATGGGTTCCGGTGTGGGCGTGACGGACTTCATGTCCGGGCGCTCGTCGTTCTGCTTCACGGTGGCCGTGGCAGGTTGGCTCGTCGTCGATGGTGCAGGCAGGACCGCGGGCTCATCCTCGATCTTCGTCGCTACGATGACCTGTTGCTGCCGGGCGGCAGGATCCGCCATCGGCTGATTGGACGTCGCCGGGCCACGGTACAGCGAGTACGTACCGATACCGACCGCTACCAGCGCCGCTCCGCCTATCCATGTCCAGATGGACGACAGGCCGGACAGGATACCCTTGGAGGAGGTCGCCGAGATTACCCGTTCGGCGACGGTATTCTCGACATCCTGCAGGAAGGCCGTGGGGATGGCGATGACCGGGGTAGCCGTACGGAGGACGGATTCGACGGCGAGCATTTCCCGGACGGTCTGTGCGAACTCGGGGGACGCCGTCTGGCGTGCCTCGAATTCCAGCAGCCCATCTTCGCTCAGGGAGCGATCGAGGAAGCCGGCCAACAGTTCGTCGTTTGTCATCGTAGCTCGTTCAAAATCGGGGACATCGTGGTTTGGATCATCTTCTTGGCCCGGAACACGCGTACCTTGGCGAGGGACACGGAGATGTTCAGGGCGCGGGCGATGTCTTCATAGGGAAGATCATCGAAATACTTCATTTCAAGTGCTTCGCGGAACTCCGTCGGTAACTCGGCCAGCGCGTTATGCAGGGCCTGGCGAAGCATGAAATCCTGTCTATGGGATGTGTCTTCCTCGATCGGGAGTACGTCGTCCGTAAGCTCCAGCGTGTGTTTCCGTCCACGCAGCGATTTCAGGCAGTAGTTACGGGCGATCGTGAACAACCAAGCAGCAAAGGAACCGTCGGAGAAAGACGCGCGCTTGTCGAATACCGTCAGCGCGATCGTCTGGAACATGTCCTGCGCCTCATCATGAGTCCCCAACGCACGCAGGCAATACGCGTACAGGCGCTTGTCATAGCGTCGGAACAGGGTACGGAATGCTTGTTCATCCGCTTCGTCCCGTACCAGTCCGAACAATTCCTCATCTGATAACAAGGTGTAGGTCATGTTCATTGAGCGTTGTAGGCCAAGAATCCGTGCAGGATTGATTCGTTACAATCCGGATTCCGTGGAAGGTCAACATGATTATCTTTGCCCCCAAGTCGCTTGTTGCTATCCACTTATAATAACGATCCAGGTGCGGAATATGCGCAAATTGCTTTCCACCGTATTCATGATGACGGTAACGGGGCTGACTGCCCTGGCCCAGGACGGGATGACGATGGCCCCGTCCGTGGACTACGTCCTGAAAGTCGGTCCATCGCTCCACTTCGTGGGCGGAGGTATCAATACCGTGAACGCGGAAGGCCGGAAGGTCAACCCCGACTTCATGGCCCTTCCCGGCTACGGCGTGGCCATCTACGCCCCCTTCGGCTCGAAGACGAGCCTCGGAGCCCGCCTCGACGTCGGCGTGACCCAGTTCAGCACCCGGATGCGTCCGTTCGAATTCTACGGCGGCGAGTCGAACTGGAACGGATACTTCATCGAACGCTATCGCTACCTCACGATCGCTCCCACCATCAACCTGGCCGGTTTCCTCGTCGGCGCCGGTATTAACATCCCGATGAAGGCCACGATGGAACCGTCGGGCGGCCCGGAATTCACCGTGGACAAGACGACGCTGAAGACGGCCATCGATATCCGTATCGGTGGCGCGATCAAGGTTCTGGAGAACGATCTGGGCGTACTCAACGTCGAAATCCTGGCCCGCTACTTCGTTGGCGGAATTTATAATGATGGTCAGTATACGATGGGAACGGCCGTCGACAGGCTCGGATACCCCAAGACCGGCGTCACCACCGTGGAGAACATGGTTCCTGCCAGCGTGAGCATCGGTGCAAGCTATCTCTTCAACCTCGCTTTCTAACGAACGAACTACACAAGGAACCAAGACTATGAAAAGAACTGGATTGACGCTGGCCGCCGTGTGTATGCTCGCTCTCGGTACTGCCGGATGCGAGGATGGACCGACGGGACCTCATCCTGACCTCGAGCTGAGTACCCGCGTACCGCGGAGTACGTCCGATACGACGATGGTCGAATGGATGCTGAGCGCCAAGGCAATCATGTCGGGTGACAGCGTCGTGATGGTCGGCCGCGAATTCGTGAACGATACCGTTACGGATGGTGGTATCCGGCTGTTCGGACAATACACGGGTACCGAGAATGGTGCATCCATCAGCATCGCCTTCCATACGCTGCCGACGGAGCCGGGAGAATATCCCTGGAAGACGGCGCAGGTGGCGATGGGAGACTTCGGTGGATTCAGCGCTACCGTGACGGACGGCGCCGTCGTCAACGTCACGGCTCCGAATTCCGGACCGACGAAGGGCGGCGCCTTCTACGCCGTATCCGGCACGACGGTCATCACCAAGGTGCGCCGTGACGCGAATGGCGCCATCACCGGCTACGAAGGTTACTTCAACGGCAAGCTCCGTGGAGTATGGCCGGACAACTTCGTTCCTACGCAGGGACAGTTCGTGCCTCCGGGCTTCGACGTCAACAATCCCACCCTCGTCGGACGTAGTCTTACTGTCCACAGCGCACGCTTCATCACACGCAGCGCGTCGGTCGTGACGCCCGTACGGAATGTTCAGTGACAGCTACTGGGAAGCGGATCATCTCATGTCGTATGATGTCGCCGTCATCGGCGGCGGCATCATCGGCATGTCGACGGCCCTTTCGCTCGTCGAACAGAATCCTTCGTTCCGCATCGCCGTCCTCGAACGTGGACTGATTCCGACCGGTGCATCCACACGTAATGCGGGCTTCGCATGTTTCGGCTCGTTGTCCGAACTGTGGCACGACATCACGGCGATGGGCGGCAAGGACAATGCCATCGACGTCGTGCGGAAACGTATCGACGGTCTTACGGCTCTTCGCCGCCGATGCACGGACGAAGCACTGGGATACGAACAGCATGGTGGACATGAACTGTTCATGTCCGACGACGAGAGCCTGCATCGCATCGACGAACTGAATGCCCTGCTCGAACCGCTGCTGCATGGTCCTGCCTTCGTACGTCGGGACGACCTGATCGCACGGTATGGGTTCGACGGTGTTCGTGCCCTGGTCGCCATTCCCCACGAAGGCACGCTCCATAGCGGCCGCATGGCCGCCACTCTCGGACGCCTCGCCCGCGAACATGGAATCCACGTCGCCACGGGAGCACTGGTTTCCAGTCTCGATGGGGAATCCGAGCCGGCTTCGATACGGCTCACGATCGAGACTGCATACGGGCCGCGTTCGATCGCGGCCGGAAACGTCGTGGTCGCCACGAATGCCTGCATCGGTGACCTTTGTCCGGGCATTGGCCTCGACATCGTTCCGGCACGTGGCCAGGTCCTGGTCACGAGTCCCGTACCGGGTCTTCCGTTCCGGGGATCGTTCCATTTCGACGCAGGGTTCTACTACTTCCGGAGTGTCGGGGAGCGGGTGCTGTTCGGCGGTGGCCGGAACCTCGACATCGACGGCGAGCGCACAAGGGTCATGGACGTCACGCCGGTCGTCCAGGAACAGCTCGAGCGCCTGCTGGACCGGACCATCCTTCCCGGCCGTGACTACGTCATCGAGCGGCGCTGGGCCGGCACCATGGGCTTTTCCGCCGACAAGCGTCCGCACGTCGAACACGTCCATCCACGCATCGTCGTGGCCTTCGGCTGCAACGGCATGGGGGTGGCCCTGGGAAGCACGGTGGGCGAGGAAGCGGCCCGCCTCGTGACGGCCGCTGGCTAAAGTCGTATTTTCGTGGGATGAAAACCCCCGTACGCGACATCCTTCCCGGCCCTCCCGAACTGAAAGGCCTTCCTCTTCCCGACCTCGAGACGATGTTCCTTTCCATCGGCGAGAAGAAGTACCGTGCCAAGCAGGTCTACGAGGCCCTGTACGGGCAACGGGTGGACGATGTGCAGGACATGACGATCCTGCCCCAGACGTTGCGGGACAAGCTCTCTTCCGAACTGCGTTCGCGCAGTGTCACCCTCGATACCATGCAGGAATCGGACGACGGCACGAAGAAATTCCTCTTCGACCTCGTCGACGGCCGCGCCGTGGAAAGCGTACTGATACCGAGCGAGCTCGTGGAAGAGGACGGTCATCCGCGACGTCGTACGTTGTGCATCAGCACGCAGGTGGGATGCAACCTCGGCTGCAAGTTCTGCGCGACGGCTTCGCTCAAGCTCACGCGCAATCTTTCTCCGGGCGAGATCGTGGATCAGTTCCTGCAGGCCGAACGGTATAGTCCGAAGAAGATCACGAACATCGTCTTCATGGGAATGGGCGAACCCATGAACAACTACGACAACGTGATGAAGGCCGTCGAGATCTTCAACGACCAGCGCAACGACATGGTGGCGCCGCGGCGTACTACCTTGTCGACCGCCGGCGTGGTTCCCGGCATCATCCGCATGGCCGACGAAGAACGGATCATCAAGCTCGCCGTGTCACTGCACGCCACCACGCAAGGCGTGCGTGAGCAGCTCATGCCCATCGCGCGCAAGTTCCGCCTGACGGAACTGATGGACGCTATAGAATACTATTACCGCAAGACACGGAAGAGCGTGACCTACGAATACATCCTTTTCGATGGCGTGAACGACACGGAGGAGGACGTGAAACGCCTGGCCAAGATCGCACGACGTATTCCGTCCAAGATCAACGTCATACCGTTTCACGAAATCGACTTCACGAACCCGACGGGCTTCGCAGCCACACTACGGCCGACGTCGCCGCGTCGGTTCCAGTGGTTCATCGATGGGTTGCGTCAGGAAGGGGCACGAGTGCTCATCCGTTCGTCCAGCGGCCTGGATATCGATGCTGCATGCGGACAACTGGCCTTCTCGTCGGTAGCCTGATACGACAGGCCGGCGGCGCCACATCACTTTGCCGAGAACATGGAGAATCGAGTGCGTAAGCTTGCCGTCGTCGTATCGATCGTCCTCTTCCTGCTATCCCTGCATGCCACGGCGTACGCCCAGGTGCATCGTGACAGTGTCGACCAGGCCATCATCGACCTCGTGGACGACATCGATATCGCCGAAGAGGTCGTCTATTTCGTCCGGCTCCACAACGGAGACCTCCTTTCCGGCCCCGTCCGCGAGATCGCCAACGATGCCGAAGGTACGTTCATCCGTCTCGGTACGGAGATCGGTCGCGCCAAGGTCTATCTGCACCAGATCGCATGGATCGGTACGCAGGAGCGTTCATACCGGCAACACCACCGGCTCTACATCATGCCCACCGCGGAACCCATCGGCAAGGATCACTTCCTCGGTCTCTGGGAACTGCTCTTCCTCTACGGTGGCGTCGGTATCGGTGACGTCGTCAGTATCACGGCGGGAAGAACGGCGGTGCCAGGCATTCCGTTCGATCAGCAGGTGTCGGCCGTCACGGCCAAGGCTACCGTCTATGCGGGGGACAACGGTATCGTCGAAGGTGGCAAGCAGTACTATGCCGTCGGCATGGCAGCGGGATGGCTCAACGATGCGAACTTCCTCGCCAACATCTTCGCTGTGGCCACGTTCACGGGCAAGCGCTCGAGCGTCACCACCATGATGTTCGCCAAGGTGGCCGGACCCGACGTCTATACCTTCCATGCGGGACGGATCATCGACCCCTTCAACCTCACCTATGCATCGGGCAAGATCGGTGTCGGCCTCGGTCTGGACTCACGTATCGAGGACAGACACGACATCCACGTCGTAGGCGAGCTCTGGAATGCCGACATCACACGTCCCAGCAACACGGCACTCTATCTGGGGCTGCGCCTCGCCAACACCGCATTCTCCATGGACTTCGGAATGACCGTCCTCACGGCCCCTGCCGTGGTTCCTACCGTGGCCTTCGCATGGACGCCATTCTGAGCGAACGGTTCGCCGCACGTTCATCGGCGGGATGACTCCTGTTTCTGCCGTCGTCGAATTCATCGGACGGATGACGTTCCCGATGTCCGGCGCTCGACGTCATTCTACCCGTTCCGATACGATCCCGTATCTTCGGAGTCAGTCATGGAAGTAGGGACGACCCTACCGCTCCTTCGCACACTGGGGACGGCCCCACCTACCATATTGGGTGCAATATGGCCTGGCTCATTCTCATCGTTGCGGGCATCTTCGAAGTCGGCTTCGCCATCGGTATGAAGTACACCGACGGTTTCACGAAGCCCCTGCCTACCATCCTCACCGTCCTGTCCGTCGTCATCAGCATGGTCCTTCTCGGCATCGCCATGAAGACCCTGCCTGCGGGCACCGCCTATGCGATATGGACGGGCATCGGTACCGTCGGTACCGTCATTCTCGGAATCATCCTTTTCCAGGAACCGGTAACGGTCGTGCGCATGCTGTGCGTAGCGCTCATCATCGGTGGCCTCGTCGGTCTGAAGATGACGCACGGATGACGGTGGCGTTCATCGTATGATGCTGTAGTGTACGACATAGAGGTATGATCATCGATCATATGCCTGCTATTCGTGTGCAGGGTTTCCGCCGACATCGTCGGATACCATCCACATCCGATGACGGCATCGCCATGAACCCTGTCGAAACGCCTCGGCGGCGCAGCTACCGTAGCGGTACCTGCGCCGCCTTGCGTGGAGGACATGCAGCACGATGTGAAAGCGGGGAAGCATCGGTGTGTCTTCCGTGATTCGCCGCTCATATGATGGGCGACGACCGGATCGTTTCGTGCATCGTTCGCTTACATGCCGGAATCGTCGGCACTCGGACCGTAGCTGCCGGGGATCGGTACGTCGAGCAGACGCAGGAAGACGCCAAGCTGGGCGCGGTGGTGAATCGTCTGGCTGAGAGTCATGCGGATCACGTCTTCCTTGCTCGAACGATCGTAGATCGTGTCGCCATTGCGCATCGTCCACATTTCCTCGAGCGACGATTCCTTCGCTTCCTTCAGGCGCGCCAGGGCATCGCTGAGGGAGTTCTCATGATAGGCCTTGACTTCGGCCGTATTGTTGACGGCCGGGGTCGTATACGGATTCGTTGCGAAGTCCAGTTCTTCCGTCGTCAGTACCATGGAGACCCAGCCGGGCATTTCGGCCACATGGCCGGCAAGTTCCCGGATGTTCATGCTCTTCGGATGGGGACGCCAGTCGAACTTGTCATTCGGTACACGGTCAAGCATCTTGCGCGTGATCTCGGCTTCGCGTTCCATTTCGAGTGCGAATCGTTCGAGTCTGTTCATCGTCGGCCCTTTCAGATAAATAGTGGATATCGAACTGTCTGCTACGAAGTTCGCGACACCTACTGACAACCCTATGGCAGGAGGGTTGGGACAGGTGCGGAATCCATTCCTGCCTCCAGCGACGATCGGACGGCCCCAATGGTTGGCCTCATGATGAAAATGTAATCGTCGTGCCTCGCCGGCAGGACGTACTTTGCATGGATACATCAGCATCCGTACATCCATGATCCTCGCCCATCTTACCGATACGACGGCCTTCGGCCACCTTTCCTGGTGGAACCGGGTCCTGACCTTCCTCGGCGGGCACGACCTCACAACGCTGGAGGCCGGACGCCATGATATCGACGGCGACAGACTCTATGCCATCGTCGCCGACGACTCGGCCAGGGACGACGTCAATCCTCTCGAAGCGCATCGTGCCTACATCGACGTCCAGCTCGCCGTCACCGGCTCCTTTCCCGTCCTGTGGCGTCCGCTGGAAACGTGCACCATGCTCCGCGCCGACTACGCGGCCGACTCCGACATCATCCTCTACGACGACATGCCGTCGAGTCTCATCCTTCTCGAGCCGGGTACCGCGCTCGTGCTCCATCCGAACGACGCCCATGCGCCACAGCCGCCGGACGTAGCGGTCAGGAAGATCGTATTCAAGGTGTCGGTGAAGCTGTAACGGACAAGTATGCCGGTCGAACGATGCGGTTCGTGTCCTACCAGTCGCGCCGCCGGAACATGCGCAGTGCGATGAGATACGGTATGCCGATCCAGAGGAGCAGGCAGAGAACCGCCACGGTCGAACCGAGGAGGCTTCCGTAGAACTGCCGGAACACCGCTCCCGTCTGTCCGAGCAAGGCCGCCTGATCGAAGGTCAGCATGATGAAGATGCGGGCGAGGTCGATCGGATTCGCCGTGATCATGACGACCGTCGGAACCTCCATGGGATAGTTCGTGAATGCGACCGTCGTCGCAAGGATGAGACCGTCGTATACCACACCGAGAAGCAGCCAGACGAGGAAGCCGACTCCCATGGCCGTCGCCTTCTCACGAAAGGCCAGACCGACGACGTAGGCGATGGCGAAGAAGACCATCGTGACGAGATTGCCCGCAAGAAGGACGACGAGCGATATCGGGGCGAAGAGCTTGCCGTGAATCGCCATCGGAACGGCCGTGCCGAGGGTGAAGGCCGCAAGGAAGGGCAACACCACTCCGAGCCACAAGGCATGGTACACGGCAGTGCGCTTCACGGGTTGAACGAGGACGAGCTCGAGAAAATCGCGACTGTCGTGAATGTGCATCGTGCCGAAGATGATGGACCCGAGGGGCAGGAGCAGGAGAACGACGTTCATGAGGCCGATCGTGACTCGCGCTTCACCCGACGTGAAGTAAAGCAGACCCTCGGTGACCAGGGCGAAGAAGACGGCATAGACGATCACCCAACGGCTTCGCAACGAATCCGTGAGGACTGCCCGTAACAACGTGAACGTCATACGGAACCTCGCGTCATGAGTTCGGCGACGGCACGCTCGAGCGTCGGACGTTGCGTCGCCTGTAGCACGGCGTCGATGCTTCCATCATGGACGATTCTTCCGTCGAGGAGGAAGAGAAGCCTGTCCGCGAGTTCCTGGAGGTCCGAAAGGATATGCGATGTCACGAGGACGGTCGCTCCGCGATTGCGGCGCGTTGCGACGATGTCCTTGAGCCGCGAAGCGGCGACGGGGTCGAGCCCGGCCGTCGGCTCGTCGAGAAGCAGGATGTCCACGTCGTCCATCAGTGCGATGACGGCGCCTACCTTCTGCCGGGTTCCTCCCGAGAGTGTTCGCATGGCCTTGTCGACATGCGGCCCGAGGTCGAAGACATCGATGAGTTCGTTCAGATGGGGGACAGGGCTGCGTCTGATGTTCCGTACCAGACGGAAGATGTCCGTCGGAGTCAGATTGTCGGGATAGCGTCCCGTCTGTGCCATGGCGCCGATACGTTCCCGGTCGAATCCATAGACACGTCCGGACGTCGGTGTGACGAGCGATACGGCACACTTCATGAACGTGGACTTTCCGCTTCCGTTCGGTCCGACGATGGCCGTCACCGATGATGGCTGGAATTCGGTCGTGATACCGTCGAGGACGGTGAGCGGGCCGAATCGTTTGACGAGAGCCTCCGTGCCTGGAATCATGTCCCCGCCCTTCGGTACGGGATCATCAAGGGACGCCGGTCGATGAGGTTCCGCGGTGTGATCGATGGCAGCATGCGTTCGATGACGTCGAGCACGTCGATGAAGGTGGAGTGCATCAGGAGAATCGATGAGGGTATGGACTCGACGAGGTAGGCATAGAGGCGAACCGGTGTGTGCGCTACGTCACCTGTGCCGTCCCGATCGAGATCGTAGCCGCGGTATGCGGACCAGTAGTTTCCGTCGAAGTCGTTCAGCGACGAGGACGTGTTCGTCGTCACGTCGAAGGTGTTTCCGTCGAACTCGCAGGTCGTAACGGTGTTGTCCGTGCAGTTGCCGAGGATCCGGACGGCATATCCGTTGCCGATGAATCGCGTCGATTCCACGAGCATCCTCATCGACCCTTCGGCATGGATACCGATGCTGTTACCCTCGAAGACGCAGTCCCGAAGATGGCAGTCGGTGATCTCCTTCAGGAGGAGTCCGTACGACGCTGCGCCCCAGTTGTCGGCGAACCTGTTGCGCTCCATCAGTATCCACCGCGTGAACATGACGGCGACGCCCGCTCCGTTACGGAGGAAGGCGTTGTCTGCGTAGGTGCACGAATCGCTGAACATGAAGTGCAGTCCGTAGCGGACGTTGTTCGTGCTGGTGTTGTTGCGGACGGTCCCGCGGTGAACGAATTCGAAGTAGATACCATCGCGCCAACCCTCGCAGTGATTGTCCGTGATGGAGATGTTCACCGACGTCCACAGATGGATGCCGTTGCCCGACGACGACTCGTCGCGGGATCGGGATCGAAGGACATTGCCCGTTATCGTACAGTCACGTGAGCGGGAAAGGTAGATGCCGAAGAATCCGTTGTCGACCGTACACGATGCCACGACGACGTGGCGAACGGCGTCGAGCTTGATCGCGGCATTGTCCTCGGTGTAGTCGACGCGTACGTTCCGGATCGTGACGTTACGTATCTCCACACTGTCCGACGAGATCGTGAAGACGCTCCCTCCGCGACCTTCTGCATCGACGATGGCCTTGTGGCCGATGATGACGAGTGGCCTGGTGACCCGGAACGACGACCCGCGATGAAGACCATCGATGATGACGGTATCGTGTGCACGGGCCGTCGCAAGGACATCGTCCAACCGTGATGGCGTCGCGATATGCAGGTCCGCGAATGCGGTCTGAACGAGAATGAGCATACCCGTCACGATCCGAAGCAGATGCGGGATGCGGTGTATCATGTCCTTACTCTGCATAGTCTGCCGCAAGCTCGTAGACGGCATCGTAGTCCCTCGAGGTGCCCGGAAAACTCAGGGCCGCACGGTCGCGATCCGAGGCGGTGCCGAATGCCGCGGTATTCATCCCCATCGGCGAATGGATCATCTCGCTTTCGAGGTAGTGGGCCATCTTCGCATCGATCAGCGTTCCGGGATGGACGAAGTCCGTCACCCACAGTGAATGCACGTCGTCGGTCCGTACCGTCGTACCCGTGCGGACGAAGCCGAGCATGCATTCCGGCGCATCGAAGACGTATGTCTTGCCCGTTACGGTAACGAGTTCCGCGGCGAACTTGCGATCAGTGATGCGCATCCTGCACGAAGCACAGTCTTCCTGTCCGTAGGAAACCGCACGGGGCTCGGGCGAGCTGCATCCGGTGACGATGACCAGACCGGTCAGGATCATGAGGAAGGCACAGGCACGGAGTGGCAGGCTGCAGATGTTCATGATCGTGGCTTTCATGACTTCCGTGGTCGTGATGTATAGACGGAGACGGCAACCAGTACGACACCGACCGACATCACGTAGAATCCCGAGTCCGGCAAGGACGTGGCGGTGAAGTTCAGGAGCACCTTCGTACCGATGAGCGGCGGTTGATAGTTCATGCCTTCGATCTTGATGATGGCATGAGGATCGAGATCGTGGCCATAGTCGTACTCCCATTTGTAGAAGTCGTAGAGTCCTATGCCGCCCGCGATGGCCATGAGAACGATCCAGGCCACCAGGAGCCGTCGTCTGCCGAACAGGCCCACGACGACTCCGAGGGCCGACATCACGCCGACGACCCATGGCATGATGTCGAGCTCCGGTATCGCGTCCGGTTCGATCCGCTTCATGCCGATGTAGTGGTTGAGATTGTTGATGTTCGCGAGATCGTTCGGTTCAGCACCCTCTACGCGATCGATATGGATGCGGATGCCCAATCCGGGTGGCGGATACTGTGGCGCACCGAGATCGATGCGCCACATTGGAAGGAAGAAGAGGGCAAGGGGGAGGAGAGTGCCGACGACCGCGAGAAATCGTGATGTGGACTTCATGATGATGGACTCACTTGTTCCAGACGAGTTGTCCGTTCGATCCACTCGGAGACACGCGGACATAGCCGGTCATCTCCTGGTGGAGCGCCGAGCAGAAGTCCGTACAGTAGAACGGATGGATGCCCGGGCGTTTCGGTTCCCACGTTATCGTGAGCGTCTCTCCGGGCATGATGAGAAGCTCGGAGTTGTTGTTGCCGATGATGGAGAAGCCGTGCGGTACGTCCCAGTCCTGTTCGAGGTTGGTGACGTGGAAGTAGACCTTGTCACCGACGCGGATGCCTTCGATGTTGTCGGGCTTGAAGTGCGAACGTATGGCCGAGCCGTAGACGTGGACTTCGTTGCCTTTACGCTCGACGCGGGTTTCTTTTTCCGACTTCACGGAGTAGGGATGCTTGTTCTCTGCAAGAGGATAGATCTTCTTCGACTTGTCCTTGATGAGCGTCGCGGGAACGGCTTGTGCGTAGTGCGGCTCGCCGATGGTCGGGAAGTCGAGGATGAGCTTCATCTTGTCGCCGGAGATATCGAAGAGCTGTGCCGACTGCGTCAGCTCGGGTCCGGTGGGCAGATACCTGTCCTTCGTGATCTTGTTGTAGGCGACGACGTACTTGCCATAGGGCTTCTTCGAGTCGCCACCAGGAATCATCAGATGGCCGATGCTGTAGTAGGTCGGTACGCGATCGACGACGCTGAAGTCCTTGAGCGACCATTTGACGATTTCCGAGGATACGAACATCGACGTATAGGCATAGCCGTTGCCGTCGAACTCCGTGTGCAGTGGGCCGAGTCCGGGTTTCTGTACCTCTCCTGCAAGACATTCCTTGTAGTTGAGTACCGGGATGTTGTCGATTACCTTGTCGAATTTCTTGGATCCGATGGCTTTGATCATCTTCGAGTACGACATGACGGGAATCACGGTAGCGAGCTTTCCACCACCGACGATGTATTCGCCCGAAGGATCGATGTCGCATCCGTGGGGAGACTTCGGCGTCGGCATGTAGTAGATGATGTCGGAGAGTTCCGATGCATCGAGGACCTTCACGGATGTCTTCATCGTATGCCGTGCCGTCTGCGTCGCGTCGTCGAAGGTGTTGTGCGCATACATCGCGGCCATTTCCTTCGCCTTTCCCTGAGCGACGTATTCTTCGCACTTCTTCCAGTTGACGGCGGCGATGAAGTCCTTGTCGTTCTGGCTTGCGTTGATCTCCTGCATCGTTCCTGCCTTCTCTGAATTGTAGCAGGAGAAGAACATCCAGTCATGCGAAGGTCCCTTGCCGGCATGGGCAAGGTCGTAGTCGAAGCCCGGTACGAGGAGCTGGAAGGCCAGTTCCATCTGTCCCGTCGTCTTGTCGACCTTGATGAAGCTCAGGGCTCCGCGGAACTTGTCACGATCGGCGATGGGCACATCGTCGTTCGGGATGGGAATGGAGAACCTCGTACCTGCCACCACATATTCCGAGTTTTCGGTCGTGAAGGGAGATGAGTGATTTCCCGACGAATTGGGGATCTCGATGATTTCCTTCGTCCTGAACTCCGTGAGATCGATGCGAGCGACACGTGGTGTGTTGTTGGCGTTGCCGAAGATCCATTTGCCATTGGGAACACCGTCCGTCATGGACAGTTCGGGATGATGGAAGTCGTCCCAGGGCATGAATCCGTGCGACGTCATCAGCATGGGTTTGGTCTCTTCGGAGAATCCCCAGGCTTTTTCGGGATCGACGGAGAACACCGGAATGACGCGGAGGAGCCGGCCGCTGGGAAGTCCGTAGACGGCAAGCTGTCCGGAGAAGCCACCGGATACGAAGTTGTAGAACTCGTCGTACTTGCCTGGTGCGACGTATGTTTTCGAGGCGGCATCGGCCGTGTTGCCGATCGACGCATCGCCGTTCGACGAACAGGCGACGATGCCGAATGCCAGGGTGGTATAGGCGAGCGCTGCCGATACCATGCGAAGGGGTGATTTCATTTTCGTTCGGTTCCTTCTTTCCGGAGATATTCTAGAACGTTACGTGCATCCTTTTCGTCGACACTCTGGTTCGGCATCTGTACGAGATATTCCTGCAGCAGGCATTTTACCGTATCGTCGTTTCGGACCATGGTTTCGGTATCGAGGATCATGTTCATCACGTATTCCGGAGTCCGGCGCGTCGTGACGGCTCCGAGTGGTGGGCCCACGTAGCGCTCGTCCATCTTGTGGCAGGCGGAGCATTTCGTTTCGAACACGTCGTGTCCTGCCTTGACCATCGTTTCGTCGATCGTCGGTCCGACGTCGACCTTCGTGATCTTGCCGTAGACCTTTTTCTCTGCCTTCGGCGTTTCAGCCGCTGCATCGGTCTTCGATTCCATGTTCGCACCGCAGGCCGTTACGAGGACAGTCGTCGCGAGCATTGCGAGTGCTCTATGCAGTATCATCACAGTACTCCGTATCGTGGAAAAGGTGTTTGGGAAACGTTATTGCGAAGAGCGGGGAACAGTACGGCGTTTTCAAGGTATACATGCTGACGGAGATCGTCGATAAACTCCGCTAATATGGCATAAGTATGCTTATGTGTCGTGCATGCCGATGCGGGAGCCGTGAAGTCGTTCGTCAGCGTACGCAGGCGATCGATCTTGCGGGAGATCGTGAGGTGATCGGCTTCGTGCCGATCGCACATCGCGCGGACGTCGTCGGATTGTCCGCCGTACTGCGTCCTGGCCACGACGAAGACCGTCTTTTCCTCGTCGTCGAAGTGCTGGAGCAGTGCGTCCGCCATGTCCGCGAATACGATGCGGATGGCCTGCAGCTCCGGGAAGCGTTCACCGTGTTTCGAAATCACCTTGTCGAGAAGCGTCACGACCGTCGGTATGGTCAAGCGCTCGTATCCGTGATGGTTCTGCTCGATGAATTCGGCGAGGAATCCCGGTTCCCATGAATGAACACGTGGAGGCAGGAAGGAATCGGCCGCCGTCGCGCGTTCGAACTCCTGTTCGACGACGTCGAGTTCGACGCCGGCCTTCCTGGCCGCGACGTCGAGCGTCGCACCGGCACCGCAGCAGTAGTCGATGCCGAGCTTTCGAAAGATGCCGATCGATTCCGGGCTCTTTCGGATGATCTCGGCGATGGTGTCTTTGCTGGAGAGCATGATAACGTCCTTTCAGCTATGAGTGAGTCACAAGTCACATATATATGTGTCAGCACAGTGCCGTGGCGACGGCACGGAGCTCAGGAAAACGAGATTCGGAATCCATCACGCGAAACCCGTCCGGCAAGGTCGGCGACCGTCGTCGACTCGAACATCTGGCGAAGACGGTTCCGCTCGACCGCCCAGACTGCGTGCATCGGACATTGTCTTGCTTCACCGCAACCCGGAAGACCAAGGAGACATTCGGTGAACAACGTCGTATCGTCCACCGTCGCGATTACATCGAACAACGTGATCCGTGATGCATCCTTGGCCAGAGCCACTCCACCCGTCGAGCTCCTGAAGGACCTCAGCATCCCCTCGCTGGCGAGCTTGGCCACGATACGCTTCAGGAAGTGGTAGGGAATTCCGAGATCCGTTGCCATCCGTCCGATCGGAACGTACTCCGTATCCTTCGTGTTGATCGCCACGTAGGCAAGGGCCTGAATGGCATATGTGGTTGTCTTCGGAAGCATACGGGATTGATTTGTGAGTCGCGTGTCACAAATATAGCCCGATCCTTCCGATTGTCAATACCGGTCGAACGACATTCCCGGACCTCGACGGTATACATCTTGTCGATACTGGCGAGATCGAGGCTGTCGATAGTCAGATCATCCACTATTCCTAACGGCACTATTCACGGCACTATTCCAGGACTCCCGTCTGCCATTCCTGCGTCGATACTCGCGGGGATTAGGGCCGGCAGCCGGATCATCGCAGATACCTGCAAAGAACATTCCCGACCCATCGTAGCCGCTCCCGCGTCAACGCCGTTGAGATCGCCGTGCTGAGTTCGGTTCTTTTCCGTTCTTTCGCCAGTCGACCATTGCGTAGTCGAATGCCTACATGTATATTTGTAGTCAAATGACTACATGATCGATTCCTTCAACGGTGAAACCACAGCACGAAGAATTCGAGACAAGCCATGAACCTCCGCAGAGACGTATTCCAGGCACTGGCCGATCCGACACGGCGTGCCATCCTGCTCCTCCTCGCCTCGCAGGCGATGACGGCCGGTGCCATCGCGGCAAACTTCAACACCGCCCGCCCGACCATTTCCAGGCACCTCCAGATCCTCACCGAATGCGAGCTGCTGCGTCAGGAGTCCATCGGCAGGGAGGTCCACTATCATCTCGAAGCAGGGAAGATGAAGGAAGTCGCCGATTTCATCGAACGTTTCCGGGCCATGTGGGACGAGCGGTTCGACAAGCTCGAAACCGTCATGAAGGCATACGGAACCGGCAGGAAGGCTACATGATACGATATCGTCGTCGTGATCTCATGAAGACTATGGGCGGGAAAGGTATCCGAATGTGACGACGGCCTGGTGCACGGATCACTGTCCCGACGATAAGGAACCAGGAAGAGAGCCATAGCCGAACGATACCCACGTGATACGGCGCTCGTCGAAGAACCACCGAGGACGACGGCGGGTCGGATATAGCTGCAATCCGAAGACACGAACGAAACCAACACATCAACGAAGGATGATCCATGGCACGCAAGACCAAGGTCGAAGCCGCCGACGGCGCACAGGAGCTGCATATCACGCGGGAATTCGATCTTCCCGTCGAGCTGCTTTTCAAGGCCTATACCGTCCCGGAGCTCGTCGAACAATGGATGGGGACAAAGGTCATCGAGCTCGACAACCACGCACATGGCGGCTGGCGCTTCCGAACGTCGGACGCCGGTGGTAAGGTCCTCTTCGAAGCGCACGGAACCATCCACGACTTCGGTCAGGACCGTCGCATCGTCCGCACCTTCGAGATGGAGAATGCCGGTCTCGACCCGCAGATCGAATACCTCGATTTCGAAGCGCTCACGGACGAAACCAGCAAGCTCACCATGCACATCGTCTACCGCTCAGGAGAGCAGCGCGATCGCATGCTCCAGTTCGGCATGGCGCACGGCATCAACATGGCCCACGACAAGCTGCAGGACGTCGCAGCTGCAGCGAGGTAGCACATGAGCAAACGCAACAGGATCATCTACTGGATCGCAACGCTCTGGCTCTCGCTCGGTATGGTGTCGACCGGCCTCGTGCAACTCCTTCATGTGGAGGACGAAGTCGTGAACATCACGCGTCTGGGATATCCGGCCTACATCCTGACCATCCTCGGCATCTGGAAGCTGCTTGGTGTCGTGGCAGTTCTCGTACCACGATATCCGATCGTCAAGGAATGGGCCTATGCCGGCTTCTTCTTCGCCATGTCGGGTGCATTGTTCTCCCGGGTCGTGGTGGGCGACGGGATGGGGGAGGTATTTCCTCCTATCCTCCTGCTCGTCCTTACCGTCCTCTCGTGGTACTTCAGACCGGAGGGGAGGCGGGTGAGGGGATGAAGGTGTGGGCAGTATAGGTGAGGAGTCAGCGAGGTAGCTTCCGACGGTCCCATATCAGGAGGCTGTGTGGTGGTCGTGGGTATCAACACAGGCGTACATGCGTCACAAAAAAGGCTGAGGATAATAGCGTCGATGCCAGGTTCAAGAGTTGCTTTGCGCCCATTCCAAGCAGGTAGTGCGGTGTATAGCCCGCGATTCTATGGGGTTGAAGCGGTACAGCCTCGCTCCGGGTAGTTGGCGGCCAGTCCAGGTCATCGAGCGGTGGGGCACGAGGCAGAACGGGTGCTGAACGAAGACGACGTCTCGTATACCAATAAGTATCCGGGGTATCCCCGGTCAATGATACTGGGCAATGAGGCCGGTCCGACCACGATCGACCGGGAACCCGCAGGACAGTCCAATAGTGCCAAGGGTGAACGCGCTGAGCATCGTCGGGCAGTGGCGACGTCAATCCCGCCGATGGCCACCAGCGTCACCGCAGGCGTCCGCTCAGCCAGCGTTTCACGGACAGGCGACAACGGTAGCCGTCAAATGTCGCTGTAGAATTCCGAAAGTCCGTATATTTGTGGCCTGTCTTCGGACAGGAACATGGTCAGGTAGCTCAGTTGGTAGAGCAATGGACTGAAAATCCATGTGTCGGGGGTTCAACTCCCTCCCTGACCACAACCCCGCTTTCGCGGGGTTTTTTGTTTGTGGTCAAACGTCGGTGTTTCCTAGAGTTAGAGCCAATCCCAGAGAAGAGGGCTTTCTCCCCGTTGTGCAACTTTTGCCACCTTTTCCAGTAGAGTTACCCCTACCTGTTGCCACTACCACAGACTAGGGTGAGGAATATGGGATCGAGAAACGGTACTACAGGGCATGAGGCCAGCTGATGTTCCCCCCATTTGGTTGACAGTGTGCTTGTCTCGAACTTCCATTACCGGAAGGAGACAACAATGGCAAATGAACGCGGGAAACGCTACGACGAGGCATTCAAGCGAGAAGCCGTACGTTTGGTCGTCGAAGAGAAACGACCGTATACACGAGTGGCGCGAGATTTAGGCATAGCCGAGGAAACATTGCGCCGGTGGATACTGGATGCGGGTCAGAAGACAGTGGATGAGACGGAGAAGTCGGACAAGCAGCGGATACGTGACCTGGAACGTGCATTGAAACGTGCCGAGATGGAGCGGGACGTGCTAAAGGAGGCGGTCGGTCTGGCTTCCTTCTCGCAACGCCCGAAATGAAGTGCCGTTTTGTCGAAGATCATCGGGCGAAGTGGCCTCTGAAGCTCATGTGCAGTGCCCTGGGTATCAGCCGTCAGGCGTACCATGTGTGGCGGCATAGAGCCCCCTCGAAACGTACAGTCCGCAGAAGGCAGCTAGTGGAGCGTATGGCAGGCATTCACCTGGCCAGCAGAGGTACGTATGGCAGTCCTCGTATGACGTATGCCCTGCGGCGAGCTGGAGAACGGATCAGTCGCAAGACGGTAGCACGGCTGATGCAGGAAGCAGGCTTGAAAGCATTGGTCAAACGCAGATTCAGACCGACGACGGATGCATCGAAGACACTGGCGCCGGCCAGGAATCTCCTTCAGCGCGCGTTCGCCGTCAAGCAGGTGGATCAGGTATGGCTCAGCGACTACACGGAGCTACCGTGTCGTAATGGCAAAGCCTATGCGGTGGCTATCATGGATCTGTGCTCACGTCGCATCCTTGGAATCGTCGTCTCGCATTCAATGCAGACCAGAACACTACTACGGGCTCTTGATGATGCGTGCCGTGTTCGTAGGGCACTACCTCACGATCCTCTCATCTTCCATTCCGACCGTGGCAGTCAATACGGTGCTGACGTCTTCAGGACCGAGCTGGCCAAACGTAACATCATCCAGAGTATGAGTGGAAGGGGGAACTGCTACGACAACGCTCCGATGGAATCGTTCTGGGCACGGATGAAAACCGAACTCGGACGTCCACTCCTCTTCGACGATCTACGACATGCGAGAAACGAAGTCTACCGATGGACGCACGTCTTCTACAACCGACAACGCATCCACTCATCGATCAATTACATGACACCTGTACAGTTCGAACAACACCTATTTTCTCAACACAGAGATCAGCTACACTGACAATACAACCGGGGCAAGATCAAACTGAGAGTTGAGATTACTCTTCCAAGGATACTTCGGAAGAGCAATGTAATACCCGTGTCATACTCTGAACTTCCACAGGTCATTGCTAAGATTTCGGATTGGCTGGAGATTGACTACCTGTTGGGAAGGGTATACTACCTTGAAGTGAACGTTACCGCCGGATGCTCGATCCCTCCAAACGTGATCTTCAATGGGCTTGGCACTCTGGCCTTCTTCCATGGTGATACAAAGGACGATGGAGGAAGGGTATACAAGAACTCACGCAACTCAAAGCTGATGACCAGAGACCTCAGCTTCTACAACAAGTATCAGAAAATCCTAGCAGAAGGTCAGGAAGCGTTGAGCATGGCAGGTGAAGACCTCTCCTACTTCATGGGGTTGATACCTGCACGTGTGGAGTACACACTCCAAGGGAAGGCTCTTCACAAGCCCAACGCACTTTACGTACGAGACTTGGCCAACCGTGAACATTGGAATGTTCTCCTGACTGTATTCGCACAGCAGTTGGAGGCTATCAGAGTGGAACAAGGTAGCCAACGGGCAACTGACGACTTTCATCCTTGCACGCCCTTGGTTCTGCAAAGGATACTGGCTAGCTGTGGACTTCGACAGTATGGTAGAGTTCAGTTGGAAAGGATGTTCGACCAATGGCAGGCCAATGGTGACATAACTGTTCATCAGAAGAAAGCTCTGAAGGAGAGTGTGGAAATGCTGGATCTCCTTGGATTCGGTGCGCCGACTGAGGGTTGGGAGAGTACCGATTTCATCCGAAGATGCGTCGAACACTTGATGGCCCCTGTACCTAAAAGCGAAAATGGTACATGTGGGAGCCTGTGGATCGGACACGGAAGTTGTATCGTAAATTTGCAGCCGCTTCAGAATGGTTCCTTGAAAAGAAAGCCTCGGAAGGACTGTATACAGATGTTAGATTGACGAGAAATTCCTAGTCTCTTCTGCCGTCTGGTTCTTGGGCAACACCCTTGAATGGCTTGCCGTCGGATTTCACGTCGACAAACCGACCTGTGCTAGTATCGCGTTTGACGTATCCGCCGCCGGAAGTCCGGGTTTGAGAACGGTTGTTTACGGAACCTACTCTGGACCCTTTTCCTGTGTTTCTTGCCATTGGTACCTCCTTTCTCCGCTTGATGCGGGATTCAATCCGAGGCTTTCTTTTCAAGGAACGCAACAGTGGAACGATACCATGAATACTCAGAGGAAGACGATCGCTAACGATAAGGTGCTGCGTGTACGGTCAGAGAATCGTTTACGGAGAGCTGCCCGCAATACAAGCACTGTGATCGTGCACGAACTTGGTGTTTCTTACGGTGAGCATAGGGTTGACATTGCGACAGTCAACCGTAGGTGCCTTTCCGGATACGAAATCAAGTCGGATGTAGATACACTGGCACGCTTACCCAAGCAGGCGAGTTCATTTTCTTCTGTTTTTGATAGAATGACATTGGTTGTGGTACCCAAGCATCTGCAAACTGCCCGCAACATGGTACCCGATTGGTGGTCCATTGTCGTGGACGACGGTATTGCTTATCACTGCGAACGACAGGGTCAACAAAATCCAAACGTGTGTGCGACTACGAGTCTGCAACTGCTGTGGAAATCTGAACTTGTATCTACCATCGAAAGCCTTGGTCTAGGACAGGGTAGTGTTGCCAGAGTTCACAAACCGAAGCTCCTTGAACTCCTATTGGCTGAAGTGTCGTCGAAGATGATCAGCACCATTGTTCGGAAGGTTCTTTGGCAGCGGCTTTCTACGAAACTTGATCGGCGGTCAAGGTCATGTGATGACTCATTCCTGCACGTCGCCACTGCCGCGTATTCCCAGTGGGAAGTTTCCCCTTCTTGGGAATAGAGGCTGCAATGTCGTCGATCATCTCATCCCCTTTGCTGAAGTCTCGACCAAAGAACGTAGGGTCAGCTATGATAGCTTTTGCATGGTCGATGTACTGTTCAAACCCACCCGCTTTCTTTCCGAGAATCTTCCGACCACGGTAGATGATCACCGAATCCTTAGTCGTATACTTCACAGAAGCTGTCATCATGAGAAAAGCTTTCTCTGACTCATCAAGTGGTATCTGTGGGTACATGATAGTACGGTCGCTATAAACTACATCCTTGAACGTGGCCGAGTCGCATACACCAATCCACAATGCAAGGTCAACACGTGGCATGTCATACCTACCGGGACGTATGTCACTCAAATCGGCGGGCATACAAGAAGCGTGAAGGATTACAGTAGACCACTTGCCAAGCTTCCGTAGTGTGGTCATATGCTTGACAAAGTTGTTAACGAGGGTCTTGGTCTCTGCCTGTCGAACGTGACGGCCATAGTCGAACAGAAGATGGACTCTTTCAACCGGTACTCCAGTCTTCTGAAGAAAATCTGATACAGCTTGCCTCAGGTTTTCTTTTGTAGCAAGGTTGTACGCAGTTAGCCGTAAGCACACATCAAGATTCAAACTGTTGCAGAGTGCACCGATTGTAGCGAGCGATGTAGGACTCTCATCAAGGTAGAGAACTGGGATCAAAGATGTCCGATCCGACAGTGAACCAATACACTTGAGCATGACGACGTTGTGCTCATCGGTTCTTTCAACTTCCGTGTAGTACGGACGTGGGTCGAAGTAGAATTTTCCAGTCCAATCCTTCTGGAAGGTCTTGAAATATCCGACATGCTTTTCTGTAAGCCCTGTCATTTCAAGAAGAGGTACAACAAGGTTGCGTGTCGAAGAACCCAAGTCCTTCAGTGCTCGGCATTCATCTTCTCGACATTGGAGTACTGGTACGTACATGTGACAGACCTCAGGATATTCCAGAGTGTACAAACGGCAATAGGACGCCCTCTTCACGGAGTCGAATTCCAATCACCTCTTGGGAGACATCAAATATATCGGATAGCCCCATCGAGAGTATTTCCGATAACTGGGGTATGGAACCACCAACCATTTGTGCGGCTGCTGTTACGAAGACACGTTGTGCCTCCAAATGTGCTTCCAGTCTGTGCTTAGGCACCAAAATTCTCCCAGCAAATTCATTGGCTTGCCATTCGAAGAGAGCATGGTACATGGAATTCATGTTCTGAGTCATCAGAACGTATTCTTTACGGCTTTTAGGTCGATGGAGGTGCGCAAGGCTTCGGTGAAGGATTGCATGGCCAACCTCATGCGCCAATGAAAACCGGAAGCGTCGTCTGCGGCTTGCGCTGAAGCCAGCTTCGTCAATGATGATGTCTGTTAGGTTCCACAGTAGGATTGCCTCCGCACCAACTTCCTCAAGTAGCCCCTTGTGTGGTATGATGTTCATACCGAGGTCCTTTTCGACGAGTAGTTCGACGTTAAGGATGTCCTCGGTACGGCCGAACACTTTACGAACATCGTCGGCTATGCGTCGCACTTCCTCTTTGGTTGTCGGTGTTCCTGATGGGAAAAGTCTGTCGTCCATGTCATCCCTCGTATGCTGATTTCACGATCTTCATTGCCTTTTCAAGCTCCTCCATTGTGGGCTTATCGTTACGCAACGTTCTGAAGAACACGGGCAGCAGTCCCAGCATTTCGGGATCATCCTTAATGTCCGCTGGAAGGGTACCTGTTTCCATTGCGGCCCTATCGCGTAACTCATTCATCTCTTCACTTCCTTGGGCTAGGTTGAGTACAGCCGCTAGTGTGGCATAAAAACTCTCTTCCCGTGGTGGCGGTAGGATACCCCGCTCTACCTTGGACCAATTACTGGCGTCTACCTCCATGGCCACACAGAACTGGCGCAACGAGATGTCGGCCTGCAAGCGCAGTTCGCGTATTCGCTCCCCATATGTTGTTGGTTTCATGGCGTCCTCCGATGGTGTGGTACAAGAATACCACACTCTCGCCAAAGAACCAAATTCCCATCCGCAGACTGACCCATAGGTAGAGTATTACAACCGCATATATTGCGTCACATACAGGTATGTCTTTGCAAGCTAAGTAGTTACGGACTGTAAGTATCTGTAAAAAAATCAGCTCTTCGGAGTGATCGAGTACATGCCAACCTTCAGTGCGCTACGGCCGTACATTGTCGTTCCAGCCATTTTCGACCAGTTCTTGAGGTCGAGACTGATGAACAAAAAGGAGGGGAGGAATCAGAGCCTGTCGGCGATCCTCGTATACTTTTGCCTCTAACTACTACCTGTCTTTTCTAAGGTATTCAAGAGCCGTTGGAGCAATTCTACTGGTGTGAGCTGGAGCTTAGGTGCCAGCAGTAGGAAGGAGTTCAGGCTGATCTCGGACTCGCCCCGTTCGAGTTTCGAGACGTACGCTTGCTCCAACCCTTCGTCCGATACGGCTTCCTGTGAGAGACCCAATTCAAGTCTCCGTTCACGGATCAGTACCCCAAGAGCTTGCGCTGTACTGACCTTCTGTCCCTTAGGTATCACCAATTCCTTGAGTGGTCTCGCCATACCGACCAAGCTATCCGAGCAAGGAGTCAGCTATTACTCCTATAGGAGTAAATGAATTCTTTCACGTATTTTGGCGGCAGAGTAATACCAATCATCTATGGTCTCTGCAATGGCACGTGCATCCATCTATCGTGTAGTCGTCATCGTCTCAGTCTGGATATTGAGTCTCGGATCGTCCGAGAAGTGCTTAGGGTAAGACTTCCAAGTCCAGCGTGGCTGGGAAACGCAGAACGCTTCGGACTTTACGCTCTTCGTTGATGACTACACCCCCGCCAACTACCACGTCTTCTACTACTTCGGGGAAGGGGAAGGTGAGTGGCGCCTGACGATACTTCTGGAAGGCAAGAAGATCAAGGCCAGCTACAGTTACACCCCGTACGACACGAAGCGGAATGTGTGGCTCCCAAGCGTTACGAAGACGATCAAGAACGTCCGGGTCACAGGCTTCGTCTTCGAAGGTGATGGCTTTCTCGGGACGTTCGTGATGGAGAAGACTACCGGAACCAAGGCTCTTGTGCTGGTCAAGGGGCACGACGTACAGAAACCTACCGTAGGGCTCACCCGATGACTCTCAAACCCGTCTATGGAGTCGTTGGCCACGTCGAAGTCAGGAGGATGCACTGGTTATATTTTTTTCTCCTCCTTGGTTGGGACTCGGGATGTGTGCTGCGTCCCTGATTTTCCCTTTGTTTTTCCCGGGGGGACGACGGTTTACAGCCGCCTGCTTCGGGTACTGGTGAGGATCAAGGATACGATAGCGAGCAGACCAACCCTCTACCGAATGGGAAGAATCGTGGAGCTTCTCAAACTTGGTAGGAAGGTCACGGTAGCTACAGTAGCCGATGACCTCCAAGTTTCTCCCCGTACGGTAGCGCGCCATCTGGATTATCTCGTACACGTCCTCGATGCTCCCATCGAATACGACCGTGTCCAACGGTCCTTCGTCCTCACGGAAAAGGGTCTTCCGTTGATCCTCGATCCGTACATCCGCAGTCACCTGCGTCAGGAAGCCAAGCGGGCGATGGACTATGCTTCCAAGCTATCTTCAGAGTCAAAGGAATTCGTCGCTGGCTTGGCCTATGTCCACGACGTTATCGGTAGAGTACTGTCAGGCATTCCGCGATGAACCAACACCCGATGAGCTTTCAGGCTTTGTGTGATCTCATGGACACCACCTGCTTTCGGACTAATCCGTTCCGAGGTATTCTCTCGAAGGTAGGTACGGACCTCTGCTATCGTGGAGGACGCCGGAGCGTGTTCCAAGCTGTCAAAGTCCATGGCTCAAAGGAGACTGGATGAAGAAGGTTAGGTTCACAGAAGAACAGATCGTAAGTATCGTAGGGGAATCGCAAGCTCATGGCGTTCCTGAGACGTCGAAGAAGCATAAGGTATCGGAACAGACGATCTACCTGTGGCGGAAGAAGTACGGGACGATGGAAGCCAGCCAGGTGGCTGAACTGAAACATCTGCAACAGGAGAATTCGCGTCTGAAGAAACTCGTCGCTGAACGCGATCTGGAAATCGAGGTGATGAAGGAAATCAATGCAAAAAAAGTGGTGACGGTCACCGAGCGCGTTGCCATGGCCCGTCATGCGCAAGAACGTGGTGTAGGCCAGCGGCGGAGTTGCCATCTGGTACACGTATCGCGATCGATGTACCACTACCGCCATCTGCTGCCATCGAAGACCGCCTCCTTATGTGACCGCATCCAAGCCGTATCGCGTGAGCACCCTGCCTGGGGCTATCGTCTGGTGCATGGCTGGTTGCGTGAACAGGGCGAAGGGAGCAGCTTGGGCAGGGTACGGCGTCTATGGCAGAAGATGGGCTTCTCAGCGCTCTGGCGTCGTAAGCACCGCAAGATCAAGCGTGGCATGCGGATCAATCCTTCTGCCGAGATAGCCAACACAGTCTGGTGCATGGACTTTGCCGAGGGCAGGTTACAGAACGGCAGGCGTTTCATGTCCCTGTTGGTCAAGGACGAGGCCACGGCCTACGGCCTGGAGATCGCCGTAGCGTCATCGTTCAAGGCCCGGAATGTGGAGGCTGTATTGGACCGGTTGGTGGACACGTACGGCAAGCCAGCGTATGCCCGCTGTGATAACGGAGGACAGTTAACCGCCTCTGCCGAGCAGGCGTGGGCTCAACGCAGAGGGGTACAGATGGCCTATATCGATCCGGGCAAGCCTTGGCAGAACGGCAGTGCCGAGAGCTTAGTAGGCACGTACAGACGAGAAGTTCTCGACGCCGAGATATTCCTGACGCTCAAGGATGCCGAGGTTCTATCGCAACGATGGAAGAGGATGTACAACACGCAAAGACCGCACAGCAGGCACGGATACAGGCCACCCGCTTCTGTATACCTGGCACAGATAACTATCAATTCACAGAATTTCTAAACTTCGTACTGGTCCGATAAATCGACGCCATTCACGATACCGATGCCATGAACTGGTATCTCCTGCTGTCGTATACCGATGAGATGAAGTCCTCCAGTCGAAGAACGGCAATTCGGTATTTTTACACCGGAATCAGTTCTATATCTCGACAGGTAACAAGAATCCGACCGGTAGAATGATGTATAGCTTCATCGTCGATCATAAGTACTTCAGAAAAGACGTGTTTCGTATGGTTGGCCTTCCTGAGGAGATACATGGAGGGAGTTGGTATACCGGGATGGTGTTCTTCCGCGGTGATCATTTCATTTTCTGCAATGTCGGGACGGCAGGCCGTACCGGGCATGATTACCGGAACAGTATGGACGGCGGACTGCTCACCTGGTATGCCAGGAATGGATTGAGACTATCGAATGCATCTATACAGATGCTCCTCTATCCGGTCGGGGACATCTATATCTTCTATCGGAATGATTCTCGCGATCCTTTTACGTTCGCTGGGCTAGGGTCATGCGAGGAGGCATATGATTCCAGACCGGTCAGGATAGTATGGTCTCTACTGCCGGCTGTGGAAAGCGTCGGGAACGACGATAGTGTTGTCGAGTTTGCTCATCTCGTCCGTGAAGGTCTGAGAACTACAGTTACGGTAAACAGATACGAAAGAAGCAGCTTTGCCCGAAGGCGATGCATAGATAGATGGGGAGTGAATTGCGCAGTTTGCTCATTCGATTTCGGAAGAGTGTATGGTGAACTTGGTAGAGATTTCATTCATGTACATCATCTCAAAGAACTAAGCAGTATCGGGAAGGAATATGTCCTCGATGCCGACAACGATCTACGTCCCGTCTGTCCGAACTGCCATGCCATGCTACATAGAGAGGTACCTGCATTGACGATCGAAAGGCTGAAGACTGCTATCGAGGAGAATCGCGGGAAAGGCTGATAGGATATTGCTCGTTTTTCGGTGGTGATAGCGGTACGCCCGACCGTGGAGCTATCGCGGACTCCTGGTATCCATGATCCGTACGACGTCCAGGCGCTTCATAACCTGCGGAAGTCGAAATGTTCCGCAGCGGGCGCTCTCCCCCTCCCAATACTCAATGTCGACCGATCGGATGGTGACGTACGGTATGCCATCGGATTCATCATTAGCGAACTTCTCCCCGGGACATGGCAGGTGCCGAGGACCGGCGGCAGTCGAAGCATGCCACATTTCACGAGTTTTGCCGGAGCCGGCCGCCATACTACCGATCCCGTTGGATAGTGTGCCGGCGTGATCCCGAACGACCAATAGCGACTACATGAATAACGAAGAAATACCCCGCCCCACTCACTGGAACACCGTCTTCGCCACGAAGGGCGAACGGGAGCGAAGCTGGTATCAGAAATATCCGGCGGCGTCGATGAACGCCATCGCATCGGTACGGCTTCCGTACGATGCGGCGATCATCGACGTGGGTGGAGGCGACAGCTATCTCGTGGACACCCTGCTGGACAAAGGCTTCACGAACGTGACGGTGCTGGATATTTCAGCACAAGCTATCGAGAATGCGAAGACGAGACTGGGCGAGCGAGCGGATCTCGTGCGGTGGATCGTGAGCGATATCACCGAGTACGAACCCGATATGCGGTTCGACTTCTGGCACGATCGCGCGGCCCTTCACTTCCTGACGAATGCGAACGACGTCGAGAAGTATGTAGCCATCGCACACAAGAGCATCCGGACAGGAGGACATCTGTTCCTCGGAACGTTCTCCGTCGATGGGCCGAAGCGATGCAGCGCTCTCGATGTGACGCAATATTCGGAAGAGACGATGACGACCACGGTCGGAAACGGTTTCGAACGACTGTGGTGCAAACGGGAAGATCACACGACGCCGTTCGCGACGACGCAGAACTTTCTGTTCTGTCTGTTCCGGAAGACCGGGTAGGCATGACATTCAGGTCTCCGACCAGCATCAGGTCGATATTCGTCATCGTACCACGATGGTGTGATGCCATGTGGTCAGGCCTCGATACTCCTCTATCTCATCCATCGCTCCATGGAGGGCGACGAGCGATTGAAGACGGAACGCGACGAAGCCCGTCCGACGCCTGCACCAGCACAGACGTCGGGATCAATGATCATACGAGTTCGGCATAACGCGGATACGGAGACGATGGAATCCGGTAAAGGGTCAGGCTCCATATCGTACCGTCGTTCGGTGCACCGGGGCTGGCGGACCGGACATCAGATCTGGCGGCTACTACGTTCCTTCCGTGTACTTCTTGAAGTTGTCGAGAATGGCCTGCCAGCCGGCACGTTGCATCTCGAGCGAGTTCTCCGTTTCGGCATCGAAGGTTTCGACGACCTTCGTTCTGTCACCGTTACTGTCGAAGGTGACGGAGACCCGACGACCATCGCCCATGGTATAGCTGATGTGACGGTGATGGTCGACGTCGTCATAGGTTCCGCCGAAGTCGAATCCCATGCTGCCGTCACGGGCTTCCATACGGCTGGTGAAGGTGCCGCCCGGCCGGAGGTCGTTGGTGGCAGTTGGAGTATGCCAGTCGTCCGACGCGGCATTCCACCTGGTGATATGTTCCGGACGCGTCCAGCGTTCCCAGACTTTCTCGACGGGAGCGTCGACGGTGGTTTCGATGGTGATACTCGTGATCTTGCTCATCGGAAGCCTCGCAGAAGAATGTGAAGTGGAGAATGCCGCGAACATACGCCGAAAGTACACAGTCATCGGCCAGTTCTGTACCGGATGACGCAGGCGATGGTTCCGATCGGCATCGGAGACGGGAGGCGGTCGGTCCGTGACCTTCACGTGGTGAGACGGTGGTCTTCACCGAACGATCGCCGTACGAGGTCATGATCTGATGATATGGAGCGGTCGTTACGGCATGTCAGGAGTCAACAATATGTCAACAGACGGTGTGAGGCGATATCGGACGATACCTTGCGATAGTGTGGAGCATGATCTCCGTGAGGCCAGTATCCATGCGGTCTGGTGATGGCTCCTCCCCTGTTCCGGGGATGGTGCGAGACTCGAGGATATGATATCGGATTCGAACGATTCCGTAAGACTACATCTGCACACCTGCATGAAAAGACACTATCTTGCCCACGAGATCGGCGCATGGATCCATATCGACTTCGATACACGATAGAACCTCGATCATTCCTTAACCTGGACAACACAATGAATCATCTTCTCGTCACGGCCGGTTGGCTGCTCGCCGGCATACTGGTCCTGTCATCCTGTACCAAGGACAACGACAATATGCCGACGGGGCCGGGCCATGAATCCAGCGAATACATGCCTCTCTCGATAGGGAACGAGTGGGTCTATACCTACAATGGTACGGACTCGGTCAAGTACAAGGTCGTGGGTGATACGACGGCCTATGGGCACACCTATGCGCTGCTGTCCGTATCGGGTGCCTTGACGAGGAATGCCTTCCTGCGTCACGATGACCTCCTCATCGAAGGCCAGGCCTTCATGAACATGATCGGCGATACGGTGACGAGCTTCGTCGACGTCAGCAAGGCCTACGACGAGGCATGGGGACAATGGGTGCCGACGAAGTCGGCACGTGTCCTGCATATGTGGACGATGAAGGAGCGTGATACGAGCGTGATTGTTCCGGCGGGTACCTTCAACGACATCATGATCGTCCGGTACAGCACGGGCTACTTACTCGGTCCGCAGTTCGTTTCGATATCGTCGGGTGCATTCTACTGGTCGAGAAGTGTCGGTCTGGTGAAGCACGTCGACTATTCGTCGGCAGGCGGCGGGTCGGTCAAGACGACAACGGCCGAGCTGAGGTCCTATACGCTGAAATGATCGTCGTTCGGAAACGGTGATGGATCGTAGGCCCCGCTTCGGCGGGGTCTTTTCGTTTATGGCCATCCATGCATTCGTCATTGTGGTGTGATTGGATATATAGTTAGGAATCCTTACTATTGTCCGCCGATGATCCACAACACAACAACACGAGGGTATGATGGGAACGAATATCGCCGGATACGCATACGGCTCCGTCGCCTCTTCACCGGTGTCGGTGAAGGATCTGGATCTGCTGAAGAAGACGGTACTGTTCGACGACGCGGACGTCGCCAATCTCCGTCGTATGGGAACGATTCTCGAATCGCGGATCGATGCCTTGCTCGACGTCTGGTACGGCTTCGTGGGAGGCAACGACCATCTCCTCCACTACTTCACCTCGGGCGGCGTACCGAACGGTGACTACCTGCAGGCAGTACGGGTCCGGTTCGGACAATGGGTGCGGGATACGTGCAACAGGAGCTACGATCAGGAATGGCTCGACTATCAGTACGAAGTGGCACTTCGTCATCATCGCGCGAAGAAGAACATCACCGACGGTGTGAACTCGGTGCCCATCATCCACTATCGCTACATCGTCGCCTTCATCGTTCCGCTTACCCTCACCGTTCGTCCGTTCCTGGTCGAGGGTGGCGCCAGCGACAGTGATATCGACGGAATGATGGCATCATGGCTGAAGGCACTGACCCTGACGACTATTCTCTGGACGTACCCCTATGTGAAAGAGGGCGACTTCTGATCCTGCGTCAGACGTCGGCGGTCTCGTGCTCCGGGCAGTCGAGCCTGATGTCGGAGGGAGAGAGCGCTACTTCCAGTAACCGGCAGTACGGACGTCGGGAACTCGGACGGAAGAACGCGCACGTATAGCACATGCGCTGGGCCACCGCGAGGTCCTGCGTCTGCAGACGATGGATCAACGTGGACAACGACGACCAGAGCTGTGAACGCTGGGCCTCGGTGAGCTCCCGTACGGTGTCGACGGTGGGCTGCTGATAGTCGGCGATGGCATTGAAGGTGCGCTTGCCGGTAGCGGTGAGGGAAAGGACTTCGATTCGTCGGTCCTCGGCGTGGGCCGTCTTGACGAGCAGTCCCTTGCGGACGAGCGTGGCCACGGCATCGCTGACCGTCGCCTTGGTGACGGCGAACTCACGTGCGAGATAGGTGACGGTCGCCAGACTGCGGTCATGACTGCCGATGAAGATCAGGATCTGTGCCTGGATCGGGCTCAGTTCCTTCTCCACCGCGATCTGCCATAGTGACTGCCGCTGGAGCTGTCCGAGACGCTCCAGTGCCAGTACTATCTTCGACGCGAGATCCTGCTGTTCCGTTGCCACGATGACTCCTTGACCGCAAGATAGTCGGCACTCCTGACATTCACATGCGAAAGACACGGGAAGCCGATCCTCCTCTATTCTGGTACGGTGGCGGCCGGATCGCGAGACTGCGTGATCCGAACGAGGGAATGGCCGCCGTTCCTGCGTATCCTGTGCCGTCTGGAGTTAGAATGAGCAGGATAACCCGAACCACCGACTCCGAAAAGGTCGATGAATATATCGCCCGCTCCGAGCCATTCGTCCGACCTATCCTGAATCATTTCAGGAATCTCATCCATCGGACGATACCGGACGTCGAGGAAAGGATGAGATGGAACATGCCCCACTTCGTGGTCGAGGGTTCGGCCATATGCTACATGGCGGCGTTCAAGCGGCACGTGGCAACAGGACGGTACTTGAAGTGCCCAAAGTAGTAGTAAGGTAGTACGGGCTGTGGGGCGGTTCCGGGTTAAGATTGGATCGTATCGGTGTGTTGCCGGCACTCCTGGTGCTGCGTCCCGTCTCCCCCAATCGTCGAAAGTGATCATGGTGCATCGTCTGCTTCTCTTCGCCCTGGCCGCGGCGTTCCTGCATGGTTGCGGGATGTCTTCGGAACCGTCGACACCTGCCGCACCCGGTGAACTGGCCATGACCAGACTCACCGATCTCCCTGCAGCGAAGGGGAACGTCGTGAGCGTCGACATCCTCGATGCGAGCAGGCTCGTAGCCGTGATCGACGACAAGATCTATTCCGTTCCGATCTCCGGCGGCACCCCGTCCCTCATGCATTCGAACGCACGCTACGAATCGGTCGTGGTAGGCGGTGGTGGCGAGATATACGCCCTCACGCGCGACGCCCTGTTCGTGATCGACCATATCGGTGGCACACCGAAGGCCGTGGACGTCCAGATTCGCACCGCACAGACGGAAAAGGTCACGTTGTCCGTTTCTCCGACCGGAGAACCGTATCTGCGCGTCTACACCTATCCGGCGAGAATGACGCTCTACACGAGTGCCGATCGTGGGACGACGTGGACGACCATTCCATTGCCCTCCGGCTTCCTCTACGGCGGTGGTCTGGCCTTCGGCCCATCGGGTGAAATGTACCTGAGCAGTCCGCAGGGATTCTATTCCTCACCGGACCGTGGCGCGACCTGGACATCGTACCCGGCTCCGTTAGCCAACTACGGTGGTGAACTCGTACGCAGAAGCAATGGCCACATCCTCTACTACGTTCCGGGCGGTGGTGGACTACGATTGTCGACCGACGGCGGAGCGAGCTTCACCGATCTCTCGCAGTTCAACAACCCACCATACTTCTCGAAGATCGTCGAGGGTGCCGATGGTATCCTCTATGCCCTCGTCAATCGCGGTGCCACGACGCTGACCGACAGACCGATGACCGTGGCGAAGTCCACGGATGGAGGCATGACATGGCAGCATATCTACTTTGCACAAGGGTACGACTTCGCCATGAAGGGTTCGGTGATCGCCGTCGCACAGGGCGAGACCGCATCCGGTGGTGTGGCTATCTCGACCGACAATGGACGTTCGTTCGTTCCCGCAGGGATCGGCTCGGTGGAGTCGATACAGTCCTTCGGATTCGATGCCGAAGGCAACCTCCTCATTCTTGCCGACAGAACACTGTTCCGGAAGACGTCATCGGGCTGGAAGACGCTCGGTGGGCAATCGGGCTTCTCCACGATGGCCACGACACCGCAAGGAACGATTTTCCTGTCGCAGGTATCGTCCACCTTCCTTTCCGTCGATGGGGGTACGTCGTGGAAGGAAGCGCCCATGCCGGACTATCTGTACAGCGGCATCGGTACCATCGGCCTGCCCGCTGTGCTGGGAGCGAGGAGTGGGGACCTGATCGTTTCGATCACGACATATCGTGACGATCTTGCGACGCATACGAACGGCATGCTCGTACGTGTCCGTCCGGATGGTACTGCGATACGTCTCACGAATGGAATCAACTACGTCTCGATCGTCGAGGATGCTACCGGACTGCTTTACGGCCAGACGGTGAACTTCCGGACGTATCAGCGTTCGACGGACGGCGGCACGACGTGGACGGAGGTGCAGACCGCGGCTCCGGGATTCGTCTTCGACAGCCGTAACCGCTTCATCGCCTACGGCGAACTCGGTGCGTTCCGTCAGGGCAGTTCCGGCAGCGATGGAACGAAGCCTTTGACGCTCACCGGCTTCACTTCGCAGAGCAACTACGTCATGTCGGCGAGATTCGACAGCCATGACCGTCTGCATCTTCTGACGCGCGATCAGGGGCTCTTCGTCGCGACGCAACCGCTGCCCTGATCATTCCTTCGACGGTGACACGATGGCGATGAATTCCTTGTTCGCATCACTACTGACGTAGAGGTTGCCACGACTGTCGGTAGCGAGGCCGACGGGCCGTGCCCAGGATCGGTTCTTCGTCGTGAATCCGGTAAGGAAGTCGGAGACGTAGTCGACCGCACTGTCCGCCTTCATGTGAAGATAGATGACCTTGTAGCCTGCGGGCACGCGCCTGTTCCATGAACCGCGCAGCGATACGAAGGCTCCGCTCCTGAATCGCTCGGAGAACGAGGGATTGGGGAATTCGATGGCCATCGGTGCGGTGTGAGCCTGTACGAGGGCAGCCGGATGCTTCATGCTCCGTACAAGGGTGCTGTCCGCAGCGGTGATGGGGAGGAGGTCGCGATATCCACCGACGAGAATCGTGAAGTCGAAGAATCTGCCGTCACCCCATGCGAAAGGATGACCGTAGAACCCGCCATCGCGGACCTCGTCGATCCATTCCGGCGGAATGTCGTCGCCCTGCCAGTCGCTTCCGTTGTTGGTCGCCCAGAGTCGTCCGGTTCGCGGATGCAGGGCCATGCCGACGGCATTGCGTACGCCCCTCGCATAGACGCGTCGTCCCGTTCCGTCCTCGGCATATCGTTCGATGATGGCTCGTCCGTCCTCGCGGCAGACGTTGCACGAAGAGCCGATGGACAGATACATCGCGTGATGCTGCGGATCGAAGACGATGGTACGTGTGTCGTGCCCACCGCCGGGTTGTTCGGCGCCCTGGGCGATGTCGTCGATGAAGACGGTCCGGCGTTCGTAGATGCCGTCACCGTCGTTATCCGTGAGACGGACGACGCGTCGTTCCTCGGCGACGTACAGGGCTCCGGCATGGAACTTCAGGTCGTGCGGAAGATGCAGATCGCGTGCAACGACGATGGCCGTATCGGCTTCGCCGTCATGATTCCGGTCGGGCAGTGCCAGGATCTCCCCGCTGGACTTGTTGGCGACATGCAGGACGCTGTCGGGAGACCATGCCATGAACCGGGCCTTGTCCAGCCGTCCTGCATAGAAGACCTTCGCCGTGAAGCCATGTGGAAGGAAGACGGACTCGGTGATCGTGATCTCCTTCGAGAACTTCTCCGGTACGACAAGGCGCCGGGCCGTAAGGCCGAGATCGCGCTGAGGCGTCAGGGCAGGCTGCTCCTTGTTGAACGGATTGAAGCAGGAGGAGACGGCCAGAATCGAGGCGAAGAGAAAGGAATATTTCATCGATGGTTCTCCGTCGGTGTATTCGATACACTATGCATGACATCGCATCCGATGGCAGCGAACGATGCGCATCGGATCGTTCGCACTTGTCCTGCATTCTTCCCGATTCCGGTACTTGAACAATTGCCCTCGTCGACGGTTCCATGAACGTCGGCTATGGAAGGACGATCCTGCAGACGTTCATGTCGCAAGGCCGTTCATCGTGCATCATGGGACATCGTCGTATCCATCCATTACTTGTCGAGGAATTTCGGTATGATCGCGGTTTCTGTCGTCCCCTCAGTTTATCCTGGATCGGAATGAGTGCCAGAATATCCTTCGCGTTGCTGTCCTGCGTGGTGATGATCGCAGGATGCGCCCCACCCTACGTTACCCACAATCAGTTGAACAGGCTCCGGAAGGGGATGCAGCACGAGAGCGTTCTCGATCTCCTGTCCATATCTCCTGACAATCCTCTCCGGCTTCCGGTCAGGAGCGGGAACTATACCGTCGAATTCTATCCGTTGCAGGTCGCGCAGACCAGCAAGACCGAGTATACGAGAAATCCGTTCGTCCAGAGAGACAACAACGGATACATCAAGCCGGGTCAGCAGGAGACGACGTCGAGGCGGGTGAAATCCGACGTCAAGGCCAATGTCTACTTCCTCTACCAGGACGACAGACTCCGGTACTGGGGCATGATGGGAGACTTCTCGAAATCCGACGATCCCGAAGTGCTCGAGCTGGCTCCGATCATCTACACCCAACTGTTCCTGCAAGGATTCTGAACCAGCGAACGAAAGTACGATCGATGCATACGATACTGAAACGTGGAGCCCTGTTCCTCGTCGCCGTCCTTCTGCAGGCCTGTGGCGGTTTCTCGATCAACGACTCCAACATGTTCCAGAAAGGCATGCCGGAGGTCCAGGTTCTGGAACTGTCCACGAGAAGCCCGAAGGATATCTATACTATCAACCTCAAATCCGATCCGTCGCGGGCATTCAAGGTGCTGCTGTTCGATCTTCAGCTCGGCGACATCACGGCGGACTATCTGGCCGTGTTCGAGAACGACAAACTGTTGTACTGGGGATATCCGTACGAGTTCAATCGTCATCCCGATCCGCTGCTGAACGAGATCAGCAGGGTGGCTCTGGAAAAGAGGTAGGAGGGCGATATCGACGGATTCCATCGCCGTATACAATCTACAGGTCGGCAATTATTCCGATGAGGGTAGTGTTGCAGTCGGAGTGTAGGCGATACCGGACGCGCTGCAGTATAGGTTCTGTAAAGGTGTCACGGTATTCCGATATCGTCATGTTGCACCATGGAGGTGCATATGCGATATCATCGAATCCTTTATGCTGTAGTCCTGGCAATTGCCGCCTGCATAGCGGGATGCCGTCATCCCGACGAACCTGAACGGCACACACCGGAACAACGGATGTTGCGTATCACCGGGATCGGAGCGTCGATCCGCCCGGGTGAGGCCATCATACTCACGGCGACAGGAATGGACACCGTAGTGACATTGCCTAGTGCAATACTGTATTCGAAGGCGGTGGAGTTGTTGCCGGTATCGGTTGAGCGAGAGCATGGACGCATCGTCGTCGCTACGTCGTCCAGGTCGCGGAGCGGCAGGATCGTGTTGCACGGCAGCGATGGCCGGGTATTGGTCGATACGATGCTCTATGTCTATGGTGACGATGTCATCGTTCCGACGTGGGGCGTTGCCGTGGCGGGGAGATGTCATGGTATCATCGAAAAGTATTCGCTGAAGAGGGTATTTCCGTGGATGGATGGCTTGTTCTGCAAGGATGGGCCGACATTACACCGGCTGCAATCCCATCCTGTACGCCCGGACTACTATGCACTACCCTTCGTGTATGGTGATATCGAGCTTGTCGTGTATGATCCGGCCGAGGCGCTGTATCATGCTATACGACAACCCATTAATGTTCAGCAGCCTGACGTCGTCGTGTCGTCTCAATACAGCGACGTCGGTTTGACGATACATGGTGTCGCCATGGAGAGTGGTGAGAACATGACAGTTACGTTGATACGTGGCGGCAGGAGGGCGTCCACACGTGCTCAGCGTATGAGCGACAAAGCGATATCGGTGCAGTTCTCGGATCTCGACCCGGGTACATACGATGTGGAACTCGAATCCGGCAGCGAACGCGGAACGATCGCAACCGTTTCCATCCGGAATGGAGATCCTGTATCCAAGCCCGGTACCTTCATGATGCACCTGCTCGTGGAGGGTCATTTCAACGTTCATTGGCGTGTCATACCTTCAAGTCACGAGGCCGATATCACAGAGGGGGAGTACGTATGGCGGCCCATTACGTTCTGGATCCAATCGAATAGCGTCAAGGATGGAGATACTATCCGTATCACTGGGCGTGGTGGGTCGGTGGAGCTGGCGGGATGGTTTGTGAACAAGAGCAAGAGTGGTCTTGCCAGCATGCATCTGAAAATCGTAGACTATGACTCGCGTGGAGTGAGCTGGGCGACGGGGACGTTGAGGCTGGATTTGATGGACGTTCCAATCCGTTATACGGAGAAAGGCGATGCGATGATTGACGTCGAAGGCCGTGATCTCGTCGCGAGTAAGGAACTTTCATACTATTACGAAGCCGGCTACTCTAGTGGTCGTTCGGGATATACGTCATTCAGGCGGATCAGGGAATGCCTCAATCCCGAGTCCTCACGTCTCCATCTCAGCTTCCTGCGATAACAGCCCGTCATCCCGATCCGCTGCGGAACGTGATCAGCAGGGTGGCTCTGGAGTGGAAGTCATAGGGATGCGTTCGGCGGGGTTCGACGCATGTCGATTGATTTGCCCTCGAGCACGTGATCGCCTCACCCCACTTCGAATCACGGCAGTTAAGGAATATATGTTCTATTCCGTGCAATAATTCTTGAGGAAGGCAGGGTCAACGTCTAAGTTTGGGCCCATGAACATCAAATCATGCTGTATCGGTGCCGCACTGTGGTTATGCCTGGCGCCGGCACTCCATGCCCAGGGGTTGCTCGGGGGCTTCATGCAAGGGGCAGGTAGAACGACCGTTGCCCTTTCCTATTCGAGCGAATGGTACGACAAGTACTACATCGCCAATCGTGAAACGACGAATCCTGGTCTGGGGACCATCAGCACGTCGAGCGTGAGCATGTATGCCGTATCCGGCATCACATCCTGGCTTGACGTCGTGGCCAACGTTCCCTGGGTACGGGCTTCGTCCAATGCCGGATTCTGGGCGCCCGTGGGTGCACTCCAGGATCTTTCCTTCGCCCTGCGGGCACGACCGTACTACACGACGTTCGATGACGGACAGTTGGACGTCATGGTAGCCGGTGCCGTAGGCTTTCCCGTAACGAACTATCCTACGGATCAACCGGTGACGGTGGGACATGGGGCGACGTCGATCGATGGACGGCTGATCGTCCAGTATCGCGCCTGGTCCGGACCCTTCATCTCCGCCCAGGCGGGTTACATCGGTCGCGGCAAGGTATCGGTCGACAGAGGCTTCGACGTCGACGTTCCCGATGCGTTCGAGATTTCGGCGCGTGCGGGCATCGCCCTTACGTCATGGTACGGCGACGTATGGGTACAGAGCCAGGTCGCACAGTCCGGTACCAGTATCGGTCCAGGCGTGGCCTTCCCGTCGAACGGACAGAACTTCGTTCGCGTGGGTGGGACGCTGGTCTACAACCTGATCCCGAACTTCTCGCTGATGGCCGGTATCGCCGGAACATTGGACGGCCGCAACGTCGGCCAGGCCACCCGCGTCAGCGGTGGCATCATCTACAATCTGCCCGTGTGGGGCGGACTTTAACAATCAGACCTGAATGTCCATGATACGTCTCGTACTCGCCTGCGTTCTTGTGGTGGGAATCTGCATTTCCTGCGATTCGCCCGTAGAGGGACCGCAATACGGCGACCTCGTTCCCTCGTCGACGGACAGCGCTGCCATCGCATGGAATCCCCTTTTCGTCCTGAGCGGAGGCGATAGCCTGATCTCCGCTCCACCCGCCGCCGATGAAGGCATCAGCGCCGTGAAGGAAGCCATCGCCAACCGGACGGAAGCCCAGAACAAGGCCATCCGCACGTGGAATACCGGTACCTACCTGCGATGGAACGAATTGACGCGTAACATCGTTGCCCGCTATAATGTTGCGCCGCTCGCCGAGCGTACGCCGAATGGTACGTTCACCGGACGTTTCCTTCCCGATCCCAACAAGCCCTTCGCTTCACCGCCCTTCACCGCACGTCTCTATGCACTCGTGAATGCCGGGCAGTACGACGCTCTCATCTGGGCGTGGAGGCTGAAGTATCAACACCGTCGTCCGGCGCCGTCGACCGTCGATCCGACGATCGTGACGGCAGGCCCATCGTCGGGTACACCATCCTATCCCAATGAGGATGCCGTCGTGTCCCGCGTCACGGTAGAAATCGTGTCGTTCTTCTATCCGGGTGAACGCGCCTATCTCGAAGCGCAGTTGCAGGAATGTACGTCGTCGAGAGTGGCGGCAGGTCTGGCTCGTCCATCCGATATCGCCGGAGGCGACTCGCTCGGACGCCGCGTGGCGGCGCTGCTCATCGATCGTGCGAAGAACGACGGCTTCAGCAAGGCCGACGATCAGGCTCGATGGAAGGCCGTGGACGCCGCGATGGTGACGACGTGGCCGAAATGGAGAAGCACCGAAACGCCGACGCGCCCGCCCATGCTTCCGTTCTTCGGCGAAGTGAAGCCGTGGAACATCACCGATGCCGCATCCTTCGATCCGGGGCCGCCTCCATCCGAAGGAACGGCCGTCTACGACACGGACATGGATGAGATGCGCAGCATCTCGGTGGGCCGCACACGCGAACAGATACGTATCGCGAACTATTGGTCCGATGGAGAGGGAACGTTCACGCCTCCGATCCACTGGCACCTCTTCGCGGCCGAGCGCCTGCGCGAAGCACGCTTCAGCATGATCCGCATGGCTCGCGTCATGGCCTATACCTCGACGTCGCTCCACGATGCCGCCGTCGTCTGCTGGTATACGAAGTACAAGTACAACACGGCGCGCCCGATCACGATCGACAACGTCGTCCGTATGCCGATCGGTCTGCCGAACTTCCCCGGATACTCCAGCGGCCACTCGACCTTCAGCGGTGCCGCTGCGACGGTACTCGGACACTTCTTCCCGTCGTACAGCCAGGGCTACATGATGATGGCCCGTGAAGCGGGTGACAGCCGCGTCTATGGCTGCATCCATGTGCGTATCGACTGTACCGTCGGTCTCAAGCAAGGACAGGACATCGGTGCCGTGGCCGTCGCACGGGCGGTGCAGGACGGAGCGGAATAGGCGCCCAGGCCGAATAGTAATCACGTATATCGTCGATGCATGCCGTACTCAGGATATGGGTACGGCATGTTCCGTTTGGGGCCAGGCTCAGAGGTAGATGCTACCGCGTCTTGTGCGCCAGCCGTAATTCGTTCACGAGCAGGTGTGCCCTGCGTGTCGGTTCGGGAATGCGATATCCCGTATGGCATCGTAGCGTAAGGTCGACGGCCGAATCGAGATCGATGAGGTGGCCGGTCGATATGAAGACCGGACCGACCTTGTTCTTCGTACGCAGGGCGACGCCTATTTCCTCGTCCTTGTGAACGAGTGGTGACCGCGATCCACGCTCGGGTGGGAGATCATCGAATGCACCGACGAGGATCGATTTGCCGCAGCCGAAGGTCGGGCGATCGAGCCAGAGACCCATATGTGCTGCGATGCCCATGCGTCGCGGGTGAGCCATGCCGTGACCGTCGAACATGACGACGTCGGGCAATGTGTGGAGACCGTTCCAGGCCTCCAGCAACGATGGACCTTCCCGAAAGGTGAGGAGGCCCGGCACGTAGGGGAACGTCGTCGTGGAGACGATGCCTGCCTGATCGACGACTTCGAGCGTATCGATGTTCAGGACGACGATTCCGGCATAGACGGCTTCCTCGAACTTGTTGAACGAGATGTCGCAACCGGCGATCGTCCGCACCGGATGCCTCAACGGCTCGACGCGGATACGCTCCCGAAGCTGTCGCTGGAGAGCGACAGCTTCGGTCGGTGTGACGTTCCATGGATGGAGTTGTCCGGATTCGTTCATCGTGGTGCCGTTCGGATACCTGCAGCTCGTCAGTCCGTCGTACAACCTTCGTCGGTGCACACGGCACCGGAGGCCGAAGGGACATCGACGATGGTCATCGCCTGATGGGCTTCATCCCATGAGCGCTGGAGGGTCTGGAGGAAGACGTCGTTCGGTTGCGCACCGGAGACGGCATACTTGCGATCGAAGACGAAGAACGGTACACCGCGTACGCCGATGCGGGAAGCCTCGACGATGTCCTGCCGAACCTCGTCGGCAAGCGAACCGTCGTCGAGCATGCGTCCTACCTCGCCCGCATCGAGACCGAGCTCGACACCAAGTGCTACGAGCGTATCGCGGTCACCGATATTCCTGCCTTCCGTGAAATAGGCCGAGAAGAGGCGCTCTTCCGCTGCATCCTGGAGTCCGTGCTTCGCAGCGAGATGGATGAGGCGATGCGCATCGAACGTATTGGCAGGAATGGTGCGGTCGAAATCGTAGTTCAGCCCGGCCTGCTGGGCCATGGACGTCACGTGTGCACCGGCCTGCATCGCATGGTCGAGCGTCCATCCCTTCTTCTCGGCAAGGGCTTCATGGACGCTGCGTCCTGCGACGTACGTGGCGTCGGGATCGAGCTGATAGCTGCGCCAGACGATCTTCACGTCGGCGGCATGATCGAAGCGTTGCAGAGCCTGTTCGAAATGCCGTTTGCCGATGTAGCAGAACGGACATACGATGTCGGACCAGATTTCGACGGTGATGGGAGATGACATGATTCGTATTGCGATGATGATGACGATGTATGCGGGAATCGTTACCGGACGTTCATGAACGATCGTGAATGCCGAGGCAACGTGGTTACATGCGTACGTTTGCACTGCTATGACGAACGAGGGTGGATATTCATTACATCACTGGATTATCATCGATGACGAATCACGATCGGACGATATCGGTTTCCGTATACCTGGCTATTCTGACCACGACCCTCGTCGGTATCTCCTGTGCCTCCGTCCATCGTCCCGATATCACGGTACCGGAGCTGCGATCCGACGCCAACGTGGCTCGTTCGGTCAATCGGGCTACGGTCGACAGCATCATCGAGCGTCTGGCCCGGCGTGCGGCACGCCGGAACGACGGGACCCTCGATATCCTGATGCTGTCGGGTGGCGGACAGAATGGCGCCTACGGCGCAGGCTTTCTCAAGGCATGGAAGGGGAGGAGCGACGGCGGGATGCCGGACTTCGACCTCGTGACCGGTGTCAGTACGGGCGCCCTGCAAGCGCCACTCGCATTGCTCGGAACCCGGGACGACCTCGAGCAGTTGTCCTCCCTCTATCGCGAGGCGACGAGAACGATCACGCCATCGATAGACTATCTGTTCTGGCTGCATCCCAATGGCGCGGTTCTGAACGTCGAGCGATACGAGGCCACGCTGGCCCGGGTCGTCGATGCCCGACTCGCTACCCGCCTGCGTTCGGAGTTCGACAAGGATCGCCAGGTAGCCGTATCGACAGCCGACATGGATCTCGGAGTCGGGAGGATATGGAGTTTCTCCGACGAGCTGAAGGATACGGCCGAGGCCTCACGGCGACGCGTCCATACCCTGCTCCAGGCATCGTCTGCGATTCCGGGAATCTTTCCATCGCTGTTGATCGACAACCATGTCCATTCGGACGGTGGTACGGTTGCCAACATTCTTACGGCGCTTACGATTTCGGACTACAGGCGTCTGGTGGATCGTATGCGATACTATGGCGTATCGACGCCGGTGAAGGTGCGTATCTGGATCATCATGAATCTCCGGATGCATGTACCGGTCAAGGTCATGGATATCGCAAGTCGCTCGGAGATCTCGCGTCGCGGTAACATGCTCCTGCTCGTAGCCCAGGCGCCGCAGATAGTATCGCATCTCGACCTCCTCTCCACCGCGGTCAATGCCACGATACCCGGCCTGAGCATGGAACTCCGGTACACATCCATTCCTGCCGGTCTTCCCGATGATCCTGCCGCTGCCGAGCTGTTCAACGAGGGCTGGATGCATCGACTCGATTCCACCGGTGCCGGCCGCGCATCGGGCCCCACGCCATGGGATGCGATGACGTCGCCCTTCGAACGGCCGGCCACGGATTGATCCGTCAAGGTTTCGAATACATCTCTGCGAGCTTGCGCTCCATTTCCTCCATCGGAACTTCGCGGAGGAATCGGGCGATCCACCACGTATTGCCGTGCATGTCGAGGACCCCACCTTCACGATGTCCGTAGAAACGGTCATCGGGTTCCATGACCGACGTGGCACCGGCTGCGAGCGCACGTCTATAGGTGTCGTCGACGTCGTCGACGAAGATGTAGCACATCGTCCTGGTCGCCGGCCAGCGTTCCGACGACGTTCCCATCATGATGTTGGTATCGCCGATCCGTACTTCACCGTGCTGGATGATTCCTTGCGGATCCTTCAGCGCTTCTCCGGCTTCGGCATCGAAGACGGTCTGGAGGAAGGCGATCTGTGCTTCCACGTTGTCCACCATGAGATAGGGTGCGACGATACTGTGGTCGGGCGGTGCTGGATTGTTCTTCGTCGACGAGGCCATGATGACACTCCTGGTTGTAGTTGAAACGATACGCGACAAAGCTACAGGGCGGGATAGCACGGGAATTGTACGAATGCGACATCGTACGATACGGCGTCAGGCTTCGGCGATCAACCTGCCTTCGCCGTTGTCGATGAAGAAGGCTCGTGGATGATGCCCCGAGAATGCCTTGAACTCGTGGATGAAATGCGACTGATCGTAGTAACCGCAGTTCAGTGCAAGGTCGGTCAGCGAGCGGATCGGTCCGTATCCTTCGCGTATCGCCGACTGGAATCGTGCGATGCGTGAGAAGAGTTTCGGACTGAAGCCCGCATGATCCTTGAATGTTCGCTCCAGTTGACGCGTGGACATGTTGAAGCGTTCTGCGAGACGACCGACGTTGTCCGATCCGTGAGAGTGGACGACATGTCGGATGGACGAAAAGATCCGTTCTTCCATCGGAGAGATGGCCGACAGCTTCCTGTCGAGGAATCCGGCCAGCAGTCCTACGCGCAGCGCCGTCGTTTCCGCGAGCATCAACCGTTCCTCGAGCTCACGGCCATCGCTGCCGAAGAGCGAGGAAAGATCGATGAGATGATCGCTCGTATCGACGGATGGTGTGCGTGTCAGGAAGGAAACGGTGAACGGATAGAGGTAGGCGCCGAAGATGCCGAAGTCCTCCTTCGTGCGGAAGCGTCGGAAGGTTCGTGATTGCGCATGGACCATGGAACGATATCCATCGGACGTGCCCGGTGCATCGAGCTCTTCGAAGCGTCCCTTGTAGTGGACGATCAGCTCGGCGCATCCGTCGGCCATCGTGCGATGGACATACGGGACGTCGGATACGGAGCATTCCAGCACCCAGAAGAACCGGACGAAGGGCGTCAGTCGTGGCGGTGGTGGAATCTTGCGGTAGAGCATGCGGGAATCCGGGTGAAGCCGATGCCAGTTCGGAACCCGAAAATAGTGCGGAGGGGTGGAACTATTGTATCGACAGGTAAATATCACCGCCTGTAACGATGAGCGTTCCCGTATCGGTCACAACGATCGGAGGTTCCGATGAAACTGTCATCGATCGTCGTCGTCGCCATACTCGCGGCGGCCTGCTACCGCGAAGAGCCCGTGCCACAGAAGGAGCCGATGAATCGCAGTGAGGCTCTCGAGGACTCGAAGGAGACATCGAAGGACATCGCCCGGATCCTGCTCCGCATGGACACCATGATGACGAAGCACCTCGAAGAGCGAGATCGATACTACGACCTGCGCTTCATCGACATGATGATCAATCATCACGAATGCGGCATCATGGCGGCGAAGAGCGCCATCCAGAACGCCGCCCATGCCGAGTCCATCACGTTCGCCGAGGACATGTCGCTCATGTTCCAGATGAATATCGACCAGATGAAGGCATGGCGCAGGACGTGGTACGACGAGGAACGTCCTGCGAAGGGCACGTACGCGGATTCGCTCCTGAAGGTCATGACGGAGATGGATACGACGATGGCCTTCAAGCTCGGTACCAAGGATCCGAACTACGATCTCCGTTTCACGGACATGATGCTGATCCATCACCGTATCGGCATCGACATGGCCATCGACGCGCTCGAGAAGACGGCGCATCCGAAGATGCGCGAACTCGCCGAGGAGCTCGCCATCAATCTCCGCAGAGGGATGAAGGAGCTCCAGGCATGGCGCGTGAAGTGGTACGGGTGATGAGGTACGGTCCGCGTCCTTCATCCATGGCTTCCGGATGCTCATGAGTACGCCGCAGCGGCATGCACGGCCCACCTGTTGATAACTTCACCGGATATTCATGGTGCGCGTTATCCGCTTTTCGACAAATTCGTATCGCCGTTGCAGGTGCACCGTATCACGCTCATGATTCTTAGCGGATATGGTGATAATAGGGAAGACGGGTGCGGAGCCGCGTGGCTCCAACTCCCGCGTGGTTGCGCCGCCGTATTGGGAGACGCTCCGGTTCATGTAACGAGGCCACTGTAGAACACGACACGTGTCGTGCGACGGGAAGGCCGAACCGGATCGAACGACCCCTTAGCCGGACGACCTGCCTGCAGCGCTCATCAATTCACGATCATCCGCGCTAACGGATGTGATGAGAAGTTGTCCAGGCGATGCCCTACCTGTATAGCAGGTGCGGAGACGTATCGTCCACCCCTTCCCGTTACCTCCGCGAGCGAGGATCGATGTCCCTTCACATCATCCTTCGACAGCCATGCATACCGAATCGCAGGAACGCGCTGGACTACCGACCGAACCGCTCCTGATGGAGAACAAGGATCGCTTCGTCATCTTTCCCATCAGATATCACGACATCTGGCACTTCTACAAGAAGGCCCAGGCCAGTTTCTGGACGGCCGAGGAGATAGACCTCAGTCATGACCTGGGTGACTGGGAACGTCTTACCGACGGCGAACGACATTTCATCTCCCACGTGCTCGCTTTCTTCGCGGCGAGCGACGGCATCGTGAACGAGAATCTCGCCGAGAACTTCCTGTCGATGGTCCAGTATCCCGAGGCGCGTTTCTTCTACGGCTTCCAGATCATGATGGAGAACGTGCACTCGGAAACGTATTCGCTGCTGATCGACACCTATATCCGCGATCCGAAGGAGAAGCATCGTCTGCTCCATGCCGTGGACACCGTACCCTGCGTACGGAAGAAGGCCGAGTGGGCCCTCCGCTGGATCGAACGGGCCGATTTCCAGGAACTCCTGATCGCCTTCGCGGCGGTGGAAGGTATCTTCTTCTCGGGCAGTTTCTGTTCCATCTACTGGATGAAGAAACGCGGACTGATGCCGGGACTCAGCTTCTCGAACGAGCTGATCTCGCGCGACGAAGGACTGCACTGCGATTTCGCCTGCCTGCTCTACAACAACTACGTCGTGAACAAGCTGCCCGAAGAGCAGGTCGCCCGGATCATCTGCGATGCCGTGGAGATCGAGAAGGAATTCGTCACGGATGCCCTGCCCGTCGCCCTCATCGGCATGAATGCCAATCTGATGTGCGACTATATCGAGTTCGTTGCGGACAGATTGCTGGTGGCACTGAATTGTAAGAAACGATACAATGCGAAGAATCCCTTCGACTTCATGGACATGATCTCGCTCCAGGGGAAGACGAACTTCTTCGAGAAGCGCGTCGGCGAATACCAGAAGTCGGGAGTGATGGCCAGCGTGGCAGGCGGCGAGGGCAGGAGCTTCACGCTGGACGAGGATTTTTGACACCACTTACGAAGCATACGAATCATGTACGTTCAGAAGCGCGACGGCAGAATGGAATCCGTGAAGTTCGACAAGATCACTTCGCGGATCGAACGACTGAGCTATGGTCTCGATCGACGCCACGTCGATCCCATCATCGTCACGAAGAAGGTCATCGACGGGCTCTATGACGGTGTCACGACGATCGAACTGGATCAGCTCGCCGCCGAAGTATCGGCCTCGATGATGACGACGCATCCGGATTACGGAATCCTCGCGGCACGCATCGCCGTTTCCAACCTGCACAAGGAGACGCTGAAGTCGTTCTCGCAGACGATGGAGCGGATCCATCGTTACGTCAATCCGAAGACGGGAGAACGTGCCGGTCTGCTGTCGGACGAAGCGTACGACGTCGTACGGACCCATGCCGAAGTACTGGATTCGACGATTCTCTACGATCGCGACTTCTCGTACGACTACTTCGGATTCAAGACGCTGGAGAAGTCCTATCTGATACGTCTCGACGGCAAGATCGTCGAGCGTCCGCAGCATATGCTCATGCGTGTCGCCGTCGGAATCCACTTCGACGATATCGATGCCGTCATGGAAACGTATCGTCTCCTTTCCGAGCGATGGTATACGCATGCCACGCCGACGCTCTTCAATGCCGGTACGCCGAAGCCGCAGATGTCGTCGTGCTTCCTTCTGACGATGAAGGAAGACAGCATCGACGGTATCTACGACACGCTCAAGCAATGCGCGAAAATCTCGCAGTCGGCCGGCGGCATCGGCCTCAGCATCCATGACATCCGCGCAACAAACTCCTACATCAGCGGTACGAACGGTACGTCGAACGGCATCATCCCGATGCTGCGCGTCTACAACGACACCGCGCGCTACGTGGATCAGGGTGGCGGCAAGCGCAAGGGAGCCTTCGCCATCTACCTCGAGCCCTGGCACGCCGACGTCTTCGAATTCCTCGACCTCAAGAAGAACCACGGCGCGGAGGAGCTGCGGGCACGTGATCTGTTCTTCGCCTTGTGGACGCCGAATCTGTTCATGAAGCGCGTCGAGGCCGACGACTACTGGTCGCTGTTCTGCCCACACGAAGCACCGGGCCTCGCGGACTGCTGGGGCGAGGACTTCGAACGTCTGTACGAACGGTACGAAATGGAAGGCCGTGCCCGCAGGCGTGTGAAGGCGCAGGAACTGTGGTTCGCCATCCTCGAAGCGCAGACGGAGACGGGCACGCCCTACATGCTGTACAAGGATCACGCCAACGGAAAGTCCAATCAGCAGAACCTCGGAACGATACGGTCGAGCAATCTCTGTACGGAAATCATCGAGTATTCGTCGCCCGATGAGGTAGCCGTCTGCAACCTCGCCTCCATCGCCTTGCCCAGGTTCGTCGTCGACGGGCGGTTCGATCACGACGTGCTGTTCGACGTGACGAAGACCGTGACCCGGAATCTCAATGCCGTCATCGACCGGAACCACTATCCCGTGGAAGAAGCGAGACGGTCGAACATGCGCCATCGCCCGATCGGCATCGGCGTCCAGGGGTTGGCCGATGTCTTCGTCATGTTGCGTCTTCCGTTCGAGTCCGATGAAGCACAGAGGCTGAATGCGGAGATCTTCGAGACCATCTATCATGCGGCACTGACGTCGTCGAACGAGCTCGCCGAGCGCGACGGTCCATACGAAACGTATGAAGGATCACCGGTATCGAAGGGAGTGCTTCAGTACGACATGTGGGATGCCGTGCCGTCGTCGCGATGGGACTGGGCCTTACTCAAGGAGCGCATCGTACGACACGGTGTGAGGAACTCCCTTCTGGTGGCTCCGATGCCGACGGCCTCCACGTCGCAGATCATGGGCAACAATGAATGCTTCGAACCCTTCACGTCCAACATCTATACCCGTCGTGTTCTTGCGGGCGAGTTCATCGTCGTCAACAAGTATCTTCTCAATGACCTGATCGGCCTCGGACTGTGGAACGAGGGTATGAAGCAGAAGCTCATCGCCGCCAACGGATCAGTCCAGCACATCGACGAGATCCCACTCCACATCAGGGAACTGTACAAGACGGTGTGGGAGATCAAGCAGAGAACGATTCTCGACATGGCCGCGGCGCGAGGAGCCTATATCGATCAGAGCCAGAGTCTCAACATCCATCTGCAGGACCCTACGCCGGCGCGTCTGACGTCGATGCACTTCCATGCCTGGAAGCTCGGTCTCAAGACCGGCATGTACTATCTGAGGACGAAGGCCGCGGCCGACGCCATCAAGTTCACCGTCGACGTGGAAGCGCTCAGGACCGCAGGTACGGATGCAACCGTCATGGAAGCACAGGCATGCCTGATCGACGATCCGGCATGCCTCGCATGCAGTGCCTGAGTTCGACGTCATGCATCGACGATACATGAATACCTGCCTGTGCTTCGTCGATGCGTTCCATAGAGCATCGTACATCCGAACGGACAGGACAACACGAAAAGGATATCGACATGGATCTGCAGCAACGTATCGTTGAATCGGAGACACGCGTCTTCAAGGCCGTCTTTCCCGATACGACCAATCACTACGACACGATGTTCGGCGGTGCCGTTCTCTACATGATGGATGAGATCGCCTTCATCGCCGCGACACGATTCACGCGCATGCGTGTCGTGACGATATCGTCGGACAGGGTCGACTTCAAGCAACCGATACCGGCGGGAACCATCATCGAACTCATCGCGAAGGTCGTACACGTCGGGAACACGAGCCTGAAGATCCAGGTCGACGTCATCGTGGAACAGATGTATTCGCACAGCCGCGAGAAAGCCGTCGGAGGCATGTTCACGTTCGTCGCACTCGACGAGAACAAACGTCCGACGAAGATCCTGACAGGGCAGGACGGCGAATGAACGGGCCGTGTGGAAAACTTTCCATGCCTCGATATGTCGATCGATCCGCCATAGGATATCCATCGCCGCCATTCACCGAGAATCGATGAATGATGAGGTTCTCTTGATGAAGGAGGACGATCATTTGATCGATAGGGTGGTCCAATCCGATCATCGTCGTTGCATGTATGACGTCGACGTCTCGGCCGCATTCGTAGCATGTGTGTTGCTCGTCGTCGCGGCTTGCATCGGGTAATCATGTCTGCCTAATATTGCCGTGCATGGTGCAGGCGATGACATCCGGTGAACGATCCGGTCACATCGCACAGTGATTCATGCTCGATAGACATACCGGCGTTCAACGGTATGCCGGCAATCGAGCTCTCCCGTCTTCGATCCGGTGGACGGGATCGGTGCAGTACACGACATGGCAGGACGAAGCGATCACGAACGACGGTATCGGTCGACCGATGACCGACGATGATTCCATTCTCACCTTTTACCCGGCCACGCAGTCAGTCAGGTCAGGGGATTCTGCGGATCCGTCTGCTGCGTGGCATCATCGGCATGAAAACATCGTGCGATGTTCCATATCGATAGAATCATATGTTCCGGGCGCACGATCCGGAACTGTCCATGATTCCATAGTTTCGTGCATCGTCGGGTGACCATTCATCGCGGGAAACAATGGATCAGCATGTGCTCCTCGTTCGTTCGGACTCCACGAATGCGGACTTCCGGTCCCTCATACTGCATCTCGATCGCGAACTGAGGGACAATGACGGAGACGAAGCGGACTACTACGCCCAGTACAACCAGGTCGACGACATCAGGTATGTCGTCATTGCCTACTACGACGGCGAACCGACGGGCTGTGGCGCACTGAAGCGGTATGACGATGCGGCGATCGAAGTCAAACGCATGTTCGTATCCCGTGAACACAGAGGCAAGGGCATTTCGAGAGCAGTACTTTCCGAACTCGAACGATGGGCCCGGGACCTGGGATATACGTCACTGATTCTCGAAACGGGAAAGACGCAGACGGCCGCCATCGGACTCTACCGTGGATCGGGCTTCCACATCATCCCGAACTACGACCAGTACGTCGGTGTGATCAACAGTGTCTGCATGAAGAAGGATATTCCGTAGCGAACGGTGAATCCGCCGCCGTCAGCGCCCGCCGGTATCCGTCACCCCTTCATCACGAAGGTCTGGCCGATGAAGGCATAGCCGAGCTTCATGTCCGTCGGAGAATCCTTGATCGCCTGGAAGAGGCGCTTGACAGGGGCCTGGAAGGTTTCCGTACCCTGACGGAACGTCATGCAGTGAATGGGAAGGAAGTGCCGGGCCTTCATCATGTTGGCCATGTCGACGGCTTCTTCCGGTGTGCAGTGGACCGAATGCCAGGGCTGATATGCACCGACGGGCATGATGGCCACGTCGATGCCGTCGAGCTGGGCCAGCGTCCTGAAACTCTCCGTGTATGCCGTATCGCCGCCGAAGACGAGGCGTTTGCCGTTGGCTCGCAGGAGGTAGGCATTGTAGCTGCGTCCCGACTTCCCCTGTCCTTTCGATCTGTCCTGCTCCCATGGATATCGCCAGCCGAAGTGTTTCACGGGCAGGGCGTCGAACCGTATTCCGCGAAGCGTGTGCTTCGCGGTCCAGTCCATTTCCTGGATGGACTTCCACGGAAGATGCTCGATGACGTCGCTCGTACGATGAGCCGTGATGCAGTCGATGGTGCCGGGCGAACGCTTCGTGAGGAATTCCAGCGACGGTACGTCCATGTGATCCATATGGGCATGGGACAGCAGGACGATGTCGGGCGTGGGAATGTCGTCGGGCGAGAGGGCCGGCTCCGTGATCCTGGCAGGACCGATGGTCCCGCCGAAGAAGTTGAGACCGATGCGGTCGAAGAGGATCGGATCCGTGAGGATCTTGACACCATGGAAATTGATGAGGACGGTGGAGTGTCCGATCCAGGCGACGGTCAGTTCATCCTCCTTCCATGTCCCGGGGAGTGGTCTGTGTTCCACGGGAGAAGCCTTGGCCCGGGCGGGACCGATGAGGGCCGTGCCTGCGGCGGCCAGGGCGCCACCACCGAACCAGGATCGAAGGAATGAACGGCGTGTAGACGGTTGCATAGGAAGATAGGTGACGAAGAACGAACGGTCTTCATTTGCGGACAAAATGACCGGAGCCGGGGATTGAACGCTATGGGTACTCCCGGCTAAGTTGCCGATCGCCGTATCACCGGGACTGTGATCTCCATGGAAGGGCGATGGTTCCCGGCTGGCACGATACGGATATGAAAGACGGAGCGGGTACGATGCTCCGTCGGAACGATTTCCGGACAGGATCGATGATCATCAAGGTGGACATACATCCGGCCCAGGGGCGGCCGGTATTCCTGCGACGCATGACGGATTCGCATACGGCATGGGTGAGCGACCATCGCTACCTGAACGAGATGCCGACGCCTGGACGTTCCTACAGTGCGCCCATGGTTCACGACGTTCCCGTCTACCCGCCTCCAGCCGGTGCCCTGAAGGTAGCCTTCCTGTCCCACGCCTGTCGCCGCGAACAGGGGCATGGGGGAACCATGGCCATAAGCTGGTTCTACCGGGACCCGGACGGTACGGAGAGGCCCTTGCCGTTCAGCATCCACGGTAGCGACGACGGACCCCGTACGGTACTGGTGCATGCATCGCCGGAGGAGCAAGGCGAGATCGGACTGCATCTCGTAGAGGTCGACTACGAGTGATGGACGGGAACATTCTCCCGTGGTTACGAATACGAAACGTCCGGTGACCGGTCGGTCAATCGAGGCCACCCGTGGCGTAGATTTGCAGTCCAATCAACCACCCATCATTCTGGAGAACCGCTATGACCTCACTGGGCGTCTATCTCAATTTTCCGGGCACGTGCGAGGAAGCGCTGAACTTCTACAAGACGGCATTCGCCGGTGCCGACGTCACGATGCAACGCTTCGGTGAAACGCCGGTCGAAGTGACCGACGAGACCCGCAACCTGGTGATGCATGCCGAATTCAAGGCGGGAGACGTGCACTTCATGGCATCGGACTGCCCCCCGGGGATGGAGTTCAAGCTCGGAACGAACGTGACGTTGAGCCTTCAGGTGGGCGATGCGGATGAACAGACCCGTCTGTTCGATACGCTTTCCCAGGCCGGCAATGTAGGAATGCCCCTGCAGGAAACGTTCTGGGGCGCACGCTTCGGCATGCTGACGGATCGTTTCGGCGTCAACTGGATGCTGAACCATGAACTCAAGAAATAAACGGTTCGATCATCTCGAACGTGAGGAAGGCCTCTCCGGCATTGCCGGAGAGGCCTTCGCGTTTGATGACGGAAGTCGATGGCTATCGTGCGATGACGATGCGCCGTTCGCGGACATGCCCGTTGTCCAGGATACGTACGACGTACGTTCCGTTCGCCAGGGTACGTGCGTCGACGCGGAGGGAGGCCGCTCCCTGGACGGCGGTGGCGAACCGCTGTACGGTCGTGCCCCCGACATCGATGATGACCACGTCGATCCATCGTCCCGTGTCGTCGGGAAGAACGATGCTGAACTCATCACGGGCCGGAACCGGATGAACCTGTATGCCTGCCGCCGTACGATCGTCATCGACCGACGTGGTGACGCGGAGACGAACGGGGAGGAGGCCGAATGTGATCGTTCCGGCATTGCCGGACGTCGGGCCGGCCACGGATTCTCCCGCCGCGATGGCCATGATGGAGTCCGCGATTCCGCCTGTGCGCATTGCGGCGCCGCTGCGGGGCTCGAGTTTGAACGCCGTTTGTGCCATTGCCGTGGAGACGGCCATGACGACGGAAGCGAGCATGAGAAGGCTGCGCATGGCGTCACCGTGCTCGGATGATGTACAGGATGTCGACGACCGTCGATGCTGCGCTCGACGTCGCGACGCTCGACGAATACCCGCTCTGACGATACATGCTGTCGTCCGTCGACGACACGCCGTCGTCGATGACGGCATCGGATGGAGATGCGCCGCGGATGACCATGCCGCGGAGGTCGGGAAGATTGAAGCTGTCGACGTTATCCCCGTTGCCCCATCGTGTGCCGAGCATCCCGAACAGGATGGCGAAGGTCGTACGCGATACGGCACTGCCGTCGCAGGCAAGCCATCCTCCGGGTATCTTGTCCGGAGAGCCGGCGAACGGCACGATGGTACCGATCGGAACACCGTCGATGGAACGTAGTGCCGTGAGAGCCTGGGGTACGGCGCTGATGCGGACTCTGGGCTGGAAGGTCTCATCGCCGGTGCGGACACCGATCCAGTACGTGGTGAAGAAGTCGGGGAGCGGTGGCTGGCCCGGACCGCCGAGAAGGAGATTCATCACTCCCGAGCGAATGGTCGTGCTGATCGTCGCTTCCCATACGGCCGACGGTGCCTCGGCGCCGTCGTACAGGGATACGGTCACGTCGATCGGGCCATCGGGCGGGAACGAACCGTCGGCACGGACGAACTGTCCGGAAACGGAGAACTGCTCCGGGATCTGTGCGGAGGACAGCGCGACCGAGAAGCACAGAACGATGAACAATGTCAGGATCTTCATGGCAGTACTCCTTACCGGGATGAGGACCAGGAGTCCTCGTGGGTGATACCGCCGTTGGTCCACGTCCACGTGATCTTTTCGTACGTGAACGATACTTCTTCCATCGCTCCACTGCTTGGAGTGCGCTGGTTGGAGCCTACGTCGGACCACTGACGTACGCCCACGCAACGGGCGTTGGTGAGGGTGATGGTATAGATCTGGACCATCTGGCCGGTGTTGTTCTGTTCCCAGACCTCCATCATGACGGACGTCAAGACTTCGTTGTCGGTCATCGCCTTCATCAGGAGCGGTGACGACTTGCCGATCTCACGGATGAAGGTGATGGGTTTGTGCTGGCGACGTCCGGTGGCTAGCCCCGAAGAAGCGTCGCGCGGAGACTTGACTTCGTGCTGGTATCCGACGCAGTTCTGCGTTCCCCGCTGCTGCCCGGATTCATCCGGGAATTTCCCCTGTTTGGAACCTTCGATCTTCAGGAACATATCCTGTGCTGCCGTGGACATGCCGTACGATACCAGCAGCACCACGACGATCGTCAGACATCGGCGCATTGCATCCATGATGCATCCCTCCAATTGTAATGAACGAGACTAACCATCCCTCTATCGGGGCTCCCGACGGGGCGATTCTACAAAATGTTCCTGCACATGATGCTGCGGGCTACGATGGCGTGGGGTGTGGTCGTGATTGCCGATGGATCTGCGTTGTCACACGAAAACAGGCAGGTGTATCGTGGCATGATCGACGGAACAGGAACGGTGTCGCGATGCATGTTGGAGAATGCACCCGTGATCCGTAGAATAGGATCGATCCTGATCGGGGGGCGTATTTCTGCGTCCTTTTTCGGCCGGAAGCGTCCAACGTACGACAGACCGCTTCATCATCAACATCCGGAGTCCATCATGGAAAAGTCCTGCGAATGCTCGAATTGTACCTGCAAGAATTGCACGTGTGGAACGTGTTGCATGGGTACTACCACGACGACCTGCTGTTAAAGGAGAACGACGATCATGGATGCAACGGCCAGCTCTTTGTTGACGAATACGGTATGGAAGGACTATCGTTCACGTCTCGTGCGCTTCGTACGATCGCGGGTGCACGACGAACAGGCCGCGGAGGATATCGTTCACGATACTCTCGTGAAGGCGCTCGCGAAGCGGGATACGCTTCGGGACGAGGACCGGATCCTGTCCTGGCTCTTCCAGATCGCCATGAACTCCGTTCGTGATCACTATCGTGCCAAGCGTCCGACGGTGAGCCTCGACGAAGAGTTCGATGTGATGGACGAAGCCGATCCTTCGACGCTCAAGGAGCTGGCCGCCTGCATGGAACACATGATGAATCATCTGCCGGAACCCTATCAGTCCACCATCCGGCGCTCCGAGCTGGACGGTGTGCCGATGCGGGTGATCGCCGAAGAGACCGGTGTATCGCTGTCGGGCATCAAGTCCAGGGTCCAGCGCGGCCGCGCCCAGCTTCGCGACATGATGATGGACTGCTGCAGGATCGAAGCGGGCGAACACGAATGTCGCAATACCGAATGCAACTGCTCGGCGAAATGATGGGCGGTCTTCGTAGTTTCACCCTACGAACGACCGTATGCTGCATCATATCCGATATCTCTGTATTCTTGCACTGCTCCTGCTGAGCAGCACCACAGCTCAGGGGAGCGATACCGGCAAGACCGGCCACAAGCTCTTCACGGCCATACTGGCCGACCATGTCGACAGGGGCGTCGTCGACTATCCGGCGATCCGCAACGACCGCCGCTTTCACGATTATCTGAAGATGCTGAGGACGATCGATCCCGCCTCGCTTTCGGGGGCCGAGAAACTCGCCTTCTGGCTGAATGTCTACAATGCCTCGACGATCAGGATCGTATGCGACCATCTTCCGCTGAAGAGCATACGGGACGTTCCGGATGTCTGGGACGCGAAGCTCGTCCATGTGAAGGGACGTTCGCTTTCCTTGAACGAGGTGGAACACGACATCATCCGTCCCCTCGGTGATCCGAGGATTCACATGGCCTTGGTATGCGCCGCCAGGAGTTGCCCTCCATTGCGCTCGGAAGCCTACGAGGCGGGCAAGCTCGATGCCCAGCTCGACGACCAGGTGCGCCGGTTCATGGCTGACGGGAATCTGAACGTCATCGACGTCGCCGGGCGCCGTGCAAGGCTTTCCAGGATCTTCGACTGGTACCGCAAGGACTTCGCAGGGGACGATGCGGGGCTCCTGCGATACGTCGCGAAGTATCTGCCCGCGGAAACGGCTGCCGCGATAAGGACTCAGGCCACGGTCTTCACCGTGACGTACCTCGACTACGACTGGTCCCTGAATGGTCGACCCGCCGTTCGATAAACGTGCTGCCTCGAATCAACTCTTTTGTATCTTCATAACTGCGTTTACCACGAATCCGAAAGGGCCGTAATGGCAAGAATGCTACGTACTCTTGCTGGAATGATCCTCGTCGCCGTCGTCGGCAGTGCGACGGCCGAAGCACAGCGACAGGAGCTGCGTGAACCGGCCGAACTCCGGCCTGAAGGTGGCGTACTCCGCACCGAGCTCCGCTGCGCCCTCAGCCCCTTTCAACTCGGCGAGACCACGCTCTCGACCCGTCTCTACAACGGCCAGCTCCCGTCCGCGACGTGGAGGATAAAGGCCGGAGACACCATCAAGGTCCGTCTGATCAACGACATGCCGCCCAATCCGGACGAAGACAGTGCCAGCCTCGGTAACTATCCCCAACGCATCAACACGACGAATCTGCATACGCACGGACTGAACGTTTCGCCGCGTGACAGCTCGGACAACGTCCTGCTCGCCATCAAGCCGGGCGAGAGGTTCGACTACAGCGTCGCCGTCGGCAGGGACCACGCCAGCGGCTCGTACTGGTACCATCCGCACCATCATACGTCCACTTCGCCCCAGGTCATGAGCGGCATGGCAGGCATGATCATCGTCGAAGACGATCCTGCCGAGGCCGAGCCGGGTCTTCTCGCACTCGACGACGTCGTCATGGTCTTCCAGTCCCTGCTCTATGACTCGTTGACCAATACGATGCCCTATCCTACGCGGCTGACGAATCCGTTCACGCCGATCGCCGGCAAGGAGACGCCGATCCTCGTCAATGGCATGCACGAAGCGAAGCTCACGATGCGTCCGGGCGAAACGAAGCGCCTGCGTCTGTGCAATGCCACGAACGAAAGCCAGGTCATGCTGTTCGTACAGAAGCGCTCGCCGGATGGCGTCATCGCCATACCGCAGTTCGAGATCGCCGTCGACGGACTCTACCTTCCCGGCGCACGTACGATGCCGGCCGTCACCGTCGTACCAGGATCGCGTTCGGACGTCCTGCTACAGGCTCCGACGGACATCGTCGAGGGCGAAACGTACTGGCTGGTCATGCGCGAACTCGACAGGTCCTTCAGAACCGTCGAAACCCGCGACCTCATCCAGATCGTCGTCGCAGGCGAAGCGATGACGCCCTACGTTCCCTTCACGTTGCCGGCTCCGATGACGGGCGGCGACATCCGCAGTGAGGAGATCACCGGTACGCGAACGCTGACCTTCAGCATCGGCGATATGAGCGGTATCGGAGAGGATCCGACGATCATCACGCGATCCTTCCTGATCGACAGCACGCCCTACGACCACGACGTCGTGAACATGACGCTGCGCGTGGGCGATGTGGAGGAATGGACGATCCGCAACGTGAGCGACGACTTCCATCCATTCCACATCCACGTCAACGAATTCCAGCTCGTCGAGGACAACGGCCTTCCGCTCGAAGTACCGGAATGGCACGACGTCCTGCTGCTCCGGCCGCAATCGACGTACAAGGTCCGTATGCGGATCGACGACAATTACGGCAAGACCGTTCTGCACTGTCACTTCCTCGCGCACGAGGACTGGGGCATGATGCAGGTCATCGACATCCAGCCGCTGGTAGGTGTCGACGAAACGCAGCCGTGGCAGTCGCCGGAGCTATTCCCGAATCCCGTCGCAGGTCGCTTCAGCACCGTGAAGGTGCGGCTGCCGCAATTCCTCGCAGGTACGAAGACGACGATTCGCGTGGTGGATATCACGGGCGAGATGGTTCTCGTCAAGCAGGTCGATGCGGCCGATGGCGAGCTCGCGACGCTCGAACTCGATGAACTCGGGGCCGGTACCTACTACGTGATGGTCACCAACGGTCCGCGTTATCGCGAAACGACGAAACTCGTCCTGGTACGATAACCATGAAGCTGCTGGTCACGATCCTGATCGTCATCGCGGCATCGTCGTGCATGCATGGACATCTCCATGCGCAGATAGCGGACAAGGTGAAGGCCCTGCACGTCACCGCGGCCGATGGCCACGTCGTATCCGTCGATGCGCTGCTGAAAGGTCGTCCGGTCGTCCTGGTACGGTACATCGGCAACCAATGCCTGCACTGCATACGACAGATACGTCTTCTCGGCGATGCCGCCGCGATATTGCACGAGGCCGGCGCCTACGTCGTGGCAGTCTGTGAGGATCTGCCGGAAGAGAACCGTGAAACGATGGTGTCGATGGACCTCGACACGGCGGTGATCGGATTGTACTCCGATACCGCAGGTGCGGTGGCCGATGCCATCGGAGCCCGCATACGTGAACGCGACGGTTCGGTGACCGAACTCCACAGTACGATCGTCTTCAACGATGCGCATGTCGTGCTCGAACACCATGCCACGGCCCCGTACTTCGATATTCCAAAGATCCTTGCCGCAGTGAGAGCGAAACCATGAAGCTGCGTTACCTCCTGTCCGTTCTCCTGCCGCTGTCCGTCATCGTATCGTTCGCGCAGACGCCCACCACGTTGCCTCTGTTGCGTCCGACCTCGAAGCCATCCTCGTTCCAGGGACAACATCCGGCATCGTTCGCGACGATCGACGACGAACGTTTCGCCCAGGCCCTGAGTCTTCCGATGGGTGCGTCCATGACGATGTCGGTGTCACTGCCGCAACGCGGTGACGTCGTCCTGAACCTGGAGCGGTTCTCCGTGATGGACGATGAGACCGAAGTATGGGCGCGTACGAAGAACGGACGGCAACGTCTGACCCGGCCGGGCAGTGTGCTTCTGCGTGGTACCGTCGACGGCATGCCGCGTTCGAACGTGGTATTGTCCTGCTTCACCGGCTACTGCATCGGATACGTCACGATGTGGAACGGCCCGGCCATGCAGCGATATCTCGTCAATCCTCTGTCCGTCGAGCATCGCCCGGCCACCATGATCGTCTACGACGAGCGGTATGCCGTGCAGCCGCAGCCTTGGATATGCGGGACGGCAGAACCGACGCGTACGGTACCGAACGGCAAATCGGGCGGCGATGGCGTGCAGGCGACGTTGCGCAGGATCAAGCTCGCCCTTGAGGGAGACTACGAATACTATCAGGATCACGGACAGAACGTGAACCGGGCCACGGAGTATGCCGAGGCCGTGATCGCAGCATCGAGCGACATCTACCAGCGCGACGTGTCGGCCACGCTCTATATCGGACAACTGGATATATGGACGACGAACGATCCGTATCCCGGTATCGCTCCGGACGATCTGCTCGTACAATTCCGTGCGGAGTGGCGTACCAGCAGGACGGGCGTCGACCGTACGCTGGCCCATCTGCTGTCGGGCGTCAACCGCATCGGTGGCATCGCCTACCTGGATGCACTCTGCAGCAAGACGTGGGGCTATGGCGTGTCTGGCCTGAACAGCAACATCGACTATCCCGCCGCAGGATATGCGTGGGATACCGATGTGACGTCGCACGAACTCGGACACAACGTAGGCTCGCCGCACACGCATTCGTGTACATGGAATCCGCCCATCGACTCGTGCGTGGCCGCCGAGAGCGGCAACTGCTATGCGGGTACGAAGCCGGTGCTCGGTACCATCATGAGCTATTGCCATCTGACCAACAAGGGAACGTCGCTCGAATTCCATCCGCGCGTCGTGGCCCTGATGGATGGCAAACTGCGGAACGCGGTATGCGTCGGACTTTCGACGAACATGACGGTCGATGCCGGACGCGATACCGCGGTCTGCGGCAGTGCGGCCGTGACGCTGCGCGCGACGGTCACGGGTGGCACGGCACCGTATACGTACATCTGGTCACCTGCAGCGGGTATGACGGGCTCGGCGACATCGATGCCGATCGTGAACCCGGTGGCGACGACGGTCTACATCGTCGAAGTACGCGATCAGTACAACGCATCCGTGAAGGATACGGTCGTCGTTACGGTGAATCCCCCCGTCGACGTATCGCTCGGCGCGGACCAGATGCTGTGCGAAGGAAGTGCACTGCGCCTTTCCGCATCGACGAATTCCGGCATGCCGCCCTTCACGTATCGGTGGTACGCGGGCGACGCCATGCAGGACAGCATCGGTGCGACCTTCACGACGGTACCTGCGATGAACGGGGACTACATCGTGCAGGCCACCGACGCCAACGGTTGTGTCGATGCGGATACGATGCATGTCATCATCAGACCCGCACCTGTCGTGACCATCAACGATCTGCCCGAAGCATGCAGGAGTGAGATGGTGAGGTTGAGGACGAGTGTGCTGTCTGGACTCGGTCCGCTCGCCTATGTGTGGTTCGAGAACGGACGGAAGCTCGTCACCAATACACCCTATCTCGACGTCGCTGCCGATGCGACCATGACGTACCGTGTGGTGGTGACGGACATCAGCGGCTGCGCGGATACGACCGAGTACACGATTCCCGTGCACGATATCCGATACACCGTCACACCATCCGCCCTCCCGATCCCCGCATTGTCTGCATGCGAGGACACCTTCCCCGGTACCATCGTCATCAGGAACGACGGTGCGGATACGATGACGATCGCCATCGATACGACGAAGTCCAGGTATACCGTCATGACATCGTCGATGCTGCCTGCGACCATCGTGCCGGGAGCGGCGCTGACCATGCCCGTCACGATCCGGTTGACGACGACCAGGCAGATTCGTGATACGGTCTGGTTCACCGATGCGGCGTGCGGACGTACCGTTCCGGTTCTCGTTGCTGGTACGGCGGGTAGCGTGTCTCCTTCGGACGACGTCACCGACTTCGGTACGCACATAGAGTGCACAGGGCAATCCCCACGGTCGGTCCATATCGGCGTGGCGAATACCTCTTCCGCCGACGCCGTCATCACCTCCGTCCGTGGCAGTCGACTGGGTACCTTCACGCTTCCCGACGGTCGTGTGAGAATCCCTGCACGCGCCGACGTGCGCTTCATCGCCCTCTTCCGTTCTGTCCTGCCCGCAGGTATCACGATGGATACGCTGGCGGTATCGTTCACGACATCCTCATGCGAACGTAGGTTCGACATGCCGGTTCGCATTACCGCGATCACGGCCCCATATCGGCACGACGATGTCGTGGAGTTCGGAGAACTGACGTCGACGAGCGATGCCGACATCCGCAGAATGACGACGATCGCGACGGATACCGAAGTTCTTCCGGCCGGCGTGATCACAGGAGTCGATATCGAAGGCCCGTTCGTTACGAGTGTCCGCCCCGGACAGGATGTGCGGAGGACACGGCCGCTCGATATCGACATCATGCTGAAGCCATCCCTGGTGACGGGTACGGGAGATATCGAGGGAAGTCTGGATCTGTTCCTCGATTCCTGCGCGGTTCCCCTGCATATCGCCCTCCATGGCAGCATGAGGTCGGTTTCGGTATCGGAAGCCGGAGAGACCGCCCGACCCATGTTCGTGGATATGGCCAATCACCGGCTCGTCGTCACCGCCGGTATGGGGGGTACGGTCAACATCGTGGACATCGTCGGTCGTACGGCCGGATTTGCCGACGTTCCGGCCGACATTCGGCGTGAAGTCGATCTAAGTCATTTGCCGTCAGGTGTATACATCGCCGTCCTCGCTTCACCGGACAGACGTTTCACCCTGCGTTTCATCATCGATCGATGATCCTCGCCATCCGGCCCATAGGGACCGGGCGGACATATCTTCCTATGTTTGCACCCCGACCGACTGGTCGGAATATTGCACACACGAGACAGGAAGATATATGCAACGTCTGGTACTATCGGTACTTGCACTGGTATGCTCTTCGGCAGCCCTGTTCGCACAAGGTACCGTATCGGGGAGAGTGATCGATGCGACGACCGGCCAGCCGATCTACGGCGTGAGAGCCAGGGTCAAGGCCCAGAAGCTGTCGGCATTCACGAACGACGATGGCTGGTTCCGTATTTCCAACGTGAAGGGCGACTCCGTCACCGTGACCATTTCCGGTATGGGATGGAATGACGTCGAACGCAGGATGGGTACGGCGGCACCCGACGAACGTCCGATCCCGGTGACGTCGACGGCGAAGAACGTGGGCGACATCATCGTCTACGGCGCCGCCCGCAGGGCGCAGAAGCTGACGGAAGCTCCGGCCGCCATCAGCACGGTTTCGCCGATGGAGCTCGAACGTGCGTCGTCGCACGGCTCCCTGGCGAAGACGATGGAAACGATGCCCGGCGTGGACGTCGTCCAGTCCGGATCGAACGACTTCAACGTCAATGCCCGTGGCTTCAACAATTCGATCAACCGCCGGACGCTCGTCCTGATCGACGGACGCGACCCCTCCACACCGCTCATCAACCTGAACGAGTGGAACTCGATGTCCAGCATCCTTTCCGACATCGCCTCCATCGAAGTGGTGCGGGGTCCGGGATCGGCACTCTACGGACAGAACGCCTACAACGGCGTGGTCAACATCCGTACCACCGATCCGCGTGACGTACAGGGAACGCGCATCAGCCTGACCGGTGGCGAATGGGAAACGTATCGCGCATCCATCCGCCATGCCGGCACGTTCGGAGACTTCGCGTACAAGATCAATCTCGGTGCATCGCATCAGTTGAACTATTCGCTGACGTCGCGCATGCGCGATTCGTCGAAACCCAACCTCGGTCTCGAATATCCGGGACTGTCCTTCGACGTACGACCGCTCACCGACGAACAGCGTCGTCCGTTCCTCTACGTGGGGACGGCACGCCTGGACTACGACCTCGACCCCACCAGCCGTCTCGTTCTCGAAGGCGGATTCTCCGCCAGTGGTAACGAGATGTACGTCAACCAGACGGGACGCCTGCTCGTACAACGTGTCGAGAAGCCCTTCGCACGTCTGGCCTACAACTCCGAGCACATCAATGTCCAGGGTCTGTGGCAGCGCCGGAATACGCCGAACGCCCAACTGGTGTTCAATGCCGCTGCGACGTCGCTCGAACTTTCCGACGTTCTCGGTATCGATGCCCAGTACAACAACACGGCGATGGATGGTGATCTCCGTTACATCTTCGGAGTGCAGGCGGAGCATCAGGACGTGAGCTCGCCGCTGCAGGGCGATGCCGTGTCGCTCATCAGCCCCGATCGCGTGAAGGCCGACTTCTATGGCGCCTACGGTCAACTCGAATACCGCATCGTACCGACGCTTTCGGCCGTGGTCGCGGCGCGCGTCGATGGTTCGCAATTATTCTCCACGCAGTTCTCCCCGAAGGTCGGACTGGTGTGGGAGCCGATCGCGAAGCAGACGTTCCGTCTGACGCTGAACAGGTCCTTCCTGCGTCCGAGCTATACGGACCTCTATCGCCGTTCGCCCGCAGGTCTGCCCGTCAATCTCGCCCGCGTCGATTCGCTCGTGAACGCAGCCGTATCGCAGGCCGCTGGACGTGAAGTGGATGCCAACCTGAATCTGGGTACGGCAGTGCGTCAGTTCAATCTCGGCAATGCCGATCTGAAGCCTGAGACGGCCCTGTCGCTCGAGCTCGGATACAAGGGCCAGGTGAACAAGGATATCTTCGTGACGGTGGATGCATATTATAACCAGCGCAAGAATCTCATCTCGGCACCGCTCGGCGGTCTCGCTCCGTCGGTCTATGCGCCCATCCGCTCCAACACCGGTGATGCCGGACTGAACCGTATCGGTGATTCTGTGCTGGCTGCGGAACTCGGCAAGATCAACCCCGCCTTCATGTCCCGTCTCGCGACGTACGAAGGTGGTCCCGCACTGGTGATCGCGCCCACGAACATCGCCGTCGTCGACGAATACGGTGTGGAACTCGGAGTGAACTACTACGTCACCAACGAGTTGTTGCTGACCGGTAACTATTCATGGTTGGACATCAACGTCCGTGAAAACGACGTTCCCTCGCAGAAGATCCTGCCGAACACGTCGAAGAACCGCGTGAACATCGGTCTCGAATACAGCCGTCCGAATCAGTTCGACGCCGGCATCATGGTTCGGTATGTCGAAGGCTTCCGCTGGATAGCCGGTCTGTTCGAAGGCAGCGTACCATCCTATACCGTCGTCAACCTCAATGCCGGCGTCTACGTGATGAACGATCTGCGCGTGAGCGTCAACATCTTCAACCTGCTGGACAACTACCACTACGAGATCTTCGGTGGTACGATGCTGCGTCGCCAGGCGACGGCGACGGTCACCTACAGCTTCTGAGCAGACAATCGCTGATACAGTTCGTTCAGCGATTCGTCACTCCTGATACGGTTCATGGCCCACGGTGGCAGCTTGTCGGCTGCCTCGCGGGCCATTTCCATTGCTTCCTCATGTCGTCCTGCGCGCCATAGCACTCCGCCTGCAGCGAAATGACCGAACAGGAAGTCGGCATTCGTGCGGGGAATCTCGCGGGCGATGGCCACGGCGTCGTCCACACGGCCCGTCCGTTCGTACAGTCGTGCGAGGCTGATGCGTGCGGACGAATACGTGTGCTTGGCTCCGATGGCACGAAGGAACCATTGTTCGGCGTGGACGTCGTCGCCGAGGCGAACGAACAGGTCGCCACGATTCCACATCATGGTTTCTTCGTCGGGCATGGCCGACAGGGCCACTTCCGTAACGCGGAGTGCGCCGTGCCAGTCCTCGAGCACGCGATAGTAGGTGATGGCGAGCGAATACGTGGCGAACTTCTCCGGATCGAGTCGTTGCAGTTGCGTCAGCAACGGCTCCACGTCCTGCTCGTCCAGATTCGCCTGGCCACTGCGATGCAGGGCGCACAGGGTGCCGATATAGGATGCCAGCGCTTCCGCATCTTCCACCGAGCCGATTTCCGTACGTGCTTCGCGGATGAGTTCCCAGGCGCGATCGTTCTCGCCCTGCCAGATCAGGCCGTTCGCCACGGACATCGTGATCTCGAAGGAAGCGTCCGCGAGGATCGCATCGAACAACGGTCTGGCTTCGTCCGGCGACGGACGCGTAGCGGCATGCCATGTGCGTACGAGCGGATCGTTCGTTCTGGCCAATGCTTCGTCGAGGATTGCCGCAGCTTCGTCTTCACGCGGTGCATTACTGCGCTGCAGCGCCCATGCGAGGGCGATGTAGGCGCCGGGATTGCCGACGGGATCGAGCTCGATGCTCCTCCTCAGGAACAGTTCCGCCAGATCGACCCGTGCACGCTCCTCCAGCTCGAATCCGGCCTCGAACAATGCACGGGCATCGTTCCAGTGTTCATAGCCGGTGCGGATCAGACCGATGATGGTCGTCATTGCTGGATGGGCTCCCAGATGCCGTGGACGTTGCCGTCCGGATCTGCGAAGTAGGCGAGATGGCCCATGTCGCCGACCGTCATCCTGGGGACGACGATCTTGCAGCCGTTGGCTTCGATGGCGGCGATCGTTTCGTCGATGGAAGCGACGCCGATGGCATTCGTGACGCGCGAGGATTCCGGCGTGCGCTTCATCAGCGCACCGTCGATACCCATTTCGCCTTCCTTGCCTGTGGAAGCGAAGATATAGTCTTCACCGTAGGGCTGGAAGTTCCAGCCGAATACCTTCCGGTAGAAATCCATCGAGCGTTCGAAGTTCTCGACCGGAATTTCGAAATGGACAACGCGACCCATGACCGACCTCATAGAGTGAAATGGAAAAGGGTAATCGTCTTCGTCGTATCGGTGAGATGTATCGTCCGCATCGTCCAGGCGCTATTCGAATGCCTGCGCCAGATATTCCCGCAGAGGGCGAGCGGCATCGTAGTAGGCCATGAGGGCCTTCACCGCGTCCTTGCGCATGAATATCTCCGGCGACACCGGCGCCATATAGTAGAACTGCTTGTTGGCGACGAGCGGTTCGGCGGCGGCGGCTTCCTTGAATTCCGCCGGCACGATCTTGTTCCGCTCGCCCTTGATCGACTCGAAGTGCTTGACGAACGGCTTCGCCCCGATGAGCTTCCTGAAGGCCGCGGGATCGTCGGCGATCATTTCACGGATGATGGACAGCCGTTCCTTGTCCGGCATGTAGACCCCTCCGCCCACATAGCCACCCGTCGCTTCCGCATGGATGTAGAAGCCGGGATATCCTTCGGACTTGCGGCCATACTTCGAGATGATGGCTCCCATGTGCGTCTTGTACGGCGACTTGTCCTTCGAGAACCGGATGTCCCTGTTGATCCGGAAGAGGGTATCCTTCGGCTCTATGTGGAGATCCGGTTCACGTTCACGGACGGCTTCGATCAGGGCGGCGACGAGGTCGCGGAACGGCACCTTGACGTGGCGTTCGTACTCGGCCTTGTGTGCATCGAACCATTCCTTGGAGTTGTTGCGCTCGAGGCCAGCGAAGAAGTCGAAGTAGTGTTGCGAGAGCATTGGGAGCCGGCCCGGTTACTTTTCGGAATGGAGCCCGATCTTGTTGCCTTCGGTATCGGTAATGAAGGCAATGTAGCCAATTTCGTTCACCTTGGTTTTCTTCATCAGCAGGGTGGCACCGGCCGCGATGGCACGGTCCAGCATGGGCTGAAGATTCTGTCCGGCGTTCAGATAGATCACCACGCCGAGCGTTCCGGGCGTGTTGTGGGAGTCGTTGGTGATGGCTCCGCCCACACCGTTCTGTCCGCGCGGCAGGAAGCACATGTCGTGGTCGCCGGCCTTGGATTCCATGCGGGATGTATACAAGGGCTGGTCGTACATGGCGCTATAGAACTTGGTCGCCCGTTTGAAGTCCGTGCAGGGAATTTCGAACCAGCTCACTGCATGTGGATTATCCATGATGTTCCTCGTTATAAGTGTATTTGGGATGCCAGCCGGCTTGTCCGTCCTTGAGGAGATCGAACATCGGGAAGATGCCCATGTAGAAATCTCCCGGTCCGAATGCATCGGTACCGGCGCGTACGATGGTACCGTCGGCATTGCGGTGGAAGGTGGAAAACCCAGGCTGTAGCATACGTTTCTGATTGTCGAGAGTCGAAAAGCCCATATCCTCCGTGAATCGGCCTTCGGCGTCCGACACCATCCGGAAGGACCATCCCCTTGACGAAGCGAACTCGTTCTGAACGTCGGGGCTGTCGCCGTTCATGAGGACGATTGCTGCGCGGGATCTGATATGCGGCAGGATTCCGTTGAGGCCGTCGGCCCAGAGGGTACAATACGGACATCCACGTCCCATGTTGTGAACGACGATAAGATCGTTGCGTCCGTCGAACAGTTCGTCCAGCGTCACATCCGTCCGTTCGCCGGTGGCGAACCGGTAGGACTGGTCGATGGACATGGCGGCACGCTCGCGGAGCAGCTCCGTCATCCGGTTGCGGCGTTCGTTGATTTCCTTGTACAGGCGTACGAGTTCGGAGTCTTCAAAGGGAGACATGGCTGTTTCCGGTGGTCGTGGGACGTCTTCCGTGGATCTGCATGACGGGTGCCATACTGACGGTGGAATCGGGGCTCTGCGTAAGAGCCTCCAGCTCGTCGTAAAGGCGAGCGTATGAACGATCGTCGGCGATATCTGTTACAAGTACCGACTGCCGAATGCGGTCGAGCGTGAGTAACGTCACGAATTTTTCCTCCCCAGTACGAAATGATGGTATGAGCATCTGATGTCGGATATCGGTGAGCTCCGTTCCGGAGAACAGGGCAGGCAGCTTGATGCCGATGTCGGCGTCGGCACCGCGGGCCCGGGCCGCATGGCGGTACCAGTCTACGTAGGTCTCGAAGGCCGCGCTCGGTGGCCAGCAGAAATGGCCGGGAAACCATACGTCTTCGACGGCCAGGATGCCGTCGGGTTGTAGAAGACCGTATAAATGTCGTAGTGTGGCTGCCGGATCCGGGACGTGCGACAGGAAGAAGCGGGCATAGATGACGTCGAAGCGACGTTCCGTCACGAAGCGGGTGGCGTCATCATGGACGAACCGGACGATGGAGGCGGCTTCGCCCGTCGTTTCGGATTCGGCGATGGCGAGGATGTCGGCATCGGCGTCGACGGCCGTGACGCTGCCCTCCATGCCGACGCGTTCGGCCAGGAGACGGCTCACGTCACCGCCTCCACAGCCGACGTCCAGGCAGTGGACGCCGGGGCGGATGTGCAGGCTGTCGAGGAATGTCAGGGTCAGGGGGCGCATCGTACCGGCCAGAAGCCGAAGGCGTTCGCGTCCGGAGCGTCCTCCCTCAAGGACGTACGTCGGTAATCGCATGACACCGGTCCAGTGTGGTGATTGGGGCGGGGCGGTGAATCCCCGTTCCCGTCGTACTTATTCGTCTTCGAAGTCGTAGATGTAGATGTCGTGCGGCATGTCCCCGGGGTTCAGCGTGACCAGATCCTTGAGATATCCCGTATGGATGTCGTAGGTCCAGCCGTGAACCATCGGCCGCTTCTTGTTCTTCCACGAGCGCTGGATGAAGGAAATCTCCGCCAGGTGCTGTACCTGTTCGATGACGTTGAGTTCCACGAGCCGCTCGTAGCGCATCTGTTCGTCGGTGATGCTCTCGAGTTCCGAGGCATGCAGCCGATAGACGTCCTTGATGTGGCGGAGCCACTTGTTGATCAGGCCCAGGTTCTTCCTGGACATGGCCGTACGGATACCGCCACAGCCGTAGTGGCCGCAGACGATGATGTGGTTGACTTCCAGGACTTCGACGGCATACTGCAGGACGCTGAGCACGCTGAAGTCGGTATGGATGACGAGGTTGGCGATGTTGCGGTGGACGAAGATCTCGCCCGGCTCCACGCCGGTGATATCTTCGGCGGGGACGCGACTGTCCGAGCATCCGATCCAGAGGAAGTCGGGTTTCTGGTTCTCGCTCATACGCGTGAAGTAGTCCTCACGAAGATTGAGCTTGTCCTGCACCCAGGCCTTGTTGTTCAGCAGTAAGCGCTTGTAAGATTCCATCCGTTATCCTTTGTTTCGCCACGGGCGTTCCTTCCCGTGAACGTGATGAAGTTCGATCGAGATGTTCCGGAACGTTGCGGAGAGTTCGTAGTCGTGCAGCGTTTCGTAGATGTCATGATCGATATACTGTGCCTTGGCACCGTCGATGATCAGGGACGATTCTGCGGGAACGGAACGCAGGTGCCGCTTCAGTGCCGTCTTGTTGACGAAGGAGATGTCCTTGTTGAAACGCAGCAGGAAGGAGTTCCCGTCGTTGACCATGGAGAATGCCGCGTGATGGTTCGACTTCATCACGAAGAAGATGCTCACGAGCAGGCCTGCTGCCACGCCGGCGAGGATGTCCGTAGCGACGACGACGACCGTGGTCACGATGAAGGGCAGGAACTGGCTCCATCCTTCGTGATAGGTGGTGCGGATCAGCTTGATGGACGACAGTTTGTAGCCCACGACCAGCAGGATGGCGGCCAGGCAGGCCAGGGGGATCATGTTCAGCAGGGCCGGGATGAGCAGGACACTGAGCAGCAGGAGGAGGCCATGGACCATCGACGACAGGCGCGTACGGCCTCCGGCATAGATGTTGGCCGAGGAACGCACGATGACCGACGTGATGGGAAGGCCGCCGATGAAGCCGCTGATCGTATTGCCGATACCCTGGGCCAGCAGCTCACGGTCGGAGTTGGAGATACGCTTCTCGGGGTCCATCTTGTCCGAAGCTTCGATGGACAGCAATGTTTCCACGCTGCCGATGGCCGTGATGGTCAGTGCCGTCTGCCAAACGAGAGGGTTGGTGACGGCCGAGAAATCGGGCATCGTGAACTGCCCGAAGAACCCCATCAGGCTGTCCGCCACGGGCAGATTCACCAGGTGGTCGTTCGAGCCGAGGAGCTGTATGCTGGGTGCCACGGAGCCGAAGACGGCATTGAGGGCGATGCCCAGGATGACGCAGATCAGGGCCGCCGGAACGATTCCGGTCCATTTCTGGCGCTTTATCGCCTTGAGTTCCCAGAGGACGAGGATGGCCAGGGAGCAGAGGGCGATGGTGACGGCACCGGGGTGGAAGGCCTGTACGGCGTGGAAGGGATCGGTGAAGATATGGACCCAGTCCGCACCGGCGAAGGCCTGTTCTTCGTCCGTGAAGCCTTTGTCGTAGCCGAGTGCGTGCGGAATCTGCTTCATGATGATCGTGATGCCGATGGCCGCCAGCATGCCCTTGATCACGCCATGGGGAATGTAGTTGCCCAGTGAGCCTGCTCGCAGGAAGCTGATGAGCATCTGCAGGATACCGCTTAACATGACGGCCATGAGGAACGTCTCGAAGGTGCCGAACTTCCCTATCGCCGTAGCGACGATGACGGCCAGGCCGGCGGCCGGACCGCTGACGCTGAGTTCGGAGCCCGAGAAAAAGGAGATGACGAGGCCGCCGATGACTCCGGCGATGATCCCGGAAAAGGCCGGTGCACCCGATGCGAGAGCGATGCCCAGGCAAAGAGGAAGGGCAACGAGGAATACTACCAGACCAGCGGGAAGGTCGCGCTTGGCCGATGCGAATGTCGGGATAGAAAAGAATGCCATACGGTCAAGATACACAGGCAGGATTATTCAGCCGTATATAGTGTGATATGCCCTTTCAGTAACTTTGTCTCCCTATGGCATCAAGCTATTCCTTCGACATCATCTGCGAAGTGGACCTCCAGGAGGCCGACAACGCAGTGAACCAGGCTCGCAAGGAGATCGAACACCGTTACGATCTCCGTGGCTCCAACTGCACGATCGAGCTCATGAAAACAGAGCGTCAGATCATCCTGAAAGCCGATGGCGAGCATTTCATCACGGCCGCGGGCGAGATCATGCGTAGCAAGATGATCAAACGCGGCATCTCCGTTCTCGCCCTCGACGAGCAGAAACCGGAGCAGATGGGGGGCAAATCGGTCCGCCAGGTCGTCGGCCTCAAGAACGGTCTTTCAAAGGAAGATGCCAAGAAGATCACCACGCTGATCAAGGACTCGAAACTGAAGGTGACGGCCCAGATCCAGGACGAAAAGGTCCGCGTCACCGGTAAGGACAAGGACGAACTGCAGGCTGTGATGACCCTCGTCCGCGGCGCGGACCTGGGCTTCCCCGTCCAGTTCGAAAACATGCGCTGACCATCCATCGGAGTATCAAACGTGGACCTGTTCCAGAAGTGTATCGAATTCACCCGTGCCGACGAAGTCAAGGCATCGGGTCTGTATCCCTATTTCCGCCCGATCGAGGAGAACGAAGGACCGGTGGTCATGATCGAAGGTCGCAAGACCATCATGGCCGGATCCAACAACTACCTCGGCCTCACCGCCGATCCGCGCGTGAAGCAGGCCGCGAAGGACGCCATCGACCGCTACGGTACTGGCTGCTCCGGCTCCCGCTACCTCACGGGAACGATCAACCTCCATATCGAACTCGAGAAAAAACTGGCCGCCTTCCTCGGATACGAAGACGTCCTGCTCTTCTCCACCGGCTACCAGACGGCCCTCGGCGTCATCTCCGGTCTGGTGCAGAAGGGTGACTACGTCATCTCCGACAAGGAAAACCACGCCTGCATCATCAACGGCTGCCTGCTCGCCAAGGGCGGTTTCGCCGAATTCGTCCGTTACAAGCACAACGACATGGAGGATCTCGAGCGTGTGCTGGCGCGCATTCCCGCCGATGCCGGGAAGTTCATCGTCACGGACGGTGTCTTCTCCGTGAGCGGTGAGCTCGTCAACCTGCCCGAGATGGTGCCGGTCGCCGAGAAGTACGGTGCCAGGATCATGATCGACGATGCCCACGCCACGGGTGTGGTGGGCGTCGGCGGCCGCGGTACGGCCAGCCACTTCGGCATGGTGGGCAAGACGGACCTCACGATGGGTACGTTCTCGAAGACCTTCGCCTCGCTGGGCGGCTTCGTGGCGGGTCCGGAGCGCGTCCTCAACTACCTCAAGCACCATTCGCCGGCCCTCATCTTCAGCGCGTCGCCGACGCCGGCCAGCGTCGCCTCGGCCCTTGCGGCCCTGGACATCCTGGAGAAGGAGCCCGAACGTATCACGAAGCTCATCTCCAATGCCGACAAGATGCGGAAGGGCTTCAAGGAGCTCGGATTCACGGTCATCGACAGCAACACGGGTATCGTTCCCGTCGTGCTGGGCGACGTGGAACTGACGCTCCTCTTCTGGCGCAAGCTCTACGACAAGGGCGTCTTCGTGAATGCCTTCGTACCGCCGGGAGTACCGCCTACCCTGTCGATGCTCCGTACGAGCTACATGGCCACGCACGAGAACGAGCATCTGGACGCCATCCTGAACATCTTCCAGGAAGTGGGCATCGAACTCGGTATCCTCCAGAAGTAACACATGCAGATCAACAAGTTCGAGCGCGGCCTCAAGGACAAGGTAGCTCTCGTGACGGGCGCGGCCGTCGGTAACGGTCGCGCCTTCTGCGAACGCCTTGCCGAAGAAGGCGCCCGCATCGTCATCGCCGACATCGCCGATGCCACCGCAACCGCCGACGCCGTCAAGGCCATCGGTGCCGAAGCCCTGTGCCTGCGTGCCGACGTCACGAGACCCAAGGATGTGGAGACGATGGTGGCCGCCGCCATCGAGCGCTTCGGCCGTATCGACATCCTCGTGCACAACGTCGGACACTATTCCGAAGAACCTTTCGATCTGCTGTCGTTCGAGGAGTGGAAACGCACGCTCGACGTGACGCTCAACTCGCTCTTCCTCACGATCCGTGCCGTACTGCCGCACATGAAGCGCGAAGGGTTCGGACGGATCATCACCCTGTCGTCCGACACGGTGTGGCTCGGAACACCTTATCTGACACACTACGTCACGGCCAAGATGGGCGTCATCGGTCTGACGCGTTCCCTTGCCTCGGAGATAGGGAAGTACGGCATCACGATCAACACGATCTCCGTGGGCCTCACCGCCACGCAACGGTCGGCCGACAGTTCGGCGACGTCATCCACCATCCTCGAACACATCCTGCCGTCGCAGGCTGTACATCGCGCCGACGAGCCGGAAGACATCGCCAACGTCGTGGCCTTCCTGGCCCTGCCCGCCTCGGGCATCATCACCGGACAGACCATCAACGTGGACGGCGGCGTCGCCCGTCACTGACGGATTGCATCTCCCGATAGGCGCAAGGCGTGATCAATTCGTAACTTCCACCATCAACAGAGAGGGTGGAGGTATCATGCGTCGTCTGCTACTGTTCCTGATCATATGCCTGTCGACAGCTCCGGCGATCCGGGCCGGAGATACGATCGTCGTCAAGACGCTCACGTTCAACGACATCACCAAACGAACCGGTACGTGGCTGTTCCCGCCCGCCCAGCGCTACGAGAAAGTGCTGATGTACTACACGCTGAAGTGCGACGAACGCACGACGCAGGACAGATTCCCCTGCGGCGAGTGGGACTACCTTACCTATACGACGCTGACGGATTCCACGGGACGATTCGATTCGACCCGCATGGCATGGCCATCCTTCCGCGTGAACAGGACGGCACCTCCGACCCTGACCTATGCCGGCGGACAGAGCGCCGCCGTGGAAGCCGACAAGCTGCTGCGCGTCACGGACATCACGACGGTCCGCACGGATTCGCAGAACGTGAAGAAATCCTTCGTCAAATCCGGTACCACCGTCATGTCGGGCCTCGCCGATCGCAGGCCCACACGGATACAGTACGTGTGGCGGGCATCCGAGCTCAAGGATGCCGGTATCGTTGCAGGTGCGATCACCGGCCTCGGTATCGACGTCGCCCTGCCTTCGGGCGTGGTGTCGGATCTGGTGATCCGGCTTCGCCAGGAGCGTAATGCCGTGCTCGATACGCTGCGTCCGGATGCCAGACCCTTCACGGCGGTATTCCGCGGTGCGACGGTCAATCTTGGGGTGGCGGGCAAGCGGTGGCTGCCCTTCCATACGTCCTTCACATGGGACGGGACATCGGACATCGTTCTCGACTGGTCCTGTGCGGGCTCCACACTCGATGGCCGGTTCAACGGCGAAAACGTACCTGCGGGCCTTGCCCGCATCATGACGGCATCGGTGGTGGCAGGTACGTTCGACGGTGTGGACGAAGTGGCGCTGCCGGGTGCCGTTGGACAGTCGTTATCGAATGCTGTTACCGTCGCGATGTGGTGCAGGGGCGACTCCCGCCGCCAGCCACGGGAATCGAATCTGTTCGAAGCCTACGATGTCCAGGGCCGTCGCGTGCTGAACGTCCATCTTCCCTGGAGCAACAGCCGCGTCTACTGGGATGCGGGTATCGATCCGTCGACGGGTAACGTGGACCGGATCGAGAAGGATGCCGTGCCGTCGTCATGGTCCGGCACATGGAATCACTGGGCCTTCGTCAAGAATGCCACGACGGGACAGATGTCGGTCTATCTGAACGGCTCGCTCTTCCATCAGGGACAATCGCTCACACGTTCGATGAGCGGTATCACGCGCATGATCGTCGGCAACGGAACCAGTGGCGCCTTCCCGGGAGATCTCATGCAGATCGCCGTCTTCAACAAGGCACTCGACTCCGCCTCCATCCGTACGCTGATGAACGGCACACCGTCCCCCGCGGATACTGCGGCATTGCAGGCATGGTATCCGTCGTTCGGAGACAACGGTGATCGACGGCTCGTCGATCGCAGCGGCAAGCGCAACGATGCATCGGTCTTCGGTATGCCCGTGACGATGCCCGTCGATGCGACGTCGATCGTCATCGGTGGACGCGACCCCGGAAGCCGCGCCAACATCGGCTTCGAGCAGGGAACGTTCACCCGGCGTAACGACACGACACGCGTCCGAGTGAACCTTCCCCTCGACCAGACCGACGTGATCGTCTACGGCAATCCGACGAGTCCGCGCATCTATCCAGTCGACTCGCTGCAGTATCCCGTCGCCGCAACGGATACGTTGACGGTGATTCCAGCCGATGGATGGGTCCGCACCTTCGACGAAAACGGCAACGTCGTGGATTCCACACGCCGTACCGGACGTGTCGACACTCTCGTCAATGCACAGAAGATCTATTACAGTCCGGTCGTCACCTTCGAAATCGGCCGCTATATCACGCCTTACGGAATCGGTCTCGATCTCGGACCGCAAGGCTTCCGCTGGGTGTACGACGTCACCGACTATGCGCCCTTGCTGAGGGAGAACGTGACGTTGTCGGCCGGTAATCAGCAGGAGCTGATCGATCTCACCTTCATCTTCATCAAGGGAACGCCGCCACGCGACGTGGTGCAGATCGACCAGGTATGGGACCTCGGCGACTACGGATATCGCGGAGTCGTGGAAGGTACGGCACTCACGCCCGTGGACGTAGCGCTGTCCTCCCAGGCCCAGACCTTCCGTATGAAGGCGCGTTCGTCCGGACACGGCTTCTCGAACTCGACGAACTGCGCGGAATTCTGTCCGCGCCATCATTCCATCACCGTCGATGGTACGAAGCGCGCCGAATGGGAACTGTGGAAGGAATGCGGTTCCAATCCCGTCTTCCCGCAGGGGGGCACGTGGCTGATCGATCGGACGGGATGGTGCCCCGGTGCTCCCGTCGACGAATACGACTTCGAGATGACGCCCTGGATGACTCCGGGACGTACCGTACGACTCGACTATGGCATCGAATCCGACACGACGGGCGGTGCCTGGGGCAACTGGATCGTCTGCGGCCAGCTCTTCGGATACGGTCGTGCGAATCATGAGAACGACGCTTCCGTCTACGACGTCATCGCACCGAATTCGTGGGAGTTCTACGGTCGGCTCAATCCCGTCTGCGGAGAGCCGGTCATCGTCATCCGCAATAACGGTCGCATGCCGCTCACGAAGTGCACCATCACCTACGGTACGAAGGGTGGTGCCGTGCAGACGTACGAATGGCGCGGCGATCTCCCCTTCATGAGCATGGACACGGTGACGCTTCCCGTTCCCGTATGGCCGAAGGAAGTCGGTCCGCATCGTTTCGTGGCCGTCGTATCGTCGCCCAACGGAGTGGCTGACGACTATGCAGGAAACGATACGGCCACGACGTCGTTCTCCATGCCTCCGCTCTGGTATTCGGACTTCGAGATACAACTGCGCACGAACAACTCGGCCAGCGAACAGTACGAATGGGAGCTGCGACGCATCGGTGGTACCGTGGTGGCGTCCGGCAGTAATCTCGAAAGTAACAAGCTTTACGATCTGAGCTATACGCTGGAAGACGGGTGCTACGAGTTCGAACTCGTGAACAAACTCGGATACGGGCTCGACTTCTGGTTCCTGCGCGATCAGCTCGGATCGGGTTCGCTGACGTTCCGTTCGCGGAACATCACGTTGAAGTCCTTCAACCCCGATTTCGGCAACAGTGCATGGATGCAGTTCCGCGTCGGTCCAAAGCCGACGATCGTGGCGACGGCGGATACGCTGAGGTTCGGTCCCGTTCCTGCCAACACGACCGTCGAGCGCGAGATGCGCGTCACGCCGCAGAACAGCGAAGGACTGCACATCGACAGCATCAACATCGCCAGCGTGCGCAACCACTTCGACATCGTGTCGGTGACGCCGGCCCTGCGCAACGTCGATCTGGCCTTCGGCGATACCATGACGATCAAGGTATCCTTCATGCGCCCGGATGACGGCACCACGTCCGGAAGTCTGCGCATCTATTCCAACGATCAGCGACTGCCCGTGAAGTCCGTGCGTCTCGTCGGTACGGCCGGCGATCCGACGAGCGTGGCGGGCGACGACATCGTCCGCATGCACGCCGAGGTCGGCGTCGTTCCGAATCCCGTCATCGGTACGGGTGAAGCCATCGTCGTACTCGACGAGCGTGCGGCTGGACATCGTGGCCGCGTCGTCGTGCGCGATGCCATGGGACGCGATGCCGCGACACTGTTCGACGCCGTCGTGACGTCCCGCGAGTTCCATCTGCCGTTGCTGACGACACTCGCGGCCGGCATGTATTATCTGACGTTCGAATCGATGGCCGTAACCGTATCGACACCATTTTCAGTAGTTCACTAGCATCATGCCTTCAGCACGGACTCGACGCCTCCTGCTCCCTGTGGAGCAGGAGGCCATCTTTCGCAGCAACGATGCCGACGATCCTCGCATCGGCGATCTCCTTACCCGATCCGACGCCGTTCCCGATACTGCGGCATGTGTAGCCGTCATCGTCGGCGTTCCCCAGCATATCGGCGTGGAACGCAATGGGGGCCGTGCCGGTGCCGCCGCAGCGCCGCTCCATATCCGTCGTGCACTGACGCGTCTCGCCACGTCGGACATCGTCGATGTGGTACGTAGCGGACAGCTCGTCATCACCGATGTCGGAGACATCGATACGGACGGAAAGACGCTCGAACAGATCCACGACGAACAGCACGACGTCGTGGCTCACCTGCTCCAGCGCGGCTACGTGCCGATCGTACTCGGGGGCGGACACGACACCGCCTGGCCTACCATCCATGCCCTCAATACCGTCGGCAAGCCGTATGGCGTCATCAATGTCGACGCACACGCCGACGTACGTCCCCTCAAGGACGAGGCGCGTGCACATTCGGGTTCGCCTTTTCGTCAGATGCTCACGGCATCGCCCTCTGCGATCGTCGAGGGTGGCTTCGTCGAGTTCGGGCTGCAGCATCATGCCGTGGCGATGGCACACCGGGCCTTCGTGACGGATTGTGGGATGCACGTGATGATGCTCGACGACGTACGTCGCCAAGGATTCGGCGAAGCATGGGATCAGGCCCTTTCCAGGGCCGGAGCGGGAGAGTCGCTCTACGTTTCTCTCGACATGGATGCGTTCGCCAGTGCCTTCGCGCCGGGCGTCAGCGCACCCGGAGCGGACGGGATGGTGCCCGCCGAACTGGGGGCATGTCTGCGCAGGGCTGCAGGCCTTCCGCAGTTCAGGGTCTTCGACGTGGTGGAGTGCAATCCGTCGTTCGACATCGATGGACGTACGGCCAAGCTCGCCGCCATCATGATCGCCGAGGTGCTTGCCGGTCTGTCGGACGGGCTCCGGCGATCGTAACCGCCAGCCATGCCGCCATCGGAGCCACCAGCACGTCGACCGTATAGTGGACGTGCTGCAAGGTGACGGCCACGGCCATCACCGTCGCCAACGCACCGAAGACGATGCGGAGACGGCGCGTGCGGACGATGAGGGCCATCATCACGAGGATCGATGTATGACCCGAGAAGAACAGATCGCGCGTCAGTGCCGCACTGCCCGGCGTGAACGTCTCCACGAAGGGATCGGCGAGCGTGATCATCGTCGGTGGTGGATCGAGCGGCAGGGACCACATGCAGGCCATCCGCATCACGATCAGGATGGTATACGTGCGCATGGCCGCCAGCAGGTCCAGGGGCCTGCGCGCAAGCACGGCGATGGCGAGGATGAGACCGCCGTACAGCACGAGGAAGATGGGCCAGGTAAGATCGATCGGACCCGCGAGGGCGTGGACCGGATCGATGAAGCTGACGCCCTGGCGGGCTTCCACTGCGCGGAGAAAACGGGTGTACGAAAACAGGGCGATGGCGATTCCCGCCAGCGTCGCGAACAGTGTCTGCCGTTCCTTGCCGTCCGCCAGCACTTCTGACCAGGTCATGTGTCGTTGTTCTGTCATGATCGTCGTGGTTTCAGCCATCCGAGATGCGTGTGAGCGAAATCGTCATCGTATTTCAGTCCGTAGCCCATCGTCCTGTCCAGCGCCGCGTGGGCCACGACGATGAGCCCGGCCATCATCGGTGGCGTGGATTCCAGGAACCAGCCGACCGCTGCGAGGGCCACGCCGATCCCCTTGTGGTGCAGGAGGTTATAGGTCGCCGCCCCGATGCGTGGCGATGCCAGGTAGCCGATCATTCCCAGGTCCGGGGCGAGGATCAGCGCGGCATACCACCATCCGGGACAGTCGAGCTGGAAGAACAGGAAGCTGGCGACGAGGAATTCGGCCAGTTCTTCGAGGCGCAGCAGGGTGTTCATGCCGCAAGATATGATGGTGGGGGCCGATGCCCTTCCGGAGCCAGGTGACGCCGTTGCTCGTATTTTTGTGTCTCTACATTCAGAAAGCATCGTCTACATGGCAGCAGTCGAACCGAACAAGATCATTTTCTCGATGGTCGGAGTGGGCAAGGTCTACAAGCCCAACCGGCAGGTATTGCGTGATATCTACCTCAGTTTCTTCTACGGGGCCAAGATCGGTGTCCTCGGTCTCAACGGCGCCGGCAAGTCCACGCTGCTGAAAATCATCGCCGGTCTGGATGAAGACTATATGGGCCAGATCACGAAGAACAAGGATGTCTCCTTCGGCTATCTGCCGCAGGAGCCCGAGCTCGATCCCACCAAGACGGTCAAGGAAATCGTCGAGGAAGGCGCCGTCGAAGCCGTCGGCCTTCTCAAGGAATACAATGCGATCAGCGAGCAGTTCGCCGATCCCGATGCCGACTTCGATGCCCTGCTCGAGCGGCAGGCGAAGCTCCAGGACAAGATCGAACACCTTGGGGCATGGGACATCGACAGCAAGCTGGAGTTCGCCATGGACGCCCTGCGCTGTCCGCCTGGCGACACACCCATCAGCGTATGTTCGGGTGGCGAGAAGCGTCGCGTGGCCATGGTTCGCCTCCTGCTCCAGAAGCCCGACGTCCTGCTGCTCGACGAACCCACGAACCACCTCGACGCCGAAAGCGTCTCGTGGCTCGAACAGCACCTCCACGCCTACGAAGGCACCGTCATCGCCGTGACGCACGACCGGTACTTCCTCGACAACGTCGCAGGCTGGATCCTCGAGCTGGACAACGGCCACGGTATTCCGTTCGAAGGCAATTACTCGTCATGGCTCGACCAGAAGTCGGCCCGCCTTGCAGTGGAAGAGAAGCAGGAGAGCAAGCGCCAGAAGGCCCTGAAGGAAGAGCTCGAATGGGTACGCATGAATCCCAAGGGACGTCATGCGAAGAGCAAGGCCCGGATCTCGGCCTACGAGAAACTGCTCAGCGAGGAAACCGTCAAGCGCAACGAGGAGATGGAAATCTTCATTCCGGCAGGGCCGCGTCTCGGCGACCTCGTCATCGACGCCAACGGCATCGCGAAGAGCTTCGGCGACAAAATCCTGTACGAGAACCTCACGTTCTCGCTGCCTCCTGGCGGTATCATCGGTATCATCGGACCCAACGGTGCGGGCAAGACGACGCTGTTCAAGATGATCGTCGGCGAGCTGCAGCCGGACAAGGGCTCCTTCACCGTAGGCGATACCGTGAAACTCGGTTACATCGACCAGAACCGGCCGCTGGATCCGCAGAAGAGCATCTGGGAAGAGATTTCCGACGGTGCCGACATCATCACCCTGGGCAATCGCGAAATGTCGTCGCGCGCCTACGTCGCCCGGTTCAATTTCTCCGGCAGTGACCAGCAGAAGAAGGTCACCCAGCTTTCCGGTGGTGAACGCAACCGCGTCCACCTCGCCAAGATGCTGAAGGAAGGCGCCAACGTCCTGCTGCTCGACGAGCCCACGAACGATCTCGACGTCAATACCCTGCGTGCTCTCGAAGAAGCGCTGCAGAGCTTCGCCGGCTGTGCCGTCGTCATCAGCCACGACAGGTGGTTCCTCGACCGTATCGCGACGCATATCCTGGCCTTCGAAGGCAACAGCGACGTCGTCTGGTTCGAAGGCAACTACTCGCAATACGAAGAGGATCGTCATCGTCGTTTAGGCACCGATGCGGAACGTCCGCACCGGATCACGTACCGGAAGCTTACCCGCGAATGAGCGCAAGGAGAGTATCGTCATGACCGTATCCATATTGCTGACGGCCCTGATGCTTGCTGCGCCGCAACAGCAGCCGAGCCGCCTGACCCTGCCCAGCTTCAAGGCGCCTCCCGGATATACGACGAAGGTCACCACGAAGACCACGCGGTACAACTTCAGCAACCTGCGTCGCGATATCCTCCTGCCGCTGGACAAGCTGCCGCTGACGGGGAGCGAGATTCCCAAGGGTGTGTCGATGAGCAAAGTCTTCTCGGCCGACGACAAGACCGTCACAGGTCTCTACAACGATCCGTCGTCCGTCGTTCCCGGCCTCGGCAAACCGTCGAAGAAACTGTCTCAGGTCTATACAGGTGACAAGGGCGGTACGGTGGTGATGCTGGAGTTCTCCGAGACCTTGCCGCAGGACATCCGTACCAGGCTGAACACGCTGTTCTACAAGCAGGCAGCCATCGCGAATACCGAGAAGGAAAAGGTGGAGTATCTGGCCAACGACAGGCAGCTCATCATCTGGTGCTTCAAGACCACCGATGCCCCTGTCAAGCTGGCGAGCCAGCAGAAGACCTTCGAAATGGTGAACACGACGGCCGAGCAGATGGTACGTGACGGCAGGATCAAGCTCGACAAACCTGCAGGCAAGTAGACTTTTTGACGGCCCGAAGTAACCGAATCGACCGTTTGGTGTTTTTGGCCTGTATCCTGAGAATCGGAGATCGACGATGATATTGCTCGCAACATTTGCCAATGACCTCGAAGCGCAGTTGCTGGCGTCACAACTGAAGGATGCCGGTATCGATCACCGTATCGTGCGTGACGACGGTGGCGGCCAGTTCCCGTCCATGCATGCCTCGGACGGCGTCCGCGTGATGGTGTTCGAAGACGACCTCGAATTCGCCCGCGAGATCATGGAAGCCCGTGCCCTCGACGACGACGACTTCGGGACGCCCTTCGAGACGGACACGAACCTCGACGAGTTCGCGGACGACATCTGAGCCACCGGAGCATCAGACGAAGACAAAACGAAAAAAGCGATCCGACCGGATCGCTTTTTTCGTTTGATTCGATGTCCTGCGCTATCAGCCCATCGCCTTGCGTACGGCTTCCTCGACGCTGTCGGCGAACTGCTTGAAGTTCTCCTGGAACAACTGGACGAGGTGTGTGGCCTGCTTGTCGTAGGCTGCCTTGTCCGACCACGTATCGCGCGGGTTCAGCACTTCGGTCGGAACGTCCGGACATGCCGTCGGGATTTCCAGGCCGAAGAACGGGTCCTTGACGAAGGTCACGTTGTTGAGGCTGCCGTTGAGGGCGGCGCGCAGCATGGCACGCGTGTGCTTGATCTTCATGCGTGAACCGACGCCGTACGGACCGCCGCTCCAGCCGGTATTCACCAGCCATACGTGGGAACCGTGCTCCTTGATCTTGTCGCGGAGGAGGTTGGCATAGACGCTCGGGTGGTGGACCATGAACGGTGCGCCGAAGCACGTCGAGAACGTGGCCGACGGTTCCTTCACGCCGGCTTCCGTACCGGCCACCTTGGCCGTGTATCCGCTGAGGAAGTGGAACATGGCCTGTTCCGGCGACAGACGCGAGATCGGCGGCATGACGCCGAAGGCATCGGCCGTGAGGAAGACGACGTTCTTGGGATGGCCGCCGCGGTTGTCGGGTACGATGTTGTCGATGATCTCGCGCGAATACGAGGCACGGGTATTCTCCGTGTATTCCTGCGATTCGAGATCGATGACGCGAGTGTCCTCGTCCATCACGACGTTCTCGAGGATCGTACCGAAGGTACGCGTCGTCTTGAAGATGATGGGCTCGGCTTCAGCGCTCAGGTTGATCACCTTGGCATAGCAGCCGCCTTCGAAGTTGAAGACGCCATCGTTGCTCCAGCCATGCTCGTCGTCGCCGATGAGTGCGCGATCGGGATCGGTGGAGAGCGTGGTCTTGCCGGTGCCGGACAGACCGAAGAACAGGGCCGTGTCTCCGTCCTTGCCGATGTTGGCGGAACAGTGCATGCTCATCACCTTTTCCTTGGGGAGGAGGTAATTGAGCACGGTGAAGATGGCCTTCTTGTTCTCGCCCGCATAGGACGTACCACCGATGAGGACGAGCTTCTGCTTGAAGCTCAGGATGACGAAGACTTCCGATGCCGTACCGTCGAGTTCCGGAATCGCCTTGAATTCGGGGACTGCGATGACGGTGAAACCCGGAACGAAGTCGGCGAGCTCCTTGGCGGTCGCCTCGATGAACATGTTCTTGACGAACAGGGAGTGGTAGGCGAATTCCTGGATGAATCGTACGGGAAGCTTGTACTTCGGGTCCGAGCCGGCGATGAGATCCTGGACGTAGACGTCGCGTCCTTGCAGATAGGCGTAGACCCTGGACTTCAGCGCGTTGAACTTTTCCTCGCTGAACGGGCGGTTGACCTTACCCCACCACACGTCACCCTTGCTACCTTCCTCTTCAACCACGAACTTGTCGTTCGGGCGGCGTCCGGTATAGGGGGCCGATACTACCAGCAGGGCTCCGTGCTCCGTAATCTTGCCTTCATCGTATGACAAAGCATGTTCATACAGTTCGGGCGTCGAGAGGTTGTAATTGATATCGCCAACGTTTGCCAATCCTTGCGCTTCTAACGCAGAACGAACGGCTTCTGCACCGGTACTCATTGCGATCCGTCGATGAATGACACAATCAAGACACTAGTGGCACAAATATCGTGATTTTCTCGGAAGCATGGTGTGAACTCCTTCGTTCACAAGAACTTGCCGTTATCGTCGGAATGGCCTCCGAGGCCACGTCCCGATATGGTCCGGTACCCGTTCCTGCCGGGATAGAAGCCGTCCGCAAGGGACTGCCCGCAACGATGCAGACCTTCGTTCCGGGCATCGTCGACCTCGTTACGGGAACGCAACGGGCCATACGTCTGGGCAAGGCTGCGGACGGATGGTTCTTCACGTCGACGGGTGCCGAACAGGCCACTCATCCTCTCATCGCGGCCCATCATGCAGCGCGGTTCGCGGATTGCCGTCATGTAGTGGAAGTATGCACGGGAGCGGGAATCGATGCCCGCGCCCTCGCGGCCGTCGTTCCGCACGTCACGACCTTCGAGGCCGACCCGACTCTGGCCGCGCTCGCCGAAGGGAACATGCGTCGTGCGGGCATCGGCAATGTGGACGTCGTTGCACAGGCCGTTCCCTCCGAGGTCTTCACGAACGCGTGGAGGCAGGCCGATGGACTGTGGGCCGATCCGTCGCGCAGGGACGAACAGGGCCGCCGTACGCGTTCGGCCGTACATCATGACCCGCCGCTCGGCTTGCTGACCACCCTGCCCGTGGATGGCGGGGAATTCGTCATCGGTATCAAGCTGGGCCCCGGTGACGAGGTCGACAGCCAGATCACGTCGGGCTTCATGGACGAATACATCGGCCTCGGGCATGAAGCGCGCGAGCGGATCCTGTGGAAGGGAACCGGAATCACGCGACGGTGCGTTACGCTCGTGGACAAGGGGCTGACGTGGGTTTCGCCGCCGGAGCCAGGACTACCCGCGGAACGGCCACCGGAGGTAGGGGACATCATCGTCGAGCCGCATGCCGCCCTCATCGCGAGCGGTGATGTGGGGTCCTGGTTCGTCGAGCAGGGACTGGACGTGATCGACCGGCGTATCGCCTACGGGCTGGGCCGGATGCATGTCCCCGCATCGCCCTGGATGCAGTCCTTCATCGTCATCGACATCGAAGAGGGGATCGACGTCAAGCGTATGCGCCGCAAGGTGCGTGAGCTCGACTGGAACAGCGGTACGGAAATTAAAAAGCGTGGCGTTTCCATGGATCCCATGGAAGTCCACCACGCTTTGGGTTTCCCCTCCTCCTCATCAAGTGCCGGCGTAATCGTGATGACACGCGCCGACAGCGTCAGATACACCCTATATGCCATTCGAGTCAATAGCGTTACAGCCTGACCGGGTGCTTATTTCTTCAGAAGGTCACGGATTTCCGCGAGCAGTTGTTCTTCGTTACTCGGTGCCGGCGGTGCGGCAGGCGCAGCTTCGGCCGGTTTCTTCTTCATCGAGTTGACGGCCTTGACGACCAGGAATATCGCGAATGCGATGATGAGGAAGTCGATCGTCGCGTTGATGAACAATCCGATGTTGATGGAAACGGCGGCCTCCTTGACCTTGTCGCCTTCCATCACCGCTGCCTTCAGCGGAATCTTCACGTCCTTGAAGTCCATACCACCCATCAGCATGCCGATCGGTGGCATCAGGACGTCGTTGACGAAGGAACTCACAATCTTCCCGAATGCACCGCCGATGATGACGCCTACTGCAAGATCCAGGACGTTACCCTTGGCGGCAAACTCTTTGAATTCGGAGATCATCCCCATGTGTCCCTCTCATGGTTGTATTGTACGAGGTCCAATCTAAACATTCCGGCCAATGTGCAAAGGCACATCCAAAGGAATTTTACGGTACTCGTAAAGGAGAGGTTGGGGGATCAGCGCATGTTCGGCTGTTTGGCAATGTCCTTGCAGCCGCAGTTCGAGATCAGCTCACGTTTCAGCTCGGCGCGTTGTTCGGCCGACAATTTGGAGCAGAGATCATTGAGGGTGGGGTCGGGTGAGGAAGGTTGTTCCGACCGGCAGGGAGAGGATTCGGCGGGGGAGCGTTGCATGGAAGTCCGGGCCGGCTGACTTGCCGATCGTATACCGTAGCGAATCGAATACACTACGACGTAGGCGAAGGCTGTAAGGCCGGCCCCTTCCAGAAAGGTGAGTTCTTGGGAGTCCGGGGCCATGTCGTGAAGGGCATGGTTCCACAGGAAGCTTACGAGGAACGCGTTGCAAACCAGCAGCCCGCCGATGCAGCAGAGATAGATGATCGAGCGGGCTGTTCTTGATTGCAAAGCCGGCATGTCAGGAGATGCTAGTTCTCGTTGACCGTGTCGTACAACTCCTGCAGTTTCTTGCGGAGGTGCAGCACGGCATATCGTTTACGCGCCAGAAGAGTGTTGATGTTGACACCCGACTCTTCGGACATCTCTCTAAACGATACACCTTCGAATTCATTTTTGACGAACACTTCCTTCTGTTCGACAGGCAGCTCATCGAGACCCTTCAGAACGGCTTCCCAGATGGTCTTGCGGACGAGGTCCTGTTCCGGGTTGTAGGAGAAGTCGCCGAGGAATCGCTCCACGTTCTCGAGGCCTTCGTCGCGGTCCGACGGGCTGGAGAGATCGGAGAAACTGTCGGTCTTCTTCTTCCGGTAGGAGTCGATGATGCGGTTGCCGACGCTGGTGAACACCCAGGAGGCGATGTTCTCGATAGGTTTCTGTACATCCTGGGAGGCTGCCAGTACATTGGCGAATACATCCTGGAGGATGTCTTCCGCTTCTTCCTGGCTACGCACGCGCTGACGGATGAAGCCGAGGTACTTTTTCCGGTCGTTGCGGAAAAGTTGTTCGATTTGCAGGGCGAGGTCCATAGAATCTCTACCTTCTGACAGTGAATGGCGTTGTTTGCGCATCGCTGCCGACATCGGGGTGTACCCCGTACGCCGACGGAATTCTTCGACCTTCATGGCCAACTCCTGCTACAGTTAATACGAAAACACACGTTTTGTCAGTCACGCATGTAAAAATGACGTAGCAGTTATGCCATTTTGTCCGAAATATGTGGCGAATCGCTTAAACAGAAGGTAGTGGTATTTCTATGCCAAATTTCCTTGCATTGTTGGTAGCTCGTTCATAACCGGCGTCGGTATGACGTAATATACCCATCAGAGGGTCATATGTCAATACTCGTGCCAACTTCTGCTCTGCGAGGTCGGTTCCGTCCGCGACGACGACCATTCCCGCATGGAGACTCAGTCCCATTCCGACACCGCCGCCGTGATGAAGGGACACCCACGTGGCCCCGCCTACGGCATTGAGGGCGAAATTCAGATACACCCAGTCGGCTATCGCATCTGACCCGTCTTTCATGCTTTCGGTTTCACGATGCGGAGAAGCGACCGATCCGCAGTCCAGATGATCCCGTCCGATGACGATCGGTGCAGATACCCTCCCACTACGGACGAGGTCGTTGAAAAGTTTCCCGGCCTTGGCGCGCTCGCCGTAGCCGAGCCAGCAGATGCGGGCAGGAAGCCCCTGATAGCCGATGTGCTTACGGGCTTCCCTGATCCACATGTGCAGGTGGTCGTTCTCCGGGAAAAGACCCATGATGGCCTCATCGGTTACACGGATATCTTCCGGATCGCCGCTGAGTGCCACCCAGCGGAAGGGTCCTTTTCCGTCGCAGAACAGTTCGCGGACGAAGGCCGGCACGAAGCCGGGGAAGTCGAAGGCATTCCCGACGCCGGCCTGATCCCGTGCCACGCCGCGGATATTGTTGCCGTAGTCGAAGGTGATGGCGCCGCGTTTCTGGAATTCGAGCATGGCCTGGACATGCTCGCCGATGGAACGATAGGTGCGCTCCAGGTAGGTGGCGGGGTCGGTCATGCGCAGATCATCGGCCTCGGCCTTCGTCAGCCCTGCGGGATAGTAGCCGTTCAGCGGGTCGTGGGCCGACGTCTGGTCCGTGACCACGTCGGGCGTGATGCCGCGGCGCACGAGCTCGGGAAGGATTTCGGCGGCATTGCCGACCAGTCCGATGGAGATCGGTTCCTTGCGCTCCTGGTATTCGCGGATGACTGCGAGGGCCTCGTCGAGGTCGTCCATTCTCCGGTTGCAGTAGCCATCGTGAATGCGCTTGTCGATCCGTGCGGCGTCGATTTCGATACAGAGGGCTGCAGCACCGGCGATGGTCGCGGCCAGCGGCTGAGCTCCACCCATGCCGCCGAGGCCGGCGGTGAGCAGGAAACGTCCGTGCAGCGTCCCGCCGAAGTGCTGGCGCGCACATTCTGCGAACGTTTCGTAGGTGCCCTGGACGATGCCCTGGGTTCCGATGTAGATCCATGAACCGGCCGTCATCTGACCGTACATCATGAGTCCCATCGCATCCAGCCGACGGAATTCCTCCCAGGTGGCCCATTTCGGAACGAGGTTCGAGTTGGCGATGATGACGCGCGGCGCAAGGTCGTGGGTGCGGACGACGCCGACGGGTTTGCCGCTCTGGACGAGCAGCGTGTCGTCGGCTTCCATCTCGCGCAGGCAGCGCAGGATGGCATCGAAGGACTCCCAGTTGCGTGCGGCCTTGCCCAGGCCGCCGTAGACGATCAGTTGATCGGGCTTCTCGGCATTCTCGGGATCCAGGTTGTTCTGGATCATGCGATAGGCCGCCTCGATCTGCCATGTCTTGCAGGTGAGTTGCGGACCTCGTGGTGCTCGTACGATGCGCGTCGTTGCCGTCATGCCTCGATTCCTGATTGATGATTGTTGTCTCTCACCCGATCTGCCGCTCGATCTCGGCCAGCGTCTCCTCGCTCAGGCGCTTGCCCTCGAAGATGGACCGGAGGAGCTCCCACGTATAGATGCCCGTGTCGTGACCATCCTTCCAGCGCGCCTGCACCCCGTAGTTCCCCACGGGTGTCAGCGATTCCAGTTCGTTCATTCCGGGAGAGAAGGTCTTGATACCGGCGAAGACCTTCTGCCCCATGATTTCCTCTCCGGTGCAGAAAGCGCACGGACAGGCATCACGAAGATCGCTCAGGAGGATTGCCGAAACGAAGCCGTCCGTCCATGTACTTTCCAGTACGACGGGATTGCGGCGTTTGAGGGAGGTGGGACGTTCCATGCGACAAAGATACGGCGTCCACCCAAGCTGCCCCAGGCCGTGGTCGCAGGCGGTAGTAACGGTTTCCCATCTCGTAGTACATTTGCGGTTCGCCCCGGGCGTGCGGATCCGCATGCCATCAGGGACGGCCGCCCGGTCGCGGCGCACATGAGGGCCCGTCCTGAAACGTCCTATCGCCTTCATGCGCGGCCATCCAGCACCAGCAACAGATTTTCGGTTCATTCCAGTCCATCCCATGACATCCCGCTACAAAAGCTTCGTCTCCATCGAACATCTCGATCAGCACATCGGCCAGCAGGTGACGCTGAACGGTTGGGTCTACGACAAGACGGAAAAAGGCAAACTCGTCTTCATCAAGCTGCGCGACGGCAGCGGCATCGTCCAGTGCGTTCTGTTCAAGCCCAACGTGGACGAGCAGACGGCGGCCGATGCCCAGGCACTGACGCAGGAGACCAGCATTTCCATCACCGGTACGGTCCGTGCCGAACAACGCGCTCCGAGCGGTGTGGAACTCGACGTCCAGAGCATCAAGGTATGGCAGACGTCGAAGGACTATCCCATCACGCCGAAGGAACATGGCGTCGAATTCCTCATGGAGCATCGCCACCTCTGGCTGCGTTCCACGCGGCAGCACGCTATCATGCGCGTACGCTCGGCCGTGGTGAAGGCCATCCGCGACTTCTTCGACGGTAACGGCTTCCGTCTCATGGACTCGCCGATCTTCACGCCGAATGCCTGCGAAGGCACGTCGACGCTGTTCGAGACCGACTACTTCGATCTGGGCAAGGCCTATCTCACGCAGTCCGGTCAGCTCTACGCTGAGGCGAGTGCCATGGCACTCGGCAAGGTCTATACCTTCGGTCCCACCTTCCGTGCCGAGAAATCGAAGACGCGGCGCCACCTCACGGAATTCTGGATGGTCGAGCCGGAAATGGCATACTTCGACCTCAACGACGACATGGACCTCGCCGAGGACCTTGTCGAATACATCGTCCAGTACTGCCTCAAGACCTGCCAGCGCGAGCTGGCGGCACTCGGCCGCGACATCTCGAAGCTCGAGGCCGTGCGTCGTCCGTTCCACCGCATGTCGTATTCGGAAGCGGTGGAATGGCTCAACAGGAACAACGTCAAGCTCAACCGCAAGCAGGCCGACGGAAGCGAGATACAGGTCGACTTCCCATGGGGAGAGGACTTCGGTGCGCCGCAGGAAGAAGCCATCATGCAGCAGTTCGACAAACCCTGCATCATCCATCGCTATCCGACCGAGGTGAAGGCCTTCTACATGAAGCGCGATCCGGACGATGCGAAGGTCGTGCTGGCCATGGACATGCTCGCACCCGAAGGTGCCGGCGAGATCATCGGCGGCTCGCAGCGCGAGGACGATCATGATGCATTGCTGCACCGTCTTCGCCACGAGAACCTCCCGGAAGAAGCCTTCCAGTGGTATCTGGACCTGCGTAAGTACGGTTCGGTACCGCACAGCGGCTTCGGGCTCGGCGTGGAGCGTACGGTGAAGTGGATCACCGGCGCCGAACATATCCGCGAAGTCATTCCGTTCCCGCGGATGATCTACCGCATCATGCCCTGATCATCGCAATGCACCTTCGCACTCTCGGCATAGCCGGATTCGCGAAGTTCGCCGTACGCAGATTATCACATGTACACTTACTTTTCGATCGATCATGACGACACAACAGACCGGAGCTGAAGAAGTACTGTGGGATCTTTCCGATCTCTACAAGTCACCTGCCGACCCCGCCCTTGAACACGACCTCACGACGATCGTCGCACGCGCCGATGCATTCCGTACGGAATGGAGAGGCAGGATCGCGACGGCGTCGGACCAGGACATCGACGCCCTCCTGCGTACGTACGAGGAGCTGACAGAACTTCTCGACAAGATGGGATCGTATACCCATCTCCTGTGGTCGACGGATACGGAGAATCCGGAGAACGGCCGCCTGCTCCAACGCGTACGTGAAATCGGGACGTCGGCGAGCCAGCTCCTGTTCTTCGTTCCCATCGACTTCGCAGCGCTGCCCACCGAGCGGCTCCAGGCTCTCGCCTCGTCACCGCTGCATGCGTCGCGCGCGCACTGGTTCGAGCGCACCCGGAAGTACGGCCCGCACATGCTCGACGAGCGGCTGGAACAGGTGCTGGGCGAGAAGGCTCTGACGGCGCGCTACGCGTGGGTGCGTCTGTACGACGAACTGCAGAATGCCAAGGTCATCGAACTGAACGGACGTGAGTACACGGAGTCGGCGATCCTCAAGCTGCTGTACGAATCCGACCGTTCCACACGGAAGGCCGCAGCAGAAGCCTTTTCGAAGGGACTCGCCGACGGTGTGAAGACGCACGCCTTCATCTTCAACACGGTGCTGGCCGATTGCGCATCCAACGATCGTATGCGCAACTATCCGACGTGGGTTTCCTCCCGCAACCTCGATAACGAAGTGAGCGATGCCACCGTCGAAACGCTGGTATCCGCCGTTGTGGATCGCTATGACCTCGTCCATCGCTTCTTCGCACTGAAGAAGCGTCTGCTCGGTATCGAGGAGATGCAGGACTATGACCGCTATGCGCCGGTCGGAGGCGATCAGACGTTCTGGTCGTGGGAAGATGCGCGGAACATCGTCGTCAAGGCCTATACCGACTTCCATCCGGAAGCGGGCGAGATCGCCGCGATGTTCTTCGACAAGTCGTGGATCCACGCTCCTGTCTACAAGGGCAAGAGCGGTGGCGCCTACAGTGCGGGTACCGTTCCGTCCGCCCACCCCTATGTCTTCATGAACTACATGGGGACCAACCGTGACGTCATGACCCTCGCCCATGAACTCGGTCACGGTATCCATCAGTATCTGTCGCGTCGCCAGGGAATCCTGCTCGCCGATACGCCGCTGACCATCGCCGAAACGGCATCGGTCTTCGGTGAAATGGTCGTTTTCTCCATGCTGATGGAGCGTACGACGGATCCGCAGGCACGCCTGGCGCTTCTCGTCGGAAAGATCGACGATATCCTCGCGACCGTCTTCCGTCAGATCGGCCTCAACCGCTTCGAGAACGCCATCCACAGGGCACGCCGTTCGGAAGGCGAGCTCACGGTGGACAGGCTCAACGAGCTGTGGATGGAAACGCAGCGTGCACAGTTCGGCACGTCCGTCACCCTCACGGAGAACTACCGGCACTGGTGGTCCTATATCTCGCACTTCATGCATACGCCGGGCTACGTCTATGCCTATGCCTTCGGCGAACTGCTCGTGCTCGCCCTCTACGAGATCTACAAACGCGACGGCGGCACCTTCCCGGAACAATACATGGACCTGTTGCGTAGCGGTGGTTCGAAGAGTCCCGAAGACCTGCTTTCACCGCTCGGTCTCGACATCAACGACCCGGCCTTCTGGAACATCGGTCTGTCCGCGATCGAACGCCTGATCTCGGAAGCGGAAGCGCTGGCGGCAACCCAATAAGAATCAGAGGAGACGACGATGGAACGATACGAAACACTCGTACAGGCGCTCAACGACCTGAAGGCACGCGGCTTCACCAGTGACTTCAACCTTGCCGGTGACTGTATCGAATGCACGCAGCTCGCTCTGCGCCTGCATCCCGATCAGTTCGAGATCGTGGAAGTCCATCGCTTCGAGGGAATGACGAATCCTGACGACAGTACGGTACTGTATGCCATCATGTCGCCCGACGGAGTGCGGGGAACGTTCGTGATGGCATACGGTTCCTATGCCGACGGGGTGCATGCCGACTTCATCCGCAAGCTGCAGATACATCCCGGTACGGGACAGAACTGATCAGCGTACCTTCGCCGCGAGCGTCAGCACGGCATCCACGTAGGCAGTACTGTTGTTGTAGTGAAAGATGGCGCTCCTGTGCGAGGCCGGCGTCGTACCCCAGCCATTGCTGCGCAGGTAATTGGCTACGCTGTGTACGGCATCCTGGATCGCATAGAGATCGATCGTGCCGTCTCCATCGCCATCCTGTGCCCATCGCTGATAGCTCGAGGGCAGAAACTGCGTCAGACCGAACGCACCCGCCCAGCTTCCGTAGAGTTTATGGACGTTGATGACGCCACGACGCTGCATGTCGGACAGTGAGCGGAGCTGGTCAATGGCCCAGCGTACCTTGCGGTCGGCCTTCTGGCGTATGAGGCGTCGTACACTGTCCACACCGGCCGTATCCAGCGGTTCACCGGCGATGACCTTCTCGACGTTGCGCTCGATGAATTCCGGTTCGCGGCACAGCACGACGCTGAGGAAGACACTGGGCACGTGATGCTTGCCCAGGATCCGACCGTACTTGGTCTCCACCCAGAGGATGGCCGCCACGACTTCGCGCTGCACACCATAGGTGTGTTCGCATACCGTGAGGATGGAGTCGTTGTTCGAGATGAATTCCTTCACGCGTCGTATGGATGGCGCATTGTAATTATGCGAATAGTCCACTTTCACCGCGTAGTTCGTGACGTTGATCCGCGCGAAGTCTTCGTTGAAGGACGTTTCCGGCTGGGCCAGCAGATCTTCGATGAAGGCCGAATCGACACCGCTCGCGCGTACGATCTGTGCTGCCCTCCGCAGCATGCTCGTGGTATCCTTCGCGCCATCCTGCTGCACGGTTGGTGCAGGGCCACCCTGCACGAGCATGACCGTACCGAAGACGATGCCGAGAACGAGCACCGCAGCACCGAGGGATATGATGACAGGTCGACGGATCATGATGATGTCTGACGTTTTCGAGCCACGATGAATATCTCCGCGCCGGTAACATCCTGATAGAGCCGTGCGATACGATCTCTCGACGAAGGAGAGGGGAGAGACGCGTACCGGCGGAAGACGGTCGTCGACAATCCATACGAACGACGCGTGAGAAGCGTATTCGGATGCTGCCGGCGCACCAGTTCCACAGTCAGCCCAGACGATTCAACGAGTTGTCGTAGTGCACGGTCGGTATAGTGGACGAGATGGACACCGGGCTGATACCAGATCCATCGCGCACCGAATACATGACGCCATGCCGATGCGAAATCGGGAACGCGGATGCACAAGATACCACCCGGCTCGAGGAGTTCAATGCAACGGTCGATCATCGCACGCGGTTCTCCGATATGCTCGAGAACATGCCACATCGAAATGACGGACCAACGTCCCTGGACGTTCGCGACGTCCGCTTCGACATCCAGTCCGATATGCCGTGCATATGCGCGTGCACGTTGTGACGGCTCGACGCCGGCGACATCGTACCCGTTACGACGTACTTCGTCGATGAAGAAACCGTGATCGCAACCGATGTCCAGCCATCTGCCCGGTGGCGGCTGCAAGGCCGACAATTCCCCAAGCAGTTTGTAATATTCGGGATAGCGGAAATAGCGATGTCGTTCCGTCGATGACCGGACCGTCTGCGTCAGCGTGTAGTCCTTTGCGTAGAACGAAGCATCGTCGCCGCGTCGCAGCGACGGATGCGTTACATGAGCCGTGCAGGACGGACAGTAGAGGATCGGAGAGGAGCCGATGCGGCGTTCTTCGAGGGCCGCAGAACATACGGGACAGGTCATGCGGCAAGCTACAGCGAAATCAGGTATTTTATCGTCAGATCGATTCCGCGCCATCCGGCGTCATATAGCGGGAGAGTATACCAATGAAGTACGTCGTCATCGCCATTGCCATGATCATCGCTTCCACAGCGACATTCGCACAGCCGAAGCTGAAGATGGAAGAAACATATGACTGGGGACGTGTGACTCCGGTCGAGACGAAGGGCGAAGCCCACAAGCTCAAGGCCAGGATCATACTGAAGAACGAAGGCGACAAGCTCTTGCGCATCACGAGCGTACGTCCGAGTTGCGGCTGTACCTCGGCGCCTCTCGAAAAGGATTCGCTCGAACCCGGAGAGGAAACGGCACTGAACATCACGCTGAACACACCGAGCAACAACGGTCCTATCACGAAGTACGTGACGATCCAGACGAACGAGATCCAGCACAGCACGAAGACGCTGACGCTGAAGGCCGACATCCAGCGGCCGCTGCAGTTGTCGTCCAGCTTCATCCCGTTCAATCAGGGTGTCGTCGGCCAGGCGATCGAAGGCGCGATGTCCATCACGTCCTATGCCGAGGAGCCCGTCTCGATCAACGTATCGGCGATCACGCCCGGGCTGACGATCAAGTCACCGGCATCCGTCGTGCTGAAGAAGGGAGAATCGTACGGTCTGACATGTTCGTATACGCCGGAAAAGACGGGACCGTTCACGGTCGAAGTGAAGCTCGTCACGACGCTCGCGGACTATACGGATCTGTCCATCACGGGCTACGGTATGGCTGCCAGCGCCGATGCCATGCCGCAGAAGGTCATGGGAGTGACGCCTGCCGCGAAGTGATCGGCCGGTCAGCGTATACGCTCGAAGACGACGATGCCGCCCCATTCCTTCACGATGCGCAGCCGCGGATCGCTGCGCCACCGTTCCGCGTCGTTGACCTTGCAGACGAAGTAGGCAGGCTTGTCGATGTCGCCATCGAGGAGCCACGGCTCCCATGCATCCTGTTCCATGCCGTGTGCCGCAGCGCTCAGGGCATAGGGCTTGTCCGTATAGAACAGATGCGCATAGGACTTCATCACCAGCGGTTTGACGTAGACGTCCTTGCCTCGTAGCGATTCGTACGTATCGAGTGCAGCACCCTGTGTATAGCGTTCGACCTTCGGCGTGACGGTCGGCAGGAAGACGAAGATGAAGAGTGCCACGCTCGACAGCAGTGCGCCCAGTGCACGCAGGGGATACATGCGCTTCCAGACGAAGAAGAGGATCAGACCGGCGGGGAGGAGCAGAGCCACGAAGGGCTCGTATCCTTGCCACGGAACGGGCTGCTGCATCGCGGCGCGAAGGTATTCGTCGCGGAACGTCGGCAGCGCCATCAACGTGTCAACGTACAATCCTGCCAGGGGAACGGCCGCACCGAGCGTCGTCAGGACGAGGCATACGGCGACCAGTCCCGCCGACGTCCACCAGCGCCACCGCAGGCGTCCGCTCAGCCATCGCTCCACCGACAGTGCTGCGAGGAAGGTCAGCGGCAGATACGTCATCGAAGAGTAGTGGACGATCTTCGTCTTGACGACCGAGAAGACGACGAGGACGACCGTCATGAGAACGATCATCCATATCCGCGTATCGTTCTGTTCGTCCGTTTCGTCGTGATTGCGTCGTAACGCTCCGAAGAACAGCAACGATGCGGGATAACAGCCGATGAGGACGACGACGGGATGGTACCAGAAGGGTTGTTCGTGTCCGGCATCGCCCGTCGTGAGCAGTCGAACCTGATAGGCCAGATTCTCCATGATGAATCGGGGTCCGTTCTGGAGGTAGTCGATACCGAACCAGGTCGCTGTCACGGCGATCGTCAGTGCCGTGGCGATCATGACGTTCTTCCACGGCAGCGGCATCCGCTTTCTCAGCACGAACCACGATATTCCCGTCGTGAGCATCACGAGACCGAAGCCGACGGGACCCTTGGTGAGGACGGCGAGGCCGCTGAAGATGCCGGCGGAGACGGGATGCCGGCGCATCATGCCTACGACGCTGAGGAAGATGAGGAGATTGAACAGGGGATCGATGATGCCGGAGCGGAAATAGAAGTGAGGGAGCAAGGAACCCGCATAGAGTGCGGTCCAGAGCAGTCCGGTGCGACGTGAGAACCAGCGCTCGCCGAAGGTGAAGAGGAGGACGAGGGTGATGACGCCGATGATGGCGTTCGGCAGTCTGGCCGCGAATTCATTGATGCCGAAGACCTTCATGCTGAGCACCTGGAGCCAGATGAAGACCGGCGGCTTCTCGTAGAACGGCTGATAATCGATGTGGACGTGCAGGTAGTCACCCGTCACGATCATCTCCCGTGCGCATTCGGCGAAATTGATCTCGTCCCAATCGAACAGACGTACCGAGCCGAGGAACGGGACGAACAGCAGCAGAGCGCCGATGACTATCAGGAGGCGGATGGAACGGGATGACACGGTCTGCTCACGATGGTGTTGAAGCCTGCCGCACAAAAATAGGATGCCGATTAAACCTATCGTCCGAGGGGAGCAACAAAGGCGGCATACATTCCGGAGGGAGAGGACTATGGCAATGCTTGACCCGTACGTCGGGCCATGGACGAGGCGAGAGGCGGCACACCTGCTTCGACGCTCATGTTTCGGAGCGACATCCGCCGAGATCGACAGGGCTGTGACGGATGGTCTGCCGGCCACGCTCGCCACGATGATCGCGCCGCTGCCGGCGCCGGTTCCGCCTGTCGACCCGAGAACCGGCCAGACCTACGTGACAGGGACCTACGACCAGATGATGTCCGCCTATTACAATCGCGTCACCAAGGCCTGGTGGATCGAGCGTATGCTCCTGCAGCCCGTTTCGTTGCAGGAGAAGCTCGTGCTCTTCTGGATGAACCACTTCGTGACGGAGATGGAGGCGGTCCAGAACCCGCAGTACTGCTATGCCATCCAGGACTATCTCCGCATCAACGCATTCGGCAATTTCAAGCACATGGTGAGGGACATCACGCTGATGCCTGCCATGCTTCGCTACCTGAACGGAAACACGAACACCGTCGGCAACCCTAACGAGAACTATGCCCGTGAGCTGCAGGAGCTGTTCACGATCGGCAAGGGGGCCGAAGTCGGTCCGGGAGATTACACGAACTACACCGAGCAGGACGTTCGCGAAGCTGCCCGCGTTCTCACGGGCTGGCGGGACGCACGGCTCACCGGTGAGACGACGTTCAACTTCCGTCAGCACGATACTGGGGACAAACGGTTCTCCGGAGCTTACGGAAACCGGACGATTGCAGGCCGTTCCGGCGCCGATGCGGGAACGGCGGAGCTGAACGACCTCGTCGACATGATCTTCGACCAGGACGAGACGTCACGCTACGTGATCAGGCGCCTGTATCGCTGGTTCGTAAACTCCGATATCGATGACGATATCGAACGTGAGGTGATACGTCCGCTCGCACTGACGTTCCGTCAGAACGGCTTCGTCGTCGGACCGATTCTACGGACGCTGTTCGCGAGCACGCACTTCCACGACGATGCCATGCATGGCTGTGCGCTCAAGAGTCCTGCCGATTTCATCATCGGCCTCCTGAGATCTATCGGATCCTACGCATTGCCGACGGATGCACTCCAGCGGTACCAGTTCTGCAACAACATCGTCACGGCGCTCGCCGCACAGCAGATGGATCCGGGCAGCCCGCCGAACGTCGCCGGGTGGCCGGCCTACTATCAGGTGCCGGACTACTACCGCATATGGCTGAATACGGCGACGCTTCCGCTCCGCAATGGATACACCGATCAACTCATCATCGGCAGAAGGGGCGGGCTGGGGCTGTTCGACAGCATCGCCTATGTCAGGTCCATTCCCGATGCGAACGATCCATACCTTCTCGTCGATGAAGTCAACATGCGGCTGTTCGCCGTCGAGTTTACGGACGAACGTCGTACGGCACTCGTCAAGGACGTGCTGCAGAACGGTGCCCCGGACTATGAGTGGACGACGGAATGGGAGGGCTTCCTTGCCGATCCCGACAATGCGATGATGCGCAGCAGGATGAAGACGAAGCTCGACGGCCTGTTCCGCTATCTCTTCCGTATGGCCGAATTCCAGTTGCTCTGATGTACTACAAGGAAACGAACATGAATCGCAGAACCTTCCTTGCACGTTCCACCGGAGCGATGGCGCTTCCGATGCTGCTCAACGGCCTGCCGGTCAAGGCCTTCGATGGACCGGTCCTGCATCGGTTACTGAACGGCGGTGAGGAAACGGACCACGTCCTCGTGCTCGTACAGCTCATCGGCGGCAACGACGGACTGAATACCGTGCTTCCGCTGGATCAATATGATGCGTACACGAGACTGCGTTCCAACATCGCCATTCCCGAATCGGCGGCACTCAAGCTTACCGATACGACGGCTCTTCATCCCGTGATGACGGGACTGCGGGACCTTTTCCAGGAGAAGAAGGTCGCCCTCGTCCAGGGAGTGGGATATCCCAATCCGAATCTCTCGCACTTCCGTTCGACGGACATCTGGATGTCGGGCAGCGACGCCGACAAGGTCGTCGCCAACGGCTGGCTCGGCCGGTATCTCGGTGGATCCTATCCCGACTATCCTGCAGGCTATCCGAATGCGTCGACGCCGGATCCCCTGGCCATCCAGATATCGGCAGTCGTGTCGCTGGCACTGACCGGACTCAACCAGCAGTCCATGGGCATCGCGCTGCAGGATCCGCAGACATTCTACCAGCTCGTGAGCGGTACCGAGGCGCCGGGCAGTGATCTCCCCTCCGAGCCGTATGCACGCACGAACGTGGAATACGTACGCCAGGTACAATCCCAGTCCATGGCCTACTCCACCGTCATCAAGGCCGCTGCGGACAAGGCGCAGAACAAGGTCGAATATCCGTCGCAGAATCAGCTCGCGAGCCAGTTGCAGATCGTCGCACGCATGATCGCCGGAGGGTTGAAGACGCGTGTGTACGTGGTGACGCTCGGCGGCTTCGATACCCATGCCGCACAGGTGGTGGATGGAGCGACGACCACGGGCACGCATGCGACGCTGCTTACCACCGTCTCCGACGCCATGACGGCATTCCAGCGCGACATCGAAGCGCTCGGTGTCCAGGATCGTGTCGTGTCGATGACCTTCAGTGAATTCGGCCGCCGCGTGGCATCCAACCTCAGTCTCGGAACGGATCACGGAACGGCGGCACCGATGTTCGTCGTGGGCGCGCCGGTGCAGGACGGTATCGTCGGTGTCAATCCGGATCTCGGCGATCTCGACAACGACAATCTCAAGATGCAGATCGACTTCCGGCAGGTCTACGCCTCCGTACTGGAGCAATGGTTCGGCGCCGATCCTGCTGCGGTGCGGTCCATTCTCTTCCACGATTTCGCGACGGTGCCCATCATCCGCCGCATGCCGACGTCCGTCGACGACGTATCGTCATCCGCCTTCGGTATCAATGCCATCGCCCCCAATCCCGTCCGTGGCACGGCGAACATCCGCTATCTCGTCAACGAGGCGATGGACATGCATCTCGCCGTCTACGACAATCTCGGCTTCCACGTGGCAACGCTCGTGAAGGGATATGTGGCGCCGGGATCGTACACCGTTCCTTTCCATGCTGAGGGTCTTCCCTCGGGCAGCTATCTCGTCCGGATGGGCTATGGTGACAGATACAGGACATGGCCGCTCGTCGTCGTGAAGTGACGGCATCGGTCATGGAACGGAAGTCCGGCCAGGGAAGACGATCTGCCGGGCCGTGAACGCCGATCGATGTTCCGGATCGGGCATCGCCGTCCCACGTGCGTGTGCAAGCGGGATGGATCGTCATGCATCCATAACGTCGGTCGGCCTCATGCCGTTTCCACCAGCTTTCTGAGCAGTTCGAGCGAATTGACCCAGGCCCCCTTGCTGATCTCGAAATTATCGCGCTTCTCCACTTCCGACATCAGCAGCTCATGATAGCCACGTTCGCTGAGAGCCAGCAGCGTCTTTCCGTTGCGTTGGGATAACTGGAAGCTCACGATGACCGAGTTGCCCTGCCCGGGTACCGTATCGGCCTCGAACGGCGCGTATCGGAACGAGAATCGTGAGGGGCGCCTGGCCTCCTCGACGATACCGTGGTAGACGCCGTGTTCATCCCAGCGGAAGCGGATCCTGCCGCCGGGCTGCGGGTCGATATCGGCTCCGCCGAAGGCGTACCACGCCGTCACGTCTTCCGGCGTCGTGATCATCGTCCATATCCGCTCCGCCGGTGCCGGGAGCAGGACTTCCAGTTCTATGGTGTTGTCGGTCATGAGGTGGTCTCCGGTTGTAGCGTCCGTAGGGATCGTAGTCCGTACCTCATAGGGTACGGATGTGGTGTGGATCGGATTGTGGTCGATAAGGATGCTTTTTCCGTTGATAGGTTACCGGAAATCATTGACGAACCGTTCCGCATCGTCCGGGAACCGGTCCGTCCTCCATGTCCGGAAGCATGATGACGGCAGGTGGCGATGTCGAGTGTCGTACTCGTGCGGTAGGGTTATCGTGTCGAGGATAATAACTTCGCAGGCTTGGAAACAGTTTAGAGCCGGTATATCCATTCCGTTCGGTAGTTCATGACACGTCGTTCCGTCATCGTATCGATTGTTCTTCTCACAGCCTTCATCCTCGCCGATAGCGTCGGTCTCGGGCAGGAACGGAAGGATCCTTCGCGTCATCGCCTGCTCTGGCGGATCACCGGACCGGGCGCGGTCGGCACCTCGTATCTCTTCGGTACCATGCACGTGCGTGACGAACGGGCCTTCGCCTTCGGCGATTCCGTGCTTCCCGCCCTGCGCAGGTGCAGTGCCTTCGCGATGGAAGTGGATATGGATTCAGTGCAGAACGCTATGATGGAGGGGCAGTTCGAGGGCACAGATGACAGTTCGGCTACCAGCGTGAAGGAGAGAATACGCGCGTGGGCACGCGATGCCATTCTGATGACACCGCAGGACAAACGTATCGAGACGGTCTTCGATAACATCACGATCGGCCGGAAGCCGATGCCGTTGCATCGTGATGACTATCTCCTGCATCTGGATCTCTATCTGGAGCGAATGGCGAAGGCGGAAGGGAAAGCGTGCCACGGTCTGGAGAACGTTGCTACCGTGCGTTCCTACCTGTCGGTCCTGTTTGAAGGCCCAAGCGCGGACTCTACGTTTACCGTCACGAACAATAGGGAAATGGCGGATCGGCAACTGCGCACGCTGGCACTGTACGAGCAAGGTGATGTCGAAGGACTGTATGTCAACATGGGGATCGCTACATCCTCTGCATATATGGACGCCATCATCCATCGGCGCAACGAAGGAATGATCGGTCGCATTACCGGACTGTTGAAGGAGGAATCGACGTTCATCGCAGTCGGGGCCGCGCATCTTTGGGGGGAACGGGGACTCGTTGCACTGCTTCGCAAACGGGGATTCACGGTCGAGCCGGTTGTGCAGACGTTCCAGGATTCCCTACCACCAAGAAATCCTCCGTTCATGCCATATGGGACGCACGTCTTCAGGACGACGGACTCCATTCTCTCCTTCATATCGCCGATTCCATTGCAACAGGCGCCGGCGCTGGTCAGGGAGGCCACACTTTCCCAATTGCCGATGGACGGTGAGATGTTCGTCGGTGCAGATGCAGCCAGACAGGAATCCGTATCGATCATACACCTTACTGGCCTGATGCATCAGGCGAACAGCGACAATACGAGCATGTTCGGCGACATCGTCGAAGGACTATCGACCGATGTCGATACTGTACTATCCGCCCAAGAGAGGATCATCGCTGGCAAGGGCGTATTTCTTGTCAATGCCATCAGGAAGAAGATCCAGTTGACGATGCTGGTCGTCAAGACCGAGTCCACGATGTCCCTCATCATTCTCACGCAACGGGACAGGGATACATCCCTGCTGGACTATATCGAGCAATCGTTGACGATAGGCGAATCGATGCGGATCGATGAAACCTGGGAGGTATACACTGACGATACCCTCGGATTCTCGGTCGACATGCCGAAGGCGGCCGTCACTCGGGAATCGAAGGATTCCGAGGCGAACATCCGCAAGCTATGGCAGCGAATGTATACGGAAGGCAGCGGTGCAAGTACTCTCATGGTCCAGATCATGGATCTCATGCCGGGCTACGTCTGGTCGAACGAACCGTTCAGGACCATTCCTGACATCATGGCTACGGCCATGGGTGCGGAGGTCACGGATACGGTGTATGACGAGCTGCAAGGCTATCCACATTGCATGGCGACATTGACCAAGAAAGGAGAGGTGGCCTGCATTCTCCACCTCGTCGTTCGGGATGGAAGGATGTATCTATTGCTCGGTAACTGGATGGCCGAACATGGGAAGGCATCGGTCGACCGGTTCGTCGCATCGTTCAAACTCCGTCCATTTCGGCGAGTTCAACACTGGCCGATCACGGCATGCATGGATTCGACCTTGATGCTTCCGTTGCCGACGCATACGTCGGGTCCGGAGGCCGAGCATCGTGAAGTTATTGGCCGAACGATCGGTATATATCGTCAGGACACCATTTCGAACGTCATGTGGTTCGTCGGACGGGTGATACTTCCGGAGTATCAGACGTTCGATGGATCCACCGATGCAGCGATGGATACGATCCTTGCAAGAGCCGGTCTGATCGATTCGATGACGGTGGTCGACACGACGATCGTGGACGGTGTCGTTCGTATTCGGGAAATACACAGGCGCCTGGATCGGGGATTCGGCATGTCCGTGCAGAGGACGTTCTTCTGCGGAACGGAGCTGTACGTGCTGTCGTCGCTGATCACCATGCCAACGTACCGCGATAGGCGACTCTGGTCGGCCCCGTTCGACGAAATGACATGTCGGTGCTCGATCGATACCACCACGCGATTCACATCGATGGCCGATCGATTATTCGCCGACGTAGTGTCGGATGACAGCATTCGCAAGGATCGTGCGATGGAATACCTGCGGATGTCGAGAATGAATCCATCCGACTACGATATCTACATGGCACGGTATCGGTCGTGGATGAAGGATCGGAGGGATTCATATGTCGATGCGAAGGACTATGTACTCACCGATCTCTTTCGTCATGATGACGTTCGTACGAGAAGACTGCTACTCGCACTGGCCGATAGTACGAACGACGCACAGACGCGGGCCGATATTCACAATGATGTCATCTCGTATCGTGATATCGCGTCAACCGAACTGCTCGATTCGTTGGTCGGCAGCGGCACGGTACCGGATACGACGTGGTCGCTCGACCTCTTCAGGTGGATGCTGATGGATTCCATCTTGATCGACCCGCTCGCCAGGGTTGCGGATCGATACTATCTGCGGCCGAAACTCCGGGATCTGTATCTCATGACGAAGGGAATTCAGTATGAGACGGAGAGGGTGTTACCCGACAGGGACAAGGCGTGTATCAACAAGGTCGAACGTATTCTGACGACGGTCATGCAGGAAATGGACAAACCGCCTGTCATGACGTCGATGCGGGAGATGCGCCGACAGTACAGCACAATGGTCAACAGTCTTTCTCTTCTTTGGTATCATCGTCATGATAAGAAGGTCATTGGGCTCATGAGATCGTTGATCATGAACCCGCATCAGGATGTGGGACTGGAAGCGATACGGAATCTCGCGACGGCAGGACAACGCCTCGACACACGCAGCATCCGGCGGTTCTTCGCCGATGCCGGTAGAAGGATGTCCATGCTGCGTTTGTGCGACAGTACCCGCAGCATATCCGCCGTTCCGAAATCGGTCCTTACCGATACATCATTGATGGAAGCGCTCATCGTCGAGGAAGTGCAGCGTGTATCGCAAGAGCCATACGGTGAAGATACCTACGATGAGACGGTGCCACTTTTCGGCGAGAAAGGCTACCGCCAGCCATCATCCATCGTCGTCAAGGACTATCAGGAAGAGAATCCGGACTATCGTGGCCGCTGGATACTCGTGAAGTTCAGAACGAATCTGCCGTACGGACCCGACGTCTGGTACGCTGGTATCGCCGGTCCGTTCTTTCCGGATATGCGCGGCCATATCGGAAAACTGTCGTTCGTGACGAAGTACGATGTATTCGACGACTACGATGCCGACGAACATGCCAGACTGCTGATGGAATGGAAGGTGGAACAGGACTCGTATGAGTATGAAGATGCCGCCGATGAGTGACACCACGTTGTAACCGCCCCGCCATCCTGCGTGTCCGAGGGAATGAACATCCATCCTTCACCTCGGAGGTCGTCATGGGCGCACGTTCTCACTACGCTGCCGGACGCTGGCATGCGAACGATCGTCTTGCGGGCAGGGCATATTCGATGACACTCGGTCTGGTGGGTACTGCCGCCATCGTCGTCTACACTGCCGCGATGCTGTTCCACGAAGAGATCGTCGGAGTCATCGTACCGATGCTGCCGAGTACGATCGATGCACGGACCTACTACATCTCCCTGCCGATGCCACCCGATCCGGTTGCGAGTGCAGGAGCACGGACTGCAGAATCCATCCCGGCGAAGACGACGAACGGTAGTCGCCCGGTACCTGTCGCTGATCCGGACGTGACGATCACGAAGACCCTGATTCCGCCCAGGACACCCGGAACCATCATCGACAACGGCAGTAGCTCCACAGTGGGAAATGGAAACGGCAGTGGTAACGGTAACGGAGCCGGTAATGGTACCGGAAATGGTGGCGGTGGCGGAACGACGCAGACCGTGACGCCGACGATCCCCGACGATGGAGAAATATCGTTCGCGGAGGAAGAGCCGGTCTTCGACTATGATGTTCTGAGACGGTCCGTGGTCTATCCGGAAATGGCACGCAGGAATGGTGTCGAAGGAACGGTCGTCGTCAAGGTCTATGTCGACGAACAGGGACATGTGCGAGACGTCAGGGTCCATCAATCGGACCATGCGCTGCTCAACGACGCCGCCCTGCGGGGAGTTCGGGGCATCACGTTCAAGCCCGGGCGTCAGAACGGTCAGGCCGTCGGGTGCTGGCTCTACATTCCGGTACGATTCACGTTGTGATCGTTCGGGCGGTCCCTCATGTCGCTGCATATCACGAACGGATAGCGATGCGGTATCGTATGGTGTCTCGAATGCCGTTCCATGCGGAAGTGAATGCGGTGGTTCATCCTGCGCGACCGACAGTCGAAACCGGAATGCCGGTAGATTGTCGTTCATGATGTGCAACCCGGCGGTGCCGTCATGCGTATCTCGCCGTTTTCCTGCGCCGACTACCGGCGAAAAACCCGGAATAGTTTCCATCGCGGAACGGACATCGTCCCGTCCGGAATAGGATAGACTACCAGTAGATTGCGCGCTGAATGCGCGGAGTGGAGAATGCGTCGTCTCGTACTTGCTGTTACATTTCTCGTCTGTGCCGTCGGGATGTCCGGACAGGTCCGTCCGGACTGGGCCCTGGGCACACCATTGCCGGAAGCGCTGTCAGGACATGGTGCCGTCATGGTCCATACCGGCGACGTCCTCGTCGTAGGTGGTCTGCGTGCCGATGGTTCGACGAGCGATCGCTCATACGTCATCGATGGCAGGACGGGTGCCGTACGGCTCACGGCCAACACGATGGCGACGTCCCGCTGCCTTGCTGCCGTCCTGGAACTGCGTCGTCCGGACGGCAGTAGCGAAGTCTACGCCATCGGCGGATATACGGGTGGCGGCGGATCGTATTCGAGTACGGCGACGATCGAACGTTGTACCTACATTCCGGCCATCGATCAATGGCGCTGGTCCGCGGTCGGCTCGCTTCCCGTGGCCCTTGCGGAGCCCCGCGCCGTATTCAACGGCGGTGATCACATCATCGTCTGCGGCGGCCGCGTACAGACCGCTGCCGCACTCGGTACGGGTACGGTCTCCGCCACCACCGCACGGATACACAGGCAGACGGGGGCGGTCGACAGATTGTCGGATATGAGCGTCGCGCGCGTCGGTCACGCACTGATGCGTCAGATCAACGCCGTCGGAGCCCTCGAAGTCATCGTCGCCGGAGGCGAGGCGTCCGGCGTGCCCACGACGGAGCTTCTTGCCGGAACGTCATGGGATGGACGGGCCAACCCGCCGCGCGAATTGCGCTCGTATGCCGTCGCGATGGGCGATCCTGCCGGTATCGCGCGCATGAGTGGCGGACGGAATGCGACGACGACACTGTCGACGGCGGAGTGGTACGACGTGAAGAGTGGATGGCGCGGTATGCCGCGTCCCCTCGTCGCGCGCAGTCATGCCGCCTCCACCCTCATCGCCGGTCCCCGCGATACGGCCATGGCCTATCTCGTCGCCGGTGGCCGCGCATCGGATCCCGTATCCGATGTCGAAGTCTTCACATTACCTACGAGCTCCGATCCTGCGGGATTCTGGGAGGCCATCGCCTCGACGCCGTTGCGTGTGGATGCGACGGGCCTCGCCATCACCGACAACAATCTGCCCGTCGTAGTCGCGGGCCGTGAACGTACGGCGCCGACGAAGGCGACGATGTGGCTGCGTCCGGTGAGATGGACCGCACCCGCCTATGATCCTACGGAAGTGGGCGCGCGGAGCGACAGCGTCCTGATCGTTCTGGAAAACACATGGCTCCTTCCCCTCACGGTGACGATCAGACAGGAACAGGGCAGTGCCGAGTTCCTCGTGACGGCCGATACGGCCGCCCTCGTACTGCCGGCGGGATCGAAGAGAATCATCACATCATGGTTCCGTCCGTCGGTTCCCGGCCAGCGCGCATCGGCCATCGTCATCGACTATGGTCCGATCCAGGATACGATACCCTTGCGAGGTACCGGGCTTTCGTCGACGGTTCGCGTACTCGCCGCATCGATCGATGCGGGTGACGTCGCCGTAGGAACGTCGGATACCGTATGTGCCGATGTGCTCGTCAACGACGGTTCCGATACGTTGCGTCTCGACTCTCTCGTCATGACGCCTCCCGACCGGTTCACGGTGCTGTCGCCGAAAGGTGTCGTACGTGTAGCTCCGGGCGATACGCTTCATGCCTGTATCGTCTTCGCACCCCAGGTCCGTGGTGCCGAAGGTGCCACGCTCGAATGTCATTATGGAGCCCGGCATATTCCCGTGGCGACGGTCGGCAAGGGTATCCGTACGTATGCCATCGCGACCGGCTCGACGACGTGCGATACGGTGATGGCGACGCGGGGTACGGATGTGCCGACGTTCGTGACCATACGTAATCCGGGAGACGGACCCATCGTCGTGAATGCTGTGAACGTCATCGCAGCGCGACAGGATCTGTTCTCCGTCGGTACGTCACAACCCATTCCCTTCACGCTCGCTCCCGGAGCGACGGTCGTCGTCGACATCATCCTGCACGTCCAGCGTGAAGCCAGGGAGCAGGCTGTCGTGCGCTTCGTCTCCAACAGCGATACGGCAGTCGAAGCTCCGGTCTGCATCGTGATCCGTTCCCGTACCATCCAGGCATCGCGCGACAGCATCGAGATCGGTCCGCTTTGTGCGGGCGACAGCGTCGATATCTCCGTGGATCTGACGAATGCAGGTGCATTCGATGTCATCCGCATCGACAGCGTCATCGTGACGGGCGATCCTGCCATCACGATCGATCCGGTCAACGGCGTCGAATTGCAGCCGCGTTCGTCGCTGCCCATCGTATGTACCCTGCGATCATCGGTATCGGGCGACGTGCGCGGGACGATTTCCGCGCGTGGGCCGTTCGGTTCCATCGACATACCTGTCCATGCTCTCGTACGTCCGTCGATCGGCGCGGCCATCGCCGATCGTTCGACGAGCGTCGGACTCGTCGACACGGTGAGCATCACGTTCGCCGATCCGGCGATGAGAGAAGCCCGATTCCGCATCGAACTGCCGTACCGGGCACTGGATGCACGCCGTGTCGTCGGCCGTTCCGCCGACGACGGAATCGACGAAGCCGCATCGTCACTCGTTCATGAAGGTAACGGAACGTACAGTCTTCGTGCGGCATGGACGAAGGACGCTTCCGTCGAACGATCCCTCGGTATCGAGGTGGAGGTCCTCCGTAGCGACCTGTCCGCAGCGACGGTCCATGCATTGTCCGATCCGCTCATCGATGTCTGTCTCGACGTGAACGAAGCGACGGTGTTCATCGCCGGTGCATGCGGCCCGGATGCCGGTGTCGTTGCCGGACGACAGACGCTCGTGGCGCGATATGCCGGAGCGGGCCGTGACGAAATCGACATCGTCGTCGACGATGTCCTGAACGCCCCTGCCCATGTCGAGCTCTATGACATCCGCGGCATCCTTCTGCATTCACTTCCTCTTCCGTCGTCTCCCGCCGGTGCTGCCGCTTCCATGCCGGCCGCCGGTATTCCCGACGGTGTCTGCGTCGTGCGGCTTCGCCGTACCGATGCGGGCGACGTCGTAACCCTCCTGCACGTTCTTCGGTGAGATCATTGATGAAGCAATCTCTTCTTGTTGTAATGCTGTGTTGCGTCGTTCCATTGCAGGCGCAGTTCCACGACCTGGAAATCGGTGTGATGGGAGCTGCCACGCTGAACATGCATCGCGGATCGTTCTCCACGTCGAGCGGCCTTGACGAATGCGGGACGTTCAGCGATGCACTGACACCAGGTCTGATGATCGGTAACGACGTCCTTGCCCGTATCGGCGATCGATGGGGATTGTCGGGACGACTGTTCTACTATCGTGCCGATGGTTCCTTCACGTCGCCGACGGGAACGACGCCGCGTGTACGGCTCGCCGACGGAACGCTCGTACCGCTGGTATCCGAATACGCCCTGACGACGGATCTCGACTACATCGGACTCGAAGCGCTCGGCAAGTACTTCGTCGTGCCCGATGTCTACGTCGCTGCCGGACCGCAGGTGGGCTATGCGATGCGAACGGCGTTCGAGCAGCGCGAAGACATTCTCTCGCCCTCCAATCTGAAGTTCTCCAACGGATCGTCGTCCCGCGTCATCCTGGCCGGATCGTTCGAACGGACGTCGGTAGACGTCAACCGCCAGCTTCGTCTCGGCATCACGGCAGCCGTGGGTATGGACCTGACCCTATCGGGCAACTGGCGCCTGAATCCCGAAGTAGGCTTCACGTATGGTCTGACGAACGTCCTCTCGACCTTCGACTGGAAGGTCCATACCATCCGCGCAGGAGTGACGCTCGGCTATGTACTGAACGCGCCTGCAGCGGTGATCGTCACCGAAGCCGCACCTCCACCTCCGCCTCCACCGCCCGTTCCTTCCATGCCCGCCAACCTCGCGTTGAACATCGAAGGTGCATCGTCGATCACGATCACGGAAACGCGTCGCAGCGATCTGTTCCCGCTGTTGCCCTACGTCTTCTTCGATCATGCGAGTTCCGTCATTCCTGCGCGATATCGTGACCGGAAGGGAGAAACGGAATCGTTCGATCCGCTGACGGCAGCGGACAGTGGCCTCGCATCCTATCACGACATGCTCAACATCGTCGGTCAACGGTTGCGCGAGCGGCCGAGTGCACGGATCACGTTGACGGGACACCGGGAACCCGCCGACGGCGAAGCATCGTCTTCGCTCTCGATGGAACGTGCCGTCGCTGTACGTGACTATCTCCAGCGCATATGGAATATCGAACCGTCGCGCATGGACGTCGCAGCGCGTGAACTGCCCTCCGTCGTCTCCAACCGGAACACCGACGACGGTCGTGCCGAGAACCGACGCGTGGAAATCACGACGAACGATCCGGCCATCGTAGCTCCCATACAACGCCGGACCATCCGCCGCGAAACAGACCCCGACATCGTCCGGTTGATTCCTCTCACGCAGCCCGTTTCGGCATTCACGGATGCCGCCACGATCCGCATCATGGCACCGAACGGACGTGTGCTCATGGACAAGCCGTACCACGTAGCATCGCAGGAAACCGTCGCATGGACGCTGAACGCCGACGACATCGCTTCCGTGCTGGGAACAGCCCAACGCGTCGACCTCGTCGCAGAACTCACGGCGACGGAGAACGATGGAACGTCGCGCAAGGCCACACGAACGATCCCCGTACGCTCGATGATCCGCTCGGCCCGATACGACGATGAAATCGTCAACGACTCCACCGTGGAACGCTTCAGTCTCATCTTCTTCGACTACGACACGCCGACCATCAGCACGTTCAACACGACGGTGATGGACCTCATCCGGGCCCGCTGCCGTACGACGTCGACGGTGCGTATCACCGGTCTCACGGACCGTACCGGTAATCCGACGTACAACGAAGACCTGTCCCGTCGCCGTGCGGCTTCGGTCGCCGACGCAATCAAGGCACGGATCATTCCGAATGCCATCGAGTCCCGGGGGCTCGGACCCAATCTTCTTTTCGACAACGATCTGCCCGAAGGCCGGTTCTACAATCGTACCGTGCTGGTCGAAGTCGTGACACCACTCGACAGATGAGGACGGAATCCATGAACCATCTCGTCCGCTCTGTTCTCATCGTTTCTCTCGTCGCACTCGCCGGCATCCAGGCCTCTGCGCAGTCGAGCCTGTCGATCGTCGATGCACTGCCGCCGTATCTCCTGTCGTGCCGATTCACCAATAACGGTCACTTCTCGATCTCGACGAAGTACACGGGTACGCCGACGACGATCATCTATCGTGAGGACGGTACGGGGAATCGTCCGGTGAACTATACGTCGCACGTCCACCTCTACGTCGACGGTGTGGTCTATCAGATGGCCTACGAAGAAGACACGACGACGCGTACCGCACCACCACCGCATCCTCTCGCCGTGAAGCGGATGTATCCCGATACCGTTGCCGGCCGTCCGCGCATCAACGTCGACGTCCAGGCGCTGACCGTCGCCGAGAAGGACACGATCAGGGCCACACTGACGATGGAGCCCGTGCTCCGCTCGGGTGGTGCCTTCATCAGATTCACGATCACCGTCGACAACCGTGGTACGCGTCCGCACGATATCGGTGCGCTGCTGCTGGTGGACACGAAGATCGGGGCCAACGACCGTGCTCCCATCGCGACGGCCTATGGCTACTCGGGGGTGGAAACGAAGTACGAACGGAAGGTGGCTCCTGGTCTTCCCGCGTTCTGGCTCGCACTGGAGGGTACGCCGACGGCACCGGGACTCGTCGCACGCGGTAACCTGCGCGGTACGGAGCTGATCGAACCCGATGAGATCATCTTCGGTAACTGGACGGACGACCCGACGCGCGGCATACCCGGATTGTATCGAACGTTATGGAAGGGACGTCCGATCTCGCCGGCAGGATATACCGACAGCGCCATCCTGCTGTTGTGGGATTCGGAGGACCAGCCTGCGGGGCTTCGCCGTATCGTGGCTGCGACGGAAATCGGTATCGCCGATTCACTCAGCGTGCTCACGGGTGGTGGAAGCGGAGGCGGTAATCCCGGCGGTGATGGCGGCCTGGCATTGGCGGGGCAAGGCGGATGTCTCGAAGTGGAGGCGATCACCGAGCGTCCGTGCGGCGACCCGTCATGGAGCGTCTATGCACCCGATACCGTCCAGACGATCTATCTGGTCACGAACCTCGATACGGTGCGTGCGGCATCGGTTCGCCTCGTCGTCGGTGCACAGCCACGTGGTGTCCAGGCCATCGATACCGATGTATCCGTCATCCAGGACCCGCTCGCGGCCAGAGCGACGGGTGTGGGTCTTCTTTCCTTCGCTGTCGCGCCGCGTCTCGCCGACCACACGTACGAGATTCCCGTTACCGTCGTCCGCAACGGTGCGGATACCGTACTGAAGGACTCCGTCTGCATCATCGTACCTGGTGTGGCGGCCCGCATCAAGGCGAGAGACCATCTCACCGTGCCTGTCTGCCCCGGTGAGACGGATACCGTGGACGTCACCGTCGACCTCGATGGTCCCCGCTGTCGTCAGGTCGTCGGTGCCACGATCATCGATACCCCATCGCCGACGCTCGCACAGGTTCTTCAGCCCTTGCCGATGCTCGCAGCGAACGGAAGCGGCAGGATCCGCGTGGCCGTATCGCCTGCGACGGAAGGTCAGCAGCAGGTACGCATCGCAGTACACGTACGTGATGAAGAAGTGCTCGCCCCGGGAGATACGACGTGGGTGGAACTGCGCGATACGCTGACGCTGACGATCGTCGGACGTCCGGCGGAGTTCGCTTTCGTACCGGCCATCGACAGTATCGATCTCGGTGACGTATGTATCGGCGATTCGGTCGACGACGACCTGATCGTCCAGAATCTTGGTGGATGCGATGTAGAACTGACGGCCGCTCTATGGATCGACGATGCGGGCGGGACGTTCAAGGCCATCCCCGATTCGATCGTGGCGCGCAGGATCGGCCGCGCATCGCGCAACGAACTACCCCTCGTGGCATTCGGTCGTCGTCCGGGTGTCGCCGTCGGCAAGCTACGCATCACGAGTCCGGCCCGGCCGCAACAGCGTGACGTGACCGTTCGCGTCAACGTCGTACGTCCAGCCTATACCATCGCCGTCGATACCGTCGAGTTCGATACCGTATGCCCCAATGAGCGCACTGTGCGGATGCTCGGCATCTACAATCCCACGCCATGTTCCGTATCGATCGATTCCGTGACGGTAACGGATCCGGGTGGACGTATCCGTATGACGTCGAGCGATGGCTTCACGATCTCGGCGCGGGGCAGGGTGACGATTCCCGTCGTCGTCGAAGCTGTCCAGGCCTCGGATATCGTCGTGCCTCTCACCATCCACTCCGTCGAGGCGGGCGACCAGCAACGTACGGTGCATGTCGTGGTCCGAACACGGCAGCTCGCACCGTCCACGCCGTCGCTGGAGCTCGGTGATGTACGGAAGGGAACGACGGTCGTTGATACCGTCGAAGTAACGAACGTCGGCGATGCGCCGATGACGGTCACCTCGTTGCGTCTTGCCGGAACATCAGCGGCGGATTATGCCGCCGTACCTGCCGATGGAAGGGCCTTCCCCTTCGTCCTCCAGCCGTCGGAGCGATTCGACGTGCGCGTGACCTTCACGCCGAGCGATATCGAGACGAGGCGTGCGACGTTGATCGTGGCTACGACTGCCGCTCCGTGTGCAGTTCTGCAGCCCATCGTCCTTACCGGACGCGGGGTGGTGCCGATCATGGACATCGCCACCTCGCGTATCGGTGCCGGTGCAGTTTGTATCGGTACAGCCGTCGATACGACGATCACCATACGCAATGCCGGAAACTCGACGTTGCGGCTGACGTCCATCACGATACCCGTGAACGAAGCATCGTTGTCGACGACAGCGTCATTGCCCATCGCCATCGACTCCGGTATGAGCGTATCGTTGCCGCTGCAGATCGCACCGCGCGTTCTGGGCACGCGTACGCTGAACATCCATCTCGAACATGACGGTGAATGGCTGTCGCCCGTCGATACGACCATCGACGTTTCCCTTCGCGGAGTGCTGTGTGCCGATGTCTCCATCGATACGATCCGTGCCGACGTCGGTACCCGTATCGACATTCCGGTGCGGCTCCGACCGAGGTATGCTCTCGCTCCCGATTCCGTGACGTCGCTGCTCGTCGGTTCGGCGGCGCCATTGCATGTCCAGGTGCGTACGGACAGGGCCCAGGTCGATGTCTCGAACGCCGATGAAGGGCTTGCCGGTGCATCGGTGGCCGGCACGACCATCGTACCGGGACTCGTCGATATCGAACGTCTGGACGTCGTTCCCACGGCGATGGGCGATGTCGTCACGATCCTTCGCGCGGAGGTCCTGCTTGGTCCCCAACGGACGAGCCCCCTTCTGCCTGCGGTCGTGAGCATGGCCAACGGCGACGTCGAACTGCGTATCCTTCCCGGTCTGCTCCAGGCCGACCGGTGCGCTTTCGACAATCGAACGGTCGAGGAGCGGCCGATTCCGGCGGTGTGGAATGCAGGCAGTGGAATCGTCGTCTACCTGCCCGATGGCAGGAGTGGGGAGCTGCGCATGACGACGCTCGCCGGAGCCGTCGTCCATACGGTATCGTTGCCGCAGAGCGGCGGTGGTACGATGTCGCTGCCGATTCCCGACGGAGTGGCACACGGATGGTATGGCCTCGTCCTTACGACCGACGATGGCCAGATCGTACGTACGGCCATGCTGCTGCCGTAGCACGGCATGAGCGGACGGTCTTCCCCTATGTATGCCCGTAAATGAAGAACGCCGGTCCGAACGAACGGACCGGCGTCGGCATGTGATGTCTGATGGTGTGTCTGGCCTTACTGGGCCTTGGACTTCGTCGAGCGCTTCTGCGGTTCGTCCGACAGCTCGAAGAGCGGCGGTGCGCCGCGTTCCACGACGTCGCGCGTGATGATGCACTTGCGGACGTTGCGCTGATCGGGCAGGCCGTACATGATGGGATTCATCATCTCTTCCATCACACCGCGGAGTGCGCGGGCGCCCGTGCGGCGCAGTTTGGCGCGATGCACGAGTGCGATCAGCGCTTCGGCTTCGAATTCGAGCTGGACGCCTTCGAGCAGCAGCAGCTTCTGATACTGCTTCACGAGGGCATTGCGCGGATTCGTCAGGATGTCGAGCATGGCTTCGTCGCTCAAGGGATCGAGCGACGTGATGACGGGCAGGCGGCCGATGAATTCGGGGATGAAGCCGAACTTCATGAGGTCATCGGGTTCCACGAACTTCAGCAGTGCCGGAGTGTCTTCCGCGGCGGCTGCGAGGGTGGCCGTGAAGCCCATCGTCGACGTGCGCCTGCGACGGGAGATGATCTTCTCGAGTCCTTCGAAGGCTCCACCGCAGATGAACAGGATGTTGCGCGTGTTCACGTAGATCAGCGGCTGTTCCGGATGCTTGCGTCCGCCCTTCGGGGGGATGCCTGCCACCGTGCCTTCGAGAATCTTCAGGAGGCCCTGCTGGACGCCTTCGCCGGAGACATCGCGGGTGATACTGGCGGAGTCGCTCTTGCGCGTGATCTTGTCGATCTCATCCACGTAGACGATGCCGCGTTCGGCACGCTCGACGTTGTAGTCGGCATTCTGCAGCAGGTTCACGATGATGGATTCGACGTCGTCACCCACGTAACCGGCTTCGGTCAGCGTCGTGGCATCGGCGATGGCGAACGGAACGTCGAGGATGCGGGCGAGGGTCTGGGCGAGCAGCGTCTTGCCGGTACCTGTCGGCCCCAGCAGGAGGATGTTGCTCTTCTCGATCTCGACGTCGTCGAACGGGCTCACCATGTCCTCGGCCTGGATCCGCTTGTAGTGATTGTACACTGCAACGGAAAGGACTTCCTTGGACTTGTCCTGCCCGATCACGTAGGAGTCGAGCTGGCGCTTTATTTCCGATGGGCGCGGGAGTGACTTGAGATCCGTGCGCAGCGTCGTTGCCGGCTGATTCTTGCGTAGGATCTCGACGGAGTTCTGTACGCAGATGTCGCAGATATAGACGCCTTTACCTGCGATCAGGCTCGTGACTTCCCGTGAGCTGCGTCCGCAGAACGAACAATGCAGCTCCTCGGGTTGTCCAGTGTTATCGGTTGTCGACATTAATATCCCCCAGGAATCGACGTCAACTTACGCTGAAATTTCCGTTGTCGGACGCTCCAGCACCTTGTCGATGATTCCATAGTTCATGGCCTCTTCGGCCGACATGTAGTTGTCCCGGTCGGCATCCTTCTTGATCATCTCGTAGTCCTTGCCCGTATGCTTCGAGATCACGCCGTACAGCGTATCGCGAATGCGGAGCATTTCCTTCGTGTAGATCTCGATGTCGGCGGCCTGGCCTTGCGTACCGCCCAGGGGCTGGTGCATCATGATGCGCGAATTGGGCAGGGCGAAGCGCTTGCCGTGGGCGCCGGCGCAGAGCAGGACCTGGGCCATCGACGCGGCCATGCCGACGCAGATGGTCGAGACGTCCGGCTTGACGAACTGCATGGTATCCTAGATGGCCATGCCGGCCGATACGCTGCCACCGGGTGAGTTGATGTAGAGCGAGATGTCCTTGCCCGGATCCTCGCTCTGCAGGAAGAGCAACTGGGCGATCGTCAGGCTGGCCACATAGTCATCGATCGGCGTGCCGATGAAGATGATACGTTCCTTGAGGAGACGCGAATAGATGTCGTAGGCACGTTCGCCACGGCTTGTCTGCTCCACGACCATCGGGACGAGCTGGTTATGCATGTGTCCTCAGCAACAGGTTCATTAGACAAGTGATTGTTCCGAGTCCACGTTGACGTCGTTGATGATCGCATAGTCTACCAGCGTGTGCAGCGCCTTCTCGGCGAGAAGTTGGTCGCCGACGCCGCGGTTCTGGCGCATGAGCATGCGCATCTGGTCCTCCGGCATGCCGTACTTGACGGCGGCCGAGGCGATATCCTCGTCGGTTATCTGCAGGGATTCGGCGTCGATGATCTTGTTACGGATGATTTCCCACCGTACGATACGCTCGGCCGTGGGCTTGAGCTGCGGCTCCAGGTCGTGCGCCGTGAGCTGTTCGAGGCCGGGTGCACCTTCATTCCTCTTCTTGAAATCGTCGAAGAGCTGATGGATGACGCCATGGACGAGGGAGCCGGGAATCTCGAAGCTGTGGGCCTGGACGAGCTGGTCGACGATCTGGTTCTCCACTTGGTCGCGGGCAGCGTCCTCGTAGTAGTGCTGGAGCTGGTGCTCGTCGTCGTGGCGCACTTCCTCCGTCGTGGTGAAGCGTCCACCCGTGACCTGCTCGGCGAATTCGTTGGTGAATTCGGCGGGCACGACCTTCTGGATGTCGGTGACGGTCACACGGAAGCTCGGAGGCGTCTGGTTTTCGTCGGACGTCTCGGCAACGTAGGAGAAGTTGTCGCCCACCTTGAGGTTCATGAGCGAGTTGCGCAGATGCATGTCCAGGTTCTCGTCGTCGAGGAAGACACGTTCTTCGCGGGCTTCCTTGCCGAGGAGCGGCGTGGACGTTTCGCGGTCGAGTTCGTGCATGGTGATCGTGGCTACGTACATGTAGTCCGTGATCTGCTCCGCAGGCTCGAAGCTGGCGGCGCGGAGTGCGATGCGGGCGATCTCCTCATCGACATCGGCATCGGTGACGGCCTTGACAGGACGATTGACGACGAGGCCGCGATAGTTGCCGAGTTCGAATTCGGGGAGAACTTCGAAGCGGATCGTGAAGGTCACGTTGCCCTGTTCCTTCTGGATATCCGTAAGGGCGGGCTGACCGACGACGTTGATCTTCTCGGCGGCGACGAAGGAGCGGAATTCGGCATCGGCAATCGAGTCGAGTGCTTCGTTCTCGATGCCGCGGCCGAACTGCTGTTTGATGATGTTGAGGGGGACCTTGCCCTTGCGGAATCCCTTGACGGCGATGCCGGCCTGGGCCTGGACGTAGGCTTGATCGTAATGTGGACGCAATTCAGCATCCGACAGCGTGATACGAACCTCCCGGCGACAACCGTCGAGGTCGATGAGATTGCGTTCCAACGAAAGACTCCCTGTAGAAATACACATCGTGCGGAAGGAGAGACTCGAACTCTCACGGTGTGAACCGCCAGATCCTAAGTCTGGTGCGTCTGCCAATTCCGCCACTTCCGCGAAGACAGCAAAGATACGGCGTTCTGTTCTAGCCCACCATAGCAAAAACGAGGCCGATCTTCGTGCAGAATCAGGCACATGGCCCCTATCGCAGGAGCGTACCGTTCGGGACGGAAGCGTCGGGAACGGCGAGCACGACAGCACCGTCTTCCCGGTGAAACCCGGTGACGAGCACCTCGCTCACGACAGGGCCGATCTGCTTGGGCGGAAAATTGGACACACAGACAACCTGTTTTCCGATAAGGGTTTCCGGAGAATAGAGGTCGGTGATCTGGGCGCTGGAGCGCCGTACGTCGCCTCCGCCGAGGTCCACCCATAGCTTGTAGGCCGGTTTCCGGGCCTCGGGAAAGGGTTCGACCTTGACGATGGTGCCGACCCGTATTTCGACCTTTTCGAAGTCCTGCCAGGTAATCATGGTGATCGGAGGTCATGAGTGTTGTTGCGGATAGCCATAAATTTACGCCATGCCTGATATCCTCATCGTCGGTGGCGGGCTCGCCGGTATCGCCGCCGCCGCCGAAGCGGCGCGCGAGGGATGGACCGTGACGCTGGTCGAAGGGCACCCCTACCTCGGCGGACGTGCCCGCTCCTTCATGGACCGCACCACGAACGAAGTCATCGACAACGGACAGCATGCCATGATGGGATGCTATCACGCCATGCTGGGTACGCTACGCATCCTGGGAACGGACCATCTGATCCACAGGCAGCCGGCACTGAAGGTGGCCTTCGCCGATGCTGCAGGCCGTACCGACATGCTCGATGCGTCGAAGGCTCCCGGCAAGTTCGGCGTGGCGCTCGGCATCTGGCGTCTGAAGCACCTGCCGCTGCGTTCCCGCATCGCGGCCCTGTGGTTCGCCGCACGCATGCAGTATGGCGGGATCCGCACCGACGGTATGACCTGCCTCGATCTCCTCCGTGCCGAAGGCCAGCCTTACGACGTCATCCATCGTCTCTGGGAACCCATCATCCTGGCCACGCTCAATGCTCCGATGGACAAGGCGGCGGCCAGCCTTCTTCTCACCGTCCTGCGCCGGGCCTTCTTCGGCGATGCCGAGAACTCCTGTCTCTACCTGCCGTCGGCAGGTCTCTCCGCCTTCGTCGAACCATTGGAAGATCTTCTCACCGCAGGCGGGGGACGGGTACTGACCAGCACGTCCGTCGAGGCCTGTACCACGTCGGACGGGCGCATCGCGGACGCCCTGTTGACGACGGGCGAAGTCATCGTGGTGGATCGCATCGTCTTCGCCGTGCCGGCACGGTCCCTTCACCGCATCACGGTCGACGGCAATACCTTTCCCCTGGGTTCCGTGCCCGAGCCCAGCCCCATCGTCAGCGTCTATCTGTGGTATGACCAGCAATGGCTGGAGCACGACTTCGTGGCGACGCTGGACACGACGATCCAGTGGGTGTTCAACAGGCGGCTGCTGACGAAGGCCGATCCGAACGTCGTGACGTCCTATCCCGGACACGTGGCCGTGACCGTCAGTGCCGGATCGGAGCTTGCAGGACGTTCGTCGGAAGAGATCGTGACGGTCTGCGACCAGGAGTTGCGCAGCCTGTTCCCGTCGGCCCGGAATGCCGTGTTGCTCCATGGCGTCGTTCTCAAGGAACGGATGGCGACCTTCCTGGCCACGCCTGAGGTCGAGCCATTGCGTCCGTCCGCCGCGCTACCGTGGCCGAATGCCGCATTGGCGGGGGACTGGACGGCGACCGGTCTGCCGGCGACGATGGAGGGGGCGTGTCAGAGCGGCGTCGATGCCGTCAGGCTGCTGGCGTGAATCTGAGCCGTTCGGGAACGGTGGTATTGACGCGGCGTACGATGGCGATCATGACCCAGCCTGCCAGCATTCCCATCACGAAGCCGCCGAGCACGTCGCTCGGATAGTGTACGCCCACGTAGACGCGCGATAGCGCGATGATCACGGCGATGCTCCACCACAGGATGCGCCGGTGCGGATAGAACCAGGCAAGGATCATGGCTGCCGCGGCATTGTTCAACGCGTGGTTGGAGGGGAACGAGCCGCCGCCACTGCCAGCCAGTTGATGGACATCGCCGAGCGCGAGGTAGGGACGCAGCCGCTGTATCGGTTCCTTCAGGAGATGGTGGCTGGCGGGGTCGACGATGGCTACCGTCACCAGAAGCGCCGCCGCGCACCAGCGCCCGCGCGCACCGCCCCATATGAGCAGGGCGAGGATGCCGGCGACGTATACCGGACGCCAGTAGGTACTGGATGTGACGATGGGCATCAGTGTGTCGAACACGCCGTTGGACCAGCCATGGTTGATGGCGTAGAACAACCATACATCGACGGTGTACAATGAATCCATAACATTCCCGTGATAGCGGTCCGAAACTACGGAGAAGCACCGTCTTTCGAGGTCTGGAGCGGCTTCCGCCGGTGTGGAGAACTATTCGCCACGACATGGTCGGAAACATTTTATCCACACGGACCTTGGATGCATTGATCGGACAGAACGGGCACCCTATTTTGCCACCCGTCGCAACCGGACAGACTCGCAGCATAAAGAGGAAAATCCACACGCGGCGGCCAAGACCTTTCTAGCACGTTTCGTCAACACCGCGCAGTATCCCCGGTACTGCACGTCGGGAACAAAGACGGTACGATACATTGGTCCTCTGAGTCTTGCTGCCTCACAGTCCGGTCACGACGCTCGCCTTCGTCGGTATCAACACATTGTTCCCTGTTATCAGTTGGTGGCCTTTCGCCTCATGGCGGAGTCGTCGCCAGGACGCTGTGTCTGTCGCCATCATTGCGTGAAGCTGGGGGGGAGAACCCAACGCCGCAGAACAAACAAAGCTCACACGGAGGATTGAATGAAGATCACGCGACGCTTTACGTCGTCGACTGCCAGCCCGTACGATCTGGTCCAGTACACGCGCCGTTCGTCCATCCTGCGCAATCCCGACGGATCCGAAGTCTTCAAGATGGAGGACATCGAGGTTCCGGCGCAATGGTCGCAGGTTGCCACGGACATCCTGGCGCAGAAGTATTTCCGCAAGGCCGGTGTTCCGCAGGTGGATATCGCCGGTAATCCGGTCGTCGACGAGAAGGGCAGCCCCGTTCTCGGTCCCGAGACGTCCATCCGCCAGGTCGTACACCGTATGGCCGGTTGCTGGCGCTGGTGGGGCGAGAAGTACGGCTATTTCGATACGGCGGAAGATGCCCAGGTCTTCTACGACGAGATCGCCTACATGCTGTTGCGTCAGATGGCGGCGCCGAACTCGCCGCAATGGTTCAATACGGGTCTCAACTTCGCCTACGGCATCACCGGGCGTCCGCAGGGCCACTACTACGTCGATCCCGATACGAAGAAGCTCACGAAGTCGACGGATTCTTATACGCATCCTCAGCCTCATGCCTGCTTCATCCAGTCCGTGGAAGACGATCTGGTGAACGATGGCGGCATCTTCGATCTGGTGACGCGCGAAGCGCGCATCTTCAAGTTCGGTTCGGGTACGGGTTCGAACTTCTCCAATCTCCGTGGCGAGCGCGAGTCCCTCTCGGGTGGTGGCGTATCGTCCGGCCTCATGTCCTTCCTCAAGATCTTCGACCGTGCAGCCGGTGCCATCAAGAGCGGTGGTACGACGCGTCGTGCAGCGAAGATGGTCATCCTGAACATCGACCATCCGGATATCGAGAAGTTCATCGAGTGGAAGGCCCGTGAAGAGGAGAAGGTGGCGGCCCTGGTGTCGGGTTCCAAGATCTGCTCGACCTTCCTGGAAGCCATCATGAACGAGGCATCGGCCAATGGCGCCGATCCCGAAACGAATGCCAACCTCGACCTGCTCATCCGCCGAGCCACGCATCGCGGTGTGCCCGTCAGCTACATCATGCGTACGCTGTCGCTGGTGGAGCAGGGCTTCACGAACCTGAACTTCCAGAGCTTCGACACCCATTACGAGTCGGAAGCCTACGTCACGGTGAGCGGACAGAACTCCAACAACTCCGTCCGCGTGACCAACGAATTCATGGAAGCCGTCATGAACGACGGCACGTGGGATCTCGTATGGCGTACCGACAGCACGAAGCGCCGCACCGTACGTGCACGCGACCTGTGGAACAAGATCAACATGAGCGCCTGGAAGAGTGCCGATCCCGGTCTGCAGTTCGACACGACCATCAACGAATGGCATACGTGTCCGGAAGACGGTCGTATCAACGGATCCAATCCGTGCTCGGAATACATGTTCCTCGATGACACGGCCTGCAACCTCGCTTCGTTGAACCTCGCCCATTTCGTGGACGAGGAGACCGGCCTGTTTCGCGTGGACGACTTCCGTCACGCCACGAGGCTGTGGACCATCGTTCTCGAAGTGTCCGTGCTGATGGCCCAGTTCCCGTCCAAGGAAGTGGCCCGCAAGAGCTTCGAGTTCCGGACGCTCGGCCTCGGCTATGCCAACCTCGGCACCATCCTCATGGTGGCGGGTATTCCCTATGATTCCCCGAAGGCACTCGCCGTCGCCGGCGCCATCACGTCCCTGCTGACGGGTGAGTCCTATGCCACGTCGGCCGAAATGGCCCGCGACGTGGAGCCGTTCCCCAAGTATGAACGTAACCGCGAACACATGCTTCGCGTGATCCGTAACCACAGGCGTGCAGCATACGATGTGGAGGAAGGACAGTACGAGGGGCTGACCATCACGCCGAAGGGCATTCGGGAGGATCTCGCTCCTGCCGAACTGCTTGGTGCAGCACGGGAGTCATGGGACCGTGCTCTGGCGCTCGGTGAGCAGTATGGGTATCGCAATGCGCAGTCCACCGTCATCGCACCCACGGGTACGATCGGTCTTGTCATGGACTGCGATACGACGGGGATCGAGCCGGACTTCGCCATCGTGAAGTTCAAGAAGCTGGCCGGCGGGGGATACTTCAAGATCGTCAATCAGTCCGTGCACAAGGCGCTCAAAACCCTTGGCTATACGGACAAGCAGATCGACGACATCGAGAAGTACTGCAAGGGTCACGGAACGCTCGTCGGTTGCCCCGTCATCAACCGTCAGTCCCTCAAGGAGCGCGGGTTCACGGACGAGACCATCGAGACCATCGAGAAGAACCTCGATGCCGCCTTCGACATCGCCTTCGTCTTCAACCGCTATACGATCGGTGATGCCGCCCTGGCCAAGCTCAACCTCAACGGTTGGGATCCCGAGGAGCCGTCCTTCGACCTCCTCCGCGCCTTGGGCTATTCGGAACAGGACATCGCCGCCGCCAACGACTACATCTGCGGTACGATGATGATCGAAGGTGCTCCCCACATCAAGGACGAACACCTACCCGTCTTCGACTGCGCCAACAAGTGCGGCAAGCGCGGACAACGCTACATCGGATACATGGCTCACGTCAACATGATGGCTGCGGCCCAGCCCTTCATCAGCGGTGCCATCTCCAAGACGATCAACATGCCGTCCGAAGCCACCGTCGAGCAGGTCGGCCACGTCCATACGGAATCGTGGAAGATGATGCTCAAGGCCATCGCCCTGTATCGCGACGGTTCCAAGCTGTCGCAGCCCCTCAACACCAGCAACGTGCAGTACGACGAAATCGTCATGCTCGGCGACGAGGACACGCTGGACGAGACCAAGGGACCGAAGGAAGTCCATACGCAGATCGTCGAGCGCGTCTACCATCGCGCCGAACGCCGTCATCTTCCCAAGCGCCGTCATGGCTTCCTCCGCGAAGCGTCCGTGGGCGGTCACAAGATCTATCTGCGTACGGGTGAGTTCGAAGACGGAACGCTCGGCGAGATCTTCATCGACATGTACAAGGAAGGCGCTTCGTTCAAGGGACTCATGAACTGCTTCGCAGTGCTCGCATCGAAGGCCCTTCAGTACGGCATCCCCCTCGAGGAACTGGTGGATACGTTCACGTTCACGCGATTCGAACCCGCCGGCTTCGTCGAAGGCCATGATGCCATCAAGAATGCCACGTCGATCCTGGACTACGTCTTCCGCTCCCTCGGATACGACTATCTGAACCGTACGGACTTCGTTCACGTCAAGGCCGTCGACGAAGAACCCAAGCATGGAAACCATGGCCACGGTAACACCGCCGACGTCGTCGGTGGTCTGCCTGCAGCCTCCACGGCATCGGCCGCCCAGCCGGCCAGGCGTCAGACGACGGAGCGCGATATCGCCATCGAAAAGGGATATACGGGCGAATCGTGCAGCGTCTGCAACTCCATGCAGGTGAAGCGCAACGGCAGTTGCACGGTCTGCGAGAACTGCGGTACCACCAGCGGCTGCTCGTAAGGGTACTTCCGCTCGGCTCATATGTGTAATATGCGGTGCGGCCCCGTCCTGGTAGACGGGGCCGCTTCGTTTCATACAATAATGATGCGCGAAAAAGTGTCTGAAACATTCGTGGCAGTGGTCCAGTCGGCCAGCTGCCCGATCGGTGCGATCCGGGGTACATTTTTTCTTGCAGAAGAAACCTGTTTCCGATAAATTGAGCCCGCTTATGGAGATGACCGGGCATTCTCATCCCATCACACATTTCCTATGGGAGATACCATGAAGATCAACAAGTTGTTCGCCGTTGCCGCCATGATGTTCGGCATGAGCTTTGCCGTAGTCACCGCAAGTGCGAAGTGCGACGAGAAGGCCGAGAAGGCATCCAAGAAGGGCGCTTCCTGCTGCACCGTCAAGAACGCCTCGATGACGAAGAAGGCATCCGCCGAATGCTCCGCTGCCGAAAAGAAGGAGTGCACGGAAGCCGAAAAGACGGCCTGCGCTACCAAGACCAAGAACGCCAAGGCCAACGCTTCGTGCTGCGCTACGAAGAACGGCAAGATGACGTCCGTCAAGTCGGCCGCTCCCTCGACGGAAGCCGCCACCACGACGAACGTCTCGAGCGAGAAGTAAGAACGGTCAGAACGATGACCCGACCGAAAGGGAATCTTGTGAACTCGAGATTCCCTTTCGTGTCCTGAAAAAGCCCGTTCAAGGGGCACATTCTGGTGAATTCAGGAGGGACACATGTCCAAGGGCGGAGCAGGGAAAGTCTACTTCGTATTGTATCTCGCCGTCATCCTCGAGCTCCTCATCATCATCGTGGAGCGCGATGAGGCCGAAGAACATCTCATTGCGAAGCAGAAAGAATCCATGAAGATCGTTGAGAGTATCCTCTCTCAACTACAGGTTGGCGCAGGTACCGAGGGCATCAACACACGTCCCCAGGATCAGATCACGATTCCTCCTCCAGGCATCAATGTCAAGGAGGCGATCGGCGCGGACATCAAACCGGAACGCCGCTACATGATCGAAGTCGGTATCACCGACGTCACCGCCTCGCTGAAGATGAACGAAAGCGAAGAGCCTGCCGACTATCTCGAGCGGCTGAAGCGTTTCGTCCGTCTTTCCAACGTTTCCGACCTCCAGTACGACATTCTCTACAGCCGTTCGGCCGGTGACGAAACCGTGCCCGACTCCTCGTCGTTCGAAAAGCGGGCGAACACGGAGCTCAAGCTCAAGCTCGGCGAGATGGAACGTCAGCTCGAAGAGATATTCAATCAGTACAAGGCCGATCCGGTGGCGATGGGTACGAACATCCGCGCCCTCATGACCAATGCCACGTACGAGACGCCGCAGCCCACGGGCTTCAAGCCGTCCCACGTGAACGACGCCGAATTCTACTATTCGCGTGGCCAGACGGACTCCCTCGGTCCCAAGGCATCGAAGAAGCGCGTCTTCGTCGTGAACTTCGAACCCAAGGAAGAAGGCTGGTACAAGCTGCGCTTCAGCTCGCGTACCAACAAGGTTCTCGGTGTCTACAATCCGGAAGGATCGACCCTCGACATCGATCCCGAACAGAAGGTGAACATCGGTACCGTACAGCTCAAGGTCAAGGACCTGCTCAAGGTCCGCGACGAGTTGCAGAAGAACATGGCCGTCCTGCCGACGGCGGAAGTGGCACGTACCGATCTGCGCCAGTTCGACGAAACGCTGCAGAAGCTCAAGGAAGACGCTCCGGACGTGGAAACGCGTTCGAAGGTCGATCTCTATGGCTACATCGTCAAGCTCGTGACGCCCGGTATGTCGGATAACTTCGACCAGAACCGAGGCTATATCGAATACAACATCCGTGTTCTGAAGCCGCAGCCCCAGATCACGGATCCGAAGATCGCCGACCTCAAGACGGTCGTGCGCGTCTTCGACAAGCTCAGCAAGATCACGCTGCCCATGCAGGTCACCCCGGCGAACGGTCAGACCGTCATCCTCAAGAATCCGGGTACGGCAACCGTCGGTGGTGGCAGCGGTACCGCCAGCGTCGGTGGTGCAGGCGGCAAGTGGGTCAACAAGGAGCTCTCGATTCCGGTCGCCGGAGCCTTGGCGCCGCGTGACGAGCCATACATCTTCGAGCTTGCACAGAAGAACGGGCCCAAGCAATCCGAAGTCGTCCAATGTTCTGTCTTCGTCTATTCGTCGAAGCTGACGAACGAAGAGGAAGTACGCTCGGCTCTCGAAGCGTCATGGGGCGATCCCATCGAATTCGTGGCGACGCCCGCTTCGGGCAACACCATCAAGCCCGACGAGTTCGTGATGAACTTCAACATGGGTACCGGTGCACAGATCCAGCCGCTGCGCAAGCTGGCGGTGGGTGCGAGCGACAACGTCCTCGTTCCGCCGGGTGCCGATGCCGTCAACCTGACCGTTCTCTGGAAGGATCCGCAGAGTGGCGAAGTCGTGGAACTCTTCCAGGGCAAGGGTGATGTCGGCCTCAAGCGTCCGATGATCCTCACGCAGGATCTCAAGGTCGATCCTATCGTCAACCAGAACGATCCGGAATTCAAGGTCCGTGGTATCGTCGTACGTCCGCCCGCCATCAGTGCCGACGAGAAGGCCGATGTGGGAGATGTCGATGCCCAGGTGACCAGCTCCACGGTGCGCGACATGCGCACCAACCAGACCTACAAGGTGTCGGTGGTAGGCAAGCCGCGCAAGATCAGTGGCCAGGAATATGAAGTGACGTTGAAGTTGTCTGGCGGCAAGATTCCGCTGACGAAGGGGCAGGTCAAGGGGAACATCCAGTTGTCGATTTCGGCGACGGCACGTGCACAGGGTGCAACATCGAAGCCGCGACAAAAGCCGGTTCCTCTCTCCGTATCGAATTAAGAAACGTGAAACGCAGTGCCTCTTGACGGCAAGAGGCACTGCGACGTTATTCTTCAGGGACGAACAAACACATCACACGTAGGATCAGGGCAACGTATGACGCAAGTACGAACCACGGTATGCACGGTACTCCTTGCCGTCCTCGCCGTTGGCGTGGCACCGGCCCAGCAGAACTCCCAGGTAAGGGCGCTTCTAGGGAAGTTCAAGAACTGGCGCTATGGTATGGTGTCGGTATTCAAGGTGAACGAAGACGACAATTCAGTTACGAAACTGAATATGCTCCTTGGGCCTGCTGAACCGGTCATGCCGGACGATGCAAAGCAGTGCCGGTACAAGGACGACATCGAAACATACGTCCTCTCCGGTGGCGAAGGCGTGGAAGAAAAGGAATACCAGATCTGGTTGCGCTCGCCCGGTTGCAAGGCCTACGAACGCTACTATTCCCAGAAAGTCGCATGGGAACGTGCCCAGTTCAAGAAGGCCTTCGTCGTTACGACGCGCCGTGTTCCCGGTGAGCCCTTCAAGGTCATCGGTCTGCTCGTGCAGAAGACGACGGAAAGCTACTACGGCCTCCGTCAGGATCTCGATCCCCCCAGCGACATCTACCTTGCCAACGACCTCAACAAGGATCTCGACGAGACGATCCTCATCGGCGGTGTTGCCAAGAAGGGCAAGGACGTCCTCGAAACGTCGGCCTCCACGCTGTACGAATACCTGGAGAACCAGATCATCCAGGGCAACTTCGAGAACGTGACGCCCGAAGCTCAAGGTATCGGTGAAGAAGGTATCCGCTTCGTGAAGAAGACCTTCGGTAATACGAAGGGCTTCACGGAAGACGATGCTCCGATGTTCATCCGTATCTCCGAAGGTCTGCCCCAGGGTTATCAGAACAACAACGAAGTCATCGTCAGCCTTGCGGACGGTATCTCCTACCGCCGTTACGAGCGTGCCGCTTCGATCCATGGTACAGAGCCTGATTCGACCTTCGCTCTGAACAACACCCTGCCCAAGTACGGTGTCGAACTCCGTTATGGCCTCGAGGAGATCAACTATCCGTCGCTCTGGAGCGAGCGTCTCTCGCTCAACGCACTATGGGGCGCTTCGCGCCTCGGCGTCATCCTCCCGACGAGCGGATGGGCCGGTCTTTCGGCCGACCTCGGCAACACGCGCAAGATGACGCATGCCGGTATGGGGATCAACGGTGCCTTCGACTTCCCGATCCGCGTCATCTCCGAATCGGGCGTCTTCAACCTCACCGCTTCCTACGTATTCAACGATGCGAAGCAGTCGGACTACATGCCGTTCAATTCCGATCGTGGACGCTACGAGGACTACCTCGTACGTTTCCACGCCTCGTTCCAGTATTCGTTCGCCATTGCCGTCGATGACGACTTCATGTTCCGTATGCGCCTCGGTGGTACGGTCTACAACATGGAAACGTGGGCGAATCAGACGAAGCAGGTCAACGGGCAAGACTCCGTGATGTACAGCAAGGCCGGTAACGAAACGTTCGGCGGCATCTCCGGTCGCATCGACTTCATGACGACGAGCTGGTCCACACCCGTGGGCTTCTCGCTGTCCTACTTCGATGAGTCGGTTCTCGGTACGGCCTGGCTGCAGGTTCCGATCGTGAGCCAGTTCGCGGTCCGTTTCGATACACGCATCTTCGCACCGGTTCTTCGCGATCCGCGTCCCTGGGAAGCTTCCGCCGTCGTCATGCCGGCAGTACGCTTCATCGTCAACTTCTGATTTCCCAACGCGCACAACGAATCGAACGAGAAAAGCACATGAAGCTACGGTTTACTCTGCTTGCCCTGCTGGTCGCTATGGTGGCGGGTGGTGCGCCGGTCGCAGCCCAGTCGTCATCGTATGATACCGTCCTCACGGCATTGAAGACGATCGATCCCGAGATCCTGCAATACTTCCCTCGCTGGAAGATCTGCGAACCGGACCTCCAGGTACAGATCGTCCAAACATTCGCCCTGATGGGATATCGCAAGGAGAACCTGGATGGCGGTAACATCCTGGTCACGAGCGCTCCCCTGAAGGAAGGCGAAGAACCCGTCTACGAACTGATCCTCATCGAATGTGGATCCGAGCGTATGGTGGCATCCGAGATCTCTTCCTACATGAAGAAGCTCGCCTATCGTATTTCCGACCCCAAGCGCCCCTACTGCTATCAGGAGATCCCTCCGTCGGCACCGCCGAGCGCACCCCTGATCGCGGAGATCATCAACTACATGGAACCGACGAACGTGACGCATGCCTTCACGCTCTCGGCCTTCGAACAGTCGTTGAAGATCGGCAAGTCGGGCTTCTGGATCAAGTCGTCGCTCGGTACGGATCAGGTCGGCTACCACTACTGGTCGTCGGGTGAAGGTCGCGTGGCCCTGCAGCGTCCGCTCTATCCGAACACCGACATGGAATCGCGCCGCGCCATCCCGTATCTCATCAATGCTCGTCTCGGCTTCGGCTATCGTCTGACGGGCGGCATCGATGGCGGCAAGAAACTTCTCGAGTTCATACCCGGTCGACAACTCAATGCCGGCTACGGCGGCAAGTTCGTCGGTGCCCTCGACTTCCACATGCCCTTCCATCCCAGGGCCGGTGTAGGCGTCAACATCGAATTGCCGATGCAGTCGATCGACGCGGCAACGAGCATCGACAGCAAGACGTATTTCACGATGCCGGTCGGTAACAGAAGGATCACGGCGCCGTCATACAACGTGGATCCCTACGGTACGGCAGCGATCCTGCGCTCGACGGGTCAGGTCACGTTGTTCTACAACTGGTGGCTCGATCCGAAGGTCCCGGAGAACTTCTTCCGCTTCGATATCGGTGTCAGCTATGCGGAAGTTCGTGAAGCGGCGGTATTCCACGATACCACCGAGGATGGCCGTGAGTACCTGGCCATCAACGGCGTCAGCGGACTGCGTACCTGGAAGCCGGATGAATTCAAGGACTGGATCTATGCCAAGATCGAATACCGTAACCAGAATGCCTTCCCCTTCGGCGTAGGTGTTCAGGTGTCGAATCAGATCCTGCTCGGTCGTGTCTATCTTCCCATCTTCGGAGACTGGCTGTATGTCGAAGGACGCTACTCGACGCCCCTGCGTACGACACGTCCGTTCGAAATACGAAACTTCTTCATGATTTCGCCGGTGCTTCGACTCAACTTCTGATATCCTCATGCTCGCAACCGAAGCCCCTTCGAAGGTACACTTCAAGGGGCTTTTCCGTATCGACAGGCCATGCGTCACCATGGTCGCCAACATCGTTCGAGGGGCAGGGCTGATCCTTCTGCTCATGGTCATCACGTCCATGAACGGATCCGCCCAGAAAAAGCAGCAGGACTCGCTCGAGAAGGTCCGCCGCGCTGCCGAGGATGCACGCGTACGCTCCGCTCTGGAAGGCGTGCGCATGACCATCCAGAACGTCGACATCACCGAGTTCCCGAAGGTCAAGCTGATCGTCGAAGTGCTCGACGACAGTGCGCGCGTACTCGATACCATCGATCCCCGAACCCTGACGGTCGTCGAGAATGGCGTACCGAAACCGGTCCTTTCCGTCGAGAAGATCACCATCCGGGAGCGTATTCCCGTCGACTTCATCTTCCTGATCGATGTGACGGGCACGATGCAGGCCTACATCAACGGCGTCAAGAACAACGTCGAAACCTTCGTCGAATCGCTGAAGAATCGCGGTATCGAATACCGGATCGGCCTCGTGCTCTTCTCCGATATCATCGAGCGGGTGCACCAGCCGACGACGGACGTGAAGGAATTCCTGAGCTGGCTCAGCAAGGTCTATGCGAGCGGCGGCTTCGACGAGAAGGAGAACGCTCTGGAAGCTATCCGCGAGGCAACCAAGATCAAGTTCAATCCTGCCGCGAATCGCGTGGCCGTGATCATCACGGACGCGCCCTATCACCAGTTCGGCGAGCGTGGTAACGGTCGTACCTACATGACGACGGAAACGACGATCGAATCCATGCGCGAGAACAAGCTCCGCCTGTTCTGCATCGTACCGCCCATCCTGACGGAATACAAGGAGATGGCCGACGCCACACGCGGCGCCGTCTTCAACATCAAGGAATCGTTCTCGCGTATCCTCGACCAGTACTCGACGCAGCTCACGAATCTCTATGCCGTGTCCTATCGCAGCGATTCGAAGGTCATCCGCGATTCCATCAACGTCTCGATTCTCGACGAACGCAAGCGGGAACTCGTCAAGCAGATCATTCCCATCGTGGAGATCGGCCGCAAGTTCATCATCGAGAATCTTCTCTTTCCCACGGCCAGCGCCGTGCTTCCGGACAGCGTGCAGGAACTCGACGTCCTCATGGATTTCATGAAGAGTCGTCCTGCCGTCCAGGTACGTATCGAAGGGCATACGGACAATCGCGGCACGGCGAAGATCAACAAGACGCTGTCGCTCGCCCGGGCCGAGACGGTGAAGGCCTACCTCGTGCAGAAGGGCATCGACCCCAAGCGCATACAGACCGTCGGCTATGGTCCTTCGCGGCCGATCGGCGACAACAACACGGAGTTCGGTCGCGGCCTGAACAGGCGTACCGAGATCGTGATCATCGCGAAGTGACGTCAAGCACGAGTATTGGCGTCAGATAGCGTGCAAGACCGGATGGATGCCTGGCATTGTACAGGCACGATGAGGGCCAGCATAGGGATAGGCCCGACGTCGTCCAATGGGCTGTCGCTGGCTATGTATACCATATACTTCACAGTATGAAACCGGTCAGAATCCGGGTAGCGCAGAACGAGTGTATATCCCGTTCAACGACGACCAATCCGCAGTTTCCTTCTTGAAGAGCAGAGCAGTCGGAATCGAGAAGGACGAAGACGTTCAACGAAGACGATGGCTCCAGGCGGTCAGCCGGTACCCATTCATCACCGCGAAACGGTACTGTCCTGCTCCACACCGAATCCCTTGTCCCGCAGGATGGAGAGGTAACGGGCGTTGATGGTCTTCGTCGTGTCGAGGAAGGAGACCACACGGACTGGACCGATCACTTCGTTGCGCAGGGCGATCCCAGCCGCCGTCTGTTCCGTGCGCTTGACGTAGTCCGCAGGCTCGGCATCCGTGAGGGAGCCGAGGAGGTAGATCGTTGCGGGCTTCGTCGACTTCGTCAGCAGGCCAGCGATCATCGACATGACCTGCGTCTGCTTGCTGATCCTCATGTCGCCCGTTTCACGGCATGCCTTGAGGATCATGCGCTGGTATTCGTTCACCGAAGCGCACCAGGGATCCGTGACGGTGGAGCCGATGACGAGATCCGTCACCGCGGAGTCGGGTGTGACGTCCCTGACGATGCGGTCCAGCGCACGACGTGCCGTGGCATCGTCGACCTTCGAGAAGACGACGGTATAGACGACGTGCGTGGCCGCTGCACGCTTCTTGCGCTCGAGCAGTTCCGTGGGTCGTGGTTGCTGACGGTAGATGAGGGACAGGATGAGTGCGGTGAGAGCCAGAAGGCCGATGCCACCGAAGATGATCTTCCAGCCTTTCTTCCCCGGCGACGGTATCTGCGGGCCTTCGTCCGTATCGGTCATGATCAGTCTTCCATAACGAGTTTGGCGGCGGCGGGATCGACGGGGACGGGATAGTCGCCCGTGAAGCATGCGGTGCAGTAGCCGCAGCCCGGTGTATGCGGTACGGCGTCCATCAGTCCCTGGACGCTGAGATAGCGGAGCGTATCGACGCCAAGCGCTGCACCGATCTCGTCGGTCGTCCCGTAGTTGTTCGCGATGAGCTCGCTCCTGCTCGGGAAGTCCATGCCGTAGACGCACGGATACTTGACGGGCGGCGAGGTGATGCGCAGGTGGACTTCGCGGGGGCCGGCTTCGCGGATGAGATTGACGAGCGAACGGGACGTCGTTCCGCGGACGATGGAGTCGTCCACCACGACGACCTTGCGGCCTTCGAGGACGCCACGTACGACGTTGAACTTCGTCTTGACCTTGAACTCGCGTTTGTCCTGTCCGGGCGCGATGAACGTCCGTCCGACGTAATGACTGCGGATCAGGCCGATCTCGTAGCGTGACGGATAGGTCTTGTCGTTCACGCGCGCGTAGCCGAGCGTAGCGGTATTGCCGCTGTCGGGGACGGCGATGATGACGACCTTGTCTTCCTTCGTTCCTTCGACGGGGCTTTCCGTGGCGAGGATCTTGCCCATCTTCCGGCGGACCTTGTCCACGTTCTCACCGAAGATCTTGCTGTCGGGCCGGGAGAAGTAGACGTATTCGAAGATACAGTGATGGGACCGTTCCATCGATTCCTCGATGTAGTGCGAGGTGAACTCGCCGGTCTCGATCGTTCGCTGGTCGAGCTGGAGGATTTCGTTGTGTTCGACGTCGCGGATGTACTCGGCGCTGAGGATGTCCAGGGCGCACGATTCCGAGGCGACGACATAGGCATAGCCTTCGTCGTGCTTGATGCGTCCGATGCACAATGGCCGGAAGCCGTGCGGGTCGCGCGAGGCGTAGAGGGCATTCTCGGACAGCATGACGAGGGAGTAGGCACCCTTGGCCGTGCGTACGGCCTCCCGTATCTGTTCGATCTGCGTCTGCTGCCTGCTCCGTGCGATGAGGTGCAGGAAGAGTTCGCTGTCCGTCGTCGTCTGGAAGATGGCGCCTTCGTTCTTCAGGCTGGTCCGCAGCTCGCGCGTATTCGTGAGGTTGCCGTTATGGGCCAGCGCGAAGTTACCCTTGGTGTAGTTGAAGTGGAAGGGCTGGATGTTCGCCAGCGAATTGCTGCCCGTTGTCGAATACCGGTTGTGACCGATGGCCGAGCGGCCCGGCAGCGTCTCTTTGAAAAGGTGATGGTCGGAGAATACGTCGAGGACGAGTCCTTCGCCCTTGTGAACGCCGAACCGGTGCTTCCGCTTCGCTTCGTCGAAGTAGAGGGTCACGATGCCCGATGCTTCCTGTCCGCGATGCTGCAGGGCATGGAGGGCATAATAGGTGAGAACGGAGGCCTGCGGGTGGTTGAAGACGCCGACGATACCGCACATTATTCGCTTTCGTTCATGTTGTGGAACACGTTCTGAACGTCGTCATCCTCTTCGATGCGGTCGATCAGCTTGATGATGTCTTCAGCCTGCTCGTCGGTAAGGGTCACCGTCGTATTCGGGATGCGCTTCAGTTCGGAGCTGTCGACCTTCACGTTACCGCTTTCGAGGGCTTTCTGCATGGGGGCGAAGTCCGCGAAAGAGGTATAGACGGTTACCTCGTCGTCAGCTTGTTGGATGTCTTCGGCTCCATGTTCGATGAGCATCATTTCCAGGTCGTCCATGTTGACGCCGGCGGTTGGAATCACGAAGACGCCCTTTCGATCGAAGATGAATTCCAGCGATCCCGTCGTTCCCAGCGAGCCGCCGCTCTTGTTGAAATAGGAGCGGATGTTGGCCACGGTCCGGGTATTGTTGTCGGTAGCCGTTTCCACCCAGATGGCGACGCCGTGCGGGGCATAGCCTTCGAAATTGACTTCGGCGAGATCGGCGGCATCCTTGCCGGCTGCCTTCTTGATGGCGTTCTCGACGTTGTCCTTCGGCATGTTCGCCGTCTTGGCGTTCTGGATGGCCGCGCGCAAGCGCGGATTCGTTTCTGGATCGGGGCCACCGGTCTTGACGGCGATGGATATTTCGCGTCCCAGGCGTGTGAAGGCCCTGGACATGTTGGCCCAGCGCTTTTCCTTGCGTGCCCGGCGGAATTCGAATGCTCTGCCCATTGTTTCGAAGCGTTTGTGAGGTTTAGAGTTTCTTCTCGAAAATTCTGTAGCGGCGATAGGCCTCGCCGTGCATGGTCGTGGTGAGGGCCCGGTTCATCATGACGTTGTCCTCGAGGATCCAGCTCGCTTCACCCTTCATGATGCCGTGCTTCGCGGCACGGTCGCCGATCTCCTGATACATGATGGCATCGATACCCGAACGGCGGAACTCGGGGAGGACTCCGAGGACGATGATGCGGACGAGGTCGATCTTCTTCTTCTTGGTGAGAAGGTGATAGACGCCGCCCAGCAGGCCGCCCTTGCGGTTGTGGATCATGGTCTGGTTGATGTCGGGAATCGCGAGGCAGAAGCCTGCAGGCCTGCCGTTGACTTCGGCGATGAAGGCGAAGTCCGGGTTGGCGATGGGCTTGAGGTCGGCGGCGAGGAAGTCGAACTCCTCGTCCGTCATCTTCACGAAGCCCCAGTTCTTCTCCCACGAAGCGTTGTACAGCTCCCGGAGCGTGACGACGTCCTTCCGGAACTGTTCCTTGTCCTTGAGCTCGATGTTGCGGAAGGTGAGGCCGTAGCGTTCGGTGACGAGGGCCCGCAGGCGCTGGACCTTGTCGCTCAGGTAGGTTTCGTTCTTGAGGAGGTAGGCCAGCAGGTCCTGGGCCTTGCCGTATCCGGCGCCTTCGATGAGCTGCTGGTAGTAGGGGGGATTGTAGTTCATCAGGATGACCGGGGGGCCGTCGAAGCCGTGGACCAGCAATCCGCATTCGTCATTCGTGGAGGGGTTGACCGGGCCGCGCATGTGCGTCTTGCCCCGGTCCCGCAGCCATTGTTCGGCGGCGGTGAACAGGGCCGTCGCTACGCCCTGGTCCTGGATGCACTCGAAGAAACCGAAGAAGCCGATGTTGTCTTCGTGCTCCTTGTTGTGGTTGTCGTTGGTGATGGCGGCGATCCGGCCGACGACCTTGCCGTTGCGTTCGGCCAGGAACAACTGGATTTCGGAGTGCTTGTAGAAGGGATTGACTTTCGTGTTCAGCAGCTTCTTCCGATCCATGATCATGGGCGGCACCCAGTACGGGTCGTTCCTGTAGAACTCCCATTGTGCCTTGATGAAGGGCATCGTATCGCCCTGGGCAAGGGCGCGGATCTGCAGACTCATGCGATCTCCGGGTGCTGGAAAGTGCAAAGATACGACCTTCGCGTGTGACGGCCGGTTTGACGTATTTTCCCGGCCGAACTCCGGGAGGTATCAATGTCGTATCGTCGTCTGCTCGTCGTCGGTTTCACAACGCTCTGCTCATTGTCGGCCGCCACTGCCGGCGAGCTGGCCAACAGGTTCCGTGGCGATGCCGGACGGCTCGTGGCGACCATTACGGCCGACAGTTCGCTGTACCACCGTGTGGGCGAATTCTGCGACCGGTTTCCCCGGCGTCTGAGCGGTACGGAGATCCTGGAGCAAGGCCTGTCGTGGATCGAATCCACATTCCGACGCGAGGGCTGGAACGTCCGCAGCCAGCCGGTCATGGTGCCGAACTGGAAACGCGGCAGCGAATACGTGCAGATGGTCTCTCCGACACGCCGGCAACTGCCGATGCTCGGACTGGGAGGCAGTATCGGGACGAACGGACGTCCCCTCAAGGGTAAGGTCCTGGTCGTGAAGGACTTCGACGATCTCAGGAAGAACGCCGACCGGGCGAAGGGGAAGATCGTCGTCTACAACATTCCGTTCACGGACTACGGAGCGACGGTCCGGTACCGCTATTCCGGCGCCGTGGAAGCCGCCAGGTACGGAGCCATCGCATCCCTGGTGCGATCCGTCGGGCCGTACGGTATCCAGACGCCGCATACGGGTGGCATGGGCTACGATTCTACCGTGCCGAAGATCCCCACCGCCGCCATCACGATGGAGGATGCGATGCAGTTGCAGCGCATCCAGGACAGGGGAGAGGAAGCCGAACTGGAACTGTCGATGTCGGCGCACTGGGAGCCCGATGCTCCGTCACGCAATCTCGTCATCGAGATTCCCGGCACGGAACGGGCCGACGAAGTCGTCGTCATGGGCGGCCATATCGACGCATGGGACGTGGGGCAGGGTGCGATGGACGATGCCGGTGGCTGCTTCGCAGCATGGCGAGCACTGTCTGCCATCAGGGAGCTGGGGCTGAAGCCCCGACGGACGATTCGCGTCGTGTTCTGGACCAACGAGGAGAACGGTCTGCGCGGTGGCAAGGCTTATGCCGACAGCACGAGGAACGAGCGTCATATTCTCGCCATCGAATCGGACGAGGGTACGTTCGCTCCACAGGGCTTTACGGCCAAGGCTCCGGCACCGCTCATGAAGAAGCTCCAGGATGCCGTATCCCTGCTGACGCCGATCGGCGTGACCTACGTGAAGGAAGGGGAAGGCGGGGCGGACATCGGCCCGTTGGAACAACGCGGCACACCGGTCATGTCCCTCCAGGTCGACGGCTCGCGGTATTTCTGGTATCATCACACCGAAGGCGACACCATCGACAAGCTCGACCCGAAGGAACTCAACCACTGTGCCGCGGCCCTGGCGGTCATGACGTGGTGTATGGCGAACGACTAGGTTCGGGAGCGTATGCTCCGGGCATCACTTGCCGGTCAGCGTCACCTTCATCGACTTCGACGTTCCGTTGCGGAGCACCGTGACGTCGACGACGTCGCCGGGATTACGTTCGCCCAGCACGGACGTCAGGTCGTAGATGTTCTTGATCGTCGTGCTGCCCATCTTCGTGATGATGTCGTCGGCCTGCAGCCCGCCCTTTTCCGCGGGGCTGCCGGGCTTCACGCCGGTGATGCGGAGACCTTGCGGATCGTCGGAATAGTCGGGGATGACTCCGAGCGTGACCTTGAAGCCGGCGCTGGCCGACTGCTGCTTGCCAGGCGAAGCCGGCGCCTGGGTGAAGACGGGGCGCACGGGCAGTGCTGCGATATCGCGCACCGTACGCTCGACCATGGTCACGACCTGGGCCTGACCGTCGTAGTTGATCTTGTCGTAGGTGTCGGACGGACGATGATAGTCCGTGTGCAGACCTGTGAAGAAGAAGAGGACGGGGATGTTCTTCGCCGTGAAGGACGAATGATCGCTCGGTCCGAAGCCGTCGGCCGTGGTACTGATGACGAAGGGGAGATCGGCCTTGGCGCGTTCGATGATGTCCGGCCATTCCGTCGCCGTGCCTGTACCCTGGATGTTCAGCTTGTTGTCCTTCAGGCGCCCGATCATATCCAGATTCACCATCGCCACGACGTCGGAGAGTGCGATGGTGGGATTGTTGGTGAAGTGCTTCGAGCCGACGAGGCCCTTCTCCTCACCGCTGAAGCCGATGAAGGCGATCGTGCGCTTGCCCGGGGCGGCAGCGAAGCGGCGCGCCAGCTCCATCATGCCTGCGGTACCCGATGCATTGTCGTCCGCACCCGGATGGATGGCCGGACCCTTCGCCGTGCTGAGGGAGTTCTCGTCGCCGAGACCGAGGTGGTCGAAGTGGGCACCCACGACGACGACTTCCTTCGCGAGGGCGGGATCGGTACCGGGAACGATGCCGATGACGTTGGACGTCGTGGCATCCACACCTTCGATGGTGACGGTGAGTGTTGCCGTCGTGTTCTTCAGCGCGAACGACGCAGGCTTCTTCGTTTTCTCGATACTGCCTTCGGCTACGAAGAGACTCGTTTCCTTCGGGGGAAAGATGCGGGCGCAGGGCGTACGGCGCACCTGGACGGCGATGATGCCGGAGTTCTTGCCGAATCGTTCCATACCGAAGGGTTCGAGAACGTCGCTCAGGTCTCCCTGCTGGTTCACGAAGCAGACGGCGACGGCACCTTTGTCGCGTGCGATCGTGGCTTTCTTGCGCAGGGCTCCATGGGCCTTGAGGGCTTCGTCCTTGTCGGCCCACTTGGGTACGCCGCGCAGGACGAGGACGATCTTGCCCTTGACGTCGATACCGGCGTAGTCGTCATATCCTTTGTCCGGTGCGGAGATGCCGTAGCCGGCGAAGACGACGGCACCCGTCACGGTACCGGATTCGCTGAAGGCATAGGGTTGGTAGTCGATGCCGAGCTTCCAGCCGATCTTCGTGGGCTTGAGCTGGTCCAGTGGTATGCCCGGACGTTCGACGAGGACGTCGAACATGACACTGTTCGTACCGGTGAGCTTCATACCGACGGGCATCGTGAACGACTGCTGGAACGACGCTCCGGCGCCCGGCTTGAGACCGGCCTTCCTGAACTGATCCTCGATGTAGGCGGCGGCCTTCGTATTGCCTTCCGTTCCGGGGCCGCGTCCTTCGAGTTCGGGCGAAGCCAGATACTGTACATGCTGGAGAAGCTGCTGGGCCTCCGGCGTCGTAGCCGTCTGGGCCGTCAGAAGGACAGGGGCGGCAAGGAGCGGCAGGGAGAACCGAACGATGCGGTCGATGGTCTGCGTGAACGTGTTCATGGAAGCGTTGGTAGTTTTGTCCGGAAAGGGCGAAAAATAGCCCTGCGAGTCGTGGCACACAACAGGTTACATGCAAGCAAAGATTCGGTCACTCGCGTCGGATACCCTCGTCTATGGTGTCAGCACCATACTGCAGAGGTTCCTGTCCTTCCTCCTCACTCCGCTGTACACGAATTATCTCACGAAGGGTGAGATCGGGGACGTGTCGGCGATCTATGCCATGATCGCCTTCGTCAACATCGCCTATTCGCTCGGCATGGAGCCGGCCTTCATGAGGTTCTTCGACAGGAACGATGCTGCCCGTACGGCGACGGTCTACGGCGTAGCCTATCGTACCGTGGGAGTGCTGGCCCTGATCGTGACGGGATTGACGATGCTCTTCGCGGGTCCGGTGGCCGGTTCTCCGTTCCTGCGTCTGGATGGCGATGGTACGTCGCTGATTCTGGTGGCCGCCCTGGTGCCGTTGTTCGATGCCCTGGTTCTGATACCGTTCGCACGGCTGCGTATGGAGCAGCGTCCACGCCGCTTCGCGATGTTGCGTCTGTTCAGCGTCGTCGTGAATGTCGCCCTGAACGTCCTGTTCGTCGTCATCATGGGCCTGCGCGTCGAAGGTGTGCTGTGGTCGGGTGTGCTGTCGTCGGTCGCGACGTTCATGTTCTTCGTGCCCGATGTGGTGAAGGCGCTGAAGGTGCGGTTCGACCGCGGCGTCTTCCGCGAGATGATCGGCTTCGGTCTTCCGACCGTGCCGGCGAGCTTCTCGTCCATCATGGTCCTCGTCGCCGATCGTCCGCTCCTCCTCATGATGCTCGGGAACGCGGCGGTAGGGATGTATCAGACGAACTTCCGCCTGGCCCTCCCGATGATGCTGTTCGTGACGGTCTTCGAATACGCCTGGAAGCCGTTCTATCTCACGCATCGCGAAGACCCGGATGCGAAGACGACGTTCGCGAGAATCCTGACCCTGTTCACGGCCGTATGCGGTACCATCTTCCTTCTGACGGTATCCTTCATTCCCTATGTGGTGCAGTTGCCTTTCGTCGGCGGACGCTTCATCAATCCGCAGTACTGGAGCGGCCTCGTCATCGTTCCGGTCGTGATGTTCGCCTACTACTTCAACGGGATGTTCATCAACATGGCCGCGGGTCTCCACATCGAGAAGCGCACGGGATACTTCCCTCTCGCGACGGGTGTCGCGGCCGTGCTCAACGTCGTGGCCACGCTCGTCCTGCTGCCGTCCATGGGCTTCATGGGCGCGGCGTGGGCCAAGGTGATCGCCTATGTCGGAAGCGTCGTCGTCCTGTACTGGGCTCTGCAACGCATCTATCCCATCCATTACAACTGGCTGCGCATCGCCTACTGTATCGGCGTCTGCGCGGCCGTCTATTCGACCGTCCTCTTCACGTCCGACCAGACGACCATGGGACTGGTGGCGCGTATCGCCGCCGTGCCGGTCTACATTCTCCTGCTCGTGACCGGTGGTATCGTCGCACCGTCGTCATGGCGCATGCTGGCGAGTCTGGTCCGACGGTGAGATGGTCCTGTCACCGAGGTACATTGCACCATGTCCATTGCAACAGCCATCTCCGACGTACGGGAACGGATCCGGCGCGCCTGCATGAATGCAGGGCGTGCGGCGTCCGACGTCGATCTTCTCCTCGCCACGAAGACGGTATCGCCGGAACGTCTGCGCGAGGCCATCGCTGCCGGTGCTACGCTCTTCGGCGAGAACCGCATGCAGGAATTCGTTCCCAAGGCCGAGGCATTGCAGGATGCACCGATCACATGGCACTTCATCGGCCATCTGCAGACGAACAAGGTTCGTGATGCTGTCCGCCATGCCGTATGCGTACAATCCGTCGATCGTCCTTCGCTCGCGAAGGAACTCGACAAGGAACTGCAGAAGCGGGGTACGGGACTCGACATCCTCGTGGAAGTGAATACGTCCGGCGAGGAAAGCAAGCATGGTGCGGCGCCGGAACATGTCGACGATCTCCTGGAGTATATCGGTACGTGTGCTTCCTTGCGCGTTCGCGGATTCATGACCATCGGGGCCCTGAGCGAGGACGAGAACGATGTCCGTGCATGCTTCCGGTCGCTCCGCACGATTCGGGACAAGGCCATCGAAGACGGTCGTATTCCATCATCGGCGACCGTCTTGTCCATGGGCATGTCGGGCGATCTCGAGCTCGCCGTCGAAGAGGGTTCGACGATGATCAGGATAGGGTCGGCAGTATTCGGACGGCGATAGACGCGCAGCAGAAACAACGGAGGGAGCCCGGCCATGCATCACTTCGAGTTCTTCGACGAGATCATCATCATCGGTGGTCTCGCCATCCTGATCATCTTCCTCTTCCAGCGTCTGCGCATTCCATCCGTCATCGGCTTCATCGCCACCGGAATCCTGCTCGGTCCTACGACGTTCGGCATCGTATCGCAGGACACGCTGATCGAGACGCTCTCCGAACTCGGCGTCATCCTGCTGCTGTTCACCATCGGCCTGGAATTCTCCATCACCGATCTGCGCGCCATGCGGCGTGTGGTACTGCTCGGCGGGTCATTGCAGATCGCGGGAACGATCGTGCTCGTCGGTGCCCTCGCGCTGGTGCTGCTTCCCGTCGCCGGCGTCGATGTGTCCTTCCAGACGTCGATCTTTCTCGGCATCGCCTTCTCCGTCAGCAGTACGGCCATCTGTTCGAAGCTGCTCAAGGAGCGGCGTGAGCTGGCCCTGCCGCATGGACGGACGGCGATGGCCATCCTGATCTTCCAGGACATGGCCATCGTGCCTCTCATGATCATCGTATCCCTGCTGATACCCGGTGCCGCGAGCGACCCCGTCGGCATCCTGTTCCGTCTCGGTACGCTGCTCCTGCTCGGTCTGGGCATCATCGGCGGGTTCCGCTATCTGCTGCCGCGCTTCGTAGGCGCCGTAGGGCGTATCTCCGCACCGGAAGTGCTCGTACTCGGCGCCCTGGTGCTCTGCTTCGGCAGTGCCTACATCACGTCCATCGCCGGAATGTCCATGGCCCTCGGCGCCTTCATCGCCGGTGTGATCATCGCCGGTACGGACGAAGGGCATCGCATCGGCCGGGTCGTAGAACCGATGCGCGATGCATTCACCAGCATCTTCTTCATTTCCGTTGGACTGCTCCTCGACGTCCATCCCGAACACCTCTTCCAGATTCTCGGTGGAGCTACCATCCTGCTCGGCGTCAAGGGTTTCGTCGTCACCGTCGTCCTGTTGATCCTGCGTCTGCCCATCCGCACGGCCGTCATGAGCGGCATCGTGCTCGCCCAGGTGGGAGAATTCTCCTTCGTCCTCGCCGAGACCGGACGTGTCAACGGTCTCGTGACCGATGACGGTTTTCAGGCGATGCTCGTCGCCATCATCGTGACGATGACCGTGACGCCACTGCTCATCTCGGTGGCGCCGAGGCTCGCCGAACGGGCCATACCCGCGCTGGGCATCGTGCCGTTGCGCCGCTTCCGGACGAAGGACGAAGCGCCGGTGCAGACGTCGAACGAGACCGAAGAAGCCGACGGTCCCGTCGTCGTCGTCATCGGCTTCGGTGTGAACGGCCAGAACGTCGCACGTGTCCTGCGCGAAACGGCCATTCCGTACCGTGTCCTCGAGATGAATGCCGAGGCAGTGCAGAAGTTCAGGGAGAGGGGAGAGCCGATCCGCTTCGGAGATTCGACCGACATGCACGATCTCAAGATGGCGGGCATCGGGCAGGCCCGTGCCGTGATCGTGGCCATCAGCGATCAGACGGCGGTAGCGCATTCCATCCGTTCGATCAGGACGATGCGCTCCGACATCCACATCATCGCCCGCACCAGGTATGCACGCGATGCCGAGGCCATTTCGGCGGCAGGCGCCAACATCGTCGTCACGGAAGAGTACGAATCCTCCATCCAGGTCTCCGTGTCGCTGCTCCAGCATCTCGGTGTGGAAGAAGCCACCATCGGATATCACGAAGACGTCATGCGTCGCGATCGATATGGCATGCTCGCACGCGAAGTACCGCCGACGGCGTGACGAATCGCCGCGTCAATGGACGACGTGGACGGGAAGCGTCGTCGTCGACGTAGCCGTGGCGATACGCACGAAGTACGCGCCGCCACTCAGACCCTTCACATCGACGGAAACGTGATGCAGTCCTTCGGCGAACAGGGATCCATTCGTGATGCTGCGCACGCTGCTGCCGATGGCATCGACGATATCCATCCTGATCGTGGAAGACGACTGCAGGACGAAGGTGACGTGCATCGTTTCCGATGCGGGGTTGGGTGCACACGTCGCGGCGAACGGCGTCGTTGCTGATGCGTCGGGTACGGAGGTCGCCGTTTCCAGGGACATCGATTCGTCGCCTGCACGATAGGGCAACCAGAAGTAGTAGCAGAGCAGCATCTCATCGACCGTCGACTCACCCCATCGCATGATCTCGGGAGGATGGTTGGGATTCAGCGGGTTGTCGGCCGTGTTGTCGTATTCCGCTTCGTAGTGCAGGACCGAACCCTGCGGAATCTTCACGAGATGCCTGTAGGCATAGCTGCCCTGCCAGTTGAAATCCCAATCACCGATGCGGACGAGATCGATGGTGTCGGCATCGGGCGTGACGGCATAGGACCTGCAGTTGCGTCCGAGCAGATGCATATGGGGCGCGATGCCGAGGAGACTGATGTCGAGCGGCACCGTATGCCGCGTCGTGAAGCGGCGTACGGTATTCGGCCATATCACGAAGTTCGTGTCCCTTGGCAGGTTGTCGGGCGACATCACGAACTGCTGCAGTACGCGTACGTTCCGGTTCTTGTGGAAGAAGACGTTGATGCGGGAGCGGTCCCGTTCTCTCGTCAGCGACGGGGCATAGTGTACCTGGATCACGAGATCGGATCCCTTCAGCATCCGTGCACCGATGGTCGAAGGGAAGAAGCGCTGCTGGCTTCCCGGTACCCAGCCGAGATAACTGGCGGCACTCGTAAAACCGGGATCGCCGAATCCCGAATAACCGGGACCGGGATCTTCCGCATCGAGTCTGCGGGCGGTGCCCGACGTGTCGAGGAAATAGAGAACGTGATGGACGACCTTCGGATTGCCCGGACGGAATTCGAGGGCGGCGATACTCCTGTCCTCGAGCAGCTCGGTGGGAAGAACGAAGAAGCGATAGACATCGCGGTTGTCGGACTCGATCTCCCATTCCTCGGACATTTCGAGGACGAGGTCGGGAATGCCGAGCTGGGATCCTTCAGGAAAGGTCGGCGGCAGGGGAGTATGCGACGGATCGCCCTGCGGGCTGCCGGCGTCGACCCATCGTGCGATCAGGTCGATCTCGTCGTCGGTCAAGGACCTGTCGCCGAGGAAGTCCATCGAGCCATGCGAGGGTTTCCATGGAGGCATGTATCGCGATGCGGTGACGAACTTGACGAGCGATGCATTCGCCGCCACGTCCTGATACGTGACGAGGGGAAAGGGTGCGATCTCTCCTTCGCGATGGCACGACGTGCACTTCGCATGGACGATCGGTGCGATGTCGTCCACGAACGTCGGTGACTGTCCGGCACGGACCGTCAGAGAGGATACGAACGTCAGCACTACCACGAAAACACGTATCTGAAACGTCATAGGGGTCTCCCGTTGCTGCAGGCATCGCGTTCCGATGCCGTCGTGGTCGAACGGGTTCAAACTACTAACGGAACAACTATGTCCGCCCAACCACGGATCGCCATCATCGGTGCCGCCGGAACGATGGGATCCGCACTGGCCCGGCGCACGGCTGCAGCGGGATATCATGTCGTCGTACACGACAGAAGGCCGGTCGTATCGACGGATCCATCGATCGTCGTCGTGTCGAGTCCAGAAGAAGCGATCACCCTGGCCGACGCCGTCATCCTGGCCGTGCCGTACGATATCGAGCGCGATCTTCCGGCATCGGTGCTGGCGGGTCTCGCAGGTCGTATCGTCATCAGTATGACCAATCCTCTGACGCCGTCGATGGACGATGTGGTGACGCCGCACGACGAAAGTGCGGCCGAGCATCTCGCTTCGCAGTTGCCCTCGTCGTCCGTCGTGAAAGCGCTCAACACCATCAGTGCCGCGGCACTGCAGCGGTCACCGTCCGACGGCGAAGTCTTCGATACGTTCGTGGCCAGCGACGACCGGGAAGCCGCCTACGTCATCGAGGACCTGATCCGGCGTATGGGGTTCCGGCCGTGGTATGTCGGCGGTCTCATCCTGAGTCGTACGCTCGAACGTATGACGGCATTGCTGATCGGGATCGCGATGCGGTACAGGCTCGACGATACCGTGGGCTGGTACGTCAAAGGGGCGCCCTCCGATCAGGAAGAACGCCCCTTGCCATAGCCTATCGATGTATCGTCATGCGGTATACCGTACCGCATGGGGAATCAGTTGAAGTACAGCGACAGATTGAACGAAATCGGATTGGTGACGATACCACCGCCGTTACCCGTATTGGCGGAGACCGGTGCTCCCAGATAGATCGTCGTCGTCGTTGGGCCATCCGATTCGGTGCTGCCGACCTTCGTCTTGGAACTCGACGACATGAAGCCGAGGCCGTATTCGAGGCCGAGGCTCACGTTCTTCCAGGGGAACCATTCGGCACCGAGGAAGACGCCCGCGCCGATCGTCGTACCCGTAAGCTCCGTCGTACCGCCGGCTTCGACCTTGCCGGACGACATGCCGATCATGGCCTGTACACCGGCATAGCCGACGACGTTGCTGTTATGGGCGAGGTTGAGGCGGAAACCAGGATTGACGGAGACGAGCGTATTCGTTTCCGTTCTCGTGACGGCTCCGGACTTGTCTTCGTTCTTCATCGAAGCGAAGCCCAGACCGAGTCGGAGCGCCATGTCGTCGGCCACGTACCATTGTGCGCCGACTCCCCCATTGTATGCTCCTCCGCTCAGATTACCGAGGCCGTTGAGCGTGAACAGCATCCCCAGATCGTTCTTCGACCGACGCACATCCTGTGCGTACATCATGGATCCGGCACATACGAGTGCCATCACTACTACGATGAGACGTTTCATCTTCTCTCCCCATAACCTGTGAATGAACTCGTCCGGATGCCGCTGCATGCAGCCCGGACGAGACGAACTTAGAAAAAGAAGTCGTTCGCTGCTCCTGTAACACACCGTATGTTCGAGCCGTACACTCCGCCCGGTGAATCCGATATCCGTACATATCAGAGTGGTTTCATGAAGGTTTCCGTTCTTCGCCTGTGGTTGTCCTTGTCCCTTCTCGCCGCCAGCGCCCTGCCTTCCCTCGCACAACAGCAGATCGTATGGACCGGTATGGTGGTGGACAGTTCGACGGGTGCGGGAATATCCGGAGCGGCGGTCCGTGTGGAAGGGAGTACGAAGGGGACCTATGCACGTTCGGGCGGTGCGTTCCGCCTGCCGTTACCGTCCGGTACCTATACGCTGCGTGTCCGCAGTCTCGGATATGGCGAACGGATCGTGACCATCACTCCGGCCACCACGACGTTGAGCATCGCCCTTCGTCCGACAGGCGTCACGACGGCGACGGTCGACGTCACGGGAGAGATCACCCCCGAAGAAGTCATCAAGCGTGCCATCCAGCGCAAGAAGGAGAATGCCGACCGCGTGAACACGATCGTCAGTACGCTCTATTCGAAGCTCCGTTTCGAGATGGAAGGCAGCGGTCTTCTCACGAAGCTCGGAGATGCGGACATGGATCAGGCCGCCATCACGGAGACCTTCTCCAAGGTATACGAGCAGCGCAAGCCTACGGCGGCCAAGCACGTCAGGATCCTGAACAGACGTCAGACGAAGAACGTCGCGGCGGCATCGAACACGGAAGTCTTCGACGAGTTCTTCGACTTCACCGCCGACGAGTTCCGGATCCTCAACACCCGGCTCGTGACGCCGCTCGCGAGCGACGCCCTCGGCGAATACCGGTACAGGATGGTGGGAAAGAAGATGCTCGGCAATCAGATGGTCTATGAAATCGCCTTCGAACCGAGAGCACGCATCTTCCCCGGCTTCGAAGGAACGCTCGTCATCGTGGACAAGACGTGGCACGTGATCGAGGCCAAGTTCGCTCCTACCGAAGAGACGGCCTTCCCCTTCCTCAAGGATCTCCGCTTCGAGCAGCGATACGAGAAGGTCAACGATTCCATCTGGGCACCGACCTATCAACAGCTCTCGGCACGTCTCCAGATCGACGTCGTGAAGGGGCTGATGGAACTCGAGGCCAAGGCCCTGGCTCATACCTACGTCACCGAAGTCGCCGTCAACGACGTCATTCCGGACTCCGTTCTTCGTCCCGACAGCGCACGGATCATGCAGGTCGCGCTCGGTGCACCGAACAAGGGGCGCTCCGACACCATCATCATGAAAGGCTCGACCTACATCACCGTCGACAAGGGAGCGGACTCGAGTGGTAGCGCCTTCTGGGACCAGCATGCCTTCGCCGAGCAGAGTCCGGAAGAGACCGCCATCTACCGTCGTATCGACAGCGTGCAGGCGGCCGACAGTCTCGGTACCGGCCGCCGCCGTCGTAACGACAGCACGGCGGGAACCGTGAGTCTCGGCAACATCGGTGGTGTCGGCTTCAACGTCACTCCGATCATCAACTTCTCGCAGATCACGGGCTTCATGCTCGGAGCCCAGGCAGACATTTCGTGGAAGGGATTCAAGCTCATGCCGATGGCGGCCTTCGGCCGCGAGGATACGAGGGTCGGAGCCGTCGGTCTCATGTGGAGCACCCACGTCAGCAGGGACTGGTCGCTCGACCTGGCCTTCGGTGTAGGCTCGCGTCTCGCCACCGTCCAGCAGGCACGCGAAATCCTGCGACGGTTCAAGACGTTCAACGTCGGCAACCTGCTGTATCCCCGATACTACGACTTCTATCGGCGCGACGGCTCGGATGCGGCCATCATCCTGTCCGACGACCGTACGAGCTTCACGCTCGCCGGCTCGTGGAATCGCCATATCGTCATGCCCGTCATCGAAGGCATGGACCGTCGGAGCATCCTCGCCACACCGGGAGACTATCGTACGCTGTTCGCCACCATCGACGTCGGTGAACCGACGTTCATGGACAACTTCATGGGAACGGGCTGGCCCGTCCACGGTTCCGTGAATGGCGGTGTGGGCGAGGCCACCGCGACGAAAGAAGTGTTCTGGAGCATCGAGACGAATCTGAACGTCCACGTTCCCACCTTCACCACGGGATACTATCCGATGGAACTGACGCTCGGAATCATCGGTGGCGTGCAGACGACGAATACGCCGATCCAGTACCAGTTCAATCTCATGCGGCGATTCCCCGTATTCGGTCGTAGCACGGACTTCTCCACCGTGCCCATCAATGCCTACGGTGGTACGGAGTACGTGGGCGCACATGCCGAGCACAACTTCTCCGACATGTGGTGGCGCATCGTGGGATTGCCTACCTACAATGGTCGTGGTCTCGACCTCATCGGCATCGTCGGTGCCGTGAGCATGACGCAGCGCGCCGCACCGTGGGTCGCCGGCGAGATCTACGATTCCACACCGGGAATCTACACGGAGGCCGGCTTCGCCGTCTCGCGTATCCCGACCTTCATCAGCGATCTCTTCTACCTGCGCTTCGATGCCATGTGGCCGTGCGGTCCCATCGCAACGCGCCGCGGATCGTTCGGATGGATGATCACGTTGTCGAGCCCGCTGCTCTAGATCGTTCGTGCCGTGCTCCGGCGTCCGGGCTGGAGATGCGACGAGTCTTGTCTTCAATACATCCGAACGGTAGGAGATGGTGATGGCGGAGTTCTGGGAAACGAATTTTCAGGAGAAGCAGGAGATGTGGGGCTTCGAGCCCGCACATTCCGCCATACTCGCGAAGGATATCTTCCTTCGACAGTCGTCGAAGAACATCCTGATACCGGGCATCGGCTACGGCAGGAATGCGAAGGTCTTTCTCGACGCGGGCATGAGCGTGACGGGAATAGAGATCTCGGGTACGGCGATCGAACTGGCAGCGAAACACTACGGAACGGATATCATGATTCACCATGGTTCCGTTACCGACATGCCGTTCGACGACATACGGTACGACGGTATCTTCTGCTACGCCCTGATCCATCTGCTCGATAGCGACGAGCGGGCGAAGCTCGTTCGCGATTGCTACGACCAGCTTGCGGATGGTGGTTACATGGTCTTCACGGCCATCACGAAACGGGCGCATACCTACGGACAGGGGACATTCCTGAGCGACGATCGCTATGAGATGTTCGGAGGTGTGAAGATGTATTTCTACGACGAGGATGCGGTCCGACGTGAGTTCGGCAGGGCGGGACTGCTCGATATCGCGGAAGTGCACGAGAGCTACCCGTTCTACATGATTGCCTGCAGGAAGAATGTCCAGTAGCGCCTGTGCCGGAATGGCGGCAGGGCCGTTCACGATTTCGATCGAACGCTACCCACCCGACGTGCTTCGGATGGGAATGGAGATTGCGCTTTCCGCGTAACGCATGTTGCGTGACGTCAATCCCGCTGACCATGACGTTCAGGACCGGATTCGTCACCCCGAGCTCAATCGGTGAATCGTTCCGTTGCGAACGTTCTCCGCCGATGCTCACGGCCGTCAGCCCAGGATCTTGATATCCGCGACTTCCCGGCATCCGTAGCGCCAGTGATAGTCGGCCATGACGACGGTGGAGCAGGCCGGTGGGCCGGGACAGGGAAATTGGACGAATCCCTGTACCTGCGTCCAGGTGTTGCTGCAGCCGTCGGGATATACGAAGGACGTCAGGATGAAGGGTTGGGCACCGAGGCGACATACCGCCAGCAGGCAGATACACAGGCAAGGAATGCGGACGTGTTTCATCGGAAGCCCGGAGAATCGTCAAAGGGAATCGGGACGACATGGTTCGAGGCCCACCATGCGAGTCAACGAAGGTTACGGGATGGCCTCCATTCGGCGATATCCGCCCCGGCGCGGTCCGGGAGGCGTTAGCCGCCAACACCGTATCTTTGCCGTTTGTCAGCAATTCCTTCGAGAGACGACATCATGTTCGAACCCCAGAAAAACAATGTAGCCGAACTCCGCGAACGCGTGGACCAATTGCGGAGGTTCCTTTGACATCGACCGCAAACGCGACGAAGTAGCGGGGCGGGAGAATCTCAGCGAAGCGCCCGACTTCTGGGACGACCAGCAGAAGGCGCAGAAGATCATGCAGGAAATCGCCGACCTCAAGGACTGGGTGGGTGCCTGGGAAGCCGCCAGCCAGGCCGTGGACGACGTCCAGGCCCTGATCGAACTGGCCGACGAGGCCGGTGACGAATCCATGGAGCCGGAAATCCTTGCCGAGCTCGAGCGGTGCCAGACGGCCGTGGACGATATCGAACTGCGGAAGATCCTGTCTGGTCCGGACGACGACCGCAACGCCATCCTCACGATCAATGCCGGTGCCGGTGGCACGGAGGCGCAGGACTGGGCCGAGATGCTCATGCGCATGTATACGCGCTGGGCGGAGAAGAGAGGCTTCGAAGTGCTGCTGGCCGACGAACAGGAAGGCGACGTGGCCGGCATCAAGAGCGGTACGCTGGAAATCCGCGGCAAGTTCGCCTTCGGCTATCTCAAGGCCGAGAACGGCGTACATCGTCTGGTACGTATCAGCCCCTACGACAGCAACGCACGTCGTCATACGTCCTTCGCCTCGGTCTTCGTCTATCCCGAAGTCGATGAGGAAGTGGAGATCGAGATCAATCCTGCCGACGTCGAGATGGATACCTTCCGTTCGGGCGGCAAGGGAGGCCAGAACGTGAACAAGGTCGAAACGGCCGTCCGTCTGCGCCACATCCCATCGGGTATCGTCGTGGCCTGCCAGCAGGAACGGTCGCAGTTGATGAACCGCGAGCGTGCGATGAAGATGCTCAAGAGCAGGCTCTATCAGAAGCGTCGTGAAGAGGAAGAGGCCGCGAAGGCAGCCATCGAAGGTACGAAGAAGAAGATCGAATGGGGTTCGCAGATACGGTCCTACGTCTTCCAGCCCTATACCATGGTGAACGATCATCGTACGGAAACGAAGATCACCGACATCCACTCCGTGATGGACGGTGGGCTCGACGACCTCATCAAGGCCTACCTGCTTCTCGAGGACCAGTTGAACAATGCCTGAGATCGATCCGTTCGATACCGTCGCCGAGCGCCTTTCGGAGGCGCGTCACGTCGCCGTACTGACCGGCGCAGGTATCAGTGCGGAAAGCGGAGTGGCGACGTTCCGGGACCCGGATGGACTCTGGGCGAAGTTCTCGCCGCAGGAACTCGCGTCGATGGATGGCTTTCTGGCCAATCCGCAGCGCGTATGGGAGTGGTATCGCTATCGCAGGGAAGTGATCGACGGTGTGGAGCCCAATGCCGGACATCGTGCGCTGGCCGAGCTTCAGCGCTGGGTTCCCGGCATTACCGTCATCACGCAGAACGTCGACCGCCTCCATCAGCGTGCGGGTTCGCGGACGGTGCTCGAAGTGCATGGCAACCTCGTCGAGAACAAGTGTAGCGTCTGTGGCGAAGCCGCTGCCGACGAACCGAATGCCGGTGATGCCGCCGAGGGCCTGCCACGCTGCCGTCATTGCGACGGCCTCCTGCGTCCCAACGTCGTCTGGTTCGGCGAGGACCTTCCGGAGGATGTCTTCAGGGAGGCGGAGGAAGCGGCCACCGACGCCGATGTCTTCCTGAGCATCGGTACCAGTGCCGAAGTATATCCTGCTGCGGGTCTGCCCCTGTTGGCACGCCGCCATGGCGCCTTCGTCGTGGAGATCAATCCGAACGTCACATCCTTGAGCCAATACGCCCATCACAGTATCCGCATGACGAGCGGTACGGCCCTGCCTGCCATCGTGGAGCGGCTCGTCGAATTCAGACAACAGTCCCGGCAGCCATCATGATCACAGGTATCGGAACGGACATCGTCGACGTTGCGCGGATTCGCCATTCGTTCGACGAATACGGCGAGCGGTTCATGAAGCGTGTCTTCACGCAGACGGAAATCGACTATTGCGAGCACTTCGGCGAAACGAAGTTCCTGCACTATGCTGCCCGCTTCGCGGCCAAGGAAGCCTTTTCCAAGGCCATCGGTACCGGAATGCGCCAGGGCATGGCCTTCGGCAAGGTGGGTGTGCGGAACGAGGCCAGCGGCAAGCCCGTACTGGAGCTGCATGGAGAGATGCAGGAGCAGTGGGGCAGTCACGTCGTCCACGTCACGCTGAGCCATACGTCCACCGTCGCCGTCGCCGTCGTCGTCATCGAAACATTATCCTGAAGACTCCCCATGCTTCCATCGATCTACAATCCTTCGGAACCGTTCACGCTCGGTATTCTCGGTGGCGGCCAGCTCGCCAAGATGACGGCGCAGGCCGCCTATCGGATGGGGCTGCGTATAGCCGTGATCGAGCATGGCGAGAACTCACCGGCCGGAGTGATGACGAAGCTCGAATTCCCGGGTGGCTGGAAGGATCCGGAGCAGCTCGAGGCCTTCATCAAGGCCAGCGACGTCATCACGCTCGAAAACGAATTCATCGATCCCGATATCCTCGACACCATCGCCGAACGCCGTCTCGTCTGGCCGTCGCCCGACACCATGCGTCTGGTCCAGGACAAGTTCATCCAGAAGGAAACGTTCTCGAAGGCGGGCATACCCACGCCGGTCTTCGCGGAGATCGGCAGCAGGCAGGACCTCGTCGACTTCGGGGAGCGTCACGGCTATCCCTTCGTGGCCAAGACGCGCAAGTACGGGTACGACGGTTACGGCAATGCCACCATCAAGCGCGATACCGAGATCGACATGGCATGGCGCCGGTTCATGGAAGGGGAGGAGCCGAGGCCGTTGCTCGCGGAGTCGTTCGTGACCTTCACCAAGGAACTCGCCGTCATGGTCGCCCGGAATCGTCGCGGTGAAGTCGCCGTCTACCCGTGCGTACAGACCATCCAGCAGGGCCATATCTGCGTCAGTGTGCTTTCTCCCGCACCGATCGAAGAACATCTGCGCAAGCAGGCCCAGGATATCGCCGTGGCCTGCGTGGAAACGATCCAGGGCGTGGGAGTCTTCGGCGTGGAGATGTTCCTGACGCTGGACGACCGGATACTCTTCAACGAGATCGCACCGCGGCCGCACAATTCCGGGCACTATACCATCGAGGCCTGTCATGCCTCGCAGTACGAGAACTGCGTACGTGCCGTGACGAACATGCCGCTCGGCTCACCCGACATGCGCGTTCCCGCCGCCTGCATGATCAACCTGCTCGGTGAACGCAACGGCAGCGGTATTCCCGACAGCGTGATCGAAGCCCTGAAGGTTTCCGACGTTTCCCTGCATCTGTACGGGAAGAAGGATTCCCGGCGAGGACGGAAGATGGGGCACCTCACGGCCACGGGAGCCACCATCGACGATGCCTTCCGTTCGGCGAATAACGCCCTCGAAGCCTTCGTCTGGTGATCGCTGATTCCGGACCGAAAAAAAAAACGTCGAAACGCGATATTTCCCGTGACGTTTTCGGTCGTCGCTGATCTATGCTTCATTACCCGTGATGTACACAGGTCAAGACGATATCGCACTGGTCCAGAACATGCGTGATCCCGCGCGGGCCCACGCGGCGTTCGGAGTATTCTACGATCGTTATGCATCAAAGGTTTACACGTATTGCCGCCGTGTTCTCGGTGGCAACAACCTTGAGATCGACGATATCGTGCAGACCGTCTTCCTCCGTTTCTACGAGGCCGCTATCTCGTCCACCATCACGCAACCTGCAGGCTATCTGTTCAGGATCGCCCGTAATGCGTGTTACAGGCAACATTCACGTCGAACGATGGATATCATCGACGCAGACACGATAGCGGACCATGTCGTCGACTACAGTACGACGGAACTCCTGCGGCTGATCGAAGCGGCCCAGGCATCCCTGCCCGACGATCTGCAGGAAGTCTTCGTCATGCGGGAACAACTCGGCTTGTCATACCAGGACATCGCCACGACTCTCTCCATCGGAGTGGGAGCGGCCAGAATGCGTGCGCATCGTGCAAGGGGAATGATACGGGAAATCCTTGCCCCGTATCTGCAGGAACTCGACACCATACTTGGGAGTGATCATGCAAAGGAATGATCATGGAGCCTCGTGGCTCGACCCGCGTGTCCATGAATACCTGGACAACGAAGTCGATGGTGCGGTGGAATACGACGGACTCATCCGGGCGATGGCACAGGATGGCGTACTGCGCGAACAGGTCGCGCAGCACGTAGCCATACGTGACGAACTCAGGAAGGCCATCGTCTCGCCCCCCGATGAAATGCGCGCAGCACTCATGAAATCACTGCCGGTACCGCAACAGCCGCGGAATCGCTTCCTGCCATGGTTGGTCACGGCCCTGATCACGATGCTCGTCACCGTCATCGCACTCCTGTGGCTGGCGATCAGCGCACGCCGGAATGCCACGCTGACGACGAAGAGACCCACGACGACGGACGAAGCCGTATCACGGCATCATGGCGTCGATACGCCCCAGGACGTCGCAGATGCGACGAAGGCCGCCACCCGGGACGAACGACGACTCACCACCCTTTCCGCGATTCAGCCGGAGAATCGGCAGGAGGCAGCGGTCACGAATGTCTCCGCAGAGAACGATGCCGTTCCCACATCGGCAGGACCGGACGCAACGCGCGACCGTACGTTCACGTTCGGCATGCCCGACCATCTGCGCAATGTCCATGTGTATGGTGGTGGCGGAGGTGGAAGCATACGCAGGTCCACGCTGGCCCGCATGGATGACGGAGCGTCGGCACGCAGGACCGTGGCGCATGGTGGGACCGACAAGCCAGCACCGGACGAAACGACCATATCGATGGACGCAGCCACGCAGGCAGAGGCGGAAGCTGATATCACGGATGCTACCGGAATGGACGTCGCAGGGGGTGGGTTCACGCCGAGCGACCGTCCCGGCGTACTGCGTCAGACCATACTGCAGATCACGGAAGATGGCGGCAGACCGTCGAACTTCATGGTCGAAGTCAGGGGACAGGTTTCAAGATCCTATCCCGACGTCGACCTTCCGACCAGTCCCGATCCGGCACTCGCCATCGGAGGGTGGTGGCATGCCTCGCCCGCGTTATGGATCGGTGGGGAGATCGGACGGCAACGGTATGCACAGTACTATCAATTGAGCCCGATGCGTACCCGCGATCCGATCACGGGTGACGTCACGACGGTCACGACGACCGTCGATCAGCAGGCCACTCTGTGGTGGGCGGGTATCTCCGCGAAGTATCTCATCGGTCCGCCCATGCTGAATGACATGGTGCAACCATACGTCAGCGGTCTCGTCGGTGGTACGCTCCTCGGTCCCATGCTGCGCTCGACGCTCGGTGTACAGATATCCGTCTCCCGGCGCCTCGCCTTCAGCGGTAGCGCGGAAGGGTCGTCGTTATGGTACGGTACGAGCGACGGTACCAGAACGACCTATGCCTTCTCGGCCAATCTCGGTATCGTCCTCTCCTGGTAAGTGCGATCATGACGACAGGATCCATACGATCGATTCTCGGTATCTGCATCGTCGCGCCGATGGTGCTGCTCGCCTCCTGCGTGCAGCCGAACGACGTGGACGGTGACAGGAAGTACAAGAACACGGAAGTGACGGAACGGGCACTCGATCTCGTGACGACGTGGGAGGAAGCCATGACGGCGAACATGATCGGCGTCGCCCCCATCGAGCTGAGATTCAGGAATACGAGTGACCTTGCCGTGCGCATCCTGGGCGTCGACGTCACGAGCCTTTCTTCCAGCTACAGGGACCTTCTCCTGCAGCCCTCCATCATGCCCGATTCGCTGGGGCCCGCAGGCCGTCCCAACAGTGAACTGGTCGTACCGGTATATGCCTCGTCGAGGATCGACGTCAGGATGGCCGGCGCACGCGTGTCGGTCGTCACGAGCTTCGGCAAGCAGGACTTCGTCGTGACGCTGCCGAGTCCGACGGACAGGATGTCGGGTGCCGACGTGATCGTCGAGCGTGATGCCTTCGGTCGGGTCGCACTGGACAAGGAATTCACCGCCGGCGTCCGTCTCAGGAACACGTCGACGCATCCCTATCTCACACGGGCGATGGGATACTGGACCGACAGTACGCTGAAGATGATGACCGTCAAGCCGGACTATCCAGTCTTTCCCCTGACCCTCGGTCCCGAAGAAACCTCCATGGTTTCCCATCTCATCGTACCGCGCGTGCGGGGCATCCATACGCTGCGCATCACGTTCTTCGCCGAGGCGCTGGAACCGACGTCGAATCCCGAGCCGATGACCCGGGACTACATCGGCTTCATCGTTCCGTAGCGGTGCGGCGGTTCCGCAGCCAGAGCATGATGCCCTTCAGGGGAGTGGTTTCGTAGTTGACCTTGATGGTCACGAAGATGCCGATGATGGCGATGAGGATGTTGCCGAGCCACATGGCCAGGGCAGGATCGAGGTATCCACGATCAGCGAGCTTTTCACCGCCGATCAGCGATGCCCAGTACAGGACGTAGAAGCCGAGTGAAATGGCGGCCGAGATACCGAAGTTGCCACCCTTCGTAAGAATGCCCATGGGACATCCCACGAGGACGAAGAGGATGCAGGCCGCAGGAATGGCGTACTTCTTGTGGATCTCCACGCCGTACTTCTGTACTGTCTGTTCTTCGGACTGACGTCTGAATGCCTCCGGCTCCAGCTTGGACCGTATCGTGGAGATCTGCGCTGCGGCGCGCGTGACGGCGTCGATATCCGGTTCACCGGGCACGGTGCCGTGGTCCGAGGCGGACGATCCGGCGAGCCAGACGATATGATCGTGAAGGACGGAGTCGAGCGCGTGGTCGGCATCGGACATCGACGTTGTCGAACGATCGACGATCACTTCCATGTCGGATATCCGCATTTCGCGGTCGCCACGGGAGCTGCCGGTACCATCGCTTGATTCGAAGAAGAACCTGTCGGCAGGCATCGATACCTGGTGGCGATCGAACGTGATCACGCGATAGTCGGCCGCACGGCGTTTGTTGATCTGATGGATCTCGCCGTGATACAACTGGAGCACCAGCTTCGTGAGCGATGGCGAGAAGCCCATCCGTCCTGTATCCGCACTCAGGACGTTCCGGCGGTCCGCACGGGAATTGTCGTAGATCGTGACGCCATAAAGGACGCCGTTGCTGTCGACCTCACGGGCAAGGATGGTGAAGCTCTCGATCTGCGTGGTGAACTGGCCACTTTCGAGCACGAACGTCGGCTTCACCCGTTCGATGTCGCTCATCATCGTGCTGAGGCGCAGGTTCGTATCGGGCAGGATGTTGTCGCTGTACCAGTACACGCCCATCCACAGCATCGATCCCACGACGATGACGGGAACCATCATCCGGAAGAGGCCCATGCCGCTTGCCTTGAAGACGGTGACTTCGTGTGCCGCCGACATGGCGCCGAACGCCATCAGGGTGGAGAACAGCACGCCGATGGGAACGGCGAGCACGACGATCCACGACAGGTTCAGGACGATGAATTCCATGATGACGGGCAGGGCCAGGCCCTTGGCCGCGAACTTGTCGATCCAGCGCATCAGGTACTGCAGCAGGAACAGGTTCATGATCGTCACCGTTCCGAAGAGGAAGGGGCCGATATGGGACCGGAGGATATACCGCCACAGGATCACGACTGCATCTTTCTCGATACGTCGGCGATGAGCCGCTCGAAGTAGGCGTGCTTGTCGGGCTTCTGCCGTTGCAGGGCACGGTATGCTTCCAGGGCCTTTTCCAGTGCTCCCTGCTGCTCGTAGATGCGGGCGATGGTCTCCGTGACGAGGGCCGGTCCCGTACCCGGCGTATGCACCGGTCCTACGGGCGGCTGCGTGCTTTCACCCGGACGGGGCATGCGGACCTTTTCCAGACGCGAGGCGAGTTCTTCCAGGCTCAACGGCTTCTTCACAGCGGGACGTGCCGGAGCGCTCTCGACGTTCTGATGGGGTCTGGGGCGGACGAAGGGGCGCATCGGACTGTGGAAGTCACGGAACGACGGTGGTTCACTGAGCGGCTGGATGGCGCGCCGACCGCGTGCCTTCATGCCTTCGAAGCGCAGCGTGGTGTATTCGAGGCCGGGAATCAGGCGCACGGCGCTGCTGCGGATGATGCGCGCATCGTCCGACGTCGGTGCAGTATCGATGATGCGGAGTACGGATGGCACTTCGCGTCGTACGACGGTTCGTTCGGATACCTGATGATGGACGGCCCGCAGCTCGTGTATGGTCGCGGTAGAAGATGCGGCAGAGCTGGTGTCGGCGGCGACCGTGCCGATGGTGGACGGTTCGCGCACGGCTTCGTCCTGGACCCGCCGGGAGGGCGCATCGTCGTCGTCGACGGTCGTTATCGGTTCGGCATCGGATCGTTCTTCGACAGGACCTTCGATATCGATTCCGGCGTGTCCATCTGGAATGATATCGGTGGTTATGACTTCGGATATGACATCGATATCGGAATCGTCCGTTTCCGGGGCCATATCCGACGGCAGGTCGATTTCCGTGGTGGTATCGATGTTCCCGACGGTATCGTCCGTGGCTTCGTCCGGAGCGATATCGGCGGTCGTCGGCTCGTCGATGGTCAGGGATACGGGGCCGGTTTCCCCGGCGACGGCATTGTCGTAAGCCAGATCGATGGCCGGTGCGGTCATTGTCTGCATGGTATCGGAATCCGGCTCGACCGTCATGGTGGATCCGGATTCCTGCGCGGCCGTCGCAAGTTCGTCGAGACGGAGGGCGACGGTCCTGTTCCACGGGAAGCGCCGATGCGCTTCGTCGAGGATCAGGCGTGCGTCACCGTCATAGCCCAGGGCCGCATAGGCATCGGACAGGACGATGTAGCCACCGAGGTAGTCGGGATAGTATCGGATTCCGTCGGCACACAGGCGCACGGCATCGGCCTGCCGTCCGTCGGCGAGGAGCCTGGCGGCTTCGACGGCGAACGACGGTGATGGGCGGGGCGCTGTTGTGGACATACCGGTCTCGTCAGCGGCGGTTGCCGAGCAGACGGAGCAGGAAGAGGAAGAGGTTGACGAAGTCGAGGTAGAGCGACAGTGCACCCATGATGGCGCCCTTCGTCGCGACCGACTTCCCTTCGTACTGCAGGACGTAGTCGTTCTTGATGCGCTGCATGTCGTAGGCCGTCAGGCCCGTGAAGACGATGACGCCGATGATGGAGATGGCCCAGTCGATGAAGGGGCTGCCGAGGAACATGTTCACCACCATTGCGATGATGAGGCCGATGAGGCCCATGGACATGAAGCCGCCGACACCCGTGAGGTCACGCTTGGTAAGGTAGCCGTAGGCCGCAGTTACGCCGTACATGCCGGCCGTGATGGCGAATACCTGGGCGATGCTTCCGAGGTCGTAGACGAGGAAGAGCAGGGAGAAGGTCAGACCGTTCGTCAGGGCATAGGCGAAGAATATCCCTATCGCCGTCGACGCCTTCATCTTGTCGACGCGTGCGGACAGCACCCAGACCATGATGACGGGGGCGAACAGGAACAGATAGAAGAGCGGCGTGCCTACGATGGCTGCGAGCAGCGCAGGGGTATTGGCGACGAACCATGCGGTCATGCCCGTGGTGAGCAGACCGCCCACCATCCATGCATAGACCTTCTGTACGTAGACGCGTTGGTCGTCGACCGAGACCACGCCACCAAACGATTGTTCGCGGATCGTTCCAGACATATCGATGTTCCTTACAATGACGCTACTTCGTTCGTGCGACGACAAAGTTAGCAAAATCCGTCAGGGCCTTCCTGTAGACGGAATCGGGGAAAGATGCGAGGTAGCCGATGGCCTGCTGCACGAGTTCTTCGGCCTTGTGCTGGGCACTGCCGATACCGTCGTATCGCACCACGAAATCGATGACGGTAGCGATGTCCTTCGACGAAGGCTTGCGTCCTTTCACCAGTCCGAGCATCCGCTTCGCTTCGTCGCGCGGGGCGGCGGCGCAGGCCCGGATGAGGGGCAGGGTGATCTTCTGGTCCTTCAGATCGTTGCCCACGGGCTTGCCCAGGATGGAACTGCGGCTGGTGTAATCGAGGATATCGTCCTTGATCTGGAAGGCCAGGCCCACCAGTTCACCGTATTCGCGCATGGCAAGACGTGCGTCGGGGTCGTTCGTTGCACTGACGGCTCCGATTTCGCAGCATGTGGAGATCAGGGAGGCCGTTTTGTCGGAGATGATGCGGAAGTACGTCTCCTCGTCGATCGTCTTTTGGCGGCTCTTCTGGATCTGGAGGAGTTCGCCTTCGCTCATGCGCCGTACGGCGTCGGAGGTGATGTTCAGGTAGTCGAACTCCTGGTGGTGGACGGCCGTAAGCAGCCCACGCGAAAGGAGATAGTCGCCCACCAGCACGGCGATCTTGTTCTTCCACACGGCGTTGATGCTGCCCATGCCGCGGCGTTCTTCGGCCTGGTCCACGACGTCGTCATGGACCAGGGTGGCGGTATGGAGCAGTTCCACCATCGAGGCTCCCACGAAGGAGCGGTCGCTGATGGGGCCGCACAGTCCGGCGGAGAGGAAGACGAGCGTAGGCCGTACCCGTTTGCCCTGCTGCTTCATGATATAGCGTACGACGGTGTCGAGCAGCGCCGTTTTCGACCGCATCTGCTCGCGCATGTACGGCCCGAAGCGGGACAGTTCTTCCGCCACCGGGGCGCCGATATCATTCAGTGTTGAGACGGATTTCATGCAGGGTTCAGGGAGTAGCGGGCTCTTCGTCCCGGCGTTTGTAGGCAAAGCGTGCGATCACGACGCTGATCTCGTACAGGATGTAGAGCGGTACGGCTACCATCAACTGCGTGACGGGATCGGGCGTGGGCGTGACGATGGCTGCGATGATCAGGATGACGATGATGGAGTGGCGTCGGTACTTGCTCATGAGGGCAGGCGACACCATACCGATGCGGGCGAGTACCCACGTCACCATCGGCAGTTCGAAGATCAGGCCGGAGGCCAGCAGCATGTTGACGAAGAACGAGAAGTAGGAGCTTGTCGAGATGTTGTCCTGGATGTTGGGATTCGCCACGGCCTTGATGTACGACATCATGCTGGGAATCAGCAGGAAGTAGGCGAAGGACACCCCCATCAGGAAGCACAATGAGGTGAGGACGGTGATCGTCCTTGCCCATCGGCGCTCGTGCAGGTACAGTCCGGGAGCCACGAAGCTCCATATCTGGAACAGGATCCACGGCGAGGACGCGATCAACCCCGTGAAGAAGATGACCTTGAAGTAGAGGAAGGCCTGTCCGAACGGTTCCAGATTCTGCAGCGAGATACCGTGGCGTACGGCCGGGCCGAGCAGAAGCTTGTTCATGATCTCTTCCCGGAAGTAGCCCGTACCGATACAGGCAACGAGAATCCCTGCCACCGTCTTGAACAGTCGCGAACGCAACTCTTCGAGGTGGCCGAAGAAACTCATCTCCGCCGCGCTGCTTCGCGTCTCTTCAACGGTGTCATTCATGCTGAATCATCGTATACTGCCGGGCCGCGAAGATACGGAATGATGCGGCTATCGAAGGACCCTACCACATGCCCAGTCTCGCAAAATCCCCGAACTCGTTGGAATTCATTTTTGTTACGATGCATGACAAAAAAGCAAGCGAAATAATTTCACATCGACCAACTTTTTCCCTTGTGGATAACCTCCATGGGTGGACAAATTTGCACCCCCTGATACACGGGGAAGCCGTAGCAGGATCGGTGTTCGCACATGAGGGGAACGTCGACGTCACGGCATCCGAAAACAACGATTATTGTGGAAGCGATTCCTCGGAGGGTATGGTTGGGTGAAAAAGACCGAGACGCTTAACTTGTTCGCCACATCGACACCGAACGTTCAACAAACACCGGCGCAGGACATGCCTCGTGCAGCGTCCACCGGAGGGTCGAACAACGCAGAGACCCTCTGGGCTCAGTGTTTGCAGATCATCCGCGACAACGTCTCCCAGCAGGTTTTCAAGACATGGTTCGAGCAGATCCGCCCGGCGAAGTGGGATGGAGTGCAGCTCACCGTCGAAGTACCGAGTCAGTTCTTCTTCGAATGGATCGAGGAACACTATGCTTCGCTGCTGAAGAAGACCATCCAGAAGGTTCTGGGTGCCAAGGCGAAGTTGCAGTATCAGGTCATCGTCGACGATGGTGAAGGTTCGCCGGAACAACGTACGATCAAGCTTCCGGCCTTCCGTGCCACGCCGTCACAGCCCGCGCTGCCCTTCGGCGAGCAACAGCATGCAGCAGGAGCGGCGGCACCGGCCAGGCAGCCGGCCAACGCCGCCCACTATCCCACGTTCTTCAATCCGCGCTATACGTTCGACAACTTCATCCGCGGCGAGAACAACCAGCTCGCTACGTCGGCCGGCATGGCCGTAGCCGACAATCCAGGCAAGACACGCTACAATCCGCTCGTGATCTACGGTCCGACGGGACTGGGCAAGACCCACCTCGTCCAGGCCATCGGAAACAGGGTCCTGCAACGCAACCGCAATGCCAAGGTACTCTACACGAATTCCGAGAAGTTCACGATGGAGTACATCAACGCCATCCAGACCAACAAGGTGGCGGACTTCACGAACTTCTACCGCAGCGTCGACGTGCTGATCGTGGACGATATCCAGTTCCTCGGCGGCAAGGAAAAGACGCAGGACATGTTCTTCCATACGTTCAACGCCCTGCACCAGGCCGGCAAGCAGCTCATCCTCACGAGCGACAAGCAGCCGAAGGACCTCGCGGACGTCGACGAGCGCCTGATCTCCCGCTTCCAGTGGGGCCTCACGGCAGACATCCAGCCGCCGGACTTCGAGACGCGCATGGCCATCCTCCAGCAGAAGAGCATGGAAGAGGGCATGGACATGCCGGGCGATATCCTGGAATACGTGGCGCGCCACGTCTCCAGCAGCGTCCGCGAACTCGAAGGCTGCCTCATCTCCCTGCTCGCGAAGGTGTCGCTCGATTCACGTGAGCTGACGCTCGAACTGGCGAAGGAAGTGGTGCGCGGCGTCACGAACTCGCCGTCGTCACGTACGCTGACGATCGAAGACATCAAGCAGGAAGTGGCCGGTTTCTACAACCAGGACGTAGCCCTGCTCTCGGCGAAGACACGGAAACATGAAGTGGTGCTCGCGCGCCAGATGTGCATGTATCTCGCCAAGCAGCTCACGCAGATGAGCCTCAAGAGCATCGGGATGCACTTCGGCGGGCGTGATCACACGACCGTCCTGCACTCGTGCCAGACGATCCTGAACTACATCGATACGGACAAGAAGATCCGTCAGGACGTGGAGCATCTGAGGAAGGCATTGCAACGATAGGTGCGGGTGAAGCTCCGGCACCGGACATAGACACTGTCTGCACAAGGCCGACTCCCGCATGCGGGAGTCGGCCTTGTGCCATTCATGATCTCCCTACGATCCCATCTGCAGGATCGTCTCGTATTCGGCCTTCGTGAGCTCGACGACGCTCAGACGTCCGAGACGTACCAGGGCGATGTCGGCCAGACGCTTCTCGGCCTTGATATCCTTCAGCGTCACCGGTGCCTTCAGAGCCTTGTCGGCCTTGAGATCCACGGCCACCCATGCATCCTCGTCCGTGGTCGGATCCTGATAGGCCGTCTTCACGACCGTGGCGATGCCCACTACCTGACGTTCGTCGCCGGAATGGTAGACCAGGACGGAATCGCCCTTCTCCATGGCGCGCAGGTTGTTGCGCGCGGCATAGTTCCGTACGCCATCCCAGTGCGTCTTCTTGTCCGCCACGAGCTGATCCCAGGAATAGGTCTCGGGTTCGGTCTTCACGAGCCAGTGTTTCATTGCGTTGTATCCTTTGCAGCGATGTGCTTGCGTACGACGACGCGTATGACGGAGGGTGAATTCCTGGCGTTGCTGTGGACGGTGAAGTCGACGTTGTTCAGCGAGTCCTTGAAGGACTGTGCGTTGATGCCGAGACGCAGTTCGCCATAGGTGATGCCCGATGCATGATTGCGCTGGACGGATGCCGAGGCGCAGCCGCACGAGCCCGTGACGCTGGACACGGTGGCGGTACCCCCGCCCGTATTCACGAACCTCACCCGCGTCACCACGAAGCCGGCCGAGTCGGCATCGACGACGAGGGCGGGAGGGTCGAGCTTCAGCACGGGCGGATCTTCCTGGGGAATGGCGGCCACGGCCGTCAGGCAGATGAGCAGGAGGGGGAGGAGAAGGGCAGGTCGTGTCATCGTTGGCTCATGATCTCGGGGAATACGTCGGTAAAGTCGTATACGCCGGTTTTTCCGTGTATCCATTCGGCCGCCAGCAGCGCACCGAGGGCGAAGCCGCTGCGGTTCCTGGCGTCGTGGGTGAGTTCTATCCTGTCCGCCGCCGAGTCGAGCGTCAGCACGTGCCTGCCGACGATCTCGCCACCGCGTGTCGACGATACGTGCAGCATGTCGGCTGCGATCGGTGTGTCGTTGATGGCATCGGTCACGATGCGTGTCTTCCTGTCCAGTTCGTCGAGGACGATGCCCGCCATCGTGAGGGCCGTACCGCTCGGACTGTCCTTCTTGCGGCGGTGATGCCATTCGTGGATCATCACGTCGTATTCGGTCACGTCCTGCACCAGGATGGAGGCCGCGCGAACAAGACGGAAGAACAGTTGCACACCGACGCTGAAATTGGAACCATGGATCAGGCCGACGCCGTGACGGTCGCAGATGCCCTTTACCCTATCCATGTGCTGCATCCATCCTGTCGTTCCGATGACGACGTCGATGCCATGTCGGGCTGCCGTCTCCACTGTGGCGAGTACGGCATCGGGTTGCGTGAAGTCGATGACGACGTCGATGTCATCATTGACCGTTGCGGCGTCGAAGGGACGCGCTTCGTCGTAGATACGGGTGATGGCACAGGGCGTCTGAGGAGCGAGCCGTTCTATCTCACGGCCCATCGCTCCATGTCCGACGAGTGCGATCCGGGTTGGTGTAGGCATGGGGCAAATATCCCCATGCGCCGCAACATATCAAGCGGCGGACGGTTCTTTTACTGTCAGGATTCCTTCGGACAGCGCGAGGTGGCGTGCATCGGGAAACGTCTCGGTCAGGGCCATGCCGTGCGTCGAAAGGACGAGGGTGATGCCCTGTTCGTGGAGGGTGCGCAGTCTGGCGGACACGGCGAGTGCCGTGGCCCGGTCCATCGCTCCCGTCGGTTCGTCGGCGATGAGGACGGCCGGACGTGCGGCGATGGCTCGTGCAAGAGCTGCGAGGTGCCGTTCACCTTCGGAGAGCTGTCCTGGGAACTTGTTGCGGATATAGCTCACGTCGAGATCGGCAAGGACTTCCAGGCAGCGCCGGTTGGCGTCAGCCTTGTCATGGCCGTGAATGGCCAGAGCCATGAGGACGTTGTCGTGCACCGTATAGTCGTCGACCATACGGCAGCCTTGTTGCACGATGCCGATCGTGCGGCGTAGGGCGCGTACGGCCGGAGGTTTCATGGATGTCGTGGGGACGCCGTCGATGACGACGTGGCCCGAACTCGGCAGCAGGTCGGCATAGAGCAGGCGCAGGAGCGTCGTCTTGCCGGAGCCCGTAGGGCCCGTGAGGAGCGTACACGATCCGCCGGGAATGGAACACGATACGTTCTGAAGGGCGGGAATGTCGCCGTGCCGTACCGTGGCGTCGTCGAGAATGAAGTCCATGCCGCGAAAATAGTGAATGGAGAGGAGAATAGTCCAGTGCAATTCTAACCATGTTGAGTGAATGACGTGCTAACCCATTATGGGACGGGATGTTGGCATACTTGTCGACAACATTAGTGTATTATCCATAGAATAAAATAGTTAATATGGTAATCCGTTATAGATCTTTTTGCTACTATTTGTGAGGATGAAGATGGCAGACAAACACCCATACGTAAGCGGAACAGGAGTGCTGATCCAGGTATTTGATCATCTAAAGAAGTCGTTCCCGCAGACCCTTAAAGCCGAAGTGCTAAAGCAGTTGGGATTCGCTCCCCAGAATGAAAGCTACGTTCTTAACGTAATACGTTATTTGAGGTTGATTGATAATGAGGGTGCAAGGACAGAGGCAGCTCAGAGAACATTCACATTGCATGATAGCGGTGAGTTTGAACGACAATTCTCTGATATGATTAAGTCAGCGTACGAAGGTTTGTTCTCACTACATGGAGACGATGCATGGAACCTTGAGGATTCCAAGTTGATCACCTTCTTTCGTCAAACAGATCAATCATCAGAACTTGTCGGCAAGCGCCAAGCGGGTACCTTCAAGGCTTTGGCTACATATGCCGGACATGCTAAGCAATTGCCAGCCCGAAAGACTGCTGCAAAAAAAAGTACTTATGCAACAAAGGCTAAGCAAGTAGGATCTAAGATGGAGGGAAGTACTCCACCCGCACTAGTTCTTCCAGCTGGTGGCAGTACGACCAACGGGAATATTAGTCTTGCAGTCCGGGTAGAGATTAACCTCCCAACTACGGGTGACCAGGACGTGTACGACAAGATCTTTAGAAGTATCCGTGACAATCTCCTGAGTAGTTGAAATGTTGATCCGATTTGAGAGTATTGCTAGGTCTGTAGCACGCTGGAGTTACGGGGATAGCTCACTAACTCCGATTATACATCCATTTGATTCAAGGGACATACATCCTTGTTTCCCGATGAATGTGCGTCAACTATTCGACAACGGGCATTATACACAGGCCACGTTTGAAGCCTTCAAATTCATTGATAAACAGGTAGCGAAACTGTCCACTTCGAGCGAGAGCGGTAAGAAATTGATGATGACGGCATTTAGTGAAATATCACCGTCGATAAGGCTAAATGCATGCTCGTCTACCTCAGAAAGAGACGAGCAGGAGGGATATAAGTTCTTGTTTGCAGGCTCTATTATTGCCATTCGAAATCCTCGTGGTCATGAGTATGATATACATGATTCACCTGGTGAATGCCTTGACTACCTTGCTCTTGCTTCGCTGCTATTACGCCGTCTTCAGCAAGCAGGGTTCGAGATCAAGGCAAAAACAAGAAGTAAGTAATATCCTATTCGTTCGGGACGGGCTCGGTGCGGGGTGCGGATCCGCCCATGAGAATGGCCAGGGGGCGTGTGCCCGGAATCGCATCCAGGATGGTCTGGATCACGGCCATGATGGGGACGGACAGGATCATGCCGACGATGCCCCACATCCAGCCCCAGAAGATGAGGGAGATGAGGACGACGACCGGGCTGAGATCCAGGCTCTGGCCCATGACCTTGGGTTCGATGACGTTGCCGATGACGTTCTGGATGACGATGAGGATGGCCACGACGAGGGCGGCATGGCCGAACGATCCCGTCTGCACCAGGGCGATGGCTCCCGGCAGTGCCGTCGTGATGAACGAACCGATGTTCGGGATGTAATGGAATAGAAATGCCAGCAGGCCGACGAGGGGGGCGAAGTCGACATCGAAGATGGCCATCACGGCCCATACGATAAGACCGTTCACCAGGTTGAAGAGCGTCTTGACGCGCAGATACTGCAACACCTTCCTGTTCACCGTATCGTAGATCTGGACGAGGTCCATGGACCCCATCGATCCTGCGGCCGCCTGCAGTTTCTTCGAGAACAGTTCGCTTGACGAGATCATGAAGACGAGATAGAGCAGCACGAGGAAACCGTCACCGAGGAACGAGACGACGCTACCCACCGTGCTGGTGGCCGCCGACGTGATCGTCTGCATGTCGAGCATGGTATCCCAGCGCAGGGCCGACGAGCGCCCCGTCATCTGGAACGACATCCGTTGCAGCATACCGTTCATCTGCACGTTCAGGTCGGCGAGGCGCTGCTGGTAGACCGGGGCCTTCTCGATGGCCGAGCTGACGCCCGCAGCGGAGATCGTATAGATACCCCACAGCGCCCCCGAAGCGATGAGCATCACCACCACGAGGCAGACGGCCATGGGAAACTTCCATGAACGCAACTTGCTGACCAGGGGGCGGAAGAGGATGGAAAGGAGTCCTGCGAGGACGAATGGAATCAGGATGCTGTGCAGGACGTAGAGCGCTGCCGCGGCGGCGATCACGGCGAGAACGATGGCGGCGATGGCCGCCGGACGCAGTACTGGATTCATACCGCAAAGTAAGGGGTTTCATGTAGTTTTGCGCTCCGCCAATCATACCGACAGGAGGAGAAACCGATGCAACGTGGTCCGATTTCACGATTCATGGAAGAACAGTACCTGCACTTCAATGCAGCGGCCCTGGTCGACGCGGCCAAGGGATACGAACGTCATCTCGCAGAAGGCGGCAAGATGATGATCACGCTCGCCGGTGCCATGAGTACAGCAGAGCTCGGGAAGACGCTCGCAGAGATGATCCGCCAGGACAAGGTCCAGATCATCTCCTGTACGGGAGCGAACCTCGAAGAGGACATCATGAACCTCGTGGCCCATTCCCACTACAAGCGCGTGCCGCACTACCGCGACCTGAGCCCGCAGGACGAATGGGATCTGCTCGAGCATGGCTTCAACCGCGTCACCGATACCTGCATTCCCGAAGAAGAAGCGTTCCGCCGTATCCAGAAGCACATCCACAAACAGTGGAAGCAGGCCCAGGATGCAGGCGAGCGGTTCTTCCCGCACGAGTACATGTACAAGATGCTCCTGAGCGGCGAGATGGAGCAGTACTACGAAATCGATCCGAAGAATTCGTGGATGATCGCGGCTGCCGAGAAGAACCTGCCCATCATCGTGCCCGGATGGGAAGATTCCACGATGGGCAACATCTTCGCTTCCTACTGCATCAAGGGTGAGCTCCAGCCGAGCGTGATGAAGAGTGGTATCGAATACATGACGTGGCTCGCCAGGTGGTACATCGAGAATTCCGGTGGCAAGGGCATCGGCTTCTTCCAGATCGGTGGCGGCATCGCCGGCGACTTCCCGATCTGCGTCGTGCCGATGCTGTACCAGGACATGGAGATGGAAGACATTCCGTTCTGGTCCTACTTCTGCCAGATCTCGGACAGCACGACGTCGTACGGCTCCTATTCGGGCGCCGTTCCTAATGAAAAGATCACATGGGGTAAGCTCGGAATCGATACGCCGAAGTTCATCATCGAGTCCGACGCTACGATTGTTGCACCACTAGTATTTGCGTGGCTCCTTGGATACTAAAACACTCCTCTCCATGTCCGCCGGTCTGCTCTGCCTTCCGGTGATCGTCGCAGCGCAACAGCAGCCGCGACGCCAGGACAACAACGTCGAACAACAGAACGATACGCTTGCCTATACCACTCCGTCCGTTGTCGTCAGTGCCGCACGCACGACGATCGACATGGACCGTGTACCGCGTACGGTGGAAGTGCTTACGTCCGCCGATCTCGCCCGCCTTCCCGTACGCAGCGTGCAGGAAGCGCTGGCCTACCTTCCGGGAATAGATCTCCGTCAACGCGGACCCCTCGGCGTCCAGGCCGATCTCTCCATGCGCGGAGGTACGTTCGAACAGAGCGCCGTACTCTTCAACGGGTTGCGCGTGAACGACATCCAGACGGGACACCACTCGCTGAACCTGCCCGTACTGGCCGACGAAGTCGACCGTATCGAGGTGATCAAGGGTGGCGGCTCGCGATTGTTCGGTACGGGTGCGATGGACGGCGCGGTGAACATCATCACGAAGCGCGGCGGTCCGTCCCGCCTGTTCGCCTCGGCGACGGGTGGCGACTTCGGTCTGGCCGATGGACGGCTGGGCGCGAGTGCATCCACGGGCATCGTCGATCATCGCGTCAGCGCACAGTACCTGAAGACCAACGGCTACATGCCTTCGACGGACGTCGACATGCAGTCCGTACTCTATACGGGCTCGATCTCCGAAGGATCGACGCAGGCCTCCCTCACCGGTGGCGTCGTGAACAAGGCCTTCGGTGCGAACGGCTACTATTCCAACCGTTTCCCCGATCAGTGGGAACATACGGTGACGTGGTTCGCCGGTGCCACGGCGCGTACGGACCTCTCCGACGTCCTGTCCGTCAACGCTCAGGCCCTCTACCGTATCAACAGCGACGAATTCCTGCTGAAGCGCAGCGATCCCGCCTTCTATCGCAACCTCCACAGGACCGATCAGTTGACGGCCAATGTCCAGACGACGCTGTCGACGGGAGTCGGGCGCACGACGCTCGCTCTCGAGGGAGGATCGGACAGGATCGAGAGTACGAACCTCGGCAACTTCGATCGTGTGCGCGGTAGTCTGTCCCTCGAACATGCCGTGTCCATCACGGACAGACTCTATGCAGGTGCAGGTGTGGGGACGGTCTTCTACAGCGACCGCGTGCCGGGCATTGTCGGCGGCGTCGACGTGTCCTATCTCATCGCGCCGGGATCGCGCGTCTATGCCACGGTCAACAGGAACATGCGTATTCCGACCTATACGGACCTCTATTACAAGGATCCGGTCACCGTCGGTAATCCTGCGCTGAAGCCGGAAACGTCCGTGACGGCCGAACTCGGTACCTCGCTGATGATCGGCGACGTCATTCTCTCCGGCGCGGCATACAATCGCTCGTCGAACGATCTCATCGACTACGTCTTCCGCGGCGATTCACTGCCGTGGCAGGCCCAGAACTTCACGTCCGTCCGCGTCACGGGCGGTGAACTCGGCGTGCGCTGGCTCGTCACGAAGACACTTCGTGAAAGTCCGCTGACGCTGTTGCGCGTGAGCGGCAACGCCCAGGACGTCTCGTCGTTGAACGATGCCCGAACGCGATACGTCGCCGACAACCTTCGGTGGCAGTTCATCCTCGAAACGCAGTGGACGATTCCCGGCATCGGCGTCCAGGCCTCCTTCCTCCTTCGCGCCCAGGAGCGGGTGGTGGATCCGAAGGCCAACGTCATCGGAGACGCACGGATATGGAAGCAGTTCGACATCGTGCGCGTCGTCGCGGAAGCGAGCAATCTCTGGAACACGACGTGGATCGAAACGGGCTTCGTGCCCATGCCGTCGCGCTGGTTCCGTATGGGTGTGGAAGTTACCGCACCACTGTGAACACCGTTCCTGCGTGACCGTCATGGAGCACGTAGGAGCCGTTCGACAGACGCGAGATATCCCACGTCTCGACACTGGTTTTCACGTAGCGGGCGATGAGGGTACGGCCACGTACGTCGAGGATACTGTAGGTACGGCCTGCCGTGAGGCCGCGTAGCGTGAGGCGGTTGCTGTCGACGGAGATCGACGGCGCCGCCACCCTCTCTTCGTCGACGGACGCACCGACGTCGCCGAGAACGAGTCTGCATACGATCGGGAGATGATCGGATGCACAACGGAGGTCTTCTGCCATCTCCCGTGGTACGGCCGTATTGGGAGGATCGACGATCGTGCCGTTCCTCCTGTCGAGTCCGTCGTTCCCGAAGGCCCTGTAGCTGCCGTTCACGTGGCGCAGTGCCAGTGCTTCGCTCAGCAGGATGTAGTCGAAGCGATCATCCAGCCCACCTCCCACCCCACCGCCGCAGGCGCCATCGCCGGTCGACCGTGTGGCCTGTGTGTAGTATCGCAGCCATTCCGTGGAATTGCGCTTCCACGCGGATCCGAGGGGATCGACGAACCGGCGCGTCGCGGACGTTCCGGTGAGATCAACGTAGGACGCTTCGGTCGGACCGTAGATGTTGAAGTCTCCGCACAGAACGACGTACGAATGCGTGGTGATGTTCTGCATCAGCGTACGCACTTCACGCTGACGCTGGGCGATGCTCTGTGCGTCGTCCGATGCCTTGAGGTGCATGCCGTAGATGACGAGCGTATCCGGACGCAGGCCGTTCGACGGAATGGTCTCCAGCGTATACTCGGCGATGTTCCGCAGCTCCGTCGCGATGTAGCGCGTATCGATCAACGAGAACTTCTGCTGGTCGTAGAGCAGCATGCAGTCGGAATCCGGGCCATCCGTGAACTGCGACGACGCGAACGTGGCGTAGGTCAGCACGTCCGTGATGAATCGCGGTCCGAGCGACGCATCCTCCACCTCTTCACAGATGAGAATGTCCGGCCTGATGCTGTCCATGATACGCGCGAACTTCGGAATCCGGCCATCCTCGTTGGCTGCCGAATACTTCAGTGTGTTGTAGGAACAGATACGGACGGTGTCGGCTGCCTGGAGGCGCAGGCCGATGACGGCGAGGATGCAGAGCAGTAGTGAGCGCATGACGTTCCCCCGGATACCTTCTGATGGTCGTTCGATGAAGGCGGCAAGTTAACGAAGCGGACGTTCAAGGTCGATGTTCTCATCTCCCTTGCGATAGGGCAGCAGGAGCAGGACGAGGCGCATCATTTCGTTGCTGTCGTCCATACTTCCTTCGAACGGAATGTCGCGTGGAGGATGGAAGGGATTGTGCGGATTGCCTGCAGTGTTGTCGAAGGTTGCCACGGCATTGAGAACGCTTCCGGCCGGAATGCGGATGGGGCGTTTGAAGCGGTAGAACTCCTGCCAGTTGAAGTCCCAGTCGGGAACGTCGACGAGAGGAATCGTATCTCCCTTCGGCGTTTCGACCCATACCCGGAAGGAGCGTCCGAGCAGGTGCATGTGCGGATTGATCGTCAGGGCACTGACGTCGTCATGGATACGTGCGAAGATGTGGTGCGTCACCGTGCTGCCGGCCCTGATCACGTCGTCGGCCTCGGACTTCAACGCAGGTTTGAATGCGGCGAAGACGATCGTGCGGGGCTCCTTCCTGCCGGCATACATGTTGATGCGGGCACGGTCCGATGCGGCGACGGGCGTGGGGGCATAGTGAAGATTGCGGATGAGCAGCACTCCGCGTCGTGGAAGACGGAACCCTATGCCGTCGGGAAAGATGAGCGGCGACATCCCGGGAAGCCATCCTGCGTGGAAGACTTCGCGCGGAGGACCGTACGTCGGCGACACGAGGCCGAAGAAACGATAATCGTGTATATCGTCTACGAATTGAGAATCGCGGTACATGAAGTACTCGGGTATATCGTGCAGCGAAACGTCCGGTGCCACTTCGAGGATCTGATAGCTCGCATGGTGGGACAGCTTGCGGTTGCCCGGGAGGTAGTCGATACCTCGCATGTACTGTTCGCGATCGAACTCGAACGGTATCGCATAGCAGATGTACGTCTGTCTGTTCGTACCGGGAATAGGAACGTCGGAGCGCATGGACAGCGTGACGGTCGGACGTCCGAGCAGCATCGAACCATCGGGGAACGGCGGTACCGGCGGCATCGCGCGCGCCGGGCCTTCGACCATACCACCTTCCACCCATGCACCGATCGTCCTGATCTCGGCATCGGTGAGGCGTCGTTCGTGAGCGAAGGAGCGATACGACGGATCGTTGCGCTGGGGAGGCATATAACGGTCCTCCGTCACGTAGGCTACCATCGACGCGCGCTTCCGCACGTCCTCGAACGACGTCAGTGGAAACGGCCCGGCGCCATCCTGCCGATGACACGGCACACAGTTGCGCATGAGGATCGGCGCCACGTGCTGTGTGAACGTCGGTACCTCGCCGGCGGTCAGGGGGAGCAGGAACGACAGGAAGAGCGGGAGCAGGGCAAGCGAACGGATCATGTCAGTAATCGCCGCCCACCCGCCGCTGATCGAGGGCACGGTTGCGATCCACGCGGGGCAGGCGTGCCGGACGTCGCGTCAGACCGGTCGTATCCGTGATCGCCCTCATGAAGGCGATCATATCCTGATAGTCCTTGTTCGTGAGATTGATGCGGTCCGGCGCAAGCGTCTGATACGGATGATCGATGCCGATACCCCGGCCACCGCCGAGATCGTAGAACTGGACGATCTGGTCGAGCGTGGTGTAGGCGCCGTTGTGCATGTAGGGAGCGGTGAGTGCGATGTTGCGGATCGTCGGCGTCTTGAACGAGTTGGCGTAGATGACGCTCTGCTCGCGCAGGATACCTGCCGCACGTCCCTTGTCCGCATCGAGGATCGCATTCATGGTGTCGGGTCTGGAAGGAACGCCGAGAATCTCCGATTCGCTGTCGGTGAAGGACGGCGGGACGTAGCCCGCGAACGACGGAGCGAAGTGACACGTTCCGCAGGCCGCACGGCCCATGAAGAGATTGAAGCCACGTTTCACGGCGGGATCGAGGTCGATGGCCTCGCCACGCACGTAGCGGTCGACGGGTGAGTCGAAGGATACGAGGGACGAGAGATAGGCGGCGATGGCCATGCCGACGTTGGCCACGTCGATGGCGCCGTTCCGTTCGTTGGGGAAGGCCTTCCCGAACATCGCTTCGTATTCGGAGCTCTCGCGGAGGCGGCCTATCATGTCGATCAGCGTGCTTCCGAATTCACGTTCGTTGGTCACCACATGTGAGATCACGTCGTTGATGCGGTTGGCGCGTAGGTCGTAGAAGAATCTCCGTGCGAAGACGGCGTTGATCATCGTGGGTGCGTTGCGGTCGATGGTTCCATCGTGGCCGAGGGCCACGCTCTTCGCATGACCGTCCGTGAACCCGCGCTCGGGTTGATGGCATGAGGCGCAGGCGCGTTCGTTGGTGGAAGACAGAATGGGATCGAAGAAGAGTGTGCGCCCGAGCTCGACGAGGTCCGCCGAAACGTGATCCCTCTGCAGGCCCGTACTCTTGAGCGGGTTGAAGAAGTCGGTAGCGAACATCGAACGTCCGCGCGGATTCACCGCGGGCGGGAAGGGACTCACTTCCGTGATGAACTCGATGCCGAGATCTGTCTGTACGTCGAGCAATGCACCGTAGAGCGGATCCATCACGTCGCGCAGGAAGGCGATGCGGTCGAAATCGTCGAATGCGGCATGGCGCAGATCGGCGATGCCCTTGTCGACGAGGGCGGCGATCTTCCGATGACGTTCCGCGAGTGTGCGGGATTCGAGCTGTGCGCGGAAGCCGTCGGAGATCGTCATGATCGTCGTGAGCGGCACGATGTCGTCTTCCATCGACGGTTCGGATGCCGGGCGGTCGAAGGCCACGATTCCCATCGACGAGATACGGACCACGGCGGAGCGGCATGCTTCGATCATCATGCGGTCCGTCCACCGCGTGCCACGCAGTTCGAGCAGAAGGTCGGGCATGTTGCCGCAGAGCGTATGGACCTTGTCGCGCAGTTCCGTGAGTGTGCGCATCGCCGTACTGTCGTCGGCATGCAGTAGTTCATCGATGATCTGGAATCCCTGCGGTCCGAGGATGTCGACGTATTGTGACTTCTGATCGAGGCGTGGCAGGGGAGCACCGTTGACGAACTGTGCCACGAAGCCGTTGTCGAGATATTCCGCCAGTGGCTCGAGACGCTTGTACGACCGGCGCGCCGCTTCGTAGGCCGAACGGGCGTCGACGAGATCCGCATCGGACCTGATGCCGTCGCAGGCCGTCCGGAATGTCGTCATGGCGGAGGTCACACTGTCGCATGAGGCGGCGATCCATGCATTGAGGCGTTCGCGCCGCAGTTTCTGATAGTCCGGCGACAGCCATGCCGTCAGGAGGGCAGTGCATACGAAGGTGGCGAGGAGGGTGAGGAACGTCTTCATGGAAGTCGATGGTGCTGGTGTCGAAAACGCGAAAGGACCGGTGGGGATTCCACCGGTCCTTGTCGCCCTGATGTCTATGGACCGACGACGTCCGATTACTTCTGGACGACGACCTGATGGGTCTTGCCGTCGGTCGTCATCACGTAGTAGGTACCGGAGGCGAGGTCGCGGATGTCGATCGATTCGCTGTCGCGTACGACGCGTACACGTTCGCCCTGGGCGTTGTAGAGAGCTGCGTCGATGGCCGTGCTGAAGCGAATCTCACGCGACGTCGGGTTCGGATAGATGCGGATTTCGGCCGGACCTTGTTCGCTGCCGTTGCCTTCGTGCTCGATACCGGACACGAGTTGCTTCAGGCCCGAGATGGAGAACGTGAGCGAGTTCTTCGAAGCGGCATCCGTGATGGCCACGTTGTCCGGGTGCTGGGCGTTGATCAGTACCGTGTTGCCGTCATCGAGGCTCGCGAAGCCGGTGATTTCCGAACCGTAGGGAGAGATGGCGAGGCGATAGAGGTTGTCGACCGACGGCGTTTTCGACATGTCGAGCAGCCATGCTTCGCAGTTCGTTCCACCCATTGCCGTGTTGGGCATACGACCCATCGTGAGGCCGTTGAGGTCTTCTTCGATGACCATGTAGGTCTTGCCGTTGACGTAGAGGAAGCCGAGACCGTCGGGGTTGGAGAGGTGCTTCGCGGGATACTTGTCCGGCGTGGCATCCTTGGTTTCGACGAACGGACCGCCTTCGATGTAGGAGCGTACGGAGTTATCGGACGGATCGAATTCGAGGACGCGGCCGTAGTAGTCCCAGTATGCGGAGCTGTCGACGCTCACGCCTTGTGCGGCTGCGCGGTCCGTCGTGTGCTTCGGAAGCGTCCAGCCATCGGCCAGGGCCTTCTTGTAGTTGGAGCCCGGCTTGTCGACACCCGTTTCCGTGATGTAGATCTTGCCCGTCGTCTTGTTCAGCGCCGTCCACTCCAGGCGCGTGAAGCCCGTGATGCCTTGCGTCTTGGCCCATTGGTGCGGAGCCACCATGATGTTCCAGTTGGCGGGGAGGTCATTGGGGACCTGCACCCACGTGCCCGTGAACTGACCGGGGTTCTGCTTGTAGAAGTAGAGCTTGCCCTTCGTGAAGTCACCGGGTTCGTCGGCGACGAACTTCGTGAAGAGGGACTGGCCGGCGGCACCGTCTTCGGAGAGATAGACCGTCTTCTGGTCGGACATCACCACGCCACCTTCGAAGCCCTGGCGTCCCCAGTTGTATTGCTTGCGGACGGCCTTGGCTTCCTTCGGATTGATCTCGACCATCCAGTTCATGTTCTGGTACTTCTTGATCTTCGTTCCGTCGAGGGCGGGGAAGCCGGACGGTTGCTTGGCACCGATGGTGAAATCCGTCGTGTCGCGGATACCTTCGCCCTTGGAGTTGATGCCGGCATTGCTCGTCTGATACCATTCCTCAGCCGTCCAGATGCGACCGTTCCAGGAGACGCCACCGCAGTTCATACCCGTTTCGCCGACCGTGTTCACGAAGTCGACGTTGAAGAACTTGCCCGTACGGCCATCCGAGAGCGTCTGGTTGAGCACTTCGAGCGTACCGTCTGCCTTCTTGCCGAGCTTGAACATCGTCATCCCGCCACCGTCACCGATGGCATCGTCCTTGGCGACCATTTCGTGGTTGACGACGACGTAGCCCAGGGCGTCGTCGGCCGGAGCATAGCCGATGTAGTCGTGCCACTGCTTGGCGACGGCCTTGCCGGCCGGCTTGTCGTTGATGGCGGAGGTCTGGACGGTATCGACACCGCCGACGAAGATGTTCTGGTACTTCAGGGGCGACGGCGGAACGACGACGCGGCCCTGAAGGTAGGGAATCATGGTTACCGGCTGGATGCTGACCGGGAAGTCTTGTGCCTGCGTGGCCGTGGTGATGGCGGCGAGGGCACCGATCGCGAGAAGCGAACGTTTCATTTGAAAGGGCCTTGAAAATGGATGGTGTTTGCGTGCAGCGCCGCGAAACTATCCATGGCCCGTTACGACAGTTTGGCGATGCCGTAATGGTTCGGTTACCGTTGTGTTACTACGTGGATTACATCCGGATAACGCCAGGGCACCCCTCAGCTCGCCGGGTGTCCCAGGGCCTCCAGTACGTTCCGCACGGCCTTGCCGTCGGCAACGGTGATGATGGCGATCCGTCCGTCACGCGTACGGAGTTCGGTGCCGTCGCATACGTAGCTGAATTTGCGGCCGCGAAGGCGGGGACCCTTGAAGAGGTTGACCCTGTAGTCGAGGTGCGGGCCCGGCCTGCCGAACTCTCGTTTGATATCGATCGGTCGTACGACGATGGATCCGATCTCGTCCCACCGGAACAGTTGGGCCGGTCCGCCCGTGCCGTCCGTGAAACGTACGTCGATGCCGACATCATTGATGATGAGCCATCATGGTGTAGCTGCGAAGCCGGGCGATAGCTATCCAGGCGAAGCCGCCGAACATGACAGACGGGAGCAGGAGCCCTATCGGATCCCCGTCCAGTGTAAGGAACCGGACGATGGAGATGGATATCGGCAGGAACGCGCATGCAAGAAGAACCTTGCTGGTCCGCGAGACATATGCCTTCGGCAGGTGCTGTGTATATGAAAGGTGGACGGACCGAGATGTCGTCATCATGCTGCCGGATGTCCGGCCTCACGGAAGGCCGCACGTACCGCTTCGCCGTTCTTCACCGTGATGACGATGGTCCTGCCGTTGCGCAGCGACAGCGCGACACCTTCCACGCCGTTCCATACGTAACCCGTCTTGCGGCCCCAGCCGTAGCGGATCCCCCAGCCGCCGAACTCGCCCAGCGGACTCACCTTCCGCACTGCGATGCGTTCTATTTCGTCCCATGCGAACCTTCGGGGGCGGCGATGGAAGGGACGGAAGCGAACGCTCACGCCGTCGTCGTCGATTCCCACCGTGAGCGTGGAGCGACCGAAGAGGAGCGACAGGAGCAGCGGCACGCTGACGGTCACGAGCAGGACCGGCCACAACGGCCCACCGGAATCTTCACCCGAGACCAGGAGCATGACGTGGATGGCGGTTGGCACCAGGACCACCACGGCCATCACGACGTAGAAGAGGACCTTCATGCTCTTCGGGGCACGCTGCGTATCGGTATAGAACATTCCCCAAGATAAGTTTGCATCATGAGCAGCACAACGTCGGAACCTTCCCTGACCACGTCGACGATTCTCCGTTTCTGGATACCACTATGCGCGACGTGGCTCATGATGGCCGTCGAGAGCCCCATCCTTACGTCCGTCATCGCACGCCTGGACGTTCCGATGTACAATCTCGCTGCCTATGGCGTGGCCGTCGCCCTGGCCATGTTCATCGAGGCGCCGGTCATCATGCTGCTGAGTACGTCCGTCGCTCTCGCGAAGGACCGTCTGGCCGTCGAGGCGTTGCGTGCATTCACGCGCCGTATCAACATCATCGTCACCGTGGGCATGATCGTCGTCTGCATTCCTCCGGTCTACGATCTGATCGTCCATCAGGTCATCCGGATTCCCGACGAAGTCAGCAGGCTGATGTACCGGGGTCTCGTCTGCATGATTCCGTGGCCGGCCGCCATCGGCTATCGCCGGTTCTATCAGGGTCTGCTGATACGCAACGGCTTCACGCGACGGGTGGCCTACGGAACCGTCGTACGACTGTTCACGATGGCCTTCTCGGCGTCGGTCCTCGTGCTGTTCTCTCCTTTCGATGGCGTCGTCATCGGTACGGTCAGCCTCACGAGCGGTGTGATCCTCGAAGCCTGGGCCACACGCTGGATGGCGCGCAGTACGCTGAGGGCGCTGCGCAGGCAGGACCCGGCGGCATGCGCTCCGCCACCCACGACGCGGGACATCCTGCGCTTCTACATGCCCCTGGCCCTTACGTCCATCGTGGGCTTCGTCGTGACACCGATGCTCGCCTTCTTCATGGGCCGGGCACGCCTTCCCGTGGAATCCCTGGCCGTTCTGCCCGTCGTCGACTCCTTCGTCTTCCTCTTCCGTTCCTTCGGCTTCTCCTATCAGGAAGTGGGCATCGCCCTCCTCGGCGAGGGGAACAGGCACTATACGGCCATCCGCAAGGTGGGCGTGATGATCATCGTGGGGACGACGGTGGCCCTCGGGCTCGTGGCGTTCACGCCCCTGAGCGAGGTCATCTATGCGGGCGTCTACGGCCTCAAGCCGGAGCTGGCCGACTTCGCGGTGGAGCCGACGATGATTCTCATCCTCCTGCCCATGCTGTCCGTGCTGTATTCCCTGCAGCGGGCCGTCCTCATCACCGCGCGGCGTAACGTCGCCGTCACCTGGAGTACCATCACGGAGGTGAGCTGCATCGCGGCCACCATGATCCTCACGTTGTGGCTGTTCGATCTGCCCGGTGCCATGGCCGCGGCCCTGGCCATGGTGGTGGGGCGTGTGATCGCCAACATCTATCTCCGGCGTGAAGTGAGCAAGGCGCTCAAAATGACGCCGCGGTGATGCGCTGTCCGTCACCGGATTCGTATTTTCCGGACTCGACAGACTTCTTCCATTTGCTCCCCGAGAGTCCATGACGCCGTTGCTGGAAGTCAAGAACCTGGTGACCGAATTCCGGTCCGATATCTACAACGTCAAGGCCGTGAACGACGTCAGCTTCACGGTCCACAAGGGACGCACCCTCGGCATCGTCGGTGAGTCGGGGTCCGGAAAGTCCGTCACCAGCCTTTCGGTGATGCGTCTCGTTCCGGATCCTCCGGGACGGATCACGGGAGGCCAGGTGCTGTTCCATGAACAGCATGGAGTGAAGGACCTGCTGAAGATTCCGGAAGACGAGATGCGCGGCTATCGCGGCAACCGCATCGCCATGATCTTCCAGGAGCCGATGACGTCGCTCAACCCCGTCTTCACCTGTGGCGACCAGATCATCGAGGCCATCCGCCTGCATCAGCACGTGAGCAAGGACGAAGCCGCCGCACGTACCCTTCAGCTCCTCAAGGAAGTGCAGTTGCCCCGACCAGAATCGATGATGAAGAGTTACCCTCATCAACTGTCGGGCGGACAGAAGCAGCGTGTGATGATCGCCATGGCCATGTCCTGCAATCCGTCCCTGCTGATCGCCGACGAACCCACGACGGCACTCGACGTCACGGTCCAGGCCACGATCCTCGACCTCATGCGCGACCTTCAGAAGCGCCACGACATGTCCATGATGTTCATCACGCACGATCTCGGCGTCATCGCCGAAATCGCCGACGACGTCATCGTGATGTACAAGGGCCGCATCGTCGAAACGGGATCCGTGCAGCAGATCTTCGAGGATCCGCAGCATCCGTATACGAAGGGTCTGCTGGCCTGCCGTCCACGACTCGACAAGAAGCTCAAGATCCTTCCGACCGTCCGCGATTTCATGGACGAAACGGCCGATGGCATCATCACCGAGCGGTCGCACGAAACGGTCGACGCCCGTGTACACGACCTCGAATTCTCACGTGCCGAAATCGACGCGCGCAATGCATCGCTGGCCGCGACGCGGCCGCTGCTCGACGTCAAGAACCTCGAAGTGCACTTCCCGATCAAGTCCGGCCTCTTCGGCAAGACGACGGGCTACGTCAAGGCCGTCGACGGCATCACGTTCGACGTCAAGCCCGGTGAAACGCTCGGTCTGGTAGGCGAGTCGGGTTGCGGCAAGACGACGACGGGACGTGCCGTCCTGCGCCTCGTCGAGCCGACCGGTGGAGACGTGATGTTCGACGGACACAACGTCCGCGCTCTGTCCGGCTCCGACCTGAAGACCATGCGCAGGGACTTCCAGATCATCTTCCAGGATCCCTATTCGTCGCTGAATCCGCGTCTGAGCGTCGGCAGCGCCATCATGGAAGTGTTGTCCGTCCACGGCATCGGCGCCAACGACAGGGAGCGCAAGGAACAGGTCCAGTACCTCCTCGACAAGGTCAACCTGTTGCCTCGGCACTTCAACAACTATCCGCACGAATTCTCCGGCGGCCAGCGTCAGCGTATCTGTATCGCCCGCGCCCTGGCGCTGAAGCCCAAGCTCCTGATCTGCGACGAATCCGTGAGCGCCCTCGACGTATCGGTCCAGGCCCAGGTGCTCAACCTGCTGGTCCAGTTGCGCGACGAGTTCAAGCTCACCTATATCTTCATCTCCCACGACCTCAGCGTCGTGAAGTTCATCTCCGACCGTATCGCCGTGATGAATGCGGGCAAGATCGTGGAAACGGGCACGGCGCAGAGCATCTATGCCGCACCGGAGCAGGATTATACGCGACGGCTCATCTCCGCCATTCCGCTCGGTACCGTCGACGTGATCAAGCGTCGTATGGCCGACCGATCCGCGGCCTGACGGGCGATCCCATGATCCAGATACAAGGTCTTACGAAATCCTTCGGTCCCAAGGCCGTACTCCGGGGTGTCGATCTCACGATTCCGTCCGGCAAGACGACGTGCATCATCGGCAGGTCGGGTTGCGGCAAGAGCGTCCTGCTCAAACACATCGTGGGCCTGCTTCGTCCCGATGCCGGTACCGTCGTACTCGACGGTACGGACATCCGCGACCTTAGTCCGGAACAGATCTTCGACATGCGCCGCCGCATCGGCTACGTCTTCCAGGGCGCGGCGCTCTTCGACTCCCTGTCGGTCTTCGACAACGTCGTCATCAGCCTCGTCGAGCATGGTGAACGGGATACGTCCCTGCTCGACAGCGAGGCCCGGCGCGTCCTGTCGGCCGTCGGTCTCCTGCCGGATCTCTCCGAGTCCGGTTCACAGGGCTACGAGAAGGAATACGGCATCCTGCGCGACAAGAAGCCGAGCGATCTGTCCGGCGGTATGAGGAAGCGCGTCGGCGTGGCACGGGCCCTGGTGGGAAGTCCGGCCTATATCTTCTACGACGAACCCACGACGGGACTCGATCCCATCACGTCGCAGCAGATCGACGATCTCGTCGGCGATCTCGCAGGCAAACTGCATGTGACATCCGTGGTTATCACCCACGATATGTTCTCCGTGTTCAACATCGCCGATCACGTGGTGATGCTCGAAGGCGGCAAGGTGCAATATGAAGGAACGGTGGACGGTCTGAAGGCGTCCCGCGACCCCGTCGTGGTCGACTTCCTTGCACGATATGTGTAACTATAGCGTCCATGTTCGCCTCCTTGCAGGTACTTCCGACTTCCAGATCCAAGACCATGTCCCAATTCATTGACCGCATCCGGTCGTCGTGCCGTGGCGTCATAGTATCGTTAGTCCTTGCCCTGATTGGGGTTGCCACCGCTGCAGCCCAGGTGAACGTTACACTCGTCCCTTTTCCCGATGGCTCCACGGTCGATGCCATCTCCGCATTCCCCACGGTCATCGCCAAGATCCGCGTCCGCCAGGGCAGCACGCCGCTGTCACTGAAGACCCGTGACGTCGTCATCCGTGAGGGCCGCGATGCCGTGATGCCCACGACGGTTGCCGACGAGGGTGGCGGAGTGCATCGTGTGGAGTGGCTGTGGAATTCGACGTTCCGTCCCATCATCTACGTGACGAAGGACGGCGAGATGGGCAGTGTCTCTCCGACCGTGGCGGCGACATCGTACGGGCTGTTCCTGCGGGACAGTGCGGGACGGAATCTTCCCAACCAGATCATCTTCGGTCATGTCGAGCCCGGCAACGAAGTACTGCTCAAGCTGAAGCTCGTGGCCCTGTTCGTACCCAAGGATGCGAAGGGCAACGAAATCCCCGTGAAGCTCGATTCGATAAAGACGCGCACGGACAATTTCCGGATCGTATGGAGAGGCCATCCCGTAGCCGGTACGGAACCGCCGCCGCGGATGATCATGTCCCCGTGGGACTATCGCTACGATCTCATCTTCGCTCCGAAGACCAGCGACCCGGTCGTCGATCTGCTGACCATCTACTACAACGGTGGTCAGATGAAGAGCATCCTCCTGACCGCCAACCGTCCGCCATACGAACGCACCAAGCTCCTCACCGTGACCCATCCGAACGGTGGTGAACAGTTCACGCCGTGTCAGCTCGTCGACATCACGTGGAAGGGCGCCATGAAGGGTTTCCTCTCCACGGTGGAGTACACGACGGATGACGGCAGGACATGGAATGCCATCGACTCCACGCTCGACTCCACGCTCGTATGGAAGGTGCCTACCGTTCTCAGCGACAAGGCCCGTATCCGCGTGCTGCAGAAGTTCCAGTCCAATGACGAGATGTGGCTCTACGGCGACACCGTGGCCGTATCGAACATCGCCTTCAATCACGATGGCAGCAGACTGCTGAGTGCGCACGTCAACGGAACGATCTACGAATGGAATGTCCAGACCGGCCAGCGCATCGGGACCTACAAGGCTTCGATGACGGGTGCGCAGCAGAGCATCACGGGACTCGCCTACGTCGGTACGACGCGTTCCTTCGTCGCGTCGCTGAACAGGCCGACCTCGACGGATCAGTTGCTCCGCTTCGATGCGGGGCAGGAAGCGCCCGTGCTCTCGGTGGATCTGCCGGGCGGCGCCCGTGCACGCGACATCGGCTGCGATCCTTCCGGAACGGGCATCTACGTCATCCCCGTGCTGGCGGCCCGTATCCTCGTCTACGACGCAGCTACGCTCGGTGAGCTGCCCCCGCTGAATCTCAACGCTCCGATCACGGCAGGCGGCGTACGCGGAGGCTATCTCGACCTCATGCTGATGAACGGTGACCTCGTACGGCTCACCATCCCCGGCGGTACCCAACAATCACGCATCAACACGGGCTTCGCCGACGATCGCTTCTCCATCATCACCAAGCTCAGCGTGTCGCAGTCGGGACGCTTCGCCGGCCTCGGAGGAGAGACGGCGGCACCCGGATCCGTACCGCGTGACCAGATGACCTACGTCTACGACATGACGAGGCCGGCCATCGCACGGATGTTCTACCGTGAAGTGGGATCGAGCATTTCCGGTCTGTCCTTCAGCGCCAACGACGGATATCTGGCCATGGGCTTCGGCCTCTCTCCGAAGTTCCTCGTCTACGACAACGCGGCCGATACGACCGTCGATCAGATCAGCGATGGACATTCGGAGCAGGTCACGGACATGGAATTCAGTCCGGACGGCAAGACCCTCGTCACGAGCTCCATGGACCGTACCAGGAACCTGCTGCGCCGATCCTTCATCACTCCCGAAGACGACGTCTCCGATACGACCTTCAGTATCGTTCCCATCCGCCTCGACATCAAGCCCATCGTGATCCGCCGGCAACTCATCGGTACGTCGCGTGACACGGTCGTGACCGCCAACGTCTGCAACGTCAGTGGCGTGCCCCTCGTCGTGGAATGGGCGCAAATGGACAGGAAGGTCTGGGTTTCGCTGGTCGATGCGATCGATGGCGATACGATCCAGCCCGGCGAGTGCTTCCGTCTGAAGCTGCGCTCCGCGCCCCTCGACACCGGACTGCTCGTCGATACGCTACGTATCACGTGGTGCGGTACCACGGCGGCGATACCGATCGAGCTGCAGTCGCTGAATCGCGATCTGTCCATCCTTGCCGACATGGCAGACTTCGGTGACGTATGCGTAGGCCAGGGCAAGACGCGCACGCTGGCGATGATCCGCAACAACGACCCGGAACCGGTCACGATCAACACGATCTTCATGGAGCAGGGACTGCAGTCGCAGTTCCGCATCGTGCAGGCCATCCAGGACAGTGTGATTCCGGCGGGAGGCACGCTCGAAGTGGAAGTGGAATTCCGTCCGCGCCGCAGCGGTTACGATACGAGCAACATCGTCATCCAGTATGCCGGACAGAAGAACGTCCAGGCCCTCTCCCGCGTGACGGGCCGTGGCTCGGGTGCGGACATCCAGATATCGCACACCGTGCTGCCCTTCATTCCCGAAATCACCGAGCGTGAAATCGTCCTCACCAACAGGTCGGACAATCCGGTCGTCATCACGTCGGCATCGGTCATGACCGGTGAGCCGTTCACGGTGCTCACGAATCTGCCCCTGACCATACCGTCGCACGATTCCGTGCGTCTGCGTATCAGGTACGACGGCGGCGCGGTGAGCAAGCAAGCGGCCGTCGGGCTGTCGTTCGATCCGTGTGCATCCATCTCGGAATGCAAGCTCGCCCTGTATTCGTCCACCACGTCGTTGCGCATGCCCATCGTTTCGGCCGACCCGCGTGGCGACGCCGAAATACCCATCGAGGCAACCTTCGTCGAGAACTGGAGCTATAAGGGTGAACGGTTCCTGGAAGGTGCCTTCACGGTCAATCCGCGTCTCTTCCTCGCACGGGAGATCACCGTCCCGAACGGTTCCGCGGAGATACTATCGCAGGATATCATCGACGGCAGGCGTCTCGTACGCTTCCGTATCACGAGCGACTTCTCGGCCAATGGAGAGATCGCCCGCCTGAAGGGCTGGGCGGGGCTGGCGGAAGTCGACAGCTCGTTCCTCGTCTTCGATACGACGCAGGTCGACTTCGGTTCGGCCGTCACGGTGAACTACGTCGATGGTCTGCTGCGCATCCTCAATCCGGATCCGACGCGACGTATCATCGACAGGTCCGTTGCCGCGATCACGGGCATCGCCCCGAATCCCGTGGGGAGTACGGCCAGCGTGGACCTTTCCATGCCGGCAGCCGGGACGGTGACCATGCGCTGTATCGACCGGTACGGTAACGACGTCGTGGAGGCACGGACGTTCGACGCGCCGGCCGGTACGTCGAAGCACGGTCTGGACGTCGGTGCCGTCGCACCCGGCGTCTATCACGTGGTAGTGATGCACGACGGCCATACCACTTCCTATCCCTTTGTCGTCCTCCATTAATCGCCGCATACAGTGACAGTACTACGTCGGTTCTTCATCGCGTTCGGCCTTGCCGCAGTGTGTACCCATGCCACGGCACAGAAGGCCGATACGGCGCTCGGGCGCTGGATCGTTCAGGGTGGTATCTACGGCAGTGCGAACATGCACAGCAGTTCGTTCCGGCAGCTTCCGGGCATTCCCAATTGCTGCGTGACGTTCACGGGCGACCTCGGCTTCGGCGGAGCGCTCGTGGCCGGTGTCGAATACGTTCCCGAGACGACGCTGTTCGGTCTGCCCCTCAGGGCGGGAGCCAACGTATCGTATACGCTGCTGACGGCCGCATTGCGCGAACCCGAAGTGGTAGGAAACATCATCCGTGGTAACGACGTGTCCTCCGGAACGGTGGAACATCGTCTTGCCGCCTCCTATGCGCCGCTTTCCATCGAACCGTACATCGCTCTCGGACTGCCCGGAATCCAGGGTCTGCGTCTGAAGCTGGGCGTGCAGGCCGGTATTCCCATCATGGCGACGTACGAACAGAGCCAGATGCTGCTCACACCGTCCGACCCCGCCTATACGTTCGAGAACGGAAGCCGTACGCGCGCCCATACGGAAGGAAGCATTCCGCAGACGTCGGCATTGTACGCCGCGGCCGTCGTAGGCCTGCGCTACGAACTGCAGACGTCGCGCCAGCTCGTCGTCGCACCCGAAGTCCAGTACAACATCGGATTGACGAACATCGTGAAGGATCTCACGTGGAGCATCAGTTCGATCCGCTTCGGTGTACTGTTCCAGTACAGACTCGAACGGCATGTCGAGGCGCCACCACCTCCTCCGGTCGCCCCCCCGCCACCACCTCCTCCGCCCGTCATCGCGCGGCTCGAGAGCACGCTGAACGTCACCGGTCCCGACGGAAAGGCCCCCGTGAACGACACGCTGCACCTTCCCGTCGTGAAGGAGCACACCGCCGCGACGGTCTATCATGCGGCCCCGGTCGTCTTCTTCGAAGCCAATTCCACACGGCCGCTCGCGACGACGTCACCCGCCGGCAGCATGCAGCAGGACGTCGTGGCATCGGTACGTGCCTACATGGAAGCGCATCCCGATGTACGTCTGATCGTCATCGGCAGCACGGCGGCGGATGAGGATGCCTCGCTCGCCAAGGGCCGCATCACGTGGGCGGTGGATCAGCTCGGACTCGATCCCGGACGCCTGTCGGTCCAGCCCGTCGTCAACCAGCCGGCCCGCTATCCCGAACTCGCGGACGAACAGCGTATGGTACGCTTCGCCTTCAACGGTGCGGGCAAGGTACTCGACGTCGAGCGCAACGCGACGACGCGTACGGCTGCCGATGCGGAGATCCGCGTCGCCCAGATGCTCGTCTGCGAAGCCGGTCCGTGTACGTCGCAATGGAATGCGAGCGTGCAGGGAACGGACGTCGCCCTTGCCGGTGGCGGTGAATTCCGCAGTATGACCATTCCTGCCGCACGACTCGAGAGCGCCCGTGAGGGCATGTTGCTGAACGTTTCCGCACGTGTGCAGGACACGACGGGCAGGAACGTCGCATCGCAGGTCCAGGCCATCATCATGCCCGACGTAGTGGAACGGACGACGACGCGTAGCGTGCTGTCGAGCGACGACGATGCATCGGCAGGCGACATCCACACACTCGGCTATTTCGATTTCGACGGTACGGCATTCACGTCCGTCAACGACGACGCCATCGCCATGGTCCGCGAAGCGCTGCGCAACGGCAAGCGTATACGGTTGTATCCCGGTACGGATAACCTCGGTACCGAGCAGTACAACCAGCAGCTCCAGCGTGCACGCGCACGTGCGGCGACCCAGCTCGTCGGTGCGAAGGAACGCGATGCAGACATCCATCTGACGACGACCGATCCGTCCGTGACATCGACTCCGATGGGCCGCATGGCGCGTCGCTCGGTGCGTGTATCCATTCTGCCCTGATGTGAGGTAGCCGCATGCTGTCGAAGGAAGACTTTCTCCTCGATCCATCCACCATCTTCCTGAACCACGGTTCCTTCGGGGCATTGCCGCGTGCCCTGTTCGAAGAGCAGCAGCGCTGGCTGGAACGTATGGACAGGCAGCCCGTCCTGTTCTTCCGCGACGCCCCCGAGCTGTTGCGTCAGGCTCGTATCGCGCTCGGTGACTACCTCGGTGCGGATGCCGACGATCTCGTCTACGTCGTCAATTCGACTTTCGGTGTCAACGTCGTCGCACAGGCGACGCGTGGCATGCTGAAGGAGGGCGACGAGATCCTCATGACCGATCATGAATACGGTGCATGCGATCGTGCATGGAGATACTACCACCGTGATACGGGTGTGAACATCGTCCGGGCCTCGATCCCCATGCCCGTTCCGCCGTATGGTGATCTTGCCGACATCATCTGGGCCGGCGTGACGGAACGCACGAAGGTCCTCTTCATCAGTCATATCACGGCGCCGAGTGCAATCCTTCTTCCCGTGAAGGAGCTGTGCCGTCGTGCGCGCGAACGCGGGATACTGACGATCGTCGACGGTTCCCACATTCCAGGACATATGCCGCTGGATCTCGAGGATATCGGCGCCGATATCTACACGGCGAACTGCCACAAGTGGATGTGCACGCCCATCGGCTCGGCCTTCCTCTGGATACGCCGTGACGTGCAGGATCGTATCGGACCTCTCGTGGTGAGCTGGGGATGGCAGGCCGAACGTCCGGGCATCAGCCGCTTCATCGACGAGCACGAGTATCTCGGAACGCGCGACCTCACGGCCTTCCTTACCGTGCCGGCCGCCATACGATGGATGCAGTCACAGCAATGGCCCACGGTCCTGGCGATCAGCCGATCGCTGCGCGAAGAAGGAATGCGATTGCTGTGCGCCATACCCGGAATCCGTCCCATGCTGACGGATGCGGACGACGACGTACTACTGATGGGCGCCGTCATCCTGCCCGATCACGTCGATCCCGTCGCCATGCAGATCCATCTCTACGATCACGACCGTATCGAAGTCGTGATCCACTACTGGCTCGGTGTACCCATCCTGCGATTCTCGGTTCACGCGCATACGTCCGCCTCCGATATCGAGGCACTCGCGGCGGCCGTCCGCAGATACGTCGCATAAGACATAAAAAAAACGCCGGGCTGAGCCGGCGTCGAAAGCATCAGATCTTTTTCTCTTCCCTGATCTTCTGCAGGAACTGCTCCATGAACGTGAGCGAGTCCGGAAGGTTCAGGCTGAGCTGCGCGCCGCCGCTCAACTCGAGGTCGACGTATATCTCCGAGTCCGGATACTTGTAGTCCACCTTGATGTTCTGGATATCGGCGAACGGCACGTTATGACGGCCGAAGTTGAAGATCGTCATGATGGTGTCCTCCAGTAGTTTCGACGGGATGAAGTGCTGACCAAACATACATTGATTTGCGATACGTCGGCATGACGGACGTCATGCGTCCCGTCACGTACCGAAGAGGCGGTCCCCGGCATCACCGAGGCCTGGCATGATGAAGCCGCTGGCGTTCAGGCAGCGATCGAGCTGAGCCACGACGACGTGCACGTCGGGATGCTGTGTCGTCACGGCTGCGATACCTTCCGGAGCCGCGATGATACTCGCGGTGTAGGTGGCCTTGTGCGGGATGTCTTTCAGGAGATCGAGCGTGGCGCACATCGTACCGCCCGTGGCGAGCATGGGGTCGAGGACGATGACGATGCTGTCGTCGAGGGGCGGGAGGTTGCAGTAGTACCGATGCGCTTCCAGCGTTTCCTCGTTCCGCTTCAGACCGACGTAACCCACCGCCGCATCGGGCAGGATGTCGAGGAAGGGATCGAGCAGACCCAGACCTGCGCGCAGGACGGGAACCAGTACGACGGTTCCGTCGATGACCGTGCCCGACGTCGTTTCGAGGGGTGTGGAGACGTCGATGGTACGTGCCGGCAGATGGCGGGATATTTCGGCCGCCAGGTGGAGACCGATGCGCCGCACCGCCGCACGGAACGACGGTGTCGGTGTCGTTCCGTTCCGTACGCAGGAGATGTCCTGCGCGAGCGCCGTGCCTTCGAGGATCGTTGTCATCAGAACCTGGGATACCAGCTGATGGTGATGCGTGGAATGGAGTAGATCGTCGTGACGTCCGCACGGTCTTCCGATACCTGGTTCGGATTGTTCGGATTGACGATGGGCAGTCCGGTTTCCAGATCCGGATAGCGTGCGATCACACGATCCTTGTCCGTACCGAGCATGAAGTTGAAACGCACGACGACCTGGGGATAGAAGAGGCCGATCGGTGTGGGAATGTTGATGCCGAAGGCCGGACCGACGTGGACGCCGTAGGTGGACGACGATACGGTGCCGTCGCTGACCATCGCGAGCGTACCACCGCCCGACAGACCGAAGTTGACCTTGTTGTACGGATTCAGGATATACGTACCGGCGAGCTCGACGATGGAGATGCTGATCGGGTTGAGGCCGAAGAGTTCCTGCGGCTTCGTGTTCTTCGCCGTGAGGAAGGTGCCTTCGAGCGTGAAGCGGTCCGTCAGGCTGTAGTTCAGCGTACCGCCGAACGTGATGAGGCCTTCGTAGGAGAACGACCGCGAGGGTTGGTTCACGCCCGGCTTGGGATAGTTCTCCCAGCGGTTCGGAATCGTTGCCTGCGTGCTGCGGAAGAAACGCTGCGTATACGTCTGGTGTTCGACGATCGTGTTGGAGCCGACCGTGATGCCGATACCGAACTTCTTGTCCTTCAGCCACTTCGACCACGAGATGGAATCCATCTCGTAGGCCTGCATCGCGAGTTCGTACTGTTCGTCGAGTTCGTAGTCCTCGTCACGGGGCTTCGTAGGTTGTGCATAGGCCGCCGAAGCGAACAGCACCAGGATGGAAGCCAGCGCGAACAGGCGACGGGCCGTGGATGTGGTCTCGGCGATGACTTCTTGCAACGTCATGGTTCGGATCTCCGCTATTTTTTCCGCGACGAGGCGGACGTGCGATGGTTCGTTTCTGTGCCCCCGGAAGGGTACCGGGGTGATGTAGGGGGAATCGGTCTCGATCATGTATCTGTCCGCAGGTACCGACTGCACCGTTTCGTTCAATGTCGATTTCTTGAATGTGATATTGCCCGTGAACGACACATGCATGCCGAGATCGAGGGCACGGCGTAATATGGATACGTCTCCGGAAAAGCAGTGGAGCACGCCGCGGAGCGTGCCGTCCTGCTCCTCCTCGATGATGCGGAGCAGGTCGTCGTCGGATTCCCGGTTATGGACGATGACGGGCAGGCCACGCCGTTTGGCGATACGCAACTGTTCGCGAAAGTACGACTTCTGGATGTCGGGACTGCAGAAGTCGTAGTGATAGTCGAGGCCGATCTCGCCGATGGCGACGACGTCCGCACGATGGGAGAGTTCCTCCACGCGCTCCATGTCGGCCATCGTCACGTCGCCGGCATTGTGCGGATGGACGCCGATACCCGCACGGATGCGGTCGTCGAGAGCCGCCGTCTCCAGGACGCGATGCCAGGTACGTGGTTCGATCGCAGGAATGATGATGCCCGTGAGCCCCGCATCCCATGCCCGCTGAAGCAGGGCCGGACGATCCTCGTCGAACGCTTCGGTGTCGATATGGGCATGCGTGTCGATCATGCTCCGGCACCGAGGGCCTTCAGGGCCTTGAGTACGGTTTCGGCATGTTTCGGCGTGCGGACCTTTGGAAAGGTCTTCACGATGATGCCGTCGGGGTTCACGATATAGGTCGTGCGTTCGACGCCCATGTACTTGTGTCCGTACAGGGATTTCTCCTTCCACACATCGTAGGTCTCGCAGTAGGCATGTCCTTCGTCGGAGAGCAGGGGATAGTTCAGGTCGTACTTCGCCTTGAACTTGTCGTGCGAGGCCACACTGTCCGGACTGATGCCGACCAGCACGGTTCCCGTGGCGGTGATGGGATTCATGTTGTCGCGGAAATTGCACGCTTCCTTGGTGCATACCGTCGTATCGTCCTTCGGATAGAAGAAGAGGACGACCCACGAACCTCGCGCATCCTTCAGATCGAACAATCCTCCGCCGTCGGTAGGTCCCTTCAGTGCCGGCGCCTTCGTGCCTTCAGCCAGTGCCATCGTTGTATTCCATACAGGTGACAAGAACGTCGAACCACAAAACTACGATGCCCGGCGTGCCTTGAAGAGTTCCATGATGGCTTTTTCCACGGGCAGCAGTTCGTCGGAATCGTCGATGGACGACGCTCCGCCCGCCGGAGTCTCTCCCGATTCGGAGTCGGCTACGGCAGCCCCTGCCTGACGCTGATAGGGAAGGAGATGCACCGTGACGGCCATGCCGTAGAAGGCGGCGAGGTTCTCGCGCAGCTGCGGAAGCTTGTCTTCCAGGCGGTTGTGGATGATCTCGGCACGGGGCCGGAAGGTGATCCCCGTATCGGTGATGTCCACTCCGAGCAGGTCGGCCGGATCGATGGCCGTCTTGACGAACAGCAGCGATTCCGGAAGCGTATCGAGGAAGGCGCTCCAGCGCGATGCGATGCTCTGCAGCGACGGTTGGGGTGCCGGAGTCGCGGGCGTGACGGCGGCTTTCGTGGTCAGGGGAATGGTCTTCGCCGGTACGGGTGTTGCCGTCGGAGCTGCCGGAGTCGATGCGGTAGCCGAAGCTCCCGGTTGTGCCGGCGTTGGCACCGGCACTGGCTTCGGCCGTACAGGTGCGGAACCACCCTTGCCAATACTGTTCAGAAGGGTCGTCAGATCGACCGTCGAATCCATCGCGGCGAGCTGGACCAGGGTGAATTCGAAACGGATGCGCGGTTGCGGCGGGTTGCTGCGCAGGACGGCTTCGCCCTGGGAGATCATCGTCATGATGCGCAGTACGTCGGCGCGGGTGAACTGCGCGGCCTCTTCCGCATAGCGTTTGAGGAAGGTCTCCGATGCTTCGATGAGCGATGTACTGCCCGTGGTGAGGACGGTGAGGATGTTGCGGAAATGCTCGAGCAGGCCTACGAGGCACTCCTGCAGATCGTAGCCACGGTTGATGACCTGGCGCGAGAGCGTGAACATCGACGTCACGTCGTGCGTGTGGACGGCCTCGCTGAGCGAGAAGAAGAAGTCGAGATCGATGAGGTGCAGGGCATTGCTCACCTCGCTGTAGTGGATGTCCTTACCGCAGAAGGCCACGACCTGGTCGAAGATCGACTGCGAGTCGCGCATCGAGCCGTCGGCCTTCTTGGCGATGGCGACGAGCGATTCGTCGTCGATCGTGTATCCTTCGTTGGCGGCGATATGGCGCAGTTGTGCCGTGATCGTATCGATCTCCATCCGCCGGAAGTCGAAGCGCTGGCAACGGCTGAGGATCGTGGCGGGAACCTTGTGGATTTCCGTCGTCGCGAACACGAAGATGAGATGTGCTGGCGGTTCTTCGAGCGTTTTCAGCAGGGCGTTGAAGGCGGCCGTCGAGAGCATGTGCACTTCATCGATGATGTACATCTTGTACCGGCCGTTCATCGGGGAATATTTCGCATTCTCGCGTAGTTTACGCACGTCGTCGACGGAGTTGTTCGAAGCGCCGTCGATCTCGATGACGTCGACGGATCGCCCCTCGAGGACGTCCGTACATGCAGCGCAGGTATTGCAGGGTTCGCAGTCGATGGCATTCGGGCAGTTCAGGGCACGCGCCAGAATACGCGCACATGTCGTCTTGCCCACGCCTCGCGGACCTGTGAACAGGTAGGCATGATGGATGCGTTCCGAACGGATGGCATTCTTGAGCGTCGTCGTAATGTGTTCCTGGCCAACGACATCGGCAAAGCGGAGCGGGCGCCACTTGCGTGCCGTGACGATGAAACTTTGTTGTTCGGTCATGGTCAGTGCTTTCAGAGGATACCAATGAAACTGCGAAAACTTTTACGGCTGGGCAATCGCATCGCTGCGCTCGGAGCGGCTTGTTGTCTGTTTTTCATCGATATGTCGGCCCAGACCAGACCCAACGTCGTGTGGGTCCGCTTCCGTCCGGGTGTCGCCTATACCGCTGAAGCCGCCGCCAGGATGCTGCCGGAGGGTATGGACGTTCGATCGCAACTTCTCGCGCCCGAGCAGGCCCGAGCCTTCCGTCCGATGAATGCGCTCGCTACGCGTCCCCGTGTTCCGTCCGCACTCGAACGCGCCGAAGAGAAACTGTGCCGCACGTTCGCCGTGGCCTTCGGTGGACCGATCCTGCCCGAACGCATGGCCGCCGCGCTGATGTCGAAGCAGGGCGTGGTGGAATATGCCGAGCCATGGTATACGGATGAGATGCACGCCGTTCCCAACGACCCACGCACGGGATCGCAAGGCTATCTGACCCGCATCAAGGCCTTCGAGGCATGGGACTCGCTGCAGGGCGACACCAACGTCGTCATCGGCGTCAGCGACAACGGCGTGGACCAGACCCACGAGGACCTGCGCGACAACATCTGGAAGAACGGAGGCGAGATTCCGGACAACGATATCGACGACGATGGCAACGGCTACGTCGACGACTATATCGGGTGCAATCTGGCTTTCTCGCTCGATGGCACGAAGCCGGGGGTGACGCTGAATCCGTCGCAGTCGCATGGCACGGAAGTGGCCGGTCTGGCTGGTGCCACCACGAACAACGGAATAGGAATCGCCGGTTCCGGCAACAGGTGCCGGTTCTTCCCGATCAAGACCGGCAGTGCCAGGGGCGGCGATCTCGTCTACAGCTATCAGTCCATCGTCTATGCCGGCCTCATGCGGTTCAAGGTGCTGAACTGCAGCTGGGGACGCGTGAAGCCCTTCTCGCCGATCGATCAGTCCGTGATCGACTACGCGGCGGCCAATGACGTCGTCATCGTCGCCTCGGCAGGCAATCACGGTTCCTTCGTTCCGAACTATCCCTCTGCCTACGATAACGTGCTCGGAGTGGGTGAGACGAACGAAGACGACTTCGTCCTGTCGAGCTCGGGCGTGGGAGTCAACGCCGACGTCATGGCGCCGGGTTATCTGGCCCTGACGACGACGTCGGGCAACGGCTATACGACGAGCGGTATCATGGGTACGTCGTTCGCCTCGCCGCTTGCCGCGGGAATGTGCGGACTCATACGGAGCCGATATCCGCAACTGAACGCCGTCCAGACCATCGCCTTCGCACGACGCTGCACGGATGATATCTCGGAGAACAACATCCAGTACGGTGCCTTGCTTCCGGGCCGCATCAACTTCATGAAGGCCGTCACCACGGACCCCTTCTCGATTCCGTCCGTGCGTATCGTATCGGTCGATCAGCGGGATGCGGCAGGCACGCCGGTCGAACGCTTCCGCATCGGTGACACGCTCCATCTCACCTTCAATCTCAGGAACGAACTCGGTCCGGTTACCGGACTCACGACGACGTTGCAGGCTGCCGTACCGAACGGGTGGAACGTGACGATTCTCGATCACGACATCGACGTCGGTACCATCGGCACTGGAGCCGATGTGGCCGTGGGCACGTTCCGGGTCGTCATCAACGGTGTGAACAATCTGCCGCTGATCTTCAGTCTGGAAATGGAAGCGGACAACTACTCGGACAAAGGACTGTACTACCTGCCGAAGCCCGCGCCCATCACGACGTTCCGGAACAATGTGCTGGCCTACACGGCAAGCGACGACGGATGGCTTGGCTTCGACGGATACCCCGATCAGACACGCCAGGGTATAGGTCTGATATGGAAGGGACAGGAATCGCTGCTCTCTCCGTCCGGTCTGCTCTTCACCGAAGGCGGCGCGCATGCACTGAAGGCATACGACAACCTCACGAACCAGTCGGATTTCACGATCGAGAAACCGTTCACGGGCGCCGACTCCAATCGTGCCGTAATGTCGGACCGCGCCGTTTCCACGGATCGGTACGTAGGGGTGCGGATCACGCAACGTCATACCTTCCCCTCGGCCAACTTGTCCGCAGCCGTCATCACGACGACCGTGGAGAATACGTCGGATCGCATCCTCACCGATATCAGTGCGGGCCACTTCCTCGATTTCGACATCGGCCAGGGCGGCTCGGAGAACCTGATACGATTGGCTCCGGAAGCCATTCCCGACAACTTCTCGACGCATAGCGCCGCAGCCGAAGCTTTCGAACGCCAGGGCGTTCCCGTCGCCGTCGTCATCGCCTCGTCCGTCGCGGATCCCACGGCCGAACCCCAGGCGGTGGGTATGCGCTATCGCACATACGTGAACGATAACGACGGGCTTACCGATGCCGACGTCGTGACGCTTCTGAACAGCGGCACCGGCATACAGACAGCCGAATCGGGCGACATGTGCACGGTCGTCGGCATGAAGTTTCCGGGCCAGCTCGAGCGCGGCGCCGTGCGCACGTTCATCACGGTGATCGGGATCGGACAAACCATCGGAGACGCTGCTGCCACGGTGCGGGCGGTGCTGCTCGATCCGATGTCCGTGAACGACGCTGCCGGCCATACCGCCACCATCGTCTATCCCCAGCCGGCATCGACAGTATGTACCATCGATCATGGGGCGGGCATCGAAGCCATCGACCTGGTCGACGTGGCGGGCCGCACCGTACTGCACCAGATGGCGGATCCATCGGCCGAGCGCAGCATGCTGAACCTGGCATCGTGCGGAAGTGGAGTCTATCGCTGCATCCTTCGTTCGCAGCGCGGCATCGTGTCGTTGCCATTCGTGATCGTCCGATGACATCACGCTCCCATCATGGTCGATCGCTCATCGTCGCCATGATGATGATGGGGATCGTCACATCGTTCGTTCATGCACGGCAGAATGCCGCCGACGACTACATCGCAGGGCGTGCGAAGGTCCGGTTCTCCGCCGAAGCCATGCGTACGACCACCGCGGAACGGATCGCGGCACGGAACGGCATGCGCATACGATATGCGTTGCTGCCGTTCGAGCGGTCCGTCACGTGGCGTATGCAGCACTCCAAGAACGACGGCCTTCTCGATGCGAACACGACGACGATCGTGGCGCTGGAAGAACCGCTTCTGCGTTCCTTCGTCGTCGACGTCGACGAGCAAGGGCTGTCGCCCGACCTCTACTGCAGGAAGATCCAGTCGGCGTGCGGCGACATCGAGATCGCGGAGCCGGCCATACGATACCGTCTCTGCGCCGATACCGTCAACGATCCCGAGTCCGGGCGTCAGCATCTCATCCAGACCATCCGTCTTCTCGACGCATGGATGGTGGAGGCAGGTTCCGATACGGTGCGTATCGGCATCGGTGACACCGGTATACGCCAGGATCATGAAGACCTCAAGGATGCCATCGCCGTCAACAGGGGCGAGATTCCGGACAACGGTATCGATGACGATGCGAACGGCTATGTGGACGACTACCGTGGATACAGTTTCACGACGGAAGACGATGGCACCAGGCCGGGTGATACCTACAATCCCACCGATGGACACGGCACCGGTGTGGCGGGGATATGCGGTGCGACGGTCAACAACAACATCGGCATCGTCGGTATCGCCAACCGGTGCAGGATCGTACCGCTCAAGACCACTCCCAATGGCGGGAGCGGGATCGTCTTCGGCTACGAAAGCATCATGTACTGTGCGTTGAACGGCATCGATGTCGTGAACTGCTCGTGGGGAAGCTTCTCGAAGTCGTGCATCGACGAGAGCATCATCGCCTATGCCATCGGCCGCGGTACGGCCGTCGTGGCGGCAGCGGGCAATCACGGTACGACCGCTTCCTTCTATCCCGCGGCATACCCCGGTGTGCTCGGCGTCGGCGTCACCGATCCCCGCGATACGGTCGTCGGTATGAGCGCACTCGGTCCGGCCGTCGACGTCATGGCGCCCGGACAGGAAACGGTCACGACGTCGAACGACGGCACCTACGGCACCTTCTGCTGTACGTCGGGATCCGCACCCATCGTCAGCGCCATCGTCGGTCTCGTACGGTCGCATCATCCCTCATTGACGCCGCTGCAGGCCTGTGCTCTCGCAGAGCGTGCGGTCACCGATGTCGGAGCGTTGAATCCGGGGCGGGCCGATCTCATCGGTGGACGTATCGACGCGCTGAAGGCAGTGACGCTGCGACCCGATTCCATCCCGTCGCTCTCCGTTGATACGCTTCTCGTCGCCGCCATGTCGGGCAGGTCGCGATGGGGCGTAGGCGATACCGTCGTCATGACAGTACGTCTGAGGAACCATCTGGCTCCCGTCACTGCGGGCACTGCGACGATCGACGTCGTCGGAGATGGCGCTGCCGCCATCCGCATGCTCACCGGCACGATTGCCATACCGTCTATCGCGACGGGTGCGGTGGCGACCCTCGAACCGATACGCTGCGTCGTGATTTCGGAACGTGATGCCGACCTCTTCGTACGGCTGCGCCATTCCGCCACGACGACGGCGGGCGACGAACATCGTCAACGCTATCTCCTTCCGGTCACGCCTACACCGGCCTTCCTTACGCTGCGTAACGACATCGTCGCACTCAGCGTGGGCGACAAGGTGCGCATGGGTAATACGGACCTCAACAAGGGCCAGGGCGAGGGCCTCGCCTACAAGGGCTTCTGTGGTCAGCTCTACGAAGGCGGCCTCATGATATCGAGCAGGGGACGTCTCGTGAGCAGCGTACGCGCGCGACGCGGCATCGACGATCACTTCGTTCCCGTGAAGCGGTTCATCGTTCCCGACGAACTGCAGGGCAGCGCCGTCGATGCAGGAGCTCCCGACTCGCTGCGGCTCGGAGTCCGCGTCGATCAGACCGTCCGTCTCGCCGGAGGCGATACGGCCGTCTACATATCCGACATCGTCATCGAAAACATCTCGGACAGCACGCTCGACGACGTGGCAGCGGGTTGGTTCATGGACTGGGATCTCGGCGTGCAGCCGGCCAGGAACAGGACGTATTTCGTCAACGCCATGCCGTCGGGCGTTCCGCTGTCGATGCAGATCGCGACGAGCTCCGTGTCGGATGTCGCCGTGGCCTGTGCCGTCTCCAGTTCCGAGGTGGGATCGACGCCCGTCTGTGCGGGCATCGACAACACGGTGACGTACAACGGGATGTCGGTGATGCTGAAGGATTCTCTTCTGCGCAACGGCACGGCCGTGCAATACTCCGGTGAGAACGACATCGCGGTTGTAACGGGAATGCGTTTTCCCGCATCATTGAAGGCCGGGCAGAAGCGTCGTTTCCGTCTCGTGATCGCCTTCGGCGATCATCCCGATTCGGCGCGAAGCCTCGCCGAACGGTATTCGGCCGTGCCCCCGGCACAGGAATTCCATGTAGGTCTCCCGTATCCGCAGCCTGCCGGAACGGACTTCCTGCTGCCCGTGGACATGGTGGAACCGGCGATGGTCACGATACGGATGTACGGAATCGACGGTCGGCTCGTCCATGAGCAGAGCACGTTCCTCGGTACGGGTTCGTTCGACGTTCCCGTACCGACGACGGGAATCGGTACGGGCGCCTACGTCGTACGGACGACGGCAGGGCGGCATTCGGCCACGGTACCGCTGGTCGTGGTTCGTTAACTTTGTCAGCATGAATATCATCCGCACATCCGTCGAAGGGCAGATCGGCATCGTCACGATGGCGCGCCCTGAAAAACGCAACAGTCTCAGCGCCGAGATGGTGGCCGCAATGTCGGATGCCATCGCCGCGATGGGTGCCGACGATAGCGTACGTGTCGTCGTTCTGCGAGGAGAAGGCCCGGCCTTCTGCGCCGGCGCCGACCTCGCCTATCTCCGGCAGATATCGGACAATTCGGTACTCGACAATCTTGCGGACAGTACGGCGCTCATGCGCATGATGCAGTCCATCGTCGAGCTCCCCAAGCCTGTCATCGCCATGGTCCACGGCCCTGCGATCGCCGGAGGCTGTGGACTGGCCACCGTCTGCGACCTCGTCGTGGCCGGTCGCGAAGGCGCACAGTTCGGATATTCCGAAGTCCGGATCGGCTTCATCCCCGCTATCGTCATGGTCTATCTCCTTCGCAAGATTGGGGATACGCAGGCACGGCGTTTGATTCTCACTGCAGAGAACGTTTCCGCGACGGAGGCGCATCGGCTCGGACTCATTTCCCATGTCGTCGACGATGCCGATCTGGAAACGGCGACGATGGATCTGGCACGAACGGTGGCGAAGAACAGCGCATCGGCACTGAAGCTCAGCAAGGACATGCTCACGGCACTGCACGGGATGTCACTCGATGCCGGACTTCGTTATGCCACGTCGATGAATGCATTGGCCCGGCAGACGGACGACTGCCGGCAGGGTATAGAACGATTCCTTCAACAATCACAATCCAGAGGATGATCCGACAGATGATTATCGCACGCATCGTACGGCCGGCTGCACTGATCGCAGCGACATTCGCCGTGTTCGGCACGGCGGCTGCCCAGCAGGCCGTGACCCGCATCGAAGGCAAGGTAACGGATGAAGTGACCGGTGCCCCTGTGGAATGCAAGATGTACGTCTACACGCCTTCGGGCAAGAAGACGTCGCAGAAGAGCGGTACGGACGGTACGTACCTCGTCCTCATCAATGAGGCCGGAGACTGCAAGTTCGTCTTCGCCGGCTACAACGTCTACCGCAAGGAAGAGACGTTGAACGTGCCACCGAACACGCAGTTCAAGGACATCAAGAAGGACTTCAAGGTCCGTGCGCTCAAGGAAGGGACTCCGATCTTCTCCGTACGCGGGTTCGACCGGAACAGCGCCAACCTCACCGCGCAGGGCAGGAAGGAACTCGAAGGTGTCGCCGAACAGCTCCGCGTCAACCAGGAAATGAACGTGCTGATTTCCGTCGTGGCCGACGAGGATCAACTCGGTCCCGTTCGTGCCCAGGCGGCCGCCGAACATGCCAAGGCCATGGACGCGTGGAAGAAGGCCGTGAAGAAGACGAAGAAGGGTGCCACGCCACCGGATGAACCGGTAGCTCCGGCCGATCCCGTCGATCCGAACGTCCAGTTGCTGAAGGATCGCATCAACGCCGTCAAGAACGCTCTCTCTGCCGTCAAGAACGTCGATGTGCGGGTCAAGTACGCCGAAATGGTACTTCCGTCCACACAACAGCCGACCGCCGCCGCACCCGTGGCGCCAAAGAAGGGCAAGGGAAAGGGCAAGTCGGCCGAGACACCGGCGCAGACGCAAGCTGCCGCGTCGTCGCATGCGACGCTCGTCGCCAGTGTCGGCAAGGTCAAGCAGTTGTTCGACTGAATTCGCTCTATCGTGCCATGGGAACGTACGTACGTTTTCGGACGTAAGAACATGGCTGTGAATATCTTGGGCGGGAGCCGAGGAGAAAAATCGGGTATATTTTCTCGCGTCAGGTAACAGAATGCACACGTATTCGTCTTCCGACTACAATACCCACCTCTCCGAAGAGAGTTCATCATGGAAGGCAACTTCTCAAACAGAGTACAGGATGTGATCAGACTCAGCCGCGAGGAAGCATTGCGGCTGGGGCATGATTACATCGGTACCGAACATCTCCTGCTCGGCATCATCCGCGAAGGCGAAGGGATCGGCATCAAGATCCTGCGCAATCTCGGTGTCGATCTCGGCAAGCTGAAGCGTGCCGTGGAAGATACCGTGCGCTCGATGAGTGGACCGCTGACCATCGGGAACATTCCTCTCACGAAGCAGGCCGAGAAGGTTCTCAAGATCACCTATCTCGAAGCCAAGCTCTATAAATCCGACGTCATCGGTACGGAACATCTGCTGTTGTCCCTGCTCCGTGACGAAGACAATATCGCTGCACAGATCCTGGCGCAGTTCTCCGTGAACTACGATGCGGTACGCAAGGAACTGGACGCCTATCTGAGCGGCAAGCCGAGTTCGTCGTCCTCCTCGTCGAAGTCCGACAAGGGAGCGGCGCGCGGCAAGGCTGCACCCGAGCGTGTGAAGACGCCGGTGCTCGACAATTTCGGTCGCGACCTGACGAAGCTCGCCCTCGAGGAAAAACTCGACCCGGTCATCGGACGGGAGAAGGAAATCGAGCGTGTGGCGCAGGTCCTGTCCCGCCGCAAGAAGAACAACCCCGTCCTGATCGGAGAACCGGGCGTGGGCAAGACGGCCATCGTCGAAGGCCTGGCCATCCGCATCATCGAACGCAAGGTGTCGCGCGTTCTCTTCGACAAGCGCATCGTGACGCTCGACCTGGCAGCTCTCGTGGCCGGAACGAAGTATCGCGGTCAGTTCGAAGAACGTATGAAGGCCGTGATGAACGAGCTGGAAAAGGCGAAGGACGTCATCCTGTTCATCGACGAGCTCCATACGATCGTCGGTGCAGGCGGTGCATCGGGCTCGCTCGATGCCTCGAACATGTTCAAGCCGGCACTCGCGCGGGGCGACATCCAATGCATCGGTGCGACGACGCTCGACGAGTATCGTCAGTTCATCGAAAAGGACGGCGCTCTCGATCGTCGCTTCCAGAAGATCCTCGTCGAACCACCTTCTGCCGACGAAGCGGTACAGATCCTGAACAACGTCAAGGATCGCTACGAAAAGCATCACGGCGTACGGTACGACGATGCTGCCGTCAAGGCCTGCGTGGCCATGGCGGACCGCTACATCACGGACCGTTTCCTGCCGGACAAGGCCCTCGATGTGATGGATGAAGCAGGTGCCCGCGTGCATCTGGCCCATATCACCGTGCCGAAGGAAGTCCTGGAATTCGAGGAAAAGATCGAATCCGTGCGACTCGAGAAGAACCAGGTCGTCAAGTCGCAGAACTTCGAGGAAGCGGCCCGCCTGCGCGATCTCGAGAAGAAGTATCAGTCCGAACTCGAACAGGTCAAGGAAGACTGGGAACAGCGTGCGGGAGACATGGTCTACGACGTGACGGAAGACGATGTCGCCGACGTCATCGCCATGATGACGGGTATTCCCGTCAACCGCATCGCCGAGAGCGAAACGGCCAAGCTGCTCAAGATGGCCGAAGAGCTCAAGGGTCAGGTCATCGGCCAGGACGAAGCGGTGGAACACCTCGCGAAGGCCATTCGCCGCGCACGTGCCGGTCTGAAGGACCCGTCGAGGCCGATCGGTTCCTTCATGTTCCTCGGGCCTACGGGTGTAGGGAAGACGGAACTGGCGAAGGCGCTGGCACGCTATATCTTCGACAGTGAAGATGCCCTGATCCGCATCGACATGAGCGAATACATGGAGAAGTTCTCCGTGTCCCGCCTCGTCGGAGCTCCTCCGGGCTACGTCGGATACGAAGAAGGTGGACAGCTCACCGAGAAGGTGCGCCGCAAGCCCTATTCCATCATCCTGCTCGATGAAATCGAGAAGGCCCACCCCGACGTCTTCAACATCCTGTTGCAGGTCTTCGACGATGGTGTCCTGACGGACGGCCTTGGCCGTCGTGTCGACTTCAAGAACACGATCATCATCATGACGTCCAACGTCGGTATGCGTGACGTGAAGGCCGGTGGCCGGATCGGATTCACTGCCGACGCCGTCGCGGACGACTACGAGAACATGAAGTCCACGGTCGAGGAAACGCTGAAGCGTCTCTTCAATCCGGAATTCATCAATCGTATCGATGAGTACGTGGTGTTCCGCACCCTGAAGAAGGAACACATGTACAAGATCATCGACCTTCAGCTCAAGCGTCTGCTCAAGCGCCTCAGCGCACGCAACATCTCGCTCGAGCTGGCGAAGTCGGCGAAGGACTTCATCGCGGACAAGGGCTTCGACGAAAAGTATGGGGCACGGCCGCTGCGCCGCACGCTCCAGCGCTTCGTCGAGGATCCGGTGGCCGAGGAAATGCTCAAGGGTACTTTCACGGACGGAGCGCTCATCAAGGGCAAGCTGGACAAGAAGACCAATCAACTGGTCTTCACGCTCGGCAAGTCCAAGGGTGGCGACTCGCAGGAAGAACACGAAGAGCTCGAAGCGCACGAAGAATAAGTTCGCGTACAAGCGTACAAGCGTACAAGCGTACGAATGCAACGAAGGGCCGATCATCGCGATCGGCCCTTTTCGTTTATCGTGAGAGCGTATCTCATGTTGCCGGAACGGCTGGAGCATGGTTCGGTGTAATACCGTGCAATTGTGCCCATTTCTCTCCGACACGTCGATTCCTCATCACGGAGATACGTCCGATGGTCCGGGCTATCTGATGGGACACCAACTGGCGATGGAAATACTCGCCATACCGATCGTGTTTCATGATATCCGAGGCTATCGTACACAGCAGGCCGGGTGTGACTGCCATCATGAACCCGCTGTCCGTCCTGTACAACTCGCAGGTGCATTCGGCGGTGATGGAGAATGCATCTCTGGTTGCCGCAATGCCGAACGTCCCGTCGGGTACTCCCCGGATCTTCTCCGCTTCGCGCAGCGAAGCGTCGATATACTCGAACGCCCTCGCATCGGGCAGGAACCGATTCTTCATCGTACATCTCGTCGTCATCGCTCATCCCCCGGGATTGTGATGGTTGCATGTGCCGTTTCTATGGCATCGGGGAACGGTGGCGTATCCCCTGATAACAAGACGCCCGATCTCCGGAAAACCGGGTCGGGCGGTATGTGTCTGGAAGGGGATATCAGATGGAAGGGGTGACTACCGGTCTACCATGCTCACTTCATCGCGAAGCCCTTCTTTTCGGCGAGTGCGCGGATGCTCTTCAGGATGACTTCGTCGATCGTGGACGGTCTGGATGCCTGGGCCTTCTGCGCCTGTCCGATGAAGTCCGCACGCTTCGCGTCGAGGGCGCGGATGTCCTTGTTGATGCGCTCGCGTTCGGTGGCGAGCTGGTCGATCCGCTGCCTGCGTTCCGGTGCCGTCTTGCCCTTCAGTTCCGCGGGAAGATCGTCCTCCTTCAGCTCGGCGGCCGCGACGGGATTCGTGCGTGCGAGGTCGACGATGTCCCACGTGGAGTTGGCATAGGCACCCGAGGCCTTGGCTGCGATGCGATCCGCCATGACGGCGGAGCTGAGCTGTACGGCATTGGCATCCTGTTCGCTCTGTCGCGCCTTGAACTTCCGTCCCTGTGCGCCATAGTGGAGATAGGTGCGGTTCAGCCTGTCGTTGAGAGTCTGCAGTTCCTTGTCGTAGGGCGTCGTGACGTAGGCCATGGCCTCGTCCGTGTCGATGGCGTGATAGGCTCCGCCACTGCACGTGGCACCGTCGTACCATCCCGTGCGGCGACCTTCCTGGTCGTTTCCGCAGAACAGTGTGGTGACCGTGATGCCCTTGCGGTTGGCCGCCTTGCATGCCTCCTGCGGTGTTATGGCCCCCTGGCCGAACGGTTCGTTCCCGGCGATGACGATCATACGCAGGTCGCCTGGATCCTGGCTCCAGCCCAGGTTGTCGACGGAGGTGACGATGACGGTCGGGCAGTATTCTTCGCCTCCGTTGGTGGTCAGGGTGTGAAGCTGCTCGCTCACGTGATCGAGGTCCGTCGTGAAATCGGAGACCTTGCGGAGATAGCCGCTCTTCGCACTCAGCCCGGAGTTGCCGTATTCGTACAGGGCGAGCTCGAGCGTCGCCGCCGTCTTGTCGCGTCGTGCCGTCGACATCGCGGTGACGATCTTCCATAGCCGGGAACGGGCCTGATTGATCAGTCCGTCCATGCTGCTGCTGGTATCGAGCAGGAGGGCGATCTGGACACGTGCCGCCGTCGGGGCTGCGCCTGCGGGCGCGGCGAGAATGAGGATGGCGAGGATGCCGAGGAGGAGGGAACGCATGCCTGTACTACGGTAAGTGATGACAAGCCTTCGGAGCCATGGCATGGTCGGCAGGTTACACCGACGGGATTTGTCGGCGTGGCGGTATTTTGCGGGGCAGTATGACACCTACCGACGATATCCTCCGCTATCTCCGCCAGCAGCAGCAGATGTACGGCAACGTTCTGTACTTCGAGCCGGGTATGGAGATGGAAGTACATGCCGAAGAAGTTCCGGCAGCGGAGCCGTCGCCGGTGGTCACGGAACAGGAAACAACGATCGACCAGACCATGCCCGTACAGCCCAAGCCGTCAGTACGCTCCGTATCGTCCGCGCCGCTTCCTGCGACGCTGGACGAGTTGTACGATGCCATCCACACATGTACGAAATGTCCGCTCGGATTCACGCGCAACAAGTTCGTCTTCGGCAGTGGCAGTCCGACGGCCGATCTCATGGTGATCGGCGAGGCGCCGGGCGCCGACGAGGATGCGCAGGGATTTCCGTTCGTGGGACGTGCAGGACAACTGCTGACGAAGATCCTGGAATCCATCGGTCTGTCGAGGCAGGACGACGTCTACATCTGCAACATCCTCAAGTGCCGCCCGCCCAACAACCGCAAGCCCCTGGTCACGGAGACCGACGAATGCGAACCCTACCTGCTCGAGCAGATCCGCGTCGTCAAGCCGAAGTTCATTCTCGCGCTCGGGCTCACGGCGGCGAACACACTGCTGAAGAACAAGGACAGTATGGGGTCGTTGCGTGGGAAGGTGCACGACTACCACGGCATCAACATGCTCGTGACGTACCATCCTGCCGCACTGCTGCGCAATCCGGAATGGAAGAAGCTCACGTGGGAGGACGTCAAGCTGCTCAAGAGCCTCATGTCCGCCGCGTGACGGAACATCGGGACCCACTCCTACAACGATCATCCAACCGTATATCCAATCCCCTGAACCCATGAACATCATCGTCCTTCTCGGCGGAATCTCTCCCGAACGGAATATCTCACTCCTGAGTGGACGTGCCGCGACCTTCGCTCTCCGCGAGCGTGGCCATACCGTCACTGCCGTCGATCCGATGCGTGGCGCCGACTGCATCGTGAGCGATGACGAGCTTCGCGCCGCACAGCCGCGTGAAGTCACCGCCGAGGAACTGGCCTCCTTCGATGCGAAGAACCTGATCGAATGCATCCAGTCGCCCGTCTTCGATAGCGTCGATGCGGTCTTCCTGGCCCTGCACGGACGTTACGGCGAGGATGGCTACGTGCAGTCGCTCCTCGACATGCGGAACATCCCCTACACGGGCAGCGGCATGCTGGCGAGCGCGATGGCCATGGACAAGACCACGTCGAAGATGCTCTTCGGCGTCGCCGGTATCCCCACGCCGCACTGGGTCACCGTCACGCCGGAACAGGCGGACGAAGAATTCCTGCTCGACGAAGTGCGGAAGGAGCTGCCCGGAACGCTCGTAGTGAAGCCCAACGACCAGGGATCTACGGTGGGGATGACGATCGTCGAAAGCGGCACCACCGAGGACATCGCGGCCGCGATCCGGCTGGCCGGACAGTTCTCGCGGCAGATCCTGATCGAACAGTACATCCCCGGGCGCGAGCTCACGGTAGCCGTGCTTGGACAGGAAGCCCTGCCGGTGATCGAGATCGCACCGAAGGAAGGGTTCTACGACTACGCCAACAAGTACACCAAGGGCCGTACGGATTACCAGTGTCCAGCCGAACTGACGGAAGAGGTGCAGCATCACGTGATGAATCTCGCCCTCGCAGCCCATGGAATCCTCGGTTGCAGGGCCTACAGCCGCGTCGACTTCCGGTTGACGCCGGACAACATGCCGTACTGCCTCGAGGTGAATACGCTGCCCGGCTTCACGGAAACGAGTCTCGTACCGATGGCCGCCCGCGAAGTGGGCATGGACTTCGGCGCCCTGTGCGAACAGCTCATCGAGCTCAGCCGATGATCAGGTTCCTCCTGGCGCTGGCTGCGGCGCTCTGCGTGGCGGGTGCCGTCGCCGATGCCCAGCAGGGATACGGGCAATCTGCACGGCATCGGACCGTATCCGTCGGTGCAGTCGGCTTCGTCGGTATGTCGAGTGTGATGTCCGACGTCGTCGGTCCGGACAGTCCGGAAGGTTCTCACGAGCGCAGGACGAATACCTTCGGTGGCGGCGGTGGGCTGGAACTCGGCTGGACCGCGTTGAAGCTGCCTTCCATGGCCTTCGATCTGCGTACCCGCATCATGGGGACGTGGGCCGGCGAGGGCAGGGAGGTCGTCCACGTCCACAAGGACATCATTCCGGGCGGTCTCTTCCCTGATACGGTGACGACGAACCACGGCGTGGTGCATGCCACGAGCCGGTGGGACATCCAGGCCGTCATCGCATGGAAGCACGACGACGTGCCGGTACAGGTCGAGGCCGGTGTGACCGCCTCCCTGCAGACCAGCGACCGTGTGGACGAAACATATGCCTATGCCGAACAGCCGCAGAACGGCACGGTGACGACCTACAAGTCGAAGGGGCGTGTCGGTCTCGTGCTCGGTGCGGGCCTTCCCATCCACGTCACGTCGGCCATCGACGTCGTGCCGTCCCTCGTCGCCGATATCGGACTCGTCAACAGGATCGAGGGAGACATCCCCTACAAATCGTCCTTCTACCGTCTCGAATGCGTTCTCCGCTACCGGTTCTGAGCCGGAGCCGTAACTTGCGCCCTGACATCCATCAACGGAACATCGTGAAGAACATCCTGCTTACGGGCATCGGCAATGCCCTCGTCGATATCGAATACCGGATAACGGAGGAAGAACTGGCGGCCTTCGGCGTGACGAAGGGATCGATGACGCTGACGGAAACATCGCGCCAGAACGACATGATCGCGAGTCTCGGCGAACGCGAGGCCCATCGCAGCAGCGGAGGATCGGCGGCCAACACCGTCATCGCCTTCGCACAGTTCGGGGGAAGCGGCGCCTACGTCTCGCTGCTCGGAAAGGATGCCCTCGGCTCGTTCTATGCAGGTGAATTCGAGGATCTCGGAATCGTGCTGGACGCGGAGCAGGTCTCCGGCGCCAGTACGGGAACGTGCCTCGTGTTCATCACGCCGGACAGCGAGCGTACGATGAACACGACGCTGGCCGTGAATACGGAATTCTCCCGGCGGAACATCGACGAGGAACTGATCAAACGGTCGGAGTGGATCTACGTCGAGGGATACAAGCTCACCGACGAAAACGGTGCCGAAGCTGCCGACATGGCTGCCTTCCATGCTGCCAAGCATGGAACACATGTAGCCGTGAGCTGCTCCGACGGTTTTATCGTGGACGTCTTCGGCGACCGGCTGAGGACGCTGCTCAAGTCCGCATCGCTCGTGTTCTGCAACGAACGCGAAGGCATGGCACTGGCTGGAGAGGATTCGGCGGACGCCGCCTACAAGGCTCTCCGTTCGCGGTACGGCAACGTCGTCTTCACGATGGGAGAGCAGGGATCCCGTATCCACTGGAACGGACATGACAGCGTGATTCCGGCATATGCCGTGACGCCGGTCGACGCTACCGGTGCCGGCGACATGTATGCGGGGGCCTTCCTCTACGGTGCGTTGCATCGCCATCATCCCGACCATGCAGGACGGCTGGCCTCCTACGCCGCGGCCCAGGTCGTGGGCCAGTACGGCGCCCGTCTGAAGGCCAGCCATATCGACATCCGCGATTCGGTCCTTTTGTCCGCGGCAACGCATCCGTGACCATGAAGCATCTGTTTCCCATCCTTCTCTGTACCGTCCTGTTCCTGATCGGAACGGCGGGCATGTCCGCCCAGAGCGGCATGGAGTTCTCCGAATTCCAGCGTAAGATCGAGCCGTATTTCGCCGTCGAACTCATCGACGATCTGCGTGCCGCCATGCCCCAGGGTGCCCAGTATCGCATCTGGGGATGGGACGTCGGTGATTTCTCGGGTGACGGCATCTACGACGTCGCCTTCACGGTCAACGTCCTGGGTACCCGCAAGCGCGAGTGCATCGTCTATCTCTTCATCGACAACGAGGGATTCCTGGTCAACATCGCCAGATTCCCCCTTGCCTACGTCGACCTCCCCCTCGAAATCGGCGTCGTGATCCGGAATACGGCCTGCTACGTCACGCAGAAGCGCAAGGCCGACTACTGGACCATCAAGGGCTATCAGTACCGCGATGGCGCCGTCGTCCTGCTCGACGAATTCGTCAGCGACAAGATTGGCGCCTTCGGCCACGAAGCATATCGTAACTTCCAGTCGCTCGAAACCCGCGAACGTTACCTTACTCCGAAGGGCGAGACGGAATTCCAGGTGGACTATCTGACGATTCCCACCTATGCACGCGGCCGCCAGATCTATGCCGGCTACGTGAACGAAGTCCACGTCGATGCCGTCCGCAACGTCGACGAAGGCGCCTTCTGGTGGCAGGGGGCAACGGACGCCTCGTTCTCGGCACGGCTGGTCTACGACGACGACTATCTGTACGTGCGGATCAACGTGATGGACAGCACCATCGTCACCGGCTGGTGTGATACCTGTCCGGCCGACAGGTTCGATATCTGGCTGGACGTCACCCCTGCAGACGAGGTCGGGGGATCACGCTACGTGGCGGGGATGGACCGGAGCGGTCTCAAGGTCCGTACCGTGAGCGATTCCGGACTCTTCGCCCTGTCGGTCAAGATCGGTGACTTCGGCGACATCAGGCCCAGTATCAAGGTCAGGACGACGGACGAACTGGCTCCTGAGCAGGAGGCGGCAGTGCAGCAGGTACGCGTGGTAACGGCGCAGCGGCTCGACGGCTACGTCATCAAGGTGCGCATCCCTTTTGTGCTCTTGGGCTACGACAAGGCTCCGATCGATGACAAGGTCCTGACGGAGCTCGGTTGCACGTTGGCCCTCTACGATGTAGACAACGAATTCCGTCCGGAGGAGACCACGAAGCTCTCGACGAGTGCGATTCTGCCCCTGAACCCCTCGACGTACGGGGCGGTTCGATTCATCCCGGACGGCCTCTGGTATGGCGAGACGACGAACATTTACACGGACGCCGTCATGTCTTACCTTCAAGAATTGGGTTTTTAAGCCTACCCGTCCTAATTTTGCCCGCGTTTTTCTAGGTCGCATCGTGGACAACTCTCCCATGCGGCAGGTGGCACCTTACCTGAATCTGGGATTCCAGTTGGCGGTATCGGTGTGTCTGCCGGGCGGTCTCGGCTGGTATCTTGACGGCCGATGGGATACATCGCCGTTATGGCTGCTGGTAGGGCTCGGTCTCGGTGCGGTCGTCGGTTTCATACAGTTCCTGCGCTCCGTGCGGCGGTTGCTCACGAAGGACAGGGACGATCAATCTCGCTAAGGAGCACGGATTGGACGTCAAGGAACCCCTTGTTGCCGTTTGTTCGGCAGTCGGGTTGTGCGCCATCAACACGCTGGCAGGATACGTCGTGGCCCGTTCCGCATTCGGAAAGGACCTCAACACCTTCCTGGCCATGGTGTTCGGCAGTCTTGGCGTCCGTGCCATCGTCGTCATCGTGGCGGCATGGTATTGTCTGAGTGTCGTCCGTATGCATCAGGTAGCGTTCGCATTGACGTTCGCGATCGTATGTTTCGTGCTTCTGATGGGAGAGATCCTTTTTTTTCATCGCTCGTACGAAGAAGCCAAGCGTCGGACACGACGCCCGGTGACGGATTTGTTAAAAAAAAAGTTCGGTGACGGGAGAATGACGTTGTCGTTCGTTCGACCGGTACCGGCCTACGCATCCAACTGAAAGAGACATGAATCAGGACTCGACGCATACGACCCGCATGGAGGAACATGTCACGGACTCGTCCACGGCCCAGCATGGCCATGGCGAGGCCGCAGCGGCGCATGGAGAGCATGCGAATCCGGTGGGGGGAGAAGTCTTCACGCACCTGTTGAACCAGTTGGGCGACCATCACGAGTTGAACATCTTCTTCAACAGTTACGAGATCCTTCCCGTCATCCTGATGGACGACGGTCTGCATTTCTACGCGAATCCGCATGCGATGGAAGAAGCCGGTATGTTCACCATGCACCATCCGGACGCGCCGCATCGCATCGTGAGCACGACGAAGAAGGATGCAAAGGGCAAGCCCGCTTCGCCCTCGCTGGACCTGTCGGTCACGAACTTCGTCGCCTACCAGTGGATCGCCATCGTCGTCATGACGCTCGTCTTCGCTGCCATTCGCGGTCAGTACAGGAAGGGATCGGTCAAGGCGCCGAAGGGTCTCGCCAACGTCATCGAAGCGGTCGTCGTCTACGTTCGCGACGAGATGGTGGTTCCGAACGTGGGCACGGTACGCCGTGCTACGGCGTGGATGCCCTACTTCATGTCACTCTTCTTCTTCATCGTCACGCTCAACCTCGTGGGTCTGTTGCCGGGAGCGCATGTCGCCACCGGTTCGCTGGCCGTCACGGCGGCGCTGGCGTTGACGTCGTTCCTCGTCGTCAACTTCGTTGCGATCAAGGATGCCGGTATCAAGGCATGGCTGCATCACCTTCTCGGGGGTGCGCCGTGGTACATGGCGCCGATCATGGTTCCGATCGAAATCGTGTCGTTGTTCACCAAGCCGTTCGCACTCACGATCCGTCTGTTCGCCAACATGACGGCCGGACACGTCGTGCTGCTGTCGTTGGTGGGGTTGATTTTCTTTTTCCAGAACTATCTGGTCATTCCCGTCAGTGTCAGTTTCTCGGTGTTCATCTACCTGCTGGAGCTCCTCGTAGCCTTCCTGCAGGCGTACATCTTCACGATGCTTTCGGCCGTGTTCGTCGGTCTGGCGCTGGGCGATCATGCCACGCACGACCATCACGATCATGCCGGAGCGCATTGATCACGCATCGCAATCGTTGACAACCGTTCAATCACATCATTATCATTTCAACTCTGGAGGATCGTAACATGGAAGCAGTAGCATTCGCATGGCTGTCGGCTGGTCTCGGCGTAGGTGTAACGGTATTCGGTGTAGGTACGGGCATCGGCCGCCTTGCCGCCGCAGCTCTCGAAGCCAGCAGCCGTCAACCCGAGAATGCCGGCGACATCCGTACGACGATGATCATCGGCGCGGCCCTTATCGAAGGTGTCGCCCTGCTCGCCGGCGTTATCTGTATTCTGCTCGCCGTCAAGAGCTGATCGCAACATGTGACGCGCCCGCACGATGCGGGCGCGTCCTTTCGATACCCATTTGAACCGAGGATCTACCGATGGACATGAATTCGCTGCCCGGGTTTCTCCAGGTCAACCCTGGTCTGATCATCTGGACGCTCATCAATTTTGGCATCTTCGCCTTCATCGTGGCGAAGTTCGCGTGGAAGCCCATGATGCAGGGGCTTGCTGCACGTGAACATTCGATCAACGATGCGATCACGAGCGCCGAAAAGGCGAATATGGAGGCTCAGGCCATCCTGCGCGAGAGCAAGGAGAAGATCGCCGGCGCCCAGCAGGAAATGATGAACATCGTGCGTGACGGCAAGACGCAGGCCGAAGCCCTGATCCGCAAGGCTTCCGAAGAAGCCGAACACGTGAAGAACACCAAGATCACGGAGGCCTCGCGCGAGATCGAGCGCCAGAAGGAAGAAGCCATCAAGGAACTTCGCGCCGAAGTCGCCACGCTCGTCGTGGGCGCCACCGAGAAGCTCCTCGCCCGCAAGATGGATGGTGACGACCACGCCCGTCTCGTCGATGGTTATGTGAACGAACTCTCGAAGAACTGAGAAGCCCATGTCCGTCCAACGCATCGCCCGCCGCTACGCAACGGCACTGCTGAATACCGCCATCGAATCCAATCAGGACGAAACGGTCGAGCGCGACCTGGTTACCTTCCTTGAGATCGCTCATGGATCTGCGGACCTGCGTGCGCTCCTGCGCAGTCCCGTGATCGAAGGCTGGCGCAAGAAGAACATTCTCGATGAAATCCTCAAGGGACGTGTCTCCGACCTGACGCTGGGCTTTTTCGAGCTGGCGGTGATGAAGGGACGGATGGGATACTACCGCGACATCATCGCCGCATTCCAGGATCTCTACGACAAGCACCGCAACATGATCCGCGTGGATGTCACGTCGGCCGTCGCACTGGACGATGCCGCGCGCGACAAGGTGAAGGCCGCCGTGGCGAAGCGTACGGGCAAGACGGTGATCCCGACCTATCACGTCGACCCCGCCGTTCTCGGCGGTGTGTCCGTGCGTATCGGTGATACCGTGCTCGACGGTACGCTCCGTCATCAGCTTGAAGACCTGCGCGAACAACTCATGACAGGCTCCGCGCCATCGCCGTCGTTGAACTGACGCCGACCGATGGGCGGGGGGCATCGATCCCCAACCCTCGCAACACAAAACTCAGCATCACATAGGATCAGAAATGGCAGACGTTCGTCCCGACGAAATATCCGCGATACTTCGTCGACAGCTAACGGGCTTCGAAAAGGAGACGGATGTATACGAAGTCGGTACCGTGCTCCAGGTGGGCGACGGTGTGGCCCGCGTGTACGGTCTCAGCAAGGTCATGTCATCCGAACTCGTCGAGTTCCCGAACGGCGTGGTGGGCATGGTGCTCAACCTCGAAGAGGACAACGTCGGTGTGATCCTCTTCGGCGACGACTCGCTGGTGAAGGAAGGCGACGAAGTGCGCCGTACAGGCCGTATCGCCTCCGTACCCGTGGGTGAAGGTCTGCTGGGCCGCGTCGTGAACCCGCTCGGTATTCCGGTCGACGGCAAGGGTCCTGTGAAGGAATCCGCACTGTTCCCCATCGAGCGCAAGGCTCTCGGCGTCATCGACCGTCAGCCCGTGACGGAGCCGCTGCAGACCGGTATCAAGGCCGTCGACGCCCTGATCCCCATCGGTCGTGGTCAGCGTGAGCTCATCATCGGCGACCGCCAGACCGGCAAGACGGTCATAGCGCTCGACACGATCATCAATCAGAAGTACACGCATACGGCCGAAGCCAAGGCTCTCGGTATCAATCCCGTCTACTGTATCTACGTGGCCATCGGCCAGAAGGGCTCAACGGTAGCGAACGTCGTTTCGACGCTCGAACAGCACGGCGCCATGGAATACACGACGATCGTGATGGCTTCGGCCTCCGATCCCGCCCCGCTCCAGTTCATCGCACCGTACAGCGGCGCATCGATGGGTGAATACTTCCGCGACAGCGGCCGCCACGCCCTCGTGATCTACGACGACTTGTCGAAGCAGGCCGCGGCCTATCGTCAGGTGTCGCTGCTCCTGCGTCGCCCGCCGGGACGTGAAGCCTATCCTGGCGACGTCTTCTACCTCCACAGCCGTCTGCTGGAACGTGCAGCCAAGCTCAGCGACCGTCTGGGTGGAGGCTCCCTCACGGCTCTGCCCGTCATCGAGACGCAGGCCGGCGACGTGTCCGCCTACATCCCCACGAACGTGATCTCCATCACGGACGGTCAGATCTACCTCGAACCCAACCTCTTCAACGCCGGTGTCCGCCCTGCTCTCAACGTCGGTATCTCCGTATCGCGTGTAGGCGGTAACGCACAGATCAAGGCCATCCGCAAGGTGTCCGGTCCGCTCAAGCTCGAGCTGGCCCAGTATCGTGCTCTCGAAGCCTTCGCGAAGTTCGGTTCCGACCTCGACAAGGCCACGCAGCAGCAGTTGCGCCGTGGTGCCCGCCTCATGGAAATCATGAAGCAGCAGCAGTACTCGCCCGTGAAGATCGAGGAGCAGATCGTCGTGATCTATGCCGCTACGACGGGCCGTATGGACGAGCTGCCGATCGACCAGGTCCGCCGTTACGAATCGGAGCTGCTGGACTACATGCGTACGGCGCATGGCGGAGTCCTGGAACTCATCGGCCGCGTGAAGGAACTCAACGACGAAGTACGTCATGGTCTCGACAACGCTCTGGATAGCTTTACCGAGCGATTCCTGGCCACGATCAAGTAACACGGAATGCCATCATGATCATCGTCACCGGAGGAGCGGGCTTCATCGGCAGTTGCATGGTCGCAACGCTGAATGCCGCAGGCCGTGACGACATCCTGGTGGTCGACAACCTGCGTACCGGCGACAAGTGGAAGAATCTCGTCGATCACTCGTTCATTGACATCGTCAGCAAGGAACAATTCCTCGAGGATATCGAACACGGCAGGGCTCCGTCGGATATCGACGGCATCATCCATCTCGGCGCCTGCTCGGCGACGACGGAACGCGATGCCGACTACCTGCTGGAGAACAACCATCACTACAGCATGGCCGTGGCCAACCTCGCCCTGAAGCGGAACGCACGCTTCATCTATGCGAGCTCGGCTGCGACGTACGGTAGCGGTGCGGACGGCTATGCCGATACCACCGTAGACCTGCGTCCGCTGAACATGTACGGATATTCGAAGCATCTCTTCGATATGTGGATGCGGCGCCATGGCTTCGATGCCAGGGCCGTCGGACTGAAGTTCTTCAACGTCTTCGGTCCGAACGAATACCACAAGGGCGACATGGCCAGCATGGTCTACAAGGCCGTGCAACAGATCCAGGCCACGGGCCGCGTGCGGCTGTTCAGATCGAACGAGGCGCGCTTCGGCGACGGTGGCCAGATGCGGGACTTCGTCTACGTGAAGGACTGCTGCAGGATCATGCGCGATCTGCTGCTGGAACGAACCGACGTCAACGGTATTCTCAATCTCGGCACAGGGCGCGCACGATCGTGGAACGATCTCATGAATGCCGTCTTCGCCGCCATGGACCGCGAGCCCGTCATCGACTACGTCGACATGCCGGTACATCTCGCGGGACAGTATCAGAACTTCACGGAAGCGGACATGAGTTCGTACGAACGACAGATGTTTCCCGTGGTGTTCGAGGAATTGGAAGATTCCGTCGCTGACTATGTCCGCGGTCACCTCCTTGCGGAGTGGCCGTATTTGCACCATCGCTCATAGCACGAACCGGCTTCAGGAATGGCAACACTACGCGAAATAAAGAGCCGCATCACTGCGGTGCGGAACACGTCGAAGATCACGCAGGCCATGCGTATGGTGGCAGCTGCCAAGCTGCGCCGCGCACAGGAGGCGATCACGTCCGCCCGTCCCTTCGCCGACAAGCTCCAGTACATCTTGGGCAATCTCTCGGCGGCGGAGTCGGACTTCGTCCATCCCTTCTTCGAAGCCCGCAAGGAACTGCGTTCCATCGCCGTGATCATCGTGTCGTCGGACCGTGGTCTGTGCGGCGCCTTCAACACGAACCTTCTGCGTGCGGCCTCCGCACGCCTCGAAGAACTGCACAAGGCACATCCCGACGCCAACGTCACCGTCATTCCCGTCGGCCGCCGCTCCGTCGGTGCCGCGAAGAAGCGTGAGGAAGAGATCGTCCGCGAGTATCCGGAAGTCTTCTTCCGTCTCGAATTCACGACGGCACAGGATATCGCCGACCTCGTAAGTAACGGCTTCCTTACGGGGCGTTTCGATCACGTGGAAGTGATCTATAACCAGTTCGTCTCCATCATCCGTCAGGAAGTGAAGACGATGCAGCTTCTGCCCATCGTGCCGGCCGATACGAAGGCCCAGGAGCAGAAGCGGACGTCAACCGACTACATCTTCGAACCGACGCGTGCCGACATCCTGGATACCCTGCTGCCGATGTATCTGAACATCCAGGTATGGCGTACGCTGCTCGACTCCAACGCCGCCGAGCAGGCCGCACGGATGATGGCCATGGAGAATGCCACGACGAATGCGCGCGATCTCATCAACTCGCTGCAGCTCGTCTACAACCGCGAACGTCAGGCCGCGATCACCAAGGAAATGCTCGAAATCGTCGGTGGTGCGGAAGCTCTCTCCAGCCAGTAATGCGGATGCCGCGCCATGTTCTCCGTTAAGGGACTCATCCTGGCCTTGTGTCTGGGCGCCTGCTTTCTGGCGCTCTTCAACGCCTTCCCTGACAAGAACGTCTATGCCTACTGGCATGACCAGCGCATCGGCAACTACTATGCGGTGCTCGGCAAGCTGAGCTCGCGCATGGGCGTGGAGCAGCGCAAGACGGAGCGCTACAAGCACATGTATCTCGCCACGGAGTGGCTGCGCACGCATATGGTGCCGGGAGATACGCTCGTCCTGCCTCCCGCGGACTACGTCAGGCATTACTACGAAGACTCCTACTACTGGACCGATCCGCGGGTCTTCTACTATCTGACCGGCCCGAGCTATCCTGCGGTAACGTGGGACGATACGGTACGCGGCCATGCGGGGAACGCCTTCGTCCTGCTCGGCGACAACAACGGTATCGAGATCCGTCGGCTCCGGTTCGGAGCGAATGCCGATTCTATACGGCACATCTGGAAGGAGAGGGTGGTACGATGACGACAGCCTTCCTGATGATGGTCGTGACGATCCTCCTGCAGCTCGCCCTGGGTCTCGCGACGTCCATGCGTCTGCGGGTCCGCCTCCCCGTCGTCCAGCTTCTCTCCGTGTCGCTGTTACTCGGAATGTTCCTGCACACCGTGCTGGTCTTCCTGATCGAGCTGGCGGGAATCTATCTTACCAGGGGTAGCGTGCTCGGCGTGGCCGCTCTTGCGGCGGTGGCCCTGCAGTTCCCTGCGAAGGGACTCGGCGCGGCCTACCGATCGATGGTCGAGCCCGGCGCATGGTCGCCCAGGCTCTACGACGTCGTGACGATCGCCGTAGGCTGCTACCTGATGTTCATCTCGGTTTGGGCTGCCTACTACTGGCCGGTGACGCCGTTCGACGCGATGGCGGGTATCGACCTCGTGGCGCGCACGGCCGTGATGGAAGGCCATCTCAACAACAGCATCTACACGGAGCCGTTGCTGGCAGGTAAACTCTCGAACCAGCCCTTCTACGCACCGTTCGCGATGATCATGCAGGTCGTCTACCGGTTGATCGGTTTCCCGTTCGGACAGATGTGGCTGCCCGTCCTCAGTATCGCCTTCCTCGCCTTCATGTTCGACATGCTGCGTCAGCGTCTGCACGGCGTGATCGCAGGCCTGCTCTTCATCCTGCTCGTCAGCATACCCGAACTGTACGGATATTCGTTCCTCGTGCAGACGGACTACCTGAATGCCGTCTTCTTCGGCATAGGCGGATTGATGATGATCGACGCGATACGTCGCAGCTCGCAGCCGTCGTTGTGGCTCGCTGCGCTCATGCTGGCGGGTGCATGCTGGTCGAGGACGGAGACCGTCTTCATCGTCATCGCCGCTGTGCTCTCCATGACGCCGTGGCTGACGAGGTCGTTCGACAGGAAGGTGGCCTTCAGGGGGATCGCCGTCGTGATCGGCCTCTCGCTCCTGTCCTTCGCCCTGTGGCATGTGCTCTATTTCCGGCTCTTTCTGCCCGTCCATCCGCAGACGGCGGCAGAGATCACGGGCTTCGACGGGGCGCGGTTCCTGGCAGTGACGTCGGAGACGATATCGGACGTCTTCGGCGACATCGGACTCTGGGGACTCATCTGGATCATCGGAGGTGCCGTGATAGCGGGCCAGGCCATCGGCAGGGCAGCGAAGAAGACGTCCTTCGGCGACGTTCTCCCCGTGATATGGATGGTGGTGACGGTCGTGGCGCTGCTCTTCGTGGGCACCATGTTCCAGTCGGCCATCGTAAGCCAGACCATTCGTCGTGGCTTGTTTAAATTGTTCCCGTTCATGTTCTTCTACCTGACCACCGCCCCCGTTCTCCGCATGCTGTCGGAGCGGATCACGCGGTGGGAGACCCGACGGGCTTCCTCATGATCGGAACGCTACCAAAGATCGTCGTCATTCCCGGCGCAGTGCTGCTGACGCTGATCGTGCTCGTCGCCGTCAGCGCGACGGTGTCGCGTATCTTCGTCATGCGGTCCATACGGCGCCTGCTGCACAGCATCGGCAAGGAGAAGCTTCCCAACTTCTCCGCATCGCTCGTCGGTTCGCTTCCTCCGCCCGTGCAGCGCTATCTGCACTATGCACTGAAGGAAGGGCAGCCCAACATCCGCTATGCCATTCTCCGCCAGCAGGCGAGATTCCGTCATCGCGAAGGCAGTCCCTGGTTCACCGTCAAGGCCAAGGAATACATTTCGGGCATGGAGCCGGGCTTCGTCTGGGATGCCGTGCTGCGGCATCATCCGCTGTGGTGGCGTACGGCCAAGCTGGGATACTTCGCATCGAAGGGCAGCGGCCACATCAAGCTGTTCGGGGCACTGGGCCTGCAGGACGTAGAAGGTCCCGAAACCGATACTTCCATGCTCTTCCGGTTCCTTTCGGAACTGGTCTGGCTTCCGACGGGATTGCTTCCCACGCGTACGCTGCGATGGGAGAGCGTGGACAACCATTGTGCCCGTGCCGTGATCACCGACGGCGAGACGCGCGTGGAAGCGCTGTTCCACATCAACGATATCGGTGAAGTCGAGCGCATCGTGACGTCGGACAAGTACCGCGACCACAAGAGCGGCTTCGAACAGGAAGAGTTCACGTTGCACTGCCGGAACTACCAGGAAGTCGAGGGCGTGATGATTCCCACCGAAGTGGACTTCGTGTGGAACATGGATAGTGGCGACTTCACCTACGGTCAGTTCAGGATCACGGACGTCATCTATTTCTACGAGTGAGATCGCGGATTCGTCAGTGCAGTACCTGTAGCAGGAGCCACGGCTGCCGTCACCGGATCATGGCCTGATTCTCCGAAAGCCCGATCGCATCGAGTTCACGGATAGCGGTCCCCCCGCATACCGCCGTGACGGAAAACTGTACATTTGACGTTCCGACACTGAAAACGCCATGAAGACAAGAAGTATCTATCGCTGTTCGATGTGCGGGACGACCTCGCCGCGATGGGCAGGGAAGTGTCCCGGTTGTGGGCAGTGGAATACGATGATCGAGGAAATCGAACGCAAGGAAACGGCATCGCGCAAGGGTGGCCGCAGGGATGTATCCGCGGCTCTGGGGCGGGAGGCTCTGGCCCTGCAGGACGTCGATACGTCGGAATCGCCGCGGCTGCACACCGGTATGGGTGAACTCGACCGTGTTCTCGGTGGCGGGCTCACGGTAGGCAGCATCGTCCTGGTGGGTGGTGACCCCGGAATGGGCAAGAGTACGCTCATGCTCCAGCTCTCGGCGACCGTTCCCGGAACGGCGCTCTACATTTCCGGTGAAGAGTCCCTGCACCAGATCAAGCATCGTGCGGAGCGCCTCGGCGTCGCCGGTGCCGACATCAGGGTCGCCGCCGAAACCAATATTGAAGTCGTCGCTGCGTTGATTGAATCGGTGCGTCCGGCCGTCGTGATCGTGGACTCGGTACAGACGATGATGACGGATATGCTGGAGTCCACGGCAGGAAGCGTAGCGCAGGTGCGCGAGTGCACTGCGCTCCTTACGAAGGTGGCGAAGAAGGCCGGTATTCCGATCATCCTGATCGGCCACGTGACGAAGGACGGAATGATCGCCGGACCGAAGGTGCTGGAACACATGGTCGACACCGTACTGCAGTTCGAGGGAGACGGGATGTATTCGTACAGGGTACTTCGTGCCCTCAAGAACCGGTACGGATCGACGAACGAGATCGGTGTCTTCGACATGTCGGGCGTCGGACTGCGGGAGGTACCGAATCCATCGGAAGTACTGCTCTCGCAACGCCGGGCAGGAGAGCCCGGAACGGCCATCGTGGCCGTCATGGAGGGAACGCGTCCGCTACTCGTCGAAGTGCAGGCTCTGGTATCTCCTACGGGCTACAGCATGCCTCAGCGCGTGAGTACGGGATACGACGCGCGCAGGCTGCAGATGATTCTCGCCATCCTCGAGAAACGGGGTGGTATCGTTCTGCGGCAGAACGACGTTTTCGTCAACATCGCCGGAGGCATCGCCATCCAGGATCCAGCCATCGATCTGGGAGTGGCCGTGGCGCTGGCCAGTTCGGCCACCGACGTATCCCTGCCATCGGGAACCGTATTCATGGGTGAGCTCGGACTGACGGGCGAAGTGCGGCATGTATCATATGCGGACCAGCGTGTGCAGGAGGCATTGCGTCTCGGTCTCCGTACGGTATATCTTCCCCGGGCCGCTGCGGACACGCTCGACCAGAATCTCGGCGAGGCGCTCGTGCCCATCGAACGTATCGCCCAGGCCCTGTCCATATTGAACTGATCTGACATCGTCAGGAAGGTTATTATCATGGGAACCAAAGTGAATCTCGAACGTCAAACTTCGGCAGCAACAATGCAGGGTAACAGAACATCGCTTTCGGACGAAGAATTGCTGCAGCTGTTCATCGCTGGAGACGAATCCGCATTCGTCGCACTCATGCGGCGCTACAAGGATCCCATCACCAACTTCACATTCCGTTTCGTAGGTAACTACGACGACGCGGTCGACATCGCTCAGGAGACCTTCGTACGGCTCTATCGCTTCGGCAACACCTTCATGGGTGAAGTCAAGTTCTCGACCTGGCTGTATACCATTGCAGGGAATCTCGCCAAGTCCGAACTCAAGCGGTACAGGCGTCGTAACGGCATGAGCCTGAAGGATGCGTTCTCGAAACACGATGAGGACCAGACCTGGGACGTTCCCGACATGTCGTATATGCCCGACGAGCGTATCGACCGTACGCGGATCGCCCAGGAAGTGCAGAAGGCTCTCATGAGCGTCTCGCCATCCTATCGTGAAATGGTCGTCCTGAGAGACATTCAGCAATTGACGTATGAAGAGATATCGGTCATCACCGGAACAGAACTCGGTACGGTGAAGTCCCGCATTAACCGTGGGCGTGTGCAACTGCAGGCGATGCTCAAGGATCTCTACAAGGAACTCTTCCCCCAAAATTTCGACGAAGCACCGTGAACAAGCTTCCTTCCATTTCGGCACCCGACGACTTCGAGCAGCAGGTTTTCCTGCGCGCGGCATTGTCGTCTCTTTCCGCCGTTGAAGCGTCTTCTTCCTTCGAGCAGAACGTGCTCAGGGAAGTCCACGGCAAGGGCGGTTCGGTCACCAGTCCTGTATCGGGAACGACATCGATCGTCGGCATCATCGCCGGTATCATCGGTCTGCTCCTGATCACGGGTGGGGTGGTATTCTATACGTCCCAACCTGATGTCGTGACCGTTCGTCATGTTCCCGTCATCGGCCTGTCGGAACCCGATCTCTACGACCTCCAGCCCGTCGCCGTCCAGGAAGATCTCGCGGCCAATCGGGCGATGAAGGAGATCCGGGCCAGGGAATCCGGCAAGAAACGGAGCAAGCCGTACGGAGTGGCTGGGTACAGCAAGTAAGACTGCGGCAATCGTCGTATCTTCGAGCCCAGCAACACCTACGAGCCTCATGTTCGAAAAGGAACTCGACCGCGTACGCAAGCAGTTGAAGCAACTGCTTGCTACGCCGCATCCCTACGTCTCGCTGGAAACGATCCTTGCCAACGAGCAGGTACATCCGGCATATCGCATGTTCTTCCGGGCCGAAGTGGACTGGTGGGTACACGAGGAGCGTGCCATCAGGTCGTCAAATCCCCGTTTCGCCACCGGCCATGCCGATTTCCGCGAGCTATGGGAACAACTGGACCGTCTCTACATCCGGCATTCGCGGTTCGACCACGAAGAGCTGAATGCCACCATCGAGGCAGCCGCCAAGACCCGCCTGAACTTCCTCTGCCGGCCCCGCACCACCTTGAAATGGTTCGTCTACCGCGGCGAGCCCACCAAGCCCCTGCAGGAAATCCTCCTGCGTCTCGGATATCTCTACGATAACCGCTACCTGGTGGAAGGCTTCGAACAGTGGGCGCGCGCCCGCGGTACCGATACCTCGTCCTACGAGATTCTCAGCGTCGTCGAGTTCGAGCGCATCATCGAGAAGATCGACAACGATGCGATCCTCGACCTGTCGCAGCAGGACTTCGTGGGACTGCTCGACAATCTGTTCGAGTTCTTCGCAACGGCCAACCCGGAACTGCCGCCCGAATCGGTGCCGACGGAAGCCGTCATCATCTTCCTCGACGATAAGGGGGCCGTGCCTATCTCGCAGGCCCTCGAACGCCTTCTCTACCGCGAAGAACTCCGCTACCTCACACGCACCAAACTCATCGAAGTCATCGACGACGTCATCCTTGCCCTCGAAGACAGCGATGCCGCCTTCGTCACGGAACTGCCACCGATGGACGTCTTCGCCGCCGCCGGTGTGCGGCACGATGAACGAACCGACGATCCGGAGCCCGTGGTCGCACCCGGACCGGTGCCTGTCGTGATGGCGGAAGCGGGTGGAATCGAAGAGCGCACGACGGAACCCGTCGTCGAAGAGGAAGCCGCAATCACCACCGAAGCTCCTGTCATCGGTACCGGCAGTCACGTCCTGTCCCGGCTCACCGCCCTCGGCAAGCTGCTCGACGAGCGTACGCGGGACAAGGTGAGGAAGAAGCTCTTCGTCGCGAACGACGAGCTATACGAACGCGTCGTCCTCGACGTTCTCGACAGCGAGAACTGGAAGGCCGCCGCAGGCAAGCTCGACAGATTCTTCGCCGAGCAGGGGATAGAACCGAACAGTGTCGTGGCAATGGAATTCTGCCAGGCCATCCATAAAACCTTCATCTAGCAGACAATGAACTTCATCGATACGGCGACCATCGTTGTCAAGGCTGGCGACGGTGGCAACGGCAGCGTCTCCTTCCGACGCGAGAAATACGTGCCCAAGGGTGGACCCGACGGCGGCAACGGCGGTAACGGCGGCGACGTCGTCGTCGTGGCCGACAAGCAGCTTGGTACTCTTCTCGACTTCACCTACAAGCGTCATTACAAGGCCAAGGACGGAGAGCGCGGTGGAAAGTCCAACTGCACCGGCCGCAGCGGCAACGACGTCATCATCAAGGTCCCGTGCGGAACTGTCATCCGTGACAGGGAAACCGGGGATCAGATCGCGGACATGGAAGCCGACGGCGACACGGTCGTCGTAGCCCACGGCGGGCGAGGTGGCAAGGGCAACAGTGAATTCACGACGGCCACGAACCAGACGCCGAGGACGGCCGAGGACGGTACGCCGGGCGAAGAGCTCGAGCTCGAGCTCGAGCTCAAGCTCCTTGCCGATGTCGGCCTGGTAGGCTATCCGAATGTCGGGAAGAGCACGCTCATCTCGAGCATTTCGGCGGCCAGGCCGAAGATCGCCGACTATCCCTTCACCACGCTCGTACCCAACCTGGGAATGGTCAAGGCCGGGGACTACCGCAGTTTCACCGTAGCCGACATCCCGGGGCTCATCGAAGGGGCGCACGAGGGCAGGGGACTCGGTCTCCAGTTCCTGCGTCACGTCGAGCGGACGGCCGTTCTCCTCTTCCTCATCGACGCGCGTTCGGAGGATCCGGAGGAAGACCTCCGGGTACTGCGCAACGAGCTGGAGCAGTACGACGAGGCCATGATGGATAAGGAGTGGCTCGTCTGCATCAGCAAGTGTGACACGCTCACGGCGGAGGAGCGGGCCGAGCTGGAACATCATCCCTTCGTGAAGCGTCATCGTGCCCGGATGATATCGGCCGTTGCGCACGAGGGGCTGGATGAGCTCGTCCGGGTATTGTGGACGTACGTCGAGAGACAACGGCAGGCGCTCTGAACGTCAGGAAATGAATTTGGCACATGAGTTGTAGAGTATGATCCGCCACTAAGGTCGGTGGTCGGAAGTGGTCAAAACGGCCAGTTCCGACATTCGGGCTCGTGTCACTGTGGAGTTCGCTTCACAGGTATGTGTACGTAGTAGTTCGTACACATCGTTTTGTGCATGACGACGGGGAAATGAGGAGTGATGAAGAACCATCATATCGTTGGGACACCACGGCTTGACACAGGTTTCTGTGCCAAAAAATGGTTTGTTTATCACTCGGGTCGGCGATATTTTAGCGGCGCTTTAGAGACGTGCACTTCCGCGTGCGGGGGTGTATTGCGCCGTTCTGCCACAATGGAACGGTACACGAGAGGCGTATGAATCAACGGTACACCGGAGCTGGACGGTTGAGGACAGTTCCCTCTGCACATATGAACGAAACGAGGCGCCATGAGCGCCTTTCGGTGTTTCCGGTCTTTACTACCGCAACAATCGATTTGACAACATCAACCATTTCAATCTTTACACTCTTTCGGAGGATCGTATGAATCGTTTCGATTCCGCGTATCCCTCACAACGGCAACGCAAGTCTGGCAGTAGCTGGCTACTTGCGATGTTGTTGTCGGCTATTGTAGCCGTCGGCCTGCTACCAAGCAGTGTTGTGAGGGCGCAGACTCTGACGGTTACGGGCGCACCGAACCCCCAGTGTTCTGGGTCGTCGGTCACTCTAACCGCTACAGAGGCGGGGTTACCGGCCAATTCCGGTTACGCCGCTGCGGGTCTGGCATACGCAGCACCGGTTGCTGCGGGTGCGGCCAACAACGTCGTCCTTGGTGACGACCAGGTGTCGGCCCAGCAGCTCGCGGCTGGCCAAGTTTTCAATTTCTTCGGAACGCCGATCGACCTTGGTGTCAACGGCTTCTACATCGGCTCGAACGGCTTCATTACGTTCCGTAATGATCCGCTCGCAACGCAGATCAATCCGAAGAATCTGGCGGCACCTGCCGTCGGCGAGTCGTACAACGCCATCTATCTGGCCAACACGGACCTTTCGCCGCAAGCCGGCGGACAGATCTGGTGGGAAGTCCAGAACATCGGTGGTGGTAACGTTCTCGTCGTGACGTTCGACGCGGTTCCGATGTATAACTATCAGAACCCCGGTGTGAACGACGGCGATGTCGTTACGGTTCAGGCGCTCCTCTATCTCCAGGGCCATCCGAACGATGGTCGCATCGAGATCCGTGTCACGCTCATCAGCGATCAGGATCCGGGCGCTCCGGCGAATCAGCAGGAGTACTCCATCGGTATCGCCAACAATTGCCAGCCTCCGGCTGCAGTTGTCGGTCAAAGCCAGGACAACCCCGGCGCCGATGTCGTCAATGCCGCCTATAACTGGGATCCGGCAGGTCCGGCCATCACGGTCACGAGTGTCGAATTCTTCCAGGTCGGCGGTGGTTCGCTGGGTGTAGACAATACGTCTCCGTATAACGCGGTCGTTTCGTCGCCCACGGCTGCGAACGTCGACTATTATGCGGTTGCGACGCTGTCCAACTGTACGACGGTTCAAGCTCCGGATTACCAGGTCACCTGGATCCAGTCCCCGACGGCATCGCTGCCTGTAGGCAACGCCAACGTCTGCTCGGGTACGGGTAACTCGTATTCGTTCACGCAGACGGTTCCGGGTTCGACCTTCCAATGGTCCGTTCCTGGTCTCACCGCCGGTGTCGACTATACGATCACGCCGAACGCTACCTCGTCTCCGGTCACGATCACCTTCAATCCTAGCGCAGCTTCGATCGGTGGTACGCCGCAGACGATCCGCGTCGTTGAAACCGGCCCTGGTGTTCCTGCCTGCGTCGGCCCGAACAACGACCTTCCCGTTACGGTATACCTCACGCCTTCCGGTCCGATCACGGGCGGCACGACGCCGATCTGTGCTCCGGCTACCGGTAGCTCCGCTACGGCTCCGTTCACGGCTCCTGCCGGTACGGGCTATGCGTGGTCCTTCAACCCTGCACTTCCTGCATCGGTTGCTCCGTATGTAACGATCAACACGCCTTCGGCTTCGTCGACGACGGTCACGCTGACCAGCGGCTTCACGCAAGCCGCCAGCCTGAGCCCGGTTGCGACCACGCTTCAGGTCGTCGTCACGACGGGTGCCGGTGTGACGTGTACGTATACGACGACGACGTCGATCACGTTCAACCCCGCTCCGATCACGCGTACGATGACGTCGGTTCCGACGTCCATCTGCCCCAACCAGAACATCACGTTCTCGTTGGACGGTGGCGCGACGGCGAACAACATCGCATGGTCGTTCAGCGGCGTTCCGGGTTCCATCATCGGTTCCGCTGGCGGTCCTGGCCAAACCAGCGCTGTGATCAACTTCACGGCTGCCGGTACGGCAACGGTCAACGCTCTGGAAACGACGGGTGCCGGTTGCACGCGTACGCACACGCAGACGTTCACGGTCAATCCGCTGCCGACGCCGACGGTTGCCGTCGCTTCGCCGGTTTGCCAGTACGTCGCTCCCGTGGCAGGTAATCCTTCCTATCAGACGAACCCCAACCCGCTGCAGTATGTCTATACGGTAACGGGTGCTCCCGCCGACGGATATCGCTGGCAGGTCACGAACGGTATCATCGTTGCTGTCAACGGTGTACCGGGTGCCTACGCCAACCCGTATCCGAGTGCCGGTACGTTCACGACGGGTGCAATGCAGATCACCGTTCAGTGGACGGCTCCGGGTGCAGGTGTTCTCCAGGTATGGGAACAGAACGTAACCACCGGTTGCGTCGGTACCAATACCTATAACCTCACGGTCAATCCCACGCCGACGGCTGCCAACATGTCCCTAACGGGTCCTGGCATTTCGGCTGCCAATCCTTGCGCCAATTCGACGGGCAACGTCTATACGTTCAACACGGCCGCTGCCGATAACAGCAGCTTCACGATCACGGGTGGTACGATCACGGCCGCTCCGGATCCGGGTGGCGTTGTAACGGGTGGTGGTACGGGTGCTACGTATACGGCCGCCGCTACGGGTACGCTCCAGGTAACGTGGGGTGCCGGTACGTCGGGCTCCATCAGCCACGAATATTCGAATGCCGGCGGTTGCTCGGCCATCGAAGTCTACACGATCACCATCGAGCCGCTTCCCTCGTTCCTCGTTTCGGGTCCGACGGCAGCTTGCGGTGGTTCCTCGATCGCCTTCAGCGTATCCGGTCTCACCAATGGTGGTGTTCCGGCCTATGCATGGTCGCTCACGGCGAACCCCGGTGGTCTCGCCACGATGGTCGGTGCCGGCAACGGTCCGTCCGAAAGCTTCAACCTGACGAATCCGATCACGGCTACGTCCGGTCCGTACACGGTTCAACTCCAGGTGACGAACACCGTCACGGGTTGCTCCAACACGAACACGGCGAACTTCACGATCGTCCGCACGCCGGCCGCTCCGGTCATCGGTGGTACGGGTACGGATCGTTGCGACGCCGACGTCGTAGCGGCAGGAACGTATACGATTACCGCCGAAGCCGGTATGGCATGGACGGTAACGGTCACGAACGGTCTCTTCAACGGTACGTCGGCTACGGCTACGGGTGTCGGTACGGGCGCTCCCCAGAACCTGCCTTCCGTAACGTGGACGAACAACACGCCGGCGCCGATCGTCGGTTCGTTCTCCGCTACGCAATCCAACACGTTCGGTTCGACGACGTGTACCAGCCCTGCCGGTACCGCCAACGAGAACATCAATCCTCGTCCGATGGCCGTAGGCACCACGCCTTCCGGCACGCCGTACGTCGATTACAACCCGCCGGCTCCGTTCTGCCAAACGCAGACGCCCCTGCCGACGATCACGATCAACAATGCTGAAGCCGGTATCGACTATTACTGGCTGGCCAGCATGGACATCGACTTTGGTAGCGGCTTCGGTATCAATGTCGGTCCTTCGAACAACGTGACGGTCGCTGGCTGGAATGCCGGTAGCGTCGTCTACGGTATCCAGGCTGTCAACCCCGTCACGGGTTGTATGCGCGTATCGATCATCACGATCACGGTCAACCCGGCTCCGAACACGACCTTCACGGGTAACTTCGGTCCGGTCTGCCCCAACGGCGAAACGGTAGCTACGTACAATCCGAACATCGCGGATGAGAAGTACTACGTCACGTCGCCGATCGTTGTCGGCTCGAACTACAACTGGACGGTTACGAACGGTTACATCGTCGCTTACAGCGATAACGGTGCAACGGTAACGAACACCATGCCTCTCTCGACGACGTCGCAAATCACGACGTGGTCGGGTAACTACGGTGCGGAAACCGCTCCGTTCGTCGTCGTACGCTGGACGGGTCCGAACCCTGGCAAGATCAAGGTCACGGAAATCCGCCAAGGCGGTGCAGGTTGCTCGTTCACGACGCCTGACTTCCCCGTCATCATCAATCCTTCGGTCATCCCGACGGTATACTCGCTCGGCTTCGGTGCTTCGCCGACGCCCGCAACCCTGCCTGACATGTGCGCCGGCGCCTCGCCGCTCGTAGAACTGTCCGGCTCGGAAGTCGGTTATAGCTATACGCTCGAGATCTCCGCAGACGGCGGTACGACGTGGGGCGCCTCTACGGCTCTCGCTCAGGCCGGTACGGGTGCGGTCATCACGAACTGGGCTATCCCCGCAGCCGATCTGCCGTACACGGGTTCCATGGGTTCCATCACGACGTACCTCGTACGCACGGTGGTGAACCCGAACGGCTCGTGCCCCGGTTATCTCGCTTCCAACAACATCACGATCAACGTCCATCCGAACCCGGATGTCAAGACGGTGACGGCTACGACCGTTCTCTTCTGCGAAGGTCAGCCCATCCCTGTCGACGTCGCTTCGACGGATGCATGGATCACGTACACGCTCGAGCGCCGTTCGCTCCCTGGTGGCGTCTTCGCCAGCACGGGTGTCTCGGCTGCCGGTAACGGCGGTACGCTCACGCTCGTCGACAACACCAGCCCCGCTGGTAGCGGCCCGCTCACGGCAGCTCCGAACTACGAATATCAGGTCGTCGCTACCACGACGTCGCTGCCTTCGTGCTCGGCAGTCATGAACGGTAATCCGCAAGTGACGGTCTTCGCTCCGATCACGCCGCAAGTGGTAACGGTTACTCCGGCAGCAGTCTGCTGGAACAACGATGCCACCACGCTGACGGTCGCCAACACGCAAGACGGTGTGGAATACGAAGTCTACTGGGGTGGCGGCATGACGCCGTTCGTTCCCACGAAGCTTCAGCAGATCACCACGCCTACGGGTGCGATCAACTTCGCGATTTCGCAAGCTGACATCCTCCAGATCCAGGCTACGAACCCCGGCGCTCCGGTCAACGTGACGCTGACGGTTCAAGGTCGCCTCTTCGTCGATGGTGTCACGATCACGCGTCCGATCCCGGTCGGTGGCTGCGAAGTCACGGTCGGTACCACGATGCTGACGATCAATCCGGAACCGACGGCTGCCATCGTGCCGCCGACGTCTCCGATCTGTGGTGGTGACGTAGAGAACTACTCGCCCGTAGGTTCGAGCGCTGCTTATACCTACGAGTGGTCGATCTCCAACGCACCGCTCGGCACCACGCCGCTTGCCGCCATGCCTTCCGGTCCTGGAACGGTCGATCCGTTCACGGTCACGTGGGGTCCGAACGATCTTGCCTGCAATGGTGTGAACAGCCCCATCACGGCAACGATCCAGCTCGTTCAAGTCGATGTCGTTACGGGTTGCGATGACACGACGACCGTCGATGTCGTGATCAACTCGGCCGTTCATGACGGCGACATCGAAGGCGATGCTACCGCATGTATCTATGGTGGTTACGAACAGCACGTCGAAGACTACGATGTGTATCGCACGACGTGCGGCACGGGTACGAACACGACGTGGCCTGCTGGTACGACCTTCCTCTGGACGATGCCGACGAGCCCGACGGGTCCGACGGGTGTCATCCGCTCGGGTCAAGGTACGCGCCACATCGCTGCCGAATGGAATACGACGGCCGGTACGGGTATCGCTCCGGTCACGGTTCTCGTTACGCTTCCGTGGGGCTGCGCAACGACGGTTACGAAGAACGTAACGGTCTACTCGCTCCCGACGCCGAACGTCACGGGTCCGGCTACGGTTTGCCAGAACCAGATGGGTGTGATCTACACGTCGACGCTCATCGCCGGTGACAACTACCTCTGGGAAGTTGTCGGTGGTACGATCGTCGGTGGTACGGGTGCAGGCACGAATGCCAGCCCCAGCGTTCTTGCCGGTCTCGGCCTGAACACGATCACGATCGACTGGCTCGACATGCCGAATCCGACGGCTACGATCAAGCTCACGGAAACGTCCGTTCAAGGCTGTATCGCCGTGAACACGTATACCGTAGATGTCACGCCGACGCCGACGCCGGTCGTAACTGGCCCGACGACGGCTTGCGACAACACGAACATCGTTCTCTCGACGCAGAACAACGCTCCGAACAGCGTGTACACGTGGAACATCACCGGCACGACCGACCTTACGGGCGTAAGCATCGTATCGGGCGGCTCGACGGCCAGTGCCACGTTCAACACGGGTACCGTAACGCTGCCCGCTACCTTCGGTACGTTCACCGTCGAAGTGACGGAAACGTTCACGGTAACGAACTGCTCGAAGACGTCCGCTGCCTTCACGGTCACGGTCTACACGAAGCCCGCTCCGGCTATCACCCGCATCACGGCTGGTGGTGTCCTCGGCGCTGCATGCGTCGGTCAGACGGTCGTCTACGAAACCGCCAACGTCGCTGGTCATAGCTACAACTGGACGGTTGTCGGCGGCGCCATCACGGGTGGCCAAGGCACGAATCAGATCACGGTCGACTGGAACACGGTCGGCAGTGGTTCTGTGACGGTTGCCGAATGGGTCACCAGCACGCAATGCACGACGACGGTATCGCAACCCGTAACGGTCGTGAATCCGCCGGCTCCTGTCATCTCCGGTCCGGTCAATGTCTGCGGCGAAACCACGGCTACGTACTCCACGCCGATGGTCGCAGGCAACACCTACATGTGGACGGTCACGGGTGGCACGCTGACGACGCCGAACAACACGAACACGATCGGTGTGCAGTTCACGAGCCCGGCTTCGGGTTCCACGACGGCAACGATCGACGTCACGGAAACGAATACGCTGAGCGGTTGCATGGCCATGGCCAACATCACGGTCACGGTCTATCGCCAGCCTGTCGTCTCCACGATCGCTCGCACGGATGCCGGCAATGCAAACCAGGCTTGCGTCGGTACGTCGATCGAATACACGAGCGGTGCTACCGTCGCCGGCTCCACGTATACGTGGACGGTAACGGGTGGTACGATCACGGCCGGTCAAGGCACGACGACCGTGATGGTTCAATGGACCGCCATCGGTAATCAAACGCTGACGCTCGTTGAAGAAACGACCGGTTCCCCGATGTGCGCCGCTACGTCGGTGCTCAACGTCTCGGTCGAAGATCAACCTGCACCTGCAATCACGGGCCCGAATACGAGCTGCACGGACAACACGGACACCTATTCGGTTGCCGCAGTTGGCGGTCACACGTATGGCTGGTCGATCGCTCCTGGCGTGAACAACACGGATTGGCAGATCACCACGGGCACGACGTCGGCAACGATGTCCGTCAAGTGGCTCATCGCCGGTACGTACACGATCACGCTGACCGAAAACAACGCTACGGGCAACTGCACGGCTACGACGACGGAAACGGTAACGGTATCGGCAACGCCGAACCCGGTCATCGCCCGCATCGCTCCGGCCGGCGCACTTGGCCAGGCTTGCGAAGGTCAAACGATCACCTACAACACGGGTACTTCGGGTAACACGTATGTCTGGACCGTCGTCGGTGGTAGCATCGTCACCGGTCAAGGCACGAATCAAGTCGACGTCCTCTGGCTGACGGCTGGTAACGGCTCGATCACGGTAACCGAAACGACGACGGGTTCGACCTGCTCGAAGACGGTTACGCAAAACGTGAACGTCACGCCGCAACCCACGCCTGTCATCACGGGCCCGACGGTATCCTGCATCAACAAGATCCATACGTACAGCACGCCGGCTATCCCTGGCAACACGTACGCTTGGACGATCACGCCTGGTGTCGGTTCTGTTACGCCGGTCTTCGCTCCGATCGCCGGTTATCCGAACAGCAACACGATCACCCTTCAATGGATTCAAACGGGTCTCCACAACGTCGCTGTGACGGAAACGTCCATCGCCGGCTGCTCGAAGACCGTATCCATCGATGTCCAGGTGAATCCGATCCCGACTCCGGTCATCACGTCGACGACGGGCTTCGGCTCGCCGACCTCGCAGCGCCCGGGTCTGGTTTGCGAAAACAGCACGCACGTCTACACGACGGCCGCAACGCCTGCCAACGTCTACTTCTGGACGGTAACGGGTGGTTCGATCGTCAGCGGTCAGAACACGAACACGATCACGGTTCTGTGGGCCGGTCCGGGTGCAGGCACGGTGTCTGTCACGGAAACGGTTCCTGGATCGGATTGCATCACGACGGTAACGGAAGACATCGACAAGCGTCCCAAGCCGACGCCTGTGATCACCGGCGCTGTTGATCCGTGCGAAAACAGCACGCAGGTCTACACCACGCCGTTCGTTGCCGGCAACACGTACACGTGGACCGTCTCCGGTCCTGCAGGTACGGTGTGGTCGCCGATCGCTCCGAATCAGATCTCGGTAACGTGGGGTGCTGCAGGTGCAGGCTCCGTCTCGGTTGAAGAGTTCGTTGCAGGTACGCTTCCGGCAGTCCCGGATCCGGCCGCTTGCGCAACGTCCACGACGCTGAACGTTACGGTTCGTCCGCTCCCGCCGGTTCCGACCATCACGGGTACGACGACGGTTTGCGCTACGGACTACACGGACGTTCCGCCGACCATCAACCAGTACACCTATACCTCGAGCAATCCTGGTAGCGTTTCCTTCAACTGGACGGTAACGGGTGGTACCATCATCAGCGGCCAAGGCACGTCCACGGTCGTCGTCGAATGGGCCAACGCAACCAACGCTCCCACGACGGGTACGATCACGGTTCAGCACACCACGATTCCGTGGGGTTGCACCACGCAGACCACGCAAGTGATCACGATCAACCCGCTTCCGAACCCGACGATCTCCGGTCCTCTGTCGGTTTGCCAGAACTCGATCCAGACGTACAGCACGCCTGGTATCCCTGGTAACTCCTACAACTGGACGGTGAGCGGTGGTAACATCATCCGCGCGGGTCAAACCACGCCGAACGTAACGGTCGAGTGGACGCTTCCTGGCGCAGCTACGCTGTGGGTCACGGAAACGAACACGTATGGCTGCACGGCCATCAACCAGATCGACGTCATGGTGAACTCGCTGCCGAACGTAACGGTCACGCCTAGCGGTCCGACGACGTTCTGCCAAGGTGGAGACGTAACCCTCTCCGCTCCGCTCGGATTCTCCTCCTATGTCTGGTCGACGGGTGAAACCTCGCGTAACATCGTTGCCCGCACCACTGGCGATTACTGGGTAGTCGTCACGGATGGCAACGGTTGCTCGAACAGCTCGGACACCGTTCGCGTCAACGTCTTCCCGTCTTCGCTGCCGATCATCGCCCTCAGTGGTCCGACGTCGTTCTGCGAAGGTGGTAGCGTAACGCTCACGGCTCCGAACGGATTCTCCGCTTATCGTTGGTCGACCGGCGAAACGACGCAGTCGATCACGGTTACCACGTCCGGTTCCTATACTGTAACGGTCGCAGACGGCAACGCTTGCACGGGTACGTCGACGGAAGTTGATGTCACCGTCTATCCGACGCCGCATCCGGTCCTCGCAGTCATCGGTGCCACGACGGTATGCGACGGCGACTCCGTCGAAGTCCGCGCTCCCGCCGGTTACTCGCAATACACCTGGATCAGCGCCGCTGGTCATGTCTATGGCACGGGTCGTACGATCTTCGTCAAGCAGGCAGACACGGTCAAGGTTCAAGTGGTAGACGCCAACGGTTGCACGGGTGAATCCGATGCAGTCGTCATCAACCTCAGCCAGGTCGTTACCCCGGTCATCTCCGCCAACGGTCCGACAACCTTCTGCGAAGGCAATGCGGTAACCCTGACGGCACCGGAAGGCTACGCCAACTACATCTGGTCGAACGGCGCTACGTCGCGCTCGATCACGGTGACGGACGGTGGTCAATACACGGTCATGGTATCGGATAACATGCTTTGCATGGCTGCTTCGGTAGTCACGGAAGTAACGGTTAACCCGCTGCCCGCCCGCCCGACCATCACCCGCGTTGGCGACACGCTGAAGGCTGTCTCCGCAGTAGCAGAATCCTATGTGTGGAAGCGGAATGACGAAATCATTCCGGGTGCCACCCAGTCCTTCTACGTCGTCAACCAACCGGGTGCATACACTGTCAGCATCGCTGACAACAACACCTGCTCGGCCAGCTCGCAACCCTTCGACGTCATTCTCACGAATGTCGACGACGATGTAGTGGCAGGTCGTACGGCTGAACTCCATCTCTTCCCGAACCCGACCAATGGTCTGTTCACGATCGAGACGGAAATCACGCAAGCCGGTCCGGTTCGCATTGAACTTGTCAATGCAGTTGGCGAGCTTGTCATGACGCTCAACGAACAGACGGCTGGCGGTAACTTCCGCACCACCGTCACGATGGGTGATCTTGCAAGCGGTGTTTACAACGTGGTCGTCACCACGGGTAACCAACGTTGGACTGTACGCCTGGTTCGTCAGTAATCCTGACGTCCGGCAGATGAATGAAGGGCGCACCTCGGTGCGCCCTTTTTTTTTCTCCGAAGCCCACCACTATTCGTAACATGTGCGGGGCTTCGCCCATCATACAGCAAACACACACCACATCATTTCAAGTACGAGGAGTCATTCGTGACGATGTTGCGTTCCCTGTTTTCTTCGGTTCTTCCCCTTGCAGCCATCCTGATGCTGACCCCGTCGGACGCGCATGCATCGTCCAGCGGTATCGTGCGCCGCTCCACCCTCAATTCCGGCGGCTGCGGTGGTGGCCAGTGTCATGGCACGTCGGCCTCCACGCTGACGACGCTGCGTATCGCCGAGAGCATCGACAACACCCTGCGCGTACTGCCAGGCCAGGTGGTCGATCTTACCCTGGTCGTCAGCAACAGCACGGCCAAGGCCTGCGGACTCAACCTTTCCGTCAAGACGTCGGAGAACGGCAATACGAATGCGGGCAGTCTGGCCAGCGTCGCGGGTCAATCCACATGGGTCCAGCTCGGTGAGCTCACGCATACGTCGCCGAAGTCCTTCAGCGCCGGTGAAGTCTCGTTCAAGTTCACATGGACGGCCCCGCAGACGGAAGGGACGGCCTGGCTCCACGCCGCTGCCAATGCCGTGAATCTCAGCGGCGCGCCCGATGCCGGCGACAGGTGGAACTTCCTCTCTCCCATCAGGATCATCATCAGCCCCGCATCAAGCGTCGACGACATCATCGCGGCACACGAGACAATGGACGTGGCCCCGGTTCCGTCATCGGCTACGGTGACGGCTTCCTTCGGCGCCGTCGCCGGAGAGCCCTACGTCGTCAACGTCTTCGACGCGTTCGGGATACTCGTTCACCAGGATCGCATCTCGGCCGGTTCGGACCGTGTTTCCTACGTATGGAACGGCAGGATGAACGACGGTGCACAGGCAGCGCCCGGAACCTATGTTCTCGCCATCGTCGGCGAACGTCGTGTCATCCACGGTCGTGCCGTCATCGTCCGCTGACAAGCATGCAGAATCGCAGTCTTCATAGCACACATATCCGTCAGCGCCATGTCGTTGCAGCTCTGCTGTGCGTGGTGCTGACGGTGCTGGGTGCCCATGAAGGCAAGGCCCAGTGGAAGAAGCTCACATTGCCCGGCAAGTATGCCACGGGATACTATCTGGACGTCTTCTTCCTGCCCTCGTCTCCGAACTACGGATGGGCCTGCAGTATCGAAGGGTGGGTCGTCCGGACGACGGACGGAGGTCAGACGTGGGAGGGTTCGACCCTTCCCCAGGAATTCCTCGAAAGCGTCCAGTTCCTGACCCCGCTGGTCGGCTATACGTCGGGTCCTGCTGGGATCTTCAGGAGTACCGACGGTGGCGTGACCTGGCGCGACATCACGCCGTTCAACGCTACGGCCTCCAAGTCCTGGGGGTGCTACTTCCTCAACGAGATGGAAGGTCTCTTCCTGGCCGGTGGCTGCGGGACCGATGCACAGTCCTACTACCGCACCACCGACGGTGGCAATTCGTGGACGGTATCCTTCACCATCGAGCCCAGCAGTGGTCTCAGCGACTGCCTGCTCTACCGCGACGGCAGCGGCTACGCCGTATCCAGCGGTGTGCTGTGGACGACGGACGACTATGGCGTGAACTGGTCCATGATGGCACGTACCGGTGAGAAGTACTGGACGGAAGAGATCACCCATATCAACCAGACGTTCTGCCTGCCTACGGCCGGCAACGACTGCGATGGCCAGGATCCGACGCACGGCTCCATCCGCTGGACCCCGGATATGGGGAAGACCTGGCGTGAATTCCAGACCGGTGCCAGCATGTTCGGTACCTTCCTCCTGAACGAAAACGAGGGATGGGGTGTCGGCTCCAGGAGATCCGTCTACTACACGTCGAACGCGGGCCGGTCGTGGATACTGCGCAACTGCGGTATCGACGGAGATGTCGATGATGTCTGGTTCGTGAACGACACGCTGGGCTACATCGCCGGCGACGGCATCTATCGGTCGAACTTCAACGAGATCGGGTTCAGCGTCACCTTCGTGCAACCGCAAACGGACACCATTTCGATCTGTCCGGGGGATGTCACCGTACTGGAAGGGTCGGAAGGATTCCGGGACTATACGTGGAACGATGGTGTAAGCGGTCGTGAACGCCCGGTAGGAACGGAAGGCCGCTACGTCATTACCGCCTACGACGTCCGTACCTGTCGCCAGTCGTCCGACACCGTCTACGTCCGGGTATATCCGAACGACAAGCCGCAGATCCAGGGAGCGGCCACGACGCTCTGTCAGGGCGACTCCGCCGTGCTCTCCTGTACCGGCACGTTCATCTCGAAGAAATGGTCGACGGGCGACACGACATCGACCATCGTCGTCAAGACGTCCGGATCGTATACCGTCACCGTTCTCGACACGAACGGGTGCCAGCACGTTTCCGATCCCTTCGTGCTGACCGTACGTCCGATACCTGCGCCCGTGATCACGGCCAACAGGAATACGACGATCTGCATCGACGAAATGGTCAAGCTCAGCGCACCGCGCGGCTACGCACGATACGAGTGGTCGAACGGTTCCACGGATGCCGACATCACCGTGGGAGAGGCGGGGACGTATACGGTACATGTCGTGGACGACTTCGGCTGCGCGGGTACATCGCCAGCCATGACCGTCACGGTCCTGAACACGCGCAACAAGGTCGAAGTCCTTTCCTCGGTCACGCCTATCCATATTCCCGATCACGCCGTTGGCGACAGGTCGTGCTATACGGTGGCCATCAGGAACAAGTCGACGGAGGACAATCTGGTCATCGCGCATCCGGCCTTCGTCGGCAACGTCCTCTTCAGCATTCCGCTTCATCAGCTTCCCATCGTGATTCCACCGGGAGAGACGAGAATGCTCGATGTCTGTGCATCGGCACAGGACTCGGGAATGATCGATGACACACTCGTCCTGCCCGATACCTGTTCGCCCACGTACATCGCTTTCGAGAGCAGAGGACTCGCCATCGTTACCGAGGGAACGTCGCGCTGTAACGTACCGGTGGGGACCACCATCGTCCGTGCGGGATCGAGCTATCGTCTGTCACTTCCGTCACCCGTACCGTCGAACACCTTCATCGATCTTCGCATTCTCGCGTCATCCATGGCAGGCCGTCCTGAGGTCCATCTGGTGGACGCCCTGGGCCGGGCCGTCACCATCGCGGATGCAATCGCGACGGACGACGAGGATGGGATGACGGGATATGCCTTCAGAACGAGCGTCGCGAACCTACCGCCCGGACCATATCTGCTCGTCGTGCTTTCATCCGACGGCCATGTCATCCGGTCCGTACCCGTCACCGTCGTGCAGTAATGCCGTACAGACAGGGTTGCCCGTAAACCCGTATCTTTGCAGGAAATACAACGATTGTGCAGGGATATGGCTACGATTGTTTCGCTCGATCCGCGCGTGATGCGCGCTCACATCGATTCCGATCCGCAACGGCCTCTGGAGCCGAAACCGGAGCTCGACCAGTTTCCGACCTATGAGGTCTTCCACCAACAGAAGACCGGTGCACGTCATATACACGTAGGTACGGTGCATGCACCCAACCGCGAGATGGCCCTGGTCCTGGCGAAGGAACAATACGGTCGCCGCGGCCAGAGCGTCAACCTGTGGGTCGTGAGCACGGAGAATATCTTCACGATGGCTGCGGAAGACGCGGACGTGTTCGCCACGACGCCGGAGAAGAAGTATCGCGACGTCGCCGCCTACATGGTGCGGAACAAGGTAGAAGCCTTCAAGAAGGAACAGAAAGGCCCAACGGAATGAACATGGATGCCCTCAAGGATCTGCTCTATCGCGTCGCGGATGACGAACTGATTCTGGCGCATCGCCACTCGGAATGGACAGGGCTCGGCCCTGTCCTCGAAGAAGACATCGCCTTCTCGTCGATCGCACAGGACAAGCTCGGCCATGCACAGGCTCTGTATCAGATCCTGCATGAGCTGGGCGAGGCCGATCCCGACGCCACGGCTTTCATGCGCGACGAAGCATCGCTCCGGTGTTCGCAGCTCGTGGAACTGCCGAACGGTGAATACGATCGCAGTCTCGTACGTCACTTCCTCTTCGATGCGGCGGAATATCATCGCTACGGCATGTTCCAGTCGTCATCGTATGAACCTCTCGCGAAGCTCGCACGCAAGGTGCACGGAGAGCTCAAGTATCACCTGTACCACGGTCAGACGTGGGTCGTCCAGCTCGGCGCCCAGGGTGACGAGGAAAGCCACCGTCGTATGCAGGCGGCATTGGACGAGATGTGGCCCTATGCGCTCGGAATGTTCGAACCCGGTGCCGACGAGGCGGCCCTAAAGGCCGATGGCGTCTTCGCAGGCGAGGACGAACTGAAGCGGATGTGGCTCGACTTCGTCGGTGCGACGCTCGGCAATGCGGCCCTGCGCATTCCCGATCATGCGGAACCCGTCTACGGTGGACGCAAGGGCACGCATACGGAATACCTGCAGCCCCTTCTCAACGAAATGACCGAAGTATATCGTATCGATCCTTCGGCGGAATGGTAGACGACGATGACGACCGACGACATCATGACCGCACTGCGTGAAGTCAAGGACCCCGAGATCCCGACGATCTCCGTCGTCGACATGGGTATCATCACGGATGTGCGGATCGATGATGACGATGACGTCGTAGTGACGATGACACCGACATTCGTCGGATGTCCGGCCATCGACGTCATGCGCAACGACGTGGAGCAGGCGGTACGATCACTCGGTGTACGGTCGGTGGTGGTCAACGTGAATTTCGACGTTCCCTGGACGACGAACCGTCTGACGGAAAACGGCAGGAAGGCCTTGCTGAAGCATGGCCTCGCACCGCCCGAACCATACGAACTGGTACTGTCGCTCGATGTGCTCGAGCACATGCATTGCCCCTACTGCGGCAGCGACGATACCGTCATGAAGTCCCCGTTCGGGCCGACGCTCTGCCGCTCGCTTCACTACTGCAACTCCTGCCTGCAGGCCTTCGAAGGCTTCAAGCCGATCTGAGAGACGGTCAGTCGAACCGTAACGCTGCCTGGAAGAAGAACTGTCGTCCGACGAGTCCCGGGATCAACGTCGGATTCATGATGTCGAACAGATTGTTCGCGCCGGTCGAAAGGGAGACCGACGTATGGTCGGTGAACGTGAACGTATGCGTCACGGCGGCATTCACCATGGTATATCCTGGAACGTATTCATCCTCACGGTCGAGAACCTTGCGCGGGGGATCGCTCATCACGAAGCCGTTCTTGTCGAGGGCTTCGTCCCCGTATCGCCCGACGAACTGACATCGCAGGCTGGCGCTCCATGCACGTTCTGGTGAGTTGTAGAGCAGCCGCAACGTTCCGCTGTGATGCGAGCGCATCCACAGTCCGTCGTAGTCGGCCCGTGTGAGCGGTTTGTCGATGGTGCCGGCGAGTCCCCTGTCGATGGCATCCAGTACTTCACGGTCCTTGGCATCGAGGTACTGATAGCCTCCGCCGAGGGTGAAGGAGCCGACTTCGTCGATGACGAGAACGCTATTGAGATTGATTTCGATACCCTGCGTATAGACGCGCGAAAGATTCCGGTACGAATAGACGGCACGGTTGTCGACGCGGCCGGCGAGATAGTATTCGATGAGATTGTGAAGATCGTTATGGAATCCGCGAATCTCCGCGGCGAGAAGCAGCGTGTGATCCGCATCGATCCTGAACTCCACATCGTCGTAGCGGAATCCAAGATCGTAGGAGATGCTGCGCTCGGGCTGAAGATGTATGCCGAGCCTGGCTGCACCGATGAGATCGTATCCTGCACCGGGCAGACGATTCGAGAACGAGACGAAGAGCTGGCGGAAGTCGGGTGCCTTGAAGCCTGTGCCCACGCTCCCGCTGACGCGGAAGTGATCGTCCGGTTTCCACAGCACGGACAGGCGTGGACTCAGCGCCGCACCATAGACGTTGTTGTCGTCGAACCGCGCGCTGAGCACGTAGGATATCCAGTCCGTCGGCATACCTTCCCATTGCGTGAACGCGACGCCGGTGCGGTAGAACGGACGGTATCCCGGTGTGAGCGAATCGTGATAGCGTGAACCGCCTACGTCGTCGTACAGGAACTCACCGCCGACGGTCATACGATTGCTCGAGCCGAAGAGAAGGTCGTACTGTGCGTACAGGCGTGCATTCCGTCGTATGAGATCGTCGACCGTACCGCGATCGCCCTGTGCGACGTCGAAGTTGTAGCGTTCCTGATAGACGGCGGCATAGGCGTTCGTGGTGAGGCGAGCTCGACCCGACTGCCATTCCGTACCGACCGTTCCCGAAACGTCCCACTGCGTGACGCTGCCCGAGTTCTCGGCGACTTGACCGAAGACGCTCTCGACGAACGTGCCTCGCGTCTGCGTTCCGAACAGACGCAGGGTGCCCCTGGCCTTCCATCCTTTCGCGAAGGACCATTGGGCCTTGGCATGCAGGGTGCCGTCCTGATACGCCGAATAAGGAATCGAAAGAGTGTCCCGCTGCAGCGAGAACGACGGCGCGTTCTTGTAGTTGACGTAGGCCGACGCTTCGACTTCGTCGCTTCCCCAGCCCGTTTCCATCTGCACTTCGGCGGGGCCGCGGTTCAGGTACTGGGAATAGAGGCGGCCCGTCCATCCGTCCGCCGCCCTGCGCGTGATGATGTTGATCACACCGGCAAGGGCTTCGCTGCCGTACATGCTACTCATCGGGCCCTTCACCACTTCGACGCGGTCGATGTTGCCGACGCTGATACGCGAGAGGTCGAGGACGCCTGCTACGCGACCGACCATCGGTTGGCCATCGATGAGGATCATCGTATAGTCCGGACCGAGGCCGTTCATCTGTACGCCGGTGCGGATCCCTCCGTTCATCAGCAGGCCCGTCTGTTCCTTGAGCAGATCGGCGAGCGTCACCATCGCCGTCGTGCGTATACGTTCCTGGCCGATGACTTCGACCCGCACGGGAGAGTCCTTGAGATGGACTTCGTTGCGTGTGCCGGTGACGACGATCTGCTGTTTCGTGACGGTACGGATGCTGTCGATCACACGGCGTGTCGTCGTGGAGTCGCGGCTATCGTTCCGTGCCGATGCGCGGCCGGTCGTGGCGATGCTGATAAGGCAGACGGCGGTGAGGAGGAGCGGTATTCGCGGGAACATCCGACAAAATTACCGCTCGCGGACCGAACCTAGGGCATGTAGAGGATGGGCGAGGCGTCCGTCCCCGTCGGCCGGTGGAAGACGACGTAGTAGAGGCCGGTCCCGATGGCCGACATGTCGATCGAAAGGTGGCGGGGCTGCGCGTCGTCAAACGGGCGTTCGAAGTCGCTCTCCCACAGGGTACGCCCTTCGGTACTGACGAGACGGAGTCCATAGGTTCCGGGCATGGTGCCGCCGATCTCGAGGTCGATGGCCTGGCGTTCGACGCTGGTCTGGATACTCAGGGTGGCATCCATGAAGCGCTTGAGTGCGCGTCCCCTGATGTTGCAGCCCGATACGAAGAGCATGCCCGGGGTGGACGTGATCTCGGGGCAGGTGATACCCTTCACCAGAATGTCGGCCCAGGTGAACGGCGTCGTATCGTCCTTGCCCAGGAGCACGATGCCACGGATCTCGGTCAGCTTCTGTCGGGGGGCCAGCAGGACGACATTGGCGATTTCGAGGTACGTGATGCGGATTCCGTCATCGAGGCGGAAGCCCGGAACGATCTTGCCACGGTCCGTCGATTCGGGCTTGAAGATGTCGATGTTGTTGTGGATCTCGGCGCGCAACGTATCGATCGTCATCCCAAGTTGCGAGGGGTCGATGTCGATGAAGATCGGTATGCCCGCATTGATGGAGCCCGCTTCCGCAGTCACCGTACCGAGACGCAGGGTGATAGGAGTGTGCGGCCGCACGCTGACGGTGACCGAGCGCGTATCTGTGCATCCGTACTGATCGGTTCCCTGCACGATGTACGTCGTCGTCGTCGCCGGTGAGGCGATCGGATTGCTGATCGTATGATCGCTCAGGCCGTCGGAAGGAGTCCAGACGTACTTCGTGGCGCCTTCGGCGCGCAGTCGTATGCCGTCGTTCGCGCAGATCGTCGTGTCGGGTGTGACGGTAAGGTTCAACGACGAGACGAAGACCATGACGGTATCCATGGCCATGCATGATCCGGAGCGGGCCGTCAGCACGTACATCGTCGTGACCGATGGCCTCGCGATGGGCGAGAGGCTGGTGGGATCGCTCAGGCCCGTCGTCGGGGACCACGAATACGTGGCGGATTCTCCGAAGGCCGTGAGCTGTACTGCCTGTCCTGCACAGATCGACTTGTCGGTGCCTGCATTGATGGATACCGACGAGCGCACGATGACGGTGACGGAATCCACGGCGACGCAGTTATTGGCGGACGTAGCCCTGAGGTAGTAGGTCGTCGTTCTGGCCGGTGTCGCCTTCGGCGTCAGCGACGTCGGATCGCTGAGCCCGGTGACCGGCTGCCACAGTACCGACGTGGCCGTCGTCGTGGCGCTGAGTGCGGCCGTATCGCCCGCACAGATGACGGCATTCTTTCCCGCATCGACCATGGGTGGATCGAGGACGGTGATCGTGATCTCCGCCTCGGCCTTGCACGAACCGCTCAGGGCCGTCACGCGGTACGTCGTCGTGCGCAGCGGTCTCACGACGGGTGTGGGCGACGTCGGATCGTCCAGTCCTTCTTCCGGTGTCCATCTGAACGACGAGCCTCCGCCGCTGACGCTGAGGGGAGCCGCCTGGCCTGCGCACATCGTCGGTGCACCCGAGATGGCGACCCGGAACGTATCGACGACGTTGACACGTACGGTGTCGGAGATCTCGCACGTCGGCGTGATCAGGCGTACGACGTAGTTCGTGCTGATGGTCGGTGAGGCGACGGGTGCGGGCGACGTCGGATCGTCCAGTCCCTCCGCCGGTGTCCACACGTAGGATGTCGCCCCGTGGGCCGCCAGACGTGCACTGCCGCCGCGGCAGATCGTGATGTCGGGACCGGCACCGACGTCCAGGACCCGTACGGTCACACTGGCCGTGTCGGCACAGCCGTGGGCATTCCGTCCGACGACGATGTAGTGCGTCGTACGCTTCGGTCGGGCCAACGGTCTCGGAGATGCCGGATCGTCCAGTGATTCCCTGGGCGACCATTCGTACGTATCGGCTCCGGAGACGCCGAGACGTACGGATGTTCCAGGACAGAGGTCGGCCACGCTGTCGGTCGAGATCGACGGTGGCGGTTGTATGCGTACCAGACGATAGGTCGTGTCCGAGCCGAACCTGTTGCTGACGACGAGGCGTACGGGATAGAGTCCGGGTTGTGCGTAACAGATGCGGGACGGATTCTTCAGTATGGAGGATGCGGGTGTGCCGCCATCGAAGTACCATTCCCACGTATCGATGTTGCCGACGCTCTCGTCCATGAAGCCGAGACACGTGTTCGCGCACGTCGTATCACCCGTGAAGGACGCGATGGGAGCGTTGCATCCTGCCTGGATCGGATTCGGTGGAACGAGCATCGAGCCGATGACGTTCGGGAGGCCCACCCTGCACTGGCCCGTCAGGATGACCGCCGAATCGCGGAACCGGATGGAGTCGACGTTCCGTCCCGGACGTTCGATGACTGCGAGGTACGGTTCGCCGGGCCGCGTGGCGTAGATCCTGCCGTCGGGGCCGAGCTGGAGGGACGTCCACGTCGTCACGTTCGGCAGCGTGAATGCGAGTTTGCGCGAATTCTGGATGTCGGAAGCATCACCGGCGGCCGTGTTGAACTGATAGACTTCGGCGGGAATCGTATCGCCTCTGTTCGAGACGGAGATGTAGAGTTTTCTGGAATCGCGCGAGAAGGCCGCACCGTAGTGGGATCCCGCCGTCGACGTCGGGAAGAGATCTATGGCGTTGAGGACCTTGCCGGTGATGGTGTTGAAGTCGTAGAGCTGGGAATTTCCGGCCGCGCTGGTGATCACGAGATGACGGCTGTTGGGCGAGATGTGCATCTGCCCGGCGTCGCGTACGGGAAGGTTGGGATTGCCTGCATCGCTGATGACGGGCGTCGTCTGCAGGCCATCACGCGTCAGCCGGAAACTGAGGAACTGCCGAAAGGTGCGGCTTCGTACCACGATCCAGTAGGAATCGCCGCGACAGTCGATGGTCGCCGTAAGATGTTCCGTGATGTCGGTGGTCAGGAGCTGGTTCCAGCGCACCACCTCGCCGAACGATCCCTGCTTCCGCATGTCGACGACGGAGTAGTAGAGACAGAAGCAGCGGTTGCCGATGGCCGATGACGTTATCGGAGCCGGATTGAAAATGTAGTAGAGGCTCGAATTGCCGGGTACCGGTACGATGAGCGCGCTCTGACTCGTCGATGCATCGCCGTACAGACCTTCACCGCCCGGCATGACGTCATGCATGCGGTTCCATACCGTAACGCCATCCGTATAGAAAAGCAGGTCGCCGGTGACGGGATCGGACTGCGTCGCACAGCCTTCGTTGGTGCTGAGACGGCCGTCCGACAGGGACTGGGCCGTACCGGAACTGAAGGTCACACCGGCACGGTGACCGAAATACCAGTTCCACGCTTCGCGTTGGGCGCTGACTGTTGGTGCGAGGCCAAGCAACAGCAGTGTCGTGACAACGAGGTGGCGATATCGTGGGAGAGGGCGCATCGCTCCAGCGTTCTAGCAAGATACAACGTGAAAACGAGTTAGGAACCGAAATAGGTCCCCGGCGTTACCAATTTTTAACCCGTTACCGCATCTGGATTTGCGGTAGTTTTGTCCATATGTCAGCAGACGCGCAGGTCCCCATGGAAAAAAAGATCCTTATCGTCGATGATGAGCAGGATATCGTCGATCTCATCTCCTATAACCTGAGCAAGGAAGGGTACCGGGTCTTCACGGCCACGAATGGTACCCAGGCCGTGGAACTGGCCGAAAAGGCACAGCCCGACCTGATCATCCTCGACATCATGATGCCGGGTATGGATGGCTTCGAGGTCTGCCGCACGTTGCGCCAGCATCCCACGACGCAGACCACGTCCATCATGTTCCTGACGGCGAAGTCCGGCGAGATCGACCAGATTCTCGGCCTCGAACTCGGCGCCGACGACTACATCCAGAAACCGATCTCACCGCGCGTCCTCCTGGCCCGCGTGAAGACGATCCTCAGACGCGGAACGGAGAAGGTGCGCACGGAAACGATCGCCGCACCGGAAATCCTGCGCATCGGGGCCATCGAAGTCAATCGCCAGAACTATACCGTCCGTATCGACAACAAGGAGAGCTTCTTCCCGAAGAAGGAATTCGAACTGCTCGCCTTCCTGGCGTCGAACCGCGGGAAGGTATTCACCCGCGAAGCGTTGTTGCGCCGCATCTGGGGCGAGAGCGTCTTCGTCATCGATCGCACGGTCGACGTTCACGTTTCCAAGATCCGCGAGAAGCTCGGCAAGTACGGCCCCTTCATCGAGACCGTCAAGGGGGTTGGCTACCGCTTCCGCGATCAGATCTAACGTGCCGACAGCATGAGTATACCGACGCGACGGTCGTCGCTGCATCGACATAGCTGGTTCTGGTTCCTCCTCGCCCTCGCCGGTGCCCAGGTCATAGGCGTGATCGCCCTCGCCGCACTGGTACCCGACCTGCGCACTCTCCTTACGCCTTCCGTCGTTATCGTTTACGTCATGATCGTTTCCATCATCGGTACGATCTGTACGTGGGCCTATGCGCATTCGCTCGAGCGTCGTCTGTTACGCCCGCTACGCCAGATCACGGAAGTGACGCAGGCCATCACGGAAGGCGCCGTGTCCGGTCGTATCGAACTCGCCGGCCCGGCCTTCAGTGACGCCCAGCGCGTGGCCGAGGCCATCAACAGACTGGCGGAGAAGGCGATCCGCGACATCGCCGAGATGAAGCGCCTCGAACGCGTACGGAGTGAATTCATCGGCAACGTCTCCCACGAACTGCGCACGCCGATCTTCAGCGTACAGGGCTATCTGGAAACGCTGCTCGACGGTGCACTGGACGATCCGGCGGTGTCCAGACAGTTCCTCGAGAAGGCCTATTCGAATGCACTCCGGCTAAATGCACTGCTGAGCGATCTCATCGACATTTCACGGATCGAGAGCGGCGAACTGCGTCTGAGCTTCCGGTACTTCAACATCGGCGAGCTGCTACGCGATCTCGTCCATACGATGGAAATCCGCGCCGTACAACGTAACGTCACGGTGGAGTTCAAGGAATCGGGGGATCAGGAAGTGATCGTCTACGGAGACAAGGAGCGCCTCACGCAGGTGCTGACCAACCTGATCGATAACGCTATCAAGTACAACGTCCCCGAAGGTACCGTCACGGTATCGGCCATCCCCGATCACGGTCAGGTACGCGTGCGCATCCAGGATACGGGCATCGGTATTCCACCCGAACATCAGGCCCGCGTCTTCGAACGCTTCTATCGTGTCGATCGCGACCGTTCACGTGCCGTGGGTGGTACGGGCCTGGGCCTCGCCATCGTGAAGCATATCCTGGAAGCCCATCAGGCCCCGGCTCGCGTGCAGAGCGAGGTCGGCGTCGGAACGTGTATCGAATTCGTCCTCAAGGGGAATGGTGGGGGCTGAGTTCTGCGGGAGAGCATTTCCCGATATGGATCGTCAGGGTGTTACATCGGGGCGAAGATGACGATCACTGCAACATATCGGCAGAAATGATCCGGCTATCCACCTGGTTATGGATCAATGTACGACCGGTTCATCGACTAGCCTGAAGGTCTTTGCCATCTCGCTGAAAGCCCCGATGTGCTTCTCTTTCTTGTTCTTCAATGTCCATGCCATGATGCAATACACATTGTCGGTCCCCTCTATGAAGGTGAGCAGGTAAGAGATGTCAGTCCCGTCCACCCGCGCATCCATCGTGAGCATTTCCGCATCCAGACCATCGATGCGTAGTGATTTCGACGTCGATTGCTCGACATTGCTGTAGTGCTCCGTCATCAACTGTAGTTACACATCGCGGTAGTTCTGGGCAACGGAACGTGTGGTGTCGTATTCATCGATGCCTTTGAAGGTGTCGATGAATGTATCCTTCGATTCGTCGATCACGATGACATACATGCCTTTGAAGATATTGCAGAACTGCAGGGAAGCGTCGTCATTGAGGCCTTTCCTCTCTTTCATGTGGTCGGGTATGTCGATCGAGTAGTCCCCGTTGATCACGACCTTCCTGGTCTTCGTCACCGTTGCAGTATTCGTTTCCTCGGAAACCTTCCGATCGGAACTGCAGGCTGTGAGCGATAACGACAGAAGCATGGAAATGCAGATGGTATACATGTACCTCATATGGGGAAGCGATGGTTTCGGGTTGAAGGAGACGTGTAACGAGCGGAACGTGGCGACGGCTTCCGTGGGTCACGCTTCCGGGGCGCCATCGACCGATGTTCCTTCGTACGCTAACGGAAAGACCTTTCCGAACACGCCTGTCGGAACTATGATCTGATCCTGCTACTGATCGCAGTTCAATCCGGCATCACTTCCAGACGTGGATGACACGCCGTTCGGCACGCATGCCCTGCATGAAGGTCACGCTGTAGATGCCGCTCGGAACGGAATGCAGGTCGATATGCAGCGTCCGTGACGATTGCGTCCACGGCGCTTCCATCTCCACGCCATCCACGGACGTTACCACGACGCGGTCGAGCGGCGCCTCGGTGGCGAGGCCCACGGCCACGCCGAGCGATGCCGGTTGGGGACGTACGGTGGTGGCGATGGGCGAACCCTCTTCCACACCCGATGCGGGTGTGACCTTGATGTCGTCCACGTACCAGCCATCGGAATGACGTGTGATGTTCGATCGCATGCGCAGGCGTACGTAGGCCGTATCGCCCTCCTGCGGTGCGGTGAAGGGAATGGAGGCGAATCGCCATGCATCGGTACCCTTCGTCGTATCCTTCCAGCGATCGTACTGTCCCGCATTGTAGGTCGCCAGCGTCGTCCATTGCGTCGACGGATAGCTGTAGGCGATGTCCACGTAGGCCGTATCGCCTGGATCGATGAAGGCGGCATGCCAGAACGTGAGAGCCGCGGCGCGCGGCGTCACGCGGAATGGGTAGAGCATGATGCTGTCGCGTTCCGATGGTCCATAGGGGCCGTTCGGTGATTCCGTCAGCGATGCGTCGGGACTGTAGGAGAAGAGCGTCGTGCGGTCCCATCCACCACGGATGCGGAGCAGACGCGGCATGGTGTCGAACGTCTCGCCACGTGTGAGCATGGGATGTCCTGTACCGAGCGATCCGGTGTAGGCGACGAGGGTGTCGGATGACGGTCCGACGTTGCCCAGGGCGTCGACGATGCGTGCGCTGACGCGATACCAGCCCCATGCGGAAGGAAGGGCATCGAAGGATCGTACCGTACCCGTATCGGATGCCGCAACGTCGAGATCGAACGTCTGCTCGTCGAGGCGTATCCTGATCTTCGCCATGTTCACGAGCGGAGTGATTCCATCCGAACGCCGCGACGGCAGGCGGAAGGTCGACGCCATGAAGCCACTCTCACTGCCCGTCGCGACCATGATCGCAGGCGCGGCAGGTTGGCGCGATCCGCCGGAGAAGGCGCTGGCGATGCGGCGTGCACTCGTATCGGCAGCGCTCACCACGTCGAGGCCATACGTGTATTCGGTGAAGGCGTCGAGTCCCTGGTCGAGATACGTCGTCGTTCCCGATGCGATGTCGCGCAGGAACCGTCCGTTTCGATACAGGACATATTTATAATCCTGAAGAGCGAGTTCCTGGCCATAGGAACGCTCCGTCGGCGCCGTCCATGCAAGGGAGATGGACGTCGTATCGGCGGGCAGGGTCGCGGCCGTGAATTCGTCGACGGCGGAAGGGGCGCGCACGTTGACGATGGCCGTGTAGACGTCGTTGTTGGATGGGTTCTCGTCGGTGTGACGCATGTCGACCCACGAGGGATAGAGCATGCCGTCGCGGAAGTCCATACCGCTGTAGTCGCCGGCGAAGGTATTGCCGGAGAAGGGATTGCGCCGCAGGTCGTTGACGCCGTCGCCCACGCGACGGTCTTTCCACGTCAGACCACCGTCGGCCGAGTAGCTCACGTAGCAGTTGACGAGGATGTTCGCCGCATCGTCTCTGCTGTCGAAGTACATCACGCCGAGATCGCCGTTGACGGGATCGAGGGCGATCCAGGGCCAGAACTGGTCGTTGGTGGTGTCGCTATGGACGATGACGGGGTCCGACCATGTTTCTCCGTTGTCGGTGGAGCGGCTGAAGTAGACGTTCGGAATGCGGTCGGCGCTCCATACGAGATAGATGTTGCCACGGCGCGGACCGTTCGTGTTGTCGATGACCATCGTTGGATACGCTTCGGCACGTACGATGCCCTTGACGCGGCTGTTGGTCTGACCGTTGATGGTGCTCTGGATACCGAAGCGGTTGTATCGCTGGATGATGCGTGGTGCCGTCCATGTGGCGCCGCCGTCGGTCGAGCGCGCATAACGTACGGCGCGTTCCGTGCCGCTGTTCCATACGAGGTGCACGCTGCCGTCAGGACCCGTCCGTGCAAGCGGAAAACTCTGTCCGAAGGTCGTGTCCTCGCTCGTATGCGGGAAGCGCGTGCTCACGGGAACGGGAGGAAGCCAGGTGAGGCCGCGGTCGAGACTGCGCGCGATGACGATCTGCGTGGAGGAGTCGGCGTTGACGACGCGTTTCCATGGAATGTAGACGCGATGCCTGAAGGGCGATGCGGATGCGGTGTCGACATGGACGTAGTACTTGTCCTCGAAGGACGAGTCCGCCGTCTGCTGTCCGGTATGGATGATGACGGGAACGTGTTTCGGATTCCACGTCTTGCCGCCGTCGTTCGTGACGGAGATGAAGACGCCGTTCTCGCCGAACTGGGTATTCCCCGTCCTGTTGAAGCCACCATAGCAGAGATAGCCACGGCCGTCTGCATCGAAGGCTACGGAAGGATCGTTACTCGATGCCCATCCCTGGCGGGCGGTGCCGAGGTCGACGTTCTCCCATGTCTTGCCGCCGTTGGTGGAATAGTAGGCCCACGTGGACGACCGCTTGCGATAGTCCACGGCCGAGCCGATGATGTTGCGTGGATCGACGGGATTGATGGCGATGGACGATTCGTTCTGCACGGGCAGGTCGTCGTTCTCGCCCGTGATCATGTCCACGTTCTCGAAGCGCGAGGGGAAGCGCCGTTCCGCCACGATCGGAACGAGGTAGGGGAAGCGGTACTGACGTCCCGTGACGACGGGCGTCGGATGGGCCCGCTCCATGTGGCGTACGTTGGGGTGTTCCTGGGCGATGATCGAGCACGTGACGAGCATGAACAGGGTTAGGAATCTCATCACCATATCTCCGCTATCTGTTGTCCGAATCTGATGAGGTTGCCGCTCGGATCGAGTACTCCGAATTCGAGCATACCGTATGGTTTGGCCTCGATGTGGGCCTTCGGGTGGATGACTCCCGCCTTCGCGCAGGCATCGTACAGGTACTGTGCATCGTCTATCGTTATCCAGCAGCCCGATGCCGCGGGAATGTCGGGATCGCTGCATGTCCAGAGATGGAGGGCCATGCCGTTGCGTGATACCACGGCGTAGGAGTCATCCTGATACGTCTGGATCGTGCACCCGAGAACGTCGCGATAGAATGCGATGCTGGCCTGCATGTCCAGGCTGGGCAGGGCCGGGGCGATGGCGAGGAATTTCATAGCTCAAGATCAGCACGGATACCGTCCCATGCAAGCGAGGACGTGATGCGGCGAAGGTGGCGTTCGTACCGTGCGATGCCGGGATCTCCCGTGCGACGAAGGAGGATGACGATGTTGCCGAGCGTGAGTACCTGCAGGGCAGCGGGCAGCTCCGATGCCAGCGATGCCGCCTCGTGCAGTGCCGTCCGTGCCGCGTCCATGTCCTGTTGCCGCATGGCGGCAGCGGCCCGTACGTTAAGGATCGTCGTGCGATCCCGCGGCGACAGATTGTGGATCTGCTCCGCCCGTGCGAGGAAGGTGAGGGCGTCGTGATACTCGTCGATGGCGATCGCAGCACGCGCGGCGAGGCAGAGCAGGGTGACGTGTTCGCCGGTGGCGAGAGCGTCGGACCGCTCCGCCAGAATGGTCATGGAGGCCGAGAGTGCATCGACGGCACGACCTGCGATCAGCATGTCGGCGATCGTCCGCAATGCATCGCGTACGGGAGGATGCTGCAGGGCACCGCCAGCAACGGACGATGAGGTTTCGCCGGCGACAGGGCGTTCGTCCGCATCACCAGCCACGTATGGTGCATGATAGAGGGGGAGAAGATGCTGATGGATGTGTGCGGCCACGTCGTTGGCACCCATGCGCACGGCCGCTTCGGCACTGATGGTGAGCATGCGTTCCGTCGTCACCGCATCGTCGGCCTCGGCGCTGTGAGCTGCGATCATGCCTGCGAGCTGATCCTTCACCTGGTCGAGCTCGGCTGCTGCGTATTCCCGCGCGAGGATGTCGGCGATCCGCTGATGGAGCGCCTTGCGCTCTTCGTACTCCGGAAGATGGACGAAGTACGTATAGGCGAAGGACTGCGTGAACTCATAGGCCGTCGTCTTGATGCCATAGCGCGTACGCATGCCGATGCTGCGGATCATTCCCGTCGTTCGCTGTATACGGCGCAACGTGCGGATGATGGAGAGTACGTCTGTATTCGTCAGTGCGGCGACAAGGAAGGCCGTGAACTCGCGTCCTTCGGCGGCGCACAACGACAGGATCGTGGCGTCTTCTTCCGGGACGGTCCGGAGAATCGTATCGGTATCGGGATGATCACCCAGGTGGATATCCGCTTCGTCGATGGCATCGTCGGCGAAGGTTCCGTCGGCATCGATACGTCCCGTCCTCTGGAGATAGCGGACATATTCCGCGAGGATGCCCGGCGATCCACCGGAGCGGTCGTGCAGACGTCCGACGAGCGCATCGGTGATGGTGGCCGACGGGAGAAGCGACGACAGGATGGAAGCTGTCTGTGCGGTGTCGATGGGACCGAGTGCGATGGTGCGCGAAACCACGGCCGGCGAACGCAGCAGGTTCGTCATCGGCAGGTTCGAGCGCTGCGCGACGGATGGCGTGACCGTCCACACGATCAGTAGCGGGACGTCCGAGATGGTTTCGGTAAGGGAGCGTATCACTTCCACGCTCTGGCCATCGCTCCACTGTCCGTCGTCGACGAGCAGGATGAAGGGCGTCCGTTCGGCGATGCGTACCAGCGTGTCGACGCATTCGCTCACGGCCGCGCGTTTCTTCTGTTGCAGGGCTGCCGTTTCCCGCTTGTATTCGCTGACGTCCTGCGATATCGCTTTCACCGCATAGAAGAGATCGCCTGCGATGGGAATCGATGCGAGAACGCTCATGCCGATGTTCAGGGCGAGGCGCTTGCGCGCCGTCTGTTCCCCCTGCAGGTAGAGGCGTTCGATGGCATGACCGAAGGGCTGGAGCGGCTGGATCGTGCTGACGTTGAAGGAGCCGACGGGAGGACGGCAGTCCACGCGGACGATGGTTTCCTTGACCGATGCTTCGAGCCATTCGAGCAGGGCGCTCTTGCCCATACCCGATTCTCCCGACAGGATGACGACGTCGCCCGCACCCTTCTTCCATCGTTCCACGGCTTCGAGAAGGCGTTCGCAGACATGCTCGCGTCCGGCCAGTGGTGTCGTCATGGCCGTTCTCCGCGTTGCGTGCCGAGGAAGGCGCGCAGCAGGTGTTCCGTATCCGCATCGGCCGTGAGACCGCCGATGCCACCACTGCCCTGGTGGACCTGCAGCGTCGGTGCGGAATCCTCGGACTTGCCGTACATGAGGACGACGGCATAGGTGATGAGAAGCATGAATTCCAGACCGAGTGCACCGAGGACGAGCGAGGGGTCCGTGGCGGGCAGGAATTTGAGACCGCGCAGACCGATGACGATGATGAGGATGGCTGCGCCGATGTAGACCATGCCCAGGACGGCATTCGAATACCGGTCCGTGAAGTACTCGCGCATGTAGAATTTGATGGCGTCGTGCACCTTCGAGAGCTTGCCCACGCCGGACGCTTCGCGCCAGCGCAGGGCGCGCTGCAGAAGGTCGATGGCATCGAAGGACATACCGTAGATATCGGCCATGTCGTGGAGCCGGCGTGTATCCGCCTGAAGGATATCGCGTGTGAGCTGGCGGATCTCTTCCGGCGTATGCTCTCCGAACTGCGATATGGCGAGGCGGTCCAGGACGTTCAGGATTTCACGTTCGATCTTCTGTCGGACCAGGCCGGCTCCGCCGGACAGGACCGTGGTGACGAGCGCCGCGAGCGTGAAGCCTCCGACGATGAGCAGCGGCGCCAATGCGAAGAGCGGCTTGAAGATGTACTCGGCTCTGGGGAGTTCCTTCGACCGCATGCCCGGAGGCGTCATGGCGATGCGCGACGAGTCCCTCGCTTCGACGAGTGCCCACGTACCGAAATCTCCCGTCGTGATGATCTCTTCGGGTCTGTTCTCGGCGAAGCGGTAGATCACCGGTGTTCCATCCCGGACGACTTCGCTGCGCAGGAAGGAAGCGAAGAAGAGTTCCATCGACGGTGCGGCGACGAAGACGAGCAGGGAGACGGCACAGAGCAGGGAGAGCAAACCGTAGAAGATGATCTGCAGCGGAGTGTGTTCCGACAGTTCTACGTATTTCGAGCGTGTGGTGGCTGTCATGGAGCAAGTATACGAACGATGTTCCTACTATGGACAGCGCCGTCATACGCCATGACGACGGCCGAAAAAAGGCGAAGGCGAACCGTCTCACCAGGGAGACGATTCGCCTTCGTTGCGATGGGAACGACGTCGGTTTACTTTTCTTCGTCGACGATGGTATAGTCCGCATCTTCGACCTTGCCGTCACCAGTGGAACCGCTGCCAGCGGAGCCGGTACCTGCATCCGATGCATCACCGGCAGTGGAGCCCGAAGCTCCCGCATCCTGATACATCTTCGTCGAAGCTTCGCTCCAGAGCTGATTCAGGGCATCCATTGCGGGACGGACGTCGGCCGTGTTGTTCTTCACGGCATCGGAGAGACGATCCTTCGCCTTCGTGATGCGATCCTTCGTATCGGCATCGAGCTTCTCGTCGAATTCCTTCAGTTGCTTTTCCGTGGAGTAGACGAGGTTGTCGGCCTGGTTCTTCAGTTCGATCTCTTCCTTGCGCTTCTTGTCTTCGGCGGCGTGGTCCTGTGCCTGACGCTTCATGCCTTCCACTTCTTCCTTGGACAGGCCGCTCGACGACGTGATGCGGATGGACTGTTCCTTGTTCGTGGCCTTGTCCTTGGCGCTTACGCTCAGGATACCGTTGGCATCGATGTCGAACGTCACTTCGACCTGCGGAATGCCGCGCGGTGCCGGCGGAATGCCGTCGAGGTGGAACTTGCCGAGCGAGCGGTTGTCCGAAGCCATCGGGCGTTCGCCTTGCAGGATGTGGATTTCCACGCTGGGCTGGTTGTCCGAAGCCGTCGAGAACGTCTCCGTCTTGCGATGGGGAATCGTCGTATTGGACGGAATCATCGGCGTCATCACACCACCCATCGTTTCGATGCCGAGCGACAGCGGCGTCACGTCGAGCAGGAGGACGTCCTTGACGTCGCCTGCGAGAACGCCACCCTGGATCGCAGCACCGACGGCCACGACTTCATCGGGGTTCACACCCTTGGAGGGATCCTTGCCGAAGAAGTTGCGTACGATTTCCTGGATCTTGGGAATACGCGTGGAGCCACCGACGAGAATCACTTCGTCGATCTGCGACGGCGTGATCTTCGCATCCTTCAGTGCCTGCTCGCAGGGGCGCAGCGAACGGTCGAACAGATCGGCGCAGAGCGATTCGAACTTCGCACGCGTGATGTTCACATTCAGGTGCTTCGGGCCGTCCTGCGTCGCCGTGATGAAGGGCAGGTTGACGTCCGTCTGCAGCATCTGCGACAGTTCGATCTTGGCCTTTTCGGCCGCTTCGCGCAGACGTTGCAGGGCCATCGGGTCCTTGCGCAGATCGATGCTTTCCTGCTTGAGGAATTCGTCGGCAAGGAAGTCGATGAGGCGCTGGTCGAAGTTGTCGCCACCGAGGTGCGTATCGCCGTTGGTCGACTTCACTTCGAAGACGCCGTCACCGATTTCGAGCACCGAGATGTCGAACGTACCGCCACCGAGGTCATAGACGGCAACGGTCTGGTTCGCGCCCTTCTTGTCGAGACCATAGGCGAGCGCCGCCGCCGTAGGTTCGTTGATGATGCGTCGTACCGTGAGGCCCGCGATCTCGCCGGCATCCTTCGTGGCCTGACGCTGTGCATCGTTGAAGTATGCAGGTACCGTGATGACGGCTTCCGTCACCTTCTGACCGAGGTAGTCCTCGGCCGTCTGCTTCATCTTCTGGAGAATCATCGCCGATACTTCAGGCGGCGAGTAGAGACGTCCGTCGATCTCGACACGAGCCGAGTTGTTGTCTCCGGCTACGACGGCATAGGGGACGCTCTTGGCTTCTTCGCTCACTTCGCCCATGGTGCGACCCATGAAACGCTTGACCGAATAGACCGTGTTCCTGGGATTGGTGACGGACTGGCGCTTGGCAGCCTGTCCGACCAGACGCTCTCCGGACTTCGTGAAGCCCACGATGGACGGAGTCGTCCGCATGCCTTCGCTGTTGGCGATCACCACCGGTGTGGTGCCTTCCATCACGGCTACGCACGAGTTGGTGGTGCCGAGGTCAATTCCGATGATTTTTCCCATCGCTCGATGTTCCTTTCGTTAGAATGGCCCCCGGCCAGGCCGGGGGCTGAGTGTGTTCCGTCGTTGTGTCCTGGGGCGACAACTCCGCCCGCATGCAGTGCTGCGGCGAACCTTAGCTGATGCTGATTTCCTGCTCCTTGGGAGCGGTCGGTTCGGCCTTCGGAATGGTGAGCGTAAGGACACCGTTCTCGAAGGAAGCCGTCACCGCATCCTTCTGCAGATTGTCCGGCAGTGCAAAGCTACGCGTAAAACTGCCATAGCTGCGTTCGAGCCGTACATGATTTCCGTCCTTGTGGGTTTCCGCATGCTTCTTCTCTCCGCGGATCGTCAGCACGTTGCCTTCACCGATGGTGATCTTGACGTCTTCCTTGCTGACACCCGGCAATTCGGCCTGTACCGTGAGAGCCGTCGCATCGTCGGAGATATCCACGCGAGGCGTGAAGTCGCCGACTTCCAGACGGACACCGCCACGGTTGATATCCTCGAATACTTCGTTGACACGTCGCATGACGTGATCCAGGCCCCGAAACGGGGCGACGTTGACGATACCCATTGTCGATCTCCTGGGATGATGATGATAGAACATGACCGTTACCTTACCGATTGTGTATTGCAAGTGTTCGCTCGTGAAAAGGTTCTCTGAAGAACCGTGCCAAACCGGAATTCATGCCAGAATGGCGGCTTTCTCGAACATCATGCAGACAGAATGGCAGGTTTTGGTGACAGAATGCTTGTCTGCCCGGGTAAAGCACCGATGATGGGGGTAAGGTCGATCGAGAACGGCCTGGAGTCCTCGACATGAACGGTCGGGCAGGATCGAAACGGAAAACCCCGATCGGCGGCGAACGGGGTTCGTACTGTACGTTGATGCAGGTGGGGCGTCGCGGGGGCCGGGTCGACTATTGTCCCATTGCCCGTGCCACGATGCGATCCACACCGGCACCTTTCAGGCCGTTCGTGACGCCGATGATCTTCCCTTCGGGATTCACGACGATGATCTTCGGCAATGTGGCCACTTCGAAGAGTTCGGCAGGAGGACTCTTCCATACACCGGGCAGATGGACATGTTGCCAGGGCATTTCGGGTCCGTTCTTCCGGAAGTTCCTGACGGCCTGCGGATCGCTGTCGAGCGAGATGCTGACGATCTGGAACTGGGGACCTTCGAATTGACGGTAGAGCTTCAGCAGGGAATCGCGCTCCTCGACGCAGGGGCCGCACCATGTGGCCCAGAGATCGATGAGGACGAACTTGCCTTTCAGCGACGAGCCCGTGATGGACTGCTTGGGTTGCTCGAAGTCCGGGAAGGTGAAGGCCGGAAGGGATTTGCCGACGACGATCTCCGTACGCGGTACGTAGGAGAGTCGTGCACTCGTGGTGAAATGGTTGTAGGGGTGGTTCTCCACAAGTTGTCGGAAGAAGGTGACCTGCCTGAGCGTGTCGTGGTGGTCGGCGGCATGCCCGACCAGGAAGTACAGGGCTGCCGGACGGACGTCGACGGCCATGTTCTGTGTCGCCACGCGCTCGAGGTAGGCCCGCGTGTCGGCATTGCCGCCCGAGGCCTTGAGCAACGTGCCCAGGGCGGTCGGATAGGCCGACCATGCGATCGAGGAAGGAGGGATGGAGGTAGCGAAACCGATGGCCTTGCCCACCTGCTGCTGGTCAAGGCTGCCCGACAGTTCCACGTAGGAGAGCATCCGCAGCGTCATCAGTTCGCGCTGGAAGTCGTCCGTCTGTTTCGCATAGGCCTCGACGTCGGCGTCGAGCAGGGTATTCAGCGAGTCGTGGAGTTTGGCGTGTTCCTCGTATCCCGTCCCGGCGGCGATGAAGGCGTTCTGGAAATTGTAGATCGTCTTTTCGATGGACATCATCGTGGCCACGAGGTCGCGTTCCCGTGCGTCCATGAGCTTCAGATATCCGGTTCCCTGTGCGATGGGCAGCTTCGAGACGTCGAACGAGACCGTCGTCGTCGGAGCCGTCGTATTGATGACGGAGCGGTAGTCGCCGGCGCTGTCGTATTCGAGCTCGTCGTACTGGATTCCGTTGATGCTGCGCACTTCGTCCGAGCGCGGTCCGGCGCCCTTGCTTTCGTAGATGACGATCTGATAACGCGTCCTCTTCTTCGGCGAGGGGATACTGGCCGAGTAGAGTCCGTTCTGATCGGGGGTCATCAGGATGCCGTTGTCGAACTCGAACCTGTTGAAGTCGCCGATGATCTGGATGGAGTCGACGTGCGTGCCGGACAGATAGGTCTCCAGTACGGCATCCACGGCCAGCGTGGGTTGCCCGTACAGGAAGATGGCATGTCCCACCGGACGATGATGCGGTGCCGTGATGACGATGTAGGCCCTGCCGCGGAACGCCGTCGATATGGTGAAGTTACCCTTGCCATCCACCTGGGCCGATACGTCGGGGCGACCGTCTTCGCTGTCGCATATATGGACGTCGGCCTTGGGGAAGGGGTGTCCCGTAATGCTTTTCACCGTACCGCTCACAAGGGTCGCGTCGCCCGCACGTAACGTCCAGGGCAGGAAAAGGATCAGGAGGATCATGAAGAGTAACGGTTTCATTACCGTACCCTTTCTCAAATTAGGTTGTATCTCTTGCCGTTCCCTATCGTGCCCATACTATCCGGAACGACCTGAGCGGTAAATATATCTACTTACGTACTACTACGCAAAGTCGCGATATCAACAGGGTGGGCGCCCCTACCCCGCGACCCGGCGTGCGCCGACATATCGTTGCCGCCAATATACGTCCGACAGGGATGTGATGATCACGCCTTTCGACGTGCTCGAATGGATGAATCTGTCCTCTCCGACGTAGATGCCTACGTGGGAAATGCGGGAGCCACCGGTGCGGAAGAAGACAAGGTCGCCCGGCTGCAGGCCGGCTTTCTTCACGGCCACGCCGGCAGCGTACTGTTCTTCCGATCTCCGGGGGAGTGCGACGCCGGCACGGCCGAAGCAGAAGGACACGTAACCCGAACAGTCGAAACAGTCGGGAGTGGTACCCGCGGAACAGTAATCGGTCCCGAGAAGATCTTCTGCTTCCTCGAGGACGCGGACGATGACGGGATTCGACGATCGCGACGCGATGCGCGACGTCGAACATGCCGACAGGATCAATCCGAGCAGGAGAATCAGGACGATGGACGAGCGTCGGATCATAGGACAGGCGGTACGATACGGTTCTTCGTGCGTTGGGGGAAGTCCCCGGGCAGACTCCCGACGATCTCCTTGCGGAGACCATCGAGCAGGCGCCGCTTCAGTGCCGATCGATGGCATACGAGGCTGATCTCGCGTGCCGGAGCCGACGGGGCGAAGCGACGAACGAGACGTCGCTGGCGTGCATCGAGCGTATCGAAGGCGAGCTCGGGAACGATCGTGACGCCACCGCAGGTATCGACCATGCGGATGAGCGTTTCGATGCTACCGGCGTCGTAGTGCAGCGAGCCATGCTCCGCACGTTCACGTATCGTGCAGATCTGCGTCATCTGTGAACGCATGCAATGGCCTTCCTCCAGAAGCCACATACGGTCCGTGACGAGGTCCTTCGGACGCACCACCGACTTGTCGCCGCGTACGGCATCCGCCGATGCGTAGGCGAAGAATTCCTCACGGAACAGGGCCTCTTCCCGGAGGGAGGCGTCGTCCAGCGGTGTGGCGAGGATGGCGCCGTCGAGACGGATCGTCTTGAGGCGTTCCACGATCTCCGTCGTTGTGATCTCCGTGAGCGTCAGCCGTACGTTCGGATACCGTTCCAGGAACGAGGGCAGGAAGCGCGGTACGAGGTACGGCGCGAGCGTCGGAATGATGCCGATGCGCAACTCGCCCGAAAACGTTCCGTGCTGTGCGTGCGAGTTCTCCTTCAGCCTGCTGGTTTCGTGCAGGACGACACGGGCCTGGTCGATGACGGCCTTGCCTTCGTCGGTGGCCACCACCGGCGCCCTGCTTCTGTCGAATATCACGATGCCCAGTTCGTGTTCGAGCTTCTGGATCTGCATACTCAGCGTGGGCTGTGTTACGAAACAATGATGCGCTGCATCGGTAAAGCTGTGCCACGTGTCGACGGCGACGATATATTCGAGTTGCGTCAGTGTCATCGTTGCGCTCCGATGGCCGATTCAATGAAAGGGATATCGAGAAAATCGATGGATCGATAGAAAGTATCAATTTTCATGATGGAAAGATAAGGCCGAGTTTGGTCGAAACAATTTCATGTCGATCAATAGAATGGAGTCTGTCATGGCATCGAACAAGCGTCTGATGACGACGGCATCGGGACGTCCGATCGCGGAGAACGAGAATTCGCAGACTGCCGGGCCGCGGGGCCCGGTCCTGCTGCAGGACTACATTCTGCATGAGAAGATGGCCCATTTCAACAGGGAACGCATTCCCGAACGCGTCGTTCACGCCAAGGGCAGCGGCGCCTATGGCACGTTCCGCGTCACGCACGATATCACGTCCTTCACGCGTGCGAAGCTGTTCGGCGCCATCGGGAAGGAGACGCCGGTATTCCTCCGGTTCTCGACCGTCGGTGGCGAGAAGGGTAGTGCCGATACGGAACGCGACCCGCGCGGCTTCGCGGTGAAGTTCTATACCGAGGACGGGAACTGGGACCTCGTGGGCAACAACACGCCGGTATTCTTCGTGAAGGATCCGAAGAAGTTCAGCGACTTCATCCACACGCAGAAGCGCGACCCGCGCACGAATACGAAGAGTCCGACGATGGTATGGGATTTCTGGTCGCTGAATCCCGAGAGCCTGCACCAGGTCCTCATCCTCATGAGCAGTCGCGGCACGCCGTATAGCTACAGGCATATGGACGGATTCAGCAGCCACACGTTCTCGCTGATCAACGACGCGGGTGAACGCACGTGGGTGAAGTTCCACTTCAAGACCATGCAGGGCATCCGCAACTACAACGATGCCGATGCGCGCACGATGCGTGGTACCGATCCCGACTGGGCACAGCGCGACCTCGTCGAGGCGATCGACAGGGGAGACCATCCCCGATGGGCGATGAAGATCCAGATCATGACGCAGGCCCAGGCCAATGCCTTCCCCTGGAATCCGTTCGACATCACGAAGATCTGGCCCCATGCCGACTTCCCGCTGCACGACGTGGGAGTCCTCGAGCTGAATCGTATTCCGGACAACTACTTCGCCGATGTCGAGCAGTCGGCGTTCGCACCGGCGCACGTGGTGGACGGTATCAGCTATTCGCCGGACAAGATGCTGCAGGGACGTCTGCTGTCGTATCCCGATGCACAACGCTACCGCCTCGGTACGAACTACGAACAGATTCCCGTCAATCGCTGTCCGTTCGCGGCCAACCATCAGCGCGATGGTAAGATGCGTGTGGACGGTAACGGTGGAGGATCGCCCAACTACTGGCCGAACAGCAGCGAGGACCTCGTTCAGGATACGCGCCGTCCGGATGCCCCTCTCGCCCTCGATGGAGCGGCCGACTGGTACGACCGTAACGGTCCGGGTGATGACGACCACTATACGCAGCCGGGTATGCTGTGGCGCAACGTGCTGTCGGCGGACGAGCGCGATCAGCTCGTGGGCAACATCGTATCGTCGATGAAGGGTATCGGTGGCCCGCACCGCGATGCCATCGTCAGACGGCAGATCGGACACTTCACGAAGGCGGATGCCGATCTCGGTGCCCGTGTGGCAGCGGGGCTCGGCCTGTAGGAATCGATGACGTCGTTACGTCGTTTCCTCTTCCTTCTTCTGGGGGAAGAGGAGCGACGCCACGATGGAGATGGCGAGCACGCCCACGATGACGCCGAGGGCGATGTCGATGGGCAGCTTGTACCAGTGCTGGATGAACATCTTCACGCCGATGAAGCAGAGGATGACGCTCAGGCCGAACTTCAGGTAGTGGAAGAGATTCATGACGCCGGCGACGGCGAAGAACAGCGAGCGAAGCCCCATGACGGCGAAGACGTTCGACGTGAAGACGATGAACGTATCGTGCGTGACGCCGAGGATGGCCGGAATGGAGTCGATGGCGAAGATCAGGTCCGTGAATTCGATGACGACGAGGACGAGGAACAGCGGCGTGAACCATCGCACGCCGTCTTTCACGATGGAGAACCGTTCCTGATGGTAGTCGGGGGTGATGCGCAGGAAGCGCTTCGACCACCTGACGATGATGTTGTTCTCGAGGTCTTCGGCCTCTTCCTTGTCGAAGGCCATCCGTACGCCGGTGATGACGAGGAAGGCGCCGAACAGATAGAAGATCCAGTCGAACTGATGGATGAGCATCGTTCCAAGCGATATCATCGCCCCGCGCATGACGAGGGCGCCGACGATACCCCAGAACAGGACCTTGTGATGATACTGCGGGGCGACCTTGAAGTATCGAAGTATCAGGATGATGACGAAGATATTGTCGACCGACAGGGACTGTTCGAGCAGATATCCGGCGAAGAATTCCTTGGCTGGCAGAGCCCCACGTGTGAAGTAGATGAAGCCGTTGAACGCCATGGCCAGCGTTACCCAGAAGGCTGTCCAGCCCAGTGCCTCGCTCAGCTTCACCACATGGGGCGTGCGGTTGAAGATTCCCAGGTCGAGAGCGAGCAGGAACAGGACGAGGATGACGAAGCCAGTATAGAGCCAGATATCCGGAATCATAGGCAGGGGTGATATTGTGAACGACAAACATACGGGGATTCTCTGCATTCATATACGAGTGTATCGGGAGGCATGTCCGTGTACGTCCCCCTGGGTATCTTGCCGGTCCCCGAACAGGGCCCAACTTTTTTTGAATCGTCTGGATAGTTCCCGATGCCCGGTCCCCTGATCCTCATCGACGGCATGTCGCTGGTGTTCCGCGCCTATCACGCGTTGCAGCGCACCGGCATGAAGTCCTCGTCCGGAGAGCCGACCTTCGCCGTCTTCGCCTTCGCCAACATTCTGACGTCGCTGCTCGACAAGCACAGCCCCGATGCCATCGCCGTGATATTCGATACGAAGGAGCCTACCTTCCGTCACCAGATGTACGACCAGTACAAGGCGAACCGCGATGCCTTCCCCGAAGACCTCGTTCCCCAGCTCGACCGCATCAAACGTCTGATCACCCTCATGGGCCTGCAGCAGGTCGAACTGCCGGGATACGAGGCCGACGATATCGTCGGGACGATCGCCTGCCGCGAATCGGCCGACGGCCATGAAGTCCTGTGCGTGACCTCCGACAAGGACTATTTCCAGCTCGTCACGGACAAGGTCAAGATCCTGCGTCCGGGCAAGGACGTCGCCATCTACGATACGTACGATGCCGTACGCGTGAAGGAGAAGTTCGGCGTCTATCCGGAACATGTCATCGACGTGCTGGCCCTTACCGGCGATGCATCCGACAACGTACCGGGTGTGAAGGGGATCGGCGAGAAGACGGCCATTCCCCTCGTGGAGAAGTTCGGTTCCGTCGAGGCCATCTACGAACGTCTCGACGAAGTGGAGAGGGAATCGACGAAGAAGAAGCTCGCCGACAGCCGTGACAATGCCTTCCTCAGCAAGAAGCTCGTCACCATCCATACCGACGTTCCCATCGACGCCAAGCGCATCGCTCTCGTGCGCCAGCCGGTGGATTTCGCGGCGATCGATGCCTTCTGCGCCGAACTGGGCTTCCATACGCTGCGCAGCCGGTTCCGCAAGGCGGCTCTCGCAGCCGGCGTGGATCTGCTCGAGGATGCCGCAGATGCACTTGCCGACGAAGCGTCGAGGCTGAGCGACGAAGTCATGCATACGGTCAAGGACACTCCGCACGACTATATTCTCGTCCGGACCCATGACGAGGTCGAGGCGATGATGAAGGAGATCGCCACGGCGACGACGGTCTGCTTCGATCTCGAAACGACGTCGCTCGATGCCATGTCCTGCGGTGTGGTAGGTGTCGCCCTGTCGATCGAACCGGGCAAGGCCTACTATATCGCGGTGGATGATCCCACGGATGCGGCGCCGGAGTCGTTGTTCGTCGACGATTCGCAGCGGAAGGGCCTGCACGTCTCCGACGTCTTCGCCCGCCTGAAGCCCATGCTCGAAAGCCCGAACGTCGGCAAGGTGGGACAGAACCTCAAGTACGACGCGCTCATCATGCGGCGTCACGACATCGTCGTCCAGCCTATCGAATTCGACACGATGCTCGCGAGCTACGTGCTGAATCCCGACATGCAGCACGGTATGGATGCCCTGGCGCAGCACTGGATGGCATACCGTCCCATTCCCATCACCGATCTCATCGGCGAGAAGAAGGGGCAGCAACTGTCCATGCGTGACATCGATCCCGAACGCGTCGCCGAGTACGCGGGCGAGGATGCCGACGTCACGCTCAAGCTGATGCACATCCTGAAGCCGAAGCTCGAAGAGGAAGGTCTCATGGATCTCGCGCGGAACATCGAGTTCCGCACGGAAGAGACGCTCGTGACGATGGAGTACAACGGCATCGCCATCGATACGACAGCATTGAAGGACCTGGCCACGTTCATGCGCGACGAGGCCGTGCGTCTCGAGCGCGAGATATGGAACGAAGCCGGCATGGAGTTCAACATCGCTTCGGGCAAGCAGCTCGGCGACGTCCTGTTCGACAAGCTCATGCTGCCTGCGGGCAAGAAGACGAAGACCGGATACTCTACCGATGCGTCGGTATTGAGCGAACTGGCCGAGACGTTCCCGATCGCGCAGATGATCCTCGACTACCGTCAGGTGGAGAAGCTCCGCTCGACCTACGTGGAATCGCTGCCCCGTCTGATCAATGCACGCACGGGACGCGTACACACGACCTACAACCAGACGGTGGCCGCGACCGGCCGTCTGTCGTCCACCGACCCCAACCTCCAGAACATTCCCGTACGCAGCGAACTCGGTCAGCAGATCCGCAAGGCCTTCGTGCCGCAGCACGAGAACGCCGTGATCATGAGCGCCGACTATTCCCAGATCGAACTGCGCATCATGGCGGCCATCGCCCGCGATCCCAACCTGATGGCCGCCTTCACCTCCGGCGACGACATCCATTCGGCCACGGCCGCCATCCTCTACGACGTACCCATCGGCGCCGTGACGTCCGATCATCGCCGCACGGCCAAGACCGTCAACTTCGGCATCATGTACGGCCTCGGTGCCTTCGGTCTGGCCCAGCGCCTCGGCATCAGCCGCACGGAAGGACAGGCCATCATCGACAACTACTTCGCCAAGTACGCGGGCATCAAGCGGTACATCGACGATACCATCGCCGCCACGCGGGAGAAGGGCTATGCCACCACGCTCATGGGACGCAGGAGATACTTCCCTGCGATCAACAGCAGCAACCGCGGTCTGCGTACGGCAGCCGAGCGCGCGTCCATCAACATGCCCATCCAGGGCACTGCGGCGGACATGATGAAGCTCGCCATGATCCGTGTGCACGACCGCATGAAGCGCGAAGGTCTGCGTTCGCTCCTGATGCTCCAGGTGCATGACGAACTCGTGTTCGAGGCCTATCGTGACGAGCTGGATGTCCTGCGCATCCTCGTCAAGGAAGAGATGGAAGCCGCACTTCCGCTCGACGGCGTGCCCGTCATCGTGGAAACCGGTGAAGGCGCATCGTGGTACGAGGCGCATTGACGGACGTCGACGACGGGCCGGAACCCGTTCCGGCCTGTCGTCCCATGTCTCGCCCTTTTCGGATATTTGCACCGTACTCGCTTCCGCGAGCAGGCATCCGCAACCCGCGACCAATCCATGACCGTATTCACAGCTCTCATCCTCGGAATCATCCAGGGACTTACGGAATTCATTCCCATTTCGAGCACGGCCCATCTCACGATCGCCGCCTCGATGCTGGGAGCCGTGGACCCGAATCATCCCGAGCGGTGGACGGCCTTCATGGCCACGATACAGTTGGGAACGCTCGCCGCCGTGCTGTTCTACTTCGCAGCCGATATCCGCAACATGGTGATGGCCTTCTTCCGGGAGAACCTCGGCAGTGGCCGCAGGCCCTTCCGTGAACAGAGTGTCGATGCGCGCCTGGCGTGGATCGTCGTTCTCGGTACGATTCCCATCGTCGTCGTCGGACTCGCCTTCAAGGACTTCATCGAAGGGGCCTTCACGAAGGACCTCACCGTGATCGGCAGCAGTCTGATCGGTGTGGCCGTCCTGCTCTGGCTCGCCGACCGGCGTGCATCGTTCAGGCGGACGACGGCGGACATGAATCTCGTCGACGCCCTCGTGATCGGCTGTGCCCAGGTCTTCGCCCTCATTCCGGGGTCGTCCCGCAGCGGTACGACGATCCTTGCGGGGCTCCTGCGCGGGCTCTCCCGGGAAAGTGCCGCCCGGTTTTCGTTTTTACTGTCCATTCCTGCAATTTTGGGTGCCGGCGTGCTGGAATTCCTGCACGAGCTGAAGCATCTGTCCTGGGGTCAGGGCGGTATCGAATTACTGGTAGCTACGATAGCGTCGGGTATCACCGGGTACTGGTCCATCGCATTCCTGATTTCCTATTTGCGCCGACGCAGCATGAACGTATTCGTGATGTACAGAATCGCCCTCGGTATCATCGTCCTTCTCTTCCTGACGTCCTGCAGCTCCTCGTCCGATCAGCGTCCTGCCGACGTCGTTCCGGAGATGAAGGCGCCGCCGACGAGGCTGACGGATACGACGCCGCAGCCGGCCGTCGTCCAGGACACGGCCGAGATCACGCAGCGCGTCACGATGATCACGAGCGAAGGCACGATCGTACTCGGACTGTACGGCAAGGACGCACCGCATACCGTACGCAACTTCGTAGGTCTCGTGCGCAGGAAGTTCTACGACGGCATCCTCTTCCATCGGGTCTCGAAGGGCTTCATCGTCCAGGCCGGCGATCCGAAGACGCGCGATGCCTCGGTACGCGCGGAGTGGGGAAGGGGCGGGCAGACCGCCGACGGCAAGCCACTCAAGGAAGAGCTCGACCAGGTGCTGCCTTCGGCACGGATCGGCTATCAGCCCGGTGTACTCGCCATGGCACGCAAGCAGGCTGCGGGAACGGGAACCAGCCAGTTCTTCATCTGTCTCGAAAAAGCGTCGGTATTACCCTATCAGTTCACGATCTTCGGACGCGTCCTCGAAGGGATGAATGTCGTGGAAGCCATCGGTGCCGTGGATGTCGAGCCCGGGCCGCTCGGCGAGACGGACGGCATTCCACGAAAGCCTATCGTGATACGTTCCATGAAACTCAGCGAATGACGTCGACACTCGCCCACAACGGAGGTTCCATGACGGTGAAATTTCTTCCATCCCTTGCCATTGCGCTGTTCTGCATGGCAATGTTCCTTACTGTGACTATGAACGCACAAACGACGGACAAGACGACCGAGAAGACTGCCGGACCCCAGTACGTCATTACGGTGAAGCAGTCGGGCCGCGAACTGGGCAAGATGGTTCTGCAACTGTGGCCGGATGTGGCTCCCAAGCACTGTGCCTTCTTCGAAGCGCGCGTCGCCGAAGGATGGTACGATGGGTCGGCCTTCCATCGTGTGATTCCGAACTTCATGATCCAGGGCGGCGATCCCAATTCCAAGAATGCGGCGCGCGACGCATGGGGAACGGGTGGCTGGCCGGAAAAGGTCGCCGCGGAATTCTCCTCGAAGAAGCATTCGCGTGGCGTGGTATCCGCAGCACGTACGAACGATCCGAACAGCTTCGGTGGACAGTTCTTCATCTGCGTCGGTGATGCATCCTGGCTCGACGGCCAGTACACGGCCTTCGGTGAGATCCTCAGCGGCATGGAAGTCGCGGACGCCATCGTTGCCGCACCGCGCGATGCGCGGGACAATCCGTTGGAAAAGGTCGAAATGACGATTCAAAAGAAGAGTGAAAAATGATCGAACCCACGTGGTTCCGTTATCTTAAACGGGCAATCATCGCAGGGATAGTCGTTACGGGGTTGCCGGCCGCCATGCACGCAGGGGTGGCCGATACGTCGTCCCTGCCGCAGAATCTCGGTCCCTCCGTCAACAGTGTCTATGACGACATCCTGCCCGTCATCGCACCGGATGGCAAGACCCTGTATTTCTGTCGTAGTCTATCGCCGGAAAACATCGGTGGCGGCCGCCAGGATATCTGGTATGCCGAGCTGCTGCCCGACGGTACATGGGGCAGGGCGAAGAATATCGGTACGCCGCTGAACAATCGCGACAACAACTATCTCTGTTCGATCACGCCCGATGGCAATACCATCATCGTCGGGGATGGCTACAGCGACGCCAAGAACCGTCAGCGCAGCATCGCGATCTCGAAGCGTACGGCCGACGGCTGGAGCGTACCGCGCGCCGTCAACATCCGGAACTTCTACAACAACAACCGCTTCGGTGAATACTCGCTCTCGAACGACGGCAAGACGATGATCCTGGCCGTGGAACGGAGCGATTCCAGGGGGGGGAAGGATCTCTACGTCTCGTTCCGGGAAGACGACACGACATGGACCGAACCGCAGAACCTGGGCCCCGTCGTGAACTCGGTAGGACACGAGGCCACACCCTTCATCGCATCGGATAACACATCCCTCTACTTCGCTTCAGACGGCCACGGTGGATACGGTGCATTCGACGTCTTCGTGACACGACGCCTCGATTCCACATGGACGAACTGGAGCGAGCCGGAGAACCTCGGAGCGACGATCAACACGAGCGGATGGGACCTGTACTATACGATTCCCGCGAACGGCGAGTTCGCCTACTACGTATCGTACAACAGTTCGTTCGGCGCGGGAGACATCTTCCGCGTCCGCCTTCCCGAGAAGGTCCGTCCCCGTCCCGTCGTTCTCGTCTATGGCCGGGTGCTGAACAAGAAGACCAACGAGCCGATCGAAACGGACATCTTCTATGAAATCCTCCCGCAGGGTACGGAGGCGGGGCTCGCCCGCTCCACGCCCACGACGGGTGAGTACAAGATCGTCCTGCCTGCCGGCAAATCGTACGGCTTCCGCGCCTCGGCGCCGAATTTCCTGTCGGTGAACGACAACCTCGACCTCACGCAACTGAAGGAATACACGGAGATCCGTCGCGACCTGTATCTCGTACCGATCGAAGCCGGTACGTCGGTACAGCTCAATAACATCTTCTTCGACTACGCCAAGGCATCGCTGCGGTCGGAGTCCTATCCGGAACTCAACCGCGTGGCCAAGCTGCTCGTGGAGAATCCGGGCATGGTCATCGAAGTCGGTGGTCATACGGACGATCGTGGTGGCGACGACTACAACCAGAAGCTGTCGCTCGCCCGCGCGCAGTCCGTTGCGGACTACGTCGTGAAGCGTGGCAACATCGATCCGTCCCGCACGGTCGCCGTCGGCTACGGCGAGGCGAAGCCGGTCGCAACGAATACGACGGACGATGGACGACAGAAGAACCGTCGTGTGGAAGTGGTCATCCTCAAGCAATAGTAACGATGCATATGATGAACGATCAAGGCGGCATGCTCATCGAACGTGAGCATGCCGTCGTATTTCAGACCTACAAGCGGCTTCCCGTCGCCATCGCCCACGCGGAAGGGTGTCGTGTCACCGACGTCGACGGAACATCCTATCTCGACATGCTCGGCGGCATCGCGGTGAACGCTCTCGGCCATTCCCACCCCAAGGTCGTGGAAGCGGTCGTGGACCAGGCTCGCCGCTACATGCATGTGTCGAACTTCTTCTACCAGGAACCGCAGATACGCCTTGCCGAAGCGCTGGTGGAGGTGTCGGGCTATCCCCGCATCTTCTTCAGCAACTCCGGTGCGGAAGCGACCGACGGAGCCATCAAGATGGCCCGGCGTTTCGGCAGCAGACAGGGCAGATACGACGTGATCGGCTTCACCGGTGGATTCCACGGCAGGACCTACGGCGCGCTGTCGGTCATGGACAAGCCGCTGTACAAGGACGGGATGGGCCCCTTCCTGCCCAACACCATGGTGTTGCCGTACAACGACGTCGATGCCCTCGAGTCCCGGGTCGATGAACATACCGCAGCCGTCATCCTCGAATTCGTCCAGGGTGAAGGTGGCGTCACGGAAGCGACCTCCGAATTCGTCGAAGCGATATGGCGCCTGAAGGAACGCTACGGCTTCATGGTCATCGCCGACGAGGTGCAGGCGGGGATCGGCAGGACGGGGACGTTCTTCTCGTTCGAGCGCTACGGGGTGCGGCCGGACATCGTGACGGTGGCCAAGGCCATGGGGGGCGGTCTGCCGCTCGGCGGCATTCTCGCGACGGAAGAGGCCGCGGCCCTGTTCGAACGGGGCATGCACGGCACGACGTACGGGGGCAACGCTCTCGCCTGTGCCGCCGGCGCCGTCGTCGTCGAAGAAGTCGTCGATGGATTGATGGCCCATGTCGTCGAGATCGGCGACTATCTCCGTGCGCGATTGCTCGATCTCCAGGCGCGGATGCCGGATCGTATCCGCGAACTGCGTGGCAGGGGATGCATGCAGGGCGTCGTCCTTACATCGGATGCCGCACCCGTCGTCACCGCCCTGCTCGAACGCAGGATCATCGCCAACGCCACGTCGGGCAACGTCGTGCGTCTCGTTCCGCCGTACGTCATCAGCCGTGCCGAGGTCGACGAATTCGTCGCGACGTTCGGTGACGCCCTGCGTGCGACTACGGCCCCGGCTGCATAGATTGTCCGCATCATGGAATGTCGTCCCGACTGCGGAGCATGCTGCATCGCTCCCTCCATTTCCACGCCGATACCGGGCATGCCCGACGGCAAGCCTGCAGGTACGCGCTGCGTGCAGTTGACGGATGACGAACGATGCCTGCTGTTCGGATCGCCCGAACGACCTGCTGTCTGCATCACGCTGCGGCCTTCCGCGGACATGTGCGGCACGTCGAAGCAAGAAGCCATGACCTATCTGATACGGCTGGAAGAAATGACCCGGCCTGTCGGTCCCACTGATCCGAAACGATGAGTCAAGACGTGAACAACGATACCTTCCCCCTGCTGATCACCTGTCCTCGTGAACTCCCGCCCTATCTCGCACGGGAAGTGGAGGCCCTCGGACTGCCCATCGTGGCCATGCATCCGGCCGGCGTGGAAACACGCGGGACCTTCGCGGATGCGATGCGACTGAACCTGCACGTCCGTACCGGACATCGCGTCCTGCTTCGCCTGCATCAATGGACGGCGCACGGATCGCAGCATCTCTACGACGGCGTCCATTCGGTGCGATGGGAGGACTGGCTCGATCCCGACGGATACGTGAGCGTCGTATCGAGCGTCGACACGCCGAGCATCGATAACACGCAGTTCGCGAATCTCCGCTGCAAGGACGCTATCGTCGACAGGATGCGCAGCAAGACGGGCCGCCGCCCCGACTCCGGTCCGCGCACCGATCGTGCCGTCGTCTTCCTCTACTGGCACGACTCCACGGCCATGATCTATCTCGATACGTCGGGCACGGCATTGTCGGATCGCGGCTACAGGTTGTATCCCGCCAAGGCGCCGTTGCGCGAGACCCTTGCCGCGGCCATCGTCATGGCCACGGTGTGGGAACCCGGACAGGCCTTCGTGAATCCGATGTGCGGCAGCGGTACGCTCGCCATCGAGGCCGCCATGATCGCCGGACGTCGTGCTCCGGGGCTGACGCGGACGAACTTCGGATTCATGCACGTTCTGCCCTACGACGACAAGGCATGGAAGGCTATCGTGGCCGAGGCCAGGGCCCGGATCCGTACGGACGATGCAACGACGATACATGCCGGCGACGTCGACCGTCGTGCCATCGACGCTGCACGGGCCAACGCACGTGCGGCCGGTGTGGAAGCATCCATACGCTTCACCGTCGAGGACTTCCGCAGCACCGCCATCCCGCCCGCTCCAGGCATCGTCATCCTCAATCCCGAATACGGAATCCGTCTCGGCGACGTGGACGAGCTGCGTGAGACCTATCACGATATCGGCGACTTCTTCAAGCAACGTTGCCAGGACTTCACGGGCTACGTCTTCACCGGCAACTTCGAGCTGGCCAAGGAGATCGGGCTCCGGAGCAAGCGCCGCATACCGTTCTGGACGGCCGACATCGAGTGCAGGCTGCTCGAATTCCCCCTCTATGCGGGAACGAAGAAGGTACGGGCGCAGGACGACGAAGCCGGTCCGGAGGAGCGGTAGCCGCCGCACGCCGGTACGCATCCCGTTCATCGACCGGAAAGAGTGACGTGCTACCGCGCGAAGGGCCTCCATCGGCCGTGTGTTTTGTTTCCAGCTCCATTGGGTTAAGTTGCTCCCTGCACAACCCGGCTGCCACTGGATACCGACCGTATGCTGCGCCGTCTGCCTTTCATAGTCGCCATACTCGTCATCTGCACGACGCATGTCGTAGCGCAGAGAGAGTGGGCTACGTGGCACTTCGGCATCCGTTCGGGCATCACCTTCGTGAAGAACGGCAAGGACCTCGCAGTACCGGAGCCGATCCGCAATACGCCCGTACGACAGATCGAAGGCACGTCCGTATGGAGCGACCCGTGTACCGGTGATGTCCTGCTGTCGAGTGACGGCATGACGGTCTTCGACCGTATGGGCAGGGGATTGCCGAACGGTACGGCACTGAATGGCGGAATGTCGGCGACGCAGGCGGCGCTGTTCGTACCGCATCCCGGTAACGCCGATCTCGTCTATCTGTTCACGTCGCCGGATCTCGCCGGCGGAACGCAGCCCGTCAATCCCGGCAATGCCTACAATCTCATCGACATGTCGGCCAACGGCGGCTTCGGCGACGTCGTCGCGAAGAACCAGGCTATCGGCGGTACGGGATCCGAACGTCTCTGTGCCACCCACGACAACACGGGCCTCGGATACTGGGTCGTGATGATGGAGGCCGACACGACGACCTTCTTCGCCTATCATGTCACGCAGAGCGGCGGCCTGGACAGGACGCCCGTGATCTCCCGTTTCAACGTCCCGTCCGACCGTGTGGGATACATGAAGATCTCTCCCGATGGACGTCATCTCGCCATCGCATCGCCGATGCACAAGATCGAACTGTTCGATTTCGACGCCGCGACGGGCGTCCTCACGAACAGGCGTATCCCGATCGGACCGGAGAATCCCGATATCTACAATTCCGCCGAGAACGTGTGGTACGGACTCGCCTACAGTGGGGATGGGAAGAAGCTCTACTGCTCGGCGCGGAGCATCGGTACGTCGAAGATCATCCAGTTCGACCTGTCGTTGTCCCTGACGTCGGACATCATCAGAAGCGGAACGATCATCACCACGATGTCCAACGACGGCGTCTACTACTGGGCCATGCCGATGCAGATCGGGCCTACGGGCAAGATCTACGTCGGTGCGAAGGATCGTCTGCACGTGATCGACGAGCCGACGCGCAGGGGAACGGCATGCAACTTCCATCCGAACGCCGTGATGTTCCCCGATGACATACAGTGTGCCGACGGTCTGCCCAACATCATCGAAAGCGGCTATCGCGGACTTCGCACCTACACCTGTCCGGGGCCCGTCGGCTTCTTCAGGGTGCGTAACGTCTGCCTCGGCGAAGGAGTCGTGGTCCGCGATTCCAGTTCGCGTTTCCCGACGTCGTGGTTGTGGATGTTTCCGCGGGGCAATCCGTCGTTCCATGACGGACCAACACCGCCGCCCATCATGTACGACAGCCCGGGAACGTATCAGATCATCCTCCGTACGCAGAACGAGCACGGCGAACACATCTACGTCGATTCCGTCGTCGTCTTCCCAAAGCCCGTCGTCTTCGCCGGGCCCGATATCTCGGCATGTCGTGGGAGCATCGTCCAGTTGCAGGCACGCGGCGCCGACCGCTATGCGTGGATTCCACGCGGTGCCGTCAGCGATCCGAATTCGGCGAGCCCCACGATACGGGTGGATCGCGACAGCATCGTCCTGATCGTGACGGGCCTCTCCGTCCAGGGATGCGCCACGCGCGACACGATCGTCGTGCGTTCGGCCATTACCATCGCCGTCGTTCCGGGAGATACGGCGATATGCCGCGGCTCGTCGATACGCCTCATCGCCAGCGGTGGTGAGACGTACGAGTGGAGGGTCGACGGCCGGGGAACGCTCAGTACGGACCATGACGTCATCGACAGTCCGGATACGACGACGACGTACAGGGTCATCGTGGCGCGCGGTGATTGCATCGATACGTCCGAGGTGACGGTCACCGTCAGCGATATCCTCTCTGCACGCGTGACATCCGACACGGCCATCTGCAGGGGAACGTCGATACGGTTGAAGGCGGAGGGAGGAGCGGGATATCGATGGTCACCGATCGACGGTCTTGACGATCCGTCTTCGGCGACGCCTCTCTGCACACCGCAGAATACCACGACCTATACCGTGACGGTGATGTCGGCACAGAAATGCGAACGAACCCTCGTGATGACCGTCAGGGTGAAGGAGCCGCCACGCGTACGGTGCAGACCCGATACGGCGATCTGCAGGGGCGGTGCGGTGATGCTCTATGCGGACGGCGAAGGATCGGCGACCTGGTCGTCCGACGGAGGAATCGTGAACGCAGGTGCGGATACGTTCGAAGTACGGCCCGCGCGTACGACGACCTATCGCTGTCGTATGACCATGGATGGATGCGTCGGCGTCGACAGTTGCGTCGTCATGGTCCTGCCGCGTCCGGTCCTGTCCATCGCCGGTGTTGCCACCGCATGTGCGAATGACAAGGTCGATCTTCATGCGTCTGGTGCGGTGGACATCACGTGGTACGATGGCCGGTGGGGGAAGATAGGTTCGGGGAGTTCCTATACCGGGCGTGCGTCCGACATGGCGGTCGTGCGTGCGATCGGACGGTCTCCGGACGGATGCACCGACACTGCCGAATGGAGGCTCGTCATTACGGAGCCGCAGACGATCGTCTTCGTCTTGCCCGACGTCATGGTGCAGCCTGGGAAGAACATCCGGCTGCCGCTGGTCCGCAGGACGGGTCTGGCATCACAACCGGTGGACATCGACATCCATGTGCCGAATCGTGCCTTCCATGTAACGGGCTGGAGTCCTGCGACGCTGGTGCGACGCACGACGATCGGCGCGATGGATGTGTTGAGGTTGACCGTCGCTCCAGGATCCGACACTGTAGCGATCCTCGAAGGAGTGGCGATGCTTTCGATGCAACCTGAATTCACGATCACGGGAGCCGGTGTCGATACGGTCGACTGCCGGTCGGTCACCGTGCTGCGGGGAACCGTAGGGCTGGAGAACTGTGGTCTCACCAGGCGTATGGTGCGTTTCATCGAATCGCTGTCCGTCCGCATCGTCGGTACGGGTAGTCTGCGCCAGGCGACGAGCACGACGGTTCTGGATGTTCCTGTGCGGATGTCGGCATACTCGCCATCGGGCGGGTTGCTGAGCGAGGCAACATGGTTCGGTGCAGGGCCGCACGCCATCGCTCTTCCCGATGGATACGGTCCGATGATCTTCCTCGAGTGCCGTACGCCCTGGTCGTCGGAGATGATGCCATTGTTGTTGCGGTGATTATCGATACGTTGATGAATGGAAGTCTTCGGTCGACACGTCGTAGCGTGGACGGGGGGCGGATATTCAATGGAACGGAGAATGCACTGGCCGATCAGGTTCGTAGTTCTCTCGAGATCCGGACAGACGAATTCCGGGGCATTGACCGGAGCTTCCGTGATATACGTCGGAGAATCGAGTCGCTCGGAATCCTGGTCGTCAGACATACTGCGTGAATCGAGACGCCTTCCGGGGTCTCTCGGTTCCAGGAGGACAATATCCTGCGATAGCGGTCAACAACAAGGAGTATTCGACCGAGTTCAAGCTGTATACGTTGTTGCATGAACTCGTACATGTTCTCCAGCATGACGCAACAACCATCAGTGCATCGACCTCCATGGATACAGCGAATGAAGCTGCCGTCGAACGTATCGCCGGCGATGTTCTTCTTCCCGCCACCGATCTGAACAAGCTACTGCGAGTTACCACTCCAGGAAAGCTGATGGATGATACCGATCACTTGCGATCGATATCCGGGACCTGGGATTTACCCCAAAGGGATTGATGACGAGGTTATTGGCGCTGAAGACAATATCGGATCGAGAGTATGATGCATGACTACGTGGATGGAGCGCCCGCAATGCGGGTTTGCCCCAACGCAAGGTTCCAGGGCAACCGGACCCTGTCTATCTGGCACTGAACAAGAATTCGGGAATGGTCATCCGTCGTGTGGTGCGGGCATATCATCGTAAAGCCTTGAGTCTGACCGATGCGCTCACGGCTATCGGTGTCAGAGCCAACAACTTTGGCGAATTGATCGAGAACGTCTATCAGGAGTCGTGAATGGCCGACCGTCATTACGTTCTGGATACCAATGTGCTTATCGACTGGTAGAGCGAGAACTATCCTCCCGGTGTCTTCCCTTCGGTATAGGCCAGACTGGAGGAAATGGTCGTACATAATCGTATCCATGTCATTCACCATGTCTGGGAAGAGGTCCGCAGAATCGGCGATGCGGAACTGTGTTCCTAGTGTGAGAGCAGTAAGAACTCGATGTATCGAGACTCCAGAGGTATGAACCTGTTGCGGATGGCTGACCGTATTCGCAAGGATTGTTCGAGTCTGGTCGACCACGATCCACGAGCAGCCGATCCTTTCCTCATAGCATATGCGATGGATACGGGTAGCGTGCTCGTCACTCACGAAACGGAAGCAGCCGGCAAATCGAACCGCCGACGCGCGCACTATATACCCGGCGTCTGTAATGAGAAGAACGGAACGTGGATGCGCTTCATCACCGTGATGAAGCACGAGTGCTGGATCATATGATGCGGGCGATCATTCAGGTCGACCTGATGCCTGTATATTCCCTTGCACGACGAAGACCTGCTTCTCCTCACCGAGGCGGGTATTCGAACCCTGTCCAGGCCCCATCCTTCCCCGTCTCCCCATAAATCCCTATCTTCCGCCATGTCCTTGCGGCACCTCCATATCGAACCGCGACTGCTGGGCGAGGCCAACCGCCGCCTGCACGGCCGCGTCATACGGTGCGAAGTGCGCCTCTTCGGCGCCATGCATACGCAGCGAACGTGACCTCCCTCCTCCCGGCCGAACGCCAATAACCCTAACTTTGCAGAATCGAATGCCGATGGCGGCGTCCCTTCCGGGACATCGCCGTCGCTTCCGCGCCGTTCCATGGCGTGTACCGACGTGACATTCAACACAAGAGACCATCATGATCAAGATCACCCTGCCCAACGGTGACGTCCGGGAGTATGCATCCGGCACTACCGGGATGGACATCGCCAAGAGTATTTCGGACGGCCTGGCACGCGTCGCCCTCGGCATCTTCGTCGACGGCGTACCGTACGACCTGTCGCGTCCCATCGTGGCCGATGCCGCCATCCGTATCGTGACGTTCGACAATGACGAAGGCCGCGAGATCTTCTGGCACTCCACGGCCCACCTCATGGCCGAGGCGCTGGAAGGACTCTACCCTGGCGTGAAGTTCGGCATTGGACCACCCATCGAGAACGGATTCTACTACGACGTCGATCTGCCCGGTGATACGAAGCTGAGCGTCGAGGATCTTCCCGCCATCGAAGCGCGCATGCTCGAACTCGCCAGGCGCGACGTTCCGTATCGACGCGAAGAGGTGACGTGGGACGATGCCGTGGCCTACTTCAACGAAAAGGGCGACGAATACAAGCTCGAACTGCTCGACGGGCTGAAGGGCCAGCAGGTCACCTTCTACCGACAGGGTGACTTCACCGATCTCTGTCGCGGTACGCATGTGCCGTCGACGGGCTTCATCAAGTATCCCAAGCTGCTGTCCGTTGCCGGTGCCTACTGGCGTGGCGACGAGAAGCGCAAGGTGCTCACGCGCATCTACGGCATCTCCTTCCCGAAGAAGCAGCAACTGGAAGAGTATCTCACGCAACGAGAGGAAGCGGAACGCCGTGACCATCGCAAGCTCGGCCGCGAGCTGGAGATCTACATGATCAACCCGATGATCGGCGGTGGCCTTCCCGTATGGCTGCCCAACGGCACGCTCATCCGTCGCCGGCTGGAAGCCTTCCTGCGCGAGGAACAGCTCAAGCGCGGATATCAGGAAGTGATCACGCCCCACATCGGTAACCTGGAATTGTACAAGACGTCCGGACACTATCCGTACTACGCCGAGTCGCAGTTCGCTCCGATCCAGGTGGAAGAGGAGCAGTACATGCTCAAGCCCATGAACTGTCCGCATCACCACCAGATCTTCTCGTCGAAGCCGCGTTCCTATCGCGACCTTCCCGTCCGTATCGCCGAGTTCGGCACGGTCTATCGATACGAACAGTCGGGTGAGCTCAACGGTCTCTCCCGCGTACGCGGATTCACGCAGGACGATGCCCACATCTATTGCACGCACGATCAGTTGAAGGACGAGATCAAGAGCGTCGTCGAACTCACGCAGTTCGTGTTCAGCACCTTCGGTATGGACGTGACGACGCGCCTGTCCTTCCGTGACGACAACGCGGACAAGTACGGTGGCGACCTCGCACTGTGGGAAGTCTCGCAACGCGAGATCAAGGAGGCCGCCGACGAGATGGGGCTCGATTACTTCATCGGTGAAGGCGAAGCCGCCTTCTATGGACCGAAGATCGACTTCATCGTCCGCGACGCCATCGGCCGCAAGTGGCAGCTCGGTACGGTGCAGGTGGACTACGTCATGCCTGAACGATTCCAGCTCGAATACACCGGCGCCGATAACGCCAAGCATCGTCCGGTCATCATCCATCGTGCACCGTTCGGATCGATGGAGCGATTCATCTCCATTCTCATCGAGCACTATGCGGGCAACTTCCCGTTCTGGCTCGCACCGGTCCAGGTAAGCATCCTGCCCATCGCCGATGCGCACCATACGTATGCATCCGATCTCGCGGCCGAACTGGAAGCGATGGGCCTGCGTGTCCATCTCGACGTGAGGAACGAGAAGATCAATCGCAAGGTCGCCGAGAGCGAACAGAAGAAGGTGCCCTTCGCCCTCGTCGTCGGTGGCAAGGAAATCGAGAACGATGCCGCCAGTGTGCGCAAGCATGGCGAAGGCGACAAGGGACAGATGAAGATCGCCGATATCAAGGCACTGTTCCGTGCGCTCAACGTACCCGGTGCGGAATAATCGATGGGGCCGATGCCGAAGCCGCCGATGATCGATCGAGGACTACGGTCGACGTACGGGATGGTCACCATGATCGTCCTGTACGTCGTCCTGTTCTGCAGCGGTCTCGCCGCCGCACCGGCGGAGGAGATCCGCGTCTCACGGTCGTCGCCGCGCAACACCATCTATACTTTCCTGCGCACGCAGGCCGAGGACGTCCAGCGCCCGGACCTCGCGGCGCGTACGCTCAACGGCAGGGGATTCGGTGCCGATGAACTGACGAAGCGTGCCGGGCAGCTCAAGACGTTTCTCGATGTACGAGGCCTCTTCGTCGATCTCGAGTCCGTGCCCAACGATCCCAACTACAAGGATAGTGCCACGGATCAGAATATCTATCGTCCGTTCATCGACGAACCACGCATCACCCTCGAGCGTGTCGGAAGCGAATGGTACATGAGCCGCCGCACGGTAGCCAGTGTTCCCGATCTCTATGCCGAGATCTATCCGTTCGGACTCGACCGTTTCGTCGCTCTCTTCCCCATGCAGGGAACGCGTATTCTCGGTCTGTACGTCTGGCAGCACATAGGTCTCGCCATCATCCTCATCCTGGGCTTCATCATCGGACGCGTCATCGCCGCCATCACCATGCGCCTGTTGAAGCGGTTCACGCGGGCATGGAAGCTGCCGGAGGAATCGGTGGACATCCTGAAGTCGGCCGCGAAGCCTTTCTCGCTGATGGTCGCGATCTGCTTCTTCAGTCTGTTGCTGCCGCTGCTCAGGCTCCCTGCCGACATCTCCCACTGGGGCGTCATCATCATCCGTGCCCTGCTGCCGTTCTTCGGCATCGTCACGGTCTACCGTCTCGTCGACATCGTGGCGCTGCGTGCGGAGCAGCTCGCACAGCGGACGCAGAGCACGCTGGACGACCAGCTCGTGCCGTTGTTCCGCAAGGCGCTGAAGTTCTTCGTCATCCTCGTCGGTCTTATCTTCATCTTCCAGAATCTCAACTTCGACATCACGGCCTTGCTCGCCGGCGTTTCCATCGGTGGTGTGGCCCTCGCTTTCGCGTCGCAGGATACCATCAAGAACGTCTTCGGTTCGGTGATGATCTTCGCCGATCGTCCGTTCACCATCGGCGACTGGATTTCCGTGACCGGCGCCGAAGGCGTCGTGGAGGAAGTCGGCTTCCGCAGCACGCGCATACGGACGTTCGCCAACAGCCTCGTGTCGATTCCGAACGGCCGTCTCGCCGACATGACGATCGACAACATGGGGCTTCGCGTCTATCGACGTTACAAGACCACGCTCGGTATCAACTACTCCACGTCGCCGGAGAAGCTGCAGGCCTTCGTCGATGGCGTCAAGCGCATCATGGCCGACCATCCTCACACGGTCAAGGAACCGGGCAAGATGATCGCCGGCTTCTCGGACTTCGATGCATCGTCGTTGAACGTCACCGTTTCCATGTTCTTCGATGCCGCCGACTACGAAGCGGAACTCACCTATCGTGAACAGGTCAACATGGCCATGCTCAGGCTTGCCGCCGAACTCGGCGTGACGTATGCCTATCCTTCACGCACGGTCTATGTCGAATCGATGCCGACTACGCAGTCAATCGCGAATAGATGAGCATATAGTTATTCTTTATGAATGAGTGTATCTCATTGATGAAGCTGGATTATCCACGACATGATGAAATAATGTAGCATCATATGTCGATATCGATGATGGAGTATTGATCGACTTTGTCATATCTTCGCGCTGTGTATTGAACGAGAGCATGACGACGAATGAAAGGACTCCGAACGATTGTCACGATGTTCGGACGACGATACGACAGATCGATAGCAGGGAGCGGCGATGGAGATCATGTGCTTCGACATGATGACCGCTCATGACGATGCTTGACGACGATGTGAATTCGACGATTCGATAACCAGGACACTCCTTCAGGATTTGCGACCGGGACCGACCTCCCGTAACCACGCGACACGACCGACATGATTCTTCCGGCATACACCACGAACACGTGGGATCCGGACATCCGAGTGTGGAACGAGTACCAGAGCCGGCTTGCAGGCCGGACGACGAGCGGAACGAGGCCGGCAGTGCGGTGCGGCCTGTACGACGATCCTTGCGTCCGATGGACCTGACCAGTCCGACGATGCAGGACATCCCCCCCCCCCGATATTCCGACGTAGGCCATGACTGCATACGATCCGAATACGTTGTAGCGCTTCAGGACACGTGAACATCGCCGTTTCACTTCGGATCGTGTTCACACGACGAACGTGCGGAGAGCCGCCATCGTTCACGACCGCAATGCGGATCGATGTGCGGCATGAAACCAGGACGACCTTCGGGAAAGGTCTCCATACTACATCGACATAGCGTGCGATACGGTCCGATATCACTGGCCTATCGCCCGTCGACCGGTCCGTGCGGCCAGCAGATAGTGTCCGTACATCATACCATCATCCGGCCTGCACAACTCCATGTGCGGTCAGGACTCCTTCCTGTGCCGATGCGACCGTATACCCTTTCGAGTACAATGATTGTGCGTGGATCATGAAGCATCACATCCTTGCCCTGTTCGCGGTACTGCTGGCCGTTCCGTTGCACGAAGCGCATGCCCAGCTTCAACCGCAGCCGAGCGTCGATCCCTTCACCGGGGCCTTCCAGTGCGCTATCCCGGTCATGACCGTGCCGGGTCCGCACGGCAGCAGCTATACCATCACGCTCAACTACAGCAGCGAAGTGCGCGCCGAGGAGGAAGCGTCGTGGGTTGGATACGGGTGGACGCTCGAGGCGCCGGCCGTCTATCGCATGCGCAAAGGGCTTCCGGACGATATGAAGGAGCGTACCGTGCTCTATCACGACAAGGGAACGATCAACATGAGTTCGTTGTCCCTGCGTGGTGGCGGTGAAATACTCAGCTTCAACAACAGTTTCGTCAGCTCCTTCGGTTTGGGTGGTACGTTCATGGTATCGTGTAATTCCATGACCGGCTTCGATGCTGTCACGGGCATAGCTCCGAATGTCGGCATCAGTCTCCCGAACGGGCTCAACCTCGGTATCGGCCTATCCTACGACACGAAGGGACGGTTCGGCCTGGGTATGGGAATGGGCCAGAAGTCGAGGACAGGAGGGCCTTCCACATCCATCTTCGGTATTTCGATGTTCAGCTACGATCCTCAGTCGCGGCAGAGTCCGAACGCCGGCATGCAGCGTCCCTTCAGCGGTGAGAACGATATCTCGGAACTGTCGTTCCGGCTCGGCTTCTACGAAGCGGCGGGAACCTTCACCACGTCGACCATCACCTTCGTCGATCAGACGAAGACGGCCAACGGCTATCTCTACGTTCCCGATGCCATGACGCCGGGTCGGCCCGACATCATGATGGACTATCTCGTCGAACGTGAACACAACGTCTCTCGCGACGACCCGAGCACGCTACCGATACCGTTGCCTGCCAACGACGAATTCCTCGTGAGCGCTCCCGGTTTCGGCGGGAAGTTCCGCGCCCACCACGCTCTTCCACTCGGTCTCCGTCCTTCCGTGCAGACGTCGTCGATCGACGTTCGTTCGCTCAGCATCAAGGGTGTCGCCGGGGTCAACTACGGGGCCGGTCTCGGCGGCATCGTACCGTTTCCCGCGACGCATACGATGCAGACGAGTGGCCTGGGTACGGAATGGAATCTCAACGGCGAGACGGCGGAATGGCTCGCCCAGCGACGTATGCAGCCGTTCTTCCGGTACGTCGACGATCCTGCCGACGAAGTGCGGTATTCGTCGACGGACGGCAGCCTCGTGCCCGGTTTCGACGGTCTGTCGAAGTCGGCCTATCATCCGGTAAACAGAGGGCGCCTGCCACGTATGAATCGATCCGTCGAGTACCGTACGGCGGGCGATCTCAGGAATCTCTACGGTATCGCAACGGGCAACAATATCCTGCGGCGTAGTATCGAAGCCCGCTTCAGGGGAACGAACTATACGATCGAGAGCATGCCTCCCGAAGTGATCATGGATTTCACCGTGACCAACGAAGACGGATCCATGATCGACTTCAATACGGCGCTGTACTGTTTCAACGAGAAGTCGACAACCTACACGAAACTCGACAAGGGGCTGAATGTACTCCGCCCTGCGACACGTGTGTTCTATTCAACGGTGCCATACAAGGAAGGTGATGCCAGCGACGTAAGTACGCGCGAGATGTCCCATCCCTATGTTCATACGTGGTATGCGACGGCCATGTACAGTCCCGACTATGTCGACGTCAATGACAACGGACCCGATGACGCCGATGCAGGAGGATGGACGACGTTCGGCTATACGGACCGGATGACACGCCGGTGGCGATCGCCTTATAACGGATACTGGATCGACAGACAGGACGTGGACGACAACGTCGACGACGTTCTGAGTTTCGCCACGGGCCGCCAGCAACAGACGTTCCTGACGAGAGTGGAAACGGCTACTCACGTAGCCTACTTCTATACGAACAAGGATATTCCGCCGACGTCCGGGCCGGTGCAGCGCCTGGATGGCTATGAACCCGCCGCCGATGGCAGCGAAGCGAACGTGCCATCTCCACGCCCGATGGTGAACGACGTTCCGTACCTTTCGCAAATCGTCCTCTACAAGAAGAATGGCGCCAATCCGCCGATCAAGCTGCAGACGGTCCACTTCAGCTACGACTATTCCGTGGCGCCCGGCAATCCGTCGTCGGCGTCGTATGGCGGAACGCACGTCGGCAAGCTCACGCTGCGACGCATCTGGACCGAAGGTCGCGACGTTAAGGAGTCGTCCATCGCTCCCGTCGACTTCTACTACAACTATCCGACGGCAGGAACGGGCGCGGGCACGACGACGAAGGACGAGATCAACGTCGGTCCGCTTACGGCGCGATACGGTGCGAGCGTATCGTTCCCGTCTCCCGTCACCGAGAATCCGACCTTCAATGCCAACAACGTCGATGCATGGGGATATCAGACCGGTATACGACCGGCTGACGATCCCGGTAATCCCGTCATGGAGATGCAGCGCTTCGCGCCGCCGCAATACTGGCAGACCGCTGGCGACCCCGGTACCTATCGCCTGAAGACGATCAAGATGCCGACGGGCAATCGTATCGTGCCCATCTACGAGCGTCGTACCTATGCCTGGGTGCAGGACAAGCCGGCCATGTCACTGGTACCGTTGACGCAGTATGCAGGAGATATCAGCCGACGGAACAAGACGGGACCGAGTGCGCAGGAGAATGCCTTCACCGTGGCGGTACAGCAGGTTGGACTCGACCCTGCCGACGCCACCGGAATCGATCGCTACGTGGCCAATCTGAAGAGTCGCTTCGTGGACAACGGCGAACCGATGTATTTCCGCTTCGCCTACGATCGTAACCTTTGCGACGATGCGACCCAGCCACTGGATCAGTTCTACGTACGCGGCTACGGCAAGGTCGTGTCCTGCTCGCTCGTGACGGTGACCGGAGGGCAGAAGGCCATACGTCTTACCATCGGTGCGATGGACGACAGCAACTTCGGGACGTCGACCATGTCCACACTCCAGGAGGCCCAGTATAACTCGCCCTATGGAGTGGTGATCAAGTACTGGAAGACCTTCCTGCAAGGGAAATGTCAATGCGACGACGGCGATGCCTACGACCCGATGGGTCTAATGATCAAGTTCGGTCTGCTGCCCGGCTGGATGTTCAATCAGATCGTTTCCATCCCGACGTCGAGTCTCGCCCGCATCGTGCCCATACGGTCCGTGCTCAAGTTGCCACTGGCCGGTGTCAAGGCCGGAGGTGGTGCCCGTGTCGCACGTCTCCTCACGATCTCTCCCGACGGTACACAGGAAGCAGGTGACGCCTCCGCGCTCGGTACGGAGTACATCTACGGCGACCGCACTGGCACTGTGGAAAAGGAATCATGGGGTGTGGCCACGAACGAGCCCGATATCATGCGCGAGGAGAATGCCGTCGTCGGCATCGACACCGAATACTGGCACAGGGCCGCCAACGAAATCCTCGACGATGCCTTGCTGGCGAAGATGGAAGGTCCAATCGGCTACAGTCTGCTGCCCGGCGCATCGGTAGGATATTCGAAGATCGTCATGCGTCCGCTCAACAGGCAGGTCAACACGGCCGGCTACGCGATCATGAAGTACGCCACGGTCAGGGATGTACCGACGGTGGTCGCGACGAAGACCACGGCCAGCGTCCTTCCCAATGACTATCACCCGCTGTCGGTGCCGATGTTCCAGCGATCGAAGATGGACGTCGGTATCAGACAGGGTTTTGCCATCAAGCTGCGTCAGCATCACGGTCTGCTGCTTTCGTCCGAACGGTACAGCGGCGTCCATGAATCGGCGGAAACGCAACGTCTCGTCTCGTCGACGCAGTACGATTACACGATGCCTGGCGATCTCATCGACTACTTCAATACCGAAGACCATACCCTGCGTGCACGGGCCGGTCTCGACCATCAGGACCTCATGACGGAGTCGCGCCTCTTCACCGAGAAGCTCGACATGTTCCGTGGCGACTTCACGATCGAGATCAATCCCGCCGCACCCGTCTTCCCGCTCACGGGCCTCGGCTTCCTGTACAACGGTGTGAACCATTCACTGAAGACGTATGTCGCGACGAATATCCAGCGTCAGACGCCGGTCGTGCGCAGAACGATATCGATGGTGGACGGACGCCGCGATACGTCGGAAATCATGGCCTATGATATCCGTACGGGCCTCCCGGCGATTACGCGACGAACGGATTCCTATCAGGGAACGTCGGCGACGGGTTCGGTACCGGCAGGTAACCACAATAGTTCCATCACCGCGGTAACGACTCCGGCGCTGGCCGTCTATCCTGACGTAGGACAGCGTGCGGAGCTCTATCGGCAAGTATTCAAGAGTAGCAGCAATCATCCGGTATACGGTGTGGTGACTGCGGACGTCGTATCGCCCACGGCACTGAAGCTTACCCGTAGCGTCGGAACGATCAACGACGGCAGAACCGACTCGCTGATGAACCTGTTCAGGATAGGCGATGAGTTCGCCATCTATCAGGGTACGACCTTGCAAGCCATCGTTGCCTCCACTGGCATACCGGTTCTGGCAACAGGTTCCATCACCATTCCGGTCAGGGCCAAGGTCGGTACGCTGGCTACGACGACGAATGTAGAAGTCGTCGTGCTGCGTTCCGGACGCAAGAACTTCATCATGGCCCAGGCCGCATCAACCGCATACTACGGCCTGGATCTCGCGCCCGCCGTCACGCGAAGCAGGGCATTGTATGGGCTTGAACGCAATCTCAACGCCTTCAACGACTTCGTGCGTGATGGCTCCGGGGCGGTGAGCCGGACGTACGTGAACTATCTGCGATTCGATAACGGTAGCGCATCGTTCGACGTCACGGCGCCGTATAGGGACGACATCGATCCGTGCTATCCGGTATCATTCCCGGGCATCCTACCCCTGTCGAAGTTCTGGTTCGGAACGATGTTGAATCCTGCGCAGACGCAGGTCGATATCGGCATCACGAAACCGTATGACGCGGCACGCAATGAACCATCGTGCGATGGTGTGCACGACAAGAACTTCAACGTCTGCAGCTATCCATGGACTAACCGTACGTTCTGCAGCAACGACGTCTGGGCCAATGTGGCACAGAGCCCACCCCCGGCAGTTGCCGCACCGGGAGGCACCCGCTGCTTCGATACCCATAGTTGGGATCTCTGGCGCCTCTTCCGTGTCGGCGATCAGGGAACGCTTACCATTAACACCTTCGCCGTCCCACCCACGGCGCCGAATGCAGGCCACGTCCGCCTCGTCGGTGGAGACCTCCCCGCACTGCCCCTCATTCCGGCCGGCGCACGCGTACTCTCGGCACAGACGTTGTCATGGCAGGGGTTTCCCGTCGCCATCGGTTCGGTGACGTACGGCCAGCAGTGGCTGCCCGTGACGCGATGGACATGGAATGCGGCCTCGCCGCTCGATGCCAGCGGCGCCGTGAGTGGCACACCGGCCGTGACGGTCTTCGAGAACGCCGGCACGTTCGCACGACCCGCTCCCGCGACGACGGCCATGTGGTACGATCCGGCATCGGTCACGACGATAGCTCCGACGACGGATGGATGGCATCGCGGAACGTTGATAACCAAGGTGAACATGCACGGTCAGCCGACGATGGCCGAGGACAAGTTCGCCGTGGCCTCCATCATGCAGCACGACGCTCCGGGCCGCGTCGTACAGGCCACGTTCGCCGACGCCATCGCGGGCAAGGCATGGTACGAATCGATGGAGGACGTGACGAGCGGCACGACGACCGCTGCCGCCTTCACCGGACTCAAGTCGTTGGCCATCGCTTCGGGTGGCAGTGCTACGGTCAACCGTCCCGCCAATGCCGTGGCTGGTACGGTATCGGGTACAGCCGACATCGTCATCCGCATGTGGATACGGCCTCAGACGCTGGCCTCGAGTCCACCGTCCGTCACTTCCATCACCGTCAACGGCAGTGCGCTCACGGCGAACGACGTTCTGGGTACGGTCGACGGCTGGATGCTCGTAGAGACGAAGCGTACCGAGACCAACATGAATACCTCGGTTACGATCGCGCCATCCTCCTATGCTATCTACGTCGACGACGTCATCGTCCATTCGCCCACGGCAGTGACATCGGCCATGATAACGGACGTCGAGCTTCGTCCCGTCGCCGTCTTCGGCGACGACCACTATCCCAACGCGATGTCCTACGATGCTCGCGGCGCCGCCGCCGGTCTGGTGAACTATTCGACGAATGGACGTGCCGTTTCCCTCACCGGCGGTGGTAACGTACCGAAACAGGTGCGCACCGCGCTGTTCCTGCGCGGCGGTGCGAATCCCGACTTCCAGTTCAAGGAGCTGCCATGATACGAGCGTCGCTGGTTCTCGTCCTCGGTCTCGTCATCGGATGTGCCTTCGCGGACGATGTCATGGCACAGGATTCGGTGATGGCCCTGCGGGCCGATACCATCGTGAACGAATGCCGGGGGAAATGCAGTACGAGCTATGGATCGATACAGAAAATGACGTTCACCGTCTCGAACAGACGGTTCACGAATGGTGCGCTTCCGTATCCGTCCGATCCGACGGACGTATGTTCCGTCGCGGTCTCTTTCAGAACGAGAACGTGTATCATCGGTGGCGTGAAGTATACCGATATCGTCGTTCTCGGACTGTGCAGTACCTGTCAGCTACATCCGCTGGAAATCCTCGAGAAAGCCATTCTCCGTGCCACCGTGCCGGACAATCCTATCGGTATCATCGATCTTTCGGCTCCGAAGCAGTTCTTTACCTGGATCCTTCCGCCGTGCTGGACGACGCTCCAGTGTACTGTCACATCACCTGCGGGCTCATGGCGCTGCGCCGGAGCGTGCGAGTGCAGCGATGCCATGTCCGGAAGCAATACGATGGAGCTCTACTGTCGACAGTGTTGTATCGTCCGGATCATACGATACATCGATGGAAGCTGCAATCTGGTAACGACCAGCGAATACCAGGGAACACGAGGTAACGATTGTCATAACAATCACTACAATAGTACGATGTGGCCACTGCTGCCCATTACAGGTACCTTCACGTGCAATGTAACGGTGCCCTGCCAGATGCTTTGCCCTGAATTGACCGAGACCCAGATCAGATCCATTCCCACCGCACCGTAACGCAGGTACGTCATGAACAGATACCATTCCGCTCTGTCTGTCGTAGCGATGCTGTGCATGTGCATCTCGCTCACGGCACAGCCGTTTCCGAATGCTCCGCATACGGTGAGGCAGATCATCAGTACGTCCACTACGTCGCCGCAGAAGCTGGAGAACAGCGGCAAGGCCACGACGACGCTGACGATCACTCCGACGCCGGTGGACTGCTTCCGGACGATCAAGTCCGTGCGCGCCTATGTCTGGTTCCATGCGAAAGGGAATCTGGAACTGTACGAACAGGGCAAGACGTCGTGGACGTCGACGGTGCGCGGCCGTATCTACGGAATCGATGCGTCGAACACGGACTATCTTCTGACGCCGGGTGACGTCGTCCTGACGATCGACCAGAGCAAGCCCGAAGGCGTCTTCGTGCTGCCGCCTTCGGCCTTCCTGCCCCAGAACCATCCCTACCATGCGTCGCCGACGACGGTCTATACGCGTATCGAATTCCGCATCGACGCATCGAGCGGCTTCACACCGTCGGGTGTTACCGCCGTGGATGCCGAGCTGCGCCTTGCCATGTGCGTGAACGACGAGATGGTCTATACGTTCCCGTCCTCACCCACACTGAACGAGCGCCTGCACTGCTGGCTGGCCGGTATGACGCCCTCGGCCACGTGCTCCTTCCCCAACGACAACCGTACGACGCAGGTCGTCACCACCAGCGAGATCGAACTGCAGTGGTCGCTGCCACCCGCCTGTACGAATGCACGATATACGCTCTACGAGGTGGAACTTCTCCGGCTGTACAACACGGACGAGACGAAGGCGCTGAACGAATTCACGATTTCGGCGAAGGTGAACTGGAGCGCCGCCACGCGCTATCAGGTGAAGGATGTCAGAACGTTGAAGCTCTCGCCGCATGACGGTACGGGCTACTACGTCTGGCGCGTACGGCCCATCACGACGACGTACGACGGTCAGGCGAACAATCCCTTCAATGCCGGACCGTGGTCCGATGCCCCCGCCGATGGCGCATCCATCACGCTGGCGACATGCGATAACGACTGGTCCCGTACGAAACCTCATGTACTGCCGGGCGATCCGTATCCGCACGTCGCATGCTTCTTCTATCGCGACAGCTACGGATCGAAGCCATGGGTGCAGGACGTCGCCATCGCCACCGATACGTCGCGGACGTCCATCATCGCCGACTCGCGCGCCTACGTCGATGCCTTCGGACGCGTGACCCAGCAGCTCGTGCGGGACCGTACGCAGGACCTCATCCTCGGTAGCCAGGCCGTCTTCGACCGCGATGGCCGCACGAGCCTCGTGAGCGTTCCCGTGCCGATGACGAAGACCAGCCTGGGCTACGAGCCGGAAGCGCTCAAGACGACGTCGAACGCGCTCTACACGACGGAGTCCTACGACGACGTAGGGACGACCTATGCCACACCGGCGCAGGTCTCGAGTACGTCGCCGCTGGGTACGTACCATTCCAACGACAACTCCGACCTCACCGTGCCCGGCGCGGGAGGATATACGTTCGCACGGACGCTCTATACGAGCGACGGTCGCCCACGCGTGACCATTCCGCCGGGCGACGTCTACAGAGCCGCACCGGCAGGGACGGACGCACGATCGACGAGGGTGATGACGTCGTCCGTCTCCATGTCGGAACTCACCTCCATCTTCGGCAACGAAGCGCCGAACGCCGAGAACGTCGTGAAGATCATCACCATCAGCCCCGACGGCGTGAGCACGGCATCGTACTACGACAACGAGTCCCACCTCATCGCCACGTGCGTATTGGGCGGCAGCGAACTCGACGGCAACACGTCCGTCATCGAAGGAAAGACGCGCATCAACGCCGACGGCGCAGGAGCGCTGCTGAACCTCAACGGCTCCATGGGTACACCGGCCACGGACCAGCTCGAAGTGGTCAACACGCTGAACGTGAACCAGACCTTCCGTGGCGGCGTGCGCTCGCATCCCGATACCGTCATCGGTACGACGCGCTTCGCCCTCGCTGCAGCGACGACGGTGACGGTGAACGCCACGTGGAACTATGGCCCGAATCTCAAGCTGGGCCCGCCCGCCATCCCGTCCGAGGCCTGCCTCGATCAATGCGTCGAATGCCGCAAGACCATACGGCTCAGAGTACTCCGTGTGGACGTCGTGCCGCCCCAGGTCGTCAATGACGTCGCCGTGCCAAAGCCCGACGTCGTGAGTCCGTGTACGACGGCGACGCGCACGACACCCTATGTACTCACGAATCTCGCCGCGGGCGAATACGTCGTCGAGCGCGTGGTGACGACGGACGGCAAGGACCCCCTCAACGGCCTCACGCTGGACCAGCAACTCGTCGTCGACATCACGCCGGGCACGAAGATCTCTTCGGCGCTCACCTCGATGTTCACGACGATGTTCGGCTTACCCACGACCACGGCCGCACAGCAGATCGCCTCGTACAAGAGCTATCGGTCGTCCCATCCCACCATCACGGGAACGCTACCCGCGACCGGACCGTGCGTGACCATCACGCTGCCGCCGGTGAACGAGTGCAATCAGTGCAGCACGTTGACGGGCGCGCCCGCGGATGCGACCTATCCCAACTTCGAAGCCTACGTCCATACGAAGTGGAAGGAAGCCTTCGGCGGCGCCGACTTCACGGATCCCAACGACTTCTTCTTCGTCCTGGCTTCGGATGGTACGTCGAAGAGCAACAAGTATCCGACTCCGGGATCGCCCGCACAGCGGCGCTTCGACGAAATGGTGAAGAACATGCTGTCCGAACCGGCTCCGTGCGCCTACGACTGCATGACGCTGTGGTCGATATGGACGGCCCTCGTCGATGCCCGCATCGCCGCCCTGAAGCAGAGCCTGTCCAGACCGCAGCTCCCTCCGGGCATGACGGACATCGTCGAAGCCTTCCTCGATGCGGCCGGCCGCTGTCTGCCCGCGACGAATGCCGCGACGCTGAAGAATACGATCGACGACATGACGGAAGCGGGCATCGCCTACAAGCGTATCCGCGTCCGCGATACGGGACGCTTCCCGGCCTGCAGTACCGCACATACGTCGCCGATGGGCGTCACGGACTGGATCGCCGTCAATCAGTGCGTCAATGCCGTCACGACGGAAGATCAGGAGCGTACCCTGAGGGAAACCACGAAGTCGCAGGACTTCCCGTCCAATTCCGCCGATGCCACGGGCTGGACGAATACGAAGGCTGCCGCCGACAAGATCATGGTCGAACAGTGCAGCACGAAGTGCGAGAACATGCGCACGGCGCTCGAGAAACATGTTCGCAGCCTTCACGTGCCCGCCGTGGGCGACGGTCAGATATACTGCGAAGTGGAAGCCATCATCCAGAACTGCATGGCCAACTGCCGGATGCCGCTACAGACGGATCTGCCCGGAACGCGCATGGAGAAGATCCGCCAGATGAAGCTCCGTATGACGGGGACGATCTCGGTGGTCCTGCCGTCGGGCGGAACGTGTCCCTCCACCCCGCCCAACGTCTATACGAACGTCGGACAGACGAAGACGGTGATCGATCTCCTCGTCGACTACCTGAACCACGATTACGACCGCCGCCGCCGCGCCGCCGTCGCCGTCGAATGCGTCAACTACGCCGTCGTCATCTACAAGTTCCTCACGTCGCTCGGCGTGGCCGTGCCCGCCTGCGTGCAGGACGAAGCCGTCATCGGTGGTATCGTCCAGCCCGAGATGGGAACACCTACGGACTGTGCCCAGGGCGAGCGCACGCCTCCGGCAGCCGGTTACCGCTTCCGTCTGCGCGTCGTGCCGGGTGTGGAAGGCCTCTTCTCGCGTCCGAGCAAGGATAGCTGCATTCTCTGCGGTCTGGTCTTCGACGGTCCGCGCCTCTCCACGGTGAATCCCCATCCGTGGGTCGACATCCTGAACAACATGATGAACGGTCTGTGGGGAGCTCCGCTGCTCGGAGGACGTACGCCCCTGGCCGATACGCGCTATCTGACGAATCCGACCTATCAGCCTGCCTACGAGGTATCGCCCAAGGTACCCGTTCAATCCTCGCCCGGCGTGTGGAACATCGACGGCGCCATCGATGCGGTGTCCAGCACGTATCTGGGCCAGCTCTACAATCAGTCGGCCTACATCAACGGGACGACGATCTCGTTCAATCCCTTCGTCTACGGGCTGATGACGCGCTTCCTGCCCACGCAGATCTCCTTCGCCTCCTTCATGGCCTTCGACAATCTGGGCTACCGTATCCAGGACACGACGAATCCGCATCACAACGTCTGGCGGGGCTTCGGCTTCTACGGTCTCATGTTCACGCGTCCGCTGGGCGTAGGCTACGGCATGAACAACGGCGCCCCGATGGGGATATGGAGCGTCCAGCAGCAGCGCTTCTTCGGCTGGGCCATTCAGCCGCAGGTCATGGGTACCGAACTGCAGGGCCTGTCGCTCTCCACCATCAAGGGCAGTCATTCCTTCGTCGCCCCGACGTCGTGGCCGTCGACGCCGACGGCGGTCGAATACACGGCGCTCACCGATTCGGCCTTCACGGCCGTCATCGGCCGCTTCGAACAGGATGCCGCCTGGCGCCTGAGCTACCGCGACATGCAGACGGGTGACGTGACGCCCATCGATGTGGTGAAGTTCTACGCCAGGCATCGCCGCTACCTGCTCGGCACGTTGAATCAGACATGTCCCGTCGAAGCCTTGTGCTCGACGGTCATCGGCTGCAACGTCTGCGTGAAGTGGGACACGGTCTCCTCGGAACGTGCGGGCAACGCCGAGCGTGTGGGTCCTGTGCCCTGCGACACGGCGGAACTGGAGCGTCTGAAGATCGAGATCTCGCGTCTGTTCCAGGACGGGATCCAGAAGCTCCGCGCGCAGATCCTCGAGCAGTACGCCACGAACTGCCGCGCCCTGGACGGTATCGTGGACGAAGTGTCGGTGAGCTATGCCGAGAAGCCGTATCACTACACGCTCTACTACTACGACCGCCGTGGCCGCCTGGTGCGGACGGTCTCGCCGAAGGGCGTGGACATCGATCCCGCGCGGACATTATCGTCGGTACCATCGCACAGTTTCGTCTCGCGCTTCAGCACGGACTCGCGCGGGCGGGTGAAGGTCATGACGGTGCCGGACGGCGGGGACGAACGCTACTACTACGATGCGCGTGGACGTCTGAGGTTCACGGCCGATGCCATCCAGTGGGGAGCCACGCCGCAGCGGATGTCGTACGTGACGTACGACCGCCTGAGCCGTGTCACCGAGCGGGGCGAAGTGGTGCTGAACGCTTCGGGTCCGGACTCGGACATCGCCGGGGCGGCGGCGGCGCATGCGGAGGACCCGTCGTGGCCACCGGTGAGCTTCGAGCGAAGGGACGTGGCGCGGTTCTACTACGACGCACCCGCAAGTACGATCTCGAATGCCATCTCGGGATGGACGGCGGTGACTGCGGAGCACACGGACTTCGTGCAGAAGAACGTCCGTGGGCGGATGAGCTTCACGGTCGCGGTCCCGCTGCTGGCGGCGGGCAACGACGTTACCGCAAGCAGCGTCGATGTCGTGCGGTCGTACTTCAGCTACGACGCGACGGGAGCACTTGCGGATCACGTCAGCGACATCGCGGTGGACAACACGACGAGCTCGGCACGCCTCATCAAGCGGACGACGCCGTCGTACGATCCGTCGACGGGGAACACGATGGCGTCGATGTATCAGAAAGGCAAGAGCGACGTGCACTATGCGTGGAACACGTACCGGCTCGACGGCACGACGGACACGGTGATGACGTCGCGGACGAGTGTACTCTGGGACGTGGATGCACGGTACAAGTACGACAAGGCCGGTCTCATGCGTCGCGAGGTGCTGGGCGCGGACCTCGTCCAGGGCAAGGACTACGTACTGACGATCGCCGGTCAGATCAAGGGCATCGGCCATCCGTCGCTGGACCCGCAGAAGGACCCGGGACTGGACGGAGCGACGAGCGGCAGCAACACGCACGTCGCGAAGGATGCCCTGGGCATGGCCTTCGGCTACTATGGAGGAGACTTCAGCAGAAGCTACAGCGGGAACCAGTCGCCATATAACAGTACTGAATCCACTCTCCTGTCTCCACCGAGTGACCTGTTCAGTGGCTTCATCGGCTCGTATGCGTTGAAGCAACAGACCATGACGGTCCCTCCTGGCCAGACCCTGCTCAAGAACGGGGACCTCGTGGGCGAACGCTTCGTCTATGACCGCATCGGCCGCATCAGGAGCGGCACGACGCAGAAGCGCAACGGCAGCACATGGGAAGCCGAGACGACGAGCGGCTACAGCGGCACGTACGTCTACGACCAGAACGGAACCATGCGGCGCTTCACGAGAAGGGCCATGACCGATCCGGTGACATCCGTTCTTCTGGATGACGTGACGATCACGATGAATGCCACGACGAGTAACGTCGTGGACGTGGTAAGCGAAGCGGCGGCCGGTATCGCGGGCTACACTGCGGACGTGAAGAACCAGACGACGGGCCAGACGGCGACGGATGCCAAAGGCCAGCAGACGCAGAACATTGGCATGAACGAAGCACGGACGACGGAATGGAGATCGGACGGCGACGTCAAACGTGTAACGACTGCGAGTACTGTCCTCACGCATGCCTACGATGCCTTCGGAAGAGTCGTCCGTACCCGATCGAGTACGGACGACAAGACGTGGTACCGTATCCATGGTACCAGCATGGACGAAGCCTTGTATACGAGAACCGGCAGCAACACCCCGGCCATACAGGAGTGGACGCTCTATGGTATCGGTCGTGTGGGTGTCGACAGAACCACAGGAAGTGCAAGCAGCGGCGACATCCACTACCGCATCATCGGCAGTAAGCTCTACGAGCTGAACGATCACCTCGGCAGTGTCAGAGGATTGGTAACGGACGTGAAGATCCCCGATGGCAGTGGCCGCTTCAACGCCGAAGAGGTGGAGGTACGAGACTACGACCCCTATGGTCAAGAAAGGCCCAACCGTGCAGTGACGGCATTGACCAACCTGTACGGCTATGCCTGGCACGGTATGCGCAAGCAGATCGAGGGCGGATGGGTGAACGACTACGGTACGCTGTTCCGGCCGTACGAGGGTGGACTTGGACGGTGGAGCAGTCAGGACCCGATCATGAGATCGTGGATGACTCCGTATCAAGGAATGGGACTCAATCCAATGAGCTTCGTCGATCCTCTCGGCCTCGAAGAGTCGAGTCCGCTGGCGCCGGGAAGTAGTGGTAGCACTGGTGGAAGTAGTGGAGCGGGAATGGCGGCCTTCAATGCTACTGCCATTGCAATGCAAATGGGTGGAACGCGGGCTCCCATGGCGAAGGATGCAACGCCGCCGCAGGCACAAGGGAGTAGTGGGTTCGCAAGTTCGGTCGGTGGCTTCTTCGGTGGCATCGGTGACTGGCTAGCCGGACTCTTCAACAAGAACAACGAGGGATCCGTATCGCTAGGCAAGGTTACGTACGAGGTAGCAGAGGACGATGACGACTGGCTTCAGCCATCCAAGTATCTCTACCCACCACCTGAGGCATTGTTCGGTAACAAACCGGTTGAGCCGATCGTGGTACCGCCGATGGTATTGGGAGTCTTTCGTATCGCCGGAGGTGTGGGCATGCTCGCCCTGGCCGCAGGTGGCGAGGTCGGTTCGGCGGGTCTTGCGACACCGCTTGTACTCGCTACAGTAGGTGTGGCTACGGATCAAATCGTGACGGGGTACATAGAGGTTACGACGAACACGTCGCAGCAGTCGCTGGTTACCCAGGGCGTAAAGAAAGGACTGGAAACTGCTGGTGTGTCACCAGAATATGCCGGTCCCATGGCAGCAGGCACCGAACTAGGCCTTACATTTGGGCTGTCGTGGGCTACAGCCGTCAGGATGCCGCAGGTGCAAGTCCCTGCGCAGAGGCCCGTGACGGGAAGTGTGCTGCCTAGTAATAGGATTGGGCATATATTCAGAAATTCCAAAGGACACTTGCCCAATACACCTGCAAATCGACAACTACTTCTAGATGTAGCAGATGATCCCACTGCTATACTCGGTCCAGATAAATATGGGAACACTTGGGCGGCCAGAAATCTCGAGAATGGAACACAGATTTGGGTGCAAAAACGAGGGAATCAGATTATCAATGGTGGTGTAAATTCCATCCCTAAGACCTATAGTCCCACACGTGGCTTGTCGGGTGAGAATTTTGGAAAAACAGGTAAGCATTGAGGAAACCATGACACAGCAAACAGTCCTAACAAGCAAGCAAGCATATGCAGCAATGTTTTTCTTTCTCGAAATGATGTATGAAAGTACTCAGTCAGAGGAACTGGCTGGGTTGTTGGGATCTCTCTCTCTACTTGAGGATGGTTCACCGGCTGACGGTGCAATGGAGAAAGAGTGGGCCCAAGCCGTGACAATGGCGTTGGAGAAGGGAACTGCCCCTTCGCTCTAGTCGGTAGGGGTAGTGTTTCAATATGTTGATGGCGTGTTCGCAAGCGCCGTCATCGGCATGAATACTGGCTTTCTGTTCTCGTAAGAAGTTCGAAATCAAGGATGTCTCGTCCGGGTCTCCCGGGAGGGGGCGTCCTTGAGTGGTTTTTGAGCCAACCTCCGGACCTCGTGTTCCAATGTGTTGATGAGGATTCATGAAGCGACTACGTGTCTTTGTACACGGAGAAACGCATTCGTGGAATGTTCATTGACAATGGGATATACGCTCGCCGATCATGTGGGCGACATCGGGTGGACAATACGACGAGTTCTGCGCGCCTGATCAAGCGGACGCCGCCGTCGTACGATCCGTCGACGGGGAACACGATGATGCCGGTCCGATCATCCCCCCCCCCATTTGGTTGACAGTGTGGTGTTCTCCAACTTCCATCTGGAAGGGAGACATGTATGACGGAGAAATTAGAAACGCTACGATGAGGCGTTCAGGCGAGAAGCCATCGCGACGGTGCTCAGGTCTTTCGTCCACACCCCGTTACCCGTCGTACTTACGTGTATCCCCGATGTCGTAATCCCATATGGAGTCATCCCATCGTATCCAGTATCACCGCCGACACACCTCTCTGCCCCACCTGCAACTCACCGAGCGTGAAGAACGGTCACGCCAACGGACGGCAACGACTGAAATGTACATCCTGCAAACGCTGCTTCATGGAACACTACCGATATCCTGCCTGCATACGGAACATGGATGCCGACATCGCAGCCCATATACGGGAAGGATGCGGTATCCGCAGCATCGCAAGGCTCCTCGGAATAGGACCGGCGACAGTGGTTCGGAGGATCAGACGTATAGCCGATCGTATTGCTCCACCCATTTCGGACAAAGGTCTGGAGTACGAAATCGATGAGCTGTGTACCTACATCGGAAGCAGGACGAATGTCCAATGGATCATCTACGCGTTGGAACGCACTACGAAGATGGTGGCGGCCTTCACTGTCGGTAGCAGGACGAGTGTGGTGCTGGGAACGGTTACGAGCGTCGTACTCGAATCCGAACCGGTCAGGATCCATACCGACAAGCTACCCGGTTATGCATATCTGATACCACGGGATGTTCACAGGATGCGCCCATACGGGACGAATCATATCGAACGGAAGAACGTGAGTATCCGGACTCATGTGAAGCGTCTTGCACGCAGAACGATCTGCTATTCGAAACGCAGCGATATGCTCGAGGCCTGCATGAAGATCTACTTCTGGTACGGCGCCACCCGTGTCATGTAGACCGTACCTGTGCCCGCTGCAACCTCTCCAGATACTGTATTAATCTGCCTCTGATCCGCCGATACGTCATTCGCCACACGCAAAGTGCAGCGGTGAAGAAGCCGTAGGCAAGGATGATGGTGAGGATGGAAAGGAGATTGTCGTGTCGTATGCCGATGGATGGGTCCATGCTGATATAGGGATTATAGAAGCCCATAACCACGGTTCTTCGACCCGAACGGGTGCGTACCCATATGCGAAGAGGTTTGCCGATCTCGATACTGGAGTAGACGGTACCCGTGGTATAGAGGTTGTCAAAGAGGTACTTCTCGATATGATAGGTCTGTGTTTGCGTTCTAACGACGAGGCGATCGATACTGTTACGGTATTCGCGTTTCTGCTCGTGCGTAATTCTGGTCGGAACGATGTCGAATGAAGAGAGATCGTCGGTACCGATCAACGGGAAACGATACGACCCGACGCAGAAGAGGAAGATCGCAGGTGCTACGGCGATCGAAGCCCATATGGCCTTCCAGTCCTTTTTGCCAAGCTGACGGATGAAACCCGGGAGAAGAACGATTATCGGCATGATGGCTAGGACGTAGTAGTGTTGACGTGATGGGTGGCTGTCATGACAGGTCGGGGCGCATCGTCACGATCTTCCGTATCGACTGTCTCAGATACCACAGATATCAGATGCCACAGACCAGACCGGAGCCGCCGACGATCATCGCCCACATGCGGTTGCCGTCGCGCTCGGCCATGCCGGCCGATGCATCGAGGGTGATGTGGCTGTTGCGGAGACCGAGGACGATGTGGGAGAGGCCGGAATCATGTTCGACCCATACCCTGCGAGGTTCGCCCGGGACGATGTGGTCTAGGAAGTCCTCGTTGGTATAGTGGTCTACACAGATATTTCTGCGCAGGAGGTAGTCCAGCGTATCCGTATGGATGGCGATTCCATCGAGTCCGCTGTTGCTCCCCTATGCGCGTCGTGTAATCGACCGACGTCGGTTACGACGTCGTGATCGACGAAGCTCCGCGGTAGTGAGAGAGGGAACGGTGAGAAGCCATACTGCCACGATAGCGGCGATGGCGAATGCGAGAACCATCGTCCCGATCACCGTTCGTTCCCTGTGATCGGGCTCTCGGCCCGTTCCTGCATCGGTCATGACAGATACGCGACTTCTGCCTCCAAACCGCCAATATAGTCCGAAGTCGGTGAGCCGCAAGGTAACGAACGATGGTCCGGGACGTCATCCATGGATGGAACCGAATCGCGTCTCGGCCTTCGAAAAGGTTGATTTTGTCCTTACCTCCTTTGTCGGGATATTATGGGGAGGAATGGCATCGGCGAGTTGCGGCATGGACGTCCGAGCATGCTGTGTACTTCCGAGATGGGCAGGCCAGACACACTCCCTGGGTCGGTTATGAAGGCAGCACAAGCACCTGCAACGGGCAACGTTCGCATAGAGCCCGGACAATCCGGAATCCATGTTCCATCGATGCGGATCGGACTGATTCTTTCCATCGCATGCCTGGTCGTACTCGACGCCTGTACGCCGGCGCGGGAACACGGACAGGATCATCCGGGCTATGTAGTTCCCGTAGAACGCGCCGTGGACAGTCTGGTCACGATCGGTCAGATGTCCAGAGGGAAAGCCGTACTGGATTCCGTCTATCGTGCGCTGGAAAATCCCGGAACGGGAGACCGGTACGAACTGCTGGCTCGACTGAACTATATCTACGGTGCCATTCTGCACGACAACACCATGGCCTCCCTGTATGCTGACAGTATGATGCTTGTCATCAAGGAGGACGTGGACGCCTATCCGGAACAGTGGGCGCATTCCCTGTTCTCGAAGGGCGATGCGTTGCTCGGGCTGAAGAACTACGGCGAAGCCTTCGAGTTCTACTATCAGGGCCGCCGGTTCGTGCAGCAGCGGGCCGACAGTTGTGGTATGAGCCAGTTCACGAACCGACTCGCGGGGCTTCGCTACAAACAGGGACGGTATCGTGATGCCGTAGGGTACTACAAGGAAGCGGTCCTCGAACATGGATACTGCACCGACAGAACGGATTTCTACAAGTACTTCGCCGAAGGACAGGGCCAGGTCAACAGCGTAGGTATATGCTATGAGCGCATGAACGTCATGGATACGGCCCTGTACTACTATAACCTGGCATTGAACTTCATCAAGGAACGTGAACCGTTCTTCACCGATCCACGTCACCGTGACTTCATCGAACAGGCGAAGGGCGTCATCTATGGAAATCTTGGTGGCGTCTATCTCCATCTCAAGGACTACGGGAATGCCGAATCGTATCTGAAGGAGGGAATACGCCTGAACGATCGACCCGATCACCCGATACGCGATGCACAGTTGACGAAGGAAAAACTGGCTTCCCTGTTCATCGAAACGGAGCGGTATCGCGAAGCGGACGAATTATTGCGCGATCTGCGCAGGTCGCTCGATACGATACCGAATCGCGAAGCCGAGCTGCGGTGGAGGAAACGGCGATGGATCTACTACGATCGTACAGCACCGAACGGACCACTTGCCTATGCGGCTCTGTTGAACTATCTGCAGTTGAAGGATTCCGTCGATGCCGCACAACGTGAACTGTTCCGGGTCGACTTCGTACCCGAGTTCCGGCTGCTGGATCAGGAGTATCAGGTAGCCCTCCTGAGCAAGGAGGACGAGCAGAAGACCATGTTCCTCTGGGTGGCAATCGTCATCCTGTCCATGTCCATCGTCATCGGTCTTCTCGTATGGTATGACCTGCGCCGATCACGGAAGCACGTCGCCAAGCTGACCAGACTGAACCGGACGATCAGGGAACAGAACATCCAGTTGCACCGGACTCTCGAAGCGCTGGAACAGAGTCAGGAAGACAATACACGGATGATGAAGATCGTGGCCCATGATCTTCGCAGTCCGGTCGGTGGCATCGACATGATCGCCGCCACGCTGCTGCACGAAGGCGGACACACGGACGACCACCGCGGTATGCTGCAGTTGATCCGGACGACGAGTACGGCCACGCTCGAGTTGATCGGGCAGCTCCTGCACGTGCACGGCAAGAAGGAGAATCTGAAGCTGGATCCCGTCAACCTGCACATGCTCCTGCAGTATTGCGTGGACGTTGCGCGCTTCAGGGCGAACGACAAGGGACAGCAGTTGATCCTCGAGACCGTACCGGTGGTGATGATGCTGGATCGCGAGCGGATCTGGCGTGTGCTCAGCAACCTGATAGGCAACGCCATCAAGTTCAGTCCGGACGGCTCCGCCATCACGATACGGATGATGAGTGAGTCGGGTGCGGCGCTGATCGAGGTGGAGGACAACGGCATCGGTATTCCCGACAGCATCAAGGACAGGATCTTCGACATGTTCACCGATGCGAAACGTCCGGGCACGTCTGGTGAGGAATCCTTCGGTCTCGGTCTGGCGATCTCGAAGCAGATCGTCGAGGCCCACGGTGGCAGGTTATGGTTCGAGAGTTCGGTGGACCGGGGAACGGTCTTTCGTGTGCAGCTCCCCGGCCCGATCATGGAGATTTCCTCGACGGCAGAGCATGATGCCTGATCGGCGCATCGGTGTTCACCTTCGTGATTCGTCCATACTACGCACGATGCGTAACGCAGGATGCGCGATGCCCGCATCATCGTCATGCGACAGCGGTACGCCTACCGGCAGATCCACCTGCGCCGTCGCATCTTGAATGGAACGCCATGGAATTCGTAGGTTGTACCGACGTTTCGTTCATGCTGATACGGCTATTGCAATGATGGCACGCACGACATCGATCTACGGAGCGCTCCTGATCCTTCTTGGGACGGGATCGTTCATCGCGACGAAGGCACCGACGGCCCTAATACCGGCGGGCTTCGGTCTGATCTTCCTTCTTCTCGGCGTCATGGCCCGGAAAGAATCGTTGCGGGGTCATGCCATGCATGCGGCCGCAGCCGTGGCGACCTTCGGAATGGTGGCGACGGTGAGCGCCGTGCCGAAGCTCGTCCACCTGCTCTCGGGAACGCCGATGGAGCGGCCTGTGGCCATCTGGACGCAGAGCGTGATGTCCGTCATCTGCCTCACCTACGTGACGCTCGCCGTGCGTTCCTTCATTCGTGCCCGGCGGGCCCGGAACGAAGCCGCCCAATGAACGAATGAACGGCAGATCGTATTTTTACGACCCATCATTCCTGGAATCCTTCATGCTCCGTTACGTTCTCGGACTTTCCGCAGCGGCCATGCTGTCCGCCTCCGTACCATCCACGGCCTGTACGGGCTGCGCCTATGCATTCGCGAATGCCGCCGCGCGCCATATCACCCTTGCCACGACGAGCGTCCTGCTGCCCGCAGGTGAATTCAAGAAGCCGAAGGCGAGCACGAAGAAGTACGACGGCAAGGCCATGGGGGCACTGTGGGTGAATCCGAAGGTATGGCTGCCTGCGACGGAGAAACAGGGAGAACATTCCGACTTCGAACTGGAACACGAGACCGGCAATGCCCAGGTCATCGTCATGTCGTCCAAGGACTTCTATCCGTTCGACCTGTTCATGAAGGGATTCATGGAAGGGATGAAGGAAGTGGCCCCGGACATCGAGCAGGTGTCGACGGAAGATCGTACGGTCAACGGTGCGAAGCTGAAGTTCATTCGTCTGAAGTGCACGATGAATTCCATGCCCATCACCTACTTCGGCTATATCTACAGCGGTGCGCGCGGAAGCGTCCAGGTTCTGGCGACGCTGCCGTCGGAGATCGCCGATGAGCTGTATCCCGATATCGAGAATGCCCTCAACGGCTTAACGGTGAAGTAACATGCTCGTGCGTAACCTTGCGGACTGTGAAGAGTTCATTGCCGGTGACGGGACGATCCTGCGTGAGTTGCTCCATCCCGATAAACAGCCGATCGACCTGCGATACAGTCTTGCCCACGCCATCGTGCCGCCAGGACAGATCTCGCATCTGCACGCGTTGAGAACGTCGGAAGTGTATTACATCATGTCCGGCAACGGTGTGATGGAGATCGACGGCGAGGAACGCGAGGTAGGGCCGGGCGACGCCATCTACATCCCGCCGGATGCCCGGCAGCGGATCCGCAACGCAGGCGACGAGCCCATCGTCTTCATCTGCATCGTGGATCCCGCATGGAAGGTCGAGGATGAAACCATCTTCGACTGACGCGACGTCGGTCTCCGTTTGCGAACGGATACGGTGGTCGGACTGCGACCCGGCCGGCATCATGTATTTCGGCACCTACGTGCGTCTGCACGAGATCGCCGAAACGGAGATGATGCGCGCCTGCGGCTTCCCGTATTCCGCCGAAGGAATGGATGCCCTCGATGCCTGGGTGCTGAGGGTGAACTTCTCCATCGACTTCGTGGCGCCGGTATCGCTCGACGACGAAGTGGTCGTCGACATCTGGATCGGCGAGATCGGCGGTGCTTCGTTCCGTCAGGAATTCGAGGTGAGGATCGCCGGTTCGGACGACGTGGCGGCGCGCGGCCGATGCACGACGGTCACGGTGGACAGGACGACGAGGAAGGCACGTCGTATTCCCGATGCCTTGCGTACTGCACTGATGCGATTGGTACGATCATGAGCAAGAAACTTGCCGAGAAGGTCGAGGAACTGGGTATCGGTACCCATCGCCGCCACATCTTTCTGTGTGCGGATCCCACGAAGCCGAAGTGCTGTGCCCGGGAGGACGGTATCGAGGCCTGGGATTATCTGAAGACGCGGCTGAAGGAACTGGGACTGTCCGAGCCGGGTGGTGTCTATCGTACGAAGGCCAACTGTCTTCGAGTCTGCGTCATGGGGCCTATCGCCGTCGTCCATCCCGACAACGTATGGTATCGGTCCTGTACGCCCGACGTGCTGGAACTGATCATCCAGGAACATCTGATCGGGGGGAACGTCGTCGAGAAGTATCGCATCATGTCGCCGGAGCTGGAATAGACATTCACCGATTCAGGAGCATCATCATGATGGACGTCGCCGATATCCGTAGCTATTGCCTGGCGAAGCCGGGCACGTCCGATGACATGCCCTTCGACGATACCGTCATCGTCGCCCGCGTGCTGGGAAAGATCTTCGCCTTTCTCCCGCTCGACACGATTCCTACCGTCATCGCCCTCAAGTGCGATCCCGAGCGTGCCGTGGAGCTGCGCGAACGATACGACGCCGTACGTCCGGGCTTCCACCTCAACAAGAAACACTGGAACAGTATCACCTGCGACGGCAGCGTTCCCGTACACATGCTCAGGGAGCTGATCGATCATTCGTACGATCTCGTGGCGAAGGGACTGAGCAAGCGCCAGCGCGACGAGCTCGCCGAACTCAGCGAGAGGGAGAGCGGCTGAGCATCGGGTATCGCCGTTTCCGTCGTCGCATCGTTTCCCGTCGACACCGTAGCATCCGTGCGAACGGGGGGATTCGTCTGCCCGTCGTGCCCGGGTATTGCGTGACGATCATACATGAGGTTCCGGATCGCGCCGTTGTTCCGGAAGATCGTTCGGCAGGGGATTGAAGGTCAACGTCGTCATCCGTCGTACGACATAGACTGTGAATACGGAAGAGAACAGCAGGGGGAGCAGCATGCCGTAATTGCCACTGACCTCGAACAGGATGATGGCCCCCGCCAGGGGAGCGCGAAAGGTGCCTGCGACCACGGCACCTGCACAGACGAGAGCGTACAGTCCTGCATTGATGTCCGGGAAGATGAAATGGAGTGACGTCCCGAGACAAAAGCCGAACAGGGCACCCGTCTTCATCGCCGGAGCGAACGTTCCTCCTTCTCCACCGCTACCGAGTGTGATGGCATTCGTCAGGGGCTTCAGAAGTACTGTCAGTGCCGCCATCCAGAGAATGCCGTTGCCTGCGATGGCATTGTTCACGGGTGTATACGTCGTTTCCAGAAGTGCGGGAACGGCCATGAGAGGAATGCCCGCCACGACACCGCCCAGACATGGGCGGAACCACGTCGGCAATGGCGCGAGGGCGCTGCGGGTTCGCCGGAAACACCAGTCGTACGTACGCAGGTAGTAGACGGCGGTCACTGCCGAGAGCAGGCCTGCGATGGCGAGCAGGGGATACTCCGCGAGCGGTACGGAAACGACGTTCGGAGAGCGTAGCAGAGGGTCGTTGCCGAGTACCGTCCGTACGGTCGCCGTCGCCAGGACCGATGAGATGACGATAGGAACGAACGTGCGTGCGCGCAGCTCGCCGGTGATGGCTTCGACGGCGAAGAGGATGCCGCCGAGTGGAGCGTTGAAGATCCCACTGATGGCCGCCGCCGCCCCAGCCGCCCCGAGGATACGGATATGACGTCGGTCCATGGCGCCCAGCCGGGCCAACCCTGATGCGACGGAAGCTCCAAGGACGACTGTGGGCGATTCACGTCCGGCGCCACCGCCGCTTGCGATGGAGATGGACGAGAGGATGATGGCATGGAAGGCATGACGCCAGGTAAGAGGTGCGGACCGTTCGGACAGCGATGCGGCGACGGTATGGAGGCCATGATGGTCGACATCGCGGAAGAACACGGATTTCAGCACACCCACGCAGAGTCCACCGAGGCCGGTGATCAAGGGGATGAGAAGGACCGTGAGATTCGTCGTATGGAAGATGCCGGGTGACAGTGCCTGGAAGCCGCGATCCACGATCTCGAGTACGAGATGGAAGACCACGATGGCGAGGCCTGCCACGCCGCCGACGATAGCCGAGCTGACGATAAGAGCGTCATCGGTCAGGCGATAGAGCGTTGCCCGGTCGATCAGTCGTGAAAGCGCATCGCCGAGTCTCCGAAGGCGAACCTTCACGGAGCGATGACGTGAAGCTCGTCCATCACGGTGCGTTCCGCACGCACGCGAGCTCCGTAGCGTTCGCGATGCAATGCCTGGAGATCGGCGGCGAAGTCGTGCCGGTATCGTTCGTAGTCCGCCGGTGTGTTGCACGAGTATCGTATGCAGTAGGTTTCCGCATCGTCGTCGCGCGGTTCGGTGATGCGATGCATGCGCGCCTCGAGCCACACGCCGGTGTTCAGGACGTCGGGAATGTGGATGTCCTTCATCCACTGCGACCAGTCCGACGAAAGCTCGCGGGGAACGTGAACGGTGACCTGATAGATCGTCATATCGATCTGCCTTTCGTTGTCGCGGGGAGGGAACGGCTCAGCAGGACGAGACCGAACACTGCCGATATCGTACTCCCGACCAGGATGCTGAGTTTCGCCACGTCGAGACTGTGCTGGTCGGTGAAGGCGAGATTGGCCACGAAGAGTGCCATCGTGAAGCCGATGCCGCACAGGAGCGACACGCCGTAGATATGCCGTAGCGTCGTGCTGTCCGGCAGCGTCGCCCAGCCGAACCGCACGGAGAGCCATGCAGCGAGCGATACGCCGATCTGCTTGCCGAGGAAGAGTCCGAGTGCGATGCCGAGCGAGACGGGTGAGAACAGGTTGCCGACCATCGTGGCGTCGATGGCGACGCCGGAATTGGCGAGGGCGAAGACGGGCATGATGACGAAGGAGACGTAGGGTTGCAGTGCATGCTCGATGCGGATGAGAGGGGATTGCACCTGTTCCGACATTTTCTCGAGCTGATGGATGGCATCGGAGTTCGTGGCTTCGTCGCCGCTGTCACGCCTGCGGAACACGTCGTTGACGAGCCCGTGCGCACGGTCGAAGAACGACCTTCTGTCGATGCGCGGGCGCGCGGGAATCGTCAGGGCCAGCACGACGCCGGCGATCGTGGCATGGACGCCGCTGAAGAGAACGAGCAGCCACAGCACGATGCCGAATACGGTATAGAACTTGATGGAGTGGATTCCGATCCTGTTGCCTGCATAGAGAATGCCGGTGACGACAAGGGCCCAGAGCAGCAGTTCGACGTCGAGCGATGCCGAATAGAAGAGGGCGATGACGAGGACGGAGAGAAGGTCGTCGACGATGGCCAGCGCTGCGAGGAAGACTTTCAGCCCCAGTGGCACCCTGTTGCCGAGCAAGGCCAGGATTCCGAGAGCGAAGGCGATGTCCGTCGCTACGGGCACGCCCCATCCTCGTGCAGTGGGTGTACCCGCGTTGAAGGCCAGATAGATGAGGGCAGGGAAGAGCATGCCGAAGACGGCGCCGATCATCGGCAGCAGGGCCTTCTTCAGTGAAGAGAGTTCACCGACGAGCATCTCGCGCTTGATCTCGAGGCCGACGCTCAGGAAGAAGACGACCATGAGGCCGTCGTTCACGAAATGGCCGAGCGTGAAATGGAGATGGAAGCTCCCCAGCATGAATTCCAGGGGCAGGGCCAGCAACGCATGATAGCTGCCGCCGAGCGGCGAGTTGATCCATGCGAGGGCTACGGCGGTGGCGACGAGGATGACGATACCGGCCGAACTCGAGGACCGGAAGAACGCCTGGAATGCCGTGCCGAGCGGAGTGGCGAGGAGTCGGTTCTTCTGTCGTTTCTGCATTCGTTCGTCCTGGTATTCAACTCAATATCTGCTCGCAGTATCGCCGGTAGTCCGATGGTGGCAGCATGGCCACGGCGTGATGGTACTCTTCCGTCGTGATGAAGCCCCGATACAGGGCCACTTCCTCGAGGCAGCCGATCTTCGTTCCCTGACGCTTCTCGATGGCATGGATGAAGGTGCCCGCCTCGATGAGGCTTTCCGGCGTTCCCGTATCGAGCCAGGCGATGCCGCGGCCGAGTGGTACGACGTGGAGATCGTTGCGTTCGAGGTAGATCCTGTGGACGTCGGTGATTTCGAGCTCGCCGCGCTCGCTGGGCTTCAGGGAAGCGGCGACGTCGCACACACCGGCATTGTAGACGTAGAGTCCGGGAATGGCCATCGACGAGCGGGGCTTCGCGGGTTTCTCCTCGATGGAGAGGACACGGCCGTCGGCTCCCATTTCCACGACGCCGTAGCGCTGCGGATCCTGTACGCGATAGCCGAAGATCGTGGCGCCGGACGTATTGCGCAGGGCGGTGCGGAGGAAGTCGAGCTTGCCGTAGAAGAGGTTGTCGCCGAGGATCAGACAGACCTGGTCGTCGCCGATGAAGTCGCGTCCGATGACGAGCGCTTCGGCGATGCCGCGGGGTGCGTCCTGCGTAGCGTAGGAGATGGAGATACCGAGCCGTTTGCCGTCCCCGAGCAGCCGCTCGAAGGCCGGAATGTCCTGTGGTGTGGAGATCAGCAGGACGTCACGGATACCCGCCATCATCAGTGTGGACAGCGGATAGTAGATCATCGGCTTGTCGTAGACGGGCTGCAACTGCTTGCTGAAGGCAGCCGTCATCGGATACAGTCGTGTGCCGCTGCCACCGGCCAGCACGATACCTTTCGTTGTCGGAGTCATCGTGCAATCTATCAAATGCTGGGCTTAGTCTCCTTCTCCGGACGGTTCGGCGTCGTCGTGGGCGGACAGCAGGTCGATGCCTTCGGCATTGATCGAGCGATGTCGTACGAGCTTCGCCTGGGCGAGGAAGATCACGTTCTCGGCGATGTTCGTGGCATGGTCGGCCATGCGTTCGATGTCGTAGAGGGTCACGAGAAGATGTGCACCGGCCTCGATGTTGGCGGGGTCGTTCTTCATCATGTCCACGAGGTCGCGTTGCAGTGCTTCGTAGAGGTTGTCGACCGTCGTATCCGTCGGCAGGATGTGTGCCGCGAGTTCGGGGTCGTTGTTGATGAAGGCGTCGAGGCTCGACTTCAGCATCCTGTAGGTGGCGGCGCAGATACGGTCGAAGCCGATACCTGAGGCCAGGGGAACGGTGGCGGGTACGCGGATGACCATCGTGGCGATGTTGTGCGCCATGTCGCCGATGCGTTCGAGTTCGTTGTTGATCTTCACGGCGGCCAGCAGCAGGCGGAGGTCGCTCGCCACGGGCTGGTTCAGGGCGAAGATGCGCTGGCACTGCTTGTCGATCTTGAGGTCGAGCTTGTCCACCTTGTCATCGCGCTCGGCGACGATCTTGGCCAACTCGGCATTGCCTTCGTTGAGGGCACGGAAGGAAAACTCGGCCTGTTCCTCCACGAGGGAACCCATGCGGATGAGGCGAGTGCGCAGCTTGTCGAGGTCTTCTTCGAACGTCTTGTTCATGGTCTTAGCCGAAACGGCCGGTAATGTAGTCTTCGGTTTCTTTCTTCGACGGACTCGTGAAGATGGTACGCGTACGATCGAACTCGATGAGACGTCCCATGAGGAAAAATCCTGTGTAGTCACTGACCCGTGCAGCCTGCTGCATGTTGTGGGTGACGAGGACGATGGTATAGGTGTTCTTGAGTTCGGTGATGAGTTCTTCGACCTTGCCGGTGGAGATGGGATCGAGTGCCGAACAGGGTTCGTCCATCAGCAGGATTTCCGGGTTGACGGCGATGGCGCGTGCGATGCACAGACGCTGCTGCTGTCCGCCCGAAAGACCGAGGGCCGTGTTATGCAGGCGATCCTTCACTTCCTCCCACAGCGCCGCCTTGCGCAGGCACGACTCCACGACTCCGTCCATCTCGCTCTTGCTCTTCTTCTCCGTGAGCGTGAGGCCGTAGGTGATGTTCTCGTAGATGGACTTGGGGAACGGAATCGACTTCTGGAACACCATGCCGATACGCCGCCGCAACGTGACGACGTCGACGTCCTTCGCATAGACGTCCGTGCCATCGACTTCCATCCTGCCGCCGATGCGGACACCGTCGATGAGGTCGTTCATGCGGTTGATCGAACGCAGGAAGGTGGACTTGCCGCAGCCGGACGGGCCGATGAAGGCCGTCACGCGGTGGTCGTACATTTCGATGTTGATGTCGAAGAGGGCCTGCTTCGGTCCATAGTGAACCGAGAAGTCCTGCGTTCGAGCCTTTGTAAGAAGATCCTTGGCCATGATGTTCTCGTTGTATCCGGTTGCGCGGTGCTCAGGAAGCGCGGCGCAGCCGTGACCTGATGAAGATGGCGGTGAAGTTCAGAAGGAACGTGAGTCCGAGCAGCACCAGCGTGGTGGCATACTGCAGGGGCATCGTGAGGTCGACGTTGGGCGACTGCGTACTGAGGACGAACAAGTGGTATCCAAGGTGCATGAACTTGTCCGTGACCGACGACGGCAGCACTTCCGATGAATACGTCACACCCACGAAGAGGATGGCGGCGACTTCGCCCGCACCGCGTCCGACGGCCAGGATGGAACCCGTGAGGATACCCGTGACGGAGTTGGGCAGCACGACGCGCGTGATGGTCTGCCAGCGTGTGGCGCCCAGGGCGAGGCTAGCCTCGCGCAGTTCGCGGGGAACGGCCTTGAGCGCTTCCTCCACGGAGACGATGACGACGGGCAGCGTGAGGACTGCGAGCGTGGCAGCCGACCACAGCAGGGAGCCGTCGCCGAAGGCCGACGATCCCGTCATGCCGTCGAGCCCCTTGCCGATGAACTGGACGAAGAAGCCGACGCCGAAGAGGCCGAAGACGATGGACGGTACGCCGGCGAGCGTGTTGACGGCGAAGCGTACGCTGCGGGCGAAGAACGACGTCTGCTTGGCGTATTCGGTCAGGTAGATGGCCGTGGCCGTGCCGATGGGTACGCCCAGGATCGTCATGAGCAGCACGAGGAGCGTTGTGCCTGCCAGTGCAGGCCAGATACCACCTTCGGTGTTGTTGTTGCGTGGGAATTCGGAGAGGAAGGACCAACTGATGTGCGGTGCGCCTTCCACGACGAAGATGCCCAGCATGCCGAGGATGATGCCGATGATGGCCACCACGGCCGTGAGGGCGACGAGGATGGAGAAGGCACCGAGGATGCGCTTCGGCAGGGGCATGTGTCCGGAGAGATTCATCGCGTCTTACTTCCCCTGGAACCGTTTGATGAATCGCTGCTTGACGTAGAGCTCGGTGATGGCGTTGAGACCGAAGCTGAAGATGAAGAGCATCACGCCGAGCAGGAAGAGGATACCGTAGTGTTCGGATCCCCATACGACTTCACCCATTTCGGAGCCGATGGTGGCGGCCACGGTGCGGGCTCCCTGGACGATGCTCCACGACGATGCGGGAGCGTTGCCGGTGGCCATGATGGCGATCATCGTCTCACCGAAGGCACGCCCGATGCCGAGCAGCACCGCTGCGAAGACGCCGGGCGCCGCGGCCGGAAGCATCACGCGATAGGCCGTCTGCCATTCCGTGGAACCGAGGGCCAGCGATGCGGCACGCAGCGATTGCGGAACGGCGGAGAGCGAGTCCTCGGCGATGGTGAAGACGATGGGAATCACGGCCAGAGAAAGGCCGATACCACCGACGAGGGCGTTGAGCCGCATGTCCGTACCGAGAACGTCCTGCACGAAGCTGGCGACGGTGAACATGCAGAAGAAGCCGATGACGACGGACGGGAAGCCGGCGAGCAGTTCGATGGTGGGCTTGATGATTTCGCGCACGCGGCGCTTCGCGAAGAAGGCCGAGTAGATGGCGGCGAGGATGCCGAGAGGTGCGCCGATCAGGATGGCGATGAACGTCGTCTTGGCCGTACCGATGAGGAGCGGTAGGATGCCGAACTTCGGCTGGTCGCCACCCACGGGTTGCCAGGCCGCGTCCATGAGCTTCTGCCAGAGACTCTTCGGTTCCGGTCCAGCTGCAGGTTCGGCTGCGGGCTTCGTCGGCGTGGGTCGGGACGTCGTGGCGACGTCATGGGAGGCGGGCGGTTCGGCCGCGACCGACGGTTTGGCCCGATGGGGCGTGGGTTCCGCCATCACGGCATCGGGGTTGTAGACTTCCGGGGAATCCTCGTCGACGGCGGCTGCGATCTGCGGCGCGGGCCTGGCCGTGACCGGTGCACCTTCCTCACCGTCGAGCGGATTGTAGATCTCCGGTTCGTCGAGGTTGGCACGCTCTTCGGCCGTCATGACGTCCGGATTGTAGAGCTCCGGCTTCAGGTCCGTGTCGGCGTCCGTGACGGCGGTGTTCACCGGTGCTTCGTGCTTCGCGGTGAAAAGGGTGGCCGCTTCGCGGAACACGAAGATGAAGATCAGGAAGATGACGAGGATCGAGAAGGAAGCGATGATGCGGATGGACCACTCCGCGATCCGTTCACCGGGATGCTTGTGTGTCGACCGGAATGGATTCATCAGAACTTCTTGATAGGATAGTAGCCAACGTCCTTCACGACCTTCTGTCCTGCCGGGCTGATGACCCAGTCGATGAACGCCTTCTCCGTACCCTTCGGACGCTCGTTGAGGTAGAAGTAGAGGAAGCGGGAGATAGGATATTCACCGGACAGGATGGACGCCTCGGTGGGCGTGACGTAGGCCGAGCCCTTTTCCTTCGCGACGCCCAGGGGACGTACGTTGGCGGCATAGGCGGCGCCACCGAAGCCGATGGCGTTGGGGTCCTTCGACACGGCGTTGATGAGGGCGGCCGTACCGGCCATGTGCTGGGCTTCGGCCGCGAAGTCCTGCTTGAGCAGGACGTGCTCCTTGAAGAACTCGTACGTGCCGGAGTTGTTCTCGCGGCTGTAGAGGATGATGGGCTTGTCGGCTCCGCCCACGTCCTTCCAGTTACGTACCTGGCCGGTGAAGATCAGGCGGATCTGTTCGATCGTGAGCTGCTTCACGGAATTGTTCTTGTGGACGTAGACGGCCAGGCCATCCCGCGCGACGCGCACTTCCATGCCGCGGTACTGATACTTCTCCTTGAGCTGACGTACTTCGGCTGGCTTGATGGGGCGGGAGGACGAGCAGATGTCCGTGGTGCCGTTGATGAGGGCGGCGATGCCGGTGCCCGAGCCACCTCCGGTGACCTGGAATTCGAGGCCCTTCTTGTTCGGATAGAGTTCCGTCCAGCGCTGGACGAGGATGACCATCGTATCGGAGCCCTTGATGGTGATGCGCTCGGGCGCGGATGCTGCGACGAAGGTCGGCAGGATCATCAGAAGAACGACCGGAGCGAACCGGCGAAGGGCGTCGAACATGGAGCTATCCGCACGATGAATCAAAATCGGGGCGCAATTTACACAGTGCTTCCACCACGGTCGACCGGTGGAACCACTCTGTTACCTTTTGATAATACTGTCCGCCACGTCATGATACGGGCGGGCAATATGGTGCGTAACATTCGTAATACCAACACCATACGAATGGGGCGGCTTGCGCCGCACCGTGCTCAGATCCCCAGTTCCATGTTGAAGCGGCCGAAGTAGAAGGCCGACTTCACGTCGGTCGCGAGGACTTCGCGGTCTCCCCGGCCGAGCTCGATCTGCATCTTCACGCGGTGCTTGTTGAGGTAGTAGCCGAGGTTGAGGGAGGTCGTCTGGTCCGTGAATCCTTCCGGCAGCATCTTGAGGTCGTCATCCGGTACGACGCGGGCGAAACGCGTCCCGACTTCGAACATGAAGGGGAAGCAGTAGGTGACCTGGGCCAGCATGCCATGCCCGACGAAGACGGCGGCGACCTTGCCGTCGCTGGAACGCGTCAGGGGATCGTCGGAACGACGGCGGGCGTATTCACAATAGACGGCTAGGCCGGAATACTTCAGGAGTGCGTCGGCATAGAGGGTTTGGGCAGTACGCTGTTCGTAGAGCTTGGCACCGAGTGAGCCTCGCGTCCGCGTCTGGTTTTCGTTGTGCTGGAAGGACAGACCGACGCTGACCTTGGGCGCAGGCTCGCGGAGGAGATCGCCTTCGAAGTAGTCGCCGCCCTTGAGGAAGGAGCCGAAGGGCAGGATCTCCGCACGTCCGGTATAGGCCAGTCCGCCACCGGGGATGGCCGGCTGGTTACGTCCATCGCCGCTGCTGATGGCCCCGCGGAGGTTGACGATGACGTCGCCGTCGACAGGGCGCCAGAAGCCCTGGAAGCCGAAGTCACGGTCGAGTGTGAATGCCGAATTCACGATGGAGCGGTCAGGGAACTGGATATCCGCGGACGAGATCACGCGCTGGCGGTTGCCGGGCAGCTTCGTCTGGCCGAAGGAGACCTGGAGTCTAGGGGAGAAATTCCAGAAGATCATGGCGTCGCGCACGATGTTCGGGAATTGCGTATCCGTATAGTCGAGGTCGCCCCGGGCGAAGGACAGTTGGAGGTTGAAGGTCAGGCGCGGGTCCACCAGGTGGCCGCCGAAGCGGATGCGGAGGCGCCGGACGGCCCAGTCCGTCGAGGCGAAGGAAAGGTCGTCGACACTCTTCGTCGTGACCGTGGCCGTGTTCTGCATGCGGAACCGCATCATGACCTTGCTCGAGCTGTCGGCCGTGGCGAAGGAAATGCCGTCGGTGTTGAAGTCGAAACTGGAGTGAGACGACGTCGTCGCCTGTGCGGATGCGGTCCGGGGCATGAGCAGAATGGCGGCTGCCACGAGCGACAGCGTACCGAGCGCCGTTACCGAGCGCAGGAAGAGTGTGGCCATTGGTGATGGGCGAGGTTGTGATGAACTTCCACGATGCGGCGCGAAACTACTCACGGACGGGGCTTTCGTCCTATTTTCGCGGCCATGAAACGCATTGCAGTGTTCACCAGCGGGGGCGACGCCCCCGGCATGAACGCCCATGTTCGTGCCGTCGAGCGGACGGCACAGAAGCGAGGGCTGGAAGTCATCGGAATCATCGGCGGTTATGCAGGTATGATCGCCGGACATATGGAAGTGCTGGACCGTATCCGTACCGCCAATATCCTGGATCGGGGTGGCACCGTACTGAAGACCAGCCGTTGTCCCGAATTCCACGAACCGGAAGGCCGTACGAAGGCTGCCGAACAGCTCGCGAAGCACGGCATCGACGGAGTCGTGGCCTGCGGTGGCGACGGTACGTTCCATGGCGCCCATTCCCTCTATGCCGAACACGGCATTCCCATCGTGGGCACCCCGGGTACCATCGATAACGACCTGTCGGGAACGGACTTCACGATCGGCTACGATACGGCTATCAATACGGCAGCCCAAGCCATCGACAAGATCCGCGACACAGCGGACAGCCATGGCCGGCTGTTCTTCGTCGAAGTGATGGGACGTCATGCAGGCTTCATCGCCATGGACGTGGGCGTGGCCTGCGGCGCGGAATTCATCGCCGTGCCGGAGACGCTGACGGACATCGAGGTGCTCTATCAACGCATCATGGCCCAGGGACTCGACAAGCGGACGGTCGTCATCGTCGGCGAAGGCGACGAGTCGGGTGGCGCCATGCAACTCTCGAAGAAGATCGAGGAACGCTACGAAATCTCGTCCAAGGTCTCCATCCTCGGACACGTCCAGCGTGGTGGTGCGCCTACCGTGCGTGACCGCGTTCTGGCCGCCCGCCTCGGCGCCGCGGCGGTGGACGCATTGCTCGACGGCGTCACGGACGTGATGATCGGCGAAATGAACGGTCAGGTATCACACGTTCCGCTCGAGCGGACGTGGGTGACCCGTAAACCCGTACCTTCATATCTTATCGATCTCGCAACATTGCTCGTATAGGTCAACAGCATGCAACCTTCATTTCTTACCGTCGTGCAGATGTTCCAGCTCGAGGGCATGGTCGCCCTCGGAAAGATGTTGAACCCTGCCACGAACCAGATCACGAAGAACCTCGATCATGCCAAGTACGTGATCGACATCCTCGATATCCTGGCCGAAAAGACGTCGGGCAACCTTACCGATGACGAGAAGAAGTTCCTCGATCATACGGTGAGCACCCTCAAGCTCAACTTCCTCGAAGAATCGAAGAGCAACGTGCTTCCGTCCCCATCGGGAACAGCCTGATGCGTCGTTTCGCCCTCCTCGCCTTCACGCTGCGTCCGGACGCCGTCGCGTGGGCACTCCATACGGCCAACCGCCTTCTCGACGAAGGAGTGGAAGTATACATCGACGAGTCCCTCGCCGCCGTCTTTCCTCCCGAAACGACGTCGCGATGTGAAATCGTGTCGCCGCTCGAATTCGAGAAGTTCTCGGACATGGTGATCTCGTTCGGAGGCGATGGTACGCTGCTGGCCGCTGCCCGGCTGCTCATTGGTTCGGACGTGCCGATCATGGGCGTGAACGTCGGCAAGCTGGGCTTCCTGGCGGAATTTCCGGTATCGGCGCTCGATGAAGCCATCATGGACGTCATCAAGGGCAACTACCGGATCGTCGACCGGACGACGCTGCAGACGAGGGTGAACGGCAAGGACGTCCATGCACTCAATGAAATCCTCGTCGAGAAGGCATCGTCATCGAAGATGATCTCGATACGTGCCTTCGTCAACGAACATCACGTCGCCGACTATCGTGCCGATGGCGTCATCGTCACGACGCCGACGGGGTCGACGGCCTATTCGCTGTCCGCGGGCGGGCCTATCATCGCTCCATCGGCACGGGCCTTCTGCCTGACTCCGGTCTCTCCTCATACCCTCACACTGAGGCCGCTCATCGTCCAGGACACGAGCGAGATCCGCTTCGAGCTGCCGTTCGACGGTATGGAAGCCAATCTCGTGGCCGACGGACAGATCATCACGACGGTGACGAAGGGAGACGTGGTGACGATCACCAAGAGCGATCATCTCGTCAAGCTCGTCAAGCGCGCGGACAGTACCTACTACGATCTCCTGCGCGAGAAGCTGCTGTGGTCGGCCGACGCGACACGGAAATAAGCATCGCGGAGATCCCATCATGAAGCGAGAGTTGACGTTTGTCCAGGCGACGGCGATCAACATGATCGACATGGTCGGTATCGGACCGTTCATCACGACGGCAGCCGTAGCCGCTACCATGGGCTTCGGTCCGTATGCGCTGCTGGCATGGGTCGTGGGAATGGTCCTGGCCTTCGTCGATGCGGCGATCTGGAGCGAGCTCGGTGCGAAGATGCCTCTGGCCGGGGGCTCCTATGCCTTCCTGAAGGAGTCGTACGGTGCGCAGTCATGGGGCCGCCTCATGGCCTTCCTGTTCGTCTGGCAGACGATCTTCCAGGCACCTCTCGTCGTGACGTCGGCAGCTCTGGGATTCTCGAAGTATCTCGGCTTCGTCGTCCATCTCGATCCGCTCGGCTCGCGCCTTGCAGGCGCTGCCCTTGTCGTGGCGATGGTTGTTCTTCTCTATCGACGCATCGGTGCGGTGGGACGTATCTCCGTCGTACTGTGGGGCGCTGTCATCCTTACCCTGCTCGGTATCGTCGTGAGTGGAGCGACGCATGCGTCGACCGATGTGGTGACGCAGTTCTTCAGCACACCGACGGGGGAGTGGCCCGATCTGCAGTTGCCCTTGCTCGGAGCCGCGACGATCGGAACGGTCTATTCCTATCTGGGATACTACAACGTCTGTCATCTCGGTGGCGAAGTGCGCAATCCCGAACGCACGATTCCGCGCAGCATGTTCGTGTCCGTCGCCGGTATCGCCATCCTCTATCTCTGCATGCAGGCAGCCATCTATGCCGTCATGCCGGTGGCCGACGTCGCTGCATCGCCCTTCATCGTGAGCACGTTCTTCGAACGGATCTACGGTCCGGTCGTCGCCAACATCGCCACATGTCTCGTCCTCGTCGTCGCCCTGTCGTCGCTCTTCAGCGTGATGCTCGGTTATACGCGCATACCGTATGCCGCGGCGAAGGACGGACTCTTCTTTCGCATCTTCGCGCGGGAGCATCCGACGATGGAGTTCCCGCACGTCTCGCTCCTCGTGCTGGGCGGTATGGGTATCCTTTTCTCGCTGACGCTCACGCTGGACGATGCCATCAAATCCATCATCACCATGCGTGTGTTCACGCAGTTCATCGCACAGGCCGTCGGACTCATGGTCCTGCGGAAACGCGTCGGTGCTGCGGCGATGCCGTGGCGCATGTGGCTCTATCCCGTACCCGTTCTGCTGGTCATCGCAGGATGGCTGGCCATCTTCTTCTCGGCGAAGCCCGTCGTCGTCGGTGGTTCGCCATATCCGCTCGCCCAGATCGCCGGAGTCGTGACGCCGATGATCGGCTGCGTCGTCTACTACTTCTTCCTTCATCGAAGGACACCTGCATGATGCGTTCGCTCCTGTGTTCGCTGTTCGTCCTGTGCTCCGTGCCATCGTTCGCACAGAGAGTGCTGATCGTGACCGCCCATCCCGACGACGAATCGGGCTGCGCCGCGACCGTCTACAAGATCTCGAAGGAACTCGGCGGTACGGTGGACCTCGCCGTGATCACCAATGGCGAAGCCGGCTACAAGTACGCCTCGCTGGCTGGCGCCGTCTACGGGTTCGATCTCACCAACGAAGAGGTCGGCCGCAGGGAGCTGCCATCCATCCGCAAACGCGAATTGATGGCGGGCGGGAAGTGGATCGGTATCAGGAACTATTTCTTCTTCGATCAGACGGACAACCACTATACGCTCGATGCCGATACGGTGCTGAAGCAGGTATGGGACGTGGAGTGGGTCAAGCATCGTCTGACGGAGATCATGATCGAAGGTGGATACGACTTCATCTTCACGATGCTGCCGACCGACGAAACGCATGGTCACCACAAGGCCGCGGGAATCATCGCCCTGCAGACGCTGTCCGACCTGCGTATCCGGTCGCGTCGGCCCGTCATCCTCGGAATGGGTGGCGGACGGAAGGACGCTGCGAAGCCCTACACGGAGTTCACAGGCTATCCCGTCACGAAGGTCGACCCGGGCGTACCTGTATTCGAATTCGACAAGCTCCAGAAGTTCGGATACAACGGCAAGCTCGACTACCGCATTCCCGTGAACTGGCTCATCTCCGAGCACAAGAGCCAGGGAGTGATGCAGACCTACATGAACATGGGAGAGAAGGAATACTTCTACTTCTTCGCGATGAATTCGCCGGACGAGGTCGAACGGGTGAAGACGCTCTTCGACCGTCTGAACGCACCATCGAACGGATCGAAAGGGAATCGTCCATGATCGCATTCGAAGGCCTGATCCACGACGTCCATGCACGGCGTTCGTTCGCCGGAAGAATCACGGTCGATGACGGACGTATCGTCTCCATCGTCGAAGACCCTGCGGCCGATACGTCGCGTTCGATCCTGCCGGGCTTCGTCGATGCCCACGTCCATATCGAATCGTCGATGCTCATACCGTCCGAGTTCGCCCGTCTTGCCGTCGTGCACGGCACCGTGGCCACGGTGAGCGATCCGCACGAGATCGGCAACGTCAACGGCATCGAAGGCGTCCGCTATATGCTCGACAACGCTTCGCGCGTGCCCTTCACCATCGCCTTCGGTGCACCGTCCTGCGTTCCGGCCACGTCCTTCGAGACGGCAGGAGCGGAGATCACGGCCGACGATATCCGGACGTTGTTCGCGGACGAACGTGTACGCTATCTCAGCGAGATGATGAACTTCCCCGGCGTCCTTCACGAGGATCCCGTCGTGATGGAGAAACTGCGCGTCGCACGGGAGCATGGACGCGTCATCGACGGTCATGCTCCGGGCCTGCGCGGTGACGATGCTCGCCGCTATGCATCGCATGGAATATCGACCGACCACGAGTGCTTCACGCTCGACGAAGCGCTGGACAAGGTGGCAGCGGGAATGAAGATCATCATCCGTGAAGGGTCTGCCGCCAGGAACTACGACGCCCTGCATCCGCTCCTCGGCCGATATCCCGAGCGCTGCATGTTCTGCAGCGACGACAAGCATCCCGATTCCCTCGTGGAAGGACATATCGACGAGCTCGTTCGGCGCTCCCTGGCGCTCGGATATGAACTCTACGACGTCCTGCGCGCGGCGAGCGTCAATCCCGTCGAGCACTACGGTCTTCCCGTCGGCCTGTTGCGCGAAGGGGATCCGGCCGATTTCATCGTCGTCGACGACGTGACGAAGCTGACGATTCTCGAAACGTGGATCCGTGGTACATGCGTCGCCTCGAACGGCTCCACGCGCATTCTGCGTGTGGAGGAAGGCACGATCAACAAGTTCGGTGCGGGCCGGATCGACGCCGGTGCCTTGCGGCTGCCCGCCACGACGGACCGTGTGCGTGTGATCGAAGCCCTGGACGGACAACTCGTCACGAACGAAGTCCATGCCTCGGCCATTCTCGAGGACGGTGCGCTGCGCTCCGATCCTTCCACGGACGTGCTGAAGATCGTCGTCGTCAATCGCTATACCGACGCGAAACCCGCCGTGGCCTTCATCCGGAACATCGGCCTGACGCACGGGGCGTTGGCCAGCAGCGTGGCCCACGATTCGCACAACGTCGTCGCCGTCGGTGTCGACGATGCCGATATCGCCGCGGCCGTCAATGCCGTGATCGACGCACGCGGCGGCGTCAGCGTCCATGCCGACGGTCGTACGGACGTCCTGCCGCTGCCCGTCGCAGGCCTCATGAGCGCTGCCGACGGGTACGAGGTGGCTGCCGCCTATGCCGCCCTGGACGGGCGGGTGAAGAGGGAACTCGGCACGGGGCTGCGTGCTCCGTTCATGACGTTGTCCTTCATGGCGCTGCTCGTCATACCGGCTCTGAAGCTCAGCGACAGGGGCCTCTTCGACGGTTCCGCATTCGCATTCGTCGATGTGAGGCTGGACGGATAGTATTTTTGCAGTGACGCCCCGACCCTACCACCAATGCCGAACGCCAGGTACGCTCCATGCTGCTGAATCTCCTGCACGATGCCTCCATACTCCGTCTTATCCAGATCGCCATCCAGGAAGATGTCGGTCCGGGAGATATCACGACGGAAACCATCATCCCTCGTGACAACACGGCGTCGGCGAGATTCCTGATGAAGCAGGATGGCATCATCTGCGGACTGCCCCTCGTTCCGCTGATCTTCCGCGAATTCTCGCCCGATGTGTCGATCGACATGAAGGTGCGGGAAGGTGATCACGTTCCGTCGGGTACGGTGCTCGCCACGGTGGAAGGACCGGCCTTCGCCCTGCTCGCAGGAGAGCGTACGGCGCTGAACTTCATCCAGCGCATGAGCGGTGTGGCAACGAAGTCGTGGGAATATGTCCAGGCCATCGCCGGGACACATGCTCGCGTGCTCGATACGCGCAAGACCATTCCGGGATGGAGGCTGCTCGACAAGTATGCCACGTCCGTGGGGGGCGCGATGAATCATCGCATCGGTCTGTTCGACATGGTGATGATCAAGGACAATCACATCACCGCAGCCGGAGGCATACGCGAGGCCGTGGAACGCTGCCTCGGCGAACTCGAAGGGCGCGCACCGGTCAGGATCGAAGTGGAGGCGAGGACGCTGCATGACGTGGAAGAGGTCATTTCATGCCCCGGTGTCCATCGTATCATGTTCGACAACTTCACGCCCCAGCTCGTACGCGAGGGAGTGCGCATCGTGAACGGCCGTATGGAAACGGAGGCCAGCGGCGGCATCACCTATGACAACATCCGGGCATATGCGGAGGCTGGCGTCGATTTCATCAGTATCGGTGCCATCACGCACAGTGCCGTCGCCCTGGATATCTCCATGAAGCTCTTCGTTCCGAAGCAGGGTTGATCGGCGGCGGGAGGTCATGCCTGCCCGCCTTGCTCCGATTGTTCCGTAAGGATGCTCTGCGCCATTTCCAGCACGCGATCGCGCAGATATTCCGGCTTGATGACACGCATCCTGTCTCCGAAGCCGAGAATCCAGTAGACGGTCGTATCGTCCACACGGATACGCATCTGCATCGTATGCTCGCCGTTGGGGTGCGTGCTCACGCGCTGCGTGGGATGCACGGCGATGACGCTGAAGTAGCGGGCGAGATCGTCATCGATGGCGATCGTCACCTCGATCTCCTCCGATGCAGGAGTCGTCGATTCCAGAACGACGGGATTCAACGAGAACAGGATGGGTACCTGACCGTCCAGGATGTAGGTGTTGCGCCTGCGGTCATATGCTATCGGAACATGGAGAACGTTGATCAGATAGTCGATATCTCTCGCAACCGTACGCCTGCTCACTTCCAGAACATCAGCCATGATACCGGCCGTGACGCGATCGCCATTGACCAATCGGGCTAGGATACTCTGGATGCGATATAGTGTAGGACGGTGAGCTGTTTTCATGAGCAGGGACGGTAGCACTTCGCGTATGAACCGCGATGCTACGTCGCTCACTATGCCATATACTGTCATAGTCTCCTGCACGATGGAAATTTCGTTGCAGTAACACGTGATGACGGCAATGGAAATGTGACCAGGCCTCGTCCTGCGATTCCCTGCGTATCCGTTGCAGAACGATGAAGCCCTCTTTCGTGAGCGGGATTGTAGCACTTCGCGTATGGACTGCGATGCTACGGCGCTCACTATGCCATCTACTGTCATAGTCTCCCGCACGGTGAAAATTTCGTTGCGGTGGACATGATGTGACGAAGGCGGAATGCGGTACCGGTCGGTGCTACAGCTCCCTGCGCAGTCGCGCCACGGGTATGCGCAACTGTTCCCTGTACTTCGCAACCGTGCGCCGTGCGACGTTGTAACCGAGCTTCTTGAGATCCTTCGCCAGCTTGTCGTCGCTCAGCGGCTTGCCCTTCGCCTCGGCATCGATCAGGTCCTTGATCTTCTGCTTGATGATGCGCGTCGAGACTTCCTCTCCATCATCCGTGGTGAGGCTTTCGCTGAAGAAGTACTTGAGATCGAACGTGCCGAATTCCGTGAGCACGTACTTGCTGTTCACGATGCGGCAAATCGTGGAGATGTCCATGCCCGCCACTTCGGCCACGTCACGATAGATGAGCGGTCTGAGGGCGTGCGGTCCGAGACGGAAGAAATCCTTCTGCAGACCGACGATGGCCGTCATCACGCGCAACATCGTGCTTTTGCGCTGGCGGATGGCCTGTATGAGGAACTTCGCGTCCTCATACTTCTTTCTGAGCCATTCCCGCGTTTCCTTGTTGAACTGCTTGTAGCGCGCTTCCTTCTTCAGGCGTTCGTATGCTGCGCTGACGCGCAGGGTAGGAAGACGCGAGTCGTTGACCGTCACGAAGAAGTCGTCGTTCTCCTCGTCGCGCTCGATGATGAAATCGGGAACGACCGTATTCATCTCCGGACCGAACGTACCGGCGCCTGGCTTCGGATTGAGTTTACGAATGACTTCGAGAGCCTCGCGAAGGTAGTCTTCCGTTACACCGAGCTGACGCTCGATGACGTGATAGTGCTTCATCGCGAAGGCATCGTACGTGGTGGCGAGCACGGCGATGGCAAGTTTTTGTGCTGCGTTCGGACGCGGTACGGCGCGGAGCTGGGCCAGCAGGCATTCCTGGATGGTGCGCGATGCCACACCCGGAGGGTCGAGCGACTGGATGCGCTTGAGCATCGACTCGGACTGGCGGGCCGACAGAGGCTGCAGCGTATGGTCGACGCCATCGATGATCGCACTGTCCATGTCCGACATCATCGTCCCGAGCAGGGCGGGTGCCTGCAGGGCGAGGTTGTGTTCGGCGATCGAGGCATTCACTTCGTCGACCATCTCGGAGAGATCGCGACGGAGATAGCCGTCGGTGTCCACGTTGCCGACGATGTACTCTCCGAGCAGTCGTTCCTCGATGCTGATCGGCAGGAAGCGGAGCTGTTCGATGAGGTCTTCTTCGAACGACGTTTCGTTGCGGAACTGGAATCCCTCACCATCGTCTTCCTCGTCACCCGTACGTCCGTCGGACGAACGTCCGGCCGACGGGTCCTCGCCCCAGATCAGCTTGTAGAACTCGAAGGCGTCCTTCGGATCGTAGTCTTCGGCCGACACCTGATCGGTGGATTCGTTCGTCGAGTCGATGATGGGTGCGGGTTCCGACATCATGGGTGCGGTACCGGGGTCCAGTTCGGGCTCGGATGGGGAATCGGGCGATCGTTCGCCGGCTTCGTCGGCCAGCGCTTCCTCGAGCATGGGATTGTTCTCCATCTCGGCGCGGACGTGCTGTTCCAGTTGCAATGTCGGCAGTTGAAGGAGCTTGAGGTACTGTATCTGCTGCGGCGTGAGGGTCTGCTGCAGTGATGCAGTGAGGTTCATACCAAGTTTCATGCTGTGTCCTCTTCGTCACGAGCCATCGTCAGCAGCCGTTCGTAGAGCTCTTCGCCGTATGCGCGGACGAGAGCGTCCTTGAGGGCGACGATGAGGGGCAGACCGATGCGTTCACCGAGGTCGCGGCCAGGCTGGCATTCGTCGAACTGCTCGTAGTGCAGATAGGGGCCGCCGAAGTTGGCGACGCGGATGGGAAAGAGGTGGCACGAGAGCGGTTTGCGGAAGGACGTTTCCTTGTTCAGCCATGCGCGTTCGATGGCGCACTTGGCCACGCCGTCCTCGTGATAGACGAAGACGCAGTCCTTGTCATCGATGCATACGGTCGCGTACGACCCTGCATGCCCTTCGATGGGACCCCTTTCCTTCAGGATGGCGCGCGAGCGCTCGGAAAGGTAGGGAAGGGCCTGGTCGATCACCGCATACATATCGTCGACTTCGCCATCGGCGACCGGCGCACCGGCGCCACCGGGAAGCGTGCAGCACGCGCCCTTGCACTGCTTGAGATCACAAGCGAACGACGAATGGAGGATGGCTTCGTCGATGAGGAGATGGTCGAGGAGAATCATGCCGTGCAAAAAATAGCACGGATTTTGCTAATGGAAACCAAACGAAAGAATGGAATTGGTATCGTTCAGTCTTTCTCTATGAAATAGGGGGACAATGACGCCCGACAATCTGCTGAACATTCAGTTGAAAAGTAAGGGCCTGCGAGCAGTGTGAGGTAATGGTACACCAACGCTTTGTAATCGTATCGGCATTAGCGAAATAGTTCCGCTTTGTCTTCTTAATCCTTTGGGCCTTGGGTAATTGTCCTAGCTTTTCATCCGGTTTCGGTACGCATTCGATATCGGCTTCGGGGTTACCGAGAATGGCTACCAGTAACCAGGTGTCGGTTGCTTTTGATGGAATGCATATGATTGTCTTAGGGCCAGGAGTTACCGGGCCAAGCCAGCTCGTTACGACTTGTCGCAATTCATCGCATGTGCCGACAGATGGCGGGCAAGGCATAGGGCAGGGCAACGATTTCCATCCAGCGGAAACGGAGAGTGAACAATCATCGTAGGTCTTGTCGGCGACATCGGCGTCGATCTGCAGAATGATGAGGTCAAAAGGCATTGGAGAAAGCAATGGATGTGAATCGAGAGGACCGTGATGGTTCTGGCCAATTGCATGACACCATTTGACAACACCGCACCAGCCAGACGTCCCTCCTCCTCCATCGAGATAGGTCGGTTCGGGCTGAAGCGGAGTGAGTATGAAGGGACAGTCGACGATCGCCTTCAATGCAGCTTCTATGATGATGTGATCCGTCGGCCCTTCGGCAACGAGGGCTATTCGAAGCTCAGACATTGGGTACAGCTCCAAGATGCCCCATGAGCCACAGACGTGAAAGTGGGAATTCCTTGTTCCTCTCAGCTAGTTCTGACGTCATCTGGATTCGCTGCACGGACGTGTGACCATTGCTGTTGCGCTCAACCGCGAAGAGCCGGATTTCAGGGTCTCCAAGGTTCAACCCATCGAGTACAGCGGGATTATGCGTCGTGAACAGGAGTTGTTTCATTGGACCATTGGATACCGACGGATTCAGGGGCCGGAGCCAACCTGATAGTTTCTGTGTCAAACGCATGGCCAGGCGTGGATTCAATGCCTGGTCGATGTTGTCGATAGAGAAAAACAAAGGTGCCTTGGGCGATAGGCATAGGAGTGCACAAAACAGCACATACAGCGCGCCCTCACTGGCATCGTATGCCGTCAGTTCGTTCCTGCTCTGCTGCATAAAACGATCCGTGAACTTGAGCATCTCTCTAGTCCGAGCAACGGACGGTGATAATAACGATGCGCCCTGACTGGTTGCCTCGATATTTCCTACCCAGTCCATCAGATCCAGGAGATCCGAAAAACGCTCCTCCCATTCCGTGCCATTCTTGTCCCGTGCTGCCGACAGTGCGTGCCGAAGATCGGCGAAACCTTCTGCGAGTTGTCCGCCCGATAGACCTACAGGTATGCGAGATTGCGGGTCGGAAACCATGCCACGTAACGTTGGAGTATTCGGCGAGTAGATGGCATAGTTCTGCAGTCTCGACATGAGTTGTGCTGCAGCGTTGTCCGGGTCGAGATCCACGAGGCGTAGCGCTGCAAGCCCGGCTTCAGGGTTTAGATTCTTTCGGTTGCGTACGCCCTTCGATATGATTTCATCCGCACCAACCGAGAGTAATTCAGTTTTGAACGACCACTTGGGTTCAGGTGCCTTCAATGGATTCAAGAGTGAAACCCGGTACAGTTCATGCCGCTCGCCTTCAGCGGTGAGCCCAATATGGGCCGGCGTCCTGACCGATTTGAATGATGTCTTATACAATTTCGGCAAGCCGGGGCGAACACCACGGCGGAGCAATGCTTCATCATCGACGACCCCGTTCGCTGCCGCACCGAGTACACCGATCGCTTCAAGAATATTACTCTTGCCGACACCATTCGCTCCGATAAAACAGTTTACGCGTCCCAGTTCTATGTTCATCGAGGAAATAGATTTGAACCCGTCTACGCGTATCGTGCGGATCATGGTTTTTCTCCAGTGGAATCAGTCTTCGGCTGTCGTCATGTCTGCGGTATCATGGCCAGAGTCGGCGGTTCCAGTCATTGCCGGTATGAATGGAGCCGACGCGAATATACCTGAATCAATGGACCATGAGCGAGCCACTATGGTAGGTATCCGCTAGCAGAGTGCAAAGATCGACGAATAAGATCGCATCGTGAGTGAAGGGAAGTTCCCATGAAAGCAATGGCACTACAATAGAAGGTTCTTCCTGAGGAAGTCGATCGTCAGCTCGTAGGCATCCTTCGTATCGTCGACCTTGTGCTTCGGATTGCTCGGATTGGCGAAGGCATGATCGGCGTCGTACGTTTTCGTGGTCAGTGAGCGCCCTGCCAGCGACATCGCCTTCTCGAATCGCTGGACGACGTCGGGGGTGATGGATTTATCCCTGGCAGCGAAGATGCCCAGCACCGGAGCCTGAAGCTTGCGCAGTTTCTCGACGTCGAACTCCGGCATGCCGTAATAGATGACGCATGCCGCGGCCTTGTCACCCGCTGCGAGACTGGCCTGCATGGACCAGCCTCCGCCGAAGCACCATCCGATGGTGGCGATCCGTGCGGTAGGACCGCAGGAAGCGATGACGGCATCGATGATGGCACGTGAGCGTTCTTCCGAGCCGGCCTGCATGTACTGTGCTGCCTGGTCGCGTGTGGTGGCGACCTTGCCGTCGTAGAGATCCACGGCAATCACCGTCGCTCTGTGATTGAGCGACGCCGCGATCCTGTCCGCCTCGTTCTTGATGTAGCCGTTGAGCCCCCACCATTCGTGGAAGACCAGCACGTACTGGGTGGACGGCTCGTGCGATTCCACACGATAGGCGGTCGCCGTTGTGCTGCCGGGTACGGGTACCGAAACCATCTTGCCGTCGCTCTGGTGCGAATAGGGAAGAGGGTCGGGATGCATATCCCGGAACGTCGGATCTTCGGCGAAGGCGGCGAAGGAAGCTACGGACGAGGTCGCGCAGCATCCCGTCTGGGCATGGAGCGACATCATGCCGCCGATCAGCATGAGGGCGATAGCGAGAATACGCATACGATAGTCCCGGTTGGAGGATGAATCACCGATATGGTCCATACACGGTGGATGGTCGAACGTTCTCACTGCGGCACCGGCCGTTCTGTTCCGATCCGGATCTACTGCCTGACCCTGTCCTTGAACTGCTTCATGAACTTCTCGACCTTGGGGCGGACGACGAAGGCGCAGTACGGCTGTGAACCGTTCTGGTTGAAGTAGTTCTGGTGATAGTCCTCGGCCTTGTAGAAGACCGTGAAGGGACTGATCTCCGTGACGATCGGATCGGGCCACGTCTTCGCGGCCTCGAGCTGGGCGATATAGTCCTCGGCGATCTTCTTCTGCTCGTCGTCGTGGTAGAAGATCACGCTCCGGTACTGCGTTCCGACATCGTTGCCCTGGCGGTTGAGCGTCGTGGGATCGTGTGCGGAGAAGAAGACGTGCAGGACGTCCGAGAACGATACCTTCGAACAGTCGAAGGTGATCTGGCATACTTCGGCATGGCCGCTGTTGCCCTGACCGACGATCCTGTACGTGGGATTCGGTACCGAGCCGCCGCTGTAGCCGCTGACGACGGAGGTGACGCCGTCGAGGCGCTGGTAGACAGCTTCGATACACCAGAAGCAACCGCCACCCAGGGTGGCCGTATCGAGCGTTTGCGTTGACATTGTCGTTGACGATGTGTTGGATGAACGTGAAGGGGGCGGTACGACGTTTTCCTCGTGCCGCTGGGCACATGCCGTCGTGATGACGAGCATCGGAAGCAGGGAGGCGATGAGTCGGACGAGCATCATGGTCAGGCCTGGCGGACGACGTAGGCTACTTCGGGTGCGGGATATCCGGCTTCCTTCGAGACGCGGCGTACGACCTCGTTGATCGAGGCCTGTACGGCCAGTGCGTCTGCGGGCTTGCAGTATGGGCGGATCGACAGCACGGGGCCCGAGAGCGTATAGTCGCTGACGCCGATGAGTGGTGCGGGTTGTGCGAGAACGCCCGGGATGGCGGCGCCGGCCTTGCCGAGGCGTTCGATGGCATCATCGACGTCCACCCCGTTGGCCAATTGCATCGTCCGTTCCATACGGCGATATGGTGTATCCGTATAGTTCTGGATGTTGTCGCCGAACAGCTTGTTGTTTCCGATGAAGGTCCGTATGCCGTCGGGCGTCATGAGCGTCGTGGCGAACAGTCCGATCTCTTCCACTACGCCGACCGTGCCTGCCGCACCGATGACGTCGCCGACGCGGAACGGGCGAAGGACGAGGAGGAAGGCTCCTGCGGCGAAGTTGGCGAGCAGTCCGCCCCATGCCGTACCGATGGCCAGGCCCGCGGCTGCGATCAGTGCCGCGAAGGACGTGGTCTCGATACCGAACTGGGCGAGGATGGCGATGGCCAGAAGGACGTTGAGGCCGACGCTGACGATGGAGCCGAGATACTTCTGCAACGTCGGGTCCACCTCGCGTGCCATCAGAGCGCGTCGCAGCAGTCTGACGATGAGGGAGATGACCCATCGGCCCACGACCCATACGACGATGGCGCCGATCACACGAAGAGAATACTGGATGATGATAGGCTGAACCTGTTCCCAGATCTTCACGAAGTCCATGGTATCCCCATTCATAACGATGGTTAGGAAATGCGTTACTGCTCAGGAAGCAGCCATACGGGCTATGGCAGCCCCGGCGAAGGCGGCCGTGATGCCGCCGACGGTACTCGCGACAAGATAGAGGGCTGCGACGACGTATCGGTCGACGTCGACGAGCATCATCAGTTCGACGGAGAACGTGGAGAAGGTGGTGAAGCCTCCGCACAGGCCGGTGCCGAGCAGAAGGGCCATATCCTTCGAGACGAGATCGTAGCGGGCGGACAGCATGGAGATGGCGCCGAGAACGGCACTCCCCGCGAGATTGATGATCAGCGTGGCCACGGGAACGTGACCGGGAGACGTCGGTATCATGAGTCCGACGAGGAAGCGCAGGGCGCTTCCTACGGCACCGCCGACCATGACCATGATCAGTGAGACGAGCATCGCCGAATATACGATGTCAGGCCAGCCTTCGATGTTTCTATCTTTGCCGTTCATGTCCTCATCGTGCCCCATCACCTGTGGAACGGTATGTATCGTACGCTTCTCGTGCTCCTCGTCCTCGTCTACGGCGGTCTTCACGTCCTGGCACAATCGCCCTTCATCCATACCACCACCCATCTCGTCCAGCCCGGATCGGAACCACGGGAACACCCGGTCGACATCCAGCGCATGACGGTCGACGTGAAGTTCGACGCACCGGCCGGAATCGTCAAGGGCAGGGTGACGCACGTTTTCCGTACGCTGTGGAGGAGAGTGGATTCCATCGTCTTCGATGCCGTCGGTATCGAGATCTTCCAGGCGACGCTCGGAAGCAGGCCGGTACGCTTTCGCTCCACGGACACCACGGTCGTCGTCTATCCTGAGCCTCCGCTGCGCTGGGATGCCGAGGACAGTGTGTCCTTCACCTATCAGGCCGCGCCGCGCAAGGGACTCTACTTCATCGGCTGGAACGACACCACGCGGCGCATGCGCCGCCAGATATGGACGCAGGGCCAGGCCACGGACAACCGTCACTGGATTCCGATGTACGACGACATGAACGACAAGATGATCACGGAAACGATCGTCACGTTCGACTCGGCCTATGCGGTTCTCAGCAACGGTACGAGAGTGGACGCCGTGGTGAACGGCGATGGAACGAAGACATGGCATTACAGGATGACGAGGCCACATGCGAACTACCTGCTCATGATCGCGGTCGGCATGTACGACATTACGGAACGTCGTGCCGCGAGCGGCGTACCGCTCTATCTCTATTCCTATCCCGATTATCCGGACCGCATCGAACCTACCTATCGTATGAGCGTCGAGGCGATGGACTTCCTCGAACGTGAAACGGGCATTCCGTATCCGTGGGAATCGTACAGCCAGGTTCCCGTGGCCGACTACGTCTTCGGTGCCATGGAGAATACGACGGCTACTGTCTTCGGAGACTTCTTCCATGTCGATGCACGTGGATTCCTCGACCGGTCATACGTCGGTGTGAACGTACACGAGCTCACGCACCAATGGTTCGGCGATCTCATCACCGGACGCAGTCCGAAGTCGATCTGGCTGCAGGAGAGCTTCGCCACGTTCTATCCGCATCTGTTCACGCGCGAGACGCAGGGTGAGGATGCCTACCAGTGGAGCAGGCGGGGCTTGCATCGCAGTGCCCTCACGGCATCCGAGAAGGATCGCTTCCCGATCGTCCATCCGAATGCGGGCACGGCACGTATCTATCCGAAGGGTGCGGGAGTGATCGACATGATGCGATACGTCTTCGGCGAAGACGAGGTCCGCCGCGTCATCACCCATTATCTGCGACGTCATGCCTACGGCAACGTCGAGACCAACGATCTCTATCTGTCCTTCCAGGACACGCTCGGCATAACGCCGGACTGGTTCTTCGATCAATGGCTCTATCGCGGTGGCGAACCGCACTACAAGGTCTCATATTCGGAGCGTGCGCGTGACGGCGGGAACGTCACGTCCGTCGACGTCGAACAGATCCATCCCGTCGACGAACTCACCGGATACTTCAGGATGCCCATCGTCGTGGAAGTCCACTACACCAACGGTTCGAAGGATTCCGAGAGAGCCTGGGTGGATGGGCAGCGTACGACGATCGACGTACCGAACACGAAGGGCAAGGATATCGACTTCGTGCTCTTCGATCCCGGAAGCCAGGTGATGAAGAAGGTCACCTTCCACAGGAAGTGGGAAGAGAAGATCGCCCAGCTCAAGCGCGCGCCGCTGATGATCGACAGATACGATGCGCTCGAGGCGATGCGCGGCGATACGTCGAAGGAGGCAGAACGTCTCGACCTGCTCGCCGACGTGATGAAGAACGAAACGTACCATGCCATGAAGACGGAAGCCATACAGCAGGCCGCGGCCATGGGACTTCCCGGCGCGTGGAAGATCGTCGCCATGGGATACGCGGACAAGGACGTGAACGTCCGTACCGCCGCTCTCGGTGCCTACGGCATCGTACCTGCCGTGCTCAAGGACGCCGCCGCCGCGCTCCTGCACGACTCGTCCTATGCCATCGTCCAGCAGGCCTGTCAGCGTCTCTGCGCATCATTCCCTGCGGAGAAGGCGATCTTCCTCGATGCGATCAAGGGCGAGCGCGGTATGCACGAGCGTGTACGCATCGCCCGACTCGAAGTGCCGGCTTCCGACGGCGACATGGCAGCCTACGATGAACTGGCCGACCTCTGCGGACCGTCATGGGAATTCATGACGCGGCAGAATGCCATGCAGGCCGTCAAGCGCACGGGAATGCTCACGCCGTCGAGTGCCGCCAACATGATCGATGCGTTGTGGAGCACCAATGGTCGTCTCGCGTCCGTCGCCAACGGAGTACTCGCCGCCCTGACCGAACAGCCGCGATGGAAGAGCCTGGTCCGTACCACGGCCGGTGGCCTCGCGATGAAGCCATGGCAGCGGGCGATCGTCGATCCGTTGATCCGCTGATTCCATCGACTCGTACAGGTTCGACGTCGATGTGGAAAAAGTTGGTGCGCCTTTTGCTAAAGACAGCATTGTGAATAATGGAGCGAATGCACCGTCGAGGTGTGAAATATTCTTTACACATCGTCAGGCTATCGCCCTGGAACATAGGGAGTTCCTGTGAGGTCGAGCCAGTTCAGGATTTGATAACATGGAAACTCCTGCTATCTTTGCGCTTTACTCCGGTTTCGTGCCGAGGTGCGCGTAGTGTGTGCGAACTGTACGGAACGATCACCGACAAAGACCCAAACATGATAAAAAAGACAAGGCAAATTCATCAATTCAACAGTGGAGGAGCTATGCTTCGCAACGTTACAGGATGTGTATCGTTGCTCGTTGCGGCGCTGATTGTGGGGGTAACCTCAGCATCAGCCTCGACGACCAACTATTCGTACCAGAAATCACAGGGTACGTATACGGAAATTACGGGCGGAACCACCGTTCATACGGGCACGGCGGACGATGTATCGACATCGATTCCGATCGGGTTCTCATTCCGTTTCGCCAATGCGGATTACACGTCGGTCTTCGTTGGTACCAACGGTAGTCTGACATTCGATGCCGGTTACACAGGGTATAACGCTCTGTCCGATGGTGCCGGATATACGGGTGCCATCGCTCCGTTCTCCAACGACCTCATCCTGGTGAACGGTGTGTCGAGCGTTTCGTACGTTCAGACGGGCACAGCTCCCAACCGTGTACTCACGGTTCAGTGGCGCAACGTCGCACGCTGGATTTCGGGTGGTGCCTCGCAGGATCGCCTGAACTTCCAGGTTCGCCTGTCGGAAGGCAGCAACCAGGTCGATATCGTGTACGGTTCCATGAACGTGGTCAACTACGTCGGTGCCGAAATCGGCCTTCGCGGTCTGGACGACAGTGATGTCAACTGTCTGTCGGTCGACTACGATCGCAACACGCCGACGACGCCACACTGGTCCTCTACGGCCGTACCGTCGTTCTTCGAGAAGAACTGGGCACCCGCTTCGGGGACGACCTACTCGTGGGTCCGCCGTGTCGGTCCGAACATCGCCAACCTGAACAACGACGCCGCGGTCATCGCCGTCGTGAATCCGTCGGCCAAGTTCAATGCCAACACGTCGCAACAAGTCCAGATCCGCGTCAAGAACTTCGGCGCCAACAATCTCGACAGTGTCGTGATCAACTGGCGTGTGAACGGTGTGACGCAGACGCCGGTCCGTTACTATCCGCAACCGGCTCTCGCGCCGAACGGTGAAGCGACGATCACGATCGGTAACGTCAACCTCGGTGCACTGTCGTTCAACACCATCACGGCCGCTACGCTCGCGCCGAACGGTGTCGCAGATGCCAATCCTTCCAACGACGAAGTCTCGGCATATCTCGCACCCCGTGTCGCAGGTACGCTCAACCTCGCCCAGACCGGCAGCGCCGGCACGTTCGGTACGGCTCGCGACGTCATCCGTCACCTCAACGTCGCCGGTATCAACGGTAACGTGACGGTCAACGTATGGCCCGGTACCTATGCCGAGCAGCTTCCCTTCGAAGCGATCAACGGCGCCACGGGTGCCAACAAGATCACGTTCCGCAAGCAGAATCCTGCCAGCGACGTCGTCTTCACGCACACCGTCCAGAACTACGGTTCGAACTACACGGAACTCGAAGAAGGCTACATCGTCGGTCTCGTCGATGCGGACAACCTGACGTTCGACGGCATCAAGTTCGATGTCGACGACGCTTCGGGTGCACAATGGACGGCACACGTCTACGGTTCGGTCGACAACGTGACCTTCCGCAACGTGACGTTCCAGGGTGTCGCTTCCAACATCGGCCTGAACGGTTATGCCATCAGCAACTTCGGCGTGATGTCGAACCTGCTGGTCGAAGGCTGTACGTTCGAGCACGTCAACGGTGCCTATGTAGACAACTCGCCGATCGGCAACGGTCTCGTCTTCCGCGGTAACACGCTGACGGACGTCAATGCCATCGGTATCCAGTCCTACGGCTCCGGTCTTCTCATCGAGAATAACAAGATCACGATGTCGACGGGTGGTACCACGGGTCAGCAGATCGCCATCGCCAACGTCGGCAGCGGCGGTACGATCCGTGCCAACATCATCTCGATGGCAGTCATCTCCGGCCAGGTCGGCCTCGGTATCCTCAACGATCCGACGAACACCTCGCTGGTCAACGTCGTGAACAACATGGTCGCCATCACGGGTGACGGCCGCGCCTTCGGTATCTACTTCGCCGGTAACAACGACTATCGCGCCAACGTGTATCACAACTCCGTGAACCTCACGGTGTCGCAAGTCGTCTCGACGCCTCTCTACGTGGCTGCCGACCGCGTAACGTATCCGAATGCCGGTATCCGTTCGCTGAACAACATCTTCCACAACTTCGGCATGGGTACCGGTGCAGGTCCTGCCGTCGTTGTCGCCAACAACTCGGCTACGCCGTTCACGGCTACGAATCATCCGCTGAACGTTGCCGACTTCAACGACCTCATGACGACCGGCGCGAACATCGGCTTCTTCGATAACGCCGCCGTCGTACGCAATGCAGGTCCGAATCCTCTCGCTTCGTGGCGCACCGCAACGACGCGTGAGAACAACTCGGTTTCTGTCGCCGTGAACTTCATCGGTGGCGCCGATCTTCACCTTCTGCAGATCCAGGGCGAACTCTGGGGCTCGAATACGATTCTCCCCGCAGTTCCGACGGATATCGATGGCGACGTTCGTCACAAGCCCTATATGGGCGCCGATGAAGTTTCGCCCTCCATCCGCTTCGTTCAACAGCCCGAAAGCCGCTACGCCTGCCCTGGCGAATCCTTCACGCTCATCGCTATCGCTGACGTGACGCCGGGTGCGACGGTAACGTATCAATGGCAGAAGGACGGCATCGATCTCGTCGGCAAGACGTCGGCAATCCTTGCCTTCAATAACGTCGGTTACAATGCCAGCGGTGTCTACACGGTCGTCGTGAAGGCTTCCGACGGTACGACGACGGTATCGCCAGTTTCGGAAGAAGCTGGTCTGATCGTCGTTCGCGAAACGCAGATCACGGTTCAGCCCAAGTCGCAGCCCGTCGTTCTCGGCGGCCGCGTCACGCTCGAAGTCGCTGCTGAAGCCATCGGTTCGCCGGCCAACTTCGTCCCCACGTATCAGTGGAAGAAGCGCTTCTGGAATCCGACGGCAGTCGCGTATCAGGATACGGTCATCAACGACGATTCCCGCATCTCGGGAACGCGCTCGTCCATGCTGACGATCCGTGACGTCAAGGATGCCGATACGATGGACACCTACGTCGTCGAAGTCACCGGCTACTGCGGTACGACGACGTCGAAGGTCGCTCGCCTCTTCGTTCCGACGGTCTTCGCTTCGACGGCAACGCCCACGCCTTGCGTCGGTGGTAACATCGTCCTCGAATGCGTCGTCATGCCGGATGCTCAACTCGGTTACCAATGGTATCGCAACAACGTCGCCATCTTCGGCGCTACGTCGAAGACGCTCACGATCACGGATGCCAACGCCGCCAACGATGGTGAGTATACGTGCGTCGCCACGTTCCTCGCTACGGGTACGGAAGTGATCTCCAACGCCATCGCCATCACCGTCGGTTCGGCTCCTGCCATCACGGCACAGCCCACGCCCGTCACGGTCTGCGAAGGCGCTCCGATCAACATCAGCACGACAGCTACCGGTACGAACGTCGCCTATCAATGGATGAAGGGCACGACGGCCATTCCTGGCGCAACGACCGCTACGTATACCGTGGCAGCCGCTACGACGGACAACGCTGGTTCCTACACGGTCATCGTGACGAATGCCTGCGGTACGGTAACGAGCGATGCCGTCGACGTCACCGTCCACACGGCTCCTGCCATCACCACGCAACCCACGTCCCAGGCCGTCATCGAAGGTGCTGAACTCTCCTTCACGGTCGTCGTCACGGGTTCGGATACACTCAAGTATCAATGGTATCATGACGACGTCGCCATCCCTGGCGCAACGGGTGCTACGTACACGGTCGCCGCTGCAGTCGGTGCCGATACGGGTTCCTACCACGTCGTCGTGACGAACGGTTGCGGCTCGGTAACGTCCGACAAGGCTCAAGGTAGCGTAACGGTAGGTGTCGCAGGTGAAGTCGCTCAGGACGGTTACGTTCTCGGCATGGCTTCGCCGAACCCGACGATGGGTGAGACGTCCTTCAGCTACACGCTGCCCTCCACGCAACATGTTCGTATCGTGCTGACGGATGTTCTCGGTCGCGAACTCGCTCAGTTCGTCAATGGCATGGTCGATGCCGGTCAGCACCGCATCGAATTCAACGCCACGCAACTGAACCTCGTTCCGGGCCTCTACCTCTACACGATTTCGGCACAGCGCTTCAACGCATCGCAACAAGTTGTGATCGTCAAGTAAGCCGGACAGCATATAAAGCGAAAAGGCCCGCCAGGAATGGCGGGCCTTTTTGTTTTCGGGAAACAAGCCAGGCAGGTTGAAGAGACAGACCACCAGTGGGAATCAGATGACGACAACAGGGAAGTCCTCTATCCGATGAGTCGCCTCGCGACGATCACGGGTGCCGGTGTGAAGACGAAGACACCCTGGCGATGGCGTACTGGAGGATGCTTTCGCCCGACGGCTTACGTCGGGATCCACGCCCGATACCCGATGCGTGCCATTCGACATGGCATGTGATGAGTGTCGCTACATGACAGCGGACGCGGAGATACGCAAGGAAGCCCGCGAACGTTGCTACTGACGGCCCTCGAGACGTCGATGAGGGGGGCCGACGGACCCGTGAGAGGAACCAGGGTACGACTATTCCCCAGAGGGTGGTCATGGTGTTGGTGTGCTATACCGGATATGCTCCGGAGACGATTCCGGGATCGTCCCGACGCGATACGGAAACGGGATGTGAATATTCCGGCATCGTGAACCGTCACTTCCTGTCGGCAGTACGCCGGACGCGATACAGGATTCGAACTTCTACCTCAGGTCTATCGCTTCCCATCCCGGTGGAACGCTGTAGGTGAAGCTCGATGCGTTCATGGCCGGATCCAGCGTGAGCGCCGTGATCGTCCACTTCGTCGTCGACATATCGTCGGTCACATTCACGGAACGTACGTGCATGGATGCATCCAGCTCGATGTCGAGCGAACGTACGCCGGCGATCCTCGCATTGTCGGCCGGAGGAAGGAGTTTGATGACGGCCGTCTGCCTGTTCTTGAAGTCGCGGACGAGAGCCGGACGGTATACCGTCATCACCCCGAAGAAGATGCGCTCGAGTGAAAGATCTTCTGCGTCGTGCCTGTAGGTGTTGATGATGACGTTCTTCTGCGAAGGCGTCACGTTCCATACCGTGCGGCCGTCGCAGACGATGGTTCTGTCGGGTAGTGTAACCCTGTACTTGCCGCCTTTCACGGCCTGCAGCGTACCCGAGGTACCGTAGGCGTCCTGGAACGTACAGCGGATGGCCTTCATGCCGTGGTATCGCTGTTCGAAGCGGTCAATCGTCGACGGCGTCCCCGAGAAGGCGGGCACGGTGCATATTGCAGCAGCGAGGGTCGACATCACGAATCCTGTTCGCATCATTCATCTCCTGTTCGGCCCGTGAGTGGTCCACGCAGCCCCTTGTAACTCGTCAGTTCGGCGTCGATGCTGCCGATGAGGATCTTCGTACTGACCTTGACCGGAATCTTGCGGTCATCGTCCGAAAGCCATATCAGGATACGGCCCTCGCTTTTGAAGAGGCCGCCGCTCTTGATGATGGGCTCGATGACGACGCAGTTGAAGGCGCCGGCTTCCACCGTGACCTTCTGTCGGCCGAGGACCTTGACCTGGAGGTCGTGCGTCTCACGGTCGAAGAAGTTCTGCAGATAGATCACGTCGCCCGCCTTGTACTTCTTGAGATCGAAGGTGCGGATGTAGTAGAAGGCGCTCACGATGTCGTGCACGAAGGGTGGAATCGGGAACGTGCCTTCCGTCGTGACTGCGCTGTGGGTTACCTGATCGAAGCTCGCCGTGAAGTCCTTGGAGAAGCCTCCTTCGCGGATATGCTGCTCGAACTTCCAGGGGAAGACGCCGTCGATGTCGACGATCGTACGGTAGCGGTCACGGACCTTGTACAGGAACTCCAGGCTCTTGAGGGAGGCCACGTCGAACCGGATGTCGTAGCATTTGCGTCCGTTGACGGTTACCGGCTCCTTGCCAACGGTGAACGAGGCCTTGCCGGCACTGATGAACTTGTAGCCGACGTTGTACTCTAGGTATTCGCCGAAGCCGAAGGCATCGTTTGGGACGTAGCGCATCGCCGACGAATCGTCTCCCGCCCCTACACCGGCGATGAGGAATGGAGTCAGCAGGGCCGTGGCCAGAAGGCGAAGGAAGGGGCGTCTCGTCCGCATGTGTTCGTTCATCATGTATGGTCTCCTACGACAACAACGACGACATCGTGGTTGCTATTGTACGTCGCTCGACCCTGGAAGTTCGAGTTGACGTATCGTGCCGATCGCATTTCCTGCGATACCGCGGATGGAGGCATAGAGGTGGGTGGTGTTGAGAAGGACCTTCTGGATCTGCTTTTCGCGCTGTTTCCACAAGCGTTCCATGGCACGGCGCTCCGATTCCAGGTCGTCCTGCATCTGCGTGAAGCCTTCGACGATACCTTCGATCTGCATGCGGAATTCGTTGCCCGTAAGATAGTCGTAGAGCATGGCCATCTTGTCGCCACGATTGTCCTGTGCCGAGGATGCTTCGTGGATGCGGACGATCATGTCTCGAAGGACGTAGCACAGGGCCTTGAATTCGCCGAAGGAACAGACCCATACGCCGTTGACGTTGCCGAATCGGTCCATGTCGCGTGGCATGGCCTCGGTCACCAGAATGCCCAGTGCCGCTCCCTTGGCCCGCATGTCGGTCTTGAACTTGTCGATCCACTTGGCATCGAAGGTCTTCGTGCGTTTGGACTCGTAGTAGATGCGTCCGCATTCCTCGCCGCGGAGCGAGGAGACGATCTGGACGCAGTCCGCCCCGTAGCTGCCCTTCTTGATCTCTTCGATGGTGTCGTAGGGGAAATTCTGACGGAGATATTCCTCGATGGCGAGTTCCTGTACCTCGCCCTGAAGCTGCATGGAGCCCTGTTCGGCCTTGCGCTTCATCTCCTCGATGAGGCGCGTCTGATCGTCGAAGCGCTTCTGCCATTCCCGTTTCTCGAGCTCGAAGCGTTCGTGCTCGTTCCGGCGGATGCGCTCTTCCGACTCCTGTTGCTGCTGCATCACACGCTTCTGGATCGTCAACTCCATCTCGTCCTGCTGCCTCTTCATCTGCTGCTGCATGCGGAGCATCTCCACTTCCTGCAGCTTCAGACGCTGATTCTCGGTGCGTGCCTGATCGATCTCGAGGTTCAGTGCCTGCAGGGTCGTTTCCTGTTCCTTGCGTGCGGTGGCCACGGCTTCGAGGCGAAGCTTCTCGCGTTCTGCATCGACCCGCTTGCCGATGATGGCTTCGGATTCCTGCTGTTGCTGCTGAAGCCTGCGTTCGCGCTCTTCGAGGTCGCGCTGACGGTTCCGTGCCTGCTCGTCCAGGGCAAGGGCCTTCGCTTCGAAGTCCTTGCGGAAACGCTCTTCGATATCGTGCGAGAGCACGTCCTCGATATGGAGTACCGTGCCGCAGTTCGTACAGGTGATGGTTGACGTCGTCATGGGCGGAAGATAGGGTTTTCGCTCAATAGGGCATGAGGCCGTGGGGGAAATGGTACGTGCCGGTCATTCCACCATGACAGTCCGTACGACGGAACCGTCGAAATCAGGGATGATCACGACGTATGTACCGGTATCCAGATTCCGGATGGAGATCGTGCCGGCGTTCGGGGGAATGGTCGGCGTCGAAACAAGACGGCCACGAATATCGTATATCTTGGCTTGTCTATGAGACGAGGAGGATTCGACGGGTATCTCATGGGGCAGCCGGATGGCGATGGCATCGTGACGCCGCCGTCCACCGGCGGCAGGGCCCGGGCCGTTCGATTCGGCTACGTCGGTAATGACTCCCATCGGTACAGACGGGAACAGCCACGTACCTTCGTTGGTGACAATGGCGATACTACCGTTCATGAGATATGCGCCCAGTATGGTGCGATAGGGATGAAAGGATATCGTATCGACGGGGGTCAGCGATCGACCTGACGTGGTGCTGATCTCATATCGCCCACGTTCTTCGAGACGTCGCACGAGGCAGGTCGTCGGTCCCTGGCGGGTAATGACGTCAGAGAGTGGCGGGCGATCGAACCGGATACCGTCAATCGTCGTGCCGATGTCGACGCTGTCCGGCAGACCGGAAATCGTGAGGCATGAATCCATGACGACAAGCCGCTCCGAGGTTGAAGATGGAGAATCCCATGCGAACATTCGTGTGAGATGAACGGTAGTGTTCGTACGGAATGAGCATTTCAGGACGAAGGAAGAATCGTAGGGATAGTAGCCGGATCGCCCGAGAAGGAAGAGGTCGCCACGATAGTAGGCCGTGGATACGATAGGGCCACGGATGACAGTATGTAGAGTGCACAAGGACCGGCGTTCGCGATCCGGAGTCATCATGAACAGCTCTCCGTTCTGATAATACCATGTCGTATCGGCGACTTCATACCAGTACTGGATAGCAGCGCTGTCTTCATACTCGTAGCGCAGGGTCGCTCCATTCCCGGGAGCGAGATCATAGACCCGTATCGTCTGCGCCGTATCGTCATAGTCGATCAGGGAACAGCTCTCCGTACCATTGCGTCCCGTTCTCGATCCGAGGCAGGAGGTACGGAGGCGGTACGGTAGAATATGAAGATTCCTGCGAAGCGTATCGTCTGGATCGACGGCCAACAGTCGATAGGTATTGGGAGCATCGGACGTCCGTTGACCACGATCGAGATAGTAGCACAACGATCCGTCTGCCCAGGATACCGATATAGGCGCGATGAAACCGGCAGGATACGGTACGACGTCGATGCGATCGCTGTCCTTCGTCACGTATCGGAGGCCGTCGAAATCACACCACACTAATCTATCGTTGCGTACGGACGGCAGATCCCAGCAGCTCGGATACCTTTTGACATCCTGTTGCTTGGCGCCGATCCTCCATCGTTGGACGGTGAATATCGGTGTGTTCGATTCCAGATTCCATCCCGGATCGTCTTGTGCCCAAAGCGTACTGTCGAAGAGCGCAAACCCATTGGGAGTCGAGAACCATGTGGGAACGGCGATAGTGTCCTGCCGGCTCCTGTAGTACAGAATCAGACGATCCTCCACACGTCGATAGGCAACTGGTCCCTCGGCTGTCCAGGCAGGATCGATGAAACCGTGGAGCAGGGTCTTTGACAGTATGCCGTCGCGATCCACCGTGATCATGCTGCTACCGTAGTCGTAGTTTTCGACGTTGTCATAGTGGTGCATGCACAGGAGATATGTGTGATCGGGTGCCGCCGTATATCCGTGGATGAAGGGAGTGGTAATCTGTAGACAGGATCGCATCGTACCCGTGTCGTCGATGGTCATGGCCGCGCATGTATCCTGTACTCTGGACTTGAGTAGAACCGTATAGCCTGAAACAAATCCTATATGGTAGTCGATGGATTCCGATCGGTAGAATGGAGTCCACGTTCGCCCTTCATCTACGGAACGCACTAGTTGCAGGATGTTCCGCGGATCTCCGGCGTTCGGTAGATAGATCATCCATGCGAGCACGGTATCGTTATTGGCATAGTAGACTCCGAATTCATAGTGACGCCAGTACCGTACAGGATAGGGTGCGTCACGATACTCCCATGTCGTCGCGCTATGACGCAGCACTGCCAACTGGGTCTTCGTCGTAGCTACGATGCGATCCTGTCCGTAGTAGATGGAAGGATGTAGATTGTTGTCGCAGAGTGGAGCGGGCTGGGCGTGTATACCGGTATCGAAGACGATGGAACCGATGACGAGTGCGATGAGCATCGTCGTATTCAGGATGATGGACATATATGTGCTCCGTCGGTTGTGTCGATATGGGAGTAATAGAGATCCGATCGCAGATGTATCGGGCGAGAGACGGGATAGGGGATCGGTCCCGTCATTCGACGAGATAGTGTCTGATTTCGAATCCGTCCGGCTGGGATATGTGAATGAAGTACGATCCCCTGGGGAGATCGTCGACGGTGAACCCGGTGTTGCCCGGTGGGATGTTTTCGGACGATACGAGCTGCCCATTGATGTCATAGATGGCGACGTTCCGGAAGAATGGAGAGGAGACGGCGGATACCTCGTACGGCAGCCGGATGGCGATGGCATCGTGACGGCGAAGTCTTCCCATGGTAGTTCCTGGGCTCTCCGATTCCGCTACATTGGTAATGGTCCCCATCGGCGCGGAGGGGAACAGCCATGTACCTTCGTTGGTGACGATGGCTATACTGCCGTTCATGAGGTAAGCACCCAGTATGGTACGATAGGGGTGGAAGGATATCGTATCGACCGGGATCAGGGATCTCCCCGACGTTGTGGCGATCTCGTAGGAACCGAGAGTCAAAGGATGGATGACCACTCTGGTTCTACCCTGCTGCGTTATCTGCCCCGGGAACCTCGGATGATCGATGTGGAGACCATCGTATGTCGTAGCGAGGGCGATGCTGTCATGCAATCCGGTAATCGTCAGACTCGAATCCATCGCGACAAGCTCTGCGAACGCTCCATATGAAGGGTTCTTCCACGCGATGATTCGGTCCATGCGATTCGATGAATCGGGATGAAAGGAATACCGCAGGAGCACGGATGAGTCTTTGCCGAAGCCCGGGCCTTCCGCTATCATGTACAGATTGTCCATGTATCGGGCCATCGAATAGACATTACCTCCCGACAATGAACCGAGCGTTCCGAACTGGCGCCAAGCCTGGCCCTTGACCGACACGAAGAGACCACCGTATCGATTGCACCAGACGGTATCGTTGGCCTGATACCAGAATTGGATAAGTTCGCCTCCTTCATAGAGGAGCGATGGTGATTTCGATGGCCGTATGTCGAATACCTCCATGACGTTCTTCTTGTAGTTCTGGCCGATCAGTATGTTGCGTTCGTTCCCGCCGCTTGTCGCATCCACACCGAAGATCGGCGTACCCGGCCGGAACGGGAGAATCGACAGAGCCCTGCGTATGGAATCGGATACGGTGAAGGACAGGAACTGGAGATCGTAGGCCAGCTCGGTAGTGAACAGGACCTTCCCCGAATAATAGCACAAGGTGCTGTCTATCCAGGTGCAGACTTGTGGTTCCAGCCAGCCGAGATCGTAGTTCCTGGGGACGGTGTTGCTCATGCCTTTGACGACATACTGTATACCTATCCAGTTGCCCCACGTCATGGTGTCGTTATGAATCGTCGGGTTCTGCCAACCGCTGACGAACGATCGTACCCTTGGCATCGTACCGCTGGTATCCCACGTGAATACGCAAGGGAGCCCTGCTTCCTTGTAGATCGGTGAGGGTATGCTGCCTCTCGAATAGACCTTGCCGTCGAAGAATGCGATAGTACCTTCGGGATTGAACGGAAACTCGAAGCCTATCGTAACAGGGCCCGACGGATAGTCGAAGGTCAGCGTATTGTTACCTCGCCAATAGGGGACCGGACCGTCCTCCGTCCATGCGACGTCCATCATCTGCAAGGGAATGGCCGTGATGATGCCGTTGGTATCGACGACTATCCTGTATCCTCCACTGCTTTGGTAGAACGTACAGAGAGCGTAGGAGCCATCGAGGGATGACAAGACGTACCGCTCCGAACTCATGGTGCGAACGAACGGTGGCATTCGAGTCGACCGATAGCGCATGCAGTACATTCTGTTCGTCCTCATAGAAGACGACGACAAATCCGGATATGTATCGTACGCAATTGTTGCTGTCACCTGCGGCTGGATGGCGGAAGAACTCCGTCCATGTCCTGCCGCCGTCCGTCGATCTGAATACGGCGATACGTAGCGATGCACCTGGAGGATTGTACTGTATATACTGTGCGACCAGGATGGTATCCGCTGCTGCATGGCAGACATAAGTTCCATCATAGATCGGCTTTGCGGTATCATATGGCATGTCGCGAACCTGCCACTCATCGTTGCCATGATATCGTACCGCAAGCTGTGTTTGCGTATAGGTAATGGTCTGATCCCGTCCACGATAGAAATCCGAATAGGCGCTATTCCGGCTCAGTAGAAGTGGCTGGGCCTTTATTCGCTGAATTCCGAATACCGACATCAGAATGAGGACGATGAGCAGGACGTGAATTCGCTTCATGATGATCTCCATACTCCGATATGATCTATCGTCCGGCTCGTCTACGCCGGCTATGCAAGAGGGGTATCATGGTAGTATTGTCACGAGCAATCTCGCGAAGGAGCAGCTAGGGACTACCTTAGCAAAACCTTATCGATGAAAGCATACGCGATGCCTGTCAATGACTCCGGAGAACAACGCCGCTGGTCGTGTTCGAATCGAACGAAGTGCCCGCAGGCATGCCGTCAAGCGTCTGTGCAACCCGGTGTAGGTACGGATTGCACCCGGTCGTCCAGCCCGGATTGCGAAACCTGTACATGAAAGAAAGAACGGGAAGCCGTTCCGCATGGGTCGGCTTCCCGATGTATCCGGTGATGTGGGCCCGGCCGGACTTGAACCAGCAACCAACGGATTATGAGTCCGCTGCTCTAACCATTGAGCTACGAGCCCGGGCGTCCTAGTTGAACAGACCCACGAAGAGTCCGATCTGTGCCGAGAAGTTCTGTGCCTTGATGCCATCCGGTACGCCGGTGATGACCGTCGTGCGGTTGCCCTTCCAGTCACTGCCCGAAGCCTGGATGGAATATCCGGCCTGTGCACGTACGAGGAGGAAGGGGGCGAGGGCGTATTCCACGTTGAGACGCGGAGCCACGTAGAGAATGCTGCGTTCGAGCTGGGCGAAGACGTCCGGAGGCGTGTTGAAGTTGCCGAGGTCGCGCGAGCCCTTGAAGCCCTGGAAGTAGTTGATCGACTGCGTGCCCCAGCCCAGACCTACGCCGGGAAGGACGGAGAACGACTTGAACGGCACCCATGCATAGTCGATATGGATGGTGCGCAGGCCAAGACCGTATTCGAGCGTGCGGGTCGCCGGCGTGCCGCCGACGGTGACGTCGGTCGTTGCCTGTGAGCTACCTGTGATCCACGAGAATCCTACGCGGAGATTCGGAACGATGCCGATCGCCGTGAAGATTTCCGCACCGGCCAGTACCATCGGAGACTTGAGGTCGGACAGGCCGCTGGTGCCCGTCTGCGAACCCGTCGCCAGTTGCGCTCCCACACGGTTGACGTCCGCGAGATCGGGAAAGCCGAAGGTGACGACAGGGCCAACACCGACTGCGAAATAGGGGATGGCCTCGTCCTTGAGCGGCATTTCCTCGAACGACAGATCGTCGAGCTTGTCGTCCTGTGCCAATACTGGTGTTCCTACCACGATTCCGGCAAGGAGAATAAGCAGAAGACGCTTCATGTGATGGACTCCGAGTTGATGAGGGTGCAAAGATACGGATTGAAGGATGGCTTTTAGACGTCGTTCGGCGAGTTTGTTTCACCGTTACACAGGTGCCCGGGAAACAGGATTGCGGGGGCTTCATCGTCTGCTTTATGTCATAAGTCCTAATTTTCGGGACAGCAATGGGTGGCCGGACCTGCGGGTCGGCCTTCGACGGTGCTTGGTCCATCACGTGAAGAGCTTCAATGAATGCAATCGCTGTCGTCATGGCCGGTGGTCTTGGGGCACGCCTGTGGCCCCGGAGTACGGAGAAGAAACCGAAGCAGTTCGTGCACGTCATCGGAGACGGTACGATGATCCAGAATACGGTGATGCGGCTGATGCCCTTCCTGCCTCCGGAGCGCATCTTCGTCGTGACGACGGACGACCTGGCCCCGCACGTGCTGGAACAGTTGCCGGTGATACCGCCGGACAACGTGATCCGCGAGCCGTTCGGACGGAATACGGCGCCTGCTCTGGCCCTCTCGGCCACGGTGCTCCGTGAACGCTTCGGAGACGACGTCGTGCTGTTCGCCTTCCCGTCGGATCATATGATCTACAACGTACGGGACTTCCAGGCGACGCTGGATCGGGCCTACGTGGCCGCCGCGTCGAATCCCTCCATCGTGACCATCGGCGTGATGCCGACACGACCGGAAACGGGATTCGGCTATATCCAGCTGGGCGAGGACGTCGCGACCGAGGACCCGATGCTGCAGGGTCATATCAAGCATGCCTATACCTTCGCCGAGAAGCCCGATGCCGCTACGGCACAGCGTTTCATCGATGCGGGGGACTTCGTATGGAACAGCGGCATCTTCGTGAGTACGATCCATGCTCTCCGGCAATCCGTGGATCGCTACATGCCCGACCATGCCCCCCTCTTCCATCAACTGGAACGACATATCGGCAAGGATACCTACCCTGACGTCCTCGAGAATACCTATCGCCAGATACGATCCATCTCCTTCGACATCGGCGTGATGGAGAAGGCCGACAATGTCGTCGTCGTCGAAGGCAGCTTTGGATGGAGTGACGTCGGTTCGTGGGACGAGCTATACCGTCTGCTCATGAAGGACGGCAAGAACAACGTCATCGAAGGCAACGTGGTGACGGTGAATACGGCCAATTGCCTCGTGAGCGGATCGACGGGACGCATGATCGGATTGGTCGGTGTCGACAATCTGATCGTCGTCGAAACCGAAGGCTCCATCATGATATGTCCACGGGGCGAAGCCGAACAGGTGCGGGATCTCGTCGACCTGATGCGCCGCAGGCAGATCACCCGTCACCTATGATCCTATGAACGGAACCGCATGTCTTCCATCATGACCGGATGCAGATGTATACCCCTCTACGCTGTGGCCATCGTCGTGGCTACTACGTATGCCGCGGCCCAGGATCCATCGCAGCGTACGCGGCAGGCCGACAGTCTCAAGCAGGTGTGGGACGTCCTGTGGAGGCGCAGTGACAGCCTTCGCGTCGAGGCGATGATCGCACGGATGAAGAGCGACAGTCTTCGCAAGGCTTCGGCCAGGATGAATGGCGGAGATGCCACGCCCGACAGCGCCATCGTCGACGACCTTCGCCGGCAGGCCGCGTTGCGTACGGCGCAATTGAAACTCGGTTCGGGAAAGATCGCGGCAGGGCAGACGGTTTCGGATACCCTGTCGAAGATCGGCATGACGCGTGACGCCGAGACAGGGCAGGCCTCGTACTATGCGGAGAAATTCCACGGACGTCGTACGTCGAGTGGAGAGGACTACGACATGGACGACTATACCTGTGCCCACAGGTGGTTGCCGTTCGGGACGAAGGTCCGCGTCACGAATCTTCGTAACGGAAAGCGTGTCGTCGTGCGTGTGAACGATCGAGGGCCGTGGAAGCACGAGCGTCTGATCGACGTTTCGAAACAGGCCGCGAAGGATCTCGATATGATCCGTCACGGTACCACGACGGTTCGTCTCGACGTCGTCGAAGACGACGCCGAGACGGGAACGATCGATGAACCGTAGTGCGGTTGCGTTCTGGCTTAGAGGAAGGGAATCTTGGCGACTTCTGCGGGGAACGTCGTTCCGCGCGCCTTGATCTCGATGGCGGTTCCGGGAGCTGCGAGATCGACGCGGACATAGCCGAGGCCGATGCCCGTGTTCAGGCCGGGTGATACGTTCCCGCTCGTGACCTTTCCGACCACGTCGCCATTGGATACGATTTCATAGTTCTGACGGGGGATGAGCTTCTCGGACTTCATGACGAAGCCGACGAGCTTGCGGGCAGGACCGGCTTCCTTCGTGGCCGTGATGACGCCGCTGCCGTTGAACGACCCCTTCGCGAGCTTCGTGATCCATCCGAGACCTGCTTCGATGGGATTCGTCGTATTGTCGATGTCGTTACCGTAGAGACAGTAGCCCTTCTCGAGGCGCAGTGTATCGCGCGCGCCGAGACCGATCCACTCGATACCGTATTCCTCACCGGCCGTGAACAGTGCATCGACGACGCTCCTGGCTGCCGTGAAGTCGCCACGGAAGTAGAGCTCGAAGCCCGGTTCGCCAGTATAGCCCGTGCGGGAGATGATCATCGGTACGCCAGCCAGGGTGCCGTCGATGAACGAATAATAGGCCACGTTCTCGAGATCGGCGTCCGTCAGTTTCTTCAGGGTGGCAATCGCCTTCGGTCCTTGCACGGCGAGAAGATGGACGTTGTCACTCTCGTTGGTGAGCTTGACATCGGAAAACTCCGCTGCGTTCTCCACGATCCAGTTCCAGTCCTTCTCGACGTTCGCACCGTTGACGACGAGCATGTAATGATCGCCGCGATGATAGACGAGGAGATCGTCGACGATGCCACCGTCGCCATAGCACATGGCCGAATACTGGGCCTTGCCGGGTGCGAGCTTGGATGCGTCGTTGACGGTGATCTTCTGGATCATGGCCAGCGCATCGGCGCCGCGAACTTCGAACTCGCCCATATGGGATACGTCGAAGACACCCACACCAGTACGAACGACGTTATGCTCGTGCAGGATGCCCTTCGGATACTGGATGGGCATTTCGAATCCGGCGAAGGAAACCATCTTTGCGCCGGCCGCGACGTGGATTGGATGAAAAACGGTTGTTTTCATGTCGTGTCCAAGTGTTAGAATAGCGTGCAAATATGCGGAGATAGCATGATACCTGTGCTGTGGGGCCTGATCGTGGCGGTGGCGGATCTACTTTGGCTTCTTGCCGAACTGGGGCTCGGAATGCTGGATGGAGGATATTCGTACTCGACGACGGTCCTGTGGTTGGTCGTTCCTCCTATCGGTGCCGTGGGGGCCATGGCCCATGCGAGGAAGCTTGCCGAGGGGCCGTTCGGTTATTGGCGGGCGGTCCGCACCGGTGTGCTGGCGACCCTGCTCGGCACCATAGGTGCGGTGGCCGTGTGGGCACTCTTCGTCCTGGTCATCGAACCCATGTACTTCTCGATCATGATCGACTATGCGATGATGGTCGCCAAGGCCGCACCCAACGTCACGAAGCAGTACCTGGCCGCCCAGTTGACGGCGTCGCTGCTGATCTATTCCATTCCGAACTTCTTCATCGTGAGTGCCGTCCTGCCCATGATTTCCGGGTCTCTCGCAGCATTGATCGCCAGTGCGGGACTGCGGCGTCGTGTCGTTGCATGATGGACATACATGTCGCCGACGAGAGCATCGCCGGCACGTGAATCCGCGGGACGACATGTCCCGGTTCACCCGGTGAAGGATCGCCTCCGGCATACCGGATATGCTACCGGTGAGCCGTGTCCATCCGTGCGAAGGACTGCATACGTTTGTCATCGACTCGCCGTCGGTACGAGGGAAGAATGCAGAAAGGACTCCGCATGCCATCACGTCGTGACCTGCTCCAGACATTGATCGCTCTCGGTCCTATGGCCGTCATGGCCACACCGGCCATGCGCTCCGTGGCGTCGACCCTGGCCGCTTCGCCCATACCGCCTGGCGCGGCTGCGTCCGACGAGGACTTCTGGACGACGGTCCAGCAGGCCTTCGCCGTGGATCGGACGATCGTCAATCTCAACAACGGCGGCGTGTCTCCGTCGCCACGGACGGTACAGGACACGTTGCGCAGACTCACCGAGCAGGCCAATCAGATGCCTGCCTATGAGCTGTGGCGCCGCCAGGAGCCGCAGGTCGAGACGGTGCGCGAAGGCCTGGCGTCCATGTTCGGTGTCGATACGGAAGAGATCGCCATCACGCGCAATGCGAGCGAGTCGCTGGAGACGTTGCAACTCGGCCTTCCCCTGAGGAGCGGCGACGAGGTGGTGACGACGACGCAGGACTATCCCCGGATGCTGACGACATGGGATCAGCGGGCACGGCGTGACGGCATCGTCGTTCGTAAGGTCCGCTTCGACGTTCCCGTCCGTGATGTGCGGACGATCGTCGCTGCCATCGAAGCCGCATTGACGCCGAAGACGAAGGTCATTCACGTTTCGCACGTCGTCTTTCTCACTGGCCAGATCATGCCCGTCCGTGAGATATGCCGTCTTGCACGCGAGCGCGGAATCTGGTGCATCGTCGACGGTGCCCATTCGTTCGCGCATTTCCCGTTCCGGCAACAGGACCTCGAATGTGACTTCTTCGGTACGTCCCTTCACAAATGGTTGACGGGACCGATCGGTACGGGGATGCTCTACGTGAAGAAGGAACGTATCCCGGACGTATGGCCACTCATGGCCGCGCCGAAGGAATCGGACGGGAACATCAGGAAGTTCGAGGAGATCGGTACACATTCGGCGGCAGTCCATAACGCTCTCGGTGAGGCCCTGGCCTTCAATCGTGCGCTTGGACTGGAGCGCAAGGCTACGCGGTTCCGATATCTGCATCGCCTGTGGACGGATCGCCTGAAGCGTCACGAGGCCGCTCGGTTCCTTACGGATATCGACGACGACAGGAATCAATGCGGCCTTCGCCTGGTTCATATCGAAGGCACCGATCCGGTCAAGCTGTCCGGATGGCTTCTCGACAAGCGGCGCATCTTCACGGTGGCCATCGTTCACGACGAATTCAAGGGTCTGCGCGTGGCGCCGAACGTGTATACGACACCGGACGAAATCGAACGTTTCGCCGATGCCATGGAGGAAGTGGTCCAGGGCAAGGTGAGCGAGGTGAAGGCATAGCGACAGGCGTGGAGTCCGTCTCATCCGGCGGCTTCATCCTCCGCCGTTCCTTTCGATGGAATCTGCGTCGGCTGGAAGATCTCCACCAGTTCCTGTTCCAGCGTCCTGTGTTCGTGATACCGATCCTGATCCCGTACGAAGGAGGCCATCATCTCGATGTGCCATGCGGGCATGAGTGTGACGTGAACGCCTTCCGACCATGCGAAGCGCTTGTACGATCGTGCATGATTGCGGATCGTATTCTGCGATACTTCGAAGAACACCGGGAAGAAATCTTCCATCGTGGATGGCTCGGTGCTGAGGATGAGGACGTGCATGTGATCCCGGCAGACGTGCAGGGCCTTGATGGTGCAGTCGTTGGCCACAGCCGTTTCGCGTGCGAGGCGTTCCAGTGATTCCTGCATTGTGGCCGACAACGGGCCGCTCTGGGCCGTCGGAATGAAGATCAGATGAATACCGTAGGTCTGCTGCGAGAGCATCGTGTCTCCGAACGTTGGTGATGGACGTTCGTGCCGTTGCCGATCGGTAATGTGACCTGGTTTTGTCAGGATATGGATTCCCGTCGTCGTTTTCCCAAATTGTGCCATGAATCTGCGTCGTATCGGCAACGTCGTCGCCGTCATCGCAATCCTCGTTGCGATGGGATTCGGCATTGCCTATCTCCTGCTCAACGACAAGGTCCAGGATACCATCGAACGATCCGTGGCCGCCTATCTCAAGGACAGGGTCGAGCACGACATGCAGGACCTCGATTCCACTATCAGCGTCGGGATCGGTGCACTCAGGTACGGATTCTTCACCCAGCATCTGGAGATCGACAGCATCACCATCCTCGATCTCGATGGTGATACGGTCACGGGACGGATGATGCATATCGTCATTCCGAGCGTCACATGCACGGGTGTGGCCTGGTGGGACGTGCTGTTCGGCGATGGTCTTTCGCTCGGTACGATCACGATCGACAGTCCGGTCGTGACGTACATCAACAGGACTCTCGAAATCGGGAAGCGGACCAGCACGCATGACGACGACACGACCCGGTTCCGTCTGCCGTCCCTTCCCAACGTAGACTCCGTTCTTCAGGTCCTGATGATACGTCACCTGCCGCTGAAGGTGCGTCCGCTCAACATCGCAGGTATCCGCATCTCCGATGCGACGTTCTACAACAGGGGACGCGATTCGCTTGCGTCCTACGACGGATCGTTCATGGGGATATCGCTCGACGTGGAGGACATCAGTATGGGGACGGTGGGGGGCAGACCCATCGGACACTTCATGCTGGAAGTGGATTCCATCCAGCGCGTCTATGCGGACGGGCGCTTCATCAGGGCCCAGGGCATGCGCTTCGATATCGGCGAACAGGATACGTCCTTCGTCGTCGATACCGTCAGTTACGACTCACCCGTCGGCAACAGGTACTATGCGGATGGCGTGCGGTTCTCCTATCCCGGGCGGAGCATCGCCATCGACTCCTTCCGGTTGCGTCCGGGCAAGAGCGATGCGGACTTCTTCGCCGCCCGCAATGTTCGTACGGACCGGTTCGAGGTCGCGGGATCGCACCTGAAATTCACCGAGATCGACATCCCCGCATTGTCCCGTGGTGAACAGTTGCACGTGCGGAAGATCGCCGTCGGGCGACTCGATCTCGACATCCTGAGCAACAAGGTTCCGCCACCGTCTCGTCGGGCGAAGCCCCCGCTCATGCCCTACCAGCTCATGCGCTCGGTTCCGTTCAGCATGAACATCGATACCATCCAGCTCAAACATGCTTCCATCACGTATTCGGAGAAGCATCCGAATTCATTCAGGTATGCCACGCTGTTCTGGTCGGGCACACGCGCCACGATATCGGGTATCAGCAACGATCCGGCGAGGCAACGCCGGCAACCCGTCGTCGTCGACGCATCGGGTCAGTTCATGAACCGTGCGCGGATGTGGCTCACGTGTACCATGCCCATGAACGTGGACAGGCACGAGCTCGATGCCGTGGGTGGCATGCATGGCATGGATGCGACGGTACTCGCGGGTTTCCTGACCATCGCCGAGAACATCGGTCTGCAATCGGGCCGTACGGGCGAAGCCAGATTCAGATTCTCCGTGCGTGGCCGTGCCAGCCGTGGCACCGTCGACGTCGAGTACCACGACCTCAAGCTGCAGATGGTGGACAAGAAAACGAAGAAGTCGACCGGCCTGTTCGACAAGGTTGCCTCGTGGCTGGCCAACTGGCTCGTCATCAGGAACGACAACGTTCCCGGCGACAGATACAAGACGGGTGTCATCGACTACACGCTTCCGCGCGATGCCGCCATCATGCAGACGCTATGGTTTCCGCTGAGGGACGGACTGGGGGATGTGATAGGATTCTAGGGATTAGATCCGATCGCTGGTTCACATATAGAGGATGTTCGTTCTGGCATGCTGTGTGTCGATCAGCCGATATGCGTTCGTATTGGAAACATGATGCTGATTGCATGGTGTATACTCAGGATGGTATCCTGCAGGTACTGGTCATCTTCGAGCGTCTCGATCACGATGCCAAGATCGCTGGCCCGCCGTGATGTAATATGACAGTCATGCGCTTTATGATTTTCGTGATCGGAAAGCTCGTTGACAATGCGTGCAGCCTTATGGTCAGCATCGATATCCAGACTTGAGCATGTTGCCGAGTAGCCAGTCCCGGGCCATTGTTCTGGCACGATCCATAGCCAGAGTTGCCTGATAGTATGCGGTCGGTGGAAACTTGCCTAGCCGTACTTGCCAGTATGCCGCCTTGTTCGGGGTTTGCAGTATTTCCGCAGCAGCCTCATCGAATTCTTTCTTGATCAGTTGCGCCGGAATATGATACAACTGCGGATCTATGGGACCGATGCTGCTTTGCTTTCCCATCACGATGCTCCTGCAACTGAGGGCAATGAGTGTGCCCGCCGACATGGCCAGTTGTGGGACGATAGTCCTGATATCGTTCCCGAACAGCAGTTTCAGATCGTTGACGATCGTTTCCGCTGCTGCTATCCTGCCGCCAGGTGTATGAAGGATAATGTCCAGGCCAGCGCCGCGATCCATGCCGTGGACAGCATTCATGATTCCGACCATATCGTTGTCGTTGATGCTGTGCAAGTCCGGAAGTCTTTCCTACTGCAACCAACCCGAGTAGTAGACGAGTACATTGCGCCCCGTCTGCCGATACAACCTTCCGATGTAGTTCTGCCGGATGATGTCGAATGGTGTCGGAGCAACGATGCGTATCTCGTCGAGGATTTCATTCAATGCAGGGATGCGTCATAGCCTATAGGTGGCAACGACCGGCATTGTAGCAGCGTTGGAGACATACGACGGTTTGACCGGTACCCGCTCCTCGCCGTCGACATAGTCGAGATTCTCATCCCAGTCGGGTCCGGTGATCCTCTGGACGTTAACGACGTCCTCGAGTATTCTCATCACCTCTATCGGGTGCAGATTTCCGGTGTTCGGATTCATGTGATGTCTCCCAGATTCGTGTATGGCAAACATGGTGCTATTCATGCGTCGTCCGTATCACATGTTCACCAAACCTCCGTTCCGATTCATCACATTGGTCGAGCCATCGATGATCGGCTCCCGATACATCATTCCTCGTGATGATCCACTCTTTATTTGGATCAAGTCCAGATAAGCAGTAATTTCGGACCAAATCAGTCCTACTTCCCCGACAGACAGAGCAACATGATGAACATGTTCCGTACCATGGCCCTCGTCGCCGTCTCGGCCGCCGTCCTTGCAGGATGCTCCGATTCCTCCTCGAATCCGAAGGATCCGCTTTCCATTCCTGCCGTGTACGACAGCACGTCATATCGTACGAATGCCGCCGCCGAATATCAGATTCGTACCCAGCTCGCGAGCCTCGTTTCTCTCATGAAGACGGGTCGTACGTCGGGCACGAGGGTCAGCCAATCGGAGCTGGAAGCGAAGTACGCTCCACTGGCGTCGCTGACGACGTCCTACTATGCCGGTCGTGTCGGTCAATCGCTGGCTACGCTCGCGTCTGCTAGCGGTGGCACGTACGATCCTTCGCGTCCCGTCGCCGAGAACGGCGAGGGTGGCGTCTTCAACGGCTACCTGTTCGACAAGTACGGTCTCGAATGCGAGCAGCAGGTCGAGAAGGGGCTGTTCGCCGCGTTGCTCTACAATCAGGCCGTCGCACAGATGAGCGGTGACGTCACGCCGGCGAAGATCGATCGCATGATCGCCGCCTTCGGTGCACATCCATCCTTCCCGAACACGGACAAGGCTGCCAGCAATCCCGACGTCTTCTGCGCAGCGTATGCCGCACGCCGCGACAAGAACGACGGCAATGGCTTCTACAGCACCATGAAGAAGAACTTCCTCAAGGCACGTGCCGCCGCGGCCGCAGGAAGCAACTACAACGCGGAACTCAACGAAGCGCTCGGTACGATCCGCGACACGTGGGAACGCACGCAGATGGCTACGATCGTCAACTACCTCTACAGCACGATCTCCACGCTGTCCGCGACGAACCTCGACGACAAGGGACGTGCCTCCGCACTGCATGCCTATGGCGAATGCGTAGGCTTCATGCATGGATGGCGCGGCGTTTCCCCTTCGATGAAGATCATCTCCGATACCAAGATCGACGAGCTGCTGATCCTCATGCGCGCACCCGTCGACGGTCCGGCACGCTCCTACGAACTCGTCACGCAACCCGTAACGGCGCTGCCCGATCTCGCGCGCGTGATCAGCGAGATCAAGGTCATCTATGGTTTCACCGATGCCGATCTCCAGGACTTCAAGCAGAACTGGGTCGCCGTACAGAACCGTCAATGATGAAACGTCTCGCACTCATCGTATTCGCCTCGATGGCGCTGTGGTCCTGCGGAACGTCCGGGGGAACGGCGCCTGACGATACCTTCGATCGCTCGGCCATGCTTCGCGATATGGCCGAACACTGGATCGTACCATCCTACGCCGAAGCATCCGCAACTGCCCATGCCATGTTCCTTGCCATCGACGGATTCACGGCCGATCCACGACCGCAGACGTTGAACGACGCACGGCAGGCGTGGGTAACGGCGACGGACGCGTGGGAGCGTATCGTCCTGTTCGACTTCGGTCCTGCCGAAGGACTCTACGGCGATCTCACGATGAATGCAGGGACGTTCCCCGCCAGCCCGACGAAGATCGAACGCTTCGTGACCGCCGGCGATACGTCGATGCAGAACTTCGATCGTGACTCCCGCGGTTATCTCGCCATCGACTATCTGTTGTACGACGGCAGCGACGCCGACATCGTGGCCCGGTTCTCCGGACCGGAGAACGCCAACCGCAGGGCATATCTGCGTACCGTCGCACGCACCATCGACGAACAGATCGCCACGGTATCGAATGCATGGAACACGAGCTACGTGACGACCTTCGTACAGCATAATGGTACGGATGCAGGCAGCTCCGTGAGCGAACTCGTGAACTCGATGGCCATGAGCTTCGAAGTGCTGAAGAACGACAAGGTCGGCACGCCGGCAGGAAAACGCGTAGGCCAGAGCGGACCCGATCCCCGTCGTGTGGAAGCCTACTACAGCGGCCGCAGTGTGGCACTGATGCGTCGTCATTTCGCCGCCATCACGGCCACGTGGGGAGGTATCTCCGACAATGGCGGTACTACGTTCAAGGCCTTCGACGACTATCTCATGACCGTTACCGGCGGCGAGCGTCTCGTGACGGATACCCGTGCACAGATCGCCCGGGTCGAAGAACTGCTCACTGCACTTCCGCAGGATGCGACACTGGCATCGTTGTGCGCGTCGAGCGACCCGCGCATCGAAACGCTGCATACCGAACTTCAGAAACTCACCCGCTTCCTCAAGAGCGAGATGGCGTCCGTTCTCGGCGTCGCCATCACCTACAGTAGTGGAGACGGCGATTAGAAGCCGTATACATACCGATACGTACCTCGACAGGACGGTACCAATTGCACCCTTGGTCATGCTGAGAGTGCTTTTTGGTTTTTTGTTGACGATCAGTTGCATCCGGTTCATGATGCTCGGATGGATCCACGACCAGTACGTGGCACCCGTGATGCACTTCCCGTATCCCGGATTCACGTGGGTTACGACCCTCGGTGAACCGGGCATGTACGTCGTCTTCGGCCTCATGTTGACCAGTGCGATATGCGTCATGCTCGGATATCGATACCGGATCGCTTCCGTCCTGTTGTTCCTGACGTTCACGTATGTCGAATTGATAGACAAAACCTATTATCTGAATCATTATTACTTCGTAAGTATCTCGGCCTTCCTGATGATGTTGCTCCCTGCGCATCGTTCCTTCAGCCTCGACGTCGTCAGGAAGCCCGATATCCGACTCGACGAGATCCCGGCGTGGATGGTCGACGTCCTGAAGCTGCAACTGGCCATCGTCTATTTCCACGCGGGAGTGGCGAAGATCAATCACGACTGGCTGATCGAAGCACTGCCGCTGCGGATATGGATGCCGGCCAACGACACCCTGCCCGTCGTAGGACCGCTCATGACGGTGAAGTGGATGCCGTGGGTATTCTCGTGGTTCGGGATGATCTACGACGTCACCATCGCCTTCTTCCTCTACTGGAGGCGAACCCGTCCGTTCGCCTATCTCACCGTCATCGTCTTCCATGTCGTGACGGGGATGATGTTCCAGATCGGCGTCTTTCCTGTCGTCATGATCGGCATGACGCTCGTCTTCTTCGAACCGTCGACGCATCAACGGATCATCGACGTTCTGAAAGCGCTGGCCGGTCGCAAGGGAGCGGATGCCGTATCCGGTTCTCCACGTCGTCCCGCTCCGACATCGTACCGATGGCTGCTCGTCCTTCTGTCGATCCATCTCGTCGTGCAGTTGCTGGTGCCGTGGCGATATCTCCTGTATCCGGGAAATCTGTTCTGGTCCGAAGAAGGCTACCGTTTCTCATGGCGCGTGATGCTGATGGAGAAGGCCGGTACGGCGACGTTCTACGTCAAGGACAGAGTCACCGGCAGGGAAGGGCAGGTCGTCAACGGAGAGTTCCTGAATACGCATCAGGAGAAGCAGATGTCGATGCAGCCGGACATGGTTCTGCAGTTCGCTCACTTCCTGCACGACCACTATGCGGCACGAGGCATCACCGATCCGGTCGTCCGAGCCGAAGTATGGGTGACGATGAACGGGCGTCCGAGCAGGCTGCTCGTCGATTCCACCGTCGATCTGTCCCGCGAGCAGGAGGGCTTCCATCACTATGCATGGGTCCTGCCGAATGACTGATCGCATCCTCATCGTCATGACCCTGATCGTTGCGGCCGTGTCCATGCATGCGCAACGCCGGGACACCGTCAATCTTCCGGGTGTAGACGTCAACAGCGACCGCTCGAAGGGCGCCACCATCTCGCATGCACCCGACGTCGAGGCCGGGGCCATCTACGCGGGCAAGAAGACGGAAGTCATCAGGCTGGACCGCATCATGGCCAATACGGCGACCAACAATCCGCGACAGGTCTTCGCTGGCGTGGCGGGGCTCAACATCTGGGAGAGTGACGGCAGCGGACTGCAGCTCGGCATCGGCGGTCGTGGTCTTTCGCCCAACCGTACGTCCAACTTCACCACGCGTCAGAACGGATACGAGATATCGGCCGATCCGCTCGGCTATCCGGAGAGCTACTACACACCGCCGATGGAAGCGCTGCAGCGCATCGAACTCGTACGTGGAGCGGCGTCGCTTCGATACGGGACCCAGTTCGGCGGCATGGTGAACTTCATCATGAAGGATGGAGCCCTGGATCGTCCCATCGAGTCGCGTCTGCGCATGACCGGTGGTTCCTATGGCTTCGCCAATCTCTTCGGTCAGGTGGGTGGAACGATCGACGGAACGCGCTACGTGGGCATGTATCAGTACAGGCGTGCCGACGGCTGGAGACAGAACAGCGAATACGACGTGCATACGGCCTATGCCGCCGCGAGCCATGCCTTCGGTAATCTGCGGGTCAAGGCCGACTATACCTTCATGACCTATACGGCGCATCAGCCGGGCGGACTCACGGACAGGCAGTTCCTTCTCGACGCACAGGAATCGATGCGGAGCAGGAACTGGTTCAGGGTGGACTGGAATCTCGCATCCATCACGCTCGACTACGTCATCGACGATGATCTCGCGTTGCGCTCGCAGTTCTTCGGCAATGCCAGTGGTCGTACGGCCCTGGGCAACCTGGAGCGGATCAATGTCGTGGACCTCGGTGGTGAGAGGACGATGATCGACGGAACCTTCCGCAACATCGGTAACGAGACATCGCTTACCTGTGATGTCGATCTGTTCGACGAACAGTCGACCGTCGTCATTGGCTGGCGTCTGTTCCACGGCACGACCAGGCAGCGTCAGGGCAACGGCAGTGCGGGAAGCGATCCCGACTTCCGCTTCCTTCGTCCGGACGATCTCGAAGGATCGGACTATCGATTCCCCAACGACAATGCGGCGCTGTTCGCCGAAAGCGTCATACGACTCGGTGGCGGCTTCGCCATCGTGCCCGGCATACGGTTCGAGCATATCACGACACGTGCCGAAGGATACTACAAGCAACGCGTGACGGACTTCGCCGGCAACGTCATCGTCGATACCAACATCGACGAATCGCGTACGCGCTCGCGATCCTTCGTGCTCTTCGGTCTCGGTGCGACGTATCAGCTTCCGGTCGGACTCGAGCTCTACGGCAATCTGGCGCAGAACTATCGCTCCATCACGTTCAGCGATCTGCGCATCAGCAATCCCAATCTGCGCGTCGATTCCAACATCGTCGACGAGCGCGGATATACCGCCGACATCGGCATACGCGGGCGGATCGCCGATGTCGTCACGTTCGACGCATCGCTCTTCTATCTCCGGTACGATCGCAGGATCGGTCAGATCCTCAAGGCCGACGAGCCACCGCTCTACCTCCCATACCGCTTCAGGACGAACATCGCCGATGCCTATACGGCCGGCCTCGAAACGGTTCTGGAATGGGACGTCACGTCGACGTTCACGCACGATGAAGCCGTGCCCAACGTGCGCCTCATGGTGAACGCTTCGGTACTCGACGGACGCTACATCGATACGCAGGATCCCTCGATCCGTGACAAGCAGGTGGAACTGGTACCGCCGTATACGGTGCGTGGCGGAATCTCGGCGTCATGGAAGGGCTTCCGCGCTTCCTTCCTCTATTCGGCCATCGGCAAGCACTATACCGATGCTACCAATGCGGAGTATTCGGCGACGGCGGTGAACGGTGCCATTCCGGCATATCGTGTGGCCGATCTCTCCGTGCAGTATGCCTTCGACCGGTTCACGATCGAAGGCAGTTGCAACAATCTCTTCGACGAACGGTACTTCACGCGCAGGGCCGATTCCTATCCCGGTCCGGGCATCATCCCCGCCGAGGCGCGAAGCCTGTTCCTGACGCTTCAGGTCGTGATCTGATCACTCGAACAGGGCTGCGTCGAGCGCTCCCTTGGCCGTCGTCGCTTCCGGCGGAATGTCGGAGAAGATGCGTGCTTCCATCCGCTTCGTGCCCTTCGGTGGAATGGTGGCGAAGTAGGCCTTGGCATCCGTGGCTACTTCCTTGCCGTCCTTGTCGTAGAAGCGGACACGTACGACGGGATCGACGCATTTCTTCTTCGTCGTATTCGTTACGGTAACCGTGGTGACGGCATCGTTGCCTCGGCGCGAGAACGATACGGCGACCTTGCAGGACTTCTCGAGTTCCTGCGCCACCAGCATTGCGGCGGAGCACAGGACGATGGCCGTGACGGCGAACAGGCGCTGGATGGACATGCGCATGAATGAACCTCGTGTGTGAGTTCGATGATTCCGGAAAATACACAGGGCCGGCATATCCCGGACGGAGCTGGGCGTCCATTGCGTATTCTTGCCGGATGACAATCTGGATCATCATCTCCGCCGTCCTGGCGATCATGTGCGCCTACGCCGTTCGCAATGTCATCTACTACCGCCGTAAAGCCTATCGTCTGGCCCACAAGGTGGTCGGCGGCTCGATCGGAACGATCACACCGCCGGAGCTCGACCCCGTCTTCGAGTTCACGGAACACGGCTTCGCGCGTTCCACCGCCGTCCTCTATATCGGCCGTGGCTCGATGAGCGTGATAGGTGCTACGTCCGATTATGAAGCATGGATCCTTGCCGTCCTCGCGAAACGCGCCTCGCGCATCTTCGAATTCGGCACGTGCACCGGCCGTACCACCTATCTCATGGCCGCCAACGCTGCGGACGACTCGACGGTAACGACGCTCACACTGCCTCCGGCCGACCGGGATACGTATCGGACCGGTGAAAAGGACAGTATGCGGGCATCGGACAATGCCCTGGCCGAGTCGGCGTTCACCAGCTTCCTCTACAGTGGCTCGGACGTGGAGCACAAGGTCCGCCAGCTCTTCATGGACAGCAAGCAGCTCGACGTCGCCGAACACGACAGGCAGTACGACTTGATCTTCGTCGACGGTTCCCATGCCTATTCCTACGTCAGGAGCGACACCGAAAAGGCGATGCGGATGATCCGTCCGGGCGGCATCATCGCCTGGCACGATTACCGGGGAGCGTACGGCGACACGAAGGACGTCTACATCTATCTGAACGAACTCGCCGCCACCAGGAAGTTGAAGCTGATCGAGGGGACGTCGCTGGTGGTGTACAGGCACGAGGGGTAGAAGACGGGCGAGTGTTGCGCAGTGGCCGTGTGTCCATGGAACGGCGACGATCCCTTGCGCGTGGGGCATATACGATATATCCCGTTGGCATCATCGGAACGACGGATTCCCGGAGCATGCGGAATATTCGTCAACTCTTCCGTGACGTTTTCGCCCCATCACGCTCCTTGTATATGCATGGCCATGAAATGGGTAATGGCTGAACGACACCGGGATGTTTCCGCCCGTGTCGTCGTGGAAATCAGATACGGGTATAGCAAGGCAGAGGCCGTAGTATCGTGCCCCGGATCGCCGGCTCGGTACACGCCGTTGATCGACGAATGTCATAGTGTGGAGAAGTATCGTTTGCGTTGTCATAGTCTCCAATGATAACATCGCACTCGATCGGTGCATATGTGGTCGTCCGGCCGGATGCCGGACATGAACGATGGCCGGATGCTTCCGGACCATCATCTACGGGCTGGTGCAGTCTGGCCGTCAGCGGCCATGTACGATCGACGAATGATCGTCGAATAGGCAACGGAGTGCCGGAATTCCGATGCCGCAAGGATGGCAGCCGCCATACATGCTGCCGGGGCATGGTCTGAATCGTAGTGGTATGATCCGTAACTCTCGATACTTCCGGAGTCTTTCCATGATTCGCATACAGGGGTGGATCGCTCTCATCATGACGCTGACGATGTGCTCGGCCGTCATGCCTTCATATGCGCAGGACGACGACGTCGTGCGCCGTACTGCCGTCCTCGGCAGCGAAGACTTCGATGCCGATGGTTTCCTTGATACCGTCACGGTGACCGTCCGCTACGATGCGGAGCATGGAAAGCGCTATCGCGGTGTGAACCTCGCGGCCATTCTCTGGGGCTACGACGCGGAGAACAAGGACGCCGTGGCCGATACGACCGTCCTGGACGTGACGCTGGATGGCGGGGAGTCCATGGATGCCTACCTCTACGACACGGACAAGGATGGCATCCGCGACATCGTCGTCTATGCGTCGAAGAAGCAGGGCGACGCCGGCACGGCCCGCCGCCGCTGGGTCATCCGTCCGGATGCGGAGATGAAGACGCAGAACACGTTGGCCTTCCGTGGCGCGAACATGCGCAGTCAGGCCGCTGCATGGCTTGCGGACATGGATGCCGCCGATACGACGGAGTCGCGGAAGATCAGAGGGACGGGCTATACGGTGACGCCGCTCAACCACCGCCCGCGCAACGAGAAGCGCACGCCCCGTACGATGGACACGGCGCTCGCGAAGCCGCCGGAAACCACGCTCACGCTGGCACCGAACCCTGCGACGAACGAAGTCCGGATGCATCTGAAGGCGGAGAATCTGTCGTCGCCGATGCTGAGGATCATGGACAACACCGGACGCCTCGTGATGCATCGGCGCTTGAGCGATGAAGCGATGACGGGAATGTCCGTGATCGATATCCGGAGTCTTTCCTCCGGAAGCTATGTGGTGAAGATCGTCGACGGTGGACGCACGATTGTCGAATCCATTCTCGTGGTGCAGCGATGAAACCGCTACCGACAACCCTCGCCTGTGGTCGCAGCGTGCGCCACATCGTTCTCGCCCTCGCGTCGCTCGTCGTCTTCGGTATCTGTATGGTACCGCCGGCACCCGCACAGACGTCCATCAACTCGATGACCGGGGCGCTCTCCTACAGCTATCCCATCACGAGCACGACCGTCAACACGGCGCCCGTCGATGTCCGCCTCTCCTGGCTTCCGAATCTCGAGCAGGTCTACTATGTGAACGGCTCCTATACCTTCGGCATCAACAACCCGCCTCTCGTGACGGGGCACAATCAATGGACATCGGGATCGCGCCGTCACGGCGGCTGGGCCATCTGCGTCAACGGCTTCGCCGTCCAGGTCTTCAACTACGTCCAGAGGTTCGCTTCCGAGTCGAAGGGTTCTACACCTGAGCCGGAGGATGCCACGCGTAACTGGCTGACGGTGGGCTACGATGTCTGCAATCGCATGCAGACCCTGACCGAGCTGGGTGAGCCGGACGTCATCAAGCTTCTGCAGGCCGACGGCTCCGTGCTCGAACTGCGTAACGCCATTCCCCACGATGCCGTGGCCGACGAGGAAGACCGCTACGTCGGCTGGTACTACGTCAACGGCGTTAACACGAATGCCTTCGCCGTCGTCGACTACGACGACACGTACTATCCCACATGGATACAGGACATCACCGCCGATCGCAACACGGACTACGTGAGCGAATGGGCCGTGCGGCCCCGCGTCGTACGCTACTATCCGGGCGATGGGCTCGAATACGTCTTCCGCGAAATCATCCTCCCGTACGGTCAGCAGAGCCTGTCCCTCGTCGGTGTGACGCCGACGGTCTTCTATCTCGAAGAGATCAATCGCGACAACGTCAACATTCTCACCTTCAAACGCTCGAAACACTATCCGTCGGATACGGACCACGATCTGACGCCGGGCCGTGCTCTCGTGGAAGAGTTCCACGGACACCGCATCTCCTACGAGAACAACTTCGTGACGATCGAGGCCGAAGGCCACACGCATCGTCTGCTCATGACGGACCAGTTCACGGTACCGTCGAACGACATCAACGGAGCGACGAGCTATCTGGACGACGAGGCGAACACGACGCGTTGGGCGGACTACGGCTCGCGTACCCGCAGTTACTACAGCAACCTCGTCGCCGATTGGGTCAACGGCGCCCGGATGATGATCCGTGCCATCGTCCAGCCCAACGGCGAGGTCACGAAGATCGCCTACGAGAAGTACGAGCGCATCGCACCCTGGGCGAACTGGAACGGCTTCCGGCCGAACAAGATCACGACGCGGGAGAACATCTCGGACATCGTTTACGCGGAAGAAACCTACCTGCCGAAGGAATACGACACCTGGCATATCGAGGAGTCGAAGCACGGTGTGCAGGCCAGTGCCAACAACGTCGTATGGGCCATCACGCTGTCCACGAATCATGGAACGCCGAAGCAGCTCCGCCGCACGACGTTCGAGTGGTACAATCCGCTCGCGAATCAGGATACGGGATACAGCAGGACGACGATCCGTATCGTGGACAAGACGATGGCGACGGCCGACTCCGTGCGGAACACGACCGTCAACTACTGGTCATGGCGGACCATTCCCGCGTCCATCGATCCCGCTCTCGACGATCAGGTGCATCGCTATCTGAGGAATTCCATCAGCGTATCGGGTGACGTCCAGACGTCTTTGAAGCGGGTCGAGGAACAACTGGTCGGCGGATCCAACATGTTCTTCTATCCGACGGAGAGTACGACGTGGGTGCGGGACGGTCTCTCCAATGCGGACCTGCAGACCGAACACAACACGTACGCCTATACGTTCACCGACTATCACAACATGACGCACGGGACGTACGGCAATCCTTCCACGGCCATGAAGAGCGCCTACGGCAAGGGTGTCGCCACGACGACGAACACCATCTACGAGCCGACGTCGACGACGAACGTCTTCCGCACCATCGAGACGTCGCTGGCCACGAACATGCTCTACGGCACGGCGACGTGCTCCTATACCGATACGACCTTCATGGAGGCGATGACGCGCCGCGCGCTCGACAGCGTGCGTAACGGTTCGTCGGCCATCTCCAACTTCCAGCCGTCGATGGTCATCGCACCGTCGGCCACCAACCATACGTACCGACTGTGTCCCATCTGGGGTATGGAGTCGTCCGTGTCGGTCAAGGACTGGCTCGGCAACTTCATCGGCGGCACGGACGTCTCATATCAGTCCGGCAGCGCATGCAGCGTCCTCGTCGAAGCCTTCCGTGGTTCGCCATTGTACGTGACGACGTACGGCATGTCGGACGTCACCGGGCTGAAGGCATCGGCGCCGCTCAGAACGCAGTCGCTATCGTACACCAACGGTAGCAGGGCACGTCTGCCACGTCTCGCCACCGACCCCCAAGGGGCGAAGGTGACGCTCTCGTACACGTCCGGTTCGGCTCCCAATGGCATCCGTACGGACAATGCGGGTACGACGACGACGGGCGTCGCCGTCAACGACTTCGACTATCTGCACGACGACGCCATCGCCGTCGTGCCTGCCGTGCGCCGCATGAATCCATCGGGTCTGTCGGTCGACGAAGTCGGCCTTCCCATGCACAGCGGCAGTACGGCCGACGGACGTCTCACCACGTCGTACGATGCGAACCGTCACCTGTCCTACGGCAGGGTCGACATCGCAGGGAAGAGCACGATGTCCTGGGTACCGGGCGACATCCCGTCGACGGGATGGACGGACCGCCAGCCCTACATCAAGCTCTGGAAGGGGCACACGAAGGAAGACAAGACCTATACCCAGAACGTCTGTGTGACCGATCCACTCCCGGCAGCCGAGACGACCTACGACAACTTCAGGTTGCGGACGATGGAGGAAGCGGCAATCGTCCAGCGTCTGTGTGCCAACCTCGGCGACGGCCGTACGATGACGCAGAACGGCACCATCTACCTGAACTACGTAGCGAACAGCGGCGACCATCTCCATCGCGAATCGGCCGACATCGACGACGGTCACCTGCGTATCGTCGTCACGGGGCTGTCGTCCCTCGAGTGGACCTTCCTCGGCAAGGTGACGTTCAGCGGCGGTGGACTCGTGACGCCGGTGCAACTGGACTACGAGTTCTCGCGTGACCACGTCTTCGATCCCGTCCTTGCCGACACGTTCGCCATCTGGGAGATCCCGCTGGACGAAGACGTCCTCACGGCCATGAAGGCCATGGCCACGAACGACGTCATGCAGATCGAGATCACCGTGGCGCCGACGGCTGCGGGCAAGATTCCGTTCCTCGAACTGGCCTGTCATGCAGAGGACGCGGCTCCGCGTCTCGAATTCTGGAAGTCATCCACCATCAACGCCATCGTCGGCAACCGTCCCGACAAGGCATCGAAGGACTTCACGGCGGCCACGATCGTGAAGCCGGCGGACTTCAAGGTCGAGTCATTCGCCAAACTCGACCAGTCGTCTCAGCACGTCGGTACGGCATCGTATACCGCGTCCACGGCCAGTCTGTTCGGACGCTACGGCAAGAACTACGGCGAATACCTGCCGTCGAATCACTCGGCCAAGAGCTGGACCATCGACGGCAATCCCTTCAGCGGGTCGGCCACGCGGCTCGTGACGACGCAGATGGATGGCTTCGACGACATGGTCGGTTCAACCAACGTCGCATCGAATACCGTCTCGGTGACGAAGAACCAGTACGGGTTGAATACCATCACCTTCCAGGACAACACGACGTGGAAAGGATGGGATACGCTGGCCGCGGCCAGCGCCCTCGTCGCCTCGCCGTCCGGCTTCTACGGTATCTGCTACAAGAGCAAGTCCATCGACGAGAACGGCAATCATACCGCTATGTATGTCGATGGCCTTGGGCGTACGCGCTACGTCGTCGTCGACAGCGGTGGCCTCGACCTCGTCACGACGTATACCTACAACACGAAGAACCAGCTCGTGACGGTGACGAATCCTGCGGGACAGGATATCGACTACGACTATGACCGGTGGGGGAACGTCACGTCGGTGACGCATCCCGACTTCGGCGCCGTACGTGCCAAGTACAATAACGTGGGTCAGGTGCGCTTCACGCAGAAGCGGACGCAGTCGCCGGGCGATGGCCATGCCGGCGATGCCGTGACGTTCTATCAGTACGACGACCTGGGTCGTATGACGGCCATCGGCGAGGCCGTCTTCGAGAGTTCGAGCGCCTTCAATGGGCTCGACTCGTCCACCATCAACCTCACGGGAACGGGCAGCGCATACAAGAGCGCGACGGTGAACCCGTCGCTCTTCTGGGGCACGGTACCGCTTCCGACGCCGCCGAGCATCTATCCGCTGCTGCCGCCACTCTCGCCGGACAACAGGGCAGGCGCCGCTGCCTGTCTGCCACCGTGGGACGATGCCAGACCGCCCTATGAAGCGCTCTTCGCGTTCAACGCCCTCGAGCGGACGATCATCAAACCCGTCGACATCTGCGTCTACAATGAGGCGGCTCCGTATGGTCCCGTCTCGGCGACGAACGACTTCGAGGACTTCACCGACAACCCGCACAACGGACGTCAGGCCATCTCCTACGATCAGATGCCGACGGGTGGCAGTGGTTCGTTCTGGAAGTACTTCCCGGCACCCGCGACATGGAACGGCCTCTCGAAGACCGGTACGGTTCGCAACCAGGCAGGTCGTGTGGCCGCAGTAGCCTACCGCGACCATCCCTACGAGCCGTATCGCTACCGCGTCTACAGCTACGACGAACGCGGCCGCGTGGAATGCGTGCTGAAGCTTACGCCGGCTCTCGGCTTCGATGCCGTCTACTACTCGTACAACTCGTCGGACCAGATCACGAGCATCCACGTCGTCGACGCCCTCCGGCAGTATGCCACGTGGTACGGTTACGACGACAACGGCCGTGTGGCCGAGATGACGTCGAGTGTGACGAATGCCGATGCCACCGGTCCCATCAATGGTTTCGGCTTCTACGCTCCCCTCGTCGGTATCGTCAAACCTGCCCTCATACCACGTCCGGGTGGCGCTCCGCGTGTCACGTATTCGTACGATGCCGCGGGCAACCTCACGAGCAAGGTCTATCACGATGCCGACGACCTGAACCGCGAACTCAATACCACATACCTGTACGATCCCCGCTGGCGCCTGCAGCAGCAGGACCACTCGTGGGACCTCGACCCCGTCAGCTCGAGCGACATCTACACGCGCGACAACGGCGGCCGCATCACGCAGCGCAGCAGCACGCTGCTCGACGGCGACGTCTACGACCACACGTACACGTACGACAACGCCGGGCGGCTCGTGACAGCCGACGTGGACCACAACCTCACGCCGTGGAAGAGCGAGACGTACGACGTGAACGAGATCGCCCGCCGCACGCAGACGACGAAGACGGGTGTGGTGGCAGGGTATACCTATGCGCCGCTCCCGGTATCGGCGACCAATGCGCCGACGGACATCGCTCCGAGCGTCAACGGCGAGATTCTGACGGACGACCAGACGTACAACCGGGACGGCGCATTGAACTATCGTTACCTGCGTCCGCAGGGCATGGCTCCCACCGTGCCGTACACCAGGGAATGGTTCCACTACGGCTACAACGACCGCCTCGTCAAGATGCAGACCGATGCCACCGGCATGAAGACCGGTCGTCAACCACCGGTCTGTGTGGTCAATCCTCCGTACTCGCTCTCGTTCTCGCTGGCGAACAAGATGGAATGGCAGTATTCGTATTCGCCGTCGGGCGAGCGCGAGATCAAGCGCCTCGTCCTCTCGCCGACGTCCGACTCCTCGTGCGGTACCGTCTTTCCCTGGACGTACTACCTGCAAGGGGTGGGTGACGAACAGCAGGTCGTCTATCACGGCCGTCAGATCAGCCGTGGCGCCTGCGACGGAGGTCCCACGGAACGCCGGGTCTTCTTCTATCCGGTCGAATACCGGTCGTACGGCGTGGATGGTGTGAACATCGTCTGGGAACGCGATGCCAACGGCGCCATGGTCGCACGCTTCGTGGGCACGGACATCCAGGGCTCGGAGCGGTTCGCGGTAGGGAAGAATGCGTATCAGAAGGTGCGCGACTACCTCCCGTTCGGTGTCGATGTGACGGTGGCGAACGACCAGAGAAGAGGCTATCTCGGCAAGGAATCGGACTACGAGACGGCGCCGCAGTTCAACGTGGTGCTGAATGCGAACCTGTATCACGAGCGCCTCATGGACATGAGTGCGCGGAAGTACAGCAAGACGCAGGGAGCGTTCACTGGTGTGGATGCACTGTGGAGCCAATCGGTCGGGTACTCGCCGTATGCCTACTCCTTCCATGATCCCATCAACTTCATGGACCCGACGGGGTTGGCGGGTGGTGGGAATGAGGGTGGTGGTGCTATCGCTGGCGTGCCCTACAAACCGGACGATGGCGTCAGGGCAGGTCCGGGAATTCCGGAGGAAGACAAGGAGAAGGTGAGAGTGGTCGAGGTCGTCGTTGTCGTCGATGCGACGGACCCGTACTATCCGATCATGAAGGCTGACGCACTCGACCGGGCTGCTGCGTGGCAATCTGGAGCAAGGCAGTTTCTGTCCAATCAGGACGGTATTCCGCGCCGCGATGCAACGTCGATCGTACAACCAATTCGGGCGGATGCGAACATTCGCTCAAAGAACTACCTGACGGATGCCGATAAGGAATTGGCTCGAATGGCGATTGCTGCCACCTCTCAGCAGGGGCCGAGCGCTCAAGGAATGATTACAACACCGCCCTCACCAGCAGAACGACTGCGGCAGATGGACCCACTTGCGAATCAGATTGGAGAGAATATTGTAAGAACAACGCCTTGGGTGGTAAGCCCGGTAACGTTGTACGAGTATTACAAGGGTGGACTGCTAATACTGAATGGATTCAATGCGGCCAATGGGGTGAGAATCACTGGAATGACGCTGCACGCAGTGGAGAGAGCCGCAGAACGTGGAATCACGAAACCAGCTATCTTTAACACACTAACCAATCCTCTGAAGATTGGCAGAATTGTGACAGATGCAGCTGGGCGTCAAAGCCAACGATTCTTTGGTAGGCTGGGTGAAGTTGCGATTAATCCGGAAACAGGAAAGATCCTTTCTGTTAACCCGATTGGAGCGAAAAGGCTAGCAAAGCTCCTTCGATCTGTAAGAAAGTGAGCGAAGTATGCAACTGATAATCTCCAAGACACAGTACGAGTACCTGCTGGATCATTTCTCGAAAGAGAATATGGCAATCTGGCAACTCATTGAGTTTCAGTTTGAAGACAAACGCGTCCTGCTGACTATTGACGAGGACCAAGCAGATGACATTCAAGATTGGGCGAGTGAAAGATTGCTAGTTGTGGGGTTTGACATGGACTACAAGCTAAATCCCGAGGGGCGTATTCTCGAAGAGATCATGGATATCTTCTTCGTATAATAAGGGGTAGCGTTCCAGAAGGTAGTGTTCCAATATGTTGATACCGTCGCCGAGGTAGTGTTCCAACATGTTGATGCCGCCATCGAGCGGGTGAAGAATGGCTCGATAGTGGGGTTCTTTCCGCCTTCTCAGTCGTGAACTGGTACGCCGTTTCCCTCGTCGAAAGCGGAACGAACCGTTCCTTGGCTTATTACCGTGCGGCATTTAGACCTCGTGTTCCAATGTGTTGATGGATTCGAGGAATTATCGGTAAGGAATCGGACTACGAGACGGCGCCGCAGTTCAATGTGGTGCTGAATGCGAATCTGTATCACGAGCGTCTCATGGACATGGGCGCGCGGAAGTACAGCAAGACGCAGGGAGCCTTCACTGGTGTGGATGCACTGTGGAGCCAATCGGTCGGGTACTCGCCGTATGCCTACTCCTTCCATGATCCCATCAACTTCATGGACCCGACGGGGTTGGTTGGTGGTGGAAATGGAGGCGGAGGGGGTGGGGGCTACTACGGCCCGCCCGAGAAACCCATCGATGCCGTTGCCGGCCGGGAGGGACTTCCGAAGAAGGACAAGGTCCGGGTCAAGCGGGTCGAGGATATCATCATCGAGATCAACTACGATCCGGTGCATGAGAAGATGGTGCTGGACGCCATGGACAAGACAAAAGAGTGGCAGAACGACGTGAAGCAGTTCCTGTCGAATCAGGATGGGCTTCCACGCCGTGATGCGACCTCTACGTCCACACCGATCCACTCAGACGATCCTCGATTCCCCCGCCAGGTACCGGGCTTGACGGGTCCATGGAATGCTACTCTCTCACCGGCGCCGTCGCTTCCGCAGCAACAGCAGGGGATGGATCCTGAAGGATGGGGTATCGCACAAGGTATCATTGAAGGTGGCATATTCCTCTACGGCGGTCCCGAAGGGATGATGGTCAAGCTTGGCAAATGGACGTACAGAGCGGCCAAGACTCTGCCTATTGTCGAAAAGACGATCGTCTACGTATCGCGGACTGAAAGAGGTATTATTCAGTATGTTGGAATAACGAACAATCTTGCACGGCGCACCGCAGATCATTTGCGGACCAGAGGCATTGATATTACCGAACTGATGACAGTGCTTAAGAGAGAGGACGCAAGGGCAGTGGAACAGGTGCTAATCGAGTATCACGGCCTAGGAAAAAATGGAGGCTCGTTGCTGAACAAGATCAACAGCATCGCACCATGGAAGCCTGAATACAGAGCGCAAATCGAACGAGGTTATGAACTCCTAAAAACAATTGGATTTCCACCAAAATGAGTAAGACCAAAACTATCGTTGGAGATATTTTCGAGATAGACACGCCTGCGGGAAAGGCCTATCTACATTTTATATATCAGCATCCAACAAACTGTGAGCTGGTTCGAGTACTCCCTGGTCTATATTTGGAGACACCGCACGATATCGAGGCTATTGCTGCAATGCAAGAGAGGTATTTCGTCCTTTTCCCACTAAATGCAGCGTACAGGAAAAAAATCGTCAGAAAGGTTGGATATGCTTCACCTGAAGCGTATTCCATGCCAAAGTATATGCGTGAAATACACATCGTACGGGGAGCATTCCTTGGCTGGCTCATTGTTGATACTGATACTTTAGTGCGAAGACTGGTAAAAGTACTTTCGCCTGAGGAAAAGCAATTGTCTTCGTTCGGGATATGGAACGACACACTATTATGTGAGAGATTAGTCGAGGGGTGGTCTTTGGAGAACTGGGGCCATGAATGGGGAGATCCAGAAGAGTAGCGTTCCAGAATGTTGATGATGGCATTGAACATGATTACAGGCACAGGTCGAACGGAGTGGTAGTGTTCCAACATGTTGATGCCGCCATCGAGCGAGTGAAGAATGGCTCGATAGCGGGATTCCTTTCCACCTTCTCAGTCGTGAACTGATACGCTGTTTCTCTCGGCGAAAGCGGAACGAACTGTTCCTTGGCTTATTACCGTGCGGGGTAGTGTTCCAATATGTTGATACCGTCGCCGAATAGCCGGAGAACGGCTTGACGACGGGGTTCCCTCTCGCTTTCGCCGTCGTGGAATGATCGAACGTTTTCTCAATGAAAGGCAAACAAACTATTCTTTGGCTTGTTACCGGCAGACATTTGAACCTCGTGTTCCAATGTGTTGATGGTGTGGCGCGGGGCGTTCGGTAACGGTAACATTCCGAGGGTCGTACGTGTTCCTCCTACGGGTGGAGTGGCGGTGCCGTTGCACCAGGATGGTAGGTCGACAAACGGGCGTTCCATAGATGGAAATCGCTTCAATCATATTTTGGGAAACCCGACCCATGCACTTGATGGGTTGGTAGGCAAGTATGGCTCGCAGGAAGCGGCCTTTAACGCGGTGCAGAGTGCAGCAAATAACGCTCTTAGGGCCGGTACTCTAACGCCGAATGCGCAAGGTGTTCTCCCTTCTGGTAATATGGGCAATATTATTAATGTTGGAGGACTAAGGGTTAGATTAATCGGTGGACGGGTTGTTAACGGCCAAGTCGTTTTGTCGTCATTCAGTCGACAAGGGTTATAGCATGGATAGCCTGAACGAATTCGAACGTACACTACTTCTGAGGCTTGCGGCAGTGTATTCAAGCATTGCGCCTCATATTCCGTTGCTTCGAGTCGAAAGCAGGACTCCGACAGGAGTCGGGATGTACGTCAACTTCTATTACACAGACACAGGTGCTGCTGTCCCCGATCTTGGAATGAAAGATGGGGCGATAAGTACCAATGAGCGAATTGGAATTCCGGGCTTGGAATATGGCCTAGGCTATGAAGTCGCCATTTCCAACAATAGAATTCAGTTTATCGAGATATTTACATACGGAGAGAGTTGGGATGGACAGTTGGATAGTTATTGGTTCATAGGGTAGTGTTCCAGGGGGTAGCGTTCCAAAATGTTGATGATGGCATTGATGGGTCGAAGGATGGCTTGCCAGCGGGATTCCTTCTCACGTTCATTGTCATCGATTGAACGACCATTTCCCTCGGCGACGAAGGAACGGACCGTTTTTTGGCATACTACCGTGGGAAGTCCGAACCTCGTGTTCCAATGTGTGGATGGATTCGAAGAATCATCGGGCAAGGAATCGGATTGCTTGGGTGAATCCTAGAACAGGAGTACTAACGACAGTCTTGCGTGGATCAAAGCTTGTTAAAAAGACTCTGGTGCCATTACCATGATCAGCATACTTAGGGCAATTCTCGAGGACAAGGCTCAGCGTACAGAACTTATCAAACAGTTCCAGAATGAGATATGGGACAGGAATGGTGAAGGCCCATACTTCGAGATTCTATCGACGCTTGCTATCGATCTCGACTATTACGAGCCAGACGAACAGATGAGGAGAGAGGATCCAAGTTTCTATGGAGATGATCGATTAGAACAAGAGATCATCCAGGCTTTGAAAGCACTAGAAGGATTGGAGGGTAGTGTTCCAACAAGTTGATGAGGTAGCGTTCCAATATGTTGATGCCGTGTTCATACCGGGTTTGATGCACCCATAGGACCTTGCCGGATCCTCTAAGAATGATGGACTACACTGCAGTATTCTGGAGCCCGTAGTGAGTAACATGCACAATCTAGTATTAGCTGAAAAACAGCTCGACTGTAGAAGGCTGATATATCATTTCGATATCGAGAGAGCCGCGCACCAGTGCTCGATCGAGTTGTATGCTCGTGTAGTGTTCATTCTTGTCGATAACCTGGCCGAAGGGATGGACGAGACAGAGCCAACCGACTACTATCAGCAGCAAATGATCGAGTATTATCATGAATCGTCGTTATTGTATGGAGAGAATCCGGACTATTTGTTTCTCATGGGGTTCATTATCAGTAAAGGTGAATGGTGTTTTCGAGTCTCTCTTAGTGATGCAATTCTGATGCGAAAGCAACCGTATCAAATGCAACCCGGTAATAGGTTGTACGAATGGCTTTCCTTGAATCATGGAGATCCAAATCTGCGGGAAGTGGCGAAACAACTAGTAGAAAAGCGGCCTGAATGCTTTGTTTGGCTTGAGTCTCTTGGTGTTCTCGGACAGTATATCATTGACATTATCGAAGCGAATGCTGAAGGAAGGTAGTGTAGCGTTCCAGAATGTTGATGATGGCATTGACGGGTCGAAGAATGGCTTGCTATCGGAATTCCCTCTCACGTTCATTGTCATCGATTGAACGACCATTTTCCTTTGGCGACATAGCCGGTGAACGTCTTGAAATGCAGTTCCTGTCGCTGTCGATCATACCCCTGTCTGTCGACGCGTGCAGGACGCTACGGGTGCGAAGGCATTGTCGGAGAAACGTATAGGCCCGCCATCGGATCCCGAAGCCCGCAGGGCCGGGCGGAGCCCATCCCGCCGGCCCGTTGCGCATCACGATGACGATCCGCGCCGATATCGGTTCTACCTTGTCACCATCACCGAGGCTTCGACCCGGCTGGCCGAGCCGAAGACGCCGATTCCACCGTCGATGCTGCTGTATCGCCTGTCGAAGAACGGGCCACCGAGACCGACGGCCGTGAACCATTTGAAGAGGTTGGCGTCGGGTGTGTAGACGACGCAGCGATACGGACCGAACCATGGACTCGATCCCCATTGTATCGAGGATCGGGGAATGGACGTGAAGTAGGTCGAACTGAGTGGAGGCTGCTTCGCGTCCATGTAGGGCAGGCGACCGCCCGTCGTGTCCGTACAGGTGAAGGAGACCAGCCAGTGCCCGTCACCGCCGTCGCCCTGCCATGCGAACTCGTCGGCGACGGGATGACGCAGCGTATCGGCGATGGGCGTGACCCACGTCGTGACGCCAGGCGTCGTCGTGCTGCCGGTGTATTGCGCTCCGACGATGTCCACGCTGAGAGTGTAGTGCGCCGAAGGCGCCACACGGATCGTCTTGTCCGCGGCTTCGTAGTGGCCACCACCGTCGTCGTCGACGAAGCGGAGATGGATGGGACCGTCGGGACCGACGATGGTGACGACGGCATTCGTGACGCTGGCCGCGCGCTGGTCGATGGGACCCGACAGATCCTGCGTGCGATAGACGCGGACGTCGCGTATGGGTTCACCGACGTAGAGATAGGCTTCGATGACGGTTTCCGATTGATAGGCGATGCCGTTGTCGGCGCACGAGACGAGACCGAGCGCAGCGGCAATCATGATGGTCGAGGTGATGATACGTTGCAGCATCAGAATCGAAGCTCCGCGGAAATGGTTGGAATGATCGGGAGGAGTCGAACGTCGGACGAACGTGCCTGACCGCCGTCCATCTCATAGGTGCGCATCAGGATGTCGCGGCGCGCATAGACGTTGAAGATGTCGACGACGATGTTGAAGGGCATGTCGGCGAGCGTGGTCTTGTAGGTCACGACCATGTTGAGCTGGTGCGATGCGGGGAGCTTCCTGCCCCATTGCTGCGATGGCATGACCATGCCGCTCGAAGGACTCTCGCCCATGAGGGTAGGGTTGAACTGCGACGTCGCACCGGTATAGCCCTGGCCCGACTGCAGCGTGAACGTGGCGCCGACTTCCCATGTGTCCGAGATATCGTAGAGGAGCGTGACCTTGAAGTCATGCCTTCGGTCGTACTTGGGATGATAGGCGAGGCCACCGTTGATGTTGGCGAACTGCGCGTCGACCCATCCGAGCGCATAGCCGATCCAGCCCGTGAGCGCGCCATAACGACGTTGCAGGAAGAACTCGATGCCGTAGGAGTCGGCCGATCCGAAGTGGAAGAGGTCGGCAACGGACGACGTCGACGTCTGCAACGAGTTCACTTCGTTGATGTTGTGCTGACGCTTGTAGTAGACGTCGACGTTGAAGGCGATGTCCTCGAACGGTCGCGTTTCGAGGGAGAGGATGTAGTGATCGGATCGACTGATGGGCGAGGTGGCGTCCGTCGGCAGCCACATGTCGAAGAACGAGTACTCAGGCATGGTGGCCATGCGCAGGTACTGGTGATAGAGTCCCCACGCGCCCTTGATGGTGACGTCTTCGGAGAGCTGGTAGCGAATCGACAACCGGGGATCCACCGTTACGGCATTCTTCATGTTCCAGTAGCCTGCGCGGATACCACCCGTGATGGAGAGGTTGGCTGCGGCATTGAAGCTCGCCTGGGCGAAGGCTCCGTGGACGTCGTCGACGAAGCTGAGGTGTGCAGGGCTCTTGGTGGGAGAGTTGCCTTCGGGAATCCGTGCGCCGTCCAGTGTCTGGTCGTAGGCGAAACGGTAGATCGTGCCTTCGTAGCCAAACTTCATCTGGACGTCGTCGCTGATGAAGAGATCGGCTCCCGTCCTCAGCGAATAGTCCGTGATGCTGTTCGAGATACCATATCCATGCCCGTCATTGCGAGCGGAGAACGTATTGGCGTATTGACTGGCGCTCGCGGTCGCATGGAGAACGAGACCGGACGCTACAGTATGTTGCCACGACAGGGCGGTGGCCGCATTGCCTACGCCTACGTCGAAGTAGAGTCCGGGTTGATCGAGCGTCAGTACATCTCTCGACTGGATGCCGCTCAACGTGAGCTTGTGACTGCCGAAGTGCTGGGAGACCTTGACGTTCAGGTCGTGGAAGTTGAACTTGGGAAAGGGGTCCTGAGGATCTTGAGGCAGGGCCCCCATGAGAAGATCGGCGTAGGTTCGACGTCCGCCAACGAACCACGCACCATTGCCAAGTGGACCTTGGAGGGCCAGGCGGCTGGAGAGAAGGCCGACGCCGAGCATGCCTTCGATATGTTCCTTGTTCCCGTCCTTCTGCGTGACGTTCATGACGGCGCTCATGCGGCCTCCGTACTCGGCGGGGAAGCCGCCCTTCTGCAGCTCGACGCTCTGGACGGCTTCGCTGTTGAAGGCGCTGATCATGCCGAAGAGGTGGGACGGATTGTAGACCGTCATGCCATCGAGCAGGATGAGATTCTGATCGGGCGAGCCGCCACGGATGAAGAGGCCGTTCGATACTTGCGAGGCCGACAATACGCCGGGCAGCATGAGGATGGCACGCGAGACGTCGCTCTCTCCACCGAAGCGCATCTGGCGTATCTGTTGCATGGGGATGGAAACGGTGCTGACGGCCGTTGCATCGAATTGACCGCGATCGGCCGTTACGACGACGTTCTCGGCATCGATGGTCGTGGGTGCGAGGTCGAAGACGACGTCGACAGTATCGTCCTTTATGATGTCGACCGTGACGGTACGATGGCCATAGCCGAGCATGGAGGCCGTGAGAATGTGTCGTCCGGGCTTCATGGAGCACAGCTTCATCGCCCCCTCGCGGTTCGAATAGATACCCCGTTTTGACGTGGAGTCGAAGACGGTGGCGAACGGCAGCGGCTGTTGCGTAGCGGAATCGCGGACGATTCCCTTGATGCATCCGTCGGCAGGTGCCGAGCGGGCGGTGCCGACAAGGCATAGCGCTGCCATGGCCGGCATTCCGGCCCATCGAAGAATGGTCATTGTACGTTTCCCGAAGTAAAGGTCAGAAAGTGATGCCTATAGCCAGGCGCATGGCTGGCCGAACCGTGAACGTCGTGCGTGCGAGGGCCGTGACGTCCGCCCCGAGAGAAAGCGAGAACATGCCGACAGGCATGGTGAGGCCGATGGACGGTGCGATGACGACACCTCGTTCGCATCCGCCGATGGTGGCCTGGATGTATGGGCGTAGCTGGAAGGGCAGGCCGATGTCCGGTGTGACTCTGTAGTACGATCCCCACCAGCGCATGAAGATGGCCGTGTCCTCAGGCATGACGACATGGTAGAAGCCGAGGCCGGCCGACGAGATATCGTCGAAGCGATAACCGAGTTCGCCACCGAAGTTCGCCCAGGGCGATACTCCGTCGATGTAGCCGCCGATATCCCTGCCGAGCGCCTGTGAATGGAAGCGGAATTCGAAGCGGGAGAAACCGTCGACCGAGGTGTCGTCGGACAGGGCGATGGGCTCCGCCGTGGCATTCCGTGAATCGACGTCGGGTGCCGTCGGCTCGAACGCGGCGATGGGCATGGACGGCGAGATGGGCGCTTCCTCGGATTCCACATCCGTCGCCGTCGTCGCGACGTCGGTGGAAGCTGGCTGTATCGGTAGCGTGGCGACGTTCGATACGGCAGGTTCGCGCGACGTCGTCGTCGTACGTGCAGAAGACGACCGGTGAGACGGACGTTCCGAAATGACCGTGGCCGTCGAGGATCGTACAGGTTCACCGTCGGTCATCACTGCCGTGGGCGACGTCGTACGCGGCGCTACGGCGCCGTGCGGCGTTGCGAGGTGTTGGCCGTCGTTCGAAGCGGATGCATCGCCCGGCGTCGTTTCGACACCACGATTCATGGAAGGTTCGCCGATACCCTGGGCCGTTGCCGGACGTTGCCGTGTTGCGTCTTCGTCGTTCCTGAACAGCACCGGATACAATGCCGCGCCGATGACCATGGCGCCGAGCAGGATGAACAACTTGATGATCCCACCGGAAATCGAGCCCGCCGCGGGAGCCGTTACGACCGGTGCAGGCGGTATGAGACCGGATGCCGTGGCCGAGGCCATCAGCGAATCGAGGACGGCAGGAGGGGCCTTGATGGTGGCGGCTTCACGCTCGAAGGTGCGGCGAATGCCCACGGACGTGCGGAATTCGGCCTGGAGCGTGTTGTCCGAAGCGAGGGCGCTGAACAGGGCTTCATTCTCCTCGTTCGAGGTCTGTCCTTCGAGGAAGCGTTCGATCATATCGTCGTCGTTGTGCATCGTAGCCTCAATTCCTGAAGAGGGGAAGAAGTGCGGAACGCAGCCATTGACGTGCGCGGGAGATACGGTTGCGGACCATCGGCAGGGACGATTCCGTGGCTTCGCATATCTCCGCGTAACTCAGGCCGCCATAGACGTGCATCACCAGTGCCTCGCGATAGTGGTCGGGCAGGCTGGCGATGGCTGCGGAAAGGTGTTCCTGCAGGTCCCGGTCTTCCAGCGATTCGTCTTCCGTGGTAAGGGTGATCAACTGCGGATCGATGAAGTCCATCCGCTCGTTGCGCCGCAGGTCCAGGCACAGGTTGCGGCAGATACGCATCAGGAAGGCCGGCACGTTCTCGATCAGCTCGCCGTTGCGGAGCACGACCAGGAACTTCATGAACGTGTCCTGCAGGATATCGGCGGCGCGGGCATCACCGTTCACGACCTTCAGGGCGTAGCGGTAGACCCGGTCGGCATGGCGCCTGTACAGCTCACGGAAGGCCGCCTCGCAATCGGCGTCTCCGGCGCGTACAGCCGCCATGAGTTCGGTATCCGGTGTGGTCATTGGGTTCATCGTGTGGTTCCGTCGTGCATTCGAGGACAATGACGCACGTCGCGACGAATCGTCTCACAGGAGAATGCCGACGGAACAAAAATATTTCAGGAAGGACCGTCGTGATCCCGAGTGGGAGGTGTGCGGCGAGGATAACCTTCGCGCGGGGGTGCCGGGTGAAAGGGTGGCTTTTTGGAGGAGGCCGATGCGCTACGACGCAATCATGTACCGATGACCATGTGATTCGTCATGACTCGTCTTCGGATACTCGCCGCTGGCATTCGATGCTTCATCGTACCTGCCGCGGATGAATCGTCATTGCAGGAGTATGCATGGATGGATGAGCTATCATGATGACATTCCGGAGATATGGTCTTTCCTGCAACTGATACCGGAAACGAGCCATGTTCGAGGATGATTGCATTAATCGTATGACCGTTGTCTGTCGTTCTTCGTCGTTATTGGAGTCATGTTTCGTTCATACCGATTTCCACGGTGAGCTGTTCGATAGTGCACCTGGCATCAGTGGGTGGACAGCCCGTCAAGGCAATGTACCGGTCCGTGGTGGTGGACGTCGATAGTTGCCGTGCTTCGGATGGACAGGTCCGTGCACGGAATCCATACGGGATACTGTAATACAGGCTCGAACCCTGTGCGGGAAGGTGGTCGAATCCTGGTCGGGGAGCTGGATACGGATCGGGCAGGCCGCCATTCGGCGGCCTGCGTACGATCCGGTACGTCACGATGTAGTCCGGTACGGGTCGAAGACCGTGGAAAGGCCCGGCTTCCTCCGATTCCGTACGGTGTTGTATCGACGAACGATGACCAACGCTATGGGCATATCATCCACCGACTCCTCGGGAGCCGATGGAACGACGTCGGAATGTCGTCCTGAAAGAACGGTTCGCTACGATGGGCTGGTCGTGTCATACCGTATAGAGCGTCGTCGGTCCGATACGTCACGGAGAGCGATCACTTCCTGTCCTGGAACTCGTCGTCGTCGATCTGGGACGTCGTCACGTTGCCTTCCACACCGTTCGCATTCAGCTTGAGCTGCTGGACGCTCCAGTGCTTCTCCTTGCGGATGCCGTCGCTCGTGCTGACTTCCGTCTCGGACTGTTCGAACTTGAAGACCTGGTCCGTTTCGAAGTTGGCGCGATCGTGGAGGAACATCTTCTTCGTCTTGTCCCACTCCCTGCCCATGCTGTAGCGCATCATGAGGTTGCCGGGTGCGATACCTTCGACTACCGCCGTCGATTTTCCGGATACGTACATGTAGTGCAGGGCCTGCGTGGGATCCTTGACTTCATAGAGCTTGATCACGATGTCGCTGCTGAAGTTGTTGTCGACGATCAGACTGCATAGTCCACGTGGACCCTTCGGCGGCTCGATATACGTGCCGTTCATACCGCCGCAACCGGTCGATATGAGGACGATGGCGATGAGGATGCCGGTCAAGGTGAAGGAATGCGGGTGATCGGGTGCGGTCGACGGGAGTCGTGAACGAAGCATGCGTGAATCCTTGTTCCTGTGTTGATGAATGGACGTGGGTGATATCGATGATCATTCGGTAGTGACGATGAAGGTGCCGACGACGCCTTCCTTCGCTATGCCGGTATATTCCGCTACCCTCCATACGATGGCGTACTCTCCGGCGTCCGGTGCGGTGAAGTAGACATAGGGAAACGCATCGTCCTTCGTATTCGCCGCCACGGCCTTCCACATACCATCTTCATATCGGAAGACGGCCATGTCGATGTCCGCGATGGCCGTGGTGTCGGATGCCGTGACGACGACGTATCGCCGGTCCTTCTGCAGTTCTTGCCACATCTGGCCGGTACCGCTGATGATACCTGCCGTGAATCCGAGAGGTACGGTCTGATTGCTGAGATACATCTGCGCCATCGCGGCCTTCAGGTCGAGCTTCATGCCCTCGATCCTGCTCGCGATCTCGGGTGGATAGTCGTCGTCGGCGTCGTTGCGTCCGAGCGCTTCGGAAATGATGGCATGGGCCTGCGACATCGTGAGAGAATCCCCGTCGATGTCGAAGTCCGTGTAGTTGCGTTTGACGGCACGTACGAGCCTGCTCATGTTCTTGTCCACGACCTCAGCCTTCCATCGGGCCCGCAGTGCGGCAGTACGGAGGCGCCAGATGTTCCGATCGCGTGGCGCGAGGTCCGACGGTGGATTGCCGATCAGTGTCGTGTCGACGACGAAGGCGTCGATGACTCTCATCCTGATCCCTTCGTATACTTTCACGGATGGCTGGAAGGCGATGGGTTCACCGATCTTCAACGTTCCGATCTTCTCCGAAGGGATGGCGAAGTTGAGATTCTGTCCGCCCTGCATGATGGTATGCGCTACGCCGTAGACCTTGCCGTTGGCGTCGAGCAGCGGGCTGCCGCTGTTGCCCGGCGAGATGGCTGCCGTGAACTGGATCTGCTTACCCTGGTCCTTGACGATCCGTACGGACGATACGATGCCGTCGGAGATACTCTGCTCGAGGCCGAGCGGATTGCCGACGACGTAGATGCGTTGCCCCTGTTCCGGATCCTGTATGAGCAATGGCAGGGGAGCCACCTTCCATTCCTTCGGGACGTCGATTTCCAGGATGGCCAGGTCCAGTGCCGAATCCTGGGCGACGATATGTTTCGCATGCAGCTTCGTGCTGTCGTTCAGCTTGATCCTGACGGCCGAGGCACCGTCGATCACGTGATAGTTCGTGACGACACGTGTCCGGTCGATGAAGAAGCCACTGCCGAGTCCTTCGTCGAGGCCGAAGGCGTTCTCAGGAACCACGGTCACCACGGCAGGTTTCACGCGCTTGACCATACCGACGATATCCTGACCTCGTGCCGATGGGATACTGCCTGCCGCAAGAACGATCGCGATGACGGAGAAGAGAGGGTAACGATGGATCATGGACTGCCGGCGATCGTGGGTGGAGGCTGCGATAACCACGAAGGATACGTGACCACGGGGAATATCACGGATGATAGTATCACGAACTACGGTATCGTCATGACGAAAACAGGTCATTCGTTCACGAACAGGTTCCGGCCCCAGTCACATTCCTGTTCGGATGCACTGCGGGTAACTTTCCCGGACCCCTGTTGTTAATAGGCTACATATCCGGTCATTCTCCAGCGATCGCCATGCAGCCGTTGTTTCTCATCGTCATCCTGTCGATGCTCGTTTCCAGCAGTGCTACGGCACAGGTGGCCGTCGAACGGTGGAGGGTACCGTCCATCCAGCCGTGGTCAGCACGGCAGTACTATGCCCCGACCTACCTTCCGGAACGCGGAATGGTCGTCTATTGTTCGCCGCCATATACCGACGAAATCATGTACATCGATCTCGATCGTGGCATACGGTCGATCGTTGGACACGTCGCGGACTATCGGCGCCTGGAAGGTGAGGATGGTCTGTATGCCTTGCATCGGGATGGAACCGTCAGTCATATCGATGACGCGACGCAGGCCGTGCGGCAACTCGGAAGGGTTCCCGTCGGATCGGAAATGCTCGGCGTGGATGAATCGTCGCGGATCGTCATCTGCCGGAAGTATCCGACGCTCTATCTGGTCTATGACGACGGACAGCCGCACGTGAAGGAAGTGCGGCTCGAGGGCCCCTACGGCGACGATCAGATATCCCTCCTGGATGCCGGATCGACGGTGCTCCATGTCCAGGGATTCAGGCAATATTCCGACACGATCGAACCGCGCGTCGTTCGATACGATGTCGGGTCGGGCCTCGTGACGTCCGACGTCGCCGTGCCGACAGCTACCTTCATGCAAATGGTGTCGAAACGCACCCTGTACGTGGGCGATTCGACCTACATGGATCTCACGAGCGGCAGGTTCTTCACGCGGGGCCGGACAACAGTGTATCCCTTCGTGATGGATACGATCCACGTCAGTACCCGGTACTCCGTCTCGATGGACACGTTGATCGTATCCCTCAACGTCGATACGGCGCGCAGTCCGTCCACGATCTATCGTCTTCCGGTGCAACGACAGTATCAGGAGATATATCCACGAGGCGGATACTTCCACGTGGTTGCCGGCGATCGGTACTGGACCATCGATGTGGTGGGAATGTCCATCGTCGATTCGGGGCGTAACGACGTTCCACTCACGTTCGAACGGAATCCGTTCGCCGTGAGCAGGGACGGCGCCATCGGCCTGTACGTCGAGCATTCCCTCGAACGCGGTGACAAACTCTTCGTAGTGGACAGGACCAGGCGCCGTGTAGTGGACAGCATTCCCGGAATCTTCATGCCGAGATCGAGCGCCTTCCACGTCGAAGGCGATTCCATCGTGGCCTGGTATGAAACCGCAGTCGTCGGGATGGCGCGCCGTACACTGCGGAACGACAGGGTCGTTCGCAGCTTCGGCAGGAACAACCTCTGGTTCCGCCGCTACCTCGGTGACGGCAGATCGTTGTGCAGTATCGATTCGATGGGGACGTATGCCATCGTACCGGCGGGCGATGCTCCGGTTCAGTGTCCGCCGCTGAAGACCTTCTCCCTCGGTGGGGCACAGATGGACAAGCCGGTGATGCTCGATCCCGAGGGTATGCAGTTGCATCTCACGGCCACCGGATACATGAACGTCGATATCTCGACGCAGGCTACGTCCGCGCATCGGTCGTACAAGGATCTGATTCTCTCCATGCGTCGGGACTACTGGCAAGTCCAGGTCGTTGGTACAGGAGGCGATACGCTCGTCGCCCTCACTCCGGGTGGCACGAGATCGCACGTGCGGATCATCGGTCCCGACGGTATCGATAGCGTGGATATCGGTCGGGTTGTCGGAAACATGATGGTATGGGACAACCGGACGCCACGCGCGGTCGTTCTCGCATCGATGACCGATACGGAGTTGATCGTCGTCGATGCCGTCGCGCGGAAGTCGTATCTCGTATCGCCCGTTGCCCGGATATGGTCGTTCCGTGCCTGCGAGGACGGTTCGGGACTGATGATCGAGTATGCCTACGGCGATTCGCTGATGTTGTACGATTTCAGGAACGATACCATCCTGTGGAAAGGAAAGAGACCGTTCGACGCACAGTATACTGCGCCGGATGCGTCGGCTGTCATCGTCGCACAGAGGTCGCAGGATACGGTCCACGTGAGGCGACATCCACATGAAGGGCCACCCGTCGAGATCTGCGAGCCCGTTCCCGTACCGACGCTCGCGCGGTTCACCGTATCGGGATTCGCCGATGCCATCGTCTGGCACGATCGCGACACAATCCATCGTATGGACATTGCGGATCGCAGCGTCGTATCGCATCGCATGGAGATGCCGTTCCCGAATGGAGAAGTACCTGCGATTTCCACCGACAGACATGGCCGGACGGCATTCTTCATGCACCGGGGGTCAGTGGGACTGGACATCGGTAAGTACGAATTCTATATCGGTGCGTTGAACTTCTCCGACGGCAGGGGGTATCTCATACCGTCGGTGTTCAATATGGGAACACCGGAGGTGGTGAAGGCCAGTCCGGATCCGATCTACTACGATCGATACATGGAGAGTATCATGATCGATGGGAACGGAAGGATCACGGGATGCTATCCCACGTACACCATGGCTCAAATGGAGAACCGGAATATCCTCTGCGGAGGATGGGTCGGACTGCCACCGGTCGGAATGTCGGAGTTCGCAGTGGGTACGCTTTCATGGTCCGGACAGGAATATCCGAAGCGGCTGGTCGATATCGTCGACTATGGTGGCGTGCCGGTAGCCATCGGCAGGAATCGCTCGGCCGTCTTCGCGGTCGAGAAAGAATCGCCGAAGATCGAGTATTACTACAGGGCGTCGCCGGATGCCGAAGCGCTGTTCCTCGGCACGGAGTATGTATCATCCAGTCCCTCGCTGGACTATGTCTTCGCGAGGCGTGGTGATTCCATTCTCTGCTATCGCACGCGTGACGGCAAGGTGTTGTATGGATGCCCGTACCATGCCTTCGGCACGGTGAAACAGTGGACTGACGATCATTCGGCCGTCGTCGTACGCAATACGGATGTACGGATGCTGGATCTCGATCCGGATGCCACCTTCGTTGCCGAGCAGTCACGATCGGAGAGCGATGTACGTGGTACGACGACATCCGAGCGGGCCTTCGACGTCCTCGGAAGGGAAGTCGATATCGACGCGAGTGGACCGAAGATCATCGTCCACACGGACGCGTCCGGGAGAAACAGTACGCGGAAGATCTATACGCCATAGTCGTGTTTGCAGGCGTGCCGCACGCGGTCGACGGATCGTGAATGGATGACGTCGTCGGATGCTATAGCTTCGCCTCGAGTTCCGTCTTCACGCGCCCGGACCACTCGTCCTTCAGGATGCTGAGAACGATACTGTCCCGACGTCCTCCGTTCGGTTTCGGCATGTGGCTTCGAAGTATTCCTTCGATGGTACAGCCGACGCTCTTCATCGCTGCGATACTGCGTGCATTGTCCTTGTCGGCGCACAACTCGACACGCTCCATACCGAGCGTTTCGAATGCATACCGGAACAGCAGGTACTTGCAATGCTTGTTCACCTTCGTGCCCTGGAAGGCACTTCCATACCACGTATAGCCGATCTGCAGCGACAGATAGTCGGGTTGTATGCCGTAGAAGCGCGTACAGCCTGCGTACGCTTGTTGCAGCTTGTCGAAGACGATGAAGGGATGATGATCTCTCTTGCTGCGACTGACGATGGCCTGTTCCAGATAGCGAAGCAGATCGCGTTCATCGACGATCCGCGACGGTGAATACTTCCACAGACCCGCGTCGGTCTGGACGAAGGGCAGAAGGTGATGGAAGTCGGCTTCGGTCAACGTTCGCAGTCGTACGGCACTGTCCTCCAGCACGATATCGGATGCAAGTATCTGCTTCGGGTTCGGACTAGGATCTTGGACCATGGTCGGTATGAAGTGATGGGTGATCGGCGACGTCCGATCGGAGTACGATCCAGCGGAATCACCCAGTATATGAAATGTCCGGAACGCATGGGCGCCCCGGACATTCATGTTGTCGGCATCATGATATGCTAACGTTCGCGTCGGCCGAAGAGTAGTCTGTCGATAGAGAATCTTCCCGGACCGAGGGCGAGGAATACGATAGCGACGATGAGGAAGATGGCCGGCAGTTCATAGGCCGGTCCACCCGTCATCGATACGAAGGGATCGCCGCGCTTGACCATGTGGAGCCACGTCGCGACCGTCATCGTCGATGCGATACCCAACGACGCCAGTGGCGTCAGCAGGCCGAGAGCCCAGGCCAGTCCACCTCCGAATTCGGAAAGCGCTGCGAGAGCCTGGAATGGCGGCGGTGCGAGGGGATCGGGTCCCATCCAGTTGAACGGATCCTGGATCTTCGACGACCCGTGTATCATGAAGGCTATGCCCGTGACCAGGCGGAGCAGCAGGAGCGCCACATCCTCGAACGACGTATGATCCGGTACGGTGAAGAATTTCCTGATCGACATGACGATACCTTCTGTTGTGGATTATCCTTCGGCGAGGTAGTCTTCGAGCTGGTCCATCGTGCCGCCGAAGCCGTGCTTCATCGACTCGTGGCCTTCCTTGAACGTCGCACGTTCTTCATCCGTGGCATTCACAGGAATGCTGCGGATTGTAAGTGTCGTCTGGCCATCATGTTCCAGGAAATGGATCGTATTGAGCGTTTCCAGCGGCCACGTATCGCTCAGAGGATGACGGGTGACGCCTCCGTGTTCGTCGGAAAAGGAAACGATGAAGGTGAGGAGTTCCGGTGCGGCGATCTCGCGATAGGTGAATCGTCCCCACATCGTCAGGTCGTTACCGTCCATGCGGTAGTGGAAGGTTCCACCCGGACGGAATTCGAGCTTGAGGACGGTCAGGTCGAAGCCCTTTGGGCCCCACCAGCGAGCGAGGCGCTCGGCTTCGGAGAAGGCTCTGAAGACGATGTCGCGGGGTGCGTCGAACGTGCGTGAGATGACGAATTCTTCGTTCATGGTGTCTACGGACATTGTCGTTTCTCGTGGAGATGAATGAATGATATGGCGATTCAGGAGTTGACGGCAGGCTGTTCGATCAAGGTCGCGAGATGCTCTGCGAGACGTTCGAGGGTTTGTCGCCCACCTTCGAGGGCGCCGTATTCGTTGACGACACGATCGCGTTCCTCGATCGACGGGAAGAGCATGCGCAAGGTGAGCAGGGTCCTGCTGCCCTGTTCCTCGAAGGTCACGGTGACGTTGAACGTTCCGGGATCTCCTTCGACGCCTGAGCCATGCGTATAGACGAGACGTTCGGGACGTATCACTTCGTCGAAGACGATCTGATTCGGATAGTCGACGCCGTCCGGGCCATGCATGATGAAGAGCCACCTGCCGCCGGGCCGTACGTCGATTTCATGGAAGGTATTCGTGAAGCCTCGTGGGCCCCACCACTTGAGGAGCATCGCAGGTTCCGTCCATGCCTTGAAGACGAGGTCCCGTGGTGCGTCGAAAACGCGTGTGAGGACGAGGTCGGGTGTGTCGGCCGTCATTGTTCGATCCTGTCGAATAGTATGAATGTCGTTATGATCCGTGGATGTGTCGTATGCGTCCGTTCAACGGACAGCCAGATACTCTTCGAGACGGTTGAAGCTTTCCACCCATCCGCCCTTGGATAGCTCGCGTTCGGCGTCATTGTCGGGTGTTCTCGAGATGCGGAGCGTGAGCATCGTCCTTCCCGCATCCTCGGTGAGGGATATCGTCGTAAGGACTTTCAGTGGCCAGTTCCCGCTCATACCGTAGTGCTGTGCCGGCACGATGTTGCCCTCGGCATCCGAAAAACTGTCGTCGAAGACGATTCTCTCGCCGGGCACGAGTTCGCGATAGGTGGCGATGCCCCAGTAGTCCTGTCCTTCGGGCGATCGCATGCAGTAGTGGAACGTACCACCGGGACGTGGGTCGATCATGCAGTGAACGACGGTATAGTCTCTCGGGCCCCACCAGTTACGAATGCGCTCCGGATCCATGAATGCCTTGAAGACCAGATCGCGCGGAGCGTCGAAGGTGTGGGTGACGATGATGTCGTTGTCGGATGTCATGGCAGGGGCTCCGTCGATGATGGGGTCGATGATTGATTGGCGGCACGCATCTCCTCCTTCAGCAACTCGTCCAATGCATCGAGCCGTTGCGTCCACAGCTTGCGCATATGATCGATCCATCGTTCCATTTCCGTGATCCTCGTTTGGTTGATGGCATAGATGCGTTGCTGTGCCCTGGTCTCCACATGCACCAGGCCCGCTTCCCGCAGGATCTTGAGATGCTGGGAGATGGCGGGTGCGCTCATGGCGTACTGACTGCTGATCCCCTTGACCGACATCCGCCCCTTGCTCGCCAGCATCTCCACGATGCTGAGGCGGGTCGGATCGGCGAGGGCTGCGAATACGTGTGCTTGCATGGTTGCGAACCTACAGCTTAATTAAGTGATTGCCTAATTAAAAATCGAAGTTGATGTCCGTCGTAGGGACCGGAGGTAGGGTCGAACACGATCCAGAAGGTGCTAACGTACCGATTTCATGAATACTTGCGCGATCGCGGGATGTCCGCTGAACGGAATGTCGTAGCGTCGATGGTTCGCGAAAAAGGGGGGGCACGGCGAACGGCTGTTCCGGAATCGACATATCGCCACCGCCATTGCACCATGGGTCGTCTCCGGCGCATTGGAACGCGGCAGACCTGGGAAACCTTCGTTCTCCCTGGCCCTATGCAGGTCGTTCTGGACAGCGGCATGGCTGCAATTCCCTGCCCTCGCCCTACTTCTCGGACAACGAATCGCTTGTCACGGCGACGGGCAGAGCATCTTTGCCGTGATCATTTCCGGTCCGATGACGTCGGTGCTGACGATGGTCCTGGCAATCATCCACGATCGGTTGCGATTGCGATATATCCGCACGAACATGTATAGGACCGGCAGTCACGGAACATTGCCGGGCCAGGATGACATTACCGACGGCGGGTGAAGCGTACTTGCGCTCCGCCTGTCATCGACGGATCGGTGATGGATTGAGGGACGGAATCTGCCGTTGGTGCCAGTACGGATAGGTCATGGGAACGTCGCTGGCAGCATCGAGACGTCGGATATGTTCGGGCGACAGTTCCCATCCGACCGCATCGAGATTCTCCCGTAGCTGTTCCTCGTTGCGCGCACCGATGACGAGGCTCGATACCGTGGGACGTTGCAACAGCCAGTTGAGGGAGATCTGGGCCATGGTCCTTCCCGTTTCCCCCGCGATATCTTCGAGGACGTCGGTGGTCGAGTAGAAGACGTCGTCGGCAATGACGGCCTGGGGAACCGGGCTGCCGCCTGCTGCCACGCGTCCTTCCTTCGGTGCAGGTCTCGAACGGCCATACTTTCCGCCCAGACGTCCACCGGCAAGTGGACTCCAGACCAGTGCGCCGATACCTTGATCGATACCGAGAGGCATGAGCTCCCATTCGTATTCGCGATTGACGAGCGAATAGTATACCTGATGGGCGACGTAGCGACTCCAGCCATACGTTTCCGAGATGGCCAGCGACTTCATGAGGTGCCAGCCTGAGAAGTTCGAGCAGGCGATGTAGCGCACCTTGCCGCTGCGAACGAGATCGTCGAGTGTCCGCAACGTTTCTTCGACCGGAGTGTTGGCATCGAAGCCGTGCATGTGATAGACGTCGATATAGTCCGTGTTCAGCCGCCGCAGACTGTCTTCGCACGCCTTGACGAGGTGAGAACGCGACGAGCCGCGCTCATTCGGGGAAGGGCCCATCGGAAACGTTGCCTTCGTCGACAGGATGATCTTGTCGCGCAGACCGTCGATGGCCTTGCCAAGGATCTCTTCCGACAATCCCTTCGAATAGATATTGGCCGTATCGAAGAAGTTCACTCCGGCATCCATGCAGAGTCCGATCATGCGCGATGCTTCCGCGACCTGCGTCGATCCCCACAGGCCGAAATTGCCTGTTCCTCCGAACGTCGCCGTGCCGAAGCAGAGGACGGGGACGTAGAGTCCCGACGCTCCGAGCTGCCTGCGTTCCATCGTTGTACTCCTGGATGATGAGGCAGGCAATGACGCATGGCGCGGGCACTTCGTGCGGATCGCTGTACGGTGGATAACCGGATGCCCTGTCGATAGATGCCGATGGCGGTATCTTGGGCCATCAATACCGTCAATCATTCACATCATCCGACATGAGCGATATCGCATTCACCAACGAAGAGAAAGAAATCCTCTCCGGAAAGCTCCAGGGCTACCTGCTGAAGGAACTCGATTACGAGATCGGGCGCTTCGATGCGGAATTCCTTCTCGACTTCATCACGAAGGAACTCGGGGTCTACTATTACAACCGTGGTCTCTATGATGCACGCGCCGTCATCGAGAAACGGTTCGACGAATTCACCGACGCCGTCTATCAGCTCGAGAAGCCGACGGACTTCATGAGGTGACGTTCGTCAAGTCTCGAGGGATATGCGTCAGGACGCCGCCTTCGACAACTGCATCGATCGCATCATCCTGCTGCCGCAGGTAAGGATCATCAGACCGAGAATGGCCGTCATTGCCATGGCGCCTGCCATCGGTACGGCGCTGTGAGCGTCGAGGGAACCGACGACGACGGTGGCCAGTGCTCCGATTCCCATCTGCATCGCACCCATGACGGAAGAGGCGCTGCCTGCGTTACGTTCGAACGGGGCGAGCGACAGGGCCGTCGAATTCGGCATCGTCAGGCCCGCGCAACTGAGGAAGCAGAAGATCGTGGCGATCGTGCCGCCGAGTCCGAGCCAGCCGAAGGTGATGCCCATGTAGAAGAAGAGACCGATCAGCGACTGACATGTCATCGCCGCGAGCACGATCTGCTCGCTCCTGTAGCGCTTCAGCAGCAAGGTATTCATCTGCGATGCACCGATGAGTCCCATGGCGAGAAAGGCGAAGATCCAGCCGTACTGCCGTTCCGTTACCCTGAAGTACTCCATGAAGACGACGGGCGATCCGGAGATGTAGACGAAGAGACCGGAGAAGGCGATGGAGCCGGCCAGCGTATAGGTATAGAACTGCGGGGTCCTGAGGATGGACCAGAAGTTCCGGAGAATGAGCACCGGATGCAGCACATGGGACGGGTCGGGTCCCTTCGTTTCCGGCAGTGTGAAGCGGACCGCCGTGAGGATCAGGACCGCGATGATGGCGAGGCTGACGAAGACACTCTGCCAGCCCAGTGCTGCCGTGAGATAGCCGCCGGCCGTGGGTGCGATCAGCGGCGAGAGCCCCACCACGAGGATCAGCTTGGAGAATACCCTGGCGATATCGCTTACGGGGAAGAGGTCGCGCACCATGGCCATGGCCGCGACCGAGGCGGCGCACCCGCCGATGGCCTGGACGAAACGCCATACGATCAGGGCGTCGATCGACGCACTGGCGAAACATCCCAGAGCAGCCGCGATATAGATCAGCAGACCGACATAGAGCGGGTACTTCCTCCCGAACCGGTCGAGCAGCGGACCGTAGATCAACTGACCGATGGAAATGCCGATGAAGTAGCTGGACAGCGAATAGGCTACCTGCGGTACCGTCGTGTGAAGATCACGCGCGATGGCCGGAAAGCCGGGCAGATACATATCGATGGAGAAGGGGCCGAGGGCCGTCAACGATCCCAGCGTGAGGATCAGTTTCAGGTAGGTTGTTCCGGACATGGTGACTCGGTATGAAGAGTTCAAGGTTCTTTACCGCAAACATCGTGGCGCCCTTTCACGATGGAGGGGGAAAGTTATTGCGCGGAAATGTCGTATCACGAGCCGACGACCTGAAATAATACCGGCATACCACGATGCCCGGGAGGGCAAATAAGCCGTACTTTCGCCCGGTTCGATACCGAACTTCCGCGATGCGCCGGGCACGAGGCTTCGCGGATACATTCCTACAGTGTACCAGGATGTCATATGGGATTGCGTTACGTTTCCCTTACGGTCATGGCGGCTGCCTTCCTCGCATCGGCAGGTACCGTCCAGGCCCAGCTCGAAGAACTCAGGCAACCGGAGCAGAAACGTTCCGAAGCCGGTGTACTCAACATGGAACTGCGCTGCAGGATGGATGCCGTGACGGTGGCGGGCAAGACCATCCAGGCGCGACTGTACAATGCCACCATGCCGAGCGCCACGATGCACGTCCGTGCAGGCGATACGCTCAAGATCAAACTGATCAACGACATGCCGCCGAACGAGGATCAGGATCTGCCCGATCAGGGGAACTATCCCCAGCGGATCAACACCACCAACATCCATACGCACGGTCTGAACGTCGAACCGGATGGATATGCGGACAACGTCCTGCTGTCCATCCTGCCCGGTGAGACCGTCGACTATGTAATTCCGATTCCGTCGGATCACCCCTCGGGTTCGTACTGGTACCATCCTCACCACCATGCGAGCACGATGCCGCAGGTGATGAGCGGCATGGCCGGCTTCATCGTCGTCGACGATGAAATGGGCAAGACGCCGGAGGACCTGTACAACATCCCCGACGTACAGATGATCTTCCAGGCCCTGACCTATCATCCGAACACGATGACCATTCCGTGGCCGAAACGCTCGGGTGCGGGTTTCGGCGCCTATTCGGGCACGGTCAACACGCCCATCGTCGTCAACGGCATGGAGCAGGCCAAGCTCACGCTCCGCCCCGGTGAGATTCGCCGCTTCCGCATGTGCAACGCGTTGAATTCGGACATCGTCCGTATCCATCTCAAGCGCGGTCAGGGCGATACGGCACGTGCCCTCGACGTCACGGAGATCGCCCTCGATGGTATCTATCTGCGCAGGCCGATGAACCGCGACTTCGTCGAACTCATTCCCGGTGATCGTTCCGATATCCTGGTCCAGGCTCCGGACGATGGCGCCGAATACTGGGTGGTAATGGATCACTACGATCAGAGCTATCGATTCAAGAGCTCGCGCGATCTGGTACGTCTCGATATCTCCGGAGAGCCGAACACGATGCAGATGCCCACGGCACTGCCCGTTTCGTTCGCGAAGGGCGACATCGAGGCATCGGAAATCACGGGACATCGCAACGTCTACTTCTCCATCGTGAACTCCGACAGCGTCGGGAAGTCCACGGATACGACGCTGATCACGCGTGTCTTCCAGGTGGACAGCATGCCGTTCAACCATGACGTCACGAATATGACGCTGAAGGCGGGTGACGTGGAAGAGTGGTACATCACGAACGACAGCAGGGGCTTCCATCCCTTCCACATCCACGTCAACGAATTCCAGGTCGTCGGCGTACGCAAGCTCGGCTCGTCCGATTCGACCGTCATCGACGAACCGGTATGGAACGACGTCGTCATGCTCGATACGATGGCTACGACGCGTATCCGCATGCGCCTGTCCGATGTCTCCGGCAAGACGGTGATGCACTGCCACTTCCTCGGCCACGAAGACATGGGAATGATGAACGTCATCGACATCGTTCCGAAGACGAGCGCCATTCACGAAGCGCCGTGGACGGAACCCGAGCTGTTCCCGAATCCTGCGGTCGGACGCTATACGACGGTGCGCATCCACGTTCCGGACTTCCTGAACGGCACACCCGTCGATATCGCGATCCACGACATCACCGGTGCCGTCGTACACAAGCGTACGGTAACGGGTGGCCAGGAAACGATGGTGACGCTCGACGTCGCCGATCTTACGGCCGGTACATACTACGTCCTCGTTCGCGGTGGACGTAATTATCACGAATCGTCGAAACTCGTTCTCATTCGATGAAGATCTTCGCAACTCTCGTTGTCGCACTCTGCATCGTGCTCGGCACGGTGCAGAGTGCCGACATGCCGTCCGTGCAGCGTCCGGACGGTTCTTCCGTCGACGTCATGCAGCTTTCACGCACGCATCCGGTCGTCGTCGTACGCTACCTCGGATACCGTTGCGAGCATTGTGTCCGCCAGATCCTCCTGCTCAACAAGAACGCGGCGCGGCTGAAGGAGAAAGGCGCCATCGTCGTCGGTATCAGCAACGATCCTCCCTTCCGCAACGTCGAAGCCGAACAGGAACTGAAACTGGATACCGCAACGATACGGCTGGCCAGCGATACGGCCGGTGCGTTCGCCCATTCCATCGGTGCACGTATCGACGAACGGGACGGTACGACGACCGATCTCCATGCGACGATCGTGCTCAGGCAAGGCAGGATCGTCTTCGAGAAGCTCGGTACCACACCGTACATGGACGTCGAGCGTATCCTCAAGGCGCTGGAAGAGTGAAGATCTCCCGACTATCGGAACCGTCGATCCTACGACGGTCGATCAGTCATGGTACCGAACCGAATACCTGAGCTCGGCGAATTCCTGATCGAGCCTCCGTACACTTTCGAGCTTCAGAGGTTTCTCCATGGTTCTGGGGAACAAGGGAGCCCCTTCACCGAGAGTCACCGAAACGAACTGGATGATGAGCTCATCCAGAAGCCGGGCGTCGTAGAACGTTCCCGCAAGTTCTCCTCCGCCGACGATCCAGATGTTCCGCCCCTTCGCTTCGAGGACCATCTGCCGGTGCACAGGGCGAACATCACCACGTACGAACCGTATGTCCGCGTCGGGATAGACAGGAAGATCCCGGTTCGAGAAAACGAATGCGGGGACCTTGTATGGCCACGCGCCGTCGCCGAAACCTTGCATGTTGTCGTACATCCATCGGTAGGTCGTCGATCCCATCGCAAGGGCGCCCACGGTGTCGACGAAGCTCCCGATGTAGTTTCCTCCGGGTTCGCCGAACTGGAACAGCCATTCCAGCGAGTCTTCCTTGTCGGAGATGAAGCCGTCCAGGCTCGATGCAGCGAAGTAGATGGTTTTCATTCCTGCCTTCTATCGACGAGTGATCGTCAGTTGAACATATGACGCATGCATGAGCAAGAAGCTACATGCGTTCCGAGTCCATTCCGTTCGGGGAATGCAATGATACGTCGACGATGACGAAGCCCGGATACGGTCATGCCCGACGGATTCGCGTCCATCGATCGTGACGATGTAGCCATCGTGTCGTGGAACACGGAATTCCGGTCGTGGTACGGCAAAACCTTCTGCGAACATCCCACTGTACATTATGTTCCAGGAAGAAATCCGCGAGTACCATCCAACATATTAGTGGAGTTGATGTTAGCGATGTTTCGCGACAAACCGGGAATTGTGCGGGTCGAATGAAGCCACGAAAAAAGTTTCGATCATGTGAAAAAACCCTTGACGAAACGATGGCGCATTTACGTATAATCGCCCCGTTGTCGAAGGAGTTGACATGTCGAAAGGGTACCTGAGCAATCACCGTCGAAGAAGGTACTTTCTGGACCACGACCTGACATCCAGTGTTATGCCGAGTCGCATTCAGGGGATGAGGACCTGAAATCATCGTACAGTAGCAGTGGTATCGCCGATCGGTGTCGACCGCACGATCGCGACCACGTTCGGGAGCGAATCCTGAAATCATCGTACAGTAGCAGTGGTATCGCCGATCAGTGTTGACCGCCTGATCGTGACCACGTTCGGGAGCGTATCCCGAAGTCATCCTGCGCAGAAGCAATATTCACGATGGATCATCTCACGACAATGATCGCGTTCGCGACCCTTGCCTGAGTATCCGAGCCATTCGATCGAGCCCGACGGATCACCGTAGCGGGAAAGACTCCTTGCGGTCGTTTCACGACCGACGGCGGAGCTGTCCCCGATCGGTATCCGGAATGGATATCCGGCCCACGATCACGGTATGGAATCATGATTTCACACGCATTGACCATAGTGCTGAACGAGATGCGTCGTCACTTCGCATCCGCCTACGGCGTCGCCGAGTCGCCGAGCCCCGTCGCGATGGGTAACCTCGCGGAAGGCTTCGCATCCGGTGGTGGAGGTGCTGGTGTCGCGCGCGACGTCCTGTTGCTATCAATCGTGAATATCAAGGAAGAGAAGACTCTCAAGAACCTACCGAACTATGTACGCAACGATGTCACGTTGAAGGCCGTCTACGAGAACCCGCCCGTCTTCCTGAACTTCATCGTCCTGATGACGGCCACGCACACGACCTATGCGAATGCGCTGCTCGTGCTGTCAAGGGCGCTCCGGTTCTTCCAGGCACGGAACGTCTTCACCCAGGACACGGTGGCTCCTGCCTCCATCACGGCGAACGCCCCGAGCAACGTGCTCGATCAGCTCGCAGAGTTCAAGCTGATCTTCGATCTTTACTCGCCCACGATGGAAGAAGTGAATCACCTGTGGGGAACGCTCGGAGGGAAGCAGTATCCGTTCGCCCTGTACAACCTGCGCATGGTCGACCTGAAGTTCCGTGCCGTCGAAGAAGAACGCGGTCTGATCACGGAAGTGGTCAATGACTTCCACCACAAGAACGGGGGAGTATCCTGATGGCTTCCGAGCGGATCGTCAACGGCTATGTGCGCCTGTTCGAACTTCATCTCCTTCATCACTACTGGCTCGATGAGGGAGCGACGGTCTTCGATGCCATGACGGAGGCAGGACGTCAACGCCTGCTGCTCGGATACGACGTACGGAGGATGCTCGAGCTTCGGCCGACACCCACGACCGTGAAGGTCCTGGACGGAATTCGTGCCGTGTTCAGGGCTAGCGCTCTGGGTGGAGTCGTCGCCGTACCGAAGGATACGATCATTCCCGATGACATGACGTTCGAGTTCACGCTCGTCGTCCGTGGGGCCGACTTCTTCAACTACACGTCATTGACCACGGTCACACAGGCCGTGTACGGTCTCTTCCATCCACCGTCGAAGAGCACCATCCGCTTCAAGGAGAACGTCGCGGTATTCTCGAATCTCACGGGAGTGTCGCGTGGAGCCGGACCGAACAGGAAGCTCTATCTCTCGCGTGAGATACCTGTGCTCGGAGCCCAGGACAAGGTCGAGGCCATCGTCAACATCGGCGGTGCACTCGTCCAGCTCACCGGCGACCAACCGGGAGCCGGCCAGCAGCAGATCGCCGCAATCGCGACCAATGCTCCCGTCTATGCGCATCAGGGTGACGTGCCGTCCATCGCTCCTCCGGCAGGCATCGTCGGTACACCGCCTGCGAAGGGAATCACGTTGTCGGACGATATCGGTGCCGATACGTATGCCGTCGTGCGCATCACTGCCGTGCGTGCAGGCGATGCCGACTACAGTTGCACCAGTGGCGGTCTGCCGAAGGCAGCACATCCCGTCTTCCAGATCCGCTTCAAGAACAGGTCCACCACGTGGCGGACCTTCAGCAGAACAGATCCCGCCGTCCTGATACAGGAAGCAGGGCCGTTCCCGCTGACGCATACGGGTAATGCCACGACGACGCAGAAGCCGTCCACGGGAATCGTGACGTTCGAGAAGAGCGGTAACGCCATCAGCAAGATCGTCTCAAATGTCTATGTCTAATCAACCGTTGCGTTAACCATTCAAGCCAGGGACCTATGGCAACTGCATATAAAACCCCCGGGGTGTACATCGAGGAGATCCCCAAGTTTCCGCCGTCCATCGCACCCGTGGAAACGGCGATTCCGGCCTTCATCGGCTATACACAGAAGGCGATGGAACTCACGACCGGCGATCTCACGCTGAAGCCCACGAGGATCAGCTCGCTCGTCGAATACGAAGCGTTCTTCGGGGGACCGCAGCCCGAGCGGAATATCGACGTCACCGTGACGGAAACGCAGGATGCAGACGGCAACACGACGTCGATGAAGTCCGTGGCTACCATCGCAGAGGCCGATCGCTCGAAGCACATCATGTACTATGCACTGCAGTTGTTCTACGCCAACGGTGGCGGCCCGTGCTACATCGTCTCCGTCGGTGATTACAAGGCGACGTTCGGTGGATCGCTCGTGGAAACCGAACTGCACGATGGTCTCGATGCACTCGAACTGGCCGACGAACCCACGCTGATCGTCTTCCCTGAGGCGCAGAGCCTTGGGATCTCGGACTTCAAGACGCTGCAGGATGCGGCGCTCGCCCAATGTGACGACCTCAAGGATCGCTTCGTCATCATGGATGTACATGGCGACGACGAAGTGCTGTCGGATCCGACGGCCAACCTGATCGATGCCGTCTCCAACTTCCGTACGTCCGGTATCGGTATGAACAACCTCAAGTACGGTGCAGCCTACGCACCCAATATCGAAACGACGCTGGACTTCAGCGTCGACGAAACGGAAATCGACATCACGCATGTGGTGAACGGTTCCGCGAGCGCGTCCGTGAAGCTGGATACGCTCGCCACCACGGCGAACGCCGTCTACGAAAGCGCGCGTGCGGCCATCCGTGACCTGCCGTGCAAGATGCCTCCGAGTTCTGCGATGGCCGGTATCTATGCCGACGTCGACAACGACCGCGGCGTATGGAAGGCTCCCGCCAACGTCAGCGTCAATGCCGTGATCAGGCCTGCGATCCAGTTCTCGAATACGCAGCAGGATCAGATGAACGTCGATTCCACCGCCGGAAAGTCCGTCAACGCCATCCGTGCCTTTACGGGTAAGGGAACCCTGGTATGGGGAGCGAGGACTCTTGCGGGGAACGACAACGAATGGCGCTACGTGAGCGTACGACGGTTCTTCAACTTCGTCGAGGAATCCGTGAAGAAGGCCACGGAGCAGTTCGTGTTCGAACCGAACGATGCCAACACGTGGGTACGCGTACAGGCCATGATCGAGAACTTTCTCACCACGCTGTGGCGCCAGGGCGCACTGCAGGGCGTGAAGCCCGAGCATGCCTTCTACGTCGCAGTCGGCCTCGGCAAGACGATGACCGCCCTGGACATTCTCGAAGGACGGATGATCATCGAGATCGGCATGGCCGCCGTGCGTCCCGCCGAATTCATCATCCTCAAGTTCTCGCACAAGATGGCCGAATCCTGAGAGTCGACGTCCGGTACCTGACACAGAACATACACCATTCCCGATGGAGCAGTCATGGCACAAGAATATCCGTTGCCCCGGTTTCAGTATCAGATCGACTGGGGCGGAGCGAAGCTGAACTTCACCGAAGTGACCGGTATGGATCAGCAGGTGGAAGTGATCGAATATCGTCATAGCGACAGCAAGGACTTCAGCAAGATCAAGATGCCCGGTATGCGGAAGTTCAGCAACATCACGATGAAGCGCGGAAAGTTCGAAGGCGACTTCGATTACAATAACTGGATCGACGAAATCTCGAACGAGCGCGTGAACGGTCGTCGCGACGTCGTGATCCGCCTTCTCAACGAGAAGCACGAGCCCGTGGCCGTATGGAAGGCAGTCCGCTGCTTCCCCACGAAGATCACCGTGCCTGATCTCAAGTCGGATGCCAACGAAGTCGCCATCGAAACCATCGAGATCGCTCACGAAGGTCTGAGTCTCGTTCGCTGATCATGGCATCATCCATCGACTACTATCCGCCGCTGAGCTTCTACTACCGTGTGGAGTTCAGCATCAGCAAGGACAAGAACGACGTCCGGTTCCAGACCGTGTCCGGCCTGTCGGTGGAGTACGACTACGAGAGCTTCAAGGAGGGCGGGGAGAATCGCTTCGAGCACAAGCTCCCCGTCCGTACGAAGTATGCCGACATGGTGCTGAAGCGCGGTATGCTCACCGACTCCGACGTGATCAAGTGGATGCTCGATGCCTTCAGGAACAGGGAGTTCAAGCCTGCAGATCTCACCGTCATTCTCCTCAACGAGAAGGGTGAGCCATTGAAGACGTGGAAGGTAGCCCAGGCCATTCCCAAGAAATGGATCGTCAGCGACCTGAACGCCAACGAGAACTCCGTGGTGATCGAAACGCTCGAGTTGACCTATCGATACTTCACGATCGAGTAACGACATGCCAATCGAAATCCGTGAGCTGCACATCAAGGTTGCCGTGAACGCACCGCAGCAAGGGCAGCAGGCGCCGCAGACGCAGTCTCCTTCCCAGTCTTCGGGACAGGGAGGTCAGGGCGGTGGTCAGGCCGATCTCGTCGCCGAATGCGTCGAACAGGTATTGCAGATCCTACAGAACAAGGCTGAACGCTGATGGCCGCTTCCGGTAAACTGGAGAAGATGCTCATCCTCGCCTTTTCCGATTCGGAGAAGGCGGAGAATGGAGGGCTTGCCGATGCGGACGATTCGTTCGAGGTATTGATCAATCCCGAATCGTATACGCTCGACTACAAGCTCAAGTTCTCCGAAGGAGGGCAGGGACAGGGTACGAGCGGACAGCAGCTCAAGTACGAATACACGGAGCCCGAAGAGATATCGTTCGAATTTCTCTTCGACAACACCGGGATCATCGACGGCAAACCGCGCGATAGCATCGCCGACGATATCAGGAAGTTCAAGCAGGTGCTCATCGAGTATCAGGGCGATGCCCACGAGCCGCGCCACTTCAAGCTCGTATGGGGCGAGAACTCCATCTTCAAGGGCAGGGTCACGGAAGTGAGCCTCACCTACAAGATGTTCAGCCCCGACGGTACGCCGATCCGTGCCACGGCCAAGGTGACGTTCAAGAGCAGTATCGAGGAGCAGAAGCGTGCCGCGCAGGAGAACAGGAGCTCTCCCGACCTGACGCACGTACGCACGGTGAAGGAAGGCGATACGCTTCCCCTGATGTGTCATCGGATCTATGGCGACAGCAGATACTACATGCAGGTCGCCGCAGTGAACGGTATCGACAACTTCCGGGATCTCGTTCCGGGCACGACGGTCTTCTTCCCACCAATCGACAAGACTGCGACGAAGAAGTGAGTGAAGTATCGACCATACCGACTCCGGCAACTCCCGACGTCTGCACCGTGGCCATCCTCGTCGAAGGCCAGGAGATTCCCGGCGAATATCAGGTACAGGCAGTGTCCGTCTCGCTCGAGCTGAACAGGATCCCTTCGGCCACGATCCATCTCAAGGATGGCGAGGCGTCGCAGGGGAAGTTCAAGGCCAGCGATACCGATCTCTTCGTCCCGGGAAAGAAGATCGAGATCCAGCTCGGATACCGGTCGCAGAACGAGTCCGTCTTCAAGGGCATCGTGGTCAAGCACGCCATCAAGATCCGCAAGACGGGAAGTATGCTCATCGTGGAATGCCGTGACGAAAGCATGAAGCTTACGCGTGGAAGGAACAGCCGGTACTTCGTCGACAAGAAGGACTCCGACATCATGCAGGAGATCATCGACCTCCACGGCCTGCAGCATGACGTCGTGACGACCGACGCCGCACTGAAGGAAGTGGTGCAGTACGATGCGACGGACTGGGACTTCATCCTGTGCCGTGCCGAAGCGAACGGCTGCGTCGTGATCACGGAAGGTGGCAAGATCAGGATCGTCCGCCCCGACGTCGCAGGATCGTCCATCGTCACGGTCGGCTTCGGTACCACGGTTCTCGAACTCGACGCCGAGATCGATGCACGCCTGCAGAGCAAAGGCGTGAAGGCCAAGGCGTGGAATGCCACGGATCAGGAAGTCATCGAGACCGAGGCGGCCGAACCGTCGACGACGGAGAACGGCAACCTCGATCCCGATACCCTGGCCGACGTCGTCGGCGGTGATGCGCATGAACTGCGGCACGGAGGGAAGGTCTCCGAGCCCGAGCTCCAGGCATGGGCCGACGGCTATCTGTTGAAGGAGCGTCTTGCCAAGGTCCGCGGCCGTGTGAAGTTCCAGGGACTCGCCACCGTCCTTCCCGGAACGGTGATCGAGGTCACCGGTATCGGCGAACGCTTCGAGGGCAAGATGTACGTGTCGGGTGTCCGCCATTCGGTATCCGACGGCAACTGGGAGACGGACGCGCAGATCGGCTTGAGTACCGCGACGTTCGCGGAGACGTTTCCCGTGAGCGCATTGCCGGCCGCTGGTCTGCTGCCATCCGTACATGGACTGCAGATGGGTGTGGTGACGGCGCTGGAGAACGATCCAGACGGTGAGGACAGGATCAAGGTGCGCATTCCGATGATCAGCGCCTCCGATGAAGGGATATGGGCCCGGCTCTCCACGCTCGATGCAGGGAAGGAACGAGGAACATATTACCGCCCCGAGATCGGCGACGAAGTCGTCGTCGGATTTCTCGACAACGATCCTCGATATCCCGTCGTGCTCGGTATGTGCCACAGCAGTGCGAAGCCGTCACCCGAGCCTGCGAAGGACGACAATCATCTCAAGGGATACGTCAGCCGCGAGAAGATGAAGATGACGTTCGACGACGAGAAGAAGATCGTACGCATCGAAACACCCGCAGGCAACAGGATCGCCTTGACGGAAGAAGACAGCGGCATCGTGATCGAAGACCAGAACGGGAACAGGATCACGATGGACGCGGACGGCATCGTCGTGGAGAGCGTCAAGGACCTCAAGCTCAAGGCCGCGAAGAATGTCGTCGTGGAAGGACTCGACATGGAACTGAAGGCACAGACCGGCTTCAAGGCGTCGGGCAGTGCCAGTGCCGAGATCAGCGGAGCAAGCACGACCATCCAGGGTTCGGCGACGACGGTGATCAAGGGTGGCCTCGTGCAGATCAATTAACGTGAAGGTGAATCATGCCTCCGGCAGCACGTATTACGGACCTGATCGTAAGTCCGGCGACATCCGGCATCCCGACGCCGATCCTGCCACCGGGATGTCCGACGGTATTCATCGCGGGCCTGCCGGCAGCACGCCTCGGTGATACGTGCGGTCCGGATGCCATCATCCTCGGATCGATGACCGTACTGATCGGCGGCATGCCGGCTGCGCGGATGGCAGATCTCACGGCATCGGGTGGAATGATCCTTCCACCATGTGCACCAACCGTCATCATCGGAGGATGAGCCCATCATGAAGCGTCCGTTTCTCGGAAGGGGCTGGACCTTTCCTCCAACGTTCGACAACGCCCTCGCGAGGGTCGAAATGCTCGAGGAAGAAGCCGACGTGACGTCGAGCCTCGAAATACTGCTCGGTACGATGCGCGGTGAACGCATCATGCTGCCGCTCTACGGATGCGGAATGGAAGAGCTCGTCTTCGAAAGTCTCGACACGCGGATCAAGACGTTGATGATCGACAAGATCGAGTCCGCGATCCTCTACCATGAACCCAGAGTACTGGTGGAACGTGTCCAGCTCGACGACAGCAACGAACTGGAAGGCGTCGTTCTGATCTCCGTCACCTACAAGGTGAAGACGACGAACTCGCGCTTCAACTTCGTCTATCCGTTCTACAGACAAGAGGGGACGGACATCAATCTCACGTCCTCCGTCACGCTGTTACCAGACAATCCCTGAATCCCATGCCTCCAGTAGATTCCTGCAACGAGAACATCGATCCGCTCAAGCTCGTACGGAGCGGTACCAATCAGGATCAGCGGCTGATTCCGGCCCTCGATCCTGCCCATGCGCCGGTGAACGAACGTTCCGTCGCACACGGTATGCTGTTCGCGAAGGCGTATGCGGACTACCTGAAGTACTACGATACGATGAACGTTCATGACGGCAACTGGGCTCCGTTCTTCGCCGGCGATCCATCCGTGCTGCTGGCCACGTGTGCCGTTCAGGATACCGAGCACTACAAGGCTGTCGTGCAGGCCGCCTTCGACTATCTGAACGACCTCACCCACGCATCGAACGCCACTGCGATTCGCGAGAACCTGAGCTGGCTGTTCGCCTGCGTAGCGACGCTCGCACGACAGATCGATACGATCCGCGATGGTCTTCCCGCGGACATCGGTCTGAAGGCGAGCCTGCAGAATCTCATCGATGTGCGGCTGGCCCCCGCATTCGCCCGCATGATGGCCTACTACAAGGCGGACGTGGCGCTTCCCGCAGCACAACGGATCATCCTCGATCCGCTGCCCGCTGCGGATGCTGACCATACCATCGCATTACTCGGAGCAACACCGGTAGCGTTCGCCACCGTCTTTGACGAAGGTCTGTCGTCGTACTGGATCACCGACGGATCCGCCGACTGGGCCACCTATCGTACGGCCATCGTGGCCGATGCAAGCGTCTACGGCGATCCGCTCGGATCCGAGTTCGAACGCGCCAATCATGTATCGACGCACAACCTCTTCACGGGAATATTCGACCAGTTCCTGAAGGCCTTGGCGCGGATCGTCGCGGATGCGAAGGATGCGCTGCAGACGACGCTGACGTCCTACGACAAGCACGAACCGCACTATGCCCTGTTCCTGTCCTTCCTGCAATTGCTCGAGCATGCACGGGAATCGGGGAATACGCTGACGGCACGCCATCTCGACTTCTACTATCGCGATATCCTCCAGCTGGCGGAGCATCCTGCACGACCGAGTCATGCCCACGTCCTTCTCGAACCCGCGAAGAACGTCATCCAGCATGAAGTCGAAGCAGGGGTGCGCTTCCGTGCGGGAAAGGATGCGAACGGCAAGGAACTGTTCTTCGCAGGCGACCGGACCCTCGTCGTCAACCAGGCCGTCATCGGCTCGATGAAGAAAATCTATCGCCATGAAGGAGAGCTGTTCGCCGCACCGCTGGCGAATTCCGACGACGGGGTGAAGTCCGAGCTGAAGAGTGCGGACAAGTCATGGCACCCGTTCTTCAACAAGACGTTCACCGATGGCGCGCTCTCGTCCATCGATATGCCGCCCGCTTCCATCTCGTTCGCCGTCGTATCTCATTACCTTCGTCTGGCGGAAGGGCAGCGTACCATCACGGTGACGTTCGACATCGATGGCTTCGGGGGAACGCTCGGCGCCGACTATGCATCGGTGATAGACTGCTCGCTGACGGGTGAGAAGGGATGGTTCGAAGGAAGTCCCGTCAGCTTCATCGCCACGTCGGCGACCACACTCGAGCTCGTGGTTGCCGTTACCGGAGATCAGCCCGCAGTCGTCGATGCCGACGCGAAGGTCCATGCCTTCGACATCGGTTCCGTCTCGCCGGTTCTCATGGTGACGCTCCGGCACACGTTACCGTATCCCTATGGACTGTTCGAGAACGTCAGGATCGGGGCCGTCACAGTGCAGGTCGACGTGGACAGGGTGCGTGCTCTCGCACTGTCCAACGACTTCGGTCCGATCGATGCGACCAAGCCATTCCTGCCGTTCGGGGCCCAGCCCGAAGCTGGCAGTGCATGCATCGTCGGCAGCCCCGAGATATTCTGCAAGCGCGATCTCGTCGCATGCGATCTGCATATCGTATGGAAGAACATTCCTGCCATCAGGTCCGTTGCTTACCGTCCTTCGGAGCAATACTATCCGCAGGCCCAGTACGACTGGTATACGAAGTGGGTACCCGGCGTCAGGGTCCAGGCACTCGTTCAGGGAGCATGGGGCGTGGCAGGTAATCAGACGCTGTTCGACGCCGACAACCTGGTGACGCTCGACATCCTGCCTCCCGTGAACACGTTCAACCCTCTCGACAGTCCGGGTTTCCTGATCGATCCCACGTATGGGGTCGCCACGAGAACCGGCTTCATGAAGCTGTCCTTGCCATGGGGTCTCGGACACGCGGCATTCCGGGATGCCCTGGCCGACTACGTCCTTGCCATCGCGAACGGCGACACGGCGACGAAGCCCGTGCCACCGTATACTCCGGAAGTGGAATCCATGTACGTCTCGTACACGGCCGCACAGACGTTCCGGTGCGATACCGGTGATGCCGATGCCTTCACCGGCCGGACGGGTCGTGTCTATCATCGCACGGACTTCGGCTTCGCCGAACAGCATTCGTATCTGAAGGCGGGCAGTCCCGATCATGACGTCTACCTCTTTCCGCAGTTCCGACATGTCGATGGTGATCAACCGTCGACACACGAAGCGGAGTTCTACATCGGTCTCGACGGCCTGGTACCACCACAGACGGTGGCCATGCTCTTCCAGATCGTGGAGGGAACGGCCAATCCGCGTGCGACCAAACCCCGGCCGCATGTCCACTGGAGCTATCTCTCGAACGATGAATGGTTGCCGCTGCGCGACAACGACGTGGAGGACGGGACGAACGATCTCCTCACGACGGGAATCGTGACGATCGACGTGCCACGTGAAGCGACGTCGGACAACACGGCACTTCCCGCAGGAAAGCACTGGCTGCGTCTTGCCGTCGACGATAACAGCGATGCGGTATGCAAGCTCGTCCTCGTCGCGACGCAGGCGCTGGAAGTGACGTTGACAGACGAGAATACCGACGACGTCTCCGTAACGACCTTGCCGTCGTCTACCATCACGAAGCTCGAGAAACCCGATGCGGCCATCAAGAAGGTGGTGCAACCATCACCGACGTTCGGTGGTGCACCGGCCGAAGCATCGAATGCCTTCTACATGCGTATCAGCGAGCGACTGCGGCACAAGGACAGGGCCATCACGATCTGGGACATCGAGCATCTCGTGCTCCAGGCCTTCCCCGGCATCCACGACGTGAAGTGCCTGAACCACACGCAGTTCGAACCGACGGAGGATGCTACCGGGATATACAGGGAACTCGCACCCGGACACGTCACCGTCATCACGATACCGGATCAGCGCGGCCTCGACGTCGCCAATCCGCTGCAACCGTTCACCAGCCTCGGTGTGATCGACGATGTGAAAGCATACCTCGAGGAGCGCATGACGTGTCATGCGGCGCTCCACGTCTGCAACCCGCAGTTCGAGGAAGTCCGCGTCTCGTTCAAGGTCCGTCTCCACGACGGCTACGATGAAACGTTCTACGTGAACAAGCTCAAGGAGGCCATCACGCGATTCCTGTCGCCGTGGGCCTATTCATCGGTCGTGCATCCGACCTTCGGTGGGCGCATTTACCAGTCCGTTCTCGTCAACTTCGTCGAAGAGCAGGAATACGTCGACTACGTCACCGACTTCCATGTCTTCCACGACATCGGAGGGGTGCAGGGAACGGTCAGCAAGCAGTACGTGGAAGGATCGCGTGCCGTATCCATCCTCGTTTCCGTTCCGGCGAGCAAGCATCAGATCACCGTCATCGATCCCGTGGAAGAAGAATCCCTCCACGAACAATGCGAATGCGAAGAATGAGCCAGAATCCCGTTCTCATACCGAAACAGCCCGAGATGACGGCGGCCGAAGATTACTTCCGACTCCGGAAGGAAGGCATCGGCTACATCGAAGGGATGGCGAGCGAACAATGGACGGACTACAACACGCACGATCCGGGCATCACGACGCTGGAGGCGCTGTGTTATGCCATCACCGATCTCGCCTATCGTACGGGATGGAACATCGAAGACCTGCTCGCAGGATCCGCGGATCAGCCGTTCTTCACGGCACGTGATATCCTGACGATCAATCCTCTGACACCCGACGACTATCGCCGTCTTCTCATCGACATCGAATCCGTGCGCAACGCATGGATCGTCTGCAAGGAATGTTCGTGCGGACAGAAGATCGACGACGTCGCCCCGAAAGGCCTGTACGACGTTCTTCTCGAGCTGGAATCGCATGAGCTCTACGGCGACCTGAACGATCGCAAGATCACCCGCACCTACAACATCGAACTCGACGGCAGATACCAGACACTTACCGTCGAGCTCCGTTTTCCCGAATGGAGCCTGGTAGATCAGGCGGGCTACGATGCCTTCGTCGACGGTGCCGGCGATCCGGCGAACATCACGCTGACGAAGTTCTCGCGGAGCAGTGTGGACAACAACGTCATCGGGAACGAGGAGCTGCGGAAGAACTGGCGGAACGTCTTCTTCATCTCGTATGCGATGGACGTGGACGGTAGTTCCGTCGAGATACGGAATGTCTCCGTCCGCCTCTTCAGCGGGAACGGCGTCAAGAACGCCACGACCGTCTCGGATCTTGCGGATCTGTTCATCGATGCGTCGACGAACGGCTTCGTCGGAACGTACAGGAACAAGCGTCGTGAAGTGAAGGCCAGTGTCGCAGCGGCGGTGTCGAGTCTGCACGGACACCGGAATCTCGACGAGGACTATTGCAGTGTCTCCGTCATCGGCGTGGAGGACATCGCCGCCTGTGCCGACGTCGAGGTAGCGTCCGATGCCGACATCGAGCGCGTGCAGGCCGAGATATGGTTCAGAATCGAACGCTACCTCAATCCCGGCGTTCCATTCCACTCGTTGCAGGAGCTGAGGGATCAGGGCGTCGCCGTCGAGGACATCTTCAACGGCCCCGTTCTCGATAACGGCTTCATACGCGACGAAGACCTGGCCGCATCGGGTCTGAAGACCGTCATCCGTATATCCGACATCATCAATCTTCTGATGGACATCGACGGCGTCGTGGCCATCAGCAACATGCAGCTCACGAAGTACGACGCCCAGGGCAACGTGGTCAAGGGCTCCGCCGATCCTGCATGGAGCGGTGGAATGCCGATCTTCGATCCCAACCGCGTCAGCGCGTCGTGGTTGATGTACGTCACCGAACGTCATCTGCCGAGGCTCTACCATAACCTCTCCAATGTCCATTTCATCAAGAACGGTCTGCCGTTCGATGCACGTCAGGACGAAGCGTACGATACGCTGATGGAGTTGCGTGGCGTAGCCGAACGCTCGAAGATCAGGAATGCGGCGAAGGACCTTCCCATTCCCGAGGGTACGAAGCGGAGTATGGACGACGTCTCACCTGTCCAGTACTCTTTCCCGCTCGTCTATGGTATCGGCCGTCATGGTCTGCCCACGCATGCCTCGACGTTGCGTCGTGCACAGGCGCGGCAGCTCAAGGCCTATCTCATGGTCTTCGAGCAGATTCTCGGAAACTGCTTCGCGCAGATCGCTCACGTGGCGGATCTGTTCGCGTTGAGACCGGATGTCGACAGGACGTATTTCCATCGTCTCCTGAGCGAGTCCGTCATAGCCGGCTACGATGACCTCGTCGACAATCTCACGGACGCCGCCCTGGCCACGATGGTGGAAACGGTACCCGAATTCCATGAGAGGAGGAACAGGTTCCTCGATCATGTCATGGCCAGATTCGGCGAACAGTTCGGAGAATACGCCCTGCTGATGACGAACTGGAAGGGAGAGAGGATAGGGAATCAGCGTCTCATCGAAGACAAGGTCTCCTTCCTCAAGGCCTATCCGGCCATCAGCGGTAAACGGGCCAAGGCCTTCGACTACCGCAAGGAGCCCGCTCTTGCGAGCAACTATCCCGGTATCAGGAAACGTGTGAGTCTGCTGCTCGGCTTTCCGAATCTGAGATTCGAGTGGACGATCGCAGGCACGGATCCAGGACCGTTCATCATCGGTCCCTATCAGCTCGTAGACGGTAATGATGCCGTATGGTTCGAAGGCGACGTGAACGTTTCCGCACCGACGGCGTACGAGGCACAGAAGGCGGCCTACGATGCCCTGCTCGTGCGGATGACCTTGCCCACCGCTTACCAGATACAGGCCGGTGGTGGACAGTATGCGGTCGTGCTCCTGCGTGCCGATGCATCGCAACTCGGAGCGTATCCCGTGGCCTTCGACACGCTCGAGGGGGCACGTGGTCTGGTCGATGAACTGATCGCCTGGGCGAGCAACGAACGCGCCATCGTCGTCGAACATCTCCTCCTGCGTCCGAAGTTTCCGGGCGACGCCCTCTATCCGGACTGCGGCTCGGACGATGCACAGGCGGACTGCGGCTGCGACACATGCAGTGGGCACGATCCGTACTCCTTCCGTCTCACCTTCGTGATGCCCGGCTGGTCGGCCCCATACAACGGGAACATGGATCTCCGTGGCTTCGCCAACAGGACCATCCAGTACGAGACGCCGTCGCATCTGCTTCCCAAGGTATGCTGGGTAGGGAACGACGGCTTCGTCGAGAACGTATGCGATCCGATCGTAGGGCAGCTCGCCGATCTTCTCGAAGAGAAAGGCGTCACGATATCCGGTTCTCGTCCGACCTGCACCGAAGCGAGAGACTGTGCGACCGTCATCTATCTGGCATTCACGAAGACCTTCTCCGAATGGTACGAAGGGAAGACGCTCGACTACATCGATACCGACGTACTCACCACCGCTCTCACGACGATCTTCGATGCCATCGAACCTGAAGAGCTGACGTGCACGACGGATATCGCGCTGATATGGAATCAGATCGAAGCCCTGTTGCTGCCGCACTTCCATTTCATCGCACTCTACGGATGGCAGTTCGAGCGTTTCGAGAATGCATGGGAACTCTGGCTCGATGCCAACGCGCGTATCGACTGGATGGAAGAGCGCCTGCATGACCGTACCGAAGCCATCCTTCTGAACGGTCTGCTCCAGGGGCCACCGTCGGCACTGTGCGAATGCGCCGCTTCCATCGTGGAAGCGTACGGACAGAATTTCCGTGCATGGATGGAGACCAACATCGCGGCAGGACGGGCCTTCACGGACTTCCAGCCCTTCGTCCCTCAACCCGTGGTCCTTTGCTCGGGTATGACCTTCCGTCCGGGCACGGCCACGGCGATAGGGAACATGCTCGCCGAGCGCTACGCCTCGTATGCGGAAGCATCGTACAGACTGTGGGTCGTCCTGCATCTCCTGCACAATCTGCGCAACGTCTATCCGGGTGCGACGCTGCACGACTGCGATGACGGCAGCGATCTCAACCCGGTACGCCTCGGCAGTACCGCCCTCGGAAACTACGTCTCGGGATCGGCGCCCGTCACTCCCGTCGTGAACGCGCCGGTCGTGGAGACTCCCGTCGTGGAGGCCATGAGATCGGCTTCACCTGCGAAGAAGAAGAAACCTCGATCGAAGAACAGAACGCCCAACACGAAGTAGTCGCGTCATGAAACCAACCATCGACATGTATCCGGTCTTCGAGGCCAATCAGGTGTTGACCAACAATCACCTGAATCAGGTATTCAACTATCTCGATGAACAGGAACGTCTCAGCCGCGCGAACCTGATCGGTATCGGCATCGTCTGCGGCCTCGAGATAACGAGGAACGGCAACACGTCCATCCTTCTTTCCAGAGGATGCGGAGTGACCTCCCAGGGATATCTCATCGTCGAACCGGAAGACGTCGAACTGGTATCGTATCGGGCCGACTATACCATACCGCTCGAGTTGAGCTATCCGCCATTCAGGAACAACGGCACGCAGTATCCGCTGTGGGAACTCTTCCCCGTCGGCGAACCGGGCACGCTGACGCTCGCCGGCACGCCCGGCTTCCTGAACGACAAGGTCGTCGTGCTCTTCCTCGAACTGAAGAAGGACGATCTGGGCAATTGCAGTCCGAACAACTGCGACGACAAGGGAGCGGAAGTCACCGCCACGGTGCGCAGGCTGCTGATGCGCAAGCAGGATGCGGCAGCGATGGTGGCCGCGGCGAACGGTCTCGGCGAGGGCCTTACGCAATCCGATCTGACGGCCACGATGCAGGCTCGTCTGAATCTTCCCGACCTGCGGCTGCCGCGGTATGACGTGCCTGCGACCAAGCCGGCGACGTCGCTCGACGTGCTTTCGGCATTCTATCACGTTTTCCAGCAAAGCGGCTTCGTCAGCGATACGCGCTCCGCGTTGTATGCGGCATACCAGGCCTTCCGCCCCCTTCTCGAGGATGAGCATCCGTCCAATCCGTTCACGGGTTTCCAGGCGCGCTACGACTTCCTCGAAAAGGGTCCGACGACCGAAGCGCAGGTGCGCTTCCTCCAGTACTACTACGACCTGTTCGACGATATCGTGAAGGCCTACGACGAATTCCGCTGGAAGGGTGTGGACGTGATGTGCGCATGCTGTCCACCGGAAGGACTCTTCCCGCGACACCTGATCCTCGGCCCGGACTACCGTCATACCTTCCTCGCCTCCGCTGCACTCGGACGGTGCGAGGAGCGCATCGCGGAGCTGAAGGTGCTGTTCGACAAGCTGGTACTGATGGTGTCGAGGTTCACCAATTCACCGACCCTTCCGCAGCAACCGCCGAAGGCGAAGATCGACGGCCAGATCAGGATCACGCCGAGCAAGCTCGCCGACGTACCGTTGTCGGCGAAGGCGATACCGTACTACTACGACTACGATGGACAGCCTCCCATACGCGAGGTATGGAATCCGGATCTGACGAGGTGGAATCGCGCTAACAGGAATCTCGGCTACTGGTCGAGCAACTACACGCCCGTTCCACCATCCTTCGTCCGCAATCCCCTCGGCTTCGACCTCGAACCGTACAACTTCCTCCGCATCGAAGGTCATCTCGGCAAGGACTACAACCAGGTCCTCACGACGCTGCTCTCGCTGAAGGCGAAGAACCGGCTGCCGATCGACGTCATCGCATTGCGTACGGGGCAGTTCGACGAGAACCTGACGGTCGATCTCCGCAAGGAGGAATGCCGGTTCCGTGACCTGGAGACGCTCTACGACGCCTTGCGCGACGAACTGCTGTGTTCGCTCCGGAAGACGATCCGCGGTCTGGCGACTCGCCCGTTCCAGCCGGCCACGACCTTCGTATCGAGACGTGCGAGTACGGCACCACCAGTCACGGAGAAGGTCGACGAAGCTCCGGCCGACGAGTTCAAGCGTCTCTTCGTCACCGAGTCGAACACCTATGGCTCCTTCATCGAGAGACTGATCCGCGAGCAGGGCATCGATCACATCAACGCAGCTGCCGAACGGCCGATGGTGAATGCCGTCGTGAATTCCGTCGGACTTCTCTACAGGTTCGCCCTCCTTCTTCGCCGCGATCTGTTCGACGTGGACTGGGTGAAGTTCGACGAGTTGTACGAGGTCCTCAAGCGATGGAGCGAAGACGTCACGGCCCGTCGCAATCAGACGGATGGAGATACCGACCTGTCATGGCGGGATCTCGATACGGAACTGGCCAACGTCATCTTCGCATGCAGACTCGAAGCGTTCAAGTCGTTGCGTGAAGAGTATGCCGCCCGTGTACGCGAGGTGAAGCAGAAACAGTACTTCAGTCATTTCATCGACAAGAATCCCGGTATCCAGCACAAGGCCGGTGTACCCATCGGTGGCACGTTCATCATCGTCTATCATCAGGCCGACGAGGAAACGGATGGCGGCGGACGCCTCGTTCTCGGCGCCGACAGATTCACCGCCGAAGAAGCCGACCGCACCGTGGAATCCCTTCGCAGGAAGAAGAAGGTCGCCGAGGATCCCGACGTCAGGAAGTTGATGGACGAGATGGCGAGGATGCGCCGCGCCAATCCCGGGGTCTTCGACCGTGGGGATACGAACGTTCGCGACAACAGGATCTTCGAAACGTTCGTCGGCGATCTCGCCGATGGTACGGTCATCGCCGACTTCTTCGTACCCTATCTCTGTTGTTCGGATTGTACGCCGGTCCAGTACGTCCTGCCTTCGACGAAGCCGGAAGAGCCGACGGAACCGCTGGCCTTCACGATCGCACGGACGTGCACTGACGAGAAGAATACCGCCGAGGTCACGATCACGGCGACGGGTGGCGTACCTCCATATCAGGTCATCGTCAATTCCCAGGCTCCCGTACCGCTCACCGGACCCATTCCCATGCCTGCCGGAGTCAACAACGTCGTCGTCGTCGATTCGACGGGCAACCGCACGGCTCCCGCTGCCGAAACCATTCCGGCCCAGTTGACGACAGGACAGTTGCAGTTCGTGGACGATCCGGCGAAAGGTGTCTACGACGTCACCTTCCGCATCACCGGCGGCACGGCGCCCTATACGTCGACGAAGGGCACGGTCACGGGCGACACCTGTACGATCACGACCATCAAGAGCGATGAGGTCGTACCCGTCGATATCACGGATGCACGCGGTTGCAGGACGTCGTTGACGATACAGCATACGGTGGGCAAGGGATGCGACAAGCCCTGCGATGGGCTCGCCGAACGCTGGCGTTATCTCCTCTGGCTGCCCAGACCCGTCGGTAAGGAAACGTTCATCCTGCGAGGTGTGAAGTCCGACGATCTCATCGTCAGGGATGAAACGGGCAAGCAGCAGCCGATTCCGGGAATCCAGGGTATCGTCGACAATCTGTTCAACCCGCAGACGCCGATCGACGAGAACAACTACGACGAGATCATGTCGAAGCTCGCGGGAGAATTCAACGAGGCCATCGCCCGGGTACTCGGCCCGGACGTCTTCATCGTCGGCTACGATCCGAAGGAGGCCGGCATCATCACGTTCGAAAGCTACGTATGCCACGGATTCATGTACCAACTGTCGATGTCCATTCTTTCCAACGACGTCGTGCGCGATGAAGTATGGACCTACAACGACAAGGGAACGTTCATCAGGCATTCTGACGGTGAGATCCAGGAGATACTCCGCTTCGGCAGGGTGGTGATCGACAAGTGCGCCGGCAGGATCGTATCCGAAGCTCCACGCAGCGCCGTCGAGATCGGTATCGAGGAGAGTACGGCCGATCGTATCCTCGTTCCGAAGTACTCGCCTGCCATCGCCGAAGCCAACGCCCGCTTCTCGTGGAGAATGGACGGCAACCTGATGATCGTCTCCAAGGATCCGAAGGCGAAGGTATCGATGAAGATGCAGACCCCGTTCCGTGTACGCCACGTCGCCAACGTGAAGAACGCAGGCTGGGCCTATGTCGAGCAGATCGTCGGTGGAAGGCGACTGGATACGCGTCCCGTCTCGCCGACACGTCCCGTTTCACCGACGCGCAGACCGCGATAACCATGAGCGGTACACATATCATCCAGCGGCAGATACTGCAGATCGACCTGCACGGGACGGAAGCGGATGGTATCGCTCTGCAGCGTCGCCTGTCCTCCAGGTTCCAGGATGATATCGTACGGACGCTTCAGAGTGTATTCGACAGGCATGCACCGGTGGGCGGACATCTCACGATCGATCGTCTCGAACTCGATCTCGGATCGGTAAGCATGGAGACCGTCGAGGCCGAGATCGCCGACGCGTTGACGAAGGAGCTCGACGATGCGTTGCGCCGGCAGACCTTCGACGTCATCGTCGATGCAGGGCATGCCGATCGTCGTGGCGGTACGATGGACACTGGCTTCCATGGAAGGAAGGAGCGTCTGTTCGATGCCTTCCTTCACGTCCTCGAAACGGGAAGGCTGCCCTGGTCCATGCTCCTGCCGGGCGGAGCGACTCTCGAAGGACTCCTCCTGGAAGAACTTGGATCCGGCCCCGACACCACGTCGAACGTATTGCGCCGGGCCATGTTGCTGGTCGCCACATCGCCGATCGCGCGGCGACGCCTGATATGGCAGTTCAGCGAATCCTTCAGATTCATGATGATCGCCGCTACCATGCCGTCGATCCTGATGGACGTCGATACGGTGCTGTCGGTATGGAAACGCAGTGGAGTGGCCGAGCACCTCGTGACTCCGTTCAGGGAAGCCGTCTGGGATACCGTGTTCGTATTCGGTGGTAATCCTCCATCCAGTGGGATCGCGTCCACGCTCGTCACCGGCGCGCTCTCGGTGGTCCGATCGACGGCGCCTTCCGACATCACGCGGGAGATCGTGATCGCAGCCCGTCGTATCTGGCCTTCGATTTCCGACGACGTCGCATCGGCCATCGTTACCGGTGATACGACCTCTCATGACGAGCCGAAGGACATTACCGCATCGATGCCGGAGAGTATCATGATGGCGGATGGCATCTTCGTCGAGAATGCCGGTATCATTCTCCTGCATCCGTTCCTCGCGACGTTCTTCGGAGTCGTCGGCGTTGCCGATGGCGATACGATCGTGCAGCCGTACAAGGCTATCGTCCTTCTGAACCATCTCGCGACGGGTGAGACATTCACGGCAGAACACGATGCCACATTGTTCAAGATCCTGTGCGGTGTTGACGTCGACGCACCCATTCCGTCCGTGGTATCGACCTCGGTGGACGATCTGGCCGAGGCCGACAATCTTCTCCGGGCCGTCATTGGACATTGGGACGCGCTGGGGTCGACGTCCATCGACGGTCTGCGCGAGAGCTTCCTGAAACGCAGTGGTAAACTCGGTATCAGCGACGATGGAGAGTGGCGACTGCAGGTCGAGTGGAAGACCTACGACGTCCTGCTCGACCGGCTGCCCTGGGGTATTGCCCATGTACGGTTACCGTGGATGCAGGCCATGTGCGGAGTGGAGTGGAAGCCATGAAAGCTACCGCGGACAAGGCCCACAGACCGACTACTTCCTCGGCACAACGGGGTGAATCTCCGAAGCCCTTCTTCGCGAAGAAGGAAGGCGGCGATTTCTTCAAGTCCCACGTGCAGACGAAGATGACGGTGAATTCACCGGGCGACAAGTTCGAGAAGGAAGCCGATTCCACGGCCGGTAAGGTCATGAAGATGTCGGACAAGGACGTGCAGAAGGTACAGCGCGCTCCGGCCATGGACGAGAAGGTACAGAAGAAGGAAGAGGACAAGCTCCAGAAGAAGGAGGAAGACAAGCTGCAGCGCGCTCCTGCCGTCGAGGAAAAGGTACAGCGTGCTCCTGCCGTGGATGAGAAGGTACAGAAGAAGGACGAGGACAGGCTCCAGAAGAAAGAGGAAGACAAGCTGCAGCGCGCTCCTGCCATGGATGAGAAGGTGCAGAAGAAGGACGAGGACAGGCTTCAGAAGAAAGAGGAAGAGAAACTCCAGAAAAAGGAAGAAGAGAAGATACAGAAGAAGGAAGGCGGAACTCCATCGGTCGGCAATGCCACGCAGACGTCGATCCGGAACAAGACGACAGGAGGACAGCCGATGTCTTCCGACGTCAGGAGCTTCATGGAGCCGCGCTTCGGTGCGGACTTCGGCAACGTCCGTATCCATGCGGATGCGGAAGCCGCGAGCCTGAGCAATCAGCTCAGTGCACGTGCCTTCACGTATCAGAACCACATCTTCTTCTCACGTGACCAGTATCAACCCGGATCGAGCGACGGCAAGGAGCTTCTCGCTCACGAACTGACGCATACCATCCAGCAGGGGCATGCGATCCAGCGTAGCCCGCAGATAACGACCACGACGACCCCTCCTCCGATTCAACGTCTCGGTATCAGCGACGCACTCGACTACTTCGCCGACGCGGCGTACAACATTCCGGGATACCGGATGCTGACCATCGTCATCGGCTTCAATCCGATCAACATGTCGGCGACGGACAGGAGTGCCGCGAACATCCTGCGTGCGTTGATCGAATTCATGCCCGGTGGACATCTCATCACGCAGGCCCTCGACAATCACGGTGTCTTCAACAAGGCCGGTGAATGGGTCGAACAGCAGATGGCCGCGCTCGGTGATATCGGCAGCAGCATCGGCAATGCCCTCGATGCCTTCCTCGACTCGCTGAGCTGGACGGATATCTTCGATCTCGGGGGTGTGTGGGATCGTGCGAAGCGCATCTTCACCACTCCCGTCGATCAGATCATCGACTTCGCGGGCAACATCGTCTCCGGCATCCTGGCCCTGGTCCGCGAGGCCGTGCTGCGCCCACTCGCCGCTCTCGCAGAAGGAACGGCCGGCTACGATCTGCTCAAGGCCGTGCTCGGACAGGATCCGATCACGGGTGACCCGGTACCGAGGAATGCCGATACCCTGATCGGTGGCTTCATGAAGCTGATCGGCAGGGACGATATCTGGGAGAACATCAAGAAGGGCAATGCCATCGAACGGGCATGGGCCTGGTTCCAGGGGGCGTTGTCGGGACTCATGGGACTCGTGACGTCCATTCCCGGGCGGATCATGGACCTCATCGCATCGCTGACGTGGCAGGACGTCATCACCATCGTCGGCGTCTTCTCCAAGGTCGGCGAGGCCTTCCTGAACATCGCGTCGGACTTCATGAGCTGGGCCGCCCAGCAGGTCCTCGGATTGCTCGAAATCATCTTCACCGTCGTGGCACCCGGCGCCGTACCCTACATCAAGAGAGCGGCAGGGGCATTCAACGCCATCATCGAGAATCCGATCGGCTTCGTGGGCAACCTCGTACGTGCCGGAAAGCTCGGCTTCCAGAGATTCGCTTCGAACATCGGCAATCACCTCAAGACCGCACTCATCAAGTGGCTGACGGGGCCGCTCGGCGACGCCGGTGTCTACATTCCGAAGTCGTTCGATCTGATGGAGATCCTCAAGCTCGTGCTTTCGGTGCTCGGCCTCACGTGGCAGAACATCCGCACGAAGCTGGTCCGGATCATTCCCGAACCGGTCCTCGTCCTGCTCGAGAAGAGTGCGACCATCCTCGTCACGCTCATCAAGGATGGTCCTCTCGCCGCATGGGAGCAGATCAAGGCCGAACTCAACGAACTCAAGGGTATGCTCATCGCCCAGGTCACGCAGATGGTCACGGAAGAGATCGTCAAGGCTGCCGTCACCAAGCTCGTGATGATGCTGAACCCTGCTGGAGCGGTCATCCAGGCCATCATCGCCATCTACAATACCATCACGTTCTTCATCGAGAAGATCAATCAGATCGCTGCCGTCGTAGGTTCCTTCATCGACTCCGTCGCTGCCATCGCCAGTGGTCAGGTCGATGCGGCAGCGGCAAAGGTGGAGCAGACGATGGCGAATACTCTCGTCGTCGTGATCGGCTTCCTCGCCAAGTTCGCCGGCCTCGGTAACATTCCCAACAAGCTCGTCGGCATCGTCCGCAGGATCCGCAAGCCGATCGACAAGGGGCTGGACAGGATCGTGGCATGGCTCGGTACCATCCTGAAGAAGATCGGTGGCGCCATCAAGGCCGGTGCGAAGAAGCTTCTGCAATGGTGGAAGAAGCGGGTGCCCGTGAGTGGCGATGACAAGCCGCATACGCTGACGTTCGAAGGCAACGACAAGAACGCGAAACTCGTCATCCGATCCGCACCGCAGTTACCGTCCGTCTTCCTCGCCGAAGTGGCCGAACGAAGGAAGGTGAAGGCCGCCGATCGTACGGGACCGATAGGAACGGCACAGACGCAGGAGGCGGCGATCGCGGGGGTACAGGGACAGTTGAAGGCATACGACGAGAAGACCACGCCTTCCGATCAGGATGCCAACAAGGCCGATAATCTTGCGAAGGACCTCGACGGCAAACTCGGAACGCTGGCCACGCATCTCGGCACGACGCTGACCGGATGGGGAGCGAAGGACGAGCCCATCAAGGCCTTCTCCGTACCGCGCGGCAGGTTCACCTACGAGATGAAGGCGAGGATCGCGGCGCAGCACAAGGACAAGAGCGATCTCAAGAAGGACTCGAAGGGACGCCTCGTCAACCTGCAGCCCGAGCTGGCACGGCGCCACGTGGTATCGTCGGACGACATGTCGAAACACTACGAGGCCGCACTGGTCAACAAGAAATGGTCGGAAGGAAAGCTGTTGCTCGAACAGCGCGGTTCCACCGGTGAATCGCATACTCCCGTACCGGAGCCGCTCAATCAGGCGAACATCGCTCTCGCGGCGAATACGCGGTATCAGAAGTTCTTCGGCTACACACGCAATCTCTTCATCGGCGACAGCAGGGAGAACAGTTCCATCCAGCAGCACCTCGACGACGGGCATCCCGATATGGCCTCGAATCAGTTGCAGGAACATGTCCGCTTCATCAAACGTGCCTGGGCCATCGATGGCAGCTTCGTGGAGACACCGGTGAGATGATCATGCACTCGACCAATCTCGACATTTCCATCCAGTGGTTGACGGACGTCGTCGGCGTCTGCCTCCGTTCGCAACTGCGGGACGAAGCCGCTGCCGACGTACCGACACCCGACTATACGAACGACGGTTCGGCGTTCGCCCGATTCATCGAGAAGCACAACCCGACCTACGAGGAGATGATCGTCCTCCTCATGGCTCTCGTCCCTCACATCCAGCCGCAGTTCTTCGACAAGCTCATCGCCGAGGTACTGCCCGGTGGCGGGGATTTTCCGGACTTCGGTGGAGTACGTGGAACGAATCATCGCGGCCTGTTGCCTACCGGCGAGACCGTGCTCTACGTTCTCGGAGGCCACGACATCGCGCGCAGGCTGCAGATACAGAGGATGATGAGCGCGGATCACTGGTTCGCGCACAGGCGCCTGCTCTGGCTCGAAACCGTACGCGACGGTGAGCCCGCGATGAGCGGAAGGCTCATTCTCGATGACGAACTCGTCGAACAACTGACGACCGGCATCGTGTCGAAGCCGAGGTTCACCATCGACTTCCCGGCCGAACACATCGAGACGACCATGGAATGGACGGATCTCGTCCTTCATCCCACCACGCTGGTCCATATCCGGGAGATCCAGCACTGGATCGATTACAACGCCACCGTCATGCAGGGATGGGGAATGCGGAAGAAGGTCAAACCCGGCTATCGTGCGTTGTTCTATGGTCCGCCCGGCACGGGGAAGACGCTGACGGCGACGTTGCTCGGCAAGCATACGGGACGGGACGTCTTCAGGATCGATCTGTCGCGCGTGGTCTCGAAGTATATCGGCGAGACGGAGAAGAACCTGTCGAAGCTCTTCGACAAGGCGGAGCACAAGGACTGGATCCTGTTCTTCGACGAAGCCGACGCCCTGTTCGGAAAACGTACCGACATACGTGACGCTCACGACAAGTACGCCAATCAGGAAGTCGCCTATCTGCTGCAACGTATCGAAGGTTACAATGGACTGGTGATCCTCGCCACCAATCAGCGTGCGAACATCGACGACGCCTTCGTACGGAGATTCCAGTCGATCGTCCATTTCCCGATTCCGCGCGCCGAAGAACGATACACGATATGGACGCATACCATGCCGTCGCAGATGGAAATCGCCGCCGACGTGGATTGGCATCACATCGCCCAGCGATACGAGATCAGCGGTGCGTCCATCGTCAACGTGGCACACTATTGCGCACTGGAGGCGCTCGCCGACGATACGCTCAGACTCGACATGCAGCGTCTCGAAACGGCGATCCGACGCGAATTCGTCAAGGAAGGGAAGGTCGTCTGACGATCTTCCCCGCTCGTTCGATCACGTCAGCGGGATGCTCTGGGCGAAGTGGAAGACGTTCCTCGGATCGTACTTCTTCTTGACGGTCTTGAGCCGATCGAGATTCGCGCCGTAGTAGGCATGCTGCCAGTTCGTCTCCGATGGATCGATGAAGTTCTGATAGCACTGGTCGGACGTGAACGGCTGCATGGCGATATGGAAGTCGTCGAGCCAGGCTTCGTTGCGTGCGAGCGTCTGCTGCGAATCCGATGCCAGCCACTCCAGTTCGATGCTCGTGATCATCGCCGCATCGCGATGTACGAAGGCCATCGCGTCGGGCGTCTTTCGCGTGATGGCTCCACCCGTCAGGAAGTATTTCCACGTCGCTGCAACGCCGGTTCCGGGCCATGCGCGAAGATTGTCGAAGATCGTCTGGATACCCGCTGAGGAGATCGCGGCAGGGGCATAGCGCGAGCGTTCGTGAGAGTACTCGGGCGTACCGTCTTCGGACAGGAATTCCTGTCCATCCCAGTAGGAGCGTAGTTCGATCGTCTCGGCGGAAGGAGCGGCGATGGCGTAGACCGATGCGAGCATGGTGCGGACGTCGTCGACAGAACCGATGTATTGTCCGAGCAACGTCACCGCCAGATCGTTGGCCGCACCGTTCCGCTTGGCCGTTACCGCAACCTTGCATCCCATCGATTCCGGTGCCGACATCAGGATGGTCTGCAATGCGGCGAAGATGTCTTCATGCTTCGCCGCCCATGTGATCTGGTAGACGGTGACGGACGTGACGGGGAAGGTCTGGAACGTGAAGGACGTGTGGATGCCGAAGTTGCCGCCGCCGGCGCCGCGGCAGGCCCAGAAAAGATCCTGATTCGTCGTCTCGTTGCATGTGAGGATGCTGCCGTCGGCAGTCACGACCTGCGTCTCCACGAGCTGGTCGCACGTCAATCCCTGGGCGCGCATGTTGAATCCGATGCCCCCGCCGAGTACGAGTCCGGCGACGCCCACTCCCTTGCAGCGGCCGTGGGTTATCGCCACGCTCGGTGCGCGCAGGGCGCTGTAGACGTTCATATTGCGTGCACCGCCCTGCAGCAGGGCTTTGCCCGTCGAACCATCGAACGAGACCTGATTCATCTGCGACACGTCGATCATCAGTCCCGTCGTCGTCGAGAATCCTGCATAGGAATGTCCGCCGGATCGGACGATGAGAGGAACGTCGTTCTTCTGCGACCAGGCCAGACTCGCCTGGACATCGGCGACGCTGGCACATCTCGCGATGCCACCGGGGAGAATGTTCGCATACTGCAATGCCCAGGGAGCGGCAGCTCCGGAATAGCCTGCATTGCCAGGCAACAGCAATGTTCCCTGAAGCTTCGACGCGAGGTCCGACCATGGAATAGCAGGATTGACGGGAGAATCGGAACATCCCGTGAGCCATCCGAACTGTACGAGACCCGCGCCGATGGCCAGGCCTGCACTGCTCTTCAGGAATCTGCGTCGTGACGGAACCATGGTCGCGTCCATATTACCCCGCGAGTCGTTACTTGGTATGATCGTAGCTCAAGATCGTTGGCTGCAAAGGTAATCGTTATCGTGGCCCGTCGGAATAGCCGGTACCCGGTATACGGAGTCGTAGCCTCCGCCGAACCCTTCATCCAGATGGTAGGATCACGACGGTGTACCTGGTTTGACGTGTCGGGGAGAGTTGACTAACTTGATCGGCACTCGATCATCCGTGAGCGGATGTACGCGATCCATCGGATGAGAGAGCATGCGGCTATCGACGAAGATTCCGATGCGAGGAGGACACGATCATGGCGACGACACTCGATGACGTTCTTGCGCAACTGGAAGCGCTCGGTAACGAGAAGGTCCGCGCACGCAACAGGAAGAATGGTGCCGACGACAATCAGTTCGGCGTCGCCATGGGCGACATCCGGAAGGTCGCGGCGAAGATCAGGACCGATCATCGCCTGGCCCTCGATCTCTGGAGAACCGGAAACCTGGATGCACGACTCGTCGCCATCCTTCTGCTCGAACCCGGAACACTGTCCCGCGACGAAATGGACGGTATGGTCCGATCGGCCGATCATCCGCAGATCGCCGACTGGCTGAACTCCTACATCGTCAAGAACCATCCCGACAAGGAAGTCCTTCGCGAGAAGTGGATGCACGATGACGATCCCTGGGCCGCCCGCGCAGGATGGAATCTGACGGCATCGCGTGTGGCGAGAGAACCGGACGGCCTCGATCTGCCGGGGCTGCTGGACCGCATCGAAGCGGAAATGGGGACCGCTCCGTCTCCCACGCAATGGACGATGAATTCCTGTCTCGCCGGAATCGGCATTCATTTCCCGAAGTACCGCAAGCGTGCTCTCGCCATCGGCGAGCGGTTGGGGATCTATCGCGACTATCCCGTCTCGAAAGGCTGCACATCGCCCTTCGCTCCGATCTGGATCAACGAGATGGTGAAGCGGCAGGAATGAGGGCTACGCCAACGTCGCCGATCGCTCCTGTTCCTGGATGCTATCGGGGAAGCGATGGGCCAGAAGATGTTCCGAGGTATCGACTCTTATCGTATCCCGATCAACCGGCTCACCTTCGTATGCAGTAACCGGATCAGCCTCGGGTCCATGTAGTCGTAGTCATCGGGAATATCGAGACAGATCAGCTTCCTGTCTTTCAGATGTGCGCGGAATCTCCTGCGGATGGTGGTGACGTGGTACCGTTCCATCGCGAAGATCATGTCCGCCCACTCGATCAGATCCGGCTCGATCGGCCAGGGAGCATCGCCGTTCGTACCGGCCGATCGTGCCACGATGCCATCATGACCGTCGAACACGGCCTCAGCCGTAGGGCTGCGGAGTCTGTTGGCGCTGCAGACGAAGAGAATGTTCATGACCATCCACGATAGTATAGACGAGATGGAACGATCGTAGTATCAATGGGCATCGATGTTGGGCAGCAACTTCTTGATCAGTGCGATCTGTCCGAGATGATAGTGCGTATGCTCGATGATACCGTGGATGTTCCTGAAGTAGATGCCGTACTTCTCGTCCGCGATGTTCTCCCACAGCATATGCTCGGGCATCGTTTCGATCCACGCTGCGAGGTTCTCGGCATCGCGCCACGACTTGTCCAGGAGCCGTTGCCAGTCTTCCTGTGACGTGATAGGGGGATGGTCGAAGCTGTAGTTGTCGTCGGCATCGAGTGGACCTCCTCGGACCACCTTCAGTACCGCGTCCACGTAGTAGTTCGCATGGTAGGCCAGCGTGGCGATGGTATTGAAGGTGTGGACCTTTGTGATGGCCTGCTCCCATGTCACGTCGGCCAGTTGATCCTTCATGTTCGAGCAGGTCCAGTTCCCTCCGAAATGGATTTCCCTGAAGTGCTTGGCGATGTGTCGGGTCAGCGTCATGACTACCTTTCACTCTTGCAGAAATCGACACGTATCCGACATCCTATCCACTGCCGTGCCGGAATAGGGTGGCCATCGTAGATCATTTCCGGTATCCTTCGCCGATGCCGATGTTGTAGGTCAGACTCAGGTGTACGGATGATGGGAGGCCGCCGCCGGTATGGACGACCGGGATACTGGCACCCAACGTGAAGTCACCATTCCCAGCCACCCGAATCCGGCCTCGGGGAGAATGGATATCATACCGTTACCGTTGAAGTCCGTATAGGCACCGGCGCTGGCCCGGAAGGAGAATATCAGGGCGCTGAGTTCGCAACCTGCCTTCAGCCCGACGATCCAGCCGGGCCGACCATAACCCGCTTCGACGGTAAGACGTGGTCCTATCACCTGCGGACCGACGCTGGAGAGGGGATCGGTATATATCAGGCCACCTTCGATCGTACCGACACCCGAGCTCCCCCATCCCGTTCCTCCAATAGCTACCGTCGGAAAGATCTTCGCTCGCGACGTTCCGTCGTTCGCCCTGAGTACGACGATGGCGACGGACGACAAGAGGAGCGCCATCAGGGCGGATCGAATGTACGTCGTGCGCGTTCCGCCACGATTGTTCGATGGAAGTATCTTTTTCCCATTCCGTACGGATGCGTCCGATCCCTCCATACCCGTGTTTCCTCTGGATGACATGTACTGCTCCACGGTGTGCAATGTAGGATCGTGCCGGGGATTGTTGTCCGGGCTTCCGGTATCCACCGTCTGCCTTCGGCCATGCACGACCGTTCGATCGTGCTATATGGTAGCTTGGGCATGTGTTTCCGGTCCCTGTCGTGAGCCTGACCATCCTATGAAGGATGCATTGTGCATCGCAGCCATCGTCATGATCGCATTGTCCATCGTAGTGGCCACGATCTGGAATTCAGCGCAGGGAACATGCACGGTGGTCAAGGAAGCACGGAATACGGAGGTGGGCAGGAAGGCCGTCCTGTTTCTGGTCCAGGCGCAGGCGACCGTCGCCGATTCGTACCAGGTGCCGGTCATGGACGCGACGGCGTCCATACGGGACGGCGATCGTGGTAATGCATTCGTCGTCGATGGCGACCATGGCCGTACGGTTCTCGATTCGACGGCCATCGATCTTCGGTGGCATGGTGCGGATACGTTGCGGATCGTTTATGACCGGTGATTGATGACGTTCGCGATGAACACGACCGTCGATGGGGTGGCGGTCGTCTACGAGAGGAAGTAGATGGGGAAGGGTACTGCCGTGCTGCCGGGAGGAAGGAAGTATCACTGACACGGAAGTGTCATGATGTTTTATTCGTTCAGATACTTAGTCTTACAACTAAGATAATTGACAATGAACACGATCGCTCGAATCCGAAATGAAGAAGACCGCTTTGACTCCCGAGCAGTTCATGAAGGCCAGCCGGGAGTATTCCTATGCTTCCACCTTCATGCATGAAGCCATCGCCCGCAGGGCGGGGCTGTCGGGTGCCGATCACAAATACCTGGGAATTATTCTTCAGCATGGGCAATTGACGGCCGGCGAGCTATCGAAGTCCGCGGAACAATCGTTGCGGTACGTGCATGTGACCTGCTCACTGGCCTCCTGTTCGGTCTACATGCCTAGGCTCGAGACGATGCAAGTCCGGTATCGTGATTCGCATGTGCCGGCCAGACCTGTTCGTGGACGCATACGAATGCCACCACGGTATCGATACGGATCATGGCCCGAACAATTCGAAGGATGTGTATACTCCATACTTTGGCATCACTCCGCCAGCCCAGTTCGGAATGTCACGTTGCGGGTCCTCTTCGTACTTGAACTTCTGACATGGCCCACCGCCGGAATTCGTGCAGCTCGTATCGAACGCACAGTCGTCCACTGCGGGAATGTTCGGCGCCTGTGGTGGATAGTACACCGGCGTGCATCGGCAGAATGTCGTGCCGATCGTGATGGTGCCGAATTGCGTGATGAAGTCGCCGCATTGGCAACGCCCTATTTCCGCCGGAGGATTGGTACGCGCTTGCGGGATCGAGCATTTCCGCTGGTTGCGCGGTTGCTTCGGTAGTGCCGAGGCGACCGATGGGATGATGATGGAGAGGAGGACGACGAAGGAAATACGATACTTCACGACCAGGCCCTTTGGATGATATGTCGAATGTTTCGGATACGCTACACGATGGGACCGGATACGCTCTGCGATCGGTCCGCCGCCGATGCCGGCCGGATAGCCCTTCGTCAGTACACCAGGATGTTCCGGGTGCACTGCACGCTCGAGCCGGTGCGCGCGATGACGTAGTAGAGGCCCGGATTCACGGGAACGTCGTAGGTGGTCGTGCCGGATACTACGTTTACCGTGGCGATGAACTGGCCGCCGGACGAGTAGAGATCGAAGTTCGTTATTCCCGACCCTGTAGCGAGAACCGCCCGTATTCGCTTCGGCCCCGATAGCGTCGCTACCGTGAACGTGCATGACGTTGATGTCGGAGAACACTGGTTTGCCTCATCGACGACAGTACAGTAATTGCGCGTTCCCTCGTAGTTCAGGATGATGTTCGAACCTGCATGCACGATGTTGTCCCATCGCGTCCACCGCTTGTTCACCGCACCGGCGGATGATACGTTCACCTGAATGTATACGTCGGTAGGCGGGAATCCCGCAGGCGCTATGAAAACGCAACGGGCCGTCAGCGGAAGCATGGCGTAGAGACAGGGCCGGGTACTGACCGTTGTCGATGAGAAGTGTGCGGAATCGAGCAGTGAGATGCGTGCTCCGGTCGATGCATTCACGAGCTCGACCCACATGGATACTGCATCCGGATTGACCAGCTTCTCGAACGCGAACGTATCGCCGCTGCGATCCTCCCAGTAGATCCGTTTGAACACCGAGAACGTGTCGCCGGCAACGATGCTGATCGTTTTCGATCTGGACAATGCGCTGAGGGCGGTATTGGCGACTTCTGCGGTATCGGTATCAAGATAGTCGGACCAGTTCCAGACCTTGTCCATGCACCAGTTGTCGGCGAACACCCACCGCGAATTCTTGCGGAATTCGCTGACCTTGAAGAAGAAGCGCGTCGAGTCCGTCTGATGCTCGAAATCGAACGATGGCACGAATTCACCTGCCTGACGAATTCCATTACTGGCCACGATACGCAGGGCAGTATCCGCGAGGAACAGTTGCTCGAGAGAATCGCACTGGGCGAATGCGGATAAGGACGTCGAACACAGAATCATCAGACCGATGATTCCTCGAACCATAGTAGGCATATAACCCTCATTCAGTATCTATCTGTAACCCTTGTGACAATCCGAACGTACGAATATCCGAGTGCAGATGCAAGGCGGCTATATGGCGGAGTATTCGTATTTCCGCAGGGCACATTCACAATGACATCATACGACCGAGATGGGCAGAACAGCCAATGGCGCGGGAAAACCGAAGCCGAAGAAGACCGCCTCCAGGAGCAAGTCCGCTTCGAAGAAAAGCGGTAGAGAAGAAGAACATCAAGGAGTATCCTGGCTCCGTGTACAAGCCGGCTGCCTGCAACAGGTTGTATATCGAATTCAAGGGCAGCGCGCCGATCGCAACAGGGCTACCAGCGACGGAAGAGAACAAGGCGATTGCGATCGAAATGCTCTGGATCCTGTGGCGACGAGCCAATGGTCTGGAGCAGGTAGTACAGCCTGTGGCGCATCCAACGCATGTTGCCGCACCCGACGATGTCCTGGCGGAAGAACCACGCAGGACGAAGAAGCCCAAGCGGGTTACCCCTAACGAAGCATAGAAGGAGTACGAGCGGTACTTGAAGGTGCGGAAGCTCGCTTCTACGACGGTAACGGCATATCTCGATGCCTATCTGAAGCTCCGGCCGGTAGAACTGACGCCGGAGGTGATCGAGGAGGCCGTCATGGTGTTCGTCGAGAACTGGACCGGGAAGCGGGGATCGATCAACTCCTACCTCACGAACTACACGACGTATCTGCAGTGGTGCTATGAAAAGAAGTACCTCGATCGTATTCCGAAGCTCTCCCCATACCGGCAAAAGGTTGGGGCGAAGAAAGTTCCTGTCGTCCTCACAGGGCCGGAATGGGTTGCATTGTATGTCGACCTGGCTGAGAAAGCGGAACCCGTAGGTGCCGACGGCAAGGTGAGGACGGAAACGCAGCGCAAAAGCGCGCGGATATTCCTGTTGCTCGTCGAGACGATCTATCACAGCGGGATGAGAATCGGAGAATCCCTACGGTTCGACGACAAATGGATCTATGATCTGGACGGAGTCCGGGCCGTCTGTATTGAGAACAAGGTGGATGCCCAGGCTGAATGGCTACCGATAAGCCGTCGTCTGGACGAGCTGTTCCGCGAGGTCAGGGCCGAGCGTGGATTCCGCTGGCATCCGAAGAGTCTTATAGATTCGTCGCCACTCAAGGACAAGGACGGGAATATCATCGTTGATGCCCTGACGACGAAGCTCTTTCCGTGGAGCGACAAGTCAAAGTCCAACCTGACGAAGCGCCTGAATGCTGCAATGGAGCGCGTCGGGATCAAGGGTAAGAATGGATGGCATACGCTCCGGCGCACGTTCCGGCACAATCTGAAGATGGGAGGCGTGACCCTGGATGACAGCGCGAAGATCCTGCGGCACCGGGATGCGAATCTGACCCGTGAGGTCTACACGGTGTATGAGCAGGCCGCGATGTCGTCTCTCATGGACCAGGCTGACCGGGAAGCTGCCAACCGGAACGAGGCGCTGCTGAGAGAAGCCCTGCGGAACCGGGGAATGGGCGTCCTTCGTGGGGATACTGTTGAGGATGAAGGTGACGGCGACGAGGATGAATAATCGCATCTTCGAGCAGAGCACTTTTCGTCATTTCCTTGAGGGAAATTCAAGGGGAATGCGAGGAAAAAACCGAAAATCGGCGTGAAAAAGTGGCCGTATTCGTGATGTTCCGTGAAGAAGTTAGACGCACCTCAAAAAAGAAAAAACCCTGCAAGTCATTGAGACTAACAGGGTTACTTCTGCGGACCCGTAGGGATTCGAACCCCAAACCTTCTGATCCGTAGTCAGATGCTCTATCCAGTTGAGCTACGGGTCCCTATGAAGCTGTCGATGACATCGTGTGCCGTGTGGTGTGCGGCACACATATCGGGCTTGCCCTTAGCCCTTGGCTTCCATTTTGCGGACGAATGCCGAGAGCGAACTCTTGCGATTGGCAGCGGCATTCTTGTGCAGAACGCCGTGTGCGGTTACGCGATCGAGAACGCTGAAGGCCTTATTGAGAGCGGTCTTGGCTGCATCGAGCGTGGTTGCCGAGCGCACGGCCTTTACCGCTTCGCGCAACATCTTGTTGTTGGCGCGATTGTAGATGCGGCGGCGGCGCGACTGGCGGATCCGCTTGATTGCTGACTTATGATGTGCCATGTTGAGTCAGTGTCGAATTCGTTTTTACAAGGACCGCAAATATACGGGATGGAAAACAAAATCCAAACATCCATTGTCGTTTTCCACGAATTGCGGTGCCGCGCAGGGGGAACCACGGACGGGAGGACGATCGTCGTGTGGCCGTCCGGAAACGGGATTCCACTACCTGCGAGCGGGCCCAATATACCGGTATGGCGGATAACGGAGATCATCCGGTTTCCGTCGTCGGCCTGGAACGGGCGCTGCCACGATCGTTGGCGTCCAGCCGATACTTCATGGAGGGTTCGTACCTTTGTCGTCATGTCCCTGTTCGATCAGCTAGCAGCCCTTTCCACCGAGGGGATACATCCGACCACGCGGGAGATAGACCTTGCATCGTCGCGGGAGATCGTGGAAATGATCAACCGTGAGGATGCCACAGTGGCCGCCGCCGTGGCACTCGAGCTCGATCACGTAGCCGCTGCCGTGGACCATGTAGCCGCTGCCTTCCGGCGCGGGGGACGTCTCATATACGTCGGGGCAGGCACCAGCGGCCGTCTCGGCATCGTCGATGCATCCGAATGTCCACCGACGTATGGAGTATCGCCCGACATGGTGCAGGGAATCATCGCGGGCGGCCCGGGGGCGGTATTCAGGAGCGTGGAAGGCGCCGAGGATTCGGAAGAGGAGGGCGCAGGGGCCTTGCGGGCCATAGACTTGCAGCCGTCCGACGTCGTATGCGGCATCGCCGCCAGCGGCCGCACGCCCTTCGTCGTCGGAGCCGTACGTGCAGCGCACGAGGCCGGATGCAGGACGGTCTTCGTGAGCACGAACGACCGGTCGACGGTGGGGCAATTCGTTCCGTTCGTCGACGTCCTTATATGCCCGCACGTCGGTCCGGAAGTGGTTGCCGGTTCGACGCGTATGAAGAGCGGGACGGCGCAGAAGATGGTGCTGAACATGATCACGACGGCAGCCATGATCCGGATTGGAAAGACCTACGGCAACGTCATGGTCGACCTGCAATTGACGAATCGCAAACTCCAGGAACGTGCCCGACGTATCGTGATGACGATCGCCGGTGTTACCTATGAAGAAGCGGAATCGTTGATCCGCGAGGCCGACGGACACGTGAAGACGGCGCTGATCATGGGACTTCTGCACTGCTCGAAAGACGAGGCCCGGGAGCGTCTTGAGCGGGCCGACGGCTTCGTACGGCGCAGCCTGGAGTAACCCTATAACGACATAGCGACGTAATCGTGTCGCGGCGGTCCGATCAATCAATCCATAAGGGACGAAATGACCTGGTTTTCGGCAGGGATCGACTTCATTCTTCATATCGACAGCTCGTTGCAGTCATTGACGGCAGAGTACGGGCTCTGGACGTATGCCATTCTCTTCCTGATCGTGTTCTGCGAGACGGGCCTCGTCGTTACCCCCTTCCTGCCGGGCGATTCACTCCTGTTCGCCGCAGGTGCGATCTGTGCACTGGGATCGCTCGACGTGACCGCACTGATGGCACTGCTGGTCGTGGCCGCCATCCTGGGCGATTCCGTGAACTATGCCATAGGGGCGCGTATCGGACAGAAGCTCTTCGGGAGTTCGACGTCGAGATGGTTCAACAAGGCCCACCTGGAGCGGACTCATGCCTTCTATGAGAAGCATGGAGGGAAGACGATCATCCTGGCCCGGTTCATGCCGATCATCAGGACGTTCGCCCCGTTCGTGGCCGGTGTAGGGGCCATGACGTACGGCAAGTTCTTTCTCTACAACGTCGTGGGTGCCGTCCTCTGGGTTGTCGGATTCACCCTTCTCGGCTACGGATTCGCATCGGATCCTTTCGTCAAGAAGAACTTCACACTCGTGATCCTGGCCATCATCGTATTGAGCTTCATTCCGGCCGTGGTGGAGGTCATCAGGGCACGGAGAACCAGGACGACATAACGGCGATTCCATTCGTGAACGATATCTGGTGTTCATTTTTCATAATTTCCCGCTTGGCTTGGATGGCGGAACTGGCAGACGCACGGGACTTAAAATCTCGTGTCCTTCGGGACGTGCGGGTTCAAGCCCCGCTCCAAGCACATGTCATCGTATCGCATCTTGCAGTGCGTACACAGGGGAAAAAGGGATGGGGATGTTACTACAGCTTTTCACCAGCTTCGTAGTTCTGATCATGTTTGGGGTATCGGTATCGATACAGGCCCAGCCATTGATGGAACGTGTATCCTTGGATCGGCATGGCATTCGGTTCAATGCCAATCCGAACAGATTGCCGTTCCCGCTAGCGGTACTGAAGCACACGAACACGATGGTGCCCGGGAACGGGGTTGCCGCCGGAGACCTCGATGGTGACGGTCTGGCGGATCTCGTCTTCTCCGGCTTCCGTGGTCTCGGTATCTTCAAGAACAACGGCAACATGTCCTTCCAGGACATCACGAAGCAGGCCGGCATCATCGTCGACAGCAATATCTTCTCCGTCGGCGTCACGCTCGTCGATATCGAAGGAGATGGCGATCTCGATATCTACGTCTGCCGGAACGAACGGCCGAACAGGCTCTACATCAACAACGGCAAAGGGAAGTTCGTCGAACGTGCCCATGCCTACAAACTCGACCTCGTCGCGGAGTGTATCAACAGCGTTTTCTTCGACTACGACCGCGACGGCTATCTCGACTGCTACGTGGTAACGTACTCCAACCATGGTGTCAACAGCAGGATGCTCGAGGGGAAGGGTGATCAGATCGCCAGGGCATCCGAACAGATGCAGCGGGAAATGGCCGTACCTCGCTATGGCACGACGCAGCAGGAACAGCAGGAGCTCGCGGACAGCAAGAGAAAACCGCTGAACCCCATCGAACTGCGACACAAGGGTGCCGCTGACGTCCTCCTGAAGAACAACGGTAACGGAACGTTCCGAGACGTTACCTATCAGGCATGGATATCGGACGAGGCCATGGGCCTGAGTGCCACCGTCGGCGACATCAACCTCGACGGCTGGCCCGACATCTACGTCGCCAACGACTTCAACGTCACCGACCTTATCTACATCAACAACGGTGACGGATCGTTCGCTACCCAACACAGGAAGATGGTGCGCCGCGCTTCCGTCTTCAGCATGGGAAGCGACATCGCCGACTTCAACAACGACGGTCTGCCCGATATCGTCACGACGGACATGCTGCCCAAGAACCATGTACGAAGGATCACGAATTCCGGATCGTCCGGTGATATGTCGATTTACAATCCGACCTATGACTCGTTGCAGATCATGCGCAACATGCTGCAGTTGAACAGGGGCAACAACCAGTTCAGCGATATCGGATACATGACGGGTATCGCCGCTACGGACTGGAGCTGGGCCTGCCTCATGGTGGACCTAGACCTCGACGGACGGAAGGATATCTTCATCGCGAACGGATACACGTCCGATCTCAGTAACCAGGACTACGTCTACAACATCGGCCGTATGTCCGCCGATCAGGATTCGAACGGGCGCTTCCTGACGGAGCCGAACTTCGTGTTCCGGAACAAGGGAGGCATCGCCTTCGAAGACGTCAGCGCTGCCTGGGGCCTTGCAGATACCAGTGCATCCCTCGGTGCGGCATACGTGGACCTGGACAACGACGGCGATCTCGACCTCGTCGTCGGTAACATCGACGACAATCCGTACATCTATCGGAATACCGCCGTCGAACGCAAGCTCGGCCATTATCTGCGCGTCAAACTCGTGGGGACGGGCGGGAACAGCCGTGGCCTCGGCGCCAAGGTGCGTATTACGTACGGGGGCGAGTCGCAGTACCTTGAACAGTATCCGGTACGCGGTTTCCTGTCGACCATGGACGACGTGATGCACTTCGGTACCGGAACGGCAACCGTTCTGGATTCGGTGATCATCCAGTGGCCCGATGGTCGTACGGAGATCCGGCTGCAGGTACCTGCGGACCAGATGCTGACGCTGAATCATCGCGATGCCTCGATTCCGACGCGGGGCATGTTCGCCTTGTCGAAACCCGAAGCTCCGCTCTTCACCGACGTCTCCGGTACGACCGGGCTGGATTATCGCCAGACCGAGAACAAGTTCGACGACTACAAGAAGTACCGGATGATGCCGGTACGCGCCTCGTGGGGCGGCCCCCCGGTCGCCGTCGCCGACGTGAACGGTGACGGTCTGGACGACGTCGTCTTCGGCGGTGCGCGTGGAATCACGACGCAGATATATCTCCAGACCAGGCCGGGCACGTTCACCCAGGCTTCGAAGGCAGGACTGGCCAATGAATTCGGCTCCGAGGACCAGGCCATCGTACTGGTCGACATCGATGGCGACGGCGACCGTGATCTCATCGTGGCGGCCGGTGGCGTCGAGTTCGATCATGAAGACAATGAGATGCTCTCCTTCGTCTACATCAACGACGGAAAGGGGCAGTTCGTGCAGGATCAGTCGGGTCGGCTGCCGAACGTCCGCACGACGGCCGCGACCATCGTGGCGGCGGACTATGACCACGATGGTGCCGTGGACCTGTTCATCGGTGGAGGAGTTGGGGCACAGTATCCATTACCCAGCCGCAGCTACGTGCTCCGTAACAATGGCAAGGGATATTTCCGGGACATCACCGATTCCGTCGCACCCGGGCTGTCGGACGTGGGGATCGTCCGTGCGGCCTTGTGGACCGATGTCGACAACGACAATCACCTCGATCTGCTCGTCGCAGGGGAATGGATGCCCATCACACTCTTCCATAACGACGGTACCGGAACGTTCGTCAACATTACGGGTCAGGCGGGGCTGGACAAGACCATCGGATGGTGGTACAGCGTCAACGGAGCGGACGTCGACAACGACGGCGATATCGACTATGTCCTTGGGAACATTGGCCTGAATAACAGGTACCAAGCTTCGGACGAGCGGCCCATCGAAATATGGGCGGCCGACTTCGACGATAACGGCAGTATCGACCCCTTGATAACCTATTATCCTTTCCCGGAAGACAATAAGCCGTATCTTATGCGCGACCGGGGAAAGATTCTCAGCCAGATGCCGACTCTGAACCGGAGGTTCAATCATTACTACCAGTTCGCGTCGGCACCGCTGGACAAGGTTATCGACAGGGAGGCCCTGGATACGGCATGGCACCGGGCTGCTACCCTGATGAAATCGGCTGTTTTGTTGAACAACGGTAACAAAACATTTACGATCAAGCCATTACCGGACATGGCCCAGATCTCTCCGTTATTGGGAACGGAATTTCTGGACCTCAACGATGACGATAACATCGACCTGGTGACCGTCGGCAACATGTACGGAGCAGAGGAAGATGTCGTTCGCTACGATGCCGGTAAAGGACTCGTGCTGTTGGGTGATGGGAACGGGGAGTTCAGACCGCTTCCGATTCCGGAGGCAGGTTTCGTAAGCCCCTTCGATACGCGGGGTGTCGTTCTGGCGAAGAATGTCGGTGCGTCCGACGTTCCGCTGGTGTTGATCACCGCTGTCAATCAGGGAAAGGCCGAGAGTTTCAAATTGAACAATACGGCCGGTATTCGGGTCATGTCCTTGAATCCCGCTCGCGTGACGCATGCGATGACGGTATTCGAGGATGGCCGGAAAAGAAAGACGGAGGCCTACTGCGGAAGCGGATACAGGGCCCAGTCGTCATGCAATCTGGTCGTTTCGAGTCGGGCACGGCAAGTCATCCTTTACGACAGGGAGAAAATTGTCGAGGACGGAACTGTAACGAAACCGTGACTGCTCTGTTCTTGTAGATCCGCAATACCCGTATATTGCGTGTCTGCACTGGGCACCCCGTGAACTGGGGTTGTGCATGAGCATTCCGGCCTGCTGGTCAACAATGGCAAATTTCATGTTCATTTATCTGGTGGTTGTATGAATCGGCTCTACTCTTGCCTCATGGGAGTGGTGGCGCTGATGGTGTTTGCGGTCGGCACCGCGGACCTGTCGGCCCAATACTGTCGCCCACGCTTGCAGGACGGTTGGTGGGGGAACGGGATCACTCTCTTCCAGTTCAATACGTTCCAGAACTTCAGTGGAACGAGTGACTACAACAGTCAGGATGGATACTTCATCTTTCCTGATCGGAGAATCGACATTCCCCGGAACGTCGAGAACACCTTCCGTATCGAGACCAACGCATGGGGTCCGGGTACCGCAGCCATCTGGCTGGACATGAACCAGGACGGTATTTTCGGACCCGAGGAACGCGTATTCTCGGGCACGTCCTTCAACCAGCTTCTGTGGACCGGCACGATCGTCGTTCCGTGTTCCGCCAACGTCGGTCTGACCCGTCTGCGGGTCATCATGTATACGAATTCGGTCACGGAACCTTCCGATCCCTGCGTATTCCCGCAGCAGGTCGGTGGTGAGTGCGAAGACTATATCGTGGACATCGTCGGTGACTACACGGGCAGCTTCCCGAGCGAGGTCAGCGACGCACAGTCGATTCTCGCCAAGGGTAACCTGTACGACGGATCGTCCCCCGCACTTCCGAAGCCGTCGGTCACGCTTCGCGTAGGCCAACCCAATCAGTCGTTCAACATCCAGTACCGCCTCATCGGTCCGCTACCCCTGACGGATACCGTCTATCGTGCCGATTTCTCGGCCGTCGGTCCGTCCGGTGGTTCGTTCCCGCAGTTCGTGACGTTCGAAGTTCCGGGTGCTACGGGCCCGCTCGCGTCCGTCGGCGGTATCCTCAATACGATTCCTGCCGTCGGTGGTGAGTACACGATGTACTCCCGTCTGGTGGGAACGAACAGCGCCTGCGTCGCCGAGTATCGCCAGGCCTTCACCATCGCCGCCGATCGCGATCTTTCGGTACGTCAGATCCGATCGCCGCAGGACAATTCGGCTCCGAAGAACTTCCGCTATCCCAATACGACGCCCATTCCGGTGGAAGCCATCTTCCAGAACGTCGGTCTCACGCGGATCGAATCGTTCCGTGGTATCGCCAAGCTCTGGAATCCGAACGGTACGCTCGTATATACGGATACGGTCGTCGTCAACGAGCCCCTCAATGCGCGTGCCCGTCTGACGCAGATGTTCAAGAACTTCACGGCGACGGGTGCCGTCGGCCACACGGTCGGTGTCTATACGGCACAGGTCTGCGGTGAGCTGATCGACCCCACGCCGGACATGACGCCGTTCAACGACTGCGCTCCTCGCCCTGGCTTCCCGACCTGGAAGTTCGAAGTCGCCTATAACGACGAACCGGGTGTCAACAGCGTCAGCGTTCCGACGTCGACGCAGCGCCTCATCGCCAACCGCCCGTTCCGTCCCGAAGCCATCTTCGAGAACAACGGTATCCAGGATCTCTCGAACGTTCCCGTTCGTCTGATCATCACGAAGATGCCCGGTGGCGTTCCGGTCTACAATCAGCAAGGTATCATCCAGGACATCGCTTCCGGACAGTTCAACAAGTCGATCTATACCTTCCCGGCATTCACACCGACCGAAGGTGGCGACTATCGCTTCTGCTTCCGTGTCGAGTATCCTGGCGATCCGGTCGAAACGAACAACGAGATCTGCGTTACGCGTACGGTCATCGGCAACCTGAGCGGTATCTATACCATCGGCGTTTCGAAGCCCGGCCCGCGCAACTACACCACGATCGATGCCGCACTCGACGATCTCTACCTCAAGGGCGTCAGCGGTCCGGTAACGTTCGAATTCACGGATGCAACGTATAACGTCACGCGCGTCGGCATCTCGATTCCGGCCATCGATCTTTCGTCGAGGATCGTCGGTGTCAGCGCCGTCAACACGCTTACCTTCAAGCCCAGCCTGGATCGTTCGCTCACGCGTGGCGCCGTCACGATCAACATGACGACGGAAAGCGGCGTCGGTATCCTGCTCGGTCAGAACGTCGCTCCTGCCAATCCCAACGCCCTCCAGCGTCAGCTCTACTTCTCGAACCAGGTCAACGCCAACTCGGCGGGATACATCACGATCGACGGTGGTTCGCAGCGCTCCATCCGCCTTGCGGTTCGCAAGACGACGGTCAGCGCCTTCCCGTCGCCGTTCATGTCGGCCGTCTATCTGTCCTCTGGTTCGTCGAACATCCAGATCCGCAATCTGCTGATCGAGCACCAGACGGGTGTCGTTCCGTCCTACGCCTCGTCGCTGCCGGTCGTGCAGTACAACGGCGGCTCGCAGCAGTTCCGTTTCGATCCCAACACGCGTAACAATACCATCAGCTACACGGCCGGTATCACGCAACGTGACACGATCAACCCGGATAACCTCGGCAACCTGGATACGCTCATCAACCAGAACAACAAGTTCATCGGAAACGAAATCAACGGCTTCGGCTACGGTATCGCTTCGATGGGTATGGGCGCCCTCATCAAGGCCGGTGTGAACGAATTCCGCCCGTACTACAACTCGGGCACGGAAATCACCGGCAACCTGATCTACAACGTCCGTCGTGCCGGTATCTTCGTCGGATACGAAGACGGCGTGAAGATCACGAACAACCGCATCTATAATGTAGGTGTCGCCGCTACGGGTGGCACGGAAGCCGACGTCGCCGGTATCATCGCCGGTGGTGAGACGCGCTACAACAACATTGATCTCTGGATCTCCGGTAACGAGATCAGCGGCGTGCGCGGCACGAATTCGAGCCGTGGTATCGTCGTCGAGCAGGCCGTCAACGACTTCCAGTCCATCCTCCAGGCCGGTGGTACGGTCGTCTTCCCGAACCGCCCCGAGCACACCATGGTCGTCAGTAATGCGATCTGGGGCATCTCGCGCAGCACGACGGGTGGCGACATGGCCGGTGTTCACCTCCTGACGCGTCGCGCCACGGCGGGTGATCGGGTGACGCCATTCAGCACGGTCTACTTCACGCGCCAGGACACGGTTGCCAACAACACGATCGTCATCCCCAACGATAACATCGTAGGTACGGGCGCCATCGCCGGTGTCGCATCGCAGCACGGTAACGGTACGGCCATCCTCAACAACGCCATCGCACTGCAAGGGGCTTCGAACGCCGCTTCCTATTCGCACGCCGTCATCTTCTACGAAGGCACGCTCTTCCGTGGTGGCAGCATGAATACGGACTATCTCCCGGCATCGGCTCCGGCAGCCCTGGTCTCGAACCGCAATGCCTTCAACGCTCCGAATGCAAGCGTCGCACGCTTCATCGAGATCTCGCATACCAGCGAACTCATCTCGTCCGGATCGCAGGATGAATTCAAGAACATCAGGCAGTGGCGTTCGTGGACGAAGCAGGATATCAACTCCGTTCTCGGAGACTTCCTCGCCGAACACGAATACCAGGGCGTAGCTCCGAACCAGAAGCTCCGCGTGAAGATCACGCCGCAGCCGCCGCTCGGTTCGATCCTGAACAATCGTGGCGAACGCATCGCCAGCATCACGACGGATATCGACGGTACGCCTCGCGGTGAAGCCGGCCTCGGCTACGACATCGGCGCCGATGAATTCAACGGTCGCCTCTACGTGAGCGATATCGAAGTGGTGGACATCCTGAGCCCGACGGCTTACCGCCGTACGACGGGTGCCACGAGCGATGCCGAATACATCATGACGAAGGCTCCGATCGACGTCACGGCACGCCTCCGCAACAACGGTGCTCTCGCCCAGACGAACGTGAGCGTCCGCGTCCGCGTCTTCCTCGAAACGGTCGCCTCGAACAACGCCCAGCTCGCAACGCCGGCCTTCGGCACGACGCCGGTCGTGGAACGCACGATCAAGGTCGACCTGAATTCGAACGAATTCAAGAACCTGAGCTTCGGCATTCCGAACTGGACTCCGCAGACGTACTTCGGTCTCACGGGATATACCGTTCCCACGCGCTTCAGCACGATGTCCGCGAACGTGACGCCGCGCTACATGGTCGAAGTCACGACGCAGTCGGACGAGTTCAACCCCAACAACACGCAAACGAAGACGCTCCGCTTCTACCTGCGCAAGTCGCAGATGGAAATCATCGTCTCCTCGCGCGGAACCACGTCCGATATCCTTGCGGGTACGCCGGCACAGAACGACATCGCCGGTCACCTCAACTCGGACAGTCTCGTGAAGGCCCTCGGTGATCTCGGCTTCGTGAACAACCCCGCTGCCAACCTGTATGCATACGACGTCTTCGAACGTAATGCATGGGAAGACCGCGCAGTCGACTACACGCTCTACCGCACGATGTTCTGGTCGCATGACCTTGCACCGCTGACGCGTACGGAACGTGACGACATCCGCAACTTCGTCAACGCCGGTCGCCCCGGTCAGAAGAAGAACCTCGCCATGGGTTCGCAAGTGCCGCCGCGTGCGCACATCGGACTTACGGTGAACAACGATGAAGTCTTCGTACGCCGCGTTCTGCGTGCCCAGTACCAGGCTCCTGGTGCACCGGCATCGCCGAACTACAACCTCAAGCGCATCATCGGCCAGGCCAATGCCCGCAACACCGAGGAAACGATCGTTCGTACCGGCTTCACCAACGATGCCGAGCCGAATCCGGCCCTCATCAGGATCTACTCCGATGCCCAGACGTCGGGTCTTGCCAACATGGCATACTCGTACAAGAAGGGTGATCGCACGACGGTGGACTCGATCATGGGTTCGTCGGTCGCAGGCCTGAACCTGAACAGCGTCTATCTCGGCGTCGACTGGCGTCACTATGCACGCCCGGCCGTCCGCACGGGTCTCGAGCGTGTCCTCCGTGGCATCATCGACTTCTTCGAGAGCAACGGTGGTACGGTTGTACCGGTCGAACTGGTGGCCTTCGATGCCAAGGCTCGTGGTCATAACGTCGACGTCTTCTGGGCTACGGCTTCGGAAGAGAACAGCGCCTACTTCGTCGTCGAGCGTGCTTCGGTATCGCCCGCAGGCAACAGCGCCTACAGCGTCGTCAGCACGAACCCCGCCGCCGGTAACTCGACGGGTCGCCGCGATTACCGCGTCGTCGACGAAAACGTCGCCGCAGGTACGTATGCGTACCGTCTGACGAGCGTCGACAAGGATGGCTCGCGCATGCAGACGTCGGACGTACAGGTGACGATCGCCGACGAAGCCAATGCACTGTGGCTGGGTGACGTCACGCCGAACCCGGTCGCATCCACGGCTACGGTATCGTACAACCTCGTCTCCGAAGGAAACGTCGAACTCGTGCTCTACGATGCAAGTGGTGCACAAGTCATGACGATGGCGAACGTGCCCACGGGCGCAGGTCGTCATGAGGTCAATCTGTCGGTCGAGAACCTGCCTGCAGGTTCCTACCGCCTGGTGCTTCGCTCCAACGGTGTCATGGCAACGAAGAACGTAACGGTCGTCAAGTAACAGATCGTCACACGACACATGCGGAACCGCTCCTGTGCCTCCGGCGCAGGAGCGGTTCCTATTTTTGCACAGCATGAACCGTCCCCTGATTCTCGCCTTGCTCACCGGAGCGCTGCTCGGTGCGGCCTTCCCGCCCTCGCCGTTCGGTGCGCTCGCCTTCGTCGCCTTCGTTCCGCTCCTGCTGCTATGGCGTGATCATGCGGAGCGGCTCTCACGCCCGAAGCTCTTCGGCCTGCTCTATCTCACGTTCTTCATCTACCACGGCATCGCCAACTGGTGGGTGAGCTCGTGGCAGGACGCGGCGGATCCCTACCTGTTCGCCAGCGGAATCGCCCTGTGGATAGCCCATCCGGTCTTCCTTTCGCTACCATGGTATATCCTCGCGTCCGTGCAGCGATTGTGGGGACGTGGTGCGATGCTCACCCTGGCGCCGCTGCTCGTGGCTGGGTGCGAATGGATACATGGCCAGACGGATGCTTCGTATCCATGGCTCTCGATCGGCTACGACATGATCATGTCCGGCCCCTACGCCCAGCTTGCAGACATCGTCGGAGTGTACGGACTGGGCTTCCTGATCCTCGTCACGAACGTCCTCATCGTCGCCGTGATCTCGGTGTGGCAGAATCCTGCGAAGCGCTGGCAGTTCATGTCGGCCCTGGCTGCACTGCACGTTCTCTGGGCCGGATACGGCCTGGTGGCACTGGGCGGCTCGGAAGACGTCGTCGTGGAATCCGATCCTGAGCGGCTGACGGTTGCCCTGGTGCAGCCCAACATCGATCCATGGGACAAGTGGTCGTCGGCGGGCGACCAGATCACGATCCACCGCCGTCTCGTGGACTCGGCCAGGGCAGGGAAGAAGGGCTGGGCGGACGTCGTGATATGGAGCGAGACGGCCATACCGTCCACGATCCGTACTCCTGCGAACAGGGCTGACTACGACGAACTTCGCAGATGGATCGATACGTCCGGAGTGGCTCTGGTGACCGGTTTCGCCGATCTCGTCACCTACGAGCCCGGGCAGGCCCCGCCATCGGCCCGGAAATCGGCGCTCGACCCTACGCTCCGGTACGATGCCTTCAACGCCGCCATGGTCCTGCAGAAGGGACAGACAGTGGTGCCCGTCCATCACAAGACCATGCTGACCCCGTTCGCGGAGCGGCTACCCTTCGCGGACCAGCTCACCTTCGCCATGTCGTGGGTGGAATGGGGCGTCGGAATCTCGGCCTGGGGGAAGGGGAGGACGCGGATACCGCTTCCCATCACCATCAGGCACGGCAGTACCGTGTCGAACATCAGGCTCGGCATGATCGTCTGCATCGAGTCGATCTATCCGGAAGTGGCCCGGGATCTCGTCAACGAGGGGGCCGACGTCCTCTGCGTGATCACCAACGACGCCTGGTTCAACGGAACGCCGGGTCCGGAGCAGCACTTCGTCATCAGCCGTATGCGGGCCATCGAACAGCGGCGGTGGCTGCTGCGGTGCGCCAACTCGGGGATGACGGGCATCATAGCCCCCAGCGGGCGTCCGAGCGTGCGTATCCCCGCCCAGGCGCGGGCCATCGCCGTCGGTAGTGCCGAGCCTCTGTCGTCACGGACGGTCTATGCCGTCGTCGGCGACGTCGTTCCCATCATCGGGGCCGTCTCGGCGCTCCTGGCATTTCTCCTCACAAGATTTCCGCGCCTTCTTCGTAAACTGCCTATTCATTCCAATTCGAATCAAGGATAACCCTTCATGACCACATCGTTCCGTGCGGTGCGTGGGCTTGCCCTGGCGTTCGTGACAGCCGTTTCGGCCGTTGCCGCCCAGGCGCAGTACAAGCCGCTGCAATTCAAGGAATACGACCTGGCCAACGGACTCCACGTGATCCTTCACGAGGACCATTCGGCACCGGTCGTTTCGACCGTCCTGCACTATCGTGTCGGTTCCCGCGACGAAGATCCCAGGCGTACGGGCTTCGCCCATTTCTTCGAACACCTCATGTTCGAAGCTACCGACAAGATCGAGCGCGGCTCCATCGACAAGATGATCAATGGTGCGGGTGGCGAACTGAATGCCTTCACGTCGCAGGATCAGACGGTCTATCATTTCGACGTTCCGTCGAATCAGGTCCGTCTCGCACTCTGGATCGAAGCCCAGCGCATGCGCAAGCTCCACGTGAACGACATCGGTGTGGAAACGCAGCGCGGCGTGGTCAAGGAAGAGCGGAAGAACCGCTACGACAATGCACCCTACGGTGGCTGGATGGAGAAGATGTTCGCGACGCTGTTCGCAGGAACGTCCTATTCCTGGGCCCCCATCGGTGCTCCCGAGCACATCAACAATGCCACCATCGCCGAATTCAAGGCCTTCTACGATCAGTATTATCAGCCGAACAATGCGGTACTCGTCGTGAGCGGCGATTTCGACGAAGCTACGGTCCGTGAAACCATCCAGTCCTACTTCGGCGGCTATCCCAAGGCACCGGAACCGAAGCGTCCTGCCGTGTCCGGACTCCAGTCGATGAACGGTGAAGTGCGTGAGACGATCAACGATGCCAAGGCCCAGTTGCCCGCCATCTTCATCGGCTATCGCGGTGTAGGTATGAAGGAAGACGACGCCTATGCCACGGAACTCCTCAGCACGATCATGTCCCAGGGCGAAAGCTCGCGACTCTACCGCGCGGTCGTCGACAGCGAGCAGGTCGCCGTGCAGGTGAGCCTCGGCAATCTCGCACGCGACAACGGCGGTATGGCCTACATCGTCGGTATCGCCGGTCCGGGCAAGGATATCGGCGCCGTCGAGAAGAGCATCGACCGTGAACTCCAGCGTGTGATCGCCAACGGTGTATCGGATGAAGACCTGTCCAAGGCGAAGAACATCACCGAAGCCCAGTTCATCGGTCAGCGCGTGGGTGTCCACGACAAGGCACTGGCCCTTGCCGACTACTACCGCTTCTACGGCGACACCAAGCTCATCAACGAAGAACTGGCCAAGTACCTCAAGGTCACCAAGGCCGACATCCAGCGCGTCGCGAAGCGCATTTTCGACACGAAGAATCGTACCGTCATCACGTATCTCCCGGTGAAAGGATAACATGACCATGATCACACGTCTGCTCCTGTTGGTCGTGTGCGTGGCCATGGCCGCCGCACAACCAGGACTGGCCCAGAAGGGCAAGAAGCCTGCAAAGAAGTCCACGACGTCCGCCAAGGCGAAGCCCGCGGCAACGTCTGCCCAGGACGCCCAGGCACAACCCGGTAACGATCGTCCGAATCTGGACAACCAGCCGTCTCCGCTCGAAGCGACGGCGTTCACGTTCCCGCACTACGAAGAATTCACGCTGCCCAACGGTCTGCACGTCTTCGTCGTCGAAAATCACGAGCAACCCATCCTCACCGTCAATCTCGCCATGCGTGGCGGCGATGCCTACGATCCCGCTTCGAAGGAAGGCGTGGCGGCAGTCATGGGGGACCTTCTCAGCAAGGGCACGAAGAGCCGCAGTGCGGCCCAGATCGCCACGGCCCTCGATGGCGTCGGTGCTTCGCTCCGTATCCAGTCCGCCGGCGAGTCGATGACGATGTCCGGCTCGGCGCTGAAGAAGCATGCGAATCTTCTGCTGTCCATCCTCAGCGAGGAACTTCGCGAGCCTACGTTCCCCGAAGAGGAACTTGAGAAGCTGCGTCAGCAGATGATCGCCAACATCGCCTACGAGCGCTCCAAGCCACTCGAAGTGGCCCAGGCCCTCGCACGCAAGGTCGTCTACGGATCCGAGAATCCGCTGGCCCGGAAGCAGTCCGAGGAAAGCGTCAAGAACATCACGCGTGCCGACGTGGTAGCCTTCCACAGCAACTTCGTGCGCCCGAACAACGCGTCCGTCGCCTTCGTCGGTGACGTCTCCGTCAAGGAAGTCCGCGAGTGGCTGTCGAAGCATTTCGGTGCATGGGAGAAGGGTACCATTCCGACGGTGAACATGCCCGACATCAAGCCTCTTCCGGCAGGTGTCTACTTCATTCCGCGCAAGGGTTCCGTCCAGAGCTCCGTGATCCTGAGCGCGCCGGCTCCTGCCGTGCGCGATCCCAAATTCGACGCTCTCAACGTCACGTGCAGCTACATCGGTTCGGGCTTCGGCAGCCTGTTCTTCAATACTCTCCGTGAAACGTACTCCTACACGTACTCTCCCTTCGGGTTCGTATCGCGTGGCCGTCGTTACAACCGTATCGCCCTCGGTGCGGAAGTGCGGACGTCGGTGACGGACAGCGCCATCATCGTCATGATGCGCGAGATCCGCCGTCTCGTGAGCGAAGGACCGGATCACGAGGCACTCCAGCGCCGCGTGACCTTCGAAGCCGGGCAGTATCGCATGAGCCTCGAAAGCGCCGGTACGGTAGCGGCCCTGCTGCAGAACGCATGGCTGAACGAAGTGCCGCTGTCGGCCGTGAGCAACTATGCCGAACGCCTCGAGAACGTATCGGTGGCCGACGTACAGAATGCGGCCTCGCGCTATCTCAACATGCTCGACCTTCGTGTCGTCGTCGTCGGCGATCCGTCGGTGCGCGAGAAGCTCGAACAGTTCGGTCAGATCTCCGACTATACCGTCGACGTGGTGCCCGCGAAGCAGGGCGCAGCCATGGAACCCGTATCGATGTCGGTTGACGAACTCGTCGGCAAGTACACGGAAGCCATCGGTGGCGAACGCGTCAAGACCGTGCAGTCGCTGACCGTCAAGAGCGAGTCCGAAATGATGATGCAGGGCAACAAGATGGCGGGTATCATCCTCCGCACGCTCAAGGCACCGGGCAAGGAATACTCGAAGATCGACATGAAGGTGATGACGCAGGAGCAATGGGTGGACGGCAAGAGTGCATGGATCGCGCTCATGAACGGTCCTGCAGCCCAGGCCGACGAAGCGGAAGTTCGCCAGCTGTTGCTCGATGCCTACATCTTCCCCGTGCTCGAGTGGAAGAATCTCAAGTACAAGGTAACGGTCGTCGGCAAGCAGGATGGCCAGATCGTCGTCGAAGCCACGGCTCCGACCGATCGCGCAGAAAAGTATTTCTTCGATGCATCGACGTTCCTGCTTTCGCGTGTGGAGAAGGACATGCCGACGGAGCAGGGCCCCATCACGATCGTCGAACGCTACGAGAACTACGAAGCCGTCGATGGCGTGAAGTTCCCGGCCCTGACGAAGATCTCCAATCCCGTCTACAGCATCACGATGAAGAACGTCTATGGCGTCAACGTTCCTGTGGACGACGCGACGTTCGTACCATCGACGGGCAAGTAGCGGACGATGCAGATCACGATAGCATTACGCGCCATGTGGCATGCCCTTGTGGCCCCATGGCGCGTTTCCGAAGCGAATGAAGCACGGCCGGTGGCACTCTTTGCCGTGGCCGTGCTTTTCGTTGCCGTACTTGCCACGACGATGACGCTGGCCGAGATGGGCAACGTGCCCCAGCAGCACGTCGAAGGGAACGTCGACCTGTCGAGTCCGCAGCGCCACGTCACCGCAGCGCTGGGCTTCCTGCTCATGATCACGACCGTACAGATCCTGTCGCTGTCCGGACTCTTTCTCGTCCTGTGCCGTTTCCTCACGGACGAGAGCTATACCTTCGGACGGACGCTCATCGCCGTATCGGCGGCCTCCGTCATCAAGGTCATCGGTATCGGAGTGGATACCATCCTTCACGTCGTATTCCACACGACGCGGGCGGGCATGAATGCCGGCGTCCTCGTCGATCCGGCCAGCCATCCCATCCTCTATCCCGTACTCGTCCAGGTCGATCTATTCGACTGCTGGCGTTACATTGTCATCGGAATAGCCCTTACCACGGGGGCGGGTCTGCACCACAGGTTCGGATATGTGGTGGGCCTCATCGTATGGATCGTCGCAGTCCTGCTACTCGCAGGCGCGGCTCTGGTCAACGGTATCCTGACATTGTAACCTTTTTCGGGTGGGGATTGTCATCCGAGCGTCGTGCTACCCAGCAATCATCATAGCGCCCGGTCGATCAGCGACGAAGAGCTCGCCCTGATCCTCGCTGCCTTCCGAAGCGGGGATCGTGATGCCTTCCGTTCGCTCTACGATCAGTTCCACAGCAAGATCTACCGGTTCTGCAGGCGCATGACGAATGACGACGCGTTGGCCAAGGACGCTTTTCAGGAAACCTTCATCCGTATGTACGAACATCGCAGGGAACTGCGTGGCGACAACGTGCGCTCGTGGCTGTTCTCCATAGCCCGACGCACCTGCCTCAATCTGCTGCGCACGCGCAGGGCGAGCCACGAACCCTTCGATGAGACGTTCCATGCCCATCCCGACGTCGTGGATCACGATGTCATCCTCAAGGAACGTATCGAGCAGGCGCTGACGCATCTGCCCATCGCCCTGAGAGAGGCGCTCGTACTTCGTGAATATGAAGGCCATTCCTACCAGGAAATCGCCGATATCGTCGGTATCGATCTTTCACTGGCCAAGGTCCGCGTCTATCGCGCACGACTGATGATGCGCAAACTACTGGCTCCGGTACTCAACGAACGATGATCCTGGATCACCTCATATCGAAATATCTCGACGGCGAGCTCAGTCCCGAGGAAGACTCGGAACTCCGCAGGCTCATTGCCGCCGATCCACTGGCCAAGGAAGCGTTCGACGCCGCTGTGCTCGTCCATATCGCCATGCGATGCGAGGACGACGCCATTGCCGATACTCCCGGTGACGTAGCCGAGGAAGTGTACGACAACATTCTGGCTCATATCGACGATGACGAGGACCGTCATAAGGCCCTGCCCGTCGCCATCGATCCCGCCGCACGTGCATCCCGCCGCCGGGTTCTGTCGCTCGTCGCCGCCGTACTCATGCTCGTCGTTCCCGTCGGCCACGACTGGTTCACGACGGGTGGAGATCAGGCCGTCCTCCTTCCCGAACTTCCTGCCCTGAACGCGTTCGATGAAGCCGGTCATGCAGCGACGACCGTTTCCCGCATCCGGACGGTACGCACGAGGATGGATGTGCAGAACGACGAGTCGACGGACGATGCCTTCGTCATGTCCGTCGTGAACGGTGACTCCGATATGGATGGCGCCGCCGCGGAACGACGCATGGCGGAAGCCGATGCCGATGATTCCGGCAGGGCCATACCCCTGAGCGTATGGTTCGGCGGACGTACTCCGGACGTATCGTCGACGGATCGTGACGACGCGTCGGTGGTCGATCCACGTGCCGCCTGTGCGACGTGCGGTCCGGCCAAGGTTGCCGTGGCCGAAGCCGACTATCCCATGGAAGTGCTGCTTGCGACGTTGTACACGCAGGGCATGACGACGTCGCTGCCATCGGCCTCGAACGTTCGATCGATCTCGCAAAGTCTCGGATATGCCGTCGCGCCGTCGAGCGTGTTCGGTCTCGAAGTCGGTTCCACGTCCTATGACGTGGAGCGCTCCCATGAGGGAAGCGTACGTATCGGCGGGACGCCCGAAGGTCCTGCCCGTGCTGCTGCGCCTCCTCGTGAGGATGGCGGAATCATGAAGCTCCTGCCTGGTGACTCACCTGTCGGAACGTATTTTCGTCAGACGTCGGTTTCGATGAATTCGGAACAGATGGTATGGGGTGCTGCCTTCCTGCAGCAATCGATCATGAATGCCGGTGGCCTTGCCGTACAGGGACGTGCGGCTCTCGGTGCCGGTGAAGATGGCATGCTGGCTTACGGCCGGATACAGGGCGAATACAAGTTGTATCGTTCGGTATCATTGACGGTGGGTGCGGAAGCGCGCTACGTTCCGTTCCGTACCAATGCCATCGGCGGCGTCAGTACATCAAGTTCGTATGGTGCGATCTACTCGCTGTTGTACGGTGTGCAGATACGTCTGTAAGCCGTTCCGAAGCCATTGTGAAGAACTTGTTATATTGCGCGGCTTAAGACGGGGACATCTCTGGAATCTATACATAGGGACAACTATGGGACGTTTCTCTACGCTGTTTGTACATATCGGTATCGCGTCGGGCCTCGTAATGGGTGCGACGGATGCCGGTGCACAGCAACCCCTTTCCGTGCAAGCAAAAACCTTGCCGGTTCCGCGCCAATCCGTTGGCACGAACGGTACGGTCGTGCTCAAGACGGTGCCATTCCAGCAATCCGTCGAACGCCTTCCGGGTACGACGTCGCAGATCACGTCTCCGATGTCGATGCCGAAGGTTCTCGCACCTGTTGCACAGGCCAACGTGCCTGGTGTCCAGGTAGGCTATACGTTCTACGACTTCCAGACCAACGGCGCGATGCCCAACCGGATTTCCTTCTATCGTGAAGGCGCCGAGTCCTACGCTCAGATGCTCTGGATGGCTTCCAAGGATCCGTCGCGCGATGCCACGAGCCGCGCACCCGGCTACAACAACGGCCGTGGGGGACACTACATCTTCATGGAAGTCTCCGATCCCGACAATCCGACGCTTGGACTCCCCGAATTCAAGAAGATCGACCAGGACCGTACGGGCTGGCCTTCCCTGATCCAGTTCAAGGATGGTTCCGCAGCGACGCCGTCCCACGCCCCCATCAAGTTCTGGCGCAACGGCGCCGTGGGCGACGACAACTTCTTCCCCCTCGACGTGACGGTCGATGCCGACTCGGCATTCTGGCCGCGTGCCGCCATCGATGGACAGGAGAATGTCCATCTCATCTACAACCGCCGGTTCACGGGCAGCAACGCCAATCAGGTCGCGTACCGCCGTTCGACCGATGCCGGTGATTCGTGGGATCAGGAAATGCTGCTCACCGGTGCCAACGCGGTAAATCCTCCTTCCGGTGGAACGCTGCGTGACGGCAGTGGCGGTGACACGTATGCCATCGCCGCCCGTGACAATACGGTCGTCGTGGCCTACATCGATGCAGGTCTCAACATCATCTCGCGCAAGTCCACGGACAATGGCCAGACGTGGAACGACAACCGTCTGGTCTTCACCGGACAGCATACGTTCATCGACTCGGTCGAGACGGGCAACAACGAGATCCGCGTATGGTCCGACACCGTCGTCGGACCGACCTCCCACCTCGACGTCATGATCGACTCGGAAGGCCGCGCGCACTACATCATCGGCGAGACGCTGACGTACGTCATCCAGACGGGACCGAAGGAACCGTCGACGTCCAATCCCCGCAGCGGAACCATCTACGAAGTCGACGATGCGCGACTGATGGCCGGTCTCGGTCTGCTCTACTACCGTGAAGGTGATTCCACCCTCACACGCATGGGTGCCGCAGGTGGTGCCGAGCCGTGGAACGGTCAGGGCGTCATCATCAGCCGTCGTCCGTATACCGGCCCCAGCCGCTATGCGCAGATGGGCATGGATGCAGAGGACAACATCTACGTGACGTATGCCGCTCCCAAGAACGGCGACGTCGTCAGCATGGAAGTCGACACGACGACGCGCACGACGGTCGACGTCGACACGCTGACGACCGTCGATGGTCTCTATGGCCACGTCTACGTCACGCACAAGCTGAAGAACTACGATACGTGGTCGACGCCGGTGAACATCACGCCCGACGGCGTCAATGCGAACTTCCCCACGATGTGCGATGTCGTCAACGACCGCATGTATATCGGTTACTCGGTCAACACCCTGCCGGGCGATCGCGTGACGAACGTCGAACTTGCGGTGGACACCGCCAAGGTCTACTTCTATCCGATGAAGACGTCGGATCTGAACGTCATCAGCAGTGTGCAGAACGAACGCACGTTCGATGCGGCGATCACGCTCAGCCCCAATCCGGCGAACGAAGTCGCACATCTTTCCATCAGGAACGTAACCAACGGCGCGATTACCGTGTCCGTCGTTACAGCGCTGGGTGAGACGATCATGCAGTCGATGAATCCAGCAGGAACGGGAGATTGGACGGTCTCCATTCCGACGAGCACACTGGCAACCGGGACGTATTACTGCCTCATCGAGCAGAATGGTGTGCGCACGACGCGTACGCTGTCAGTGGTTCGCTAAACACAAACGAGATTATTTGTTGTCATGACGTTTCCTCATGGGAGTACATTCATGTTGCGTAGGTACTTGATCGTCGTGATCGCCATGGCCATGTCGGCTGCGACCGCAGTGGCGGGCATCACTGGCATCCTGACGGGTAAGGTAACAGGCCAGGATAAGAAACCGGTGTCCGGCGCTACGGTTCGGGTGTTGGGAACGACACGCGGTGGCATCACGAAAGGTGATGGTAATTACAACATCGTCAACATCGTTGCCGGTACGTACGATATCCGTATCACGGCAATCGGCTACGATACGGCCCTCAAGCGCGTAAGCATCTCGGCCGATCAGACCGTGACGCTGAACATCGTGCTTGCCCAGGGCGGCATCCAGACGAAGGTCGTCGACGTCAGTGCCGAAAAGGAAATGGTCAGCACGACCGACATCGGAACGAGCCGGGCCATCAAGGGGTCGGACCTCGTCAAGCTCGGTATCGACAATACGGCGGCGGCCCTCGGTCGTGTTGCCGGCGTCCAGGTATCGGGCAACGGTTTCAATATCCGTGGCTCGCGTACGACGGAAACACAGGTACTCGTCGACGGTCTTACCGTGACGGACCAGTTCACGGGCGGTCTCGGTAACTCGGGCGCCACGGTTTCGGCGGCGATGCCCAGCCCTCTCGCCACGGAAGAAGTCCAGGCACAGACCGGCGGCTTCGGTGCCGAATATGGTAACGCCATCGGTGGTGTCGTGAACACGGTCGTCAAGACCGGTAAGATCGACCGCTTCGAAGGTATCCTCCGCTGGAGGAAGGACGTTCCCTTCCTGTTCGGCAAGGCCAACAACGGTATCCAGGCCGGATCTCCCCTTGAGGACGTCGTCGATGCTACGCTCGGTGGCCCGCTCGGAATCGGCCGTTCGACGTTCTTCGTCTCCGTCCGTAACACCTTCCAGAACAACCGGAACTTCGGTCTCCAGGTAATGGACCCGATCGGCAACAATCTCGGTATGATGCCGAACAACCGCACGTGGTCCCGCAATATCACGGGTCGTTTGAAGTTCCAGTTCAACAACGACATCTTCCTCCTCGTCGGTGGTATGTACGGTCTGGTGAACGGTGAGCGTACCGACTGGGCATGGCTCTATGCCAACGACCAGGGCTACAAGGTCGACATGAACGGCCGCGCGATCCTCGGAGCCGACGGTCTGCCCCAGTACAACGGTGTTCCCACGCGGAACGCCAAGCTGATCGCCGTACAGGAATTCAGCAACAACGCCTTCGCACAGATCAACCACACGCTCGGCGAGAACACGTTCTACGAACTGCGTGTATCGTTCAACGGCAAGATCACCGAAACCGGCAAGCGCAAGACCGGTGATGCACCCGGCCTCTTCAGCGGCTTCGATCTCTACTATCCCGAAGACAACATGTCGTTCGCGGATACTGTCTATACGCAAGGACCCAACAAGATCGTCGACGCCTACGACTACCTCCGTACGCAGCGTTATTCCGACGATGGTCTCGCCCTGCTCGAAGTCACGGCACCCAATCCCATCACGGGGTACGTCGAGGGTATCGGCGACTTCCAGTCCACGGCCAACCCCTACGGTCTGCTCGGCTACTTCGCCGCACGCGGTAACGAAGGTGGCGTCGACTTCCGTAATGCACGCTTCTGGCAGGTGGACGGAAGCATCACGCATAACCTCCTGACGGGTGACACGCGTCACACGTTCAAGGCCGGTTTCGAACTCCGTCTCTTGCGCCTGTCGCGCCACTACAATGCCAATCCGTGGGATGGCTCGCCGTTCTATGACGTCTACGGCGCCGATTACGGCGGCAACATCTACGCCGAAATCAATCCGAACGATCCGCAGTCCGAAGCGGCCAAGCTCGCGAGCGAGAAGCCCTATACGCCTACCACGGCCAGCTTCTTCGTGCAGGACCAGATCCAGTTCAAGGGTCTCGTCTTCACGCCCGGTCTGCGTGTGGACTACATGAATTCGGACGCCATGTATCGTACGTCATACGACATCTTCTATCCCTTCGGCAGCCCCACCGGCTTCGCGAGCACGAAGGCCAAGCTCTATCTCAGCCCGCGTATCACGGTGACCTATCCTGTCAGCGATGACGGTCGCAAGACCCTCAACCTGTCGTACGGTATCTACTACCAGGCCCCGCCGTGGTCCGACTACTACGACTCCTTCAACGCCTTCCAGCTTCGCGGCAGCCAGGTTCTCGGTAACCCGAACATGGAAATGCAGCGTACGAACCAGTATCAGATCGCCTACAATCATCAGTTCAACGATGACATCGCGATCACGGCTACGGGATACTACAAGGACATCTACAATCAGGCCGGTCTCGCCTACGTGCGGATCGTTCCGATTCCGTTCTATCAGCGTATCCTGGCCGACTACGGTTCGTCCCGCGGTCTCGAGCTCACGCTCCAGAAGCGCATGACCAACAACTGGTCGTTCAACCTCAACTACACCCTCGCCCAGGCGACGGGTACGGCCAACAACTCGGCCGTCGCCGTCGGTCTCGATCCGGCTACGGGTCAGCCTGCCTATCCGGTTACGGACTTCCCGCTGGACTACGACCGTCGTCATCGCGTCAACGGTGCCATCAGCCTCGAATGGGGTCGTGATGAAGGTCCCACGATCGGTGGCATTGCCTTCCTCGAACACGTGACGTTCACGCTCTCCGGTTTCTGGCAGACGGGTCTGCCCTACACACCGGTCGACTATCGTGGTCAAGCGACGGGGCAGATCAACTCCGGCCGCTTCCCGGCGAACTGGAACTCGGAACTTCGTCTCGTACGGAACATCCCCCTCGGTGACGTCATCGGTGGCAACACGTCCGTCGACATCTTCGTCGATGCGACGAACCTCTTCAACTTCACCGACGCCATCCGCTACTACACGCGTACGGGCAGCCCGGACTACGACGGCTTCGCTCTCAACCGTGTGCCCGGGGACTTCCCGGCAGCAGCCTACTACAAGACGGGTGACAAGAGCCGCAAGGAAACGGTCGCTCCGTCGCAGTACGATCGTGTCGGTCGCCGCCTCTACAACGAGCGCATCGACTATAACAGCGATGGCATCGTAACGCAGGATGAAACGTATCGCGGTTATCAGGAATACGTGCAGACGGTCGTCGCCCAGCAGGGTAACTACCAGTTCCCGCGCCAGGTCTATTTCGGCGTGACGTTCCGATTCTGATCCGCAGCAACACGACCATGAAACAGAGAACAAAACATTTCTTCGAGGTACATATGAACCACCGGTGGTACAGGTCTCTGGTAGCCGTGCTTCTTGTGGCGCTGGTCGCTGTCGGAGCTATGGACGCTCGGACAAAGGATACGCTCAAGGGCAAGAACCAGGGCGACCAGATACAGCGTGACCCGACCGGGCCATTCGACCAGCAGCTCAATGTCGTGTCGAACTTCGAGTTCTATACGACGAATTACGGGATCTTCGGCTTCGACGTGCGAAACGGTCGTGGCGGTGGTCTGTGGCCGCGGGGCAGTCAGAACCAGTACCTGTTCGCAACCGGTGCATGGTTCGCCGCCCTCAAGCGTCAGCCGAACAGCGATGCCTACCGCAAGCGCGTGATGGTCACGTACAATCCCAACAGCGGTAATTCCTGGATGGCACCCGGTACCATCGAGGACGGCAAGGAGATCAAGCGTGACGCCGACGGCGTCAGCAAGTACCGTACGTACTTCTCCACGGACTTCAACGCCAGCGACGGTACGCCCTTCCTGGCCGGTTCCCCCAACTGGCCGGTATGGGACTCCGATCCCAACGATACGCTGCGTTACCAGAACTACTACGGTAAGTACATCGGCGATATCACGGCACGGAACAAGGCAACCTATTCCAAGGGCCCAGCCTTCATTTCCGAAGAAGACATCTTCGCCGTCTACAAGGACACCGACCTGAGCCTGTACGAGGGCGGTACCGCCAAGCGCCAGGCAGAAGGCTATCCCCTCGGCTTCCAGATCGAACAGACGATCTATTCGTGGGGCTTCGGTGACTATCGCGACATGGTCTTCCTGAAGTACATGTTCATCCACCCGGAGAGCTTCAAGGATACGCTCTTCCAGTGCTGGATGGGTGGTCTGCTCGACGTCGACATCACGCTGAGCACGAACTTCCAGCGCGGTGCCGCGAACGACAAGGCCAAGTTCTACGATACGGACACGACGCTCAATCTTGCCATCCAATGGACGAACGGCGATCAGGGCGAAGCCAACCAGGGCTTCGGCTATCTCGGCTTCAACTTCCTCGAAAGCCCTGCCGTCGATGCCGATGGTTTCCTCCGCAAGGACAAGCGCCAGTTCCCGGTATCGGAGCAGCTCGGTATGCGTACGTTCCGTAACTGGCCGATCGCAGAAGACCCGCTCGAAAACGAAGACCGCTACAACTTCATGGCTGCGGCCATCCGTGACGGTGAGCGTCCCGCCGGCGACATCCGTCTGCTCATGGCTACGGGACCGTTCAACGTCCGCCCCGGTGATTCGGCACGTATCGTGATCGGCATCATCCTCGGTGAAACGGCGACGGGCAAGGATGCAACGGGCACGGAAGCCGACATGGTCGAGCTGATCCGTAAGGTCCGCTTCGCACAGTTCGTCTACGACAATCAATTCCGCGCACCCCGCGCTCCGGACTATTCCATCATCAAGGGTGTGAATGCCGGCGGATCGATGGCCACCGTACCCGCACAGGGATGGTTGCCGCTGAACAACGCCATGGTCATCCAGTGGGACTCGACGTCGGAAATGTCCATCGATACGCTCGAGCGTGGTCTGGACTTCTTCGGCTATCGTATCTATCGCGCTCGTCGTACCGATCTCGATTCGTTCAACGTCGATGACATCACCTCGCGTCGTCTCGGACCGCTCGGCTGGAAGCAGATCGGCCGTTACGAAATGCTGAGCCCGTTCATCAAGTCCGACGTCAGCATCCCGAACAACGGAATCAACATCGACGAGTTCACGCTCGCCGATCCCATCCGTCGTACCGATCGCAAGTTCCTGGTCTCACGGAACATATCGTTCGCCGGTCCGTGGGGAGCCTACTTCTCTGATCTGTTGAGCCGCCGTCCCTCCACCTATCAACTGGTGGTAGGAGCGAACAACATGATCGACGTGTCGCGCTTCGACAAGCTCGACTCCATCCGCTTCACGTACTTTACGACGCAGTTCGACTCGCTGCCCGACGTCAACCGCGGCGGAGCGACGGGTCCGGCATGGTTCGGTCTGGATTCGCTGCAGTCCAAGCGTGCACACGACAGCCTCATCAAGCTCATCCTCGCACGTCGTATCAAGATGGCTCCGTTCCTGTTCAAGGATACGGTCATGACACCCACCGGACCCGACCAGTTCGATACGCGTATCGTCCTGCGTCCGTGGGAAGAGACCAACGAAGTCCGTCGCGGCGTCATCGCCAGCTACATGCGGTCGATCACCAACGGTCGTACATTCTACGATCAAGGCGATGACAACGGCGACGGTCGTGTACTCTATTCGCCGAATCCGAACAACAGCGAGAAGCTGATCAACAACGTCGACTACTACTATGCCATCCGTGCGTACGACGAAGGCGACTATCTGCTTCCGACGCCTCCGAAGCTCAATACCAGGGCCATCGGTCTGCCGAACGTGGTCAAGACCACGCCTCTGGCATCGCGTCCCGGCGACAAGCCGAACGTGACCATCCTCATCGATTCCGCCAATGGCGCGCGCCTCGGCGGTATCTACAACATCCGCCTGCTCATCCAGGACGAGCAACGCTTCAACCAGATCTTCGGTGGCCGATCCATCGAGCTCGAGTTCTATCGTGCATGGTTCGGTCTCGACCGTGACAACAACCCGTCCACGCCGAACTCGAACGGTCTGTACGCCCTCGTCGTCTTCATGCGCGACTCGGCCACGAAGCAGCTCATCAGCAACTGGTTCACGGCACTGCCGCCCGAACTCTGTCCGGCCGGTCAGGTCTTCAGCAATACCGGTGGCGCTCCTGGATACTTCACGGAGAACACGTATACGTGGGTGGATGGCGATACCCTCCGCTACGATACGGCCAACACGGTCCCCCCGCGTATCGATACGGTGGACTTCGGTCTGCCGGAGAATCGCGAGAAGCTCATCCGCTACGGTAACTTCTATACCAACGCATCGTGCTTCAACGCTGCCCAGTATGCACTCGGTACGGTAGGCCTCGCCTTCGATTACGCCATCCAGCAATGGGGTGGTATCTATCGCACGCAGGACAGCGTGTCGCTCATCCAGGGACCGCAGAACGTCTACATCGGCCCCGGCCGTGCACAGGCGGCGCGATATTCGCAGAGTGCGGACAATCCGCCACCGGCGTACTTCCAACTTCCGTTCCCGGGCTTCCAGGGAATGTGGGATGCCAGCTACAACAACGGTCCTGGCATCTACGAAGTCGAATTCCTTCCGGGCGGTACGGAGAACGTCACGACGGGCTTCATCCTCGACGCAGGCGGCAGCGACGCCGGCAAGCAGTCCATCATGACCTTCAACAACGTCGAGTGGCTCGACATGAAGGTGCGCAACCTCATCGAATTCGATCGTGAGGAAGACAAGAACGGTGCGGTCACGACGCACAAGGTCAGCTATCCCTTCGACTACAAGAAGGTCGACCAGGCCGTTCCGACGCAACAGGTCGATCTCGCGAACTATCCCAAGCCGTCGGCTCTTCGTCCGGACGAGTTCTCGGTAGGCGCCTATGGCTTCCGTAACTCGCAGAACGGGGACAACACGGCAAGCCGTCGTCGGCTCTTCGCCGCCGACTCCAACAGTGGACGTCCGATCGCTTCGCCCGGTCGTTACTATCGTTCGCGTGTCCTGTCCACGACGGGCCGGGATACGCTGGACTTCCTGCACGTCATCTCGACGGGCGGTGCACAGTTCGTGATCGACTATTCCTGGAAGGGTCGTCGTTCCGGTACGGGACAGGCCGTCATTCCGGGTACGCCGGCACCACCTGCCGCGTATCCTACGGAAGACTTCAAGGCCGGCGACAAGGTGCGCTTCTTCACGCTCGGTGGAGCTCTCGGCTTCCCGTACGACTACACGAAGGTCTACGCACACGTCGCGCAGTACGATCCGGGTGCACGGAACCAGAACTACACCGATGCCCAGCTCGAGCAGGTTCAGGTCGTCCCCAATCCGTACTACATCACGCACGAGGGCATGCGCTCGCCGTATGAAGGCAAGATCTACTTCACGCGCCTGCCGCGTAAGGCCACGATCAGCATCTATACGACGGCCGGTGACCTTATCCGCAAGTTCGAACACGATGAGGCCACCAGCGAAAGCCCGGACCGCATGGGTATGGACGTGTGGAATCTCATGACGAGAAACAATCAACGCGTTGCCAGCCAGATGCTGGTTGCCAAGATCGAAACACCGGAAGGCGCCAGCGTCATCCGCAAGTTCTCGATCGTAGTGGGCCCGGCACGCATCATCGGTGATTCCGAGTAAGGACCTAACGGAGAACCCCCATGAAGTATCACGTACAAAAGATGATGCGCGGAACCTTGCTTGCTCTGCTGATCGCTGCCGCACCCGTGGCAGCATCCGCCCAGCTTATCAGTGTGACGTCCGGAGAATTCACGAAGGTGGGTCTTGCCGGTGGTCAATTCCTCAAGATTCCGGTCGGCGCCCGCGCCACCGGTATGGCTGGTGCCTATAGCGGTATCTCGAACGACGTCACGTCGTTGTTCTGGAATCCCGCCGGTATCGCAGACGTCAAGAACTGGGCTGCCGACATGAACCATACCTTCTGGTTCGCCGGTATGAGCCACAGCTTCGCTGCCGTCGTGCTGCCGATCTCGGAGAAGTATCGTGGAGCCGTGAGCTTCACGTCCTTCAACTCCGGAGACATCAAGATCACGACGACGGATCAGCCGGATGGTACGGGTGGCGTGTACAACGTCAGCGATATCGCCATCGGCTTCTCCTTCGCCGGATATCTGACGGATCAGTTTTCCTTCGGCGTTACGGCCAAGTACGTTCAGCACGGTTTCACGAACATGTCGGCATCGGGCTTCGTCTTCGACATCGGAACGAAGTACAACACCGGCTACAAGGGAATCATGCTCGGCTTCTCCGTCAACAGTCTCGGAACGCAGCAGTCCTATGACGGTCCCGAAGTCGGACGTCAGAACCGTCCGATCGGTGGTATCGCCACCAGCCCTCTCGACATGCGTATCCAGACGTCGTCCTTCAACATTCCGCTCTCGTTCCGTGCAGGTCTCGGAGTGGACATGTTCAACGGCGTGCTGTCCGAGCATCCGGAAGTCGAAGGCGACGGCACTGTCACGCACCAATGGCTGGTCGCGGGCGATTTCGAGACCTTCTCGGACGTTTCGGAGCAGTTCGCACTAGGTACAGAATACACGTTCCGTGAATTCGTCAGTATCCGCGGTGGCTATCGCTTCGGTCAGGATCAGTTCGGTCTGGCCGGTGGCGTCGGCCTCAAGTACGTCGGCGGAGATTTCGAAGGTTCGATCGACTATTCGATCAATCCGTCTCGCAGCCTCGGCCTCGTGAACCGACTCGGTATCTCGCTGCGCTTCAACTAAGCGCCGTTCAACGATCATCACGAATGCCGTCGGTCATGCCTGACCGGCGGCATTTCTTGTTCTCAGGGATTCCCAATCATGAAGATCGCATCCGCATACCGGCTTTTCGCCATCGTGGCCATTCTGGTAACCGTCGGCATCGAAGGCTCCGCAAAGGAGCTGGATCTCGTGTGCGACGTCCTACAGTTCCGAGCCCAGGAACGGCAGGTACGACTAGAGTTCCACTATTCCTTCCCCGACACGGCTCTTCGCTACGTACCGGGACAGTCGACCTTCGTCGGTGGCCTGCACTTCAGGCTCATGCTGAAGACGACGCAGGGCGATACCATGTCCAGGGAATGGCTCGTGTCACCCACGTCGTCCACACCACGCTTCGAGCACAGCTTCTACTATACGGGAGTGCAGTCGTTCGATGTCAAGCCCGGACAGTACCTGGCCGAGCTCACGGCCTACGATATCAACGATGCTTCCACGGCGCGCAATTCCACCTTCCCGGTCATCGTGCGTCCCTATACCGACAAGGTCGACGTCAGTGACCTCATGTTCACCACGCGCAGTACGGGCAAGAACGATCTCGACCCCCGGTTCATGAGGAACGGCGTGGAGGCCATGCCCAATCCGCGTCACGAATGCATCGGTACGGATCCCACCATTTCCCTGTACAGCGAGATCTACAACACGAAGACGAACAAGCTCGATTCCTTCGTCGTCGTCTACGAAGTGCTGGATAACGTCCGCCGCGAAATGATGACGAACTACGTACGGCAGCAGGGACTGGGCGATGCCCTCGTGGAGCGGGTGGACATCCCGGCCAGTGCCATCCATAGCGGTGTATACCTGCTGCGCATGAGTGTGAAGTCCATGGACCTCGTCACGACCTATGCCATGGCGGAAGAGCGGTTCTACGTCCTCAATCCCGAGCTTCCTCCGCAGGGCTCGGTGATGCTGACCGAGGACGAGCAGTTCCAGGCTTCGGAATGGGCCGTACTGGAAGGGGAGCGGCTCAAGCTCCAGCTCGATCTCTCGAACGTGATCGCTACACCTGCCGAGCGCATCACGCTGGAAGGCTGTATCGACGAACGTGCGAAGCAGAAGTACCTCTACCGCTTCTGGCGCATGCGCGATCCCGATCCCACCACGCCCGACAACGAACGTCTCGACGATTTCCGCAAGGCCTACCAGCGGGCCCAGGCCTTCTACAGCAATCCGACGTTCAAGGACGGATGGCGGACGGATCGCGGACGAATCCTTCTGCGTTACGGCATTCCCACGCAGATCGAGCAGTTCGTGCTCACGCAGGACACGAAGCCCTATGAAGTATGGTTCTATCAAGGACTGCAGGGTGGTGTCTCCTTCTACTTCGTCGACTGGCAGTTGACGCAGAACCACCGTCTCGTGCACTCGACCTATATCGGCGAAGTGCGTGACGAGAACTGGTTCAACCGGTATGCCAAGGCCTTCAGCCCCGATCCCAATCCTACCGAATCGCTGCGCCCCAGCACGCGTTGATGGGAAGCTTTTCCGATCGTATCGTCACGGGCGGACTGCTTGCACTCGGAGCCCTGAGCAGAGCCGCATCCATCCGCCGGCGCATCGGCATCGGCCGTGCCATGGGCGATGCGATGATGAAGCTGGATGGACGGCGACTGAACATCACGACGACGAACGTCGAACGGGCCTTTCCGTCGATGGCCTCCGGAGAGATCCGGTCCATCGTTCGCGAATCGTACCATAACCTCGGCATCACGCTGGCCGAACTGCTCGCGATTCCCTCGATGAGTGCCGGCGATATCCGCAGACATATGGTCATTCCCGGTATCGAGGCCCTGCGCGCCCGTGCGGAACGACGTGAGCCGAGCGTCCTCGTATCGGGTCATTACGGGAACTGGGAACTGCTCGCTATGGCGGGTGCCCTCCATGCCGATACGGCCTTCACCATCGTCGTCCATCCGCAGAAGAACCGCTTCGCCGATGACCTGCTCAATTCCTACCGAACGAAGTTCGGCAACCGCCTCGTGTCGATGAGCAATGCTGCCCGTACCCTCGTCAAGGTTCTCGACGAAGGTGGTTCGGTGGCCTTCCTGGCCGACCAGCACGCGAATCCCCAGCGTGATGCATGGATCCCGTTCTTCGGACGTCCGACACCGACCTACGAGGCTCCGGCCGCACTCGCTCTCCGATACGGTGCGCAGATGTATACGGCGTTCCCGGTACGACAGGCCGACGGCGGGTACGTCGCTCCGTTCGAAGCTATCCGTATGGACGATATCCCCAACGATCGCGAGGGAGTGCGTATCCTGACGGAACGTCACGTCAAGGCTCTCGAGGATGCTGTCAGGGCACATCCGGGAATGTGGTCGTGGCAGCATCGGCGATGGAGGGAGGACGATGTATGACCGTTCTCGTCGTGCAAACGGCCTTCCTCGGTGACGTCCTGCTCTCGCTTCCACTGCTGAGTGCCCTTGGACACGCGTTTCCGGGCGTGCGCAGGGTCCTCGTGACCACTCCGCAGGCCGCTGCCGTCGTCGACGGTCTTCCGCATGCGGAGGACGTCGTCGTGTTCGACAAGCGCGGACGTCATCGTGGCGCTGCGGCGCGGCGCGCCTTGTCCGCCGAGCTGCGCGATATGAAACCCGACTGGGTCCTCGTTCCTCACAAGAGCTTCCGCACGGCGATGCTCGTGAAGCCCGTCGGTGCGCCGCGTCTGGTGACGTTCGACGATGCGTCGGCACGGCGCTATGCTACCGACCGCATCGTCTATCCGTGGCCGCTGCACGATGCGGACCGGCAGCTCGCCCTGCTTCGTCCCATGCTGCCCGACGATGTATGGACGAAGGAACGCGTCGGCAGTCTGGATATCTGTACCGAGGAAGATCGGCAGTTCGTTCGCTCGGTCCTCGATGCGGAAGGCATCGGCCAGGACTACGTCGTCGTCGCTCCCGGAACCGTATGGCCTACGAAGCAATGGCCGCTGGAGCATGTCCGCATGTTCGTCGGAGATCTGCGTCGGAGCGGACGGCAGGTCGTCATCGTCGGCGATGCATCGCTGGCGGGCAGCATCGGAACGGGTGACGGAGTCGTGGATCTGTGCGGACGTACGACGCTGCGTCAGGCCGCCGCCGCCATTCGTGGAGCCAGGGCGGTCGTGGCCAACGACAGTGCGCCGATACACATCGCCTCGCTCCAGGGCGTGCCCGTTCTGGCCCTGTTCGGTCCGACCGTCCCCGAATTCGGCTTCGCACCGTACGGAAAACGTGCACAAGTCGTGCAACGTGCCGATCTTGCATGTCGGCCGTGCAGTCCGCACGGTTCACGGCAATGTCCGATCGGTACGCACGAGTGTCTTGCAGGCATCCGGCCCGATACGGTCGGCCGAGCTCTCGATGAACTATTAACGAAGTAAGAAGATCGGAATACACTATGAAACGTCCGTCACGGCCAGCACAGAAGGGTGTGGCGAAGAAGCAGACCGCGAAGCAGTCCGGTCCGCGCCGCACCAGGGCGAAGGAAGATGTGGCGCCAGACGTGCCCGTACGACTCAACAGGGCCATCGCCGACGCCGGTGTCGCATCGCGTCGTCATGCCGACGAACTGATCCGGGATGGACGCGTTCGCGTCAACGGCAAGGTCGTGACCGAGCTCGGTACGAAGGTCGGCATCCATGATATCGTCGACGTCAACGGCGAGCCCATCACGAGGTACAAGCATCTCACGTACGTCATCCTCAACAAACCGAAGGATGCCATCACGACGTCGAGCGACGAGAAGGGGCGTGCCACCGTATTCGACATCGTGCGTATCAAGCAGAGGCTGTTCACGGTAGGGCGGCTGGACCGCAATACGACGGGTGTGCTGCTGCTCACCAACGATGGCGATCTTGCCAACCGCCTCATGCATCCGCGTTACGAGATTCCGCGCGTCTATCGTGCGCGCCTGGATCAGCCGCTGCGTCCGGAGCATGCGCGGAAGATCGCCCACGGCATCGAGCTCGAAGACGGTCCTACTGCTCCGTGCGAAGTCGTGATCGATCCCGACGATCACTATAACGTCATGCTCCAGATCCATGAAGGACGCAATCGCGAAGTACGCCGGATCTTCGAGGCAATGGGATACGAAGTCAAGCGTCTCGACCGCAAGTCCTATGCATTCCTGACGACGCGCGGTCTGAACCGTGGCGAGTATCGTCATCTCACCCGTGAAGAGGTGGAAGAACTGAAACGTCTGGTCAAACTCGCGTGAATTTTCTCAATCCGTTCGTTCTGCTGGGTCTGGCTGCCGCCGGGATACCGTTGCTGTTGCATCTGCTGAATCTGCGCAAGCTGCGTACGATCGAGTTCAGTTCGCTCCGGTTCCTCCTCGAGCTGCAGCAGACGCGCGTACGCAAGCTGAAGCTGCAACAGATCCTGTTGCTGATCCTGCGGACGCTCATCGTCGTGTTCGCCGTGCTGGCCTTCGCGCGCCCGACCGTGCAGAGCAACCTTCCGTTACTCGGTTCGGAAGCCCATGCGAGTGTCGTCATCCTCGTGGACAATTCGGCGAGCATGGAGGCTGCCGACCAGCAGGGGCAGCGGTTCCGTCAAGCCCAGGCGGCGGCACGGAGTATCGTGACGGGACTGAAGGACGGGGACGAAGTGGCGGTGATACCGCTGGCTTCCTTCGACCATGGCAGGGCCATTTCCTTCACGCGCACCTTCGCGGCGGCGAAGGATCAGATCGACCGCATGAGACTGGCCGACGGAAAGGCCGACATGCCATCGACGATGCGCCTTATTCGGCCGCTTCTCGACGATGCCCTGCATCCGCACCGCGAAGTCTACGTCGTGAGCGACGCGCAGTCGAGTCTGGTGCTGCGGGACGGGCCGGACAGTTCGGCCATCCTGGACCGCGATGCGTCCGTCTTCCTGGTGAGGATCGGCAAGGGCACGGCTGCGCTGGAGCAGAATATCTCCATCGACTCCATGCGTGTGCTCACGCAACTGTTCCAGCCCGACAAACCCGTGGAAGTGGAAGCCTGGCTCCGGAACGGCAGTGACAAGGACGCTTCGGCCATCATGGTGTCGATGGCCTTCGATGGCGTGCGCGTCGCACAGCGCGCTCTCGACCTCCCGGCGGGTGGAACACGATCCATCGTACTGTCGGCTCCGCCGCAGCGCAGGGGACTGATCGCCGTGTCGATGGAACTGGACAACGATGCTATCGATCGTGACAATGTGCGATATGCCGGAATTCATGTCCCGGATCGCGCACGCGTGGCCCTGGTAGGGAACCTTCCGTTCGCGAAGGTCGCACTCCAGCTCCCGGGTCTTGGGGCATCCGCTCCGGAGGTCACGGCCTTCGTCCGGGCATCCGAAGCAGCAGCCACCGGTTCTGCGTTCGACGTCATCATGATCGATGGCGGTGTCGTGACGTCGGGCGACGTCGCGATACTTCGGCAGTATGTCGACAACGGCGGTAGCCTCGTGCTGTTCGCTGCCGACGGCGATGCTCCGGCCTCACTCGCTTCGGCATTCGGGCTCTCATTGTCCGGTCTGACCGAGTCGCCCAAGGACGATCCGTGGCAGCTTACGCACGTCGAACGTGCCCACCCGCTGTTCCAGGGCGTATTCAAGGGCGGGAGCGGTGATGTGCGTCAGGTCGAAAGCCCGCGCATCCGACGTCTTCGTCCCGCCAGCGGCGGCTTCGATCTCCTTCGTACGGGTGGCGGCAGCCTCCTCACGGAGATATCCTCGGGCAATGGTCGTGTGATCTACTGCGGCGTCGGCGACGATCCGTCCTGGGGCACGTTCCCGGTGACGGGATTGTTCCCTACGGTCCTCGTCCGCAGCGTGTCCTATCTCGTGGCGCCACGGGACAAGGGCGTGGAGGCCCGCCCGGGTGAACCCGTCACGGTACCCGTACCGCCCAGGCTGTCGGGCAGGGATCGTTTCCTGCTGGTCGATGCCACGGGAGCGGCAACCGAACTGTTGCCTGCACGTCTGCCGTCGGGACCGGTGCTTGCAATACCCGCCCAGTATCGGGCAGGTGTCGTGAAGGTCGTGACCCCGGATTCCGCGGCCGTCATGACGGTGAGCGTGAATGCGCCGACGGATGAATCGATGTTGACGTATCTTCCCGACGAAGCATGGAAGAAGGAAACGGCAGCGATGGTATCCGTTCCGGATCATGTGACGGTACTGGATGCATCGCGCGATATGATGAGCGAGATACAACGTGCACGGACGGGATCCGAGCTCTGGCCGCTATGCATCGTGCTGGCATTGGCATGTGCACTGGCCGAAATGGCCGTTTCGCGATACGGCGTCGGCGAAGAGCGCCCGGTTCCGGCAACTCCATGATAGCCAGTGATATCGAATAGCGATGACGAGCCCATCCACACATCCCGAGATCGAACGACTGCGCGAGCAATGTGCCCGGTACAGGGCCTCGCTGCGTGAAGTCGCCGAGGAATGGCACAGGCTGTCGGCCATCGAGAGGCCCCGACTGCTCGCCATCTACGACCGGCATTTCGGGGACCTCGAGAAGGAGCGGCAGAAGCTCGCCCTCGAAGGTGCGGAGATATTCCGTCGTGTGGAATTGCTGAGCATCAAGGTCGCACGTGGCGAACGCATCACGCCGGACATCGTGCAGATGGTGAACTTGATCGTGGACAAGGAATATGCACGTCTGCGCCAGCGCATGAAGGAGGCCTTCGACATGACGGCCTACGAACGCGACAAGGCCACGTCGGAACGTGGAGACGATGCCGAGGATGGAGAGCTGGTGAAAATGTACCGTACGCTGGCCAAACGTCTCCATCCCGATGCCGTCGGCGATCAACCCGAACTGTCCGGTGTATGGCAGCGTGTACAGGATGCCTACAGGGACAAGAACATCCGGCAGTTGCAGAGCATCGTCGATCTGTTGAATGCGGACGATGCGGCGGCCGGTGAGATGGAAGGCTGGGACCTCGAGCGGTTGTCGCGTGAAGCCGAGCGTCTCGACGCGCGTCTCCGGATGGAGCGTCGGAAGCTCGACAGGTTGCGTGGCCAGGAGCCGTTCATCCTGGCACAGGATCTGGAGAACGAGAACTGGTGTACCTGGCATCGTCGGGATATCGAGCAGTCGATCGCGGCCAAGCGCAGGGAGATCGAGGAGCACCGCATGCGCTATCGTGAGATGACCGGCAACGATGCTCCGGGATCGATGGCCGGTGCATCGACGACGCAGAACGGAAACGATGAGCAACAGAAATTTGAACGCGACTTCATGGAGAAGACGTACTTCGGGTCGCGCTGAAAGGAATCTCGATGTATTCGATAGAACAGCGTGACGAGCAGCTCGTAAGCACCACGGCGGACATCGTCTATGAACTGTCGTTCGATCGTGCCGCACAGCACCTCGTCGGTGTCTCCATGCGCGTCACGAACGTGAAGGGAAGTACGCTTACGTGCGTGATGCCATCGTGGGCGCCGGGCAGTTACAAGATCCGCGACTACGCAGGCTATCAGGGGAACGTCCGCGCCTGGCGTATCGTCGACGGCAAACGCGAACCCGCCGTCTCGCGCTGGCGGGACAAGGCGTCGCTGGAGATCACGACCGGCGGTGCATCGGAAATCCATCTCGACTACGTCGTCTACGGTCTGGAACGTACCGTCCGTACGAACCACATCAACCGCTGGCATGCTTTCCTGATGCCGGTGGCGACGCTCATGTACGTCGAAGGGCGTACGGAGGAAATCCATCACGTCCTGCTCAAACACGACACGAATCGCTGGCCCAATGTATCGACGCAGTTGTCGCCCGTCTATCCCGGTGGCACGCCGGGGCCGGGCCTTCTGCTCGGAGCGCTGAACTACGACATTCTTGCGGATTCGCCGATCGAGATCGGTGACCATGTCGTCCGCAAGTTCACCGCAGCCGGTGCGGAACGCGAGCTGGCGCTGGTCGGACCGTATTCGCTCGACGACAGGTGGCTCACGGAGCAACTGAAGATCATCGTCGATACCGAGGCGAAGTTGTTCGGCGGAGTGCCGTACGACCGCTACGTCTTCATCGTCCAGGCCTATCCCGGAGCGGGTGGCGGCCTCGAGCACACGCGGTCGTCGGTCAATGCCGTCGATCCGTCCGCGCTGCTCGACAAGACCAAGGGAATCGACCTCCTCTCCCTGCTGTGTCACGAATACTTCCATCTCTGGAATGTCAAGCGCATCCGTCCGGTCGAGCTCGGCCCCTTCGACTATCGTCACGAGGCATACACACCCATGCTGTGGCTGGCCGAGGGGATGACTTCCTACTACGACGACCTGCTCACCTATCGCTGCGGCTTCACGACGGAAACGGAGTATATCGCCCAGCTCGGCCGCGATCACGTGTCCAGGCTCATGCGTGTACCCGGCCGCCGTCAGATGTCCGTCCGCGACAGCTCCCTTCTCGCATGGCTCAAGCTCTACATGCAGAGTCCGGACGCGAACAACCGTTTCCCGTCCTACTATCTGAAGGGTGGCGTCATCTTCCTGCTGCTCGATATCTACATCATCGACCATACGGACGGCAAGAAGAGGCTGGATGACGGACTGCGTACGCTCTGGGCCAACTACCAGGCGAGTCCGGACAAGGGTCTCACCGAGGCCGACTGTATCGCCCTTCTCGAGCGGGGAACGGGAGTGCAGTTGCGGGAACTGCTCATGACCTGGCTCGACGGTACGGACGAATTGCCCTACGACGAAATCCTCGGCGCCGTCGGGATGCGCCTGTCCATCGAGGACAAGCGTGCGGAGGCAATAACCTTCGGCGAGAATCGTACCTTCGCTTCGGTACCTGTGACACTGTTTTGCGGGTGGAGCTGCCGCGAGGAAGGCGGTCGCATCGTGGTGAAGGCCGTGGAAGACGGGTCGCCTGCGGCGCAGGCGGGCATCGGCATCGACGACGAAATCATCGCCGTTCACGGCAAACGCGTCACGTCCGTTACCCAGCTCGACCAGTACGTCGCCGAACCAGGTGGAGGTGCGGTCCAGATCACGGCACAGTGCGATGGCCGCATCTATGCCACGACCCTCGATCCCGACTATCAGAAGGTCTACAAACTCGTCGACGTCGCCACACCGTCCGAACGTCAGAAAACCATACGCCGCACCTGGCTCGCGAAGTGATCCGTGAACATCCGTCCTACCATCCTGCCCGTTTCCGTCCTGCTGCTCGCCCTGACTGTGGCGGGTTGTTCGTGGTACGATAACCAGACGACGTTCTTCAACACCTACTACAACGCCAAGCGGATCATGGGAGAGGTCGAGGATGAATTCCTCTTCCAGGACGAGAACAAGCGTGTCAAGCCCCGGGTGCTGGTGCCGCCGATCGAAGGCGTGGATACCAAGACGGAGAACAACAACAGCGGGCCGCCCGTTTTCCTGAGGACCTTCATCATCGAACGGGCGAAACTCCAGCCCGTGGCCACGAAGGTCGACTCCATCCTCATCAAGGGGTCGAAGATCCTGGCAAACCATCCCAAGTCGAACTATGTCGAAGGCACGCTCTTCCTGATGGCCAAGAGCTACTTCTATCGTCAGGAATGGCTGCCCTCGCAACAGAAGTGCATCGAACTCATCGAGCGGTACTCGGAGGGAGATTATTCGCCGGATGCCCACCTCATGCTCGCCAAGAACTACCTGATCCAGCGCAAGATGTCGCAGGGCCGTACGATGCTGTCGAAGACCGTCGACGTCGCCTGGTTCAAGGACCGCTACGACATCCTGAGCGAAGCCTACAGGCTCCAGGCCGAATTGTCGCTCGAGGAAGGGGACGTGGACAAGGCCGTGCAGCCCTACAAGCAGGCCATTGCCCAGAGCGAGGACAGCGAGCAGCGCGCTCGCTGGCAGGTAGACGTCGCATCGCTCTATTATCGTCTCGGCAAGTACGACATGGCCGAACGGGCCTTCGCCAAGGTCTTCACCTACATACCGGATCCGCTGGCCGAATTCGAGTCCCTGCTGTATCGGGCGGCGTCGCTGGCACGTCTCGGACGGTATCAGGAAGCGGAGCGGATCTTCATGGACCTCGAGCAGAACCGGAACTTCGACGAATGGTCGTCATATCTGGCTGCCGAACGCATGGCCATGGACCGCCTCCAGAAGGGCAACATCAACGATCCGTCCGTCATCGCCCAGGAGCGGAAGGCGGACACGGCCTTCATCGGCCGGCCGGAGCTGATGGCCCAGGCCTTCCAGAAGGGGATGGAACTCTACAAGCAGAGCAAGTACGAAGACGCACTGAAGTATTTCGCCAAGGCCAAGGTCGTCCGGACTCCCGTGTATGACGTCGCCAACAAGTACTTCACGCTTATCAAGCAGTGGGAAGAGCAGCATCGGAAGATCAATCAACTGGCTCTGGTGACCAACGAGCGAGCCGAGTTCATGGACACCATACGACGCAACAGGTCGAAGGAAGTGTTCTCGCTGGGGCGCGTCCACGAGCAGATGGGTAACGTCGACTCCGCCCTGGCATACTACCGTATGGCGGCCGACAGCACGACTGCCGATGATCAGGAGCGGGCACGGTATCTCTTCTCCGAAGCCCGTATCGTGCGGCAGAAGGATCCCGAAACCGCCGATTCGCTTCTCGAAGTCATGGCCGAAAAGTACCCGAAGTCCGAATTCGCCCGCCAGGCGCAGACGAATCTCGGCTATACGGCCGACGTCGTCATCGACGATGCGGCTGAACTCTACCGCAGTGGCAACAGCTTCCGGCTCGTCAAGGACTATGCCTATGCCTCGCGTCAGTACAGGAATCTCGTCCAGCAGTTCCCCAAGAGCGATTTCGCACCCAAGGCACTGTACGCGCTGGGATGGATGTACGAGAAGGACATAGGTGACAAGGACAGTGCCCTGTATTACTACGGGATGCTCGTCGAGAGCTATCCCAGGTCCGAGTACGCCCGGGAAATCCGTCCGAGTCTCGAATTCGCCCTCGCCAAGCGCAATGGGGTCGAGGTGAGCGATTCGCTGCTTCTGCGCGATCTCGACAAGGAACTCTACGACAAGGCCAAGGCCGGCGAGCTCGATCCTCTGCAGCAGATGATCAAGAACAACCAGAATGCCCTGCAGGTCACCGGACCCAACGGAGCCTTGCCCAACATTCCGGGGCTCACGCCTCCGGGAGCCGATGGCAAGCCCGCGTCCGTGAACGATATGCTCCAGAGGCAGATGAAGGGGCTCCAGCAGGGGGCATTGCCGGGTACCATGCCCGGTATGCAGAAGGACAGCACCGGTAACCAGCAGCCACCGGTCAGAAAGCCGTAGCGACGCTTAGCACTCGAGCTGGGTATGGAGGGATATCTCTTCCAGGACCGAGCTCACGCGCAGGCAGTCGCCCATGTCGCCTTCGAAGACGATGGACTTGCCGTGGTGATGCACTTCGTAGGTGCAGGCTTCCGCATGATCGTAGCTGCAACTCGTGGCCCTGATGATCTGCTCGATGACCTCGTCGAACGTGTGCCAGTCGTCGTTGTAGAGGACGACGCGCGTCGGTAGGGCGATTTCGACCACTTCGTCATGCGAAGGATCGCCCTGTTCGAAAGGGAGAAAAGGAACGTCCGTGGACATGTTGCCTGTTCGAGCTGTTGTGTTGAATTCCTGTGGTTGGCAAAATTACGAAATCCGCTATCTTTGGCTTCCTTGCGTATCAATCAATCCTCATCAGAGGTTACGTCCATGACAACAGAAGAATTCCTCGCCCGGCTGGACGAGATCGTTACCGAACGCCACATGCTGCAGCACCCGTTCTACATCATGTGGAACGAAGGTCAACTGACGGTCGACATGCTCCGTGAGTATGCAAGGGAATACTACCATCAGGTCCATGCGTTCCCGACGTACGTCAGCGCGACGCATGCGAACTGTGACGATATGGAAATCCGCCAGATGCTCCTCGAGAACCTCATCGAAGAAGAGCACGGTGCCAACAACCACCCCGAACTCTGGCTGCGCTTCGCCGAATCCCTCGGCGTCTCGCGCGAAGAGATCAAGCAGCGCCGCTTCCTGCCCCATACGCGCGCCTCGGTGAGCATCCTCAAGGAACTCGCCCGCCGCAACAACCCGGCGGAAGGCCTGGCTGCCCTCTATGCCTACGAATCGCAGATCCCGGAAATCTCGACGACGAAGATCGCCGGACTGAAGAAGTGGTACGACCTCGATACGCCCAACGCCCTGGAATTCTTCGCCGTGCACGAACATGCCGACGAAATCCACCGCACGGTGACGCGCGAGGCCCTGGTGCATATGTGCCAGTCCGACGAACAGAAGCAGGCTGCCCTCGATGCGGCCCGCGAAGCTGCCGATGCCTTCAACCTCCTGCTGGACGGTGTCTACAACACCTGGTGCACGGAGAAGGCCGCCCTCAACTGAGCCTGACGCAGTCCGACGTTTTGCGGCGGAAGCCGGTAGTGATACCGGCTTCCGTTTTGTATTTTTACGCCCCTTATCAGGCTCCCTAACGCATGTGTCGTTTTGTCGCATACATAGGGCCGCCGATCCTGGCCGATGACCTGCTCTACAAGCCCAGGTTCTCGCTGGTGACGGCCCAAAGTGTGAATGCCGGAGAAATGTCCGTTGCCGTCAATGGCGACGGCTTCGGCATAGGGTGGTATGCGCCCGAACTCGACAACGAACCATGCGTCTTCAGAAGCATCAAGCCCTCGTGGAGTGATCATAACCTGAAGAACCTGGCGAGGAAGATCTATTCGCCGTGCATCTTCGCCCATATCCGGGCCGCATCTCCCGGCCTCACGGTCGAAGAGGTGAACTCCCATCCGTTCTCGTGCGGACAGTTGATGTTCATGCACAACGGAGTGCTCGGCGGATACAAGCAGATACGTCGTGCCCTGCTCCGCGGGCTCAATGACACTGCATACGATGCCATTCAGGGATCGACGGACTCGGAACACATGTTCGGTCTGTTCCTCAATCACATCGCCAACCCGCTGGGAAGCGTGACGTGCGAGGAAATGGTCCATGCGATGATGAAGATGTTCGAGGATCTGGATGCGCTGCTCATCGAAGCCGGTGTGCGGCAGCATTCGTACCTCAACCTCGCCGTCACCAACGGTACGTCGTTGGTGGCGGTACGGTATACGACGAATCCCAACGTGCAACCGGCCTCGCTGTACTACATGTTCGGCAAGGAATACCACTGCCGGGGTGACGTCTGTATGATGGAGCCGACGTTCGGACGGCCGAGTGCCATCGTCGTGGCATCGGAGCCGTTCACGGCACGGCGTTCGGACTGGATGAAGGTGGAGCGTAATGGAATGATGGTCGTCGATGAAACGATGCGCATCAAGTTCCATCACGTACAAATGGAAATGGAAAAAATGGAATTCGAACCTATTGCACCGGAGATCGGATAAGGCATGAACTACGCAGCGCTGATCCCACTGTTCCCGTTGGTCGGTTTTCTGATAACGGGATTGTTCGGCAAGAAACTCAAGAGCGAAAAACTCGTCGGCACGATCGCGAGCGCAGCCATCCTGGCCAGCTTCGCCATCGCCGTCTCGGTCTTCATGGGGCTGATGGCACGCCCGGCCGAAGAACGCTCCGTCGTCGTTCCGATCTATTCGTGGATCGCCACGGGTAGCTTCTCGGTCGACATCGCCTATCAGTTCGACCAGCTCTCCATCCTGTTCACGCTGATCATCACCGGTATCGGCTTCCTCATCCACGTGTATTCCATCGGATACATGCACGGAGACAAGAGCTTCCCGCGATTCTTCGCATACCTGAACCTCTTCGTCTTCATGATGTTGAACCTCGTGCTGAGCAGCAACTTCCTGCTGACCTTCCTCGGTTGGGAAGGCGTGGGCCTGGCCTCCTATCTGCTCATCGGCTTCTGGTACGACCGGAAGTTCGACGGTACGAACATCACCTGGACCGGCGATGCGGCCAAAAAGGCGTTCATCGTGAACCGTATCGGCGACTTCGGCGTGCTGATCGCCATGTTCATGCTGTTCAATCTCTTCGGCACGCTCGACTATTCGACCATCAACGCGATGGCCCCCCAGCGCTTCGTCGTAGGCGATACGGCTGTGACGATCATCACGCTCCTGCTCTTCCTCGGATGTACCGGTAAGTCCGCACAGATTCCGCTCGGCGTGTGGCTGCCCGACGCCATGGCAGGTCCGACTCCCGTCTCCGCCCTCATCCACGCCGCAACGATGGTGACGTCGGGTATCTTCCTCATCGCCCGTACGAACGTGCTCTTCGCCCTGTCGCCCACGACGATGACGGTCGTCACGATCATCGGTATCGCAACGGCCCTGATCGCCGGTACGATCGGCATCGTGCAGAACGACATCAAGAAGGTCCTGGCCTATTCCACGGTGTCCCAGCTCGGCTTCATGTTCGTGGCACTCGGCGTAGGTGCCTTCACCGCAGGCGTGTTCCACGTGATGACGCACGCCTTCTTCAAGGCCCTGCTCTTCCTCGGTTCCGGTTCCGTCATCCACGGTATGCACGAGGAACAGGACATCCAGAAGATGGGCGGCCTGAAGAAGTACATGCCGGTGACGTACAAGACCTTTCTCATCGGCACGCTCGCCATCTCCGGTATCTTCCCCTTGTCGGGCTTCTTCTCGAAGGACGAGATCCTCTGGTTCGCATGGCTCAACGGCAGCCCGCTCCTGTGGGGTATCGGCGCAGTGGCGGCCTTCTGTACGGCATTCTACATGTGGCGTCTGACGACGCTGACGTTCCATGGTGAAGAACGCTTCGACCATCATCACGTCCATCCGCACGAATCGCCTGCATCGATGACGGTGCCGCTGATCATCCTCGCGGTACTCTCGGCCGTGGGAGGCTTCCTCGGCATCCCCCACGTCTTCCATATGCCCAACCTCCTCGAAGGCTGGCTGGAGCCGATCTTCGCCAAGGCGATGGCCATCCTGCCCCAGCATCACGGCGAACACACGACGCTCGAATTCACGCTCATGGCGGTTTCCACCGTCATCGCCGTCAGCGGTATCCTGCTGGCGCGCAACATCTACAAGAACGGTACGGACGTGGCCGCGTCCATCGCATCCCGATTCTCGGGTCTGCACAAACTGCTCTGGAACAAGTATTGGGTCGACGAAATCTATCAGATGGCCATCGTCAGCCCGATCTTCATGATCTCCCGTGATTTCCTGTGGAAGGTCGTCGACGTCATCCTGATCGATGGCCTCATCAACGGTTCCGCACGTGCCGTAGGTGCGGGTGGCAACATCCTGCGTCGTATGCAGTCCGGTGTAGCACAGAACTACGCCCTCCTCATGATGCTCGGCATCATCGTGCTGATCGCCATCGCCGTCATGCCGATGCTCCGCTGACGTACTGAACGGAATCACCATCTACAATCTGGAGTCTGGAATGAAGAACGTCTTGGTTACGCTCGGTCTGGTCGTGGCATTGTTCGCAACGGCATGCAAGTCGGACAGCAGCGACAACAACAATCCGACGAGCCCGCAGACGAGCGCCACGAACAGCTTCACGGCCAATGGAGGCGGATACAGCAACACCGTCTTCAAGGGCTTCAACGTCGACTCGGCCGGTATCGCGACCGTCGAAGGATCCGATGGCCTCGTCGTCTTCTCCGGTCTTACGGGCAAGAACAACGAATCCTTCGTTCTGACGCTGATGGTCAAGGACGTCAAGCCCGGTTCGTACACGGTCAACGCGACGGAAGGTAACGCCATGAGCCTCACGATCGCCAACTCCGGTTCTTCCGCGGTGTCCTACTTCGGCGTATCGGGTACGATCACGATCACGGAGTGGGGAGCTATCGGCAGCAACTGCAAGGGTACGTTCACAGGACAGCTCACCGCGCCGCCCAGCCTGACCATGAACATCACCGATGGCAAGTTCAACGTGAAGCACATCGCGACGAACTGAGACGGAACATCGATAGAACGATTCAGGGAACGCCATCCTCCGGATGGCGTTCTTCGTTTCCAGTGTGGACTAAGAGATTGATATTCCATGATTCCTTATGATATTCCGTGATCGTATAACTATATGTTTCTTTAAGTAGTTACCAAGAATCATGTGTTCATTTCGGTTCAATTCTGATTAATAGGGATCAGATTTTCTGTCAGTGTTTTTGCCAGTATATTGGGCCATACAGTTTCACGCCCATCTACCTATAGGTTCTGCGATGAACATTACTTTCTATCTCGACAAGCCCTCAGCAGAGCAAACAACGCTGATGGCCGACGTTACCTTCGGTGGCGAACGGCCCCGCTTCAGTACAGGTCTTTCTCTTATCCCCGCATACTGGAATCATGACAAGCAACAGATACGTGCCGCCGATCCATTGCGCGTTGCCCATCAGCAGCGGCTGGACAGAATTGAAGCCATCGCCAAGGAAGTGTATGAACAGATGGACCTTGAAGCGGTTGGAAGAATTACTACCGAGGCGGATGCGAAGGAGTTCAAGAGACGTGTCAAGGCACGTATCAAGCCGGGTGCAACAGCATCAGCGGCGGGAGCTACGCCGGACCTTATGGGGTACTACGACGAGTTCGTTCGAACCTATACGATTACGACCAGTACCGGGAAAGTGACAATACGGCGACCATCGGATAATACAATTCGTGCCTATGAAAATACTGGCAAAGTTCTACGACAGTATGCTAGTGAACACGGCATGACTCTAACCTTCGATGCCATTGATATGAACTTCTATCGTGGGTTCATGCACTGGATGGTAACGAAGCGGAATTTTCTCGACAGTTCCGCAGGCAATAATATCAAGTGCCTCAAAGTCTTCATGAAGTGGGCGATGGATGACGAGCGGAAGCTCCACTCGAACATTGCCTTCATGAAATTCTACCGGGCAATGTCGGATGAGAATGAGCAAGGGGTTGCCCTGACATTACAGGAGCTACGACTTCTCCGCGATGCCGACCTATCCAGTATCGAGCGTTTGCAGAAGACTCGTGATACGTATCTACTCCAGACGTTCACGGCACTTCGATACAGCGATCTGGAACTGTTGGAGCCCATGAACTACGACTTCAAGAACAAATTCGTTGTCTCGCCAATTAAGAAGACGGGGTCCAAGAATGTCATTATTCCCATGATTCAACCCTGTGAAGACCTTCTTAAGGCACTCCCGTCGCTTCAGATTGAGTTCTATTGCAATTGGCACCAGAATCGGCACCTTAAGGAACTTGGGCAAATGCTTGGTATTGATGCACCCGTCATTGTCTGTAAACATCAAGGTGGCAAGCGCATCGAGACGGTCGTCCCGAAATGGCAACTGCTTACGACACATTCGGCCCGGCGAACCTTTACGACCATAAGTATCGAGGAATTTGGCCTTCCGGAACAGGTCGTATTTCGCGTCACCGGACACAAACCAACGAACAGGGTAGCAGCCCGATACTTCAAAGGAACGAGGGAAGGCATTAAGACCGCCGTCTGTAATGCGTGGGCAGCATTCTAAGGCAACAATTGGACGCCAAAGGCCCCCGGACCGAGTGGTTCGGGGGCCTTTGTTGTTTTCGGGGTGCATTTCGCGCCGCATATGACCCCCTTTCGGGTCATGCCATGCAGAAACGAGGGCAGTTCGGGGCACACGAGGGCGCAAGAGGACGCCGTAGGGCACAGGAGGGCGTGACAGGGCAAATGCGGCCCTTGAGCCCAACGGAAGTGCCTCATTTTTGGGGTAAGCCATCTGACCTATTCACCAAGACTGCACAGAAACTGCACAAGAAATGATGATCTATGACAATCTAAGCTGATCTATGTACATCTATCCGCACGAAATGACACCACGTGACACCTCATGAACTGGTTCAGAATGAATAATTAGTAGACAACGTGTTGTTGACGCTTTTGTGCGCACAAGTTTGCGCACAACTATGTACGCATACTTGCGCGCATACTTGCTACGCCGCTTGGATACTTGCCATTCTCAGAGTTAATATATTCGATGACCTCTTGACCGGAGTGATTCGGTGCCGTAGGTTTGTGTGTATGCCTATGACACTAGACGATCATTTTTGACGTCATCGGCATAATTCACGCCGTGGGGAATGTTGACAACGAACGTACCGCTCATTCTTTTGCAGAAGTATGAATGGGTTTGACCTGCCCATCGAACGCTGACGTACTTCTCTTCTGACAAGACTCGATTCGCGCACTGACTTTCAACAGTGCTATTGCTCCACATACGGTCGGGAGGACTTCCATGTCCATCGATACCACCATCTCAACCCTGATCCAAGGGGTAACCCTACAGGATATTCGCAGCGTCATGCGCGAAGAAATAGAACGTGCGCTTGACGCGCGTGGCTATGGCTCTCCGCAGAAGAAGGACGCGGAGGCCCCTGAATTACTCACGAGACGGGAGGCCGCCAAGTATCTCCGTATCTCCGTCCCTTCCCTTCAGCGTCGTATCCGGGACAAGCACATTGCCTGCGTTCGCATGGGTGCGCGTGTCTTGTTCCGTAAGGGAGACCTTGACGCCTGCCTTCAGTGTAACGCCGATGGGGGTGCAAGCGGTCCTCGGCTACGATTACGTGCTGCACCGCGTACGTCCAGACGCCGCAGCGATAGACCAACGTCGAGGACAGGCCGATGAGGAAGGAAACGAAACGGCATCGCTTCGGACCGAAGCAGCAATGTCCATGCGGCAAATCGCGGAGCTATTGCCCCCTTCTCGATTCACCGGGTGGTGGCGGCAAGTGTCATAGCAGTAAATGTGGTCAGAAATTCTTCCCGCCACAGGAGTCCTTTTCACCGTCACGGACCACCGAACGAAGCCAAGAACGACGTCCGGCCTATCGCGGTTCATACGCCCCTTCCTACATCCACCATACCAGCGCAGCGGACGTTCGTCCGGACATGGATGCCGCTGCATGGGAACACGACCCCTTCACATCCGATACTGATATGACTTCATCCTCTACTACCTTGAATGGCGCATGGCGGGAACATTTCTACCATGACGAGAACAGCAACCTTCTCTACCGCGTCCGCCTCTGGAAGCACAAGAACGGTAAGAAGACCCTTGCCGAGCGATGGAACGGCACAACCTTCGCCGCGACGATGGAGGGCCTTGACCCTGTTCTCTACCGTCTGCCGGGCCTCTTGCAGGGCATTCAGGACGGCAAGCACGTCTTCATCGTCGAAGGAGAGAAAGACGCCGATACGCTTACTGCCTTGGGCCTCGTCGCGACGACGGCAACCTATGGCGCGTGTAAATGGCCGAAGGACCATTCCAGATTCTTTGATGGGGCTGACGTCCTTATCATTCCCGATCTGGACGACGTTGGACGGAAACATGCAGGGATCGTCAAGGACTCCCTTCTGGAGAACGGCTCACCGGCATCTCTCCGGATACTGAACCTGCACGACCTCGACGCCACACTTCCGGAGAAGTCCGACGTTACCGACTATCTGGAACGAGGCGGCGACATTGATACGCTTCTTGCCTACGCAGAGACACTACCCGACGTCGTGTCATACGAGGAAGGGACGTCCGAGACCGAACGTCATCCCGTCGTCCCCAGTGGCATCTACGACCATCTGCCGGAGCCGCTTTCAGGTATCGTGCAGGGCATCGACGATATGGAAGAGCGGTCCACCCTGCTTCTTTCCTGTATCGTGGTGTTCTCGGCAGTGCTGCCTAACGTCTTCTTCCGCTATGGCCGGTACGTCCTCAATGCCCCGCTGTATCTGTTCATCGTCGGCCCGGCGGGGAGCGGCAAGGGGATCGCACGCTACGCGCCCGAACTCGCACAGGTCATCGAGGAACGTCTCGCACGTATCCATGAAGCGAACATGACCCGCTACAATCGGGAAATGGAGGAATACCGCAGGACCGTGCAAAAGCCACCCAGGGGTGTGAAAGGACCCACCACACCACGCAGCGACATGCCCGTGATGCCGGAACGTCGATGCCTTATGGCTCCCGCCGATTCGACGGCACCATCCATCAACCTTCTTCTTGCGGCCAACGGGAGTATCCTCATATCGGACTCCGAAGCTGATACGCTGGCAACGGCCCTTAACAGCGACCACGGCGACCTGTCGCCCACGCTTCGCAAGGCCTTCTCCCATGAGCAGATATCGATCAGTCGTATGCAGGACCGACGCTTTGTCACCTGCGCGCGGCCACGCCTTACGGTCCTTCTTTCCGGCACTCCGAAGCAACTCCTACCTCTCCTCAGAAGCACGGAAAACGGACTCACGTCCCGGTTTCTGTTCCACCTCGTCCGGGGCAAGGATGCCTTCCTCGATCCCTTCGCGAATCACGAGCATGACCTACAAGACACCATCCGCACTGTGGCCCCGGACGTGGACGCCTTGTATGAATTCCTGACATCGTTGCCGGAGAATGCCATAGAGTTCAGACTTACGGAAGAACAGCAGCAGGAATTCAAGATGAGGTATGGCCGCTGGAAGGGTCTTCATGTCGATGAGCATGGAAACATGGTGGGAGCAATTCACCGCCTCGCCGTCAGCGAAATGCGGATTGCCATGATTCTGACGGTCCTACGGCATTGGCAGGCGGAACGCACGGGGATGCCGCGCCTTCTCATTTGCTCGGAAGAGGACTACCGTACGGCATCGGCCCTCAGCGGCTACTTCCTGCAAACGGCGTCAGCGGTTACGGGCTACCTGCCGCGGCAGGTGAATCCGGCTCTTTCGGGACACCGCAGCAGCACGACCGAATGGTATGCGGCCCTGCCCGATCTGGTGTCCACACGCGAAGCGATCGTCCTGGGTGAGCAATACGGGGCCTCGAAGCGGACCGTGGAACGGGCCTTGAAGAATACACTCCTGTTTGCTCGGGATGGCCGAGGCCAATACCGGAAGGCACCCCCGTGAGCATCGGACGCACGGGGTGACGTTACAGAAAATGCCTGTGGCGGTTTGGCGGAAGTGGCGGTTTCCGGGAGAGACCCCAATCCAATGACGTATATACAGAAGTGGTTGTGGCGGTTTGGCGGAAGTGGCGGTTTCTGGGATGGTCCCCAATCCAATGACGCATACAGAAGTGGCTGTGGCGGTTTGGCGGAAGTGGCGGTTTCGTGGCGGGTATTGGGTGGATAGCAGGAATGTCGAAATCAGTGGTTTCTATGGTCTTTTCGCGTGAAAATGGCCTGTTTTTACTCGAAATGGATGCTTTTTGCCGGTTTTCGCGCTCATTCACGGTTCCCGGTCGTTCCGCTATGAAACCGCCACTTCCGCCAAACCGCCACTGGTATTTTCTGTAGCAACACCTATCTCATAGAGCCATCATGTTTGCGGCCAAACCGCCACTTCCGCCAAACCGCCACAGGTACTTTCTACAACAACGATTCGTTCACTATGACGAGGACCTTGCCGCATATCAGTTCCACCATACCCCACCTTCCACGGGGGACAGTACCGCGTTCGCCATATCCGACGCGCGTCGCCGAAGGGGGCCTTCGGCGAGCCTTCCCAACACTATTCCGCCTACCACAGCGGAGAACCTTGTTCACTTCTTTCAGGAACACCTACGATGAGAACTGTTCACACCATGACCGCAGACGAGCTGCGCGAAACGCTCCGTGCTGCCGGATACACACAGGCCGACTATGCTGACCAGCTTGGCCGCTCGGAGTCGTTCGTCAGCAATCTCGTCCGTGGACGTACGCCCGTCCAGCTACGGTACATCCACAGTCTTCGGGAAATGATGGGAAGCGACGTCTTCGATGCCGCTTACCGAAGCGCTCGCCGCTGTATCATGAAGGGCGAGTGCGACCGCGCGGCGGCGCGTCTATCCCGTCGCCTTTCGGGTGGCGTGCGCGTCCGGGTCCTGCTCGGTGGCCAGGACGGATTGGCTGATGGCGACGAGGAAGAGGAACCGAAGTCGAGACGCCCGCGTTCGCTGCACGAGATCGTTACCGCACGGTCAGAAGGCGAATGGGACGAGGATGACAACCTGCAGGATGACGACGACCGGGACGATTCGGATGACGACGAGGATGACGGCGATCCTGACGATAGCTATGAGTATGACGAAGATGGCGACGACGAGGACGACGACGGCGATTCGGATGATGCCGACGATGATGAGTACGAAGCGTGACAGGCGTCTAGTCGAATACTCCCACAGACATATGGCCGCTTCGCACCCGCGAGGCGGCCATTCCTGTATCCGGAATGGGGTCCTCCGGATCGTTGCAATGGGAAAAATGGTGTGTTCTGTCACTATAGAGGCAGTATCACGGACCATCTCGGTATCATCCGTGATCATCGTGGACTATCTGCGCTCACAACACAGTCAATATGCAGCGATTCTCCGCGAACCAACGCGATCAGGAGGGAAAGACCTGCCACAATCCTGCACAAACACGAACACTATCGCACAATATCGCTTACTATCGATCACATTTCGCTTACGAATGACCCGGCGAAGGATCACGAGAAGTCACTATTCAATCCAAAACCGCCATTCTCGTGTATGAGGACGCCTGTTTCGTGAAGGATACCCGGTTAGTGCCTTCGCAGGTCTTCACAAGCGCGCGAACAATGGATGAAATGGCCTCAAATGTGCCCTATGACGTCTCGATCAAGGGCATGTGCGTGCCGTGAGAGGTGTTTTCGGTCTTCATTTCCCGCCACGGACGGAATAGGTGAGCGGTTTTCTTGCATTCGAGCGAGATGTCCATGCCCGGCATTCGGTCCAAGCAACACGTAGGTAAGGTCTACGGGCCAGATAGTTCAGCTTTGGCCGTGTAGATGGCGGGGTATTTCCTGCATGACAGGTGTGCCGCTGCACGAATACCTGACGCCCACGGACAGGCTTAGCGCAGAACAACAATAACAAACCCACATGCGACCCACATGTGGGTTGGGTGAAATAGGCTATTCCTGCCCATGACATACATGTCCCGGAAAATGATGGGAGCAGCCTGACGGTAGTAGATGCGTAGATGAAGATACTACGTCTCTGGCATCATGTGAACGACGATCATCGGGTGATCGCCGATGCCCGGCTGTATGATGGGTAGCCCCGGCTTGGATGATCATAAGACCGCGCGCGCGTCTAGCGTACAGGATGGCCCGGCCATACGCACTATCCCCATACAGAAAACCCGCGTGGCAGTGCCATGCGGGTTTCTGCGATCAGGGCTGCTCTGTACGCGCGCACGCGTCCGCCGAGTGCGGTGGCGGGATGGAAGCTGTGAAAGGGGAGTGTCGCAGACAGGTGGTCTGAAGCAAATACCAGAGCAAGTCCGCTGGCGACCAGCCTATTCCTTCAACAGGATCACGCATTTGACACTGATGTCTTTCTCGGATGGTACGTGCGGTCCAACAACGATCGATTCCGAAGTATAGGGGCGCGTATCCGTCCAGTTATGCCTCGATGAATAGGTGACGTGGTAGAGGCATCGATTAGCAATGCTGTCAGTCATGGAGAGGACCAGTTTTCCTGTCGTTACCGTATCCCATTCGGGGAGACGGTGTACGATGATTCCGGAACTGTTTCCTCCTGTTGGTTCAGATGACCCATTGCTTACCGACAGCCATTCGACCGTATTCCGTACGGTATCCATCATCAACATTCCGCGTGTGGTGATCCCGTATGGAAGCCCGTGATCGTTGAAGTCATAGAGATACTCGAAGGATGAATCGGTTGTCGTCCATGACGTGGGCATGGCTGGTTCAGGTCTATTTGCGATACCGGACCATGCTCCGAATGAGTACGATCTGGATGTAGTATCACGTCCTCCATTACTGCCAGAATAGTACCGCACAAGAGGTGCGGACGCTGTTAGAACGACGGTATGGATCCGATGCCACCATGGAAGCAGGTCCATCACGACGGATACATTCGTATCGGTCGCTGGAACGGGAAGGACGACGGTCGTTGGCGCATATCCGTCTCGCCATGCCGTCAATGTGACCATTGGTGTGCCCATGATCATGCCGTCGGTCTTGTCTTGTCTATGCTTTGCTGCCGGCGTGGGGACGACATAGACGAGACCGTAGTCCCTGTGCCATCGCATTCCGGATGCGCATGGGGCCTGCTCGATACGGGCCACGAAACGACCACGGACGTCATAGAGATCAGCGGTCTCCATCGATGCCGATAGGCCGCTCGAAGGAAGCACCGATGTCATGGTGGGAAGCACGAGGACCGAATCCTTCGTCGTATATCGCACGTGGAGGTCCGGACATTCGACGTGAATCGAATCAGCAGTGAGCAGCTTCCCATCCATACTACGAACACAGGTGACGGCAATCTCGGCTGCCGTCATTGTATGCCCGCCTAGAGCAATACAAACGAGGAACAGGATACCCTTCATGATTCTGCCTCCATGATCATGTCTACGATCAGGTATTCGAAATGGTCAGTGATACAGGTATCAATCCATGCTGTTCTATTGATGTGTGGAGCCTACCCAACATCGGAAGGCCCCACAATCAACATACGACGTATCGTTTACTTCACGACGGTGAACTTGCCCGTTCCGATGGTCACAGGCAGTACCCCACCATCCATCCTGACCCGTACGCTGTAGACGCCGGACGGCAGGCCCACGACGTCCACGGCCTCATGGGATGCCACGGTAGTCGTCATGACGACATTGCCGAGTGCGCCTACGATGTCCATCGTGAGGGTACGACCTTGGATGCCGGATGACGCTGGGCCGCCCACGATGATCGTTACCCGCTCACGGGCTGGATTCGGATAGATATGCAGTCCTTCCGTCGTAGCGTCGGTCCCGCGCATGGCGTTGAGGTCGATGATACGAGCGGCTTCGGCGGTCTTGCCGAAGGACTCCTTCTCCGGCGTGATGTCGAGGTCTTCCCGGAAGATGCCGCCGTCCCCGGTGTACTTCATCCGGAGACGATAGATCTTCTCGTCGCCACCTGTGAGGTAGAAGAGCGACCGTGCCGGTGCATCGGGCTTGCGCTGGTCGGCTTCGGCAAGACCCATACGGACGCTACGCATACTCCGGAAGTCCGTCATTGTCCTTCCACCCACGAGTGGTACGTCAGGCTGCACTTCCTCGATGGACACGTCCACGTTTCCACGCATTCCGCCCGTGGCGACGAGCTTCATTTCATCCACGTCACCTACGGTGAAGGATTCCGTGACAAGGTCCGTGACGGGCTTCGTCATCGACGCCATTTGCCAGGCATAGTCCATGCTGCCGCCATACCCGTTCGGCATGACGTCGTCATAGACAGGCCGGAAGGAGAGCGTCCGGCCGTCCGCCAGCACGGCGCGGGCCGTGAGTTTCCTGCCCTGCACTTCGACACCACCGGAAACGACGGGCTCTTCTTCCTGGGCGTCCGTCACCTTGTAGAACTGCTCGGCCGAGGCGACGAGCTTCGGGGCGTTGTCGTTCGTGTATTGGAGGATTCTTCGTACCGATTGGATGCCGATGGGCGTGTCTTCCCGTTGCCGCATGGCAAGGTGTGGCCACGGTCCGGGTGCCCGGAGATAGTCCACGTCGAGAAGTACTGTCGGCGGCGCGGGGACGCCCGGCATTCTCCGCACCATGATCTGCTGTCCCCGGATATTCGGGAACTGCCGATGTCCGGTCCAGTAGCTGGCGTAGCTGTACTGCTTCTGCGCATACAGATCGGAGAAGTTCGGAGTGTCGAGGACGCTGTAGTTCACGATCACGGCCGAGTCCGAAATGTTGCCCCTCACGATATGGAGACTGTCGCCGTAGGTGATGAGGCTGTCATCCACGACACCTTGCCACGTGAGCGAGTCCATACGCACGCTGCCATTGGTGATGACAGGATGGAAGAGACTGTTGCCCAGTGAGTAGGTCGTATTTGTCCACCAGTAGTGGAGTTCATCCAGCCCGAAGCCTTGCATGTCGATGAGGTGATTGTACTTGATCCTGTTGCGGGTCTCCCACGGACTGTATTCCGACCACGCCACGGTTTCGTGGTTGTAGCGGTAGAGTCCGTTCGGCGAACCGTCCGTGTCCCGAATGAACATCGACATGGTGTCGCGTTGCAGGGACCGGAGAACGACGGGTGTCTCGGCCTCGTCTTCCGGCAAGGCCCCGCCGATGACGGCGATGGAATTGGGTCCGTCGCCGGGAATGGTCGGCGGCCGTCCGGGAGCGTAGGACATCGGCGCGAACAGCGGCAGCATCCGGCCGATGGCCATGCCGAGACCCGGAACGAGACGTGTGTAGCGGATATGGCGGTTCATGGTGCCTTCTTCCCATACGAGCGTGGCATCGGTCCTGCCCTGGGCGATGTTCGAGTAGACGTTCAGGGACGGATACCGGGGCGCACCACCGTCGATCATGATGGTATCGATGATGTCGTCGTGGGCATAGTGCCATGTGATGGTCGGCGTAGGAATGGCGGTGATGGCGTTGGCCGCCGGGAACCAGTCGAGACCAGTGCTTTTCGTTCCTGCGCCGATACCGGCACCGACGGCAGACCACGCATAGTACATGCGTCCCTCGGCCGACGCATTGATGACGGGCGTACCCCACCGGGCAAGGGACTTCAGGGTATCCATACCGCCGTCATGCGGGCCACCCTTGCCGATGATGACGAGCGACTTGCCATTGGCATCGAGAAGCGCGGGATTCAGGACAGGGTTGTCGAGAAACGCATTCTCGACGATATGGGCGAAGTTGAACTTGAACCCTGTCGGTATCCACTCGTCTTCGCATGTGTAAACGATGTGGACCTTCGGTCTGTTGGGGACGACTTCACGCACGACGATGCTCGGGAAGCCGCACGAGCAATCCTTCTGCGGATTCGTCATGGGCGGCACGTTCGCGAGGTAGGCCACGGGGTTGACGTCGTAGTAGAGCGTCCGGTTCAGGCCGTCCGTATTCTGCACGCTCGATGTCGTGAGGCGACTGAGGCGGATGGGCGTCTCCCAATCGAGGCCGGAGACGAGCGGAAGACTATCACGGTGATAGGCTTTCGACCGCTGATAGTAGACCGTCCACGGTCCCGTGCGCATGGGATCGGTGTCCCGGCGATGGAAGACCGCGTGGTAGCGAATGCTGTCCGTATAGCCACTGAAGTCGGCCTTGGGAATCCGGTAGGCGACCATCTTGTTCTGCGTCGAAAAGGCGAGGTATCCAGTATTCGTCGTGTCGATGGCCTGAAGGCGTTTGATCCGGAAGAACCGTACGTCGCCGGGGCGGAGGTCGAGCGCGAGATTCGACTTGCCGTTCACGATGGTGTCGAGCGTGAGCGCTCCGTCGTAGGCTGGACGCAGCTCACGTACATGCAGAAGGTAGGGCTTCGTCACGTCAACGGTGTAGTTGAGGGGAAGCGTGATCCGCCGGGCACCCACCTGCTGGTACCGGAGGTCCGGACGACTGCCGCGCGTCAGCGTGTCGTGTTCATAGGAGGTAATGAACTGGACTGAGTCCGGCATGGCGTTGTTGAAGAGGAACGGCGACGTTCTTCTGTTCGTGATACTGATGATACAGTCTTCGTCCGAAGCGCCTGTTTCAGCCGTGTCGAGAAGGACGATGTCATAGAGCCGTTCGGCTTCCGGTTCCGTTTCGAGGCGAAGCGTCGTATCGGCGTTCGATGTCCGCGCCCACCGCTGCATCCCCACGACACCTGAATAGGCGGTAACCCACTGGCGAAGACGCGTCGTATCGCCGCCGATGAGGGTGCGGTAGCCGTGGCCGTACCATCCGACGGGTCTGGACTTCATGAAGAGTTCGGCGTTGGAGATGTCCGTGCTACGCTTGAAGCGCGTCACGGTGTCGGTGACGAGATCGTGCCACCACTTCGTTTCCCACCGTACGGACAGGCGTCCTGCGTAGACCTTCTTCGTGACGTCGCCGGGTATGATTCGGTCCAGACGCATTTCCGATGCAAGCGTCGTAAACGGTGTCCAGTCGTTGATATTAATGCGCTCACCCACCGTGTAGTAGTCTCCGCCGATATGCTCGGAGAGCAGGAGGTCTTCCGGGGTGACGCTGCTCGTCGTATCCATGACGAAGGACGTCGGATCCTCGGTGACATAGCCGGGGAAGTAGGAATCCGAAATGATGTTCTCACTACCATACTTGTCCGGTGAACGCACGGAATCCGGATGCGGGATGAGATAGTCGGGGCTGTCCTGATACTTCCATTTATCGTACATGAAGCCGCGTGTGCCGAGATTCAGGGCTGTCCCGTGTCCGAGGCGTACGGACTCGCCAATGAGAGGCTGGAAGTTGTTGTACCGGACGTATGCCCGGCCGCTCGAATCATACCCGAACTTGGGATCGATATGGTAGAAGAAGTTCATCCAGAAGTTCTTGCGCTTGCCGAAGTAGTAGGCGGCATTCTGGTACATGTTCACGTAGACGGAATGCTCCTGCATGGCAGCGGGGCCGACCTGGGACATGTTCGAGTGCATCATGTCTTCGTAGGCCGTAAGGCTCGTGAAGTCGAAGGGCGTCGTCGGGAAGGGCAGGGCAAGCTGCGCCCATGTACCCGTCGTCTTGGTAGAAATGTCCGTCTCGAATCGGCGATAGGGGGCATTGTCTCCGGTCCAGAGGAAGCCCGATTTGATGCTCATGATGGGCGATGGCACGGGCATGGTCGCCGTCCGAATCTCTTCGCCCACACTACCGCGCGATATGTAGGGCGCGGATGTTGCCCGTGTCGGCTGCGTGAGACCTGCCGTCCACGGGAACTTCGTCGGGAACCCCTGCATCTTCTGCCGGCCGTACTCCGTGACGGTGTTCCCGACCGCGAAGCGGCTTCCGATGTATCCCGTTTCGGACGTGAGACGTCTGTCAAGGAATTCGGCTTTGTAGCGCATACCCAGAAGCTGGTCCATCTCGAACTCGTCGTTCGTGTAGAAGGCAAGAACGCGGGTATGGCGACCGATGCGGCTTCGGAGTGTGTCGATCTGGATTTTGATTCTGACCCTGTGATCCTCGAACTTCGAGGCCCAGAGACTATCATGATAGCCGGAGGTGGCGCGTTTGGTGATGGGGGTGAGAAGCGATGCCGAGCGGATGGCGACGGCGGAATTGCCGTGATACCATACCGTGATACCGAGGGAGTCGATAGCACGGTAGCGTTTGTTGGCAGGTGCTGACGTACCGACTATTCCCAATGTCGAGTCATGTTCGAAGAAGGCCGGATAGTCGGTGACGCCGCTCTTCAGCATGTGGGGGCGACGCGTTGGTGCGCCAAAGAGGTCGTCCATGATCGTATCCGTTCTGAACTCTGCGACGATGGTAACGTCGGGGCCGCCGGGATCGCTGTGCCTCGGCAGCATGCGGCGCGTGATGACGATGGAGTCCGTAAAGCCCGCCGGCGCACGGGTCTTCATCTCCAGACCACGGCCACGTGGAAGCGCGAAGGTACTGTCCTTCGTATTCCACGGCACAAGGGTGAAGGGCATCTTGAAGCGATCTGAACGGAAGTTTGGATTCGTATCCTGCTGATCTTTCCAGCGCAGTTGATACGGGACGGTGATGGACACCACGGGCTGATCATCAAGAATCGTATCCGTGGCGTCCGTACGGCGAAGATTGACGACAAGCTGAAGCCTGCGGCCGTCGGTCGAATCCTCATAGTAGGTATACGACCATGTGCCGCCTGTGTTCGTGCTGTCCTTGGCGAACTTGAAGCCGAGGTAGTTCTCCCACTTCACCTTCGCGCGGACGCGGTCGTCGTAGTACCACATGCGCATGAGATTCCTCGGCTCGACGGAATCCAGAACGCGCACAGGATTCGAGGGCATTCCCGCAGGGTCAAGTTTGAAGCGGCGGTAGTTCACGTCACTCGGCGACGATGGTACCGTGCCATGATGCCGGGCTCCGAAGGATAGCGGCCATGCGTCGGCGTCACGCGCCTGCCAGTCCCGGTTATCGATACCGGGATTCTCGGCAGGCTCCCACCGCATTCCATACCAGTTGACGCGGAAGATTTCGCCGATCCACCCTTCCGTCGTGTGCATGAGGGGCGCGGCCCATACGACATAGTTCGTGTCCTTGTAGCCCTTGCCGAGTTTGTAGAGTTCCTTTTCGTTGAGGTGCAGGTAGCCCCAGTTCCCACCCGTTACGTTCATCTTGAAGGCCGTGTTGATCTTGTCCAATGCAGCCCCGCCCCACTGATGACCAAGGGCAAAGGTCGGTACGCTTGCGGAGAAGACGTCGCTGTTCCAGTAGTTCGGTTTGTACGACTGAAGCGGCGCGGGAATGATGGTGTTCTGTGCGGTGAGCGTGCTGGCGATACATACAAATGCGGCGGCCAGCACCATGAGCGTGCGTGTAGTGTTCTTCATGACGGATGCTCCCGTTACCGAATGAGGTTGATGGTGTGGAGAGCGTCGCCCATGCGAACGCGCAGGTAATAGGCTCCGCGCGGGTACGTGCGAAGCAGGGGGGCTAGATCGATGCGGCTCATGCCTGCCGGATATTGCTGCTGCGTAAGCAGGACGGCTTCGCGCCCTTCGATGCCCACGATATGAGCGGATACGGAGGCTGGTTGCACCAGCGAGAGTTCCAAGACGTCGCCTGTCATGCGGGCAGACGACATGATCTTTGGAGGAACGGGATCGTCGTCAACGGAAACGGCGGGGTCAAGCGTATAGAGAGCGACAACACCATTGTCTACAGGGCCGCCTGTCATGACAAGGTCCGGTACGCCGTCACCTGTCTGGTCATTGATGGCCGTCATGCCTTCCAATCCCTGTAGTCCCGATCCCTTTACAATCCATCGTGCGAACGGCTGGCGGAGATTGTTGGCGTAGAAGAAAAGACCGTTGATGCGAACGACGGGGTGGTCCGTGCCGAGGCTATAGCCAAGGTCATGTGCTATCGGACCAGCGTCTTTTGGTATTACCTGCTCGACCGAGATGAATTTCCCATTCGTGATGTCGAATCGCTCCAGCACCCACGGTCCTGTCGTACTGAGACGATGGAACATGACAAGCCAGTCCTTCTTCGCAAGCGTGTCTGCGACCGACGCGCTGAATCCCAACGGATCGTCGTCGAGCGACGTGCAAGGGCCGTGCAGAGAGTCACGCTTGACAGCGCGGAACTGCACCCGACCATCCTGCCGGAAGATGTCCATGTCGTAGATGACCAGCCATGTCGATAAGTCATTATCGTTTCGCTCGTGCTGGACGACGCGCCATTTCCCGGTGGCCGAGCGGAAGAAAGCTTGGGCGTAGCGGTTGTCCCTACTACCGAATCTGTCGATGGGAAAGACCCGCGCACAGCCCTTGCCGGACTGCGGGCCGCCCATGATGATACGGCATGTCTTGTTATCGCCGGCAATGTCCGCAACGACGTCGAGGAAGCCGTCTCCATCAACGTCGGCACTGTAGGCGGCATTTAGAAGAGTATTTGCCCCTCCCCAACAATCTGCGCCGATGGTATCGATGGGGACCATTTGCGTGATGTCTCCGGTTCCCTCACACCGAAAGGTGATACCATTATGATTGATGTACTCATGAGGCGGAATACCATCGTAATCAATCGGCTTGGCATACAGTGCTGGCCAGGCTCCCACGGATATTGTCGTATCCAGTTTCGGGCGGGTCTTCCAGAACGCGCCCCGTTTTGTCGAAGCAATGAGCAAGATGTCACTGCCTTCTTGTCCGCAGAAGTTCGGAAAGAACGTGGGTGCGCCCATCGAGCCGCCAAAGACATTCTTCCACACAACAGTCATCGTACGCGTCTGCGACGTGTCGATGGGCTCTTGTCCCCATGCGGGGAATGACGACAGGGCCAGAAGCCCCGCGCACACCCCAGTGGATACTATCGTAGTCAACATTCGCATGTCTACTCCCAATCTACAGTATTGATGGAAATATCCGCAGGGTAACCCGTTGCAGGCTCCCTGCCACCGAATTGCTTCGTTCTCCCCGGTGCATGTCCGGCATGGTGTGGCCAGACGGTACGCCGCTCATCCCTAGCGATTCATGCCATGTATGTACTATCGGTGGCTACGACCGTGAGCGGTACGGGCGCAACCTAGCACATGACCAGCTATGCGTCACCTTAGCAGAACCTTGACTGGTACGACGCCGAACCAGTCTACGTACGCGGTTCACCCTGTGATGCTGAGAACCTTGCTTGGGGACAGACGCAGGTACGGAGTGCGCTGAAGGAAGCGGGAGATGTCAGTGGTTGTATGTGCCCCATAACGCCCCGTGCGGGTGAGGTTCCGATGTCTTGTGATTGGTCCGCACGGGGTGAAAGGGGATAGTGGGGTAGGGGTAGTGTAGATTGCGGCAGACTGAGCCATTCAACAACGACGATCAATTCATGGTCGAGCATGGTAAATCCTCGCTCGCTGTTGCTGTATATTGTGGTCTCGTCTGGACATAGCTTCGCCATGCTGCAAAAGATTTGCAGAAATCGAAACCTGATTGCATACCTGCAATATAGTTGCAAGTGTGCAACTATGGCGCAAGATATAAGAACCGGGGAAGTAAATGCAAGGACTTTTTGATGTCGAGTAAAATTCCCCTGAAGCTGAGGATGTTTCTTGAAGTAGCCTATGGTGGCCAAGTCAAGGATATGGCTGATGCTTTGAAAGTAAGCAAGTCAACGGTCTATCGGTGGCTGGATGGCAAGGACATCAGCACGACCTTTCTTTCCGACTTGTTGGAATTGGGGCTGGATATATCGTGGCTGGTGGACAGGAACGACTTCGACATGTCTCGAATGCTCGCCGACAATGATAGTGGTCGCCGTCTACGGGAAGAACATTTCGATAGACTGAAGAAATAGTGCAGGTGTCGAGAAGCGCGAAGGGGCAGTGTGCCGGAACAGACGTACTAGTGTAATACGCTCGTTCTCTGTATCTAGGGTATGATATGGAAATTCGCAATCATGGGCAGGTCATTATTTGATTTGTCGTAGTGCCCCGGTTGGTATATTGGCCCAATCAACGAAAAATATTTTTCTGTCAGTAAAATTGTCGGGAAAACCGAGTCATTTTTCGGTAACACATTGTTTCTATACAACATACAGAGATTTTCCAATTTCCAGTGTGGGAACACACAATATCGTGCGACGACGAGCCGTCATCGTACGGTCGATCACGACCATCAAGGGACAACATGAGCCGTATTCCATCGCTGATTGTCGTGCTGGTCCTCTGTCATATCGTCGCCGTGCGTGCATCCGTACCGGCGATATCGCTGTCGCAGCTCGAGGACCGGATCGAGGCAGCCGGGGACACGACGCTCGTCATCAATTTCTGGGCGACGTGGTGCAAGCCGTGCGTAGCCGAGCTCCCGCACTTCGACAAGGTCAGCAGGAGCATGGAGGCCGACGGGGCGAAGGTCAAGGTCATTCTCGTCAGCCTTGACAGCCCGAAGGATCTGGGGAACAAGGTAGAGCCCTTCGTGGTACGCCGTGGACTGCATCCCGACGTCGTCCTGCTCAACGAGGCCAAGGCCCATCTGTGGATCGACAGGGTCGATCCATCATGGAGCGGCGCCATTCCGGCCACACTCATCGTGAACCATGCGGCGGGCAAGCGCGCCTTCCACGAGCGTGAGTTCACCTACAAGGAATTGCAACAGACCATTCAGTCATTTCAGAAGGGACTTCGATGAAGATGTTCGCATCCATGCTGCTCGGCGTCATGATGTCGCTGGTGATGTCCGTACCATCGGCGACGGCCGCCGATCTGCCCGATGGAGTCAAGGTAGGAGACCAGGCTCCGGACTTCCTGCTCAAGAATGTCGACGGCAGGATGGTCGGCCCGCGTTCGTTTCTCGAAGCGAAGGGACTGATCGTCGTCTTCACCTGCAACCACTGTCCGTATTCGGTGAAGTACGAAGACCGCATCATCGACCTGCACAAGAAGTACGCTGCCAAGGGCTATCCCGTCGTCGCCATCAATCCCAACGATCCCAAGGTCTCTCCGGAGGATTCCTTCGAGAAGATGAAGGTGCGTGCGGAAGAGAAGAGCTTTCCGTTCCCGTACGTGTTCGACGAGTCGCAGCAGACGGCACTCAAGTACGGTGCACGCCGTACGCCGCACGTCTTCGTGCTGAACCGTGTACGCACGGGATGGGCCGTCGAATACATCGGAGCGATCGATGACAATCCCGACGATGCTGCCGCTGCGGGAGACAAGTTCGTGGAAGCTGCCGTCGACGCCCTGCTGGCAGGGAAGAGCCCGGCGATGAATTCCACCAAGGCCATCGGCTGCACCATCAAGTGGAAGAAATAATAGAATACGAAGCACGGATCTTCGTCGTGATATCGGATGCCTCACCCTCGGGGCATCCGATTTTTTCTTGCAGGTGGTGCCGGCTCTCTTCGTATCTTTGGTGAACAGTTGCGCCGGTAAGGTTTCTCTCGATCGCAGGGATGCTGAGTCCTGAACCAGCATCCGACGGATACCGGCGATATACCCTCCTGCAAGAATCAACAATGTCGGGCCTGGATCCCAGGCCGGATCCCTCCAAAAGGGACATCGTCACTATATGACTGCGAGCGGAACGCTCCTCATCGTATCCACTCCGATCGGGAATGCGGACGACATCACCCTACGTGCGATCAAAGCTCTGGGCGCGGCCGATACCGTCGTGTGTGAAGAGGAAAAGGAAGGCCAGCGCCTCCTGAGGACGCTGGATCTCGAAAAACCATTACTGCTGCTGAACGAACACTCGAACGACGATGCCATCGACGACGTCGTCGCCGAACTTCGTGAAGGCCGGCAGGTCGCCCTCATCAGTGATGCCGGTACGCCGCTGCTGGCCGATCCGGGACACAGCCTCGTTCGTAGATGTCTGCAGGAAGGAATCGGTATCGAAGTCGTCCCCGGTGCGTCGAGTATCCTCACCGCAATCGTACGCAGCGGCTTCGATACGGCATCGTTCCTCTTCGCAGGATTCGTACGGCGCGGCGAGGAAGAACGGATCGAGGATCTCAGGGCATTGTCAGCAGAACCCAGGACCGTCATCCTGCTCGAAGCCCCGTACAGACTACGGCAGCTTCTGTCTTCGGCGGCGGTCGTGATGCCGGAGCGCCCGACCTACGTCGGCTGCAACCTTACCATGCCGTCGGAATCGCATCATTACGGTACGGCCGCGGCACTGGCCGAAAAGTTCACGGAAAAGACATTCAAGGGCGAGTTCGTGGTCTGCTTTCAGGGCACTGCGGCCGCCGCACAACAACATACCAATATCGCTATGCCTCAACAAAAAGGCCGCCCGCGCAAGGACAACAAGCAGGGACGGCGTCGTGACGCCCGGAACGATTCCCGGCAGCCTCTCACGAACGAATCAAGGCCGATCAACGGCCGGCCGGCCCGACCGACCAAACCGGAAATGGATGATGACGGTTATCCCTACGTAGCTCCCTCGTCCTACGACCCGCGTACCGGCTTCGGTGGCGGACCTTCACAGTATGACCAGTCGCCCAACCGTCCGCACCGGCAGGAAGGCCGTTCCCGACAGGGTGACGGACGCCGCGGTGCACAACAGGGCGGAGGCCCTGCTCAGGGAAAAAGGAATGGATACGAAGGCGGTGGCCGCAACGGTGGTCCCGGAAGTCGTCAACAGGGTGAGCGCAGCAACCGCGGAGACCGTCCGCAACGAGGCCGCCCGCCACAGGATTACGGACGTGACAGTCGCGATAACCGCGACAACAGGGATGGCCGGAGTGCCGACCGGAATGGCCGTCCGCAGGGCGGAGGACGCCCCCAGCAGAACAAGGGACGTACCCAGGCCGGAGCTGGAGTCAGTGGCGGACGTCAGGGCGGCAAGGCCGCATCGACAGGCCGCCCGCAGGGTAGTGCAGGGGGAAGCCGTCGCCCGCAAGGCGGACCAGGACCGGGACGCTCCCAGTCCGCAGGCCGCCCGCAAGGACCTGGTGGTCGCCAGCAGAAGAATGCACGTCCGCAGCAACGCGGCGCCAATCGTCCGTACAATCCGCAGTTCGACCCCAACTACGATCCGCAGTATGCTTCGGGATATCCCGACGACCGTAGTGGACGTGGCAACCGTGCCGGTGGACGCAGCTATGGCGGCGGCCGCGCGGCAGGTGGTCCAGCCAAGCGAAGCCGTGCCGCCGGTAACGGAGGTTTCCCGCCGGTAAAGAAGCGTGCAGTGGCGGACGAACGACGTACGAAGGTCTATACGTCCGAGATGTTCATCAAGTCCGATTTCACCGAACAGAAGAAGCCTACCGAACGGAAGATGCGCAGCCGTCGCAAGCGCCCTGAGTCCGAAGATTGATCGCTGCTCCCTCCTGCCGATCCATTGCCGGATCGGAACAGGAATGGGAGACGATCGAACGTATTTCCGGCCGACCCCGGCCGTGAGGGCCTTCTTCGATGATCGACTTCTGCCGCAACGTCAGGGCAGAACGTCGATCTGCGTCCGCAACTGATCATCCAGCGTTTCACGGCGTCTGATCAGCGATGCCTTGCCTTCGTGTACCATCACTTCCGCAGGCCTGCAGCGCGAGTTGTAGTTGGATGACATCATGTAGCCATAGGCACCGGCATTCCTGAATGCGAGAATGTCGCCTTCGCGAACTTCATTGAGTTTACGATCCCATCCGAACGTATCGGTTTCGCAGATATAGCCCACGACAGTGTAGATACGTGGTGTGCCTTCGGGATTGCTGACGTTCACGATATGATGGTAGGAGTTGTAGAGCGTCGGACGCAGCAGGTGGTTGAGACCCGAATCGACGCCGGCGAATACCGTCGCCGTCGTCTGCTTGATCACGTTCACGGACACCAGGAACGTACCTGCCTCGCTCACCAGGAACTTGCCCGGCTCGAACCATACTTCCACGGGTGTGCTGCGCGTTTGGTTGAACGCTGCGATGCGGGCCGTGAGCTTCCTGCCGAGATCCTCGATATCCGTCGAGATGTCGTCGGGCTTGTACGGTACCTTGAAGCCGCTGCCGAAGTCGAGGAACTCGAGATTCGGAAACGACTCCGCGATATCGAGCAGGAGTTCCGCACCCTGCAGGAAGACGTCGGCATCGAGGATGTCGCTGCCCGTATGCATATGCAGGCCGTTGACGCGGATGCCGTTCGATGCCACGATGCGCTGGACGTGACGCATCTGATAGATCGAGATGCCGAACTTGGAATCGATGTGACCGGTGGAGATGCGCTCGTTGCCCCCGGCCATGATATGCGGATTCACACGGATGCATACCGGGATACGGTCGCCGTATTCATGACCGAACTGCTCGAGTACGCCGATGGTGTCGATGTTGATGTGGACGCCGAGATCGGCGGCCCGGCGTAGTTCCTCGAACGAAACACAGTTGGGGGTATAGAGGATCTCGTCGGGACTGAAGCCTGCATGGAGACCCAGCTCGACTTCCTGGATCGAAACCGTGTCGAGACCTGCACCGAGAGATTTTATGAACTTCAGGATGTTGACGTTGGTCAGCGCTTTGCAGGCGTACTGGATCCTTACGTCGATGCCGGAGAAGGCCGACGTCAGCCTGTGGTATTGCCGTGCGATGATGGCCGTGTCATACACGTAGACGGGAAGGCCGGCCATACCGCAGATGTCGGAGACCGGAATTCCACCGATCTCGTATTGTCCATTCACGAGGTTCATAAAACGACAGGTGCATTGAAGGGGAAAAGACAAAGTTAATCAGGAAGGGTCATCGGCGGATGATCAGTCGACCTGCGAGTGCCATGCCAGCCGTGCTCACGAGCACGACGTATGCGCCCTGCGGAATCCTGCTCACGTCCCATGTGCATGTTCCGTTCGCCAGGACGGCAGGGCCGGACGAGATCAGACGGCCATCCAGTGCGGAGATGCGTACGTCGGCATCGGCCGATTCCGGTAGCCCGCCGATACGTATCCGCAATGTCTCCAGCGCCGGATTCGGATGGAGCTGCAGTTCGGGTGCCGGCGTCTCGCGCTGTACCTTGATGGGGATCGGTTCGGTGAAGGCATGCCGGAACAGGGGAAGTTGCTGGAAGTAGCGCGGAAGGATATGATTCTCGACCTCGGTGCTCGGTACGCAGAACCACTGTGCGAGGATGGAGGCGTAGATCTGGCGGAAATCGACGTTCCATTTGAGATTGCCGTCGGCGTCGAGATCGCGTACCGATGGGGCCGTGCCGTAGAGTCCACCCCGTACGCCACCCCCGATGAGGAAGGTCGGTGCCGCCGTTCCATGATCGGTACCCGATCCCGTAGGCTCCACGCGACGCCCGAATTCACTGATGGGCATGATGCAGACGCGCTCGTCCTGACCGGACGCCTCCATTTCGCGCTGGAAGGCGAGGACGTTCGTGAACAGTTCGTCGAGCTGTTGGGCATGGACGCGCTGCTGGTCGTGATGCGTATCGAACTGGCCAGCATGGATGATGTAGACCTGCGTCCCGAGGCCCGATCTGATCAGACGAGCCGTGAGTGCGAGTGCGCGTCCGAGATAGCCGTCACCCCGATAGTAGGTATCGACGAGATTGCCCGGAACGTTCTGCAACGCACGGTCGATGGTGCCATGGAACGATGAGCCATGACGCAGGAGTTTCTCTATGGTCGCTTCCAGACGATCCGCCTGCGTTCCGTCGCCGATGCGTATTCCCGCATCGCGTGGAATGCGTGTGCGGTCGTTGTACGGGAAGGCCATGGTGTGATGCCGTCCCTCCGCGAGACGACCGACGACCGATCCGAACTCGATCGCATAGGGTGCATCGGGCAGCGTGACGGGGAAGTCGGGATATCGCCGTTCGAGGAATCGGCCGATGAAGCCGCTGTCGTCGAACACGTCCGCATCGCTGGCCGACAACCAGATGTCGTTGCCCCGGAAGTGCGACAGGTTCATGTCGGGATAGCCGACGCCCTGGACGATGGCGACCTTGCCCTCGAGGTAGAGATCGAGCATCGGACCGAGCGCAGGATGGAAGCGATGATCGTTGTTGCCGGGTATGGGCAATGCCGCCTCGGCAGGAATGGAGAGGTCGTACCGGGACGTTCGGTGTCGGACTCGATAGTATTCATCGTCGTATACGGGGATGATCGTATTCAGCCCGTCGTTGCCGCCGAACATGCGCAGGATGACGAGGATACGATCGCAGTCCCGATCCGGTGTCGTGATATGGCCGAGGCGGCCATCGGAGAAGGCCAGTGCCGAAACGGTGCCGTTCATGAGTCCGGGCAGGGCCAGGCCTGTGGCCGCCATGTGCCTGAGGAAGGTTCTGCGATGCATGACGATGTATCCGGATTAGTGCAATTGATATCTGGGTGAACCGAGAGCGGTGGCGAATCCGAGACGGAGCCTTCGATCCGTCGTCGGATCATCCTGTGCCGCGTACCATTCCGGTGATGAAGCGCCCTGAAGGAATGCGAAACGCAGCGCATCGCATACGTGAGGATCGACGGTATCGAGGAAGAACGAAGCGGTGGCGCGGACGAGGGCTTCGAGGTCCGATGGATCGGCAAGAGATGAGGCAAGTGCATAGGCGTCGTAGGTATAGACATATCTCCCGCCTGCATAGTCCTTGAACTCGACTTCTCCGAGGGCGATACGCCGGCAGAGGTCGATGCGCGTCGGAACGGATGCGGCGCTGAGCCATGCCATACCACCGGCCCAGCCGGATACGTTCGGCGGGTCGTACATGAGATGCCCCATGGACGATAGCCGATCGAGCAGATCGTTCTCGCTCCGTCCGTCGGCGTCGTCCAGATCGGTGATATAGGTCGTGCGTATCGTGCGCAGCGTACCGACGAGCAGATGGATCGGTGATCGGACCAGTCCCATCCTGTATCCGGGTGCGTAGAATTCACCGCTTCGGAAGAGCGTGCGCATCGTCGACCCGATCGACCAGCCGCTGTCGATCAGGTGCTGTGCGAGCGCGTCCACCAGCCGTTCGTCCGGCGATGCGGTGAGGAATTCGGCCAGAATCCTTCTGCAGATATGCCGTGCCACGTGCGTGGGGCGTTCGGTGAAGAGCATGGATACGACGTCGTGGCCGTTCCATGGACCGGTCCTGCCGAAGACGGCCTTGTGCCGATAGTCCCAATGGTCCTTGCGCCATACGGTGTTCCGCTTCCTGTAGAGCGTCCTCACACCATTGCCGTTATCCTTCCAGTACTCGTCCAGCCTCCATCCGCTGAAGGCCCGTGCGGCTTCGGCGACGTCGCCCTGCGTATAGGCGGGTGAGATATCCGATGGAATGCCGAGCGTCTGCAGTTCGAAGAGCTCGCGTGCGTGGTTCTCGTTCACGCCGTCGAACCAGTCATGCCATTCGTTGCGGATACCGTCCAGATAGATCTGCATCGCCGTGCCGTGCGTGATGCCGTCGACCATGGCGCGGAGATCGCCGAGGCAGTTGTCGCGCATGAAGAGGTTCTGATCGAGGACATGCTCGGCGTAGTGCGCACCGTTCATCGACGTCGTGAACAGCATATGCCAGAACAGGACCATGCGTTCCTGTATGGATGTACCTTCGGACAGCATCGTTCTGATCCACCATCGTCGGACATCCCCGTAGCGAAGATTCTTCTCCCTGAAGTATGCATGCCATTCGGGAGCGTCGATCGGTGATACTCCGCTGACGACGTCGTCATGCGTGAGGTGACGATAGCCATCGAAGTCGATCGACAGTGGGTTCAGGATATGGTCGATGGCGTCGTCGAACGGCATCGACGCGAGAACGGCGATCTCTTCGGGTCGTACGCCGATCGATATCCGGCGCAGAAGATGCGCTGCACGGCGGTGATCCCATTGCCCGTGTGGGAGTGATTCAAGCATATGATCGCCTGAATGTATGAGTGATATGCTATTCTACACATCGGCGAGGTGGTGGCCACCTTGACGGAACCTTGATGATGGCGATACGGATATGCCCGAAATCCTTATCGCGACCTGCCTCGTGTCGTATCCATGTACTCATCGTCGACGATGAAGAGCGACAGAATGAATGCGGATGGCGCCGTTCGGCGCACGTGGAATGTCTGCCCTGGACCCTTGTCAGGCCTGATCGTATCTGGGATTCCAGCGATAGGAGGAATGGAATCGATACATGCATGACATGGCTGCCTGTGCCGGAGTTACACGAGTCGACGTATGTGATGTATGGTCTTGATGTATATGCCATGCGACGATGGCCGTAATACCTGTGCGACATTCGGTCGTCGGCGAACCTTTATCCGACCTTGATCGATCGGAACGGAACCGCATTCGTCGATATGTGATTGATGAGGGCGTCGGTGAGAGACGATGCCGGTCGGCGGAATGGTCGATACCTGACGGATACGCTGCGTACGCGGGAAAGACTCAGCCCCTGTCTTCGCGATAGTCCCGATACCGTTCGATCTCGGTAGCCAGGCGTTTGATCACGAAGCCTACGATCATCGTATCGTCGAGGTATCCGATGAGGGGGATGAAGTCGGGTGTGGCGTCGGTGGGAAGCACGAAGTAGACGAGGGCGGCAAGGATCATGCCGCGCGTCGCCCATGTCATGTGGAACTGCTTGTCGCCCAACATGCGGAACAGCAGACGGACGTTCTTCAGCAGCGAGCCGAAGGCATGGAGATGGGTGATGTTGGCGCGAATCTTTCGCGAGGCCGCGGAAAGGATGCGTGCCTCGTCGTCGGGACGGATCTTCCTCGAAAGGCGATCTATCGTGGCCGCCTTATTCACCGGATGGCGGGCCCGAGCTGAGGATGGCATAGGGAACGACGACGCAGAATCCGATGACGAGTACCACCGGTGCGACCGCGACGGCCAGCGGAGAATCCCAGTTACCGCCCATGCCGGTCGACAGCAGCAGGAAGCCCACGATGATGACGGCGACGCCGGCACCGAGCAGGATGAACTGGCGCTTGTTCCAGGGGAAGTTCCACGTTGTCTTCGACTTAGCGGCGGTGCGCAAGGGCTGTTTTGCCATGACTGGACCAGGACTTTGGAGTTGATCGTACGTTCCGGAGCTCAATCTACGAAGATTTCGGGGCCTGCTTATTGTCCCCGGGCCGTCAGGAAGGTCGTCAGACTTTCGCCGGGCAGCAGGCCGAATTTCTTCCGCAGACGTTCGCGATGTTTCTCGATGCTGCGTACGGAACAATGGAAGATGTCGGCGATGTCCTTCGATGAAAGGGGCAATCGCAGGAAGGCGCACAGCCGCATCTCGGCCACCGTAATGGTCGGGAAGTCCTTGGCGAGATCGGAAAGGAACGTTCCATGCATGGCCGCGAACACGTGTTCGAATTCCCTGCGTGTTTCCGTATCGTCCAGCAACGTATCGATGCTGCTGGAAAGCGTCGATACCTGTCCTGCATCGGTCGGATCCAGACGGGGATGAAGATGGTCCAGCGTCTCGCGTATCCGATGGAGCATCGACGTATACTGGACCTCGCGTAGAAGCAACGCCTGTACTTGCTGCATATGATCGGTATTCATGATGCGAAACTGCGCAGCGCGGACAACGGTGTCCTATGACTTTTGTCAGGCTGCCTGCTTATTGTGCAAGATTGGCCGTCTGGATCAGGGATCTGAGGTTCTTGATCCTGATGTTGCGGCCCGCCGTTTCGATGACTTGATCGTGCTTCAGTTCGCTCAACATGCGGATGACGCTTTCCGGTGCCGTACCTACGATATCCGCGATCTCCTCGCGTGTCAACTGGATGCGGATGGTTTCCCCGTCGTCGTCTGTACCGAACGTTTCCCTGAGTACCAGCAGTGCTTCCGCTACGCGCTCGCGAACGGTCTTCTGGGCGAGTTCAACGACACGTCGTTCGGTATCGTCGAGCTCGTGCGAGATGGCCTGCATGAATCGCAATGCAAGATGCGTGTTCTCACGAATCAGGTTGAAGATAAGTTCCCGTGGTATGAAGCATACCGACGACGACTCGACGGCCGTGGCATTGATCGTATACGGCTCGCCCGTGATGAGCGAAGCATAGCCGATCTGTTCACCGGGACCTGCGAAACGAAGGATCTGCTCCCTCCCGTCATGTCCGGTACGGGATACCTTCACATGACCATGATGGATGCAATACAAGCCACGTGCGAACTCGTCCTGCCTGAATACCGTCACTCCCCGCTCGTACCGATGACAGGCTTTGCTGGAACTCACTTCGGCCGTTTCCAGAACGGTGAGTGCAGCGAAGGTCGAATGCACTCTCGATCCGCAGGACTCGCACGTCGATATCGTATGAGATTCCATAAATCCAAAATTACTACGTATAAACTACGTGTGCCAACCTACGGAGAAGTGTGATAATGCCGTACTACGGCATTAGTACGGTAGTCGTAGTTTTGTGACATGAAACCTACGCTCCTCTATCTTCAGGACACCCTCTGCGGCTGGTGTTATGGCTTCGGACCCGTCATGCAACGGGTGCAGGATATATGGTCGGATCGTGTCGACATCCAGGTGATGGCCGGAGGCATGGTCGTAGGTGAACGGGTGGGTACGGTGGGAGACAGGGTGGAGGTCCTGAGGGACGCATACCGGCGTATCGAGGAATCGACCGGTGCCGTATTCGGCACGGCTTACGTGGGCGGCGTGCTCGAAGAAGGGACCGCCATTCTGGATTCCGTGCCCGGAGCGAAGGCGCTGATGACGTTCAAGACGTTCGATCCCGAACGGGCGGTCGACTTCGCCCATCGGTTGCAACAGGCCATCTATCGCGACGGTATGAGCATCGTCGACGACGGGACGTTCGCCGCGCTCGCCGAAGAATACGGTCTCGATGTCGACGAATTCCTGACCACCCTGCATGACGAGCAGATCGCCGTAATGGTCGACGAAGAATTCGCCTTCGTATCGTCGATGGGGATCTCGGGGTTCCCGACGGTCATCCTCATCAAGGATGACCAGGCCATGATCCTTGCCGAAGGATATGCGACGTATGAAGAGATGGAGTTCAGGCTCGACCTGGCACTCAAGGCCTTCGATCAGAGCAGGAACTAGGGCGTCGCAGCCGCGATGGTAAGGACCAGCGTGTTGTCATCCGGCAGTCGTAGATTGGCGATGGCCGTCTCACCCTTGTACCACACGCGTCCTCCCTCGGGCGTCGTATCTCCTGCGCCGTACATGCGATTCATCTTGATCGATATGGCGTCGGTGATGGCGAAGCGCTGATCCTCGTTCTCGAACTCCATGGTGAATTCGCAGGCATGGATGAAGCCCTGGTCGTTGACGAGCAGGACACCACCCGTGGAATTCACGTTCCAGAATATTCCCTTGCCGATGTAGATCGCGTCGTCTTCGGTGGAAGTGATCAGTCCGCCATTGTTCCTCACGGCCTTCTCGGCATCGGCTCTTGTCGACATGGGTTCGACGCCATAGGGGAAACGGACCTTCTTGTCCTCTTCCGCTTCGGCCGCTGCCGCCGAGTCGTTGGCGAGCTTGAACAGGGAAACGACGAGTTGCTTCTCGTCGTCACCGACGCCGATGCTTGCTGGTGCTTCGTTACCGGCCCACCACGTATAGGAATAGTCGTTGTTCTTCTCCGGTGCACCGAAGGCCGTGGTCAGTTCACCGACGAGGCCCTCCACCGTCTGGGCATCGCGCTTGATGTTGCCGGTGATCTTGTACAGGACGTCGGTTCGCTCCACTGCACTCGACGCGTCGAGCAGGATGGTGACGCGTTCGCAGATCCTTCCGTAGACCGTTCGCGGTCCGACGACGATGTTCGTCGGTGACGATGACTGGACCTTGATCTCCTGGTCTTCGAGCAGACCGAGAACCTTCTCCGACGTCATGCCGGGCTTGAGGTTCAACGGCCAGGCCCCAGGTTTCCCTTGTGCCATGAGGGGAGAAGCAATCGAACACAGGATGAGAACGGCCAGTGCATAACGGATCGCCGGCGCCATGGATTGAATCTCCGTGAATGAACGTGCCAACATACGAAAATGAGCGACCCTGCCGGGCCGGAAAACCCGTATCTGTAACGATGACGGGTCATATGGCTTTACATCGATAGACCGGCATATTGCGGTGTCTCGCCGGTGGATGCGAGACGAAGAATCATGTACAAGCTCCATCATGAAGCATGTCCTTGCGACGATCCTCCTGATCCTTTCGACCTGTACGCTGCAGGCGCAACCGGATATCGACCTCCTCGAGAGCGGGAGCGAAGGAGTGGACTTCTGGATCGCCATCCCTCCGAACGAAATGGTCGAGTATCCGAAGACGGCCCTGCAGATCTATATCGCGTCGCGGTACGAGACGGAGGTGCGTATCTACGATATGCGGACCAAACGTACCCTGCTGCGAACGGTCCAGGCCGGCGGTACCCTTACGCTTGCCGACGAGGACGGCAGTACGAACTGGGGCTGGGAACTGCGGAACGCCGAAACCGTGGAGAACGGTGGTATACGGATCACGGCCGAACGCCCGATCGTCGTCTACGTCCTGAATTCGAAAGGATATTCTACCGACGGTTATCTGGCCAGGCCGGTACATACGTGGGGAACCGACCACGTCGTTACCGCATTCTACGACTTCAGGGAACTACAGCCCTGGGCGGGTGGCTTCGTCATCGTCGCGTCGCAGGATGGTACCGATGTCGAAATCGATCTGCGTGGCACGGGTGGTGAACTGGGCGGCAGAACGTCGACCGGGCGTGCGATCAACAAAGGACAGACGCTCGGTGTCGCGATGAAGAAGGGACAGACCTATATGGTCCACGGCAATGCCACGACGAAGGGGGCCTTCGACCTTACAGGGACCAGGATCAGATCCAACAAGCCTGTCTGCCTCATCAACTTCCACATGCGGACGGCCGTTCCGAGCGAGCTCGTGAACGGAAACGGACGGAACCATCTCGTCGAGTGGGGTGTTCCCGTTTCGTCGTGGGGCAAGCGCTACGTATCCGTACCGTTCGCACGTACGAGTACACCGAAGGGCGGACGGGGAGACTATTTCCGTGTCGTGGCTTCGCAGGGGCATACGACGACCATCGTGCGATGGTATGACGTGATCACGAAGGTGCAGACCGGAATCGATACGTTGTATCTTCTGAAGGCCGGAGACTTCGTCGATATCAGGAAAAGCGACAAACCCGTGCAGTTGATCGATGGCATCTCGGTCTGGGAAGCCGATGCACCGATCCAGGTACTGCAGTATTCCTGTTCGGCATCGTTCGACGGGGATGCGTTCCTCGATCCCTTCATGATCGCACTCGTGCCCGAAGAGCAGTTCGTGTCGTCGGCCTTGTTCCAGACTCCGATGCTGTCCGATTTCACGAATCACTTCCTCACCTTCGTCGTCAAGGTGAAGGGAGATTCCGCGAACCGTCAGGCCCATCTCCGTTCGATCCGCATCAATGGAGTACCCCTGTGGAATCATGCGGACCTGTTCCCGCAACAGATGGCCAACACCGCCATTCCGGGAACGGATTTCTACTGCTTCCGGCTCAAGGTGAAGCCCGGATCGTATACCGTCCATGGTAACGACAGCATCGACGTCGGAGGATACATCTACGGCTACGGTGAACTGAATGCCTACGGCTGGCCGATGGGCGGGGCGGAACGCCGCACTGACGTCGACGATATCGTGCCGCCGTCGATCGAAGCGGTGGAGACCGGCACCGGATGGGACGTCAGCGTACAGGACGTCGGAGCGGGCCTGGCCTTCATCGGCAGACCCGTCTCCGATAGTACTACCACGACGTCGATCGTCGGTGACCATGGTATCTACGGAATGACGGAGCAACATATGAAGGCGACGTTCTCCGTACGATGGCGTGATCCGGAAGCGCCGGACTCGATGTCGCTCGAAGCGAGAGACTGGGCCGGCAACAGGAGAGTCGTGAAACTGGTACCGAAGGTCGTTTCGCCGCTCGGTTCGGAATCCGTCGACTTCGGGATCGTATATCCGCTGATGCATCCGACGACGAGGATGGAACTGCACAATCCGACCGATATACCCATGATCGTCAGCGACGTTCATTTCGCCCGTGGAGGAATATTCGGGACGACGCTGACGAAGATGACGTTAGCAGGAAACGGGTCCGCTCACTTCGACATCATGTGCGGTTCCGGCCCCAGGCGGAATGGGGTCTCGACCGATACCCTGCTCGTTCGCATACGTGGAACGGTATTCCCGATCGTCGTCACCGCCGACTTCGTATCTCCCGCTCCGATGTATTCCGGTACGATGTCAGGAACGTACTTCGTGAACGAACGCAAATGCGCACAGGTACAGATCGCCAATACGGGTACGGGAAATCTGATCGTCACATCTCTCGACGGCCTTGCCGATCCGTTCGCCTTGCCGTTCGCGCAGATCGACGCGCTTCCCTATGAGATCCGTCCAGGCGAAGCCAGAACCATCGAGTACTGCGTCGCATCTGCGATGGAAGGAACGTTCCGGGATACGATCGTGTGTGCCGTTAACCTCGAGGAGTCCATCCGCATACCTCTCGAAGCTGCGGTATTCAGGACGGTGTCGATTCCGGACGCAGAGGCTATCGCTTCCCATGGAAGTCGTATCGTCGGAACCGTCATCCCGTCCTCGATACTGCCTGCCGGGATGGAAACGGCGACGTTGATGGACGTTACGGGGCGTACCGTGAGGGAATGGCGGTACGACGCAGGGTATGTGAACGACGGCAGCCGACCGGACGCCCTGTACGTCGGTGACGTTGCACCTTCCTGCTATGTTCTGCAGATTCGCAGCGGACGGAATCGTATGACGATGCCGATCATCGTCGGCCGATAGTATATCCTCGACAGGTTCCTGTAACGGAACGATACGACCATACGCCTTGCTTGCGGATACTCACGGAGGCAACGATGAAACGAAGCGACTTCCTGAAGGGATTGGGTCTGGCCGGAATCGGATCGGTCATACCATGGAGACCCACCGTGATCCATGCCACACCACCGAAGCCGCCCGGTGTGGACTGTATCCTGATTCCGAACGAGACGGCAGGACCGTATCCGCTCGATCTGAGTTCGGATGCGTCGAAGTTCAGACAGGACGTCACGGAAGGCAGGCCGGGCGTACCGCTCACGCTCGCATTGACCGTCGTGAACGTCAATCTCGGTTGTGCTCCGATCGCCAATGCCCGCGTGGATATCTGGCATTGCGACAAGGATGGCGTGTATTCGGGATATGTCCAGCCGGGCTCGAATACCGTAGGTCAGACCTTCATGCGCGGGATCCAGTTGACCGATGCGAACGGACGCGTGGAGTTCAGGACGATCTATCCGGGATGGTACAATGGACGTATCACGCACATCCATTTCCAGGTCTTCCTCAGCTCCGTCCTGAGCGCCACATCCCAGATGGCGTTCCCGGATGCCCTCAACGACGAAGTCTATACGACGCCCCTGTATGCCGGGCGTGGGAAGAATACGTCCGTCGTCAACAATGCGGCCGATATGGTCTTCGCCTCGCCACCGGGCGATCTTCAGTACGAGATGCTCGGCATCACTCCGAATACGACGACCGGTGGCTACAACGGATCGATGACGATCGGCATCGATGGTCCGACGACGGGACTTGCCGAGCTCGAACCGGAAACCGGAGGTCAGTTCGTGTTGCGGCAGAACTACCCAAATCCTGTGACGGAGCATACGACGTTCGCGTTCTCTCTACTTCGTACGTCGCATGTACGACTGACCATCCACGATCTGTCGGGAAGGAGCGTCGCTACGCTCCTCGATGCACGACTCGATGAAGGCCGGCATGCTGTCGAATGGGACCGATCCGGCGACATGCGTATCGCCAGTGGAACCTACGTCTATCAGCTCGAAGTGGAGAACGCATCGGGCCGGTTTACGCAAGTGAAGACGTTGACGGTACTATAGCATATTTCAGTATGAGGAGCAGTATCGGTATACTACTGTACTGATATGGCTCACTATCATCCTATTCCGTCAGACTACCGAGAAATCACCATGAAGCAACTGACGTTGTTCGAGATACTTGCTGCGATCATTCCGGGGGCACTCGTGATAGTAGGCATGGTCTATCAGTACGATTATCTGGTTGTGATAGAAAAACCTGGATCCATGACCATAGGAGATTTGACCGTCCTGACGATGGCTGCACTCACGTTAGGAATGGTCCTTCAAGGACCGGCGCGGTTCCTGAAAGATTGGCTCGCTGACAAGATATTACCGGTGCGTTTCACGTTATACACACCTTCTCCCGAACTTCTTTCGTCGGCGCAACAGGAAAGAGTCAAGAAGATTCTTGAGTCCCGATATGGTATACCGCGAAATGCGGATGGAAGGGATCGGGAACAACAGGTAGTCATCAAGATGGGATATAAGGAGGCAGTTGTTGCCCTCCGTACAGATGGACATTCGGAGCGGTTCGAGAGATTGACGGTGTATCAGAGTATGTATCGAGGGCTCTCATGTGCCTGTTCAGTGCTCATCCTTCTCGGGATCTTTGCCCCAATGGCTCAGCCGTCGAAGATTTGGATGCTGGCGGGGTTGCTGGTGGCGATACTATCCATTCTCATGCGGATGCTTCAATCGGAGCGTACACGGATGACGGAACTGTTCCTGCAGTTGCTGGTTCTGGAATCAGCAGGTAAGAAGAGCACGTGAGAGGACATGCTCTCAGCGAATTCTAACGAACGGTAGTGAGCTGCGGCGGAGCCGCTCAGGCTATATTTGCCCGCCCTCGCCAAGGCCATCAGTATCGTTCCGCATCGGCTATCGTCATGTTCGCTCGCTATCGCCTTCCCATCGCGATCCTCGTCCTGTTCCTGTGGACAGCCACGTCGTCGTATGGACAGACTTCCGGGCAGGAGACATGGAAGGCCGGATTCCAGACGACGTACATCTGGCAGGGGAAGTCAGGATTCCCGGCACGATATTCCGGGACGAACAGTCTGACGCCGGACCCTGAACCGAGTTATTCGCTGACGGCCACGGTCATGGGTGGGCTACGGCTATGGCCGGGAGGGGAGGTCTACCTCAACATCGAGACGGCGCGTGGTCTCGCCCTTTCGGGGTTGCTCGGCCTTGGCGGCTTCACGAACGGCGAGATGGCCCGAACCACAGGCCCGACCTTCAGGGTCTATATGGCCAGGCTCTTCCTGCGTCAGACCATTCCCCTGAACGACGTACCGCTTCCCGTCGATTCGGATGTCAATCAGCTCGCGGATACGACGGCCACCCATCGTCTCGTGGTGACGGCCGGCAATCTTGCTGCGCTCGATATCTTCGATGACAATATCTATAGTCATGATCCGCGAACGCAGTTCATGAACTGGTCGTTGATGACGCACGGTGCATACGACTATGCGGCCGATGCACGCGGATACTCGTGGGGACTGGCACTGGAATGGTATCACGACGATTGGGTGCTCCGTCTGGGCCGCTTCATACAGCCATACGAGCCGAATCAGCAGGCACTGGACCCTGATATCATGAAGCATTACGGAGATCAGCTCGAGGTCGGACATAGCCATACGATCGATGGGCGTCCGGGAGCGGTACGCGTGCTTGCCTTCCGCAACCGTGCGATCATGGCGCGGTATCAGGATGCACTGGACCTTGCGGCGAAGACAGGAGAGCCGCCGGATATCGGCAAGGTCCGGACGACCGAACAGATCAAGTTCGGCTTCGGACTCAACATCGAACAAGCCGTAGCCGACGATATCGGCGTCTTTCTGCGGGCCAGTTGGGCGGATGGAAAGACCGAGACCTATGCATTCACGGAGATCGATCGTTCCATCTCCGCAGGTGCGAGGATCAAGGGGACATCATGGGGTCGGGCTGAGGACGAACTCTTCGTCGGCATCGTCGGTAATGCGCTCTCGCAGGAGCGCCGCGACTACCTGGCCAGGGGTGGAATCAGTTTCTTCATCGGAGACGGAGCACTCGACTATCGTCCGGAAACCATCGTCGAGCTTCTCTACACGCTGCGCATCATGAAATGGGCATCGCTATCGATCGACTGGCAGCATATCTCCAATCCTGCCTACAATGCCGATCGCGGTCCGGTCGATCTCGGAGCGATACGACTACATGTGGAGCTGTAGGGCCGGCATCATTTCTTCGCCGAGAAATAATCCCAGACGATCTTCGATATCCTGGCGATGACGTTCTCCAGGGTGTCGTTGTCCTCGTGCGAGTCCGAGACGTAGACGACGATGGCGACGTGCCTGTTCTTCGGAAGCACGACGATACCGACGTCATTGAGGGCGTGGATGGTACCCTCGCTGTTCCTGCCGGAGGATCCCGTCTTGTGGGCCACTGTCGTGCCCGGCGGGAGAAGTCCCTTGATCCGGTCCGGTCCTGTCGACGTTTCCGCCATGGCATTCCACAGGAACTTCCTGCTCGATTCCGAAAGGATACGCCCGCCATGGAACATGTCGAGCAGTTTCACCATTGCCTCCGGTTCGCACCAGTTCGAGAACTGCGTCTTCGGCCTCTCGTGCATCTCCTCTTCCGTAGCCGCGAACGCCATACCGGTGATGCCGAGACTGCGGATGTACGCCTCCACCTTGGCCGGTCCGCCGAGCATGCGGAACAGGATGTCGCATCCGTTGTTGTCGCTCTGCGATACCGTGTATCGGAGGATCTCGCTCAGGGTGAGGTGTATCTCGCCCTTCGGATACTTGTCCCGCATCGGGCTCCATGTATCGGGGAGCAGGTCCTTCTTCCGGACATGGATCTTCATATCGAGTGAGAGCTTCCCACGATCCACCTCGTGCAGTACGGCCACCGCCAGTGGGAACTTGTAGACGCTCTGCATCGGATAGTGTCCCTTCCCGTCGAACGCCAGCGTATCCCTGTCCTCGAGGCCGAGCACGGAGACGCCGACCTTCGCATTCGACGACTGGATGATCTTCGCGATCTGACGCCGAGCTTCGCCTTTCTGCGCCGTCAGATCGTGCGTGAGGAAGAGAACGAAACCGAGAAGCAGGATGGTGCGGAACATCGTGGTCAGGGGATGGAATGGTGTGGAAGGACTTTTGCCCAAACTATGGAAACCGCTACTGATGACCATTGCTCCGCAGGAATCTGTCGAGATTCGTGCCTTTTCCGAGCACCGGTTTGAACAGGTCTCCCGTTTCCTTCAGACGGTCGAAGATGGTCGTGATGGTGAATCGGCCGGGATCCAGCCCTTTACGGACTTCCTCCCAGTGAAGGGGCGTCGATACCAGGGCCCCAGGACGGGCACGAAGGGAATAGGGAGCGGCGACGGTCTGTCCCTGACCGTTCTGCAGATGGTCCAGATAGACCTTGCGTCGACGCTTCGCCGGTGCGCGCTCCAGACTCGTGATCGACGGGGCCAGTTCGTGGACAGCGGTAACGATGACCTGCGCGAACTGCCGCGATTGGGCGTAGGTGTATCGCGCACCCAATGGAATGTAGATGTGCAGTCCAGTCGCACCGGACGTCTTGCAGAAGGATGCGATCTTCCAGTCGTCGAGCACGTCCTTGACTACCAGTGCCGTCTTGACGACCTTGTCGAATCCGATGGAGAGGGGATCCAGATCGATGAGGCAGTAGTCGGGATGATCGGGATGGTCGGCACGCGAATGCCATGGATGCATCTCGATGCATCCCATGTTCGCCATATAGAGGAGCGTGGCCTTGTCTTCGCACACGAGGTAGTGCACGTCCTTGCCCGTGGACTCGCTGTAGTCGACGTGGAGCCGCATCCAGTCGGCGACCTTTCCCTTCACGTCCTTCTGGTAGAAGCCGGCTCGCTCGGCTCCTTCGGGGTGACGCAGGAGAGACTGTGGCCGGTCCTTCAGGTACGGCATGACGTAGGATGATATCGCGTGATAGTATTCGAGGACATCCCGCTTCGTGATACCACCACGCCTCCAGTAGAACTTCGTGAGGTTGGTCAGCGAAAGTTCATGACGATTGACGGTACGGGTGACGGTGGTTTCATCCTCGCTGATCCATGCATGGGGTGCGGTCATGACGGTCCTCTTCATGTCGATGATACACGCTCCCGACGGACGTCGTGCGCGTTCTTGTCCGATCTGAGGCCCAGGAAGACGGGCTGTCGCATGACGCCGTCGTTGGTCCATTCCTGGAATCGCACTTCCGCAACGAGCGTGGGGCGTACCCACCGTACCGGTGCATTGGTGACGGGCACGTCATCGAAGGGAGATGTCTTCCGTTCGAGCCGATGCAGCTTCGCCTGGACATCCTCGAGCGTATCTTCGTCGAATCCGGTGCCGGTATGACCGACGTAGATCAGGTCGTTGCCTTCATAGACGCCGAGAACGAGAGCCCCGAAGTGCTTGCGCGATCCGCGCCCTTCCGTGTATCCGGCGATGACGACTTCCTGACGTGCGTGGGTCTTGATCTTGAGCCAGTCCCTGCTTCGGATTCCTGCGTGATAGCCGCTGTCCTTGCGTTTGGCCATGATCCCTTCGAGCCCGCTCTTCCTGGCGGTTCTGAAGAAGTCCTCGCCCCGTTCGGGGACGTGCTCCGAATACATGATCGTCGGATTCCCGGGAAGAACGGTCTTCAACAGTTCCTTCCGGTCGAGGAGGGGGAGTGCGTCGAGGCGATGCCCATCGAGCCACAACAGATCGAAGGCGCAGTAGACCAGCGTTCCCTGACCCGTCTTCTTCCATGTCTGAAGCAGCTGGAAACGGGAGCGTCCCATGTCGTCGAGTACGACGATCTCCCCGTCGATGACGGCGTCGTGACGGAGACCATCCAGCGTAGCGGTGACGGGTGCGAACGTTTCCGTGAAGACCTGCGCGTTGCGCGACAGCAGACGAACCTTGCCGTGATTCACCATGGCGATCGTACGATATCCGTCCCATTTGATTTCGAATACCCAGTCCCTGTCCGTGAAGGGCCCGTCGACGAGCGTCGCCAGCATGGGACGTATCGCCCGTGGATATGGATCATTCTTTCGCATCTCGTGCCGTATGGCTGGGTTTCCGGCGTTTCCTTCCTCCTACTTCGTCGAGGTTCTTGCCGCTGATCACCGATCGCGTCTTTCTCGTGACGTCGATGTCCTTCGCGTAGTCATCGTCCTTCTTGACCAGCAACCAGTTGTTGCCTCCACTGCCATGCATGCGGACGAGGGAGAATGCGCCCTTGAGTTTCGTGCCGTGCAGCTCGATCACGACCGATCCTTCCCGCAATCCATGGTTCATGGCGGTCTGCTGTGCCGGAATGCTCTTGCCCGCGGCCTCGACGGGCTCGTAGGTACCTTCATCCCAGACCAGCACGGTGCCTGCACCGTAGTTGCCCTCGGGGATGACACCTTCGAACGTGCGATAGTCGTAGGGATGATCCTCGACCATCACGGCCAGCCGTTTGTCGGACGGACGTAACGACGGTCCTTTGGGAACGGCCCAACTCTTCAGCACGCCATCCAGCTCGAGACGGAAGTCGTAGTGAAGCCGGGAGGCGTCATGCTTCTGAACGACGAAGCGGAGGGCCTTGTGACTGCGCTCGACCGCTCCCTGCGGCTCGGGGGTCTTCGTGAAGGTTCTCTTCTTCGTGTAGGTGCGCAGGCTCATCCGGTCTTCCTCCGTTGCGGCGATCGTGGCTTGTTCTCCGTCAGGCTCAGCTTCAGTTCTTCCATGAGGTCGATGACCTTGCCGCGTTCCTTCTTCGGCCGTTCGTGGATGGTCACCGTCTTGCCCTTCGCCTTCGCCCTGATCACACGCTTCAGTTTCGCCGTGTAGGTATCCTTGAACGCGGCGGCATCGAATTCCTTCGAGAGCGATTCTACGAGCTTCATCGCCAGCGATAGTTCCTTGGGTGACGTTCTGTCGGAGTCGGGTATGGAACCGGGTATGCTTCCTATCTCACCGGCGTAGTGCATCTGGTGCAGCAGGAGCGCTCCGTCGTGCCAGGGCCGGAGAGCTACGGGGTGTGCCCTGGTGCGGAGTACGAACTCGGCGATGCCGATGGTCTGCGATTTGCTCAGAGCCTTCCAGAGAAGATGGTAGATCTTCTCCGCACCCTTGTGGGGAACGAGGTAGTAGGCCTTGTCGTAGTAGATCGGGTCGATGCTGTCGAATGACGTGAACTGGAGGATGTCGATACTGTGCGATTTGTCCGGACTCGCATTCGTGAAGTCCTGCGGGGTCACGATGACGTAGCGTCCCCTGGAGTATTCGAATCCCTTCACGATGTCCTGGTAGGAGATTTCCTTGCCCGTGGATTCGGATACGCGCTTGTAGCGGATCGGGGAGTGATCCTTCTTCGAGAGCAGATCGAAACTCAGCTCCCGTTCCTTCACGGCACTGAGGAGCTTGACGGGAATCTTGACGAGGCCGAATGAAATCGATCCGGACCATAGAGCTCTCATGATACCTCCTGCTCGCATCGTGGTGAACGTCGATCACGGCGGAACGCGAAGCGTCCGGCTATCGCGCACAACGGTGCTACCCGATGCATAGGGAAAGGTTCCACGTCATCCCATCGTCGTTCCGCCGTACAGCACGAGCACTTCGCCGGTGATGAAGCTGCGGTCCGCTTCGCTTGCGAAGAAGACGAAGGCCGGGGCTATGTACTTCGGGTGCGGCTTCATCCTGTGCTCCATGCCGGGCTTCTCCTGATGCTGGGCCGGCATGGGCGATGTCGGTTGTCTGAGCTGTCCTTTCACTGCCATGGTCGGTCCTCCATCATGGTGGCCACGTCTGAAACGACGTATCGCGTGAATGTTCCCGATCGGGACTCGCATCGTGTTTCCCGGTCACTCACGGATCGGACGATATCACGTCAGTTCCGTGATGTTCCTGATGACCTTGTCCAGTTCGTGCGCCGAGGTCATCAGATAGCCGAGCATTTCGTCGCGCTCTTCGGTGGACCCTTTGGAGTCGCGGATGATGGAAATCAGGCCCATGATCCTCGACAGTGGAGCGCGTATCACGTGGGACTGCATCCAGGCTATCTCCTTGAGCTTTCTGTTCTGGGCTTCGATGGCATTGATGTAGTTCAGTCGTTCCGTGACGTCGTTCGCGAGGATGATCCGTGATGACGTGCCCTTGTACTGCAAGGCATTGCTCCGAAGGTCCACGCGGATCATCTCGCCATTCTTCTTCCGATGATCGACGATTCCCTGCATGTAGCGTTCGGGAAATCCGGGATCCGAGGGCATCGCTTCCGGCATGCTTCCGATCTGTTGTATGTCCGCGATCGACATGTCCAGGAACTCCTGGAGGCTGAAGCCGTAGTGCCTGATCGCGGCATTGTTGACGTCGATGAACTTGAGGGTGCCGCAATCGCATACCCACATGGGCAGTGGGCTGAGGTGGAAGAGCTCACTGTACTTATGCTCCGATTCGAGCAGTGCCGACGATATCCTTCTCCGTTCGGAACTGTAGACGATACTCTTGTACAGGATCAGTGCGGTGAGCTCTTCCTTGAGGATGTAGTCGGCGATTCCCATCGAAAGCGACTTCACGCCGAAGGCGAAGTCGGCATACCCCGTCAGTACGATGACGGGAATGTCGGGACACAAGCCGACGATATCGTGGATGAGGCCTTCTCCCGTTCTGTCCGACAGGGAAAGGTCAAGCAGGACGACATCGAATCGTTGGCCATCTTTCGTGAGGATGGAACTCGCCTTCTCGAAGCTCTCCGCATGGGTGATCGTGGGTGCTTCGATCTGCTCGTACAGAAAGTCCTCGACCAGGACGTAGTCCCCCGGATTGTCCTCGATGACGAGCACCCTGTATTTGCTGCTATCCGCCGGCATGCTATCTCTTCGGAATGGAAACGATGTTGATCCAGAAGTCCTCTATCCTGTCGATGGCATCCATGAAATCCGCGACTTCGACGGGCTTCGTGATGAAGCAGTTCGCATAGTTGTTGTAGGACTTGAGGATGTCCTTTTCCGATGACGATGTCGTGAGCATGATGACGGGAATGTGCTTGTAGCGCTCCGTCGTCTTGATATGCATGAGCACTTCATGCCCGCTCTTCTTCGGAAGGTTGATGTCGAGCAGGACGAGGTCAGGAAGTTTCTCCGGCTCCGACGTCGGCTCGAAGAAGGTGATGGCTTCCTTCCCGTCCCTGATGACGGAGATGGTGTTGACGATCCTGCTCTCCTGGAAGGCCTCCGTCGTCAGAAGAATATCACCTTCGTTATCTTCGATCAGGAGGATATGTATCGATTTCATGGTGTATCGCTTTCGTGATTCTGTCCCGCACGGGGATGATCGATCTTCGAGATGGTGAATGAAAAGGTACTTCCTTTATCTGGTTCGGATTCCACCCATATCGTTCCTCCCAATGTTTCGATGATCTTCCTGGTCACGGCCAGTCCCATGCCGGTGCCCGAATATTCATCCTTGTTGTGCAGTCGCTGGAAGATGATGAAGATGCGGTCGAAGTACTCGCCGTCGATTCCGATGCCGTTGTCCGAGATGGAGAAGCTCCAATGCGTATCCGTTTCGTCGAAGGTGATGCGGATGACGGGGCGGTTGCCGGGAGATTGATACTTCAGACCGTTGCTGATCAGGTTCTGGAAGACCTGGCGTACCGGGGCGCGATAGGACATGAGGACGGGCAAGGGAGTCATTTCGATCGTCGCTCCGGACTCGTCGATCTGCTTCCTGTGCAGGCCTTCGACTTCACCGACGAGTTCGTTGAGATCGACGGCTTCTCTCTTGTTGACGGTGCGTCCGACTCTCGAGAACTCGAGAAGATCGAGGATGATCTGTCGCATCCTCTTGGCGCCATCCACGGCGAAATAGATGTACTGTTTGCCTTTGCTGTCGATCGCGTCGCCGTATTTCTTCTCGAGCTGCGTCAGGAAGCTCGTCACCATACGGAGCGGTTCCTGCAGGTCGTGCGATGCGACGTAGGCGAACTGTTCCAGCTCGGCATTGGAGATGGCGAGTTCCTTGGCTTGCCTGCCGAGGCTTTCGTTCAGCTCTGTCATCCGGATCTCCGACGCCTTGCGATCGCTGATGTCCTTCAGATAGACGGAGAGACCGCGTGCGGACGGATAGGCGCTGATCTCGTACCAGTGCTTGAGAGGTGCGTAGTAGTCCTCGAAGTGGACGGCCTGCTTCGTCCGCATCGCATGACTGTACATACTGTAGGATAGCGGATTGCTATCGGCTGAAAAGACGTCCCACAGTCTCTTGTCGATGACGTCCTGCCTCGGCACCTGCACTATTCTCGATGCCGTGTTGTTCCAGTAGGTGACGGTCCAGTCCATGTCGACGGCGAAGAAGGCGTCGCCGATGCTCTCGAGAATGGTATTCCTCTCTTCCAGGGCGCGGAGGGCGGCCAGCTCGGCTTTCTTGCGATCGTCGATGTCCTGGAAGCTGCCGTAAATCCGTGCGCAGGCCCCGAGTTTGAATTCGGGTTCGCCCTTGACCCTGATCCATTTCGTATGGCCGCAGCCGGTAGTGATCTCGAGTTCCACATCGAACGGAGTTCCGTGCTCGATTGCATCGGTGAAGGCCTGTACGATTCTCGTCCTGTCCTCACCTTCATGGAAGAAGGCTGTCGTGTTCTCCATGTCAGGTGTGAAGTCCGGCCCGACTTCATGAATCTCCCTCGTGAGATCCGACCAGTAGATGGTCTGCCGTACGAGATCGACCTCCCAGCTGCCGATCCGCGCCAGGGTATTGGCCTTCAGGAGTAGATCCTCGAGTTCCTTCTTGTACGAAATGTCCTTGGCGACGCTGAAGAAGAGGCCCTCTTCCGGAAGTGGCGTGGCTGTCCAGGCCATCCATCGGATGGCACCCGACCGCGTGACCATGCGGTTCTCCATGTAGGGAACGGGCTTGCCTACGCCCAGTTCACCAAGAGCGGCGATGGTCTGTTCCCGATCGTCGGGATGGACGAACGATAGAAGGGGGGAAGCCAGTAACTCGGCCTCACTGTACTCCAGGACCGCACAGAATGCCGGATTCAGTCTCTTCGCATATCCGTCCGTGCCCGCGATGCAGATGGAGTCGGGCGTCAGCGTGAACAGTTGATAGAGCTCCTGTTCCAGTTGTCTGCGACGGACTTCCGGTCCGAGGAAGGTGCAGACGCTCTTCATGAGGGCCGCGAGAGAGTCCGTTACGTTCCCCTTCGACGACAGGCCGAACACCAGCACACCGACGATGTCATCGGTATGATGGAGCGGGACCGCATGCGCGGATCGTCCTTCCGCATCATACCATGTCTGGATGTCGCCGGTGGCCCATGCGGCGCCGACGAGTGCTTCGCCGCGCGCATGATGTCTGGCCGTGGTCTCTCCATCGAAGGCGGTAGGTTCCGTTCCTTCACGTACCGTTTCCGCCGCCAGGTTGATCTTTTCCGTGTCGGTGCCTACGAGCCATATCTCCGCCGAGGTGATCGGTCCGAACGAGACCAGCCGGCGCAGGACGTCATGCAAGGCGATACCGAGATTCTCATTGGCGTTGAAGATGATCCCGAGTTCGGCCATCAGCGATTTCTGCAGTTCCTTGTTCTTGCTGGCGGTAACGTCCCGCTCGATGGCGATCCAGTGCGTGAACCAGCCTTTCTCGTTCGCGACCGGACTGATGGCCATGTTCATCCAGAACTCTTCACCGTTCTTCCTGTAGTTGACGACCGTGCATTCGTAGGACTGCCATTCGCTCATCGCCTGCCGGAGCCTGGCAAGCTCTTGTCTGTCGGTGTCAGGGCCTTGCAGAATGCGCGGCGACCTGCCGATCACTTCGTCAGCCGGATATCCTGTCATCCGCGTGAATGCGTCGTTCACGTAAACGATTCGTGGGGCTGTCTCCCCATCGGCCGCATGCGCTTCGGTGATCATCACGGCATCGGTCGTTCCGGTGATTACGGACTGCAGGAGTTTGAGATGATGTTCTTCTTCCTTCTTGGTGCTGATATCGCGGATGAAGATGGAGAGTCCCTTGCCGGTCGGATAGACCCTGTTCTCCTGCCACAGGTTCAGCGGTGGATAGTAGTCTTCGTTGCTGGTGTAGCGGCGTTCGGTGAGCGCTTCCTGTATCGTGTTGTAGGTCGCCGACCCGACGGCATCGGGGAAGAGGTCCCACATCCGATGACCGAGCATAGCCTCGGGAGGGAGCCCCACCATCTCGCAGATCGTCTTGTTGACGTAGGTATAGCGCATATCGTCGTCGACCGCGATGAAACCGTCCGTGATGCTTTCGAGCAGGCTCTCGATCAGATCGGCCCGTTTCCCGAGTTCTATCTCGGCGAGCTTCCGCTCCGTGATGTCGGAGCGGATGGCGATGTACTGATAGGGTTTGCCGTTCTCGTTCAGGAATGGAACGATGGTCGTATCCACCCAGTAGAGGCTTCCGTCCCTGGCTCGGTTCCTCAGCTCTCCCTTCCAGATATTACCTCGTGCGATGGTCGTCCACAGCTCCCGTATGTAGTCCTTGTCATGATAGGACGAGTTGATGATCCGATGGTCTTGGCCGATCAGTTCTTCCCTGGAATACTTCGATATCCTGCAGAAGTTGTCGTTGACGTGCTTGATGACCCCTTTCTGGTCGGTAATGGCCACGATCGAAGATTCATCGAGAGCATGCTTGTATGCCGACAGTTCCTGAACCGTCTGCCGCAGCTCGTCCTCCGCCCTCCTGCGGTCGGTGACGTCCCTGATGAAGCAGACGATGGCTTCGATACCGGGCTCGTGCAGCATGTTGTTGAACGTGCATTCGACCCAGATCGCATGGCCGTCGGTATCCGTCCCATGAAAGTCGTGGGTGAACGGGATGATGGAGTCGGAAATGGCCTCGCGTATCTCCGGGTCCATCACGATGACATCGCCGATACGTATCGCCAATGGACTTCGATACGTGATGTCGAATCTGGCGTTCATCAGTATCGAGCCGGTATGGCTGCTCTCGGTCAGTCTCCGGATAACATTACCTATCATCGCTGATCACTGCTGGATGTTGTAGGAACGCACGCCGACCCACCGAAACCGGGGTTCGATAAACTATCGATTTCTATCATCCGGCCGGTGCACGAATGCGCATGAACCTCGGGCATGAATTCGTCCCGCCTCTGGTGTGAGAACCCCTGCCGATGCGAACCTAACTTAGTCGATCCGGAAGCCCTGCGTCATCACCGGTTTCCGGCATTTTCACTCCCTACGTATTTTCACGCACGCGGTGGCCGGGCCGATGAACGTGGGTACCGACGCCGATCGGGATGGCGACGATACTCATGATCAAGATTATATCATTATCCGGTATGTGGTCTTCGCAAGAGCACGAACAATCTGTCCTACTGCTTACCGAAACCTTCGAGCCGCCGGGAACGCCGGATCGCTTCTCCCATTGGGATGAAGATGCGTGGTTGCAGGAGACCTTGGACGAACGTGCGTCGATGGAAGCATCGACGCCGACCGTATCCGGCGGTACCACGATCGCCGGACATACCGAGCATCTCCGATTCTTCCTGCGCTTCGTCCATGAGCGGATGAAGGGGGGCGACGGAAGTACCGACTGGACGAGAGCCGGCGCGTACGTGAAGTGACGCCGGCGGAATGGGCGTGATTGACGAGCGACGTCCACCACGCCTATGAGGGGATGAAGGCGTACCTGCGAACGACGGAAACGCTGGTCGAGATCGACGAGAGAAGGGCCATAGCCATTGTCGTCCACACTGCGTATCACGTCGGAGCAATCCGGCAGATGATGAAGAGCATCCGCGCATGATGCCATGTATCAGGGTGACGTGATGGAGGGGAAGAGTATCATGGGCCGGCAGCGGAAATGGTCCACTGCCGGCTCCCGTTAGCAGGTGCTACTTCGTAACGTCCCTGAACAGTTGTGGGACTGTGCCGTACTGGGGCAGGGCGCCATTCCACTTCTCGATGAGCTGCTGCTGGATGATCAGTGGCGTCAGCGTGGTCTGCTTCAGGCGGTTCGCTTCGGACTCGGCCTTGGCCCTGATCATCAGGGAGTTCGCATAACCCGTGGCTTCGGCCTCGAGCTTCGCGGCCTCGGCCCTTGTCTGCATCAGTTCGTTCTCGACGCGTTGGGCGTTCTGCACGGCTTCGATCTTGGCGTTGATGGCTCGTTCGAGCTGTTGCGGCACGGTGATCCTGCCCAGGATCGTGAGTTGCTGCACGATGAAGCCTTCGGGCTTCAGGCCGCGGTCGAGCACGACACGCACGGAATCCTCGTACTGTGCCCTGTGCGAAATGATATTCTCCGCAGTCATGCCACCGGCGACCGAGTTGTAGGCGTTGCGGACGCTCGTGCGGAGATACTGTTCCTGGATCTGTTCGAGCGGCAGGCGATACTTCTGGAAGATGTCGCTCACCTTGTCGGCCTTGACCATGTAGTTCAATCCCACGTCGAAGGATACGGCCATACCGTCTGACGTCGTACAGTGGATGGAGTTGTCGACGTTCTTTCCTTCCTCCACCTGTTCGTTCGCCCACTTGGCCTGCTGGACGAACGTCGGGAATTCATAGACCTGGGATGCGGCCCTGAGATACCAGACCATGCCCGTTACCTGTTCGGCATCCTGGACACCCTTGTCGGTACCGTAGAGGTCGACCTTCACACCGACGTGACCGGCGTCGATCCGTTCACAGCCGACGAAGGAGAAGAAGACGAGAACGACGACGACCGCTGCACCGATACCGACCTTCGTACCAGTTGTCATGTTGCTTCCTCAATGAATTCTGTCACTGTCACGCAGCCCGTTCCGGTCTATCCGGCGAGCCGTTCTTCTCGAGATGTAGACGATTCCTCGTGCGAGGAAGGCGAGTACGAGGGCGATCATGAGAACGCCTGCCACGACGGCGAGCGTCGAAGGCATGCTGATGAGGTCGAGTGCCGTAACCAGCAGCCATACCATGACGGTGATGCCTGTCACGACTGCTACGACACCGATGATGATGCGGGATGGACTCATTCGTCGATCTGCGATGTTGGGGAGCAAGATAGTGCGATCCCGTATGACTGCGATGGAATCAGGCAGGCAGGCTGGCTTCATCGACAATGCGGGCCATAGGTTGTCGCGATGAAGAATACGTACGTCGATCGCATTGCCGTGTTGCAGCATCCGCAACATCCGACGACCAGAAGACGATGACACCGGTGAACGGAACCGGTGCTCTGCGTCATTCGTTCGTGCGTCGTGACGGTCGACTACGGATGAATGTCGAGTCCTGCGTCTTCATAGACCATGAGCAACTGCGAAAGGATATCGTCGAACGGGTGGATCGGTGCCGGAAAGTTGCCGTTTCGCGCGTCGTCCGCCGCTCCTTGAAGAACGCGTAGCAGATCCGTATCGGAACCGTTCGTGAACAGGCGACATCCGGGCAGACGCGGTACGGCATCCGAACCGATGGCGATACGACCGCATTCCATCGCTTCGGAAAGCGTGAGGCTCGGTCCACCTTCCGTACGGGTAGGACGCACCACGATATGCGCGTGCAGGACGGCAGGAAGGAGTGGTCCGGTATGATCGTTCACCAGATGGATTCCCGCATCCTGTCGTGCAGCGCGTTGCCACGATACGTACAGGTCGTCGTCGACGACGTCGTCGCCGACGACGATGAGCAGCGATGCATCCGGTGTCGTACGACGGAGCTCCGCGAAGGCCTTCAGCAGGATGTCGATGCCGTAGAGATCTTCACCGTCGAAGCGTACGACACGCCCGGCATTGGCGACGATCCGGACCTGTGCATTCGACCATGCGGATGGAATGGATGCATCCAGCGGGCGGCCACGTTCGAACGAAGAGACGGGGAGATTGGAAGGAATCACCGTGCAACGATCGTGTCGTACACCGATGAGATCGATGAGCGATGAGCGTACGTTCTCGCTGATGCAGATGATCGCCGCGGCCTCATCGTAGGCGCGGCGCAGGGCATTCCTGATCATTCCGTTGGTGAAGATGCCTCGTGGCCGGAAGGAATGCAGCGTGACGATGTACGGAATACGTTTGCGGCGCCAGTAGCTGGATGCCAGCAGAGCCGTCTTCCAGTTCCCTTCGTCGCTATGGTAATGCACGATGCTGCCTTGTTCCCCGATTCCCCGCGCAACGTCGAACAACGATACCTTCGAGATCGGAAGTGTCGTGTCCGGTATACCCGTCAGGGAGAAGCCTCGGACGTCGACGTTGCGTTCGATCAGACATTCGAGGAGACGGACCGCATGGATTGCCACGCCGCCGTAGGGGGGAGGGAACAGGGAGAGCAGGTTGAGCATCGATACGTGGCGCGGCTGTTAGGTCACAAGCGTCAAACTTACACATCCTGGCGTCGCATGAGACTACCGCCGGGTTGGCGCAGGGGTTGCGGATATGAGGCAGGGTACCGAGCATGCGAATGTCGCCCCGGCTACTCTTCACCGATACCGTCATCCTGTCGTTGTCCATGGAAGACTAGGGCGGCCGGGCCCATACCAACGCGGAGTGGGGGGGGCAGACCGGCGTAGTCTGTCCGATGCCATCGAATGAAGATGGCCACCGTCAACGTCGGCCCTCCGTAGTATCGATGGTGGTGGCATTGCACGTCGGGAATCTCTGCCAACGTTTCGGATATCACGCCGGATGTCATCCGGATCATTGCGTACCGGGTGCGTGCGATACATGTGCCGGACAGATCCAATGCGAACATATATCCGATTGCTGGCGATGTCCGTTTCCTCCTCGTTCGTTTCGGGAGCCTTCGCGAGTTCGCCACGAGATACCGGATGGAAGTACTTGCACGTATCACTTCCGGGATCCATCGGGAAATGTGACGTCCCACCATCGACGGGGCGGGCACAGCGACGGAGATGCAATTCCAGCCCAGGTCTTTGTCAATTTGTAAAAACTCCGTACTTTTGTCCGCTTCCTTAGCTCAGCTGGCTAGAGCAACTGACTCTTAATCAGTGGGTCCGGGGTTCGAGTCCCCGAGGGAGCACACAGATTATTCTTCCTGATCGCTCATGATTCGCCATGAAGCCATAAGTATCAGAATTAATAACGACTTGAGAAAGCAACGCGCTCATTGGCGCAACAAGCAGACTCAGGGAAATACAAGAAAACCGTCAGTATTATCGTCAGTAGGCATTGTCTTTGCGCAATGTTTCATGGATATACTGACGGTTTTTTGTTATGCGCCTTACTTTCTATGTAGATAGGCCCGATTCACAGGCCAGCGTTCTCATGCTCAATATCGCATTCCGTGGACAGCGATTGCGATTTGGTACAGGTATCTCCATCGTTCCAGCATGGTGGAATCACGACAAACAACAGATACGCACCTCTGACCCGTTGCAGAACGCGAACCAGAAGCGTCTGGACGCCATTACTACGTATGTGACCGAACTGTACAACGGCCTGAATTTCGGAAGCAGAAGCAAGGCCCTTTCAGAAGACGACGTCGAATCATTTCGTACCAAGGTATTAGACTACCTATCGCCGGACTTTGAAAGCAAGCAGAAGAAGGGGTTCTATGATTTCTACCAGGACTTCATCGATACCTATACCCTTCGTACACGTAATGGGCTCATCACGACGAAGCGGCCGAGCGATAGCACAATTGCCCATCATCAATCCGTTCTTACTGGCTTGGAGTCGTATGCAACTAATACTAGGCGTCCGATCTCCTTCTCTACCATTGACGAGACCTTCTATCAAGGGTTCTGCGAATACCTCGCCAATGAGCGTGGGCTCTTCGACAATTCCATATCGAACTATATCAAGTCTCTGAAGACCTTCATGAAGTGGTCTCAGGAAAAGGGGCTTCATCAGAACCTTCAGTATCTACGCTTCCATCGGAACAAGAAGGACGGAGAAACGATAGCGCTTACCGAGAGCGAGCTACGAACGCTCCGGGATATGGATTTCAACGATAACCTACGAATCGACCTTACTCGTGACCGCCACCTCTTGCAGACATTCACGGCGCTCCGCTACGATGATCTCATCAAGCTGAGGCCACACCACTTCGACGAGTCGGCGGGTGTGATTCGCTTTTCAACCCAAAAGACAGAGCAGGATGTCGTCATCCCGATCATACCACCGCTGAAGGCTCTGCTGGCCAAGTATCCGTCTCGGACATTCGAGTGGGTGAGCAACGTCAAACAGAATCTGTATCTGAAGGAACTTGGACAACTAGCGGGCTTGAACGCCAAGGTAACCATCAGACGAAGTAGACTAGGTGAGAGAGTCGAGATCGAGCGGCCCAAGCACGAACTTCTCACGACCCACGTTGCTCGAAGAACCTATGTAACGCTCAGTGCGACCTATGGTGTCCAAGATGCGGCAATTGGTGCCGTCCTTGGCCATGCACCCGTGTCTATTCAAGACATCCATTACAAGAAGTTCGAGGAAGCCACTCTTGTGCCGATGTTTTGTACGGCTTGGGAGAAGTTCTGACCTGTGGGCTGATCCTCCGACGGTGGTTATCGCTCAAGTATGAGTATCCCAAGCGTACCATTGTAGACGAATGTTGTGGAAACGGCACCCGGATCTCATACCGATCCCGGTGCCGTTCGTCGTTTTGTGGCTAGATCGTGCCGAATGTAGGTCATTTCAGGGTTGTCGTGCAGGAATGAGGGCAGCCAAGGTCGGCAGAAGGTGGGACGAAGGCACATAAGGTCCGGAGAGGGCGTGCGAGGGCAGCGATTTCGGACCATACTTTCGAACCCCTGTACAGAAACTGCACAACGACTGCACAAGAATTGTTCGTTTTTGACAATCTATGTCTATCTATTCTGTAACTCATCGCACTTAGATGGCACTTCCTGCACCTCAATGCACCCTATTGACACTAGAAACGCATAATTCAGTCGCGAAGCTTGACCACACATTCTGATATCAAATCTGCTAGCAAGAATGTAGTACAAGAATGCTATCACATTTGTTGTACATCCGCGTGGATACTAGTCAGATGGCTTACCCCCATACTTTTCTGACCTCTTGACCACAATAGGATTCTTGTTGTAGGTTTGTGTGCGCCGTTCAAGACAATCATTGATCATTGTTGTCGTCAATGGCATAATTCATGGCAAGATGGCGTGGTGGCATCTTGTATCAAGTGAGTGCTTTGCAGAAGTATGGACGAGTTCGCATCTATTCATCGAACGCCGATGTACTTCTTCGGATAGGACCCTAACAAGCACTGATTTTCACAGTGCGTTTGCTTCACATATCGGTTGGAGAGCCCATGTCCACCGTTACCACCACGTCAACCCTACTCGAAGGGTTGACATCCCGTGACCTTCGCAATCTTATCAGCGAAGCAGTCGAACTTGCATTTGCTGCGCGCGACCATGCTACTCCGCAGAAGCAGGACGGCGGCCAGCTTCTAACGAGAAAGGAGGCCGCCAGCTATCTGCGCATCTCCGTCCCGTCTCTTCAGCGCCATACTCGGGATCGGCGCATTGACTGTGTCCGCATGGGTAGACGGGTACTATTCCGCAGGGAAGACCTCGACGCCTGCCTTCAGCGCAACGCTATCAGTGATGACGACCATACCCCGCTGCGTCTTCGCCGCACTCCGCGCCGCAGGAATGACCGCCCGACATCGAGGATGGGCCGATGAACACAGACAAGAAGCGGCTCCGCTTCGGACGTAAGCAGCAGTGCCCATGTGGCAAGTCGAAAAGTTATTGCCCCCTCCTCGATGCACAGGATGGCGGCAAATGCTTCAGCGATAAGTGCGGCCAGAAGTTCTTCCCACCGGCCCGAACCACGGGGCGCGGTAAGGGATAACGCCAATCTTTCACGGCAGATCCATCATCTACCGCAGCGGTCTTCCGAATGTCCGGAGGGCCGCTGCACCGGGACATGATTCCCCATACACCCGAGAACCGATATGACCACACTTTCTACGAATGGCGTACGCCGAGAACATCTCTACCATGACAAGGATGGCAACGTCCTCTACCGCGTCTGTATCATCAAATACGTGGATCGTGAGAAGGACGTATTTGCCCAACAATGGATGGGCACGACCTTCTCCAGCAAAATGAACGGGCTTGCGCCCGTTCTCTACCGTCTGCCAGGGCTCCTGCAGGGCATCAAGGACGGCAAGCAAATCGTCATCGTCGAGGGAGAGAAAGACGCCGATACACTCGTCGCCTTGGGTCTCGTCGCGACGACGGCGACCTACGGCGCGGAAAAATGGCCGGACGACCACTCCAGGACATTCGCGGGGGCTGACATCCTCATCATTCCCGACTTGGACGAGAAGGGACGAAAGCACGGCAACCGTGTGTCCGCGTCACTTCTGAAACATGGCCCTCCGGCATCGCTTCGGGTACTGAACCTGCACGACCTCGATGCCACGCTTCCGGAGAAATCAGACGTGACGGACTATCTGGAGCGGGGCGGGAGCATGGGCACGCTTCTGGCATATGCGGAGACACTGCCGGACATGGTGCCACACGAAGAGGAACCACCGCGCGCCGAATCTCATCCTGTCGTCCCTGCCGACGTCTATGACCACCTTCCACAACCACTTGCCGGTATCGTGCAACGTATCGACGATATGGAAGAGCGGTCCACCCTACTCCTTGCTTGCATCGTCATATCCTCGGCAGTCCTGCCGAACGTCTTCTTCCGCTATCATCACGATGTCATCTACGCCCCGCTCTACCTGTTCATCGTCGGTCCGGCGGGAAGCGGAAAAGGGATCGCACGCTATGCGCTGGATCTCACCTATGTCGTCGAGGAACGTTTTGCACGTATCCAGGAGACGAATATGGCCCGCTACAATCGGGAGCTGGAGGCATACCGCAAGAGCGTGCAGAAGCCACCGAGGGGAACACCGTCCGCACCACGCAGCGACTTGCCCGTGATGCCGGAACGTCGTTGCCTCGTCGCTCCCGCCGATTCCACGGCACCAAGCATAAATCTTCTGCTTGCCACCAACGGAAGCATCCTCATTTCGGACTCCGAAGCCGATACCCTGGCTACAGCTCTCAACGGTGACCACGGCGACCTGTCGCCGACGCTCCGCAAGGCTTTCAGCCACGAGCCCCTGTCCCTTAGCCGCGTACAGGACCGGCGATTTGTGACCTGTCCGCGCCCACGTCTTGCCATTCTTCTTTCCGGTACTCCGAAGCAACTCTTACCCCTGCTACGGAGTACCGAGAACGGTCTCACGTCCCGGTTCCTGTTTCATCTCGTAAAGGGTAGAGATGCCTTCCTCGACCCCTTCACCAATCATGGGCACGACATACGAGAAACCATCCGTGCCGTGGCTCCGGACGTGGACGAGCTGTATGCCTTCCTGTCGTCCCTGCCAGAGGATGCCATAGAGTTTCGGCTGACAAAAGAACAGAAACGGGAGTTTAACGTGAGATATGGCCGCTGGAAGGGCCTCAGCGTTGACGATCATGGCAGTATGTCGGGGGCGATCCACCGTCTCGGCATCAGCGAAATGCGTATTGCCATGATTCTGACCGTTCTCCGGCATTGGCAAGCGGAACGCACGGAGATGCCCCGCCTTCTGATCTGCTCGGAAGAGGACTACCGCACGGCGTCGCTTCTCGCCAACTACTTCCTGCAAACGACGGGTACGGTCATGGGCTACCTGCCCGAGCAGATGAATCCCGCTCTTTCACGCCTCCCGAACAGAACAGCCGACTGGTATGCTGCCCTGCCGGAAGAAGTGACGACGAATGAAGCGGCAAGCCTCGGAGAACAATACGGTGTTGCAAGACGGACCGTGGAACGGACCTTGGGGAATCCGCTTTTGTTCGAGCGGAGTAGCCGGGCCAGGTATCGAAAGGCCCCCTCGTGAGCATCGTGAGTGAGGGGTAACGCGTGCAGATACACTCGTGGCGGAATGGCGGTTTGGCGGAAACGTGGCGGTTTCCAGCGGGCTTCAGGAATATCGCCATTCGATGATTTTCGGGCTGTTTTCGCATGAAAAGGGCTTGTTATTGCCTCGAAATGATCATTTCCGGCCTGTTTTCGGATTGTATCAGGTTCGCCGCCATTCCGCCACGTTTCCGCCAAACCGCCATTCCGCCACGGGTACGTTCTATGACAACTGTTCTTTCATCATGACGGAATCCTTGCCGCATTACCAGTTCCATACGACCCCAACCTTCCACGGGGGGCACGTTCATTCACCACCACCCGCCGTGCATCGCCGGTCCTCCGGCGGGCCTTCCATATGTCCTGCCCACCACAGCGGGATCACCTGTTCACTTCTCTCAGGAACAAGTACCATGAGTACCATTCACACTATGACAGCTGACGAGCTGCGCGAAACGCTTCGCGTTGCCGGATACACACAGGCCGAATTTGCCCGCGAGTTGGACAGATCGGAGTCCTTCGTCAGCAACCTTGCCCGGGGCCATACTCCCATGCAACTGCGCTACATTCAGGCCCTGCGCAGCATGATGGGTGATGAGGTGTTCGACGCTTCCATCCGTAATGCGCGGCGCTGCATCGTCAAAGGCGAATGCGACCGCGCAGCCACGCGCCTGTCGCGCCGCGTGACGGGAGGCGTCCGGGTGCGGGTTACGCTGAACGGTGCGGAGGATGACGAAGAGCAGCCACGCCCCCGGCGTACCTACGTGCTGAGTGACGACGTTGTCGTTTCCCGTCCGGACGAAGACGAAGAAGACCTCGATGACGAGGACATCCAGGACACACTGGAAGATGACGACGACACCCTTGAGGATGACGGGCTGGAGGACGACGATGGATCGGACGACGAAGACGACGACACTCTGGATGACAACGATTCGGACGATGTTGACGATGATTCGGATGGCGAGGGCGATGATTCAGAGGATGAGGAAGAATACGACGACGATACTTCGGACGACGATGACGAGTATGACGATGAGGACGAGGAATACGACGATGACGAGGGCCGTTAATATCGTTTGGCCTCTGACATCATCGCTTCCACTACTGCGTAGGTAGTTTCATGGCCGCTTCACCTCGTGTGAGGCGGCCATTCTTGTATGGGAACACCCCTTGGAAGGGCGATAATACTGGTACGATGCAGTGTTTCAATAGAACAATGCGTGTTGTGGCGCACGAAACGTATCATGTAGGGTCGCTGACGGTCAATTCAAGGCAATATCACCCCGATTCCAGGCGACGTGCCGTAATCATTACGTGCGATATCTCTATATATCGCTTCAAATCAGCACACTTTCGCTCAAAATCGCATACAAAAGGCCACATTTCGCTTACAAACGACCAGCTCGTGAATCACCTGGTATCACTATCCGGCCGAATGCGCCTGAAATCTGGCTGAATATGGGTCTTTCCGTGAAGACCGCTCACCGGAAGCCTTTACAAATCGCCAGATGTGCGTGGAAGTGGGGCGTGAGTCCCCTGAAACAGGACCGGACGGCCCGATTGTGTGGGTGATTCGCGCTTGTAGGGTGCGAAGAGCCCTACGTATTCCGCCACAAGGCCGGAACGAGACTTCGCCCACCTGTGGCCCGTGATTCTATGCTGAGGATGTTTGCGCGGTAGGATAAGTAGCACCCCGGACACCCATATACCCCGAATCCAGCGTGAAGGGAGGCGGGATTATCGTGCAGAGAGGACACGCTGGCGCGTGTGCATAACGGCAAGCCCTCCCACGGCATCGTCGTGGGGCCCATGTACGGGGCAGAAACAGAACACCCGCATGGCGCAGGCCATGCGGGTGTCTGTGTTGGGCTGCTCCTATCCGCAGAGTGCGCCGCGAATTGTGAAAGGGAGCGTTGGCATGGTGCCCTTTTTTTGACTTATGCAGAAGCTGTCGGGCGACATGCTGAGCATGTGCGCAGTCTACCGGACGATTGTCAGCATACCTGTCCCGACAATGACAACACTCTGTCCGACTTCATGGCGAAGACGTAGATGATATGACCCCGTCGGCAAGCCGATGATATCGACGGCTTCGCCAAAGGCAACGACGTTCGACATGACGACGCTGCCACTGGCATCTGCAACATCAAGAATGAATCTGCCAGACGTGAGCGCTTCCTTAGTGATCCCCTTCCCCCCGATGATGACCGTTGCCCGGTCACTGGCAGGATTCGGATAGACTGACAAGCTGGATACCGCGTCCAAGACTGTTGCGGTCCGTTTGGAAAGGTCGATAACACGGGCGTTCAAGGCTGTTTGCCCCTTACCGAACCGTTCCCGCTCTGGGCCCAGGTCGATATCCTGATGACGCACCATGGGGGTCATACCTTCGTAGGTCACACGCAAGCGATATCGGCGATTGCTACCACTCGTCAGATACCATGTACACCGGTCGGTACCCGAGGTGTCCTCTGCTGCTGGCAGGTTAAGAGTCGTTGACGTGATGACCGTATCGGCCTCTGGATCAAGCTCATCAATGGCAAAGGTTACGTTCTCACGAAGACGCCCCGTCGTTACAGTACGCAGCTCGTTCACATCGCCGACGTTGAACGGTTGGGAAACGAGCGTCTTCATGGGCGCAAGCATGACTGAGGTGAGCGCACGCATGTCCGTACTTCCTTCATAGTCCGGAACCGATACCGGAACCGGTGGATTGAAGGTCAGGGTCCTGCCATCATCCAGAGCGGCACGAATGGCAAAGCTCTCGTTCTCGGCATCGAAACCGGAAAGCATTACCGGTGGATCATAGGATCCTTCCGTTTCGGATACTCTGTAGAACGATTCCGCCGAGGCAAGAAGCGAGGGCGTCGGATCGTTGGTGTACTGAAGTACCCGCCGCACGGACTGGATACCGCGCGGTTTGAATTCCTGATGCCGTGCGGCAAGATGCGGCCACGGACCACCGGCGCGGAGATATTCTGTATGCAGCACGGGAGGAGCGACACTTCCCGGAATGCCGGGGAATGTTCGCAGCGTGATCTGCTGCGTGCTCAGTATCGGGAACTGTTTGTAGCCCGTCCAGTAGCTACCAAAGGATGTGATGTTGTCACGCGCCGTACGCAGGTCATTGAAGTCGTAGTCGCTGAGAACGTTGTAGTTGAGGATGAGAGCCGAGTCCGCAACATTGCCTCTCAGGATCTTCAGTGAGTCGTCGTACGTCTCGACCGTCCCGCCGACAAGACCCATCCAAGTGAGGGAGTCAAGCTTGACGTCGCCGTTTGTCAGTACGGGATGAAACAGACTTGCCCATGATGCATACGTTCTGCCGGTCCACCAGTAGTGGAGCTGAGAAGAATTCATCATGTCGAAGAAATGCCGGTAGCGGATCTGCGAGAGGCCGTCTTCCGTCAGATACTCCTCCCATGCGATACTCTCATGATTGTACTTGTAGGTACCGAGGGGGCCTGCGGGGTCCTTGATGAACACCGACATCGTATCCGGTTGCAGGCTTCGTACAATGACAGGATACCGTGACTCCGCACTATGCGACGTATCGGACATGACGGCAATGGCGTCAGCACCGGAATACGGGATCGGATACGGCGTCCCGGTGTCGAACGACATGGCGATGAAGCTCGGCAGGAATCGCAGCATGAGACCATTCGCTGGATTACGGCTAAGACGGGTATACCGTATCTGCCCGTTCTCCTGCCAGGCAAGGGAAGCACTTGTGCTAGCCTGGGCGATGTTCGAGTATGGGTTGAGTGTCGGATATCTGGCACCGCCACCCACGAGTGTTCCGATGGTCGGCATCGGTACCGTCGCGATGGATCCGGCGAGAGGGAACCACTGCTGCGTCGTCAGTTTTGTTCCGGCGCCAATACCAGCGTTCGACGAACTCCAGGCATAGTACATCGTCCCATTGCCCGATGCATTGACGACAGGCGTTCCGAATGTTGCGAGATCCTTCAGCGAGTCGATGTCGTGGCCGATATTCTTCTTCACGACGGCAAGGGATCGCCCATTCAACTCGATAACACCAGCGTTCAATGTCGCCGCATCGTCGAAGTAATTCTCTACCACGTGGAAGAAGTTCTGGCGGTTCGGATACTGCGCCCACAAGTCCTGGCATGTATAGACGACATGAATTCGGGGTCTGTTGGACGAATATTCCCGCACGACGATACTCGGGAATCCGCACGACAGGTCGAGCGTCGACGACGGTGTCGTGACGATGGAATCGTACTCGATAGGCGTCACATTGCTGAGCTGCGTGCGCGTCTGTCCCGCATCGGTGCGGGGACGTGATAACATCGTACCGACAGACAGCCTGATCGGCGTTTCCCAGTCGAGACCAGCCACATCAGGAACGGAGTCGCGGCGGTATGGGCGGCTGCGGACATAGAAGACAGTCCAGGGGCCGGTACGCAGTGGTGCGTTGTCACGTCGATGGTAGACCATGTGATAGCGGATGGAGTCCGTGTATCCCGAGTAGTCCGATTTCGGCACCGGATACGCTACCAGCTTATTCTGTGTCGAGAATGCCAGGAACCCCGCAGCAGCAGTATCGACAGCACGCAGGCGCTTGACGTGGAAGAACCTCGTTTCACCTGGACGAAGATCGATGGCGAGTTTCGCCGTTGTCCCCGTGACTGTATCGAGCCTGTTCGCATTGTCGAGTGTAACCTCCCGGACATGCAGAAGGCTCGGCGTACCGGGATTGAACTGATAATCGAGAGGAAGCATAAGCCTGCGCGCTCCAATCTGCCGATAGCGGAGCTGAGGAGACCCTGTCAGAAGCTGATCAAATTCCTGTGTCGTACGGAATCGCACGGAATCCGAAAGAGCGTCATCGATGAGGAACGGTGCCGTACGCCGATTCGTTACAGCGATAACGGTCTCACCATCTCCCGGCGCACCGGTGAGCGTATCGAGAATGACGACGTCGAAGAATCGCTCGCCCGCCGGTTCGGAGACCATCGTATAGTGCGCTGCCGACTTCGGTGTCTTCGTCCACTTGTACATCGCGAACGCGGATGTGTCGATCCAGTTCGTCATGTGAGACATGGTACCGTTCATCAGCGTTTTGTATCCCTTGCCGATCCATGCCAGGGGATGCATCTTGTAGATGAGGGACTTCGTCGTAGAATCCATGATGAGATCATGCCATTTCTTGACTTCAAGACGCGCGGACTTCCGGCCAAGATAGATGCGGTCGGCAGCCGTACCCGTCTGGCTGGCGCCGAGAGCCATCGAATCGGCAAGAGCAGCCATATTTACCCACTGATCCATCTTCATGGCATCTCCCGCGACGATGAAGTCGGAACCGAGGGAGTCTTTCGCCAGAATATTCGCATACGTCGCCGAGGGACGCGTATCCCAATCCGTGACCTTGTCGATGGTCGTCACAAGACCTGGCCAGAGCGCCTGATACCCAACCTCCGTGTCATTCGGCACCGATGCCGGATCGGGAAATGCATACTCTTCTCCAAAGAACTTGTCGTAGATGAGACCCTTGGCGCCAAAGGCCAGGCAAGCACCGATCTGCAGGCGCACTTCCTCTCCGGTGAGAGGGCGGAACTTCTCGAACTTGACGAGCTTTTTGCCAGTAGGCGTCTTCTTGTAGGAAGGATCAAGATGGTAGAAGAAGTTCGCAAGCCAGGGAATTCGGCTCGTAAACAGTGTACCTCCAGTTTGCTTCATGAGCTCGAAGATCCCGGCCTCGTGCGCTCCAAGCGGTCCGACATCGGAGTTCAGAGCATACTGATAGACGGAATCGCGCTGATAGGTCGAGGACAAGGGAGGATTCATCGATACGACGCTGCCGAACGTACCAGAGTACTTGGTAGCGATCATCGATTCATACTGGGCATTGTAGGGCAAGGCCGTCGCAATATTGTCCGCTCCACGACGATACCCTGCCTTGATCTTCAGTGAAGGGTACGGGTCTGGAGCATCAAGTGTAATGAGATCGTCATTCTCCCAATACCACTTCGTGAAGGCGAGAGCTGGCGAGGCGGTAAACCTCTCGGGCATGCCAAGGCCCGAGGTCCACTTCTGCCGGAACGGGAGAATATGGAAGAGCTGCCTGCCGAAGTCGTTCGTCAGATAGTAGCCATCGAACCGTTCGCCGGCATAGCCGGTTTCGGAGGACAGGAGACCGTCGAGGAGATGGCCACGGTAGACCATGCCGAGCGCTTCCTGATGGTCGAATTCGTCGCGTGTATAGAAGTGGGCGACCCTCAGTTTCTGCTGTGAGAAGGTGGCGAAATCGGCCAGACAGTCGCGGATCTTCTTGACCTCGCCACCGAAGGCTGTAGCGAAATCACCATCCCACGCACCCGTGATGGCACTGAAGGTCGTGGGAGTGACAAGGGAAACGCTTTGGATAGCGACCGAGACATTATCGTAGAACCGCACCTGCGGCGTCACGGTATCGATGAGATGGTTGTAGCGACCGTCATCGTTATAGGGTGCCAGGACTTTGTGTTTCAAGATTCCAACAACGGGATTGCCACTAACAGGATCAATGATCCCATCCGTGCGGAACTCGGCGACGATGGTGATATCGCGGTCGCTTCCCGCAGGAAGCTGGCGCTGCGTGATGATGATTTCATTAATGTCACCGGTGACGGGTTCCATATCCAGCACCTTGCCGCGACTGTCGGCAAGGGTGGTAATGGACGTACCCGTGGACTCCGGCTGCTTCGTGAAGTTGAAATAGACCGGCGCACGATCTCCCGGATCAGTGGCACGATTCCGGATGCCCTGGACTTGCAGTTTCAGCACCGGCGTGTCATCCATCGTGTTCTCTGTACTACTCAGTCGCCGAAGATTGATGACGAGATACATGTTGCGCCCATCGACGGTCTCCTCATATTGATAGCTGGATGTCGATCCAGTATTCTCCGCTACGAAATGCTTGTTGATGACATGGAGCTGTGTCCGTGGCTCGCATTTGTCGAGAACCATAGCCGGCATGGTACCGCTGATGAGGGCCGTATCCAGGACGAACCGGCGATAGTTCGGATCGCCTGTAGTGTTGATGACGGATCCATACTGCCGCACACTGAACGACCAGGGCCATGATGCGGCATCACGCGGGGTCCACGTTGGGGTTGATCCCGAATTCTCCGCCGGTTCGTAGCGGACTCCGATCCACGGCTGCGTGAAGCGGACTTTCGGCGCCTCGTTCTCACCGTCTCCCCAGGCACTCAGTGACCACCCGAGGTAGTTCGGCCGTGTCGTGTCGAGCCTTCGCAGCGCGGCCCAGTTCGTGCCATAACTCCAATGCTCGTTCGTGAAGTTGGCTGACAGGGCGCCGTTCACCTTCATGAACCGCCCCGCCCCCCACTGATGCCCAAGGAGGAATTCGTCGATGGTTCGGGCGAACGTCGATGTCGAGGTCATATACGTGAGGTAGGCCCGGAGAGGATCGTCCCCAGGGCCCGGGACCGAGAACCGCGTATGCAGGGGTGTTGGTATGACCGTATTCTGCGCGTTGACAATGGCGTAGCCTGCCGCCAGTAAAATACTGACGGCACAAATGAAGTGTTTCATTGGTTCCTACCGGATGTACTTGATGGTGGTGGTGCGGGAGCCAGCCTTGATCTGCAAGAGATACGGACCCGCAGGCAACGGTGAAAGAACGCTCGTCAGATCGTACGTCATGGGGCCGGTCGCATCAGTCTGTGACGAAAGGATGGTTCTGGACGACCCTTTCATATCCACGGCGTCGATACTGACAGGCGCCGGGTGGTCCAGCATCAGACGAAGAACACGGCCATCGAGCTGTGCCCACGGCGCTTCCGCCCGCATGGGTTCGTGGACATCCGTCCGCGTATAGTCGAAGTCGAAGACCGTGACCCTGCCCGGATCCAATTGTCCCGACGTTACGAGAAGATCGCGCCGTCCGTCGCCGGTCTGGTCATCGATGAAGAGCTTGGGGCCAATACCCAACTCGGCGACAATACTGGCGAATGGCCGGAACAGGTCGGTGATACGGGCGAAGTAGTGCTTTCCCTTGGCGAAGTAGGCGACGACGGCGGGACCATCGTCGAACGTATTGTCGAACGATTGCGGACCAACTTGCATTACGGAGTCGGTATTGTACTGCTGCTCAGTGAGTACTCCCGCAGAAATGTCGTAGACAGCAGCTGCTTTCACAGCCTTGAAATATCCTGCCTCCCAATAGAAGGCGGCATACTGTTTGCCGGCACGTTGGTCGTCGACGGCGACAAGCGGGATTGCCACCCACGCCTGATCCGACGGGAAGTTGTGGGCCGTCAACGAATCGGCGACGGAATAGGAGATGTCATACGTCTCTCCGCTGCGTACGACGCCAACATCCAGGAGGTATACGCCAGTGTAATTCCCGCTCTTTCCCGTACCAACGATACGAAGCTTGCCGTCGGCACACCGCAGCATCCGAAGGGGCGAGTTCATGTATGGTCCGGCAGGGAATGAAATGGTACGAGCGCAGCCCTTGCCACGGTCACGGCCCGAGAGAACCACCGTATACCAGGTTGTGGCGCTCACGGTCTTCGTCACCACGTCCAGCCGTCCATCTCCGTCGACGTCCACCAATGTCCGCTCACTACCGACACAGCCGATGGTATCAATAGGTCTGAACTGCTTTTCCGCATCGGTCGATGGCACGACCGACAGAACAGCTCCCCGCCCTGTGATGTACTCGCTAGGTGGAACACCATCGTAGTCCAGAGGAACGATGGAAAAGTGCCCAGTTGTTCCGATCCATCCGGACAATGAATGGGTGTCAAGCTGCGGAAGAGTTCTCCATGTCAGCGCCCTACGCGGACTACCGGTAGCGAAGGTGACGACATTGAGGCCGGGCTCACCGCACCAGTCTGTAAGGTAGGAAGGGCTCGATACCGTTGTTCCCATCTCATACCGGAAGGCTTCCTTGAGCTCGACGGTTCTGGATGTGTCGAAGGGCACGGCCTGGGCCAGTCCAGTTTGTGGAACAGCCATGGAACAAAGCGCTGTGCCAATGGCCAGCATGGTTTGGGCAAACGAATGCATGATGTACCTCCTGTGCAAATGTACGGTGGTGTATTGTTGTATCGCCACCAATCGAATGACTCAAGCCTGGGCAGATCCCGTGTGTGGAATTGCCATTGAACCTAATGCTGTGCCAATGGCCAACATAGTTCCGACGAATGGGCGCATAATGTGCCTTCTCTTCAAACGTAAGACTTTGTCTTGTCCTTCTTTACAGCAGATATTGATCTGACGAAGTTCGGACACCCACAGGGACTGTCCGTGTGGATGTCCGAACTGATACAACCTGCAACTCCTATCTGGCGACGACAAACCGCGTCATCATATGATGAGTGCTGTTCTTCACATGTAACTGGTAAGCACCGTTCAGAAGACCACTGATGTCGAGATGCCATACGCCCGGCGAGTCTACCGTACCGGAGAGGACACTCCGTCCCGTGAGATCGGTTACGGAGTACGACACCGCGCCGCTCATGTCCATCTTCCCGGTCATGACGACCGTCACATGATCTGACGCCGGAGTCGGATAGACGTCGAGGCGTGCTTCGTCCGAAGCCGCGATCTTCATGGCCCGGAGGTCGATGAGTCCCTGCGACGCACGGCGCTGGAGCACCGGCTGCGTGGTCAGGATGCCGATGTCGGACACAGGCGTCAGTTCCTGCGCCGCGTTCTGGTCCGTTTCCAGCGAGAACGTATACCGTTCGGTGGCATCGCTGACAAGGGACCATTGGTGCTCCTGGGTCAACCCTTCGCCTTCGGCCACACCCAACGGTACGTTCAGGACGGCACCGTCGGAAGCGCGACGGATCGTGAGACGAGCACCCTCCGTGCCCGGTTCGATACGACTGTTTACGAACAGGTTGCTGACGGCAGGTACGGCAACTTCCCCGCTCATGAATCGGTTGTCACCACTCACATTGTACATGGACAAGGCCGTATCACCTTCGGCGAACCTGATTCCGCCGACTGACCACGTACGGCCATACCCATCACGGTAGCCCGTGAATTCGACGATACGTTCTTCATCGCCGGACCCTTCCTTGTAGAACTGCTCGTGATTCACCTTGATGACAGGCGACGCAAGGTAGTTCGGGAAGCCATTGCGAACACCTGGCCAGGATTCATAGATACGGCGGTTACGATGCCAACCGGGGTGCTCTGCCGACGAAAACCGTGCCGCGAGCTGCGGATAGTATCCCTGGGCCGTCAGTTTCTTGATGTCGGAATAGCCTGCCAGTGTGTGGTTCACGTTCGCGCCGTAGTACGAAAACCCATACGTCAGGTGGTAGATGTCACGTCCACCACCCGCATTACTGCCCGTGAAGTTGACGGTATTGACCGAATCCTGATACCACGGGCCGGTCGGGTTGGGAACACCGGCATTCTCCGTCAGTTGCTCGCCCTGAGCGACGTTCGGAGAGTTGAGGTGCCTGGTATCGCTCCAGATCAGATACGGCCCCTTACCCCACAGCATCGGATACTGTGTCGAGTCATGGGAACCGTAGTCGTTGATGTCGATGGCACGGCGGGCTATCTCCCATGTGCTGGCCACAGGTACGTAGGTCGTACCGTTGAACGTACGGTAATCGGCGAGCGTCTCCCAGAAGATCCGTTCGGCTTTCTGCGATACGAGACCTTCGGTATACCGCATGTTCGCATTCGTGATGTCATAGTCCGACAGATTCCGGAAGATCATCGGATAGCGCATGTTACGACTGAACTCATTCGTACCCACAGGCAACGGAGGTTGCTGGCCATTGCCACCGATTTCCAGAATCTGGCGGTTGGCACCGACCCATCCTCCCCATTGTTCAAGCCACGACATCCACGGGATGTTCGTTGCGATATGGTGTGTGGTATTGCCATTGGCGTCGGCAAAGAGACGGGTATAGGCGATGGATCTGCCATACTCCGTCGACGGCCCTTCCTGCCATACGAGCCCGGCGTCTATCTCGCCAAGGTTCAGCCGTGAATACGTGTTCAGGCTTGGGTGGGCGGCCGTTTCGTATCCGGCGGTAGTACGAAGCCTGATGTTATCGATGGCACGAGCGGGCATGGGTGCAACCGGAAGTGCGTCTTCATACGGATACAGGAACGCGGCACGAATGCCAAGGAACGGGTGTGACCATGCGATGAAGTTACCCCTCGTTGAAGCGTTGATGGTCGGCGTACCCCATTTGTACATGATCGAATCCAGATGGGGCGGCGCGGTTGCTGTCGTCGGGAACATGTCGAGACGAAAAGCCCCGGGACTCGTGACGGCAAGAGCTTGCTGTGCAGCTGGAATATCAGCCGGGAATTTGATGTGGTTGACACTCACGTTCCAGACACCGCTTGGACATTCCTTACAGGTGAATACCACATAGACCATATTCATCCTGCGAAGAGGCGACGTGGCATTCGGCCACGTTACACCAGTCGATCCATCAACATCTGGCCGTACGACGATGGACGGGAAACCGCAATCACCGGCGGAAGCGATCGAATCGCCGAACTCATTCCGGATGGAGATCTGCTGAGTAAGATCGATAGGAGCTTCCCACGTAATATGGGGGTAGGTCAATAGCGACGACGGGAAGCTGTCCGAGCGGTCATAGAGCATGGGGTCACTGCGGCGGTAGTAGACACGCATGACATTGTCCTGATCGCGGCGATGATACACAACGTGATAGCGCATGGAATCCCCGGCGACATATCGTGTCCACGAGGCGAGTCTTCCTCCGTCGGCGGGACCGTGTGGCGTCACATTGGCGGTACGCGTCGTAGCGCTGTGCATGACAGGAAATGCCACCAGTTTCCGTTGATTGGAATGATCAAGGTACCCGGTACCCGAAGTCGACATGCTATTCTCGGAACTCAGCACCTGGACATGGAACATCTTTCCTTCGCCTGGCAGAAACATGACGGAAAGCGATTTATCCTGCCCAATGATTGTATCGATCTTCGTCCGGGCCACGGCCGGATCAGCGGTAGCCCCGTACTCGACGACACGCAGCAGCCGATACTTCCCGTCGCTGTGCTTGAAGTTGAAGGGCAGGACGACTTCACGAGCGCCGCGCTGGCGGTATCGAGCGGTGGGACGAGAGCCAGAAGAGACTGCCCGTAGCGCTGTTTCCCATTCCGCATAGGACTGATAGTTTGCGCTTGATGCATCAGTATAGTCAAACGGATCACAGCGCCGGTTGAGGATGCCGACAACGAAACGGCTTTGCATGGACGAAGTTCCATACTGAAGAACCGTCGCCTCAACAAAAGAACTGTCGAATGCCTCGTAGGTCTTCGGCGTCGTGGCCAGGTTCGTGCCGTCACGGTAGAGATGCCGCGTTTTGAGAAGCGGCTTATTGGTTCCGAAGGCGGTTGCGTACTTGGCCGAATCACCAACGAACCATTCGCGGAATCCCTTTGAGTACCATCCGCGCAGGCGCAAATTCTGTAGCGTGTCTTGCCCTCTCCACAGTACGTCCGTGATTTCTTTCGTCACCATTCGGATACTCCGCGTGCCGACATAGACACCATCATTCGATGCAAGGCCAAGCCTTGTGCTGACGGTAGCAAGACGATTCGCCGGTGTGGGTGGAGTCGTCGGTAGCCATCCGTCGATCGCTTCTCTTAATCCGAATCTGTAGCCATAGGCGAGATTAGTAGTACCCGGTTGAAAACGCTGAATGAGATAGTCTCCGCCTGCCTCCTCAGAGTTGAATGATAAATTGTGCATATACGTACTCATTGCGCTGGCCGTCGACGTATCACGGAAACCCACAATGAACCAATTGGGCTGGATGATGTTCGCACATATTCCGATGTCCTTTGCAAGGCCATTGTCTCTGTTGTACTGCGATGGTGTCGTGATGCTATCCATCGAGGCACCCCAGTAGAGGAAGATCCCTTTCGATCCAAGAATAATTTGGCTATTGACGAGCAGCCGAGCTTCTTCTCCTGAAAGCACGCGCCACTCGTTGAAGTGTTGCGCGGGAATAGCGTTGTCATCACCTGCCGACCAATCGGAATGCAGCCAAGCATTACCAACCCATGGGCGTAGGTCATCGAAGAGAAAATCTGATTTCTCCTTCATTTGATAGCGGTCGGTTTCGTACTTCTGCTGGAGCCCGCCAGATGAAAATTGTGCTCCCTTCACGAAATCAATTTTGGGATACAGTACGTTCATACCGCTAATGGTATCGGCGGGAAGTATCGAGGACGTCGACGATGGATGTAAACCCCATCGGAGATCGTAGTTGATAGGCGTAACTCCTTCCGGTGATTGCATGCCCCATTCATTCATGAGGTACTCAGATCGCCTTGTGTTAAGCGCGGGCATATTCCCGGTATTGTTCGCGACTGCATCATTCATGAAACCGTTGCGATAGTACGGCACGATTGTTCTGGTGTTGAATACCGGGGTATACCCCTGCCAAGTGAGGTCTGCACCGACGTGATAGTTATAGCGTGTGAACTCTCGTCCCATGTTCCGTTCCGTCACAGTCTTCTGCCAGAAGAGTTGATGGAAATAGCGCATCCCTTCCCAGTATGCTTCTTTTCCCTCGTCACGGTTGAACCAGCGGTAGATACGCAAAGATTTCTGAGCCGAGTCATTGTATTCGCGGAAATCTTGGAGGATATCGGCGCACGCTTGTCGCGCTACTATGTCATAATATCCTTGCAGTAGTCGAGTACCGTTATCCGACGCCAACTGTACCCAGTCGATGGCGACGTCCGAGTTGCCCGCGTAGATAACTTCGACGTTCAGCTCTCGGATGAGGCCTGCATTATCGGCATTACAATCAGCGTCGAGATAGGTATTTGTCAGCAACCGTAGGCTGTTGAAGTTTTCAGCCGGCAAAGAGCCAGGCGTATCTCCATTCTCATATGGATCATTGTCCAGGATGAAGTGAGCCATTAACGTAATATCTCTCGTGGCGTCGCTTCCACGGGGGATCATACGGCGTGTAATGACCATTTGTGTCGATGGTACACCTGAGATATTGTTAACCAGTGTCGATGCTTGACCACGCCCTGAGCCATCAAGACGCAGGGGGAGAGCAATACGCCCACCGGTAGCTCCATTGGGATTCGGTAGTGAATCGAATCGGATGAACCCTGTCGTACCATCGCAAAGTGTATACCGGACCTGTAGGCGCAGCACCACATCGTCATTGTCCGTAACATCAGCGACATCAGTACGGCGAATATTGATAGCCGCGTACATCCGTCGCCCATTGAACGGTGCTGTCTGTCGAGTATTCCCAAGTTCATTCCACTCGGCGATACGTGTATTGGGCCAACAACCGCTTAGCACTACCGGAGTACCGACTAACCCTGTTTGTTGCAGAGCAAATCGTTGGCTCGACACTGTACCATGCGTCTTGTTCCTGAAACCGAAGACGGACCCTTGCAGGTCACCCCCCAATGGGGTAAATGTTACTGTATCGACCGTATACTCCGGCTGATACCGGATTCCCAAACACTCGGTAAGAGCGAGCGGATCGTTCCCGCTCATATCCATGTTTAACCTACCACGATTCGCTTCGTTAAGCTGTCCAGCGCGTACCCATAGAGGAATGTACCATGGGATGATATTGGCCATGGCCGCTGAGTCGTATATCCTGCTTGGTGCAACTATAAGACGCATGCTGGAGCTGGTTTTGAATAACTCGTTGTACGGCTTTCGGTAGTATGGGTCACCACCACGACTTGTGGCACTGAACGGGCTTCGCATGTGCCAAACGTTACTGTTCAGATCGACATTTGTTTGACGAAGTGCTGCGCCCCAATTCCACCCGATAATGACCTTGGGCCTCACAGTATCCATTACTGCGTCTAGGAGTGGCTGAGTCACAGGAGAACCGACTCCAACAACAATAGGTGTTGGGGGAACGTCTTGGGCATACAGCCCCCCACTCATGCTCAAGAGAAAGAGCATGAAAAGAGTATATACTCTCATGGTCTTAGATTGTTTGGTGTTCAAAGAAGAAAGAATGGGTAGAGACCATCTGCCCGAGGGCATACATGCACTGGATTGTCAGATGCAGTTCATTGCTGAGATCCTAACGCACAACGGTGAATTTCCCGGAAAGCTTTGAGGTGCCGGATTCGAGGCTACACAGATAGTTGCCTGCGGGGAGATCCGCAATGGCGATTTCAATCGGACGTTCGTCTAGATGCACTGCTGCATGCTTCAGAAGCCGTCCACTGACATCCATAATACTGATGGCAGCGCTGCCTGCTATGTTTGAAGGCGTGTTCATGCGTAGTATGCTGCCATCTACCGTTATCGAAAGCTGCCCCGATCCATCTGTGCTGGCGACACCAAGTGTCGGTCCGATGGCTCGACAAATGAAGCCATCCCTTAGTCCATTGGGTAGATAGTAGTAGTTCTCGTTCACATCATCTACAAACTCTGGTACACGTGGCAACGGCTCGCCAAACAGTAGAATGTTATCGTTAACGAAACATTCCGAATTGCTGGATTGTCGGCTAAAACGTCTTGCTAGAATCGATCTGGTATTCAAGCTACGTGCCTTGTAGAGCATCGCCTGGCTACCATCTGCATTCAACGCCCACCTATGCGATACACTTTGCGAAATGCAACTGCAAGCGTCTGAGACATCGGACGGACATACAACCACGGGTACATTTGATCCATTCGTAGTATTGAGTGCAACCACGGATGCGAGTTGGGGGCGCTCGGGATGTTGTCCAATGATGAGCAGTGTGTCAGAGTCTCTGAGCCTGCACATCGGGCCGAAAAGACCAATGCGCCATTTGTTCAGCACCTCTCCTGTTATTGCATCAATCTCCACAGTCCAGTTTCCAACTTCTCCACCCCATCTCCCTGTCCCAACGTATAGCTTGTTATGCCATTCGTCAAACCAGAGATTCTCCCAACCATCGAGCCAGACAAGAGTTTCACCGGTTGTAAGATTCCGTAGTGCACAACCATCAACGTTCCCGTTTTTTGCCAGAATACAGGCACGTTGAAGTTTCGCCGAAAGTGCTGGTACAAGAACGTCTTCATTCCACGTTTGAATGAGATGCCCATCAACAGCATCGTACAGCAATGTCATCTTACTATCATCGACACTTATCCCAGTAATCATGCACATTCGTCCGTCCGGACTACATGCTAGGCCACGGCTCATGGAAGTATACCCACGCAGTCTTTGCTTTTCCTCACCCGTCTTCGGATCGACGACAAGAATCGCCGAGTCGGGCTTACTAGCAAGAAATACAGCGTTTGCAGCATCAGCAACCACGAAATTGCCGATGCTATCCTTTGTCCATCTGATTGGTCCAATATGAACCACAGCATTCCCATCCTGTGGTGGCATCGCCCATGCTGGCGCTGTCAACATCACAATTGCACCGAGGACCCCGGAAAGTTTTGACATGTACACAATTTTCTCCATGATTAACGAAAAATTCAGACTTAATGGCACGGTCCTACTGCTATGAGTCGCACCTATGCATAATGTCACATGCAACCTACAACCAAACAACCTAGCCAGTCTCTTACAAAACCTTAGCTCTTGGGAAGTCTTCCGGATCCGGCCAGAGTACAAAGATAGAGCCAAGCACTTGTGATTTGTTACTACACTACAGTAGACTCTTTACAGGATGAGTTTGACAGTATGAAGGGTGTCGCCGATGCGAACGCGCACGACGTAGACCCCGCGGGGATGCATCCGGAGATAAGGGGCCAGGTTGACGCGGCCGGTGCCATCGGGATACTGCGTTGGCGTGAATAGGGCGACTTCCCGTCCGTCCATTCCAACGATATGCGCAGAGACCATTGCGGGTGCTGTAAGTGAGAGTTCCAAGCCGTCGCCCACAATGCGTACGGACGATGCGGCCCCCGGAGGAAGGGGTGATTCTTCCACTGAGACCGCAGGGTCGAGAGTGTAGAGGGCGATAACGGTATTCGCGTAACCGCCATATTCTTTGCTCCAGGCGCTTGTTGTGGCCAGAATGTCAGGCCTGTCGTCGCCTGTTTGGTCATTGATCGCCGTCAAGGTCGTAGTGGATCCCCCGTATGTAGGGTCCTGCGGAGCCGCTACTGACCACCTCGCGAACGGCTGATTGATGTTATCGGCGTAGCAGAAGTACTCGTTCAACATGATGACTGGACGGCCCATGCCAAGGCCGCTACTGAAGTGGGTCTCGGATAAGACCAATCCGTATGTTCCTACCTGTTCAACCGACAGGAAACGGCCGTCCGTAATGTCGAATCTCTCGATGAAGACATAGGTTGGATTGGTATAGTCCGGACGACGTTGTACTATGAACCAGTCTTTCCTGGCTACCGTATCCGACACGCATACACTGGTATAGAACGGGCCAAACTCATTGAGTGACGTCCACGATCCATGCAGAGAATCACGTTTCACAGCACGGGCGAACATGTAGCCGCTGTGGCGATAGAATTCCATGTCATAGATAATGAGCCACGATGTGAGGTCGTACGGGTTCTTCTCGTGCTGTACGATGCGCCATGTTCCAGTTGCGGAGCGGAAAAACGCCTTCAGATGTCGCTGCCGGCGGTATCCAGGCTTGTCGATCGTGACGACACGCATGCAGCCTTTTCCCAAGAATCCACCCACTACGATACGCGCCATACTGTTTCCCGACGCATCCGTGTCGATAGTGATGAGATCGAGGTGCCCATCCCCGTCGAGGTCGGCAGAGAATGAAGGGGTGTTGATGCAGCTATCGCGTTTAAGTGTATCGATTGGAGTAAGAGGTAAGGGACGGTCCGCCGACGGACACTGCCAGACCATGCCGTCAGAGGTAACATATTCATGCGGCGGAACGTCGTCGTAGTCTACTTCATAGATGCGGGTTGCGTCTTCCGTGCCGGGCCAGTTGAAGAGGCTTGTCGTATCGACCCTAGGCTGGGTACTCCATAGTACGTTCTCACGGCCTAATCTAAACCGTGCGGCAAGAACGTGAAAACCCCGTTGTCCACCAAGGTCCTGCAGGTAGGACACATCATATGGAGACATTCCCTTTACCGTCATGCTCCATACGCGTTTCAGCTTCTCTGCTCGCGATGTGTCAAACCCTCCCTGTCCAGGAAGTGGCAATGACGTTATCACAAGAAGACCTACACAGAATAGTGTAGCCGTCAACGTTCGCATGTGTTCTTTCAATGCTTCACTGAATAATTGGCTAGCGTCAACCTAGAGAAGTGTCAGCTACTGCGCACCTTGACGTACCCTTGAGTTGAATTCCGTTTCGAGCGCAGGCTGCGCCACAGCCAGCACCTATTGCTATCATCATCTCATGATTGTCTTCGACTAAAGTATCCAAAAAATCCATATGCCCCAAATGGGGCGTATAGTCTTTTCAGGGCCCAATAGGTTTGCGCCTGAGATGCCCAAGCCACCCAAGCCCATCACCCTCGCCGACGGGGAACCATTCACGCCCCAACTTGCGTTTGGCATCGTATTGCGAAGGGAACGTCTGGTTCGTGGTCTGAAACAGAAAGACCTTGAGGATGACGACAAACTGGTCCGAACCTACATATCGAAGCTGGAACGGGGTGAACGCCAGCCGAATTTGCTGACCATCATTCATCTGGCAAAGTGTCTGGATATGGAGCCGGAAGAATTAGTCCGTGAGACCATGAAGCTCATATCAGAACACAGAGGAACGTAACCCGATAGCAAGCGCCGAAGGTTGTCCGATACAAGGCGGAGAAAACATTACAATTGCCCTGATGATACTCTCAGTGCGTTGGCCAATGTTATCAATGTTAACCACCTGGAGCCCACCGACGGTCGCAATCAATAATGACAAACATCGAAGGAAGAGATATGATCGAGCTAGATAGTACGAACGGATTCTCGACCGACCGCCCTTTGGATGATCCTGCGGATGATATCCTCAATCGCAATAACTATTGTATGACGGTAGCGGCAACCCTCGGGAACTGGAAGGAAAAAGAGAGCTTAGTTGTCGGTATTGAGGGTGAGTGGGGAGCAGGAAAGACAACAGTGAAAAATTTCATCGTACACCATCTAAGGAATTTGGACCGACCACCGCATGTAGTTGAGTATAATCCTTGGCAGTGGAGTGGCCAGGACCGGATACTTGAGAGTTTTGCTACTACAGTTACCAGCTCCTTAAAGAATTCAGTATTCCATAGATGCTTGAGGAAGTTGTCGCAATTCCTGCTATTCGGATCCACTGTCGGAAAGAGTGCCATACAGATTGGTAAAGACATACCATTGACACTAGTGTCTTTTTTCGGCATAGTGGGCATCTACAACGGGTGGCCTGGGTGGGTTCAAAGCACTATCTTCGTTGCTATTCTACTTATAGTGATAGTATCAGACATAGCTGACAGAAACTTGCGGAATCGACTCCTTGAGAATACAAAAGAACGGTTGCGAAAGAAGACGAAGAAGCTCAACCGACCGATAGTCGTGTTCATCGATGATATTGATAGACTGACAAAACAAGAGATACGACTTGTCCTCCAATTAGTCAAAGCAAATCTCAATATTCCCAATATGATCTTTGTTCTGCTATTCGATAGGAAGGTCGTTCAAGATGCGTTGAAGGAGGACACTCTTGATCTATCATCGCAGTTCCTGAGTAAGATAGTTCAAGTCGAACTCGAGATTCCAAAAACGTCTAGGCAGGAACTATTAGACCTGTTGACAACAGGTATCAACAACGTAGTTTCGAGAACAGAACTCAAATGGGATCCCGATAGATGGGCAAGTCTTTACCTTACTTGTATCTTTCCCTATTTTACTACTGTGCGCGATGTTAAGCGTTTCATTGGTTCGTTTGATTTCTATTTCGATATGCATGAAAATGAAGGGCATCTTGAGGTTAATCCTGTTGACTTGATACTAATAGAAGTCCTGCGCATGTTTGACTATCAATCATACAAGAGAATATCGGGGTTCTCTTTTCCAGATCAATCCAATTCAAGGTTCATAGTGCACGGCTCAGATGGACATTTCTGGGAAGAACAGTTTGAGTCAGTGCTACAAGAACACGATGCCGACACTCGTAAGAGAACAGAAGACATCCTTCATGGTCTTTTCCCACAAGTAAGACAACCACATGGAGCGCAAGAGTGGAAACGTGATCTACGAATATGTGACCCGATGCATTTCAACATGTACTTTGAGGTGTCACTGGATAGTATGCGGCTGACTGTTTATCAGATGTACCGCCGTATTAGCACCGGAAGTATCCAAACTATTCAGAATGTTCTTCGAGAAGCGCTTGAAGGCAATACCATTCGTAGCCTGCTAGAATACCTCATTGCTGCGAAGGATGGTATAGAAGAAATCCAGTTGCAATATCTAGTAACTGCCTTGTTCAATTGTGGTGATATGTTCCCAAATGTAAGAACTACCTTTGCCCAACTATCCATATTTGAACTATGTAGAAACTTCGTCCATATGAGGTTGAAGGTGCTCGGCCCAGCCGAATCGACAAAAATCCTTCGACAAGCATTCAACGATTCCGATGGTATTGTTCTGCCGTTAGTGCTGTTTGACCTTGAAGACCAACCAGCAAGCGTCTACGAGGATCACCAGAATCGGCTCGTACGTGATGATAGTGTTGCTGAGTTTAAGCAAATGGTACTAGCACGTATTCGTGGGAAAGCTGCAACAAGCTCTTTGCCTGACAATAGCGGGCTTTCTACGGTGCTCCATTACTGGAGACTCTATTGTGGCACAGAAGAGGAGACGCGAGAATGGTACCGTGGTTTGTCAGATAGCCCAGAAATGGTTACTCGAGTGCTGCGCCACATAGTAGGCACGCGATTAGTAGGTGGAATTGGGGTTCGGCCTGTCGTCTGGGGTAGGAACATCGATAACATTATCCCCCTTGAGGATATTGTTGCCAGTTTTGCCGCTGTTCCTCCCAAGATGCTTTCCGAGTCAGACGTTACCCACATGGGGCTGCTTCGAGAGGCACTTACAAGGAAAAGCCTAGGAGGAGACTATACTGAGATAAGGCCAGAGGGTGAGTAGCACCCGTCAGACAGGCACACCTTCCGTAGGAATGATCTACGGTTCATCATCTAGAATTCCTATCCACAATTCCGTCAGTGCCTCGTCTAGAAGTAGACTACCGTTCTCGTGTCAAGTCGAATATCAAGGACATACGCGGATTCGAAATGGTGAGTGCACAACGTCGATGTCTGCGGCTTCTCCCTGACAGGAATACCTGAGACGATGCTGCCAATATCGAAGGTGCGCTATTCGAAATCGGCCAGTCGACGAGCATTGTCCACTACCACAGCGATGAAGGGAGCGGAAAAACGGCTATTCTATCGGTCAGCCCGTTTCGCACTTAGAATATTGCTCAGTGCCAATAGTAACCCCATAGATGATCAGGACAACTCCGAATCACCGGTCTTTGTCGGAGCGTCGGTAGTATACATAGAATCCCGAAGTACGGCTCTTGAATGAGCGAACTTCATTTCACCACGATGAGTAAGAGATGTGATCCCACCTCGGAGTTCCAGATAGCGCAAGGCGACTAGCTGGCAGAGTATCGTCTCGACATCCTTACTGTGAACATTAATGTCCTCGATTCTTTCGATGTCAGGAAGTTTCTGAATGTATGGACGTATGCATGTGGAAATTCTATCCGCATCTGTAATCCACCTATTACGTTCTACATAGTGGGGCAGAAGCGCGTATATGATCGTATCCCATGACAATACGATGGTATTGCTCTCTTCTTCTCTTGTGCGACCTCGTCTATCGACATAGGATACTCTATATGAAATGGCATATGTGTCGTCGCGACCCTGCGCATACTGTGTCGTGTCAGCATCTGGATCCAGGTCCGCAAGACGTGACTTCAATTCCTTGTTCTCCTTATAGAGCCCTAGCATTTCTTTCGTTGTCTCCTCGTTTGTCGCATCCGCCCGGACCCACCCCGTTCGAGGATTGTGTTGCTTCTCCGCTGTAAGACTTACTGTGATGACGGCCCTCAGTTCCAACGGTGTAGTCCAGAACTTGCACATACGGCCACCTTGCAATGCCGTTCGAAAAGCATCGAGTTTCCTCTTCCTTTTTGTGGTGGTTTCAGATTGGGAAGCGAGAAGCGATCCAAGGTTGCCATGCAGAAAGGCAATCGTTGGTATGCCCTTCTCAAGAGCATACTCGTACTCCTTCTGCGTATAGCCGATGCCGTCCGGAGCAAGTGATCCATACTTCCCAGCGGAGATGACGATGTAGTAGTCACAATCGTCAATAATTCTCCTGATGTAGTCCCATTGGCTTTCACTAGAAGCTGGGAAGTATTCCATACCACATGGAATACAGCCAATATCCAGAAGTCCGTGGAATACTTCGCTTCGCTCTACTTTGAGATCTTCATACGTCGAACTGACGAATACCTGATATCGCTTCACTGCCAATGTTCCTGTGCATGCACTACTACAATGAATTTCGGTTAATATATCATTTTCCGAACGGAACTATTCGCAATGCTAGACACGGCTCTGTTGTGCACTATTGGTTCTGCTCGACCGTAGTCTGTCCTTCGTTGGCTTATTAGATAGAGATATGAGGCCCAATACTTCCTCTTGATAGGATTCTGCATGCATAGGGCTTCTGAAGCCAGTGGTATAGATGCTGAGATGATTGTAGGATCAGCGCTGCGTGGTACAACGCTATTCGATTGTCTTGCCCCCCGCGTGTAGTTATCTTCCGCCTGAATGGTATCGGTCACGTTGCCAACCTCAATAATTATTGATGTGTAAATACGTAGTGAACAAATCGATGAAGATCACCCGACCCTACTTCTACCTTCGAGTTATTGAAGTCATCACGGTACTCAGTGCGATAGGCGCGGTCTGTATCGCCAACGCTAGGCGTAGTGGATCGTTGCTGGATGCCCTCAGTGAGCCGAACACTGTAACTGCAATTGCGACAGTTGCAACGGTTGCGTTCCTCTATCTCGCGTGGAAGCAGGGAAAGTATGCCGCCGACGATGCAGACCGGCCACACATCTCAATCATGATTCGACTTCATCCAGACAGCTACCGAATTCTTGTTATCGCTAACACTGGAAAGAGCGTAGCGCTTAACACTCGGTTAAGATTGCACGGCGTGAAGGATGGGCTTGAATTAGAAACACCGCCTGGTGATCGTACAGGAAAGGTACTTAGGCTTCTCGACAACCCGCTTTTTACAGGAGAATGTGATTTACCGACTGACTGGGTGTATGAGTTCTTGATGCAGCGCGGTAAAGCGTATACTGAGGATATTGACGAACAGAAGTACCCGCGTAGGTTCTCCATTGATGTCAGTTTTGAATCATTGGGAGGTACTAAGTACGAGTATACCATCCCGATAGACATTAATACACATAAGAACTCCATTGTGCCGATGCGCTCAACTTCAGGACGATTAGAAGTTATCTCTAAGGAATGGCTACCTGTTGTGATGGATATCAAGTCTGAACTGGGCAAAATTCGGAATATCCTGGCGCAAGCAGCAACACACTATGAGGATAACACACCTATTGATGCTAAGGGTGACGATTAGCTATTCGAGCTGTATGGCGGACAGTTCCGCTCTGCACATTGTTGGAACATCAATCAGCAACCTGGTATACTCGGTACCATTCATCATCACATACCGCTCCACCGTATCTTGCGTTCATGCTCTACCATGCACGTCAGTATGGTGGATATGCACGGATAGCATTGTTTCTTCAGGAGGTTCCAATTGGTTTTGAGAAACCCCATGGAACCGCTGGAACTCGCAGTGGCTGTTTGCATTGGCAGTAGATCGTCGGATGGTAGTCGGTCTGGCACGTTCTTTAGGTAGCAATGCTCAATCTTCTCTCTTTGTTTCCTCCCCCATACGGCGGCGTGGCCATCCATGCTGTTCGCCTACTCGAATGTCTGATCGAGCGCAACATCGATGTCCGTGGCTTTTCCCTGACGGGGGTACCGGACACGGCACTGCCGATCTCGAAGGTCTCACTATTCGACGTAGCGCGGGGGATCGGTAAGCCGGGGAGTATCGTCCACTACCATAGTGACGAAGGGAACTGGAAGACGGCTCTATTGGCTTCACGATACTGGCGGCATCACCACATCCCGTACATCGTTACACTGCATTCATTCCGTCCACGCGATGTCTTCACCAACGGACTGATCCGGAACGCCCTGCGTCGGGCGTATGACGAAGCGGCGACGATCATCTGTATCAGTGAAGAAGTGCGCTCTTCCCTTGCCGAACTCATCGGTGTCCAACGGGATCACTGTACGGTGATCCCGTCCAACCTTCCCGTCTCGTCATTCGAGCGTGAACGCCCGCTTGACACATCCATTCCGTCCGCCTGGACGAACGCACCCGTACGCATCGTCGCTAATGCCGGCCGTGTCGTACGCTTTGGCGGTGAAGATCTCTACGGGATCGATGTTCTGTTGAAAGCCGTCACCGACCTCCGCCATACGGCACCGGATGTCTCGTTGCTCATCGTCGTGGGCAACGACGTCGTCAATCATGATCTCTACGCAGAATGGCAACGTATGGCAGAGCAGGACGCAGGAATCCATCTGGTGAACGGCCACCGTGGCCCACTCCTTCCCGCCGTCCTGCATTCGCATATCGTCGTACGGCCTACACGTACGGAAGGTGGGCCGAGTCTCACACTGTCCGAAGCACTGGAATGCGGTCGTATCGCCATCGGCTCGGATGCCGTACCACGCCTTCCCGGATGCCGTCTATTCGCGAACGGCTCCGATACCGATCTACTGCGCGCTCTACGGGAAGCAGTCCTTGACGTCCAGCTCGGCAGGCTGCCGCTGCCCAGGCGGACAGGTGAGGACATTCTACCGAGACTTCTCGATGTCTATCGACGAAGTGGCCTGCGTCTTCCAGAGACTACGGGAATGTGAGGTGCCAACGCCCCGCAATCGCCCCATGGCAGGGTATTTCGTCAGCAAAATCGTCAGCATAGAAAGCCATACCGTTCGCAACTAGTTGATTTTTCACTAGTTAAAGAAAATCAACATTAGTCCCCGAGGGAGCACCAAGCTTCAGGCCGAAGTCCATATGCAAGTGGATTTCGGCCTTTTTTTTGGCCGGATTGAATGAGCGCGCTGGCCTCTCGGTACGGACCATTCCCGAATGAATGTATCGGGCGACAGTATCGTTCCGATATGGAAAGTATCGATAGTGCTATACCACGGCGTTATACTAATCTGATTTACATCCCCGATTGTGGGTATTCCCGGTAATCTACCGCATGATATCACCTGTGTGTCCATGCGGTTTGGTGCCTGCATAGTGGCTTGGTATCACTAAGCTTATCGAATCGGAACGCAGGGCCGTATCCGACGTTATGTGCAAAAAATATGCGTATGTAATACGGTATTTCGCGTAGAACTACGTTCTTCGTTGGCTGATTCCCGAGTAAGTTTGCAACGCTTTTTTCCGGGAAACGCGCCTACACTCCAGGGATCGTCATGAGGTTTCGATTGGTGACGGCCGCAGCGATCGGGCTGCTGCTATTCACGTCCGTTACGGCATTCGCTCAGAATACGCCGCGAACGATCCGCTACCAGGGACTACTGACGTCCATATACAACGATCCATTGCCTGGCGGCAGATATGCCGTGACATTCTCGCTCTATCGGGAATCGAGCGGCGGTACTCCGTTCTGGACGGAGACGCATACGTTGTCCGTGGTGAACGGTGGATGCGAGGCGATCCTTGGGTCGATCAATCCGCTGATCGCTCCCTTCACAGAACAATACTATCTGGGCATAGCCATCGCCGATGGCACCGAAGCGGAGCCGCGCCTCGCGTTGACGACGGTCGTCAGCGCCCTTCATGCATCTGTGGCCGATACGGCCATGTCGATCCGTTCGACGACGACAGGAGTCGTGCGCTCCGTCAATGGTCGCGAAGGCGACGTCGTCGTGCGGGGGGCGGGCGGTACGACCGTGACGACGTCGAACGACGGTATCGTCGTATCTAGTCCTGCGGGTGGTATCGCCTCCGTGACGGCATCCGATCCTTCGCTGACGCTCAGCCCTGTCGCTGCCGAGACGACGGACGTGACGGTCGCCTCCGGTGGCGTGACGACTGCGAAGCTCGCCGACGGCAGTGTGACGGCTGCGAAGCTCGCCGACGGCAATGTGACGACGTCGAAGCTCGCCGATGGCAGCGTGACGACTGCGAAGCTCGCCGATGGAGCCGGGACGACGCCGAAGCTCGCCGATGGCAGCGTGACGACTACGAAGCTCGCCGATGACGGTGTGACGACTGTGAAACTCGCGGACAGTTCGATCACGACACGAAAACTCGCCGATGGCAGCGTGACGATTGCGAAGCTTGCCGATGGCAGTGTGACGACTGCGAAGCTCGCCGATGGCAGCGTGACGGCTGCGAAGCTCGCCGACGGTAGTGTGATGACGTCGAAGCTCGCCGATGGTAGTGTGACGACGCCGAAGCTCGTCGACAGGGCCGCCACGACGAGAACGTTCGCCGACGGCAGCGTGACGACGGAAAAGTTGTCACCTACGGTCGGCATATCCGGAACCTATGGCGATTCCATGCATGTGGCCGTCGTGGATATCGACGACAAGGGTCGCGTCATCCGTGTGGAGGAACGACTGATCGCCGGTACGGAGCCAGGTGGGGCGGCCGGTGGTGACCTTACCGGTACCTATCCGAATCCGTCCATCCGTGATGGTGCGATCGTGACGAAGCATTTCCCCGATGGGGCCGTCGTGACGGTGAAGATCGCAGACGGCGCCGTGACGACTGCGAAGCTGGCAACGGGCGCCGTCACCACGTTGAAGATCGAGGATGGCAGCGTGACGACGGCGAAGCTTGCCGACGGAGCCGTGACGACGGTGAAGATCGCCGACAATACCGTGACGTCGAGGAAGATGTCGCCTAGCGGTGTGATCGCAGGAGCATATACGGATTCCATGCAGGTACGCCGGCTCACGGTCGATGCCTCGGGCCGCATCACGCGCGTCGATACGCTCACGATCCGCGGCGTTACGCCGGGAGGTCCTGCCGGTGGTGACCTCGCCGGCACGTATCCGAATCCGCAGATCGCACCTGGTGCCATCACGACGTCGAAGCTTGCCGACGGTGCCGTGACGACAGCGAAGCTTGCCGACGGAAATGTAACGACAACGAAGCTTGCCGACAGTTCGGTAACGATGCCGAAGATTGCCGATGGAAATGTCACGACGCCGAAGATTGCCGACGGAAACGCCACGACGTCGAAGATTGCCGACGGAAACGTCACGACGTCGAAGATTGCCGATGGTGCCGTGACGACCGAAAAACTCGCCGACAGTTCGGTGACCACACCGAAACTCGCCGACGGTTCGGTGACCACACCGAAGATCGCCGACGGCGCCGTGACGACGCCGAAGATGGCACCGACGGGCGTCGTTCCGGGCACCTACGCCGATTCCACACACGTTGCCCGCATCACCGTCGATCGTTCCGGCCGCATCACGTCGGCCCAACCCGTGCTCATCACGAACGTCGAGCCCGGTGGTCCTGCCGGTGGCGATCTCACGGGTACGTACCCGAATCCGCAGATCGCACCGAATGCGGTGACGACTGCGAAGCTCGCGAACGGTAGTGTGACCGCATCGAAACTTGCGCCCGGCAGCGTGACGACGCAGAAGATCCAGGACGATGCCGTGACCTCGCAGAAGTTGTCGCCCACGGGCGTCGTACCATCGACGTACGGTGACAGCACACACGTCGGCCACATCGCCGTCGATGCCACGGGGCGTATCACATCGGCGCAGCCCGTGCTCATCCGTTCGGTGGAACCCGGCGGTCCTGCCGGTGGTGATCTGACGAGCACCTATCCCAATCCGCAACTCCGTGACGGTATCGTCGGTACACCCGACATCGCCGATGGAGCCGTGACGGCTGCGAAGCTTGCCGATGGCAGCGTGACGACTGCGAAGCTTGCCGACGGCAGCGTGACGACTGCGAAGCTTGCCGATGGCAGTGTGACGACTGCGAAGCTTGCCGATGGCAGTGTGACGACTGCGAAGCTGGCCGATGGCAGCGTGATGACTGCGAAGCTTCGGGACAGCAGCGTTACCACACCTATTCTTGCTGACGACGCCGTGACATCACAGAAGATGTTGCCCACCGGCGTGCTATCGGGTACCTATGGCGACAGCCTTCGTACCGGTCAGGTGACCATCGATCGCGCGGGAAGGATCACGCAGGCACAGAACGTCACGATCCGTGGAGTCGAGCCCGGGGGCCCTGCCGGTGGCGATCTTGCGGGTACCTATCCGAATCCCGCACTCGCCACGACTGCGGGGAACAACATCGTCACGGCGATCAATGCATCGTCGTCCGTCCTCGACATCGCCCATGGCGGTACGAATGCGAATACGCGTTCAGGCGCACTCAACAATCTTCTGCCCGCACAAGCGGGACATGCAGGGGAATTCCTGTCGACGAACGGCACGGACGTTCTCTGGAAGAGCGTCGGCGATACGGTCGGTACATCCGCCGCCTTCACCGGCCAGGTCGCAGCATACTGGCCGACGACGAAGTCCGTTTCTCCCACCTCGGCGGTATGGGATTCGGCCGGCAGCTATCTGTCCATTGGTACGGGTGCCCGATTGCTCAAGGCGCCCATCAGTGTGAACGGACAGGCTGCGAAGCTCGCCCTCCGCTCGAGCGGCGGCTCCATGACCGGTTACTCGTCGAACGATGTTCATACCCGCCTCGTGACGGCGTCGGATGCCATTACGGTGTCCTACGGACATCTGCAGAACGGCCTGTTCTCTCCCACCATGCGCGTCAGCGGTATGGCATCGGGTGCTGAACCGCGTCTGCGTATTTACGGTACTGCGTCGGATTCCACGCTGGCCGGCCGCGCACAGGCGCACCTCGATCTGCACAGCACGAACGTCAGCGATCCGACCGCCGGACAACGCATCCGTTTCCACCAAAGCAACCAGTACTGGGGTACGCTCAACTATGCCGCATCGTCCACGATGGGCAACGGAACGTTCACCACGATGAGCCTGAACGTGATCTATAACGTGATCGAGAACCAGGGCGCCCTCATCCTCGCCGGAACGCCGGCCAACACGTCGATCGCTCCGGTCGCCGGTGGATTCATGCTCCGTACGAACGGTACGACCAACAAGCTGCAGATCTCGGAGAACGGTGGGGCCTTCTTCGATCTCTTCACCAACGACACGTACATGCGTCTCGGTCCGCCGGTACCCGATACCGTGATGGACCGTAGCAACTACCTGTTCAACATCAACTTCCAGCCCATGGCAGGAGCCGGCTACAGCGCAGGGATCAATTCCATCTCCACGGGTGTGGGTGACGTCGATGCCACGGGCCTGACGCTCGAGGCCATTCCGTCCGGCACAGGACGGGCCGTCGCGATGCAGATCAACGGCGGCGACGTGTACTTCTACGGTGGCTCCACGCTGCCGTCGCTGAACATCGGCAACTCGAGGGTATTCTCAGGCAGCAATACGCAGAGCCCCGGCCAGATCCGTCTCGGGCCGACTGGCGCCTCGACGTTGAACACGGGTAATACCATGGCTGGCCGGAAAGTCGGTGGACGGGCGGCAAACAATGGCACGAACTATATCGGGCAGAACATCCTGAACAATTCTCCGATGCTGACGACCAATGCGATCGCCATCGGTACGGACATCGCACCGCTCGACAGTACGGCGAACCATGTCACGTCGGTCCTCATCGGTGCCGGCGTTTCGCCGAGAGGATCGGGTCCACGCAATACATTCGTCGGTGCCGGATCGGGAGGTGACTCTTCATCCAGCACGGGACACAACGATGGCGTCGGTATCGGTGCACGTGCAGCGGCCGGTATGAGATTCGCCAACAGCTACGTAGCACTCGGTACCGATGCGCTGCGCACGGCGCAGAGGGCGACATCGACGACGGCCGTCGGAGACAGTGCGGGCGTCGACCTCCTGCTCGGTGCGGAGAATACCTATCTCGGCGCGTACTCCGGTAGCGGACATACGGGCGGAGATCGCAATACGTTCATCGGTGCGCGTACGACGACGACGACACCGAACCTCACCGGATCGATGGCCATCGGATGGAAGGCGCAGGTGGATACGAACAATGCCATCGTGCTCGGAAGTATCGCCGGTGTGAACGGCGCTACGTCGAACACCAACGTCGGCATCGGTGTCACGCGTCCGCGTGCACGTCTGCATGTCAATGGCCCCGTGCGACTCGGCACAGGTTCCGTCATCGCACCATCCATCTTCCGGCAGACCTCCACGGTCGACGCTCCGAACGTCGTGTCACGTGGTCATGTCCTCGTCAACGTTGCCGCACCGGGGGCCCAGGTCGGCCAGCGCGTGTTGCTTTCGCCGAGTGCCGATCTTCCGGATGGCATCATGGTCACTGCACGGGTTTCGGCTGCGGACGTGGTGACCATCGAATTCAAGAACGTGTTCAATGCCCCCGCGGATCCGCCGCAGGTGGACTTCTTCATCACGGTGATGTAAATGGGAGCGCACATGAAGAATCTTGCCCTCGCTATCGCCTGCGCCGCTTGCATCCTCGTTGGTGAAACCGCCCATGCCCAACAGAATCAGCCGCGGACGTTTTCCTATCAGGGATTGTTGACGGATGGCGGCGGTCAGCCTGTACCGGAGGGAAGCCATACCGTCGCCTTCGCACTGTACGACGTCGCCAGCGGCGGCACTGCCGTATGGTCGGAAACACATACGGTGAACACCTTCACGGGTGTCTTCGACGTCGTGCTGGGGATCAGTACGCCATTGACGATGGCGTTCGACCGACAATACTGGCTGGCACTGTCGATCGACGGTGGTGCGGAACTTCAGCAGCGTCTTGCGTTGACGTCCGTTCCCTATGCCATGAATGCCCAGGTCGCCGATACCGCCTATGCACTGTCGCCGTCGGTACGGGGTATCGTGCGAACGATCAACGGTCGTGAAGGCGATGTGACGATGACCGGTTCCGGTGGTACCACCGTCGTACGCACCGGTGATACGATCAGGATCGGTTCCACACCGGATGGCGTGAAGACGCTCGTGAGTTCGGACAATAGTGTCGCCGTGACGTCGGGTTCAGGACCGGACGTCAGCCTCGACGTCGCTGCGAATGCGATCACGACCGTGAAGATTGCCGATAGAAGCGTCACGACCGTGAAACTGGCCGATGGAAGCGTGACGACGTCGAAGCTCGCGGATACGTCGGTGACGACGTCGAAGCTTGCCGATGGGAGTGTGACGACGCCCAAGCTTGCCGATGGGAGTGTGACGACCGTGAAGCTCGCCGATGGAAGCGTGACGACCGCGAAGCTCGCCGATGGCAGTGTGACGACCGCGAAGCTCGCCGATGGCAGCGTGACGACCGCGAAGCTCGCCGATGGAAGCGTGACGACCGCAAAGCTCGCCGATGGAAGTGTGACGACCGCGAAGCTCGCACCCGGTTCCATCACGACACGTATCGTGGAGGACACGTCGATCACGTTGGCCAAGCTCTCGCCGACGGGTGTGACGGCCGGGATGTATGGCGATTCGACGAAGTCGGCCGTCATCACGGTGGACACGAAGGGGCGTATCACAGCGGCACGTGAAGCGACGATCACCGGTACGCAACCTGGCGGTCCCGCCGGCGGCGATCTCACCGGTACCTATCCGAATCCGTCGCTGCGCGATGGTTCGATCACGACGGTGGCCATCGCCGACAGCAGCGTCGGTACACCGGCGATAGCACCGGGAGCGGTGACGACCCTCAAGCTCGCCGACGGTGCCGTTACGACCCTCGCTCTTCAGGACGGTTCGATCACGACGCTCAAGTTCGCCGCTGGCGCGGTGAGGACATCGAAGATCCAGGATTCCGCCGTCACCAGCGACAAGATGACGTCCACCGGCGTCGCGCCTGGTACATATGGCAATGCGACACAGACGCAGCTGGTCACCGTGGACGAAGCCGGACGCGTGACGTCGATGAGAAGCGTCGATATCCGCGGCGTCGAGCCGGGGAATGCAGCCGGCGGCGATCTCACGGGCAGCTATCCCAACCCACGCCTTGCCGACAGCTCCGTTACGACATCGAAGTTTGCCGACAGTTCGGTGACGACTGCGAAGCTCGCCGCCGGCAGCGTGACGACACCGAAGATTGCCGATGGCAGCGTGACGACGTCGAAGCTCGCGGACGTCAATGTGACGACGTCGAAGCTCGCGGACGGCAACGTGACGACGTCGAAGCTCGCGGACGTCAATGTGACGACGTCGAAGCTCGCGGATGGCAGTGTGACGACACCGAAGCTTGCCGATGGTTCCGTGACGACGCCGAAGGTCGCCGACGATGCCGTGACGTCGCAGAAGATGTCGCCGACAGGAGTCGCGTCCGGCGCCTATGGAGATGCACAGCACGCCGCACGGATCACCGTCGATACCGCAGGACGCGTGACGACGGCACAGGATGTGCTCGTACGCACCGTCACGCCGGGTGGCCCTGCCGGTGGCGATCTCACGGGAACGTATCCTGATCCGCAGGTAGCCATGTCCACCGTGGTGACGTCGAAGCTCGCCGACAGTGCAGTGACGACGTCGAAGCTCGCCGATGCCAACGTCACGACGCCGGCGCTCGCGTCCGGTGCCGTGACCTCACAGAAAATGTCGCCCACGGGTACCGCCGGTACCTATGGTGATTCCAGTCACGTGGCACGACTGACGATCGATCGTGCCGGACGTACGACGACGGCTCAGGATGTTCTCATCACGAACGTCGAACCCGGTGGTCCCGCCGGCGGTGATCTCTCCGGTACGTATCCGAATCCGTCGATCGCACCGGGTGCCGTCACCACGATCAAGCTCGCCGATGGCAGCGTGACGACGCCGAAGCTTGCCGACGGCAACGTGACGACGGTGAAACTCGCCGACAGTGCCGTGACGACCGTGAAGGTCGCGGACGGCAACGTGACGACGTCGAAGCTCGCGGACGTCAATGTGACGACCGTGAAGCTCGCGGACGGCAACGTGACGACGGCGAAGCTCGCGGATGCTAACGTGACGACGGCGAAGCTTGCCGACGATGCAGTGACCTCACAGAAAATGTCGCCGACCGGTGTCAGCGTCGGCACCTACGGTGATTCGACGTATGTCGCATCGCTTACGGTGGAGGCCAGTGGCCGTGTAACGCAGGCGCAGAACGTCCTTGCACGCGGCGTACCGCCGGGTGGTCCTGCCGGTGGCGTGCTTACGGGAACCTATTCCGCTCCGACCTTCGCTGCCACTTCCGGCAATACCATCGCCAACGTCATCAACAACGCATCCACGACATCGCTGATCGACATCGCTCATGGGGGTACGGGTGCGGCGACGATCCTCGGTGCGCGTACGGCCCTGCTGCCGACGCAAACGGCCGACGAGACCTTCCTGCGTACCGATGGTACCAATGCATCGTGGTCGGGCATCAATGCGGCGTTCGGTCGCGGCACCGCCAACAGGGTCGCCATCTACATGGCGGCACGCACCTTGAAAGCCGACAACTGGTTCATCGATCCCGTGCTCAACACCATGGGTATCGGTACGCAGCGCACGGACGCGACGCTCAACTTCGCCGATCTGTCGGGACAGCAGCTCGCCGTCCAGTCCAGTGGACCGTATTCGTCATCGATCGGCACGTATCCGAATGAAATGCGTCTGACGACCATACCGGGAGCGGATCATAGCATCGAGGCGAACAACGGCGCGGGTACCACCCAGAATATGATCATACGTACCAACCCTTCCGGTGAAGGCAGGTACACGGTGGTGAGAAACGGCCAGCCCGTTTCGGCGCTCGCGGGCAGTGAAGCGCATCTCGAACTCTACAGCGCCAATTCCGGTAATCCCCGAATGGAAACGCGCCTGTCCTTCACACAGGACGGGCAGTATGCAGGTCGCATCAGCTATCGTGCCGCATCGACGAACGGTCCGGGACAGTTCATCTTCTCGTCGCACAACGATGCGCCGACGTCGATCGAGCATAACGGTACGCTGTCGATGATAGGATCCGCACAGGATGCCTTCATCACACCTACGTCCGGTTCTTCGGTGATCTACTTCGACAGTACGAGCCGGAAGGTCCTCGCATCCGAGAACGGTGGACCGTTCAAGGCCCTCAATCCGTTCGGACAGTACGTACAGCTCAACCTGCCATTCACGAACTGGGCCTCGGAGGATACGGTGTCCGACCGCTCGAAGTATCTCTTCGACGTGGCCTATGCGAGCACGGCGCCGATGGGACCGGCGCGCGGTGCACGCATCGAGGGTATCTCCACCGCACCGGGCAACAACTTCGCCAACGGCGTCCACATCGAGGTGACGAGGGTGGGCAACGGCGTCCCAAGGGCGGTCGTCGGCAAGGGTGACATGATCATCGACAGCGTGCACGGCTATATCATCGACTACTCCAACATGAAGTTCTGGCGCGGTGTTTCCGGCGGAACGAACATGTATCTCGGTGGAAACACCGGAACGGTACCGGGTAATACCAATACCATCGGTATCGGATTCAACGCGCTGTCTCCGATGGTCGGCAACGATAATATCGGCATCGGCTATCTCGCGGGTATGATCCTGAGCGGGGGATCCAATAACATCCTCATCGGCGAAGGAGCCCTTTACAGTTCGCCGGCTGCGTCGCCTGTCACGGCCGACGACAACGTTGCCGTCGGCTATATGGCGAGGGGGAGGGCGACGAAGACGGCGAGGAGGACGACGGCCGTCGGGGCCTCGACGCTGGCCATCGGAACTACCGACAGCTTGAACATCGCGATCGGCCAGTCCGCCGGGACCCAGATAGGGACGGGATCGCGCAACGTGCTCATCGGGAAGGATGCAGGCATGAACCTTACGACCGGCAACTCGAACGTCTTCCTTGGCCGGGGTGTCAGCTACGGGGCGACGGCGACCTCTGCCAACGTCGCCGTCGGACGTGATGCCGGTGGTACCGGTGTGGGCCTGGACAGCATGGTGAGTATCGGAGCCTTGCACTCGTATACCGGTGCCATGTCGCATGGAGGTGGGGTACTCGGAGCACGCGCGAACCTGCAGACCGATTCCGGTATGGTCCTCGGTGGTAATGGCGGGGCCGGCTATCCCAACGTAGGGATCGGTACCACCAAGCCCAAGCGCAGACTCGACGTCAATGGCGACATCATCATCGGCACCAATGGTACGGTCATCGAAGACATCATCAAGTACCCCTATACGTTGCCGTTCGGTACTACACCACAGGCCTTCACCGCCAATCAGGAAGTCATCCTGGAGGTGCCCGTACCCGGGGCGAAGGTCGGCGCATCGGTCGCAGTCACGTTGCGGGCCGATCCCGGCAACTACTTTCAGGAGATCACGACGTTCACCGGCTGGGCCTACGTGCCGGTGAATGGCACCGTACGGTTCGCGCTGCAGCCTGCGGTCTACAACTACACGAAGAATACCGACATGCCCATCGTCATCACCATCATCCAGTAACGACGTTATGAAGAAGCTTCAACGATTGATTCTCGTCGCCGCAGGGTGTGGACTGATGGCCATGCCGGCTATGTTCGCACAGTCTTCGACGAGCCCACGTATCCTCAACTATCAAGGACTGATCACGGATGCGGGGGGCCGGCCGGTGGCCGAAGGCAATCACGCCGTGACGTTCCGTCTCTACGATGCCGCCACGGGCGGTACGGCGCTGTGGACCGAGACCCATACCGTGCGGACTTTCGCCGGTGTGTTCGACGTCATGCTCGGCACGCAGTCGACGATCGGCGCGATCTTCGACCGTCCGATGTGGATGGCCATCGCCGTGAACGGCGGTACCGAGATGGAGCCGCGCCTGGCGCTGGTATCCATTCCGACGGCACTGCATACGAATGTCGCCGATAGCGTAAGCGTCGTCGGCCCGATGACGACAGGCGTCGTTCGTTCGGTGAATGGCGGTGACGGACACCTCGTCATCGTCGGCGAAGGCGGCACGACGGTAACGTCCAGCGGCGACACCATCATGGTATCGAGCCGCCCCGATCGTCTCGTCACCATCACCAGTCCTGGCTCCACCATCGACGTCACGAATCCTGCCGGTCCACAGGTATCCATCGAAGTACGCGACGGCGGGATCGCTGCCTCCCATCTTGCCGATGGTGCGGTGACGACGCCGGAGCTCGTCGACGGATCGGTGGCGGCAGAGAAACTCGCCGACGGCGCCGTGACGACTGCGAAGTTCGTCGATGGTGCGGTGACGACAGGGAAGCTTGCCGACGGCGCCGTGACGACCGTGAAACTTGCCGATGGTGCGGTGGCGACGCCGAAGCTCGTCGATGGAAGTGTCACGACTGCGAAACTCGCCGATGGCGCCGTGGCGACGCCGAAGCTCGTCGATGGTTCCGTGACGACAGGGAAGCTTGAGGACGGCTCGGTGACGACGCCGAAGTTGGCCGATGAATCGGTGGCGACACCGAACCTTGCCGACGGCAGTGTCACGACCATGAAACTCGCCGACGATGCGATCACGACGGACCGTATCGCCGATAACTCCATCACGACGGACAAGCTCACGTCGACGGGCGTAACTGCGGGAACGTATGGATCGGAAACGCAGGCTGTCCGCATGGACGTCGATGCCACCGGTCGTGTGACGTCGGCCGTGAATCGTACGATCCGCACGACGGTGCCGGGTGGCGCCGCTGGTGGCGACCTCGACGGTACCTATCCGAACCCCGCCATTCGTGACGGTGCGGCCACGACGGTGAAGATCCGGGATGGCGCGGTGACGACTGCCAAACTTGCCGATGGGTCGGTGACGACGATCGTGCTCCAGGATGGCGCGGTGACGACTGCCAAACTTGCCGATGGCGCGGTGACGACGCAGAAGATCCAGGACGTTGCCGTCGTGGACAGTGTTCTTGCCGACAGTACGGTGACGACGCAGAAGATGTCGCCTACCGGCGCAGTGCCGGGAGCATACGGTCTGTATACGGAAACACCCGTCGTGACCGTCGACCGTGCCGGTCGTATCACGGCAATCACCACGACGACCATCACCGGCGTACAGCCCGGTGGTCCTGCCAGCGGCGACCTCACCGGAACCTATCCCGATCCCGATATCCGCGACAACACGGTCGTCACGCAGCGTATCGCCGATGGTAACGTGACGACACCGAAGCTTGCCGATGGATCGGTAACGACGCCGAAGATTGCAGACGGCGCTGTGACGACCGTGAAACTTGCCGATGGCGCCGTAACGACACCGAAGCTCATCGATGGTGCGGTGACGACGTCGAAGATCGCCGATGCCAACGTCACGACCGCGAAACTTGCCGACAGTGCCGTAACGACGCCGAAGCTTGCCGATGGCGCTGCGACGCCGCCGAAGATCGCCGATGGGAGTGTGACGACGCCGAAGATCACCGATGCCAACGTCACGACGCAGAAGATGTCGCCGACGGGTGTCGTGCCTGGTACGTACGGTGACAGTACGCATTCACCGCGTATCGTGGTGGATCAGGCCGGTCGTATCACGGATGTGCAATCCGTACTCATCCGTTCGGTAGAACCGGGAGGTTCGGCCGGTGGCGATCTGGCGGGAACGTATCCGAATCCTTCCATTCGCGACAGTGCGATTACGACAGGAAAGCTCGCGGATGGTAACGTGACGACGCCGAAGATTGCCGACGGGAACGTGACGACGCCGAAGTTCGCGGACGATGCCGTGACGAATGCGGCGATCGCTCCTACGGGCGTTACGCCGGGTACGTATGGTGACAGCACGCATGCCGTGCACGTGACTCTCGACCGTGCGGGTCGTGTCACCGACGCGCAGAACATCCTCATCCGCGGCGTTCAGCCTGGCGGTCCTGCCGGTGGCGATCTCACGGGAACGTATCCCGATCCGCAGATCGCTCCGCTCGCCGTGACGACGCCGAAGCTCGCCGACGGGAACGTGACGACGCCGAAGCTTGCCGACGGGAACGTGACGACGCCGAAGATTGCCGACGGGAACGTGACGACGCCGAAGCTCGCCGACAGTTCGGTGACGACGTCGAAGCTCGCCGACGGCGACGTGACGACGAACAAACTCGCACCTGGTTCGGTGACGACGTCGAAGCTCGCCGATGCCAACGTCACGTCGCAGAAGATGTCGCCGACAGGAGTCACGACCGGTGTCTACGGCGACAGTACGCACAGCGTACGTCTTACGCTCGATCGTGCAGGTCGTGTGACGTCCGCACAGAACGTTCTCCTGCGTGGCATCGAGCCCGGTGGAAGCGCCGGTGGCGTGCTTGCGGGAACGTATCCGAATCCCACCATCGCCCCCACGTCCGGTAACACCATCCTCTCCATCATCAACAGTGTACCGACGACGGGCATCGTCGATGTCGCGCATGGTGGTACGGCCGCGTCGACGGCGCTGGCTGCACGGACGGGGCTTCTGCCTTCGCAGGCCGGGCATGCGGGCCAGTGGCTGGTCAGCAACGGTACGGATGTATCGTGGCAGGCACGGAACTATCTGTATGGATCGGGCCTCACGAATGCACTCACCTATTGGGCCGACGATTCGACGCTCGCAGCCGATGCGGACTTCACGTGGAGCGCCGCCGACAACCGCCTCGGTATCGGAACGACGTCGCCGGTGGCGATCCTGGATCTCGGTCCTTCGTATGGCCTGAAGGTCTCCTTCACCGATCGTGCACCGCATGGCGGTATCCGCGGTATCACGGTGAATACGAACGACGTGCAGTATCATACTGAGGATACGACGAAGGTCATCACCTTCGCCAGCGGTACCATGGCTCCTGTGGAGCCCGTAGGTTCCGTCATCTCCAATCGTAGTATGGAGAGTGGCGTTCCCAGGGTGCAACTCGTGTCTCCCTCCGTCGGTATGGCGAATCCCTATATCAACATGCTCGAGTTGTACACGCCGTTCACGCCGACCAGTCTCAATTCCGTCGCCATGAAGTTCACACAGGAAGGCCAGTATTCATCGTTGATCGGATACCGTGCCAGCCATCAGAACTACGTCGGACAATTCTACTTCCGCAACACCGCGGACAAGAGCGTATCACTTCTGCTGAACGGTGTCTTCCAGATGCGTAATGCCGGTGGTCCGGCCACTTTCGGCGATCCTGCGGTCAACAAGGGAATGTTGTCATCGATAGCAGCCAACAACGCGTACATCAGCGAGAATGGCAAGCCATACCGTCCACTGACGATGCCCGGACGGTACGTTCGGCTCGGCAACGGTAATCCTCCGGCCGATTCCATCCTGGCCTCGGGCCGGATGTTCCTCGACGTGCGTTATGCGCCCTCCGCACCCGCCGGCGCAGCCATGGGTGCCCGCATCAGGTCGGAGGCGAAGGGGCCCGGTAACTACGACGCCACGGCCCTCACGGTCAACCTCCAGGCCACCGGAACGGCATATGCGCGAGGTCTGGAGATCCGCAATGGCGGTATCTATCTCGACTCGGCATCGTCCTACTATCTCGGCGACAAGAAATGGCTGGATCTCGCTCACAGCGACTCGGGTGACGTCTATATCGGTCCGACACTGAATACGCAGCGCAACAGCGGATACAATACCTTCCTCGGATACAACACCGCTGCCAACTGGTCGAACATCGGCAAGCGCAATACCATCGTCGGTACCAACACCGCCCTGTCGCTGAGTACGGGATCGAACAACACGATCATCGGTAACGGCGTCGCATCGCTCGCACCGTCGCGGAGCGTGACGTCGAGCAACCTCACGGTCATCGGACAGTACGCGTTGCCGCGCCTGCAAGGTGGCGACGATCATACGGTCATCGGTTCGCATGCACTCGACCAGTATCGTACGGGCGACGACAACGTCGCCATCGGCGCCTACGTGGCACCGGCACTTCAGACCGGATCCAACAACGTAGTCGCCGGCGATCGCGCGGCGACTACGATGACGACCGGTAACGGCAACGTCATCGTCGGCGAGCAGGCCCTGGCCAACTTCACTTCCGGCGACGACAACGTCGCCGTAGGTCTTGCGGCAGGCCGCACGCTGCAGTCCGGAACCGGCAACATGTTCATCGGTGCCTACGCCGACGCAGGACAGGCCACGCTGCAGAATGCCACGGCCATCGGACTGCGCGCCGTGGTCGATACCAACAATGCCATCGTCTTCGGCGGTATCACCGGCGTCAACGGTGGTACACCCGTCCACATGGGAATCGGCACGAACAATCCTCCCGCGAACATCAGACTGGAGATCAACGGCTCCTTCCGCTTCGGTGTGGACGGTACCACCATCGGTTCGGTATCACAGATCGACATGGGTGTCGGTATGGCGCCGAATTTCACGGTGCAGTCCTGGTGGTGGAACGGCGGCTGGAACAACTTCGGTGTATCCATTTCCGTCAATCCGCCGCTGCCCGACGGCATCTTCGCACAGGCAATGACGGCGACGGACGGACGGCTCCTCATGTCCGTCACCAATCTGTCGGGTGCCGACTACGATGCATCCGGGCATGTCATCACCGTCACGCTATTCCAATGAGGACTCCATCCATGAAACGTCTTCTATGTCTGGCCGTCCTCGCTCTCTCCGCCATCGGTGCCTCCGCGCAGGTGCGAAGCGTCGTCGGTTCGGGGAGCGTCCACGCCACCGACGGCACGCTGCATCATCAAGGCACGATGGGGCAGGGTGTGATCGGTCACGCACGTCTCGCCGACGGCTCGCATCGCTATGCCGGTTTCTGGTATCGTCCGCGTACGGGCGTCACCATCGTCGCCGTACCGAATACCGAAGGAGAGGTCGGTACACAGGTGAACATTCCCGTCATGCTCATCTCGTCCAATAACCTCGTCGTCGACGGTCCGCGTGACTTCATCGTCAAGCTGCGCTATAATGCGACGGTCCTCGTACATCAGGGCTCCTTCCCGTGCGAACGTGACGGTGACGACTGCATCCTCACCGTGACGGGTACCATGCGCGACTCCGCCGGTACGCTCGCCGACGTTCCCTTCCTCGTCACGCTCGGTAACGCCGATACCACGGTGATGTCCGTCGATACCGTGGAGTGGGTCGGCGCCTCGACCATCTCGACCGAAAAGTATCCCGGCGTCTTCCAGGCCACGGGCGTCTGTATCATCGATGGGGTTCCGCGTCTCATCAAGAAATCGCGTGCGGCGGGTATCGCCTCGATCGCACCGATGCCGGCGAGTACGACCGCCACGATCGCTCTCGATATCGTCGAACGCGGCATGACGAGACTCTATCTCGTCGACAACGCCGGAAAGGAAATCGTCATGTTCGATACGCGTGACCGCGCACCAGGCAGACAAGAGGTGAGCGTCGATGTCTCGACCATCTCCAGCGGTACGTATCGCGTCGTCCTCATGACGCCAAGCGAATTGTTCACGAGCAGCATGGTGATCCGCAAATGAAATTTCGCTTACGATCTTCGCGCCCGCTCGGCGGGGCGCTGACAGCCGCCATCGGTATCGTGTCGACCGCAGCCTTGTCGCTCGTCACGCCGCTGTATGCGCAGAAGACGGATACGCTGGACCTGACGCCGTATCGGACATACAGTATCGGTGCCGCCGGCGGCGTATCCATCCTCAAGCACAGCGTCGCCATCGACGGTCTGCCAGGTATTCCGAGCTGCTGTCCGGAGTATTCCAGCGGTACGGGGCTCGGCCTCAACATCGCCGCACTCGGCGAATACTTCCTGTCGCCTCGTCTCGCGGTACAGGGCCGCATCGGCCTCGGAACGTTGCCGGGTGACATGACCACCGACGAACACGAGACGATCAACATCGACGGTACGGCCATCGACGGCATCTTCCGACATCAGCTCTCCACGCGCCGCACGCTCGTCACCATCGAGCCGCTCCTGCGGTATGCCGTCGTGGGTGATCTGAGCGTGATCGGTGGCATGACTCTCGGACTCGGTGTGGGGACGTCGTTCGACCAGAGCGAGCGGATCCTCGAACCGAGCGACGCCACGTTCGAGAACGACCAGCGTACGCGCATGTCGTATTCGGGTACGATTCCCGATGCCGCATCGATGTGGATGGCGGCCACTGCAGGTCTGCGGTACGAGCTTCCGCTCAATGCCGATCGGACGTTGTCCATCGTGCCGGAAGTACTCTACACGATCGGCCTCACCAATCTGCAGAAGAACCAGGACTGGAAGGCGAACGGGCTGCGCTTCGGCGTCGGTGTCCAGTTCAACACGTGGGTCGTGCCGGTTCCACCACCCCCGCCTCCTCCTCCTCCGCCACCACCCCCGCCTCCTCCCGAGCCCGTGCTCGCCGTCAACAATATGACGGTACAGTTGCTCGACGCACAGAACCTGCCCATCAGCGATTCCACGGTGGACATCACGGATGTCGTTCCGTTGAACCTGTACGCGGTACTGAACTACATCTTCTTCGAAGACAGTTCGTCCGTGCTGCCGGAGCGGTACGTGCAGATTCCCAGGGATTCCATTTCATCGTTCAACGAGTCGTCGGTCAACGGCCTGTCCACGATGTCCATCTACCATCACACGCTCAACATCGTGGGCACGCGCATGCGGCAACGCCCTGCGGCCAAGCTCACGCTGACGGGCTGTACGGCCGATGTCGACCGCGAGCACAACGCGTCTGCACTGGCCAAGGACCGCGCGCAGACCGTGAAGGACTACCTCGTGAACGTATGGGGTATCGACGAAGGACGGATCAAGATCACGGGCAGGGGACTGCCGTCGCTGCCATCGAATCCGAAGTCGCCGGATGGCCAGGGTGAGAACCGACGCGTCGAGATCACATCGGATGACAAGACCATTCTCGATCCGCTGTACTTCACGGATACCGTGCGCACCACCAATGCTCCGGTGATCAAGGCCGGTGCGAACATCACGGCCGATGCCGGTGTCAGGCGCTGGAAACTCATCGTACGCCAGGGCGACAAGATCATCAGCGAGCAGAAGGGTGAAGGAGCTCCGCCCGAGACCCTGCAGTACGATGTGGAAAGTTCCTTGCAGGAGTTGCCCAAGATCAAGAAGCCGCTCAAGATCACACTCGAAGTCGAAGACAACGACGGACGTATCCGTACCGCGGCCTCACCCGAAATCGCGGTGCGTCAGTTCACGCGTTCTGACAAGACCGTGGAACGCTTCACGCTCATCATCTTCGGCTTCAACGAGAGTGCCTTCAGTGCCAAGCACGAGGAAATCCTCGGCATCGTGAAGACGCGTATCAAGCCGTCGTCGACCGTCAGTGTGGCAGGCTATACGGACCGTTCGGGCAGCCCCGAATACAACATCCGTCTGTCCGAGAAGCGCGCCGTCGAGACCGGCAAGCGTCTCGCCGCTGCGGGCGACCGTGTCAAGGGCTTCGGTCCTACGGACATGTTCGACAACAACCTGCCGGAAGGACGTCTGTTCTGTCGTACGGTACTCATCACGGTGGAAACGCCCAACAAGTAGAGATAGGACGGCAGATCATACTGTATCGGGCCGGTCGATGGACAACCATCGGCCGGCCCGATCTTCGTATGTGCCTATGCATACGTCGAATCACTTCGCACGAAGATCGTTCGATGGTCATGGAATTCGATAATTCAATTATATTCGAATCATGGAATCGAAAACTGTCGTTGCTGCGCTGACCGCGCTCGCACACGAAACCAGACTGTCGGTGTATCGCCTGCTCGTACAAGCTGGTCCGGACGGTCTGGTCGTGGGTGCGATCGGCGATTCGATCGGAATACCTCCGGCGTCATTGTCCTTCCATCTGAAGGAACTCTCCATCGCGGGTCTGGTGAACGTACGTCGTTCGGGGCGATACCTCCACTATTCCGCCGAGTTCGGGAGGATGAACGACGTCATCGCCTATCTGACGGAGAACTGTTGTGGTGGCATGCCATGCCTGCCTGTCTGCAGTCCGGTAACGATTGATCTTCCGAAGAAGAAAGCGACGACGACCACGAGGAAGGAATCCGCACAATCCGTCGCCAGGAATCCGGTGAGGAAACGATGACGATACCGCACTCCCATACCGTCGGCGGGGAACACTACAACGTCCTGATTCTCTGCACCGGCAACTCCGCTCGAAGCATCATGGCGGAGGCCATATTCAACACGATCGGCAAGGACAGATTCACGGCCTTCAGTGCTGGAAGTCATCCGACAGGCATCGTGAATCCCTTCGCCCTCGAGCTCTGCAGGACATTGGGATACCCTACGGAAAGCCTTCGGAGCAAGGGCTGGGACGAATTCGCCCTGCCTGGAGCACCCGCAATGGACTTCATCATCACGGTATGCGATCGTGCCGGTGGCGAGGTATGTCCGATATGGCCCGGTACACCCATGACGTTCCATTGGGGATTCGAAGACCCTGCCGCAGTGCACGGGACCGACACCGAGAAGATGGTCATGTTCGACGACATCTTCAATCAGATCATGAACAGGGTTCGCTTCTTCATGAGCCTTCCACTGGCTTCTCTCGACGAACTATCGATCCGCAAAGCGATGGATGGTATGCATGGTTGAACACAGGCCGACTGCCATCGGTTTCTTCGAGCGATATCTTCCCCTGTGGGTCCTGACATGTATCGGAACAGGAATCGGACTTGGCAGGCTATTCCCAGAACTGTTCGAGGTCCTGGGTTCGGCGGAAGTCGCCAGGGTCAACATTCCTGTCGGGCTGTTGATCTGGGTCATGATCGTGCCGATGCTCATGAGAGTGGATTTCGGAGCACTTCATGAGGTCCGACGTCATTGGAGGGGGATCGCCGTCACTCTCTTCGTGAACTGGGCCGTAAAACCGCTTTCCATGGCCTTTCTCGGATGGTTCTTCATCCGTATCGTATTCGCTCCGTATCTCCCTGCCGTCGAGCATGATGGCTACATAGCAGGACTGGTCCTCCTCGCCGCCGCACCGTGTACGGCGATGGTCTTCGTGTGGAGTAAACTGGTCGATGGCGATCCCTTGTTCACGCTCACGCAGGTAGCTCTGAACGATACGATCATGGTTCTGGCCTTCGCGCCCATCGTCGGGATGCTCCTGGGCGTCTCTTCCATCGTGATACCGTGGAGCACTCTTCTCCTGTCGGTAGGATTGTATATCCTGATACCGGTCGTCATCGCCCAGATATGGAGATCACGGCTGAGAGCGGCGGGGCCGGAAGTACTGGAGAACGTTCTCCGACGATCGGGGCCATGGTCCACGGCAGCACTTCTCGCCACGCTGGTCTTGTTATTCGCATTCCAGGGGACCGCATTTCTCGCGCAGCCACTGATCATCGGAATGCTGGCCGTACCTATCGTCATCCAGGTCATCTTCGTCGCAGCACTGGCCTACCTTCTCAATCGGTCGGTACGGGAAGCGCATACCGTCGCAGGACCATCCTGTCTCATCGGTGCATCGAACTTCTTCGAGCTGGCCGTCGCGGCTGCGATCAGCATGTTCGGGATCACATCGGGCGCGGCACTCGCAACTGTCGTAGGTGTGCTGGTAGAAGTTCCGATCATGCTCTTCGTCGTCGCGATCGTGAACCGAACGAAAGGATGGTATGAACACGGAGGCATCTGAGACGTGGCAGCCGTCTACTCCGATAGTCCGATGAAACGGTTCCCGTCGTAACGGTACAACCCGACGTTCCTCGTCCCCACCCAGACGCGCCCGGCCTTGTCCTGCAGCATGCACCAGGTTCCGTAGTTCCCGAGGCCGTCCTTCGTGGTGAAGTTGGTGTAGGATCTTCCATCGAAACGCCATATGCCGTTGTCGGAGCTGTAGCCGTCCTTGTTCTCGCTGCCGCCGAACCAGATGTTGCCTGCGCGGTCCATGATCTGGGGACAGCCGAGCCCGTCTTTCTCCTGCATGAACGTATGCCCGTCGTATCGCCACGCTCCGCGATGTCTCGTGCCGATCCACAGATGACCCTTCCCGTCGAATACCATGCGACGTATCCATCCTTCGCCACCGGGCTTGAAGCGGGTCATGATGCCGGTTGCCGGATCGTAACGAATGATACCTTCCATTCCAGGCAGCATTCCCGATGCGAACCAGATATTACCGCCTGCGTCCTCGATCATGCAGTCGACCATCCTGAGATGCAGGTCATCCTTGTTGACGATGCGGGCATCGTCCAGGAAGCGATCGAATGAGGTGCCGTCGTAGCGATAGACGCCATCGGTCGTACCGAACCAGAGCTGTCCGTTCCTGTCCCGCATCATGCTCCATACCATGTTCTTCGCGGGAGGTGTATCGATCGACGAACCGGAGGGCTGGAGGTAGCCGGTATGGGGTACGACGAGCGGGATGCGGCTGATGGTCTTCCCATCGTAGCGTGACAGCCCGTCTGCGGTGCCGAACCAGACGTTGCCGGCCCCATCCTCCATGATGGACAGTACGGTATCGCTGTTCAGACCATTCTTCATGGTGAACTGCGTGAAGCTCCTTCCGTCGTATCGATAGACTCCTTCCTTCGTCGTACCGAACCAGAGATTGCCTGCCTTGTCTTCCAATGCGCAGTAGACGTTGGAGTACTGGTCCGAGCCTCGCGTTCGTACGAGTTTTGGTTGCCCATCTGACATTCCTTCACGCGTATGTGCCTTCTCCCGCTCCCGGACACTCGCCCCTCCATCACACGAAGTGGACAGTAGCAGCGACAGGAGGAGGCAGCAGTGAATGCCGAACTGGTGACGATAGATCATGTTGCCATACCTTCCGTGTCGAGATTCCTTGATTGAATGAGGTTCTATCGGACGATCGGAGGAAGCGGGGTGTAGTGCGCCCATCGTTGCCGTACGATACTATCCCAAGGTATGACATGTTTCCGTCATGACATGTCGTGGTGGTGAAGGGGGCTCTCGACGTACGTGTCGGTCGACATCCACGAACGATGTCACCGTGATTCGAGTCCTGGCAGGACTCGAACCCTGTCTACGGCACTCGCAACGAAAAAGCCCGACATGCATTCGCATATCGGGCTCTCGTATGATCTGTCGTAAGATATCAGATCGTTAATCAGAGGGTTCAGGTCCATAGCGACTTGAACTCAGACTACCTCACTTGAACATCTTGAGCAGGATGCCGCCGTTCTGGGCGAAGGCCTGGGCGAAGACGAGGGAGATGATGGCCATGAGCTTGATGAGGATGTTGAGCGACGGACCCGAGGTATCCTTGAAGGGATCGCCGACCGTGTCGCCGACGACAGCGGCCTTGTGCGTGTCCGAACCCTTGCCACCGAGTACGCCGGTTTCGATGTACTTCTTGGCGTTGTCCCATGCACCACCGGAGTTGGCCATGGAGATGGCCAGCATGACGCCGACGACGAGGGCGCCGATGAGCAGGCCGGCGAGCATCTGTACGCCGAAGAGGAAGCCGACGACGAGGGGAGTGAGGATGACGAGGAGACCGGGGGCGATCATCTCGCGGATCGATGCCTTGGTCGAAATGTCGACGCACTTGCCGTATTCCGGGCGTCCCTTGCCTTCCATGAGGCCGGGGATGGTACGGAACTGACGACGTACTTCCTCGATCATGTCGAAGGCGGCCTTGCCGACGCTCTTCATTGTCATTGCCGAGAAGGCGAAGGGCAGGGCACCACCGACGAGGAGGCCGGCGAGAACGGTAGGCGAGAGAAGGTCGATGACCGTGAACGTCGGATCGACCGTACGGGCACGCGTGATGAATGCGCTGGTGAGCGCGAGTGACGTGAGCGCTGCCGAACCGATGGCGAAGCCCTTGCCGATGGCGGCCGTCGTGTTGCCTGCGGCGTCGAGTGCGTCCGTGCGCTTGCGGATGTCCTTGCCCATTTCGGCCATTTCGGCGATACCACCGGCGTTGTCGGACGTCGGGCCATAGGCGTCGATGGTGAGACCGACGGCGATGGTGCCGAGCATACCGATGGCCGTCAGTGCGATACCGTACATACCGGCGAACGAATAGCCGATGACGACGGAGATGGCGATGAGGAGCATCGGCAGGACGGCGGAGTTATAGCCGAGAGCCAGACCGTAGATGATGTTCGTCGCGGCACCGGTCTTCGATGCATCCGCTACCTGACGCACGGGCGAGTAGCGGTGCGACGTATAGAATTCCGTGATGAGACCGATGGCGAGACCTGCGATGAGGCCGGCGGCCAGTGCGATGAAGACGCCCGTGTTGGACGACGTGACGTCGCCGATGGCGAACGTGGCGGGCAGCATGCTCATCGTGACCGGGTAGAGGCCGACGAGCATGAGCAGCGTCGATACGATGAGGGCCATCTTGAGTGCGCCTTCGACCTTCTCTTCCGACTTGGGTCGTACGAAGAAGAGGGAAATGATCGAAGCGACGATGCCGATACCGTTGACGAGCATCGGGAAGAGCAGTGCCTGGAGGCGGATGCTTTCATCGAGTGTGGCGAAGGCCACGGCACCGATGACCAGGGCCGCACACGTGGATTCGGCAACGGATCCGAAGAGGTCGGCACCCATGCCCGCGATGTCGCCGACGTTGTCGCCCACGTTGTCGGCGATGACGGCGGGGTTACGCGGATCGTCTTCGGGAATGCCTGCCTCGACCTTACCGACGAGGTCGGCGCCGACGTCGGCAGCCTTCGTGTAGATGCCACCACCGACACGGCCGAAGAGAGCGACGGCGGAACCACCCAGGCCGAAGCCGGAGAGAATTTCCATCTGGATGTGCGGTTCGACTCCCGGCAGGATGTTGACGATGCCGAGCCACACGAGGCCGAGGCCGATGACGGCGAGCCCCGTAAGGCCGAAGCCCATGACGATGCCGGATTCGAAGGCTACCGAAAATGCCTTCGGCAACGATATGCGTGCCGCGGCAGCGGTACGGACGTTCCCCTTCGTGGCGATGCGCATGCCGATGAAGCCGCTGATCACGGAGATCAACGCTCCGATGAGGAATGCACCGGCCGTGTACAGACCGTCCTGTACCGTAAAGGCGATGATGACGGCAAACAATGCCATGAAGATGCCGAGCACACGATATTCACGGCTCAGAAATGCCATTGCGCCTTCGGCGATGGCCGAAGAAATCTCCGTCAGACGTGTCACTTCATCCGCCGAAGCAGCGCCGTCCTCGATCTTTACAGCAAGCACGCGCTGGCGGTAGAATGCCGCCACAAGTAGCGAGAGCACACCGAGTCCGAGGATCACCGAGAGGATCATACGTTCCCTTTAAAGGTTGTTGCGATGAATAACTGAATGTTCGTTGTTTTCGTTGTTGTTTTTGAGGACCAAACCTTGTTAACTTTGCCATTCTCGATGACGGACTCTTAGCTCAGTTGGTTAGAGCGTTACGTTGACATCGTAAAGGTCACTGGTTCGAATCCAGTAGAGTCCACTTCACCTCCCCGTCCTCCGAGCGGCAAAGATACAAGGTTCCCGGCTTCACAGGGAATCATCGGCGCCACGCCAGCCGCCTTTTTCCAGCCACGACGAACAGCAACGTAAACGACGTCAGTGTCCACTGCAGGATGCGTCATGCGCATGCCGTATACCGGTGCCGTGGATGATGCGGACGATACTGCGATGGAAGTCGGCGAAGAATGCATGCGATGATTGCGTCGTAGAGAATCCTGTGTCCTGAACAGAAAAGCCCGCTCGGGGGAGCAGGCATTTCCGTAGGTACGTCTATGTATCACCGGCCGGAACGAGTCCGGCAGGTCCTTATGCCTTCGAGCCCAGCTCGGCGAGGGTGAGCGACTTGGGACGGACGATCGGAGCGGCCATCATGCGGTTGACGACCATCTGCGAGCAGAGGCCGATAGCGCGGGACACACCGAACATCACGGTATAGAAGTCGAACTCCGTCATGCCGTAGGCGTAGAGCAGCGAGCCGGAGTATGCATCCACGTTCGGCCAGGGATTCTTGGCCTTGCCGTGTTCGCGGAGAACGCCGGGAACGATGTTGTAGATCTTCTGGACGATCTGGACGTTGTCGTCCTTGATGTTGTGCTGTTCTGCGAACTTGTGGAAGGCCGAGAAGCGGGGATCCGTCACGCGCAGTACGGCATGGCCGTAGCCCGGAATGACCTGGCCGCTGTTGAGGCGTTCCCACGTGTAGTCGCGGAGCTGTTCGTCCGTCGGAACCCCGCCGAACTTTTCCTTGACGCTGATGATGAAGCCGAGACATTCCTGGTTGGCGAGGCCGTGGAGGGGGCCTGCAAGACCGCCCATGGCGGCGGCGACGCTGTAGTAGGGATCGCTCAGTGCCGAGCTCACGACGTAGGACGTCATGGCGCTGACGTTACCGCCTTCGTGGTCGCTGTGGAGCACGAGATAGAGGCGTACGAGTTCCTTCCACGTTTCGTCGTTGCTCACACCCAGCATATGGGCGAAGTTCTTCGAGAGATCCTGCTCGCCGGCGAGGGGAGCGATGATGTCGCCCTTGTTGTAGCGGATGCGGTAGATGGCGGCAGCGATACCGGGGATCGACGCGATGAGGCGTACGGCATCGTTGACCATGAACTGCCAGAGCTTGTCCTTTCCTGCACCCTGATCGTATCCGGCGCGGAATTCCGATTCCTTCTCCATCGCCAGAAGACCGACTCCGAGCATGGCCATGGGATGGGAATCCTTGGGCATCGCCTTGAGCGTGTCGATCACGTACTGGGGAACGGCATAGTGCTTGGCGAATTCGGCACGCAGGGCCGTGAGTTCGGCAGGCGTGGCGCGTTGGCCGGTGACGAGCAGCCAGAAGGTCTCTTCAGGCGTGGAGTCCGTCAGCTCCATGATGGGGATGTTACGGATACGCAACCCTTCGTCGGCCGATACGCTCGACGTATCGCAGACGAGAGCGGGAACACCGCGCATACCGCCGAGAACCTGCTCGATGGTGACGGAGCCCAGAACCGTTTCGCCGTGCTCTTTGAGAAGTGAGGAGCGAGTCGCACGCAGGGCATCGACCTGGGCGTTCAGCTTTTCATGCAGGATGTTGCTCATTGGGGTCTCTCCGAACGAAAATAGCACATCAAAATACGAAGCTTTGTCCGAACGGACGAAGCTTTGTCCGTTCGGATTGCGATAAACGGTACCATGATGAAGGTTTCATCGCCCCGAATCGTTTCGACTGTATCCCGAAGGCGGGAAGCACGTACCGTTCGTCCGCTGGCACCTGCCTATCTTGCCGGCGCCAACAGGCATCATCATCTGTCAAGGAATGGAATATGTCGGCTGCCACGACGAAGATCGGCGTCATCATCTCTCATGAATACCTTACCCGCGTCCGGAGCAAATGGTTCATCCTCAGTACCTTGCTCGGCCCGCTGGCGATGTCCCTGCTCGTCCTGATTCCCGCGTTGGCGATGATGCTCGCAGGCGATGGCGCCAATGGCAAGGTGGCGGTGCTGGATCGTACGGGGCGTCTGGGTGCGTCCATCGTCGCGTCGGATACGGCGCTGTTCACCACGGGCGGACAACGCAGCGAACAGGATCTGGCCGAAGCCGTCCGCAAGGAAGAACTCCAGGCCTACGTCATCATTCCGGCCGATATTCTGGACAAGGGCCGCGTGACGATGTATTCACGCGGTGGTTCGGGCATCTCCTTCGAACAGAACGTACGCGAATCCATCGAGCCCTTCGTCGTCGATGCCCGCCTCGAACGCGCGGGTGCGGATACGTCGGTGATACGACTGGTGCAGCAGGGCGTGGAGATCTCGGCACTGAAGATCACGGACAAGGGTGTGGAGGAGGATGCCAGCACCGTGTCCGCAGCAGTGGGATATGCGGCAGGCTTCATCATCTACATCCTGATCTTCCTCTATGGCACGATGGTGATGCGGGGCGTGGTGGACGAGAAGGCGAATCGCATCGTCGAAGTGCTGGCTTCGTCGGCCAGACCCTATCACATCATGATGGGCAAGGTCGTGGGCATCGGTCTTGTGGGCCTGACGCAGCTCGTGATGTGGATCGTGCTGGGTTCCGGTGCGATGATGATCATCGGTCTGCTGATCGGCAGCAGTGGTGCGACCGTCGACCCGCAGGCCATGGCGGCGATGTCGGGCGGGCCTGGTGCCGACAAGGCGGCCATGTTCACGAAGATCACGAGCATTCCCGCGCTCTCGTTGCCGAGCCTCGTTCTCTTCGTCTTCTACTTCCTGTGCGGATACTTCATCTATGCGACGCTCTTCGCCGCCGTCGGCTCGGCGGTGGATCAGGAAGCCGATGCGAATCAACTGACGTTCCCCGTGACGTTCCCCGTCATCCTGACCATGCTGTTCATCGGTAACGTGATCGCATCTCCGAACGGTACCCTGGCCGTCGTCCTTTCCCTCATACCGCTGTTCTCGCCGATCCTGATGACGGTGCGCGTGGCGGCGACGGACGTACCGCTATGGCAGATCCTCGCCTCCATAGTACTGATGATCGGTACGTTCTTCGGCGCGGTGTGGCTGGCTTCCCGCATCTATCGTATCGGCATCCTGTCCTACGGCAAGAAGCCGACCTTCCGCGATATCGGACGCTGGATCAGAATGAACGTGTGAACGGTGCGGACAGGACCGCCTTCCCGTCCACGCTCATCCGAACGATATAGGAACCGGCTGGCAGCCCCGTGGTCGTCAGCCGCGTTCGTTCCTGGCCTGCACCGATCGTCGTGGACTGTACGATGCGTCCGTTCATGTCGACGATTTCGATGACGGCTGCGGACGCGGGCTTCGTCGTCGACCTTCGAACGACGATATCGTCGTGAACGGGATTGGGAGCCAGCGTCATCGTATCGTGCGAGGCCGTGCCGCCACGTTCTTCCATGCCGATGCTCGTGACGGTGGCCACCTCGACGAGGCTGCGGCACTTCGTGCCGCTGTTGATGCGGAGCGTCGACGGATCCTGTACGAAGAACTCGATATCGCGATCCATCGTGAAGACGGTGTCGACCGTGCAATCTGCGCCCGCATTGGGATCGAGGCAGTTCCTGTACGTCACGTTCAGGGGAAGGGTATGGAAGTCCGGCCACAGGGCATCGGTCGCGATATGGCTGACGCGTACGCGCCAGCGATCCGTTTCCTGGATCAACGTCGTCGTGATGCGTGGCCAACCCATTCCGAGGATCCAGTCATTCCAGTACTCCGACAAGTCGCGTCCGCTGACTTCTTCGAGAACGTTGCGCATGTCGTCCGACGTGGCGTTGCCGTAGGCATGGCGTCGCAGATAGGTTCTCATGCCGTCGAAGAAGATCGAGTCACCGAGAATCGCACGGAGCATTCCCACGACGACGGCGCCTTTCTGATAGATCGTCTGCGGATAGTTGGATGACGGTGCCTGCCGGGGGAAGTCGTAGAGCGGGAAGATGCCTTCGCCCGGCGCGATGGTACGGATGTACTGACGGGCCTTGTCTTCCATGACCCTGAGATATTCGTCGCGACCGGACAGTTCCTCGGACCACAGCGCCTCGCAGAAGGTGGCGAAGCTTTCCGTCAGCCACGCATGCCTGAAATCCTGTGGGGACACGTAGTCGCCGAACCACAGATGGGCGAGCTCGTGCGCTGCCGTGCTGTTGACGGTATCCTGACGTTGTGCGATCACGACGGGGAAGCTGATGAGCGTCTGGTGTTCCATCGCGCCGAGCTGCGTGTTGACGTAGCCCACCTTGTCGAACGGATAGGGGACGAAGCGCCGTGCGAACGTCGCCGTCATGCGCGGGACGAGGCCGTACGAGACCTTCGATCGCATCGTATCGCGACGCAGGACGTAGGCCACCTGCGGAATGTCGTCGACGGTGCCGAGATCGAGCTTCGCGAACGGGCCTACCGCGAACGTCAGGAGATAGGTCGCCGCAGGATGATCTTCCTTCCAGTGCCAGACGGAGAGAGGGCCGGAGGAATCGACATCCGTATGACGTCCGACGGATGCCGCGACCATCGATCGCGGAACCCGAAACGTGGCGTCGAAGGTGGCCTTGTCCGAAGGATGGTCGTAGCACGCGAGCCAGTGCTGCGTGGTGGAGACGTAGTTGGCGCTGAAGCCGACGCCCATCGCATACAGGACGTTGTCCTGATAGTGCACACCGCCCCAGGGCGATGTACCGGGTTCCGCGGTCATCGTGCCCGAGTAGTCGACGACGATGTCGAGGGTATCGCCCGGGGCGGTCGTGCGATTCAGCACGATACGATGATGATAGGTCGCGTCCGCAGGCTGTCCCTCGTCCACGACCTGCAGTCTCGTACCGTCGAGACGGGCGGAATCGATCGTCAGGTCGCGCAGATGTACGGGAAAGGAAGCGTCCGTTGCCGCGACTGTCCATGCCACCCGTATCACGACGGTGGCCCTGATCATCCGCGTGGACGGCTCGGCGATCGTGGCATCGAGCGTATAGGAAATCACGTCGAACGGCTGCTGACGATATCCGGTCGGTGTGCTGATCGGCTGGGCGGCGGTGCCCATGGAGGCCATGATCAGAAGGAGGATCCGGAGGGCGAGGCTGACGGGCGATGGTCTCATGTCTGAAAATAAACAAAGGCCCGTCTGCATGATGCGGACGGGCCTTCGGATGCTCATGTTCGCCGAATCAGCGTGAGATGACCAATGGGAGAGTGGCACCGCGGGTGCCGTTGGAAATCTGCACGAGCATCATGCCTATCGGCAGGTTCGACGTGTCGAGCGTTACGGACGATGTGCCCGGGAGAACGTCAACGGATTGCGTCGCCAGAACCATGCCTGTCATCGATACGATACGGATGTTCGCCTTGCCCTGGATGGACGGGAAGGAGAACGTCGCCGATGTGTTCGCGGGGTTGGGATAGAGTACGTAGCCGGCGGCTACGGGATCGGTCGGATTATCGACGCCCGTCGTCGTACCGGCGAGACCGAAGTCCGCCGAGACATCGCCGCCTTCTGCGACGTCGATGGTCTGCGTTCCCGGTTCGAAGCCGAAGCGGTCCACCGTCAGCGTGATCGTTCCGGCCGACAGCGTCGTCATTTCGTATCCGCCTTCGTTGGCCGACATGGAGAAGTCGACGATCGTGCCTTCGCTATCGGTGGCGATGAGAAGGGCGCCGGCCAGACCGCCCATGCCTTCCGTGCGATCGTCCTTGACGACGATGCCGCCGTCACGACGATCGAAGACCCTGCCGCGAGCGTGGCCACGACCGCGTTCGGTGTTGCCCGTACGGAGGAGGATGTCATGCTGGACCGTGAGCATCACTTCTCCGACTTCGATACGCGTGGCATCCTTCCACGACTTGGCCGCCGTTGCGCCCATCACGTACCAGCCGGGTACGTTCGGACGCTGACTCGGTGCGCCGAAGACGAGGTAGACACCCGGTGTGAGATTGTCGAAGTGGTAGTTGCCGAGGCTGTCCGTTTCCACGGACGCTACGGGAACCCTGTGGCGTTCATCGTCGTTGCCGCGTGCGATGAGCAGGAATGCCGTCACCTTGCCCGGAGTTCCTTCACCCGTGGCTTCGACCTTGAGCGTGCCGCCGAAGCCGTTCTCGTAGGTCGGGCGCTTGTCGAGGGTGAAGTTCAAATCACCCTTGTTTTCCGTGAGTGTGATGACCGTTGCCTGGGTGGCATCGTGCGTTTCCTGCCACCATTCCGTCAGGTAGAGGTCGGTATTCGCGCCGTCGCGCGTCTTGGCGGCGCGTGCGAAGGCGATGAAGCCGATGCCTTCGGGCAGTTCGACGCGGAAGTTGCCCTCGGCATTGGTTTCGACGCGGACGGAGAGCCAGCGGCGATCGACGTTGTCACGGGTACGTGCTTCGAAGGTCACCACGGCGCGCAGTCCTGCACCCGTTTCCGCATCCGTGACGCGGCCTTCCACGACATGGATCTTCGGTGCCGGCTTGGCCGTGAGGTGCATGATGAGGTCCAGGGTGGACTCGCACGTCAGGGTCACGACCTTCGCATCGCCGAGTTCGACGACGTCTTCATACCATTCGCGATTGAAGCTCTTGCCTTCGGCGAGGAACTTGTAGTCGCCCGCACGAAGCTTGAGATAGAAGTTGCTCTGCTGGATCGGGGCCGTTGCGACGGGTTTCCACACTTCGCGCCACACCGTATCGCGGTCTCCGCGGACGGAGTCGCGGCGGAATGCCGTGACCGTACCATCCATGACGACGGTATTCACGTCGTCGAAGAGTGCCTTGCCGACGACGGCCGCACACTCGCGATTCGGATCGTCGTCGCGGCCTTTCACTTCGATGACGAAGCTCTGGAACGCTTCGGCCGTCACGACGCCATTGGCGCCGATGGTCGCGCGGATCTTGACTTCGAAACGACCTGCGGCCGACGGCATCCATTCGATGACACCCGTACGGGCGTCGATGGTCATGCCATCGGGTCCGTGGACCAGGGAATAGGTGATTGCCTGGTTGAGGCCACCCGTGGCCCTGGCCGGATATCGGTATGCGGTACCGACGACACCGGTCTTGACGGGCTCGGTCACGAATTCGAGGGTAGCGCCGGCTTCCTTGAGAACGACGACGCGAATCCGCGTACGTTCACTGAAGCCATCGGCGTTACCCGCCTTCACGAAGAAGGTATAGGTGCCGGGCTCGAGGTCCGTGACGAGATAGGTGATGTATTCCCGCTCCGGGAAGGGATGCTGGGGATCGGCTTCGACGGAACCGACCTTCGTGAAGTTGGCGAGGACTTCCGTTTCGCCGCTGGCCTGGTAGATGTCGAATACCGTGGGACGATCACCTTCTGGGTGAGCGAACCATTTCAGGAGGACAACCTGGTGTCCCGGGGCCCCGTCGACGATCGCATTGAACTCGAGGGGGGTACGGGGGGCTGCCGCCTGCAGGGCGTAACTGCTGATGGAAAGGAAGAGCGTCAGCAGTAGGAGCCGCCACGATGAAGACGTTCGCATGGAACTGCTCCGGATGTATTGAGAAACAATCTCGACGATGACAACCGGAGACAAAATACCGTTATTGCATATTCAGTTACAATACCAGCTCGAACAATCCGAAGACCTGTTCCTGCTTTTCCGCGGGCCAGAAGCTGTCCTTGTTGGCCAGCACGTAGACGCTGATCGTGATACGGCGGGGCTCGCCGGGCTGGCGCTGTGGTTCGGACACCAGGACCCAACCGGCATTCGACGATGTGGCGTTGGTCGTGAACGGCCCGCTCTGGAGGTTCAGGAGCAGGGACATCTCGTTGCCCTGGAGGTTCTTCTGATAGCCTTCGCCCGGGACGGAATCCGCCTGGATCCTGAAGGACTCGATGAGGGGTTTGTTGTCCGGGGCGTTCTGCTGCTCCATCGTGACGTCCATCCAGACCGTGGCAGGCGACGTCGTGGTGTCGACCTTGAAGATCGGCAGGCCCTTGATCCGGTAGGAGCTTTTGGCGTTGGTGAAGTCTGCCGACACGGAAATGGGCGTGACCTTGGCGGCCGGCGTCACGGGTGTGATTTTCCGTGGCGCATCGGCATCCAGTGGAGACGTGCAACTCGCGAGCCAGAGGGCCAGGGCCGTCAGGAGAACGAGGATGAACAGGGTGCGTACAGGTGTCATGATCGTCGGGTTGATGTGTGCGTTGTTCAGAAGCGTACTGCTACGCCGTAGGTTAGGCCGAGTTTCGAGGAGGAGAACCACTTGTTCTGGAACTGATATCCCATCATGGTGCCTTCGACACCGACCAGGAACGACAGAGGGCCTACCGGCGTGTATTCGAGCCCAACGGTAGCCCGGCCGAGCGGGCCGAACTTCGTGCCTCCGGCAAGGATCTGGCCGAACGGTGCGACCGATCCGCCCGGCTGCGCCATGCGGTAGCGGTAGAAGATGCCTGCCCACATGGAAGCGGGCTGCTGTTCGTAGCGGATGATCTGGCCACTCGCCCTGCTGCCCTCGAAGACCTGCGGGAACGTCTCGCTGCCGAATTCCAGACCGATGCCGTGGTTGTCGGAGAGCTGATAGAGCATGGCCAGGCCGATGTTCTGATACCAGGCCGTCTGCGCCGATACCGTCGTCTGCGTCAGGGGAGCGCTGGCGATGCCGCGCGCCTGGATCATGAAGGCCGGATATTTCTCCCATGCCGACGGCATGACGTCGAGCTTCGTCATGGCGAAGGTCTTCGGTTCGGTATCGCGCACGAGAGCCATGGAATTGGTGACCGTGACCATGGATGCCATCGGCGTGGTGACTTCCTGATTCATGGTCGTTCCGTTGCCGTCGTCCGTGGTGCTGACCGGTTGTTGCACGGCCGGTGTGTGCTGGCGTTCCAGAGCGGCCATTTCCCGGCGGAGGGCCGACGTTTCCCGGCGCCGGGCCTCGAGCATACGCTGGAGATCGCCGTTCGTGCGGGCGAGGCCGGCATTGGTGCGTTCGAGTTCCTGGAGGCGACCGTCGTCCGTTGGCATCGTCTGCTGCCCCGTCACCGGCGTGGTCGTGACCGGAGCATTACCCGCCACGGCCGTCGGATGCGCCGGCGTCTGACCATCGGACGTGACGGCGAACCACGTGATACCCGTCGCTGCAAGGGCCGACAGCAGGGGAAGCCCGAGCCTGGACAGCCAGGAGGCGATGATTCCACCTCCAGCCGCACCCGCCACGGCACCGGCGAGCGGGGCGGCGAAGCCGAGGCCCGAAAAGACGGCATTCGTGAGATGGGCAGGGGGGAGCAGGGCCATACGGTCATTCTGGACCGTGGACCGGATCGCCAGTTGCTGCTTGAGCTCCGCTCTCAGGTCCGTGTTGACGGCCAGATCCGAGAACAGAGGTTGTTCGTGAACGGCGTCGAGCTCACCATCCAGCAATTGCTGGATCCACTCGTGCTGTTCGGGAGGTACGGTTGACATGGTTACTCTCGGTGCATCTCGTTGAGATACGGTTCAAGAATTTCTCTGATTTTCTGCCTGGCCCGGAAGACCCGGACCTTGGCCGTGTCGAGCTTGATGCTCAGCATGTCGCTGATCTCGTTGTACGACAGGCCGTCATACTCCCGCAGGACGAAGACTTCGCGCATGTCATGCGGGAGCAATTCCAGTGCCGTGGATATGAGATTCAGCATCTCATTCCGGTCGGCTTCGCGTGACATGCCGGGGTTGTAGAGGGTGTCGTCGAATTCGATGACGTTCGTCTGTACCCGCTTCTTCTCGTTCAGGCAGAGATTCCGGCAGATGGTGAGCGCATAGGCCCGCACGTTATCCAGGCCTTCGTGTCTCTCCGCGCTTTGGTAAAAGCGGAGGAACGTCTCCTGGAAAACGTCGTAAGCTCGATCCCTGCTGCCCAGTACCCGCATGCAATAGGAAAAGACATTGGGCGATAGTCGAGCATAGAGCTCGCCGAATGCCTCTTCCCTGCGCTCGGTGCGTAACATGGCGTAGAGTTCCGAGTCGCTATATTCGCTCAGTCGCCGCTTCATTTCATGTTATCAACAACGTCCGCATCAAAACGTTACATTGACGGTACCACTCTTTCCGGGCACGTTGGTGCCCTATCAACTGATACGGTCGCGCAGGCGTTCCCTGTCCGTCGAAATACATCCGGATGGCCGCCTCATCGTCCGGATCCCTGCCCGCACTCCCGTTTCCGAAGCCGAGCAGTTCCTCCGTTCGCGTGCGGAATGGATCGCCACCCGCCTTGCCAGGGCCGCCGAGCAGCGTCAGGTGATACCGCCCCTGACGACACCACGGCAATTTCACCATCGCGGTGCGGTATTCCAGTGGAGGATGCCGACCGATTATGCGAACGACGGCGTTTCCGAAACCGCATTGTTCGATCGCCAAGTCATTGTCCCGAAACGATTTGCATCTAACGAAACCACTGCCTGGCGTTGGGTGGAAGGCTGGCGCCGGCGTGATGCCGAACGCGTCTTCGGAGAGGTGATCGCCGGGATGCTGCCCGCATTCGGTGTTCATGGTCTTCGATACCGCACGCTCAAGATACGCCGTATGCGTCGCAGATGGGGAAGTTGCAGTTCGTCGGGAACGATCACGCTCAACGACATGCTGGTCCGTACCCCCGATCCCTGCATCCGCGTCGTCGTCATCCACGAACTCTGCCACCTCGTCCACCTGCATCACGGACCCGACTTCCACGCCCTGATGAGATCGATGGAGCCGGACTACCGGAAACACGACGCTCTGCTCGATACGTGGAGTTCCGTGCTGACGATGCCGGAGCCACAAACGACGGACGGGGCACGAGGCCCCGTCGAAGAACGCTATCTATGGCTTGCTTAGGCCGAGGCCTGGGCGCATAGTTCGTCGAATGCCGTCGTCAGCGCCGAGGCGATCATCTCCGGCGTGCGGCCTTCGATATGATGGCGGGGCATGAAGCCCACGAGCTGGCCATCGCGCATGAGGGCGATGCTGGGCGACGAGGGGGCCTGGCCCGTGAAGTACGTGCGGGCGCGTTCCGTGGCTTCCAGATCCTGGCCCGCGAATACCGTCAGCACACGATCCGGCAGGACGTTATGCTTGAGTGCGAGTGCGACGCCCGGGCGTGCTCCGCCCGCTGCGCATCCGCATACGGAATTGACGACGACCATCGAGAAGCCGGGCTTCGCCATGGCGGCATCGACTTCTTCGGCCGAACGCAGTTCCTGGACTCCGAGTTTGGTCAGGTCTTCGCGCATGGGTTGGACGAGCATGGGATCGTACGGCATGATCATTCTCCTTGAGGTGAGATGCGGGACAACTGGTCGAGAGCGTCGCGGAGATATTCCATGCCGATCGGTCCGGCGATGGCCGGGAACTCCCGGTCGAATTCCTGACGCTTTCCAGGTTCCAGCGAAAAAGTTCTGTGCAGATATGGAATCGCCGTATGGGGCTGGCCCGCTCCGCAGAGCACCTTGGCGGTGGCGAAGTATCCTTCGGACCATTCCGGTGCGAGGCTGATGCACTCCGAGAAGGCACGCAGTGCTTCCATGACGTCTCCGGTCTCCAGCAGCGTGCTTCCGTAGTCGAACCAGCATTCCATGTCGTTCGGTTCGATGTCCAGGGCCTTGCGGTAGCAGACGAGCGCTTCCTCGAGGCGTTGCAGGTTGTAGTTGGCGTCGCCCTTGGCATACCACAGATCGGCATAGGACGGATCCATGGCCAGAGCGGCATCGTAGTCGAGCAGCGCATTCTCGTACTGGTCCAGTGCGTCGTGACACGTGCCGCGTCCGTACAGACTCTGCAGGTGCGTCGGTTCGAGCAGGAGCGCCTTGTTGAAGATACCGATCGCCTCGGCGAACAGACCTCGCTCCTCGAGGGAGGAAGCCAGATTGTGGAGCACCGAGACGTCCTTGGGATCGAGCTCGTGAGCTTCGCGATAAGCGGCGATGGAGTCGTCGAGCCGGCCGATGGTCGCATAGGCATTGCCCATGTTGTACCATGCATTCACGAAGTCGGACTTGATCGTGACGGCCATGCCGTAGTAGTCGATGCTCTGGCGGTGTGCGCCCTTCCTGCCCAGGATGACGCCCTTGTTGAACCAGGCATTGGAGTCGTAGGGATCGGTCTCGATACACTGTTCGTAGATCTCGCCCGCTTCGTCGTTGCGGTCCAGGCACTCGAGGCAATAGGCCATTTCGAAGAGGGCGTCGCGACGGAACGTCTCGTGCCGGGACAGGTACTGGAAGATCCGTACGGCTTCGTCGTAGCGTTCGAGTTTCTGGAAGATCATGGCCTTGCTGAACAGGGCATCGGGATTGTCCGGCTCGTTGCTCAGGGCATATTCGATGACGGCCATCGCCTCGTCCAGACGTCCGCTCTGTTCGAGCGCGATTCCTCTGTTGACATGGATTTCGATGTCGACCGGATCGAGCTCCGTGGCCCGTTCGTACGCCGCGAGTGCATCCGCCCAGCGCGACACGCTGCTGAGGGCGATACCGTACTTGTGCCAGGCATCCGCAGAATAGGGAGCGGTCTCCTTCCACATGGTGGCGAAGACCAGGGCGTCGTCGAACTTCTGCGTTTCCAGACAGTAGTGCACGATGGTTTCCAGGGCCTCGGCCGATGGCGAGCCCTGTTGCCAGTTGCCGCTCCGATGGTATTCACGGAAGCGGTTGAGCGTTTCGTCCATTTCCTGCCGATTGGGTTCATCGGCATCGTCGTCGTAATCGTACTCAAGCATGATGGCTCACTCCATGATTGGTGGTAATGGCATCAGACCTGTTCGGTGCAATGTAACTCAACACTGGACCACGTCAAACACGAGGAATTTCAGGTACTGCGTTTCGGGCATCGCAAGCAGGACCGGATGGTCGGGTGCCTGTCCGCCACGGTGGAGAAGACGTAATCGGCGGCGCAATCGTGCCGATTCCCTGTATAGAATGTCCATAAGCATCGACTCGGGAACGAGTTGCGTGCAGCTCGCCGAAACCAGCAGCCCACCCGGCGCCAGCAGTTTCATGGCCGTGCGGTTGAGCTCGGCATAGCCTGCCTGAGCACCCTTGACGGCACTCCTGGATTTGGCGAAGGACGGAGGGTCCAGTACGACGATGTCCCATGTCCGTCCCTGTTGCACCTGTTCGCGGAGGAGGTCGAAGACGTTGGCCTGTTCGAAGCGGCAATTGGCGAGGCCGTTGAGCTCGGCATTCCTGCGCGCCGCCGCCACCGCCGCCGCCGAGCTGTCGATACCGACGGCTTCCGCCGCACCGGCCCTGGCAGCGTTCAGGGCGAAGCCACCCACGTTGCAGAAGCAGTCGAGGACGCGCTTGCCTTCCGCGAAGGACGCCACGGTACGGCGATTGATCTTCTGGTCGAGGAAGTATCCCGTCTTCTGGCCACCGGCCAGATCGATCCGCAGGTTCAGCCCGTTCTCCACGATATCAACCGTGTCCGGTACGGTGCCCCGGATCACGCCTTCCCTGAGGTCCAGTCCTTCGCGCGTCCGCGTGGCCGCCATGTTCTTTTCGACGATACCCTTCACGTTCGGAAACACCGCCAGCAACGCGTCCACGATCTGCGGCATCCGCCGGTCCATGCCGGCCGCGAGCGTCTGGACGACGAGATAGTCGCCATAGCGGTCGACGATGAGGCCGCTCATGAGGTCGGCTTCGCCGAAGACGACACGATAGGCGGTCTCTCCGGGAAGGACTCTTTCACGGACGGCCTGGGCCGCGCCGATGCGCTGGATGAAGAAGTCGGTGTCGACGTTCTCGATCTCGCCGCCGAGCAGGCGTATGGCGATCTTCGATTGCGGGTTGTAGAAGCCCGTGCCCATCGATGCGCCGTCGAACGTACTTACACGGACGAGGGCGCCGGATTCGGCAGGGATGACGTCGCTCAGTTCATTGCGATAGACCCACAGGTGTCCGGATTTGATGCGTTGCTCTTCGCGCGGGCGCATCGTGACGATCGGTAATGCGGCTGGTGTCGTGTTCACGGTCGGGAGAAGTGGTGTTTGCCTCAGGCAGGATACGGATGCAAATTGCATCCAAAGTCGTGTTCGATCCACCTGGAAACTTTCGCGCGGAAATCAACTCCTGCACCGTATGCGTACGATCCTTCTGCTCATCCTGTGTTCTCCCATTGTCATGTTCGCGCAACATGAGTACGACGTCTGGCACTTCGGCGAGAATGCCGGTCTCGAGTTCTCGTCGACGGGCGTGAAGGCCATTCGGGGATTCTTCAGTACGCAGGAAGGAAGCGCGTCGATCTGTAACCGGACGACGGGTGCGCTGCTGTTCAGCACGGACGGTATCATCCTCTACGACCGCAGCGGCTCGTCGATGCCGAACGGCAGGGGGCTCCTCGGTGGATGGTCCAGTACGCAGAGCGCCCTCATCATTCCGATGCCGGGCGACACGTCGAAGTACTACGTCTTCACGCCGGGAGACCTCTCCAATAACGGTCAGAGACCGGGCCTGGCGTATTCGGTCGTCGACATGACGCTGAACAACGGCATGGGCGACGTTACGGTGAAGAACGTACGCCTCCTGGATTCGTGTGCGGAAAAACTGACGGCCACGTTGCACTGCGACGGCCAGTCATGGTGGGTCGTGGCACATGCGATGACGATACCCCGATTCTACGTCTATCGGGTCGATGCCGACGGCGTCCACCCGCCCATCGTCAGGAACGTGGGCGAGCAGTATACGGTCGAACCCGGTCAGCCCGGTCGCGAGTATGGGCTCGGCTATATCAAGTTCTCACCGGAAGGCACCCTGCTGGCGATGGCGAGCCCGCATGCGGCGATGCTGGAACTGTTCTCCTTCGACATCGGAACGGGCGATATCAATACTCCACGTACCGTTCGCCGTGGGCTGCCCTTCTACGGCATCGCATTCTCGCCGTCGGGTTCGATGCTCTACGGCACCACGTGGAGTAGTGTATGGCAGTTCCCAACGTTGACCAGTTATCCGCCCGTCGCCGGTATCGAGCTGGGTCCGATACCGAGCTACGAACCGTCGTTGTACAGAGGCGGCATCCAGTGCGGGCCTGACGGAAGGATCTACGTCGCGGACGGGGCGAACCTGCGGGTCGTCCAGTATCCCGAACGGTATGGTCAGGAAGCCGTGTATACCACGACCTATGCCGTTCCGCTCGACGGCGGCATCGCCGTACTCGGAATGCCGAACGTCACGGAATGTCTCTATGACAGGAGCAGGATCGTCTTCTGCGGTCCGCCCATCGCCGGTATCCTCGCGGATACGGCGGCCTGTGTAGGATCCTGTCTGACGATTCGTGACGCGACGGAACGGACGCCGACGAAATGGGAATGGACCTTCACCGGAGGAACACCGGGTGTCTACGATGGCCGGGTGCCGCCCCCGGTATGCTATTCCACACCTGGAACCTATGCCATTCGCCTCGTGGTGAGCAACTCGTACGGTGCCGATACGACGACGCGCACTGTACGCGTCGTACCGCTGCCGATCGTGGATGCGGGGCCCGACGTCGAGCTGTGCGATTCCTCGTACGGGCGTCTTCATGCGAGTGGAGCAGAACGATACGAATGGGAACCCGACATCGGTATCAGCAGCAAGTACGCCCCGGATCCGATCGTGCGCGTCTTCAGTACCACGATCTATCGCGTCAAGGGGTATACGGCCGAAGGCTGCGTGTCCGAGGACGTTGTGACCGTGCACTACCGGACGTTCGATCCGACCATCTCGGGCAGTACGGAACTCTGTCGGGGCATGGCCACACGACTGACCGTTTCCGAAGCCGATAGTGTGCTGTGGAGCCCATCCGACGGCGTGAGCGACCCGCGTTCGCCCGTGCCTCTCATATCCCCGGATACGACGACGACCTATGTCGTCGACATATGGAGCGGCGCATGTCATCAGAAGCGTACGGTGACGGTCACCGTACGTACGGGTGCGGGAGAAACGGACACGGTCGAAGCACGGGTCATCTGCGAAGGCGATGCGGTCGTGCTTACGGCACCCGAAGGCCAACGATATCGTTGGGAGTCGAGGCCGGATATCGCCGACCCCGCACAACAGTCCGTGACCGTACGACCAGTGACGACGACGACATATACCGTAACGGTCTTCGCGGCGAACGGGTGCAGCAGTACGATCGTATTTCCGGTTACGGTCTACACGGGCGCGAGTGGAACCGATACGATGCCCGCACAGGCCATCTGCGAAGGCGATGCAGTCATGCTTACGGCACCCGAAGGCACGCGCTACGAGTGGATACCCGGACCGGATATCGACGACCCCACGCAGCGATCGGTGACCGTACGCCCGCTTCGGACGACGTCCTATTCGGTACGTGTCTATGCCGCCTCCGATTGCAGCCGCCTCGTGACGTTTCCCGTGACGGTGACGTCGGCCGCAACGGCACGGCTCGCCTTCCAGCCTTTCCAGCTCGAGCCCGGACAACGTTCGACCATCGAGCTGCGTGCGACGAATCCGGAGTCCTTCACGACCTTCATCGCCGAAGTCGTCATGCCTCTGCGCGCCATCGCGCATCTGACGGTGGAAGAAGGAGTGGACCTCGGCAGCACCGTGGGCCTCACGGAGCGCACGATGCGTATAGGCTATGCTCCTTCCGCCACCGGGTCGATCCGCTTCAGTGGCGAAGCCATGCTGACCACTGAGACGGATGAACCGTTCATCTGCAGGGTCGTATCCTCCGAAGGGTGCGGTACCATCGTCGGCGATACCTTGCGCGGCGTGGAATGGGTCGGATGCAGTCTGGATACGCGTACGGTGCGCTTCAATGCCCCGTCGCTTGCCGTGCTCTTCGCGACTGCCGGTCATGACGGTATCCGGATCGGGATCCGTGCAGCTACAGGAACGCATTGTATCGTCGAAGCATGGACGCCCGACGGCCGCCTGTTGTCCGAGACGGACGTGGTGACGCAGAACGATTCCGGATTGGCCACCCTGCGGCCCTCCTGCCGCGGTCCGCTGTTCGTGCGCGTACGGAGCGGTGTGCAGATGCAGGTCATGGCTCTCATGGCGTGGTAGACCGGCTATCAGCGATCAGTACCGGATACGGCAATGAACGGATTGATCGATACCGGATGCTACCGCATATTCACGTCATGAAACCAACAGTCATATCCGTTCCCGCAATCCGACCGTTCAGCTTCGCCGAGTGCCTGCGGTTCCTCGATCGCCAGCTCGACGACTGCCTTCACGTCATCGATGGTGCGGCAGTCCGGAAGGTGCTGACGATAATGGATCGTACGATCCTCACCGAACTGACGGGAGATGACGAGGGTGTCCACGTCCGTATTCTCGATGACGGTAGCGGATCGATCACGCATGCCGACGTGAGGAACCACGTCCGGGATCTGTTCGATATGGATCGGGATATTATCCCGTTTTATGAATTACTGACGGAGCACGATGATCTTGCATACATGCCGAAGATCTTCCGTGGCCTGCGCATGATCGGGATCCCGGACCTGTTCGAAGCACTGTGCTGGTCCATCATCGGGCAGCAGATCAATCTGGCTTTCGCGCACAGGATCAAACGCCGACTCGTGATGGACTACGGTAGCTCGATGATCCATGGAGGAGCGCCTCACTACGCCTTTCCGCGTGCGGAGGTCCTGGCCGATGCGAAGCCGGAGGATCTGAGAGCGATGCAGTTGTCGCGCAGCAAGGTGGACTACATCATCGGTATCGCTCGCGCCGTCGCCGAGGGCAAGGTGAGCAGGGAAGTCCTCCGGCATATGGAAGATGTCGCCGAAAGACGCCGGTCGCTGATGGAACTGAGTGGTGTCGGGCCGTGGACTGCGAATTACGTGCTGATGAAGACGATGAGAGACCCGTCGAGTATTCCTCACGGCGATGCCGGAATGATCAAGGCTCTGGTCGATCATGGAATGATCGCGGACAGGAAGGACAAGGCCGGTATCGAACGCTTCTTCGTTCGGTTTCCGGGCTGGGAAAGCTATACGTCGTTCTACCTCTGGCGAAGCCTCTATCGATGAATCCGGTCAGCTCGCGGCATCGTGGAAGATGATGCCCAGCGTGTGGCGCTGGCCCTCCCGTACGGTACTCACGCCATGCCTGACCGCCGACCTGTAGTGTCCACGACTTCCCCGTACCGGACGGAAGTTCGTCGTGAAGAGCAGCAGATCACCACGCCCGGGATTCAGTACCGTAGCCCTCGACTGTGCTCTGGGGAGCTGTTCCGTAAGCACGAACTCACCACCGGTATGGTCCTCGCCCGACTGGCTGAGGAAGAGGACGAGTTGTATCGGGAAGTACAGCTCGCCGTAGAGGTCCTGGTGCAGTGTGTTGTAGCCGTCGGGGCCGTACTTCAGGATCAGGGGCGTAGGAAGGCTCTGGCCGCGGTCGTGGCATGACGCCAGGAACGTCGCATGATCCGCCGGATATGCCGTATCGATACCGAGCATGTCCATCCACGCGTTCGCTACCGGTGCGATGCGAGGATAGATGGCCGTGCGCAGATCGGCGACGATACCGGGCAACGGATAACGGAAGTATCTGTACTCGCCGATACCGAACCTGTGGCGTTCCATCTTCACGGTCTTCCTGTAGAGCGTATCTACGTCGTAGGATGCGATCAGTCCGTCACATTCGTCCTTCGTGACGACGGAGGGAACGATGGCGTATCCGGTCGTATGCAGGCTGGTAACGACGTCGGGCCAATCGCATCGCGCGATGCGTTCGATGATTGCAGGCATTTGGTGCGATGGGTGATGATGAAGAGATGTCATACCATGATCGGTGCCGCGACGTAGGATGTATCGCGGATCGATCGTTCGTCAGAGTATCGTTCTGAACGTGATGTTGATTCTCGGCTCCGATACGTTCGCCCGTTTCGGAAGACGGTGGAGCCAGTAGTGTTGCGTGGGGCCGCACATGATCAGCAGGCTGCCATGTCCAAGGGATACTTCCGCGCGTGCCGGTGCGTCGGTACGGTGGCGGAACTGGAAGGTTCGCGTTGCGCCGAAACTGACGGAGGCGATGAAGGGATCGCGGCCGAGCTCCTTCTCGTTGTCGGCGTGCCATCCCATGCTGTCTTCGCCGTTGCGGTACAGATTGAGCAATGCCGTCGTGAAACGATGGTTCACGATGGATTCGATCCTGTTCCTGATCTCCAGCAACGTGGCGGTCCACGGATGCGGTGCCATCGTGATTCCCGAATAGCGGTAGGGTTTGTCCTCATCGCCGTGAAGTGCCGTCAACCGCGGCTGCATGATCGTCCTGCCCATGATGACGATCGGTTCCTGACGCCATGCGATCTCCGTCATCAGCAGATCCAGGTAGCGATCACCGTCTTCCTTGTCGAAGAACGTGGCGAGCAGGAAGGCCTTACCGTCGCGCGGAAGGATGTTCGTTCCGTCATCGATCATGGCTGGATTCCCGATGTTCGGCAGGGTGCCATCGTTCGAAGTGTTCACGCATGCAATGGGCGCATGGACGATATCCGGCTGCGATGGCCTCCGCTTCGTCGCGGAAGAAGACTCGGTTGACGAGCTTCATACGCCTGCCCGACGAGCAGTCGAGTCTGCCGTAGATCCTCAGTCGACGATTGCCTGCCAGTGCGATGCTTCCGTCGCGTACGAGCTGCCATAGCCTCCGTCGTCGTTCCGATGCGGTGCTTCCCATATCGGAATGGGAGATCATCGTACCATGGGGATTCTTCGGTGGTGCGACCGCTGTCATGATCGATGGCCCGTATCGCCGGTCGTATCGCCGAACACCCTGGAGGCCTCCCAGCCGATCATGGCATTCTTCCGTGTACTGCCCCAATGGTATTCTCCGATCTCACCCGTGGCCTTGATCGCACGATGGCAGGGAATGAGGAAGGCGACGGGATTGTCGCCGATCGCCGATCCCACTGCACGCGAAGCACCGGCATTACCGATCTGCCGTGCGACGGCCGAGTACGTCGACAGTTCGCCCATGGGAACCTTCAGCAGGGCCTCCCAGACCTTGATCTGGAACTCCGTTCCTTTCAGGTGCAGTTTGATCTCGCCGATCCTGCTCCAGTCCTGCGTGAAGATGAAGAGCGCCTGCTGCTGTACCAGATCGACCGTCATCCTGTACCTGGCGTTCGGGAAGCGTTGCTTCAACTCCTCGAAGGCCCGATCCCTGTCCGTATCGAAGAAGGCCATGTAGCAGATACCTTTCGGCGTCGATGCGATGATCACCATGCCGAACGGACTCTCCGCGAAGCTGTAGTTGATGTCGATGTGCTCACCACCGTTCCTGTACTCGCCCGGTGTCATACCTTCGATCTTCACGAAGAGGTCGTGAAGCCTGCTGGTACCTGAAAGTCCCGTTTCCAGTGCAGCGTCGAACAGCGACGCCTGTCTGTCTTCGAGCATGGTCTTCGCGTGTTCGATGCTGATGTACTGCAGGAATTGCTTGGGCGTTACGCCGGCCCAGTTCTTGAACAGGCGCTGGAAGTGGTATGGGCTGAGGTGGATATGTTCCGCCACGTCCTGCAGTGACGGCTGGTCCTTGAAATTCCGTTTCAGGAAGTCGATCGCTTCGGCGATCCTCATGTAGTCATAGTCGTTCGACATGGTCAGGATTCCCTGTTGTACCGTGGCAACTTAGCGTCCCGACAGCGTTCCTGTAACCCGATTATTGCTGTGTCGTCCTGGGAGTGAGAAACCAATGACAGCGCGGCCGTATCCGGCCGGGGACATGGCCTGCGTACGGGACGGACCGCAGCACTTGAACCGGTAGACTGCCGATTAGGAGTCGTTGGACTTCACATCCGTGGCGATGCTCCAGGACCGAGTTACAGAGCAGCAGGAGAGATTTCACGTTGCACTGCCGCGAATCTCTTTGGCTGGTACGTGACATTCCGATCCATTGGAGCTTACGATTGATATTCCGTGGCTTCCGATGCCCGATGGCCTCGGCCGGGTCCTGGTCCAGGGGCTGGTATGCGGGGCTATCTGGTGACCACAAACGATGTTGTGACGACGCGTTTGCCCGTTGCAACAACGAAGTAGGTACCGGTGGCAAGATTCTCGAGCATTACATGCTCCATGTCGGTTGGGAGTGTCGCACTCACCCTCCCTATCGCATCGTATATCACACATGATAGCGTGCCAGCCGGTATGGTAATGCGAACATGTCCGGTTGTTGATCGCGGCATACATTCGCCGTCCATTGAAGGGAGCCGATTGTCGTGTGTTGGCTAGCTCACTCCATTCCACGAGATGGGTATTCGGCCAGCAACCACTCAGGACGGTCGGTGTTCCGACAAGGCCGGCTTGTTGCAGGACGAACCGCTGCCCGCTGACGGTACCGTGGACCTTGTTCTGGAAGCCGAAGCCTGCGCCCTGTGTGTCGCCGACCATCGGCGTGAAGTTCGTCGTGTTGACTGTATACTCTGGCTGATAACGGATGCCGAGGACCTCTGTGAGTGCGATGGGATCGTCGCCGCTGAAGGTCATGTCGATACGGCCTTTGGGTTCCTTGTATCCGCTATCCCAGAGCGGAACATACCAGGGGCAGACCGTTAGCATAGCCGTACGGTCATACGGCCGTGCAGGGGCGAGGATGAGCTTCATACCATCCGTCGTCTTGGACATTTCATGATAGGGCTCACGGACGAACGGGTCCGTCCCTCTTGTAGTTGCCGAGAACGGGCTTCGTAAATGCCAGACGTTCGAATGGAGATCGGCGTTCACCTGATGGAGCGACGCGCCCCAGTTCCAGCCGATGAACACCTTCGGTCGGACGGTGTCCATGACCATGTCGATCATTTGCTGCGTTACGGGTGATCCCGGACCGACGACAATGGGTGTCGGCGCGCAGTCCTGGGCATAAAGCCCCCTACCCATGCCCACGATCATGAGCACGATAGCTATGTAGCTTCTCATAGGTTCAGTTGTTTGGTGTGTGGCAAATCGGATTGTAGTTCAGCGTCCTCTCAGCAGGAGAGAACACGGCGCACCTGGAGGTGGGCTTGCTTACTGGACGACGGAGAACTTACCAGTGGCCGCTATGGAGCCTGCTTGCAGACTACAGAGATAGCTTCCGGTCGGTAGGCCACCCACTGAAACGGAGACCGGACGGCCACCCAATACCACCGTGGATCGCTGCACGAGTCGTCCGCTCATATCCGTGATGGAGAGAAAGCCTTCGCCAGCGGCATCGGATGGTGGTGTGATGCGGAGGGTGCTGCCATCGACAACCATCATGAGAGGTGTCGGCGCACCGGGCTCGGGTACGGGTAGGGTCGGACCGATGGCGCGGCAAATAAACTGTTTGGGTATATAGTAAAAGTTGTTATTGACGACATCAACGAATTCACGGTTTATCCCCATTGGTTCGCCAAATAGCATGATTGGTTCATTGATAAAGCACTCCGATCCAATCATTCTTTCTATTTGGAATCGCCGAGCAAGGACAGCAATGGTACGCTGATTACGAACCTGATGCAGAAGAGCGCTTTGCTGGTCAGGGGAGATAGTCCAGCGTGCAAGAATGTTCCAGCCAATACACCCACACACATCAGAGGTATTCTCCGGACACTCAAGCACCACACTACGTCCGCCCGTCTTCACATTCAATCCCAGGACTTTTGCTAGCCGTAGTCCCGGCTTCTGAAGATCCTCACCAAATACGAGGAGCGTATCGGAATCCTTTAGGCGGCACATCGGCCCGTACGTCGCCAAGCCCCACTTGTTCAGTTCCTGACCAGTCGTAGCATCAAGTTCGACGGTCCAGTTGCCGAACTCACCGCCCCACTTTCCAGTACCGACATAGATGCGCTGGTGCCATTCGTCCATGAATACATACTCGATCAGGCTATTGAATCGTTTGATGGTTTCGCCTGTCGTCAGACTACGAAGTTCATAATCCTGAGTATCACTAAATCGAAGTAGCAGACGATCAAGTTTCGTCGACATCGCCATGAAGCGAGCCTGTTCGGTCTTCTGCCACAGAAGGCGGCCATCGGCAACGTTGTAGAGCAGCGTGGTCGATGCCGTGCTTTCCGGCGTGATCGCACCTGCCATCAAACAGAGTGTACCATCCGGGCTACATCCTAGCGACGTGGAGCCGATGAATCCCGGCAGGCGTCGCCGTTCGATTCCTGTCATAGGATCGACGACGAGAACGGCAGTATCGGGCCGTCTTCCGAGGAATACAACATTTGCCCCATCAGGTACAGCGAAGTTGGCGATACTATCCTTCGTCCACCGGATTGGCCCGATATGGACGGCCGCGTCGCCGTCCTGTGGCGTAGCCCCTGAAGATGCCGTCAGCAGTACGATAGCACCTAGGAACCCGAGTAATTTTGACCTATACACGATTCGCTCCTATACTCAATGAACGAGTAAGGGATACTGACACCCTTGCAGATAACAAATTTATGAAGTGGCAACCCGTCTGCTCGTCCGTTACGGACTGGTGTTGATTCGTTTTCACGAGTGGAAACCTAGGAGAAGATGATCCGTGGCTCACCTTAGCAAAACCTTTACTGTTTTAACGCCCTCGTTATTTGTGTATGCGCAGTGAATAAAGGGATGATGACAGGAGTGAAGGACTTGTTACCGTGCCAGCAGATGCGCACGCGAGGACGACGGGAGCAGGAGTTTGCCGATCGCACGGACACGTCCCTTTTCCGCCCCGTGCGGGTGAGGTTCCGATGTCGTGTTGTTGGTCCGCACGGGGTGAAAGGAGATAGCGGGGTAGGGGTAGTGTCTTGGAGGCGTCGAGCCATTCGTAGGCGAACAGCTCGTCGTCGAAATGTTCATGGCGCTGACTCATGTCCATGCGTATTCCGGCGATGCCCGTATAGGCTCGTTTGAGTATATACTGCAGCTAGGTCTTACAAGAAACGCACCAAAGTGAAGAGAAAATGCCTATTCGTGCCCTTTCTCTTCATTTGTAGCTTCTCATAAGTTCAGTTGTGTGGATTGTGGCAGATCGGATTGTAGTTCAGTGCTCTTCCATCGGGAGAACGCGTGGCGCACGTGAGGGGCTACTACTGGATGACGGAGAACTTACCAGTCGCTGATATGGAGCCTGCTTGCAGACTACAGAGATAGCTCCCGGTCGGTAGGCCAGCAATCGAAACGGAGACCGGACGGCCACCCAATACCACGGTGGACCTCTGCATCAGTCTTCCGCTGATATCGGTGATGGAGAGAATACCATCACCCGTGGCATCGGAAGGCGTTGTGATGCGGAGAGTGCTGCCATCGACAACCATCATGAGAGATGTCGGCGCACCGGGCTCGGGTACCGGGAGCGTAGGCCCAATCGCACGGCAAATGAAGCTGCCCCAGTAACTATTAGGTAGGTAGTATAGATTCTGATTAACATCATCGGCAACATAGGGAGCACCCGTCGTCAAGGCTAGCTGATCATTAAGATAACATTCGGCATTGTCGAGTTGTCCATGATGGAATCGTCGAGCAATGACTGATCGATCATTGAGTCCACGAATACGTTGTAGAATCGCATTCCCACCGTCTCTATTCAGAGACCAATGGTAAATATTGATCTTAAAGCAACTGCACTTGTCTGAGACATCCGCAGGACATTGAATAATGGGGCCCCGTCCTCCTGTTGCAATATTTAGAGCCACTACTTTTGCTAGCCTAAGGCCCGGTTTCTGCATATCCTCCCCAACAACAAGGAGAGTATCGGAATCTTTCAGGCGACACATTGGCCCGTACGTTTCCAGCCTCCACTTGTTCAGTTCCTGACCAGTCGTAGCATCAAGTTCGACGGTCCAGTTGCCGAACTCACCGCCCCACTTTCCAGTACCGACGTACAGCCTGTTGTGCCACTCGTCGAACCATACATATTCCCACCCATCGAGCCACTTGATCGTTTCTCCTGTTGTCAGATCGCGCAATGCGCAACCGGCAACATCTCCGTCCTTCATCAGGACGCAGGCACGTTGCAGCTTCGCAGAAATGGCCCACGCTTCCGAGCTTTCATTCCATTCTCTCAGAAGCTGGCCTTCACTGCTATAGAGCAAGGTTAACGTGCGTCCGTCGATGCTTCCCCCTCCCATGAGACACAGCATACCATCGGGGCTACACATGAAGGATGATTGATCCTGGACATATCCGCGAAGCCGTTGCCGCTCAACACCCGTGTTTGGATCGACGACAAGGATGGCCGAATCTGGCTTGTTAGCCAGGAATAGGACATTTGCAGCATCAGGTGCGGCGAAGGCACCGATACTGTCCTTCGTCCACCGGATTGGCCCGATATGGACGGCCGCGTCGCCGTCCTGTGGCGTAGCCCCTGAAGATGCCGTCAGCAGTACGATAGCACCTAGGAACCCGAGTAATTTTGACCTATACACGATTCGCTCCTATACTCAATGAACGAGTAAGGGATACTGACACCCTTGCAGATAACAAATTTATGAAGTGGCAACCCGTCTGCTCGTCCGTTACGGACTGGTGTTGATTCGTTTTCACGAGTGGAAACCTAGGAGAAGATGATCCGTGGCTCACCTTAGCAAAACCTTTACTGTTTTAACGCCCTCGTTATTTGTGTATGCGCAGTGAATAAAGGGATGATGACAGGAGTGAAGGACTTGTTACCGTGCCAGCAAGAAGCATACTTGATGAAGAACAAGCGGGCAAGGAAAACACTCAAGGCGAATCGGAATGACTATGTGTTTCGTTGGTCTTATAGCTCACAGTCGCGCTTGCTGAATACTGTGAAACGTGCAATGCAGTTCTTAGGCTTGGACGTCAAAAGGGGTTTCCACACCTTCAGACGGACTTTCTGTGATCGATTGCATCAAGCCGACGTCGAAATGTATACCCGGCAGCAACTCCTACGCCATAGGAATACTACGACGACAATCAATTGTTACAGCTATACGAATGCCGAGCGTCTGGCCAAAGCATTGGACAACGTCGAAAAGAGAAAAGGACAGGAGGTCAAGGATAAGGTTCACAAAGCTGGATAGCTGGTTGCACGTAGTAGTCAGATTCATGCACCTACCGGATCGTATCTGTTGGGTGTTTTTTGTATCAGGAAAGGCGTTGATAGCAACAGAATGTATGGGCGGAAGGAAAGATGGCTAGCTGATTTCTGCACGGAAACTGCACGAAAGTCTATGCTATTCTATGTATGGTTTATGTCAATCTAAGCCATTCTATCTGCTGACTCTGGATGCTCCCCGATACGCAAAAAGCCGTATCCCATCAGGGATACGGCTTGTAGCTTTGAGCCGATTGCCAGACTTGAACTGGCGGCCTGCTGATTACAAATCATGATGCTTCGGGCTGGGCAAGAATCCTTGAAACCAAGCCACAGAGCCAATGGATGGGCATCAGGGCGCGATTCTGTGGACCCCTCGATCTGACGTTTGATCCGTATTTGACCCCAATTTGACCAATACTAACACGACTATCATGGCACGACTTTCACCTGTTACGGAACGATTGCGAGACGCCTGCGTCGAGTCAATAGACCGCTTGCTCAACGCAGGAAAGGCTCCGACCATCAAGGCGGCTGCGCGGGTGATATGGTCACTAGCGCGGCAAAAACATCAACAAACAGGCTTTACCTTGACGGATTTTGAGCGGTTCTACTGGACGTTGTTAGTCTGGTATCGAAAGAGTAAGAATAGGCGAGACGATAGGTCGAACCTGACAGAATAGGAGAGCCAGGTGTAGCCGCACTGTTGGGGGCGAACAATTGTCGGCGCCACACATTCGCAAATCTTAACATTCTGATTCATAAGGGCTTAGGATTGGGGCGCACCTTCCCAAGGCTTGACGGAACCGCGATGTTCTTAGGCAGAGCAAGGTAGATTCAAAGTGATGTGGTAAGTTTCCGCTCATTGAAAGGAATATTATCATGTCTACCGACCAGGTTCCCGATTCGGGGCAGCAGCACATCGACTTTGAGGACTTCCGTCAGGAGAATGGTGCGCCGTACTGGTGGGGTAGCGACCTGATGGTAATGCTTGGTGTTGATCACGCTGAATTCAGGAAGGTTGTTAGCAAAGCAATCAAAGCATTCATGGCTGCGGGGATGGAGTGGACTGAGGATTTTCGCTCATATGATCGCGATGGCACTACGGATTGGAAGTTGAGCCGTACAGCCTGTTACATGACTGTAATGAATGCTGATTCCTCACTACAACAGGTTGCAAAGGCCCAACTATACTTTGCCAAGATGACAGAGAGCTTCTTGGCATTGGAAGCTCCTGATGAGATTGAACGCATTCTAATTCGATATGAGCTTGGGGAAGCAAATAAGTCTCTGGCTCCTACTGCCCGTAAAGCCGGGGTCAACGACTTCGCGAGGTTTGTCAATGCTGGTTACAAAGGATTGTACAACATGTACAACCATCAGCTAGCAAAGAAACGTGGGATAGAAAGCAAGCGTTTGATTGACCACATGGGACGGACGGAGTTGGCCGCAAATCTTTTTCGTACTACAGTAACGGAAGAGAAGATTCGGAATGAGAAGATCGAAGGACAGATAAGATTGGAACAGGCGCACACAGAAGTTGGCCGGGACGTCCGAGAAATGATCCAAAGATCAACGGGCCGCAACCCCGAAGACCTGCCTGTACAGACGGAACTGCCCAAAGTCAAGAAAGCGTTGAAGGCCACGAACAAAACGTTGAAGGCACAGGATAGTAGCAAGAGGACAAAGGGAGACGAGTAGAAGGCTATAGCTGTATATGGAAGATACGGTCCCTCGAAAATTGATACAAGGTATTACGCTTGTTACTACCTACCTTGTTGTGTCGCTGTTGTTCGCTGCCTGGTACCAGCATATCTACGATGGCGACCCGTCACTTTATGTTGTTAACAGTACACTGATCGTTCAAAAGCAGCGCGAGTCCATCGCAGCAAAAGAACAGGTCGAACGTGACTTCGCATCTGACACTCTCGAAGCATTCTATGACTTGAAGCTACTACAGTTTACACGATACAAGATTGCGACTGAATATGATAGTCAACGTATCGGAGGGCTACTACGCAACAAAAGTGGCACATGCGCTTGGGGAATCGAGAACCGTACATTTGGCCGTGGGACGCTTGATTGTGAGTTCCAACGAATACGAGGCGCTATTAATGCGGGCGAGCTTCTTGTGACTGTCATCAACGACAAGGGAAAGACCTACTCAACGAAGGTGACCATCAGAACCTGGTCAAAAGCAGGTCTCAAGAAGTATCGCACGATAGGTGAGTTGCGTCAGTTCGCGCTGGAAGGACTTGACAAAAGGATTCATGAGCGGGAGGCTGAATTGTCTGAAGCACGGCATCCAAGCAGTACAGACCTTGGTGCAATTCCAGAAAGACTTGGCTACTGGGATTTCCTGTACTTCAGTCTTGGTGCGATGTCTGGCATGTCGACGTCAGATATCACCCCGCTGGATACGACAGTTCGACAGGTCGTTATGATTCAGCACGTTGTAAGCGTTATCCTGACGGCCTTTGCGGCATTTTTCTTAATCGACAAAATTGAGAAACGCCGTCCGAAGTAAAGAACGGCAGGATTCTATTAGCCAATAGTGGGTGGTTATAGTGTAGTTCATTGTTCAACAGTAAGGTCATAGGAGATACACAATGGCATTCGTACAGAACAAAGGTTGCATTCGCACGTTGGAACACGAGGCGTTCAACGCTATTCACAAGCCGGGTACGAAGGTGCCGTATTCTGGCATTTACCAATGCCAGGGTTGTGACAATGAGATCGCATCCAATGCAAATGGTAGCGATCGATTCCCGCCGGAGAATCACCATCAGCATACTCCCGAACAGGGTGCTATCCGATGGAAACTCATTGTAGCCACTAAGTAGGCTCCGACTATGTATAGGCCTTTAGGTAGTAGATTGGTGTAGTATGCCCTTCATACATAGTAACTAGGTATTGATCAATTACACATGGTCAATCGCATGTGGAAGATCAATATTCCACACTTCACTATGATAGGCATGGTCCAATAGTATGTGGATGCTTATACCTTCCGCACATTATTGGAGATCTATTTCCTTCCATCCTTGTACAGGGTAGTACATGTATTACGTGATCATCCGATTATCATATGACAGGGACATTCCCAGTGTCTACGTCCGCAACCGCGTTGCGGCCGTTCTCAAGGACGTAGACGGCGGCTCGTTTACGAACACGATGTCGGGTACGTGGGAGAAGAGAGTCAAGAAGGCCAGTGACGCCCTGGCTGCCGTCACAGAGGTATCGGGCGTACTGAAGCGAGCTTGCACTTCCAATCCGAGTATACTCGATCACCTATGGATCATGGTCGACAAGCAGGATAAGGAAGGGAGAAAGAAGCCCGGAGCGAAGAAACAAGTGGCGAAGAAGCGACGTGCGTGAACAGACCTACAGGCCCCACAATACCGTGCTACCAGAGTCGTATTGAAACCGTAGGAAGCATTCCCTAACCATCCCGACAGGACGAACAATGGCACGCAAGCGAGCTGCAACGGAGAAAGCTGACAAGGATTCCTCCCAGGGAATACCGGAGGAACAACTACTTCGGCACACGCCGATCGATGCGAGCGGCTACGACCATATGGAACACTCTGTTCTCCGCGCGCACCAGAAAGGGAAGGGCGGCATTGTGCATGTCCCATACTCGGCCAAGGACGACCACGGCGGGTTGACCTTGCCGTAGCCCTGTAGGCACAGGAACTTCCTCTATCTTCCTCTGCCCCACGGTGACAACTCGCCGTGGGGCATTGACTTATGCGGACGACGGTATGGCGGCTCTCTTTCCCACCCCTCATGAGTATATGGCGACGCCACTCGATCCTACCATAGAAACCCAGCTTTCGGGCTGCTATCGCGTCCGCATCGCAACACGCAGGCGTGACCGGATCATGGAGGAAGAGCGGCGACGCGACCGGATGCTTGCCACACTCGTGCCGGGATATGCCGCAGAACCTCGCCGAAGAATGCGTCGGAAGTAGGACGGCCAATACCATTGCCGCCCTTGCCAATGCCCGTGAATCCCAACGCCTGGGATATGCGGTGCATCGCCATACGGGAAGTGACATGCTTCCGGTTCTGAACGGTCTTCTTGACGGCCTTAGATCGGGCGACGTCCCAGGCGAACAGGAGCTTGCCCGGAAAGCTCTTCGCAATCCCCTTGTCGTTGCGGCCGCCATCAGTGCGTTGCCGGGTGCCATTGCTGGCGGTCATGCCCCCGAATTCTCTCCGTACGCGGATCTGTTCCTGGCTCCAGAGCAGACGCAGGAACAGCCACCGGCGCAGAAACCGACACAGAATGCGCCGCAGCCGGAGAGCGGCAGCCCGTCGGATGATTCATCCCATGACACGCGCAGGACCGAGACGCAGGCAGGAGCGGACGCCCCGCCTACACGCCGCATCGGCGGCGGCCTCATCATTTGCGCTCTCGCCATCGTGACCTTCCTCATGTACCGAGCCATGCGGTGAGCTACTACGCATCATCCCTCGGCAACTGCCTCGGCCCATCTCCCAGCGGAGAAACGAATCTCAGTGGCCTGCCGGAAACGGCGTTCACCCTTCGGTTCGGCTCTGCGCCGCCGTATGCCGATACGCTGGAGAAGGCCGTTCAGCTCGTCTACGTGCGCAGCAACTACAACCGCAACACGACAAACAACCGGGGAAGCCTGCCGGGCTTCCCGACGGAATACTACAGCAAGGGGTTGGTACAGGACGTCATGGACCAGTACCGACGATTCTCCGGTACGGGCACGGCCGCGCACCTGACGACCGTGACCATTTCGACTCCGGCAGCGGCAGACACCTACGGGCAGGTGACGACGGCGCTCATGCCACGGTATCCTGGGGCCAGCGTCGAGGTGACGAGGGCAATTCTCCGTGACTGGTTCTATGCGACGATCGATGGCAAGTCGAAGCCGTCGCTTCTGCTTCCGGCGGCACAACGCTATCCGACACCGGGCGCACTGGCAATGCTGGCTCTGGAAGACGAGCAGCGGAAGGTACAGGAGCAGAAAGCAGAGCTGGAGAAGGAAACCTTCTTTGGCCGTATCGGTGCCGCCGTTACGAATCTCTTCAGCGCGCCAGGCGAGCTTGCCAGTGCTGCGACGACAACGGCCAAGGTCGCAGGCATCGGCGTTGCGGTCATTGGCGTCGGCGCACTCGGTCTCATTGGATGGGCCGTTGCTGGCAAAATCAAGCAGTTCGACGTGAACCGCGCCTACGGCGAGTCGCAGAGAACGGCACGCACGATCGGCCCCGACGTCGCCCGCGTTGCCGTGACGAAGGGGCTTGCTGCATGATCACGGCCCCTACGTCCCGCATTGTTTCACGCACGCCCGTCACTCTACTCGATGGACGCACGGCAACGCTGGTACGCGAGAAATTGCCGCCAGGCGACGGAGGCGTCCGCAGGACACTGCATATCATGCGGGACCTCGCGCGTCGCGATGCCGCAGACGATAGGATTCGCTCCATCGTACGACGTCATCGCCAAGGCACTGCCGCCGGTACTGCGCGCGCTGCCGCCTCTGACGCCTACCTTCAGGAGATCGCGTCGAAGCACCGAAAAGGCTCCAGCCGCGAGACGGCGTATGCCCTGTGGCAATTCATGGTCCGGAACTTTCCCTATGTCGCCGATCCGGATGACATCGAGCATGTGAACGCGCCGGTATACACGCTGACGAAGACCGCGCCCTTTCCGTACCGCGACTGTGACGACCTGACGTGCGCCTACGCCGGACTTCTGACGGCGGCAGGGATTCCGAACAGATTCAAGGTCATCGCATGGAGAAAGACCAGGCCCCCACGCCAGTATACCCATGTCTACAACGAATGGTACGACACGGGCACCCGCCGGTGGGTACCCGTCGACATCGTCATGCAGCGGGATGGGTGGAACAACGAGCGAAAGCCCATCCTCCGCAGTGAGACCTATCCCGTCTTGAGCCGCACGGAAGTCGGAATGCGTGAAACACTCAGCGACGGGGCAGTGGGCGCCGCGATCGACTACGAGGCGATCGGCAAGGATATTCTTACGCGGGCGCTCCCGAAGCCCTTCGGTCAGGGCGAGAACATCGGCAAGATTCTCCAGGAACATGCCGTTTCTATCTGCCTGGGCAGCGTCAAAGCCCATCTCTATGCCCATCGGTACAAGCTCATGGCAATTGCGGGAGCGGGCGCACTTCTCTTTGCGACAGCAGGGTACGTAACAGCGATGGCAACGCTTCCGGAGCGCGCACGCAGGAGGGCGGCATGATTATTCAGTATCTGGCTGACGGTCCCCAATTGCCACGGGCGATGGACAACCGCTACGCGTTCACGCCGATTCCAGGACTCGGCGCAGCAGCGAAGCCATGCCGAAACTGTGGCCGTGGCGACGTCAATGTGAACGTCAACGTGAACACGGGCAGCAATGCATCCGTGGGGTCGTCCAGACAGCACAGCGAAAGCGCGCCCCCCGATACCATGCCGCCTGTCGTGCAGCATGTGGAGCGAGAGACCCCGAAACAACAAGACGTGCCGGATGTGCGGCGCATTCTCCGGGAAGAGCTGACACGTAGCGGGCTTGGCAAACCATCGTTCGAGGGTCCCCAACGGCCCCCAACAGCCAAACGTCAGGTCGAATATCGCCCGGTCTTCATTCCTCGCGACCGGATCGTCGAGAGAGTACAGTACAAGCCGTTCAATGTCGTGTGGGATCGCCTGCGGCGCGTCTTCACGAACCGCGACGTCATGCACCCCGTTGACCGCGTGCGCACGGTTCCAGCAGCCGCAGTACGGCCATCATTCGAGGGAACGGCGCGCCGATGATGGGAGCCATGACCATATCACCCAGGCGGCCTACGGCGAACGCTCCGCTTTCGGACCTTTCGGACCTTTCCCCGATGGCCAGCCTTATCGTCTGCGTCGCCCGGTCGTATGCCGCGACGCGCTTCGTCGAATCGGCGAAGAACAACCGCGACGTCTGGACCGATGAACTGTGGAGCTGCTACCATCCGTACGGCAACTACGGCAGCTACTGCGTTGTCGGCGCATATGCGATCATTCGCACGGCATTCGACCTCGCGGCACGTTCCGGCACGGCCTGTATTCACGGTTTTCCGACACGCCCGGCGGCGGGATCCGGGAATCGCGAACGCACGCTCTACGGCAACGTCTACAGGACGCTCATGGAGATCGAGCGCGCGGGCATCGTGCCGACGGGCCGCGAGCCGGAAGTGGGCGCAATGTTCTGCCGTGCGTCGAACGACGCAGGCCACAACCATGCGGGCATCGTCATCGAAACGCCGATGACGGATGCCCACTATATCACGACGGTCGAAGCCAATACCACCGTAAGCGGCGGAAGCGGAAACCCTAAAGCCTTCGTGACCGTGACGTACAGCCGTGCCGCGTATGAGCGGTATGTATCCCGTCCGTTCACGAAGTCCGGCGATGCGGCGCGGAACTACGCAGGCGCGGCCATTGCAGGATGGCGGTTCGTCTACTTCCACCGCATGTGCAACCTCGCGGCCATGCCGGTCATTCCCGAAGGCTACAGGGCGTGTCTCGGCGTGGACATCGTCTGTGAAGTATCGCGTCTTCCGGTGCCGAGCCCCCCGGCGTGCGACATCATGACGCCGCCCCCCGCTGCGCCTGATGACGACCAGTATCAGGACTGGCAACTCTTCAGCAACGTCTATCCTCGCACGCTGCCGAATGGCACCGTGCAGACGCGTCCGGGTGCGAACGACGCCCAGGTATCACCTGACGGATGTTGGGTCAGGTACAAGCGCGGCGTCTCGCTTCTGCCGCCGGACGCCGCGCCGCCCACCGACGCACCGCCGTGCAAGGAGACGTTTCTTCTGAAATCGGCGTGCGACCCCCACGACGGACAGGGCCCACGCACCGTCCTGCGGTTTGCGACCACGGACGGCGTCGTGACGCCGCAGGACCTGCGGGACTACGGCGTATGCGAAGCGCTCATGTCCTCGGTCATCACCCGTAACGATCATATGGGACGCGGCTACAGCCAACGGGCAAAGGCCGTCTACGACTACGTCCCCATGATTCGCCTGGATAACTGCAATGCGTTCATCCTCAGCGAATCGTCGGAGATGTTCAGGATCTTCGAGCAGTTCTCCCTATGGGGCCCCAATCCCCGTATCGTCAGCATCGACCGTACACGATTCTCGGATGGCACGGGCGGCGGATGGGCCGAGCGGCTTGGCCGGTGGCTGCATCCGGAAGGACCGAAGATGTTCTTCCCTGAATCTTCACTTGACGGTGTCCTCGACCGGCAAGGGTCGTACTACGCCATGTACGTGCTACGGGGCATCGGTTTCAACCAGAAGCGTCTCGACGCACGGGATCCGTTCTACAGCTACAAGTTCGGCGACATCTCGGAGAACGGCTTCGACATCAGTCTCTTCGATCTTCTCCTCGAATGGGACAAGCGTGCGAAGGACCGTGCGGGGCAGAATCTTGTCATCGTCTGGCGCGGCGATCCGATCACGGTATGGGATGCCGTACGTGGCCCCTTGCGTGTCATCTCCGGCCTCATTCCAGGCGTGGGTCCCATCTTCAACGTCGTGTCGACGACGATCGACACGATTCGCGCGGCACAGGGTACGGCGATCGACGTGGCGTTCACGCTCACGAACGGTATCGCTGCGGCTCTCGGCTCTGGCGTCCTGGGTGAGAAGCCCTTCGGTGTCGATGCCAGCGTGTTCCGCGACATCCAAAGCACGTCACAGCGTGCCAATGCCGTCTACAGAACGTTGCAGGCAAGCCGTGGGCAAAGCGGCCTGCAGGCGGCTCTTGCCGTCGCACGGGAGTTCGGGCGTCAGTTCCCGGAGGTAACGTCGGCGGTGCAACGCGAGTTCGCCGATGAAGAACGCTGGATTCGGAATGCCGCGTCGGAAGTGGACCGCTGGTGGAATGGCGCGCTCGGTGACGTGCGCTCGACGGTTCATGGCATTGCCGACAGTTGGTCGGCGCAGGCGATGGGCAGCCTCATCAGCCTTCAACAGGGCGTGGAATCGACCTTCGCTCATCTCGTCGCCGATGCGACGTCGATCACCAAATCGGCAACGCAGATACCGTACGTGCAGGAACTTCTTCTTACAAAGGCGTCCGCCTCGCTTCTTGCGCTCGTGCCCGGAGTCAACAAGGTCGCGGGCAACATCCTGAAGGTCGCCGACATCTTCCGTCAGGACGTAACCGATGCCGTCGTGCATTCAGCCCTGGCGGGTCTTGCTACCGGCAAACAAGTGATCGATGGCGCGTTGGATGGCCTTGTCCTCAGTAGTCTCCTGAACAAGGCCGATGACTTCGCACGCCGGGGCTGGGACTTCTCTCTTCCCATCACGATGCAGAAGGACAAGGCCGAGTGCTTCGCCCATGAGGTGCGTGTTGTCACGGGCCTTGAGTGCTGCACGCCGAAGAAGTATGTCTGCGGCTCGTGCGTTGACCCGAAGACGCTTGCGCCGTGTCCCCCTGAACAGTACCGCGACAGTGACGGTTGTTGTGTCGAGCGGCCCGTACTGCCGAACAGCGGCGCGGACGCCCCGGGCACGACGGGCGGAGGGGAACGTACCGGCACGGGACCAGGCGTAGGCCCTGGGGCGGGGCCAATGGGCCGGGATGACCAGGGTATCCCTCGATATGATGGACCGATCCCTGCTCGTGGCCCTGACGTTCTGCCGTCCTGCATCCGTGTCACCAGCGGGGTCTACCGCTACTGTCCGCCGCCATACTGCGGCGTGCGGCCGGGAAGTGAGGCAAGGCCCGTTCCACAGACGCAGGGAACCGAACAAGCGACGATTCAACTGACGAACAGCAATGGGGGGGCCTTCGAGCTACGGGCAACGCGCAGCGTTGGGACTCTTCAGTGGGGACAGTTCGAGGCGCGTGCCATGCAGCCGTCCGGCAATGGCTGGGTTCCGTCGCCAACGATGTTCCAGGCGGTGGACACGCGCAGCATCATCGCGGGTACCGTCATGTCGCCGGAGATGTTCGAGGCGATGCGCGTGGGTCAGCGGGCTGAACCTGTACGCGCAGGGCTCTCGGACATTCAGACCTTGCCCGGCGGCGGACCGCTTCCTGCGATCGAAAGAGCGATGCAGCAACTGGACGTGCCATCAGGACCGAAGGATGCGTCTACACTACCAATGGATGCGCGCGAGAGTGCGGTGCTTCCTTCATGCACGGTCATGTATGAAGCACGGTATTCGGACGTCCCGTATCCGCAGTGGCACGCGCTTATCGGCGCGCGCTGGACGGAGATCGTTGACTGTTGCCCCCGGACGGATGACGGATGCTGCCAGGAGACCAGCCGTGAACTGGCTGAGCTTCGCAGGGCCGTCGGCGAGGCAACCGCCGAAGCGCGCCAGACACGGACGCTCGTGACGGCAATACGTGAGCAGCAGCAGGCTATGAGTGAGCAGCAGCGAAACCTGTCCCTTGACGTTCAGAAAATCATGGAAGGGGTCTTGCGGTGCGGCGCAGGTGAGAAGGTCGACGTCAGCGACATCCGGCGCGACCTGGCGTTCATCCGCTCACAGCTTCCCATGCAACCGACGCAGTATGACGATGCGGCTCTTCTCGTCCGCATCGGTGATCTGGAGCGTGCCGTCCGTGAACTACGCATTCCGGGGACGTACGACGATGCCGCGCTCCGGCGTGACATCATGGACCTCAAGCGCGTCGTCGAAGCACGGTGCCAGCAGTGCGAGACGCGGAACTACGACCCTCGGTTCGACAGCATCGAGGCGATGATCCGTGCCATCGTTCTTCCGCCGCCGGTCGTCCTGCAAGGGGGAACGCCTGCCGTGCAAGCAGCCGTTGACTACAGGCCGTATTTCGAGAGCGTGCAGCGCACACTTGCCGAAATCCGGACAGCGACCGGAACGAACTACGACGAGACGTTCCGGGAGCTTTCCACGCTCATCGGCCAGATGCCGAAGGTCTGCCCGTCGTGCCGGGACATTGACCTGGCTCCTATTCTCGCGGTACTCGCGCGCATCGAGCAGAATACGCTTCGGAACTACGACAGCGAGTTTGCGGCCATACGACAACTCATCACGGCAATGAAGAACGACGGCGTGCGGGACTACGACGCACGCTTCGACGAACTGGAACGCCGTATTGCGGCGATCCGCGTAGCGGAGTCACGCGATTATACGGACCGCTTCAGCCGCCTGGACACTGCCCTGGACGCTATTCGTACGGCTCTTCCAAAGGGCACGTATGATGACTACTTCACGGCGATCCAGCGGAGCCTGGACGCCATTCTCGTACGCCCATCCCAAGACACTCCTGCCGCCGGTCAAGAGAAGGCAGCGCAGAACTGTGACTACAGGTGGGACGAGGTGGTGCGCCTCCTGGGGGAGATTCGGACGCTTGCGTTCTCCCGTGAAGGGCCCGCACGGGCGGACTCCTTCGCGGCCTACATGGCGACGCTCGAAAAGTTGATCGGCGAAGCCACAACGCGCGTGACGACCGCCGTGGACTATCGCTACGATGACGTGACCCGCCTCGTGCAGGGCCTGCGTGCGGAAATGGCCTCACGGCCTGACTGCCCCGTGCCGCCGACGGACCCGCGCCTTGACGAGATCACGCGCCTTCTTCTGGAACTACAGTCGACGTCGGCGATGATGACGACGTCGATTCGGAAATCGCAGGAAGATCTTACGCTTCTGCGTGAGAATGCCGCGAAGATGGACACGGCGTATGCCCGGCACATTGACGAACTGCGGACGGCAATCCGTACGACAGGCGGCACGACGGACATCCTGCAAGCTCTCGAACGGGCGCAGGCCGAATGGCGGTATCAGCAGGCGAGATACGAAGAAGAGATTGCGGGACTCAATCGGCATCTAGATGACGTGCGGGAGAGTATGCAGAAGCTGCCGAGCAGTAGCCTGCCGCCACTTCGTCCTATGCCGCCCACCGAACCACCGTACAAGCCCACCGAACCACCGTACAAGTCCACCGAACCACCGTACAAACCCACCGAACCGCCGTACAAGTCCACCGAACCACCGTACAAGCCAGGGACACAGCCGCCACCGCCTCGGCGTCCCGTCGAGAGAACGCGGACGTATGAAGGACGGGAGTGTGAGGATTGCCCAACCCTGGTCGAGCGGCATGAGCGCTATGTCTACGGTCCCTTACCGGCAGGCACGCAACGCGCGAATGACGAATGCGAAGAACCTTGTGCGTGACAAGTATGATACCCTGCGAATGATGAACATGAAAGGATGACGACATGAACATGACCTACGGCACATCACTTCAGAACCGAAGCCTGTATCCAGGGCTCTCCGGTCTTGACATGGACTTCCAGAGTATCCTGGAAACGGGTGCGAACCTTCTACCTGACGGCGTGCAGCGTACGGGACAGGACATCATCGACAGCGTCAAGGCACCTGCCGAAGAAGCAATCCGCACCGTTGCCGGTGAGCGTGTTCTGGAAACCATCCAAACCGCAGCACAGCAGGGCATCGACGCCGCACGCCAGGGCGCAGGACTGCCGCCTGCGACTACAGGAAATACCACGTCCGGCAGCACGCAGACGACTGCGAAAAAGGAGGCCACCACGAACGCTTCGGGAGCAACCGAGGCGGCGGCGGCCGTCGCCGGAAGCATCATTACGCCGTGGGGCATCGGCGGGGCCGTCGTGGGCGGCGGCGTGACCTACGCTCTGACGGGACGAATGAAGAAGCCCCCGAAAGGATTGCGCCGCGTTGTCGCCTCGGCCCTCGTCGGTGTTGCGGCAGGTATCGTTACGGGCATGGTGACAGCGAAATGACAAGCGCATCGCCCTGCGAAAGACGTACGTCACAGATCATGAATCCACCTGAAAGACAGACATGTCAACGGCAATAGCACCACGACGCACCCCGGTGAGGACACGAAGACCGCTCCTCATAGGGACCGAACGGCCGCTTCCCGTGAGGGCACGCAGGCCAGGGGCCGGGCGTCTCAGCACGCTCATGTGGACCGGTATGGACAACCTCAAGATCACGACGGCAACGCGTCCTGCATGGACCGACCATAGCCTTGCTGTCGTCGGTGGTCTCATGTACGTCACGCTGCCGACGGCGATCGAAGCAGGCTTCGGCGTTGACCTCACGGGATGGAAGGGGTTTCTGACATCGGTCGCGGCGAACCTCCTCCTTGGCGGCGTGTTGCTGTCGCCTGCGTACATGGCGGGTACTCTCGGCGCGGCGATGGCACATCTGACGTATGCCAAGATCCAAGACCCCTTGTTCCTGAAATACCTCAAGAAGTACGCCTATCGGTTCGATCCGACGATCGTGACATCGAGCATGTCGGACGACGCGCCGCTATTGCCCCCCGGTACGGTTCTACGGACGGTCGCCGGAGAACAGATCGCCGCATTCCCGCCTAGTCCGTCTGCCGCGTCGGTGGGCATCGCTCAGCCTACCACAATGATTCAGCAGCCTACCGCAATGAACCAGCAGCCTATGTCAACGAATCAGAACGTGCCTCCTGGCACGCTTACCGATGGATATGGACGAACGCTTTCCGCGCCGCACCTTGCCGACCAGTATACGCCGAAGCGGGCGCGCGTACGCGCGCACTACAATCAGCCCTTCAATGCAGGATGGACACATGGCATGACATAGTGTCCACCCGACGACCCTGATACACCGTGCGAACGATCATGTGGCATCATGAACGATCATGAAGTAACTGAACGATCAAGCAGCATCCACCGCGTGCATTGCCCTTGCACCTGACAACAACCTGCGCTATTGCCCGGCGCATCTCTTGACATGGGACTCTTCACGGACATGGGACGACCGTTTTCGCTATCCCATTTTTTTCGAGGAGTTCTTTCATGACCCAAGCACAGATTCTTTCCTCCAACCGCGACGTACGCGCGGCAATGGATCAATATGGCTATGCCGAGGATGACGAGAAGGTAGCTCGTGCGCTCAGGATCGTTCGCTCGACACACTACTTCGCCGCCGGTGAAATGCTGACGAGCAAGAAATTCTTCCAGCAATCGATGATCGACGGCGTCGGCTCCAACTACGCATTTCCGCAGAACGAAACGGCGGTCGACATCATCGGTCTGAAGATCATTCACGGCTGCCGGTTCGCATCAACACCCGTCGACATCCAGAACAAGATTCAGCAGCAGTTTGAGTTGAATTCCGACTTCAGTCTGACGTACCAACGCCGTCAGGACCGTATCGCCGGGTCCGTCTCCGAGTTCGTGCCGCACATGTTCGTCAACAACGGCGGTGCCTTGGTAGCGGTCGACAAACCCAATACCAACCTCAATAACGGCTTCTTCATCCTGCCGACGCCGCTTCAGATCGCGGCTAAATCATCGCCCGAATGGAATCTCACGATCCCGTCCGGCTTTGCCCTGGGTGCAGCGAAGAATACCGGAGCCGATGCCGATCCCGTGATCCCTGGACAGGCGGGGAAGACCGCTTTCATCATGCTTCAGCTCATCATCGAAGAGAAGTTCGTCGCACAAGGATGATCCTGGTGCGACGACTGGACATGTCCTCTTGCTGGCGTTCCCTTTTTCGCGTCCGCATCTCCGGCATCCCCTGATTCCGTGCGCGTGGGCGCAGGCTGGTACTACTGCCAGTGTGCAGAAGCGCGTACGGGATAGGCCGGAGAGAATCTTCACTTACCAGAGAAGCCATGTACTTCATACAACCACCACCGGGCGTGCAATGGGATGCGCCCTACAGCTACGTGAAGCGAGCGACGATATCTGCGCCTGGACAGAAAGCAACGCTCACGATCAACGTGGACAGTGACCAAGGCGTATGGATTCGTCGGCATAGAATCACGGCCTTCTATGTGATGGGCGGCAACCTCGCTCGCATGGTGCCGACGACGGTCGCACAGGACCGTCTGGAAGTTTCCGTCAGGCGCGGCAACGGCGTCCTCAACATGGACAATCCGATGGACGTCCACGACTGGAATGACATTCCGGATGACTTTCTCTTTCCTGGGTGGACACTACCACCGGCAACGGTACTGACGGTCGACGTCGGCCACGTTTTTGTGGGTGCGGCCAACTTCGGCGTCCCCATCTGGCTCACGCTCAGCCTGTCAGGATTCCGTATCGGGAGGGGCGCGTGATGCTCTCCGACTGTCTACGTCCGGAAATCGTCCGCGAGTACCCGCATGTGCGGGAGCTGCTTTTCATGTCGACTGTCGACGCGAATGAGGAGTATAGCTACAGCCATGTCGCCAATACTCCAACGGGCTATGCGGCGGAGCTGGAACGCTGCGCACAGTCGTCGTCACAGGTGGGCACAGGACTTGTGCAGGCGAATCCGTATTCGACACGCCTCATGCCCGTATCAGTGCAGGACGACGTCGTGGGCATCGACACGGGCGTCATGCTGGAACAGGCGACCTTTATCGGCTACGATGCAACGCTCTCCGGATCGCCGCTTCAGAATGCAGCGAACAACGCGGAGATCATCGCATCACAGGCGTCGCCGACGGACGCCTACGTTGCGTCCCACTTTCGCTTTGGTATCATGGGGAACTGGCAGCCAAACTACTGCCGTCCGGAAATACGCATCGACGGCGTTGCCATTCTCTCGATGGGCGACAGCCAGGTCGTGAACCCCGCAACCGAGACACGCGCCCACCTGGGCCATATGTCGATCGGCGTGGCACTGCCGTACACGGTGCATTTCTACCGCGAGATGGACCGCGTCAGGAACATCGAAGTGTTTTGTCCCCTGGGGCAACCGATCCTTTCGTCAGCGGAGCCCACCGAGAAGATCGTGCGCTATCCGGTCCTCTGCATGATGCGGTGGAGGACACGATAACCAATGGAGGACATCCCTATGGCCAAGAACGTGCGCGACGTGCGCATCAGTAAACAGAAGCAATACCTCTTCGGTCCTATTGCACGTGGGGCCGAACAAGCCGACATCGATCCCGGCGAGCTGGTGCAGTTTCTGACGGTATCCGAAAGCGGTATCAACTATCCGCGTGAGCATGACGGCACGCACTTCACGGAGATGGGTATTGCGACCTTCGCCGAGTACCTGAACCGGAATCCAGAGGGCCTACGCCCTGGCAGAAGGTTTTTCTTCTACGAGCAGACGGCGGATGGATACCGCCTGGTGCATACGGGCACGATGAAGCCGCCGAAGGATGCTCGCTCCGTATTGGGAGACGAAAAGCCTCATGCCGACCAGGAACCCGTGCAGGCTTCTGGTCAGCAGCCGCAGATCGTCGTCCATATTCCTGAAGACCACCGCCGGCCGACGGCTCCCCGCGTCAGCCTGGAAGAGATCATCGACCAGATGCGCGACGACGTGCGCTCGCTGCGTGCGGAAAATGCGACGATGGTCGGCCGCATGTCGGAGTTGCATACGAAGATCATCGAGGCGGACCAGAAGAGGCTCGTCGCCGAGAACGAACTCGTGCTTGCCCGTGAACGACATGAGCGTGACATCGAAGCGCTCAGAACCGAACATGCACGTGCCATCGAGACGCAGAATGCCCTGCACGCCAAGGACCTCGAAATCCTGGGCGGCAAGGCCATCGAAGAAGCACGCATAGCCCTGAAGGACGAGTCCTTGCAGGATGACGACGAATCGACGTTTGAGCGACTCATGGACTTCGTTGCCCCGTTCATTCAACCAGCGGGTGAACTGGCGAAAACGTGGCTCGAAACGAAGCTCCACGAGAAACGCGTCCGGCAGCACCTCCCTGCCACACCTGTCACGAATGGGCCTGCGCCGGCCACGAATCATGTACATGAGTCTGGTCAGCCTGCCGCATCCGCTGCGGCCGCAGCACCACAAGCCACTCAGTACCCCATTGTCCAGGACCCCATGATGATGTTCCAGCATGTGCAGGCATAGGACTACAGCGACTCACACGTACCACGTTTCACCTTCACAACGAGCGACGACACGATGATTGCAACCATCAACCAGGACGTACCCCAGGCTCTTCTGGACCTTCTCCAGGAGATCGATTACACGAGAATGTCCACAGGCGAGTACCGCACGGCACTCCGTGACCTCGAAGCGTATATCGATGCGAAGAGAATTCTCCCCAGACGGCGCGCAGCCGTGCAGCAGACGACGTATACCCTGCCGAACGCTGTTCCCGTCGAGGCAATCGATATGATCAACGGCTACGACTATCGGAGCCTGAAAAGCTGGCAGGTGAAGGCGGCCATTCCCTACGTCCGTGCCGAACTGCGTCGGCGCGGCCTTCTCACGTAACGCGCCCCCGCATGTCACTCGATACACGATACATTGGTCTGGACTCCGGTCTTGCGCAGTATGTCCCACCACCGGCAAGCGGCGGTTTGACGTCCGTGGGTCTTGCCATGCCCGCACCATTCGTCGTGACCGGAAGTCCGCTGACGGCAGATGGGACTATTGGCGTCGCCGCCCTGCCGCAGAGCGCAAGCAGCGTATGGGCCGCTCCCCCCGGCGGCGGCGTGCCCGTCTTTCGCATTCTCGATCCCGTAGACATTCCTGCGCTCGATGCGGCGAAGGTCACAAGCGGCGTTTTCACTACGGCCCGACTCGGCAATGGCGCGCCGAGCGCGGGGACCTTCCTGCGTGGGGACAGCCAGTGGGCCGCAGTGCCGGGCGCAGTGCCGGGCGGCGCACCGTCCCAGGTGCAATACAACGCTGCGGGCGCGTTCGGCGGCTCGGCAGCCTTCACGTTCAATGCCCCGACGGGACAGCTCGCACTGGCGACGTCCAATACCGGGAATGCGATGACGGTGTCGGCGTTGGGCCTCACGACGACGGGCCTTGCCGTCACGCGCAGTGCGGGCACGGCTGCCGCGATCATGGCTACAGGACCAGCACAGACGGGAACGAGTCTTCTTACCGTCAGTGTGACGACGCCGGGCGCACTTCTGGATGCGGCCCTGGGATACACGGGAGCGTATGGCGATGCCGCCGTCGCTGGCATCACGCGAACGCCCTCCCTCATAGGGGTCCTTGCCGCCGCACAGATCGGCGACACGAATACGGTGCAGACCCCGCTTGTTATCGGTCACGACACGACGGCGTTCGCATCCATTGCATCGGGCTATGGTGTCGGCACCGCCTTTCGTCTTCGGACGGCGACGACCTCGCCCATCGCCGGACAGCACTATGTGTCATGGCTCGATCCGGCGGACGGAGCAACGTCCTCGCAACACACATGGACGACGGTTCATGCGGGAGGACCGCTCACGGAACGTCTGCGGCTCTTGTCTGATGGCGAGCTTCGTATCGGAACATCCGTCGTCTACGTCGGCCTTCGTCCTGCGGCATCGGGCACGCCGACGTTCACGCTGCCAGGGGCGGCAGGAACGAACGGACAGGTACTCACGACGGACGGCGCGGGCGGGCTTTCGTGGACGACGGGATATGTTGACCCGCTCAGCATCAACGGCGACCTTCTCGTGCGCAGCGGCGGCGTGACGACGCGCCTGGCCATCGGCACGAACGGACAACACCTCGTCGTTGCAACAGGCGTGCCCACATGGCAGACGCCGACGGCGGGATATGTCGATCCGCTCACGACGGCGGGTGATCTTCTATACTTCGATGCGTCCACGACGCGCCTGGCGATCGGAAGCCTTGGTCAGTTCCTGCGTGTCTCCGCTACTGGACGTCCCGCGTGGCAGACCGTGAGCCTGTATACCGATCCGCTTGCCGTGGACGGCGACCTTCTCGTGCGCAGCGGCGGCACGACGACACGTCTGGCGATCGGCACGAACGGTATGGTACTGACCGTCGTTGCCGGTCTTCCGACATGGCAGACAGGCGGTGCCGGATATGTCGATCCGCTCACGACGGCGGGTGATCTTCTGTACTTCGATGCGTCCACGACGCGCCTGGCGGTCGGGAGTACAGGTCAGTTTCTTCGTGTCTCGGTTGCAGGACGCCCGGCGTGGCAGACCGTTGGCCTTTATGCCGATCCGCTCACGACGGCGGGTGATCTTCTATACTTCGATGCGTCCACGACGCGCCTGGCGATCGGAAGCCTTGGTCAGTTCCTGCGTGTCTCCGCTACTGGACGTCCCGCGTGGCAGACCGTGAGCCTGTATACCGATCCGCTTGCCGTGGACGGCGACCTTCTCGTGCGCAGCGGCGGCACGACGACACGCCTGGCGATCGGCACGAACGGACAACAACTTGTCGTAGCAACGGGCGCGCCCACGTGGCAGACGCCCACAGCAGGATATGTCGATCCGCTAAGCCTGAATGGCGACATGCTTATGCGCTCCGCAGGCGTGACAACGCGTCTCGCTCCCGGCACCGCAGGCCAGTTCCTGCGCATCTCCGGCGGCCTACCAACGTGGCAGACCGTCAGCCTGTATGTCAACCCGCTTGCCGCAGATGGAGATCTTCTCTACTTCAACACGACGACGACACGCCTTGCGGTTGGAAGCATCGGCCAGTTCCTGCGCATCGTCGGCGGGCTTCCGGCGTGGCAGACCGTAACGATCTATGCGGATCCGCTCAACACTAACGGTGATCTTCTCATGCGCAGCGGCGGCATTACCACACGCCTGCCGGTCGGCACGAACGGCCAACACCTCGTCGTGGCTGCGGGCCTTCCGGCGTGGCAGACCGTAACGATCTATGCGGATCCGCTCAACACCAACGGTGATCTTCTCATGCGCAGCGGCGGCGTGACGACGCGCCTGCCGGTCGGCACGAACGGCCAGCAACTCGTGGTGGCTTCGGGTCTTCCGGCGTGGCAGACGCCGCCTGCCCTGTACAGTGATCCCATGACGACGACCGGCGACCTCGTCTACCGCAATGGATCGAATGTCACGGCGCGCCTACCTGCGGGCGCCAACGGACAGTTTCTGCGCATCGGAAGTGGCGTGCCGGGTTGGCAGAGCGTCGTCATCTACAGCGATCCTATGACAACGATCGGCGACGTCATCTACCGCAACGGCGCGAACATCACGTCGCGTCTTGCGATCGGTACGAACGGTCAATTCCTCATCGCCTCGGCGGGCCTACCTGCATGGCAGACGGTCGCCTTCTACAACGATCCGCTCACGAGTGACGGAGACATCGTTGTCCGCATCGGCGGCGTGACGACACGCCTGCCGATCGGCACGAACGGCCAGACGCTTACCGTCGTCTCCGGAGCCGTCGCCTGGCAATAACACTATCGGCAACGATTCTCTTCATCACGAACAGTTCTCACCACAACACATACACCACATCACATTCCAGGACTACCAATGGCACGCTCGGCACACACCCTCGCAGAACTCACGGCGATCCGTGATGCGCTCACAACGCTCGGTAACATGGTCCTGCCGATCGGCTATCTGATCGCCAAGAATCTGCGCATCGTTCGCACCATCGTTGACGAGGCACATGCGATCGGACGTGAGTTCACGGAACGCCTCATCGAGGGGCGTACGCCCCGGCTGGTCGTCATCTCCGAAGCGACGAAGGAGGTCTTGCGCCCGTATGCCGACGGCGACGTGGTCGCGAGCGGTGAACGCGTCGCCTACAACCTGACGGACGACGACCGTCGTCGTCTCGCTGCCTTCGAGCAGGAAATGAACAGCACGGACCACGACGTCGAGTGGCACGGCATCGCCGAATCGCTCGTGGAGGCGCTCACGCTGCCCGGTAATGCGGTGGAGTGCCTTCTCGGCAACATCATCACGGGAAGCGAGCGGCGCAAGGAATGAGGCCAGAGCATGTATGACTTCGCGACCTACGACGCAAAAGGTCCCGCGCCCGGCACGCTTGCGCTATGGGAACGTGTACGACGCGAATGGCCGGGTGCCAGGTCCCTTGGCATCTACGTTGCAAGAACCATACGCGGCGCGGACCGCCTCTCCCTGCACGCCGAAGGCCGGGCCGTCGATGTCGTACCGCCCCAGGGCGCGCGGGACAGGATGGCCGAGTGGGCGCGAAGTAATGCGGAGGTATTGGGCATTCAGGAAATCATCGTCTACGAAACCAAACGCATCTGGACGTCGCTGCGCCCGCGGGAGGGTTGGCGGGAATACCGTGGACCGTCGGCGGGACTGCATCATGTACATATCGGGCAGCACCGTAAGGGGGCTGGCATCGCCCCCGGCGGGGTCGACGCGGCCGTCCTCACGGCCACGGCCCGCAACATCGCCGAGGAACAAGGATTCGTTTGGTGGCATGTCGGACTCGCCGCCGCACTTGCCGCAGGACTCTACTGGCATGAAAGGAAGCTGACATGAAACGCATCGACGCAGCAGGAATCGCCATGATCACCAAGCATGAGGGCGTGCGCCTGCGCGCCTACCAGGATTCCGGCGGGGTATGGACCATCGGCTATGGCCATACAGGCGGTGTCACCAAGGGCATGAAGATCACGCAGCAACAGGCAATTCGGTTTCTGGAGCAGGACGTCGAACGCTTCGAGACATGCGTAACGAACAACGTACGGTCAGAGTTGACACAGGGCCAGTACAACGCCGTCGTCTCGTATGCGTTCAACCGTGGCTGCGGCGGATTGCAGCGAAGTGACCTGCTCGGCCTCATCAATGCCAGGCGGTTCAATGAGGCAGCGAAAGCGTGGCTCGTGAGCGCCATTACCGCCAAAGGAAAGAAGCTCCGGGGCCTCGTCCGACGACGACGGGCGGAGGTAGCCATGTTCGAGGGCAAGACCGAAAGCAGCAATAAGGCCCTTGCCTCATGGCTCGTCTTCGGCGCGCTCAAGGCCCTATCGGGACGGGTATGACGGGACGGATGTTAGAGGCCAGGACGAATGTGACACACGTGCGAATGGAATGCTATGCGATCGCCGAAGGAATGGCTGCACGCCGCATGACGGATACGGACGCATCGCATGAGCGTCTTGTCATCTGTATGGCATGTCCGGACCTGAATGCTCTCAGCGCACGGTGCCGGAGATGCGGGTGTCCCGTGCGTCTGAAGACGCGCGACCCACAGGAACGATGTCCCGAAGGACATTGGTAGGATGGTGCCCTTTCCGGCGCTTCGTGGGCGTAGGAATACCGTGAACAACGTAAGGATGACTTGTCATGAATCGGTTGCAACAGACGCCACTGGAGACACTCATGGCTATGCGTGCATCGGCGCGTACTGCGCCGGGACAGAGATTTTCTCCGGCGGCCGTGAGAGCGCGGACGCTCAGCGATGATGCGCCCAGGGACTATGCCGCCGACGTCGGCAGGATGATCGAGTCGGCACGCAGCCCCGTCGCCATTGCCAGTGGCATCCTGGGCGGCGCAGGTGCGGCCTACGGCATCACTAGGCTGCGCCGCCAGCGGCCACGCTCCGCACTCGCTCGGTATCTCGTTCCTGCGCTTGGCGGCCTTTTCGCCGGAACGATCACGCATGGTGCGGCATCGTGGTTCCTCTACCAACGTTCACAGAATCCGATTGCCGATACGTCGGGTGCGGCCCAGCCGCCGAATCCCGCAACCGACCGGGAAACGGCCCTCATGACGCGCGCCCTGTATCATCCGCTTTCCATCGGCGTCGGAATCGGTACCACTGCCGCGTCGGGCTATGGTCTGTGGAAGTGGCGTAATCCGCCTGGACAGAAAAAGACCCGTTGGGGCATTCCCGTCTTCGGCGCACTCATCACGGGCGGGATGGCGCAGTCGCTGACGGCATCGATCGTTCGCCAGGCTCAGAACGATGGAGAGATGCAGCAGAGTAGCGGCCCCACACAGCTTGCAGGCATTACCGACTTTTCGTCCGTCGGTTCGACGATCATGACGGCGGCCGTGATCGTTGGCGTCTTCGGCGGCGCGAAGTATCTCATTGACACATGGCCTGCTTCCTGGCGCATGAGACGAAGAAGCGAACGAAGGAGCGCAGGCCGCACGCCGCGCCGCCTCTCGGATCATACAGGATACTCCAGGCAGATACGTACCCATGCACCTCTTCCCGTGGTGACACCATGACGACTACCCAGTCCCAGGACAATGACTCGGCGGCACCTCACCCTGTCTTCGGCATCGTAACCCTCGCATGTCTTCTGCTTGTTGCGGCAGGTACCATCTACGTCGTGCAGGGCGCAGCAACCGCAGGCGATCCGAAATAAGCATGGCGGCACCTAACGCCCTACACGCATTCATCCTTCTCTGACTACGAAAGGTACTCTCTCATGACGACGACATCTCTTGTTCCGACGATGCCCATGTCGCACCCCGACGCCCTGCCCCCGGCAGCGATGGCATCGGCATCACTGGCCGATTGTGCCGATTGCCGCAAGACGAGCTACGATCACCTTATGGACGACGCGTCCCCGTCATTCTGGCAGCGGCACGAGATCGATGGCAAGCCGCCGTATTCCCGCATGGAGAAAATTCTTGCGGGAGGAAGTGTCGCGGCTCTTCTGGTCGCCGCCGTTCTGCTCTCCCGAACGAAGAAGTCCAAAGGTTTGAGCGATGGCCGGTACGCCAAATCCCTGGGTGATGGCAGGTATGCCAGGTCTCTGGACGACGGTAGCTATTCCCAGGCACTGGATGACGGTCCAACAAAGACGCGGCGGTCTGGATCGCGGCGGCGCGCGCGATGAAGACGGCGCGAAGCGCGCGTGGCCGTGACGGACGGATCGACATTTCCACGGCAGCAGCCGTCGTGTCGATGATCGTTGGCCTGGGGAGTCTTGCCCTCTCCTGGTATCAGATGACCATCATCCGGCGGCAGACCATTTCCACGGGCAGCGAGGCTACCAGGAACAAGGCATAGCATGGGCATCGAAGACGTCGGATGAAGGGAACGCCGCAAGAGGACATCAAGCACGTTCCCATCACGACCCGGAGCCGACGACATGGCAACGAAACGCATAAGTGCGAAAGGCCGCACGAAACGCGCACCATCGCGTGCGACAACGCGCACGACGAAGCGTAGCACCACTTCCACAGCAGGGAAGGCGAAGAAGACCACGGCGCAGAAGAGGACAACGAAACGGGGTAAGGCGACGACCTCTGCCAAGCGCACCATAACGAAGAAAGCGTCGAAGCGGGCACGCCATGCCGCCAGGAAGAGGAAGGCGCCCAAGCGCGCACGCCGTGCCGCCAGGAAGAGGAAACCGTCCAAGCGCACGACGAAGCGTGTGCGCGTGTGCATGACTGCCTGATGAACGTTCACCAGGCAGGTCCATACTACCCGTTCCATACGCCGCAGCATTCACGCCGCAGCAAGCATGTTCCTTCCTTTCATATCTGTCACGAGTACACAATGCGTTCTCTTCATACCTCCGGCAGTCGCTATGCCGACGAACACGTCACGATCGGCGTGACATGTCTGGAACCACGATCCTCCGGCTCCTCGGTGCGGCACGCGCGTCGCCACACTACGCCGCCGAAATACACCACACGAACGCGGCGAACGGAGCCAGCAGAAGAGCGTCCACGGCGCAGTAGCGTGACCAGACACAGTAGTGGAACAAGGAAGACCAGGGCTACGCCGCCGCGAGTGCCATGTGAGGAACCACGCACCCCACGCCGCGAGCGGCGTCAGAGCCAAGGGCGTCAGAGCCAGGAGCGTCAGAGCCGCAGTCTCTTCCGCATCTTTCGGTCGCCGTGGCGCGAGCAGTTGGCGCGGCGGCAAGCATTCTCGAAAACGACGGCGAGAGGAAGCGGCCTCGGCGACACATCCCTCGATGGGCTCGAACCCACGCCAGAGCAAATCGCCTTCGTCAAGGCTCTCAACGACAAGTTCCGCCGCCTCATGTCTCCCCTGGGAGCAACGTTCCGCGCCTACTGCGGGGGCAAGGCGGGATACATGGTCCGCCGCTTCGCTCCCGGCTGCGATGAGGACGACATCCTCTCGCAGAACAAACCGATCGGCATGGGACCGAAAGGTCTTGAGACCTACTTCCAGAAGCACTACGGTTTCTCGTGGCCGGACTTTCTCGCGCTGCCGTCCAGTGAACTGACGGTGATGCTCGAAAAGGTCACGGAGAAACAGGCCCCAGGAGTACCGCGACCGACAGCCACGAAACGGCCTGCCGCCGCGCGGCCCAAGACGTCCAGGGCAAAAGCATCCAACGACGCATCCGGCGCATCGTCCGCCGCTGCATCAAAGCAGCGCGCGCCAAGGACGCCCAGGCGCGCGCAATCCAGCGCGCCCGACATGACCACGATGAACGTTGACATGCCGCGCGAAGCGGCAACGGAGCCGCTACCCGGCAACGCCTCGAACGAGAGTGTCGAAGACAAAGGACTGGACGCCATCGCCGAATCCATGCGTGAGCTGAAGGAATTGATTGCACAGTCGATGACAAAGAAGTAGCGATTTGATTCAACCAAAGGACATAGGACGTCAACAATGACTCGCCATGAAACGCTCGTTCGCACATTCCGGGAACTGGCCGCGTTGTATCAGCACGCCCGCATGAGCGGCCATATCGCGCTGAGTCTCTGGAACACGATCGATGCGCAGTTCCATGTGTTGGGTGAGCGCCTGGGCATGTCACGCGCCGACGTGGACGCACTTCTGGATGCGTCGCCGCCCGCCGCTCGTGGGGCAATCATCACGGAAGAATCGTCTTCACCGGCAGAACAAGAAACAGTAGCGAGTGCGCCCGAAGAGACGAGCGGATCTTCGTCAATACCATTCGTGCCGGACATCATTCCGTCAGTTCCAGGCAAGGCATTATCCGTCGCAGACATGAAGCTGGCCCTACGCGGTCATGAGGAACGACACATCTGGCTCCCCGTCGGCACGACGGGATGGGAGATGTTCCAGGAGAACGACCGCGCGGCCACGCTGCACAACACGGAGCATCAACCCAAGTGGGAATTCGGTGGCTATCTCTACAAGCGAACGGTACCTCAACACGTCGTCCACGGCATATTCGGATTGCGGCCAGGTGCGCTGGTCCTGGGAACGAACGGCGACGCACATGGCCGGGTTACGATGATTCCGTCCATTCTTGGCTCGATGACCACCCTCGGTTCTGAAGCCTTGAAGATGAACACCTGGGAGCCGTCCGATGGTCCCCGTCCACGGCAACTCACGACATACGACAGGAACGAGACCTACGCGAGCTATGCAGCCTGTCCACTGCGATATGTCGTAACCCCAGACCAGGACTCTGCATCAGGCTCCGAGTCAGTGCAATACATGGTCGAACATGACACGATCGTGGAGTTGCAGGACGACGACGGAAGTCGCATCGTATGGAAACCCGGGAACGGAGAAGAGCGCGTTGTGGCAGTGCGGGAAGAGATCGTCCGTGCCGCCTATGATCGTCTCGGCCTCGAAGAGGCGTGTGGAAAAAAGCCGAATGTCAGGCTCAGGGACGACGCTTCGTGGGACATGCCGGACCCCGATGACTACATCGCGTTCGTCGTAACACACGCACGGCTTCTACATGTGGCGTGGATTCTGCAAGAGTTGTATTCGGTGTGGTCCGATGCCCAGCGACTTACGTCCGACCTTGCCTTCGTCAAGCGGGGCCGCCAAAGGAAACTGGCCCAGAAACTGGCGCGGGAGCTTGAAGATGCGGAGAAGACCCTCAAACGGGTAACGGTGGACGATCCTTCTGCCTACTCGTTCCCACGCACGTTGCAGACCCCTCGTCTCTACCGGCATCTTCTCTATTGGGTCGTCGCAATGGCGGAACTGCGGTGGCGGCAACCCGCCGTATTCGCGACCGTCTGGAGTGAACTGACGCGTGGCTACCGGACCGATGAGCGTGGGTTTCTCGCTTCTCTCAATCCCATCCATGCCGAAGGTGAGAGTGGTCGGGAGCCGCCGGCTGACCTCAGTACCATCCTGGCACCGATCATCGCCACGGCAACGTCGCATACGCCTCCTTTGCAGCTCACGCAGGAAACGGATACCCGTGATGGATCGCCGCTATGGGTTGCGCGCCTGCCGGACCGCATCAGCCGGGGCGACTACGAACGCCTCCGGGATGCTGTCCGTCCATTCGGCGGATACTGGTCATCCTACAAGAAGGGGTTTGCTTTCAAGACGGACCCAACAGACGACCTGCGCTCGGCGGGTCTTGCCGATGAACTGTCGGCACTTGCCCGCAGCGCACGCCTGGAAGACGGGGCGTCTGCGCTCGGCGATGACACCTCCGGCACAGCGCGCCGCAAGCACATGTTGGGCCTGATGTTCAAAGACCTCGTCGCATTCTTCGCCGCCGCCCTCTGTGCCGGACAGATCAGCGCCCATCTGGAACCGGCGATCGATGCCAGGTTCGAGACGATCGCCAAGGCCATAGAAGAGGACTATCGTCTGCGGAAAGCGCAGGAACTTGATACCTGTCGCCACGAAACCGCAGCAGGTAATGAGGGTGATCACGACAGTGATACGATTGTCGTACCGACACAGATCATCGATGCGCGGCCCATGATCGAGCAGCCGATCGGTGTTTCGGCGTTCATCCGCTATGGCGAACCCACCATTCTGGAGCAACTGGCGAATGAGGCCAGTGCGGAATGGGAAACCAGCAAAGCGGAGATCACCACCGCCGAGCGTGTGCCGGACACATGGCAGGCAGGGCGTGAGGCCTATCTGGAATCGATTCGGGAAACCCTCCTGGGCCTGCGTGAACGCCGCGACCTGGCCTACCGGCGGTATGTCTCACTCCGGAATCGCACGGAGCTATCCGCCGATGTGGATCCCGACATCGTCCAGCGCGTTACCGATCGCGGCACGGAACTGCATCGGCGCTATGGCGGCGTTCTCCCGGCAGAGATGCGGGAGAAGGCTGCCGCAGAGTTCACAAGGCGTGCCTATGAAGGACGGGCCTATGAACACTATCCGACGCCGCTGCCCATCGTCCGGACGATGCTGGACCTTGCGGACATCCAGCCAGGGCAGCGGATACTGGAACCCTCGGCAGGTGAAGGCGCCATTGCCGAACAGATACGCGCCCGTCAGCCGGATGCCGCCGTGCATGTCGTCGAGTACGACACGCTCCTTTCCGACGTTCTCCTCTTGAAGGGATTCAATGTCACGACAGGCGATTTTCTTACCTACAACAGGGACCGAGCCCTTCAGTTCGACCGTATCGTCATGAATCCACCATTCGACCGAGGCATCGACATCAAACATGTCTATCATGCCTACCGAATGCTGAAGGACGGCGGGACGCTCGTGGCCATCGTCTCCGGCAATGCCATCGACGGTAGTGATGAAGCGAACTATCTCTTCCGTGACTTCGTGAAGGAGCGCGGATCCTGGCGGCTCTATACTCCGTCGGAATACATGGGCCCATCCGGCAAACTCGCGAACGGCCGGGTGATCGGCATTGTTATGGCAATGCTCAGCGTGACGAAACCCGCAGGCGACACGTTCGGAGTAGCCGTAGGAGCGGCTGTGGAAGCGGACGTCAAAGCAGGCAACATCGTCTACGATACGCAGGGCGCACAGGCATGGGAGATCGTCAGTGTAGATGTAGACCTTGGAACCGTTGCTCGGAATATCACGACGGGTGCAACACGCACGTTCTCTGGCGTACTCCGCACGGGAGGGCGTTTCGTCCTGCAACCCGACATGGAACAGGCGCGCCGTCTCGTCACAGGCGCGGCAGGCGACGCGCCTCGTAATGCCGACGGCACCATCCAATTGCCGCCACGTACGGATAGGGTGGACACCGAGATGCAGCCCCTTCGCATTGTCACCTCACGTCCTGAACTCATGCCGCCGCCGCCATCGGACGCGCTCTATGACACGGAGATCGCTTCGCGCGTAGCACTCACCCCCGGTCAGCTCGAAGGCATCAACCGCGCACTCGCGGGAATGTATGGCCCGTCCAGGGCCTTTCTCCTGGCCGACGGTACAGGGTTCGGCAAAACGTTCCAGCAATTGGTCGTCGCGGCGTCGGTCGTGCGGCGTGACCGCAAGCCCGTTGTCATCATCACGAAATCGCCGTCGATCATCACGACGTCGTTCTATGATGATGCAAAGAAGCTCGGTATCGTTGTGCCGGAGGATCGCGGCAAGAAAGAAGCAGCCAACGGAACGAAGCCCGGCATCACCCTCAGACGCTTCACGCGGATCGAAGAATTGTCGGAAGATCTTGATGCCGACAGTATCTATATCTGTTCCTACCATATGTTCGGCCTCTGGAAGGGCGACCAGCAGGAAGCGCGTATGCTGCGGGAGCATGTGCAGAATGTCGTGCGAAGGATCGAGGCCGACTTCAGTGAACGCCGCAAGACGATACAGGTCAACGTAAAGAATGAAGCGGAGAAGGCGCGGATACTGGAAGCTCTACGCGCCGAGGAAGCATCCCATCCTGACATCATCCTCAAGCACACCCTTGAGGATCGTGTGCGGGAGAAGAACGAAGCCACCTTCGGTATCGTAGGACGGAAGCTCGGCGCCGTCGTCTGCGACGAAGCGCACGCCTTCAAAAACTACGATCCTTATGACTTCGAGGACGGCTCGAAGCAGGCATACCGTGGCATGGTTCTCTTAGTGAATGCGGCGCGTACCATGCTCTCGACGGCCACACCCGCCGACAAGGTGGAGCATATCCGGTACCTGCGTGGCCTCAATGTCTACAAGACCGAAGGTCAGTATTTGAGGATCATGGGACGCCTCGGCTTCTACTGGAAGGCACCCATCTATCACAACGGCGAGCTGGTCGAGCGTGGTCGGTTCAACCGTGATTCGAGGATGCCGCCGGAAATGGTTCTGAACAACATTTCCAGGCTGTTCGAGAACCTGACGATCGCCGGTACGATGGTGAAACGCGAGCTGTCACTGGATAATTTCTCGGCCTACAATGTCATGATCGGTGGTCAGGGTGCGCATCCTGCCGAGCTACTCGCCGTCCAGCAGGCAACGAATATCCTCTCGACGATCGAAACGCGGCTCGGAACGGAGAAGAAGTGCAAGGCCAGCATCATCAACGAAAAGAAGTTTGCGCTCGAACCCTACAAGATTCAGAAAACGATCGAGCTGACGACGAAGGTGCTTCTGGAAGGTCGCCAGGTCGTCATCTTCTGTTCGCTCGTCAATGATTCGGATTCGTCGTCTACGGGAAGCCCCTGTTCCGTCGTACGGAAAATCTCGACTGTCAACGTCCTGGCCCGTGAACTCGGCAATCTCTTCGGTCAAGACACGATAGGGTTCGTCACGGGCACGCGCACGAGTACGCAGGAAGTTCTTGGCGACGCTGTGGACTGCGCCGCGTGCCAGGACCCGGTGCCGGAGCGGTGGTCCTGGCTGGACGAAGAGCATGAACGCAAGACGTTCGCCGCGCTCACAGGCGAGGCGCCCGCAGCACTCGGTGATGCGGCGCAGAACCGCCGCGCCGATGACATCAGAGCGTTTCAGGCCGGAACGAAACGGATCCTCATCGCCACACCCGAAGCGGGCGGCACAGGCATTTCCCTGGATGATACTGTGGGGAATGCTCCCCGAAGCGTCATCATCATGACGGCCCCCTATTCATCCGTGGAAGCCGTGCAGATCATGGGGCGGATCAATCGGGCGAAGACCAGATCGCGGCAGCGGGTATTCTTCCTGTGGGTCAACGTGCCGGTCGATAAGCGTCTCAGGGACATCATCGCCGCCAAACTCCGGGTCCTGGGTGCTGCCGTCCAGGGCGAAGTCAAGAACGTCAGTGTCGAAGAAGCCGAATTCGCCAGCGCGGAAAATGTCCAGGAGAACTACGACCGGCACAATATCGACAAGGATGGTAAAATCCGGGAGCATTCACTCTTCCATGCGCAGATCATCCGTGGCCTGGAACTGCCGTCGCACGTGCCGTTCATGTTGACGCACAAGGAGACGCTGACCGACGAGCTGGATGACGAGCACACGAGTCGGCGGCGGTACGCTCCCATACGGCTAAGATCTGAACTGGCCGCAGGAGGACGCCGTCTGCTCCTGGACTGGATGGAGCAGCACAAGGACCTCGTTGAACAATACAGAATCGTACTCAACACCGACCGTTATATCGGCCCGTATCTGGAGGCGACGTACAACGAAGAACTGTGGCAGGTACTCCTCAACTTCATGAAGCCGGAGAACACACGGCTCATTCGCACGGAGGCGCAGCGTTTTTCCGTCGGTGACCGTGTTATGGCTGCAACCGACGTCATCGAGGCCGACGTACCCGTTGGCGGGCTGGGCACTGTCACGCGCGTATGGGAACGCAAGGTCCGGCGTCTGGATCGCGAGTCCGGCAAGGTCCTGACGGATGAAACGGGGCAGATTCTATGGGCCATGCAGTACGACTACATGGTGGAATTCGACAACGGCGAGCGGGCCAACAATCTGGAGACGTGGGAGATCACGCCAGCGGTTGCATCTCTCCCTGACGGCAACGAGCCCACAGCCCTCGGCGATCGCCTGCAGGTCGCCGAAGGCCGAAGCCCCCATGCCGCGACATGGCCTGACGGGCCCCCGGCGACAGGCGCCGATACTCTCTCCACTTCTGCCGAAGATCTGCGTGAGGAAGAGCCGGAGCCGCCGAAACCCCTGTCGCTGGGCGACAGGATGCGGACGCTCAGAACAGGTATCCATGAACGCGTGAGGCAGCAGAACAGAAGGCCACGGAGATCATGAGAAGTGCCACGGAGATCATGCCAGCGGGCCGCACGGCACTCCTCATGACCTTGAGGGACCTGCATGGTCTGCCCTACGAATGCCTGCGCCTCGCGGAGAAGTGGAAGGGGTTTCTTGGCTCGGTCCCTGCCGATGAACAGTTCACGATTCTCCTGTCAGGACCATCGGGGACTGGGAAATCGACGCTGTGCCTGGAGCTTGCGCGCGAGTTGTCGCGATTCTGTGAACTTCTCTACGTCTGTGCCGAGGAACGCATCGCTTCGGGTACGATCCGGCAGCGGGCGCGCCTTCTGAAGGCCCACCGGGGCAGATCGAGCAGGCATATCTGGATGTTCGACACCAATGCCATCGAGGACGTGCGGCGGGAACTGTCGAAGGGCATCCACGGCGTCGCCATCATCGATTCGGTCCAGGAAATGGACGTGCCGGATGCCGAGGTATGGCAACTACGAAGCGAGTTTCCGAACGTCGTCTTCATCTTCGTCGCCCAGGTGGACGCCACGGAGAAACGTTCTCGTGGTTCGGGGATGTGGCCCCACCGCGTCGACATCCGCCTCTGGACCGAGCGCGACAAGGACGGCAGCCGCTGGGCAACGAACGTCAAGAACAGGTACGCGCCGACGGTGCAACGCCTGTTCCTCTTCCGTCCTGCCGCCGCCATGCCAAGCGTCCGGAAAACCAGGCCGACGTACGCACAGATCATCGCCGAGCGAAGCAAGAATGGAGGACGGATATGGAGCAGCACCGTACAGAAGAAACGCGCATCTTCTTCGGAGACATCGAAACCAAGGAGGACGCAGCGGAGCGTTACCGCACTCTAGCCATGCAATGGCACCCGGACCGGACGTCCGATCCGGACGCGACGATCATGATGACGATGATCAACACCGAATACCGCGAATGCCTGCGGTGCCTGGCAGCCGGGACATGGGTCCAGCCCGTGAAGAAGCCGCCCCCGAAGCGCGCGGCGCGACAACCCGCTCCGCGCGTGGCAGCAAAGCGCAAACGGTCATCGAGTAGAGAGGCCGCCAACGCGCCCAAGCGCGACGTGAGCCGCCTTATCGACAAGGCGGCGGACCTGACCCTGGATGCCGCCAGGGTCGTCATCTCGGCAGCGACGCGGTCCATGAAACGGAAATTCGGTGATTCGCCATGATACCTGGTGAGCCATATCGCTTCTGTCAAACCGCCATTCCGCCAAACCGCCACGTGGCGGTTTGGCGGAAATGAATCGCTCGCAGAGAAACAGAACCCCACACGTGACCAACATGCAGGGCTCTTTCATGGACCGCTTCCATCCGCTGATGTGCGGTTCGCGGGAAAGGTGACGGGAAGCGGCTGGTACCTATTCGTTGGTGAGAACCGCCGTGAGTTTCAGTAGCCCGTGGGCCATCTTCGGCCGTCCATCGCCGTCAGTTGGCTACACAGCCAGCGACTATTCTAATGGAACATTCAGCGGGACCGATGGACAGGTGCTTTGTCATACACCCGGACATCGAGCGGGCTTGTGGTTGTAATCGTCGTACTGGCAAAGAGACTTGTCAGGACAGCGGCGATAGAAGCCGCAAGGCTCAGTATGGCGAGACCAATAGTAATCTGGTGTGCTTCCTTTGCATGACGCTCGGCACCGATGGCGCGTTGCGCCATGCTGTCGTATTCCACCTGATGGCGGGTCCTGAACCCGTCGTCGATGTATTGGTCAAGCGACGGAAGGGCAATGTATAGTTCATAGCGGATGACTTCACCTGATGGTAGTATCCGACTTTGTTGCCTTAGATATACGCAGGCATCAAAGAACCGGCGGGGCGCTCCGTGTATCGGGTGCGGTGTATATGCCTCGATGCGAATATCTGGCACAAGAATATCGGTACTCACAAGGATAAGATCGTGGTCCATGAGATACCGGACGAGCCCATGAAACTCATGTACGATACTCAGAAAGTCCGTGCTCGACGAGAGATGCTCGTCATTGAATCGATACCACTGCTGCCTATCCATATTGTCGTCCACAACCACACTAAAATGTGGACTGTCATCCTGGCGCACATTCGTCGCGTAGCTCCGAAGAAGGTCGACAAAGCCGCGAATTCTTCCATCCTTGATCGCCCTTACTCATCCTTCCTGTGTATCGGTAAGCATAGAATCTGTCTTGGTTGTTGATAGGAATCCGGCTACGGTAGACGCTAGGAACGGTTCTCGAATCCTGATTGTGAATAGACCCGGGATTCAACAGGCTTGCATAGACGAGCATGAACATACGGATTCTGAGCGGCCGAGGTTCTCCCACACGCCTGCCTAGTAGATGCTCAACTGGTAGGATTCCGGCCCCATGTGGATGACGACATCCGGATAGCCACGACCCACTCCAACAGTTCCTATGCGATTCTCTTGGATAAGCCACGCAAGATGGTCATTCCAGCGTTGAACCACTGTCATGGGCATCGTGCCACTCCGGAATCCATAGATACGGGCAAGCATGACATAAACCCGGTCCGGAATACTGGTCCGAAGCACACTGTCCATACCGTACCGTACACGTATTCCCATTTGGACGATCCGTTCACCCGACGTGCGCCACGCGACGTCGAAGGTGTCACATCTGACGATCAGGTTACCGTCACGGGTAGTATCGATCCGGTCCATGCTCACAATACCATTCAGAACATGCTCAATGGTCACGTTCTCAAAGGTCCTGGTCTGCGAGGTGACCGTGAATGCCGCGCAGCACGTGATGACAATGGCAATTAGGTAGCGCATGGGACGTTCCTGTGACTATGACAAGGACTTACAACGAACGTAGGGTCCTGAAACCTACAACATAATACTTTAAGGAAAGTTATTCCTTCTGTCATCGCTCGTCGTTTCTATGACGAGCCACCCGCATGACATGGATATCAGCCATACAGCGATGTGGTTGTAGAATGGGTTTGCGGGGGATCACCCGTGTAGTGATCGATTACGGTATCTTGTCTCTGTCCAGGTGTGAGACATATGGGAGAACTTCGGGGGCGAACTCACGCAGGACAGAAGACCCGCATGGCGCAGGCCATGCGGGTCTCGTCCGGATTCCGCTGGGCCGCTAATGTGCTGAAGCGGCTGCGAAATAGGTGTGCGGGGGCTCACCCATGTAGTAGCTTTTCAGTAGCATAAGCCTGGCGCAGGTTCACCCGCGCCAGGCTTATGTCGGTCGTCAGTGCACGACGGTCAGCCTGCCGGTCATGACGATACCGTCCTGGACGACGCGCACGGTATAGACACCACTGGCGAGTCCCGTCGTCGTGATCGACGCGTATCCGCTTCCTGTCACGACGGGCACGTCTACAACACTGCCGCTTGGGGAAATCACCTGTACGGTCATGGGTTCGGTCGCCGTGAGGTGTTCCATGATGCTGGCAGGCAGGATGACGTTGGCTTCCGCCGTTGCCGGATTGGGTGCGATGACCAGGCCATCGTTCTCGGCAAGGTTGACCGTGACGGCCCCGTTCCCCCCGGAGACGAGAGCATTGGCCCCGCCCTTGACCGGGTCGTCGCTTCTGCCGCCGCCCTGGTCCGACGACTGCCGGTTTGCGCCAATGAGCGTATTGCGTTCGTAGGTCACAGGACCCGCGATATCCGCCACGACACGGTAGCGCCCACCCGTGGTCAGAAGCGAGAACAGTGCCTCGCGGCCATCGTCACTGGTCGCCATCTCGCTCCCCTGAAGAGGCACCCGCTTGCCATGCTCGTCTTCGAGCATGAAGGTCGTCGTGCCCGGATGCGATTGCCGGAGCGTTATGGCAAGGTTCGTACGGCCGCGGGCCGTGAACCAGCCGCTGACGAGAGACGTGACGGTATTGGATGCCACCGTGTCCATGTGCCGTTCATAGCCCACGGCGACGTCCTCGCCATTGACACGGACGCCCTCGATGCCGACGAATGCGCCTTGGCCGTTCGTCACACCGCCATAGGAGACGGCTTCGCTGCCGCTGCCCATGCGCATGTAGTAGAAGAGGCGCGACAGGCCAAGGTGTGCCGTTCCATTGAGCCCGTACTCCGCGATCATGCGCGTCTGGTTATAGTCCTCATAGACCAAGGGTCTGCGCGACACCGATTGATGTGGCAACGCCCCCATCCAGTCGGCAGTACGTACCTTGGGTACGAGCGTCGTGTCCATGTGACGCCAGTAGAGGTTGACGTCGCCGACGTCGATCACGAAGGGAGCAACGTGATCATGCAGCCACCAGATCGACGAAAGACGGAAGTAACTCGGCGGCGACATCGGAGGAAGGAGTGCCGTATTTCCGTTCATCGAGACAGCGACACGGTCCGAGTATGTTGCGTCGGTCGACTCGGCTCGTCCGTGCGTCAGATTGGGTGAGTACAATCGCTCAAACTTATGACTGATGGTATGACGCTGCGGAAGTGCGACCTGGTCGTCGAAACGGTTGGCATTAGCGTCTTCCGTGAGAATGGACGTCGACTTGATGAACGAACCGCTGGGCTTACCGTCCTCTCCACTGCATACGGATTCCCGGTGATTCTGCCAGTAGACAATGTCGTTGACTCTGTTTGCGGTCTGCTTCGGCGACCGCAGGACGCTCGGCAGGAGATGGTCGCCGCACCCTTGGCTGAGGTGGAAGGCTTGACCGGCTGCAACGACCGGGAACGGTTCCGGGTACGGCGGATAGTCCGGCACATAGAGCATGAGCCCCATAGGAGAGTGATACGCACGGGTATAGAAGACCTGCGTGGCATCGCCCTCCATCCGTCCCCCTTGCCAGACAAGAGGCACTTCCAGTTCGTTCTGATGCAGGCGGCCATACGACCACAGAGAAGGATGATTGTCGCCGTACGCGGCAAGATTCCCCGCACGGATATACCGCAGTGACCCGGCCGCGAACTGCGTCGCTCCCGGCCCCTTCCATCCGGCGTGGATGCCTTCGATAGCGTCCGAATAAGCATAGATGTTGCCATCACCAACGGCAGCAACAACGGGGAATCCGATGTCGTGGATCGTCATGCCGTTCGTCATACTGATGACCTGGCCCGGCGGGATCACAGGAATGTCCGGGTTGGCAAGAAACACGTTCTCCACGATCCGGATGTTCCCCGTAAGTCCCGTAATGGGATGCTCGGCATAGGCGCTGCCGTTGAACTCACAGGCATAGGTCACATAGACGCGGGCACGGAATAGGGCCGGGTCGTAGCGTACGACAAGCGACGGGTAGGCGCACGTCCCCGTACCTGTCGTTCCCAGCGCCGGATCGGCGATGAGGCACGATACGCAGTGTTCTTCCGGACGCCAGCGGATGATGTCGATGGGTTCGGTCCGGTGCATGGGGTACGACTTGCGGTAGTAGACACGTTGGCCCTGCATGTTCACAGGACATGTTTCGCAATCGGCGCGGTGGTAGACGGCATGGTAGACAACCGAGTCGCGCGTTTCGTTATCGAGATGGGGGCCGACACCGACACCCGCTTCATGGGCATAGACGACCATCTTGCGCTGATTCACCCACGAGAGTTCGCCGTCGACCGGAATCGGAACGCCGGGGGCCACGGGAGCGAATGTCGAGAGGGCATAGATCCGTACTTCATATGCGCGCATGGGCGTCGAGAACGAGAGGATACCGTCGTTCATCGTGGACGTGTTGATCCGCTCGCTCTGGCCGTTCTGCCAGAACTCGCGGCCCACCAGATAGGGGATGCTGCCACCGGAAAGACCCGATATGGCAAGGTCGACAAGCGGTACGCCGTTCTCGCCGTACACCCGTGCGCTGTTGTTGACGACGAAGAGCCAGTAGACACCCGACGCCGTGTCCAAGTGCAGGGCCGTCGTGATGATCGGGATATTCGCTCCCTGCATATGCCAGGCTGCCGACGTCGACACTCTGCCCTGTAGACGTTCGTTCAGGAAGATCTTCGCATAGTGCGAGAACTCCGCCGAGGCATTGTCGATGGTCACCCGCTGGGCTCTGGCGAGCGTCATGTTGTTGGCCGCGTGTTGCCGCGGCTGACCACTCATGGGGTCCGTGCCGCCGTCTGTCGTCGTGAAACGTGCGTCGGTACTGGCTCCTTGCATCCATGAGGTCGCTTCCCACCACAGTGCGCCACGTGCACCGAGAACAGCGGGGCCGAAGAGGTTGAACCGGGCTTCTTCCGGCGTCAGGTTCCGCATTTCCTGATAGCTCCGAAGAAACTCGTCGTTGCGGGGGTCAGTATCACGGCCGACGTAGTCGTCCCCACGTCCCTGCACGATGACCATTGCGGCTGTTTTGTCGCACCGCTGTGTCGCCTTCACCTGATTCCAGAGCGTCGTCAGAAAGCCATACAAGACTGCCGCCTCATTCAGGCTCTGCGCCGGGTCCTGCGTCCGGCTACTGATGACCGGGCGTCCATTGGCGATGACCGGCACGCCACCGGCCCGAAGCGTATCGAGCGTGAACGTGTGTCCATAGACATAGTTGTCGAACAAATTCACATCATGAGCATTTCTGTAATACTCAAAATCGTTCGCCCAATTGTAGTTCATGTAGATGGGCTTGCCCGGTGTGCGCCAGCGCATCGTCCGGTAGTAGCTTCGCATCATGGGCGGCACGGTCAGCGGTGTGCGCTTCGTCGCCACCGTATCGTCGAACCGGACATGCCACTTCCATGTGGGACCAAGCAGATTGGACGGCTCGTCGGACGCATACCAGCCGAGGAACGCGGGATGATTTTCCACGGTTCCGTTCATCATGAGACCGAAATAGTTCGGCAGCGTCCCCGCCGCCGGTCCGCCTTCTGTGGTCGTGAAGTCGAAACTCACAAACTTCTGGTCCCCGGCAGGTGCGCTCATGCGGTTGTAGGCGTCATGCTCGGTGCAGGAGAGATGTGGCAGCACGCGCAGCCTCCGAGACCAGGCCCTGTTCATGTAGGCCGTCAGCCCCGTGACGTTCTCCGCCGAATTGTAGAAGTAGGCCGCGCTTCTCGTATCCGCCGCCGGGACAGGATCGCCCATATACGTCCGGTCATCCGTGAAATGCAGACGTTCGGCACTGATGGTGTTGTAGATACGCGCGTAGTCGTCGAGCTGACGGTCATCGATCATGCCGGAATCGGCGGTGAAGTTGATTCCCATGACATTGGCGTAGTCGCCCGGCGAACGCCATGTTTCTGTACGCCACTGATCACGGAAGTAGAGCGTATCGAGAGTGCCGCCCGTGCGGTTCGGGATGCCTGTGTGAAGTCTCACGCCATACCATCCGAGCGGCAGGAAGGGCTTCGTCACGCCCAACGCCGACGTCGTGTCGACGGCGAAGTCGTTCTCCAGATGTGTCGGCAAGGAGTTCATGACGATGAGTTGGTCCGCTTCCGCTGCCGCACCCGACGACATATACATGATCCCGACGTCCTCGCGGCGGCGCACGTCATAGTCAAGGTTGCCACTGAACATGTACTTGACCCTGCTGGCATTGAAGGCCGCCGGTGACCATGTCGTGACGGTTTTCTTCTGCCAGACACCGCCTGCAATCGAGCAGGACAGCAGATGCGATGCCGTGATGGTACCCGATACCTGACGCTGGGCCATGATAAGAACCTCGTCGGCTCCGGCATTGTCGGTATTTCCTGCTGTAAGGCCGAATACCCGCGTTGGAGAAGCATCCGCCGTCGGGAAGGTGTACGTGAGGGGATGAAGCCCCCATCCGCCCATCGATTCCATCGCCATGAGCATGACGGCGGCACCGCTCTTCATGAGAATAGCGATTTCATCGTTGCCGTCGCCGTCGATGTCGGCGCGGGTGACGTGCATGACATTGGCGAAGTCGATACTCCCGACGCTCGGTGTCGCTACCTGCGTTACCGTCCACGGCGTCCCCGCCTGAAGAAGATAGACGCGCTGGTCCGTGCCGTCCTTCCAATAGGCGACGACTTCGTCCGTGCCATTGCCGTCGAAGTCGCCTGCAACGGTATGCGTGACCTTGCGGACGTCGAACGTTGCGTAGGCCCATGTTGCCGCCGTCGTCCGGGTAAGGATATAGTCCAGCGGATTGACATGATTGAGCAAGGAGTCGTTCGAGAGTTGGTAGACCGCGGTTTGCGCACCGTCATCATACAAGAGCACGATTTCATCGCGGACATCACCCCTGACGTTGCCGCTCACGGCTCCCATGATCCACTGCGGATCGATGGTGGCATCGTCGTACCGGAGGATCGTCGGATGAGTCGTGTTGCTCCCTTCCAGCATGATGTCGTATTTGCTGACGATGGCACTGTCGAGTGCGTCGCGGCGAACACCAAGACCCTCGATATCGTTGTCGCGGTACGACCCCCCGTCGCGTGGTCGGCTGTCCGTCGGATTCGTCACCCGGTAGCCACGTGATTCGACGGAGAAGATCTGCATCCTCTGTATGCCTGGTGGCCCAACTCGTGGTATCGATTGCAGGAGCATGATCGACGGTATTGGCGTGACATACTGCGTCTCGCCATTGATCGTCGTATCCTGCGCGCCATAGTACCGGCCAACCATGAGAGAGCGGACGTTCTCATAGTTCAACGAGTAGTCCGGTCTTCCGCTGGCGGGTACTCTATTAGGCCGAAGGTTATAGAGTCCGAATGTATCGGCTACTACCCATCTAATCCCATTCCATTCTGTAACGTCAGGAGCAACCCACTTCCGTGCATAGGCCTCTGAAGTCCACACATCGAACTCCCGTAGCCGCTGCGCTTGCATGGTGGTTTGCCCTGCCACCACGAGAACAACGATGACGAATAGTCTCATGTACATTACGACCTCCGATTGAATAGATAGAATGGCCCGCCCCTATGCCGCTACGATGCAGCATAGAAAACGGACTCTTGTGAACGATCAGGATGAGCCCCCGCTTTCCCTGACCACACACGTCTACTGCACCCCAAACGTCAAGACCTGCCGTGTCTTGACAGGGTCTCTATCGTTTGACGACCATGCTTTGCCGCACGCCGGATTGTGCAACGCACCGTACGAGATAAGTACCCGATGCAACGCCGCTCATGTTGATCTGAAGTATCCCGCTCTCTGCTCCAGGCAGGTCCATGACCACTCGTCCGAGCATATCGATGAGTTCGGCAGTTGTTACCGGACTCTCGGCGTTGACCGTCAGAATATCGTTCGCCGGATTCGGGAAGACCTGCAATGGTGGTTGTGCGCCGGGCTGTGGCTCCGGTTCTACACTCGTTGTCCAGAACGGTTTCAAGAGGACCATATATGGCATTTCGTCGCCATCATTCTTATACCCCGCACCCCATAGTGTATCGGTCAAGCAGGCACCCCGTGAGAAGGACCATCCGCCAAGAAGCAGATACCCTTGGTATCCTGTGGCCCACTTTACTTGATCGTAGGTAAGGCCTAGAAGTGAAGAGATGAAGACTGGCTGATACTCGCGGTCGATGATCGCAAAACTGGCTTCCAGATGTGCGCCGCGTACACCCCGATAGTAGGCTGGCATGTACGGGAAACTATCCGGTGTCGAGCTTTCCTTAATTCTGTTGTTGTATGCCCAACGATAGTAGTGCCCATCTCCTGTCGGAACGAAGTTTGGGTAGAGAGGCCGGGTTTCCCACGGGGCCCATAGATAGCGCGGTCTCCCATCCAATCCGAACCGGAGAACGAAGGAGTGATTTCCCTTGGTCGTCGAGTCGTATCCGGGCACTCCGATCGCCGCCATGCGTGGGAATTGCGAGAATAGCCGACGGTAGTCCTGCTCGAACTGCATGAAGATTGTGCTGTCGTTTTCTTTTCTTAGCTGGAACATGTAGTCATCGCCTGTCGTCGAGATGAGCGTACTCCAGAGAAGAGTCCCCTCGGTCGAAAACCGGGTGAGCAGTGCTTCCCTGGCACCTTTCTGCTCCGTCATCCATGCGCCGGGTGTGACCGGAAGTAGGTACGGATCGACTTCGCTCATACCGACAATGACGCCGCCCTGTCCGTCGCAGGCAATCCCTCCCGGGTGGGAACCGACATAGACCGTGTCCATCGGATCCCGTCTATCGAGGCTCGACCAGTACGTTCCCCAGCGGAAGTGCTTCCCGTCGGTAGTAATGGAGGTGATCCCGATGTCATAGCGGCGCGGGAAATTGGGCTTTCTGTTCAGCAGGGAATCCGTGACGTCGAGATCATCGCTCGTTGTCGCATAGACGACGTAGATATTCCCATGCTCGTCAGTGGATACGAACGGATGTAGTTCGTCACCTGAACCACCAACCAAGGTACACCACTGCAAGCGACCATCTGGTCCCATCTTCATGACCAAGATGTCATTCAATCCTCGTGGAAATTCCTGATACGTTCCAGAGGAACGTGGGGGCCTTGTGATTGCAGTAATCACGGCTACCAAGTTGTTATCCCGGTCGAAGGTAATCTTTCCTTCTCCTTGCAACTCGTAGGTTCCACCGTACGTTGACCAGAGGATACGCCGATCCCGCGTCATTTTCGTCGTTCTGGCCACTCGCTGCGGGATCGAATCGTCGACCAGTTCCGGCGTAATGGGGATCGCGGGGAAGAACGGGGCGTAGCCCCATAGCCAGATGTTCCCTTCGTTGTCGAAATTCGCTCTGGCGTTTTCTTCCGCGTAGGTCGCGAACATGATCCGGGGATCGGAGATCATGACGGGGTCCAGAACCTGCACTTCCGTTTCCAGTCCAAGTAGCTGCTCACCATCCGTCGTCATACCCTGAAGACGCGGTGCGGCCACAGCGTCCCGCACACCGAGCGCACGACTGAGATCAAGCCCCTTCGTCGGTCCAATCGGCATTTCCTTCACCATACCACGAAGACCAAGCGACATGTGGCCATAGTTCGCACTGGCGACCAATGCGCCGCCGCCCGACGTGCCACGAATCACGAGACGGCGGTATGCCTTTACCTCGATACCATCAGGCCACTCGTCATTGTAGATGCGCACAGGGTAGTCGACCGCTTCTTCCGGTTCGATGCGCGTACCTGCTCTGTTCGTGAACGTCGTGAAGGTGGTTGCGGCACGGGTCGTATCCCACCTGCCACGGACACGGGCCCCGATACCGGACGTCGTCACCTGATACGTGGCGTCTGCCGTGCCCGTCACATACCGGACGCCCCCACCCTTCGACGGGTAGGCGATGAACACATCGCCCGGTTGTGCTACTGCGGACATGCCGCTGAACAAGAGCAGGCACGTCACTATGTATGGACAAACGGTATTTCGTATTCCTGACGCTATCATGGCGGTATTCCTTGTGACTATACGGTAGTTCATAACCCTCGCCTCCAACCTACGACATCAGGCAGTTCATCCCACCTTAGCAAAACCTTTACTGAAAACCTGCCTGTTCCCTCCATTCCGGCCCTGAACAAGAGAATGAGGCTGGTAACCAGCGACTTGTTACCACAGCCGGCCTTTACCGGATGAGCTTGACCGTATGAAAGGCGTCGCCAATACGAACGCGCACGACGTAGACCCCACGGGGATAGGCCCAGAGGTAGGAAGCCAGGTCGATACGGGTCGTACCAGCCGGGTGCTGCCGTGAGACCAGAAGTGATGATTCTCCTGTCACCCCAACGATATACGCAGAAACCAGCGCGGGTTCGGCGAGGGTGAGTTCCAGGGCGTCGCCCATCAGTCTGGCTGAGGACGTCGTCAGCGCAGGGGTATCGTCCTCATGAACAGATACTGCCGGATCGATGCTATAAAGGATAATGGCGCAACTATCCCACCCTCCGGTGGTACTGGTCCAGACACTGGACGTACCAAGAAGATCAGGCCAGCCGTCACCCGTTTGATCGTCGATGACGGTCGGATATCCATAGCCTGAATACTTGGGATCGTCCTCCGACACCTTCCATCTCGCAAACGGTTTATGGAGATTGTCGGCATAGCAGAGATACCTGTTCATGAAGATGACGGGCCGGTCCGTACCAAGACTGTAGCCCAGATTCTGAGTTGGGCCGACACCCATCACATACACGTCCTCCGGTAGCTGTTCGGCCAAGACGAAACGGCCCTTGGTAATGTCGAAGCGTTTGATGATGTATGGGGCCGAAGGAGCCTCCCGGTGGCTCATAATGAGCCATTCGCGTCTGGCCGCCGTATCCGTGATGCAGAACGCCTCTCCAAAATCCCCGTGGTCGGTAGACGAGAGAACCGAGCTATGGAGAGAATCGCGGGCCACCGCGTGGACCCACAGCCAGTTGTCGTACCTGACGATATTCAGGTCATAGATGATGAGCCATGAAATGTAGTCGTAGGAATCCTTTTCATACTGGATGAGACGCCACGTCCCTGCCATTGAGCGGAAGAAGGCCCTCACGTGCCGGTAGGTCCGGTACCCTACTTTCTCGATGTTGGCGACGCGCGCACAGCCTTTTCCAGCCTTCGGGCCGCCCATAACAATGCTCATCATTCTGCCGTTGTCGTACCGATGATCAAGGGTAACGGCGTCGAGGAAACCGTCGCCGTCAATATCGGCTGAAGGGCCGAGACGTTGGATACAACTGTCATACGCGATGGTATCGATGGGAACGAAGGACAAGGGCTGGTCCTTGCCACACTGCCAGACGACGCCGCGCTCGTTGATGTATTCGAGTGGCGGAATACCATCATAATCCAGTTCACGGATCGTGGTTGCGCCGTCGATGCCACGCCAGTCGAACAGATCCGTCGTGTCGAAGGGCCGGGTATTCCACAACACGTTGCCGCGCCCGTTCCGAATGGTCGTCGAGACGACGTTGATACCTTCTCGTCCGCCAACGTTCTTCAGGTATGTTATGCCTTCAGGTGGCTTTCCTTTGAGTAGCCACGTCTTGACCGGTCTGAGCATTCGTACCTGGGATGTATCGAATGGCTCTTGCCCGAAGAGTGGCGACAAGGTCGTAGCCAGGAGCCCAACACAGAATAACGTAGCCAACGTTCGCATAGACGCCTTCACAATGATAGAGGGTATTCACACCGTCCGCATTTGCCTTGAGTCAGTAGGATGCCGGTCAGGTGTAGAGACAGGCTCCTCGTGCGACAACCTGTGCAAGAGTACGCTTGAATATACCTTAGCAAAACCTTAACTACTCATTGTTCCTCGGCGGCAGTACCCGTCGTGTACTGCGGGCGTCCTTGCAGTCCAACATTCATACCCGTCGGCCCACACGGGCGAGGTTCCGATGTCATAGGTCCCTTGATGGGGTCCCGTGTGGGGCGACCGGGATGGGGTAGTGTTGTCAAACCCTGGGGGTACTGAAGCCATTCCATGATGACGAAGGCTGTCTCATCGAAGTCAATGCCCATGACCGTGATCCTTGTTCCGGAAGGTGTCCGCGTTGTGTTCGGTCGTACTGCCGGTATCGTGCAGGACCATCTGCAATGCTGCTTCGAGTGTGTCGGCACGCAGTTGTGCCGCTTCCAGTGTCTCATCCTCTCGGTGCCGCAATCGCCAGTCGACGGCACTGACCGTGACGCCGAAACGCTCGGCCAGACGTTTCCGTAGTCCTCGCGGCAGATAGGGGCGCCGGGTTGTTCGGCTGGATACCGGGTCAAGGTCTGATGGCTGTGACATTCTGTGATACCCTCTCTGCTATACGCCCGTGAATACAAGGCAGTACGCGAACGGCCGCACCACTATATTGTAGTACGACTGCTTACGTCGCATTCAAAGAGACACAAATGAGGACATCTATACTCATCTGTGGCTGTTTGTATACAATCGAGGACAATATAGTACGCTGTACTCTTCAGCGCAAGAAAAAAGTATGTCGAATCAGATACCCGAAAAGCTCAGAAAGTTCATCAACATGGCTTTCGATGGGAAGGCGGCAAGCTTGGCTACCGCACTCCATATCGATCGTACATTGGTATATCGGTGGCTGGATGGGAGAGAGATTCGGTCATCCGTGCTGGGGGCACTTCTGAAGCTGGGACTCAGTATCGACTGGCTTCTTGACGACGATAGCGTGGGTACCGCAGGGATGTTTGCCGATAATGAACAGGGACGGAAGCTTCGTGTGCAGTATTTTGAGACGGATGGGCAGTAGTAGCCATTGGGGGCTGTACAATGTCATCACAAATGGAGATTAGAGAATATGGACCATATCGACCGTGATTATCGCATTGTTTGTGGAGAAAAAGTTTTGCTCATTCGTGGCGCATCGGGCAACGTCACCCTGAGCCTTCCAGCGAAAATGACGGCTAACGATATGGTAAAAGCCTGGCTCAAAAAAGGAACGGCATCGGCATATTAAATCACGCTTACTTCGCGCCACCAGGCACAATCTTATGTGGTTGAGGGGATCGTCCGAACTGGGACGAAGGGTTTGTTTCCAGCCGATAATCCAGCCGATAATTATACTATTGAGATACACATTATTGGCCCTTGCGATGACAGCCGATGGCATGACCTTATCAATATTCTTACGGCCCAATAGCTCGATCTGGAGCGTTGCCCAATCCGGTATGATATGCTGCTGGAGAATCGAGCGCAGCATCCCATTGCAACTCGCATCCGCAATTCTAGCTATTAGGAAATAGATCCGGACCATGCTTTGAGTCAGGCATTCTATCAAGAAGCAGCTTGGTGTGATTCGTGATATAGATATCGTCATCCCACGTAGACAGCCCCGAATACGCACGCAGGATACCCATGTTCACCAATGCGTTGATATCACGAGCTGCAAGGCGCTGGGTCTGAAGATACTCTCTTGCCATTTCAGGATTCAGCATAACAATCTCTTCGCGTGTATACGGCACCCCAATCTTCAGGCTCAATGCGAGTTTACGACGTCGTTTCGTAGCCTCCGAAGTGGTCTTCTTATCGAACTGCTCATAGATGTAATGCGACCATGTGATGGTCGTCACGCAAACCTGTGCAACGGCCAACGTTTCTTTAATCTTGTCACAGAGCCCGCGCACAGCATACTTGATGAACGAACTAAGATCGTTGTTACGTCGAGCGACGTCGAATTGACGATAGTATTCGCTCCTCGTATCATTGTAGAAATTCGACAACAGCGTACAGGTAATGACCGGCATTCCTGCTCGAACAAGGATATAGAATTCCAATAGCCGCCCTGTCCTCCCATTACCATCGCCGAACGGGTGAATCCATTCAAGATACACGTGTGCTACGATTGCTTGGACAATGGCATCGTACCAATCGTTCTTGTATTCCGGGTAATGGAATTCGAGCCGCATCCAGTCACATAGGCGTTCGACAAGGTTGGCTACCTTACTATAGTCAGGCGCTCTATAGCTGCCTACATAGCGATTATCTTGTCTGAAACGACCCGGAATGCAATCGATGTGATCGCCAAGGTTCTTTGAAACCAATTGATGGAAAGTACAGATAAGATTAGGCGTGACAGGCAGTTCCTTCCCCGCGAGAATATCATCTATGATCGTATTCATCGCGTCGAGAATGTTGCGGACCTCGACACCTAGATACTCCTTGCTCACTGGTAAGGATATCTGTTGATCATACATTCTGTCAACATCTTCCTGTGTCAGAGTATTTCCTTCAATGGCGGTCGTTGCTAACGCCCCCTTTCGCAGGAATACAGATAGCAGGTGTTGATGTTCCTGTGGTAGCAGTGGCAGTTGAGTAAGAACACGGGCATAGGCTTCGCACTGACCAAGGAAACGTGCGGTTTCCTTGTCAATATCCCACCGTTTCGTGAATGAAAGATGGGGGAAGTCTTCGAGCGATACGGACATGATTGCGATCCCAATGGTAGCCGCAAATCTAGCATGTTGAGTGCCAATGTGCTAGTCGCTATTCTCTCGATAACTAACGTGTGATCACCGCAACCACTTGACTTCAATATTGGTTGCCATCATTGCTACTTTTCAGAATACTGGACATTCAACCGCCATTATTCACACCCTAGTTGTTCACAAGGGCCGTCTGCGCTGCCAGATGATGCCGCAGAAGGACGTGATCGATAGCCAGGAGTTCCGCAGCCGGTGGCATCTCATGCAGGAAGCGCAGCACGTGATCTTCCAGCGTATCATGAACGGAATCCGGCACGTCTACCGGCACCCATCCTGCATCAGGCACGTATGATTCAAGGTGGCCGAATTCTATCGTACGGCCATGACGACAGATGTTGACGCCAAAGAGTATCCGATGGGGCACCGGATCTCCATCGGAGTCGTAGGCCGTCGTCCCGACGGCATCACAGATACCGGATGCCTGGTCATCCGTGAGCGTGAGTGAATACTCCGTCCATTCATTCCAACGCCGGGTGGTATGGATGTTGGGATTCTCTTCCAGGATGCAAGCATGTCGTTCGGCAAGGACGGTGAGAATAAGCACGGTCGTTCCTCAAGGTTGGTTGTGTGTGGTGAAGTAGTTCGCAGGCTATGCGCGCCGCTGCAATTCTCGGATGACCGCGCGCAGGCGGGTGATCTCCCGCTGCGCCTCATCAAGTTCTTCATCACGCCTGTGTGACGCTCGAAGCGCATCAAGGAGGTCTTGTCTGGCTTTATCGTCACGGCGACGCTCGTCGGGCGTACGATCGCTTCGTCCATTCCGGTACCCGTCCGAGTACCCGAGCTCGTAGGCCCTTTGTGCGTTCTCTCTCACGATCGATTGATGCCGTGGTACGGGAATCGTGGGAGTCGTGTCGGCTGAGATGCCACCGCCGTACATGTCGGGAAGCGTCATGATCTTCGGGCTCTTGAATGACCAGTCCTCGAAGAGTAATCGCCGCTCGGCCTTGGGGAGCCAGTAGTCTTGCTCGCGGTGATACCCAGCGCTCACAAGCTCTTGTAGTATGGCGATCATGCCTGTCCATGATGCGGCGGACGCCGGACTACGCACGTGCATGACCCGTGTCCGGAGTGAGACGAGGCGCGTAGCCAATGACCGTATCAGTGACACATCCCCCGCGTCGTGCTGCGCTGCGAGCGCGTCTGCTTGCTCGTAGAACCGTTCCGCTTCGTGTATATCGTCCACTACCTAAGTCCTCACGAAGTGGGAAGATGCCCTTGAAGCTGCCAGCGACGCTTTGCCGGACACACGCAATGGGGTCGAACCATTCGGCCAGTTGCAGCCATTGCGCCGTCTGCGTGACCCGGTCGGGCCACTCATGCCACGTCAGCCACCGCCAGCGCAGATACCTGGCCCATTCACTGAGGAACGGGATCGTCGAGAGCGAGCGTGGGAGCATGTCGCCGTTCGGTGTCCAGTCGTCGGCTCCATCGCCATCGAGGGGCCGGAACGGGATGGTCACGGCTGGCGGCGGAGTATCCGATGGCAGGTGGGCCTCCGGCCAGGTGCGCGGCACGAGAACCAGCGTCAGGAGCCCGGAGCTGACCCAGCGCCGCAGCTCCCCGGCCGTCGCCATAGCCTGCAGGGCGGTCTGGACGGCCACCCTCCACCGCTTCGACGCAGATGCGTTGTCGCCAGGGTGCGGATCCTGTGCCGGTGGCGGAGATACCCCGCCGCCGGGCACCTGCCCCGCGATTCCCCCGCACCCCCTGGATTCAATCGGACGGTCTTCCTCTGGAGGAGGTAGAGACAGAGATAGATATAGAGTAGTGGGCAGGGGGGTGAGGCCCCCGGAATTGGAGGGGGCAGGGGGATGGGAGGTACCTTCCTGGTAGGTCCCTACCCCATACTGGGTAGGTAGAGAAGGGGTTTCATCTGAAGATAGGGTCATAGGCAGGGCGGTGCCTGGTTCATCATCGGACGAGTCCGGTGTTTCTGCCGCACGTTCCCACGGCGGAATGACGTCGGCGGCTGTTCGCGCCGAAGTAGGTGCCGGAGACTTCTCCCCCGGCCCCGTGGTCTGCTGGTCTCGTGGGGCAAGGTGCTGTGCGTGGGCTTCGCGCCACGCACGGTAGGCGCCGTTCTCGCACCCTGGAATGATCGACGGGTAGGCCGCATACTCTTCTTCGTCGCGCTGAAGTAATCGCTGCCAGTAGGTGAGTTTTGTGGCCGTATTGTCTCGCGGGATCCGGGGTATCCATAACAGGCTCTGGTCATAGACGATAAGCCCCGCATTCGTCAGATTCCGGAGGCAGTCCAGGACGCGGTCCTGGCCGATCCCGGTATGGAAGGTGATTTCCCTCTCGTCGATGCGATACAGGCCCGTCAAACTGACGCGCGGATTGTTGAGAAGAAAGAGGTAGAGAAGGCTTGCGTCAGGGAGAAGTCCGGCGCGGTACATCTCGTCATAGACATCGTGCCGTATTCTATATGCCTTATCAGCCATTGGTTGCAATCCGAGATGTTGGTGTGGCAGTAGCCGGAATCGAACCGGCGACGAGACGTTGTAGTACTCGTCGTGCGACCAGCAACTACTGCCAGGAGCCGCCCCCGCGCATTGCCCTGCGGCGGCGGCTCTGACATGGGACCACATAGCCCCGCATACACGGAGCTATACTACTGCGCTCCGCTGCCCATACCCGTTGGTCTGTTCGTCTGAGGACCGTCACGCTGTGCGAGTAGACCGATCAGAATCGGTGAATATCCCTTTTCATGTTCTCGCTTCATGGCGACCGTCACGGCGTGAATGAGGTCAGTAGCCTCGATGTTGTACTCGCCGCTTTCTCCGTTCTCACGCGTAATGCTGATGATGAAACGGAGAAGTGGCGCTCGGCCTGTGCGTTCGTAGTGCTTCCGGAACTCGCACGGCGATTCCTCTCGTCGTGGTGATTCCGAGGAATGGGGGTCATCATCCTGGATCATGGTCATGCTCCTTGTCCTTTACGCCATCCCGGCGCATCGTGTGAGAGTAGGCATTCCAAAAGGGATCGTGTCCCACCAGCGTGTACAGGGCTTCTGAGGCCCTGAGTGGAAGACGCTGTTTAGGGAACCAGACTTTGCTGACATATCCGCATGACCGTTCGACGTAACGTGAAAGGTCATAAGCCGATATACCAATGTGCGCTAGCATCTTGCGCAGTTGCCAGCCAGCGAGAACCGGAATGTCGACGTAGTCCGGCAGTAAGGCATCATCTCTTGGTTTCGTCACGGTACGCCTCATGTCTATTCGCGGGTGTTGTCACGATAATTCGTGATTGTTCAAGTCTATTCCGGATTGTTCCTGCGTATTCGCGGGGTCTGCACCCATTCCCATCGCAGGTGTGGCCTCATGATGCGGGAAGAGAGGCGAAGAAGTACCGATAGGAGGCACTTCAATGCCGTCATTCTGCATCGTTGCCATACTGTCGCCTGGGAAAGGGCTCTCCCCTGTCATCGAGGAGACATCCACCAGGACGCCGGCACCGATACCGAAGAGCGTTCTCTTCGCTTCCTGTGTCATGAGAATGAGTCCGGCATCCTCATGATGGACGACACTGTCAACCGGAACGAGCATGACCTGGCTGAGCTGTGTCAGTACGCTCCGTTGCTGATGTTCCGGCATGTACTCGAACCCCGGCGGAGTATGGTACTCCGGAAACACCACCTGGACGTGGAAGAAGCCAAGGCGTGGGACGTCTCTGGCAATCGCCGGATCGACGACGAGGAACAGATAGACGAAATAGCCAGGAGCGGATCGAGGAAGAACGAAGTCGCCATAGTGGATCGGGCGGGCTTCATGGCGTTCTTGTTCTGTGTGCTTGGCAATGTCGCTCATGGTCAATCACGGAAATGTGGTGAGAGATTGTTTGATACGCCGGGCATGTTCGGCAATGGAATTGGGCGTGCTCCGCATACCCGCGTTCTGCTGTTGCAGCGACGCGAGTGTGGTTGCCTGACCGAGCATGTATGCGCGGTGGGCAATGACGTCTTCACGGAACAGCCGGGCATCCCGTTCGTTGCCTGGGAATGGATAGGTGTATCGCAAGGTGCCGTCGTCCATGAGACGCGCGATGATCTCGACACTGACGCCGAGATACCTGGCAGCGAATGGACGGCTCCAGAGGGGTTCCTCTTCCGTGCATTGCCGTCTCATGGGCGTGACTCGTACGAGGGTGGTATAGGGTGACATCTCACCTGCCGATTACCATGTCTCATGCCATCTCCTTGTCATCGTCCGGAAGAGTGACGGCAACGCCGGATTGTGCGAGGGCAAGCCCGGCAGGGGCCGACATGTCGTACATCGGGCCTTCTCCCTTGAACAGCCAGTTCAGGTTGAACCCGAACGCCGTCAGAGTATAGAGAAGCTTGCAGGCCGGAAGCTGCTGGCCAGACCAATAGCGCCGTATCTGGAGCTGACTACGGCAACCCAATTCCACACAGGCGATCATTTCCGTTCCGAAATGGGCCAGACAGACCGCCTTCAAACGCCGTCCGAATGCCACCGGGTCAAACACAGGGTGATTGTGCCTGTATTTGTCCGGTGCGACAGGGAAAGAATCCATACGCAGTACGTTGAGCAAAAGTGATCAACAAGAAAAGTCGACAAATGCTGTTGCAAAATTTGGTTGCAGATTATGCGTGCAAATTTTGTAATCTTGTTTTGTCAGCAAAAATTACAAGCAATTTCTTGCTGCAAAACTTTAGGTCAAAACTAGTGCGCTTGCGTGACATCTGCAAATGCTCACGAAAAAGAAATTATTGAAGGAGGCGATACGGCATGGAGGGATTTGTTGAACGGCTACAGTTTGTTGTCGATCTCGGCTTCGATACTCAGCTTGAAGCCTGCTACCTACTCGGAATATCAGGTCCTGGTCAACTGAGACGGTACTTCCGGGGACTCGGAAGCCCTTCCTATGAAGTCCTGGCCAGCATACTGCGAAAGGGGTTTTCTGTTGACTGGCTGATGGAGGGACTGGGATCGATCTTCACACCCAACGAGAACGGCGAAACGATGCGGCGACGGTTTGCCGTACAGTATGTGCGTCAGAAGCGAAGCCTGAAGGAATGCCCTGAAGAGTTGCTGGGTCTTGTTCGTGCGGAAGAGAAGCGGGTACGTGAAGAAGAGGAAGGAAGCACTGCGTCGAAACCAACGACACGGTCCAGGTCCCGCAGTAAAGAATAATCCAAGAATAGAAGCAGGAACACCCGTATGGCAAAACAGCGGCGTACCCGGCGTATTGAAAGACTGCGAACGGACGGCGTTCATATTCGGACGGAGGAAGGTCCGGGGGACACCCGCCGATTGATTTGTCGCAAATGCTTGAGAATCGCTTTTCTGACACGACCGCAATGGTGCAGCCTTCCCGTCTGGAGAAAGGAATGTACGCGAAGCAACCGCCGTTACCTGATTTCCAAAGGCTTTAGAGTTGCCTTCGATCCCAAGGACGAGACGCTGCGGACAAGGGCAGAACGGCGAATGCTAGAGGAACTTGACCGTCGAAGGTTCGGAACGAAGGATCAGTCGTAGCAAGCGGCACAACGCACAGCACAATGGCAAAACGTACTCCAAAATCACATCCTGGTTCGATCTATGCGCCGAGAGGCACGCAGCGCCTGTACTTGAAGTACAAGGGCTTGCGTGTGGCGACCGGCCTCATAGACACGAAGCAGAATCGGAAGTTTGCCGAGCAATGGATATGGGATCTGTATCGCATTCACCACGGCATGAAGCCGGTCATGCTGCAACCGGACGGAACGATGCCACAGTTGGCAGACGTACATCAACCGGCGCAGATCGTCATCGTATCAGGGCAGGTACCGGGAGCGATACAAGGGCGACCGTTAAACCTGCAAGCAGGAGTATCAGCAGATGGACAGCTTGTCTACACCACCGTGCAGCACAGCGAGTCACAGAGCAATGTTGTAGCAGAACAGAATATTCTGCCTGCTGTACCTCCAAATGAGAACAAGGAGGTCACGACGCTTCAGTACACAGATGTTTGGACAGAGTATGAGTTGCATTTAGCGGCAAGAGACCTTGATGATAACACGCGAGACGACTATAAGTGGATCGTACCGAAAGTTATTGCGGACGATAAACGTACTATCTCTCGTATTGACATTGAACGACAGCTAGCAGCATGGAAACGGCGGGAATCACATCTCGGCAGTACATCCGTGAATCTCTACCTCAGGAACTTTGCGTCCTACTGTAATTTCTTGTGTGACAGGGAGCTACTTGATAGGGAGGTAAATCTTAAGCAGTTCCGCAAGAAGGGCAATAAACCCAAGAATGAAATATACCAAGACTATGAGTTTTCACGGGTCATCGAATACTTCAACACCCACGTACCAAAGAATGGCAAAGTGGGACCATATCGCCAGGTTTCACGCTTGCTCAGGTGGTTCCTTGCGTCAGGATTCCGCATTAAGGAGACACTACATCTCTATCGCAGTAATTTCAACCTACGCGATCGTCGCATTGAGGTTTATAACAAGAGAACAAAGGACACAGAGTATTTCCCTATTACTGATGAGATACTTACCATCCTGAATGAATTACCGAAGAATCAGCAAAAGTTGTTCACCTGGAAGTACTCGTCTACATCGGCCATCATGAGGATGATCAAGGCAGGATTTGAAGCCGTGGGATTGAAAGCTCGTCGGGGCTTCCACACGTTCCGGAAGACCTTTGCAGACCAGTTATATCAACACGAGGTCGATCTATTTGATCGTCAAAAACTATTGCGTCATCGCGACATCCGAACTACCGTGAACTCATACTCGTATACCGAGAATGGTCGGTTGGGAACGGTAATGGAGAAAGCAAATAAGAAAAAGAACCAGGCTGCCGTCAGGGCGGCTACAAAAGTTGATGCAGGAAAGAATCCAGCGCGTGGTAGCACACAGAGCAGGCGTACTACTGCCAGATCAACAGCACCACAGAGCAGACGCGCCCGTACAAGTACAGGTAGTAGCCGTAAGACGTCCAAAAGTAAGATAGACTGAGTACCAATGGCCATATGTGGCGGACTGGCTCATGGTATCTGATGCCTAACGAAGGTAGCAGCGCGATCACATCGTAGTAACACACATGCCAGGCGACGTATATGTCGCCACACATTACCTAGGTGTGATACCTCGTATTCGGAGAACGACGAAAGGTCAGGACCGTTCTCCATATCTCCATACTCACATTTTTTGTGTCAAAACACGGAGTAGCGCCCACATAACACTTGACCTGTTTTTGACCTAGATTTGACCAAAACAATGATGAACTATCCGGGACTATGACGATTATCGTGTTGTGAGTAGAACCAAGCCTACAACGCAAAAGCCGCATCCCATCAGGAATGCGGCTTGCAGACTGGAGCCGATTGCCAGACTTGAACTGGCGGCCTGCTGATTACAAATCAGCTGCTCTACCAGCTGAGCTAAATCGGCGTCTGATTCTGAAGCACGAAAATACGAAGCCCGCCGAATTTAGAACAGCTCCGGGAACATGGTTTCCTCGATCATCTCGCACCAGATGTGACCGATGAGGATGTGGGACTCCTGGATGCGGGCCGTGACCGGACTGGGAACGACGACCGATGCCGTGCACTGGCCGGCCAGTTTGCCCCCGGTTCCGCCGAGGAGGCCGATCGTGACGATGCCGCGCTTCGTGGCTTCGGCCGCCGCGTTCATGACGTTGGGCGAGTTGCCGCTGGTGCTGATGGCCACCAGGACGTCGCCTTCGTTGCCGTAGGCTTCCACACCGCGTGCGAAGACGTTCTCGAAGCCGATATCGTTGCCGCCGGCCGTCATGATGGAAGGGTCCACGGTCAATGCCAGAGCGGGAATGGCGGCCCTGTTGATGCTGCTGCGCAGGCGTACGACGAGTTCGGCGGCGAGATGTTGACTGTCCGCAGCGCTGCCACCGTTGCCGCAGAACATGATGAGCTTGCGATTCTTCGCGGCCGCGCCAAGGAGTTCGCCGCAACGGCGGATGTCGTCAGCGCACCCAGCCGCAAGCCGCTCCTTCGTTTCGATGGATTCGCGGATGGTGGCCGAGATGCGCGTGTTGTCGAATGGGATGGGCATGGGACAAAGATACGGTACGTCCGCTAGCTGGCATATCCCGGTGGCCTACGCCGGGCCTGGAGGATGTTCCGCGTCAGGACGCCACCGATGACGATGATGCCGCCTGCGATGGCTATGGGTGAAGGAGCTTCATGCAGCATGACGGCGACCCAGATAGGGTTGAGCAGGGGTTCGAGAACGGTGACGAGGACGGCTTCGAGGGCCGACACGTGGGCCATGGCCCAGGCATAGAGCAGATAGGAAATGCCGAGTTGTACGACGCCGAGCAGGAGCAGGTTGACGACGACGTCCGTATGCAGCGGAAACGGTTCGGCGAACGGCAGGCAGACGAGGGCGGAGAGGACGTTGCCGAAGAGGATGCTCTCGGTCGTGCTCACGCCGCGTTGTGCCCGCATGCAGAGGGCCACGAGGGCGAAGGCCACGCCACTCGCCACAGCGATGACGTTGCCGAGCATGTGACCGGGCGACACCCTGTCGAGAAAGAAGACGCCCATACCGACGACGACGGTCGCAACTGCCGCGACGTCGATCCGGGTGAGCCGCTCGCGTGTGATGGCGACGCTGAGAAGGGCGACCCAGATGGGAGCCGTATACTGGAGAAGGATGGCATTGGCTGCCGTCGTGAGCTTGGTGGCCGTCACGAAGAGGATGACGGTAGCCGTGTACGCGGCGATGCTGCCGATCTGCGCCGGTGTCCAGATCGGCTTCGGACGGCGGATCCAGAGCAGCATGACGACGGCGGCGATGGCGCTTCTCGTACCTGCAATCGTCATCGGTGTAAGTGGCAGGGACTTGATCAGCAGGCCTCCGGTGCTCCACAGTACGGCGGTGACGACGAGGGCGAGCAGGCCCCTGACGTGATCCTTGTCGTAACTCACCGCTGGAACTTCGCCCGGAGGGAACGCTTCGTCTGCATGTCGAGATCGACGGCCGGGCCGCCTGCATCCTGGATGATGCCCTTGGTGTCGATGATGATCTCCGATGCCGACTCCGTAGGAGGATATCGCTCGTCGAGCGGTACCGCATAGGATACGGTGATCGTGGCCGATGCCTTCTTCGGTTTGAAGATGCCCTGGTTGACGAAACGGATGCCGGATGCCGTGATACGGCTGGAGAACACGGCTGCCGGCTTTTGACCGGGTGTGGAGTCGATGCGGTCGTAGCGGACCGTACCCTTCAGGCCCTTGCGGGACAACTGGACCTCGGTATCGTCGAACGTACCGGCGATGGCCTTCGTATTGACCGACCATGTATCGCCCGGACGGATGGGCCTGGCCGTGCCGATGATACGTGCCGTACGCTCGCCGCCAGCACTGATGACGACGCTGGCGAGAATCGAGCTGATGGAGTCGTTGACCGGTCGTTTCTCCATGAAGAAGACATTGCCCGAATCGGAGAACCGCACGCGCAGTCTGGCACCGGTATGGAGAATGTCCTGGAAAGCACCGCCACGCTCCATGGTGAGGGAGCGGATGGTGATGAGTTTCTCTTTTTCCTGCCCGTCATCCGTGATGGCGGTGACTTCCATGTCGGCTGCGATCGCCACGGTGATCTTCTCCGTGGTCGTGTTGAGCTTCACGCCGTTCATCGATGCCTGGGAACGTACTTCCTGTACGTATGATGCCGTGTAGAGATAGGCATCCATCACCTTGATCTTGCGGGCAAGGTTGATGACGTCCGCTCGTGGTGTCTGGGCCAGGATTGGCAGTGTACCGAGGAAGACGAGGAGTGCGACGACGTGGCGCGACATGATCATCCGAAGAGTGTCGTTGGAGAATGGGCTGCAATGTAGGCCTTGGTGTCGAACTTCCGGGCGCAGCCCGCCGCATTCATGTACCTGACCGTTCCGAAGACAGGACGTTCGGGCCATGGTCTGTCGTGTACACCGCCGATGCTCCATGCGATACCGGCATAGCCATTGGGGTCTCTGCCGTCGAGTTCATACCTGTCATTGAGGGCGATGGCGATGTCCATCGCGGCTTCCGGCGAGGATGTCCATTCCAGGATCTTCTTGGCCCAGTACATGCGCATGTAGCCATGCATCTTTCCCGTCGTCACCATCTCCCTTTGAGCGGCATTCCATAGTTGGTCATGTGTGGCCGCATTGTCCCATGTTTCATAATCGTAGATGTGATCCCGTACATCATTCCGATGTGCGTCGAGCGTCGCCCGTGCCCACGGGTGGAAGGCATCGGTCGTATCGTAACGTGGTTCGTGGAACGTGAAGTTGTCCGCGAGCTCGCGGCGGACGATGAGTTCCTCGATAAACGATGCGCACGATTCCGACAATGACGGATCGGCTGCTGCCGCGGTTGCAGCGAGTGCCGCACGCTGCGGGGCGAGCTGTCCGAAGTGGAAATAGGAAGACAGCCCGGACTGTGCGGCCTTCGTCGGATCGTTGCGGTGAAGGGCATAGGATCCGAGACGTTCGATGAATCCGCCGAGCATCGCGTGGGCGGCCTTCTCGCCGGGTTGGATCCATACGACTTCGGTCACGGTTTCATCGACATGCAGCCGTTTCCGAAGCGAAGGCATGTCGAATTGCGCATGCGGACGGTTGCTCGTGAACGGATGTCGTACGATATCGGGGATATCGTGCAGGAATTCCGGAAGCAGCCTGTGGATCTTCGGACGCAGCGTAGCTGCCGCATACTCGCGTTTCTGCGAAACGTGCCAGCATGGTACGACGTTATGGGCGTCGACCTGATGGAAGGGTATGCCGAGACGTTCATTGACGTCGTTCAGCCACCGCTCCTTGATACGCAGCGGCTCGAAGTCCGTAACGATCAGACTCGGACCGATCTCGTCGATCCATGGGATCAGGGTTTCCTTCGGCGTTCCCGGAAGAACGTGGAATGGGATGTCGTAACGACCAAGATCGGCGGCCAGCTCTTCCAGGCCTCGCAGCATGAAGCCGTACTGTCTGATCGTCGCCTGGAGGAACGTCGGAACCAGACAGAAGACGACCAGCAAGGGAACCCTGCGCTCGATGGCTTCGGCCTGGGCGTGCAGCAGTGCCCAGTTGTCACGGCGACGGCGATCCCGGTTCATCCAATAGACGACGGGCCCTCCGTTCGGAGAGTCCCGTATGGTATTGAGCTGACGTATGCGGGCTGGATGGACCGTCAATGGTGGATGTCGATACCACCGCAGATGACGGTGCCCGTGATATAAAGTGTCGGGGCGACGATGTTCGGATCGAAGACCTGATTCGTGCGGTTATCGATACCACCGAGGAGGACCTTGCCCTGATTTATCACGTGCCAGCTCGGCGGCACCTTCAGGTCAATGCCACCACAGAAGCACGTGCAGTGGATCGTCGCTTCCTTCGTGATGGCGGCGCTGCGCAGGTCGACGTCGAGCCCACCACACATCGCCGACAGTGATCCACCCTTGAAATCATGAGAAACGTTCCGGATCGTATTGCCACTGAAGAAGGCCTCGCTGCTGACGGTATCCTCCGACGTCGCGTCGCCGTTCACGAAATCGAACATGCGCTCACGGACTTTTTTTTTTCGGCCGAGGAGCATGGATGTCCCTACGAGAATGAGGATGAGAGGCCAGAAGGCGCTCCAGAAGCCGCCCGGAAGGATTCCGAGCTTGCTCGCCTGCATCAGTGCGCCGACGACGAACAGGATGCCCGCGCCGAAGATCGATGCCGAACGTGTCGCTATCTGGATGATGGCGATGAGCATCAGGGCCGAGGGCCACCACGTGCCGAGAATCGAGCTGAAGTCGAAGATATCGAAGGCATCGAGCAACAGGCCTCCACCTAGGATGAGGAGAGTCAGTCCCATCCAGAACCGGAAGGGGAGTCCACCCTGCTGCCTGCCGAATTCGAAGCTCATGTTCGAATGAATGGTGGAGCGATCCTGTTCCATGAGAAGTCCTCGGACATAGTGGGGGATTGTGCGGGACTACGCTTCCGCGTATTCCGGTCTTGTCGACGAGTGCGTACGCACGAATTCGGCAATGGTTGCGACGACTTCGCGAAGCTGCTCTTCACGCAGTTCGGGGAAGATGGGCAGGGAGAGCACCGTCGCCGCAAGGCGATTGGATACGGGATAGGCCGCATCGTCCAGGCCGAGTCCGGCGAAGCATTCCTGACGATGGAAGGGGACGGGGTAGTAGACCTCCGTACCGATGCCGCGTTCCTGAAGGAAGGCGCGCAGTGCGTCACGGTCTTCGACGCGGATCGTATACTGGTTGTAGATATGATGATCCGGCGCGCCACCGTCGGCATTGAGGGCCTTGGGCAGCAGCACACGATTCCGTTCGTCGAATCGTGTATGGCCCGTTCCATCGCTCAGGCCGGCTTCGACGAAGAGTCTGTCGTAGATGGCTGCATTGCGTCTGCGACCTTCGTGCCATGAGGCCAGGTGGGGCAGTTTGACGTTCAGTACGGCGGACTGGATCGCATCGATGCGGAAGTTACCGCCTACGAAGGCATGGTAGTACCGTGGTTCCATCCCATGATTCCTGATCTGGCGCAGCTTGACGGCAAGGGCATCGTCGTTGGTCGTGATGAGGCCTGCGTCGCCGAAGGCGCCGAGGTTCTTCGTAGGATAGAAGGAGAAACATCCGATGAGGCCGATCGATCCCACGCGGCGTCCGTGCCTGTCCTGCGTACCGATCGCCTGGGCCGCATCCTCAACGATGGGAATGCCCGCTTCGGTGGCGATGGCCACGAGCGCGTCCATATCGGCACTCTGGCCGAACAGATGGACGGGGACGATGGCCCTGGTACGCGGCGTGATGGCCGCGCGTACGAGTACAGGATCGATATTGAAGGAGACCTCGTCAACGTCGACCATGACCGGTGTGGCGCCGAGGCGCGAGACGCAGCCCGCCGTGGCGAAGAACGAAAAGGTGGGGACGATCACTTCGTCGCCTGGACCGATGTTCAGGGCCATGAAGGCCATGAGGAGGGCGTCGGTACCGCTCGACACGCCGATGGCGTGGCGCACGCCCAGATAGTCCGCCGTGGCGCGTTCCAGTGCTTCCACCTCGGGTCCGAGAATCAGGGCCTGCGTCGATGCCACACGCAGCAGGGCGGCGTCGAGTTCAGACTTGAGGGATTGGTACTGTAATTTGAGGTCGAGCAAGGGAACCGGCATTGTGAACTCGGATGATGGAATGGAACGAACAAACTTACCAAAACGGTCACGACGAGAAGTATTGATCGGCATTGCCGGTGTGGCGGGTTTCGGGGCCATCGCGGCGATTCTCGCACATTACGTCCGGCCCGTCGTGGAGCGACATGCGAGGACCATCGATCTCGGTACGATCGACGAGGTCTTCGGTACCTCCCGTCGCCGCGCGTTGACGCTGTCGGGAGAACCCATCATCATCGTACGTGACGAAGGAGTGGACCTGCGGGCCTATTCGATGCGATGCACGCATGCCGGATGCCCGCTCGAACTCCGCGATAACGGTATACGGTGTTCGTGTCATGGCGGTGCATTCGATCTGCACGGCAAACCGGTGGCAGGGCCCCCCAAGCGCCCGCTGCCCTCCATTCCCGTCATGGTAAGTCAGCAGGGACGTGTACTCGTCCATCTCTCCCCACCCGGAGAGCGGTCATGAGCGACGGTATCGTACGTATCCTCGTGCCGGTCGTCGTTCTGCTCGTCGCCGTACAGATCGTGACCGGTATCCTGCTCGCGATGCACTATGTGCCGTCGGAACAGCCTGTGCTCACGTCGTCGGGTCTTCCGGGTACCATCGTGCATGCGGACCATGTGCTGATATGGCGGGCTTCGCCCGAAGCCTGGCCGGATACGCTCGCCATGCCGGGCGACCATGCCCTGGTGCCTGCGGGACGCACGGCCATCGTGCCCAGCGAGGCCGGTGCTTCCGTCGCATTGACCATACACCATCAGGTACCCGGCGGTGCCGTTCTGCGTACCATCCATCACGTCGTGACGCCCATTCTCGTCGTAGCGGCATTTCTGCTCGTCATCGTATGGATGTTCGGTAGGAGGGCCTTCCAGGGCGCATGGCGATGGTATGCCGTACTGGCGAGTCTGGTGCTGACCATGGCCGCGGCCTATAGTGGCCGGCTCCTTCCCGACGACGTCTATGCTGCTACGTCACGCGCGGTGGTCGGACATGCCATGGAGGAAGCCCCGTTCGGCGCCATCCTTTCCGTCGGTCTCGGTCTCGCGGGCACATTGGCCACATCCTATGCCATGCATGCCCTGGTGATACCGCTGTTCCTTTCCGCGATCGTCTGCCTGCTTCTGCGGTCTACCGTACGGTCATGGCGTCCTGCCTTCGTCATCGTGGTGGTGGTGACGCTGGCGGTGGCCCTGACGCCCGTGTCGTGGATGGCTCCCCGCGACGTCCTGCACGGAGCCAATGCCGGATACGAAGGGGGGCCGTGGTGGATCTTCGTCCCGTTCGAGGTTCTCGAAGACGTCGCAGGGGCCGAACTCGGAGGGTATCTCGTCATCATCGTGGCCGCCTTGCTCCTGTCCCTGCCGTTCCGGAAAAGAGCCGGGGCATGACGTACGGCGAGGGACCTTTTTGCATTTTTGCAAACTTGACCATTCGTTATTTCGTTTTCCAACTCACTCACAACCGAGGATACCATGCTCATCGGAGTGCCGAAAGAGATCAAGAACAATGAAAAGCGCGTGGCGCTGACGCCGGGTGGCGCCGAAGCGCTCATCGGCCATGGTCATAGCGTCGTCGTGGAAACGAATGCCGGTGTCGGCAGCGGCTTCTCCAACGACCAGTACATCGCCGCAGGCGCAACGATCATCGATACGGCCGCCGAAGTGTTCGCCAAGGCCGACATGATCATGAAGGTCAAGGAACCGATCGCACAGGAATACGGACTGATCAAGTCCGGGCAGACGCTGTTCACGTACTTCCACTTCGCCGCTTCGCGCGAGCTGACCGAAGCGATGGTCAAGAGTGGCGCTACGTGTATCGCCTATGAAACGGTACAGAAGATTGACGGTTCGCTGCCCCTCCTGATTCCGATGTCGGAAGTCGCCGGCCGTATGGCTCCGCAGGAAGGTGCCAAGTACCTCGAGCATCCGATGGGCGGCCGCGGTGTGCTGCTCGGCGGTGTGCCGGGGACGAAGCCTGCGAACGTCCTCGTACTCGGCGGTGGTATCGTCGGTATCAACGCTGCGAAGATCGCAGCCGGCTTTGGCGCGAACGTCACCATCTTCGATACGAACCTCTATCGTCTCCGCTACCTCGATGACGTGATGCCGAAGAACGTGCAGACGCAGATGAGCACGAAGGGCAACATCCGTGCGGCACTGCCCGATGCCGATCTCGTGATCGGTGGCGTTCTGATTCCGGGTGCCAAGGCTCCGTCTCTCATCACGCGCGACATGCTGAAGTTCATGAAGGAAGGGTCCGTCATCGTCGACGTCGCCGTCGACCAGGGTGGCTGCGTCGAGACGACCAAGCCGACGACGCACCAGGAGCCCACGTATGTGGTCGATGGTGTCGTGCACTACTGCGTGGCCAACATGCCTGGCGCCGTACCGTATACGTCGACCGTCGCTCTGACCAACGCTACGCTTCCCTACGCCATCCAACTGGCCAATCAGGGTTGGAAGGAAGCTTGCAAGGCCAATCACGAACTCGCTCTCGGCGTCAACGTCGTCGATGGCAAGATCGTCTACGACGCCGTTGCGGAAGCCTTCGGCATGGAATTCACGCCGCTCTTCCTGTAAGATCACCCGACGACGATATCAGGGGCCTGTTCCGCGAGGAGCAGGCCCTTTCCGTTGTCGGGTTCAGGTCGTGGCCGTGATCGTTGCCGTACGGTCAATCCGCATCATGACGATGGTGCCGATGGTGGCCACGATGCCGCAGAAGACGAGGTTTGCCGTCGTGAAGCCGAGTACATACAGGGCGCCGACGAATTGGGCCGCGATGATGGCGTAGAGGATCCTGGCGATCTGCAGACGATGGAGATACGTGATGGCCCATGCGCCGAGAGGGGCGAATACGGCCGCAACCGGAATGGCGGCCATCCAGTACGACCATTCGAGCGGACCGAAGTCCTGCTTCACGACGGAGTGCAGGAGGAAGCCCGCTACCGTGAGGATGGACATGAGTACGACGGATGTGGGGGTCGCGACCTTTTCGTTCATGCCATACCACAGTGTCAGCACGCAGAAGGTGAAGATATCGATACCGTTGCCGAAGATGGCGGTGATGATGCCGCCGCCGAAGCCAACGAGTATCAGTATGACCCGGCCTCGCCGGGCGATACCGGATAAATGATCGCGGACGTGTCGCGAAGCCTGTCTGTTGGCCAGCCACAGTCCGATTCCGAAGGCCAGCCATAGCGATACGAAGAACAACTTCGTTTGCACCGCGTTCAACAGCGGTACGACGAAATAGGTGCCCAGAACGAGGCCAACGATGCCGCCGATGGACGGATAGACGATGGCCTTCCATTCGATCCGGATCTTCCTGCCGATGATCAGCATGGAGGCGGATACCATACCGACGCTCTGTATCGCGAACGAGAAGTTGCGCGCTGAATCGGGTGGAATCTTCAGCAGAAGGGTGAAGACCGGATAGGCAATGGCCCCACCTCCCTCGGCGCTCGCTCCGGCGATGAAGGAACCGAACATCATCGTCAGTGCCGACGGCCAGTAGTTCAGAAGGACATGCCATGAGTCCAGCAATGTCAGGGTCAATGCCCATGCCGCGAACACGCAGCAGGCATAGATCAGATAGAGGCGCATCGTGATTCCGTTATTCGCCGTGGAGGATCTGCTTGAGGAAATTCACGATCGTGTTCTGATTGGTGATGATCGTATGCTGGTTGCTGATGATCTCGTCCTGTTTGTCCGTCACTCCGACTACGTGGGTCGTGGTCAGCCGATGGCTTTCGATGATGATACGCTGATTTTCCGAAAGAATCTGCTGCGCAACTTCCGCACGTTCGGTGCTCGACAGCAGCTTCAACTGGACGTCGGCCAGCATGCGTTGCGTATCGGTAAGCATGGACAAGCATTGCGAGATGGTCATGTCCGGATCGGCCGCCGTGCCCTGCGGTGCGATCTTCCTGGTCGATTTCGATGTCGCCATACCTTAACTCTCCACTGTATCTGACCGAATACAATACAGGTGTGCCCCCAGGCCATCGCCGTGGAGCAATGATCCCATAAATTACTTCTTCGTCTTCATCCGCTGGCGTGCCATCGCGATGTCCGTCATATTGATGAGCTCTTCGAGTTCCATACGTATCGTCTGGGGAACCTTACTTCTCGTCGTACTCGTCGTTTTCATCAGGCGTCCGACATGCTGCAGACTATAGCTAATACCGAACAGGCGCTTGATCATCATCTGCATCAGTTGTCGGGTCCAGCAGTCGCCCTGTAGTCCGAACACCGTCGGTGAATCCAGTTGCATCGCACCGATGAGTTTCTTGTGGCGTTCCGTGAGTTGCGAGGTAGCACCCGGTGCCTTGCGTGAAGCGAGCGCATTCCTGCCGCCATCCCGTATCACCTTCGTCCACTGGCTCACGGCCGCCTTGCTCACCCCGAGTGCTGCCGCGATGTCGGTTGCCCGCCAACCTCGCTGCATCAGCTCGTATGCTCGCAGTCTGCGATGTTCCAGGATCGTTCGTGAAATAGGCATCGCACTAAGTTAAGGAATCAACGTGCTTCGTCCGTTCGATTTGTTTGTAAACAGTGCGGGTGTGCGATATCGTTGTAGCATTGTCAACAACGGTATTATTGCAAAGTGGGCTTGGAGCGGGGTCGAGAGACTTGGGACGAAGTCCTTTACTATGGCCATCGAGGCCAATTCCTGGAGCCATTCCCGATGCACCGTCGTCCGCGAATGCGGAAACCAGCCGAATAGACGTTAGCCGACGTCTACAACCACCAATGCGGCGTGTGGCGCGCGAGAACCGTATCTTTGCGGTTCGCGGTGTCGGACGCCGTGTTGTTTTTCGGGACTCTCCATCATTTCATCGCCCTCATCTATGAGCACGATCCAGGAACTGGTACAACAACATTCGGCAACCCTGCACGAGGCCGTCAAGGCGAATACCGACCGTACCTTCTATGCACACTGGCCCGAAGCCCCGAGCGGAAAGATCTACGGTGAAACGGCGAATGCCGATGGCGAGGCCGCGTTCAAACAGCAACTGAACGCACCGTTCGGCCGACTCGTGCAGACGGGTCCGTCCGTAGGTGATGAAGTCTCTCCCTACGGATTCCCGCTGGGCATCACGTATCCGACGCCGGACGTTCCCACGCTTCTCGCACGCGCCGAGGCCGCACAGGCCCAGTGGCAGGATCTGTCACCCGAAGAGCGCGCGGCAGTCCTCATCGAAGCGCTCGAGCGGGGAAGCCGGAGTTTCTTCGAGATCGGTTATGCGACCATGCACACGACGGGACAGGGTTTCGTGATGGCGTTCCAGGCTTCCGGACCCCATGCCTTCGACCGCGCACTGGAAGCGGTCGCCATGGGCTATGCCGCACAGGCCAGTATGCCGGATCACGTGATGTGGACGAAGCCGATGGGCAAGATCAATGTCTCGATCGACAAGACCTACCGGAACGTTCCCAAAGGGCTCAACCTCGTCATCGGGTGCTCGACGTTCCCGGTATGGAATACCGTCCCGGGTATGTTCGCAGGCCTCGTCACGGGCAATGCCGTCATCGTCAAGCCCCATCCGGGTGCCATCTATCCCATCGCCATCGTCGTAGCGGCTGTACAGCAGACGCTCAAGGACGCAGGGCTCGATGCGGACCTCGTACAACTGGCTGCCGATACCACGGCCGCCCCGATCACAAAGGAATTACTGCAGGCGGCCCGTATCATCGACTATACCGGCGGTTCGGCCTTCGGCGATGTCGTGGAAACGGCTGCCGCGAACAACCGGGCCGTGATGTACAGTGAAAAGGCCGGACTGAACAGCGTCATCCTCGACAGCACGAACGATCTCGATGCGGCGCTCGACAACCTTGCCTTCGCACTCAGTCTTTACAGCGGACAGATGTGCACGGCACCGCAGAATATCTATATCGCGAAGGACGGCATGATCGTCAATGGCGAGCGCATCAGCGTGGATGCCGTTGCGGCGAAGTTGCGCGAGAAGATCGATGCCCTCGTGAACAATCCGAAGATGGGCCCGTCGACACTCGGTGCCATCCAGAATCCGATGACGCTCGAACGTATCGCCAAGGTCAAGGAACTCGGTGGCGTTATCCTTTGTGACAGCGTTCCCGTCGCTCAGCCGGGCTTCGATCAGGCCCGCAGCGTATCGCCCCTCCTTGTCCGCACGCAGGCGAACGGTCCCTTGGCCGAACATCTGCATACGGAGTGGTTCGGCCCCATCGCCTTCCTGATCGAAACGGAAGACTGGCAGCAGGCGCTCGATATGGTCATCGCAGGCATCCATGAGACCGGAGCGTTGACTACGCTGGTCCACACGACGGATGAAGAGAAGATGCAGCAGGCGGAAGACAGTATCGTCGATGCCGGTGCTCCCGTTGCCTTCAACTTCACCTCCTTCGTCTGGGTCAACCAGAGCGCGGCCTTCAGCGATTTCCATGGCACGGGTGCGAATCCGGCGGGCACGGCGGCGTTCGCGGACTGGTCCTTCGTCACCGGGCGATACAATGTGATAGGAGTAAGGAAGCAGGCCTGAGACCTGGTCGCCTGGGTGCCCGAACGATCGTAGTGTAAAAGAGCAGTGCCTGATATCCATTCGAGGATATCAGGCACTTGTCGTTCAGGGCTGGATCGAAGCTCGTCAGGCGAGCGCCTGTTTGAGATCTTCCAGAAGGTCGTGGGCATCTTCGATACCGACGCTGAGGCGAATCAGACCAGGAGTGATGCCAAGTTTCTCGCGTTGTGCCACGGGGACGCTGCCGTGCGTCATCGACACCGGGTGGCATACGAGCGATTCCACGCCGCCGAGGGATTCGGCCAGGGTGAAGAGACGAAGGGCCTTGGTCACGGCCACGGCCTTCTCGAGCGATCCCAGTTCGATGCTGATCATTCCGCCGAAGCCGCTCATCTGGGCCTTGGCGAGCTCGTGCTGCGGGTGGGAAGGAAGCCCCGGGTAGTGAATGGCCTTGACGGCAGGATGATGTTCGAGATACTCGGCTACGCGCTGTGCGTTGCGGGCATGCTGTTCCATGCGGATGGCGAGCGTCTTTACCGAACGGAGGCAGAGCCAGCATTCCATCGGTCCCGGAACGGCGCCTACGGCATTCTGCAGGAACTTGAGCTGCTCGGCGATGGCGGAGTCGTTCGTGGCGACGATGCCATGGACGAGATCGCTATGTCCGCCGAGATATTTCGTCGCCGAATGCACGACGACGTCGGCACCCAGGGTGAGGGGGCGCTGGAAGTACGGGCTGGCGAAGGTGTTGTCCACGACCATCATCGCTCCGCACTTCTTCGCGATGGCGCTCACGCCACGAAGGTCCGTGATCGTCATCATCGGATTCGTCGGCGTCTCGGTATAGATCATCTTCGTGTTCGGGCGTATGGCCGCTTCGATATTCGCCAGCGTGCGCATGTCGACGTACGTGAAGGTGATGCCGAAGCGTTCCAGGATCCTGCTCGCGAGTCGATACGTTCCGCCGTACATGTCTTCGGCCATGATGACGTGGTCGCCGCTGCTGAGCATGCGCATCACCGTATCCACGGCGGCGGTGCCGCTACCGAAGGCGAAGGCGGCGATACCATCCTCCAGTGCTGCAAGGCATGTTTCCCAGCGGCTGCGGGTCAGGTTATGCGTCCGTGCGTATTCGTATCCCTTGTGGCGTCCGATCTCTTCCTGTGCATAGGTCGAGGTCTGATACAGGGGAACGGTGACTGCTCCGGTGAGTTCATCGGGTTCCTGGCCGATGTGGATTGCCTTGGTGCTGAAGTTCATGCCCGGGTTTCAGGAGGATGCAACAAAAAAAGCCGGTCGATTGACCGGCTTCAAATTTACCATTTCAGGTTGAAGGTCTCGCTCAGCGCGAGAGATAGAACTTCTCCGCACGGCGGAAGTCGCTGCCCTGCATGATGCAGATATAGACGCCTTCGGGGAGATCGGAGATAGGCTGCGAATAATCGTGCTGGCCGCGCGATGCGGCGCCACGGTAGACGTCCTGCACCTTCTTGCCGAGCATGTTGTAGATGCCGACTTCGATCTGGTTTTCGTCCGTCGCCAGTTCCACACGCGTCGAGAAGACATCGGCGGTGGCACGCGCGAAGACGATCCTGCTCTCCTTGCGGCTGGAATCCGCACCGATCGTCAGGCGAGCCGTGGATGGTGCCGTCGTGGCAGGGCGGGCCGGAGCCGTGACGCTCTTCTGCTGGATACCGTTGTCCAGGGCCATCAGCGTGGCATCCAGAGCACCGTAGAGCGGTGTACCGAGCGTCAGCAGATCCAGGACCTTGCGATCCTTCGCCTGCATGCGTTTCTCCATGGACGTCGGCACACCCTTCTTCGCCGATCGATCGGCGCGCAGGGTTGCGGGCGCACACAACACGACGACGGCGGCCATTGCTGCCAGGGATGTCGTGAAGCGTATGGTATGGAGGAAACGTGTCATCATGCTCAGTGTAAAGCTAGTCCAACAAGTGCGAATCTACGGAAGGACGAGACAATATCAATGCCAAAAAAATGGGCAGCCGTTTGGCTGCCCATGAGACACGTCGATGGAAGGTCGGGTTACACGGACATCAGTCCGCGATGACGACCTGCCTGGTTGCGCTGAACGGACCGGAATGCATCCGCAGGTAGTAGACTCCGTTGCCGAGGCCGGTTGTCGGGAACTGCAGCGTGTATTCACCCTTTTCGATGATCGTGCTGACGAACGTCTTCACGACCTGGCCCTGGATATTGACGAGATCGATCGACGTTGCCGTCGTCAGGCCGACGCCGATGTCGATGGTGACCTGGCCGCTGGACGACGGATTGGGCGTTGGATTCGCCATTGCGAACTGCGTCTTGGAGATGTCCACGACGCGGCGGGAGAGTGCGCAGTTGAAGATACCGGTGCTGTCACCCGACGTCGTCGGAATGAGGCAGACGCGCGGCAGTTCCACCGTGAGGTCCTGCTTCGAGGTGAACTCGTTCGCCAGCAGCAGGGTGCTCGTGAAGGTGAAGATCGATCCATTGGCCGTGATCGGGGATGCACCCGTGAGGGTGAACTGCATCTGCGACTGCGTGGCGTTGATGGCCGTGATGACCGGACCGCTGACTGTCCAGCCACTGTAGCCGCCAACGGCTTGTACCGAACCCGGGTCGAACGACAGCGCCCGTGTGTCGTAGATCACGTTCGCGACGAAGGACGACAGGGAGGCGGCACCCCAGTTGCTGGACGAAGCGCTGACGGTGAAGGTGACCTTCTTGCCGGGTTCGCGCGTCTGGGTGCCCGTCATGTCGTTGGAGAGATCGACATTGACAGGGATGACGTAGCCTACGCCACGGATCGACGAGTAGACATCGGGCTTCAGTTCCGTCGTTTCACCTTCGATATAGTTCTCGATGTGATAACGGAATTGATAGGTACGGTTGGCCCACGGAGCGGCATTGGGTTCCGTCGGATTGAACCGTACGGCGACCCTGTAGACGGCACCTGCAGGAATCGTGAACGGGGTCGATACGGTCTGTCCGTTCGGAGCGAAGATGCCCGTGATCGTGAAGTTGGCCGCATCGGCACCGACCGGTGTGATGGCGCGGATTTCGAGCGGACGCAGACCGCCACCCGTGTTCGCGATGGTGAACTCGAGTTCTGGCGTATCGCAGCCGGTCAGATTGTCGCCGAAGTCGATGTCCGTGACGGCGATGTCGGGACCCGTGCAGGGGCCGGCCATGATGCTGTCCATGGCAACGGGCAACTGGACATTGACGAGGCCGGTATCGACACCGTTACCGACGACAGCGTCGTTCTCGATTTCCACGACGACCTTGTAGGATCCCGTGCCGCCTACCGGACGCGTGAAGCGTACGTCGAACGACTGCGAGCCACCGTTACCTGCGATGAAGATCGGCGTGCCCGGCGTCGGCGGTGTCACCCACTGCCAAGCCGGATTCGTACCTGCCGCGAAGGCGAGGCGCGAAATCGTGAGCGGCATGGTACCGTTGTTCGTGATCACGATCTGCTGGACGATGCCTTGTCCTTCGGGGGATTCCTGACAGGACATGGAAGCACCGCTCGTGCGGATCGTCGGCAGGATACCTTCACCGTCGAGGCGATCGGGCGTAGCCTGATCCTGCGGTGCGGTAGACGTGAACACGGGCTTGATGTCGGCCCGGAACGTCGTCTGCGCATCAGGACGGAAGAAGATTTCGGCATAGGCAGTATCGTTCGTGCTCGAGCCGTCGCCGGTCAGGGCCATCGAAGGAATGGGGTTACCATTGACGTCGACGAGGCGGCCGACCTTGAAGACGAAATTGCCGTCGTTGCTGCCTGCGGGATAATACTTGCTGCCATCGGTGAACGTGACGTCCGTGACGGTCAGGGTCTGGTTACCCGAATTCCATACGCGTGCCAGGTAGCGGTGAGCCGTGTTGACCCGGCGCTTGCGCCAGTCGTAGCCACGGATAGCCGGACCAGGTGTCTGCGTACGGCCGATCCAGTTCGAGATGCTGTCACCGGTGGCGGCGTTCGAGTTGATGATGACGTCGATGTTGTCGCTGCCTACCGTACCGCGCTTGTAGCAGACGTTCGTGAACATCTGCGAGGACTTGGGCGCGATCGTATGGGGCAGGGGAGGATTGAGCGGCGTCGACGTCGTGAAGTTGCTTCCTACGTTGCTGAAGCCGGTGATGACGAGCGGTTCCGTTCCGAGGTTCTTGATCTCGAGGCCACCGGACTTGCAGAACTCTTCGTCGAGGGAGCGGACACCGGCGTCGAAGTCCTCGACGGCGATGACGGGCTGGACGCCCATACCGCGGGCACCGATCTTGAACTCGGAGCACTGCGTCTTCACCAGAACGGTATCGATGTCCCAATCGGCATTGGGCTCATCGTACTTCGTCGTTTCCGTGTTGGCCGTATAGGTCACCGTAAGCGTGTGTTCCTCTCCGGCCTGGAGAACGACGGGAGCACCCGTGATGGCACCGGCCGTGATCACGAAGTCCGTGGCCGACTTCAGGATGGCACTGGTCAGCGTAACCGGACCGCTGCTGGTGTTCTTGATCACGATGTTCTGTTGCTGCGAGGTACCGACGCGGATACGACCCATATCGACGGGATTGGGCGTGATCGAAATCTTGTCCGCATAGTAGTAGACGGTGTCGTAGGACAGGTTGTCGGCATAGTCCCGGAAGTAGAGATATGCGACGGCATCCTTGCTCTTGTCGATGACTTCCAGGCGAAAGCGGAAGCGCTTGTAGGAAGGGGAGCGCGGGAACTGCGTATCCGTTTCGAGAACGATACGATAGTTCGTGCTGACGGCTGCAGGATCGGGGTTGAAGTCGATTTCGGAAATACCGGTTTCGACCTGGTCCGAGTCATGCGACGGCGTGCGGGGCGGATCGGGGATGTTGCGGAGTTCCGTGACTTCGTAGCTGTAATCGCCGCAGACCGACGTTCGTGTGAACTGGGGCGGCAGTGTATCCAGGATACTCGTCGGGCGGAATCCCGTTGCGGCCGGCCAGCCGTATGCATCGGCATCGCCGTAGCCGTAGATGTAGCCACCGAACTTCACCTTGCCGTTCGACGTGATCCTGTGCGCCGTTGCTTCGGTCTTGAACCGGATACGGGCGAAGAAGAGGTCGGTACCGGGCAGACGGCTCAGCAACAGCAGCGGTGCCACTGCCTGGGGATGTTCGAAGACGGGAATACCGTCGATCTCCAATGTCTTCAGATCCGGATAGTTGGGATCGGTCGTGTCGGCCTGAACGACCAGGTTCAGCAGGTTGTCCAGGAAGTCGGGATTCGTCGGCGTCTGGAAGATCGTGTTCGGGATGAACTGTTCCGTCGGGACGACGTTGATCATGAACGGGTCGAGGATTCTGTACTCGTCCCAGAGCCACGAGCAGGAATACTGCATGACGAAGATCGGCTTGTCTGCTGTCCATACGGAAATGCCGTTAGGCAGGACGGTCGGCGCAGATGCCTGGTAGATGTCCGTGAAATCGCTGGCCTGGGCGAGTACCGCGCCGCCTCCACCGAGCTTGGCGAAGGAGGTGTTGTCGAAGTACTCCCACTTCACCTGCGTGTTAGGCTGCGAGGCGAATACGCGGAAGAAATCGCCCTTCCCCTTGCCGTTACTGGTACGCGAATAGCCTATCGTGACGTATTTCTTCCCCCATGTCGAGACGGGGGGAGTCATCTCCATCAGACAGTTCCGGCCATCGTAGAGCTGGCCGTTGACGTTGGTGACGCTATTCGGCATCGTCGTTCGTTCATGGAACGAGATCATACCGATGGGTTTGTTCGAGCGGACCCGGGAGCCCGAGAGGTCGAAGGTGTTTCTCGTCAACCCGTCGCCCTGGACCATGTAGACTGCGCCTTCGTCGAGCGTGACACGAACGGGGACGCCGGTGTTGATCTGCCGTCCACCCTTCGTTCGCCCCGCACCGGCACCCGACCCACGGAGGTCGATATCGATCTCCGTACCGTTTTCACGGGAAATCACGATGAAGCCACCGCCCCAGTTCCTGATTTCACTGAAGTCGTAGTAGGTGGTGGCGATGTAGTCCGTACCCCACACGGATGTGGGAAGTGCGAGATAGCCGTCCGATGTGAATTGCTTCGACGACAGGACGTAGACGGAGATCGGTTGCGTTCCCGTGATCCGGATGGCCTTGGTAACGGGAACTTCGGGATCGCGGACTTCCCAACCCCAGTTCGTACTGCCATTCTTGTCGCTCAACGTACGGATGCCGTTGGCCTGGATGGTCCTGCGGTAACGCGTTCCGTCCCCGGGAGAATACACTTCGATCTCGGTGTCGTATGCGGAAGCGACATAGATTTCGAGGTACTTCGTCGGATACGCTTGAATTTCGTTAGGCGGAATCGCAATCCAGAACTCCTTCCCTTGCGCACCGTTCACACTCAGCATTTCCGCAGTCGTCGGGATTTTCTTCTGCGCGCTGACGGGAAGCGTGGCCAGTAACGATACCAGGCACACCAGGAGGGAGAAAATTCGTACAGGTCTAACCATAAAGGCCTCCAAGTCTAGAAACGTCCGCATGTGACACCATTAACAACCCGATTCGGGGTGATACGTTACCTGGCGAATCCGAGTATCCCTCCGCATATTTAAGAAAAAGTAACGCAATATCTTACCGTACATCCATGGAGTGGATACGGGTCGATTTCACGCTACGATCCGGACTGCGGGTCGGGGGGCAGGGAACATGGTCCGCTTACCTCGTACGGTGTTCCACGATCGACATTTCATCCGGGAAAATGTGACATTCTTCAACCTCGGAGCGCAGGAGAATGCTTGATGTCATTCTCTCTGTCCGCCACGATATGTGGATACGCCGGATTCATTCCAACCGTCGCGATGCGGAATGCACGTTCAAGGCATGTTCCCGAGAGCACCGGCTGACCCGACCGTGTCGGTTGCCTGACAGTCCCGGCATGTTCGGGCGGATGGCATTATCGAGCGATGACGAGTCTTCCCGAAAGGACCGCCGACGTACTCCCGACACGAACGGTATAACTGCCCGATGCAAAGGCTGAAAGATCCAACTCGATGGTCGTCGTTCCTGCAGGCAGTGCGAACGTACCCACACGCATTCCCTTACCGTCGATGATTTCGATAGGTTCCGCCGTCGGGAATGCCGTCTGAGTCGTCACCGTGACACGGTCCATCGACGGAGTAGGATGAAGCATCAGTCGCGTAGCCGGTTCACGGTCGTCATGGACGGACAGAACGGAATCGCGGACGACGCTCCACACGGCCAGACTGTCTCCTCGTACGGCATTGGAACGTACCGTGATATCGATGGAATGCATATCGGTATCGGTACCCTGGTAGCATATCTCGCCGATGAGGACATGAGCGCCCGGCAGTATGCGGACCGGCAACGTGAACTGATCTCCGGGCTTGTACGAGAAGCCGCCGGATACACCGTTGATAGAATGGACGACGAGTGTGTCGGTACCGGTATTCACGATGCGGCCACCATTCGCCATACATACCTCGTTCGGGGCATCGGACGTACGGACGAGACGTACTTCGTCGACCGCGATCTCGGGTTCGCCAGCCGTCGCCATGAGGACGTGAGGAATGCGATAGCAGCCGACCGTAACGGTCATGGTGTCGATGCTGATGCCCGGTCCGTCCTCCGTCTTCGGTGCGAAGGCGATGGTGCAGACGATACTGTCGTTCGCCGCAATGGTGATGGGCAGCATCGGTGCCCTCAGGGAGAACGGGCTGCCCTTTCTGAGCGACGTGGACGTGAAGGCGAGAGGCTGTGGGCTGCCGTTACGGATCGTGATCGTCGATGTCCGCACGCTGCCCGGCCTCGTGATGCCGAACGGCGTGGTGCGCTGCGTCAGGGGAAGCCCCTTCCATACGAGCGTATCGCGGACCTGGTTTCCGGCGAAATCCCGCACGACGACGATGCCCGCCGCCGTCTGCGCCGGGTCGACGACACGTACGGTGAAGGAACGTTCCTTCAGCGCCGAATCACGGGAGAACTGGCCGGAGCCGACGTTGAGGAGGGCGAGATTGGTGCCGCCGTTATCGTCCCACATGACGCTGGCGATACCCGACTCCACTTGGTCCGTCGCCTTCGGTCGAGGGGCACGAGGGCTGGGGTGATCGCGCAGTTCCGTTGCCGTGAAGTCCCACGAGGCGCAGCCCGGCGTCTTGACGAGAACGGGCGGCATCGTGTCGATGCCGATGAGGGAGTAAGGGCGACCGCCGATGGGCCACCCATAGGCGTCGGACTCGCCATGTCCGTAGATGTGTCCGCCAAGCGCCACCTTGCCATTGCTGGCAAGACGATATGACCTGCCGATACTGTCCAGGTTGACCGCTACCGTATAGTACCGCGTACCCGGCACCTTGCCGTCGAGTAGGCCAGGGGCCTGGACCCCGGTATGCTTATGGAGAGGAACGCCGTCAAGCGTAATGGACTTCAGGTCTTCGACGGCGATACTATCCGTTCCGAGCGGGCCGACGACGATATTGACGAAGTGTCTGGTGAAGTCGAGAATGGGCGCCGTCTGGAACATGGCCAGCGGGGCATGCTTCGACGGAGAGATGAGAACGATCGAAAATGGATCGAGATAACGGGATAGATCCCAGCGCCATGAGCACGAATGCAGCAAGACGAGGATCGGTTTGTCCGAGGTCCACACCACCTGACCGGAGGGTAGATCCCTCGGGTCCGCGACCTGTTCCACATCGATGAAGCCACCCGCTCTGTCGATGGTTCGCGTATAGGTGCCACGTTGTCGTTTGGTGACGGGATCGTAGTAACGGCATACGACGTTCGTATTCGCTTCGGAAGCGACGACACGATAGAAGTCGCCCGAACCATAGAGCGTGCTGGAGCTATCGCGGTCTTCGAAGGGGATACGCAATAAGCTTTGAGTCACGTAGATCGTGTCCCAGTCGGACAACGGAGGAAGCATCTCCGAGAGATGGTTCCGTCCATCGTACCAGTAGCCGTCGACGTAACGTACGCTGTTCGGCATCGTGGTACGTTCGTGGAACCCGATGACGCCGATGGCCTTCGTACTTCTGATCAACGAGCCGGTGAGATCGAACTCACCTCGTGTGGAGGCATCCCCTTTGACCGCGTATACATCGCCTGCATTCAGCGTTACGGTGTATGATTCACCGGTATTAATATGGCGTCCACCCGCAGTTCTCATGGTGTCGGAGCCGGTTCCACGCAACATGATCGTGACGCGTGTGTCGTCTTCGCCGGCGAGGACCATGAAGCCTCCCGCCCATCTCCTGATCTCGTTGAAATCGTAGTAGGACGCGGCAATGTATTCGTTGTCCCAAGAGACCGTCGGAATCGCCGTAAAGCCATCCGATGTGAACTGCTTCGACGATAGAACCGACACGGTGACAGGTTTCTCCGAGGTGATATGGATGCCCTTGTTCTCGACGATCTCCATTCCTCGTATTTCCCAGCTCCAAGAAACCGGGCTGTTCTTGTCGTCGAGCGTCAACGTGGTTCCTGCCTTGATCTGCCGCCTGATCGGTTCCGCCATTCCGGGACCGATCAGACTGATTTCCGTATCGAATGCCGAAGAAATGAAGATCGCGAGGGTCTTGGCGGGATACTCCTCGATTTCATTGGGTGGAATCGCTATGCGGAAATCGGTTCCGACGGAACCGGTGTTGGCATCCTGTGCGTTAATCGAACAGGTGAGAGCGAAGAGAGCCACACAAAAGTGGAGGACGTGCTTCATGATCCTTCGATGGACAGGTTGGAGTAGTTCCGGCGGATCGTGCTGCCTGGGCAATGGTCCACCGGGCTCACGCTCATGATTCGAGCGGGGAAAGTACCACGGCGTGACACACGCCTCCCGAAAGGCCATAAAGTTACGGCAAGCTTCGTAACTTTGCAGTTCTACCTAGTCACCGTCGATATCACGCACGAGGCATCATGGACGTCTCTGTCAAGCAGTCGTTGGAATTCAATACAACCACGTTCCCGAATGTGCGCCGTGCACCGGAGGAATTCGCACCGATCTCGAACGAGATCCGTCGCGATATCATCCGCATGCTGGTACGCGCAGGATCGGGACATAGCGGCGGTCCGCTGGGATCGGCCGACATCTTCGCCATGCTGTACTTCGGGGGCTACATGCGCTACAAGCCCGAAGACATGCAGTGGAGTGGTCGCGACCGTTTCGTGCTGAGTGCCGGTCACATGGCTCCCGTCATGTATGCCGCACTGGCCAATGCCGGCTGCTTCCCGAAGGACGAGCAGGCGACGCTGCGGAAGTTCGGTACGCGCCTCCAGGGGCACCCCGGACGCGACATGCACCTTCCCGGTGTCGAGACGTCGAGCGGTTCGCTCGGTCAGGGGATTTCCATCGCCGTCGGTATGGCCATGAGCGACAAGCTCGTGGACAAGAACGACCGCCGCGTGTTCTCCCTTACCGGTGACGGCGAGTTGCAGGAAGGTTCCGTATGGGAAGCCGCCATGTCCGCCTCGCACTTCAAGCTCGACAACTTCTGCTGGATCATCGACAACAATGACTGCCAGATCGATGGCCGCGTCCCGGACGTCATGAACGTCTATCCCATCGTCGACAAGTGCCGTGCCTTCGGCTTCGATACCGTCGTCGTCGACGGTCATAACCACGCCGACCTCATGCGCGGTTTCGACGTCTTCCTGGAGAACCAGAGCAAGGGCACGGGCCTTCCCACGGCAATCATCGCACGTACCTACATGGGCCACGGCGTCTCCTTCATGAACGACAAGTTCGAATGGCACGGCAAGCCGCCGTCCAAGGAACAGGCTGCAACCGCATTGGAAGAACTGGCCACGATGCCGTAATTCCGGTTCCCGTCCGGATTCACCGTTTACCGTCCTTCGTCCATCGCTCATTCTAACATCGCCATGTCAATTCAGCTTCTCGGATCAAAACCCACGCGCTTCGGTTTCGGCGACGGCCTCGTCAGCCTCGGTGAACGTCACAGCAACGTCATCGTGCTCGGTGGCGACATCACCGGCTCGGTCATGACGTCGCTCTTCCGCGACAAATTCCCCGATCGGTTCTTCTCCATCGGTATCGCCGAACAGAATGCCACGACGATCGCCGCAGGCCTCGCCCTGTCCGGCAAGATCCCGTTCTTCGCTTCCTACGGCGCATTCTGCGCACTGCGGAATGCCGACCAGCTCCGCATCTCCGTGGCCTACAACGAGGCGAACGTGAAGATCGGCGGCGGCCACGCAGGCATCAGCGTCGGTCCCGACGGCGCCACGCACCAGGTTCTCGAGGAAGTGGCCTTCCTGCGTACGCTGCCTCATATGACGATGATCGTACCGGCGGACTATGAAGAAGCCCGCAAGGCGACGATCGCCATGGGTGAGATGGTCGGTCCGGCTTATATCCGCTTCGGTCGTTCGCCCGTTCCGATGTTCACCACGGAAGAATCCCGGTTCGAACTCGGCAAGGCCAATCAGTTGACGGACGGCGACGACGTCGCCATCATCGCGTGCGGCGCCATGGTATGGGAGTCCATCCAGGCCGCATCGCAACTGGCCGAAAAGGGAATCAAGGCGCGGGTCATCAATGTCCATACCATCAAGCCCTTCGACTTCGAAACGGTCACGAAGGCAGCCCGCGAATGCGGCGCCATCGTCACGGCCGAAGAGCATCAGGTGCACGGTGGTCTCGGTGGAGCCGTCGCCGAATGCACGGCCAAGAACGCCCCCGTTCCCATCGAATTCGTCGGCGTCAAGGACTCCTTCGGTGGTTCGGGAGAGCCCGAAGAACTGATGGTCAAGTTCGGCCTCACGTCGAAGGAAATCGCCGCCGCTGCCCTGGTCGCGATGGAACGACGGGACAAGGGCAGTTCGGGCATCCGCCGTATCGTGGATTGACCGATGCCTTCTGCACCAGTAACGAAGAACAATGAGCGCCGGTCCCAGACCGGCGCTGACGTTTTATGACGACCAACACGCCCGCGATCGACATCTCCGATCCGATCCTTCTCCGTATCTCGGCCTTCGCCGCGGAGCGGGGCATCGACGCCTACGTGGTCGGTGGCTACGTCCGCGACTCGTTGATGGGACGCATCCGTACGGATATCGACATCACCGTCGTCGGCGATGCGCTGGACTTCGCCGATGCCGTCGCATCGCTCTTCAATTCCAAGGCCGTGCACTACGAGCGTTTCCGTACGGCACTCGTGCCCGTAGGCGAACAGCACCTGGAGTTCGTGGGCACGCGCGCGGAGGTCTACGAGCCGGGTTCCCGTAATCCCGTCGTGACGGAAGGAAGCCTGGAAGACGATCTGCGGCGCAGGGACTTCACGGTGAACGCACTCGCGGCATCGCTGCATCCCGATCGACTCGGCGCGCTTGTCGACATGTTCGACGGTGCGGGCGACATCGACCGACGCATACTGCGCACACCGCTGGATCCGGTCGTCACGATGAACGACGATCCGCTTCGCATGATGCGTGCCGCACGGTTCGCCTCGCAATTGCAGTTCGACGTCGAACCTGCGGTCCTCGAAGCCATTCGATCCATGGCCGATCGCATCCGGATCATCTCGCAGGAACGCATCTCCGACGAATTCATGAAGATCATGGCTTCGCCGAAGCCGAGCGTCGGACTGCACATCCTGCACGATACGGGCCTGCTGGCCCATGTCTTCCCCGAAGTCGAACGGCTCTCCGGCGTCGATCTGGTGACGACCGGTGGCAGGGAATACCGCCACAAGGACGTCTTCCTGCACACGCTTCAGGTCGTCGACAACGTCGCCGCGATGAGCGCCGACGTATGGCTGCGCTTCGCCACGCTCATGCACGACGTGGCCAAGCCACGCACGAAGCGGTTCGTCGAGGGAACGGGATGGACCTTCCATGGCCATGAAGAAGTCGGCGCGCGGTGGCAGGACAAGATATTCCGCCGCATGAAGCTGCCCCTGCATCATCTGCCCTACGTGCAGACGCTGGTGCGGCTGCATCAGAGGCCGATGAAGCTCGTGGATGACGGAGTGACGGACTCGGCTATCAGGCGTCTGGCCGTCCAAGCCGGCGGGGCCATCGAAGATCTCTTCATCCTCTGCAAGGCGGACGTCACCACACGGAATCCGCGGCTCGCGGAGAAGTACGTGCGGAACTACGACATCGTGCGCACGAAGGTGCTCGACGTCCAGGAGCGGGACCGTCTGCGCGAATTCCAGTCGCCCGTACGTGGCGAGGACATCATGGAGATCGCCGGTATCGGTCCTTCCCGTACGGTCGGCTATCTCAAGTACATGATCGAGGAAGCCATTCTCGACGGATACATTCCGAACGACTATGATGCTGCGAGGGCCTATCTTGTCGTGCACCTCGACGAATGGGTTGCCGCAGCCGATACGGCGCATTTCGAACGCCGCGGCGGTACGTCCGCCGAAAGGGAAGATGTATGATGCGACATGAAACGGGAATGAACGGCACGATCCTGTCCTATGGCCAGTACGAGCCGAAGCTGCACGAAAGCGTCTTCGTGGCCCATGGTGCCGTCATCCTGGGTGACGTGGAGATCGGCAAGGATTCCACGGTATGGTTCAACTGCGTCATCCGGGGGGACGTGCACTGGATCCGGATCGGCGAGCGTACCAACATCCAGGATCTGTGCATGCTGCACACGACGTTCAGGAAGCATCCGCTCTCCATCGGCAACAACGTGACGGTCGGGCACAGCGCCATGCTGCACGGCTGTACCATCGAGGACTACGTCCTGGTCGGCATGCAGTGCACGGTTCTGGACCGTGCCGTCGTCCGGCCGTATTCCATGATCGCTGCCGGTGCCGTCGTGCGCGAAGGCTTCGAGGTACCCGAGGGCACGCTCGTAGCCGGAGTCCCGGCCAAGGTCGTCCGTGAACTGTCGGACGAAGAGCGGCGCAAGCTCGAACAGAGTGCGCAGAACTACATCGACTACAGGGATTCCTACAGAACAAACAAACCGGTGCGGTAATCATGGCCAAGAAGAAAAGTCTGGGCTCTGCGCTCGTCGTCATCCTCATTTCCAGTGTCCTGTGCGTGCTGCTCACCGTCGCCGCCGCCATCATCACCGGTGAAATGCTGTATCTCGTCGCCGCGCTCCTCTTCCTGATCTCCGGTGTATCGGGTATCTGGGTGGTGCGTAACCTCGACCGGAAGATCAACGGACCCAGGGCCTGATTCCGATGACGAACGTCCTGCCGAGATTCCGTGCCGATGTCCATGTCTCCGTCGTCCAGGATGGCGGAGAGGACATGCTTCTGCTCCACGATCCGATGAACATCGCCGACGGACCGATCCTGCTGCATCCCGATATGGTCGAGATCCTTGAAGTATGCGACGGGCATACGACGTGGGAAGAGCTGGCATCGTCATCGGGCGTCAGCCCCGACGGCCCGGAACTCCTGCATGCGCGGGCCTTCGTGGCACAACTGGCCCGGATGGGCTTCCTCGAAGGACCTGCCTACGATGCGATGCTCCATGCGTCCGAAGAAGCCTTCGCCGGTCTCGACGTACGTCCGGCGGTCTGCGCCGGTTCGTCCTATCCGGCGGACGCCATCGAGCTGAGGGAGATGTTCGGAGCGATCGAACGGCAGGCGGGGACGGTCGGTGTCGTCAATCCATCCGTCCTGCTCATGCCGCACATCGATTTCCGGGTGGGCGCCGATGCCTATGCCGCGCCTCTGGCCGCACTCCGGACGACGGATGCGGATCTGTACGTCATCGTGGGTACGGCCCATCACTGGTCGGATCATCAGGTCATTCTCACGGAAAAGCACTTCGAAACGCCACTGGGAACGGTCCATACCGATCGGGATCTCGTCGGTGCCGTGCGCGCACGGCTCGAAGGCATTCCGGGCCGGGTGGCGCCGACCGATCTGGCCCATCGTCCCGAACACTCCATCGAATATCACGTCGCCCTGCTCCAGCACGCCGTCGGGAACAGGCCGTTCGCCGTTCTCCCCGTTCTCGTGACGGGTATCCAGCATCTCTTCATGGAGCCGGGGAGCATCGTATCGCAGCCTGACGTCGCGGACGTGGCGAAGGCGCTGCACGACGTCGTGGCTGCCGACGGACGCAAGGTCTGCTGGCTCATCAGCGGCGATCTCGCCCATATCGGCACCCGTTTCGGCGATTCCCGGCCGGCTGCAGAGCTCTTCGATCTCGTACGGATGGAAGACGAGCGGCTGCTGGAACGCCTCGTGGAAGGCGACGTGGAAGGCTATTACGAGGAAGTCAGAAGGGTAGGGGACCGGCGGCGCATCTGCGGCCTTGCTCCCACGGTCATGGCACTGGCCGCTGCCGGACCTCGGCCGGGCACCCTCCTCTCCTACGATCAGTGGGACGATTCCGAGACAGGAAGCGGCGTTACGTACGCCTCGGTAGCCTTTTGAACGAAGGCATTTGGTGAAAACATCACCATGAAGTATCTTTGCAAGCTCTAAAAGAAGCTGTGTGACATTTCGGTCCAAATGGACCCCATGAAAACCATGCAACAGTCCGCATACATCACGAAGTCGCTCCGCAAGGAAGACGTGCAGCACGACTGGTGGGTTGTCGATGCCACGGGTCAAACCGTAGGCCGTATCGCTTCCCAGGTCGCCACGATTCTTCGCGGCAAGCACAAGCCGTCATTCACCCCCCATGTCGACTGTGGCGATTTCGTCGTGGTGATCAATGCCGAGAAGGTCGTCCTCGAAGGCAAGCGTTCGGAACAGAAGGAGTACTTCCACAACACCGGATATCCGGGTGGTGGTCGTCACCGCAAGTTCAAGGACGTGATCAAGGACAAGCCGACGGACGTTCTGGAGTGGGCCATCAAGGGCATGCTTCCGAAGAACCGTCTCGGACGCGTCATCGGCAAGAAGGTGAAGATCTACACTGGCAGCGAGCATCCGCACGAGGCACAACAGCCGAAGCCGTTGAACCTGCCCTATCCTACGAACAACTAAGCACTGAATCGCAGTCGGAGCACTGATGAAGACCTATACCGGTACCGGTCGACGCAAAACGAGCGTTGCACAAGTCCGCCTTGTCGGTGGCAATGGCAATGTCGTCGTGAACAAGTTGCCGATCACTGAATACTTCCCGATCGAGACGTATCGTCGTGACGCGATGCTGGCTCTCGAAGTAGCCAAGGTCGACGGCCAGTTCGACGTCGTCGTCAACGTCCGTGGCGGTGGCAAGGCCGGTCAGGCCGGAGCCGTACGCCTGGGTGTCGCACGTGCCCTGCTGGAATACAGCGAGGAGCTTCGTGCCGTACTGCGTCCTGCGGGGCTGCTCACGCGTGACCCGCGTATGGTCGAGCGTAAGAAGTACGGTCAGAAGAAGGCCCGCAAGCGCTTCCAGTTCTCGAAGCGTTAATACCGACATCGAACGACAGCGAACGTGTCCGCTCCGGCGGACACGTTCATTTTACTACACATGCGTGGGGACTCCGCGAGGGTGTGCCGGCATCGATCCGATTCCGGTCCTCGTCTACGGAGGTTGATCCATGCAGAGGTTCCCAACACATCATTTCAAGGTATCGCCATGCCCGCAGTAAGCGTAGAAGCGCTGCTCGAGTCCGGAGCGCACTTCGGACACCTCACCCGCCGCTGGAATCCCAAGATGCGCAACTTCATTTTCATGGAGCGCAACGGGATCCACATCATCGACCTTCGCAAGACCCAGCTCCTGCTGGACATCGCCCGTGACGCCGCCCTCGACGTGGCATCGCAAGGCCGTGGCGTGCTGTTCATCGGCACGAAGAACCAGGCCAAGGGTACCATGGAAACGGAAGCGAAGCGTTCGCACTCCAACTATGTCTGCGAGCGTTGGCTCGGTGGCATGCTCACGAACTTCTCCACGATCCGCAAGTCGATCAAGCGCCTGAATACCATCGACAAGATGGAGATCGACGGCACGTTCGAGAAGATGACCAAGAAGGAGCGTCTCATGCTCGGCCGTGAGCGTGATCGTCTGCGCAAGGTCTTCGGCGGTATCGAAGACATGACGCGCCTGCCCGGCATGCTCTTCGTCGTCGACATCAAGAAGGAACACCTCGCCATCAAGGAAGCCAAGATCCTCGGCATTCCCGTGATCGGCATCGTCGATACGAACAGCGATCCCCAGGAAGTGGACTTCCCGATTCCGGCGAACGACGATTCGATCCGCACGATCGAAATCATCACGAAGGTCATCGCCGACGCCGCCATCGAAGGCCGTGAAGTATCCAAGGCCAAGACCGCCGAAATGGCTGCAGCAGGCGAGCAGGTAGCGAAGGAAGCCGAAAGCGGTGATGCCTCGCAGGTCCGTCGTCAGCTCCGTGGTCGCAAGACCGGTGGCCGCGACAACAACTGATCCCATTAACTCAACTGGAACAACAAACGCCATGTCCGCAATCAGTGCATCCCTCGTAAAAGAACTGCGCGAGAAGACCGGCGCAGGTATGGCCGACTGCAAGAAGGCCCTTGAAGAAGCGAACGGCGACATGCAGGCAGCCATCGAATGGCTGCGCAAGCGCGGTGCCGCCTCCGTCGCGAAGCGTGCCGACCGTGATGCCAACGAAGGTATCGTGATCGCCCGTACGTCGGCCGACGGCAAGACCGCTGCCATCATCGAACTGAATTGCGAAACGGACTTCGTCGCACGTAACGACGAATTCGTCCAGTTCGCCAATGCCATCGCCGACGCAGTCCTGAATCACGGTTTCGGCTCCGAAGAAGAACTGTGGAATCATTCGGTCGGAGACAAGACGCTGGGCAACCTGCGTGACGAAATCCTCGCCAAGTTCAGCGAGAAGATCGAACTCCGCCGCTTCGAGCGTATCACGACGAGCGGTCATATCACGGACTACGTCCATGCCGGTAACCGCCTCGGCGTACTCGTCGAATTCGATGCCGCCGCCATCAACAATGGTGCGAAGCCCCTCGCCCGCGACGTAGCGATGCAGATCGCCGCCATGCAGCCGATGTATATCGACCGCTCTGGTGTGGATCAGACCGCCATCGACAAGGAAATCGAGATCTACAAGCAGCAGGCCATCGAGGAAGGCAAGAAGGAAGACATCGCCGAACGCATCGCCCAGGGCCGCCTCTCGAAGTTCTACGAAGAGCAATGCCTCATCGAGCAGACCTTCGTCAAGGATCCCAGCAAGAAGATCTCCGACGTCCTCACGGAAATCGGAACGCATGCCGGTGGCGATGTGAAGGTTCTTTCCTTCCGCCGCTACAACCTCGGCGACAAGGCCTGAGGCCAGCTTTTAACTATCGGAGGCGACGATGGCCGCACGCTACCGCCGTATACTGCTGAAGCTCAGCGGTGAATCGCTGATGGGAAGTCAGCAATTCGGCATCGACCCGGATGCATTGCGTGCATTCGCGGAAGATGTGAAAGAGGCATTCGATCTGGGAATCCAGATCGGCGTCGTCTTTGGCGGAGGCAACATCTTTCGCGGCATCCAGGCCTCGCAGAAGGGGATCGACAAGGTGTCGGGCGACCATATGGGAATGCTCGCCACCGTGATCAACTGCATAGCTTTTCAGAACGCACTGGAGGCGCTGGGAGTACCCACGCGCCTCCAGACTGCGATCCGCATGGAACAAGTCGCGGAAGGGTTCATCCGGCGTCGCGCGATCCGTCACCTCGAAAAGGGACGGGTGGTTCTCTTCGGCGCGGGTACGGGGAATCCGTATTTTACCACCGATACGGCCGCAGTGCTCAGGGCCATCGAAGTCGAGGCCGAAGTCGTGATCAAGGGAACGCGCGTCGATGGCGTCTACACGGCCGATCCGGAAAAGGATCCGACGGCGAAACGCTTCGACACGCTGACCTATCGCGAAGTCCTCGAACGCGACCTGCGCGTCATGGACATGACCGCCATCACGATGGCGCAGGAGAACAACATTCCTCTCCTGGTCTTCAACATGAACGAGCGCGGTAATCTCAGACGCCTGATGACCGGCGAACCGGTGGGCACGATCGTCTCCGAATAAGTTCCCCGTTGCTGCGTCGTTCCACGCGAACCCTCACATTACAGGAGAAACTTCGCATGCCAGTGAAAACCATCGTCGACGAATCCTCGTCGCACATGAAAAAAGCCGTCGAGCACGTACAGCACCAGCTCGCCAAGGTCCGCACCGGCCGCGCTTCGGCCTCCCTTCTCGATAACGTGAAGGTCGAATACTACGGCGAGCAGACGCCCGTAGGCCAGGTAGGCAGCATCAGTACGCCCGACGCACGTTCCATCCTGATCCAGCCGTGGGATCGCTCCGCATTGAGTGGTATCGAGAGGGCCATCCTGGCCGCCAATCTCGGTATCACGCCCCAGAACGACGGGCAGGTGATCCGCATCAACGTACCCCCGCTGACGGAAGAGCGCCGCAAGGACATCGTCAAGATGTGCAAGAAGATCGCAGAAGACGGCAAGCTTGCAGTGCGCAACATCCGCCGCGATGCCAACGAAGAACTGAAGAAGAACGAGAAGACCGAACATTACAGCGAAGACGAACGCAAGCGTGGCGAGGACGATGTACAGAAGCAGACGGACAAGTACATCAAGGAGATCGATACGATCCTGGCCGCCAAGGAAGTGGAAGTCATGGAAGAGTGAGGTGATGCTCACCCTGTGCCTGATTCCCGCATGATGATGTCGGCTCGACCGCTGGTCGGGCCTTTTTTATTCGTACCCGATTCGATGGAACGTCAATGAAGTCGACACTCGCCGTCGTCCTGCTCTCCGGTGGCATGGATTCATGCGTCACCTGTGCCCGGGCCATCGAGGATGGATACGACGTGGCCGCCCTTCACGTGAACTACGGTCAGCGTACGCAGGAGCGTGAGCTGCGCAGCTTCCATGCGATCTGCGATCACTACGGCATCGTGCGAAGGTTGGTCGTCGACATCTCCCACCTGGCAGCGATCGGTGGCAGCAGCCTGACGGACGACCTGATTTCCGTCGACGATACGACGCTGGCGAAGAACGGCGCCGGCGCCGGTGATGATGCGGACGCCGTACCTTCGTCGTATGTGCCGTTCCGCAACGCCAACATCCTCGCCATCGCTACGAGTTTCGCCGAAGTGCTCTCCGCCCGAGCCATCTACATCGGTGCGGTCGAAGAGGATTCGAGCGGCTATCCCGACTGCCGCGACGTCTTCTTCCGTGCCTTCGAACAGGTCATCGAAACCGGGACGAAGCCCGGATTCAGCATCAGCATCGAGACGCCGGTCATCCATTTCACGAAACGGCGCATCGTCGAGGAAGGCATCCGCCTGGGGGCACCTCTCGAACACACGTGGTCCTGCTATCGTGACAACGACATTGCCTGCGGTACCTGCGATTCCTGCGCCTTGCGACTCCGGGGCTTCCAGCAAGCCGGCGTCACCGACCCCATCGACTACCTCGTCAGACCAGCCTACTGAGATTATTTCCATCCGGCCGCCGATTTTCTGAGACCGAAGCACAGGAACTGTGTCTGGTACAGTAGATCACTCAACAATTGCGCCGGAGAAGACAGATGGTCCGTTTCATCCTGAGCCTCGCAGCGATATCGATGCTTCTGGTATCGTGCGGTGGCGTCGTCCATCCGACGGGCGACTGTTCGATCGTGGAATCCTTCGCTCTGCGCACCGGTAACTGGTGGGTCTATTCCTGCGAGGAATCGGTCGACGACGGAGCGCGTGACGACGTTCGCATCACCACCTACCGCGACTCCATCATCGTGATGGGGACGGCCATTCTCGGGGGACGGTTGTGTCATGAAGTCCAGCGGTTCAGGGATGGTGCGATCCTCGACACCATGCATATGATCGCGGACGGTACGAAGCTGATCATGCACGGAACGACCTTCACCAAGCTGCCGTGCGCATGTTTCGACGTGGTATGGCTCGTCAGCGGCGTGTGCGGAGAGAAGGAAGATGGAACGGATCGCATGCAGACGGACGACCCGACCCTCCTGCCCGCATTGGACAGCAACGGCGAGATCGTGAACGTTCACATGCATCACGATTTCGTGGCCTGGCGCCATAGTGCCGATACGACGGTGGCCATTCCCGGCGCCGTGGTCCAGGGCAGGAAGTATGCCGTACGGACGGTCGACTCCGTCTCGATCGCCGGACCGAAGAACGTTACCTTCGCTGACGGAAAACAGTACTTGACGACGACGTTCACGCACGATTTCGTGGTGGCACCGGGCAGAGGCATCATCGTATGGAATGAGCTCGAAATGGCCATGACGGGAATCCTCGATATCGTGCCGTTCAAGTCCAGGCGCCGGATACGAAGCCTCGTCGCAAGTTCCGTACGATAACGATATGACATCATCAATATGGAGAATCCGATGAAAGCGTTCGTCTTCACCCTGTTGTGTGCATCGATCCTGTGGGGCTGTACCGACAGGGGGGTCAGCCCTCACGACGAGAATTGTAATCTCGATGAATATTTTGCCCTGCATACGGGTAACTGGTGGGTCTATACCGGTGAGCAGAAGTTCGTCACGACCTATCCTGTCGGCGAGCCCGAGCAGCGAGGGATCGAGACCTTCCGCGATTCGATCGTGGTGGTGGGCTCGACGATCTTCGATGGTCATTCGAGTTACGAACTGCATGTCTACCGTAACGGCACTCCGTTCGACAGCCTGTTCGTAGCCATGGAAGGCGATTCCATCCTGTGGAGCGGGAACGTGTTCTACAACATCGATTGCACATGCCTGTATTCGAAGATGATCAGCGGAGGCACCTGCCCGAGCCGTGGGCGCAGCACCGTCGAACGCCTGACCAGGGAGGATGAGCGACTACCGTCCATCGACAAGGACGGGAATCTCGTCGAGCTGGTCGTTGGACACAAGATTACCGTCGACAATGCGACGTCGAATACGTCCGCACCCAACTATCCGGACGTGAAGCTGTTCCAGCTCTGGGATGCGGATTCCACATACGTCGTCACTCCCGATAATGCCGTCTTCATCGAAAGTGGAAGCAGGTCGTATGTCAGGACCAGTCGTCAGGATATCCAGGTCGTGAAGAACGTCGGTATCATCTCATGGTCCGGTGAACAGGTCACCGATTTCGAAGAGCACCCGACGAAGCCAAAGAAGTCCGTCGTGACCTTTACACGTACACTCGTCCGCAGCTCGGTACACTGATCGTGAACGTCGCTCACCATGCCGATGCAGTTCTGTGTGTTCTCTGGCGAGAACATGCAGAGCTGCGTTCGGATGTGATGAACGAGCTGTATCGTCGGCATGCACAGCGATTGTACACATACTGCCGCAAGATGACGGGCGGGGAACACGAGGCATCGGATCTTTTCCAGGATGCATGGTTGAAGCTCCTGCAGGTACTCGAACGGAAGGACGTCGTACCGGATCATGTCGGTGCCTATCTCCTGCGCGTGGCGCGCAACCAGATCCTGAATGCGAAGCGGTCGGACGTCCGGCACGTGACACTCGAAGACGTGGAACTGCTCATGCGGGACAGACCGTACGAGCAGCGCGAAGCCCTCGTGCTGCTCGACGGGGCTCTCGAGCTACTGGATACTACCCTTCGCGAAGCCTTCGTTCTGTATGAGATGGAAGGCCTGACCTACGACGAGATGATGGCGATCACGGGCGAGACGATGTCCACGCTCAAGACGAGGGTATGGCGCGCTCGCACACGTCTGCGCGAGATCCTGCGCCCGGTACTTGGCGACGTTCGTGAGATGTTCGGTCACGACGATGCGCCGACACCAATCACCAAGGCGAAGAACGACGATGAAACAACGTGAACTGATACAGCGATTCCTGGACGGCGAGGTAACGGATACCGAGTCGCGTCGCCGGTTGTTCGAGATGGCAGGAAGCGATCCTTCCCTTGCCGCCGAACTCGGCGAGCACATGCTCCTTCGGCGCATGGCACGCGACTCGGCCGCAGCCACGCCGATTCCGCCCGCACTCGCCACAGGTGTCCTCGGTACCATCGCACCGTCACCCGCTACGGTCGGCGCAGCGGCCGGCTTCGGCGGACTCTCGTGGCTGATCATCCTGCTGACCACGGGAGGGGTGGTCCTGACCTCGTTCGCCATCGGCTGGTGGCTGGGAGATGCGAGGAAGGAGGACATGATCGCGCAGGGTGCCGCACGAACCGAACGGCGAATGGAACCCGCAACACCGTCGGTATCGACGCATGGGACGTCGGCGGTGACGGTCCCGACGGAAAGCCAGCGTACGAGGGAGTCCGTGCGCTATGTCGATCGCTATCGGGACCGGCCTGTGGCCGACACACGGATCCCGGACGGGAATCCGGTAGGGACGGCGATGCCGGACAAGTCCATGACCTATGCGGATATCACCCCGTCACCGATGGATGCGGTCGGAACGCCGGACGTCGAACGATACGAAACGGCATCATCGTTGTACGAAGCCACGACGATGACGCTCGAAGAGAGCGCCCGGCAACGACCGGGTGGATGGCCGGATGCCGTTTCGCTACGGACGACCGTCGGTGCCTTCGGTGGTACGATTCAACCGCTGCATGCACCGGATCTCGCCGAACGCATCGTGCTCAGTGCGATGTGGAACATCACGCCGTCACTCAGTATCGGTGTCGATCTCGGATATGAATCCGTGCTGATGTCGTGGGAAAGCGCACAGGGCAGCGATCGCCTCCGGATCGACCAGCAGCCCAATCTCCTTTGGGGTGGCGTGAGCGTGCGTTACGATGCGACGGAGTACACGATGTTCGATCGCTTCGCACCATATGCCCAGGTGACGGTCGGTGGAACGAGAGTCGGTCCTGCGGGCAGAGGGGCCCTGGGGCTGTCCGTCAACGTCCTGCAAGGTATCGACATCTATGGTGGCGCCGATGCGTCGGCATGGCTCTATTCACATGATGGTACCTTGCGTTTGACGGACCGGATCGGCTGGACCTTCGGAATACGGTCGAGGATATGGTCGCTATGAAGCATCTCGTCGTCGCATCGGTTCTAGGTATGACGTCCGTGTTCTGCGCATGCGACAATGCGGCATCGTTGAGTACGGAGAGAAGGGAGACCGTCATCGTAGGCAGCAGGATCATCCGTACTCCCGACATCGCGCTGGACTATGAAGGACGGTCCTATGTCATGGCGCACATGCCGGGTTCGTGGTCCGGGGAGATACACGTCGATGGTGATCGTGTCACGATCGATCTCCGTATGGAGGTGCAGGCCGAACGGCAGGCATCCGTGCCTGCACCGTCGAGCCTCTATATCCGATGCAAGGCCCTCGCAGCGGATGGCGAATGGCATCCCGTCGTGGGCGCACCGAGCGATATGGATGCGGAGACGGCGTCGCAGATGGGATTCTCGATGCAGGGCAGCGGCACGGTCTTCCGTATTCCTGCCGTCAACGGAGGAGGGGACACGTTGTTCCTGCGAGCGGAACCGAACAATGCCGAGCGCGAGTGCAGGGTATCCATCAGGTATCATCCCGACGATCTCTATCCTCTTGCGACGGTGGTATCCGAGGTCGCGTCCGTGTTTCTACTGCAATACTGAAATCGATATCAAATACCGGATTCCGTAGAGATACTGCGCTGCCGCATTTCATACTTTTGCGCGGCAATTTGATCGATAGTCGCATGGGGCAGAACATGGTACCAGTTACGGTGCTGCAGTCACGTATCATCCGCATCGTCGGCATCGCATTCGCGACGTCGTTCATGTGCGCATCCGTACTCCGGGCGCAGGATGCCGTCAAGGTCAGGGAGGTGGTCGCCTCCGGTGGAGCGACGCCATCCGTAAGCCTTTCGAATATCATGGTCGCTACGATCGGCCAACCCATCACGCAGGTCACGACGAACGGCGCCTTGAAGATCTATCAGGGGTTCTGGGCTCCGATTCCGATCATCACGTCCGTGGACGACGATCTCTCCGGCAAATGGCTGCGCATCTCGACGTATCCGAATCCGTTCACGGAGCATACGACCATCGACGTCGGCGAACAGCTCGGCGGCGATGTCGACGTGCTCGTGTTCGACATGTCGGGCCGTATGATCCGCACGATGAAGACGAGCGTGACGACATCCGTGCCGCAACGATTCACGTGGGATGGCACCGATGCCGACGCGCGTCCGGTCGCGACGGGGACCTACATCATCCAGGTACGTGGACGCAGCATGACGACGGGTGAGCGTGTGCGCAGCTCCGGTTCGGTTCAATTGATACGATAATGAAACATACTATACGGGCGGGCTTCATCATGTCGAATTCTTCCTCCTTCAACGGAATGCGCGGGGGCATGGCAGGGCGCATCGGTATGCGCATCGTACTGCCGGCGGCTCTCGCATTGTCCTGCATGTGCGGCCCTGTGGCGAACGCCCAGATTCCCCGCATCATCAGCTATCAGGGGCTTCTGGCCGGGGCCAACGGTCTGCCTGTGCCGGACGGTACCTATACCCTGAATCTCTCCCTCTACGACGATGCTACGGCTGGAGCGCAGGTCTATACCGAAGCTCACGTCGTCACGGTCGAACGCGGTCTCTTCACCGTGCTCATCGGTACGCAGGTCGCCATGACGAACGTGGACTTCTCGCGGCCGCTCTGGCTCGAAGTCGGGATCACGGGGCAGGCTCCCTTCCGGCCGCGTACGGCTCTGGCGCAGGTGCCATATGCCATTCACGCGGAGACGTCGGAACGTACGCTGAGCGTGGCACCTGGCGCCGACGGCGTGGTATCCAGTCTCAACGATCTCGAAGGTGCCGTCGTCATCAAGGGTGGGCAAGGCATCGACGTCGAAGTGATCGGCGATACGATCCGTATCACCGGTGCCATCGTCCAGGCAGGAGTGCGAAGTGTCGCCAGCCAGGATCGTTCCATCCATGTACGGAACGGATCGGGTCCCGACGTCATCGTCGACGTAGCCGATGACGGCATCACCACGCCCAAGCTTGCGGATGGAGCGGTGACGAGCCCGAAGCTCTCGCGCACCGGTGTCGTGCAAGGCACCTACGGTTCTTCGACGGAAATTCCCGTCGTGGCCATCGATGCACAGGGCCGTGTGACGGGTGCCGTCACCATCCCCGTCAAGGTGCCCGAACTCGACGGCCCTGCGGGAGGCGATCTCACGGGCAACTATCCCGATCCTCTGATCAGGAACGGCGCGGTCACGACGCCGAAGCTTGCCGATGGTGCGGTCACGACGTCGAAGATCGGGCGCGACCAGGTGACGTCCGACCAGATGTCGAAGACTGGTGTCGCTCCCGGCGTCTATGGCGGTACGGACAGGATTCCCGTCTTCGAAGTCGATTCGGCCGGCCGTATCCTCGGCGTCAACAACTATCTGCTTACCGGTATGCGTCCTGTGGGGCCAGCCGGTGGTGATCTGACGGGCACCTATCCCAACCCCTCCATCGCTGCGAATGCAGTCACGACGCCGAAGGTTCTCGACGGTGCGATCGCTACGTCGAAGCTTGCCGACGGTTCCGTCACGACACCGAAGATCGGCGATGCCTCCATCACGACGCCCAAGCTCGTCGATGGATCCGTGACGTCGCCGAAACTCGCGAACACGGGTGTCACGACCGGGTCCTACGGATCGTCGACACAGGTCGCGACGATCACCGTCGATCCCAAGGGCCGTATCACATCGGCAGGAAACGTCACGATATCGGGTACGGTTCCCGGTGGCAATGCAGGTGGCGATCTCGCGGGTACCTATCCCGATCCTCTCATCAGGAACGGCGCGGTGGTGACGTCGCGTCTTGCCGACAGTGCCGTGACCACTCCGAAACTCGCCGATGGATCCGTGACGTCGTCGAAGCTCGCGAATACGACCGTCACAACCGGTTCCTACGGTTCGCCGACCATGATTCCGACGTTCACGGTGGATCCGCAAGGACGCCTGACGGCGGCAGGATCGGTCGGAATCTCGGGTCCGGATCTTACCGACCTCAATGCCGGTGCCGTATCCAGTGGTATCCTGCCCATCGTTCATGGCGGTACGGGAACGGGCACGAAGCCGATGCCGGGCAGTCTGCTGATCGGCAAGACCGACAGTTCCTATCAGGTCGCGACGCTGACGGCTGGCGAAGGCGTCACCATCACCAACGGTGACGGAACCATCACCATCACGGCACCTGGGCTTCGCCACGGTACCACGCAAGGATCGACGATCTTCTGGGACGTCGAAACCGCACAGTGGACAGAGAACCTCAAGCTGCGTTCCGATGCCCAGGGCAACACGACCGTCGACGGTTCGACGATGCTCGGAGATGGCGATGCGGATGACGTAAGGATCGACGTCTCCGGTGAAGAGGGCAATGGCAGTCTCAGCATCAGGGGACTCGGGCACCACGGCGGTACCTACAGTGATATTCTCCTGATCGACAGTGAGTCGAATGTGGTCAGCCGTCGCCGGATCGGTGAACTCAACTGGCTGCTCGGCGGCAACTACCTCATGGAGCCGACCACCATCGGTTCCGTCAATCCGCAGGCCGTCGGCATCAAGACCAACGATACGACGCGTCTCGAATTCGGTCCGAACGGCGAGATGGTCCAGATGAACGGATCACAGGTCCGCTTTTCCGGCAACGTCGATGCGGGTAGTGGCGTGGACGTCGAAGGACTGTTCACCGTCACGTCCCCTGCAGGTCTGAACGTCGCCGAGGACGGCAGGCTCTCCAATCCGGAACATGCGGTACAGATCGACGATCATCTCGAAATTCTCGCCGACGTCGAATCGACGCGCGGCCTGAAGCTCTTTACCGTCGGCAACGAACGGTCCACGACCTTCAAGGCGGCATCCGAACAGGCGGACGACATCACGTATCGGTTGCCGTCCACGACGTCGCCGACGGAATCGCGCAAGGGCGGCATCCTGCAGCTCGATACGGAAACCAACGAACTCTCGTGGCTGAATGCCTCGCTCCTGGTAGCAACGGCGGATCAGGGCATCGTCTATAACTCGTCGAACGCGACGTTCGAACTCGGCGGCATCACACCCGACATGAATCCGATCACGCGCGATCACTATGTGACCATCAACGACAGGAACGATACGACGACGACCTTGACGTTCGGTGGTACCGGCGCCCTGACCATGAACGTCGAGGACATGGTAAAGATCGATAGTAAATCCCTGGACGTCGATGCGGAGTGTGCGACGTTCGACGGTGAGACGTGGTCGGGTCAGTTCACGTCGAGCTTCGACGTCAACACGAACTCGCCGATCGGCTGCGGTTGCGACGAAGAACCCGTCGGCTATGCCAACGGTTCGTTCCGCATGCTCCCGTACGGAATGTTCCTCAACTACGAAAGCAATGCCTACGGCTATCGCAGTGCGTCCATCGACATGGACGACTACGAACTGGAGCTGAGCTTCCGCGACGATTCCGAGCAGAACGGTCCCCAGAGCGTATCCGACTACTCCCGTCTGACTCTCGGCGGCGCAGGACGTGAAGGCGCATCCGTCTACCTGACGACGAAGGGCACGATGGAACTGTTCGCCGAGAACTACCTCTACGTCGGTGGTGTCAGTGGCACCTACTTCACCTCTCCCTGGATGGAACTGGGCAGGGATGTCACGACGCGCATCGTTCCTACGGGTTCATGGCAACTCTCGCTCCCGCCCGATGCGGGGAACAGCGGCGATGTACTCGTGACCGATGGTGCGGGTGTCACGACGTGGAAGAAGCCCGATGCCGCCGTCGGTATCGCACGCGGCTTCCAGGCCGGCGCCGGAAACGTCGTGGAATACACGGTTGCCATTCCGGGTGCCTACGACCTGGAGGACGGGGATGTCATCATCATCACCCCGCGTTCCGGTGCACCGATGCAGTTCGCCATCTCGGCCGTCAATGCCGCCGACAACGAATTCACGGTCACGCTGTCCGACGCTCCCACCGAAGGCGGTGGCTTCTACTGGATGGTGATGAAGACGCCCATGGCGCCGTAAACACGATGATGAAATATGAATAGCATGAAGGGGCCTGCGGGCCCCTTCGTCGTTTTGTGGATGGTCATCGCCATGTCCATCTACCACGGAACTAGGTCATCTATCCCGATCTGTCTGCCCGCAAGGTTCGCGTATGACATTGGTGAGTGACAGGACAATGTGCGTCCACGACGTGTGTGGTTCCATCCAGGCCCATTGAAAGGGAATAGGGGCATGGGTGATCCGATCGTCGATATAGTGGCCTGCACCTCGCCGGCAGAGGGATATGGTGATATGCTGACGAACACCATTCGAGCGGAGCTCGAAAAGGAAATCATGAGTCACCCGGAATCCGGGTGTGGAAGAGGATCGCAGGAATCCCCGGAGGGACGATATCAGCAGGATCGGGTTTGGTGGGAAACCCAAATACCGTATCTTTGTGGTTCTCCGCCACCCTCCCGGATTGTACCCCAGGGGTGGATTGTTCAACCCAATGTTGCACCGGATATCATCCGGTAGCGAGGTACACATGAAATACAATGGCCCCAAGGTAAAGCTGTCGCGCAAGCTCGGCTTCGCCATGACGCCGAAGGCTCGCAAGTACATGGACCGCAAGCCTAACGCGCCCGGTCAACATGGCGCTTCGAAGAAGCGCGCCAAACTTTCCGACTACGCGAAGCAGCTCATCGAGAAGCAGCGTCTGCGTCTTCAGTACAACGTGCACGAACGTCAGATGACGAATTACATGGCGAAGGCATCCCGCCTCGTCGGTAATACCGGTGATCTGCTCGTCCAACTGCTCGAATCGCGTCTGGACTCGCTCGTCTTCCGTTCGGGCTTCGCCCGCTCGATGTACGCCGCACGCCAGTATGTCCGCCACGGCCACGTTCTGGTCAATGGCAAGAAGGTCGACATGCCGGCCTATGCCGTACAGCCCAATGACGTCATCTCCGTGAAGGAAAAGAGCCGCAAGCTCGAATGCTTCCAGGAAGCCATCCGCTCGTCCGGCGCACCTCCTTATCTGGACGTGTCGAAGGCCGACTTCTCCGCGAAGTTCCTCTATCAACCGCCGCGGGAAGAAGTCCCTGTCGTCTGCGAAGTACCCCTCGTCATCGAGTACTACTCGCGGTAATCCGACACTCGACCGAAGCGCAAAAAAACTCCGTTTACGAAGCAAGCCCCGGCAATACCAGCCGGGGCTTTTTCGTTACTTTTGCGGGTTATCTCTCATTTGCGTTTCGAGGTCATGCAGAACAACAACAAGGCCCTCCATACCGCCCTTGGCGTCCTGGCCCTCGTCATCTCGTTCGTTACATACTTGATGACGGTGCAGCCCACGGTTCCCTTCTGGGACTGCGGTGAATTCACGGCCGCAGCCGTTGGACAACAGGTCCCGCACCCGCCCGGTGCTCCCTTGTTCCTCATGCTGGGCAAGCTCTTCCACCTCCTGCCCTTCGGCGATCCGGGATGGAGAGTGAACCTGGTCTCGGTCGTAGCCAGTGCCGTAACGATTCTGCTGCTCTACCTCATCACCGTCAAGGTGATACGCAATTTCTTCGATGGCGACCTCAACGAGTTCGGCAACGCACTGCTCGTCTACGGGTCGGGCTTCATCGCCGCCCTCACCTTCGCCTTCTCCGATACGTTCTGGTTCAATGCCGTCGAGTCCGAAGTCTATGCCGCATCGCAGGTCTTCGTGGCCCTCATCGTATGGTTGATGATGGTATGGACGGAGAAGGCCGATGAGCCGGGGCACGAGAAGTACCTGCTTCTCATCGCCTATATCATCGGTCTGTCCATCGGCGTCCACCTGCTGTCCATCCTCACGATCTTCTCCCTCGTCCTGCTCATCTATCTCCGCAAGTACAAGTTCGGCGTGGGAACGTTCATCCTGACGCTGCTCATCGGGCTTGCGACGTTCTTCGTCGTCTACAACCTGATCATCATGAAGCTGCCGGCCCTGTTCGCAGGGAACCTGCCCTTCAAGACGGATGCCGACGAATGGATGGTCGAAGACAGCATGTTCTTCACCCTGCTGGGCATCGGTGTCCTGATCCTCGCAGGCTACGGCGTATACTACGGCCGCAAGACGCAACATCATGTTCTCGGACTGCTCTGTTCGTCCTTCCTCCTGATCGTTCTCGGCTATTCGTCGTATACGCACATCATGATCCGTGCGAATTCGAATCCTCCGATGAACGAGAACAAGCCGGAGAACTTCGACAAGCTCGTATCCTACCTTGGCCGTGAACAGTACGGCAAGGCTCCCAGCTGGCCGCGGCGGTATCAGACCGAACAGCGCTTCGTGGAACGCTATCAGAAGTTCGGCAAGTGGACGCGTCCGCCGTACAAGGTGCTGACCAAGAAGGACGGTACGCAATTCCAGGAGCCCGATTACGGTGCATGGAAGACCGATACCGGTGCCGAGTTGGCCTATCTGTGGGGCTATCAGGTGAAGCACATGTATCTGCGCTACTTCGCCTGGAACTTCATCGGTCGCATCAGCGACGTGCAGGATTCTCCCTCGTACAGCCCCGTCACGTCGAAGACCGACGTCGAACAGTGGAATCACAAGAATGGCTATGCCAGCCATTTCCCGGTCAACTTCTGGGCCCTGCCCTTCCTTCTCGGCTGCGTCGGGCTGGTCTTCCAGTTCATGCGCGACAAGAAGATGGCCTGGGTCTATCTCGTTCTCTTCCTGATGACCGGCGTTCTCGCCGCCATCCAGCAGAACCAGCAGGATCCCCAGCCTCGCGAGCGAGACTACTTCTACGTAGGCTCCTTCATGATCTGGGCGATGTGGGTCGGTCTCGGATCGTTCGCCATCCTCGAACGCCTCCGCAAGAACGCTCCGGCGGTGGGTGGCGTCCTCGCCGCTCTCGTTCTCGTCGTCCCCGTCAACATGGCCTATCAGGGATGGTTCATCCATAGTCGTGCGGGTAACTACCTGGCCTTCGACTATGCGTACAACATCCTGCAGTCGCTCGAGAAGGACGCCATCGTCTTCACGAACGGCGATAACGATACGTTCCCGGTATGGTATCTGCAGGACGTGGCCGGTGTCCGACGCGACGTTCGCGTCGTGAACCTGTCGCTCGGCCAGACGCAATGGTACATCGAGCAGCTCAAGAACCAGGAGCCGTACGGAGCCAAGCGCCTGCCGCTTTCCTTCAGCGATGAATCGCTCACGGTGAAGGAGAACGATCCGAAGGCCCTTACCTATGACTTCGCCCCCGCTCGCGTCGTCAGCATCGACATCGACCCTGCCGTGATGGCGAAGTTCACGTCCGATTCCGCACTGTTGCGCAATCCCGTCATGACGTGGACGTACAAGGGACGGATGATGCGCCAGGACGAACGCGGCAATCCGATGTATCTGTTCGGAGTGCAGCACAAGCTCGTCTTCGATATCATCAACCAGACGAAGATGAAGCGCCCGATCTACTTCAGCACGTCGGTAGGCGATCCGTCGTGGGCCGACGAATACATCGGTCTCGACAACTACCTTCGTCTCGAAGGTATGGCCTATCGCGTCTGCCCTTCGCCACAGACATCGGCGATCGGGGAAGGCGTCAACGACGAAGTCATGACGGCGTGTCTGGTGAAGACTCGTGACGGTGACGACTTCTCGACGGAACCGGCCTACGGTCTGAAGTTCCGTAACCTGAATACACCGACGGTCTACTACGACGACGTACACCGCGGCTATCTCAGCAACTATCGTAACATCTTCTATCGTTACGCCACGTGGCTTCTGTACGAGAAGAAGGACTCCGCTCGTGCGGTCGCGATGATCCGTCGTATGAACGAGCTCATCTCGCCCGAACTCTTCAGCATGCCGATCTCCCTCGAATACAACATGATGAAGATGCTGGAATCCGCCGGAGCGCAGAAGGATGCGGAAGAGACGGCAGCGCGACTCCTGAAGACGTGCGAAGTCCTCATCAAGAAGCCTGCGCTGCGTGCATGGGAACCGCAGATGAACAACAACATCGTGCCCGAACGCATGGCTGGTGAAGTATCCGCCGTTCTCGGCCGCTACGACGACGCTGCGAATTACTATCGTCAGTTCGCCCGCGGAAGCACACAGGATCCGCTGCTCAACTTCATGATCGACGAACTGCAGATCCAGAAGCTCGAACGTGCGAAGGATTACGAAGGTGCCCTGAGAGCCGCACAGGCGCTCGAATCCAGGTATCCCGTCAATGCCCCCGACCAGCGCATGCAGCAGGCCGCTATGGAACTGCAACGCAGGATCATGCAACTGCAGGTCCGTCTGGGCAGGGCACCGCAGATGATCACCGCCGTGCAGTAACGACGTGGGCACCGACCTGTCCCTGATACCGATGACGTTGACGATCGTGATCGCCACTGCGGCGGTCACGATCGTCGCGTTTAGGAATGAAGCCATCTATCGTGCCCTCATGCTCGACGTCGACGACGTCCTGCATGGAGGACAGTTCTGGCGCATGCTGACGTCCGGTCTCGTTCACGCGGACTGGATGCACCTCTTCGCCAATATGGTTTCGCTCTTCGCCTTCGGCTCGTGGATGGAACACGTCATCGAGCCCTGGCGCTTTCTCATGCTCTACGTGCTGGGCATCCTGATCGGCTCCTTCACCGGCGTCATCAAGCATCGCCATGACGCATCGTACAGAGCCGTCGGAGCGTCCGGCGGGGTCTGCGCCGTCGTCGGCGGCGCGACGGTCCTGTATCCCGACCTTCCGATGATCATCTTCCCGCTGCCGATTCCGATCTCGTCGTGGATCGTCGGCGTTCTCTTCATCGTCTATTCGATCGCAGGCATGCGCGGACGTTGGGACAACGTCGGCCATGACGCCCATCTGGGCGGAACGCTCGTCGGTATGGGATTGATCGCCGCCTTCTATCCTGCGCTCGCCCTGCAGCACTGGCCATACATCGCTGCGATCGCAGTGGCGGGTGGTATCGCCTATATGTGGATGCAACGCCGTCCATCCTGATCGCCATGGCACATCCATTCCTGGAACTGCTGACCGAAGGACGCGGGCGACGACAGACCCCTCGCGAGCCCTGGCGACGCAATCTCCTGGTCCTGTGGTTCGCCCAGTTCATCGCCATGGTGGGAATGAGTGCCTGCATTCCGTTCCTGCCGCTCTTCATTCACGAACTCGGTGTCGCCGACAAGGACGCGAATCTCTGGAGCGGTCTCATCACCGCCGCACCCTTCATCATGTCCTCCATGCTCACCCCGGTCTGGGGAGCGATGGGGGACAAATACGGGCAGAAGAGCATGGTCGTGCGGGCGATCTTCGGTCTCGGCATCACCATGACGTTGATGGGATTCTCGACGAACGTATGGATGCTCTTCGTTCTCCGCGTCATACAGGGTGCGGCGAGCGGCTTCGTCGCATCGAACAATTCCTTCGTCAGCGCCCAGTCGCCGCCCGAACGGGTCGGCTATTCGCTGGCCACGCTGCAGACATCCATCGCAGCAGGCAACATCATCGGTCCACTCGTGGGTGGAACCATTTCCGATGCCTTCGGTATGAGGACGGTCTTCTGGTTCGTCGGCGTGATGTGTGCCGTGAGTCTCTTCATCGTCGTGCGCCGTGTACATGAGGATCGTACCGTCCGGGCTCCGCGTCCGGGACGCGTTCTCGGCAACATCAGTCTTGCCGTGAGGAACCCGTCATTGCGGACGCTTCTCGTCATCATGCTCATCTCGCAGACGGCCATCGTCCTGCCATCGCCGATCTTCCCGTACTACATCGCCGAACTTGGCGCGCCACGTGCCATCCTCAGTACGCTGGCAGGTGCCATCGTTTCGATGGTCGGTCTGTGCAGTATCGTCAGTGCGCAATGGTGGGGCGTACGGAGCGATACGATGGGTTTCCGGAGTACCATGATGATCGCCGGAAGCATCGTCGGGGCGGGGATGTTCGCCCAGGCCTTCGTTCCTTCGTATCAATGGCTCTTTCCCGTTCGCGTCGTCATCGGTCTCGCAGTCGGCGCCATCCTGCCGCTGTTGTACGGAGAGCTGACGCGGAGGTCGCCGCAGGGGCGTCGAGGCGGCATCATGGGGCTGGCCAGCAGTGCGACGCTGATGGGGAATCTGATCGGACCACTCGTGTGCAGTGCGATCACGATGGCCCTGCCCTTGAAGTGGACGTTCGTCGTGAGCGCCGTCGTCATGGCATCGTCCCTCATGCTCGTACGCGGCCTTCCCGAGCCCCGGGCGGAAGAGGAAGGATCGCCGTGATCGGAAAACAAAATGCTTCGTCAGGTGTCATGCCCGTATGATCCGTTTGCTTTCCTCGATATCCATCCTGTTGCTGGTGATGTTCGGTCAGTTGCGTGGTGCGGATGCCACGATCAACGGCGTCGTACGCGAACGTGGGTCCGCCGAGGTCGTCATAGGAGCTACCATAGCGCTGCATCGCGACAGTCTCCGTGCGGACAGACGGCCGGAACGCGGTACGTATTCGAACAGATACGGCTACTATGCCCTGAAGGGACTCCGCGAAGGCAGATATACCATCGTCGTGACGGCCGTCGGATACAGTCCGTGGATGAAGGCCATCACCATCGGCGACACGACGACGTCGCTGACGATCGACGTGGAGATGTCGTCGGCCGATGTCGCAGGTCGCGAGATCGTCGTCAATGCCGAGCGGGAAGGGTCGGCACTCGAACGCATCGGAACGATATCCGTCTCACCCGAGTTCATCTCGAACATGCCGTCGTTCGGTGGTGAAGTCGACGTCTTCAGGGCCCTGCAGCTTCTTCCCGGTGTCAAGGCGTCTACGGAGCTGTCCAGCGGACTCTATGTACGTGGGGGATCGCCCGACCAGAACCTTATTCTTCTCGATGGTGTCGTCGTTTACAATCCATCGCACCTCGGTGGCTTCCTCAGCTCGTTCCATGCGGATGCCTTGCGTGATATCAAGCTGATCAAGGGTGCGTTTCCGGCGGAGTACGGAGGACGTCTGTCGAGCGTTCTCGACCTCACGATGAAGGAGGGCAATGCCGAGCGCATCAAGGGATCGGCGCACATCAGCATGATCGCCGCAGGAGCGACCGTGGACGGCCCGATCACGGAAGACGTGACCTTCATGATATCGGGACGCAGGTTCTATGCCGATATCTTCGCACCGTTGTTCGTCACCGACACGCTTCCCGCACCATCGTACTACTTCTACGACCTGAACGCCAAGCTCAACTGGAAGATCAACGAGCGGGACCGGATCTATGCCAGCGCCTACTTCGGTCGTGACGTCCTGGCGGCTTCGCCCGACAAGGGAGACGAGATCAAGGTCGACTGGGGTAACGCTACGGCCAATCTGAGATGGACGCATCTCATTTCGCCGGGACTGTTCGCGTCATCGTCGTTCATCTACACGGACTACGTCTTCGGTACGGGCCTGATCGATACCCGGCGCTCCACCGGCATTACCTACAACTTCAATACCGATTCCCGCATACGGGACATCATGCTCCGGACCGAGCTTCAATGGACGGCAGAGGCGGATCACCTCGTCAAGGCAGGCGTCGAGGCGACGCATCACAGGTTCATCGCCAATGCCTACACGGATCGTGTGCAGAATCTCGAACGTATCGGCCGTACCGGGACGATCGAGGCTCTGGATGCAGCGGCATTCATCCAGGACGAATGGACGATCACCGACGCACTGTCGGCCAACGTCGGCGCCCGACTGTACTGGTTCCAGACCGGGAACTATCTGCGCCTCGAACCGCGTGTCTCGCTGGCATGGACCGTCTCTCCGACGACGACGCTCACGGCATCGGCAGCGATGGCCCATCAGTTCCTCCATCTCATCATCCGCAACGACATCGCCCTGCCGACCGATCTCTGGTTCCCGTCCACACCGTCGATCCTCCCGGGAAGAAGTATCCAGGCCATTCTCGGTCTCCAGCAGCAACTGTTCGACGGCGATGTACTCTTCACGGCGGAAGGCTACATCAAGGACATGCAGAATCTCTACGAGTACAAGGAGAATGCGCAGTTCACGCTCGGTCTACCTCTCGAATCGCAGTTCACGCGTGGTAAGGGCATCGCCTACGGTGTGGAGATGTTCCTCAACAAGCGTGCAGGCAAGTTCACGGGATGGATCGGCTATACGCTCGCATGGACGACGCGCACGTTCGCCGAACTCAATGGCGGGCGGCCATTCTATCCGCGATACGATCGCCGCCATGACGTCTCCGTCGTCGGCAACTACAAGCTGAACGACACATGGAGCTTCGGCGCTACGTGGACGTACGGTACCGGACAGGCCTATACCGTACCCGTCGCGTGGTATCCGACGACGTATGGGCGGAGCGATGTCGGCCAGTTATACACGGAACGCAACGGCTATCGCATCGCACCGTTCCACAAGCTCGATCTTCAGGCCACCTATTCGTACGAATGGTTCGGACTGCCGTTCCAGTTGTCGCTCAACATCTACAACGTCTACAACAGGCGTAATCCCTTCGCGCTCTATGCCGATGAAGTCTACAATCCGTCGAAGGGTGAGTTCGAGAACGTGATCAAGCAATTGACGCTGTTTCCCATCATCCCTACGCTGGGGCTGCGATGCACATTCTGAGACAGATCATATCGCTCGCGAGGAACGGAATCCGTCGTATCCCGAACGGATCACTTGACGCCGCGGCACGTGTCATGTCCATGTCGACGGAGATCCGGGCGCTGGCCTTGATAGCAGCATTGTTCATCGTTCCCTGGCTGACGGGTTGCGAACAGGTCATCACCATCGACATACCGTATCGTGAGCAGCTCGTCATCAATACCTTCATCGGACAGGACGATACGACGCGTATCCAGATCCAGCGTACCCTTCCTACCGGCGTACAGCCGACGTTCGATAATTCCATCGTATTCGGGGGCCGCATAACGCTTTCATGGAATGGACAGACGGTCACTCTGACCGAGGACAGAACGACTGGCTTCCACATGCTCGAGTCCGTGTCCCTTCCGGATCACGTTCCGATCTCGATCGACGTCCAGGCCGGTTCCATGCGTGCGTCGTCCGTGACGACCATTCCGTCGCCCGTCGCTCTCGTCTCCGTCGAAGCCGTCGATACCACGTTTGGGAGCATGCGTGGCAAGCGGATCGTGGCACGTCTGCGTCTCCAGCCGTCGACGGTCGCGTGGATGACGACGAAGAGCACGGCCCGGTACATCGAGCCGGTGCCTACCACGCCGTTCCTCGTCGACGACAACGACCTTGCCGATACCACGGGGCAGCAGCCCGGCGGTATCGTCGAGCTCCGATCCCGGTCCATCTATACCAACGTCAGCATATCCGGACCCGATTCCCTCGATGTATCGATCTGGGTCGCCGAGCGTCCCTTCCTCGACTTCGTGGAGAGCAAGGAAGAGGGGTTCAATCCTTTCGGATTCAGCGGCCGCAATCCGAAGTTCAACGTCACGGGCGATGCCATCGGTGCCTTTTTCGGCGCCCGCAAGGTCACGAAGCGGATCAGGATCAAGGACTAGAGCCGTTTCCGCCGTATCCGGATGGGCCTCACGCTCCCGACGATGAGCGCGTCGATAGCCGGATGTCAGGCAGAATATCTGCTGCGACGAACCATCTTTTACGAAGTGAATCACGGCGCTTTTCGTATTTTTGTCATCCGATTCTCGAATCGGAAAGGTAACGGCGTGTAGCGCAGCCCGGTAGCGCACCACTTTGGGGTAGTGGGGGTCGTGGGTTCAAATCCCGCCACGCCGACGGACGATGAGCCGTGTCAGCTTAGGTTGGCACGGCTTTGTCGTTAATGAGGCGGTTCTCTTCGTCGGAATGCAGGAGCTGTGCGCTTCGTTTTATCTCTATCTTTACGATCCGTTCGTGCCGTATCCGTTGAATCACGATACGTCGACCGATAGGAGTCGCCGAGCGCGAGTCGTATTTAGCGAAACAGTATCACCTTTGAGTCGGTAGTCTTCACCTGATCGAATTTCCGTTCCTATCATTCAATGCAGGAGATGTATCCATGCTCACCGAACCCACCATCGTCGAGACGTCGGCCCAGGCATCGGCCGTCATCCGTCTTACCATTCCGCGTTCGGAGATCCAGAACTCGATGGGGCCCGCCTTCCAGGAACTGATGGGTACGATCGCCGCCCAGGGAATCGCGCCCACGGGTGCTGCTTATTCCCATCATTTCCGGTTCGATCCCGACGTCTTCGATTTCGAGGTCGGTGTCCCGGTATCGGCTCCGGTGCAGGCTTCAGGACGTGTCGTACCCGGTGAACTTCCGGCGGCAACGGTAGCGCGTACGTACTATCAAGGACCCTACGAAGGTCTTGGGCCGGCCTGGGGCGAGTTCGGCGAATGGCTCGCGTCGCATGGATACGACACGCAGCAGAGTCTGTGGGAGTCCTACGTCGAAGGTCCGGGAACGCAGCCGGATCCGACGAAATGGCGTACGGAGCTGAACAGACCGCTGAACAAGTGATCGATTCCCGTCGAAGAATACCGCGCCTCTCCACTACCGGAGGGGCGCCGTCGTTTCGGGCATCGGGGATCGTGCTATCGACCCGACGGGAACGTCGTAATATTGCGTCCGGAATCTTCGATCATCCTCATACTGGAGTTGTCATGCCTTCCGTCGTCGAAGCCGTACGCGATGAGTATCTCCGCTACAAGCATCTTGGTGAAGGTGCGATCAGGCAATTGCAGGACGATCAGTTGAGTGCGACGACGGCGGCCAACGACAATTCGGTCGCCACCATCGTCTGGCATATCGGCGGCAACCTGCGATCACGCTTCACGGATTTTCTTACGACGGACGGCGAGAAGCCCTGGCGCGATCGCGACAGCGAATTCCTTCAGCGTACGACGACGCAAGGTGAATTGCTGGATGTATGGAACGAGGGATGGAGTGTTCTCCTGGATGCGCTCGATGGATTGACCGACGAGGATCTCTTCCGTAACGTCGTCATTCGCGGGCAGCAGTTATCCGTCATCGAAGCATTGCAGCGATCGGTCGCCCATGTGGCCTATCATGTAGGCCAGATCGTCTTTCTCGCGAAAGGGCTCCGTGGTGCGGAATGGACGTATCTCAGCATTCCCCCGGGACAGTCGAAGAGCTACAACCAGAATCCGACGCTGGAACGTCCACCATCGAAACGATAAGCTGCGTCGTATGGAACGACGCACAAACATAACGGTGTTCATCACTCACGATGGATAGTATCACGATCCGACATCGATGATCGACGGATGATGGGGCAACCGTCGATCATCGATATTGGTGACGGGATCAGTGGCAGCAGTCGGGGCCGACGCGATAGTCGCAGTCGATCGAGACGCAACCGGTTCCGGGAGGACATGTGGCGCCATCATCGCAGGAACCGAGTAACGTCGTCGTACATTGGCCCGGAACGGGGAAGTTGGGCTGATACCTGATCAGATGCGAGCAGCATGGAGAGCCGGCGCACGTAGTCCAGCAATCGGTGACGGGATTCTGCGACCAGCACCTTCCATAGCTGACGAGCCATATGTAGTCCGGTCCGATCGTGCATCCAGGAAGCTGCGCACCGCTGCTGCAGCATATGCCGATGCCCGTGATCGTGGCCTGCACGAGCGCCTGGATGTTCGTAGTGGACCAACTGATGGGACAGATACTCTTGATGACCGTTCGGGCATTGATCGGTTGAGTCGCACAGGGATGAGGATATGCAACGGCAGGGCAGAAGCCTTCCGTGCATACGGTAACGTGAACGAGCCGTATCTCGTTCTCGAAGCAGATCAGGACCTGCAGGAGTTGTTCAGGAGCCGAGCATTCGCACGACTGCTGCGCGTTGATACGCGTAGTCGTCGTGAACGTGCATGCGATAGCGAGCATCAGAACGATCAATGCACGCATATGTGCAGGAACGTGTGACATCGGAAACCTCATGGATACTATGACGGGAATGGTAGTCGAAACGGATAGGAATGTGCATCAGAAGCAGCAGATAGGTCCACCCGGCAGCGTACATATCTGCGTCTCGCACCCCGGTGAGGAGCATGTGCCGGGATCGGTGCAGCCGCCAAGAATGGTGGTCAGGCATTCGCCGGCCGTCGGAACACCGGGTTGATAGCGGACGAAGAACGAGCAGCATGGCCCCAAGGTGGTGCATTCTGCCCAACAGTTGGTGACGGGATCCATCGTCCAGCACTTGTTGGAACTCACGAGCAGTACGTAGTCGGTGTTCAGCGTACAAGCAGGGAGATAAGTGTTGCCGGAACAGCATGCGCCGAGTCCCGCGATGGTCGAGATCAGAAGAGTGTTGATGTTCGTTGCCGTCCAACCTACCGGGCATATCTTCTTGATGATGACGCGCGCGTTGACGGGCTGCCCACCACAGGGACTCGGATACGGCTGGGCCGGGCAGTAGCTGTCGATGCAGAACGTGAGATCGATCGCACGTGTCTGACCTTCGGTGCAGATGGAGATGCGTTGCACCACGTCCGGTCCGAAGCACATACAGGGCTGTGCGGTAGAACGTTGTGCGGCGACTCCGAGGAATACGAGAACTATGGACACGCCTGTCAACAGGCGTGCAAGAAAAGGTCTTCGTGACATCGGAAACCTCAGTACATGATATATGGAAGCACTACATACCGGACCCCATTCCGGTGTACAAGAATATCAAGATTACCACTGTTATCCTCCTCTGGAGTACCTGACCATCGGTTGCTACCGGTAGCGGAGGACTATGTCTCGTTAGTAGTTACATTGTCATTGATCGTGTAGACCGATTCCGATGGTTCTCGCAATGGATAGGATCTCACGCAATACGCTATACAAGGTTCTGTAAAGGTTCGCCGTAGATCATCGTAGGATAGATTGATTACGCAATCACTATCGATGGCGTGAATATGTTTCGATTGGGTTATGCCTGCGCCTGGGCGGAAGACAGGGTCGCGACCTGGTCTCATGTACCGTGGAACCTCTACGGTGCTTTGTGTGGGATATCGGCACTCGAGGTTGTCGACCTGCCTGCCGTCCTTTCACCCTTGACCCGGATGGTGCTTCGATACGGAACATTGCGTAGGCACCATGGGCGTTGGGTAAGCCAATGGCGTGTCGATCCAGCAACGTTCGCCATGTTCGATCTGTCATTGAGGCGTCGAATCCGAAATGCGGTGCCATGCGACGCCGTCCTGGCTATTGGTGACGTCGGTCTCGTGCATCCACATACCTTCATCTATCAGGATGCGAGCATGGCCCACATCATGGAGGAGATGGGGCCAGGTGGGGTTGCCGCTTCGCAGTTCGCTACCTATACGCGATCACGCCTCCTTCGCCGTATGCGTCAACAGGAGGGGCGTTATCGTCGAACATACGGTATTATCACGATGTCGGAATGGGATGCGATCTTCATCAGGAAGTCAGGGGTCATTCCATCAGACCGCGTCTTCGTGGTGCCACCGGCCATCAACAGTCATGTGTCATTACCTCGTACGATGCGGAGCGGGAATAACCAGGCCAGGACGTTACTGTTCGTAGGCAAGGATTTCGAGCGGAAGGGCGGGAGGCTCGTCGTGGAGGCGTTCGTCCATGCCAGGAAGAACGCCACAATACCACTTCGGTTGATCGTGGCAGGTCCGTCCACATGGCCTCTGCCTGGTCCGATTCCGGATGGGATCATTTTTGCCGGAAAGGTGTTGCCCGACGTCGTTGGGATGCTGATGAATCAGGCCGATGTGTTCATCATGCCGTCGACCTTCGAGGCCTTTGGCATTGTCTTCGTAGAGGCATTGTCGGCAGGTCTGCCTGTCATTGCGCGGAACGCGTATGCGATGCCCGAAATAATTCGAAACGGTGACAACGGCGTCCTCATCGATCATCATGACGCATACCGTCTGGCCGATACTATGATCACGGTTTGTATGGATGACGAGATGAAGAGGCGAGCTGAAGAGCAAGCGATGTCCGTCCAGAGCCATTACTCATGGAGTAACGTCGCATGTGCGATACATTCCATCATGACTACCTGCCTCGCATCCTAGCGCACTACCTGCCGTGCAGCGATCGTATGACGTATGCACGTCGAATGCTCGATGTTATCGTCGGAGTCGACGATATCGAGCCATACATCCCATGCGCCGAGCATCAGCTCTTCCCTGCATGTCACGTCGATGCTTCCCGGCCCTGTTCGTACGGCACGGACCGTGTCGTTATCCGCACGATGATCGACGAGAACGGGACCGATCCGTATCATCGTGATACGATGGCGAAGCCAGACGGAGATATAGCGTACGTCGTCCGGCAGATCGATGCATTCGAGCCGGAACGAACGTCCGTCCTGTGCGTGGGGAACGAGACCGGTGATGATCGTCATCCGTTTCGTTCGCTCGTGGCGAGGAAGCGTTTGTCGACCCAGAACGTCCCGAACGGCAGGAGGGAACCGAGGAAGACCTTCAGGAGCGTTGCTGCAGGCCACTTGCGTTCCATATGGGCATAGAACATGGCGAGGATGTAGAGGACGAAGAGCAGACCGTGAATCAGTCCGACGCCGCGCACTGCCTGCGGGCTGTCTGCGAAATACTTGAGGGGCATGGCGATGAAGAGCAGCACCAGGAAGGAGATGCCTTCGACGAAGGCAACGACACGCAGACGTCCAACGGCCGAGGAGAGGAGTGACATGATGGATTGCGGCGAATGTTGACGAAGCTAGCCTGCAAAATTACCTATCCTTATCGATCCCCATACCTTGGCGATATTGCCGTCATTCCAGTAACGGCGATCCGATATGACTGATATGGATACGATGGGATTGTCGGCCGCGAACGAGCTGTTCGCCGGTATCGACGTCGGCGGTACCGCGATCAAGTATGGTATCGTCGATGCGCATGGCCAGATCGTCCGCCAGGGCACGATTCCGACGAAGGCGGAACTCGGTGTGGAAGCAACGGTAGCATCGATCGTCGACGTGGCCCAGGCCTTGTGCTCCTCCACACCACGCGTCGCTTCGCTGGGAATAGGGGTGCCCGGTGTGGTCCATCCGGAAACCTATGTCGTGCAGAATCCACCGAACCTTCCGGGATGGGATATAGTACCCCTTCGCGATATCGTCCAGCAGGCCGTACCCGTCCCCGTCAGTATCGCAAACGACGCCAACGCGGCCGCCATAGCCGAGGCTATGGCCGGTGCGGGCAGGGAGCTCGCCGATTTCCTTTACGTAACATTGGGCACGGGCATCGGTGGCGGTGTGATCATGAACCATCGCCTGCATACAGGGCCATTCGGCGATGCCGGAGAGATAGGGCATATCATCGTCGACATCCATGAAAGGCCTACACCGGAGCAGATCGACAAGGGACTGTCGTTCCGTGCCGGAACGATGGAAGAGATGATCGGCAGGCATGGAGTGCTCGCTTCATGGACCCGACTGAGCGGTCGGACGGGTGACGATGTCGAGGATATATCGGCATTTGCGAGGAATGGGGACGAGACCGCCCTTCGTTGTCTGGGCCATGTGGGAACCGTACTCGGGACGGGTCTCGCCAGTGCCCTGGCTGTTCTGGGCATGGTTGAGGTGGTCATCGGCGGAGGCATCGCACAGGCGCATCCGATCCTGCTGGAAGCCACGCTGGAGACGATTCGTCGAAGGGCGATACCGACGATTTCAAGAAGGATTACTATCCGTCCTGCTACATTCGGAACCACATCGGGATTGGTGGGAGCAGCGATGATAGGGAAATATGGTCGTATCTTTGCAGCATGAACAAAAGCAAGCGCACACCGCCTGCTGACGTTATGGGCCTCGGATATCTATTCAATGGCGTCGCCATACGTTGGCAAAAACTCATGAATGATGCACTGACCGACCTCGAGTTGAGTACGGTGCAATTGTCCCTCATGTGGGGTATCTCGGAACTTACGTCCGCAGAACCCGAACCACTCACGCAGACACGGCTGGCATCCTTCGTCTATGCCGACGTCATGCTCACGTCGAAGACGCTGCGTTCTCTCGAAGAACGCGGCCTTGTCGATCGTCAACCTCATCCGCACGATACGCGCGCCCGTTCCCTCGTCCTCACGAAGGAAGGCGCCTCACTCCTCAAGCGTGCGCAGAAGGTTGTGGGGAAGATCGACCAGGACTTCTTCGAAGCCGTTCCTGCAAAGGATAGGCTTCGGAAGAGTCTGCTCGCCACCCTCGAACAGTAAACCGCAATGCAAGCCTCGCTCATCGCCCCCCTCGGTCTTCGTCGTATGGTCGTAGGGTCTCCCGTCGTTCGGCCTGCCGACGTCATGGGAAACGTTGCCAACACCATCGCGATGGCAGCGTCGGGCGAAGCACTCGGTGCGGACGTCATCGTCTTCCCCGAGCTTGGGCTTACCGGTTACACGTGTGGAGATCTGATCATGCAGGATTCGCTGCTCGAAGCGGCGATGAACGGGGTGGAGAGTATCCGGACATGGACGGAAACGCATCGTCCGATGCTGATCGTCGGTCTGCCACTCGTCGTGGCGACGAGGCTCTACAACGTCGCATGCGTGATTCACGGTGGAAGGATCCTCGGCATCGTGCCGAAGACCATGCTTCCCAATGCACAGGAATTCTACGATGCCCGCTGGTTCACCGGCGGGCATCATGTAGCCGTTTGCGATATACGCATCGGTTCGGCGGTCGTGCCGTTCGGTACGGATCTGCTCTTCGAGGATGCGAACGATGCACGCTTCGTGCTCGGCATCGAGATATGCGAAGATCTGTGGAGCGTCATCCCTCCGAGCTCGATGATGTCGCTGGCAGGTGCCACCATCATCGCCAATCTTTCCGCGAGCAACGATCTCGCAGGAAAGGCGGGCTATCGTCGTGCATTGGTGCGCCAGCAGTCCGCCCGTACCTATACCGCCTATGCCTATGCGTCGGCAGGGATATGGGAGAGCACCACGGATACGGTCTTCGGTGGCCATCTTATGATCGCCGAAGCAGGGGAGATGCTCGCGGAGAACAGCCCGTGTTCCTTCGACGCTTCCATCGTCATGGGAGAGATCGATCTCGATCGTCTCGTTGCCGAACGACGTCTTGCGACGTCCTTCAAACAGGAGCCGGCCGTCGACTCATATCGCCGTGTCCTGTTCGATCACGTTCCCGCCGTGCACGAGACGGTGGCACGCCGGGTCGCGAAGCATCCCTTCGTACCGGAAGAAGGCAGTCAACGTAACGAACGTTGCCACGAGATATTCAACCTTCAGGTGGCGGGCCTCGCCGTACGGATGACCCGTGCTTCGGCCCGGCGTCTGGTCATCGGTGTTTCGGGTGGGCTCGATTCCACGCTGGCCCTGCTGGTCTGTGTGGAAGCGTGCAGGAGATTGAAGCGTCCGCTGGACGATATCCTGGCGATCTCGATGCCCGGCTTCGGTACTACGGATCGTACCCGGAACAATGCGGAACAGCTCGCAGCCACGCTGGGCATTCCGATGCGTGTGATTTCCATCGCCGAGGCCGTGCGGAAGCATTTCACCGACATCGGGCACGACGGCAGGACCCACGACGTGGTATTCGAGAACGCCCAGGCCAGGGAACGCACGCAGATCCTGATGGACGTGGCCAACGGAGAGAACGGCATCGTGGTCGGTACCGGAGATATGTCCGAGCTGGCTCTCGGATGGTGTACCTATAACGCAGACCAGATGTCCATGTACGGCGTCAATGCGGGTGTACCCAAGACGCTCGTGCGTCATCTCATCGAGTGGTATGCCGACAGCATGGCTTCCGTTCCGACGGCAGCGATCCTGGGAGACGTGCTCGCCACGCCGATTTCACCGGAGCTCCTGCCCCCCGGCGAGGACGGAGCCATTTCCCAGAAGACCGAGGACATGATCGGTCCGTACGAACTGCACGATTTCTTCCTCTATCATCTCGTACGACACCAGGCGTCGGTTCGTAAAATCGCCGTACTGGCCGCCGCCGCATTCGACGGTATCTATAGCCCGGCCGTGATATGCCATTGGCTGGATGTCTTTCTCCGACGCTTCATATCACAGCAGTTCAAGCGTTCGAGCATGCCGGACGGGGTCAAGGTAGGGTCCGTGGCCCTGTCTCCCCGGACCGACTGGAGGATGCCCAGCGATGCCTCCGCGGCCGTATGGAGGGCCGAACTGGAGGAGGTTCGCCGTCACTACGGGATCGGTGACGCCTAGGAAGTTCGTATCTTTCTGACGCGGTTTCATTCAACCATACGATATGCAATGGCTACTGATAGCTTCAACAATGGAAGCAAACAACCGACCAGAGTCATTATCTCCGATGATCACGAAATATCTCGTATCGGAATTCGCAGACTCCTATCGATAGCTACCGACGTCGAAATCGTCGCTGAAGCTGTGAATGGTTCTCAGACGGTCGATCTTGTTCGCTCCCTCCGCCCCAACGTGGTATTGATGGACGTTCTCATGCCTGGTCTTTCCGGCATCGAGGCGGCTCAACGCATCAAGCAGGACAATCCGGATACCCTCGTCATCATGCTCAGCTCCTCGGAGGACGAGAAGTCCATCGAACGTGCCATGTATGCCGGTGCCGACGGATATCTGAGCAAGGAAGTGACGTCCCAGGAACTGGTCGAAGCCATCCACAACGTCATGCTCGGTGAACGTGTTTTCAGCCGTTCGATCCTGAATCTGCTGGAAGGCAAGTCGCAGGCTGGCCCGGGCAACGAAATGCCCATCAGCCTGACGAAGCGCGAAGAGGAAATCGTGGGACTCGTGGCCAAGGGACTCACCAGTCAGGAGATCGCCAAGAAGCTGTTCATCTCGCCGCGTACGGTGGAAACGCACCGTGCAAGAATCATGGACAAGCTCGGCGTCAATAATGCCGCAGGACTCGTCCGCTTCGCCCTGCTCCATTCGACCTACTTCAATTCGAACAACACCTCCGACCAATGATCGTCGGTGTCGCATACCCGACGACATGGAACAGGCCACATCATATCTGCACCCCGACGTCGTTGCCAGGCTAGGCAGCATGGAGCTGCGTGCCCGGCTCGTCGTGGAGGGCTTCATCACCGGACTGCACCGCTCGCCCTTCCATGGCTTCAGCGCCGAGTTCTCCGAACACAGGCAGTACCGTCATGGCGATGAACTGAAGCACATCGACTGGAAGATCTACGGCCGGTCCAACCGGTTCTACGTCAAGCAGTACGAGGACGAGACGAATCTCCGCTGCGTGATCGCCGTCGATGCCAGTGCATCGATGAAGTATGCGTCGCAGGGACACATCTCGAAGTTCCAGTACGCCACGTATCTGGCGGCTTCGCTCATGTACCTGGTCCTGCACCAGCGCGACGCCGCAGGGCTCGCACTGTACAACGAGGACCTGCTCCAGTATCTGCCACCACGGTCGAAGATGTCCTACGTGTCCGAACTGATCAGGACGCTCGACCAGGCCACGCCGTCGCAGTCGACCTCGACCGCAGCGGCATTGCATCGTCTGGCGGAGCGGCTCTCGCGCCGGGGGCTCGTCATCGTCATCAGCGATCTGTTCGACGATCCCGCATCGATCATGCAGGCATTGCGGCACTTCCGTCATGACAGTCATGACGTGCTCGTGATGCACGTGCTCGATCCTCGTGAAGTCGACTTCAATTTTTCGTCCCCGGCCGTGTTCAAGGACATGGAATCGGGGCTTGAACTGACAACGCAGCCTCTCCATCTCCAGCGCAGCTATCGCATGGCGATGGAAGAGTTCTGTACCGAGATCAAACGCGGGTGCTATGGGCAGAACATCGACTACGTGCGGATCACGACGGATCGCACGTTCGACGTGGCACTGCGCGAGTATCTCGTAAAACGCGCAAGGGTACGGTAATGAAGCTGAGAGGATTGTATACGGCGATAGTGACTCCGTTCGATGCCGACGGCGAGCTCGATCAGGCCGCCTTCCTGCGTCTGATCGATATGCAGATCGCCGGTGGTGTGAACGGTATCGTGGTGACGGGATCGACGGGCGAAGGCGCCACGACGACGACGGCCGAAAAGGAGCGACTGTGGTCCTGGGCCGTGGAACATGTGGCAGGCAGGGTATCCGTCATCGCCGGAACGGGAACCAACGACACGCGTTCCACCATCGAGCTCACCGCGCTCGCGAAGCGCTGCGGGGCCCAGGCTGCCCTGCTGGTGACACCGTATTACAACAAGCCCACGCAGGCCGGCATCATCGCCCATCACAAGGCCGTCGCCGATGCAGTGGACCTTCCCCAGATCATGTACAACGTTCCCGGACGTACGGCAACGAACGTCCTGGCCGAAACGCAGATCGCCATCGCCGAGGCCAGCACGAACGTCGTGGCCACGAAGGAAGCATCCGCCAACCTCGAACAGATCAGCGAAATCATCCGCAACGCTCCTGCACATTTCAGCGTGCTGGCAGGGGACGATGTCCTGGCTCTGCCGACGATCGCATGCGGTGGCACAGGTGTGATCGCCGTGATCTCCAACTACCTCCCGGTCACGTACGCGGACCTGGTAGGTGCAGCCCTGAAGGGCGACGTCGCTACTGCCGGCAAGCGTCAGCGTCAGTTGATGCCGTATTACAAGGCCAACTTCATCGAATCCAATCCGGTGCCTGTCAAGTACATCATGCACAGGCTCGGGTATATCGGTCCCGACTACCGCCTGCCGCTCGTCCCGCCGCTTGCGTCGACGCGTGCCGCACTGGACGCGTTGCTGCTGGGCATCTCCGATCCCCTCGTCGACTAAGGACGCAGGCATGAACTTTCCCCGCATCATGGGTGTGGTGAACGTCACACCGGATTCGTTTTCCGATGGTGGGCAGTTCATCTCACCCGCGCAGGCCATCGACCATGCGCTGCGCCTGATCGATCAAGGGGCCGATCAGCTCGACATCGGTGGTGAAAGTACACGGCCGGGGGCCGAAGGGATCGTTCCCGTTGATGAAGAGATGCATCGCGTCATTCCCGTCATCGAGGGTATACGCCGCATCCACGCAGGGATCCCGATCTCGATCGATACCAGAAAGGCCATCGTAGCGGAAGCCGCACTGGAGTCCGGAGCGACGATGGTGAACGATGTCACGGCGGGCCGTCATGACCCGGCCATGTTCGCCATTGTCACCCGTCACGACGTACCGTTCGTCGTCATGCATATGCAGGGTACACCCGGCACGATGCAGGATTCACCGATGTATGCGGACGTCGTCGCCGAAGTTCACGAATTTCTTCGGGAGCGGGTGGAAGCCGCACGGAATGCGGGAATCGGTACGGTCTATGTCGATGTCGGAATCGGATTCGGCAAGACACTCGAACACAACCTGTCCCTGCTGCGGAACCTGCAGCGTTTCAACGATCTCGGTGACGGGCAGGTGCTGGGCATTTCACGTAAACGATTCCTCGGCGCCATCACGGGAATCACCGAGCCCAGGGAACGGGACGAGGCCACGGCCCTCATGCATGCATTGCTGGCTGCCGTTCCCGTCTACATGATCAGGGTGCACAACGTCGAACTGATAGGAAGGCTGCGGTTGCTGGTCCGCTCGCTGAACGGCTGAGCCTAGCCGCGGACCCTGAAGGCCTGGATATCGATACCGTACTTGCGGATCTTGTTGTGGAGCGTTTCGCGGCTGACGCCGAGAATGGCCGCCGCCTTGCTGACGTTACCGTTCGTACGTTCCAGCGTCTTCTCGATCTTCATCTTGTCCACCATCGCCAGATCGTCCTTGAGTGAACGGTCCGCGGACAGCAGCGTATCGCCGTTCGCAGGTTGTTGTGGCGAGGACTGATGGTGCGTCGTATGATTCTGCGGTGCGGCCGTGTGTGCTGCAACGGCGTGGGATGCAGGCGCCGCATTCGCCGAACGGCGGATGATGCGGTGCAGGTCCGTCACTTCGAGCTGATCCGTGGCGATCGTCTGCAGGGCCACGCGCAGGACGCTGGCGAGTTCGCGGACGTTGCCGGGCCATTCGTACTGTTGCAGGTATTCGAGCGCAGCAGGTGCGACGGTCTTCGCATCGCCCATTTCACGATTGTGCTTCGCGATGTAGAAGTCGACGATCAGCGGGATGTCCTCGCGTCGTTCACGCAGCGAGGGGATGTAGATCTCGCATTCCCGCAGTCGATGGTAGAGCTGTTCGCGGAAACGGCCGTCCTGCATCGCCGATACGAGGTCGCGGTCCGTAGCCGAAACGAAACGGAGATCCACTTCTTCGGTTTCGACGGAGCCGACGCGGCGTACGGCCTTCTGCTCCGTAGGCAGAAGAAGATTGGCCTGCAGCTCGAGCGGCATGTCGCCGATCTCGTCCATGAACAGCGTACCCCGGTGAGCCTGATGGAAGAGGCCGCGCTTGTTCTCCATGGCGCCGGAGAAGGCACCCTTGACATGGCCGAACAGTTCGCTCTGGAACAGGTCGCGGGGGATATTCGGAATGTCGACGGTGATGAAGGGATACTTCGAGCGCTTGCTCACGCCGTGCAGGGCCGTGGCCACGAGCTTCTTGCCGGTGCCCGTTTCACCCGTGATCAGAACGTTGAGATCGGTGCGGCCATAGCGCAGGATCTTGTCGGCGACGTCCATCATGGCCGTGCTGCGTCCGATGATGCCCTGCGTTTCGATCATGCGCCGGAGTTCCTCGTTGGAACGGTCGTTATGGACGCGTTCCATCGCACTCTTCAGTACGTCGACGAGGCGATCGTTGCTGAGGGACGACTTGTCGATGAAGTTGAGGGCACCGAGCTTCGTTGCCTTCACGGCAGTTTCGATCGTTCCCTTGCCCGAAATCATGATGACGGGAATGGACGGAAAGTGCCGGATGGAATGTCCCAATACGTCGATACCCGTCATCGAGGACTGGCTGCCGAATTCGATGTCAAGCAGCATGAGGCCTACGTCACGGCTGTTGCCTTCGAGGAAGGACAGTGCGCTTTCGGGGCTGTTGCGGATTTCCGTATTCCAACCTTGTGATTGGACGACATCAGCGATGGTGGAACAGAAATCCAGGTTGTCGTCGACGATGAGAATCTTCATGGGATGCGGAGTCAATTGGCGGGCACGAGCTGCATGAGCGCCTCGTACTGTGCACGGAAGTCCCGACTTTGGAATGTCTGTAGATCGGGATTCCATACCACGCGTAAATATACGCCTGTTCGTGGATTCACATATTCGACGAACCGTCCGCGAATCCCCCGAACGTTCAATGCCTGTGTCTTGAGAAATGCATCCTTCGTTGCTGCGGCTTCCTCGCAATACGCCGCCTGATCAACGAAGCCCAGATACGTGCGCGGAAGAGAGTCCGCGGCCGATTTCGGTCCCTCGAACCGAAACACTTCACCCTTGGTCGTAAGCTCGTATCCTTCGACGGTCGAGATGGAATCATGTTCCGTGCCCCAGCGGATCACCAGCTCCTTGAGGGATTCGCCGATGCATGGTGCAGTCGTCGTCGGCCGGGATGAGCCGCAACCGCCGAGCCATGCCGCGCAGGTCGTGGCGACGATGCAGGTGATGACGAGGGAATGCTTCATGCGTTGGACTTCAATCGTGCGAGCGAACGTTCACGGCCGAGGAGTTCCATGGTGTCGAACAGTCCGGCACCGACGCTCTTGCCGGTGAGGACCGCACGAAGCGGATGGAGCAGGGCACCCATCTTGAGGCCGCGCTCCTTGGCATATGCCGACGCGAGATCGTGCAGCGTGGCATGATCGAACGACGGAGCTGCGTCGAATATCGTGGAGAGATCGGCGATCATCGCAGCGGTCCCTTCGTTCCAGTGCTTGGCGCGATACTCTTCGTCGATGGTAACGGTGTCCGAGAACAGGTAGTCGGCGAACTGGACGACGTCCTTCACGAACGTGATGCGCTCACGCAGCAGGGTGATGACGCGCGCCACGTAGGCGGGATCGACGTAGGTATAGCCTGCCTCTTCGAGCATCGGCATGATGCCGGGGACCATCGTCGCAGGGTCCTTGCTCTTGAGGTATTCGCCGTTCATCCATTCGAGCTTCTTGTAGTCGAAGACGGCGCCTGCCTTGTTCACGCGTTCGAGCGAGAAGGCCTCGACGAGTTCGGTCATCGAGAAGATCTCGCGGTCGCTTCCGGGATTCCAGCCGCAGAGGGCCACGAAGTTGACGAGTGCATCCGGGAAGTATCCCTTCGCAGCGAAGTCGCGTACCATGACGTCGCCATGGCGTTTGCTCATCTTCGACCTGTCGGGGTTGAGGAGCAGTGGTACGTGCGCGAAGACGGGAGCCTCCCATCCGAAGGCTTCGTAGAGCAGGACGTGCTTCGGTGTCGACGGCAGCCACTCTTCCGCGCGGATGACGTGCGTGATCTCCATCAGATGGTCGTCGACGACGTTGGCCAGGTGATAGGTCGGGAAGCCATCGCTCTTGAGCAGGATCTGGTCGTCGATCTCACGGCCGTTGACGACGACATCACCGCGGATCTCGTCGTGAAAGCGTACGTCCGCCTGAAGCGGAACCTTGAGCCGTATGACGTGATGGGCACCTTCGCCCAGGAGGCGTTGTGTCTCCTGCTCACCGAGCGTATACTGGTTACGCATGGACGACCGATCGTACTTCGGTGCGATGCCTGCGGCCTGTTGGCGTACGCGCATGGCATCGAGTTCCTCGGATGTATCGAAGGCATAGTAGGCGTGGCCCGTTTCGACGAGCTTCATACCGTATTCGCGGTAGAGCGGGAAGCGTTCGCTCTGGACGTAGGGACCAAAGTTTCCGCCGACGTGCGGACCTTCGTCGAAGATCACACCGGCCCATGCGAGCGATCCGATCTGTTCCTCCATGGCGCCTTCGACGAGGCGTGTACGGTCCGTATCCTCGATACGAAGGATGCACGAGCCGCCGTTGTGCTTGGCGAACAGGAAGTTATAGAGCGCTGTGCGCAGGCTTCCGATATGGAGGAAACCCGTCGGTGACGGTGCGAAGCGAACGCGTGGAGGCTTGTTGGTTGATGCTTGCATGGCGGATTCGTGTTCTTGAATGATGGGTGGCGTTCCGTCACCCGGTATTCCGGACGTCACAGTCCGGCTTCGACTTCTGCCCAGGTCTTCTCCGTTTCGTAGACGCGCACACGGACGGCGTCGAGCCTGTGGTCGTGGGGCAGGCGTTCCACGATACGTTCGAGGAGCATGCGTGCGATGTTCTCGGCAGTGGTCGGGAAGCCGACGCTGACGACCTTCATCGGATGTGCTGCGAAGAAGTCTCCGAGCACGGTGTCGGACGTATCGAGAAGGAAGCAGTGATCGAGTTCATCGATGATCGGCTGCACCATCGTCTTGACGTCGAAGTAGTCCATGACCATGCCGTCGGCCGCAGGCTCGCCGGCGAGGACGACGAGAGCTTCGTACGAATGACCGTGGATGTTCCGGCAGAGGCCAGGATGGGTGGGCAGGCGATGGCCCATTTCCCAGCGGAAGGTTTTGGAGATCGTTGTGCGCATCGATCAGCTCTTGACGTATTCGGCGACGATGATACTGTTGATGCCGCCGCGTGCCTTCCATTCCGCGGTGACCTTCATCGAACGCGGTGCACAGCATGCCACGAGATCGTCGAGGATCTGGTTGGTCACGGCTTCGTAGAAGATGCCCTTGTTGCGGAAGTCGAGATAGTAGTATTTCAGGGCCTTCAGTTCGATACACGTCGCATCCGGTACGTACTCGACGGTCATCGTGCCGAAGTCGGGCAGGCCCGTCTTCGGGCATACCGACGTGAATTCGGGGTTCACGTGCGTGATGGTGTACGGGCGCTCGGGGCGCGGATTGGGGAACGTTTCGATGGTCATGACGGATTCCAGCGGTTAGATCGTAGAAGGGGCCGGACCGCACTGGCACGGCGAACGGCAAATTTACGGAAGATAAAACAGAGAAGCCCGGCTCCAGGGAGCCGGGCTTCGGGAGATGGCCGGAATATGGTTCCGTCAGTCGTTCGTCAGGAGGCTGGGCAGCATGACGAGGGTGTGTTCGTGCAGGCCGAGATCGGTCAGCGTGGCCGCGTGCTTGACCTGCTCCTTCATCGGTCCCGGAAGGGTCTTCCAGACCTGTTCGACGGGCGTTCCCTTGTCCGTCACGGCCGCCAGGAAGTTCTGGACGGTTGACGTGTTCGTGTGGTTCTCTTCGGTGTCGTCGTTATCGTTGAGGCCGAGCATGCGCAGCAGGGCGTCGATGCTGTTGGTCTTCTCCGGATACATCCGGATTCGCACCTTCACGTCCTCCGCGATACCGAGGCGTTTCTTGACGACCTTGATGGTTTCGAGCAGGCCGCCGTTGATGTCCACGAGACCGTTGGCTCTGGCCGCCTCACCGGTCCATACGCGGCCACGGGCGAGAAGGCGCGTTTCCTCGAAGGACTTCTTGCGGCTGTCGGCGACTTTCTGGACGAAGCGGCGATAGACGCCGGAACCGAATTCGTGGAAGACCTTCTTGTCCGTCTCCGACATCGGCATGGTGACGTTCAGGAAGTGAGCCGAGCGTCCCAGCGTGATGGTGTCGGTGGTGACGCCGATCTTGCTCATGGTGCCGGAGAGGTTGGGGATGGCCGAGATTACGCCGATGGAGCCCGTGATCGTGCTGGGATGGGCGATGATCGTATCGCAGGCCATGGCCATGTAGTATCCGCCGGACGCGGCCACGTCGCTCATCGAAGCATAGACGGGCTTCGTCTTGCGGATGTCCACGATGGCATCCCAGATCTCGTCCGACGCCATCGCCGAGCCCCCGGGGCTGTCGATGCGGAGGATGATGGCCGAGATGTCGTCGTTGTCGCGTGCGGCCCGCAGTTCCTTGATCAGGTTCTTGGCATAGATCCCTTCGTTGTCGAAGGCATTGTCATTCTTGCCCGGGCGGATGGCGCCGCTCGCATAGACGATCGCGACGGTATGGTTGCGATCGGTGGCGGCTTCGGCAGCCTTGGCGTCGACCGAGCTGACGTACTTGTTGATCGAGAGCAGGCGGAGGGTTCCGGATTCACTGGAATCCTTGGGATCGATGCGCAGGCGGATGCGGTCCCGCACGCCGCTTTCCATCGCGACACCATCGATGAACTTGTTCGCCAGGGCCGTATCCGTCGTGAAGATGCCGCGGTCCAGCGCCGCGCGAACGGCGGCAGGATCGAGCTTGCGGCTTGCGGCGATGGCGTCGACGAACGTGCGTTCACGTTGTTCGACGATGGCACGCAGTTCTTCCTTGGCTGGTCCGGTCCAGTTGCTGCGGCTCATCGTTTCGGCGGCCGACTTGTATTCCTCGAACTGCTCCACGTGCCATTCCACGCCGAGCTTGTCGAAGGCGCCCTTGAGGAACGGAGCGGACGCGCCGAAGGCGTTGATCGTCACGAGCGCTTCCTGCGGCATGAAGATCGAATCGGCGACGGATGCGAGGAAGTAGTGGGCCTTGGTGCCGCCTTCCATGTAGGCATAGATGAACTTGCCGGACGTCTTGAAGTCGATGAGGGCGTCGCGTACTTCGGACAGCTTGGCATAGCCGATACCTTCGCCGCCGGCTCGGTAGTAGATGCCCTTGATCTTCGTGTCTTCCTTGGCGCGGCGGATCGCCAGAAGCACGTCGAACAGCGTCACACTGCGTTTGTTGTTACCGAAGTTGAAAGGTGCGGGAACGTCGTACTCCTGCAGTCCGTTCGAGAGATCGAGCAGCAGGACGGAATTGTTCCTCACGGATACGGGCTCGTCCTTGCTTCCGAGGCCACTGGTGACGGCGCTCACGAAGATGCCGATGATGGCGATGAAGACGACGAGGATACCTCCGATGATGGCCACGGGAATCCACCACCGCGTCCTGCGGCGGGGTTGGTAGGCCATGGGTGGAGGCGGTACGGGCGGAGGGGTATGGCTATCTTGCATGTATCGTGGCTCCGGTCAAATGGCTGGGAAAAGGAACGGGATGCGGTACGCTCCCCATTCCGAAAGGTTGCATACGACTGGAAATTACATCATGGATCTCTCCCGCTATACCTACGACCTTCCCGAACAACGCATCGCCCGGCATCCTCTCGAAGAACGTGACTCCAGCCGCCTGCTCGTGGCGGACGTCGAGGAAGGAACCATCCGGCATCGTGTCTTCAGCGATATCGCCGATCTCCTTCCAGAGGGATCGATGCTCGTCGTGAACAGGACGCGCGTCATCGCTGCGAGGCTGCAGCTCTTCAAACCGACGGGTGGACGTGTCGAAGTGTTCCTCGTGAATCCCGTCGCTCCGTCACCCGATCCCGCCATCGTTCTCGCTTCCAGAGAGCCCAGTGACTGGGAATGTCTGATCGGCGGGCGTCATGTACTGCAGGACATGGTTCTCGTGGACCGGATTTCCGGGGATGCGAATCTCCGCGCCGTGGTACTGTCGAAGACGGATGGCGAAGCCACGGTACGGTTGCAGTGGTCGACGGGTGGAACGTTGTCCGCCATCCTCGAAGAATACGGCAGCGTTCCCTTGCCCCCATATCTGCATCGCGATGCCGAAGAGTCGGACAAGGAACGATATCAGACCGTCTTCGCCAGGGAAGAGGGATCGGTGGCCGCACCGACGGCCGGGCTTCACTTCACACCTCGCGTGATGGACGCACTCGGAGAGAAAGGGGTCGCGACGGCTGCAGTGACGCTGCACGTGGGGATGGGAACGTTCAAGCCGGTCAGCGCCGCCGATGTCCGTGATCATGTGATGCACCGTGAACGGATCGGCATCGCACGAACGGAGCTGGAACGTATCGTGGAACATACGGCCCACGACGAGGCATGGATCACCGTCGTCGGTACGACGTCGTTGCGCACGCTGGAATCGGTCTATCTGTTCGGAGCACGCCTCGTGCGTGATGGCTTCGATACGGATGGCCTCGACATCGGTCAGTGGGATGCCCTCGATACGACGCTTACGTCCGTGTCGCGTCATGACGCATTCGACGCCGTACTGGAATGGATGAAGGCGAACGATATGGAGACGTGCTGGGGGACGACGGCCGTCATGCTGTTGCCCGGGGCCGCGATACGATCCTGCGACGCTCTCGTCACGAACTTCCATCAACCCGGAAGCACGTTGCTTCTTCTCGTGGCGGCACTGTGTGGTGAGCCGTTCTGGCGGACGATCTACGGCACGGCGTTGGCCGATGGCTACCGCTTCCTGAGTTACGGTGATAGTTCGCTGATCATGCGGCGATCACTGCGCTGACGGCAGGCGTTCGACGTAGCGGACGATGGGGGGAATGGTACCGACGGAGCACGTACCGGCGGGCACCGTGACGCGAGGCCGTACGAAGCCGTCCAATAGCTTGTCGGCTTCAGGCAACGCGACCTGGATATCGTTGATCGATACCCTGGCCAGATCTTCCACACCGCCGCGCAGGATGACCTTGACGTGCGTAGGAAATACCATCGACGTTTCCTTGTTCAGCGACGGCGGCATCGTCACAGGAACGTCGGCGACGATCTGATCGGCCAGTTGCTGGACGTTGACGCGTACATGGACGGTATTGGGGACGACGTTCAGCATCGTCGACATCGTATCGCTCACGGGAATGGTCGTATTCACGGGCTCGTGGACGTCGGTCAATATCACGCGCTCCGTATACCATCGCTTCAACGACTGAAGGATGGGCCCACTGCCGCGTACTTCCACGTTCGCAGGGCTCACGACAGGTTCGCCTACCATCAGGAATCCCTGACGGGTCGAGACGCTGTATCGCAGTTTCACGGGAAGGGACCGGATCGTGAGGTCTCCCGTTGCCAGTATCATCGTCGACGGGCGGACGCTCTGCGTCGTCATGGACTGCGTCGTCGTGATCGACCGGACGATATCGTCCTTGGTGATCCGATACATCGCCTGGCTTTCGGGCTTCATCTTCCCGAGATCGAGCGTACATGCCGACGTTCGCGAGAACAGCTTGAGATTGAGCAGTTGCAGTCCCGTTGCGCGCGCGCGTACGACGATCCGCTGCGGTACGGTGGACAGCAGCGCCTGGTTGGGCGGTGGTATCACCGTGAGCGGTAGCTCGACGTCGTCTTCATACATCCTGTTCAATGATACGTACCCCCACAGCAGCGAGGCGAGCATCATGCAGAAGATGAGGACGCCGATGGAGTGACGGCGTGCAGCCATGTAGGATCGTCCGGACTGAGTTTGAGATAGTTGCGGACCGTTTCCCGCTTGATGACGAGATCGTTGATGCGATAGACGATCCGGTCGCGTGCATCGACGTCGCCGACATCGTCCACCACACGCATCAACGATGCGAGATCGTGCTGGATGCGGTGCAGATGGAGATTCACGAGTGCGTCACGTACCAGCAGCGACACTTCCTGTGGAGGCATGTCGACGTTGAACCGCTCCCACTGGGCACTGACCTTGACCGTGCTGTAGGCGATGTCCGCCACTTCCTGACGTTCCGTCGGCGACAGCTCCTCGTCGTTGAGCACGGGATGGAGCGCATCATGATGTTCGTCCTCGGCGATGACGATACGCTGGAATATACGTCGTCCGCCCTCACTCCAGAACGTTTCGTCCGTCACTTGATACTTGTGCATCAGCATGGCGAGGCCGTGATCCATGGTAAGGGCGATACGGATCAGTTCGCGTTCCGACGTCAACATGACGGGTGTGGTCGACAGGACATCCGCAGGCTGCTGCGGTTCCGTCGTCTGCGGCACCGGAGGCGCAGATCGCGAGGTGGAGGTCGGCTTCGGTGCGGACAGGACGGTGGCGAGTTCGCGCAGGAGGAAGTTCTCCTGGAGACGGAACCGTTCGGCCAGTTCGCGGACGAGGAATGGATGCCGGAGCCTGTCGGGGACGGAGGCTATCCATTGAAGGAGGGTCCGTACGGCCTTGGCCTGATGCGCGGGATCGTCCAGCAACCCGAGGTCGCGGAACCGTTCGGCCTGGAATTCGAGGAAGGACACTGCACCGTCGAGCATCGTCTGCATGCTGTCCGCACCCTGGTCACGGATGATGCTGTCGGGATCCGAGCCTGCGGGAAGGACGACGACGCGAACGTCGAAGCCGATGGACAGTGCCAGCTCGATGGCCCGCGTCATCGCCTGTTGTCCGGCATTGTCCGCGTCGAACAGCAGGGTGACCGTATCGGCGTAGCGATGCAGCAGTTGCAGATGTTCGCGGGTGAGAGACGTTCCGCTGCTGGCGACGGTATTGATGAAGCCGCCCTGATGCATCGACACGACGTCGGCCTGGCCTTCGACGATGATGGCCGTACGCAGTTCGTTGATCTTGCGCTTGGCCCTGTCCAGACCATAGACGATGCGGCTCTTGTCGAACAGCAGGCCCTGCGGTGAGTTGATGTACTTGGGCTGCCCTTCGGCATCGGCCAGGATACGTGCGCTGAAGCCCACGACCCGGCCCTGGTCGTCGCGGATGGTGAAGACGGCCCGTCCGCGGAAACGGTCGTACATGCGACCGTCCTCGCGGACGACGACGAGGCCTGCATCGACCATATGCTCGTCGGTGAATCCGTTGCCGCGCAGATGCAGGATGGTCGCGTCCCATGCGGCGGGAGCGGCACCGAGCGTGAAGTCCGTGATGGTCTTCGCGGTGAATCCGCGTTTCGCGAAATAGTCCGTGGCCGTGGCTCCGGCCGGACTGGTCAGTACCTGGGCGTAGAATTCCGCCGCCGTACGCAGTGCAGCGAAGGCTCCGTCCTTGCGACCATGGATACCGGTCGGATCGTCCTGACGTTCTTCGGGAATGACGATACCCGCGCGTGCGGCCAGGATCCTGATGGCATCGACGAAGCCGACGTGCTGGTACTCGGTGACGAAGGTGATGGCATTGCCGGCCTTGCCGCAACCGAAGCACTTGTAGATGCCGCGCTCGGGATTGACGTTGAAGGACGGTGTCTTCTCGTTGTGGAACGGGCACAGACCGAGGTAGTTGCGCCCCATCTTCTTCAGACGGACGTGCTCGCCGATGACGTCGACGATGTCCGACGCCGCACGTACTTCATCGATGATGTGGTCCGGTATGCGCATGGGAGTGGTGGTCGTTACCCCGGTGTACTACCGGAGCCTGGAGCGAAGCTGGCCTATGGTCGTTCCGAGAACGGGATGGAGCATGTCGGGAGCGATTTCCGCAGCGGGATCGAGCACGAAGGCGCGCTCATGCATCCTCGGATGGGGAATCGTGAGCAAGGGCGTATCGATGACCTGCACTCCGTACAGGATGATGTCGATATCGATTTCGCGTTCCCTCCACCGATCCCGATGTTGCCGCCCGATCCGGCGTTCGATGTCCTTGCAGATGCTGAACAACTCTTCCGCGCCGAGCGACGTCGTTCCGGTGATGGCGGCATTCAGGAAGTCGGGCTGGTCGGTGTAGCCCACCGGCTCCGTCGCATACATCGACGAACGCCGGGTATCCGTCAGTGCTTCCAGTTCGAGAAGGCGCATGGCCTCTTCGATGCGCTCTCGCCGTGGTTCCAGATTCGCGCCCAGAGCCAGGAGGATGCGTATCATGCCAGGGGCCTCATCCTTCACGTACGACGCTGTACTCGGCTTCCACGTAGTCGATGATCTGCTGGATCGGCACGTTCATCTTACGTACGCGGACCGTAGCCTGGTGGATGGTGCCGAAACGGTCGAGGATGGCCGTCGCCACGTCATAGGCGATGGTCTCGATGAGATCGTAGGGTTCACCGTTCATATGCTCGTTCACGATGAAGAGCACTTCCTCGTAATTGATCGTATCGTTCAGGTTGTCGCTCACCACCGCCTGCGTGGCATTGTAGAACAGATCGACATCGACCTGGTAGCGGCCACCGAGTTGTTGTTCTTCGTTCCTGACGCCGTGGAAGGCATAGAATTCGGCGTTCGAGATGCTGAGGCGTGTGAGCGCTACGTGTCTGGCCATGTCGGAATCCGATGATGTCGATGGTGAAGTATGGACGACGAATCTACGGGCATTCCCAGCCTTTTGCTAATATCGTCCCCTGACGAACGTCAACGTAGTGCCATTTTCCCCGGAGCAAGCCATGAAAACCAAACTCGTAGGTGCCATCAACGACCAGATCTGTGCCGAATTCAAGTCGGCATACCTGTATCTGGCCATGGCCGCTTGGTTCACGGAGAACAACCTTCCTGGATTCGCCCACTGGATGAAGCTGCAGTGGCAGGAAGAGACCCAGCATGCCATCAAGCTCTACGACTTTCTCCACAGCCGTGGTGCTTCCGTCACGCTGCAGGCGATGGACGCGCCGAAGAAGAATTTCAAGGCACCTCTCGAGATCTTCGAGCAGGTCCGCAAGCACGAGACCATGATCACGGAGCGTATCAACGCACTGTACGAACTTGCCGTTCAGGAGAAGGATTATCCCCTGCAGATCGTTCTGCAGTGGTTCATCAACGAACAGGTCGAAGAAGAATCCCAGGTGATGGAAATCGTCGAACGCCTCAAGCTGATCGGCTCCGACGGTCCTTCCATCTACCTGTTCGACCGTCAACTGGCCGGACGTGCCACGACGGCTTCTTCAACAAAGGAATAAATCCGACCCATGTACGACCTCTCGCGTCAGCGTACGCGTACCTTGCTGGAAGCCGCCCGTGGGGCGGAGATCGCCGTCGTCGGCGACGTGATGCTCGACCGTTATTTCTGGGGCTCGGTGAGCAGGGTGTCGCCAGAAGCTCCCGTGCCCGTCGTCGACATCGACAACGAGACGTTTCATCTCGGTGGTGCGGCCAACGTCGCGGGCAATCTCCTCGCCCTCGGTGCCAGGCCGTTACTCTGCGGCGTGATCGGCGACGATACGTCCGGGCGCCTCCTGTGTCAGATCGCGGAAGATGCGGGCCTGGACCCTTCGTCGTTCGTGGTCTCGGAAGGACGCCCGACGACGGTGAAGACGCGCGTGATCGGTAACAATCAGCAGATCGTTCGCCTCGATCGCGAAACGCGTTCCGACGTCCCCGACCGCGTCATCGAACGTGTCGTGCAGCATCTCGGATCGCGCGAAGCGCTGCGGGGCATCATTCTCGAAGACTACAACAAGGGCTTCCTTTCGACCGAGCTCATCACGCGGGTGATCGCCCTCGCCAACGAACGGAACATTCCCGTCTTCGTCGATCCCAAACGACAGAACTTCTTCGCCTACAAGGGTGCCTATCTCGTCAAGCCCAATCGGAAGGAAGCGCAGGAAGCGCTTGGATACGGACTCCATTCCGATGCCGATATCCTGCGTGCCGGACAGGAACTGCGGAACCGCCTGGCCTGCACGAACGTCCTCATCACGCTCGGTGCTGCCGGAATGATGTTGTTCGAAGGCAATGGCGACGTGAGTTCCGTACCGACGATCGCGAAGAAGGTGGCCGATGTTTCCGGTGCCGGAGATACGGCCATCGCCACGCTGGCCTTCATGGTGGCGGCAGGTGCCTCCATACGTGAGGCCGCCGCCCTCGCCAACGTCGCCGCAGGAATCGTCGTCGAAGAACCGGGCATCGTCTCGATCACGACGTCGACGCTCCTTCAGGCTATCGCCGACGAGGACGACGTTCCGGCATCGTTGCAAGGAGAACATCGATGATCGTCACCACCAAGGAAGAACTCGTCGCACTGCGCGATGACCTGCGCGGGCAGGGACGCCGTGTCGTCTTCACGAACGGCTGTTTCGATATCCTGCATGCAGGTCACGTCATGTATCTCGAGGCCGCACGGGAGTTCGGCGACGTGCTCGTCGTGGGATTGAACAGCGACGATTCCGTCCGTCGTCTGAAAGGACCCGAGAGACCCATCAATACGGCCGACGATCGTGCCCGAGTGCTGGCGGCATTGCGCTGCGTCGATCATGTCGTGGAATTCACGGACGATACGCCGCTGGACGTCATCACGCTCTTGTTGCCGGACGTGCTCGTGAAGGGGGGCGACTATACGCGCCATACGGTCATCGGCGCGGACGTCGTGGAAGAGCATGGGGGACGCGTCGAGATCATTCCGCTACTGAAGGGACGTTCGACGACGTCGATCATCACTCGCGCGCGAACGGTCTGAACCATATCTCGCCGATGCTGAAGGCTACGGAGAGCCGTCCGAAGACGTTCTGCTGGCCGCTCCCACCCATCGGAGTACGGATGCCGAGCGTCGCTGCGGCATCGACCATCGCGGCACCGCCAAGCGGGAAGTTGAAGCCGCCGCTCACGAAGTATTCCGCGAGCGTCGATCCCTGTACCTTGTAGTACATCTGCTGATAACCGACACCCGCACTGTAGCCGACGCGTTCGCCGAAGGTGGCGTTGGTGTGGTGTGCACCGGACTGCGCCGCGGCAGCCGTAGCGCGGAAGGCCGTACCGTAGGTGGCGTTCGGGGTCTGCTGGACGTTCAGGCCGGAATAGTCTTCGAACTGAAGGTCCGCACCGATCTGTGTCCGTCCGTTCTTCCACGTCGCACCGAGTCCTGCCGTGAAGGGCAGGGCCGATGTCTTGTTGTAGGTCATCGTACTGTCGAAGAACAGCTCTCCGGGACGGACGCCGACGGCACGATCGGTATGCTCTACCGAGGCATTGCCTCCGCCGCCGATGATGGCGCCGATGAAGATGTTCTGGGCGACGTTCCAGTAGATGCCGCCACGGAAGAGCAGGCCGCGGACGTCGTAGGAAGAGATGGACTGGGATGTATAGTATCCGCCGGCATCGACGATGACCTGATCCGTCTGCGTGATCGTTCCGAACAGGGCCTGCATGCTGGCACCGACGTAGAGACGATCGGTGATCTTCGTCGAAGCACCCAGAATGATGGCAGAGATACCGCCGTCGCCGATCTGCAGGCTGTGGCCGCTTATCGTCTGTCCTTCGATCGTCGTCGACAGGGGGCGGGAGAGGCTGTAGTTCACGGACGAATAGGGCAGGAGGCCGAAGTTGATACCGATGCCCAGGGACGTGTCGACGGAGAACATGCTCATTACGCCGTCGAGTTCGCCGTTGTTCTGATAACTGTTACGGCCGCCCTGTATGTTCAGGTTCTGCTTGAAGTGGTAGCCGGTCTGCAGGCGGGTATAGGGTGTCATTCCCAGCAGGGCCGGATTCACCGTGTTGATGCCGTGGTCGGTCTGCATGGCGATGGACGTGCCGGCCATTGCGTCGTACAATGCGCCTACGCCACGACGAAGGTCTCCGAGACCGAAGATGGAATAGTTCGAGCCGCCCTGGGCATGGCTCTGCGTCGTCAACACCGCGATGGAAACGATCGAGAGAACGAGAATGCGGCGCATCATTGCAATACCTTCGGAACCGTATAGATCAGGGTGACGCGTGGCCGCAGGGTGGTATCGGCATTCGCACCGTGCAGACGGATACGGTTCATGCGCCAGAATTCGGAGCTTCCTTCGGGGGAGATCAGGATGGTACCCTTGCGATCCGCATTACGCAGGATCAACTGGAAGATGAATCCCATGTTGGTGAACGCATAGCCATAGGAGTCGTCCCGTCTGGTCGTCGTGGACAACGCCGTACCGGATGGCGGGACATACTCGCATTTCAGCAGTTCGTCGAGTCCGCCCCGTCCCGCCTTGCTGGCCGCGGGATCGGCATTGACGCGCGCGGTGGCACCGAGGACGATGGCATTGCGTGGTAGTGCGTTGAGGTCGACGTACATGGATATACGATAGACGCGGGAGCCCTGCAGCACCAGTTCACCCGGCTGGGGTACCGGTGTGTTCGTGAAACAGGCCACGACGGATTCCATGTAGGTCGTATCGTTATCCGTGCTGTCCTTGTGCCTGATGATGAACCGCATGGCCATGATCTGGTTCTGCCCGTTCAGATTCCTGAACTGACGGATCGAGGAGCCGGACGAGGGTAGAAGGACGAAGCCATGGAGCTCCTTCCTCAAGGTGGAATCGACGCCCTTGGTCAGCCAGCGCTTGGCCGCGACGGGATCGAAGGGAACGTAGACCAGGCTGTCGGCGGTATCCACCAGCGTCTTGCTGAACGAACACACCTGCGGTGTGCCCGTGGAATAGTAGGACGTGGCGCCGCTCGACGTCCAGATGCTGTCCCATGTCGCCTGCGGATCCCATTCCTTCTGCAGTTCGTAGGCTTCCACAGCCAGGGTCCGATCGTTGGTATCGCCGTAGATGTAGTATTGCGGACGCATCATCAGCTCGGCGGCGACGACGTCGTAGTCCGTAGCCGGTGGCAGATTCGAGGGATAGTTGACCAGTTCGATGAAGAGGCGTGCCTCGGAGTCGTCTGTCTTTCCGAAGAGGAAGTACGTGTTGTTGAAGATCGGTGACTGCTTCGGGGTCAGGACCACGGAATCGACGAGCGGTACCGTGATGGACGACAGCGCATACAGTGAATCCGTACCCGGGATGATGTCCGTACCGAGGTCGGTGGGTTTGTCGTTGCAGGCAGCCAGTACGAACAGGGCCGTCAGTCCGATGACGTACATGCCAACGGAACGGCGGAGCGCGGTGAGGAACGCCACGGTTATTTCGTTTCCTTCATCAGGTTGCGATAGAGTTCGTCGTAGGGCAGTGCCGAAGCACCCCAGCCGACGGGTGTCGTCATGGCATTGCTGACGATGGCATTCCAGGTTTCTTGTTGACCGTGGGCCTTGATGGCGCGTTTCATTGCCTTGCCCAGATCCGCCGCATCGGCCTTCTTGAAGAGGAAGGCGTTGCCCGTACCCTTGGTTTCGTCGATGTCGACGAGACCTTCCGTGATGCCTCCGGTGGTGCGGATGACGGGAATCGTGCCGTAGACGAGGGCCACGCGCTGGAACTGGCCCGAAGCTTCCGTACGCGACGGCTTCATGATGACCGTAGCTCCGGCGATGAGGTGGTGGAGGAATTCCTCGTCGAATGCCGGACGATAGCATACCTGTTGAGGATGCTTCTTGGCGAGCGCTTCGAAGTTCTTGGACAACGCTGCAGGAATGTCCGTTGCGATGACGACCTGGACACCGTCGGCGATCAGGGAAGGAATGGCGTCCGCGACGATATCGGCGCCCATGGCTTCGGTCAGCGGACCGACGAAGGCGGCGATCATCGCCGAGGGATTGACGGCCAGACCGGCAGCCTTCTGGAGGAATTCCTGTGCTGCCGCCTTGTTGGAAAAGTCGGTCGAATCGAACTTCGATTTCAGATTGACGTCCGTCTTGGGATTCCACTGCATCAGGTCGACGCCGTGAGGAATACCCGTGAGCGGCTTCTTGTGCAGAAGGGGAAGCCAGTTCTCCTTGAATTCCTTCGTAGCCAGCAGTTCCGATGCGTAGCCGGGCGACAGCGTCGTGACGCGGTCCGCATAGACGAGGCCTGCGCGGAGGAAGTTCGTCTTGTTCTTGTACTTGGCCGCTTCGAGCGCTTCTTCGGGAAGTCCCGTCTTCGCGAGCGTCTTGAGGGGGAAGACGCCTTGTTCGTTGAAGTCGGTGATCGTCATCACGATCTTCGTCTTCCGGAACTCCTGGGCGAACATCGTACGGATATAGGCGGGGATCAGAGCCGTCTGCCAGCCCATGCAATGGATCACGTCGGGGAACCATCCGAGCAGCATGCACGTTTCCAGTACCGTGCGATTGAAGAAGATGAAGCGTTCGTCGTTGTTCGGGAATTCCTTGCCCGATGCGATATCGTGCATGATGCCCTTGTTCACGTCGAGGTAGTTCGAGTTCGTCGTGATGTAGGCCTGTACTTTTACGCGTGGGTTGTTGATCGAGGAGGATTTGACCGTCGCGGGGTGGGCTTCTTCTCCGATGGGAATCGGGATGTCACGCAGGCGGTTGATTTCATGAATGCGGTTCTTGCGTTCGGAGATGAATCCATACTTCGGCATCATCACACGGATGTCGTGTCCCACTTCACGTACACCCAGTGAATGGGCGTAGCAGAGGTCCGCATATTCCGTCGTCTTGATGAACGGATAGACTTCACTGGACACGAACAAGACGCTCAGCGGTTTGGCCATGACTTTCGATCGTAGTGTGCGACACGGTTGCGCTCAAAGTGCAAAAATAGGGAAATAAGGGGTAGTATGTCTCTGATGCCTGCGGACTTCGGTGGAGTCGGGGCTTCTCGCCATGCTGTTCGGACGTCATGTACCCGTATGCCTTCGCAGATATCGATCGGGTATCGGAGATGGGTGAACCTGTTGCATGTCCTGTTGTCGATAGTGGCCATGTGCATGCTGGAACGACGTGCGCAATCCATCATGTATGCATTCGTGAGTGCGGGGATGATGGTGCTCGTGGGACGGGGAACCATGCGGCGAAATGCAGCGAACGCTGCTCGACGCTTCGCTGGAACACCTGGTGTTCCGGATGCCCGGAAGGCGATGAAAACGATATGATGGTGTTCCTGAATGGCGGTAGATGGTATCGTTCATCGCATCGATGCGGTCATCGGAAAGATTTTTTTCGAATGGAAGAGCTGTTCCCGAAAACCCAGTATTCATGCGGGTTTGAAGGCTGTCCGCATCCTCTTCCCGGAGGGCTGGATTCAGTACGTCACGCATGGTTTTTCACATGACCATTTGGTGAAGAGGAGAAAGTGCCGTAAGTTTGTCGTCCCTGAAGCGCGCAACTGTGCAACGGGGCGGTTCCGGGGCCAGCCGGAGCGTCGAGGTGAGAACCTCGGCGGAGCGCGGCAGGCAGAGGAGCTGATGTTCTTTGACAACGGGAAATATCCATGTAGAACAGGGTAAGCGGACTCAGCGATGAGTCCGGGCCTGAGGGGGACCTCAGGCTGAGCGGCGAGCAATCGTCGTTCGATCTTACCCCGTCAAGAGAATCAACCAAGTCGGGAAACTTCAAACAGAAGACAAACTCTACAACGGAGAGTTTGATCCTGGCTCAGGACGAACGCTGGCGGCATGCCTAACACATGCAAGTCAAGGGGTAGCAATACCACTGGCGCACGGGTGAGTAACACGTAGGTTATCTGCCCCCATCACAGACATAACCTCGGGAAACCGAGGCTAATATCTGATGAGGTCGTGAGATCAAAGCTTCGGCGGATGGGGATGAGCCTGCGGCTGATTAGCTAGTTGGTGAGGTAATGGCTCACCAAGGCGACGATCAGTAGCTGGTCTGAGAGGACGAACAGCCACACTGGAACTGAGACACGGTCCAGACTCCTACGGGAGGCAGCAGTGAGGAATATTGGTCAATGGGAGCAATCCTGAACCAGCAATGCCGCGTGTGGGATGAAGGCGCTTCGCGTCGTAAACCACTGTCGGACGGGACGAAAGGAGCTATGAAGCTCTAGGACGGTACCGTCAAAGGAAGGATCGGCTAACTACGTGCCAGCAGCCGCGGTAATACGTAGGATCCAAGCGTTGTCCGGATTTACTGGGTATAAAGGGTGCGTAGGCGGCCTTGTGCGTCAGAGGTGAAATCTCCGGGCTTAACCCGGAGGGTGCCTTTGATACGGCAGGGCTTGAGTGCGAGAGAGGATGATGGAATTCCTGGTGTAGCGGTGAAATGCGTAGATATCAGGAGGAACACCGGTGGCGAAGGCGGTCATCTGGCTCGAAACTGACGCTGAGGCACGAAAGCGTGGGGATCAAACAGGATTAGATACCCTGGTAGTCCACGCCCTAAACGATGTATGCTTGGTGTTGGGGTCGCAAGATCTCAGTGCCGTAGGAAATCTGATAAGCATACCACCTGGGGAGTACGATCGCAAGGTTGAAACTCAAAGGAATTGACGGGGGCCCGCACAAGCGGTGGATCATGTGGTTTAATTCGATGCAACGCGAAGAACCTTACCCAGGCTTGAATGTGAGTGACCGGTGGTGAAAGCCACTTTTCCGCAAGGATGCTAGCAGAGGTGCTGCATGGCTGTCGTCAGCTCGTGCCGTGAGGTGTTGGGTTAAGTCCCGCAACGAGCGCAACCCCTATCCCTAGTTGCCATCGAGTCAAGTCGGGCACTCTAGAGAGACTGCCTACGCAAGTAGAGAGGAAGGTGGGGATGACGTCAAGTCATCATGGCCCTTACGTCTGGGGCTACACACGTGATACAATGGACGGTACAGTGGGCGAGGCTGCGAAGCCAAGGTAATCCCCAAAACCGTTCTCAGTTCGGATTGGAGTCTGCAACTCGACTCCATGAAGGTGGAATCGCTAGTAATCGCGGATCAGCATGCCGCGGTGAATACGTTCCCGGGCCTTGTACACACCGCCCGTCAAGCCATGGGAGCCGGGGGCGCCCGAAGCCGGCAGAGATGCCGTCGAAGGCGAAATCGGTGACTGGGGCTAAGTCGTAACAAGGTAGCCGTACCGGAAGGTGCGGCTGGATCACCTCCTTTCTAAGGAGAATATCCTCAAAGGATTTCTATCCTTGAATCAACATGGAAACTTCGGTTTCCACCCGGCAGAACTCCGGTTCTGCCATCAACAGATGAAACTTCGGTTTCATCGCCAACGATGGAACTTCGGTTCCATCGTCCTGACGATCATCTTGATCGAGGACGTGCAAACGTCCGGTTCTACATGGAAGACTCCCGTTGTCCAAGCACATCCGCGCCCAGTGGAGACACTGGAACCGCGAGGATGCGTTCTTTGCAAACGTGCAAGTGAAATTGCGCGGGCCGGTAGCTCAGCTGGTTAGAGCACACGCCTGATAAGCGTGAGGCCGGTGGTTCAAGTCCACTCCGGCCCACCACGTGTCAATCGGGCCCATAGCTCAGCTGGGAGAGCGCCTGCCTTGCAAGCAGGAGGTCAGCGGTTCGATCCCGCTTGGGTCCACTCTGACATCCGCACGCTCAGGCGCGTGCCGTACAGGCACGTCGGAAGCGTTTGCACGTTTGAACAGAGGTCATGCGAATGACCGTCGTTCTTTGACAACACATGAGGTTTTCCGTAAGGTCTTGCAGATTCCTTTCGCCAGGAACTGCAAGCAAGCGGCACACGCCTGGAATCAATGTTCCTTGTTCCAGGAGAGAGTCTCGGCGCAGATTGAAAAGGCCCTGCACCGAAACAGTTCGTGTGAGTCCGCGAGTATGCCGGAAGAAGAAGACATCAGCGATGGTGTCGGGCGCTCCGGGATGCGAAGCGTACGAGAAGTCATGGCATGAGCAGCCATGCAGTACGTGTCGTGAGTGGTGACTCGTAATCGAGTCATGATGATGAAACGACGAAGGCCGATGACGTAGAGCGCGCGATAGAGAATCAACCTGTCGCAGGACGAATTCGGTAAGTTACAAAGGGCACACGGTGGATGCCTTGGCACAGAGAGGCGATGAAGGACGCAGCAACCGGCGAAACGCTGCGGGGAGCTGGAAGCAAGCTTTGATCCGCAGATATCCGAATGGGGCAACCCAACGGGAGTCATGTCCCGTTACCCGCAAGGGAGCAAACCCGGGGAAGTGAAACATCTCAGTACCCGGAGGAAGAGAAATCAAACGAGATTACCGTAGTAGTGGCGAGCGAACCGGTAAGAGCCTAAACCGAGGTTACGCAAGTAGCCTCGGGGTTGTAGGACCCCAACACGGGACCAAACATGATAGCAGAACGATCTGGGAAGGTCGGCCAAAGAAGGTGAGAGCCCTGTATGCGAAATCATGAATGGCCCAAGGGGAATCCTGAGTACCGCGGGACACGAGAAATCCTGTGGGAATCCGGGGGGACCACCCTCCAAGGCTAAATACTCCTCTGTGACCGATAGTGAACCAGTACCGTGAGGGAAAGGTGAAAAGAACCCTTTAGAAGGGAGTGAAAAGAACCTGAAACCGTGTGCTTACAAACGGTCGGAGCAGACTTCGGTCTGTGACGGCGTGCCTTTTGCTTAATGAGCCTACGAGTTGCTCGTCACATGCAAGGGTAAGGATATGGATATCCGCACCCGCAGCGAAAGCGAGTCTGAATAGGGCGATCTAGTATGTGGCGGCAGACGCGAAACCGTGTGATCTATCCATGGACAGGATGAAGCGTGAGTAACATCACGTGGAGGTCCGAACCGGTGTGGGTTGAAAACTACTCGGATGATCTGTGGATAGGGGTGAAAGGCCAATCAAACTCGGTGATAGCTCGTACTCCCCGAAATGTTTTTAGGAACAGCCTCGTGTTACTGTCCCGGAGGTAGGGCTCTGATTGGGCTAGGGCTGTCACAACGGTACCGACCCCAGATAAACCGCAAATGCCGGAGACAGGATGCACGGGAGTGAGGCTGCGAGGGATAAGCTTCGTAGCCGAGAGGGAAACAACCCAGACCATCAGCTAAGGTCCCCAAGTGAATGCTCACAGAGAAAGGATGTGCAGTTGCACAGACAGCCAGGATGTTGGCTTAGAAGCAGCCATTCATTTAAAGAGTGCGTAATAGCTCACTGGTCGAGCGACTGTGCGCCGATAATAATCGGGACTAAGCATTCCACCGAAGCTATGGGCTCAGCGTAAGCTGAGCGGTAGGGGAGCATTCCATTGGCGGTGAAGGTGTGTCGTGAGGCATGCTGGAGCGAATGGAAGAGCATATGTAGGCATAAGTAGCGATAACGGAAGTGAGAATCTTCCGCGCCGAAAGTCCAAGGTTTCCTGAGCTCCGTTCGTCGACTCAGGGTTAGGCGGCCCCTAAGGCGAGGCCGAGAGGCGTAGCTGATGGGAAGCAGGCACATTACAATATTCCTGCCCCACTATGACAATGAAAGTGACGCAGACGTACATCGTTTCCGGATGAATGGCTATTCCGGGATCGACGAAGGCTGCCGAGAAAAGCGAGTCATGGTGACCGTACCGCAAACCGACACAGGTGGACGGGTTGAATATACTAAGGCGCGCGAGTGAGCCGTGCTTAAGGAACTCGGCAAATTGACCCCGTAACTTCGGGAGAAGGGGTGCCCGCGCAAGCGGGCCGCAGAGAAATGGCCCAGGCGACTGTTTACCACAAACACATCACTCTGCCAACACGTTAAGTGGATGTATAGGGTGTGACACCTGCCCGGTGCCGGAAGGTTAAGAGGAGAGGTCAGCCGTAAGGCGAAGCTTTGAATCGAAGCCCCGGTAAACGGCGGCCGTAACTATAACGGTCCTAAGGTAGCGAAATTCCTTGTCGGGTAAGTTCCGACCTGCACGAATGGTGTAACGATCTGGGCACTGTCTCAAGCACGGGCTCGGCGAACTTGTGGTACCGGTGAAGACGCCGGTTACCCGCATATGGACGGAAAGACCCTATGCACCTTTACTGCAGCTTAGTATTGGGTTTGGTTACACCATGCGTAGCATAGGTGGGAGACTATGAAGCGGAGCTTGCGGGCTTCGTGGAGTCAACGGTGAAATACCACCCTTGTTGTGACCGGATTCTAACCCGGCGGAGTGGATCCGCGGGGACAGTGCTAGGTGGGCAGTTTGACTGGGGCGGTCGCCTCCTAAAAGGTAACGGAGGCTTACAAAGGTTCCCTCAGCACGGTTGGTAATCGTGCGTAGAGTGCAAAGGCATAAGGGAGCTTGACTGTGAGGGAGACATCCCGAACAGGTGCGAAAGCAGGTCTTAGTGATCCGGCGGCACTGCGTGGAAGGGCCGTCGCTCAAAGGATAAAAGGTACGCTAGGGATAACAGGCTGATCTTGCCCAAGAGTCCACATCGACGGCAAGGTTTGGCACCTCGATGTCGGCTCATCGCATCCTGGGGCTGGAGAAGGTCCCAAGGGTTTGGCTGTTCGCCAATTAAAGCGGTACGTGAGCTGGGTTCAGAACGTCGTGAGACAGTTCGGTCCCTATCCTATGCGGGCGCAGGATGTTTGAGGAGAGTCGTTCTTAGTACGAGAGGACCGGAATGACCGGACCGACGGTGAATCTGTTGTCACGCCAGTGGCACGGCAGAGTAGCCATGTCCGGGAAGGATAAGCGCTGAAAGCATCTCAAGCGCGAAACCCACTCCAAGATTAGACATCCCAATTAGTAAGGACCCGGGGAGATGACCCGGTTGATAGGCTTCAGGTGGACGCATGGCAACATGTGGAGCCGAGAAGTACTAATAGTCCGAGGACTTACCATTAATTTTCCAGGCTCCGGCCATACAAAAGGCTGGTCGGATGCTGCAGGAGGATCCCCTCCTGCGACAGGAAGATTCATCTCGCGCCTACAACATCGCCTTCTTCTTCATCATCATGACTCGGTGACCATGATCACCACACTCACAACCTGAGTACCCTACGGAAATTTCCTCTTGGTGACGATTGCGCGGGTGTCACACCTCTTCCCATTCCGAACAGAGAAGTTAAGCCCCGTTGCGCCGATGGTACTGCTCCTGAACTGGAGTGGCAGAGTAGGTAGTCGCCAGGTTATCTGTCACAGAAGCCCCCTATCCAACGATAGCGGGGCTTCTCTGCTTTGTGCCATCCTACCCCTCTCCTCACTCCACCACCACCAACAACAGCAACACGCCGACAACACCACCACGACACACCACACCGACAACTCACGCAGACGATTGGTCCAACCGACGATCCGCCCCCGAGCTTGCATTATGCCATCGTAATGGCCATATTACCGCATCGGACCACCCGATCCCGCGTCTGTCACCCGTCATGAAAGGTCGAATGTTGGTCAAGCATACGTGCGCCGCTGTCCTGGCCCTGGCACTTTCAATGGGCTTCGCCCATACCTCGGCCACAGCACAGAAGAAGAATGACTACTACTACGCCATGAGAACCGTGACCACGGGGCTCGACTCACCCTGGGAAATGACACCCGGACCCGACGGTCAACTCTGGTGCACGGAACGAGCCGGCTACGTCTGCCGCATCGATCCCGACAATGGCACCTACACGCGCATTCTCGATATCTCCGACCGCGTCGTCAACAAGGAGGAATCCGGTCTCCTGGGCATGGCCCTCCACCCGTCCTTCGCGGATAGCCCATATGTCTACCTGTCCTGGACGGATCATGGTGACGGTCAACTCCAGCAGAAGATCGTACGCTATACCTACGATGGCGACCAGCTCGTCGATCCACAGGAATTCATGGCCTGGGATACACCTGCCATCTTCCATGCAGGATCACGTCTGGCGATCTCGAAGGACCACAAGCTGATCGTCACAACGGGAGAGACGACGTCGAACATGGTCGCCCAGTACACCGAAGATCCGAGAGGAAAGGTGCTGAGGCTCAATCTCGACGGGAGCATTCCGGATGACAATCCGGTGCCGGGGTCGGCGATCTACGCACGAGGTTTCAGGAATCCCCAGGGCCTGGTCGTTCTTCCCGACGGGCGCATCTATACGGCGGAGCACGGCCCCGCCACCGACGACGAGATCAACCTGATCCTGCCCGGCGCCAACTACGGCTGGCCCATCGTGATGGGCTACTGCGACGAACCGGAAGAGATACCCATCTGCGAAGCGGAGAACATCACGGAAGCCGTCTATTCGACGGTCGGGTTCACCTACGGAATGGGTGCGCTCGAATACTACACCGGAACACGCTTCCCCGAATGGCAGAACAAGCTCCTCGCCGGCTCGCTGAAGAGTGCCCGTATCCAGGCCTTCGAGCTCGGTGAGGATGGCACGACCGTCTCCAACGAGCGCCAGTACTTCTCACACTCCGTCGGAAGGATACGTGACTTCGCCGCGACGCCCGATGGGCGCATCTTCATCTGTACGAGCAATCGCGACGGGCGCGGACGATATCCCTTCCCGACGGAAGAGGACGATCGTATCTACGAACTTCTCCACGCTCCAGCGGAAGCCGTACCTACGCTGGAAGAGCAGCTGCAACCCGACACCGTCTATGCGAACGTCGGCGATGTCGTCCTGCATCATCTCCGTCTCGAGAATACGGGCAACGCGATGCTGTCCATCAACAACTGGTGGACGGGAGGCGAGAACGCATCGGATGCCATGGTCTATATCTTCGACGGATCACTCTGGCTTCGGGAGAACAGCCACAACTACCTTCCCGTCCAGTGCACTCCGACAGGTGAAGGCGTGAGGACGGCAACGGTTACCGTATCTCCGAACAACATCAACTCCAACCGAACCTATACCATCGTCATCGATCCCGACTTTCCTGACGTGACCTACAAAGAGGATACCATCAGGGTGGAGGGAGCGGTAGGTGCCCGCTCGAACTTCAGTATCCGCTTCATCAACAGTGGTGAGAAGACGGTCGACGTCAACGACGTCCTGATCGAAGGCGAAAGCGCTTCCGAATTCATCGTCAATGACGAGCATCTCCACACGGTACTGGCTCCGGGACAGGAAGGCAACATCGCCATGGAGTTCATTCCCGTATCGATCGGTGAGGAGAAGATCGCCACCGTCTCCGTCACGGGGAATCTGCCACGCAAGCGCTCGATGGTCGTCATCGGCAGCGCTCTCACCGTCTCCGTTGCCGAGAAGAAGTCCGTTACCCAGCCGATATGCGCTCCCCAACCTGCGGATCAGGAAGTGTTCCTTACCGTTCCTGCAGAAGCAGGGCACCATATGATGGTGCAGGTACGGGATATGTTCGGACGTCTCGTCGATACCTTCGAATGGATGTCGGTGTCGGGGATGGACGTCCATCGTATCGCCACGACGGCCTATCCGTCCGGTGCATACAGCATCTCCATCGCCGCAGGAAGCGACGTACGATTCGTCCCGATGATCGTACGGCACTAAACGGCGTATCTTCGCCGCCATGAAGTGCCTTCTGATCGCCATGCTCGTGGTGATGACGACCTCCAGCTTCACAGCACGTGAGGTCGGGTCTCGCCATCCCTTGTCCAATCTTACCGTCGCCGACGTCGACTCGGTATGTGCCATCGTACGCCGCGACAGTCGCTTCCCGATGACCGCCCGCTTCGTCAGCGTCGCGGTGCAGCCGCCGGACAAGCGATCGTTCATCGCTGCGAGGAACGCAATGACCCTGCCTCGACTGGTAGTGGCCGTCGTCTACGATCCGCGGCCGCGGCAGACGTATGAAGTGTACGTCGACCTGCGCACGCGTGACGTCGCCGAGTTCCGCATGGTGGAGAAGGTCCAGCCGATGGTGATGCTGGATGAATACGACAGCGTATCGGCCATCGTACGGGCAAGTCCCCGTTTCGACGAGGCGATGAAACGGCGCGGTATCGTGGATCCCTCCACCGTCGCCATCGATGCATGGGCAACGGGAATACCGACGACGTCGTTTCCGCAGCGACTCTTCAGGGCGATCTGCTACATGAAGAACGGCGATCAGAACGACTACGATCGTCCCGTCGAGGGTGTGCTCGTTCTCGTCGATATGACGAATCGTCGTATCGTCGAGTTCGTCGACAGACCGCTGACGGTCGTTCCGCGCGCTACGCCTACACCCGACGAGCGGCGTAGGGGATCGAAGCGCGCTACGCTCGGTCGCCTCGACATCACGCAGCCATCGATACCGTTCACGGTGAACGACGGTGAGGTCGTATGGCAGAACTGGAAATTCCGCTACGTGATGAATCCGAGAACCGGGCTGGAATTGCACGACGTCCGCTGGCTGCACGATGGAACGGCGAGGAGTGTCGCACATCAGATATATCTGTCCGAGATGGTCGTACCGTATGGCGATACGTCGTCACTATGGTACTGGCGGAACGCGTTCGACGTGGGTGAGTACGGTGTGGGTATGCTCTCGTCCCCCCTGGAACGCGGTGCCGAAGTCCCGGGAAATGCTGCACTGTTTCCCGCGGCCTTCGTTACGTCGGACGGAGAAGGCTATGCCACTCCGGACGTCGTAGGCATCTACGAACGTGATGGAGGAATACTGTGGAAGCATCGCGATGCGTTGACCGGATCCAACCAGGCCAGGCGCGGTCGTGAACTCGTCGTCATGCATATCGCGACGGTCGGTAACTACGACTATGCGCTGCAGTACGTGTTCGGCCTCGACGGCAGTGTCCGTGTCGAGGTCGGGCTTACGGGTGTCATGCTCGCGAAGGGCACGACGGATACGGTCTATTCCGGTAACAGTGCCGAGCAGAAATTCGCCCATCTCGTCGCTCCCAACGTTCTTGCTCCGACGCATCAGCATTTCTTCAGCTTCAGGATGGACCTCGATATCGACGATACGTCGAACGTCTTCTCCGAAGTCGACGTATGGGCGCCATCGGCGCGTGACGAGAATCCGCACGGCAATGCCATGATGATGGACGACTACGATTTCAGATACGAGCGCGAGGCCCGCCGCTCGATGGATGCGTCACGTGCAAGAGTGTGGAAGATCGCGAGCGCGGACAGCGTCAATGCCATCGGTATTCCCACTGCCTACCTTCTGATTCCCGGAGCGAATGCCGTGCCCTACATGATGACCGCCAATCCCGTGAGGAAACGGGCTGGCTTCATCGAGCATCACGTATGGGTTACACGACAACACGATGCTGAGCGCTATGCGGCAGGCGACTATCCGAATCAATCGACGGGCGGCGATGGACTGCCTGCCTACGTGCGTGATAACGAATCCATCTACCGCAAGGACATCGTGTTGTGGTATACGATGGGTGTCACCCATGTGGCACGACCCGAGGAGTGGCCCATCATGCCGACGACGACGGTCGGATTCAAGCTGCTGCCTGCCGGTTTCTTCGATGCCAATCCGGCACTGGATCTTGCACCGACGGTAAAGAAGTCGAAGCGCAAATGATGCGTTCGAGGTCTGGGGACGAGCGCTCCTGTAGCGTTGCAGCTCCATGTCGAACGGATCTACGGCCGTGAAAGGGCCCTGTTCCGTATGATATCCCGTGCGAACTGGATCGCTTCCTTCGTGCTGAGAGGGTCGGCCATGCCCTTTCCTGCCAGGGAGAACCCCGTGCCGTGATCGGGAGACGTCCGTATGATCGGCAGACCGGCCGTCATGTTCACGCCGCCGCCGTGTGCGAGAAGCTTGAGCGGGATCAGCCCCTGATCATGATACATGGCAAGAATGCCGTCATAGGAAGCATAGGCACCGAAGGCGAAGAATCCATCGGCCGGGAACGGTCCTGTGGCATCGATCCCTTGTTGTCGTACCGAAGCGATCGCCGGTGCGATGACGTCGAGCTCTTCACGGCCGAACATGCCATGCTCTCCGGCATGAGGATTGAGACCAAGCACGGCGATCTTCGGATGGGTGATATTCCAGTCGGTCGTCAGCGATGTATGCAGCGCTTCGATGCGCATGTGGACGTTATCGTGCGTGATGAAGGAGCTTACCGCCGTCAGAGGTTCGTGGATGGTCACCAGGGCAACCCGCAGGTCGCGTGTACACAGGACCATCAACGGTGTGCCGCCCGTGCGTGCGGCCAGCATCTCCGTCTGACCGGGAAAGGTCCATCCCGCCTGCGTACAGGCTTCCTTGCTTACGGGTAACGTGACCATCGCTCCTGCACGGTCATCGATGCATTCACGAATGGACGTTTCGAGGGCAAGCAGGGCCGCTTTGCCGGTATCGGCTGCGATGGCGCCGGGTGTGATCGTCACCGGTGCATCGACGTTCAGGATGCCGATCGTCCGCCCATCGACATGCAGGCGCCCGTCGTCGACGTTGGCCGGTAGCGACATGACGTCGCAGCTGGCACCGATGCCGTCGACCGGGCCGACGAGGACGAGGTCGGAGACGTCCATACCTTGTACGGCTCCCACGAAGCATTCGAGGCCGATGCCGTTGAGATCTCCGCACGAGATCACGATGCGGGACCCGTCAGACACGTCCGGTGCGCCGCCGGCGCGTCTTGTAGAAATTCATCAGCAGGCCAACGATCGTCAGATTGATGATGAGTGCGGTCCCGCCCGAACTGAGGAAGGGCAGAGGGATACCCATGACGGGGAACAGGCCCACGGCCATGCCGATGTTGACGAGTGTATGGTACAGCAACATCGTCCCGAATCCGATGGCGATGACGCTGGCGAACTTCGTGCTCACCAGACTGGCGATCGTGATGCTTCGGATGATGATGGCCACCAGCAGGGCGATGACGATGACACCTCCGACGAAGCCGAACTCTTCCGTCGGTACGCTGAAGATGAAGTCGGTATACTGCTCGGGAATGTATCGCAACTGTGTCTGCGTCCCTTTCATGAAGCCCTTGCCCGTCACGCCACCGGAGCCGACGGCGAGGATGGACTGGATGACGTGATAACCGTCACCACGCGGATTGCGTTCGGGTTCGAAGAGGGTGACGAGGCGACCCTGCTGATAGGCGGGGAGCCTGTCGTAGACGGGTTCGACTGCCAGGCCGACGCCGATGAGGACGGCGACGGCGACGATGGTCAGGATGAGATTCCGGCGGAACAGGAAGGCCCCCAGGGTCACGACGGCAGCGACGATGCCGAACCAGAGCATGTTGTCGAACAGTACTCCGTAGAGTGCCGATGCACCGATGAAGGGCAGCATGCCGACGCAGTAGAGGAAGAACAGATCGCCACCGACCCATAGGTAGATTCCCAGCGACATGGCCAGGAATACCGTCGCGGAACCCGTGTCCGGTTGTCCCATGATGAGACCTACCGGAAGCAGGATCATGGCGAGGAGAATGGCCAGGTCACGTATCGTGCGTACGTCCGTACCCTTCTCCGTCATGTATCTGGCGATAGCCATTAGCGTCGTGAGCTTGGCTAACTCCGATGGCTGGAAGGTGAAGCTGCCGATCTGGATCCAGCACTGCTGACCATTGACGATCTTGCCGATACCGGGGACGAGAACGGCCCCGAGCATCAGGATACCTACGCCATAGGCAGGGTAGGCCAGTTCACGAAGCCAGCGCTCGGGAATGAAGAAGGCGACGAGCGCACCGACGACTCCGACTCCGGCGTAGATCAACTGCTTCTGGAAGAAGCTGCTGGCTCCGGAATCGTACGTGGCGCTATAAATGGAGATCAGGCCGAGTGCGAGCACGCCCGCGACGGCGAGGAGAAGACCCCAGTCGAGAAGGTCGTTCATCCGCCGCTGCAGAGCGACGTCGTCATCGTCGAGAAGAAAGGTCGACATGGTCGTCTTTTCGGAATCGGAATGGAAGGGTTATTCCCAGCGACGTCCGGTGATGCGCTCGAAGGCCTCGATATACTTGGCACGAGTTCCGCTCACCACGGCGTCGGGCACGGTCGGCGGGGGATACTGCTTGTTCCAGTCCGTTGTTTCCAGCCAATCGCGCAGGATCTGTTTGTCGAAGTTGTGTTGTGCCTCGCCAGGTACGTAGTCCGCTGCGAGCCAGTAACGTGACGAGTCGGGCGTCAGTGCCTCGTCGATGAGGATGACGGTGCCGTCGTCGAGCTGGCCGAATTCGAACTTCGTATCCGCCAGGATCAGGCCCTTGGCGGCGACGTCCGTAGCTGCAGCGTTGTACAGGGCGATGCTGATGTCGCGTACCTGACGGGCGATGTCCTCGCCCAGGATATCGCAAGCCTGTTCGAAGGCGATGTTCTCGTCATGACCTTCCTCTGCCTTCGTCGCAGGCGTGAAGATCGGCGTGGGCAGCTTCGACGATTCGCGCAGGCCACCGGGCAGCGGTATGCCGCATACGGTGGTATCGTTACGGTATTCCTTCCAGCCCGATCCGGCGAGATATCCCCGCACGACGCATTCCACGGGAAGCGGAGCGGTCTTGCGGACGATCATCGTACGCCCCCGGAGCATGATCCGTTCGTCATCCGTGAGTCCATCCACGGTATCGACGTCCGTCGAAAGAAGATGGTGGGGAACGATGTGTCGGAGGGTGTCGAACCACCATGCGGAAATCTGCGTCAGCAGTGCACCCTTGTCCGGAATGGTCTCGTTCATCACGACGTCGAAGGCGGAAATCCTGTCCGTCGCCACCATCATGAGACGGTCGCCGAGATCATAGACGTCGCGTACCTTGCCGCGACGGAACAGCGGATAGCGGCCTATGGCCGTGGTGTGTACTGCAGGCATGGAATCGGAAGAGTAATGGAAGGACAAAACTACGGAACCCGCAGCTAGGGCAGGCAGAGAAGAGGCAGGATATCCCGGTCGGTTTTCAACAGGTAGAGTCCTGGCGGGACGTCGGGCATGAGCGGAACGGTGCCGTCCGTGAATCGGTGGATGATCCGGCCGTCCGAGGCGTGCAGAATGCCGCCGGTATCCGGTTCGTCGGACCGGGACAACGCGTCGCCCGGACGGACGATGCGTCCACGGCCGGTGGCGGTGACGGAAGGTCCTTCTCCCTCGATGCTCGTGCTGGGATAGGCATAACGCTGTATCATGAGAGCGGTATCCGGGGAGCGCGTCGTGGCGGACAGAAGGAAGCCCGTCCTGCTGCGGGAAACGTCGGCGACCTGGGACCATATGGGCGACCCAAGGACCTTTCCCCATATCAGACGTCCGTTCGTGTCGATGGCTGCCACGAAGCCGTTACGCAGCGTGGCTGCCTTCGCTACGAGGTCGGGCCGGCGGCTGATGGTGTCGAACAGGAGCGATCGTTCGAAGCGTCCACCCACGAGAAGCGTGCTGTCGTCCAGTGGGGTCATGGTCGTCGCCAGGGAATTCGGTCCTCCGCATGTATACCTGATGCGGTTGAACTGTTGCCCGGACCGCGGTGTACGGTACCAGGCGATCGTCAGTTCATCACCCGGATTGCATGTCTTCGTCTCCGTCGCCACATGATAGGCGATGTCGCCGATCATCGTGCCGGTCACGACCTGGCCGTTGCAGAAGGGAAGCGGCCGGGAATCCATGACGTTGCCGGTCGGATCGTACGTGCGCAGGAACGGTCCATCCTCTCCCACGAGCGTCGCCGCCATGATCGAAGGGGTCCGTCTGAACAACGGACGTGTTTCGGCTTCCTCGTCCACGACGCTGATCCATTCTACGGCGCCGTCCGAAGTCAGCGAATAGAGGAAGGGGGTGACGAAGCCGTTGACGACGTCGAAGAAGGACGTGCCCAATCTCGTGCGTGTGGTGAAGGTGCCGAGGACGATGATGCGTCCGGTTTCATCGACGACGATCGATTCCGGAATGTCGACAAGGTCGGCTCCGTCGTTTCTCGCCCATCCCGGCGTGCCGTCGGGATGGAAGGTCGCGATGAGGATGTCGGCATTGCCTCGGCCGGAGAACGTCACGTTGCCTGCGCGATAGGTCGGAATGTCCTGGCTCCCGCTGCCGCACAGTGCGGCGATCGCAATCCCGCCCGTGGGCAGAGCGGAGAGTGCCGTGACGGAGTCCTCGGCCGGTCCTCCGACGTTCTGCAGCCACAAGGGGGCGAGCTTGCGCGTCAGGGCGAGTATGAAGCCATCGCGTCCCCCGTGGGAGTCGAGGGACAGCGCACCACATGAAATGCGACCGGTGAAGGTGCCTGCCACGTAGACTACGTCGGATGTCCTGTCTTCCACGACATGGACGATCGCAGCCGTGTCGATGCCGCCACTCAGGGCGGCGGTGTATGTCAGTACGGGTTCTTCACGCGCCGAAAGATCGGTGACGCACCAGCAAAGGATGATGATCCATATGTGGCGTATCGCCCTCATTCAAGGCCAAGGGAAGAGCGTCCTTGCGGCAGGATGAGGATGGCAAGGATGATCAGGACGAGAGAGCCGAACACCATGAGCGTCGTATTGCGCACGGCGATCTGGGGCGGTGCCTGACGCCAGCGGGCGGTCATATGCACCATGCTCATGGCGACGAGCATCATGAAGGCGTGCTCAAGTCGATAGCGGAGGCCATCTCCGAAGTCGCCCCAGCGCATGGCGAGCTGCGTCATTCCGATGAGAACCTGGATGGTGACGACCAGACCATAGATGCGTACCAGGATCGAATCGGCCTTTCCGAGTCCCTTGCCAGAGAAGAGGGAGATGGCGAGCTTGATCGTCGTGATGACGGCGAGTCCGATGACCAGCCATCGCATGTGCTGGTGAGCGAGAATGATGGTTTCCATGGCCCTCGTTCTGTCGATGTAGGTGGAAGATGCCAGGCAAGATACGACGTTGGGAAACGATAGATTTGCGCCCATGATCCCTCTTGCGCGACGCGTCATACTCGCAGCGGTACTCGGTCTTGCATCGTTCACGAACGGAATGGCCCAGGATTCCACCCGGACCTATTTCTACAAACCGCTGAACTACGGCAGTATGAGCATGTTCACGCCATGGAACGTCATCATCAACGGAAGTCACGACATTCTCCAGCTCGATCGCCAGGAGCGCCGTTTCGACTACATATCCTATGGTCCGGGTCTGGAGGGTGTCTGGCGCAACCTGCTTGCACCAGGTCCAGCCATTTCGAAGTACGGTTGGTGGAAGTTCATCAGTACCGAGCTGCTGCCGCTGAACCTCACGAAGGAAGGCGGGCAATGGCTGCCGAACTATCAGTTGCACCTGATCGGCGGCGGTATGACGTACAGGATGCTCAGCGAATGGTACGAATATCAGGGCGTGGCCGCGCCCGATATCTGGGCCGGCGGTACGATCGCCGTCTATCACGTTCTGAACGAGGCCGTCGAGAATGGACGTCATCGCGGCTACAACACCGATCTCCTGGCCGATCTTCTCGTCTTTGACTGGCTCGGCGTCGTGCTGTTCAGCAACTGCGACGTGGCGGGCTTCTTCAGTGAAACGCTGCATATGACGGACTGGTCGAACCTGCCTGTCGTGACCTTCCCCGCGGGGGAGCTTTCCAGTAATGGCCTGTACTACGCGCTCAAGTGGAACATTCCCGGACTCGAACGATGGAGTGCCTTCTATCTGATGGGGATGAGCAACATGGGCGGAGCATCCTATCGATTCGACGATGAACACAGCGTCACGCTTGCGGGTGGACTTCGGGGCAAGTACCTCTACGATCTCGACACCAACGTCAATCTCAAGACGCTCGAGCTCGTGCCGACCGGGGGAGTATACTGGGATCGTAACAACTCGCTCATGGCTTCGCTGACGGCAAGTGGTCAGGAAAGCCAGAGTGTCATCCTCAATGTCTATCCGGGCATCGTCGAGATCGCCGGTGTCTCTCCCGCCTTCTGGGCGGCATGGGGAACGACGGGCGGATGGGGCGTCGGAGTCGCCGTACGGAGTGGTATAGGAGTGGGGTGGAAGTAGGAGGCCGTCACCGCGGTCCATGCCTCTCGTTCCGATACAGAGGCACCATCGTCATGCACGGTTCCCGTCGATGGTACCGATGGCCTAGTCCGATTCACCTATGCAGGATGTATGTGGTGCGGTGCACTGCGCTCGATGGTGGAGCGGCCATACCGATGGACGTGTCGATGATCAGGCCAGCACGCCGAACAACGTGGCCGCATTCCCACGTTCGATGACGACGTCGACGGTATCGCCGATGATATAGCCCCGTTGATCTTCGTGACGGAAGACGACCATCTTGTTGGTGTCGGTGCGCCCGCACCAGTCGGCTGCGTCGCGTTTCGAAGGGCCTTCGACGAGGACGCGTACGGTCGTTCCCGCCGCTCTCTGGTTGATGTCGTGGGCGATCTGGTTCTGCTGGTCGATGATGTCCGTAAGACGGCGATTCTTGACGTCGTGCGGAACGTCGTCGCCCATCTTCCATGCCTTCGTGTTCTCGCGCGGCGAGTAGGCGAACATGTAGGCTCCGTCGTAACCGACCTCACGCATCAACTGCATGGTGCGCTCATGATCATCTTCCGTCTCGGTGCAGAATCCGACGATGATGTCGGTCGACAGTGCACAGTGGGGCATGAGTTCCCTGATCTTGCGGATGCGCTCCATGTAATGTTCGACCGTATACGTTCTGTTCATGAGCTCCAGAACGCGATTCGAGCCGCTCTGTACCGGCAGATGGATGTACTTGCAGATGTTGTCGTGAGCGGCCATCGTCTCGATGAGCTTGTCGCTCATGTCCTGCGGATGCGATGTCGTATATCGTATGCGCACGTCGGGCACGGCCTGGGCGCATGCGGCAAGAAGGTCGGCGAAGTCATGACCGCTGGTCTCGTCGCGGTAGGAGTTGACGTTCTGACCGAGCAGCGTCACCTCCCTGAATCCATCGTCCCCAAGTTGCCGGAGTTCGTCCACCACACTCGCGAGGGCGCGGGAACGTTCCCGGCCTCGCGTGAAGGGTACGACGCAAAACGTACAGAACTTGTCGCATCCGCGCATGATGCTCACCCATGCCGAGATGCCTTCGGTGCGCAGGGGAACGACGTCGTCATAGGTTTCCACACGCGACAGCTTGACGGCGATGCCCTTGTTCCCGGATGATGCCGTGTCGACGAGCTCAGGGACGCGACGATATTCATCGGGTCCGACCACGATGTCGACCAGTTCCTTTTCGAGCAACTGGCCGCGCAGGCGTTCCGCCATACAGCCGAGTACCCCTACGACGAGTTCCCTGTTCTGCTTCTTGAAGTATTTGAGCGTGTTGAGCCGCTCGTGGATCTTGCGTTCCGCATTGTCGCGAATGGCACAGGTATTCAGCAGGATGACGTCGGCATCGTCGGGTTTGTCCGTGTTCTCGTAGCCACTACCACGCAGCACGCCCATTACGATCTCGGAATCGCTGGCGTTCATCTGGCATCCATACGTTTCCACATAGACCTTGCGTCCGTTCGACGAGCTCGGATCGGAAGCAGGCAGGCGGACGTCGTCCAGTACGGGAAGATCGAATGTGGTCGACATGCTGTAAGTCCATGACTAGGCAAAGGGATACCAATTTAACGAAAAAGCGCCGTCGGCGGGGTCTGATCGTGGGGCGATCCGCGGGGTTTCATCGATCCGGAGCCGGAATCGATCATCGATATCTGTCCACGTGCGTGAAAGGGTGCGCGGACAACGATGCCATGTATCGGCAGGGATGTTCCGTGACGGTCGACATGGAATATCCCTGTCGATAGCGACCGTTACAACCCTTGCAGTTTCGAGCCGAGGTAGTGGGGGAGCATGGCCCGCCACGTCGGCCAGTCATGCGTCCATTCGTATCCCCAGAGATCGATCTCGTGAGGGATGCTCTTCATCGACAGCACGCGGCCGATATCGAGCGATGCCTGGGGATCTTCGTATGCTCCACGGCCGGAGACGAAGTAGATGTGGTGCTTCGAGCGCAGGATGTTCAGCCAGTAGTCGTCGTGGAGATTGGGGAGGTAGTCGACAGGTGAGTTGAAATAGCAGTCTTCGTCGAAGTATCCCTTGCTGTATGACTTCAGGTCGTAGATGCCGCTCATGGCAAGGACGCCGTCGAAGACGTCCGGACGGCGGAAGAACGTGTTGGCTGCATGGAAGGCGCCCAGCGACACACCTGACGTCACGATGGGCACTTCTCCATCGCAGTCGCGATAGATGAAGGGAACGACCTCGTCCACGACATACTGGTTGTAGTGCTGATGCCGCACGACCTTCTCACGTCCGTGCATGTGATCGTTCAGCCAGCTTTCGCTGTTGATGCTGTTGATCGAATAGACCTTGATCTTTCCCGCTTCGATGAAGGGCCGGATGGCTTCGATGAGATGGAAGCGTTCATATTCCAGGAAGTCGGCCGCCGCACTTGGGAACATCAGTAGCGCCGGCCCATAGTGGCCGTAGGCCACGATTTCCATGTCCTTGCCGAGATTAGGGCTCCACCAGGTGGTGATGGTACGATGCATGACAGCTCCGTGCAGAACGTTCGAAAGCCATTGGGAATAACCGGACGTCGACAGGCGAAGATAGAGACATCACTCGAACAGAGGAGACGACGGAAGACGTTCGTCGCAGAAGAACAGGAGGGAACCGTCGTGTACGGTGATGGAGACGGCCTCGGCGACGGTGCGGTTGCGGGCCCCTTCCCTGTCTCCCAATGCGAGGCTTTCTTCGGTCAGTTCCCACAGGAGACCGCTCGTGGTGAGGTGCGACGACGGTTGGGGGATGAGGGATACCAGCTCGTCCGGCTTCGCCATGAACCGGAAGGACGTATAGACCGGAATCGCATAGCGTCCGCGTTCATATGCGCAGAGCGACATCGTCCGGCCGTATCGCATGAGTACGCTCCAGTTGTTGAGCGTGTGTTCGAGATTCCCGCCATGCATGCCGGTGACGAGGATGCGCGACCATAGCTGCGTCTGTGCGAAGCGGAGGCACTTCTCGAAGTCATTGCTATCCTGATCGGGTTCGACGATGAATTCCGTCAATCCGTCGATCGCCCTGATGGTGTCGGCATCGAGGGAGTCGAGGTCGCCGACGGTGAACTCGGGAATGACATCGATGGCAGCGAGGCCTGCAGCCGTGCCGTCGGCGGCGATCAGCGGAATGTCGGCAAGCAGTTCGAAGATGGTCCGCGGGGGAATGTCCCCGTTGAGGCAGATGACGGCGTCGAAGTTGAGATCGCCGAACGATAGGATGGGATGGTCCATCATGTGCGTTCCCATGTGTCGTAGATACGTTCGATGGCCTCTATGCCATCCGTCAGGACGGCCGGGCCGGGCTGGAGGATGATGGCGGAGTGGATGTCGTACATCTGCCCGCTCACGGCAGGGCGGAAAGCGTCCCAGCCGGGCCGTGCACGCACGCGTTCCGGTCTGAACATCTTGCCGCACCATGAAGCGATCATGATGTCGGGATCACGCCGTACCGGTTCGAGCGGGTCCGCAAGGATTCGTTCCTTCGCTCCCTGGTGGATCCTGTTCTCGGCGAAGACGTCGATGCCACCGCAGAGTTCGATGAGCTCGCTCACCCATGCGATGCCGGTGATCAGCGGATCGTACCATTCCTCGAAGTAGACGCGCGGATGGCGCGTACGTTGTTTTCCGCGGTCGGCGGCGGCGTCCACATGCTCCTTCAGCGTGGCCGCATAGGCTTCAGCCGCATCCGCCATGCCGACGAACGCTCCCAGGCGGGCGATCATCGAGAGGATGCCGCCCACGGTACGGTGGTTGAAGCAAAGGACTTCCACACCCCGGCGTATCAGTTCGGCGCACATGTCGGCCTGGAGGTCGGACCACGCGATCACGACGTCCGGTTCCAGCGCCATGATCTCGTCGAATCGCGCATCGAGATAGGTGGAGACGAGGGGCTTCTCCTTGCGGGCGCGGGGGGGACGCACCACGAAACCCGAAATGCCGACGATGAGATCTTCGGCATGCAGGGCATACAGGGTCTCGACGGTCTCTTCCGTGAGACAGACGATGCGGCGCGGAAACATGGTCATGGCGGTCAGGGTCTCGACGGAGGTCGTACCGTCGTTCCTCTCGGAACGAGCAGCATGTGCCGCCTGTCGTTCTTGACGCACTGGTTGTAGAACGTCTTGTACGACGTGTATTCTTCCGGCATGACGTAATTGCGCTTGAATACCGTACGGCGGTTGAGCACGAGGTCGGAACCACGCAGATCGTTCCTGACGTCGTACTCGGCGGCGTCATGGATGAAGCTGTTCACGGGCTTGAGTCCGGACGGAGTGTATCCTTTGGGAAGACGGATAGTGATGCGCTCGGCTACCGTATCCTGATAGTTCGAGAATTCGTAGGGATACTCCCTCTTCTCGTAGGACAATGCACCGTCGGGATGGAACTCACCGAACCAGGGGACACGGAAGAAGAGGAAGTCTCCTGCCTCCGTCACATAGGTCGGTGCCAGGTAGGTCAACGTATACGTAAGGTTCTGCGTAAGCGAATCGAGGTTGCGGATGTCGAAGGCTTCGAGGGAGACGTCGGGATAGTCCTGGGCGAGCATTTCGACGATCTGCTTTTCCTGCTCGCGGCGGCTCTTGCCCTTCCATGCGGAACGGTAGAGCTGCGTGCGCGCACCCGTGTGCGTGAAGGTCTGCGTGAAATGCGCCGAGCCGTCGTCCAGAAGATTCATCGCCGTCGTGACCTGGATATTGTTCGCCGGGAAGTCGCTCTTGCCGAGACGGAACGGCTCGGCTTCACCGGGCTTGATCATGAGGGCCAGGCCGTCGACGTCGCCGAACGGCAGGCTGCCGACGGGGATGTTGTCGGCGGTGAGGTCCATGTACATGAGACCCTTCTTCGACATGATGGCCACGATGCAGTGGTCGAAGGGAATCGACGGCAGTGGCGTCCTGAAGAGCGGGGACGTGTTGGTTCTCAGCAGGACGTGATAGGCCTCGATGTTGCGTTCGGCGAGCATGGCGATGCACAACGTCGCGACGTCCTTGCAGTCGCCGATACGCGTAACCAGGACGTCCCGTGCTTTCTGCGGGACGATGCCGCTCTGACGGAAAGGAACGCTGCTGTACCGTATCTCGGACGTGATGTACTGGTAGACGGCCTTGATGACGTCGGCTTCGGAAGCGTCCTTCGGGAGCAGGTCCTTCATCAGCGAAGCGATCTCGTACGAGGAGCGCGTCTTCGTCCGAGCGATATCGTAGTACCAGCTTATCAGGTCGCGCCAGGAATCCACGGACGATACCTGAAGCTGCTTGCCGATGCTGCCGTAGTCGGGCATGCCTTCTTCGTATTCGATGGCGGGTTCGTTCCTGTTCGTCCACGTATACAGCGTGCCGAAGGGTGTCGGAGTGATGCGTGGATCCGATGACCAGTTGTCGGTCTGCCATTTGAACGACGTGCCGACGGGTACGAGGATGCTGTATCGCGAGAGAAGGACGGGATAGAAAGCGTTGAAGTCGTAGGAATCCCAGAAATACTTCGCGAGGCGCCCGCTGCGCGATTCCCTCGACCGTGTACGGATGATGAGATAGTCTCCGGGCACGAGGCCCTTGAACACGAGCAGGCCGCTGTTGTGATCGGCAGGGATTTCACGACCGTCGGCCTTGCGCACGATGGCCTTCTCGATGATGAGCGAGCCATCGCCCGAGAAGGGCAGGCGGTATTCCTTGAACGCATCGATGCCTTCCGTGGTCAGGATCTTGATGACGGTCTCGCGCAGCACTTCGGCGCGGCTGCCGTCATAGACCACGCGGCGTAGGTCGTCGAACAGATAGACGGCAGCGGCATCCGGCGCTTCGGCCGCCATGGGCGAGCTGGCGATGATGCTGTCGATGTTCGCACTGGGCATGATGGAAAAGGGCGAAGCGGCGCCCGTGACGTCGCGGAGCGCTTCCCGCGCATCGAAGTTGGCCGGATCGCATTCCAGGGCTTGCGTGAACGACATGAAGGCGCCGGCGCTATCGTACAGCGTGCGATCGAGCGCACCCGCGCGCGCCCACAGCACCGAAGCGCCGGGTGAGATCGCGAGTGCCTGCTTGATGTGTGCGAGCGCCTGATCGTACTGCTTCCGTGCCGAGTAGACATCGCTCATCACGACATGGTAACCGGGCGCTGCCGGAGACAGATCGAAGAGTTTCTTGAACGTGCCTTCCCATTCGTCGAGACGTCCGGCATCGCGCTGGAGGTTGGCGAGGATGAGCAGCCCTTGTTCTGTGTAGGCGAAGGAGAGATGGCGCTGGATGATGGCGATGGCCGCAGCATGACGCTGAGACGTCTGCAATGCCATCGTCGCATTCATCGCGGCATAGTTGACGTTCTCGGGATGATCCTCGAACGCACGTACGTAGAGCTCGTTCATGTCCGCGATGCGATTGCGCCGACGCGCGAGCGAGAGGGCGTTGTCGTAGAAGGATACCGTTCCCGGAATGATGCGCGACAATCCATCGAGGGTCTGTGCGGCCTCTTCCAGGCGGTCGGCAGCCAGAGCGGTCTGGAACTTGTATCCGAGGGGTAGCGGCAGATCGGGACGAAGCAGGGCGATGCGTTCCATCGTGGTGGCGTACTCATCGGTCTTCCCTCCGCGCTGGTAGGCTTCCAGCAGCAGCGTCAGTACGGGAATGCAGTCCGGAGCGCGTTCGAGGGCGTTGCGCAGAACCAGTTCCGCGTCGATGGCCTGGTCGTTCCGCAGATGGCATTCCGCAAGCAGCAGATAGTTCTCCAGCGCATTCGGATCGCGTTCGATGGCGCGGCGGAACCAGGCCGTATACGGGTTGTCGATGCGGACCGCTTCCGCCTTGCCCTTGTTGGCAGGGAAGGACGAGGTGGAGAACTGCAGGTCGGGAACGGGAATGCCTGCGGCATCGGTGATGCGCAGGAAGAAATTGCAACTGGTGAGCTCACTGTTGCAGCATTTCACGAGGATGCGATTCCATCCCGATTCCAGCCATACTTCCGCGACGTACGTGTCGACGTCGTTGTTGTGTTCGTCGATGGACTCGTTGACGACGCTGTCGTTGAGGAACAGCTTGAAGGCGCCGCTCGTGCCGAGGCGCAGTTGTGCGCGCATCCGCTTCGGTGCGAAGGTATAGGTGATGCCGTAGAATACACCCCTGTTGGTCGGGAAATAGCGTGCCATGTCGATCCATCCGTCGTTGCGGAAGACCTTCGGCTCGTTCCATCGTACGATGGCACCGCTGGCGCCGTTGAAGGTGGCAGTGGCGGAGTCCTGGTACTCCGGCGGGAAGGAACGGTCGAAGCCCGATGCCGATGTGTTGTCGAAGGGACCTGCCAGCCTCCACGTACGGACGGCGCCGATACGCCTGTACAGCGAGCGGGCTTCGTCGATACGGCCGCGCCGTTCGGCGATCATCCCCATCTGTTCCAGGGCCATGGCCTGGAGGATGCCTAATGAGTCGGGACGTTTGATCGCATCGCCGAGCAGTTCCAGAATGCCCGACGAGGGATCGTAGACCTGCGATGTGAAGCGGTCCGTCAGAATCGATGCGTAGAGATATGGTGCTCCATCCGGTGCGGATGTGAGGGCTGTACGGAATGCGTTCCAGGAGTCCTTCGAGTTCTGCAGCATGCCATAGGCATAGGAAAGGCCCAATGCGGCACGGACGTCACGGGGATTCTGTGCCAATGCACTCCTGAACTGAGCGATGGCATCCGCTTCCTTGTTCTTTCGCAGGGCCGACCAGCCGTCGTCCGTGGAGTGTGCCGAACATAGGGAAGAAGAAGAGAGGGCCAGGAATACCGTCGTGACCGTCGACAGGACCCACGCGGAACGCATGCAAAATGATCTGGTCATGCAGGAGCGGGGTTATACGCTGGTGTTTGCTATGTTGCGACATACAACAATGTCCACAATCTAGCAATAATGCCATGTTCACGGTAGCCTCCCTCCTCGTCCCGACCGATTTTTCGGAGAACGCCGGCAAGGCGCTGGAATATGCCAAGGAGATCGCACGTTCCACGAATGCCGAACTGCACCTCATCCACGTCGTGGAGCCCGTGGTCTATCCGGCTGACTGGAGCTATGCGCAAGTGGGCTTCGCCGATATCGAACAGGAGCTGTTCAACAATGCGGAGAAGGAGCTCGGCGCTCTTGCCGAGCACCTTCGTGGGGAAGGCTTTACGGTCGTGACCGCCGTACGCCGCGGCCGCGCATCCGATGAAATATGCTCCTACTGTTTGCAACACGGGATCAGCATCATCAGCATCGGAACGCATGGTCGCAGCGGCCTGGAGCATCTTCTGTTCGGCAGTACCACGGAACGTGTGCTCCGCAAGGCTCCATGCCCGGTTCTGTCGGTGAGGCTGGACCAAAAGACGTCGTCGTAATGCCTCTTCTCAAGACTTCCCGTCTCATTACCATCGAGCGCCATATTTCGGAGGAAGGCGCCCTCCATCCGGATGCGACCGGTGAGTTCACGCGACTGCTGCGCGATCTTACCCTGGCTCTTCGCATCGTCGCGAGCGACGTGCGTCGTGCGGGATTGAACGACGTGCTCGGCATGACGGAGAATACCAACGTTCACGGCGAACGCGTGAAACGGCTGGACATCCACGCCAACGAAGTCATCTTCCGTGCCATGGATCATGGCGGCAACCTGTGTGTGATGGCTTCGGAAGAGAACGAAAGCCTGATGCACATTCCCCGCGAATTCCGCTGCGGGAAGTACGTCCTCGTCTTCGATCCGCTGGACGGCTCGTCCAACATCGACGTCAACGTTTCCATCGGTACGATTTTTTCGATCTACATGCGTCTGGATCCCACGTCATCCGAGCCGGGCACACTGGCCGACGTCCTCCAGCCCGGATATCGTCAGGTGGCCGCCGGATACGCATTGTACGGGAGCAGTACCCAACTGGTGTATTCGAGCGGCAACGGCGTCGACATCTTCACGTTCGATCCCACCATCGGCGAATTCCTGCTGACGTTCGAGAAGATCCGCATACCCAGGCGTGGGCGGATCTACTCCGTGAACTCCGGCAATGCCTACAAGTGGAGTCCGCAGCTCCGCGACTACGTATCGTATCTGCTGCGTCCGAGCGACGATGGAATGCGTCCGTATTCGCTGCGATACATCGGCACGATGGTCGCCGACGTGCATCGGACGTTGCACTACGGTGGCATCTTCATGTACCCCGCCGATACGTCGTCGCCCGCAGGCAAGCTCCGTCTGGTCTATGAAGTGAATCCGATGGCCTTCCTTGTGGAACAGGCCGGTGGCAAGGCGAGTACGGGGACGCAACGTATCCTCGATCTCCAGCCGGATTCGTTGCATCAACACGTTCCGTGTTTCCTCGGTAGCGAGGATGACGTGACCGAAGCCGAGGACTTCCTCCGGCGATAGTATAGCCTCTTCCCCCAATAACCTTCCGTCAGGCATACGTCATGAATGATCGCAGATCCTTTCTCAAGACCGCTGCCGCAGGTGCCGCAGCATTGACCGTCGTTCCATCCCTGCACGTCATCGGTGCGGAGCCCGCGCCGTCGGCCCAACACCAGTTGCCGCCGTTGCCCTATCCGGCCGAAGCGCTCGAACCGTACATCGATGCGCAGACGATGCAGATCCATCACGACAAACACCATCTCGGCTACGTGAACGGTCTGAACAAGGCCGAGGAAGAACTGGCCAAGGCCCGTGCCAGCGGAGACTATTCGCTGATCCAGCACTGGTCGCGTCAGGCTGCCTTCCACGGTGGCGGGCACTGGCTCCATTCCATGTTCTGGAAGGTCATGGCGCCCAACGGAAAGGGTGGAGGTGGAGAGCCGACGGGAGATCTCGCGACCTCCATCAAGAACGATTTCGGATCCGTCGACGCGTTCAGGAAACAGTTCAGCGCCGCCGCCAACGCCGTGGAAGGCAGCGGATGGGCGCTGCTCCACTATCGTCATGACGACGGCCGCCTCATCGTCCTCCAGGCAGAGAACCAGCAGAAGCTTTCTTCATGGGGCTCGACCCCCATCCTCGGCATCGACGTCTGGGAGCATGCCTACTATCTGAAGTACCAGAACAAGCGCGGCGACTACGTAACGGCATGGTGGAACGTGGTCAACTGGGGCCAGGTGGCTCAGAATCTCGCTTCCATCCGTCGATAGACGCGACCGTTCGCGTCGGTCAGGATGATGATCTGCGGACCGTTCCATGACGTTCCCGGAGGAATCTCCTGCCCGAGTATCGTATACCTTCCTGCCTCGTGGAGTCGTTCCGGTCTACCGTCGCCTTCGGCGACGGTAGACGCGGGATACCATGCGGTGCGGATGCCGCTCCATACTTCGCGGCGGCCACCGTCGTAACCCAGGGCCCAGAGTGCGATCCCGCGCAGGCCCTTCGCCCTGGCCATACCGTACTTCCGTGCCAGCGACAGACTGTCATCGACCCACGTCTGCGTGAGCGATCCCTTGCGTTCGTCGTTATACCATAGGGTGGACGTCGGCTCATCGAAGATGGTCTGATGGGAAGGTGTCTCCGTCATGGCCGTGGCGAACGTCACGGCCGTAGCGCGTCCCGTCGCCGTGGCCTTCCTGTTCGTGGACGATACGGGCCACCGCCTGCCGTAGAGCGGCACGCCAAGGACGAGTCTGGAAGGGGGGACGCCGGCGTCAAGGTAGGTGTCCACACTGCGCGTGACGCTCAGGTTCTCGCCACCGAGCGGAGCTACAGGGCCGGCCGTAGGACTCGTATCCCAATAGTAGTCGTAGCCCATCAGGCAGAGGTAGTCGCAGATATCGGCGAGTGCCGCCAGGTCGAAGGCATTCGACCAGTCCACGGCCGGTGTGGCCATGGTCAGCTCTGCGACAGGAATGGTGGTCTTCAGGGCTGCCGACAGATCTCCCATGAACGCCGTCAGATTATCCCGCTGGTTTCCCGGTACGCTCTCGGCATCGATGCAGACGCCGCGTCCCTGCCGCTGGCGCAGGGCTTCCACGATGTCGCCGATGGTGCGCTGTCGTTTATCCCGGGAGGACAGCCATGCCGTATTCGACTCGGTGCCGAAGCAGGTGACGGTCAGGTGCAGGGCAATGCCATGTTCCAGAGCCCACGCCGCAGGGCGGCCCGTCATCCACGACGGTGGGATGGTAAGAGCTCCCGTGGCGGTGTCCACCTGGGCATCGAACCAGGAAAGATGGGTGAGGAGGGACGGATCGAGGCCGTCGACGGCGGCCTGGGACGACCAGGACGGATACCATCCGTAGACGATCGGTCCCTGTGCTGAGGCCGCCAGAGCGAGGAAGAAGGCGGTCAGGGCGGTGGAAAACTTGCGAACTATCATGTGCGGCAGAAAGTTAACCAAGAATTACCTTGCTTCGGGTTGCAGAAGTCGTATCTTTGATTATTGATGCGTGGGCGAACCGACGCATTAGGTGCCAGGTCGAGGTTAATTAAGTGGTTCTTCACGGCACCGCAGACAAGGTTCGCATCGAGGTTTGTATGAATATCTATGTTGGAAACCTGCCGTATTCCATGGGTGACGTTGAATTGCGTCAAGTCTTCGAGGAATTCGGCGCCGTCGATTCGGCTTCGGTAGTGAAGGACAAGTTCACTGGCCGCTCGCGTGGTTTCGGTTTTGTCGAGATGTCCGATGGTGACGCCGCAAATCGCGCCATCGACGCTCTCAACGGCCGCAACATCGGCGGTCGCCCTCTGGTTGCCAATGAAGCACGTCCGCGTGATGAGCGCCCGCGCTTCAACAACCGCGATCGCTATTGATCACGCCCAACAACGAGATCAAGTCTGCAGGGCCGCCCCCGATAGGGGCGGCCCTTTTTTGATGATATGAGGCGTCGCCGGGCCTGCGGGCTCCGGATGCTGCGTCGATACAGTCGAGGTGGAACAGCGATGGGGACTCGTCAACCGGCAAGTCCCTTTTCTCGTATTTTGCGGGTCTGAATTCTTCGACATTCCGCACCTTGAGGCAACGAATGCAAATCTTCGACACGCTCCAATCGATGGGTCACGAACAAGTTGTTCTGTGCTCGGACAAGACTACAGGCCTGCGCGCCATCATCGCCATCCACGATACCTCGCTTGGACCGGCACTCGGTGGAACGCGCATGTGGCAGTACGCGACGGACGATGATGCGATCACGGATGCACTCCGGCTGTCGCGCGGCATGACCTACAAGGCTGCCGTCAGCGGCGTCAACCTCGGCGGTGGCAAGGCGGTCATCATCGGCAATCCCCATTCGGACAAGAGCGAGGCCCTGTTCCGTGCATACGGACGCATGGTGGAATCGCAGCGTGGACGCTACATCACGGCAGAAGACGTAGGCACGAGCGTACGGGACATGGAATGGATCCGCATGGAAACGAAGTACGTCACCGGTGTCGGTGGCAACGGCGGTTCGGGTGATCCTTCCCCGGTCACGGCCCTCGGAGTGTATTCTGGTATGAAGGCCTGCGCGAAGAGTGTCTACGGAACCGACGCACTCTCCGGCAAGCGGATCGTGGTCCAGGGTGCCGGTAACGTGGCCTCCCACCTCGTCCACTCCCTCGTGAAGGAAGGCGCCGTCGTCTTCGTGACCGATATCTACGAAGAGAAGGCGAAGGCTCTCGCCGCCGAGACGGGTGCTACGGTCATCAGGACCGATGAGGTGTTCACGACGCAGTGCGATATCTTCTCGCCGAACGCCCTCGGTGCCGTCCTCAACGACGAGACCATTCCCCAACTGACGTGTGCCATCGTTGCCGGTGGCGCCAACAATCAGCTCAAGATCGAACAACGGCATGCGACGGCGCTCCAGGAGAAGGGCATTCTCTACGCACCGGACTATGTGATCAACGCCGGTGGCTTGATGAACGTGGCGTCGGAAGTCGACGGATACAATCGTGAAAAGGTGATGCGCCAGGCCGAAGGCATCTACGACATCACGATGAATATCCTCAATACGGCTCGCGAGCGCAACATCCTTACCATCGAAGCATCCAATGCCATTGCGGAAGAACGTATCAACAAGGTGCGTCACGTCCATGGCAATTTCATCGGTTCGCCCAGCATTCGCGGCGTGTAACGAGGTTATCTGGTGGCCAAACAGGTTCAAAAAGACGAATTCCCCGTCAGCCGTACCCGGAACGTGAAAGGTACGAGACACATGGCGCGCGAAAAGGTGCTGCAGGTGCTCGCCGCCACGATGGAAACGGAAGTATCGCTCGACGCAGTGTTCCCCCATGTCTTCTATCGTCAGTTCACCTTCGACGCAGGTAACCCTCCCGAAGACGACCAACGCATCCTGCGTCCAGACGAAGTGCTCGAACTGGAAGCGGACGTCCCGATCGAATGGACGTCCGAGGACATCGACTATGCGATGAACCTCATCATCGCCACACGCGACATGCGGGAGACCAGCCAGGCGCTCATCGACAGGCATGCGAAGAACTGGGACCTCGAGCGCATCGCTCTCCTGGATCGCGTGTTGATGCACATGGCTATTGCAGAACTGGTCTCGTGTGCTGATATTCCGGTCAAAGTAACGATCAACGAAGTCATCGAGTTGGGCAAACAATACTCGACCGACAAGAGCGGTACATTTATCAACGGCATCCTCGATGCCATCATTGCCGATCTCCAGGCTGAAGGCCGTATTCGCAAATCCGGGCGTGGCCTCGTGGAGTGATCACGGAAAGGGCAGAGCCAATGAAACGTGTGAGACTCGCACTTCTTCTCATTCTGACGGCGAGCGCCGTCGCATTCGGACAACCGCGGTTCCAGTGGGTACGGGCCGGACTCGGACCGTCCTACAGTGAAGTGAAGTCCCTGGGACTCGCTCCGAACGGCGACCTCTACATCACGGGGTCCTTCAACGACTCGCTGAGATTCGGTGGCCAGGCCATCGAGAGCTTCGGTAACTACGACGCCTTCCTGGCGCGCTACAGCACGGGTGGCAACATCCTGTCGTCGAACGCCTACGGCGGATTCGACGAGGACGATGCCCGTTCCGTCGCCGTCGACAACAACGGTAACGTCTACCTCGCCGGTTCCTTCTCGGATCAGGCATCCGTGGCGGGTCAGATCATCGACGCACTCGAACTCGGTACGTCGGATATCTTCCTGGCGAAGTTCAACAAGATGGGTATCCCGCAGTGGGTCAAGGTCTATGGATCCAAGGAATATTCCGAATCGGCTCCCGTCGTCGCCTGCGACTCCGTCGGTAACGTCTACCTCGCCGGCGGTTGTGGCGGGGTCTGCCACTTCGATACGAAGACGTATCAGAGCCACGGCAAGGCCGATGCCTTCATCGCCAAGATCACGGCCAATGGCGACGTCGTGTGGGTGCAAGGTGGCGGTGGTATCGACAACGACTTCGTGACCACGCTGTCCGTATCGCCGAACGGCGACCGCATCTACGCCGCCGGAACGTTCATCGGCTCCGTCGTCCTCGGCGGACGCGACATGACGAGCGTCAACAGCAAGGAAGACTTCTTCGTGATGGCCTACAACGCCAACGGCCAGCCGGTTTGGGTGAAGAAGATCGGTCATCGCGAAGCCGACCGCTACATCACGTCCACGACGACGAAGGAAGGTAACCTCGTCCTCTCCGGCGCACTGTCCGGTGTGACGACCTTCGATACGCAGACGATCAACGCCAACGGAGAGCTCGCTTCGGACCTCTTCGTCTCCCTCATCGCTCCCGACGGTACGATCCGCTTCGTCAAGGTCTTCGGCGACGTCTACAACGAAGTAGGCCTGGCCGTCACCACGGACTCCCGTGGCAGCATCTATGTCGGTGGATACTTCGAAACGTCGAGCAACTTCGATGGCGATATCATCAAGTCCAACGGCGGCCGCGATGCCTTCGTCGCACGGTTCTTCCCGACCGGTGAATACGAATGGATCCGGACGGCCGGTGGCCCCTACGATGATGAAATCCGTGGCGTCGTCGTTACACCCGCCAACGTTCCCTACGTGGCGGGCAAGTTCGATACGCGCGCCAGCTTCGGCGACTACGTCCTCGAAGGCGAGCGTTATGATGACTGCTTCATCGCCGCACTCGAATGCGGACCCAACACGGCACTGATTCCCAACACGGACACCCTCGTGATCTGCGAAGGTAACGATACCCTGCTCCGTACGCGTGCCGGCTATCCCGAATACCAATGGTACGTGGACGGTACGGCGCTTCCGGGTGCCGTGCGTTTCTCGCACCGCATCCAGGGGTTGACGGAAGGTTCCCATACCATCACCGTCAAGGTCACCGACTTCTACGGCTGCACGAAGTTTTCCGACACGGTGGCGATCACCGTGCTGACGGGACTTCCCGTGCCCGTCGTCACGAGGGATGGACAGGAACTGTCCTCCAGCGTCGTCGATTCGACCTATCAGTACCAATGGTATCGTGAAGGCCACCCGATGAACGGCATCACCGGCCCGCAGGCTCCTGTCCAGGGTGATGGCACGTATCGCGTGCGTATCTCCGACGAGCGCGGCTGCTGGCGCTGGTCCGAGCCCTTCGTCATCGGCACGACGGACGTTGGAGAAGATGCCATCGTCAACGGTGTCGTCGTCTTCCCGAATCCCGTCCACGACATCCTGACGCTCGACGGTCTTACGACGACCTGCGATGTGACGATGGTGAACGTGCTCGGCCAGGTCGTGGCCACGATTCACGGCGTGGAAGGAGCATCGACGATTCCCATGCAGTCGATGGCACCGGGTGCCTATACGCTGATCGTACGCCGCAGCGGTGCCATGGCATCGCATGTCGTGATCAAGCGGTAACCGTAGGTATCTGACCGCGGCGCACGTCGATCCATAGCGCCACGAAGACAGGAACGAATTCAATGACGAGCCACGCGGGGTGTTCCAACCACACCCCGCGTTCTATATAGTGCCGGATGATCAGACCGCTCATCGAAATCGTGGTGCATAGGACGATCGACGAGCGCAGCGTTGCGAAGGGGAGCAATGCGATCAGGGGAATGACGTACCAGGGATGAAGCACCGGCGTCGTGATCATCAGGGCCACGAGAATCATCGCGATCATCGTGACCGGTTCACGACGATGATACCACCAGACTGCCGACGCCAGCATGGCGAAGAGAACCAGGCATATCCTCCGGGCGACGACAGGACCCGTCACGGCGGAGGCGATCGTATGCACCAGACTGTTGGCGCTCCATGCCTTGGCGAACAGACCGAGGCTTCCGAACAGATCGACTCCGAGGAACGGTACGTAGGTCAATCCGAGCGTGATCATGACGATGGCCGTAAAGGCCAGTGCGCGCGGCCACGGCGTCTTCCGCCACAGCATGGGAATGGCGACGAGCGGCAGAAGCTTGATCGAAGCTGCGAGACCGAGGACGACGGCCCCCAATACCATCCTTCGACGTTCCATCAGCATCATCGCGGCGATCATCACCGTCGTCATCACGATGTCGACATGGGCATCGACCACGCCATGGAGCAGGACGACGGGAGACAGGAGGATGAGCAGGGCCATGTCGCGGCGTGCGCCCCTGTTCTTCGCCCAGCGATCCGCCACGGCCCAGAGCAGCAGCACGCAGACGATGGTCGGAATCTTCCACAGGACGTCGTCGAGTCCGCCGATCCACGAGGACAGGGCGAACCATGCCTGTGCCCCCGGGGGGTAGATCGTCTTCAGCTTCTCGAACGTCACGATGTCCGGATACCATCCTGCCGTGCCCTGTGCACGCAACCACTGGATGCCGTCGTCGACCGGCGCATAGGCGTACGGATTGACGCCGTGCGTCGTGATCCACCCGTCCCAGATGTATCGATAGACATCGTCGCTCAGCACGTCGTGTATGGGTGTGAGGACTCCGATGCAGACGAGGGCGACGGTGATGACGATGCGTCGTGAGGACGTGGACAGGGGAACGGTGCGTCCGACGAGGGCGACGGCCAGCAGTGCCCAGCCGAGGGACATCACCAGCCATGCGATGGCCGTCGTCGTGGCCATGGACGCAGGACGCAGCCAGGGCGTCATGGCCAGACTGCCGGCCAGGACGAGGCCGACACCGATGGTGCCGGACAGGGAAAGCCTGGGATCAGTCGACGGCATAGCGGGCAATCGTAAGGAGTATCTTGGTTCCGGCCTTGAACGTGCCGCTGACCGTGCCGGCGATCTTCGACGTGCCGATGCGCCGGCGATAGCGGACGGGAACTTCCGTGCATCGGAGACCGAGCCGTGCGGCCTTGATCTGCATCTCCACCGTCCAGCCGTAGTTCGGATCCTCCATCGACATCTGGTGCAGGGCATGGGTGGATACAGCACGCATCGGACCCAGATCGGAAAAGTCCACCTTCCAGAAGAGTCTGATCAGCGATGTCGCCAGCCAGTTGCCGAAGACCTGCTGTGGCAGGAGGGAGCCTTGCTCGCGTTCGCCGCGTACGCGGGAACCGATGCACAGATCGGCGCTGCCCGAGCAGACGGGTTCGAGGACCGATGGCATATCGTCGAGGACGTCGCTATGGTCGCCGTCGCAGAAGACGATGACGTCCGGCCGGAGGGAACGGGCTTCGAAAAGCCCCTTCAGGCAGGCCGAGCCGTAGCCCCGGCGGGGTTCGTGCACGACGATGGCCCCGGCGTCGGTGGCGCGTATGGCCGTGGCGTCCGTACTTCCGTTATCGACGACGATGACGTGATCCACGCACGGCGGCATGTCGCGCAGGACATGGGTGATGGACTGTTCTTCGTTCAGAACGGGAATGATGCAGACGACGATGCGGCCGTGATGTGCCATCGATCAGGCGTAGTAGCGGGCATTGTAGCCGGTGAGCTCCTCGCGGCGCCAGTGGCGCTTCCTCGCCATGGCATCGAGGACGTCGCGTGCCGAATCGAGCGTGATGCCCACGGAATCGGCGAAGGTCACTGCATCGATATGGCCGTTCGTGGCGGACAGATCGGCGATGGCCGATTCGAACTTCCTGTGCATGGACTTGCGCATGCCGAGGCCGATGCGGAGGACGACGAGGGTGAGGAGCAGGAAGACGCCCGTGAGAATGGCGTTGCCCATGGCGGAGTCGGAAATCGTGTCTCCGCTCAGCGAGCCGATGAACATCACCAGGCCGAAGATGAAGAACATCATCAGGAGGCCCGAAGCGATGAGAACGAGGCGATAGATCATAGAGAGCAAAAATACGTGGTAAATTCGCTGCCTCGTGAACCAAAGGAGAACAACGTGGACGAGAGAATAGAACGACTGCATGCGCTGCAAGCCGAAGCCCAACTGGGCGGCGGACAGGCGCGCATCGATTCCCAGCATGCGAAGGGCAAACTCACGGCCCGCGAGCGGCTATCCATCCTGCTCGACGAAGGCTCGTTGAACGAGTTCGACATGTTCGCCCGGCACCGGTCCACACGATTCGGGCTGGACAAGCAGCGTCCGCTGGGCGACGGCGTGGTGACCGGCGTCGGCACCATCCACGGTCGTACCGTCTGCGTCTTCTCGCAGGACTTCACGGTCTTCGGCGGATCGCTCAGCGAAGTGCATGCCGAGAAGATCTGCAAGATCATGGACTATGCCATGAAGATCGGGGCCCCCGTCATCGGACTGAACGACTCCGGTGGCGCCCGTATCCAGGAAGGCGTCGTTTCACTCGGCGGCTATGCCGACATCTTCCTGCGCAATACGCTCGCCAGTGGCGTCATTCCCCAGATCAGCGTCGTGCTCGGACCCTGTGCCGGTGGCGCCGTCTACTCGCCGGCGCTCACGGACTTCATCTTCATGACGAAGGGAACGTCCTACATGTTCGTCACGGGCCCGGAAGTCGTGAAGACCGTCACGCACGAAGAGGTCAGCTTCGAAGAGCTCGGAGGTGCGGATACGCATGCCGAACGATCCGGGGTGGCGCACTTCGCGATGGAGAACGAAGTGGAATGTCTGCTCGCCGTGCGCAAGCTCATGTCCTTCGTTCCTCTCAGCAATCGCGAGAAGCCTCCGCATCGTCCGACGACCGACGCTCCCGACCGTATCTGCGACAAGCTGCGTCATGTCGTTCCCGCCAATCCGAACCATCCCTACGACATGAAGGACGTGATCCGCGAGATCGTCGATGAAGGCGATTTCTTCGAAGTCCACGAGGGCTATGCCACCAACATCATCGTCGGCTTCGCCACGATGGACGGAATGTCCGTAGGTATCGTGGCCAATCAGCCGGCTTCGCTCGCAGGTGTGCTGGACATCAACAGTTCCATCAAGGGCGCGCGCTTCGTCCGCTTCTGCGACGCCTTCGGCATTCCACTGATCGTCTTCGAGGACGTTCCGGGCTTCCTGCCGGGTACGGACCAGGAATGGCGCGGCATCATACGCCATGGTGCCAAGCTGCTCTATGCATTCTGCGAAGCCACGGTGCCCAAGCTTACCGTCATTACCCGCAAGGCCTATGGCGGCGCCTACGACGTGATGAACTCCAAGCATATCCGCGGCGACTACAACGTTGCCTGGCCCACGGCCGAAATCGCCGTCATGGGTGCCAAGGGTGCCGTAGAAATCCTCTACCGCAAGGAGATCGACAAGGCGGAGGACAAGCAGCAGCGCATGCAGGAATTGCAGGATCAGTACAACGTCCAGTTCGCCAATCCGTACGAAGCCGCCGAGCGTGGCTTCGTGGACGACGTGATCGAACCGCAGTACACGCGCATGAAGCTCGTCACGGCCCTGCGTTCGCTCCGGAACAAGGTCGACACCAATCCATGGAAGAAGCACGGCAACATTCCGTTGTAACGGGGTTGTCGGCCGTCGAAATGAAGAGACGATATGGCGTTCGGGTGTCGTGCCTGAACGCCGGTTCGTGTTCCGCATATATGGTACACGCAGATGACGCATTCATACAGTGATATGGCTATTCTGTAAAGTAATCGTCGATAGTATCGACATCGCAGAGACTATGACCGTAGATGGCATGGTGACCGACGTACGTTCGCACGCACATGCAACATGAAGCGGTATCGCCGTCGGTGCCGCCTATGTGGTCACGAACGAGGGTCCTATGTGTACGATGTCCCGGGTGGCCATGCCGTTGTTGGCCCTATGCTTCCTGTCGATATCCGCGCTCGCGCAATGCGATTCGTCCTTCCAGTTCTACCGACCGGATGCGGAAATCTATCCTCTGACCCCGAATGGGCTCGACACTGACAACCGGATCGATCCGCGCATCTGGACGGCTCAGTGGCATTTCGAAACACAGTCGGATTCGACTGTAACGAAGATTGTCTTCGATGACTTCCTGAGCAATGGGCGCCGTATATGACTGGATAGCTGGTGCCGTGAGAAAGTCTGGAACTGGAACAGGATGACCCAGCAGTACTTCAACGAAGTCACCAATACACAGTTGAGTGAGCTGTCGCGTACGGCCTATATGCCCGTCATCGCGGGCGATACCATCGGCTTCTTTCGCTATGTCTACTGGATCAAACGGGGCGGTACTGCCAATGTCCCGTTGTCGAAGTGCGTATCGGACGACGTCGTGTCGTATGCCGTCGAACTGGTACGGCAGTCGGACGGCCAGCGTATGGCCCTGCTCGACACGTTCCGTATCAGTCAGAGCGGAGCGTCGTCGCCATGCGTTTACTCCATCTATCCGCTGGCATCGAAGGTCAGATACGTCATACCGTCGCATATCACGGATACGATACTCGCCTGCATCCGTGTCAATGTCTATACCAGCGGCGGATCAAACGACACCTTCACACGCGGCGATATCTTCAGTACGGCGCGTGTCAGAACATTCCTGAACAACCCCTACTTCGAGAACTTCATGGCAGTGGTCGACTCGAACAATGTGTGCCGTGCCTCCGCCGGAAACCGCGGCATGGCCGTTACGAACGGCACCACCGGTACGGTCAATGCAGCCGTGTCGTCGAACGGTATCGTACAAGTCAAGGCCTTCTCCCAGCAAGGGTCGCCAGTGGCTGACGCATCCGTAACGAGCTGGCCAAGCACGAAGGCACTTGCTACCGGAGTGGGGCTGTTCATCGTCTGCGGTATCAATAGTGCCGGAGCTGTAGTATGTACAAGTACGATGATGGTGCAGTAGAACATTCACAACACATACCTTCAATCGATATGATGAGAATGACCACTCTGACTGTCATGCTCATGGTGAGTATCGTGGGCGTGATTCATGCGCTCACGTCGAAACAGCTACCTGGAACAGGAGGAACCCACCCTTCATGTAATCCCGACACTGCTCCTGCGAGTGATTACGCAGTCTCTGGCCCACGATCATGCGACTGCTCCGAAGCCGTCGGGGGTGGTGTCGGCTCGGCTATGGCATCCTATCCTCTCATTTCTATCATCGGTGTATTCAACGTCGGTGTAGTTGTCGAGTGCAATCCCGAGCAATACAACAGCACGCCGACCACATGTAGCCGGCGTAGTGATTGTGCGCCGGATGTCGCATATTCGATTCCGGGATGGATGTACGACTGGACTTTGCAGGGCAAGCCCATCTTCACCATCGATGCCGGACCGGGAAGTACGCCCTGAGCGATGAGTCGGGATTCGAGCCGAAACAAATACATACCGAGAATAGTCCATGGATCGTATCGTTCGACGTAATCTGACCTGTGCCGCATTCCTTGTTGCGAACATGGCAATGCTCTTCGCCAGTGCGTATACGATGACATTTCACGGGTTCCGTAACGGACTCGCCCCCTCCATGGTGGCGATCATTCTCATGATCGTCTTCGCCACCTACCACGTGAAGCAGATGCGACTGCTCGGAAGGAAAGGTGGGGCGCTATCCATACTGTTCGGTATGGACGATGATGGTAGTGCATCCGACGAAGGGCGTCCGACGAGATGGTGGATCCATGTGGGGCGGTGCGCCATCCGCCCTGGCTTCATGGTGACGGTACTCGTCAGTGTCGCATTCTTCGTATCGGAACGCTATCTGTATGGAATGGTGGCACTTCTTCCGCTGCCCATTCTGCTTCTGTCGTTCGTATTCGCTCGTATGATATGGCTGCGCAATGTTCGAACATGATATCGTTTCGATCTACTGCGCTATGCGAATCCGTCTGTATGCCTAGTGCTGACGATTCGATGAATTCCCGCAGGTCTGGGTGAGATATCTGGATCCATTGACGATAAGCGGGGACGGTGCAGGTACGAGGATATACAGGCTGCGCAACGCTTCCACCCCGCAACCGCGGCTCATCCCCGCGTATGCGGGTGAGATACCTCTCGGTCAAGCCGCTTCATCATCGCACGCGGTCCACCTCCGCAACTGCGGTACGTGTTCGACACACATGTCGTCATACAATGAACCGATTCACATCCGTATCTCCAGATGGTGGTCGAACCGTACCGACATGGAGATGCTGACCTGCGGTGCGATTCGTGCATCGGTAACCGGCGATTCGTCTACGGTGCGGCGAGAACGATGACGGCCGTCGTGCCGTACTTCGGATGCGTACCGGTGGCGATGCCGACGGACGTGTAGTTCGGACCGAGGATGTTGATCCGATGCCCACGGTCGGGAGTTCCTTCGTCGACGAGGAAGGCGGCGAGGATCATCGATGCGGTGCGTTGGCCGTACGTGATGCATTCGCCGATCGTCGTCCGTTCGCTGTATCGTTTCACGCGGTCGAGTGGCGTCGAACCGTCGCTCCCGATGTGGCCGATCAGCGCATGACGTTCCGTGTCACGAAGATGGTCGATGGCTGCACGTACGAGAATACTGTCGAACGAGAGCGGTGCGAGCGGCTTCTGCTTCACGAGCTGTTTCCTGATTTCCTTGACGGCCTTCTCCAGCTCTCGCTTGTTCGGTGTGAAGGAACGTACATGACGGTAGTAGTTCTCGATGTCCCGGAGAAAGAACGACGGCTCCGTTCTCACACGGTTGATGAGCGCGGCCACTTCCTGAGCCAGACCCGCAGACTGTACCATATGCGGATCGCCGGGATTGACGAGCGTCGTTTCGTCCTGTGGCGGATCAGCGACCTGTGGTGTATGGCGATCGTGGATGTCGACGAGGATCGCCAGGTCCTGTGCATGGGCGGTGGACCAGTGTACGGATTGATCCTGGGCATCGGCGAGCGTGGCTGCATTCTGCGCCGTGCCGGTGGACTGTCGTGGGCTCCGGTCACGGATATCGGTGAGCATCACGGCTTGTATCGGATCCCGTGCCGGATCGATGGAGTGTTGCGTACGCAGGCCGAGCGTGTCGATGAGGACGAGGACGACGAGAGAGAGGAATATCTTCATCATGGAACGGCGCCGGCTGCAGGGCAGCCGGCGCCGGATCGTGTTGGTGTCGGAACTTATGCCTTGTTCGAGTGCACGTAGGCGAGGATCAGCGCTCCGCCTGCAAGACCGAGATCCTTCAGGGCCGCACTCATCGAAGCCTGGGATGCGGCCTGGTTCGCGGCATGCATCATGCCAGGAATATGCATCGTGACCACGTAGATGAGCATCAGCAGTGCGAGCAGGATACAGGCCAGCCGTGTCTGCTTGCCCGTGAGGATGGAGATCGCCGCGGCGATCTGGGCGATGCCCGTGATGTAGATCCAGATGACTCCACCCGGAATAGGCACCATGCCGGCCATCTGTTCACCTGCCATCAGGTGCATGATGCCGAAGACAAGGAACGGTATCATGAAGAATACCCGTCCCATCACAAGAAGAGGAACATTCATGCAGGCCTCCCAACGAACGTGAGTAAAACGATCGGCCGTTTCAGCCGCCGTACACTTTTTCACATAGTCTGGATAGCGTCCTGGCGTCCTTGTCCGACATGCGGTTCATGAGACCGGTATCGAGATCCTGAATGTCGTTCTGCATCGACGTCAACAGATCCAGTCCCGCCTGCGTGATGAAGGTGAGCGACAACCGTCCGTCGTTGCTGCTCTTTCCACGTCTGACGAATCCCGAACGGGCGAGCCTGTCGATCAGTCTCGTCACGTCGGGGGCCACCTGTATCATCCGCTCGATGATTTCGCAGCGGGGATGTCCCTCGGGGTAGACACCACGCAATATGCGCAGGACGTTGTATTGCGCGGCGGTGATGCCGTAGGGTGTACAGAGTTCTTCCATGCGGCGGTTGAGAAAGTCCGCGCAGACGAGCAGGTTCAGCATCGCTTCCTGATACGGAGACGAGAATGTTTTCTGCTGGAGCCGTTCCTGTAGCTTTTCACCCATGGTGCAAGTATACGAAATGATATTACGTGTTGAAACACGCAATTAGACGTATCATCAATCGAACAATGGTGGTTCACGTCGCGGATTCATCCGGCATGTCCGGACGAACATTCGATCCCCGTGCGGGATGGGGAAAGGCTCGGGCCTGGAATGCAGGATGAGCATCGGACATAGACCCGGATCGTCTGATTCAGTCGCTGCTTCCCGTACTCATAGCCTGGGCGCGGTCGGCCATCCGAAGCGCTTCGATGATGGGGTCGAGATCGTCGTCGACGACCTGCTGCAGAGGATGGTTCTTCGCCTCGCCATCCAGACGATGGTCCGTGACGCGGTTCTGGGGCCAGTTATACGTCCTGATCTTCTCGCTGCGATCGCCGGACTTGACCATGCTCTTGCGTGCGCCGGCGATGGCGGCCTGCTGCTTCTCGAGTTCCAGCTCGTAGAGGCGGGCGCGCAACACCTTCATGGCCTTGTCCTTGTTCTTGAGCTGGGAACGCTCGTCCTGGCACTGGACGACGATGCCCGTGGGAAGATGGACGAGTCGCACGGCCGTTTCCACCTTGTTGACGTTCTGCCCGCCCTTGCCCCCGCTTCGGAAGATGTCGATACGCAGGTCGGCGTCGTTGATCTGGACGTCGACTTCCTCGGCCTCGAGCAGGACGGCAACGGTGGCGGCCGACGTATGGATGCGCCCCTGCGTTTCGGTATCGGGCACACGTTGGACGCGGTGGACACCGCTCTCGTACTTGAGGAAGCCGAAGGCTTCCTCACCACTGACGCCGAAGGTCATTTCCTTGAAGCCGCCGCGTTCGCTTTCGGTGAAGTCGATCGTCTCGACCGTCCAGCCCTTGCCTTCGCAATACCGCTGATACATGCGATAGAGGTCGCCGACGAAGATGGCCGCTTCGTCTCCGCCCGTTCCAGCGCGGATTTCCACGATGCAGTCGCGCATGTCGTTGGGATCCTTCGGAATCAGCAATACACGAAGGATCTCCTCACGTTCGTCCAGTTCGGCCTGCAGGGCCCGCGAATCGTCGTAGGCCATGTCGCGCATGTCGGAATCCGTGGTCGGGTCGTCGATGATGGCCCTGTTCTCGTCGAGCCGACGCAGGAGCGACAGATAGTCCTCCGCAGCGGCAGCGACGGGCTGGAGCGTCTTGTATTCACGCGAGACGTCACGCAACCGCCTGGTGTCGTTGACGACGTCAGGATCGTTCAGGGAATGTTCTATCGAGCGATAGCGGTCGAGGATGGATTCGAGGCGGTTTTTCACGGACGGCAGCGGACTGGAAACAATGAACAGGCAAAATTATCGCAAATTGGATGGCCATGAAGAGAAATGTCATCGTCATGCTGGCCGTGGTGCTGCTTTGCGCTGCATGTGCCAGCGAGGATCAGTCCATCATCAACCCGCCTCCGAACTCGAACAACGTTTCCCTGCGTCTGTTCAACATGGTGCCGGACGGAGCATCGCGCAGGATGCTGCTGGAGCTGAACATCCAGACTTCGGAAGTACCATCGGCATCCTTCAGCGCCGTCGTCGGCGCCCCGTCGGATTCGAGCTTCATCGAAATACTGCGCGGCAGCACGTCCGAGTACCGTTCGGACAAACGGATGATGTTCATCCGTAACAGCGTTTACGACGTCTTCACCATCGCCAGCCCCAATGCGGCGCCGGTGCTCGATACGATCATCCTGCACAATGCCACGGCCGCGCTGCTCACCACGAACGACGCATCGGTGCGACTCGTGAACATGGTTCCCGATACGCTCCGCAAGTATCGTCTGCGTATCGGCTGTCCGAGCGGTGCCATCCTGCACGATACCGTCGGCTACGGTGGTGCCTCGCTCTATGCGAGCATGGCCCCGGGGCAGGCGGTGTTCTCCCTGATGGAGACGACGGCAGCGGGAGAACGTCTCCTGGGCATCCTGGAAGGGACGCTCAAGGATCGGGCGCCGTATTCCATCATCACGTATACGATGCAGGGTGATGCCACACCGCAGGTGATGTTCATCGAGGAGACGGACCTGACGCCGGGCGCCACACGTCCGCTCCTGCCGGTCGCGGCGCGTACGGCCGACTTCCGCATCGTCAACACGGCGTCGGAAGCCGTCACCGTCCAGCATTCGTCGAGCGGTCAGCCCCTTGCCGTATCGTTGCCGCAGAACACCGTCAGCGCATGGAATAACGTCCCGACGTGCATCAGCGATCGTCCCGACGGGTTCGACGTGTCCTTCACGGGTGGTGCCACGCTGAACGACAGCATCTCCCTCGGTGTGCGCAGTCATTACACGATGGTGACGGCCGACAGTGCCGGGGCCAAGCGATCGATCATCATCGCTCCGCAGCGTCAGCCGGCCGATGCGGCATCGAAGGCCCTCGTCCGGGTCGTCCACGTCGCCCCGTCCACGGGCAGGGTGGGCGTCTCCATCGGTGGCCGCTCGGATGCATCGCAGTCGAACGGTATCAGCGCAGGCATGGTCCTGGCGCGAAGCCTCGCCTTCGGTGCCGTATCCGACGTCCAGGCCGTGGCTCCCGGAACGTTGCCCCTTACCATCACGACGTCCATGACGCCGACGGCCATGCTCCAGGTCGCCAGCATGAGCGTCGAAGCCGGAGGCGAATACCTGATCATCCTGACGAGCAATCCCGACGGTACGATCGCCGCTTCGCTGCTTTCCTCCGCGACGGAGAACGGCCCGCTGACTCCTGCTGGCACGGCCGCGCTGGTCACCGTGGTCAATGGCTCACCGACAGACGAATTCGAAACCGTCTCGATCGGAACGATGATCGGGAACGGCAAGCTCTACTATCGCAATACGATGGCGACGGTAGCCGCAACGGGATCCATTCCAGTCCAGATCGGTGGAGTGACGACGAGCCTGGCCGTGGAAGCCGGGAAGCGCTCGCTGGCCATCTATGCCGAAGGCGGCGGTACGCCGGGCATCATTGGTATCGTCAGCGACCCGCTGCTACCCCAGTTCGGCCGCTCCATGCGCCGGGTCATCAATGCCACCGAGGACGTCGCCCTCGTTTCCGTGGCCTACGATTCGATTCCGAAGAGCGATCCAGGTGCCGAGCGCATGGCCGACCGTGTGGCCTACGGCACTGCCTCGCCCGTCAACACGGTCGTCAACGAACGTCGTGGAACACTGTTCTTCTACGACAGCGATGCCTTCACACAGATCTATACACTGCCGGTCCAGTACGCTCCACTGGGCAATTGCACCTCGCTGATCGTCACCGGGAACAAGACGAAAGGCTACGAGGTGATCGTCCTGCAGGAATTCTAGCACATCAGCCCTTGGTATATTGCGTCCATGCGCCGAATCACCACGTCCATTCTGTTCACCATACTGGCTCTTCTGGCTGCGAGTGCGACATGCCATGCAGGGGGGAGCGTCACGGTGCCATCCGAAACGATTCTCCGCTATGGCCAGACGACGCGCATCGTCGTTTCCGGCGCCCTGGATGCAGGGACGAGCGGTACGGTGCGACTGTCCTTCGCCTATCCTCCGACGGTGATACGTATACGGCAGGTCGTGGGCGATGCGAGCTATGCCCTCAAGTGCCCCGACGTCCGCATCGTTTCCAACACGGTGACGAATCGCACGACGGCGACGCTGGTAGTGGAATGCGACAACGTATCCGAGGCCTCGACGGGCCTGCTCTGCGCCATCGATGTGGAAGGGCTGGCCGGACCGGATACGCTCGGCCCGCTGAATCCGCTGGAGCTTGCCGTCAACGGTCAGGTGCAGGGAGATGCGGCACTGACGTCCGGTACGGTGCGGGTACAGGGAAGTCCGGGCGGTGGTACCGTACCGCTGGTGGAAGGAATCCTGGGTAACTATCCCAATCCGTTCCGCGACATGACGAGAATCGAATATGCGATGGAAGGTCCTGGACTGGCACACTTCACGGTACGGGACATGAGCGGACGGATGTTCGTCAAGCTCGATCCCATCCAGAGCGCCGCCGGGCTACAGTCGTTCGAGCTGCGGCCGGAGGCATGGGAGCTTTCGTCCGGTGCCTACCTTCTGCAGATGACGACCGATCGTGGCACCTACTTCCATTCGTTCATGATCATGAAGTAGGGGAACCGTGAAGTATATCGTACGTATCCTGATCCTCGTTCCGCTCCTCCTGGCCGCCGTCGCAGACGGTATGGCGAGAGATCCCCTGTTGATCACGAAGAACTCCGAAGGACGCGAATTCTGGGTCTGCTTCATGAAGAACTTCCGCGAAAGCGGAGGCAGTGCCCAGCAGAACAGGCCCGATCTCCTGAAGCTGCAGCTCTTCCTCACGAGCAGCTACGATGCCAACGTCCGGATTCGCGTCGAGGAAATCAACTACGACAACACCATCCAGGTGCGGGCCAATACGGTCGTCAACGTCGCCCTGCCCGCCCGCGCCCAGCTCAGATCGCTGGAAGTGGCGGAACGCCTGGCCGTCCATATCACGGCGGACACGACGATCGCCGTCTACGGTCTGAACAGCCGTGTACAGACGACGGATACCTACATGGGTCTGCCCGTAAGCGTTCTGGGGACGGAATACCGCGCCATCGGCTATACGAAGCTCGCATCCGACCTGCTGTCGCAGATTTCCGTCATCGCCACGGAAGACAGTACGGAGGTCACCGTGACACCGACGACGACGACATCGACGGGACGCAAGGCCGGGCAACCGTTCACCGTGCGGCTCCGCAAGGGTGACGTCTATTCGATCGGTGCGCGCTTCGAATCCGTCGGTCAGTGCGACCTCACCGGCACGCATATCCTGTCGAACAGGAACATCGCCGTCTTCAGCGGTCACCAGTGCGCCTACGTGCCTCCCAAGGTCGAGGCCTGCAACCATCTCGTCGAGCAGCTGCCTCCGATCTCGGCATGGGGAATGCACTACTATCTGGGTATGCTCAAGGAGCGTTCTCGCTATACCTATCGCGTCATCGCTTCCGAAGACGCCACGAAGGTGTTCGAGGATGCCAGGCTCGTGGCCGTACTCAAGGCCGGTGAGTTCTTCGAGAACCTGAACGTCGCACGCCACATCCAGCTTACGGCCGACAAGCCCGTCCTCGTGGCCCAGTTCGCACAGGGCTTCAAGAACGGCGACAGCGTGGGCGATCCGATGATGATTCTCGTGAGCCCCACGCAACAGTTCCTGAGGGAATACCGTTTCGCGACACCCATCAACGGTGACTGGCACCACTATATCAACGTCGTGGCTCCTACGCCGTCGATCAGGGAACTGCGCCTGAACGGACGCCGTATCGATTCCAACATGTTCGTCGTGCTCGGCGAGAGCCGGTATTCCATCGCCCAGGTGCCGCTGCCGTACGGTACGCACGTCATCAAGAGCGAGACGCCGTTCGGTCTGTATTCCTACGGCTTCGGTTTCCGCACCGATGCCTACGATGCATACGGGAACATGGCAGGGCAGTCCTTCTTCGAGATAAGCAGGATGGTGGATACCCTCGCACCGACTGCCGAAGGCAAACCCATACGCGACGACTATCAGGTGACGTTCCGTGACGACCGCGTCTTCGATCGCGGTCTGAAGAGCGTCAAGGTCCTGTTCGCATCCGCACTCGAAGCATCGATTCCGAAGATCGACGAAGGTGCACCCCAGGCCGGTATCAGGGTCCGCCCGTCGACGTCGGGATCGGCTGGCCGCATGGTATTGCAGGCGACGGACGTGGCCGGCAACGAAAGCACCTATACGCTCTGCTACATGTTCGACAGCCGCAGCGAGCGGTACGTCTTCATGCTGAACGAAGGGCGCGACGTCATCTGCGCTGCCGATCACACGTGGCAGGTAGGTGCCTACGGTTCCTTTACCCATGCGTTCCAGACGACGTCATTCAGTACGTCGGGAAATCTGTCCACGCCGGGAACGTTCGGTACGGCCCAGGGGCCGGGCGGATGGTTCGGATTGCTGGTAGGACGCCGGGTGTCGCAGGACGTCGTAGTCACGGCGCGCTTGTCCCTCACGACGGTCGGTGGTACGTTGCTCGCTCCCGACAGTACGATGGGATCGGTCTTCGATACGACGACGAATACAGTGGTGCCCTATCAGGAGGGTACGACGGTGAAGCTGTCGGCGCCGTACGTCAATCTCGGTCTCGGTATCGAGTATACGCTCGAACGATACTTCTACGTGCTCGGTGGTCTGCAGGCATCGATGCCGCTTGGGTCGGCCGTCGATGTTCAACGCACCATCCTTCGTCCGGCGAACCGTACCTTCGGTAACGGACAGGGGTCGACGATGACCATCGACCCGACGTCGCTTTCATCGCTGAACGGTATGAACTTCGGTCTGTACGGAGGATTGGGCTTCGCCTATCCGGTGAGCTTCCGCGCTTCCGTCTTCCTCGAAGGCATGTATACGACCGTCCTCAGCAACCTCACGTCGGAAGGCATGTGGCGCCTCCAGTATCTTTCCGCCAACCTCGGTGTCCGCTGGCGTTTCTGACGATCAGCTCGGTTGCCACTCCATGCGGCCGTTGACGGCGTTGTAGTCGGCCACGACGGCACGGATGAGTTCGACGGGTACGAGGTCCGAACGCAGACCATAGACTTCTTCGAGCCGTTCCTTCGCACGCCATGTAAGGCGGATGGCGGCATCCCTCGATATGCGGCGAAAGGCGATCACCGTCAGCAGATCGCGCAGCGTTTCGGCATCCTGCTCCGTCAACATCCGCACCTGCGGGAACCGGGGCTGATAGGCCTCCTCCGCACCATCGCTGACGAACGTCATGTCGAGCGATACCTTCGGTGCCAGGCGTACGACCGTCGTGCCTGCGGCCATGTCGCCGAGGCGCTGATGCCTTCTGCTCGCGACCGTCGTGAGCAGGGCGATGGCGGGGAACATGGATATCTCGAACAGACCCGTCAGCCAGCGTACGACGTAGTTGCCCACCGTGGGCTGCGTGCCGTCCAGCCGCAGGACGCGGATCTTCATGGCGCGTTTGCCGAGCGTCTGACCATTGAGCATGATCTCGCACAACAGCGGGTAGAGCACCGGTGGAAGGTAGAGCAGGCCATAGACGACGATGGCCATGCCGGTTGCATCGTTCTCCAACAGCGAAGCTGCCACCAGACCCGCTACGATACCGACGACGGAAAAGTATCCGTAGAGTACCAGCATGTCGACGAAGTAGGACAACATGCGGTCCAGAGGATTGGCTGCTTCGAAGTGGATGTCGACGTTCTGCGTCGTGGCGATGTTGACTTGACTCATGTTCGAATATCGCATATTTGCCCGATGCGCGAAGTAGCTTTCGTCCGATTACATCAGGATACGTGGAGGGAGGTCGAACACGTTCTCTCCGATTCGGTGTCGGTAGGTCCTGACCGCCTGGCGGAGCTGTACGTCAAGCTTACCGACGACCTGGCCTATGCGTCCACGTACTATCCCGGCACGAAGACCTTCGCCTACATCAACGACCTGACGGCCAGGGTCTACCACTACATCTACAAGAACCGCAAGGAACGACGCAAGCGGTTCCTGACGTTCTGGACGGAGGAAGTGCCGCTGGCCTATGCGGAGAATACTCCCGCACTGCTGTTCTCGCTGGGAGTGTTCGTCCTGGCCTTTCTCATCGGCGTCGTGTCGACGCTCGGCGACGACACCTTCGTACGGCTGATCCTGGGCGATTCCTACGTGAACATGACGATCCGCAACATCAAGGCGGGGAATCCGCTCGGAGTCTATCAGCAGGACGATGGCCTGGGCATGGTCGTACAGATCACGCTCAACAACCTGCGCGTCGACATCCTGTCCTGCATCCTCGGTCTGCTGGCATCGGTGGGAACGGCCTTCATCATCCTGTACAACGGCATCATGGTCGGCACGTTCTTCACGCTGTTCGGTCTTCACGGTTCGCTCGGCGATGGCCTGGCGGGTGTGATGATCCACGGTACGATCGAACTCACGACCATCGTTCTGGCAGGTGCAGCGGGCTTCGTCATCGGTAACGGCATCATGTTTCCGGGTACCTATACGCGGTTGCAGTCCTTCGTCCGTGCCGTTCGTCTCGCCACGATCATGCTGGTCGGCGTCTTCCCGTTCACCATCGTGGCCGGAATACTCGAGAGCTTCGTCACACGCTGGGGACATGTCTCCATCGCCGTGGACGTCCTTCTCATCGTATTGTCCGCAGCGCTCCTCACGTGGTACTTCATTCTACTTCCACGCTCCGTACGCACCAGGGAATCCCATGTCGCCATCGTACATACCGCTTGACCGGTCGCGCCGGTTGCGCAACCTGGTATCCGCCGTGTTCGACATCATGCACGTGGCGTTCAAGCCGCTGATCCAGAGCGTGTTCGCGATCGCCGGACCGTGGATGTTCATCGTCGGAGTCGGTGGAACGATGATGCTGCAGGCGGCCTTCATGGGGATGGACAACGGCACGGATACGTCATGGCAGAACGCCACGGCCTCGCTCGTTGCCAGCACCTTCCTGATGATCATCGGCTACGTGATCGCCGTGATATCGCAGCACCTCGTCGTTCTGGCCTATCTGAAGATCTATCACGACGAGAAGCGCGCCGCGTCCGTTGCCGAGACGTGGGCCTATATCAAGAAGAACTGGAAGCGTCTTCTCGGAGCGGCGGCCCTGCAACAGGTCGTGATCGTGCTGCCGAGTCTCATGCTGTTCGTGCTGATCGCGGGAACAGGGTTGATCGCACTGAGCTTCATCCCGTTCTTCCTCATGATCTATCTCTTCGTCCCTGCGCAGATGGTAGGCTGTCTCTATGTCTTCGGTGGTCTGAGCGCACGCGAAAGTGTCCGCAAGGCATTCGCGCTGACGCGCGGCAGATGGTGGCGTCAGGTCGTCGTCTACGGGGCGCTCGGAATCGTCCAGTACATCGTGGTCACACCCGCTCTGCTGATTCTCGCCATCGCCGTCTTCCTCGCGGTCTTCGCATCGATGGACGGAAGCATGGACGACATGGCCGTGCCGATGCGCATCTATTCGGCCGTCAGTGCCGTACTGTTCTCCGTTCTCTATCTGGTGGCGAACACCTTCATGTTCGTCGGCGTCGTGCTCAACTTTTTCGATGCACTGGAACAGGATGAGGCGCCGAGCCTCGTGGCGCGTATCGAGAACATCGGTGCGGAAGCGACGCAATGAACGTCTTCCTTCGCGTCCTGTGTTCCATGATCCTCCTGATCGTTCCGTTCGGCAGTGTGGCCGCGGACCTGGCGAAGGACTCTTCCGTCGTCACCCGGCCCGCCTTCAGTCCGGATCGCCGTGCCGATCTGCGTAACGACGATACGTATGCCTATGTCGACGTCCGCGAGGAACGTTCGATCGTCGGCGACATCCTGGCATGGATCGACCGGCTGTTCTCGACGCTGGCCTTCGACAATCCCGATCTGGCCAGCCTGCTGAAATGGATGATTCTCGCCGCCATCATCGTCTTCGTGGTCGTGATGATCGTGCGTGGACGCAACTCCTCACCCCTGGCTCCGGGCGACGTTCGCCTGCAAGGTACCTTCGATCCCGATGCCGCCGTGGAGGACATCACGGCCGTCGACTTCGACAGACTGACGGGCGAGGCCATCGCCGCCGGACGATACCGTGAAGCGATACGCTGGCAGTATCTGCATATGCTCCAGGAGCTCGAGCGCGCCGACCTGATCGACTGGCGGCCGGACAAGACGAATACGCACTACCGCCGTGAACTCCGGCCGAAGCCGGTCTTCACCGCGTTCGACGCAGCCGTGCGCATCTACGAAGAGGTATGGTACGGCGAGCGGCAGGTGGACGTCGGAACGTACGAAGACAACCGACGGGTCTTCGACAGGTTGCGCAAGGAAGTGACGGGGCTCGCATGAAACGTCAGCACCTCGTTACCGTCATGCTCGGCGTCATTGTCGTGGCGCTCGTCGTCTTCCAGTATCTGCAACCGCAGCCGATCGACTGGTCCGAGGATTTCCGCCGCAACGAAACGAAGCCGCACGGATGCACGGTCCTCTATGGAATGCTCGAGGCGATCCGCCCCGAACGCGCGCTCACGGTAGTCAGGACCACACCCGAGGATGCCTTCCTCGAAGGAGAAGTGCCGGAGGGAAGTACGTACATGATCGTGACGGGCATGTTCAATCCCGATTCGGCGAGTATGGGAAGTCTGATGGACTTCGTGCGAAGAGGCGGGACACTTTTCCTCGTGACGGATCATGCCGGCATCGTCGCCGGCGACTCCATGCGGATGAGAACGGACGTGAAGTGGGACAGTACTTCCATCGACTTCACGAATCCACGGCTGAAGTCCGCGAAGGCCATGCGATTTCCGCGATCGGTGACGAATGCCGCCGTGATGCTGGCCGACAGCATCGACAGTGCGGGCGTGACCGTCCTGGCTGTGACGTCGGAAGACGAGCCCGTCTTCGTGCGGCGCTCCGTCGGTGACGGAGCCATCTACTTCCTCTCCATGCCTCGTCTGCTCGGCAACTACGGTATCCTCGTCGATACCGTCCAGAACGTGGCGGACAAGATTCTCGCCTATCTCCCTGCCGGTGAGGTCGTATGGGACGAACACTTCAAACCCGGTCAGACGAAGGAGCGGCAGGGCGTCCTGCGGTACGTAGCGAATACCGAGCCACTGGCGTGGGCATGGTACGTGACCATGGCCGGCCTCGCCCTGTTCGTCGTCGTGCACGCACGTCGACGTCAGCGGGCCATTCCCGTCCTCGATCCGGTCAGGAATACGACCGTCGAATTCGTGCATACCGTGGCCATGCTCTATCATCACGTGCACGACAACAGGGATCTCGTGGAGAAGCTGCAGAAGCTCTTCCTCGATCATGTGCGTACGCGCCTGCGTATCCGCACGGATCAGCCGCAGGACGTCATGGCGAAGCATATCGCCACGACGGCAGGCGTCCATATCGACGTCGTCAACGACGTCTTCCAGATACTGACGAACGTCCTGTCGCTTTCCGAAGTGACGGACGACGATGTGATACGCGTTCATGACGCCATCATGACCTTCCATTCCAGGAGCACAGCATGACTTCGACGGAACAGCCGGATCTCGGCCTGCTTCAACACGCCGTCAACGATATCCGCAGCGCCATCGGCACGGTGATCGTAGGCCAGCACGACATGACGGATCTGATCATTGCCGCCGTGCTCGCCGATGGCCACGTCCTGCTGGAAGGCGTGCCGGGTGTCGCCAAGACGCTTGCGGCGAAGCTTACGGCACGGATGCTCGACTGCTCGTTCTCGCGCATACAATTCACGCCCGACCTGATGCCGGCGGACATCCTCGGTACGAGCGTCTTCAATCCGAAATCGCTGGATTTCACGTACCGTCAGGGACCCGTCTTCGCCAACATCGTGCTGGCCGACGAGATCAACCGCTCTCCGGCCAAGACGCAGGCCGCTCTCATGGAAGTGATGGAAGAGCGCCAGGTATCGTCCGACGGTTCGACGATGCCGCTGCCGAAGCCCTTCATCGTGCTGGCGACGCAGAATCCCATCGAGCAGGAGGGTACGTATCGACTGCCCGAAGCGCAACTGGACCGGTTCCTCTTCAAGATCGACGTCCGGTATCCTACGGTCGATGAGGAGAAGGAAATCCTCAGGCGTCATCACGAGCGCCGTGGTCAGGCCGATCTCTCGGCCATCCGCCCCTTGTTGACGAAGGACCAGGTCGTGGCATATCGCCGGGCCGTGCAGTCCGTGACCGTCGAGGAGCATCTGCTCGGCTACGTCGCCTCCATCGTATCGGCTACGCGTTCGCATGCGGCACTCGATCTCGGTGCGTCTCCACGCGCATCCATCGGTATGCTGAATGCGGCCAAGGCCATCGCCGTGATGAGGGGCCGCGACTTCGTGATTCCCGAAGACATCCAGGAAATGGCCGTTCCCGTGCTGCGCCATCGCGTGCAGCTCACGCCCGAAAAGGAAATGGAAGGACTTTCGCCCGATACCGTCATCGCCGACATCGTCCGATCGATCGACGTGCCGCGATGATGTCCGTCATCCGATCGTGGTTCCTCACCAGACGGTTCTTCGTGGCACTCGCCGTGTGCGTCGCGGGACTGGTGCTGTCCTATTGGCTGCCTGTCCTGCTGCTCCCGATGAAGCTCGCCACCGTCGTCCTCGGTGCCGTCGTCCTCGGTGAGACCATCCTGCTCTACGGCATCCGGCACGCCATCGATGCCGAGCGCGTCAGCGCCGCCCGACTGTCGAACGGCGACGATAACGTGATCCGTATCGTCGTCACGAGCCGCTATGCCTTCCGTGCGCGACTGGAGATCATCGACGAGCTGCCGTATCAGTTCCAGATCAGGACATGGTCCCATCATGCCCGGATCGGTGCGCGCGGCACGTACGACATGGCCTATACGCTCCGCCCTCTGCATCGGGGCGAGTACAGGTTCGGCGCCATCAACGTCTTCGCCGGCAGTCCGATAGGATTCGTGCAGCGCCGCTTCGCCTGCGATGCCGAACGGATGTTGCCCGTCTATCCATCCTACATCCAGATGAAGAAGTTCGAGCTGCTGGCCTTCAGCAACCGGCTGTCGCGTCATGGCATGAAGCGTATACGCCGTATCGGACATACGATGGAGTTCGAGAAGATCAAGCAGTACGTGGCCGGTGACGATGTGCGGACGATGAACTGGAAGGCCACCGCGCGTTCCGGCGAGATGATGGTGAACCAGTACCAGGACGAGAGATCGCAGGATGTGTATTCGGTGATCGACATGGGCCGCGCGATGAAGATGCCCTTCGACGGAATGACGCTGCTCGACTATGCCGTCAACGCTTCGCTCGTCATCAGCAACATCGCCATCAAGAAGCACGACCGTGTCGGTCTCATCACCTACGGACATCAGCCGGGCAATCTTCTGGCGAGCGATGGCACGCCGTCGCAGATGGGACGTATCCTGGAATCGCTCTATCACGTCAACACCGACTTCCGCGAATCCAGTGACGAGCTGCTCTACTCGCTGGTGAAGAACATGGTGCGTCAGCGCAGTCTGCTGCTCTACTACACGAACGTGGAATCCATCACCACGCTGCGCCGCAGGATTCCGTACCTCAGGGCCATCGCCCGGCGTCACCTCCTCGTCGTGCTCCTGTTCGAGAACACCGAACTGAAGGAACTCACGAAGGAGGCGCCCGAAACGGTGGAGGCAATCTACGTCCGTACCGTCGCCGAAATCACTGCCCTGCAGAAGCGAGAGATCGTGCGCGAACTGCAGCGTCATGGCATCGTGGCCGTGCTCACGCCACCGTCCGGCCTCACGACGGCCACCATCAACACCTACTTGGAATTGAAGGCCCGCGGGGTAATTTGACCGGTCGAACCCCTGGGAGCCGCATGCGTTTTACCGCCGTCGTAGCCAAAGACGTCCGCAGCGAGTTGCGGACGCGATTCGGCATCACTGCCTTGCTGTTGTTCGTGGTGACGGCCGTCGTCCTGGTCGCCTTCGCGGCGGCGGACGAGGCCATGCCCCGACCTCTGGCTGCGGGCGTGATGTGGATCGTGATGTTCTATACGGCGATGACCGGACTGGGCAGGGGATTCATCAGCGAGGAGGAGCGGGGGACGACCCTGCTGCTTCGTCTGAGTACCGATGCGATGAGCGTCTACTTCGGCAAGCTCGTCGTCAACGTCGTCCAGGCCGTCGCCGCCAATCTCGTCGCCGCCATTCTCTTCCTCTTCTTTCTCTCGAACGTCACGGTGGGGGCACCCGGACTGTTCGTCCTGACGGTGCTGATCGGAAGCGCGGGGCTGGCATCCGTGCTGACGATCGTATCGGCCATCGTGGCCAAGGCCGGGACGAAGAATGCCCTCCTGCCCGTTCTCGCCTTCCCGATCCTCTTGCCGCTGCTACTGCCCGGCGTGAACGCCATGCTGATGTCCTTCGCCGGAATGGCACTATCCGACGTCGTGGGGAGTCTTGTACTCATGCTGGTGCATACCGGCCTCGTCATCGTTGTTTCAGTGTTCGTGTTCGAAACCGTCTGGTGCGACTGATTCCCGCTCGTTTGCTCCATGCCCTGTTCGTGAGCCTGACGCTCATGATGGCATCGTCGTGCTCGACCACGACGTCGTACATCGACCCGTTCTGTACGGACGGAGAATGCGGGACAGGTGCCCGTATCGCAGTCGTGGGCGACCTTCAGCGGACCGGTCCCGTGGAAGTCTGGCGCGAGCGCAACGATGCCGAGCGGGAGCGCCTGCTGCGGCAGCTCGCCGACGATCGCCCGGACGCACTGGTCCTTCTGGGCGACATGGTATGGTGGGGAGCGTCCGAAGAGGAATGGTCGTACTTCGACAGGATCATGAAGCCCGTGCGCGAGCTCGGAATACCGATGCTGCCCATCCTCGGCAACCATGAATACTACGGCGGCGATGCCGCCGCACTCGGCGCCTTCCATCGCCGGTTCTCCGATGTCGAGGGCACGTACTACGTCCGCACGATGGACTCCATCGCCTTCGTCATGCTCAACACGAACACGGACGAGTTGCCGGTGCCGTTCATGAGGGCACAGGCGGCCTGGTTCCGGAAGACCATGAAGAGGCTCGATAACGATTCGGCCGTGGTAGCCGTCGTCGTCTGCGGTCATCATCCGCCGTATACCAACAGCACCGTCGTCGATGACGACAAGGTCATGCGGCGGCACTTCGTTCCGGCTTTCGTCGAGTCGAGGAAGGGAGCGCTCTGGCTGAGCGGACACTGCCATGCCTACGAGCACTTCGTGAAGGACGGAAAGCACTTCGTGGTATCGGGTGGCGGTGGCGGTCCGCGGCAGAGCCTGTACCAGGCGGTCGGACAGCGGCGTCACGACGATCTGTATCCGGGTGGGCCGATCAGACCGTTTCACTATCTTCTGATGCAGCGTATCGGGACGACCGTCGTCGTCGCGATGCGGCCGCTCGAACAACGGGGATCCACTACGGCCGATGAAACGTTCGCCGTAACGGTTCAGTTCAGTCCTGCCGACGTCACGTCACGCGAGTAGTCATGGTACCGTCACGACGTCTTGCTTGTCTTCTCCTGGCAGTCATGATCTGCCTGTCTTCGGTCTTCGCCCAGGAAGAGTTGCCGAACGACCGGCACTACATCATGACGGCGCGGCCGTTGCCGGTGGCACGGCTCAATCTTTCGCTCGGACTCGATCTGACGATCCTTCCCGAGCCGCTGACGGAGGGCGCCATTCCTGCTCCGATGGTGGATGTGCGTGCCCGGCTCGGACTGCCGCTGAATCTCAGCGGACTGTTCCGCGCCGCTTCGAACTACGCCACGACGATGGTCGAAGCCGGTGGCATGTGGTCCGTACCCATCGGCAACCTCAGCATCGGTGCCGGGTATCGTGCGGCCTTCATGTACGGCTATCTCGACTATCTGTACGGCTTCAATACCACGCAGACGATGTGGCTGAACTATCCGATGGTGATGGCGAGCTGGAGCTTCGGCACGTGTACGCTTACGGGGCGTCTGGAGGCCGAACTCATCACGTCGCGTCAGCAGCGCATCGAAGGGCAGTTCGTCGAGGCCACGAAGAGGATCTTCAACGGAGGGTCACTGACCATCGCCATCGAGCAGCCGTTCTGGAAACAGACGCACATCATGCTCGGCGTCTCCCTCATCAGTTCGCGTAATCCATATCAGGCCTGGTTTCTCTACAACACGTTCGACGAAGTGATGTTCTATCCCGAACTGTTCGCAGGATTCCTCCTATGAGCGGAAGAATCGTGCGCTGGCTTCTGCCGCTCGTCGTCCTCGCAGGATGCGTGACGCCGCTCGAGGACATTCTCGATCCGGCCATCGATCTCGACGACGTCGAAGCATCCGTCACGCTGCTCGACACGACCGTCAAGGAAGACATGGGAGGCGTCTACAGCGTCGAGGAGGGTCAGCAGCAATTCGGCGATACGATAGCCTTGCGCTGGAATGCGCGGGACCTCAGCGGTTTCGGTACGCGTAACGTCTGCTTCCTCACCATGCGTGGCGGAGTGCGCGGCGATACCGGCGTGATCGAAGGAACGTGGCGCTTCACCACGGGTTCGTCCACAGGTATCATACGTCTGCGGGCCCTGCCCGACGAAGGCGGCCGTGCATTGAGCGGCGGAACGGTGAAGGCCAAGGACATCGTATGGCGCGGTACGTGGAGCGGCGCCGACGGCGCGAATGCGCGACCTCTCGTCCTGCGCGGAAAGCGGGCCCTGTTCCGCAGACCGAACGGCTTCAGCATCATCGCGCATCGTGGTGGCGGACGCAATTCCGAGCGTTACGGCGTATCGGAGAACAGCCTCGAGATGATGCGACTGGCGAGCAGACTCGGTGCGACGGGTATCGAAATCGATGTCCATCGTACGAGGGACGACCAGGCCATCATCTTTCACGATCCGACGTTCACGCCCCGCACGATTCGCGGCGCCTACGTACTGGGCGATGTGGAGAACTACACCCTGCGTCAGATCAAGGCCGTGGCCCGACTCGTCAACGGAGAACAGATCCCGACGCTCGAAGAGGCGTTGCGCACGGTCATCGATGAAACGCCGCTGGAGATGGTGTGGCTCGACATCAAGGCCGAGACGATCATCGACAGCATCATCGCGGTGCAGAAGAGGATGATGGAGTATGCGGTACAGCAGCGGCGTACGGTGAAGATCTACCTCGGCATACCTACGTCGGAAGTTCGCGATGCCTACCTGGCGAGCCCGCTGCGAGGTGCCGTACCCGTCCTCTGCGAACTCGACGCGAATTCCGTGAGGGCCGTCGACGCCGCCGTTTGGGCGCCGCGCTTCACGGCGGGGCTTCAGCTCGATGTCGTCAAGCAGATGCACAGGGAACAGCGCAGGGTCTATGTATGGACGCTGGACGATCCGAATTTCATGCGTTCGTTCCTGACCGACGGAGACTTCGATGGCGTACTGACGAACTATCCGATGCTGCTGGCCGCCATTTTCTATACGAGGGCGCTATGATGCGGTACATCTGGGGCCTGATCGTCATCCTTGCCGCTGCCGTTTCGTTGCATGCGCAGCAGACGGACAGTACGCACGGCGTCGATACGACGCTGCCTCCGAACGTCTACCGTCTCAAGCTCTTCGTATCAGGAGGCATGCAGTTCACGGTGTTCAAGGAGCCGACGACCGCCGTCGGCAACCGTCGCAGCTTCACCATGCCCACGTTCAACGTCCGTGCCATGTGGAAGCCCGAACACCTGCTCAGCGTGGGACTGATGTCGGGCTATACGACACTGGCCCGCGAGACGCTGACGGCCCAGGACATTCCGCAACTGCAGGGCGACCTTCACCTGGAGCTCGACGCCATACCGATGATGATGGTCTTCGCCATGCAGCAGTACGGTGTGGAAGTATCCGTCGGTATCGGAGCCTACTATCTCACGTCGACGTCGACAGGATCGCGTCTGGGCGATACGCGCAGCACGGACTTCACCCTGGGCGTTTCTCTGCTGGCCGGATATACCTACAAATTCACCGACCGCTTCGGCCTCGGAGTCGAAGCCGGCCTGCACAACCTCAGCTCCAGAGGGATATTCGGCATCGCGCCGGCGCTGAGGCTGGAATACGACTTCTACACGTACTGATCCGCACCGGCGGACCGGAACCGCGGGAGACGTCGACGCGTCGGGGATGCGTCGGACATGACCGTTCAATGAACAAAAATTAAGTTGACCTCGTTGCGAGGAACGTGCAGGTTGCATGCCATGATGTTCGGTATGCCATATCTCTTCCGCGGTTCCCTGGTTCAGCCTTTGCGCCGTCCCGCAGCCGTGCCGGACAGGCGGAAGTCGTCGGATGGCAAGGGTGCGGGCGATCGGCTCCATGCGCTGGACTTCGCACGCTTCATCGCCATGCTGTTCATGATGCAGGGACACGTCCTGGACGCCCTGGTCGGTACGGCGTGGATCGATGTTTCCGTGTTCCCCTGGAACATCTGGCATGCCTTCCGCGGATTCACCGCTCCCGTGTTCCTCATGGTCTCCGGCGCCGTCCATGCCTTCGCATCGAAGCGCGGCGAGAACGGACTCATCCGTGAGGATGTCCTGGCCAAACGTATCCGGTGGGCATTGACGATCATCGGTATCGGCTATCTCCTCGTCATGCCTGCGAACAGGATATGGGATCTGCCCTTCGTTCCGTCGCAGGTCTGGGCTCCCGCGCTGTCGGTGAACATCCTCCAGCTTACGGGCGTGACGATGCTCATGTTCGTGATCGTGATGCATACGACGCGATCTGTACGCGACATGGGACGTCGTGGGTTGTTGACGGGGCTGGCCATCGTGGCACTGACGCCACTCATGCAGTACGTGCCGCCGTCCATGCTTCCTGCCTGGGTGATGTCCTACCTCAATCCGTCCACGGGCTCGCTCTTCCCGATCTTCCCCTTCAGCTCCTTCCTCTTCTTCGGCATCGCGGTCGGTGCCTACCTGCATGGCATCCCGGCCGAGCATCGTAACGAACACATCAAGCGCTACGGCTGGCGCGCAGGTGGCGTCATGGCCGCATGTGCCACGCTCTGCTACTATGCGGCGCTCGGTATGGGAGTGCCGGACAGCGCCCTGGCATCGTCGACGAGCGTGCTGCTCGTTCTGCAGCGCCTTGGCGTCGTGCTCATGATCTTCAGTGCGTCGGTCGTTCTGCTCGAGCGGACGTGGAAGCTCAGGAACTGGTATTCGATGTTCGGCAAGAAGTCGCTCTATATCTACGTCATCCATCTCGTGCTGCTCTTCGGTACGCCGTGGTTCGACGGCATCGGCCGCACACATTTCCGGGTCTTCGATCTCGCCACCGGTCTCGGCTTCGTCGCCCTGATCATGACGTCGACGCTGATCCTGGCCTTTGCCATGGACCGATTCGAACGCTATCCGTGGAAGCCTGCCCACCGCAGGGCCCTTTCACTCGCAGCCTGTCTGCTCCTCGGGTGGCTGCTGATGGTCTGAGATCATCGTTCTCCTGATCCGATCGTTCCGTTGTCTTCCGCTCCCGAGCGGCAGGCCAGGCCGAGTCGTGACCTGTCGTCGGTACACCATGTCGTCCTGTCGATTGCGTTCCATATGGAACGATATGATCGTGAACCGTCATCCGAGACGCCCACCTCCGTCGCCGTGATCATGATACTTGTATGAATGATTCGGAATACGTTGTTCGCAAAGCTCCATTCCTCATTCGTGAAATGAATATCCCGGACGGTATCACTATGACAGTAGATGTCATAGTCCTTCCGTTACGTTCGCACGAAGAAAGGTGATCGAAGCCAGTGCATGGCAACGAGGACCGGACGCTATGGGCATGGCGAACGGGTGCGTCGGAAACCGCACAGAATGAGGCAGGGAGATTCCGCACGATCTCCCTGTCCATTCGAAGAACGGATGGCGGATAGATGTGGTGAACATGGAATCGTATGAACGATGCGGAACGGTATCGTCTCGGGGAAGCCGCTGCCGTGAGTGACCGCACTGAGTGAAGCGGAGAGGTCTGCGAAGGGGCCTCTCCGTTTTTTTGTCACGTCCGTTCTCGTTTTCTCCGTGACGTTTTCATTGGTCCGCGCTCCTTGCATTTGAGGTGCATAGGTCCGATTCATGATATCTCGCGTGTCCATAGATGATGTCCCATTGTTCATCAACGGATGTCATAGTCTGAACAAGTGTCGTAGCTGCCGTCGTCCGGCTTGGCGATAACATCGCGTCCGATCGGTGTATGTGTGGTCTCCGATCGGTGTCCGGTATGAACGACGGGCTCGCCCCCACGTTGGGCCAGTGCATTTGGGCAATCGTGACCGATGAATGGTCCGTTGGTGAAGGCACGGTATCGCGATGCCGATGCCGTCGAACACAGACAGTCGCAATGCGTGCTGCCAGGATAGAGAACCGTAACTCTCGATACTTCCGGAGTCCTTCCATGATTCGCATACAGGGGTGGATCGCTCTCATCATGACGCTGACGATGTGCTCGGCCGTCATGCCTTCATATGCGCAGGACGACGACGTCGTGCGCCGTACTGCCGTCCTCGGCAGCGAAGACTTCGATGCCGATGGTTTCCTTGATACCGTCACGGTGACCGTCCGCTACGATGCGGAGCATGGAAAGCGCTATCGCGGTGTGAACCTCGCGGCCATCCTCTGGGGCTACGACGCGGAGAACAAGGACGCCGTGGCCGATACGACCGTCCTGGATGTGACGCTGGATGGCGGGGAGTCCATGGATGCCTACTTCTACGACACGGACAAGGATGGCATCCACGACATCGTCGTCTATGCGTCGAAGAAGCAGGACGGCGAGACGGTGCGCCGACGCTGGGTCATCCGTCCGGATGCGGACATGAAGACGCAGAACGCGCTCGCGTTCCGGGGTGCCAGCATGCGCACCCAGGCCGCAGCATGGATGGAGGACATGGATGCCGCCGATACGACGCAGTCGCGGAAGATCAGAGGGACGGGCTATACGGTGACGCCGCTCAACCACCGCTCACGCAGCGAGAAACGTATACCCCGTGCAGCGGATACGATCCTGATGAAGACGCCGGAAACCACGCTCACGCTGGCACCGAACCCTGCGACGAACGAAGTCCGGATGCATCTGAAGGCGGAGAATCTGTCGTCGCCGATGCTGAGGATCATGGACAACACCGGACGCCTCGTGATGCATCGGCGCTTGAGCGATGAAGCGATGACGGGAATGTCCGTGATCGATATCCGGAGTCTTTCCTCCGGAAGCTATGTGGTGAAGATCGTCGACGGTGGACGCACGATTGTCGAATCCATTCTCGTGGTGCAGCGATGAGAACAACATCAGAATTATTGTCGATGTCGACATCCTTCTTTCCGGAGTTCGCGATGATGCGCCGTTCCCTTCTTTCGCTGATGATCGTCGCCCTCGGTATCGGTATGGCGTCTTCGACCGCCACGGCCCAGACCAGCCTCAACGCGATGACGGGTGAGATGTCCTACGTCTATCCCATCACGAGCACGACCGTCAACACGGCGCCGGTCGACGTCCATCTCGCATGGCTTCCGAGCCTCGAGCAGGTATACTATGTCGGAGGGTCGTACCGTTTCGGCATCAACAACCCACCGCTCACGACCGGCTACAATCAATGGACGACATGGCCGCGTCGACATGGCGGCTGGGCCATCTGCGTCAACGGCTTCGTCGTCCAGCTCTTCAACTACGTCCAGAGGTATACATCCGAGTCGCAAGGCTCTACACCCGAGCCGGAAGATTCCACCCGTAACTGGCTGACGGTCGGATACGACGTCTGCAATCGCATGACGACGCTGACCGAACTTGCGGAGCCCGACGTCATCAAGCTCCTTCAGGCCGACGGCTCCGTCCTCGAACTGCGCAATGCCATTCCTCATGATGCCGTGGCCGACGAAGAGGATCGCTACGTCGGTTGGTACTATGTCAACGGCGTGAACACCAATGCCTTCGCCGTCGTCGAGTACGACGACACCTACTATCCGACGTGGATGCAGGACATCACGTCAGGACGTATGGCGGACTACGTGAGCGAATGGGCCGTGCGGCCCCGCGTCGTGCGCTACTATCCCGGTGATGGGCTCGAATACGTCTTCCGCGAAGTCATCCTGCCCTATGGAAAGCTGGGCCTGGAAAACTATGCCAGTCCGCCGGAATCGCTCGTCGGCGTCACGCCGACGGTCTTCTATCTCGAAGAGATCAACCGCGACAACGTCAATATCCTCACCTTCAAACGCTCGAAACACTATCCGTCGGATACGGACCACGATCTGACGCCGGGCCGTGCTCTCGTGGAAGAGTTCCACGGACACCGCATCTCCTACGAGAACAACTTCGTGACGATCGAGGCCGAAGGCCACACGCATCGTCTGCTCATGACGGACCAGTTCACGGTACCGTCGAACGACATCAACGGAGCGACGAGTTATCTGGACGACGAGGCGAACACGACGCGTTGGGCGGACTACGGCTCGCGTACCCGCAGTTACTACAGCAACCTCGTCGCCGATTGGGTCAACGGCGCCCGGATGATGATCCGTGCCATCGTCCAGCCCAACGGCGAGGTCACGAAGATCGCCTACGAGAAGTACGAGCGCAACTCGCCATTGGCGTGGTGGAGCGGCTTCCGTCCGACGAAGATCACGACGCGCCAGGAGATCACCGACGTCGTCTATTGGGATCCGGGTCCTCTGGAAGGATACACTACCGGATACTACGACGACTGGTACTTCGAAGAGGCGAAGCGTAACTGCCAGCCCAACGTCAATACCGTGATCAAGAGTATCACGCTGTCGACGAACCATACGACGCCGAAGGAGCTTCGTCGTACGTTGTTCGACTGGTACAATCCCACGGCGACGCCGGATACGGGATCCTATACGACGAGAATTCGTGTGGAAGACCGTACGCTCCTGACGGATCAGCTACGGCAGAAGACGCTCAACTACTGGTCATGGAGAGCCGTCACGCCATCCATCGATGCGGCCCTCGACAAGCCGTTCCATCGCTTCCTGCGCAATTCCTTCGATACGACGGGTGACGTCAAGACGTCCACCAGAAGGGTGGAGGAGCAACTGGTCGGCGGCGCCAACATGTCCTTCTATCCGACGGAGACGAAGACGTGGATCCGCGACGGTCTGGCCAATGCCGATCTGCTGACCAGCTACGAAACGTATGCCTATACGTTCACCGACTATCACAACATGACGCACGGGACGTACGGCAATCCTTCCACGGCCATGAAGAGCGCCTACGGCAAGGGTGTCGCCACGACGACGAACACGATCTACGAGCCGACGTCGACGACGAACGTCTTCCGCACCATCGAAACGTCGCTGGCGACGAACATGCTCTATTTGACGAAGACATGTACGTACGACGATACGGTGCTCGCCGAGTCAGCCACACGCCGTGCTCTCGACGCTCTGCGTAATGGTTCGGGCGCGATCACGAACTTCTCCCCGACACTCACCGTCAATCCGGCCTACATCTATCATACGTTCCAGCTCTGTCCCGTCTGGGGACTGCCATCGTCCATATCCGTGAAGGATGGTCTGGGCAACTTCCTGGGCGGCAGGGACGTGACCTATCAGACGACCACCGCCTGCAATCTTCTCGTCGAAGCGCTCCGTGGTTCGCCACTGGACATGACGTCGTATGGCATGGCCGATGGTACCGGCCTGAAGGCGACGGCGCCCAGTACCGTACAGACTCTTCTCTACACGAACGGCAGCAGGGCCCGTCTTCCCCGACAGCTCATCGGGCCGCAGGGCTCGCAGATCATGCTGTACTATGCGTCCGGAGGCGCACCCAGCGCCAGCCGGGTGAACAATGCCGGTACGACGACGACGGGCGTCGCCATCAACGACTTCGACTATCTGCACGACGATCCCATCGCCGTCGTGCCTGCCGTCCGTCGCATGAATCCGGGCGGAACGGCCATCGACGTCGTGTCCCTGCCGACACACCATGGCTCGACCGTCGACGGACGCGAGACGACGTCCTATGGTCCCGCCAAGGTCCTGACCTATGGCAGGGCAAGCGTTACGGATACCAGTGCCATGGCCTGGGCTCCGGGCGATATCCCATCGACGGGATGGACGGATCGTCCGCCCTACGTCAAGATCTGGAATCATCAGACCGAGAACGATCAAACCTTCACGCAGGCCGTATGCTATGTGCCGACGGTTCCAGCCGCCACCACGACCTATGATGACTATCGCCTCCGCACGATGGAGGAAGCTCTCGTCGTCCAGCGTCTGTGTGCCAACCTCGGTGATGGCCGCACGATGGAGCAGAACAGTACGATCAACCTGAACTACGTCGCCAATACTGGCGACTATCTGCATCGCGAAGCCGCCGACATCGACGACGGTCACCTGCGCGTCGTCGTCACCGGCCTCTCCGCACTCGAATGGACCTTCCTCGGCAAGGTGACCTTCAGCGGCGGGGGACTCGTGACGCCGGTGCAACTGGACTACGAGTTCTCGCGCGACCACGTCTTCGATCCCGTTCTCGCCGACACCTTCGCCATCTGGGAGATTCCGCTCGACGAAGATGTCCTCACGGCCATGAAGGCCATGGGCACGGGCAATACGATGCAGATCGAAATCACCGTGTCGCCGACGGCAGCCGGCAAGGTTCCGTATCTCGAACTGGCCTGCCATGCCGAGGATGCCGCCCCTCGTCTCGAGTTCTGGAAGTCGTCCACCATCAACGCCATCGTCGGCAACCGTCCGGACAAGGCATCGAAGGACTTCACGGCGGCCATGATCATGAAGCATGCCGACAACAAGGCCGATGTCTTCACGAAACTCGATCAGTCGTCTCAGCACGTCGGTACGGCATCGTATACCGCGTCCACGGCCAGTCTGTTCGGACGCTACGGCAAGAACTACGGCGAATACCTGCCGTCGAATCACTCGGCCAAGAGCTGGACCATCGACGGCAATCCCTTCAGCGGTACGGCTACGCGCCTCGTCACCACGCAGATGGGTGGCATGAACAACGTGACCGGTGTCACGGACATTTCGTCGAATACGGTAACGACGACGAACAAGCAATACGGCCTGAACACCATCACCTTCCAGGACAACACGACGCAGAAAGGATGGGATACGCTGGCCGCTGCCAGCGCCCTCGTCGCCTCGCCGTCCGGCTTCTACGGTATCTGCTACAAGAGCAAGTCCATCGACGAGAACGGCAATCATACCGCTATGTATGTCGATGGCCTTGGGCGTACGCGCTACGTCGTCGTCGACAGCGGTGGCCTCGACCTCGTCACGACGTATACCTACAACACGAAGAACCAGCTCGTGACGGTGACGAATCCTGCGGGACAGGATATCGACTACGACTATGACCGGTGGGGGAACGTCACGTCGGTGACGCATCCCGACTTCGGCGCCGTACGTGCCAAGTACAATAACGTGGGTCAGGTGCGCTTCACGCAGAAGCGGACGCAGTCGCCGGGCGATGGCCATGCCGGCGATGCCGTGACGTTCTATCAGTACGACGACCTGGGTCGTATGACGGCCATCGGCGAGGCCGTCTTCGAGAGTTCCAGCGCCTTCAATGGGCTCGACTCGTCGACCATCAACCTCACCGGGACGGGTAGTACCTATGTCCGGCCTACCGTCAATCCGTCGCTGTTCTCCGGGTCGGTGGCATATCCGACACCTCCCAGCATCTATCCGCTTCTGCCTGTCCTCTCGCCGAACAACAGGGCAGGTGCGGCCGGTTGCCTGTTCGAATGGGGTAGTGTACGTCCCGGTTACGAAGCGCTCTTTCCCTTCAACGCCCTCGAGCGGACGATCATCAAGCCCATCGACATCTGTGTCTTCAACGATGCGGCTCCCTACGGTCCCGTCTCGGCGGCGAACGACTTCGAGGACTTCACCGACAACCCGCACAACGGACGTCAGGCCATCTCCTACGACCAGATGCCGCTCGGCGGTAGCGGCTCCTTCTGGCGCAGCTTCCCGAGTCCGACGCAATGGAACGCGCTCTCGAAGACCGGTACGGTTCGCAACCAGGCAGGTCGTGTGGCCGCCATCGCCTATCGCGACCACCCGTACGAGGCGTATCGCTACCGCGTCTACAGCTACGACGAACGCGGCCGCGTGGAATGCGTGATCAAGCTCACGCCGGCTCTCGGCTTCGATGCCGTCTACTACTCGTACAACTCGTCGGACCAGATCACCAGCATCCACGTCGTCGACGCCCTCCGCCAGTATGCCACATGGTACGGTTACGACGACAACGGTCGTGTGGCCGAGATGACGTCGCACGTGACGCCCGCCTACGATGGCGTCAACCCGCCCAATAACGGTATGGGGTTCACGACGGGAAGCATCGTCAAGCCCGCACTCATCACCCGTCCCGTCGGCGCGCCGCGCGTGACGTATACGTATGATGCCATAGGCAACCTTACGGGCAAGGTCTATCACGATGCCGACGACCTGAACCGCGAACTCAATACCACATACCTGTACGATCCCCGCTGGCGCCTGCAGCAGCAGGACCACTCGTGGGACCTCGACCCCGTCAGCTCGAGCGACATCTACACGCGCGACAACGGCGGCCGCATCACGCAGCGCAGCAGCACGCTGCTCGACGGCGACGTCTACGACCACACGTACACGTACGACAACGCCGGGCGGCTCGTCACGGCCGACGTGGACCACAACCTCACGCCGTGGAAGAGCGAGACGTACGACGTGAACGAGATCGCCCGCCGCACGCAGACGACGAAGACGGGTGTGGTGGCAGGGTATACCTATGCGCCGCTCCCGGTATCGGCGACCAATGCGCCGACGGACATCGCTCCGAGCGTCAACGGCGAGATTCTGACGGACGACCAGACGTACAACCGCGACGGCGCCCTGAACTATCGCTATCTGCGTCCGCAGGGCACGGCGCCTACCGTGCCGTTCTCCAAGGAATGGTTCCACTACGGCTACAATGATCGTCTCGTCAAGATGCAGACACAGGCGACGGATCAGCCGACGGGCCCCACGTGCGGGCTGATGCCGCCGTTCTCCATCTCCTTCTCGCTCTCGGGCAAGATGGAGTGGCAGTATTCGTACTCGCCGTCGGGCGAGCGCGAGATCAAGCGTCTCGTCCTCTCGCCCACATCGGACTCGACCTGCGGTCAGGTCTTCCCATGGACATACTACCTTCTGGGTACCGGCGACGAACAGCAGGTCGTCTATCACGGCCGTCAGATCAGTCGTGGCGACTGCGACGGAGGCCCCGGCCGCCGCGTCTTCTTCTATCCCGTCGAGTTCCGTTCCTACGGTGTGGACGGTCTGAACATCGTCTGGGAACGCGATGCCAACGGCAATATGGTGTCGCGCTTCGTGGGTACGGACATCCAGGGCTCGGAGCGGTACGTGGTAGGGAAGAACGCGTACCAGAAGGTGCGTGACTACCTTCCGTTCGGTGTCGATGTGGCTGTGGCGAATGACCAGAGAAGAGGATATCTCGGCAAGGAAACGGACTACGAGACGGCGCCGCAGTACAACGTCATCCTGAACACGCCGCTGTACCACGAACGCCTCATGGACATGAGTGCGCGGAAGTACAGCAAGACGCAAGGGGGCTTCACCAGTGTGGATGCGCTGTGGGGCATGGCAGTGGGAACGTCGCCGTACATCTACAGTCATCATGATCCCATCAACTTCGCGGATCCGAGTGGCTATGCCGGAACACCGGTCGGCGGTGGCGGCACTGGTACTGGCGGTACTGGTGGCACACCGGGTGGCAAGACCGGTGGAGCATGGCCGTACAACCCTTTCATGCTGGATGCCTTCAGCAGTGATGAGAGCAGGTCGATGACATCCAGGGAGATGATCGATCGCCTGGGCTGGAACGCGACACTGGTGGCTCAGCAGCCACAGTATGCGGCGAAGTCGAAATCGAAGTCCGAGAAGAAGGACCCGAAGGCAATATCGTCGGCGAATACTTCGCAGGAAGCGTCAGCAGGTACCATTGTCATTGGATCTGGTGTAGCGACGTATCTTGTGACAGCGGTTAGTACGGCATTGGTAGTGAGTGGCGGAATTCTAATAATATTCGCTGCGATCGTGCCCGGCGCCACGAGGATCGACGATGCTGAGGAAGCCGGTGCGGAGTCCGAACCGGACAGTGAAGCGCAACCGTTGAGTCTGCAGGAGCAGGCTGCCAAGCTTAGGGAAAAACATGGCAAAGCAGAAGTCGAGTTGTCGAATGGATGGCTGCACCTGACTGGTAGTGCTCATGGGAATGTCAGAACACCGCACGTACATGATTTGGAATGGAACACTAATCCTCAAACTGGTGTTGCTCATCCCAAAAAGATCGATCACCCACGTCCCGCGACGCAGAAAGACCTAGATGAGGCTGCAAAAATTATCAACGGAAAGTAGTGTATGAACAACATAGGTGCCGTGACGCAACTGCTTGAGGAGTTAGCGCAATTTCTATTGACCAAGATCGAATCTCAGTCTTCGGATAGTAGTGTTGTCTTGGAAATTAATACTCTTGATAATCCTGGATGGATGATCTCCTCGATACTCATCCCAGGAATCGCGAGGACTGGCAGCGGAAGTAAATCAGTCGGGGCTTTTGACGAAGAAAGCCAGTACTGGTGGACCTGTATTGAAGAAGAGTATGGTGAAAGTTCAAAGGTATTGATGGCGAGTGAAGCCATTGTTTCCGCATATGGAGGGCCATCATATCTCCCTATCATCGTTGAAAAAGTATACTCTCGAGTTGTTAACGGGGCACTGGACGAGAATGTCGTCGTATTAAGTGATGAGCTGATTTCTAACCTGAGTTCCTGGCTGTTAGTACAATGTGATGGCAACTGGGAGCATTCTGAAGGGATTGGAATCGTAATGACAAGCACGGGCCAGTGGAGACTCCAGGCAACCAATGTCTCGACGCATCTCCTACGGAAGAAAATAGAAAGGGAAAAGCCACCCAGATTCCCAATACTTGGTACAAGGAAGACGTGGCTACGTGATCCGGTGATGATCGATCAGTGCTGGTACCATGATTCGGCAGATATCGGTGGTCTCGCCGATATGCTCGAAACGTTCCTGAACAATTCGGAGCTCGATCCGGCGGGCTTGCCGAACAGTGTATGAACGCCCGGTAGGGTGGTGTTCCAATATGTTGATGGAGATTTCCCACTCCAGCGACTGGATGAGAGGCGGTTGATCGACGGTATTACATTGTGGACGATCGTGAACCTACCCTTGTCGCAGGTGCCTCGTCCTGGTTCAGCAACGCAGAAAGATCTGGACGAAGCCGCGAAAATCATCAACGGAAAATAATCCATGAACGACATGAATGCAGTGACACGATTGCTTGAGCAGTTGGCGCAATATCTGATCGACAAAATAGAAGCTGTGCCAACTGGAGACCTCATTGTACTAACGATCAACTCACTTGATAATCCCGGTTGGGGAGTCTCGTCGGTACTCATGCATGAGACTGTTGCCGATAGGAAATCTGTCGGAACGATTGATGATAACAGCTTGGATTGGTGGACCTGCTACGAACAAGTGTATGCTGAGAGCCCAAAAAGGTTAATGAAGACTGATGCTCTAGTGACGGCATATGGTGGTCCACTATACCTTGCTACTATTGCTGAGAAGGTCTATGCACGAGTGGTGAATGGGGTCTTGAACGAGAATGTCGCCATCTTGAATGATACTATTATCGATAATCTCTGCGCATGGCTGTCAGTGCAATGTGATGGTGAGTGGGAGCATTCTGAAGCGATTAGAATTGTACTGACAAGTGCCGGTCAATGGAAGTTTCAGGCGACGAATGTCTCGACACACTTGTTGCAGAAAGAAATGGAGTCGGAAGTACGACCAATGTTTCCAATGCTTGGTACGGAGAAAGCATGGATGCGTGACCCGGTGATGATCGATCAGTGCTGGTATCATGACTCGACAGATATTGGTGGTCTTGCCGATATGTTCGAAACGTTCCTGAACAATTCGGAGCTCGATCCGGCTGGTTTGCCGAACAATGTTCCAACGCCCTGATGTTTCGCGCGTATTCGGAGAACGGCTTGATGGTAGCGTTCCAACATGTTGATGGAACCGTGGTAGCGTTCCAATATGTTGATGGAACCATCAAGGGTAGCGTTCCAATATGTTGATGGAACCGTCAAGCATTCGAAGAATGGCTTGATAGTGGGATTCTTGCTCGCGTTCGTATCATGATATGAACGATCATTCCCTTTGGTAACGAAGAAGCGAACCGTTCGTTGGCCTGCTACAGCCGGGCATTTGGACCTCGTGTTCCAATGTGTGGATGATGTTCTGAAGTCCTCGGCAAGGAGTCGGACTACGAGACGGCGCCGGTAGCGTTCCAATATGTTGATGGAACCGTCAAGCACTCGAGGAATGGCTTGATAGTGGGATTCTTGCTCGCGTTCGTTGTCATGATATGAACGATCATTCCCTTCGGTAACGAAGAAGCGAACCGTTCGTTGGCCTGCTACAGCCGGGCATTTGGACCTCGTGTTCCAATGTGTGGATGAACTTTCTGTGCCAGTATGGGATGAGAGGCGTTTAGCGACGGTACTACACTATGACATGATCATGAACGGTGCCCTTGTGACAGGTGTCTCGTCTCGGCTCAGCAGCACAGATAGATCTGGACGAAGCCGCGAAAATCATCAACGGAAAGTAGATTATGAATGACACAAATGCAGTGATACAACCGCTCGAGAAGCTAGCGCAATTTCTAATTGACAATATTGAAACTACGTTGGAGGGCGAGTCTATCGTTCTGAGAATCAGTACTCTCGACAATCCCGGTTGGGAGGTCTCTTCGATACTTCCGAATGAAGCTGCAAAGAATGATGTCGAGAGAAAATCCGTCGGAGCAATTGATGAAGAGAGTGAGGACTGGTGGACTTGCTTCGAGCAAAAATATGCTGAGAGTGCAAAGGTGCTAATGAAGACCGATGTCGTTGTGACGGCATATGGAGGCCCATTGTACCTTCCTGTTATTGCCGAAAAAGTATACTCACGAGTTATGCGTGGAATCCTGAATGAGAACCCGATCATCCTGAATGATGGGCTGATCGATAGAATCAGTACATGGCGGCAAGTTCAATGTGATGGTGAATGGGAACATTTGGATGGAATCAGAATTGCTCTAGCAAGTACCGGCCAGTGGAAGTTTCAGGCGACGAATGTCTCGACGCATTTGATGCGGAAGGACCTGGAATGGGAGAAACGACCAAGGTTTCCGATACTCGGTACGAAGAAGGTATGGATGCGCGACCCGGTCATGATCGATCAATGCTGGTACCATGATTCGACAGAAATCGGAGGATTGGCCAGTATGCTCGAAACGTTCCTGAACAATTCGGAGCTCGATCCGGCAGGTTTGCCGACGGGTAGGTGCTAATGCGCAGATCGCGCGAGATCGTGCCATCATTAGGGGTGTAGTTGGGGTCTCCTTGCTGCTCTTTCTCTGGTTCGCATTCCATACACATGAACTCCGGGTAGCGTTCCAGTATGTTGATGGAACCATCAAATGGACCTCATGTCCCGGTATGTGGATGGATCATTCGCGTCAACGACTGGATGAGAATCGACTACGTTGTGGATTCATCCCGTTGACGAAGAAGAAGCGGAGTGCTCCGTAGCATCGGTATTCCATCTCCCGATACGAAGATGGATTGGAAGCTCCGACAGGAACGCGGACGTCGCCAACGCTATACCGCCGTCCAAACCGCGAACAAATGCTACGCTTGGGTGACTCCCCGTACCCGCCGGTCTCGAACCTGTGCCTCAATCGGGAATTATGTGGCTATCCTCCGCTCATATCCCGCATCCTCCTATCTTTGGGGTCAACCATTCGTCAGAGAACCCCCATGCCTACCGTCGATATCCACCGCCGTACGCTTTCCAATGGATTACGAGTCGTCGTATGTCCGGACCATGGTGCGCCGACCGTGACCGTCAACGTCACCTATCGCGTCGGATCGCACGATGAATGGCCTGCACGGACGGGCCTGGCCCATCTGTTCGAACATCTGATGTTCGACAATACGTCGACGGGACTGGAGAAGCAGTACGATCTGTATTGCACGAAGGCCGGTGGATCGAACAATGCCTATACGACCTTCGATCACACGACGTACTTCATCAACCTGCCGTCGCATCAGGTGGAGCTCGGCTTCTGGCTCGAAGCCGAACGGATGCGCGACTTCATGATCACCGACCATGCCCTGACCACACAGAAAAGCGTCGTGATCGAAGAGATCAAGCAGAACGTGGAGAACCAGCCGTACGGACGATGGAGGACGGCCACGGAAGAAGCCGCCTACACGCCGGACTGTCACTATCACTGGGAGGTCTATGGATCTTCGGAACATGTGGCCTCCGTTTCCATGGACGATGCGCGGACGTTCTACGAGAAGTACTACCGGCCGTCCAATGCCGCCCTCGTCGTGGCCGGCGACGTCACACCAGACGTCGCCTTCGACATGGCCGAGCGCCACTTCGGTCATATCGTATCGCCATCGGCGGCTATCGAGCGCACGTCCTACGACGATGCATGGCGGGTGTTCGGTGCGCATTCGGTGGTACCCGACGCCGTGCCGATGCCGGCTGTCTTCATTTCCTTCCACATGCCGGGCATCTTCGATACGGCCAGCTATTCGGCCGAGATCGCGGCGATGGTATTGGGATCGGGGCGGACGTCCCCGCTGTACAAGCATCTTGTCAACGATCTGCGTATCGCATCGTCGGCGATGGCCTTCTTCGACCGCCGGGCCAACACGTCGCTTCTCACGATCTACGCCCACGCCAATGAGGAATCCGTGACGGCCGACCAGCTCGCCGCAGCCGTCATGGAAGCCATCCAGGGATATACGTGTACGGAAGAGGACTTCGAGAAGGCCTCGAACCGCATTCGCACGGCTCTCGCCGCTGAGATACAACGCAACGAAGGTGTGGCCGACAGCGTGGCTTCCTATACGGTGTTCTTCGACGATCCGGGGCTGGTCAATACGGTGCTTGACAACTATGCGGCGCAGACGCGTGAATCCGTCCAGGCGATGATCGATCGTTGCCGCTCCATCGACGATGGGATACGCGTGGACGTCGTGCCGAATGCCTGATCGTCGTTCACCGACCGCAAGGAGTGGTCACGTTTCGGATGCGATGCCCGCTACCTGACGCAGGCGTTCCGCCGCGCGCTCCAGCGTTGCGTCTTCCTTGGCGATGCAGAATCTCAATGCAGCCGAAGGCTGCCCATCGTTCACGGAGATGAAGGGGCTGAGCGGGATCGACGCCACGCCGATGTCCTTCGTCAATCGTACGGCCAGATCCATGTCGCCTTCACGGGAGAAGCCGTCGTATCCGAGTAGCTGGAAGTACGATCCCGTGCAGGGAAGGATGGACCATGCGCTGCCTTCCAGCAGCGAGCGGAAAAGGTCGCGCTTGTGCTGGAAGAACGTTCCTACCTGTGTATAGGTGGTTTCGTCCTGCATGTAGCGTGCGAGCGCCACCTGCGTCGGTGTATGGACACTGAAGGAGAGGAACTGGTGTACCTTCCTGAATTCGTTCGTCAGCGCCGGTGGTGCCAGACAGCATCCAATTTTCCAACCGGTGGTGTGGAAGGTCTTGCCGAAGGACGTGACGACGAAAGAGCGTTCCCTCAGGCCGTCGATGGACGCCGCCGAATGGTGGCGTTGCCCGTCGAAGACGATATGGTCATAGACTTCGTCGCTCAGGATCACGATGTCCGTACCGTCGACGACGTCGGCGAGTGCGCACAGATCGCCGTCGCTCCACGTCGTTCCGGTCGGATTGTGGGGCGAGTTGATGATGATCATCGACGTCGCAGGGGTGATCATGGCGCGCAGCTCATCCATGTCCGGACGATAGTGCGGCGCCTTCAGCAGGATGGGGAGGACGCGGCCACCGTTGGCGACGACGGCCGGACCATAGGAATCGTAGGCAGGTTCGAAGATGACGACATCGTCGCCCGGTCTCACGACGGTCGTAACCGCCGTGAACAGTGCGGCGGTAGCACCCGGTGTGATGGTCAGCTCCGTCGCGGGATCGACGGTGACGTCGTGCATCACCGCATACTTCCGCGCGATGGCCTCGCGGAAGGCAAGGACGCCCTGCATCGGTGCATACTGGTTGTATCCGTCCCGCAACGCCTGGCCGACGAAGTCGACCAGGACGGGGTCGCATGCATAGTCCGGGAATCCCTGGGCGAGATTGATCGCACCGTGTTCCTGTGCCAGGCCGGTCATCACCGAGAACACGGTGGTACCCACGGCCGGCAGTTTCGAACGAATCACACCTTGCTCCGAACGATCAGTTGTCGAGGATCAGACTCACCTGCTTCGCTACCGGCTCGCCATCGTTGTTGAAGCCGATGCTGAACTCGACGGTGTCGCCTTCGCGAAGATCGTTGAAATCCGAATCGATGAGATCGGTGTGATGGAAGAAGAGATTGTTCGGGCGGTACCGGATGAAGCCGTACCCGTTCTTCAGGCTCAGGATGTCGCTTTCGTCGCGTTGTCCTTCCACTACGTCGGGTTCGTCTCCCGCCGCCGGGACCGGGACGCGTGGGGCCGGCGGGGCCGGTGGCGGCGTGAACGTGTTGTTCTGCTGTGCCTGCTGCTGCGAACGGGGGCGTGCATCGCTGTTGACGAAGAGATTGTTGATGAGCGAGTCGTTCTTCCGTGCCCTGTTCTAGATCAGTTCGTGCATGGCCACGGGATACGTCACTTCCTCGAGGAGTTCCTGCGACGTACGGGTGATGATGCGGTTGCCCTCGTTGTCCGTGAACTCGAAGTCCCACGACAGCACCATGACGCGTGCGCCGACCGTGTTGAGTTTGCGTACGAGGGGCACGTAGTCGCCATCCGACGTGATCAGCACGACGACGTCGAACTGCTTGTTGATCGTGAGTTCGAAGGCTTCGAGGGCCATCCATACGTCGATGCCTTTCTCCTCGCGGCGGCCACCGATGTTGCGGAGGGGTAGATAGTGGGTGATGACGCCTTCCCACATCAGGATGTCGTCGAACACACGCTCGTAGTACAGGAGGTTTCCGCGCTGCTGTGCTTCCTGGGCAGGCATGCGCCCACGAAAGAAGTGGGCGTCGACGATCTGCGACAGACGTACGTCCGCGCCTTCTTCCGCTGCGACAGTGTGCCGTATGAATTCATGCAGCCCGGCGATACTGATGCGGCTGTTGCGGGGATGATTGAAGGCGTAGTAGTTGCTGACGTGCAGGAAATAATTGCCATCGTAGAAAACCCCGATACGAGCCAGTCGAGAACCGTTTTGTGCGGCCATGTGCAATACACTCGAAATAAATGAAGAGAATTGTCAATTGAAGAGCGGCTGGCGAAAATGGTCGGTGCTATTTTCGACCATGACCCCATATCCCATCGCCCTGTTCGCCATCCTGACGGCACTTCTCGGAACGTCCTGTGCCAATGAACGACGAAGGCCGGAAGCGTACGATATCACCGACACTCTGCACTGGATACCATATCGTCTCGTTCACCGCGAAGCCGCTACCATATCCGTGGTTTCTTCGACCGATAGTGTGACCATCGACATCGCCGGTATCACCGTGACGGATACGACAGGACCCGGGAAGCTCATACAGGATTCCATCGACGCTGTCCTCCTGGGCAACTCGTTCATCACGGAACAGGTTCCACCGAATGCGCGGGCATTCGTGGATACGCTGGTGGCCGAATACAGGAAGTTCACCACTGACTTCCCTGACACACCAGGCGGCTGGATGGTTGAACGGTCGGCGGATATCCTCCGCAATACCCCATCCCTATTGGTTGTCACAGTGCGATCGTACGAGAACATGGGCGGAGCTCACCCCAACCACTTCGAACGGTATCTGAATTTTTCCCCCTCGACTGGACGTCTGCTGACGCTCGATAGCGTTCTTGCCGGAACCTATACCCCTACCCTGATTGCCGAAGCCGAACGAATGTTCCGTAGCGAACGCGAAATAACGAAAGAATCCAGTCTCAGCGATGCCGGATGGATGTTTCCGGATGATAAGTTTACGCTGGCCGTCAACTGGATGCCGAGCAGGGAAGGCCTCGTCTTTCACTACAATACCTACGAGGTCGGTCCCTATGTGATGGGGACGACGACGATCACGGTGCCGTACAAGGCGCTGAAGCAGTATCTGCGGCCGGGCTGGCCTCGCTAGGGGAAAGGGGGTATTCCCTTCTCAGAATCCGCGCTTCAGTTTGGCAGAAAGGCGCTCGGAGAGGACGTTGCGGCCGGTATCGGACAGAAGGCCGAGGCCGATGACGCTCTGCCGGAAGGTATAGGCCTTGGCCAGCGGGAACTGACGTCCATCCAGCAGCCAGGCCAGGAAGATACCGTCCGATATCCCCGATTCCAGGTGCGTGAAGGCCTCCACGTCGACGTCCGTGAACCAGCCGGAATGGACGAGCTGCTGCGTGAGCTGTGTTCCCAGCTCGTGGAGGAACTGGCGCGTGCGCTGCACGCGCGTAAGAAAGACCGTGTTGTCGGTACGGAGTGCATGGGCCCAGAATTCCAGCAGGAGAGGGGCCTGGCCTGCCCGCGATTCGTAGAATTCGACGGCGCTGCCGCGGATGGCGTCCACCTTGCTCATGGCATCGTCGGCAGCGTCCACACGCTGCCTGACGATGCTTTCGAATTCGGTCATCCACGAGTCGTAGATCGCGAGGAAGAGCTCTTCCTTGGTTCGGAAATATTCGTAGATGGTGCCCTTGCCGATATCGGCCTGCGTGGCGATGTCCTGCATCTTGGTGGCGTGGTAGCCGGTCCGGGAGAAGGTTTCTGCAGCATGGCGGATGATCTCCGCACGTTTGGCCGATTTGTCGACGATCGCGGGCATGTATGGTCCTAAGCTGGTGGGTCAGGCCTTGGCGGCCATCATCTTCTCGTGGTCCTTCAGGAAGGCGTCCAGACCGGCGTCGGTCAGCGGATGCTTCATGGATTGCATGAGTACCTTGTAGGGAACGGTAGCAATGTGCGCGCCAGCTTTTGCGCATTCGAGAAGATGCAGGGGATTGCGGATCGAGGCCGCGATGATCTGCGATTCGAGTCCCTGGACGTCCCAGATCTCGGCCGTATCGCGTACCGCCTGGATGCCATCCGTCGAAATGTCGTCGAGCCTTCCGAGGAAGACGCTCACGTACGTGGCACCTGCATTGGCGGCGATGAGGGCCTGGTTGGGCGTGAAGAGCAGCGTGACGTTCGTGGGAATGTCCTGGTCGGCCAGCTTCCGGACGGCGGCGAGGCCCTCGGGAATGAAGGGGATCTTGATGGTGGCGTCGGGGAACCACGAGAGGATCTCGTCGGCTTCTCGCAGCATGCCGTCGGTGTCCACGCTCACGACTTCGACGCTCAGATGGCCACCTACGCTCTTGTGGATGTCGAGGATGAGCTTCTTGATGTCGACCGACGGATCTTCCCTGGCGAGGAGGGACGGATTGGTGGTGACGCCGCTCAGTATTCCGAGCGAAGCCGCATGTTGGATTTCCTTGAGATTGGCGCTGTCGACGTACAACTGCATGTCGGTCTCCGTGCGTGGATGGAATGGACTGCAAAGATACCGGACGTGGCCGCAATTACCCTACCATGCAGGTGCGGGACGGATGCTTCTTCGCGTTCCGCGGCCGTATCAGCTCTCGGAGCTTTCGCCCCATGGATCGCGGCCGAACAGCTTCACAGCCGGCAGGTCCGTGAAGACCTGATGGAAGAAGAGTATCTGCATCGTCGTTTCCATCGCTTCCTCCGTGTCTTCGTTCCATACGTAGGTGATACGCCCCTCGCGAGGGAAATGGTCGCCTTCGGCCGGGACGTTCTCGCCGATCGGCCGTTCGGCAGGCGGCGAGCCGGCGATGAGACGGACGGCATCCTCGACGGTATCGACGTCGGCTTCGACGCGGCAGGCCCACAGACCGGCCACGAGCGCTTCCTCCGTGAGATCGTACCATTCTTCGCTGACGTCCATCGCCGGATGATCGGTCTCTCCCACGTAGGCGATGGTGCAATCGCCGGTGCCCTGGGACAGGGCAGGCACTTCGACGTCGAATTTTTCGGCCAGGACGATGGCTCCAATGCGTACCAGGAAGTCGTTCGGCGTGGGCGACGACACGCTGTCGATACCGGTGAGATGTTCGGCGAAGGACATGCCGACGACGTTGGTGTAGTCGTGGAGCTGCACGCACGGTCCGGCGATGATCCGGTAGTCCACGAGCGTCACGCCCATGCCGTATCCGATGGGCGATACGAGGGCCATGTCGACCATGTTCGCGAGAAGGAGTCGGCTGCACTCCGGCTCCGAGGCGCGGATCAGCGTCCAGCCGAGGCGCTGGCATACGTCGTCGACGTTGCCGAGGATCGGTGCGTAGAGGGGATGATCGGGTACGGCAATCTTCATAGGGACCTCGTTGTGGCATACATGGCAATTCCTGCGGCGACGGCGACGTTGAGGGAATGCTTCACGCCGTGCATGGGAATCTCGAGTGCGCCGTCGCAGACGGCAAGGACGTCGTTGGAAACGCCGGAAATCTCGTTGCCGAGCACGAGAGCGCACGGATAGTCGGCGGCGACCAGCGTATCGATCGGCCGGGGACTGTCCGTCAGTTCGACGGCGAAGATGCGCAGTCCATCGGCCTTCATCAGTGCGATGGCCTCCATGGTATTCCGGATGGCGACCCACGGTACGGTGTCGTCGGCCCCAAGTGCCGTCTTGTGGATTTCCGCACGCGGCGGCGCCGGTGTATAACCGGTGAGGACGAGGCGCTGGATACGGAAGGCATCGGCGGAACGGAAGATCGATCCCACGTTGTACATGCTGCGGATATCCTGCAGGATGACGGTCACCGGGTGCCGACGAATGGAAGGGACTTCATCAGGTGACAGACGTCGGTCGACGAGTTCGGAATGGGAGAGTTTACGCACACCGCGAATATCGTACTTTGGAGACGTATGAACAGAAGAGAACTGCTGACGTTGTTGCTGGCCGCCCTGCCTGCGGCCCGTATCGTTGCCGGTGGACCCAGTACGGTGCGCAATGCGCGCCCGTTGCCGGTGCCCGTGCCGCCATCGTTCGGCAGCGAGCCTCTGGTGAGATTCCTGGTCCTCGGAGACTGGGGCACGGCCGGTTCGCTGCAGAAGAAGATCGCGGCTTCCATGGAACGCGTCGCCGGCGAGGCGGGCGGTATCACGGCCGTGATCAGCACGGGAGACAACATCTATCCCAATGGCGTGGACAGTGCCGACGATCCGCAGTGGAAGCGCAAATTCGCCGATATCTATACCGGCCGTCATCTCCAGGTTCCGTGGTGGGCCGTGCTCGGTAATCACGATTACAGGAAGAACGTCGACGCCCAGATCGAATACGGGAAGCGGGACACGCGCTGGCACATGCCGGCCCGATACTACCGGACGGAAATCGCGATCGACGCTGAAACAAAACTGGCGGTTTTCGCTCTTGACACGCAGGCGATCCTGCAGCGTACGGAGGGCTGGAAAGAGCAGGTACAGTGGCTGCAGAAATCTCTCGGGAGTGAGAAGGCCGCATGGAAGATCGTCGTAGGACATCATCCGCTGCGGTCGGCGGGTGCCTACGGTGATCAGGCCTGGATGATCACCCATATCAAACCCCTGCTCGACAGATATGGCGTGGCCATGTATCTCTGTGGTCACGATCACGATCTGCAGGTCATCGCCCATCCTTCGGATACGTTCCTGTGCGTGGTTTCTGGCGCAGGAGGCGGTGCACGCGACACGGCGTTCGGAGATCATTCGCTGTTCGCCGCCACCAACGGAGGATTCGCCATGCTGAGCGTCACTCCACGACGCGCGGCGATCGCCATGTACGATGCGGACGGTACGTTGCGCTTCGTGCATGGGCGGAATGCATAGGGTGGCAAGGGCATACAGGTAGTTATATACATTCGAGCGGGAGCGGTCATGTCGATCCGTTGCTTCGTGGTGATGATGGTGGCCGGTATGATAGGGGCGACGGCTCTCGTGGCGCAGTCGTATCCGGACAGCAAGGGCCGTGACTTCTGGTTCACCTTCCTGCCCAACTATCACAATACCGCCAGCAACCTTCCGATCGAACCCCTTCGCCAGCTCGAGCACCAGCTCTACATCTACATCGGCGCCGAGCGCCCGACGTCCGGTACGATCACGTGGTACGACGAAGCGGGCCGGGCGAACGTGGAAACGTTCAACATCGTCGATCCTTCGAAGCTCCACGAAACGCACCGCTTCTACAGCGGTTACGAGCTGCGTGGATTCAACACCGGTGGTGATATCGACATCCCGTCCAGCCAGTGCGAAATCCCCGCCAACCAGTCCGTCCATATCGAAGCCGATAACGACGTCACGGTCTATGCCATGAATCAGGCCGAGCTCACCAGCGATGCCTTTCTCGTACTGCCCACGGATGCCCTCGGCGACGACTACGTCGTGATGGCCTATACGACCGATCCAAAGATGACGGCACTCGGCAGCATGAGCGGCAATACCACGCCCAGCCAGTTCGCCGTCGTGGCCGTCGAGGACAATACCGAAGTGGAGATCGTACCGTCGTCGGCCACGATCAACAACGCGACGCGCCAGCCCATGACGACGGTCCTGTCCAAAGGACAGTCCTTCCTCGTACAGCAGAATCCCCGTATCGAAGCATTCGGCGATCTCACCGGATCGGTGGTACGCGCCAACAAACCTGTCGCCGTCTTCGGCGGGCATCAGCGAACGACGCTTCCCATCGCCCTGACCAATTCGCTAGGGTCGCGTGACTGTCTGGTGGAGCAGATCAATCCGATCAGGACATGGGGCAAGAGCGCCTTCCTGACGCCGTTCGCACCCTCGGCCGACGAATTGCCGGACGGTAACGATCTCTATCGCGTTCTGGCTGCCTTCGACTCCACGGCCGTCGTCGTCAACGGCGCCCAGGTGGCACTGCTCGGTGCCGGCCAGTTCCATGAAGGAGCCCTCGTCGAGGCACTGGACGTCACCACGTCGCGTCCTGCCCTCGTGGCCCAGTACAAGAAGTCGTCCAGCCCCGGTGGCCAGCAGAGCGGCAGCCGTATCGGCGATCCGCTCATGATGCTCGTCCCTCCGGCCGAACAGTTCATGAGGTCCTACCGGTTCATGAACGCCCAGGCCTATCGCTTCGACGGCAATCCGGCGAATCCGACGGTCATCGACTCCGTCTACAAGGAGCAGTACCTCAACGTCGTGATTCCTATCGGACCAGCGAATACGGCACCGCTGAACATCAACCTCCAGCTCGACGGCAGGCCCGTCAACGCGCAGTGGAAGCGCATCGGATCTTCGGAATTCGGATATGCGACGCTGCGGATGCTGGACGGCGTGCATACCATCTCGGCCGATACGACGTTCGGTATCTACGTCTACGGCTACGGCGTCGCGAATTCCTATGGCTATATCGGCGGCATGGCCTTCCGCCCGCTCGACACCTATCCTCCGAAGATCTCGGACGAGCCGACATGTTCCGGTAGCGATGTCGTGGTCACGGACTCCGTTCTCGGAGATTCGCGCATCCGCACCATCGCCGTCGTTCCCGGTTCGGACACGAACGTCCGCTATACGATGCCGTCGATCGGCACGCCGCAGTCCATCGTACGCATGGCCATCGGTCTCGACAATCCGTATGCGGATGGAGCCATCACCATCGAGGCGATGGATGATGTAGAGCAACGCACGCGCCGCACCATCGCCATCCCGGGCTTCACCGTCGGCGTCGACGGCCGGGGAAGCGAACCTACGCCGCTGGCGAAGACGTGGGTGCTCCCCGTCGGTCGTGGCCGTTGCGACAGTATCGTGTTGCACAACTACGGAGCCTGGCCACAGAAGATCTCGACCCTTCGTTTCACGAGTGGTACGGCCATCGATATCTCGGATCTGCCTCTGGACATCGCTCCGGGAGGGCGGACCGTCATTCGGTATTGCCGCCGTGTGGATGAAGAAGGCGAAGGGATGGATACCTTGCTCATCGGCGACACCTGCCTTGCACGCCCCGTCGCCGCCATCGATATCCGGGCACGGATGGACAGGTCGAAGCCGACGGTCGCGACAACGACCGATCCCTGTTCGACGAGCGTGACCATGACCGTGACGGAGCGCTCCGAAGCGGACTTCGGTCTGGAGAACGTAACCGTCATGACGGACGTCCTGCGCAACTGCACGGCCGATGTGCGGACCACGGCCGCCGACGAGATCAGCTACGTCATCACCGTCATCGATCCGTTCGAGGACGCCATCTACGGCGTCGATGCCGTGGATTCGGCAGGCAATCGCGAAGTCTTCATCGATACTATTCCCGGCTTCACCCTCAGCTTCCTCGGCGAACGGGGAAGGACGACGACCTTCCCGTATCCGGTATCGCCCGTAGGGGGGCGTCACTGCCGCGACGTGGCCATACGCAACTACGGTACGCGATCCATCACGCTCGACGAGGCACGACTCGATCTCAATATCCGGTTCTCCGTGCCCCAGCATCAGTTCCCGATCACGGTTCCGCCGGGCGAGGAACGGTTCCTGACCGTATGCTACGAACCCGTGGTTGCGGCCGACAGCCTGAACGACGCCGACACCATGCGTTTCCGGTTCGGATGCAGCGAGAAGAACGTCTCCGTACAGGGAGGTGGAAGTGTCGTCGTCTTCGAAGGCGTGTCGGGTTGCAACGTCCCCCTGAATACCGATGTCTGGAAGGCCAGTCGGATGGCCGTCTCTCCGCAGCCGGCTACCGATGCCGTCGTGCTGGTCCTGCGAGATTCCGTGGACGGTGCGGTGGTGCGTATCGTCGACGTCACGGGTGGCGAAATTGCGCGGTACACGTACAGAGGGCCGATGACGAAGGCCCTGAGCGTATCGGTCGGTGACGTGCCCGATGGAACCTATGTCTGCCTCGTCGATCACAATCAAGGTACCACATCGGCCGTCATCGTGATCAGACGGTAATCCGTTACTTTTGACGTCCCATTTCGTCCGTTTTCCCCCAAGCTCCCATGCTTCCCATGCAGAAGACCTCCCTTCGACTCGTATTGCTGGTTTCGGCGGCTGTGGCCGTCGGTATCGGCCTCGGCGTCTATGTCCAGCCCGCGATCTCGGGCGACAACGTCTTCGAGAACGTCCGCAAGTTCAATGAAGTCCTCAACATGGCAGCCAAGAACTATGTGGAGGAAGTCGACACGCAGAAGCTCACGGAAGCCGCCATCAAGGGCATGCTCGACGAGCTCGATCCGCACTCCGTCTACATCCCTGCCAAGGAAATGCAGAAGGTGCAGGAAGACTTCCAGGGGTCGTTCGAGGGCGTGGGCGTGGAATTCGACATCATCAACGACACCATCACGATCGTTTCCCCGATCTCCGGAGGTCCGAGCGAAGCTCTCGGCATCCAGGCGGGCGACAAGATCGTCCGCATCAACGACACCTCGGCCGTGAAGATCACACGCGACATGGTTCCAAAGAAGCTGCGTGGTCCGAAGGGTACGATCGTCAAGGTCCACATCAAGCGTCCGGGCGAATCGGAACTGCTCGTATTCGACATCAAGCGCGACAAGATTCCGATCAACAGTGTCGACGCCTCCTTCATCATCCAGGGGACGGACGTCGGCTACATCGCCGCGAACCGCTTCAGCGCCACGACGTACGAAGAGCTGCTCACGAATGCGCGCAGGCTCCGCGATGCCGGCATGAAGAAGATGCTGCTCGACCTTCGCGGCAATCCGGGCGGCTATCTCGACCAGGCCTTCCGTATCGCCGACGAATTCATTCCGGCAGGAAAGAAGATCGTCTACACGAAGGGACGTCGCGCCGAATTCGACGAAGATTTCTGGTCGACACCTGGCGGTGAATTCGAGGACATTCCGCTCATCGTCATGGTGAACGGTGGTTCGGCATCCGCGAGCGAGATCGTCTCCGGCGCCATCCAGGACCTCGATCGCGGTCTCGTCGTGGGCGAAACATCCTTCGGCAAGGGGCTCGTCCAGCGTCAGTACCAGCTCGGCGACGGCTCGGCCTATCGCCTCACCATCTCGCGCTACTATACGCCGTCGGGTCGCCTCATCCAGCGTCCGTACGACGACAAGTCGAAGTACTATCGCGGCGAAGGCCGTGTGGAAGCGGAAGAAGGAGACAACATCGAGCACGAGAAGGATGCCAGCGAGGATTCCACGCACAAGCGTCCGACGTTCAAGACGGCCGGTGGCCGTACCGTCTTCGGCGGTGGTGGCATCACGCCCGACTACGTGGTGAAGAGCGATACGATCGCCATGCTCGCCCGCAAGCTCCGTGCGAAGAACCTGTACTGGGAAACGGCCGACAATCTGATGAAGGTCAAGGGTAAGGATATCCGTGCCGTCTACGGCGAAGATCTAGGCAAGTACGTCCGCAGCTTCACCATCGGTGACGACGTCATCGCCCAGCTCAAGGAACTTGCCAGGCAGAAGGACGTTGAATGGAACGATGCCGAGTTCAAGCAGGATGACGACTTCATCCGCACCGTCATCAAGGCGTACATCGGCCGCTCCATCTTCAACAACAACGGCTATACGGCCGTGATGCTGGATGTGGACAAACAGGCGAAGAAGGCTCTCGATCTCTTCCCCGAAGCGAAGAAGATCGCGAAGCTTCGCTAACTTTGCGTCCTTTACAGACAGAAACACCACACATGAACACCATGATCCGTCTGGCGGTCGTCGGCATCATCATGCTGACGGCCGGTCTCACACGTGCGTCCGCACAGTCCTTCCTCTATCCAGGTGAAGAGCTTACGTTCCGCGTGTCCTACCTCAACATCACGCTCGGTACGGTCAAGTCCGTCGTCGAGCCGTATACGACGCTCGACGGACGCCGCGTCGCGAAGGTCAAGGTCTACATCAACTCCCATCCGAACATTCCCTTCGTATCGCTTCACTCCATTTACGAGAGCTGGGTGGATACGACGGTGACGTTCTCCTACAAGTTCAATGCGAATACGCAGGTCGACGACAAGTGGGAGTTCGATCAGTATCTGTTCGACTATACGAACAAGCTGCTGACGATGGAGAAGTACAGGGACAAGCAGAAGGTATCGTCGAAGACGGCCGAGATCAAGAAGCGTTTCAACGATGGCAGTTCGCTGCTGTTCGCTGCGAGGTCCATGCTGTATTCGAAGAAGAGCTATCGTATGCCCACCGTCATCATGGAAGACACCGTTAGCACGGTGATCAACTTCCAGGGCAAGCAGGAAGCCGTCGATATCGATGCCGCCAGTTATCCCGTACGTACCGTCTACTTCAACGGCGATGCGAACTGGACAGGGATCTACGGTCTTACCGGACGCTTCGAAGGATGGTTCTCCGACGACGAAGCCCGCATTCCGATCAAGGCCAAGATGAAGGTCTACGTCGGCAGCGTGACGATCGAACTGCAATCCTGGAAGCGCGGCTCGTGGCAGCCGCCGAAGGCCGGATGATCATCGTCGTCGACGGAGGAGGCTCGACCACGGCCTGCGCCGCTTTCACGGGCACACACGAGCATGGCCGCACGGAACTGCCGTCCTGCAAACCAGCCGCAGGAGACACGCGTACGGATGAACTGTGCCGTTACCTCGGCTCCTGGCTTGTCACCACGCATCTGAACATCGCATCGTCCGACATACTCCTCGTGGGCATGTCGGGTGTATGGTCGCAGGAGGAACGTCGTTCCTATACCGAGGATCTCGACCTGTCATGGTCACGCTACGTCGGCGACACCGTGCCCCGTATCACCGTGGTCAGCGACATCGAACTGGTACAACTCGCAGCACTCAACGGCAGGCCCGGCGTCGTTCTCGTTGCAGGGACGGGGGCCATCGCTCTCGGTATCGCCCGTGATGGAAGACAGATCAGGGTGGGTGGATGGGGCCCCCGCATCGACGATGCGGGCAGCGGCTTCTGGATGGGGCGCAAAGCCTTGCGCGCAGTCGCGTGGATGCTGGATGGACGCGGACCCTCGACCCTGCTGATACGACCCGTCGCCGCCTTCCTCATGGCCGATCCGGCCGATGTGCCGACACTCCAGAACAAATTGCGCACGACGTCGATCGATCGCTGCGCACGCCTCGCCCATGCCGTCTTCGCCTATGCCGCGGAAGGCGATGCCGTCGCCATGCATATCAGGGGTGAAGCCGCACGCGAACTTGCGCGACTCATCACGACGGTATGCAGCGATACGTCAGATATTCCTCCGGACATCGTCCTCTATGGTTCGCTGTGGCGCGATGAACCGTTCTACCGCATCGTCCACGGTCTCGTCAGCGACCAGGTGCACGGCGCATCGTTGCAGACGATGACCGACGTCCTCGCGTCGACGGCCGAAGCCATGCTGACGGCATCCTGAGTCTGCACACGTCGTTCGGACATCGAAGCGCTCGATGTCCCGCACCGCGCGTCGTCAGCGAACGGCAGCATCGACGAGTCTGAGATACCGGCTGCGCGCGGAAATCGATGCGCGAATTCCCATCGGAAGCGTGAGCTTCTTCTGCTCGTGGCCATACATCAGGTTGCCGAGGACGGGTCCCGTCGAACGTGCTGCATATTCCGTCAGGACTTCCCCGATGTCCCGCGTCTGCGTGGACGAGCCGCGTACGACCTTCTGCGTGAACTGGCCGAAGACCGTGGCCGCGCATGACGATGGAATGCCGGCGAGGGAAAGCTGCGTCAGCATGCGGTCGATGCGATAGGTCTCTTCGCCTACGTCTTCGAGAACGAGAACATTGTCCTCGAGTGCAGGCATGTACGGCGTGCCGAGCAGCGAGACGAAGACACTCAGATTGCCGCCGAGCAGACGTCCTTCCGCGGCACCGCGCCGCAGGATCGTGACCGGAAGCGATTGCTTCAACGGCCCCAGGGGTTTCGCCGATGTGAGCACGCGCCAGAACCATTCCTCGCTTTCCCCGTCGAACGTGTCGGCCATGTCGACGCTCGGCATGGCGCCCGAGAACGTGACGAGCGATGTCTTTTTCCATATGGCGAGCTGCAGTGCCGTCGTATCGGAAAACCCGACGAAGATCTTCGGATGACGCCTGATGATGCGGTAGTCGATGTCGTCGAGCAGACGCATCGTGCCGTAGCCTCCGCGTGCGCACATGATGGCGTCGATACCGTCGTTCGTGAACATGTCCATCAGGTCGGACAGCCGTTCCTCGTCCGTACCGGCGAGGTAGCCCGCATGGCTCCGCCGTGCCGCACGACCGAGTTCCACACGGTAGCCGAGCGATTCCAGATACCGGATGCCACGGTCGAGTCTCGAGGGGTCTCGCTGTGGTGAGGCCGGTGAAACGATGCCGATGACGGCGTGTCTGGGCAGGCGTTTGGGGATAAGCATGGGTAAAAATCGCGATTTACGGTGGAAAAGGTGTGGATCGAACGTTACACCGCATGGGCAGATCGTAACGCCGATGACTCGACAGGAATTGCTAAGTTGCGCCCCGGCAATCTCTTACACCAGTATTCCCGGCATCTCCGTCGTATGGCACGCCATTTGGTTGGCCATGTCCGCGGCAAGATGTTCCACGCCGGGCCGACCTCATGTTCCCGTTGCGACGTCGTACTATCCGATCGATCATGTCCATGCTGTTCCTGATGGTTTGTTCCATCGGGGTGAGCTATGCCCAGCCGTCGATCAGCGGTATCGTCAACGACTACGTCCAGGTCAAGGAAGTATTTCCCTGCGACAGTACGGTTCGCGTGGAATCGACTCAGGGGTTGTCCGCCGGCAGCCGCGTCCTGCTCACGCAGATGAAGGGTGCGCTCGCCTCCGTCGTGAACGACAGTACCTATGGAACGATCCTCGCCATCAACGGCGCAGGTGCGACGGAATTCCTGACCATCGATCATATCGATGGCGACCTCGTGACCTTCACTACACGCATGGTCCACGACTATTCCCCATCCGGCATGGTGCAGCTCGTCCGCGTGCCGGTCTACGATGACATCATTATCGGCGGACCGTTGTCCGCGAAACCCTGGAACGGCACGACGGGCGGTGTGCTCGTCATCGAAGTGCGCGGAGCTCTGGCCTTCGCTGCCGACATCACTGTCGACGGAGCGGGCTTCCGTGGCGGCAGGACGTCGATTCCGCGAAGCCGGTGCGATGTCGGCGACTTCGTCGTCAACTGGGCCGTCGGTCTGTCCGCGGAAAAAGGCGAGGGCATCTTCCAGCCGCCGACGAATGCCGGCGCCGGACGCGGTCCCGCCGTGTCGGGCGGTGGGGGCGGCAACGGCAACAATGCAGGCGGCGGCGGTGGTGGTAATGCCGCACGTGGCGGTATCGGCGGCAATCCCAATCTCTATTGTCATCTCTTTCCGGCCGTCGGTGGCTATGGCGGTAGTGCGCTGGATACGCTCAACGGCAAGCAGCGATTCTTCCTCGGCGGTGGCGGTGGCGGCGGGCATCAGAACGATGTCCAGGGCACCGGCGGTGCGGCCGGTGGTGGACTCGTCGTCATCAAGGCCAGGCGTATCGTCGGGAACGGTCATACCATCAATGCGAACGGTGCGCATGTCACGCTTCTTGCCGGTGAGGATGGTTGCGGTGGTGGCGGTGCAGGCGGTACGGTCGTCGTCGACGCCGATACGGTGGAAGGATCGCTCGTGATTTCCTGCACCGGTGGTAACGGCGGCAGCACCAATGCCATGTACAATGCTCACGGTCCGGGCGGTGGTGGAGCGGGTGGAGCGGTCATCCTCACGCGTTCTCATGCATCGCTGACGACGGACCTTCGGGGCGGCCTGCCTGGAACGCACCTGGTGCAAAGCAATGAAGTCTATAGAAGCGGTTTCGGTGCCGAGCCCGGTGGCGAAGGAGTCGTCACGGTTCCCTTTGCGTGGAAACGTCCGATCAGCATTTCGCTGACCGTAGATGGTGACGCGGCATTGTGCGAAGGTGCGGTTACCTTCATCGATGCGTCGCCGGGATTCGCCAGTTATCGATGGAGCGATGGCGCGACGTCTCCGCGACGGTTCGTGAGCGATCCCGGATCGTACGTCATGATCGCCGTCGACAGTGGCGGCTGCACGCACGTCTCGCGGAGCGTCGTCGTCTCGCGGAATACGACGTCGTACAGCGTCGGTGGCGTGCTCGACTTCGGTATGTGCGATTTCGACGTACCATACCGGAAGACGCATGTCTTCCGCAATACGGACGACGAGGATCTGACGATCGGCAGCATCGATATGCCCGGCGGATTCACGCTTGTACGCCCGGATTCGTTTCCGGTCACCGTGCCTGCGGGACAGCAGCTCGACCTCGAAGTGGAATTCATCGCCGCAGAGGACAGGCCGTACAGCGGCTCGATGGTGATCAACAGCACGGCCCCGTGTGCGGACACGAGCGTCGTCGAATGCAAGGCGACCGTCAATCCCGTCTATGTCACGTTCTCCGTTCCGGACACCGTGGCCGGTGTGGGTGCTCGCGGCTTCGGCATACCGCTCTACTGCCTCGTCGAGCCTGATACGGCCACGCTGAAGGTATCGTTGGCCCACGTCGTACTGTCGCTCGACAATCGTGTATTCGCTGTGGATACGATCTTCGGGGCGGACAGGATGACGGATGTCGTCGATCTCGTCAACAACGTCCGGACGATCACGCTCAGGATCGCAGGTGCGAACGTCCGTGGCGGTTCCCGCGTTCTCGCCACACTTGTCGGGACGACGCTCTCGTCCGTCGTGAAGGCCACGCCGATCAGGATCGTCGGCGTGACGTGGACCGATGCGGAGCAGATACCCGTCACGAAGGTGAAGGACGGTTCGTTGCAGGTCGATCCGCTCTGCTATGGCGATGCACGCGTCGTGCGCTTCTTCGCGCCCGCATTGCTGCAGATCGCACCGAATCCCGTCGTTGACGATCTGGTCGTCACCATCGGTATGACGGTACCGGGAACCTACGACCTCGCCATCGTCGACGTACAGGGTAATCCCGTGATGACACGGTCGTTCGACCGTCCATTCCACGACGGACAGGGCGTCGCATCGCGGTACGTCAACGAAACGTTATCGATCCCTTCAGGATCGCTGGCCAACGGTGCCTATGTGGCACGTCTCATCACACCTGTCCAGACGCTTTCCGTCCCCTTCGTCGTCGCACGTTGACGACGGATCAGTTCTTTCCCGGAGATCCCGACGCCACGACGATGTCGGGCCTTGCCTTCATGATGTCATGCATCAGCTTCGCAGCTTCCTCCGACTGCCAGTCCGCCGCAACGGCCGGAAGCGACATGATGTGCTGCATGAGATCGTCCTGTTCGCGTCCGATGCGCTGTGCCTCGTTATAGGGTGTATCCGACGAGAATGTCACGAGTGTATAGAGGGGGATGAACCTGGCCGGGTAATGCGCATGGAGCCATGCTTCGATCTTCTTGCGAAGGAGGAAGGCCGGATCGGCCACCTTGTCCCGCATCTCGATGAAGTTGTCGAGGGCGAGGTCCGCGATGGCATCGCCGGCAGGCTTGCGCAGGTCCTGATACGTGCGGAGCGTATCGGCCCAGTCGCCCTTGCAGTGATCGAGGCATTCCATCAGGATGCGGCAGTCTTCGAAGCCGCAATTCATGCCCTGACCGTAGAACGGTACGATGGCATGCGCTGCGTCGCCGATGAGCGCCACGCGATCCTTCATGATCCAGGGAGAGCAGCGGACCGTGACGAGGGATGATTCGGGATTCGAGAAGAAGTCCTCGATCAGCGTCGGCATCATGGCCCTGGCATCGGGGAACTGTTCGTCGAAGAACCGCTCCACGTCCTGCTTCGTGGTGAGTTCGGTGAAGGAGGGCGATCCGTCGTGGGCGAAGAAGAGCGTGCAGGTGAAGCTGCCGTCGAGATTCGGCAGGGCGATCATCATGTAGGAATGACGCGGCCAGATGTGCAGGGCGTGCTTCTCGATACCGAAGCCGCCCGTCGACGTCGGCGGAATGTGCAGCTCCTTGTATCCGTGCTGCAGGTACGTCTGCGAATAGTCGAACCTGTCGGTCTTCTGCATCTTCTCGCGGACGGCCGAATAGGCCCCGTCGGCACCGAAGAGAATGTCAGCGTCGACGGTCATGCGTTCACCGGTATGGACGTTCTCGAAAACGGCGCGGGCATCGTCTACGTCGACATCGGTACAGCGTACGGAGAAGGTGATCTCGACGCCATGCCGTTCGGCGCAGGAGAGCAGGACCTTGTTGAGTTCACCGCGCGAGACGCTGTTGATGGCCTGATCGCCGACGCCATAGGCGAGGAAGGTCTGGTTGCCTGCGACGTCGTGCATCACACGGCCGCGCATGGGAATGGCCACGGTCCGGATGTCGTCCGCGATGCCCGCCAGTTCGAGTGCGCGCAGGCCGCGGTCGGACATCGCGAGGTTGATCGAACGTCCCGCACTGATGGTGGCATTGCGCATATCCGGACGTCGTTCGAACAGGCGCACCTTGTATCCGCGTTTCGCGAGCATGACGCTCAATAGGCATCCTACGAGACCGGCTCCAACGATGGTAATGCGTTGCATGATTGTCCAGGGTGTTAGTCGTTGTTCTTGATGTCGAACCTGGGATTGACCAGGGTGCAGTGTGATGTCGCATCGGTATCGACGAGGATCCATTCGGTGCTCGGATGCTTCGACGGGAAGCGTCCGACGTGGATGCAGGCGACGGTGACGTCCGTCCACCGTCCGTCGTTCACGATCTCCAGCCGTGCGAGTGTGTCGCCCGGAATCGGTGTGGCGACGGTCCTCATCGTGCCGTTGTTCGTGACGGATGTGCGGTCCGATCCGATCGTGATTACGATGCCGTCGTCGCGTCCGGCGTCGCGGTCATAGGGCGTCGTTCGCGTACGGAACGTGACCTGCGATCCGGGGCCGAGAAGGAAGTTGCTGTAGAAGACGCCGTCGGTGAGCTTCTTGACCCTGATACTCGCCTTCGCCGACGGTCCGAGCTTGAGGATGTGATCTTCTGATGCATCGACGTTGCGGTAGTCGCCGTGGATGAGCCCTTCGATGGGCCAGCCGGAATTGCGATGCAGTCCGAACCGGTGTGCATCCGCACAGCCGGCGAGAACGATGCAGGCCGTCAGCAGCGATATGGTGAGGCGGTGCTTCATTCGTGAGGAAGGTTTCGGCCGTAGCGCAGTTCTTCGCGATGGAAGAGGCGTTCCCACAGCGTGACGCCGATACCGAGGTAGAAGGCGTCGAAGCTCAGGGGATTGTTGACGTGTTCTCCGCCCCAGTCGTAGCCGCGGAGGCTGCCCGTCGAGCCCGAGACGTAGCCGACGGTGAGGAGGACGTTGAGTTCCGTATTCACGGGAAGGGTCAGACGTGCACCTGCATGCGTGAAGGTCGACGGCGCGTAGTTGTATTCGGCGAAGGGCTCCACGACGAAGTCGGGGCCGATCGGGCGCAGGACGATGCTAGCGCGTATCGGGAGGACGCCGATGCCGAAGGCCACGTTGCCGGGTGCGACGACGTTGATGAGCGACGTACCGAGCGACAGCTTGTAGTCGAGGAAGGGAAGGGCGATGGTGGCGTTGCATAACCGTGCCGTGAAACCGGTGACGGCAGGCTTGGCGCTTCCCGTCTTGTTCGGTGCGAACAGCGAAGCGTCGGTGTTCGCACCCACGAGCATGAATTCGGCGAGGCCGATGGCCCACGATGAATGTTCGTGGTACTTCCATTCGACGTTCAGTTCCTCGTCCTTGTTGAGGAAGTCGAGTACCGATGCACCGATGCCGAGGTAGGGAAAGTTCACGAAGGATCCCGGGGCCACGAAGCCCGACATGCCGAAGGCATAGCCTGCGTAGAGGCGCAGGTTGAGGCCGCCGATGCTGCCCAGTTCCGCGGAGCCGGACAGGTTGACGTATTGCGACGGCAGGAAGGCGAAGGACGCCTGCGCCGAAAGGGCCAGATAGGGAATCGTGTTCTTCAGGTACCAGCGCTTCTTGATGTTGAGCACGCCCGCACCGTTGAGGTAGTGGGCGAGGTCGTCGTCGGGTCTGAGCAGCTCCCATGCCGTGAATCCGTACGACCAGCCGGGCTCGTCGTCGAACCAGTGCAGCTTCCACTCGCCGATACCGAAGCGGTAGATCGATCCCTTGAAGATGTTGCCTTCCGTCGACTGCCTCTTCTGCGTGAGGATGCGGTCGATGTCGAAGTAGAGACCGAAGAGGCCGGCGTTGACGGATTCGCCGCCGAGGCCGGAACCGATGAGTCCGATACCTTCGAACAGTCCGAGGCGTATGAAGTTGGGATACTCGCGTTCGACGACGCTGTCGCGCTGGACCATGTTGCGCTCCATCACGATCGTGCGCGACGAAGGATAGATGATGCCGTTGTCGCGTTCGCCCGGTTGATTGCGGACCTGCTCGATGACGGTCGTGTCGATCTTCGTGATCGTATACACGTCCTTCTCCGTACGTGTGATAGAACCGCAACCGACGAGCAGTACTGCGGCGATCGACGACGCGATGAGAATAAGTCGGGAACGTCTCATGCGAAGGATATCCGTAGTGTGGTAAGATCGTCGAGTGTAGCGACGGCCCGGTCTCCCCGGCGGATCTGCGCGACGCCCTCCGGCGTTCCGGTGAAGATGGCGTCGCCCATGCGCAGCGTGAAGATGCGGGACAGGTAGGAGATCATCTCGGCGACCGTACGTTCCATGGTCGCCGTCGACGCATGCTGGCGGCGTTCGCCGTTCACGTCGAGTGCGATCGTCCATGGTCCTGGGCCTGCCGCATCCGCGGGCACGATATGGGATACGGGCGCCGAGCCCTTCCATCCCTTGGCCACTGCCCATGGTTCTCCGCGCTGCTTGGCCGTAGCCTGTACGTCGCGTGCCGTGAGGTCGAGGCCGATGCCGTAGCCGGCGATGACCTTGTACGCATCGTCGACCGTCACGTTCTCCGCATCGATGCCGATGACGACGACGAGTTCGACTTCATGATGGACGTTGTCCGACCATGCCGGCAGAGCCACGATGCTGCCGTCGGGAGCGTAGGAGGAGGGCGGCTTGATGAAGACGATGGGGTCGTCGGGAACGGCCGCGCCCATCTCACGTGCGTGTGCCGCGTAGTTGCGGCCGATGCCATAGAGCGTGCCGACGGGCAGCGTGGCCTTGCTGGTGAACGTCCAGTTCATGGTTTGTTCGGTGGCAGAGGTGGCGGATCCTGTATCTCTTCGGCAGGCGGCATGTTGATGATGTCCGGACTCGTCGTATCCGCCGAGTCCTTCTCCACTGCGAAGCGCGTCTGCCTGTAGCCGAGGTTGGCGTCGTCGTAGACCTTCTGCATCAACCGCCCCCATGCGGGCGCGGCTGCGCGCCCGCCCTGGCCGTAGTCGCCGGTGAACTGGATGCGCCGGTCGTCGAAGCCCACCCATACACCCGCTACGAGCTGAGGCGTGTAGCCGATGAACCAGGCATCGGCGAAGTCGTTCGTCGTTCCCGTCTTGCCTGCGGCATCGTACTTGAAGAATCGTCGTATGCTGGAGCCCGTGCCGCCATCCACGACGCCGCGCATCATGGAGATCATGCTGCGTGCGACGGACGGGCTGATGGCATCGCTCACCGTGGAGGGCAGGCGAGCTTCGTAGAGCACGTTGCCCATGCGGTCTTCGATACGCGTGATGGCGGCCGTGGGAACGGCGACGCCCTGATTGATGAAGATGCCGTAGGCGTTCGTCATTTCGAGCGGCGTCACTTCCACGCTTCCGAGAGCGATGGACGGAACGGGGCGCAGCGGCGAGACGATGCCCATGCGCTGGCAGAGGCCGACGACCTTCGAGGCCGACGTATGCTCCGTGATGAGTCGTGCCGCCACGGAATTCGTGGAGAACTTCAGCGCGGTACGAAGGGGCATGGGGCCGCCGTTCTTGCTCGATCCCGCGGGGGCCCATACGTCTCCCGACGGCAGGACGATGGAGAACGGTCCGCTCTCGATTGGCGAGTCCGGTGTGAGCCCGCTTTCGAGGGCGGCCGCATAGACGAAGGGCTTGAAGGACGAGCCGGGCTGACGCCGGATCTGCGTGACGTGATTGAGGGAGTATCGCGCGGCGGGATTGTTGCGCATGCTCTGCGGCGATGCGCCCACCATGGCGAGAATGCCGCCCGTGCGGGGATCGATGACGACGAGGCCTGTCTGGATCGTTGTGGCATCACGCTTGACGGAGTCGACGAACTTGCGGTCGCGCTTGTACCGCTCCATGATGCGCTTGCGTTGATCCGGCGTGGCCGAGATGTAGTCGCTCTTCTTGACGATGGCCCGTTCGAGCAGGCTGTTCAGCAATGCACCCTTGGACTTCCACGAGAAGTTCTTGTCGAACAGTTGCTGATACTGTCCGAGATGTTCCGCCACGGCCAGATTGGCATAACGCTGTATCGACGCATTCAGCGTCGTATGGATCACCAGGCCGTCCCGGTACAGGTCATAGCCCTTCAGCTTGTCGTTCCCGTCGCCGTCCCTGCCGAGCTGCTGTCGTATCATCTCCACGAAGTGTGGGGCGATGCCTCGCGAGATCTGCGCGGGCGACGGTTTGGCGAGGGGTTCGCTGGTGGCGCGTGCCCATTGTGCATCGTTGATGAACGACGCTTCGTGCATCATGCCGAGGATGAGATTGCGTCGGGCGATGCCCGCGCTGTCGTCGCTGTTGTACTTCTCCGGAGCCTTGAACAGTCCTACGAGGTAGGCGCATTCACTGGTCGACAATTCCATCGGCTGCTTGTTGAAGTACACCTGGGCCGCCACCTGGATGCCGTAGGCACCGCGACCGTAGTAGACGGTGTTGGCATACATCTCCAGAATTTCGTTCTTGGTGTAGGTGCGTTCGATCTGGAGTGCCGTCCACGCCTCGCGGATCTTCCGCGCAAGCGTCTGCTCCTGCGTGAAGTAGAGATTGCGTGCGAGCTGCTGCGTGATGGTCGAGGCGCCTTCCTTCGTGCGCATGGCGAGGATGTTCTTCACCGTGGCCTTGACGATGCGCATCGTGTGGACGCCCCAGTGTTCGTAGAAGGCACGATCCTCCGTGGCGATCAGGGCATTGACGAAGTTCCGCGGGATACTGTCGAAGGGAATCGACGTACGCCTCGTCGTGGCGAAGTGTTCGAGCAGGACGCCGTCCGACGAGAAGACCTGCGTGGCGAGATCCTGTTTGGGATTCTCGAGTTGTTCGAGGGTGGGGAGTCCATCACTCAGCACGACCATCACGTAGATCGCCACCGCCACCACGATACCTGTGATACCGTAGAGGAAGGCGCGAAGAACGGTGCGGGGGGAGATGTGCTTCATGGCGAATGGTTATCGAAGAATCTTGACGAGTTCCACGCGGCGCGACCGTTTGCGCCACTGGTCCAGTGATTCACCCTTGCGTTTGTCCGGCTTCAGGCGTTCGCCTGCCGAACGTCCTTCGAGGAGACTGCGGTCCACACCACGCTGGACGAGCTGGTCGATGATGAAGTCGACGCGCTGCCGTCCGAGCTTGAGATTGTTCACATCCGTATCGACGTCGTCCGTATGCCCGATGAGGATGAGGCGCTGAAGCTGATCGCCCGACAGCTCGATGTTCCGTACGAGCATGTCGAGGGCGCTCTGCCACGTCTGGCTGGTCTCCGTTCCGTTGGAGTCCAGCGTATTCTGATACGGTGCATCGAAGATCGCCGTCGGGAAGTTCACGCGCAGGAACAACGTGATGGGAAGATGCAGGGGCTTCTCCATACGAACGGTATCGTTCGCTTGTTCCTTGGGGATGGTCGTCACCGTGCGGTCGTAGAAGAGCTTGCCCGACTGTGCCGATACCTCGATGGGCGTGTCCGTAGGGACGGAGAGCGTGTAGTCGCCGGCCGTATCCGTTCGTGTGGAGGAGAGGACCTGCTTCGACGCTTCGTCGCGTGCCGTCACTTCGGCATCGACGACAGGCTCGCTCGTCTTCTCGTTCACGACGCGCCCCTTGATCGTCGTCCGGGGTTTCTTCGCCAGCTCCTCCCGACGTGCGATGTCTTCCGGCTTCTTCCTGTCGTCCTTCAGCGTGTCCTTCTTCACGCGTCGTTCCATCACGCGATCGACGCGATGGAGGACGTAGACATCGAAGTCTCCGCTGCGTTGCGACGAACCGTAATAGAGGATGGAGTCGGATGGCATCCAGGGAAACAGTTCATCCGCAGCCGTGTTGACGGGCAGGCCGATGTTGCGAACATCGGAAAGAGCGATGGAATCCTTTCGCGGGCGTTCGACGGCAGCCTGGAAGATGTCGTATCCTCCGGCCGTGGCATGGCCTGCAGATGCGAAGAGTATCTTCCTGCCATCCGACGCGAACGACGGCGACAGTTCGTCGCATGGTGTGTTGACGGCAGGACCCAGGTTGACGGGCTCGCTCCATGCTTCGCCGTTGCGAACGGTATACCACAGGTCGGTGCCGCCGTACGATCCCGGCCGGTCCGATGCGAAGACCATGATCTCGCTGCCCTGTGCACTCGCCGGCACGACGACGGGATGACCGTCCCAGTAGACGTCGAGGTTGACGGGGCGGCCGAGCGGCTCGCCGAAGGTGACGGTGCCGTTCGAGATCGTCGCGGGATGGATGGCCGCATCGCCCATGATCCTGTCCGGCATGACGCAGGTGAGCATCACGGGTGCCGCCGCACTCGCACGGGCCGTATCCACCGACGTCACGGACGTGCGTGTAACGGTGTGATAGGTGGCGATGCCTGCGTTATCTCCGTTCACGAGCAGGGTAGCGGTACGTCCGGCGGGCATGAGGCCCCATTGATGTCCGTTGCCGCTGGCGCCGTCGACGATGCTGATCTTCCAGTGGGGGAAGCGTGCCGACGACGTATCGAAGAGTACCGTCGTGAACGACGTCGGTGCACATGGAGGCGGTGGTGGCGGTGGTGGACAGTCCTGTGCCGCGCGATCCGGCCGCGGAGCGGCACAGGCGACACAGAGCAGGGCGGCACATGCCATGGTCATGAAGGATCTAGTCACGGGCATCGGTTTCCGAGATGTCCGAGAAGATTGCCGGCGTGTCGAGTGCGTCGGCGAGCATGAGCTGATAGATGGCATCCGGAATTTCCACGGCACCGAGGGACTCGGTGAAGTCGTTGATGTACTGCGTGTCGAGCAGGCGGAAGCCACGCAGGCGGAGGACTGCGATGAGATGTGCGAACGCCACCTTCGAGGCATCGCTGCGGCGGCTGAACATCGACTCGCCGAAGAAGGCGCCGGCCAACGATACGCCGTACAGTCCGCCCACGAGCTCCTCCCCTACCCATGACTCGATGGAGTGGGCATGACCCGATTCATGGAGATCGCAATACGCCTGGATGATCTCGGGAGAAATCCACGACTGATCCCTGTCGGCGCACTGCGTGATCACCTCCCTGAATGCCGTATCCATCGTGATGCGGAAGGTACGCTTGCGCAGGGTCTTCAGCAGGGAACGGCTGATATGGACGTCGTCGAGCGGGATGATGGCCCGCGGGTCCGGACGATGCCATACGATACGTCCCGAACGCTCCTCGGCCATCGGAAAGAATCCGTTGCGGTAGCCCACGAGCAGAACGTCGGGCATCAGGATGGAAGAGGCGGGTGAACGCATGGATTGACTGCGAAACTACGACGTAGGATCAAGGCTGGCCATGTACCGTACGTACGGAATGTCCTTGCGATGACAGAAATCCTGCTGGTCCGTGACGAAGGGGAACGGCCAGTCCGATTCGACGACGACGTCGCGGATGACGACTCCGGGCATGGAACCGAGTACATGGCGCTGGAATTCGTCCACGTCCGGCCGGTCCGTGGCAAGATAGAGCCGCCCGCCCGGTCTCAGTACACGCCATACCTCGGCGAGGAATTCCGGTGAGAACGCTCTCCGTTTGTAATGACGCTTCTTCGGCCATGGATCGGGGAAGAGATAGAAGGCATGATCGATGGACGCATCGGGGATGAAGCCCAGGCCGTTGACCACGGAATACCATGCTGCGCGGGCGTTCGGAATCTCCTCGCCCGCTATCACGTTGTTGATCCAGTTCACGAGAGTGTGACGCACTTCGATGCCGAGCACATTCTGGCCGGGCCGGTGCAGGGCATGCTGGAGCAGGAATCCTCCGCGCCCGCATCCGATGTCGAGGACGTCGGCGGGCCGGCCGTTGGCGAACCACGACTCCCAGGGTGCCTGGTCGATGAGCGGCGGATACCACTCCGGAATCGTACGATGCTGGGCAACGGGGAGATAGAGCTGAGGGCTCGTATGGTGCCTGATGCGGGGGATCGGATATTTGCGGTAGTCGAGCATTCGCAAAAATAACCAGATGAAGGCGGTGGCGAGGGATGTCCGTATTCTCTGTCGTCTGTCTGCAACTTTCTCTTATATTCGCAGTCCTTTTGTCCTTCGCAATGGGGCAATGGGCGGCCTGTGTTCTAACCGGTCGCCGCGTACGAAGCATGTCAGTCAGGAGGAGTCCTTGAAGAAGAACCTGGGTAAGTACCTGCTCATCATCCTGCCGATTCTGGCAGCCGGTTATATGTTGTGGCCGACGTTCAACTTCTACAGGTTGGACAAGGAACGCGCCCTGGTGGCCGGCGACTCCGCGGCGCTGGAGCAATGGGAACGCTCGTACGGCGAGGCCTATCAGGCAGCCCGCAACGGACGTTTGAAGCTCGGTCTCGACCTTCGCGGCGGGATGTACGTGACACTCGAAGTGGACGTGCTCCGCATGATCGAAGAGTCGGCGGACCAGTCGAGCATCGATGATGCCTTCCGCGACGTCATCTCGAAGACGCGTGCCGAGACGAACAACACCGATCTCGACGTCCTCGACACCTTCCTCAAGAACTTCCGCGCTACCAACCGTTCGCTGCTGCAGTACTTCACCGTCACGAACGCCGCCGATCCCACGGACGAGTCCGTGATCGCGAAGCTTCGCCGCGACGTCGACGGTGCCGTCGACCAGGCCCTGCAGGTCATCAAGCAACGGATCAACAAGTACGAAGTCTCCGAAGCGAACATCCAGAAGCAGGGTGCACGCCGCATCCTCATCGAAATGCCGGACGTCAAGGACGAGAAGGAAATCCGCACGCTGCTCCAGACCACGGCCCGCCTTGAATTCAAGCGCGTGCTGATGAATCGCGAGCTGCTCCGCACCTTCATGACCATCGACGCAGTGCTCAAGGGACATGTTCCTGACGAAGCCAAGGCCGTCGATACGTCTGCCGTCAAGGATTCGACCGCTACGGCCAAGGATTCCTCTGCCATCGCCAAGGCCGATTCCGCCAGGCAGGGAGACAGCGCCAAGGTGGACACGTCCAAGAAGACGCCGACTGATCCCTATGCAGGTCTGCCCGAAGAAGAGGCACGTCGCCGCTACCGCGCCGACTATCCCTTCACGAGCATGATCCAGTCCACGATCATCGTCAACGAGCGTGCCCAGCCCTTCAGCTTCGTCGGCGTGAAGCCCGAGGACTTCCCCGAGAACGCGCAGTACCGCTTCATCATCGACGAGAAGCTCCTGCCGCGCGTACTCTCCATCCTCGAGCGCCCCGACATCCGCAAGATCATGCCCGTCGACCTCGACATCGTCGTCGGTGCCAAGACGGATGACTTCTTCGCCAAGCAGGGCGCCAAGGTCTACGACGTCTACGGTGTGGCCAAGGAGCCGGAACTCACGGGCGATGCCGTCGTGGAAGCCTTCCCCAGCTTCGACCAGGCTGCCAACCAGCCCGTCGTACTGATGGAAATGAATGCCGAAGGTGCCGAAAAGTGGGCACAGATCACGGGCGCCAACATCGGCAAGCGCATCGCCATCGTCCTCGATGGTCGCGTGCACTCGGCGCCGAACGTCCAGAACAAGATTCCGAACGGTTCATCGCAGATCACCGGTATGGCCAACGCCGAAGAGGCGAACCTGCTGGCCGTCGTTCTCAAGGCCGGTGCACTCAAGGCTCCGGTCAAGATCATCGAAGAACGTGTCGTCGGTCCGTCGCTCGGTGAAGACTCCATCCGTCGTGGCGTCACGACGAGCGTGATCTCCTTCGCCATCGTCATCCTCTTCATGCTCGCCTACTATGCACTGGGTGGTGGCGTCGCCGACGTCGCCCTGCTCATGAACGTCCTTCTCGTCGTGGCCGCACTGGCCGCCTTCGGAGGTACGCTCACGCTGCCCGGTATCGCCGGTATCATCCTCTCCGTGGCGATGGCCGTGGACGCGAACATTCTCGTCTTCGAGCGGATACGTGAGGAAATGGCGGCGGGGCGCACATTGAAGGCAGCCGTCGAACAGGGCTATGCCAAGGCCATGAGCGCCATCATCGACTCCAACATCACGCACATCCTGTCTTCGATCGTACTGATCTATCTCGGCACGGGTCCTGTGAAGGGCTTCGCGCTCACGCTGATCATCGGTGTGGTCATGACGCTGTTCACCGCTGTACTGGTTACGCGGGCGATCTTCGAGATCATTATCGCCGGTGGCGCAACCACCTTCAACTTTGGCCAAAAGAAGGCATAAGAGGCACACGACATGGATCTGATCAAGAAAACAAACATCGATTTCGTTTCCCGCAGGAACGCATTCATCGGTGCCTCGCTCCTGCTGAACGTCGTCGGACTGATTGCCGTCTTCCTTCTCGGTATCGACTACGGTATCGACTTCGTGGGTGGTACGCAGGTGGCCGTACAGTTCAAGCAGAATACGGCGACCATCGACGACGTCCGCGCGTCGCTCGAGAAGATCGGCTATGCCGGTGCGGAGCTCGAGAGCTTCGGCGGCCCCGGACAGTACCTCATCCGTGTGAAGGCAGCCAACGGCGACAAGGGCAACAGCGTATCGCAGGCCATCGTCAACCAGCTCTCCACGCAGTTCTCGCGTGACCAGGTCGTCATCCTGTCGTCCGAGAAGATCGATGCCAAGGTTTCCGACGAACTCAAGATGGACTCGCTGTGGGCCCTCATCGCGGCGGCCGTCATCATCGTTCTCTACGTCGCCTTCCGATTCGAATTCGTCTACGGTCTGGGCGCCATCGTCGCGCTCGTCCACGACGTTCTCATGGCCTTCGTGATCTCCGTGCTCTTCAACAAGCTCGGCTGGATCAACCTCGAAACGAACATCAACTCCATCGCCGCCTACCTCACGATTCTCGGTTACTCGATCAACGACAAGGTGGTCGTGTTCGACCGTATCCGCGAGAACAAGGAAAAGCACAAGGGCATGGGGCTCGCACAATTGATCAATCTCTCCCTGAACGAAACGCTCAGCCGTACGCTCATCACCGGTATCGCCGTCCTCGCGGCACTGCTCGTGATGGTCTTCTTCGGCGGCGAAGTACTCGAAGGATTCGCCTTCACGATGTTCATCGGTATCGTGATCGGTACGTATTCGTCGATCTACATCGCTTCGTCCTTCGTCATCTGGTTCGATGAGCGCCGCAAGCAGGGGAAAACGTCTGGCGTCGTCGCCAAGGCATAATACCGGCTACAACAATGTCAACGTTCGCAACCCAGCAGCCGCGCAGCGGCGTGACCGTGATCAGCTTCGGAGAGCAGGCCATCGGAGGCCCCGAAGCCGTGGAACTCGCCGGACTGGTCCGTGAGGCGGCAGCCTCCGGAACGTCCGTCACGATCTTCGATCTCGCACGCGTCACCATCATGAACAGCTCCGGCCTTGGGATGCTGGTAAGCTCGCTTACCACCGTGAAGAAATACAACGGCACACTTCGTCTGGCCAACATTCCGGAGAAGGTTCGCTCACTCCTGGAAATGACGCATCTGTCGGCGGTCTTCGAGACCTATGCCTCCGTCGACGAAGCTGTCGGTACGGGAGCCTGACCATGAGCGTGCGCATCATCGTAGGCGCACAGTGGGGAGACGAGGGCAAGGGCAAGATCGTCGACCTGCTGAGCGAAGGAACCAGCATCGTCGCCCGCTATCAGGGCGGAGCCAACGCGGGCCACACCATCGTCCATGGTGACCGCAAGTACATCCTGCATCTCATTCCCTCCGGTATCCTGCACCCTGCGGTGCAGTGCGTGATCGGCAACGGAGTCGTGATCGATCCCGTGGCACTGATGGACGAAATCCACATGCTCGAGAGCATGGGCGTCAACATCAGTGGCCGCCTGCACATCTCGCACAAGGCCCACCTCATCATGCCGTATCACAAGATGCTCGATGCGGCTCGCGAGAAGCAGGCAGGATCCATCGGGTCCATCGGTACGACGGGGCGCGGCATCGGACCGGCCTACTTCGACAAGGCCCAGCGCATCGGTATCCGCATCGTCGATCTCCTCGATCGCGATCTGCTGTGCGACAAGCTCCGCACGAACCTCGAAGAGAAGAACCAGTTGCTCCAGGCCATCTACGACCAGGAGCCGCTCGACGTCGATGCTCTCATCGAAGAGTATCTCGCCTTCGATACGCACATCGATCCCTACATCACGGATACGACGGCATTGCTGAACATGGCGCTGAAGGACGGGAAGAGCATTCTCGCCGAAGGAGCCCAGGGCGCACTGCTCGATCTGGACCATGGCACGTATCCCTTCGTGACGAGCTCGAATCCCACCAGCGGTGGCGCGTGTACCGGCCTCGGTATTCCGCCTACCAGCATCACGTCCATCATGGGCGTGGTCAAGGCCTACAGCACGCGCGTCGGCAACGGCCCGTTTCCCACGGAACTGCACGATGCCACGGGCGATCTGCTGCGCAGTGAAGGTCATGAATTCGGTGCCACCACGGGCCGCTCGCGGCGCTGCGGATGGCTCGACATTCCGGCACTGAAGTATTCGCTGATGGTGAACGGCATCACGGAAATCGCACTCACCAAGCTCGACGTTCTCGGAGCCCTCGACGAAATCCGCATCTGCACCGGATACTCCGTCGACGGCAAGCCTGCCAAGCTCTTTCCCGCAGACGTCCGTACCCTCGAACGTGTCACCTGCGACTACATCACGCTTCCGGGCTGGAAATCCGACATCGAAGGGATCTCTTCCTTCGATGCGCTGCCGGCCGAAGCCCGTTCCTACGTCGAGACGATCGAACGCCTTCTCGAGACTCGCGTCACGTGGGTCTCCACGAGTCCCGCACGCGAGGATACGTTCAGAAGGTAAGTAGCCTCAGCGACGATTCGTATCCCTGAACGAACATCTCCGATATCCCGGAGAGGTCGTGTCGTGCCTGTCGTCGCACCCATGACGGAAACCTTCCAGCCCGTCCGCGGTCATTCCCGATAGCATGCCGACGTTCCACGTGGAGAACGTCGCAACTCCCAGAAAAAATGCTATGTTATGACCTCATGTCGGTACGCCGCGCCATAGTGCTGGTGACCCTGTTCGCCCTTTCATCGTTGGCCGTCCTGGCACAGCGCTGGGAGCGCGTGGACGTGCCCAAACCCTTCGACAAGGGCTACTACCTCGACATCTATTTCCTTCCTTCCAATCCACAGTACGGATGGGCCGTGGATCAGCACTTCGGCTACGTGATCCGCACGACGGATGGCGGCAGGTCCTGGCGCGGAGACTCGGTCAAACAGCAGAACGCCGGATGCCATCTCGAGTGGGTCCAGTTCCTCGACGAGAACCTCGGATACTGCAGTGGCCCCTGCGGCATCTACAAGTCCGTGGACGGCGGGCATACATGGACGACGGATCTCCGTCCCGACAGCGTGAGCATATGGGGTGGCTGGTTCCGGAACACAACGGAAGGATGGGTGACGGGTGGTGGCACGTGTGGCCGCAATGTCTTCCTCAGGACCGTCGACGGTGGCATGAACTGGACGAAGTTCGTCGATTCGTCGGAGAAGAATTCCAAGATGGCCGATCCCCTGTGGCTTCCGGGCTTTCCCGCAGGAGTCGTCTACGCGGTCGGCAGCGGTCTCATCTGGATGTCCGACGATGACGGGGCCACCTGGGCGCCGCATGTGCGGACGGGGGCCACGTCGCCCTGGCATGAGGAACTCGCCATGAACGGTGCGAGCATCTTCGTTCCGGGCTCGGGGACGACGTGCGAAGGCGGGACGGGCGGTGGTGCCGGCGGTGGCGTACGCACGACGGACAATAACGGTACGACGTGGCGCGACTTCAATACCGGCCAGCAGATGTTCGGAGCATACCTCGTGACGCCTCGTATCGGCTGGGCATCGGGATACAATCGAAGCGTCTACTACACCGGCGATGCCGGCAACACGTGGGAACTGCGCAACTGCGGCATCGAACAGAACAACAATCTCGACGACATCTTCTTCATCGACGACAGTACGGGATGGGTCGTCGGCGACGGCGTCTACCGACTCGCTCCTCCGTTGCGGACGGTATCGGATTCGGCCCTGGTCTTCGCAGGGGTCTGTCCGGACTCCACGATGCGCGATACGATCCGTGTGCGCAACATCAACTTCTTCGCATCTCCGTGGTCGATGACCATCACAGGACCAGACGCCGATCTGTTCAGGATTGATACGCCCGTACTGCCGACGATATCGGGATGTGCCAACCTCCCCGTCATCATCGAATACAGCGCACGACGTCCGGGCCTGCATACGGCCGTGCTCACCATTACCTTCGGCAATCCTTCCGCCATACTCATCGTCACGCTGACGGGTGACAGGCGGGACTGGAGTGCATTCCCCGCCGATACCCTGGTCACCTACAACGCTCGTGCGGGTGCGCCGGTCGAACTCCAACTGCTGTGGAGATCGCGTCTGCCCTCGTACGAAACGATCGTCGGTATACAGCGCATCAGTGGCGACACCACCATTTCGCTCAACGCCAACATGCCCGCCCTCGTCGGTTCGGGTGTGACGGAGACGACGATTCGTGCCACTCTGCAGGATACGGGATGGCATCAGGCACGCTTCCTCGTGCGTCTCGCTCCATGCATGCGCGACACGTTCATCACCGTACGCGTCTATGGTCTCTCGCCGATCTTCTCGTCCGTCGCATCCGCACAGACCGACGCCGCCTGCAGGAGCTTCGATACCCTTCGCATTCCCGTGCGGAATACGGGCAACGATGTGCTGACCATATCCGGTGTACGATTCGAAGGACTCGGAACGCTTGCCTTCTCGGCATTGCAATGGTCGAGTGGTGCCGTGCGGCCCCCGGTGACCATCCGTACCGGGCAGGCCGATACACTCTACGTCCTCTACACTCCCGTCGGTACTCTCGACAACGCGAACCTCGTACTGGAACACGACGACTTCACCCGCGCACGCGGTATCATGACGCCGTGGAACATCGCACTGCGCGCCGCCTCACGGAAGGTCGTCATGTCGGTATCGCCGTCGACGATCGATCTGGGTACGCTGTGCATCGGCCAGGTAGGGGAACGGGAAGTGGCGTTCGAGAACAGCGGTGTCGCCACGGCCTCCGTTACGGTAGGAAAGCGGCCATCGGCGTTGACGGGATTCCCATCCCTGCAGTTCTTCGTGAACGCGAAGCAGAAGCGGGTCTTCAACCTGAGATATACGGCATTGGAACCGGGCGATCACGTCGACACATTACAGCTTCGGGTATCGCCCTGCGATACCGTTCTCGACGTCATCGTCAAGGTGCGGGTAGTGGCACTGCGCGTCGACATCCAGCCACGATCGCTCAACATTTCCGTGCCGTCCGGAACGACCTCCCGCCAGACGGCCGCCGTCAGGATCCTGCAGGCTCCGTCGGCCACCATCGACAGGATCACATTGAGACCTCCGCATCCCGATGCCTCGCTCGAATACGAGACATTGCCGAAGACGCTGTCTTCAGCGGATAGTCTGATCGTCACGGTCGTATGGACGGGCAACGGAGACGTCACGCACTCGGCCTTCCTCGTCGTGGAAGCCGAAGAAGGATGCCGCTCGTCCGACAGTATTCCCGTTACGCTGCAATCGTATTCGCAGGACGTCGATCTGTCGAAGCGCTCGCTGAACATGTCCGTCCGCTGTACCGCCGAAGCCGTCACGGACAGCGTCGTCATCACGAACAAGGGACAGCAACCCCTCACGATAGGTATACCCGTTCTCGCGCCGACGGATCAACGGCTGACGATCGTCACACCGACGCAATCCTTCGTGTTGCCGCCGGGCGGGTCGAGGGCGATCGTCGTCAGCTTTGTGCCGACCATGCCGGGTGTCGTCACCACCTCGCTGCAACTCGTGCTCCAGCCGGGGGACCGTTCCATCGCGATTCCGCTGACGGCGAGGTTCGACGATGCACGTCCGTCGACCGACCCGCAGATCGTAAACTTCGATACCGTCTTCGCCTGCGACCACGAGCGCCAGTTCAGCGTTGCCGTGAAGAATACCGGTACGCTGAACGACATGTTCGACGTCGTCCGCACGGACGGTATCGCAGGGATATCCGTCGCACCCGGTGCGGTGCAGATCGCGGCAGGTGGCGAAGCATCGCTGCTCGTCACGTGCACGCCGGCCCAGGTCCAGAACGGCAGGTGGACGGAGAAGGTGACCGTACGCTCACGTACGTGCGGCACGGAAGCGACGTTCGACATCCAGGTCGTGGCTTCTTCCGCGCGCCTCGACGTCACACCGCAACGTATCGATGCGGGAGTCGTCGACACGGGCGTTCCCGCGACACGCACGGTGAACATCGACAATACGGGTGACCGGCAACATCGCATCACGTCCATCCGCATCGATCCGCCGGCATCGCCGTGGTCGTGCGACATGGCTCTCGTGAACACCATCGTTGCTGCTGGCGACCGACGCACGATGGACGTACGGCTGCTGGCGTCCGCACCAGGATCCTATCCTGCCCGTCTCGTGATCACGGAGATCGCCGATTGCGAGATCGTTCATGTCGTCGAACTGCAAGGCGAGGTCGTCGTTCCTTCCGACACGGTACCGCCGACGCACCGCATCGTCCTGCACATGAACGATTATCAGACCGCACCGGTGAAAGGGCTGGAGATGCCGGTCTACTGGGACGTCGATACACGTGCTGCCGAGCTCGACTCCGTGCGGATACGTATCGAGTTCTCCTACCTTCATTACGTCATCGATACCATCCTGTCCGGATCGATGCGTCCGGGTGTCGTCAGCACGTCCTATTCACCGGGCAAGATCGATATCACCATGCGTCGCGACGGTGAACGCATCGGTGAGCCGGGCGTGCTCTGCATCCTGCGCGGTGAAGTGTTCGCGGCGTTGCCGGACAGTACGCCCTTCCTGTTCACGGATGTGCTGCCATACAGCACGATCGCGGCGCAGCGCAAGGAAGAGATCGTCGTATCGACCGATCCGGGTTCGCTGATCGTCGATGTCTGCGGACCGAGATTCCTGATCCGTCTCGGTACCGTGCCCGTCATGCGGTTCGAACCTCCGCACCCATCGACGGACATCATCCGCGTCCACGTCGATACGGACAAGGAAGACTTCCTTTCCTACGAGATCACCGATGCCACGGGCAACGTCGTCGTGCGGGAAACCCTGCGGACCGTTCCCGCCGGATCTTCCGATCTCGACATTCCCGTCAGTACGCTCAGCTCCGGTGTCTATGGTGTGCGTCTGTGGACGGGCAGGGGTGGTACGCTCAGCGGTCTTCGGGCCGTGGTGCACTGACCGGGCCGAGCAGTCCTGTCAGGGCCTCGTGCAGTGCTTCCCGAAGCGCGACCTTGGAATCCTTCGTCAACGTCACGCTCGCGGACTTCAACCTGTGTACCGTATCGTTCTCCTTGATACGGTTCAGCGAAAGCTCGATCACGGCTTCGTTGCCGGACTTCGTGATCGACCCCGTGATGATGTCCTTCACTTCGAACATGCGGAGGATCTTCAGCTCCGTTGCCGTCGCCGAATTGTAGTTCTCGACGAGGAACATTCCCGCAAGGGCGTACATCGAGTCGCGCGTCTCGATGTCGGTCACCGTATAGCGGTCGAGATCCTGCAATGCGTGGGCGACGGTCTGCACGGCGTCGTACGATACCGTCACCTTCTCCTTGAATAACGACCATTGCTCTCCACCGCCGAGGTCCTTGAACGTGATGCCGCCGACACTCACGAGTTCCGTCGGCACGACGCGGAAGGAACCTTCGGCATTCGCGAACAGTGTCGAATCGGCGATGCACAGGGCGAAGGCGCGCTGGAACGAGGCCAGGATGGCCGGGTCCGCCATGACCTTCTCGGTGACGTTGTCATGATGACGGAGGACGGCATAGCCGATGCCCGACGTCGTGATACCCTCCGGAAGCCCGTCCGTGAGAATGACTTCCGTACGGATCAGATTGGCGATACGTGCCACGTTCGTGAAGACGATGGCATTCGTCTTCAGGATATGCGATGCCTCGGCCAGGGTCACCTCGGACGTCCGCTTCAGCGACCGTAATACGGAGTCGCGTTCGAAGCTGGACACCAGACGATACTTTCCCGACACTTCGAGCCCGAGGGCTACGCCTGCCTCGACCTTTCCGATCGACAGCGCCTTGTCCGCCGTATCCAGCGTGATCGATCCCATCAGCAGGGGGATTTCCGGAAGTCCCTGATCGGCAACGGAGTTCGCCTTCCATTCCGGTTGCCCACCGAGGGGCGTTCCGGAATGCCCGGGCATTCGGCCATATAGTGCCGTGACGCACAGAAACAGGGCTGCAAGGACGTGTAATGTCTTGGTAATACGGACGTAACATCCACCTAACAGGCCGCCGATAGTTTTGCGATCGCAAGCAACAGGGGATAGTTGTTTGGTCATTCAGTTCATCGTAGAGGTTGTGTTGAAACACTTCGGTACATCGGTCGCCATACTTCTTGTGACGTTCATGACGCCGGTTCTCGTCTGGGCACAAACGGGAATCATCGCCGGCAAAGTTACGGATGGAGAATCAGGCGAACCATTGCGTGGTGCCACCGTACAGGTGGTAGAAAACAAAAAAGGTGCCTACACGGACACGAAGGGTACCTTCAGGATCAAGAACATTGCGCCCGGTTCCTATACCCTCAAGTTCTCCTATGTCGGCTACAGCATGAAGACCGTCGAGAAGGTCGCCGTGACCGCTGACAAGACGGCAACCATCAACGTCGTCCTTTCCGTCACCAAGTCGTCGGCCAAGGAAGTCGTCGTCGAGGCCACGCGCGTCAACGACAACGCCGCAGCCCTGCTCGCCACGCGGAAGAATGCCGCCCAGGTGAGCGACGGGATCGGACGGGAAGAAATCTCCAAGCTCGCGGACAGCGACGCCGGCCAATCGCTCAAGCGCGTTTCCGGTGTGACGCTCGTGGACAACAAGTTCGTCTACGTCCGCGGCGTGAGCGACCGTTACAGCAACACGACGTTGAACGGTGCTTCGCTGGCTTCTACGGAGCCCGACAAGAAGTCGTTCGCCTTCGACATGTTCCCGAGCGAGCTGCTGGAGAACGCCAACGTAGCCAAGTCCTTCACGCCCGACCTGCCCGGCAACTTCGCCGGTGGCCTGGTCCAGCTCAACACGATCGACTTCCCGAGCGGTACGAGCGTGAAGTTCAGCGCTTCGTCGGGCTACAACGACAACGTGACGCTCAAGACAGATCGCTTCCTGATGACGGAAGGAGGCAAGACGGACTGGCTCGGTATCGACGACGGCAGCCGGGCCCTGCCTGCAGGGTTCCCCGCATCGCGTCTCGAGATGAACGAGCTGCTCCGTGACGTGCGTGCCGGCAACCAGGAATCGATCGATCGCCTGAACGGCCTCGGCCGCTCCTTCCACAACAATCTCTGGTCAACGGGTTCCACTACCGCAGCTCCGAACGGCAGCTTCGGTGTGACGTACAGCGACCTCTTCAGCACCGGTGAAAGTGATCAGTTCGGCCTCGTCGCCTCCATGTCCTACGGCAACAGCTACGGCCTGAACAACATCGTCCGCGGCGGCCTGCTGGCCAATCCGCAGGACTATCTCTTCCGCTTCCAGGGCACGCAGGCGAGCCGCTCCGTAAGCTGGGGCGGTCTTGTGAATATGGCCTACCGTATCGGTACGTCGACGACGATCAGCTTCAAGAACGTCTACAACCGCTCGTCGGATTTCGAGAACGTCTATCTCTCCGGCGAGAACTACGCCCAGTCCATCGTGCAGCGACTGTTCAGCTTCCAGTTCGTGGACAAGACCCTCTATAGCGGTACGGTATCCGGCGAACACAACCTCCCCTTCAATAATGCACTGGTGGACTGGCGCGTCGGCTACTCGCAGTCCGAACGTGACGAGCCGGATTTCCGCCGTCTGCAGTTCATGCGCAACACGGCCGATTCGGGTCAACCGCTCTTCGCAGCGTTCGACCTCACACCCCAGGGTGCCGGATCGCGCGCGGGGCGCTTCTTCAGCAATCTCCAGGACAATGCCATCACGGGCGGTCTGAACTTCCAGCTTCCCGTTACCACTGACCTCAAGATCAAGGTCGGTGGTCTCGTCGAGAACCGCTCGCGCGTCTTCAAGGCACGCAGCATCACCATCGTACAGAGCTTCGACAACGACATGGCCGACAAGATGGTGATTCCGGACAACGACGTAGTGCCGGACCTCAGTCCCATCTTCGCCGATTCCAACTATTCGACCAATCGTCTCAGCTATTCCGAGGATTCCAAGCTCAGCGATACCTACGATGCACAGGAAAATCTCGTCGCCGGTTATGCGATGGTCGACTTCCCCGTGTCCATCGCCGGTGTCGATGTCCGCTTCATCACGGGTGCTCGCATCGAGAAGAGCATCCAGCGACTCAACAGCTTCTCGGTGACGGACAATCCCGTCCATGTCGATCAGGATCTGCTCGACGTCCTGCCTTCGCTCAACGTCGTCGTCAAGCCATCGGATCTCATCAACGTCCGCCTCTCGGCATCGCAGACGCTGGCACGTCCGTCGTTGCGTGAATTCGCACCGTTCCAGTTCTTCGACTTCCAGCAGCAGGCCACGATCGCGGGTAATCCCAACCTGCGCCGTACGCTCATCCAGAACTACGACGTCCGCTTCGAATACTTCACGGCACCGGGTCAGGTCCTTTCGGCCAGCCTCTTCTACAAGCGCTTCGACAATGCGATCGAGGAAACGCTCTTCCCGCAGCAGAGCGAGGTCGTGCGTTCCTTCGCCAACGCTTCGGGCGCCGCCCACAACTACGGTGTGGAACTCGAAATACGTCAGGGGCTCGGCTTCATCGCCAACCCTCTCAACAACTTCATGCTGTCGCTGAACGCAGCGCTCATCCGCTCCGAACTCACGGTATTCCAGGCCACGGTGCAGGACACGCGTCCGATGTGGGGACAGTCGCCGTACACGATCAACCTCGCGCTCTACTATGTGAATCCCGATTCGCGTACATCGGTCACGCTTGGATACAACACCTACGGCAAGCGGATCATCCAGGTGAATCAGGTGGGGACGTTCCAGGGCAATCCTCACGTCTACGAACTGCCGCGGGATCTCGTCGACTTCTCCATCATCCAGCCCGTCGGCGAAAGCTGGGAAATCAAGCTCGCCGTTCGTGACCTGCTCAACCAGCCACTGAAGTGGGAGCAGGAAGGTTCACTCGTCCAGTCCAACCTTCGTGGCCGCAGCGTTTCGCTCGGCTTCGGATACAAGATTCAATAACCTCTCTAACCTTGTCAACCATTCGGAGTCGATCATGCAACGACTGATTCTTGCTGCGGTCTTCGTCCTGTTGGGATGGTCCGCTGCATCGGCACAAAGCCCGACGCAGTGCACCCTCATCTCTCCCAACGGCGGCGAAACGTTCCGACCGGGCACTTCGCAGGACCTGCGCTGGGATACGACGGGTACGTCCCGCGCCCGCTGGCGCTTCCTGTTCGGTACATCACCCGCAGGACCGTGGACGCAGCTCGTACGCGCAGACAATGTTCTGGACAGCGGCGCAACCCGCGGTGCTTTCGCCGGCGGCCTTCGTGTTCCTGCCGTGGCTACCACGTCGGGCTACATTCGCATGGAGCTCATCAGCGACCCTAACGTCTTCGATATTTCCGACAATCCCTTCACGATCATCCAGCCGCAGACGATCGTTCCCGATTCCATCATCAAGGGTGAGATCACGGGCACGGTTCATCTGCATCGTAACAAGATCTACGGTCTTCAGGGATATGTCTACGTGAACGATGGCGGCAAGCTCGTCATCGATCCGGGCACGATCATCGTCGGCGACACGCCCGGCAACAACTCCGCACTCATCGTCAACCGCGGCGGCAAGCTCATCGCCGAAGGCACGAAGACGTCCCCGATCATCTTCACCAGCCGTGCCGCACCGGGTCAACGTGCACGTGGTGACTGGGGTGGTGTACTCATCTGCGGCAAGGCCCGCACGAACCATCCTGCAGGTCAGGCCGCTCTCGAAGGTGGCGTGGCCGATGCCAACCCTGGCAAGGGCTGGTTCGGTGGTACGGACGACGACGATTCCAGCGGTATCCTCAAGTATGTCCGCATCGAATTCGCCGGTATCGCAACGCAGCCGAACTCGGAGCTCAACGGCCTGACGCTCGGTGGCGTAGGACGCCGCACGGTGCTCGACTATATCCAGGTTTCCTTCGCCAACGACGATGCCTTCGAATGGTTCGGCGGCTCCGTCAACGCACGCCACCTCGTGGCCATCGGTACGCTGGACGACGACTTCGACGGCGACAACGGCTGGAGCGGCAAGGTCCAGTTCGCCGTCGCACAACGCTACCGTACGGTAGCCGACGTGTCGACGTCGCAGAGCTTCGAGATCGACAACGATGCGACGGGCTCGTTCAACAGCCCCAAGACGTCCGTCGTCTTCTCGAACGTCACGTCGATCGGTCCCATCCAGGACACGTCGTGGACGCCCGGTAACGGCGCGAACCAGTTCAGCTCGCGCTTCGGTGCCGCTGCACAGATCCGTCGTAACGCTCGCGCCAGCATCTTCAACTCGATCTTCCTCGGCTGGCCGCGCGGTATCGAAATCGCCCAGGTCCCGACGATGGTCGTCGCCTTCAACGATACGCTCAGCCTTCGTCAGAACTCGTGGTTCGGCATCAAGGGCACGTGGCTCAACCTCGCCGGTGGTACGCCCCCGGTAGGCATGGACGCCAACTGGATCGCCAAGGCCGGATTCAACAACACGATCGAGAAGGGCAATCCTCATGCGGCCTTCCTCGAGAATCCGTTCGCGACGGACGTCACCTTCTCGCCCAGGCCCCTTCCCGTCGCCACATTCCTCACGACGGCTTCCTTCACGAATACGGCCAACGGTGTGCCGATCGACGATCCGTTCTTCGAACGCGTCGCCTATCGCGGTGCATTCTCGCCCACGGAAGCACGCTGGGACGAAGGCTGGACGAACTACGATCCCGTCAACACGGAATACCGTGCACAACCGCTCGTACACATCCTCACGCCTGGTGCGGCTGCCGGCGAAACCTACGTCCAGGGTGCCAAGGTCGATATCACGTGGGACACGACCGGTGGTGCAGGCAATCACTTCAAGTTCGAATTCGGTACGACGCCCGCAGGTCCGTGGACGGCGATCGCCGGTGCCGAGAACGTCACGGATGCCGGTGCAACGCGCGGCAAGCTGACGCAAGGCTTCACGGTTCCGAACGTGCTCACGACGACGGGCTACATCAGGATGTCGCTGGTATCGGACAACACGATCTACGACGTCAGCAACGTACCCTTCACGATCATCTCGGGCGTCGTCGATCCCGTCGTGCGCCTCATCGAACCCGGCACGAGCAACAGGACCTTCCGCGTAGGTCAGTCCGTCGACGTCCGCTGGGACACGACGGGTACGTATCGCAAGCACTTCAAGTTCGAATTCGGCAAGTCGCAGGACGGTCCGTGGGCCGCTCTGCCCGGTCTCTCCAACGTTCTCGACAGCGCTGCACGCCGCGGTGCCTTCGCCGGCGGTATCGTCTTCCGTCCGGCCGACGTCACGACGACGGGGTACATCAGGATGACGATGGTCGAAGACCCGACGAAGTTCGACATCAACGATCAACCCTTCACGGTTACGGCTCCCGAGACGGTGACGTGCGACTCGACGCTGACGGGTGAGATCACCACGCGTGTGAAGCTGCACAACACGAAGGTCTACTGTCTCGACGGCTACGTTTACGTGAACGACGGTGCCGTTCTCGAGATCGAACCGGGTACCATCATCCTCGGCGGTGTTCCGGGTACGAACTCGGCACTCATCGTCAACCGCGGTGGCAAGCTCGTCGCCGAGGGCACGGCCAACCTTCCCATCATCTTCACGAGCCGCGCCGTTCCCGGTCAGCGTTCGCGTGGTGACTGGGGCGGTGTTCTCCTCTGCGGCAAGGCTCGCACGAATCACCCCGCAGGTCAGGCCGCCCTCGAAGGTGGCGTGGCCGATGCCAACCCGGGCAAGGGCTGGTTCGGCGGTACGGAAGACGATGACTCCAGCGGCGTTCTCAAGTATGTCCGTATCGAATTCGCCGGTATCGCAACGCAGCCGAACTCGGAACTCAACGGTCTGACGCTCGGTGGCGTAGGACGCGGTACGGTGCTCGAATACATCCAGGTATCGCACGCCAACGACGATGCCTTCGAATGGTTCGGTGGTACGGTCAACGCACGGCACCTCATCGCTCTCGGTACGCTGGACGACGACTTCGACGGCGACAACGGCTGGAGCGGCAAGGTCCAGTTCGCCATCGCACAACGTTATCGTACGATCGCCGACGTTTCGACGTCGCAGACGTTCGAAATGGACAACGATGCGACCGCATCGACCAACCAACCGCTCACGTCGCCGATCTTCTCGAACGTCACGTCGATCGGTCCCATCCAGGATACGTCGTGGACGCCCGGTAACGGCGCGAACCAGTTCAGCTCGCGCTTCGGTGCCGCTGCACAGATCCGTCGTAACGCTCGCACGAACATCTTCAACTCGATCTTCCTCGGCTGGCCGCGCGGTATCGAAATCGCCCAGGTCAACACGATGACGGCCGCCCTGAACGACTCCGTCCAGGTACGCAACAACTCGTGGTATGGTGTCAAGGGCACGTGGCTCAACCTCGCCGGCGGCACGCCTCCGGCAGGCATCGACGCCAACTGGATCTCGAAGGCTGAATTCGGCAACGTCATCGACAAGTCGTCGCCCGACGTCGCCCAGCTCGAGAACGCCTTCGCCACCAGCGTCGAATTCAATCCTGCTCCCAGGTCCAGCTCTCCCGTCCTGACGGGTGCCGGCTTCACGGGTAATGCCGACAACGCCTACTTCGAACGCGTGAACTATCGCGGTGCTTTCGGCATGCAGCGTTGGGACGATCGCTGGGCCAACTACGATCCGGTGAACACGGAGTACAAGGCCCAGCCAGCGGTCAGTGTGGAAGAAGAGAATCCGCAAGCCGTGGCCATCACGGGTCGTGCATTCCCGAACCCCGCTTCCGATGCTTCGACGATCCGCTACGAACTCTCCCGCGCCGACGTCGTCACGATCCGCGTGGTCGACGCTCTCGGTATGCTCGCCTCGACGTTCATCGCCAACGAGCAGCAGGGTGCAGGTACGTACGAGTTCCGCCTCGTCACGTCCGATCTCGCGAACGGTGTGTACTACGTCACGATCAATGGCCAGCGCGGCACGATCACCATTCCGGTGAACGTCGTCCGCTAAGCTGCCGTCGGGTTCGAATCAATCGAGCGGTGGCGCACCGGAAGGTGCGTCACCGCTTTTGTTTGAGACCAAGCCGCAAGTATTGTACAGGTCAACAAGGTAATAGGGAAGGTCAGCTACGCGCCTACCCAAGCCGCTTCCAGTTCAAGTCTTCGATAATTCATGGCCTGCTCGGTAGCGCCATAGTTCAGATCAGCCGGTCTTGGGCCGCCGTGCTCGTTCCAGAAGGAGCGTCGTAGCCGGTTACTCCTCACAACAGCGTTGTGAACCTCCTTTAAGGCGTCTAGGAACTGTGTCCATAATTCATGTTCGTTGTTGATATCGCCTATTGAACTGGATCTGAATGTGATGCTGTACAGTCTGCCCGATCTCTTCCCAATAGTAACTGTAAAGCTGGAGTCGATCTCAACATTGAGATGATCTTCGTCTGAAGAGGAATAGAGGAACTCGATTGATGCCGTTCTATGGATTGGTGACGAAAGCGCCCTCACCGCCCTCGGAATATCTCCCGAGACCGGTGTATACGTTAGCGGGGAATCTGGGTACCGGACATCCTTCAGGAACTCTGAAGGATCCAAGTCTATCCACTGGCTCGTCATTGGGAACCTCCACTCAATATGGCTTCCAAAGGCTCTGCCGCAAACTTACCGACCTTGTTTTTTGTCTGTCTACTGAACTTTGCCGGTTCGGTGGAATCGACGACCAAGACACCCCAGTTTTCGTCATTTGCTTTCACAACTACAGCGTAGATGCTTCGAGACATTGGCCTGTTTTTTTTCAGGCGACTTTTAACAAACTCCAATGTGACAAAAGTATCCTGCGCATACTTGGATAGCTCATGATCTGTGCTGTGTGTTGAGATAGGATCCAGATTGAGGCTACTTGCCGTGCCTCCCTTTAACCAGGCTTCCCCAGCAATCCCATGACACCGCGTCTGAGAAGACGGAGGATCGAAGACCGTAAACGGAGATATATGAGAAACGTGCTGACCATATCGCATTAATGGAACCAGTTTGCCCACGGTAGCCTGGGCCTTGCGATTGACATGGATTCTCCAAGGCCACCAGTGTTCTCGGTACACAAACAATGTTACCCGGTTAATTGTATGATCATTCTTCTCACCGCCGAATATGTCTTCGTGATGTTTCTGTAGTAACTTTTCGACGGCATAGATGGTTCGGGTTCTGACGCTATGCGACGTGACAACATTCTGGATCAGTATGATCGATCCTGCTGCGATCAATAGTGATACTCTCCATGTTGGACCTATCATTGTGCAGATTGTTATCGCCTTGCCTTCATACCATGACTCTGGTGTCGCACCAAGAATCACACCGATGATTGTCGCAATAATCGAAGCGTAGTACAGTAGCCGGTACATCTTTGCACGACGTCGAATACTCACAGGGTGGGCTCTACGAAATAGGGAAACAGCTGGTCTCTTTTGAGAAAAGATACGCGTAGACTTGACTCTTATATCTTACTGACTTGACGATTGCCGAACTCTGTTTCTACTTCCAATGAAAATTACTCTATCCCCCCTCCTACCCCAACAACATCCTCACCAGATCGAAATCATCCGGAAGGAGAAGGAAGGTGAGGATCATCCACAACACCTGGACGGCGAGCATACGCCGTGCGAGGTCCGGGCGCTCGCGCTTGAAGCCATGCCACCACCACATGATGCCGAGTAGAGGCAGGGTGATGATGACGTAGACGATGGCCACGCCTCCATAGCCCATGTACGAAAGACCCGTCGCAGCACGGATGATCGCTCCCATCGAGCCGTAGACGATGAGAAGATGGCTGATGTAGATGAAGAGCGATTCATTGCCGATGACCTGCAGACCCCTGGCCACCTTGCTGTGCTGCAGCCTGTCCTCGACGAGGTAGAGGAGACTCATGCCGAGAACCGTCCCGCAGATGCGGAAGAGATGCAGGCCCGGCGACGTCTTCCACCAGATGGCATCCCACGGCAACATGGGAGGAAGATTCCTGATGGCGAAGATGACGACGGTGAGCAGGACGCTGCCGATGGCCATGCGCATCGCCAGACGCCGCTGGTCGGTCGACGTCATGAAGATGCCGGTGACGAACACGCCGGCGAAGAGATAGCAGCTCCACGGCAATAGCGGAAACGGCGAGTCGGGCAGCGGCGAGATCATGATGGAGAGCGGACGCGGCAGCCACCAGATCGGTCCCGCGAGCCAGACGAAGGCCGTACCCGTCATGATGACGACGGCCAGTGCGCCGCAGATCCATGTGGCCGTTCGGAGGTTGCGGGACAGGGCATGGACGACGAGGACCGCGAGAGACGAGTAGACGATGGTCTGGAGGACGTCGATCTGCAGCCACGGAAGGATGTTCTCCACCGGCTCGTAGAGCGTCCGATCGAGCGAGAAGAACGGCACGTGGAGCATGTAGCTCCAGAAGAGGATGTAGGAGAGCCGCCGGAGATAGTCGAGGAGTTCCGGCGTGAGATGACGGAACTTCTCTCCCTTCCTCGACAGGGCGATCCATAGGCCGGACCCCGCACAGAAGATGAAGGTCGGAGCCACGAAGCCGTTGCTGATATTCAGGCCGTCGAAGAACCATCCGGTGCGCAGTGCGGGATCGAGCAGGACGTTGAGGACGTGGACCTGGATCATCCAGAGCGCGGCAAGGCCGCGCAGGACGTCGAGGAAGATGAAGCGACGTGCTTGTGCCATGAACGATGGGCGAATGATCAGCGGCGTGGTCCCTTGCCGAACATGCGGCGGAGGAAGCCGAGAATGTAGCTGTAGACGAATATTCCGCCCACGAGGAGGAGCAGAACGATGACGAGATAACGTTGCACGCCGAAATCTACGCACGCGACGTGTATCTTCGCGTCGTGGCAGAAGCTCAATCTTCATCGGCACAGCCGAACATGATCGCCGCGATCGACGTCGGAACGAACTCGTTTCACATGGTCGTGGCCTCCGTCAGCACCAGGGGCGTGTTGCGCATCCACGCACGCAACAAGGAAATGGTGCGGCTCGGTTCCGCCGGCGGCGACATGAAGAAGCTCGAGGCCGATGCGATGGATCGTGGTGTCGATACCCTGAAACGCTTCACGTCGGAAGCACGTCAGCATGATGCCCGTATCCGGGCCGTGGCTACGAGTGCGGTGCGGGAGGCGGTGAACAAGGACGAATTCGTCGAACGCGTGCACCGGGAAACGGGTATCGAGATCGAAGTCGTCAGCGGCGTCGAGGAGGGCCGCCTCATCTACGTCGGTTCGCTGCACGCCTTGCCGATCCTCACACGCCGGACGATGGTCTTCGACATCGGCGGCGGATCCACGGAGACCATCATCGGCTATCAGGGTGAAGCGGTCTTTGTACACTCGGCCAAGCTCGGCCACATCCGGATGTCGAAGCGGTTCTTCCCCTCGGCGACCGTCACCGACGAACAGATCGACCAATGCCGCCGCGCCATCAAGGGAGACTGGGTGCCGGTCTTCCAGACGCTCCTTGCCTACGGCTTCGAGCATGCCGTGGGATGTTCCGGTACGATCATGGCCGTGGCCGCGATGGTGATGGCACGTCAGGGCAAACGCATACCGGAGTCGATGAACGCCCTGCGATTCACACGGCAGGAGCTGCTGCAGACGATCGACGACATCACGAAGGCCCGCACGCAGCAGCAGCGTCTGGCCCTGCCGGGGATGGACGCGAAACGTGCCGACGTGATCCTGGGAGGCGCCCTGATCCTCGAACAGGCGATCCTCGGCCTGAACCTCCAGGAGCTCACGATCAGCGGCTATGCCCTGCGCGAAGGTATCGTCTTCGATACCGTACAGAAACAGCGCGACATCGACGAATACCACCACCTTTCACACCTCCGCTACCAGAGCGTCGATCACCTCTGCGAACTCTACCGCGTACGCCGTCAGCACGCGGAACACGTGAAGAACCTTTGCCTGCGCCTGTTCGACGACCTCCGCCCCCTCCACAAGCTCGGTGACCGTGAGCGCGAGCTACTGGAAGCGGCGGCCCTGCTGCACGACGTCGGCTATCACATCAGCGCCGAGCAGCATCACAAGCACAGCGAATACATCATCCGCAACAGTCCGATGCCGGGCTTCACCAACGACGAGACCGAGCTCATCGGCACCATCGCCCGCTATCACCGTAAGAGTCACCCCAAGAAGAAGCACATCCAGTTCGCCATACTGTCCGGATCCGAACAGCATCTCGTGCGCGTCTGTGCCGCTATCCTCCGTATCTGCGAAGGTCTGGACCGCCGGCAGCAGCAATTCGTCCAGGGCGTCCGTGCCTCCTACGGCACGAATACGATCGAAGTCTATCTGACCACGCCGGCCGGGGTGCCGGACATCGAGTTGTGGGGTGCAGAGCGCAGGAAAACGCTGCTCGAGGAGACGTTCGGGAAAAAGGTACGCCTGCTGGTGACGGCGACGCAGGGCATGGCCTGAAGCGGTCGCGATAATAAAGGCTCTTCCCGTTCGTTATTTTCCCACACGGTAGTACTGTAGATCGTCCAACAAGCCTCTTTATCTGAAGGAGTAGCTTCAATGAACAAGCGCCCTATGCTGTCGGCGGTAGCCCTGATCGGAGTGGGCATCGTCTTCGGCGTCGTCCTCATGACGGGCATCGGCGGCAACGCCATCGAACGGCTGTTCGCGGCCGGAGTGACCGACCTCGGAGCGAAGTCCGCACCGGTCAACCAGCCCGAACTCGTCAAGGCACTGAACAACCAGTTCGTTTCCGTTTCCGATGCCGTCACGCAGTCCGTCGTCTCCATCAATGTCAAGACGGAAGCCAGGAAAAGCAGTGGGGCCATTCCCCGCGAGTTCTTCCGGTTCTTCGGTCCCGATGACGGTTCCGAGCCCGACATGCGGGAACCCGAAGGCGGAGAATCGGCAGGCTCGGGTGTGATCATCACGGCCGACGGCTACGTGGTGACGAACAACCACGTCGTGGAGAACGCCAGGGAGGGCGGCATCAAGGTGACGTTGAACGACCAGAAGGAATACAAGGCCCGGCTGATCGGACGTGATCCGCTGACGGACCTCGCCGTACTGAAGATCGACGGCTCCTTCCAGCCCGCGCACTTCGCTTCGCGTTCGGACATTCGCGTGGGTGAGTGGGTTGTGGCCGTAGGTAATCCGCTCGGACTGAAGTCGACGGTGACGTCGGGTATCGTCTCGGCCATCGGCCGCGGTATCGGCATCGTGGGCTCGAGCGAGATGTCGCAGGAACGCAACCGCTTCGCCGTCGAGAACTTCATCCAGACGGATGCGGCCATCAATCCGGGTAATTCGGGTGGCGGTCTGTTCAACCTGAACGGCTCTCTCGTCGGCATCAACACGGCCATCGCCTCCCGCACGGGATACAACCAGGGATACGGCTTTGCCATTCCCATCGACATGGTGAAGAGCGTCGCCCTCGACCTCATGGATGACGGCAAGATCCAGCGCGGCTATATCGGTATCGAGATCACGAGCGTCGACGCCACGTCGGCCAAGACCGTCGGTCTCAGCAAGGTATCGGGCGTTCTCGTCAACAAGGTCGTCAAGGGCGGTGCTGCCGAAGCGGCAGGACTGGAAGTGGGCGACGTGGTGATGGAAGTGGATGGTTCGCCAGTGAAGACGTCGAACGATCTCCAGAACCAGATCGTCCTGCACCGCGCAGGCGACAAGGTCACGCTCAAGATCTGGCGCGACAGGAAGGAAATCACGAAGACGGTGACACTGAAGGCGATGGACGGTGACGACGTCGCCGTGGCGTCGACGGAAGCGACGGCCGGAGAGACGACGACGCAGTCCGATTCTCCCGTGCAGTTCAAGGGTCTCGGCTTCACGGCCGAGCCGCTGACCGCCGCCACGAAGAAGGAATTCGAGACCGGTGAAGGCGTAATGGTGGGTAAGGTCGATGGCCGGGGAGCCGTAGCGCGCCGCGGACTTCGTCCGGGTACCGTCATCCTCAAGGCCGATGGACGTCCGGTGAACTCGCCGTCGCAACTCAAGAAGATCCTTTCCGACAAGAAGTCCGGCGATGGAGTGCTGTTCGTCGTCAAGGACAAGGACGGCACGAAGCAGGCCATCACGGTCGAAGTTCCCGAGGATACTCTGTGACACTGCGCTTGTTGCCGGTCATGATGCTTACGTTCTGCGCGATCGCCGTTCCGGCGGCCGCGCAGAAATGGTTTATGGGTCCTGTGATCGGATACACGGCAGCGGTATCGGTGCCCGAAGACGTTCATACCAGCAGTGCCCCCGTCAGACTTCTTCTGGGCATGCAGGGAGCGTACGAGCCGTCGAACGGAATACAGTTCCTGGTGGGTGCGGGTTATCGCCTGGAGCAGGTCGACGCTACGCGTGTTCTTCCGGAAGGCCAGGTAACGCTGTCGAAGGATGGCGGCATCCAGGTCGTCGATCCCGGTGCGGAGAGTCGTACGGTAACGTCGACGCTGACGCTCGGTTCGGTGGAGTTGCAGGCGGGACTTCGCGTGCGCGTGTTGCCCTTCGATTCGTCGGGCGGCGGAGTGCACGTGATGTTCGGTGGTATGCTCGATCGCGTGATGTCCGCGTCGATCGACGATGATTATTCCATGGTCCAGGGATGGCGAGGTCCGCGCACGGTCGGAACACCGCTCGAATCTTCGTTCGGTGCGGGTGTCGTGATGGGTGCGGGTGTCGTCTTTCCCGTCGGTGAGGGCAGGTTGAACATCGACGTGCAGTACGTCACGCGCAGTACGCTGGATACGTCGAAGGACGCCGACGGCTATGCGTGGCTCGCAGGACGCGGTGTTCGCATCGGCTTCGGATATCTGTTCAGGCTGTGATGAACCCGTCGACGCATGGCATGCCGTGCGTCGATGCGAATCATGATCGATGATGAATGGCGGCGACCACACGGTCGCCGCTCGTCGTTTCGAACCGGAGGTCGATCAGATCTCGATATGGGATCCTACTTCGAGAGCCCTCTTCACGGGAATGCCGAAGTATCGCGACGGAGTACGCGAGTTGCGATGCATGAAGACGAAGAGGTCCTTGCGCCAGCGCGCCATACCCGTTCCATCCTTTACGGTCAACGATTCATGACCGAGCACGAAGGTCGCGTCGGTGATGTCGACGGGAATGTCGAATTCGGGCAGATACATGAGGTCGTTCATCAGGTTCAACTGGTCCATGAAGCCGTAGTGCAGGACGACCTGATAGAAGTCCCGCGGCATGGGATTGACGACGAATCGTTGTTCGTGCGGAACGTGGGCGACGCTTTCGATCTGGACGGTCAGCAGGATGATGGTCTCGTGCCGACATTTGTTGTATTTCACGTTCGAGACGAGTGCCGGTGGTGCCGTGCCTGCATAACCGCTCATGTACAGGGCCGTTCCGGGGACGATGGAATAACCGTCGATCTGCTGCGAGACGATTTCGCCGAGGGAGATATTCCGTCGTTCGATGGCCTGACGCAGCAGGTCGCGGCCGCGGTGCCAGGTCAACATGATCAGGAACAGCACTGCGGCCATCGCGAGGGGGAACCATCCACCGTCCTTGATCTTCACCACGTTGGCGATGAAGAACGAACCGTCGATCATCATGAAGACGGCGATGATGGCCAGGGTCGGCAGTACGCCCCAGTTGAAGATGCGTCGCATGGCATACCATGCCAGATAGCTCGTGATGACCATCGTCGTGGTGACGGCGATGCCGTACGCTGCGGCAAGATTGCCCGACGTCCTGAACTCGAGCACGAGCATCGTCGTGGCGATGAAGAGCGCCCAGTTGATGAAGGGGATGTAGATCTGTCCCCGTTCCTCGCTCGACGTATGCAGCACCTTCAACCGCGGGAAATATCCGAGCTGGAGGGCTTGCCACGTGAGGGAGAAGGCACCCGAGATCACGGCCTGCGAGGCGATGATCGTGGCGATCGTCGCGAGCAGCACGAGCGGCAGGACGCCCCACGACGGTACCATATGGTAGAACGGATTGCTGACCGTGGAGGCGATATGGCCTTCGCGGAGGAGCAGGGCGCCTTGTCCGAAATAGTTCAGTAGCAGCGCTGGAAAGACGAGGGTGAACCATCCACGTCGGATCGGCGCCTTGCCGAAGTGCCCCATGTCGGCATAGACCGTCTCGCCGCCGGTGACGACGAGGAAGACGGAGCCGAGGACGAGGAAGGCCTTGAGATCGTGATGGAGGAAGAAGTTGACCGCGTGCATCGGATTGACGGCAGCGATCACTTCAGGCGTCTGGATGACGGAGATGAGGCCCAGGGTGCCGAGGAGGGCGAACCAGAAGACCATGAACGGGCCGAAGATACGCGCCACGCCACCGGTACCGTGTCGTTGTATGGCGAACAGGCCCAGGAGGATGACGATGGTGATGGGCAGGACGGAATAGCCGAGCGCAGGGGCGGCGACCGTCAATCCTTCCACGGCCGAGAGTACCGAGATGGCCGGCGTGATGATGCCGTCGCCGTAGAGCAGCGTCGCACCGAAGATACCCATGGCGAACAGCAGCGTCATCTTTCCGACCGTGCCGCTGCGCTGGCTCACGAGTTCCATGAGTGCGAGGATGCCGCCTTCGCCCTTGTTGTCGAACCTCATGACGACGGCGAGGTACTTGACGCAGATGATGAGCGTCAGCGCCCAGAAGATCAGCGAGAGAATGCCGAGGACTTCGGGTGGACCGGCCTTGAGATGATAGTGTTCGGAGAAGCATTCCTTGATGGAATAGAGCGGGCTCGTTCCGATATCACCGTAGACAACGCCGATAGCGCCAACCGTTAATGCCGCGAGTCGTGACCGCGTACCTGAATCCTGAGTCATGTGATGCGTGGTGATGGTTCGGAATTGCACGAAGAACGTGACCATGCCCCGGTCGGATGGCAAAACTACGGACAAACCTTGCTGGACCCGTTTCGAGCCGGTATGCCCGCGGGGGGCTAGAGATACCGTTCCTTCAGGACGCCGAGGTGGTGTTCGGTATGGCCGGCGAGGATCCACATGAGCGCGCGCGGTGTCACCGGCTTGCCGTTGGCGATGCCCTGGCGTACGACGTCCTGTTCAGCGAGGGAGGCGAAGAGGAGGAGGTTGGCTTTCCGCAGAATCGTCATTTCAGCGATGATGTCGCCCAGCTTGCGTTCGTCGAAGATGGCGTTGGCTACGTAGGTTTCCTCGTCGAAGCCGGGGAGGGGTTGCGTCTCACCGCGGGCGATGCACAGTGCCCGGTAGCCGAAGATGCGTTCGGAATCCATCAGGTGGCCGAACAGCTCCTTGATGCTCCACTTGCCATCGGCGTAGCGATACCGTGCCTTGTCGTCGTCGATGGTCGAGGTGAAGGCTTCGAGCGTACCGATCTGGTCCGCCAGTACCGTCAGGATGTTGGCGTCGTCGCCCACCCTGTCGATGTATTGATCGTAGTAGCCTGCGTATTCATGGGCGAGGGGCTTCATGGAGATGCTCTCGATGGTGATCTAGATCAGTTCGTAGTTGCGGTATTCGCCGATGCGATGGCCGGTGAGTCGTTCGATGGCTCTGGAGAGTCGTTCCTTGAAGGGAAGCCGCTGCGGAGGTGGCGCGAAGGGCCAGTTGATGCGGGCGATGCGTTCCTGCATCACGCATGGATGCGATCCTGTGAAGCGTTCGAGCGAAGCGATGTCGGTATAGTCGAACGTTTCGATGGAGGCATCGATCTTCCGTGCGGCCGTCGCGTCGTCGTGCCACAGGCGTTCGAACTCGATGCGTTTCCGCTGCTGGGCCCCCGGAGGTTTCACCCAGCCGTAGTGGAACATCGTGGCGTCGACCGGTTTGACGTTGAGCTTGCGTCCGTCGTAACGGAATCCCTGGGCGTCGGCCCAGGAGCGGATGGCGGGATCGCGCCGTACGACCCGTACTTCCCGGCGATACCAGTTGCGCGTATCGCCTACGTAGTCGTACGATCCCCAGAAGTGCTTGTAGTTCAGGAGCAGGCCTTCGACGGTGAGGTCGTCCTTCCACCTCGCCATGGCCGATCGCAGGGCATCGTATCCGTCTTCGTGCAGAACTTCGTCGCCCTGGATGTAGAAGCACCAGTCGGCATCCGCGGGCAGGGCATCGAAGGCCTTGTCGGTCTCCACGGCGAGTACTCTGCCGCCCTCACGGAGCGAGTCGTCCCACGTCGTTTCCACGATATGCACCTTCCGCGGATCGATGGAGCGGATGAGGTCGAGCGTTCCGTCGTCGGACTGGCCGACGGCGACCCATACACCATCGCACAGGGGAAGGATGGAGCGGATGGCCTCGACGACAGGATAATCGAAGTGGATGGCGTTCCGTATGAAGGTGAAGCCGTAGGTCATGGGCGTTCGTGTCGTTCGGATAAAACACAAATTACACGAATGGCGGTCAATCCCGTGGTCGTCCCCTCGGGCCGTCATGCCAGGGTGGAGTGGCTTGGCGTTGCGGTGTTCCGACGGGTTCCATTGCCCTGGTACCGTATCTTGCCTCGAGAAGAATCGCAGCACGTACTCTCCGGATCATGCCCTACGTCGCACTCCTCCGTGGCATCAATGTCGGCGGAAACAACAAGGTGGAAATGGCGCGGTTGAGAACCGTCCTGACCGGACTCGGATTCTCGAACGTGTCGACCTACATCAACAGCGGGAATGCCTTCTTCGAGACGAAGGAGAAAGACGGCCGGAAACTCGAGGCGATGATCGAACGGGCCCTGGCCGATGAGTTCGGTCTGACGCTGTCCGTCGTCGTTCGCAGCCGTGCCGAGGTCCGGAAGATCGTGAAAGCGATTCCGGCGGACTGGCATACGCGTACGGACAGGAGATACTACGTCCTGTTCCTGCGGCATACGATCGACGACAGGAATGTCCTTGCGCGGATACCGTTCAGGAAGGACGTCGAGGATATCGCCTACTGTCCGGGCGCACTGCTCTGGTCCATCCTGCTGGACAAGATCACGAGAAGCGAGGTCGGAACGCTGACCCAATACGACTTCTATCGGGATATCACGATCAGGAACCTGAACACGACGTTGAAGATCGCCGGAATCATGGAGGCGATGGAGTGATCGAGGCACGGTATCGTGAGCCGAACGGCACACACCCCGCTTCTGCATCATCGTTCCGGCATGTCACGGCAGCGGGGACGGATGCGAACGGCACGTTCTCGTACTTGCGGATGATGTCCTGGATCAGTTCGAAACACTCGATGCATGTGTCGCCGTTCTCGAGCCGGGACTCCTGTCATCTCGACCAGGGCTTCACCCGGGAGCCGTTCGAACGGATCGGATATGCTGCGGGATCCCGATACGTTTTCGGCTGGATCGTCATGGAGCCGGATCGCGCGTCGTTCGTCATGCCGTAGACAACCTATGCGATGGCCTCGACGGCGTGACATGTGCGGTAATCCCGTGGCCGCAAAACGAAAACCCCACACGGTGCGGAACCATGTGGGGGCTAAATGACCGGAGTCGATGTATTCCGAACCTTCGGGCAGGTTATCCTGCGAAGGCTGCGAGGCCCGTGATGTCCTGACCGAGGATCAGCGTGTGCATTTCATGCGTGCCTTCGTAGGTCTTCACGCTTTCCAGGTTGGCGGCGTGGCGCATCACCGGATATTCGTCGAGGATGCCATTGGCGCCGTGGATTTCGCGGCTCATGCGGGCGATGGTCAGGGCCATTTCGCAGTTGTTGCGCTTGGCCAGCGATACCTGTTGCGGACGCAGTGTGCCGTTGTCCTTGATGTGGCCGAGGCGCCAGCAGAGGAGCTGGGCCTTCGTGATCTCGTTGAGCATGTAGACCAGCTTGTCCTGCGTGAGCTGGAAGCCAGCGATCGGCCTGTCGAACTGGACGCGGCTCTTGGCATAGTTCAGGGAGCTGTCGTAGCAGGCCATAGCCGCGCCGACGACGCCCCAGGAAATGCCGTAGCGCGCTTGCGTGAGGCAGGAGAGGGGGCCCCGCAGACCCTCGACACCCGGAAGGATGCTGCTTTCGGGCAGCTCGACGTCCTGGAAGACGAGTTCCGACGTCACGGAAGCGCGGAGCGAGTGCTTGCCCTTCATCTCCGGTGCGGTGAAGCCCTTCATGCCCTTTTCGACGAGGAAGCCACGTACGACACCGTCGAGCTTGGCCCATACGACGGCGACATCGGCCAGCGTACCGTTCGTGATCCACATCTTGGCGCCGTTCAGGAGGTAACATCCGTCGATCTTCCGTGCGTTCGTGACCATGCCCGACGGATTCGATCCGTAGTCGGGTTCCGTCAGGCCGAAGCAGCCGATGGCCTCGCCCTTGGCCAGGAGGGGTAGCCATTTCCGCTTCTGTTCCTCCGAGCCGTAGCTGTAGATGGGATACATGACGAGTGAACTCTGCACCGAGGCGAAGGAGCGGATGCCCGAATCGCCGCGTTCGAGTTCCTGCATGGCCAGGCCGTAGCAGATATTGTTCAGTCCGGCACAGCCGTATTCCTGCGGGAGGGTGATGCCGAACAGGCCCAGTTCACCGATCTTGCGGACGAGGTGCATGGGGAACGTTCCCGCGCGGGCATGTTCTTCGATGATCGGCAGTACTTCGTCGTCGACGAAGTCGCTCACCGTCTGGCGGACGAGTTTCTCTTCATCGGTCAGCAGTTCGTCGAGGTTGAAATAGTCGGGATGACGGAAGCCCATCGGAGTACCTAGGTCGTTGTATTTGCGGATGATACGCTGCCTGGAAGGGCCAGGTGCGGGAGGGAGGCCGGAGGGGTCCCCCAGGGAACGGCGAAGTTACGAAATGCCCTTCAGACCCCGGGGAAGTTGCCTGTGGATTTCTTCTTATATTTGTTGCTCGTATAGAGGATGGGCGGGTTGCCCATTTTTTGTTGGTACCTATGCTGCATACCGAATCCGTGGAGACGTCGGGGCTTCCCGACCATGTTCGAGTCATCATCGACGAGCTTTGCCGTACGGCAGGGGTGACGCTGGTAGATGCGCGAATCCGCGGACAGGCCCGCCAGCTCAAGCTGGAACTCGATATCGACGGGCCGAACGGTGTGACGCACGATGAATGCCGTGCGATCAGTACGGGGATGGATGAACGTCTGGAACAGGATGAATGGTACGGCCGCCTCAGGGCGGTCGACGTGTCTTCGCCGGGCGCCGACACTCCGGTGAAGTTCCTCTGGCAGCTCGCCAAGCATGCGGGCCGGAAGGTCCGGGTGGCGAAGACCGACGGTACGGTGCTGGAGGGCCCGCTGACGACCGTGGGAGAGAGCGATCTCACACTTTCCCAGACTACCGGCAAGGGTAAAGAACGGCGAACGGAAGACGTCACGGTTCCTGCTTCGGACATCGCCGAAGCGCGTATCGTGCTCAACTTGAAGTAACGAACCAGAAACAAGCGACCGGCTACGAACAATGGCACGTCGAAAAGTCAAGCAGAAAATCGACAACAAGAAGCTCATCATCGAGGCCTTCAACGAGATGGCCCGCGAGAAGAGCATCGATCGTGACCTGTTGCAAGGTATCGTCGAGGAGACGTTGTCCCTCATGGTGAAGAAGAAGTACGGCTTGAACGCCAACTTCGACATCATCGTGAACATGGAAAAGGGCGACATCGAAATCTACCTCATGAAGACGGTCGTCGAGGAGATCGAAGATCCCGAAACCGAGATCACGGTACAGCAAGTCCTGGAACTCTCCGGTGAAGTCATCGAAGTGGGCGACGAGTACCTCGAGGAAATCACGCTGGAGAACATCGCCGATTCGTTCGGACGCCGCTTGATCGCCCAGGCGATCCAGACGCTGAACCAGCGTATCCGCGATGTGGAGAAGGACAACATCTACGACGAGTACGCCAAGCGCGTGGGCGAAGTGATCATCGGCGAGATCTATCAGGTGCGTCCCAACAACATCCTGGTGATGCACAACAAGATCGAGATGCGCCTGCCCCGCGAAGAGCAGATTCCGAACGAGCGTCTCAAGAAGAACCAGCAGGTCAAGGCCATCCTCAAGGAAGTGCGCCGCTCCGGCGGTGCCACGGGTCTTCCCGACGTGATTCTCTCCCGTTCCGACGATTCCTTCCTGGCACGTCTGTTCGAGCAGGAAATTCCGGAGATCTACGACGGCATCATCGAGATCCGTGCCATCGCGCGTGAACCCGGTGAGCGCGCCAAGGTCGGCGTGACGTCGTTCGACGAACGCGTGGACCCCGTAGGCGCATGCGTGGGCATGAAGGGTATCCGTATCCATGCCATCGTGCGCGAGCTGAACAACGAAAACATCGATATCATCGAATACACGGACGATCCGCGGCTGTTCATCGCCCGCGCGCTTTCGCCCGCCAAGGTGCGCGACATCCAGTTGTCCACCGAAACACGGCAGGCGACGGTCATCGTGCCCGACGACCAGGTGTCCCTGGCTATCGGCAAGAACGGACAGAACGTCCGCCTCGCCTCGAAGCTCACTGGCTATTCCCTGGCTCTCGTCAAGGAAGGCGCCGAGGATATCGAACTCATCGAGTTCCGCGACGAGCTCGGCCGTGAACTGTACGATGGTCTCATCAACAACGGTATCGATACGGCCCGTGAATTCCTCGAGGCCGACCCGGCGATGCTGTTGACCTTCATGACGAAGGACAAGATCGTCGAGATCCGCAGCATCATTCTCGAAGAATTCGAAGAGCGCGAGGACCAACGCTATCTGCGCGCCCTCGACGAAGTGGCTGCCGATGGTACGTCGACCGACGAAGGCGACGTGCACGACGATCTCGCCGAAGCGTATGCCGAGGATACGCCGCAGGTATATGCCGAAGACGAAGAAGGATCCGAGGAAGGTACCGCCGATGAGGAAGTCGTCGGCGATGCCGGGGAATCGGAAGAGTGATCAAGTGTATTGAATGCACGAAGTGCAGAGCGAATAGGCTACTAAAGGACGTATGGCTTCTTCATCAGGAACGAAACTTTTCAAGGTCGCGAGTTCGATCAACATCGGCCGTGATGCGATCGTAGACTACCTTGTCTCGAAGGGCTTCTCCATCGAGAACAAGGCTACGGCCGTATTGACGGACGAGATGGTCGATCTCGTCGAGGAAAAGTTTTCCAAGGAAATCAAGCACGCCGAAAAGCAACGCGAGAAGGTCGAGCGGCAACGTCAGGTTCGCAAGAACATGATGGACCAGGGAAGTGCCGTTTCCATCGAACCTCAGGGCGAACTGGTGCCGCAAGGTGAACCGTATGCCGCTCCCGCCGAAGTCGTGGCCCCCGAGGCCGCCGCTCCGGTAGAACCGCCCGCTCCCGCCGTCGAACACGCACCCGTTGCCGAAGCCGCTCCCGCTGCTCCGGTCGCACCTCCCGTCGATGTCAAGGCCGACGTCGAACAGGGTGGCGCAGTCGTGGCGGAAGAGAAGGCCGGCGAATCCGACGCAGCATCCGAGAACGTACCGTCCGGTCCGGCCGTCGGTACTGTGATCGATCTCGGCGGATATCGCAAGGGACCGCAGCCCAAGCCTGTCAGGGAACAGCCGTCGGCCCCCGCACCGGCGGAACGCGCGGTGGAGCAGCCCGCTGCCCCCGTCGTGGAAGCCGCTACGGAATCCGTCGCCAAGGTCGAGCCCGTCGTCGAGACGCCGGCTCCCGTGGCACAAGCGCCGGTAACGGCGCCGGAGCCTCCTGCACCGGCCAAGCCTGCGGATGCTCCTGCCGCTCCCGCAGCAGCAGCTCCATCGGGTCAGGCGCCGGAAGCCGCGGCAGCGGCCGAGGGCGACGATGCTCGCCAGAAGAAGAAACGCAAGCGCGTCATCGAAGTCGAGTACCAGCCGGGTCAGGGCGTACAGCTCAAGGGCCTGACGGTGCTCGGAAAGATCGATCTCGCACCCAAGCCCGAACCCCGCCCGAAGCGTGGTGAACGCGACAAGAACCAGGGTGAGCGCGAACGGGGCGGTGGTAACAGCGGCAAGGCCACGATCGGCGATGCTATCGGCAAGGCCGGACGTTCCGCCGTAGGCGCATCGAACAATACCGGATCGACCGGACCGCGCTTCGGTCCGCCCAAGAAGCCGGGTGGCGGCGTACCGAAGAAGGACGACAAGAAGAAACGCAAGACAGGCGCCAAGTCGACCCGTGAACAGTTCTCCGACAGCGATGTCGAGAGGGCGATCCGGCAGACGCTGGCCGGTATCGAAGTCGCGGCAGGCTCCACGTCGAGCCGCCGTAACGCCCGGCAGCGCCGTCGTATGGAACGCGAGGAGAAGGAGGCCATCCGCCAGGAGGAACTCGCACGCGAGTCGACGATCCTCCGGTTGTCCGAATTCGTGACGACCGCGGATCTGGCCAACCTCATGCGCGTGTCCGCATCGGACATCATCCTGAAGTGCATGAGCCTCGGCCTCATGGTGTCCATCAACCAGCGGCTCGACAAGGATACGATCACCCTCATCGCAGACGACTACGGATTCCAGGTCGAATTCCTGGACGACAAGTCGATGCAGGAAGTCGAGGAGGATGAAGACGATCCCGAAACCCTGCGTCCGCGTCCCCCGATCGTCACGATCATGGGACACGTCGACCACGGTAAGACGTCGCTGCTCGACTACATCCGCAATGCCAACGTCGTTGCAGGCGAAGCAGGCGGCATCACGCAGCACATCGGTGCCTATCGGGTGGAATTGCCGAATCAGCGCAGTATCACCTTCCTCGACACGCCGGGTCACGAGGCCTTCACGGCCATGCGTGCCCGCGGTGCCCAGGTCACGGACATCGTCGTCCTCGTGGTCGCAGCCGATGACTCGGTGATGCCTCAGACGATCGAAGCAATCTCGCACGCCCAGGCCGCGAACGTGCCGATCGTCGTCGCCATCAACAAGATCGACCGTCCGGACGCCAACCCTGACCGTATCAAACAGCAGCTCGCCGATCACGGTGTGCTCGTCGAGGAATGGGGCGGCAAGTATCAGGCGGTCCAGCTTTCGGCGAAGAGCGGTCTCAACGTCGATCAGCTCCTGGAAAAGATCCTTCTCGAAGCCGACATCCTCGAACTCAAGGCCAATCCGGACCGTGCGGCCCGTGGTACGGTCATCGAGGCGCACGTCGACAAGGGACGCGGTAACGTCGTGACGGTCATCGTCCAGAAGGGTACGCTGAACGTGGGCGACATCTTCGTCTGCGGTCAGTTCGCCGGTCGCGTCCGCGCACTTACCGACGAGCGTGGCAACAAGGTCGAGTCCGCAGGCCCGGCCTTCCCGGTCCAGGTCACGGGCTTCGATGGTCTGCCCTTCGCCGGGGATATCCTGGTGGAGATGGAAACGGACGCCGAAGCACGCGAAGTGGCAACGCGCCGCCAGCAGCTCCGCCGCGAACAGCAGCTCAAGGGCATGCGTCACATGACGCTCGACGATATCTCGGCACAGATCTCCGCCGGTGGCGTGAAGGAACTGCGCCTCATCGTCCGCGCCGATGTGAGCGGTTCGGTGGAAGCCCTCAGCGACTCGCTGCAGAAGCTCTCCACGAACGAAGTCAAGGTGCGTATCCTCTTCAAGTCGGTCGGTGCCATCACGGAAAGCGACATCATGCTCGCATCGGCTTCCGATGCCGTCATCGTCGGCTTCCAGGTGAACGTACCGCCCGCAGCGCGCAAGCTCGCGGAAGCGGAGTCCGTGGATGTTCGTCTCTATTCGATCATCTACGACTGTATCAACGAAGTCCAGCTCGCCCTCGAGGGTATGCTCACGCCGGACATCAAGGAAGAGACGACGGGTACCGTCGAGGTACGCGCCACGTTCAAGATCAGCAAGCTCGGAACCATCGCCGGATGTTACGTCACGTCGGGCAAGATCACACGGAACGACAGGATTCGCGTCCTGCGCGACGGATTCGAGATCTTCAAGGGTACGCTCGCATCGCTCAAACGTGTCAAGGACGACGTCCGTGAAGTCGATACCGGTTACGAATGCGGTATCGGTGTCAACGGCTTCAACGACATCGAGGAAGGTGACGTGATCGAAGCGTACAAGACGGTAGAAATTAAACGAAAACTGGCCTGACGCCTCGGGCGTCGGGAGGAAACACGTGTCCATTCGCACCGAACGGATTGCCGGCGAGATCATGAAAGCTCTCGCCGCGCCGCTCAAACGTATCGCCGAGGAACTGTCGGCAGGCTTCATCACCGTGACGGAAGTTCGGGTGTCACCCGATCTCCAGACCGCACGCATCTACATCAGCGTGTTCGGCGGGAGAGTCACTCCGACGGACGTCCTCGCCCATATCGAGGAAGAGGAAGCCGGCCGTCTCCGCGCGCAGGTTGCCCGCTCGATCCAGTTGAGGTATGCTCCGCAGCTGCGGTTCTACGTCGACGACAGCCTCGACCGTGCGCAACGGATCAACGCCCTGCTCGATAGCGTCCGCCCTGCGGACGAAGCCGAGCAAGGAGAAGGCGGGGCGACAGGGGAGGACGATGCCTGAGCATGCCATGCTTCAGCGCTCCACTCTCGATGCACTGTCCTCATGGCTGGAATCGGCCCGTTCGACGGGAGCGGTAGCGCTCGTCGACAAGGAAGAGGAGTGGACGTCCTTCGACTGCGTGGCCAAGTTGCGCGGGATGACGAAGGTGAAGAAGGTCGGTCACGCCGGTACGCTCGATCCACTTGCGACGGGTCTCCTCATTCTCTGCTTCGGTCGCGCGACCAAGGACATCGTTCTTTTCCAGGATGCCGACAAGGCATACGATGTGACGATCAAGCTCGGTGCCACGACGGCGACCGACGATCGCGGTGCTGCCGAGGTCGACGCGGCGTCCCTTCCTCTCGATGCGGATACTGTACGTACGGCACTGCAGGCCTTCGTGGGCGATATCGAACAGACACCTCCCGACTATGCTGCCGTGCGTCACGGCGGGCGACGTCAGTACGATCTGGCGCGTGAAGGACGGGAATTCGTTCCGAAGGTGCGGCAGGTGACGGTACACGGCATCGGCGATATCGTCGTGGAATGGCCCTACGTCCATGCTCACGTTCGCTGCTCGAAAGGAACCTACATCCGTTCCATCGCACGCGATCTTGGCACGGCACTTGGTTGCGGCGGATACGTATGGTCGTTGCGCCGGACCCATATCGGAGCCTTCGACGTACGGGAAGCACTGACGATCGGTGAAATTCAGGAAGCATTGCGGACGCTGACTACGGCATGATCATTACACGATTCGACGAGGCCATCCCGTTCGACGCCGCCACGGCTCTCACCGTCGGCACGTTCGACGGCGTTCATTGCGGGCATCGCGGCATCATCGACAGGATGAAGGCCACGGCATCGGCCGAACATGAACGTACGGTGGTGGTGACGTTCGATCCGCATCCGCAGATCGTTCTTGCAAAACCCGATCGCGAACCGGTCCGGCTGCTGACGTCCATCGACGAACGCTGTGCCGCGCTCGCGGACCTCGGCGTGGACATGACGGTCGTGATTCCATTCACGCGCGAGTTCGCTTCCACACCTCCCGATGTCTTCATTCGCGATCACATCGCAGGACGTATCGGCGTACGGCATTTCTTCATAGGTCACGATCACATGTTCGGCAAGGATCGTGGTGGCAATGAAGAGCTGCTGCAACGTCTGGGCGACGAACTCGGCTTCGTCCTCGAACGCGTGGAACCGCTCTATTGCAATGGACAGGTAGTGAGCAGCACCAAGGTCCGCCAGGCACTGCAGGCCGGTGACGTGACGTCCGCGGCCGAAATGCTCGGGCGCCCGTATACGGTGACCGGTACGGTCGTGCGTGGTGACGGACGTGGTGCCAAGCTCGGGATTCCGACGGCGAACATCGAAACGCCGGATCCGTACAAGCTGCTGCCCGGAAACGGTGTCTATCTCGTGAGCAGCGAGATCGATGGCCGTACCGTATACGGCATGGCGAACATCGGGCGGCGCCCGACGTTCACCGACGGTTCGCGGACCACGCTCGAAGTCCATTACCTCGATCTCGACACGATGTTGTACGACCGCACGCTGACGGTGGCCTTCCGCCACTTCATCCGCGCGGAACAGAAATTTCCGAGCCTCGACATGTTCCTCTCGCAGATTCGGGAGGACAGGTCGACGGCGTACGAACTTCTATCCAATGGTTGAAAACCTAACCCGTAATCCATAATCCAAACCACAGGAGTACCTATGATCTCCAAGGAACGTATCGCAGAGATCGTGCAGCAGCACGGTGGCAGTGCGAGCAACACCGGCAAGCCGGAAGTCCAGATCGCTCTCCTCACCGAGAAGATCAACACGCTGTCGTCGCACTTCGACATGCACAAGAAGGATCACCACGGCCGCCGTGGCCTGATCATGATGGTCAGCAAGCGCAAGAATCTGCTGGCCTATCTCGCCAAGACGGATATCCAGCGGTATCGCGACGTCGTCGCAGCCCTGAATCTGCGGAAGTAATCCAAGCGTAACGACGGCGCCGCGTGCGCCGTCGTTCGTTTCGGGACGTTCGGATCGTATCCACGCATCATGCCGAGTGTTGTGTCACTCTGAGCGAGACGTCGCACGACGCCGTCTGCCTCAGGGTGACAATGCCGTACACGACACTTCGTACCGGACGTCCTTGGTGCATGATGCAGGCATCATTCAATTTTATCCCAAGGAACATGCGATGCATGTCGTAAAGAAAGTTATCAATGGCAAGGAGCTCTCCCTGGAAACGGGACGCTTCGCCAAACTCGCCGACGCAGCCGTGATGGTGCGTTACGCCGACACGATGGTTCTCGTGACGGCATGTTCGGCACCCGAACCCAAGCCCGATATCGACTTCCTGCCCCTTACCTGCGAATACCGCGAGAAGCAGGCCTCGGCAGGCAAGATCCCCGGCGGCTTCTTCCGTCGTGAAGGCAAGCCGACGGACAAGGAAGTCCTTTCCTGCCGTCTGATCGACCGTCCGCTGCGCCCGCTCTTCCCCAAGGACTGGCGCTGCGACACGCAGGTGATCGCCACGGTCTACTCCTACGATCTGGAGAACGACTCCGACGTGCTGGCCATATTCGGTGCTTCGGCCGCACTCACCTTGTCTGACATTCCCTTCAATGGTCCGATCGCAGGCGTGCGCGTAGGCCGTGTGAATGGTGAGTTCGTCATCAATCCTACGCACACCGAACTCAAGGAATCGGACATGGAAATCGTCGTGGCGGGATCCGCTACGTCGATCGTCATGGTCGAAGGTTCGTCGAAGGAAATCTCGGAAGACGACTTCGTTGCCGGCATGGAGTTCGCCCATACGTGGATCAAGGAACTCATCGCCATGCAGCTCGAACTTGCGGCCATGGTCGGTGCCTCTACGAAGCGCGAAGCCGTCAAGGCCGAACTCCCGGAAGACTTCACGAGTGCGGTCAAGAATGCCGTTACGGACAAGATCCGCAACGCCATCCGCGTCGATTCATCGAAGGAAGAACGCGGTGCGCTCCGTAAGGAAGTACGTCAGCTCGCTCTCGACGCCGTCGCTCCGATCGTAGCCGATAACGAAGCCTATGCGACGATGAAGGTCGAAAAGGTGGTCGATGGCCTGCTGAAGAAGGTCGAAGCGCAAGAGATGCGCGAGATGATCCTTTCGGAAGGCCGCCGCCTCGATGGCCGCAGCACGACGCAGATCCGTCCCATCACCTGCGAAGTCGGCGTCCTGCCGCGTCCGCACGGTTCGGCCCTGTTCACGCGTGGCGAAACGCAGTCGCTCACGACGATCACGCTCGGCACGAAGACGGATCAGCAGCTCGTCGCCGACCTCGTGCCGACGTACGAGCGCCGCTACATGCTGCACTACAACTTCCCGCCCTTCTCCACCGGCGAAACGGGCCGCTTCGGCTTCACGAGCCGTCGTGAAGTAGGACACGGTGATCTTGCGGAACGCGCACTCGAAGGTTTCCTTCCCAGCGAGGAAGATTTCCCGTATACCATCCGTGTCGTCTCCGACATCCTCGAGTCCAACGGCTCGTCGTCGATGGCTACGGTCTGCGCCGGCTCCCTGGCTCTCATGCATGCCGGTGTTCCCGTGAAGAAGGCATGCGCCGGTATCGCCATGGGCCTCATCTACGAAGGTGAGCGCGTTGCCGTGTTGAGCGACATCCTCGGTGACGAGGACTTCCTCGGCGACATGGACTTCAAGGTCACGGGCTCGAAGGAAGGCATCACCGCATGCCAGATGGACATCAAGATCGAAGGTCTGTCCACCGAGCTCATGCGCAAGGCCCTGTACCAGGCACGTGAAGGGCGTCTGCACATTCTCGACGTGATGAGCAAGACGATGACGGAAGCGAATGCAGATATCTCGCCGTTCGCTCCGAAGCTTACGACCATCATGGTTCCCGTCGAGATGATCGGTCTCGTCATCGGCCCTGGCGGCGAAACCATCCGTGGTATCGTCAAGGAATCCGGTGCGGAAGTGAACATCGAAGACGATGGTACCGTGACGATCGCAGCCGTCAACACGGAGAGCGCCGAGATCGCCATCGCTCGCATCAAGGCGCTGACGCGTCCGGTTGCCCTTGGCGAAGTGTATACGGGTACCGTCAAGGAAATACGTGAAGGCCTCGGCGCCTTCGTCGAAATCCTTCCCAAGAAGCAAGGCCTTCTCCATATCTCGCAACTCGACTACCGTCGCGTCGCCACCGTCGGCGAAATCCTCAAGGTCGGCGACGTCCTCGACGTCAAGATCATCGAAGTCCAGCCCGACGGCAAGATCCGTCTGAGCCGCAAGGCCCTCATGACGCCGCCCGAAGGATACGATCCCGAACAGGAAGAACGCCGCGCTCCACGTTCCGGCGGCTATGGCGATCGTGACCGTGGCCCGCGCCGCGACGACCGTGGAGGTCGTGGTGGTGGCTATGGCGATCGTGATCGTGGCCCGCGCCGCGATGACCGTGGTCCCCGCGATGACCGTGGCCCGCGCGACGATCGTGGTCCCCGCGATGACCGTGGCCCGCGCGACGACCGTGGTTACCGTGAAGATCGTGGTCCCCGCGACTGACGGAACAGGACATGATAATGAACGGCAAGGGGCTCCAAGGAGCCCCTTTTTCGTATTATTCGCGGCGTAATGCCGAGCCACTGAAGTACGTGAACGTAATGCGATACACCTCTCTTCCTCTCGTTCTTCTCTTCATGACTACGATTACCAGGGCACAGTTGCACCCGTTACCGGCATCTCCCCGCGAGGCACGGGTAGATACCATTCATGGTATCCCCATCGCCGATCCATATCGCTGGCTCGAGGACGATCACGATCCGAAGGTCATGCAGTGGGTCGCCATGCAGCGGGAGCGCACGGAAACCTATCTCGCCACCATACCGTTCCGCGATGCGTTGCGTGCACGGCTGGCGCAGTTGTACGATTACACGAAGTTCTCGATGCCCAACCGGCACAAGGACCTGACCTTCTTCCGCAAGCAGACGGGCACGCAGAACCACTCCGTCCTCTATATGCAGAAGAAGGGCGGCGACCCCGTCGTGCTACTCGATCCGAACACGTGGTCGAAGGACGGTACGATCGGCCTCGACTCCTACGATGCGAGCGAGGACAACAGGTATCTTTCTTACATGCGTACGGAAGCGGGGTCGGACTGGCGTGAGATCCACGTCATGGACCTCCGTACGAAGAGATATCTGGGCGATGTGATCAAGTGGGTCAAGGCCAGTGGCGTCTCGTGGTGGAAGGATGGCTTCTACTACAGTCGTTACGACGCTCCCGTCGCCGGCACGTCGGAACTGTCCGGCGTCAACCGCGGCCAGAAGATCTACTATCATACCGTCGGTACGAAGCAGGAAGATGACAAGCTGGTTTACGAAGACCCGAACGAGCCCCTGCAGTTCAACGGTTGCTGGGTTCCGGAAGAGAGCAATCTGCTATTGCGTTGGGCCAGCAAGGGCAGCGAACGCGGATCCCGCATCTTCGTGCGCCATGTGGACAGGCCGCAGGAAGCCTGGCACACGCTCTTTTCCTCGACCGACGACCAGCTGGACATCGTGGGCGTGCATCGCGACGTGGTCTACGGTGCCACGACGCAAGGGGCGCCTCGCGGACGTATCGTGCGGTTCACCGGACCGCTCGACGCACTGAAGATGGAAACCGTCGTCGAACAGGGAGAGCATCCCATCGTCGGCATAGGAATGGCCGGTGGCAAGCTCTTCGTCATTCGCATGATCGACGTCCATCATGAAGTGACGATCTACGACCTGAACGGCAAGCGGACCGGCACCGTGACGTTGCCCGGGCTGGGCACGGTAGGTGGTTTCGGCGGCAGGCATGACGATACGACCATCTATTATTCGTATACGTCCTACACCTATCCAACGACGACGTTCGAGTACGATCTGCGTACGGGAACGTCGAAGGTGTGGAAGAAGGCCGAGGCACAATTCGATCCCGGACAGTTCACGGCGCGACAGGTCTTCGTCACGAGCAAGGACGGCACGCGTGTGCCCATGTTCCTGCTGCACCGCAAGGACTTCGTCGCCGACGGTACGGCTCCGACGGTCCTGTACGGATACGGCGGCTTCAACATCTCCCAGACGCCCGCCTTCAATCCGTTGCTCGTCGCATGGCTGGAGCAGGGTGGCGTCTATGCCATCGCCAATCTGCGCGGTGGTGGCGAATACGGTGAGCCCTGGCACGATGCCGGTACGAAGCTGAAGAAACAGAACGTCTTCGACGATGCGATCGCCTGTGCGCAATGGCTGATCGATCAGCGTATCACCACCACGCCGCGGCTCGCCATCAACGGCAGGTCGAATGGGGGACTGCTCGTCGGTGCGCTGATGACGCAACGGCCCGATCTGTTCGGTGTGGCTGTGCCCGAAGTCGGTGTGCTCGACATGCTCCGATACCACCTCTTCACGATCGGCTGGAACTGGGCGTCGGACTACGGTACGGTCGCCGACGAGAAGGAGTTCAAGGCCCTGCTGGCATATTCGCCGCTGCACAATCTCCGCCCGAACGTCGACTATCCCGCCACGATGGTGATGACGGCCGATCACGACGACCGTGTGGTGCCGGCACATTCGTTCAAGTTCGCTGCCATGCTGCAACATGTCTATGCCGGGCAACGCCCGATGCTCATGCGCGTGGAAACGAAATCTGGTCATGGTGCCGTCAACGTCAGTACCATGCTCGATGGCATGGCCGACAAATTCGCCTTCATGTGGCAGCAGATGGGATTCGTACCTCGATACCAGAACAGATAGACCGTACGTGCAACGTATCATCTCCATCGACGTCCTGCGTGGTCTGGTCATGGTCATCATGGCCCTGGATCACGCGCGGGATTACTTCCATCATGGAGCGATACTCGGACAGGATCCCATGGACCTGTCCACCACGACGCCCTGGCTCTATCTCACGCGCTGGATCACACATTTCTGCGCGCCGGTCTTCGTATTCCTGTCGGGCACGAGCGCCTATCTCATGGCACGACGTACGGATCCCGTGAAGGCATCGATCTTCCTCCTGACGCGCGGATTATGGCTGGTCGTTCTGGAACTGACCGTCATCTATTTCGGATGGACGTTCAGTCCGTACTGGCCGTCGGTGATGCTTACCGTGATATGGGCCATCGGTATCGGCTTCATCGTCCTCGGTCTCCTGATACGGCTTCCCACGCGATTCGTGGGCTTCCTGGGACTGCTGATCGTCTTCGTCCACAATGCCTTCGACGGTATCGTCATCGACGATCCGGCGTGGTTCTCCGTCCTGTGGTCCATTCTCCACGTCAACGGGAGCTTCGAGCCGATAGCAGGGCACGTCGTCCTCGTTGGCTATCCCGTCCTGCCCTGGATCGGAATCATGCTGACAGGATATGCATGCGGAGGGTTGTGGAGCAAGGGCGTGACGGCACAGGACAGGCAAGGTACGCTGGCACGCATGGGCATCACGGCCATCGGATTGTTCCTGCTGCTGCGCCTCATCAATCTGTACGGCGACTCGCATCACTGGACGATGCATATCGATCCCGTCACGACGATGATGTCCTTCCTCGATACGACGAAGTACCCACCGTCACTGCTGTTCACGTGCATGACGCTCGGTCCGTCGCTGCTGCTGCTGTCATGGCTGGAATCGCATGACGTGCGCCGGAACTTCCTCGTCGTCTTCGGCCGCGTGCCACTCTTCTACTACATCCTTCACATCTACGTCCTGCATGCCGCAGCGTGGATTGCCGCACTGGCCATGGGCTATGGCTGGACGCAGTTCGACGTGGCGACGGGCTTCGGAGGAATTCCTTCCGGCTTCGGCTTCTCACTTCCGTGGGTCTACGTCATCTGGATATGCGTCGTGGCAGCCCTCTATCCACTCTGCCGATGGTACGACGGATACAGGATGGCGAACAGGCACAGGGCGTGGCTCCGATATCTCTAGATATCACCAGTCCTTCGTCGCCGTGACCACATGTCCGAAGGTATTCGTGATGGCGATGCGGAGGTGCGTCGTCGACGTCAGTGCCGACGGCACGGTATCGAGTGGAACGATGAAGCGTGATTCCATCCCCGACGGTGTGCGTACCAGCACGGCTGTGCTTGCATCGGCATTCAGGATCGTACGTTCACCCGCATCCGTCGTCAGATCGATACGCAATGCGCACAACGATGGAATATGATCCGTGAAGGAGACGACGAGGAAGGGGCGGTCTCCGATCCTGCATACTTCCGATCCCTTGTATTCCGCTTTCTCGTCGAGCGCGACGCGCTGGATCTCGAAGCTCTGACGCAGGTGTTCGACGTGGACGCTGCCCACGTTGACCGTTCTCGTGGCACGGCGGCGTACGGGATCGACCGTGAAATACTCGATGTTCATGATGTCCTGGCTTCTGGCGCTCACCACGCCGTCACCCGTCTCGAACAGTGCGGGCAGTCCACTGCCCACGGCGCCGATGGCCCGTCGCAGGATGTCCTGTATCCATCCCTCGCTCAGCTTCCGTGCCTCCGCGAACATGTCGAGTTCACCGATCACGCTCACGTATTCGATGTCCATCGGATGGGCCAGCTTGCCGAGACGACGGAGATAGACGCCACCGTCTTCCGGACGTCGCAGGTCGCGCACGGCCGGTGCATCGTAGGGTACGTCGCCCTCCGTGCCCTGGAGCGTCGCGAGTGCGGCCCTGCATATCGGCGAAAGGACGACGTTGGAACTGTCCGCACAGGTCTTCATCATCGACTTCCACGTCCATACGCGTGCGAAGGGTGATCCCAGATGCGGCGTGCCTACGGTGATGAGGCGTTTGACGTGATGATCGGAATAGCGCTTCGTGAGGTAGGAGCGTGCGGCCAGGCCGCCCATACTGTAGCCGATGAGGATGACGCGGTCGGCGCCCGTATGTGCCAGCACGTGGTCGATGCACGTCTCCAGCTCACGTCCCCATGCCCCGACGGAATCGTGCGGGTTGCGGAAGGAGACGACGTAGAAGTCGCCGTCGCCGCCGCCGGGAATGGACGATTCCACCGCGCCGTTCACGACGCGCAGGACGCCGCCGAAGGACAGGCCGAGGTCCTTCGAGAAATATCGTGTGGCCGCTCCGTCCCATACGTCGGCCTTCTGCCCAAGTCCGTGCAACAACAGGATCGGATACGGTACCTTCATCGTCGTGACGGCGGCAGGTGGCGTATAGGGTCGCAGGGACGATATACGCATCGGCAACGACGCACAGGCGCCGAGCATCATGCCGCAGAGGACGATGCAGAGGAAGACAGGTCGGAACATCAGCCGTTCGATGAGAGGGATTGTTGCTGGAGTGTGAGCTTCACGCGCTCGACACGTCGGGGGGCGCTTTCGAGAATCGTACAGATATACGGTTCGAGGACTACCGTATCGCCCGGTACGGGAATCCTGCCGGCCCTGGCGTTGATCAGGCCGCCGATCGTTTCGTAGTCCTCGCTTTCGGGCAAGGGGAACGGCAGCACTTCGTTCGCTTCGGCGATGTGTACCGACGCGAGAAGTTCGAAGTCATTGGCCGTCGTCGACGAGAGGACGGGTGTTTCGTCGTCGTATTCGTCCTGGATGTTACCCACGAGCTCTTCGATGACGTCTTCCAGCGTGATCAGTCCAGCCGTGCCGCCGAATTCGTCGAGGACGATGGCCATGTGGACCTTGTGTATCTGCATGTCGCGCAGCAGCTTCTTGAGCTTCACGTCCTCCGACACGAAGTATGCCGGATGGAGGATGTCGTGGATGATGATGAGGTCCTTGTGATGCATCAGCGTCAGAAGGTCCTTCGCATAGACGATGCCCGTGATCTCGTCCACGCTGCCCTTGTAGACGGGCAGACGCGAATAGCCCTCTTCCATCACGTGGTCGAGCAGCTGATCGATCCGCATGGACATCTCGAGTCCGATGATGCGCGACCGGGGGACCATGACCTGTCCGGCCGTCGTTTCCGTGAACTGGAAGACATTCTCGATCAGTTCCTGTTCGCTGAATTCCAGGGCGCCCTGCTTGGAGCTCTCCTGTATCAGGTAGCGCAGTTCCTCGGGGGAATGCACTTCATGTTCGCCAACGGGTTCGATGCCGATCATGCGCAGGAGCAGGTTGGCCGATTCGTTCAGCGACCAGATCACCGGCTTGAAGACGATGTAGAAGATGCGCATCGGCAGAGCCACGGCCATCGTGACCTGTTCCGCGCGCCGGATGGCGAGGGATTTCGGCGCCATCTCGCCGAGGACGATGTGCAGTACCGTGATCGTGACGAACGCTATCGAAGCCGACACCGTGTGAAGTAGCGCCGGTGAGGGATGCCAGCCCAGCAGGCCGGCGATGTCGCTGATGATGCTGGACACCACGCTTTCGCCGATCCATCCCAGGCCGAGCGATGCCAGCGTGATGCCGAGCTGCGAGGCGGACAGATACGTGTCCATGTGCGACAGCAGATGTCGCGCCATGGTGGCCAGCAGGTTACCTTCGCGGGCCTTGAGTTCGATCTGCGAGGCACGGACCTTCACGATGGCGAACTCGGCCGCCACGAAGAATCCGTTGAGGAGGACGAAGAACAGGGTTAACGCAATATTTCCGAGCATGACGCAATATAGGATGTCGGGAAGGACTCACTTCATGACGTCGTAGGTACGGCCGCTGACGCGCTTGTCCAGGTGATGTGAAAAGTAGAGGGAGAGGAAACTCTCGAGCTCCAGGCGATCGGCCGGAGACACCGTGGTAGAAATGGCCGATGCATCTCCGAGGCATGAGTGCAGGATGCCGTAGGCCGCGTTCGACATGCGGATCACGCCTCCCGTTCCTGCCAGCGTTTCCGGGCGGAGCATACCGTTGCCCATATCCACGGCCACGGCCGGATTCGGTGGCGGCGGACCGCAGTCCGGCACTCCGAAGCCCATCACGTCGGCCAGCCTCAGGCGGATCGCCAAGCCGGTGGCATAGGGATCGTGGGTGTCTTCCACGGCATTCAGACCATCGCACAGAAGGTCGAAGACGGCATCGTTCCGTTCTTCGTCGGCCTGGGTGCGCAGGAGCAGTTCGCAGACGGCCAGGGCCGTCTGGAGATGGTCGTAGGAATCGCGTATCCGGCGGCGCGGTGTGATCGATTCGGCTGCCGAAACGGTGTGGAGGTCGCGTCCACGTTTGAAGTACAGCGTCACACGCGCATGCCCCAGCGGCTCGAGGGCGCTGCCGAACGGACTCGACGGTTTGCGGACGCCCTTGGCCACGACGGAGATCTTGCCGTGATCCCTGGTGTAGAGCACCACGATACGGCTCGTATCCCCGAATTTCCGGGAATGGAGAACGATGGCTTCGGTGGACAGCAGCATGGACAAAGTTATCGCTTTGCATATTTCCGGAACCTGTGTTATTTTTGTAGCCCAATTCCGAAGTAGCTCAGCTGGTTAGAGCATCTGACTGTTAATCAGAGGGTCCGGGGTTCAAGTCCCTGCTTCGGAGCAAAGAATACAACGCCGAAACCAAGCATTCATGCGGGTTTCGGCGTTCTTCGTTTCGGCCCGTGCCCCACGTTCCGCACTACCACACGCCTCGTGGACCCTCTGACGAATCAGACGAGTCAAACTCCCTGATTTCATGCCGCTTTCATCAGTATCCATGCGGGTTCACGCGATTCCGCCGCTGCTCCTCTTGGGCTTCCCGCTCGGTTCCTCGCCTGTGCAAAAACGGAGTACGGATGGAGAGCAGATTCGGAATTGGGATCCGAACATTCGAACGGGAAACAAAAAGGCCCTCTCGAAATGAGAAGGCCTCCCGTGTATAGGCTTGCTGTGCATGGATCTGCGTTGCGTAGCGCTGCATCGCTGCGCAGTGTCATGTTCCGCCTTGCTGAACAAACCGATCCATCCGAATACGTTGTTCCTGAACCGGAATGCTTCATACCAGAGAGTGCATAGCCGACCACTAGATGGTTCCCGTCGACCACGATAGTCCTACCAGGGCACGGGCCCAGTCCGCACGGGCATTCACCTGCCGCATCAGGGCCTCGGCATAGAAGCGCTCGCGCAGGTTGAGTGTGAGCAACGTGGACTCGCCGGCGTCGAAGCGGCGTCGCTCGGCGGCCAGCATCTGGTCCGCAAGGCCTACTTCGGTGGTAGCCACCATCATACGTTCGGCGGCACGTCGCACGGCGATGGCGGCGTTGGCGACGTCGGCTTCCACGCCACGCTCCACGATGGCCCGCTGGAAGTCCGCACGGCGGACGGTCACGGAGGCCACCTGGGCCTGCGCCGACGCGCTGCGGAAGAGCAAGGGCTGCGTGATGGTGAGGCCGAACTTCACGTCGGGTGTGAGGGCCGACCCTACGTCGTACTGCATCAGCGAGCCTTCCAGTTGAACGAAGGGACGCAGGTATTCATTGGCCAGGCCCGAGTCCAGCCGCGCCGTCTGTTGCAGTATGTCCGTACGACGTACTTCGGGGCGTGCCGCCTGCACGGCGGTCATGGATATCGTTGCAAGTACCGAGGTGTCGGCTGCCGCCGGCAGACGTTCCGGGCGTCCGCTCAAGGTACGGGGCGTCCCGTCCGTGGCCCAGAGGTATACTCCTGCATCCACTCCGGCCTGCTCGGCGATACGCTGTGCCCGTAGCAGTTCTCCCTGGCGGCGGGCCACTTCCTGCAGGATTTCCACGGTATCGATGGCCGACGTTTCGCCGGCACGGGCACGCCTGGCCATCATGGCGGCACGTTCACGTACCAGGCGTACCACGGTGTCCGCGACGTCCACGGCGGCGACGGCTTCGGCCCAGTCCCAATAGCGCAGGGCGGCCGCACGCAGCAGGGTGTTGCGTTCCAGACGAACCTGGGCTGCGGCGAGGTCCGGTCGGAGAGCGGCCTTGCGCAACTGGTTCCGGCGGGTGTCCGTGAAGATGCCCTGGAACAGCGGCATCGATATGCCGATACCGGCATCGCCACCGGTGCCCGTAGCCGACTCGGGATTCACGTGCGTACCGGTACCACGGTTGTAGGTGGCCTTGAGTTTCGGACCGAACAGCATGTCCAGCGGCAGTTCCACCGAACCCTGCAGCAGATCCAGCTTGTTCGTTCCGCCCTTGTCCTTATGCTGATAGTGAAGGTCCAATACGGGATCGAATCGTCCCAGAGCGTTGCGGATTTCGGCCTCGGCCAGGTCGGCCTCGAACGAGGCCGCCTGCAGTGCCGGATGCGCGCGCTCCACGGCATCCAGATAGGCGCGCAGGTACACTACCTCCTGCGCATGGATAGTAACGGTGGTAAGGATCGCGAGCACAGCCGTCGTCAGCCACTTCATTCCTTGCCGTCCTTTCCGTTCCTCTTGGGACCTTCCTGTGCGGGTACGGGGAACCTGGGCGGGAAGCCCATGAGCTGGCGCCACAGCTCGTAGCCTATGGCCACTTCCTCCAGCATCACCCAGCCGGTGGCGTCGGTACCCTGGCGCAGGTAGCGCGAAGTGGGCCACGGACGCGAAGCGGGATCAGGTGTGATGAGCACGCGGAATCGTCCTGTACCGTCATCCACGGCATCCACCACGCGCACGATGCCGTGGAACACTCCCACGTTCACGTCGCGCCAGCCGGACACCTGGAATGCGGGGAAGCCGGCGAACTGCAGGGATACGCGGCGGCCCGGATCGATGAGGGCTGCGTCCATGCCGGACACATAGAGTTCCGCGGCCTGGTCGTTCGTGGCGGGTACCACCGTCGCCAGAGGTTCCCCTTCCTTGAGGGTCTGTCCGGCGCCGGCCTTGGAGATGCGTACGATGATGCCGTCGACCGGTGACAGCACGGTGCTGGCACCCACGCGCCCCTGGGCGTTGGCCAGGCGCACTTCGGCCTCCTGCATCGTGACGTAGGCCTGGTTGATCACACGCTCTTCTTCCGCGTAGAAGGCGTTCACGTCCTGCACGGCCGCATTCACGGCCGCGGCCGTGGAGATGGAATCGGCCACTGCGCGTTGCAGGGTGAGCGTTGCCGTTTCCACGTCGCGGCGGGAGGCCAGGTCCTGCCGGAAAAGCGTATCGGCTCGGGCATACCGTGTACGGGCCGTAGCCACCTCCACCACCACGTTGTCCATGCGCGCGCGCGCCTGTGCCAGACGTTGTTCCGATTGTTTGCGACGCTGCACGGCGACCTGGATGGATTGCTCCTGCGCCGTGAACGTACGGTCGCGCAGGGTGGTAAGGCGGTCCAGCAGCGAGCGGTCGAAGAAGTTCACGTTGATATCGGAAAGTACCACGATCGTGTCGCCCTTGCGCACGTGTTGTCCTTCGCGTACGAACCAGTGTACGATACGTCCGGAGATGACGCTTTCCAGCGTCTGCGGCCGTGCATCGGGGACGAAGGACGTGACCTTGCCCGATCCACGGATGGTCTGCACCCACGGTACGAACACCAGGAACAGGGCAGCGGCTACCACCAGTACGAGGATGGTGATCACCAGCGTGCGCAGGGTGCGTGGTACGGATACCATGCGGAGCGAAAGCAGGTGGCGGTCATGCATCGGCCTTGTCCTCCGGTGGTGTGATCCGTCCGTCGTGCATGAGATAGATGGTATCGGTGCTGCGCACCACGTCCCCATCGTGGGACACGTTGACGATCGTCCACGACGGATAGGCCAGAATGGCCTCCAGCATACGGTGCTTGGTGGCGTTCTCGATCCCGTCGAACGCTTCGTCCAGCAGAAGGATTTCGGGACGGTGCACGATCATCCGTGCGAACAGGATACGCCGTTGCATGCCGAAGGAAATGGTGAGTCCGTCCGCACGCAACTCCGTGGCCAGACCGTCCGGCAGTGCCATGATGTCGTCGTGCAGGCAGGCCATACGCAGGGCCCATTGTACGTCGGTGTGGGAAATCGGACGCCCGAGTACCACGTTTTCCTCGATCGTGCCGTCCACCAGTTGGTCGATGGGCGACACCAGACCGAACCGTGCGCGAAGTGACGTGAGGTCGGCACTGCGCACCTCCACGCCGTTCACCAGGATCATTCCGCGATCCGGACGTTCCAGTCCCAGCAGCATGTGCAGCAGCGTGGTCTTGCCGCTGCCGCTGTTGCCCACCAGGCTGATGCGTCCACCCGACGGTACGAGCAGCGAGGCGCCCCGCAGCGTCGGCTGCGCCGCACCTTCGTAGGTGAACCAGACGTCGCGCATCTCGATCGAGCCACCCGTAGTGGAGGCCGGCACGAGCACACCGCCCACGTCCTCCAGGGGTTTGTTCATCACGCTGGACACCTTGTCCACCGCCGCAACCAGGTCGTAGTACAGGTCGAGTTGCCCGATCAGTTTCTCCACTGCGTTCAGCATCATCACGATCACGATCTCGGCCGCCACGAGTTGACCTAGGGACATCTGCTGGTCGATCACCAGGATGCCGCCGAGACCCAATACGCCGACCGTAGCCACGGACTTGAAGAACATCGAACCGAACATCTGGCGGGCCAGGATCACGAAGTGGCGTCGGCGGTCCTCCACATACGTGGAGGCGATCGTATCCAGCGTATCGTAGACGAAGGAGCGCGCTCCCGTGAGCTTCACCGCCAGGTGCGCCCGGGCCACTTCCTCCAGCCATGCCGCCACGGCATACTTGCGTTTGCTCACGCGCAGGGCCGCGCCGATGCCGCCACGACCCAGTACGTATACGATGAACGGCAGGAAGGCTACCAGGATGGCGTCGTACAGAAGGAAGAACGGATGGTAGAAGCCCAGTACCACGAGGCCCACGGTCAGCACCAGGATGGCGTTGATTCCTTCCAGCAGGATCTTGCCTACCGACTTCTGGATGGTGATCACGTCGAAGAACCGGTTCACCAGTTCAGGTGCGTACTGTTCGCGCAGGGCCGCAAGGCGCAGGGCCGGCAGGCGCTGGATGAAGGCGAACGACGTGAATACGAAGATGCGCCGCTGGATCAGGTCGATCACCCACCGTTCCAGTACACCCACCACGCCCGAGGCGAGCAGGCCCAGGAACACCAGGGCACATAGTACCAGCAACTGTTTGTTGAATACGCCCAGAGCGACGGCGTTCACTACCGCCTGCGCCGTTATCGGTACCACCAGGGCCAGCAGACTGGACACGATGGAATAGCCTATCACCACCAGGATGTTGGAGCGCTCCTCCATCAGGATGGCCCGCAGGAAGGGCCATACGTCACGGAAGGACGCCACGGTATCCGTTCCGTTCGTACGCGTCATGGCCGATCGTATGGCCGGTGGTTGTGCCGCGCGGGTAAGGAAGGACGTCACCCTCCCGCGTACCACCAGTATGCGTTCGTCCAGCGCCTGACGAGCTTCCGGAGCACCCGCATCCACGTAGCGGAGGTGGTACTGTGCGTCCACCATGAAGCCCGCGGGTACCATGTCACCGTCTATCCTTACCAGTTCTGTTTCCACACCCGCATCGCGCAGGATCGTGGCCAGTACGTCCAGTGCCCGGTGTGGCGTGATGTCGTTCCGGGCCAGCAGCGCATGTGCGCGCACCGAGGCACGGGGCACCATCTCCGGTGGCAGCACCCGCTCCAGGGCTTCCACCAGGTCATTGTTCAGTTGAATCCGCTCCGACTCCGACATACCAATCCTGTTGCGCATAGTACAATGTCGACCCGGTCGACAGCCAAGCAATGTACAGGACACACATTAGGATGGGATAAGAGCGCGATCCGGCATGGGTGGAAGGGGGTTACGTGGTCCTTGGATCCCGTTTCGCTGTAACCACCGGGAAGATATACGCGACGGTACTGCCATACCGTGGCGATCCCCACATGATGGAACGACTATCCGGTCGCCCCACGATCGGGGCACTGTGAAGCAGCGCGTGTGGAATAATACCGGACAATTTTATCCGTTATATCGTTCGTTCTTCGTAAGTTCGGACGTCAATCACGGCATGGTGTATACTGATGCATAGCGACGACGACAGGATCGTTCGGCTGTTTCTCGGATCGGCATTGTTCTGGCTGGTCATCGGAACGACGGTAGGTGAGTATCTGGGAATGAAGTTCATCGCTCCAGACATGGACGCGATTCCCTGGCTGAGTTTCGGACGCCTTCGTCCGGTCCACACCAATGCGGTGTTCTGGGGATGGGCTTCGCTTGGCATGATGGGCCTGGGCCACTACGTGCTGCCGCGGGTGAGCGGCGTTCGACTGCAGGGTAAGGGTCTTCTGAAGGCCGCGTTGATCCTGATCAACATCGCCGTGCTTTCGGGAAGTATCGCCCTGATGTCCGGTATCAACAACGGTGGCGGTGAGTACCGCGAATACGTCTGGCCCATCGCCATCCTCTTCGCCGCAGGCGTAGCACTGAGCTTCGTGTCGTCGTGGATGACGGTGGCGAGACGGACGATCGGTACGATCCACATCTCCTCGTGGTATATCGTCTCGGCCCACATCTTCGTTCTCGTCATCTCCATCGTGGCCTACCTGCCCTACGGACAGAACGGCATCGGCGAAACGATCATCCAGGGCTACTACATGCACCAGGGTGTGGGTATGTGGTTCATGATGTGCACGCTGGGCCTGTTCTACTACTTCATACCGGACGAACTCGAAACGCACATCTTCTCCCATCGTCTGGGCATGGTGGCGTTCTGGTCGCAGATCCTGTTCTACACCGTCATCGGCACGCATCACTTCGTCTTCAGTTCGATACCCTGGTGGTTGCAGATCACGGCAATTCTCGGAAGTGTCGGTATGGTACTCCCGGTCGTCGCAGGTACGGTGAACTTCGCGAGCTGCTTCAGGGGGCATGGACGTCATGCGATACGGTCGGTAACGCTTCCGTTCTTCATGATCGCCGTCTTCTTCTATATCACGGGATCGCTCCAGGGTACGGCGGAAGCCTTCCAGACGACGAACCTCCTCTGGCACTTCACCGACTTCTCCGTCGCACACTCGCACATGACGATGTACGGCATCATCACCTTCGCCCTGTTCGGTGGCATCTACGTCGTACTGCGCAGGACGTCCGCCACACCGCTGCCCGTATCGGCCATACGTCTGCAGTTCACCCTCGCCATCGTCGGTCTTCTGCTCTACACCGTCCCGTTGATGATCGGCGGAACGCTACGGGGACAGTCATGGATCGACGGAAAGCCGTTCATCGACAGCGTGGTGCTCATGGCGGATTACTGGCTCTGGCGGGCCATCGGCGGTACGCTCATGTGGACGTCACACCTGGTCGCCATCGTCAATTTCATCAGGATGCGATGACATGGAAACCTTCGAGCATAATCATCGCCTGCTGTTCGGCTCGGTCGCCGTCATGTTCATCGTGCTGACGATCGGTGTGGCCATCCTTCCGGCACTCGAGAACGAACGGACCTCGTCCATGCTTCCCGCGGCACGACCCATGACGGATCGTGAGCGTGCAGGAGAACGCGTCTACATTTCCGAGGGGTGCGTTGCATGCCATACGCAGCAGGTGCGTTCCGTGGAGATGGACAAGGTGTGGGGAGAACGCCCAGGCATTCCTTCGGACTATGCCCAGGCCGTACGCCAGGACGCATGGACGAATGCGGCGACATTGATGGGAACACAGCGTACCGGACCCGACCTCACGTCGATCGGCAAGCGGCAGCCGAGTATCGAATGGCATCTCCTGCATCTCTACGCTCCGAGAGCGACGGTGCCTTCGAGTATCATGCCGGGATATCCATGGCTGTTCGAACGCAAGGCGAAGGCCGGGGCATCGGATGTCGTCGTGGCGATTCCAGGGCACAGACCGGCCGATGGAGTCGTCGTGGCCCGAAAGGAAGCGCTCGATCTTGTGGCCTATCTGCAGTCACGAAGACAGGACGATCTTCCGACGGGGATGGCATCTCCGGTCTATCGCATGAGTGACGGTCGAACGGCATCTCCTGCGAAGCAGGAAGTCCGTGAAGACGGCGCGGCACTCTATACCACGTACTGCGGGAGCTGCCATCAGCCGGATGGCAAGGGGCTGGAAGGAGCATTCCCGCCGCTGGCAGGAAGTCCGGTCGTGACGGGCAACGACGTCGACCTGTTCGTGTCCATCATCATGGATGGATACGACCGTCGGCCAGAATATGCCGTCATGCCCGCCGTCGGGGAGATGAATGCCTTGAAGATCGAACAGATCGTCGCCATCATGAACCATGAGCGATCGAGCTGGGGAAACAGGGCCGCGAAGGTCGACGTCGACCAGGTACGTGCAGCACTGAAGAAACGTAGCCGGCCGCAGCCATGACGGATTCCATGACGATAGCGTCGGAACGTTCCTGGTATGCATCGGTCGCGCCGTCGATATACCTGCGATACGCGATCGTGATGACGGCGTGTCTGCTGTCGACGGTCGTACCCGTGCAGGCCTGCCCGACGTGCACGACCAGGAACGATGGCGTGATGCAGTCACTGACGCACGGATCCGACCCGACGTCCGTCATCGATATCCTGCTCGTCATCGTCATGCTCTGTTGCGTCCTGTGGTCGGCGATAGCCACCGTAGGTGCGATCTCCGGAGAGAAGAAACGAAGGAAACAGGTACAACAAGGACACCCACATGAAGCCGAATGACGAGACCCGCATGGATCATCATGATGAGGCGGCACATCCCGGTTGCGGCTGCCATACCCACAGGCGTATCGAAAGTCGCGACGACGTCCGGCTTCTCGTCCATACCTTCTATGATCGTGTGCGTGCCGACGATATTCTCGCACCGGTGTTCGCACTGCGTATCAAGGGTTCGTGGGACGAGCACCTGGAACGCATGACGTCGTTCTGGAGCAATCTCCTGCTCAACGAACCGGGCTTCAAAGGCAATCCGCTGCAGCGGCATATGGGTCTTCCCCTCAACCACGATCTGTTCGAGCGATGGCTGAAGCTGTGGGAAGATACCGTCACCGGTCTGTTCACCGGCGACATCGCGCACGAGGCAATCACGAAGGCTCGTAATATTGCCGACGTCTTCATGATGCGGCTTCTCCCGCCCGTCGATCCACGGTCACTCATCATCTTCCCGAATGCTCACTGAAGCCTGTCGCAATGCCGTACGCGCCGTCGTATTCCTGGCCTCGCAGGACGATCCGTCGTCGCGTCATACCGTCCGCGAGATCGCCGCATCCATCGGTGGCCCCGAAGCCTTCGTCGCGAAGGTCCTGCAGACCATGAGCAGGGAAGGCCTCATCTCGGCATCGAAAGGTCCGAACGGAGGGATGTATCTCACGGCGCGTCAGTGCGCACGTCCGGTACTGGATATCGTGAAATGCATCGATGGCCTCGATGTCTTCCGCGAATGCGGCCTCGGATTGCAGAAGTGTAGTGCGCAGCGTCCATGCCCAATGCACGATGCATACGCCGCCCTGCGCGATGCGTTGCTACTGTCCTACAAGACCACGACGATCAAGGATCTCGCCGACAGCGTCCGCAAGGGAGATGCAGTACTGCACCGGTAACTGCCCATGTTCGGCATGATGTCTCGACTCATGGTGCATCGACGACCGACGGGATCCCTTCACCCTGATATCCTTCCGATCAGGAGACCCGGATGGTCGATGTCATCGATGTACAGGGGAGGATACTGACGACACCCAGTGCTACGACCGGGGGGGGGGCATCGACGTGTGTGGGCTTCGGTCCGGATGCCTGCGTCGTCGTGGCGCGATGGGGCTCCACGTGTTTCCGGCAGGTCTTCGTGAAGCGATGAGTCCGATCCACCGGGGGTATCGCCCCGGGCGCGACGGTATACTCTTAGATCTTTCTAAGACTTCGGTAGTCCGTACTTGAAGTATCTTGCATGCAACTCCGGTGAACAATCTGCGTATTCCGTGCGCTGTCCGGGCCTGAGGGGCCCGGATCACACAGCGATCAGCGACCAGTGCATCAGTATTTCGGGCATGGCCAGAGCCGGTCCGCCGTTATTCGACAACTCCGTATGCCCGACCACATCATCCATATCAATACCTCCTGTTCGTGGGGTGGTCTGGAGCAGTATACGGCACAGTATATTCGCGAACTTCAACGGCGCGGCGTGGAGAATACGGCCGTCGTCAGTGCGGGCACGAGGCTGGAAACGGATCTGCGCGATGCGGGCATCGATGTGGTGCGGGCACACCGGAACCGGCATGTCAGCCCTGTCGACATCCGTACCGTACGTCGATATCTGAAGCGGCATCGCGACGCCATCGTCCATTCGCATACGCGCATCGATGTCTGGACGGGATCCCTGGCGACGGTCGGCATGGACGCTCGGCACGTGAATACCCTGTACATGATCGCCGTGGACAAGCACGATCCGTTGCATCGCTTCATCTATGGCCATGTCGATGCCATCGTCAGTACGTCGTCGGTGAACAACGATGCGATACGACGGGGCTTCCCGATTCCTGCCGAGCGGATACGGCTGATACGCTACATGCGCGATCCCGGGACGTTCAGCAGGGATGAAGACGCCCGTCGTCAGCTCCGGCAATCCTGGGGAGTGCCGGACGACGTCATCGTCGTCGGTCTCGCCTGCAGGATCGATCCACAGAAGGGTGTGCGCGAATTCGTCGAGGCACTGTCGTCGCTTCCCGTGGACGTACTGGAGCGTGTCCTGTTCGTCGTCGTCGGTGAGCCAACCGTGGAGCGTATCGACGACGAGGGCCGCCCCGTACACGAGGCCGCATCCGCGGAGCTCTATGGCTGGTTGAGGGACCAGACGCAAGGGAGCTACGGCCGCTACCTGCGCGTCATGCCCTTCCAGAAGAATCTCGCCGGCGTTCTGTCGGCATTCGACGTCTTCGTTCTCGCATCGTATGGTGAAATGTACGCGCTCTCCGTCGTCGAGGCCATGATGTGCGGTCTGCCCGTCATCGGTACGGATGGGGGAGGGACGCCGGAACAACTGGCCGACGGACGAGGCCTCGCCATCGTATCGAGATCGCCCCGGGCCATCGCCGATGCGGTGACGAACTATGTCCGTAATCCCGAACTACGACAGGAACACGCACGGCGAGGACGTGCATGGGCCATCGCCGAACATGCACCCGATGCCGTCATGGAACGCTGGCTGTCCCTCTATCATTCATTGCTCTGAGTATCCGAACATGCTACCCTTGACCGATCCCTACGTGTCGCCTGCAGCCTGGGATCTTCTACGTGATTGTATGGATCGTCGCGCCTTCGCAGGTGATGGCGTGCTCTGCGGGCAGGCAGAGGAAGAACTCAGGAACATGACGGGAGCGTCCGACGTCCTGCTCACCACCTCATGCACGCATGCCCTTGAACTGGCCACGTCCATGATCGAAGGGAAGGAAGGCGACGAGATCATCCTGCCGTCCTTCACCTTCACGTCCACCGCAACCGCCATCGTCCAGGCCGGCTTCGTTCCCATCTTCGCGGACGTGGATCCGTCGACGATGAACATCGATCCGGATGACGTGAGGCGTTGCATCACGTCACGTACCCGTGCCGTCATCGCCGTTCACTATGCAGGCGTCGCCTGCGACATGGACGCGCTGGACGCCATCGTTTCGGACTGTGGCGCTGTCCTGATCGAGGATGCGGCACACAGCCTCGGTGGCTCGTGGAATGGACGCGCCCTCGGTACCATCGGCGGTATGGGCGCCTACAGCTTCCATGCTTCCAAGCCCTTCGCCTGCGGCGAAGGAGGAGCGTTCACGACGGCCGATGCATCCATCGTGGAACGCGCCGAGATCTACCGTGAAAAGGGAACGAACCGCAAGCAGTTCTTCCGTGGCACTGTCGACAAGTATACATGGGTAGGACGCGGTTCGAGCTATGTCATGGCCGATCCGCTGGCCGCACTCCTGCTCTCGTCGTTGCGCGATCGCGATATCATCCAGCGGCACAGGCAGAGACTCGTATCGCGCTATCGCGAACTGCTCGGCGATGGAGAGATGTCCGACGTCGTCACGTTGCCGACGATACCCGACTATGCCGCACCGGCATGGCACCTCATGCACGTCATCCTCGCAAGCGAGGAGCTCCGCGATTCGCTCATGAATCATCTGCGCAGCAATGACGTCGGTGCCGCCTTCCATTACATTCCGCTGCATACGTCGCCGATGGGACGCAGCATCGCGGCATCGCCACGGCACCTTCCTGCAACGGACGAGTATGCCGGCCGCCTGCTTCGCCTTCCCTTGCATACGCACATGACGGTGGCGGATGTGGAGCGTATCGTCGATCTTATCGGTACATGGCGGATGTCGGTCGCCGGCGGCTCACCTGTCGTGCAGGGCGCATGGTAGACGGTTACCGGCTTCGCGACGAACCATAGATATTGTCCATTCATACGATATCCCTCATGACTCCTTCGTTCGTCACCATCGAATCGTTCAAGGTCACAGGACCGAACGTCCGCACCGACCTCGCGACGGAACTGAATCCCGATACCGGGCGACTCAAACCCATGTGGACACGTTTCCTCGAAGAGAACGTCATGGCGACGATTCCGAACCAGGTGGACGGCTCCACGGTCTACGGCGTCTATTCCGACTATCAATCCGATCAGAACGGTCCGTACACGGCTACCGCCGGACTGCGGGTCAGCGCAGACGTCGGGAACGTTCCCGATCTCCACACCGTCGTCGTGAACGGTGGTGACTATCTCGTCTTCGAAGCCGAAGGACCGATACCCGATGTCGTCGGCAAGGTGTGGAGAGAGATATGGGCCTACTTCGAGAGCGGCGCCGATTACAGGCGCAGGTACTCGACGGACTTCGAACGCTATGCGAATACGGATTCCGTTGCGGTCTACATCTCCGTGGAACGCTGACCGGCATCCTTTCGGGCCGTTCCACGTCCAACGATTATGACAGGAATGCAGGTTGGATCGGAGGTCGCCATGCGCTGGAGAATGCTCGAGGCGGTAGCCGCCATGATCGTCATGTCCACGACGGTCATGACGGCACAGGAGAATCATGATCATCACGATCATGGCGATATGACGATGGGAACCGCCGATGCCATGAAGATGGACCATACATCCATGATGTCGCACGGATTTTCCAGATCGCTGCCGATGAATCGCAACGGGTCGGGAACCTCATGGATGCCCGACGCTTCGCCCATGTTCGGCTACATGGGCCATGCAGGCTCGTGGATGATCATGGCGCATGGTAACATCTTCGGCAGGTATACCGCACAGGACGTGACGCGCACGACGTCACGCGGAGCCTCGTTGTTCGATGCACCCAACTGGGCGATGGTCATGGCACAGACTCCGGTAGGAAGCCGCGGCCTGTTCCGCACGAGCATCATGGCTTCGCTCGACAGGCTGGTGATGCCCGGCGACGGTTATCCGCTGCTCTTCCAGTCCGGTGAGTCCTGGGAAGGACGTCCTCTCGTGGACAGGCAGCATCCGCACGACGTGCTGGCCGAGCTCTCCGTCGCCTATACCCATATGTTCTCGCCCGACGTCGACGCTACGGTCTATCTCGCCTATCCCGGTGAACCGGCCATCGGTCCTACGGCCTTCATGCACCGTATATCGAGCATGTTCACGGCCGACGCACCGCTCGGACATCATTGGCAGGATGCGACGCACATCACCTACGGTGTGGCGACGGCAGGCCTGCGTACCGGCCCGGTGAAGTTCGAAGGATCGGTATTCACCGGTCGTGAGCCGGACGAGGATCGCTGGGTTCCGGACAAGCCGCGGTTCGACTCGTGGTCTGCACGGCTGTCGTGGAATCCCACGTCGACCCTGGCCTTGCAGGTGTCTCATGGTCTCATCATGCACCCCGAAGTGCTCAAGCCCGAGGTCAACGTGCGTCGCACCACGGCATCGGTCATGCATACCACACGACTCGCATCGTCGACATGGATCGCATCGACGCTCGCATGGGGATATAACGACATCGACGAACACCATCGCGAACATTCGCTGCTGCTCGAGAGCGCACTGCTGACGTCGGGCACGGCCATTTCCTTCAGAGGGGAAGTCGTCCAGAAAGGCGCCGACGAACTGGTACTGCCGGAGAGCATGTTCGGACACGATGCACGTTTCGACATCGGCAGTATCTCGCTATCCGTTTCGCGTTCACTCGTCACGATCGGTGAAACCGCTCTCTGGGCGGGCCTGCAAGGTGCGGTGGGAGTAGTGCCCGGGAATCTCGACCCCATCTATGGCCGAACGCCGCTCTCCCTGCAAGCCTTCATCCGTATCAGTCCCGACATGATGTCCGAAGGTGCGGACTGACGAAGCCTGCCGTCGCTTGTGACAGTCTATGCCTTCGACGTGCGCGTGGCCTTTCTCCGCATCGTCGTCGTTCTCGGCGTCGTGCTTCCCGATGGTGTTCGACGCGGTACCTTCAGTCCTGCATCCCTCGCTACTTCGAGGGCGATCGCGATCGCCTGTTTCTTGTCGGTGACCTTATGTCCCGACCCGCTCTTCAGATCGCCTTCCCCGAACTCGCGCATCACCTTGGCGATCTTCTTCCGCGCGGCTTTCGATGTCGTTGCCATGGTCGTACTCCGGTGATTGATCGACAGCAGCCATGGAAATCATATCGTTGCTCCGATGATAATGTTCCGTTCCATCTGGAGACAGATATGATCACACCTGGACTGGCATTGCAGACGGCAGCGCAGACCTTCGTGCTTCTCTGGTTCGTCCTGCTCGGACTGAAGGCCATCGGCCGCCGCGTATTCGGCGAGCTCGGTCCGCAGGACATCATCCTCATCGTCCTGCTCGCGGAGTCGATGGATATCGGCTTGACTCCACAGGGCGCGGGCTTCATGGGAAGCATCATCAGTGGAATCGTACTCATGGGGACGATGGCCCTCGTGGAACGCATACGTCCATTACGCGACTGGCTCGATGGATCGCCCGTCATGATCGCAAGGGACGGACGGATCATCGAAGCGGTGATGAGGAAGGGTCATATCTCCATGTCCGACCTCGAGAAGGTGGCGCGGGAATACGGATTCGCCCACATCGACGTCATGATGCTGGAAGGTGACGGCAGCATAACCGGTGTACTGAAACCGGGTTACGTCGCGACGAGGAATTCGAAGAAGCCGTTCCGTCCCGGGGCCGGATGATTCCGGGGAACAATTGTCCGGCGGTCACGTCCACCACCGGTAACGGTATGTCGTTCTCCCACACTTTCCCGGAGTAGTACCATGACGTCACTCAATAACCTGCAGGACTTGTATGTCCAGCAAATCAAGGACCTGTACAGCGCCGAACGGCAACTGATGCAGGCTCTTCCGAAGATGGCCAAGGCAGCTCACGCGCCCGAACTCAAGGAAGCCATCACGTCGCACCTCGCCCAGACCGAAGGTCATGCGGACAGACTGCAGACCATCCTGAACGGACTCGACATCAAGATGGGAAGCCATACGTGCAAAGCGATGGCAGGCATCATCGACGAAGGGAACGAGATACTGAAGATGAAGGGCGATCCCGACGTCCTCGATGCAGGCATCATCGCTGCCGCACAACGCGCGGAGCACTACGAGATCGCAGGATACGGATGCGTGCGTACGTATGCGCGTACGCTCGGTCTGACGGAAGACGAGAAACTCCTGCAGAAGACGCTGGACGAGGAAGGTGCCACGGACAAGCGATTGACGAAGCTTGCCGAAGGGGCCATCAACAATCGTGCGAGAGCCGATCACATGCCGGCCGAACATGTGGAATGACCATGCTATCTTGACGCATGGCAACACCGACCGGCAGTCATCGCTTCACCGCGCCCATCCTCCGTCAGGACTACGGGATGAAGCAGCACTATGCGCCGATACCCACCGACCTGGCGAATGACTATCTCGCACACGGCATCCGTCGCATCGTCGTGACGATGAACGGACGCGACGTACGCCGTGCCATACAGTCGAGCAAGGACGGCGACAGGTTCATTCTTCTCGGTATTCCGCTGTTGCGCGAGATACGTGCCGGCTTCGGAGATATGGTGGAGATCATCATGCGACCGGATCCCGAACCGGATCTCGTGGATCTCGGCGAAGAGTTCACGGCGGTTCTGGAACTCGACGACGAAGCGGCGGAACGGTTCTACGCCATGACTCCCGGACGACAGCGCTCGCTGGCATTGTACGTCACGAGTGCGAAGCGGACGGAGACGCGTATCGCCCGCGCACTCGAGCTCGCCGAAAAGATCAGGACGCGGACGCTCTACGGTGACAGGAAGAAGGAAGGATAGCCTCCCTGCCCGATCGTGCATGAAATGGAACACCCGCATCGGCATGTGTCGATGCGGGTGTTCGTTTGATGGCCGTTCCTGGGAACGCTGTTGGTTACGCTCCCGATCAGGCCGTGATACTGTCGTTCGGAAGGACGATTTCCTCGTCGTCCACGTCGGCCAGGTCTTCAAGGATGAGCTTGGCCTGCTTGTTCGTGATCTCACGCTTCAGCATGTCGATGATGAGATAGACGGACGGTACGACGACGAGCGTCAGGAGCATGGAGCTCGTGAGTCCGCCGATCAGCACCCATGCCAGGCCGCTCTTCCATTCGGCGCCCGCGCCCGAGGCGAGGGCGATGGGCATCATACCGAAGACCATGGCCAGCGTCGTCATGAGGATCGGACGCAGACGCGTCCTGCCTGCGAGGATGAGGGCTTCGATGGTGTTGTGCCCTTCCGCCTTCTTGTGATTCGCGAAGTCCACGATCAGGATGGCGTTCTTCGCCACGAGGCCGATGAGCATGATCATGCCGAGCATCGAGAAGATGCTGAGGGGCTGCATCGACAGGGCCAGGGCGAGCAATGCGCCCACGACGGCGACAGGAATGGAGAACAGCACGACGAAGGGATAGATGTAGGAATCGTAGAGAGCCACCATGATGAGGTAGACGAAGAGGATCGATGCGATGAGGGCGAAGCCGAGATTGGCGAAGGCTTCGTTCATGTTCTTCGCATTGCCCTCGAACGCAACCGTCGTTCCCGGCGGAATGTTCGATTCCTTCACCCACTGCGTCATCTGGCTGGTGATCGTACCGCTCGATACACCGAGTACCTGCGACGACACCGTTACCGACGGAATGCGGTTCTTGCGTTCGAGCTTGGACGGGCTCGTGCTCTGGCCGATGCTTGCGAACTGGCTCAACAGGATGCTTTCGCCACGGTTGTTGGTGAAACCCAGTCGGGAGAGATCGCTGACGCTCCGGCGGTTGAACGCGTCGTACATGATGTTGATGTCGTAGTCCTTGCCATCCTGCGTGAACTTCGTATCCGTGTTGCCGCTGAAGGCCGCCTGCATGTTCATGCCTACGACGTCCATCGAGAGCCCGAGCTCCGTCATCTTGTCCCGGTCCACGTTGACCGTGATTTCCGGATTGCCCGTTTCCACGGAGAGCTTCACTTCCGACGTGCCCTGGAGCGAGCGCAGCTTCTGCATCACGCTGTCCGCGATGCGGAAGTTGGTGGCGAGGGAATTGCCCGTCACGGAAATCTGGATCGGTGCCTGGTTGGCCGCACCCGTGATGCTGATGGCCGACGAACTCACCTTGACGTTCGGCAGGATCTCCTCCAGCTTCAGCTTCGTCATCTTCGCCACGATATTCGATGCATGGGAGCGTTTCTTGCGGTCCACGAGCTTGACGTTGATCTCGGACTTGTTCGTGGCCTCGTTGCTGCCGGATTGCCCCGTCGTGGTACCGACGCTGGAGAAGACGTGCGTGACGTCCGGATCCTTGAAGAGGAATTCTTCGGCACGCTGCGTCGCCTGGTTGGTCTGCTCGAGGGTGGCGTTCTGCGGAAGCTCCAGCGTGATGACGTATTCGCCCGTATCGCCCTGGCTCACGAATTCGCTGCCGATGAAGCCGTTGCCGATGAGGGCGAAGGAGGCGACGAGCAGTACGACAGTGATACCGAGGACGTACCGCTTGTGGCCGAGTGCCCACCGCAGGACACCGCTGTATGCGGCCGCCAGCTTGTCGATCATACGCTCGAAGCCGGAGACGAGGCGTCCCGTCAGCCGCTTCGGATCGAGGTGCTCGAGGCGCGCGATGCGCGACGCCAGCAATGGCGTGAGGGTGAACGAGACGAAGAGACTCATCAGCGTCGATACGACGATGACGATGGAGAACTGCAGCAGAAGGTTCGAGATGAGGCCTCCGACCATCGTGATCGGAAGGAAGACGACGACGTCGACGAGCGTGATGCCCACGGCCGTGAAGCCGATCTCGCTACGGCCGCGGATGGATGCCTTCACCCGCTCCTCACCATCCTCGAGATGTCGGTAGATGTTCTCCAGTACGACGATCGAGTCGTCGACGAGGATGCCCACGACGAGCGAGATGGCCAGCAGCGTCATGAGGTTGAGCGAGAAGCCGAGCATGTACATCACGGCGAAGACGGAGATCAGTGATGCCGGAATGGCGATCATGACGATGAGGGCATTCCGCAGACTGTGCAGGAACAGTAGCATGCACAAGGCCACGATGATCACGGCGAGGGCGAGGTCGAAGAGGACGGCATTGGCCGCCGCCAGGGTGAAGTCCGACGTATCCGATGCGATGTCGAACTTCAGTCCCTTGTCCTTGTAGATCTCTTCGATGTTCTTGAGTTCCTTCTTGATGAGCTTGCTCAGCTCGACGGCGTTGGCGTCGTTCTGCTTCTGGATCAGCAGGCCGACGGAGTTCACGCCGTCGATACGGCTGAAGGTCTTGATATCCTTCACACCGTCTTCGACGGTGGCCACTTCCGACACACGGATGGGCGAGCCCGTGGCCTTGTCGTTCGCCACGATCACGTTCCGGATGTCGTCGAGCGTGAGATACTTGCCACGCAGGCGGATCAGCGACTGCGATTCGTCGCTCTTGACCTTGCCGGTAGGGAATTCGAGGTTGGCCTTCTGGACGGCCTGGACGATCTGCATGAGGGAGATGCCCATGGCTTCGCACTGCTGGCGATTCACCTGGATCTTGATCTCTCGCTCCTCACCGCCGATGATCGTGACCTGGGCCGCACCCTTGAGCTTCGCAAGTGCCGGTGTGATCTCGTCCTTCACGATCGTGAACAGTGCACTCGACGGCATGCGGGCCGTGACGCCGAGTCGCATGATCGGCGCTTCGTCGAAGGAGAACTTTCCGAGAGCGGGAGATTCGGCATCGTCGGGCAGCTTGGACGCGATGGCGTTGATCTTGCGCTGTGCGTCCTGGATGGCGATGTCGGCATTGGCGTTCGGCTTGAGCATGAGGACGACGGACGATACGCTTTCCATGGATGTGGAGCGGATCTCGTCGAGATTCTCGAGGTTGGAGAGAGCGTCCTCGATACGCTTCGTGACGGAGTTCTCGACTTCCGACGGCGAAGCACCGGGATAGAGCGTGGTAACGCTTACGACCGGGATGGAGAACTTGGGCATGAGCTCGTAATTGAGCTTCGTGAAGCTCAGGAGCCCGAGAAAACCGAGAACGGAGAAGATCACCACAATGAGCGAAGGCCGCTTTATCGCGATTTCCGTGATGGACATGGTGTTGACTCTTGTGGTGTTGATTACTTGATGATCTGGATCTGCGATCCGTTCGCGAGGTTGAGCTGTCCGGATTCCACGACCTGCTGCGTCGGGTCGACGCCCGAGACGACTTCCACGAGATCGTTCTGCATCGTGCCGATGGAGATGGACTTGAGAACTGCCTTGCCGTTCTCGACGATGTAGACATGCGGGTCCTGCACGCTGCCTACGAGGCACTTGCCCGGAATGACCATAGCTGTCCTGTTGCCGCCGAACTCGAAGAAGGCATTGCCCGTCATACCCGAGAGCAAGGGCGTCTTCGCATTGTTCTGCAGGGTGATCTCCACGTCGTACTTGCGCGCACCGTCGGCGATCGTACCGATGGACGTCACCGTGCCCGTGAAGGAGCTGTTCGTATACATGTCCGGAACGATGCGGACCTTCTGCCCCTTGCTCACGCTTACCACTTCGTGAGGCTGGAGCTTGACGATCATCTTCAGCGAGCTCAGGTCGGCGATCCTGGCGACGAGGTTACCCACCGTGACGAAGCTGCCGACTTCGAGAGACATGTTGTTGACGGTGCCGGAGACGGTCGATACGATGGACGTGGCCTTCAACTGTCGCTTGAGCGTGGCCACGCGCGTTTCCGCATTCACCACCGCCAGGCGCGCGTTGTTCACTTCCTGTTTGTTGACGGCATTACGCTTCAGCATTTCCGTATAGTTCTCCAGGTCCATCTGTGCCTGGGCGAGTGTCGCCCTGGCCTGCGTCAGATCGATGTTGATCTGTTCGTTGTCGAGCTGGACGACGGTCTGCCCCTTCTGCACGACGTCGCCGTTGCGCAGTGCGATCGACGTCACGCGTCCTGCCGCTTCCGTCACGAGGTCGAGATGGTGAATGGGAGTGAAACGTCCGTTGATCTCGATGTTCCTTGACAACGTTTCGTTCCGGGGAGAAACGACGGTCACGGGAAATACCGTGCTTTTCTTGTTGGCGATGGCAGCGTTGGCCGCCATCACGTTCTTGTTGGACGAGAGCTTCCACGCGGCGGCGGCGCTCAGGATCACGATGATCACGGCAGGCCAGATGAGGCGTTTCAGTTTCATGGTGTCGGTGTAATGATGTTAGTGATGTATCGATTTGATGTTGCCCGACGAGCGCAACAGGTCGAGTTCGGCGACGCGGACTTCGAGAACGGACTTGACGTAGTTCACCTGTGCTTCCCGCAATGCCGTTTCGGCGTTGAAGAGTTCCGTCAGCGACACGATGCCGCCCTGGAACTGCGATTGCGTCGTTCGATAGACTTCGTCGGCCAGTTCCATGTTGTTGCGTTGCGTCGTCACTCCGGCCAGGTTGATCTCCATCTTGTTCCGTGCGTTGATGCTTTGCATCTTCAGTTGCTGCTCGAGATTCACCTTGTCGAGCTCGAGCTGCATGACGTCCACCCTGGCCTGCTGGGAACGTGCCATCTTGTTCAGCCCGTCGAAGAGGGGAACGTTGAGGGTGAGGCCGACGACGGACGTCGGAAACCAGTTCGTGCCGCTGGCGAAGATGTTGGCGTTGTTCTGCTGTGCCTGATAGTTCATGCGCAGCGACATCGACAACGTGGGGAGATAGCCGGCGTTGATCTGGTCGACGCTCAGCGACGTCAGTTCGATCTTCATCTGCAGCAGCTTCAGATCCGTGATGTTCGCGTATCCGTCGGAGTTGACGGACTGTACGGCGATATCGGCATCGCCCATGACCTTCGGGAGAGCGATGGCGGAATCGAGCGGCATGCCCATGTGGAACTTGAGCAGCACCAGTTGCTGCGACTGGGCGAGGTCGAGGTTCTGCAGTTCCGTCTTCAGATTGGTCCGGTTGACCGCAAGACGGTCGTAATCCGTTTTCTTCGCGAAGCCTCGTTCCAGGCGCGCCTGCGTGATACCCAGAAGCGTATCGACCTTGGTGAGGTTGGCGATGATCAGATCGCGCTGGATGGCCGTTATCTGCGCGCCGTAGTAGGCCGAGGCGATGTTGTAGATCAGTTGCTCCTCGGCGTTCTCGACGCTGAGATTCGAGAGGTCCCGCGACGCCTTCGCCGCCTTGATGCCGGTGAGGATGGACTGGTTGTAGATGACCTGCTGGACGTCGATTCCGCCCGTCACATTATAGGTGGTACCGAACTGGACGGCGATGTTCTGTCCGGGCTGACCGAAGATCGCGCCCGGAATGATCTGCGTCGGCAGCTTCAGGTTGTCGTTGAAGGTACCGGTGGCATTGATCTGGGGAAGGTAGCCGGAGATGCCCTCCATGACCTTCATCTCCGTCTTCGAGATGTCCAGTCTCGACCGCTGGAGACCGACGTTATGCTCCTTGCCGTAGTCGATGCATGCTTTGAGCGACATCTCCTGCTGCGCGGAAGCCGCGATGCCTAACGCCGGCAGCAGGCCGAGTATGGCGATGGTAGTCCTTAGCCAGGTTTTCATGGATTATTACTTGATCTCGAATTAAACAGAATGTTCGGGATTAACCGAACCAATTGGACAAAAGATTCAGCGTTGACGTTTCTTGTTCCCGTTTACTGTTTCCGGGCCTGCCAACGCTTGAAGAGAACCGGGAGTTCCTGGCGGATGAAGTCGAGGAAGCCGATCAGGCTCTCGAGCTTTTCGTTGAATTCGGCCGTGGATGCCGGGCGCTGGTCGATGATCTCACGCAGGATGGTGCTGAGCTGCAGCATCTGGTCCAGACGTTCGTTCACCTGTTCTTCCGAGTTGGCGACCTTGACCCGGAAGTAGCGCTTGCGCTCGCCGTGACGGGTGAAGTATTCGATCCTGTCCATCGTCAGCAACAGACTGATGGCCGTGCTCGCCGAGCTCTTGCTGATGTTCAGGGTCTCGTGGATGGATTCGAAGGAGAGTTCGTAGTCATCCGACACCAGGAGCAGCGCGACGATCCGGGCCGCCGCGGGCGGGAGCCCGAGCTCTTCATGAGCGACACCCAGACGCTCGATCAGGTTCTTCTGCTTTTCTGTCAGGTTCACTACTGCCATTCCGTACCCCACATGATTGAAGTGCGAATATAAGAAGTTCTTTTAGTTCGGCAAAAGACGAACTAATGGGGTGGCTATTGCCCTGCGCGAATTCCTCGCGTGGTATGGAAGTCGCCGATCATCGCGGGATCTCCGTCGGGCCCCGACGGAGATCCCGCACGTCGTTCGATCAGAATGATGTATTGATCGATACCGACATCGTACGCCCGTCGGCAGGAAGGATACCAGGTCCGGGATAGGCCGTGGCCCTCGACGTGAAATACCGCTCGTCGAGCAGGTTGTTGACGCTAGCCGAAATCTTCACGTTGCCGCTGAGCCGATACGTCGCCGTCAGGTCCACTACCGTATAGGCAGGAATCTTCCCAACGGTGCCATCGGCTTTCCATTCCGTATTCGCAGCGTCGGCATAGGTAGAGCTTACGTAGCTGATGGACGGCGCGACAGTGAGATCGGACAGCAGAAGACACGATAGTCCACCACGCACGATGACGTTCGGAGCGTTCTCCACGGAGTGACCGTTCGCCGGACCGGACACGTAGGCCGCCTTCATCACGGTGCCGTTCGCGAAAACCGTCAGCGCCGCGCTACCGTCCTTCGACGTCCATGCCCGTGCATCGAGAGCTAGTTCGAGTCCGTAATGGTCGCTTCTTCCAACGTTCGTGCGATAACCGTTCGGATAGAGCACGTCGTTCGGTCGGATGATGCCGATACGATCGTCGTAGCGAAGGAAGAAGAGCGAAGCGTTCACGTGAAGGATACTGCCGATCGTGCCGTGAGCTCCCAATTCCGATGTCCAGCCGACGGACGGCCGCATCGCGCTGTCGGTAGGAATGCCGTCGTACGGGAAGAGTTGCGCATAGAACGCAGGACGGTAGGCCTGGGCGATATTGCCGTACAAGGTGAAGGGGCCGACGTTTCGCAGTTCGACCATGGCGCTGAAGAGAGGGAAGGTGCGGTTGTTGGTCGCATCGAGCTGCGTGAATGGAGCGCTGGGAAGGAAGGGCGTCGCGGATGTCGCGCCGAATTCCTTCGTATACGAACCCGATCCGGTGTTCCTCAGGAATTCGAGCCTGGCACCTACGCCGATGCTCATGTCGGGAACGACGATCAGCTCCGTTTCCGCGAAGCCAGCGATGTTCAGTGCGCGCAGATCGAGGTCCAGCGTCTTCTGCGCGGTGAACGTCGTCGTATAATCCGAACCATCTTCGCCCCTGCCCTGCGAGCGCTGCGTCGTCGTATAGGCACTCCGGATTCCGGTCGTGATCCTGAACGGGCGATCGAGCAGCGAGGTGCGTATGAGAAGACGCGACTCGAGAATGGTATTGAAGAAGTGATCGAGATTGACGCGACGAGCATTGCTTCCCGAATCGGCGACGGCCGTGGATGCGACGAGCGTGATGCTGTTGCGATCGCCGATGAGACCCGATACATGCGTGTGCCATTCGACGTCGTCCGATATCCGCATATCCATCCTGATCGCAGGCATGATGCGTGGTGCGGCGAACCAGTCCCGCGGTCTGAATGCGGATCGGGGATCCGCGGCATACTGTGCTTCCGTCAAGCCATTCGGCATGTGTTCCACGAACGAGGCCCCGCTCAGTTCGGCTCTGATACGAAGAGCGTCGGAAACCTGCCATCCGAGCATGACATGTCCCGACAACGCATCGTAGCCGCTCATCGGTCGCCAGCCGTCCGACCTGCGGAACGAGACATAGGCGCGGTACGACAGGTCATCGATCGTACCATCGGCTCCGGCATACAGGGCTGCCAGACCATACGTTCCACCCGTCACGTTGGCATCGAGATGGAATGGCCGCTGCGAAGGTTCGCGCAGGACGTAGTTCAACGTCCCACCGAACTGAGGCCCGAAGGTGATGCCTCCACCACCTCGAACGAGCTGTATACGCTCCAGCGCCTCGCCCGGTGGCGCGAAGTGCGCTTCCGGATATCCATATGGGTCCGATGCGATATCGTAGCCGTTCATGCGTACGCCGAACTCCGACGAACGATGTGCGCTCAGCCCACGTGCCGCGACGTTCGTTTGCAGTCCGGTACCGCTGAACTCCCAGATGTTGATGCCCGCCACACCGTTGAACAACTGACGAGGATTGTTGATGGCCAGATTCGCCGCGACGGTCGTGACGTCGATCTCGTCCGTGCGACGTCCGTTGACGATCGACGCGGGCAGTCCCTTCGTCATGGGAGTGACGGTCGGCAATCGTTCGACTTCGACGGGAATTGCGGGAACGGTAACGACGCGGATGGAATCGCCGCTGGCTGCCAGACAGGGCATGCAGGAAAGAAGACTGCACAGAAAGAAAGAGGAGAGGTAGCGCATGATTGTGCGGAAGGACGATGGACGATAAAAGGGGAGGCTATATCGTCATGGCCGTCGTGCGGTCGTCGATGCCGATCGCATGGACACGATAGTGATCGGTATCGCTATGCCGATCTGCGCTCCCCGAATGAATAATAATATAGTCGTCATCGTGGCATATATGGAAGTGCCGAGAACATGCTGAATTAATTGAGCATGTCCGATAGTAAATATCGTCTCGGAAATAGTCACGCTATTCACTATCATGTGCACGTACACATCGATACCATTACGAGGATGATGATGATGCGAATGTCGACCGTATTCGCCATGCTGTTCGTCACGATATGTTCGTTGCATGCACAGATGACATGGAAGCCACTCATGCAGCCGCTCGCTGGAGGATCCGTCTCGGATCTCGATCTCGGATCCAACGGCATGATCTATGGACATATGGGACCTATCGTCCTGTTGTCGAGAGACCAGGGTGGGTTGTGGGAAGAGATCGCGAGGGTCATGGATGTCGACCCGGAGTCGTCGATCCGGATGGCGGTATTGAAGGGTGGCAGTGCGGCCGACAGACTCGTACTCTATCCGGTGAACGGTCATGGCGATATGTGGGTGAACATCCGTCCGTCGTCCGCCTTCACGAAGATGGCCCTGCCCGCGGCTCTGGAGGGAAACGGTCTTGCACTGTTCGGCTCGTCGAATGGCACCGTGTTCGCCTTCGTCATGACATCGAACGACAGCACGACCGTGTTCCGCAGCGATGATCGCGGAGAGACATGGACGTCCGAGATCACGTTGTCCGGCACCTATTTCAATGGCACGACGGAAGGGCCGGACGGCAGTCTCCTGTGCGGAGACAGTTGGAACAACCTTCTCTATCGGCGTACCGCCGACGGGCAGTGGGTCCAACTGGCGTTGCCCGATGAATCGAGGATCGACGCATGGGCGATGGGCGGAAGCGTCGTCGTCGCTCGTGCGGATACGGTGGTCTACAGATCCGTCGATGCCGGTACGACCTGGGAGAACATGAACAAGGGCTTCGATCATACCTTCAAGCAAGGCTTCGGCTTCTCGGAGAGCATGGCCGGCCTGCCGAACGGCGATATCGTCTACATTCGTTCGCTCGGGAACGAACAGTGCAGGATACAGTATCTCGAGCGCAATGCCACGGAATGGGCTACGATGATCGACTCCCTGCCGATGCATCTCAGGAGCGTGTTCGCCGTCTCGTCATCGCGGATCATGGCGGTAGATGAGTCCGGTCCGGTAGTCAGCGACGATCAGGGAGCCACATGGCGAGAGAGCGTCACCGGATTGCATGCCGTTCCCGTATGGAGATTCGCCATCGGTGGCGAGACCATCGTCGCCGCATCGGCGAATGGGGATATCTATCGTGGTAACGTCGCCAGTGGCGTGTGGGACCCCGTACGCGTAACGCCGTTGCCGCGATCGTCGGGAGACTTCCCGATCGGTGTCGTCGTCGCACTCGGTAACGGTACCTTCCTCGCCGACTCCAGACGACAGGGTATCCTGCGTTCCACCGACGACGGAAAGACATGGACCCTGATCAGTGAATGCGAAGGGTATGAGGACGGGCTGGGTTCGGGTTCCAGGTTCGTCGTACGCGGCAACGTGATCTACACCACCCTGCGTCATGCCATCGCCGCATCGACGGACGCGGGAGCGACGTGGCGCACGCTGTATCGTAACGATACGGTCACCATGTGGTCCATGGCGGAACGCACGGCATCGGATCTCGTCATCACCGCCAATCAGGCTTTGTACGAGTATCATGCGGGTGGTGCTGCGGCATTCTACAAACTCTGGGATCTCGAATCAGCGGGTATGATTCTGAGCATGGGGTCGTGGGACACGTTCCGTATGGTCCTCATCGGTGGCGACGAGAATGAAGGTACGCTCCGTCTGACTCGGCCGACGAAGGGTTTCATGACGCCGGAAGTGTACGACATCAAGCTCGGGATGACGATGGACCTGCTTCTGTTCGACTACATGATGATTCCGAACGGGGACGTCTATCTCACGACAGCCGAAGCCATCTGGCGTCTGCAGGCCGACCAGAAATACGTCGAGCGTTTCCCGAATGAAGACTTCGTATGGGGCATGGCGCTCGGCTGGCACGATACCTATGGCCTCGTACGCTCGACGGTGCTCGGTGACATCGAGTATGCCGGTACGTCGGTGTCGGTCGATGAAGGTCGTGATCCGGTCGGTGTCACCTGTGGTATCCACCCCAATCCGGCATCGACGCGGATCACCGTCCGTATGGCGAAGATCTCTGGCCCGGCGACGGCCGACGTCATCGACATGATGGGTAACACCATCCATTCGGCTATGGTGGACATCGCCGATGGTCGCGCATCGCTGGATGTGACGGCGCTCCCATCCGGAACGTATCGTCTGCGTATCCGCAATCACGATGCGATCGTCGGCACACAGCTCTGCATCGTTCGATGAACGATTGACGATATGGACAACGAGACGGCCTCCGGCGGATGATTCCACCGGAGGCCGTCGTCATTTGCAGTATGCCGCGTCGAATGCGATCGGGGATCCCGTCACCTGTCGAGATGGCGATATCACAGAAGCACCGATATCCCACCCGTCAGTCGTGGGTTCGTGCGGAGTGCCCCACCACCGAGATCCTGGCCGACAGGTATCGATGTCGAAATGGTGATCATCACGGGGTCTATGACGATATCGACTCCTGCACCCAGGAACAGGACGTGTCCACCCGTCACATCGATGACATCGCCGGACGATGTGTTCATTGCTGCCGTTTCGTAGGTCGCCGAGACGCTGGGGATGAAGGTCATCGACCCCGTCGGAAAGAGATGGAAGACGGAGCCCGTGATGGCCGCCGACGTTCCGAAGCGATAGCCGTCGGGATTGGCGGTCGGAATCCGTACCACCGTCCCGAGCTGGAAGCCGAGCGTCGTCGTACGCAACGTCCCGATCATCGAGAGCATCGCGTCGACACTGCCCGTACCGAGCTGGAAGTTCGCATTGGCGACCTGATCCGTCGTGTCGCGGAAACGCCATGTACCTGTTGGAATGGAGACTCCCGCACCTGCGACGAGGCTGCTTCGCCACTCGTCCTCGGAGCTCGAGAGGACGTAGTTGAGTCCTGCCGTAACGTCTCCGAGACCCGACTCCGATACGGTCGTGCCGTACATCGTCATCCGTTGCATGTTGCTCGACCACGGCACCGTCGCCGTTATCTGCCAGTGTTCGGCCAGTGTCCAACGTGTCCAGAGCTCGGACCGGATGAACTGTTCCGTCGAACGGAAGCGTTCACCGTAGGTGAGATGGGATTCGAAGAACGAATATCGAAGACGAACGCCTATGGCACTTCTGTCGGTATACGGCGAAAGGCCTGCATATGGAGAACCCACGCCGCATCCGCAGACGTCGCAGGCAAGAGCCGGAGACGAGAGGATAAGCGCCACACCGATCATCGTCAGAACGTGTTTCATGGTTCACCGTGTCGGGGATCGTTCAGGAATGTTCTGTCGGTGAGGGTCTGAAGGAAGGCGACGAGGTCCATGACGTCGTCGTCGGTGAGAGGAATACCCGTGCGTCCTTCCCTGCGAAGGAGGGGGTCGAGATGCTCCATGTCCGTGACGTTGCGGACGTAATGCCGTACCGCCGCTTCGAGGGTCCGGTACCGGCCGTCGTGCATGTACGGTCCTGTCACCTCCACGTTGCGAAGACTCGGTACGCGGAAGGCATAGGCATCCTCGGGGCGTAGCGTGACCGTCGCGCGTCCGCGGTCGTCCAGCGAACTCGGATGCAGTCCGGTATTGCGGAATGATCCGTCCGTGGTGAGAGGTTCGGCATGACACGGTGCGCATTCGCGCGCGAAGATGTCATGGCCGCGCCCTTCGGTCGCGGTGAACGAACGTCGCCCACGAAGCACGTCGTCGTACGGGGATTCGGCGGAGACCAGTGTGAGCATGAAGGCGGAGAGAGCTTGCAGCACGCGTGTCGTCGTCACCGAGTCGTTACCGTAGGCACGGCGCATGCGATCCCTGTATGCAGGGATGCCACGAAGACGCTCGAGAATGTTCTCGAAGCGTTCGTCCATCTCCGCAGGATTGGCGATCGGCGCCAGGGGCTGTACGTCGAGGTCGTGTACGCCGCCATCCCAGAAGAACGTTCGCTGCCATGCGACGTTCTGGATGGTTTGTGAATTGCGCGTGCCGAGTCTGTCTTCGATGCCGTGGCTCACGTCATGACCGTGCTGTGTGAAGCCGCTCTGTTGCTGATGGCACGAGCCGCAACTGATGCTGCCATCACGCGACAGGCGTCCGTCGTAGAACAGGGCCCTGCCCAGTTCTACCTTCGCAGGTGTGACGGGATTCCGCCCGAAGTCGTAGACGGGCGCAGGGAAGTGGGCGGGGATACTCATCGGATCCACTACTTCCGCAGGAGCCGTTTCACCCGAACATCCGACAAGACAGCAGAGCAGCAGGATCGCCGGTACGATCATGCCGAAGGATGTCCGGTCAGTGTACATGATCCACCGAGAACATCGTCGCATAGTTGTCGGCGATCGTCGAGCTGAAGGGCGCCAGCATGACGGTCGGATTCGCAGCGATGGAAACGTTCGGTGTTGCGTCGAAGATGCGCATGATGTCGGCCAGCAGATGCATCGTCGTCTTCTTGTCCCGCTGGACCTTCATTCCCTCACCGGGAATGGAAAGCCTTACGGTGCGGATGTTGTTGATGGTCGGAGTAGGAGCGATGCCACCGAAGCCGCCGACGTGATAGCGGAACATCCGTTCGCCCGAGGGTGCTTCGGGAGCGGCGGGCGACGAACCTTCGAGCTTCATGAAGATGTAGCCGGAATTCCATACCCAGTACATGTCTGCTGCAGCCGCACCCGGATCGAGTACGCCCGTCCGACGCGAGACGTCGCTGGCGGAACGGAGTGAGTCCACTCCGATCATGAAGGAGATGGACGTATACGTACCTGCCGGAATCTTCGAAAGGGTCGCGAGGTGCGATGCCGCCACGGCCTCGTCCACGAGGAAGTAGGACGAGTCCTGCGGAATCGTGTACAGGGCTCCGTCCTGACGATGCAGAACGACGTTGCTGATGAAGTACCTGCAGGTGGTGACGGTGAACGATTCACCCGTCGCATTGACGTAGGACGGACCGGAGAGCACGAGTTCTTGTGGGCCGACGACGTTGTCGAATTCGAGGACGACGGTTCCACCGCCATCGTTCAAGGGTTCGGTGGTCTGGTTGCCGCATCCGGACATGATGAAGAGTACGGCAAGGCCAAGCGCCGCCGCGCGGAGCGAAGAGATCTGATTCATGACTGTTCGATTGTTGTTCGGTGGATGGAATAGGATCGAGGAAGGTTCATTCCCACGAAGGCATGGTGATGAACCGGAAGGATCGCGCCCTGATGTCAGCTGAGAAGTCGGGGCGGGTGAAAGATCGACTGGTCGGGGCCGGTCGCGATCCCGAAGGAATAGGATGGGGTACAGACGTCGTATGCGGCAGCGACGGTCGGTGCGATGGATGTCACCTTGCCGTCATGCACCGCCGGGGTTATCTCGATTCGCGATTCGCGCTGCTGTTGCTGACGCTCCTTGCGATCTTCCTCCTTGAGCTGCTTGCGTACGTAGCATTTGCCCTGGCAGCAGTTGTTGCGTACGGTGCGCTGCTCGCACAGCATCCTGGCGATCGTGGCGCGTTGCGCGGTATATGCCGAGAGGATGACGACCGGACGCGAAATGCCGATGCACAGGCATGCCATGATCAGCATGGCCATGACCTGCGAACATATCCGATGCGATATGGAGAGGAAGGAGAACATCGACGTTCGAACTTACGACGTTCCTGCTAGATGGGCACTATGGCGGAGTTCGGTTTCCGCCGTGACGTTCATCGTCCTTCACCGATGTGAACGACGTACTTGTGGATCTTCGCGAATCCTCCGCTGCGCTCGTTGCGGCTGCATGTGCCGGGTAGCAGATTGCAGGTGCCCATCGTCATGCTCCGCACGCCTCTCGTGTTGAATGCTTTCCACATGACGGCGGTCGAACGTGGCGGTACGGTCACACGGAATGCCGTGGAATCGATACGTTCGGTATCGGGAGATATCCAGGCAAGGGTGTCATCGATGGCCTCGATGGTATAGGTGCCCTGTGCGATGCGGATAGCCGTCAGCATGGAGTCGACGTCGACCGGATCCATCATCCGCACCTCTATCACGGCCGGCGTATCGCCATGATTCACGACGTACGATCGAACCAGGAACGAACAGCCTGCTGCCATACCAGCCCACAGCAGGAGTATCAGTATGGATGTTGTGCGACCGTGGATCGCCATGCGAATATCCATCGATGGTTGTGAGGGGCGACGAGGTTTCCTGCCCCATGCCCGGTCGATGTGCCGGAGCTCAGAGTCCGTCGAACAGTTCCTTGGTGATCGAATGCCTGTCATCGATATCACCTCGTCCGATGCGCCGGCCGAGCATGGATTCCTCGCAGGTATCCACTGCCGCGAGCCATTCGTCCCGTGTGGCGTACTTGTGCGATATCATCAGCTTCGCGCCGGGAATATCGGCGACGGCCCGGCACAACATCGGGAAGTTCGGGGCATCGGCCATGACGTAGACCGGCTTGTAGAGGATCTTGAGCCGGGCGTCACGGTACTCGATGGTGAGCCATGGAATGGCCGGTACTTCGTTGTCCATCAGACGCCGTTCGATGGCAGTCGACAGCCCGGGGCCATCGAGGATGAAGCGCTGTACGATCCGGAAGGGGATCGTCGTCGGACGTGCATTGCGTGCCACAGGCCCGATGACGAAGGCATCGCCATCGATGTCGACAGTGGAGGGCTGCGTGCCATGCCTGACGGAACGGATCGCTCTGGTAATGCCGATGCCGGTTGCCGAGGCGGCCATGACGACGAGTGCCGTGCCCCATACCGGAGGGGACGAGATCAGGGAAATGGCCGAGACCGGGATGGCGAAACGTAACGCCGCGGCAAGGTCCTTCATGTCGAACCGTCGCAGCAGGCCGCGCCATCGATGTCGAAACGGATCCATTCCGGTCGTCATGATGTTCCAGTGGTGTCGATGATCATGCGTTCGATGCCATCGGGGTATAAATGCGAAACCCCATCCGTCGGGATAGGGTTTCGTGTGATCGTCATTCCGTAGCGAACGGTGCCTTACTTCACCATCATCAGCGGCTTCGAATCCGTATATCCCGGTGCCGTCAGGACGTAGTAGTAGAGGCTGTTCGACATGTTGTGTTCGCGCGTGTTGAGTACCACTTCGTGCTGACCGGCCGAAAGGGTCTCGTTGACCAGTGTGGCGACGACGTTACCGTTGAGGTCGACGACCTTGAGCGTTACCGGTGATGCTTCGCGCGTCACGAACGTGATCGTGGCGCGATCCGTGACAGGATTCGGCTGGCACTCACGGAGTTCGAACGTTGCGGCCATCGTTTCGTTGACGCCGGCGATCACGTCGTCACCGACCTGCGTCTGGATCGGATAGGCCATGCGGCCGACGATGACGCGGATGGGCTTGCTTTCGACCGATGCGCAGGGGCTGCTCATCGTGACGGTATAGATGCCGTTGAGGTCGGCCGTCGCGATGGGGCGGCGCAGATCCTGGGCGTTCTCGCCGGGCAGGATCTGACCATCCTTGAACCACTGGATGGTGAAGTGCGATACGTTCTCGTTCTTGTTGACGCTAAGGATGAATTCCTTGCCTTCGGGAAAACGCTTGATCTTCATTTCCGTGGCCGGTCCGTCGATGTCGGCACGTGTCGGCTTGGGGATGATGCGGATCGAGGTATTTGCATAAGCCGAGCCTGCGAGGACGGCTGCGGCGAGAGCTACGGAGAAAAGGCGCTTCATGATGAATACCCGTAGTAGTTGATTGTTCAATGGCTCGAATATAGGCAATTTGCATGCCTCATTTACCGCGCGATTCATGTTCCCGACCCGTTCCGATCAGGTTCGCATCTTCATTTCCGCCGGCGAACCGTCCGGCGATCTGCATGCCGCTCGTCTGATGGCCGAAATCAGGCTGCGCATACCGAACGTCGTCTTCGAGGGAATCGGTGGGCCGGCGATGGAACTCCAGGGCCTGCATTCACTTGCGTCACTGAAGGACCTCGCCGTGAGCGGCTTCTGGGAAGTCGCCAAGCGATATGGATTCTTCCGCGCCCTGCTCGACCGCTGTGCCGACGTCATCCGTCGCACCCGGCCGTCGATCTTCATTCCGGTCGACTATCCCGGCTTCAACATGCGGCTGGCAGACCACGCCCGGCGCGCCGATGTTCCTGTGGCCTACTATATCGCCCCGCAATTGTGGGCATGGGGCCGCGATCGCGGCAGGCGCCTGGCCGAAGTCGTGAACCGCCTGCTCGTGGTCTTTCCGTTCGAACGGGAGTTCTTCGCGCAGTTCGGAATCGATACCGTCCATGTCGGTCATCCGCTGCTCGACGACGAGGCCTTCTGCCCACCGTTGTCCCATGACGGCTCGCAACTGGTCGTCATGCCCGGGAGCAGAAGGCAGGAATTGCACAGGCATCTGCCTCTGCTCGCCGATACGGTGAAGAGGCTCCGCACGCTGGAACCGTCACTGTCCGTGATATGTCCACGACCTGGCTTCCTTCCCGACGAGGCCTATCGTCTGCTGGCCGATTGCGATGTGAAGATCGTCGACGATGCCCGTCAGGCGATGCGCACGTCCGCAGCCGGATTGATCAAGGCCGGTACGTCGACGCTTGAAGCGGCCCTGCTGGGCCTTCCGTTCTCGACCTTCTACCGGACGTCATGGCTGTCCTATCGTATGAGCAAACGTCTCGTCCAGGTCGATTCCGTGACGATGATGAACCTTCTCCTGAACGAGCGGATCATCCATGAATACATCCAGGACGACGCCACGCCGGAACGTCTGGCGCAGGAAGCCCGGCGATTGCTCCACGACGAGGAGCGACGGGCCGAACTGAGGGCGGCCAGCGACGACGTCCGTGAACTTCTCGGGGGGCCGGGTGCAAGCGCCCGAGCCGCCGACATCATTGCCGACATGGTACTGTGATGAAGTCCTTCCTCACCTCCGCGCTGATCCGTGTACTTGCTTCCACATGGCGTGTCCATGTCGAGGGAACGTTGCCGACGGCCCCCTGCATCGTCGTCTTCTGGCATGGCGAGATGCTTCCCATATGGTATGCGTTCCGTGGTTCGAAGCCCGTGGCTCTCGTCAGTTCGAGCGGTGACGGATCGTTGCTGGCGACGCTGCTGGAGGATTGGGGATATCGGGTCGTCAGAGGTTCGTCGTCGCAAGGAGGCAAGGAAGCATTGCAGGATATCGTGGCGAACGCGGCGACGTCCATCGTGCTACTCACGCCGGACGGGCCGAGAGGCCCGGCCCATGTATGCAAACCCGGTGCCGTCGTGGCGTCGCATCGCAGTGGTGTTCCCGTCGTCCCGGTCCGTATGATGTCCGTCGGCAAGAAGATATTCCACCGCTCATGGGATGCATTCCAGTTGCCGTTGCCGTGGTCACGCATCACCGTGCACGTCGGTGCGGAAATCCATCCCGATGTGAACGCCACGCGGGAAGGAATAGATGCAGCCATCGCACATGTGACGGACAAGCTGGAACGATTGGGAGCGGTGACGTGCTAGCGCTGTTGTCGGCCATCTACGGTGCCATCGTCGCCCATCGTAATGCACGATACGATGATGGACGCAGCCCGGCCGTGCGCTGTACGGTGCCGGTGATCAGCGTCGGCAATCTGAGCGTGGGCGGTACGGGAAAGTCCCCCGTCGTGCAGATGATCGTCCGTCTGCTGCAGCGTCATGGCTACCGGCCCGCCGTCGTGATGCGCGGGTACCGCCGTCGATCGAAAGGACTGGTCGTCGTACATGACGGTGCGTCGATCGTGGCCACGGTTGCCGCTGCCGGAGATGAAGCCTTCATGCACGCACGTACGCTCGACGTTCCTGTCGTCGTTTGTGAATACAAGGTCGATGCTGCCGTCCATGCAGCGGGGATGCTGCCGTGCGACGTCATCGTCGTCGACGATGGTTTCCAGCACCGGGCATTGTATCGGGATGTAGACGTCGTTCTCATCGACGAGAGAACCATTCACCAGCCGCAACTGCTGCCGCAGGGCAGATTGCGCGAACCGCTGACGTCCTTACGGCGCGCATCCATCGTCCTGCTCATGTCGCCGACGCTTATGCGTCACGACGTGGCGTCGTATGTCAGCGATGATGTCCTCGTGACGCACGTCGTCATCGAACCGACGACGTCCTTGTTGACGGAAGGATCGACGTCAGGCTCCATCGCGGACATGATACCGCGCGGCGAACGGGTCGTCATGGTGAGCGGTATCGCCAACCCCGAACGGTTCCGGGCCACGGTTGCACAGCTCGGTATCGACGTCGCGACGATACTCGAATACGGAGACCATCATGACTACACCAAACGCGATGCGATGTCCGTCATTAGAGCCGCGCAGGCGGCTGGTACGACGACGGTGATCACGACGGAGAAGGATGCCGTCAAACTCGATGCGTACCGGACGTCGTTCGACACGGAGGGCATCCACTTCCTGTCGATCGGCATCACGGCACGCAGTCTCGACCCGCTCGACGATGCCATCATGGAACGGATCGTACCATGACGGGTGTATACACGGCCTCGTAAGAGCGGTGCCGAGCAGGTCTGCAACGCTGATCCGGATACGGATCGTCATCGACAATATCTGCAGGATGGTATCATGAAGATCGCAGCTTCACGCGCCTCGGGTTCCGAGAACTACGCTTCCTATCAACGATGGCTGCGCACAGTCGATCCGGACGTCGATGTCGTCGATCTCTATCCGTGCGCCACACCCGACGAAGCCGTGGCTCTCATGAAGGAATGCAGCGGTCTGCTGCTTACCGGTGGGCCTGACGTCAATCCTGCCCGATACGGACAGTCCGAGAAGGCCGCGTTGTGCGAGCCGCCGGACGAACATCGTGATGCACTCGAACTCGCTCTGATCGAAGCGGCGACGGAAGCCAACATGCCTGTCCTCGGTATCTGCCGCGGGGCCCAGATCCTCAACGTCGCCTTCGGCGGCACGCTCATCGCGGACATTCCCACGGTCGTCGGTACGGAGATCGAACATCGTCAGGTCGACGGCGTCGACTCGCACCATGCAGTGCACGCAGAGCCTGGTTCCTTGATCAAACGCATCTGTCGGGCTCTCGATGGAACGATCAACTCGGCGCACCACCAATCGGTGGAACGCCTGGCGACGATCTTCGCGCCGTCCGCCACATCGCCCGACGGTGTCATCGAAGCCTTCGAATGGGGCGATGCCGCCATGGGTGGCAAGCCCTTCCTGCTCGCCGTGCAATGGCATCCGGAGCGGATGGAGTACGGTAATCCGTTCTCGCTGCCGATCGCACAGCATTTCGTGTCCGAGGTCGCCGCATATAGTCAACTATTCGCGCAGTGATGCATCATGCCTACCGGAAAACGCCCACATGTCGTCATCGTCGGTGCGGGATTCGGCGGTCTGTCCGCAGCCAAGGCACTGAAGAACACGAACGTCGATGTCACCATCATCGATCGTACCAACCATCATCTGTTCCAGCCTCTTCTCTATCAGGTGGCGACGGCCGCTCTGTCGCCGGGAGACGTGGCCCAGCCGATAAGATCGATTCTCCGTCACGTCAACAACATCCATGTCGTGATGGACAACGTCCGCAGTATCGACCTCGCCGGACGGATGGTCATATGCGATGACGGTACCTACGGTTATGATCATCTCATCCTCGCACCCGGAGCGCGGCATTCGTACTTCGGTCACGACGACTGGGAGAACCATGCGCCGGGACTGAAGGATCTCTCCGACGCACTGCTCATACGCGAGAGGCTGCTCGCGACGTTCGAGGAAGCCGAATCCGTCGTCGGAACGTCGATGGCGTCGACGTTGCTGACGTTCGTCGTCGTAGGCGCAGGCCCGACCGGTGTGGAGCTCGCAGGAGCCATCGCCGAAATCGGAGCGCGGACGATGCTGCCGGACTTCCCTCGACTGCGTCGTGGCGACGTGCGTGTGGTGCTGATCGAGGGCGGGCCTCGCGTACTGCCGACCTTCGACCCCGTTTCCAGCGAACGTGCACTGGAGTCGTTGCAACGACTCGGAGTCGAAGTCCTGCTCGATACCATCGTCACCGATGTCACCGAAGATGGTGTGATGATCGGCGACATACCGATCGCGAGCAGGAACGTCATCTGGGCTGCGGGCAATACCGCATCGCCGCTCCTGAAGCTGCTCGGCACGGAGACGGACCGCCAGGGGCGCGTCGTCGTAGATGAGACCTGCGCCATCCCCGGCCATGGCGACGTCTATGTGATCGGTGATGCAGGTCATTTCACGAATGCCGACGGTATGGTGCTCCCCGGTGTCGCTCAGGTGGCCCTGCAGCAGGGGGACTACGTGGCGGCACGGATACTCGGCAAGGGCAAGGCGGCGCATGCATTCAAGTATCGCGATCCGGGATCAATGGCTACGATAGGGCGTGCCAAGGCCGTTGCGGAAATCGGGAAGAGGAAGCTTTCCGGCCTCGTGGCATGGGCCATGTGGGCTGTGATCCATATCGCGTTCCTCATCGGATTCCGCAATCGCGTGAAGGTCATCGTCGAGTGGCTGTGGTACTACATCTCGTTCCAGCCGGGAGCCCGCCTCATCGTCCAGCATGATTCCGCACACAAGACGCGCATGTGGCTCGACAGGCAGATGAAGATGAATCGAGAAGAGGAAGTCGTTCACGATTGATGATCGCCCACGGAACCAGGAACCTGGTTGCGCCTCCGACAGGGCTGTATACAGTTCTGGTGCTGCAGTTCCGGCTCCATCGAGATTGAGGCATACGTCGTCGCCCTTGTCATTCGTCAGCCAGTGGAAGCCATCGGGACCTGGGCTGGAGACTTGTAGCTGGCCCCGATGGATATGTGATGCACTGCCCGAACCGAATGTATACTCGTCGACGTGCTCCGTTGCGTTCCTCGATTGGTATTAGTCGGGAAGCGATCCCCTGAATCTCCTGCGGGTTATCCTGATAGTCGGGAACGTGAAGGAATAACAGTCCCTTGTTCGCTCACCTACCGATTCCTCTAGCCATGTCAGTGCCAGAACGAAGAATCTGACGTCTGCCCGTGGAAACACGTCCTGTCTTCAGGCCCGTCCGGCCGAATCCTCCCGAGCCGAAGATCGATCGTGAACATGTATTCTCGAGCAAGGTCTTAACACGGTAGTAGTTGATATGCATCTGAACGTGTAAGGTCAACGACACGTAACCGTTGTCCCGATGGTGGTTCGTGAGCTGCATGTCGTCTATCCCTTCACTCCAGCCATGCGCCGGGCTCGTCGTCCTGCATGAGCGCGCGGACGAGCTGCGTGTGATTCCGGACGGGAAGCTGCAGCCCTACCTGGATCGAAAGACGTCCATCGACAGGTGATGCGCGTTCAGTCGTCAACCCGTATGCGCACCAGACGTCCGCCCACGATGCAGGGTGCAATGCCATGGTCATGAGCATGCGAGTGCCTTGTCCGAGAAGAGGAATGGTTCTCATGAATCCCTTCGCAGGGACTTCGAAGGCATACGGTGCCGCATCGAGAGTGTGCGAATCGTAGATCCATGCCGTCGCCGACAGGCCGAGCCATGGTTCGGGAGAATAGCGTAGGTCGATCATGCCGGTGACACCTGACGCGACCATGCCGTGCCGTTCCCACGATGAGCGTAGTCCCTCGATCCTGCAGCGATATCGGATGTTCTTCGTGATCGTACCCGTGACCTGTGCTCGAAGCAGAATCCGTTCATGTCGGTCCGTCAGTCTGCGTGACGTGGTATCGACGAGAATGCCATCGTCTTCGAGCTCCATCTGTCCGCGTATATCGAGCGTCGATGATGCACCGAGAGGCAGACCGAGCTCGGTAAACAGGTGCAGGCCTCGTGTGGGCAGCGGCATGCCGTGCCGTCGGGTCGGCACGAACGTCAGTCGAAGTGCGGACGTGATCGATGTCCTTGTGGCGATCCTCGTCGTGGCACCTGCGACCAGTTCCGTCGATGTTCCCGGTGAATGATGGATCGACAGTACGAATCGACCGCGCCCGAAGAGTGCATCGTATCGCGCAGCGGCATCGATCATGCCGTCGTACGATCGTGCCAGTTCCGCGGATATCGTCAGGCTTCCGCTCGCCATCGTGCGGGCGAACAGCGATATCGCAGTCATGCAGTTCTGTATGTCGATGGCGCTGCCCATCGACCATGCGTCGTTCATCCATTGTGCGATGAATCCATAGCGATCGGCCGAGAGCACGGACGATATCCGGACCGTCGGCACGATGTGCGTACGAACGGCCAGACCACGGATGGCACCAACGGCGACTGCCGATGTCCATGGACGTATGACGACGTCGTCGAAGGTCGTGAATGCCTGGGTGCGGATCGTGGTTCGCGCAGCCGACGCGGAGCCGAAGACGAGGCCCCGCCCTGCGAACAGCCCCATGTCTCCACCAAGAATCTCGAAAGGACCGATACGCATCGATATCCATGCCGTGCCGTCCTGTCCTTCGGGTGCGTCGGTGATGACGCCGCCGGCATCGGCATAGCGTGACGACAGGCGTATCCTGTTGGCGATACGTGGCAGACCTTCGGTCGCCTCCTGCCATCGTGAACGGATCATCGCGGCCGATACGAGGGGAGTCGGGTCGCAGTCGAAACCCGTGCATGCGAGAAGCATGATGCGCTGATCCGTCGACAGGCAGAGCGTGTCGACGATGCGATGGATGTCGCGCAGTCCCTGCTCGATCATCGATACGATTCTCGAAGCCGTCAGACGACCGATCCCGGGCAGTTGCGTCAACTCTTCGATGTCTCCGTTCAGCAGGCAGATCGGAGTTTCCCTGTATCGGTCAAGTGCATCCCATACAGGACTATCCTGTGCATGCACGACGACGGCCAGACAGAATAATGAAGCGATATGGAGAAGGCGAGGCATGGATCATGGTGAAAGAGGATGACGTCGCGCACGGCGAGTCCTGAAGTCACATGCGAAGGTGGCGTCTGCCGGGCGGCGATCTACAGTTCGACGGTGATGGATGGCCGTACGCCGAGTAGCTCGACATGCCGTAGTTCGAGGCCGATCAGAGGTCCGCCGGTCAGACGGAGAGCACCTGCGACGGCGATCGATATGGGACGGGCGGAAAGCTCGCCACGCACGAGGAACGTCGTATCCGGAAGGTGCCGTGTGGAGATGGAAAGGCCGAGACCCGTTCCCGGAACGACGGTCGCGTCGAAGGCCAACGACCATGACGCCGTCATATGACGGCCTGCGCCCACGATGAACGAAGGTTCGCGTCCGCGCGGAAACATCACCACGTCGCGAATCATGGCGGCATACTCCCATGTGCCGTCCAGTATCGTCCTGATGCCGACCGACAGACCCAGGGAGGCCACGAAGGGAAATCCTCGTGCACCGGCCAGCGTGCCATGAAGTGTCGCGGCACAGGTCGTGAAGTCCGTGAACGGATGGGAAACGAGCACGTTCGCGGCAAGATCCGTCCATCCTCCTCCCGTCCGTCCCGTCAGCCAGCCCGCACCATGGAGACTGCCGGCATGCGTCAGGAGGATCGACGACGACGTCAGGCCGGCGATGCCGTATGGAAGGGGAGTGGCGGAAATGGAAAGGACGTCGTCGGACAGTGTGGGGGCGGCGCTCCGCGTGACGGCCTCCATCGTCGTCAGAGCCGTGACGCCGGTGCAGGATTGTCCGGCCAGGGAGCTGACCGACAACAAAAGCACCGTGGCCCACGTCAGGATGGTATGACCGCCATCCATGCGTATGTTCGTGTGATCAATCCATGAATTCCGGCAGAGTATCATGATGCGTACACTTCTTTCGTTCTGTTGTCTTCTCGTAGCCGTGGCCGTCCATAACGTGACATCGTCTGCACAGGAACTGGATGCCAACGTCGTGGTCAACATGCAGGCCATTCCGATCGACCAGCGTCAGGAGCTACAGACGATGGCGAACGACGTGAAGAACTACCTCAACAATCAGCGCTATACCGGTGCGGATTGGGACGGGGCACGCATTCCCGTCGATGTGACGATCTACCTCATGAGCCGGAACGGAAATACCTATACGGCACGTCTGGCCGTCGTGAGCAAGCGCCTCGTGAACAACGTTCCCGGATCCGGTGCCGCCCTGCTGCGGATCTTCGATCAGGAGTGGACGTTCGACTGGTCCTTCAATCCCGTGCTGACCTACCAGACCCTGCGCTACGATGATTTCACGAGTCTCGTCGATTTCTACATGCTGCTGGCCATCGGACTCGACATGGATACGTACGAGGATCTTGGCGGTACCAACGTCTACAAGTCCGCCCAGACCATCGCCCAGCTCGGTGCCGGACGTGGCATCAATGCCTTCCGGACCTTCTATCAGCCGGGTGAATTCACGCGTTCGGCACTCGTGAACGAAATGCTCGACCTCAGGTATAACGGCCTGCGCCGGTATATCTTCGACTATCATGATGCCATCGACCAGTATGCCAAGAACAAGGATGCCGGCCGCGCCGCTCTTACGCAGGTCATCGCCGACATCGCCCAGTTCAAGCGGGACAAGATCAGCAACCGCAGCCTGCTCCTGCAGGCCTTCTTCGATGCCAAGCACATGGAGATCGCCGACATCTTCCAGGGGCAGAAGAATTCGACCGTGTGGGGCGATCTTCGATTCCTCGATCCGGGGAATACGACGGTCTACGACAAGGCGAGAGGCAACTGATTCCATACTGCCTTTCGGAGAACCTTTTGAGCGACGTACAACGCCGACATGAGCGGTTCATGGATATGGCCCTCGACGAGGCGCGCCGTGCCGCCGAAGCGGGAGACGTACCCGTCGGTTGCGTCATCGTCCGTGGGGACGACGTCGTAGGTCGTGGCGGCAACGAGATCGAGCGGACGGGGGATCCTACGCGGCATGCGGAGATCGTCGCCATCGCCGAAGCCGTGGCCGTGACGGGAGAGAAGTTCCTCTCCGACTGTACGCTCTACGTCACGCTCGAGCCGTGCAGCATGTGCGCCGGTGCCATCGTGCTGGCCCGTGTTCCGACGATCGTCTATGGCGCTACCGACGAGAAGACGGGAGCCTGCAGATCGCTGTTCGAAATCGCCGACGATCCGCGACTGAATCATCGCTGCATCGTCCGTACCGGTATCCGTGCAGAGGAAGCCGCTGCGTTGCTCAGCGGTTTCTTCGCCACGCAACGTGGCGGAACATCACAGGCGTCACGCCGACCCCTCCCCGAACGGTCTCCGGATCAGCGTCCTGCACCCGCATTGTATCTGGTCCCGACGCCGATCGGGAATCTGGAGGACATCACGGTGCGCGGCCTGAAACTGCTCCGTGCCGCCGATATCGTTCTCTGCGAGGACACCCGCCATACCGGACAGCTTCTGCGTCAGTACGGCGCACAGGGTGGGCGTCTCGTCAGCAATCATGAGCATAACGAACGGGAGCGCGTCCGCGACGTCGTGCGCTGGGTCGGGGAGGGCAAGATCGTCGCCCTCGTCAGCGATGCCGGAATGCCGGGCATCTCCGATCCCGGATATCGTGCCGTCCACGGCTGTATCGACGCCGGTGTGCCGGTGGTAGCACTACCCGGTGCGACCGCGGCCATGACAGCAGCGGCGGCCAGCGGTCTACCCACGGATGCGTTGTATTTTGGGGGCTTTCTGCCCCAGAAGAAAGGGCGCGGCCTGGCACTTGAGCGGCTCGCCGCTCGTGCCGAAACCGTGATTCTCTACGAATCGCCCCATCGTATCCTGCAACTCCTCGAAGAGCTCGAACACGTTGCCGGATCCGGGCGGAGGATCGTGATCGCGCGGGAGCTCAGCAAGATGCATGAGGAATACCTGCGCGGGACGGTGGCGGAGGTCAGGGCGGTCGTCGAGGCGCGTGGCGGCATCAAGGGTGAATGCGTGGTGCTCGTGGCAGGCTCCGCAACGGAGGAATGAATGTTCATATCGTTCGAAGGCATCGACGGCAGCGGCAAGTCGACGCAGTTGCTTCTTCTCAAGGAATGGCTCGAAGCGCGCGGTCACCGCGTGCTCGCCATCAGGGAGCCAGGTGCCACCGTACTGTCCGAAGCCATCAGGGAAATCCTGCTCAGCAACAAGCAATCCATCACGTCCACCGTCGAATTGCTGATGTTCAGTGCCGCGCGTTCCCAACTGGTGGAGCGTGTCATCGTACCGGCGCTGGAAAAGGGCGAAATCATCCTGTGCGACCGTTTCGTGGATTCCACCACGGCCTATCAGGGCTACGGTCGCCTGCTCGATATGGACGACGTCCGGGCCTGTAACAACATCGCCACGCGCGGGGTCATGCCTTCAGTGACGTTCTTCATCGACGTCCCCTATGAAGAGGCGCAGATGCGTATGCATTTCCACCCTGCTTCCGGCGAACCGGACAGGATGGAGCGGGCGGGACGGGATTTCTTCGAGCGTGTGCGGGCAGGCTACCATGCGATCGCAGCGGCCGACGCAGCACGATTCCGGATCGTGGATGGCATGAGGGACCGTGCCGATATCCACGCCGAGATCACCACGATTCTGTCGGAAGTCCTCTCCTGACACCGAGTTGTGTATCTTTACAATCTTGGCAATTTCGACGTATATCCATGATTTCTTTGGCGTTCCACATGATTCGACCCCCACGTATTGTGAGCACGATGATGGCTCTGGCCGTCCTGCTTCCTACGCTCCTCGTTGCAGGAACGGACAACCGTACGGTTGACATCCGTACGTTCATGACGCCCGTACCCGCATCGAAGATGGACCAGATGCAGATCACGGGCTTTCAGCGCAGCATGATGCTGTCCAACGATATGGCGAAGACCACCTTCGCCGACGCTCCCGCGACGTTGACGCTGAAGAACTTTCCCCTGCCGAACAACGAACAGTCGACGCTCGAACTGCGTCTCGGCCGTCAGGTCTTCGATGCCAATACGAAGATCCTCGTGGCGACGGGACACGGCAAGGAACCGCTCAAGGTACGTCCGATCGTATCCTATGTTGGCAAGATCAGCGGCGATCCGAACAGCCGCGTTTCGCTGCACTACAGCGATGGCGACCTCACCGGCTTCGTCGAACAGTCCAACGGTCTGCGCACGATGATCGGTATCGATGTCTCCAGGCGCTCCACCGCCACGGTGACGCCCCACCTCATCGCCGACGAGCAGACGGTGTTCCCGGGCGGCCTCAGCAAGTTCCTCTGCGGTAACGAATCGCTGCCGTTCGATGCCGATGCTCTCGGCCAGGCCATGGCACAGCCCTCGACCGTGAAGGACATGGACAAGATCCAGTCCACGACGGCTCTCAAGGAACTGCGTCTGGCCATCGTGCTCCGCGAAGACATCCATGAATACATGTCGGGCACCGGCAAGACCAACGAGCAGATCGTCCAGTACTTCGCCAAGTGCGTCGCCGCCTTCTCCCAGGCCTATGAAGAAGAACTCAACGCCACCTTCTACATCAGCTACGTGATGATGTGGACGGCCGATGAAGTCTCGGGCTATTCCGGTGACGGTACCAATCCCGGAACGCTTCTCGAGGAATTCTCGCGCGACTGGTCGCAGAACTACAACAACGTCGAACGCGACGTCGCACACTGCTATACGCGCATGATTCCCCAGGGCGGCCTCTTCATCGGCGGTATCGCCTACGGCGGCCAGGCCGGACCGAAGATCTGCTCCAAGCAGCATCAGGGCGCCTATGGCGTCAGCACGATGTATCTGAACCAGAACATGGACGGTATTCCGGGGCGTCCGAACATGGCCAACGCCTTCGTGTGGGACGTCTTCGTGACGGCGCACGAAATCGGTCACAACGTCGGTGCTCCCCATACGCACAACTGCTTCTGGTCGCCGCCAGTCGATACGTGCCAGGTCCAGTCCGATGGCACCGATGCATGCTACATGACCGGTCGTACGCCCCGCCCCGGTACGATCATGAGCTATTGCCACCTCGTCAACGGCAGCACGACTCCGCTGACGTTCGGTACGCGTGTCGCCGAGCGCATGCGCGCATGGATCGATCAGTCCTGCGTGGTGCAGCCACCACGCCCGACGGTACGACTGACGTCGCCCCGCGGTACGGAAACCTTCGCCGGTGGTCAGCAGCTCACGATCAAGTGGAGCACGGCCCGCGTGGCCAACGTCAAGCTCCAGTATTCCGCGGACAACATGCAGTCCTGGAATCCGGTCAACCAGAACATGCTTCCCGCCGCCGATCTCTCCTATAACTGGACGATCCCTGCCGTACAGACGAGCTATCTGTGGATCCGCATCTCCGATGCCTCCAACGACGCCGTCTCCGATACGTCACTGGTGGCCTACAGTGTCCGTCTGCCTCTCGCCCTGACGTCGCCCAAGGGCGGCGAGCGCTTCGCACAAGGAAGCGTGCAGAGCATCCGCTGGACGAAGGAAAGCAGCGTACCTTCCGTGAAGGTCGAATTCGCCCCTGACGGAACGACGTGGCAGACGCTCGAAGGTGCTGCTACCGGTGTATCGTACGAATGGACGGTACCCGCCGTCGTGACGAGCACGGCTCGTGTCCGCGTGACGTCGACGGGCAACGCCGCCCTGACGGCGACGTCGGAACCCTTCTCCATCGGTGTGGCGCGCTTCACCGTGCTCATTCCGGTCGAAGGCGACAGCATCTGCAATAACTTCGCCAATCAGTACCGCTGGTCGTCGGACTTCGTCGACAAGTTCAAGATCCAGTACAAGACGCCGACGGGTACCATCTGGCAGAATGCCGTGACGGAAATCGCCGTCGACGCTTCGAAGGAAGGCCAGCAGACGTTCGGCCGCAGCAACTCGCTCGGTAACGTCGAACCGGGAACGGTGATCCAGATCCGTTTCGTTGACTATGCGAATGCCGAGAACATCCTGGCGACGCTCAGCAACATCCGTGTGGCGTCGTGCGATGCGGCCGTCTCCGTCGACGAGACCACGCCCGCACCCACCGATCTCCGTATCGTGCGTGTGACGCCCAATCCGGTCAAGACCGATGCCGCCATCGAACTGAACGCCGCCATGCCCATGACGGTCGATGTCCTGCTCGTAGCCCCGAACGGTGCCGTGACGACGCTGCTGGCTCAGCAGAACGTCGGTACCTCGGGTCCGCAAACGCTCAACGTCTCGTTGAACGGCGTCGCCGCCGGAGCGTACCAGGTCGTGGTCCGTTCGGGCAGCGCACAGGTCTCCACTCCGCTCAGCGTCGTACGTTGATAGCAGGAGGAACGACGTGAGTCTATTCAACAAGCTGGTAGTCAGCGCACTTCCACTTGTACCCAAAGGCATCGTCAAAACAGTGGCCCGGCGTTATATCGCCGGGCCTGTTTTGTCTGATGCCGTTGCCTGTACACGTGATCTCATGGCCCGCGGGGCCTGCTCCACCATCGACGTTCTCGGTGAGTTCGTCCAGAATCGCGAGCGTGCCGTCCATGAAACGGCAATGGCATCGAGTGTCATCGACGCCATCCACGAGCACAAGCTCGCCTCCTACCTGAGCGTCAAACCGACGTCTCTCGGCCTCGATATCGATCACGACTTCGCCTATGCGAATATCACCGGTCTCGTGTCGAAGGCGAAGACACTCGGCCTCTTCGTCCGCATGGACATGGAGAATACGCCCTATACCGATATCACCCTCGACTTCTATCGCCGTCTGCGGCGAGACGGATACGATAACGTGGGCGTCGTGATCCAGGCCTACCTGCGCAGATCCGAGCAGGACATCCGTTCACTGCTGGACTATGCGCCGTCGGTACGGCTCTGCAAGGGCATCTACGTCGAAGCCGAAGAGCATGCCTTCAAGGATGCCGACGAGATCAGGGCCAATTACCGCAAGCTGCTGCGACTGCTGATCGACGCCAAGGCCCGTCCCCATATCGCCACGCACGACGAAGCCCTGATCGTCGATGCCGAACGGGTGATCGCCGAGCGCAAGCTCGACCGCTCGTCCTACGAATTCCAGATGCTGCTCGGTGTGCGCGAAGACCGCCGTGATACGCTGTTGCGGAACGGCCATGCCGTACGTATCTACGTTCCGTTCGGTGAGGACTGGTACGGATACTCGACGCGCCGGCTGAAGGAGAATCCTGCAGTGGCCGGTTACGTAGCGAAGGCCATCCTTACAGGCAGATGATACCGGCCATGGCCGGGCGGAAGAATGGAAAGGTGTATCTTCATCGTATGAGATACACCTTTTTCTTTTCGTCCTCTGCGCGACGTCACGCCGTCCGTCTTCTGATCACCGCCACGGCGACCGTCCTCTTCTCCTGTGCTTCGCCACAAGGCGTGCACGATACGGTGACGGTCGGTACGTTCAACATGGAATGGCTCGGCGATGGCCAGGGCGACAACAAGACGAGGAACGACGGCGACTATCTGAAGATCACCGACGTGATCCTCAAGACGGAGGCAGACGTGCTCGGTATCCAGGAAGTGGAGAACGATCAGGCCCTTCGCAAGGTGCTTCGATACATGGAGGGCTACGACGGCTTCGTGGCGAACGGAGGTTCCGCACAGAACGTCGGCGTGATCTTCCGCAAAGGGATGACGGTGGAGAACAAGGGTCTCTACATGCCGCTGGCCATCAATCCTTCGCGCAATCGCCCAGGACTCGTCCTGGCATGCAGGAAGGGGGACTTCGACTGGCTGATGATGGTCGTCCACCTCAAGAGCACATCGCGATACGACAGTACGAACGCCCTGCGCGAAGAGTCGCGCACGGTGCGTGCGCAGCAGGCAGATGTCCTGCATGCATGGGTGGATTCCACGCTGCGGAGCGGCAAGGAAGCCGACGTCCTGATCGTCGGGGACATGAACGACTTTCCCGCCCGACGTCAGCAGCCGACGCTGACGGCCCTGATCGAGGATCCCAACGTCACCTTCATCACGTCGCAACTCAAGAGCTGCAAGAACCAGAGCTGGTTCGTGATCGATCACGTCGTGGCGTCGACATCGGCGATGAAACGGTACATCAAGGGAAGTGAACGCCTCGAGAACTTCCGCGCCTTTCTCGATGCAGCCGATTCCGACGTCGTCAGCGACCACTGTCCGGTCCTGGTGCGTTTCTCTACGGCAGGACCGGACAACGACTGATCAACTGAAGACGGTAACCTTGTTGGTGGACTTCTGGCTCATCGCCAGGACGTCGTAGGCATTGTTGAGGAGTACGTCCCACGTATCGCGCGGAGTGGATTCCGCCACACCGATGCTGACCGTCACGCTGAAGCGCTTGCCGTCCATATCGATGATGGAGCTGGCGATCTCCTTGCGCAGCGTTTCCGTCCACATGTGCGCTTGTTGCGCACGCGTACCTACGAGACCGATGGCGATAAGGGAATTGTCGATCGTTCCGATGATGTCGTAGTCGCGCAACTGGTTCTGGATGCGTGAGAGGACGTGGACGAGGATACGCCCCGGACCGTGCTCGGCAGCCGAATCGAAGGCCCTGCTGCTGTCGATGCGGATGAGGCATACTGTAAGAGGCGTCTGGAAGTCGATGGCCCGCGAGAATTCCTCGCGCAGGCGCATTTCGAAGCCCTTCATGTTCAGGATGCCCGTTGCCGGATCGAGCATGGCGCCGGCCTGCAGCAATTCCGTGGCACGCAGATGTTCGACGAACGAACCGGCATGGTCGCCGATCGTCTCGAGAATCGAGATATCCTGCTGCGTCAACGTCGACGCATGGTTCTCCACGAAGAGCGCGCCGAAGCTGTGGGACAGCGAGCGCAGCGGTACGGCAACGAACTGGGCTCCGTCGATGTTCGGCTCGCCGCCGACGATGCGGACGACTCCCGGTGCGGCCGACGTCACGACGGTATTGCCCGACGTGAGGCAGTGGCCGATCGACGAGCGTTCGAGATCGACGACGGCACCACGGATGTCCTTGTACTCGTCGGAAACGGAGCGGACGTCGGTGATGGTCCATGCACCCTGATCCGCATCGAAGAGACAGACGCCGATGGTGCTCACGTCCATGTGCTGAACCGATACTTCGAGCAGGGCACGCGTGATGCGCTTGAGCGACAGTTCGTGATCACGGAGCGAATTACGGAACTGCGTGATGGCATCGAGCGAACGTGCGGCCTGGAGCAGATCGAACTTGCCGGTATAGGAGTGGACGAGTCCACTTATGAGCTTGGTGAACTGACCGAAGAACCCGACCGTGATGGCATCGTAGGCATCTTCTTCGGTGGAGTCGGCACAGAGGACGCCGACGACCTTGCCGCCGAAGTAGACGGGAACGCCGATGAAGGATACGGTACCTGCGGACTGTGCGTAGTAGGGGAGCAGGTCGAGTTCGGCGCTCGGGCGAATGGCCGTGAGGATCTCGGGTCTGCCGTGGAGTGCGATCTGGCTGACGGCATCCGTGCCCATGGGCAGCTTGCGCTGCTCGATGAAGCGTGTGCCCGCATCCGTGATCTTCGATTCGACGACGAGCTGCTGCTTCTCGACGTTGACCCAGAAGAACGCTGCCGTACGTGCGCTGGCCATCGAGCGGATGACCTGGAGCACACGGTTCAGGAGATAGTCGAATTCCTTGCGCGGCTCGTCCTGGCCGAGGATTTCCTGGTCGTCCATGAAATCTTCGATGGTGATGCCCGAAATGTCACGCTTCTTCGACATGTCCTCGTCGTCATCGTTCTGCAGTGGTTGAGCAGCGGGAGCCTCCGCGACCATCCTGGCCGCAGGTTCGGCGACCGGTTCCGCGACCGGCGGAGGGATGGCTTCGACGGTCGGCCCGGCCACCGGTTCGGCGGGTTCCTCGACGGTCTTCCGCGGTTCGGGATCGGCAGCGGGTGGAGCTGCGACGGGCGAGTTCTTCGGTTCACGTACCGCAGGTGCCTCCGTTGCCGGAGGTTCCGGTGCGGTGCGCGGTTTCTTGCGGATGATGATGTCCTCGTTCAGCTGGACTTCACCCTTCACGCCGAGATCGTCGAGCGACGACTGTTCGGTGTCGGCCGCGGCTTCCTTGCGGAGAGCTTCCATGCGGCGTGCGGCGCGTTGTGCCACCAGTTCGCCGTCTTCCGGGATGTTGCGCTTGCCCTTGCTCTTCTTGACGCCGATGACACGCACGCCGGATTCGCCGTCGGAGAATTCCTGGTCGATTGCGGGATTGGGAGCGGCCATGGTGGCCGGCCTCGTACGGGTGACGGCGGGTTCGGGCCTCATCGGTGGCGGTGCGGCGTGGCGTTCGATCATTTCCGGGAACAGTGCGCCCTGGTCCTTGTCGACGAAGGTTTCATCCGAACCTTCATCGGCGCCGAACGTTTCGACGTAGCTCTTCGAATCGAAGATCTGCCGGCGTGAGCGGTCGTCATCCTTCGTCTCCGATTCGATCTCCGGTGGCGTCGTCGGTCTCGGAGCCTTGCGGCCCTGCATGGACAGATCGGCGATGCGGGGAGATATCATCATGAAGAGGGCTACGCCACCGAGTATGGCGATGCATACGCCGATAAGGCGCACCGCCATCTCATCGAGGAACAGTGCGATGAAGAGCCCGAGTGCGATCACGACGAAGGCGATCGAATCACTCGGGACGAAAATCTTGCGTAGGTCTAGACGTGGTTTCGGCATGTGTCCTAGCGGAGTAGCTCCACGGTATAGCGCATCACCGTCTGTTGGGAAACGTCTTCCTGTTGTCCCGTCGCCGTGTTGCGCACGGTTGCGGCAACGGATGTCGAAACTTCATTGTGCTTGGAGATCGTGAACCCCTTGACGACGTCGATGATGGTGCGTCCGGTGCCGACGATGGCGGAACGGCCTACCTTCACCTGTACCGGTGCCGTCCTGGGCAGGGGTACCGTGGTGATGCTACCCTTCATCGTGGCCGTGACTTCGGCGATGCGATGTCCCTTGACTTCCTTCACGGCATCGATATGGTACTTGGCTTCACTGTGGATCATGAAGAGATCCATCAGGGGAGCGTCGGCCGTGAAATCCCATCCCTGCGTCGAATCGATGCCCTTCTTCGGGAAGCGGAGATATTCCTGCTCCGTGTAGGTGGCATAGATGGCGGCTTCGACCTGGCGCTCGAGGCCCTGACGTGCACGATCGCGCATCTCGGGCGTCAACTGCGTCTGCACGTCGAGCATTCTGTTGACGACGGGCTTGATGCCGCTGATCTCCTCGATCGTGGCCTGGGGGGTGAGCGTGATGGTCACTTCCTCGCCGAGCAGGGCATTGAACTGCGCATACTTCGGGTCCTTGCGCTGCGACGAATCGGAAGAGCTGTAGTGCTGTTCCTGGAGAACCTGATTGGTGAGCCTGTTGCGGATGATGGCGTCGACCTTGATGGATTCGAAGGTCATGCCGATCTCCATCGTACCGTCGCTGCGAACGCGCTTCACGCGTTTGAGGTAGGTATGCGAGCTCTTCGTTTCGGCGATGGCCGAGTCGGGGCCGGCAACGGCGGACTGCGTCATGCGATAACGGAAGACTTCGCCCGAGTCGAGACGGAGGGCGAATGCGTCGATACGTGCCTCACTGGCGGGTACGATCGTCGCCGATGCCGTATCGGCAGCGGTAACGACGGTTCTGTCGGTCGGCTCGTCGGCCGGTTGTTTCCCCTCTGATGCGCAGCCGGCGAGGATGCACGCGGTAACTGTCGTCAGGGCGAATGAGCGGATCACCATTGAAATTGTCCGGTTAGCGTCCAGGTGGTGTTGGACTGCACGTGTTGCGTGAATACTTCATTGACGGCACGGGCCTTGAACCATGCCGTGACGTTCGATTCGACCTTGTTGATCGTGCCGGTGCTGGCGAGGTCCACTTCATGGCTGACGGCTGCCGCGCCGTCCAGTACTTCCGAGATGTAAGGGACGCCATAGACGTGGATGCGTTGCGGCTTCACGGCGGCGATGGTGTCCTTCGTCTTGAGGATGTACAGACCGCCGCTGTAGCTGTCGAAGACGGATCTGGCCTGGCCGTCGTAGATCACGCCGTCGACACGGAGGGACATGCGATGCTTCCAGGACGAATCGACGGCCATGCGCAGCCCGGGCAGGACGCGCTTCTGGAGGTCGGCATACTGGAGCAGATTCGGATCTTCCACCGATTGTGTCCAGATCAGGGAAAGCACGGAGTCGATGTCGGAGGCGTTGTCCGAGAGATAGGTGCGTATCCAGTCGATCTGCTCGCCGGTTACGGATTGGATCTCACCGTAGGTGTTGACCTTCATCTCCAGGCTGCGGTTCATCGGGCCGACGTAGTTGTTGAGGTCGGCGAAATTCTTCGGTGTGATGTCCTTCTGCGAGTCGTAGGCGACGGTATCGCCGTTGGCCGTGAAGACGTACGTGAGGGAGTCGATGTTGGCCGTCAGCGAGGCGAAGCCGTTCATATTCTCCGTGCAGCGCACGGTCATCATGTACGTGATCTTGCGCGAATAGGTCTTCTTCGAGCTGTCGGAATGGGTGCGGACGACGGACGTCGTTTCCGTGACTTCGTAGTTCTGTGCGATACCCGCACGATACATCGCCTGAAGTCGGTATTCGCGTCCGGGTGAGGCCTTGGAGCCTGTAACGGTGCGTTCCTGCGCCCACGACGCCGAGGTGGCGATGAGCATTGCGGCGATGATGAGCATGCGATGGGTCATGGGCGGACTTCAGTAGGCGGTGTAAGACAACACAACATCCAGGCCGAGAGCGTCATGCCATCCCAGATATCTCCACGGCGGATGGCGGCGTCCACCTCTCCGGCCGTCAGGGACAGCAGTTCGAATTCTTCACTGTGATCCGGCGACGAGGGGACGTCGGCGAGGCCTTCGGCCAGGAATACGGTACACAGTTCGTCGGTAAGGCCCTTGCAAGGGTTGATGGTGCCAAGAGGCTTCAGATGGAGGGGAGAGAGCCCTGCTTCCTCCTGAAGTTCAGCCCTTGCGGCCTGTTCCGGTGACGTTCCGGGGCGTATGCCACCACCGGGGAATTCAAGGCTCGGACGTCGGTTAAGATAGCGATATTGTTGCACGAGGACAATGCGCCCGTCGGCCATTCTGGGCACGACGATGACGGATCCGGACGTATGCACGTAGTAGTACGTGCCCGTCGATCCGTCGGGCAAGGTATAGGCATCCTGCCGCAGCTCGAAGTAGGGGTTCGAGTGCAGTGTTTCGGTAGATAGCTGATGCAGTTCGCGTATCACGAAAGCCCTTCCCGAAAACACGTCGAGGGCGGTAGGCCGCCCTCGAACAACAACTGCGATGACGTTCCGGGTGTTCTTACTTCGTGTTGCCGATGATTTCGGCGTCGCTGAAGAAGAAGGCGATCTCGTTGATGCCGTTTTCGACCGAATCCGAACCGTGGACGGCGTTCTCGCCCTTGTTGGCGGCGTAGAGCTTGCGGATGGTGCCGTCGGCAGCTTCAGCCGGGTCCGTCGAGCCGATCAGCGCGCGGTAGTCGGCGATGGCGTTGTTTTTCTCGAGGGCGATAGGGAAGATCGGTCCGCTGGACATGAAGTTCACGAGTTCGCCATAGAAGGGGCGTTCCTTGTGAACGGCATAGAATTCACCGGCCTGTTCCTTGCTGAGGCGCGTGAGCTTGCAGGCGAGAACCGTGAAGCCGGCCTTCTGGATCATTGCGAGGATGTCGCCGATGTTGTTCTTGCGGACTGCATCGGGCTTGACGATTGCGAGTGTACGTTCCATGGTCGGGTGTATTGGGGTTGTTGATTCGTTGTCGTGCGTTGGATGCGCCTACTTCTTCTTCGTGGTCTTCTTGGCGGCCGTCTTGTCGTCGGACTTCTTCGATGCGCCGTTCGTGGCGCGTCCTTCGAGGACGCTCTTCATCGTCGTGCCGATCGTCGCGGGGGATTCCACGACGGTGATGCCGCATTCTCGCATGGTGGCCATCTTGTCGGCCGCCGTGCCCTTGCCACCGGAGATGATGGCGCCGGCGTGGCCCATGCGGCGTCCGGGAGGAGCCGTCTGGCCTGCGATGAAGCCGACGACGGGCTTCTTGACGTGGTCCTTGATGTAGCGGGCCGCTTCTTCTTCCGCATTGCCGCCGATTTCACCGATCATGACGATGGCTTCCGTGGCGGGGTCTTCGTTGAAGAGCTTGATGGCGTCGATGAAGCGCGTGCCGATGATGGGGTCGCCACCGATGCCGATGCACGTCGTCTGGCCGAGGCCTACGTCCGACAGTTGCTTCACGGCTTCGTAGGTGAGCGTTCCGGAGCGGCTCACGAGACCGATGGGGCCCTGCGTGAAGATGAAGCCGGGCATGATGCCGATCTTGGCTTCGCCGGGGGTGATGATGCCGGGACAGTTCGGGCCGATGAGGCGGCTGTTCGACTGCTCGAGCTTGGCGGCAACCGGGATCATGTCCTTGACCGGAATGCCTTCCGTGATGCAGATGATGACGGCGATGTTCGCGTCGATGGCTTCCAGGATGGCGTCGGCGGCCATCGGTGCAGGGACGAAAATGATCGATACGTCGGCCTGCGTTGCGGCCACGGCGTCGCTCACCGTATTGAATACGGGAACCGGACGCGTGAAGATGTCGTCACCTTTGCCGCTGTACATGGTGCCCCCCTTTCCGGGGGTGACGCCACCGACGACATTCGTGCCGTATTGCAGCATCTGCGAGGCGTGGAACGTGCCCTCGCCACCGGTAAGGCCTTGAACGATGATCTTCGAGTTCTTGTTGACGAGAACGCTCATGATGCTTCCTGTCGTAGAAAAAGAGACGCCAAAACTACGAAAACGGGACGTAACCCGGTCGTTGGTCTGCGTATATTATCGCTCAATCATGTACAGGAGCTTCCCATGGTCGAAATGACGATTTCCTATGAAGGCGAACTGCGCTGCAAGGCCGTGCATGGTCCGAGTGGCGCCGTCGTGCTCACCGACGCTCCCGTCGACAACCACGGCAAGGGTGAAAGCTTCTCGCCTTCGGATATGCTCGCCGCTTCGCTCGGCGCCTGTATGCTCACCATCATGGGAATTGCCGCCGAACGCCATGAGTGGGATCTGACGGGTACGCGCATCACCGTCAAGAAGGAAATGATCGCCGATCCGCTCCGGCGCGTCGGGCGTCTCGTCGTCGACATCCATCTGAACCGGGCATTCGACGACAAGGAGATGAAGATCCTTACCAATGCCGTCACGACATGTCCGGTGAAGCTGAGCATTTCGGACAGGATCGAAGTGCCCGTTACCTTTCATTAATACCAGTACGGGTGCATCGCGACGCCGTCGAGCCTCGTGATGCTGCCGTCGGCGACCCGTACGACTTCCATCCTGGCCTGCGAATAGTCCGGGCCTGGCCTGCCTCCCGTTGGAATCCGCAGGTAGGCGATGTATCCATTGTCCGCCGAAATGACCGGGGAGGCCAGTAGTTCATGCATATCGCTCCGGCATATCACGCGGCGGCCCGTGCCGTTCATGTTGACGATGGTGATCGTCGTCGCCGTACTGCCGTCGATGGCCGTCGGTGACGTCGTGCTCGTGACCACGATCTGCGTTCCGTCGGGCGAGAACAGGCCGCCGTACTGCGCGTTCGAGTCGGCAGAGAGACGGCGTGTCGTGCCGGATGCGACGTCGAGCAGGCGAAGATGGGTGTTCTCTTCGCTGAAGTTCGTGTAGATGATGGAGGCGCCGTCGGGCGACCACATCCATTGATCCATGTCGTTCGAGGCGATGGCCACTTCCGTGCTGACGAGGCGGCGTTCGCTGCCGTCCACGTTCACCACGTAGAGGGAGTCGGGGACGTCCGGATAGCGGCGACGCGTCATGTAAGCCACCGTCGTGCCGACGGGAGAGAAATGGGCGCCGGTTTCGTGAGCTACGTTGCCGGCGATATGCGTTCCCCCCGTTCCGTCCGCATTCATGACGATCAGGGCACCGTCGGCATAACTGCCACGGCTCAGCATCATCTGGCAGAGGATCTTCGATGCGGACCTGTCGAATTCGGCATGATTCAGCACGATATCGCCGGCAAGGACGTAGAGGTCCTTCCGATCCGTACCGGTCGTCGTCGTACTGAATAGCGTCGTCGCCGAGCCGGACGTCGTGCATCCGAGGAGGCGTCCGGCACGGGGACCGGACAGAAGCGTGGCATTCTGGACGATGACGTCGGCTTCCCCCGGCGAACCGGGCTCCCAGCGTACGATGCGCGGGGTACCGTCGATCCGTGAGAAGTAGAGATACTGTTCCGTACCGGGCGAAGGGTTGCTGCTACCGTCGGAGCAGCCGATTGCCACGAGACATGTGGCCAGGATGGCGAAGAGAGGGAGGCCTCGCATCGTGCGTTCTTCTTGCAGTGATTGTGTCGATCTGAACATAGCAATGGCGCCCCGGATCCGTTGTTCCGGTATTGCTACTTCATCACAAACCATGAACAGAACGAAAGGTTACCTGATTCAGGCAGCCGATTCCAGTCGTGCGGCAAGCTGCAGGAGGCGTTCGTCGCCGAACATCGGGCCCTGGAGTTGCATGCCGATCGGGAGTCCCTTGCCGTCCGTACCGGCCGGAATGGAGATGGCCGGAATCCCTGCGATGTTGGCGCTGACGGTGAAGAAGTCCGACAACCACATCGCCACGGGGTCGGCATTTTTCTCGCCGATTCCGAAGGCCGTGGTCGGCGTCGTGGGGAGGACCAGGGCGTCGACCTCGCGGTAGATGTCCGCGTAGGCTGTACTGATCAGGCGACGTGCCTGCTGGGCCTTGCGGTAGTATGCGTCGTAGTATCCGCTGGAAAGGACGTAGGTGCCGAGCATGATGCGTCGCTTGACTTCGCTGCCGAAGCCGTTCGACCGTGTGGAGACCATCACGTCCGTCTCGTCAGACGTCATCGCGCCCCTGTTCCCGTACCGGACGCCATCGAACCGTGCGAGATTGCTGGACGCTTCGGCCGTGGCGAGAATGAAGTACGTAGGGACCCAGGTTTCCTTGTATCCGATGCTGACTTCCCTGATCTCGGCTCCGAGGGTCCGCAGGCGGTCGATCGTCGTTCGATAGGCGTCGAGGACGGCAGGTTCGCAGCCATCCAGGTCCGTCTCCGGAAAGACGCCGATGCGCAGGGGGGACGGAAGGGGGTCATTCAGTATCGCCATGGCCTTGCCGGCGGCATCGGGATGACTCGTGCTGTCCATCGGATCGTATCCGGTGATGACGTCGAACAGCGCCGCCGTGTCGTCCGCGCTCGATGCGAAGATGCCGATCTGGTCGAGGGAGCTCGCGAAGGCCGTCAGGCCATATCGCGACACCCGGCCATAGGTGGGCTTCATGCCATAGGTGCCGCAGAAGGCGGCGGGCTGGCGGATGGAGCCGCCGGTATCCGAGCCGAGGGCCGTATGGCACATCGCCTTCGCCACGGCGACTGCCGAGCCGCCGGACGATCCGCCGGGCACCAGCGTGGTATCGAACGGATGGAGGACGGGACCGAAGGCCGAGGTCTCACTGGACGATCCCATGGCGAACTCATCCATGTTCGTCTTGCCGATCAGGATGGCACCTGCGTCACGCAGACGTTCGATGACGGTAGCGTCGTAGACGGGTCGGAAATTCTCCAGCAGCCGGGAACCGCACGTCATCGGCAGGCCCTTCATGGAGATGTTGTCCTTGACGGCGATGACCATGCCTTCGAGGGGCCGTGCGAGGCCGGCAGCGTACCGCTCGTCGCTTTCCCGTGCCTGATTCCTCGTGCCATCTGCGTCGACGGCGAGGAAGGCATTCAGGTTCGCGCCATCGTCGATGGCCGACAGCATGGTATCCGTGCGCTCGGCGCAGGACGTCGTGCCGGAAGAGAAGCGGGGCTTGTCGGTACGTATGAACATGGTCGTGGATGATGGCGGAGAAAACTGGGTGCTCAGGCCTGCGTCGGACCCTGCGCATCGTCGTCGTTTTCCGATGTAGCGCCGTCTTCCGCGGGAGGGGCGTCAGCCCGTGTCGTTCTGGGGATGGGGGTGACGACGGGAGGTGTCGTCACGGGTGTCATGTCGACGGCTTCGGCAGCCTCGGTGGAGATGTCGCGTATCTGCTGCGTGAGATCTTCCTGGGCTTTGCGGAACTGCCGTATCCCCTTGCCGATCATCTGGGCTACTTCGGGAATCTTCTTGGGACCGAAGAGCAGGAGGATGGCAAGGAGTATGAAAAGAAGTTCGCCGCCGCCTACGTCAAACATGGGAGGTCAGGATTCCTTCTTCGTGTCGGAGGCGTTCGGCGTTTCTTCGCCGGTGGCAGCCTTCTTGAATTCCTTGATGCCGGAGCCGAGACCGCGCATGAGCTCGGGAATCTTCTTGGATCCGAACAGAAGAACGACGAGCAGGGCGATGAGAAGAAGCTCCGGGAGGCCGAGTCCGAATGGCATTGCGATCTCCGCAAATAGTGATGTCTGTGAGTTATACCAGCGAGGGCGACGCCTGGGTCACGACGTTCGCAAGGCTTTCGAAAACGCTGCGGCCATCGGCAGAACCGAGAAGCGCCTCGCAGGCGCGCTCGGGGTGGGGCATGAGCCCCATGACGTTGCCGCGTTCGTTGATCACGCCGGCGATGTTGTTGATGCTTCCGTTGGGGTTGGCATCGTCCGTAACGTCTCCCTGGGGGGTGACGTAGCGATACAGGACGTGGCCTTCGCCCTCCAGGCGTTCAATGACGTCCGGCGTGGCGATATAGCGTCCCTCGCCGTGGGCGATGGGTATCCGCAGGATGGAACCGGGCTCCACTGCATTCGTGAAGGCCGTGGTAGCGTTCTCGACGCGCAGGAAGACATCCTTGCAGGCGAACGACAGATCGGCGTTGCGGATGAGGGCGCCGGGCAGCAGGCCTGCTTCCGTCAGGATCTGGAAGCCATTGCAGATACCGAAGACGAGTCCGCCCTTGTTGGCGAAACCGATGACTTCGTTCATGATGGGCGAGAAGCGGGCGATGGCGCCCGTTCTCAGATAGTCGCCATAGCTGAAACCGCCCGGAAGGATGACGACGTCCAGCCCGTTGGGCAGGGCCGTATCCTTGTGCCACAGCGGGAACACCTCATGTCCCAGCAGGGCCGAGGCATGTTCGGCATCCCTGTTGCAGTTGGAACCGGGAAACGTTACGACGCCGATCTTCATGCCGTTACTCCTGCGGAGACAGGCTCGAGGATCTGCACCGTATAGTCTTCCATGACGGGATTGGCCAGCAGCTTGCGGCAGGCGTCATCGACGAGTCCGGCCGCGGTGTCCCTGTCGGGAGCCTGGACCTGGAGTTCGATGTGCTTGCCGATGCGGACGTCCGAAAGGGCGGGCATGTGCAGGCTGTGCAGGGCGTGTTCGACCGTCTTTCCCTGTACGTCAAGAATGGCTCGGCGAAGGGTTACGGTGACGTGGGCGGTGTAGGTCTTCATGTTGGCTTACAGTTCGAACGGATCGGGGTCTGGTTCTTCGAGGGTATCGTCGAGGTCGTCCTCCCTGTTGCGTGTACGCAGCAGGTGCACGGCGTGTCGTATGGCGCCTCCGATCATGTACAGGGCCATGAAAGGAAACAGGGCCTTGCCACCCGTAACGATGGCAGCGACGACACCAGCCAAAAATACGAGAAAAACGAATGGCCTCTGTTTGATGCCGCGCCATGTAGGACGCGGCAGATTGTCGTATTTGATGGTGCTCACCATGGCTCCCGCCGTGAGCAGCGTCACCAGGACGATGCCAGGGGTCTTCCACTCGGCAGGCAGGGTGTCGCGCTGATGGAAGAAGACCAGGTAGGAGATGATCGTCAGCGCTCCGGCCGGGATGGGCATGCCCCGGAAGTAGAGCTTGTCCTCCATGCTCGTGAGCTGGACGTTGAACCGAGCGAGGCGCAGGACGCCCGCCTGCGCGGGCAGGGAGGCGAGTAGGAGTCCCCACGAATGCCATGCATGGAAGAAGGCCATGTAGAGCATCACGCTCGGCGCTACGCCGAAGCTGACGGCATCGCACAGGGAGTCGAGTTCCACGCCGAATTCGCTCGTGCTCTGGGTGAGGCGTGCCACCACGCCGTCGAGCATGTCGAAGATGCCGGACGTCAGGATGAGCAGTGCCGCCCTGTAGATGTCGCCTTCGGTCGCCGCGATGATGGCAGCGAACCCGCAGAAAAGATTCGCGAGCGTGAACAGGTTCGGGACGATGGAGCGGGTGACGCGCATGTCAGGCTGCCGTGCCTCGTGCCGCCGGAAGCCGGGCGATGATCGTATCGTTGCTCACGACCTTCTGTCCGGTGCGGACGTTGATTTCCGTGCCTTCGGGGACGAGGATGTCCATTCGGGAACCGAACTTCATCATACCGAACCGTGCTCCGGCCTTGATCACGTCGCCGGTCCTGGTTTCGTAGACGACGCGGCGTGCCAGGAAGCCCGTGATCTGCTTGAAGATGAGCGGTCCGTGTGGCGTGGCCACGCTGATGACGGAGCGTTCGTTCTCTTCCGACGCCTTCGGGTTGAAGGCCATCAGGTACTTGCCGGGAATGTAGCTGACGTCCGTCACCGTGCCGCTCACCGGATAGCGATTGACGTGCAGGTTGACGGGCGACAGGAAGATCGTGACCTGCGTCGCAGGGCCGCCGATGCCGGCCACATGATCCATGGCGACGATTTCGGTGACCGTGCCGTCGGCAGGGGAGACGACGATGGCCGTATCCGTTCGGGCCACATCGACGAGCGGGCGTTCCGGGTCGCGGAAGAACCACAGCGTGAAGCCGATCAGGACGGTGCCCAGGACGCCGAACAGAAGCGGGAAGACAAGGCCGGAGAGGGTGAAGGCCAGGATCAGCAGACACACACCCACGCCGAGCATCAGGAAGGCGTTGTCATAGCCGTAGGGCGTGATCATTTCAGGCCTGAAGCGGATTGTACAGTCATCTCGGGTTTCGTAGTTTCGCCGGTCAAATTACTGAAATGCGCCATGAAATTCACGGTAGCGCTGCCTGAGCTCCAGAAGGCCCTGCAAAAGATTCTCCCTGCCATTCCGGCAAAGTCCACGATTCCCGTCCTCGAACACGTTCACGTGTCTCTTGCGGGTTCGGAACTCACGTTCACGGCCACCGATCAGGAAATCACGATCGCGTTGACCATTCCCGTGGCCGGTGAGGCCGACGGCGACGTACTGATTCCCGCACGGCAGTTCAACGACCTCGTCAAGGAACTCGGCAACGCCGGAACCATCGAGGTGCATGCCGACGAGGATGTACAGGTCATCATTGTACGTACCCCTACCGGGACGTACGAGATGAAGGGGCTCGACGCCGGTGAATTTCCCAGCATCCCGCCCTTCCCCGAAGCGCAGAAGGCCCTGGTCAGCGGTGCCGACATGGCACGCATGTCGAACAAGACCGTGTTCGCCGTTTCTACGGAAGAGTATCGTCCGAGCATGACGGGTGTCTTCTTCAGGTTCGACGAGAACAAGATCACGGCCGTGGCTACGGACGGTTTCCGTCTGTCGCGCGTCATCGTCGATCGTTCTGAAGACGAGAGTTTCCCGAACGGCCTGGAGTGCATCGTTCCGGCACGCGCCGTGGAACTGCTGCGCAAGGTCGACAGCGACGTCGTGATGGAGGTGAGCCGTACCCATGCGCGCTTCACCATCGCCTCGCAGACGATCACGACCCGTATCATCGACGAAAAGTATCCTCCGTACCAGAACGTGATTCCGTCCGACAACGACAAGTCCCTGATCATCAATCAGCGTGAAGTCCTGTCGGCCATCAAGCGCGTATCACTGTTCGCCAACACGAATACCCGTCACGTACGCTTCCGTATCAACGAGCGTACGCTGGCCGTGCACTCGGAAGACGAGGATTCGGGCGGCAAGGGTACGGAAACCATCCCCTGCGAATTCTCGGCCGAGACCTTCGAAGTCGGTTTCAACTACCGCTTTCTGGAAGAAGCCATCAAGAACATTTCGGTGGACGACGATCCGGATCTCAACGTCCGGATGACGTTCTCCACACCGATCCGTGCCGTACTCATCACGCCTGGTGCGGGGAATGACTCGCTCCTGATGCTCGTGATGCCGGTGAAGATCTGACCGGTTCCCGGCAACATGGTGATCCACACCGTAGCCTTGTCCAACCTGCGCAACCACGGCCATTCGGAACTCGTCTGCGCGCGTGACGTCACGATCCTGACCGGTCGTAACGGAGCAGGCAAGACGAGCGTGCTGGAAGCCATCAGCATGTCGGCCCTCGGAAGAAGCTTCGTGCCCGTACCCGAAAGCGCACTCGTGCGGCACGGTGCGGAGATGTGTTCGGTGACGGTCGTGGCGGAACGTGACCGCGACGTTCCCTACAAGGTGAGTATCGCCTACCGCGAAGGTATGCGCAAGCGCATCGAAACGTCGATCGGTTCGAACCTCACGGCACGCGACCTGATCGGTGAGCTTCCGATCGTTGCCCTGTCCCCGGATCACAAGAGTATCACGTTCGGCGCTCCGTCCGACAGGCGCGCCTTCATCGATGCCGTGATGGCCCAGGCCAGCAAGCGGGTGACGGATCTGCTCTACGAACACCGCCGATTGCTGAAACAGCGCAACGCCCTGCTCGCCCAATGCGGTGGCACGATGCCGCCGTCGTCGATGATGGCGGCATGGACGGAGGCCCTGGCGACATGCAGTGCGGAACTGGTGCGCAGGCGCCGGGACTTCCTCAAGGATTTCGGGCCACGCGTCCATCGATCCTATGCGGAAGTGTCGGGCGCGGCCGAAGAGATCGAGCTCAGATACGAGCCGGACGGTATTGCCGACGTCGACAATTTGACCGACGATGAAATCGTCTCTGCCATGCTGGCCGCCGCCGAACGGAATGCCCAGCAGGAAGTGCGCCGGGGGCTGACGCTGTTCGGCCCGCAACGTGACGAACTGACCTTCCTGATCAACGGTGGCCTGGTGAAGGAGACGGCGTCGCAGGGACAGCACAAATCCTTGCTGGTGGCGCTGAAACTTGCCGAATGCACAATCCTCCGGGATCTGCGTGACGAACGGCCCGTGGTGCTGCTCGACGATGTCTTCAGCGAATTGGACCGCGACCGTTGTGCCCGTGTAATGAAGCTGATTCTCGCCATGGGCATGCAGTGCTTCGTGACCACGACCGACGGTGACGAGATCGCCGCACTGGTTCCCGCAGGAACGGATGTGCGACTCGTGACCGTCGACGGAGGTACATTCAAGGAGGCTGCATGACACGTTCGCTCGGCGACGTGCTGAACGATGTGCTGGCCAGGTACAAGCTGCACGACACGCTCCACAAGGCGCGTATGCCGCACTACTGGGCCGATGTGGTCGGGCCGCGTCTGGCCGCCCTTTCGGAGGTACGGGGGCTGGAGAACGGCGTCCTGAAGGTACACGTCCGCGATGCGACATGGCGCGCGGAGCTCACGCTCCGTCGCGAAGAATTACGAACGAAATTGAATGCCCGCATCGGCAGCGATATGATCCGCGAGATCGTGTTGCGCTGACGAGGGCCCCTCGATAACAGGAGGCATCATGTCCGAGATCACGCCCGAAGTGGTACAGCAAGGGTACAGTGAAGATAGCATCAAGGTTCTCGAAGGTCTCGAGGCCGTCCGGAAACGTCCTGCCATGTACATCGGTGACGTGGGCGAACGCGGCCTCCATCACCTGATCCAGGAAGTCGTCGACAACTCGATCGACGAAGCCCTGGCCGGATTCTGCCGGAACATCGCCGTCACGCTCCATGCCGACGGCTCGTGTTCTGTGCAGGACGACGGCCGTGGTATTCCCGTAGGACCTCACCCGGTCAAGAAGATCTCGACCCTCGAAGTGGTCATGTGTACGCTGCATGCCGGCGGCAAGTTCGACAAGAACACCTACAAGGTGTCGGGCGGTCTGCACGGCGTGGGCGTGAGCTGCGTGAACGCACTGTCGAGCGACATGATCGTGACGATCGAACTCGGCGGCAAGCGTTACGAGCAGCGATACAAGACCGGGATTCCCCAGGCTCCGGTGCAGGAGACCGGCAAGACCAGCAAGAGCGGTACGCGCGTGCATTTCTATCCCGATGCCACGATCTTCAAGACGGTGGAATTCCGCTTCGAGAAGGTCTGCGATCGCCTGCGTGAACTGGCCTTCCTGAATCCCGACCTCACGATCACGCTGGAAGACGAACGCGACGGACAGAAGGAAGTGTTCGCCTATCGTGGTGGTCTCGTCGACTTCGTCCGCTACGTCGACACCAGCACGACGGCATTGCTCAAGCCCATCATGATCGCAGGAGCCAACACCAGCGAAGCCGGTATCGAAACCGTCGTCGAAATCTGTTTCGAGTACAACACGAACTACTCCGAAACGCTGTTGTCCTACGTCAACAACATCAACACGGTCGAAGGCGGCACGCACGTGAGCGGTTTCCGGTCCGCACTGACGCGGACGCTGAATGCCTATGCCGCGGCCAACAACCTCACCAAGAAGGAAATCAACCTGACGGGTGAGGACTTCCGTGAAGGTCTCACGGCCGTCATCAGCGTCAAGGTCGCAGAACCCCAGTTCGAAGGACAGACGAAGACCAAGCTCGGCAACGGCGAAGTGGAAGGTATCGTCCGCTCCATCGTGAACGAGGAACTTGCGCGCCAGCTCGACGCCAATCCGTCATCGGCGAAACGTATCATCGAGAAGGCCACGCTGGCCGCCGAAGCGCGTATCGCAGCACGCAAGAGCCGTGAGATGGTCCGCCGCAAGAGTGCGCTGGAAAGTGCTACGCTGCCGGGCAAGCTCGCCGACTGTTCGATGCGTACTCCGGAAGACACGGAACTCTACCTCGTCGAAGGTGACTCCGCAGGCGGATCGGCAAAGCAGGGCCGCGACCGGAGGTTCCAGGCCATCCTTCCGCTGAAGGGCAAGATCCTCAACGTACACAAGGCACGACTGTCGAAGATCCTCGAGAACGAGGAGGTCCGTACGATCTTCACCGCCATCGGTGTGGGATTCGGAGACGACTTCGACATCGCGAAGGCGCGGTACGGCAAGATCATCCTCATGGCCGATGCCGACGTCGATGGATCGCACATCCGTACGCTGCTGCTGACGCTGTTCTTCGTCTACATGCGTGATCTCATCACGACGGGCCGGCTCTACATCGCACAGCCGCCGCTCTACAAGCTGAAGAAGGGCAAGCAGGAACACTACGCCTACAACGATGCCGAACGTGACGAAATCATCGCCCGCATGCGCAAGGAGAAGGCCGAGCGCAAGGCAGCCCGCAGTGGCGAACCCATTCCCGAAGATCTCGAAATCGTGGAGGAAGGTGCAACGGCGGACGGTATCGTGATCAGCCGGTTCAAGGGTCTCGGTGAAATGAATCCGGAGCAGTTGTGGTCCACGACCATGAATCCGGAAACGCGGACGCTGCTGCAGGTGACGATCGAGAATGCCGCCGAAGCGACGCATATCTTCGATACCCTCATGGGTGAGAAGGTGGAACCCCGCCGCGAATTCATCGAACGCAACGCACAGTACGTCCGTAACCTCGATATCTGAGCGTCATCGACGACCGAACATCATCAGGAGCCAGTCATCGTGACTGGCTCTTGTCATTTCAGGATCTTGCGTCCCTGGATGATGCGGATCAGAACGACGACGATGGCCAGGACGAGAAGGATGTGAATGTATGCGCCGATGGATTGGAAGCCGATGAGACCTATCAGCCATAGTACCATGAGGACGACGAAGATTGCCCACAGCATGACTGCCTCCGCATTGTGTTGTTGGTATGAAGCGTTGACGTCGGTGTGGACCCGTGGAATGACCTTTGGTTCCATCTTCCCGTCATCACGATGAAAGAGATACTCATCCTGTTCCTCCGTCTCGGTCTGACCGCCTTCGGCGGACCTGCCGTACATCTGGCCATGATGCGCGATGAAGTCGTGCGCAGGAGGAAGTGGTTCACCGACGGCGAATTCCTCGACATGGTCGGACTCACCGGCCTGATACCCGGGCCGAACAGCACGGAAATGGCCATGCACGTCGGCCTCGTCAGGCGGGGCTGGAAGGGTCTGTTGACGGCGGGGCTCGCCTTCATCGTCCCTGCCGCGACGATCACCCTCGTTCTTGCCATGTCCTACATCGCCTACGGCATGTTGCCGGACGTTGCATCGATACTCGCAGGACTGCGATGGGCGCTGGTGCCGATCGTCCTCGTGGCACTGGCCGGCCTCGCGTCGAGCATCGCTTTCCGACCGGAGATGATCGTGGTCGCCATGGCTTCCGCTCTTGCAGCCATACTTGGAATGGACGAGGTATTCGTGCTGCTCTGTGCGGGAGGTATTGGCACCGTTGCCGGACTGATACGTATCCGCATGAACGAAGTGGCGACCACCGGAGCGCTTCTGTGGTTCTTTCTCAAGACCGGTTCGGTGCTCTATGGCAGTGGCTACGTTCTCGTGGCCTATCTCGACGGTGGGCTCGTCCGCGAGCGGGGCTGGCTTACCGCACGTCAACTGGCGGACGCCGTGGCAGTAGGGCAGTTCACACCGGGCCCCGTTCTGTCCACGGCGACCTTCGTGGGATACCTCGTCGACGGTCTGCCGGGTGCCGTTGTCTCGACGCTGGCCATCTTCGCACCGTCCTTCGTCTTCGTCGGACTGCTCGGTCTCATGCGTCGCTATCTGGCTTCCTCACAGGTCATGCGAACCTTTCTCGACGCCGTCAATGCCGCATCTCTCGGCCTCATGGTGTCGGCATGCTGGACGCTCGCACGCACGGCCTATCACGATACCTTCGGCGTGCTGGTCGGTGCCGTCGCCTTCGTCGTTCTGTGGCGATGGAAGGTGAATCCGGTGTGGGTCATGCTGGCGGGAGCGGTGTTGTCGTTCATTGGGACATGACCGCCGATGGATTGGAATTCGGCCGAAGAATATCTGCAATGCGCCATGGACAAACGATGAAGAGCACCCTCTACATGCTCGGCGGCTCGATGCTGCAATTGCGTCGTTCGGACTGCATCCCCGACTGGCACGCGTCGTCTTCGTGGGTGGCAGCGACGTGATGCTCCTCGCGCATACACTCGTCTACGTAGGTATAGGTATGGGGCCGTGGCCTTTCCTGGAATGGTGGCCTTGTTTCCATACGGTCGCTTGAGTACGGGATGGTTCTATGCCGAACCCCACAGAACGGAGGTTTGCAGCGGGCCCGGCGATTGTGAAGAAGCGTACCTGCGGCAGACCTCTTGCCGGAACGTATGGCCGTGGTCCTGCATGGTCACGAACGGAACCATCGACGAACGATTGTTCGTCGGTCCGTTCATGAGCGATGCGGTTGGAAACATCTTCTCCGGGCACTTCTCCAGCGTCCACGATGTGGAATAAGGAGGCGTCCGTTCATCCATAGTGGAAGGACTGTTCCCGTCGTACGGTTCCATGGAGTAATTTATTCCGCATGAGCAGTGCGATACGTCGAACCTGAATCGGAGGAGTTATGCCACTGAACGTGATACTCACCGGAGCCACCGGAATGGTAGGTGAAGGGATACTGCTCGAGATGCTCGACGATCCTTCCATCGCGAAGGTTCTGATGGTGAACCGACGCCATGTCGATCTGCAGCATCCGAAGCTGCAGGAACTGGTGGTGCAGGACTTCATGGAGTTTCTGGATGCCGATCGGTATACCGCCGGATTGAGCGGATACGACGCCTGTTTCTATTGCGCGGGCATCAGTTCGATCGGACTCGACGAAGCCAGCTATACCGAGATCACCTACGATACCACGATGACCTTCGCGAAGGCGCTCCGGAAAGCGAACCCGGAGATGGTCTTCATCTATGTGTCCGGACGTGGTACCGATATCGACGGCAAGCGGGTGTGGGCGCGTGTGAAGGGGAAAACCGAAAACGGTCTGCGGACGACAGGCTTCAAAGCCGTCTACAATTTCCGTCCTGCCCTGATGAAGCCGGCGAAGGGCCAGCGCAACGTGAAGCCGCTGTTCCGTCTGGTGACGTCGCTGTATCCCGTGTGGGCCCTCCTGCTTCCAGGCAGTTGCAATACCCTGCGCGAGGTGGCCTTGGCGATGATCCGTTGCGTGGAACGAGGTTATCCGACCTCGACGCTCGAAGTGACGGACATCCGGAAGGCGGCGCACAAGGGTATGTGACGATGAAGGTTGGTCCCGCGCAGCGCCTGCGGGTTCGAAGGTATCGTCGTTCGTCGGATACCATGTCCTGACTGGTGTCATGTGCGAATTATATCGATATTAGCGAGTTTATCGATATTATCCAGATTCGATAAATTCGCTAAACTCCGTATATTTGATGTATGGACCCAGTTCGAAACCCATATGCTCCCGGAGCCGGAACCCCGCCGCCAGAATTAGCCGGGCGCGATGACTTGCGTGAAACGGTGAGGATCGCACTCGCCCGGATTCGTGAAGGAAAGTCCGCGAAGTCCGTTCTGATGGTTGGGCTCCGTGGTGTCGGCAAGACCGTACTTCTGGATCGCCTGCGCAGCGATACTGATGAGGCAGGGATGTATACGATGTGGATTGAGGCCCCTGAGAACCGTTCACTACCGTCGATTCTTGCGCCCCAGTTACGGAGTACGCTGCTACGGTTGTCCCGTATCGAGAAAGCAAAAGATACTGCAGCACGCGCGCTACGGGGTCTTGCCGGATTCGCACGGGCGTTGAAGGTCAAATTCAACGATATCGAGATCGGTTTCGATGCCGAACCCGAGCCCGGCCTGGCCGATAACGGAGACCTCGAGGGCGATCTCGCGACTCTGCTGCTTCTGGTCGGGGCTGCTGCGCGTGACGCCAGAACGGCGGCCGTCATGTTCATCGACGAGCTTCAGTACGTCGAGGAAGCGGAACTCGCGGCCCTGATTTCCGCGTTGCACAGGGCGGCTCAACGATTGGTTCCGATCACACTCGTAGGTGCGGGCCTACCGCAGCTTCCCGGACGAATGGGGAATGCGAAATCCTATGCCGAGCGATTGTTCGATATTCAGGACATAGGACCGTTGACGGATGAAGCGGCACGTACGGCCATCGTCGTACCTGCAGAGCATGAAGGGGTGGTGTACACGGAGCCTGCTATCAGGCTCATTCTTCACGAAACGCAAGGATATCCGTACTTCCTTCAGGAATGGGGCAAGCATTCCTGGGACGTTGCCGACGAATCGCCCATTGACGACTCCGATGTAAGAACCGCTTCCATTGCAGCGATCGCCGCATTGGATGGGTCATTCTTCCGTATACGGTTCGATAGACTTACGCTGAGCGAGAAGAGATATCTCCGTGCAATGGCAGAACTGGGGCCAGGGCCACATCGATCAGGCGATATCGCTGCGCAGCTTGGTCGTAAGGTGACGGATTTGGGGCCGATACGAAGTCAGTTGATCACGAAGGGAATGGTGTGGAGCCCGAGTCATGGCGATACGGCATTCACTGTCCCACTGTTCGATCGGTACATGCAGCGTATCATGCCCGGCGATACATGGCGTACCCGGTGAGACCGGGACTGGAATGTCTCCCCTACTTCTTCGCCTCGAGCAGCAGGTCGATCTTGTCATGCAGCATGCGGATCTCCACTTCGGCCTTGAGATTGACCTTGTAATCGGCGCGTGCGCGCTGACGGTCGCGTTCCTCCTGCCTGTTCTGGCTCATCATGATGATCGGTGCCTGGATGGCGGCCAGGCACGACAGGAAGAGATTGAGGAGGATGAACGGGTAGGGATCGAATGGCCGGGCGCTCAGTACCCACACGTTGAGGCCGATCCATCCCATGATGAGGATGCCGAAGATGATGAGGAAGGTCCAGCTTCCTCCGAAGTCCGCCACTACGTCGGCAACCTTCTGACCGACGGTGAGATGCTCGTCCGAATGGTCGTCGAGTTCGTCGGAAATGAGCTCGTCCTTCGTGATGCGATCCAGCACTTCGCGTTCTATATCGCTCAGCGGATCGTTGCTGTCGGGAACGAGAAGGCGTGTGATGTACTGTTGTCGCATCAACTGTACTTCGGCACGTGCGATAACGCCGTTGGCCGGAATGCTGGACTTCGTGTTGAGAATCTCGTTCCGTACGGTAGGGCGCAACGACGAGAGCTCGATGCGCTGATCGATGGGGTAGGTCTTGCCGGACAGATCGGAGATGAAGGTGGACATGGTGCCCTCGTGGAACTTGTTCGATGTGCGAAGTTACTTCACCGTCCGATCATGAAACGCAAAAGGGCCGGCTTGTGGCCGACCCTTTCGGAGATGACGATCGTCGATCGATATCAATAGCGATAGTAGTCCGGCTTGTACGGGCCGTTGACGGCGACGCCGATGTATTCGGCCTGTTTCTTGTTCAGCACGTCGAGTTCGACGCCGATCTTCTTGAGATGGAGGCGTGCGACCTTCTCGTCCAGATGCTTGGGCAGCACGTACACTTCGTTGCCGTAGCGCGAGCGATGCAGCCAGAGTTCGATCTGCGCCAGCACCTGGTTGGTGAACGAGTTCGACATCACGAAGGACGGATGGCCCATCGCGCAGCCGAGGTTGACGAGGCGGCCTTCGGCGAGGACGATGATGTCCTTCTTGCCGATGGTGTACAGATCGACCTGGGGCTTGATCTCGAGGCGCGTCTTGCCGTAGTTCTTGTTCAGCCAGGCCATGTCGATCTCGTTGTCGAAGTGGCCGATGTTGCAGACGATGGCCTTGTCCTTCATCGCACGGAAGTGCTTCTCGGAGATGATGTCGCAGTTGCCCGTAGCGGTGACGACGATGTCGGCTTCCCTGACGGCGTCGGCCATTTTCTTGACTTCGTAACCGTCCATAGCTGCCTGGAGGGCGCAGATGGGGTCGATTTCGGATACGATGACCCGTACGCCGGCTCCGCTCAGCGATGCCGCGGAACCCTTGCCGACGTCTCCGTAGCCTGCGACGACGGCGACCTTGCCGGCGAGCATGATGTCCGTGGCACGGCGGATGGCATCGACCAGCGATTCCTTGCAGCCGTACTTGTTGTCGAACTTGCTCTTGGTCACCGAGTCGTTGACGTTGATGGCGGGCAGCGGAAGCGTGCCGTTCTTCATGCGTTCGTAGAGGCGATGGACGCCCGTCGTCGTTTCTTCGCTGATGCCGTTGATACCGGCCACGAGTTCGGGGTAGCGGTCGAGGACCATGTTGGTGAGGTCGCCACCGTCATCGAGAATCATGTTGAGCGGTTTGCGATCCTTGCCGAAGAACAGCGTCTGTTCGATACACCAGTCGAATTCCTCTTCGTTCATACCCTTCCATGCGAAGACCGGTACGCCTGCCTGGGCGATGGCCGCTGCGGCGTGATCCTGCGTGGAGAAGATGTTGCAGCTCGACCAGGTGACGTCGGCACCGAGTTCCACGAGCGTCTCGATGAGTACTGCCGTCTGGATCGTCATGTGCAGGCATCCGGCGATACGGGCGCCCTTGAGAGGCTTCTTGCCCTTGTATTCGGCACGCAGTGCCATCAGGCCGGGCATCTCCGCTTCGGCGAGGCGGATCTCCTTGCGTCCCCATTCGGCGAGACCGAGATCCTTCACGGCATACTGATTGGTCTTGTGCGCATACTCACCTTTGGTCACGCGCTTCGGCGTGGGAAGAGCCTTGGCCGCTGCGGCCTTCTTCATCGCACCGTTCGAAGAGACGCCATTGGTGGCCGTACCGTTGGTCGCGGCTTTCCTGATCGTCTTCTTTGCTGATGTTGCCATCTGGTTGAAGTCCTGTTTGAATGGTTGTGTCGTTGTTGTGTCGGTGGATTCGCAGCTCAGGCGAACTGGGCGCGGAACATGTCGACGAGATTGAGATGCTCCCACGGGAACTCGTGGCGACCGAAGTGACCATAGGCAGCGGATGCACGGTAGATCGGGCGGCGCAGGTTCAGCCGCTCGATGATGCTCGCCGGCTTGAGATCGACGTTCTTCACGATGAAGTCTTCGATGAGGTGGGACGGTACCGTGCCCGTGCCGTGCGTATCGACGAGGATGCTGACGGGGTCGGCCACACCGATGGCGTAGGCGACCTGGATCGTGCATTCGCGGGCGATGCCTGCGGCGACGATGTTCTTCGCGAGGTGGCGTGCGGCATAGGCAGCCGAACGGTCCACCTTCGTCGGATCCTTGCCGGAGAATGCACCACCACCGTGCGGAGCGCGGCCACCGTAGGTGTCCACGATGATCTTGCGTCCGGTAAGACCCGTGTCACCGTGCGGGCCACCGATTTCGAACTTGCCCGTTGGGTTGATGTGATACTGTGTGGCGGACGTGATGAGGTGCTCGGGGATGACGGCCTTGACGACGTTTTCGACGACGTCTTCCTTGATACGCGACTGCTTGACGTCGGGATCGTGCTGCGTCGAGACCACGACGGTCGCGACGCGCTTCATCTCGCCGTTGTCTCCGTACTCGATGGAGACCTGGGCCTTCGCGTCGGGACGCAGATAGGGCATGACGGCAGGGGAGTTCTTGCGGATGTCGGCCAGACGCTTCACGAGGTGATGTGAATACTGGATGGTGGCCGGCATGTATTCGTCCGTTTCCGTATTGGCGTAGCCGAACATCATGCCCTGGTCCCCGGCGCCACCGGTGTCCACACCCTGGGCGATATCGGGGGACTGACGGTTGATGACGTTCACGACGGCACACGACTCGCTGTCGAAGCGATACTCCGCCTTCGTATAGCCGATGTCGCGGATGACGCCACGCACCAGCTCGGGGAGGTCGATGTAGGTCGTTGTCGTGATCTCGCCGCCGACGACGATGAGGCCGGTGGTGGCGAAGCATTCGCAGGCGACACGGCCCGTAGGATCTTCCTGAAGGACGTAGTCGAGGACCGCGTCCGATACCTGATCGCAAACCTTGTCCGGATGGCCTTCGGATACGGACTCGGAGGTGAAGATGAAGGAACTCATGAGGGATACCTGAATACGAAAACTGTTCGTCGCGGTTATTGGGACAGCCTGATCACCGAGGCGTCGCCGATGTTGATGGAAGCGAAGCGCCCGCTCACGTCGGCGTTCTCGCCGACGATGGACTGCTCCAGCGTGATGTCGTTCACCGTCGCATTGTCGCAGATGATACTGTCACGAACGATGCTGTTCCTGACCACCGATCCGCGCGAGACCGATGCATAGGGTCCGATGACGCTATGCTCCACCACTGCGGTAGGATCGATGTGGACGGGGGGGATGACGACGCAACCCGGCGGCGTGGCCGGCGCCGAACGCTGGTTCAGCAGGAAGCGGTTCGTTTCGAGCAGCGTTTCGGGCTTGCCGCAATCGTGCCAGCCGTCGACGGCGAACGTGGTGAACTTCTCTCCCCTGTCGACCATCAACTGCAATGCATCGGTAAGCTGGAATTCGTCCTTCGTGCGCATGTCCTTGTCGATCAGCTCCTGCAGGCATTCACGCAGCAGGCGCGGATGCTTGATGTAGTAGAGACCGACGATGGCCATCGTCGACACGGGCGTTTCCGGCTTCTCGACCAGGCGCGTCACGAACGGACCGTCCTGGATCACGACGCCGAAGCGACGTGGGTCGTCGACGTGCTTGACGCCGAGAGAGGAAAATGCCGACGTATGGAGGACGGAGAGGTCGACGTCGAACACGGTGTCACCGAGGATGATGAGAACCGGTTCATCGGCGAGGGATTCGCGTGCGACCCATATGGCATGACCGAGGCCGAGCATTTCTTCCTGCTCGATGAAGGTGCATGGCAGATCGTAGGTCGACCGCACGTAGTCCTCCACAAGGTCGCCCTTGTAGCCGGTGATGATCGTGGCGCTTTCTACGTTCTGCGCCATCAATGCGTCCATGATGTGGCCGAGGATGGGTTTTCCGGCTACATTGACGAGTACCTTGGGCAACGTATGGGTAAACGGCCTGAGCCGGGTACCAATGCCCGCAACGGGGATCAGGGCGTGCATAGGCGCCCAATTTACGGAAAAAGGGGTGCGGGCAGGTGTCGCTTCCTGCTTACTGGAGGCGGATGATCTGGCCCGAGCGGACGATGTCCGAAGCGCGGAGGGAGCGGTTCTTGCTGCGCAGGATGTCGACGCTCACACCGAACTTGTCGGCGATGCTCGACAGGGAGTCGCCCCGGCGAACCTTGTAGGTCTTGGGGAGGCGCTTGGCGCTGCTGGTGCTCGAGCTGCCCTTGGAGAGCTGCGTTCCGCCGTAGACCTTGAGGCGTGTACCGGCGAAGACGGTCCGGCCTTCCACGACGTCGGCATTCCAGCGGCGCAGGTCGGTTTCGTCCACGCCGTAGAGGGCCGCGATACCGCTGAGGTTCTCGCCCTTCTGGACCTTGTGCGTGATGGCCTTGCCCGTGGGCGCGCTGCGCGTGATGGCGGCCACTTCGTTCTTGCCGAGGGAGGTTTCGACCTTGATGTTCGAGCCTACCTTGATGGTGGCTCGCTTCGTCATGCGGTTGAGATCGCGGATGCGTTCCACCGACGTGCCGTAGAGCGTGGCGATGGAGGCCAGGCTTTCACCACGGGCTACATTGTGCTGTACGGTGCGGGTGACGCGGATCTTCTCGACCGATGCCGTGGACGTCGGGCGGGTAGCCTCATCCGTAACGGCCACGATCAACGTGTCGCCGATGTGGATGTTCTCGCGGTCGTACGGAATGTTGTTCCAGTTGCGGAGGTCCGTGAGGCGGACGCCGTATCGCCGTGCTACGCTGTAGAGATTGTCACCGTTCACCACGACGTGGGTGATGGAACTGCGCCGTGCCGTGCTCTGCGTCGTCGATGCGGGGTCGGTGCTGGAATCGACGGCCGGTATGCGTGACGACGTCATGTCCTTGTCCGGACGCGTAGCGGTGGTCGTGGTCGAGCGCTGGTCATTGGCCGCGAGCTGGCGGTCTCCGCCGCCGCCGATGGGAATGCGGAGCGTGGTGCCGCGGCGCAGCTTGCTCTGATAGCCACGGATCTGGTTGACGCTGCTGATGTCGTTGCTCGATACGCCGTATCGCCGTGCGATGGACGCGAGCGTCTCGCCCTTCGATACGGTGTGGGTCATCCACGGACGCTTCTCTTCGTCGGTGAGGGCGGCATAGCGGCGTTGTACGTTCTCCAGCGTGCCCTTGGGGATCTTGAGCGGATAGGCATCCGATCCCGGAGGCGTGCATGTGCGCACGAGCTCGGGGTTCAGCTGCTTCAGGGAGTCGAGGGTAAGATCGGCACAACGGGCCAGTGCCGAGAGGTTCGTCGGCTCCGGTACCATGTAGAGATCGTAGTCGTAGGTAGGGTGGAAGCTCAGCGAGTCGTCCGTGAAGCCGTATTGTTCACGGTTGAGCGTCACGAGCGTCGTGGCGATGTAGAGCGGAACGTAGTTACGTGTCTCGCGGGGCAACTGGGGCTGGATGTCCCAGAAGGTGCCGTTGACGACGCCTGCCTTGCGCATGGCGCGCTTGACGCCGCCGGCACCGCAGTTATAGGCTGCGAGTGCGAGGTGCCAGTCCCCGAGATCGCGGTACAGGTCCTTCAGGAACTGCATGGCGGCTCTCGTGGCTTTCTCCGGATCGCGTCGTTCGTCCACCCAGAAGCTGACGTTGAGGTCGTAATCGAGGCCGGTGGGCTGCATGAACTGCCACATACCGACGGCCTTGGCCCATGAAACGGCGTTGGGGTTGAGACCCGACTCCATCATGGCAAGGTAGACGATCTCCTCGGGCATGTTCTCTTCCTTGGCGACGCGCTTCAGAAGGTCGAACCAGCGGCCGCTGCGTTCCAGCCACTTCTTCATGAACTTGCGGCCCTTGGGCGACGTAAGCAGCGTGATGTGCTTTTCCACGTGCTCGTTGATCGGCAGGGGAATCACCGTATTCGGAACGATGGAGGGCACCTGTACCTTGGGAACGGCGATGGTCTCCACCATTCCCGGTGCACGCGTCTTGTCGACTTCCTCGAAGAGGCGTTCACGAAGAATGAAGACCGACGAATTTTCGTCGAGCTGGTCGATGTTCTGTACGTAGGACTCGTAGTCCTCGATGACGGACTGCGCAAGGTCCGTGAAGTCGGCATTCTCCTCGATGCGGGGATAGCTCGCGAGATCGTTCAGGAGGACGATTGCGAGTTCGAACTGCTGTGCGGCGAGTGCGGTATCCTTCTGTTCGACGAGGGAGAGAGCCTTGAGATAGCGCTGGCGGGCCTTTTCGAGCTGGTCAACCAGCCCTTTGTCCCATTGACCGGATGTGGAAGAACCTTCGTCGAGATCGGAGAATTCATCCGGGAAAACTGTCTTGGACGGTTGGGGTTTCGACGACGGTTGGGGATTTACCTGTTGTGCTTGGGCTGCCGACTGGGCAGTCAGTGAAAGCAACGTGACTGAAGTACCAGTCATGATGCTCAGCATCCATAAACGGCGAATCCTTGCTACGGTCATCGGCTGCTTTCCAGTTTCGAATGGGTTCCTTTTCCACCGGGAGGCAATATACGGCCCTCGGCCTGTAGACTACAAACGAACGGCCGAATTGTTCCATGAACGGAAATTCATGATGGTGAAGCAGTTACCTCCATTCCGCTCACGTCGTTCGCCGTGTTTCAGGGCAGGGACGTCGTGAATCTGCGTAGTCCCGAACCCGTGGACGGAATGCTACCCGATCCGGTTTGTGCCATGACGGCGAGATTGGCCATGCCGACGAATCGATTGGGGACATGGTCGGCCACCGATCGTCGTACTCCTGTACGGTTGCCGCGTACCGACGCTGCAGGACGGTTCACCGCCGGGATGCGGGTCGCCGTATCCGTAGTTCCACGGATGGGAGCGTCCAGTACGACGGTATCGATCCGCGTCACGATGGCCGGCGGAACCGGAGCTCGGCCCGTCGAAAGACGCCCGCCGAAGAAGGCGGCGATCGCCACGGTGGCTGCCGCGGCATACTGCCACCACGAGGGGCCCCGCGTTCCGGATGGACTCCGCCTCCGCGAAGGTCCGGTATCGAATGCCGGATTCGGTGGGGTCAGGGAATCGCGTTCTTCACGGGCCAGCCGTCCATAGGTTCGGAAATCATCGTGCAGGTTCATGGCAGATCCGTCGGTTGATGGCGTGGGTCGTACATATGGAGGCGGTCGGCAAGGCGGCGCTGTGTGGTGAAGAGCCGTGACTTGACGGTTCCGAGTGGAATGTCCAGGGCGTCCGCGATGTCCTGGAGCGACAGCTCCTCGACGTATCGGAGGTGGAAGACGGTACGGTGCTCGACGGACAACGTGGCCAGCTCGTCGTCGAGCACCTTGCGGAACTCCTTCATATCGAGTCGATGTTCGATGTCCGGCGGTTCGAAGCCATGAACTTCCTCGTCCATGGCTTCGTCGTTCCGCAGCGACTTCCAGCGGTATTCGTTCTTGCAGAGATTCCAGGCGCATGAGAACAGCCAGGTGACGAAGGGACGCGTTTCGTCGTAGAGATCCGGGCGCTCCACGATGCGGAGGAAGAGGTCCTGCAACAGGTCGCGTGCCCGTTCCTCGTCCCTGCGAAGCATGGTCGAGAGATAGTAGAGAATACGCCTGGAATGACGGCGATACAGCTCGTGCAGGGCGGCATGGTCGCCGCCCCGTACGAGCTGCATCAAGGTTTCGTCAGGTAGGGGTCGATTCACTGCTGGGTGCGCTTCCGTGCGTCACGGAGATAGGATTCCACGTCGTCCAGATTGCCGCAGATCGTCCCGAAGCGCGTCGCGATGGTGCGGAACCGTTCGGCCTGACCCGCGTCTCCGCCCTCGAGGGCATGCTCGAAGAGGGCGAGGCAGGGGGCGAGATAGTTCTGGATGAACTGCCGATACGATCCGGCGTAGAACGGATGGCGGCCGGGATACCACGGTGCCATCGTATCGTCGAGCCGGAACGTGTTCCATATCCTTGCCGTCCGTGCGAGATGATCGATGCGTTCCTTCGAATATTGCCAGGACAGACCGACGATGTGGAGGTCGGACTTGATCCTTTCGTAGACGGACGTATCGACCGTGAGTGCGAAGTGGATCGGACGGTTCACCGTCCGCGTCGCGACGCTTTCGATGAAGGCCTGCATGGCCTCTTCGGAGTCGTTGTTCGACTTCGGAAGAAGGGAATCGCCGCCGATACCGTGCTGGCGCATGAACGATGACCGGTAGCCATCTTCGGCGATGAGACCGAGATTCATCACCGTCACGTCCTTGCGGACGCCCATGACGGCCTGCAGCATCCAGACCGGGAAGGTATCCGAGTCACCGGCCGTGATTAGTACTGCATTCGGCGAACAGGACTGCAGCATGTTGTAGGCATGGTCCAGAAGGACGGGTGAGATGTTTCCGGTCTCGTGCCAGTGCTTCAGGAATTCGTCCCGTTTGGTCCGGTCCATCATCAGTTCGTAGTACGGCACGAAGTGGCTGCTGAGGATGGCGTAGTCCTTCCTGAGTTCGAAGGCCTTCTGGAGATAGCTGAATCGTGCGCCATCGTTGCCGCCGGCGATCCACATGCACAGGTTGTATTCGAAGGTGCCGGGAACGGCTTCCTTCATGCGTGCGAGAATCGTCGCGAGTTCGTCGACCTGCGGATCCTTGAAGATGCTGCCACGGAAGCCCACGTACCGCCGGGCGCGGAAGAGATTGTACCATGCCTTCGCGTTGCCGGGATCGGATTTCACCACGCCGTTCCATGCCTCCACCTGATCCTGATACCACTTCTGCGACATGTTGATATCCACCATGCTCGGGATATCCTTCGGCTCCGTACCCATCGCGAGGGGCGGTTGGTAGAGGAGGCCGATGAGGATGACCGACAGGAGCATTGCCTTGAACATGTTCGTTCCTTGTACTGTAACTATTGGCGTTGTTTCGACTTGGTTGTATCATGGTTCCCGGTACCCTGGAACCTCGTACGATACCCTGTACACGCCAGGTCGAAAAAGGTTCATTCTGTAACCGAACACCCATCCGGGCGTTGTGTGCCTGGTCCACAATACTTGCGCGCATGGCCAAAGCTGAGACGATACGGGAGGAAGTGCTGCCTGGGCTTTTCGCCAAGGTACGTGATGGTGATGAACAGGCCTTTGCCGCGATGTATCGACATCTGCGTCGCCCGTTGATGGCATACTGCATCGCCATCACCAACGACTATGAAGTCGCCCAGGATGCCTTCCACACGACGGTCCTGTCGGTATTCGAACACCGGCATGACTACCGCAACGGAAACCTGATGGGGTGGATCTTCACCATTGCAAGGAACACATGCCGCTCGATGGCGCGGCGTGACAGGAAGCGCGTACCGATGGACGTCGTACCGGAACCATCGATCGATGCATCGAATCAGATGGCCGGCGATGAGAAGCAGTTGATCCAGGAGTCGATCATGAAGCTTCCCGAAGAATTCAGACAGGTCATCCTGTTGAAGTACTTCGGTGACATGTCCGTGGAAGAGATCGCAGCTTCGGAAGAAATATCGACGGATCTCGTCAAGGTCCGCCTCTATCGCGCGCGCAAGCGCCTCGACGTTCTACTTCGTCCCCATTTCGAGCCACATACATGATTCCAGACGACAAGCATCTCCAGGAAGCACTCGACGACCTCCTCGCCAGGATGGAGCCGCAGATGCTGCATACGAGAGACGTCGTGATCGACGGAATGAAGCGACGGAACAAGCTCCGCCGTTATGTCGTCGGTGGCGGCACGGCACTCGCCGTTTCGCTGCTCGTCGGTACCATGCTGTTCGCACCGACGACCGGACCCGATGATCCGACGTCGGTTTCGCCACGATCCACGACCGAACGCATCGTCGCACGGGAAGCCGATGTGACGAACGCGAACGGACCTGTCGCGGAGCCGGAGGAAACGCCTTCGCAACGAGTAGCACCTCAACAGAAGAACACTGCCTATACCATGATTCCGACAGCGGATTCACAACGGATCGTCAAGGAACGGGAGCGTCTGCTCATGGACCGTGACGAGGATGGCTTCATCGAAGAGAGTACGCGTATCTCTTCACGGGCCATGACGGCGGTACGTGCGAACGATCTCGTCCAGGCTGCACAGACGTACAAGGGACTGGCAGGGCTGTGCGCCAAGCGCGCGCATTGGACGCAGTCCGTCGCAGCCTACGATTCGGCTCTGGTCTATGCGAACATGATCGGTGACGATGCTCTGATCCATGATCTGCGCACCCGCCGCACGATGGCCGCTCATCGACGCGATTCGAGCATGGCCAGATAGATCGATATCGTATCGTAGTGAAGATCGATGGACGGGAATCGTGCTCATGGTACGGTTCCCGTCGTCGTATGGACCATGTTCGTCGATGGTCTCACTCTTCCCGATGCCATGTCGCCCCGACTTTTTCACGGGTGATCCTGAGCCTGCGTATCATGGCTTCCTGTCGTTGACCGATGACGTCCACTACGACGCCATGAACCTGGATCGTCAATGGTGAACGGGACTTCGCCCATTCGGGTAATGACGACAACGGCCAGCGCAATGTCCTGCCGAGTGCCGTCGTAGCGTCGGCGGACCATACGACGGAATCGTCGACCACGGCATCGACGGTCACGAAGCGGATGGACGTATCGCTGACGACGTCGACCCTCACGAGGATATCGGGGTCGGTGGCCTTCATCACGGTGTCCACGTCGACGTCGAGGATGATGCTGAGGAAGGGAGGGGGCGACGGGAGATGCCGTTCGACGACGATACGAACGCGTTCGTTCATCACGAGTCCTTCGCTCGTCATTACGCTGTCCCTCGTCTTCGTCCGTGAGCGTTCGACCAGGATCGTGTCCTGCCGTCCGGTGCGGTATGGATCGATGATCGTGATCGTATCCGTCGTTTCCGAACGGTATTCCATACGGCGAAGTTCCGGTGTCGATACGACGGTGTTCCAGTGGATATCCACCGAAAGTCCGAGCTCCGTCGGTGAGACGGGAGCATTGCCGATCAACGAGCCGAACGTCGCCGATACGAAGAGCCCTGGCTCCAGGGCCATGCGTCGTGAAATGTCGATGGTGGTCATGGCCCGCAGGAAGGCCAGGGGGCGAACGCTCAGACCGTCGATCGAGCCTTCCGTTCGTATGCGCTCGCGTCCGCCGCCGAGATAGGATACGCCGTCGGGATCGCGGATGCGTTCGACGTCGCGGATGGAAGCGCTCAGTGGAATGACGATTCCGCCACCGCCTTCGAACGAAAGATGACGACCGATGCGCAGGACTGCTGACAGTGATGCCGACATGGTCGTCCATGACGTCGACAGTTGATGCACGAACGTGCCTGGAACGGCTGCACCGTCGACGTTGAACGTCGTGGGTTCCGTCGTCTCGTAGTCCAGACGCATGAACGAGCCGCGCAGCCGTGTGCGGAACGACAGGACATCGTCGAACGGGAGCGATGCTCCAATGCCTCCGCCGTAGATCGTACCGATGCTTCCCGAGATCGTATTGCTGTTCGGTGAAAGCTGAACGGGGCCGAAGGTGTGGTCGGCTGCGCCCGCCACGGCATAGCCGATCGACATACCGCCGAACAACGTCGGTGTATCCGATGCATACGCAGTCGATACTGCGGAAAAAATGAACAGGATGGCGACGACGATGAAGCGCATGGATGCCCGCTGCTGTCGGAAATGCACGGTCAGAACATCTCCATCATGGATCTGTGTCATGCACCGATACCGTGATCATGGAAGAGCAACAATCATGCCGACACATGACGTTCGGAACGATCATCTCACGATCATCGGCACGACGATCGTCGATCTTCCTGCGCTCAGTCGTACGAAGTATGTTCCCCCGGCCAATGCACCGGTTTCGACGGCGAGAGATCCGGATGACGGAGACGTCAGGATATCCGGTGTCAGATCCATGACGACATGGCCGGTGTTGTCGTAGACCACGAGCGATGTCGCCCTCTTGTTCGTAAGGTCGTACGTGAAGGACGCTCCGTCTTCGACTGGTGCCGGACGGATGGAGAGCATCAAGCCACTATCGTTGGCATTGACGAGCCGGCCCTCCGCGTCGTCGACCGAGATCGTGGCTTCACTGCCGGAGGTCGCGATATCCACCGGCATTCCCGTAGCCGAATACCATCGGATGTTGTCAATGATGATTCTCGTCGAGCTCGCATCGCCCAGTGTGAGCATGTAGTCGTTCGAGACGAGGATCGATCCCGTTCGTCTGCCGGATGGCGCGAAGCGGTGTCTCGTCCATCTGCGTCCATCGGCGATGGAGTCCGTGATGTAGGATGTGAGCGGAATGATAACCGAAGCGTTGTGGTGGATGGTCAACTGGCAGGTCCGTATCGAATCGGGAAGATCGAAGCCGAGTACGACGTCCATCCTGACGGTGCTGCCGATGTTGCCATGTCCCGTTTCGGTCGCGAAGCGCAGGTTTGGATGAGGCAGCAAGGTGGAATCGACGAGGCCCTGCAGCGGGATGCGATACTCTTTCGGAGCCGATCCGTTGACGGCCTTGATCACGAGTGTCGCATGACGGGCGTTACTCGCGCTGCGCGGGTCATAGGCGATGCCGATGTTCAGGGATGATCGCTCCGACATGACCAGCGGGAACGCAGGAAGGGATAAGGTCCGGAAGTGCGCTGAGTCAGGTCCTGTGATGATCGCCGATACGACGACGATATCCGGTCCCGACGTCACGGTGAACGTGGCGATGCCATCGCGGATACTGTCCACGGCGGGGCTGACGATCGTCAGCCTATCCGGAACGCCGATGACGGTCGTATCGGGTAGCGGTGGCAGTGACGGTTCGACACGGCCGATGATGGTGGACGGGAAGTTCTGTTCCTGGCCGTTGATGAGCGCCGTAACCCAGAGACGGATGGTATGCTGGGCCGCGGTACCCTTCGGATCGTGCCGGACATCGATACGGTAGGTAGAGAAGGGTGGTACTACGATAGGGGGCGGTTCCCGCGATATACTGAAGTACCCCGCATCCGGTCCCGACATGAAGATGTCCATGATCGAAATCTCGCCGACGTCGGACTGGAACATGATCGTCTCGGTGCCGACGCTGTCGACCGATCTGCTGACGATCTGCAGGGTGTCTGGAGTGAAGCCGATCTTGCCGGGTTCGGGAATCGGGCGGCCCTTTCCGATGAAGAGGACATCCATGCCGTCGACCCCGTCCGTTGCGGATATGACGTTCAGCGCATAGCCCGGGGCTTGGGGTGTGAACGTATAGGGAATCTCGTTCAATCCGGGTTTGATCACCACGGTATCACTGGTGCCGATGCGCAGGAAATTCCTGTTGACGTTATGGAACGAGACGGTGACGTCCTGGTCCGATGTCCCTACGATCCATCCGTAGCTGGTGGAGGATGTGCCGACGTCGACGGTGCCGGCATTCCACGTGCCATGCATGACCGTGAATGCGCGAAGCCTTCCGACTGCCTTGCCCTCCATGACGTAATACTTGACATACGGGCCACTGGTGATCACGAGCGTGTCGGTATGTGCACCGATGGATTGCGGGGCGAAGACGATGGGAATGCTGAGGGTGTCATCGCCACCGGATGGCTCGAGCAGTACTTCCGTGGCGCTGGCGAGGTCGGCGGAGAAATGTGGTCCGGGCGTGCCACTATGCCATGCGACCGATATCGTCCGGTCGACGGTATATCCGTTCCTGATGATGATGGTTTCCTGTCTGCTGTCCCCGACGATGCAATCGAGAAAGTGCAGGATGCCTTCTACCGGACTGATGTGAACCGAGTCCAGTTGTGCGGACGACGTGCCGAAGCCGAGCAGGATACAGCCGATCAGTATCGATGTTCTCATGAAACGCATGCCGACATTCCCGCTGTTGCTGAAGCTCGTCCCGTTCGTCGATATGATGCCCAATGCTGCGAGTGCATAACGCCTGAAAAATAGCGCGGTTACATTCATGATCGTACGTCTTCGGATGTCCATGATGTACGGGAACTTGCGACATCCGATGCGCTTGCCCGACCTGCGGCCCGGGGAGGCCCCGTTGCCGATCCGGTTCTTGGCGATCATCTCGATGGCGAGAGTATGCCCTTACCCGGATGAGTACACGATGCCATGTAGTCGATGCGCATGCGTAGCAGTCTGTTCATGGTCGCACGGAATCCATGGGCATCGAGGACATGGACGTCGGGCTCGATGAATCGGAAGAGCTGATGATCGTTGTCGTTGAACCGTGTGATGTTGAGGAACCGGCCTATGGCGTTGCCGATCCGTCTGCCCATATCGGTCGTGTCGTATCTGTGTGGAACGACGATGAGAATATCGACGTCGCTGCCGATGGCGGCATGACCGTAGAGCGCTCCGTCGAGAAAGCGTATCAGCGGATCGAGGACGTCGCGTAATGCCCTGTTGTCCTGATGATCGAACAGCCATGCCGGCGACGTGTCGGAATGATAGACGAGATGGAGGCGATGTTCGATGGCGTCGTTGCATGGATCGAACCAGGCGCCGTCGTTCGGCTGCTCACCGGCATTGCCGTCGAGTGAATGGATCATGGCCGCTCCGGATGAATGGTGAAGGACTGTTCCTGCACCATCGTATTCCCGAAGCGGCGAAATGTGACGGATGCTACTTGACGATGAACGTACCGTCGGGAACGGAGTGAATGTACGTGCCCGGTTCGAGCGTCGCATCCACGATCGTACCGAGCCACCGACCCAGGAGATCGTATGCATCGAGATGGACGTACTTCTGTTCCGTCACCGTGAGATGCAGTCGCCCATCCGTCGTCCGTGTGCACGATACGCCCGGCGACGTGACGTCGATGACCGATAGCGGACCGTCTTCGAGACGGCCGAGACTCCTGAGTGTACGCCCGGCGAGTTCCGGACCGTCACCGTCATACTTCGTAGCTCTGAAAACGGCGTTGTTCACCGGAGTCTGTCCTTGCCGATAGATGGTGCCGTTCCCGACCGGGCTGACGTAACGCCATACTTCGTCGCCGTTCATGGTGACCTCCACGAACGAACCGCTCGGATCGAGGCAGACCAACGTGTTGCCGTTGCGCAGCCGTGCCGCGCTTCCGCCGATCGTCGCATAGAAATGCGTGTTCCGAGGTGCCTGGAATGACCATGCGGGAGTTGACGGCCCGAACGGTGCCGGCGACGTCGTGACGTACTTCCCGTCCGTACCGAGCGGCGGGATGATTTCCTCGACGGTCGAATAGGAGCTGTCTCCACGCCCACGGCCGTTATTGAAGATCATGATGTTGCCTTCACCGGGCATTCCTTCGCCGATCCATCGCGCATCGTGCTGGACGTAGAGCCTGCGGTCGGCCGTATCTCCGGCGCGATAGTTGACGGCATTGCCCCAGCGGTAGACGATGTTGCCGGTCTTGCGGTCGATGACGATGACTTCGTTCATGTTGCGCATGCTGACGAGGATCTCGTCACGCGCAGCATTGTAGCGAACGCTGTTCATGTGCAGCCAGTCGGCGGTGACGGGCCCGGTGTTGATGTCGATGCGCTCGCGGAGCGCCGCCACGTCTCCGAAATTGGCGCGTGCAGGATTGGCATCCTGGACGAGGTGATCCCACGCCTTCCATTCCCATACGATTTCGCCCGAGCGTCCGCCGGTCGGCTTGACTTCGACGATGCGTTCGGTCCATACGGCATTCTCCGTGATCCGCTTCGGAATGCGGCCGGCAGAGAAGGCACTGTCCCAGGACTGCCGTTCGCGTACCAGCAGCAGGATGTTGCCGTTCGGTAGTAGCTCGACGTCGTGGTGGGCGCGCTGGTCCTGTCCCTGGTATTCATAGCGCCAGATGACGTCGCCATCCCAACTGATCTTTTCCACGATTCCGCCGGCACCCTGGTCGTCGAGCGGGAGACCGTCACCCGGTGTCGCTGTGCGAAGCAGCACTCCGCCTTCCATCAGCATCGCTGACTGCGCCGGTCTGAAACTGCCCGACCATGTATGAACGATCTCGCCCTTGTTGTTCATCAGATACGTTATAGTGGAGTTGAGCGGTGCGAAGAGCGTATATCCGTTCATGGCGCGTTCTTCGTCGAGAACGACGGTGCCTACCGTCTGCGCCGACGACGGGCGGACATTCGCTTCGAGTCGTACGTCGATGCGTTTGCCTGTGGATGTCGTGACCGTCAATGTGCCGTGCAGCAAGCCGAAACGATCGGGTGTGCAGCGAACCCATACCGTACATGGTGCCGTCGGTTTGACGGTATATGGAAGCCGGGGTGGCGACGACAGTTCGAAACACTCCGATCCAGTGACGGCGACGCCATCGATGACGGCACTTCGCGACGGTATGCTGAAGACGACGGGCAGTACCGACGATCTGCCCGGTACGGCATTCGCGAACGAAAGGAACGCTGCGGAATACCTGAGAGTGTCTTGTGGCCGTGCACGGCCGGTGAGGAAGGCGATGTACGGGCTGAAGCTCCACGAGGTTTCGATCGCGATGGTCGCCGTATCCGCGTTGGCTTGCGTCGGAACGTAGGCGACGGTGAGGGTGAGGGAATCGCCCTTGCCGATACGATACGGGAGCTCGGGCATGCGCTTATACGTGAATGGCGTTTCGGACAGATCGTAGATGTAGTGGATCCATCCGGGGGCGTTGCCGGTATTGACGATCTTGAACGTGCGTTCGACCGTATCGCCCGCGACGATAGTGCCGAAGTCGACGACCGCCGGACCCGACAGCGCGGCAGAGCGTGTGCTCGCACCTCGGATCGAGATCTGCGTTTCGACGGTACCGCCGTCGGGTTGCCTGTATTGGAAGGAGCAGGTCCAGAGGATGCTCGCAGCGGGCTGTATGGGCAGGATGGCGAACGTCGCCGTCGCTGAATCGTGCGCCTTGATCGTCTGGGGCAGGGCGAATCCATGAAGCACGTAGGGATTCGCATCGCCATCGCAATACGATTGCGGTGCGGAGAGAAGAACGTCCCCGTGATTAGCCAGACTGAAAGTGAAACTAGTCGTGTCACCGACGACAATATCGCCGAGTTCAATGACGTCAGGTGTCACATTCAGTTGGGCTTGTGTACGTAACGTATAGGACAGAAGAAGCGCGATGACGATGCACGACGTTCGCAACGTTCGCATCATGTCTGGTTGTTGTAGTCGCTTCATGCGGAAATGCGGTGAGGACGAAGGAACATTCTGTTATCTGGAGTAGTAGACAACGATTGGTGCCTGTTGTGTGAGAATGGCGTCATCGATGTGTTACGGAGAGGCAATGAAGAAAAAAATCATTTCTGATCGTACTCTGCAATCGCTTGCAATTCAATCTCTTGCAGGGTCCACTTGGTCATCAGTTGACCGGTCGGTCGGAAATTATTGTCTGTCCTTCAGTAACGAATTCGCAAATTGTGAATCTATTGAGCAAACAGCAACGTGGCAATCGTCTTTCACAGGACGAGTTTCACAACCCAGTGCAACAATTCGAAAGGTCTATCCATGAGGATCAATACCTCTATGGCCGTCCCGTATTCGGACCGGTCCAAGCCGTGGTCAGCCATGCTGACGATGGTTACAATGTTCCTGCTGATGTCCATTGCGGCATTCGCCCAGACAGGTGAAATCAAGGTCACGGATCCTGCGGAAGGCAAGCAATTCGACGTAGGATCGGAAGTGACGATCCGCTTCTATCTCACGATGCCGAAGGAAGTGATCGAACGCGGTAACTATTTCACCATCGAGTACACGACCGACAAGGAGCAATGGTACACGATCGTCGAAGAAATCCGCAATGAAGGCGAGGAAGTCGTTTACAACTGGAAAACATCGGAAAAGCTGGAAAGCGGTAAGTATCTGATACGTATCCGCGAGATGCCGAACCGTGAGCTGAAGCCCCTGATCTACCATCAGGATGGCTATAGCGGCTGGTTCGAACTGATCCGCCCGTGCGATGTCCCGGCAATCAACACGGAGTTGAAGTCCGTCCGTGTCTGTGAAGGTGATGCCGTTGAGTTCAGCCTCAAGGTTGATGCACGTGAACCGGTCTATGAATGGTACCGTGATAATGAAGTATATGCGATCACGCAGGAACCTTCGCTGCTGGTCGAAAGTGCCGGTCCCAAGACGGTCGGCGAATACTACGTCATCGTCAAGGAGGCTTGCGGTGTCGAATCGAAGTCCAACCGTGCCCGCATCGATACCTACGTCAATCCTTCGATCACGCAGCAACCTGTTTCGTCGGTCGCGATGTGCGAAGGCGAGTCCATCACGCTTAACGTCAAGGCCGCGGGTAACATCGCTTCCTATCAATGGCGCCACAATGGCAAGGATATCGAAGGCGCAACGGGAACGTCGCTCTTCATCGATCCTGTCAACACGTCGACGATCGGCGAATACGATGTCGTCGTGACGGGCATCTGCCCAGTCTCCGTCACATCCGAACCGACGACCATCACGGCACGCATGCGCCCCGTCTTCACGAGCCAGCCGGAAGGCGCCGCTCTCTGCGCAGGTACGACGACGACGCTGTCCGTTACGGCTGAAGGCGAAAATCTCGCATATCAATGGTATCGCGACGAAGTGCTCGTTCCCAACGCAACGTCGTCTACGCTCGAAGTTCGTGCCGAGGAACCGGGCGCCTACGTATGCATGATTCGCTCGATGACGCCGAATCCCCAGAACTGTGCACAGGATATCTATTCCAGTATCGCTCGTATCGCACAGTTCACGCCTCCGGCCATGGTCATCCAGCCGACGTCGCAAGATGGCTGTCTCGGCAGCTCCGTCACCTTCGTCGCTTCGGCACAAGGTAACGGCCTCTCCTACGAATGGTACAAGAACGGTGTGAAGGTTCCTGGCGGCAATTCCTATGCTCTCGTCCTCAGCAACCTGACACCTGCCAATGCCGGTAACTATTCCGTCCGTATCACGGGTACGTGCGATCTTTCCATCGAAAGCCAGGTCGCTACGCTGACGATCATCAAGCCCGTGACCCTCGTTACGAATCCTGCCGATCAATCCGTCAATATCGGCGAGCGCGTCGAACTGACGGTCGCCGGTACGGACGTTCGCGATATCCAGTGGTACCGTAATTCGCAGCTCATCCCGGGCGCGACGAACGACACGCTCGTTATCGAGAATGCCACTCTCGCAAATTCGGGTGTCTACAATGCCATCCTCCGCAATGGCTGCGGTGCCGTCACGTCGGGATATGCCCGTGTACGTGTCAAGGATCCGGCTTCGCTGCGCCCCGAACTGACGCTGTCCCAGGCTTCCGCGGACTTCGGTGAAATTCCGAAGGGCTACGACAAGGAAATGACGATGACGAACGTGATCAAGAATACGGGCAAGGCTCCGCTCGAGATCAGCTCCATCGTCGTTACCGGTGAAGGCTTTGCAGTCGTGACTGCGCCCGCACTTCCGCTCACCATTCCCGTCGATGGTACGGCTACGGTCGTGCTTTCCGCTACGGCTGCCAACGTCGGTGCATTCACGGGTCTGATGACGGTATCGTCGACGAACGCTCCCGTTCCCAGCGAAGCCATGGTACTCAACGCCCAGGGCGTGGTGCGCTATGGTCACTCCGACAAGCTCGACTTCGAGAAGGTCATCGAAGATGCTTCGAAGGAACTGTGCGTCACGCTGACGAATACGTCTTCGGTCGCTATCAAGATCGACAACGTGACGATCGACGGTACGGACAAGGCGCTCTTCACGGTCGTTTCCACGATGCCGATCGACATCGCTGCCGGCGCAACGGCTGAAGTCTGCGTCAAGTTCGCGCCGGGTTCGCAAGGTCCGAAGGATGCCGTCCTCAACATCATGTCGTCGACGGGTGGTAATTCGTCGCTCGCTCTCGTCGGTACCGGCGACAAGTCCGTATCGGTCGAAGAAGGTGATGATGTGAGCCGTACGCTCGCAGTATTCCCGAATCCGGCTACGGACAACGTGACGGTTCGCCTCGCCGATTCCAATATCCTCGGCGTCGATATCGTTAACGTAACGGGCATGCGTATCGTCACGCTCGAAGGATCGTCGCAGGAACTGCGCTGGAATACCCGCGATGCTTCCGGTACGCTCGTTCCCACCGGTATCTACACGCTCGTCATCCGTATGGCCAACGGCACCAGGATGGTACCCGTAGCTATCGTACGATAAGCTTCCCCTAGTCTCCCTCCCTCCCTCATCACGACGGGCTTGTATTCACTCTGTGAATATGAGCCCGTTGTCTTTTTGGTATATCCATCTCGCAGGCGACGGCACTCGGCGATATGGTCACGATGACGCATATGATGATATGTCATCGTTGGTACGTAAGGCCGACAAGAGAAACGCGGAGTATGTAGCTACGGCGCGAGGCACCTGTTCCTTGCCCGGATACATTCGTTCGATAGGAGGACGAGCGGCCAGGATGAAGGGGTGTGCAGCCATCGCCGGAACAACGATAGAGGCCGGACCTTCCTTCACTTGGAGTACTTCGCGAAGAACAACCGCTTGGTGAACTCTGCCGCACCGATATAGAGAATGACGATGCAGGTCATCATCGCCAGGAATGCCGGTGGCAGAGGGATGAAGGAGAACCATGCGCCCGCTGGAGTATAGGGCAGGATGAGCGTGACGGCGACCACGCATAGTGTCGTCACGAGCAGAGGCGCAGAAGGTCTGCTCCTGAAGAAGGGAAGTCGCGTACGGACGACCAGGACGATGAGGGCGGCCGATACGACGGATTCGACGAACCATCCTGTCCGGAATTCATCGGGGCCTGCATGGAGCACCAGCATCAGCGCACCGAACGTCAGGTAGTCGAATATGGAGCTGAGCAGCCCGAAGACGATCATGAAGCGACGGATGAAGGCGATATCCCATTTATGCGGCTGCTGCGTCCAGTATTCGTCGACACGGTCCGACGCGATCGTCATTTCCGGAAGGTCGGTGATGAGGTTGGTCAGCAGGATCTGCTTCGGAAGAAGGGGCAGGAAGGGTAGAATGAGGGAAGCTCCTGCCATGCTGAACATGTTGCCGAAGTTGGCGCTGGTCGCCATGAAAATGTATTTAAGCGTATTGGCGAACGTCGTTCGTCCCGCACCTATTCCTTCGATGAGCACGGCCAGATTCGGTTCGAGAAGGACGATGTCCGCGGCATCCTTGGCGACGTCCACCGCATCCTGGACGGAGATGCCTACATCCGCGCTGTGCAATGCCGGTGCATCGTTGATGCCGTCACCCATGTAGCCGACGACGCAGCCGGTCTGCTTCAGCGCACGTACGATGCGTTCCTTCTGATTGGGTTCGATTTCGGCGAAGATGTCGGTGTCGAGCGCACGGCGAGGGAGGGCCGCATCGCTCAGCGTATGCAGATCGGATCCTGTCAGGATTCTCGTCTCCGCCAGACCGACCTGGGCGCCGATCCGTTTCGCCACCAGTGCATTGTCGCCGGTGATCATCTTGAGCTGTACGCCCAGCCTCAGCAACGATGCTACGGTATCGGCGATATCCTCCTTCAGTGGATCGTTCAATACCAGAAAGCCGAGGAAGGTCATGCCCGCTTCGTCGTCCTTCCGGATGGTCTGCGTATCGTTCATGTCACGGATGGCGACGCCGAGCGTCCGGAAGCCCTGTTCGCTGAGTGTGGAATACTGCTTCCTCACGACATCCAGCAACTCGTTCGTCATCTCGGTCACCGCATCACCCTGTTCGATCCTGGTGCAGACGTCGAGGATGTTGAGTACGGCACCCTTCGTGACCATGACATGTCGTCCGTCATTCGACGCGAGGATGCTCAGACGTTTGCGTACGAAGTCGTACGGTACTTCGTCGAGTCGCTGCCAGGCATCGATGCCATCGACCTTCTGCTGACAGATGGCGGTGTCGATAGGATTTGTGAATCCGCTCTGCAATCTGGAATTCAATGCCGCATGGAAGAGGACGTTCTCGCTCGGTTGTCCATCCACCGACAGGGCTCCATGAAGGTGGACCGTTCCCTCCGTCAGCGTGCCGGTCTTGTCCGAACACAGGATATTCATGCTGCCGAAGTTCTCGATGGCCGTCAATCGTTTGACGATGACCTTCTTCGTCGCCATCACGCGTGCACCTTTCGAAAGATTGACGCTGATGATGGCAGGAAGGAGCTGTGGAGTCAGACCTACGGCGAGTGCCAGGCCGAAAAGGAAGGAGTCGAGAATCGGCTTCGCGAGATAGACGTTGATGGCGAAGACCGCAATGAGAAGGAGGAGCGTCAGCTCCATGAGCAGGAAGCCGAAGCGATGGATGCCGCGTTCGAAATCCGTCTGCGCCGGACGCAGGCGCAGGCGATCCGATATCGCACCGAATGCGGTGTTGCGCCCCGTCTCGACAACCAGAGCCTTGCCGTTACCGCTCACGACATGCGTTCCCATGAACAGTGCGTTCGTACGATCGGCGAGCGGTGTGTCCACTGCAAGGACGGCGGGAAGTTTTTCGACCGGAAACGTTTCACCGGTCATCACCGCTTCATCGACGAACATATCCGTCGATTCCAGCAATGCGCAGTCGGCCGGTATGCCGGAGCCTGCGGAGAGGGTGACGACGTCTCCCGGAACAACGTCCGTTATCGGAATCCTAACCGTTGTCCCATCCCGTATTACCGACGCCGTCAGCTTGACGATGGCGAGCAGCTCTTCCACGGCAGTAGCGGCCCCATACTCCTGCCAGAAGCCGAGCAGGCCGCTGATGAGTACGATGCAGCAGATGACGATGGCGTCGATGGTGTCGCCGAGAAGCAGCGACAGGATGGTCGCTGTAAGGAGCATGAGCACGATCGGATTCATGAACTGTCGTGCGACGAGGATCGGAATGTTGCTGCGCTTGCGCTGGTTCAGGGTATTGGCGCCATAGCGCTGCAGACGTTCCCTGGCTTCGGCGGATGAAAGACCGGACGCACCGGTGCCGAGCATGCTGTACAGCTCCGTTGCCGACAGGGACCAGAACCTGTGCCCGTCGTTCGTTGTGGTGGTGTCGGGCGACGTACCGTTCGTCCGGCGATGCTGTCCGTCCGTCATGATGCTCACCCTTCATCGTTGATGATCCGGAATGGTATGCTTCGACAGGGGATCGCACATAAGGTCGAGTCCGGTTCACGATGGATTCGGGTACTCCTTCATGACCGACGTGCTATCCAATGTACGATACTATCCACGGACGGGAACGATGGACGATTCGGGTGTTGGGACCCGGCCCCGTCATGACGCGTGCAGTATGATCAAACGTCGACCATCGCGAAGACCTTGCTGTACTTGACCAGTCCCGCGACGTTGTCGAGAGCGCCGTCCTGTAATGTCATGACCATGAACGGATCGTCGACGCCGTATTCGTTGTCGAGACCGAACCTGCTGGCCTTGACGAATCCGAAACGTCCGTAATAGTCCGGCTCACCGAGTACGACGACGAAGTCCGCGTTCAGGCCGCGTGCGCGGTCGAGTCCCTCGCGGATCAGATCCGAGCCGATGCCGCTGTTCTGGAGATCGGGCAATACCGCAACCGGGGCGAGGCCAAGGCCACGGATCGGATGGGCGCCGATGGTTACGGGACTGAACATGATGTGACCGACGACGAAGCCCTCCACGTCGGCGACGAGGTTGATGACGGCATCACCTGCATTGCGCAATGCGTCGACGAGGTTCGATTCGAGGACGGTCGGAAATGCGGAGCGATTGACGTTCCGTACGGCTTCGATATCAGCGGCCGTTTCGGGTCTGATGACGATCGTCATGATGATCGTGAAATGATTACTGGAAGAACGTGACATCGGCGGTGTGGTGCGCATCATGAAGGGGAGGCCCACCCGGTCACGTCAATATATCCCGGTCGCAGTGAAATCGTATGCCTGTCGTAGGAATGCCGTAGTAACGGAAGACCCGGTCCGAGAAACTCGGACCGGGTCGGGGCTTCATCATTCCGAATGCGTCGAACGTTTCGTCTCAGGGCTCACTTCGCATGCGAAGCGATGAGATTCAGCGCGCTACCAGCCTTGAACCAGCCGATCTGCTGATCGTTCATCGTGTGGCGGAGCTGGATGGTTTCCGACGAGCCATCGCTGTGCGTGATGACGACAGGCAGGAGTTGTCCGGGCGTCAGCAGATCGATGTCGATGTTGAAGCGATCGTCTTCCTTGATCCTGTCGTAGTCGGCAGGATTGTTGAAGATCAGAGGCAGCATGCCCTGCTTCTTGAGATTCGTTTCGTGGATACGGGCGAAGCTCTTGACGATGATCGCCTTGCCACCGAGGAAACGGGGTTCCATGGCGGCGTGCTCGCGGGAGCTGCCTTCGCCGTAGTTCTCGTCACCGACGACAACCCAGTTCACACCGCGTGCCTTGTAGTCGCGGGCGACGGCAGGCACTTCACCGTAGTCGCCGGTGAAGGTGTTCTTGATGTTGTTGGCGGTATCGTTGACGTAGTTGATGGCGCCGATGAACATGTTGTTCGAGATGTTGTCCAGGTGGCCACGGAAGCGGAGCCACGGTCCTGCCATCGATATGTGGTCCGTCGTGCACTTGCCCTTCACCTTGAGGAGCAGGGGCATGGAGCTGTATTCTTCCTTCCTCGGTGCCGTGAAGGCCTTCAGTGCCTGGAGGCGCTGGCTTTCGGGAGCGATGATGACGTCGATGCCCGATCCGTCTTCGGCAGGTTTCACGTATCCGTCAGGATCGGGGACGAAGCCGCCTTCAGGCAGTTCGAGACCTTGGGGGGCTTCGAGCATGACGCCGTTCACGGGCTCCTTCATGAAGTTGACGGTGAGATTGCCGGCGAGAGCGAAGGCTGCCACCGTTTCTGGTGAAGCGACGAAGGCGTGCGTTTCCTTGATGCCGTCGTTCCGTCCGGTGAAGTTCCGGTTGAAGGACGTGATGATGGAGTTCTTGTCGCCGGGCTGTACGTCGTGGCGCTTCCATTGTCCGATGCACGGACCGCAGGCATTGGCGAGCACGGTACCGCCGATGGCTTCCATCTTCGCGAGGATGCCGTCGCGTTCGATCGTCGCGCGCACCTGCTCCGAACCGGGCGTGATGGTGAATTCGCTCTTGGCCTTCAGGCCATGCTTCGCGGCGAAGTCGGCGATGGCGGCAACGCGCGACATGTCCTCGTAGGACGAGTTCGTGCACGAGCCGATGAGGGCCACGCGAAGTTCTTCGGGCCAGTTGTTCTCCTTCACGGCCTTGACGAATTCGCTGAGTTCCATGGCACGGTCGGGCGTGAAGGGACCGTTGATATGGGGTTCGAGTGCATCGAGATCGATATGGATGACCTGGTCGTAGTAGGCGTCGGGATTGGCGATCACTTCATCGTCGGCGCGGAGGTGCACTGCGACGCCGTTGGCGAGATCCGCCACGTCGTTGCGTCCCGTTGCCCTGAGATAGCGTTCCATCGATCCATCGTAGGGGAAGATCGACGTCGTGGCACCGATTTCCGCACCCATGTTGCAGATGGTGCCCTTGCCCGTTGCGCTGAACGAGGCCGTTCCGTCACCGAAGTACTCGACGATGGCACCCGTGCCGCCCTTGACGGTGAGGATGCCGGCGAGTTTGAGGATGACATCCTTCGGGCTCGTCCATCCGTTCATCTTGCCGGTGAGCTTCACACCGATGAGTTTGGGCATCTGCAGTTCCCAGGGCATACCGGCCATGACATCCACCGCATCGGCACCACCCACGCCGATGGCGACCATGCCGAGGCCACCCGCATTCGGCGTGTGGGAGTCGGTGCCGATCATCATGCCACCGGGGAAGGCGTAGTTTTCGAGGACGACCTGGTGAATGATACCCGCGCCCGGCTTCCAGAAACCGACGCCGTACTTCTGCGATACGGAGGCGAGGAATTCGAATACTTCCTTGTTCTCGACGAGGGATTTCTCCATATCCTGCTTCGCTCCGTGCTCCGCACGGATCAGGTGGTCACAGTGTACCGTGGACGGTACCGCCACCTTGGGAATGCCGGCGCTCATGAACTGGAGCAGTGCCATCTGTGCCGTCGCGTCCTGCATGGCGACACGGTCGGGATGGAAGTCTACGTAGGACCTCCCGCGTTCGTGCGGATGTGCGGGCATCTCGCTCATGTGCGAATACAGCACTTTCTCGGCGAGTGTCAACGGCTTGCCCAGCGTCGTACGTGCTGCCGAAATGCGGGCGGGAAGCTGTTCGTATACCTTCCGGATCATGGAAATATCTTGGGTGCTCATGGCTGTGTCAGGAAATGGTGGGTAGTTGACGTTCAATGTTCATCGTTGACGAAGGTACATCACATCGGGCAAGCCCTCAAAATCGATGTCCTGCGTGATCAGTGTGGCGTGATGGGCGAGTGCGGCGGCGTATACGATGGAGTCGGCCATCGCGAGCTTGTATTCCCTGCGGATGCTGGCGGCCTGGAGCGCCCTGTCGACGGTGAGCGCATCCACGCGTTGTTCCCGCATGTTGGCGGCGACGAGGCGTGCGGCTTCCGCATCGATGCGTCGTTCCACGGCCAAGGCGACTTCGAAGGCGCATACACTCGGAACGATGATCTCGTTCGCGCGCAGACGGTCGATGATGAGGTTCCTGACTGTGTCGTTGCCGAGGAAGAATTCGACCCAGACGGAAGAATCGAGGACGTAGGGAGGTGTGATCATCAGTCCCTGTCCTCCTTCTCCCGCTCGACACGGATGTCGTAGCCCTTCAGGAAGCCGAAGGCATCGTCCGGACTGAGGACAGGAACGATAAGCATGCCGCCACGCCATTCGAGGAAGGTGACGCGCTGACCGGGCTTGATGTTCATCCGTTCCCGGATCTCCTGGGGAATCACGATCTGATATTTCGGAGATACGGTGACTGTCGTACTCATGATGGATCGTCCTTTCTTCGTTGTACGGACGTGCTATCGATACAAATATCGTATGACGAAGGAGGAGATGCAAAGAAAATTCGACCGACGGGGCCATCAGGTGGCTCCCATCCCGAACGCGGCGGACGGTGCGTGGGCCCGATGGTCGAGGGTATCGTGTTCAGTCACTGCACCGATCATCGGGTGCGAGCCGCCCGCAGGAGGTCAACAAAACAAAACGGTTGGGCCTCAGGATTGCGGTTGGAACATATGCGACGGTCATCGTATGTTCGCCCCGTTTGTGGAGTCCGATAACCACATCATCAAACGGGGCGGTTGCCGAAAAGCCAATAGAGTAGGCATATATTCATTTTTATTGTTGGTGAAAGATGAATAAACTCAAGATCTTCGCAGCCGTCATGGTTGCATCGGCCTCGCTGACGGCCTGCTCTCTCACGCTTCCGGTCGCTGCCACGAGCAACGCCGTAGGCAGCAAGGTCGGAACGGCTACGGCCACCGGCTTCCTGACGGTTCTGTACTTCAATGGCGATGCCAGCATCCGCACGGCAGCCAAGAACGGTGGTATCAGCAAGATCTCGACGGTAGATCTGAAGCATACGAGTATCCTCGGTCTCGTCGATACGAAGGAATGCATCGTTACGGGTGAATAAGAAATATTCTTCGGAAATTTCACATGCAAGCACCTGGGAAACCAGGTGCTTGCATCGTTTAAAGGGATGTTATGCATAGAGCGCTTCTGTCCGCCCTGACCGTAGCGATGGTCCTGACGGCCTGTTCGTCCACCGACAACAACACGGTTCCGCTGTTGAACGGTAGCGTATTCACGATCGCCGAACACGAGCAGTTGCGGATGCCTCTCACGAAGAAGGTGACCGACGAATACGGCGGCCTCCTGAATTCCTACGACTCGCTGCAGGTTCCACTTTACAGGCACGTGGCAGGCAATGGCTATGACATCTATCTTGCCGTTGCCCTGGGAGCGGTGAAGGGACAGGAGCCCGCATCCGTCATCGGAGCGGATACGGCGGCCATACTTATCGACGATCGTACGGCGAAGGGAAGCTCCCGGAGTTTGTTCATGAAGAAGAACGGGTATTTCGTCAATGCTGTCATTCCCGAAAAGCTGGTCGATCCCCAGATCGTCATCGCCGTCGTGGGGAACGACAGTGTCATGATCAGAGGATTCCATGATCGAGGCGAGGTCATCAGGCGTGTGGTCGGTGAATAAGGTCGGTCGGCTGACGGCCGCGCTCGCAGGGCTGTTCGTAGCCGGTGCTCTTGCCGGTTGCGTGTCGGGTCGTGGGATGAGCGACGGCGGTGGGGGAGGAGACTATCATACGTTCTTCGTCTCCGAGGGCGTGACGCAGTACTACATCAAGCCGATGGAATTCGAATCGGATGACGAGGACATGAATCTCGACATCACCTTCAGGGTTGGACCGGCTACCAGCGACTCCGCCGTGGTGAACTTCACGGTCGAAGGCGACCGGATCCTGAAGAAGGTGGATGTCCTGACCATCGACAACGGAATGGATAGCGTGTCGACCACTGCGACGCGCAACATGTTCACGGAGGATCGGTCAGGTACGATCTTCGCGCGCTTCACGAACAGCGTGCCGCGAAGCGGGCTGCTTTCCCTGTTTCAGAAGCCCGAGTGGAAGGTCCGTCTGAGGACCGGCGATACGACGGTGATCTACAAGGCAACGGGTTCCACCCGGAGTACGATCTCCTCGATGGAGCGCTCGTTGTTGCGGATCCTTCGTGCGGAATGACGACGTTGGCGAATATCTCCTGCTTTCACATCGGCCGAAGTCGACATCGAATGTTGTCACCAGACCCGTGACGATTCCGCGTCGGGTATTCCGATACCGCTACTTTCTGTCGTTCGTTACCTTGTATCAGCGGACGAAGGCGATGGAGCGTGCGCGGACCGTTTTTCCGGAGACATAGCGAACGACGTACGTTCCCGATAGCAGTGAACCGGCGTCGAGCGACGTGGTGCTCGCACCCGCTTCCACGCGTTGGCTGAGTATCGTGCGGCCATCCACTCCGATCAAACCCACTTCCCCGTCGTCGTCGACTCCTGACGGGAGGTCTACATGAATGGCGTTCCCGACACGCCATGCGGCAAGGTCGCCCGGTGCATCCGCCGACATCGTTCCGGCAGTGACGGAGGTGACGTCGGCACCGTAATAGACATCGGCCAACGCCTCCACTGTCTTGCGGACCGCTGCGGCGTCGGCGTCCATGCCGTTGGGAACGGGAGCGAGGACGGGCATGGCGAAGACGATGGTCGCGGCGATGCGGATTCGCTGACCCGGTGCGACCGTGAAGGGACCGGTGGACGTAAGCGTCCGCACATCGGCCGGGCCCGCATCCTGCAACGTCGTTCCCTTCGCCGACAGCATGTCCCATCGTTGGGCATTCGTATGGATCGCGGATGTGGACGTGAAGATCTGCACGGATCGGGAACCGTTCCGTCCTGACGGTGTCTCGATCAGTCCCGTAGCGACGTAGCCCATCGGAATGCCGTATTCACCACGATCGACACCGCTCCACGAGAGAGCGACGGGAATGTCGCCGGCAGTCGTCATCGTGCGGCTGTGATCGTTCTCGGCACCGTAGATGCGCGATCCCGTACGGCCGATGTCCGGGTCGCACATGAGACCCGCATGACACGGCCCCACCGGAGACGACGTCGGATTCACGATTTCGTAGACGATGAGGACGGCATCCTTCAGCGGGCCGTCGTTCCATGTGAACGTATGCTGTGTGACGTCGAGCGGCAGAGGCGTCAGGTTCGTCTGGAAATGCCACGACGAAGGCTCGCGCAACCGGATGGAGCCTGCCGTGTAGACGCTGACATGATGCTCATCGGCATGCAGAGGTTGTCCCGGAGGAAGAACGGCGGCGCGCAGGGCCATACCCGACGGATCGTTGTCGTCCATACGCAGCGTCGGGAATCTCTGCAGGCGTTCGGCGTCGGACAGTGCCGTATCCGTCATGCGTCCGGGGAGCATCCACGAACGGCCGCTCATGGGGTTGTAGGTCATCGCCACAGGATGGTCGACGCCGTTCTCCGTCGTGACGGTGGCGCCGATCCACAGGCCGGCGCCCTGGAGGTACGTCAGGATGCCACCACGGGGCCAGATGATTCCATCCCGTTCGGGAGCCGATGCGAGAAGACCGTGTCGCGCAACCGACATCGCGACGGGCGACGTCGCAGTTGCCGGTTCCTGGGCGGAGAGCGGATGGTACAGGGCGGTCAGGATCAAACAGCAGGCGAGCGGTATCGAGCGCATGGAACCTCCGGAAAAGTCTACGGCAACCAATATGCGACTTGTTTCGAATTCGACGTCGGAGCGTATGCAAGGATCACGTCATGATCGCATGACGCCGGCCGATACGTGTGGGGCCTCGTATACCTTCGCCGGCACGCGTTCCGCGCGTCATTGCTCCCCAGCATAGACGCATCAGATGCGATCCCGTTACCGTTCGGTACGTGCGTGCATGATCGGCATCCGGACTCAGGCCCGCTCGCCGAGTTCGAGCCAGCGCAAGGTTGCCGTATCGATGGCATCGGTGGTCTGTTGCAGCTCCTCGCTCAGCGTCTGGATCAGACGATAATCGGCCGAGCCGCTTCCGATCTGTTCCTCTATCTCCTGCTTCCGTGACTCGAGCGTCGCGATCGAACGTTCGAGATCTTCGAACTCGCGCTTCTCGTTGAAGGAAAGTTTCTTGCGTGTGGCTTGCGGCGTACTGCCGGCATCCTTCGCCTTCGGCTGCTCGGCGGATGGTTGGCCTGCGGCCGAAGCGCTCCCGCCTTTCTCGCGTTTCTCGAGATAGGCCGAATAGTTGCCGGGATATTCACGGATGCGTGCATTCTCCTCGAACGACCATATCGTGTCCACCGTCGCATCCAGGAAGGCGCGGTCGTGGGAGACGACGAGCAGGACACCCTTGAAGAACTGGAGATAGTCTTCCAGTGCGCCGAGCGTCGCGATGTCGAAGTCGTTCGTCGGCTCGTCGAGGAAGATGACGTTCGGATTGGCCATCAGGATGCGCAGGAGGGACAGGCGGCGGCGCTCGCCGCCGGACAGCGTATGGACGTAGGCGTTCTGTTGCTTGGGTGTGAACTGGAAGCGATCGCACAGTTCACGTGCCGAGATGTACCGTTCGCGTCCCACACCGGTATCGATATATTCGGCGACGGCGCGGACGTTGGCCAGGACGGTCTCGTTCTCCTGAAGATCCTTCGGCTCCTGTTCGAAGAAGCCGATGGTGGCCGTATCTCCGACGGTCACGTATCCGGTGTCGGGTGGTATGCGGCCGGCGAGTACCTGGAGCAGGGTGGACTTGCCGGCGCCGTTGGCGCCGATGATGCCGATCTTGTCGCCCGGTTTGGCGCGCCATGTGTGTGCGGTGAACAGAAGCGTGTCGCCGATGCTGCGCGAGATGTCGACGGCGTCGATGATACGCCCGCCGAGGAAGCGCGATCCGACTTCGATCTTGATGTCGCGTTGTTCCGTGCGTGCCGGTTCGGCCTGCATCTTCGCGATCCAGTCGATGCGGCTCTTCTGTTTGGTACGGCGGGCCTTGGCGCCCTTCTGCAGCCATGCCAGTTCCTGTCTGAGCTTGTTTCTCAGATGCTCTTCGGTGGCATCCTGCGTGGCTACCATCGACTCCTTGCGCTCGAGGTATTTCTCGTAGCTGCCATCATAGAAATAGAGCTTGCGCTGGTCCAGCTCGATGATACGCGTGCTCACGGCGTCGAGGAAGTAGCGGTCGTGCGTCACGAGCAGCAGGCCCTTGGCGGAGTTCTGCAGCTGGTCCTGCAGCCATTGCACGGAATCGGCATCGAGGTGATTCGTCGGCTCGTCGAGGATGAGCAGATCGGGATCGGCCAGGATGGCCCGTGCGATGGCCACGCGCTTGCGCTGCCCTCCGCTCATCGTCCGGACGTTCTGATGCATACCCGTGATGCCCAGACGACCGAGGGTGATGCGGGCATTGGTTTCGAGCTCCCATTCCTCCCAATGTCCGTGCGTGGACTTGTAGCCATTCATCACGGCGTCGAGAGCCGTGGCGTCGACGTCCCACAGGGGCTGCTGGGAGAGATATTCGATGCGTACTTCGCGATTGATGGCCACCGTGCCGGCGTCGGGTTCTTCCAGTCCTGCCACGATGCGCAGGAGGGAGGATTTGCCGACACCGTTACGACCGATGATGCCACAGCGTTCGCCATCCTGCATGCCGAAGGAAATGTCCTCGAACAGGATCTTCTCGAAGTAGGCCTTGGTAAGGGAGGTGCAGGAGAAAAGCGTCATAGGAAGCGCAAAGATCGGCAACTCTCGAGAGCTGGCCGCATACGGATGATCCGGCGCCGTGACTTCCCGAACATGAGAGGATGGATCGGGGTGTCCTGTGACGAAAAACTCCCCGCCGGCAGAGCCGGCGGGGAGTTGGAATGGACGTCGTGATCCGGATTCGTATCGGTCAGGGCGCTTCCTTGTCCTGGGCCAGAGCGATCTGGCGCGACAGATACGCCGTGGGGATGCGAACGACACCGCTGACGAGACCGACCTTCTCGAAGATGCGGATCATGTAGGCAGTGATGTCGATCTGCCACCAGCGCAGACCATGGAATGCCGAGCTCGGGAATGCATGGTGGTTGTTGTGCCAGCCTTCGCCCAGGGCGAGCAGGCCGACGATGAAGTTGTTCCGGCTCTGGTCCGTGGTCTTGAACATGCGTCCGCCGACGATATGGCAGACGGAGTTGACGCTCCACGTGACGTGGGACGTCAGGAAGATGCGGATGAGGCCACCCCAGAGGAGACCTTGCCAGCCTCCGAGAAGGAAGGGCAGGATCAGGCTGAAGGCGCTCCAGAGCAGGAAGGTTTTGTCGAACCATACCAGCATCGGATCCTTCGTGTAGCGCGACTCGTACTTGGAGCGGATGGCGGCCATGTCCGTGGACGTCATCTCGATCAGCCACTCGAAGTGGGCGAAGATGAAGCCGCGGAACGTCGGCGTATGCGGATCGCCTTCCTGGTCCGACATGGCGTGGTGCTTCGTATGGACGGAAGCCCAGTTGATGACGGGACCCTGGAATGCCATCGAGCCGAAGGCGAGGACGATTGCCTTCAGGATGGGATGTGCGGTGAAGGCCTTATGGACGACCATGCGATGATAGCCGAAGGTCACGCCGAATTCGGTCAGCGCGCCGAGGGCCAGCATCATGACGATTTCGTATATGCCCACGCTGCCGGTGAATAACTGCACGATACCGTAGATGGTGGCGGCAGCGGGTAACAGCACGAGCGGGACGACATAGTAGTTGGCAAGGCGAGGCATCATAGGAATACTGTCAGCAGTGAGCGTTGAACCTTGAGGGACGTGGACCGGAAGTCCACGTCGATGGAGAGAGGGGTTGATGGGCAGGATGGACAAAGGGGACTACGAGCGATGCTCGCAGCCCCCCTGAATTGTTCACTGTACTGTCGATAACGACATTACTTCTTGATTTCGAGCAGTTCCACTTCGAAGATCAGCGCTTCGTTCGGTCCGATGGACTGACCGGCGCCATTCTCGCCGTAAGCGAGATTCGAGGGGATGTAGAGCATGTACTTCGAGCCTACCGGCATGAGCTGGAGGCCTTCCGTCCAGCCGGCGATCACGCCGCCGAGCGGGAATTCGATGGGTTCACCACGTTCGTAGGAGCTGTCGAAGACCTTGCCATCGATGAGCGTGCCCTTGTAGTGGACCTTGACGGTGTTTTCCTTCGTGGGCTTGGCACCCGTACCTGCCTTGATGACCTTGTACTGGAGGCCACTGGGCGTGGTCATGACGCCTTCCTTCTTCTTGTTCTCGGCCAGGAATTGTTCGCCGCGCGTCTTGGCCTCGCCACCCTTCTTGGTGCGTTCTGCCTGGGCTTTTTCCTGTGCTTCCTGCTGGAGGGCCATGAGGGCGGTGCGGACTTGCTCTTCGGTGAGGAGGGCCTTGTCGGCCAGAGCATCACGCAGGCCTGCTGCCAGCATGTCGGCGTTGAGATCGATACCTTGTTGCTTTACACTTTGGCCGATGTTCACGCCGATGGCGTAGCTGGCCGTGTCCTTCTTGTTCTGGGGCTTCACGGAATTAACCTGGGATTCGGCAGTGCACGAAATGAAGATAATGGCGCTAAGTGCGGCCACAAGAAATTTCATACTCCGTCTTTCGGCAGATTGGAAAACTGTTGAAAAACAAAGATACACCGTTTTCGGCGAATGCCGCCGACGGCATAACTACGGTATCTGCAGGCGTTAACTACGGCATCCACAGGTGGTTGGCCATGTCCACCGCCTCGCCGTCGAAGCGTACGCCTTCGGCCTCAAGACGCTCACGCATCACGAATGGTGTTTCGAAGTGCATCCGACCCGTCAGCAGGCCATTGCGGTTCACGACGCGATGCGCGGGAACGTCGAGGCGGTCGGGATGGCCTACGGCATTCATCGCCCAGCCTACCATACGGGCCGACGAAGCCATGCCCAGGGCACGGGCGATATGGCCGTAGGTCGTGACCTTACCACGGGGAATACGTCTGACGATCTCGTAGACACGTTCGAAGAAGTCTGATCTGTCGGTGGACATGGTCGTAAATTTACGGCATATGAAAGTTCGTGTCGACATCGCCCTTACGCCGGCCCAGGCCGCCGATCCCGTCACGGTGCACCATTCCGCCGCCGCCGAAGCAGGTATTCCGTTCGACGACGTGACGTCGGTGCGCCAGGTGCGTCGTTCCATCGATGCCCGTGCACGCATTCCGCGCATCAGGATCCAGGCCGACGTCTTCGTCCACGAGGAGCCTCCGGCCGAACCATCGCTGATCGACAGCCTCCGCGAGGCCGACCCCGGCCGCCGCGTGATCATCGTCGGTGCCGGTCCGGCAGGATACTTCGCGGCCCTGGAACTGCTCGAACACGGCATCACACCCATCGTGGTCGATCGCGGCAAGGACGTACGCACGCGGCGCAAGGATCTGCGCGCCATCCAGCAGTTGGGCGTGGTGAACGAGCATTCGAACTATTGCTTCGGCGAGGGCGGTGCAGGGACCTATTCCGATGGCAAGCTCTATACGCGGTCGCATAAACGCGGCAGCATCGACAAGGTGCTGAAGCTGCTGGTGGATCATGGTGCTACCGGCGAAATCCTCGTGGAGACGCATCCTCACATCGGCTCGAACAAGCTGTGGCTCGTCGTACAGAGGATCCGCGAGACGATCCAGCGGTTCGGGGGCCAGGTGCTGTTCGACGCGTGGGTGACCGATCTGGTGATGACGGAGCGGGATGGTGCGCAAGGCGTGGTGCTGGCCGACGGCCGGGAGATCACGGGCGATGCCGTGATCCTCGCGACAGGGCATTCTGCGCGGGACATCTTCCGTCTGTGCCGCCGCCGCGGGATCACCATCGAGGCCAAGCCGTTCGCGCTGGGCGTGCGTATCGAACATCCGCAGCCCCTGATCGACGAAGTGCAGTATCATCAGTCGCCGAGAGACCCGAACCTTCCCGCGTCGTCGTACAAACTCGTATGCCAGGCCGATGGCCGTGGCGTATTCTCCTTCTGCATGTGTCCCGGCGGGCTCATCGTTCCGTCGGCGACGGAACCCGGCGAGATCGTCGTGAACGGCATGAGCATGTCGCGGCGCGATTCACCCTTCGCCAACAGCGGGACGGTCGTGACGGTGGAACGTGAAGACTGGGCCGACTACACGGCATCGGGCGAACTCTCGGCCATGGAATATCAGGCGGCGGTCGAACGACGTGCCTTCGACGTCGTAGGGGACGGTTCGCAGAGAGCTCCCGCTCAACGGATGATCGACTTTCTCGACGGGCGTGTATCGGCATCCATCCCGCAGACGTCCTACATTCCCGGGCATCGTTCCGTCGACATGCGTGCCGTGGTGCCGCATGGAATCGCGTCGCGCCTTCACGACGCCATACGTCAGTTCGGCCGTTCGATGCGCGGCTATCTCACGAACGAAGCCGTGCTGGTGGGTGTGGAGTCACGCACGAGTTCACCGGTGCGCATTCCGCGAGACAAGGAAACGTACGAACACGTCACCGTGCGGAATCTCTATCCCTGCGGAGAGGGAGCGGGCTATGCCGGAGGTATCGTCAGTGCCGCCCTGGATGGTCAGAACGTGGCCCGTGCCATCGCAGCACGGATGCCCGTCGCCGCCAGACGTCCCGTCTGAGCAGCGCCGTTCATGTAGCCACGGAATTCGGGACTGCAATGTTCGCCGGCGAAATACAGATTGTTCGCGGGTTCGGCTTCGCGACCGTAGAAGTCCGTCCATTGTCCGGGGCCGTATCCCGAATAACTGGCAAGGGACCATGGATAGGTCGGCCAGTGGAATCGCTCCACGCGTCCGGGCTGCATCCTGCGGGCCTCGGGCCATACCTTGCAGAGATGGTCGTGGAGTTCGCGTCCTGCCCGTTCCTTCGACATCTCGCCGATGACGCGGCACATGGAGCCACCGCTGAAGAACGTGAGGCCTGCGGCATTCACACCCTGCATGGCCGTATTGTCCCAGACGAGTTGCAGGGGCAGGTCCGTATAGATCACACCGTCCGCATTGACGTCGTGCCAGAACGGACGTTCGTATCCTACGACGACCTTGCCGTTCTGTCCATAGCGGAGTTCGTTGATGGCCCGCCGTTTCACGGCAGGAAGGTCGACGTCGATCTTCACGGTACGCAGGAGGGTGAAGGGCAGGGCGAGCACGACGATGTCCGCATCGACATCGACGCTCGACAGGTCCTTGCGGAAGGTGAGGCTGTAGGTCGACCCCTTGCGTCCGATGCGTTCGAGGATGTGCGAGGAATGGATCTGCGTGTGGATGTCGGCCGCGAGCCTGTCCGTGATCTGCTGATTTCCTCCTCTGACCTTGTACCGTTCGTCACTGTCGCCGAACTGGTGGAAGGCTCCGTCACCGATATCCGTGGATATCAGTGAAAGGAAGTTCAGGGCACTCTGCTCGCCGAGTTCCAGACCGTTCTCCGTGATGAAGGCGACGTCCAGGAAGGAACGCAACCATCCGGTGATGCCGAGCGACGTGAAGTAGGCTTCGATCGAAATGGCATCGAAGCCGCGCGCCGGGCTTTCGGCAAGATGACGGTAGTTCTGCGGGAGCAGGGAGATGTCGCGGCGGAGCCGCTCGAGCAACGGACGTATTTCGCGGACGATATCGGCAGGCGTATAGCTGCGGCCATCGAAGAAGAACGTCTCGTTACGGCTGGCATACGGTTCGTTGTGCAGGTCGATGAGGTCCAGCCCGAAGGCCTTCACCAGCGTGAGCATGTCGGAATGGACGGAGTCGATGTATTCGCCACCGAGTTCGGTCACGGCGCCCTGGACGAGAAGGTCCCTGGCGCTGAAGATGCGTCCGCCCGGTCGTGCGGACGCTTCGTAGACATCGGCGATGATACCGTGCCGCTTCAGGAGCCAGGCCGTGTGGAGCCCGGCGATACCCGCACCGATGACGGCGACGCGCGCCCTGTGGTGCGGAGGATGGTCCTTCGGACGCGTACATGCTCCGATGATGGACGGGGCCACAGCCAGCGTTCCCGCAGCTTTGAGGAAGTTGCGGCGGGAAGGATCGTACTGATCGTTACTGGCCGCTTCGCGCAGTGCGCGGCGAAGGACGGCCATGATGGGCGAATTCGGCATGGCGCAAAGATATGCGCTACTTGCGAAGGATCTTGAATACGGTCCGACGATTCTTCGCGCGGTTCTCTTCCGTGTCGTTGGGAACGACGGGAACGGTGAAGCCGAAGCCGCGGGTACGCAGGCGCGAGGGTTCGATCTCGCGTTCGATGAGCGCCTGGCGTACGGCATCGGCCCGTGCATCCGAGAGTTTCTGGTTGAAGTCCTCCGTGCCTACGTTGTCCGTATGGCCCTGGATCTCGATGATGACGCGCTCGAAGCGATGCATGGCATCGGCGATCTCGTCCACGATGTACATCGAACTGGAGTCGATGGTACTGCTGCGGAAGGCGAAGAGGATGGGACGGGAGAATTCGTCCGTGGGGCTGATGGGATTGAGCGGCGTCTTGTCGTACTGGCCACGGGCCACCAGCGTGTCGCGGCCGGGAACGTCGACCGTGACGTCCACGGTATGGAGTCCGTCGTAGCGTGGCGGAACGTAGGTGACGAGGTAGTAGTTGCGAAGGCTGCGGTAGATGTCGAGGAAGATGGAAACGAGATCCTTCTTCGTATAGGCCCGATAGTATTTGCCGCCGGTATAGAGGGCGAGCGACTGCAGTTCCTCGTCCTGTGCATAGCCGAAGCCGACGCAATAGATGGAGATGTTGTGCTTGACGGCGTATTCGAAGATGTCGGGGAGCTTCACCATCGACTGGTTCTCGTCGCCATCGGCGAAGACGACGCAGACCTTCGGCTGTTCGACCGGCACGGCGTCGAGATGATTCAGCGCTTTCATGATGCCGTCGTTGGCCGAGGTGTAGAGTCCCTGCGCACGTTTGGCATACTCGCGGAATTCCCGGAGCATCATCGTGGTGTCCGACGACAGCGGGAACACCGTCGTCACTTCACGGCTGAACCCCGTGACGGCGATGCGGTCGCAGTTGCGCTTCATGCCGATGAAGAGCTGCGTGCCCTCGTCGATGGCATCCTTGACGCCCTTCATCGAACCGCTGTAGTCGAGAGCGAGGGAGATGGACGTCGGGATCGAGTCCTGTTCGCCGAATTCGCGCACCTTGTAGGGCGCAATGTTCACGTCCTTGCGCTTGCGTCGCGAACCGAGATGTTCGTCGAGCCGCGGGAAGTAGTTCGGGGCGCCCGGCTTGGCATAGGGCTGAGCCATGTGCGTGACCACGTTGCCGGTCGAGTCCAGTACACGGACGAAGAGACGTATGGAATCGGGATAGGCGTAGTGCTCGATCTTCCATACGTCGACCATCAACTTGCGGATGTCGACGGAGTCGATGTGTCTCGTCTGCGTGAACCGCAGTTCCGTCACACGCTCACCATCCTCGCGAAGGTCGAAATCGCCTTCGATACGATGCACGGATCTGCAGCCATCCAGCATGAGGGCGCAGGATGCCAGCGTAAGGAGCAGGAGATGGGTACGACGACGCATCGGGCGTCAGGCCTCGCGTTTGATACCGATGACCATGCCGTCACCCAGAGGCACCAGTGTCGACTGGAGGCCGGGATGCGTACTGATGCGCTCGTTGAAGGCGCGGATGGCCGTCACGTTCTGCGGCTCGAAGGTCGTATTCGTGTTGGCGATCTCGCCCCAGGCGAGTGCATTGTCGCCGATGATCAGACCACCGGTGCGGAGCAGCGGCAGTGCGAGATCGAAGTAGCGCGAGTAATTGACCTTGTCGGCGTCGATGAAGATGGCGTCGAACGGCCCCTTGACGTTGCCCGCCTCCAGCGTTTCGACGGCAGGGCCGGTGATGACGTCGATGACCTTGTCCAGGCCTGCTTCACGTGCCTTGCGGCGGATGAAGTCGGACCAGTCGGGATTGAGTTCCAGACATATCATCTCGCCATCGGCGGGCAGGGCACGTGCCATCGTGATGGCCGAATATCCTGCCAGCGAGCCGATCTCGAGTACACGACGGGCTCCGATGCCGCGCAGCAATACCTGAAGGAAGGCCGTCTGTTCGGGTGCGATGGAGATCGCTGGAATGCCCCGTTCCCCGGCCTGGTCGAGCAGCGTGCGCAGGAAGGCGTCTTCGGCGGAGAAGTTCGCCGTGAGGTAGTCGTTCAGTTCAGGCGTGAGAAACGTGCTGTGTGTTGACATCGAATGCGTTCACTTGTGGCCGATACCTACGTTGACGTTCACGCCGCTCACACGAGCACCGTTGATGAAGGTCCGGAGATTGGAGATCGTCGAATCGAGCCTTCGTCTGAAGGTCTCGTCGTACAACAACGCATTCAGTGTTCCCTTATTGGTTCGGATGTCGGTGATGACGCCGTTGACCGTGGAGACGAGACTGTCGATGTTCACGATCATGCCGTCGGCCTTGGCGATGGTACCGTCGACCGATGCCACGGTGCGGTCCAGCTTGTCCAGCAGCGATGCGAGCCTGGGTTCGTTGTTGCGTACGGCTGTGCGTACTTCCTCGGTGAGGGATTTCAGGTTCCTGATGGTCGTGGTGAGGTCGTCGCGATTCTCGGCCACGATGGTGCGTGCATCGGAGATCAGCACGGCGCCGTTCGACGTCATCGACCGGATGTCGCTGACGACCTGGCCGTCGCCCAGAAGGGCCGTGAGGGAGGTGCCGATCGTATCCAGACGGCGGATGAGGCTCGTGAGATCGCCGCTGACGTCACCGACCATTCCCACGAGGGAGCCGATGTCGGCCGATACCTTGCCCGGAATTTCCTGTTCGACGGACAGCGCCTGTCCGGATTTCCCGGGGGCGATCTCCACCTTCTTGCCGCCGGTGATTTCCAGGATGGAAACCTGGGCCGTGGCGTCGGCATGCAGATCCTTGATGTCGTCCAGTTCGGCATGGACGAGGACGGTGCCATTGTCGTTGTCGACGTCGACGACGCTGCCCCGCTTCACGCCGTTGACGACGACCGGTGAGCCATTCTCGAGTCCCCCTGACGTAGCGAGCCGGATCTTGATCGTCTGACGGTTGACGGAGAAGCTGAATCCCTTGCCGACGAGAATACCTGCGACGAGAAGAATGATGGCGAGCAGACTGACCAATCCGACCTTGACTTCCGTACTTCTGGAGACGTCCATTGTTGCTTCCTGAACACGAAGCCCCTCTTCGCGAGGGGCTCGTCAAAAAATGATCCCTATTACGCGGCGCCTTAAAACGGAATATCGTCCGCACCATTGTTCAATGGAGTGCCGGGATGATCGGATTCGCCGTGTTGACCGGCTTGTTCCGACTTCTTCGAATCGAGCAGAAGGAGGTTGTCGGCAACGATTTCCACGACGTATCGTTTGTGGCCATCGGCATCCTGGAAGCTGCGCGACTGGATCTTGCCTTCGATGTAGATGCGGGAGCCGCGGCGCACGAGCTTCTCGACGACGTCGGCCAGGCCACGCCACGCCACGATGGTGTGCCAATCCGTGTGTTCCTGGATGGTGCCGTCCTTGTCCTTCCAGGTCTCGGACGTAGCGAGGCGGAACTGGGCGACCTTGACGCCGCTTGGAGTGAAGTTGACCTCCGGATCCTTGCCTACGTTGCCGATCAGCATCACCTTGTTGAGTGTGCGCGACATAATCCCACCTCTCCATGATATTGACGTGTCGAAAATAGGAAACGTACCACATTGCACAACGGGGATGCCTGCGCATCTTTGTGCATGATCAATGTCCTTCTTCTCGGAACGGCGAGTTACGTCTGGGATAGCGAACGCTTCGTCGACATCTCCCTGGCCGTATCCGCCGGTCCGTCCGTGAACGCCTTCCATCTTCCGCCGGCACTGTTCGAGCCCTTTCGCATGGGATCCTTCGTCGGCTCCGTCGAGGAGGGTGGACCGTGCCGATGCGATGTTGTTACAGTGGCACCACACGGCAACGGCACGCATACCGAATGCGTCGGACACGTGGCCGGTGCTGCGTACCGCCTGCCAGACTGCCTCAACGATGTAATTGTGCCGGCAAGGCTGATAACCGTGACATTGAAGGAAGATGGATCGGGAGACCGGCTCGTGACGCGTGAAGAACTGGAGAAGGTATGGCATGGTGAAGGGGAGCCCGCCCTCGTCATCCGCACGGATCCCAATGACGGGAACAAGCGCACGACGCGTTATTCGGGAGCCAATCCCGCCTACGTCCATGTGGATGCGATGCGACTGATGGTCGAGCGCGGCGTGAAGCACCTGCTCATAGACATCCCGTCCGTGGATCGCGAAGAGGACGGCGGCGCACTGGCCGCACACAAGCTGTTCTGGAACTGGCCCGCAGCACCGCGTGTGAACAATACGATCACGGAACTGATCTACGTTCCCGATACCGTCGAGGACGGCCGATATCTCGTGGCCTTCAATGCCGCCGCATTCGATGGCGATGCCGCGCCGAGCCGCCCCGTACTGTTTCCCCTGACGGCGGCCTGAGCCCCGATCCGTTACTGCAGACCGTATTCGTCGATCTTTCGGTAGAGCGTCCGCTCGCTTATTCCCAGCAATTCCGCGGCATCGCGTCGGTTACCTTGCGTCTTCCGCAGCGCGGCTTCTATCGCACGGCGCTCGAGGACCTGCAGGTTCAGCTCTCCGTCGTGGTTCACACCAGCGGGACGAGGTGCCTCCTTGCGTACGGCAAGGGCCGTCGATGATTCTTCACCATCGACCGGGACGTTCATGCTGAGGAGGTGGCGCAGGACGGACTTGATCTCGTTGACGTCGGTGCTCACCTGCAACAGGGCGCGGTAGAGCATCTGCATGTCGGCGGACGATGGTGTGGCCTGCTGGGGTTCCTGTATGCGCATCAGCGCTGCGGGTGCGATCGGAGCGTCGTCCGCTTCGGTGTCCGCCGGGAGGTAACGCTGGAGCATCTCCACCGTGACATGCTGCCCGCGTTCGAGCGTCACCATCGTTTCCACCACGTTGCGCAGCTCGCGAACGTTGCCCTGCCAGCGATAGGCTTCCAGCATCGACATCGCCCCATCGTCGATACCCTCGAAGGAGACACCGTTCTTGTCGGCGGCACGTCGGGCGAAATACTCCACCAGCAACGGAATGTCGTCGGGATGCTGCCGCAGCGGCGGCAGGTGGATGTTGACGGAGTTGAGGCGGAAGAACAGGTCCTGACGGAACCGTCCTTGACGCACCTCATAGAGGAGGTCGCGATTGGTAGCGGCCGTGACGCGGACGTCGACCTTCTGATTCGTGCTCGAGCCGAGACGGGAGAATTCTCCGCTTTCGAGAATGCGGAGCAGCTTGACTTGTGTGCCGATCGGCATCTCGCCGATCTCGTCGAGGAAGATCGTTCCCTTGTGGGCCGCTTCGAAGAAGCCTTTACGTTGTTCCACTGCACCGGTGAAGGCGCCTTTTTCCGCGCCGAAGAGTTCACTCTCCAGCAGCGTTTCGGGAATGGCGCCGCAGTTCACGCTGACGAAGGGTTGCTTCTTGCGATTGCTGAGGTCATGCAGTGCATGAGCGAACACTTCCTTGCCGGTGCCCGTTTCGCCGGTGATCAGCACCGTGAGGTCCGTTGGCGCGACCTGGAGAAGACGGGAGATGGCCTGGACCATCACCGGGGATTCGCCGACGATTCCGAATCGTGTCTCGATCTGCCGAAGGACTTGTCGGGTGGCCGTACTCATTGTTTGGACCACTCCGCCCAGCCGCCGGTATAGATGAAGATCGGTCCGAAGTTGAACTTCTTCATGGTTTCGGCCACGTGATGACTGAGTTCGCATTCGCCGCCATCGCAGTAGATCACCACGATACGGTCCTGCGGCAGTTGCAGGATGCGCGGAATCTCGGCCTCGGCGGAATTACCATCGATGTTGATGGCTCCTGCGATGTGACCCTTGGCATAGCTCTCGGGTATGCGGGCGTCGATGAGGAGCAGGTGCGGTGACTTCAGCAGCGTGCGGAAAGCGGAGAGACCTACTTCGCGTACGACGCCGGGTTCGGGCCTGAAAGGCTCCTGCTGCCTTGCCGGAGGCGTCTCCGGTGGTGTCGTCGTTCCGGGCGTTGCGGACTTCGTGGTGACGGGCGTCTCCGGCTTGTCCAACGAAGCGATGGCCGTATCCTTCCGCTCCGGCGGTATCGCGGCGATCTGCCGTGCGGTGTCCTTGCCACTCGCGCCGAGCAGTCGCTCGATCTCGGCCTCGGTGGCCTGTACGCGTTCGAAGACGGGCTTCACCCAGTTGATGCGCTTCGGATTCATGGTGTTGAAGCCGATTGCGAGACCGATGGCCATGAGGATCAGCAGACCTGCTTCGCGCAGCGTTCCGGACGATGAAGCCCCGCCGTGTCCCGTGTTGCGACTGTTCATCCTGCCGAGAGGCTCACCGCCGAGAAGATGGAAGTGGAGATGGAAGACGGTCTGTCCACCGTTGGCATTGACGTTGGTCACGACACGATAGCCGTCGTGATCGACGTTGAATCGTCGCGCCAGTTGCTGTGCGACCATGAAGACATGGCCGATCAGCGGGGCGTCCTCTTCCGTGATGGCATTGGCGCTCGCGATATGCTTCTTCGGAATGATGAGCAGGTGGATCGGTGCGCTCGGTGCGATATCGCGGATCGCGATGACCCGCTCGTCCTCGTACTCGATGGTAGCGGGAACTTCGCGGTCGATGATTTTCGAGAAGATGCTCTTGTCCATTGGGCGACCTCAGTTGAACCGGCGATATATCTTCATGACCTGGTAGGCCGCATTGAGTTCCTGCGTCTTGCGGGCGGCGGTCTGCTGCTCGGCTGCCGTGCCGGTTGCCACGCGGTCGGGATGGACCTTGTAGATGGCGGCACGATAGGCCTTCTTGACGGTATCGACGGAATCGTCGTGGGCGATACCGAGGATCGCACACGCCTTCATCACGTCGGCGGGGATGTGCGGCGCCGACGCACGATGTGCGTGCTGCGTCCGTTGCTGGCTGTGCTCCTGCGCCGATCCTGCCGATCCGGAATTGAGCTCGTCGATGATCCTGCGGAGTTCCTCGTCGTCCGAGTCCAGGATGCGTTCGGCCCACGCCGTATCGTCCGTGGTGGCGTCGGTCCAGTATGCGCGTGCGATATTCTTGATGCGATCGAAGATCATGGTCGATGGTCGGAAGTTGGAACGTCGTGCAGCGACACGACGAATTTAGCATTCACTTCGCGTAGACCACGGGGTCAGAGACGCATGCCGATGGAAAAGTATGCCATGAGCGGGCCCCTGCCAACGGCGGCAGGGTTGTCGAGGAAGAAGAAGCGTTGTCCGACGGAGAACATGGCCGGGCCGACGGGAGTATCCATGCCGATGGTGGCGCCGACGCCATGCTGCAAGTCGCCGATGCGGATGTTGTCCGGCTGTGCCCATACCGACCCCATATCGTACCGGATGGATAGATAGGTGTCGAAGAAGATGTCGATGGGTGAGCGCGCCCGTACTTCCATCGAGCCGACGAGGATCTGCCGGCCCCGTTCTTCGTCCTGCCGCATGCCGAAGAACATGTCCTGTCCGCCAAGACTGAAGAGTTCGGCACCGGGCAGCGAACGATCCGCCGCACCCGCATGTAACGACGGGGAGATGACGACGGAGCGGATGGAAAGGTTGCTCTTGTAATGGAAACCGAGCTTGGTGAAGGAGAGGCCGTTGCTGAGGTTCAGGATGGAGGTTTCGAGCGATAGATCGAGGATGCGGCCACGGGTGGGGAAGTCCACGCGGTCCTGATCGTCCCAGCGTCCGATCATCCGTACGGTGGCGAGAGGCTGATAGCCCGGCCATACGCTGTCGGCCAGATCGCGATAGCGCTGCTGTTCGTAACGGAATTCGCCGAGCATCACGCCATTGCGCTCGAGCTGGCGTCCGCCGGATATCCTGACGCCGTACCGTTCTTCCGAAAACTGGGCCGTGCGTGATCGCAGAGGTTCTGTCACGGGACGTCCGGTCTGGGGCGTATAGATCCACACGTTACGGAAGGAAGCGTAGGCACGTGTCGTCGCCGTCCATAACGTACCTGCGATGCGGGGAACTTCTATGCCGCCCGATATCTCGCCGTTGCGCTCTCCGCCCGCCAGACGTGCCGAGAGGTTGATGCCGGAGCTGAACAGGTTGAGGTGAGCCACGTCCAGACCGCCCTGCGTATTCCGTTCGTTGTCGATCCTCGCACCGAGCCTCAGGACCTGGTTCCCTCTGTCCGTGGCGCCGACGACGACCCGGCAGCCGCTGTCGGGCGCGGGCTGGATGGCCACGTCGACGTTGTCGAACAGTTCCGAGGCGTGCAGGTTGAGCGTGCTGCGGCTGAGCGAGGCCGTCGTGACGAGGTCGCCGCGATTGAACGTCAGTTCGCGGATGACGTCCATCGAATCGACGCGACGTTTGGGATCCATGACGATGGACGTTACGCGTCCTTCGTCGACATGCAGGACGACCGTACTGGTCGTGGCATCGAAGCGTACTCCCCGCGTATGGGCGAAGTCGAAGCCGTTGCCGTGCAGGGCGCGCAGGATGCGCTCCGTCAGCAGCCTGCCGAAGGCCGGACTCCAGGCACGGCCGACGCCATCGTCGATGACGCTCTTCACGTCGGAAATGTCCGCGCACGAAGGCATCCCTTCGATCCTGATCCTCCTGACCATGGTACGCATGATGGTCGTGTCGTCGCCCATCGTCGGTGCGAGCGCAGCGACCTCGGTTCCGGAGCGCTGGCCGATGAGGCGCGTCAGGGCGGGCAGGGCCTCGATCGTCTTCTGTTCCCCCGCATTCATGAGAGACTGGAGGTTCCGGAAGTTGAAGGTCGAATGGAAGCCGATGTTCGGCGTGATCACGACGTCGGCCTTGGCGAGGTAGGTCGAATCCTTGAGCTTCATGGCCGACATCAACGCCTGGTCCGCGACGGCCCATGGAGTGTTGAGGTCCTCGGGATCGGACAGCTCGCTGACGGTGTTGACGACGATGATGATGTCGGGTCGCAAGGCTGCTGCCGCCTCATAGGGAATATTGGCCACCAGTCCGCCATCCACGAGGATGTCGCTACCCCTGCGTATGGGGGCGTAGCGCAATGGGAACGTCGCACTAGCCCGTATGGCCGTTGCCAGATTGCCGTGATCGAGCGCTACCCAGCGGCCGTCCTTGAGATTGGTGGCGATGGCGCGGAAGGGCATGCGAAGGCTGTCGAAGTGCATGACCGTATTGAACGGCGCATCCCAGAGGATGTCCTGCAGCAAGGTGGCGAACCGTGTGCTGCCCGACAGACCCTGTGGGACGAGGAATTCGAAGTTCCTGAAGTGGAGCGTGAGCAGGCTTCGGTCGTCGTCCTGCTTCTGCTGATAGGGAAGTTGTTCCCGATGGCGCTCGCTGGTGAACGACGTCACCTCGTGCCAGTTGATGGCCAGGATGATGGAATCGATCTGATCCGGAGTATATCCCGCCGCATACATGCCGCCGATGATGGCACCGATGCTCGTGCCCACGACGTAGTCGGGAACGATGCCTTGCCGTTCGAGGGCACGCAGGACGCCGACCTGGGCGATGCCGCGGGCACCTCCGCCGCTCAGGACGAGGGCGATGGTCGGCTTTCCGGGCTGTGCCCAGGCACTGCCGCAGTGCAGGAGGCACAGGACGATGATGCCCGCGATGATGGACGGGGATTTCATTTATGTGCCGGAGCGTTCTTCTTCCATCGTGGCGATCATACCCTTGTACAGGGGCCAGTATCGATCTTCCAGTGCCATGCGGTCCGTTGCGGCCTCGACCGATTGCTCGAAGGTCCCCGCATGGGTGAAGACGTCGTTCGAGCGACCGCCGTCGATCGTGCGTACGATGATCGCTGCTACGTCTTCCGCACTCATCATGGGCGTGAGTGGAGCCAGTGGCACGTTCCGTTCTTTCGCGAAGCGTTTCGATTTCACGATGCCGCTGCCGAAGACATCGCCGAGCGCTCCGCCTTCCGTGACGTCGGCCCAGTCCGTGCGTACGCCGGCAGGACAGACGACGGTGGCTTCCACGCCGGTGTCGGTGAGTTCCGTACGCAGGGCCGCGGTGAAGCCCACCACGGCATGCTTGGCTGCGACGTAGGCCGCATTGAAAGGGAAGGCCATCTTCCCGGCGATGCTGGCGATGTTGACGATGTGCCCGGTTCCGCGGGCCTTCATCGACGGCAGCGCTTGCGCCGTCATCCAGAACGTCGCGTAGACGTTGATGGCGAAGATGCTGTCGAGCTGTTCCGTCGATGTGTCCTCGATACGGGCCTTGTTGCCCCGTCCTGCATTGTTCACCAGGACGTCGATGGCACCGAAGGTCTCGAGCGTACGGTTCACGGCATCGCGGCAGGCCCGCTCTTCGGAGAGATCGGCGACGATTTCGAGGACGTGGGCTCCGCGGTCGCGTGCCGTTGCCGCGACCGCTGCGAGGCGATCGGCACGGCGTGCCACGAGGGCGAGATTGCCGCCACGTTCCGCGAGAGCGATCGCGAGGGCCGCTCCGATTCCGCTCGATGTTCCGGTGATGAGTGTCGTCATTGTCCTACAGGATCCGGAATGTGGAGTAGGTCTTGCCGTCGCTGAGGTCGTTGCAGGTCACGGACGATACACGGGCGTGCTGCGGTCCGGTGCGCAGCAGCGTCTCCATTTCGGTGAGGGCATCGGTCGACCCCTGTGCGATGCATTCGATGGTGTCGTCTTCGAGATTGCATACGAAGCCACGAAGACCGAGCTGATGTGCATGGTGGAGGACGAAGCGGCGGAAGCCTACGCCTTGGACGGTTCCGGAAACGATGAAATGTGTTGTTGGCATGAGGTGTTATCGACGATTGACTTGGGATACGGAGGCCTGATCGGTGGGGGTGATCAGGATGTCCTGGATGGCGACGTGGGGTGGCCGAGAAGCCACGAACAGTGCCGTTTCGGCGATGTCGCGACCGTGCAGGGGTGTGTATCCGTTGTAGACGGTTTGCGCACGTTCCGCATCGCCGCGGAAGCGTACGAGGGAGAATTCGGTTTCCACGAGGCCCGGATCGATGGTGCAGGTACGCACACCGGTGCCGAGGAGGTCGAGCTGCATCGAATCGCCGAGCATCTTCACGGCGGCCTTGGTCGCGCTGTAGACGTTGCCTCCCCGATAGGCCTGTCGACCGGCGATGGAGGCGATGTTGATCACCTGTCCTTTGGCACGGTTCACCATGCCCGGAAGAACGGCTCGGGTGACGTTGAGCAGCCCCTTGACGTTCGTGTCGATCATCTCTTCCCAGTTCAGGTGTACACCTTCCTGGATGGGCTCGAGTCCGCGCGACAACCCGGCATTGTTGATGAGGACGTCGATGTCGTGCCAGGTGTCGGGCAGTTCGCCGATGGCGGCTTCCACGGCCGAACGGTCACGTACGTCCACGGCCTGCGTGAAGACGTCGATGCCGTGCTCCCTGTGCAAGGTATCCGCCAGTGCTTCGATGCGGTCGGTTCTGCGTGCCCAGAGGACGAGGCGTGCACCCGCTTCGGCGAACACTTCCGCACAGGCTTCGCCGATACCCGCGGAGGCACCGGTAATGAGGACGATGGAGTTCTTCATAGCATATCGTGTTGAAACATCTAAATTTACGGAATGACTACCACGCCACCCCTCTCGACAGCTCCATTGCACTTCGTCTTCCCCTCGATACGGAAGGAACTCCTCGGCAACGGAACGCCCGTCTATCTCATCGAACGGGCCGACGAAGACCTGATGAGCATCACGCTCAACATCGCCTCCGGTGCCGTCCATGACGAACTGGACGGCGAAACATCGTTCACCGTCGCCATGCTCGTGCGCGGCACGACGACGATGTCGCCCGAGGATTTTGCTGAAGAGGTCGAGCGGCGCGGTTGCAGCATCGGCTCGTCGAGCGATCGCGATTCGACGAGTATCGTCGCGACGGGACTTTCCGAGTACGATCATGATCTCGTGCGATTTCTTTCGGACAGTATCTGCAGCCCGGGCTTCGACACCGTGGAGATCGAACGCCAGCTCAAGCGCCGGATCGGAGACCATCTCCAGAACGTCGCCGACCCGGATTGGCTCGCAGGGCAGGCCCTGTCCGTCGCCGCCTTCGATGGCCATCCCTACGGACGCTCGAAGGACGGAACACCGGAGACGATGACCCTGGTCGACCGTGACCGTATGCGGTCCGTCTATGCCCGTCTGCTCTCCTATCCCCGCTTCGTCATCGTCTCGGGGCGGTTCGACCCGGAAGAAGTCCTGCGTGGCCTCGACGAAGGGATCGGACGTCTGCCCGTGCCGACTGCCGTGTCGTCCATCGCGCCTGCCATACTCCGGTCGCGTGTCGCTGCCATCGCCAGCAAGGAGGATGCCGTGCAGACCGTGCTGAGAATGGCCCTGCCGGCACTGCCGCTGGTCGATCCCGACTATACGGCCCTGCTGCTGGTGACGGAGATCCTGGGCGGTTATACGATGGCACGTCTCTTCACCGTTCTGCGCGAACAGAAGGGATATACATACGGTGCCTACGCCTATCTCGAGAACAGGAAGTGGTCCCAGGCCATGCGCCTCATGACGAGCGTAGGGAACGGCTTCACGGTGGATACCGTGGCCACCGTCAAGGCCGAGCTCCAGCGGATACGCAGCCAGCGCATCGACGACGAGGAATTCGAGAACACGCGTCAGCACGCGCTCGGACGATTCGCACGAAGCAACGAAACACCGCAGCAGACGGCCGGGCTGTTGTGGACGATCATCAGCAATGACCTTCCGATGGACTATTTCGAACGCCACATCGAACGGTTGCAGGCATTGACGCCCGATGATGTGCGGCACGTCCAGGAGCGGTTCTTCGATCCTGCGACGTTGACGATCGGTGCCAGCGGGGACCGCAACATCATCGTCGATGCCGTCGCGGATTCCGTCGATACCGTCATCGACTATCGCGCCTGATGCCGATGCTCGCAGTCATCGCCATCGTCGTCTCCATCGCCGCCGTCGTCGCGATACGCCGGGGTGTGGACGTACGGTTCGCCCTGTTCACTGCGGGACTCATCCTCACGGCCGTCGCGGGCGCTCCCTGGCTCGTCTTCGACGCCTTCCAGCGGAGCGTCGGCAAGGGTGACATCATCGGGCCGATCTGCTCGGCGATGGGATATGCATTCGTTCTCAAGGCCACCGACTGCGACCGCCACATGGTGCGTCTGTTGATACGACCGTTGCGGACCATACGCTGGGCTCTCATTCCCGGCGGATGTGCCATCGGCTTCCTTACCAACATGGCCATCACGAGCCAGACGGCGACGGCCGCAGCCGTCGGCCCGATCCTCCTGCCATTGATGGTGGCTGCCGGATACTCGCGTCTGATCGCGGGCGCCACGCTGATCGTCGGATGTTCCGTCGGTGGCAACCTGTTCAATCCGGGCGAGCCCGACATCGTCGCCATCCACAATGCCACACAGGCGTCCGTTGGCGACATCATCGGCCAGGCCATCATGCCCAACATACTGTCCTTCGTGATGGCGACCCTCGTTCTCACGGCCATGGGCCTGAGCGCGAAGCACCGCACGGACAAGGCGGAAGAGGTCGAGGACGACGAACCCATCAATGTCGTCAAGGCGTTGTTGCCGCCTCTGCCCGTGCTCATCCTGCTTCTCATGCAGCCCGGACTGAACCTCGTTCCACCGGTCTTCGCAGTCTATCCCAAGGGACTCCATATCTCCATGGTCATGGTGATATGTACGGCACTGGCCATGCTCGTGACGCGGGGTGGAATCAACAGGCTCACGACGCAGTTCTTCGAGGGTATGGGATATGCCTTCGCCAAGGTCATCTCGCTCATCATCGCAGCATCGTGCTTCATCGCCGGACTCGAAGCGGCCGGCGTCATCGCGTCCGCGGCCGGTGCCCTGGCATCCAATGCGGCACTGGCGGCAGTCCTGAGTCCGGTGCTGACGTGGGGCCTGGCAGTCATCAGCGGTTCGGGTACGGCGCCGAGCGTATCCTTCTCCCAGGCCATGCTGCCGTCACTCGCCACGACCAACGTCTTCCATGCCGTCAAGCTCGGCATCTCCGGTGCGATCGGTGCCAGCGTCGGACGCACCATGTCGCCGGTCTCCGCCATCCTCCTCTTCACCACGACGCTCACGGACACGGAGCCCTCGCAGCTCGTCCGCATCGTGATGTGGCCGATGTTGGCGGCCCTTGGCATTACCATTCTCCACGGCCTCGTATTTTAGCTCCATGGACTCTCAACAGATGGACTCGATCTACGCCGATTACAACGCCACGACACCCGTCGATCCTAGGGTCGTGGAAGCGATGATGCCGTACCTGACGGACGTTTTCTACAATGCCTCCAGCACGCATGCCGCGGGGATGGAAGCGCAGCGCGTCGTCATGCAGGCCCGAATGCAGGTCGCATCGCATATCGGGGGGCGGATGAACGAGGTCATCTTCACGTCCGGCGCTACCGAGGCCATCAATCTCGCCATCCTGGGCATGGCCCGCCACGAGACGTCGGAACGCCGTCGCATCGTCACATGCCGTACGGAACATGCAGCCGTCGTCGACGCCTGCATGTACCTCGAAGCACGGGGTTGGCCGGTGACCTGGCTGGGTGTGGATGGCGATGGACGCATCGACATCGACGAGGTGGGGAGTGTCCTTGGCTCCGATACGCTGCTCCTCAGCGTCATGGCCGTCAACAACGAGACGGGTGTAAAGCAGGATCTCCGTGAACTGGCATCGCTGGCCCACGCCGCTGGTGCCTACTTCATGACGGATGCGACGCAGGCCTACGGAAAGATGGCCATCGATGTCGACGATATCGGTATCGATCTCATGACGTTCTCCGGTCACAAGATCTACGCACCTAAGGGCGTGGGCGTGCTCTACGTGCGTTCCCGCAAGGAATGCACCTGTGAGCTCGAACCGTTGCAGTACGGTGGCGGTCAGGAGCGCGGCATCCGCAGCGGCACGCTGAACGTGCCCGGAATCGTGGCCCTGGCCCATGCCGGTACCCTCGCCCATGAATGTCTCGTCAGCGACGCCGAACGCATCGGTGCCCTCCGTGACAGGTTCGAGGATGCCATCCTCCATCTGCATGGCGTGCACGTGAACGGCCGGCATGAACACAGGAACTACGGTACGAGCAACGTCAGGTTCGATGGTACGGATGTCGACATCATGCTCATGCACATGCCGTACGTGGCGGTAAGCAAGGGCAGTGCGTGTGCGAGCGCCAAGCCCAGGCCGTCCCACGTACTCACGGCGATGGGGCAGACGGCAGAGCAGGCCGCCTGTACGCTCCGTTTTTCATTCGGACGTTTCACGACGTCCGACGATATCGACAGGCTCGTGGCAGCGATCACCCACGCACACGAAAAGGCACTGGCCGGCGTCGTTCCGGCATAAACTCCAGGAAATCATGGCTTCATCAGACGTCCAACTCGTTGAAGAACTCGCGCAGCGCATCAAGAGCGTCAAGAGCGAGATAGGCAAGGTCATCATCGGTCAGACGGAGATCGTCGATCAACTCCTCATCTCGCTGTTCGCCCGCGGCCACTGCCTGCTGGTCGGAGTGCCGGGGCTGGCCAAGACGCTCCTCATCCGCACACTGGCGCAGACGATGGATCTGTCGTTCTCCCGCATCCAGTTCACACCGGATCTGATGCCCGGCGACATCACGGGTACCGAAGTGATCGAAGACAACGTATCGACGGGACAGAAGTCGTTCCGCTTCATCAAGGGGCCGATCTTCGCCAACATCGTCCTGGCCGACGAAATCAACCGTACGCCGCCGAAGACGCAGGCGGCCCTGCTCGAAGCCATGCAGGAACATAGCGTCACGGCCGCCGGCACGACGTACCGTCTGGAAGAGCCGTTCTTCGTCCTCGCCACGCAGAATCCCATCGAACAGGAAGGAACGTATCCGCTGCCCGAAGCGCAACTGGACCGATTCATGTTCAACCTGTGGCTGGACTATCCCGACTTCAACGAAGAAGTCGAAGTGGTGCGCTCCACGACGGTCGCGCAGAAGGAAACGTTGAAGCACGTGATGGACGGCAAGGACATCGTTACCTTCCAGGAACTCGTCCGCCGTGTCCCCGTTGCCGACAATGTGATCCAGCATGCCGTCAAACTCGTCCGCGCGACGCGGCCGGATACGGGCAGCATCAAGATCGTGAAGGACTTTCTCAGCTACGGTGCCGGCCCTCGCGCATCGCAGTACCTCGTACTCGGCGCCAAGAGTCGTGCGGCGCTGAACGGGCGTTTCTCCCCGTCCATCGATGACGTCAATGCCGTCGCCGTCAGCGTCCTGCGTCACCGCATCGTCACCAACTTCAATGCCGAAGCCGAAGGCGTGACGCCTTCGCGGATCGTGGACGAGCTGGTGAAGAGCGCCTGAGGCGCGAAAACCAACTACCAACGCCGTTACTATCCAGGAGCGCATCCCACCGATATGGTGCCGGATGCGTTCGCCGTTTCGCATACGTTCCGATCGGGACGACATCGTAGTCGTGTCATCCCCTGATGACGTCCATCCGCTGTTGCCGTTCGATCATGGTCTTCAGATCGATGGACCATGGTTCGATATCGTGGTCGAGGCCGGCGATCCAGGGCGTATAGCGCAGATGTTCGGGTCTGTTGGGGTCACCCGTCATGCGGTCGATCACGCTCTGGTGGATACGTATCCTGTCCGTCCGTTTCGCATCCCACGTCCGTACCGCTCTCGGATAGAGCTTCGCGAGGAACGAGCCGCGGGAATCGTGCATCACGCCGTATGGGTTGATGGTGACGGGTACCTTGTGCTTGAGGTAGAGGCGCAGTCCCAGGTCGCAGGCCTTCTGCGTCAGCCAGAGCAGGGGGATGTCCGACAGTTCCTGTTCGGGATAGCCGCCGCCTACGTCCGTATGCATGCCCGTGAACCACACCTGGCTCAGTGACTGATAGGGCTTCAGATCCGTATTCCACAGCACGGGATGGAAATACTTGCGTTCGTCGTCGATGGCGAGGGCATGATAGGCGTTCTCCACGCTCTCGCTCAAGGTGAAGTTGTGGAAGTTGTGCCTGAACATCGGAAGGCCGTCGATGAGGTCGCTCAGCCATCGGATGGGCAGGCCCAGGGCCGCTACCGTATCGTAGCATCCGATGAATCTGATGCGCGTCCACATCGTGCGGTTCTTCCGCACGAACTCGTCGGCCCTGCTTTTGCGCAGATCCGCATTCGACGTACGGTAGATGCCGTAGGCCTTGGGGATGAGTTCCGGGCGGCCCTTCGGCAGGATGCCGAAGTAGTGGATGAAGCTCGACAGACTTCGTATGGTGGCTGCGCCGCGGCTGAAGCCGAAGAGATAGATGTTGTCGCCCGCCTCGTAATGATCGAAGATGAACCTGTAGCACTGCTGGATGTTCCGCGAGATTCCCATGCCGCCGATGTTGCCGGTGATCTTCTTCATGCCGGTGCCGAGGCCGGCATCGTAGTAGCCTACCTGACGCGGCGTGCGGTCCTCGACCATGTTGAACATCTTGTAGACGTTCGTGTTGTAGCCTTCTCCGCCTTCCTGGCCTGTGCCATCGGAAAAGACGACGATGTTCTTCGCCATGGGAATGCCCCCGGATGCAGTGCGTGACGTGATAGACGGCGATCGGGCCGGGATCGCGGGGGCAACATACGTAAACTGGATCAGGAACGGCGAGGGGCCTCTCTCCCATGACCGTGTTATGCAGTCATCCTTCGATGGGCGTCCTGTTAATGCGGAATCCAGTACCAGCGACTATCCGCAACGATCATTCATCCTGTCCTTCCCACGAAACGATCTGCTGTTTCCGTTGTCGGATTGCCGCGATGACGGCAGCGAGAGTAGGGGAGGCTCCGAGTTGGAAGTAGCATTGAAAAACACAAACTACCATCTGGGTACTTGATGTCACAATCTGGGCTCGATTGTTGCAAACAGTCCTGAAACTTGCATCTTCCACCACGAATCTGTACGTTCGGGCAAATATCTGTTAGTGCAAGTCGCTATTGAGCTTAGTCAGGACGAGATAGGACGTACGGATTGCGGCTGTAGAGATATACACAGCACGAGGGTTATATGTTCTCGATGTTCCGATGGGCTATCGGTATCACTGCCGTATGCCTTCTGTTCCTCATTACAACCACTCCGGTAGTTGCGCAATGCGACTCACTTCGGCAGTTCTATCCGCCGGGTGCCAAGGTCTATCCACAGACACCCAATGGACTGGATACGACCCATCCTGTCGATCCACGAAAGTTCGTGGCACAATGGCACTTCGAGACGCAATCCGATTCAACGATCACCCGATTCGTCTTTGACGACTTCGTCAGCAATGGCCGCCGTGTGTGGCTGAGCAACTGGTGTGAAGGGAAGACATGGAATTGGGACAAGACGACGCAGCAATACGTCAATGAAGTCACGAATGCCCAACTGAGCAGCATTTCCCACACGACGTATATGCCGGTTATCGCTGGGGATACCATCGGATTCTATCGTCATGCCTACTGGCTTCGCCGTGGTCCGTCAACAGGGTCACTCGCCAAGTATGTTTCGGGCGATGTCGTCTCGTACTCGGTCGAGCTGGTGCGGAAATCGGACGGTCAGCGGATGGCACTCCTCGACACCGTCCGAATCAGCCAGAGCGGGGCATCCAGTCCATGTGTCTATATGTGGTATCCATTGGCGTCGAAGGTCCGTTACGTCATTCCATCTGTTATTTCGGATACGACGTATGCCTGTGTCCGCGTGAACGTGTACACAAGCGGATCAGACAATGACGTGTTTTCACGCACGGATCTTTTCGCTACGCTCAATGCAAGGATATTCCTCAACAACCCATATTTCGAGAACTTCATGGCTACGGTCAACTCCGAGAATGCCTGCGGTGCTGCTACCGGGGGATGTGGGATGACCGTAACGAATGGAACATCGGGAAGTGTCAATGCGGCTGTGACGTCCTCAAGCATTACCCTTGTGAAGGCGTTCTCGCAGGCAGGATACTTGGTATCGAGCACTGCCGTAACCACATGGCCTTCTACTGTCGCCCTTTCGACAGGGGCCGGTCTGTACATCGTGTGTGGTGTCAATAGTTCCGGTACCGTCGTCTGTACGAATACCATGCTCGTTCCATAGTCCGTTCCGTCAACCATTCCCTTATTGCTCTATGGTTCGCTTTGTTCCGCTCGTTTGTTCGTTCGTTTTCTGCTGTATCACACTGTCCGCGTTGACGTCGAAGCGTCATCCCGGCGCAAGCCAAGGGAACCCACCTTGCAACCCTGACGCTGGCGAGAAGATATCCGAGGTTGCCGGGCCACGATCATGTTTCTGCATTGGTTCTCCTGCCGGCCATGTGGAATTTTCACCGATCTATCCGAACTGGATCATCGGGTCGCTGTACAACACGAGAGTATATATCTCCTGTCAGCCCGAACAGGAGGCCAGTGAGCAGGTCACATGCACGTACCGCAACGATTGTTCCGCAGACTACGATCTCACCTTGCCCGGATGGTTCTATTATTGGCCGGACATCGACAAGCCGGTTTTTACCGTTGAAGCGGGGCCGGGTAACTGGCCGTAGATGTTACTCTAGGTTTCCGATGAAATTATCTAGTAAGTGGAGAGAGGTGACATGCACAACGATAGTATGATCTTGACCACGAGCGAAGTTGATGTTCTTTCGGACCGTCTAAGCAAACGTCTCGGATACACTATCGGGCAAATCGATATCCTGCAAGTCTTCAATCAGTACCGCGAAGAGATAGACAAGGTGCTGAATGGCAGTAGCGAGAAAATGAGACTCTACGTTGTGGAAGACTTTCTGAGTGGTATCGATTTTAGGGATTTATGGGTGGAGATTGAGCACGAAGAAGTCAACGATACTTTGCCACAGATGCCGGGTGATCTACTTGGATTTATTGTGAAAAGTGTTGGAAAGAGATGGATGATTCATAAGTACGACGAAGATCCATTTCCATCGGATCCTCACGCGCATTGTGAAGAGGATAGCTTGAAATTGGATCTAACAAATGGTGATTGTCATAGTGCAAAGCACAAGAGGATCGTCCGTCGATTGCGACGTAAGGACCTGCTAGAAATCAGGAGCAAGTTCAACATGAAGGGAGTGACCCTACCCAATCTGGCAGTCTAGCAATGGTCATACTTCAATAACACTCAGGGAGAAAGAAAGATGTCCGCACCTGCAAGAGAATGGCAATGGTATCTATTCAAGGATACTGCCGGAAAGTTTCGTTGGAACTGTAAGGCCGATAATGGGAATATCGTTTATGCTTCCTCGCAAGGCTATGTGAATAGGACTGATTGTGTTGCGAACGCAACAGCTATCGGCTTTAGTGTGACGAACATGGTGGATCTAACGAAGACATGATCCAATGATGTAACCTCGACCAGCAGCCTCTGCCTTAATGCAGGCTTCTTCGAAGTTGTCAGCTTCGATTTCCGGGCCGTCCCATCGCTTATCATCGCATTAATTTCGATAAGAAAGACTTCACTAGCGTTGCTGCTATATTGGCTCTCTGGCTTTGCTTGAGAGCTTTCTTTTTGTGTTGTCTCTTCAATCTGGCTGGGCCTTTGTGGATCCCATATGCATACCCCCGTGTAAATACTGATAATTGTTGATGCCTGTAAATAGTGGATAAGGGTGGTTTTGAGTTAGGACCACCATTCGTAGAGTGATTTTGGAGATGAAGCGTGGTTTGTAAAGGGAATGATTGGGTCCGTTAAATATCGACAGAATCCATTAGACACATCGAGATACGATTCCATGAACCCGTATCGGTCTGCCAAGCCGTTCAGGCAGTGCCATGTCGTCTAGTATGATGTATGGTGCAAATTCACCAATAGTATCCATAGCCTGTAACCACGGATTTGATTCGGTCCTGTCCGGGCAGGTCGGTATGGGCCATCCTATCCGCCACCTCTCACCCCCGCAAAAAGCCGTACCTTTGTAGTCGATCCTGTCCCAACGCCCGCTCCCGGTACCGAGTTATGAGTCTCGTCGCAATCGTCGGCCGCCCCAACGTGGGCAAATCCACGCTCTTCAATCGTATCATCGAAGAGCGCCATGCCATCGTGGAGGCCGTTCCCGGTGTGACGCGCGACCGGATCTATGCCCGCGGTGAATGGAACGGTGTCCACTTCCAGCTCGTGGATACGGGGGGGATCGTGCCGGACAGCGAGGAGCTGTTCGACAAGGCCATCCGCGAACAGGCCATGATGGCCCTCGAAGAAGCCGATGCCATCATCTTCGTCTGTGACGGACGCGATGGCGTGACGCCGGTGGACGAGATGATCGCCGCAATGCTGCGGACGACACCGAAGCCGGTGACCCTGATCGTGAACAAGTGCGACAATGCGATGATGGATATGAATTCCTCCGAATTCTATTCCCTCGGTCTCGGCGATCCCTATCCCATTTCCGCCCTGAACGGCAGAAGCACCGGAGACTTTCTCGATCGCGTCGTCGGCTTCCTGCCGAAGAACGAGGAAGCGGAGGACGATCGCCTGAAGATCGCCATCGTCGGCCGCCCGAACGTCGGCAAGAGCTCACTGACCAATGCCCTGCTCGGACGCGAGCGCAGTATCGTGACGCCGATCGCCGGCACCACGCGCGATGCCATCGACAGCGTCGTGCGCTTCTACGGCGAGGAGATGGTCCTCATCGATACGGCAGGTCTGCGCCGCCGCAGCCAGATCAAGGAACAGGTGGAGATGTACAGTACGATGCGCACGGCCCGTGCGATCGAACGCTGCGATGTCGCCATCGTCGTTCTCGATGCCACGCAAGGACTGGAAACGCAGGACAAGCGCATCATCGACCAGGTCGTCGCCGAACGGAGAGGCATCATCGTCGCCGTGAACAAGTGGGACCTCGTCGAGAAGGATACGCGCACGGCCGACGACTTCACGAAGAAGTACAAGGAGGCCCTCCCGACCTTCGACTACGCTCCGGTGGTCTACATCTCCGCACTCACCAAGCAGCGGATCACACGCGTGCTCGAAATGGCGAAGGAAATCCAGGCCCGCCGCGAAGTACGCATCAGCACGTCGAAACTCAACGACGTTCTGCTCGCCGAACTGGATCGCGTCCCACCGCCCTCGGTGCGGGGCCGCGACCTCCGCATCAACTACATCACGCAGGTGCGTACGGCACCGCCGATCTTCGCCTTCTTCTGCAATCATCCGGATCTCATCCCGGATTCCTACAAGCGCTTCATGGAGCGTCAGCTACGCGAGCATTTCGACCTCGAAGGCGTGCCCGTGAGCTTCGTCTTCAGGAAGAAGCATCGCGACAGGAACGAGGACTGACAGGCCCCTCCTCTCTCCGCCGCAGTGGCCAGCGAGTCCTTTCGAAGATGGTCATGGCGTGGCCGTCCGTCGCCGCCTGAAACCTACGACTATCGCTTCTTCAGCATCAGGAGACGATGCGTGAATTCCGTGCCTATGCCGCTGATCACGCACCGTTCGTTCCTGTCCGAGAGATATCGCGCCGTCCAGTCCACGATGCCGCCATCGCCCGTTTCGTACCATGTGCCTTCGTGCCGCAGGCTGAGCTTGAACCGCAGACCCTTGTAGTAGGGCTGATCATGCTGCGGAATGTACTCCCGTTCGATGACGATGTCCGGAAGTGTGGCCGCGATGCGGCCCATGACGTTCGTGGAGAGTCTGTCGATGGCGGGTCGGCGATCATGGATCCGGAAGGCGATCCTGATGTCGCGATGGGCGGCCGCGCCCGCGATGCCATCGTGAGACAGGGCTACGAGGGTGGAGACATGATGCACGATTTCTTCCTCGATCCAGGTCGTTCCCCGGTCGTGGCCGGCGGACGTCATGCCGAAGAGATCGAAGTGCGGGCGGAATCGGGGATCGCCGGGCGGTGGTGTACGGATGACGCGCTGAAGGGCCGACAGGCGAATGGTATCCATACGAGTTCCGGCGTTACGTCGTGCGTCGCGTCGGCGGACGGAGGCTTCCAGTGCCAGCACGTTGGTCGGATCGGAGACTGCTTCCGTACCGCGCAGTGCCGACAATATCTTGTTCTGGTCGCAGGGGGCCACGACGGACGACGCTCCGAGAGGAGCGGCGGGCGAGAGGCCGATGGTCGTGAAACCGTGGGCGGCCGCTTCCTTCATCAGGGACAGACCGAAGGCCTGCATGGCGACGGCATCGCTCTCGGCAGGTGCCACGAACCGATTGGACGTGTAGGCGTCGAGAATGTCCTGCGGTGTGAGGGATTCCGTCTTTCTACGGAACACTTCGAGCAGCAGAGACGTCAACTCGCCCATACGGAAACCTCCGACGAGTTCGTCGAAGATCTTCCGGCGCTCCGGCGTGGAGAGGAGACTGGTGAGTATCGATGGTTCCATGGCCACGATGAACAAACCTCATGCCAGTATCGGCGGAGCTGGAACGATATCCAACCACATAGCGGAAGATGACTGCCATGCTGCTTCGTACCATTGTCGCAACAACGTTGCTGGCCTCCGTACTTCATGCACAGCCCGTTGTCGTTACCATCGACCATTCGCAACCGCATCGCGCGATCTCGCCCTATATCTACGGATCGAACGGCAACGATGCCGGCGCGCAGGACGGTATCACGATCCGTCGTCAGGGCGGAAACCGGCTCACGGGGTACAACTGGGAGAACAACTATTCCCATGCGGGCGAAGACTGGCAGAATTCCAACGACACCTACCTGCCCTGGTACTACCATGTTCCCGAGAACAGATGGCAGGAGCCCGGCGTCGTGCTCACGACGTTCATCGACGATAACAAGGGCGCGGGGATCAAGTCGCTCGTGACCCTGCCCGTCGCCGGTTACGTGTCCGCCGATGCGAACGGCAGCGTGACACCCGAACAGGTCGCTCCGTCCGCACGGTTCCACAGGGTGGAGATCGAGCATTCGGGGTCGACCGGACAGGCCAATACCGACGATGACGTCGTCTATGTCGAGGACGAAGTGCGCTTCCTCACTAATCGATACGGTGCAGGCGCGGGACCGCAATGGACGGTAGCGTATTCGCTCGACAACGAGCCTTCGCTGTGGCCCGAGACCCATCCGCGTATCCATCCGGACAAGACGACGTTCCAGGACCTCATGGCCAGATCGATACGGACGGCGACGGTGATCCGTGCGGTGGATCCGACGGCCCTCATCTATGGTCCGGCCGAATTCGGATTCTCGGCCTTCACCAATCTGCAGGACGCTCCCGACAAGAGTCTCTTCATGCCCTACGGTTCGTTCATCGACGGTTATCTCATGATGATGAAGATGGCCGAGGGAACGGCGGGCAAGCGTCTTCTCGACGTGCTGGACGTTCACTGGTATCCGAACCTGAACGGGGAAGCGATCTCGTTCAACGACAATCTGGTGGAAGAGGACAAGCGCATCCAGGCGCCACGCTCGCTCTGGCAGGAAAGCTATGTCGAGGATAGCTGGATAGGTCAATGGTACGGTCCGGCCAGCGGCCAGCGCATGCGCCTGCCGCTGTTGCCCACGCTGCAGCGTATCATCGACGAACGGTATCCGGGTACGATGTTGTCGATCTCGGAATTCAACTACGGCGGCCCGCGCCAGGTATCGACGGGGCTGGCCGTGGCGGATGTGCTCGGAATCCTCGGTAATCACGGAGTGTATTCTGCCACGCACTGGGAAGCGATCGACGGCTATATCCGTGCCGCCTATCGTCTGTATCGCAACGCCGATGGCAATGGTCTGCGCGTAGGGGACAGCAGTGTGGTCACGACGACGTCCGATGCATCGGAGGCTTCGGCCTATTCGAGCGTCGATACCGAAGGCCGTATGCACGTCATCGTGATATGGAAGGCCAACAGGAGCGACGTCGTACGGATCGCCATCGACGGTTCGTTCAAGGGCGTACCGAAGTCCTGTCATGGATTCGACGGTGAATCGAACGTCATCGCCGTGAAACCGATGCCGGTACAGGTCGATGCCTCGACCTTCACGTTGGCCGTGACGGCCCGCAGTGCCTATCACATCGTCTTCGATCCCACCACATCATCCGTTGCCGAGGGCGGAACGGACGATGGCCTGCTCATCAACCAGTACGGTATGACGACGGGAACATCCGTGGTGAGTAACATCACCGTTTATGATATCGTCGGCAACCTGGTCTATACCCTTCCGAAGATGGAAGCCACGACGTCCATCACATGGCCCGCATCGCTCGGTCATGGTGCCTATGTCGTGATGGCCGAGGTCGGAGGCAGGATGACGACGGGCAGGATGCTCCGCTGATATCACGTGGAGCTCGTGGCCGGTCTCACTCCACGATGGCGATGACGAGCTTCCAGAACTCGAGGGACACGACAATGGTGCCGATGCAGAGGACGAGCCAGCCGAAGCCGGTCTTCAGACGTTGGCCGTCGATATGGCGTGACAGTCGTGCACCTACGAGGATGCCTGCCGACATCAGTCCGGTGAACGTGAGCAGGAAGGACCAGTCGTAATCCATCCCCGACGTCATGTCGGCGAGGACTCCGATGGTCGAATTGGCGCTGATGAGAACGAGCGACGTGCCGACGGCCCTTTTCATGTCGATACCCGACCAGAGGACGAGGGCCGGAACGATCAGGAAGCCCCCACCCACGCCGAGGACGGCGCTGAGGAGACCCACGACGAAGCCGGCGATGGCGAGACGCGAGGCCGGTGCGGGTTCGCGCGTTTCCGATCCCGTGCCGGCCCGAATCATTCCGATGGCCGCGATGAACATCATCAGCGCGAAGGCGATCATCAGGAACGTATCGTCGGTGACCCTGTCTCCCGCGACGATGAACGACTGCGGGATCATGGGCACGACGAAGCGGCGTACCATTCCTGTCGTGACCAGCGCCACGCTTCCGAACGAATAGACGGCAGTCCAGTACACCTCGTGACGGCGCACGTACGGGACGGCGCCGACGGCCGAGGCGATGGCGATGGTGAACAGGGCATAGCCGCTTGCGACGGATTGATCTATACCCATCAGATAGACCAGGATGGGGACGGCGATGATGGCGCCGCCAGCTCCTACCAGACCCAGAATGATGCCGATGATGCCGGCGAGAGCGAGGACGAGAAACGTCATGGACGTCGTCCCGTTACCATGCGAGCATGCCGCCCTTCAGGTTTACCGGTGCAGTGAAACCGTTCAGTTCGAGGAACATGCAGGCCTGTCCGCTGCGATTGCCTGAGCGGCAGTAGACGATGATCTCTCCGTCACGATATGCCTCGAGCTCGTCGATACGATCGGGAAGCTCTCCGAGCGGGATGAGGATCGAGCCCGGGATGTTCTTTTCGGCATGTTCTTCGGGTTGCCGTACGTCGAGCAGGACGACGTCTTCGCCTGTTCCGAGCCGGGTCTTCAGGGTGTCGGGTGAAATTTCACGCATGGTGGTGATACACTGATGTTGGTGATGGATGTGTCGCTGCTCAGGCGTCGATGGTCGTGCCGGTTTCGTACGGACAGCCTGCCGCACGCCAGCCGGCATAGCCCGGAGCGTAGTTGACGATGTTATGGAATCCTTCGCGCTGAAGCAGACTCGTGGCGATGCTCGACCGGTCACCCGCCTGACATGAGATGACGACGACCTTGTCGCGCGGTATCTCGCCGAGATGCTGGAGCAGGTAGCCTGCATGTAGATGTCGGGCGCCGGGAATGTGTCCGCTCACGTATTCGTTCGTCGAACGTACGTCGATCACGACGACGTCGTCATTGTCGTAGCGGGAGACGAATTCGTCATGCGGGATCTCTGCCGTGGTGGCGAGTGCATGATGGCCCTCGTGCCAGCCGTCGATGCCAGGGCGATAGCCCAGGATGTTGTCCAGACCGATGCGCATCAGCTTCCGTACGACGTCGTCGATCGTCCTGTCGTCGGCGATGATGGCGAAGGGCTTGTCGTAGTCGATCATCCAGCCGGCCCACGTGCTGAAGGCCTTGTTGTTCTGGATGTTGACCGTGTTGGGAATGTGTCCGTTCGCGAAGGCCGTCTTCACACGCGTATCGACCACCATCGTTCCGTCGGCGAGTGCTTCCGAGAGGTCCTGGAGAGACAGCAGGTGTGGTTGCTGCACTTCCGTCCGCAGGTTGCGCTCGACCTTGTTGAGGACCTTCATGTGGGCGAAGTATCGCGGCGGCTCGGGCTGGCCATCGAGCAGGGCATTCACGAACTCTTCTTCGTCCGTATGCTGCAATGCCCAGTTGACGAGCTTCTCGTAGCCGACGGTCGACGACGGTATCGCGCCGAGGGCCTTGCCGCAGGCCGATCCGGCACCGTGGGCGGGATGCACCTGTATGTGGTCAGGGAGGGAGTTGAACCTCCGCAGCGAGGCGAACATCTGCCGGGCTCCCGCGTCCATGGTTCCCCGGTGGCCGGCGACCTTCTCGAGAAGGTCGGGGCGGCCGACGTCGCCCACGAAGACGAAGTCGCCGGTGAACATCATGATCGGAACATCGCGTGTGGCCGGTGTATCGGTCACGAGCAGGGAGATGTGTTCCGGAGTATGTCCCGGCGTATGCATCACCTGGACCTTGATGTTGCCCACCATGAAGGTGTCGTTGTCCTTCAGTCCGGTATGGGGGAATTCGTACTGCCACTCGGGGCCGCCTTCGTCGCTGAGGAACATAGTGGCGCCCGTTACGGCGGCCAGTTCGCGCGTGCCGCTCAGGAAGTCGGCATGAATGTGCGTTTCCGTCAGATGCGTGATGCGGAGGCGTTCCTGCCGCGCGATATCGAGATACGTGTCGATGTCGCGTTTCGCATCGATGACCATCACTTCGCCCGTTGCCTGACAGCCTACCATGTAGGAGGCGTGGGCGAGTCCCGGTTCATAAATCTGTTTAAAGAACATCGGATGTTCCTGCTGGATCGGTGTGGGAGTGGATGCCGCAAAAATACGTCCGGAAACGCCTGGAACGGGGCTCCCGGAACCGTGTCAAACTAGCGATGTCTCGTTGCGATCGGTATGACATTCGTCAATGTCGCCTGATGATTGATCAATTGGCTCTTGGTGCGGTTCTCCGACGCAGATACGTTGCGCCGTTCACGTTCATCACTCAGGAGCGGGAATGGAGACGAACAACACCCATTTATATCGGATGTTGTCCTGGAGATATGCAGGTTCTACGATCGAAGATATTGAAGATGCGGTAGCGGCGGCCAATTGTGCTCTGGAAGAATCCCGTTTTCTGGCCCGCGAGCCGGTGCGAAATCCCGAAGCCTATCGTACGTGTGTGGCACAGCGTTTTCTGGGCAGGGCCATGCAGCGGCAACGCAGGATGGTATTCATGGACGTGCACGGCGATGCGGGATGGGAGAACCTGTCCGCGAACGACGCACAGCCATTGCAGTCGGACGATGACCGGCAGGCCGAGCATCGGTTCGATACGGAGCGGATTCTCGACACCCTTCCGGACCAGTACGCCCAGGTACTGGCATTGCACTACCTTCAGGGGCTGACGCTGGAGGAGTCGGCGCACTATGCCGGTGTGACGCCTGCTTGCATGCGGAAACGGCACGAACGGGCACTCAAGATGGCGAGGCGTCTGTTCGACGATTCAACGGGCGAAGAATAACAGCAGGTAGGGCAGCGAAAGGACGAGCTCGGCGAGAAGTCTCGTGATCGGGCGATCGATGCCGGATCGGAACAGCATCGGCAGGCAGGTAGTGGCAAGACACATCAGGAGCAGCATCGCTCCCGCAGGAAGATCCGTCGTCATGATGCCGATGGCCAGGGCTGCGGCCAGGCCTATGCTGGCCGTCACCATCGCCATCGTACCCTTGGGACCGAGCGCGCGCGCCACGCTCGGCTGATGGAGGGCGGTGTCGATGTCGACGTCCGCGATGCTTTCGACGACGACGATGGCCCATGTGACGAGGACGATGCAGGCGATGGTCATGAATACGACAGGACCGGGATCGGGGCTGAGGATGACGGGGACGGACCAGATTGCGGCCGTGTAGGTCACGACGACGTTGACGTCCTTGAGCACGCTGAGCCACCGGCTGGTGAACAGGTGCTGCGCGAGATGATGGATGGCCACGAGGGCGCCGGCGCAGATGGCGATGATCCACGTGAAGGGCGGCAGGGTCAGGGCCGCCACGACGGCACAGGCAGGAGCGAGAACGATGCAGGCGATCAGGAGCGGTCGCCTGTTGCGATGATGGAAGGCATGACGAAGCGTCGGATAGTCGCCGCTGGCGCGGTTGTCGTCGAGGACACGGTCGAGCGTATAGATCAGCCAGGCGGCAACGGGAATGACGAACCACCATCCCGCAGGTAAGGTGCAGTGACAGACGCGTTCCGCGAGGATGGCCGAGGCGATGACGCCGGCAACGATGTCGAGGTTGAGGAAGTGGATCCGGTGTAGCCACGGTAGCACGGCCGTCAACCCTGCATGGCCTTGATCCTGGCGAGGTCGTGGGCGAGGTCGACCAGATTGCGGATCACGCCCTGCGTCATCCCGAAATAGACGTCGTCGAAACGGCTCAGGGTATCGTCGTCGGCATGACGTGACAGCGACGCCAGTTGTTCACGGAGATCGTTCATCTGCGTCGCGAACTCGCGCTCCATCTGCGGATATCCCTCGGCCCCGGGCGTGAGGCGGCGCAGGACGCCATAGACCTTCCACAGGCCCGTACCGGTACGCAGGATCGTATTGAACAGATCGGCTTCATTGTGGGTGGCACCAAGCTCCAGCAGGACGCCGATGTCGTTGCGTTTGCGCAGTCCACCCTCCGTATTCTCCTGGAGGAAGGACAGAACGGCCTGCGTATCGTCGGAGAGCGTCATGTCAGTACTGTACCGTGGCGAGAATCGACCGGAAGATCTGCTGCGTTTCGGGATCGGGCACAAGATCCTTGCCACTGACGGTCATCGGCACCAGGGCGAATTCGTAGTGATTGCCGATCGACGACGTGAAGACGGCGCATCGCGAGCGCAGGCTGCCGCCGGAGGCGCTGAAGTCGTAGAGGCCGAAACGACGCGGACCGAGTTCAGCCGTGGCATAGGAGCCGACGAGCTTGGTGGAACCCGCCGTCTTTCGCGAACGCTTGTTGAAGGCCACGCGCGCCAGGCCGAGCACGCCCTCGCGATCGAGCATTTCCTTCGATGGCTCGCTGCCCGGCAGCGTGCTGAAGACGGCGCTCAGCGTATAGTCGGGATTGACCGCCACGGCGATGATGTCCGACGATTCCCGGCCCTTCGTATCGATGAAGAGCCAGCCCTTCGGTAGCAGGGCTATCATGTCGCCTGCACGCGTGCGTACGAGCTCGTCGCTCATCTCGACTTCGGGCAGCGGACTCAGGGAGACGTTCTGGACTTCGGTCTTCTCGTCAGGTGCTTTCACGAACAGGCAGCCGGCCATCGTCAGCGCGATCACGACGATGGACAGGCGACGCATCATTTCCATGTGCGCTCTCCCGCCGTGATGGCTACGGTAAGTTTGTTCTCGTCCGGTACGAGGGGACAACTGTAGTTGCTGTTGTAGGCGCAATACGGATTGTAGGCCTGGTTGAAATCGATGGCGTAGGATGTGTCGTCTTCCAGATGGAGATCGAGATACCTGCCTCCGCCGTACGTTTCATCGCCACTGGTCTTGTCCTTGAACGGAACGAAGAGTTCCTGGTCATCGCTTCCGACGAAGCGGTAGGCGACGAGTTGATGCGTCCTGCCCTTGATGTCGAACGTGAAACGCCCAACGCGCACGGCGAACCGTGGCTCGTTGGTCGATGTTTCCATGGTGATGGTATCCTGCTTCGAAAACCCTTCGAAGCTCGCCTCCACCGCAAATGTTTCATCGGGTTTGTAGTAGCGCAAGCCCGTGAATGACGAGCGGACATGTTCGGGAATCGGGCTTTCGTCGGATTCCGCGAAGTCCTTGTCCTTCGCCTGACGTTGCTCGATCAGACGTTCCTCGTCGAATCCTCCCAGCTCGAGGGAGTTCTCCTCGTCTTCCGTGCATGCGGCCACGAACAGGCCCAGCATGACGATCAGGATGGTGGTGATGGATCTCACCGCTGCTCCTCTTGCGGGAAGTTCTTCCACATCATCGACTCTACGGGAGCGTTCGTGCGCTCCGTGTACTTGGCCGATGCCTTGCGGTTGTAGGGATTGAGTACGTCGCCCTGGACGGCGAAGTAGATCAACTGGCCGATGGGCATGCCTGCATAGACGCGGACGGGCTGTTTCACGCTGATCTCGAGCGTCCAGTAATTGCAGAATCCTACGTCGCCCTTGCCGGCCGTGGCATGGATGTCGATGCCCAGGCGCCCGACGCTGGACTTGCCTTCGAGGAAGGGGACGTGTTCGTGGGTTTCGGTATACTCTTCCGTGACGCCGAGGTAGAACCTGTGCGGTTCCAGGATGAAGCCGTCGTCGGGTATGGAATACATCCTGATCCGGTTGTGCTTCCTGGCGTCGAGGGTGCCGTCGACGTATTCTGCCAGCATGCGGCCGAGGTGGACGTCGTAGGAATTGGAACCCAGTGCCGAGGCATCGAACGGTTCGATCTTGATGGAACCCCGCTCCATATGGGCAAGGATTTCTTTGTCGGTGAGGATCATGGAGTCTTCCGTATACGAACGCACAATATACGGCCAATCGGCGGGACCTGTGGCCTGCGCCACGGCCGCAGCCTACCTCTCGCGATCCGCCATGGCGCGGAAAGGGCGGTAGAAGAGAGGGAGAAGCTGGCTGGCGGTCTTATCGTCTGGCCGGCCCGTACATGGCGAATCGGGCCACACCGGTACGCTGGAGGAAGTGCTTGCAGCTCGTCCAGAGGACGCCGAGACCGTAGATGGAGCTGCGGCGGAAGTTGATGGACGAGGCTTCCTCGAAATACTTCGTGGGACATGTCACCTCGCCGATGTCGAAGCCGGCGTAGATGATCTGCGACAACATCTGGTTGTCGAAGACGAAGTCATCGGAATTGCTGCGGAAGTCGATGCCCAGAAGGACGTCGCGCGAGAAGGCGCGATAACCCGTATGGTATTCCGACAGTTTCTGTCCGACGAGGAGATTCTGCACGAGCGTCAGGAAGCGGTTCGCAACGTACTTGTAGACGGGCATGCCACCCTTGAGTGCACCCTTGCCCAGGATGCGCGAAGCCAGGACGACAGGATAGAGGTCGTTGGCGATGATGCTGGCAATGGCTGGAATGAGCAGCGGCGTATACTGATAGTCCGGATGCAGCATCACGACGATGTCGGCACCGAGCTCGAGGGCCTTCGTATAGCAGGTCTTCTGATTGCCACCGTAGCCCTTGTTCTGTTCGTGGCGTATGACGTGGCGGATGCCGAGAGCATGCGCCACGTCTGCCGTATCGTCACGTGAATGATCGTCGACCAGTACGACATCGTCGACGATGTCGAATGGGATCTCCCGATAGGTCATCTCCAGTGTCTTGGACGCGTTGTAGGCCGGGAGGACGACGACGATCTTCTTGTTGTTGAGCATGCGGAGGCTGGATGGACGGTTATTCGAGCTCGAAGGTAGCGCTGACGGTGACGCGTATCTGGACCTGGCCGGCGGAGACGGTCGGTGCGCTTTCCGCATCCGCCATTTTCATCAGGCCTTGGGCGCGGTATACCGGTACCGGCGGCTGATAGTTCGAATTCTCGTTGATGGAGATGGGCTTGCCGACGCGTGCGCCCACGGCACCTGCGAGCGCTTCGGCCTTCGTGCGTGCATCCTTCGCGGCTGCGAGGCGCAGCGAGTCACGAACGGCCTTGGCGTTGCTGACGCTGAAGTCGATGTTGTTGAGCATGTTGCTGCCGACTTCCACGCTCGTGCCCACGACGGCATCGAGTTTCGAGAGATCGCGCACGAGTACGTAGACCGTATTGCGCATCGTATACTTCACGAATTCGCGTTGTCCTTCCGGACGCCAGTTGTAGACGGGTTCCAGGGACAGGTTGCTCGTCTGCACATCCTTCTCCTCGATGCCCGCCTTCTTCAGCGCGGCGAGGATGGCGCGAACCTTGGCATCGTTGTCCTTCTTTACCTGAGCAGCGACCTTGCCTTCCGTTTCCACGCCGATGGAGATCGATGCACGGTCGGGAATGAGGAACGTTTCCGCTTCGCCTTCCACCGATACCGAGCGACGATTGTCGGTGTGTTGTGCGGTCGCGGCGAACGTACCGGCGACGAAGATCATGGCGATCGCAACGATGCGCGTAATCATGGTGATGTCCTGATGGGTGATACTATACCGGAATAGGGCCATGAACGACGGCGGAGAAGGATGATTCGTTTCTGCATTCATCCGTATTCACCGCGAACTTCGTGAGGTTTCACGACTTCGTCCTGATCTTTTTACGTCGCCGCATCATCATTCGGCCGACGACAACTGATCATGGAGCTCTGCCCACTGTGCCATGAGAGCATCGAGATCGCGCTTGGTTACATCGTAGTCCGCAACGAGATTCCGCTGACGCTCGGCTTGCTTGTAAAGCTCAGGATCGGCAAGGAGTTGCTCCAGTTCGGCGATCTTTCCTTCGGTTTCCGCGACCTTCCGTTCCACATCCGTGATACGCTTCGTGATCTGCTGTTTCTGTACCGGCTTCGTTCGCGGTGCGGGCGATGGCGTAGCGACCGGCGGCGCTTCCTTGCGCTCGACCTCGCGCGGTGGCTCCTGCTGCCGCGATGCGGGTACGGGTTTGCTCGGAGCATTGACGCGCTCGAGCAGATAGTCGTCGACGTCGCCGATGTATTCCTTGATGTTGCCGTTGCGGAATTCGACGACTTTCGAGGTGAGGGAGTCGAGGAAGTCACGATCGTGGCTCACGACGATCATGGCACCATCATAATCGACCAGCGACTGCTTGAGCACTTCCTTCGCGAGCATGTCGAGGTGGTTCGTCGGCTCGTCGAGAATGAGGAGGTTGCACGGTTGCAGCAGAAGGCGTGCGAGTGCAAGGCGCGATTTCTCGCCACCACTGAGAACCGCGACCTTCTTGTTGACGTCGTCTCCCTGGAACAGGAAGGCGCCCAGCAGGGCGCGCAGGCGCGGCCGCATGTCGGCAGGCGAAGCCTGCTCCATCACTTCCAGTACGGTGTTGTGGCCACCGAGCATTTCGGCCTGATGCTGTGCATAATAGCCGAGCGTGACGTTGTGTCCGATGATGAGCTCACCACCCGTCGATGCTTCGAGTCCGGCGATGATCTTGCTCATCGTGGACTTGCCTTCGCCGTTCTTGCCGAGGAAGGCTACCTTCTCTCCGCGTTCGATCACGAAGTCGACACCACGCAGTACGTCTTTCTTGCCGTAGGATTTGCGGAGCGCCCTGGTTTCCACCACGACGCGTCCGGATCTCGGAGCGCTCGGGAAACGGAACCGCATCGATGACGTGTCTTCGTCATCGACTTCGACCTGATCCATGCGCTGCAGGTGCTTGATACGCGACTGTACGCGCGTGGCGAGCGATGCCTTGTAACGGAAGCGGTCGATGAACTTCTGTACGCGTTCACGCTCACGCTGCTGGTTCGCGGCGGCGGCCCGTTGCTGTTCCATGCGCTCGGCACGTATCTCTTCGTATGCGGAGTAGGGAGCGGGAATGTCGTAGACCTTCGTGCGCGTGATTTCGATGGTACGGTTGGTGACGTTGTCGAGGAAGGTACGGTCGTGCGAGACCAGGACGATGGCGCCGTCGTAGGAACGGAGGAATTCCTCGAGCCACTGCACCGAGTCGATGTCGAGGTGGTTCGTGGGTTCGTCGAGCAGCAGGCAGTCGGGCTTGCGGAGCAGCAGCTTCGCGAGTTCGGCACGCATCTGCCATCCGCCGCTGAACTGGTCGAGCGGTTTGTCGAATTCCACGGGATCGAAGCCGAGGCCTGTAAGGATGCGGTCGATGTCCGCATGCATCGTAAGGCCGCCCAGGCGTTCGAAGAGTTCGTGCGCATCCGTGAACCGCTGGAGCAGGTCCATGTAGGAGTCGGTTTCGTAGTCGGTGCGCTCCGTCATCTCCTTCTGCATGCCGTCCATGCGTGCCTGGAGTGCGAGTACTTCGTCGAAGGCCTGGAGTGCCGTCGCACGAAGCGAGAGCGAGGTGTCGAGCGTGAGGTCCTGCGAAAGCAGGCCGAGCGTCATGCCGTTCTGACGGGCGACTTCGCCCGACGAGGCGCGACGGTTTCCGGTGATGATGCCGAGCAACGTCGACTTGCCTGCGCCGTTACGGCCGACGAGGCCGATGCGGTCGCCGCGCTGGATCAGGAACGAGACGCCGCTGAACAGCATACGCGTACCGAGATCGACGGCGACGGCTGAGAGTGTGATCATGCTGATGGATCGATATGGTCGAGAATGACTTCGGCACAGGCGCGCTTCGACATCGGAGGATAGTCCGTCACGTCGCCCTTGCCGGTGATGATGGTAATGGTGTTGTCCGACACGCCGAAGCCGCTGCGTTCGCCTCCGGCCTTGTTGGCCACGATCATGTCGCAGTGCTTGCGGACGAGCTTGGCCCTGGCGTAGTCGATGACGTTGTCGTGCTCGAGTGCGAAGCCGACGACGATCTGGCCGTCACGCTTCCGCTCGCCGAGCGATTGCAGGATATCCGGTGTCCGCTGCAGGTGCAACGTCAGATTGCCCGCGGCATCCGTCACTTCATCTTTCTTCATCTTGCCTTCGATGCGTGCCGCAGGAGCGAAGTCGGCGACGGCCGCAGCACAGATGGCCACATCGAATGGCTGCTGCATGCAGGCGTCGTACATCTCCTGTGCCGACGTCACGCGCAGGCAGGTGATGCCGGTGGGTGACGGCAACGAGACAGGGCCCGTGACGAGCGTCACGAGGGCGCCCCGATCGCGTGCGGCTTCGGCAAGGGCGAAGCCCATCTTGCCCGATGAGTGGTTCCCGATGAACCGTACGTCGTCGATGGCTTCGTGTGTAGGCCCCGCGGTGATCAGCACTGTACGCCCGGTGAGCGCACCGGCTCCCGACAAGTGAGCGGCGTCCGGCTCCGGTATGGTCGTCGTGGGATCGGATGTCGAGGGAAGCTCGTGGGACGCCACGATCCTTACCAGGTCGTCGAGTTCCGGCAGCCGACCCTCGCCCTGCAGTCCGGATGCCAGGGCCCCGGTAGCGGGTGGAATCACGATGGCACCGTCGGTGCGGATACGGTCGACGTTCCGTTGCGTGGCGGGGTGATGCCACATGTCCGTATCCATGGCCGGAGCTACGAACAGGGGGGTATCCTTGGGGAGCGAGAAGGCCGTCAGTTGTACGGCCGTATCGGAGGCGCCGGAGGCGAGACGGGCCAGCGTCGTGGCCGAGCACGGGGCGATCAGCATCACGTCGGCCCACTGCGCCAGATGGACATGCCACGAGCCGCCTTCCTGGATCGAGGGGTCGAACATATCGGCCACGACGGCGTGCGTGCTCACGGCTTCGAGGGCCAGAGGGGTCACGAAACGTGTCGCGGAAGGGGTCATCACGACGCGGACGTCATGTCCGGCCCTGCGCAGGTCGCGTACCAGCCACGGCGTCTTGTAGGCCGAGACGCTGCCGGTGATGCCGAGGATGATGTTCATGGCTTGATCCTGAAAAACAAAGAGCCATCGCGGAAGACCGGATGGCTCGTTACTGTTTCGATGTCGATGCTTATTCGGCGGCCGTTTCCGGCGTTTCAGGCATCCGGACATTGATACGTCCGTCCATCATCTCGCGCATGGCGAGGAAGGTCGGCTTGGGGATCACGTCGAATTCCTTGCTGATGGCCATCTGATCGTAGTTCGGCGTATCCGTTTCTTCGGTGTCGATGATCACGTCGGCCATCCGCTCGGAGATCTGCGTCTTGATCTGGTCGTTGATCTGGCGCGAGCGCATTCCCATCGCGATGATGGACTGGTAGATGCTGCCCTTGGAAGATTCTTCCATGCGGACTTCGACCGGATTGACGATATAGGTGCTCATAAGAGTTCCTGACGCTGGATTCCAAAAAGGGACGACAAAGATAGGGGTTCCTGTGGATAAATCAAAGGTGTATGTCGGGCTGGTACTGTATCAGTTTGACTTTAAGTTTTTCAGGGACTTACAACAACATTTCTGCCAAAGTCCGTGTGTTTTCTACTACCTAACCCCTCATAGCCTATTTCGGGCACAGCAGGTACTGAGTACTACCTCAGGTTGAAATAATGAACAAAAATCGCCGGATCAAACCTTGTCGTCTAATCCGGCGATTTCCCACAATGGGCGGTATTGTTGGCAGCGTAATGCCTCAGCCCCCACCGAACAAGTCGAAATTCGAGTAGACTCCAAACTTCGGCATGATGCCTCCGGACCAGTTGGGAATGTCTCGGTTGTCGGGATAGTCGACGTATTTCCTGCGCGATTTGCATGGGCCACCATCTGCGTTCGAGCAGTCAGCACCTACTGAGCAATTGTCCGACGGTATGTTCGGATGACTTGGGACAAAATAGTTTGGGGCGCACTTGCAGAAGACACGGGAAAACACCCCGTCACCAAAATCGGAAATGAAATCGCCACAAAGACACCTTCCAATCTCTCCGGGTGGATTGGTGCGTGGTTCAGGAATTGTGCAAGCCTTTCCCCGGCTTGGGTTTTGCGGTAGAGCGGCAATTTCCATTGATGCAAAAAATGACACGGGTATGATGACAATCAATGCTTTACTTGTAAGCCGCACAATACTTCCTTTCAGTATACAACGATATTTCTGGTACAATGAACACTGGAGCCGACGCGGGCGACGACGTAGTACAGACCAGCATCGACGTTCATGTCATAGCTGGTCGTCCCCGATACTACCGACGCCGATTGTATGAGCTGCCCCGTCGACGAATACACGTCGAAGGCCGTAATCGGCGATGATGCGGCAAGCGTTGCACGAATCCGACGCGGGCTGCTGTGTGTGGATGCCGTGAACGTGCAGGACGCGGTCGTCGGTGAGCAGTCATTCGCTTGTTCGACCGTGTCGCAGTATGCCCGCGTACCTTCATAGTTTAGAATAATATTCGACGCGGCTTGTACCACATTGTCCCACCTCGTCCACCTCTTGTTGACAGAACCGGCTGAAGCTACGTTCACACGAATAAAGACATCCGTTGTCGGGAAACCCGCTGGTACAATGTAGACTAGACGGGAGAACAAAGGGTGTTGCGTCTGGAAACATGGCTTCTTGCTTGCAGTAGTCGACGAGAAATGCGTCGAATCCAGCAGTTCAATCCTAGCACCCGTTGACGCATTCACTACTTCGACCCACATGGAAATAGCGTCAGGATTGACAAGCTTCTTGAAGCCATATCGGTCGACGGATCTCTCCATCCAACTAATTCGCCTGAACACAGAAAGCGTATCGCCTACACTGACAGGAATAGCCTTGGTTCTCGACAATGTGCTTAACACGGCATTCGTCACCTCGGCCGTATCGGTATCGAGATACTGCGAATAGTTCCATGTCTTTTCCATGCACCAGTTATCGAGGAACACCCACCGTGAGTTTTTCCGGAACTCACTCATTTCAAGAAAGAATCTCGTCGAATCGGTCTGATGCTCGAAGTCAAAAGATGGGACAAATGACCCCGGCCCTTGTATCCCGGCCGCAGTTTCCACTCGAAGGCTCTGATCTGCCACAAACAATTGCTCCAGTGAATCGCACTGTGCAAATAGTGGCAGACTCGGACTCAGTAGAGTCAGCACTACCATAAATAATCGTATTCGGCGGAGCATGACGCGCCTCCATAGATACTATGTAACTAACCCCATTTCGACATCATATTTTACTTAACCAATATAACTAAGTCAACTAACTATTAGATGAATATTCCAAACTGGTAGTTGGAATCTTGAGGGGTACCTATGAGCAAGAACACCAGATATGTACTCTGGATGCTAGTGGGATTCGCACTGCTCTCTCAGTCTCGTGTGGTCAGTCTGTACTCCGTCATCAACGCCTATCCCATTGAAGAAACAGAGAAGCCCACCCCTTAGGGCAGGCTTCTCTATATACCCATTTCTTGGGATGGCATTGAGTCCCCAGTATATGTAGGTTCGCAACAACAGCGCTTGAGGCTTGAGTATAATGAAGCCTTGGTTCTGGATTATCCTTCTCCTCTCACTGGTGGTTGCGAACAAGGTCGTCAGGATACAAGGGGAGAAAAACGGCAATAATCGAGGAATCAAGAAATCCAACGGATTGTGAGGATATATGCGAAATAAGCCCTGTCATTACTCCCGTGATGGAAAGAAGTACATCATCCATACTAAGGAAGAGTGTAATGGCCTGAGTACAACGCCATTGCCAGAACATAGCATCCCGACCGCAATTGCTAATACTAGGAAAAGAATAACTAGTAATAATGTTGACTGGTGTAGGCTATGTTGCCGACCGGCACAGTACCTGATCCTTTGTAAAAGGAATCACCACGGTGAGGTCCAGTTGAAGGTTCTTTACATGAGAGCGATGCACCCACAGAAGCCGCGATGGGTGCCCTACGAAGATGCAATACAGCACACTGCGAATGGTGAACGATGGTACAGTACCCATAGCGGTGATCGAATAGCGCACGTGTATGTCAAGGAAGATGAGGATGGGCAGTACCTCACCACGTATCCAGACGACACGACTAAGAACAACTTGACCGAGGTGAAGGTCTGCGATTAGTTGTTTCAGGACTAGCAATACCATTGAGGATAGCCAGTAGAGGCCCCATTGCGGAATCAGACTCAAGAACCCAGGCTAATGCTTGTCTGGCTGCGTACAGTTGTTGCCAAACTGTTTTGTCCGTACGCGCCCCGTCCATTGCTTTCTCCAAAGCATTCATCTCTACGCTTATCATCCTTTCTAAGGTGAGAACCCCTACTTCCTCCTGTAGAACTTCGTGAGTTCCTTTCCTCTCTCTGTTGTTCTCATCCAGACTCCATTCCCATTCTCCACGTCCCGTCCCAGCCGGAACGGTCAACCCCGGCACCTTGCTCTGGGTCCCATATGGTCCTGTGATCTTGATCTCGCGACCGTTGACGGTCGCTATCCCACTCCATCCATTGCCTCGTGCGAAATCCACACGAAGCTGTACATGAGCGTTTCCCTTGTATTCTGGTTTCGCCCTGCGAGTGAGAGGCAACGTGACCTCTACGACCTTCTCCACAGGCAGGTCACTCTCGATCAAGGATTGAAGGTTCTTCATACCAATAAGACGTCTGGCCGCTGAGATGTTCTCCCAGCGGCCAGATTCCTGCTTTAAGACACCCAAGCTTACTTGACGACGCAGTCCGTTACACGGGGGGAGCCCATCATCTTCCCATCGGCGACACCGATGAGGGTTGTGGACTGGCCCTTCGTGAGTTTCGCTGCATCAGCTTCCGTCTGAAGCTTGCACTGGACATGACCGTAGAGTTCGTTCCCTTCAAGCTCGGCGTAGATCGACCCGAAGGTCTTCTCCACGCCCTTCACCGTTCCAGTGATAGCGATCCTCTTGCCCTTGAACTTTGCGTCGGCAGTAACCTCATTGCCGTCATAGGATTCATAGTATTCGATGGCCGTCACGGCCATGGGAGGAGTCTCCTTGGGCTTCTCCGGGGCCGTACCGGTCGAAGCCGTGGATTCTGTCGTTGACTGGACTCCGGACGCTCCAGCGTCCTTCTTTCCAGCCTGACTGCCGATGATGCCAACGACTACGATGATTCCGACCCAGAACCACAGGGTCTTGTAGATAGGTTTCTTCGTTCCCTCACTCACGAGCACACTCCGGATTGTAATTGAATTGATATGTTCGGTACGAAGTTACCATCCGGAATCTATTTATCACAATTGTGTTTATCAGCATTTTGCACCCACCCTAGCTTGGCTCATGCCAAGACCCCTATCCGAACTTAACCTATCGGAAAACCAAGAGCTTACGTTTGAGTTAGCCCTAGCAATCATCATTCGGAAACGGCGAATCGAGCTTGGAATGAGTCAGGAGGAGGTTGCGGATGACGTTTTGGGTCAATCACATATCTCGATGCTGGAGCGCGGTGTGCGAGAAATCGGGATGGGGAGATTCATCGTGCTGGCCCGAAAACTGAAGATGGAGCCGGACGAGTTGCTTCGGAAAGTTGTGGAGATGGTCGAGTCCATGGGGAAGTCGGATACTTCGAAGTAACTTCTAACCAATAATCAGCCATTTCAGTTCGTTCTCCATTGCTCACCTTGCTGAAGACGAAGAATGCTTTTTCTAACCGTGAGTATTGGGCAGCATACCAGCATCAATCACTTTACCAAAGTCACCACCGAGGAACGTGTCCGGGTCGGTGATTGGCATCGTGAACCCTGCAAACTTAGTATTGGCAAGTAGTGCTGAAACATAACCACGAGTAGTTGCGAATGCCTCCGTCACTTGTTGGCGGAACCATGCTCTACCTAACTGAGATACAGCCTCAGCAGATAGACTCTCATCGCCATAAGACACGCCAAATGCTGTTGTGACTGTTACGTGTAGAACAGCGAACACTTGGGATTCAGATTTGAGGACTTCGACAATCGCTTTCATCTTTTCTGGTTCGTCACTGTCTTTAGCCAGATCGACACTAACTAGCTTGATGTCAACGACGAACCCTATTGAGAGCCCGCCATTTTCGAGTTCGAAGATTGTCTCCACTCCTAAAGCTAGTGCATAAGTGCCATCTGACAATTCTGGGACATCAGGCATTACGGCATCACTTGCGCTAACCTTTCTAAGATGCGTTGTTGTTCTTTTTGGGGTATCCTTCTTGACCTTTGTCATGAGGACATCTCCTGAGGATACCACTGCTCTGAATGGGACATAGCAGGTATGATGAATTCAGTATTCTTCTTGATATTACCCCATACAAGATAGCGAATAGATGAACCGTGCATTGTAAGCGGTTCAATCGATATACTAGGGGGAATAGCCGACAAAAACGCTACCTCGCTGGGCGTCCAATAATCGGATCTGAACTTCCTCGAAGAATTCTTGGTAGAGCTTCTATCATAGGCCCCAATCTTATCTGCAATCTTCTGAATCAACTTATCATTGGTTAAGTTGATTCGAGTGTGATTGAGGATACTCAAAGCCTCGTCATTACGACCTAGCAAGTGAGCCATCATTGCCGCGCTAACGTTGTAAGTGTATATCGAGAGTTCTGATAGGCCCAAATCTATAACAGCACGGGCTACCTTATGCTCAAGGCCAAATGCTTCATCCAACATTCCTGTGTTCAACTCTTCACCTTCAGTGGCCTTTTCAAACAAGTCAGCCGCACGGTTATGTAGCTCAGCATAACGTATGTGTTCTGCCTTTTGCATTAGGGCCTCTCTATCACAGACATTTCGAATGGTTCGGCCATTGCGACGATAACGATCCAATCCATGTCGTCAGCACCTTTATCGACGATTCGCTGGACCTTAGATTTCACACGTTTCCTTAGTGTGGGAGTCTTCCCCCGTTCGATGCCAGAAACCTCCAAACAGCCAATCAGATCCAACGGGCTGTCTAGTGAATGGAGGTAATAGTCAAATTCCCTTGGTTTGACTGGAACTCGACCTACCAACTTCCCACAAACCGATCGAACGTACCGCAGCGCAATACAAAGTCCTAGTTGTTCCGCCCGTTCTTTTGCGATCCAATGCCCATTATCGTTCTGGATTTTGAACTGCACCTTATGGTTATCGACATGGGGTAGAGTACATCCTTGAGAATCGAATACACCAATGGATTCGCCCGGTTTTCGACCAACCGCAGTAAGGCACAAAGCAGCCCCTTCGACCATAACGTTAAGTTTTGCCGATTGGTAAGTCGTTGTATCGGCTAAGCTTCTCAAATCTAACATCACTAGTTCATTTCGTTTGAAGAAGATACTGCTGATGCTACTATGGCAATAGCAGGATTAAGATCGTTATCCTCTTCAATTCGAAGCATTCGAATATCGCGCACGGATGGTGCGAACCAGCTATATCGACGAGCCAGATCCTGTACGGCAATGACACAACGCACAGCATTTACCGTATTATCGCCGAAATACACAGAACCCTGCTGGCGAGAAAATCCACGCTCCGACAAAAAGCTTGCGATTGCGGAATAGGCGTTGGTCGAGGAATTACCGGGATAGTTGGATTGCAGTGCTGCTGTGTCTAAATCAAAAGCTATTGCGTACATAGATGTTGTATGCTTGGATGAATCAAACATTTCCTGCTATCTCCCAAGATAGAGAAAAACGGACATAGTTTCCCATCTGATTTTGCTTTCCTGTCTAAGCGTAAGTCCTTGTAAATCAACAAGAGGATTGATCATTGTACAGAATGATCAATCCAAGGTTCAGTTGCTACAGTATCTTGGATTCCAACTCCTGAATCTTCTCACGGAGTTCTTCGATGATCTTTCCTCGTTCGTCAAATCCATCCTTGAAGTAGTCGAAATCCTTAGAAAGCTGATTGACGTAATCGAAGTTCACCCAAAGCTCACCTTTGATCCAATGGTACTCCTTCAGGAAGGACAACATGGAGTTTCGGTCCAGCATTATCCTGCCGTGTGATCGGCTGTTCGGCTGTTCTGTTCCGTTTGGGGTTTCCATATCAGACCTCGACAAAGTTGACTAGAACTAGCTCTGTACCACACGCAAAGACTCCACAAGAATGAGATCATCGTGAGGTCTTCCAAGATTATCTTGCCACTGACACAGTGCAACACCACTCAGCAGGCTACGAACCGAGGCGCGAAACGCCTCGTATTCCTTTAGGGTCACGACACTCCCAACGACAATCGTCGGCTCGTCTACTTGGTTCGGGGTTTCCATGGTTCAAGCATGAGTATGAAAAAACCTGTCTTACCACAGGTAAGACAGCAATCCAACAAAAAACATGCTCAATCCAGTAACCCCAGAAGCTCCTCAATACTCCACAATCTCGTTTCAATCCCTGCTTCCATGGCCGGAGAAACCCGAAGCGTACTGTGTGTCCTGACAAAATTGTAGTACGCCAGATACAGGGCGATAGCATAGCGATGATTCTCGATATTCTTGGAGAACGCATTTGTCCTCCGAGCTAACCGCTTCACTCCCGTTCTCAAACTAAGATTGGCTCGTTCAACATAACTCGTCGAAATCTCATTCAGAGGTACGTGGCCTTGTACTACCTTCTTCACTGCTCCAGCATACCGTCGATTCTTGTGTTGTTTGACAAGTTGAGCGAATCTCACACTACGACCAAATACCTGCTCTACAGCTTCCGGATACGCACCAAATCCATCGCTAATGATCGTGATCTTACCCCTATAGCAGCGACGCACCTTTTGCATGAATATCAACGCATCTTCTGACGTTCGCTTACCAACATGAAAAACTGGCATCAAACGAGTCTTCGAACATATTCCCGTCCATAGCCAGACGGAACCACAGTCGCTCAACCCATTCATCGCTTCCGGAAGCCGGTGGTCTTTGATTCGAACAAATGAATGCTGCTCGTCAACTTCCAAACGGGTCGGCAGAAGATCCTTGAATTTGGCCTTCATCATATCCTCACACGTAGCACCTAACTCCCGTTGAAGCTTGGCTACGGTATTGATCGAGACGTTTGCTATCCGGGCCGTTCCACGGACAGAAACGCAGTCAACTAAACACTGAACGATCAATGCCCTCTTCTGCAAGGGAAGCTGATTCATTGATGTGGATATTCGTGGGCATGGGTCACCTTGAACAGTGGAAAAACAAAAACCCGCAGAACCTTACGGGACTACGGGTAACGATACCTGCGGAAAAGTGTTTCGTTCCTCGACTAGTGTACTAGCGAAACACGCATAGACGGTTCGGTCCATCCCCGCATGTGCGGGTGAGATATTTGGTCTTATTTCCGACGGATCCTTGGAGACGGACCATCCCCGCGAGTGCGGGTGACATTCTTCGGTTTGCCCCCAGAAGTTGGGAGTGGGCTACCGGGATCGGCTTTGCGCAAGAGGTTCATGAACATCGATTGCGCACTCGCCGTTGCGTCCTCGAACTGCTGGAGTTCTTCGGGCGTCTTCAATGGTGGTGGGCGTTTTCTTCGTCGCATTATGCAGTATACGGCGAATGGTGGGGAATGTTGTGCAAGGGGAAAATTGACGGGAATCCCGTCTTATATGGAAACCCCAATCAGAGAGACACTCGATCGTGCCACTGTCAACTAGATGGGGGGGGGGAACATCACACTCACAGGATTCTTATGTACTGCGAACATCAGCCCAGTGAAGAAAACATACCCGCTGAAATTGACGTGACTACGTCCCCTGACTTCATCATGGATGAAAACGGCCACCTATACGTGAACAGCAAACTGTTGACGAAGATTCCAAGTCAAGACTCAGAAGATCAATCTAGCGGCACCTGAAAAGCGAGTCCGATAGTTATACCCGGTGGTTCCATACTTGACGAGGGAATAACGCAATAAGTTTGGACCTTGAGGAAGTCTTCGTTACGCTCAACCACTTTCATCTGTAGGCGGAAGCCTCCTATATTCCGTAGCGGAATTATTCCCTTGAGAAACCGAAGCTGAGAGAGTGCCGGATCATCCCCGCGAGTGCGGGTGACATGAAGACATTTGGTGAAGGTAGCAGGACTCGAACCCGCATTCCCGGTTTTAGAGACCGGCGCATACGCCACTCATGCTCTACCTCCGTTCTTTCATCCAATACGGGGAGAATCCGGGAGAGTTTCTGTCTTACACTCAACAACCCAAAATTTCTGAGTGTGAAATGAACTTCCTGCCTAACATCCTGACCGCCGTCACGTCCATAGCATCCAGCATCTGGAACCCGGTTCGGGAAAACTTTACATCCCTGATCGGGATGCTCGTCCGAAACTCCATTCTCATCGTCCTGATCTTCGGAGCCTACTACTTTGGTAAGCTTTCCCAAGTCAATGCGTACGTGAACACGATGCAGTTTCTGGTCGCTCTTGAGTGTCTCGCCATCTTCCTGTCCAATGTAGCCCTGTTCTTCTATACGACCATCAATTTCACGTCCGGGGCCAAGGCAAAGGTAGAAGTCGATGTGGCTACGTCCCGTGTAGTGGGATTCATCTTCCTGTCGGTGCACCTCCTCATTGGTCTGAGTGTAGTTGGAATCTACTTCACCAACTTCCAATAAGGAGACTTCAGTGAGAACCGAGACGCTGGTGGAATTTGGAACGATGTACGTAATGAAGACTATCACTGACCCTGAGGGGAATTACCGATGAGGCACAGCGTAGTCTTCCTACTTGCCCTCTGCTCTCTTCTCCTTTTGGGACAGAAAAGAGCAGAGCTTCCTGTTGACTCCCGACTCATCAAAGCATCCCGCGACTCTGTTCTTACTCAAGTCGGTGTAACTGAGAGGACGGGGAAAAACGACGGTGAGGTTCTGAAGTATGGGAGAACGATGGGGTACAAGTCCCCAATCTACTACTGCGCTGCTGGACAGTACTGGGGATATTTCGTGTCCGTTGGGCCTCTAGGGCTTACGAAAACAGATATTCCGTACAAAGCCACCCCCTTGGCCTCTGACATGTTCAACGATGGCTACAGGCGTGGACGAAGAACACCCTACGAACCTCATATTGATGATCTCATCTTCTGGAGAAAAGTCAATTCGGTCTCTGGTCACGTAGAGCGTGTCGTAGCCGTGAAGTCTGCTGGATGGGTGGAAACCGTTGGGTTCAACACTGGCCCTGAAGCGGGTTCGGGAATGGTAGATGAACGTAATGGCGGCGGAGTATTCCGCAGAAAACGTAACGTCAAACATTTCCTTGGCCGTATGCAAGTCTCTGGCCTTATCGGAGTCTACCCTAAAGAACTCCCAACTCCGAAACCTCCTGTAAGCCCAGTAAAACTGAACGGAATCATTGGGTTGGGTTCTTGATATGGACAACGTTGAGAGTCCTGCGAATGCCATCAGGGATGGCGAAGCAAGAAATAGAATTGCGATCATCAAGAATCGTTAGGCTTCACAGGAGAAGAACTCATGGACGATGTTAGAACAGAAGGAGACCTTGTGGAAAACAGACCGACCAATGAGAACACCTCGATACATGCCCTGTATGAACAGGGTCAGAAAATTCTTGATGGACTACAGGCTAGAGCCGACAGACAGGAAAGGAAAGCACAAGTTATTATCGCTGCTGTCGCTCTGCTTACGAGTGCGTCGATGGCGGCCATACCATCGACGATCACTTCAGGCGGATGGTATATTGCCTTTCACTTGGTGCTACTAGCGATTCTCATCATCGCCGTCCTTTCCATCTACCATTGCATCAAAGTTCTTGATCTTCGACCGTACAAGTATGATTACAATTTTGAGGGTATGTACAAAGCTCATTGGGATGACACAGAGGATGCCTTCAAACGACAGATCATTTCAAACTTGGGGGTGACTATCAGGGATCATGTGAATACATTCGAATCTAAAGCCACTGACCTGAAGAAAGCCATTGGGCTTTTGAAGTGGTTGGCGGCAGGGCTGTGTATATTCGCATTGTTTCGTCCACTCTATGGCAGAGTTCTACATTCATGAGGGTCAAACCCTCACAGACATCAAGTTCAAGCTCGCACACATTGTGTGCAATACATGCGGATCATTTATGTCGTTCGACACTAACGTGATTGGTCTTTTTGATCCGATTGCGGGTCCTTCTGAAAATCCACCGAATCCTTGAATGAGACGGGAGCACAGAATTCTACAGGAACTTCGAACCTAACAGGTGCCCGAAAGACGACAGGTACTGAATACACGATTTCCTTGGGCAGTTCGAAGTACGGTGACGTACCGTTGTCGGGTTCAACACTGATACGTGACACTGTAGGTTTTTCTGACGAAGTGGCCATGATCGTTTTCCTATATGATAGGACAAATGGACGTCTTACTATGTAAGACGTCCATTTCACTGAAGAACTGGGTGTCATGAGCATTAGAATTGGGCCAAGTGGTCAGATACACGGGGACATCAAAGTGCCAGACTTTTTGATATTTTGCCGTTGTGAATCTACAGCATATAGAATAAGACTACTTAGTGGGGGCATCGTTATGAATGACCTTCAAAGACGGAAAGCTCAAGAGCGTCTGCGATCTGTCGTGATCTTTCTGTTGCAGAATTGCCAATCAATGACCAAGACCAAACTGCTTAAGCTGCTTTGGCTGGTTGACTATAACCACGTTCTGGAGACAGGACTTACTATCACTGGTGAGTCCTATCTGGTCGAACAACATGGTCCCGTTCCCGAAGCTGTATTCCGTAATTGGCCACGTTCTATTCAGCCATTTGCAAAAAGCAGGACTGAACCGGCATATGCAGACTCGTACCCGGCAGAGTACGTTGAGCTGGTTGAAGGTGCCCAGTTTTCGGATTCACTATTCTCAGACTTTCAAATGGAGTTGTTAGAGTCTATCGTGGAGAGATATGGGAGTATGACCTCCACAGTGCTGGAAATGATCACCCACTACGGTGATGATTATCAGAACAACCCTGTTGAAACTCCGTGGGCACGTGCTGGTGGCTTGGCGAAACAATACTCAAGACGCATCACCCCAAGCGATATGCTAAAGGGAAGCGAATATGAAAAGCACATACTTGGAATCCTATATGGAAGTGACGACGAATTATAAGGATTAATCCTATGCTAAAAGTAGGGACAGTCTACGTTCACAATAACTACCTAAAAACTGACGAAACGTATGGAAGGAAATTACTTCTGTGTGTTGGTCATACTGAGGATGAGGTAGTTTTTGTTGTTGCCACTTCTCAGCCCCATACTCGACCAGAGAACGTCGGTTGCAACCATACGCATAAGTTCCCACACTACTTTTGTGCAGAATGTGCAGGTAACTTTTCAAAGTCAACATGGCTTGATCTAGGTACAAGTGGTTTCTATGAGGACTACAGGGAGGTTGTTATCTCCCAGATTGAAAGTGGGACTGTCATGCCCCTCTTTAGCATCAAGGACCTTCCCGATATTCTTAGTTGCGTAGTGAATAGCAAGCATATAAGAAAAGAGCATCGTAAAATCGTTCAACAGGCATTCGCCACATTTGCACCTCCGGTTCACGGAAAGTAAGCTGCATTCAGTGCATCTTTCCCATATGCCTGTCCATTATCCTAATCAAGTCCGATCTCGGAGTTCGGCCTCTCTTCCAAGGTGAGTTCAGGACTGATCCATACAGAATTCGCCGGGGTACTATCTACTCTCAAAGATGCCGCATCAGAATGTAGAACCAAGGACTTAGCAGAAATGTTGTTGTAAGTCTATGGGAATCAACGAATCAAACTGATACGGTACCGTCGGGCTGTTTCGCCCGGGCCTATTCCGGGGATATTCCGGGTCAACGGGCCGATCGGGGATGCCGGATTCCTGGGATGGCGGTCATTTCGGAGATGTGACGAAAGGTCCGCTCCGGGCTCCTTATCGAGCGGGCGGCAAAGCCCGCTTCGTTCGCCGCTCGATCCGATGCCCGTGATTCCGATCCAATCCCGGTACCACCATGAGAATCTTCCGAACCCTCTTCATCGTCCTTCTGCTCACCGGATACGAGGCCTTCGCCCAGTACGTTTCCGTACGCAGGATTCGGATGCCACAGGTGCCGATGATGGCGGGATGGCTGGTGCAGTCGGGGGGGCCTGTGCTGGGCAGTGTCGAGTCGGACGCTGGCCATATGGCGGGAGGAGCTGCAGACGTGGGACATCTGCATACGATACACCGGGTCGAACTACATGGTGACGTGCGCTCCGGGAGAACACTCGGGAACTTCGACAGTGATGACCGTGATCGGGAGGTTACCGAACTGGACGCTCGATACGACGTCGTACCGATACGACCGGGTCCGGGAATCATGGGAGAAGATGACGAATCCACTGGGCTCGGAGGATCGCGTCGTTCTCGCGAATGGAGATATCCTCTCGCTGTCGAATCGCCGTATCGTCCGGCGGACCGCTTGCAATGGCGTCAGCATGGCATTCGGTCCGGACAACGCTGTCGACAAGATCCACCACCTCTCGGATGGAAGCATCCTGGCATACATCCGGCGCGGACCCGATACCGTATCGTCGGCAGTCTGCATGTCGACCGATGATGGTGCGACCTTCAGTCCGCATCCGGCGTTCGAAGGTCTCGACGATAACCTTCATTTCGTGGTGGAAGGTGCCGACCGTGTCCTGATCGCTACGGCTGCCGAGAAATTCCTGAACGTCGTCGGTGATACGGCCGTCGTAATCCCGCCACCGTACGAAGAGACGGCCGCACCGTATCCGGACCTCGTTCCCATCGCGCATGACGCGTCCCGCTTCCTTGCCCTGAATGCCCGATGTTGTCCGCAGGATGCCGCTCTCTACGATCTCGATGCGAAACGATGGTATGGACTGACGTTCTCGACCGGTGAACGCTGCAGGCCCAGGTATGCAGCGATGGCGATGAGACGGTCCACTGGGACGGTCAGGCCTTCGTGATACGACATGCCGGAATATCCGATGGTGTGCGAATCGCCGTGTACGATCTCACCGGCAGGATGATCGAGGTCGTATCGACAGTGCCCGTCCGTTTCGTCCCGGTAGCACCGCTGCCTGCAGGACCGTATATCGTCGTCGGAACGGCGACGACACTCGTACTGGTGCATGGTCGTTGATCGCCTGTCGTTCGATGGTCCTGGAACATGAGTTTACTATATTCCCGCTTACTTCCACGTGATAGTTATCTGTAGTAGTGCATCAGTAGTGCATCAGTAGTGCATCAGTAGTGCGTCGGTTCTTGCATCACTAATCTTTCGGGGTGGTTATGAAGATCGTTGTCCGTTGTCTTATGGTAGTCGCCATACTGGCGGTCGTCGGAACACATGCGAATGCCCAGAACTGTCTATGCCAACCTCCGGTTCCCGCCTGCCCGCCGCCCGATGCGGCATGTCCCGGGGCAGCCTGGACGAATGGTTCGCTGCTACTGGCCGTACCCGTGGGTACGGGAACATGTATGGCCCAGATCTATTTCTGCAGCAGGAACATCACAGGCACGCCGTGCGGATACGGAGTGCCGTATGGAGTCAGTTGCGAATACAAGCTGACGAAGGTATGCTTCCCGAGCGATTGCGAGGTCGATTGTCAATCGTTCGAAATGAACAGCATCCTGCAGAACGTGATGCTCGAGGTAGCGAAGGTCAATCCTCATGGGCACTTCGTTCCTACCGCGACGCAGTGGAACGATCCGAATTCGAACTACAAGACCGTATGGAAGTTGAGCTTGCCGGCATGTTTCCAGTGCGAAAGAGAACCCGGAACCAACTGCCTGACCGTGACACCGTGCGACAACAACAGTTGCTACAAGTGGTACGAGGCCTACACGTGCGGTCCGGCATGTCCTACGGCCGTACCCCTGTGCCCCAATCCCTGTCCTGGAGGAAAGCAGTTCCGTTATGTTCCGGGATCGACGGGCAAGACGACCGGTGAATGCCAGAATCCGATGCAGTGTATCCTCTGTGGATATTGATGCCGTGAAGATGTAATGACGGCCGGTATATCGGCTCTTTCGAGAGATGGTGTACCGGCCTTCCTGTACGGACGAGTGAATGGCGCGATTCCCGATCAGTTTCCGGATGCCGAGACATGAGTGCCCTCCCAGTTCTGCTTGCCGTTCTTCTGTTCACCCGGATCGACGCGTCTGCCCAGTATGTTCCGGTACGCAGGATTCCGATGCCGGTGGAGCCGATGGGGATCGGAGCGTTGGTGCGGTCCGGGACGTCGTGTTGGGCAGTCAGTTCTTCGACGGCTCTTGTGATGTGGAGAGAAGAACGGCAGAAATGGGAGGCCTGTGCGCGATACAGTATGTCGAACTATGCAGCAGTGGTGGCACCCGGAGAGCACTCGGGACTGTATGTCCTGCGATCCACACAGGAGGTGGATTACGTCGATTCGCTGGGTCAGGTCCGCGTTATCGGGAGCGTCGATCGGATACGGCCACTTCAGGCAATCGTTTCAATACCAGGAGGATTGCTTCTGGAGGCAAGCGCGACACCGGGTACGAGGCGTCTCTTCTCTTCGGTATTCATCGACGGAGAGCGGAAGAGTCTCGATACGCTTCCGGTCAACGCACCGGAGTCGGTACGGCTGTCCTACGTTTCGGCCTGTTCTTCCGCGATGATGACCGTGATCGATCGATTGCCCGATGGGAAGCCGGACACGGCATCGTATCGATATGATCCTGTCGATGGATCGTGGAACAGGATGACGCATGCGTTCGGCTCGGCGGAACATATCGTGCTTGCGAACGGAGGTATCCTTTCGATATCGAATCGCCATATAGTACGCCGTAGTGCTTGTGATGCTGTCGATATACCTGCCGGACCGGACAGAGCGGTGGACAAGCTCCTTCGTCTGGCCGATGGCAGGGTCGTGGCATACGTTCAATCCCAGGTTGATACCGCTGCGCCATTGGTCTTCGTATCTACGGATGACGGCGCAACCTTCGCTCCGCATCCTGCCTTCGACGATGTCGATGGCTACATCCAGGGTGTGGCCGAACGTGCCGACGGCGCCCTCATCGCAGCGATCGGCAGCCATCTTCTGCGGATTCTCGATGATACGGTCGTCGTGATACCATCTCCTGTCGTGGAAACGGGCCTGTCCTATCCCGATCTCGTTCCCGTTCTGCATGGTGCATCCCGGTTCTTCGCTCTCCATACGCAATGTTGTCAACGCGAGATGGCGCTCCATGATCCCGATGCGGGGCGATGGTATGGACTGACGTTCGACACCGGCGAGCGGTGCAACCCGCAGTACGTCTATCCCTTCCGATCCTTCACGATCGTGAACGATCAGAGTACGACGGGCATTCTCAGAGGTATGGATACGGTGGCGACGGTCGTCGAGGACACGAGCGGCAAGGCCCTGATAGGGGCGGCGTTGCAGGCCATCCAGTTGGCGCCCGACACACTTCTCCTCTTCGCGAACAAGTTCTGGTATACGGTCGATGTCAGGACGGCGACGGCCACGGTCATGGAGACCGATTGGCCCCGCACCCAGCAAGGGTATACCACCGGGCCAGTCGGTCGAGTCATCCTGGGCTCGCAACCGCGCCGCATCGTGGTGGGAACCACGGAGGCGTGGAACATCGGCACCGATTCGCTCACCACCGTGGTCGACCGGTACGGAATCCTGATGTCGACCGACGAAGGAAGGTCCTGGATGATGTCCAATGAAGGGATCGGCACGGACATCTACTGCTGGGCTATGGAGCATCGGGGGGATACGATCTACGCTCTCATGAGCTATGCTCTTCATCCGACGACGTATACGCAGGCGAAGATGTACCGAAGTGATGATCAGGGGCGTACGTGGAGATTCGCGAGCCTCCTTCCGGTGGAGATCCGGAACAGGATGCGCATGTCGATCGCATCCGACGGTACGCTGTACGTAGGCGGACGTGGGTTGGTGCAAAGCACTGATGGCGGCATCACGTGGCAGTTCGTGACGGGATCGTGGGAAGAGACCGAGCTGCCGACGCATGCCATCGTCCATGGCGATCGTCTCATCGTAGCGACGGACCGCGGGCTCTATATCTCGATAGATCCGGTCCTGTCGGCGAAGGACGATCCGACATCGGATGTCGGTGGACAGGATGGAGCCTACTGGGATGGTCAGGCCTTCGTGATACGGGATACTGGGGTGTCCGACGGGCAGCGGATCGCCGTCTACGACCTCACGGGCAGAATGATCCACGTTGTACCCACTGCTTCGTGCCGCTTCGTGCCTGCCATGCCTCCGCCTGCAGGGCCATACGTTGTCGTCGGCAGGACGACGACGCTGGTTCTCGTGCATGGCCAGTAAGCTCGTTCATCCTATGCGGAATACGGGTATTTGCTATATGTTCTTACTTTCATATTGAATAATATTGTGCCGTCGAGGGGATGGAGATACGTGTTCTGATGTCACGAATACCAAGGGAGTAGGTTATGCGCAAGATTATCGTCCGTGCGGGAGTGATCGTTGCAGCATCCTGCACCGCACTGTCGTTCCTGTTCGCGGTACCGGTCTGCAACGGACAGGAAGGGGACAGGGTGCAACGGTTCTTTCAGGAACGGGTCGAGAATACCTTCCGTGCCTTTACGGATCCGACCGCGGCTGGCAGATTCAGGGAGATATGGTTCCAGCTCGCACAGTACAGCGGCAGGTCGTATCCGGTCTTCATTACCGATGTGTCGAGCATCGGACGGGCACTGCCCAATGGAACCGTGATCATCGACTATGCCGTATTCGGACACCGGGATCAGGAAGTGACGGCATTCTGGATGGCACACGAGTATGCCCATCAGGTTCTTGGCCACGTGACCCCGCATCTCGTGAGATCCGGTACGCAGGTCTTTCCCGTGTACAGCAGCGGACGCGGTACGGAGAGCGAGGATGCCGCCGATCGTTGGGCTGCGGAATTCCTCGTCCAGCATAGCTACGATACGGAGCCCGTTGTCGCCATGCTCGACATGCTGCCCGATATGCCCGGGGACTATCAGCACAGCAAGAGCGACGTCCGTGCCGCGAACGTCCGGAACGCAACGGATGAACCGGATCCCGGACATGACATCCGGATGTCCATGTGGGATCGATTCCAGGGAAGCCTTGCAACCTTCGGACTGTATGTCGACGGCGAAGCCCAGGGCCTTCTCAGCAACGTTCCCGGTAGTGTGAATCTGTCGACGACGATCGACGGAATCTCCGCGGGCAAGCATACGTTCGAATTGCAGAACATCATCATCTACAGGGCGATGGGAATGTCGCTCCAGGTCGTGACCCAAGGTCATTCGTGTTCGGGAACGTTCACGGTTTCCACCGGTGGAAGCTATCTCATCTCCCTTTCGGTGACGCCGATGGGCACACAGTGCAACGTGGCGCAACAGCGATGATCGCATCGGGCCTTCATGACTCGTAGCTGAGATACGATGTCTGCAGGCCTGTCACGTACCCGCATTCCGACGGACGTTACTCCAGGAACCTTCGCCGTTCCTTCGGAGTCGGCAGGCGGCATGTATCGCGTTCGCCGAACCACCGGTAGCGATTGCGGGCGACGATGCGGTAGACGATGTTGCGGACGAAGGCGGGAATGACGAGCAGTACGGTTCCTGCCCGCCATGGCCAGTCAAGATATCTGCACAGACGGAGGATGCCCGTGCTCTCGGTGTAGATCCGGTCGTTCTCGACCACGTAGATCGTCGTCGGTGCGTGATCGATGCCATGTCGTGCCAGGAGTGTTCGCCCTGCTTCCGACTGGAAGGAGGTGAACATCAGTGACTCCGTGCGATCGTGGCGCATGAGGAAGTCCACGCTGTGATTGCAGAGCGTGCAGACTCCATCGAAGACGACGATGACGGGTAACATTTTCGGCATGGGGATTGTTAATCAGGAAGAACAGCAACGATTCATTCACTGGTACCAGGAGGTACCCGATGGGCACGCTGAATCTTGAACTCTTTACCAAGGCCGGGCATGACCTTGAATCGAGTCAGTACAGGATCCTTGCAGGGATCGCATCCGTACGCAGCGATTTTCATCACAGTCGGCTGTATCCGACCCTTCCCGATCTGATCGAACTCACGGCGATCCTGGAAACGATCCGGCAGCAGGGCGAACACTACAGACGTAATCTCCCGAAAACGATTACGGGTGTGGACCTCGAAACGAAGACCCTTACGCTGGACGCGGTTCCCGCCGATCAGGAAGCGGTGGAACACCTCTTCACGCTGATCATGTGGGCCCTGCCGTCACTGAAGCTGCTGGTCGAGGAAGGTACGGCGATGTTCGACTTCGTGAGCCAGCACATGTCGCTCGACATCGTCGGCATCATGCCAATCTACAAGGACGAAGGGTACGTGATGATACCGGACCTGCGGACCCAGATCTTCCATATCCTGCGCTATGAACTGGCGCTGTTCACGGCCGAGCAGGAACAATACCGTGCGATGCGGACGATCGAAGTGGAGACGCGGGATGCACGCTACGTCCAGGAGGCGCCAGAATCGATCAAGCTCGAACTCGTGCGTGGCCATCGTGATCTGCCCAATCCGGCAACCTATATCTGCGATACCGATCTGGATTTCCCGTTCGAGGAAACCATCCTTCCCGTAGCGAAGCGGAAGTTGATGAGACATCTTATCTCGTAACACGTCGAGACGAACGCTCTATGGATTCCTTCGCAGCACGGCGCAGTAGAAGCCGTCACCGGAGTGCGGAGCATTGTCGGGCATCGAGGCCCATTCGCTCTCGAGAGTGAACGGAGACTGGTCGAGGAAGGTACGGATCTGGTCCGGGCCTTCCTCCGGAAGGATGCTGCACGATGCATAGACGACGAGACCGCCCGGCTTTGCGCAGTTGGCACTGCGTCGCAGGATGTCGCGCTGTAGCGATACCAGTTCGCCGATGGATGCATCCGTGAGGTGCCAGGGAATGTCCGGATTGCGTCGCAGTACGCCCGTTCCCGAGCACGGGACGTCGACGAGGACGCGGTCGGCCGTTTCCGCAAGGCGTTTGACGGTCTTGGTGGATGTGATGGCGCGAGGCTCGACGATGGAGACGCCTGCGCGTGCGGCTCGTGAACGTAACGTCGACAGTTTCTCCGCATAGGGGTCGAGGGCGATGATACGTCCCCTGTTGCCCATGAGGGCGGCCATATGCAGCGTCTTGCCTCCATTTCCTGCGCAGGCGTCCACGACGCGCATGCCGGGTGCAAGGTCCATGGATAGCGCCACGCGCTGCGACGATATGTCCTGTTGCTCGAACCAGCCGTCACGGAAGGACTGTCTGCGATAGAGTCCGAAAGGCCGTGCGACGACCAGGCAGTGCTCGAGTTCGGTAGGCTCGGCGCCTGCATCCCGCAATGCGCGCAGCGCATCCCTGTCCGTCGTCTTCAGGGTGTTGACGCGAATGAAGACGGGTGCTTCCGATCGCAGTGCTTCGAGAATCCGCGTCGCCTTGTCGCCGTATGCCGCCCGGATACGCTGACGCAACCACTCGGGCATGGTTCGTACGGCTTCGACGATGCGGGATCGTATATCGGCCGCCGTGTCCGCGTCGGGGCGATAGGCCGTGAAGAGTTCGTCGATGACCGTGGAGAGATGTCGGCCGTTCCGTGTTACGTCGGCGATGGCCCGGCCTATGTCGTGGTCGAGTTGTGTCACGCTGCTCAGGTGTTGATCGTCAATTGTTGTGTCGTCGCATCGAACGTCGATGCGAAGGTTGGCAGGTCGGTGGCTCTGCCTCCGCTGAAGGGCTGGCTCAGAACCTTGCCGTCCGTGCGGGAATAGGTGGAGCCGTGGCATGGGCAGATGCACGGTTCCGCCGGGTCATGAGGGATATCGACGACGCACGCTTCATGGGTGCAGATCGAACTGAAGACGGCGAAGGCCGTGGGCGAAATGCGCGAGATGAAGACCGGGCCGCCGCTGTTGAGGCCGCTGATGGTACGCTGGACGATGCCACCGGGCTGTTCCAGTTCCGTGACCCCCTGGACGAGGAAGGTGACTGTCTTGCCGCTGGGCGAGGGTGCCTGTTCCGTGGTTTCGCAGGACGTGAGGATGCTGGCGACCGATCCGGCGCACAGAACCAGTCCTGCCGAAGCCGCCGCCCGCTGGAGGAACAGCCGTCGTTGCTGGCGTTCCATGTCGAGATCGATGTCGTTCATGGTTCTATTCGCTGATGGTGATCGAACGTGACGTCGTGTCGAAGAGAACGGCGACATGACGCAGTTCGGTGGCGCCACCCGAAGGAGGCTGCGTCGCGACCGTACCGCTTTCCGTGCGGTAACGCGTACCGTCGACCGGGCAGACGAGATAGTCGCCACCAAGCTGGAGATTGACGCTGTCCTTCGTGCACTGTGCACGATGAGCCGCGAAGAAGTTCGTCGTGATCCGCACGATGGCGATAGGCCTGCCCTTGTTCATCCCCGTCCATGATTTCAGGACGACGCCACCGGGAACGTTCAGTGCGGGCTCGGCATCGACATTGAACATGACGATCCTGGGCGCGCCGTCGTCCTTCGGTGGAGTGATGGTCACGTCGTCCTTGCTGCATGCCGCGGCGAGGATGGCCAATGCCGATAGTGCTGCGATCGATGATGCCCGTTTCATGGTGTCCTGTTCGAAGATGTGCGTGTCTTGCGGCGGCTCCACAACATTCCTGCGATGATGCCGACGGTGCCCATGCCGAGGACGAAGCCGAAGCTCTTCGGCAGGGCGGTGATCGTCGCATCGTCCGGCAGCAGGCCGAAGCGCGGGTCGTCCACCCATGTCACTTTCTTTTCCGTGGTGCCGAACAACTCGTCCTTGACCAGCTCGGTTACCTGTTTCCTGTCCTTCGTATACCATTCCATTCCGTCGGAGATCCATTTCCCACCTGCGATGAGAATGGCCAGCACGGAAACGATGATCAGAATGCGTGGTCCCATATCGCGTCCCCCGTCAATAAAAGATGTGTAGCTGAACGTTCCAGCGGGTCGTACGCCCGTCGAGCATCGTATCCCAGATCCGATACTCCGGACGCAGCTCGACGTATGGAAGGACGAACAGTTGTGCGCCGAGGACGGCGCTGTAGACGACCGCTTCGTCGGCCGCCTGGGCGAACGTCGTGGCTCCCCGTTCCCACCGGGCATAGAGCAGGGCTGGAGACCAGACCTGCCACATGAGTTCGGCCATGAAGTTCCTCGATGTCTGGATGTCCTTGCGCGACGTCTGCGTGTAGTCGAGCATCAGGGCGAGGTTGTCGGTAAGTCCTATCCCTGCGAAGGAGTTCACGATGGAGAAGCCGCCGTTGACGAGGAGGCCCGTGCCTACGTACATGTTGAGCTTGTCGTCCAGAGCGCGCGGCCAGAAGATCACGCGTCCGGTCAGTGTCGGTGCCGATCCGCTCACGGCGCTATGGCTGTGCGTTCCGTCGTTGAGGCGTACCTGCGACAGTCCTTCCGAACCGAAGATGCCTGCCTGGGCCGTGAGCCAGAGCGGTGTCTCGTAGGTGAACTCCGCGCCGAACTCGGACCAGTTCGGCGCGAGGTAGGTCTGGCGCGCCGTGGACGTCACGTACGAGTAGGGGAACATGGTATGGTCGTCGTACCGCATGCCGACGCCGGGGCGGAAAAGACCGACGCGCAGTGAATATCCCGAGGAATCGGGGTAGATGATGGCGCTGAGGTGACCGTCGCGTTGTCCGGGAAACCGTGCCGTCGAGGTGGCTCCGCTTTCCTTGCGCAGTGCGGCCAGGTTGTAGCTGCCTTCGATGGTCAGGGCCTTGATGGGGGTGATGGCGGCGTAGAGTGCGGCCTGCATCGGAAACGTCGTGCGTTCCGCCGAATCTCTGTAGAACGAGCGTGTGTTCTGCAGGCGCATGTCCATGCCGAGGGTGAGCAGGCCATCGAAGAACGTGTTCGAGTCGTCGCCGGCGAAGAGCGCCTTGAGGGGCTGGGCGTCGCGGGGAATCATACTGACGTCGTTCCAGCTATACCATCCCAGCTCGCTGCGCAGACCACCGCCTGCCGGGGCGACGTGGCAGGCCGAACAGCGGTTGCCGCTGAGGAGGGAATACTGCGGAATGGCGAATGCCGTGGCGGGCGTGACGATGGTGAGGATGACGTAGACAAGGTGGATCGGCAAGCGTCGAAGTCGTATCACGGTTCACCATGATCGTTGTACAAGATAGAATTCAAGAACCGTCGTCGTTGATGCACCTCCGTCGGCCGGCGTGAAACGGCGTGTCTGCCGTTGTACGATGACGCCGATCGACGGTGAGAACAACTGTTCGTCCTGAAATACCGTGCGCCCCGTCGAGTCCGATGTGCTGGTGGACATCCGGACATGTACGGCGGGCAGATTGCCCGTTACGGTGCTGACGGTGCTATCGAGTGAGATGATGTGATAAATGTTACTCTCGACGCTTCCGAGATAGTCGCGATAGAGGAAGGTCGTGCCCGTGCGCAGTGGTTCGGCGAGGCGCCGGCGGCCGACGGTATCGGACATCCGTTCGTAGACGACGAGCTGCGAAGCGTCGGCGAACTGATAGGTCGTATCGGTCTGGAGCACGCTGCCGCCGGTCGATGCCATCGTTTCCCGCAGGACCATGACGCAGCGGCGTCCGTCCGTACTGCGTACGAAGGCGGTGTCCAGCACCGTATAGCGATAGGCCGAGCCCATGGTCGTCGTCTGCTCACCGGTGGCGGTGATATTGACGGTTCGATACTGCAGGGTATAGGAGCTGCCGGGCTGGCGGAGGAAGAGGAAGCTGCGGACGTTCCAGTTCCTGTCGGACGGAGAATCGGGGACGGGATTCGTGGACGAGCTGGAGCAGGCCGCTGCGACGAGGCAGATGACCAGGGCGGCCGATATCACCGGGAGGGCGTGCATGGGCGCAATATGCGCAACAAACAACGCCGGGCATATGCCCGGCGTTGTTTCGGATTCCTCATGCGGCCGATGCGTTCTACTTGAGCTTGACGCTCGCGATGCAGCGCTCGAAGAGCGGCAGGTAGACGTTCTGTTCGGGCTTGTACCAGTTCACGGTCACGCGGTACATCTTGTTGCCCTTGACCGTGAAGTATGCGCGGCTGCCGATGTTGGCGGCAGGATTGTAGCTGAAGTAGTAGGCCTTGGCTCCGCCGAGCGTCGTGCCCGTCGCACTGCCACCACCGTACTTCGCCTTGTTCTGTTCGATGATCTTGTCGAGGTTGCTCTGCTTCGACGCATCGAAGACGTCGACCTGGATCGTACAGTCCAGACGCGAGCCGGCGAAGCTGACGGAGGACAGCCCCGAGCTCTGCGCCTTGGAGCCGTTGAAGTTCTGGGGAATCTCGATGGCGAAGTCCGGCGCGTTGTAGGAACGCAGGGTGTCGGACGGCGGCTCGGGGCCCTTCGGTGCTGCGGTGTCGACCTTGGGCTTCAGTTCGACCTGACGCCGTGCGATCTTGACGGAGGCGAGGATCTCCTTGAAGTCATCCTCGTAGTCGCCGTATGTATTGCCGAAGGCCGCGAACGTCACGACGGTCACCACGGAGTCCTGCTCGGCGAAGTACGATTCCGACTTGTACTTGCCGTCCTCCTGATCGAATTCTACCGTGAGCTTCTGCGCAGGCTTGCCGCCGAGCGTGGCCGACGACTTGATGTAGCGGTCCAGTCCATCCTCGAATTGCAGCTTGCTGTTCTTCACGAGCGTATCGAGCGTCAGCGCGCTGTCGACCGGTATGGCACGCAGCTCGATCTTGCATCCGCCTTCGCCCTTCGAGAAGTTCAGGAAGCGGCTGCCGATGGTGGGAGTCGAATGCACGACGACGAGCTGGCCCGGGAGGGACTGCTTGTGCCATCCGTTGGGCAGTTTGATTTCGAACTGACGGACCTCGTCCTTGTAGAGAGTCAACCCGTCGATCTTGACGGACTCGGCCTTGCGGGCGCAACCGGCAACAGCGAGTGCCACCAGTGCCGAGAGCCCGAGCAAGCGAAGCATGGTCATGGTATGTGAACTCCAGATGGGATAATGAATGATCGTTTCGTTCAGTTGTTGATGGCGCCTTCGATGATCCAGCGCCGCATGCCCTGATACTGGTTCGACGTCACGCGATCCAGTACGGCGATCGAATGCGGGATCCGCCTGTCGAGCACCTGGATGATGAGGCTTTCGTCGGGCTTGCCGGGTACGGCCAGGTTGGGACGGCTGGTGAACATCACGGACGTATAACTGGTGAGCCGCACGCCGCCTGCCGGGCTCGCATCTCCATGACATGCCGCGAACCCACATGACAGCGTGAGGAAGGGCTGGACGTGTCGGAGATAGCTGACGCCACTGTCGGGAAATACGATATCCTGCGGATTCGTGATCGTATTCGTCGAACATGCCGACGCACCGAGCAGGATCGTCGAAACCGCGACAAGGATGACGGCCAGCCACCGGATCATGGATAGCTCTCCTCGGGACCCGGGAACGCATGTCCCCGAACGTCGGCCACGTACCGTCCGACGGCCGTACCGATGGTGTCGTGCAGCTCGGCATACCTGCGGACGAAGCGCGGGCGGAATTCCGTGCTCATGCCCATCATGTCCGTCCAGACGAGGATCTGGCCATCGCACGAGGGTCCGGCTCCGATGCCGATCGTGGGGATGTCCGTGATCGCCGTGATGTCGGCGGCAAGCGTGGAGGGAATCTTCTCGAGGACGATGGAGAAGGCGCCCGCTTCCTGAAGGGCCACCGCGTCGCGCTTGATCTGATCGGCTTCTTCGGGTGTCGTACCGCGTTCCTTGTAGGATCCGAACTGATGGATGCTCTGTGGCGTCAGCCCCAGATGGCCCATCACGGGAATCCCGGCCTCCGTCATCATACGTACGGCCTCGATTACCCGCGCTCCACCCTCGAGCTTGACGGCACTGCATCCCGTCTCCTTCATGAGACGGCCTGCGTTGCGGAAGGCTTCCTGTGGACTGACCTGATAGGTCATGAAGGGCATATCGGTAACGACGAGGGCCCGTGAGACCCCACGGAGAACGGCCTGCGTATGGTAGATCATGTGCTCGAGCGTCACGGGTAGCGTCGTGTCGTGACCCTGGACGACATTGCCCACGGAATCGCCGACCAGGAGGACGTCGATACCGGCATTGTCGAATAATTCGGCCGTCATGGCGTCGTAGGCCGTGAGACAGGCGATCGGTGTCCCGGTCCGTTTCATTTCGATCAGACGACGCGTCGTGACCGTTCTACGCAAGGTTGGGGTTGCAGACATAAGGGCAAAAGTACAGAATGACCCGAAGAACAAACATTTTCGACGATCGGCATACGGCGATGTTATGATTTCAAAACGTATCGCCACGCATATTCCGGTCAACACGCCTCCAAGTCGTTAGATTCGCAGGATGTTTTCTCCCGTTACCTCGCTGACAAGGATGGCCGTCGAGGCCATGTCGGGCCAATATGTCTATTTCGTTTCCGACGTTCACCTGGGATTCGGATCCCGCGACCGCGACCGGGAGCGCGAAGCCCTGTTGCTGCGGCTGCTGGACCGGATGTCGTCGAATGCCGCCCACCTCTTCATCGTCGGTGATCTCTTCGACTACTGGTTCGACTACCGTACCGTGATTCCCCGTGGTCACGTGCGGACCCTGGCAGCCCTGGCCGGACTCCGCGAACAGGGCCTGCCCATCACCTACCTCATGGGGAACCATGACTTCGGCCACTTCACCTATTTCCACGAAGAGCTCGGCATCACCGTCGTCACCGGCGACGTGCATGCGGACATCGCGGGAAGCCGGTTCTACATCGCCCACGGTGACGGCAAAGCCCATAACGACAAGGGATATCTCATCCTGCGTTCGATTCTCCGCAACCGTTTCGCACAGCGTATCTACAGGATGCTCCACCCGAATCTCGGCATCGGCCTGGCGGCTCATACCAGTCATGGCAGCCGCGACTACACGACAGCCAGGGACTTCGGTCCGGTGGACGGTATCAGGGATTTCGCCATCGAGAAGATCCACGAGGGATACGACGTCGTCGTGATGGGGCATCGCCATCGTGCGATGGAGGAGCGTCGGCCGGACGGCACCTACGTCAATCTCGGAGACTGGCTCGGAAACGACCCGACGTTCGGCATCTTCGATCCTGCCACACGTATCATGTCGTTGGGGTCGGTACACGAATACCTCCAGTCGGGCCTTGTTTATATTGCGCCCCAACAATGACACTACGACACTTCATCCCCGGCGCCATCGCGTGCATCGTCCTTCTTGCGTCCTGTGAGCTGGAGCGGAACGTCCCGAAGCCGGCCCCGCCCTCGAAAGAGCAGGCGAATGCCGCGGCCGGCGGACGCTACCGGATCAAGTCCGGCATCCTCAAGGCCCAGAGCGAGATGCCCGATATGGGCAGTTCGGGCGTGACCACGATGATGTTCGACGACTACGGTCGTCTGGAACGCAGCGAACACGATATGAAGATCGCCCAGCCGGGGCAGCCGTCCATCAATTCGAAGACCATCAACATCACGACGGGCCGGACGGTGTATTCGCTGAATCCGGCGGAACGTCGGGCCCGGCGCATGATCCTTCCCGAGGGCACGGTCGATGCGGCCTTCGTCGATTTCGAAGGCATGACGGACAGCATGATGCAGGTCCGGAACATGGTCCGCAAGGGCAAGGACACCGTCCTCGGCCGGGAATGCACGATCTACATGATCGACGACAAGTCCACCGGCATGCGGGGTACCTATCATGTATGGAACAACATCCCACTGAAGATCGATGTGAACCACAACGGCAATCGCATGGTGCTGCGCCCGATTTCTTTCGATGAGGGCACGGCCATCGATCCTGCGATGTTCACCGTTCCGAAGGACTATACCATCGTCGACATCAAGTAGTGAGGGCATGATGAAAAAGGTCGGTCTTCTCTTTGGCATGGAACAATCGTTCCCGCCTGCGCTGGTCGCCGAGATCAACAGCCGCGATGCAGGCGTCGCCGCGGAATTCGTCAAGATCGGTGGCGTGACGCTCGACGAGCTGTTCCAGTACGACGTCATCCTCGACCGCATTTCCCAGGATGTGCCGTACTATCGCGCAATGCTCAAGCTGGCTGCGCTGCAAGGGGTACGGCTGGTGAACAATCCGTTCTGGTGGAGTGCGGACGACAAGTTCTTCAACTATGCCGTGGCCAACAAGGCCGGCATTCCCGTGCCGAAGACGGCCCTGCTGCCCAGCAAGAGCCATCCGCCCGACACGACGTCCGAATCCTTCCGCAACCTCATCTATCCCCTGAACTGGGAAGAGATCTTCGCCTACGTCGGTTTCCCGGCCTACCTCAAGCCGTTCGACGGCGGGGGATGGAAGCATGTCTACAAGGTCCATGACGTCGAAGAGTTCTTCGCCTCCTACGGCGAGACGGGCGATATCGTGATGACGTTGCAGGAATCCATCGACTTCACGGAATACTACCGCTGCTACTGTATCGGTAACAAGCACGTGCACATCATGCCGTACGAGCCGCGTAATCCGCATCATCTCAGATACAAGGCCGATTTCGCGCCAACGCCCGAAATGAAGGCCATGCTGGAAGACCTCTGCATCCGTATCTGCAACATTCTCGGCTACGGATTCAATACGATCGAGTTCGCCGTGCGTGACGGTATCCCGTACGCCATCGACTACATGAATCCGGCTCCCGATGCGGAGCGAACCTCCATCCAGGAGGAGAACTTCGAATGGGTGCTGTCGACGTCGGCGAGCTATCTCATCGATCTTGCGAAACAAGGGCGAGCAACACCGTCGGAACTCAAATGGAGCCAGTTTCTAAACGGACCGGACGCACCAAGGGGTGGTCAGAAATCAAGGAACGGAAAATAGCGGCGGGGGATGAGGAGGGTGAAGCCCCGTCGTTGCACGATGACGTGATCGGTGCCCTCGGGCCTTCCGACGATCGTCTGGTCCTTGTGCTGCACCTGCAGCGCAAGCGGGCATTCCTGCACGACCTCGCGACACGCATGGATGAACTGCGCTCGGCCGATGACGATACACTGCGCCGCACCATGCTGAGCCTGACGAAGGAAATCAAGGGGCAGTTGCGGACGTTCGACAGGCTGACGCAGATCGAACGTGCCATCGCGACGCTGACCAGTAGCTTCTGCAAGCAGTTGAAGGCGGCCTATCCCGTCCTGACGTCCACCGAACTTCACGTCTGTGCTTACCTGCGGACGGGTCTGTCCGCACGACAGAGCGCGGAGCTGATGTTCGTGACGCCGAGAGCCGTGGAGAAGCACCGTCAGTCCATCCGGCGCAAACTCGGCATGGACGATCGTACCGATCTTCCGCTGTGGTTGAGGGACTTTGCGGAGCGGACGTCGTAATTTGGGTGCATGCTGTACCTAGATGGACAATCGCTGGCCCTCGAGGCCTTCGTGACGGCCGTGAAGTCGTCCGATTCAACGATCGCTCTCACTTCCGATTCGCGCCTCCGCGTCGAAGCATCACGCGATGCGGTCGAACGCTGGATCGCCGAAGGCCGTGTCGTCTATGGGATGACGACGGGATTCGGAGAATTCGCGAACGTCTTCATTCCTGCCGATCAGGTGGAAGCGCTGCAGGAGAATCTCATCATTTCGCACAGTGCGGGCATGGGGCCGCTGCTGCCGTCCGACATCGTTCGCGGCATGATGATCCTGCGCATCAACGCCCTCGCCAAGGGATATTCCGGCATCAGGCCTTCCACGCTCGACGCCCTCATCGCCATGTTCAATGCGGGTATCGTTCCTGCCATTCCGGGTCAGGGATCCGTAGGGTCGAGCGGCGACCTCGCCCCGCTCGCCCATCTGGCGCTGGCACTGATCGGACGTGGCGAGGTACTCGTCCGTAACGACGACGGATCGTGGAGAATGGACGAGCGTGAGCCGAGCGACGTCGCCTTGCGACGTCACGGTATCGAACCCGTCCGCCTCGCGGCCAAGGAAGGACTCGCCCTGATCAACGGTACGCAGATGATGTGCGCCTATGGCGCGCTGTCGCTCCATCGTGCCCGCCAGCTCATGGCCGTGGCCGATATCGCCGGAGCCCTGAGTGCCGATGCCCTGCGGGGAACGGACAATGCCTTCGATGCGCGACTCCATGCGGTACGACCGCATCCCGGACAACGTACAACTGCGCGGAACCTGCGCGAATTGATGCACGGCAGTGCCATCCGCGAATCGCATCGCGAGCACGACAACCGCGTGCAGGACGCTTATTCGATACGATGCATGCCGCAGGTGCATGGAGCCACCCGCGATACCATCGACCATGTCGCCTCCGTCATCGAACGGGAAATGAACAGCGCTACGGACAATCCGCTCATCTTCGCCGACGAAGACCGTCATCTCGAAGGTGGCAACTTCCACGGTCAGCCACTGGCCCTCGTGCTCGACTTCCTGGCCATCGCCATCGCGGAACTCGCCAACATCTCCGAGCGGCGTACCGAGCGTCTCGTCAACCATTCCCTCGGTGGACTGCCGAGATTCCTCACGCCCAACGGTGGCCTGCATTCCGGGATGATGATCGCACAGTACACGGCCGCTGCCATGGTCAGCGAGAACAAGGTGCTGGCCCATCCTGCGAGTGTGGACAGCATTCCGACGAGCGCCAATCAGGAAGATCATAACTCCATGGGCAGTATCGCGGCGCGCAAGCTGTGGAGCGTCGTCGCCAATGTCGAATGCGTCCTCTCGATCGAACTGCTGTGTGCCGCTCAGGGCGTCGATCTGCTGCGCCCGCTCACATCGAGCGAACGACTCGAACGTGTGATCGCACGCATTCGTGAGCACGTACCATTCGCCGACGAAGACCGTGTGCTCTATCATGACATGGAGAAGGTCCGCCGACTGGTTGCCGATGGAACGGTGTGCGATGCTGCAGGACTGCACGAATGACGGGCGACGCTTGGCATGCACGTACGTCGGAAGATGTCTGCATGGCATTCGACGTTTCCGTCGATGCAGGTCTGTCGGATCACGACGTCGAGCGACGTCGTCGCGAACACGGTGTCAATGAGTTGCCCAGGCAGCGCAAACAGAGCGCCTTTGCGCGTTTCCTGCAGCAGTTCCGGAATCCTCTCGTCTATATCCTGCTGATCTCGGGACTCGTCACGATCATCCTCGGTGGTATCACCGATGCGAGCGTCATTCTCGGAGTCGTCCTCGTCAATGCACTCATCGGCTTCATCCAGGAAGGGAAGGCCGTCGAGGCGCTCGAGGCTCTCGCCGGAAGCGTCGGAACCGATGCCCGCGTGATACGGAGCGGGCGCAAGCAGCAGGTCGCCGTCGTCGATCTCGTGCCGGGTGACGTCGTCGTTCTCGAGAGCGGCGATCGCGTACCCGCCGATATGCGGTTGGTCAATGCACGTGATCTCGCCATCGCCGAGGCTGCATTGACCGGTGAGTCCGTCCCCGTCGAAAAGCGCACTGGTCCACTCGATGCCGCGACCGTCCTTGCCGATCGTATCAACATGGCCTATGCGTCCACGGTCGTGACGTACGGTAGTGCCGTCGGCATCGTGACGTCGACCGGTGCGAATACGGAAGTAGGCGCCATCTCCACGCTGCTGGCCGATACGGTCATTCTTGCGACGCCGTTGACGAAAGCGATCGAACGATTCAGCAACTACCTCCTTGTCGGAATCATCATCCTTGCGGCGCTGACCTTCGGAGCAGGCTTGCTCCGTGGCGAGCCCTTCCTCGAAATGGTGCTCGCTGCCGTGGCCCTTGCCGTAGGGGCGATCCCGGAAGGACTACCGGCAGCAGTGACGATCATTCTCGCCATCGGTGTGGCGCGCATGGCGAAGCGCCGTGCCATCATCCGTCGTCTGGCCGCGGTGGAGACGCTCGGCAGTACGACGGTCATCTGCAGCGACAAGACCGGCACGCTTACGCAGAACCAGATGACGGTGGTGACCATCATGACGGATGCCGTGGTCTACGATGTCACGGGTACGGGCTATGCGCCCGACGGTCGCGTCGTGCGTAACGGTGAAGCCGTGGACGTCGCCGCGGATGCGGCATTGGACGACTGTCTGCACGTGGCCTTGCTCTGCGGCACGGCCGTCGTCGAGAACCGTGAAGGACGCTGGGATGCCATCGGCGATCCCACCGAAGCCGCTCTCGTGGTTCTGGCGATGAAGGCCGGTATGCAACGTGATGCCGAAGAACGCGATCATCCGCTCGTCGATACCATTCCGTTCTCGAGCGAAGATCAGTTCATGGCGACGCTACATCGTCAAGGCGAGACGATGCGCATCCATCTCAAGGGTTCCGTCGAAGCGGTGCTGTCGCGGTCGGTCGAGCGGCGCACGGGCGATGGCCGATCCCATGCCTTCGATCATGATGCGGTACTGGCACAGGCTGCCGACATCAGCGCGCAGGGATTGCGCGTGCTGGCTCTCGCCGTGAAGGATGTCGATGCATCGCACGGCGCTCTCGAGCGGGAGGACGTCGCCAACGGCATGATCTTCTGCGGCCTCGTTGCAATGGTCGATCCGCCGCGCGAGGAAGTCAAGGAGGCGATCCGGGAATGTCAGCGTGCCGGGATCACCGTGAAGATGATCACCGGAGATCATGCCGCCACTGCATCGACCATCGCCATGCAGCTCGGATTGTCGGGTGCAGAGAAAGACGGACGACTCGTAGCCCGCACGGGCGCGGAGCTTTCGGCGATGGACGGAGAGAGTTTCGCCCGGTCCGCCAACGACGTCGCCGTCTTCGCACGGGCCACGCCCGAACAGAAACTCAGGATCGTCGAAGCGCTCCAGGGTAAAGGTCACGTCGTTTCGATGACCGGTGACGGAGTCAACGATGCGCCCGCACTGCGTGCGGCGAATATCGGCGTGGCGATGGGGCGGACCGGAACGGACGTCGCGAAAGACGCTGCCGATATGGTATTGACCGACGACAACTTCACGACGATCGTCGCAGCCGTCGAGGAAGGTCGGACGGTCTTCGACAACCTGCTGAAGTTCATCGTGTGGACGATACCGACGAATATCGGCGAAGGCCTCGTCATCGTCGCGGCCATTGCCCTCGGTATGGAGCTTCCGATCCTGCCTGTACAGATCCTGTGGATCAACATGACGACGGCCATCATTCTCGGCCTGCCGCTCGCCTTCGAGCCGCGTCAGCCCGACGTCATGGACAGGCCGCCTCGCGATGCGTCGAAGCCGATCCTCTCGAAGGATCTGCTATTGCGTACGATATTCGTGGGAACGCTGCTCCTGTGTTTCTCGTTCTCGCTCTTCCTGTGGGAACTCGATCGGGGCGAAAGCATCGATACCGCACGAACGGCCGCAGCCAACGGCTTCGTCATCATGGAAATATTCTATCTCTTCGCCTGTCGTACGCTCGTGCTGCCGGTGCGGACGGTAGGATTCTTCAGCAACGGTTGGGTATGGGGCGGTGTTGCGCTCACCATCATCCTGCAACTCGCCTTCACGTATCTACCCTTCATGAACATGGCGTTCAAGACAGTGCCGCTCGCACTCGACGTCTGGGTAGGCGCCGTCGCAAGCGGCATCGTCGTTCTCTTGCTCGTGACCATCGAAAAGGCTCTCCGCAGGAGGATCCGCGGCTGAGCGACGACGATCAGAGTGTCATCGGTGTTTCGATCAGCACTGCATAGACGTCGTCGACGGCTTCGACGTCGAGTTGTCCGACGTCGGTGACACCGATGGTGTCCCGGCGTCGCAGTGTGTCGCCGCCCATCTTCATCGTACCTTCGATGACGAAGACAAGGACTCCGTTGCCTCCGTTCCTGAGGGTATAGGTGACCTTCTCACCACGCGGCAACCGTATCAGCGACATATAGGCCTGCTGGTTGATCCAGAGCGGAAGCCCCTTGCCGTGCGGACCGACGATCGTCGTGATGCCGTTCGTGGTGGGCACGGCCATCTGTTCGTATCGCGGCTCCACCTCCATACGTTCCGGAATGATCCAGATCTGCAGCAGCTTCAGAGCCTCGTCCGCAGAGCCGTTGTATTCGGAGTGCGTGATGCCTGTGCCCGCCGACATCACCTGCACCTCACCCGGACGCAGTGCTTCCGCATGGCCCATGCTGTCGCGATGCATCACGGTGCCTTCGAGTGGAATCGTGATGATTTCCATGTTGTCGTGCGGATGGGTCCCGAAGCCTTTTCCCGGCTCGACGATGTCGTCGTTGAAGACGCGGACCATACCGAAGCGGACACGGTTCGGATCGCGGTAATGACCGAAGCTGAAGGTATGGAAGGTCTTCAGCCAGCCGAAGTCGAACCCACCGCGATCATCGGCGGGGATGAAGAGCGTGGTCATTGTAGTTCCCTTGTGGCTTGTGTACGACGGACATGCAGGACGAGTGCCTCGATCAGTGTTCCGAGGACCTTGAGTGATGCTTCATCGATCAGCGTGCCGGCTTCGTCGGCCTTCGTGCGACCTTGCGTGACGAGCACTTCCGGTCTGCTGAGCGTGAGGGCGTTCTGCGACTGGAGGACGGTGCGCAGGGCGATCTGACCCCGTACCGTTCCGAAGTTGCCTCCGGATGCACCCATGATGGCGACGGGTTTACCGTTGAACGGCTTCACCGGCGTACGCGACATCCAGTCGATGGCGTTCTTCAGGACGCCACTCAGCGAGTAGTTGTATTCGGGCGACGCGATCAGGATACCGTCGGCTTCTGCCAGTTGCTTGCGCAATGCCGCTACGGCCTCCGGTTCTCCGGCGTGCTCGACGTCTTCATCGTACAACGGGATGTCGGCGAGGCCGGCGATCGTCAGGGATACGCCTTCGGGCAGGAGTGTCTGCGCGGCGCGCAGCAGACCCGTATTCGTCGAGGCCTTGCGCAGCGACCCGGATATTCCAACGAGATTCATCATGTACTTTCCCTTCCGGTATAGTTCACATCGAGGTTCGAACGCAATATATGTGTTTAAACACACAAATCAAACCATATGCCGTATGGACCACCGTTCGGAGGAACTGCGACGCCGGATCCCGACGGTACGGCCGGTCTAAAATAGACAACACCTCCATTGTCCGAGGACGATGGAGGTGTCCAATGCACCGTGCGTAACTGAGGTCCTACCGTGCGATGACCATCTGGCTCGTTCTGCGTCCGGACGGCGAGTTGATGCTCGTCATGTACGTCCCTGCAGGGATGCCGTCCGTGCTGATATGCTGTTCGAGGATTCCGTTGCTGACCGTAGTGGGGACGGAGCGCACCAGCACTCCGTTCATGTCGAAGACTTCGATGGTAGCCGGCCCGTCCTGGAGGCCCTGCTGACGTACGGTCACCGCCGACGATGCAGGGAGCGGCGTGATGTGCAGCGACATGCCGCCGTCACGTGATGCGTCGTTCAGGCCCGTCGTGCCGCTGGACGGGAAGAGCAGTGAAGACTCGTCCCTGGAAGGTATGGTGCCGTCCCAGAGCATGAAGCGTGTGGCCGAGCGCTTGCCTCCGTCGCCGATGCCGAGCGGCAGACCCTTCATGCGGTGATGGTCGAGGCGCCCGGACTTCAGGTCCGGATACTTGTCGTGCCATGCCTTCATCAGTGCCTGCGCTTCGTTCTTCCATGCTTCGATCTTCGGTTCACCGGAGTCGAAGATGCTGCGGAGCTTGTTCTTCGAATGGTCCGCGATCGGCTTCAGGCGTTCCATGATGGATTCCATGGATTCCCTGTGCTGCTCGCGCATTCCCTTGATCGCATCGTGGCGTTCGGAATGATCCTCGTGATTCTTCGTCATCGCGGAACGCATCTCCTTGCCCATGTTCTCGCGGCTGACCTTGGCTTCGGCGCGGAGCTTGTTGAGTTCGGTGAGATCCTGCGTGGAGAGGGAGGCGTCGTAGGTCCGCTTCCATTCCGAGAGCGTCGGGAAGACCGACTTCTCGAGCCAGGAATGCATCGACGTGCGGAGTTCGTTGAAGGCTTCCTTGTTGGCCGCGCGATCCTTGTCGGGGCGTCCTGCCTTGGCGTTCGCCTGACCGATGCTGAGCAGAAGGACGAGTGCCATCACCATCGTCGTTTTCATGATCGTACCTCGAATGTGGGAGTATCGAACCGTGTCTGTGCTGAATGTGCCCCTAGACCCTGCCCCATAGGGGGAGGTTTAACAACGGATCACGATCCGGTCCGGATCACTCCTCCTCGAAGGCCCGCTTCCTCGAGAGGACGGCCTGGCGGCGCTGCTTGAATGCCCGTTTCTCGTGGCGCGTACGCAGTACGTGAAGCACTTCGAACAGGGTCTTGAAGGAATGATGGGGAATGCCGTTCGCCGTGCAGTAGGCAGCGAGATGGCCCTTGGCGAAGATGATGTCGGCATGCTCGGCCGCACACCGGTCGGAATGCCCGTCGCCGATGTAGACGATGACGTCGTCAGGGCCTGCGGTATCGAGCAGGACATTGCGTTTGCACGATGCGCAGTAGCACGAGCACGACTCGGAAGCGCCGGGAAAGTCGGGCTGCCATACGTCGTTCCTTCGTTCCATGGTGTTGCAATGGACGGTGAGATGGGAAGAATCCACGCGTGCGAGGATCGGATCGATGTACGAGCGGAAGCCGTCGCTGACGACCGTCAGAGGCAGGCCGTTGGCATCGCACCAGCGCACCAGTGCCGGGAACGATGCGTCGACGGTCTGCTGTTCGGCGAAGTCGCGAAGAGCTTCGACCGTCGTGTCGATGCGGAGAGCTGCGCAGGACCGTCGATAGTATTCCGCGACGGAGATCGATCCGGCGAGAAGGTCGTCGTGGATGGTGTCGAAGTCGCCGAAGGTGCGGAAGAGTTCGTTGCCGATGTCTTCACGAGTGATCGTGCCGTCGAAGTCGATGAATATCCGTACCATCCTCGCCATCATGCCTGATAGGTGTGGAAACCTCTGCCCGCGGCCTTGCCGTTCCATCCCGCGCGCATGTACTGCTTGAGGAGGACGCACGGACGATAACGTTCCTGGCCGTACTCGCGATAGAGACCTTCGAGGATCAGCGTCACGACGGGAAGGCCGATTTCGTCGGCCCATGCGAGCGGACCCTTGGGATAGTTCGTGCCGAGCATCATGGCCTTGTCGATGTCTTCCGGCGAGGCTACGCCTTCCATCACGGAGAATGCCGCTTCGTTGATGATCGTGACGAGGACGCGCAACTGCACGAGACCCACACGATCTTCCACACGCTCAGTCGTATAGCCCAGAGCGGCGAGCAGTGCTTCGGCCCTGGCACGATGATCCTCCGTCGTATTCAGTCCGGGGGCCACTTCCACGATCGTGACGGACGACATCATCGACGGGACGAGACCTATACCGACGATACGGTTGATGACGTTGCCCAAGAAGCCCAGCTCCGTGGCGGTATTCGTCAGCGAGCTCGCGATGATCGTGGCCCTGGGATTGATGCTTCCCGCCACTTCGAGTCCGATCTTCCGCTCGAAGGGCGTTCCGACGGAAAGGTCGACGATGTGGGTGAACGATCCTGCGGCCGTACGGATGTCGTAGACGACGCGGTCGGCATACGGACCGTAGATCTCGGGCTGGGTGGTCCCATCCTGAAAATCCTGATCGATCAGGTCGAGGTGCATGTCCATCTCGTCCACTTCATCCATCGGGGGAAGGATGGAAAAGGGGACGCTCTTTGCGTCGAGGATCGCTGCGAATTCTTCAACGAAGTCGAGGTCGCCTGTCAGCAACACGTTGAATCGGGGATCGGTAGGCAGGTTGTATACGGTCATGGCTACAAAGATAACCGCTATCTTGCGTCTCATGAGCAATATGCTGCAACGTATCCTGGTCGGTCTGGTGGGGATACCACTGGTCATCGGCCTGGTGTATTTCGGTGGCTGGCCGTTCTCCGCCGTCATGATCATCATATCCGCACTTGCCCTGCGCGAATTCTATGGCCTCGGGCTCTCCAAGCATGCCGATGCCAACGTACCGTTCGGCATGATCTGGGGAATCTGCGTGCAGCTCGCCATCGCATGGATGGTTCGGTCTCCGGCCGGGCTTACGGCAGGCTCGATCGTCCTCTCCGCTGTCGTCGTCACGGGAACGGTTCTGGCGCTGACGCTGGAGCTGTGGCGCAACAAGCCGAACGCCCTGCTGAACGTGATGTCCACAGTGACGGGCGTGATCTACGTTTCGGGCGGACTCGGTTCACTGATCTATCTGCGTGGATACGATCATCCGTGGTTCTTGGACGCCCGCTTCGCCGATGGCGGTGCCTCCTTCATCCTGACGCTCTTCGTGTCCGTATGGATGTGCGACAGCGTGGCCTACTTCGCGGGCATGGCCTTCGGCAAACACAAGCTCTTCCCTCGCGTGAGTCCGAAGAAGTCATGGGAAGGCGCCGTCGCAGGCGGCCTCGGTGCCATCGTCGCAGCGATAGTGCTCGGCGGCTGGCTGCTGCCCCATGCACCGATGTGGCTGCTCGCGACGCTCGGTGGAATCGTCGGAGTATTCGGCCAGATCGGCGATCTCGCCGAATCGCTGATGAAGCGTGACGCCACGATCAAGGACTCGTCACACCTCATTCCCGGACATGGCGGTGTGCTGGACCGGTTCGACAGCATGCTCTTCGTGGCTCCGCTGATCTGTGCCATCCTGGTGCTCGTCAACTTGTATCACGGTTAATACCTTTCGCATGGCATCGTCGCACGATCATGATCATCACGATCATCATGGACATCATCACCATCATGGTCCGGGCCATGTCCATATCCATGAGCATCGGGACATCCGGCCACTGAGGATCGCCATCACGTTGACGGGTCTGGTCTTCGTCGCCCAGGTCGTCGGCGGGCTGTACTCCGGCAGTCTCGCCCTGCTGTCCGATGCCGGACATGTCTTCGTCGATCTCGCCTCACTGCTCATCGCCTTCATCGGATTGAAGCTCGCTGCGCGTGCCCGGGATCAGCACGACATGCGCTTCACCTTCGGCCTCCGGAGAATCGAGATACTCGCCGCTCTCACGAACGGCTTCCTGCTCCTCGGCATCTGCATCTACATCATCATCGAAGCGGTGAAGCGCTTCGTCGATCATTCCCATCACATCCACGCCGAGTCGATGCTCGTCATCGCCATCGTCGGCTTCATCGCCAACGCCATCAGTGCGATGTATCTGCACAAGTCCGAGCACATCACGACGCGGAGTGCCTATCTGCACGTGATGACGGATCTGATGTCGAGCGGTGGCGTCATCATCGCCGCCGTCATCCTGACGATCACGGACTGGGAATGGATCGATCCTCTCATCTCGCTGCTGATCGCCGCCGTGATCATCCGTGGCGCCATCCGCGTCATCAGGCAGGCCGGTGTGATCCTCATGGAGTCGTCGCCGGAACACATCATGCCCAAGGACGTGCGTGAGGCACTGCTCGATCTCGAAGGTATCGATGACGTTCACGACGTCCATGTCTGGCAGCTCGGTGCCAATGACTATACGGCGACCGTTCATGTCGTATCCGGCAGGGCTACGGACGACGTCGTCATCGACGTCAAGAACCGTCTGCGTGAACGCTTCTCGATCGATCATGCAACGGTTCAGGTCGAGACGCGGGACCTGCACGATCAGGGAGAATGCGGCTCATGCTGAAGCTCATCATTATTGTTGCAAATCTTATCCTGTCTTCTGAATTTGTCATCAGGGCTTCCATCCGTTACCTCGATGCTGATCGCGCATCGAAGATCACCCGCCTTCTGCGATGGATATCCCTGCCGCTGTCGCTCACCGTATTGGTATTCGGCCTCATCGTCCAGTCGGACGCACAAGTGGGAGAACCAGGTTCGAAGTTCGCAGGAGCATCGCTCCTCGCCGTCATCGCAGCACTTCTCGTTTCCGTGACGTGTACGATCCTGTCGGTCGGTATGTATATGCTGATGGCGATCAATCACGCACGCGTCGCATCGGGACGACGTATCGCCTTTACGTTGACCGTTCAGTCGGCCGGTATAGCCGCCATCGGATTGTCCGCATACATCGGAGCATCGCTGACCCTACCTATCATGCTGACGATGTTCATCGCCGGCATCGGTATATATACTGCAGGTTTGATGATGGAGCGAAAAATGTAGTCGTTCAGGGAACAAACCTTCGACATGGAAGTATAAGGGCGCGTTCAAACAAACGAATACCTGTCCAACTATCAGTTGAGGTTGTCTTATGTCACGATTTCTTCACGTGTTTCTTGCCACGATAGCCGCATCGACGATGCTGACCGCACAGTCGAAATACGATGGCCGAGTGGCGGTAGGATTGAACGGTGGTGTCTCCTGGGGAGTCAACGAAACGGAGATCAAGAATCGTTCCTTCAACTTCCTTGGACGCGTCAACGGACTGTACGACCTGAACGAGACGATCGCTCTCGAACTCGGTCTGGGCTTCACGACGAACAGCAGCAAGGACGTCGGCGGTTTCTCCGATTACAAGACGTCCATCATCCAGCCCGACGTACGTATCCGCGCCTACTTCACCCGTGGTGCCTTCAATCCCTACGTGACCGGTGGTCTCGGTGCTGCCCTGTACGATAACAGCGAGCGTCCGTACAATGCCGATCCCGAAGCGAAGAAGAGTGGTGCCGCACTGGCCGGTATCCTCGGAGCGGGCTTCCAGTACATGTTCAGCAACAACTGGGGTATCGACTTCCAGGTCGCTGCCGTGCCGACCTTCACGGATGATATCAATCCTGCATACGATGAGAAGAAGGACGGTTACTGGAAGGGAACGCTCGGTATCCTGTATGTGTTCGACAACAGCCAGAACGATTCCGATGGCGATGGCCTGACGAACGAACAGGAACGTGCACTCGGTACCGATCCCAACAACCCCGATACGGACTTCGACGGTCTGAAGGATGGCGAAGAAGTCAACAAGTACAAGACCGACCCACTGAAGGCCGATACGGATGGCGATGGTCTGACCGATGGCGACGAAGTACGCAAGTACGAAACGGATCCGCTGAAGGCCGATACGGACGGCGATGGTCTGACGGACGGTGACGAAGTCAACAAGCACAAGACCGACCCGCTCAAGATGGATACCGATGGCGATGGACTCGGCGATGGTGTCGAAGTGAACACCCACAAGACCAATCCTCTCGAGAAGGATACGGATGGTGACGGTCTGACGGACGGCGACGAAGTGAATACGTACAAGACCAATCCTACGAATCCCGACACGGACGGTGATGGCCTCAAGGATGGGGATGAAGTGAATACCTTCAAGACCAATCCTACCAATCCCGATACGGATGGCGACGGTCTCAAGGACGGTGAGGAAGTACGTCAGTACAACACCAATCCCAACGACCGCGATACGGACAAGGGTGGCATGCCCGACGGTGAGGAAGTACGCCGCAAGAAGAATCCGCTCGATCCGCTGGACGATGTGGAGCGCGCTCGACCCAAGCTCGAACTCGGCAAGAAGATCGTCCTCGAAGGTATCGTCTTCGAAACGGGCAAGGCTGCCATCAAGCCCGAATCCGAGCCGATCCTGCAAGGTGCCCTGGAAACGATGAACGAGAATCCCGAAGTCGAGGTACTGATCACCGGCCACACGGATAACGTAGGCAAGCGCGACAAGAACATGAAGTTGTCCGCCGACCGTGCCGAATCCGTCAAGCAGTGGATGGTACAGCGTGGAGTCTCCGCGGCACGCATGACGACGAAGGGCTTCGGCCCGGATCGTCCGATCGCGCCGAACGACACCGACGCCAACAAGCAGAAGAACCGCCGTATCGAATTCGAGCGGACGAAGTAAGCTGCCGTCCGAACGGCGATGAACGTAATGAACGGGGTGCCGATGTGAATCGGCACCCCGTTTCCGTTCGAATGACGTGAGCCATCGCCCGAATGCTATATTCACGCCATGTCAGGATGCGCAATACTGTTCTTCAGCCGGAGCTGGGCGACCGAAGCCGTCGCCAAGCCCCTCGGTATCACCGATACCGGTCGTGCGGAGCGCATCATACGCGCGATGATGGAGGGTGTCCTGACCGTGCTTTCGGGTGTCGACGCCGATCTTCACTGGTGGTCCGATGTCCCCATCGAATCCGACGTTCTCCACAGGCATGGCATCCATACCAACGAATGCCAGCGCGGCGCGAATCAGCGCGAACGCCTGAAGAACGCCGTCGATGATCTGTTCGCGCGTGGATATGCCCAGGTATGTATCGTCGGAAACGATACTCCGCTGTCCCGCGATCTCGTCGAGAACGTCCTGGACGCCGGTACCGATGTCATCGGTCATTCCTGGGATGGAGGCTTCTACATCCTCAAGCTGATGCGTGGATCTCCGGCTGCTGCCCTGTTCGATGCGGAACGCTGGAACGGAGGACGTCCAGATGTCACCGGCCTGGATCTTTCCGTCGTCGAAGCACGGCTCGACTTCGATGTGGCAGGCACGATCCTGCGCGCCCACCCCGACAAGTATCTCCGTGGTCTCGCCGATGATGCCGACCACGTCGTCTACGGACGCCCCCGACACGTCCCCCCGCCTCTTCTCGTCGTCGTCGATGGTATCGACGGACGCGCCCCTCCATCGGTCCGTCATGGATGATGCACTGATCGGCGGTCATCGGCCATGGAATGGTCGACCTTCTACATGTTCTCGCCGCAAGGTGCGGCAGGGGAATCTTTCGTCGTACACGACAACACAACAAGGACCAATAATGAGCACGTATTACAACCCCGCAGATCTCGCGAAGTTCGGTGCGATCGGTGAGTTCCAGGAAGACCTTGCGAAGAAGTTCTTCGACTATTACGGCAGTGTCTTCGCCGAAGGCGCACTGACGCAGCGCGAGAAGTCCCTGATCGCTCTTGCCGTGGCGCATGCGGTGCAGTGTCCGTACTGCATCGACGCCTATACGACGGACTCGCTCGAGAAGGGCGCCACGGAGCAGCAGATGATGGAAGCCGTTCATGTCACGGCCGCCATTCGTGGTGGTGCATCGCTCGTCCACAGCGTGCAGATGATGAACAAGGCCAAAGAAGTCCTGATGTGAGGTCGCCATGGCATCAATAACGAAATCGTTGAAGTTCAGGGGCAGTGAGCTCGCGAGCACTGCCCTGCAGCTTCGTGTGCTGAACGGTGCGGGTGGCGATATGCCGCCACTCGCACCGTTCGGGGACAAGCTGCGCACGGCGGGCCTGTATCCGCTCAGGCCGGTACCGACGGAGATATTCCAGGTGAACGTGGGCAAGATGTGCAATCAGGTCTGTCGGCATTGCCACGTCGATGCCGGACCCGACCGCAAGGAGATCATGACCCGCGATACGATGCAGGCCTGTCTCGACGCACTTGCATCGACGGGCATACGGACGGTGGATATCACCGGCGGTGCACCCGAGATGAATCCGGACTTCCGCTGGTTCGTGGAAGAGATCCGCAAGCTCGGCAGGACCGTCATGGTGCGATGCAATCTGACGATCATCGTATCGAATCCGAAGTATCACGATTTGCCGGAATTCTATCGTGAGCATCGGGTGCACGTCGTATCGTCGTTGCCGTTCTACGATGCACGGAATACCGATCGTCAGCGCGGTGATGGGGTCCATGACGATTCCATGCGTGCCCTCAAGATGCTCAACGCCGTCGGGTATGGCATGGAGGGAAGCGGGCTCGTGCTGGACCTCGTCTACAATCCGGTCGGTGCCCTTCTGCCCGGACCGCAACAGGCGCTGGAGGCCGATTTCAAGCGTGAACTGATGAAGCGGCATGGAGTGGTATTCAACGATCTCCACTGCATCACGAACATGCCCATCTCGCGCTTCCTCGAATTCCTGATCGAGAGCGGCAACTATGCGGCATACATGGAGAAGCTCGTGAATGCCTTCAATCCTGCCGCGGCGGCGAACGTCATGTGCAGGAATACGCTGAGCATAGGCTGGGACGGTACGATCTACGACTGCGATTTCAATCAGCAGCTCGATCTGCCCGTAGCATCGTCATCGTCGATTCACGACTTCGATATGGCGAAGCTCGAAGCCCGCGCCGTCGTTCTCGGACAGCATTGCTATGGTTGTACGGCAGGGGCGGGGAGCTCATGCGGCGGTCAACTCACATGATGGACAGTACGTGGCTGATCGTCTTCATGAAGGCACCAGTGGCTGGAACGACGAAGACGCGACTGGCCGACGGGATCGGTACGGATGCCGCTCTCGACGTCTATCGTGCCTGCGTGGAACGACTGGCCCGTATGTGGTCGTCGTTGAACATGCATGTAGCGGTCTTCGTCGACGGGAATGAGCATGCGGGAGCGGTCAGGGCGTGGCTGTCGCTGGATCACGTCCACGTACAGGAAGGCGCCGATCTCGGTGCGCGGCTCAAGCAGGCGATCGCCGTCGCCTTCGCGCATGGCGCCAGCCGGACGTTGATCATCGGCACCGACGCACCGTTGCTCGATGATGCCCTGTTGTATGCTGCCGAACGGAAGCTGCACGATCACGACGTCGTGATCGGTCCGGCATACGACGGTGGATACTATCTCATCGGTGTCGCCGAGCCGCTGTTCGAGTTGTTCGAGGGTATCGCGTGGAGTACCGACCGGGTGCTCACGCAGACGCTCGGTATCGCGGCGGAGCGAGGGCATACGTGCGCTCTGCTGGAGCCCTTGCGCGATATCGATACCGCTGACGATCTTCGCTCCGTCCTTGCAGCGCTGCCCGGCGATCATTCGTTCCTGCAGCGTGTCGGCAAGCATGTCGTATGACGGGATCGATCCCGCAGGAAGTCCAGGGAGAATCATGGGACACGTCGTCATCATCGGAAATGGCGTAGCCGGAGTGACCGCAGCGCGGAACATCCGCAAGCGCTCGGATCACAGGATCACCATCGTCTCGAGTGAATCGCAGTACTTCTTCTCCCGTCCTGCCCTCATGTATCTCTTCATGGGCAGCATGGAGTTCGACCATCTCAAACCCTACGACGACGGGTTCTGGAAGCGCAATCGTATCGATCTCGTATTCGGTCATGCAACCGGCATCGACACGGCCTCGCGGCGTGTCATGATCGACGGCGGGAATGCTATCGATTACGACCATTGTATCGTAGCCACGGGATCGGTCCCGAACTATGGAGGATGGCCCGGCGAGCGAAGCGAAGGCGTGCAGGGCCTGTATTCGCTGCAGGATCTGCGGAATCTCGACGTGAGCTCGCGTTCGACGGAGCATGCCGTCGTCGTCGGTGGTGGCCTCATCGGCATCGAAGCCGCGGAGATGCTCCGTTCCCGGAATGTGGGCGTCACGTTGCTCGCACGTGAATCCGGATACTGGGGTAATGTGTTGCCGTCGGAAGAATCGGCCGTCATCGGCCGCCATGTCGGTGATCATGGGGTCGATCTTCGGCTGTCGACGGAGCTCGGTGAGATATTCTCCGATACGTCGGGCAGGGTGCGTGCGGTGGTGACGAAGGATGGGCACGAGATCGCCTGCCGAACGGTCGTCCTCGCCATCGGCGTCTCACCGAATACCGCGCTTGCCCGTGCGAGTGGACTCGACGTCGATCGCGGCATCGTCGTCGATGGATGTTTCGCGACCACCGCACCCGATGTCTACGCCATCGGTGACTGCGCCCAGCATGCCGACGGCAGTGTCGATCAGTTGTGGTATACGGCCAGGGATCACGGAGAACATGTCGCACGCGTCATCTGTGGCGATGGGGCTCCATACCGACGCGACGTTTTCTACAATTCGGCGAAGTTCTTCGACATCGAATATCAGACCTATGGCATCGTTCCTGCGCAGGTGCGGAACGACGCATCGTTCACATGGATGCATCCCGATCGCAGACATTTCCTGCGCATCGTTCACGACGGACAGGGAGTGACCGGGTTCAACGCGTTGGGTATCCGCCTGCGTGCATCGGCATGCATGGAATGGATACGGAACAGGACGCCGTTGTCCCAGGTCCTCGATCGTCTCGATGAAGCCGACTTCGATCCGGAGTTCACACGGACGATCAAACGTGTCGGACGCGAGAGGAGGGCCGCATGACGATGCTGACGCTCGACGTACCGAAGGAGATCGGATCGGCCAACCGGCTGATGCCGATCGAGCGTGCGGGAATCGTTCTCGTATGTGCTGCCGTGCTCATGTTCATCGTTGGCGCAGGCGGAATGTTCGACGGACATCCGATGCTCCATATGCTGCTCACGCTCGGCATCGGAACCATCGGAGGATTGATGGCCGTTCTGCCGGGCTTCGCCGATGGACCGGCCGGTATACGGAACAACGGTATCATGTGGTCGCCGGCCAAACGCCGTGGAGCCATCGCATGGGCTCTGGGTGTGCTCTTCACGGTATTCTACGTTCTTCTCTACTGGTATCCTTCGACGCTGTCGCACATCGTTGTTGCTGCCGACCCACTCAGCATGCTGTTACGCGGCAGGGCGGCGGATCACTGGTTCTTCTACGGAACGCTGTATACGCTGGCGATCGTCGTCATGGGCATCAGGATGCTGGCGAAGTACCGTCACAGTCGATATCACGTCATCCGTACGCTCAGCGTCATGGCCGCACAGCTCGTGGCGGCCTATCTCATTCCTGCCATGCTTATCCGGATGGAGTCGAAGGAATTCTACTTCAGCTACTTCTGGCCATTGAAGTACGAATACCTGTTCCCGGATACGATCGATACGCTGCTCGGATCGTCGGACGGCCTGCTCATGTTCATGGGATTCTGGTCATTGGTCATGACGTTCGTCGCGACGCCGATCCTGACGTGGTTCTACGGCAAACGCTGGTACTGTTCGTGGATCTGCGGATGCGGTGGTCTGGCGGAAACCGCGGGCGATCCCTTCCGGCACAATTCGGACAAATCATTGGCGGCATGGAAGGTCGAACGCTGGATGGTCCATGGTGTTCTCCTTTTCGTCGTGGTGACGACGATCGTGGTATGGCTCAATTCCGTTCTCGGTGGGGCCATGCTCGGCTCATGGTCTTCGGGTATCGGTCGTGCGTATGGATTCTATATCGGCGCGCTGTTCAGTGGCGTGATCGGCGTAGGATTCTATCCCATTCTCGGGTCGCGGGTCTGGTGCCGGTTCGGCTGTCCGATGGCGGCGGTGCTCGGAATCCTGCAGCGATTCGCTTCGCGATTCCGGATTACCACGAACGGCGGCCAGTGTATCTCCTGCGGCAACTGCAGTACGTACTGCGAGATGGGCATCGACGTACGGAGTTATGCGCAGCGTGGAGAAGATATCCGCCGGGCCTCGTGCGTCGGCTGTGGCGTCTGTGCCACGGTCTGTCCGCGCGGGGTGCTGAAGCTGGAGAATCGCTGATCGGGCCAGCATCGTGAAACATCCATAACTTGCCGCATGGAACGACATCTCATATCATCGAGCACACCGTGGGAAGCCACGGTAGGTTATTCCCGTGCCCTTCGTGTGGGGAATCTCATCGAAGTCGCAGGGACGACGGCCGTGGAAGGCAACGACATCGTCGGGCAGGGCGATGCCTATGCCCAGGCGGCCTTCATCTTCAGGAAGATCCAGCATGCACTCGAACAGGCGGGCGGCGGGATGGGCGATATCGTGCGGACGCGGATGTACGTCACGGCTTCGTTCGTCATCGACGACGTTCTTCGAGCGCACGGAGAGGTCTTCCGTGATATCAGGCCCGTGGCGACGATCGTCGTCGTCAGCGGTCTCATCGATCAGCGTCTTCTCGTGGAAATCGAGGCAACAGCCGTCGTCGCATGACCGACACCTTCGAACTGCCGATGTGGTGGGATCTGCTCGCCACCTTCCTCTATGCCATCGTGGGAACACGATTCGCCATCACGCGCGGGTACGACATCATCGGTGTCCTGGTGCTGTCGCTGGTGGGTGGTGTCGGCGGAGGTCTGCTGCGCGACGTCGTCCTGCAGGCAGGTACGCCGATGGCCCTGCGCAGTACGTGGTATCTGACCGCGGCGTGGAGCGCAGCCGGTGTCGGATTGATGCTGCACCGGATGGTGCCCAGGCTCCAGCGCATCCTCGATATCGTCGGAGCGGCATCGCTCGGACTCTACGGAGTGTTCGGGGCGCAGAAGGCGTTGCTGCTCGGACTCAGCCCGTTGTCCGCCGTCTTCATCGGCTTCCTGAATGCCGTAGGCGGGGGATTGCTGCGTGACATCATCGTCCGCAACGAACCGGAAGTCTTTCGTCCGGGAACGTATTTCGCCGTGGCCACCATCGCAGGTATCATCGTCTTCGTGACGTTCGAGGCCTTCACGACGGTACCGGCTGACGTATCGGGTATCATCGGGACGACGGTGACGGTCGTCATCCGCATGCTTGCCCTGCGATTCGGGTGGCAGACGCGGGCGATCGGCAGAAGGTAACCGGATTCATCGCCTGCCTCGTATCCGACCCTATTCCCTGAACGTCGCCTGCCTCGTATCTGGCCCTATTCCCTGAACGTCGCTACTTCCATGTCGGTCACGCCGCCGTGGATGTTGACGTCGTATCTGTTCATGGAAGGGCCACTTAACCAGGTGAACGGTTTCCCCTGGGCGGCGGCATCCCAGTTGTCGAGCTTCATACCCGTGCAACCGCCGTGAATGGCCATGCCGAGATCGGAGCCGTGCGGACGCAGGATACGGACGTTGTTGCAGCCACCGTGGATGTCGATGGAGATTCTCGATGTCGGAGCGGGAAGGACGATGTCGACGTTCACGGCACCACCATGGATGGTCAGCCCGTTCAGCGTCGATTCCAGCATGTCCACTTCCAGGTCGGCCACGCCGCCATGGATGACGACGTCCCAGGGAGAGACGGATGGGAGCTTCAGATCGCTCCAGCCTGTCTCGCTGCCCATACACAGCTCGTGCATCATCGTGCGGAACCGTGGAACGGAGATATGGATGTTCCGTCCGTCCTCCATGACCCTCGGGGAAGGGCCCTGGAAGATAGCTTCGACGTTCGCCAGCGTCCGTCGGGCACTGATGCGCAGTCCGACGACGCCATTATGGATGATGCAACGACGCTCGGACAGCCTGTCCAGTACCCCGGAGTCCGCTGCAATGGTATCGTAGCTTGCCGTCATCTTGATTCCTTGTTATCTTGATTCGCAAATATCTCAATCATCAAATTAAAAACAAATGGAACAGCAGTGTCGAACACCGATCTGATGGAAGAACTTTCGGATGCCGGGCGCGAACTCAGTACCGTGACCGTGCTCATGCACACGTTGTTCGCACGGAAGTTCGGACTGAATGCGACGGACTGGAAATGCGGTGATCTGCTCGACAGACACGGACAACTGACGGCCGGTGAACTGGCCGTACGTACCGGATTGACGACGGGTGCGGTGACGACGATCATCGACCGGCTGGAAAAGGCCGGTATGGCACGGCGGATGCGCGATCCGGACGATCGGCGCAAGGTCGTGGTGACGACCGTCCCGGGCCGGAAGGAGGAAGTCATGGCCGCCTTCAGCCCGTTCTTCGAGGCATGGGAAACAGTACTTGGCGAATACAGCGAATCCGAACTGAAAACCGTTCTGAAATTTCAGCGACGTGTGGTCCAGGCGATGACCGATGTGATCGACAAGCTCCGCATGACGGATGAAGAAGAATAGATTGTTTGTGGTCCGTTACCGGTAGAACTTCTTCGCGTCCTCTTTCATCTTGACCAGTTCGGACTTGATGAGATACATCATGTGACCGCCCTCGTAGTACGTCATGTCGATGTTGGGACGCAGTGACGACGGCAGGCCGAGATGACGGAAGGTATGTTCCGTGGCGAAGAACGGTGTGGCGAGATCGTAGTAGCCGTTGAGCACCCATATCCGCAGGTCGGGATTCATGACGATGGCGTCGCGAAGTCGGGGAGCCACGTTGAGATACTCGTTCTGGGCGTTCGAATAGTCCCAGGGATGGACGCGGCCTGTGAGGACTTCGTAGGGAAGATTCGTACGCACGTTCAGCTCACGCGAGAGATAGTCGTTCACGAGCGTCGAATACGAACCCTGTACAGCAGGAGCGTAGCTCGGATCGTTTTCCATGTACTCGCTCAGGGGATTCACCTGCGGATTCGTATACCGTCCGTCGAATCTTCCGATGACGCGGCCGCTCGAGCGAAGGAGTTCCTGACAGAAGCGGTAGATCACGACGCGGAGGTCGGTTGCCTCGATGTACTGCGTCGACAGCCCGGTATAGCGCGCGAGTTTCTCGACGACGGCAGTGCGTTCCGTACCCTGCAGGGCATCACCCTTCATCAGGGCCACGGTGTAGTCTCCCGTGGCGAATGCACGTACTTCGTTGAGGACGTCGGCGAGCGGCTTCGCCTGGAGATCGGCGCCGAGCTTCTTGTGATACCATGCGGCAGCGGTGTAGCTGGGCAGGAAGAGATTGGGCGGCAGGTCGTTGCCTTCGGCGAAGTCCAGCGTCTGGAAGTTCAGCACGGCACTGACAAGAATGACACCGTTAAGGAACATGCCGTATCGCTGCTGCAGATGTGCCGACAATCCCGATGCGCGCGTCGTGCCGTAGCTCTCGCCGATGAGATACTTCGGAGAAGCCCAGCGCTTGTATTCCGAAACGTAGCGGCGGATGAAATCGCCGACCGATTCGATGTCCTGATTGTATCCATGGAAGTCCTTCGCCTTGTCTCCGACCGCGGCGCGGGAATACCCCGTGCTGACGGGATCGATGAAGACGAGGTCCGTCATGTCCAGCCATGACTGGTCGTTGTCGACGAGCTTGCCCGGCGGGGGCAGGGCATTGCCGTCGTCCTTGAGCAGGACGCGGCGAGGGCCGAGAACGCCCATATGGAGCCATACGCTCGACGAGCCGGGGCCACCGTTGAACGAGAACGTGAGTGGGCGCGTGGCGGGATCCGTGGTTCCCGTCCTGGTATAGGCGATGAAGAAGATGCGGGCGCGCTCGGTACCGTCTTCCTGCGTCAACGACAGATGGCCTGCAGTGGCATCGTACTGCACGCGCTGACCGCCGATGGTGATCTCGTGCCGCGTCGTGACGGGCGGCTGGATGATCTGCGGTGTGGTCTTCGACGTGGAGTCCGCTGCGGATGCACTACCGATGGAGATGACGAAGGAAGCGAATATGAGAAGGGACTTGAGCGAACGCATGGAGCAGAGCCGTTATTTGGGTGAGTTTTCCGATCTGATGGAGAGAATCTTTTCCTGCATCGCCTCGTCCGACGGCGGCTGTATCCCGCTCAGGAAGGGCGTCACGTCTTCGATCAGTCCGTTCGTCGTTTCCCGCTGGATGTAGCGGACGACTTCCTGGATGCTGCCGGTTTCGTTGAAGACCTTGATCTGGCGATCCGCGCCGGACCCGGTTTCGAGGATATGATGGATGTATTCTATTTCCTGTCGTGAGCCGAGTTCATCCACGACGTCGTCCACGAAGTCGAGCAGTTCGCGTATCAAGTCGCGTGCCGGAAGTTCCTTCTGACGTCCCCAGTCGATCAGTTTTCCATCGAGACCGTAGCGTACGGCCCGCCACTTGTTCTCCATCAGCAGGGAACGGCGGTACTGGCGGAAGGACAGGTTCTTGGCATAGAGCGAATAGAGCTTGGCCGCCAGGGCCTGGCAGAGTGCAGCGATGGCGATCGTTTCCTCGATGCGCATCGGCAGGTCGCAGATACGTACTTCGAGCGTCGGGAAGAACGGATGTGGACGGATGTCCCACCAGATCTTCTTCGCATTGTCGATGGAGCCGGTCTTGACGAGCAGGTTCACGTACTGCGTGTATTCGCTCCAGCCCGCAAGGCGATCCGGCAGGCCGGTCCTGGGGAAGCGTTCGAAGATCTTCGAACGGAAGCTCTTGAGACCGGTATTGACGCCTTCCCAGAAGGGCGAATTCGTGGAGATCGCCAGGATGTGCGGCATGAAGTACCGCATCTCGTTCATGATCTGTATCTGGACTTCGCGGTTCTCGATACCGATGTGGATGTGCATGCCGAAGATCAGGAGTGATCGCGCGAGCATCTGCATGTCTTCGATCAGGATGCGGTAGCGATCGTCGGGATAGATATCCTGGTCTTCCCAGTGCGCGAAGGGATGCGTACTGGCGGCGCCGATGAGGAGTCCGTTCTGCCGTGCGAGATGGGCGACGATGGAACGGATCTTCGTGACCTCGAAATGGGCCTCCTTCACGTTCCTGCAGATCCCTGTGCCGATTTCCAGCATCGAGCCGTGCATTTCCGGCTTGATGTGTTCGTGCAGGAGAAGGCGTCCTTTCGACAGCAATTCGAGGTTGACATGGGATCGCAGATCGTACGTGGTAGGATCGAGCACCATGTACTCTTCTTCGATGCCAAGCGTGAAACTCGGACGAGCATACGGATTGTCCGTTGCGTCGTACGTGACTGCGGGATCTTCCATGCAACCTCCGGTAATGCAGTCGGCAATATACTCAAGCGGCGAACCGCATATGCCAGCGAAACTTCATGTCCCGACTTCCGTTCAATGCTCGGCCTTTCGGCTAACTTTGCGGGACCATTTCCAACCACGTTTCGTGTGACAGACCATGCCCGAATTCTCCATCGAAAGCAACGGACGCATCGAGAAAACCGCCGTCTACTACAACGGTGACCAGCTCCGGGGCGTACGTGAAATCATGCTGAATCTGGACGAGAACGGTACGTTCGATGCCGTTGTCCAATATCAGGGAACGGACGAACAGCTCTATACGAAGCAGATCTTCGTGGATCTGCTGGACAACGTGCAGACGATGGAGCCCACCTTCACGGAAGAGGAAGCGGCGCAACTGCGCCTGATCACGATCCGGAGCGACGGCGACATCAACAATACCTTCGTCTATATCAACGACGAGGAGCAAGGTGGCATCGTCAGCCTCTTCCTCCACATGAAGGCCCCCGCACAAACGTCTCAAGGCTCCAGGCCGGAATTCAAGGCCGAAATCACTTATCGCAACGATGATGACTCGCTCTCGACCGAAGGAGTATTCTGATGAAGGTTCTGCAACGCATATCACTGACGGCCATGCTCGTCGCCATCCTGGTGATGCTCATACCGGCCGACCTCGACGCACAACGACGCGGCGGCAGCTTCGGTGGAAGCCGCTCGAGCCGCTCCTACTCCTCGCCATCACGCGGTGGGGGAAGCTTCGGTTCCCGCAGTGGTGGCGGCAGTTTCGGTTCGCGACGCTCGTCGCCGTCGACCAGTCCCTATTCGGGATCGGGCGGACGGACGTCGTCGGTTCCCCGGGCCCAATCCTCGCCGTCCGTACAGCGCAACTCGTTCGGCGGTTCGCGTCTGAGCACGTCCAGTGACTATACCAGCCGCTACGGTATTCCCCCCAAGACGGAGCGCGCGACGTTCTCGTCGGGTGGCGGTGGCAGAACGAACTACGTGGTCAATCGCTACGGCGGTATGGGCGACGGTTTCATGATGGGCTATCTGATGGGCAGTGTGCCGTGGTACTACAGCATGCCCTTCCATCCGGCCTATTACTACAGCCGCCCTTATACGGTCGCGAATCCCGACGGTACGGTGAGCGCCTATCCGGGGACGTTCCAGTGGGGAACGCTGTTCTTCACGGTTCTGGTCATAGGAGGCGTCGCCTTCATCGTCTACGTATGGGTCCGTAACCGCCGTCGCCGCAGTGCGAACGGCGGGCTGGACATGTCGCGATCGTCCTTCGGCTGATCGCATCGAACGAATCGACAAAGAAAAAGGGCAGTCCGATGAGGGCTGCCCTTTTTGCGTTCCGATTTGTACGGATCATCGGTGGCGCGCTGCCACCATTCCTTATCTCGTGAGTACGAGCGGGACGGTGCGGATCGACGGGCCACCCGTGATCACGAGGCGATACATGCCGGGTGCGAGATCGGAGACGTCGAGGCGATGATGGCCGTCGGCCGCGCTGGATCTGACGTTGCGTACGATCGCGCCGCGGGTGTCGACGAGTTGCAGCGTGAGCGTCGCGCCGATGCCGGTGCGGATCGTCACCACGTCGGCAGCCGGATTGGGTGCGACGCTGATGATACCGGCGACGGCATCCTCTTCCACCGATACTGCGGCCTGGACGCGTCCGGTAACCGGGATGGAGATGATGGGCGCAGCGGCATTGCTGAAGATCCTGAGCGTGCCGCGATAGGTGCCGGTATCCGACGCCGTGAGACGTACGCCAACCTGCTTGCTCGCGCCGGGTTCGATGATGGAGCCGGGGCCGACGGCCACGACGAGGCCATCCGCAGGACCGTTCTCGATCGAGATGACCGTACTGTCGATCCGCACGGCACTTTCACCACTGCTATGGATCTGCGCATAGCGTACACGCGTCTGCCCCGGATTCAGATCCCCGAGGTCGAGGGTGTTGCTGTTGAAGGCCAGGATGCGCGAACCGTTCGGCCCCGAGTACCGATACTGGAGCATCGAGAGACCCTGGCCGGCCATGACGATGGTAGGACGTGCGCCGGCCACGGTAGCCGTACCGTAGGTGACCCATCCCGCAGGGCGGGAGAGAATGGGCTGCCATGAAGCGCCATTGTCGTCGCTTCCGAAGACTTCACCGCCGTTACCGAGAAGAACGTGATGGCCGCCCGGACTCATCACGCCGACCGGTACGAAGCCCAGCGTCGAGGGATAGAACTGCGTGGCCTTCCAGGTCTGTCCCGCATCGGTGCTCGCGGCGAAACGATAGGGTGCGTCGGTGCTGGACGACGTGCGATAGAGTGCGATACCGTTCTTGCCGTCGCGGAAGGCGAGCGACACGATGCGTGCGCCGGAAATGCCGAACGGTGCGGAAGCCCAGACCTGGCCCTTGTTCGTGGTGCGGACGATACGATTCGTCGAGGAAGCGAACCAGCAACTGTCGCCATGGAAGAAGACGCTACCCGGCACGATGGTCTCGCCGTTCGTGACCTGCGGGCGCGTTCCGTACTCCGTCCACGTCTGGCCGCCGTTCGTCGTACGTCCTACACCGAATTTCGAACCCGCCGGATTGCCCACGAAGATGCCCTCGTTGGCATTGTACATGCGGATGCCCTCCACGCTGGCAGCGATGTTGCCGACGTTCGTCTGACCCCAGCCGGCCCCGCCCGAAGTCGTATAGATGATCGTCGTCGATGACGATGCCGAGCCACCGATGAAGGCAGTGGATGCGTCGACGGCGTCGATCGCCGTCGGAACGAAGGGTAGTGCGTTGAGGTTGGTACCGCCCGAGCTACCTGCCCGTACCCAGACGGGGACGCCGCCCGCCTGGATGAAGCGTCCCGTAGCCCACAGCGATCCATCGGCCGTGAGTCGTATGGAATTCCAGTCGTACTCGGCTGCCATCTGAAGTATTGATTGGGAATTGGATGTCGAGAGGCGGACCGGAATCTCGATGAGATGGTAGTTGACGTAGTTGCCGCTGCGGATCGTAAGACCGAAGCGTGCGTTGTCTTCGTACCACGGATAGTTGTCCGCGAGCTTGACGGTGAAGGAGCCGGTGGCGGTGCCGTTGTGGGCGACCGTGCCGACGTTGACGTCCGTGCCCGACATCACCCGCGTCCGTACATCGAAGGGCTGGATGCTGACCACTGTATTGGGCGCGTCGGCGAGAGCGTTGGAGAGCGTGAACTGGACCGTCGTGTTGTCGTACGACGTGATGGCTGCGCCGGGGCTCACCTGGGTGGCCGATACGTAGAGACCTGGCAGGCGTTCACCCGTCGTCCATGATGCATTGACCTTGACTGCGCGCTCGGCATTGGCACGGCCGTAGAACTGCTGGCGGCGATCGATCGCGCTGGAGATGACGTCACTCGTGGAGCGGACCTGCTGGATGATCTGGAGCGGAGTCCAGTCGGGGTGTACCGACTTCACCAGGCCGCAGATGCCCGAAACGATAGGGCAGGAGAAGGATGTGCCGGACTGCCCGCGATACTGGTTGCCGGGATAGGTACTCAGGACGTTCTCACCCGGAGCATACGTCGTGGCTCCCCATCCGTAGTTGGAGAAGCCGCTTGGGATGTCGTTGTCGGATACCGAGCCTACCGCCAGAACGTTCTGTGCCGATGCCGGGAAGAACGGCGTGACGTCCATGTTCGCACCGACATTGCCGGTTGCGGCTACGACGACGGCGCCCTTGCTGACGGCGTAGTCGATCACGCTTTGTGCCGAAGGGTCGGAGCCTGCGCCGCCCCACGAACAGTTGATGACGTCGGCGCCGAGGTCGGCCGCATAACGGATGGCCTGATAGCCTTGCAGGATTGCCGTGATCTGCGGATTGTCCGAACCGCACTTGATGGGAATGATCCGGCAGCCGAAGCCCACACTGGCGATGCCCTTGCCGTTGTTGGTGGCGGCCGATGCGCATCCGGCAGTAGCCGTGCCGTGGGCAAGGACGTCCGTCATGGTGCCGCTGCGGACCTTCGGATCGTTGTCCGGCCGAAGGATGCCACTCATGACGTCGCTGTAGCTGACGTTGCCGACGAAGTCCCATCCGCGGACGTCGTCGACGTAGCCGTTCTGGTCGTCATCGACGTTGTTGTTCGGAATCTCCTTCGTGTTCGTCCAGATATTCGGTGCGAGGTCTTCGTGCTCGTAGTCCGTGCCCGAATCGATGATGGCGATCAGGACGTCGGGCGAGCCCTTCGTGACGTCCCATGCCTGAGCGGCGCGGAGCCTGGTAAGGGCGCCCTGCTGGACGAATCGCGGGTCGTTCGGGGTGAAGGTGAGGTTGTGCATGAACAGAGGCGTGGCATACTCGACGTCCGGATTCGACATCAGCCGCTTGCAGAGATCGAACGGTTCGATGGGTTCGTCGTAGCGGACGGAGTAGAGCCTGTTCAACCCCGTCATCCGTGCTTCCATGCTGTTGAGCTGTGCTGCACCGGGTTCGAAGCTCGCATAGCCGATGTCGCGTACGCGCGACGATGCGAGAGCCTGGTTCAGCGGGCTGCCTGCAAGTGTGCGGTCCCCCTTGCCGACGCCGTAGCTCGCGCGGGTCTGGACGATGACGATGCCCGGTACGAAGGTTCCGGGTGTCGGGCGCTCGATGCGATACGAGCGTGCCTGGATGGTAACGCCGTTGGGCAGGGTGTATGCCGGGCGGTCGACGACATATGAATCGGTTCCGGCCGAAGCGGCGATGGTGCCGACAAGACACACCAATGCCGTGGCCGCAAGAAGTAGTGCTTTGTTCATGCTGAAAAAGAGAAAATGGATATCATCCCCGGTCCGCCTGCAATGAGTACGGAATGAGGGCAATGTTACGAAATCACCGACGGGTCAGGCCGGCTGGCATGGTCATCGATGGACGATGGTCGATGCCGATGTCTTCGTACCGTTGGTGACGGTAACGATGTAGAATCCCGGGACGAGACGACTGGAATGCCCGAAGGCCGTCGCACCTTCCTGATGAAGGGATATCGTCTCCACGACGTTGCCGCGCAGGTCGTGTACGATAGCCGCGGTGGCGTTCCCGATGTCCGTGGCCACGATGAGCGACGATGCGTCGGAGTGGAGTCGGACGTCGTGCGTCGCCCGGGCTTCCGCGACGGATGCCGTTCCACGATACGCAATGCTGCCGTAGCCGATGTTGGTGTAGGACGTCGCAGTCGTGGAATACGATCTGTAGGGGCGGATGCGCACGACGCGCGTTGTGGACGGAAGTGCCAGTCGTACCGACATGCGCGATCCGTCCGTCGTGGCTGGGACGTCCTGCAGGACCGAGAATGCGTCCTTCGCGTGTTCGGCACCTTCCACGATGAAGCCTTCGGCAGTGGGAACGTTATCCCATTCCAGAATCGTCACGCCGTTCTCCTCGCTGACGGAGAGTAGCGTCGTCAATGCCGGTGCGGGCATGCGCAGGGTGGGGTCGCCGAGCGTATTGATCTGTATGCCACGGAGGGCGAAGCTCAGCCCGAAGGTTTGCGACGGGGTGTTGAGGTTGATGGCGATGCCACTGCGATACGTGCCGTCGTTGTTCGCCGCCATGCGGCCGCATTCGCCGAACGTCGCGCCTGCTCCCATGGGATGGAGGAACCAGTGCGGGCGCCCCGACCATCCGCAGGTGAGGATGGATCCCTCGGATGCCAGTGCACTGCGCATGAGATTGTCTTCGGCGTCCCAATCGCCGAAATAACTGCCGAGCATCATGAGGAAGACGGAGTTGAACGTGTTCGCCGCGAATTCGGTCGTCGTGATCACGCCCGTGCAGTGCTCGTAGCCACCGCCGCCACAGCCGTACGAGAAGAGGGCGGACATGGTGTCTAGCGCAGGTTTTCCCGGATTCATGGTATCGTGTACGAAATCGCCGGCGAAGACGCTATCGGCTCCGACGAGTGCCGAATAGGATCTCCAGCCACTGCCTGCGAAGATCTCGGCCGTCAGATAGGAGTTGATCGTATTCGTGAACGGACCGAACGCATCGTCGATGATGGCGATGGGCCGTATGGAAACGTCGTTCGTACGATACCGGTGGTTCTTCGCCAGATAACGTTTCAGTAATGCGAGCTCGACGGTGCGGTCGCCGTCCTTCGTTCCGAAGGCAGGCAGACGGCGCATGTCGACCCGTCCGACGCAGAGCTCGAGATCGGTCGGAATCATGCTCTGGTCGAACTTGCCGTCGCCCGGAATATTGCGGTTCTGCGGGCGGCCCGGAGCAGTCAGGTTGATCGTCTGATCCGTCCATTGGTAGTCCGCATCGACACCCGCCGACGTCTCCATGTCGGCGTAATAGGCATTGCTCGGCCAGGCGCCACCGTGTTCAGGATGGCCGTCCGGCGGCTGTGGTGTACCGTTGGAGACGAATCCCCCACTATAGGGAACGGGAATGGCGCCGATGAGGACGACGTGCGTGAGCCGTGCCTTCGACGTATCGCGCCAGGAGCGCATGATGCGGTCCCGGACCATCTGGGCATCGACGTCGAGCAGGTCCGAGGGGACGACGGTCGTGTCGACGACCCAGCCGTCGCGTACGAGGTCCTCGCGATACCGGTCCACGTCTTCCTTCAGGAGCGATTCGACGCCTTCATCGGTAACGACAAGAATTTTTGTAACCAACCTCGACGATGGTGGATTCTTGCTCGTGAGTCGGACATATCCGTCTCCGGCAAGCCTCGTCCCGTCAGGCAGGGCACCGTTCTTTTCTATTCGGACATCAATGACAGGCTCATTCAGCACGATCGACAACGAGCGCTGATCGCCCTTCAACGAATCGATGTGGGACCATGAGGCCGCTTCGGGTGTCTTCAACCAGACACGATAGAATGTGGCGTCCTTGTCCGACGTCCATCGAAGGTCGAAGGTCGAATCGGAAGTTCTCCGGGCCTCCAGTGGAACGATGAAGTCCCTCGTCGTCTGGGCATCGGCGGATGCGGATAAAGAAAGCATCACCGACACCAGGGCGGGAAACAAGGACAGACGCGAAACGGAAAAATGTTCCATGCCGGAAATAACGATTTTTTTACCAGATCCGTTCATGGATTGGCTCTGGTGGAAACAAGAAGCAGGGCTCGCTGGTATGACTTGAAAGCATCCGCATCGAAGCTGATGCACAAATCTTTCAGGTTTTTCACAGGAGAGTGCGATGATGGGCAATCTGCGCAGTGTAATGATGACGCTGCTGATCATTGGGATGGTGAGTGTCGGTATCACCGGTTGTATGCGTGATACGACAGGCCCGGTTGACGATAACGACAACCTGGTTTCCGCGACGCTTCCCGATCCCGATATGAGCGGCTCTACGTATGAAGGAGCCTCGATCGAGGTGGAAATGCGTATCAAGGTTCCCGCTGCCTCGGTTCGTCGTTTGATGTTCGGAGATGTCCTCCGCAGGATGCGTCTCGATTCGTCGCAGACCGTACAGGTCAAGACCCTGCTTTCTTCGCATGAAGATTGCGTACGGTCGGCCATCACGGCGCTGCGTGATTCGGAGAAGGCGATCCTCGATTCGGCGAAGGCGGCACGCCAGGTCATCATCGACAGCCTTTCGGCTGGATCGATAGACACGGCGACGGCTCGCGAACGGATGCGTGCATTGAACGACAGCACGATGCAGGCGCTGATCGACAACCCGGCGATCGCCGTGGCTTGGGAAGCACTGAAGACGTGCCGCGACGAGTTCTTCACGGCATTCCGCGCGATCCTGACGGAACGTCAGTTGACATTGCTGGATGAATGGTTGTCGGGTCGTGGCGGTCACCCCGTGAAGCCGCGCTGCAACCAGGGCGATGACGATGGAGACGATGACGACGACGATGGCCACCATCATCATGACGATGACCATCACCACGGCCGTGGAAATGGCCACAAGAAACATGGCGGATGACATCCGCTCGGGGAACGTGAAAGTGTTCCCCTCTAACAACGGCACCGGATTGTAGTACTTTCACGAGCGCCCGTCCACCATTAGGTGGGCGGGCGTTACTTTTGTAAGTATGCGGCGACAATATACACGTTATGGACATTTATGATAACTCTGGTTGCCAGATTCGGGCGGATGATGACCAATCTGTTCGCCGAGGTGGGGCAGGTCGTGCTTCTGTTGATGGGAATCGTGAGGTATTTCCCGCGTGTATTCAAGGATAGGGGGCTGGTGCTGGATCAGATGAAGATCGTAGGATCGGATTCCCTGCCGCTCGTCGTCCTGGTCGGAGCTTTCACCGGGGCTATCGCCGCCCTGCAGGCCACGAATCTCTTCGCGAAGTTCAATCTCATCGGGATCGCCCGGCCGTTCATCGGCGGGTCGATCGCCACGGTCGTCTTCACGGAGCTTACACCGGTGCTGACGGCTCTCGTCATCGCCGGCCGCGTCGCTGGCGCCATCGCGGCGCAGATCGGCACGATGAAGGTGAGCGAGCAAATCGATGCGCTGGAGATGATGGCCATCGACAAGGACCGGTATCTGGGCATGCCGCGCGTCTTCGCCGCCATCACCATGATGCCCGTCCTGGCCGTGTTCTCGAACATCGTGGCCCTCGTCGGCGCCTACGTGCTCACGAGCTTCAAGTTCGAGTTCACCGTCGCCATGTTCTTCAATTCGATCAAGACGTTCTTCGCCGTGTCCGAAATCACGCTGGGTATCACGAAGAGCTTCGTCTTCGGCGGATTCACCGCTCTCATCGGCTGCCATGTGGGCTTCCAGACGGAAGGTGGCGCCGAAGGAGTAGGCCAGAGCACGGTCCGCGCGTTCACGATCTCCGCGGCGAGTATCCTCATCATCGACGCCCTGTTCGGTGTCATCTTCTGATCGGGGACGATCGCCTGGGATGACAACATGGCATGAATGCAGTCATACTGGCGGATCGATTGCCAAACTTTCACTTGATCGCCCGCATGGGCGCCCATATTTTCGCATCGTTCGAGAGGATAGCACTCCTACACGAAGAGTGCTAACAGATCGTCCACTGGCCACGATCGACCGAACGGTCGTCACGAAATGACGACATGACGGACGAAGACGGAAGGATTCCGACGGCGATGAGAATCGACGATCGGGATCGTCCGGACCGATCGTTCGGCAGGCGAGTATCACGTCGCATCCACGTCCCCCAATCAATTTCATTCCGAGGTATGTCATGAATCTTACGCCCCTCCACGATCGCGTGATCGTGAAAGCAGCACAACCCGAAGAAACCACCAAGGGTGGCATCATCATTCCCGATACGGCCAAGGAAAAGCCGATGCAGGGCGAGATCGTCGCCGTAGGCAACGGCAAGATTCTCGACGATGGAAGCACGTCGCCGCTGCAGGTCAAGAAGGGCGACAAGATCCTCTACGGCAAGTATGCCGGCACGGAGATCAGCATCGATGGTGAGGACTTCCTCATCATGCGTGAGTCGGACATTTTCGCCATCATCAAGTAATCAGGAGAATCATAACCATGGCATCAAAGATCATAACCTTCGATGTTGACGCACGTGCGGCGCTCAAGCGCGGCGTGGATCAACTTGCAGACGCGGTCAAGGTCACGCTCGGTCCCAAGGGCCGTAACGTCGTGATCGACAAGAAGTTCGGTTCGCCGACCGTCACCAAGGACGGCGTAACGGTAGCGAAGGAAATCGAACTGGAAGATCCGATGGAAAACCTCGGCGCTTCCATGGTTCGTGAAGTCGCTTCCAAGACGAGCGACATCGCCGGCGACGGCACGACGACGGCAACCGTTCTTGCACAGGCCATCGTACACGAAGGTCTGAAGAACGTGACGGCCGGCGCCAATCCGATGGACCTCAAGCGTGGTATCGACCTCGCGGTGACGGCCATCCACGAAGGTCTGCGCGAGCTGAGCCGTCCGGTCACGGGCAAGAAGGAAATCGCCCAGGTCGGTACCATCTCCGCCAACAACGACCCCATGATCGGCAATCTCATCGCCGATGCCATGGAAAAAGTCGGCAAGGACGGCGTGATCACGGTCGAAGAAGCCAAGGGTACGGAAACGAACGTCGACGTCGTCGAAGGTATGCAGTTCGACCGCGGCTATCTGTCGCCCTACTTCGTGACGGATGCCGACACGATGGAATGCACGCTGGAAAGCCCCTACATCCTGATCCACGACAAGAAGATCTCGGCCATCAAGGATCTTCTCCCCATCCTCGAGAAGACGGCACAAAGCGGCCGTGGCCTGCTCATCATCGCCGAGGACATCGAAGGCGAAGCGCTCGCTACGCTCGTCGTCAACCGTCTGCGTGGCACCATCCGCGTCGCTGCCGTCAAGGCTCCCGGCTTCGGTGATCGCCGCAAGGCCATGCTCGAAGACATCGCCATCCTCACGGGCGGTATGGTCATCTCCGAAGAAAAGGGCTACAAGCTCGAAAGCGCTACCATCGCCAACATGGGTACGGCCAAGCGCGTGACGATCGACAAGGACAACACGACGATCGTCGAAGGTGCCGGCTCCAGCGATGATATCAAGAAGCGTATCAGCGAAATCCGTTCGCAGGTCGAAAAGACGTCCAGCGACTACGATCGCGAAAAGCTCCAGGAGCGCCTGGCCAAGCTGAGCGGTGGCGTTGCCGTCCTCAAGATCGGCGCCGCTACGGAAGTCGAGATGAAGGAGAAGAAGGCCCGCGTGGAAGATGCACTCCATGCAACGCGCGCAGCCGTCGAAGAAGGTATCGTACCCGGTGGTGGCGTCGCCTACCTCCGCACGATCCACAAGCTCGAAGGCCTGAAGCCCGAGAATGAAGATCAGCGCACGGGTATCAACATCATCCGCCGCGCCGTCGAAGAGCCCATCCGCCAGATCCTGAACAACGCCGGTCTCGAAGCATCGGTCATCGTGAACAAGATCAAGGAGAGCGACGGCGCCCACGGCTTCAACGCCTATGCCGAGCGCTACGAAGATCTTCTCGAAGCCGGTGTGATCGATCCTACGAAGGTATCGCGCGTCGCTCTCGAGAACGCGGCGTCGGTCGCTTCCCTTCTCATCACGACGGAAGCCACGATCGTGGAACGTCCGGAGAAGGAAAAGGCGCCCGCCATGCCTCACGGCGGCGGAATGGACATGTACTAAGAGATCTGTCGATAGATAGAGTCATCATGGCGGGGCCGGTGAAAACCGGCTCCGCTTTTTTTGTTTTGGACAGACGTGTACGGCTTCGATGTGCATGTCATCACCGACACAGTCTGAACATCATTGCCCCGTCTGTCGCATCTTTGCCCCATGCCCCTCTATGACATCCATACCCACCACCGCTCCGCACGACTCGACGTCGTCTCCATCCTGAACGTGATGGTGGACGAAGGCACGACGTCGCTGCCGGATACGGCACCATGCAGTGTGGGAATGCATCCGTGGACGCGGCACGACGATATCGAAAAGGCATGGGAACGTTGCGTGATGCTCGCCCATCGGCCGTCGGTGGTGGCGATAGGAGAGGCCGGGCTCGACCGTAACGTCGACACGCCATGGGACGAGCAGATGGAGATCTTTCGCAGGCATATCGCCTTGAGCGAAGAACTCGGCAAGCCCCTCGTCGTGCACTGCGTACGTGCGTTCGACGAGGTCATCAAGGAGCGACGAAACAACGAGGTGGAGCAACCCTGGATCCTTCACGGCTTCAACAAGGGGGGAGACGTGATGGACAGATTGATCGATGCCGGATGCCACCTGTCGTTCGGCGAGGCTCTGCTGAAGGAACGCTCACCTGCACGTGCAGCCATCGCCCGTATCCCGCATGGTCGGGTTCTCCTGGAGACCGACGACGCTTCCGTAACGATCGAAGACATCTACATGACGGCCGCCACGCTTCGTGGCATGACGCCGGAAGGCATCGAAGCCATGACGACGCGAACGGTACGGCACCTGTTCCCGCAGCTTGCCGTACGGTGAAACGGCGACGATCCGACGTATGGAGCATGCCCCGGCAAGGGGTTGACGTCGACTTCCGGTTCCTTTCGCATGCCGGTCACTGTTCCTGAACATCGATCCGTTGTCGACGACGCCCGGGTCTCGGGAATTGGCGATTTTTGTCCGCCATGCTCAATCCAGCCAATGACTATCGCGACCGTATCCATGCGACGAGAGACTCGTCCTGGACATCCCGTACCCGCCTTCTGCTCGGCGACGATCCGGTCGACCGTATGCAGCGTGCCCATGTCCTCGTCGTAGGCATGGGCGGCGTCGGCTCCTATGCCGCCGAATTCATCGCCCGCGCCGGTGTGGGTCGTATGACGATCGTCGACGGAGACGTGATCGAACCGAGCAACCGGAACAGGCAACTGCCTGCGACGGTGGAGACGGAGGGGCAGTACAAGGTCGAAGTCATGCGCGACCGCCTGCGCGCCATCAATCCGGACATCCGTCTCGTCGCCGTCAGGGAGTTCATCACGCCATCGCGCATCGATCGTCTGCTCGCCGCGCGATACGACTTCATCGTCGATGCCATCGATTCGCTGACGCCGAAGATATGGTTGCTCGCAGGGGCCCATGCCAAGGGCATGCGCATCGTGAGCGCCATGGGAGCGGGCGGGAAGCTGGATCCGACGAAGATCCGCGTGGCCGATATCTCGGCGACGGAGAAATGCAATCTCGCACGATACGTGCGCAAGCGGCTACGCCGCAAGGGCGTGAACGACGGTATCTCCGCCGTCTATTCCATCGAACCCGTCGTGGAGGAATCGCTCATGTTCACCGATGGTCTGAACTTCAAGAAGTCCGCGTTCGGGACGGTATCCTATCTCCCCGCCGCCTTCGGTGGTGCTTGTGCCAGCGTCGTCATCCGGGGCCTCTCGGCGGACGTCGAGGTGAAGGACGTCGTGCCTGATGGAACGAACGGACAATGAACGTTCTCGTCATCGGCTACGGTCTCGCGGGAGCCTGGCTCGTACGCAGTCTGCAGGAAGCGGGCGCCGTCGTGACGGCGGTGGATGCGGCCGATGCGTCGAGTGCGTCGAGAGTTGCGGCCGGTATCATCAATCCGTTGACGGGAAAGCGACTCAAGCCCACGTGGGAAGGCGAACTGCTCTGGCACGATGCCGTCCGCGAATACCGACGTCTCGAACAGGACTTCGGAATCGATGTCTTTCGCCCATTGCGTCTCCGCCGCGTCTTCCGCGACCAGGAATCGCTGATGTGGTTCGGGAAACGTCGGGATGACCCCGAACGTGCATGGATGACGCTCGAAGCGATGGAGGCCGGCGTTCATGACGGTATACGATATCCATTCGGTGGCTACGAACAACACGAAGCCGCTGCCGTCGATATTCCCGCACTGCTTGATGCCGGGCGGAAGAGATTGATCGATACCGAAGCGTATATCCAGGCGATGGTATCTCCCGAAGAGGTCGTCGAGCACGGTGATACCGTCGTCTGGAACGGACGATCCTTCGATACGGTGATATGGTGCGAAGGCCATTCGATGCTGCGGCATCCGCTCTGGTCCTGGTTGCCGCTCGAGCCCGTCAAGGGCGAGATCCTCGACGTGGAGATTCCCGGTTTCGACGTTCCCTACATCGTATCGTCGGGAATATGGTGCGTGCCGGACAGGAACGGAGCATATCGCTATCGCATCGGTTCGACCTATGACTGGGATCACCTCGACGTCGATGCCACGGACGCGGCGCGAAGGGCGCTGCTGGACGATGCCCGGGACCTGTTCGGACGCGACATCGTCGTCCACGATCAACGCGCAGGTATCAGGCCGGCGGCCAAGAGCAAGCGTCCGTTCCTCGGACGACATCCGGAACGGCCATGTCACGCGATCATGAACGGCCTGGGTACGAAGGGTTCACTCCTTGCGCCGTACTTTGCACGTCAGCTCGCCCGACACCTCGTGCTGGGTGAAGCTCTTCATCCTGAAACAACAGTACTTCGATGGTGGAATCATGATGTTCGATAATGCCGTAAGCTATGTCCATGCCCTGCTTCGCACCCATCTCCGCGGCGGCGATATCGTCGTGGACGCCACGGCCGGAAACGGATGGGATGCGGCGGTGATGGCATCGTGCATCGGTACCGGTACGCTCTATTGCTTCGACGTCCAGCAGACGGCGCTCGACGTCACGGCTGTCCGTCTGCCTGGCCTGCCCGTCGATGCGCGTCTCGTACTGGCCGGACACGAGACGATGCGCGAGCATGTCGATGCCTCGCATCGGGGACAGGTACGGGCCGTGACGTTCAATCTCGGCTATCTTCCCGGTGGGGACAAGGAGATCACGACGATGGCCGATACGACGCGTGCCGCGCTCGATGCCGCATTGGCACTCCTTGCCGACGACGGCGTGCTGACGGTTGTCTGCTATCGTCATCAGGAAGGCGAGCGCGAGCTCGACATGTGCCGAGCCATGTTCTCGTCGTGGGAGCAGTCCGGCGTCACGTGCATCGAAACATCCTTCATCAACCAGCAGGGCAAACCGCCCGTCGTCTTCGTCGCGGCGAAGAAGCCTGCTGCACCCATGCGTCTCGACCAGCGTTGACGATACCAACGGAGCATCCCATGAAAGCGATAATCATTCTCGTTACATTGATCGTCGGAATCACAGCCATGTCTGCACAGTCACTGCACGATTTCACCATGAAGGACATCGACGGCAAGGAAACGGCACTCGCTTCGTACAAGGGCAAGGTCGTTCTCGTCGTCAACGTCGCCTCATTCTGCGGCTACACCAAGCAATACAAGCCGCTCGAAGCACTGTATCGCAAATACAAGGATCGCGGGCTGGTCGTCGCCGGCTTCCCCGCGAACGACTTCGGAGCACAGGAGCCGGGAACGGACAAGGAGATCGCTACGTTCTGTTCGACCACGTACGACGTGACCTTCCCGATGTTCTCGAAGATCACGGTGAAGGGCGAGCACAAGGCTCCGCTCTATGCCTTCCTCACGAGCGGTGGCGGTAATCCCGCTCTGGCCGGCGAGATCGACTGGAACTTCGAGAAGTTCCTCGTCGGCAAGGACGGGCGCATCATCCACCGCTACAAGAGCGACGTCGATCCCATGAGCGAAGAAGTCCTGCGTGATATCGAGAAGGCACTCTGATGCATCGAATCGTCCCGAATGCCGCGAAGCGTCTTCTGTCCCTCTCATGCTGTCTCGTCCTCGCCGGTTCGCTGCACGCCCAGGAACTGTTGTACGGCGATGAATTCAACGACAACGAAAAGGAATGGTTCACCGGTGAATCGTCCGATGGCGCCGCGAATGGGGAAATCGAGGACGGCATCTATCGCATGACGTATACGGGTGACGGATACCGCTACTTCTACCAGAACGTCGATCTGCCGGTCGACAGGAACTGGTCGATCGAGATCCGCATGCGTCAGAAGGAAGGAAAGGTCGATCATGGATACGGCCTTCTCTGGAACGGTCAGGACGCGGACAACATGTACGAGTTCATCGTGACGCATGATGGCTACTGCCGTATCGCGCGATGGAAGGAAGGCGAACGCCAGGACATCGTTCCGTGGCGCAAGGTGCGCGGTCTGAACCCTGTAGGCGAATGGAACACCCTGGAAGTCCGCCGTACGAACGACGCCCTCACCTGCTTCGTGAACGGTACGCCGAACGTCATGTTCCCGTATTCCTACTATCGCATCTTCGGTAACAAGATCGCTCCCATCGTCCATGAAGAACGTACCGTCGACATCGACTGGATACGTGTCAAGGCCTCGGATATGGCGCCTGTCAGCGTTGCGGAGGGTGTGGATACCAATGTCCGGCCGAGGAATCTCGGTCCCAACATCAACGCGAAGTCCGACGAACTGGTCGACTGTTTCACGGCCGACGGACAGGTGCTCTACTTCAGCCGCGGCAGCCATCCGGAGAACGTGGGCAAGGAGCTGCGTCGCGACGTGTGGATGTCGACGCGGCAGCGCGATGGTTCATGGTCGAAGGCCGTGAATCTCGGCAAGCCGATCAACAACGAAGGACACAACTTCGCCATCGCCATCACGCCCGACCAGAACATGATGCTGCTCCAGAACCAGTACGATGCCAAGGGCGAGTTTCTGGGCGAGGGGATGTCCATCACGTATCGTACGGCCACGGGGTGGTCGATGCCGAAGAACCAGACCATCGAGAACTTCTACAACTATGCGTCCGTTCTCAATTCGTATCTCGCACCGGACGGGACGACGCTCATCATGACCTGCGAGCGGGACGATTCGAAGGGTGGCCAGGATCTCTACGTGCTGTTCAGGAAGAACGACTCCACATGGACAGCACCGTCGAACCTCGGCTCGACGATCAATACGACAGGGGCGGAAACGGCGCCCTTCATCGCGGCCGACGGCCGCACACTCTACTTCGCCAGCTACGGTCATCCGGGATACGGCGGATACGACGTCTTCATGTCGCGTCGCCTCGACGATACATGGATGAAGTGGTCGACGCCGATCAATCTCGGTAAGGGTATCAATACCGACGAACACGATTCCTTTCTCTACATTCCCGCGCAGGGCGATTCGGCATATTTCTCCACGCAGAAGGATACCTACGGCGAATCCGATATCGTATCCGTGCCCGTTCCTCCGTCGCTGCGGCCCAATCCCGTCTTCCTCGTCAGTGGTCGCGTGCTGAATGCCGAAACGAAGCAGCCTCTCGCAGCCGCCATCCGATACGAACGGCTATCCGATGGCAAGGACGTGGGTATCGCCCGTTCGCATCCGTCGGACGGACGATACAAGGTGTCCCTGCCGAGCGGCCAGGTCTACGGTGTCCGCGCCGAAGCCGAAGGCTTCTATCCGATGGCCGAGCAGTTCGATGCGAAGTCGCTGGACAAATACACGCAGGTCGATCGAGACCTGTATCTGACGCCCATCAAGGAGAACGTCGCCATCCGTCTGAACAACGTTTTCTTCGACAGCGGGAAATGGGATCTGCGCCCCGAGTCGCACCCGGAACTCGATCGTCTCGCCTCCTTCCTCAGGACGTCTGCAGTATCCATCGAACTGGCTGGGCATACGGACAACATAGGGTCCGATGCCGACAACCTCCAGTTGTCGCAGAACCGTGTGAACAGCGTTCGCAACTATCTCGTGGAGAAGGGCATTCCCGCATCGCGTCTGGTCGCCAAGGGCTACGGTGAAAGTCGTCCTCTCGCATCGAACGATGACGAGGCAGGGCGCCAGAACAATCGCCGCGTGGAATTCATGATCGTCAAGCGATAGCCGCCATAGTCCTATCTTCGCAGATGCTCTCGCTCAACGGACTTCTCGAACTGTCGGTACCGCTCGTCCTGGCTTCCCAATCGCCACGGCGTCAGGCCTTGCTCACGCACGTGGGGTTCGACTTCTCCGTCGTCGTGCCGAACGTTGACGAAGACAGCGTGCCGGTGACGTTGCCGCCCGCCGACTACGTTTCGCAACTCGCGTTGATGAAGGCCGTTCGTGGTGCGGAGATGTCCGGGAATGACGTCATCGTCCTGGGATCGGACACGACCGTCGTACTCGATGGTCGGGTTCTCAACAAGCCTGTCGACGCCATGGATGCCGCGCGGATGCTACGCTCGCTGAGTGGGCGTACGCATACGGTCTATACGGGCATCGCCCTCGTCCATGCGGCGAGCGGACGTTCCGTGACGGCCGTTCGTGATACGCGTGTGACCTTCCGCGATCTCGACGATGCCGAGATCGAGGCCTATGTCGCATCGGGATCACCGCTCGACAAGGCGGGTGCCTACGGTATCCAGGATGACTTCGGTGCCGTCTTCGTCAATCGCGTCGAAGGATGCTACTACACCATCGTCGGCCTTCCGCTCGAGCTACTCTATACGACGCTGCGCGACTTCGTGGCAGGAGAACGTCATGCGTAGAGGCGTACGCGAAGGAGCGATGACGGTGACGCTGCTGGCGCCGTGGATCCTCACGCTCCTCGTCTTCTGGTTGTATCCTCTGGGCTACGCTCTGGTCCTGAGCTTCTCGAAGTACGCCACGCTCACGAACGACATGTCCTTCGTCGGCTTCGACAACTATCGTCGGGTGTTCACCGACGGCACGTTCTGGAATGCACTGAAGAATACCGTCATCTTCACGTTCGGCACCGTGCCCGTGACGACGGTCTTCGCGCTCGCACTCGCATCGGCCCTGCAGCGACGCCATCCGCGCCTCAGTGCGGTCTTCCGGGCCTCGTACTTCATGCCGTCGGTCACGTCGCTCGTGGTGATCGCTCTGATCTTCACCAATCTCTATGCCCGTGATGGTTACGTGAATGCGCTGGCGGGAATGATGGGGCTGCCGTATCCTGCCCGAGGCTGGCTGCTCGATACGTCGACGGCTCTCGGGTCCATCATGGCCATGGACGTGTGGATCAGCACCGGATACTACATGGTGCTCTTCCTCGCCGGTATGGAAGCGATACCGAAGGATCTCTACGAAAGCGCCGAGCTGGCTGGAGCCACGCGGTGGCAGCAGTTCATCCGGATCACGCTGCCCATGCTGAAGCCGACCATGCTCTTCGTGCTCGTGATCAACACCATCAAGAGTTTCCAGATCTTCGTCGAGGTGTATGTGATGACGAAGGGCGGGCCGCTCGGTGCCACTACGACGCTCGTCTATGAAGTATACGTACAGGCGTTCGAGCAATCGGACATGATGGGCTATGCCTGTGCGCTGGCCTATGTGATCTTCATCATTCTCCTCATGCTGTCGCTCGGCCAGATGAAGCTGATCGGCAGCCGTGACTGACAAACCGGAATCGACGTCATGAATATCGGACTCCTGCCAGGACTGCTCATCGCCTACGTTATCGGCATGATCCCAACGGCTTATCTCGTCCTGAAGTTCTCCCACGGCAAGGACATCCGTCAGGAAGGCACGGGTAACGTCGGGGCGATGAATACCTACGACGTCACCGGTAGTCGCTGGCTCGGCATCATCACCTTCGTGATCGATGCTCTCAAGGGTGTGCTCGCAGTATGCGTGGCGCAGTGGATCTACGGTGACTGGTTCCTGGCCAAGGCCGTGATGGGCACGGCGGTGATCGGCGGCCACAACTTCAACCTGCTGCTCAAGGGCAAGGGAGGGCGCGGACTCTCGACGGCCACAGGTGTGTTCGCCGTCGTGAATCCCTTCGTGATCCTGCTGTGGGACCTCATGTACCTTACGGGATACTTCGCCATCAAACGCAACCAGCACGTCGGCAACGTCGTGGGTACGATCGGGCTCGCAGTGTTGATCTTCAGCACACCGGAACGGGTGTTGCGCATGACGACGCTCGTCACCATGGACAACCCGACGGAACTCAAGCTCTTCGTCTTCGCCTCATGTGTCGTGATCTTTCTCCGTCACATCGGCCCCATGCGCGAGCTCGTCGCCGCGGCTTCCCGCGAGGAAGACCAGGATTGACGGATCAGCGGCCGATGAGGGCATGGATCGCCGCCAGTGCATCGACGGCATCGGCGCGGTCACATACGACGTGCGCACTGACCGGACTCATTCCCGCCACGATACCCAGGATGGGCAGCGACGATACGGCACCGGCGATGGCAGCCATCGCCGAAGCTCCGGTCACGTGAGGGCCGACGATACAGATCAGGGCAACATCCTGCACGGTAACGGGTAGTCCTGCCGTCGCCACGTCGACCGACAGTCGACGTTCCTCGTTCGGAATGCGCAGGATTGCCGCTGCCGAACCGAGTGCGCCATAGACGAGTACCGGTGAAAGGTCTTCGCGCTGCAACGCGTCGGGAAGCGACGCCATGGCATCATCGTGCGTGCACGTGACGGCTACCGTGTCGCGAAGGAGGGTGACGGCGTGGATGGGAGCATCGTCAGGCTGTGCGGCGACGATCAACGTTCCTTCGTCGTCGGGCTTGAAGGTGTTCAGTACGCGGACGGGAATCACGGCATCGATGGCCGGCGCGATGGTATCCGGGTGGAGGACCTTGGCGCCGTAGAGCGCCAGCTCGCGTACTTCGCGGAACGACATGCCGGAAATGGGGCGTGCTTCCTTGACGAGTCGTGGATCCGTGCTGTAGATGCCGCTCACGTCCGTCCATACGTCGATCTCCCGCGCACCGCATGCGGCACCGAGGATCGCAGCGGAATAATCGCCACCCCCACGGCCGAGCGTCGTGGTACGGCCATCGGCCGTCGAGCCGAGGAAGCCCTGCGTCACGACGACGTCATGGGATTCGGCGACGGGCAGTAGCGTAGAGGTGCACAGTGCGTTGATGGCCGTCATGTCGATGGCGGCTTCCACGAAGGTGTCGTCGGTACGGATGACGGTCCGTGCATCGAACCAAGCCGTGCGCAATCCTGCGGCCCTGCATGCACCCGCGAAGATCGTCGTACTCAGGCGTTCACCGAACGACGCTACTTCGTCGAGTGACTGCGGTGTGCATTCGCCGAGCATCGCCATTCCGTCGAGGAATCTGTGCAACGTATCGCAGAGCGTATCGACGAGAGCGCCGGTCGCAGCCCGTTCCGTCTCCACGGTGATGAGCTCGTCCACGATCGCCCGGTGTCTGGTCCGTATCGCCGCCATGCCGTCCCTCACCATCGTATGCGCCGTCGTGCGGTTCACGTCGGTGGTGGCGCGTGCGAGGGCGAGAAGGGCGTCCGTCGTGCGTGCCGTTGCGGACAGGACGACGACGAGACCGCCCGGTTCGGACGTGCGGTGACGGACGATGTCGAGGACGGAGCGCATGGAAACGGCATCCTGAACGGAGGTGCCGCCGAATTTCATCACCAGCATGATCAGTGTACGTCGAAATAGTTTGCGAGATGTTCGGCACTCGGGACGTGGAGCAGGATGCGGTCGTCCACCAGTTCCAGTACGGCACGTTTCGCCGTATCGAGGGAGAGGTTGTAGCGGTGGGCGAAGTGCCAGATGTCGATCGGGCCGTTGCTCGCCTCGAGCGACAGGAGTTGTGCGGGAGTGAGCGACTGACGGTCGCGGAAACGGTCGCGGACGGCGGCGAGGTAGTCGTCCGATTCCTTCTCGATGATGAGATCGGGCGAGAAGTAGTAGTTGTCGGTCGATACCAGGTCGCAGATGACGAAGGCGCCGTTGGCATTGGCGCCGGAGAAGTCCTTCAGGTAGGCCATGCTCACGAGATAGGGGGCCTCGTTGCCTTCCCATAGGTCCTTCCACACGGTCTCGTCGGTCGTGCGGAGCCACTCGAAGAATGCGATTTCATGCGAGGGCAGACGCAGCAGGTACTTCGAGCCGTAGCGCGAGCGCACCGCGTCGATCTGATCCGGGTCGAGCAGGCGGAACGTGTCGTCGTCGAGGACGAGATGGCCGTTGGCCTCGATGGAGGTCTGGCATAGCGTCAGCAGTTCTTCCGTCGTCATGCGGCCTTTCCTGTTGCGATGCGCTTGCGGTCCCGCAGCGTCAGCAGCAGTCCCAATGCCCCGATGGCGAGGATGATGCCGTTGGCGGCCATGCTGATGGTGCGGCCGGATTCGAATGCGGGGCTGATGAAGCGGAATTCGAGGGTATGCGATCCTGCCGGAATCCTGACACCGCGCAGGAGCGTGTTCGTGCGTACGATCTCCACTTCCTTGCCGTCGACGTAGGCATGCCATTCGGGATAGTACACCTCGCTGACGACGAGGAAGTTGTCGCCGCTGGCCTTGACGTCGAAGGCGAGATGCTGGTTGCCGCGTCCGGTGATCCGGACGCTTGCCGTGCTGTCCGCGGCCACGACGCCATTCACGGCCTTGCTTACGTAGGCACGTTGACGGGGATTGAATGCCGCATCGCGCATGGCTTCGAGGACGACACGGTCGGACGTGCCGACGACGGTGCTGTCGACGAACCAGGCGCGGGGCAGAGCCATCGGATTGTCGTAGACGAGCTGCCCGGTCTGCTGCGACGTGAAGGCGGGAGGGACGTTCTGATAGATGGGCTGATCCGCCACGATGTACTTCACGTTGAGCAGGTTCCACATGAAGGGATTCACGATGAGAGAATTGCCGGGCATGGGCTTGGAGCCGGGGCTCACGCCTGCGATGTCGAGCATGTCCTGGTAGACGCGGAGTTTGGCCGAGCTGTAGCCGTGGACGTTCTCGATGAAGTGATAGGCCCATGCATTGGGCGCGTTGCGGGAGAGATCGGCGATCCGGAAGGCGCCCTTGTCCTGTTTCAGGAAGTCCACGACGTCCGTTCTGCGGAAGGTCGTCTGCTCGATCTTGGCCTTCGACGGTTCGTACGGACGCTTGTCCACACGCCAGAGGTCGATGATGAGCAGGACGATGAGGGCCGACGTCGAGAGGCCCGGCTTGATCGTGCCGCGGATCGTGAGGAAGGCGAGAAGTCCGAAGCCGATGGCCAGCAGTCCTGTCACCATCCAGTCGCTCTGCATGCTGTCGAACAGCTTTGACGTCATTTCGTCGGGTAGTTGCGAGGGATCTGTGACGCGGTCCGGCATCTTGGCCATGTATGCTTCACCGATGGAACGCTTGTAGGACGACTCGAAGGTGTTGGTGTAGATGACGCCGACGATGAAGAAGGCGGCTGCTCCACCGAGAAGGGCGAGGCCCGTCTTCTTCTGCTGTGCCGTCGCCTTCGTGGACCAGCCGATGATGGACGTCAGGCCATATCCCGCGAGGACGGGTACTGCGAACTGCAACAGGCACAGGGCGATGGACGGCGCCCGGAACTTGTTGAACGACGGTACCAGGTTATAGAAGATGTCGTAGAGGATCGGGAAGTTCTTGCCGAAGGAGAGCAGGAGCGAGAAGACCGAGACGACGATGAGGAAGACGACGAACGGGTCGCGTCTGTTGGCCCAGGCCCCGACCAGTGCGAGCATCAGGATGCCGATGCCCATGTAGTTGGCGGCGTCGGTGAAGGGCATCTGACCCCAGTACGTCATCTCCATGCGGCCGCGTTCGTCCTTCGTTTTGCCGAACCCGTAGTAGTTGGGCACGAGGAAGGTCATCATCTCTTCCGGCGAGAAGGACCAGTTCGTGGCGTATTCGTAGTCGTTGCCGCCCGATCGATCCTGCTGGTTGCTGGTGTTCTGGACGAGAGGCGCGGAGCCGCGCGTGGAATACGGTGTGTATTCGCGTGTCGCGAGGAACATGTCCGCATGCGTGGCCAGGGCCAGGCCGCCCGCCACGGCGAGAGCGCCGGCGCTCTTCAGGACGTCCATTGCACCGTCCTTCGTGATGAGGCGATGGACGAGTTCGACGAGCATGTAGATGGCCAGACCGCATCCGATGTAGAACATCATCTGGGGGTGCGTGGCCGATACGAGAACGATGAGCGGCAGCGTCAGGATGAAGAGGTTCAGCAGGCTGAAGCGTTCGCGCAGGCGTTCCAGTGCGAGCAGTATCCACGGCAGCGTGGCCAGTGAGACGGGCTTCGTGGAGTGGCCGATCATGATCCAGACGATGACGAACGTGGAGAACACGGCGCCGAGGGCAGAGAAGATGCTGACGCCACGAAGATGCTTCTTGGCACGCATGAGCGTATAGACCCCCCAGCCGTAGATGCTGTACCAGAGTCCGATACGCGCCGTATCGTTGTTCATGACCTCTCCGAGCGTTCGCGGAATCGCGAACAGGATCTGCGCCACGATGTCCCACCCGCGTTCGCCTGCGGCGAGGAAGGAGGCGAGCGACGGCATGCCCGAAAAGATATAGGGTACCCACAACGGAAATTCACCCGACTGCTTGGCCTGATCCAGATAGGGGATGAAGCTGAAGAAGGCTACGTTGTCGCTTTCACCGAGAAAGGTCTTGCCACCGAACAATGCGTCGGCGAAGAACAGGATGACGGCGAGAAGTATCACGCCATAGGCGGCGAGATCGCGGTAGCGTTCCGGAATGAAATTCATGGACGACCCTATGAATGAAGCGTTGATTGCAAGAGACAAAAGTACAAAAAGCCATTCCGTGATGCAGGATGAAGCTGTTGGCTTCGGGATGGTCATTTCGTATGTTCCGGCGCTCGACCTGACCTACTCCGGGAGGACCCATGGCTGACCTTGCCGAACGTACCTCGCCACTGACGTTCGATGACGCATTGCACCTGGTGCGACGCACCACATTCCATCCGACATTCAAGCTCGTCGGAAGCATGACGGGGAAGACGCCTGCACAGGCCGTCGATATACTGCTGGACATGGGGGCAGCACCGACTCCGCCCGACTGGGCCGCCGTGGCCCCGGATCCCGGAACACCGTTCGTGGACGTCGCCCGGCGCTGGCCCGAGGTGCAGACGTGGTGGATGCGTCATGTGCTGACGACGCCGTCCCTCCGCGAGCGACTGACGCTCTTCTGGCACAACGTGACGACGAGCGACTACGTGACGGTCTACTATGGTCAGTATATCGTGCGCCAGCACGAGCTGCTGAGAACCTATGCCTACGGTCCGTTCGCGACGCTGTGCGAGAACATCGTCGGCGATCCTGCCATGTTGATCTACCTGAATGGCAACCAGAGCGTGAAGGGGAATCCGAACGAGAACTTCGCCCGCGAATTCTTCGAGCTGTTCACGCTCGGCGTGGGCAACTACACCGAACACGACATCGTCGAGGCGGCCCGCGCGTTCACGGGGTGGCGTATCTCCGGCATGAACGGCGTCTACAACGCGCAGCTTGCGGACACGGGGGCGAAGACGATCCTTGGCGAGACCGGATCGTGGGGATATCGTGACGTCGTGAGGATCACGCTCATGAAACCGGCCTGTGCGAGGTTCATCGCGGGGAAGTTGTACAGGACCTACGTGCAATCGACGCCCGACGCTACGGTCGTGGAGGTGATGGCCCAGGCATTGCTCGACACGCACTATGACATACGCGCGGTGTTGCGCAGCGTTCTCGTCTCGGATCATTTCTACGATGCCTCCATCCGCGGTGCCCTCATCAAGAGTCCTGCCGATCTCGTCATCGGCCTCGCTTCCCTGCTCGATGCGACGAAGCTCGATCCGGCCTATGCCGTGGCATCCATGACCAGGCTGGCACAGGAGCCGTTCTACCCTCCGACGGTGGAGGGATGGAAGGGACATCATGCATGGATCACGAGCTCGACCTTCCCGCAACGCCAGCGCTTCGGCGAGAATCTCGTGGCCGGACGCAAGACGGACGGATTGCCGTTGGCCGACGATACGGGGCAGGTGCTCGCCGTCGACGTCGTGGCCTTCGCGAAGCAGTTCCCGGACCATGGCGATGCGACGAAGCTCGTGGCGAACATCGTCGGCCTGCTCCTGCCCGTTCCTGCGACGCCGCAACAGCTCGACGTCCTGCTCGACATCATGCTCGCCGGTGCTCCGGTCTATGAATGGGATATCGACGCACCGGGAAGCGTCGTCCGGTTGAGGAGCCTCCTGCAGGCCATCGTTCGTATGCCCGAATTCCAGTTGATGTAGGAGGACACATGAATCGCCGACGTTTTCTTCGCGCCGCCGGTACGTCCGGCCTCGCCCTTGCGACCCTGCCGGCCGTCGTGGACTCCTTCACGGTACGTGCACTTGCGGCCGGTGACGGGGGACTCGAGCGCCTCCTGGCCGCTTCGGACCGTATCCTGATCCTGATTCAGTTGCAGGGTGGGAACGATGGCCTCAACACCGTCGTTCCGTATGCCGATCCGCTCTACTACGAACGCCGTCCGAACATCGCCATTCCGGCGGCGCAGACGCTTCGCATCGACGATACGCTCGGCTGGCATCCATCGCTGTCGGGTTTCGACGATCTCTACAAGGACGGGAAGCTCGCCCTGGTACAGGGTGTGACCTATCCCAATCCCGACCGTTCGCACTTCCGTGGTACGGACATCTGGCTGACGGCGACCGATGCCGACGTCTTCGGCAGTACGGGCTGGGTGGGGCGATATCTCCAGACGCTCGCTCCCGGCTATCCGCAGGAGCTCCCGCCGCATCCGCTCGCAGTGCAGATCGGTACGTCGTTGTCGCTCGGCCTCCTGGGTGGTAACGGCCCGATGGGAATCAGCTTTCGCGATCCCGACGAATTCTATCGACTCGTCAACACGGGGGCGACGGACGAAGTGCCGGCCGCCCCGCCGTCGGATACGCCCGCAGGACGTGAAGTATCCTTCATGCGCAGTATCGCGCGTTCCGCCGACGTCTACGCCCGTGTGGTGAAGGACACCGCCGACAGGGGGAACATCGGTACGACGTTCCCGACGACGGACATCGGAGCCAAGCTGCGCGTCGTATCGCAACTGATCGCCGGAGGCCTGCAGTCGCGGGTCTACCTCGTGTCGTGGGCGAACAACAACTTCGACACCCATGCCGATCAGGGAGGCGTCACGGGAAATCATGCGCGTCTCCTGCGCGAACTCGGCGATGCCGTGAGTGCCCTGATGGCCGAGATGAAGCGTCAGGGACTGCAGGAGAAAGTGGCCGGGATGACCTTCAGCGAATTCGGGCGCCGTGTGGCGGAGAACGGAAGCCAGGGCACGGATCATGGAACGGCCGCACCGCTCTTCGTCTTCGGGCATTACGTGGCTGGAGGAAAGGTCTTCGGACGCAATCCCGACTTGCAGAATCTCGACGAGCGCGGTGACCTGCTCATGCAGTACGACTATCGCCATGTCTATGCGAGCGTCCTGCTGCAGTACTTCGGCGAGTCGCAGACGACGGCGCAGAACGTTCTCCTCAGGGATTTCTCCCAACAGGCATTGCCGCTGTTCCACGTGCCGGTATCCGTGCAGGAGGCTGGGCAGGGGATACATTGCGGATTCCGTTCGGTGTCGCCGAATCCCGCATCCACGACGGTGCAGGTGCGTGTCGACTGCGAGCCGTTCGCCGATGTCGGACTCCGGATAAGCGACATGCAGGGGCGTTTCGTCCGCGCAGTCCCCGTCGACGCCTGGAGTGGTATCGCCACGTTCGACGTACAGGGAATGAATCCCGGTACCTATCTGCTCACGTTGCATGCCGACCGTGCGACGATGCACACGTTCCTCACCGTCAGCCGTTAACCGTCGTCCACGAATCGATCATCACGATGCGCCATTCGCTCCTTTTCGTCCTTGCCTTCGTCTTCGTGCACGTCGCACAACAGGCCCAACCGCTTTCCCAGCCATTCGTCTTCTCCATGCCGGAAGGCGTGGAGCTGGATACGACATTGCTCGCCGTACCGCTCGAGCCCGCAGGCAGCCGTGGCCGTGTACGGCTGGATGCCGATGGTCACTTCGTCTTCGCCGATGGCGGCAGGCTGAGGATGGTGGGGACCGGGTTGCAATGGAGCGGCTGCTTCCCGGACAGCGTCGTGGCGGAACGTACGGCACGACGGCTCAGGGCCCTCGGAGTGAATACGGTGAAGTTCAATGCCTTCGACTATCCGTACTTCCGTGGCGTGAGCATCCTGGCCGACGGCAATAGCACGGAACGGCTGGACGACGAACAGATGCGCAAGCTCGACTATCTCGTCTATCAGCTCAAGCGCAACGGTATCTACAGTGTCTTCACCTTTCATTCGGTATGGATGCCCCGGCCGGGCGACGGCGTGCGTCAACCCGACTCCGTCGGTTGGGGAACGCGCATGGGCCTCGTCTTCGATCCTGTCGTGCAGACCATCCACCGCCGTATCCTTCGCCTCTTCCTCGAACATGTAAACGAGTTCACGAACGTCGCCTACAAGGACGAAGCGGCAATTCCATTCATCATCGCCGCGGAAGATGCATCTGTCATGGCCTACTGGATGTATACGCAGAACGTTATACGTCCCAACGGCGGTGATGCCTCCGTCGGTATGCAACATCTGCGTCTGATCGATTCGCTCTTCCTCGCTTCGTTGCGGAGCAAGGGGCTCACGACCGATGCCGCGCTGGACAGGGCATGGAGTTCGACAGTCGCGGATACGTCGAACGTGCTGCGGAACGCCGGCTTCAACGATCCGTTCAACGCCGCATGGATTCTCGGCGTCAACACGAATGCAGGGGCGCAGGCCATCGTGCAGTACAGCGACGCCGACAGGAAGGAAGGCGAATCGTCGCTCCGCGTACGGATCGCCTCTCTCGATGCGAACAAACAGTCGTATGGTATCCAGCTCGCCCAGATACTGCAGAAGATGAAGCGCCTGCATCGGTACAGGGTGGCCTTCTGGGCCAAGACTACGCCGCAACGCGGCTCGCGTGCGATCGCCGTGAGCGTGCAGAACAGTACCTATCCGTACGATACCTATGGCCTCGCCGAAGTCGTGAATCTCACGGATCAATGGCAGCGGTTCGACTACACGTTCACGTGTTCGGCATCGGACTCCACGAGCGGCGCGGTGTCCTTTCTGCTCGGCTCCGACAGTGGCGACGTCTACATCGACGATGCCGTACTTCGTGAGATACCGTTCGGCGGTCTGTTCCCCGGCGAGTCCATCGTGAACGGTACGGTCGCACGGACGTCGGTCTTCGACGAGACGATATCGCCCGCACGCGCGCGGGACAATGCCGAATTCTATATCGGAACACTGAAATCCCTCTTCGATGGTGTCCGTCGTCTCGTGCGCGATACGCTGCGCAGTGATGTGCTCCTGTGTCCCAGCGCCCGATTCACGACCTTCCCCGAGCTCCATGCCGCGAAGGACTACGATGTGTTCTCGTCGACGGACTGGAGAAGCAATGCCACGTCGATGCTGAGCGAATACTATGGCGGCTCGGTATACGTGCCTGCGCAGAATGCCGTCAAGGGCAAGGCGATGGTGATCACGCATTCCGGTATCCAGTATCCGCGACCGTATCACGCGCAGGTGGCGACCATCTTCCCGGCCTATGCCGGACTGCATGATTGGGACGGTGTCTTCTTCAGCGTCTTCGCGAGTCGCCCTGCCGCAGGTTCCGAACGCGTGGATTCCAATGCGGCCTGGGAGATCATGGACAAGCCCGACGTCCTTGTCATGCTCCCGTCGACTGCGGCGATGATGCGTCGTGGCGACGTCCGCCCGTCACCGAAGGTCGTCGAGATCACGGTACCCGACGAAGCGTTCACGTATCCGAGGCTCCATGCCCAGATGCCGTATTCGCTCGGTATCTATTCCGATGGACGTATGCCGCTATTCCGCAGGATCAGGATGAATGCCGAACCCGCGGAAATCGGCAGCTTCCTGCCGCACCGTGAGATCTCCGCGCTCGCGAGCAACGACGTGGACCTCCGCATGCTCAACGCCGAGAACGACCAGATATTCTGGGACGCATCGGCGGGTATCCTGCGCGTGCAGACCGATCGCTACATAGGTCTGTCCGGCAAGCTTCGGGGTGAACTGTTCACGCTGCCCGGAGCGGGCCTCCTCGTCGAACAACTCGATACCGTCGAGAACGTGACGATGTCCATCGTCGGCGAGGGCGCCGAGCCGATCAGGGAAGGCAGAACCGCCTTGCTGACGATCGCCACGCGCGTCCTGAACGAAGGTGCCACGTTCAGCGCCGACAATCTTTCACTCGTGACGTGGGGTACGGGGCGGCCCATGATGGAGGGAACGGCCTTCCGGATCACCATCACGCGCCCCGACGTCGACAGCGTCTTCGCACAGCCGCTGGGTCCCGATGGACGTCCTGCGGGCGGGCGATTCGCCGCGACGAGGAGTCCGTCCGGCCGTTTCACGTTGACGGTGAGCACGGCGCAATGGAAGACGCCGTGGTTCAGGCTGCAGTTCGGTACGACGGCGACGTCGGTAGGGGAGGATCTGCCCGAAGGCGATATCGTGATCTCGCCCAATCCTGCCGGCGAAACCATGCGGATCGATGTTAGGAGCGATGCAGCGGTCGACATGGTCGATGCTCTCGGCCGGATCGTATGGTCCGGAGTACAAGCGGGTGGTACCGGTACGACGGTCGACGTCCATGCATTCCCTGCGGGGACCTATGCCGTCCGTGCCCGCACCGGAAGTGCCGTCCGTACGATTCCGGTAGTCGTCGCGCGGTAGACGGGAGTCGGTCCCCAGCTCTCAGTCCATGAAGAGGTAGGGGCGCCAGGTCTCCTCAACCTTGCCGAGGTAGTGCTTCAGGAACAGCACGTGATGCGGCTTGCGCGGTATCGTGGCCAGGCGCATTCCTGCTTCCTCCGGCGTCCGGTTGCCCTTCTTGTTGTTGCAGTGCACGCAGGCACAGACGAGATTCTCCCACTGATCCATGCCGCCTCTCGAGCGGGGGATCACGTGATCGATCGTCAACGGCGTCTGCGGCGTTCCGCAGTACATGCAACGGAAGCCGTCGCGGCGCAGGATGTTCTTGCGTGACAGTTCGATCTTGCGGAAGGGGACGCGCAGGTAGGCGCTGAGGCGGATGACGCTGGGGAACGGATAGGAAGAGCGGACGGTACGGATGGAAAGGGTCGTACGTTCTTCGACGATTTCGGCCTTCGTGAGGACGAGCAGGAGCAGGGCTTTCTTCGTACTGCAGACACTGATCGGTTCGTAGGACTGGTTGAGGACCAGTACCTTCGTATTGAGAGACACCAACCCTCCCGTCGGTGGACGGTGGTGTTCCTGGCGCAGATGGGCGTGCGTACTGAAGGCAACCCTCCTTTCTTCGGTGTCAAAATACACAGTAAAGGGTATTTTTGTACCCCGAATAACAACTCTTCATACGTTAACGGGTTTCATGGAACGACGTCCGGCTATTCTTGCGCTCGAAAACGGTGTCATCGTACACGGTTCGGCCATCGGAGCTATCGGCACCGAGGCCACGGGCGAGCTGGTTTTCAACACTGCGATGTCTGGCTATCAGGAGGTCCTGACCGATCCGTCCTATAAAGGGCAGGTCGTCACCTTCACCTATCCCCATATCGGCAATTACGGTACGAATCCGGAGGACGTCGAGAACGACGCCGTGCAGGCTTCGGGCCTCGTCGTTCACGAATTGTCGGACATCGCGTCGAACTTCCGTTCCACGCGGACGCTGCAGCGCTATCTCGAGGACAGTGGGATCGCTGGCATCGAAGGTGTCGATACACGGATGATCGTGCGGATTCTCCGCTCCGAGGGAGCGATGCGGTGCGTCATTTCCCACGATGCGTCGGCCGATCCCAAGGCTCTGGTGGAGAAGGCACGGAACGTCCCTTCGATGGACGGCCTCGACCTCTGTCCGCTCGTCACGACGGGCAGCGTCTACGAATGGAAGGAAGCCACGACCTGGAACTACGGCGCACCCGAGCGCAGCCCTGCTCCTGCGGGCGGCAGGCGCTACAAGGTGGCGGCCGTGGATTACGGCATCAAGCGCAACATCCTGCGTCGTCTCGCGGCCCACGGATGCGACGTCACCGTCTTCCCGGCCACGGCTACGGCCGAGGAAATCCTCGCCATCTCGCCCGACGGAGTCTTCCTTTCGAACGGTCCGGGCGATCCGGCGGCCGTCACCTACGGCATCGAAACCGTGCGGGGGCTGCTCGGCAAGCGTCCGATCTTCGGCATCTGCCTCGGACATCAGATCCTCGGTCTTGCCGTAGGAGCCTCGACCTACAAGCTCAAGTTCGGTCACCGAGGGGCGAATCATCCCGTGAAGAACCTCGTGTCGGGAAGCATCGAGATCACCTCGCAGAACCACGGGTTCGCCGTGGACGCGGCCACGCTGCCGCCGAATGCGGCGGTGACGCACATGAATCTCAACGACGATACCTGCGCCGGCATCAGCCTCACGGATGCGCCGGCTTTCGGCGTCCAGTACCATCCCGAAGCCTCGCCCGGCCCGCACGATTCGGACTATCTCTTCGAGCAGTTCGTGGCGATGATGGCATAACCCGGACGGAATTTCCGGGGATGACGGAGCGGGGCGGCCGGAATCGCGTGTTCGGACGGCGGCGATACGAATTCCTGTCATGAATGCATGAACCCGCTTGCAGGTTTCCCAATCTCCCCTATATTTGCAGGCTCTGGTGATCGGGCAGGTACTCAAGCGGCCAACGAGGGCAGACTGTAAATCTGCTGGTGTACACCTACGGAGGTTCGAATCCTTCCCTGCCCACCAAGAACACGAGCGGTTACGCGGGAGTAACTCAGTTGGTAGAGTCACAGCCTTCCAAGCTGTTGGTCGCGAGTTCGAGTCTCGTCTCCCGCTCAGAGAAAGCGAACCCTGCGGCGATCTGGCATACTGTAGGCCGGTTTGTCGGAGGGCTTTGGCGTCTCCGCCGGTGAGTTCGCTGATGTAGCTCAGTTGGTAGAGCACCACCTTGGTAAGGTGGAGGTCACCGGTTCAATCCCGGTCATCAGCTCGAAACATACGGGTGTAGCTCAATTGGTAGAGCGGCGGTCTCCAAAACCGTAGGCTGTGGGTTCGATTCCTGCCACCCGTGCAGTAGAAAATTTGTCCTGGAGTACGGCCATGTTTGCACAGACGAAAGCGTTCTTCAACGACGTGTCCAAGGAGATGAAGAAGGTCTCCTGGCCCACGCGGGAGCAGCTGCGCGAAAGTACCGTCGTGGTGATCGTTACCTGTCTGGTGCTGACGGCGATCGTGGCTCTCATCGACCTGGGCATGACGCAGCTCATGAAACTGGTCTACTAAGCCTGGGGCATATCGATATGATGGATACAGCAACAGGACAGACAACGGCACTCGAACCCAAGTGGTACGCCATCCGGACGTTCACCGGCCATGAGGCCCGTGTGAAGACGTCGATCGAAACGGAGATGGTGCGTTTGGGGTTGCAGAATCGCGTCAAGAGCATCGTCATCCCTCAGGAGACGGTGTACGAGGTGCGTAACGGCAAGCGCCGTACGAAGGTCAAGAACTTCCTGCCGGGATACATACTCATCGAAGTTGCGCTGGACAAGCGGCTGAAGGAAATCATCCTCTCGCTGCCGTCCATCGTCAGTTTCGTCGGTACGAAGACCGAACCGCAGGCATTGCAGCCGGACGAAGTGGATCGCATCCTCGGCCGGGTGGAGGAGCGCAAGGACATCACGACGGTCGAAACCAGCTTCCGCGAGGGAGATCCGGTGAAGGTCATCGATGGTCCGTTCTCGAACTTCTCCGGAACGGTCAAGGAAGTGAACGTCGAAAAGCAGAAGCTGAAGGTGGAGGTCGGTATTCTTGGCCGCAAGACGCCGATCGAATTGGACTTCCATCAGGTCGAACTCGAAAATCACTAATCGAAGAGTCAGGTCATGGCCAAAAAAGTAATGGGCACCTTCAAGCTCCAGCTGAAGGCTGGAGAGGCCACGATGGCGCCGCCGGTAGGTCCGGCGTTCGGTCAGCGCGGTCTTGCCGGTATGGAATTCGTGAAGCAGTTCAATGCCCGTTCGGCCAAGCAGCCCGGCATGATCCTGCCCGTGCTCGTCACGTTCTTCAGTGACAAGAGCTTCACGTTCGAAATCAAGTCGCCGCCGGCTCCCGTCCTTCTCAAGAAGGCCATCGGCATCGAGTCCGGTTCCAAGGAGCCGAACAAGACGAAGGTGGGAACGGTCAAGCAGGCCCAGCTCGAAGAGATCGCCAAGATCAAGATGCAGGACCTCAACTGCCACACCATGGAGAGCGCCGTCAGCATGGTTGCCGGTACCGCACGCTCCATGGGTATCGTCGTCGAAGGCTAATTCAATCACGTTGGAGGCTGCGTATGCGGCCGTTCGCACAACGAATCAAGGAACACCCCGATGAAGAACGCGGGCAAGCGTTTTGACAAGGCAGCGAAGTCCTACGACCGCACGCTGACCTACGAATTCAAGAAGGCCATCGACCTCGTCAAGGCCAATGCAACGGCGAAGTTCGACGAATCCTTCGACCTCTCCATGAACCTCGGCGTTGACCCCCGCAAGGCGGATCAGCTCGTCCGCGGTACGGTGTCCCTGCCGCACGGTACGGGTAAGAGCGTCCGCGTTCTCGTACTGGCCAAGGCTCCCAAGGACAAGGAAGCCCTGGAAGCCGGTGCCGATCACGCGGGCTTCACGGAATACATCGAGAAGCTGCAGGGTGGCTGGGCCGACATCGACATCATCATCGCTACGCCCGACGTCATGGGCGAAGTCGGCAAGCTCGGCCGTGTCCTCGGTCCGCGCGGTCTCATGCCGAACCCCAAGAGCGGTACGGTGACGTTCGACGTCGCGAAGGCCGTCAACGAAGTCAAGGCAGGGAAGATCGAATTCCGCGTCGACAAGGCCGGTAACGTTCACGCTGCCGTAGGCAAGTGTTCGTTCACCGCGGCCCAGATCGCGGAGAACGCCCAGGCCCTCTACACGACCATCCTCCGCGCCAAGCCGGCAACGGCCAAGGGCAAGTACGTCAAGAGCGTGTTCTTCAGCTCGACGATGGGCCCCAGCGTCCGCGTCGACGAATACACGTTCACGCAGGAGTAAGGTACCTGACAACGGTTATTACGCATCGCTCCGCGTTCAGCTTCTAGCGTATCTCCGGATGCGTTGAACAACGGGCCCATCATCAAACGGGATCTATGATTACGAAGGAACAAAAACAGGCTACCGTCGCCGAACTCGTGGAGAAGATCCAGGGTGCTTCGAGCCTGTATTTCATAGACTTCACCGGCATGACCGTCGCCCTCGATCAGGCGTTCCGCAAGGAACTGCGTGAGAAGGGTGTCGGCATCAAGGTCGCCAAGAACACACTCGTTCTTCGTGCCCTTGCTGAAGTAGGTGGCTATGAGATAGAGGACAAGAAGCTGTTCGGTCAGACAGCGGTCATCTTCGGTGGCAAGGATCCGATCGCACCGGCCAAGATCATTCGTCAGTACTTCGACAAGGGCGAGAAGCCCAAGTTGAAGGTGGCAGTGGTCGAAGGCCAGATGTTCGACGGTTCCCAGCTCAAGCAGGTATCGGAACTCCCGACCCGCGAAGACATGATCGCCGGTATCGTGGGCAGCCTGCATGCGCCGATTTCGGGCATCGTAGGCAGCGTCAATGCAGTGATGCGCGATCTCGCATCGCTCATCGAAGAAGTCGCCAAGAACAAGGCGGCCTGATTCACTCCCCGCACGGAACAAACAACAATATCAAACCTGGAGAACAACATGTCCGCAATCGTTGAAGAACTCGTCGAGAAGATCGGTAATCTTACCCTTCTCGAAGCTGCCGATCTCAAGAAGGCTCTCGAAGACAAGTTTGGCGTAACGGCTGCCGCACCGATCATGATGGCTGGTGGCCCGGTCGGTGGTGCACCTGCCGCCGCTGCCGAAGAAAAGACGGAATTCGACGTCGAACTGACGGATGGCGGCGCTCAGAAGCTGAACGTCATCAAGGTCGTCCGCGAAGTCACGGGTCTGGGCCTCAAGGAAGCCAAGGACCTCGTGGAAGGCGCTCCGAAGCTCGTCAAGGAAGCTGTGCCGAAGGCCGATGCCGATGCTCTCAAGAAGAAGCTCGAAGAAGCCGGCGCCAAGGTTACGCTCAAGTAAGCAAGCCTGTATCGGACAGCCCCGGGACGGTCGTTGTGCCGTCCCGGGCGTTGTCGTTTTCTCCGCCACCATCGGAACCGTTCCATGATCGACCGCGATTCGTACGGAATCGATAGCTGAGGGTTTTTTGATGGATGAGTCAAGGCTCGCCCATCAAAAAATCCTTGTTTTTTCTGCATTCGGGAGTCCTCTCCTATGAATGATGTTCAGGAAACGTCAATCTTCTCGATGCCGCTCGTGCGGCTGCGCAACCGGATCACCTTCGGAAGCGTGGAGAAGGAGCATTCCTACCAAGATCTTCTTGGCATCCAACTGGACGCATACCACGAGTTCCTCCAGGAGAACGTTTCGTCGTCTGAACGCAAGCCTACGGGCCTGCAGATGGCCTTCCAGACGAACTTCCCCATCGAGGACAATTCGGGTATCTACGAACTGAGTTTCCTCGAGTACCTGGTCGAAAAGCCCAAGTATACCGAGGAAGAATGCCGCGAACGTGAGTTGACCTATGCGAAGACGCTGAAGGCCAAGCTCCGTCTGTCCTCCAAGGCCGATCCGAGCTCCGAAGACTACATCGAAGCCATCGACCAGGAAGTCTACCTTGGCAACATCCCAGCGATGACGCCGCGCGGTACCTTCATCATCAACGGTGCCGAACGCGTCATCGTTGCGCAGCTCCACCGCTCGCCGGGCGTGTTCTTCGACGATGCCGTTCACCCGAACGGTACGAAGATCTTCTCGGCCCGTATCATTCCGTTCAAGGGTTCGTGGGTGGAATTCACCACCGACATCCATGACGTGATGTATGCCTATATCGACCGGAAGAAGAAGTTCCCCGTGACCACGCTGCTGCGTGCCCTGGGATATTCGAGCGACGAAGAATTGCTCGATCTCTTCGACCTCTCCGGTGAGGTCGCCGTCGCCGATCTGGATGACGACTACCTCGGCCGCCGCGTAGCGGCCGATGCCATCGACATGTCGACAGGCGAAATCGTGGCCACGCGCGACAACATCCTGAGCGACGACCTGATCGCCGTGCTCAGGAACTCGGACGTCGAGAGCATCAAACTCTACAAGTACGAGAACTCGAACGACGAACCGATCATCGCCAAGACCCTCGCCAAGGACACGTCCCGCACGCGCGAAGACGCTCTCGAAAGCATCTACCGCCAGCTCCGCTCCAGCGATCCGCCCGATCTCGATACGGCATGGAGCCTGCTGGACAAGTTGTTCTTCAACGAGAAGCGCTACGATCTCGGTGTCGTCGGACGCTATCGCATCAACGAGAAGCTTGGTATGGGCATTCCGCTCGACAAGACGACGTTGACGATCGAAGACATCGTGGCCATCATCCGCTACCTCATCGATCTGCGTGATGGCAAGGTGCCGGTGGATGACATCGACCACCTCGGCAATCGCCGTGTCCGTACGGTAGGCGAGCAGCTCACCGCACAATTCAACCTCGGTCTGACGCGTATGGCGCGTACGATCAAGGAACGCCTGAGCGTGCGCGACAGCGAGAACATCACGCCGAGCGAACTGGTGAACGCCCGTACCATCACGAGCGTCATCAACCAGTTCTTCGGTACGAACCAGCTGTCGCAGTTCATGGACCAGACGAATCCGCTCTCCGAGCTCACCCACAAGCGCCGTACGTCGGCACTCGGTCCGGGTGGTCTTACGCGTGAGCGGGCAGGCTTCGAAGTCCGTGACGTTCACTACACCCACTATGGCCGTCTTTGCCCGATCGAGACCCCCGAAGGTCCGAACATCGGTCTCATCTCGTCGCTGGCCATCCATTCGCGCGTGAACAAGTTCGGCTTCATCGAGACGCCGTACTACAAGGTCGTCAATGGTGTGGTCACGGATACCATCGAACATCTTCCTGCCGAGAAGGAAGAAGGGATGATCATCGTTCCGGCCTCCACGCCGATGGATGTGAACCGCAAACTCAGCGGCGACCGCGTCAAGGCCCGCGTGAGCGGCGACTTCAAGGTGCTGTCGCCCCTCGAAGTGAACTACATGGAAGTCACGACGGATCAGATCACGTCGCCGGCCGCCTCGCTGATTCCCTTCCTCGAGCATGACGACGCCAACCGCGCACTCATGGGCTCGAACATGCAACGGCAGGGCGTGCCCCTGCTCCGTCCGAAGGCTCCCGTCGTCGGTACCGGTATGGAAGCCCGCGTCGCGCGCGACTCGCGCGCACTCGTCCTCGCCGAGGACGATGGCGTGGTCGAATACGTATGCGGTGACTACATCCGCGTGCGCTACGACGACAAGCGCTCCGACGACGACAAGCTGGTCTCGTTCGACGAAGACCGTGTCAAGACCTATCCGCTGCTCAAGTTCTACCGCACCAACCAGGACACGTGCGTCAACCACCGCCCGGTCGTCTATTATGGCCAGAAGGTGAAGAAGGGGCAACCCCTCATCGACGGTGCGTCGACGGAAATGGGCGAGCTCGCGCTCGGCCGTAACGTCATGGTCGCCTTCATGCCCTGGCGCGGTTACAACTTCGAAGACGCCATCATCATCAGCGAACGCATGGTGGCCGAGGACGTCTTCACGTCCGTCCACATCGAAGAGTACACGCTGCAGGTCCGGGACACCAAGCGCGGTGAAGAAGAGTTCACGCGTGAAATTCCCAACGTCAGCGAAGAAGCCACGAAGGACCTCGACGATCGCGGTATCGTTCGCATCGGCGCCAAGGTTCGCGAAGGCGACATCCTCATCGGCAAGATCACGCCGAAGGGCGAAACGGATCCCACGCCGGAAGAGAAGCTGCTCCGCGCCATCTTCGGCGACAAGGCAGGCGACGTCAAGGATGTGTCCCTCAAGGCGCCTCCAGGACTGAAGGGTACGGTGATCAACACCAAGCTCTTCGCACGCCGCGTGCTCACGAGCGACAGCGAATTCCGTCAGGAAGAGAAGAAGCGCCAGGACCTCATCACGAAGCGCGAGCAGCAGACGCTCCGCTCGCTCGATGCCGACTGCGTGGACCGCATGAGCACGCTGCTCGATGGCGAAACCAGCCTCGGCATCCGCTCGGCGAACGACTCCGTCGTCTATCGCTCCGGCGCCAAGCTCACGAAGAAGGACATCCTCTCCAAGTTCGAGGCCGGTACCTTCGTGCCGTCGATGATGGCCTACGACAACGACTGGGTGGCCGACAAGAAGATCATGAAGCTCCTGCACCGTCTGGTGGAGAGCTACAATAACCGTCGCAACAACATCATGGCCGATGCGCGCATCGAGCGCAACAAGATCGCCGCAGGCGACGAGTTGCAGCCCGGCATCCTGCAGATGGCCAAGGTCTACGTCGCCAAGAAACGCAAGCTGCAGGTCGGTGACAAGATGGCCGGTCGCCACGGAAACAAGGGTATCGTGTCCAAGATCGTTCCGCTCGAGGACATGCCCTTCCTTCCCGATGGACAGCCCGTCGACATCGTCCTCAACCCGCTCGGCGTACCCTCGCGTATGAATCTCGGCCAGCTCTACGAGACCGCTCTCGGATGGGCTGCCGAAAAGCTCGGCGTACACTTCGCCACGCCCATCTTCGATGGTGCATCGTGGGATGAAGTCGGCGACTATCTGGAGAAGGCCGGTCTGCCCCGCACGGGCAAGACGATTCTGCACGATGGCCGTTCCGGCGAGCCGTTCGAGAACGAGATCACGGTAGGCCAGATCTACATGATGAAGCTGAGCCACCTTGTGGAAGACAAGATCCACGCTCGCTCCATCGGACCGTACTCCCTCATCACGCAGCAGCCGTTGGGCGGCAAGGCCCAGTTCGGCGGTCAACGTCTCGGGGAAATGGAAGTGTGGGCTCTCGAAGCCTACGGTGCTGCACACACGCTGCAGGAAATGATCACGGTGAAGTCCGACGACGTGACGGGCCGTGCCAAGATGTATGAATCGCTCGTCAAGGGCGAGAACATGCCGGCACCCAATATCCCGGAATCGTTCAACGTACTCGTCCGCGAGCTGCAGGGTCTGTGTCTCGACGTCAAGATCGACTAAAGAAAAAGAACACGACATCGGAGTTACGATGCAATACCAATTCATCCCGAAGCGCGGGTTCTCGCAGATCACCATCCGCATCTCGTCGCCGGACGACATCCTGAACCGTTCGCACGGTGAAGTGACGAAGCCGGAAACGATCAACTACCGGTCTTTCCGACCGGAGAAGGATGGTCTCTTCTGCGAAAAGATCTTCGGCCCCATTCGCGACTGGGAATGCGCTTGCGGCAAGTACAAGCGCATCCGGTACAAGGGAATCGTCTGTGACCGTTGCGGTGTGGAAGTCACGCAGAAGAGCGTGCGCCGCGAACGCATGGGTCACATCATGCTGGCCGTGCCCGTCGTCCACATCTGGTTCCTTCGCTCGCTGCCGAGCAAGATCTCCGGTGTTATCGGCATGCCTACCAAGGACGTCGAACGGATCGTCTATTACGAATCGTACGTCGTGATCCAGCCCGGTTCCACGGGTCTGCAACCGAAGGACCTGCTCACGGAAGACCAGTACCTCGAAGTACTGGCCAACCTGCGTCCGGAAGAGCGAAACATGGACGACGACGATCCGCGCAAGTTCATCGCTCTCATCGGTGGCGAAGCCATCAAGGAGCTGCTGCGCCGCGTCGATCCCGACGAAGATTACTACAGGCTGCGTGAAGCGGTCAAGGAGGACATGTCGCAGCAGAAGAAGGCCGACCTTCTCAAGCGCCTGCGCATCCTCGACGCATTCCGTTCCGGCGAAGGCAAGGAGCCGAACCGCCCCGAGTGGATGGTGCTCGACATCATCCCGGTCATCCCTCCGGACCTGCGCCCGCTGGTGCCGCTCGAAGGTGGCCGTTTCGCGACGTCCGACCTCAACGATCTCTATCGCCGCGTCATCATCCGTAACAACCGTCTCAAGCGCCTGATCGACATCAAGGCGCCCGAAGTGATCCTTCGTAACGAGAAGCGGATGTTGCAGGAGGCTGTCGACGCCCTGTTCGACAACTCCCGCCGCGCCGTCCGCAGCGAATCGCAACGCGCACTCAAGTCGCTGGCCGACACGCTCAAGGGCAAGACGGGTCGTTTCCGTCAGAACCTGCTCGGTAAGCGCGTCGACTATTCGGGTCGTTCCGTCATCGTCGTGGGTCCCGAACTCAAGATCCACGAGTGCGGTCTGCCCAAGGACATGGCCGTTGAGCTCTTCAAGCCGCTCATCATCAGGAAGCTGATCGAGCGTGGCCACTGCAAGACCGTCAAGAGTGCCAAGAAGCAGGTGGAAAAGAAGACGACGGAAGTATGGGATATCCTGGACAAGGTGATCGACGGACACCCGGTTCTCCTGAACCGTGCTCCCACGCTGCACCGTCTCGGCATCCAGGCCTTCCAGCCCCGTCTGATCGAAGGTAAGGCCATCCAGCTTCACCCGCTCGTGACGACCGCCTTCAACGCCGACTTCGACGGTGACCAGATGGCCGTACACGTGCCGCTGAGCCACGAAGCGCAGCTCGAAGCCCTGCTCCTCATCCTGTCCAGCCACAACATCATGCACACGCAGAACGGTGAACCGATCGCCGTTCCGTCGCAGGACATGGTTCTCGGCGTCTACTACCTCACGAAGAAGCGTCGTGGCGCCAAGGGTGAAGGCAAGATCTTCTCCTCGTCCGAAGAAGTCATCATCGCCCATAACACGGGCCGTATCAGCATGCACGCCTCCATCAAGGTGCGTATCGGCGGACAGCTCGTGGAAACGACGACGGGACGCATCCTGTTCAATCAGATCGTACCGTTCGAACTGGGCTATCTCAACGAAATGCTCGGCAAGAAGCGTCTGCGTCAGGTCATCGCCCTCTGCTTCCGCAAGGCAGGTCTGGCCAAGACGGTGGAATTCCTCGACAAGCTGAAGGAAGCGGGCTTCCTCACCGCTACGCGTGGTGGTCTGTCCGTATCCATCGCCGACGTCGTGGTACCGGCCGAAAAGGTCACGATCATCGACAAGGCCCAGAAGGAAGTCGACAAGATCGAAGACTACTATCACTCCGGTGTCATCACCGAAGGTGAGCGCTACAACAAGATCATCGATACGTGGTCCACTGCCACCAACCGTGTCGCCGACAAGCTCTACACCGAGCTGCAGATGCACAAGGACGGCTTCAACACGTTCTGGATGATGATGGACTCGCAGGCACGGGGTTCGAAGGAACAGATCCGTCAGCTTGCGGGCATGCGTGGTCTCATGGCCAAGCCGCAGAAGACGGCTGCCGCTTCCAGCGCCGAGTTGATCGAGAACCCGATCATCTCGAACTTCAAGGAAGGTCTGACCGTTCTCGAATACTTCATCTCCACGCACGGTGCCCGTAAGGGTCTTGCCGATACGGCTCTCAAGACGGCCGATGCCGGCTATCTGACGCGTCGTCTGCATGACGTCGCGCAGGATGTCGTGATCGGTGACGATGACTGCGGTACGATCCGTGGCGTCGAAATGCGTGCACTGAAGGATGGCGAAGAAGTGAAGGAGCCGCTGGGCGAGCGCATTCTCGGCCGCGTGGGACTCACGGACGTCATCGATCCCGTGGACAGCACCGTCCTCGCCCGCAAGGGAGATCTGGTGACGGAAGAGATCGCCGACAACATCGAGAAGTCGCACGTCGAAGCCGTCATGATCCGCTCCGTACTCACGTGCGAATCGCGTCGTGGTGTCTGTGCCAAGTGCTATGGCCGCAACCTCGCTACCGGTCAGATGACCGATACGGGCGAGGCTGTCGGTACCATCGCTTCGCAGTCCATCGGTGAGCCGGGTACACAGCTTACGCTCCGTACGTTCCACACCGGTGGTACGGCCTCGCTCTCGCTCTCGCAGAGCGTCGCGACGGCCAAGTTCGACGGTGTCATCCAGTTCGAGAACGTCAAGTTCGTGACGTACGAAGGCGAAACCGAAGAAGTCAGCGTCGTGGTCAGCCGTTCCGGTGTCATCAGCATCATCGAGCCGGATTCCAATCGCGTTCTCACGAAGTACGACGCCATCTACGGTGCCGAACTCAAGGTCCGCGAAGGCCAGGCCGTCAAGAAGGGTGACATGCTGTACGACTGGGACCCCTACAACTCCGTCATCATCACGGAGAAGTCGGGCCGCGTCCGCTATCGCGACCTCGTGCTCAACCTCACCTACAAGGAAGCCAACGACGAACAGACGGGTCACACGACGAAGATCGTCATCGACTCGCGCGATCGTACGAAGAGCCCTGCAATCGAAATCGTCGACGAAGAAGGTAACATCATCCAGTCCTACATCATCCCGACGCGCGCACAGATCGTCGTGGATGACGACGAAGTGGTGTCGGTCGGTTCCAAGCTCGTCAAGATGCCGCGCGACCTCGGACGTTTGCGCGACATCACGGGCGGTCTGCCCCGCGTAACGGAGCTCTTCGAAGCACGTTCGCCGCAGGCTCCCGCGACGGTCACGGAAATCGATGGCATCATCTCGATCGACAAGCCGAAGCGCGGTTCGCGCGTGATCACGGTGACGTCGCTCGACGGTGAGCTCAAGCGCGACTACAGTGTGCCGATCGGTCGCCACGTCCTCGTACAGGAAGGTGACCTCGTCCGCGCCGGCGATCGTATCTCGGAAGGCGCCATCAACCCGCACGACATCCTGCACATCAAGGGTATCAACGAAGTGCAGGCCTACCTGGTGAACGAAATCCAGGAAGTGTATCGCATGCAGGGTGTGAAGATCAACGACAAGCACATCGAGATCATCGTCCGCCAGATGCTCCAGAAGGTCCGCATCACGGATGCAGGGGACTCGCAGTTCCTCGAAGGAGACCAGATCGACCGTATCCGGTTCAACGACGAGAACGAGCACCTCAAGAGCTGCGTCGTCGTGACCGATAAGGGCGACTCCAAGCTCAAGGTCGGCCAGATCGTCGAGAAGCGGAAGCTCAAGGAACTGAACGACGAGCTGAAGAAGAAGGAGAAGGAAGGCATCAAGAGCCGCAAGGCGGAGCCGGCGATCGGCGAACCCCTGCTCCTCGGTATCACGCAGGCATCGTTGACGACGGAATCGTGGCTGTCCGCAGCCTCGTTCCAGGAAACGACGCGCGTACTCGCAGACGCTTCGGCGGCAGCGAAGGCCGACCGCCTTCAGGGCCTGAAGGAGAACATCATTCTCGGCCAGCTCATCCCTGCAGGTACGGGTCTGCGTACCTATCAGGACCTTATCGTCACCAGCGAAGTCGGCAACATCTTCGGTGCGGCCGCCATCATCCCCGAAGTCAAGGAAGAGGAAGTCGCACCCAAACGCGCTCCTCGCCGCAAGACCACGGTCTGATATGGCCGGGCGTCCTGCCTGAATGTTATGAGAGCCCCTGCGTTCCGCGTATGGGGCTCTTTCTTTTTTCGATGAATGGAGCGTCATGACATGAACGGTTTCTATGGTCCCGATCTCGCGATGGTGCATGCCGATGGATACGAATCCACTGCCCGACACGGAGCGCGATACGTCGTTGAAGCTCTCGCAGCTCGTGGAGTCCGTAACGGGACGATCGTCGACCTGGGTTGCGGCAGCGGCGCTTCATCGCTGATCTTCACCGAGGCGGGATTCGACGTCGTCGGCATCGATGTTTCCGCTGCTATGATCGATATCGCGAAAAGTCGCAATCCCGGTGCGACCTTCATCGTCGGCGACATGCACGGAGCGGAACTGCCGCAGGCCGCCGCCGTCGTATCCTTCAATGAATGCCTCGCCTACGTCATCGAGGAAGGGGATCACGGACCCACCTTGCAGTCCTTGTTCCGGCGGCTGCGCCATGCCCTGGGGCCGGGCGGTCTGTTCGTCTTCGATATGCTCGACGAAACCCCTCACGCAGGCTCGGATCGCAACGTCCGTTTCGTGGAAACGGAGAACTCGTCCATCGTCGTCGAAGCCACGCGGAGGGGAAACCTGCTGATGCGGGATATCACGTTGTTCCGGAAGGACGGCGCCTCGTACCGTCGCACACGGGAAACGCACGTGCAGAGATTGTACGATCCGGCTTCGATCATCGCGTCGTTGACGAAGGAAGGATTCGCCACGCGTATCGATAGATCGTACGGTGAGCATCCCTTGCGTCCGGGTGGCTTCATGATGGAATGTACCGTCGACTGAACATCGTCCGCATGCCGGAACGCGCGCATGGCGTTGGGATGTAGTTTAGGGCGTCGGACAAGAGCGCACCGACAGGTGCCGGCTTCGTGTCACATTCACACGGCCGTACGCTCGATACGGATCATGAACGTAGCATGGAGTGAACGATGATGGAACGATCGGAAGGGCGGACGTCGCATCTGCAGGCGATGCTCCATCTATGGCTGTCGCTGGCCGTGTGCATCGTCGTGTCCGATTCCGCACTGTTCGCGCAGCAGCGTCTACCGGTCGGCGACGGTGCGTCGGTGGTGACGTCGGCACTGGTTTGGGATGGGCGCACTTATGCCACGTCGGTGAATCAGCTCTATCGTCAGAACGACGCTGGAATCATGGAGCGCATGACGCAGGCGAACGACGTCGTCGAAGTCCGGCTTTACGACGCGAACGGCGATGCCATCCTTGCCCATATCGTGCGAACGGATGGTTCGCGGAGGACCGCCTCCATCGCACTGACGACGGATGGCGTCTCCTGGAATCATGTCATGACCATCGCATCGGGAGAAGCTCCCGTATCGGCCGTCATGACGAACGACGAGATCGCGGTCGTCACCGTTTCGACGATCGATCCTGCTTTCCAGGCCATCCTGATGACCTATCCGCTGCATGGCGGAGATCGGCGTACGATAACGTTGCCGCTCTCGGGTCGGAGCGGTGTGAAGGTCCATCGCAAGGCCGCGGGAATCGTGGTCAGCGGCTATGTTTCCGACGATACTCTTGCCGCATTCGGATTGACAGACGTGGAACCATACGTCGAGCGGCTGTATCCCGAGGCACGACGCGTCCTCGTCCCGACGGGCGATATCGGTGGTCCGGTCTACTTCCACGGTTCGGGTGACACACTTGCCGTCGATGGTCTGCCGTCCCGTTCGCGGGTCATCCTGCCCGAAGGGGCATCGGAGATTCCGTACGAACTTTCCCTCGTCGATACGACCATTCTGATCGAAGCGGCAGGACGATTCCTCGTCAGCACGGACGGTGCGACATGGACGAGAATGGTCAAGCGGCCAGCACGATTCACGGAACAGGGCGATGAAGCGCTCTATGCCAACGACAGTATCATGCTGTTCTCGCAGCGATCCGTCGGTCTCTGGACCTATCGCCGCGATTCCAATGCCGCCGTGATCGGACCGTCGGGCATGCAGAGTTCGGCAGGCTTCGTCATGGGTACGGCCGGTGGACACGTACTGCTCGCCAATAGCATCATCGACGGCAGGTATGCACTGGAGATATGGAAGCCGGACGACGTGGCGGGCAGTCGAGTCGTCATCCATACCGACGCCTACGTGTCGAAGATCTTCAGCACATCTGATGGGGCGTTCATCGGCGATCCTGTCAACGGATTGCGGGAAGTGAACATCGAAGGGGCATCCCTCGAATCGAGGGGCCTCGTCGGCCGTACCGTTACGTCCGTCGCCACGAGTGATGGCGTCCGCCTCGCGGCGGCCGATGGCCGTCTCTACGGACAGCGACCTGCCGTATCGGACGAGTGGGCGCTGGTCGATATCGGGGAGGGTCAGCCGGTCGATATGGTCGTGCGCAACGACACTGCCTACGTCGTCATGCGTGTCATCGATCACGAAGAGGGGCTGCAGTCCTACGTGCTTGCCGTCGTCGATCTGCGAACGATGGCGGAATCGCAGCGTTACATGCTGGTGCGGGATGGTGACGGCCTGGCCTTCCACTGGATGATCGGAACGAAGTCCACGCTCGTCGTCTATCTCGGCGACATGCTGCTGTCGAGCAGGAACGGTGGTGAGAGCTGGGGAGGCAATCCCACGGACATCGGCTTCGCCGGTGTGCCGGCCGCCGACGGTACGGGATGGTGTGTGCCGTGCCGGAATGCGATGTCGATCGGTATCTGCGTTTCCGCCGATGCCGAAACGTGGTACGGATATGCGCTGGACATTCCGGACGTCGACAAGGGTATCGCCGTCATTTCGGCATCCGGCTACACGGTAGGTACCGTCGATGGTGTCTACGCCGTGGCGGGACCGCTGACGTCGGTGGATGAGTGGCGTCACGAAGGCGGTATCGCAACGAACGACGATCTGTCGGGTCCTGGTACCGTAACCATCGTCGACGTGCGTGGAAACGTCATTCTGCGCGAGCACCTTTCCGCGATCACGACGGATCACGTTGTGGCGATGATGGATGGTCTGGGTGCAGGTCCGTACATATGCGTCGTCGACAATGGTGCGCGGCGTGTGGTGCGGAAGATCGTGAGGTATCGGTGAGTGAAGGCGGGCCGTTCGAGCCGTGCCATGTGACATGGCTGAATGGATCGGATACGCAGTCCCTGGGACGTCGGGTCCCTCCGTGCTTCATCAAGGGAGCCGTATTACCGTACCGAAATCTGGATATTTTTGATCGGTAACGAAACCGGTCGTTTGCAGTTCCTTGCGTGGCTCATGACAGGCACGATCGGGAGCGTCCTGGCCATCCTTGTCGGCACGGAAGGTGCCGCTATCATCTTTACAATCTGGATCGGAGAAAACTCATGACGTTGTTCCGTCGTGTCGTCGTACTGGTCGTCGCCGTCATCGGACTTTGCCTTTCGGCGAAGGCCGACACGCTCTACGTCAACATCCAGGCCGAGCCCGGTGGGGACGGCCGTAGCTGGAATACCGCCTACCGTCATCTCAACGACGCGCTCACGGCAAGCCGCCAGGGCGACGAACTGTGGGTTGCGAAGGGAACGTACAAGCCCGATCAGGGAACGGATCGCACCGCCGGGGACAAGAACGCTACGTTCCGCATCCTGAACCGCAGACAGGTCTACGGTGGATTCAAGGGCACGGAGACACTGCGCGAAACGCGCGACTGGTATCGTAACCGGACGATCCTCAGCGGCGATCTTCTGGGGAACGATGCCGAGGTGATCGACGTGAGCGACGTTACGCGCTTCGACAACAGCATGAACGTCGTGACCATGACGAGCGGTGATCTCGACTCGATGACGATCATCGACGGTCTGGTGATCACGGCCGGCTTCAATCCTCTTGGCGAGGGTGCCGGTATCCTCGTCGGTGCCGACTCCCCGATCTTCCGCAACTGCGAATTCCTGCGGAACGGGGCGAGCAAGGGTGGCGCCGCATACGTGACGGGAACGGGACAGGCGAAGTTCGAATACTGCACCTTCATCGAGAACATGGCCCTGCGTGAAGGTGGCGCCATCTGCTACGAAGGCAGGAAGGACAGTCTTACGCGTCCGGCCGTATCGCAGTCGCACTTCATCGGCAACAGGGCGGGATCGCGTGGAGGTGCCATCAGCTTCGTCGATGCAGGTACTCCCCGCGTCGCCAGCTCGGTCTTCTACGGCAATCGCGTCGAAGGGATCGGTGGCGCCGGTGGTGCCATCCATGCCGACGAGAGGACGATTCCCTACGTCGTGAACACGACGTTCGTGCGCAACCTGTACGGTGACAGCTCGGGAGTCGGTGCGGCCGTGGCCATGCATGGAGCAGGTGTCCTCAACAGCATCTTCTGGGGAACCGAGGAAGAGAATCAGCGTCAGATCGCACAACTGGATACGACGGGTCTCGATACGATGATCGCTGCCAGGGCCTGTCTGGTACGTAACGACTTCGACTTCGGCTTCTGGCAGAACGATCCGATGTTCATCGATATCGAACATCCTGCCGGTCCCGACGGCTTCCTGGGAACGGACGACGATGGACTTCGCGTCGATGCGATGTCGACTGCGCATGATGCAGGAGTCATCGACGGATTCGTGAACCACTGGCGTACCGACTGCATCGGCAATCCTCGTCTGGTCGAGCGCAAGATCGATCTCGGCGCCTACGAGTGGCAGCGTCCTGGGCACGAACGCTATCGTGAGATCGTACGTGAAATGCGCGAAGACGGTCTCGTCTACATGTATCGTCACATGACGACGGACTGGGATCAGAAGGATCCGGGCCCGGCACCGGAATGCTTCCCCGGTCGTAACCTCAGTTATGAAGGACGTCAGCAAGGGATCACCATCGGCAAACACAGCCGTGCACTCGGTATCGACGTGACGGAAGTCCTGGCCAGTCCGGTATGCAGGTGCTGGGAGACGGCCTTCCTCATCTACGGTACCTACGAGAAGGTGGCATACTGGGGTAGTGGCGGAGGCGCCAGCAACGATGCCGGTCGCCGTGCCGATCTGTCCAGACTGGTGCTGCCTGCGGGTACGTCGCGTGCGATCGCCACGCACGATGCCGTCATCCTCACGCTGATCGATTTCACGTCGGCGGAAGTCATGGAAGGCGATGCCGTCATCATCCGTCCCCTCGGCGATACCTTCGAAGTCATCGGCCACTTCTGTTCCGACACATGGGAGCGCTATCATGTGCGCTTCCCGGATTCGACGTCGACGGGTGTCGATGGTGATGTCGATGTCGTTGCAGGCAACGGTATCCATGACGTCCATCCGAATCCCGTACAGTCGGAACTGGCTTTCTCGCTGTCGATGGGCGGTATGGTCCAGGTCATCGACGTGAACGGGGGCATCGTTCTCACGCAACGGATGACGCAAGGACGTCAGTCGTTGTCCGTTTCATCCCTGACGGCGGGCGTCTATGCCCTGCGTGTCGTCAGCGAACGCGGCGTTTCGACAGCGATGTTCGTCAAGCGGTGATTTCGCCGAAGGCGCGGGCCTTCTCTTCGTCGAAGACACCTTCCCATCGTGCCATGACGGCCGCGGCCAGGCAGTTGCCGAGCAGGTTGACGCTCGACCGGGCCATGTCCATGATCTCGTCGACACCGAAGATCATGGCTACGCCGATGGCTCCGTAGGGCGCGGGAAGGAAGGAATTGACGCAGGCGAGAAGGATGACGAGCGAAGCGCGCGGCACAGCGGCTACGCCCTTCGACGTGATCATCAGGGTGATCATCATCGCGATCTGCTGATCGATACCGAAGGTGAAGCCAGGTACGGTGCCCGCTACGGCCTGGGCGATGAAGACGCTGGCCATGGCGAGATAGAGCGTCGTGCCATCGAGATTGAAACTGTATCCCGTCGGCATCACGAAGCCGACGATGCGCTTCGGAACACCGAACTGCTCCATGTTTTCCATTGCCTTCGGCAGGGCGGATTCGCTCGACGTCGTGACGAAGGCAATGGTGAACGGTTCGCGTACGGCGCGGATGAACTGCTTCACCGGAATGCGGGCGATGCGCATGACGAAGCCGAGAACGATGACGACGAAGACGAGCAGGGCGATATAGAGCGAAGCGATGAGCATGCCCAGATTCTTCAGGACTTCCACACCCTGATGGCCGATGGTCGCCGCCATCGCCGCACCCACGCCGATGGGCGCATACATCATGACGTAGCCGGTGAACTTGAACATCACCGAGGCCAGACTTTCACACCACTGCACGATGGGTCTGCCCCTGTCGCCACTGGCCGAAACACCAAGACCGAAGAGCACGGAGAAGACGACGATCTGCAGGACGTCACCCTTGACCATGGCTTCGATGATGCTCGATGGGAAGATGTGGACCAGCGTTTCGATCAGCGTCTTCGGATGCGTCTGTCCGACCGTTCCCAATATTCCGGCATCCCCCTGGAGAACGACGCCCGCGCCGGGCTGGATGACGTTGACGACGAGCAGACCCAGGAAAAGAGCGACGGTGGTGATGATCTCGAAGTAGAGCAACGACTTCACGCCGAGCCTGCCGATCTTCTTTACATCTCCTCCGCCTGCGATTCCTGCCACGACCGTGGCGAAGACCAGCGGTGCGATGATGGACTTGATCATATGCAGGAAGATGTCACGCAACCAGGACAGGCTGGTGCCGAATTCAGGGGCGAAGTGGCCGATGAGTCCGCCGACGACGAGGCCGATCAGGATCTGTTTCGTGAGTGAAAGGTGCCACCAGGGCTTGGGCGAAGTATCGTGTGTCATCATGGGCATGGTCCTGTTGGATGACGAAGATAGTATTTTCGTCCGCTGACCACACGTACCTGGATGATCGATGACGTCACCACTTCAACTGCCCGAGTATCGGGCCTTCCTGCAACTGCGGTTCTTTCTGGCGACGGGTTGGCACATGCAGGGAGTCGTCATCGCCTGGTATGTCTATGCGATCACGAAGGATCCGTTCATGCTGGGAATGGTGGGGCTGGCCGAGGCCATTCCCGCCATCGGTGCGGCACTGCCGATGGGATACGTGATCGAACGCATGGAGAAACGTCGTGCCGTGCGCATCGCCCTGACGCTCATCGTGGTGTCGGCCATGATCTCGGCCGTCCTCCTGCAGCCTTCCATGCTTCCTGCGCTGGGCAAGCCGACGGTGATCGGCGGACTGCTCGCCATGATCATGGTGAATGGCTTCGCCCGCAGCATGTATTCGCCGTCGATGTTCTCCATGCTGTCGGCCATCGTTCCGCGTGATCTCATTCCGCAAGGAACGGCGCTGAGCAGTACGGTCTGGCAAGGTGCCGTGATCTCCGGTCCGTTGGCCGCAGGCCTCGTCTACGGTCACTTCGGTGTCACGGTGGCGTCCATTACCTATGTCCTCTTCATGATCATCGGTTCGCTCGGCGTGTTACGACTCACGCCGAAACCCGCCTTGCTCAAGGGGCGCGGCAGTTCGATGAAGGATGATCTGACGAAGGGACTCGATTTCATCTTCGCGAACAAGATCATCCTCGGTGCACTGTCCCTGGATCTCTTCGCCGTGCTGTTCGGTGGCGTGACGGCACTGCTGCCTGTCTTCGCCGATACCGTCCTCCACGTCGGTGAATCCGGGCTCGGCCTCCTGCGCGCATCGATGTCCATCGGCTCGGTGGTCATGATGGCGTGGCTGAGTTATCGGCCGCCGGCACGGAATGCCGGACGCAACATGTTGCTGAGCGTTGCCGCCTATGGCGGGTGCATGCTGAGCTTCGCCATGAGTACATCCTTCGCATTGTCCGTAGGGTTGCTCGTCCTTGCCGGTATCTTCGACAGCGTGAGCGTCGTGACGCGGCAGACGATCCTGCAACTCTATACGCCGGAAGACATGAAGGGGCGGGTCGCCGCTGCGAATACGATGTTCGTGTCGTCCAGCAACGAGCTCGGTGCAGTCGAAAGCGGTATCAGTGCCAAGCTGTTCGGTACCGTTCCGAGTGTTCTCATCGGCGGTACCATCACGCTGATCGTCGTCGCAGTCGTCACCCTCACGTCGCCTGCGCTCCGTGCCATGGATCTGTCCCAGAACGAAATCTGAGCGGCGCCGGCCGCCGCCTGCCCATCGCGGGGACTGTGGTCCTCTTCCGCGAGTCATCGCGTGCCTTCGAACGAACATCATCCATTCACTGATCCATCGTCATGAAATCATTGTTGTCGTATTGCTGTGCGTTCGTGATCGCCTGCGCCGGAATGAGTGCACAGGTCGTACCCGCCGATGGCGACGAGGTCCCGTCGTTGCGTGCCCTCGATACGTTCATGCTGCGTACCATGGAGCGCTGGAACATGCCGGGTGGCCAGCTCGCCGTCACGAAGAACGGACGTCTCGTCTATTCCCGTGCCTTCGGCTATGCCGACACCATGGCGAAGATTCCTGCGACCCGTCGCAACCTGTTCCGGATCGCATCGAGTTCGAAGCCCGTCACGGGAACGGCCATCCAGAAGCTCGTTGCCGGTGGCAGGCTGCATCTGGACGACAAGGTCGTGGATATCCTCGCAGGCATCGCGCCGGTGCCGGGGGCGACGAGACATGCGGACTGGGACAAGATCACCGTCCGTCATCTCATGATGCATAGCGCCGGTTTCGCCAACTCGAACGGCGATCCGCAGTATGAATACCTGCGTACTGCGGCCCGGGCCTGCGCCGTTCCCGTACCTGCAGATCCTGCTTCCATCATTCGGTATATGCTGGACAAGCCACTCGACTATCAGCCCGGAACGGCCATCTCCTATTCCAACTTCGGATTCAACCTCCTGGGTCGCATCATCGAGGCCGTGACCGGTATGCCGTACGAACGCTACGTTCGCGACAGCATCTTCGCACCGGCAGGGATCACCGCGGCGTATATCGGAAAGACCAGGCGCATCGAACGCATGGAAGGGGAAGTCGTCTACTACGTCGGCAACGACCTGCCTGACGGGTGGAGCGTGATGGGCGATGAGGATGCGCGGGTGAGCATGGCTTATGGGGCGGACTATCATCTGCCGACGACCGATGCCCACGGTGGATGGGTCACCACGGCCACCGATCTGGTGCGCTATCTCACGTCGCTCGATCCTACGACGTCGCGCCCGCACATCCTGCCCGCGGATCAGATCGATACCATGGTTGTCGTTCCTGCGATTTCCGGTGAGAACGATCCGCAGCGGTATCAGGGGCTGGCCTTCCGCTGCGAAGCGAACGGTCAGGTATGGACGCATGCGGGCATTCTCGCGGGCGCATCCAGCCTCATCTGGCGGGACGGCCGTACTGGTGTGACATTCACATGGATCTTCAACAGCTCTCCCATCACGACGATCGGCGAGTTCGCCCAGGATACGCGCGTACGGATGGATGCGGCCCTGGCTGCCATCGAGGCCACGAACGGCTGGCCGGACATCGACCTCTTCGGAGCCGTCTCCGTCAAGGCGGGTCAGGCCGACAAGCCCGGCATCGACGCCCGACCCAATCCCGCGGAAGGTCACGTGACGTTGACCTTCGGAATGGAAGGCAGTGCCGGTGCGGACCTCATCGTTGCCGATTCCGCGGGCCGTATCGTGGTACGGCGCAAGGTCGGCCTCGATACGGCGTCCGTCGTACTCCAGACGTCCGGCTGGATGCGAGGAGCCTATTCGGTCCGGATCGGCGACCGCACGTCGGCCTTCGTCGTGCGATAAATCCGGAAAAATTCACTACATTTGATGTCTTTTTCGGGAAGTGTCTGCCGCATGGCGGTAGCTCACCGATCGGAAAAGCTGTCGAAGCGAATCAGTCTCTCCACTTATACCAATGAACGGCCATGGCAGATCTGTCAAAGGTTCGGAACATCGGGATCTCGGCCCACATCGATTCCGGCAAGACCACACTGTCCGAGCGTATCCTGTATTACACGGGTAAAATCCACGCAATTCACGAAGTCCGCGGTAAGGACGGTGTCGGCGCCAAGATGGACTCGATGGACCTCGAACGTGAAAAGGGTATCACCATCCAGTCGGCCGCCACGTACTGCACGTGGGGCGACTACAACATCAACCTGATCGACACTCCCGGTCACGTGGACTTCACGGTGGAAGTAGAGCGCGCCCTGCGCGTACTCGATGGCGCCGTCCTGGTTCTGTGCTCGGTTGCAGGTGTGCAGTCGCAGTCGATCACGGTAGACCGTCAGATGCGCCGCTACAGCGTACCCCGTCTGGCCTTCATCAACAAGGCCGACCGTCAGGGTGCCAATCCGGACAAGGTCGTCGACCAGCTTCGCGAGAAGCTCCAGCACAATCCTGCCTTCGTGACGTATCCGATCGGTCTCGAAGACAAGCTCCAGGGCTGCCTCAACCTCGTGACCATGAAGGCCGTCTATTTCGACGGCGATTCGGGTGACGACATCCGTATCGAAGAAATTCCGGCCGACCTCATGCCGAAGGCCAAGGAACTGCGCCATCACCTGATCGAAGTCGCCGCCGACTTCGAAGACAGTCTGATGGAGAAGTTCCTCATGGACGAAGAACCCACGGAAGCGGAACTCAAGTCCGCCATCCGCAAGGGTGCCCTCAGCATGAAGATGACGCCCGTCTTCTGTGGCTCCGCCTACAAGAACAAGGGCGTTCAGCTGTTGCTCGATGGTGTCGTGGACTTCCTTCCGTCGCCCGACCAGATCAAGAACGAAGCGCTCGACCAGGACAACAACGAAGAGAAAGTCACCCTCGATCCCGATCCCAACAAGCCGCTCGTCATGCTTGCCTTCAAGCTCGAGGACGGCCGGTACGGACAGCTCACCTACATGCGTATCTATCAGGGTTCGGTAGGTAAGGGCGATACGATCTTCAACGTCGCCAACGGCAAGAAGGTCAAGGTTCCCCGCCTCGTGCGCATGCACTCCAGCGAAATGCACGAACTCGAGGAAAAATCGGTCGCCGGTGACATCGTGGCCCTGTTCGGCGTGGACTGCGCCTCGGGCGACACGTTCACCGATGGCAACGTCCGCTATTCGATGACGTCGATGTTCGTTCCCGAGCCTGTGATCGAACTTGCCGTAGCTCCGAAGGACAAGGCAGGTCAGGTGAACTTCTCGAAGGCCCTGAACCGCTTCACCAAGGAAGACCCGACGTTCCGCGTGATGCGAGACGAAGAGTCCGGCGAAACGATCATCAAGGGCATGGGTGAACTTCACCTCGAGATCTACATCGAGCGTATCCGTCGTGAATACAACACGGAAATCACCGTCGGTCGTCCGAAGGTAGCTTTCCGCGAAACGATCACGGCGCGCGCCGACTTCAACTACACGCACAAGAAGCAGACGGGTGGTTCGGGTCAGTTCGCCCGCGTGGGCGGTTTCATCGATCCGCTTCCGAGCGACGCTGTGGAAATGTATGAATTCGTGGACGACATCGTCGGCGGCGTGATTCCCCGTGAGTACGTTCCTGCCTGTGACAAGGGCTTCCGTGAAGCCGTCAAGGAGGGTACGCTGATCGGTCAGCCGGTCGTCGGTGTACGCGTGACGATCAACGACGGTGCGACGCACGCGGTCGACTCGTCGGAAATGGCGTTCAAGACGGCTGCCATCCAGGCTTTCCGCGAATCGTACTCGGCCTGCAAGCCGGTGATCCTCGAGCCGATCATGAAGCTCGAAGTGAGCGCACCGGAAGAGTTCCAGGGTACGGTGATCGGCCAGATCAACCAGCGCCGTGGCGTCATCCTCGGCACGGAAACGGACATGGGCTACGTCACGATCGAATCGGAAGTACCGCTGTCCGAAATGTTCGGATACTCCACGGACCTCCGTTCCGTGACGCAAGGTAAGGGCGAGTTCTCGATGGAATTCGAGAAGTACCAACCCGTACCGCGCAACGTCCAGGAAGAGATGGTCAAGGAATATCAGAAGCGTCGCGCCGAAGGTAACAAGTAAGCGTCGGACGATCGGTTCGAAAATCCAGACTCCGTGCATCGGCAACGATGCACGGAGTTTTCTTTTTGCGGGTAGTCCCACGGCATCCGATCCTGTCCGCGGCCATGGCGGATCGCTCGTTCGGATCGAATATTATATCGATACCTGGTATTTCGACTGCGCCGCCGTTGCCAGACTTCTGAGCCAGTGTTCGGTACCGGCCGTCTCGACCACGTCGGCGATATCAGTCGACGCAGGGTAGTTGGACAGGGCATTCAGCGCCTCCTGTACCAGGGCTTTCCTCCGCTTGGGAGGAGCCTGACCGACTCTCGAGAAATAGGACAACATGATGTCCGTACGCCTGCTGGCGAAACCCGATTTCTTCAGGAACCGCTTCGCCGTCCGCACGGCATTGGTCAGGTAGTCCCAGTCCTGCCGCTCCACGGCCTGCTGCATCTGCTGGATGCGGACGGCGGCATGGATGTCGACGCGTACGTCTTCGGGAACGCGGCTGAACAGGCGCATGGCCGCATCGGCCTCCCTGATCCTTCCCACGGGCCTGCACAGTTGGGCGATCGTGAAGGTCGATGTCGCCTGGTAGTGCGCCGGAATGGAGTCCCACAGATCGTTGAGCTGGTGCAGGATGAAGGGGAGGCGATCGAGGATGCGCTCCATGTTTCCGGTCACTCCGGCATACCGCAGTTCGACCGTAAGGGCGCGGTAGAATTTCTTGACGCTGATGTTCCTGGTCAGTGCAGTCGTTCCAGCGTCCCCCCATAGCTCGTCGATGTGGGCCAGGTATTCGTCGTACCGCTTCGTCGCGACACAGGTCGTGAGGTAGGCGAGTTGCGCCACCATGAGATAGTTCGGATGGCCGGTGGCGAGTCCGGGAGTGGCGTGGATGAAGTCTATCAGATTCCGCGCGTGGACGTAGGCCTGTTCGTTGTCGTCGTGATACAGCGACTCGTAGCCGTACTGCATGAGGTGGAAGTTGCAGCGGGCGAGGGGAGATGTGGCATGGGCTTCGTCCTTGATCTCTTCGAGATCCGGGAAGGCGTCCAGCCATTTGCGGGCGTCAGGGTCGTTCGACGACGAAAGCCGGTGGAGTTGCAATTGCAGCATGTTCCCGATGCTTTCATAGGCGATGGTATTCAGGAGGTGGGCTGCGATGCGCTCCTGTTCGCTGGACAGGACGTCCCGCCCGTTCTCCTCCTGTACCATGCCCCTGACCAGATACCAGTAGTTCTTCTCCCAGGAGATGATCTTGAGCCAGAAGGCGTATTCGAAATGGCGTTCCGCAAGGTCCTTGGCCTTCACGATCCGTTTGTAGGCGAGATCGTAGAGCGCTTTCTCCCACAGGAAGTCGGCATCGACCAGGAGCTCGACGATCTGCCGTTCCGCCGACTTCGCGGCATGATAGGCCCGCATCGCCTCCAGGATCTGCTGGAAGAGGTAGTTCTTGACGGAGGGCAGTCGTTTCACCATCGGCGAGTCGCTGAGGGATTCCTTCAGCCGCCGTTCGTCGTACTCGTCCATGGCATCGACTGCGTCGAACAGGCGCAGATAATCGTTGCCGTCGCCGAGGACGTGGCGGGAGCAATACTTCTTGACGTAGCCTTTCTCCGTGCGGTGCAACGACGTGATCAGGCGATGCAATGAGTCCGAAGCATTCGAGGGCATGTGGCTGAGGGGGTCCGTTCGACTTGGAAGAATACTGCAAAAATGGTGTGAACCTATCGATTCCGAGCACGTCCTTGCATTTGAATCCACACAATGCCATTCCTTCGGAATACGAACGATCATCATGAACACGAAACAGGAACTCCTCTCGCAACTCGTAGGAGCAGGTCTGGGGCAGTACAGGACCGCGTTATGGTCGGCCACCCTGGCGCTCGCTCTTCTCCTCGTCGGAACCTCCGCCCGGGCCCAGGGCGGCTGGCAGCCCGTCGACATGCATACGACGCAGACGCTGCGCGACGCGGCCTTCGCCGATTCCCTGCACGGCTGGGCCGTGGGTGAACACGGTACGCTGACGTCGACGACGGACGGCGGGGCGGTATGGTCGCCCCTGGTTTCCAATGCCCGCGAACACCTGCGGGGCGTGGCCGTTTCTCCATCGGGAACGGTGGTGGTCGTAGGTGAGGGCGGAAGACTTCTGCGCTCGGAGGATGGAATACAGTTCACCTCGGCCGTTCTCGATTCGGAGTGGAATCTCGTCTCCGTCGTCTTCTCGTCGGATACGGAAGCGACCATCGTGGGAACGATGTCCGAATCCATGCGGGGGCTGATCCTTCATAGCGTGGATGCCGGACGTACATGGGCGACCGTGGGCAATCCGGTCGAAGGCGTCCCTCATAACTACGCAGCCATACACTTCCACGACCCGTTGCGCGGCGCCATCGCCGGAACGACGTGGCAAAGCGTCTCCGAACACCATGCCCTCGTGCTGACGACCACCGATGGTGGGCGGACCTGGCAGCATCGATATACGTCTGCGGAACGGTTCGAAGCGAATGCGATAGCCCGAACGACATCGGACGCTATCCTCGTTCTCGGTACCGTGGATCCCGATGATGCGGCCGGCTTCTTCGCGTCGGACGACGGCGGTGAGCAATGGCGTTTCGAAGCCAACGAACATCTGCGGGACGTGCGCGACCTCGTCTTCCTCGGAACCACGAACGGCGTGGCCGTAGGAGTGGTGACGGACGTCATCGGTCAGGAAGTCCGCAAGATGCCGAGCGCCATCTATACGTGGAATGGTGGCATGGCGTGGGGACGCGAGACGATCTCGCCCATGAAGTTCGCTCCTTCCACCGTGGCCGTTGCGGGTACCACACGTGTCCTCGCTGCAGGCGTCGAGGGTGAGGGGGCGCATGTGGCGTATCAGTGCCCTGCAACGTCGATTGTCCGCGATCTGCCCGATTCGGCGACGATGCCGTACGGAGCGACGATGGCCCTGTCCGTCGAAAGCGAGCGGGAATCCGATCGCTTCCTCTGGTATCACAACGACGTCGCCATTCCCGGTGCCGTACACAGGATCTATCCCATCATCGGTGCGGAGATCAAGGATTCGGGGATGTATCGCGTCGACGTGATCTCGGACTGCAATACCGTCAGGAGTAACGTGTGTACGCTTGCCGTGACGCTTCCGTCCCGTCTGGTGGCGATGGCGAAGCATCTCGAATGCGGTGCCACGCAACGGGGTGAAACGCGCGATACGGTCTTCACGGGTGCCTTCCTGAATGGTGGTCAAACATCCGTCCGTATCGTCGATGTACGGATCGCCGGTGAATCGTCCTTCTTCTCCATCGTCGGTAATCACGCCAACACTCTCGTCGCTCCCGGGGCTTCCGTCGATGTGCATGTCCGGTATCGTCCGGAGGAAGTCGGAACGCACTGGGCCGCACTGCAGTTGTTGACGGAAGGTGCGGACAATCCCGTCGTCCATGTCAGTGGTAGTGCCGGTGCGGAACGACAAGGTCTGCCCGTGCTGTATTCCAGACGCATGGTCGATTTCGGTGTGGTCGACATGGGGCAGACAAAGGATACGGTGTTGCCGGATCTTATCGTGAACGACTTCGCCGAACCGATGACCATCGACACGATGTATCTGAGCGGTGACGATATCTTCAGCTTCAGCCTCGAAGGCTACGATGGTCTGCCCATCCCGCTGGAGTCCGGTGCCGGTCGTGGTGTCGGTCTCTCCTTCTCTCCGTCCATTCCGAGAACCTATCATGCCGTGCTCGTCATCGGACAGGGCGGTGTCGAACGACGTCTGCCGATCGTCGGCGTATCGCGTCCGACGTGGTATACGGACGTCGTGGACTACGGCCGTGTCGGCGTGGGAATAAGCAGGGATACGACGCTCTATTTCGAACACGTACTCGACGATGAACTGATATGCCGGGCCATCGATCTTCAGGACGGCGATTTCTCCCTCCAGGAGGTCAATCCGCGTCTCCCTGCCACCGTCGGTGCCGACGGTCTTCTGGAAGTCGTCGTGCGGTACAGGCCTACCAAGCCAGGAGCAGGTCTTACGGGACTTCGTCTCTCATGGGAATCTCCGGAAGGTGTCGTCGTGCAGACGGAGCGCAGGCTTCTCACCGGCCGCACACCTATCGTGGCGACCGTCGAGGAGGCCCCTGCCGGCAGGCTCCAGCTGCGGCCCATTCCCGCCGATGACCGACTGTGGATCGATGCGCCCGGGCCTGGCGGTCGCGTACGCATCTCCATCACCGATATGTTCGGACGCACGGTGCGGACGCTCGACGTCGACGCAGGCATGGACGGTATCCATGCCGCCATCGATATAGAGGATGTTCCCTCAGGAGCCTATACGGTCTCACTCGTGTCGGACGGCAAGCGCAGTACATCACGTATGGTCAAGAGGTAGTCATGAAGCGTCTGCTGGCGATTCTGGTTCTGCTCGCATCGTTCGCCTGCATACCCGTGCAGGCACAATGGAAGGTCGTCGTCGAAGGAGGGAGCTTCGCCCTGGTCGACGTTTCGTTCGCTGGCGAAACGGCCGGATATGCCGTCGGCGTCTACGGTACCGTCCGGAGGAGCGTGGACGGCGGGAAGACATGGTCCGAGCGGCTGACCGTTCCGACGACGGATGACTTCAGGGCCGTGCAGGCAGTGAGTCCCGACATCGCAGTCGCAGTCACGCGTGATGGCGATATCTGGCGCACGACGAACGGTGGTGCTTCGTGGCGGGCCATTCCGAGCGGCCATCCGGAGTCGTTCATGGCGATGGAAATGGACATCAGTCCGTCGGGCGTCGGGCTCATCGTCGGCATGACGGCAGACTGGAACGACGGTGTGATCCTGCGCACGACGGATGCGGGACTGACGTGGACCGAAGTGGTGGATCCGTTGCGTGGGCAGCGCGCGCATCTGTATCGTGGTGCCGATATGTTCGATGCCGGCCATGGTTGTATCGTGGGCAGTGTCGTGCTGGCCAGCGGCGTCGACGTCCATCTCGTATGCACCACGGACGACGGTGGTGCCACATGGACGGTTGCCTATGAAGGACCGCGTGAACGGCCTGGCTTCCTGACCTCCGTCATCATGACGTCGAAGAGCGACATCGTGGCCGGTGGGGAATCGCTGCTGTCCATTCCGCCGCCGTTGCTGCGGTCGACGGATGGCGGCCGGACCTTCGTCGTGCTGGGGCATCAGGCGGGAACGTTCGTCGATGCGGCCATGGGGCCGAGTGGCGAAATCGCTCTCGCGGGCAACAAGGTGATGGAAGAAGGCCATATCGCCTTCGGGAGGCATACGTTCCTGACGAGCAAGGACCGTGGTGCGACGTGGTCGCCTGCGACGAGCACGCTGCCGAATCTCCAGGCGGTCGCCCTGGATTTCGCGGGTTCCGCCATCGTCGTCGTGGGTGCCGATGGAATGATCGTCCGTCGGACGGAGGGATGCATCGCTCCCGTCGTCACGACGGATCTTCCAGGTACGAGGAAGGGAGCCATCGGCAGCCGTATCGAACTCGGGGTCGCGGCAACGGGTGCTACGTCGTTCCAGTGGCGGAAGGATCTCGTTCCTATCTACGATGCGACGAAACCACACTACGTCATCGAGAACGCACGGCGTTCGGATTCGGGACAGTACGATGTAGTGATCGGGAATGGATGTTCGGACGTCCAGACGGTAATGTGCATGCTGACGGTGGAGCCGGATAGAGGATTGTTGCGTCTTGCCCGGCGCGTCGTCGACATCGGTGTCGTGAATATCGGGCAGGCGCTCGATCGAACGCTGGGCGGCATTCTCGAGAATGAAGGGGTATCCGCCCTTACGGTGCGTAACATCGCCGTTGAAGGTCCCGATGCCGCGGGCCTCGCCGTCGTCACTCCCGATGGATCGTTCCGGATCGAAGCCGGTGCGGCTTCGGATGTGGAGTTCCGTGCCACTGCGACGCACGCCGGTATCCATCGTGCGCATTGCGTCATCGCGAACGACGGTCCGATCGTGGACACGATCACGGTAACATGGTGTGGAACGAGCGGAGCCAGTGGTCTGCAGTCGCGTGTCGGTCATGTGTTCTTCGGTGCGATCCCTGCTGGCCGTACGCGCGATACGGTGCTGCCAGGACAGTTGTACAACGGAACGGACCGGCGTGTTATGATCACCTCCGTGGACTTCGTCGGGGACGACTACGATCAGTTCGCCTTGTCGGAAACGCTGGAACTGCCCATCGTGCTGGGGCCCGGTATGTCGCGGGATCTTCTGTTCCGATATGATCCCCGTCGTGGGGGAGCGCACAATGCATGGCTCGTCGTTACTACGTCTGCAGGCGTCGAACGCCTGCACGTCGGTGGTATATGTCCCATAGGATCTACCGGGGTGCCGTTCGGGACGGTGGCTGTTGGGGGGTCGGCGGAGATGGTGCTGACTTTCAAGCATAACGTCAACATGGAGATGACGGTGAATGGCATCGAGGGTGTGGTTGCGCCTTTCACCATCGTCGATGTCGTACCTCGCCTGCCGGCAGTCGTTCAGGCTGATGAGCGGATCGAAGTTCGGATCCGCTTCACTCCGGAACAGGAAGGGACGCATGCGAGCGCCTTGCGCCTCTCCTTCGTCCTGCCCGATGGCGATGTCTACAGTACGTCGAAGCGGACGCTCTACGGCGATGCCGTACGCGTCACGACGGTGGAAGAAGGACGGCCTCATCCCGGAGGAAATACGCTCGCCGATGTCCATCCCAATCCCGCATCCGATATCCTTCGCATCGCCGACGCTTCCATCGTGGATGCGACGTCATTGACCATCATCGATATCCTCGGACGTATCGTCGTCGACCGTCCGATCGTACGTGGTGCAGGCGTGCTCGACGAAACGGTGTCCGTGCAGGCGCTTCCGCCAGGCCTTTACACCGTCATGGTATCCGCTGCCGGCCGCACGGCAGCACGAAGCTTCGTGAAGCGATAAACGAAGAAGTCCTACCTGTCATAGACGGGCACGATGATGGTTGCCGTCGTGCCCGATCCTTCCACACTGCTGATCTGCAACTCGCCGCCGAATAGCGTGATGAGCCTGTCCGCGAGCGGTATGCCGATTCCGTATCCCCTGATCGGACGCACACTGGCCGCTCGGAAGAATGGTTCCGTCAGACGCATGAGATCCTCGGGAGCGATGCCCAGGCCCTTGTCGCGCACGATCAGCCGCACGGTATGGCTGTCGGACTGCAGCGTGATCTCCACGATTTCATTTCCCGAATACTTCAGCGCGTTGTCGATGATGTTCGTGATGACCACCCTCATCATCATCGGATGCGCCATGACCGTGACGGAGTGCGCATCGTTCGGTACGTCGAATTCCACACGCATGCGCCGCGCCTCGTGATGTCGTTGCATCATGGCCAGGACGTCGAACAGGATGTCGTCCATACGTACCGGCTCGCGCTGGATGCTGTCGGGTTTGGCGTTGGCCTGCGACAGCATGAGCATGCCGTTGACGATGTCGTTCAGACGCTCGGCGTCCATGAGGACGGATCGAAGCGTTTCGCGATACTCCTCATCCGTACGTTCACGGGAAAGCCGTACCTGCAACTCGCCGATCATCGTCGTCAGTGGCGTGCGCAACTCGTGCGAAGCGTTGGCGAGGAACAGGCGTTCACGGGCGATGCTCTGCTCCCACGGCTGCATGGCGCCCTTGGCGAACCAGGAACCCGCGAGGGCGAGTACGACGAGGCCCATCGAATACCCACCTGCCATCAGCAGCAGTAGCGTCGACAGTTTTTCGTTGCCTGCGCGGTCGACCGCCGATACCACGACGATGAAGTTGCCGCCTGCGTCGTGATAGTATTCCGCCACGAGTTGCCGTTCACCGTATTGACGCTGGATGACGCCGTGCTGGCGAGCCTCTGCCTGGAGCTCTTCCGACGTATTCAACGCGCCATGCTGGTCCACGACCTGTTTCCGGCCGTTGTCGCGAAGGACGGCTGCGGATTCGTCGGTGAGGTCTTCGTGATAGCGTTGGTTGAAGTCGAGCAGTTTCGCTCTCGACAATGTATCGTGCTCGAGGAAGACCGTCGCGACGGACGTCGTGCGTTCGCGCAGCCGGCCGTAGAAGTCGTGACGCGTGGACTGTGCCGTGAGCACGTAGATCAGGACCAGGACGCCTGCGAGGATGACGGCCGTGATGGCCGTGAACGTCGCTGTGAGTCGTACGCGGATCGTCACGGCTGCTCCTTCGTTTCCTTCAGGACGTAGCCGGTGCCGAAGACCGTATGGATCAGTCGGGGCGAGAACGGCTTGTCCACCTTGTTGCGCAGATAGTTCACGTAGACGTCGATGACGTTCGTGCCGGTATCGAAGGTGATGCCCCAGACGCGTTCCGCGAGTTCGGAGCGGCTGCGGGTGGCGCCCGGTTCGCGGATGAGCTCGACGAGCAGGCCGTATTCCCGCGGCGTGAGGGCGATGTCCTTGCCGCCGCGCGACACCGTGCGTTTGCCGGCATCCACGACGAGGTCCGCGACCTGATATATCTGCTGCGATGCGGGCTGGGAGCGTCTGGCGAGGGCCCGGAGGCGAGCTACCAGCTCTTCGAACTGGAAGGGTTTGACGAGATAGTCGTCGGCTCCCGATTCCAGGCCGGTCACCTTGTCGTCGGTCGTTCCCAGGGCCGTCAGCATCAGGATCGGTACGGTCGAGAAGGTGCGGATCTCGCGGCAGACGTCCAGGCCGTGCAGGCCAGGCAGGAGGAGATCCAGGACGATCACCTCCGGGTGCAGGTCGCGTGCTGCCTGGCAGCCCAGGGGACCATCCGTGGCCACGTGCGTCGTCCAGCCGTGTTCCTCCAGGCCCTGGCTGATGAAGGCCGCCAGTTTCGGTTCGTCTTCGATGATGAGGACTGTCATGCTGCGAACATCAGCAATTCGGCGGACGTGGGTGGGGTAGGGTAGTGCCAGGGGCTGTAGTCGTTGACGGATATGGTCCGTCGGTAAATTCCCTCAACTTCGATACCCTGTCAAATAGTGGATAGTTCGCCATATTCGTAACCTATGGCCGAGCAATCAACATCGCAGCATGTATTCCATTTCAACGAAGACGAACCGAACTTCGAGTCTTTCGCCGAGGAGAATGGTTTCAGGTTCTGGTACGCCCGCACATTGATGTCTTGTCTGGGATATACTGGATGGGATTCCTTTCAACGGGTGATGAATCAAGCGATGCAGATCCTGAATACCCTGGGTATGCCAATTCAGGATCATATCATGTTCGTTGGTAGGACCATCGATGGGAAGCAGGAGACGGATGCGAAGTTGTCCAGAGTGGCCTGTTATTATATAGCCATGCGAGCAGATGCCAGAAAGCCTGAGGTGGCTGGGGCAATTAACTATTTCGCGACCATAGCCGGGGCGATCAGGGACCATTTCGAACAAATCGAAAATGCTGATCGCATAGCGTTCCGAGGTGAGATTACCGAGCGGGAAAAGTCGCTGACCAGCACTGCGAAACAGGCTGGTGTTGTCAATTACGCATATTTCCAGAATGCCCGCTATGTCGGTCTCTACAACAGGTCGATTGCCCAACTGCGACAATTGCGAGGCATCGATTCCAGTAGAACACCACTGGACTATATGGGGAAGGATGAATTGGCTGCGAATCTCTTCGCCATGTCTCAGACGGAGTTGAAGATCAAGGCAGACAGGGTCAGCGGGCAAGGACAGGCGGAGGAAATAGCTCGTGAAGTCGGGAAGAAGGTCCGGGAATCGATGATCAGTATAAGTGGAGTTGCCCCCGAGGCATTGCCGAGGATGGAAGATATCAATGAAGCGAAAAAGGACCTGAAACGCCAGTCGAAGGCGTTACAGAAAGCGGATTCATCCAAGAAAAAATCGACTAGGAAAGCTCCAAAACTCCCGCCTGCCGCCGATACTCCGGCTGAGCCATAGTTTCGTGAAGAGGTCAGCCGCGACGCAAATCCCACATTGCATTTGGTTTGTCCACATGAACCCCTTATCTTTGCGGGCTCTGGAAGATTCGACGCGCTCCGTGCGAACGGAAGGGTCGGAGCGCCGGAGTTCAGGTCAGAATCCAGTATCGTAACTCAATAGAAGTCGGAGATCACGTGCCAACGATCAGCCAGCTTGTCCGCAAGGGCCGTGAGGCAGTCATCACGAAGAGCAAGTCGCCCGCTCTGGACTCGTGTCCGCAGAAGCGCGGTGTTTGCACGCGTGTTTACACGACAACGCCGAAGAAGCCGAACTCGGCTCTCCGGAAGGTTGCCCGTGTGCGCTTGACGAACAACATCGAAGTGACCGCCTACATCCCTGGCGAAGGTCACAACCTTCAGGAACACTCGATCGTGCTGATTCGCGGCGGCCGTGTGAAGGACCTTCCCGGTGTTCGCTACCACATCGTTCGCGGTGCGGCGGACACGCAGGGTGTCAACAAACGCAACCAGGCCCGTTCCAAGTACGGCGCCAAGAAGCCCAAGCCCGGCGCTCCGGCACCTGCAGGCAAGGGCAAGAAGTAACAACGAAATTCATCGACGAACACACTTGATCAGCAGTCGTTATGCGTAAGAAACGTGCAGAGAAACGCCGCGTGGCCCCGGATCCCCGGTTCAATGATGTCATCGTGGCCAAGTTCGTGAACAACGTCATGGACGAAGGCAAGAAGGCTACGGCCCGCACGCTCGTCTACAATGCGTTGGACATGATCGGTAAGAAGACCGAACAGAATCCGCTGGACGTCTTCCGCAAGGCGATTCAGAACGCTTCGCCGGCACTCGAGATCCGTCCGCGCCGCGTCGGTGGTGCTACGTATCAGGTCCCGATGGAAGTGCGTGAAGAGCGCCGCGTCGCCCTGGCGATCCGCTGGATCAAGAAGTTCGCCTCCGAGCGCCGTGACCGTTCGATGGCTGCCAAGCTCGCTTCCGAGCTCATGGCCGCTGCCAACGGTGAAGGCGGAGCAATCAAGCGTCGTGACGAAATGCACCGCATGGCCGATGCCAACCGTGCCTTCGCCCACTTCAAGTGGTAATTGATCCTTGTTCCTTGACAACTAAGGTTTAACGACCGACATGCCCCGTACCGTCGCCATCGACCTCGTGCGTAACATCGGCATCATGGCTCACATCGATGCCGGGAAGACGACGACCACGGAGCGCATCCTGTTCTATACCGGGGTGCTGCACCGCATGGGCGAAGTGCATGAAGGCACTGCCTTCATGGACTACATGGATCAGGAAAAGGAGCGGGGGATAACCATCACCTCCGCAGCCACGACCTGTGCATGGCACGGATACACGATCAATATCATCGATACTCCCGGGCATGTCGACTTCACGGCAGAAGTTCAACGTTCGTTGCGCGTTCTCGACGGAGCCATCGCACTCTTCTGTGCGGTAGCCGGAGTCGAGCCGCAGAGTGAAACGGTATGGCATCAGGCCAGCCAGTATCACGTTCCGCGCATCGCCTTCGTGAACAAGATGGATCGCATCGGCGCCAACTTCCCCCGCGTACTCGACATGATGCGCGAGCGGTTGCAGGCCCGCCCGGTTGCGATACAGATACCGTGGGGTGCTGAAGATACCTTCAAGGGTGTCGTCGATCTTGTCGATCGGGCACTCGTCGTCTACAACGAAGCCGATGGTGGTGTGACCTACGAAACGCTGCCGCTTCCCGACGATATGAAGGAAGAAACCGAGCGCTACCGGATGATGCTCGTCGAAGCCGTGGCGGAACATGATGACGCCATGCTCGAACGGTATCTCAACGGTGAAGAAATCGGCGCGGAAGAACTGAAGCGTGTCCTCAGGCACGTCACGCTGCACAACAAGCTCACGCCTGTCCTGTGCGGTTCGTCCTTCAAGAACAAGGGCGTTCAGCAGCTTCTCGACGCCGTCATCGCCTATCTCCCGTCGCCACTCGACGTCGGCCATGTCCATGGCTTCGATGTCAGGAATCCCGACAGGGAACTCACACGCAAGCCCGACGATGCCGAGCCCTTTTCGGCGCTGGCATTCAAGATCCTTACCGATCCCTTCGTAGGGCGTCTCACGTTCATACGGATCTACTCCGGAACGGTCAAGGCCGGTGAGCAGATCTTCAACGTCACCAACGACAAGAAGGAACGCGCGGGCAAGCTTCTTCGCATGCGTGCGAACAAGCGCGACGAGATCGACGAAGCATATGCCGGCGACATCGTCGCCATCCCCGCACTGCGATTCACGCGTACGGGCGATACTCTCTGCGACCAGAAACACCCCATCCTGCTTGAAAGCATTCGTTTTGCCGAGCCGGTCATCAACCAGGCGGTTGAGGCCAGGACCTTGGCAGATCAGGACAAACTGACGGAATCCTTACATCGGCTCTCTGAAGAAGATCCGACGTTTCGATTCCATACGGATGCCGAAACCGGACAGATCATCATCTCGGGTGTCGGCGAGCTCCATCTGGAGATCATCGTCGATCGCCTCAAGCGGGAATTCAACGTCCCGGTCAAGGTCGGCAAGCCTCAGGTAGCATATCGCGAGACGATTACTACCCCTGCTCGGCACGAAGGAAAGTTCATCCGCAGTGCCACGGGGAAGAATCAATTCGGACAGGTTACAATCGAATTGCGTCCGAACGGAACTGGAAAAGGCTTCGAGTTCATCAATGAACTGGGACCGAACGTACTTCCGGCGCCGTACGTGAAAAGTGCTGAACAGGGCGCACTGGAAGCCCTGAAGGTAGGCCCCATCGCAGGGTATCCCATGATCGACATCGTGGCGGCCCTGGTCGGTGCGGAATATCAGGAAGAAGATTCGACGGAGATGGCATATGCGATCTCCGCCTCGATGGCAGCGAAGGATGCGGCAAGGATGGCCAATCCGGTCATCATGGAGCCCGTCTTCCACGTCGAGGTCGTTACGCCCGAGGAATACGTGGGCGAGGTCATTGCAGACCTCAGCTCGCGAAGTGGAAGGGTTGAAGGCATTCAGGTGCGTGATATCCTCCAGGTTGTTACGGCGGTCGTACCGCTGTCACAGCTATTCGGCTACGTAACGCAGTTGCGATCGCTCACACAGGGTCGTGGTTCGTATACGATGACGTTTTCGCATTACGAACCATCGACCACGCGCCGGTAATTCTGCTACCGGAACGCGTGAGCGGTATAGACTCCGTTATGTGGTACCGGAAACGCCCAATGCGTTTTTTTCGGGAAAGTGGATTCGTGTGCTTGCCAGTATCAGAACTTTTCGTATCTTTGAAGTCTATCTTCGGCTGAACGAGAAGCAACCGCAAGAAACTCTAGTAAATAACTCTCAACACAAACCTTCCTGCATCCAGAGGAGTTTGACCCATGGCAAAGGAAAAATTCGAGCGGAACAAACCGCACGTGAACGTAGGCACGATTGGCCACGTTGACCACGGCAAAACAACGTTGACGGCAGCGATCACCATGTCGCTAGCTGTGCAAGGTTTGGCTGAAAAGCGTTCGTTTGACTCCATTGACAACGCTCCCGAAGAAAAGGCACGCGGGATCACAATCGCCACGGCGCACGTCGAGTACGAGACGGAGAACCGTCACTATGCTCACGTCGACTGCCCTGGTCACGCCGACTATGTGAAGAACATGATCACGGGTGCCGCTCAGATGGACGGCGCCATCCTCGTGGTAGCCGCTACGGACGGCCCGATGCCCCAGACGCGTGAGCATATCCTGCTCGCTCGCCAGGTCGGTGTGCCCCGTATCGTCGTCTTCATGAACAAGGTTGACATCGCCGATCCTGAACTCGTCGACCTCGTGGAACTCGAAATCCGCGAACTGCTGTCGAAGTACGAATTCCCCGGCGACGACATTCCGATCATCAAGGGCTCTGCTCTCAAGGCTCTCGAAGCCGCTTCCGCAGACGGAACGACGTCGAGCCATCCCGACCTGCAGTGCATCTATGAACTCATGGCCGCCGTCGACAGCTACATCCCCACGCCGAAGCGCGATGTGGACAAGCCCTTCCTCATGCCTGTCGAAGACGTGTTCTCGATCACGGGTCGCGGTACGGTAGGTACGGGTCGTATCGAGCGCGGTATCGTCAAGGTCAACGATGAAGTCGAAATCGTAGGCTTCGGTCTTCAGAAGAAGTCCACGGTAACGGGTATCGAAATGTTCCGCAAGCTGCTGGATGAAGGACAAGCCGGTGACAACGTCGGTCTTCTTCTCCGCGGTGTGGACAAGGAAGAACTCGAGCGCGGTATGGTTATCTCGAAGCCGGGATCCATCACGCCGCACCACAAGTTCAAGGCTCAGGCCTACGTACTCACGAAGGAAGAAGGCGGCCGTCACACGCCGTTCTTCACGAACTACCGCCCGCAGTTCTACTTCCGTACGACGGACGTAACGGGTGTTCTCAACCTGCCGGCCGGCATGGAAATGATCATGCCTGGCGACAACGTCGACAACCTTGAAGTTGAGCTCATCACGCCGGTCGCTATGGAAGAAGGTCTTCGCTTCGCTATCCGCGAAGGTGGCCGTACCGTAGGTGCTGGTGTCGTGACAGGGATCATCGAATAAGCAATAGCGAAGACAGCAATGAACGGACCGAGGGAAGGTCACCCCTTCCCTCGTTGTCGTCTCAGGACCTGAACACGCCAACCAGGAGAACAATCGAGTGGCAACGCAACGCATTCGCATCAAGCTTCGCTCATACGATCACAATCTGATCGACCGTTCGGCGGAGCGCATCGTGCGCACGGTGAAGCAGACCGGAGCCGTGGTTTCGGGACCCATCCCGCTGCCGACGGAGAAGAGCATCTACACGGTGCTGCGGTCGCCCCACGTGGACAAGAAGTCGCGCGAGCAATTTGAAGCTCGTGTGCACAAGCGGCTCATCGACATCTTCAGCTCGACGCAGAAGACAATTGATGCGCTCATGCGCCTGGAACTACCGGCAGGCGTTGATGTGGAAGTGAAAGTCTAAAAGTGATCTAGAGCCATGAGTGCTATTCTTGGACGAAAAATAGGCATGACGAGCATCTTCACGGAAGACGGTCAATTCGTACCGTGCACCGTGATCGAAGCCGGCCCCTGCCCCGTCACCCAGGTGAAAACCATGGAGAGCGACGGATACGAGGCAGTGCAGATCGGATTCGGAGCTCTTGCCGAACGTAAACTCAACAAGCCGAAGGCGGGACACCTCGCCAAGGCCGGAACGGCGCCCGTGCGCCATCTCAAGGAGTTCCGCCAGCTGTTCAACAAGGTTGCCGTAGGCGACGTTGTGACGGTTGACAACTTTGCCGAAGGCGACAAGATCAAAGTGTCTGCCACGAGCAAAGGACGCGGTTTCCAGGGCGTCGTGAAACGCCACCACTTCGGTGGTGTGGGTATGACGACGCACGGTCAGAGCGACCGTCCGCGCGCCCCTGGTTCGATCGGCTCCTCGTCCTTCCCGTCGCGTGTCTTCAAGGGCATGCGCATGGCAGGCCGGATGGGCGGAACGCGGATCACCGTACGCAATCTCACGATCGTGCGCGTGATTCCCGGATCGAATCTGCTGATGGTGAAGGGGAGCATCCCTGGTGCGCCCAACGGTGTGGTGGAAATTGTCAAGCTTTAATCGAACACGACCATGACAGTGGAAGTAGTAACCAAGGACGGTGCGAAGTCAGGCACGATCGAACTCCCGGCAACGGTGTTCGGCGTAGAGCCTAACGAGCACGCGATGTATCTGGCGGTGCGGGCGTATCTCGCTCATCGTCGCCAGGGTACTCACAAGAACAAGACGCGCTCGGAAGTTTCGGGCGGCGGCAAGAAGCCCTTCAAGCAGAAGGGGACTGGTGGCGCACGTCGTGGCACGAGCCGTTCTCCGCTGCAGCCTGGTGGTGGCAAGATTCACGGCCCCATTCCCCACCTCTACCGTGTGGAACTGCCGGTGAAGGTCAAGCGCCTCGCACGCAAGTCGGCGCTGGCTCTCCGCGCTCGTGAGAACAACGTGCACGTGGTGGAAGACTTCACCCTCCAGCAGGCCAAGACGAAGGACATCGCCTCCATGATGAAGGCGCTGAACCTCGATGGTTCGAAGGTCCTCGTCCTCCTGCCGCAGACCGACACGAACGTCGTTCGTTCGGCGCGCAACATCCCGGGCGTGACGACATTCCCCGCAGACAAGATCTCGGCATACGATGTGCTGAGCCACGGCAAGCTCCTGATCTTCAAGAGCGCCGTACAGACCCTCGAACAGTCATTCGGAAGCAACTAAGGTACGGGCGGCTATCATGATCACAGTACTCAGAAAACCGGTGATTACCGAGAAGGCCACGAAGGTGGGTCACCTCCGCCAGTATGTCTTCGAAGTTGATCCGAACTCGAACAAGCTTCAGATCCAGGCTGCCCTCAAGCAGATGTTCGACGTGGAAGTCGAAAGCATCCGCACCGTACGGATCAAGGGCAAGGTGAAGTCGCGCTTCACGAAGCGTGGCCTGCAGGTTGGACGGACGAACCTCCGCAAGAAGGCCTATGTCACGCTGAAGGAAGGCCAGACGCTTGACATCGTTGCCGGCGAAGGTGGCGAGAACTAAGGGCTCCATCAAGAACACGACGACTAGAAGAGAACGACAATGGCAATTCGCACACTCAAACCGATCACACCAGGCACGCGGTTCTACTCCGTCAGCGCCTTCGATGAGATCACGGCCGCCAAGCCGGAGAAGTCCCTCACGGTGCCTCTCAAGAAGTCTGGTGGACGGAACAACACGGGTCGCGTAACGTCGCGTCACCGTGGCGGCGGACACAAGCGTCTGTATCGCATCATCGACTTCAAGCGGAACAAGAAGGATATTCCGGCCACGGTTCTCACGATCGAGTACGATCCCAACCGTACCTGCCGTATCGCTCTGCTCGAGTATGCCGATGGAGAGAAGCGCTACATCCTCGCACCGGCGAAGATCAAGGTCGGCGACGTCCTGATCTCCAGCGAGACCGCCGAACTGCGTGACGGCAACTGCCTTCCCCTTCGCAAGATCCCGTTCGGCATGTTCGTGCACAACATCGAGATGAAGCCCGGCAAGGGTGGACAGATGGTACGTACGGCTGGCGCTTCGGCCCAGCTCGTCGGTGTGGACGGAAACAAGGCCCAGCTCAAGCTGCCTTCAGGCGAGATCCGCATGGTTCCTTCGGAATGCATGGCGACGCTCGGAGTGCTGAGCAACGGCGATCACGAGAACATCCTGTACGGCAAGGCCGGCCGCAAGCGCTGGCTGGGTGTACGCCCGCAGACGCGCGGTATGGCCATGAATCCGATCGACCACCCGAACGGTGGTGGTGAAGGTCGCTCGAAGTCGGGTGGTGGACGTCAGCACCTGCGTTCGCCGTGGGGTCAGCTCGCCAAGGGGCTGAAGACGCGCAAGAAGAAGAAGGCGTCGGATGACATGATCATTCGTCGTCGGACCAAGTAAGAAGCGATCAAGAAGGATACACCATGCCTCGTTCCCTCAAGAAAGAACCGTTTATCAGCTACAAGCTGGTGAAGAAGGTCGACACGATGAATCAGAGCGGCAAGAAGACCGTGATCAAGACATGGTCGCGCGCTTCGGTAATCGCACCGGACTTCGTGGGTCATACCTTCGCGGTACACAACGGCAACAAGTTCATCCCGGTATACGTGTCGGAAAACATGGTAGGCCACAAGCTCGGTGAGTTCTCGCCGACGCGTAACTACCGCGGCCATTCCGGCAACCGCAAGGATCTCAAGACAGGCAAGAAATAACGGACGAACGATGGAAGCAAGAGCAGTAAAACGCTACACACGGTCCTCGCCCCGCAAGATGCGGCTTGTGATCGACCTTATCCGCGGCAAATCGGTGGTGCAGGCCCTCAACATCCTGCAGTTCCATGAAAAGCATGCGGCGAAGGCAGCCGAACTCACACTGAAGTCGGCCATCAACAACCTCACGCAGAAGGATGCCGGAATCAATCCGGAATCGATCATCGTGAAGGAATGCTTCGTCGATCCGGGACCGACGCTGAAGCGGATTTCGCCCGCGCCAATGGGCCGTGCGTACCGGATCCGCAAGCGTTCGCACCATCTCACCATCGTTGTAACCACGAAACAGTAAGCAGGAGAGCAACCTTGGGTCAGAAAACACATCCGATCGGGCTGCGCCTCGGCATTATCCGCCAGTGGGAAGCCAACTGGTTCGATGAGAAGAACGTTGCGGAGAAGCTTCAGGAAGACCTGATGGTCCGCAACTACATCAAGAGTCGTCTGAAGAAGGCCGGCGTGGCACGTGTCATCGTCGAGCGTACGGCCAAGCAACTGCGGATCACGATCAACACGTCGCGTCCCGGTGTCATCATCGGTCGTTCGGGCAAGGATATCTCGCAGCTCGAGGAAGAACTCCGCAAGCTGACGAAGAAGGAAGTGAAGATTCTCATCAGTGAGATCAAGCGCCCCGAACTCGATGCCCAGCTCGTTGCCGACAACATCGCGCAGCAGCTCGAAGGGCGTATCTCGTTCCGCCGTGCGATGAAGAATGCCGTCAGCAGCACCATGCGTGTTGGCGCGGAAGGTGTCCGTATCATGTGCTCCGGCCGTCTCGGTGGAGCGGACATGTCCCGGACCGAACAGTACAAAGAAGGTCGTGTGCCGCTGCACACGCTACGAGCCGACATCGACTATGCGCAGTCCCGTGCCGAAACCGTGTACGGATCCCTGGGCATCAAGGTATGGATCTGCCGTGGCGAAGTCATCGGCAAGCAACAGAACAAGGAACAGTGAACCAGTAGCTGACGGGTCAGAGCAATGCTTATTCCTAAAAGAGTAAAACACCGGAAGACCCAGCGCGGACGTCGCCGCGGCAAGGCCTATCGTGGATCGCAGGTAGCGTTCGGCTCCTTCGGTCTCAAGGCCCTCGAGGGTGCCTGGATCACCAATCGCCAGATCGAATCGGCGCGTATCGCGATCAATCGCTACCTGCGTCGTGACGGTAAGGTGTGGATCCGGATTTTCCCCGACAAGCCCGTGACGAAGAAGCCTGCCGAAACCCGGATGGGTTCGGGTAAGGGTAATCCCGAAATGTGGGTAGCGGTGGTCAAGGCCGGCCGTATCCTCTTCGAGATCGACGGTGTAACCAAGGAACGTGCGCAGGAGGCTATCCGCCTTGCGATGCACAAGCTTCCGATCAAGTGCAAGTTTGTCCAACGCGTGGACCTGGAGGGCTAAGCAATGAAGGCAAGAAAGGCAGAGGACCTGCGCGGCCTCCCGACACATGAGCTCGACACCTTCCTCAAGGAAAGTGAAGAGAACGTAACCAGGCTGCGCTTCCAGCTCACGCTGGGCCAATTGCAGGATACGTCGAGCATCCGCACGCTCCGCAAGGACATTGCGCGTATGAAGACGATTCTCCAGGAACGTAAGAATAACGCTAACTGAGAACTGACAGACCCATGCCAGACGTGACTACAGAAGCAGCAACCTCGACCGGACGCAAGAAAGCGCGCACGGGCAAGGTCGTGAGCAATAAGGCGGACAAGACGATCGTGGTGAGCATCGAACGCCAGGTCATCCACCCGCTCTACAAGAAGTACTTCAAGCAGACGAAGAAGATCATGGCACATGATGAACAGAATCAGTGCCAGATCGGCGACACCGTGAAGGTGATCGAATGCCGTCCGTTGAGCGCACGCAAGCGCTGGACGCTCGTTGAAATCATCGAACGTGCGCAGTAAGGGAGAAGGCTCATGATCCAGGAAGAAAGTAATCTCGTCGTCGCCGACAACTCCGGAGCTCGCAAGCTGCGCTGCATCCGCGTCCTCGGTGGTCACGGCAAACGCACCGCTACCGTCGGTGACATCGTGGTGTGCTCGGTCAAGGCAGCCTTGCCTTCCGGCACCGTCAAGAAAGGCGAAGTGTGCAAGGCCGTGATCGTGCGCACGAAGAAGGAAGTTCGCCGCCGTGATGGCTCATTCATCCGCTTCGACGAGAATGCAGCCGTCATCATCAACAACAACGGCGACCCGCGTGGCACACGGATCTTCGGACCCGTCGCTCGCGAGCTGCGCGAAAAGAACTTCATGAAGATCATTTCGTTGGCACCTGAGGTGCTCTGAGGTACGTATGAAGCTGAAGATCAAAAAAGGCGACACCGTCAAGGTCATCGCAGGTAACGACAACGGCAAGACCGGCCGCGTTCTCATGGTCTTTCCCGACCAGATGAAGGTCCTTGTCGAAGGTGTGAACATCCGTTCCAAGGCCGTGCGCCCGTCGCAGTCCAATCCGAACGGTGGCATCGTCAAGCAGGAAGTGCCGATCCACTACAGCAACGTGATGTTGGTGGACAAGAACGGCAAGCCGACGCGTACGCGCATCGAACGTACGGCTGCGCCCGGTGGCAAGGCAACCGTCAAGCGTGTGGCCAAGACCACGAACGAAGAACTCTAAGCTGATAATCAGGTAGACGAAACCATGGCGAAAACACCAACGAAGAAGATCGATTTCAAGCCGGACGGCCCTCGCCTCGAAGAGGTGAGCGTAGCCCCCGCGGCACCGCGTCTGTATGCCTTCTACAAGGACAACGTGGTACCGGCGCTCATGAAGCGATTCTCGTATGGCACCCTCATGCAAGTGCCCAAGCTCGAAAAGATCACGATCAACATCGGAGTCGGTGCTGCCTCGCAGGACACCAAGTTGCTCCAGGCTGCCGTGAACGAACTCGAGCTGATCACCGGCCAGCGTCCGGCTGTCACGCGAGCCAAGAAGTCCATCGCTAACTTCAAGCTCCGCGAAGGCATGCCCATCGGCGCCCGAGTGACCCTGCGTCGCGCTCGCATGTTCGAGTTCCTCGACCGCTTCATCAACATCGCCGCTCCCCGTATCCGCGACTTCCGCGGATTCTCGGACAAGAGCTTCGACGGTCGCGGTAACTTCACGATCGGCATCAAGGAGCAGATCATCTTCCCGGAAATCGACGTCGATAAGGTCGGCAGGATCACGGGTATGGACATCACCTTCGTGACGTCGGCTGCCTCGGATGAAGAGGCCTACGCTCTTCTCCAGGAATTCGGTTTTCCATTCCGCAAACGGGACTAATCGCAATGGCTAAGAAGTGTATCATCGCTCGTAACGAGAAGCGCCAACGCCTCGCCGCCAAGTACGCTGTCAAGCGTGCCGAGCTCAAGGCTGCCGGTGACATGGTAGGACTGCAGAAGCTTCCCCGGAACAGTGCACCTACGCGCATTCGTTCCCGCTGCAAGATGACCGGGCGCGGCAAGGCCGTGTATCGCAAGTTCGGACTTTGCCGGAACATGTTCCGGCTCCTCGCCCTCGAGGGCAAGATTCCGGGCATCCGGAAATCCAGCTGGTAATCGGAGTTCCGACGACATTCTGACAACGACCATTCGACGACCACTATGCCAGTAACAGACACCATCGCCGACTTTATCACGCGCATCCGCAATGCGTCCGCCGCAAAGCACAAGACCCTGGATGTGCCGTGCTCGAACCTGAAGATCTCGATCGCCTCGATTCTCAAGGATCAGGGGTTCATTGCGGACTTCGAGAAGATCGAGAACGCCCATCAGGGTGTGCTGCACATCAAGTTGCGCTACTATCTCGGCCAGCCCGTGATCCGCGAGATCCGCCGAATCAGCAAGCCTGGTCGTCGTCTCTATGCGCCGGTCGACAAGCTTCCGCGCGTACGCAACGGCCTGGGTATCGCCATCGTCTCCACGCCTCGTGGCGTGATGACGGACAAGCAGGCCCGCCGTGAAAATGTCGGCGGCGAAGTTCTCTGCACGATCTGGTAACGCGAAGCTAAGGAGCATTCAACATGTCACGAGTTGGGAAGAAACTGATCAACGTCCCCGCCAACGTCCAGGTAACGTTCGATGGCGGCAACTGCAAGGTCAAGGGCCCGAAGGGCGAACTGACGTGCGCGGTAAGCGATGAGATCACCCATCACCTCAATGGATCCGAACTGACCTTCAGCCGCTCGTCGGATGACAAGAAGGTACGTTCCGTACACGGTCTTACGCGTGCCACCATCGCGTGGATGGTCGAAGGCGTGTCCAACGGATTCACGCGGAATCTGCAAATCGAAGGTGTCGGTTACAAGGTCGAAATGCGCGGCAGGAACCTGCTGCTCAACCTCGGCTTCTCGCATCCGATCCTCTTCATCCCCCCGGATGGCGTCGAGTTCGCCGTCGCATCTCCCACGGTCTTCGCCGTGAAGGGCGTCAACAAGCAACTCGTGGGCGAAGTGGCCGCCAAGGTCCGCAAGCTGCGTCCCCCCGAGCCGTACAAGGGCAAGGGCATCCGTTACGAAGGCGAATACATCCGTCGTAAGGCCGGTAAGTCGGCAGGCAAGTAAGGAACGAAAAGACTATGAAACGCAATCAACTGAAGAATGCACGCCGCATGCGCCGCAAGATGAGCGTGCGCCGCAAGGTTCACGGTACGCCGGAGCGCTATCGCCTGTCGATCTTCCGCTCGGTGAATCACATCTATGCGCAGATCGTGGATGACACGACGGCCAAGACGCTCGTCAGCGCTTCCACGAACGACAAGGAAGTCCGCGCGAAGATCGATGGTCTTTCGCGTGTCGAGCAGAGCCGTGTCGTCGGTACCGTTCTCGCGGAACGTGCCAAGGCAGGCAAGATCGCTACCGTCGCCTTCGACCGTGGCGGCTTCCTCTACCACGGCCGTGTGAAGGCCCTGGCCGACGCAGCTCGTGAACACGGACTGCAATTCTAATCGAACGACGACAACAGGAGAACTGTCAGTGGCAAAGCAAAAAGTCTCGGAACTGAACCTGAAGGACAAGATCGTCTACGTAGGCCGGACGGCGAAGGTCGTCAAGGGCGGACGTCGGTTCAACTTCTCGGCCATCGTCGTGGTGGGCGATGAGAACGGACACGTCGGCTATGGCCTCGGTAAGGCTGGCGAAGTATCCGATGCGGTAACGAAGGCAACAGAAGCAGCGAAGAAGGCTGTCGTCAAGGTCCGCGTGCAGGATGGAACCATTCCTCACCAGATCATCGGCAAGTTCGGTGCGGCCAAGGTCCTGATCCGCCCTGCAACGCCGGGTACGGGTGTCATCGCCGCCGGTGGCGTGCGTGCCATCCTCGAACTCGCCGGTGTCAAGGACGTGCTCACGAAGAGCCAGGGATCGTCGAATCCGCACAACACGGTGAAGGCTACCATGCAGGCGCTCACGGCACTCGATGATGCATCGGCCGTCGCAGCTCGCCGCGGTGTCGGCATCGAGAAGGTTCTCCACGGTTAAGCCAGGTAGAAAGGACCCATACCCATGAAATTGAAGATCACACAAGTCCGTAGCGTCATCGGTTCGCTGGAAAAGCACAAGGCCACGATCAAGGCCTTGGGCCTCGGACGTCCGAACTACGTATCGATCAAGCCGAAGAACATCCAGACGCTCGGCATGGTCAACGTGGTACGACACCTTGTTAAAGTGGAAGAAATTGCTGACTAAACTGCGAACGACAATGAAACACGTAGGAAATCTGAGCCCCGCTCCGGGCTCGCGCCACAAGAAGAAACGCGTCGGTCGTGGTGCAGGCTCCGGTCACGGTGGCACTGCCACGCGTGGCCACAAGGGTCACCAGTCGCGTAGCGGCTTCAGCCAAAGTCCCGGATTCGAAGGCGGTCAAATGCCTCTCATCCGTCGCGTACCCAAGTTTGGCTTCACCAGCATCAACCGCGTCGAGTATCAGGAAGTGAACGTTGCCACGCTGCAGCGCCTTGTTGATGAACGCCGTATCTCCGATGGTGTCGTCAATGCCTCCGTACTCTATGATCTGGGTGTTGTACGCAAGAAATCGGCACCGGTAAAGATCCTCGGTAACGGCGATCTGTCGGCCAAGTTGACCGTGACGGTCGACAAGGTCTCCGCCTCCGCCAAGGAGAAGATCGAGTCGGCCGGAGGAGTGGTAAGCGCCAATGTCTAATATCGTTACCACTCTCCGTAACATCTTTCGGATCGAAGAGCTCCGCACGCGGATCATCTTCACCCTCGTGGTGTTGCTGGCCGTGCGGATCGGCTCGTTTATCACGATCCCCGGTGTTGACGTCGACCTTCTGAGTTCCGCATCGTCCCTCGGCGATTCGGGGACGATCTTCGGTCTCTACGACATGTTCGTCGGAGGGGCCTTCTCGAATGCGGCCTTGTTCGCCCTGGGCATCATGCCCTACATCTCGGCCAGCATCATCCTGCAGATCGCCGGCGTCGTACTCCCGTCGTTGCAGAAGATGCAGCGCGAGGGTGAGGACGGGCGCCGCAAGATCAACCAGTACACACGATATCTGACGGTATTTGTAGCCGTCCTGCAGGCGTATGGCGTCACGTTGAAGATCGCCCAGACGACGGCAGGCCCCGGTGGCCTCTCCGTCGTACCGGATGCGGGATTCTTGTGGACGGCATCGTCGGTCATCATCCTGACGGCAGGAACGATCGTGCTGATGTGGCTCGGTGAACAGATCACGGATCGCGGTATCGGCAACGGTATCTCGCTCATCATCTTCATCGGTATCATCGCACGGTTCCCCACGGCCATCCAGCAGGAAATCTCGCTGATCTCCGCCGGTTCGAGAAACGTCGTCGTCGACCTCGTCCTCGTCGCCCTTCTCGCCGGTATCATCGCAGCGGTCATCCTCGTCACACAGGGCGCGCGCCGGATTCCGGTCCAGTACGCCAAGCGTGTCGTCGGCCGCAAGGTCTACGGTGGTACGACGCAGTACATTCCTCTGCGCGTGAATACGGCCGGCGTCATGCCGATCATCTTCGCCCAGTCGATCCTCTTCGTACCGGCTACGATCGCCAGCTTCTTCCCCGAAAGCACGGGTCTGCAGGAGTTCGCACGACTGTTCAGCGACCAATCTGTGGTCTATGCAATCGTCTACGGCCTGATGATCCTGTTCTTCACGTACTTCTATACGGCTATCGCCTTCAATCCGAAGGAAGTGGCCGATAATATGAAGCGCAACGGCGGCTTCGTTCCGGGTGTACGCCCTGGACAGCCGACGTCGGACTACATCGAGAACATCCTTACCCGGATCACGCTCCCGGGCGCCGTCTTCCTCGCGCTCATCGCCATCCTGCCCACGTTCGCTATCCGCGTTCTGCAGGTGCCGCCGCTGTTCGCGTCGTTCTTCGGCGGAACGAGCTTGCTGATCATCGTCGGCGTAGCCCTCGATACGCTGCAGCAGATCGAATCCTATCTTCTCATGCGTCACTATGACGGCTTCATGAAGACGGGCAAGATCCGTGGTCGTGCAGGAGCGATGTCCTGATGATGATGGCCTCCGTCGTCGATATTGCGCCTACTGTGCATTCGGCCGATGATATCCGGAAGCTCGAGGCGGCTGGCCGCCTCGTCGCCGATACGCTGGCCATGCTCAAGCCGCATATCGTACCTGGTGTGGCGACGCAGGACCTCGATACCATGGCGGAGGAGTTCATCCGCAGCCGTGGTGGAGAGCCTGCCTTCAAGGGACATGTGGTGAACGGGTTGACGTTCCCGTATTCGTTGTGCGTAAGCATCGACGAAGAAGTGGTTCACGGCATGCCGGGGAATCGCACGCTGAAGGCCGGACAGATCGTGTCGGTCGACTGCGGTGTCCGCAAGGACGGATTCTACGGCGACAGCGCGCATACGTTCGCCGTCGGTGAGATTTCCACCGACAAGCAGCGTCTGCTGGACGTCACGCAGGAAGCCCTTATGCTCGGTATCGAGCAGGCGGTGGATGGCAACAAGGTATACGACATCGCGAGAGCGATTCAGACGCACGTTGAAAAGCATGGATTTTCGGTGGTGAGGGAACTCGTGGGGCACGGCATCGGCCGTCACCTCCATGAAGAGCCTCCCGTCCCGAACTTCGTACCGGGCCTGTTGCACCGGTCGCGGTATCCCAACGTCAAGCTGCGCAGCGGCATGGCGCTCGCGATCGAGCCGATGGTGAACATGGGCATGTTCCATGTGCATACGGCCAGCGACGGTTGGACGATCTATGCCGCTGACGGCAAGGCGTCGGCACATTTTGAACACACAGTGATTGTGAGCGGTGACAAGCCGGTCATTCTCACGTTGATGAACTAACGCAAGGGAACGCATGGCGAGGGCAGACCTCATCCGCGTTGACGGCGTGATCGAAGACACGCTGCCGAACACCCAGTTCATCGTGAAACTGGAGAACGGCCACAAGATTCTGGCTCACGTCTCGGGAAAGATGCGCATGAACTTCATCCGCATCTTCCTTGGTGACAAGGTGACGGTAGAGATGTCCCCCTACGATCTCACGAAGGGTCGCATCGTCTACCGGTACAAGTAACGAAGAATAGATTGTAACAAAGGGAGTATTGTCATGAAGGTACAGGCATCCGTCAAGAAACGGAACCCCGACGACAAGATCGTGCGTCGCAAGGGTAAGGTGTACATCATCAACAAGAAGAATCCCCGCTTCAAGCAACGTCAAGGGTAATTGGGAGACTAACTGTGGCTCGTATCGCAGGTATTGATCTGCCGAAGAACAAGCGCGGCATCATTGCACTGACCTACATCTACGGTATCGGAGACAAGTTGTCGGGCCAGGTCCTCGAAAAGGCCGGAATGGACCCGAACAAGCGTGTGTCGACCTGGACCGACGATGAAGTAGCGCGGATCCGCCAAGTACTTGGCGACATCAAGGTAGAAGGGCAGTTGCGCTCCGAAGTGCAACTGAACATCAAGCGCCTCATGGATATCGGCTGTTACCGTGGGCTGCGTCACCGCCGTGGGCTGCCCGTACGCGGACAGCGCACGCGTACGAACGCACGTACCCGCAAGGGCAAGCGCAAGACGGTGGCCGGTAAGAAGAAGGCAGCGAAGAAGTAACGACAACTAGGATAACGGAACAATGGCAGCAGCGAAAAAGCGCGTGAAGCGCAAGATCGTCGCGGACGTACACGGCAAGGTGTTCGTTCGCGCTACGTTCAACAACGTGATCGTAACGATCACGGACACGTACGGTAACACGCTTGCCTGGTCGTCGGCCGGCAAGAACGGTTTCCGCGGCTCCAAGAAGAACACGCCGTATGCATCCCAGGTGTCGGCCGACAAGGCCGCACGCGAGGCCTTCGAAATGGGCCTGCGCAAGGTGGATGTCGTCGTGAAGGGCCCGGGAAGTGGTCGTGAAGCCGCCATCCGCGCATTGACGCAAGCCGGTCTGGAAGTGCTTTCGATCATGGATCAGACGCCCCTTCCGCACAACGGCTGCCGTCCGCCGAAGCGCCGCCGCGTATAATCCCGTTCCATGCCATGCGTGGGCGTGCGTGATGCTTCGCGCTCCGCTCGTCGATGCATTGCCGATTGTGCCAGTGAAATGATATTTCACTTTTTGCGAGACCCTGAGCTTATGAATACAACCATGCAGATGCCGGAGAAGGTCCAGATCGATGAGGTCACCGGTCCGTATCACTCCAAGTTCGTCCTCAACCCGCTTGAGGAAGGATATGGTGTGACGATCGGTAACGCGTTCCGTCGCGTACTCCTCTCGTCGATCCAGGGTGCCGCCATCGTTGGTGTGAAAATCAGCGACGTACAACACGAGTTCCAGACCATTCCCGGTGTGACCGAGGACATGTGCGAGATCATCCTCAACCTGAAGGAAGTTCGCCTTGCCCTCAACGACAAGAAGGCCGCAAACCGCATCACCTTCCGTATGAAGGGCCCCGGGATCTGGTACGGTAAGGACATCGAAGCCGCAAATCCCGGTATCACCGTTCTCGATCCCGAAAAGAAGATCGCCACGCTCGCCGATGATGCGGACTTCGACGTCGAACTCCGTATCGGCAAGGGCAAGGGCTACGTTCCTTCCGAAGATCAGAACAGCTCGGACTTCCCGGTGGGTATGATCGCCATCGACGCCATCTTCACGCCGATCAAGAACGTCGTCTTCACCGTCGAACCCTATCGTGTCGGTCAGAAGACGGACTACGAGCGCCTGATCCTCGACGTCCAGACGGACGGATCGATCACGGCACAGGAATCCGTGCAGCATGCTGCCGAGATCCTCAGCGAACACATCGCACTCTTCCTCGGCGTCCGCAAGGAAGTCGCGGTGGCCGAGAACACTCCTTCCGAGAACAGCAATGCGAATTCGGACTTCATCCGCATCCGTCGTGTCCTCATGACGTCGGTGGATGATCTCGAACTCTCCGTACGTGCACACAACTGCCTCAAGGCAGCCAGCATCAAGACGATGGCCGACCTCGTCAGCCTGCAGGAATCGGAACTCCTCAAGTTCCGCAACTTCGGCCGCAAGTCGCTGGCCGAGCTGGACGACGTCGTCCAGGTTGCCGGACTGACCTTCGGTATGGATGTCGAGCCCTACCTGCGTGAAGAACCCAAATCGGCCGAATAACTCGCCGTACACCGAACAAGAAGACGAACAACGATTAAGAGATCTGAGCCATGAGACACAACGTAGCAGGACGCAAGCTGAAGCGCACGGCGAGCCACAGGCGCGCACTGTTGTGCAACCTTGCAACCTCCTTGTTCGAGCACAAGCGCCTCGTGACGACCGAAGCCAAGGCCAAGGAACTGCGCCCATTCGCCGAACACCTCATCACGCGCGCCCGCAATGCACACAATGCAGAGAAGGCCGGTTCCGTCCAGGGTGTGGATGTGCACAGCCGCCGTATGGTAGGCCGCTTCATCCGTAACAAGGCCGTGCTCCAGGAACTGTTCGATACGATCGCACCCCTGGTGGCAGAACGTAACGGCGGGTATACGCGCATCACCAAGATCGGTCTCCGTCGTGGTGACAACGCCCCTGAAGCCGTGATCGAACTCGTGGACTGGTCGAATCCGCAGGATGGTCGCGTCAGCACGAAGACCCGTGCCAAGGCTACGACGGCTGCTCCCAAGAAGAAGGCCGCCGCCAAGAAGGCCGCACCTGCAGTCGCCGCAGCACCCGTTGTTGCGGAAGCAGCTCCGGTGGCGGAAGTCGAAGCTCCGGTCGCCGATGCACCCGTCGTGGAAGCAGCTCAGCTGGCGGATACGGCACCCATCGCCGAAGCATCCACCATGGATGCACCCGAAACGGCAGCCGATACGGACGAAGAGCCCAAGACCGAAGCATAACAAACGAAGACTACGAGGATTCCGACGCCGGACCAGCGGTCCGGCGTTTTCCTTTTTATGGCACAGGATCACATCAGCGTCGAATTCATCAAGGGTGCCGTCCAGCCGGACCAGTACCCCGATCTCGGTCTGCCCGAAGTGGCGATGATCGGGCGCTCCAACGTGGGGAAGTCGTCGCTGATCAATGCCATCGTACGTCAGGGCAACGTCGCGCGCGTCAGCAACACGCCGGGCAAGACGCAGGAAATCAACTTCTTCGCCACCAATCTCGGCATCGTCCTCGTCGACCTTCCCGGCTACGGCTATGCATCCGTGAGCAAGGAACGTCGGGAACTGTTCGCCAAGAGCATCAGAACCTATCTCTTCAATCGTACGCCGCTGGCCCTGGTATGCGTGCTGATCGATGGCCGCCACGATCCGCAACCTCTCGACATGGCCATGCTCGAAGAGCTCGAGATGAACGGACGGAACTTCGTCGCCGTGCTCACGAAGTGCGACAAGCTGTCCGCCAAGGACGTCGAACGACGTCATGCGCAGGTGAAGGAATTGCTGTCGCAGTGCCGCTTCGCCGTGGACGTCATCGTCACGTCGTCGAAGACGGGAGACGGTCGCAGCAGCCTCATCGGCATCATGAAACGAACCCGAGATCAACATCAACAGGCATCGTCATGAGTAGCAAGCCTATCGTTGGTATCATCATGGGAAGTGATTCGGACCTGCCCGTCATGCGGGATGCGGCCATCATTCTCGAAGAATTCGACGTTCCGTACGAAATGCGCGTCGTCAGTGCTCACCGTACACCTGCCGACATGGCTGAGTACGGAAGCACCGCTCACGAACGCGGTATCAAGGTCATCATCGCCGGTGCCGGAGGTGCAGCGCATCTGCCCGGCATGACGGCTGCGTTCTCGCCCCTTCCCGTCATCGGAGTACCGATTCCCACGCGGCATCTCAAGGGTATGGATTCCCTCATGAGCATCGTCCAGATGCCCGCCGGTGTTCCCGTGGCCACCGTCGCCATCGGTGGCGGCCGCAATGCCGGCCTTCTCGCCATCGAAATGCTGTCCATCGCAGATCCTTCACTTCTGCAGAAGCTCATCGTCTTCAAGCAGCGTATCGCCGAAGAGTCGAGAGCGAAGAACGACCATCTGTAGGCCGTACGGCCGCACTCCATATTCGGCGAACCACCGGAGCCTGCGTATCCGTCGACCACGATGTGATACCGGGTATCCATGCCGTCATGTGGCATCGTTTCTGCCCCGGATACGATCGATGTCCAGCGTTGCATGTGCCCCGTTCGGCGGGTCTTTCGACCTGCCGTGAAATGACAACACAGCAATTCGAAGATTATTTAGCAAATTGCGCGCTTCCCAAGGATACGACCCCAATCCCTTGACCACACGACACACATATCGATCCGACCGACGACGAATGCTGCTGCGGGAATCCGGGCAGTGTCTTCGCAGGACGATCTGTGTCGTTCTTTCACTCTGACCCCTCCCGCAGCGAAGTAGCAGGAATGCACGCGTAGGTACGCAAGTACACGGCATTCTGCACCGCCACATATCGCCCCATTCCAGTCCGCATGAATCATGCCCACACGGGAAGTGTGTGCTCGTGCCGTCGTCGTGATCATTCATCCTTAACCCTTTTGTTTGCCGTTCATGGAACAGTCAACACTCGAGGTCGAATTGCCCGTCGTCATGGTGACCGTGGCCGATGCCTCACACGAACGCTATGCCGAAGAGATCGTGGAAACGATCTTCCTTGCCGCACAACAGCGTGGCACGGGTATCGCACGCCGTACACCGGAATACATCGTGCAGAAGATGCGCGAAGGCAAGGCCATCGTGGCCATCACGTCGGATGGGCATTTCGCCGGTTTCTGCTACATCGAAACATGGGAGCATGGACGTTACGTGGCGAATTCAGGCCTGATCGTCGCGCCGGACTTCAGGAAGCTCAACCTCGCACGACGCATCAAGCGTGCTGCCTTCGAGCTGTCCAGGAAGAAGTATCCGACAGCGAAGATCTTCGGCATCACGACCAGCGCCGCCGTCATGAAGCTCAACAGCGAGCTCGGCTACATTCCCGTGCACTTCTCGTTGCTGACGACGGACGAAGTGTTCTGGAAGGGATGCCAGAGCTGCCCGAACTACGATATCCTCCAGCGTACCGAACAGAAGATGTGTCTGTGTACGGGCATGCTGTTCGATCCCGAAACACAACAGAAGGAAACACCATGAACCGCGTACTGCTGGCATTCTCCGGCGGCCTGGATACGAGCTACTGTGCACGCTATCTCGCCGTGGATCTCGGGATGGAAGTCCATACCGTCGTCGTCGATACGGGCGGGTTCTCCGACGCCGAACTCGACCGCATCGCCGAACGTGCCCAGGTATGTGGTGCCACGTCGCATGCCACGCTCGACAGGACGGAGCAGTTGTACGACGACGTACTGCGATACTGCATCGCCGGGAACGTTCTCAAGAACGCGGCCTATCCACTCTCCGTCAGCGCCGAACGCGTCGTGCAGGCCATCGCCATCGCCGAGCACGCGCGTACGATCGGCGCCACGCATCTTGCGCACGGCAGTACAGGTGCCGGCAACGACCAGGTCCGCTTCGATCTCATCTTCCGTATCCTCTGTCCCGACCTTCCCGTCATCACACCGATTCGCGACCAGCGACTGAGCCGCGACGAGGAGATCGCCTATCTCTCTACCAATGGTGTGGAAGGCGACTGGACGAAGGCCGCCTACTCGATCAATCAGGGAATATGGGGCACGACGATCGGCGGACGCGAGACGCTGACGTCGGGTGATCCGCTGCCGGAACATGCCTACCCGAGCGCGACGAGCGATGACGATCATCCGGAGAACAGCGAAGGCCTCGTCGTCAGCTTCGTCGATGGAGAGCCGGTGGCTCTCAACGGTACGACGATGGAACCCGTCGACGTGATACGCATGCTCAACGAGCGCGGCACGGCGTGGCGCATCGGCAGGGGAATGCATGTCGGCGATACGATCATCGGCATCAAGGGGCGCGTCGCCTTCGAGGCGCCTGCGGCATCGATCCTCATCGAAGCGCATCGCGTCCTCGAGAAGCATACACTCACGAAATGGCAGATCAATCTCAAGGACCAACTGTCCACCTGGTACGGACAGCTCCTGCACGAAGGTCAGTTCCTCGAACCTGCCATGCGCGATATCGAAGCGTTCTACAGGCAGACGCAGGAGCGGGTAACCGGCGACGTCACCATCGAACTCCGTGATCGCACGTTCGACGTACTCGGCATCTCGTCGCCGAACGATCTCATGCAGTCGTCGTTCGCGACGTACGGAGAAGTGAACCGTGCGTGGTCGGGAGACGATGTCAAGGGCTTCGCCACGATATCGGCAATCACGACGACGATCCATCGCACCGTGGATAACGAACAGCCGGCGACGGGGAGCGCACGATCATGATCGGTATCGTCGGTGGCGCAGGCTATGCGGGCGGCGAACTCATCCGCCTCCTGCTCGGACATCCCGAAGTCAGTGTGAACGACCTCGCCGTCGTCAGTACATCCCATGCGGGCCAGCCGGTCGGTGCAGCTCATCCCGATCTTGCCGGTACGACGACGCTTCGGTTCACGAACGAGCTGCCTGCGGATCCCGACGTCGTCTTCCTCTGCAGCGGGCACGGTCAGGCGAAGCGTTTCCTGTCCGGGAATCCTCTTCCGGATTCGACGATCGTCATCGATCTCAGCCAGGACTTCCGTCTGGACGATGCGTGGACCTACGGTCTACCCGAACTGCATCGCGAGCGTATCCGCACGGCGAAGCGCATAGCCAATCCCGGATGTTTCGCCACGACCATCGAGCTGGCCCTGCTGCCGCTCGCGGGCGAAGGGCTGCTGCGTGATGACGTCACCGTGACGGCGATCACAGGATCGACGGGCGCGGGCCAGGCTCCGTCGGATACCACGCATTTCTCGTGGCGTGCGAACAACCTGAGCGTCTACAAGGCCTTCGATCACCAGCATCTTCCGGAGATCCATCGTACGCTTGCCGCCGCCGGGAACGACACCGACGTGATCTTCGTCCCGATGCGGGGTCCGTTCCAGCGCGGTATCATGGCATCGTGCCTGATACGGTGCGAGCGTTCCGCCGCCGCCATCATGAAGCTCTACCGCGACCGCTACGAAGGCCATCCCTTCGTCGTCGTGGCCGACGACCTGCCCGATCTGAAGCGCATCACCGGAACGAATCGCTGCTGCGTCGGACTGCAGCATCAGGGCGATCATCTGCTCGTCGTGAGCGTACTCGACAACCTGTTGAAGGGTGCGTCGGGGCAAGCCGTGCAGAACATGAATCTCACACTCGGCTACGACGAGACGGCAGGACTCGATCTCCGGGCCATCGCCTACTGACGTCTATCGAACAGGGACACCATGAATCCATTGCCGGTCTATTCGCTGATGCCGATCGAACTCGTGCGCGGAAGTATGTCTACCGTGTGGGATGCCGACGGCAATTCCTATCTGGACCTCTACGGCGGTCATGCCGTCATCTCCATCGGTCATGCCCATCCGGCCTACGTACAGGCCATCGCGGCGCAGGCCGAACGTCTCGGCTTCTATTCCAACAGCGTCAGGATCCGCATCCAGGAAGAGTTCGCAGAACGTCTCGGCATCGTCTCGGGATACGACACGTATAGGCTGTTCCTCTGCAACAGTGGTGCGGAAGCCAACGAGAACGCCTTGAAGCTCGCGTCCTTCGTGACGGGGCGCAGCAGGATCGTGGCCTTCGACAAGGCCTTCCATGGCCGTACGTCGCTCGCCGTTGCCACCACGGACAATCCGAAGATCGTCGCTCCGGTCAACAGGACCGATAACGTCACCTTCGTGCCGCTCAACGACATCGAGGCCGTGCGCGCCGAGCTCGATCGTGGGGACGTCGCCGCCGTCATCGTCGAAGGAATCCAGGGCGTGGGTGGTATCCGCATGGCGGACGACGACTTCCTCGTCGCCCTCGATACGGAATGCCGCAAGCACGGTGCGATGCTCATCCTCGACGAGATACAGTCCGGATGCGGTCGTACCGGACGATACTTCGCGCATCAGCATGCAGGTATCCGGCCACCGCTCGTCACCGTCGCGAAGGGAATCGGCAACGGTTTTCCCATCGGTGGAGTACTCGTATCGCCGGACATCGACGTCTGGGACGGTATGCTCGGTACGACGTTCGGTGGCAATCACCTGGCCTGTGCCGCAGCCATGAGCGTGATCGACGTCATGGAGTCCGATGATCTCATGCAGCGGGCCGCGGAGAACGGTGCGGTACTGGCGAATATGTTGCGCGACGTACCGGGAGTGACCGACGTACGTGGCCGTGGCCTCATGATCGGTATGGATATCGATCATGGCGCGGCAGCCGTCCGGACGTCGCTCGTGCAGGATCATCGTATCCTCACCGGCAACGCTTCCAACCCGAAGACGATACGGTTGTTGCCCGCGCTCAACGTTTCCCGCGAAGAACTCGACCGGTTCGTGCAGGCTCTCTCTTCCACGCTGACACTGGAGACGACATGAAACGCTTTACCTCCGTCCATGATGTACTGGCCGGTCCCGGACTCGACACCGTACTCCGCGATGCCCTCGAACTCAAGCGTTCGTCATGGATGCACGAGACGCTGGGTCGCCGCCGTACGCTCGGCCTGCTCTTCATGAATCCGTCCTTGCGGACACGCATGAGCACACAGAAGGCAGGAACCCTGCTCGGTATGGATGTGATGGTGCTGAATGCCGGCAGTGATTCATGGACGCTCGAAACACGCGATGGCGTCGTGATGGACGGCACCGCGACCGAACATATCAAGGAAGCCGCAGGCGTTATGGGGCAGTATTGCGATGTTCTCGGCATCCGCACCTTCGCCGGCCTCAAGGACCGTAACGAGGATTACAATGAAGAGGTCATGGAGAGTTTCATAAGATATGCCGGTGTTCCCGTCGTCAGTCTGGAAAGTGCCACGAGGCATCCCCTGCAGAGCTTCGCCGATCTCATCACCATCGAAACGCTGAAGCGGACGGCGCGGCCGAAGGTCGTCCTGACGTGGGCGCCACATCCCAAGGCACTTCCGCAGGCAGTGGCCAACTCCTTCGTCGAATGGATGTCGGCCGCTGACGTCGATCTCGTCGTCACCCATCCTGAAGGATACGATCTGGCCCCGGACTTCATGCGGGGCGTCACGATGATGCACGATCAGGATGCCGCCTTCGAGGGGGCCGACTTCATCTATGCCAAGAACTGGTCGAACTACGGACAGTATGGTGCCATCACGTCGATGGATCCGTCATGGACGGTGACGGTCGACAAGATGAAACGCACGAACGACGCACGGTTCCTGCATTGTCTGCCCGTGCGACGCAACATGATCGTGACGGATGAGGTGCTGGACGGACCATGGTCGGCCGTGCTGGAGCAGGCCGGCAACCGCGTCGTCAGCGCCCAGACGATTCTCATGCACATGGTGAAGGAGCTGCAGGCATGACGGTAACGGTCGTCAAGGTCGGTGGTGCCATCGTCGAGGACGCGGCATCGCTCACGAACTTCCTGGATACGCTCGCACGGCTTCCGCGCCCGTTCGTCCTCGTTCACGGCGGTGGAAGCCTTGTGACGAGAACGGCCGAATCGCTCGGAATTCCCCAGACGATGATCGAGGGTCGTCGGGTCACCGATGCGCGCACACTCGACATCCTCGTCATGATCCTCGGAGGGCTCACGAACAAATCCATCGTCGCCGGACTTGCGGCCCGGGGTGTCGCTGCTCTCGGTATGACGGGGCCGGACGCGGGAATCATCAGGTCCGCGAAGCACCGTGATCCATCGCGCGACTACGGCTTCGTCGGAGACATCACCGACGTCGATGGGCGACGCATGATGGAACTCATGACGGGCGGTGCGACGCCGCTTTCGCTCGTGCTGGCGCCTGTCACGCACGACGGTGCCGGACAATTGCTCAACACGAATGCCGACAAGGTCGCATCCGCCGTAGCATCCGCATTGGGGACTGTTGCCGACGTCGATCTCGTCTACTGTTTCGACAGGGATGGCGTGCTGATGGATGTCGCCGACGATACGTCGGTCATTCCGACGCTCACACGTGCGGAGATGGACGATCTGTATGGCAAGGGTGTCATCGTCAAGGGTATGGTTCCGAAACTCAATGCAGCCTTCGCCGCTCTCGATGCGGGGGTGCGCAACGTCCGTATCCAGTCCGCGGCCACGCTCGGTACGCGGTCGGGCACGGCCATCGTCAGGACGGATGCATGATGCAACAGCGGTATGACGAAGCGCTCGCACTGTTGAAGCGTCTGGTATCGACGCAGTCGTACAGCAGGCAGGAGGGGGATACGGCCGTCATCGTAGCGGACTGGCTGCAGGAGCGTGGCGCGGAGCCCGAGCGATACGGCAACAACGTCGTCGCCTGGCATCGATCCTCGATCCCCGGTGCACCCGTTCTCCTGTTGAATTCGCATCACGACACCGTGCGGCCCGGTAACGGATGGCTGACGGATCCGTTCGACCCAGTCGTCCATGACGGCAGGCTCACCGGTCTCGGAAGCAACGATGCCGGCGGTTCTCTCGTCGTCCTGCTCGCGGCTTTCATCGCATTGCTCGATCACACGGATCTGCCGTATACGATCTGCATGGCGGCGACATCCGAGGAAGAGATATCGGGCAGCGACGGTATGGCCATGCTGGTACGACAGTGGATGACGGACGGCGTGGACATCGCCGTAGCCATCGTCGGAGAACCGACGGGGATGAACATGGCCATCGCGGAGAAAGGACTCGTGGTACTCGACTGTACTGCACGGGGGCGTACGGGACATGCTGCGAGAGACGAAGGGGAGAATGCTATCTATGTCGCCATGCGCGATATCGAGTGGTTCCGGACCTTCACGTTCGATCGTGTCTCACCCATGCTCGGTCCGGTCAAGATGACGGTCACGCAGATCGAGGCCGGGAGCCAGCATAACGTCGTGCCCGACGAATGCCGCTTCGTCGTGGATGTCCGTACGACGGATGCCTACGTCAACGGCGAGATCGTCGATATCATCCGTGATCATGTACGATGCGACGTCGTACCGCGAAGCCTGCGGCTGCAGCCTTCGTCGATCGTGGAAACCCATCCACTCGTCCTTGCAGGCAAGCGCATCGGCATGACGACCTACGGTAGCCCGACGCTCAGCGATCAATCCCTGCTTCCTCCCGGCGTTCCGTCGCTGAAGATCGGTCCGGGAGATTCCGCACGTTCGCATACGCCGAACGAATACCTCCATCTCGACGAACTGCGTCATGGCGTCGACGTCATGATCCGCTGGATCGAACTATTCATGGAAACGACATGAAACTATGGGACAAGGGAGCGCCCATCGATGCGCTCATGCAGGAGTTCACTGTAGGTGCCGATCGCGACATGGACGTACGCCTCGCGCGCTGGGACGTCGTCGGCAACATCGCCCATGCCTCGATGCTGGTTTCGGTCGGCCTGCTGACGAAGGACGAAGGCGACACGCTGGTGGCCGAGCTCGGCGACATGCTCGAGTCGATCGACACCCACGGCTTCGTGATCGACGCCGGCATGGAGGACGTCCACTCCCAGGTGGAATACCTCCTCACGCAGAAGCTCGGTGAGGTCGGCAAGAAGATCCATACCGGCCGCTCGCGCAACGACCAGGTCCTGCTCGACATCAAGCTCTGGCTGCGTCACGAACTGCGGGGCATACGCCAGCAGGTGCTCGATCTCGCATCGACATTGCTGACGAAGGCCGAGCGGCACATCGATGTTCTCCTGCCAGGCTATACACATTATCAGGTGGCGATGCCCTCGTCGTTCGGACTCTGGTTCGGTGGCCATGCGGAAGCATTGCTGGAGGATGTGAGAGTGCTCGACATGGCCATCGACGCAGCCAACGCCAATCCGCTCGGATCGGCGGCTGGTTATGGATCGTCCTTCCCGCTGGACAGGGAGCTCGTCACCCGCGCGCTCAACTTCCAGCGCATGCATGTCACGAGTACGTTCGCACAGCAATCGCGCGGACGCACGGAACGTCTTGCCGCCGTCGCCATCGCCCAGGTGGCGAGCACGCTTGCTCGATACGCGACGGACGTCGTGCACTACATGTCGCAGAATTTCGGCTTTGTGACCCTGCCCGTGGAGTTCACGACGGGGTCGAGCATCATGCCGCACAAGAAGAATCCCGACATCTTCGAAGTACTGCGTGCCCGTTGCAACCGGCTTCAGGCCTTGCCGGTGGAGATAGGCTACGTCACGACCAATCTTCCGAGCGGATACCATCGTGACCTGCAGTTCGTGAAGGACCGAATCGTTCCGGGAATCGACGAAGTCTCGTTGTGCCTGCGTATCGCCGATCACGTCTCACCTCACGTGCAGCCCGTCGACGACATCATGAGCGCCGACCTCTATCGCTATGCCTTCACCGTCGACCGCGTCAACGATCTCGTCGTCTCCGGTATGTCGTTCCGTGACGCCTACCGTACCATCGGAGCGGAAGTCGAGAACGGAACCTTCACCGCACCTTCCGAGCCTGTTGCGTCGACGCATATCGGAAGTATCGGCAATCCGGGGCTGGGCATCCTGCGCGAGCGGCTGCAGCAGCATAGATCCACGAGAGTCTGAGGGTAGTCGGCGGTATCAGTTGTCCCGCATCTTCCGGTCGTCGCCCGGACACCAGAAGGCGATGGCCAGCCAGGAGAAGAGGATCCCGAGCATGCTGCCTGCGATGACGTCGCTGAGGTAGTGGACGTTGTACAGCAGTCTGCCTGCGGCGATGGAGAGTCCGAGACCCCACGCCAGCCATCGCATACGGGGCCATGCGAAGCTGCCTGCGACGGCGATGGCGAGGCCCGTCGTGGAATGGCCTGACGGAAACGATTGCCAGAGATAGTCCATGCTGAACGTGAACGGGGCTGCACTCGATATGCTCTGGTCGATGAGGAGTGGCGGCCTGGATCTGCTCACGAAGATCTTGACGATGTTGGCCGCGATACCCGAGGTGGCCACTGCCGTGAACAGTGCGAGGTGGCGCCGTGCGACGTCACGATCGTGCCCCCATGCGACGGCGGCGACGACGGCGGCAACGAGAAGTATCCAGTGCGACTTCCCCGCTTCTTCCAGCCATCCTCCTAACGTCAGCATCCACGGCGTCTGATGATCGTGGATCCAGTGCGCTAGGGGGACGTCGATCCACATCATACTGATGCCACATGCGATGGAGCCCGCGAGAAGAATCAGGATACGCTGCCTCACTATTCCTATCTCTCCGATGATTGCCAATGTCGTCCAAAAATAGCGAAGCCCGGCTCCATGGGAGCCAGGCTTCGGATGGACGTCGGATGTGGCGCTCTCAGCGGGCGACGACGAAGCGTACGTTGTTGCGTCCCGTCGTCAGTGTATAGACGCCGTTCGGAAGGGAGCGTACGTCGAGCTGTGCCCTGCTGCCACTGCTGGCCACCAGGAGTGGTGCGGCATCGATCATCGTGCCCATCGGCGATACGATCCGCGCCTGCATCGTCGAAGCGGCATCGAAGCCGTCGATCGTGAGAACGGACGCTGCGGGAAGGGGATATGCCTTCGGTGCGCTTGCCGGGGCATCGGCGGCTACGGAGGTGGCATCGTCGAGATCGTAAATATCGATACCGGAATCGGCATCGTATCCGCCGGTGACGAAGGCGCGGGTGACCCACAGTCTGCCGTCGATCACGGCGATGGCTTCCGGCTTCGCACCGAGGGCGATACGACCTGCACGGTCACCCGTGGCAAGGTCGAAGATGCGAACTTCCGCAGCGAAGGTGGAGACGAAGAGGCGCCCGTCATGGATGCAGCTCTCACGGGGACCTTCGAAGCCCGACGTGCCGACCAGGATGGTGTCGACGGCCTTCTTCTCTTCGAGATCGATGACGACGATCCAGTGCGAGCCGTTGACGGTAACGTAGGCCATCCTGTCGTCGATCGTGATGTGGTTCGGCGTATCGCCGACGTCGATCGCCGTCTTCGACTGATTTTCCCATACTTCGACACGACCGTTGGCGCTGCCGAAGACGCCTTCGTTGACGACGGCGAAACCGGCGTGCGTCGGTTCGCTGCCGAAGTTGTACCAGGCGATCTGCTGCGGATTGATGCCCGCATCGAACGTCATCGTCTGCGTACCGCCGGCCAGGTGCAGGGAGACCGTGCCCGGCTTGACGAAGTCCGGAGCGTTATGGGAGGTCACGATGAGATTGGCGTTATCGTTATAGCCGACGCCGTTCACGTTCGACAGGGGGAGTGTGTTGATCTTCGACTTGTCGGATACCTTGTAGATATCGAGGCCGCCGTCGACGCCGATGAAGAGCTTGTCGTTGGCTTCGGTGGAGAATGCCGGGCGCGAGCTCTTGACGTTGGCCCAGGGAAAGGCCGTCTCCGACTTGGTGCCGAGAGTCAGACGATCGATGACGATCCACTGTGCGGGACTGTCTTCGGCCTCGCGCTGGCCGTTGAAGTTCACGTCGATGCGGTTGGTCAGGACGTGGATCTCGGACGAGGTGACGTGCATGGCCACCGGCTGTCTCGGTGTCGTGATCGTCTGGACCTGTGCCGTCAGGGAAAGTGCCGATGCCAGGAATATCGATGCCAGGGTGCTACGTATCATGACGTGCTCCTTTCAGTACGCTGTTGGCGCAGCGCTGCGACGCGAAGGTCGCGACCGAAAACGAGATAAGGCAGGTCTTCCGGCTCCGGTCCGTCTTCCGTCCCGTCTTCCCATGCCCTGGCAGGCACAGTGACCATCTCCCAACAGGGAGATATGGGACGATCGTCGACCGTTACGGCGGCGCAACCGCGCGGGATTCTCACCCGACTTCCCTTTTCATGCTTCGTGAAGAAGCAACCCTATCCTTGAATTGTGGGCACAAAGGTACGCTGGCCGGGGCAAATAACGGGGCCGTTCGGTTGCATTATCTTTGCACATGCAACACCGACACGTCCTGTACCTGATCTCCTGGCTGGCCACCGTGTGCGCCGGTCTCAGCGCTACGCTGTTCAGCGTCTACCTCCCTTCCATCGTCGCCGACATCAACGGTACGGCCACACCGCAGGGCATCGCGCGGACGGGTTCGTATGCGGGAGCGGCCTTCCTGCTCGGCTGGGCCGTCGGGGGTGTCTTCCTCGGTGCGATGGGGGACAGGATCGGTCGCAAGAGGGCTTTGCTCATCAGCACGCTGGCCTGCACGCTCGGAATGGGGCTGACCGGCTTCGTGGTGTCGCTGCCCGACCTCGTCATCCTGCGTGCGATGACGGGCGCCGGTGCGGGTGGCATCCTGCTCATCACGGCCGTTCTCGTCTCCGAGGCCTGGGCGAATTCCACGAACCGGGCCCGTATGGTGGGAATCCTGATCAATGCGTTTCCCGTGGGCTTCATTCTTTCGGGTGCCTTCCAGGTTCTGACACCCGATTTCCGCACAGCCTATCTCTTCGCCGGTATCACCGTAGCGGTGGCCGTGGCCGTGCAGATCGTCGTGAAGGAAAGCGACCTGTGGTCGCAGCGTGACCGTGAACGCAGGACGACTGCATCGGTGTGGCATTCGGCACACCGTCGCGACCTCGTCGTGGGATTGATGCTGTTCGGCAGCATGCTGGTAGGACTGTGGGCCGCCTATACGTGGATGCCGACGTGGGTTTCGTCGATCAGCACGCCGGACCAGCAGCGCACGGCGCGCAGTATCACGATCTCGCTGCTCGGTGTGGGAGCGATCCTCGGCGGTATCATTTCGGGGACGGTGTCGAATATCGTCGGACGCCGCAAGGCGGCAGCCATCGGCTATCTCGGTGCCTTCGGTATGTCGTGCGCACTCTTCCTTCAGCCCCAGGCACAGCCGTCGATCATGTTCGGCATGACCCTCGTGCTGTCGCTGTTCATCGGATTCAATCAGGGGGTCTTGACGGGCTACATTCCCGAACTCTTTCCGACGCTCGTACGTGCATCGGCGACGGGTATCAGCTTCAATGTCGGACGGCTCGTGACGGCCGTCACCGTCTTCTTCGTCGGTGTGCTCGTGACGGTACTCGGCGGATACGACAAGGCCATCTTCACGTTCGCCTTCGCCTACGTCGTCGGCTTCTTCACCCTGTTCTCCGCACGCGAAACGAAGGGACAGGCCCTGCCCGACTGATCAGGGAACCATGTCCGGTAACGCATAGGGATCGACGACGCGGCGCACGACGATGCCGACGGCTGCGGCCGCTTCGCAGTTGGCGCCGGAGTCGTCGAAGAGCATGGTCCTCTCGGGATCGGCATTCATGATGTCGCACGGATAGAGGAAGGCCTCCGGGTCAGGCTTGCGAAGTCCGGTCTGACATGAAAGGAACAGGCCGTCGAAGAGCGGCAGCAATGCCCTGCACTGTGGAATCACGTGCATCAGGTGCAGATCGCTGATATTGCTGAGCAGGACGACGGGTGCCGTCCTGCGTGCCTTCCGTACGACGTCGACGGCATGGGGGAAGGGCTCTTTCAGCAGCGCACACCATGCGGCGTCGAGCTCGGCATCGGTGCAGGTGAATCCCCACTTCGTACGCATGGCCGCACGGAATTCCTCGTTCGTGACCTCACCGCGGTCCACAGCGAGAAAGATGTCGTCCTGTTTGTCGACGCCGAAATGGATCGGCACTCCATTGTATCCGGCCAGGGCATGCATGGCCTCACGGGTTCTCGTGAAGTCGATGTCGTAGAGCACTGCGCCGAAGTCGAAGATGATCAGATCCATAACGTCTCAATAGCGGAAATAGACCCAGCGTTTGTCGTCGATGGTGCTGCGCGAGCGGACGCCGGCGAGCCATCGGTCATAGGCTTCGGCATGCTGGGACTCGACGAGTGCCGCACCGTTGAGCTGCATGAACATGCCGAATTCGTCGGGATTGGCCTTGACGATGTCGCGGATGTTGACGACGTACCATCCGTTGTCCCCATAGACGGGACCGATGATGCCGCGTACGCCCTGATCGTAGATGCCCTTCGCTGCGAGCGTATCCATGAGCTCGTCGCCGATCATGCCTCCACGGTCGATGGTGACGTCGCGGTAGATCTTCGCATCCCGGGGATGCTCGGCGATGACGAACAGACCTTCGGGCGTCAGTGCGCACATGTCCTTGAGCTCGCGGGCTTCGCGGCTGCGCCCGAGACACGTACGGTCATGGATGATGTCTTTGCGTACTTTCTCGATGGCGGCATCGAAGGGCATGGGGCCGGGAGGAACGCTGTCGACGACGATGGCCACGAGCACACCACGTTCCGGAGTGTCCACCGGATCGCAGGCTGCCGCCACCTGCGTCCTGAACGCCGCGTCGGCGACTGCATAGGATCCGAACAGGCGTTCGTCGATACCGAAGTACGGCGAGACTTCGATCGGCTTGTGCGCAGCCTGGGCGACTTCACCGAGCTCCTTGCCGGCTTCGTAACTCTCGATCGTCGCCTCGACGTTCTGCAGGATGCTGTCGAGCGTAGGTTTCGTGGCGTCGATCGCCGTGTTCAGGGCCGTAACCGCATAGCGCGGGCGTGTGCGTGACGGACCCTTCAGGACCGAGTCGATGCGCAGGACGTGGAGTCCGTCCTGAAGCTTGACGGGGCCTACGATGTCGCCACGCTTCTTGCCGCGGCAGACATTGTAGAAGGGGGCGTGATCGGCGGAGTCGGGATCCACGACCGCATTGCCCGATGATGTCGTCCGTGCGACGGACTGGAAGAGGGAGTCGCGCAGACGTCCTGCCGGTCTCCGCATGCAGTCCTGGACGAAGTTGGTGACGTTCCTGATGATCATCGCCGAGTCGGCGCGCGATGCCTCCACCTTGAAGGCCATGAAGACGAGGCGGCGCAGTTCGTGTTCCGTGCGGTACTGCGCCTTGTGCTGATCGTACCATCGCTGGAGTTCGGCTTCCGTCGGTTCCTTCGTGTTCGGCAGGCAGGGGAGGAAGATGACGTCGGCCGAGCATCGCGATGCGGCGTTCTCGAACGATGCCCTGAGTCGTGAGCTGTCGACCGGAATCTCCTTGGCGAGCGCTTCACGAAGACGGACGTCCAGCATCGTCATACGGACGCGGTCGCGGAGGTCCTTCATGCTCGCCTTGATGTCGTCGATCTGCTGCTGACGCGCATTGGCCGGAATGTCGTCCGAATGGGCGCGTACCAGCGAGTCCGGCGAAAACAGCATGGCTCTCAGAAGCGACGGATCGAAGCGTCCCTTCTCGTCCACGATGCCGCGGCGTACGTAGTCGGGCGTTCTGTTCAGCAACAGGCTGTCCACATCTCCCATCGTGACGTCGATCCGCCGCTTGCGGCACTCCTGGAACACGAGCGTACGTGTGACGAGGTCGTTCCATGTGGCTTCGATGATATCGGGCTGTGACATCGGACGGCCGAGCTTCGCGAATTCCGTACGTCGGCCGACCTCGCGGGCCATTTCTTCGAGGCGGATCGTATCGCCGTTGACGATGCCGGCGTAGGGCTGGGCATGGAGGCAGGCGAAGGCACAGGCGAACAGGACGAGAGGGAGCAGGATAGGTCGTGTCTTCATGTCCGCAAAATAGCTTCTGGGGTTGAGACTGGACGACCGGTATCTTTGCCCAGGAGGAATCGTGAATTCATTCACCATCGTACGCATCAAGCGCAGGCTCAAAGCCCTGCTCATGGATGCACCCGAACGGCAGATGACGGTAGGAACCATTATCGAAGCGCTCGCCGCCGACGGATTCAGGGCATCACCGGACGTATTGCAGGTCATCGTCAATGGAAGTTCGCAGCGGATGTTCGACTACGTCGACGACGGCAATGCGATCCATCTGCTCGAGGATGGAGGGGACCTATGAAGCTGCGCCTGAGTATTCTCGACCAGTCGCCGGTCGTCGACGACATCGCGGCGGCCACGGCGATCGGCAATACCATGGATCTCGTCATGCTCGCCGAGCGGGAGGGATATCATCGGTACTGGTTCGCCGAACATCATGGCGGCGCTTCCTTCGCATCGGCTACGCCCGAGCTGATGATGGCATACGCCGCGGCACGGACGTCGACCATACGTCTCGGGTCCGGCGGTATTCTTCTCGGTCACGCTGCCTCGCTCAAGGTGGCCGAAACGCTGCGGATGCTCGAAGCACTCGCACCAGGCCGTATCGATGCGGGATTCGGGCGGGCGCCGGGCGGAGATGGACGTGTGGCACGGGCGCTGCACTACACTCCCGTCGAGGCGATGACCAGGCTGGATGAAGTATTGCGTTATCTCCGGGATGGACGTCAGCCGTCGCAGGACGGCGATGTCGTGGCCGTTCCGGATGGAGCGGGGATGCCCGAAGTATGGATGCTCGGAACGAGTCCCGACAGCGCTCTGGCCGCCGCCCGTGCAGGCCTGAGCTATGCCTTCGGCGCCTTTATCGATCCGACGCGGATCGACGCCTCCATGGCTGCCTACTGGAACAACTTCGTGCCGTCGGTATGGTGTCCGGAGCCGACGACGATGATCGCGACCGTCGCATTCTGTGCCGATACGGATGCTGCGGCCCAGGATCTTGCGCACTGCAGCGAGGAATGGTTCGTGCAGTCCTTCCTGCGCGGACGGAATACGCGTTTCCCGTCGAAGCCCTCGATGGCGTTCAACGATCACGAACAGGCCATCGCCGCCATGAGGCGCAGTACCGTGCATATCGGTACCGGGGCGGCTGTGAGCCAGGCCATCGAATATCTGGCGCGACGCTATGCTGCATCGGAAGTAGCCGTGGTGACGATCACGGCGCGGCATGAAGACCGACGACGTTCCTATGAATTGCTGATGGCGGCGCATGGAAGCGTTTGACCCGGTTGCATATCGGCGAGGCCGATCGACTCTCAGCGATAGTCCGGAATGTTCAGACCGAGAACGATGTCGCGTCGGATCGTGAGTATCCCGTTCTCGACGTGCGGATGCACGATTCCCGAGCCTCCGCGTTTGGGCAACCTGTCGCGTCTCGACTGCGTCAGCAGCGAATCGTCGTCGAACATGAAGTCGTCGATATAGTATTCGTTGATATCCGGTTCCTTCACGACGGCATGGATGTGCTCGGGCTCGGTCCCATCCGCGTACGCTGCGGGCCTGAACGTATGGAACGTATACCGGCCATCCGCACCGGTCCTGATCCATCCCCGTACGAAGCCATGGCGCTTCGCCCATCCCGTCTCGTTGCCCGTTCGTGCATAACGTCCCCGACGATCCGTGTGATAGATGTAGAGGATGACGTTCGGAGCGGGAGTGATGCCGTCGCGTTGGAAGATGGTGCCCCTGACGACGAGCTTCGGTTCGTTGTCGGTATACGATGGCAGGGTGTCGACGGGAAACAGTGGCGTATTCCCGTATTCGTGGATGGCCTCACACCCTTCGCACGGACCGCCGACGTGCCCACCGACGGATCGCGACGATGCCCGCCGGTCGCTGGTCTGTGCATCGCACGACGTCAGGATGATCGTGAAGACGATGGCGAGAAGGATCGGATGCATCATGATGGTGTTCCGGTGTGAAGCCTTCTGTTACTCTTGCGATCTTTTGATTGTTGGCCTAAGGTGGTTGAGACCGGGGCGCGGCGAACAGGATGAACCTTGACCGTGGTGATCTGTCACGGTCAAGGTTCTCCGGTTATTGTCGCAATGTTCAACCGTTCTTCCGCAACTGCGAAGTAGTCCGATGGCGATGGGTCAGCCATAGTACGATAGCAGACGAAGCCAATGCCGTCACGATCTTGATGTAGATATTCTTCGGTAGGTATTGTTCACCACCGATCTGGATATCGATGCTGTTGATGGCCTCCGCTCCTCCATAAAGAAAGAATGCCAAAACGAGCCATTGCACGGTCCATTTGAGTATAGACATTTGTCAACTCCTTTCATGTAGTCGCTATTTACCAAACCAACGACTGAACATTGTACCTGAACTCATATTGAATCCCTGCCGAAGTGCGGCATTCACTCGTTTCCATGAATTAGCAGGGTTCAGAGATCCATTCATCGATACTTCCTCGACGATTGCTCCGATCCAGCCAACGAGCATGCCGCCACCATCGATTTGTGCTATCACGGCAATGTCTTGGGCGCCGTTCGCCTGCTGGCTTGGTGTGGCGTAATTGTCAAGCCACTGTTTCCAATATAGTGCACTTGATTGAATACCACGCAATGTTGCTTTGGATGGTTCTCCCGCACCAGTACCTGACCATGTGAGAGTTGAATGGTAGGACAAGAGCGATGTCATTTCGGAGATAATATCCGACGAAACCTGAGCATAGGTCTTCGATGCCGTATTGTAATTTTGGAAGAATAGCGCAATTGAATCGAGTATGGCTTCATCGTTGCCACTGACATATGACCATTCAGTATTCAAGGTCATGCGCGCTTTTACATCATCGAAGATTTCTTCCGGATTCGTATTCGAGGTCATGAGCGGAAATTCTGTCGTGAACATCGCGCTCTCACCAGACGGTCGGTGTGTCGTGTCCATTCCGTAAGTGGATTGCAGGATCACATGTCCAGTCTGGCTCAGCTGCTGATATCTGGCCGACAGGGTCGACGCATAGGACGCTGGCGGTATGTTGCTGTAGATATATGCGCAAGCCGTATTGTGCCATATACCAACTGAATCGAGGGATGGAGAGGTTCCCGTAATTTTTGTATCAAACTTGCTACGACCGGGGACAGTAGCTATTGAGTTGCTTGTGCTGGTATCCCCACAAGCGACGAGAATGAAGCAAGAAATTGCTAAGAGCCCAATACTTCCGCATCTGCCGTACATACTAATCTCTATGGTAGGATGGTAAAGAATGCTGTTATGTCGCTGGTGAGAGACGTCGTGTTAACAGCGACACTTGCAGTATAAGCAGGAGGGCTGTTCATATGATGCTTGATGGATTGTCGTGTTGATAGGCGGTGATGTCTTGTTTGTTAATAGGACTCTATGCTCAACAAGCGCAGGACTCTACCTTGATGTGGGTCATTGATCGTTAGACTATGTAGGATACCTACTCCAGTACCCAACCTTTTACTTGCGAGGATAGCCGTATCATCGTAGATTCGTCTTTATTTGGATTTGGTCCAAATAAGAACAACTCGGGCAAGATCCCATGTGTTGACAGAAACCGGAGTCGACATGATCATCGGAGTTCTCGCAGAGACGACGATCTGCAAGGCATTCATCTGTGAAGTATGCCGTGACGTGCATCTGGAAATCGGCACCATCTCCCTGCGATTGAGCAGGGAGGACATGTGCGAATTCCTCGAGGGGCTTCGGTGCATCGATCCGGATCTTCAGGAATACAGGCACGAGCGCAGCGGACATCGACGCAAGATCATGGTCCAGGTGCGAGGCACCTGCATCAATATCGTCTTCACGAAGGAAGAACTGGCGGAGACGATCGAGTGTCTGATGATCGCACGGTATCGACTCGGATTCTGTGAAGGATCCGATCATGGCGCATCCTATCGGCGCAACTGAGTGCCAGGCCAATCGCATAATCACGTACTCACCAAATCACGAAAGAACGTTCGATGAACTTCGGTACACGTTGTCTTCTCGGTATCTCTGCAGCATCGGTCTTCATGACGTCACTGCCGGGATGCTCTTCCGACACGACGAATCCAGGTACTGCCGTCGACGCGAAGTCCGTCGTACAGACCTATTCCCGCATCGTGGAAGCGACCTATGCGGATGCACTGACGCGTGCACAGGCCCTGAAAACGGCATGTCAACAACTCGTCAGCGCACCGTCCGAAGCGACGCTGGGTGCTGCACGTACGGCCTACGTGAACGCACGGTATCCGTATGGACAATCGGATGTCTTCCGGTTCTACGGCGGCCCCATCGACGACGACAACGGTCCGGAAGGCGCGATGAACGGCTGGCCTCTCGACGAAGCGTACATCGACTACGTCGTGGGTGCGGAATCGTCGGGCGTCGTCAACGATCTCATGACCATACCGGTCATCACGAAGGATGCCATCCGTGCGATCAACGAACAGGGCGGAGAGACCAACATCAGTTGCGGATATCACGCCGTGGAATTCCTGCTGTGGGGACAGGACCTCTATGTCGACTCACCCGGCCGTCGTCCCTATACCGACTACGTCCAGGGCGGCAGGACCAATGCCGACCGCAGGGGACAGTACCTGCTCGCAGTCGTCGACATGCTCATCGACGATCTCACCTACGTCCACGATGCATGGGCATCGGGCGCCGAATACAGGACGAAGTTCGAGGCCATGAATCCGGACGATGCGCTGAAGCTCGTCCTGACGGGTGCGGGCAAGTTCACCATCGGCGAGCTCGCAGGAGAACGTATGGAAGTGGCGTGGAACAATGCCGATCAGGAAGACGAGCATTCCTGTTTCAGCGACCAGACGCACATGGACGTACGGCTTGGCCAGATGGGAATCCGCAATGTGCTGACGGGAACCTACGTCACCCTCGACGGAAGGCAGATCGCCGGTGCTTCCTTCGTCGCTCTCGTCGCGGCCCGCAATGCGACGCTGGCGCAGACCCTGCAACGGAGCATCGAAAGAGCGGATGCCGAAGTTGTGTCCATCCATGCTCCCTTCGATCAGGAAATCATCCAGGCCGACGGACGTATCCGTGTGAAGAATGCCATCAACGCTCTCGTCGCGGAAGGTGTAGCATTGCAGGATGCGGCACGTGCGCTCGGGATCACGCTGGAACTGTAAGACAAGCGAACCGTTATGATGACATCCCTCGGCGCCCGATCCACATGCCTTCGGCATGGATTGGGCGTCCTGATATGCTGGCTCGCCCTCGCATCCTGCTCGCAGGATAAGGGGAGCAATCCCGTTCAGCAAGGCTGGGAGTACGATGCGCGTTCCGGTGGAGCGGCCACGACGATGGACGGCTCCGTGAATGCCTTCGGCAATGCATCGCCGGCACTGAGTATGGACGAACGGCTCCGGTTCCAGACCGGTAATTCGTTCTTCCGTAACAACTGGGTAGCGGCACCGAGCTCGACGACGGCACGCGATGGTCTCGGACCGTTCTTCGATGCGCGATCGTGCGGCAGTTGCCATACGTTCGATGGCCGTGGACGCCCTCCTGCCTTTCCAGGTGACCCCGCGTCGGGAATGGTGTACAAGCTCGGAAGAGCGGGCGTGGATGGTCTGTTGCCGGACGACATCTATGGTGGTGCGATGAATTCGTTCGCCATTCCGGGAGTGGAACCGGAAGGCCGTGTCGAGGTCGCATACGTCGAAGAGCCGGGCAACTATCCCGATGGTACGGTCTATTCGCTGCGTCGTCCTGTCTACAAGGTCTATGGCGGCGTCTATGGCGCCGTCGACGGCGCTACGCACGTGTTGCCGAGGATCGCTCCGCAGATGATAGGAATGGGCCTGCTCGAAGCCGTGGATCAGGCCACGTTGCAACGGATCGCCGGCTCGCAGGTAGCGCCGGTTTCGGGAACGCTGCGGTACGTTCCCGATCCCATCGCCGCGCATCCGGTCGTGGGACGCTTCGGGTGGAAGGCCGGGCAACCGAGTGTCCGCACGCAAACGGCTGCGGCCTTCGTGAACGACATCGGCATCACGAACACCCTTCACGAGAAAGAAGACATCACATCGGCGCAGTGGGGACGTCTCGGTACGTTGCCCGATGGAGGCCATCCCGAAATCGACGATGACATGCTCGACGCCGTGGCATTCTATTCCGCGACGCTCGCCGTGCCGGCACGCAGGAACGTCGATGATCCCGCCGTCGTGCGTGGTGCGCGGAACTTCACTGCCGTCCGCTGTACATCGTGTCATGTGCCTGTATTGACGACAGGCAGTCAGGCCGTCGTCGCGGCATACCGCAATCAGACGATCCATCCGTTCACCGACCTTCTCCTGCACGATATGGGTAGTGGACTGGCCGATCCCATCGGCGACGGTATCGTCGGTGCGGGTGAATGGCGAACGCCGCCGCTGTGGGGACTCGGACTCATCGCCGTCGTCAACAAGCATACCTTCCTGCTCCATGACGGGCGTGCCCGTACTATCGAGGAAGCCATCCTGTGGCATGACGGTGAGGCCGCTTCATCGAGGAGTGCATTCAAGTCACTGAACGCCGCCGAACGCGCCGACCTCCTGCGATTCATGGAATCGCTCTAGCGGTCCACCGACACCGGATTCGGCGAGGCTATCGAACCAGCACCCAGGCCGTACGTGTACGGCCTGCATTCCGGAAGACGATTCCTGCCGGCCCGCGATGTGCCGATGGCAGATCGCGGAGCAATGCGGAAGGTATGTTCACGAGCTCCGATGGACACGTTCCCGACGTGAGCGTCCTTCCAAGCATGTCGATGACATCGTATGTCCACGTCCCATGATCGATGGCCTCACCATCGTCGACCGACGTCGACGATACGCCATCGCGTATCAGGAACGCATCATGGACTGCCTCCCGCGTACCCTGCCATCCAACCAGATTCCTGCCGTCCTTCGTGCGCACGATGCTCGTGAATTCCTGGCGTGCCGGTGATTCATCGACGACGAACGTCGTGAAGACATCGGATCGGTCGAGCGAGCGAACGTATCGCACGCCATCGAAACTCTGATAGACGATACCCACCGTATCCGCATCTTCCGATACGGCGATGGATGGCCAGTTCGGGCCGTTGATGTCTCGTGGACTGATCTGGATATTCCGTTCGGGCTGCATATCGGTGCGTCCCAGCCGTGTATAGTAGATGGCATCATAGCCCGCTGTATCCCGTGCATCCGTCCATGCAAAGTGGATCGTGCCCGAAGCGTCCGACCGGAGCATAGGCCCCGTCGACGGACATGCGTCGAGATGCCAGGGTGAGTCCTGGACGGCGATAGGCTGTTGAAAGGTCTGTCCGCCATCCGTCGACCGTGCCACGTGGATATCGCGCCGGTTGAAGATGTTGGAGCGGAAGGCCACGTAGACCGTTCCGAAAGGATCGACGGTCAGATTCGTCTGGCAGCATTCGCATACACCACCACCGGTATGACCGAACTGGTCCACACGAACCGGTGGCTGCCATGTGATTCCGTTATCCGTCGACCGTGCGAGATAGACGTGCTTGAAACCGTCGATGAACATCTCCCGTGAGTCGAGGAACGAGATGTAGACGTTACCGTGCACGGCAGTGATCGCCGCGAAGTCCTGTGTCGCCTTGTTGCTGTCGGCTGCGACGGAGACCGGCGCGGACCACGTCATGCCCTCGTCGGTCGAGCGTGAATAGAACGGGTCGAGCTGATTGGCCGTGACGAGATCCTCCCATACGGCATGCCAGACGTTCATCTCGTCGATGACGACGTAGGGCTGGCGCTGGAGGCCGATCGTTCCGTAGGTCACGGCCGTCACATGACGCGGTGTCGACCATGTCGTACCACCGTCATCGGATACGATGGCATAAACCATGGCCTTGTTTCCCGACCGCTCGACGTAGGTCAAGGCGATACGTCCGGTGGAAGACGTCGTGAGCTTCGGATACTGGCGGCTCACGATACCCGGTTCGGGAAACGGGAAGAAGGGCCCCTCCAGCGTCTGTGCCATCATGTGTGTGGCGGCAAGGAAGAGGATAACGATGATGGTGTGTGTGGTCATGGCTGAAGATACCGGTATTGTTCATCGTGCCGTCATTCATACTATGAATGACGGTATCGGCTGGATTTGGACGCAGGATCGAAAACCCCTTCCATTGTTTCCTTCCGATCGGAAGGACAGTCCGTACGGCATTCCGTCATATCGACTGGATCGTGTCCGATTCCCATGCATTACGTGACGGAAACCTTTGCGGGGATGCAGTAGTCGTGTCGATCAACAGTATCCGCAACGTCAATGTCAGTCTTGTCGTTACGGATATCACACCGCAGAGCGCTTAATGTCGACGATGGCACACTCCACGTGCTTGGAGGAGTCGTCAGTCCATGGCGTTCTGCGGTAGCATTCACCAACGTCGGAATCCTCGGTTCACCATAGCCACCGATAGTGGCGTGGAGGAGCGAGGATTCTGCGTATCCGGGCCTCCCGATCGTAAAGGTTTTGTCAAGGTGCCTCCAAGGTGCTCCGATGCGAAGTTGCGTCGGGTACAATGGAGGTGGTGACGGGTGTATTCCGGAATCTCGTCGGGCGACCATTCGTGATACTTGGAGTCAGTAACCCTAGCGCCCGATCATCGGCATCGACCACGTGCGTGGCACCCATCGTAGTAGGTCGCACCCGGACGACGTCCATGCATACGGCCCGGGATTGGATCATGGACATCGGACGGTAGAGTGTACGTGTCGTACATGCATGGGAGTGTTCATGATATCGATGATGTCGTAACGAAATCGAGAATGCCACGGTCATCATTCAAACGATGCTCGTAAGAAATCCGGCGTACCGGTTCGTCAAGAACGGTTGGAGTGCTGACAGGGGCGGCCCGATTATTGCTCGATACGGAGAGAGCATGGAAGTGGTATCGTATGGGGCATCCGGCGACAGGGTGAGGACGGCGAACGAACGGCGCTGTGTGCAGTATGGAGTCATGTCATGAATCGTTACACACCATTGCGAATCTGGTATCTGATAGCAGTCACGTCGATACTCTGTGCCTGTACGGACGCCTCGACCGTCGGTTCTGTAGCGAACGGTATGGTGGTCATCCGCACGATCACGACGGACGTCTCTATCGGCGGGACGTTCAGGATACAGGGTGATAATCTCGCGGTTCTGGTGGCGGACGGAGTGCTGGTCTGCTACGGTGGGCAGGACATCCGTGTCCCGATTCGATCCGTTCTCGAGGATGGCGGCGACATCGTATGGCAGGTACCGGATTCGCTGCGCACGGGAAGAATGAAGATCGTCAACGGTAGTGGTGCCGTCGTTATCGATACCATCCTGCGCGTCTATGGCGAAGCCATGGTGCCGTCCGCGCTCCCGACATGGGCGAAATGGAATCAGCGTCTCGAAGAACGCCTCGCCCGATGTCGGTTCCAGGATCGGAACGGCAAGGTCTACGATGCCATACCGATTCCCGCCAACCCTTCGGTATATGTCGTTCCGCCGATCAGCGGGATATTCACGTGGGTCGTCTACGATGAGGCGAACGGATTGTACCACCGCACGGCGACGAGCGTCGACATCAAGCAGCCGGAAGTGAGGCCGGCTTCGCGCGGACTCAGGCCTTCGGCCTACGTCGATCATATCGCAGTACCGATAGGGAAGTGCAGCCTTCGGTTGAGAGGACAGAATGCGACGTTCGTGCGACAAATGACCATCCTCGACTCGCTGGCGGGATACGTCGGCATCCGACTCGACGGCATTCCCTTCGGTTCGTACGACGTGGACGTGATGACGGACAGCTACGAAGCGCCGCTCGATCATCGTCTGCGCATCGACGCCGACATCTATGTGCCCGTTTCCGCAAGGCTGACGGTCGATCTCATGATGCCGGCGCAGATCCTCGTTCGTGAAGGGCGATACCTGGGTAGCGAAGGACGGCTCGAAGAACGTCGTCGTTACCTGAAGGATACGTTGCTGCGCGTGCTCGAGGAATTCGAGCCCGAGGCGAACGAAACGACCGACGGTACCTTCCTGTTCAATCGCGACTGTTGTCGTGGAAGCGGAGGATCCTGCCTCGGTGTCGGAACCATCGCATTCGATGGAACGACGTTGACCTGCAATATCCCGATCGGAACGTCGACAGGATCTGCGGGGGTCAAGTACGAGATACGTCTGGACCGCCATCCTTGTACCGTGATGGGAGACGGCAGTATCGTCGTCGATATCCGTAGGGAGGACGTCATTTCGACGAAGGAGCTGACGTATCGACGCTTCCACATCGAGGAGGAGGATAGCTCCGTGCCGAGTGTCTTCGAAGACGCGACTGCCTGCGCGGATCAGTCGCTGGCGCGGATGAGACTGGTCTTCGCGAAATGACGTCCGTGCGCCTTCGATGATCGGGACAGCCCATCATCAGAAGTAATAGCGCCAGTCGAAGGCGATGCGGAGTCCCAGGCGCCACGTCGTTCGCAGATCCGGCGCCGGAATCGACGGATGGGAGATCATGGTCGATGATGTAGGAATATCCGCGCCGAGATGCAGTTGGATGAGGAAGCCGGAGCTTTGCGTCATCGAGAAACTGTGGAATGTCCTGAGCTCCAGGAACGGAAGGTCGAGATTGACCGATGTGAAACTGACCAGCGTCGTCACGTCGCCCTGAGTCGTGGTCATACGCATGAAGGCCTGATTTTCCTGACTCCCGTAGCCGAAGAGGCTCACACCGATCTCGCGACCGAGGACGAACTGGAATCGTCCGACAGGCGTTGCGATTCCCGCTTGCCATGGAATGAGGCCGCCGTTACCGGCGAGAATGGCCATCGTTTCGTAGGCATCGTGCGAAACCAGCCACAGCGGTGCCGCAAGGATGAGATCGCCCGGTACGAGATAGAAGGGCAGGCGAAGTCGTAGCGAATAGGCACTGCGTGCCGGGATGGCGGAGATGATCGGACTCTTGCCGATCAGTTCGTTATCGTTCACATACGGCATGGACGATGCGGCGTCGAGGCGTGTACCGATCGCGAAGAAGACGAGGCCGTCTCCCGCTTCGCTCAGAATGCCATCCATACCGAAGCCGACCTTGAAGGCGAATTCTAGTCCGGCCACACCCCCGGCGAGTTCCTGTGCCTTGCCGAATCCGGAGCTCACACCTTCCGATCGTACGGCAGGGGATACGCCCATGAAGGGGCCGAGCTCCGTACGGAAGCGGGGAAGAGAGCCCTCGCCATCCGCAAGGCCGGGGATAGGCGTCTGCATGAGGATGTCGGCGATGTTGTCCGTCATCGACGTGTCCGTCTCGATCTTCGGTGAGAGGGTATTGGCGCATACGTCGAAGGCATTCGGCAGAAAGGACGTATCGGTCGTAGCTACGGTCATGTGCCCGGAAGCGACATGGAGGAAGTCGTCGAGGCTTGCCATCACGGCATCGGAAGCGCGATCCACATCCGTCGGTCGCATGTATGCATCGCCCATGATGACGGCCTGTCTGTTGTCCCACGTACTGACGGAGAGGCCATGCTCACAGTAGTGGTCGTGCGTTCCTTTGCGTACGGAGGCATCGCCCCATGTTCCTGCAACATGACCGGAAGCGAATGCATCCTGTAGGAAATGCAATGCGAAGGCTTCGTCTGCGAGTGCCGCGATCGCCAGAGCGGAGCGTCGTTCGTCGGAAAGCGTGCGATCCATCGCATACCTGCTGGCCTTTCGCAGCGCGCTCGCATGGAAGTACGTGTAGGCACCGACGGCATTCAACGGAATCCCTTCCCGGATGCATCCGTAGAGATAGTCCGTCGGAGTCGTCGATACGGCCTGTCGTGCGGCGAGGAAGTGCACGTTGTTCGAGCTTGCGCGTGTGGCGTAGAAAGGGTCGACGCGCTGAAGCTTGATGTCGGCATCGCGCATCGCGTTCACGCGTTCATCCCTTCGTTCGGCCTCGGAAAGGCGACGCTTGAGTAACGCACAGGCGTCGGCGACATCCAGTATCCATTCCGTCGCGAGAACGTTGGAGACGAGCTTGGCGGGCGAGCAAGCATGATCACCTGCGATTGCCGGCCATGCAGCGAAGTCGATCGTCGATGTCGTCTCGCGATCGACGGTGTCGCAGGTGCGTTCGAACAGTCGATGCTCATGATTCCTGCGCGCTTCGCTCCACATGCGTTCGAGCATCGCACGCTCGCGTCCATGCAGCTTGCGTATGGCCATCGCGGAGATGTCCCGATGCTCAGGATAGACCCATGCGCAGAGGTTGGCGACGGAAATCAGTGTTGCAACGCACAAGGTCAGCACACTACGCATAGGTGTCCGTTCATGTTGGAACAATACGTATTGTTGGATGTCTCAGGTCGACTATGTCACCTAATGTACGAGGAGGTTGCGTTATGAGGATGTTACTCTCTGCGATGGTATGTGTTTTCGCAGTGCTACGATTGACAGCCCAGCCGCTTACCAACGGGGATGCCGTCGCGACCTTCGCGTCGGGTAGTAATGCGGGGAACTTCGTCGTCGCCTTGATGAAGGTTCAGGATGCGAACCTTCAGCCCGTGAATACGGGATGGAATCCGGTAAAGCAGTACGGACCTTCCAACTCCTGGACGAGGACCAATCTCGGTGAAGTCTTCGGAATCTGTATCTCCAATGCACCTCATATCTATGTAGCGGCCACGCGGCTGTACGGAGGCAGTGCCGGCCCTGGAGGATGGGGCGGTGTCTATCGTCTCGATGGATTGACCGGTGCGATCGCCCCCTTCCTTACCACGCTTGCCGCTCCGACGGGTGGTATCGGGACGTCCACGATTCCGAATACCGGTCCGGGTCTCGGCAACATCGCCTATGATCCGGTCTTCGACCAGTTCTTCGTGACGAACTTCGAGGATGGCAAGATCTACCGTGTGAACAGTGCCGGTATCATCCAGAGCACGTTCGATCCCTTCGCCGCCGATGGCGGTGCGAGCGGACAAGCTCCGATCGGAGAACGCGTATTCGGTATCGGTGTGTATAATAACCGTGTTTATTTCTCGCGATGGGTAGAGGATTGCCTCATGCCCGATCCAGTCGCCTCGAACGAGATATGGTCGGTAGCCCTGAACGGTTCGGGGGATTTCAATCCCGGCTCGGCACAGCTCGAGATCGCGCTGCCGCCTCTTCCCGGCAATAACTGGAGCAATCCCGTCAGTGATATCGAGTTCAACCAGGCGGGCCACATGCTCGTCGCCGAGCGTACCATGCGCAGTACACTTACCGGATATACGACCAATGCCCATGCTTCCCGTCTGATGGAGTATCGGCTCGCAGGGGTGACATGGCTCCCGGCGCCGCAGGTCTATGGAATCGGAATGCCGGGTGTGGGGTCCAGTTGCGGCAGCTTCCCGACGGGTATGAATTCATCGGGCGGTTGCGACTACGGCTATGGTTCGTGGGATAAGGACAAGCGCGTTCCCGTCGATTGCGACAGTGCCGTGTGGTCGATGGGCGATGCCCTGATCAGCCTGTCGGTCTACGGTGCCCAACGTCTTCCGGCGAGTGGTGGTGTAGCCGCAACCGCAGGTGTGATGGTCAACCTCGGCACTGCGAAGACGTTCTACGGCGATATAGACATCTGGCAGAACTGTCGTGTCGAGAGCGACCCCTGCAAGGGCGTCCGCATCATCGAGTTCGGGCAGACGCAGGGCGTTCCGAACTCCGATGGTGGCTGCTGCGTCCAGTTCGGTATCAGCAATTCCATGGCGAATACATGGACGGGCTTTACCGTCACGGCCAATACGCCAGGCGTGTCGATCAACTATGCCAGTGGCCCCGCCGGCTGGATGACGACGACACCGCTGACGCAGGTAACGTATACGCATACGTCGGGCTTCATTCCGACGGGAACGTCGTTCCCCTTCGTCTTCTGCCTGAACGTCGGTACGACGGTATCGCAGTCCATCACGATCTCGATGATCGGTGCCAACGGCGTCACGTGCGATTCGACGTTCACTTTGCAGTGTCACGGCACTACGCCACCGGTGCCGCCATGCGGCAAGCTTCAGAAGCTCTCCGTGTCCTGCCTCCAGGTCGGTGCCAACGGTAGCACGTATTCCATGACGACGCAGATCCAGAACCTGTCGTGGTATACGGCCAACGGCTACAACATCACGGTGAACAGCCCTGCAGGAGTCAGCGTCACGCCGAACGCCGGGCCGTTCGCACCGGTAGTGCCGCCGATGGGCATCTCGACGACGTTGCCGTTCACGATCACCGTACCGGCCGGTGTCACGGCCAACACGCTGTGTCTTTCCATCACCTTGCATGATGCATCGATGCAGAACTGCTGCACGTTCGATACCTGTATCGTCCTGCCGAAGTGCACGGATTGCTGTGATGAGTTCGATATCAAGGTGCCGACGATCACGGGCACGATGTCGGGCGCAGGTGCGGGAACGATCACGTCCACACTCAATGCCGGACCGCAGCCCATCGCATCGTTCACGGCCACCATCGTGAGCGCGACCCGTGGCAAGGTATGGTGTGGTGGTAACGTCACCTCGCCGGGTGGACCCGTCGCCGTCGTCTTCACCGGCGGATCGCTCACGCCGGTCATCAACTCCGCGCCCGTCTTCGCGCCATCGACCTCGTCGGTGACGTGGGGCACGCAACCGAGCGGTGTGTCGATGTCCGGGCCGCCGTCCAACCTGTCGCTCGGTGTCTCGATGCCGAATGCCGCACTCGGCTTCTTCTGCCGCGACACGGTCACGGTATGTATCCGTTATTCGTTCACGGATACGTCGTGCGTGACATGCGACACGACCGTTTGCATCAGGATTCCACGCAAGGGCTCGATCATCATCCACAACGGTGATTGGCACCATGCCGTGAATCTGAAGATGAAGTCGACCACGGAAGGAACCCTGACACTCAGGAAGCTCTACGGTCCAGGACAGCCGCACTACGGTAATCTGCGCTACAGCGGTTCGCCGCAGGCGAAGCTGGCCCGTATGAGCCTTACCAATGGTGGTGTCGTCGTCGTGACGGACGGTGTTGCTGATGCCGCCGTCGTGATGGACGAGAAGACGGACTCACTGACCTACGACGTGGTCTTCGAGAACAAGGAGAGCGTGAAGGTCTTCCCGACCTACGCCGAGCTTACCGCTGCGGAATGCCGCGGTTGTCCGGAAGAAGCGTCGCCGCAACTCACGGTATGGGCGCGTAGTCCTGGTGAATATGGTGGCGACACGATCGCCGAAGACAGGAAGAGTACCCGTCCGAAGAACGTCCGTACCTACATGCTCTTCATCGCCAACGGCAATCCGGGTGGACAGAACATCGCCTCCTTCCGTATCGCACCGTCGCGTCCCGAGCTTTCCATCCTGGCCTTCGGTCCGGGCGATCTCGACGGCGATGGCGGACTGGATCTCATGCTCGTCGAATCGAGCAAGGAAACGGGTGCGAAGCATCTTGCGGTCGCGAACATCGTCCATCGCGATGTCGCCGCCCGTCTCATCGCACCTGGCGAACAACTGCGTCCGATCTACATCACCGTAGCGGGCGACGACGGGCCGGTATCGCTGGACTACACGACGGTGGGTGAGGATGGCCAGGAACTGTCGAATGGTGATGTTCTGCTCGAGGAGCCGGTAAGCATCGTCCAGGAATCTGGCGATGGTGGCGGATCCGATGCGGAAGTCCACATGTCCGCGCATCCGAATCCTGCAGCGGGCGACGTAAGCATCTCCATACGGAGTACGATGGTATTGCGCGGTAGCCGTCTCATGGTGGTCGACATCAACGGCCGTATGGTATCCGAGTTCGGTCATTTCGACATGGGTACGACGGGAGCCGCGACCATTCAGGGATACATCGGACATCTCGCAAGCGGTTCCTATCGGATCGTCCTGGTTGCGGATGATGGGCGCTGGTCGATACCGTTGACCATCACGCGTTGACCTAGCCGGAAGATCAATGAGCCCGCCTTGTCGAATGCGACGAGGCGGGCTTTCTTTTTCGAAGAACGAAAATACCGGCATGTCGGTATTCATCTCCACGTTCCAGCCCGGTATCCATGCACGTCCGACGGGGTGATCGCCATATCTTCCGTTCCTATGCATATCGACTATTCGCTCGCCTTCATCGATCCTCACCGGATCATCGCATCGTTACAGCGTGCATTGCAGTCGGAGAAGCCGGGTACGGATATCCAGCGCACGGCCTTCGTCGCCTTCTGGTGCCTGATCCATCTCGATCGTACGGCGGATGCCGAACGGCTCCGATCCGTCTTCACATCGGATGAGGTCGACCGCGAGGCGTATCGACATGCGTCGACCGGCCTCCTGCATGCGCGCAATGGCTACGTGCTTGCGGCCGTGCGCGCCTTCGATCGTGCGCGGCGAGTACTGGAAGTCGGCGACGAACTCTATCCCTGGATCCAGTTAGAACGTGGTGAATGTCTACGTCGACTCGGTGATACGATCGATGCCCGACGATGCTTCGACGACGTCCTGAGCAGACGTAAGGGCGCAGCGCCCGCGGCGGTGATCCATGCCCTCATGGGACGCTGCGGGGCGTGGCAACAGGAAGGCGACAGCAAGTCCGCCGCCGACGATGCCCGACGTGCATTGCGACTCGTGCGCTCCAGCGGTCAGCGCGGTATGCCCCTTCTTCGCGCATTGCTGGCTTCGAGCATGACGCGCTACGACATCGATCCGGCGGCAGATATCAAGGACGATCTCGAGATGGCCTTGCATCTGGCGGGGACGTTGCACCTCCCGCTCGTGGAAGTGGAGATACGGCTGTTCTCCGCGCGGGTGGACGAGCGGGCGGGACGACGTGCCGCCGCACGTACAGCCCTGCTGCGTATGGCGAGAGGAGCGCGGAAGGACGGACAGCATCTCGTACTCGTGAACGTACTCGTACAACTGGCCCGACTCGAACAGTCGTCGGGGAACGACCTCATGGCCATCGCCCGCATCCATGAAGCCATCGATGCATCGATGCAGGCCGAAAGCGTCGATGCCCGTGCCATAGCCGTACGAGCGCTGGCCGACGTATGCTCGGCCATCGGAGACTACGAACAGGCCTATCGCGCCATGCATCAGCACGAACGTTTGCGTGAAGCCATCGCCGTCCTTCGACATCGCCGTGATGCCGACGAACGCGCACGGATCGCCAGGGACAACGACGACAACGAGCTCGTTGCCGCTGCCGAACGTCTTCAGCGTACGGTGGACGATCTGCGGCAGAATCTAACGTCGGTGACCATGCTCAACGAACACAGGGCAGACGTGCTGCGCGGACTGCAACGGAGGTTGAAGGACGAGGATGCGGACAAGAGCATGCTCGATCTCGTTCGCAAGGGCCTCGCCATGCCGGGAAGCGCACGCGTTTCGCCGCGCGGCATCCGTACCGTCGCGCCGGCACTGGAAGTTCTCCTTGCCGCACTCACTCCTGCTGAGCGCGAACTGTGCATGCTGATACGCGACGGGCTTTCGACCGGAGCCTGCGCCGAACGCATGCATATCGGTGAAGTCAGCGTCAAGGAGTACCGTCATCGTATCCGGAAGAAGCTGCATCTGCGCAGAGGCGAGCGTCTCGAAGACGTTCTGCATCGTTTCGATGATGTTTGAACCATAATGCCGAGTTCTATGTAACTTCGGCGCGCATGACTCATGTCAGTACACTCGTCACGTCCGGACGTCAGCGTCGAAGGAACGTTCGACGCTTATTGATTCCGATCATCTTCTGCCTTTTCTCTGGTGGGGCCGTGCGTGGGCAGAATGAACTGTCGCCGCTCGACTGTCTTCAGAGGCTTCTGGAGCGCGATCCCCAGATACGGATCCAGCGCACGAACATCGCGGAGTACGAAGGATATGCCCAGCAGTACAGGGCTCCGTTCGATCTGCAGACGACCTTCAACGCGCAGTACGGCATAGATCATTCTCCGATCATCTCTCCACTCGGCATCGTATTTCCGAGCGTGACGACGGGGCAGTACCAGATCGGTATCAATCGCCAGTTCGAGTTCGGTGCTTCGGTCGGTGCCACGGTGGGTGTGCAGAGTACGCGTATCCTCGATGGTACGTCGGACGATACGCGACCACAGAATCGGGCCATCTATGGACTCACCCTCGGCGTCCCTCTTCTGAAGAATCGTGGTTCGGCCGCTATGCGGGGAGTGCGCGACGAAGCGGCACTCGTCGTGACGGCCGTCAGGAACGATGCACGTGCCGCCATGAATTCGCGCGCCGTGGATGCGATGACGGCGTGGCTGGAGTACTGGTACGTAAAACGTCTTCATGAAGTAGCCGTTACATCGTCCGAAGAGGCCGACAGTACCGTGGATGACGTTCGTGCCTTCGTGGCCGCCGACAGGCGCACGCGTTCCGATCTGGATCAGGCGCGAGCGACGTCGCTTCAGCGTCACGCCGATCTCGTCGCAGTGGAGCAGCGTCTGAGATCCGCACGGTTCCAGCTCGCAGTCGTTCTGGGCGACGATCTGGAAACGGCCTTGCAGTATGGATTGCCGACGTTCCTGGATATGCCATCCGACACTCTTGTCGCACGAGAGCTGGCCAGCAGGGACGTACGCATGGTGGCGGAGCGGGAACGCCCCGACCTCGCCGCCTTCCTCGCACGCCGTGAAGCCGCCCGACGGTCCATCGAAGGACTCGAGCGTGCATCTGATCCGCAACTCGATCTCGGACTGACCCTTGGTGCCAACGGCTTCAACTTCCGGAGCGGCATGCCTGCCTATATCTCGCCGTATACCGAAAACGTAACCCCGTTGAATATCAACGCCACTCTTACCTGGGCATTCCCGGTGGAGAACTCCGCCGCCCGTGGAGCCCTGGCCACGAGAACGGCCCAGGCCGAGCGCACGGCAACGCAGGAGCGTGACCTCCGCAGGGTCATCTCCATCAATGCCGAGCTGGCGACGACGGCGCTCAAGTCGGCCGAACATCGCCTGAGCGTTGCACGGGAAGGGCTCGAACTCGCGCGCCACGTCTACCTCGACGAAGAGTACCGCGTACGCAACGATGCGTCGACACTCGTACAGCTTCGCCAGATGCAGGACAACGTGATAGGTGCCGAACAGACGTTCATCACCGCCAAACGCGACTACTATGCCGCAGTATTGCAACTGCGCTTCCTGACCTCATCGTTCTTCCGTACCGACGGCACGTCGATGGTGATCGATGCCACCAACGTCTTCACGGTTCCCAAGGTGACTCCATGAGTGAATCTTCCATGTTCCGTCAGGCGGCGCTGGATGCCCTGTCGTCACCGGAGCAGCTCGATCGTACGCTCGTCGTGACCAAGCCGCTCGGATGGCTCGCCCTGACGGGTGTGGGAATAGCCATCGCCGCCGCGCTGGTGTGGAGCGTCATGGGCTCCATTCCCACGACTGTGCAGTCGCGAGGCCTGCTCATACGTGAAGGCGGGCTTCACAGTATCGCTTCGCTCGGACCCGGTGCCGTGCGGCAATTCCGCTGCGAGATCGGTTCGCACGTGAAGGCCGGGGACACCATCGCCATCATCGAGGCTCCGGAACTCGCGTTGCGACAGGAGAATTCATGGCTGGCCGTTCGTGAAGCCGACAGCGTCTACCGGATGATGATCGGCGCACTGGCCACCTATCAATCCTTGCAGAAAGCGACGGCCACCAGCCAGGAAAAGGAGAACCGTGCGCGTCTCGCCGCGGCCGAGCAACGCGTGGACCACGCGCGACGCAAGGCGGAATCGACGAAGGGACTTCAGGAACGGGGTCTGGTGACATCCGCGACCTACTTCGAAGAACTCAACACCCTGCTGACGGCCGAGCAGGATCTCATCGCGGCGCGTACATCGACGCTGCAACTGGAATCGACGACCTCCGACGATGCACTGCAGAAAAGACAGCAACTTCTCCAGCAGGAACAGCAACTACGCGCAGCCCTGCGCACGGCCCGGGAAACGGACCTGCAGTACAGTCTCGTGACGACGGTCATTTCGCCGTACGATGGCAGGGTCGTCCAGCTTTCGTCGAACGTCGGACAGCTGGTGACGAACGGTTCGCCACTCATGGTTCTCGAAGTCGACAAGGCTCACGATACGCCTGTCGACGTCGTGCTCTTCGTGCCACCGCTCGAAGGCAAGAAGATCGAGATCGGCATGGATGCCCATATCGTGCCATCGACCGTCACGGCCGAAGAGTCGGGCTCGCTGATCGGCGACGTCCTCTACGTGAGCGAGTATCCGCTGGATCAACGCGGTATGGCGAGCCTCATCGAGAACGAAGGTCTGCTGTCGTACTTCGGTGTCCAGCAGGAACCTCCCGTCGAAGTGCGTGTACGCCTGCGGCCCAACAAGGCCGCGCCGAGCGGGTATACCTGGACATCCGGCAAGGGCCCCGACATCAGGGTCACCGCCGGCATGGTCTGTACGGGATCGATCATCGTGAAGGACCAGGCCCCGATCACGCTGGCGCTGCCCTGGCTGCGGCGCAAACTGGGGCTGAGCAATGGCTGACGCCTCATCGCATATCCGGAAACGGCACGTCATCACGCCTACCGTCTATCAGATGGAGGCCGTCGAATGCGGAGCCGCGTCGCTGGCGATGATCCTCGGATACTACGGACGTATCGTACCCCTCGAAGAACTGCGCCGCGCCTGCGGTGTCTCGCGCGACGGTTCCAAAGCCAGCAACATCCTGAGTGCGGCCCGCTCTTACGGCATGGAAGCGAAAGGCTTCCAGCGACCTATCGACGACGTCTATACCGGCGACCTGCCGGTGATCGTATTCTGGAAGTTCAATCACTTCCTCGTCGTCGAAGGAGTGTCCGACAAGTGGGTGTGGCTCAACGATCCGCTCGGTGGACGCACACGCATCACGCACGAGGATTTCGACAAGGGATATACCGGCATCACGCTGACCTTCAAGCCGGGGCCGGACTTCACGAAGGGCGGCAGTTCTCCCTCCATGATCTCGGCACTGGTACGCCGTCTTCATGGCGTGCGCGCCGCACTGGCCTACGTCCTGATCGCAAGTCTCTTCCTGATCCTGCCCGGTCTCGTCATTCCGGCCTTCTCCAAGGTCTTCGTCGACGAGATCCTGATCCGCGGCCATGGCTCATGGATGAAACCCCTGCTTCTCGGCATGGGAATCACCGTGGCGATGCACATCCTGCTGCTGCTGTTGCAGAAGGCGACGTTGCTGCGGCTCGAGACGAAGGTGGCCGTACGGGAATCCAGCTCCTACATGTGGCACGTCCTCCGGCTACCCGTCGACTTCTTCCAGCAGCGGTTCGCGGGTGACATCGCCCAGCGCGTCCAGATCAACGACAACGTGGCGCATACCATCGGTGGCAAGCTGGCCACGACGGTGCTGAGTCTGATGATGATCGTCTTCTATGGGCTGGTGATGTTGTCGTACAGCGTTCCGCTCACGTTGGCCACGTTCGCCGTGGCCATGCTGAACATCGTCGCCGTACGATTCGTGGGTTCGCATCTCGCGACCGTGAACGCGAAGCTCCTCCAGGAGCAGGGCAAGGTCATGGGCGTTTCGATGAACGGCCTGCAGATCATCGAAACATTGAAGGCCGGTGGTACGGAAAGCGACTTCTTCGCACGATGGGCAGGATATCAGGCCAAGGCTCTCGATTCGCAGCGCCGCGTCCAGATCGTGATGCAAGTGCTGCTCGTCGTTCCGCCGATGATCACGACCATCACCACAGCCGCCGTGCTCGGTCTCGGAGGCTGGTACGTGATGGACGGCAACATCAGCGCGGGTACACTCGTCGCCTTCCAGGCTTTGCTGATGAGCTTTCTCGCTCCCATCAACGACGTCGTGAATCTCTATGGCGAGATACAGCGGCTGCGCGGCGACATGACGCGACTCGATGACGTGCTCCGATACAAGATGGACGATATGACGCAGGAACGGGCCGTCGACGGCGATCTTCCCGCGAAGCTCGAAGGATACGTGGAGCTGAGGGACGTGACCTTCGGCTATTCGCCACTCGCGGCACCACTCATCACGGATTTCAATCTGAAGCTCGTTCCGGGATCGCGTGTAGCCATCGTCGGTAAATCCGGCAGCGGCAAGTCCACTATCTCCCGGTTGCTGATGGGGCTCTATCAGCCCTGGTCAGGGGAGATCATGTTCGACGGACGCCGCCGTGATGAATGGCCCCGCGATATCCTGGTGTCGTCGCTGGCCTTCGTTGATCAGGATATCTTCCTCTTCGATGGATCGGTGGAAGACAATCTGACGATGTGGAATTCCGCCATTCCGCGGCCGCGCGTCGTGAACGCAGCGAAGGATGCGTCGATCCACGACGTCATCGCCTCGCGTGCGGGCGGTTATGCAAGCCATGTCGAAGAGGCGGGCCGCAACTACAGCGGGGGCCAGGCACAACGGCTTGAGATAGCGCGGGCCTTGGCAGGCGATCCACGCATCGTCGTGCTCGACGAGGCTACGAGCGCGCTCGACCCGCTGACGGAGCAACAGATCGACGATCGTCTGCGCCAGCGTGGCTGCACGACGATCATCATCGCACACCGCCTGAGTACGATACGCGACTGCGACGAGATCATCGTACTCGAGAACGGGAAGGTCGTCCAGCGCGGGACCCACGAAGAGATGAAGGATGTCGACGGACCCTATGCACGGCTGATATCAACCGAATGAGCGCCACACCCCTACAGCGGCCATGTCCCGGCAATGATCCCTGGCGTATCGTCGATGCCACACGCACGGCCATCGTCCGCACGGGTTGCGTCGACCTGTTCGCCATCGGCACAGGTGCGAATGGAGAGCCCGGGCACCGCAGATTCCTGGCACGTTGTCCCGAAGGTGCGATGCTCGCACCGCTCGACAGCGGGCGGCTGAACGGAATGGACATCATCGCCGTCGGCTCCGCGGACACCATGCTCGAGCTCGGACCTGAAGGCCCGCGTAGCGACGTCATTCACGCCGCAGCGAACGAAGCCGTTGACTTTGCCGCATGGGTCGACGTATTGCTGCTGGTGGGTAATTCCGCAGGAGACGCCGACGGCAGGGTCGTTGCACTCAGCGCAGCCAGCGTCATCGAGTTGACGGCGGGATCCGTCGTCGGCGCACACGACCGGGTCCTGTGGTGTCAGACCAAGGACATTCCACCGGCGACGGCCATGCGCTGGCCATCGTCGATGGCATGGCGCCCTGTCACGTCCCGTCATGCGGGGCGTGTCACGGCCGACATCATGGTCGCTCCGCGCAGTACGGTCGATGCACTCACGCTCCTGGGCGATCCCGTCGCTGTCCTCGACGAAGCCACGACGCTGCTGTCCCGTGCCATCGAAGATCTCGATCGGCAGGCAGCGGACCTGGATCGTAACGTCCTCGTCGCCCGGATGAAGCGTCGTGCGGCCACGGCTCGTGCGAGCGTCGATGATTTCGGTACGGTCTTCGGTGACAAGGCCCAATCCACGATGATGGCCGCGACGTCCGATCCGGTGATCGCCGCTGCACGGAGAATGGCGGAAGCACTCCATACGCCCTTCATCCTGCCACCGTCCTGGCCTGCCGATGGTACCGGGCGGATCGAACTCCTGCTCGAAGCCTCGCGCATGCGCTCACGCATCGTCGTGCTCGAAGGCATGTGGTATCACGATGACGCCGGACCCCTCATCGGCTTCGACAAGTCGGGCGCCGCAGTGACGATGCTTCGCGAAGGACGACACTACGTGGCCATCGATGTCGATGGCGGACGTACCGTGATCTCCTCGACGACGGTAGGCAACTATGCCGAACGTGGCCTGCAGGTCTATCGTCCGTTCCCCGCGACGGCGATGCTGTTCCGCGACATCCTCCGCTTCGGCTTCGGCCCGCTCCGCAAGGACCTGCTCCTGCTGTTGCTGGCGGGATGTGCAGGGGGATTGCTTAGCCTGTTCCTCCCCTCGATCACGGCTACGATCTTCGACCAGGTAATTCCCACGACGAACAGATCCCAACTGCTGCTGATCACGGTAGGCATCGTGCTTGCCGGTATCGTCGGTGCCATCTTCGAACTCACACGGAACGTCGCCGTGCTTCGCCTGCAACTGCAGAGCGATGCGACGTTGCAGGGAGCGCTCTGGGACCGTCTGCTGTCGTTGCCTGCGACCTTCTTCCGCAGGTTCACCGCAGGCGAGCTCGCGACGCGGGCCAACGGCTTCAACGCCATTCAGCAGCTCATCGCCGGAGCAACGGCGAATTCCATGGTGGCCTTCATCTTCTCGACGTTCCAGTTGATCATCCTTTTCCACCACAGCACGAAGCTCGCCTGGATCGCATTGCTGATTCTCGTGCTGGCTGCACTCTGCCTGGCGCTCATCAGCTACGGCAGATATCGGCATCTCGTGGCTACGCAGGACGTTTATCAAAAGATAACGGGCGTCATCCTCCAGCTTCTCTCGGCGATTTCGAAGTTGCGCGCCACGGCATCCGAGACGTATGCGTTCAGGATGTGGTCGTCCATGTTCCTGCGCCAGCGCAGGAACGAGTTCAAGGCTTCGGGCCTGCAGAATCTGTCCCAGATACTCTATGCCGTGGTTCCTACCATCGCGTCCATGGTCTTCTACTGGATCATCCACGACATGGCCGTCGACGGAAAATCGCTGGCCACGGGTTCCGTGTTGTCATTCCTCGCGGCGTTCTCGACCTTCTTCGCATCGTTGCTGGCATGCTCCACGGCTGCCGAGAGCGTGCTCATGTGCGTTCCGCTCTACAGCTATGCCAGGCCGATCCTCGAGACACCGCCCGAAGTCGATGAAGCCAGGCCGGATCCGGGCCGTCTGCATGGAGACATCGACGTGGTGAACGTCAGTTTCCGCTACGATGCGGAGGGGCCGTTGATCCTGGATGGAGTCTCGATCTCGGCGCGTGCCGGTGAATTCATCGCCGTCGTCGGGGCGTCCGGTTGTGGCAAGTCCACGCTGTTGCGTCTGCTGCTCGGCTTCGAGACTCCGGAAGCGGGTGGTATCTATTTCGACGGCCAGGACATCGCGGGCGTCGACATCCGTGCGGTACGCAGGCAGATGGGTGTGGTACTGCAGAACGGCCGGGTGATGAGCGGGGACATCTTCAAGAACATCGTGAGCGGCAATCCGCTGCTGACCATCGCCGATGCGTGGGAGGCCGCAGCATCGGCGGGATTCGACGAAGATATTCACGGCATGCCCATGGGAATGCATACCGTCATCTCGGAAGGTGGAAGCACGTTGTCCGGCGGACAGCGTCAGCGTCTGCTGATCGCACGCGCCATCGCTTCCAAGCCCAGGATCATCCTGATGGACGAAGCCACGAGCGCGCTGGACAATCGCACGCAGCAGATCGTGACCGAGGCGCTGGGCCGTATGCATGCGACGCGGATCATCATCGCACACAGACTCAGCACGATCATCCATGCGGATCGCATCTACGTGATGGATCGCGGACGCGTCATGGAGTCGGGCACTTATCACGAACTCATGACCGCGGGTGGAGCATTCGCTGCCCTGGCAAGGCGTCAAATAGCCTGAAGTGGGGATACTACAGCGATGAGCGCTTGCATAACTTCGGGCCGTGAATCGAGGAAGGTGCTGTTGACTTCTTGTTGACTTTGCGGTGACATGGTATCGACTACCTTTGCATCGTCGAGCTCGGAGTAGGGTTGTACAATCTTCGATTCATTCAATACCGTGCATGACACGGAATTTTCCAGTTTCTCTTCTCGGAGGACACATGTCTATCGCATCAGCACAAGCGGTCAAGGCCATCAGCAAGGTCGTGGCACTTGCCAACACGGATGCTGCTTTCAAGAGCTCGCTGCTCTCGAACCCCGGTGCCGCTCTCTCCAGCCACGGCCTGAGCCTCCCGGCTGGCGTGAATCTGCACTTCGTGGATACCGGCGCTTCGGTTCCGGCCTCCACGGATTCGGATATCTACCTTCAACTCGGCTCGCTGGATCGCATCGGCGATGTCGAGCTGAACGAAGAAGCTCTCACGAAGGTCGCCGGTGGCGGTTCCTGCCAGAGCACGGCTTCGACGTGCTTCACGATCCCGTCCTGCGCTTCCTGCGCATCGTCGGCTTCGACGAAGTGCGGCTAAGAGCGTAATCCCATTTCGATCATGGGGCGTTGGGGTCAACAACGTCCCATGGTCGATATTGTATATATTGACAGCATCGATCGGATCCCGGGGGGTGTTCCGTCATGTCGTCCTGACCGATGTCCGTAGTGCCGTAGTTTGATCGAAGGTTCCGTTCCGGGGAGTGCGTGCCTGGGCGGACCACCACATGAGAGGGATAGCGCCGACCCTCGACGTCCGTATGATGCCTTGACGTCGACGAATTACCTGTGTTCCCTTGATCGATTCCGCCATGATAGTCCCGTGTACCATGCGGGTTTTACGTAATTCCTGTTCGGAGGTTATATGTCCATTCAATCAGCACAAGCTGCCAAGGCAATCAGTAAGGTCGTGGCACTTGCCAATACGGATGCAGCATTCAAGAGCTCGCTGCTCGCGAATCCGGGTGCAGCACTTTCCAGACATGGCCTCAAGCTCCCGGCCGGCGTCAACGTCCATTTCCTCGAAGCCGGTGCTTCGGTGCCGACGTCGACCGCAACCGACGTCTATCTCCAACTCGGTCCGCTGGATCGCATCGGAAACGTCGAACTGCACGAGGAAGCGCTCGCGAAGGTCGCCGGCGGCGGCTCCTGCATGAGCACGGCGTCCACCTGCCTTACAGTGCCTTCTTGCGTGACGTGCGTATCGACGGCCTCCACGAAGTGCGGCTAGGACGCGCAATCCGGATCCGGTCGTGGGGACCTCGTGCGGTGCCTCCGCGATCGCTGTCCGCAATGTCGGGATCGTAGAAGACTATACTATTGTCGGTCCGTATTACGCCGTGTATGACACGGATATTTTCGGTATTCCACCCTGGAGGACGTATGTCTCTCTCATCGGTTCAGGCCGCCAAGACCATCAGCAAGGTCGTGGCACTCGCCAACACGGATTCGGCGTTCAAGAGCTCGCTGCTCGCGAACCCGACCGCCGCACTTTCTGATCACGGCCTGAGCCTCCCGGCCGGCGTGAAGCTTCACTTCGTCGATGCCGGTGCTTCGGTGCCGACATCCACTGCATCCGACGTCTATCTTCAGCTCGGTTCGCTGGACCGCATCGGCGACGTCGAGCTGAACGAACAGGCTCTCACGAAGGTCGCCGGTGGTGGTTCGTGCCAGAGCACGGCCTCGACCTGCTTCTGCATCCCCTCATGCCTTACCTGCGCATCGACGGCCTCGTCGAAGTGCGGTTGATAGACGACGCTCCGATTTCGATCGTGGGGCGTTCGTGTGACGTCCCCACGGTCGATCATTTGTTCCGTATGAACCACAAGGGTTATGGGATCGCCGATACCGGTCATGGAACGCCAATGCCCGCCATGTTCGGTATCGTGGATTCATGAACGATCGTCGACCCGCTGTCGATGTTCCGGGATCGCACCGACGCAGATTCATCCAACGCCGTGCATGCACGGCTTGTTTCTTCCAATATCGAGGACATATGTCTCTCACATCGGCCCAGGCAGCCAAGACCATCAGCAAGGTCGTGGCACTCGCCAACACGGATTCGGCATTCAAGAGTTCGTTGCTCTCGAATCCGAATGCAGCCCTTGCCAGCCACGGCTTGATCCTTCCGCCCGACGTGAATCTGCATTTCGTGGATGCCGGCGCGCCAATGCCGACGTCCACTGGTACCGACGTCTATCTTCAGCTCGGTTCGCTGGATCGCATCGGCGACGTCGAACTGAACGAAGAAGCCCTTACGAAGGTTGCCGGTGGGGGTGGGTCCACGCATAGTACGAACTCCACGTCCTACACGATTGCGTCCTGCGTTACCTGCTCGGCGACGGGTTCCACGAAGTGTACCACCTAAGGACGTGGCCATCCATTCCGATCGCCGAGTGTCCATGCGACGCCTCACAGTCGCCGTCCCACTTCATGCGAACCGCATCGGCCGAGGGCAGGCCGCCGGCAATCGCATGAAGGCCATCGACATCGGTGTCATGGATTCATGAACGATCGTTGACTTGTTGTTGACTTTTCCCGACGGTGACATGGCTACCTTTGTATAGTCGGGATCGTAGGGTTACGTACTCATGATGATTCAATAGACGCCGTGCCCCGCACGGGTTTTTCGGTGCATTCTTTTCCGGAGGACATATGTCTCTCGTCTCTTCTGCAAAGGCAGTGAAGATCATCAGCAAGGTAGTGGCACGGGCCAACACCGATCCGACGTTCAAGGCCTCCCTGCTGTCGGATCCGTCCGCTGCACTCTCGAACCAGGGCCTCAGTATTCCGCCCGGTATTGCCGTCCACTTCGTCGATGCAGGCGCACCGATCCCCAAATCCACGGCTTCCGATGTCTATCTTCAGCTTGGTTCGCTGGATCGCATCGGCGATGTCGAGCTGAACGAGGAAGCCTTCACGAAGGCCGCCAGTGGCGGTTCCTGTCATGGGTCGGCGTCGACGATGATGTCGGCAGCGGCATGTATCTCCAGCGCCTCGACGGCGTCCACGAAGTGCACGTGAAAACGTAACGAGTCGATTCCTATAGAAGGGGACGTCGTGTTCGGCGACGTCCCCTCGATCGGATCCTGTTGTCAAGTCCGGCATTCCAATTCTTTCGATGGTCAACGTCATGATAGAACGTCCCCGATTCGCCCCACATCTGCACGTCCATCTCATTCCACCACACGATCTCGTCCTTACCGGTGGAATGCTGAAGACGCGCATGCCTCATTCCCTATGGCCCGTCATCGTTCCGATGATCGATGGTGTCCACACGGTCGACGATATCGTCGATGCCGTGATCGAACGCCAGCCCGACATCGATCCGACGACGGTCTATACGCTGATCTTCCAGCTGGAGCAGAAAGGCTATCTGGAAGAGAATGCGCCCGATGTTCCGATATCGCTTGCAGCCGTCGCCACATCGGTTGGAGTACGCACCGCCCAGGTATCCGAACGAGTACTCGATCGCACGGTTCATGTCGTTGCCGTCGGTGACGTCGACATCGACATGCTGAAGGATGGGTTATCACGTAACGGTCTGCGGACGATCGAGGAGGCGGAGCGGGCCGATGTCACGGTGGTCGTGACCGACGACTACCTGAGTTCCGGACTCGATGCTATCAATCGTGATCATCTGCAACGTGGGAAGCCATGGGTCATGGTGCGTCCGAACGGCCTCGATCCCATGGTCGGTCCACTCATCGTACCCGGTGCCACGGCCTGCTGGGAATGCCTGGCCGAGCGTCAGCGTCATAACCGCGATCTCGACATGTTCCTCGGTCAGCATGCACCGGAACACTTCCCGTTCCCCGAGCGCGTTGAGCTGCCGGGTTTCATGGATCTGGCGACCGGTCGTATCGCTTCGGCACTGACGCTGTGGTTCCTCACAGACAGGTCGCCCCTGCTCGGTACGATACTGTCGATGGATATGATCGGTGGCGATCAGCATCGTCATGCAGTGGTGCGGCGTCCGCAATGTCCCGCCTGCGGTGAAGGTGCGTCGGTCCTGCACGGTCCCGACCGTGTAGAACTCGCGCCATCGCCCCGCATGTCGGCGACGGACGCAGGGTACCGGAGCTCGACTCCGGAACAGATCTACGAGCGGTACAGGCACCACGTCAGTAATGTCAGCGGCGTGGTCTCCATGCTTGAGCGCATCACCGATCCGTCCGACGCGGTACAGCACGTCTATCTCTCCGGCCAGAACATGGCTACGAAATACGGTTCATTCGACAACCTCCGTCGTGAACTGCGGAGTGCGAGCTGCGGCAAGGGAACGACGGATATCCAGGCTCGCGTGAGCGGATTGTGTGAAGCCATCGAACGCTACAGCGGTGTCTATCGTGGTGACGAATACGTGCGCGAAGCGACGATGGAAGAGCTCGGTGGTGAAGCACTGCATCCCAACGATCTCATGCGCTTCTCGGATCGCCAGTTCGACGAACGGGATATATGGTTAGGACGCGATCACAAGTTCGCCATCGTGCCGTATCGCATGGATCCGACGGTGCGCATGTCGTGGTCGCCCGTATGGTCCCTCACCAACGACTGTCCCCGCTGGCTGCCGACGGGCCAGCTCTACTACAGCTATCCGAAGGCAGCGAACGAATTCTACTACATACCGGATTCGAATGGCGCCTCGACGGGTGCTACGAGGGAGGAAGCCATCCTGCAGGGCTTTCTCGAACTGGTCGAACGCGATGCCGTGGCCACGTGGTGGTATAACAGGACGCGTCAGCCAGGTGTCGATCTCGCATCGTACGATGATCCCTATGTGCATGCCATGCGCAGACGTCAGCATGAACTCGGACGCGAGCTCTGGGTGCTGGACGTCACGAACGATCTCGGAATTCCCGTATTCATGGCCTTCAGTCGTGATGCCAAGGGTCCGCGTGAGAATATCACGTTCGCACCCGGGGCGCATATCGATCCCCGCATCGCATTGCTTCGTGCGCTCACGGAACTCAATCAGATGATGCCCGGCATCCAGCCCGGACCCAACGGACAGGAATATGCCTTCGACGATCCGCAGGCGATCGACTGGTGGCGCACGGCTACGATAACCAACCAGCCCTATATCGTGCCCGATGCACGACTGGCGGCGACGAAGCGTGAGGACTATTCCGTGCCACAGACGACGGATCTACGAGAAGATATCATGATGGCACGTGATATCGTCGAGCGCCGTGGTCTCGAGTTTCTCGTCCATGACCAGACGAGACCGGACGTCGGCATGCCTGTCGTGAAGGTCATCGTGCCGGGGCTCCGGCACTTCTGGGCCCGGTTCGCACCGGGACGTCTGTATGACGTACCTGTCGCTACGGGCCGTCTGGCCGCACCCACGGCCGAAATGGATCTGAACCCAATAGCGATGTTCATCTGATGTCACTACGTCCCCGATTCCGCCTCCTTCCTGCCGAAGCAGCATCGATCGACGTTGTCGACGGAGCGCTTCAACTGGTGACGCAGTTCCTGCGCCTCGAACTGAAGAATGCAGGCGAAACCCTCGTCCATACACTGGTGAGCGTCCTGAGGGACGGCGAAGATCCGCGTATCGTTGAAGACACGTTGGCGACGTCATCACCCGATGATCTCGCGAAATACTACGAAGTCGTTCAGCGGCTGTGCAAGGCCATGGTTCTCCAGGTCGATATCGTCGACGGCGATGCCCTGTATGCGACGATCGTCCCGATGGCGGCAGACTTCATGGTGGATGCCACGGCCGACGTACCGCCCTCCGAAGCCCGATGGTCACGATTCGTGACGATGCGTCGTGAAGGTGGACATGTGCTGATCGAATCTCCGATAGCGTCTGCACGTGTGGAAGTGTTCGACCCGTCGTTGCTCGAACGTTGTACGTCGTGGATGCAGGCATCGCGTATCCTTGCGACCGACGATGACGACCGGTTGCTGACATCGTTGCTGTACCAGACTGGTATCCTGCGCGTCGGTGAAGATGACGATGCGACGCTTGCCCAGTGGTCCACTACCGATATGCTCTTCCATTTCCGCAGCAGATTCGGCCGTCATACGCGCGCCAGCGGGGGAGTGTTCCGTCATGTGGGCCGCATCGATCCGCCGGGTGTGGACAGACCGTACGATCCGAACGAACGACTGGTGTCGCTGCCGGTGCCGACCACCGTGACCTCACGATCTCTCGAAGATATCGTCTCTACGCGTCGTTCGGTTCGGACCTTCTCGCAACGACCGATGACGCTCGAACAGCTCGGTACGTTGCTGTGGCGCACCGTGCGTGAAACGGGACGTATGACGATGGACGTAGCGTCGCCGGATGGTACGTCCATACCGTTCGAACTGCGCAGGCGGCCGGTCCCGAGCGGCGGCGCCGCCCACGAGATCGACGTCTATCTCACGATCCGTAACGTGGAGGGAGTGGCTCCCGGATTCTGGCGATACGACGGTGCGAGGCATGCCCTCGTCCATTGTGCGGATGTCGATTCCCGTTTCGACATCATGTGGTATCGTGCGATGCAGGCATCGGGGACGAGCGTGCCACCACCGGTCCTCATGACGCTCGGTGCGCGGTTCACCCGCATCATGTGGAAGTACGAAGCCATGGCCTATGCGGCCATTCTCAAGCATGTCGGCGTGATCTACGAATTATTCTATCTCGTCGCTACGGACATGAACCTTGGCATATGTGCGCTCGGTAACGGTGATACGATGACGTTCTCGTCGTTGGCCGGCGTCGATCCCTTTGTGGAAGGATCCGTAGGAGAGATGTTGCTCGGAATACCTGTCGAGGAGGAAACACCATGACGATCACACACGACCTGTCCGCGGCCATGACGATGGAAGCCTATCATGAGGCGTTGCGCGAGCTTGCCCATGAGAAACGTTTTCTCGAGAAGTGGAGTTCCGATCCGACGTTCCGTCAGGCGCTCACGGACGACATGGAAGGAACGCTCGAGGCCAGGGGACTGCGTCTCGATACGGAAGAGCTCAACGCCATCGTCGCCGGTGGAACGTCGGCAGTCTTCGATCGGTTGCAGACGCTCGCCTATCTCAAGATGATGTGGACGAACAGATTCTATCACGAACATTGCCAACCTGCAGATGCCGCATGGCAGCAGTGGCGCGTGCGCCAGATCAATCGTCAGGTGCTCGACCTCGGCCCCCATCATGCGATGCAGAACATCCACTCCTCGCTTGCCGTCGAACTCAACAAGGGATGCAGTGTCGGATGCTGGTTCTGTGCGTTGAGTCCGGACAAGAAATCCGTTCCACTCGACTACCATAGCGGTGGACGCGAAACGTTCCACGCACTCATCACGGCGCTTCAGAACGAACTCGGTGCCGCCGTCGATTCCGGTTTCCTCTACTGGGGTACGGAGCCGATGGACAATCCCGACTACGAACAGTACTGCGTGGACTTCCATACGATCACGGGTACCTTCCCGCCGACGACGACGGCCGTGGCGCACAAGCATCCCGAGCGTATCAAGAATCTGCTCGACCTCGCGGCGAAACACGGAAGCTGGCTCACGCGGTTCTCCGTCCTGACCACGTCGCTGATGGATCGTATCCACGCGACGTATACGCCGGAAGAACTCGCTCTTGCGGAATGCCTGCCCCTGAACAGGGAAGCCGACTATGCCTATGGTGTGGCCGGACGATACAGGGACTACCTGCAGGCCCATCCCGAAGCTGCCGTGGAACAACGCGCCAAGCTGCGTCGGGCACCGTGGTACGAGTCCGTGAAGGACTATCTGAACGACGACACGCATGCTCACGGCTCCATTGCCTGCGTCACGGGCTTCCTCGTGAATACGGTGGACCGTACCATTTCCCTCATCGCTCCCGTGACTGCCGACGATGCCCATCCTCTCGGCTATATCACGTTCGCCCAGGTGGAGTTCACGTCCGCGGACGACATTCCCGCAACGGTCGCCGACGTCGTGGCGCGAGGCCGACGCCTGGTTCTTGCCGATGATGACATCTGTGCGATACCGTCATGGGTCAATACGCAGATCGACGACGATGCCCTCGTCGTGACGGGGCGGATCGGAGGGAAGGCGAGAAGGGCTCATCACGGAAACGTCGAAGCGATGGATGCCTTGGTGAATACGCTTCGTCAAGGCACCTGCAATCGCGCGGATGTGATCCGGACCGTTGCAACATCATCGTCGGTCGATGCCGCATGGGTGAGCGACGCCATCGATGGACTGTGGAAGCTGGGTGTTCTCATCGAGCCGGTGAGGGTATGACGCCGCTCGACAGATCGGTACCACCACGGCAGCGTTCCGAGGAATGGTATGTCGTCGTTCCGACGTCTGACGAGGTCGTGAACGACCGACGTCGGACCTGGTCGTATGGTCTGGACGATACATGGTTCGGGGGGAGTGTCGATTCGAGGTGGTTCCATGATGGTCATATCATCGCGAACCATCCGGCCTTGCCTTCATGGATCCGACATGCGAACGGAGTGTTGAACACCGCTCCCCTGGAAGACCGTTTTCTCGACGAAGGACTACCCGAACATCGCGCGACCGCTGCGATGCTGTCACCGGTCGTGGCCTATGCCGCATCGTTGCTCGATGGGATGTGTGCGGATCATCCCGTCGCGATCACGCATGGTGCCAGGATGGATATGCTCCGTGGCCTGCATCGACGTGCGATCATGACGCTGGCAAGTGTCGTCGCCGATGAGCTCGCCGCATGGAAGGCTACATGTACCGCACTCGGTATGCCTGCATCCACGCCCTATGCCGCCGACGAAACGACATGGCCGGATATGGTCGAGCGCCTGCCGATGCTGGCGCACGTCGCAGGGACACTCGTCACGCACTGGCTCGAGTACGTGGCCGAACTGTTGTCACGGCTCGCATCGGATGCGGAGGCTCTTGTCGAGTTGTGGCCGGGAACCGGCGTTCCTGCCGAACTCCTGCGGGTCTCTCTCGACGCAGGCGACCTTCATGACCATGGACGATCCGTGGCCCTCATGACGTTCGATGGAGATCGCAGGTGCGCGTACAAGCCGAAGGATCTTCGTATAGTCGAGCGTACGCTCGATCTGTTCGAACGTTTGAATGCCGCCGCCGATGAGCCTCTGCTGCACATACGGCCCATGGTTCTACGACCCGGCTATGCATGGGAAGGATTCGTCACGACGGCACCATGTGCGAGTCTCGACGACGTAGCCTTGTACTACGAGCGTTTCGGCGCCATGGTGTGCATGTATGAACATCTGGAAGCCCGTGACCTGTGGCTCGACAACGTGGTGGCCTCGGCATCGTGGCCTGCGGTGATCGACATGGAGATGGTGCTGCAACCGAGAATGTCCGCCGACGCCGGCATCGATGCCGCCGAGCGATATGCGCAGCACATGCTGGATGAGTCGTCGTTGTCGACAGGGCTCGTCGTGATGTCGTTTCCCGTCGGCGAAGGACGTCCTGCGGAAGACATGGGTGCTCTCACACCACTGCGTCCGTTCCGCACGCCGTTCAAGGCACGTGCGGAGCTGACGGGAGAAGTGGAAACCGGCTCCGATGGACATGTGACGTTCGAACATCCCGACTACGTACCGGTGTTCGACGGTCTGCACGTCGACGTGCGTCGATGGCACGATCACGTCGAACGCGGCTATGCACGGATGGATGATCTTCTTGCAGGACCACTGCATGCTGTGGTTCATGAATGGGTGCTAGCCGTCGATCCCGATATTCCGGTCCGTTCCATTCACCGCGATACGTGGACATGTCAGCGCATACTGCAGGCTTCGACGACGAGTGCGGCCCTGCTCTCGGCCTGGGACAGGGATGCATCGCTGAATCGTCTTGTAAAGGTGGCGACCGGAACGACGAAACCCGGCTCCGTCGAGCACGCCATCATCCTCTCCGAAATAGAACAGCTCCGCATTCTCGATATACCGTACTTCCTGACTCCCGTCGGTGACTCCGGCGTCAGGACGTCGGAAGGGTCGTCGCTTGGCACCGTCTACGACGGTGCACCGCTTCGCCGATGCATCGAGAGAGTGGAACATCCCATCGATCCGGAGTTCCGTCGCGACGTTCTCCGCGCTTCGATCGCGATCGGTGCAGGGGGAAGGGAAGACCGTCCCCTGATGGTCGACGTTGCCGTAGAGGCGTTCGATCCTGTCGGGATCATTCATACGGTAGCGCGCCGACTCGTCGATCTTACGATCCGGCGTGATGGGCGTTATGCGTGGATCGGTGCCGTTCGCCATGCCATGCTGGCCACGACGTCCATCGAAGTACTGAGGCCGACGCTCCTCGGTTCACTCGGTATAGCTATCGCTCTGCACGAAGCCCGTGCCGTTGCGGATATCGGAGACGTCGATGCCATCATCTCATGCGTGACGCAACAGGCGATGCGTGAGATGGGATCCGCCAATGCGATCATGCGATCGGGTGCCGCCCTGCCTGCATGGGTGCAAGATCCGCTGGAAGGGTTGCCGGCACTGGAACATGGACTGGCGATCCTCACCGATGGCAGGTATGGTCGAACGAGGTCGTTCCCGATGCCGGACTTCGATCTGGCCGATCGGGTCGCCATCTTCGCCGAACATGGACGCTGGTTCCCGGAACGGCAATTGCCGGAGAGGTTCGACCTTTCCGCAGTGAACGGTCTCGCCGCCATCGTGCGTCTTGCGGTCGCCGCATCGGTTCGTAACGAACGCGTCACGATATGAACGGGGGGAGGACCATGAGCCCCGGTATCGCCCGATGGACGGCGATGATGATCGCACGATACGGTAACGTGGGCGTGGATGCGTCGACGTTCGTTCCCTATCACCGGCAGGCCGAGGAGATGCTGGCGGGAGTGCGGAATCACGACGTGAAGAACATCCTCGACGTCGGCTCCGGTGAAGGCCTGATGATGGCCCATCTTCTCGATGCATTTCCGGACGCGCATATCACGGGAACCGAACCCGACATGCAGCGCATGTTCCAGACGGCCGTCTGGCTTGGTGAAGCTGCCGACGAGAATCGCTGGTCCCTTATGGGTGAGGCCCTGCCTTCACTGGAGTCCATCGACGATGCCAGTATGGATCTGGTGACATCGCGTGCAGTGCTCGCCTATGTCGATGATACGGGAACGTCTCTCGACGAGATCGCACGGGTTCTTCGGCGGGGTGGACACTTCACCGCTCTCGAGCCTCTGCATGGCCATGCGTTGCGACAATATCCGCAGAGCTGGATGGGGGTGTCGCTCGTGGAAGCTGGTGAGGCCGGTCTGCGTCTCCTGAGGCATCTGTTCCCGAACGGACCCGCAACGTATCTCGATCGTGCACCGGCCCGCTTCGCCGTATCCGATATCGAGCGCCTGTATGGCGACGAACACTGGCAGGACGTCAGGATCGTACCGCATATCGTCGAACATCGTATACATGCTTCGCCGGACCTCCTGCTCGTGCAAGCCCCCTTCGATGGAGCACCGTCCATCGCTTCGATACTGAATGTCCTTCCGGATGACGAGCGGACGTCCATCATCGCACACATCAGGGCATGCTGCGAGCGTGGTGACGTGATACGTACGGAGGCGGTGGTGAAGGTGGAAGCAACGCGGAGATGATCGTCGCCACTTCTACGTGATCAATTGCAGATAGCCGTAGACGGCGAGCTTATCCGCCGCCGACCGAAGATTGCCGATATCCCAGATACCGAGCTGGCCGACCCACGATGAATGGAGAAGATCGTCGACGGGTTCTTTCATCTTCCCGTAGACGACGTCGCTGATCGTATCCGACTGGACGAAGCGCGTTCGTGAAATCTTCGAATGAAGGGCATTCATCAACGGTCTTCCCGCACAGAACCAGGGATAGAGAGAGCGTTTGCCGACGAAGGGTACGGACGTCGTTCGTGGAGCGGACGCGGAAATGACGGATCGGAACCATCGGCCATGATCCCTGAAGGAAGCGGGTCGCGAGAATACCCAATCGACGACCGAGCGGTGCAGGAAGGGAATCGTGGAATCGAGATAGTGGTCGTAGACGCCTTGCGGACTGGCGACGTAGCCGTGCAGATACCACGAGGCGAAGAAGTTGTCGATCCACTCACGTTCGGATCCTTTGGTACACGGGCCTTGCTCGTCGAGCGCACGCTGCAGGTCCTCCGTCACCATGTCCGTCATACGCCGTGCGACATCATCGACGAAGACGTCGTTCGAGCGTGCCATGAGGTAGGGAAGGATACGTCGTGCGTCTCCCGAATGGAGAGCCGCACGGCCCTGGTACCGCAGGCCGTTCGCGAGTCCTCCACGCAGGAAGCCACCGAAGCCTCCATCGATGAGGATGCCGCCGGGCGGCAGGATCGACGCGATGGAAGGCAGCACCATCGCATGGGCGAAATGATATGTCCCTTCGGAAGCCAGTGCCGTATGTCGGGCAATGGACTGCATGTCGTCGATGCTCATCCGATCGACGACGGTGGCGACGTCGAAGAAGGTATGCCGCACACCCGCTCGCGATGCCACATCGGATGCCGTCGAGCAGTCGGGCATATCCATCGAACCGTAACTCGTTGTCGAGATATCGACCCCTTCGCGGATGGACCAGGCCAGGAGGGTCCGTGAATCGAATCCACCCGAAAGGGCCAGGACACTGTCGGGAAAGCCGTCGAGCGACGGGGTGAGGTCGTTCCTCCGTTCGGTCGACGTGCGGCTTGTGGAGTGCAACGGGTCGGGAGATGGGAGACAGCGTTCGATGCCCTCGACCATCGACGAGTGCGTGAATCCCATGACCGGCATCCATGCATTGGCGAGTACGCGCAGGTCGAGTGATCCCTGCGGCGAGGATCCGGGCAGCCTCGTCATGTATCTGATTCTGCCGTCGGGCAAGGTCATCCTGTACAGTCGACGGAGTTCGTACGGATCCACGAGTTCCACGATGCGACCGTCGACGACGGCGATACCGGCGTAGTGGCCATCGACGTCCAGAGACTTCCGTTCGTTGACCATCCTCACTGCCTCGTCCGGCTGGATACGTCGCTTCGTTCGTGGATCGAACATGATGCCGACGACGATTCCTCCTCCTTCGATGAAGGGCGCGTGCTGATCGAGAGTGATGTCGAAGTGCTGCATCGATGCCGTTCGATTCGTTGACTGCCGATGCAGGAAGATAGCAACGAGGTGCTACATGCGACCGATCGAGCGGGAAGCTTCCATCGGCACCCGTAGTGAGAGTGCACGAGTGTCGGTAGTGGGTGAGGGCCAGCCCGTCGCCATGACGATACTCCGTCATGTCCGGATCGAATGGACGTGACGGAGTATCGTCATGAAGGATTACGCTCCGGCCATGTATGCCATCGCGACGACGCCGGAACTGAATGTCCGGGTATTCTGGAAGGTCAAGGGAAGATCTCCTGTCGTCATGCGATCGAACAAGGGAAGGCCATCGCCGAGGATCAGCGGACAGACGAAGAGATGATACTCGTCGATGAGGCCGTTCTTTACGAAGTCCGGAACGAGACTCGCACTTCCATAGAGAATGAGATCCTTGCCGGGGCGTTCCTTCAACCGACGGAGTTCGTTCGCATCGATGGAGCGATGGACGGTCGTGTTCTTCCAGTCCGCATGATCGAGGGTCCTCGAGAAGACGATCTTCTCTGCCGCGTTGAGATGATCGGCGATGACGAGGTCGGACGGTGTCATCACCGGATTGTCGTGCGCCGCCGGCCAGAACTGGATGAACAGTTCATAGGTCTTGCGACCGAGCAGGATGGTATCGACCCGTTCGAGAAGGTCGATGGCATAGGTGTTGAAATCGTCATCGACGATATGCCAGTCGATACTGCCGTCGCGGCGGGCGAAATAGCCATCGAGCGTCGTCATCTCCGACAGGATGATTCTGCGCATGATCGAACTGGGATGATGATGGAAATTCCGAGGGCTCTCCGGTGGAGACAGCTGTCGCCGATCCTCGTCATTCGACAGGGATATAGTAGTCTACCGGACCTGACGACGTTTCCGGATTCCACCGGCTGTCATAGCGTTCGAAGTCAGGGGCCATCCTGTGCTTGAGTCCATTGGCTGCCAGGCCTTCGGTCCATACCTTCATGATCCATGCCGGGAAGCCGCTGATATGGCCGTCGAAGGTGAAGACGGCGTACTTTCCTGCGGGAACGTCGACGGTGGTGGACCATTCCGGTGCTGCCGATCCCGGCTGTACCTGCATGGCCGGCATGTAGTCGAACGACTCCATCTTTCCGTCGTTCATGGCCATATCGATCGTCACGCCATAGACGACGTCGCCGGTGAAGCCCGGTGTCGTGTGCAGGAGGGGGACGGCGTCGGCCCATAGCTGCATGATTTCCTGTTTCGTTTCCGGTGTGAACTGTCGTGCCAGGCCGCGGAGGCTCATGGGTTCGAGCTGGACGATGGTCGGATTCATGGGTGCACTCGATGTAGTATGGATGATGTGACAGGGAACCGCCGAAGATACTTCAGGGATGCCGAACCGCCGCGAATTCCCGGCAGGCAAGGGCGTTCTGATCGGGATCGATGATGGCGAATGGAATCAAGGCGGCCTGCTCTTCAAACGACGGCCGAGGTCGAGGGACTCAACCGGATCGATCGACGGCGACGTGCATGACGTCGTATCACTGCATGAGATCGACACTATCAATGGCAGGGTCCGGTCACGTAAGGCCTGCAATCTTGCCGATGCTCCTATGACGTATTGCAGTGAAGCTGCGAAGGATCGTTCGGAATGAGCCCGATTCTTGCCGGAAATTGATACGTACGTATCAAAAAAGTCATTTGGAATGTATATTGCGCCATGAATTGATACATATGTATCCATTGTATGGTGATAGAGATGAATGCTTCCGAACTTGGTGCTCGTCATCGGCATGTCCGAAAGGCGATTCTCGCGCAGAGCCGCGAGCAGTATGCGGCTTCCATGGGGGTGGCCGCCAGTACGGTTCGATCATGGGAAAGCGGCCGTAGTGCCGTGTTGCCGGGTGTGCTGGCGCGACTGACGTCCGATCATGGCATCAGCAGCCACTGGATGCTGACGGGTGAGGGAAGTCCGACCGCGGAGGAAGGGCCGCTCCGTCGATCCGTACGCCTTCCGTTACTGCGCACGGGAGTGAGTGCCGGAGCGCCTACGGAGTCCGATGACGTGATCGAGCGGGAGATCGACCTCGCCGAAATGCTGCTGCAGCATCCGCTGGACAGTTATCTCATGCACGTGAACGGACATTCGATGATCGGTGCGGGGATCGGTCATGGCGATACGATCATCATCGACCGGGCCGCGGAAGTGAAGTCCGGACAGATCGTCGTCGCGCGTGTGTATGGCGAGCTGACCGTGAAGCGGTATCTGATCCAGGGAACGCGGCATATCCTTCATGCCGAGAATCCCGATCCGGCATACAGGGATATCGAGATCACCGACGATATGGATCTGCATATCGTCGGCGTCGTCAATCATTGCATCAAGCGTGTGTGATGTCATGTCGTCGCTCTGCGCCATCATCTTTCCCCACTATCCCGCACTGGCTGCACGGCTGGCCTTGCGGTCGGGTGGAGAGCGTCATGACATGATCGCGATCGAGCGCCATGGTTCGATCATCGCATCCACGCCGGAAGCGAGAGCCGTGGGCATCGAATGCGGCATGACCGTGACGCGCGCGCGTGCGTTGCAGCCATCCGTCCTGATCCTCCAGCGCGATGCCGCGATGGAACAGACAACATGGGAAACGATACTGGCGCGTGTGCATGAGACCACACCGCTCATGATCGCTCCACGGCTCGGCCTCATCTACTGTGGTATGGATCGTCCGGTACAGGTACGGGGTATCCTGCACGATACGTACGGACAAGGCGGTCGTGCGATGACGCAGACGCTGGCGCTGCTGGCCGCCGTGATCGCCGAACCCGGAAAAACGATGACGGTTCCGCGTGATGGAGCCGCGCAGTTCCTGGCGACATGGAATACGTCGAATCTGCGTGTACTGGAATATTCGGATGAACTGGTGGAACGCCTTCGCCTCTTCGGTCTTTCCACGATGGCTCACGTCCAGCATCTTACGCGGCGGCATCTGCATGCCCAGTTCGGTACGGAAGGGCACACCCTGCACGATCTTCTGCATAGCGTTCCCGATCGAACCGAGCTGCCGGTCTACAGCCCACCCCCTTCCGTCGTTGCGCTGGGGCGGTTCGATGATCCGGAGCGGGAGCCTGCTGCATTGCTTCCCGTCATGGCCATGATGGTGGAGGAAGCATGGACGGAACTGGCAGGACGCCATGCCACGACCATCGAAGTGCAGATGCTGGATCGGGCGGATAACGTCATCGTCCGGTCGTCACGCATTCTCGCCGGGAAGGTGCAGTGGAGCAGTACGTTCCTGATGACGGCCGCGAGGACGCTGTTGCAGGATCTTCTCGATACCGATCGCTGGTGCAGTGGTCTCCGTCTGAAGCTCATGGGGCTTCTTCAGCCTCCTGCGATGCAGGCGACGATGTTCCGTCCACGCCCATGCATCGACGACGTGATTCCGCTCGTCCTTCGTCGCTATCCTCATGGGCTCCGGCGCATCGTCCGTGTCGATGCCGATGCCTATCTGCCGGAACGGGCAGCGCTCCTTTCGTACTACGATCATGACGGGGGGGCCGCATGAGGCTCTGTATGGAAGAGATCGACGTGTCGTGCGAAGGAACGCGACCCATAGCCGTGCATTGGCGCGGGGGGATCTATCACGTGTCTTCCATACTGGATCGCTGGACGTCGAGAACGGCGTGGTGGGCGTCGGAAGACGGAACGGACGATCATCGATACTATCTGCTTCTGGAAACGTCCACCATCGTCATGGAAGTGTTCCGCACGAGGCATGGATGGATGCTTTCGAGACTGTACGACTGACGGATGACAGGGGGTGTCACATTGATTCATCGATCGATGGGCACAATCATGTTCGGCGCGCTGCATTGCCATTCACATTTCTCCTTCCTCTCCGGTGGCTCGTCGCCGAGGGAGCTGGCCGAGCGTGCCCGTGCACTCGGACACGGCTTCCTTTGCGTAACCGACCGGATGGGGATGAGCGGTGCCGTCCAGGTCCAGCAGGCCTGCCGTCGCGCAGGCATCAAGCCGATCATCGGTGCCGAGGTCGATGTCGAAGGAGCTTCGCTGGTTCTCATCGCCAGGAATGCGGATGGATACGCCAACCTCAGTACGCTGCTCACGATAGCGCTGCAGCGGGATCGGGACAATCCCGTCGTATCGCTGGAGGATTGCAGGGCGTTCCGGGACGATATCGTCTGCCTCACGGGAGGACGTGACGGACGTCTCTGGCACCATGCTCACAGGCGCGACAACGCTGCCATGAAGGAATGGCTCCTGAAGCTGCGCGATGTCTTTCCCGACGAACTCTACGTCGAACTGATCCATCACCGCAGGCCCGGTGATACAGGAATCGCGGCCCGCATGCATGCCATCGCCAGGGAACTTGAGCTTCCGTGCGTCATCGGTGGAGATGTGCGGTATGCATGTGCCGATGACTACGTCATCTACGACGTCATGACCTGTATCCGGCACGGTATCACGGTCTTCGACACGCATCGCGATCGGCCTGTCAATGATGAACAACGATTGAAGACCGAAGACGAGCTCAGGAAGCTCCTGCCGTTCCCCGATGCCTTCGAGGCTGTGGCGATGCTGGCGGAACGATGTTCGATGGACGTGCTTCGTGAAGAGATCACACCGCCGGCAGCCGGGGTGTCGGCGGGTGAAACGGCGCCGGACGTTCTGCGGAAGCGTTGCGAGGAGGCATTCCACAAGAGATACGGAGATGGCAGGGGATACGAAGCGCAACGCACGACGATGGAGCATGAGCTGGATGTGATACGGGACATGGAGCTGGCGGACTTCTTCCTCGTCGTCGCGCAGATCGTCGATGCCGCCAAGGGAATGGGGATCAGATGCTCGGGGCGTGGATCAGCGGCGAACTCCATCGTGGCCTTTCTCCTAGGCATCACGGGAGTCGACCCGGTGGAACATAAGCTCACGTTCGAACGATTCCTGCATCATGGACGGGTCGGTACGCCGGATATCGACGTCGACTTCGATACGGAACGCAGGCATGAAGTCATCGCATGGATCGAGAATCATTACGGCATCAGTCATACGGCGATGACGGCGACGTATCAGACCTACTCGCTTCGCATGGCCGTTCGCGATGTCGCGAAGGCTCTCGGGTGGCCGCATGAGACGGTAGTGCGGATGTCGAAGGCCATGCCCGGTCATCGTCGAAAGCCGACGGCCGGGTATCGTGACGAGCTCGTGGCCGTCGTCGGCGATTCACCGTTGCTCGTAACGCTCCTGCATGTGGCCGAGCGCCTGATGCGCAGGCCGCGTCATCTCGGTCAACACAACGGAGGCATGATTCTCTCGCATCGTCCGTTGCATACGCTGACGCCGGTACAGATCTCCGCCAACGGCGTACGTATCGCGCAGTTCGACAAGGACGATATCGAGGAGATGGGCCTCGTGAAGCTCGACGTGCTCGGTCTGCGTATGCTCGCCTGTATCGCCGAAACGCTGGAGCTCATCCAGCGTCATGAAGGGAAGACCGTGGACATCGACGAGATCGCCCTCGACGATCCCGATATCTACACCATGCTCCAGGCCGGCGAGACGCTCGGCGTCTTCCAGGTGGAATCGCAAGGTCAGATGCATCTGCTGGCACAGCATCAGCCGGAGAACTTCTTCGACATCCTCACGGAGATCGCACTCTTCAGACCGGGGCCACTCCAGGGCGGCACGGTCAATCCATACGTACGACGTCGTCGTGGCCTCGATCCCGTGACGTATCTCCATCCCATCCTCGAGCCGATCCTGCGCGACACGCTCGGAGTGCTCGTCTTCCAGGAGCAGGTACTGGAAATCATCCATACCGTCGGCGCCATGCCCTTGCGCGATGCGGAGAAGGCGAGGAGTACGATCAGCAAGAACAAGGACATGGAGGCGATCGAACACGTACGGGAACGCTTCATGCATGGTGCCGCATCGCAGGGAGTCGACGATCAGGCTGCAGCGCGGATCTGGGAGAAGGTCCGCGTCTTCACGGGATACGGCTTCTGTCGTTCGCACGCCGCGGCATTCGCCAAGACGGTCTTCCAGAGTGCCTGGCTCAAACAGCATCATCCCGCCGCATACATGGCGGCCTTCCTGCAGTGCCGCCCGGGATTCTACAATCTGATGACGCTGCAGGAGGAAGCCAGACGTCTCGGCGTCGAAGTGCGCACACCCGACATCAACCGCTCGTGGTTCCGCTACGAACTCGAGAGGGACGAGGATGGATCGCTCGCGATCAGGAAGCCGCTGACGGCTATCGCCCATTGTACGACGGATATCGCGCGCAGTATCCTGTGGGCACGTCTCATGGGACCGTTCACATCGGTGGATGACTTCGTGAGGCGTACGGACATTCCGAAGGATACGATGGATGCCATCGCCATGAGCGGTGCACTGGACGGTATCTCCAACGGCTCGCGTACCGCATTGTGGGAAGCCGGCGTCGCCGTGCGTCGCAGGGACAAGGAACGTGAAGCAAGACAGGAATCGCTGTTCGATCTGCCGCTCGTGGATGACGAGGACATTCCCGTTCTGCCTCACATGACGGCACCCGAACGTCTCGCTGCCGACTACGTCACGCACGGCGCGGCACGCATCCATCCCATGACACTGTACCGAAGGGCACTGAACGATCTGGAAGTGCGATCGATCGGTACGTGCTACCGCCTGCAAGGGGGCGAGATCGTGACGGCTGGAATCGTGATTCTGCGCCAGTCCCCGCCGACGGCCAATGGAGTGCTGTTCGTTACCATCGAGGACGAGACGGGCTTCGTCCAATGCGTGGTGCCACCGAAGATGCGGGAACGCTTCTATTCCGAACTGCGTAATGCCGCTCTCATCGTACGGGCGAAGGTCCATGCCCTGGCCAACTGGCGAGGGCTTCTCGTGACGGACGTCCGGCCCTTGAATGGCGTCATCGGCGGGTACTATGGCCATCCGGCGATGTACGGAGGTACGGATACGATGGAGCTGAGTACGGAACATGCGGAGCTGCACCGCACGGATGGCGCCGACGTCGACGGGATATCGATACGGAGTTGATGAACTCAGTTTCCGGCTTCTTCCCGGGAGAATGTCGTGAAGGTCTTGCCATCGTACCGACTCAGGCCGAACCATTTCGTACCGAACCAGAGATTGCCATCCTTGTCTTCGAGAGCGCTCATGGCGGCATCGTCGACAAGACCATCCTTCTCCGTGAAATTCCTGATCGACTTCCCGTCATACCGCCAAACCCCGTCGTTCTCCGTGGTGAACCAGAGATTGCCGTCCGTGTCCTCCAGAAGACAGGTTATGCCAGCACCGTGCAGCGTCTTCGTGGCGGGATGGTCCGAGAAGGACTTGCCATCATAGACGCAGATACCCTTGTCCGTACCGAACAGGTAGCGTCCTTCCTTGTCCTGGATGATGGCGCTCACCTTGTCGCTGCACAGACCGTCCGTCGTGGTGAAGTTGACGAAGGACGTTCCGTCGAAGCGATAGGCTCCTTCGCCGTCGATGCGGAACCAGAGATTTCCATCCTTGTCCTGCAATGCACACATGACAGCACCGGAACTGATGCCCTTCGTCCGTACGATGGTCGCTCGGGTGATCTTCGCCGGGTCTCCGGATGGACTCGTCTTGATCTGTCCATTGCAGGAAGCGACGACGAGAAGAAGGACCACCGGGCAAAGGACGTGCCGCCATGCATACCGAACGATAGAGTATGAGGTCCGATCATTCATCGCACCGGGTTCCACGAGGTTCGAAGCCGTTCGAACGGCTCGCGGGAGTATGGCAAGGCATTACGCCGGGCATCGCTGATCCGTGGTAGTGATATGCCAGAAGTTACGGAGGGGTGGCAGCACGAGGCCATGTCGCGGGTTCCTTTCAGAAGAACGGCCCCGGAAGTCCGATGCCTCCGAGGCTGTCACATCCCGGATTGCCGGAGACACGCCGGAGATCATTCCTTCATCATCGTCGTGCCGATCCGCAGCTCCGGATTCACTCCGCGTTCTCAGCCAACAATGTGATACCGCTCATGTCCGCCTTCCCGTTCTTCAGGAATGCATAGGATATCCGGTCCACGCGGCAGTCGACGAACTGCACCTTCTTCAGGTTGACATTCTTGAAAAACGTATTGATGATCGTGGCATTCCTGAACGTCACTCTCGTACATACGCAGTTCTCGAAACTGCAGTCCTGCATGGTGCCATCGAACACGATGTCGACGAGCTGTGTCTCGATGAACGAGGTCCGGTTCCATACGGTCTGTGCGACGATGTTCTTCTCGAAGCCACTGGAAGCGAAGGTCACACCGGTCAGATCGGCACCAGTGAAGTCGCAGGCATAGACATTGCTCCCCGTGAACCGGGTACCCTTCAGTGAGCAGTCCTTGAATACGTCCTTGTGGACGTTGGAACTATGGATATGGCTGTTCGCGAAGTCCGAGCCCGAAAAGTCGCAGGCGTCCACGTTGTTGCGTTTCAGGAGCAGTCCGGACAGGTCCGAACCGATGAACGTGCAGTGCTGCATGTTGGACGCGCTGAACTGTCCGTGCAGATTCTTCAATCCGGAAAAGTCCACGTTCGCCCAGTTCCCCTGGGACATGTCCCAACGCGGCCTGTCTCCATGACCGGCTGGCGGTGGTTCCGGCGGTGGCGTACTTCCCGTTTCGGCGGGCGGAGCTTCCGTTGCCGTCGATTGGAAGTTCTCCGAAAAGTAGTTGAGATCCACGCCCAGAACTTCCGCGAGCCGATTGAAGGTGAGGAGGTCCGGAATCGATTCTCCGCGTTCCCATTTCCCGACTGCCTGCGGACTGACGAACATGTGTTCGGCGAGCTGGGCCTGCGAGATGTTCCTGTTCTTCCTGGCGTTGGCGATTCTGGTGCCGATGAAGGTCGTTCCCATGGTTGTCGTCCTCGATATGGTGATGTAGTGTCGACGCCACAAAGATATCGGCGCGCCAAGGGGTTACGCCGCTCCTGGTAGTTGTATCGCCGCTACTTCCCGTTGTATTTCGACAACCGGTGGTTGTTTCCGGTGTTTCGGCCGTTCGGATCATTCGACCGAGCTGTTTGTTCACTGTCCGGACCGAGGATTCGGTGATATTGTTCATTTACGACGGACAGGGCTGGGTACAATATTCCTATTGTGGAAAAAGGGAAAGCCCGGGAAACGATCAAGGGCCTGCCCATAGAATACGGACAGCCCCTTTCTCATGTGTTTTCCGACAGGTTGTGGATGCGGTGCGCCATTCGTACTCCCCTGAAAGCCAGCGGGCAATCGGCGTCGCTCGATCCTGTTAAGATGGCGCGGGATTGCTGGGCTCATTAACAAGTCATCGTGCCGAAGTTGCTGCATTCATACAAGCCGAGATCGAAGTAATGCTGGGTTGCGTCCGATCCACACGGCACAGGCAAATACTATCTGGGCTTGGCCGTACAAATACTACCCAAAGACTGCGTCATCAATCTCATGATCTGAGATATGTCGACCTTGTTCTATCGAATACACGATGAGATCTCGAAGGAGATAGAACGAGCCCGTTAAGCACTTGTGAATATCTTCATCCGATACCTGTTCTCCATGAATGACTTTGCTTCGCAGACTATACAAGCGTTTAATTTTATCAAACTTTGTCTTTCTTGCTTCCCCTCGTTCCACCAGTAAACTTGCTGAATAGAGCGACACGCGATACACCAATTCACTACTAATGCCAAATATGGCCTCGATCCCTGACCAGATTCTCGCGACGGCCGAGCGACTTTCCTTGGCAAAACGCCAGTCTTCCGCCGCTTCGAGTGCGAAGCGGAAGGAATTGCTCTCTGATGCTATTCTAGCGCAAGACTCAAAGTGGATGGCGATCCATTCGGAGTCTTTACTGTCTATTCTACAAGGCTCAATGTTGCGCAGAGAATGGTGATGATAGTCTAGAAGGCCGCCCTGAAATTTAGGCAGGTTCTCCTCTCTCCTATATGAAGCTTCATTATTCTGATCGCCATACAGGGATTTAGGTCGAAGCGCACTACCTGCGATTGCGCTCCATGAGTAGCTGCTGCATGCTATGCCATGAATCCTATTATATCCTCGTAAGAGCAGTAGTGTAGTTGCAAGCCAGGCACGATTCAGAGTGTCGTATCCTGTGGTGCTGCCTTGCTGTTGACGAGAGAAAATTTCAACTGTACAAAGCGAAGTTACAGGCTCAAGTACTGCCCATTCTTTAAAGCCAGAAGCACCAGCATTCGCCAGATCAAATACACTCAATGTTGATGCCAGTGGCCTAATCTCAAGCCCATCAGACAAAATGATGGGGCCCCCAAGGCTCTCAATGCCTAGGACTAATACATACCAGTCTGTATCCACCATGTGATATCCTCCTGATTTGATATTGGCGCGCCAAGTGGTAATGACGCTACAGGCAGTTGTATCAGCGCTACTTCCCGTTGTATTTCGACAACCGGTGGTTGTTTCCGGTGTTTCGGCCGTTCGGATCATTCGACCGAGCTGTTTGTTCACTGTCCGGACCGGGGATTCGGTGATCGACCCTTCATCGTTCCGTTCTGTATCCTGAAGAGCCCGCCACATCCATGAGCGGAGGTCCTACCATCGTGAAAATGAAACAGGCCGAATCGCGATGATCCGGCCTGTCGTATGAGTCCATGTGGGTCATGGGCTTGATCGTAGTCCCGAGCAGATTCGAACTGCTGACTTTCAGCTTCGGAGGCTGACGTTCTATCCAGCTGAACTACGGGACCATTGAAGGACACAAAGATACGAAAACCCGTCCGACCCCGCCGTCTCAGGATACCTTCCGCAGTCGGGCCATGAAGAGGCCGTCCGTACCGTGATGCCAGGGATCGACCTGGAGCATACCCGACGTTCCGTCCAGTCCATCCACCGTGATGCCGTGGCGTGCCAGGACGGGAGCGAGCGGCTCCTCGACGAATTCCGGATGATCGGCAAGAAAAGCCTCGACGACCTGACGATTCTCCGCAGGGAGAATGGAACAGGTGGCATAGACGAGAACGCCATCCTGGGCGACATGCCGTGCATAGGTCGAGAGGATCTTGCGCTGTTTGGCCGCATGACGTTTGGCCAGCTCCGGCGTCAGCCGCCATTTGACCATCGGAAGACGACGCACGGTTCCCATCCCCGAACACGGTGCATCGACGAGAACGACGTCGAAGCCGCGACGGGCGTCGCTGACGTCGAGGCCGCGCGTGAGATGGACGAGACGTGTGACGACGCTGCGCACACCTGCCCGTCTGGTACGGCCGAAGATTTCCTTGAGGCGTGCTCCCTCGATATCGGCGGAAAGGATGCGGCCACTGTCGTTCTGAAGGTCGGCAAGGTGTACGGTCTTGCCTCCCGCCCCTGCACAGGCATCGAGAACATCGTCGTTCGGATGCGGATCGCAGGCATAACCGATGAGCTGGCTGCCCTCGTCCTGAATCTCGATCATGCCGTTGAGATAGAGTGCGTGCTGGAGCAGGTTGACGCGTTGGCGGATGATGATGGCTGCCGGCGACCAGCGTCCTGCCTCGGCCTGGATACCCATCGACGCGAGTTCGTGCATGACGCGGTCACGTGTGGTGTGGCGCAGATTGACGCGCAGGCACAACGGGGCGGGACCGAGCATGCTGCGGAAGAGGTCCACGCCGTCGTTGCCGATGGAATCGAGCAGCCAGGGCTGCGTGCATGCCCAGGTCGCGTCGGACATGTCGTCGGGGGCGTTGGCCCGGATGTCGAGATGGGTACGGCACCATGCTACGGCGTCCTGCATCGGCTGGTCAAGATCCGCGACGGTCGTCTTCGATGCTGCCGTCATGGCCTCGGAGAGCGTGATCGGCATGGTGTCCGACAAGGCAAGCGCGAGAGCGCCGTGGACGATGTCGGGCAGGGTGAATCGCCTTGTGACGTCATCGGCGAGCGATAGGGTGCGGAGCGTATGGAAGACGAGTTCACTGAGGAAGCGGCGTTCCGTGCTCCCGATGTACTTGCGTGCGCGCAGGAAGTCGGCGGCCAGGGCGTCCGGGGGCTGGGGCGATTTGCGTACGATGCGCACCAGCTCGGATGCATGGCCGAGAAGGGAAGATAGTTGCATTCGATAGGATTCGTTTAGGAGATGCGTACGACGAGCTTGCCGTACTGTGCGCCCATGCGCATACGATCGAACGCCTCCACGACACGGTCGAGAGGGATGACGCTGTCCACTTCGGGAACGATCTGCTTGTCGGCGACGAAACTGATCATGTCACCGAAATCGACGGACGTGCCCATCGTCGATCCCGTGATACGCAACTGCTTCCAGAAGATCCTGTGCATGTTGGCGTTGGGCGTCGTGCCGCGCGTGGCACCATAGAGGACGATGCGGCCACCGGGTTTGACGATGTTCGTCAGATCGTTGAAACCGACCCCACCGGCCCCGTCGATGATAAGGTCAGGTTGACCGTAGATCGCCATCAGATCCTTCGTCCACGTTTCGGATGTATAGTTCACGCCACCCTGGGCGCCGAGTTTGATCGCACGTGCGAGCTTGTCGTTCGAACTGCTGGTGACGAGGACGCGCGCACCACTCGCGACGGCGAACTGCACGGCCATGGTCGCCACACCGCCACCGGTGCCGGTGACCAGTACCGTATCGTGTTCGGAGCACTTGCCTTGCACCATCAGCGCACGCCATGCCGTCACCCCGGAGAGTGGCAGCGCAGCGGCCTGCTCGTCGGTTAGGTGGGCGGGTGCTTCGTAGAGATTGGCGGCAGGTACGGCGACGTATTCGGCCAGCGTTCCCGAGCGGGGCATGCCGAGTATGGAATAGTCCCTGCCCTGGGCCATCGGATCCGGACCCCAGTCCATGGAAGGATCGATGATGACGCGACGGCCGATCAGGTGATGGAATTCCGGTGTCTGCTCCACCACACCGCAACCGTCCGAACCCAGGATGGCCGGGAGAACGATCTTGGCGTACAATCCTTCCCGTATGAAGAGATCCCTGTGATTGAGGGCCGCCGTCTTGAGCTTCACCAGTGCATCGTGTTCGCCTGGCACCGGCGGAGGGACGTCTTCGACGGAGAACGAGGAGTCTGTCAGAAGAAGTGCTTTCATGGCGTACAAAATACATCAGGTGGTTGAACGTGCTTCTACCGTCAAAGACGTAGCGATGGCATTAAATCGTTCCTCATTGCCGTAACTTCGCAGAATCATGTTCGACAGGATCGCCCGCATACTTCGTCCCACGGCAGCAGTGCTCATGCTCTGCTTCGCCATGGTATGGGGTGCGAGCTCCGTCCACACCCATCATGACGAACTACGTCACGATGTCGTGGTAACGGCTGCGACGGGCGATCATCAGGACGGGGCAGGCGACTGTTCGCTGTGCCACGTCACCAAGCAGCAGATCCTGCTGCCGAGTACCACGGTACTCGTCCATCTGGCGACGGTCGACGACGTACAGTATCGTCCCGTCGATCCACATCGTCCGATAGCGACAGCACGAACCCTTTCCGATCGTGCCCCGCCCGAACAGCGCCCCGGTTAAGCGCTGTTCCACCTTCCATACCATTTCGATGACTACCACCCTTCGGTGGCTGTCGTGCGTCGTATATGTGGTATTAATCCACATTCCGGCGTCGGCCGCCCCCGACAACCATCTGCATGGCATCGTCCGCGACAGCCTGACGCATGCGCCATTGCAAGGTGTTACCGTTCGTATTGCCGGTACCCGGACCGGGGCCCTGACGGATCGTACGGGAACGTTCCACCTGCATGATCTGCCCGACACGGCCATCGTCGATCTGTCCTTCGTGGGATATCACCGGAAACGACTGACACTCCTGCTGGATCATGAGCTGCGGCTCGAAATCCTGCTGGCACCGTCCGGCGTCCAGTCCCGCCAGATTCTCGTCGAAGAGGACCGCGGTCCTACGGCCGGACTGTCGACGCAGCCGATCGAGATCCTGACCCCGGCCGAGATCGACGAGCACCGCGGACAGACCTTCGCGAGCGCCTTGACGTCGATACCGGGTGTGACGGTCATGAATACGGGGCCGTCCATTTCCAAGCCGATGATTCACGGTATGTCCGGCACGCGTCTCGTGACGATGAATGCCGGTGTCGCCCAGGAAGGGCAGCAATGGGGTGCCGAGCACGCTCCGGAAATCGATCCGTTCACCCCGGGACGCATCCAGGTGGTGAAGGGGCCCGCCTCCGTGATGTACGGTCCGAATGCCATGGGTGGCGTCATCAGCGTCGATCCCCGTCCGCTGCCGTCCGCTGCCGTGGTGAACGGAGAGGTCAACCTCAACGGATTCACGAACAACCGCCAGGGTGCGGCCTCGGTCTTCGTGGAGGGTGGGGGACTCTTCGGCATGCCGCTTGGATTACGGGTCCAGGGCAGCGGTCGTCGTGCAGGAGATGCTTCAACGCCCGACTATCGCCTCGCAAACACGGGATTCTCCGAGCTGAACGGTTCGGCCGACATGGGATGGGCGACCGACAGTATGGGAATCCTGGTCCACGGCAGCATCTTCTCGACGACGCTCGGCATCTTCAAGGGATCGCACCTCGGCAATGCCGCCGACCTGGAGCGTGCCATCCAGCGTGGACGACCGGTCGTCGACCCGCCCTTTTCCTACGATATCACGAGTCCGCGGCAGGAAGTACGGCATACGTTGATGAGCATCCAGGCCTTCCGCAAGATCGAGGGTCTGGGCAAGCTCCAGCTCACGTACGGGTGGCAGCAGAACACCAGACGCGAATTCGATGCCCACAATACCCGCATCATCGGTCGGGGAGACGATCCCGTCGTGCGGGCCCGCGATTCCATCGACCGCCTGAACAGGGCCCTCGCCACTCCGGCGATGGAGCTCCTTCTGACGACCATGTCGGCCGAAGCGTCGTTGCAGCACAGGCTGGCCGACAACGTGTCCGGTACCGTCGGGGTATCCGGTACGCGCCAGGTCAACGACCGCAGCGGGACGGTATTCCTCGTGCCCGACTACCGGTCCTACGGCATTGGAGGATATGCCGTCGAATCGTGGCTGTTCGATCGCTGGACACTTGCCGCAGGACTGCGCTATGACTATCGCTGGCTGATGGCTACGGTCCGCAATCGTGCACAGCAGACGCCGGTCGAACAGCGGAAGAGCTTCGCCAGCCTCTCCGGGAGTATCGGCGCATCCTATGCCGCGGACGAGGCCTGGACGCTGAGCGCCAACATCGGGACGGGATGGCGTCCACCCCAGGTGAACGAGCTCTATAGCAACGACGTCCATCACGGAGTCGCCCTCTATGAGATCGGTGACAGCACTCTCCATGCGGAACGGAATCTGGCCGTCGACCTTACCGTGCGCTATGCCGTGCCCGGTGTCGACGTCCAGGCGACGGTTTATACCAACCTGTTCGACGGCTATATCTATTCGCTTCCGGATCCGGCCAATCCGACGATCACGGTGCGGGGGACCTTCCCGACGTACCGGTTCACCCAGACCGGAGCCACGATCAACGGTGCGGATTTCAGCGCGACGGTCGCCCTCGCGGAGGTCGTGAGCCTGTACGCATCGGCGGCCATCGTGCGGGGAACGGATATCGACCGGGATACGCCTCTCTTCCTGATGCCGGCAGACCGTGGCCGGATCGGCGCCCATTTCCATCTTCACGACCTGTGGGAATTCCATGATCCCTTCGTCGACGTCAGCCTGCTCGGTGTGAGGCGGCAGGACCGTTTCATATCGGGTCAGGACTATGTGGACCCACCCGCCGGATACGGCCGGGTCGATGCCTCCGTCGGTGGCCATCTGGACATGTTCGGAACGCACGTGAAGTTCAGCGTGGCCTGCAACAACCTCTTCGACAAACGGTACCGGGACTACCTCAGCCGGTTCCGCTACTTCGTCGACGACATCGGTCGCGACGTCGTCATCAGAATGACAATCCCCTTCTAACCCATTGCAAGGAAAAGACATGAAGAATCTCATCCCGTCGAACCGCATCCTGACGTCTCTCGTGATCGCCCTGGCCGCGGTCGTATTCTCGACCGGCTGTTCGGAACAATCGGCCACGCCGAACGATCATGGCGAGGAGCATGATGTCGTCACGACCGTGACGTTTCTCCTCGTCGGTGATCATAACGACACTACCCGATTCGTGTGGGAGGATGCCGACGGCCCGGGCGGCAACAATCCCAACAGGATCGACACGATACGGCTGAAACGCGGCGTGGCCTATTCCGGCACCATCCAGCTCATGAACGTGTCGGTCAATCCGCACGAGGATCTGACGGCGGATGTGGCGGCGCACAAGGAGCAACACCAGTTCTTCTACACCGTCACGCCGAAGGACCTGGCCGAGGTGACAAATCTGGACAAGGATAGTAACGGATTGAACGTTGGATTGTCTTATACATTGACTACACACACCCAAGGGACGGGCGTTCTCGAGGTCTCACTTTCGCATTTCGATAATTCGGCTACGAAGGACGGCGTTACTCCGAGCGATGAAACGGACGTCTTCATCACAATGCCGTTGGTCGTGAATAATTGATCTCCTTCTCACCTTCACAATATGCCGTAGCCTCTTGCGAGGCTACGGCATTGTATTTTCCGGGATGTTCGAAACCGATCTTGCTCTCGATGATCTGCGCTTTGTCGTAGCCGACGTTGAAACGACGGGCGGCACGAGCGGCGAGCACCGCATCATCGAGCTGGGCTACTGCGTGATCGAAGGCGGCGTCATCGTCCAACGTGTGACGTCCCTGGTGAATCCGCATCAGCCCATTCCCGAATTCATCACGCGCATGACAGGCATCTCCGACGAGATGGTGGCCTCGGCACCCGACGAGGAGGAAGTCATCGGCGGAATCGCACGGGAACTGCTGGACGAGCGGACGGTATTCGTCGCCCATAACGTCGGTTTCGACTGGGGCTTCGTCAAACGAGCCATCATACGGGCAGGAGAGCCGCTGGGGGAGGTGACGCAGCTCTGTACCTGCAAGTTGTCGCGCCGCCTGAGCACAGGTCTCGCGAGGCACGATCTTGGATCGGTGGCCTCCTATTACGGCGTGGACATCATGGCACGCCACCGTGCGCTGGGCGATGCCGAAGCCACGGCCGAAGCGCTCGTGCTGATGATCGAACGCGCCCGCAACGAGCACGATGCCCGGTCCCTGGCCGATCTCCTGGCCCTGCAGTACGCTCCGCGTACGCAGCCGCGCAGGGAAACGAAGATCCGGGCCCAACTGGAGCCTTATCTCAAGGAATTGCCGGACGAACCCGGCGTCTACTACTTTCTGAGCACGAAGAAGAGCCTTCTCTATGTGGGCAAGGCCAAGTCCATCGCCAAGCGCGTGATGTCCTACTTCCACAGTACGCCCCTGCACAGCCGCAAGGTCTCGCGGATGATCCGCTATATCCGGCATATCCAGTGGGTGACGACCGGAACGGAACTCGGCGCGATGCTGCTGGAATCGCGGGAGATCAAGGAAAAGCATCCGCCGTACAATGTGGCGGGACGTGAATATCTCCCACCGACGCTGATGCGTATCACGAAGGAAGCATTCCCGCGCATCGAGCTGGTGGATCGTATCGATCAGGACGGAGCCGACTACTTCGGACCGTTCCGCAGTGAACGCATGGCCGAACGCGTGATGAACATGATGATCCGCGAGCACAAGCTCCGCGTATGCGATGGGCCGCTCCATCCTGCGCCTGAGGTCCGACCCTGCTTCCAGTTCCATATCAAGCGGTGCGAAGCGCCCTGCGCCGCACTGCAGACGCGCGACGACTATGACAGATCCGTCGAACGTGCCAAGGACTTCCTCGCCAACGTGGAACGTGGAGCCATCAGCCTTCTGCGGGATCAGATGGAGGCTTGTGCGGAACGCCTCGACTTCGAACGCGCCGCACTGCTGCGCGATGGTATCAAGGAGATCGAACGCGTCACGCTTCATGCCCAGGATCGTCCGCTCGCCGTCAGTGAGACCAACGTCATCGTCGTCGTGCCGACGCAGGACTTGTACAGTACCGTCGAAGTCTTCTTCGTCCGCTCCGGACGTCTGCGCGTTCAACGCATCGTCAGCACGTCGGCAAGTCTGGATACGCTGTATCAGGTCGTGGACGACGTCTATTACACGGGTGTCGTGGACGGCCCGTTCACGGAATGCGAACTCGACGAACTGCGCATCATCACATCATGGCTCTATCATCGCCGTGATCGTGCGCGCGTCGTCCATGTACGGGACCAGGTCCGTACCGACGTCTGCAACGATCTCGCATCGGCCGTCAGGCAGTTCTCGCAGGGAGATCCATCAATGTCAGGTAGCATGGTCCGATGAACGATATCATGAAATGGGACGGACATTCGCATACGCACTTCTGTCCGCACGGCAACGGTGACGATCTCGGACTGTATCTCGAACGTGCGGAACGGCTCGGATTCAGGCGATACACGGTGACCGAACATCCTCCGATTCCAGACGGATGGCTGAAGGATGAAGCGCTCGCGAGCAGGATCGCGATGAGGGCCGGCATGCTGCCCCTCTACTTCGAGACGGTAGGACGGCTCAAGCGGGAATACGAGGAGCGCCTCGACGTGCGTGTCGGCCTCGAACTCGACTATCTGCCGGGACAGGACGACTACGTGCTCGGTATGGCCGACCGCTGGCACAAGGAACTCGAAGACATCGTGATGTCCGTGCACTACCTGCCCGGAATGAACGGCATGCGCTGCGTGGATTACAACGTCGACGACTTCCGCGACGGTCTGCTTACATATTACGGATCGATGGAACGCATCGTCGACGAATACTACGATCATGTCGAAGAAGCCATCGAGCTCGCGGCACTGTTGCCCGGATCGCGTCGCATCGGTCACATCAACCTTATCGAGAAATTCCGTCTCGATCTTCCCGATATCGACGATGCCCAGCTCGAACGGCGTTTGACGGATATCCTGCCGCTGCTCGTATCGAGTGGCGTCGGTGTGGACGTGAACATGGCCGGTCTGCGCGCCAGGGCCTGCAACAAGAGCTATGTTCCGGTATGGTTCATGAAGCGATGCCGCGAACTGGGTATCGACCTCGTCTATGGCTCCGATGCCCATCGTGCGGAGCATGTGGGGGCGGGGTGGGAGGAGTACGAGAGGGATGTCGAGGCGATCGGCACATAGCGGAGTGCCCACTATTCCGGTCTTTCCGTGATATCTGGATGATTGTGGTTGTCAGGTAGGAAGCCTGCCGCATCAAGTGATTCCATAAGCAGGCGTAGGAGAGGGCCATGCAGGACATCAATGATGTATCTCCGTGCCTTGTCGTGTGGATATGGTGAAATCAACCTGCGTTTCTTGTATCTACTGATCGTCTGCGATAATGATGATGGGGAGAGCTTGGGATAGAACGTTCTGAATGCCGAAACATCCACGATCTGTTCTTCTGCTACCTGTTTCAGGACTTCCGCTTCGGTGCCGCTAATGATCTCGCGTTGTAGTGCCAGCTTGATCGTTGGCACCAGAATGAGCGAATACAGATGCTTTGCATCCAGCAGCGTGTCGATCTTCGAAATCTCCGTACGTAGACCGCTGAGCATGAAGCCACACCATGCAAGTAACGAGGTGTCGTCTCCGGCATCCGCGATCGACAGTGCGTTCATATAAGCATCCCTGTCTCGACAGAATACGGCTGTCGGGTTCAGGATCCTGCCGTTCCCGACTCTGAATCCTGCTCGTAACAACATCGCATATGTGAGCAAGCGTACGGTGCGGCCATTACCATTACGGAACGGGTGGATATAGACGAACCGATGGTGCGCGATGGCGATACGAAGCAAGTCCATTCGGACCTCTTGGCCTTCATTGATAAAGTTCACCAGTTCATCCATAAGGCTCTCGATCTGTGTCGAGGGTGGGGGATGATGACGTGAGCCACGGATCATGACCTGGAGAATACGGTAGTTGCCCGGTGACTCGTCACCTTCACCCCCATCAAGGGGCGATCTCAGGTTCTTTACGACCAGCCGATGAAGTTCGCTCAACAATGGTCTGTCGATAGGTCGATCGGGATTCCTCTCGAATTCATGTTCGAGAAACGACATCGCGTCTTCGATGTTGGCGATCTCGCGTAAGGATTCGGTAGAGCTCATCTGTTGCGTGATGCTGGCCTCGACCAGCTCATCGATCGTCGTTCGATTCCCTTCTATCCGGGCGGACCCCAGGCTTTCCAGAAGATGGAATACTTTCTTTATCGCGAAGAACAGGACCGGATGGGTACTGCCGTCGAACCTCCTGGCCTTGAGCTTTTCCAGCTCGACGATATCTTCAACGATCTGTGAATTGAAGTCAGGAAACGGGATGCGAAGCGGGTATGAACTCATGTCCGTAATTTATGGAATCCTAGGGTCCTATTTAATGTACAGTGTCGTATCTCATTGATTTTACTGGCTTTGAAATCTTGAATGCCTATTGCTATTTTATATTTCGAGGTCCTGCTATTTTATCGTACAGGCTTGCCCGGAAGGAACAACAGGCTTTGAAGCAGGGATCGTACCCCTTCAAAGCCTGTCTCGTATTCCTTTCACAACACTCTTCAATCCACCCAGTCTGCGATGAACAGGTTCGTGTCGCGCGTGCCGCCGTTGTTGCGGTTGCTCGACCAGATGATCTTCTTGCCGTCGGGAGAGAACATTGGGAAGGCATTGAAGATGCTCTCCGTGGTGATCTGCGTGAGGCCCGTTCCGTCGAGATCGACCATATAGAGCTGGAAGTCGTAGCCACGCGTCGAATGATGGTTCGACGAGAAGATGATCTTCTTGCCGGAAGGATGGAAGAACGGAGCCCAGTTCGCCTTGCCCAGATTAGTCACCTGACGGAGGTCCGAGCCATCGACGTTGCAGGTATAGATGTCCATCTCCGTCGGTGCCACGAGTCCCTGACGAAGCAGGTCCTTGTATTCGCGTTGGGCACTGTCCGTCTTCGGACGCGAGGCGCGGAAGACGAGCTTCCTGCCATCGGGAGAGAAGAAGGCGCCGCCGTCGTAGCCCAGGCCCGACGTGACCTGACGTTGATCGCTACCGTCGATGTTCATCGTCCACAGTTCGAGATCGCCCGAGCGATCGGACGTGAAGACGATCTTGTCGCCCTTCGGAGAGACGGTGGCCTCCGCGTCGTAGCCGGGATGATCGGTAAGCTTCTTGACGATACGGCCCGATTTGTCGGCGACGTAGATGTCGTACGATGGATAGACCGGCCACAGGTATTTGCGATCCTTGCGCGGCTCCGGTTCCGGTGGGCAGGCTTCGCCCCCTTCATGCGTCGAGGCATAGAGGATATGGACGTTGTCGGGCATGTAGTACGAGCATGTCGTGCGTCCTTTGCCGGTGGAGATCATGGGCGGACGCAGACCTTGCGTGGCCGAAGCGGCAGCGATGTCGAGATCGAAGATCTGATCGCACTGGACGTTCCAGGCCTTGTTGTTGCTCTGGAAGGATACGTGCGTTCCGTCCGGACTGAAGTACGCTTCGGCATTGTCGCCGCCGAACGTCAGTTGCCGTATGTTCTGCAGGTGCGATTCCTGCTTCTGGGCGAGGAGTGAAGTGGTGGTGAACAGCAGGGCTAGGAAGGTCTTCACGACGTAGGAACTCCGGAGTATCAGAAAAATGCCCACGTGATGCCGGCATTCAGGCCGAGCGACGACAGTTCTTCGCCGACGAGATGATGGTATCGGGCGATCACGAGGAAGGTCAGATTCGTGGTGGCGCGCAGCCCCACACCGCCGAATCCTCCGACGGTGAAGTGCGCTTCGTTATTGAGCTCGGAGATCGGGCGGCCGCTACCGAAGTTCAGCGTGACGAATGTCACGCCTGCGGAGATGCCTCCGAAAGGAACGATGTCCGACTCCGTATGCATGTAGCCCACGCCGCCCATGAGCGGGGTCAACTGGAGATTGAAGGCGGAGAGGTCCATCGTGCCCTGTGTGGTGGCTACGTTCTTGCCGAGGTTGAACCACGACGTACCCACCGTGCCGAAGATGCCGACGTTCTGCGATACGAAATGCCACAGTGTGGCGTTGATGCCGAAGGCGGGAGAAAGATCGAGTCCCTTGGCATCGTTGCCGAACGGAAGCTGTATGCCGGCGTCGAGTGCGATCTGCTGCCGGATCGCCGGCCGGAACATCTGCTGAGCGGATACTTCGAAAAGTCCGGTGAACGATACGACGAGGGCGATCAGGAACAAACGCATGTCATTTCTCCGTTTTAGCGCCGCAAGCTACGGAGAAACAGTATTTTTGTCCCTTATGTCTACACCTCCAACACAGAAGCGCGGCTATGATCTGCTGCGCGATCCGCGATACAACAAGGGCACGGCATTCACCGCCGAGGAACGTGATCGGTACGGGCTCACCGGTCTGCTGCCGCACATCGTCTCGTCTCCCGATACGCAGATGAAGCGTATCCAGTCCCATATCGACGGTCTGCCGACGGATCTCGACCGATACGTCTATTTCAGCGATCTGCAGGAGCGCAACGAGTCGCTCTACTATCGCATCCTGATGAGCGATCCTGTACGATACATGCCCGTCGTCTATACGCCGACGGTCGGCTTGGCCTGCCAGTTCTTCGGTCGCATGTACCGTCGTCCGAAGGGGCTTTTCATCTCCGCGAAACAGCGTGGTCGTATCGCGGAGGTCCTGCGTAACTGGCCAGAGGAAGACGTGCGCTTCATCGTCGTCACCGATGGTGAGCGTATTCTCGGTCTTGGCGACCTCGGTGCACAGGGGATGGGAATCTCCGTCGGCAAGCTGTCGCTGTATACGGCCTGTGCCGGCGTACCGCCGCATCATACCTTGCCCATCGTACTGGACGTGGGCACGAACAACGAAGAACTCCGCAACGATCCGTTCTACATCGGCATCCGCGAACCGCGGCTGAACGGCGATGACTACGATACCTTCATCGAAGAATTCGTCGCGGCCGTCGAAGAGGTATTCCCGGACTGTACGATCCAGTGGGAGGACTTCGCCAATCATCATGCAGTACCGGTCCTGAATCGCTACCGCCATCGCATCAGCAGTTTCAACGACGACATCCAGGGCACTGCGGCGACCGGTGTGGCCGGAATCCTGGCCGCCCTGCGCTTCAAGCAGGAGAAGCTGCAGGACCAGCGCTTCCTGTTCTTCGGTGCAGGCAGTGCCGGTGTGGGAATCGCGGACCTGCTCGTCTATGTCATGGTCAAGGACGGTATGTCGATCGACGACGCGCGCAAGCGCTGCTGGCTGGTCGACAGCAAGGGACTGGTGACGTCGACACGTACGGATCTCACCGAGAGCAAGGCTCCGTACGCGCACGACCACGCCGCCGTGGATACGCTGGTGGAATGCGTCCGTGCACTGCGTCCGACGGCCCTCATCGGCACGAGCACGATACCGAAAAGCTTCACGCAGGAAGTGATCGAACTCATGGCCGGCACTACGGAGCGGCCCATCATCTTCCCGTATTCCAACCCGACGTCGAAGAGCGAATGCTCCGCCGAAGAAGCCTATACGTGGACGAACGGCAAGGCCATCTTCGCCAGTGGCAGTCCGTTCCCGACTGTCGAGTTGAATGGCCGTACCTATCATCCCGGCCAGGGCAATAATGTCTACATCTTCCCTGCGATGGGACTCGCCGTCATGGCCGCACGGCCGCAACACATCCCCGACGGCGCCTTCGTGAGAGCGGCACGTACGCTCGCATCGCTCGTGACGCAGGAACAGTTCGACAAGGGACTGATCTATCCTCCGATGATGGATATCCGTACGTCGTCGATCACCGTCGCCGTCGCCATCGCCGAATACTTCTTCGAGAAGGGGCTGGCCCGTGCGGAACGCCCGGCGGATATCGCGGCGTTCGTGAAGAGTCTCGCCTGGGAACCCGAATACTAGATCTCTGCAAGTCTATTGCAGTTCGCCTTCGGTGATGACCCTGTTCCATAACTCCCGACCGGACTTGTCGAAGACGCGCAACGTAAGCACGCGCTTCTTCGACGGTCCGCCGACGGTGATGGTGCCGAAGTTATGCTGGCCCACGGCCGTACCGGGAACGCGAAAGGTGTTCGACTGGTCGTTGATGCCCGTATTGGCTCCTGCCGTCAGGCTCGAACACGTGAATTCATAGAGGGGATAGGTATCCGGACGGTCGAGCCTCGACAGTTCCGCGGCATGGATGTCGCCGCTGACGAAGAGAACGCCCTTGATGCCGTTGCGCGTGATCATGTCGATGATCTTCCTGCGCTCTTCCGGCATGCGTGCGAAGCACTCTTTCCGCACGTTGTCGGTAAGGAACTGGCTGCCTATGGCGATGATCTTGAACGTTGCCGTCGACGATGAAAGGGCATCGATCAGCCATTCGATCTGTTCGTTGCCGAGAATCGTACGTTCCCCGTCCTTGCGGTTGTTCGCCGCACGATAGTATCTGTCGTCGAGAAGGAAGAACTGGACGTCACCGGCCTCGAACGATGTGGCGATGCCTGGTCTGTCCATCACGCCATAAGACGGGTTCGGCCAGAACAGCCTGAATGCCTCGAGCGCGTTGTATTTGCCCCACCAGCTCCGGTCCGCATCGTTCGGGCCATAGTCGTGGTCGTCCCAGATCGCGTAGTGGGCCGTCGATGCGAGCAATGGCTGAAGTTCCGGCAGCGAGCGCGTATGCGTATAGCGATGGAGGATGCCTGTACGACTGTTCCAGTCGGGTTCGCGCAGATACGTGTTGTCGCCCAGCCACAGCATGAAGTCCGGACGTGCGGCATGGATGGCCGTCATGATCTCGTAGTCGCTGCCGTAGTTGCCGGTGCTGCGCTCGAAGCCTTCCTCGTTGACATAGAAGCAGGAGCCGAGGGCGATCGTATACGTCGGCGGTGGATCGGGGCGCCACTTCCATACCGGTTGCGTGCGGAAGCGGGTAGGGTAGTCGAAGCGGCAGGCCTTGCCGTTGATATGGACGTCATAGAGATAGGTGCGGCCGGGACGAACGCGGTCGGCGACCAGCGTCGCTGTGCATGCCGTGGCCTCCGATGTGCGGATCGTCCGCGTTCTGAACGCCTCGCTTGGTTGGCTGCTATCGCGGTACGTCACGTAGACATCGGCTTCGCTCTTCGTCTGGATCCAGATCCGTGCTTCCTGCATGTCGAGATGCCCGAGCATCGGACCTGCCTGAAGGACGCTTTGCTGGGCATGGAGAAGAGCGGGGATGAACAGGGCCGCCGCGAGCAGGAACGGCAGCATGCGGTAAGGGGAGAGCGTCGTGACCATGCCCGAAAATACATGGGGCATCGTCCATATCCGTAATAACGACACGCAATACGTCAAGACCGTTATCTTGACGCCATGAACACCAAGGAAGAAATAGCGGCCAACTGGCTGCCACGCTATACGGGTACTCCGATCAAGGATTTCGGAGACTACATCCTGCTCACGAACTTCAAGGGATACGTGGATCGCTTCGCCGAGCGTTGTGACGTTCCCGTGCGTGGGTTGGACAAGCCCATGCAGGTCGCGACGTCGAAGGAGGGGCTGAGTATCGTCAATTATGGCATCGGCTCGCCGAATGCCGCCCTCGTCATGGACCTGCTCGTGGCACGGCAACCGAAGGGCGTGCTTTTTCTGGGCAAGTGCGGCGGGCTCAAGGAGTCGACGGAGATCGGTCACTTCGTGCTGCCCATCGCGGCCATCCGCGGAGAGGGAACGAGCCTCGATTACTTCCCTCCCGAAGTGCCCGCCCTGCCGAGCTTCAAGCTGCACAAGTTCGTGTCGGACAAGATCCTGAAGCACCATCTGGAATACCGTACGGGCGTGGTCTATACGACGAATCGCCGTGTATGGGAATGGGACGTCGACTTCCGGCTGAGGCTGCGTTCGCTGAGCTGTCTGGCTATCGACATGGAAACCGCCACGATCTTCATCGTCGGTCACAAGAACGGCATCCCGAGAGGCGCCCTCCTGCTCGTGAGCGACGTGCCGATCGTCGCGGACGGCGTCAAGACCGAGGACTCGGACCGCCAGGTCAGCGAGAGATTCATGGACCTGCATCTGACCATCGGCATGGAAGCGATGACGGAGATCGGCACGAAGGGCGAGGAGATCAAGCACCTGCGCTGGGAAGGATGACGCTGCCGGCGATCGCCGTATCTTTGTTCCATGTCCGTCCTTGAAACATTGGCCCGCCTCGAGCATTCCTTCCGCCCCGGCCTCGTACGTCTTCCACCGAAGGTGGCCGTCAAGCTGTTCTCCATCGGCCGTACCGTCTTTTCCGAACGTTTCGCCAGGCAGCATGTCTCCAGACGTTCCGCCGACCTCCGCGGATACGACGGAGGCAGGGGGCTCCTGTCCGCACCTCTGTGGAATGCGGCAGGAATGTTCAAGAGTGGAGAGGGATACCACGTGGTGGCGGCACAGGGCGCCGGTGCCTACGTCGCGGGGACCACGACGTCGCGACCACGCACGGGCAACGTACGCGATGGCGTGAAGTGGCCGGTGACGGCCTACCCGCGCTCCGGTTCGGCATCGAACTGGCTCGGACTTCCGAACCCCGGTCATGCTGCCGTCGCGGCGCGACTTTCCAGGCTCGAACGTATCGAGGGATGTCCCGTCGGAGCGAGCGTGAGCGCCGATCCCGGTATGGCCGAGAACGAGGCTCTGCCCGCCCTGGCCCAGGGGATGCGCCAGTACATCGATGCCGGTGTGGATTATATCGAACTGAATGAATCCTGTCCGAACGTGCCGGGTCATTGCCATCAGGGCGTGGCGCTGGACGACGGTCTGCTGCGTCGTCTCGACTACGTGACGGAACATGTGCTGCGGCACCGTGAGCGCCCCTTGCCTGTCGTCGTGAAGTTCGGTACGGACACCAATCCCGATCAGGTGACGGACCTCGTCAGGGTGCTGCTCGATCTCGGCTTCGATGGTATCATCCTCGGCAATACCTCCACTGCCTATGCGGCGCGGCGCCCGATGATCATGCCCGAAGAACTGCCCGTCTACGACTATTTCACGTCGACCTTCGGCGGTGGGCTCAGCGGACGTGTGGTGAAGGCTTCCTCACTCGAGCTCTGCATCAGGGCCCGGCAGGCGCTGGCCGAGCACGGTCCGCATCGTCCCTTCGACATCATCCGCTGCGGTGGTGTGGAGACCGTCGACGACCTTCATGAGTCGTTCGATCACGGCATCATCCTGCATCAGTGGTATACGGGCTACTACGATGCCTTCGCGCGATACGGACATGATCTGTACCGGCGTCTCTTCACGGATCTCGACATGTATCGCATCACGGCCGATGCGGTACGCGGGCAGTTGATCGGGTCATGACGCCTTCACACGTAGATGTCGCTCATGCGATCAATGACGCGCGTCGTTGGCACGCTGGCGTGCCGTCTGCAACCGGATGTTGACGCTGTCGTACAATGCCCTGAACGTATCGGGATTGCGGGACATCGTGCGCAGTTCGGCTTCGAGGCTTTCCGGTGTATAGCCGTTCTTCGTCATCACCGCGCGAACGTTCGCCTGCGCGGCGGCGGAATCGGTGCCCTGCTCACGGGCGAGCACCACGGCCGTATATGTTTCGATCAGGTGTTGCGAAGGACCGTGCTGTTCGGTACAGGCCGTCGTGATGAGAAGCGTCAGTGCCGTGGCGGCCAGCGGTCGTTTCATTGCCGTTCGTCCGTAATGATGTCCATGTATTCGCGTGCGATGAAGATCAGTTCGTTCAGGATCATGGCCGTGGCGCCCCACAGCGGGGCGGCGGGGTGGACCTTCCAGTGCGGGACGTTCACGGATTGGCCGTAGAGCGTCCACGGTTCCTCCGCGACGTTGGCCGGATCGATCAGATCCGATAGGTGCAGCAGGAAGACTTCCTGCACTTCGGCCTCGCTGAGTCTGTAGTGTTCGGGAATATGCACCCTGCCCACGACCGGTGTCACCGCCGAGTTCGAGGGCGGAATATACAAGGGACTGAGCGTTCCGAGAACGACGACGTCATCGGGGGCGATGCCGACTTCCTCGTCGAGTTCCCGCAGGGCCGCATCGATGATCTCCTCGCCATCGTCCACCCGTCCTCCAGGGAAGGATATCTGGCCCTTGTGGTTCCTCAGGTGTTCGCTGCGGAGGGTGAGCATGATGCTCGGCAGTATGCCGGCCATCTCGATCAGCGGGACCAGTACCGCGCTCTGCCGCGCACCATCAGGCGGTGCCGCCAGCCGCTTCGCCGCATCCGGTATCGCGGGCACGAACTGCCGGTGTGCGCGTAATCCCGGAAGGGGTTCGTGCAGGCGCTGTTCGAGATAGGTGATGAAGTCCATGGAAGGTTTGGGATGGCTCAGGTATGAATCTACGGGAATCCATGCGACGATTTACACGGACTCCACGTGTGTGATTCTGCCGTGTGGTCTATATTCGTGACTCACTCAACAAGGATAGATCATGCCGGCTCATAAGGTTCCTTCCGTCGACAAGTCGAACATGTTCGAAGTGCTGTACAACGTTCCCGACCAGATACGGGAGGCCGTGGCCATCGGCGAGCAGGCGCCGCTCTTCGCGAAGAAGGCCGCATCGAACCGGTACGCCATCTTCGGACTCGGCGGAAGTGCCATCGGCGGGGACCTGCTGCGCAGCTATGCAGCGGCGACGCCGGGAGCCGATCATCTCATGCTCTCCGTCCATCGCGGCTACACCGTTCCCGGGTGGGTGGACGCAGCCACCAACGTCGTCTGCTCGAGCTATTCCGGCGATACGGAGGAAACCCTGTCCGCCTATGCCGCCGTGGTGAAGAAGACGCAGCGGATTCTCTGCATCTCCACCGGAGGCAGGATCTCGACGAAGGCGGCGAAGGCCGGCTATCCGCTCGTGACCGTGCCGAAGGGCTATCAGCCGCGTTGCGCCCTGGCCTATTCGTTCTTCCCGCTCCTCACCATCATGGGACGCAGCGGAGCCTTCGAGCCGAAGGCCGTCAAGGCCAGTAACAAGGGCGTCGCCGAACTGCTCGAGTCCATCGAGGCACTGCGAGACCTGTTCGCATCGACGTCGCCGAAGAACCCTGCCTTCGTCCTGGCGAAGAAGCTGCATGGAACCTTCCCCGTCATCTATTCGGCATCGGAGCGCATGGATGCCGTTAATCTGCGCTGGCGCGGTCAGATCCAGGAGAACAGCAAGCAGGTGGCCTTCGGCCACGTCCTGCCGGAAATGAACCATAACGAGATCAACGGCTGGCAGCATCCCAGGGGCCTCACCAAGCAGTTCAGCGTCGTCCTCCTCCGGGATATCGACGACCACAAGCGCGTCCAGCTCCGGTTCGACGCCCTGAAGGAGATCATCCGCAAGAACGTCAAGAACATCATGACGGTCGAGGGGGTGGGGTCGACCCTGCTCAGCCGGATGTTCACGGCCATCTATCTTGGCGACTGGATGAGCTGGCATCTGGCCATCCTCAACAACGTGGACCCCACACCCGTGCCCGTCATCCAGCAGCTCAAGGCCCGTCTGGCCGAGGTCTGACGACCGGGCCATGGTTTTTCCACATAAACCCCGTATCTTTGAAGTCCCTGAAATCTCATTGATGCGGAGAACCCTATGGCCACGGCGAGCAAGTCTGCTGAGACGAAGCGGCCGAAGCGCAAGGCGAAGTACATTCTGCTCTATTCGCCCTTCCTGATGCGGGAGACGAAGCACGAGCTTATCGGAGAACCGCTCGAAACGGAGAACGGACGCCAGCAATGGGCCCGTTGCAGTGTGAGCCACCACTCGCAACTCGTCAACCTGGATGCATTGCAGGCACTTACGGACAAGTCCGTTGCCCAGATACGTCTGTCGCGCGAGGATTCGAAGGACTATTCCCCGAAGAACGAGTATCAGGTCGGTGATGTGATCTACCACAAGACCTGGGACGATGTCGGTATCGTGCGGTCGAAGGAAGTCATGACGAACGGACGTGCCAGCCTGATCGTGCACTTCGAGAAGAACAAGGAAAAACGTCTCGTCGAGAACGTCAAGTAATAAGTAACCCAACCAACCCTAATCTGAGGATCTGTCTGTGATCGGAGTTACCATCCAGAGCAACGAGTCCATCGACCGCGCCCTGCGCCGCTTCAAGAAGAAGTACGAGCGTTCGGGTGTGCTGCGTGAGTTCAAGAAGCGTGCGTTCTTCGTCAAGCCCAGCGTTGACCGTCGCATGTCTCGCCTGAAGGCGGCTCGCCGTCAGCACCGTCAGCAGATGGAACAGGACTGATCCTTTTCGGCTCTGTGCGACGCTTACCATCGAAGGCGCTTCTCGTCATGAGAGGCGCCTTTTCGTGCTTGTAGTCGTCCGTTCGAAAGGTATGCGGTAGCCGTACCGGCACTATCTGTGCGCCGCGTTCCAGTGCGCGACTTCTTCCACGTCGCTGAAATGGATGCGGTCGGTGCCGATCACCTGATACGTTTCATGGCCCTTGCCGGCGATGAGGACGATGTCGCCCGGCTTCGCCCGGTCGAGCGCCTGGGTGATGGCCAGTCGCCGATCCAGTTCCACGGTCGCGCGAGTCCTGTCCGTAATGCCTGAAAGGATGCCGTCGGCGATGTTCCCGGGATTCTCGCTGCGAGGGTTGTCGTTCGTGATCCATGCATGATCAGCATGCTCCGTGGCGATGCGTCCCATGGCCGGACGCTTGGTGGAGTCGCGATCCCCGCCGCAGCCGAAGACCGTATAGAGCTTCGAACCGGTCGGCACGAGTTCCTGCAGGACCGTCAACGCCTGTTCCAGCGCGTCGGGAGTATGGGCGTAGTCCACTACGGCTACGGCGCCGCTGGCCAGCGGATAGCGTTCCATACGACCTGCCGGCCCCTTGATCCTTGCCATGCATTCGGCCACTTTCGCCGGTGGCATGCCTTCCTGTATCGCCGTCACGGCGCAGAGCGCGGCATTGGCCACGTTGAACCGTCCGATCAGTTGCGTGGTGATAACGAGATCGTGGGGGACGTCGGTACGGCGGCGCGGGGGCAGGACGAGGGTGAAGGTCGTGCCATGGGCGCCGACGGAAATGTCCTCCACGGCGACGTCGTTGTCGTCGTTCGTGCCGACGCGAACGATACGGCGAGCCTTGCAATCCTGCACCATGAACTCCGCATACGGGTCGTCGCCCCAGACGATGGCCGCCGCATCCTGACCGAGGCCGTCGAACAGACGTTTCTTCGTAGCGGCATAGGCTTCCATCGTACCGTGGTAGTCGAGGTGATCGTGCGTCAGATTCGTGAAAAGCGCTGCCGAGAACTTGATGCCATACGTGCGGTACTGGTCCAGGGCGTGTGAACTCACCTCCATGCAGACGGTATCGACGCGGTGCTTTCTCATCGTGACGAAGATGTCGCACAGGACGTCGACATGTGGCGTCGTATAGCCGAAGTCCTGGGTCGTCCCATCGTAGCGGATGCCCGTGGTTCCGATGAAGCCGGTCGTACGTCCGCTCGTCCTGAACAGTTGTTCCAGGATCGTCGCGCACGTCGTCTTGCCGTTCGTTCCCGTGACGCCGTAGATGCGCAGGCCCTCCGAGGGCTGGTTTCTGATGAAGTGGACGATCCGTGCATAGGCCAGTCGGGTATCGGCGACGGCGACGGCCGTGATCGACGATGGAATCGTCGTGCGATCGTAGTCCATGTCGACGACGATGCATACGGCCCCCTTGTCGATGGCATCCTTGATCGTCGAATGTCCGTCGAAGGATGTGCCGCGGATGGCGACGAACAGTGATCCTGCCACGACATGCCGTGAATCGGCCGTGGTGTGGAGGATCATCGTGTCGGCCTGTCCCTGCACGATGGCGTCGGGCAAGAGGCGAAGAAGGGCGAGCAGGTTCGTCACTTCGAGGGTTCCTCCAGCGACGGCATATGGAGCTTCACGGGGTTCTTGTCCTGCTTCCTGCGGAAACGGAGATTCAGCATCTCGACGGCGACGGAGAAGGCCATGGCGAAGTAGATGTAGGGTTTGGGTACCTCTACATGGAAGCCTTCGAGAACGAGGACCATGCCGACCATGAGGAGGAAGGCCAGTGCCAGGATCTTGATCGTCGGATGCTGCTCGATGAAGCGGGAAATGCTGCCTGCGCTGAGCTGCATCACGATCACGGCGACGATCACCGCGATAATCATCACCTCGATATGCTGTGTAAGGCCGATGGCCGTGATCACCGAATCGATGGAGAAGACCAGGTCGAGGGCGATGATCTGGACGATCATTCCCGCGAACGACGATCGGCGGCCGCCGCCGGCGCCATGTTCCTCGCCTTCGAGCTTGTTGTGGAGTTCCGTCGTCGCCTTTGCCAGCAGGAAGAAGCCGCCGCCGAACATGATCAGATCCCGCCCGCTCACCCCATGGCCGAATATGCTGAACAGGGGATGGACGAGTCCCGCGATGAAGGTCGCACCGAAGAGGAAGACGACACGCAGGATCAACGCCAGGGACAGGCCGATGGCTCGTGCGCGCCCTTGCTGATCATGCGGCAGGCGTGCCACGATGATGCTGATGAAAATCAGATTGTCGATGCCCAGGACTATTTCCAGGACCGTCAACGTAAGTAAGGACAGCAGTCCTTCGGGGGAGATCAGGTATTCCATACTGGTAGGGCGGTTGTACGTCCGTGTCGGAGGCGAAGTTACAAAGGATGGGGGAGCGGTGGGAAGGGGCTATACTTGGCAGGATCCACGATGCAGGTTGGTTCACGAAGGCCATGGGCGATCATGCCGGTATCCTTCATACGATGGAATCAGATTGGTCGTATCCGAGAGTAACGAGCGACTTGGATTCCAGACTCATATGTCCGATATTCAATCCGGAAATAAGCTATCAAAGATCTGTACTCGTGGGCAACGCAGCCCTACCCGGAGCAACGGGCGCTGGCCGAGACAATCAACCCTATTATTGCATGCGACGGCGACGTCGTGCGAGAGTATGCCACGCGGCGGAAACTGCCGCTGCGCGACGTACAGGACATGACAACGGCCACACGGCTGACCGCATCGCGGCGGTATCTCGTGGTTAACTCGGATATGGTCATCATTGGTCCTATTGGGATGACGAGATGTCCCCGGCGACCGAGTTGACGGCTCACGCGATGGAATTGAAGCTGCAAGGCAATGAGTTTTTCGCCGAGATGTTCCCTGGCATACACGGTGAACTGGTCCGGTGGGCGGATAGAATACTAGAAGGCGAGAAATGAGCGAGACACGCACCTACGCCACAACGGAAGAATAGGACGAGTGGCACCGGCTGGAATCGGAATACCGGGCTGCGTATCCCGGCGACACGGAGTACGTGGCGCTCTACGTGGCCTACGGCCCCCGGCGCATGGCCGAGGTGCTACGGGCTGCAGCCGGTCGCCGGGTCGTGATTGACGGCATTGTCGACCCATCGGCCCGAGGCGGCGGCGGGGTGAGCTGGCATTACGAATAGGCCGGGTACTCCGTTTCGGGGATATGGTATACTGGTTGAATAGCTATATTGATATGGGGTTAGCCGTGTTGTTTATGGAGGTGCGGTATGATCCGCTGAATAGTAGTGTTGTTGCTGGTAGCGTGCTCCTGCGTTCCAGCGTTTGCCCAATGTGATTCGTCCTTCCAGTTCTACCGTCCGGATGCAAAGATCTATCCGCTGGGGCCGAATGGTGCCGATACCACTGTTCCTATTGACCCGCGCATCTGGACGGCACAGTGGCACTTCGAGACGCAATCCGATTCGACGGTAACGAAGCTCGTCTTCGACGACTTCCTGAGCAATGGGCGACGTATCTGGCTGGATAGCTGGTGCCGCGAAAAGGTGTGGAACTGGAACAAGACGACGAAGCAGTATTTCAACGAGGTTACCAACGCCCAGTTGAGTCAAAAGTCGCGTACTGCATACATGCCCGTTATCGCGGGAGACACCATCGGCTTCTTCCGCTACGCATACTGGGTCAAGCGGGGCGGAGCGGCCAACGTTCCACTGTCGAAGTACGTATCCGATGATGTAGTGTCGTATTCCGTCGAGCTGGTGCGGCAGTCGAACGGCCAGCGCATGGCCCTGCTCGACACCTTCCGCATCAGTCAGAGCGGGGCGTCGTCTCCCTGCGTCTACTCCGTCTATCCGCTGGCATCGAAGGTCCGCTACGTCATCCCATCCGCCATTACGGATACGGTGTTCGCCTGCATCCGCGTCAACGTCTTTACCGATGGTGGATCGAACGATACGTTCACACGGGGCGACGTCTTCAGTACGGCGCGCGTCCGGATATTCCTGAATAATCCTACGTTCGAGAACTTCATGTCCATCGTCAATGCGGATAATGCGTGTGTTGCGTCGGCCGGAAACTGCGGCATGGCCGTTAGGGGCGGCACGACGGGTACGATAAATGCGTCCGTCTCGTCGAACACCATCGTGCAGGTGAAGGCGTTCTCGCAGCAAGGGGTGCCGGTGGCCGAGGCTGCCGTGACGAGTTGGCCCAGCTCGAAGTCGCTTACGACGGGGCCGGGTCTCTTCATCGTCTGCGGCATCAATAGCGTTGGTGCTGTCGTCTGCACGAGTACGATGATGGTGCAGTAATTATCCTTGAACACATAGGTATGTCGATAACCATGATTAGAATGGCCATTCTGGCCATCGTCACGCTCATGATGGGTATGACGAGCGCCGTACATGCCCTCACGTCGAAGCAGAATCCACGTCCAGCGGCGAACGACCCGCTGTGCGATCCGTCGTCCGGGGCCGCCACCGACGTGGCTGTCGCCGGTGGGCGCTCGTGCTATTGTTCTGAATCAAAGAGCGGCGGCGTTGGATACGCCGGAACGCTGTATCCTTTGATTGCCATTGTCGGAGTATACAACGTGAGCGTCGTGATTGAATGCACCCCGGAGCAATTCAACAGTACATCCACGACATGCACGCGGCGTAGCGATTGTTCACCTGACGCCACATACTCGATGCCTGGCTGGATGTATGACTGGACGACGCCCGTACAAAAGCCGATCTTCACCATTGAGGCGGGGCCGGGCAGTGCGCCGTAACATGGGCGCACGCAACCGATGATGACAAGGCCCGCCACGAGCCTTGTCATATGAACGTCTTACTCGAATGCCGGGTTGCACGAGGAAGTCGATCCCCGCCTTCGCGACGAGTCCAGCGTGCTCGGCGAGTCTCTTTTCCTGCTCTGGCCGTAGACCCATGAAGCGCCACAGTCTGCGGCTGCGGCCTGCGCCGGTTACCGAGAGCCAGAGGCCTTCCGTTCCTGCACGGGATCGTCGAATCCGATGCGCACGGTCTCGTCGGTTACGCCGGCGACATTGAGGTTCCGCATCATGGCCCCGGTCGACGTCAGCCAATCGCCGTCCGTTTTCTGCCCGCGCATGGCTCTCAGGTCCTTGTACCCGCCCTTGACCACAGCCCACAATTTCCCGTCCTTCGCCTTGAATGGTGCCAAGCGTCCTTCCTTCGCGAATCCAGCGTACGCCCGTATGGAGCGCAGGCGTCCGGCTGGTATGGCGAACGGGCGCGTGCTGTACTGGACGCCTTCCGGTCGTAGCCGATGCCCTGACGGACGTTCTCTTCGATCATGGAGACGGCGCGTACGCCGATGGCCTCAAGGATGTCACGCTTTGTCATGCGAGCCCACTTCCTTCTGCCTTCTGCATAATATCCGGGGTGCCATCAAGGCGCTATTATCCCATCATTGCGTATGCCTCTTCAGTATCCAGTGGCATCATAGAGTTGTAGACATCCGTAACCGCCCGCACGCGGGTTTCGAGGTCGATTTCTTCCGGCATGGAGAACTGGAACGCATACTGTGGCTCGCTCGTGCTACCGGTATTCAGGCGGTGGTCGTGTGCAAGAAGCTGGTCGTTGATGATGGCCTCGGTACGAACGATGTCGTCGTAGTGGATGTCGGCCCTAATCAAGTTCAGGACCTGAAGGCCGGCTCTTGATCCGCTGCCCCTGGCAATCTCCGATGTATTCGCCTGCCCCGACAGGCCGATGGCGATGTCCGCGCGCCATTTCGATAATCTCCCGAAACCACGTGCCCGATCCCGCCTTTGCCAGTTCGTTCAACGTGAACTGGATAGCATCCGATGTCAGGATGTAGTTGTTTTCGATCGCCGTCTTCATCGCGCCTTCTGCTGCACTACGTTCGTCTGGGCCCGCACCATCCTCGTAGATGCCTTGCAGAATCCCTTTGAACTTCGCGTTATAGTTGCCCCATTCAGCAAGCATGTTGGCGATCAATACTTCGCGTCCAAGCGCCGAGCGCAGGAGGCCGCCGTCATGTCGTCGTCGCTGATGTCGATGATGAACTGTTCCTTCGGCTCTTGCGGCGATAGCGGCATGAGGCGATCCATGCGCGACGGATTGTCGCCGACGATGTTGATGGCGTAGTCGGAGACCTTTTCCAGCTCGACGGGTTCATGCCGGCGCAGCGCCACCGGCGTAATGCCATCGACGCCTACGCCCCATCCGAGTTCAAGCGCGAACGCGTCGTACAAGACAGCCTGTACTTGATGGCGGATAATCTCCGGAATGACGGTGCGTAGTCGTCTGCTGGCTCTCTCTGCGCGCTCGGCATCGGCGGAATCATGTGGCGTCAGTGTCCATCCGAACGCAGACACTGCCGTTTGACGTGTGAGGATGTGGCCCCGCAGCCGCGAATCGGCAGAGCGCATGGCCATGAGGACCGACATGAGGTCGCGCGGATCACGGGTTGACGGGTTGTCGCCATCGGCGCGCCATAATGCGTTTCAGCGTGCGCGTGTTCGGAATGGTACGAGTCCGTAGCGCGGGCACTCTGTACATTACAATGCTCCAGAATAGATGTCGCTGATGACCCTAGGATGGTAGGCGTCCGCGCTGACGCGGCGGACAAGCTTGTGCGTAGGGAGGAAGCTATCAAAGATCTGTACTCGTGCCCAATTCACAACATCACGTATGGATCATGGTCGACAATAAGGCTGCAAAGAATCCGTACTCGAAATCTGTCGTGGATAGGTACGCCGCTGCTGTTCGATCGCACAGTTAGCGCCGGTAGTGGGAGGTGTGCTTCTTCTTAGTTTACCGCTCCACCCCATCTCTGCGAGCAACCCCATGCCCTTCTCCTCCGTCAATCCCGCGACCGATGAAGTGATCGCCACCTATGCCGAACATGGTCCGGCAGATGTCGAGAACGTGCTCGCCCGTGCCGATGCCGCACAGAAAGAGTGGGGACGCCGCTCGCGTGCGGAACGCGCTGAAATCATACGACGTCTGGGCGAGGTGCTGCGAGAAGGAGCGACACGCGCAGGACGCATCATCACGGCCGAAATGGGGAAGCCGCTGGGACAGGCCGTGTCGGAAGTGGTGAAGTGCGCAACGGCTTGTAGCGTCATGGCGGACTATGCCGACGATGTTCTTCGCGACCGTGTCGTGGCCTCCGAGTTCCGGTCGAGTGTGGTGCGCAGCGAGCCGATGGGATTGATCCTTTCCATCATGCCCTGGAACTTCCCGTTCTGGCAGTTCTTCCGGTTCGCCGCCCCTGCGCTGATCGCGGGCAATGGCGTCCTGCTCAAGCATGCGCCGACGACGTTCGGAAGCGCATTGGAGGCGGTACGCTTGTGTCGCGAAGCAGGACTGTCCGATGGCCTGGTCGACGTGCTGTTCATCGATGTACCCGCAGTCGAAGATGTGATCGCGGACAAACGCATTCGCGCCGTGACGTTCACCGGTTCGACGCGCGGTGGTATGGCGGTGGGGGCGCTGGCCGGACGTTACGTCAAGAAGAGTGTTCTCGAACTCGGTGGGAGTGATGCCTACGTCGTACTCGAGGATGCCGACCTCGATCATGCCGTTCGTACGTGCGTGGAATCGCGTTGCATCAATAGCGGCCAATCATGCATCGCGGCCAAGAGATTCATCGTTCACGAGGGGATCGCATCGATCTTCACCGAACGGATGATCCAGCTCATGCGCGAACGTGTCGTCGGTGATCCACTGGATGCATCCACGCAGATAGGTCCGATGGCACGCCGCGATCTGCGCGACGCACTTCTAGACCAGATATCACGCGCAGTCGCCGCAGGTGCCGTGGCGAGCGACGATCCGTTGAGAGGGCTGCCCGAACGAGGCTTCTTCATACGTCCGCTCGTCCTGTCCGATGTCGCCGGGAACAATCCGGTCGCCCAGGAAGAGCTGTTCGGTCCGGTGGCGATGGTGATGACGTTCTCCACGGACGACGAAGCCCTGCGTATCGCCAATGGTACGTCGTTCGGTCTCGGCGCGGCAGTCTTCACGAAGGACAGCCGGCGTGCCGATCTCTTCACGCGAGAGCTTCATGCAGGAAATGTCTTCGTCAATGACTTCGTCCGGAGCGATGCCCGATTCCCGTTCGGAGGCGTGAAGGATTCCGGCTATGGCCGCGAGCTGGGCATCGAGGGGCTTCACGAATTCGTCGCCGTCAAGACCGTCGTCGAAGTGTAGGTCGTCACCCGAGCTCGAAGGACGTGATGCCGTACGTATGTCCCATATCGGGATATCGCACGACGCTGCCCTTGTACATCCGTGCAGTCTCGAACGCAGGTTCCATGCCGTAACGGCGGGCCAGGGCCACGGCGTCAGCATTCGTCGCGGGAACGTCGAGGAAGACGTCCTTGCCCACGATGCCCGAACAGAGAGAGCGGAAGAGCGAATCGGCATCCGACGGTGTGTCGGCGAACAACGGGCCGATACGGTGGCCATGCCGTGACGGACGTATGGCGCCATAGCCACATACCTTGCCGTCGCGGACGATGGCACGTTCGTTCGCTCCATCCATGTCGAGCCACGCACGCAGGAACGATGCACGGGGATAGCCGGTGATGGCCTCGTCGTAGTCCCATATCTGGTCGAAGGGAACCATATGCAGGTCGACCGTGATGCCGTTGCCGTCGACCTGCGGTGCGATGCCGCCGTAGCGATGGTTCGCGTGGGCGTATGCGTAGCCGCTTCGGCGATAGTTGTCCTGCTGCGCAACGACGCCATCGAGACCCGACGGGATGTCGCCGAGATGCTCGAGCGCCTTGTTCCAGATAGCCAGGCCGAAGCCCTTGCCGCGGTATTCCGGGCGTACGATATAGAAACCCACGAAGCCGAATGTCCGGTCGTACCGTACGGCCGAGATGGACGAGACGATGGTGCCGCCCATCTCTCCGACGAAGAAGCCGTCGGGATCCGCGGCATGGAATGCCGTCATGTCGGACAGGCCGGGATTCCAGCCCTCGTCCATGGCCCAGGAAGCCATCGTGGCGAGGTCGTCCCTGGTGGCCTTGCGAATCGAATATGCGTTCATAATGGATCCCGTACGGTGCGCTGACAAGTTATAGATTTGTGCTGATCAAGAACAACCGTCCGCTATCGGGGGCATCATGTCACTTCGCCGATCCTTCGCATCCCTCTTCCTTTCATCCCTGATCCTCTACGTCGTCGCCTGCACGTCGATGGGGAATGGAGGTGTCGCCGTGAACTTCGGCGACGTGGTGCAGCCACATCAGAACCTGATGTTCACCTTCGACAAGGACATGGTGCCGGATTCGCTGCTGCAACGCTGGGATACGACGCGATACGTGACGTTCTCGCCGGACGTCTATGGAAAGTTCAAATGGATCTCGTCGAGGCAGCTCGTCTTCTCCCCAGGTACGGGCTTCCTTCCCGCGACGGCCTATCATGCGGAGATCACCGAGCGCGTTCTCGATCATTCCGCCGCAGGAACGCCGATTCCCGACAGACGGACCTTCGACTTCCATACGCCGTATCTCGGTGTCGAGCGTACTGCCGCCCTGTGGACGAAGAATCCTGCCGATGGCAGCGTCGACGTGCAGATCACGTTGCGATTCAACTACGACGTCAATCCCAACGACGTCGTACCGAAGCTGCATCTGATGCGCGGCAGCGCTTCGGTCCCGTTCTCCCTCGTGAACACGACGACGGGACGTGACGTCGTCGTGGCCATCTCGTCCAGTTCCGTCGATGAGGATGAGGAGACGGGCCTGCTCTCGAGAATCGAGAAGGGCCTGGGCTGTGCGGAAAGCGATGCCCTGAGCACGGAAGAGATCACGTCGTCCATCGTCGTGCCGTCACGGTACGTCCTGGACATCGTCGATGTCCGTACACGCTGGGAAGGTACGGAAGGTGTGGTCGACGTCACGACGACGCAGGCCGTCGATCCGGCGACGCTGTCTGGCGCAGTGACCATCGAACCCGCACTGGCGGTCACCGTGGAAGGGTCGGCGACGGGGTTCACCGTGCGTGGCACCTTCATCGCGGACGACTACTATCGTCTCCGGGTATCGACCGCCATCAAAGGCGTGGTGGGAGGCGTGCTCAAGGAAGCGTACGGCAGGGAACTCGAATTCCGTTCGATGGAGCCCGGTATCGCCTTCGCCTCGTCGAAGGCCATGTATCTGGGCAGCCGCGGAAGCCGTGCGCTCGGCATCAACATCGTCAACGTCCCTCGAGTCAAGCTCACCGTCTTCAAGATCTACGAGAACAACATTCTTCACTTCCTGCGCGAAGGGCGGCGGTACTCGTGGTACGACGAAGAGACGAACGTGAGATCCTACGACTTCCGCTGGATCGGTCTGAGCGACTACGGCGATACGGTGATGACACGCGAATATGCGACGGCCGATCTCGGTCTGACCGAGAATGGAACGGGCGTGCTGACGTTCGACGTCAGAGATCATATCGAGCGCAAGGGAATGTATCTCGTCAAGGTCGAGAGCACGGAATCACAGTGGGTGCAGGCTTCGAAGATCGTGGCGCTGAGCGACGTCGGCCTGATCGCGAAGGAAGGTACCGACGATCTGACGATTTTCGCCAACTCCATCAACGATGCCGAACCGATCGGCGGCGTGGAGCTCACGCTCATCAGTACCAACAATCAGGTGATCGATCATGTGCAGACCGCCAGCGACGGCGTGGCACGCATGGAGGACCTGAAGAAGCGACTCGGCAATTTCCGCATCGGCCTCATCACGGCACGTCATGGCGATGACTTCACCTTCCTCGCAATGGCCGATACCCGTGTCGACAAGTCACGCTTCGACGTCGGGGGGCTGCACGAGAACGCCGCAGGGTATCAGGCCTTCATCTATGGCGAACGCGAGCTGTATCGCCCTGGCGAAACCATCCACCTCAACACGATCGTACGCGATCGCGCATGGAGGCCGGTGGCAAACGTGCCCGCACGACTGCGTATCCTGATGCCGAACGGACGCGAGTTCCGGTCCATACGTCTGACCCTGAACGACCAGGGGGCATCCTCGGCCGACATCCCCGTTCCCGCTTCGTCACTCACGGGAACGTACATCGCCGAAGTATATGCCGGCAATGACGTCTTGCTCGCCACCACCGATATCTCGGTAGAGGAATTCCTTCCCGATCGCATCAAGGTCGATCTCGCCTTCAGCAGCGATGTCGTACGTCCCGCCGTCCCTGTCGACCTTACGATCAATGCCCGATATTTCCATGGCGTGGATGCTGTCGGACGGAAGTACGAAGTCTCGGCCTACGTCAACAGGAAGACGTTCGCGCCACGGCAGTTCAAGGACTATACCTTCGACCTCACGGCGAAGAACGACGGGATCTATCACGAATATCAGCGTGCCGGCGTCATCGGCGATGGCAGCATGGCGCGAGAATCGTTCACGCTGGATTCCACCCTGCGTAACAACGGCCTCCTGCAGGCGAGATTCTTCGTGACGGTGTTCGATGAAACGGGTCGCCCCGTCCATCGTTCGGACGTCCGCGACGTCCATACGCAACCGGTTCTCTTCGGCATCAGGCGCTTCGACCAGTATACCAGTACGCAGAACGCCGTCAACATCGGCCTGATCGCATCGGACTACAATGCGAAGCTCTCTCGCGGCACTGCTCGCCTGCAGATCGTCCGCACCGAATACCATACGGTGATGGAAGGATACGGCGAAGGGTATCGTTACGTCTCGCAGAAGCGTGAGATCGTGATGGACGATCGGCAGATCGAGATCGACGGCGACAAGACGTCGTTCCCGTATCGTCCACCGATGAGCGGTGAATACGAAGTACGCATCAGTGCGCCGGGCGGCACGAGCTACGTGGGCTATTCGTTCTGGTCGTGGGGCTGGGGTGACACGCAGGCATCGTCGTTCGAAGTCAATACCGAAGGTCTCGTCGACATCGTTCTCGACAAGGAGTCGTACAAGCCGAACGAAACGGCAGCGGTACTGTTCAAGACGCCGTTCGCAGGCAAGCTGCTCGTGACCGTCGAACGCGACGGAGTGCTCGAACATCACCAGGTGCAGACGGACAAGCGCTCGGCGACGCTGAAACTCAAGATCAAGGATGAATGGACGCCGAACGTGTACGTGACGGCGACGCTCATCAAGCCGCATGCGAAGAGCGACATGCCACTGACGGTGGCACACGGATATCAGGCCTTGATGGTGGAACGTCCGGGAAGCCGTTTGCCCATCACCATCGGTGCAGCAGCCAGTACGCGGAGCAACCGGAAGCAGACGATCACCGTCAGCACGGAGCCGGGCGCACAGCTCACGATCGCGGTCGTCGATGAAGGCATCCTGCAGGTCCGGGATACGAAGACGCCGGATCCGCATGGCTACTTCTATCAGAAGCGTGCACTGGAATCGGAGAGCTACGACATGTATCCGTTCCTCTTCCCCGAGTTGCGTATCGCCCGTATGGCCTACGGGGCCGGTGCGGACATGATGCGGAGGTTGAATCCCTTCACTGCGCAACGCGTCACGCTGCTGTCGTACTGGAGTGGGATCCTTACCGCGAGGAGTGGAAAGGCATCCATCGACGTCGAACTGCCGAGCGCCTTCAGTGGTGCCGTTCGCGTCATGGCCGTTGCCTGGAAGGGCTCCTCGTTCGGATCGGGACAACAGACGATGACAGTTGCGGATCCCATCGTGATCAGCACGCCGTTACCGCGGGCGATGACGCCGGGCGACACCGTGAACGTCCCGGTCTTCGTCAGTAATACGACGTCGCGCAATGCATCCGCGGAAGTCAGCATGTCGGCCACGGGTCCTGTCCAGCTCGCATCGCCTGCTATGCAGCGCATCGCCATCGACGCGTCCCGTGAAGCACGTGTCCCGTTCGTCGTCGTCGCAGGGCCGGGGCTCGGTGTCTCGACGATCACGACGACGGTCAAGGGGATGGGGGAGACCTTCGTGCAGACCATCCGGATCAGCGTCCGCCCCAACGTTCCATTGATGGAGCAGAGCGGTGCGGGAAGCGTCAAGGCAGGAGAAGCGCAAACGGTATCGCTGCAGCACTCATTCATGCAGGGCACTGCGGAAGGGCGCCTGGTTGTGAGTTCGTTCCCTGCGGTGCGCATCGCCAAGAATCTCGGACAACTGCTCGGCTATCCGTACGGTTGTGCCGAGCAGACGATATCGAAGGCATTCCCGCAGATATACTTCGCCGATCTCGTCAAGGCGTGGAAGACGGACGTCGTGATGACGAGCGATCCGACGCGCAACGTGCAGGAGGCCATACGCAAGATCGAAGGCATGCAGGGATACAATGGCGGGATCACGACCTGGCCGGGTGGCAGCGACATGTCGTGGTGGACGTCGGCCTATTCCGCGCACTTCCTCTACGAATCGCAGAAGGCCGGGTACGAGGTCAACCAGCGCGTGCTGGACAGACTGCTCCAGTTCATCGCGCACAAGGCCAAGACGTATGGCGGGAACAAGCCTCCGCGTGACGTCTTCTATTCGCTCTTCGTGCTGGCCGCTGCCGGACGTCAGGATGTTTCGACGATGAACGTGTGGAAGAGTCATGCATCGTCGTTGTCGCAGGATAGTCGATACGTTCTTGCCTGTACCTATCTCCTGCTCGGTGACAGGCGAAGTTATGATGCCGTCGTGCCGAAGGTCTTCGTCCCTGAAACGTATCAGGCCGAATTCGGTGGTTCGTTCGCATCGCCGCGCCGCGATATGGCGCTGTCGCTGTATGCGCTGGTGACGGCCGCGCCGGACGACGCGCAGACGGGAGCGCTCGCACGGCGCCTTTCGGAAAGCATGCAGGCGGACGACGTGTATTCCACGCAGGAAAATGCCTTCGCGGTACTCGCGCTCGGCAAGCTTGCACGCCGTGCCGTGAAGAGCGGCGTCAAGGCCGTCATCACACGCAACGGCAAGCAGGTCGCCGTGATGGACGGTGCCACGGCAACGATCGACCATGCCGACGGCAGCTCCTATCGCATCGCGGCGTCGGGTGGTACCGTCTATTACTACTGGGCGGTCGAAGGTCTGCGTGCAGATGGGCAGTTCAAGGAAGAGGACAGAACGCTGCGTGTCCGCAGAACCTTCCTCGACAGGAACGGGAATCAGCTCCCGAATCTCGTCCTTCAGCAGAATGATCTCGTCGTCGTGAAGATCACCGTCGGTACCACGGATCGAAGCTCGGTCGATAACGTCGTGATCACCGATGTGCTGCCTGCCGGGCTCGAACTCGAGAACCCGCGCCTCGGTGGACTCAGCACGATGGCCTGGGCGAAGGACGCGGCGGTGGCGCAGTACTACGACTACCGCGACGACCGTATGAACCTGTTCGTCCGCGCCGAAGCTACCGAGCGCAGCTACTATTACATCGTCCGTGCAGTTTCTCTCGGACGTTTCAGGATGGGGCCTGTGGGAGCCGATGCCATGTACAATGACGACGTTCATTCGTATCATGGCCGGGGACTCCTCGTCGTCAGATAACAGGGAAGTGCTTATGGCCCGAATACCTCGGCCGTTGCTGCGTGTGATCGCCTACGTGCGACAGATATTCCGCATCGATGATATCATCGACCAGGAAGCCGTCGTCGAGCTCGTACGCAAGGACATAGACTTCAGAGGGCCGAAGGCCTGGATTCTCGTGGCGGCGATCGCCATCGCGTCGCTCGGACTGAACACGAATTCCACGGCCGTCATCATCGGTGCGATGCTGATCTCCCCACTCATGGGGCCGATCATCGGCGCCGGCGTGGCTATCGGCATATGGGACGTAATGCTCCTGCTCCGTTCCGGGCGGAATCTTGCCATCGCCGTCGTCATCAGTCTCGTCACTTCTGCGCTGTACTTCTTCCTGTCCCCGTTCGGTCAGGCCGAGTCAGAACTCGTGGCACGAACGACACCGACGTTGCTCGATGCACTCATCGCCATCTTCGGCGGTATCGCGGGGGCGGTCGCCGTCGTGCGCCAGGACAGGAGCAACGTCGTCCCAGGTGTCGCCATCGCGACTGCCTTGATGCCGCCGCTCTGTACAGCGGGGTACGGTATCGCCCACATGGACCCGGTGTTCTTCTTCGGTGGTTTCTATCTGTTCTTCATCAATGCCGTCTGCATCGGTGCGGCGACGTTCGTCGTGCTGCGGATACTGAAGTTCAGGCACATCGCCATCATCGACTCCGCCCGGGCGCGCCGGGTACGGAACATCGTCTTCGCCGTCGTCGTCGTTACGCTCCTTCCTTCGGTACTCATCATGGTGCGTCTGGTACAGGAAGGACTCTTCGAAAACCGCGTGCGCAGGTTCGTTGCCGATTTCAGGGCAAAGCATCCTACTGCGTCGGTGCTGGTGACGGACAAGGCCTTCACTCCCGATTCATCACGTATCGAGCTGACGGTCATCGGTGACCAGATATCCAGCAATGAGCTCAAGGAACTCGACGGTATGAGGGATGGCTACGGATTGGCCGCGGCGCGGATGGTCGTTCGCCAACCCGGTGATATCGGGCGTTTCGCTCTCGAACGCGATGCGAAGCGCAAGGATCTCGAACATGTGATCATGCATACGGACGACATGATCGCGTCCCGCGACCGCACGATCGACTCGTTGAAGAGCGAGCTCGGTGAGGTGAAGAACATGAACGATGAGGTCGAGCGTATTCGCGATGAGATGATGGTCGTCTTCGATGACGTCGTGAATGTCGGATACCATCATCCGGCATCGGGGCCTGCCATCGTCTATGTCCATGCGAGACGCACGATCCGCCCGGCGCGTCAGCGAACCATGGAACGATGGCTCCGGTTGCGGATGGACGATTCCACGGTCGTCATGAATGTCGTCCGTTAGGACGTCATCGCAACGAGGCGCTTCCACAGGAGATGGAAGGGAATGACTTCGTATGGCGAGAGTTTCGAGAGGGATTGATCCTGGATCGCCGCGAGGTGCTCTTTCCCGGCGGCCCGTGCCATCGTCGCCTTCGCATCGAAGTCCAGCCTCGACCATAACGACAGCAACCGGCGGAACGCTTTCAGCCGTGTATCGCGTCCGTAGACGGACGAGCGCATCAGTGCCCGGCTGAAGGTGCCGATGGCATCCTGAAGGCCGACCATGTCCGAGGTCCTCGTTCTGTACAGGATGCGATAGATCATTCTCAGTACGGTCGGCTCGTTGGTAGCCTCTACCGTCTCGATCTGTCGCGCGGCCATGCTCCTGGACGACCTGGTCATATCGACCGTCGTCTCGAGCAGCTCGCAGATACTCTTGCGGAACAGGATGTCGTTCTAGAGCGGTGTGGGCTGATGCTTGAATTCCGAACGCGAGGTTGCCGTGAGGCAGGCTTCGAGGGCGGGGCGTATCCTTCCGCTCTGGAGGAGCAGTGCGGTCAATCCTTCCGTCGCCTGGAACCATGACGTGCTTCCCTTCACCGTCAGGTGCTGGATCTGCGAGGCCTCTTCCAGCGCGTTGCGTGCCTGCCCATCCATGAGGAACATGAAGAGCCGCTGTTGATGATATTCGCGACGCATCGCCGTGTCGAAGGACCCCAGGGCTTCGCAGGCCTGTTGCAGCATGGCCGCTCCTTCCAGGCCGAGCTTGATATCCGATTGCACCTGCGCAACCGTAGCCGCAAGCCGGCTCGCGGCTATCTGTACATAGGGGGAGATATCCGTCGTCCTGTTCGTACCGAGAAGTTTACGTGCCTTCGCCACGACGGGTGTGAGGGCTGTCCTGTCACGGCGTGACTTCCGTGTGGCTGCGATGATCCTGTTGCGGATATCGTTGATCTCGCTGATGATGGAAGCGCTCTCGATGAAGGTGTCCTTCATGGCCGTCAGTTGTTCGACCTGCTGACGCGAGCCATTGCTGGCTGCGTCGAAGGCCAGCACGTCCAGTGAGGCGATGGCGAACCATAGCATTTCCGGCGTCGTGCACTTGTGGACGCTGTTGAGCAGATGACGTCGTGCGCCGCTGCTGGCACGGAGCCGGATCAGCATCTGACCGAGTACGGCGCTGCGTACCACGGTGAGGTGCTTGTAGGTACGTGAGGGGAGCGAGTCCGGAAGCGCGGCTCCGAGCAATTCGAGCTCGAGTTTCAATTGTGTACGTGTGACGAGCTTTCGATACCTGCTGTCGATCCTTCCGCTGCTTCCATAGATGTACCGGGCGAGCAGAATGTCCGATCTGATGTGTCCCAAATTCAAGCCGGCAAGGATCTTCTCTTCATTGGTCTTGCGTTTCGACGTCCTGCTCCCCATGCTTTCCAGCGGCCATTTATCGAGCTGTTGCAGCGCTTCGACTATCTGATGTAGCGTATGATACATAGGTAAACTCGGATATGAAGACATCGGAATACGATGTCCCAAAATATATGGAAATGGCAGCTCTGGCCGATGTCCGGAACGTGAAGTTGCCCTCGGTTACGATCTGCTTCACGGTCACTGAGGATTGTCATGGATTTGCTCATCGCCATACTCCTTTGGATCGGTTGTATCAGTGCCCCGGGCACCTATACGACCACTCAAATCAGCGATTACAAAACGGCAAATCTATCGACGATCAATGCGGTGTATCAGGACCCAGTGACGCAGGATTGGATCTGGACGACGTACCAGGGTCAGGTGTCGCAAGTTAGGATCATCGATCCTTTCCGTGATTGACCATTGGCTCAGGCACCGATCGCCCACTTGAAATGCAGACAACCCGATGATGAACACAAGCCCTTTCGATTGTGAGACCAGCACCACAGTACAACCACACAGGATTGGTTTCGTAGTGCCCAATCCCATGCCCATGCCCATGCACTGTCTTTCTCCCTTTCTCTTCAGCTAGTAGGCGCAGTTACGGCGCCTACTGGCTGTGGGAAGGTGCCCGGCCGGCAGTATCCGTTTGTAACGGAATCCGTTGACTATTCGAGAGTAGTGGCGCTTGCCTCGTTCTGACGGGCGATGCGCTGGTCGCGGCGTTGCTTCGCCAGAGCACGCAGGTCCACGACGTGGTCCGCTTCATCGACGATTTCCACGCCGAGCATGGTCTCCATGACGTCTTCCAGCGTCAGCAGGCCTTCTACACCTCCATATTCGTCGACCACCATCAGCAGATGCTGTTTCTTCTGCAGGAAAAGCTCGAGTGCCTGATCGAGCGAGATGTTTTCGGGAATGAAGTCCACGTCGCGTTTGAGCTTCGAGATCGGAGCGGCATGGCGCCCTGCCAGTGCGGCCCTGAGAACGTCCTTCGTCATGACGTAGCCGCTGACGCTGTCGAGCGACTCGTCGTCGAAGACCGGGAAGCGTGAATACATCTGGAGTTCGGGTTGCTTGATGACGTCGCTGATCGTCATGTCCTCATTCGCACCATATACGACCATACGGGGCGTCATCACGTCGCTGACCTCGATGCTGCTGAGCTTCATGATGTTGGTCATGATGCGGTATTCACCCGGGTCGAGGGCGCCTTCCTCACGCGCGGTCTCCACGAGTGCTTCGAGTTCCTCGCGTGAGTCGTCTTCGCTGTCGCCCGGGCGTGCGATCTTCATGAGCAGGCGATGGAGCCAGATGAAGGGGCGTGCGGTGAAGATCGCAGCACCGAGGAGCAGACTCGTACCGCGCAGCATGCGATCCCAGAAACGGGCGCCGATCACGGCGGCCACAGTCTTGATGAGGACGACAGCCGAGATCAGGACGAGCATGTCGATGAGGAAGAGGGAGCTGTTCGCGAAGGGCAGCGTCAGGGAGGCCACGCTGGCCGTCGTCAGCACCAGGAAGGCTACGTCGATGATACTGATCGACAGTCTTGCTTCCTCGTGTTCGTCCATCGCCGCACGAACGCGTGAAGCCGCATCCGATCCTTCTTCGGCCATCGTGGCGATGACGGAGGCGGGCATACTGAAGAGGGCAGAGGCCAGGTATTCGCACAGGCCACTGCCGAGGGCACCTACGGCAAGTATGAGATAGTCCATCAGCTACCGCGGAACTCCTTGTCCACGATGGTGATACGGCTGGGATACGTCATCGGGCCGAACGGCGTGGTGATGCTCGGTTGTGCGTCCAGCTTGAGTCGGGCGGCGGAACCGTTCGCTCCACCGAGGGCGAGGGCCAGGTTGACGAGGCCGTCATAGCCTTTTTCGGCGAAGAACGAATACAGGTCCAGGCTCACGCCGAGGGGGATCACGGCCGTCTGGCCGTTACCGGGAATTTCGAGGGGTGACTGCAGATTGCCTGCGACCGTCTGCTTGTCGTCGATGAACAGACGCCAGTCGAGGTCCTTCAGCGTGACGGCCGTCTGCCTCGTGCCCGCTGTTCCCGTGTTGGGGTTCTTCGCATCGACGTTCAGCGTGAAGCTGGTGGGCAGTGTCTTCCGCGCGAAGGCTTGCGTCAGGGCGAGGCCGTCGGCGATGGAAAGGCTGCCCGGCGACGAGATGCGCGTGATGTCGACACCTGCGAGCTTCATCTGCGTGACGCTATTGAGCTTGAACTGCAGTTTCTGAAGCGACGAAAGGCTGTTCGTGATCTGCTGGATCTGGGTGCAGCCCACGAGGAGGACCAGGAAGAGGAACTTTTTCATTGTCTGATGATGGTTGTTTCGGGACACGTCGACGTCGTCCGCTGCCAACATAGCAAAGAATCGCGGAGCAAGGGTCAGGACGTATCAATGGTATCGTTGCGTTTAACGGGGCGATCATTCGCCGCTGAAGCCTTCTTCCTTCAGGAGCGATTCGATGGATTCGCGGTTCTGGTTGAGCAGGCTGTTGATGATGGTACGCAGACGCGCTATGCGTCGGCGTTCCTGGCCCAGCGTGGTGAGCATCCGCGCCTTGGTGATGAGCAGCTTTTCTTCGATGGGCTTGGTGAGGAAGTCGTCCGCTCCGGCTTCGACCGCCTTGACCTGCGTGGCCATGTCGTTGAGTGCCGTGACGATGGCGACGGGAATTCGTGCGGTGGCAGGGTCGGTCTTGAGCGTGCGTACCGTCTCGAAGCCATCGAGGCGGGGCATCATGACGTCGAGGATGATGGCATCGGGTTGACGTACGGCGACCTTGTCGAGGCACTCCATACCGTCGTTCGCTTCGTCTGCATCGAAGCCGTGCGTCTCGAGATATCGACGCATCAGCTTTGTCGTGATCTTGTTGTCGTCGACGACAAGGATGTAGGGACGCTCCATGCTCTATCCGTTGATGATCGTATGGACCGTACGGTCCTGTGAACAGATCTGTCCTGCAATGTTACGAAGGCTTTCGGTACCGAATCTGGCTAACCACACTCCCAGCGCATATGCGCGTTCCTGAGGTGCCCCGAACGGATAGATGGTGTTGGCGCACCAGCGGTATCGATCCAGGATCTCGCCGTTGACACGTTTGACGGCCGAGCGCATCTTGCCGTCGAGTTGATCGAGAGCCTTCACGATGTTGGCTTCGGCGGCATTGACGCTTCCGAGGAGCGTCGGATCGAGACTGCCGAGGGCCTTGCGATAGGGAGCGAGCAGTGCCGCGATATGTGGGGCCGCTTCGTCGGACGGTGGGGTCCGGTTCGTGTCGAGAATGGCGACGACATCCCGTTCGACGTCTGGCCATGGTCTCATGAACCATGAGGCTTCATGTGCGGTACGTTCGAGCAGGCGCTGCGTCCTCGCATCGATCAACGTCGCCGTATGACGCAGCACCGGCATGGGCATGCGGATGCCGAACCATTCGTAGACGCTGCCGAGTTGTGCGTGGTAGGCGAGCTCGGCCGGACCGAGCACGGTGGCTACGCTCGGCAGGACGGCATCCTGGATGACGGGACGGATCACGACCGATGGCGAGAACCTGTGCGCTTCCTTCGCCGCGAGGTCCATCATGGCCGGCGCTTCTTCCGTCGTCGGCCTGCGGCGTCCTTCGTCGTCATGGATGAAGACGTTGACGTCGTGCCCCTGAATCTGTGCATGGTAACCGTCACTCTTCAGTGCGGCGGATGCTTCGTCGATGCGTTCTCGCACGGCACCGGGCGATGCGAGCTCCTTGAGAAGGATAGGCAGATGAAGACCGTGACGTATCACGTCCGAGCCCCGCACGACAAGCACTCCCCATGCACCGAGCATCGGTTGCAGCAACTGGACGAAAGCATCGTTCCATGCCGTGCCCGGACGGTAGATCGAAGTCAGGACTGCCCTGACGTTGTCCGCATCCTGGCCGTTCAGTATGGCGAGCGCCGGAGCGAGACGCTCCGCGATATCGTCGCCGAACGTGCGCTGCGCGACGGGGATGCGGGGTGAGTCGCCATCCCAGAACGGCATTCCGACGGGGAAGCCATCGGCCTGCTGAAGGACTGCGGTCGCAGCTTCGTGCGCATCGTGGTCGTTGTCCTCGAGCCAGAAGACCGGTACGACCGGCATATCGAGCGTCGTGGTGAGTTCACGGGCCAGGGCCACGCTCGATGCGATCTTCAGCAGCGTATAGAACGGTCCCCCGAACATGCCGATCTGCTGTCCAGTGACGGTGACCACGGCCCGTTCTTCGACGAGGGCATGGAGCGATGCACGTTGTGCTTCGGACATCTCCACCGTACGGAGACCGTCTTCGACGAGGGAGCGAAGACGTGAACGTGCAGCGCCGTCGTTACGACGTGTTTCGCAGAATGCGCGGTCGATGGTCGTCGTCGGGAAATGGCGTATGAGCGATGGATTCCGTTCCAGCCATGCATGGAGCAGAGCCGATCCGGGAAGGTTCCTGAGAGGAATGGTGGTCATCGTTCTGTGTGTTCGGCGCCGCCTTCGTCCTCCATGTCGTCGCAGTGATACATGCGACGCGGTCCCGAGCCGCGACCGGCGACGGCACCACCCGAGGCGATGGACTTGAGCGCTTCCTGTTCCAAAAATCGACGCAGTTCGGCGTCGCGTTCGCGCATGCGCGCATCCTGGGTGCGGGAGAACATCTCGCGTCCGTCAACGTAGGTCCGTTCGACGCGTGACATGTTCGAAAGGGGATTGCCGGTCCATACGACGATATCGGCATCCTTGCCCGTTTCGATACTTCCCATGCGCCTGTCGGCCATCATCTGCTTCGCAGCGTTGATGGTGGGGAAACGCATGGCTTCTTCCGGGCTGACGTTACCGTATTTGACGCTCTTCCCAGCTTCCTGATTGAGGCGGCGGGCCATCTCCGCGTCATCGCTGTTGATGCTGACCAGGACTCCCTGTTCGTGCATGATGGCGGGGCTTTCCGGAATGGCGTCGAAGACTTCGAACTTGTAGGCCCACCAGTCCGCGAACGACGACGCGGATGCACCATGCTTCGCCATCTCGCGTGCGACCTTGTATCCCTCAAGGATGTGCGTGAAGGTATGGACGCGGAAACCGAATTCTTCGGCAAGTCTCATGAGCATCAGGATTTCGCTCTGCACGTAGGAGTGGCAGTGGATCTTGCGGCTGCCGTTGAGGATCTCGACCAGTGCATCGAGCTGGATATCACGGCGTACGGGAAGCTTGCCCGGGTCTGTGTCCTTCAGATCGTGCTCGTACTCGCGCGCTGCACGGAAGGCATCGCGCATGAGTTGTTCGACGCCCATACGTGATTGCGGATAGCGTACCGTGAAACGATCACCCCAGTTGCTCTGCTTGACGTTCTCGCCGAGAGCGAACTTCACCGTGCCGGGGACGTCGTTTACTTTCAGTCCTTCGGCATCCGCACCCCAGCGCAGCTTGATGAACTGCAATTGCCCACCCATCGGATTGGCCGAACCGTGGAGCAGGTGGGACGCCGTGACGCCTCCGCCGAGCTGACGATAGATGTTGATGTCGTCGGGATCCAGAACGTCGCCGATACGCACTTCCGTCGTGACGGCATGCGTTCCTTCGTTCACGCCGCGCGAGATGGCGATGTGGGAATGTTCGTCGATGATGCCGGGCGTGATATGCATGCCCGTGCAGTCGATCGTCGTGGCACCGGCGCCCGCGCCACTGCCGATGGCCGTGATCTTTCCGCCGCTGATGACGACGTCGGTGTTCTGACGAACGCCGTCGGGACCGCAGGTCCATACCGCCGCGTTCTTGAGTACGATGGTGTTCTGCGCCGGCAGGCTGTCCATGCCGAAGGGGCCGAGCGGCAGCCAGGTCGGCAGAGGACGGCGTGAAGCGACGGGAGGACGTACGTCGGGCGTCTTCCGAATCAGTGAGTCGCGACGCAGGACGAACGGCACGTCGGCTCCATCCGGTGCCGTGAGAACGCCGCTCACGAGGATGCTGTCGGCGAGTGCCGCGCCGCGTGCGATGCCCTTGATACCGAGCGTGTCGAGCTGCAGGGTGAAGTGCATCCGCTGGCCGCTGACCGTGAAGGTCGACGGCACGGGGATGCTGTCCGCCTTGACGGCGACGGATGGAGCCGTCGCACTGCCGCTGATGCGTACCGTGAGATTCCGGCTCACGGCGCTGGACGTCATGGTCCAGACGCCGCGCATGTCGATGTCGGCCTGACGCTTGACTTCGGTGGTCCTGCCTGCAACCATGACGGCATTGATGGACGTCTTGCTGTCGAAGATGTCGCCACTGGCGAATACTACGTTCGCATAGTATCCCGGGGCGATGCGACCGCAGCGGTCCGCGATGCCTGCGAACTTCGCGGCCGTCGTCGTGAGTGCAGCCAGTGCGTGGGACGAATCCATGCCGCGGGCGACGCACAGACGTACGTTGTCGAGGAAGGACGACTTGTCCTTGAGGCCATGCGTCGTGAAGGCGATGGTACAGCCGACGCTGTCGAGCAGACGGGCATTGTCGGGAGCCCAGTACCAGTGGATGAGGTCGACGAGTGCGACTTCGCCTGCACCGGTGACGTCGCGGACGTCGGGTGTCGTGGGGAAGGCGAGAGGGAGAACGATGTTGGGCTTCAGCGAGGCCATCGAGGCGAGTCGACGGTACTCGAAGCCGCTACCCTTGATGATATGGGGAATCGTCGTGGTGCCACGGAACAGTTCGTTCCATCGCATGACGTCGTGTTCGTCCTGCGCTTCTGCCATGAAGGGAAGCTGGCTGTTCGCGATCAGTGCTTCGAGGGCGATGTTCGTTTCGGGAGGTGTGAGGGAGGCATTGCGCTTCGCCACGGTGTGGGCGTTGTGGTACCAGGTGGCGTCGCTGAAGGTCTGGCGGATCAGGGCGATGCAGCCCATCATCGACGATGGATAGGGTGTGCGCGACGTTCCCTTGCGGAAGGATATGCCTTGATAGACGTTGTCGGCGATCACCGTCATGGATGCCGTGCCGGGACGTACCAGGATGGCTGCGGAGGTTCCGCGGAAGATGCCGTCGAGCGACCCTGCGGCACCGGCCGTGATGCCGAGCTTCTGAAGTTGCGTCGCGGCATCGTCGGCGACGTTGATCATGGTCGAGGCGCGTACTTCGGGATGGACGGCCTGGTTCCAGTGGCGGATGCCGACTGCCGTCGGCGTCTCCGGTCCTTCGTCCTCCCACCATGGGCGATCCTTCGTCTCGGACTTTCCTTCGCCGACCGACGTTACGTCGAGATAGGGATCGACGAAGCCGGCATAGACCCACATGCCGCGACTGTCCCGTACTTCCGCTCCCTGCGGGATGGAGAGCTTCCTGCCCACGGCCTCGATCCGTTCGTCGCGGATGATGATCACGGCGCTGTCGATGCGCTTCCCTGGTTCGGGAATCACCGTGCAGTTCGTGATGGCGATCAACCGGATCGACTTCGTGCGCAACCCGTCGATGGCCCTGGTGGAGACCTGCGCCCGTGCCGACAGCGCAGCGGTTAGAAGAAACAGGAGAGGGAAGAAGCGCTTCATGGTAACTTTGCCGAATTGGAACAGGCAAAACTACGCCCCGGAGCGATATCTCAACCGTGAATCGTCGATATCTGCATATCTCCTATCTGCTGACGGTCTACGGTGTCGGATTGGTCGTCTTCCTGCTGTTCCGGGCCCTCGTCCTCTTCGTCAATCTGCCGCAGCTCGACAGCGTGGCCACGGGACGGATGGAGTCCTTGCTGACGGCGTTCTGGATGGGACTGCGCTTCGATACCGTCATCTCCTGCTACATCCTCGCCCTGCCGCTCGCAGTCCTTTCCCTGGCTTCCATCGTCCGGCTCGACCGACCGAAGCTCTATGCCGCAGCCGGGATCTACCTGACGGTGTTCTATGGCATCGCCTTCTTCATCTGCGCGGCAGACGTACCGTACATGGTCCAGTATCGATCGCGCATCACCGTGGACGCGCTGCAGTGGGCGGACAATCCGGCCTTCATGATCGGGATGATCGTGCAGGAAGCCCGCTTCGGCGTCTATCTTCTCGTCTTCTGCGCTGTCATAGGGGCATGGATATGGGCCATGCGACGGACCCATCGGCGATATCTGCCCTCGATGCGGATACGCGAGGAGCGGTCGTGGAAGCATGCGGCCATCGCCATCGGAGTGTTCGTGCCGACGATGCTGCTCTGCATCCTCGGAATCAGGGGGCGGTGGGAGCAGAAGTCGCCCATCAGGGTCGGTACCGCCTTCGCCACGCCGTATGCCTTCACCAACCAGCTCGGGCTCAATCCGGTCTTCACCTTCCTGCGGAGCTGGATGGATGCACGGCAGCAGGAGAATCGCGCCCTTGCACTGATGCCGGACGACGAAGCGTTGCGCGAGGTGCGTCGTTATATGTGCATGCAGACGGACACGGTATTCGACTCACCCCTGGCGCGGACGGTCGCCGCTACGGGGCAGCCGCTCGCGATGAACGTCGTTCTCGTGATCATGGAAGGAATGTCGGCCGACTACATGCGCCGTCAGGGACATCCCACGGGATTGACACCGGTACTCGACAGCCTGGCATCGATCGGAATGTCGTTCGACAGTATCTATTCCGCCGGCATCCATACGCACAACGGTATCTACGGAACGCTGTTCTCCTTCCCGTCCATGCTGCGGCGCCATCCCATGAACGGCGTCAAGATGAACGACCATACGGGCTTCGCCGTGACGCTCAAGGAATTCGGGTACCGCACGGCGTACTTCACGACGCACGACGATCAATTCGACAATGTCGGTGGCTTCCTGCGATGGAACGGCTTCGACGAGATATTCAGCCAGCAGAACTATCCATCGGAAAAGGTGCTGAGCGTTCTCGGTGTTCCCGATCACGAGATGTTCGCATGGTCCCTGCCGGTGCTGGATCGGTATCATGCGGCGGGACGTCCGTTCTTCACGGCCTTCATGACGACGAGCAATCATGGTCCCTATATCCTGCCGCAGGGCATCCCCTTCACGCCGAAAAGTGAACATCTCGAACCCCAGATGGTGGAGTACTCGGACTGGGCCATCGGTACCTTCATGCACGAAGCCGCGAAGCGACCCTGGTTCAGGAACACGATGTTCGTCTTCGTCGCCGATCACGGCGGCATCACGGGCGTGAATCCGTACGACGTACCATTGTCCTACCACCATTCGCCTTTCATCGTACTCGCACCGGGCGTCATACGGCCATCGGCCGTCGGCACGGTGGGCGGGCAGATCGATGTGTTTCCGACGATCATGGGACTGCTGCGGCGATCGTACGTGAACAATACGATGGGGGTCGACCTCCTGCGCGAGCGACGTCCGTTCATCTTCATCACGGAAGACGACAGGATGGCCTGCCTCGATGCACAGTACCTGTTCATCCACAAGGACGACGGAGCGGAAGGTCTCTACCGTTACCGCACGGGCGACGTGACCAACTATCTTCGGCAGGAGGCCGTACGTGCCGACAGCATGCGGCGCTACATGTTCTCCATGATGCAGGGTACGCAATACGTTCTGGCCAACGACAAGGCCGGACGGCAGCGGAGGAAGCAGAGACAGTAGGGAACGAGCTCGCGAACGGTAGTCCGCATTTCTGCAAACCCGATTTGTCGAAGCACGGATGTTGCTGTTTGTTTACGGTAACGGAACAATCGTCGACGTAACGAATACGACGGTTTTCGGTTGTTATGTCCGATGCGACACTACCTCTCTCTGTGCGCCCTCGTGGCCGTAAGTACCGGATATGCGCTCCGCGGAGCGACGCTGCCCGACGAAACCCCTCCACTCAGGAAGATCACCGTCATTTCGTCCAACAACCGCGTCATCGACGAGCGGTATCGCATCCTTTCCCTGACGTCGAGCCCCCGTACTCCCGAACTGAAGCGGCTGAGAGAATTCATCGCATCGAAGGTCGATCTCGTGCGGATGCGCGATCCCGATCTGTTCATCGCGGCCATGGACTGGGTCCATCGTCAGTGGGTCCATGACGGCCGCCGTTCCCCCTCGCTCGACATGTCGAGCGTGGAGATACTCCAGTCGGCGGGCAAGGGCATGCGCTACAACTGCGAGGGATATGCAAGGGTCCTCGTCGACGTCCTCGCTTCCTTCGGGCACGTGGCACGTATCCAGCAACTGCGCACGGTGGACGTCGCCTACGGCGCGCCTGGGCGCGGACATGTCGTGGTCGAGGCATGGTCGAACACGCTGGACAAATGGATCTATCTCGATCCACAGATGAACGTCTTCATGCGCCAGGACAGTACGTATCTGAATGCGCTGGAAGGACTGAATGCATTGAAGATGTCCGCAGAGCGTGGTGCATCGGTGTTGCGCCTTCCTGCGACGGGGGTGCGGAACGCGCAGACGGATGTCGAACGCTATCTGCACGACTACGAAGCATTCGTGCGATCATTCAACGGCTCGTTGACGATCGTGGTGAACAAGGACGGAAAGTCCCGCCTGCTCGCCCTCCTCATGGATTCACGGGACCAGTATCTCACCTTCCAGGGGCTTCCCGCGGACGGTACGACCTTCACGGACGATACCCGGGACATCTACATGCCGGTGAATCATACGGCTCTCACGTACTACTTCGACAAGCCTGCACCGTTCGACTCCGTGATGCAGCGCTATCCGATACGGACGAAGGACGACTACGTCCGTGCGATGCCGAGGTTCGCCGCCGAACCTTCCTTCCAGGTCGAGCTCGAACACGGTATGCCGTGGTTCGATCATTTCGAGGTGACGTTCGACGATGCGACGTGGCGCAAGGTCAAGGGGGCCGCGCTGCCGTGGGAATTGCGGGACGGTCTGCATTCCATCGGAGTACGTGCGGTGAACGTCATGGGCGTCAGTGGCCCACCCGTCGCGATGCGTATTTCCTATGGCGTGGAGCGCTAGTCGCGCGATCTGACGGCACGCAGCGCTTCGGCTTGCTGCAGGACGCCGTACCCCTGACGGATCGTGGGCTGGTCGGGCAGTAGTGCCGCCGTCGATGCAAGGATGTCCTTGACGTCGCCGGGGCGCAGGGAGGGATCGATGGACAGCATCTGTGCGACGACGCTGGTGACGATCGGCGCGGCGAAGCTCGTACCGTCCACCATTTTATAGAACGGTGTAGCGATGAGCTCGGAGTGGAGGCGTTCCGCGATCCGCTGCCGTATCGTCATGACGTCTCTCGACGTCCACACGGCCACGGGGATTTTCGTATATGGGAGTAGCCGAGGGGCGCATGCCAGGAGCATGTCGTCGTCCATCGCGTCGAGAGCGCAGAGTGCGGCAGCTTCGCGGTGAACGGTCGTATCGGGCAGGATCGGTCCGGGCAGCCATATGGCGGGTGCAATCAGTTCGGGCTTCTGTATGCCCTTGTCGGTGATGCCGAACGTCGAATGATAGAGTTCGCCATCGTCCGTACGCAGTGTGTTCTTGTCGTTCAGTCCACCGATGGTGAGCGCTCCGGGTGCGGCGGCAGGAGGACGGATCGGGGCATAGGGATTGTTTCCCGCTGCAGCGACGACGACGATCCCCTCGGCTACCAGTTCCTCGACATGGCGGTTGACCGGATGGTCGATCGAATGGTCGAGCTCGTCGGCATAGACCGACATGTTCACGACGCGGATATCGTAGGTCTCCGCCTTGTCGGCGATCCATTGCAAGGCGCGTACGATCACGTCCGTCGTGATATGTCCCGTCTCGTCCATCGTCCGTATCAGCACGAGGGACGCATCGGGAGCCAGCGAGCGGAACTTGCCCTGCGAGAGATGGCCATTGCCGGCGGCCGTGCATGCCGTCATCGTACCGTGCCAGTGCCGCGGCGTAGCCGTCATACCCGGTAGATCGTGTTCGATGTCGTCGACCGCGTCGTAGTACTTCAGGATGCGGTTCTCGGGAAGCATGAGGTCGGGATGCTGGACGAAGTCCGAATCCACCATCGCGATGCAGATACCTGCGCCTGTGGATGATACATCGGCCTTCATACGGACGGGCAGGGAGAGGACAGGGCTGACGGACGGTTGACGCCATATCGAGGCGCGGTCCAGGCCGGATTCGTATGCGCTCATGACGGGAAGGTAGGGCATGACACAAAACTACGGCTATGGTGCGGTGTTCTATCCACGTATTTTTGCGGCCAGTTATCCCAATATGTTCGGAGGAACAGCGATGATGCGATGGTATACCTTGATGTTCGTGGCACTGGTGGTGGTGTCCGGCGCGGCTGCACAGGTGGACAGCAAGAAGGTATCGGACGACTTGCAGAAGATCGAAGCCATGAAGGCCGACTCGCTTCCGTGGAAGCTGAAGTTCTCCATCGGTGGAGGTATCACGAGCGTCATGCTCAACAACTGGTCCGGCGGGGGCGAGAATACCGTGACCCTCAAGGGGCTGTTCCTCGGATCGGCCGACTACATCGACGATCGGTTCTCGTGGGACAACGACCTCGATCTCGGCTACGGTATCACGAAGCTCGGCACGGAATCCTTCCGCAAGAACGACGACCGTATCATCTTCACCTCGAAGGCTTCTCTGAAGCAGACGGACGTCATGCGCTATACGGCCTTCCTCGACTTCCGTACCCAGTTCTATCAAGGTCTGAACTACGACAAGCACGACCCCGTCGACACGACGAAGTTCCTCAAGATCTCGAATCTCTTCGCTCCGGCCTATCTCACCGGTGCCCTCGGTCTTGAGTGGACACCCATCAAGGAATTCAAGATGCTGGTGTCGCCGCTTTCCTCAAGGACGATCTTCGTTCTCGACGACGATCTCGCGCGTCAAGGGGCGTATGGGGTCGATAGCGGAGCGCACATCAAGACCGACATCGGCGGTCTCATCAACATGAATCTCGACTGGATCGTTTTCGAGAACGTGACGTGGAAGTCGCGGTTCAATGCCTTCTGCCGCTATAACGCACCGGACCTCTGGATACTGACGGTCGAGAACGCGATCCTCATGAAGGTCAACAGCTTCCTCAGCGTCGGCTTCATGACGGACATTTTCTACGACGATCGCGTTCCCGTCGTACGGGACAACGGCACGACCGGCCCTGCGACGCAGGTGCGGAACCAGTTGATCGTGACCATCCAGTACTCCTTGCAGAATTTCTGATCTTCCGCTCCTGCCCGTGACGACGTCCTTGCCGAAAACCACGAAGGCCCTTCATGTGAAGGGCCTTCTTCGTATCGGATCGATATCGCCCCAAGGATGGGGCAGGTGTGGACGTCCGCGCCTACTGCGGCAACATCTTCCTGAACTCTTCCTCGGTGAGTACGGGTACGCCCAGCTCCTGCGCCTTGGTGAGTTTGCTGCCGGCATTCTCGCCGGCAACGACGTAGGACGTCTTCTTGCTGACCGAGCCCGATGCCTTGCCCCCCATAGTGAGGATCATCTCTTCCGCTTCGCGGCGCGTCATCGTGACCAGCTCACCTGTGAGGACGAAGGTCTTGCCTGCGAATACCTGTGCCTGCGGTGCCACGACTTCGCCTTCGAGCAGCAGGCCCTGTTCGCGCAGGGTCGCGACGAGCGTCCGGTTGTTCCCGTCGGCGAAGAAGTCCAGCACGCTGTCCGCGATACGATCGCCGATCTCGTTCACGGCCATCAGTTCTTCGCGGGTGGCATCGGCGAGCAGGTCGATGGAAGGAAATGCGCGGGCAAGGATACGTGCCACGCCTTCACCGACGAAGCGTATGCCGAGTGCGAACAGGACGCGATGATACGGGCGGGTCTTGCTGACGTCGAGTCCGTTCGTCAGCCGTTCCAGGCTCTTCGGTGCCCAGCGGTCCAGTGCGAGTATCCGCTCGGACTTCGACGGCAAGGCATAGACGTCGGCGAGCGAGGAGAGTAGCCCCGCTTCGATGAACTGATCGATGGCCTTGTCGCCCAGTCCGTCGATGTCCATCGCATCGCGCGACGCGAAGTGCTGCAGACGCCGGCGTACCTGCCAGGGACACGAGCCATCGTTGCAATAGTAGTTCGCCTCTCCTTCCGGTCTGTGCAGCGTGCTCCGATGGTCACATGGGCAGATATGCGGCATCGACCATGGTTGCGCATCGGCTGGACGGAGAGCTGCGACGACACCGCTGACCTTGGGAATGACGTCTCCACCTTTCTCGATGATGACGGTATCTCCGACGTGGAGGTCGAGGTCGTGGACGAAGTCCTCGTTGTGCAGCGTCGCGCGTGAGATCGTCGATCCTGCGAGAAGGACGGGCGTGAGTTCGGCGACGGGTGTGACGACTCCGGTGCGTCCCACCTGCAGAGTGATGTCGCGCAGCACGGTCTGCGCCTTCTTGGCCTCGTACTTGTAGGCGATGGCCCAACGTGGCGATCGCGCTACGAAGCCGAGTTCGTCCTGCTGGCGGAGATTGTCGACCTTGATCACGATGCCGTCGATCTGGAAGGGTAGCTTGTCGCGTTGCACATCCCACTCGTCGATGAAGGCCACGACTTCGTCGATCGACGAACAGGGCCGTATGCCGCTGCCCGTACGGAAGCCGAGTTCGGCGAGCAGTTCCAGATTGCGATGATGACTCGTGAGCTGTACTCCATCGGCTGCGAGCCAGTAGGCCACGAACTGCAACGGACGTTTGGCGACGTCGGCGGGGTTCTTCTGCTTCAGTGTACCTGCCGCAAGATTCCGCGGATTGGCATAGGGCTTCTCGCCTTCTTCTTCCGCACGTGCGTTGATGGCTATGAAGTCGTCGATGGGAAGGTAGATCTCGCCGCGTACTTCGAGGTCACGGAGCGGCTTGCCGTCTACATCGACATCGGCGAGGCGCAGGGGTACGGAGCGTATGGTCCGCAGGTTGGCCGTCACGTCGTCGCCCGACGTTCCGTCGCCGCGAGTGGCGGCGAGCGCGAGCACGCCGTCGCGATAGGTGAGGGACATGGCCACGCCATCGTACTTGAGCTCACAGACGTAGGATGGTTGGCCGCCTTCGAGGCCGTCGCGTACGCGACGGTCGAAGTCCTCTATTTCCTCGCGCGAATAGGTGTTCGACAGCGAGAGCATCGGACGCGCATGTGTCACGGTCCGGAACGAACCCGTCGGCACGCCCCCGACTCGTTGCGTTGGGGAGTCGGCCGTGATCAGCGAGGGATACTTCCGTTCGAGTTCCTGCAGTTCGGAGAACAGCGCATCGTAGGTTCTGTCGTCGATTTCGGGGTGCGCCTCCACATAGTAGAGGCGGTCGTGACGGTTGATCGCCGCACGCAGTTCCATAGCACGCGATGTGGCTTCGGCCAGGGCGGTCGCGGCGTCGAAGAGGGAGTCTTGTTCCATGTGGCGAATATAGGCGGTGGCTGAATCGCTATCTTCGTTCCGACCGAAAAAGATACATATCGATGGATAGCCCATGATGCCGTCCCGTACCGTTTTCACGCTATGCGTTCTCGCCCTTGTCGCCGTCTCGCTCCAGGCGCAGGTAACCTTCCGTCCTACGTCGACGGGTGGCGTTCGGCCGCCGGCCGACATCGTCGGTACGATGCGCACGATGCCGCAGAAGAACGTCGTCATCACCGTCCCGACGTCCATGGGAGACATGACGCTGACGGGAGAGCGTTTCGACTTGTTCCTCCCCGAAGCCGTTCTCGTGGCCGGGACGCATGTCGGTGACGTCTATGCCGATATCCCCGATCACGCCCTCATGCGTGGAAGCGTGGCCGGGCGTCCGGGATCGTCGGTGTTCATCGCCGCCTTCCCTACGCACGTCGTCGGCATCATCGACATTCCCGAACCCGGCGGTAGCCGACGTCTGGTGATCGTTCCCGATGCGATCGTACCGGGAGGTATGGCCGAACACTCCGTCGTGGATGGACGTGACGCTCCGGCTTCGCCCTCGCGATGCCATGCGGAAGAGCTTCCCGACTATCAGCGCCGCACCGATTCGATTCTCGCCATCGTACGGAAGCACGGCGGTGAACAGATGAAGGGAGATGCCGGTCAGCGGAACATCCCCTATGCCTTGCACCTCGCAGTGGACTGTTCCTACAGCTTCTTCCTCAGGCATGACGGCAGCCTGACGACGGCTGCGGAATACGCCATCGCCATCCTCGGTGCCTCGTCCACGGTCTATGCGCGCGATGCCAACGTCCACATCCGCCTGCCGTATCTCCGGATATGGACGAAGGAGGATCCCTATCCCGGTGAGATCGGCGATGCCCTGGGGCATCTGCTGTCGTACTGGAACGACAGGATGAAGTACGTTTCCCGTTCGGCGACGATGCTGTTGTCGTCGAGTGTCGGCGGTGGCCTCGCCTACGTCGGAGTGCTGTGCTCCGACTACGGATATTCGGTATGCGGAGTGGGTGGCAACGTCAATCTTCCGGCATGGGGAGGATACATCTGGGATGTCGACGTGACGTCGCACGAACTCGGTCATAACATCGGATCCTCGCATACGCACAACTGCTCGTGGGAGCCACCGATCGACTCGTGCTGGAATGCCGAAGGAGGATGCTTCGACGCCACGTTGCCACGCCGCGGCACGATCATGAGCTACTGCCATCTGACCGCATTGGGTACGTCGCTCGAATTCCACCCACGTGTGGCCACACTCTTCGGCAGTGTCATGGCGCAGCGCGACTGCATCACGTCGTTCGGCATCAGACGCGATACGGCCATACAGGTCGTGATGATCAATGCGCCGCAGCCCGGCGCCGTCCTCGCACCCAGAGCGCAGTTCAGACCGGAAGCGATCCTGCGCAATACCGGCCGATTGCCACTTTCGGCCATCGTCGTACGCGCGGTCGTTACGACGCCCGACGGATCCATCAAACGCGCGAAGACAGCGGTGATTCCGAAACTCGGTTCGGACGAGGCCTTCACCGTGCGCTTCGATGGTATGTCGCTGGATTCGGCTGGTGACTACCTGTTGCGGGTCGAGGCCGTCGATATTCCCGGTGTCGCACCTGGACCCGACCATTCGATGACGCGTCCGTTCCGTATCGCTGCGTCGTCTTCCGCCTCGATCGGCGTCGTATCGCCCAACGGCGGTGAACTGCTGCGTGCCGGACAGGATGTGGACGTGAAATGGGACGCCAGGGACGTCAAACGCGTTCTCGTCGAATACTCGACGGACGATGGCAAGTCATGGGCCACGGTGCGCTTCTTCACCGATGCGACGCAGAAGCGTACGACGTGGACGGTGCCTGCCATACCGTCGTCGCAATGCCGTGTCCGTATCAGCAGTCAGGAGAACAGCGACATCTTCGACATATCCGACGACGTCTTCACCATCGGCGTCGACAAGGACGTGCAGGCCTTCGACATCGTCGACCCGCGTGCGAACGAGAAGGTCGTGACTCCGGTCGTACCGCGTATCGTCATCCGGAACAATGGAGCGATGGATATCGATGCCATCGACGTTCGTCTGACGATGAAGTGGGTACGCGATCCCGATCCCGTCTACGATACCGTGATCCGTATCGCACGTCTGCCGCTCGGCAGGCAGGACACGATTCCGTTCCCGGTCACGGCGCTCCTGCCCGAAGGCACGGTGACGATGCGGCTTCAGGTGACGGCGGCAGGAGACGTCCAACCGGCCAACGACATCTTCGCACGATCGTTCGATGCAGGCGGTCTGGCCGCACCATACCATCTCACGGTAGAGGATGCGCACGAACATGTCGTCCTGAGATGGTCGTTGAGGACGACGGACGACAGCACGCAGGTCGAACTTCTCAAAGGCGTGGCAGGCGGTCCCTTGACCAGACTGCGCGTCGTGTCGTCGTACGTGTCGACCTACGTCGACGATGCCGTCACGAACGGCACGTCGTACACCTATGCGGCCCGTGTCGTACGAGGATCGCGTACCAGTGTCCGGTCTTCGTCGGTGACGGCATTGCCGCGCCGGTATCCTGCAGGTGTGAAGCTCGTCGCACCGCAACTGGTGAGTCCTGCCCACGGCCAGACGAACGTTCCGATTCCCGCCCAGCTCGTATGGACGAACGTGGACGGAGCCGATCAGTACGAAGTACAGATCGCACAGGATGCCGACTTCCGTCAACTCATCCACGTCGCCGTCGTTCGCGTCGAAGGAACATGGACCATGCCCATGCTCTTCAACTCGAAGTACTGGTGGCGGATACGGGCCTTCAATCCGACGTATGTCGGACCATGGTCGCGGTCCCAGACCTTCAGCGTGACCGACAACTGCAGCGGGAAGGCCATGAAGCTCGACGGTACGACATCCCGCGCCTACAATGCCGCCTTCGTATGGCCCGGCGGTCCCGTGACCGTGGAGTTCTGGCGATACGTCGACGTCGAGACGAACAGTACGCTGTTCTCGATAGGAGAGTCCGACAACACCGGTAACCGCTTCCAGGCCCACGTTCCGTGGGGTGATCAGGTCGTGTACTGGGACTACGGCAACCTCAATGCCAATGGCCGGTTGACGGCATGGTACGGTCCGTATCTCGGTAAGTGGACACACGTCGCACTCGTCAGTGACGGTGCGGCATTCAAGGCCATCTACTTCGATGGCAAACTCGTCTCGTCGGAACGGACGGCGAGCACTCCGACGAATCTGCAGTACCTCAACATCGGTTCCATGCGCGATCAGTTGTTCTCGTCGGGCATGGTGGACGAATTCCGGATATGGTCTGTGGTTCGAACGCAGGAAGAGATTCGTGAGAACATGAATCGCAGGCTGCCCAATACCATCGCCGGACTCATGGGATGCTGGCGCTTCCTGGAAGGTACGGGCGAGAGCGTGTCGGACGTGTCGCCGCAGCATCGATCACTGACGATGGGCGAGCGATACTGGGCATCGTCCGCGGCGCCGATCGGATGCGACGACATCTATCCAATGATGCCGCCGCGTCCCTCCGCGGAAACACCCGGCAACGATGTCGGCAGGACCGATGTGGCTACGTTCAGGTGGCAGGGCGTCGACGAAGCACAATGGTACGAGTTCGAGATCCGCGATTCGGCGAAGCCTGAGGTCGTCTATCATCATGCCGACAATATCGCGGCAACCTCCTGCGACGTGGCGGGCCTCCCTTCCGGTACATCGTTCACGTGGCGCGTGCGCGGACACTCGGCGAACAGGATCAGTCCGTGGCGTGGACAATCCTTCACGTCGTTGCAGCCGTGCTACGATCGCGGAGTGGACTTCGGCAAGCCGGCCGTCTTCGTCGACGAGGACTTCGTCTTCGATGGACGTGCCGCTACCGTCGAATTCTGGTGCTATGTTCCGTCGCAGGACCTCGGAAACGAGTCGGCCTTCGTCATCGGTACGGCCGACAGCTCGGAGAACCGCTTCCAGGCTCATACGCCGTGGAGCGACAAGACGTTGTACTGGGACTTCGGCTCATGGGCGCAGGGCGGCAGGCTTACCGCACCATACGAGTCGTCACTGGACAAGTGGAGACACGTAGCGTTGGTCAGCGATGGCTTCGACGACATGCGTATATACTTCGATGGTCAGCTCGTCTCCCGTTCGAGTTTCGCGGATTCGCCGACCGGCAAGAAACGTATCGCCATCGGATCCAATACGTTCGGGAACTGGAGGCAGAAGGGACGACTGACCGATCTGCGCATATGGAACGTGCCGCGGACGGAAGAGCAGATACGCGAATCCATGTATCGGCGATACAGTGGCCCGGAATCGGGTCTGATCGGAAGCTGGCCGATGGATGACGGATCGGGACGAGACGTCACGGATGCTTCCGGATACGACGGAACGGCCACGAGCACGGATGATGTGGAGTGGTTGCCGATGGAAGGCCGCACCCTGCCCCAGGCCTTGCCTTATATCGTCGGGCCGCGTTCCGTCGAGCGTGGTTCCGAGCACACCTATCAGGTACGCGGTCATGTGGGATCGGGCTTCGTCTGGACCGTTCAGCAGGGGACCGTCCTTGCCGGTCAGGGAACGCCCATCGTCACGGTGAAATGGGCCGATGCCGAAGCAGCGGGACGTCTTGCCGTCGTGCGGACCTTCGAGGGCGGCTGCATCGACAGTTCGGGCAGCAACGTCGTTCTCGGTGTGCCGGTCGGAGTCGTCGAGGACATCATCCCGTCGCATGACATCCGTGTGATGCCCAATCCCGCATCGGATGCCGTACGATTGACGTGGAATCGCGACGACGACATCGTCGCGGTGGAAGTGGTGGACATGCTGGGACGGCGCATGCATCGGGCGGACGTGGACCAGCGTGATGGGTCGATGATCGATGTGTCGACGTTTCCGGCAGGTGCCTACGTCGTCCTTCTGCATGGACGGAATGTGGCGAATACACTCAGGGCGACCTTCGTCGTCAGATAGGACTCTCATGTTCACCGTAACGGATACGGCAGGTCTTTCGGTCGAGGCCCGGTATGCCGCACTGCACGAAGGTCTCGGCCATCTCGTCGATGGCGAGCCTTCGCTCATCGCCAATCTCGCCAATGCATCGTCCCTGATCTTTCATACGCTGCCCGACCTCAACTGGGCAGGCTTCTATCTGTTCGATGGCGACGAGCTCGTCCTCGGTCCGTTCCAGGGCAAGCCGGCCTGCATCCGCATCGGCATCGGACGTGGTGTATGCGGGACAGCAGCGGCGGAGCGTCGCACCATCGTCGTACCGGACGTGCATGAATTCCCGGGTCACATCGCCTGCGATGCGGCATCCCGCAGCGAAGTCGTCGTGCCGATGGTGAAGGACGGCAGTCTCATCGGTGTGCTCGATCTCGACAGTCCGTTGCCCGGACGCTTCACCGAAGAGGATGGAAGGGGATTGGAAGAGGTGGTGGAAATCATACTCGATCAACTGCCGTGATCAGTGCCGGAACGAATGGTCGTGCGTTCGTCGAGAAGATGATATGGTTGATGGAGGATGATAGGTGATATCGTAACAAAGAGTAGTATTCGGTCCGGGTACGGTATAAGTTGGCACCAGATAAATCGCGCAATGTGTAGTGCCGTGCGGTTTACATGTATGTAGTTGTTGGCTGTAGTCGGCCGATTCACGTTATTCTGGGGGTACTATGACGACCTTGTTTTGTCGTATCTCGCTTGCCATCATCTTGATAGTGATGGGAATGTCGTCGGCCTCGGCCGATATTCTGAAGATCTGGATCTATCGCTGTACCGATGGTGGGTGCAACCGATTGTGGGTAGCTGCCGGTGGAGGCGAGACTGGCGCCGAATCATGCGAAGAGGTTGGTAGTACTTGTTATATCGTCATTCAACAAGGTCTCCATTCCGCGAATGGGAGCCAGATCATTCCGCTCGGTCTCGTCGTGAATGGCAGGATCGACGGACTGGAAGCTCGCAATACTATTACATCCGAAGTCGATCCGTCGATACCGATGGGCGGATTCACGTTCATGTCGGGCGAAGCGATGGTTCGAATCGTCGAATACACTAGCCAGCCACAGTATGTCGGTGCAACCATCAGTATGTCCGGTGTCACGTTGGCTCCAGACGGAAGCTTTACCATCACGTTCCCGTACATTCCATAGAGGGCATCATGAAGAACATTATGGTACTTGCCGTGACTCTGCTTGTAACGCTCTGTCACGTAAGGGCTGACTTTCTCAGAACGGAATACAAGAAGGTATCTTCTGGTGGTACAAGGACTTGGGCGGGAGATGTTACTCCTGGTAATCCATGTCCGCATGAAGGTTCGACATGTCAGCTTACAATCACACCTGATGAAGCTGGTGTCATCGGAGAAATCGTTGCGGCTCCAGGCGGAGGATGGTTAGTCACAGTTGACGTGCCTACCCTCAACTTCAGTCCGGTCGGTTTCTGGTATCCGATCTCATTGCTTGCATTTCCGGGATTCATGTTCGGACCAGGTGAGTATCAACTTCGAATTGTGGACTGGCCCGGGAATCCCTCGTACAATGGCATCACTGTCCCTTGCGATGGTGCAGTAGTAGATGCCTCCGGAAGGATTACACTATTCGTACCATGAATGGGCATGACAAACCCGTCTCGGAGCATCTCTGTCGTGCTATTCATAGTGCGCCGAAAACATTATAGTGGAAGATCGATCATGAGACATATCCTTTCAATGATTCTGTTGCTTTCTCTGTATTTCCTACCAGTCACTGGGCGAACGGCGAATGACCACTCGTACAATACCAGGACTCGTGTCGGCGACGTGGTGACGCTTCGTGGCGAGGACGAGGGGCGAGCCAATGTCGTCTATGTCTTTACCGATCAGCGGGCATGCTATACCTGTATGCTGACGCTGAAGAGTTTCTGCGAGGTCATGGCCAAACGACAGGTGCCCGTCGTGTTCTTCGTGAAGGGCCTATCTCCATCGTCGACGGAGCGATTCCGGAAGGAGCAGGACGTCGAGGCCACTATCGTCGGCGACGACATGGGAGCCTATTTCGCATTGTTCCGTATCGAGAAACCGACGGTACTCATGCTGGTGAACGGCAATGGTGTCGTCGAATACATCGGTATTCCGGGAACAGCCAATTTCGATCCGGCGGTCATTGCCGACAAGGTTGGAACACCGGATACTTCGAAGATGGGCGCGCGATATGCCCTGGAGGGTGTGCGACATGCGCGGATCGCCAAACGGGTGCCTCTCGACACGGCGCTCGATCCGAGCCGGAATACGAGTCTTAAGTATCAAGGCGAGAAGGGGCGATTCGCCCTGTTCGATCATAGCAGCCGAAAACTCCATATCGTTTCGGACAAGGGAGCGACGCTGTATACCGGAAGAATCGCCGCGAAGAATATTCCCTATCGGCCGTATGGCCCCACACTTATTGCCCTGGACCGTGAACGTGGGTTGCTCGTTTACGATACGGATGTTGAAACAGTATACCCTTATCTGTTCTTCTATGACTACAGTACTCAGAATGCGGATACTCTCGTCTTTCCGATTGCGGAACGGCAAAGAACAACGCATAAAATATTGTACGACACCAGGTCTGGACGATACTGGATCGGCCGCAGGCCCTTCAATTCATCGATGGACTTCATCGACGACGGGGCTTCCCTGTTGACGCTGAAGGACGGCACATGGCATCGGCAGGGGAGATTCGACAGGATCTATTTCGACGGATTCAATTCGAGTTATTACTGGCAGATGTTTTCGCTGTGCAAGGATGGATTCCTCGAGCTGCAGAGCATGTCGGATACGCTATATGTCCACGACCGGGAGGGCGAGATCGTGCGCACGATAGCCGTGACGCTGCCTCCGGAGCATCGCATCGAATGGAAGAACAGGATGAGAACATTGACGGCTTCGTCACCGTTGTCGCAGGTGAAGGCATTGGGCGATTCTCTCGTACGTCCGCTGAAGATTCTATGTGATTCGACATCAATGACTTGCTACGTCTTCTTCCAGATGCCGATGTCGCACTATACGGGCAAGCGCCTTCCGAATGGCGACAATCCGCCGGTCACCGTCGGCCGGTCCGTGAACATCGAGACAGGGGCCCTAGGCGAGGTCTTCGAGATACCGCTTGGGGTCATCGTTCAGGATATCGACGATGGAATGGCGATCGCGACGAACTTCGGGTCGAAACAATCCGAACTGCTATGGCTCACATTGCCGAAATAGGCATCGTCGGGGTGATCGGCTGCCTTCCGGACCGATGTCGGATCGTTCGGTATGGCCGAACAAGGATTTGGGAACTTACTGACCAGTCAGTAAGTTCGTGGCGCTATGTCGACACGCGAACACATACTGGATGAAGCGGAACGCCGTATGCTCACTGCGGGGCCTTCCGCATTTTCGTTCTACGACCTCGCCGATGCTCTCGGAATACGTCATACGGCCATCCACTACCACTTCCATTCCAAGGACGATCTGCTGGCTGCGTTGATCGAGCGGTCCTGCCACCGCGTCGTCGATCTCGAACGAGAAACGAGCGGCCAGGAGAACCCGGTACGACGTATGTCGACCTTCATCCAGGTCTATCTCAACAATGCGCGCCGCGATCTGATCTGCATGATCAGTTCCGTCACGGCGCTCTTCCCTCAGCTCGGCGAAGCCGTGCAGGACGCCGTGCGTTCGACCTCGCAACAGATACTGGACCTCCTGACGTCCATCGTACGCGACGGCCAGCGCGACGGGTCGTTCAAGGCGGACAAGGCCGCCCATGTCATGGCATTACAGATCATCGCGAATCTCATGACGGGTATCCAGATGCGCCGTGTACTCGGCGACGACGTGCTCAAGTCACTCGTCGACGGTATCTGGCGCGATCTCGGTGCTCGTCGTCCACGTTCCACTTCTTCATCAGAACATCATGCGTAATCAACGTCGTGTCGTCATCACCGGTCTCGGAGTCGTCTCCCCGCTGGGCAACGATCTGTCCACGTTCTGGACCAATCTCGTCAACGGCGTGAGCGGTGCGGGGCCCATTACCCATTTCGATGCATCGCGCTTCAAGACGCGATTCGCCTGCGAGGTCAAGGGCTTCGATGCGGCGGCGGTGCTGGATCGCAAGACCGTGCAGTCGAGCGATCTGTTCGCCCACTATGCACTGGCGGCTGCGGACGAGGCGCTGAAGATGTCGCAGATGGACCTCGATGCGATCGACAAGGATCGTGCGGGAGTCATCTGGGGCAGCGGCAACGGTGGTATCGGATCGCTGCAGACGCAGATCCTCGACTATGCCGCCGGCGATGGTACCCCGCGGTTCTCGCCCTTCCTCGTACCGAAGATGATCGTGGACATGGGATCCGGTCTGATCTCCATCCGATACGGTCTGCGTGGGCCGAGCTTCGCTCCCGTGAGCGCATGCGCGACGTCGACGACGGCGTTGATCGAAGCCGCGCTGTATGTGGGTAGCGGTCTGGCCGACATCGTCGTGGCCGGTGGCAGCGAAGCACCGATCACGCAATCGGCTCTCGGCGGCTTCAGTTCGTCGAAGGCCCTGAGTACGCGCAACGACGAGCCGCAGAAGGCATCACGTCCGTTCGACAGGAACCGTGATGGCTTCGTGATGGGAGAAGGTGCGGGTGCCCTCATCGTCGAAGAGCGCGAACACGCCCTGCGCCGCGGTGCGCCCATCCTCTGCGAGGTGATGGGGTATGCGCAGACGAGCGATGCCTATCATATCACCGCTACGCATCCGGAAGGACTCGGAGCTGCACGCGGGATGCGTCTCGCTCTCGAAATCGCCGGTATCGATCCGGAACAGGTCGACCATATCAACGCACACGCTACGTCCACGCCGAAGGGCGATGAAAGCGAACTCGCGGCCATGCGAAGCGTCTTCGGTACGAATGCGAATGCACGCATCACGTCGACGAAGTCGATGACGGGACACCTGCTCGGTGCAGCCGGTGCCGTCGAATCCATTTCCTGTATCATGGCGATCCGTGACGGTATCATGCCGCCGACGATCAATCTCGACGATCCCGACGAATCGACGGAAGGCATGAACATCGTCGCCAACACTGCGGAGCGCCGCACGGTACGCGTGGCCATGAACAATACCTTCGGTTTCGGCGGACACAATGCCATCGTCGTCCTGGCCGCTCCGGATTTCCGCCCGTAAGTCACATCCCGAGATGATTCCAGTACGATAGTTCCGGTGTCCACCATCGGAACTATCGTGTCATGAAGAAGAGCGGAAGACGGCGTCACGGGACGTATGATCGCAGGAGCGATTCCGTCGCGTGCGATCAATCGGTACGATCCGCGATCGTATGGAGTGCGATCGGCCTCATCCTTTCCATGTTGTTCCTGACGATTCCATGCGGTGCGCAGATTCGCATCAATGAAGTGCATGCGGTCCCTGCTGCCGGTGAACCGGAATGGATCGAAGTGGTGAATGCCGGTAGCACCGGCATTCGAATGACATCCTGGTCCGTCTGCGATGCGAGAACGTGCGCGGGAATCCCCGATATCACGCTTCCTGCCGGACGCTATGCGGTATTCACCCGCGATACGGTGGTATTGCGTGAAGCACGGTACGTGGACGAACGTGCATTGCTCGTCGAAGTCCGTCTGCCGTCACTGAACAACGGTGTGGATGACGTCGTCGTCAGGAACGGGGACATCGTCGTCGTCGATTCCATGAGCTACGACATGGAACAGGGAATACGGGGCCGCTCTCTCGAACGCTCGGATTTGTCGTCATGGCATGCGTCGCGATCACGCGACAGTGCGACGTGCGGCTATCTCAACAGCATCGTGACGCTCGACCACGACCGGGCCATCGCGAACGTCGGTATCGACGGTGCCACGTATGCGATACATGTACGTGTGGCGAACGTCGGTCGCAGCGCCATGCCATCGACGGTGCTCAGGGTTCTTGGATCGATGTCGTCCGCCGATGGAACGGCGGCCGGGAAATCGGTCCCTGAACTGACGCCGGGATCATGGATCGACGTATCGCTGTCGTACGATGGGGTTCTCGATACCGCTACTGCGGGAGCTTCGGCGACCATCATCGCATGGTTCGACGATGGCGACGACCGTCCGGACAACGATACGGCCATACTGCCGATCGTCGTGCCGCCACGCAGGGGAAGCCTGACGATCACCGAAGTGATGTTCGATCCGATGTCTTGGCAGTGCGACTATGTGGAGCTGTACAATGGAACGTCGGATACCATCGACCTGCAAGGCTGGTATCTGGCCGATACGCGCTCCAACGGCGTGTGGGATACGACGGATATCGAGACTTCCGTGACCCTTCGACCTGGAGCGTTCGCCGTCCTTGCGGCCGATACGTCGGTCGACGCCATGCTTGGGGGGGCGGATGATATGACACGTCGTGGATCCATGCGAAGAGGATGGAATCTGAATGCCGATGCCGGTGAAGTGTCGGTGATGACACCTTCCGGTTTCGTCGTCGACCGTATCCGGTACGACAGTCGTTGGCACAATCCGCACCTGCCCGAGCGGAGCGGAGTCTCGCTGGAGAAGCCATTGGCCGAGCTGTCCGGCATGGCCTCGGAATCGTGGTTGTCGAGCGGCGATCCGAGAGGAGGTACTCCGGCACGGAAGAACAGCGTCGGCTTGCCGTTGCCATCCGGTGGGAAGCTCGTCGCCTCTCCCAGCCCGTTCAGTACGAGAGCCGGTGCCCCGGCTCACCCATGTTTGTTGCGGTTCGACATTCCGGCTGGTCAGGCCGTGGCATCGCTCAGGATACTGACGCCGGAAGGAATGCCCGTGCGTACGCTGCTCGATGCCGTCTTCGTCGGGACCATGGGCATCGTGGCATGGGATGGGGTCGACGATCATGGGGTGACGGTGGCACCCGGGCCATATGTCGCTCTTGTCGAGGCCGTGGATGCCGTATCGGGGGAGTTGTCGCGTGCCCTTTGTCTGGTCGTCGTAGGGGAGTAGCACTGGGATGCCGGTAGATTCAGCTGCACTATAGGCAAATGGAGGGATGAGATGAACGGCAGTCGTGCCCGACGATTGAAAGTCGTGAAAGCGATGCAAACACTACCCAGGCCGATACTGGATACTAGTGTAATATGTCGTTCATTGAACTTCGTACGGAATAGACGGAGGAGTCGGTTGTGTATTCAGTCAGCATTGATCAATTGGAATCCCTTCAGAGAATACTCATTGACGCCGCCACCTATGCAAAAGACATTGGTGAACAGGAGGACTCCTATCAGTTCATTCGATCAGAACTAATGCGCGACGTAGTACTTAAGGAACTGATTCCGGATTCTATTCGCGCGTCGCGCGATCTGGGGCAATTCCGGGCTCTGATGCAAAACGAAGGTGGGTATAAGGATCGCAGAGATGTCATATGGAAAAGTATGCAGGCTTTATTTGAGAAACTCGAATCGGGTTCGACTGCACCTCATGCCGCACGTACATCCGTCGTTCTGGAAAAGTTCATTGGAGAAGAAGTTCAAAGGAACTGGGACAAGGCGCTTGGTCGGGCACATGATGACCCCGAGGGTGCGATTACGATGGCGAGGACTCTCTTGGAGCTGGTTTGTAAGCATATCCTGGACGAAAAGTCAGAGGGCCCAATCGATGACGAGTTGCCCAAGCTGTATGCTTCTGCGGCCAGATTGTTGAATCTTGCACCGAACCAACATTCGGAGCAGTCGTTGAAACAAATCCTTCAAGGCTGCACTAGCGTAGTTCAAGGTCTCGGAACTCTAAGAAACAAGGAAGGAGATGCTCACGGACATGTGAAGATATACCGTCCCAAGGCACGGCATGCTGAGCTAGCTGTTAATCTAGCGGGCGGAATGGCCTTGTTTCTCGTTCGAACATTGAATGATGACTAGGATTAGGAATATCTGTGATCGAAGGCGTTGAGGACGGCCCGATGTATCAACGGACGAGTTAGATTTTGGTGGGATGGCTGAATTTGTACGGAGATAGTGCAGCCGTTGGGGCTACAGAGACGAGGAGGTCTGGCAAGTAATGAAGGAAACAGGCGTCGTGACCGAAAAAGCCGGACGGACCTACGCCGGAACAGGGTATTCGGGCATAACCAACAGATCATGTGGAAGTCCGTCTGGACAAGCCTATCTTTACCTGTTTTTGCCGGCATACCATCGCTACCATGAAAACCAAAGCTTCGAAACGGGCCAAGGCTGATCCCGAGATCGATCTTACGGACGAATCCCTCTATCTCAATCGTGAACTGAGCTGGCTCGAGTTCAACAGGCGCGTTCTCGAGGAAGCGGCCGACACGACGCATCCGTTACTCGAGCGTCTGAAGTTCCTGTCCATCTTCGGTACCAACCTCGACGAATTCTTCATGATTCGGGTCGCTGGGCTGAAGGAGCAGATCTATTCGGACGTGACGGAACTGACGGAAGACGGTATGACGCCGTCCGAGCAACTGAAGGAGATCCGTAGCCGGTTACTGCCCCTCTGCAGGAAACAGGCCGAGATGTACCGGAACGATATCTTTCCCGGCATGGTTCGCGAGGGTATCGTCATCCATACCTTCGATGAGCTGACGGCAGAAGAGAAGACGGAATTCGAACGCGACTTCGTCGACAACATCATGCCCGTATTGACGCCGCTGGCACTGGATCCGGGACACCCGTTCCCGCGTCTGCTCAATCGTTCGCTGAACATCGCCTTCGTGCTGTTCGACGACGAAGATGGCCAGCAGGAGATGAAGATCGCCGTCCTGCAACTGCCTTCGGCATTGCCGCGTCTGGTCAAACTGCCGCGGGCTGGTGGGCACCACTTCATTCCGCTCGACGAAATCATCCGTGCCCATGCAGGCATCCTGTTCCCGGGTCTTGCGTTCCGCGAATCCCACGTCTTCCGCGTCACGCGCGATGCCGATGTCGAAATAGCCGAGGATGAGGCCAACGACCTCATTACGGCCGTCGCCGAAGGTATTCGCCAGCGTCGCTGGGGAACGGACCCCGTACGTCTCGAAGTCGGGCCGGACATGCCGCGATTTCTCCAGACCTTCCTGATGAAGTCGCTGGACCTCGATCCGATCGACGTCTATTCCACCGATCTCCCGCTGAACCTGCAGGAATACCTCTCGCTGATGACGCTCGACAAGCGCAAGTTGAAGGATACGCCCTTCACGTCGCGTGTACTGCCGGAGTTCAACATCGAAGGAGCGAACCTGTTCGATACGTTGAAGGACGGCGACCTGATGGTCCACCATCCCTTCGACTCCTTCACGAATTCCGTCGTGCGCTTCATCAAGGCAGGTGCCGACGATCCGCAGGTACTGGCCATCAAGATCACACTCTACCGAGCCGGTGGCTCGTCACCCGTGATCGACGCCCTGAAGCGGGCGGCCAGCAACGGAAAGAACGTGACGGCCTTCGTGGAGCTGAAGGCCCGCTTCGACGAAGAGAACAACATCCAGTGGGCGCGCGAGCTCGAGCATGCGGGTGTGCACGTCGTCTACGGCGTCCTCGGATTGAAGACGCACTGCAAGGTATGCCTCATCATCCGCAAGGAAGGCAAGCAGGTGCTGACCTATGCCCACGTCGCGACGGGCAACTACAATCTGACGACATCGCGCATCTATACGGACATCGGCATCTTCACGGCACGCCAGGAATTCGAGCGGGACTTCGTCCATCTGTTCAACATGCTGACGGGATATTCGAAGCATCGGGCATGGCAGCATCTCGGTATCGCTCCGGTGAATCTGCGCGACCGATTCGTCGAACTGATCCGTCGCGAGGCGGAGCATCAGCGGAATGGCCAGCGTGGTCACATCATCGCCAAGATGAATGCCCTCATCGATCCCGTCATCATCCGGGAGCTGTACAAGGCATCGATGGCCGGTGTCCGGATCGAACTCATCGTGCGTGGCGTCTGTGCGTTGCGTCCCGGTCTTCCCGGTGTGAGCGACCACATCACCGTGCGGAGTATCCTGGACCGCTTCCTGGAACACAGCCGGATCTTCTACTTCCACAACGGCGGCAAGGAAGAGGTCTTCATTTCCAGTGCGGACTGGATGACTCGCAATATGGAACGTCGCGTGGAGCTGCTCTTCCCGGTCTACGAAAGCAAGCTCAGGGTGCGCCTGCGCGACGTGCTCAAGCTGTATCTTGCGGACAACGTCAAGGCGCGCGTGCTCAACAGCGACGGTATCTACGAGCGCGTGGCTGCTCCCACAACGGAGCCCCTGCGCGTACAACGCGCCCTGATGGATTCCCCAAAGAAACGCTGAGCGCCATCGCAGGGTGGCTGGTTCGTCATGATCGTTCGCCTGGCCCTGCGCCATCTTGTCCCGCGTCAGTTCTCCGTGATCTCCATCATCACGGTGTCGTCCGTATTGGGTATCGTCATCGGCACGGCAGCCCTCATCATCGTGATGTCCATCTTCAACGGCTTCCGCAACGTGGCCCGCGATCTCATGGTAGGCTTCGGTCCGCACGTACGCGTCATCCCCGCCGAAGGAACGGCACTGCAGGATGCCGAGCGGCTGGAAGGAATCGTCGCTTCGACGCTTCCGGGCGCGACGACGATGGCCGTGATGGAATCGAGACTCGTCATCCAGTCCCGCGGCATCACGTCGGTGATGACCGGCGTAGGGCTGAAGCCGGGGGATGCTGCACGCGCTTCAGGTCTGCAGCGTTCCATCGTCGTCGGTACCTTCATGACGACGCCACACGACAATACGCCATCCATCGTACTTGCGGCCGGTCTCGCCGACAAACTCCAGGCCTTCATCGGCGATACGGTGACGTTGCTGTCTCCCGAGATGATCGAACAGGCGTTGATGACGATGGCCCGCCCGAACGGTCGTCGTGCCGTGGTGCGAGGGATATTCCAGTCCAACTCCACGCGGGACGTCGACTTTACCTATGCGTATACGGACGTGTCCGTCATCCGCGCGCTGACGCGTCGTACGGCGCCGACGGCGATCGATATCACGATGGCCCGGCATGACAGGGCGGCCGAGTATGCCGCCAGGCTCCAGGCGGCGACGGCGTCGCATGGATTCGCCGTCAAGGTGCTCTCGTGGGAAGACATCAATCGCGGGCTGTACGATACGATGAAGCTCGAACGTCTGGGATCGTTCATCGTCCTGGCCCTCATCGTTCTCGTGGCTGCCTTCAACGTCCTGGTGTCACTCACGCTGAGCGTCGTGGACAAACGGCGGGATATCGCCATCCTCAAGTCCATCGGCGCTACCGACGTCATGATCCAGCGTACCTATCTCTTGCAGGGGCTGTTGATCGGCGTCGTGAGTGTGGCCGCAGGAACGGCCATAGGTATCGGAGTATGCCTGGGACAGATCCACTACGGATGGATTTCCTTCGATCCCGCTGCAGGCTATCTGATTCCTGCATTGCCTGTCGACGTCCACACGACGGATGTCATGGTCACCGTGGCCACCGGGCTCATCCTTTCATGCTGCGCGGCCATCTATCCCGCCCGGCGCGCCTACCGGTCGAGTATCGTCGAGGGGATCCGTGTCTCGTGATGCCGTTGGCTACGCGTGACGTACATGCCCGGCGGAGGATGTCGCCTGTGAAGGCACGACGACCGATGTGAAGGCATGTACGGGAATCGTATCCGGTTCCATGCGCAGGGGCGCATCCTGAAGCCTTATCTCAGCGCAGCCGTTCCAACGCGGCTACGACCTTCAGCGTGATCTCGTCGCAGACCTGATAGCCTGCCGACGTCAGGGCGATTCTCTCCTCATCGACGACGGCGAAGCCGGCGTCGAGCCAGTAGCCGAGGTAGGGCTGAAGTGCATCGATGAGATCCACACCGAAGGTGGATGTGAACATCTGCCTGTCGAGGCCATCGGCACGGAGCTGCAGGAAGGCCAGTTCCACGAGCCGTTCAGCTGGACCGAGCCGTTCCGTGTTCGCATTGGGGGGGATTCCTGCGTCGACCTTTTCCGACCACGACGTGAGACTGCGATGATTCCAGTACCGTTCGCCATCGACGTAGCCATGGGCGCTCGGACCGTAGGATGCGTAGTCGTCGCCGTGCCAGTAGGTGAGATTGTGGCGGCAGCGATGTCCGGGCAAGGCGAAGTTGCTGACCTCGTACTGTTCGTATCCGGCCGAGGTCAGACGATCCATCGCATGGGCATACATGGCCGCATCCTCTTCTTCGGGATGGGGCTGTACGAGACCCTTCTGCAGTTGGGCATAGAGCGGAGTGCCATGTTCGTAGACGAGGGAGTAGGCGCTGATATGATCGGGCTTCAGCGCGAGCATGCGCGACAGCGACAGTTCGAGCGATTCCGGTGTCTGTGGCGGCAAGGCGAACATGAGGTCCATGTTCACGTTCGTGAAGCCCGCGGCCCGTGCGAGATGCATCGCTTCGTCGGCCTGTTCGGGAGAATGGATGCGGTGGAGGAAGGCGAGCTCTTCCGGGACGAAGGACTGCACGCCGAAGGACAGTCGGTTGATTCCGAGGCCGTGGTAGGCCGTCAGTGATTCCAGCGAAACGGTACCCGGATTGCATTCCATCGTCCATTCTGCATCGTCGGCGATGGTATGGACGTCATGCAATGCCTTGACGATACGGGCTAGATGATCGGGACGAAGCAGCGACGGCGTTCCACCACCGAAGAAGACGCTTGTGGCCGGGCGCTCCGTAATTCTTCCGCGTAGCGCGATCTCATGGAGCAGGCGATCCACGAACGTGTCGATGAGCCCCGTGGACTCGATCGAATAGAAGTCGCAATAGGTGCACTTCCGTTCGCAGAAGGGAATATGGAGGTAGATGCCCTGCATCTTCGTGTTCATCATCTGATCATGGAGAAGAGGCGGCCCCATCGCACGTGCTTCGCGGTATCGTCGGTGGACGGACCGTAGGACCAGTAGACGAAGAGCGGTTTGCCGATGATCCGCGTACTGTCCAGCAGACCCCAATATCGCGAGTCGTAGCTGTTGGCACGGTTGTCGCCGATGACGAACAGACGTCCCTCGGGAATGCGCAGACGCAGGATCCCCGAGTCGGCGATGCTGACAGGGCCGGGCGCCGCACTCAGCGGCGGTGTGGGCAGACGCATGTCGTTGACGAAGATTTCGTTCGGTGTGAGTACCAGGCTGTCGCCGCCGACGGCCACGACGCGCTTGATGAGCGGGCGGTCGTCGTCCGGTCCTGTCGTATCCGGGCCACGGAAGACGATGACGTCGCCGCGCTCGACGGAGCCGATGGTATAGGCGAGTTTGCTGACGACGATGTAGTCGCCCGCGAGCAGCGTCCGTTCCATCGAATGGGACGGAATCATGAATGCACCGATCACGAAGATCTTCAGCAGGAGCGCTGTTGCAGTAGCCGCAAGCGCCGTCCATAACACGTCGCGTAGGGAGATCATTCGATGCATTGACCGATACGGGACCATCGGATCGTGGAGAATCGATCCGGCAGTGGTTGTGAGATGTCCCATGACCAGGCGATGGCCAGGGGACTACCGTAGAGATTGCGTACGGGGACGCAGCCGTCGAAGCGCGAGTCGAGGGAGTTGTCGCGGTTGTCGCCCAGACAGAAGACGTAGTCCTGTTCGACCACGTAGCGATTCGCGGGAGTGCCGTCGATCGTCCGCGAATTGCCGTCGACCTCGTGTCCTTCGCGCTCGATGAAGACAGACCAGGCTGCGAAGGCTTTTCCCTCGAGCCACAGTGTGTCTCCGATCCGGGGGACGCGCAGCGGGCCATAATCGTCGGAGGTGTAGCCGTAGCCGGCGGGGAACGTCAGATACTGTTCGTCCTTGTTCCGCATCATCCGCATTTCCGGTGTTTCGGCCGAGGGGCGGGCATACGGGGCATCGGGCACGAAGTGGCTGTTGACGTAGAGCCGGCCTCCGCGTATCGTCACCGTATCACCCGCGACGGCCACGCAGCGCTTGAGATAGTATTCACCGACGGTGGGCGTCACGACGTCGCGTTTGCCGGGATGGATGAAGACGACGACTTCGCCGCGTTCAGGACCCGACCATTGCAGCAGGGGCTTGAACGATAGCAGGCTGCCGAACAAGGGGACGAGATTCTGTGTATTGAGGCCGAACCGGAACTTGTTCACGATGACGAAGTCGCCGCTCGAAATCGTCCGCTCCATCGAACCTGTCGGTGCACTGAAGGTGCCGAAGAAGACGATGACGGTGGCGGCGAGGAAGACGACGGCCACCAGCAGACGACGAAGGAGGCGTTCGATCATCGCACGATGGTGCCGATCCGCGACCAGCGGATGCGTTTGAGCTTCTCCCAGAGCGAACGTTCCATCTGGACACCGACGCGGGCCGACAGGACGGGATCGACGTTGTCCCACGACCAGTAGACGATCATCGGCGTTCCCACGACGTCATGTTCGGGAATGAAGCCCCAGAAGCGTGAGTCGAGGGAGTTGTCGCGGTTGTCGCCCATGCCGAAGACGTAGTCGCGTTCCACGGTATAGGACGATGCCGGACTACCGTCGATGGTCATGCGTTCCGTATCGATGGCATGACCTTCACGCATGATGAAGGTGGCCCATTCGCGGATGTTCTCGCGCGTCAGCGGGATCACGTCGCCTTCCTTCGGAATGCGCAGGGGGCCCCAGTTGTCGCGGTCCCAGCCGCGTCCGGGAGGGAAGGACAGCATGCGATCGCGCAGGTGGGACATCTCGCGTTCTTCCGGAGCCATGTCCTCGAAGCGGGCATGTTCGGGCAGCGGGAATTCCTTGCCATTGACGAAGATGTGTCCGCTCCTGATCTGGAGCGTGTCACCGGCGACGGCGACGCAGCGTTTGAGATAGTATTCGAAGTTGTCGGCCTCCACCTGATCGCGGTTGCCCGGGAAGATGAAGACGATGATGTCGCCCTGGTCCGGCGGGCTCAATGCCGGCAGCTTGTAGTAGGGCAGCGGCATGTTCAGGAAGGGGATGATCTGCGGCGTGCTCGGACCGTAGATGAACTTGTTCACGAAGACGAAGTCACCTGCCAGTACGGTGGACTCCATCGATCCCGTCGGTACGGTGAACGATGCGAGGGCCAGGCCGTTGACGATGGTCACGACCGTGATGGCCCATACGAGCGTCTTCACCCATGACCACAGATGCTCGAAGAAGGTCTCGGGTGCTTTCTGCGCCAGCTTCTTCGCCTTGCGGGTCTTGTACATCGCCTCGACGGAGTCGGGCAGGAACGAGACGATCCAGTCCATTACAGCCATTGGGAGAGAATCCGGGAGTGATCAATCATCGATGGAAAGAACGGCGAGGAAGGCTTCCTGCGGGATTTCCACCCGGCCCACCTGCTTCATCCGCTTCTTGCCTTCCTTCTGCTTTTCAATCAGTTTGCGCTTCCGCGAGATGTCGCCGCCATAGCACTTGGCCAATACGTTCTTCCGCATTGCCGCGATGCTGTCCCGCGCCACGATCTTGGCTCCGATGGCAGCCTGGATGGCCACTTCGAACATCTGCCGGGGGATGAGTTCCTTGAGCTTGCTCGTGAGCTTCTTGCCCCATTCGTAGGCTTTCTGGCGATGGACGATCGACGAGAGCGCGTCCACCTGCTCGCCGTTCAGCAGGATGTCCAGCCGCACCAGCTCACCCGGCTTGTAGTCCGAATATTCGTAGTCGAGCGAGGCATAACCTCGCGTATTGCTCTTGAGCTTGTCGTAGAAATCGAAGACCACTTCGGCGAGAGGCAATTCGAAGCTCATGTCCACGCGCGTCGGCGAAATATACGTCTGACCGAGCATCGTACCGCGGCGATCCATGCACAACTTCATGATCGTGCCGATATACTCCGTGGGGGCGATGATCTGGGCCTTGATATATGGCTCTTCGATCACTTCGATCAACGTAGGATTCGGGAGCTGGGCCGGATTGTCCACCCACAGCTCTTCGCCCTTCGTCGTGACGACGTGATAACGCACGTTGGGGACGGTGGTGACGATGGTCTGGTTGAACTCGCGTTCCAGACGTTCCTGCACGATTTCCATGTGGAGGAGTCCGAGGAAGCCACACCGGAATCCGAAGCCGAGTGCCGACGAGCTTTCCGGTTCGAAGGAGATGGCGGCATCGTTCAGCGTGAGCTTGCCGAGAGCTTCGCGCAGGTCCTCGAAGTCGTCGCTGTCGGCGGGATAGATACCGCTGAAGACCATGGGCTTCACTTCACGGAAGCCGTCGATGGCGGTTTCGCACCTGTTGCCCGACAGTGTGACCGTATCACCGACCTTCGTGTCCTGCAGACGCCGGATGGCGGCCGTGAAGTAGCCGACGTTGCCGGCGGAGATCTCGCCGGTACGATGACGCTTCATGTGGAGGATGCCCACTTCGTCGACGTCGTAGGTCTGTCCCGTAGCCATGAACAGGATCTTGTCCTTTTCCCTGAGGCGGCCGTCGAAGACGCGGACGTTGACGATGACGCCGCGATAGGCGTCGAAGATGGAATCGTAGATCAACGCGCGCAGCGGTTTGTCGGGGTCTCCCTTCGGTGCGGGGATGCGGGCCACGACCGCTTCGAGGATTTCCTCGATCCCGATACCGGCCTTGGCCGAGGCGAGGATGAGTTCGTCCTCCTTGCATCCGAGCAGGTCGATGACCTGCTGCTTGACGGTGTCGATCGTCGTCACGGCGCTCGGCAGGTCGATCTTGTTGATCACCGGAATGATTTCCAGCCCTTGTTCGATGGCCATGTAGAGGTTCGAAATGGTCTGGGCTTCCACACCCTGCGTGGCATCCACGACGAGGAGGGCGCCCTCGCAGGCATGGAGCGAGCGAGAGACTTCGTAGGAAAAGTCGACGTGGCCGGGTGTGTCGATCAGGTTGAGCTGATAGGTGTCGCCAGCCTTGGACCTGTACTCCATCTGGATGGCGTGCAGTTTGATCGTGATCCCGCGTTCCTGTTCGAGCGGGTTGTCGTCGAGGATCTGATTGTAGACCATCTCGCGCTGGGTGACGCGCCCCGTCATCTCGAGGAGGCGATCGGCAAGGGTCGACTTGCCGTGGTCGATGTGCGCGATGATGCAGAAGTTTCGGAATTGATTCATAGACCCCAAAGTTACCATTATATCAGGGAACAGTATGCAGGAAGAAGGGCCGGAACGCACCCGCCGCCGGCCGCCCTGCGGCCGGTAACATATCCCGTTCCCTTCCTGTCTCTGCCTCCTGTTCATGGGTGCAATCCGGTCTCGTTGTTTATCATTCACACAGGGTGCTTTCATGGCTATGCGTACTCGTCATTCGTTCACGGCCGGTATTCTGGGTGGCCTCGTCCTCCTGGCGGGCGGGGTCATGGCACAGGTGCCGTCCAGCAGGATTCCCGTGGCTCCGCCGCGCTGGATTTCGAACGACGTGAAACCGGTCTACCGATATGCGATCTCCGATGGCGGAACGTCGGTCGTGTTGCTGAGATCCGACGATACGTCCGTCGTGACGATCGAACCGGAGTCGGGCGAGGAACTGCTGCATCTGCGCGGTTCGCGTGCGCCCCATGCGCTGGCGGTCAGCCCCGACGGCCTGCGATGCATGGTGACGGAATTCACGGTGGACGATTCCACGGAAACGTCGCGGATGTACGATCTCTTCAACGGACAGCAGCTTTGGGAACGGAAGGAAAAGGCCGGCGTCATGACCATTTCGACGAGGCTGGCGCGGGCGATGGTCTACGTGACGAGGACGTCGCCGTTCTTCGTGGCCACGCCCGAGCTCCGCGACCTGCTGACGGGTGACAGTATCCGGACCTTCACCGATTCTCCTTCGTCGGTCTTCATCGACGACTGGCACCAGCGCATCTACGTCGCCTCGACGAACTGGCACGATGTCGAAGGAGCGCAAGGCGGCTGGATCGTGGAGCTCGATGCGTTCACGGGCGAAGAGCTCCGCTCATGGCAGCCGTCGGCTTACGGCCCGATGTGCCGGTTGGCCGATTCGGACACGCTGCTGATCGCTGGATTCGACAGCGAACGCGATGGATATCTGAAGGTGATCGCCCTCGACCTGACCACGGGAAGGGAACGTACGGTGGTGTCGTGTGCCAGCACGTCGGATGAATACGGTTGCGTCCGTCTTGGATATCCACCCAAGTGGGCCTACAACGATATGGCGGGTCAGTCGGTCCAGTTGCACGGCGTGATGTCGGGACCGGCAGCCATGCCTCTCGTGATCATGTTCGACGGACAGTGTACGCCCACGGCCCGGTATCTCCTCCAGAGCGAGAACATCGAATGGGAGTCCAGACAGCATGCCACGAGCTTCGAGCACACCGTCGATTTCGTGCACCAGAAGCTGTACTACGTGCCCGAAGGTACTGGCTTCGAACGGCAGCCGCTCATCTGCCATCCCGTCAATTTCACGGTCGACGTCCGGGAGGATCGCGAACGGCTCGGCTCCCTGCGTCTGTATACCGATGGCAGCGTGCTGCGCGTCATCCCGCCCGAGATGCCTGCGACGGAGGCGACGATCGACGTGATGGATATGCAGGGACGCCTCTTGCACAGAGCACGGGTGGAGATCGGCAACGGTTCCATCGCCATAGCCATCGACGGTCTGGCGAGTGGTACCTATCTGTGCAGCCTCGCTGCGGGCGAGCGAAGATCGCTCGGACGGTTCAGCGTGATTCGCTGACGGGCACCATCGATAGAACGAAGAAGGCCCGCGGCCGGAAGACTCTCCGGCCCGGGCCTCGTCGTATGTCAGGTGCATTCGGACGACGGATCGCCATTCGCGATGGTCAGGTCCGCCGAGTCATTCCAGCGTCGATTCGCCTGCCGTGCGGGCGCCACGTGTACGGAGCCACTCGGCTACGTCGTGCGCCTCGCTGCGGATGGCTGCATCGAGAGGCGTCAGGCGCTCCCAGTCCGGAATCCAGTTCGGGTCGGCTCCCTTGTCCAGCAGATACTCCGCACTGCGCCGCTGTCCGCCATGGCATGCGTACCAGAAGGCCAGGTCGACCTCTCCTGCATCGGGCGATGCATCGAGGAAGGAACGTTCGAGGCGATCCATCAGGCCCAACGCAGCGGCATCCTTCAGCGTCGTTCGTGCGCCACGCTCCACCAGGCGGCGTGCGGCCTTCCATTGCCCGAAGGCATTTGCGTCGTCCAGCGGCGTGCCGCCGCCGATCACGGCGCCGGTGGCATCGATGTTCGCTCCGGCATCAAGGAGGGCGTCGAGGACATCGACGTCGTCGTTGCTCGCGGCCCAGTGCAGCGGTGTTTCGGTATGCGTTCCGACGAATTCCGCATCGGCGTCCGCTCCGGCCCCGATGAGCATGGCGGCGATCGCAGCACCGTTGGCGACGTGCCCCGGCCAGTCCGTGAGGATATGGAGCAAGGTGCGCGACGTAGTGTCGCTGCCGATCCTCACCGTTGCGAGGCCGATGTTATCCCGGAGGAGACGCCCGAGCGCTTCGACATCACCGGCCTTGATCGCCCTGACCGTAGTTTCGGCGAGGGGGTCGTGCGGCGGGATGGTTCGGGATGTCATGGTCGTGCTTCCATTTGTGATGGAGTCGATCTCAGTATGCCCGCGCGAACAGTACACGCTGTGTGGACGGCTTGCCTGTACGGATGCAGACGCCGTCTTCCTGGGGATTGTCCAGCGGAATGCAGCGGATCGTGGCCTTGGTCTCGGTCTTGATGAGTTCTTCGGTTTCCGGGGTTCCGTCCCAGTGTGCGCTGATGAAGCCGCTCTTGCCGTCGAGCACTTCGACGAACTGCTCCCAGGTGTCCACGCGCGTGATGTGATCGTCGCGATAGGCACGCGCACGTTCGAACATGGTGCGCTGGATGTCGGCCAGCAGCGTTTCGATGGTGGTCGCAAGACCGTCGAGGGTGACGCTCGATTTCTCCTTCGTGTCGCGGCGTGCCACTTCGATCGTTCCGTTGGCGAGGTCGCGGGCTCCGAGGGCCAGGCGTACGGGAATGCCGAGCTTCTCGTATTCGGCGAACTTGTATCCGGGGCGGTTCTGATCGTCGTTGTCGATCTTCACGCGGATACCCTTCGCACGCAGTTCAGCGGCGATACGATCCGCGACTTCCGTGAGTTCGGGCAGCGGCTTGGGAATCGGCACGATGACGACCTGCGTCGGTGCGAGTCTCGGCGGGATGATCAGACCTTCGTCGTCCGAGTGCGCCATGACGAGCGCGCCCATCAGACGTGTACTCACGCCCCATGACGTGGCCCAGACATATTCCAGCGTGTTGTCCTTCGAGCTGAACTGCACGTCGAAGGCCTTGGCGAAGTTCTGCCCGAGGAAGTGGGAGGTTCCGGCCTGCAGGGCCTTGCCATCCTGCATCAGCGCTTCGATGCAGTACGTGTCGACGGCGCCGGCGAACCGTTCGTTGGCCGTCTTCACGCCCTTGACGACGGGCAGGGCCATCCACTCTTCGGCGAACGTCGCATAGACGTCCAGCATCTTCCGTGTTTCCTCGATGGCTTCCTGGGCGGTGGCGTGTGCCGTATGCCCTTCCTGCCAGAGGAATTCGGCGGTGCGCAGGAAGAGGCGTGTGCGCATCTCCCAGCGAACGACGTTGGCCCACTGGTTGATCAGCAGTGGCAGGTCACGATAGGACTGGATCCAGTCGCGATATGTATTCCAGATGATGGTCTCGGACGTCGGGCGGACGATCAGCTCTTCCTCGAGTTTGGCATCGGGGTCGACGATGACGCCGCTGCCGTCGTCGGCATTCTTCAGGCGGTAGTGCGTCACGACGGCGCATTCCTTGGCGAAGCCTTCCACGTGGGCGGCTTCCTTGCTGAGGAAGCTCTTCGGAATGAAGAGCGGGAAGTAGGCGTTGACGTGGCCCGTTTCCTTGAACATCCTGTCGAGCTGGTCGCGCATGTTCTCCCAGATGCCGAAGCCGTACGGCTTGATCACCATACAGCCCTTCACGGCTGAATAGTCGGCAAGGCCGGCCTTGCGAACGAGATCGATATACCATTGCGAATAATCTTCGGCGCGGGAGGTGATTTCTTTTGACATCGGATGTCGTGGTTCCGTGTGTTGTATTGATCGTGAATTACTGGACGCCTTCGAACATGAAGATCAACTGTCCGTCGGTCGACTTGAGAATGGCGTTCGAAATGCGATTGTCCGGAGAAGGGATTTCCTCCTCGAACGTGATGCCGGATTTCTTGAGTCTGTCGATGCGGGCTTCCATGTCCGTGGCAAAGTACGTAATGGCCAGCGTAGGAATGTCCCGTTGTTCGTGCAGGCCGATGCTGACGATGCCGTCCGACACGATGGTGAACGGATAGGGCTCGTTGGCTTCGCGGCGAACGGTGAAGCCGAGTGCATGCCAGAAGTTCTTCTCGTGGGCGAGGCGATCCACGCCGATGCTCCACTCCGTGTTGCGTCCGCAGACGGTGTTCTCGTGTACGGTAGCGTTCACGGCGGGCTCGTCGTCCGCAGGGCGCACGGCACAGAACACACCGCCCGGAGAGCGGAAGCGTATCTCGCCGAAGCTCGGCCCGCGCACGTCGTACGTGGTGGCGATGGCGAGGGCCTTGAGCGTGTCCATGACGGCCTTCATGTTCTGCGCACGGAAGTAGAGGACGGGCGATGGCATCGTCGTCCTGACGAGCGAGATGGCCACCTGGCCGTCGGTGAGGTACATGATGGAATCGGGCTTGGTCGAGTACGTCGACAGCGGGCTGAAGCCGAGGCGGGCATACCAGGCCATCGACGTGAAGACGTTTTCGACGGCCATCGCCAGACGTGTCGGCGTGCCGACGATGGACGTCGTGACGGGTTGTCGTGCGATCGGCTGTTCCTGTGCCGACAGGGATGACCATGCGATGCAGAGCATCGCCGTGATGATGATGGATGAGCGGATCATGCTTCTGCCTCCTGATCGAAGAGTCCCGAATCCGTCGTTTGCGGCCGTACGCCGAAATGCCGGTAGGCCAGCGGCGTGGCCGTGCGTCCGCGTGGAGTGCGTTGCAGGAAGCCCTGCTGGATGAGGAAGGGTTCGTACACTTCCTCCAGCGTGCCCGGCTCTTCGCCGACGGCGACAGCGATGGTGGAGATGCCGACCGGTCCGCCGTTGAACTTCTCGATGACGGCGAGGAGGACGCGCTTGTCCATCTCGTCGAGGCCGTATTCGTCGACGTCGAGTGCGGCGAGCGCGATGCGTGCGATCTCGCGTGTGATCGTTCCCGTACCCTTGACGTCGGCGAAGTCTCGTGTACGACGGAGCAGCCGGTTGGCGATACGCGGTGTACCACGCGAACGCCGTGCCAGTTCTTCCGCACCGTCGCGGTCGATCGGAGCGCCGAGCAGTTCGGCCGATCGTGTGATGACACGCGCGAGCTCGGCATGATCGTAGTAGTCGAGTCTGTTCACGACGCCGAAACGCGAGCGCAGCGGAGCCGTGAGCGACCCCGCCCGTGTGGTGGCGCCGATGAGCGTGAACCGCGGCAGGGAGAGCTGGATCGATCGCGCCGATGGCCCGGAGTCGATCATGATGTCGAGGCGGAAATCCTCCATGGCGGAATACAGGTATTCCTCCACGACGGGGCTGAGGCGATGGATCTCGTCGATGAAGAGGATGTCGCCTTCTTCGAGATTCGTGAGCAGGCCTGCCAGATCTCCGGGTTTTTCGAGGACCGGTCCTGACGTTGCCTTGATCTGCGTACCCATCTCGCGTGCGATGATGTAGCTCAGCGTCGTCTTGCCCAGGCCCGGAGGGCCTGTCAGCAGAACGTGGTCGAGGGCTTCGCCGCGGCCTCGGGCGGCGGCGATGAAGATCTTGAGATTCTCGACGATCCTGGGCTGCCCCGTGAATTCGCTGAAATGGGATGGGCGCAACGATGCGTCGAGATCGTCGTCCGCGCGCGAGGATTCCATCGCAGGATGTTGTCGGGATTTTGCCACGGTCAGCGTCCGCTTTGGTAGATGTTCGTGTTGCCTACGGCGATGATGCCGTCATAGCCGCCGTAGTCCTGCATGCGATAATAGGCGAAGGCGACGAAGCCGTGGCCCGCCGATGCGGTATTGCCTTCGAACTCTTCGAAGGTGAAGTCCTTGAACTCGCCGTTGTCGATATTGTACGTGCCGCTCGCATACATGTAGTTGTGTATGCCCCGGCGCACCCACTGGCGCAGACGGTAGAGACGTGTCTCCTCGTCGTAGTACATCTGCCACGTGCGATCCGGTCGCCAGTTGTTGAACGACCCCACGACGAAGACGTCGAGCTCGGACGGATAGGGCAGCGGGTCGAGGATGAATTCGATGGGGACGTATTCGTCATTGTAGGACGAGATCATGGACGTCGTCATCACGCCGTCGTCGGTGCGTTGCAGGAAGGATCCGTTGCGGCGCAGATCCGAGAGAGGGAGGCGTACGGGCTGGCCCGTATTCGGGAACAGGGCCATGTTGGAGAGGTCGAGGATGCGGTATTCGTTCTCCGCCGGTATGCGTTCGATACGGAAGACCTTGCCGCCGGCGAAGAGGCCGCCGACGTAGGTGGAGGATTGCGGAGGATTGGTGATGGTCTGCAACCGTTCCGAAATGATGAACGGCTCGTACCACCGGGCGTTGCGATAGAGCACGACCGTATTGAGAAGGTTGCTGATGAGCGATGCCGACTGCGTCCGCACGACGGCTTCGAGCGTCAGGGCGATCGAGCTCACCTTGAACCGCGGCTCGTAGAAGTCCGTCATGAAGTTGAACTGCATCTCCGCCATGGGCTGGACGACGAAGATCCTCGTCTCCGCCAGGAGCTTGTCCGTACTGATGTCGTAGATCCGCACCTTGTAGTTGCCCGAGAACCTGATCTGGATCTGGTCGTTGGGAATCTGGAGCGCACCGCGGTAATTGAAGTAGGATGAGCGTTGGGGCGCCACCTTCCAGTCGAACAGGCTGGTGCGGTTCATGACGTCGTTGACGAAGCCGTTGGGATCGTCCTCCCAGTCGGCCGTGCAGTGGACGAGCCGTGCATAGAGGTTCGGAATGGTCGCGGCCTGGACGTCGAATTCGACGGTGGCGAACTGTGCCCCGATGATTTGCTGGGAGGTCGTCGGGGAGTCCATCAGGACGACGGGAGGCATGCGCTCGTCCTTCGAGCCATAGGCACGGATGAAGCGGATCACGGCCGTTGCGTCGTCATCCGCCTGGGCCGCCATGCCGGGCAACACGCCGCACAGCGCCAGCAGTAATATCGCTAGCGCTCTCATCCCCGGCGCGCCAGAATCGTTTCGCGGTAGCGCAGACGGGACTCGCGGCGAATGGCCGCTTCTTCGAAGCGGGAGATCTCTTCCGTCGACTGCGGTTCGATGGGCGGTGCGGGAAGGGGCTTGCCGTATTGATCGATGGCCACGAAGGTCAGGAAGGCGCTCGACGTACGCGTACGCGTACCGTTGAGAGGATCCTCGCGCTCCACTTCCACGTAGACTTCCATCGATGTGCGGAAGGCGCGCGTGAGTACGGCCTTGATAAGGACCATGTGACCGAGCTTGATCGGTTCGTTGAAGCTGATCTCGTCCACCGATGCCGTCACGCATACGCGACCCGAATGGCGCATCGCTGCCAGGGCGGCGGCGATGTCGATCCAGTGCATGAGCTTCCCTCCGAGAAGGTTGCCGAGCTGGTTCGTGTCGTTCGGCAAGACGAGATGCGTCATGAAGACTTCGGATTCGGCGGGTGTTTTCATGGGAGTTCCTTTTCGATCTGGTCGACCTCGGCTCCGCGCTTGCCGCTCCTGACCGTGCCCCGGTAGCGTGCGATCGTCGTCCGTAGGTCGTCGTATTTCTTGAGTCGTTGCTGGGCGGTCATCTTGCCGACGAGGGCATCTTCGTAGAAGTGCGTGTCGGGATACTCTTCGATGACGGCATCGTAGTATACCACCGCGCCCTTCATGGAACCGAGCGTGACGTACTGCTCGGCGATGGTGAAGTAGCGTTCGGCGAGCTTGGTACGCAGGCCGCCGATATGGTCCAGGGCCTTCAGCGAGAGCGAATCCGTGGGATAGACGGCCTGGAATTCGGAAAACGCCTGGATGGCCTTCTTCGTGTATTCCTGGTCGCGGTCGAACGGCGGAGACAGTTCCAGATAGCAGACGGCGCTCTTGAAGAGAGCTTCCTTGGCGAAGTCGCTGTTGGGATAGGCCCGGCGTACCATGCTGTAGTTGAAGGCGGCCAGGATGAATTCGCCCTTGCGGAAGTTGATCTCGGCAAGGTAGTACTGGGCGTCGTCGGCATACTGGCTGGCAGGGTACTGCAGCTTGATGATGTCGAAGAGGCTCGCCGCCTGTATCAGATCGTCGTCGTCCAGCGCAGCCTTCGCATCACGGAATACGTCGTCGGCCGTGCGTTGCTTGGGCAGCGTTTGGGTCGATGAACATCCTCCGAAAATGAGAACGAGCAGAAGCAGGATGATCGGCATGTGCGGACGGTACATTTCGAGTTCGTGATTCCCGGATCTCCGGTTCCGGCGAATGGCCGAAGCTCCAAAGATAGGGGAGAGGGACGCATTTATCCGGGAAATCGTGGGTCAGTAGCCGAGGTCGGCCAGCTGGTTGCGGTCGTTACGCCAGTCCTGGCGGACCTTGACGAAGAGTTCGAGGAAGACGGGCTGGCCGAGGTGCTCCTCGATCGCCGCGCGGGCTTCTTCGCCTACCTGCTTGAGTGCCGCACCCTTGGCGCCGATCATGATGGCCTTCTGCGTATCCCGCTCGACGTAGACGTCGGCGGCGATATACCATTTGCCCTGTTCCCGTTCCTTGAACTCGAGGATGGCCACCTCGCTCGCATAGGGAATCTCTTCCTTGTACTTCCGGAAGATGACTTCACGGATGAGCTCGGCGACGAAGAAGCGTTGGGGCTGCGTGCTGAGCTCGTCTTCACCGTGGATGAAGGGGCCTTCGGGAACCAGGCCCTTGAGGATGTAGACCAGGTCTTCGACGTACGTCTCGTCCGACGCCGAGATGGCGATGGCCCGCGTGAAGAGGCCGCTCTGACGCGCCTCCTCCATCAGGGGGAGGGCTTCCTTCTTCACGGGCAGGGCGTCCATCTTGTTCAGTACGAGGACGACAGGACGGTTGTGCTTCTTCAGAAGGGGGGCGATCATCGGGTCGATGATCGTCTTGTGCTCCACGGCCTTGACGACATCGACGATGAGGCAAATGACGTCGGCTTCGTCGAGGGCTTCGCCCACGAAGCCCATCATGGAGCGCTGCATCTTGTATCGCGGGACCAGGATGCCCGGTGTGTCGATGAAGATGAGCTGCGTCGTCTCGTCCGTCAGGATGCCCAGCACGCGCTTGCGCGTCGTCTGGGGCTTGGACGTGACGATGGAGAGGTGCGTACCGAGAATGGCATTGAGCAACGTGGACTTGCCCGCATTCGGGCGTCCGATGATGGCGACCGTACCGCAGCGGGTGTCGATCGGTTCCGTGGTGTTCTGTGTGTCGGTCATGCGGCCTGGGTCCGCGGTTCGAATGTCACATCGGGATGGTCGGCGATCCAGGCTCGTTCGCGCTGGAGGATCTCACGGACGGCCGGCTTGACGAACTGGTCGTCGGCGTCCAGCTTGCAGAGCGCGCGGGCCAGGATGACCGAGGCCGCTTCGGGCGGCATGGTGCGGTTGACGATGATGAGCTGCTGTTCCCGGACGACGCATGCGCCGCCCTTGAACGTGCCCGTCTCGCGGCGTACGGTATAGCCCATGCTCCTGGCGAGTTCGGTGAGCTCTTCGAGAATCTTTTCGGCTTTCATGATCAGTTCCGATGCAGGGGGCGAAGCGTGGCGAGGAAGACGACGGTGGCAGCAGCCATGAAGGAGAGCGCCGCCATCATGTTCAGCGCCAGATTGGTGTAGCGCTGTAAAAATACGCCGAAGATCTCGCCCACGCCGGCAAGAGGGGTGCCGATGTTCCTGTCGAAGAGCTGGATCAGGCGTATGTCGTCCCAGATCAGATAGCCCTGGACGGGCAGGATCAGGATGACGAGAATGGCGCACATGAGAAGCCAGCCCCGCTGGCGGAACAGCGATCTGGTGAGGATCATGAGGCCGATGGCTCCCACCGCACAGACGGCGAAGGACCAGTTCGTCCAGGCACCAGCCAGGGCGAAGAGCCTGATGGTGTGCAGGCGGACGATTTCCGGCTGTTCGGGCTTGAAGACAAGCGTGCCGGGGACGAAGACGTCGAAGCCGACGGCAGCGCGGATGACCGTGCCACCGAGCCAGACGACACCCCCGGCGATGAAGAGCAGAAGGAACAGGCGCGTCAACAGCGCCGAGAAGGGAGAAGACATTCGGCAAATATACCGCCTACTTGACCCAATAGTAGATTCTGGTGAGCCATTTCGACTGGTCGGGTTCCGTTCCGGGGTCCGTGACGTATTCCTCCCACGGCTCGTCGCCGAGCTTCTTGCCGTTGTCCTTGGCCCACTGCTCGACGGCCATGTGGGCCATCATGCTCTGTTCGTAGGGGCCGAAGAACTCGCAGCGCACGACCGTACCCTTCGGAATGACGAGGCCCCTGATGCGTCCGCTGCCGGGATCGGCCTTGTCGTAGGGCAGGGCGGATTCCATGTCCGTGGTGGTGTCGGACCACGTATGGTAGATGGCGAAGGGAGCGCCCTTCATGACGAGGCCCTTCGATCCGGCATACTTCATGATCTCGCTGTAGTCCCTGGCCATCACCATCGGAATGTCCTTCGGTGCGATCGTACCGCGGATGGAGAGAGCGTTCGCACCCGGATATTCCATCATGGCGATGGAGCCCACGTGGCCGCGCGGCATGGTCTTCACCAGCGAGTCGAGGTTGCGGAGTCCGGCTTCGAAGTGCGGACCGGTGAACTTGTCCATCATCAGGCCCATCCAGCGCATGAAGGGATTCATCCCCATGTCGCTGTCCAGCGTCCAGGTCACCTTCGTTCCGTTCTTCTCCGGCGTGAACAGGAAGTTGATGCTGGACGGATGGTTCTCCATGAATTCCATCGACGTCGAAATCCTGCGGCCGGGCTCGCTGATGGCGATGACCATCTTGCCGTTGCCGACGGAGTCGTTGTCGCTCGACCAGGTATAGCCTGCACCATGGCCGGACTCGGGGCCGAAGTAGTTGATCTTCATGTTCGGGTCGATGCGATGCCACGGCGACCACGCCGACCATTTCTTCAGGGAGTTGATCTGATCGAAGATGAGATTGGCAGGTGCGTCGATGACGCGGGACCGTTCCACGTGAATCTGTCGTGGCAGGAAGAGGCCGATGACGATGACGAGCGCGACGACGGTCAGTAATCCCCACAGAATGTATTTGAGTACCTTCATGACCTTCCCCCGAACAATATGGTGTATGAAAACACAACCCGACTGCAACGTACGAATTCCCTCAGCTTGGCCATCCTTTCCGATCTTTGCCGGATGAAGACAGCGATTGGCCTTGTTTTGTCCCTCCTTACCGTGACCGCCGCCATCGCGTCGGATCCACTCGCACCTGGCACCGGATCGAGCGTACGGTTGCGCAATGTCGGTCTGGCGTTCTCCGGCCGTTCGCCCGGTGGCGTCACGGCCACGACGACCCTTGCTCTGGCGAAAGGGCTCGCCCTCGATGCGGGGCTGGCGGCAAGCCGCATTCCCGATGGCCAGACCCTCAATACCATCGGAATGCCGGTCATCCTCTATGGTGAACTAGGACGTACCGATATCGTTCGCCTGGGCATCGGATGGCACTGGACTCCACTGAAGAACGACGGTATGCCGCTCCTTTCGCTCGGCTACCAGGCCCTCGACATCCGCGAAGATCTCACCTTCTGCATCGACGTTACGCTGACGCCTGACAGGCGCTTCGTCTCGCAGCCGAATTACTGGTGGACGGTCCTCGGATTGACGATCGGCGTTCCGCTGTAGGCGGACGCCGACCGTTCCGGATATCACCGACCGTTCGTACCGTTCTTATTACGTCAGCCCAGGGGCAGGACGTCGGCATAGACGATACGCTTGTCGAATGTCAACTCCACGTCGCCACTATTCGATCCCTTGTCTCCGAGGCTGGTCGCGCGCCGGCGCGAATCCTGGGGATCGGAGTAGAACTGTTCGTATTCCTTGATCACGACACGGTACTGGCTGCCGACGGCATCGGGCAGGGAGATCATGCCGGACCACATATTGGCCGCATGGATCCTGTCGATACGCTGTGTGACCACCGGTGTCCAGCCGAGATCGGACGAACCGGCGACGCCTGCGTCGCGCTTCTCCACGGTGACTTCCATTTCGCTGCCTTGCTGGCCCGTCGAATTCATACGATACGTGGGGCCGATGACGCTGACCGTGACGGCCTTGTCGTCGTCTTCTACCTTGACGATGGCCTGGCGGTCCGGCGGAATCTGGCAGAATTCGGACTGGACGACGCGCGAGACATAGACATCCTCGCCCGTATTCTCGTTGGCGACGGACTTCGGCTGCATGCGCACGAGAGCGAGGCGGATAAAGGGATAGTATGACTGACCTGGATCTATTTCGATATCGCAATACCAGAGCTTGCGCTCCTTGTCGAACTTCGGCGTATATCCCACGCAGATGAATCGCTGCGTGGGCGCCACTTCGGCGATGGAGACACTGGTGAGGACCTTGGCCGGATTGATGAAGTTGGAGATGCGCGGCGAGTTGTCCGAGGGTGTCGGTGCGGACAGCCAGATGGGGTCTAGACCCCATTGCGTGACATACGGATGGAGCTGCTCGGGAATGTCGAGCTTCAGGTCTCCCATCAGCGCGGCGATGGAGCCGAACTGCGATGCCTGCAGCCCCTTGCTCGCATCGATGGTCATGGACAGGCCCTTGAGCGTCGTCTTGTTGTCCTTGTTCTTGCTGTCCTTGCTGTCCGAACCGCTCGACGGATTCGTCGGCGTGAACTTCTGCGTGGAATAGAGCAGCACTCCGAGAAGTTCACCGTTGCCACTCGAATACCACGGCCGGTCGAGATAGACGCGCAGACCGCCGCCCTTGCGGGTGCTGGTGATGGTCTTGCCGGACATGACCTTCGCCTCTTCGACCCACTTGAACGAGGGTACGACATAGAGGAGGTTGGCGGCGTCCGGGCGCTTCGTGCTGAGGACGTCGACGGCCTTGCCGATACCGCGACGTGTGAGGTTGGCGGCATCCTTGCGGAGTGCCGCCGGGAGATATTCGCGGAAGCGCGTCGTTGCCGTGGGCGTGTAGGTCACACCACGATACTTCGTATCGCCGAACTCGTGGATATGATCGTGTTCGATCTTGTCGTTGGTACGGTCTTCGCAGAGGTGTTCGTAGACGAAGCTGCTCTGCTTGAGAAGGACTGGTTCCGGTTTGAGAGGATCGTCCTCCCACATGTCCCACTCGGCGTTGACGTCGATCTTGTGCGACGTGCGGGCATGGACGTAGGTGTCGGTCGTACGGATGCCGGCTTCCGTCGCACCGAAGAACCGTTCGTAGACGGAGAGGTCCTTGATCTCCGGCTTCCTGAGAGGCTTCTGCGTGGCATGGACGAGATGCAGGGTGCGCCCGGGTGTGACGAGCCAGCCCAGACCGCGTGCGGCAGCGTCCAGTGCGGCGGGCGTAAGCCCTGCCGCCCCGAGTGTCGCCCATTGTCCGAGCATGTCGAGGTTGGCGCCGCATTCCGTCTTCGTTTCACCGACGTTGGAGCTGAACGTGATCCATGCCTGCTCACCCTTCGGGAGGAAGATGGTGAGCACGCGTGTGCCGGGATCCCACGAAGGCTTGCCATTGCCGGAAGCCAGGCGGACGATGATGCTGCGGATGGCGGGCCATGACGACATGGGGTCGAAGCAGACGCTGACGACACCGCCGGGCGATGCTATCGTGGCCGAGTTGACGCCGCCGAGCGTGACTTCCATGAACTCACCGGCCGTCATGCCGGGAATCTTCTGGAGCGTGACGCCGCGGGCGATGGGATCGGAGAGATAGGGGGCTTCCGTCGGACCGCTGTTCATGAAGGGATAGCGGATCGCTTCATCCTGCTGTGCAGGTGGCGGCGGGGTGTCGAGTCCGGCCTGGGGCTTCAGCGAGCCGTCGGTGCCGCGCGTATACCACTGCGACGGGATGTCCTTCTGGCGACTCCTGATCATGTCGTAGGTACTCTGCTCGCCTCGCATGGGGCCGGTCGGCGTGGAGTCGAACATGCCGTGTCGTTCGCACGTCTGCTGGCTGGCAACGGGAGGGAAGAGGTGGCGATCCGACGTTTCGGCCGTATCGACTTCGTCGGTATCGTTCTCGCTCGCATTGTAGTTGCGGATGACGGCGCGCTCCAGGCTCTCGCCTTCCACGGGGTGATTGCGGAGGGCGATGGTAGGCGATACGACAGGATCCCAGCGGAGATAGTGGACCAGCGGCGTCGCACAGGTGAAGTCCGTCGGATTCAGTTCATCCTTCTTCGGACCGTTGCCGTTGATGTCGGCGAAGCGTGCGCGCATCCGGTACTTGCGCCCGAACCGCAGCCGCGGCAGCGAGTTCTTCGGAACGCGGAATTCCGTTTCCACCTGGTACTCGAAGTCGGCCGGTGGCGTGCTCTTGCGCTGTTCCGCGGCGAGCTCGTCTTCCGTGCCGATGTAGGAGCCGATGTGTGGGACGACGAGGCTCCAGCCTTCCCACTGTGCTACGATCTCATGGACGTAGAGGTCGCGGATGGGGGCGCTTTCCGAGCTGCGGGGCCGCGAGGCGGCCATGGACAGCACGCCTTCCTCGTCGTTCACGGCGAGGCCTTCCGTCCTGAGCGCGCCGGAAGCCAGCGGGAAACGATAGTTCGCATCACGACGGCAGAGGGAATCCCAGCGCCCTGCCGTTTCGTCCCAGATATCGATGCGATATCCGCGCAGCAGGTCGTCGGCATAGAGCAGTACTTCCTGTCCGGCGATGATCCTGTTGAAGTTCGCCGCCGATCGCAGCAGGGCCTTGGCCACCTTCAGGGCACGATTGTGCCGTACCAGGGAGAGGCCGGTTCCGCGCGTGCTCGGCGGTGCGGCGCTGACGCGTTCGTCGGGTGGCGTCCGTTCCACGATCCTGGGATCCTTGGGGTCCTTCTTGTCGTTCGGATCGGCCTTTCTCCTGAAGGACGGACGCATGTGCATCAGACGCTCCTTCAGACCGCGCGTGTAGTTGATCGTCTTGAGTGCTGCCGTATCGACGTCGATCTGCGTGATGCCGAAGTGCGAGGCATTGTTGAGGCAGAGAACGGGGCCGACGATTTCGGAGTCGTTCGACGGACGCGGCAGGAACTGCCAGTATCGGGGATCGCCGTCCATGTCGAGACGATAGGCGACCTTGGGATTGCGGTGGATGGTGGGACTGGTCTTCGGATTGCTCCAGTCCGCCTTCACGCTGATGGCGCCTTCCTTGTCCACGCCGTCGGGGAGCGCGAACTCGACGTGCAGGACGATGCCCAGCTTGCGCATCATCACGGGATATTCGCGCATGACGGAGACGACCTGGTGGAAATCGAACTTCGGACGTTCGATCTTCGGGCGGCCGACGCGGCGTGCCGCCTTGCCGTTGAGCTTGCCGTCGCGGGAATAGTTGCGGGCGGTATGATAGACTTCGGCCATGCGGAGCTGACCGAGCGGAGACGACGTGTCGAACGGCTGGAACAGCATGTTCTCCGGCTTCATCTCCTTGATGTCCACTGGACCCTGTTTGATGGGATGCGGTTGCGTAGATCCCTTGTCGCGCTCCATGGCCTCCATGCCCTGGATCTCCCAGCGTTCCTTCAGGGACTTGAATGCCTGGTCGCCCTCGTTGTCCGGTATCAAGTCCCGGATGATCTGGAGCGCCGGATGGAGCTGCTGTTGCGACTGCTGGTTGTTGTAGTAGCTGACATCCGTCGATGCGGCCGGCGCGATCGTCTCGGGCGTGATCACTGGCATGTCGGCGCTGAACTCCTTGGCGAAGTTCTTGTACATCGCCGCGGTCGTGAGCAGGACGCCCTTGACGGGGAAGGAGACGATCTTGAAGTCCGTGAACGGCGTGTACTCGAAGGGCCGCACCATCGTGGTGGCGGGGAAGACTGCCTTCCATACCGTCGAGTCCGGCAGCTCGTCCTTGAACTTCAGGTCGCTATGGCCGATCGTCGTGCCGTCGATGTCGATGCTGAATCGTATCGTGTTCAGCGTCGCGGGCCAGTCCACCATATCGGGATAGTCGCCGAGTTTGGCGGGTGCCGACGTACTGTCCTGCAGCTTGGGGAGGACGGCGATGGCCACGGAGAGCATCCGCTTCCCATCCCGCTGCTCCACGTCGTAGGGCACGGCTGTCCACTGAAATTCCTGTGAGCGCATGTGTCACTCCATCCTTTAGGCGAAACAATCGCAGTATTCCTGCCACATGGCGGGTTGAGGAAGCATGTCGGAGAAGGTAGGATCCCCATCGCTGCCCTTGAGCTGGCGTTCGACGGTAACACCGACCGAAAAACTGATGAACAGGATTTCGATCTCCACTTCGATGGTCGCCGTCCCGTAAACTTTACCGTTACTCTGCCACGTGAGCTTGAGTTCGAAGAGCAGGCTCACGCGGATGATACCGAGGATGGAAAGGTTGCCCGTCAGACGGAAGTATCCGGTGAGCTCGCTTTGCTGGACGAGCTTGCCGTCGATTTCCTTCTGTTCCATCTTGTAGTAGATACCGGCCATGACGGAGGCGCCGCCGCTGGCCACGCCGCAGTCGAAGGCGAAGTTGCCGCCGAATTCGAAGGCAGCCTCGAGCATCCGTACGCCGGTCGGCGTGATTTCGATACCGAAGAAGCCGCCGCCGCCGAGCACGATGATGGTGAGGCGGAACGGATTCTCCTTCGTGCAGAAGGCGAAGTAGGCCGAGAATGAGCGGCCGTCGAACGGAATGGTGAGCCGCATGAGGAAGGACATGTTCTGCAGCGAGAACACGCCGACGGTGACGTTCGGCAGGCCGATCGTCATGCTGGCCGAGATGCCGGTAGGCTGGACGTCGAAGTCGAAGGAGAATCCCACGCCGCCGGCGCTGCCGCCGCGCGGGATGAGGTCCTTGAGCTTGTTGACGAACGACAGGGCCCCGGCGAATTCCACACTCTGGATGTCGGGGTCGATGTCGGGCTTCTCGCCGAGCTTGGCGGAAAAGGCCAGGCGCGTGAACTTGATGACGAGGAACTGCGCCGCACCGTCGCCGATGAGGTTGATGACGAAGTTCGAGAGCGAACCGTACAGCAGGATCTCGGGCGGATTGAGGTCGAGCTTCTTGGTGAACGAGGCCTTGAGGTAGAGGATGGCCTGGTCGTCCTTGTCCGTCGCTCCCGGATTCAGCGGTACCAGGATGTTGCCCGGACTGCTCTTGATCTCCGTACTCCATTCATAGACGAGCTGGAGGCCCTGCTTGAGCTGCTGCAGGCCGTCCTGCACTTCCGTGTACTTCTTGTAGGCTTCGTTGCCCGCATCCTTCAGCGGCTTCAGCGCCTTCTCGATCTCGCTCTTGAGTTCGTTGACCTTGTCCTCGACGCGCTTCTTCCATTCCTTGATGCGGTCTTCGACGACCTTCTTGCCACCGTTGATGTAGCCCTGGATTTCATTCTTGACCTTGTCCACTTCGTCGACGAGCGCCTGCTTGGCATCCTTGACATCCTGGGAGACGTCGGAGGCGAGTTTCTGCGCTTCGGTCTTGATGGCGTCGGCCTTGCTCTTGATGTCGTTCACATCGTCCTTGATGCCGTAGTCATCCTTTCGGTCGAGACCGGGCATCTTGTCGATGTTGTTGAGCATGTTCTGCACGAAGTCGAGCACGTCCTTCAGCGTGATGTCGCCCAGGATCTTCGTCTTGAGCAGGTCTTCGAAGAACTGCATCGGATCGAAGTTGCCCACGGCCGCTGCGGTATTGGCGATGTTCTCGAGGTCGCCGGGAATCGGACCGAGAGCACGCGAGAGACCGCCGATGTTGACGCTCGGAGCGGCGAGGCCGCCGGACTTGTCGGACTTCGCGCTGAAGTCCATCATCAGCGGAGAGAGGAGTCGCGCGAAGATCTGCGACGGATTCTTGATGTCGGCAGGATTGACCGGTGCGCCCTTGGCCGGTGTCGGGCCCTGTTCGAAGGCGTGGTCGAGATACTTCTGATAGTAGACGATGGAACGCTCTGCATCTGCACCGACGAGTTCGGCCACCTTGTCGAGCTTGACCATCGACGATTCCATCTTCGGGAAGAAGATGGGATAGTTGACCGGCGCCGTCGGCGATGCATAGCCCGAGAGCTTGAAGACGTTGACGAGCAGCGACGTATCGCCGAGCTTCGAGCTCGGCGCCAGGGCGATGGACTGCCCCTGCATCTTGATGTTGCGTCGCTTGTCGTTCTGGGCCTTGACGTACTGGTTGTCGATCCATCCGTTCAGCCTCGTCGCATCCGTCGTGGCATCCGGATTGGCGAGGAAGACGAGCGGCGTGGAGAACTGGATCTCGTTGTTGTCCCAGTCCGTACCGACGCAGCTCCAGGCCACGTCCTGTATCGCACCGTTATGGCTGAACTGCGGCCAGAAGGAATTGGTCGAGAACTGCGGCGACAATTGCACAGGCAGTTCGAGATTCGGCGTGACCTTCGTGGTGATGCGGACGCGGCGGAACGGGAAGTCGCGCCCCTGATAGGACATGCCCTTCAGGCCATCGGCAGGGAATTCGCGGACAGGCTCGCGCAGCATGATGAACATGCGCTGCATGAGATAGGCGGCCATGTCGCCGCGCGGTGTGCGGCGGAACTTGCGCTCCGTTTCCTTGATGAGCGTGGCCCTGTTGCCGAACGGGAAGAGGAAGCCCTTGTAGGCGACGCGCACGAAGCTGTCGCGCCCCTGGGCGCCCCGCTGGACCCAGCTTTCCACTTCGAGATTGTCCTCGCCGATCGGGTCCCACGCACCCGTGCTGTCCATCCACGCGCCGAGCGACGTCAGCATCATGCGATTGACCTGTACCGGAGCCGGCTTGGTCTTCTTCATCGCATAGTCGCTGGTGAGCTGGACGATTTCGTGGCGGTCGCGACGGTTGAGCGAGGTGCGGAACGGACGTTCCTTGTAGATGGCGCTCATCTCGCGGAAGGTGCCGAAGTCGGGAGACCAGATGGCCCGCACGGTACGGAAGTAGGCTGCGTGTTCGTCGACGGAACCGTCGGAATGCTTCACGCCGAGGCGTGTATGCCACAGCTCGGCCCTGCGGGAATCGGGATCGATCCTCGCCGTCTTCGCATGGGCCCATCCCGCATACTTGTTGGGCGAGAGCATCAGGCGGTAGGGATACTCGATCGACGTTTCGTCGGCCTGCGGTTCCCTGATCGGGGGACGTTGATTGACCACGGCGATGAGCTCGTCCATGACCTGCGGCGACAGGGCCGTGGCCATGTCGGGATCGAACTCGTACCGGTCCTTGATGTCGGAACGTTCCGAAAGCTGTGCCGCGGCACCGGCCTGGAGCGTGTACTTCTTGAAGGCCGACGAGCTGCCGCCCGACGCCGTGGGTGGTTGACTGGCTTTCGCCCTGGTCCTGGCCAGCTTGAAGGGCTTCACGTTCTTCGTGGCCGCTTCCGTGCTGAGGGCGTACCTGGACAGGAAGCTCGTGTTGAGGATGCCGAACGTGAGCGCCACTTCGGGAGGCTTGGCCGACGGCGAGACGTTCAGCGTGAACTTCGACCAGTCGAGCAGACCTTCGATGCTGTACGTGCCGGAATAGCCGTTCGGGACGTTGAAGGCCAGGCGCGAGTCCTGGGCCATCACGGCGTCGATGGGAGGGTCCAGCGGCGGCTCGTCCGAACCGCTCGGAGCGCTGTTCGGATATCCTTCGTTCGGCTTCTTCTTGGGATTGGCGTTCGGATCGGTGTAGAAGAAGGCGCGTTCGGCGATGTGCTGCGGCTGGAACCATACGACCAGCTTGCCTGAACCGCCGAATGTCCCTGCCGACTTGTTGATGGTCAGGCCGACGAATTCGAAGGTGAGGACGAGCAGGTCTTCGGGACGGATGACGTTGACGCGGGGATTGTTCGGCAGGCCGAACTTCACCTTGCCCCACCGGCCGAGGTCTTTGCTGACCTTGTAGTTCTTCTTCGCTTCCTTGCTGAGCGATGCGCCGTCGATCTGCTTGATCGTCGAGACGTTCTGCTTGAAGTCGATCTGCAGCCCGGCCATGTGGAAGGCCGGAGCGGGCAGGACCTTGCTCGACACGGCCGACGTGAGGAATGCCACCTGCATGCCATGCTGCATACGTACCGGTTCGGTGACGGCGCCTTCCATGGGAATGCTGTATCGCAGCAGGCCCGGCGCCACGTGCAGGCGGTCGATGATGCCGGCGCGGCTGACGATTTCCAGGGGCGGAATCTCGCGGCGATCACCGAGTTCCAGGGATATGCCGTCGACGTTCATCCAGACGGGCGTTTCGGGATAGCGGGCGACGAAGGCTTCGTGCAGCCCTTCCTCCGTGCGTGTCCATGCATAGCGTACGTCACGAAGGGGCAGGTCGGCGTCCGTATCGCGTGCGCGGAAGACGACGCCGCCTTCGCGTGAGCCTTCGAGGACGACGGCGGCACGACCATCGTCGGCCACTTCATAGGACAGCATGTCGAAGGCATCATGATGGGCGCGCAGCGTCCAGTCTTCCACACCGGCGACCTGTAGGGGCACGGTCCACGCGGCATTGTCGCGATGCAGGCGTATCAGCGTGCGGCTGTGCGCACTCTTCGCGAGCATCGTGCGTTGGGTGGAATCGAGGAGGGAGATCGTGCATCGTACCGAAGGCAGGTGGAGTGAGCCAACCGTCGTAACGGATCCGCCTCGCAGGCCGACGGCCCACATCGGACGGAAGGTGACGTCGGCATTCGCAGGACTCTGGCCCGCGAACTCGCCTGACGTCAGCACCGTAGCGCATCCCGCATGGCCTCGCGCCATCTCCTTGTCGAGCAGCCAGGGGACGAAGGGCGCTTCGAGTTCCGCCTGCCACGCGTGGAGCGTGAACCGTGCGTCGGGTGCCGCACCGCGGCCGATATATGCATCGAGGTCGGCGGAAATGTCCGTTCCCGGGAACAAGGCACCGCGAAGACGGACAACGATGCCCGTATCCGTTTCCTTGCAGTCGATGACGGGGCTGCCACCGAATCGCTTCGGATCCAGTACCCAGCGCTCGACGCCTGCCACGAGGAAGGCGATCTTCTGACCGCGGCGGACGAGACGATAGGTGGCCTCGAATGCCGTGGTGATGGCCTGTGCCATCGGTGCTGCGGTAAGGGAGAGCAGCCCGGTGATGCCGAGTGCCTGGCGACGTGTGAAGCCGAAGCCGTCCGGTCGCTGAACGACGTCAGCCACCGTACGGGGCTCGACAGGGATGCGGGGTAGCGCTCGAGATCGAAGAGCGGAAATGTTGAGACCGTGTCGTTTCATCGCACCAAACCCCTCGGGTTCGTTAGAACGTGACTCGCGCAAAGAAACGGCGTTTGCGGGTAATCTCAAATGCCGATTTTTTCACGCGCCTTCGAAATTCCAAAACCGAAAAAGTTCCAACATTGGTGAGTATGTTTGGAACAACCTGATTCTACGATGCGTCGGTAGGCCCGATTCATCAACTGGCTGTCACGTTCACACCGGGGGTCCCGAATGAGCAGGTGGACAATACCTATTCTTTACGTCCTGACATGCCTGATCGTGGCATCCGTTTCCGGTGCCGCGCAGGAAATGGTCGACGTTCGCCTTACCCAGCCGCCACCCAATCAACTCCGCGTCGCCGATCTCTGGAAGGTCGAACTCAACAACAGAGGAAGAACGACCGTCAGGGTCCGTCTGCATGGTACGGTCGAAGAGACGTCCGTACCCGACGGCATCATCGCCGATGCCACCACGCGCATCATCGTTCTCGAGCCGGGACGCAAGGTCGTCACCGGAGCCGACGTCCAGCCTGTATCCATCGATCAGGCCAATGCCCGTTATCGTGACGCACTGCTGCAGACGGGGAACGTGCCGACGGGCGACTATACGGTATGCTGCGAAGTGATCTCCGCGGAGACGGAGCAGGTGCTCGGACGCGATTGCAAGTTCATCGTCATCAATCGCATGTCGCAGCCGGTGCTGATCAGCCCGCCCGACGAATCCGATATCCAGGAGAAGCTTCCCGTCTTCACGTGGATGGCGAGCGTGCCGCCGGGGCCTGGCCAGCGCATCGCCTACAACCTCCGTATCGTGGAGATCTTCGGCAAGCAAACGCCGGCCGACGCCATGGCGAGGAATCCCGCATGGTTCGAGGCCAACGGCCTTACGCGCATGCTCCTGCAGTATCCTATATCGTCACGTGCCTTCGAATACGATCGCAGCTATGCATGGAAGATCACGGCCGTCGAAGATCGTGGGGGCAGGGCCCTCGTCAATCTCGGCGAGAGCGAGATATGGTCGTTTACGCCGCGTCGTCCGGAACGTGGTGAAGAGGATACGACGGGGACCGGTACAGGAGGCGGTGCAAGGCCGCCCGTGACGAAGGCCGACGAAACGTGTCCGGGCGAGAACTGGGACTTCGAACTGAAGTCGCTCGCGTGCTGGACGCTCGACGGCGATGCCTTCCGGCGTGGTCCGCAATCGGGAGCCCATCCCGTTCTCGGAGAACTCGGTCATCATCGCGAGCAATGGGTCACGTCGTACGGCGACGTTCAGGGCGACGCCATGATGGGCGTGATGTATTCCGAAGAATTCCAGATCAAGAACAGTGCCGTCGGCTTCATCTATGGCGGAACGGCCGCGAACGACGTCGCCGTGGAATTGCTCGTCGAACGTCTGCCGAAGGATACCTTCAAGCTCGAAACGCGCCGGCTGCCGGAATCGCAGCGTGAATACTACGTGGCGAAGTCGACGGCGATGGACAAGAAGGCGGCGATGTCCGACAGGCTCGCCCCTGTCGAATGGGACGTGACGCGCTTCATCAATCGCGCAGCCCGCGTCTATATCAAGGACCAGTCGAAGACGGGGCACCTCAACGTCGATAACTTCCGGTTCTACGACCTCGAGAAGGGCGATTCCGTCAAGCTTCCGGTGCTCGTGATGGCAGCGGGAGAGAATCATTCGTTGTCGGCAACGCCGGACGAGAAGCCGCCGAAGTCGATCCGTGACCAGTTCACGAAGGACATCACGGATCTGAAGGCATCGAGGGCCGCGATCTCCGACGTCCAGGTCGTGAACCAGACGTCGACCAGCATCAAGGGCCGGCTCTCCACCGTCGCCCAGATGAGCCAGTTCGCGGCAGCGGAAACGATTCCGGAGAACACGCAGGTTCCGGAAATCAGCGGCGTCGAATACAATCCCCAGGTGATGAGCCAGATGAAGCTCTTCGCGCTGACGCTGCTGGACCCCAAGAACACCGTGTGGGGTTGGGGCAACAACTACAAGCGCGCCGTCGCCAAGGCCTACGGTGCCATCGTCCAGTCGCCCTCCAAACTCGATGCCACGAAGGTCAAGGACGTCCAGGCACTGGCCGCCGGTATGGCCCAATCCTTCGCCGTCATCAAGGGCGGTAACGTGAAGGGATGGGGACTCAACGACTACGGACAGATCGGGAACAATACGCGTTCGGACGTCGCCGAACCCACGCAGATCCAGCTTGCCAACATCCTCGCAGTATCCACGGGCGCGCGGCACAGTGCGGCCATCAGCACTACCGGCGACGTATGGATGTGGGGCTACAACAGGAACGGCGAACTGGGCACGTGGCTCACGCAGAGTTTCAATGCCACGACGGGGCAGGTGGACGGAGTGCTGCACGTGCTGAAGCCGTTCAAGCACTTCGTGCTGAGAGGGGCCCGTTCGGTCTCCTGCGGTGGCGCGCACACGGCCAGCGCCTCGCTCGCCGGGGAAGTCTATTGCTGGGGCGCCAATACGTACGGTCAGTGCGGGGGGGATCCCGACGAAGGCAGCGTGACGTGGCCATCGAAGATCGTCTTCCCCGTTCAGCGTCCGCAGATCACCAACGTTTCGTGCGGAGACTTCCATACGCTCGCCCTCGGTGCCAACGGCAGCGTGTGGGCATGGGGAGGTAATGCGAGCGGTCAGCTCGGTGACGGTACGACGAAGGACCGCACGCAGGCCGTCCAGGTGAAGGGCCTGAAAGGCATCAAGGCCATCGCTGCCGGTAGCACGTTCTCCCTCGCTCTCGACTCGACGGGAACCGTATGGGCCTGGGGTAACAATTCCGTCGGCCAGCTCGGCGACGGTACCAGGGTAGGCCGCCGTGAACCCGTCAAGGTTTCCCGTCTCGATGCCGTGACCGGCATCGTGGCCGGTGGTGCGCATGCCATGGCCGTCCGTATCGACGGCGGTCTGTGGACGTGGGGCACCAACGAATACGGTCAGCTCGGCGAAGGGGACGTCGTCAATCTCGCGCCGACACCTGCCGATCCGCCGATAGGACCGCTTCGTGTCGAACGTCTGGCCGCACCATAATCGTCAACCATAGATCACTCGCCGTGCGCCATCTTCCCCGGTCGATCGGAATGGTCGTGATGTGTCTGTTCTGCGCCATTCCCGTACGAGCCCAGTTCTTCGTGTTCGGTGCGGACAAGGGCGAAGCCCCCGTGATGTTCACGGGTGGTTATCGCATTCTCGGACAGGCCTCCAACAGACAGGGGAGTTTCCAGGAAAAGCCTCCGGATCTCTGGCGTATGGAGCTGAATCCGACGCTGACGATCTACGGAGTGCCGATCACGGCCAACATCCTGATGAGCAGCGAGCAGTCGGGAATACGGCAGGACATCAATGCCTTCTCGCTGATGCTGGATCCCGATGCCATCAAGCGCATCGTCACGCAGCGTGCCTACCGCATGCTGGAGGACTTCGCCAGAAGCGAGAGCGGTGAGCTTCTCGAGAACTACGATGCCGTGCGTGACTCGCTCGCACAGTACGATCCGGAACGGCTCAAGCAACTGGATGCCGTACGCAAGGTTCAGGAGATGCGCGACGTAGCCAATGGCGACGTCACGGGGTATACGTCCTATCTCCAGCAGCTCGGCATCATGTCCGACGCGGAGGAATTCATCAGCCACCTGCCGACCGTCGGTGTAGGAACGGTATTCCCGGTCTTCTCTCCGATCACGGTGAGCGGCATACGTCTCCAGGGTGGCAGTCTGGAATGGAATCCGGGCTGGTTCTATATCCATCTCGCGACCGGCACGACACAGGCGCCGCTGACACGCCTCGATACCTTCCGTCTCGACTCGGGTCTGTATGCCAACTACGATCAATCGTCGTTCGGACGCCGCCTGACTGCGGCCAAGGTCGGTTTCGGACGCAAGGATGGTCCGCACATCTTCTTCACCGGCGTCTATACCATCGATGACAGGACGAGCCTGTCGATCGTCGATTCCAACACGTCGCTGACACCGCAGAAGAACATGCTCGGAGGACTCGACTTCAAGGTCGAACCCATCGAAGGTATATGGAGCCTGCAGGCCGAGGCGGCGCTGTCGCTCACTGCCGGTGATCAGAACGCTCCGCAGTTCGCATCGAAGGATATTCCGCAATTCCTTCTCGACCTCGTCGACGGTTCGTCGTCGACCTACGTGGACTGGGCCCTGACGGCCGCCACGACGGTCAACGTCCGCAGCAGCGGCACCAAGTTGTCCGCCTCCGTACGGCGCGTCGGACCCGGCTTCCGCGCCCTTGGTGTACCGAACCTCCGAACCGACATCTTCCGCTACGATGCGCGCGTCGACCAGGCCCTCTGGAAACGGCAGATGACGGTGGGATTGTTCATGCGCCGCGACCGGGACAATCTCATACCCTGGAAGCGTGCCACGAGTACGATCACGAGCATCGGTGCGACACTCGGCCTCAATATCCGCAAGTGGCCCTACCTGCGTCTGTCGTATGCACCGTACGTTCAGGAGAGCGATGCGACCAATCCGCTCCTGCAGTACGTCAACCGTACGACGATGATCACGGCCGCTTCGGGCTACAGCTACCGCATCGGTGAACTCGGTGCCGGAACCAACCTCAACGTGGCCACGCAGAACAGCGAGACGAAGGGCAATCTCTACGACTACAGGGTCACGAGCATCAATCTCTCGCAGAACCTGTCACTCGAGATTCCGCTGACGCTCGGACTCGGCCTGGGCTACATCGTGCAGACCAGCGAGCAGGCGGGACGCAATACGATCTATACCGTCGATGGCTCGGCGTCGTACTACTTCTTCGACGTCGTGAATACCAGTGGTGGACTGACCGTCGCCATGGACGATACCTACGGCACGCGGACGGGCTTCTTCCTCGGCGTGAACGCTCCCTTGTGGGAATATGCCGTCGTCGACCTCCGTGTGGAGCGTAATCTCTTCAACGAACGCGTCACACCTGCCGTCCTCGGTGGCACGTATCAGGAGAACATCGTCCGCCTCTCGATTTCACGGAGCTGGTAGGAGCCATGCGCTGAAGCCGGTCATCGGCGCGATGCGATCATCCACCTCGATACATCGTCATCCTGACGGATGATCCGTCGACGAATCCGGACGTGCGGGACATCGGACCTGTGGTGTGTCGTCGGGATCGACGAAGCTGCGGAGGGTCTCCCGAAGTCCGTGCGGACATCGTCGTGAGCGAACGACGTTACTGCTTGATTTCCCAGTACAGCGTGCGGCGCAGCTCCTTGATCCATTCCTGTTCCTGACGCTGCTTCTTCTCCATGGCGGCCATCTGCTCGATGAGCTTGATGTCTTCCTGGAGTGTCGGCTTGTGCTCGGGAACGAGCTGCTTGCGGTACATGATGTGGAAGCCCGGCTTCGTAGGGTCGGCTGCGTAGGGCATCGGATCGCTCATGCCGCCATCCTTCAGGTTGACGATGACGGAGCGCATGTCTTCGGGAAGGCGGGCGAGATCGACCTGGCCCATGGAGCCGCCGAAGCCCATCGTTTCCTTTTCTTCGGAGAACTGGCGTGCGGCGTCTTCGAAGCTCATTCCTTCCTCGATCTTCTTCTTGACGTCGAGCAGGGCTTCGCGGGCGCGGTCACGATCGCTGTCCGACTGGCCTACGCGCAGCAGGATATGACGGCAGTTGATGGCCGAAGTGTTCTTGTCGATCAACTGGATGATATGATAGCCGAAGGGCGTTTCCACGGGCTGGGAAATCTCGTTCGGCTGCATGGCGAAGGCTACCGCTTCGAAGGCGGGAACGAACTTGCCCTTCTCGACGAAGCCCAGGTCGCCACCGTTGCTCGCCGTGCCGGGGTCTGCACTGTAGCGGCGGGCGAAGTCGGAGAACGATCCGCCCTTGAGGATGGAGTCGCGGATACGCAGGGCCAGACCGTAGGTCTCCTTCTTCTGATCGTCGGAGGCCTTGATGTACTTCACGATGTGGGCGAGCTCAACGCGTGCCGGAACGTTCTGGAGCGAGTCGAGATAGCGGCCGTAGAAGTCTTCCACTTCGGCACGCGAGGCCTTGACGTTGCCGAAGCGTTCGTTGCGGATCTTCTCGGCGAGGATCTGCTTGCGGATCTCCTCGCGGAATTCGCGGCGGATCCGTGCCATGGACATGCCGTAGATGTCTTCGATGCGTTTTTCCGAGCCGAACTGCTGGACCAGCATCTGGATCTGGTAATCCATGCGCTGCGTCACCTCGTCGTCGGATGCCGTCACCGAGTCCTCCAGGGCCTTGGACACGACCAGACGCTCGTTGATCAGGGCGTCGAGGATGTACTGCCGCAGCTTGGGGTCGTTACGGTCGATCTTCGGATCCCGTTGTGCCAGCAGCTCTATCTGGCCGTCCACGTCGGACTTCAGCACGATCTCCTTCCCGACCACGGCGACGATGCGCTCCACGGCATTGGGTTGTGCGATGGCAAGAGGGCCTGCCAGGGCGAACAGGACGACGATGATGACGATGCGGTGCATGGACGGCCTCAGAGGCGGAACAACGTTGATCATTTCCTGGAATACAGCGAATCAAGGGCCTTCTGATTGTATACGACCGGGAATCGTTTCCGGACGTCGGACAGCCAGATCTCCTGGAGACGCTTCTGGAGCGCATCCTGATAGGCGGGTGCGAGCTCGGGCAGGGCTTCGTCGAAGCTTCGTACGTGCGGCGGTTCGATGGCATCGACACGGATGATGCTGTACCCCTTCTCTTCCTCGAAGGGACCGATGACGGTGCCGGCGAGAGCGTTGACGCTTTCGGCCTTCTGGGCCAGCTTCGACGTGCGGGGTGCGAGGGCTCCCATGTTGCCGTTCTTGTCGCGCAGGCCTTCGCGCTGCGTGAATTCACCGGCCAGTTTCGCGATGTCCTCGCCCTTGTCGATACGGCTGCGGAGGGCCTTGGCCATGGAATCGTTCAGCGTGTGGATTTCCGTGATGCGGTAGCGACGGTCGGACATCCAGCGTGCCTTCGTGGTGTCGTAGAAGACCCGTGCATCGGCCGTATCGAAGCGCAGCTTGCTCCATACTTCCTGTTCTTCGACCTTGAAGAGCAGGATGCCGTCGTTGAATTCCTGCATGAGGGCTGCGAAGTCGGGATAGCTCTTCTCGAGGTTCTTCGTCGCTTCCTCGACGAGCAGGGGGTCGGTCATCTTGTTCAGGGCCCGTTCGAAGCCGGCCCGATTCAGCGTATAGCCGCGCATGTCGAGGCGGCGGCGCAGCGAATCGGTGAACATGGCCACGGTATAGGTGATGCGGGGCGAGGAATAGAGCGTCTGCGGATTGAGTTCCACGGGAATCGTACGTGTCCACGACGTATCCTGCGTGTTCTTCGTCGTGTCGATGGCGTGCATGAGCCGGTCGTAGACGGAAACGTTCCAGGCCCAGTTCCAGGCCTTCTTCAGGGAGTCGATCAGGACACGCTTGTCTTCTTCGAAGTAGAGGCGGCGGTAGACGCGCTTCGCATTGTCCTTTTCCAGTTGGACATCGGGGAGCTTCGTGGAGTCGCGGCGGACGATGTGCGTGCCGAAGAGGGTCTTCACCTTGCCGCTGATCTCCCCATCCTTCAGTCCGAAGACGGCTTCTTCGAAGGCCGGCACGAGGCGCGAGCCGTTGGCTTCGAGACCGCCGGAACGGGAATAGGGGCTGCCGAGGTAGCCTCCCTTGGCGCCCGAGGCCTTGTCGTCGGAGAATTTCTCCGCGAGCTGACCGAAGAGGACGTCCTGGTTCGGCGCCTTGCGCAGGACGGCGATCAGGGAGTCGGCCAGGCGCTCCGTGGCCACCGAGTCACGCTCGTCCTTGGCCTGGAGCAGGATATGGCGGAACTTCACGAGGGCGCGCGGTTCTTCGCGCTTGACCTTGACGATGAAGTAGCCGAAGCGCGACTTCACGGGCGACTGCGAGAACGTGCCCGGTGCGACGCGATAAGCCTCGTCTTCCACGACCTTGATGATGGAACCGCCGGAGATCCAGGGCAGGGAACCGCCATTGGCACCCGTTTCCTTGTCGTCCGACGAATCGCGTGCGAGTTTCTCGAAGTCGGCCCCACCGTTCAGCATGGTGATCAGGCGCTGGGCCTTCCGGTAGCTGACGAGGGTGTCGAGGGTCTTCGTTTCGGGATTGTTGACGGCGCAGAGGATGATGTTGAGCTGGATTTCCTTCAGACGGCGCTTCGCCAGCTCATCGGTGCGCTGGTCGGCGATCTTCTTGTCGAAGAAATACGTTTCGGCAAGGAGCTTGCGGTTGTTGCCGATGTCGGCCTTCACGGCCGAATCCTTGTCGACACCGCGTTCGCGGGCATTCAGCACCTTCAGGCGATAGTTCGTGTACAGGCGCAGGAACTCCATTGCCGTGTCGCGGGGAATCGAAGAGAACTTCGTTTCGCGGCGATTCATGTTCTTCTGGAAAGCTCGTTCCACCTCGGCATACGTCACCTGTTCCGGGCCTACGGTGGCCAGGATGAGGGGAGACGTGTTGCCGGCAGTAACTGCCGGAGCTGCGACCTTCGACGCCTTCTTGCCCTTCTGTGCCTGAAGCGGCTGTACGGCGGTGAGTGCAGCGATGCTGAAGAGGATGCTCAACGTGCGTGCCGTCGACATCAACTCTGACTCCTCGTAAATGTTCGAACAAGACCACAAAGTTAGTTATTCCCGCAAGAGCGCGTCTCCGACCTTCCAGATATCGCCCGCACCCATCGTCAGGACCATGTCTCCCGGCTGGACGATGTCGGCCAGGGCGTGGGGGAGTAGCGTCTTGTCCTCCACGTAGTGCACGGAGCGGTGCCCCGCTGCACGGGCGGCGTCGGCGATCATGCGGCCGTTGACTCCCTCGATGGGAAGCTCGCGGGCAGGATAGACATCCGTGAGGACCATGACGTCGGCGTCGTCGAACGAGAGGGCGAAGTCCTTGTAGAAGTCCCGCGTACGCGTATAGGTATGCGGCTGGAATACGGCCACGATCCTGCGCTTCCACCCTTTGCGGGCCGCAGCGAGCGTGCTGCGGATCTCCGTCGGATGATGGGCGTAGTCGTCCACGACGAGGACGTCGTTGCGCTCGCCCTTGATCTCGAAGCGGCGATAGACTCCGGTGAAATCGGCGATGGCCGAAGCGATGACGTCGAAGGAAACGCCGCATTGCAGGGCCACGGAAATGGCTGCCAGGGCGTTGCGCACGTTGTGTTCGCCGGGGACGTTGAGATGGACGGAGCCCAGGAAGTCGCCGTTGCGGACGAGTCCGAAGGACGTGGCGCGTTCGTTCGACGTGAGATCGATGGCCCTGACGTCGCACTGGGGCGACAGGCCGTAGGTGACGACCTTCCGCTTGATGAAGGGCAGGATCGTCCGCACGCCGGGATCGTCGAGGCAGACGCACGTCATGCCGTAGAACGGGACCTTGTTCGCGAATTCGACGAAGGCGCCCTGGATGTCGTCGAGATCGGCATAGATGTCGAGATGATCCGCTTCGACATTCGTAACGATGGCGATGGTGGGCAGCAGTTGGAGGAAGGACCGGTCGTATTCGTCGGCTTCGAGGACGATCCAGTCTCCCTTGCCCAGACGCGCATTGCTGCCGCCGAGTCCCTTGAGCTTGCCGCCGACGATGACGGTGGGGTCCATGCCCGCAGCGATCAGGATCTGGCCGCACATCGACGTCGTGGTCGTCTTGCCGTGCGTACCGGCGATGGCCAGCGTGTAGTTCAGCCGCGATACTTCGCTGAGCATCTCGGCGCGGCGAATGAGGGGAACGTTCCGTTCCTGGGCGGCGAGCGTCTCCGGATTGCTGACGATGGGAACGGCGCTGGAGTAGACGACGACGTCCGCTCCTTCGATATGGGCCGCGTCGTGTCCGATATGGATGGTGGCGCCCCGTTCGGCCAGGTAGTCCGTCGTGTCGGAGCGCTGGAGGTCGGAGCCGCTGACGGTGAAGCCCTGCGTGAGCAGGATTTCGGCGATACCACTCATGCCGATACCGCCGATGCCGACGAAATGAATGTGTGAGACGGAAGCGAAGGTCATGCGGGCCGCTGCGTGATGACTGTATAGTGTGCGGGAGTACGATCCCGGAAGATATCGTTGATGGGGTTGAAGGACTTGTCGCGCGTCGCGGCCGGATCCACGTCGACGATGACGATGGCGTCGTTCGTCGCGTCTGCCGAGGCCATGACGTTGCCGTTGCAGTCGTAGATGACGCTGTCGCCGTTGAACGAAAGGGTTTCGTCTCCGTTCGTATCGGAGCCGGTCCGGTTGGCGACGGCGAGATAGACCTTGTTCTCGAGGGCGCGTACGGGCATGGCCATGCGCCAGACGTGCGTCACGAGATTGCTCGGACAGGCGATGACGTCCGCACCCTGCAGGGCCAGGGCGCGGGCGCTTTCGGGGAAGCGCCAGTCGTAGCAGATCATCGTACCGAGCGTGCAGTCGAGATGGGGTAACGTGACCGCGAAGAATCCCGTGTCCCCCGGATCGAAGCAGAGCGTTTCCTTGTAGAAGAGGTGGGTCTTGCGATAGACGCGCGGACGTTCCCCAGGAACGGCGATGACGGCACTGTTGTGGATGGCCTCGCCGGCACGCTCCGCGAAGCCGCAGACCACGACCTTGCCGTGCTCGTCGGCGGCCTTCGTGATCTCGCCGAGGTGAGGGCCGTCAACCGGTTCCGCCAGACGCCGCGTTTCGTCCCTGCTCACGAAGAAGTAGCCCGTCGTGCACAGCTCCGGAAAGACCAGGACGTCGGCCTGCGTCGTTCTGATCTCGTTGACGATACGGACGGTGTTGGTGTCGGGATCGGCGTAGGCCGGACACCATTGATGGACGGACAGCTTCATGGACTAGAAGGAGAGGGAGAAATGGAAGATGGGCTGGTGACCGTACATCGCCCCTGAGTCTATGGTGTACAGGCCGGACTTCGGCAGGATGGGATCGGCCAGGTCGAACAGTTGCGTGTTCAGGGCATGGACAAGGACTGCGACACCGATGCCCACGCCATACCCTGCGAGAACGTCGCCCAGATAGTGCATGCCCAGGTTCAGTCTGCTGAAGCCGGTCCATAGTGCGTATAGCGCACCCGGAGCTATCACGTACCACTCCTTGTAGCGAAGGGCCAGCGTGGTGGCCAGGGCCGCACTGCCTGCGGAGTGACCCGACGGGAACGAGCCGTCGGCATCCGAACGGTAGTTCGTGATGCAGTCCGGATAGGCCTGCCACGGACGATCCCGGTCGAAGATGTGTTTGCCTGCGAGTACGATGGCATAGGTGGCGCCCATCGTCACCATGGCCTGGAGTCCGGTCTCCGCCGCATAACGCTTGTTCTCCTGCGAGCCCGCGATGCCGGAGATGCCGTAGGCATAGAGCCCTACGGGAACGCCGATGGTGAGGGGCAGGAGAGCGTCGCTCACCACGCCCGACGAACCTCTGACGAAGGTACTGGCGATGTGGTTGGCGTCGTAGGTGAGGCGTGCTTCCCACGACAGGGCGGAACAATCCTGCGCGCGGAGCGGGATTACGCCGGCTATGCAGAGAATGAGGAGAACTCTGATCATGGAAGGCAATATAACTCCGTAGATTTGTGGCATGCACATCCTCGTCGTAGGCGCCACAGGACTCGTGGGCCGCACCATGCTCCGCGTTCTCGAAGAACGCAATTTTCCGGTCGACCGATTGACGTTGCTCGCTTCGCCGCGTTCGGCCGGAATCGTCATCCCCTTCCGTGGTGAAGATTACCCGGTATTGCCTCTGGACGAGGCGACGATGACGGGGCCATTGAAAGCGCTTCTCCCGAAATCCATCGCACTGTTCTCGGCAGGCGGCAGCGTGTCCCGGGAGTGGGCTCCGAAGTTCGCCGCGGCCGGATCCACGGCCATCGACAATTCGAGCTGCTGGCGTATGGACCCGAACGTTCCGCTCGTCGTGCCGGAAGTGAATGCCGCCGATGCCCTCACGAACAGCGGCATCATCGCCAATCCGAACTGCTCGACGATACAGATGGTCGTGGCACTCAAACCTCTGCACGAGGCATTCGGGTTGAAACGTGTCGTCGTCAGTACCTATCAGAGCGTCAGCGGTGCCGGACAGAAGGGCGTGGACCAATTGCGCGACGAGATCGCGGGACGTGTTCCGTCGTCACGCATCACCGAACACACGCTTGCCTACAATGCCGTGTTCCACAACATCGCCGAAGCCGAAGGCGGGTCGGAAGAGGAGATCAAGATGCAGCGTGAAACACGCCGTATCATGCACCTGCCCGATCTGCGTATCGCCGTGACCTGCGTGCGTATTCCCGTCACCGGTGGTCATGCCGAGTCCATCGCCATCGAAACCGAGCGTCCCATCACGCCGTCCGCAGCGCGCGACGTGCTGGCCGCGGCACCGGGGATCGTCATCCAGGACGATCCGGCCAATGGGGTCTATCCGATGCCGTTGTCGGCGCAGGACACGGACCCGGTCTATGTCGGGCGGCTTCGCCGCGATGACAGCGTGGAGAATGGGCTGATGATGTGGGTGGTGTCCGACAACCTCCGGAAGGGCGCGGCCACGAATGCAGTACAGATTGCCGAAACCTTGATGTAACCCCCATGCGATACGTCGTCATCATGGCCGGCGGCTCCGGCGAACGCTTCTGGCCGCTGTCGCGGATGCAACGTCCGAAACAGCTCCTGAGCCTCACGTCACCGAAGTATACGATGCTGGAAGAGGCCATCGCCCGTATCGAGCCGCTCGTGCCGATCGAGAACATCCTCATCATCACGAGCGAGTTGCTCCGTCAGCCCATCATCGATGCGATGCCGGAACTGCCGGCCGCCAACGTGATCGCCGAACCGGCGAAGCGGAACACGGCATCGTGCCTGGCTCTGGCCTGCGCCGTCATCGATGCACGTACGCCGGACAGCTCCAACGTCATGGCCGTGCTGACGGCCGATCACTTCATCGGAGATGCCGACGCCTTCCGGCACGATGTGAACGAGGCGCTGAACTATGCCGAACGCCACGATGCGCTGGTGACGATGGGAATACCACCCACACGACCGGAAACGGGCTATGGCTACATCCAGATAGACGGACATCACGCATCGCCCGAAGCGCCCGTGTCGAAGGTGCTGCTGTTCAAGGAGAAACCCGATTTCGCCACGGCGACGTCGTACGTCCTGAGCGGCGACTACCTGTGGAACAGCGGCATGTTCTTCTGGCGTGTGGACGCACTTGCCGATGCGATGAAACGGCATCTCCCCGCCGTGGGCAATGCCGTCGAGCCGATGGCGAAGGCCATCGCGAATCGGGCGACGGACGAACTCTCCGCGATCTTCGGCGCCCTGCCCGATATTTCCATCGATCACGGCGTGATGGAACATGCCGGTAACGTCTACGTGATTCCTGCTTCCTTCCCGTGGGACGACGTCGGATCGTGGGACGCGCTCGACCGTATGCGCGGATGCGATTCCGAGAACAACGTGACGCAGGGTGACGTCGTGGTTCTCGATACGAAGAACTCGATCGTCGTGAACGCCCACGACGGACGTCACGTGGTAACGGCCCTCGGTCTCGACGATCTCGTCGTCGTCGTCACGAACGAAGCCACGATGATCTGCCACAAGAGCCGCGCCCAGGACGTGAAGAAGGTCGTGGCCACGCTGCGTAGCGGTGGAGCGTCCGATGTCCTCTGAGGGGACGGAACGGACAGCCGTCGTCCTGTCGGCGATCGACAAGGTCTCCATCGCCTTCGACCTGAAGGAAGAGGACGCATCGCTGAGTACCGATACGTTGCTCACGCTCATGCGCGAGGCACTCGTGCAGCGTATCGTCGCTCTCCTGAACACGAACCCCGAACGGCTCATGGCCATCCTCTATCGCATCGACGTGAGCGAGGAACAGGTCAACGAGATATTCTCCACGGCGATGCCACCGGACGTTCCGGATCTGCTCGCCGACCTCATCATCGAACGTCAGCTCCGCAAGGCGGAGACGCGACGCTACTACAAATCGTAAACGGGAACGGCCATGGCTACGCTCATCACGAACATCGCATCACTCATCACGGTTGATGCTGCAGGCCAACGCTCGCGGACGGGTGCCGCGATGAGGGAGATCGGCGAGATCCGTGATGGCGCGATCCTGTTCGACGATACGATCCGCTGGATCGGAACCTCGGAAGACGCATTGTCGTTGCTCAACGACGAAGCTCGGCTCACGGCCCTCGGCATCGTCGTCGCAGATCTCGAAATCGTCGACGCGGAAGGACGCACCGTCCTGCCCGGCTTCGTCGATTCGCATACGCACGTCGTCTTCGCAGGCTCGCGTGCCACCGAGTTCGCACGCCGTCTCCAGGGCGTCTCCTATCAGGAGATCGCGGCCGAAGGCGGGGGAATCCTGGCCACGGTGAATGCCGTCCGCGACGCATCGGTGGAAGATCTTGTCCACGTAGGCGAAGGACTCGTCCATTCGGCCATGGAGCATGGCACGACGACGATGGAGATCAAGAGCGGCTATGGCCTGACGCTCGACAGCGAGCTGCGCCAGCTCGAAGCCGTGGCGATCCTGAACGATACGATGGCACCGCGTATCATGGCCACGTTCATGGGCGCCCACGACGTCCCGCCGGAATACCGTGATCGCCGCGAAGCGTACGTCGATCATATCATCGACGACATGCTGCCGCGCGTCGCCGAACAGGGCATCGCGCAGTTCTGCGATGCCTTCGTCGATACCGGATACTTCACCAATGACGATGGCCGTCGGATCGCCGCCGCCGCGAAGGCTCACGGACTGATACCGAAGATCCATGCCGACGAACTCTCCGCCTTCGGTGCGGCCGAGATGGCTGCGGAAAGCGGAGCGATATCGGCCGACCATCTGCTTTTCGCGAGCGAAGCCGGCATCGAGTCGATGAAGAAGCATGGTACGGTGGCCACACTGTTGCCAGGTACTGCCTATACCCTCAGACTCCCGTATGCCCCCGCCCGCCGGATGATCGATGCCGGAGCCGTCGTGGCGCTTGCCACGGACTGCAATCCGGGCTCGTGTTTCTGCGAGAACATGCAGCAGATCATCTCCCTTGCATGCATGAACATGGGCATGAGCATCGAAGAGGCCATCACGGCATCCACGCTGCACGGTGCCGCCGCTCTCGGTGTGGCCGAATACGTCGGCTCGCTCGAAGTCGGCAAGATGGCCGATATTGTGATGTACGACGTCGCCGGCTATGCCGATCTCGTCTATCACTTCGGTACGAACAAGGTAGTGTCCGTATGGATCGAAGGCGAGGAACAGTAACGAGGATCACGGATCGTCGATGATCACCCGCAGAACATTCATGACAGCGCTCGGCGCTGGAGGAGCATTGGCCATGACGGATGCAACTGCCGTCGTTCGTGCACTGGCGGACGGCCCCGCGTCGCCCGCAATGCCCGTCCTGTTCGTAGGACACGGTAATCCCATGAATGCCATCGAGGACAACGAGTTCTCCCGCACGTGGCGGAAGGTGGGCAGCAATCTGCCCATACCGAGAGCCATCCTGTGCGTGAGCGCACATTGGGAAACGGCCGGTACCTACGTCACCGCCATGGAGCGTCCGCGTACCATCCATGACTTCGGCGGCTTCCCGGACGAGCTGTTCGCAGTACAGTATCCCGCACCGGGATCGCCGGCAATAGCCGAGGAAACCAGACAGACGCTGACGGGCCATACCATCCTGCTCGATCATGAATGGGGGCTGGACCATGGCGCATGGAGCGTCCTCGTCCGCATGTTCCCGGGTGCCAACGTCCCCGTCCTCCAGTTGAGCCTCGACGTCGGTATGCGTCCCGACCAGCATGCCGCCCTCGCCGCCATGCTCGGTACCCTGCGCGACAGGGGAGTCCTGATCCTCGGCAGCGGAAACATCGTCCACAACCTGCGCCGTGCCCGCTGGGGCGAGGGCAAGCCGTACGACTGGGCCATCGAGTTCGATCAGACGTCGAAGGACCTCATCGAGAAGAACGATCTTGCCTCCCTCGCGAACTATCCTTCGCTCGGTGCCGCCGCCCAGCTGTCCATCCCCACGAACGAGCACTACCTGCCCATGCTCTATGCGCTCGCATTGCGACGCAAGGCGGACAAGCTGACGTTCTTCAATGAATCGCTCGATCTGGGCAGCATCAGCATGCGCTCGTTCATGTTGGCGTGACAGGCCCGGCGTCGTAATAGATATTGCTGCTCGCCGTTTCCGGTGTGTCCGAGTTGGAATAGCCGATGCGCTATTCCAGGCCTAGGTATCCCGCCTTCATTCATTGGGGTACCTTCAACGGTATGGTATGTATGTTCACCATATTGAAATTTATCTCATCGGTATCTATGGAGATGCGGTATGTTCCGCCGAATAGTACTTGCCATCGTCGGGGTGTACGATGTCAGCGTCGTGATTGAGTTCACCCCAGAACAATTCAACAGCACGTCCACTAGTATGTACACGTCGTAGCGATTGTGCGCCCGACGTCTCGTATTCGATGCCGGGATGGATATACGACTGGTCTCTGCAGGGATCGCCCATCGTTACCATTGACGCAGGGCCGGGCAGTAGGCCGTGACATAGTCACGCTGGAGGGCCAGTCTCCGTACGGTGCGTACGTGGTGTAGCCAACCTGGCACCGATCATTCCGAACCGAGACACTATCCGTTTCCCGTTACACCCCTTGCCGGGTCGAGCTAGTTCGTATTTTTCGTCCATGCAGATACATCTATACAATACCCTTAGCCGCTCCATAGAGCCCTTCAGTCCGCTTCACGCCGATCATATCCGAATGTATTCCTGCGGACCGACCGTCTACAATGTGGCTCATATCGGAAACATGCGTTCGTTCCTCTCCGCCGACATCATCCAGCGTACGCTGCGTATGGCGGGTGGGTACGACGTCCGGTGGGTGATGAACATCACGGATATCGACGACAAGACGATCCGCGACAGCGCCATCGGTTCGGCACGCTGGACCGAGGCCATGGGGCCGCAGACGGACGATGCTCGTGCCAATCTGCGTCTGTTCACCGAGTATTACGAACGCGAGTTCCTCGCCGACATCTCCGCACTCGGTATCCGGAAGGAACACTTCTTCGCCAATCCCAGAGCTACGGACTTCATCGATCACATGCAGGGCCTGATCCGCGATATCGTCGGAGCAGGCTATGGCTACGTCAGCGACGGCTCTGTCTATTTCAACGTGAACGCCTACAGGAAGGGTCATCCGTACGGAAGACTGTTCTCGATCGACGCCGAGCATTTCCGCGAAGGCGTGCGTATCGACGCCGACGAATACGACCGTGAATCGGTGAGCGACTTCGTTCTCTGGAAGGGGCGCAAGGGCGGCGAGCCGTACTGGGACTTCGACATCGACGGCGCATCGCTTCCGGGGCGTCCGGGCTGGCACATCGAGTGCTCGGCCATGTCGAAGGAACTGCTGGGCCTTCCCCTGGACATACACACGGGGGGCGTGGATCTGCGCTTCCCCCATCACGAAGACGAACTGGCCCAGTGCACGGCAGGATATCACGTTCCCGAACAGGCGCGCTTCTGGTGCCATAACGAGTTCCTCGAGGTCGAAGGGAAGAAGATGAGCAAGTCGCTCGGCAACTTCTTCACGCTGAGGGATCTGATGGCGCAAGGACTCGATGCGCTCGACATCCGCTTCGCCATGCTGAGTTCGCATTACAGGTCCGTTTATAATTTCACGTTCGATGGTCTGCGGGCCGCCGGTGTGGCGCGCAGGAAGGTGCAGGACTACGTCTGGGACCTTCTCGAACGCAGTGCGGTCGACGGCAAGCCGTCCGGCGATCATCCGGGAGAGGAGCTGCGAACGCGGTTCTTCACGGAGCTCGTCCAGGACGTCCATACGCCGAAGGCCCTCGCAGAGCTCTTCTCCTTCATCAACGCGTGGCCTGCCGCCACCGTTCAGCCACAGGATGCGGCTGCCATCATCGAAACGCTGAAGACCATCAACGGCATCTTCGACGTATGGGTCTTCTCGCCTCGTCCCGTCGTCGTCGTTCCCGATGACGTGCGTTCCGTCGCCGACGAACGTTGGGCTGCGCGTACCGCACGCGATTGGGCCGAAGCCGATCGCCTGCGCGGTGTGCTCGGGGAACTGGGATGGACGATGCTCGACGGCAAGGACGGCTACAGTCTCGAACGTCTGTCATGAGCCTGGTCGTGACGATCGTCGGTGTCGGACGCGTCGGTGGCGCCCTCGCACGGCGGTTGCGCGATGCAGGACGTTCCGTCGTCGAAGTACGACGGAACGATTTCGACGCATGGTCATCGTCCGCGACGGCCATCGGCGACGTTCTCGTCATCGCCGTGAAGGATTCCGTGCTGCGCAGTGTGGTGGAAACGATCGCCGCACGGCGTGGTGCCGCTCTCACCCGTACGCTCGTCGTTCATGTGAACGGATCGCTCGGCGTCGACATTCTGGCGCCCTGTCGTGATGCGGGAGCGATGACGGCTGCCGCACATCCGTTCCAGACGTTCGGTGACGACGATCCCTCCGCACTCGACGGTATCGGATGGGGGGTGGAATGCGATGAAGCCTCGTGGACTGCATGCCGCACCTTCGTCGAATCTTCAGGAGGGCGTCCGGTACGACTGAAGGACATGACGCCAGAACGTAAGCGTGTCTATCATGCCTCGGCCGTGGCAGCGTCCAACTTCACCTATGCGGCGTATGAACTCGGACGACGTCTCGCAGAGGCTGCCGGCATTCCCGCCGATATCTTTCTCGCGCCCATCATGGAGCGTACGCAGCGCAATGCAGTCGATGCATTGGAGAAGGGACTGCCCTTCGCGATGACGGGCCCCGTCGTACGTGGCGATGCGGAAGGCGTGCGTCTTCAACTCGAAGCCATTCCACGGGAGCTCCGAGACGTCTACCGTCATTGCAGTCTGGCGTTGCTGGCTACGGCCGCCGACAGGCTCGATGCGGAGACGGTCGAAACGTTACGGACAATCCTGTCCAGCAATCGATGAGGATGCTGTTCCTCAGCGTTCTGCAGCAGCCCGCATCGTACGGATGTTGGCCGAAAGATCGCCGCCGAACAATCCACTGCCGCTGACGATGATGTTGGCTCCGGCGTCGACGACGCTTCGCACGTTGTCGATCTTCACGCCGCCGTCGACTTCGATCTCGACGGAAGAGAGTCCGTTGTTGTCCAGCCATGTGCGAAGACGTTCGCAACGGGAGAGGAAGGACGGAATGAAGGATTGTCCGCCGAATCCGGGATTCACGCTCATGAGCAGGATGAAGTCCGCCTCGCCGGCCGCTGCCATTGCCGTCTCGATCGGCGTGACGGGATTGAGGACGACTCCGGGTCTGCATCCGAGCTCACGGATGCGTGTGAGCGTACGATGGAGATGATGGGCGACTTCGGCATGGACGCTGATCCACGACGCCCCTGCAGCCGCGAAATCCTCGATGTAGTCGTCGGGATTGGTGATCATGAGATGGCAGTCCATCGGCAGCGAGGTGACGGGCTTCAGGGCGCGTACGACGAGGGGGCCGATGGTGATGTTCGGTACGAAATGGCCGTCCATGACGTCGACGTGCAGGATGTCCGCACCGCCTTCTTCGCAGCGACGGACGTCGTCGGCCAGCCTGGCGAAGTCGGCGGAAAGAAGCGATGGTGCGATACGGATGGGATGCGATGATGTCATGGTGATCAGGCCGAGAGTCGTTGTAGTTGTGCCGCTACGCGCATCCACGTCGTGCGGTGGATGGCGACGGCCGGAAGGTTCAATGTCGCGAAGACGTCGTCGACGTAGTCGGGGCGGCGCATGCCGACGAGGACGGTATCGACGCCGACGGTGCAGCGCAATGCATGTAGTGCGATGTGCTGCAATCGTGTATCGAGGGGCAGGCCGAACTCATCCGCGAGGGATGTACGCAGTTCCTCGAGGCTGTCGTTCTCCTGCGAAGCGTAGAGTACGGAGATGTCGTCCAGGACGTTCGACAGACCTTCGGCATAGGTGCGGACGAGTGTGCCATCGGTGCTGTGCCCGGCCATGAACAGTGCGGCGTCGCACCGCGGATCGAGATACTGCGAGCGGACGTCGTTCCAGTGCGGGAGGCTCTGGAACGAACGCCATGACGAACAGAGTGCCGAGGCGCAGCGGAAGACTTCCTGTACGTCCGTCATCTGTTGCGGCGAGAGCTTCGTGTTCGCCAGCACGACCTGCATGGCGTCGTGTTCCGTCCGTTCCAGTTCATGGATGCGTTGTTCGACGATGGCCGGATCCGGTTGATGCAGCGGTGTGGGATGCGTCACGAGACGAATCAGATCGTTGCCGATGATGGCGTTGAGGGGACGATTGATCAGGACCCTGATGCCGGCGTCGCGTGCGACGTCCAGGACGCTGTACGTTCCATCCCGATGGTTCAGCGTCGTTGCCGCATGATGCTCGACGAGATTCATCGGTAACTGGATCCAGCGGAAATGGTGGCGATCACCGGCGACATCCGCGGCACAGCCGAGGCACACGTCCAGTGAGACGAAGTCGGGATCGCCGGCTTCGCCCGGAAAGGTGTTCGACGAAATTCCATAGGATTCGATCCGGCCTGCCTGTACCTGTTCTTCGAGCCAGGCGAACGATGCACGCAGGCGTCGTGCGAACTCATCGCGTGCGTCGGCGACCGCCATGCCGTCATGATGCGCACGGGCGAGGAAGTATTCGGGATTGTGCAGCAGGAGGGTGTCGATCGACGTGCGTCGCAGGCGTTCCAGCGAGCGCGCGAGCTGGTCTTCGAGGAAGTCGGGATGGATGCAATGCCATGTGCCGTCGGCGATCGCACTCGTTTCGGGGAAGCTGCCGCTGCGGCTGTAGCCTGCCTTGGTCACGACGGCCGGAACGTCGAAGTGCCCCACGAGGCGCTCGCTCGCGCCATCGCCGTAGTTCGCGGACGTATCGACGAGCTGGACGCCGCGTTCGAGAGCATGGCGCAATGCCGCTTCATGCGTCGCGTCGCCCTCGGCGATGCGGTAGCCTCCGAAGCCGAAGGGGAAGGACATGCTATCGCCCTCCGCTCGAAAGACCGAACTGCAATCCGAACGGCGTCTTGCCGCCGTCGACGGTATAGATGTTGGCCACGACGGCCAGCTGAAGTCTGAGGTTCGTGAACAGCTCCATCGTCATGCCTACGCCGTTCATCGACGCCGCACCGAAGACGAGGGTCTGGTCCGTGAAGAAGTTGAAGCCCGTCAATCCGCTGTTCGACGTCATGGCGAGGCCGACCTGCGTGAAGGCGAAGCCGCCGAGGCGTCCATCGCCGATGAAGAACCATGACGGACCTCCGACGATGGCGAGCAGATCGCGTCTGCCGATGCCGGATCCCATCAGGCCGAGCCCCATCCACCACCGACGGTCTTCATCCAGTGCGGAGAAGCCCTGGAAGCCGAAACCGAAGTTCGGTGTGTTGCCGGGAGGAGTCCATGTGCGCTGGATACTCAGAAGGGCCCAGCTCGACGACGGACCGGAGTCGGAACCGAGTTCCGTTTGAGCCGAGATGGTGCCGATCATCAGCAGCGAGGTCAGCACTGCGAGGGTGCGGCGGACGAAGGAAGAGGAAGGGGTCATCGTCCTGCGAATATGCTGAATTGTCGTGGCTTCTCGGCCGTGGGTCGTATCATTGCAGCTTGTCCCCGACATCGCAATCAGACATCAGGTATACACCGATGAACATCATCCGCGCGCTGCGCACACCGTTACTCGTCGCCGTTTCCGGTCTCGTGTTCGCATCCTGTGCGAGCGACTCCACCAATCCCGGTCAGGCAACCATCGTCCGCAAGAACGTCTCGTCATTGAGCGCACAGGAACGCAAGGACTTCACCGATGCCATCCTCAAGCTGAAGCAGACGCCGAGTCCGTTCGACGTGCGATACAATTACTACGACCAGTTCGTGGCATGGCACCTCGAAGCCTTCTACTGCAATGCTCATCCCGATCATTCCTCGTATCCGGCACATATGAATCCGGCCTTCCTGCCATGGCACCGGACCTTCCTGCGTCTGTTCGAGAAGGCCCTGCGTGACGTCAGCGGCAAGGACGTAGCGATTCCGTACTGGGACTGGACGGAATCGGGATCGGCCGACAGGGTGTTCACGGACGACTTCATGGGCGGCGACGGCGATGCATCCGACGGCTATGCCGTGAAGACCGGTCCCTTCCGCAAGGGGAGTTTCCCGATCGCGATCACGGACACGGACGACATCGATTCGATTCACGTCGACGTGGACACGGAGCCCAATCCCGTGCCGTATCTCACGCGCGGGATGAGGACGTTCCTCGACAAGACGGTCTATCTGCCGACGACGGACGAGATCGCGCAGACGCTGGATATCTCGACCTACGACAGCGCACCGTGGGATTCTTCCGTGGATTCGGTGAAGAGCTTCCGCAATTCGCTCGAAGGCTGGCGTGGCGTGCGCGGCGACACATGCGAGAACGGATTGATGGACGTCATCCCGATTCCCGGCCAACGCCGTTCGACGCAGCATAACATCGTCCACATCTGGGTGGGTGGCATCTTCAAGGTCGGCGACAAGACCGTATCCGGTAACATGACGCAGGCCACGTCGCCCAATGACCCCGTGTTCTGGATTCATCACTCGAACATCGACCGTATCTGGTCGGCCTGGCTCAGGCGTCATGGCCGCACCTACGTGCCTGCCAGCGGCGGTCGTACGGGAACGAATCTCAACGACGTGATGCCGCCGTTCCAGGCGTCGGCTCCGGGCTACAACACGCCGTCCCAGGTCCTCGATGAAGAGGCCGTGGGATACCGCTACGAACAGCTTCCGTGACGTACATCCGTCATCGGAACCCTACGATGTGAAACCAATCATCCGACCGACATCAACATGGAAACGGCACAACAACAGCGCAAGGTCATTCTCTCCGGTATGCAACCATCCGGTGAGCTCACGATAGGACATATCGCCGGAGCGCTGCGGAACTGGGCACGGTTGCAGGAAGAATTCGATTCGCTGTTCTGCATCGTGGACCAGCACGCCATCACCGTCCGCCAGGAGCCGGCCAAGCTGCGCAGGCGTACGCTCGATCTCGCTGCCATGTATCAGGCCGGTGGAGTCGATCCCGATCGTAGCATGATCTTCGTCCAGAGCCACGTCGCCGAACACTCGCAGCTGATGTGGGTGCTCACGTGCCTTACGGGCTACGGAGAATGCTCGCGGATGACGCAGTTCAAGGACAAGAGCGCCCAGCATTCCGATAACGTCAACGTCGGTCTCTTCACCTATCCGGTCCTGATGGCCGCTGACATCCTGCTCTACAACGCCGATCTCGTGCCGGTAGGACAGGATCAGAAGCAGCATCTCGAACTCGCACGCAATCTGGCCGAGCGTTTCAACCATCACTACTCGCCCACGTTCACCGTGCCCGAGCCGTACATTCCCGAAGTGGGTGGACGTATCATGTCGCTGCAGGAGCCCACGCGCAAGATGTCGAAGTCCGATCCCAACGAGAAGGCGTCGATCTTCCTCACGGACACCGACGACGAGATCCGGAACAAGATCAAACGCGCCGTGACGGATTCCGGCACCGAGATCCGCTACGACGAAGCGACCGGCCCGGGCATCTCCAATCTCATGTCGCTCTATCACATCGCCACGGGCAGGACGTTCGCCGAGATCGAGCGGGAGTTCGCGGGATCGACGGGATATGCTCCCTTCAAGGAAGCCGTCGGTGAGGCCGTGGCAGCCTACGTGCGTCCCATCCGCGAGCGGTTCATGGCCCTGCGGGCCGACGAGGAAGCCCTGCGGACCGTGCTGCGCCGTGGCGCCGAACATGCCCGCGAACGCGCACGCAAGACTCTCCGCAAGGTCTACAAGAAAACGGGCTTCGTGGAGCTGTAGCCGGTCCGGTGGACAACCTTCCTACGGTACTTCCGCAGCAGTTCGCGATTTTTGTGGAATCACCATCGCTTGTTGTTCACCACACGCCGCCCGACCATGCCAACCTACGACTATCATTGCGCCACGTGCGGTAAGGATTTCGAGGTCATCCAGTCGATGAAGGACGAGCCGCTGACGCATTGTCCTCCCGACGAATGTCCCCTGGCCGACAAGGGCAAGGGGAACGTGGAGCGTCGGTTCTCCGCCGGTGGAGGAGTGATCTACAAGGGTGGAGGATTCTACCTGACCGATTATGTCCGCAAGGGCAAGGATTCTTCCTCAAGTAGCGGCTCCGATTCATGACCCTGCAACTCGTTCCCTTGACGTCTCCCGCATCCGACCTGCTCGAAGGCCTGAACGATGCACAACGGACCGCCGTATCGCATACGGAAGGCCCGCTGCTCATCATCGCCGGTGCAGGATCGGGCAAGACGCGCGTCCTGACCTATCGTATCGCCTACCTCCTGCGGATGGGTGTGCATCCGTCGCACCTGCTCGCATTGACGTTCACCAACAAGGCCGCGCAGGAGATGAAGGAGCGTATCTCCCATCTCGTCGGTCAGGCACAGTCGAAGGCCATCTGGGCGGGAACGTTCCACGCCATCTTCGCACGGATCCTGCGTCAGCAGGCCGAGCGCATCGGCTACACGAACAGCTTCACCATCTACGATACCGACGATTCCCTCGGTGCCATCAAGGCCGTGATGAACGCTCTCGGCGTGTCGCAGCAGGTGCTGCCGCCGCAGGGCGTACGCGGGCGCATCTCCGCCGCGAAGAATGCCATGATTCCGTGGCAGGAATATGCGCGCAATGCCGATACGATCATCGACAAGCAGACGGGGCAGATCTACGAGGAATACGAGAAACGTCTGCGCCAGAGCAATGCGATGGACTTCGACGATCTCCTCCTCAACATGATCCGGCTGCTGGAGAATCATTCCGACGTCCTCGACCAGTATCAGGACCGGTTCCGGTACCTGCTGGTGGACGAGTACCAGGACACGAACCGTGCCCAGTACAAGGTCGTCAACATGCTCGCGCGCAAGTACAGGAACATCTGCGTGGTCGGGGACGACGCCCAGAGTATCTACCGGTGGCGCGGCGCCGATATCCGCAACATCCTCGACTTCGAGCGGGACTACACGGACGCGACCGTCGTGCGCCTGGAACAGAACTATCGTTCCACCAAGGTCATCCTCGCCGCCGTCGACAGCGTCATCCGCAACAACCGCAAGCAACTGAAGAAGAAGCTGTGGACGGACAACGTCGAAGGCGAGAAGATCACCGTCCTGGCCTGCCGGGACGACCGGGACGAAGCCGAGAACGTGGCCCGCACCATCCGCACGAGGATCGAGCAGCACGGCTACAAGTACAGCGACGTCGCCATCCTCTATCGTACCAATGCGCAGTCGCAGTCCCTCGAAGACGCACTGCGACGGGTGAACCTCCCGTATCACATCGTCAGCGGCGTCAGCTTCTACAAGCGCAAGGAAGTCAAGGATACGATCGCCTATCTGCGTCTCCTCGTGAATCCCACCGACAGCGAAAGCGTGCTGCGTGTGATCAACGAACCTGCGCGCGGCATCGGTCAGACCACGCTGGAGCGTTTGCAGGAGTATGCGACGCAGACCAATCAGCCACTCTTCGACGTACTGCGCGGCGTGGAGATGGTGCCGAACCTGCAGAAGCGCACGGTGACGGCCATCAAGGAATTCGTCGACCTCATCGTCCGCCATCAGGCGTCGATGGAGGAACTCACGCCGGCTTCGCTCGCGCAGTCGTATATCGAGGCGACGGGACTCCCGTTCTTCTACAAGCAACAGGATACCGACGAGTCGCTCGACCGCTGGAACAACATCGAACGGGTGCTGTCCCACGTCGCCGAGCAGCAGGAGCTGGACGAGACGCTGACGCTGGCGACGTATCTCGAACAGGTCGCGCTGGTGAGCGAACAGGACGATCCCGAACTCGGCAACAACCGCGTGGCGATGATGACGATGCACGCAGCGAAGGGGCTCGAGTTTCCGCTCGTGGTCATCGCAGGCATGGAGCAGGGGCTGTTTCCGCTGGCCAAGGCGGAGATGGATCCCAGTGAACAGGAAGAAGAACGACGACTGTTCTACGTAGGCATCACACGGGCACGCGAGCAGCTCGTCCTTTCCTTCGCCGAGCGCCGCTATCGCTTCGGCGAGCTCGTCTTCGCACGTCCGTCGATGTTCCTTTCCGAGCTCGACAAGGAGACGTTGCAGGTTACCGGACAGGTGATGCGCGGTGCGGGAGCGAGTACGTCCAGGCCGGCCACACCTGCGCGTCCGCAACGACCCCAGGGATCATCGTATTCGCAGATCCCGTCGGGAGAATCCTATTCACAGGTGTCGGGAGCGGGCAGTGTTCCGTCCCTGCGCGTCGGGCAGCGTGTGCGCCATCCGATGTTCGGCGTCGGCACGGTCATGGGGATCAGTGGCGTCGGCCAGCAGGCCAAGGCCACCGTGCAGTTCGGCAACGGTCAGCGCAAGCAGCTCATGCTCGCCTACGCGAAGCTGGAGATCATCTGAGGGTGTTCCCCGGTTCATGACCGGGATGCGGTGCAAGTGGACAGGATGTCGGGCGAGGGACCGTTACACCGCCCTGGGCAGCGTGAAGGAGATCGACGTACCCAGGCCGAGGGCCGACGAGATCGTGAAGGTGCCGCCATGCAGTTCCACGAGGCGTTTGGCGATGATCAAACCGAGGCCCACACCCTGCTGTTCCTGACTCTTGCGGCGGAACTGACGATAGGCGCCGATCTGATGCAGTTCGTTCTCGTTCATCCCCACGCCGTGGTCGCGGATCGAGAAGACGATCTCGTTCGGACCGGGCGTGACATTGACGGTGATGGGCGTACCCGGCCGCGAGAAGTAGAGAGCGTTGTCGATGAGTTCGCCCGTGATCTTGTCGAGATGCTGCTCCATGATCCCCACCGGAATTCCCTCGATATCGAGGGCCAGCGAGACGTCCATCTGGCGCTGATGGGCTAGGGCGCGCTGGACGACGGCATCGTAGATGATGCTGGCGGGTTCGCGCGTGGTGCACAGCCTCATCCGGTCGATATGCATCGGGCTTTCGGCCAGTGTTTCGATCTGGGCGTACATCAGGAAGTTGTCCGTGGTACGCAGCAGGCGCCGTGCGGCCGAGAGGATTTCGGCACTGATTTCCCGGATCTCCTCCGGACCCGATTCTGCCGCATGTCCATGAAGGTAGGAAGCGGAACCGATGATGTCCGTCAAAGGAGTGCGATATTCGTGAGGCAGGGCATAGAGCAGCGACGGCTGCGGGCTCTGTGGCTGCACGACGGGCGGAATTTCGCCCATCACCGGCAGCCCCTGAATCGTCAGTAACGAACGGATGCCGGCATCCGTCAATGGACGCGAGATGACACCGTAGGGAACACTTGTCGTGGCCAGCGGCTCACGTTCGTCGGCGAGGACGATGAAGGGAACGTCGACGTTCAGTCCATGGATGAACAGTTTTTCCCGCAGGTCCGTCTGGGCCAGAAACGACGCATCGAACAGCACGGCGCTCGGCCGGTGATGGCGTACGAGCTGCTGTGCCGTCGAGAGATCGCCGGCGACGAGGACGGACACTTCATGCGGCAGAAGCTGCGCAGCCGTCTCCGTACGGCGCCCTGCGTCTGCATCCAGAAGAAGTATGGTGCGGGGAGAATTGGACATTCGAATCGAAATTAGAAAAGATACCTGACTTGCAACCCCGTTTTGTTACATGCCAGTATTGCCTCTGCGAAATCCTTGATGGCCCGTCAACCTTCGTTCGGATACCGTGACGCCATGCGTCTGGCACTCTTGCTCCTCGTGATGAATGCCGGGGGTCTGGTTGCGCAACAAATGGCACCTTTGTTACATCCCGATCCGAATATCCTTGGAAACGAATTGCGGTTCGGCGTGGACAAGATCGCGAACACCTTCCTGTTCACCGGAAACGCCGACGTCACCCAGGAGACACCGTTCGGAACGCTACGTTGGATCAATGCCTACCGCAGTTCGGCATTCCGTACGCAGACGACGGCGATTCGTGACGACGAGACGTCGCAACTGGGCTGGGAGTTTCCTCTCGGTACATCCATTACGGCATTACTACGGCAGTCGTGGATCCTGTCGCGGGATTCGCGTTCGCTCGGACTTTCCTCGCTGGAGCGGTTGAACGGGGCGGCTGGGGTACGATACGAACCCATTGCCGAAGCCCGCATCGAACTGCTCGGCGGCCTGGAGAATACCGCCCAACTCGGACAGGTGGCCACCGGCTCCATCATCGGGTTGTCCGGACGTCTGAGGGATTTCGGTATCGACGACTGGCTGTTCTCGTCGCGCCTGCTGGCCGACTATCACCGCATGGATGCCCAGCGGACGAATACCGACGCCGAAGTCCGTGCCGACGTCGTGCGTACCATCGGCGATGGTTCCGCATTGCGCGTCGCGGCGGCATATACGTCGTTGCGGCGGGACTTCTTCACCACGCTCACCGGGGCGCCCAACGAGCTGTCCGTGGAAACGCGCGGCGAACGCCGCGTCCAGGTCGACGCCAACGTGATGTACCAGTTGACGGAAAACGTCAGGGCGGGGATGACGGCCTCCGTCCAGATGGCCGGAATCGATCGGCAGTACGGCCAGGCTGTCGCCGATATTCCCATCACGGCCGTCAACCGGAACCTCTCCGAACTCGTCATCGACCTCAACGCCGAGCTGGAAGGCCGCACGGCTTCCACGACCGGCCTCGTCAGCGCCTCTCTCTACCGACGCGACGAACAGAACGGTGTGCTGGCCCGCTTCGGTATCGCCAGTGACGATCTGGCCTCGCTGCAGTCGCAGGAGAAACAGCGCGACAACAACACGCTGCGCACGAGCATGATGGGTCGGGGAGAATGGCGGCCGTCACGCAACGATACCGTACGGCTGGAAGGGATGACGTCCCTCCTGCGCTACGACACGCCGAGCGACGTGAACTACGACGACAGGGACGAGCTCACGGGCATCGTCAAGGTCAGCTATACACGGCGTGTCTCGGAGGGTCTGGCGGCCTCCGTCGAGCTGTCGGGCAAGTATCTTCATACCGTCTTCCTGAAGGCCCAGCGTAGCGCGCAGAACAACGAGAACAGGGTTATCCGCCTCGCACCGCAGATATGGATCACCGGTCGCGTCGTGACGATGCGTCCGTTGCTCGAAGTCCTGGCCAACTATACCGTCTATGATTTCGAGGATCGTGCCGCATCCATACGGTCGTTCAGCTTCCGGCAGATATCCTATCGCGACAGCATGCTCGTGCGATTGACGCCCACGCTGCATGGAGAAGCTCAGATCCTGATACGGTATGACGAGCGGTCGTTGTTCGCATGGGCGGACTTCGCCGAGGCCCCGGAGACGAGCAATCTCGAATACCTGACCAAATTCCTTGTATTTTCACGCCTGGGCACGATCCTTAGCGTCGGCGCAGGTGTCCGGTTGTACAGTCTCGAACGCAGGATGATCGACCAGACTCCGGGATTGCCGGGGCTCGGCAACTCGGTCAGGTTCTGGGCGCCCGAAACCTCGATCAGATACACCCTCACCAGCGGGTCCACGCTGACGGTCAGCGGATGGTATGAATTCCAGCATATCAACGTGACCGGTCGCAGGGAGCTGCCGAATCTCCTCCTTCAAGCACACGTCCTACTATAGCATGAACGGGTTGCGGACATATACCTTGACATTGCCGAGCGAACGCTCCAGCATCACCGGTGTAGAACCGTTCCTCCAGAATATCGAAGCATGCCACCGGCTCAGCCCCGACCGCTACCACAACCTGCTCGTCGCACTTACCGAAGCCGTCAACAACGCCATCATCCACGGCAACAACAGCGATCCGTCGAAGCCCGTCAACATCGACGTCCAGACGTCAGGACATGAAATCATCATTCTCGTGAGCGACAAGGGATCGGGCTTCGATCCCGATGCCGTACCGGATCCACGCGATCCCGACCGGCTGCTGCGCGAAGGCGGCAGGGGAGTGTTCCTGATACGTCATCTCGCGGACGTCGTGGAGTTCGCCTCGGGACCGGAGGGGATGACGGTGCTGATCAAGTATTTCCTCGCCTGACGAAACGAACCCGCATATGAATGCCTTCCTGCTGCACGTCTGTGCATCGTTCCTCATTGCCTTGCCGCTCGGTGCGGGTACGCTTCCGAACGACTTCAACGGACGCTTCGATACGGTGACGGCCCGCCGTCATCTCGACGTCCTGGCTTCCGACGACATGCGCGGCCGAAACACTCCATCGCCCGAACTCGAACGTGCCGCCGACTATATCGCAGACCAGTTCCGCAGCTTCGGCCTGGAGCCGCTGAACGGCAGCTACTTCCATGGCTATCACCTCGAGCGCATGCATCTCGCCGAGCCGACGACGCTGACGATCCTCAAGGGGCGCGACACCGTCCACATGGCGCTGAAGGCGGACTTCATCCCGTTCGAGATGAGCGGTACGGGCAACGCCGATATCCGGAACAAGCGCGTCGTCTTCGCCGGTTTCGGCATCACGGTGCCGGAACAGCAGTACGACGACTATGCCGGTATCGACGCCCGCGACGCCGTCGTTCTGGTGATGCGTGGCGAACCGTCGTCGATGAGGCAGCATGGTTCGATGACGGAGAAGATCCGCAACGCCCGTTCTCACGGCGCCGTGGCCATCCTGGCCGTCGATGCCATGCGGGGCAGGGCGCTCACGGTATCGGGATATCCCTGGCCGATGCTGTATCCCAACCTTCCGAAGGATGCGGTGCCGTTGATGTGGACGAAACCCGACGTCAAGCTGCTGCCCGTCTTCCATGTGGGTGAAGCGGTACTGAAGGCACTCGTGGATTCCGTGGGTGTGTTGCGTGGGCGGTGTGCTCTCATCGATTCGCTTTGCGCTCCGCAGTCGATGGAACTGCCCGGCGTGCGCATCTCGTGCGTGGTCACGTTCGTACGCGACTCCGTGCCTGTGCGCAACGTCGTCGGTCTGCTCAAGGGTGCCGTTCATCCCGATGAATACGTCGTGATGGGCGCACACTACGATCACATCGGAACTGGGCGTCCCAACGAGAAGGGCGACAGTATCTTCAACGGTGCTGACGACAACGCATCGGGTACGGCAGGGCTGCTCATGAATGCCGAGGCCTTCGCGAAGGGGGCCGCGCGCCCGGATCGCAGCATCCTCTTCATCGCCTTCAGCGCCGAAGAACGGGGGCTGCTGGGATCGAAGGCCTATGCGGCGACACCTCTTCTTCCCCTGGCGAAGTGTGTGGGCATGCTGAACATGGATATGATCGGACGAAGCGAGAACGGAAAACTCAGCATCGGAGGGCATCTGCGGTGCCCGGACCTCATCGCCATCAACGAGGAAGAGAACAAAGCCGCGGACAGACCGTTCACGCTCGCCTACGACATCGAGGCCTACTTCTTCCGTTCGGATCAGGCGAGCTTCGCGATGAAGCGTATTCCCGTGCTCTTCTATTTCACAGGCGAACATGGAGACTATCATCGTCAGGGCGACGAGATCGCGAAGATCAACTTCGCCGACCTCGTCCGTATCTCCTCGCTGGCGGGACGCGTGGCATGGCGCGTAGCCGGATCACCACGATCCACCTACCTTCCCGCAGGATGGGAAGACTGACGGATCGTTCTACAGATCTTCGTCGTCGTCCATGTTGCCGGGCGTGAAGATCGACCCGACGAGATCGCGATATGACGGACCGTTGTCCGTATCGTCCTTGGCGATCTTGGAGTGCTGATGCAGGGCATCGAGCACGAACTCCATCGCCGTGGCCATCCTGACCGTATCGGCGGGATCGATCCCGAGCGTCGCAGCCGTCAGCCTCGCCAGTGTCGGCACCTGGACCAGCACGCCGTAGAATTCGTCGACCGGCATGGTATCGTCGAGATCGACATGGTTGCCCTGTTCGAACCACCGGACGATGGGCGCGTACGGATCTTCCTGCTGTCCCTGCTGCTTCCGCGAGCGTCTCACGTTCGGATCGGGGAAGTACATCCTGAACACCTCGCGTACGGCCTTGCCGATGAGAGCGTGTGCGACCTTCTGCGGGCCTTCCTGTTCGCCCTCGAAGACGAGTTCGACCTTGCCGGTGATGCCGGGAAGGGCGCGGGTGAGATCGCACAGACGGGGAGCGATCACGTCCTCGCCCGTCATGTAGGAGCGGCGTTCGGCATTGGAGACGACGTTCTCCATCGTGGCGATGGTGAGGCGGGCGCTGACGCCGCTGCTCTGATCCACGAATTCGCTCGTGCGTGCGAGCATGGCCACGCTCTCCACGATCTGTCTGAGGAAGGACGGCAGGACGAGCCGCAGGTCCGAACGTTCGAGCCACGACTCCTGTGCCGTGATGATCATACCTTCGTCGATGGAACGCGGATAATGCGTCAGGATCTGCGACTGGATGCGATCCTTCAGCGGCGTGATGATGGAGCCGCGGTTCGTGTAGTCTTCGGGATTGGCCGTGAACACCATCAGGATGTCCATCGGCAGGCGGACGTTGAAGCCGCGTATCTGGATGTCGCGTTCCTGGAGGATGTTGAAGAGTGCGACCTGGATGCGGGGCTGGAGATCGGGCAGTTCGTTGATCACGAAGATGCCGCGATTGGAGCGCGGGACGATGCCGAAGTGGATGGCACCTTCGTGAGCGTAGTGCAGACGTTGCGTCGCGGCCTTGATGGGGTCGATGTCGCCGATGAGGTCGGCCACGCTCACGTCGGGTGTGGCGAGCTTCTCGCCGTAGCGTTCCTCGCGTCCGATCCATTCGATCGGAGTATCGTCGCCCATCTCTGCGACCATCGTCACGGCATGATGGGATACGGGATGGTAGGGATGGTCGTGGAGTTCCGACCCTCTGACGATCGGGATCCGTTCGTCGAGCAGATGGATGAGCTGGCGGGCGATGCGTGTCTTTGCCTGACCCCGCAGGCCGAGCAGAAGAATGTCGTGTCCACCCAGGATGGCGTTCACGATCTGGGGTATCACGGTATCGTCGAATCCGATGATGCCGTTGAAGACGGGCTTGCGATCACGCAGGCGCTGGATCACGTTGCGTCGGAGTTCTTCCTTGACGGAGCCGCCTGCCCATCCCGAGGCCCTGAGCTCGCCGATCGTTGCTGGGTTCATGCTAGGCGTGATTCGTGAGATTGTCGATGTACTTGGCGATCATATCGAATTCGAGATTGACGATATCGCCGATCCTTCGTTCTCCGATCGTCGTATGCGTCAGCGTATGGGGAATGATGGCCACCTTGCAGCGTTCGTCCTCGAGAGCGGCCACCGTGAGACTGATGCCGTCGATGCAGATCGAGCCGACGGGAATGAGCCACTTGCGATAGGCGGCGGGAAATCGCACCCAGATCTCGCGTCCGGTTTCGTTGACGATGATGTCGTCCACGATGCCCGTGGCATCCACGTGGCCCTGGACGAGATGTCCTCCGAGCCTGTCGTTCAGGCGTACGGCACGTTCGAGGTTGACCTTGTCGCCCTTGGCGAGATGGCCTGTCGTCGTCTTCCGCAGGGTTTCGGCGACGGCCGTGACGTCGAAGCTCGTGGCCGAGCGTTGCGTGACGGTAAGGCAGACGCCGTTGACGGAGATGGAGTGGTCGACGGCCAGGTCATCCATGACGTCCCGTGCAGTGATGGTGAACCGTACGCCGTCACCTTCGGGTGCCGTGTGGTCGATGGTGCCGATTTCTTCGATGAGTCCCGTGAACACGTCAATTGCCTTTGATGAATCCAATGATGATGTCCATGTAGGTCCGCACTCCCATCGTTGCGGGAAGCGTTTCATGGTCGGCTCCTACGACGGGTATGAAGGTCTTCGGATTGTTGGCTGCGTCATAGAGAACGCGGCCGTTGGCCTCCATGTCGATGAACCGGTCGTCGGTCCCGTGCAGGATGAGGAGCGGCGCATGGATGCGTCTGACCCTGCCCTTGTTGTCGAACGTCCCGTCGAGCAGGTAGCCGCCGGGAATGTCGAGGAGCGTGCCGCTACGTACAAGCGTTTCGCCGTCGGCGAACGGGGCTTCGAGGATGACTGCATGAGGTTGTGGCTGCCGGTCCGCCGCCTGCACGGTGGCCGCGACAGCGCCGAGGGAATAGCCGTAGCAGGTGACGCGCACGGAATCTTCGTTGATGTGGGATGTCACGTAGTCGTAGGCCGCACGGGCGTCTTCGGACAATCCGGTTTCGCTGCTGGTGCCCTCGCTTCTGCCGTAGCCACGGTAGTCGTAGATGAAGACGTCGAAACCTGCCTTGTAGAGATACTCGACACGGTTCCAGTATTCGCCGATGTGATGCTTGTTGCCGTGGCTGTAGATGATGACGTCATGCGGTTTCTGCCGCACCGAATCCGGTTGCCGCACGAAGAAGCCGTAGATGCGGAAGCCACCGGACGAGAACTCTACCGCTTCGACGCGCGACACGGGAATGACCGAATCGGCAAGGTCGTACTGCGACAGGCGTGCAGGGTTGAAGAGGAAGGAATCCATGGTGCAACCGCCCGCGACGGGCAGCAGGAGCAGCAGGCAACGGATGGCCAGGTGATGGAATCGTAGGATCATAGTCTGAACGCTCCCCCGATGAAGCCGCCTGCCGAGCCGTGGCCCCCGATGGACGACCGTCCTTCGAGGACTCCGTTGCGCGTGACGTGGTTCACTGCCTGCCAGATGAACTCGGCCTGTATGGAGAACGACGCCGAAAGGGGAACCTGGAGTCCGGCGAACGGGCTCGCGAAATACCTCACGGTCGTCGTCTGCAGTGTCTGATGAAGGCCGAAGTAGGCGAGCCATCCACCGCCCGTATCGTAGCTGAACGTGGCCGCGAGGTCCGGATAGAAGCGCATGTCGCCGAAAGACCTGAAGTCCGAGAACAACATGAGTCGTGCCCCAACGGTGAGCTCCGGAAGCGAGCCGTTTTGATGCCATGCCCGTATGGAGGCTCCCGCATCGATGCCACCCACGCCGAAGGCCGCCATCAGCAGATGCGCATTGCCGTGTACGGTAATGTCGTCGGTCACACCGTGCATGACGCCGGCAGTGAGATAGGGAATGATGACAGACGGGACCTTGCCGGGCGCGATGGGGCCGCCTGCCGAGGCCGTGATGGTCGTCGTCCCTGTCGGCATGACGCGCACGGGCTGGCCTGCACCGCACCCCCAGCATACGATGCACAGGAGAATAATGGTCAGCGGTTTGCACAGGTGAAGAGGGCGCATCATATTCGTCCACGACTACACGACGATTGGGTGTGCGAAGATACGCTCCCCCTGCCTCATCCTCTTCCATGGAAGCACATGCATCGGTACGCGCAGTACGTCCATGACGGCCAGATACGGGATCTCCTGCAGACCCCGACGCTGGAAGCCTGCATGGCGTCGCTCGATTCCGAGCGTAGCCAGACGATGATCGTCGTGGTGCCGACGGTCCTGCATCAGCGCATCGCGCTGACCGCATGGGCACGGGCCCATGGCGGCGGTACGCCACCGCTGGTCATGACGATGAACGTGCTGCTCCGGCACCTTGCAGGGGCCGTTCTCGACGAACGGCCGATGCTCTGTTCCGATGCCGATGCGAGCGTCCTGCTCCGTGAGGCGGCCATCAGGGCCGGACTCCCTCCCGGGGCCTTCGGCGTCACCGTGTCCCGTATCGTCGAATGGACTCTCGAAGGATGGAGTCCCGACCGGTTGTACGAATACGACGACGAGCTGGCACCGCGACGTCTCAGGCGTCTGCGCCAGGTCGCCGACCTCTGGTCTTCCTACCGCACGCTCAAGGGTACGGGGCTGGCCGACAGGGCCGATCTGGTGCTGAGGGTCACGGACGGCGTGGCCTGCGCCGATGAGGTCATCCTGCGTCTGCGCGATTCCGCGGAGCCGATCCGTACCCTGCTCGTGACGGGCCTGCACGACGTCACCTACGTCGAACGGATTCTTCTGCACATCCTCGCGCAGCGGGGATGGAACGTGGGTATACGCTGGCTTCCCGACGACGTCAGTGCGTCGAGGGCGGTCTCGGATCATACGACGTGGCTCGTCGGTCATGGTTGGCAGGTGGGCACGGTGGGCAGCGAAGAGCGGATGCCGATCCGCATCGTCGAACGCACGTTGCCCACGCGGCGTGACGAGGCTCGCCTCATCGCAGCATTCGTGAAGCGTCGTCTGATGGAAGGTGACGTGACGCCTTCGCGGATATGCGTCGCCGTCGCATCGCGAAGCGATGCCGAACGTCATGTCCTCAATGCCTTTCGCGACGCAGGAGTGCCCGTTTCCCGAGAGGGGACACGGCGTCTTTCGACCGTCGGCTCCGTCACCGCCGTGCTCGCCGCACTCGACGTCATGAGATACCGTTGGAGGCGTTCCGATATGGAGCGGCTGTTGCGCAGCGGATACGTGACGGGAATAGGTCACTACGGACATGCACTGCTGAATGCCGCCGAAGAAATCAAACTGCAGGGCGGTGAAGGTGCGCTCGACTGGAGTCGCAGACTCCAGCAACGCCGCATCATCGTTCGCGACATGCAGCGCAGGGAGGGTGACGACCACTGGTACGAACGGAAGCGCATGCTCGACGATGCCCTGACGGCCGTCGTCCACCTGCAGGAACGTCTGCCCCAGTTCGACGATTCCGTCTCCGCTGCGGACTTCGTCGCCATCGTACGCAAGGACATCGTCCAGGGCCTGGGCATCGGTCAGGCGGCACGCGAGCGTCAGCGTCGTGCCGATGTGCTCGACGTCGCAGCGGTCGACGAGGCCGGTATCACCACGCTGATGGAAACCTGCGACCGGTACGTCCGTCTCGCCGACGTCACCTCCATGAAGCCTGCACCCGTCGATCATCATGTCTCCGAGCTCATACGTATGGTGCTCGACATCGACGTACGCGTTCCGGATTCGTACGTGCACGGCGTGGATGTACTGCCTCCACAGGCCGTTTGCGAACGACGATGGAGCATCGTCATCGTGCCGGCCATGACCGAAGGCGAATTCCCCGTACGGATACCGGACGGGGTCGACGAGGATCTCGTCCCCGGCCGTGCCGCCGCGCGCCAGCTCGATGCATTGCAGGACGTCATGGATGCCGTCGACGTCGACGGTCTGCTCCTGCTGACGCGGCCGCACGTCATCGATGACGCACCGACGATGCCCTCGACCTTCATCGCGATGATCAGGGATGTCACGGGCCGACGGTTCGATCACAGGGAGGTGACGGGAGACGGCATCCTCGACGCAGACGACACCAGCGGTTTCATCATGAACATCGACGAGGCGCGGATACGCGACGGCGAGCCCGATGCCTACGGCCACATCCGGCAGCAGGCCGTGATAGGACCGCATGCCGATCCTGCCGTCACGGAACGTATCGCCACGATCACACATCGTCCGCTCAGTCCATCGAGACTAGATACCGTCGCCGCTTGTCCCTATCAGTACTATGCAAGGCATCTCCTCGGTATCGACGTGGCTTCGCAACAGGATGACTCGCTGAGCGGCCTCGAGCGCGGCAATCTCCTGCATGACGTCGCACGCCGCTTCTACGAATCGTATCGTACGGGCGAAGGTCCGATCGATATCACGGCCATTCCCGAGGCATCGCTGTATGACAGGCTCGTCGACGTCTATCATGCAGTCGCCCCCGAATTCGATATGGGACACACCTACGTCGACGTCGAGCGCAGGGCCATGCTCGGTACCGCCGATCGTGCAGGGATCCTGCGGCGCTGGCTCGCACTCGAGCTCTCCATCCAGAGAGCTTCGGCACGGCGCCCGGCATACTTCGAACACGAAGTCGACGATGCCATCGACATCGTAGGGCCCGACGGCACGCTACGGAACGAAGCCGTGTCGATGCGTGTCGACCGTATCGATATCGGAACTGGAGAAGAAGGTGTGGGAGTCGTCGTGACGGACTACAAGACGACCAGATCCTCCACGGCATCGCGCAGGGACGTCATCAGCGGTGTCAAGACGCAGATGACGCTCTATCTGGCGGCCGTCACCGCAAACATGAAGAAGAACGGTATCCCGGCCGTCGCCGCCTGTGCACGATACGTGACCTTCGGACGTTCCATGCGTGCAACGGAAGATCCTGTGGAACGGATCGTCATCAACGATCCCGTCATCGGTGAACCGATGGCGGATCGATCACGGCATCGGGACGAAGCGGCGATGCTTTCGGCGGAAGAACAAGTGTCGGCGCTGTTGAACGTCGTAGGCGGGCATGTCGACAGGATGCGCGCCGCATCCTATCCCGTCGATCCGGTCGATGGAGCGTGCCGTATGTGTTCGTTCAATGAACTCTGTCGGATCGATCACTGGGGCAGGGTGTCGCAAACAGTCATTACGTAAGGAAGAAGATCATGGCGAAACGACCGATGATGCGAAAGTATGCACCTCTGCGTGCGGCACAACTGCGATGGACTTGTCCACCGTCCGCACTGCCCTTCAAGAGTACGCGCGAAGTCAAGCCGCTTACCCGTATTGTGGGACAGCAACGCGCCATGGACGCGATACGGCTCGGAGCGCAGATACGATCCCAGGGATATAACATCTACGTGTCGGGTATGGTCGGTACCGGGCGTCTCACGACGGTGCAGACCATTCTCGACGAACACAAGAGCGACCCGAAGGAATTCTTCGACTTCGCTTACGTACACAACTTCAAGCAGACGGAGACGCCTGTCCTCATCCGTTTCCAGAAAGGCGAAGGCCGCGTCTTCGCCAGGATGATCGACGATGCCCTCGCCTACCTCAAGCGGCGCATTCCGCAACTGTTCGAGGAAGACCAGTTCCAGTCCGACCGCAAGAGCATCATCCAGAAGTATCAGTTGCAGGAGAAAGGGCTCCTCAACGAATTCGATTCCAAGCTGCGTCCGCGAGGCTTCGCCGTAGGACAGATGCAGGATGACGAAGGGAACGTGCGTACCGAGATATTTCCGGTGATCGACGGAAAGCCCTTCGCCGTGGAGCAGCTCGACGAACTGATCCAGGCGGGAACGATGACGATGGATCGCGCCGCCCAGATCCGCGAGGAGTATGCGGCGCACAAGGAAGAGCTGGTGGAGATCGGACGCAAGAGCATGCGCCTCATCGCCGAGTTCCGGAAGAGCCTCACGGAGTTCGACCAGATGTCGGTGGCCCTCATCGTCAATGCAGCGTTCGAAAGCGTGCGTACGAGTTTCACGAGGGACAGGGTCGTGGAGTACCTGAACGGCGTCCAGAAGCACCTGCTCGAACATCTCGACGAACTCGTGCGACTCTTCGCCGCCCGTCAGACCGGCGCACCGGATGCCGCCGTCGACGAAGCGATCAAGGCCTTCTTCGCCCAGTACGGCGTGAATCTCGTACTGGACAACTACGATACGAAGGTCGCTCCCGTCATCATCGAAACGTCTCCCACCTATGCTTCGCTCTTCGGGAGCATCGAGAAGCGTTACGATGCACGGGGCTTCTACATCAGCGACTTCACGCACATCAAACCGGGGGCCATCCTGCGCGCCGACGGCGGATACGTGATCATGAATGCCCTGGACGTGCTCGGCGACCCGCAGATATGGTCGGCCCTCAAGAAGGTGATGCTCTACAACCGGCTCGAAATCCAGAACACCGATTCGCAGTTCCAGTTGAATGCGCTGAAGCCGGAATGGATCAAGGTCAACGTCAAGATCATCCTGCTCGGCGATCCTTCCATCTATCATTACCTGTGGGGATCGGACGAGGACTTCCACAAGATGTTCAAGGTCCATGCCGAATTCGATCATCAGATGGACCGCACGCAGGAGATGATCAAGAACTATGCGGCCTTCTTCTCACTGCTCGCGGCGGAGGATGGCCTGCTGCACTGCGACCGTTCGGGTGCGGCAGCCCTCATCGAATGGGCCGTGGAGCGTACGGAGTCGCAGGACAAGATCACGTTGCAGTTCAGCTACGTCGCGGACCTCCTGCGTGAAGCCTCGTTCTACGCACACAAGGCCAACGCTCTGGTGATCTCCCGTTCCCATGTCCAGATGGCAATCGATCAACGGCACTGGCGAAGCAACAGCGTCGACGAATCCATTCGCGAGCAGATCCGGAAGGGAACGCTGCTCGTGGATGTCAAGGGGGCACGCGTGGGACAGATCAACGGGCTCACGGTCTATAGCACCGGTATCGTGAGCTTCGGCAAACCAGCACGTATCACGACAACCGTCAGCGCCGGAAGTTCGGGTATCATCAATATCGAACGGGAAGTGGAGTTGAGCGGTGCCATCCATTCCAAGGGAGTGCTCATCCTCGCAGGATTACTCCGCTCGCTGTTCTCGCGCTCGCAGCCCATTTCCTTCGCGGCCAGCATTGCCTTCGAGCAGTCGTATGGCGGTATCGACGGTGATAGTGCCTCGGCTGCCGAAATGGTGGCGCTCTTGAGCGCCATCTCGAATCTCCCCATCAGGCAGGATCTGGCCATCACCGGATCGATCAACCAGAAAGGCGACATCCAGCCGATCGGCGGCGTCAACGAAAAGATCACGGGCTTCTTCGAAGTGTGCAGGGACAGGGGCCTGACCGGAAAGCAGGGCGTCCTCATTCCGGCGCAGAACGTCAGGGACCTCATGCTGCGGCAGGAGATCATCGATGCCGTCCAGCACAAGAAGTTCTTCATCTATCCCATCAAGGTGCTCGAGGACGCCGTGGAGTTGCTACTGGACGTGCCAGTGGGAACGCCGGATAAACGCGGGCATTTTCCTCCGGAAACTGTATACTGCAAGGTTCAGCACAATCTCAACGTTCTGCATGAGGCCAGCCGCATGCACGGCAAGAATTGACGATGCCCTCAGTACACGCACCTGTCGTTGTCCGTAACATCTACGATATCCTTGGCGATACGTCGCTCACGCAGCGACGTATCGCACCTCCGTTGCGCACCTATGTCGTCGAAAGTCCGTTGATCGATCTCGCACTCGAGCTCGATCGAGGCCAGCCATTCTCGGTGCCTCTGCTCTATATGTGCGAGCGGCATGTGCGGACTACCGACGACGCGTCGTTCGACGTGGATCTCGGAGTCCTGAAAGCGATGGCGGCCATCCATCGCGATGATCACGAGGCCGCTCGGTCGATCCTGCGTGACGTGGTGCGACATCTCGACATCCTGTCGCGTTCGTCGCTGCGGACGTACGTCATCCGCCTTCTCGATCTGCTGCTGCTGCCGGAGAAGACGTCGGCCGATCGTGTCCAGGTTCTCTGCGATACCATCGATGCCGCGGGCGACGACGTGGCCCTGCTGTCCAGCTTCCTCGTCAATGCCGTCTATTACTGGGTCGATCACGGCCGGCCCGATCTTGCCTTTATCGGATGCCGGACGCTGGATTCGATCGTACGTAATCATCATCTGGAGCGGCTGCAGGTGCGTTTTCTGGTCCTGCGCGGTTACGTCGATGCGATCACGACGGGACACGACAGCGGCCATCTGTTGTTCCGCCGTGCGATACAGGCAGCCGAGGCGATCGGGGACGCCCGTGTGGAATACGAAGCCCGCACGCTGCTGACGGAGTCCTTGCTCGTCATCGGCGACGCTCCTGCGGCGCTCGAGCAAAGTGAAGCGCTGGCGCGGTTGCGGGACGGCATCGACACCTATCCGTCCTGTCGCTATACCGTATGGCGCCATGCGGAAATCCTCGCCGAATCCGGACGACTGGCCGAGGCTCTCGCGATCGTCGAGCCGCATACGAGTGAAGCGCTTCCGCGCTACGTGCGTGCGATGGCACTGGTGCTTGATGCCGACGACATCGTCCTGCGCCGGAAATGCATCGGTGAACTCGAGGAGCTTTTCGCAGACGAAGGCAGGTGTCGTCTTGAGCCATGGCGCAAGCAGCGTATCGCAGGATTGCTCGCACGCTGCTATCAGGCTATCGGCGATCATCCGCGCGTCATTTCCTACATGGAGCGTACGCTCGCCTTGCGTAATGCCGCCGACGATATGCGTCGCAGACGCCGGGCATTGCTCGACATCGTACGTCTGCGAGGCAGGATACACGGCTGATCGACCTGTCCGTGTTGTTCCATCACGGGCGTCATCCGGTCTCCTCTTCCCATCCATGGACATATGAAACACGTCCTCGTATCGCTGCTCTTCGTGATGCCGGTCGTACCGTCGCGTATCGCTGCGACGACGTACGATCCGATGCAGAATGGAGGATCATGGACCCTTCCCGCATCCGGCGCGCAGATCAGCCGGTACATCAGACGGATGTATCAGGATCGATCCGGGAACATCTGGTTCGGTACCAACGATGATGGAGTATGTCGCTACGACGGGAAGGCCCTTGCCTGGTTCACCACGGCGCAGGGGCTCGGAGGCGATGCCGTGCGAGGCATCGTCCAGGACGCGAAGGGGAATATCTGGTTCGGTACGTCGGGAGGTGTGAGCCGGTACGATGGCCGATCGTTCACGACCTATACCGTGAAGGACGGACTGAGGCACGATGAAGTCTGGAGCATGCTGCTGGACAGATCCGGAACATTATGGGTGGGCACGGCAGGCGGCGTCTCACGCTACGATGGGAGGAGATTCGTCGACTTCGCCCTTCCGGCGGTCGAACGTCGACACGCGTCGGGCAGCGTCTATGCAGCTCCGGATCTGGTGAGCTGCATCGTACAGGACAGGGGCGGACGTATCTGGTTCGGTACGAACGGAAGAGGAGCGTATCGCTACGATGGGAAGACCCTGACCCGCATCTCGACACGGAACGGTCTCGGCGATGATCTCGTGCAGTGTATCCTGGAAGACCGTAAAGGAAATCTCTGGTTCGCCACACAGCGCGGCGGGATGAGCCGATACGACGGAACGTCGTTCACCAGGTTCGCGGTGCGCGATGGTATGGGGCGTGCGTTCGGGTGGACGATGATGGAGGACAGGGAAGGCAGGGTATGGATCGGTACCGTAGGTGACGGCCTGTACCGCTACGACGGCGCATCCTTCTTCCGTTATTCGCAGAAGGATGGTCTTGCCAGTGCCCATATCCAGAGCCTTTTGCAGGATACGAACGGGACGATATGGGTAGGTACGTCCGGTGGGGCCTATCGCTACGACGGGACGAAGTTCGTCAATTTCACCAGGGACCAGGTCGGGAGGTAGGGCATGACGCCCCACCTCCCCGGATGTTCTGCTCAGTGTCGGAAATGGCGCATGCCCGTCATCATCATCGCCAGTCCCTTTTCATTGGCCGCGGCGATGACTTCTTCGTCGCGGACCGACCCGCCAGGCTGGATGACGCACGTCGCCCCTGCTTCCGCAGCCTGGATCAGGCCATCGGCGAAGGGGAAGAACGCATCCGAAGCCACGGCGCATCCCTTGAGATCGATGCCGGCATCCTCGGCCTTGCGTACGGCGATACGGGCGGAATCCAGACGTGACATCTGGCCTGCGCCGATGGCGAGCGTACGATCCTTGACGGCATAGACGATGGCATTGCTCTTGACGTGCTTGGCGATCTTCCATGCATACATCATCGCCGCCCGTTCATCATCGGTAGGATGGCGCTCGGTGACGGTGCGAAGAGCCGTCTCGTCGAGCAGTTCCTTGTCCGTGTCCTGGACGAGATAGCCGCCGGCCACGGTCCGTACGTCCATGCCGAGCGACGCCCGCAACGCGGCTTCGTCCATCGTCATCAGACGGCGATCCTTCTTCTTGCGGAGGATGTCGAGGGCCTCGTCCGTGAAGGACGGGGCGATGAGCACTTCCGTGAACAGGGAATGGATTTCTTCGGCGAAGGCCTTGTCGACGATCCGGTTCAGGGCGATGATGCCGCCGAACGGACTTACCGTGTCGGTGGCGAAGGCCTTGCGATAGGCATCGACGAGGTCGGTGCCGCTGCCGACGCCGCATGGATTGTTGTGCTTGACGATGACGCAGGTGGGCTCGTCGAATTCCAGGACGAGCTTCGCGGCCGCGTCGATGTCGAGGATGTTGTTGTAGGACAGTTCCTTGCCGTGGAGCTGTGCGAAGATGTTCAGGAAGCCTCCGTAGAGAGCGGCCCGCTGATGCGGATTCTCTCCATAGCGCAGGGCCTGCTCCTTGCGCAGTGGCAATGCGCGCTCGTCCGGCAGCGCCAGACCTTCGGTACGTGCGAACCAGGACGATACCATGCCGTCATAGTAGGCCGTGTGGGAGAATGCCTCGCGAGCGAGCTGACGTCTGAAGACCTGGGGCACGTTGCCGCTCTTCAGGTGGTCGATCAACTCGGAATAGCGGCCGGGATTGACCACGATGCACGTATGCCTGAAGTTCTTCGCCGAGGCGCGTACCATGGCCGGACCGCCGATGTCGATGTTCTCGATCAGGTCTTCTTCCGTCGCCGACGGATTCGCCAGCGTCTTCTCGAAGGGATAGAGGTTGATGATGGCGATGTCGATGCTCGTGATGCCGTGCTCTTCCATTTCCCGGACGTGGGCGCTGTTGTCAAGAACGCCGAGCAGGGCGCCGTGGATCTTGGGGTGGAGGGTCTTCACGCGGCCGTCCATGATTTCCGGGAATCCGGTGATGTCGCTCACCTTCGTGACGGGGAGGCCCGCCTCCTTGAGCGCTGCGGCCGTTCCACCCGTGGAGATCAGACCGATGCCCAGGGCATGCAGTTCGCGGGCGAGATCGACGATACCGGTTTTGTCGGAGACGGAGAGCAGGGCTTGCATCATGTGAGGGCTGGGAGGCATGGATAATCGTTGCAGAACGCGAAAATACGGCCTAGCCGTCAATGCATCATCCGACGGTACCCCGCCATCGGTCACGCCCGCCCTATCAGCCCGGACAATGGAATATCGTTTGACCGATTAGTCGGTCGTGCATAAATTCGTCCACTTCTTCGACGGGCACATCTCCAGAAACCGGGACACGCGACGATGAAAAGCACCATTACCTGCGACATGGAAGGCATCATCCAGACCTTCAACCAGGGGGCCGAGACGCTGTTCGGCTACTCGAAGGAAGAAACGGTGGGCAAGCTGCGCGTTTCCGTATTCTCACCAGGAGAAATCGTCCTGCAGAACCTGAAGACGTGGCTCTCCCAGGCTGATGCGACGGGCGAGTACGTCACGGAAACCAACTTCATCAGGAAGAACGGCGACGTCTTCGGAGCGCGGATACGTCTGTCACCGACATTCAAGGACGGGCAGCAGATCGGATACTGCGGCGTCACCGAGGAACTCGAACGTCCCGTCGACGTGCCGATCAGGACGGCGACGAAGATCGTCCGCTGGCTCGTCATCACGCGGGCACCCTTCCTGACCGCGGCCCTGGTTCCGTGCTTCATCGGTCTCGCCTTCGCCGGTAGCGTGGCCGGTGTACCGATCAACGGCTTGTATGCGACCCTGGCGATCCTCGGCGTGGCCCTCCTCCATCTCGCGAGCAATGTCTACAACGACTACTTCGACGTGAAGAGCGGTACGGACCAGGCGAATACGAAGTACTTCGTCCAGTATTCCGGCGGGTCACGTGCCATAGAGATGGGGCTGATCGATCTCAAGGGAACGCGGACCGTCGCCATGTGGCTCATGATCGGGGCCTTCGCCATCGGCCTGTTCCTGACGTGGCAGATCGGTATGGGCGTGCTCTGGTACGGTCTTGCGGGCCTGTTCTGCGGCTATCTCTATACCGCTCCGCCGGTCCGTCTCGTGGCGCGCAGGGGGCTGGGTGAAGTGACGATCGGCATGGCCTTCGGCCCGCTCATCACGGCCGGAATGTATTACGTGCTCACCGGTACGTCGTCGTGGGAAGCCTTCCTGATCGGCATTCCGACCGGACTGTTGACGACGAACATCCTGCTCATCAATCAGGTGCCCGATGCCGACAGTGACGCCACGACGGGAAAGAACCATCTCGTGGTGACGTTCGGCAAGGACGCGGCCGTCTGGTTCTATACGTTGTTCTGGGCCGGTGCCATCGCCACGACGGTATGGCTGGGCCTACGGCACCATGCGCCGCTCCTCTGGATCCCGGCCGGTATCGGGCTCGTCTATGGGGCCTGGGTCATCAGCTACATGCGCCGCAACATCCATTCACGTGCACTCGTGAAGGCCAACATCAACACCATCTATCTGCAGATCGTCGTCGGTGCACTGTTCGCCCTCATGCTGGTGTTCTGATGGCCCGGGTAACGACATCCTCGTCGGCCGTGATTTATCGATCGTTCGGCAGGACTGCGGACGCTTCCTCGGCCACGTAGAACGAACCGCAGACGAGCGTTGCCATGTCGGCTTCCAATGCCGCACGGACGGCGTCGGCGACCGTGCCGAACGTCCTTACGTCATCGAAGCCGTTCCTCATTGCGCGTTCGGCGAGTTCTTCCGGTGCCATCGAACGCTTGTAGTCCGGTGCACAGACGTGGAGCGTCTGCGTGAGCGGTCTGAGATCCGCGAGCATGGCATCGGCATCCTTGTCGGCCATGACACCGAAGACGACCTGCCAGGGGTGCCCAGCGAGGCCGCAAGCCGCAAGCGTCTCGACGAGGGCCTTCATTCCCGCAGGGTTGTGGGCGACGTCGAGGACGATCGGTGGCTCGTGCCGTCGTAGCTGGATGCGTCCGGCATGTCCGGTTACCGCCTGCACACGTTGAAGGCCTAGGCGGACGTGCTCTTCGGAAATGAAGTAGATCGACCGCAATACGGGCAGGGCTGCGATCACACCTGCCAGATTCCGCGCCTGATGCGGTCCGCACAGGTCGGTCGTCAGATAGTACCGGAAGTTCTGATCGATGACGCTCACGGTCATCGTGAGATCCGGATGATAGCTGTCGACGTCGACCTGCAGAACGTCGTCGACGAAGGTGAGGGGAGCATGGAGCCGTTGTGCTCGTTCTTCGAAGACGGAGCGGAGTTCCGGACGCGGTTCCGTGACGATGCACGGAACGTCGGCCTTGATGATGCCTGCCTTCTCTCCTGCGATCCCGGTCAGCGTCGAGCCGAGATACTCCTCGTGATCGATGTCGATCGACGTGATGATCGTCAGCAGTGGAGACACGACGTTCGTCGCGTCGAGACGTCCACCGAGTCCCGTTTCGATGACGGCCACATCGACGCGCTGTTCGGCGAAGTACTGCAGTGCCATCGCCGTCGTCACCTCGAAGAACGTCCCGCCGATCGGCTTGGCGACATTCATGAGGGGCCGCGCCAGGCGGGCGATATCCTCATCGGAGATCTCGGTGCCGTTTATCCGTATGCGTTCGTTGAAGCGGGCGATATGCGGTGATGTATAGAGTCCGGTCTTGTAGCCCGCCTGCTGCAGGATGGCAGCAAGCATGGCGCACGTACTGCCCTTGCCGTTCGTACCTGCGACGTGGATGACGGGAAGCATGACGTGCGGATCGCCGATGTGCGTGAGAAGCGTTTCGATACGTTCGAGGCCGGGCTTGATGCCGAAGAACGTCATGGCGAACAGTTCTTCGAGAAGAGGGGCGATGGACATGATGATGACGGGGTGGATGACGGACATGCAAACATAACCTCCGGAAACACGAAGCCCCCTGCCGTCGGAACGGCAGGGGGCTTGAAGATTACGTGCGGAATGTCTTAGGCGTTGTCGCCGCCGACGGGTTCGGATGACTCCAGGTCCTCGATGGACGTTTCGGCCGATGCCGTTCCGTCCGTGTTGTACTTGTCGGCATTCGGAACCGGGTGGTTCGCATTGTAGGCCGTGATCTCGTCCGTACCCTTGCCACGGAGGAATTCCACGGCGGAGAGGACGATCTTCTTCTGTTCCTTGTCGAATTCGACGACCCTCAGCGGAAGGACGTCACCGACATGGAAGAAGTCGGCGATGGTGCGTACCGGTGCGAACGAAAGTTGCGACACGGGAACGAAGCCGTCGACGCCTTCGGGCAGTTCCACGATGACACCCTTGTCGATGATGCGGACGACCGTGCCTTCGGTTTCCTTACCCACCGTGAAGGTGTTCTCGAACACGTCCCACGGATTGTCGCCGATCTGCTTGTGACCAAGGGAGATGCGGCGGTGGTCGGAGTCGATGGACAGGACGATGACGTCGAGTTCGTCGCCCTTCTTCACGAATTCACCAGGGTGACGGATCTTCTTCGTCCACGAGAGGTCGCTGATGTGGACGAGACCGTCGACGCCGGGCTCGAGTTCGACGAAGACGCCGAAGTTGGTGAGGTTACGAACCGTACCCTTGTGAACGGAGTTCATGGGATACTTGGCCATGAGGTCCGACCACGGATCCGGCTCGAGCTGCTTCATGCCGAGAGCGAGCTTGCGATCGTGCTTGTCGATGTTGAGGACGACGGCTTCGATCTGCTGGCCGAGCGATACCATCTGCGACGGATGCTTGACGTGCTGCGTCCACGACATTTCACTGATGTGGATGAGACCTTCCACGCCCTTCTCGATTTCGATGAAGGCGCCGTAATCCGTCAGCGAAACGACCTTGCCACGTACCTTGGTACCCGGCTCGTACTTCTCGCCGATCTGTTCCCACGGGTGGGAGGTGAGTTGCTTCATGCCGAGCGAAATGCGCTTCTTGTTCTCGTCGAAGTCCAGGACGACGACCTTGACGGTCTGGTCGAGCTGCACGATTTCCGACGGATGGGATACGCGGCCCCACGAGAGGTCCGTGATGTGGACGAGACCGTCCACGCCACCGAGGTCGACGAAGACACCGAAGTCCGAAATGGCCTTGACGGTACCTTCGAGGACGAGACCCTTCTCGAGTGTGCCGAGGATCTTGCCGCGTTGTTCGCTGAGTTGTTCTTCCAGCAGAACCTTGTGGCTGACGACGACGTTCTCACTGGGGTGGTTGACCTTCACGACGCGGACGTCGATAGCGCGGCCTACCCATGCGTCGAAGTCGCGTACCGGACGAACGTCGATCTGCGAACCGGGCAGGAAGGCCTCGATACCGAGAAGGTCGACGACCATACCGCCCTTGATGCGGCGAAGGATGCGGACCGGAACAACCTGCTGGGTTTCGTACAGCTTGAGAATGTCTTCCCAGGTCTTCATGAAGTCCGCACGACGACGGCTGAGCATCAGGCGTCCTTGTGCGTCTTCGATCTTCTCCACGAATACGTCGACGGTGTCGCCGGCCGTGAGCAGTTCAGCGCCTACGAATTCCGAGCGAGGTACCACGCCCAGCGACTTGAAGCCGATATCCACGAGGATTTCGTCCTTCGTCACGGAGACCACGGTACCGTGGACCATCTCGTCTTCCTTGACCTTCGACATGGAACGCTCGAAGAGCGCCTCGAAGGAGGAATCGTCCATGGAAATGTTGTCCAGCTCACCGTTGAGGATAGCGGCAAGGGCCGTACGCTTCGGTGCTGCCGGCTTTTCGGCAGCCGTTGCAACGGCACTCATCGTGACGTCTTCACCGGCAGCTGTCATGTTTTCCGACATACTTACTCCTACTGTCGATCATCGTGCTCGGCCCGGGCGCGATGCCGACGGAAACAGTGGTGAAACAAACTGCAAGGGCCGAAAAAGGGAGGCAAAGATAGGTAATAATTCACTAAATGCAAGCAAATGAGAGCCTTAGGTCTTGTGTGGAAAACTTTGGCATCAGGATTGCTGTAACATTAGGGCGCGTTATGGTGTTACTGTACGTGTACGCACACACTAGCGTTTCCGGGCATACGGTTATGGATTACTTTGATGCATTCGACGAGGTCTTTGCCTCGATCGAACAGTTCGTACAGGAGCACGGCCGTGCTCCCAAGGAAGTAGCGGTCTCTCCCTCGCTCTACACATGGCTCGCCGAACTGCAACGCGAGGCGGCCCTGCTCGAAGGAGTGGGGAATCACGATCCGGTCAGCCTGGATTCACCATACGGGAGTATCCGTATCGCGATCGACGAAACCCTGTCACCCTGGGAAATCGTTCCGATGTAACCCCATTCCGATCATGACAAATCGGCAGGAATGCCAGCTCCAATGGCAGTCGACCGTCAGATCGTATGGATTCCGTGCAGTTTGCACAGCCAGCCCAGATGTCCGGCATGTGCGCCTTCGTGACGGATGGCATGGAAGACGACCGTCCGTTTCGGGACGTCGCGTCCGAAGAGCGGGAAGGGCATGACCGTCATCAGTTCTTCTTCGGGCAGACCACGCAGGACGTCGACCGACGTCCGGTGAATGACGTCCATCGCCGTCTTCACATCCTCGAATTCCGGCCAGGCATCGGTCGATTCTCCACGCGACTCGATACTGAACGTATCCAGCCATTCGTACGGACTGGGGACGTTGCCCAGCGCCCCGGCGATCATCGACTGTTCGGCCCACGCGAGGTGGGCACAGATCCATAGCGGCGCATTGAGCTGGATACCATTGGCGTCATAATGTCGCTTCATGTCGATGTCCTGCAGATGGCCGAGGTAGAACTTCGTCATGTTGCGAGTGTAGTCGAGCAGGTCGGCGAGGGTGGCGGACATGGCTGTTTCCTTGATTGATCGTCGGTCGGGACGGTGAAGAAAAGCGGGACGACGCGTTGACCCTGGCGGAATGGCGTTCATGACAATGGGTATCCGCTATCGGGCTGCCGGTACGTAGTAGTGCATCACCGCGCCAGAACCGAATGTCTTCGTGTTGATCAACGTCAGAACCATTCTGTCGCTGATATGCCTGAAGAGCGGCAACCCCTTTCCCGCGATGACCGGATGGATACAGAGCTGGAACTCGTCGATCAGCCGGAGCTCCGTCAACGCGGCAATCAGACTGGGACTTCCTACGAGAGTGTCCTTGCCTGGTTGTTGCCTGATCGCCAGGACTTCTTCCTCGAGATCGCGGCGGGTCAGGCGCGTATTGCGCCATTCGACACGTTCCAACGTATGCGAGAACACGACTTTCGGGATGTTGTCGATAGCCAATGCGAAGTCGTCCATCGATTTGTCTCCGGAGGGGCGTTCGACCAATGCAGGCCAGTACCCCTCCATAAGCTGATAGGTAGTCCTTCCGTAGAGAAGCGTGCCACTGTTCAGAAGGAGTTCCGTGTAGTGCTGGTGAAGTTCCTCATCCGCGATCCCGGCCGTGTGATCGCAGAATCCGTCGATGGTCATGTTGATGCCGGCGATAATTCTCGTCATGTGGGTGATCCTGAGTGTCGTAACCAGCTGGTTCCATGTCGGGAAAATCCTGAATAACCGGTGCATGGCCAAAACACTTCTCGCGTATCCCGTTCTGGTTCCCGGCGGTCGGACGATTGCGGCGGTTCAGACTGGAAGTAGTACGTAGTTCTTCGTGACGAAAACGGTGTGCGTGTATCTAGGCCGAAACAGGAACCCCTTTCATGTACTGTTTCCGGAATACGATATGCGTAGCCTTTTCGCCATTCTCGTACTGGCATTCGTAGTTGTCGTCTGTGCTCGCGCACAGCCGGGCCGATATGCGATCCGATTCTTAATCCGTGCCCGGAATTGTCATATCTCTTCAAGAATCAGTCCTGTGGTTGCGCGGTGACAGAGTGTCCTTCCACGCCTTGGCGGGACCTTATCGTTACCGATGGGCAGTTCCTCAACGATGCAGACAGCGGTTCCTGTGTGAATGGAATACCATTCAAGGCTAGGCTCAACTTCAAGTACAGATTCTGCAATGGGGTGCTTGAACTTTGTAGTAGTATAGAAGGCTTTGCCCTCGCGGATGGGTGGTTGCACTGCACGACAACTGGAATTTGCCTGTCAGACTATCGCGTGAACCTAAGCTATGCACTGGAAGTCATGAGACGAAGGGGGTTGTTGACCGTCAGCAATTGCCCCGCATATCAAAGCGTGAAATGGTATGTCTGTACCAAATGTCTTCCGGCAGGAGATGTCTGTACGATTTCTTCAAGTCGATGCTACATGTGGATCAATGTATGCAACGAGGGCTATTCACAATGCTCGGCATGCTCGCCCTATCTATTTACCGGGGCCAATGCAAGGCTGAAGTTCGAACTTGTCGGAGTCTATTCTACCGAGGCATGCCAGCCACCCGGTTCCGGCTGTACACCAGGGTGCCAGTTGGTCTATGATTTCATGAAGTGCTTCGATTCACTGCCAAATCCCTGACGAAGCATTCGGCGTCTCGGTTTGCGCCTCAAATCTACCTGCTGACTCCCTGCCTCTTCGTAACTTTGCAGTGCTGCGCCCATAGCTCAGCTGGATAGAGCAACAGCCTTCTAAGCTGTGGGTCGCAGGTTCGAGTCCTGCTGGGCGCGCCAACGTTGCGGGAGTTCCGATATTCCCGTTCACACACACACGAGTCGAGATCGGATGATGGAGCTTCTTTCGCTCCATTCCAACGGATTCGGCCCGACGTACTTCTCAGTGATCGACCTATGAGTGAACCAGTCCTCGACATGTCGGGAATCGATCCCGAACGCGATATCGTGACGAGAAGAGTGCTCCAGGCGCCGCGGCATGTCGTCTACAAGGCCTGGGCCGATCCTGCGCATCTCGCGAAGTGGTGGGGCCCGAAGGGCTTCACGAATACGTTTACCGATTGCGAACTCGAGCCCAACGGGAAGTGGATCTTCACGATGCATGCACCGGACGGTGCGGACTATCCGAACGAGTCCGTCTTCGTGAAGATCGTCGAACATGAACTGATCGTATGGGATCACATCTCCGGCCATCGCTTCCGCGCCGTGGCCAGCTTCGAGGAGATCGATCCCGACCGTACGGCCGTGGCCTACAGGATGCGGTTCGACAGTATCGACGAGTACAGGAAGATGAAAGACTTCATCGTCGAGAAGAACGAAGAGAACTTCGACAAGCTCGAAGACGAAGTGAAGGACATGATGGCCGGGTGACGGAGCCGTGCAATGACGAAGACGACATCGCCCGCATTCCTTCGATGGAATGCGGGCGATCTCTTTCCTGGCATTGCGCCGTCGGTCAGGCCGCTGTCGAGTATAGTTGGGACGTGTCGACGTAGATCAGGTACTTGCTGATGAGGTCACCCTTCCGCATGAGGATGTTGGCGAACGGGACCTGCAGCGTGCTGCCATCGTGGCGCGTATAGGTCACCGAACCGTTGCAGATGAGGGCGTCGTCCTGCAGCCAGTGCGTATGCAGTTGATGTTTCAGGCCACGGATACTGTCGAAGAAGCCGGCGATGACGTCGCGTACGAGGTCGCGTCCCTGGATGGGCTCGGCATTGCCGAACTGCAGGACGACGTCCTCGGTAAGGAAGGATGCGAAGGTGTCGGCGTCGCTGTTGTCGATACTGCTGAACAGGTCACGCATGCGCTGTTCCATGTCGGTCTCTCCGGATGAATGGCGATCGTTGATTGTCGTCGAACTTACTGAAGTCGACGATAATAACCGACTGGTCGGTCAATCAAAGCCACGTGTGAAGGATGCCGTAGTAAATAGGCTCGTGAGGGCGTTCGCACAGAGGCCGGGCGACAGTATATTTGCCCCGCAGGAGAATTTGATCTGGAGTCATGGAATGAATCAGTACATGTCCGGTTTCGGTAATGAGTTCGCCACGGAGGCCGTGCCGGGAGCGCTGCCGGAAGGACGCAATTCGCCCCAGAAGCCGGCCTATGGCCTTTATGCGGAACAGGTAAGCGGCACGCCCTTCACCGCGCCACGCTCGGCGAACAAGCGGTCGTGGCTGTACCGCATCCGCCCGTCCGTCGTCCATAAACCCTATGAACGTATCGATAACGGTCTGATCCGTTCCAGATTCGACGAGGTCGAGACGACGCCGAACCAGCTTCGCTGGGATCCGCTGCCGTTTCCCGAACGTCCGACGACGTTCATCGAAGGTATCGTCACGATGGCGGGGAACGGCGACCTGCACGTCCATGCTGGCAATGCCATCCACGTCTACGTGGCCAACGCGTCGATGACGAAGCAGTTCTTCTACAATGCCGACGGTGAGATGCTCATCGTCCTGCAGGAAGGCGCGTTACGTTTCTATACCGAACTGGGAATCATCGATGCGGTGCCTGGTGAGATCGTCGTCATTCCGCGCGGGATCAAATTCCGTGTTGAGATGGACGGTCCGAGCCGTGGTTACATCCTCGAGAACTACGGTGCGTTGCTGCGTCTTCCCGATCTGGGACCGATCGGTGCGAACGGCCTGGCCTATCCGCGCGACTTCCTGACGCCGGTGGCATGGTACGAGCAGACGACCGATATCGTGGACGTCATCGCCAAGTTCCAGGGTAATCTCTGGAAGGGACTCTACGATCATTCGCCGCTCAACGTCGTGGCATGGCATGGCAACTATGCGCCGTACAAGTACGATCTGCGCAAGTTCCAGTGCATCAATACCGTATCGTTCGATCATCCCGACCCATCCATCTACACGGTGCTGACATCTCCCTCGGAGATTCCGGGCACGGCGAACATGGACTTCGTCGTCTTCCCGCCGAGATGGATGGTGGCCGAGAACACGTTCCGTCCGCCGTGGTTCCATCGTAACTTCATGAACGAATTCATGGGCCTGATCGAAGGCATCTACGATGCCAAGGAAGGCGGCGGCTTCGTACCGGGTGGCGCATCGCTGCACAACTGCATGAGTGGCCATGGTCCCGACGCGGATACGTACAAGAAAATGACGCAGGTGGAGTTGAAGCCGGTGAAGCTCGACGGCACGCTGGCCTTCATGTTCGAGACGCGATTCGTGAGCAAGCCTACGGCGTTCGCCATGAGTTGCGCAGAGCTGCAGACCGACTACTGGGAATGCTGGCAGGGGCTGACGCCGGAATTCAAGCGCCCCTGAGCGTTTTTCCGCTGTCAATTCAAATGGGTTTCCTATATTTGTGACCCCACAAGAAAGTTACGGCCAAGTCCCGTGCGGTTGTAGCGAACCCAACCCCGCCAGGTCCGGAAGGAAGCAACGGTCAGTTTGTCTACAAGGCGCCACGGTAAACTTGGCTTTTTTTATTTCTACCCCTCGCTCGACGTGAGGGTCCCCTATGGTCCGACGGATCCTGATCAATTCAACGCCGACCCACGTCCGTATCGCTATCACGGAGGACGGACGACTGGCCGAGCTGTTCACGGAAGAACCCGATCGCGAAAACCAGGTCGGTAACATCTATCTCGGGCGCGTCACGAAGATCCTGCAGGGTATGAATGCAGCCTTCGTGAACATCGGTCTCGAACAGGATGCCTTCCTCCATTTCTCCGACGTCGACCAGTCGATGGAAGAACTGTCGACGGACGACGATGACGATGACGAAGCCCCGCAGCCGGTAGCCGACACGGTGGACAGTGCCGCCGTAGCCCTGCGCCAGGCCAAGGCTTCGCCCAAGAAACGTCTCCCAACCTTTTCCACGAAGCGTTCCGGACAGGTGACGATCAACCTGCAGGCGAAGCAGCAGGTCATCGTCCAGGTTACACGTGACGCCTATGGTCAAAAGGGTGTGCGGGTTACGACGAAGGTCGGTATGGCCGGCCGTAACGTCGTCCTTCTGCCGTTCGACGATTCCATCGGTGTCTCGCGCAAGGTCGTTTCCCTCCGCGAACGTCGCCGTCTTCGCAGCCTCGCCAAGTCCATCCTGCCCGAAGGTACCGGATGCATCATCCGGACGGCCGCTGCCGGCTTGCCGGACAGTGACGTCCAGCGCGACTTCGAGGCCTTGATCGAAAAGTGGCGCGACGTCGAAGCCGAAGTCGCGAAGGCGAAGGGCCCGCAACTGCTCTACCGCGAGCCCGGCATCACGCACAGCGTCATCCGCGACCTGTTCAAGGACGATGTCGCCCAGGTCATCGTCGACGACCACGACCTCTACCGCGACATCAAGGCCTACGTTACCCGTACGGCCCCGCACCTCGACGGCAAGATCGAATTCCACGACGACAACCAGCCCCTGTTCGATATCTACGGTGTGGAAGCCGAAGTCCAGCTCACGCATGCACGCAAGGTGCCGCTGCCTAGCGGTGGCTCCGTCGTGATCGATCACACGGAAGCCATGCACGTCGTGGACGTCAACAGCGGCCGCGCTTCCAACGAGCGGACGCAGGAACACAATGCCGTCAAGACCAACTTCGAGGCAGTTCGTGAAGTGGCCAAGCAGCTCCGGTTGCGCGACATCGGCGGCATCATCCTCATCGACTTCATCGACATGCAGCAGGAGGAGAACCGCCGCCGTCTCATGAGCGAGATGCGGCGCGAACTGTCCCGCGATCGTGCGAAGACCGTCGTCTATCCCGTCACGCAACTGGGCATCATGCAGATCACCCGCCAGCGCATCCGACGCAACATCGCCGAGCGCTCGAGCGAGGACTGTCCGCTCTGCTTCGGCATGGGCAAGGTGCAGAATCCGGAAACGACGGTGACGGGGATCGACCGGTGGCTGCGGAACTACAGGGCGCGCACGTGGGGTCTGCGTATCTCCATCGCCGCCCACCCCTACATCGTACACTTCATCGAACGTCATCGTGGTACGACGCTCCGCCGATGGCTGCGCAAGTACTTCCTCTTCGTATCGCTGGTCGAGGACGACAAGCTCGAGGCCGGTGAATTCCGCGCCTTCCGTCCCGGCACATCGAAGGACATCACCCGCCAGTTCATGTAAGGCCTCATGTCCGGCTCTCCCCGCACCATCACCATCCTCGGGTCTACGGGATCGATCGGCTCGCAAACGCTCGATATCCTCACCCGTCGTGGTGACGACTTCCGACTGAACTTCATCACCTGCAATACCAGGGTCGACGATCTGATCGCCCAGGTGCGCCGCCACGAACCACGTGGCGTCGCCATCCGCGACGAAGAGGCCTGGCGCAGCTTCCGTATGCAGTGTCCGGAATTCAGGGGTCCCGTCCTCCTCGGCGAGGAAGGACTGTGCGAAGCCGCCGCCCATTCCGATAACGACATCGTCATGAGCGCCATGGTCGGTTTCAGTGGTGTCGTGCCGACGATGGCCGCCATCCGCACGGGCGTGGTGATAGGCCTGGCCAACAAGGAAACGCTCGTGAGTGCCGGCGACGTGATGACGGCCGCGGCGCGTGAACACGGAGCCACGCTCATCGCCGTGGACAGCGAACACAGTGCCATCCTGCAATGCATGGCCGGCGAGCGTATCGCCGACATCGAGAAATTCATCATCACGGCGTCGGGAGGACCATTCCGGACCTTCACGCACGAGCAGCTCGCAGACGTCACGGCGGAGCAGGCCCTGCGACATCCCAACTGGACGATGGGAGCGAAGATCACGATCGATTCGGCGACGCTCATGAACAAGGGCTTCGAGGTGATCGAAGCGCGATGGCTGTTCGATCTGGCTCCGGAGCACATCGACGTCGTCATCCATCCCCAATCCATCATCCACAGCATGGTGCAGTTCGTCGATGGCAGCGTCAAGGCGCAGATGGGACTGCCCACCATGCTCGTACCCATCCAGTACGCCCTGACCTATCCCGTACGGATGCCGCTCGACATTCCACGCATGGATCTCGCCGCGATGTCCACGCTGACGTTCGAACGTCCGGACGTCGACAGATTCCCGTGCCTCAGGATCGCCTACGACGTCCTGAAGGAAGGGGGAACGGCAGCCTGCGTAGCCAACGCCGCGAACGAGATCGCCGTGGCGGCCTTCCTCGAAGGGCGCTGCAGCTTCACCGGAATAGCGTCGTTGATCGAGCGTACGCTGGCGGACATGGAAAGCGTGGCTCATCCGTCATTGGATGACGTCGTCGCCGTCGATGCCGAAGCCCGCCGCCGGGCCCGTATCTTCCTGAACATCTGATATCATTTCGACCGGACTATGGAACTTCTACAGACTGTCCTTTCCTTCCTCGTCGTGATCGGCGTACTGGTCTTCGTACATGAGCTCGGACATTTCCTGACCGCCAAATGGACCGGAATGCGTGCCGACGTCTTCGCGCTCGGCATGGGCCGTCGTCTGTTCGGATGGAACTGGAAGACGGGCTTCACGTTCGGTCCCATTCCGGAAGACCTCGATCTCGAGGGGCGGACCGATTATCGTCTGTGCCTGCTGCCGGTCGGGGGCTATGTGAAGATCGTGGGAATGATCGACGAAAGCTTCGATACGGAGTTCGTCGACAAAGCTCCGCAGCCATACGAGTTTCGCGTCAAGAAGAACTGGCAAAAGGCCCTGGTTCTCGTGGCCGGTGTCGTGATGAACATCCTGTTCGCCATCGCCGTTTTCTGGGCCATCCCGATGTTCAATGGCCGCGAGGAACATGTCGTCAGCAGATTGTCGTACGTCGAACCCGGCTCCGTCGCGCAACGGGCTGGCCTCCAGGCAGGGGACCAGATCGTACGCGTGGACGGGAAGTCCGTATCGACCTGGGAGGAGATCGGAGAGTCCTTCGGGCTGATCGCCTCTACGGGGCTGTCCGGTTCCACCGGAGATCACGTCGTCGATATCCGCCGCGGCAGCGAAGAGCGTGCCGTGCGCATTCCGGGGCGTGATGTCGTGCGAGCGATGGCCGCGGGTCAGGGGCTGGGCATGAATCCGGAAGGAATGCGCGTCAGCCTGGCCGGTGTCGTGACGCTGGCGCCTGCCGGCAAGGCGGGACTGCAGGCGGGCGACATCATCCTCGCCGCCGATTCCATGGCCGTACGCACGACGCCGCAACTCCAGAAGTACGTTCGTGCCCATGCAGGCCGTAGCCTCGTCCTGCACGTCGAACGGAAGGGCACCACGTTGCTCGTGCCGCTGACGGTGAGCGAGGACAGTACGATCGGTGTCGAACTCGCACAGAGTTACGTCGGAGAAACCCGCACGACGACCTACGGTCCGTTGACGTCGCTGTCGATGGCCATCGGCGAAGTCGGGGGCACGATCAGCATGATCGGCGCTTCCGTTACCCACGTATTCCGTGGCGACGTGAGCGTCAAGCAGAGCTTCGGCGGCCCTATCCGGATCGCACAGATGGCATCGCGCAGCAGTGAGCTCGGAGCCGAAGCCTTCTTCCGCTTCATGGCCCTGATCTCCATCTCCCTTGCCGTCATGAACCTGCTTCCTCTCCCGGGGCTCGACGGTGGACACCTCGTCTTCGTCGGCATCGAGTCCATCATCCGTCGTGAGATACCGACGAACGTCAAGATGCGTTTTCAGCAGGTCGGTGTGGCGTTGCTGCTTGGACTGATGGTATTCGTAATCTATCTCGACATCACACGATGACACGACGCATTCTCGTAACGAACGACGACGGAATAGACTCGCCGGGAATCTTCGCTCTCGTGCAGAGCATGCGCAGGCTGGGCGACGTCGTCGTCGTGGCTCCCGATCGTCAGCAGAGTGCGGTAGGCCATGCCCTCACCGTCGCGAGTCCATTGCGCGCCACGCCGTTCTATCGCGACGGAATGATGTTCGGCTACGCCATCAACGGTACGCCGGCCGATTGCGTGAAGCTGGCTATCAGTACGTTGCTGCCCGAGCCGCCGGACATCGTGGTCAGTGGCATCAATCACGGGAGCAATACGAGCGTCAACGCCATCTACTCCGGAACGGTCAGCGCCGCAACGGAGGGAACGCTGATGGGTGTACCAAGCATGGCGGTATCCCAGACCTCATGGGACATGCATGCGGATTGCTCGCTGGCAGCCGACGTCGCCCATACGGTAGCGGGAAAGCTGGTCGAGGCGGGTCTGCCGAAAGGAACACTGCTCAACGTCAACGTCCCCTCCATCGACAGAAGCGAGTTCAAGGGAATCAAGGTCACACGGCAGGGACGAAGCGTCTGGAACGATCACTATGAACGGCGACTCGATCCTCACGGCCGTGAATACTTCTGGCTCACTGGCGACTTCGTCCAGCTCGAGCCCGTCGAAGGGGCGGACGACATCGCCGTCGGCGAAGGCTATGCCGCCATCACACCATTGCATTACGAGCTCACGAACTTCGCCGTGCTCGATGATCTGCGCGACTACTTCGCGTAACCGTATTCCATGATGCACGGCCCGAACCCGTTCGACGGTAAGGGTATGTCGCCCGGGTGCGACGGATGTGGGACCGAGGGTGAGATAGATATACGAGGTTCCTGATATCGGTCGTTCGCATTGCCGAATGTCCTGTGACGAACTCCCTCGATGTCGATCATAGCGGTACATCGGGCTGCGGTCAGGCTGCAGCTCGACGGCATTGTTATGTTTGTATAGGCATTCACAACCATTCGTCACGGGATCCATGCGATCGATCTTCTACCTCCTGTCCGGAATCCTGGTCATGGTCATCGTGAGTGGCTGTGGGAGCGATACCGTCAAACCGTCCGAACAGTTCGGCGTCATCAAGGGAACGGTATACAGCGCAAGGATACAGGTGCCTGTCCCCCTGGCCTTCGTATCGACGCTGCCGCCTACGCAGAGCGTACGTACGGATGCCAACGGCGCGTTCACGATCACCGATGTGCCTGTGGGGACGTATGTCGTGAGCGCCGTGGCCGGTGACAGCGGCCGGGGATCCAGCAACGTCTCCGTCGTATCGGGCCGTACAGCGACAGCCGATATCCTCCTGAGCAGGGAGCCCGGGACAACGGGAAGTATCATCGGAACGGTGACGAAGGATGGCCAGGCGCTATCGGGCATCGTCGTTACGACCATTCCTGCATTGGAGGCCGTGACTACCAATGCCGACGGGAGATATGCGTTCGGCAACGTCCAGCCCGGTACCTATACCGTCAGTGCCAGAAAGGAAGGCGCGGGCTATGGGGTGCAGACCGTACAGGTCGGTATCGATGCCACGTCCACCGCGGATATCATCCTTTCCGATCAGGACCCCGACAAGGCCACCATCACCGGTCTCGTTCTTCTCGCCGGTAGCGAAAGCCCGATCGCAAACGCGACGATAGGTCTGGTGTCGGAAGGCCGGACGACGTCGTCGGGTAGCGATGGCAGATTCTCCTTCGGCAATGTGGCGGTGGGCAAGGTGTCGCTGAAGATCGAGGCAGGTGGCTTCCCCGCGATCACGAGGATGGTAACGACCGAAATGGGGAAGAACAGCCACATCGTCGTTCGCGTCGGCCAGTCCGATCTGCTCCCCGTCACGGATGGGCTCGTAGCTTTTTTCCCGCTCGATGGCGACATCAGCGAGGTCGCGGGAATCGGTAGTACGGGAACGGTATCGGAGATTCAGCCGGCAGCGAATCGCAAGGGTGAGCAAGGCAAGGCCATGCAGTTCGCAGGACACACCACCTCGTATGCGGAAGCGACCTTACCGAGGCGTGTACAACAATTCCCGTTGACCGTGTCGTTCTGGATGAAGTACGACCGACTGACGGACTTGTCGCAGGTCGTGTGCAAGTACCGTCATCCCGACGGTAACGGCATGAGCTTCTTCTGGGAGAACTCGAACTTCGTCGGATTCTACGCGAGCAATCACTTCTCGTCACATGTGCGCAGGGATGTCACCTCGCCAGCGCCGATGGTCTGGCATCATGTATGTGCGGTCTTCACCGCCAATGGCGGGCGTTTCTTCATCGACGGACAACTGCAAGGGGAAGGCACGATACCCTGGAATGGCTCCCCGATTTCGCCGACGACCGACGAACCCATGCGCCTGGCCGTGATACGGTCCGACTATACGGGGCTGGACAGACCAACGCCGTACAAAGGAATCATCGACGACGTGGCGTGGTATGACAGGGCGCTTTCCGATGACGAGGTCCGTATGTTGACCGAGGATCGGTAAGCGTCGGTTTCGTGAGTAATACGAGGAACAACATGGGTGCGGTTGCGCGCAGGATGCTGCTACCGGTGGATGAAGACCGTTGTCTGCCATTGCTGAATACGTTTCCGACGGATCAGTATCGCGATTGGTCGGTGCTGTTCCGCAATGGCTGGAACCGGATCGACGACGTGGTCGGTGTCGGAGTATTCGACGACGGGAACGCCGTCGGATACCTGGGCACTATCCAGACCGAACGGCATCTCGGCGGACATGTCTTCCGTACCGTCAGCCTGTCCACCTGGTACGTGCTAAAGGAGTATCGGGCTCATAGCATGGATCTGCAGCGTGCCGTTCTGGAATACGATCGCTGCGTCGTCGTCGGGCATACGCCCATTCCGCAGATCATGAAGCGTTACGATTCCCTTGGGTATCGAAGCTTCGACACCAACGTGAGGCTTCTCTTCCCGCATCCGAAAGGATTGTTCGGCATGCGGGACGGTGTGGGTGTAACGGTGGGCCTCGAAGCGATCTCACCGCATCTGACCGACGTCGAACGGACCCTCGTCGCGGACCATCTCCCATATGGTTGCGTTCCGATACGCGTCGCATCGACGGATGGACGGTCGACGAACCTGATCGCCCAGCGCGTCATGCGCAGGTACAAGGGCTTCACGCTGCCGACGGCCCACATTGTGTATCTTTCCGATCCTGCATTCTTCGCGGAAGTGTCCGTCGTATGCCGGGGAGACATCATGCGGCACATGCGGTCAAGGTTGATCGCGATGGATGCGCGAATGTATCCATCGTCCGCAGCTTCCTTCAGCATGCTCGTTCCGCTCGTCACGCCGAGGATCTATCGATCGACCTTCGAGATCGATACGTCGTTGCTGGACAATCTCTATTCCGAATTGGTCCTTTTTTCGTTCTGAGACATGCGCGTTGTTCTAGACGTCGGTGTGACCGATCGGCAGTTCGTACTGAACCTACGTGACAGATTCGATATCCTGTGTACGGGTCATGTCGTCCCATCGGCCCAGCCGTCCGTTCTTGACATGGAAGTGACGACCGGTGCGCCCGATCCTGTCGACGACGCCAGGTGGTATCGATTTCCGATGGTGGTCGTGCGGTTCCTCCGTACAGGGACGGATGATGTTCTGCTGACGGAACATATCCGGTTCGTGAACTACAGTACCGGCGCCAATCGTGCCGATCTCGTGAATGCTCTCGCCCTCGGCCTGGCCAAACTCGCCGGTACCGGCGGCCTGGACGTACAGTCGGTACGCGTTACCGCGGTGATCGATCCCGCACAGTCCGGCCGGACGCAGCATCCTGCCATGTCGATCCTGCTGAAGCGTCTCAAAGGACTTTTCGTCTACGAGCAATGGAACTGCGGTATCGGCAGGCTGGAAGAAGCGGATCTCAAGGCCGGCGGCCCCCTGGCGCTACCGCAGCACATGCACTGGCTGCCCTGGCCCAGGGTGAGGACATTCAATGCCGATCCGTTCGTCGTCGATATCGACGGCATTCCGTGGATACTCTACGAATACATCGATTCCCGTGAGAAGGGCGAGATACGCGCACGTTCATGGGACGGCAGGCGTTGGGGAGACGAGATATCGTTGCTGGTCGGAGACGGGCACTATTCCTATCCCTGCATCTTCCGTCATGGTGGTGAGATATTCGTTCTGCCGGAGGGCAGTGCCTCGGGCAGGACGGTGTTGTACCGTCTCGCCACGGATACGATGCGCCTTGTGGAACATGCAGTACTCTTCGAGGACAAGGGAATCATCGATCCCACCATCGTTCACCGTGATGGATACTGGTGGCTCTGGGGAGGGATACCGGGACTGCAGGAGAATGCATCGGTCTTTCTATGGTATGCAACCGCTCCGCATGGACCATGGGTATCGCATCCGTCCAGTCCTCTGTCCCTGGACGTCCGGAGCAGTCGTCCGGGTGGCTCCGTATGGGAGCAGGGCGGCATGCTGTATCGTCCTGCACAGGACAGTTCCCGTGGATATGGATGCGCCGTGGCTATACACAGGATCGACCGTCTCACACCGGAACACTATGCCGAAACACCGGTCGGGACGATGCCGCCCGCCGCGAACTGGAAGCAACCCGCGGGGTTCCATACGTTGAGCCGTGACGGGCAGTGGGTGGTCGTGGACGCCCTGCGGAACCGGTATTCGCTATGGCTTCCGTTCGCGCGGATATTCGAACGGATCATCGGGCGCTGAGCGCAGTGTATTCCGCCGTCCGTATGGCGCATTGCCTGTGCCGAGCGATATTTGCACAATGAAGACAGAACATATCGACGAACGGTTGCTGCGTGATATCGATGCACATGCACGACGACTGCGCTTTCTCTACCGCATCAAAGGATTCGGATACGAACGCGCGATAGAGCTCCCGCTCATCGCTTCACGACTGGAACCACTGTTCGGGAAGCCGTTGCGTTATCTCGATATCGGTACCGGCCCCTCGTTGTTTCCGACGTGGATCCTGAAACGTTCGTCGTGGGACGTGACCTGTCTTGACAAGTTCTCGTGGGTACAGATCCAGAAGGACTATGCCCGAAAGGTGATGGGTGGTGCGGACGTCTCGGGACGATTCCACGTGATCGAACAGGACTTCCTGGCGTCCGAACTGGAGCCGGAATCGTTCGACATCATCACCAACATTTCCGTCATCGAACATTTCGAAGGCAATCTGGACAGCGAGGCGATGGCGAAGAGCGCCCGTCTGCTGAAACCCGGAGGCCTGTACGTCCTTACCACGCCCCTGAACGAAGGCCACTACAAGGAATGGTTCCTGGACCAGGACGTTTACGGTGAGAAGTACACGTCGAAGCCGGTCTTCTTTCAACGGCACCATGATCTGGCCTCGTTCCAGGAGCGCATCGTGGCCCCGACCGGGCTCGAAGAAGTCGAGCGTGTCTACTATGGTGACTATGAGATCCCGTTCTTCAACGACAAGATCGTCGTAGGAGGATGGCGAAAGGTGCCGCGTACGCTCAGGCAGATGAACACGGTACGGCATGCACTGCGGCATGGCAGTTATCGTGACTATCCCGTTTCCATGCCCGGCATGAAGATCTATACGTCGGCCGGTGTATTCGTGGTGCTGCGCAAGAATAGCTGATTCTTGGCGCTGTGTGGTTATCCCCGGATCAGAGGCCGTGCCCTGTCCATGTTGTCCGAATGTATGAAGGCGATATTGTCGTTGAGATGATATTCGTCGACGGGACTCGTTCGCAGCGAGCCGTCATCGTCGATGCGGAATGAGGAATACCCTCGGTCGGCAAGGAGCGCTTTCAATTGTTGCGTCGTGAAGTCCCGGGACTTCTGCAGGCCGTCGCTCAGCTCCATCACGATGACCGGGAACAACCTCGACAATGTCCTGGTGCCACCGAGGATGACTTCCAGTTCCGCACCTTCGACGTCGATCTTGATGAGATCGAGCCTCGGTATCGAACGGGCTTCGACGAAGGCATCGATGGTCGTAGCCGGGATCTCGATGTAGTCGGTACTGACGTTGTGTTCGACGAATACGGTCGAATGCGTTCCCGCATTGTTGTCGCGTGACAGGAAGAGCTTCAGCGTACCCGTCTTGTCGGAGAGTGCGCACTGCTCGATGTTGACGTTGGCGAGTCCGTTCAACTGGACGTTGTTCCGGAGTCGCATGGCATTCGTCGTTTCCGGTTCGAACGAGTAGATGGTCGTACCGCCTTCGGCCGCCTTGCCCATGACCAGGCTCAGATAGCCGATCTGTGCACCGACGTCGAACACGACGTCATGGCGCTGCAGATATCGCCGGAGAAAGCGTACGGTGGGCAGTTCATAGCTTCCGAACACGAAGAGGTGAGCCTGCAGGTACTCCGAAAGATCGAGGTTCATCCTGATGCCGAAGTGCAGATCATCCACGATGACGTACGTGGACGACGGGGCCAGCCATCTGAAGTAGATACGGGTCAGGATGGAATACTTGCCGTGCTCTTTCGGAAAGAAACGCATCAGGCGTGAGAATACGTGGCGCACGAACTGTGGGGCGGGCATAGGCGATCGGATAGGGAGCAATACCGCAAAATTATCCAGCACACGGTATTTTATGGCCAAAATATGATATGACGAGGTCGTATGCAGGTACGGATAACGGCGCTGTTGCTTTCCCTCATGCTTCCCGGTACCCTGGCTGCACAAGAAATTCGATGGAGATTCTTCGGGACCTTGTTGAGCGCAAGGGCATTTCCCGTAACCGTGCATATCGGACACGGAAAGGTCCTCGTCATTGGTGGAATCGGTCCTTCGCGCGACAGGAACTGTGAGATCATCGACGTCAATACCGGCCACGTCGAGCTGGCGAAGCCGATGCTCAGGAATCGGCATACGCATACCGCACTGTTCGACAAGGACTCGAACATCATCGTCATCGGTGGCTACGATAACGGGGCCAGTGTCGACGAGGTGGAGCGATACGATCGTACGACCGGGACGTGGAGCGTGATCGGTTCGCTCCTGGTCGGACGTGCCCAGCATGCGGCGTACTGGCTGGATGACGACAGGATACTGGTCGTCGGTGGTCGTGACGAGAGCATCGTTCCCATGGCCCTGGCCGAGATATTCACGGTATCCACGGGGAAGTCCGTTCGGATCAGATCCCATCCGTTTCCCATGAGTACGCCGGTTACCGTACGGGGCAGGACGGGACAATGGGCCGTGGTGGGCGGTAGAGGCGGCCAGAAGAATTCCTATCGGGAGCGGTACGGATATTCCTATGTCGACAGTGCCTGGACGCGCACGATGGCGCTGAACGACAGTGTCTGTTATCCCGCAACGACGCAGTTGTGGGACGGACGCGCACTCATCTGTGGCGGCGCATATCAGGAAGAGCCGTTCGTGACATCCGACAGGGCCTATGTCTTCGACGGGACACAGGTGCATGAGATCGGGCGCATGACGGATGGACGGCAATGGGCGGGTGTAGCGCAGATATCGCCGTCAAGAGCCGTCGTCGCTGGTGGGAATGCCACGAATGTCGTCGTCCTCAGCTCGTCCGACTGGATCGATCTCGACGCCGGGAGCATCCGCCCCGGACCGTCGATGAAGGGTCCGCGTGTATTCCACGGAACCGTCTCCGTTCCCACCGCATATGGGCTGGATGGTGTTCCGACGAATGCCGTGGCTCTCGTTATCGGTGGTCGCGACGAACGTGACAGTCTGTTGTCCACGATCGAGATCCTTGCCAGGACATGTTCCGACAGTATCGACGCCATTCGCGACGATGCCGTACGTATGGCCGGAAGCACGAAGACGATGGATGATGACGGCGTCCTGCTGACGGATGCGATTCCGTTTTCGGCCGGTGCGATATGGAGAACGACGAAGGTCTCCACCGGTCTTGGCTTTACCGTGTCCTTCAGATTCCGGATGATGGAGGGGCACGATGGCGATTTACCCGACGGATCGCTTCCCGGGGCCGACGGTATCGTCTTCGTCGTACAGAACGATGGGCCGGCCCAGGTCGGCAAGGTCGGTGAGGGCATCGGATACGATGGGACACCGAAAGCTCTCGCCGTCGAGTTCGATACGTATCTCAATCCAGCATATAGCGATCCCGACGGCAATCACATCGCCGTTCAGACAGGTGGGCTCGGTCCTTGTCGAGCGGAGCACGTCGCACCGTACAACCTCGGGATCACGACCAAGGTCGTTGCGATCGTTCCCGACGGCAGGATCTATCACGGCAGGATCGACTACCATGGACGGACGCTGAAGATCTATCTTGATACGACGGGGCGGTTCGATTGGCCTGCACTGGTCGTCAACGACGTCGACCTGGCACCATTGCTCGGACTCGATCCCTCGACGACCGCATGGATCGGTTTCACGTCCGCCACGGGTAAATCCGTCGAACGTCACGAACTGCTCTCATGGACACTCGATGGATGTAGTGGTCTCGCTACGTCGGTTGCCGACGGTGTCGTCTCTCCGGTCCCGAAGGAGCTGACGGGCAGTACCGTTATCGTTCCCATGCCGTCCCAGAACCGGGGACGCTTGTATACGGAAGTGGTCTTCGGCGACAATACGGTGATAGTGCTGGAGGACGCCGCCGGCAGAGCGCTGGGTACCGTGCATGTTCGAGGTGGCGAGTTGAGGCAGGGTTTCGAACTTCCGTTCCATCCCGCGGCAGGCTCCTATCTCGTTCGGATCACGGATGGCATGCATTCAGCTTCCGTTCCCTGGATCGTTCTGAAGTGATGTACTGCTGACGGTATGGAGTCCCCTTCTCGTGCGTGGTGTGAACGAGCAGTGGGGACGCTGTCGGGATACTACATCTGCGCTTTCCCGAATCGAACCGTTGTGACGATACTACCCGATTGGGCTCATGCATATTCGATCTATGAGCTCATCTCAATATTGTGGTGTCTGATATGCTCCTACGAATGGCGGTAGTCGCGATATTGTTATCCATGGCCTGCTTGCTAAGAGCGCAGGACCCTGAATGGCAGAATTTTGGGAACCTGAATCAGGCAAGAACCCACGCTCAGGTCGCGAATCTTGGCCATGGTCTGGAAGGACTTCGAAGGGGAGGACTACCATGCGGCAGGCACTACCCGCATCGATGGTGGAACCGTGGTCCTCACGGAAACGCAGCCGTATTCGGATGGTGCGGTCTGGAGCAGGAAGCAGGTTGAAGGTATGGGAGGCTTCGCCACGACCTTCACGTTTCGCATGACGAACGGCAACGATAACGAGTTGCCGGACGGCTCCCTTCCCGGTGCCGACGGTATCGTGTTCGTGGTCCAGAACTCGGGCCCGACGGCACTCGGCAAATCCGGCGAAGGTATCGGCTACGAAGGAATGCCGAAGACGTTGGCCGTGGAATTCGACACGTATCTCAATCCCGCACGACGGGACGTTTCGAGCGCCCGGCATTGGTCGTCGATAGTGTCGATATCGCAAGTCTGCTGGGACTCGGTCCGACCGGCACGGCCTGGATGGGCTTTACGTCCGCGACGGGCAAGTCCGTCGAACGTCATGAACTGTTGTCATGGCGCATGAGCGATTGCAGCGGTCTTCTCGCGACCTCGGTGGATGAGGGCTCCGACGGTCATGGGGCGTCGGGTGCATCGCGTATCGTACCGATGCCTTCACGCGATGCAGCACGTCTGTTCTCGACGGCGATGACCGAAGGGAAGGTGACGATCGTGCTGTATGACGTTACTGGCGCCACGCTCGGTACTACTGTGGCCGGAGCCGGTGAGCTGGCCTATGGTGTCGATCTCCCGTTCCGTCCGTCGACGGGCACGTATTACATCCACCTCACCGATGGTATGCGATCCATCACGTTGCCGTGGGTCGTGATGCGATGAAGCCAGATCGTGTGGAACGGTCGGTGAACTATCCCTGGAGCGGATGGCCGATACTGCGCAGAAGGGCCTCGATCTGCAGGTCTCCGTATCCGTACTCCGGATGCTCCTGCAGGAACCGTACCATGATGTCGTACGATGACGTGATGCCCTGGTCGATATAGGAGCGGAGGATGGCCACGTCGCTCGCTACCGGATTGTCCGGACCCGTCACCCTGCCGAGGTGGAGCCTGCACGCCTCCCGTAAGGGGAGCAGGACAGGCGGTGCATCTTCCTGAACGGCGAGGGCCATTTCTGCCGCATCGCCGCCCGCATAGATACGCCACATACGTGCGGCATAGGCGAGGTCCTCATGATGCAGTTCGATGGAAGAGTCGCTGCAGCGGACGTGGATCCGTGCGCCCATGGTATAGGGTGGGCGCAGATGATAGAGCAGGAAGGCCTGATTGATCTGGCACATCAGGTCCTCGTCGAACCATAGCCGCAGGTCCCTGATCCTTCCGGTGGCGGTGATGCGCGTGAACTCTTCGACGACCTTCGTGCGGTAGTCGCTGGTATCCGCGCCGTAGGTCGTGCGGATGAAGGCCTCGCGTAGATTCCAGAATGCCTCGTTCGCGATGGGGCCGTCGATCGGGCCTATGGCCAGTATTTCGCGCCATACGGCGATGGAATTTCCGGGGAACCGTTCCTGAAGGTCGGTTACGGCAAGGTCGCCGTTGGCGACATGAAGTACGTTCATACGAGATACGGTAGTGTAAGCATGGAAACTACGGTACCTACCAGGATGGTCTGGGCGAGAATCGCTTCATCCAGGCCGTACCGTTCGGCGAAGACCATCGTGAGGACCATCGTGGGCATCCCCGCTTCGAGCATCGTCGCACGCAGGACGTCCGGATCGGCGATCCACAGATGGACCAGCGGCGAGGCGAGCAATGGGGCCACGACGAGCTTGATGCCCACCGATGGCAACGTCCATGGAAGGATCTTCCATTGCGGAGGCCTCAACGCCAAACCTACGGCGAAGATCATCAACGGCGCCACGCAGCGTCCGGCCATCTCACAGGCCTGACCGATGGCATCCGGCAGCGGTACGTCGAGGAGGTTGAGCGTGATGCCTGCGATGGCTGCCACGAGCGGTGGCAGTGTGGCGATCTGACGCAGCGCTTCGCCGATGGTATGACGTTTGCCCTTCGTGCCGTATTCCACGGCAATCAGCGTACCGAGCGTGAACAGCATTGGGGACATGCCAAGAAGGTCGAACAGGACGGGAACGCGGCGAACGTGGTCGCCGATCATCGCTGCCGTGACGGGCAAGCCGAGATAGGTGGCATTGCACCATGCGGCTGCGAGGATGAGGGCTCCGATGGTAGGCCCCGCGAGACGCTTGCGCAGCAGCATACCGTAGACGAGCCATGCCAGCGCCGCGGTGCCGAGAATCGTGACGATCGATACGGCAGGTACGGCGATCAGATCCGTGGTTTCGGGCGCGGTATATAGGACGTGGAACGTGAGTGCCGGAAGGAAAATGTTGAGCACGATGCTTCCGATGATGCGCCGCACGTCCGACGGCGGCGGAACGTTCCTGATCCATCGATAGGCGATGCCTGCACCGAGCAGAAGGAAGAGGGAGAAGAATGCAGCGATCATGCAGGCTCGCAGGCCGGGGCGATGTTGTTGGGATGATGTCCGTGACGTTTGCCGACGTCGCGAATCTATGGGGAAAAGGAATGCTGCCGTGATCGCAGCCCGCCCGTATGCCGGGCCGACGCTTGCAGCACTCTCGCGACGGCACCATTCGATGCAGGTCCTGTTCCATCGGAATCGCGTGTCCGTTCAGCTCTCTGTATGCGGCATGCGGTACTCCGATATGGACAGGGACCATCCCGTGGAATCGTGTCCCCCGGGATACGATACGTTCACAATGCGGACGATGATCCGGACGACCTCCGTTCCGGACACATACCACCATGTCGATACGGACATAGGCGATAGTAATCAGTTGTTCAAGCCATACCACCCCAACGTAAAGTATGGGTAGCGAAAGAGTACCCTAAGTCGTAATTGTGCTGATACAACTGCGTGGGAACGTCACACGAGCGCAGGCTTGGGTACGGTATGGCTATACAATCCGATATTCTGAAGGGCTACTGATGACGATGCACACGGTGCTGATGATGGATGGCAAGAAACAACAGATAGTGGAATCCTTGCTGGAGCATATCGACATCATTGACTACGAGATCAAGATCGTTGACGTCTGTACTACGGCTCTGGCCCTTCGGGAAGTTCTGCGCATGACGAAGCCCGACCTCGTCATCATGGATCCCGGTGTCGACCAGGGGATCACGTTGAGATCATGGCAGCAGAGGTACGGGACCAGGCCGGCATTGATGTGCATCACCGCCGACGCCCGGTTCGCGATGGATGCCTTCGATGCCGGCGCCGCGCACTATCTCCTGATGCCGCTCGATCTCCCGGTGTTCATGGAGGGCTTGTCCCGCATACGCCGTCAGTTGCTGCACAATGCTTCCTATGGCGCGACGACGCGGGAGCGTCTGTTCCCGTTCCATAACAATCTCGTCGCCCTTCCGGGCAACAAGGGAATCGACCTGCGTCCGAGCGAACAGATCATCCGTGTGCGTGGTGAAGGCAGTTACAGCAGGTTCTTCCTGGCGAAGGAGTCGGCGAAGGTGCTGGCGAAGAGTATCGGAGAATGCGAGAAGGTGCTGGCGAAGATGGGCTTCGTCCGTGTCCATCGCTCGAACCTCGTGAACGTCCAGCATATCAGTCGTATCGTGCGTGGCAAGGCCTTCCGCCTGCAGATGAGTAACGGTGACGAAGTCGAGATCTCGGACAGGTATCGCAACGAGCTCCTGTCGATGCTGCCCACACCGGGACGTCATTGACGGATGAAGGACGTGTCGTACATTACCGTCCATGATCCGCAGGTTCCTATTCTTTCTCGTGGTGACATGTTGTACGGCGTCGGCGCAGCCCGTCCGTATCGGTGGAATCATCAATGACTATGCCGAAGTGCTGGATCTCGCCCTTTGCGCGAATACGGTCCGGGTCGACGACGTATCGGGCTTCACCACAGGCGACGTCGTGCTTCTCATCCAGATGCAGGGTGCCACGCAGGATACGAATCCCGGAGCTGGACAGGGTAGACTGCGTTCGATAGGCACGACCGGCCGTTTCGAACGTAACGTCGTCGCCTCCATCACGGCGAGTGCCACTCCGGGCTCGACGGGCGGCGACATCGTCCTGCGCAACCGGATATCCCAGCCGTTCACACCCGGTAACGGCGTACAACTCGTACGGATGCCGGTCTATGCTTCGGCCGTCGTCGTATCCCGCTTGACATGCCGTCCATGGGACGGGCGTCTTGGCGGCGTCCTGGCCCTGCAGGTCAGCGATACGCTCTATATGGAAGAGGACATCTCGGTGGCAGGACGAGGCTTCCGTGGCGGTCGTGCGAGGAAGGGTAACGGGGCGATCGTCGATACGGTCGGTGCGACGGATGATGCGGCCGGCTTCGTTGGAAGCCGTGGCGAGTCGGTGACCGCGAATGCCCTGCCTTATGGAACGGCACGCTCCGTCAATGGCGGTGGTGGCGGAGGGGCAATCCTCGGAGGAGGCCAGGGAGGTTCGCATCTCGGATGCGGAGGACGTGCCTATCGTCGGTACAACGCTACGTCCGGTGACCCGCTGTCCTATGATGCCGGTGTGAACTGGCTGTTCATGGGCGGCGGTGGAGGTTCCGCATTCCGTAACGGTGGTGAAGCTCATGGTGGCGACGGTGGGGGCATCCTCGTGATCGACGTGCCCGTGCTGAAGGGCGATGGAACGCATGTGATCTCCGCTGCGGGTGGCGATGGTGCTTCGGAACCCAACGGTGCAGGCGGTGGTGGCGGGGCCGGAGGCGCGATGCTGATCACGGCCGTTTCCATCGTCGACGTCCCGACGCTGCTGGCGCACGGTGGTGCAGGGGCCACGGGAGGTCCCGATCCGTACGGTAATGGCGGCGGCGGCGGTGGTGGAGTCGTTCGCCTCGGAACCATCAATGCATTCAACCTGAATCCGAGCTCGTATGCGGGTGGACGTGGCGGACGGAAGATCGATTCGGTACGCCTCGGCGAAACGGGATGCGACGGAAGCGTCTTCTATAACGTGACCATCAACGGCGATACGAATGCCTTCGAACCGGCATCCTTCCATCTCAGTCCCGATACGGCCGTATGTACGGGCTCCATCGTACGGCTGGTCGCGAGCGGAGGCCTCACGACGATGTGGTTCGGTCCGGATGGTCCGATATGCGATGATTGCGATTCGTTGTCATGGCAGGCCGATTCGTCAGTGACGTTGAGCGCGATCGTCGTGTTCCCCGGTGGTTGCGCCGATACGGCGAGCATACGCATCACCGTGCGGGAGAGACCGGAACTGAAGGTCGTCGATCCACCCCCGATATGCCTCGGTGATACGGTACGGATCGAAGCGCCGGCAGGATTCGCATCATACCTGTGGACGACGGGCGCGACGTCGCGCTCCATCGACGTCACCGTTGCGGGAGTGTACGGGGTCGATGCTACGGATGCAGGAGGCTGTACGGGGACGGCGAGCTTCGCGGTCCGGTACAGGGAGGGAAATGGCCTGTCCTTCGTCGACGGTGATGCCCGACGAGGAGAGATCGCATGGTTCGATCTGGCCCCCGGCCAGCGCATCTGCCGTACGCTGACGCTCCGGAATTCGGCGGACACGGCTGTCGTCATCACGGCGCCGAGGTTCGCACGCGGAGTCGACGTGTCGTCGCCACCCGGCCAGTTCCCGATCGGTGTCGCACCACACGGCGATGCCGTCATCGTCGTCTGTGCCGGAGGTACGATGCCCGGTGAATATCGCGATACGTGTTACGTACCTGCCGGATGTTCCGAGTTGCCCCTGGAGATGGTGCTGTTCGTTTCCGAGACACGTGCGTTCACACGTTGCAACGTGGAAGTCACGAGCGACGGAGAACGGCATGTCGTCGTCCCGGTCGTGGAGGCACACGAGTCGATAGAACTGATCGCGGAAGGCCAGGAGTGGTCGATGTATGCGACGGACGGTGCCCTGCGCGCGAGTCGGGGCGATGCGGGATCGTTGTTGCATATCGCGTCGGGAGTCTATGCCTTGCATACGCCGAAACACGTCACGCTGATGCTGATCTACTAGCGCATGTCGCTCGTTGTCGCCGTTCGACCATCGTATGGCGGGGTATCGCGACGTACTATGCCGTGCGCAGGAAGGCACGGAGCATGGCGAGACGCCAGACGAACAGAGCGTGGCGGTTCTCGCCACGACGATACTGATCGATGATCTGCATCAGGGCCTTGTGGTCGACGACGTCGTTCATTTCCTCCCACCCGCCCTCCAGCAGATAGGCCAACGGACCGCGGAGCCAGGTGATGTGACCCGGTGTCGTGAATCCCGTCTTGTCCTTGCGATCCAGCACCGCATCCGGTACGATGCCGCGCATGCCGGCACGCAGGACGCGCTTCGTCTCGCCACGATGGACCTTGTGATCGTTCGGCAGGGAGAAGCAGTACTGGACCAGGCGATGATCGAGGAAGGGGACGCGCGACTCGATCGAGAAGGCCATCGCGTTGATGTCTTCCGTATGCAGGAGCGTGGGGAGCAGCGTCACGCGGAGCAGGTTGTAGAGGGAGCCGTTCAGCTTCGAACCTGCGGGCAGTTCCAGACGCAAGGGGACGTCGTCGGCCGATTGCCTGAGGATCCAGGGATATACCTTGCGGAATTCGAGGGCATACATGGAGGGCTCGTCGCGCACTGCCGACAGCACGCTCTTGCCGAGAATGTCGATGCGCTTTCCTGCCGGGTATCCCTGGCGTGATCCGTGGGCATTCAGATCGGCCAGAGCTTCGCCGATGTGTCCGCCACGAAGATGGTCGGCGATGATCCTGTACATCGAATGCATATACCCGCCCATGATCTCGTCCGAACCCTGACCGTCGAGCACGACCTTGACCCCCTGCTGCGATGCCAGTTGCATGACGAAGTACTGCGACACGTAGGAAGACGACGGCATCGGTGCATCCATGATCCACGTGATGCGGTCGATGGCCGCTGCGATGTCGTCGGCGTCGGGAGAGATGTAGTGGGCCTCGATCTGCGGATAGGCCTTCAGCACATGATCGATGTAGGGGCGTTCGTCCACTTCGCCCTTGTTCGTGTAGTAGGCCGTGAAGGTCTTGATCCTGTGCTCGTCCGTGCTGCTGGCAAGCGTGCTGACGATGCTCGTGCTGTCGAGGCCGCCGCTCAGGCAGACGCCCATCGGAACGTCGCGACGAGCCGTAAGGCGCACGGAATCCATGAACAGGTCACGGAAGCCGGCCGCATGTTCCTCGAACGATCCTTCGTCGGTCGTATAGGTGTCGACGTCGGCATACCTCACGATCCGGATTCGTCCGTTCTGCCATATGAGGTTGTGCGAAGCGGGCAGTGCCTTGATGTCGTTGAAGTAGGTCTCTTCGTGATGATGCATCCATCCGAGATAGAGTCCGCGTGCGATCTGTGCTTCGTTGAGGCCGCCGCGGAAGAGCGGAGTGCCTTTCAATCCCTTGATCTCGCTGGCGAAGTAGAGGCGTCCGTCACGTTCGATGTAGTGGAACGGCTTGATGCCGAAACGATCGCGTGAGCAGAAAAGCTCCTTCGATGCATCGTCCCATATGGCGAAGGCCCACATGCCGATGAAGCGTTCCACGCAGGTGTGCCCCCACCGCCGGTAGGCGGCCAGAATGACTTCCGTATCTCCCGATGTGGTGAAGACGAAGCCGTCGCTCTCGAGCTCCTGCCGCAGCTCGATGTAGTTGTACACTTCACCGTTGTAGGTGATCGTCAGATCGCCATACGTCATCGGCTGGTTCGAGGCACTGGAGAGGTCGATGATGCTCAGGCGGTTGTGCCCCAGCACGACGGGCGGCGTGCACCATATTCCCCGGTGATCCGGACCGCGGTGCGATGTGACGTCGAGCATGGCCAGGCCGATCCGCGTCGCATCGTGTTGGGATTGTTGTGGATCGACAAGACCGATGATGCCGCACATGCAAGGACTTCTTGGTGTTGGGTTGGGACGCTGACGGGCAAAAATAGGATGGTAACTTGTACGGAATGGACAGACTGACACGAATACGCCTGACGCTCGGCCCTGCGCGGCCCTTCATCCTGGGCAAGCTGATGGACAGGCTGCGTCTCGGCCGTGCCGATCGGGAGCTGCGCGCCCGTGCAGCAGAGGGCTCGACGTATACACGGCCGTCCACATTGTGGAATCTGAAGGCGGGACTCGCCCCCACCCCACCGGCAGCATGGATCGATCTTCACGGCCCGGCCATCCTGGCACGCGCGGAAGAGATCGCACGGCACCGGTTCGACATCCTCGGTAGCGGGCCGTATACCAGTGCCGCTCCGCGATGGTGGTGGGAGGGGCCGACGGCCGGTATCCATGCCGATACCATCGTCGATGCACGCGAACGGGCGGCGGAGCTGCCCTGCGATCACGTGCCCCTCGACTGGACGCTCGATCCCGTGCACGGACATCGCTTCGACGCTACGGCATGGTATGCCGACGTCAAGGTCGTCGTCCAGAAAGCCGATTTCAAACTTCCCCACGAGTTCGGCCGCGGCCATCAGTGGCCGGTCTGTGCGCTCGCCGCCCTCGTCGACCAGGAGCGGCGCGATCACTGGTACGGCGTCCTGCGCGCACAGATCATCGACTTCATCGTCTCCTGTCCTCCGCAGTACGGCCCGCAGTGGACCGTCGCCACCGGCCCGGGAATACGCATCTACAACATGTTGCTCGCCTGGGACTGGGCGCGGCAGTCCGGTATGGGCGACGGCAGCCTCGATGCATGGATCGCCGCTTCCGTCGTGGATCATGCGGAACACATCATGGCCACACGCGAATGGAGCGGAGGGATGCGCAACAGCCATTACCTCGCGAACCTGTTCGGCCTCGTCGCCTGCGGTCTCTATCTCGATGGATATGCCGAAGCCCGTTCATGGCTCACCTTCGCCGTCGGCGAACTCGATCGTGAACTGCGGATCCAGTTCCTCGACGACGGCGGCAACTTCGAAGCCAGCACGGGATATCATCGGCACTGCATCGACTTCGTCGAGCACGTCACGGCATTGCTCGATGCCGCCGTCGTGCAGGACGATACGATCCCGCGCCCTGGGCCGGAATGGCGCCGCCGTCTGGACGTCGCCCGTCGTTTCCTGGCGGCCGTCACCCCGAATCCGTTGATCGGTGATAACGACGACGGCATGGGTGTCATGCTTCCCGACATGCTGACGATTCCCGCACGGGAACCCTTCATGCATTTCCCGGACTTCGGGCTCACCGTATGGCATCGGCCGTCGTTCCGGCTGACGGCCCGGTGCGGTCCCATCGGTCAGCACGGCAAGGGCGGACATGCCCACAACGACCAGAACAGTATCACCCTGCGCGTCGATGACGAAGACGTCGTCATCGATGCCGGAACGTTCACCTACGGGGCCGACCCGCGACGTCGCAACGAGGACCGCAGCACGGCCGTCCACAGTACCCTGGTGGTGCAGGGACTGGAGCAGAACGACTGGCCTGACGACTCCGTCGAAGGACTGTTCTGGATGATGGGGGACAGGGCGAAGGGGACGATCCTCTCGGCTTCGGCGACGACATGGGATGCCGTCCATCGCGGATACGATCGCCCGCACAGCAGGCAGCTGGTCGTGACAGACGATATGATCGAGGGCGCCGATCGTTACGACGGACGCCATGACGCCCGGGTCTGTTTCCACATCGCTCCTGCCGTCGGCATCGATATCCACCAGGAGGGCAGGGTCGTACTGACGGGACGTACCTGTACCGTGGAGCTGACGTGGAGTGGTGGTGCGGTCGATACCGTTCCGGCATCATGTGCGCCAGGCTATGGCCGGACGTTACCCTCGACGATCGTACGGCTGCATCTCGACGGACCATCGATGACATGGCGTCTGCGCGTCCTGGGCTGAACCTTCTTCCGTACTTTTGCCCTTCATGAAAATCACCGCACACCTGGGCAAGATATCGTGGTCGCTGGCGGACAAGGTCCTCTACGTCGGCTACGGTCTCGTCCAGCTTCAGCAGATCAAGGCTCTCTCCCCTGACGTCTACGGAGTGTTCTCACTTCTCGTAGCGCTGAACACGTGGATCATGATCATTTCCGATGGTGCTGCGGTACAGGGGCTGATCCAGTTCGGAGTCCGGCCCGAAGAACGTCCGAAGGTCAACACCATCGGCCTCGTCTTCTATACGTTCATCGTCGGTGCCTCGGTATTGCTCGTCTATCTGCTGCAGCAACCGCTCACGGATATCTTCCACGAGCCTCGATTCACCACGGTGGCGGACATGCTGCCGCTGTACTGCCTGCTCACGCTGCCGCGGATGTTCTGTCTGAAGCTGATCTATCGCGATCTCCGGATGCGGGATCTCTTCATCGTCGATACGGTATGGTTCGGCATCCGCACGGTGATGACGATATGGGCCCTGCATAACGGGACGCTGAACTCGCTCGAGGATATCATCTTCATCGACTTCGTGGGAATGGGGGCCAGTTCGTTGTGCGCCATCGTCCTTACGCATCGGGAACTCGTCTTCGGCCTGACGGGTGGCATCACGGTACGCGACTACCTGCGGTACGGTATTCCGTTGGCGGTCGCCACGACGCTGAGTACGACGCCGCGTCAGCTCGACGTCTTCATGATCGCGAGTTTCTTCGGGACCGGTGTGGTCGGGGTCTACAATCCCGCCAAGAACCTGTACCGGTTCTTCGAACAGGCCTTCGATGCGGTCACGGTACTCATCTACCCTGCGGCCGTACGACTGCATGCCGCACACAAGAACGAAGAGCTGGGCCATCTGATCACGAAGGCGATGTCGGTCACCCTGCTGCCCTGCATCATCGCACTGATCGTTCTGGAATCCGGTGGTAGTAACGTCATCATCCCGCTTCTCGGTCCGAAGTACGCCGCCGCCGTCGGGCACTTCAACGTGCTGATCCTTGCTGCGCTCGGCATGCCCTTCTTCCTCATGGCATCCGTCATCAGCGCGTTGGGGGACAGCACGGTCATCGTGCGTTACTCGGCGATAGGTCTGGTCGTGAGCGTCATCGTACAACTGGCTATCGGCTTCGCCGGACTGTATCAGTGGGTGGGGCTCGGTCTGGTCGTCAATACGATCGTCGTCGGAGTCCTCTGTACCGCACATATCCGTCGTACGATACACTTCGAATGGAGGGACCTGTTCCGCATCGTGGGCGATGCCCGGAACGCCGTACGTCTGAGGCGGGGAGGTGGCGCGTCATGACGATGTGGTTCCATGTGTCGTCGATGCGCCGGCTGATGGCGCGCCGCAGGGGACCGTGCATCAGGATGATGCTCACGGCCTTCGTCGGTACGCTATGGTGTCTGGTCGGTGCCGCATGGGCACTGGGTACCTGGCGCGATACGGAGCGGATGGCCGCGGACGTACGGATGGACGTCATGCTGCATGCCGGTACGCCCGATTCCGTGATCCGCAGCCTCGTCCATACGTTGCGGACCATGCCCTCGGTAGGAGGAGTTGAATGGCGTACACCTGAACGCATGTGGTCGGAATTCTCCCGTGACCTTCGCCTCGACGACGATCTCAGGACCGTCGTCGACGTCCCCGACGTGGTGCGTCTGCGGCCTTCCGATGCAGCCTTGAACGAACGTTCCATGACGCTGCTGGCTTCGGCCTGCGAGGATTCCTGGCCCGACGTCTACAAGGTCGTATGGCCCATCGACTACGTCCGCGCCATCGACAGCCGTCGTCGTGACGTCATGATACTTGGTGGAGCGGCCGCCGTATTGTCGTTCATCCTGTTCATGACGGCACTGCTCCATGCCTTCCGCAGTGAACTGCATCGTGCGGAGCAGGACATGAGGATCGGCGCATCGATGGGGGCCACACCGTCCTTCATGGCCGCCCCGCATCTTCTCATCGGTATCGTGACGGGTTCTATCGGTCTTTCGCTCGCCGTCGGTCTGATCTCCGTGTCGTGGTCGTCGATCCTTGCCACGATGCCGTGGATGGGCACGGTGCGGACCGAGGAGTTCGCCATGTGGGTCGGTATCCTGGCAGTCGGAGGACTGGCGATATGCTGGTGGCAGGGACTCAATGCCGCCCGACGTGCGGGAAGGAGGCGGACGGCATGATACGGATCATCGATCGCTACGTGGTGCGGCAGTACGTATCCACTCTCGTCTTCTCCATCGGCGCACTCTGTCTGATCTTCATCATCGTCGACCTGTTCGAGAGTCTCGACGACTTCCTCGACAACAAGGCCACGTTCGGCGTCATCGTCGACTTCTACCTTTCCTTCCTGCCCAACATCCTCAAGCTTCTCATCCCCATCGGCATGCTCCTGGCGTCGCTGTTCTCCGTCGGCCGCCTGTCGGGCAACAACGAGATCACGGCCATGCGTTCCGGAGGGCAGAGCCTCCTGCGGTTCATGCTGCCGCTCATGATCCTCGGGATGCTCATGAGCGCGGGGCAGCTCTACTTCAACGGCTGGGTGGTGCCGAAGGCCAATGCGAGGAAGTTCGCCAACGAGCGTACCTACCTTCAGCGCAGTACCGGAGCCCAGACCCTGTTCAACCTCTATTTCCGGGACACGCCTACGCGTAACGTCTCGATAGAGTTCTTCGACGGCAGCACCGGTACGGCACGTGGCGTGAACATCGAAGAGTATTCGAGCGTGACGTCTCCCCGTATCGTATGGCGTATCGATGCGCCCGGCATGCGCTGGGATACGGCGGGCGGAGGGTGGATCATCGATTCAGGTCTGCGGCGTACCTTCAGGAACGACTCCGTCATCGTCGATGAAGTCCAGGGCGTCAAGGCGCCGTTCTCCATCCGCAACGACGAGATCGAGCGTCTGCAGCGCAACGTAGAGGAGATGAATTTCGACGAGTTGAGGGACTATATCGGCACCTTGAAGAAAGGTGGCAAGAACACGCGTCAACAGGAGATAGACTACTACGGCCAATGGGCTTTCCCCTGGGCCAACTTCATCGTCGTCATGCTGGCGGTGCCCTTCGCCTCGGTACGGCGCAGGGGGGGGATTGCCGTACAGATTGCGGCGGCAATGGCCATCAGTTTTGTGTACATTGCGTTCACCAAAGTATCCCAAGCCATGGGAGTGAACCTTCCGGTGCCTGTGGAGGTTGTCGCGTGGTCGGCGAATGCACTGTTCTTTCTTGTCGGAATAGGCATTCTGCTTCGAACGAAGAGTTGACGAAGAGATGTAGAAACAAGGGATGTGGAGCCAAGGGGGCCTATGAAGATCTCGAAAGGGGTTGCCGGGCTGGCCGTTGCCATCACGATAGCCGTATTGGACGTCGGCACCGCTGCTGCCCAGCGATTCGAGCGCCTGAAAGAGTCCGTGTCGGGAATCACGTTCGCCAACGTGATCACCGAGAGTGATTCGTTCAACATCGTACACGACTTCTACGCCTACAACGGTTGCGGAGTCGCAGCCGGTGACGTGAACGGCGACGGCCTTGTGGATCTGGTCTTTACCGGAACGCAGGTAGGAGCCCGTCTCTACGTCAACAAGGGGGGCCTGGGCTTCGAAGATCAGACCGCTTCCCTCAACTATCCTTCCTCATCGTTCGATAACTGCTCCGGTGCCCTGCTGGCCGACCTCGACAGTGACGGCGACCTGGACATCTACATCTGCAGACGCTACAAGCCGAATCTCTACTTCGTCAACGACGGTCGCGGTTCCTTCCTCGAGGAGGGTAGGGTGGCCGGACTCGACATCCATGCCATGTCGACCATGGCGGCTCCCTTCGACTACGATCGTGACGGTGATCTCGATCTTTATCTTCTGAACAACGGCGAAGCACGTCGACAGGGATACTGGAATCCCGGCGTATCGGACCGTCTACTGCGCAACGACGGGAACGGACGGTTTACGGACGTCTCGAAAAGCGCCGGCATCTCGGACATCGGCTACGGTCTGAGCGTGAGCATCGGCGACCTCGACGACGACGGCTGGCCGGATATCTACGTAGCCAACGACTTCGAGGAACGGGACAAGCTCTACTACAACAACGGCGACGGAACGTTCAGGGAACGGGCCATGTCGGCGTTGCAGAACATGTCGTGGGCGTCGATGGGCAGCGATATCGGAGACGTCAACGGCGACGGCCTTCTCGACGTCGTCACGCTCGACATGCTGCCAGAACGTCACCAGCGCCGCATGACGCAGCTCGGTGGGGGCAGTATCTACAGCCCTTTCTTCGACAGCACGCAGCGCATCCACAATACCTATCAGCTCAACCGGGGTAATGGACATTTCTCGAACATCTGCTATCTGGCAGGAATGGCCGCGACGGACTGGTCGTGGTCCTGTCTGATCGCCGACTTCGACAATAACGGCCGCAACGACATCTTCATCACGAACGGGACGAAGCGGGACATCGGGGACCAGGATCATTCCTACAACCTGCAGGCGACGAAGAACGTGCTTCCCGATTCCTACAAGACCATGCCCCGGTCGAAGTTGCAGAACTACATGTTCTACAACGACGGTGCCCTGCCCTTGCGCAACGTGGCCGGTACGGCGGGACTGGCCGACAGTGTCGTATCGAACGGAGCGGCCTTCGCCGACCTGGACAACGATGGCGATCTCGACCTCGTCCTCAACAACACCGATACGGTGGCCTTCATCTACCGGAACATGACGGTCGAAGACGGAGCCCACGGCCACAACTACCTGCGGTTGTCACTGAAGGACCAGCCCGGAAATACACACGGTATAGGTGCGAGGGTGACGGTGCATGCCGGTGCCGTGAAGCTCGTGCGGGAGCATTACGTCACACGCGGCTACCTGTCGAGCGTGGACCCCGTCATGCATATCGGTCTCGGTGGCATCACGTCGATCGACAGTCTGGTCATACGATGGTCCGACGGCCAGCGGTCCGTCGTCGGGAAGCCGGGAGTGAATACGACAGCCGTCGCCACGTATGGCGGTACGACGGTGTGGCACCCCGAACCCGGCGTCCATCCGTTGATGACGCGCCAGGATGCGACGCTGGTGCCCTTCCGCCATCGTGAGAACTACTACGACGACTTCAAGCGTGAACGGCTCCTGCCGCACCGGTTCTCCCAGAACGGTCCCGGTATCGCCGCCGGAGACCTGAACGGTGATGGACTGATCGACCTCGTCTGCACCGGCGCCAAATATGCCGCAACGCAGGTCCTGTTCCAGACCGCGTCGAAGACATTCGAACCGCAGACGACGTCGGGTCTGGAAGAGGCGACGGAATCGGAAGACGTCGCGGCCTTGCTCTTCGACGTCGACAACGACAACGATCTCGACCTGCTCGTCGTGACGGGCGGGAACGAGTTCAATCTCGACGACGAGGAACTGAAGGACAGGCTCTATCTCAACGACGGCAAGGGACGCTTCACGCAGGTGCCGAATGGCGTTCCCAATGGTACGGCGAGCGGATCCTGTGCTACCGCGGCGGACTTCGACGATGACGGTGATCTCGATCTCTTCATCGGCGGTTCCGTCGTACCGGGGATGTTCCCCCAACCCTGCCGCAGCACCTTGCTCCGCAACGACGAAGGGAGCTTCGTCGACGTCACTGATCGGCTCGCTCCCGGCCTCGCAACGGCCGGAATGACGTCGGGTGCGATATGGACCGACTACGATAACGACGGCGATCCCGATCTCCTCGTCGTCGGCCTGTGGATGGCACCACGGTTGTGGCGCAATGACGGCAAGACGTTCACGGACGTTACGGCCGCCCTGGCCCTCGATACGCTGACCGGGTGGTGGAATTGCGTCGTGCCCGTCGACGTCGACAACGATGGAGACATGGACTACGTTCTCGGAAACCTGGGGCTCAACAGCAGGTTCAAGGTGTCGCAGGCCGCGCCCATGAAACTCGTCGCCGCGGACTTCGACGATAACGGAAGCATCGATCCGCTCGTATCCTATGACGTCGACGGAGTGCAGCGCCCGCAACGTCCGCGCATGGCCGTAGCGCAACACATGCCCGTCCTTACGAGAACCTTCACGTCCTTCAGTAAATGGTCGGAAGCCACGATGGCCGATATCGTGCCTGCTGTATTGCCGGCCTCGGCGATCCGCCTGACGACATCGACGTTCCAGTCCGGAGTCCTTGTGAACGAGGGTAAACGATTCACCTTCCGTCCGCTCCCCGATATGGCCCAGATCTCTCCGGTCTACGGAATCCTTGCCATGGACGTCGATGGAGACGACGACATGGACCTGATTCTCGATGGGAACAGCAAGGGCGCGGACGCCGAGATCATCGGCTACGATGCCGGCATCGGTCTGGTTCTGGAAGGCGATGGCAGGGGAGGCTTCGCACCTGTCCGTTCCGATTCGTCGGGCTTCGTCGTACCCGACGTCGGCCGCGGTCTGGTGGCCATGCCGTGGGGAGGCGATTCCGTCCTGGTCGTCGCAGCCATCAACGGCGGCGTGCCGTCGGCCTTCACGTTCCCCGTGGGACGTACAGGTGGGGTGTCGAGTCCGTACGGCTGGATCACACCCGGCCTCATGACGTCTCCGACATCGGCCGTCATCACGCTGCCCAAGGGACGCCGGATGCGCCGGGAATTCCCGTGTGCGACGGTAACGGGATCCCAGACCCTGTACAGTCCGTCGGCCGGCCCCGGAGTCTACTCCGTACCCCGTTCCACACCGTCGGAAAAGACACGATCCAGACAGAAGCGCGGCCGCTAGCGGCCGCCGACTCGTTCCGGGAGAGTATATTTGCGATCGTGCCATCCGCGACGGATGTGTCGTGTCTTGTTGTTCAGGTTCCGGAACCCCATGAAGCAGATCAGCCTTTTCCTGCTCCTCATTCTGATGAGCTGGATGCCGGTTTCAGCACAGTTGGACGGTGCGACGCTCGTACATGAGTGGAATCGTCTCGTGATCGATGTCATCATGGAGGATGGCTTCGGTCCGCCCATCGCGGCCCGTATCCATACCTACGCGAATCTCGCCGGATATCAGGCCGCCTTCTATGCCGAGCCCGGCTATGTGAGCCTGGTGGGCAAGCTCAACGGATTCAAGGAATGTCCGGTACCCGACAAGAACAAGACCTATGACTGGCGCGTGAGCGCCATCGCCGCCTATCAGACGGCCTGCAGCAAGCTTCTCTACCGCATCAACTTTTCCGACAGCCTGGCCAACGTCCAGTTCAAGAAGCTGCAGGGCGTCGTCGACGCCGACGTCTTCGAGCGGTCGAAACTGTTCGGCACCGCCGTCGGAAAGGCGATCAACGCCTATGCGAAGGCCGATGGCTTCCCCCGCACCCAGGGCCTGCCGGATTGGGAGTGGCCTCGTTGCGATTCCTGCTGGGAGCCGACTCCACCGAACTTCGCGAAGCCCCTCTCCCCATACTGCGGCACGGTCCGTACGATCGTCCTGAAGAAGGCCGAGCAGTTCCCCGTGGAGCCGAACGTGCCGTTCAGCACACGCAAGGGCTCTCCGTTCTACAAGGCCGCCTACGAAGTGTACATGACGGGCAAGAACCTGACGCCGGAGCAGAAGGAGATCGCCAACTTCTGGAACGACAACCCCGTGGTCACGAGCTACCGTGGGCACTTCGTCTACAATTCCAGACAGATCTCGCCCGGTGGCCACTGGATGAACATCGCCCAGGAGGTGATGCTGAAGGAAAAGACGGGCATGGTCAAGAGCATGGAAGTCTATACCATGCTGGCCAGCGCCCTGTTCGACGCATTCACGGCGTGCTGGGCGGAAAAATTCAAGAGCAACCTGATTCGTCCTGTTACCTACATCAACAAGTACATCGACGTCAGTTGGGAACCGTTCCTGCAGACGCCGCCGTTCCCGGAGCATGCCAGCGGTCATAGTACGATCACGGCGGCTGCGGCCGTGGTGCTCACCCACCACTTCGGCGACATGCCCTTCGTGGATTCCACGGAAGTGCCGTTCGGCTTTCCGCCGCGTTCGTTCAAGAGTTTCAAGCACGCTTCCGAGGAAGCAGGCATCTCCAGAATGTATGGCGGTATTCACTACAGGCGCGCCTGCGACGCCGGTGCCCAGCATGGGACCATGATCGGCAATGAAGTGGTTGCCGTGATGAAGATGAAGGAGGAATGAGAGATATGACGAAGACGACGATCATCGCCGGCATGCTCGGACTGGCCGTTCTCCTGGCGCCGGGCTGCAGCAGCGACACGACGACGGGCCCCGGGCCCGCACCCGTCGTGCAGACGAAGACCAACATGCGTCCTGACAGTACCGAGGGATGGCTCTACTATTCGTTCGACGGCGATTCCATCGTTCCGGCTTCGAAGAAGGCGACCGATGAGTGGGACGTACGCTTCGCCTACCTGCAAGGGGAGGGCCGTACGCGTACCGTCGACATCGAGCTGAATTCCGGAACGGTCGGCATCGGTGTGACGCAAGGCGCCGTCGTGACGTCGCGCTTCGAAGGCTTCGTCAGTATCGACGCGGCACCTGCCTTGCGGTCCGACGACACCGCAGCCGCCAATCGCGTCGTGCCGAACTGCGTGACGTGCCCCAATGCACTCTTCGTCTACGATCCACTACGACATACGATCAATCCGAGTCCGGACAAGGTCGTACTGGTCCGTACCGGCAAGGGCGGATACGTGAAGTTCCAGGTGACGAGCATCTACAAGGATGCGGAGGCCAATCCCACGATGCTGACGCCGATGGGATATTATCATCTGCGGTATCAGCATGCGCAGAGCGGGAAATTCTGATGCTAACCAACGCAAGTAATCGAGGAGAATGTCATGTACGGTAATCTGAGCATGGTCGAAGCTCCCACGGCGGAGCAGCTCGACGAGGATGCCGGGAAGCTGGCCGAATTCGAGGAACGCATCGCACGCGGAGAGAAGATCGAACCGCATGACTGGATGCCGAAGGAATACCGGCGTCAGCTCGTCCGCATGATCGAACAGCATGCCCATTCCGAAATCATCGGTGCCCTGCCCGAAGGAACATGGATCACCCGTGCACCGGGCTTCAAGCGGAAGCTGGCCCTCATGGCGAAGGTCCAGGATGAAGTGGGCCATGCCCAGCTTCTCTACAGCGCTGCCGAGACGCTCGGCAAGCCGCGCGAGAAGATGATCGACGATCTCCTCAACGGAAAGTCGAAATATTCGAACGTCTTCAACTATCCTGCGATGACGTGGGCCGATACGGCCGTGATCGCATGGCTCATCGACGCCGCCGCCATCATCAACCAGGTGGCGAATTCGAAGGGCTCCTATGCACCGTACTGCCGTGCGCTCGAACGCATCTGCCAGGAGGAATCCTTCCACCTGAAGTACGGTTACGATAACGTCGTGACGCTCGCGACCGGAACGCCGAAGCAGCGCGAGATGGTGCAGGCCGCCCTGAACCGCTGGTGGCGTCCGATCATGCACTTCTTCGGTCCGCCCGACACCATGAGCCAGCATACGGAGAAGCTCATGAAGTGGAAGGTCACGATGGCCACCAACGACGATATGCGTCAGCAGTTCTTCAACCAGTACGTACCGAAGATCTGGGAACTGGGGCTCACCGTGCCCGATCCCGAGCTGAAGAAGGATCCCGTCACGGGTATCTGGGCCTACGGGGATCCGGACTGGGACGAGTTCAAGCGTGTGATCAACGGCGACGGCCCGTGCAACAAGGAACGTCTTGCCGTGCGTCGCATGAGCGAGGAACAGGGTGAATGGGTGCGCCGCGCCCTCGCCAAGCCGAATCAGAAATACGTCGTGCCGTTGTCCTAACCTTCCTGCGGGCTGATGAGTATGAACGGCCTGTTCAATTCCTCTGCGTGGAATCCATGGGTGGCACTCATGGAGGCCTTGCTGATCGGTCTGCTGATCGGCGCGCAGCGGGAAACGGCCAAGACGGGAAGCAGCATCGGTCTGCGGGACATGATGCTGATCGCAGCCATCGCCTTCGTCTGCGGATGGCTGCAGGTGACGGGGCTGACGATCGTATGCGTCATTGCCATCGTGACGATGCTCATCGCCCTGCGCCTACGCGACCGGGATCATGTAGGCATCACGACGGAACTGGCAGGCCTCGCCGTCTTCGGCCTGGCCTATATGGTGTCCGTGCCGTCGGCTTCGGATTACGTCGAAGTCGTGATCGCTCTGGCAGTCGTGCTGACCCTCGTCCTCGAAGCGAAGGCGCGCGTCAAGAAGTTCTTCCGCGAGACGATCACCGATATCGAATTCACCGATACGGTGAAGTTCCTCGCCCTCATCTTCGTCATCTATCCCATCCTCCCGAACGGACGCTACGGCCCGAACGAGTTCTTTTCGCCTGCGGGTCTATGGACCGCCGTCATTCTCGTCACGGGCGTCTCATGGGTCGGATACTTCCTCGAAAAATTCCTTGGTCCTTCGCTCGGCAAGAAGATCGTCGCAATCCTCGGAGGCCTCGCCTCGACGACGGCGTCGACGTCGGCCTTCGCCGGCGAAGTACGTCGTGACGGTACGCAGTTGAACAGTTGCTGGCAGGCCGCCACACTGTCGAACGCCATGCAGTTTCCGCGCGTGCTCGTGCTGCTTGCCGTCTTCCTTCCCGATCTCGCATGGAGCTTCGTCGTGCCGTTGATGACGGCCTTCGTGGCTGGAGTGGTCCTGAGCTTCGTCATCGGTCTGCGAGGCAACGGAAGCAAGGAAGCCGTGCCGATGGAACTGCGCAATCCGCTGTCCTTCGTTCCTGCGATCTTCTTCGCCGTCCTGCTCGCGGCCGTCTCCTTCGTGAGTACGGCAGCCACGCAGTACTATGGAGGTTCGGCCTTCATGGTGACGAGTGCGATCGGCGGTCTGGTCGATGCCGACGTCATCACGCTGACGGCAGCCGATCTCCTCCGCGGTGGGCACATCGATGCGGCCATGGCCCGCAATGCCATCTTCATCGCCATCGCAGCCAATGCCGTCGTGAAGAACGTCATCGCCCTCGTGAGCGGTACGCCGGCCTTCGCATGGCGCATGCTGATCACGTTCTGCGTCCTGCTGGCATTCACCCTGTTGCCGATGCTGTTCCTATGATGCATCGCATCCTCGTCCTGCTGGCGATATGCGCGTCGGTATCGGTCCATGCCCAGGACTCGCACTACTGGAATATCCACTACGGCACGTCGGGCACGCTGCTCGGTGGTGCCGTCATCGGCAGCGCCCGCGATCTCAGCGCCATCTTCTACAATCCCGGAGCGCTCGGGGGGCATGTATCGCCCGGTCTCAGTCTCGGTACGCAGGTCTTCGAGCTCAGCAATCTGAGCGTCAACAATGCCGGTGACGGCGGCAGCAGTATCGATTATCTGAGTATAGATCCCACGAGTGGCCTGGTGGCGGGTCAGCTCCGGTTCGATACGACGCTCGTCGATCGCTGGACGTACGGACTGCTCGCTCGCCAGGTCTTCTCCTTCCGCCTGAACGACAGACGTCAGGACGTGCTCGACGTGGACGACCAGCGCTATGGCCTGTATCGGGACATCTTCGTCACCCAGGACATGTCCGAATACTGGGGCGGGATCTCATGGGCACGCCCACTCAACGGCAACATCAGCGTAGGAGTGACGATGTTCGGTGCCTTCCGCAGTCATAACCGTCGTGGCGAGTTGCGCGCCATCCTCACGCAACGCGAGGGCAAGGTCAGCGGTCTCGATGACGTCGGTCACCTTCAGTATTTCGCCGCACGTCTGCTTTGGAAAGCCGGCGTCTCCATCCACTACGGGCGCTGGTCGTTCGGTGCCACGTTCACCACGCCGGGCCTGCACGTTCTCGGCAGTGGCGATGCCTACGTCTCCAACCACGTCATCGGCTTCAGCGTTCTCGATTCCACCATCAAGGATGTATCGATGGTGACGGATCAACGGGATATCGCCGCCCGCCACAATTCGCCGATGTCGGTGGGGGTCGGTGCCGCCTATCTCTTCGGCAACAGGATGCGTCTGCACTGCAGTGCGGAATGGTTCGATGGAGTGCGTTCCTACGACGTCGTGGATACCCATCCGGACACCACGCTCGTCAGCGGAACGCCCGTCGTACCGGTCGTGCGCGAACAACTCCGCAGTGTGCTCAACGCCGGTATCGGACTGGAATACATGCCAACCGATCTGAGGACGTACTTCTTCAGTATCGTCTCGGACATGAGTGCCGTCGATCCGGGTGCCGAAGCATCGCTCGCCATCTCGACCTGGAACATCATCCATCTGACCGGTGGAGCGGTCTTCGCCTTCGGGCCCTTCACCGTCACGGCCGGACTCGGTTATGCTTTCGGCAGTTCGTCGGAGTTTCCCCGCACCGTCGCCACGACCGTGCTCGACGACATCCTCAACGGTTCCGATCGGCCGGCGACGGTCCGATGGCAGCGCCTGCGGCTGCTCGCCGGTGTGGGATATACGATGTAGCATGTTCCGCTGATCATGATGCGGACCGTTTCCGTAATTTCGTCGGGCTTCGTCGTCTTTTTCATCATTTCCACGATCAAGTCATGCGTCCCATTCCGCATCCTGCCGATCCGTCGGATACGCTTCAGTATTTCGCGGCCTTCGTGGAGCTCGTACGGATCCTGCGTGCGGACTGTCCGTGGGACATGAAACAGACGCACGAGTCCATCTCCCATCTCCTGATAGAAGAAGCCTACGAAACGCTGGAAGCCATCTCTTCCGGCAACGACAAGGAATTCTCGAAGGAGCTCGGAGATCTCCTCCTGCACGTCGTCATGCATGGCGTGATGGCCGAGCAGCGCGGTGCCTTCTCGCTGAGGGACGTGATCCATAACGAATTCACCAAGCTCGTGAATCGTCATCCCCACGTTTTCGGCGACGAAGTGGCCGAGAACGAGGCCAAGGTGCTGGAGAACTGGGAAAAGCTCAAGATGAACGAAGGTCGTACGTCGATCCTCGACGGTGTGCCGAAGTCCCTGCCAGCGGCCCTGCGCGCCCAGCGCGTACAGGACAAGGCGGCCAACGTGGGCTTCGACTGGCACGATCGCAGGGACGTATGGGCGAAGGTCGACGAAGAACTGCAGGAGCTGAAGGTCGAGATCGATGCGGACGACAAGGGCGGTGTGAAGCGTGAGTTCGGTGACGTCCTGTTCGCCCTCGTCAATGCGGCGCGTCATGAAGGCATTATCGCCGAGGATTCGCTGCACATGACCATCAATACCTTCATGCGCCGTTTTCAACATATCGAAGCGCGTGCGCGCGAACACAACAGAGCCCTGACCGACATGAATCTGGAAGAGATGGATCGGTACTGGGATGAGGCCAAAAGAGCTGAGAAATGAAGCATATACTGACCCTTGCCTTCCTTCTGTCGATCATCGCGGCCCTTGCCGCCTGCACATCGGATACCAGCGATAAGCGGCCTGCCGACGCAGCCCGCACCACGGGTGACACGGCTGCGGCCGATACCGTGAAGAAGGCGAAACGGCTGAATGCCGACGGTATCGATACCGTGACGTTCAATGTCACGGATACCACCATCACGCTGAAGCAGCAGAACTTCCCGACACCGGGCGGACGGGTCGTGAACGTCATGGTCACCGGCGTGGATTCTCGTCTCGGCGATCCCATGGGCCATGCCGATGCCAACCACCTCGTGCGCTTCTTCCTCGATTCGGGTTTCGTCGAAATCATCTCCATTCCACGCGATACGCCGAGCGATGCCGGATTCGACGATACGACAGGATTGAACAAACTCACGAACGTGCGTGCGAATCGCGGACGCAACTCCTATCTGAAGGCAGTCTGCGAGATCGCCAACGTGCCGAAGATCGACTATTACGTCGAATTCGGATTCTCGCAGGCCATCGGCCTGCTCGAAATGCTCGGATACAAGGACAACGCAGCGAGCACGTTGCGTGTGCTCCGGTCGCGTCAGGCCTATAGCGCCGGAGATTTTCAACGTGTTTATAATCAGGGGCAGTTTATGCGCCAGATCATGCTCAGGCACTTCGAGAAGACGGATGGCCTGATCGGGGATCTCGCCCTGCGAGCCGCACTGGCACTGGTGGAGACGAACCTGTCCTACGATGCCTGCTCGAACGTCCTCGACGAACTGCGCAGCCACGGCTTCGGAACGGATGCCTCACGCGTATGGGTCCGGCTGAAGCCCGCCATGATCTCGAAATTCACGGTCTACGACTTCAGCGTGGAGAACGTCAACGAAATCAACAAACAGATCGATCACAAGATCCATCGTCTCGGTCTGGACAGTGTGCAGATCAACGAGGATACCTACGAACGACGTCTGTCGCGCCTTGTCGAGAAAGCGGCGGCAGACAGCGCCAGGTCACCGGGTAGCGTGATACGTCTGCTGCGCCGTGCATACGAACAGCGTGCCTGGCTTCAGGTGTCGGAACAGGGCAGGCGCCGTCAGTATCGCGATCGTATGTGCGGTCTGCTCGGAAGCGCCTATCGTCGCACGAAGAACCATGCGGCCGCCCAGGCCATCGATTCCTACCTCCAGTTGGAGAACGGCGTCAGCGGAGATAGGTAAGGGGATTCAGCCGTTCACGTCCCCGCCATAACTCGAAGTGGACGAAGGTGCCGTCCACCGACTCGCCGCTCGTCCCCACGAGCGTCCCGGAACGTACGGTGCTACCGCTCCGCACGTTGACCGTGGCGAGATTGGCATAGACGGAGCGGAAACCGTTGTGATGATCGACGATGACGAGGGAGCCGAAGCCGGGCAACCAGCTTACGGACGAAACCTCTCCTGCGCCGACGCACAGGACGCTGGTGCCGAGGGCACACCGGATGTCGATACCGGGATTCTCCAGCACGGTGCCGGTTTCGGGATTACTGTAGCTGCCATATCCATGAACCAGTGCGCGTGAAGCCGTAGGCCACGGAAGGGACTTCGCCCCGAATCCGCCGGTGATCGGTCCTCCCGTCGATACATCGTCTTCCATGGGCTGGTTTCCTGGCTTCGCCGACGCACGTGGCGTCTTCTTCGAGTTCCGCGCCAGGGCTTCCCTGCGCTTCCTTTCGCGCTCCGCGGCGCGTGCGGCTTCACGCGCACGACGATCGCGCTCGGCGCGGGCCACCAGATCTCCGATGATCGAGCGCATACGTTGCGCGCTTTCCTTCTTCTTCTGCAGTTCCTGTACCAGCAGGCGTTTGTCGGACTGGATACGGCGTATCTGCTTCTGGCTGCCCGCGATGGTGGAGGAAAGGCGCTGCTGTTCCTGTTCCTTGGATGTCAGGACCTGATTCTTCGTCGTCGCATACTCGTTCAGCAGTTCCTGCTGTGAGGCCAGGGAATCGCGGAGACTCGACATGCGTGCGCGATAGGCCGAGACCTGTGCCGAGATGGAGCGGAAAAGTTCGTTCGTCGTCGTGGAGCGGGGCGGAAGGCCTTTCCGCGTGGCGCGCAGTTCGATGAGACTGCGTGCCGCACGTTCATAGGCGTCTTCCGTCTTCTGCAATGCATTCCGTGTGGAGGCGATCTGCGTTTCCAGTGTCGATGCCGAATCCTGCAGGGACTGAAGTTCAGCTTCGAGCGTGGCGATGAAGGAAGATACCCTGTGCTGCTGACGCTGGGCCGAGCCGAGAGTCCGCATGGCCTTCGACTCGTTGCCGCTCAGGGCATCGATCTTCTTCTTCGTTGCCGTGATCGATGAACGCAGGCGTTCCAGCTCACGCTTCTTCGTCGAGATCTGCGACTGCGCCGAAAGTGGTACGCAGTACGCTGCAAGCAGCATGCAGATGACGGTGAAGAGCGTATGGCGTGCGGAATACCTGGTCATATCGTGATTCAGAACTCTTCGGTGCGTTCCCGCTTGATCTTCGCGCCGAGCGAATTCAGCTTCTTCTCGACGGATTCGTAGCCGCGGTCGAGATGGTAGACGCGCAGGATTTCCGAACGTCCTTCGGCGATGAGCGCTGCCATCACGAGGCTGACGCTTGCGCGCAGGTCACTCGACATCACCGCTGCACCCGTGAGAGGACGACCACCCTTGATGATGGCCGTGTTCTCGACGACTTCGACGTCGGCACCGAGACGATGGAGTTCGGGAACGTAGCCGAAGCGCGTGGGATAGATGTTGTCCGTGATGCGCGCCGCACCCTTGGCGCGCAGCATGAAGGCCGCCCACTGTGCCTGCGTGTCGGTCGGGAAACCCGGATACGGTGCCGTCGTGATGTCGACCGGATTGGGGTCGTCGTTCATCGTGATGCGTACCGTCTCACCGGTGATGTCCAGTTCGCAGCCGGCATCCTCGAGTTTCTGGATGACGGACGTGAGGTGATAGGGGTTGACGTTGTCGAGGATGACGTCGCCCTTCGTCATCGCGGCGGCGATGAGGAACGTGGCGGCTTCGATGCGGTCGGGAATCGTCTCTTCGTTGACGGCATGGAGGTCGTCCACGCCTTCGATCTCGAGCGTCGTCGTGCCGATACCGTCGATCTTCGCGCCCATCTTCACCAGCATGCGTGCGAGGGACGTCACTTCGGGTTCGACGGCCGCATTGGTCAGCGTGGTGTGCCCCTTGGCCAGCACGGCTGCGGTGAGGATGTTGACCGTGGCTCCGACGCTGGAGATGTCGAAGTGGAAACGCGCTCCCTCGAGTCGGGGGCTCTTCGCGATGATGTAACCACCTTCGAGGCTGATCTCCGCGCCGAGTTTCTCCAGACCCTTGAGGTGGAGGTCGACGGGGCGGGGACCGAAGTTGCAGCCACCCGGCATGGACACGCGCGCCTCGCCGTAGCGTGCCACGAGCGGCCCGAGTACGTAGATCGACGCCCGCATCTTCTTCACGTGATCGTACGGAGCTTCATGACTCGTGATGTTGGTCGAGTCGAGCAGGAGCGTGTTGTTGTTCAGTTCCGCATGGACACCCATCGAGCCGAGCAGGCGGCTCATCGTCCATACGTCACGATTGTTCGGCGTATTTCCCAGATGGTAGACGCCCGGAGCCAGCAGGCAGGTAGGCAGCAGAGCCAGGGAAGCGTTCTTCGCTCCCGAAATCGACACGCGGCCCTGAAGCCGCACGGGGCCTTCGACGATGAATTTGTCCATGGATGATCGGCAACCGAAAAGTGTGGGCATCGGCGCGTGACGGATATGCCGCTTCGGCGCCGGACGAATGCTGCAAAGATAGTGAGCGATGGAACGAACGGCAGGTATCCTTCATTGTCGTTAGACGTTTTTTGCCGAAGTTCGTGCGCTCCGTTAGAGGTGCTGCCCGAAGTACGGGCGGCTGAGATCATACTCTGGTACCTGATCCGGATAATGCCGGCGAAGGGAAACGGAATCCTTCCTTCAAGGATATCCTGCCTACCGTTCTAACGGACGTTCTCTTGTGTCACACACACTCAGGGACCGTCCCATGTCTCCACGTCTTGCCCTTGCCGCCACGGTGCTGGCGGCCTGTTTCACTCCATCCATTGCGGCCGCTGCCGAAGCCGATTCAGTCCGCAGTCAACGCGATACGATCCGTATCTATTCGGTGCCGAGCATGACCGTCACCACGCTCCGTGCGCGAGAACGGCAGACGCCCGTCGTCTTCAGCGAGATCACCCGGGCGGACCTCGATCTCTCCCATACGGTGAACGATCTGCCGAAGCTGCTGGCCGACATGCCGTCGACGATGTTCTATTCCGAGAACGGCAACGCCGTAGGCTACAGTAATCTGTCCATCCGGGGCTTCGATCAGCGCCGCATCGCCGTTCTGGTGAATGGTATTCCGCAGAACGATCCCGAAGACCACAACGTCTACTGGATCAACTTTCCCGATCTCGCGAGCAACGTCGAGAACATCCAGGTCCAGCGCGGTGCCGGGATGGTCAACTACGGAGCCGCCGCCATCGGCGGCAGCGTGAACCTCACCACGTCGAACTTCGCGAGCCAGCGCCAGGTCAAGATCACGACCGGTGTGGGCTGGCAGGAAGGCCTGCCGTCGGCACAGAATACCGTCGATCCCTTCACGCGCAGTGTCCAGCCGGCCCTTGCGAAGTATTCGCTGGAAGTATCGTCGGGAATGATCGACCGCTATGCCGTCTACGGCCGTATCTCGCGCATCAACTCGCAAGGCTATCGTGACCAGTCGTTCTCCGAACTCACCAGCTGGTTCTTCAGCGCGGCCCGTTTCGACGATCATGTGACGACGCAGATCAACGTCTTCGGCGGGCCTGTCGCGGATGGCCTGGCCTATACGGGACTTCCGAAGGAATGGGCGCTCGATCCAATCCTGCGTCGCCGGAATCTCAGCGACTTCGGCTACGAAGCCGACGGCCGCACGTTGTCCTATACGGCCACGCGCCGGCCACAGGAAGTGGAGAACTTCTCGCAGCCCCACTATGAATTGCTGAACGACTGGGATATCGCCGAGGGCCTCACCTTCAAGTCGTCGCTGTTCTACTACTCCGGTGAAGGCTTCTTCGACTACGATGCTTCCTGGGCCTCGGCCAGCTCCTTCGGTATCGACCCGACGAAGGCTCCCGGCTTCGCCAACGCCATCGTACGGGCCAACGTCGACAATCGTCATGGGGGCTGGATCCCGCGTATCGTGTGGGACAATGCCTACGGCCAGTTGACCGCCGGTGCCGAGTTCCGCATCCATCGCAGCGATCACTGGGGCAAGATCCGCTATGCAGAAGGTCTCCCCGAAGGCTACGATCCGGATGCCAAGTTCTATTCGTACAATGGCGCCCGCGACGTGATCTCCGGCTTCGCACGTCAGGTATGGGCCGTGGCCGACGACTTCACGGTGAACACCGAACTCCAGGTGGTATCGCATCGATACAATCTCTCCAATGAACGTCGTAACGGCGAATTCACGCAGTATGACGGCGTCGACGGAGTCGTGGGCAACGGCGGCGACCTCTTCAACGTCCATTACCTCTTCGCCAATCCGCGCATCGGCGCCAACTGGAACATCAACGAAGAACAGAATGCCTTCGTCGCAGTGGCCTATACGTCACGCGAGCCTCGCCGCAACAACCTCTATGCGGCATCCGATTCGTGGTACGGTCCTACGCCCCGCTTCGCCGTCGATACGACGGGCGGCGTCACACGCTACGATTTCAGCAAGCCCCTCGTCAAGCCCGAGCACATGCTCGATATCGAAGCGCAGTGGGCGATCGCCGTCGGACGCTTCAAGGGCAGCGTGACCGGATACTACATGAACTTCACCGACGAGCTCGTGAAGAACGGCCAGCGTGACATCTTCGGTCTGCCCATCGAAGGCAACGCCCCGCGCACCGTGCACATGGGCCTGGAGTTCCAGGCCTCGGCCATGGTGCTGTCGTCCGCCTCCGCGGGTGCACTGCAGGTATGGGGTAATCTTTCGATCAGCCGGAACAGGATCGTGGACTTCACCTTCGTCACGGACGCTTCGACGATGTCGCTGAAGGACAATCCGATCGCCGGTTTTCCGGATCTGCTCGCCAATGTCGGGCTCACGTATTCCGTCGGCGATCTCCGTGCGATCGCCACGTTGAAGCATATGGGCAGGATGTATACCGATAACTTCGGTGATCGTAACCGTTCGGAAGAATACCGGACGATGGTGCTGAATGCCACCGGTTATGACGATAACCTGATCGATGCCGCGACGGTCGTGAACCTCAACGCATCGTATGCGATACTGAAGTCCGTACGGCTGAATATTCAGGTCAACAACCTCTTCGATCATCGCTACATCGCCGGCGGAAACGGCAAGGAATTCTTCCCGGCGGCACAACGAAATATCTTCGTCGGTGCGGAGCTTGTCCTCTAGGCGTATATTCGCGCCCTATGAAGAGACACTCCATTCCCGTGACGGCACAATGTGCCTACGAAGGTCCCAACGGTCGTTGCAAGCGTATGACGACGATTACCCATCCGTACTGCGGCAAGCATACGCAGGACGTATACGGACTGAAGGTCGCGAAGAGCAATATCCCGGGCGCAGGTCTGGGATTGTTCGCCCTGCGTCCCTTCGCTCTGGGAGAACATATCGTCGAATATTACGGCGAGAAGATGACGCAGAAGGAGTATAACCTCAAATACGACGACGACGCGCTCGGAGCCTACGGCATCGAGCTCAACAGCAGGTACGTCCTCGACGCTGCGAAGACGTCATGTGGTATCGCACGCTATGCGTGCGACTATCATGGCTCGCGCCGCAAGCCCAATGCGGAATACGTTTCCGACAAGGGGCGCATCTGGGTCGTCGCCGTCCGTCCGATCAAGGCCGGAGACGAGATCCTGACGGACTACGGAGATGAAATGCACAGGGCTCTAGGATTGAAGTAATGCCGCGAGGATCGGTCCGGGGCGTACTTCGCCCGATCTGAAGTGGAGAGCCTGACGACGAAGGTCGTTGAAGAAATAGGACAGGACAACCATGGTGCCGTGACGATCCGACAGCTCCATGCCGGTGATGTGAAAGCCGGCCTTGAGTTTCGGAACGATCACGGCATTGTTTGTCGCGGCATGCCGGCTGTAGGCGACCTGGAAGCCGTGTTCACCCAGGTTGCGCAGCACATGAGGTAGCAGGGCGGAGTAGAGACCTTTTCCCCGGTGCTCCCGCTCGATGGCCGTGTTGCACATGTAGAACCGCTCGGCATTCTCCTGGAATCCGTAGGTCCAGCCGATGAATCGGCGGCCATGGCGAATGGCCCATCGTATCGAATACATCGCAGGCATGTCCTGCGCCAGCTCGCGTTTCCGCTGACGCTCCTGCGCACTGAGCGCCGCTTCCGCATCGAATTCGAGGCTATGAGGAAACATCTCGGCACGGCGTTCGCGGAACAGTGCTCCGAACGTGGCCGGATCGACATCGACCAGCGTATATCCCGGCAGCAGACGGATCGTTTTCATGGTTACCAGTACCGTACGGTGAATGCGACCTTCGTCGAACGTCCCTTGTTGTCGAGACAGCTCACCTCGTGACGTCCCTTGCCCGGTTCGATGAAGACGACGCCCGACGAAGGAGCGGAGGTGAGGAAGACATCGTCAAGATACCAATAGACCGTCTCGACGTCGTTCATCGTTGCGCAACGCAATTGTAGCCTGGACTCGCCGTCGGTCTCGAGGATGTATTCCTTCCCGGGTAACGGGCTCACGATGCCGATGGTTCCATCGGTGAACATCCGTGTGCACGATGGATTGTGCGGAGGAGGGATGCGTACGGGAATGTTCTCACCGCGATAGAAGGCGAGGAGGGGAGGGGGTAGATCGGGATAGATGACGCGCCGATAGCCCGTCGGGGGGAGACACGAGGTGCAGTAACTCATGCGGCCGTCCGCGCTGATCGCCATCTCCCTGAGATGTTCGCACCGCTTGCCGCTGGAGACGCCGGGATGGTAGACGTCGATGATGCGGTCCTGACAGGAATCCGCCGGCAGAAGGCCCGTTACGCTGCAGACAAGGCGCTCGTCGAGTTCCTGCGGCATGGCCGTCCACCGGTCATCCTGCGAACGGTCGATGGTGTTGACGATGTCGAAGAGCAATGGCGTGGCGCTCGTCGATCCCGTGAGGTCCTGGACACCGTTGCCGCTGAAGTTGCCCACCCATACGCCGATCGTGTAGCGTCTGTTGTAGCCGATGCTCCACGCATCCCTGCGTCCGTACGAGGTGCCGGTCTTCCATGCGATCTTCGGTATGCGCGCTCCGGCCTCCACGCCGTTCGGAAGATCGGGCCGCGTGAGCTGCGTGAGGCTTTCGGTGACGATCCATGCGGCGCCCGGACTGAGCAGGCGTACGGTGTCGGACGATCGTGGGGTGCCGTGGATCCATCGCAGGGGACGTATCTCGCCTTCATGGGCGAGGCCCGCGTAGAGGCGGACGAGTTCGTCCAGACGCGTGCCGCATCCACCGAGGATGACGGACAGACCGAGGTCCTTCCTCTTCCGTCCGATCGACGTGCATCCTGCACGCGCCAGGGCATCGACGAAGGCCGCGACGCCCACCTGATGGAGCGTCGTCACGGCCGGTACGTTCAGCGAACGTGCCAGAGCCTGCTCCATCGATACGGCACCGTTGAAGTGGCGGTCGTAGTTCTCCGGTGCGTAGCCGTCATAGTTCACCGGGACGTCGGAAAGCATCGTCTTCGGTGTGAGCAGGCCGCGGTCGAAGGCCATGCCGTAGACGAAGGGCTTCAGCGTGGAACCCGGTGACCGTACGGCCCGTACTCCGTCTACCTGCCCCGAGTGCTCGACGTCGGTGGGGTCGGCGGAGCCGACGTAGGCCACGACATCCATCGTCCTGTTGTCCACGACGACGACGGACGCATTGTAGATGCCGTAGGGGCGCAGGCGCTGGATATGATTGTAGGCCAGCGTTTCCACCTGGTCCTGCATCTCCGCGCGGATGGTGGAACGGATCGTCACGGCATTGGGGTCGGCCTGACGGAGCCGCACGGCGAGATGCCATGCCTTGCGAGGCGTCTCGATACGGCGTACGACGAGCGGCTCGCGGACGGCGTCGTCGTAGTCGTCCTGGCCTATCTCACCGTCGTCGTACATCAGGCGCAGCCAGCGGTCTCGCTCGTTCTGGAGGGCCCCGTTCGCAGCGCCGAGACGTAACGAGGTCGGACGGTTGGGAATGATGGCCAGCGTCGTGATCTCACCAAGGCTGAGGCGCTTCGGCATCTTGTCGAAGAAGAGCACGGATGCTGCCTTCACGCCCTCTATATTGCCGCCGTAGGGAACCAGGTTGAGGTAGAGCCGCAGGATCTCGTCCTTCGAATGATGCAGTTCGAGCTGGAATGAATGGACGATTTCGAGGACCTTGTTGTACCAGGTTCGAGGTTTGGGATTGAGAAGGCGCGCGACCTGCATCGTGATCGTCGATGCACCCGACGTTCTTTTCCCCGTCGTAACATTATTCCATGCTGCACGTAGGAGGGCCCCGGGATTGACGCCGGGATGCCAGCGGAACCACTTGTCCTCCTTGTAGATGATGGTCATGCGCAGGTCTTCGGAAATGTCGTCGAGTTCGGTGGGAAGCCGCCATTTGTCGTCGGAACTCAAGAATATCGTCAGAACTCGTCCGTCAACGTCGGTCACTGCACGCGCATAGGGGATGTCGGTCCTGAACGGAACGATCAGGTCCCAGCACAGGAACAGGAGCAGTGGTGAAAGGACCAGGAGCGTCCGGCGGCCCCATCGGGAATTGATGACGGATCGTAAAGCATTCACGACACGAAAATCCTGTATTTTTGATCCAATACCACTATTCGATACGGAATCATGGGAGCGAAATTCGTTTCCAATAAGGATGAGACGGTGAGGCTGTTCAAGAACCCCGTTCTTGAATACTTCTCCCACATCCATTGGTGGCTGCCAGCGGTTGTCTATGTACCGGTGCTCACCGCTGCCGCCGTTCTCAGCATCATGGCAACGTCCATTCTGGCGACCATAGGTGTCTTTCTCGGCGGTATCCTGTTATGGACCCTGACGGAATACGTCATCCACCGGTTCGCCTTCCACATCCATCCGACGTCCGACCTCGGCAAGAAGCTGCACTTCCTCGTCCACGGCGTGCACCACGACTATCCGCGCGACTCCACGCGCCTCGTGATGCCGTTGCTTGTCAGCGTGCCGTTGGCGATATTGTTCTTCGTCCTGTTCAGGACGGTGGCAGCTCCCTATCATATGGGGCTGTTCAGCGGGTTCCTGTTCGGCTACGTGGCGTACGACACGATCCACTACGCCACGCATCACTGGAACATGAACAACAAGGCGGGACGATTCCTCAAGGAATATCACATGAAGCACCACTATGTCGATGAACAGACGGCATACGGTGTGAGCAATCCGTTGTGGGACTACGTGTTCAACACGGTACCGGAATGGGCGCGTCAGCGTGCGCGTCGGCAGAAGAAGATCACTACGTAAACGAAGGACGACTATCCATGGCCCTCAATAACGACGCCATCCTGACCGTAGCCCGCAACGTGGCGGCCGGTGTACAATCCGTGGAGCATCACGGTGACTTCACCCTCATCGTACGGAACGAGGAACTGATCGACGTGCTGTCGGAACTCAAGGAAAATCCGGCCATGCGCTTCGATCAGCTCATCGACGTCACGGCCATCGACTGGGCGCGTCCGACGGATCGTTTCGAAGTCGTCTACTTCCTCTATTCGATTCCCAACAAGACGCATTTGCGCGTGAAAACCGCCGTTCAGGAACGTCATCCCCATGTTCCGTCGACGGTCGAACTCTGGGAAAGCGCCAACTGGTACGAGCGCGAAGCCTACGACATGTACGGTATCATCTTCGACGGACATCCCGACCTGCGCCGCTTCTACATGCCCGAGGACTTCATGGACGAGCAGGGTGAACCTCTCTATCCGCTGCGCAAGGATTTCCCGCTGATGGGCCTTCCCGGCTCGCTGCCGCTGCCGGAAAAGCCCGAAGCCAGGAACAATTAATCGGCCTGGAGCCAGGTGATGGCGTCGGCCAGCGTCGGATGGAATTCGAACAGGTATTCGATCTGCGAGATACGGAACAGGTTGCGTACCTGATCCTGCATGCCGACGAGGATGACGAAGCCTTCCGCTTCCGACATCTGGCGATGTGCCAGCAGGAGCGAACTCAGGCCCTGTGAATCGCAGAAATGTACCATCGACATGTCGATGACGAGGGCCTTGACGTTCGGCTGACACAGGATCAGCAGCTCGCTCTTCACTTCGGGGGCGTTGGTGGAATCGAGTGACGGTTCCTTGATGGTGAAGATGACGAGTTCATCGTCCTGTTCTACGGAAAACTTCATGGTGAGCGTACTGCGGGGGATGGAACAATCGACGCGGCAAATATCCCAAAAAAACGGCGTATGCAATCCATTCTCGTGATCAGGCTGTCGTCGATGGGTGACGTGATCCTCGCCACACCACTGATACGACAGCTCCGGCATACCTATCCCGATGCTATCATCGACGTCGCCGTGGCGAGTCGCTTCGCCGGTGTCCACGCCGACAATCCCCGCATCCGGAAGGTGTGGAAGATCGAGCCCCGTACCAGCCCCGACCCCGAACTGGACGACGTGAAACTCGCCATGCGCGAATCCGTGCCAGGCGGTCACTACGACCTCGTCGTCGACCTGCAGAACAACTTCCGTTCCGCCGCTCTGCGCAAGGGACTCGGCCGGGACGCCGTGCGGGCACCGAAGCATCGTCTCGAGAAACTCGCCCTCGTCTATCTCAAACGGCGTCCGCAGCCCATCATCCCCGTCGTGGCGCGGTACCGCAAGTCCGTGGCCCATCTGCCGCTGGCATTCGACAGCGACGGTCCGGAAGTATGGCTGCCCGAAGAGAGGACGCTCGGCTACTATCCGCCCGATGCCCATACCGCTGTCGTTCGCGGTCGTATCGCCGTCGCTCCTGGTGCCCATCATGCCACGAAACGCTGGCCGGCCGTACGTTTCGCCGAATTGTGTCGCCGTCTTGTGGAGGAGCAGGGCCTGGTGCCCGTCCTGGTGGGAGGGCCGGACGACCGGGAACTGTGCGACGGAATCGCCGCATCGAGTGGCGTTCCGGTGGAGCGCGCCGATGGAATCGGCGGCATCCAGGACACTGCGCGCGTTCTCGATACCTGCGACGCCATCGTCACGAACGACACGGGTGTGATGCATCTGGCATCGGCACGGCGTTTGCCTGTCGTAGCCATATTCGGGTCGACCGTTCCCGAGCTCGGCTTCGCACCGTATGGCGTTCGTCACGTCATCGTGCAGCATGATCTCGGTTGCAGGCCCTGCAGTCATATCGGGCGGGCGGCATGTCCCAAAGGTCACTTCCTGTGCATGAACGGCATCACCGTGCAGGAAGTCCTGGAGGCACTGCAGAAGCCGTAGATTTGCCCATCATCATCCACGATCCGCTCGTATGCAATCAATCGGTGTAGTCCTGATCGGCGCAGGGAACATTGCGCAGAACATCCATCTTCCGATCCTCGCCGCCATGCCCGGCGTCAAGCTGCTGGGCATCGCCGATCGCCAGATCTCGAAGGCGCGGATCCTCGCGGAACGGTACAAGGTGCCCCATGCCGTGCGGACCGTCGAGGACGCACTGGCTATACCCGGTGTCCAGGCCGTGGTGGTGACGACGAGTACGGACGGGCACCACGACGTGGCCCTGCAGGCCATCCAGGCCGGTAAGGACGTCTTCGTGGAACGCCCCGTCGGCCGTACGCTGCAGGAGGCGATGGACATCAAGGTCGCGGCACAGGAGCACAACGTCCAGGTCATGGTGGGAATGAATCACCGCTTCCGCCCGGACGTCGTCAACATGAAGAATGCCGTGGACCGTGGCGACATCGGTCCCGTCTTCTACGTCAAGGCCGGCTGGGTGAAGCAGCGGAGCACGGATGCCCGATGGCTCGCGCAGGCCGACAAGAGCGGCGGCGGAGTGCTGATCGATCTCGGCATCACCGTCATCGACATGATTCTCCACGTCTTCAACTTCGGCCGCGTACGCAGCGTCGTGGGCAGCACCTTCCACCACGAGACGAAGAGCGTCGAGGACGTCGTCGTGGCCATGCTGCATTTCGAGAACGGCAGCGTCGCCACGGTCGAAACGAGCTGGTCCCTCATGCGTGCCGAAGACCTCTACTACTGCAACGTCTTCGGAAAGAAGGGCAGCGCCTTCATCAATCCGTTCAAGCTCGTCAAGCGTCAGGGCAACACCTTCAATACGACCACTCCGGCTCCGCCGAAGTCGCAACAGCAGCAGCTCGTCTACCGCAAGAGCTATGAAGCCGAGCTCAAGCACTTCGTGAACGCCGTGAAGGGTCTGGTGCCGATGATCTCCACCGTCGGCGAGGCTGTCGAGCGTATGAAGATCGTCGAAGCCCTCTATGCCAGCGCGGAACTTCAGCGCGAAATCGTCATTCCATAGCGCCTGGTGCGCATCCTTCGGGAAAACCGGTGCATATCCGCGCAGGGCGGTGGATAACCCGCACCGGACAGGTGAACAACCGGAGACGACGCAGTGCATAACGATGCGGATCCGCTGTAGAATGGGTCAGCAACGGTGTGCTGCCGGCGCCGTTTCCTTTTGATAAACTTGCAGTCTTGCATTCCGCCCGACGAACACACTCACAGCATATCATCGGCAGTCCTCCATGGCATCGAACGATCGCACGAAACGACCCTCCACGGCAGCACAGGTATTGGCACTCGACGAACTGACGGGACACATACCACCGCATTCGACGGATGCGGAAGTGGCCGTGCTCGGTGCCATGCTGGTGGACAAGGACGCGGTGAGCAAGGTCGTGGAAGTGCTCGATCCCGACTGCTTCTATCACGACAAGCATCAGACGATCTTCACGGCCATGATCGCCATGTTCGAGCGCGGGGTGCAAATCGACCTCGTGACCCTGAACAACGAGCTGAGCCGTAACGGAACGCTGGAGCGGGTGGGCGGCATGTATACGCTCACCGACATCTCCGCGCGGACGGTCACGGCCGCGAACGTCGAACATCATGCGCGCATCGTTCTCGAACGCTACCTGAAGCGCCAGTTGATCAAGGTCGCCGGTGAGATCATCACCGACTGCTACGACGAAACGTCCGACGCACTGGATGAAGTGGACCGTGCCGAGCAGCGCATCTTCGACGTGGCCGAGAAACGTCTGAAGCGCTCCTATTCGGGCATGAAGAAGCTCACCAAGGAAGCCATCGAGCGCATCTTCGCCCTGGCCTCCGGTGACGGTAACGGCGTGACGGGCGTACCTACGGGCTTCACCGCGCTGGACGAGAAGTTGAGCGGACTGCAGCCGTCGGATCTCATCATTGTCGCGGCGCGGCCATCGATGGGAAAGACGGCCTTCGCGCTGAGCATCGCCCGCGAAGCTGCCCGCGAAGGTCATGCCGTGGGCTTCTTCTCGCTCGAAATGTCCGCACAACAGCTCGTCTTGCGTCTGATCTCGGCCGATGCCGAGGTCAATCTGCAGGCCCTGCGCTCCGGCCGTCTGTCGCAGAAGGAAATGCACGACATCGTGGCGCGCATCGACAAGCTGATGAACGCCCCGATCTACATCGACGATTCGGCCGCCCTGTCGCCCGTGGAGTTCAGGGCGAAGTGCCGGCGGATGAAAATGGAGCACAAGATCGAGCTCATCATCGTCGACTACCTCCAGCTCATGCATGCCCCGAAGGCGGAGAGCCGTGAACGCGAAATCTCCGTCATTTCCCATACGCTCAAGCAGGTGGCCAAGGAATTGAACATTCCTATCGTGGCCCTTTCGCAGTTGAACCGTACGCTCGAGCAACGTGCCGACAAACGTCCGATGCTCTCCGACCTTCGTGAATCAGGATCGATCGAGCAGGATGCCGACGTCGTGATGTTCGTGCACCGCCCGGAATACTACAAGATCGAGACGTTCGAGGACGGACGTTCGACGGAGAACATCGCCGAAATCATCGTCGGCAAGCAGCGGAACGGTCCCGTAGGCGACGTACGCCTCCATTACAACAAGGAGCTGGCCCGGTTCCACAATCTCAGTTATCACGACGCTCAGTTCGATTCGGGGAACGACCACGGCTTCATCGGTGGGGGACCCGACGTTCCGTTCTGATCCTTCAGGGCGTCGACGGCGGGGCGGCCAGCGATCGTTTGATGGGACAGGTACTCGTGCCGTGAAGTTCGCACGAGCCGTCGCAGGGCGTCACGTAGACGCGCGGAATAGCCGTAGGGAAGCGCGCATGCAGGGCATCCAGGATCTGCTTCTCCAGCTCGTAGAGCTGCTGCAGGGTATAGTCGTACGGCATCACCAGGTCGATCTCGATGAAAATGTCCTTGCCCGACTGCCGCGTGTGCACGCTCCTGAATTCGCACATACGTGTGAAATTTTCGGCGATGATGGCAAGGATCTCGTACTGCATCTCGTCCGGTAGCGTACGATCCAGCAACTGACGGAACGCTTCGCGTCCGTGCTGCAGCGGCACCTTGAGCGTGACGAGGATGAGGGCGATGGAGACGACGCTGTCGAGCACCGCTGCCACACCGAACCATTTGATGCCGTGCAGGGCTGCGCTGGCACCCAGGCCGACGACGACGCCGATCTCGACGAACGAGTCCACACGCCACAGCTCGGCATCGTAGTGCAGCATGGGCATGTGATAGCGCTGGGCATAGCGTTCGAGCAGACGGGCCGTCCATCGCATCACGATGAAGGAGATGACGCTCCACACCACGAGGATGATGTTGTTGCGCATTTCCGGTGGCCGCTGGAACAGCGAGAACGCCTCGCCGAGCGTGAATACCGTCAGGACGAGGAGAAGATTGGCGCTGACCAGGATGGCCAGGCTCTCGTATTTGCCGTAGCCGTAGTTGAAGGTGAGGTCGGGCCTGCGCATGCTGCGCTGCACGGCAGCGAGGAAGAGCAGGGAGTTACCGATGTCGATCAGCGTCAGATATCCGTTCGTCTGCATGATCAGCGAATGCTGGACCAGGCCGAGCACGATGCTGCCGAGGGCCAGGATCATGCATGCCATGAGCGAGACGACGGAAGCGTATTCCGCGGACTGCCTGCGGAAGAGGCTCCGGAGGCGACGACGTGCCGTGGAGAGCCAGGCGAACATCAGGCACCGATTCCGAGTGCCTTGCGGAAGTAGGCCAGCGTATGGCGCAGCCCTTCGGCCCTGTCCACCTTCGGCGTCCAGCCGAGTTGCGTGGTCGCCGTCGTGATGTCGGGTTGGCGCACCTTGGGATCGTCCTGGGGCAGGTCCTTGTACGAAATGGTGCTCGACGAGCCGGTGAGGGCGATGATCTCTTCCGCGAGCTTCTTCATCGTGATCTCGTCGGGGTTGCCGACGTTCACGGGATCGTTGATCGAGCTGTGGAGGAGGCGATAGATGCCGTCCACGAGATCGTCGACGTAGCATACGGACCGTGTCTGCGAGCCGTCCCCGAACACCGTGAGGGGCTCGCCGCGCAGGGCCTGGCTCATGAAGGCAGGAATGGCGCGGCCGTCTTCGACGCGCATTCGCGGACCGTACGTGTTGAAGATGCGGATGATGCGTGTATCGACGTTGTGATAGCGGTGATAGGCCATCGTCATGGCTTCGGCGAAGCGCTTGGCCTCGTCATAGACGCCGCGGATGCCCACCGGATTCACGTTGCCCCAGTACGATTCGGGCTGGGGATGGATCATCGGATCGCCGTAGACCTCGCTGGTACTCGCGAGCAGGAAGCGGGCTCCCTTGGCCTTGGCCAGACCGAGTGCCTTATGCGAGCCGAGCGAGCCGACCTTCAGGGTCTGGATCGGGAACTTGAGATAGTCGATGGGGGATGCCGGCGATGCGAAGTGCAGGATGGCGTCGAGCTGGCCATCGACGTACATGTAGTTCGTCACGTCGTACTGCACGAGTTCGAATCGCTCCAGGCCGATGAGGTGGCCGACGTTGTCCGGCGAACCCGTGATGAAGTTGTCCATGCAGACGACGTGATAGCCTTCCGCAATGAAGCGATCGCAGAGATGCGATCCGAGAAAACCGGCGCCGCCGGTGATGAGAACACGTTTCATGGGGCGCAATATACGGCGCAGCCTTGCGGATAATCGGTATCATCCGCGAGAAAGACCGCGCCGTTCGCGTTGGATTACTTTCTGGTGATGACGAACTCGACGCGACGGTTCAACTGGCGTCCTTCGTCCGTCTTGTCCATCGACTGCGGCTTCGTCTCTCCGTAGCCCTTCGCCGAGATGCGAGAGGCGTCGATGCCATGTTCCGTGATGTAGGTCATGACGGCCTTGGCCCGGTTGTCCGAGAGGGTGAGGTTGTCCTTGTCCTTGCCGACGTCGTCCGTATGCCCGCCGAGTTCGATGGCGATGGTGGCATTGGACTTCAGGAAGGCTACGAGGCGATCGAGGTCCGGACGCGATTCCGGGCGCAGGTCGCTCTTGCCGACGTCGAAGAAGAGGTTGTTGATGCGGATACCGCGGCCGATGACGACAGGTTCGAGCGTGAGGTCCTGCTTGATTTCCTTGTACGTCGTGAGGTCCTTCGTCGAAAGGCTGCGGCTCACGGCATAGTAGTCCTGGGCATCCGCACGGAAGCCGTATTCCTCGCCGCCCGTGAGCACGATCTTGTAGGCGCCCGTGGCGGGATCGGACATGGCGGTGCCGAGTTCCGCACCGTCGCTGAGCCGTTCGTACCGGATGCGTGCGGCCATCGGTTTCTGCGTCGATGCGTCCGTGACGATGCCGCTGACGATGACGACGGGCCGCGGACGCAGGCTCGGCGGAAGGTCGACCTGCCAGATGTCGAGCGAACCGGACGGACCGTTGGCGATGAGATAGGCGTAGGCGCCATCGGCCGGTACGTTGAAGTAGGCGTCCCATCCCCTGGTATTGATGATGGGGCCGAGGTTCTCCGGTTCCGACCAGTTCCTCCACGTATCGTCGAGACGGCGGGACATGAAGATGTCCGAACTGCCGAAGCCGCTGTGGCCGGCCGACGTGAAGTAGAGCGTGATGCCGTCGGCGGCGAGGAAGGGTGCCGCTTCGTCGAGGTAGGAGTTGATGGTGTTGCCGGTATGCTGCGGACGCGACCACCTGCCGTCCTCGTGCTTGAAGCTCACGAAGATGTCGCGCTCGCCAAGGCAACTGTCGCGCTCCACCGTCATGAGCAGCGTGCCGCCGTCGGCGGAGAGGCAGGCCTCGATGTACTTGTTGTGGTTCACGTAGTCGTCGATCTCGACGGTCCTGGGCATCGACCAGCCGTCGATCGTACGCTCGCTGATGGAGAAGCCCGAACCCTTCGGCGATCCGTCGCCGTTATACGTGTTGCCGAGCAGGAGCGTGTTGTTGTCGGGCGTGGAGGATACGACGAAGTTGTGTCCATCGTTGTTGATCGGCCGACCGATGTTGCGGGCAGTGCTCCACGTTCCATCAGCCATCTTCTGCGAGAGATAGACTTCGCTGTTTACCTTGTCGATCGGGCTCTGATCGTACTTCTCCCGCGTGACGTAGAGGATCGTCCCGTCGGGAGAGATGAGGGGGCTCTTCTCCGTCGAGGACGAGTTAACGGCGTCGGAGAGCCGCGTACGCTTGAGGGATGCAGGCAGGTTCTTCGCGAGGTTGATGGGCTTGCGGTTCGTGCGGAGGACGAAGTAGTCCATGGCCACCGTCATGCGCTCGTTGACGTGGAACCCCATCATCGTGCCCGTCGTGCGCGGGGCCGGACATCTGTAGACTTCCTCGTTGTTGAGGAAGAAGGTGAACTCCGAACCGCGTTTGCGCACGCGCAGGATGTTCGTCTGCTTCATCGGCTTGACGTATCCCGACTCCTTCCATGCCAGCACGTCCTTGTACTCGTTGTTGACCCACTTGTTGATGCGGATGTAGCCGTTCGACGAAACGACGAAGTTCCAGCTGTTGTCGAGGTTGGGGCCGTGGAAGGTGAGGCCGTAGCCGTGGTTCTCCACGCCGGCGATCTGCGTGAGCGAGGTCTCGATCTCGTAGTCCTTGTCCTGCTCGATGAACTCGCCGATCGTCACGTGCCAGTTGCCTGTCTCCGAGCGTTTGTCGAGGACGAAGTACCCGTCGATGATCTTCTGCGTGATGTCCTGGGTCTGATAGTCGCCCCATTCCGTACTCGTCGAGTCGAAGTCTTCGCGATAGGCGATGGGCAGGTCCTGTCCCTGTACTGCGGCGAAGGCGAGAAACAGCATCAGTGCGGCGATGGAGAACGGTTTCATGGATGATCTGAAGGTTGAAGAGATGTCAGAATTTGACCTTGAAGGATCCGCCGGTGACGGACTTCGTGGAACCGGCCATGTTACGTGCAGTGAAGGAGAACGTTCCTTCGGCCTCGGTGCTGCTGAGTTTCGTGAGCGTGACGGTACCGTTGCCGACGCCGATCATCGTCGTATACATGTCATTCTGCGTCGTACCCATCGTAACCTGGCACATGTGCGGATTGGTGGCCGTACCGCCGATCGGATAATCGCCCGTACCGCTCGGATTGAGCAGGCGGATCTGGATCTGGCGTACGTTGTTGTCCTGTCCTGCGATGGCCAGGACTCCACTGCTGTATACTCCGCTCACCGTCAGCGATCCGCTCCAGTCCGAGCCGTCGATCTTCGCCGCCATCGTGTTTCCCGAGGACGGAGAAGGGGTGTTCGACGAATCGTCCTTGCTGCATGCAGTGGTGAAGACCGTGATGACCAGTGCGAAAATAAGAATGTGGAAGTGGTTCATGGCAGCGCTCCGTTTGTCATTGATATACCGTTAGGCTGCGAACCTACGGTTCCATGACGGCGGCTGCCGTACTACCTTTCTACTACTGCACGCTCGAGGAAGGTGACGATGTTGACCTTCGGATCGAGGCCGAGCTTACGGCGGATGTTGTAGCGATGTTTCTCGATGGCGCGCTCCGTGACGTGGAGCAGGCTGGACATGTCCTTCGTTGCCAGGCCAAGCTTGAGCATCGAACAGATGCGCAGTTCCATGGGCGTGAGGTCCGGACATCGCAGTGCGAGGCGTTCGGTGAACCTGTTGTTCAGGGTGTTGAACTTGTCCTGGAACATGGTCCACGATGCCGATTTCGTTTCGTCACGCGACGTCTTCCTGCCCTGCTGCAGTTCGGCGATCTGCAGCGTCATGGACGTGAGTTCCTGGAGCTTCCGGTCCACTTCCGCACGCAGTCGTTCGTTCTGGAGGCGCAGGATCTCCCTGTCGCGCTCCGCGACGGCGAGCCGCAGTTCGGCGGCATGGAGTTCCATTCGCCGCGATGCATCCTCGCGGTGCTGCCGCTCGAAGGCCTCGTACCGTTCCCGCTGCAGTGCCAGAGCCTTGCGGTACTGCTTCAGTGCTTCGTAGACGCGCGTGCCGAGGTCGAGCAGCATGACCGTGTAGGAGCGGCTGTCCGACGTTGCCGCACGGGCATACGCTTCGTCGAAGAGTGCTCGTGCCTGGGTAGCATCGCCGGAGGTGAGCAGTGCCTCGATGTGCGCCGTACAGGAATGGAGCAGCAGGCGCGTGTCGTCGAGTACCCTGGCTTCGGCCAGCCCGAGTGCGCTTTCCTCGACGGCCTGTGCGATGCGGCCGAGTCTGAGCAGCGACGTCCCACGGCCGCAGCGGGCGACGATGGCTTCGCGGATGTGGCCCGACTGCTGGCAGATGCGCAGTGCTTCTTCGTACATGACGAGGGCATCGGCGGGACGCTCTGCGAAGAGCAGCCGGCCGGCCAGGTTGTTGAGCAGCGTTCCCTCGCCATACCTGTTTCCGAGCGAGCGATGGATGGCCAGGGCCTGTTCGATCATCGTCGTCGACTCTTCGGCATACCCCGCATTGTAGAGAGCGGTCGCGGCGTTGGCGATGGCATTGCCTTCCATGAACCTGTCGCCGAGATCCCGTGCCCTGGCCGCTGCCTTGCGGTGCAGCTCCACGGCACGCTCGTATTCCGCACGCTGCTCGTAAAGGGCACCGAGGCTGGTGTAGCATCCGGCCTCGATGGTGCTGAGGCCGCTGTTCCTCGCGATGTTCAGTGCTTCGTTGTAGGCTTCCAGCGACTGCATGAGATCGTCGCGACGTCCGTACAGCATCCCAAGGTTGTAGGTCGTCATCGCGACGCCTTCGTCATGGCCCGTGCGGTCGAACGTATTGCGGGCTTCGGTCAGGTACGCTTCGGCGAGGTCGAGATCGCCGATCAGCATTTCATGACTGCCGCACGAGAGCAGGCATTTGGCCAGTGTGCGGTCGTCACCCAGGGCCCGTGCTTCGCGCAGGGCGGTCTTGCCCGCATGACGTGCTGCGTCGGGTTCACCATTGAAATGATAGTGCTGGGCCAGGATGCGCAGGGCGGCGATACGTTCCGTAACGATCGTCGTACGGTCGGAGGGAGAAAGGGACGCTTCGTCCAGGAGCCTGTCGGCCAACACGAGCGCATCGTTCGCTGTGCGCGCGGCCGTAGCCGGATCCTTGTTGTAGTCGGCCACGGCAGTATCGAGCATGCGCGACAGACGCCTGATGGTGCGTTCCGTCGTCGTCACGATGCGATCATGCGGATGGCGTTGACGTACTGCATGACGATGAGGCAGGCGGCGACAGCGAGGCCGGCGAGGTTGACGAGGGGCATGATGAAGGGAGCCTTGCCCGCTCCTTTAGGACGCAGGATGCTGAAGGCTCCGAGGCGCTTGCCGTCGATATCGGCGGTCATCACCGCATCGGGGCGTACATCGCGTCCGTTCGCCGTCTCGATCACGATCTTCAGGCGTCGTTCCTCGCGGAGATAGTCCACACCCCACAGCGTCATGAGGATGAGGTAGATGACGGTCTGCCCCGCGCGCAGCGTCAGTGCATCGGCTGCGGCATCGGGAGTGAGGTCGAATCCTACGATGGCATAGATGACCAGCCAGTAGAGCCCTGCCATGGTGAAGCAAAGGGCGAGCATACGTTTGAAGCGTTTACGCTCGACGACGTAGAGATCGCGCAATGTTTGATGGAGCATGTGCAAACTTCAGCAGAAAAAGGAAAACGCGCAGGCTCCGACGTTGGAACCTGCGCGTTATGATAGGCGGAAGGGAATTATTCTGCTGCTTCTGCCGGTGCTTCGGCTTCCGCGGCCGGTTCTTCGGCTGCGGGAGCGGGCGCTTCGACGGGGGCTGCAGCGGCTGCTGCCTTGGCCTTGGCACGATCGGCACGACGTTGCTTCAGGCGCGTATGACGTGCCGATGCCTTGTCGCGGTGTTGTGCTACGGCGGCTTCGATCTCGGCTTCGCTGTGTCCCTTGAGGGCAAGGTGACGGCGGAGCAGGACGCCTTCGCGGCTCAGGATCTGGCGGACGACGTCGGTCGGCTGTGCGCCGACGCCCAGCCAGTAGAGGGCGCGTTCGGAACTGAGGACGACGGTTTTGGGCGAGGTCATCGGATCGATGTACCCTACCCGTTCGATCGATGCGCCGTCACGACGGGCGCGTCCGTCGATCGCTACGATGTCGTAGAAGGGGTGCTTCTTACGACCACGGCGACGCAAGCGGAGTTTGACCATGGGGGTCTCCTAATGGGAAAATGTGGTTGATCAGCGACGCACGGGGGATTGAGGGCCGAACATGTTGGCCATCTTTCCGCGCGTCATATTCTTCATCATCTTCTGCATGTCTTCGAACTGCTTGATCAGGCGGTTGACGTCCTGAACGGAAGAGCCGCTGCCGTCGGCGATGCGCTTGCGGCGCGAGCCGTTGAGCAGGCGGGGATTCTGGCGCTCTTCGATCTTCATCGACAGGACCATCGCCTCGACGCGGGAGAATGCCTTCTCGTCGATCTGGACGTTCCTCATCGCCTTGTCCATTCCGGGAATCATGCCCAGAAGGTCACGCAGTGAACCCATCTTCTTGATCAGTCGCATCTGTTCGAGGAAGTCCTCGAACGTGAACTGGTTCTTCTTGAGTTTCTCTTCGAGCTTGGCGGCTTCCTTCTCGTCGATCTGCTGCTGGGCCTTTTCGACGAGGGTGATGATGTCGCCCATGCCGAGGATACGCGATGCGATCCGCTCCGGATAGAACGGTTCGAGTGCGTCGACCTTCTCACCGACGCCGACGAACTTGATCGGCTTGCCGGTGACGGCACGGATGGACAGGGCGGCACCGCCGCGCGTATCGCCATCGAGCTTGGTGAGCACGACGCCGGTGAGTTCGAGGCGCTCGTGGAAGGCCTGGGCCGTGTTCACGGCATCCTGACCCGTCATGGCGTCGCATACGAACAGCACTTCGTGCGGCTTGAGATTGCTCTTGAGGTCGGCGACCTCCTGCATCATCTCTTCGTCGATCGTCAGACGACCGGCCGTGTCGACGATCACGACGTCGCGGCCGAATTTCTTCGCGTACTGGACCGCTTCCTGGGCGATCTCCAGCGGCTTGGCGTCATCCTTGGAGAAGACGGGCAGGGAGATGGACTGTCCCAGGGTCTTGAGCTGGTCGATGGCTGCCGGACGGTAGATGTCGCAGGCAACGAGCAGGGGCTGACGCCCCTTCTTCTTCAGCATGAAGGCCAGCTTGGAGCAGAAGGTCGTCTTGCCCGAACCCTGCAGACCGGCGACCATGATGATGGTAGGCGCCTGGGCCGCAACGGCGATGTCCGACTTCGTCGAGCCCATCAGGGCTACGAGTTCGTCGTGGATCAGCTTGATCATGAGCTGACCGGGCAGGACGTTACCCTTGACTTCCAGGCCGAGGGATTTCTCCTTGACGTCGTCGATGAACTTCTTCGTGACGTTGAAGTTCACGTCGGCGTCGAGCAGGGCACGGCGGACTTCGGCGAGAGCTTCACCGATGTTCTCTTCCGTGATCTTGGACTGTCCCCGGATGCGCTTGAGCGCTTCCTCGAGTTTTTCGCTTAGACTTTCGAACATGGCCTGCTTGAGTGCTGTTGACAACGCAAGACCCCGCCCTTCGGGGCGGGGTCTTGCTGGAAGAACGACAAATATAAAGACTTAGCGAGAAATAACGAAGCGCGTCGTGCCGATGGTCCGACCGTCGGGCATCGTGGCGCGTACGAGGTAGGTACCCGTCGCGAGCGTGGATCCGGGGATGACGGCGGAGGCGGCATCCGCACCGGCGGCGATCCAGCTACCGACGAACATGCCGGCAGCATCGTAGACGTCGAAACGGGCCGGACCGACCAGCGAGGCCGCGACGCTCAGCGTCACGTCACCGGATGCCGGAACGGGCGATACCGTCCATGCCGAGGCGGGAACCATGCCTTCTTCGGCCACGGATGTCGAGGTGTCGGGAGGGGCGACTTCGAGCAGCGATGCATTCACCGTGCCGTTGGGATCGACGAGGATGATCTTGAAGGTGGCGCTGGGGGCGGCGCTGGTGAGATCGAACATGCCGCTGGCGAGCGCCAGTGTCGCACGGTTGGTACCGCGGAGGTCGGCGACCCAGCCACGGAGGATCTTGTTGTTCGCATCGCGTACCCAGAGTGTATCGACGCGGGGTTCCATACCCTTGTATGCCGCCATGAAGTCACCATAGCGTGCGCCGGAGAAGAGGTTCGTATCGGCACGCGTGATGATGTCCATTTCCGGCGCGTTCGGCGAGTTGTCGACGATACGGAGAACCGTCCTGCCGTCTTCGTTCGAGGTTTCGAGGGCGTTGTCCACGATCAGAGCCGTGAGATTCAGATCGCGGCTGTCGGGATTGACGGGGAACTTCGTCGTGTCGACGAGGCCTTGCAGGACGATCGTATAGCTACGTCCGGCGCGCAGGGCGGGAAGCGTGACGGTCTTGATCGTATCGCGATAGCTCGTGGCCGTCGCGGGGGCGAAGCCGATGACGAGGGGTTGGCCTGCAGCCAGATTGGCGAAGCCCGTAGCCTTGCGATAGGCGAAGTTGTCCATGCTGGTGTTCTTGACCGTGTTGATCCAGATGTCGACCACACCCACGGCAGGATCCGGAGCGTTATGGACGAACTGGACGCGGGCCGTCTGCGAGCCGGCAAGGATGGGACACTTGACGACGCTTCCATTCTCGAGCACTGCGAGCAGGGACAGCGTATCCATGCTGTTGTGATTATCTTCCGGCGTCTTGAATCCCGAAAGGGTCAGGACGATGACCTGTCCGGCCAGCGTTCCGAGATCGACTTCGAACGATCCCGTCACGCGCGTCTTGTCTCCTGCCTTCGTATAGTCGAGCGTGATGCGTTCACGGTCGAGGAGCAGAGGCTGTGTCGAATTCATCCCGTACTTCAGGCTCGTCATCGCTGCCTGTGCACGGCCTCGGACGTAGAGGTCGCCGATTTCCAGGTCGGTGGCTCCATGGACGAAGTAGAGGCCGGCCTTCACAGGGTCCGAAATCTGACGTGCCACTTCGAAGATCTGGAGGTTCAGCGTGATGTTCTGTCCGTCAGGATTCGCAACGAATCCCGTGGTTTCGCGGACGCCGCGGAAGATGGCCATGTAGGCCTTCTCCTGCGTGGGGAGCAGGTTGTAGGTGGCGACGGGATTGCTGGCATCCGAGCTGTTGCCGAGTGCGATGGCGAACGTGACTTCGAGGTCATCGAAGATGGCGATGCCGTCGAGGTTGTTGGCGGCCTGGAATTCGATGTCCTCGAACTTGACCGTGTTGCCCGCCTGGGTGACGTACAGGTCGATGGTGCTCAGAGACGGATCCGGCGAGTTGTGCAGGAACGTCACGTTGGAAAGTTGTGCCGAAGCACCTGCCGTCATTACGCCCAATGCCACCAACAGCGTACAAAGACGAATCATCATGGAAATCTCCAGAAAAGCGGAATGTTTAGCCCATTAAGATCTGATGATCTAGAGGAGTGACATCGGGAAAGGTAAAAAGTTTCAGCCGATATCCGCATAGGTCGCTCGCATCGCGTCGGCCGTATGCACGAAGAGAGGATGTGCAGGAACGGCCCGGACGGTGCAGCCCTGCATGCCGCTTTCCTCGCATGCGTAGTCGCCTTCGTAGTAGGTCGTGGATCCTTCCTTGCGCACGGCACCGAGCGTCGTCGTATGTGCGGGCGAGATGTCTCCCTTGCTGTCCACACGGCCATAGATGGCCTGGACGAGGACGTCGTCCGGAGAGAGCGCCCCCAGCATGAGCTCGGCCGTCACGTGAATGCGTTTCCCGACGTGGGCGCCGGTCGTGCCGTGGATGGCCACCGGACCGATACGGACCTGCTTCCAGCGGGCGTCGATCATGCCGATATGACGTACGAGGGCGCGGGCCTGCTCGGCCTGGTTCGCGATCATGACGTAGTGCTGTTCGACGGCGGGGATGTAGGCCTCGACGGCGTAGTCGTGGACCATCCGTACGGCGGAGAACCGGCCGCCGAGCGTACGGATACTGTTCTTCATGAGGGCGATCCAGCGCTCGGGGACGCGGCTCTTGCCGATGTCGTAGAACATCGGGACGATGGTATGCTCGAGCATGTCGTAGAGCGTTTCCGCATCCGTGACGTCCTGCTGCTCGTTGTCGAACTGCTCCCCGCGGCCGATGGCGAAACCGTTGTAGCCATCGAAGCCTTCGGCCCACCATCCGTCCAGGATACTGCAATGGAGGGCTCCATTCAGGACGGCCTTCATGCCGCTGGTGCCGCTCGCCTCGTAGGGGCGGCGAGGTGTGTTCAGCCAGACGTCGCATCCGCGGACCATGAGTCGTGCGACGTCGATGTCGTAGTCCTCGAGGAAGACGATGCGTTGCTCGAGTCCGTGACGCTTGATGTTCTGCAGGACGCGCTGGATGAGCTCCTTGCCTTCGGTATCGCGCGGATGGGCCTTGCCGGCGAGGACGAACTGGACCGGACGTTTCGGATCGTGTACAAGGCGGGCCAGCCGCTCGATGTCGTGCATCAGCAGATCGGCGCGCTTGTACGAGGCGAACCGTCGTGCGAAGCCGATCGTGAGGACGTCGGGATCCAGATAGTCGTGGATGCTGTTGATCTGTTCCTGCGTGAGAGACGTGCTGTGTTTGCTGAGGATATGCTGCCGTGCTCCGAGGACGAGACGTTCGCGGCGGCGTTGATGGGCGCGCCACAGTTCGAAGCTCGGAATGGCGTCGACGTTCTTCCACGACTCCTCGAGGTCGGGGCGGGTGCGCCAGGTCGGCGACAGATAGCGGTCGTAGAGGTCGGCGATTTCGGGGGCGATCCACGACTGCGTATGGATGCCGTTCGTGACGGCGCCGATGGGCACTTCGGAACGTGCGAACTCCGACCATACGTCCCGCCACATCGTGCGGGCCACCTCGCCGTGGAGCTTGCTCACGCCGTTGCGATACACCGCCCCTCGCAGACCCAGTACGGTCATCGAAAAGCCTATGTCGGACGACGGGGCACTTTGCGATCCGAGTGACAGGAACTCGACCCACGATATGCCCAGGGCTTCGACGTACGATCTGAGATAGGTCTCCATGATGTCGAACCGGAATACCTCGTTACCCGCGGGTACGGGCGTATGGGTCGTGAAGACGCTCGACTGCTGCGTGATCTGCCATGCCTCGCGGAACGTCACGCTGAAACGATCCATGAACTGCCTGCTCCGTTCGAGCAGGCAGAACGCTGCATGACCTTCGTTGATGTGGCATACGGCGGGTTCGATGCCGATGGCCTGCAGTGCGCGCATGCCTCCGATGCCGAGCATCATTTCCTGCATGACGCGTGTGTCCACTGTACCGCCATAGAGGCGGTCCGTGACGTCGCGCAGACGTTCATCCGTGTTCTGCGGCACGTTCGTATCGAGCAGGTAGAGGGGGACGCGGCCGACGTTCATACGCCAGATCTGGGCATGGCAGCGGCCGAGGGGCAGGTCCACGGAAATCGTGATGGGCGTACCGTCGGCACGGGTGACGGGCGTGAGCGGCAGGGAGAAGAAGTCGACTTCGAGATACTGTTCGTTCTGCCAGCCATTCTGCGTGAGATACTGGCGGAAGTAGCCTTCCTGATAGAGGAGACCCATGGCCACGAGAGGGAGGCCGAGATCGCTTGCCGATTTCAGGTGATCGCCCGCGAGGACGCCCAGACCGCCGGAATAGCAGGAAAAGCTCTCGTGGATGCCGAACTCGGCGCAGAAATAGGCGATGTAGGAGCCCGGCTTGGGATCCTGGGACGCGTACCAGCCCCGATCGTCCATGTACCGACGGAACTGCGCATATACTTCCCTCACCTGGTTCACGTATTCGACACGATCCGCCATGGCCTGCAATTGTGCGTGGGACAGACGTGTGAGCAGGGCAACGGGATTGTGATGTACTTCTTCCCACAAGGCGGGATCGATACGTCGGAAGAGTTCCACGGCATCGGGATTCCAGCACCACCAGTAGTTGTAAGCCAGCTCCTTGAGAGGTGCGAGCGCATCGGGCATGGTGGGGGAAACCACGAAGGTTGTTACTGGCCGCATGGGTACTTGACACGGGAGTGATACATTGTCGTCATGAAGAATGGAAAGTTAGCGTATCTGGTGCTATGTGCCATGCTCGTAGCATGCGTGTCCCGCAACGGTAAACACCACGCCGGAACGGCACTGCGTCCGGCCAACGGCGGCAAGACCTACGGTGGTACCTTCCGGTTGAACATGGTGAGAGGTTCGCCGAATGCCCTCGACCCCATCAAGATCGTGAGCAAGGTAGGGGACGATCTCGCCCTCCAGATCTTCGACCGTCTGATCACGTTCGATTCCACCCTGCAGGTGAAGGGCGAACTCGCACGGTCGTGGGATATCTCACCCGATGGACGTACCTATACGTTCCACCTGCGCACGAACGTGCGGTTCCACGACGATCCCTGTTTCCCCGGAGGCCGTGGACGTCTCCTGACGGCGAAGGACTTCGTCTATTCCTTTACACGCTGCTGCGACCCGACGTCGGGCTCCCTGACCTACTGGGCCTTCAAGGAGCGCGTCGTCGGTGTGGACCGATATCATGCGGAGCGCGCGACCAACCCCGCCGCCGCCCTTCCCGAAGGATTCCAGGCCCCCGACGATTCCACCTTCATCGTCCGTCTGGTGGAGCCGCAGGCCCCCTTCCTCCTCGTCCTCGCCAATGGTCTCGGGTGCCCCGTTCCCAGGGAAGCCATCGAACACTACGGCAAGGACATCTTCCGCCATCCCGTCGGAACGGGTCCGTTCCGCCTCACGAAATGGGAAGAGGACCGGGTCATCGTCCTCGACCGCAATGCCGGATACTGGCAGACGGACGAACACGGCAACCGTTTGCCCTATCTGGATCGCATCGAAGTATCCTTCATCAAGGACGACAACGTCCAGTTCTCCGCATTCCGGCAGGGGGACCTGGACGAGAACTTCACGATTCCCACGGAAGTGTTCCCCGTACTCGTGGAACCCGGAACGGGCAAGCTCCAGGGGCGTTTCGCACAGTTCCAGTTGCAGCGTATTCCCGCCCTGTGTACCTGGTTCGTGGACTTCCAGTGCACGAAGGCGCCCTTCGACGACCGTCGTGTGCGTCGTGCCCTGGCCCTGAGCGTGGACCGTCACCGCATCGTGCGATACGTATTGCAGGGGTCGCCGTGGGGGCCCGCCAATCACGGCATCACACCACCCGTGCTGCCCGACTATCCCATCGACGACATCCCGGGAGTCGGCTTCGATCCCGAGGCGGCCCGCAGGGAGCTCGCTGCCGCCGGATATCCGAACGGGCAGGGCTTCCCGGCCATCGAGATGACGATCTATCCGGAGCCGCGTCTGAAGCAGACCGCCGAGGCCCTTCAACAGATGTGGAAGGAGCATCTCGGAGTGAACATCGGTATCCGTATGCTCAACTTCGCACAGTTCCTGGAACAGACGGAGAGCGGTACGCTGCCGATGTGGGGGACCCGCTGGTACGGTGATTATCCGGATCCCGAGACGTTCCTCGGACTGTACAATGGCGCCCTCCTGCCGGCCGATCCGACCGCACCGTCCTATCCCAACAGCGTGCGTTACGACGATGCCGAAGTCACGAGCCTGATCAAGCGTGCGATGATGGAACCTGCCGCCGATCTGCGCCACGACCTGTATCGTCAGGCCGAACGCAAGCTCACGCAAGACGCCCCGTCCATCATGCTCTTCTACGAGATGCATTACCGTCTGCTGCAACCCTGGGTGCGCGGCTATGCCCTCGATCCGATGGCCCGGAACGTCCTGAAGCATGCATACTTCGTCGGTGCATCATGACGACGGACATTCTCGACGCTCTTTCCGATCCCGACGGGGCGGTCCGCCGTGCCGGCGAACTGCTCCGTGGCGGACAGCTCGTGGCCATTCCGACGGAGACGGTCTATGGTCTGGCTGCACGCATCGACGATACCGAGGCGCTCGGACGGATCTTTCGCGTGAAGGGAAGGCCGCAGGACAATCCGCTCATCGTCCACTGCTCGGCACGCGAACAGGTGGATGAGGTCGTGGACTGGTCCGTGGTCGACACCGCGGACCGAACGATCGTCGAACGACTGATGGAGGCGTTCTGGCCGGGGCCGCTCACGCTCGTCCTTCCCCGCACCGCCGTCGTCGATGCCATCGTCAGTGCCGGTCTCGACACCGTCGCCGTACGGATTCCCGGACTCGATATCACACGCAGGATCATCGAAGAGGCCGGTATGCCACTGGCCGCACCATCGGCCAACCGTTCGGGCCGACCGAGTCCGACCACCGCCGAGCATGTCATGGACGACCTGCAGGCGACCATCGCCGCCGTCGTCGATGGTGGCCCGTGCCAGGAAGGGCTCGAATCCACCGTCGTGCGCGTCGTCGGCGGGCGGATCGTCGTCCTGCGTCCGGGCAGCGTCACGCGGGTCCAGCTTCACGAAGTGTCCGGTGCCGCCGTCGTCGATCCGGAGCGGGTGGACGATACGGCACATTCGCCCGGAACCAGGTACAGACATTACGCTCCCGTAGCATCGATGATATTGGTCGATTCCGTGGACGAAATCGGGACTTCGTACGTCAACGTGGCCTCCGCCGGCGACGGTACGGAACCACTCCGTATCGTCATGCTCGCCACGTCGGAGCCGGGACTTCCCGGCATCGAATGGCGGCCTCTGCTGCCCTCTACGCTCTTCGCCGAGCTGAGGCGTGCGGACCGGTTGCATGTGGAAAAAATAATCGTACTTTGTGACGAGGCTGTTCGCCGCAACGAGGCGCTGATGAATCGGCTCCGGAAGGCGGCAGAGCCCACGCACGGAACTAGCGAGACGAAATGATCACGACGACGGTACGGGTGACCAACAGAGCGGGTTTGCACACGCGCCCGGCAGCGATGCTGGTGAAGCTGGCCGCCCAATACAAAAGCGACATCTACCTCATCCGCGACGGATTCAACATCAACGCCAAGAGCATCATCGGCGTGATGACGCTCGCGGCGGAACAGGGCTGCGATCTCGGACTTCATGTCGACGGCCCCGACGAGTCCACTGCGGCAGCCGCTATCGCCGATCTTTTCGCTTCCGGATTCGGAGAGCCCTGAACGATGGCGATACTACCCTGCATCCTTGTCCATTCACGGAATGGAGTATGCGCGACGGACTGCAGATACGACGACCGGCGGAGTTCATGATACGTACCACGGCTCCCTATGGTCAGCATATCCTGAAAGGCGTTCCGGCCAGCCCCGGCATCGCCATCGGTCATGCCTTCGTGCTCAGTATCGACTCTCCGTCGGTCTCGCAGGACCACATCTCTCCGGACCGCGTCACCGACGAAGTAGGGCGCTTCCGCGTCGCCATGGAAGCGATGGCCGCGGAGCTCGTCAACGCCATCGATCTTGCCCGTGTCGAATCCACGAGCGTCAGCACGATCATCGAATCCTACCTGCTGATCGTGAGCGATCCCATCATCACGGGGTCGATCGTCAAACGCATCGAAACCGGTCTCCTCGCCGAGTCCGCCGTCGTCCAGGAATTCGACGTCCACAGGAACATCCTGCACTCCGCACGCGATACCATCCTGCGTGAACGCGCCCAGGACTTCGAACACGTCAAGGAACGGCTCATCGCCACGCTCCGGAACCGTACGCTCGTCCATGCAGCGGCACGCAACAGCGTCGTCGTCGCCGGCAGCATCACGCCGCAGGACATGCTGTTCTTCAAGCAGACGCAGACGCTCGGATACGTGACGGAGATCGGCGGTATCAACTCGCATTCGTGCATCCTCGCCCGCGATCTCGGTATTCCCGCCGTCATCGGCATCCGCAATGCGACGGGCGAGATCTCTTCGAATACGACCATCATCATCGACGGTTATGCCGGCATCGTCATCGTCGATCCCGATGAACGGCACCTCCGCGAATACAGGAACAAGCTCGATCGTGAAGCCGACTACCGGCAGCGCCTGGGAGCCCTGATCAAGCAGCCGACCGTTACCACCGATGGTGTGACGGTGACGCTCCATGCCAACATCGACACACCGGAACAGGTCGGAGCCGCCCTCGTATCGGGTGGCGACGGTATCGGTCTCGTGCGGACGGAATATCTGCTGATGCAGCGCGGACATTATCCGACGGTGGAAGAGCAGACCGCATGGTATCGCGATATCGCAGAACGTGCCTTCCCGTTGCCCGTGACCTTCAGGGCCTTCGACGTCGGCAGCGACAAGTTCCGCGACGGCATCCCAAATCATGAAGACAATCCGGCCCTCGGCCTGCGGGGAATACGCTTCCTGCTCTATCGTCCGGATCTTTTCGAACAGCAGGTCACGGCCGTGCTCCGCGCATCGGTCAACAGGAACATCCGCTTCATGCTGCCGATGGTCAGTGTCCTGGAAGAAGTCGAACAGGCACGCGAGATCGTCGAGTCGTGCAAGCGCCGGCTCACCGATGCGGGTATCGACTTCGATTCCGCCATGCCGCTCGGAGTGATGATCGAAACACCTGCGGCCGCGATGATGGCCGACTCCTTCGCCAAGGTCGCCGACTTTCTCAGTATCGGAACGAACGACCTGGCGCAGTATGCCCTCGCCACGGACAGGACGAACGAGCTCGTCGCCGATATCTTCGATGCCCTGCACCCGGCCGTTCTTCGGATGGTAGCCATGATCGTGGATGCCGCTCGCCGCAACGACAAGTCGGTCAGCGTCTGCGGTGAAATGGCAGGTCATGCCGCGGCGACGGAAATGCTCGTCGGCCTCGGCCTCAATGAATTGTCCGTCGCTCCCGGACTCATCCTCGAACTCAAGCATCGCATCCGTTCGGTATCCTATGCCGACTGCGCCGACCTCGTGCAGCGCGTCCTCGATTGTACGACCACACCGCAGGTCTATGCCGAGCTGGCTGCCATCCAGCAGCTCAGACAGGAGGATGGTCGTCCTGCATGATGTGTCGTCTCCTCTCCTGTTCGATCCTCATCCTTCTCCTGTGCTCCAGTGTCGACGCGTTCGCCCAGCCGGTCATCCGTGATATCGTGCTGGATCAGCGGGACGTGTTCGACCGTCGGCACAACGACTGGTTCTTCGCGGGAGATATCCTGAACGCCTTCCATACGATGACGAAGCCCTATCTCATCGAGGACGAACTGCTGTTCGAAGAGGGAGACGATCTCGATACCGTGGACCTGCTGGAAACGGAGCGCAACCTGCGCCGTACCGGACTCTTCAGCGCTGTGCGCGTCTATACCGAACCGGTAGGAGCGGACAGCGTCGACGTCGTCGTCTACTGCCAGGATCGCTTCTCGCTGCGTCCCGCCATCCTCTTCGGCACGGGCGGCGGCATCACGAACATCGGTGGCAAGGTCGACGAGATCAACGTCGCAGGTACGGGTACGAAGATCCTCGTCCAGGGGCTCTACCGCACCGAGAACGACATCGGATGGGAAGGTCTCGTCCAGCTCTACCAACGCCGGCTGTTCCGCACCGAGTTGAGCCTGAATGCGTCGCTGATGGCGAACCAGTACCGTACGGACCAGACACTCGGCATCACGCGTCCCTTCCGTACGTTGTCCACACCGGTGGCCTACAGCATTTCGGGAACGAATGCGTTCGGACGCGATTTCGCCTACGTGAACAAGCAGCCGATCCTGCTGCCGTTCCATCAACGCAGCCTCAACACATGGATATCGCAGGCCTACGGCGATCGTGATCGTCTCTTCATGACGGGCTCGGTCTCGGCCGACTGGGTCCAGCGTACCATTCCCAGCTCGCGTCAGGCTTTCGACAACACGGCACGACTGCTCGTCGCGTTTTCCTCGATCCGTCAGAACTTCCAGCGGTCCGTCTTCCTGAATGGATACGAGACGGAAGATCTGCAGACCGGTGCATGGGGCACGGCTGTCATGGGCCGCGTCTTTTCGATGGGTAACGGCGGGGAATCGATGTGGTACATTGGCGGGCAGGCCGAACAATCGGCCTACGTCGCCAAGGACGTGTATCTCTTCGGTCGTGTCGGCGCAGGATCTCGATTCGGCGACCGTCGTGCGAAATACACCTATCTCGAAGTGATGGGACTCGGACATCTGCGCATCTCGCCGCACGTCGTCATCGCGGCTCGCCTCCGGAGCCAGACGGCGTGGAACTGGAGCGCCTTCCGTCAGCTTGTCCTCGACAACGATGCGGGCCTTCGCGGCTATGCTGCCAACCAGCTCGCGGGCGATAACAGGTTGATCGGCAACGCGGAGTTCCGCTGGTTCCCGGACTGGAAGGTCTGGATCCTCGGTCTTTCGGGAGCCTTGTTCTATGACGGCGGGACGGTATGGAATCAGGGCACCGGCCTCAACGGAACACGCTTCCATCATGCCGTCGGTTTCGGCATCCGCTTCCACAACCTGAAGGCGAGTGGCGAGGATGCGACATTCCGTTTCGACTTCGCCTACAATCTCGATGAGCGCCGGTTCACGGGAATCATCTTCACGACGGACCAGCTCTTCTCCGCCTTCGGACAACATCAGTTCAAGGTTCCCGACGTCTTCGGCCGGGACATCGACGTGGAGTGATGGACCTCCCGTCGTTCGATAGAGGAATCCCATGCATTTGAATACTACCATCGATCATACGCTGCTGAAGCCCGATGCCACCGTCGAACAGATCGACAGGCTCTGTGCGGAAGCACGAGAACATGCCTTCGCGAGCGTCTGCGTCCTTCCATGGTACGTCGAACGCGCCGCCGCCATGCTGGCGGATACTCCGGTCGCGACCTGCACCGTCATCGGCTTTCCTCTCGGAGGAACGTTCACGCAGACGAAGGTCGCCGAAGCCATGCTCGCGATGGATCGCGGAGCCACCGAGCTGGATATGGTCATCAATATCTCCGCGTTGAAGAGCGGCGAGATCGATGTCGTGGAAGCCGATATCGCCGCGGTCGTATCGGCCGTTCACGGCCGGAAGGGAATCGTGAAGGTCATCATCGAAACAAGCCTCCTTACCGATGCCGAGAAGGTCGGGATGTGCCACGTCGTCACGCGGATACGGGCGGACTACATCAAGACGTCGACGGGATTCTCCACGGGTGGGGCGACGCTCGACGATGTCCGTCTGCTACGCGCCAACGTCGGTGCCGACGTCCGTGTCAAGGCATCCGGTGGCATCCGTGACCGAGCCACGGCCGAGGCGATGCTCGAGGCCGGTGCTTCCAGGCTCGGTACATCGGCCGGAGTCTCCATCGTCCGTGAACGTCACTAGACACGGGCACGCCGGCCGAGCGCACATGCAGCCACATGCAACCGCCCTTCGGATCCCGTCCGAACCATGCGGAGTGACCTCGTTTCCAGGAGCGGATGAAGTCGACAATAAGCTCCCCATAGCGACGTCCTTTGCAATGTGTGTTTAAACACGTATATTCGTGTCGTAACACATTCCATCCATCACAATACTGGGAGACGGGCATGTCAACGTGGGCAATCGACGCAGCGCACAGCGAAGTGCAATTCAAGATCAAGCACCTCATGATCAACACGGTCACGGGTGAATTCACGTCGTTCAAGGGCGAAGTCGTCAGCGAGACCGATGATTTCTCCGAGGCGCACATCAAGTTCGAAGCCGATGTGAATTCCATCAACACGAAGGTGGAGATGAGGGACAATCACCTCAAGAGCGACGACTTCTTCAATGCGGAGAAGTATCCGACGCTGAGCTTCGTTTCGAAGGAATTCAGGAAGTTGCCCAACGGAGAATACAGCCTGGTGGGTGATCTCACGATCCGCGACATCACAAAGCCGGTGACGCTCGATGTCGACTTCGGTGGCACGGCTACCGACTTCTATGGCAATGCGAAGGCCGGTTTCGAGCTGAAGGGCAAGATCAACCGGAAGGACTTCGGTCTTATGTGGAACGGTGTCACGGAAGCCGGAGGAATCGTCGTGAGCGATGATGTCCGCTTGTACATGAACGTACAGCTTCAAAAAACCATCTGATTGGTTCAAGTCATGGCAACGAAACGACGGGGCGTGCGCACGGTCGTGTACGCCCCCGAATTCCCGATGGGGCCTATGAGAGTGAAACAGCCCCTTCCTTCACAGACACTGGACCAGGTGAGTCCCTTCGTGCTGCTGCACCACGCCAGTCCACAGAAGTACGAGCAAGGCGCCACGGCACACCGCATCGAGCCGCATCCGCACCGGGGCTTCGAGCCCGTGACCTTCGTCTTCCAGGGCGAAGTGTATCACCGGGATTCCCGCGGCAACGAAGGGATCGTCGGTGCCGGTGAGGTCCAGTGGATGACGGCCGGCAGTGGCATACTGCACAGTGAAGGGCCTTCTCCGCGGTTCGTCGAACGGGGCGGAACGCTCGAACTGGTCCAGTTGTGGATCAACCTGCCGCGCGCCTACAAGATGATGGAGCCGAAGTATCAGGATATCCATCGCGGCGACATTCCCGTGGTGATGCTGGCCGACGGCGCTGCACGGGCCCATGTCGTGGCAGGCAGCCTCGGCGACGTCACTGGGCCAGCCACGACCAGCACACCGATCAACGCCATCATGCTCTACATGGACGCGGGTGCATCGTTCGAGCTGGACTTCGGGTCCCATACATCGGCGATGCTCTATCTGCTCAAGGGCAGCATCAACGTGAACGGTTCGCACGACGTCGGTGAGCACTACCTGACCGTCTTCGACGAAACGACCGGTGTCGTCACCGTCACCGCCAGGGAAGCCGGTTATGCGCTCGTCCTCAGTGGCGAACCCATCGACGAACCCGTCGTCGCCTCCGGTCCGTTCGTCATGAACTCGCAGGACGAGATCCGCGCGGCCTGGCGCGACTTCGTCGCAGGAAAGATGGGGCAGCTCGTGGATTGACCGGTATCCGGTAACGACTAGGCAAGTTTCATGATCCGCAGGTCATGGCGCTCGTACGGCGTCATGACCTGCAATACGTATGTACCGGAACCCAGGGCCGATGTCTCCATGAGGAAGGGGGAGGCCGACCTACCCGTCATTCGAGCTACGACCCGACCGCAATATCGACCATGAAGAAGTCGACGACTTCGTCGCGGGACGTTCCGATGGTACCGTTACGATCGTCATGCCACGGTAGCGGGTGAACGGCGATGCTGTTGACGATGCCGGAAATGGACTGCTCCCCGGCATGGACCGTAGCGATCGTAGCCAGAACGATGATCCAGACGGATGCGAAATGTGCCATTGCTGGTCTCCCGTACGCGATGCGGATCCGCGACGACAACAATGCAACGTGCCGTCAGGTTACAGCCGTCTCCTATGCACGCGCGTCAGGCGTCGGGCTTCTCGTTCAGTATCAGGTCCTTGGTCCGTTCCAGTGCGTAGTTGATTTCCCATTCGTTCTTGAAGACGGCGACGGGGCGTTGCTGATCGTCGAAGATGATGGGAACGGCAGTGGCGGGACGTACCTCGCTGCCCAGCCATCGGGTGCGCGTATAGGGCAGACGTTCGAGCTTGACCTTCTCGTTGTATTCGTTCTCCATGCGCCATGCGAACAGTTCGAGCTGGAGCTCGCCCACGGCCGCTACGAGGGGAACGGGATTGCCGTCGGACTCCGTGAAGATCTGCACCACACCTTCTTCCGCCAACTGGTCGATACCCTTGCGGAAGGACTTGCTGAAGGAGCCCATGGCCGGGAAGACCTTGGCATAGATTTCGGGTGCGAAGCGCGGGAAGTTCGGAATCGTGGCATCGCTCTTCGTCGTGATCGTATCGCCTACGCGGAAGAGTCCGGGATTCGTGAGGCCGATGACGTCGCCCGGGAACGCTTCGTCGATGATCTCGCGGTCCCGGCCGAAGATCTGGAACGGATAGTTGAGCTTCGTCTCCTTGCCGCTGCGCGGATGGAAGGCCGTCATGCCACGTTCGAAACGGCCGCTCACGATGCGGACGAAGGAAATGCGGTCCCGGTGTGCCTTGTTCATGTTGGCCTGGACCTTGTAGACGAAGCCGGTGAATTCGGACGATTCGGGTTTGACGGATCCCGTCGACATGTCGAAGGCCTGCGGCGCCGGAGCGAGTTGCAGGAGCTGCTGCAGGAAGTGCTCCAGGCCGAAGTTCGTGATGGCCGAGCCCCAGTATACCGGCGTGCAGCGCTCGTGGAGATATTCGTCACGGTCGAAGGCGGGAATGACGTGGTCGACGAATTCCAGGTCCTCCAGCAGCTTGTCGTGCATCATAGGTCCGAGGGACGACCGCAGGTGTTCGCTGCGGATGTCGCCTACCTTCATCGGAGCCTTGTACTTGTTGCCTACCGTACGCTCGAACTCGTAGAACTGCTCCGCATCACGGTCGTAGATACCTCTGAAGTCCTGCCCGTCACCGATCGGCCAGGTGCGCGGTATGGCCGTGATACCGAGTACCTGTTCGACTTCGTCCAGCAGTTCGAGCGGATTGCGGGCCGGGCGGTCCAGCTTGTTCATGAAGGTGATGATGGGAATGCCGCGGTCGCGGCAGACCTTGAAGAGCTTGATGGTCTGTTCCTGCACGCCACGGCCTGCGTCGAGAAGCATGATGGCCGAGTCCACGGCCATGAGCGTCCGATACGTATCCTCGGAGAAGTCCTGGTGACCCGGAGTGTCGAGGATGTTCAGGAGGTGACCGTCGTATTCGACGCGCATGGCGCTCGACGAAACGGAGATACCGCGCTGCTGTTCGATCTCCATCCAGTCCGACGTCGTGGACGAGTGCTTGCCACCGGTCACGGCGCCGGCCTGGTGGATGGCCCCGGAATAGAGCAGCAGCTTCTCCGTCAGCGTCGTCTTGCCGGCGTCGGGGTGGGAGATGATGGCCACGGTACGGCGGCGGCCTATTTCCTGTATGATGTCTGACATGGATCTTCGCGATTCATTGGGAAGCCACAAAAATACGAGAGCCGACGCGAGGTCGGCTCTCCGGGTCGTCATTAGAAGATGACTGGTCCTGAATGGGATCAGCGTCCAGGCCTCAGCGGATCGCTGTTCCCCGGAGTCGTCATGATCGTGTAGAGTACGCTGATACCCGCACGGAAGGCCGAGACGCTCCACGGGACGTTCTTCGCGACGTCCGTGAACATCGGCGCATAGGTGACCTCCGGGACGAGGGCCAGCGTGCCCATGGCGTTCAGCGACATCCAGTAGCGTGCGCCCACGACGATGCCGAACTGCAGGGCGTTGACGTCCTTGACGTCGCCCGACGACGCATTGAACGTACTGCCGCCCGTGCCGTAGTCATAGGGCAGCGTGGGGTCGGCCAGCTCTTCCTTCTGGTCGTAGGTCACGCCCGTCAGCGTACCGAGCCGCAGACCACCCATGAGGCCGAACCTGGAATTGATGCGGTACTCCACGGCCGGTTCGAGCATGAGGGCCGTCATGGACGTGACGAGCGTATGTCGTAGCGCCGTGGTCACGGCCTGGGAGCCGACGCGGACCGTCGTGGCCTCGTCCTTCCGCATCGTCGCACCCGACGGTGCGAACGAGAGGCGGGCGAGGATGGAGAGGTTCGTTCCGACGGGAAGTCCACCTTCGATGCCGAAGGCGATACCCGCTTTCGACGTTCCGTCGTAACCGGAGCAGCACGTCGGTGCCTGGGGCAGCGTCATGTTGCTCGCCGAATGCATGGAGAGCTGGAGGCCGCCGCCGACTCCGAGCCACAGCAACGGTGTGGCGGGTGCGTACGAGACGGGTTCCGGTTCGGGATCGGTCGGCCGGGCCGACATCGCCTCCTGTGCATGGAGCGTCGTCATCGGGAGAAGAAGCGCCACGCACGCCGTCATGATGGTCGTGATGAATGTCTGCATGGTTCGCTCCTTAGCGGGTGATGAGTACGGGCATCGAGAACATCGTGCCGTGTGCCGTGATGGTGAGGACGTACGTACCAGCCGCGATGCTTTTCACGTCGACGAGTGTATGGCCGGTTCCCGATGCATCGGGTTGGAACGTTCCCGCCGCCACTTCGCGGCCGATGGACGAATGCATGGTCCACATGGCCCCTTCCTTACCGAGCCCTTCGAGATCGATCGTCATCTCGTCCGCAGCAGGCACGGGATGGATGCCGATGCGCAGGCCGTTCGCCTTCGGAACGAGATAACGTCCACCATCGACCGGACAGATGTCCGTGATCGTGACATGCCCATCGACGAGTGTCATGGTCGCATCGGGAGCATCGGACCAGGTGAATCCGACCAGCTTCACATCGGAGTGACTGGTATTGCCCAGCACTGCGGTGAAGTCGAGTTCCGTGAGTGTTCCCGTCGTATCGGTCGTCGTTCCGGTAAGCGTGATGGTACATGGTCCCGCCTGGCCTGCCGTGAAACAGTCCGGCGTCGTTCCCGAACCGACGAGAATGGCCGGATCGTAGGCGATGTCGGCCGACCATGCCTTGTTCGCGAGAGCGGAAAGGCCGGTGGACGAGACGAGTCGTATCGGCAGGCGGAAGCGTTGCCCCGTCGTTACGGCGACGGTGTCGACGACGTTGGTGCCGCCGATGCTGACCGGTACGTCGTCCGAGCATCGTGCGGTGATGACCGTCTTCGTCGCCGAGGCGCACTCCGGTGCGGTGGCGGAGGCGAAGTCCGCACGGATCGTATCGGAAACGTCGGTACGTCCATCGCACACCGTCCGGTAATCGATGTCGATGACGGCGCCGGGTGCCAGCGTAGCGGGTAGTGCCGGGCGCGTGGCCGTGATGGTCGTCGTGGCGGGTGACGTCAGCACGACGCCGATCGGGGCCGTTCCGTCGTTCGTGAATCGCACGGTTCCGGATGTCGTCTGTGCGATCGTTCCCGCATTGACGACCGGTGTCTCGGCTCTGAGCGATGGTGTGGTTGCGGAACCCTTCACGACGATGACATGGCGAATGTCGCATGGCTGAAGGACGATGACGATACTGTCGAGATACGCGCCGGTACGCGTCGGGCGCCATGTCACGGCAAATGCTACCCGTGTGTCGGGCGGGAACTGCATCCCCTCGGTCAATGTCGTCGTGAAGTCTGCGGGAAGCCGAAGGGAGGCGATGCTTGCAGTACCCTCGATACCGTTGATGTAGAACATGCTGTCACGCCGGACGCTGGCATCGTTGAATGGAGGACACCATGCCACTTCGCCGAAATCGAGGATATATGGTGCGGACAGTACCATCCCCTGTTTCGTGATGGTACCTTTCACTGCGATCGTCTGATCACATGGCCGGACCTTGAACGTGAACGTTTCGGATGTCTGGCCCTCCAACGCAGGTCGGGCTTCGATGCGCACCTGCGCCGAGTTCCGGGCGGGAATGGTGATCGGGCCTGATGGACTGACCGCCCACCAGCCATTGGGCTGGGGGCTGAGTTCGACCGTGACGGGAACGTCCGAATCGTTGAAGAGCGTGAGCGTCGTATCCCTCGTGGTCTCGCATCCCTTGAGCTCGGGCATGACGAACGACGACGGCTCGATACGTACCGCGACGTTTGCGCGCGTCGCATTCAGGTTGACGCGCAGCGTATCGCGGCATGCTCCGGCTTGGAATGCGAGGCGGACGACGTCGTTGAAGGTGCCGTTCGCCGTCGGCGTGTAGCGGATACGTACCGCGAGCGTCTCTCCGGCTGCGAGCGTCGTCGGTGTCGTAGGTTCGATGACATTGAACGGTGCGGCGACGAGGCCGGGTTCGACCGTCATCGTTCCTGTACTTCCGTTACGGATGATGACGACGGTGTCGCGTACGACGGTCTCGCAGGACGTGCTCGATCCGAAACCGATGGAGCCGGGCTGTACCGTAGCGGTGAGGGACTGTCGTGTACCCCTGTACGGAACGGCGAGTGACCACGAGCATGGCGTTCCGACGAGACGGAACGTGCCCGTCGTCGTACCCGTCGCGGCAGGGGAGAAGCGCACGCGGATCGTCGTCGAGCCCGATGCGGGAATCGTGATGGCGGGCGACAGCGACGTGAGGAGGCTGACGTCGGCCTTGTCCGCGATGAAGTTCGTCAATGCGATCTCGTAGAGCATGGGATTGGTGATCGTCACCGTCGTATCGCGGTAGGATGCGCAGGCTTCCACAGCGCCGAAGTCGACGGATGCCGGACTGAACGTCGGTCTCGGATCGACGATGGAGACGGCGACGGTGTCCCGTGCGGTGCATCCAGCCGCATCGGTGACCAGCACTTCGTAGCGCGATGCCGTCGGCGGATAGACCTTCGGCGATGGAATCGTATCCGAGTCGATGTAGTCGGGTCCGCTCTCGATCCTGTTCCACTTGTAGCGATACGGGGCGGTGCCTCCGCTCGCGTCGGCGGTGAGGACGATCATGGAATCGCGGCAGCCGCTGACGTCGTTTCCGGCGCGGACGACTGGCCGGGGATTCCTCGTGATCACGATGGTGTCGCGATAGCGGCAGCCCTGCTGCGTACGGCACATCACGATGTACGAACCCGTATCCGAGACGGTGATGGTGCGCGTGGTGTCGCCCGTAGACCAGCGATACTGCGCGAAGCCCGTCGGTGCGAGCAGTTGTCGCGCTTCGTTTGCACAGAGCACGGCAGGACCATTGGAGACGATGTCGATGACGGAGTCACGGCAATCCGACAGATAGCCGACGAAGGCATTGTAGCGGAGTGTGTCCTGCTGGATGTGGGCGGAATCCTGATAGGCGCCTGGCGTTACGGGCATGCGGAACGTACGGGTGAGCGTACCCATGACGATGTAGGCATCGGCATCGCAGGCGATGGCGTCACCGAAGTCATCGCCGAAGTCCGTGTTCATGGTAGCGGGAACGGCGGGAGGAACCGGATGCTGCGGGTCGCCGCAGAAGTAGGATGCATAGAGACGTGTCGTGCCTGCGGGATTCAATTTCACGATGTAGCTGTCCGAGCCGCTTTCCGTGGAAGGCTGCGTACGGAATGCATCGGGCGTCGTGGGGAGGTTGCTTTCGAAACCCGTGAACCCGCTCAGCCATATGTTGTTCGACCGGTCGACGGCGACGCTCTTCATGCCGTCCATCTTGTTCCCGCCGATATAGGAGAGGAACTGGACGTTGCCCAGACCGTTGTACTTGGCCACGAAGCCATCGAGGAACGAACCGCCATAGGCAGGCTGGATGGCGTTGGCGACGGGAAGATTCTGGCTGGCGGTCTGGCCTGCGACGATGACGTTGCCGATGCCGTCGGCAGCGATGCCGTTCACCTGATCCACCTTGTCGCCGCCGATCACCGTCACGAACAACCGCTGACCGGTCGGAGAGAATTTCAGGATGACACCGTCGATGTCGCCTCTCAGCGCCGTACCGTCCGTCGTGGGGAAGGGGGCACTCACACCGAGATCTTCCACATTGCCGGCGACCAGGACGTTGCCTTGGGGGTCGTAGGCGACGCCCTGTGCGAAGTCGTCGTTGCCGCTGCCGTAGAAGGTCAGCCAGTCGTTCGTCCAACGGTCCGTCGAGTTGACGCGTGGCTTGACCTGGCAGATGAACATCTCCGTCTGATTGTAGTTGTTCAGCGGATTGAAGAGATAGGGCGTTCCGTACAGACCGCCGAGTTTCGGACTTCGTGTATAGCCGCAGATGGCGATGCGATCCTTGCGGATGGCGATACCCGTCGCGACATCTGCACCACGACCGTAGATGAGCCAGCTGTCGTTCCAGCTACCGTCGGGATTCAGCTTGACGATGAGCGCTTCGGGCGAAGGGTCGACGGAATCGGGATCGCCATATGCGCCACTGCCCTGCAGGACGCCTCCGTTACGGTAGGGCAGGTTGCCGCTGCTCGTCGTACCGCAGAGCCAGATGCAATTCTTCGCATCGGTCTTCACGTCGAAGAAGATGTCTTCCTTGTCGCCGCCGTAGTACGTGTGCCAGACGAGATTGCCGCGGTCGTCGAACTTCGTCGCGAATCCGTCGTTCCCGCCCTTGATCCTGTTCTGGATGACACCCGTCGAACGTGGCAGGTTGGCCACCGGTGTGGTACCGGCGAGGATGACGTTGCCATCGCCGTCGAACGCCACCTTCGCGTTGTAGAAATCTCCCGCACCGCCGTAGTAGGTGGCCCAGACGCGCTGGGGGTCGATGACGAGAACGTCGTTCCCGCTATAGTCTCCGAGAGCGAAGCGAACCGCTGCGCCGTCGACATCGTACCGTGCCCTCACGGATGTCCGCACGGCCGACGTGGCGGATGGAATCGTATAGCAGACCGGTGCATCCTCGGATAACGTACCGAGGCCGGTCGACGCTTCGAGGCGGCCGGTCGACGTGACTTTCAGCCTGTCCACGCCGTCGTACCGCATGACGATGCGTCCCGGGTCGGCACCGGGATGGACGATGAAGTCATACTTGAGTCCTGCCGTGGTGACGTACATCCGTACGTCGATACCCGGCCATACGTCGTGATAGGTCATCGTCGTATACGAGCGCGTCGTCTGGGCGGCCGGATCGATGCTTCCTTTCAGGTAGCGCACGCTATGCGGATGGGGCGAAGCGTAGTCGACGCGGGCCATCGGATTGGCTCCGACGAAGACGATGTCCGAACGAAGGACGTCGGCTTCCGTTTCTTCGTAGGGGCGCGCAGGAAGGCGGTGCACCCGTTGCTGTACGACGTGCATCCCTTCTGGATGGATGAAGGCCGTCGTGCCGTTCCACGTGAACGTGGCCTGCACGTGCGGTGCGGGCTCTCCGTCGCCCCAGTGTACCTGGCCGATGTTAGGGACGAAGCCTGCGGGAAGAGGACGATCCGTTCGTACCGGCGGGCGGGTCGTAGGACCGGCCAGCATGAGGGCCGGCAACAGCAGGAAGAGAAACGTGAGAGCGTAGCATCGAACCATGAACCTCTCCGCGATTATCACGTGACCAAATCATAACGAAGCGTACAGAATACCAAGGACAACCGACATTCACAAAGATGACGGCAACAGGGCGAGATGGAAAATTCCCTATCATTGATCCGTCATGACCCAACTCGAAACGTTGTCCAGCGTCCAGGGGCGCACCCTCCTCCGCGACATCTATCGCGAGCTGCGCTTCGAACGGCAGCTCAGCGCCGTTGCAACTCTCAAGATCACCTGGCAGATATGCACGACGGAGCGTGAGCTGTTCCGCCTCACGCGGCGTAACGTCGTCGTCCTCCACCCGCTCGGGCTGTGGGCAGGTACGTCGTTGTGGATGCAGGAAGTGGTGAACCGGTTCTACTACGCTCCGATCAATGCCTTCGTCTATTTCGGTGCCGCCATGCTGCTGGTGGCCGTCGGTCTGAACCGTACGCGCGTCGTCGAGACGCCGGCCCTCGTCGTTGCAGGCGTCATCCTCGAAGCACTGCTTCTCGTGGCCCTGTTCGGCGTGATGTTCTTCACCCCACCCGAAGAACCGGATGCCGGGGCGACGGGCAACGGTGGAAGTTCGTCGATGACGGACGAGCCGCTTCGCGAGCTCGGCGAGATCGGACGCGACTATGCCGCGATGGCCGTTCAGCTCGAAGCCATCTCGACGTCGCTGATGGACATCGTCGAACGTCAGGATCAGATGATCGGCTCGGTCAGGGATTCCGTGCAGTCGGCCGTCCAGGCCGTCGCACCCAATCCCGAACTCCTGATATCGATGAAGGAAACGACCCTCGCCCTCGGTCAGTTCGCCTCCAGTGTCGGAATTCTCGCCGAACGCCTGAACGCCGTGGAACGCCAGGAAGTCGAACGCCTCGTTCGCACGGAACTGGACCGTATCCTTTCCAAGACCATCCTGCAGCGCGATGACCGCCCGACCCCGTAACCGCCGGCGGGTCGAGATCTACTTCGTACTGTACGTCGTGGCCCTCGTATTGCTGATGCCCGATCCGTCGGACCAGACCCAGCCGACCGGGCCGTCCCCCTATGACTATTCGCGTCTCGATCTGCAACCGGAGCGTGTCCGCCTCGAGAGCAGAGCCGTACGCGATACGGGCAATCAACTGATCCTCGTCCAGCAGGACTCCCTGAACGTCATCCGATACACGGGTGCCGTTACGGACGTCCGCGTTTCGGCCACCGTCTTCGACGAGACGACGGGCAAGGATATCGTCATCAATGCCGGTGATACGGCGACGCAACTGTTCTCCCTCGTTCACGATCCCTCGCGCAGCGCGGCCGTCTTCCGCTGGCGCCCGGCACTGATGCAGAGCGGCATCGGCCGGACGTTCCGCGTAACGTTGACGGCGATGGGCGTGCCGACGTCCGTTTCCACGGCCAATGCCAACGAATCCGACAACGTACCGTCGGGCCTGCGCATCCAGGGAAGTACGCAGTTCATGCTGTCCTATGTCGTCGACGACAAGCCCGCTCCGAATGCCATCGTCCAGTTGCCTGGCAAGGTCGATACGATCAGGATCCGGGAAGGGGGGCCGTCATTCGGCGGCGAGACCATGCTGGGAGAATTCTGGGTGCAGCCTGCCCGTGAACGCGTCACGGTGCTGCACGGAACGCGGTGGACGAATCGTATCAGCGTGGGCGGTGCCGACGTGTCGCGTGATCTGGCCAATGCTCCTGCCGTGAAGGCTTCGGGCGATGGCTCGGCGTCCGTGCGTTCCTATGTGGACGCCGCGACCCGTACGGTCGTACTCGACGGTATCGCACCGAGATCGGGGACGCTGAACGTGGACGTGACGCTGCTGCGGCGCGACGGGCAGAGCAGAAGCGCTTCCTTCGTCGTATCCGCCGAACCTCTTGCGGCCCTGGCCCTCCCGGAAGCGATCTATCCGGGGGTCGAGGCCGAACTGGCGACCCGTCTGCCGTCCATGCCGGGCGTCGAGGTCGTGGCCATCCTGAAGGGTGAACGTGGTGAGATACAGCGCACGACGGGCGATGTGATCCGGTATACTCCCTCCGTCTCCGATACGAACAAGACCATCTATCTCGAGCGCTACGTCGACGACCAACGCGTCGGCAGCCCGGTGCCGATCCGCATCCGTTCGTTCGATGCGCCGGAAATCCTGGCGGCGAAGGATGTCGCCGGTGGCACGAAGAAACGTATCGTCGTCAAGTACTTCGGTCCGAAGATGGACCGTCCGGTGCTCGACATCCTGGACGGCAACGTCGGACGCATCCAGACGCTCTACGGCAACAACTACCGGGCGAACGACAGGGATCCGGCTGCACCTGCATGGATCATCGAATTCGATATCGAACGCAAGGACGGGTCACGCCCGTTCTCCTTCCGTATCCAGGCGCGCGACAAGAGGGGAATGAGGTCACGGGCGTGGAGCGAGTGACCGGTTCCTGCGGTAACGGCGTACGTTCAGCAGATGTTCCTGGCCGTTCCGTGCGAAGGTATGCAGGCCAGAACCATCACCCCGTGCCACGAAGAACAGGTAGTCGTGCTCTTCGGGGCGCAGTGCCGCGCGCAATGCTTCGAGTCCTGGATTGTTGATGGGACCTGGCGGCAGCCCTTCCACCACGTAGGTATTGTACCGGCTCGCATCGTCGAGATCGCGATAGAGCAGACGCCGACGCTGGCCGAGTCCGTACTGTACCGTGGGGTCGGCTTCCAGGCGCATGCCGCGTGACAGACGGTTCGCATACACTCCGGCGATACGCGGCATTTCGGACGTCGTGGCGGCTTCGGCCTGGACGATCGATGCCAGTGTGACGATCTCGTGTTTCGTCCGGCCACTTGATGCCAGAAGTCCTTCGCATTCCCGATTCCACATCGACTGGAATTCGCGGGCCATGCGGGTCACGACGACGGTGGCGTCTTCACGCCAGAAGAATTCGTAGGTATCAGGTTTGAGGTAGCCCTCCATGGACGTTCCCTCGACACCGAAGGAGCGCTGGACGGAATCGCGTTCGGCGATGTCGACGAAGCTCGCCGAGTCGATGTCGAGTGCCCGGGCTACGATGCCACCGATCTCGCGGATGTGCAGTCCTTCGGGAATCGTAACGCGTCGTGTCGGACGCAGATGTCCGCTGAAGAGGGCCTTGAGGACGTCGAGCTGCGTCGAGGTATCCGTGAACACGTACCAGCCCGACTGTATCGTCCGGCCGCTGAGGCCCGCGAGCACCCGTGCGCTCAACGAGACGAGGGAAGCCGACGGCAGGGAGCATTGGGCGTCGATCGTGTCGACGGCTGCGACGACACTCGAGCCGCGCGGGACATACACGAATCGTTGCGGGTCATCCGTTATCCTACGTGACAACTGCCACCATAGAACGGCCGCTGCGAGTGCGAGAAGGACGGCGGCGGCGAGAATGAAACGGACGAGACGATTACGCATGATATGTGCAAGATAGCCGCTGTATTCGGATCGATGATGCTGTTACTCGCGACGGGTAGCGATGCCCTTGCCCAGCAGCGGAAGAAGGCAGAAGTCGAGCTTGTGCTTGGATCGCTGCTCGCATCCGTCGATTCCGCTGGTGTGACGACTTCGCACGGCAGCGTCGGTGTGGGCATCGGAGTCGTCGCTCCGCTCCATCAGGCGGGAGGTATCACATTGTCCGCGATGGTCCAGCCCGTCGCAGGCTTCGGCCTGGCATCCGGGCTGTCGGTGGACCAGATCCATATTCCCGTCGGTTTCCGGTTGAGCACGGAAGAATGGACGGATGAACGGACGTCGCCCATCATCGGAGGGGCCATAGGCGCCGGCGCCATGCTGTCGGGTTCGCGATATGCCGGTGGCCGTGGTGCGGCGGACATCAGACCCTTCATCTGTGCCGATCTCTACATCGGCACGTTCCAGCGCGGAGTCCTGCGGCTGCGGTACTTCTATGCACTCGGACAATATCATCCCGTTCCGCAGACGTCCATCGGCTATCACGGTCTCTTCATCGTGGGCACGACGGCCTGGTGACCCTTACGCCTGCTTCACCGTTTCGATGAAGATGTCGTGCAGCGACGGTTCGGCCACTTCGAACCGCGTGACGTGGACGAGGTCCACGGCCTTGCGGAGGACGGCATCGCTCGTCGTCGTTTCATCGAAGCGCAGCTCGGCACGACCCATGGATGACGAGATGACGGATGTGCCCGCGATCGTGGAAAGGGCTTCACCGTTCCCGTCGAAGTTGAAATGGATGCGGTTCTGTCGTTGACGGGCCTTTACCTCGCGCACCGAGCCCTCGAGCATGATCCGTCCCTTGTTGATCAGGACGATGTCATCGCAGAGTTTTTCCACCTGATCCATCTGATGCGTCGAAAGCAGGATCGTGGTGCCGCGCTGCTGCAGCTCCTTGATGACGCCGATCAGGACGTCGGCATTCAGCGGGTCGAGTCCGCTGAACGGTTCGTCGAGAATCAGCAGTGACGGTTCGTGCAGGATGGTGGAGATGAACTGGACCTTCTGCTGCATGCCCTTCGACAGTTCCTGGACCTTCTTCGTCTCCCAGCCGTTGGCGTCCATGCGGTTCAGCCACCACAGTGCACGTTGCAGGGCATCGGCTGCGGTCAATCCCTTCAGACGTCCGAAATAGACGAGCTGATCTCCTACCTTCAGTTTCTTGTACAGGCCGCGTTCTTCGGGCAGGTAGCCGATGAAGTTCTGCTGTACGGCGGATACCGGATTGCCGTTCAGGAGCAACTGGCCTTCGTCCGGCATGATGATGTTCGTGATCATGCGGATGAGCGTCGTCTTGCCGGCACCGTTGGGTCCGAGAAGGCCGAAGATGCGTCCCGGTTCGACGGAAAAACTCACATCGTCGTTGGCCAGGTGGGTGCCGAATCGTTTGGTGACATTCGAGACGCTGAGAAAAGGCATGCTGTGTCCGGAGGCAATGGAATGATGATCGAGGGGCAAGTTACGACGGCCGGGAATGAAGGTTGCAGCGTCTTCATCGGGACGTTCTCCGTGCCTTTCGTAACTTTGGCGGCACTTCTGGGCGTGCGGAGTGTTCAGGGAGCCGGTGCACGCAGGACTACAACGTACGAGGACATACATGAGAGCGTTTTCGGAGGTATGGCGATCCACGATTTTTACCAAGTGGGTGATGGCCATTACCGGGATCATGCTGGTGCTGTTTCTGGTGGCGCATCTGAGCGGGAACCTGCTGGTGTTCCTGGGGGCCGAACACACCAACGCCTATGCCGTGGAACTTCGCGAAATGCTGCATGGCTCGGCGATATGGGTAGCGAGATCGGGGCTGGTCGTCGCCTTCATCCTGCACATTCTTTCGGCATTCAGTCTGGCGTCACGTAACCGTGCCGCTCGCCCCGAGAAGTACGTGAAGGTGGAACCCAGGCGCTCCACGCTCGCCTCGCGCACGATGCTGCTGTCGGGCACCATGCTGCTCGTCTATCTCCTCTACCACCTCGCTCATTTCACGTGGGGAATCGCTCATCCGGACTACTCGCATCACGTCGATGCGCTCGGACGTCACGACGTCTACCGGATGGTCGTGGAGAGCTTCCACGAACCGCTGATCGCCATCCTCTACATCGTTGCGATGATCCTGATGGGAATGCACCTCAACCATGCCGTATCGAGCGCATTCCAGACGCTGGGTATCACCAATCCCCGCGTCACTCCCGTGATACGTACGATCGGCCCGGCGCTCGGACTGCTGCTGACCCTCGGCTTCAGTTCGATTCCGGTAGCTATTCTGTTCGGACTTGTGAAATAAGGGAAGAGAGTCAGGAAACCCATGGAATTGAAGAGCAATATTCCCAGCGGCCCCATCGAACAGAAATGGGACAAGCACAGAGCCGATCTGAAGCTCGTGAATCCGGCCAACAAGCGGAAGTATACCGTCATCGTCGTCGACACCGGCCTGGCCGGTGGCTCGGCAGCGGCAACGCTGGCCGAACTCGGATATAACGTCCACGCCTTCACGTATCACGACTCCGCGCGCCGCGCCCACTCCATCGCAGCACAGGGCGGCATCAATGCCGCCAAGAACTACCAGAACGACGGCGACAGTATCTGGCGTCTGTTCTACGATACGGTCAAGGGCGGAGACTTCCGCGCACGCGAGGCCAACGTCTACCGTCTGGCCCAGGTCAGCGTCAACATCATCGACCAGTGCGTCGCACAAGGTGTGCCGTTCGCCCGTGAATACGGCGGCTATCTGGCCAACCGTTCGTTCGGTGGCGCCCAGGTGTCGCGGACGTTCTACGCGCGGGGGCAGACGGGCCAGCAGCTCCTCCTCGGAGCCTATCAGGCCCTGAGCCGTCAGGTGGGCCTCGGCAAGGTGCATCTCCACAACAAGAAGGAGATGATGGACCTCGTCATGGTCAACGGACGTGCCCGCGGTATCGTGACTCGCGACCTCGTGACCGGAAAGATCGAGACGCACATGGCCGATGCCGTCATCCTCGCGACCGGCGGCTATGGTAACGTCTTCTACCTGTCGACGAATGCCAAGGCCTGCAACGTCACGGCCACATATCGTGCCCACAAGCGCGGTGCTCTCTTCGCGAATCCCTGCTATACGCAGATCCACCCAACGTGCATTCCCCAGAGTGGCGACTATCAGTCCAAGCTCACCCTCATGTCGGAGTCGTTGCGTAATGACGGCCGTATCTGGGTGCCCAAGAAGAAGGGGGATACCCGCTCGCCCGATCAGATTCCCGAAAGCGAACGGGACTATTATCTCGAACGCAAGTATCCGTCGTTCGGCAATCTCTCGCCCCGCGATATCGCATCGCGTGCGGCGAAGGAAGCCTGCGACGACGGTCGTGGCGTAGGCCCGGGCGGTCTGGGCGTCTATCTCGACTTCTCCGATGCCATCAAGCGCCTCGGCCAGGAAGTCATCGAGGACCGCTACGGCAACCTGTTCGAGATGTACGAACGGATCACGGGCGAAAACCCCTACAACGTCCCCATGCGGATCTATCCCGCCGTCCACTATACGATGGGCGGTCTGTGGGTCGACTACGACCTCATGAGCAACGTCCCGGGCCTCTTCGTCCTGGGCGAAGCCAACTTCTCCGACCACGGTGCCAACCGTCTCGGCGCATCGGCACTCATGCAGGGTCTGGCCGACGGCTACTTCGTCATTCCCTACACCATCGGCGGATACTTCGCCCAGGGTGGTCTCGAGAAGGTCGATGCCGGCATGCCCGAAGCGCGTGCGGCAGCCAGGGAAGCCGAAGACAGGATCAAGCTCCTGCTGTCGATCAACGGCAAGCGTACGCCTACATCCTTCCACCGCGAGCTCGGCAAGATCATGTGGGACCAGTGCGGTATGGCACGGAACGAAGCCGGTCTGAAGGACGCACTGCAACGCATTCCCGCACTGCGCGAGGAATTCTATCAGAACCTCCACATCCCCGGTACAGGCGAGTCGCTGAACCAGACGCTCGAACTGGCGACGCGCGTGGCCGACTTCCTCGAATTCGGCGAGCTGCTCTGCTACGATGCCCTCCATCGCAACGAGTCATGCGGTGGCCATTTCCGTACTGAATATCAGACGGAAGACGGTGAGGCGCGCCGGAACGACCAGGACTATTGCTATGCAGCCGCCTGGGAGTACACGGGTGTGGGCAGCAAGCCCGTCCTGCACAAGGAGGCCCTCGAATTCGAAAATGTGCACCTCGCAACCAGGAGTTACAAGTAATGAGACTACGCCTGCATATCTGGCGTCAGGCCGGACCGAACGCTTCAGGCATGTTGAAGTCCTATGACCTCGACAACGTCAGCGAACACATGAGCTTCCTGGAAATGCTCGACGTTCTCAACGAAGAACTGCTCGGCAAGGGCGAGGATCCTGTGGCCTTCGACCACGACTGTCGTGAAGGGATATGCGGCACGTGCGGTATGGTGATCAACGGCCGCCCTCATGGACCGATGGCCCGTACGACCGCATGCCAACTGCACATGCGTTCGTTCAAGGACGGAGACGAAATCTATATCGAGCCGTGGCGCGCGAAGGCCTTCCCGGTATTGCGCGACCTCGTCGTCGACCGCGGATCCTTCGACCGCATCATCCAGAGAGGTGGCTTCGTTACCGTGAATACGGGCAATGCCCAGGACGGCAATTCCATTCCGATCTCGAAGCACGATGCCGATCGCGCGATGGACGCCGCCGCCTGCATCGGTTGCGGTGCCTGCGTCGCCGCCTGCCCGAATTCGTCGGCCATGCTCTTCGTCGGTGCAAAGGTCGGCCACCTTGCATCCCTTCCCCAGGGACAGGCCGAACGTTCGACGCGTGCCATGAACATGGTGCTGCAGATGGATTCCGAAGGATTCGGTTCCTGTACGAATCACTACGAATGCGAAGCCGCCTGCCCGAAGGGCATCAGTGCCGAATTCATCGCCCAGATGAACCGGGACTTCGTCAAGGCATCGCTCGCGGGCCGCGACTAGGACGTTCTCATTATCCGGATACGATGCGAGCCGACTCCCTTATGCAGGGAGTCGGCTCGTCTGTTTTCCGCCGGTCGCCATCAGGAATTGGGTACTGCGGCGATGGCCTCGATCATTTCCCGTACAGCGCGCTCCATACCCAGGAAGACGGCCCTCGATATCAGGCTGTGTCCGATGGACACTTCTTCGATCTGGGGAATGCCGCAGACAGGGCCGATGTTCCGGATATCCAGGCCATGTCCTGCCGTCACGATCAGCCCCGCGTCCTGCGCCATTTCGGCGGCGAGGCGCAGGCGCGTAAGTTCCGCCTCGGCTGCCGTCCGCGTGCGGGCATTGGCATAGGTTCCCGTGTGCAGCTCGATGATCTCGGCTCCCGTCCGGGCCACGGCTTCGATCTGTGCGGGAACGGGGTCGATGAAGTAGCTCACCTGGATCAGCTTGTCGTGCATCAGCGAGCACAGGTCCTTGTAGAAATGGGGCTGCGCGGCGACGTCCAGGCCGCCTTCCGTCGTCAGTTCCTCACGTTTTTCAGGCACGATCGTGACAAGGTCCGGTACGACGTCCAGGGCGATGGAGATGATCTCGTCCACGGCTGCCATTTCCAGGTCGAATTTCGTGCTGACGGTGTCACGCAGGACGCGGACGTCCCGGTCGTTCACGTGGCGCCTGTCCTCCCTCAGGTGGCATACGATGCCCGACGCTCCGGCCAGTTCGGCGAGTACGGCCGCATGGACGGGATCGGGCTCCAATCCGCCTCTGGCCTCGCGAATCGTGGCCACATGATCAATATTCACCGCAAGTCGTATCATTGTGTTTCCGATTGGTAACGAAACGCTCTGTCCGTTGTTCTTACTGGTTGGAGTTCGGGGCAAAAATACTTCAGTGGAGGGATGTGTGATCAGTTGTGTACGCCATTCTTTAGGGGCCAGGAAAGCAATGGCCATCATCTTGGGGATCGTAGCGATGGTGGGGATAAGCGCCGCTACGACGATGCCGTCCACGGTCCGTAAGGTCGGCTTCCTCATGAACAAGGGGCAATGGCCGGAAGAGGTGCTCTTCATGGCCAGGACGCCGAATCTCAATGTATGGATCACCAGGAAAGGTCTGGTATTCGACCAGTTCCTGATCCAGGCCGCGAGCGCGACGCGCGAAGGCCATGTCATCAGGGCCGTATGGAAGGGTATCGACGAATCCCGCGCCTCGGTGGTCGGCGAAGGTGAAGCTCGTGCCCGCGTGAACTACATCACGTCCCAGCGCCCCGAGCAATGGAGCCAGGAAGTTCCGATCTACAAGCGCGTCCGTATCCGCGACCTCTATCCCGGCATCGACGCAGTCTATTACATCGAAAACGGCAACGTGCGCTACGACCTCGACATCCGTCCAGGCGCCGATCTGCGCAAGGTCAACCTGGCCTTCGAGGGTCATCCGAGCGTCGACGTCGAGAACACGACGCTGAAGGTCGGTACGCGCTTCGGCCAGATCATCATGTCCGATCTCTTCGCCTATCAGGAAGGGAACAAGGCCAAGGGCGTGAATGCACGGTTCATGGCGACTGGTGACGGCATACGCTTCGACATTCCCGACTATAACACGTCACGACATCTCACGATCGATCCCGTCGTCTACGGTTCCTACATCGGTGGCGACAACGAAGACCGTGTCGTGGCCATCAAGAGGATGCCGGGCGGCAACATCGCCGTCGCCGGATGGACGTGGAAGATCAGCTTCCCCGAAAGTGCCGGTGAGTACAGCAGCACGATGAAGGGCGGACAGGACGCCTACGTCGCCATCATGGATCCCACGCTGTCCCGCGTCCTGCACTACACCTTCCTCGGTGGTGCCAACGACGACAGGGCCGCCGATCTCGACGTCGACGCGCAGGGCAACATCTATGTCACGGGCGAGACGGTATCGACGGACTTCCCGGTGACGTCCGGTTCCGTAGGCCAGATGTACGTGGGCGGTACCGACGTCTTCGTCGCAAAGCTCGACGCCACGGCCACGAATCTCCTGCTCGGCACGTACGTCGGCGGAGGCAAGGAAGACATCCCCTATGCCATGGCCGTCGACGACCAGGGTAACATCATCATCTGCGGTTCGACGACCTCTGTCACCGGATTCCCGACGACGAACGGATATCAACGGACGTTCGGCGGACAGACGGATGGCTTCCTCACCAAGATCGCCACGGCCGGTGCTACCTACAGGTTCTCGACGTACTTCGGCAAGGACGGGATCGAGTACTTCACCGACGTCGCCGTCGACGGCACGGGAGCGATCTTCCTGACGGGTCTGACGAATTCGACGACGTTCGAGACGTTCCCCAAGCCTACCATGTGGAACCAGAACCAGCGTCCGTACGACCGTACCTATAACGGCGGTGCGTCCGACGCCGTCATCGTGAAGTTCCGTGCCAATGACGGTGGACTGGAATTCTCGACCTACTTCGGCGGTGCAGGCGACGATGTCGGCAGGGGAGTCTATACCGACGCCCTGAGCCGTGTCTATGCCGTCGGTGAAACCACGTCCAACGACCTTCCTGCAACGGCCGGATTCCAGCAGACCAGGGCCGGTGGCAAGGATGCCTTCTTCACGATCATTTCCGACGACGGCAAGGAACTCGTGGGCTGTACCTACTATGGTGGTACGGGCGACGAAATCGTGGCCCGGTGCGAGCCGGATGCCGCCAACGGAGCCGTGATCGTCGGAACGACGACATCGGTTGGTCTCAAGGTCGAAGGCGCCGGTTCCAGCAGCGAACGCAAGGGCGGTGTGGATGCCTTCGTGGCCTCGGTCTCGACGGCGGCCCTGAAGTTCGCCACGGTATTCGGCGGCAGTGGCAACGACACGCCGACGGACGTCGTCGTCGACGCCAACGACGACTATTACGTCGGAGGTTATACGACATCGACCGACGTGCCTTCCGGCCTCACGCCCTTCCAGGGTGGATACGGCGGAGGTGCGACCGACGGCTTCCTCATGAAGTACGCCAAGGGCACGATGGACCTGCAGGTTCCGCGTGGTGGAGAAGCATGGTGCATCGGTACGAACCAGGCGATTTCGTGGGGCGTCCTCGAAGGAGCCGTGGATACGTACATGCTCGAGCTTTCTCCGGACAACGGTCAGACCTGGAAGGAACTGGCCAAGGACATCACGGCGAAGACCTATCTCTGGAAGCCCGACACGTCGCTGGTTCCCGGAGGTCAGTACAAGATCCGTCTCTGGTCTTCGCGCGGCCATCTCAGCGTCAGTGCTGCGACGTTCACGCTGAACGCACCGCCGGCCATCACGACGCAGCCGCAGGCAGTCTCCGGTTGCGAAGGTGCCGAGGCCAGGCTTTCCGTAGATGTGAAGGGCACGAATATCCGCTATCAATGGCGCCGTAACGGCGGCAACATCAACGGTGCGATCGCTGCTACCTACGTCATTCCGTCCCTGTCCGCCGCGAGCGCCGGCAAGTACGACGTCGTCGTGACCGGTGCCTGCAATCCGTCGGTGACGAGCCATCAGGTGGAAGTTTCGGTCTCTGCGGCGACGGCCATCACGAAGCAGCCGGAGAACGTCACCGTCGAGAAGAACTCTCCCTTCACGCTTTCCGTGGAAGCGTCGGGCGGGGGACTGACCTATCAATGGAAACTCAACGACGAGAACATTCCCGCACCGAAGGGTACGGCCCGTCAGTTGACGGTGTCGTCCGCACAGCAGTTCGATGAAGGATCCTACAAGTGCGTCGTGACCGGTACATGCGGAACCGCTACGTCCGACGCGGTGACGGTGAGCGTTACGACCGTAGGCGTCGATGAAGAGCCTGCCGTCGCCGCTTCGGCCATCCGTCTGCTCGGTCCCACGCCTGCCTCCGACGTCGTCCGCATCCAATGCACGTTCCGCACCTCTTCCGCAGCTACGCTGCGCGTCGTGGACGAGCGTGGCCGCGTCGTGTCGGTGGTCGATCTCGGTAACGTCGATGCGGGCCTGCGCACACTCGACATTCCGGTCGGCGAGCTGGGCGGGGGCGTCTATCTCTTCGAGATCAACGGCGGTGGTCTCCATGATGCAGTTCGTGGAGTCGTGGCACGATGATCGGTACCCAACTCACGGAAGAACCACCAGTGGAAAGGTCGATGTAGTTATTATCAACCTTTTTCGTTTATTGCGAGCATGCTACACCTCTCTACAATCCGGGCACGTGTCGGGAGACACGTAATTGTTGTGGTGGCATTCGCCGCCGCTATGTGTGTGACCGCCAGGGCGAATACGGCGGGAAAACCACTCGTTCATGCAAGACTGTTCGGTGGGGACCAGGAAGAGTCCATCACCGGGATCGCAACGATGCCTAATGGTCGGGTCGCCGTTTGTGGAAGAACGTCGACCCAGACCCTGCAGCCTCTCGCACAGGGAGGCCTGCAGTCCGAGCATGGCGGATCGGAAGACGCCTTCGTCTGCGTCATGTCGTCCGATCTGAAGACGATCCACGCATGGACGTTCATCGGCGGAACGAGGAACGACGGGGCGACCGCTCTGGCGGTCGACTCCGAAGGGGACATCGTCGTCATCGGCGAAACGGAGTCCACCAACTTCCCGATGATCAAGGGATCGATCGGCCAGACGTATTCGGCCGGAATCGACGGCTTCATCGTGAAGCTGTCGCCCGGACTCGATACGCTCAGATTCGGATGCTACATCAACGGCAGCAAGGACGAACATCCCAAGGCAGTGGCCCTGGACGGTACCAGGAGCATCTTCATCTGCGGCAGCACGTCGTCGCCGTCGGGCTTCCCGTTGAACAGTGCCTACGACCATACCCATAACGGTGGGCTCGACGGCTTCATCATGAAGGTCCAGGGCATCGGAAGCGGTATCGGCTATGCGTCGTACTTCGGCAGCGAAGGCGACGAGGAGTTCACGGCACTGTGCGTGCCGAACAATTCCGCCGTCATCGTCACCGGCTATACGACGTCCCAGAACTACGAGACATATCCGAAATACGATCCATGGGTCTGGCAACAGAGCCGGCCGTACGACTGGACCTACAACGGCGGTACGACGGACGCGATCGTGACGAAGTTCATGATCGATGGGGGAGGCTTGATCTTCTCCACGTTCTTCGGTGGTAACGACAACGAAGTCGGACGCGGCGTCGCCGTCGACAGCAGGAATCGCGTGATGGTCGTCGGCGAGACGACGTCGCCCGATCTCCCGATGGTTTCCGGCCTGCAGACGGCATTCCGTGGAGGCAAGGACATATTCCTGGCCCAGCTCACCGAAGACGGCAAGACCCTCGTAGGTTCCACCTACTACGGCGGCAGGGGCGACGACGTACCGACGGCGATCGCGATGGCGAATCAGGACGTCTGCCTCATCGCCGGTTCGACGACGTCGAGGGACATCGAATCGATGGGCGCAGGATCGACGGGACAGATGAGCGGGGCCACGGATGCCTTCCTGCTTTCGCTCAACACCAGCACGCAGTTCTTCGCGACGTTGATGGGATGGCAGGATACCGATCAGGTGCTCGCCATCTGCAAGGACAGTCGCGGTGACGTCTACCTCGGTGGCGTCACGTCATCACCCAGTGTCGTCGCGGCGGACGGTACCTTCGAGAATGCGGGCGAGGCACCGACGACCGACGGTTTCGTCGTCAAGTATGCCTTCGGCTTCGTGCAACTGACGACGCCGCGCGGCGGACAGAGTCTATGTGCGGAGAACGCGATCAGCATTTCCTGGACGACGGAAGGAATGCCCGCCAACCAGGAATATTCCGTCGTGTTGCTTCATGACGGTGTCGAACATACGGTCATCACTCCCAGAACGCCAGCGAATTCCGTGATATGGACGCCACCGATGGGACTGGATCCGAACGCGAAATGGGCGGTTGCCGTCAGGTCGACCCGTGGCCATCTCTCGTACACGGAGCCCGATCTCACCATCGTGATGCCGTCCCATATCACGCGGCAGCCGTCGTCGGCCAAGGTATGTCCTGGTTCATCGGTGACCTTCAGTGTCGAGGCCGACGGGACGAATCCCCGATATCAATGGCGTCGCAACGGCTCGCCCATCAATGGGGCTACGGACAATGTCCTGACCGTCGTGGCCGAATCGGCCACTCAGGCAGGAACGTACGATGTCCTCGTCAACGGAGTCTGCGGTGTGGGCCAGACGTCCCAGCCGGCTATCCTGTCGATCGGTGCGGGCATCGCCATCGTCCACGAACCCACGGACGTCACGGTCGATGCTGGCCAGCCCGTCCGGCTTGCAGTGGAAGCCCGTGGCGAACAGCTCACCTACAGGTGGGAGAAGGACGGAATGGTGCTTCCCGCGTATTCCGGCGGAACCCTCGATATTCCCTCGGCCTCGGTACGGGATGGCGGCGCATATCGTTGCTTCATCACGTCCCGTTGCGGTGATACCGCCACACGGACCGTCATCGTGAAGGTCAACGGTGCCGTATCGGTCGCCGACGATACGGAGATTTCCGCCGTCGTGGCCGTCCATCCCAATCCGGCTTCCGGACGATTCACCGTCTCGATGAATTCGGTGACGGATGGCACCGTCCACCTGCGCCTGCTCGACATGACGGGCCGGACGTTATGGGAATATGCGGGGGCCGGTGAAGTGGCCGGTATGGACGTAGACGTCCGTCATCTTGCCGCTGGCACCTACTATCTCATGGCCGATTCCGGCATACAACGAAGCAGCCTACGGATCGTCATAGTGGACTGACTGGAAAAACGGGGTAATACGCCCCGTTTTTACCGCGCCAAAAGCGGACTAAAAAAGTCGTATATTGCGGCTCTGAATCCGCGTGGACACCACTATGGCTAACGATCAACAGGTGCTGGACGACGTCGTCCAGAGCGAATACAAATACGGGTTTGAATCGAATATCGAGCAGGACCTCCTCCCGAAAGGGCTGAGCGAGGACGTCGTCCGATTCATTTCCGCCCGCAAGGAAGAACCCGAGTGGATGCTCGAATGGCGTTTGAAGGCCTATCGCCACTGGCTGACGATGAAGGAGCCTGTCTGGCCGAACGTGCATTATCCCAGGATCGATTTCCAGGACATCATCTACTATGCGGCTCCGAAGAAGAAGGTCGAGCTGAACAGCCTCGATGAAGTCGATCCCGAATTGCTGGCGACCTTCGCCAAACTGGGCATCCCTCTCGAAGAGCAGAAACTGCTTTCAGGTGTGGCCGTCGACGCAGTTCTGGACAGTGTCTCCGTGAAAACGACCTTCCAGGAAGCGCTGAAGGAGAAGGGGATCATCTTCTGCTCCATGAGCGAAGCGGTCAGGGAGCATCCCGATCTTGTCCGCCGTTACATCGGTTCCGTCGTACCCGCGACGGACAACTACTACGCAGCCCTGAACAGTGCCGTCTTCAGTGACGGTTCGTTCTGCTACATCCCGAAGGGCGTGCGCTGCCCGATGGAACTCAGCACGTATTTCCGCATCAATGCCCGTAACACCGGCCAGTTCGAACGCACGCTGATCGTTGCCGACGAGGGCAGCTACGTGAGCTACCTCGAAGGCTGTACGGCGCCGCAACGCGACGAGAACCAGCTCCATGCGGCGGTCGTCGAACTGGTGGCGCATACGGATGCCGAGATCAAGTACTCCACGGTCCAGAACTGGTATCCCGGAGACAAGCACGGCAACGGGGGCATCTACAACTTCGTCACCAAGCGCGGGATCTGTGAAGGCCCCCGTTCGAAGATTTCATGGACGCAGGTGGAAACGGGTTCGGCCATCACCTGGAAGTATCCCAGCGTCGTGCTCAAGGGTGACGATTCGGTGGGCGAGTTCTACAGCGTCGCCGTCACCAACAACATGCAGCAGGCGGATACCGGTACGAAGATGACGCACATCGGGCGCAACACGCGTTCGCGCATCGTCTCCAAGGGTATCTCGGCCGGCAAGAGCCAGAACTCGTACCGCGGCCTCGTCAAGGTGCTCAAGAAGGCCGCCAATGCGCGGAATTTCTCGCAGTGCGACTCGCTTCTCATCGGCGACCAGTGCGGGGCTCACACCTTCCCGTATCTCGAAGTCGCCAACAGGAATGCCATCGTGGAACACGAAGCCACGACGTCGAAGATCGGCGAGGACATCCTCTTCTACTGCAATCAGCGTGGCATCGCCACCGAAGAAGCCGTAGCCCTGATCGTGAACGGCTATTGCCGCGACGTGATCAATCAACTGCCCATGGAGTTCGCCGTCGAAGCGCAGAAGCTTCTGGCCATTTCCCTGGAAGGCAGCGTAGGTTAAGGCCCGTATCAGGATCGAATCACAATCACGTATTTCAAGTCCAGTCATGTCCATCATCGAGATCAAGAATCTGAGGGCCGGTATCGAAGGACGCGAGATCCTGCAAGGGATCACGCTGACCGTCAATCCGGGAGAAGTCCACGCCATCATGGGACCGAACGGGTCGGGCAAGTCCACGCTGGCCTCCGTACTGGCCGGCCGTGAGGACTACGAAGTGCTCGGCGGCAGCGTCACCTTCAACGGCAAGGACATGCTCGAGATGTCTCCGGAAGAACGGTCGCGCGAAGGCATGTTCCTCGCCTTCCAGTATCCGGTGGAGATTCCCGGCGTATCCACGGCCAACTTCCTGAAGACGTCCGTGAACGAGATGCGCAAGCACCGTGGCCTCCCGCCCCTCGAACCGGCACAGTTCCTGGCCCTCATGCGTGAGCGGATGAAGCTCGTCGAGATGGACCAGTCCTTCCTGAGCCGTTCGCTCAACGAAGGATTCTCCGGTGGCGAGAAGAAGCGCAACGAGATCTTCCAGATGGCGATGCTCGAACCGACGCTCGCCGTGCTCGATGAAACGGACTCCGGCCTCGACATCGATGCCCTGCGCATCGTCGCCGAGGGAGTCAACGCGCTCAGGACACCGAACAATGCCTTCGTCCTGATCACGCACTATCAGCGACTGCTCAACTACATCGTTCCCGACGTCGTACACGTACTGTGGAACGGTCGCATCGTGCGATCGGGAGGCAAGGAGCTGGCTCTGGAACTCGAAGAGAAGGGATACGACTGGATCAAGCAGGATTCCCCGGTAGGAGCCTGATCATGAGTATCGAACGATTCAGCAGCGATGTCCAGAGTGCCTTCGTGTCGCGCGAGCGTCACGTGAACGGTCATGCCGACGGTCCGTTGCATACGGCCCGACGCAATGCCCTCGAAGCCTATACGCGCCAGGGTGTGCCGACGACGAGGCATGAAGAGTGGAAGTATACGAATCTCATGCCCCTCATGGGACTCGACTTCGTTCCCGCCGAAGGGCCTGCGGACTTCGCACCCGCGTCCGTTCCGCCGCTGCCCGGCGTCGATGCATGGAAGATCGTCATGGTCAACGGCATCTTCGATGCCGCGTCGTCGACACTGCCGAACGGTGTCGAAGGGCTCCATGTCCTCCCGCTGACGGATGAACTGGTCGCAGGCGATGCATCGGTGCGGGAGAAGATCAACACGACCTTGCCGATGGATACGCATCCCTTCGTGGCCCTGAACACGGCCATAGCCCATGGCGGCATGGTCATCAAGGTCGATGTCAGGACGATCGTCGACCGTCCGGTGCATGTCGTCATCATCGGCACGTCGCCGTCGAACAACGTGCTGCACACGCCGCGTATCCTCATCATCGCCGAAGCCTTTTCGTCGCTGCACGTCATCGAATCGCATCATACCGTCGGGACCCATGCCGCTCTCGGTGTTGCCGTGACGGAGATCTTCGGTGCCGAAGAAAGTCATGTGAATTACACGAAGCTCGTCGACGACGTATCGCTCGGCCATCATATCGGATATACCGGCGTACATCTCGACAAGGCAGCCAAGGCAGTATGTATGACGTCGTGTACAGGTGGTGCCTTCACGCGGAACGATCTGTCCATCAGATTACTCCATCCCACGGCCGAGGGATATCTCTACGGCGTATCCGTGCTGGATGGCAAGGAGTATGCGGACAATCACACCGTCGTGGACCATACCGTGCCGTACTGTCATAGTGAAGAGCTCTACAAGGGCATCTACAACGGATCGTCGACGGGCGTGTTCAACGGCAAGATCTACGTGCGTCCGCAGGCACAGAAGACGACGGCCTATCAATCGAATCATACGCTGTTGCTCAGCGACGGCGCACAGGTGAATGCGAAGCCGCAGCTCGAGATATGGGCCGACGACGTGAAGTGCTCCCACGGAGCCACGAGCGGCCAACTCGACGAGGAAGCCATCTTCTACCTCCGCTCCCGTGGACTCGGCGTCGACGACGCGCGCGCGCTGCTCACCTTCGCCTTCGCTGCGGACGTGACGTCCCATCTCGAACATGAAGGGCTGCGCACCTTCATCGAAGAACGCATTCAGAACAAACTGGAATCCTGGCGGGATTGACCGTCGTGATGCTACAGCAGGATATCATATCGCATCTCCGGGAGCAATTCCCGATCCTCGAACGATCGGTGCACGATCGCCCACTCGTCTATCTCGACACGGCGGCCACGGCACAGAAGCCCAAGGTCGTGATCGATGCCATCGCCTCGTACTACTCGGTGTCGAACAGCAACGTCCATCGCGGCGCTCACGCGCTCGCGGCGGAGGCGACAGGTCTCTACGAGGATGCACGTCATATGGCGGCCATGCTGCTGCATGCCGCGCGTATGGAAGAGATCGTGTTCACGAAGGGAACGACGGAAGGCATCAACCTCGTGGCTTCGGCATGGGGAGCGGCCAACGTGGGAAACGACGACGAGATCCTCGTGACGTACATGGAACATCATGCCAATATCGTACCGTGGCAGATGCTCTGTGAACGTACGGGAGCGACCTTGCGTGTGGTGCCGATCCACGACGACGGTTCGCTGGACATGGACGCCTGTGCGTCGATGATGAACGAACGTACGCGGATGGTCGCCGTAACGCATGTCTCCAATACGCTTGGGACCGTCAATGACGTCGCGGCCATATGCGCCATGGCTCGCAGGTACGGTGCCGCTACGCTCGTCGATGGCGCGCAGGCAGTGCCCCACGTTGCCGTCGACGTCCAGGCCATCGGCTGCGACTTCTACGTCTTCTCCGCGCACAAGCTCTACGGTCCGACGGGCTTCGGAATCCTCTACGGCCGATACGATGTGCTGAACGCCATGCCGCCGTATCAGGGGGGGGGATCGATGATCTCGCGGGTGTCCTTCGAGAAGACGACCTACAACGACGTCCCGATGCGCTTCGAAGCCGGTACCCCGCACATCGCCGGTGCCGCCGGGCTCGCTGCTGCGATACGATGGTTCATGGACATCGATCATGCGATGCTGCTCGAGCACGAGCGTGAACTCACGACGGCAGCGACGACCGGACTGACGTCGATCGACGGGCTGCGCATCATCGGCAACGCCCCCGGAAAACTCGGCATCGTCTCCTTCGTGGTCGACGGTGTCCATGCCCACGACATCGGTACGCTGATCGATGCCATGGGGGTGGCCATCAGGACCGGACACCACTGTACGCAGCCGCTGATGGAGCGCTTCGGCGTGACCTCCACGGCTCGTGCTTCCTTCGCCTGCCACACGACGCGTGAAGAGGTCGACATCCTGGTCGATTCCGTCAACAAGGCCGTGAGAATGCTGCGATGACCATCGATGCGACGATCGACGACCTGATCCGGACCTTCGACACGATGCCATCGTGGGAGGACCGCTACGCCCAGCTCATCTCCATGGGCAAGGGTCTGGCCGCGTATCCGGAAGAACACCGGAGCGAGCGCTATCAGGTCAAGGGATGTCAGTCCCAGGTATGGTTGTTTCCCTCGTTCGACGGCAACCTCGTCCATTTCGAAGCCGACAGCGATGCCCTCATCGTGAAGGGGCTGATCGCACTCCTCATGTCCATCTACAATGACCGCACGCCGCAGGAGATCGTGGCCACGCCGACCGATTTCATCCAACGTATCGGCCTGGAACAGCATCTCTCCCAAAACCGTGCGAACGGGCTGGTTGCCATGCTCAAACAGATAAAGTTGTACGCACTCGCCTTCTCGGCCATGCAGAAAGGACGTCCGGCATGAACACTGACGCGCATCTGCGGGACAAGGTTATCGAAGCGTTACAGACGATCTACGATCCCGAGATCCCGATCAATATCTACGAACTCGGACTGATTTACGAAGTTCGCGTCGTCGACGGGGCGGCCGTGCATATTCTCATGACGCTGACGACTCCCAATTGTCCGTCCGCCCAGTCGCTACCTGCCGAAGTCGAACAGAAGGCCAGGTCCGTGGAAGGCGTCACGGACGTGACCGTACAGATTACCTTCGATCCGCCGTGGGACAAGACCATGATGTCCGAGGCCGCTTTGTTTCAAATCGGGTTGTTCTGATGTCCGTTCGATTCCATACGCTCACCATCGCCGACGTCCGCAGGGAAACCCCTGATGCCATCGCCATCACGTTCGCCGTTCCCGACGATCTGAAGCCGGTCTTCCAGTACAAGCAGGGACAATACATTACCGTACGCGTGGATGTGGATGGCGTGAGTCATCGCCGCAACTATTCGCTGTGCAGCAGCCCCGTACTCGACGAACCGCTGACGATCGGCGTCAAACGCATCAATGACGGCGTCGTCTCGGGCTGGCTGAACGACCGCGTACGTGTCGGCGACAGCATCGAGGTCTATCCTCCGATGGGCAACTTCACCAGGGAGCTGCAGCCCGACCATGCACGGCACTACGTGCTGTTCGGTGGCGGATCAGGGATCACGCCGCTGCTGTCGATCCTGAAGAGCATCCTGAGGGTGGAGCCGGGCAGCGTGGTCACGCTGCTCTATGCGAACAGGAACGAGGCGTCCATCATGTTCGACGGCCAGTTGCAGAAGCTCAGGACCGACTACGGCGACCGTCTGCGTATCGTCCACATACTCGAGGATACGGCATCATCCGCACGCGAGGCCATCGCGGGACGGATGGAGCCGGATACCGTACGTACTCTGATACGGTCCTGGGTGCCCGATCCGGCCATCTCCGAATTCTTCATCTGCGGTCCGCAGGGCATGATGCAGGGTATTCTCGACGTCCTCCACGAACGTGGGGTGGATGATCGTCATATACACCGCGAATACTTCACGTTGACGAAGGACGATATGGAACAGAGAGACCAGGTAGCGCCCACGGACGCCGGCGATGAAATCGTGACGCGTACCGTGACCGTGCGCCTCTACGGCCAGGAGCATACGTTCGAAGTGCATCCCGACGAAACCATCCTGACGGCGGCGATCCGCGAGAACGTCGATCCGCCGTTCGCCTGCCAGATCGGAGCCTGCTGCACGTGCCGTGCGAAGCTCACGACCGGGCGCGTCGTGATGGACGAGCGCGAAGCATTGAGCGACGATGAAATGGAAGAGGGCTACATCCTCACCTGTCAATCCCATCCGCTCACGGATGGATGTTTCGCCGACTACGATCAATAACCATGCTCAAGCTCTCCAAACGCGTCGAATACGCTCTGCTGGCCGTGCAGGAAATGGCGCGCCAGCCCGAGACGGTCGTCTCGGCCAAGGACGTGGCCGCACGTTTCAACATATCGTTCACGCTCGTGGCCAAGGTGCTGCAGCAGTTGGGACATGCCGGCTACGTACGCTCGTCGAAGGGCGTGCGCGGTGGCTACGTCCTGGCCGTAGCTCCGCAGAAGATCAGCATCGCCGACGTGATCGAAGCCGTGGAGGGCCGGCAGGCGATCGTCGACTGCCAGGACGAGACGGAACACGACTGCAGCGTACAGCACTGCTGCACGATCCGCGGTCCGCTCGCGATCCTGCAGGAGCGCATCACGACGACATTCTCCTCCATGTCCGTAGCCGAACTCGTCGGCAACAGACATATCGTTCAAGTGAAATTGAATCAACCTACACTCACAACCTGATCGCACTGCCATGTCCGTAGCAATCCTCGGAGCCGACAGCGTCTCCATTCCTACCGGAATCACCGGCACGGATGAGCACGACAACATCAATGTCTCGATCAAGGCCCTGGCCGAAATCAAGAAGATCAAGGAACAGAACAGCATTCCCGACGACTACGGCCTCCGGCTGGGCGTCAAGGGCGGCGGCTGTTCCGGCATGTCCTATACGCTCGGATTCGATGCGTCCTCGCGTGAGAACGACCGCGTTCTCGAAGCCGAAGGCGTGAGGATGTTCATCGATACCAAGAGCATGTTCTATCTCATGGGCATCACGCTGGACTTCAGCGACGGCCTCATGGGCAAGGGCTTCACTTTCAACAATCCGAATGCAACCAAGACCTGTGGTTGCGGTTCATCGTTCGGCGTCTAACCTATTCTCCAACCATTCAGGATCCAGTGATGTCGTACGAATGGAAGTTCAATCCGCGTCCCTACAGCGACGAAGAAGCGAAGGAGCTGCTCAAGGATGTCGTGTCACCCGAGACCACGGACTGGCACTACAATACGCACCACAAGGGCTATGTGACGTTCCTCAACAAGATCGAAGCCGCCCTGCCGAACGCCGACAAGTCCCTCGCCAACGGCAACTGGAGCGACTTCGGTGAACTGAAGCGCCGTCAGACGTGGAATCACGCCGGTACGGTCCTTCATGACGTCTACTGGGAAGTTCTCGGCGGCGACGGTGATCCGGCGAAGGGCCCTGACGTCGTAGCTGCCATCACGAAGGAATTCGGATCGTTCGATGCATGGAAAGCCGACTTCAAGGCCACGGCACTGGCCGCCAAGCTTTCGGGCTGGGGCGTGCTCTGCATCGATCAGCTCTATTCCGGCCGTCTGCTCAACGTACTCGTGGACGAACATCACTATGGCGCGATCTGGGGCGGTATCCCGCTGATTTCGTGCGACGTGTTCGAACACGCCTACTATCACAAGAGCGGTCCCGGCCGCGCCGCATACATCGACAGCTTCCTGAACAACCTCCACTGGGGGCGCATCAACGCACGGTACAAGAAGTTCGCGAAGTAAGCTCATGCTACTCGGCCTCTTCCCGCTCAACCTCGTCCTCTTTCCGCAATCGCAGGTGCCTCTGCACATCTTCGAGCCGCGCTATCGCGCGCTGATAAGCGAATGCATGACGGAAGGCAAGGTGTTCGGTGTCAATCTGGTCGAGCAAGGACATCTCTATCCGATCGGATGCGCTGCACGCGTCACCTCCCTCACACAGCAGTATGAGGATGGACGCATGGACGTCATGGTGGAAGGCGTGCAGCGCTTCCGGCTCCTTGGAGTGAAGGAAGACGACGCCCCATACGTCGTCGGTGAAGTGGAGTTCCTCGACGACGAAGACGTGCCGGTCGATACGAACCTCATCGCCCGTTGTGCCGATCTCTACAACCAGATCGTCGAACTCGTCTATGGAACGTCGGCCAGGTTGTTCGATACGAAGGGAACGTCGACCTCCGCACCTTCGTTCTACATGGCGCCGAAGTCAGGCCTCAACACGGATCAGAAGCAGCATCTGATCGAGATGGATTCCGAGAATGCTCGACTGGAATATCTTTACGACCATCTCGCCGAGATCGTTCCCACTGTCCGCCAAGCCGAACTCGTACAACGTGTGATCGCATCAGACGGATATTTTCCTCCTACCGCATGAATCCCGGTTCCAATATCGGTCTGCACCAGCGGGCCACCTACAAGCTCATCGATAAACTGCTGTCCCACGACTACCGCGATCCGGTCGAACTGCTCGGATCACTGGTGAGGGACATCGTGGACAACGCACAACTGGTGATGACCGGAGGACGCGTATGGGAACTCGATCCGAAGAACGAGACCTACATCCTGCGTGTCCAGTACGGCGAAATGGAATTCCTCAACGAAGGAACGCGCCGGACCCTCGAGGACATGCCGGCCATGGCCCAGCTCGCCCAGCGCAAGACGCTGGTGGCCTCGGGATCGGATGAGGACGTTCGCGGAAAGAGGGTCTATTCGCTGACGGGCGTGGGCGACGTCGTACGCTGCCCGTCCGGTCCGTTGTTCCGTTACGCCATGGCTTTCACGGCCCACGATCTCAATGAGGAATTCTACGATACGATCGTCGTGGTCGGCAGTGCGGCCACGACGGCATTGCGGAACATGCAGTCGGCACAGCGCGAACGCAAGCTCCAGCACGACCTCGACCAGGCCTGGGAGATCCAGCGCGGACTGGTGCCCGACCATGCACTCCGCTTCAAGCAATACGATCTCTACGGTATCTCGCTACCCGACAGCGTCGTGGGTGGTGACTATTTCGACTATCTCTATCCTCCCGAAGAAGACAAGGACAGGCTTGGAGTCGTGATCAGCGATGCGGCCAGCAAGGGACTGCCCGCTGCCGTGCAGGCACTGTTCGTGAGCGGGGCGCTGCGCATGGGGGTAAGCTTCCACACCAAGATTTCGTCCCTCATCGCACGACTGAATACCCTCATCTACGACACGTTCCCGTTCGAACGCTTCGTGTCGCTATGCTATTGCGAGCTGACGCATTCGGCGAACGGTCTGGTACTGTATGCGAATGCCGGACATTGCCCGCCCGTGCACTACAACGCCGCAACGGGAACGACGACACTGCTCCAGCCGACCGGGGGCATCCTCGGTATCGTCGAGGAACAACCGTTCCGGGTCGAGAATATCAATATGGGCAGTGGCGATATCCTGTTGCTGTATACGGACGGAATCACCGAGGCACAGGACAGGAGCGGCAGCCTCTATGGTGAGGAACGTCTGCAGCGGTTCGTCGCGGATAATCACGACGTTTCCGCGGAACTGCTCGCACACCGTCTGCTCGAGGAGATCCAGCTCTACAGTGCGGGCGCAGGCTATCAGGACGACAAGACGCTCGTCGTCATCAAGAGATCGTAGTACCGTGCATTACCTGTACCCATCGCATCAGGGTGTCGGCGATTGCTGCTGCGTATTCACACCCTGCATCGCACGTTCCGCACCGATGCGGACGATATCGTCGACCGCCTTCACCGCACTGGTGATCATCGTTCGCAGGGCTTCCTCTTCATCGGCAGGGAATGCACCGAGGACGTAGTCGACGAGCCCACCTGGACCGAACTTCCTGTCGATACCGCAACGCAACCTCCAGAACGAGGGAGTGCCCAGTTCCGTGATCATGGACGTCAGTCCGTTGTGTCCGCCATCGCTTCCTGAAGACCGGAGATGGATCCTGCCGGTGGGGAAGTTGTATTCGTCCACGATGGCCACGACGCGGTCCGGGCCCAGGCGATGCAGGCCGAGAAGGTGCTTCACGGCACGTCCCGAGTCATTCATGTAGGTGAGGGGCTTCACGAGAAGAACGCTCTGTCCTGCATGACGATACGATGCCTCCTGCCACAACGACGACGGCTCCTTCCACTCGGCGTCGTGCTGCCTGGCCAGTTCGTCGACGACCATGAAACCGATGTTATGCCGGGTTGCGGCATACTTCGCTCCGGGGTTGCCGAGGCCGACGATCAGCCAGGAGGGTGCGGTCGTGGATAATTTCATAACTGGTTGTCGTTTTGAAGGTTAGTGTTATTTTTGGCGAGCCTGTCTGACCCGCAGGCCTTGACAGAACGCAGATACGATCGCTCTTGCTACGTACATCCACGTAGCAAAAGTACGCAGGTAAAACCCTGCAAATCTATATAAATCAACGGATTAGGCAAATCTACGTATTTGCCGGATGAAGCCCCTGACGCAGTTTTGTACCGCGACGTGCAACGACCTCTGTACGGATGCAACTACGGGCATAGGGATCAACTGAATCAACTGATGAACTTTGGTACTCAGCATAGCTGGCGTATGAGGATAGGGATGGTATGCACCATACTCGTCCTCGCCATCGGGATCGCCACCGCACAGGACAATGTCGGGATCGGCACTGCCACTCCTGACCCGTCTGCGTTGCTGGATCTGAGCGCTACCAACAAGGGCTTGCTGATTCCCCGCGTGAACGTCGCCCAGCGCGATGCCATTTCCCTCCCGGCGACGGGACTGATGATCTACAATCTCGACCAGAAGGAATTCCAGTACAACAGCGGTATACCTTCCGCTCCCGTATGGCGGAGATTCATTTCCATTGGAACGGACGGTAACAGCGGTGATTTCTGGACGTTGACGGGCAATGCCGGTACGGACCAGACGCGCCACTACCTCGGTACGCGCGACGCGGCGCCGCTCGTGATGAAGACGAACGACACGACGCGCCTCACGATCTCTCCCCTCGGTATCATCACGGCCGATGGCCCCGTCAGGATCATGAAGACCATCGACCTCTCCGGTGCCACGGTGCCGTTCTGGCTCAATGGCCAGGCCGGTACGCAAGGTCAGGTGATGATTTCCAACGGTCCGCTCGCCACGCCTTCCTATACGAGCCGACTTTCCCTTCAGAGCATCACGACCGATACGCTGAATGCCGGAGTGACGAATATCTCCGGTCCGCTCACCGTCAACGGTCCTACGATCTTCAACGACACCGTCCGCTTCTCGATCTTCCCCAAGTTGCCGTTGCCGCACAACAACATGTTCGTGGGCAGTACGGCCGGCTATGCGGAATATCTTCCGCCGGGCGCCGACAGCTCGTTCCTTGGATTGTTCAACGGACGTCCGACATGGTTCAACCTGTCCAGCCTCATCCGCAGCCAGTCCTGGACCGTGGGTGGTAATACGACGCCGGGCAGTCCCATTATCGGCAACATGGCGACGTCGGGGATCATGGATCTGGACGTACGTGCCGGTGGTCGCTCGCTCATCATGCTCAACGGTAGTTCGGGGCTCATTGACATCAAGGGACCGCTCAACCTGATGGGCAATACCACGCCGCTCACGCTCAACGGCAATGCCGGTAACGAGGGAAGCGTCATGGTCAGCAAGGGTGTCGGCCAGACACCGGTATGGAGCGGCGCTCTTCTCGTTTCCGATACGAACATCATCATCTCGGCACCGAAGTTCACGACGTCGTCCACGACGACGACCACGCACTACGGTCCGACGATCTTTACGCAACTGCCGCAGATCCCGCTGCTGTCCGGCCACATTCTGGTGGGCAACAGCCAGGATATCGCCGTTCCGCTTCCTCCGGGAATCGACGGTGCTATGCTCCAGATCCAGCTCGGGCGCCCGATCTGGCAAAGTCCCGAGCGTGCCAACTACTGGTCCCGTGCCGGTAATACCGGCATCGGCCCCACGGATTATATCGGAACGACGGACGACAACGATGTCCGCATCAGCACCAACGGTACCACGCGCGTGAATATCGCCCGTTCGACCGGTTCTGTCTCGATGACGTCGCTGTCCGGCGCACCGGTCATCGCACCTGTCGCATCGGATGACGGCCTGGTCGTCGCCACAGGTAACGGTACGCTCACGAAGCGCGACAAGAGTTCCGTTCTCGCCATGCTCGGCATCTATGGCGGTCGGTATCAGAACGGTACGGCTTCGCCCGAGTTCACGGTCGTCATCACGCTGCCGGCAGGATCCACGCTGGATCCGCAGGCCGCGATCTCCCTTACTCCCGAAGCATCGTCGAGCGTGTCCGCCACTCCCTTCGTCGTGAACGGATCGCGGACGGCCACGACGTTCATCATCAACTTCCCGGGTGGACTCAATCCTGGTGAAGCCATCAACTGGATGGTGAAGAATCCCTGATCATGGACCTCAAGCACGTGTCACTACAATCAACCACATTACCCACTTTTGTCCGGAGTTCTTCAGTGAAGTTCTCTAATCTTCTCAAGGGACTCGCCGTTTCGGCCGTCCTGATCACTTGTGCCTCGGAAGCGTATGCACAGCTTCCCCTGCGTACCCGTTCGTTGCAGCTCATCGGTTCGACGAGCGGCACGCTGACCCACGAAGCAGCAGCAGCTACGACGTCCTATACACTGACGTGGCCCGCAGCAGGTGTTACGGCCGGAAACAACGGTTTCCTTCAGTCGGATCCGACCGGTGCCATGAGCTGGTTCCTCATCCCCACGGGTGAGCAACTCGTGACCGTCGACGCCAATGGTGCCGCTGGTCAAGTAGCCTACTTCACGGACAACAACTCGCTGACGTCCAGCCCCCGCTTCCAGTACGACAACGCCACGGCGAACATGACGCTGGGCGACAATGCACAGAACGGTACGATCATCCTTGGTGACGGAGCATCGGCCAACACCGGTACGCTCAATGTGACGGGCCCCCTCACGGGCGCACGGAACTATACGCTGCCCGATGCTTCGGGTACCATTCCCGTGACGACGAACATCCCGTCCGCCGGCACGGCGGGCTACATCCTCGTCGCCAACGCCGACGGTACGTCGACGTGGACGGTCAATCCTCTTGCCAACGTCGAACGTGGCGTGTTCACACCCACGGCCGGTGCCTACACGGCTGCCATTACGGTTACGGGTACGCCCGACCTGACGAACGATGTCATTCTTGTGACGTCGTACGACACGGCGGGTGGTGGTCAGGTTCTCCAGGTTACGGGTGTCGCTGCCGGTACGATCACGGTCTCCGCTGCGGGTCCGTTCATCGGCACGGAGCGCATCTCGTGGATCTGGATTCCGATCCCCTAATAGTAGTCTTCGAGTTGTCGGGGGAGTACCCCCGGCAGTCAGGGAAGAGAGGGCCTCGTTTCTCTTTCCTGACCGCCAGAACAGCATGGTAGGAACGCAAGAACGACTGCATCATCGGTTGACACTCAATGAAACGAATGAACAATCATAGAACCATCGTACGTATGATCGCGACAGCGGTCGTGGTGCTGGCATGCGCCGTGGAAGCGCATGCGCAGTTGCCGGTGCGTACCCGTGATCTGCGGTTGTTCAGCAACAACAACGTCAATTACGTCAGTCATACCGCCCCTAACGGTCTCCTGACGAATACCGTCTATACGTGGCCCACGGCCCTGCCCTCCACCAACGGCCAGGTCCTGTCCGGAACGACGGCAGGCCAGTTGAGCTGGATCAGCCTCGGAAACTTCTGGGCACTCGGCGGTAATTCGGTGCCGAGCGAACAGACGCTCGGTACGACGTCGACCTTCGACCTCCCGATCATCACGAACAATGTCGAACGGATGCGGATCCTGTCGACGGGTGAAGTCGGCATCGGCGCTACGCCTGCCGCCGCACGTCTTCTCGACGTGAACGGTACGGCGGGTACGGCGAACGTCCGTCTTCGCAGCACGGGCGGCGCAGCCATCGCAACGGTCTATACGCCGACGGCGAACGACGGTATCATCGTCGCGGATGCGAACGGCGATCTCCTGAAGCGGAGCGTCGGTAGTGTGCTCGGCAGCACGGCATGGTTGCTCGGCGGTAACGCGGTCACCAGCGTGCAGAACCTCGGTACGACGTCGACCTTCGACCTCCCGATCATCACGAACAATGTCGAACGGATGCGGATCCTGTCGACGGGTGAAGTCGGCATCGGCGCTACACCTGCCGCCGCACGTCTTCTCGACGTGAACGGTACGGCGGGTACGGCGAACGTCCGTCTTCGCAGCACGGGCGGCGCAGCCATCGCAACGGTCTATACGCCGACGGCGAACGACGGTATCATCGTCGCGGATGCGAACGGCGATCTCCTGAAGCGGAGCGTCGGTAGTGTGCTCGGCAGCACGGCATGGTTGCTCGGCGGTAACGCAGTTGCCAGCGTGCAGAACCTCGGTACGACGTCGGCATTCGCCTTGCCCATCATTACGAACAATGCTGAGCGGATGCGAATCCTGTCGACGGGTGAAGTCGGTATCGGTACGCCGACGCCGACGACGAATGCCCGGCTGACGATCGCAACCATTCCCGCAACGGGTGGTCGTGGCATCGACGTCGACATGGCGTCCACCACGACGTCTTCCGGCCTCGTCGTTCGTGGCATCGGTGCTTCCGGAGCCAACGACGCCGGTATCCTCGTGGGAACGACGACAGCGGGTACGGGTATCGGTATGCGTATGGGTACGGTTGCCGGCTTCAACGCGCCCGACCTCGGTATCGACATCCAGGCCGCATCGAACGGCGTCATCGTTACGCCGACGACGGCGGGTACGGGCACGGCCTTCCGCGCTTCGACGAGTGCGGGTACGCGTGGTCGCAGGGCCTTCGAAGGATACGTCCGCGGTACGGCAGGTAACGTCGCCTATGGTCTGTCTTCGGACGCCAACGCCATCGCAGGTGGTACGGGCCTCGGTGCCTATCTCAGCACGAGCGGCACGACGGCCACGCTCTATCCTCTCGTCGTAGCGAGCGAGAACAATCGCAACATCTATCTCGGTTCGACGACGGCCGACACGCCGGCCGATCTCGCAACGATCCTTACGGGCACGTCGAATCAGAGCACGACGTACATGTTCAATGCACGTATGAGCGGCGGTGCAACGCTCGTCGGTTCCACCAGTGGTACCGTGACGTTCGTGGCACCGGCGACGATCGCTACGAGCCATACGTATACGATGCCGAGTGCGACCGGTACGGCCGGTCAGGTCCTGCGCATCGCAACCAGCCCCGCGCCTACGGCATCGGCCGCGACGCTGGAATGGGGAGCGGCAGCAGGCAGCGAGATATTCGAGGAAGTGACGGCAGGTCAGGGTAACGTCCGCCGCAAGCTCGCCTATACCAATGGTATAGCCGGAGCTCCCGTCGGACAGTATGCCATCGATCTGCAGGCCGCACGTGGTGCTGCTACGCAGACGGCGAGCGGACAGTATTCCGCGCTCGTAGGTGGTAGCTCGAATACCGTGAGCGGTGCCTATGCCTTCATCGGCGCAGGCCTCTCGAACACGGCCAGCAACTCCTACGCCAGCGTTCTCGGCGGTCAGGCCAACAGCGTGTCCGGAACGCATGCCACCATCCTCGGTGGTCAGTCCAACACGGTGTCGGGCAATCATTCCATGGCCTTCGGCTATGGTGCAGCGGTAACGCAGAACAACACGATCGTCTTCAACCATCCGACCGTGGGAGCAGGAGCGACGCGTGTCGGTATCGGCAACAACAACCCCACGGTATCGCTCGATGTCGATGGTGGCGTCGTCATACGTCCGCCGGCTAACCTGGCCGTGACGGGTAACAACCAGACGGTGACGGTCGGCAATCGTTCCTACATCGTTCTCGATCCAGGTGGTGCCGACAGAACGGGGCTCGTCCTTTCGGCCGGTTCGAATGCAGGGCAGATCCTCATCCTGCGTATCCTCGAAACTGCAGGGAACTACATCCAGTTGCCGGATGCCGCGGGCAGCAACGTCAACCTGACGGGTAACTGGACGGGTCGCGCCGACGACACCATCATGCTCATCTGGACCGGCGCGAACTGGGCGGAAACAAGTCGTTCGAACAACTAAAGGGAATGGAATCTGACGCATGACCTCGCGCAGATCATATAGCTCCCTTCCATGGCTGCGGGGATTCTTCCTGGGTATGTGCATACATGCCGGGACCGCTCTGTGCGTCATGGCCCAGGACACGGACATCCGTACCTTCCAGAGTTTCCGTATCGAACGCGATGGCGGCGCACCCGCGAGCACGATTCTCTTTACGACTCCGACGACGGCGATCACGCCATACTCGCTGATATGGCCGTACGATCCTCCTACAGCAGGATCCGTTCTCGTCACCAATGGCAGTACGACTCCCTTCATCCTCTCTTGGTCCCTGCCGACAGGCAGTCTGCTCGAAATCGAGTCGTCCGGGTCACGGAATCTGCGCCGGTCTTCGAGCACGCTCTCGCCGGGTTCTCCCGCCGGAGTTCCGGGCTATGTCGCCAACGACTTCCAGGCCGGCCGGACGAGCGCTTCCCAGACGGCCAGTGGCGATCGCTCGACGATTCTTGGCGGCGCCAGCAATACGGCGAGCGGGTCGAAAGCGGCAGTCGGTGGCGGCCTGGGCAACTCGGCGGGAAGCACGACGGACGTCGCAGTCGGTGGTACCGGCAACAGCGTCAACAGTAGCGAAGGCGGAATCCTCGGCGGCACCAACAACACCGTCAGTAGTAACGACGGTACGATCATGGGTGGCAGCGGTAACAGCTCGTCATCCAACCGCGGCTTCATCGGCGGCGGTACGGGAAATACGATGACGTCGAACCAGGCCTTCATCGGTGGTGGTTCGGGCAACAACAACACGGGCGATAATGCCGGCATCTTCGGCGGCTATCAGAACACGGTCACCGGGACGCATGCCACGGCACTCGGCGGTATGAACAACACGGTGAACTCGACCAACCGTGCCACGCTCGCCGGTGGTGACAACAATAGCGCCAGCTCGAACTATTCGTTCGTCGGTGGCGGCAGTAGCAATACATCGTCGTCTTCGGGTACCGTCGTCTTCGGCGGCACGAACAACGGCGTGACCAATCAGTACGGCACGATCATCGGCGGAGCATCCAACACCGTCTCGAACGGCTATGGTTTCATCGGTGGCGGGCAATCCAATACCGTCAGCGCCTTCGCTCGCGGATCGATCTTCGGAGGTCAGTCCAATACGGCCGGCGCGGATAACGTGACGTTGCTCGGTGGACAGAATGGCAGCGTGACCGGTGCCGGAAGCGTCGTGATGGGCGGCCGGGTGCTGACGCTATCGGCGGCCGACCAGGCAGGCTTCAACGGAGCGAGCGTCACGACGTCCTTCGCTACCGCCAACGAATTCCTTGTCGCCAACGCCGACATCTGGATCGCGAACAACGACGGCACGCCTCGCGAAGCACGGCTCTTCGAGAACTACGGAACGAATGGAGCCTTTCCGGGTGCCAATACCAATTACGTAGCCTTCAACGCTCCGTCCGCCACGGCGAACGACTACGACAATACATATACGCTTCCCGATCGTACGGGGGCCGTCAGCGATCTGCTGACCATCGCTGCCACGCCTGCGCCGACGACGACCAGTGCGGCAACGACATGGGCCGCCGCTCCGATCAACTATCGCAGCTCGGCGACGACGATCATCCTGGATCTGACGACGATCCTCGGCGTCGTCATGAACAACGTCGAATTCCTGCGCGTCACGTCCGACAACGTACCTGCCAACAGAAGGACGAGTCTGAGCAACGGGGTGACGAACGGCATGCTGCTCACGATGCGCGTCGTCTCGAATGCGCCGGGAACGAATCCGGATCGCGGTATCCGTTTGCGCGCGACGGACGCCAATCTGCGTCTGGCCGGGAATGCGGACTACGACATGCAGCAGGCCGATTCGATCATGCTCGTATGGGATGACGTCGATCAGATCTGGATCGAAGTAGGGAGAACGAATCAATGATGTCGATGCGCTCATATCGCCAACTTGGCCAGATGATGTCCGGTACGATCACCATGCTCGTCGCCGTCGGTGTCGTGATGTCGTTCCAGCACGTCGATCTGCATGCACAGACGGACGGTATCCAGACCTTCCAGGGATTCCGCATCGAACGCAACGACCAGCCGGGAGCCTTCATCACCTTCCTCCCGCCCAGTTCGGCGATCACGGCCTATACACTGCGCTGGCCACCGACACCGCCCACGACGGGACAGGCTCTCGCCGTGACAGGTACCGGACCATATCAGTTAACGTGGAGCAGCAACGTCGGCGTTACCATCGAACTCGTGTCGAGCTCGAACGGCAACCTGCGTCGTGTAGGCTCCCTGAACGAAGGTGGCATCGCCGGTACTCCGGGTAATTATTCGAACGACTTCCAGGGAAGCCGTACGAACAGCTCCCAGACGGCCAGCGGCAACTATTCGCTGATCGGTGGTGGACAGAACAATACTGCGAGCGGTAACTACTCGCTCGTTCTCGGCGGTCTCGGCAATACGGCGAGCGGACAGTACAGTCTCGTCGCCGGTGGTAACGGCAACACTGCTTCGGGCCAGGGGTCGGCTATCCTCGGCGGCAACAGCAACACGAATGCAGGAACGAATGCTGCCATCGGCGGTGGTGCGAACAACAGCATCTCCGCAGCCGGTAGCGGTGGCTTCATCGGTGGCGGTACGAACAACCAGTTGTCGGGTGCCAATGCCTTCGTCGGCGGTGGACAGGACAACAACGCATCGGGCGTCTACTCCGTCATCGGTGGCGGTGCAAGCAATGTGGCGAGTGATACAGGCGCCGTCGTCGGTGGTGGTAGCGGCAACACTGCTTCCGGACGTCGGAGCGTCGTCGTGGGTGGTGCCAACAACACCGCATCAGGCCAACGTTCCTTCATCGGAGCAGGGCAGAACAACATCGCGTCCGGCACGAATTCCGTCATCGGCGGCGGAGCGAGCAACACCGCGTCGGGACTGAATGCAACGGCCGCCGGCGGCAATTCGAACAGTGCCGGAGGCGACTACAGCTTCATCGGTGGTGGGCAGTCGAACACGATATCGACCGGTACGCACGCCGCGATCGGCGCTGGGCAGTCCAACAGCATCACCGGCAATCACTCCTTCATCGGTGGTGGTAGCTCGAACAGCATCGCATCGAACATCTCGACGATTCCCGGCGGACGGAACATGACGCTCGCTGCGGGAGCGGACGGCTCGTTCGGTTTCAACGGCGGTGGCAACGTCATGAGTATCTCGACGGCGAATGCCTTCGTCATCGCCAACAGCAATCTCTGGCTCGCGAACAACAGCAACAGTGCCCGTGAGCTCAGGTTCTATGAAGCGTACAATACGTCGGGTGCCTATCCAGGAGCCAATACGAACTACGTTTCCTTCAAGGCGCCTGCGGCCACGAATGCCAACCTGAACAACACGTATACGCTTCCCGATCGTGTTGGAGCGGCAGGCCAGGTACTGCGCCTGTCCGCGGCGACGACGACGACAGGTACGATGGAATGGGTGGATGGCGTCACGACGATCCGTGCGAACACGGTGAACGTCACGGCGGACAACCAGGCCATCACGGCTGCGCAACTCGACAACATGACCTTCGTGCGATTCAATTCCGATGGCGTTCCCGCCAATCGTACGATCACGTTGCCGAACGGCATCACGAACGGCTACCGGCTCATCATCCGCTGCGTGGCGGCGGCTGCCGGCAACGGTATCGAACTGGTGAACGGCGGCAATCTGAGTCTCAATGGCGGGGCATTGCTGGAGAATCTCGATACCATCATGCTCGTATGGGATGGTACAAGCAACCTCTGGGTCGAACTGTCCCGGAGCAACAACTAATGGTTCGAAGGGGCAACATCATGAAGCGCTCCATACTCGTCTGCGCCACCGTCCTGACGACGGCGGCCGGCATGGCGACGGCACAGGTGTCCGAACAGACCGTGCAGACCCTGCGGGTGGAAGATCCTTCCAACCCGATGAATTCCATTCGTCTGCAACCTCCAACGGGCATTACGTCGTACGCCCTCACGTGGCCTGCGTCGCTCACAGCCGGTACATGGACGTTCGTGATCAACGGCTCGACCGGTACGATGAGCTGGGTCGATCCGACGACACTCGGTAACGGTCCCGTGGAAATCGCTTCGAGCGGTAACTATAACCTGCGCCGCGTTGCGGCCCTGAACAATATCGCCCCCACGGGTATTGGTCAGTATGCCAACGACTTTTCGGGATCGCGCAGTGCGGCCGGTCGGACGGCAACGGGGCAGTATTCCGCTATCCTCGGTGGAAACGACAATCTCGCGTCCGGTCAGTATTCCCTCGTCGTCGGTGGCAACAGCAACGGAGCGACGGGACAGTATTCTCTTGCCGTCGGTGGTAATTCCAATCTTGCATCCGCCCAGTATTCCCTCGTCGGTGGCGGGCAGTCGAATCAGGCGACGAATTCCTACGCGCTGGTTCTCGGCGGACAGTCGAACACTGCATCGGCGAATGCATCCGTCGTCGTCGGAGGCCAGTCCAACGCCAATTCGAGCAGCCTCGGCTTCATCGGTGGTGGCAACAACAACACCTCGATCGGGAACAAGGCCATCATCGTCGGCGGTCAGAGCAATACCAATACGGCCAACATCGGCTTCCTCGGTGGTGGTGCCAGCAACAACGTTTCCGGAAACATCGCTGTCGTCGTCGGCGGCCAGAGCAATGCCGCGGCCGGCGATCGTGCCGCTGCCGTCGGTGGTCAGGGCAATAGTGCATCGGGCGGACTTTCGTTCGTCGGTGGCGGTGAAACCAATACGGCAGGAGCCAATTACTCGGCGGTACTCGGTGGCCAGAACAACGTCGCCAGCAGCCAGTATTCGTCCGTATTGGGCGGACAGAACCTCACGTTGAGCGCGAACAACACCGCGGGCTTCAACAGTGGCTCGGCCATGACCATTTCCACGGCGAACACGGTCGCCTTCGGCAACAACAACATCTGGCTCGCGAACAACAACAACACGGCCAGCGAGCTCCGCTTCTACGAACCGACGGCGACGACCGGTGCGTTTCCGCCGTCGGGCGTGAACTATGCCGGATTCAAGGCGGCGCCGACGATGGCGGACGACAACACGTATACGCTGCCGGCTTCGGTCGGAAACGTGAACGACGTGCTCGTCATGGATACCAAGACCGGTAACAATGCGACCATGAAGTGGGCGTCGGTAGCAAACGTGCTCTCCGTGACCGGTTATCCGAGCGTGCAGGCCAACGTACCTGCCGCGACCGACAACGTGACGCTCGATGCAGCACAGTACAGCGCCTTCTACATCCAGTCGGACAACGGTGTGGGCGGTGACGACGATATCCTGAGTATCATCAATCCTACGCCTGGTCAGGTCATCTACGTCTATTGGGCTAACGATACGCAGAACGACGTCACCATCGCGGGCATACCCTTCGTCGTGCCGAATGGTGCGGACGTCGGTGTGACGCTGATCTACCTCAACGGCGGATGGAGATGCGTGGGCTCGTTCGTGCAACCCTGATGAAGATGAAGCGCAACCATATCGAACTATCGACAACCCATTACGTGGGTCTGGTGATCGCCATGGCGGTCTGTCTCGTCGTATTCGGGACCGGCAGCGTTTCTGCACAGACCCTGGTGACCAATGGCGCCACCATCCACATCCGTGAGAATGCGCAGGTCGTGGTCAACGGCAATACGGAAATCCGTACGGGTGATGTCCGCGTCTACAATCAGGCCCGCGTGGAGTTCAGGGGCGACGTGAACGTGGTCCGCGGCGGACTCTACATGCTCCAGGACAGCTATGCGCGTGTCGTCCGGAATCTGGTCGTCGCCAACGACGGCATCGTGTGGCGTTACGCTCCGGGCTCGCTCGACGTGGAAGGTTCGATCTTCAATAGAGGCGAGTTGACGAACGACGGCGAAATCAACATCGGCAAACCGTGAACCTGATCCGGCTACCATATCGATCGTTCCTTCTCCTGCTTCTCGTGTTCTTCACGGGATTGGGAAGCCGCGTGCTTCAGGCACAACATCTCGAGAACGGTGCGACGGGTCGCGTGAAGAACAACGGAACCATCCGCTTCAAGTCCGACACGGGCAGGTACAAGAACGATGCGCTCTATTCATCCATCACCAACAACGTGATCGAATTCCAGGGCCGGACGAATCTCTTCACCGATCTTGGCGGAAGGACGGCGAATACCACCGTTCTTGGCCAGGACCGTAACTGGCGTGTGCCCGGCCTGGTACGGTATGCGAAGGCTGCGGACAATCAGTCCGTGCAGGCACGCTTCTATACCGATCTCGAAATGAAGGACGGAGCGACGAAGGACATTCCCGACAGCGTCCTCGTCGGCCGTGCCTACAGCATCGTCCTGAGCGGATCGCGTACCTATCACGGTACGTTCTACTACGACGGCACGCAGCCGCAGTTCATCACCGAAGAGCGTGGTCTCAGCGGCAACGTCAATCGCTACAACAATCTCTCGCTGCTGTTCAGTCCCAAGACCGTCGCCGATTCGTCGGAGGTACGGGTCGACAATCTCTTCGACAGCGATGTCCAATCTCCGCTCTTCGTTCTCGGTGACATGTACTGGGGTACGAAGAGCAATGCCCGCGCTCACGTGCGGATCAACGACGCGGGGCAGCTCGTGACGGGTTCCGATACGAGCCGTTTCCACGACAGCGCGACCGTGATCAACGGTACACTGCTCATGCCCGACAGGGCTGGAGTCGCCGTCGTCATGCCATCGTCCAGCCTCGCACTCGTCAACGATGGCCGTGCCATGCTGGTGATGGGAACGTCGACGCAGATGGACGTGCTCGGATCCTTCGTAAACAGACATGTACCTCTGACGAACGTCCAGTTCGACACGTCGTCGCTCGTGAACTACGACGGCACGCAGCCGCAGATCATCCAGGCCACGGCATCGAGCAAGCCCTACGGATCGCTGCGTACCGCACGATCCGCCAAGACGGCATCGGGTGACGTCTTCATGGCGACGAACCTGAGCGTCAACGACACGAATGTCGTGATGCTGCCGTATACGCTGTCGATGAAGATCGGCACGGCTTCCTACACCAACAATGCCGAGGTCGTAGGCGCCCTGCGCCGCGAGCTGGCCGGTGGGGATACGGTGACGTTCTATCGTTACAACAACGAAGAGACGGGCCTGCGGTTCAGCGAGATTCCGCGTGAACTCACGCTCGACGTACGCCCTCGTACGCGTCCCAATGCATTCGATCCCACGACCGACATCTTCCGCAAGATCACGGCACGATACGACGGTACCTGGCGTGCCCTCGTACGTGCCGGATACAAGGCCGACGATCTTCCTGGTACGTGGGCTCCCGAGTCCAGCGAGCGTCTGCTGAAGATGTACAATGCCTCGCCCTCGCCGAACGAAACGGCGACGAAGCTCACGCCGACGATACCGCCGACCTATCAGCGGCGCCCTCTCGCCCAGAGCACCGGTCTGGCCTACATCGAATTGTCGAACGTAAGCAGTAACGGTCCGGACAACTCCCGTGTGGACAATGGCAACGACATGCTGCTGCGCGGCAGCCGGGACGTCCTGCGTGCCATCGCGAGCGGACGCTGGAGCAATCCCTTCACGTGGGACGAAGCGCGTGAGCCCGAGCCCGTGGATCGCGTCGTGATCGACGGCTTCACCGTCCATGCAGGCTACGTCCGCGCGAACGACAACTACGCCGTCCGCGAGAAGTATTCCGATTCGCTCGCTACGGAAGTCATGATCGGCGTCAAACCCAATTCGACGCTGCTCATCGGCAGGGAAGGGGCGTTCAACACGTTCTCGCTCGTGCCGACGTCGACCGTTCTCATGTACGTCAAGCGCCAGGCTCGGGCACTCGTGCCCATGCTGGCACAGGATACCTCGGCTGCCGATATCGACGGTGGTCTCGTCGTCTACCCTGGCGCCCTCCTTCTCGTACCGAACCTCACCGTCGAGACCGATGCCACGGTCTTCAACGCGGGCACGCTTCAGGTGGGACAGCCATGATGCGACAACGATCATACGGTGTGTTGGCCGTGCTCGCCATGCTTCTCGCAGGCGGTGTCGCGGCATATGCCCAGCAACCGAGTCTGCTCACCAGTCAAGGCAAGATCCATAACGTCGGTACCATCAAGGTATATGGCGATGCTGCCCTGAAGCAGGACAGCATCGGTGGCATGGTGCAGTATCTCCGCAACCATGCCGCGGATACTCAGCTCGTGGCCCATACGACGTACGACAGCGTCTACTTCGAAGGACAGTCGAGGAAGATCCTGAAGGACGTGACGCGTCCGCTCGTGGCCGCCTCGCTCTTCAGCTCGGCGGATACGCTGACGGTCTTCGACATGGTCGCCGCGACGCACATCGAGGCGCACGGCCGCCTGATGCACGAAGGACTCATCAATCCGGGGCGCCGCGACGGCACCGTCATGGTGAATGGCGCCGCACGCCAGGAGATATCGGGCGAAGGTCTCGTTCCCGTTCTCGAAGTGGACAACGCGCAGGGCGTCGACGTGACGCGCGGTGGCGGACTCCGTATCGTGGAACGCCTCGACCTTCAGGACGGACAAGTCCTCAATACGGCATCGGACAACCTCGCCATGCAGAGGGACGCATGGATCTGGCGCAGCGACAAGGGATCGATCGCCCAGGCACCGGGCACCGACCAGCGTCTGAACCTGCGATACTACGGTCTCGCTCTCACGCGCGGTGGTGCGGAGATGCTCCGTACGGCTACCGTACTCCAGAAACTTCATCAGGACAATCCGGGTGGCGTCGAGCTGCCGTGGGACGTCACGATCAACGACTCGCTCGTCCTGCGCGGACACATCTTCACCGAACTGGATACTCCGACGGCCGTCAGCAGTGCGCTGCGATATACATCGGCCACGCTCGATCCCGTCTTCGTAGGACTGTGGCCGGAGATCAACGGCCGTATGGTCCGCACCTCCCTCGTCCCGGGCCGCAGGATGGTCATGAACAGTACGCACAACTTCATCCGTTTCGAGCGCGATGCCGATATGGGAAGCGTTCGTATGGCGTCCGTGCGCGTGAAGCCGTCGACGGTTCCGCTGCCGACGAGCCAGGGCGTCGACAAGGTGCGCCGCTTCTATCAGATGGACTTCCAGGATGCAACGGGAATCACGGTGCCGGACAGCACCTACGTTCTCGAATTCGGCTATGCGTGGCGTTCGGACAGCCTGCCGTCGGTCGAGAACGCCGGCGTTATCGAAACGATTCCCGCACTCGTGATCAAGATCGATTCGCTCGCACTCGAACGCTTCATCGTGGACAAGTATGCGACGGACGGTATCTCGACCCTGCCCACGCAGAGCGACGACATCTGGCGCTACAGCTCGGCTCACGGCATCCGCAGCAGCGGTGACTTCGCCATCGGCCTGTCGTCCTTCGCGACGGTGTGGGTGATGCGCGCACGTGTCTATCTCGAAGGCGCCATGCGCTCGTATGCGGACAACCTCGCACCCGTCATGGCCACCGACCTGCGTCAGCGGAACCTCGTTCCCACGACGCCACCGAACGAGTATCCTTATACGCTCGATCCACTGCGCTCGGCCATCGTTGTGCCCACGCTGCCCGATTCCATCGTGGACTGGATGATCGTCGAATTCCGTACGTCGATCTCGAGCTCGTCGGCCGTGCACTATCAGACGGCCCTGCTCACCAGGAACGGCTACGTCGTCGACCCCGTCACGTTCCTGCCCCTGCCCATACGCAGTATTCGTCCCGGCGACTACTACATCGTCTTCCGTCACAGGAATCACCTTGCCGTCATGACGCAGGACGCGGAAACCGTGGCGCCGAGCAACGTCAATCGTGCACTCGACTTCACGACCGGTCTCGATCTCTTCGGTGGCGCGGCTTCGATGAAGCTGCTCGGTGTGGCGGACGGACGCCGCTGGTTCGGTATGGTGGCGGGGAACGTCGATCACGACGACGACGTCCGTCGCATCGATCACAACCTGATCTGGGACAATCGCGACATCGAAGGCTTCTCGCTCTTCGATACGGATCTCGACGGCATCATCAGTACGAAGGACTGGAACGTTTCCTGGAACAATCGCGGACGGAGCAGTGCGGTACCTCGTTAACATCGTGCTCATCGTCGTCATGGGACTCTGCGCCTCGTCCGTGCTGCATGCACAGACGGACGCCGACGTGATGCTGTACGTACAACAGGATCCGCGTCCGGACACGGCCACGTTCGACATCTGGCTGAAGCGTACGAGCCTGCGCTGGGAACATTGGGCCAACGGTACGTTCCGCATCGACGTTTCGGATCTCATGATGACGGGTGGACTGAATCCTGCCGTACATACCGTGCGCCTCATGCCTGGTACGACGGGATTGACTCCGCTCGTGCCATATGCACCGGCCGGTATGGACGGCTACGCCATCGTGCCACGGATCATGAACGGCAGGGTGAGCATCGTCGTACATGGCCCCGATTCGGTCGGCAATGCCTTCCGTATCACCCGTCTCGGCGATTCCATCCGCATCGGCAGATTCGAACTCGCGAGCACGAACGGATCCTTCCTGAGCGATAGTCTCATCGCCTTCACGCAGCCCGAACCGTACTTCCAGGCCAATGCCTTCAAGCTCGACCACGACAGTATCACGGGTTCGGGTGCGCAACGCAACGTATGGTATGCCACGCACGACAACGTGGAGATGAATTCGCGCTGGCACAGCGCACCTCCTCCGCCGGATACGTGTAATACGAGGGCGGTGCTGGCAGGACAGTACGATGGGGATCTCACGGTAGGGCTCTCGTTCAGGACGGAGGACGAGCATTGCTTCCGTGGCTACTACATCGAACGGGCCTTCGTCGACAGACGCGATCCTGCGAACCTGGCGTTCGAATCGCGTCCGAGCCTCACGTATCTGAGTGATGGCCGGTTCCTGTCCTGCGTCTGCCTCACTGGCAGTACGCACGGGAACTTCACGGACGTGGTCGAATACCGTCGTGAGACCTACGCCTATCGACTCGTCGGCGTCTACGTGCGCGATACGGCGATGGTGGCCTATCTCGATACGATCTTCGTCCGCGTACCCAACGCCATCATCTCGAATGCCGCACTGCTCGAGAACCCGTTCAAGGACAGGACCATCGTGCAGTTCAATGCTGACGACCGCCTCCGCCTCACGGCCTCGGCCTACGATCTCGGTGGGAAGCTGATCGGTTATCTCCTCGACGAACAGGGGAATCCGATCGTCGACAAGGAATATCCCAAGGGAGCCTTCTACAAGGCACGGTTCGAGGCGTCCGCCGTAGCCTCGCAAGGACTCTACAACCTCGTCCTCGTGGCCACGCCGTACGACGATACGGCGCTCGGTGAGAGCAGCAGGGCGATACTCAAGGCACAACTACTGCGATGATGACGAACCGCGACCATATCGTCCGTGTCCTCCTCGTCGTCATCGTCGCCATCGCGGCGTCCGTTACTTCCGTGGCACAGCTCGTCAATACGGGCAACATCGACGAAGTGCAGATTCCGCCCGACACCTTCCATGTCGAGCACGAATACTGGATCGGCGGCTATGCATCGGCCCTGCTCATGATGAACTTCGGAGACCTCACGGTATCCTATCGTGGCAGCATGGTGCCGGGTGCGTCGCCGGAATCGGTGAAGACGACGGGTGGCTTCGGCTACGGTGCTGCACTCGGAGCGGTCTTCAGCTACCTGCCGCGCAGGGAGTCGTACGGTCTGTCGTTCATGGCAGGCCTCGACTATCGCTGGACGAAGAGCGAATCGGCCGTGCCGGAGCACGACGGAGTCAATACGTTCAACGCGACATTCGAGACGAATGCGAAGATTCTCTATCTGTCGGCTTCGCTGAACGGTCTTTATCGTGTGGGTTCCCGCGGAGCGTATCTCACCATCGGGGCAACGGTGGACATGCCGATGAGCGGCAACGAGATCGTCCTCTGGCAGCACGAGCAATCGACGGGCACAGCGCCGGGCGAAACGCCCGGTGCACCGAACACGAGTATCAAGTATCGCACGACGACGGACTTCCGTCCGCGCGTCGGCCTGCAGATCGGGGCGGGACATGACTTCCTGGCCGGTCTGTTCGGTTATCGACGGCAACTGGTGACGCCGTACGTGTCGATACAGGCGGCGACACCGATGGTGTCGACGCCTACTGCATGGAATTCGATCGCCGTACGCCTGGGCTTGATGTGGCGTACGGGATTCTAGAAGATCGCATGGTTGTAGTTCCGACGGTCATGAACGAGCGGCGCTCGGCATCTCGCCTTGTGCAGTTCAGGCATGGCAGGGGAGACGATCGGAATGTACAGTGCGAATTGAGGTCACGGTGGGCCCCGGTTCGTCCGGGGTTCACTGTTTTATGAGGGGCAGTTCGAGAATGAAACATGAACCGGCCGTATAGGCGCGGTCGAACACCAGCCTGCCATTGATACGTTCCGCCATACGTTTGGCGAGATACAGCCCCAATCCAAGGGATTCCTCGCCGGCCGTCGGCTGTGCGCTCAGGCGTGTATACTTCGTGAAGAGCAGTGTTTCATCCGTGGAAGAGATGCCGGGGCCTTCGTCCATCACGCTGAACCGTGCCGTGTGATCGTCGGCGTCGGCGCGAAGGGTGATGCACGATGCAGGGGGGGAGAACTTCACCGCATTCGAAACGAGATTGTCGAGGACCGCATCGATGATCGACGCGTCGCCTGCGGCCCATACGGGAACGGGAACGTGGACGATGATGGAGATGCTCTTCGCATCGGCACGCGTACGATGGCGTTCCCTGGCACGTTGCAGCAACAGGCCGAGATCCACGATCTCGTCGTTGAGATCCTTCGAGCGTCGATCGTTCCTGCTGATCTCGAGGAACGTGTGTACCGTGGAGATCATGCGCGACGTCGTGAGCAGAAGATCGCGGCACGACGACATGAGATCGGCCTTGTCCATACCATCCATATCCGACATGATGGATTGCAGCATCAGCCGCATATCGGACAGGGGATTGCGGAGGTCATGCGCGGCGATGGCCATGAACTCGTCCTTCTCCGCGGCGAGCTCCTTGAGCTCGATGTTCACGGTGCGGAGTTGTTCCATTGCACTGCTGAGTTCTACGTACTTCAGGCGGTTGATCTCGTCTTCCTTGGCACGGCGCTCGCGTTCGAGTCTGCGTTGCACATGGTCCAGCTTGCGTTTGACGGCAGCGTCGTGTTCTTCGCGATATGCCGATGCCCACGATATCATCCATTCGCTGGATTCTCTCGTGGCTCCGGTCGCGGCGGCCGTCCGTGCGAGTTCGAGCAGGGCGTCGAGTTCGAGTCCGTGAGCCTTGACGTCATGAAGCAGGCGCGCGGCTTCGCGCAGGATGGGCTCGGCTTCGTCGTTCGATCCCTGTTGCCGTTTCAGGCGGCCGAGCGTCAGCAGCAGCGTTCCTTCACCGAAGCGATAGCCTTCTTCGCGGATGATGGAGAGTCCGCGCTGGAGATAGGCTTCCGCCCGGACGAGGTCGCCTTCGGCGAGGAGGAGCTCTCCGAGATTTCCGTAGAGCGGGCCGATGATCTGCGAGAAGCCGAAGGGCTGGGTATAGGCGATGGCTTCTTCGACCGCACGGCGATGTTCGGCAGGATTGCCCTGGGCGCCGACCACCGTGGCGTGATTGGCCAGGCAATAGGCGACGAGGGCGGGGATGCCCACGGAACGTGCCGTACCGAGGGCCGTATGGCTCATGGCCAATGCCGCTTCGGGATTCTCCTGCTTCACCATCAGCATGGCGATCTGACAGGCCGTCTGCGCCATACCGCTCCGGTCGTCGAGCTGCTGCTCAAGTTCCAGGGAGCGCATGAAGTACTCCAGGGCCTGTCCGATATCGTCCCGGCGGACGCACAGTTCGGCGTAGTTGTAGTAGGTCACCGCCAGACCGTGGGGATCGCCGAGCTGTTCGCGCAGGACGAGTGCCTGGAAGTAGAGCTCTTCCGTGGCTTCGGCATTGCCGAGCTCGTCGTTGACGCCGGCGAGCAGGGTGGCGATCTTGGCCTTCAGGGTGACGTTGCCCGCATCGTCGGCCTTTCTCAGACCGGACTCCAGTACGGGCAGAGCTTCGACGAGGCGGCGTTCGCGGTTCAGGACGATGCCGTGCACGTAGTCGGCTTCGGCCACGAGGGCCGGCTTCGAACCGGCGATGTGATAAGCGAGGCGGGCATAGCCATGAGCCTCGGCGAACCGGCCGGCCTGGATGTCGGCCTGGGCGAGGATCTGGCAACAGGCGATCCGGTCGGAAGGGTTCGGAAGGGACGACGTTCCCCACAGGGCGCGTGCGCGCGCATCATCCAGCGTTGCTGGTGATGGTGAATGCAGCAGTTCCTTCTTCAACAATGCGATGAACGCCGCACTGTCGATTGGATCGACGGTGGCGTCCGTATCGCCCAACACGACCATGTCCTGATCCCCCTCAACCCATTAGGAAGATAGACTTCAAAGATAGGAAGGATACATGTGTCACCCTGCATGGTGGTGGCATAAGAAAGCGAACATCCGTCTCTCGGCCCCGTTCATCATTGTTTGCTATATTGCGCCGCTTTTTCAATGATCACGAACGGATCCGTACGCTATGGGCGTATCAGCACTGTTGTGTACCTTGTTCGCGCCGCTGGCCGGTGCGATGGCATTGTTGCTCGTCAAGCGCGAGCAGGAAAAGGCCATTCGCGTGACGGCGCTGGTGATGTCGCTGTTGACGTTTGGCGCGTCCCTGTTCCTTCTGCCGGAATTCGACAAGAGCACGTCTGCGATGCAGTTCGTGATCGACGCCAAGTGGATCCCCGCCATCGATGCGGGATTCAGGATCGGCCTCGATGGCACGTCCCTGCTTCTGGTATTGCTGACGACGTTCATCATGCCCATCGCCATCCTGGCGTCCTTCAAGTCCGTCGGCAAGCAGACGAAGGAATACTACCTGTTGCTGCTGCTGCTCCAGTTCGGCATGACGGGCGTCTTCATGGCCCTCGATACCTTCCTCTTCTATGTGTTCTGGGAACTCATCCTCATTCCGATGTACTTCATCATCGGGATATGGGGAGGTAAGGATCGTGTCTATGCGGCGATCAAGTTCTTCCTGTATACGCTCGCCGGTTCGCTGCTCATGCTCGTCGCCATCATCTGGCTCGGTTCCTACGGCCAGAGTGCAGGCGTCGGCTTCACGACCGACCTCATGAAGCTCCGGGCCATCGGCCCCGACATTCCCTTCGACGTCCAGATGTGGCTGTTCCTGGCCTTCGCACTGGCCTTCATGATCAAGGTGCCGCTGTTCCCGCTGCACACGTGGCTGCCCGACGCCCACGTTCAGGCCCCGACCGCCGGTTCCGTCATCCTGGCCGCCGTACTGCTGAAGATGGGAACGTATGGCCTCATCCGCTTCAACCTCGAACTGTTCCCTCAGTCGTCGGCGTACTTCGCCGGCCCCATCAGCGTCCTGGCCGTCGTAGGCATCATCTACGGTGCACTCGTGGCCATGGTCCAGACGGATATCAAGAAGCTCGTCGCCTATTCTTCGGTAAGCCACCTCGGCTTCGTCGTGCTGGGGATCTTCTCCCTCACGGTCGAAGGTGTCCAGGGTGCCGTCATCCAGATGGTCAACCACGGTCTGTCGACGGGTATGCTCTTCCTCTGCGTCGGTATGCTCTACGAGCGTCGCCATACGCGTGAGATCGAAGACTACGGCGGTATCACCAGCGTGATGCCCCGTTTCGCGGTCTTCTTCGCCATCGCCATGTTCGCTTCGGTCGGCCTGCCCGGCCTGAACGGCTTCGTCGGTGAATACCTGACGCTGCTCGGTGCCTTCCGCTCGCCCTTCCTCAACAACTGGGGCTATGCCATCGTGAGTGCCAGCGGCGTGATCTTCGCCGCCGTCTACCTGCTGTGGATGTTCCAGCGCGTGATGTTCGGACAGAACAAGCATGCGGAAAACCATCATCTGCGCGATATGAGCAGGATGGAGTACTGGCAGCTCGTACCGCTCGTCATCTTCATCGTATGGATCGGTGTCGCACCCCGGACGTTCATGGACCTGTCGGAACGCTCCATCAAGGCAGTAGTTGAACACGTAGAACACTTCAAGTTCAGTCGTACACCGGCCTCGGCGTCGGTGGACGGAAACGCTCAGTGATTCGGACCAGCAAGGTATAGCACATGCAGATCGATCTCTTCGGTTCGCTCCCTCTCGTCGTGATCTGGCTGGCCCTCGGCGCCATCGGGATCCTCATCCAGGCCTTCGTGCGCGAGAACACGCGTCTCGTCTACGGCTACTACATGGGTACCCTGGCGTTGACGGCGGTTCTCGCCATCGTGACGTCCGGACATAAGGGAACGTCATTCAACGACATGATCACGATGGGCGGCTACGCCGCATACTTCGACGTACTCTTCTGCGGCGCCGGGATCATGACGCTGCTGGCGGCACGGCCGTATCTGCGGCGCGAAGGTGCGGAATACGACGAATTCTATACGTTGCTCGTTTCGGCCGTGAGCGGCATGATGTTCATGGCCCACGCCAACAACCTGCTCGTGCTCTTCATCGGTATCGAACTGATGTCCATCAGCTTCTACGTGTTGGCTGGCTTCCTCCGCACGAACATCCGCAGCATCGAAGCGTCGCTCAAGTATTTTCTGCTCGGTGCCTTCGCAACGGGCTTCCTCGTCTACGGCATGGGCCTCGTCTACGGCTCCACGACGTCGCTGCAGTATGACGTCATCGCCGGTGCCATCAGAGCCGGTGCTGTCCAGTTCCCGACGCTCCTCGTCGTCGGCTCCGTCCTCCTCACGATAGGACTGAGCTTCAAGATCGCCGCCTTCCCGTTCCATCAGTGGACGCCCGATGTTTACGAAGGTGCTCCCACGGTCGTGACGGCCTTCATGAGTACGGCTGGTAAGGCCGCTGCCTTCTCGGCTCTCATCCCCGTCTTCATGGCTATCCTTCCGATGGGTGCCGCGACGCCGAACGGTGCCAACATCCAGATGATGCTGGCCGTCGTCAGCGCCATCACGATGCTCGTCGGCAACATCACGGCAGTCGTGCAGACCAACGTCAAGCGCATGCTGGCGTATTCCTCCGTCGCCCACGCCGGATACCTGCTCATGGGTATCGTGGCCGGAACATCGGATGGATTCGCCGCCATCATCTACTACGTCACGGCCTATACCTTCATGCAGCTCGGCGCCTTCGTCATCGTAGGGATCATCGAGCGTGAGAACGGTCGTAACCTCGACCTCGCCGACTATGCCGGCCTGAACCGCCGCCATCCCGTCCTTGCGGCCCTGATGGCCATCTTCATGTTCTCGCTGGCCGGTATCCCGCCCTTCGGCGGCTTCTTCGGCAAGTACCTGCTCTTCATCACGGCGATCGAAACCGGGTTCACCTGGCTCACGATTATCGCCGTTGTCTCGTCTGTGATTTCCGTGTTCTTCTACCTCGGACTCGTCGTGAAGATGTACTTCAACGAACCGACGGGTGAGGGAGAGGACTCGGAACCAGGCCTGGCTGGTATCACACTGCTGGTTTCCACGGTAGGTGTGATCGTCCTGGGGATCTTTCCGTCCCTGCTTCTGAACATCTTCAAAACGTGGTAATAGATCTACGCATCCGTACCCTGATAGCGATAGCGTGTCTCCTTGCAGGCGCGGGCATGGTCACGGCGCAACCTGTGGCCGACATCTACTGGGACGATGCGGACAGAGCGGATACGGTGATCAACTTCGGAGTCACCCTGCAGGGATTCCCGACGTTCCGGACGTTCACGGTACACAACAAGGGGACGCGTGAGCTGACGGTTCCCACGCAGCTCGATCCCTTCTTCTCGATCGTCAACGTCCCCGGTGTTCCGGCAGAAGACCCGCGGAAGGAAGAGTACGCTCCCGTCGACCGTTTCCCGTTCACCGTACCGGCAGGCGAAACGCGGTCGTTCCAGATCACCTTCCGGGCCATCGCCAACAATCCCCAGTATCCGCCCGACATCATCAACGAAGCGCTGCTGAATCTCCGCATCGTCGAAACGGAGAACCAGCAGGGCCCCTTCCTGGCCAAGCGGTTCCGCCTGCTCGCGTTGAAGACGACGCGCATCCTGGCGTCGAACAGACCCTTCCTCGCCTTCGATAGCGTCTACGTCAGTCCACGGCCGCTTCCGCCCGTCGAACAGTACCGCCTGAGTAACGTCATCGACAATCCCGTGCGGATCTCCGCCCAGCGGATACGGATGATCACGCCCGTGCTGACGGGTTCGCCGGAGTTCGGCGTCCAGCCATATCCGGACTTCGATTTCCCCGGACATAACAACGTGGATTGGGATATCAGCTATACGCCGCTCGACAGGGGACGCGACAGTGGCGTCTTCACCGTCGTCTATCGTCCCGATCCGACGTCCGATGTCGACTCCGTCGTCGGCAGCATGTCCGGTGTTGGTGTCGAACAGAAGATCCGTATCGTGAGCGCTCAGGGGCTTCCCACGCCCGTCCAGATACGGAACGATACCATCGATTTCGGCAACGTTCCTGCCGATGGATCCGGCGTCGAAGCCATCATCGTGGTGACGAACGACGGTAATCTCAACATCAGCGTCGACGGTGAGGAGAAGAGAGGCGCGACGGTGCGCGACACCGCTGCGTTCAAGGTGACGAGGAAGCTGGCCGACGAGGGCCCGCTGTTCCGCACGAATGCCGTCGATACGATCAGGATACGGTTCGTGCCGACGGACGCGGGGACGCATCGGATGAAGTACGTCGTCATGACCGACCTTCTGCGCCGTTCGATCCGTGGGGTGCCAGATGGGGCGCAGGACATCGTCATCAACTGCACAGGATTCGGACAACGTCCGCAGCTCCAGCCGTCGCCATCGGAAATCGACTTCGGTACGGTCGTGCTGCTGCAGTCCTGCACGTCCACGTCCGAACGTGCTCTCACGATCATCAACGTCGGCAATGCCGACCTGCGCGTGGATTCACTCCGAGTGGAGCCCGCGACGGAAGACGTTCAGATCGATCGCTCCAGCTTCGTCATACCACCGGGTGGACGTGAAACCGTGCACCTGACATATTCCGCGACGGCACTGGGCAAGCCGCGGACGGGCAGTCTGACCTTCGTATCGAATGCACTCACCGGACAGGTACGCATCCCCTTCACGGTCGACGTCGTACGGCCCGACACCATCGCCGTCGCAATGTCCGGCGTCGTGCGGTCGAAGCCGGGCACGGCTATTCTCGTTCCGGTATCCGTGGATGCGGACAGGATCGCGCTGGCGAGTCGCGCCAACCTGCGTATCACCTACGATCCAACCCTGTTGCGGTACAACGGACGAGTGACGACGTCGACGGCGACCGACGGCGCGCAATTCATCAACGAGGGCGAAGACCCGCGCGGATCGCTGCTCCTCGACATCCGCGGCAACGGCAACTTCACCTCGAAGAACACGTTCATCATCCTTCGTTTCGATACGTTCCTCGGTGCGAGTGCCGCGACGGAGATCGCCATGCGCGACGCGACGGTGACGTTCGGTAACGACGGTTGCCCGTCCGTACTCGACGTCCGCGCGACGTCCGGCAGGTACGAGATCGACTCCGTCTGCGGTCTGGAATTCAAGACGCTGGGTTCGGGGGCGGCGCTGTTCACGATGGGTGCGTTCCCGAATCCTGCGAGAGAAGAGACGACGGTGACGCTCATGGTCCGCGATACGCATACGATCGCCATGCGCCTCGTCGATGCCTATGGCCGTGTTGTCCGCACGTTCGCCGACAGGGTCTTCAACGAAGGCACGCACGTGATCGGATGCGATCTGCGGGGCCTTTCGGCAGGGGCCTATATCATCGAAGCCGATAACGGACGTCTCGTAGCCGTCACGCCTGTCATGGTGACGCAATGAAGCCGGTCATAGGTCTGTTGTCGGCGATATGCCTTCTTGTCTGTGCGGGCATCGGAAGCCTCCGTGCCCAGGGATTCGACTGGCAGTACAGTGCGCGGTTTCCGAGCACGAGCCCGATCCGCTTCATCGGCGCCGAGATCGCCAGCGGATACACGATGCATAGTGGAAGTCTGCCGTACCTGGCGAAGGATCTGGGCTTCACGTGCTGTACCTACGAGAACGGTACGGGGCTCCCTCTCGCCCTCGGTATCACCGGCGACTACTGGGTAGCGGGTGATTGGGCTCTTGCGGGGACGCTCGGTTATCGTGCGCAGAACGCCTCGTTTAATGCGAAAAGCGACCCGCTTCCGCTTGCCGACGGACGGATCTTCCAGACGGAATACATCTACGCCAGCACCCTGCACTATGCGGCGGTCTCCGTCGGTGCCAGGTATCGATTGCTCGGTACGCACATCACCGTCGGTGGTGGAATACGCGGGATGCTTCTCCTCGGTACGTCCGCCACGCATACGGAGCGCATCCTTTCGCCCGACGACCGGTACTTCAACGGCAATCCGCCGAGCAAGGAAATCGTGCACGACACACGTGGTCTGCCGGACGCACAGCGGCTGATGGTGGTTCCCTACGTACAACTCGGATACGACATCAGCATTTCACGCGGTGTCTATCTGTCACCGACGCTCACGCTCGGGCTTCCCCTTATGAGCGTATCCAGCGATGCCACGTGGCGTATGACCGACGTCGGAATCGGCGTCAGACTTCTTCGCGGATTCTGATCGGCGTCCTATTTCTTCAATGCGAGATCGGCCCAGTGCAGGATCGCCTGGATGGCCGTCGCGATGTTGTCCGCATTGCTCCGTGCGTGGGCGGGGTCGTCCTTCGGACCGACGTTCAGACCGTGATTTCCCCCGACGACGACGGCCGCGACGTTGCCCTTCGTCTGTGCGAGCGCACTATACATTCTGGGCAGGGGAGAAGAGGGATCGTCGTTGCCCACGACGATGACGACCGGTCGCGTCGATGCGGCGAGGCCGGGATAGGCGCCTTCTTCGCTGAAGATGGGTGTGAGCAGGAACAGGCCCCTCAGTGCGGAGTCCTGGGAGAAGATGGTCCACGCCGCAAGGCTACCCATCGACTTCCCTGCGATGACGATGCGGGATGGATCGATGTGCGGATCGTTCTTCGCTACCTCGAGGGCCGCGCGGAAGTCGTCGATCTCGTTCGCGAGCTCGGATGACGGCCTGCCGCTCTTCGGGTCGGTCGAATAGTAGTTCCAGTTGAAGCGGATGGCCGCAAATCCGTGACGTGCCGCAGCTTCGGCCAGATCCTTGATGATCGGGCGATCCATGTCGTATCCCATGCCCGGTGCGATGACGATGGCGGGAACCCTGCCCGGCGTATCCGGACGATGGAGGACGGCGTAGACCTTGGCACCGCGCGATGTCGTCAGTTGTCTGGGTTCGACCGTTCCGGCCGTGAGCGTCGTCCATCCGGTAATCATGGCAAAGGCAAGGGTTAACGCACGCATTTGGGTGTTCCGATGATTCCCGGAAGCTACTGTCTTTTTTGTACCCGGCCTAAATTATATTTGCGCTCATACCGTCAAATCAGGCTGAGTCTGACGATCGTCTAACTGGAGTTTCTACAATGAACAGATTTGCATCGGTCGCCCTTTCCATGTTCGTCGGCGCGTCCATCGCTGCCGTCGCACAACCCAAGCTGGAGATTGTCGGGGGCGATACATATGACTGGGGCAAGACCAAGGCTCCGACATCGGGCCACCTCGAAGCCGAGGTGAAAATGAAGAACGTCGGTACCGGTACCCTCAAGCTCGTCGAAATCCGTCCGGGCTGTGGCTGCACGAAGACCGATCCCGACAAGACGGAACTCGGTCCCGGCGAAGTCAGCACCATGAAGGTGAAGCTGAACATCAGTCCGTCCCAATCGGGCGCTCTCACCAAGAGCATCACCATCCGCTCGGCACCCCTCGAGCCCGGCAAGCCGGGTGATACGGCAACGGCATACTACTTCCTCAAGGCCGACATCGTCCGTGCCCTGCAGATCGCGCCGACCGTCTTCTTCTCCTTCAACGATCTGAAGATCGGACAGGAAGCATCGTCCAAGCTGACGATCACGAACAACGACAACGCGGACATGGTACTGTCGGACTTCAAGACGGATAACGGCATCGTACTGAACACGACCGGGAAGACCGTCCTGAAGCCGGGCGAGAAGTTCGACCTGATCGCCAAGATCGTTCCGCAGGCCAAGGGATCCTTCACGGGTACGGTGAGCTTCCATACGAACCACCCCGATCATGCCTCGGTGGAAATCAAGGCATACGGTATGGTCGTCGAACAGCAATCGCCGGTCTTCCAGAAGAACGAAAAGAATTGATGTCGCTCGTGACACATATGGGCCGCTCCTCGGAGCGGCTTTTTTATTGGTGGCTGTCCGTGTGTATGCTGGCCGTCCTCGGAAGTACGGCGCCCCTGCATGCGCAGTGGCAGCGAAGCAGCGGACTCGCCACCGGCGAGGGGAACGACTTCGTGACGTCGATCACCGGATCGTCCACGCGCCTCGTCTGCGGTACGCATGCAGGAGTCTATACGAGTTCGGATCACGGATTGACGTGGCAGGCAGAGCTGACGGGCTTCCCGATCGATTCCACGGGTGGCGGAACGGTGCGCGTGACGGATGTCGCCGTCACATCGACGGGCGACATCTACTGCGGTACCAATCGCTACGGCGTTCTCGTCTTCCGGAACGGAACATGGACGCCGATCAAGGGACTGCCCGAGGGCTGTACGGCCATGAAGCTGCTGGCAGTGGGGGATACGGTCTATCTCGGCCTCTTCAGGTTCGGGCTATGGTCGACCGTCACGGGTACGGATACGGCGGATATCACGATCGCACCGGCCTTCGACAGTATCCTGACCGTCACATCGCTGACGACCCTGGCTGACGGCGGGATCCTCTGCGGAACGCGGCACGAAGGTTTCCTGTACCGTGCGAAGGGTGAGGAGGGCTGGCTTCCGATGAACTACGGTCTGCCCAGGAAGCCCATCACCGGCGGTGTAGCCAGTGCCAACGATGCCGGCTGGATCGCGGCGACGGCCCTGGCCTTCAACGAGCTCGCAGGGGGAATCTATCTTCACGATCCGGCGAAGGCCGACTGGACGCTGGCACAGGAAGGCATTCCCATACCGTTCGCAACGCTCTTCAGCGTCGCCTCGGCACGGTCCACGTTCTTCATCTCGACGGGCTACTTCTCGGGCCTCGGCATCTACACGCGTACACCGGATGAAGCCGAATGGCACGAATGGAACGAGGGCCTTGCGGATAAGGAAGTCGAAGCCATCCACGTCGAACCGAGAGGCGGCGACATCTACCGTATCCATGTCGGGACGCGCAGCACGGGCACATGGTGGCGCGATACTGTCGTATCGCGTACGACGGTGGGCGTGGACGACGATGTCCAGGCAGGGGAGTCACTCGCCGGTCGGAAGGCGATGATCGTCGATCTGCTCGGAAATATCGTCGGCATCGTCGACGGACAACTGTCCATCGGCGGTCTGCCGAAGGGATGGTACATGCTGGTACCGGTCGGACCGGGGAAGGTTCGACGTCTGATCATCGATTGACGGGCAGGCTGATTTCCCATGCGCCGCTGGCGGGAGCGGGCAGCTTCCGTCCGAGGATCCACGGATTGAGCAGCTTCACGTCCTTGTACGACGAACCGTTGGCAAGGGCCCACTGGGCGAGGTTGTCGACGGGAGCGGAGACACGGACCGTGCGCGTCGTCTCACGTCCGTAGCGTTCATCCTCCGGCACGATGATGCCGTAGTCGTGTGCATGCAGCATGATGTGCTTGATGACGGCGATGCGGAGGATGTAGCGGGATGTCTCTTCGTTGAGATAAAGATCGTAGAAGGACTTCTTGTTCTGATAGGCGATGTTCTCGCCGAATCCCGTGTGGCCCATGTTGTATCCGGCGGCCGCATTCGTCCACGATCCGTTCGAGTCGAAACCGCTCTTCAGGTACTTCATCGCCGCGCGCGTGCTCTTCTCGGGGTGGCGCCGTTCGTCCACCCAGTCGTTCACGACCAGTCCCATCGCCCGCGCCGTGGCAGGCATGAACTGCCATAGCCCTACGGCATCCTTCGTCGATCGTGCCATGAACAACGCACTCTCCGCCACGGAGAGGAAGCGAAGGTCCGTCGGCATGTTCATCTCCTTCATGACGCGTTCGTAGAGCGGGAAGTAGCGTCCCGAACGCTTGATGTAGAGGATGATCTGGCCCGGAGTCTGCAGGTTCACGTAGAACTCGCGTTCGACGCGTTCGCGTACTTCGGGAACGTCGAGCGGGACGGCCTCACCGCAGAAGTCCAGGGTCTCGGGAATCTTCCACGTGCTGATGGGCAGGGGGGTGGCGGCCGTGCGGGCGCTGGGATTGTTCGACGTATGGGCGGTATCGGAGCAGGAGACCAGGAAGGCCGTCATGCCCGACATCATCAGGGAGAGACCGGTACGTCGATAGAAACGTGATGTGTACATAGCTCTTTCTCGCGGTCGTCGTTGGTTGCAAGGATCACGATGCCGCCTCGCTCACGATGACGACGTATTTCATGTTCTACGAGTTCACGCCCACGGTTGTCCATCGTGATGGACGGTTCGTCGAGGATCAGCAGTGGAGGTTCGAGATGAACGGCCAATGCCATCGCCACGCGCTGCCGCTGACCGCTGGAGAGCGTCTGGATGCGGTCCGTACATCGCTCGGAGAGTTCCAGACGCTCCAATGTTTCATGCGTACGTGTGGAATCCACGATACGGCCATGCAGACGCGCGTGGAGGTCGAGTAGTTCGACGGCCGTGAACTCGTCGTAGAGACGAAGATACGGCGCCACGAATCCCGAGTGCATCGGCCGCGATTCGTCGGTGATGGAACGTCCGTCGAGTTCGAAGCTCACCGTGCCGGACGTAGGACGCAGGACTCCGGCGACGATGCGGACGAAGGTCGACTTTCCGCTGCCGTTCTGGCCGATGATGCCGAGGCAGTCGCCGCCACGTGCGGCTGCCGAGACGTTCCGGAGAATGCGGCGCGGCCCGTACGTCTTCGTGATGTCCGTTGCGGTGATGATCGTCATTCCCGTACCACCAGCTTGTAGAGTTCCGTCCTGTCACTGCAATTCACGCGCAGAAGGTAGATGCCGGAGTGCAGCGTCGAGGCATTGGCCCACGGTACGACGATGCGTGTATCGTCCAGGATCACCGTGGCTTCGTCGCTCGCGATGACCCTCATCGTCGGCATGAGGACAGTGATGGTGGCGTGATCGCCGGGCATGGCGAAGGGAACGGGAATGTTCAACCTGTCGTGCATGGACCTGACGAACGGCATGGGATAGGGACCCTCCACGCGTTCGGTCGTGACGCCGTCCATCTTGTAGCAGATTCCTGTTGACGTGATCCTGAGGCCCCATGCGGATCCGTTGATGGGCAGGTCCTCTTCCGTCCTGTTCGACGTCAGCGTGATGGCATAGGCCGTACGTGCGGCCGTCGACGAGGCGATCATGGCATCCGTGTCCGGTGCGGATAAAACGATGGCGACCGAGACGGGGCGGTCCGCATCCGTCAGCGATGGAACGGAGAAACGATGGCAACGCACTTCGTACGGACGCAGCTCTCCTGTGATCAGGGCGGAAGGCGGACGTACGCGGTCGTCGCTTGCGAGATGGATTTCCGGCAGGAGTTCGGCCTTCGGGAGCAGCGTATTGGACTGTCCGCGCGATCCCGTCCGGTACAGTTCGGCGATGGTGTTGCAGAACAGCGGCTCGAGCCTGCTGCCCGACTCGCCACAGGCCTGATCGAGCGCAGCGAAGGGGCGCATGCCGGTGGCGATCAGTTCCCATGTACGTCGCAGCGGCGCATCGCCGTCGAGTCTGTGCATGGCCTTGCCGAACCAGCCCCAGTAGTAGCCGTTGGCGGTCTCCGGCAGTGATAGCGGGTAACGTTCGGGATTCCTGAGCAGGGCGCCGGTATAGGCCGTCCAGTCCCGTATTTCCGGCCATACACGCATTTCCATCCACGTGGAGGACAGTTCGTGGATGCTACGCTGGATCCCCGTGTCGCCGTATCCCCCCAGCTGGATCATATGATGGAATTCATGGGCACATGTCACGCGCAGCGCGGCGATGCCGGTCGTTGCATAGATGACGGAGTCGAAGGCATTCCTGTCGTTCGGGGAGAAGTCGTTGTCGGCTTCCATCCATGACGTATAGCGTGTCAGGCCGGAGCCGTTCAGGGCACGTTCCGGTTCGGTGATGCCGTACAGGCCGAAGCCCTGGCCAGCCTTGCTGAGATCGTGCAGGTAGAGATCGAATTGGGGCGATCCGCCGGCCGTATCGTCGGATGGAGGAGAGACGTAGCCCATCGTATCCACTTCGGCCAGGAAGGCCTTGTCGAGGGCGTGTCCTGCTTCGTCGACGTAGTCCGGAATGCCGTTGCCATCCGCGTCGTCGGGCGGGACGGCGTCTGGACCCGTGCGGGTGAAGTGGATGCGGAATCGTCCGCCGGGTGAGGAGACGGATTCGGGAAGGACTGGACGCTGTGCGGCCAGGATGCCATTGTTCAGGCTTGCGAGACGGGCCTCGGCTTCCGGAGTCGCGAAGCCGCAACGAACCGGTAACGAGCCATCGCCGGCAATCAGCGGGGCCCATCCGAAGATGACGAGGAGGACGTACAGAAGAAGGGAAGAGGTACTGCCGTGGGAATGCACGGTCAGCGGAACATCTCTTTGATCATACCCCATGTGCGCTTGATGCCGCTCACGTTGTGCGTGACACCCGTAGAGTTGGAATATGCTACGGAACGATCGCCGTGAACCATCTTGAGGCGATACGTGAAGTAGTTCTTGGCGATGGTGGTGCCGTTGCCGTCACGCTTGCCGAAGGCTTCGTCGTCCACGTACTGATACGTCTGGTTGCTGCCCTTGGCCGTGACCGTGGAAACGTAGCGGAAGACCTGGTCTTCGCCGGCGCGTTCGACGTCGTATTGCGTCACGTCGTTTTCCGTAGCCGACTTCCATTCCACGACGATCGAGGAACCGTTGGAGCGGGCCTGGAAGTACTGCAGCGATACCTGGACTGCCCAGGCCGTGGTGGCGGCGACGAGCAGAACGGCGGCGATGATTGAGAGACGACGCATACGGATGCAAAGATACGGAACGAACGGCGAAAAAGCGGCAGCCTATCTGTCCAGGTCGGAATGGACGTGGGACCCGTCGCAGAACGGCTTGGCCCTGGATAGACCGCACCGGCAGAGGGTTGTTACATGCGTCCTTTCGACCACCGATCCGTCTGACAGACAAACGTCCACACGGCCGACGACCGTATAGGGGCCGCCACGCTGTACGTCGATCCTCAAGGCGGGGTCGGCGGAATGTGCGGCCTTGCCGTTGACCGGTGGTTCGGCCACTGCTTCCGGTGAGGTTTCGGGTTCTTCCTGTTCGATGCTGAGAGCGCCGGACGGACAGGCCGAAACGACCGCGATCAGGCGTTCCGTAGGGGCCGCATCGGGCTTGATCCAGGGCTTGACCCTCGGATTGAACACTTCGGGAAGATTGCGGAAGCAATTGGCGGAGTGGATGCACAGATCCGGCTTCCAGACGATGGTGACTTCACCGTTGCTGTAGTGCTTGACGAACTCGCTCATCGCTCCCTCCTGCGATGGTGGAAAACCAGTTGACCATCAGCGACACGATGAAAATATCGATTGTTCCCTTCCATACTACCTGCGTAGCTTTGTCCCATGCACATCGTGCGAACCATAGTGCTCCTATTCGTTTCACTGCTGTACCTGACGGCGGCGACGGGTACCCCCGCCTTGAACCACTTCTGCAGTGGTCTCATGCAGTCGGAACAGCGTGAAGGTTGTGATGTGGATCAGTGCTGCAGTGACGACGAAGAATCGACCGACGAAGGTGAAGATGCGTGCTGCGAGGAAAATGTTACCGTTTCGACGCTGGATACGGATGCCGTGCCCACGTCCGGACACCAGATCCCCGTCGCCAAGGTCTGCGATCTCTTTCTTCCCTATACCGGTAGCGGGTCGCTCGACGTCGTACTGAGCTATGACTTCTTTCAGCATGGCCAGCAGTACGCCGATGATATATACGCCGGGCCTCCGGCCCCGACTCCCGATCTCCTGGGCGTCTTCCTGATCTAGACCGATTCCGGTTTCCTTTCGGCCATGCCGCCGGAGCGGCATGGAATGTCACCCTTATTTCATGACATTCAGGAATCAGGAATCGTGCGATCCCTTATCGTTCTATTGATGATGGCCGTGTCGACGATGTCGGCGGCCGCACAACAGCATCCCGTGGCGGGCCGCGTACTCGGCACTTCCTCGGACGGTGCGACCCAACCCCTCGCCAGAGCCACCGTACTGTGGCGCGGCACGTCACACGGTACGTATACCGATGCCGACGGACTCTTCCGTCTGGAACGCCATGACGATGGCCACGGCCATGCCTACGACTCGCTCGAGATCCGGTACGTGGGATACGAGACCGTCGTGTTGGCTCCGACGTCGGATTCCATCGAGGTCGTCATGAAACCCGTCACGGCCGATGCCGTCACCGTGGAGGCTGAACAACCCATGATCACCCGTGCCACGCAGAAGACGGAAATCCTGACGGCAAAGGACCTGACCAAGGCCGCCTGCTGCTCCCTCGCCGAGTCCTTCGAGAAAAGCGGCAGCGTGGAAGTGTCGTATTCCGACGCCGTCTCCGGCGCCAGACAGATCCAGTTGCTCGGCCTGCGCGGCTCGTATACGCAGTTCCTCACGGAGGCAGTGCCGTCGATCCGCGGCATGGAGCTGCCCTATGGTCTGGATCATATCCCCGGCCCGTTCATGGAGTCGGTGAGTATCTCGAAAGGGGCCTCGTCCGTGATCTTCGGCTATGAAGGCATGACGGGCCAGATCAACGTCGAATTCAAGAAGCCGACGACGAGCGAGAAGCTCTTCGTGAACGCCTACGGCAACTCGCTCGGTCGTGGCGAGATCAACATCACGTCGGCCCTGCCCGTCGGCGACGAATGGTCGACGATGATCATGGCACACGGACGACTGTTCAACGGTACCGTGGACCAGAATGCGGACGGCTTTCTGGATATGCCGAACTTCCGCCAGCTCAATCTTCTGAACCGGTGGTGGTTCAACAACGATGAAGTGGAGATCCAGATCCTTGGCCGCATCATCAGGGACGAATATGCATCGGGTCAGACGGGAACGTCCTTCGATCAGGATCGTCCATCCCTCGCGCGCTACGGTATCCGCACCACGATCGATCGTTACGAAGGCTTCGCCAAGGTCGGTCTGCTGAACATCATGCCCGATGTCGAAGGAAGCAGTGTGGCTCTCGTCGTCAATGGTTCGTGGCACGACAACGCGTCGTTCTTCGGTGTGCGGACCTATGACGGTTCGCAACGCTCGCTCGGAGCACGCGCCATTCTCGCCCTGCCGTTCTCGGATGACGTGAAGTTCATCGGCGGTCTGTCCTATCAGTACGATGACGTTCGCGAGCGCATCATGGTCGACACGTTGAACAGGAAGGAATCCGTTCCCGGCGTGTTCGCGGAAATGACGCTGTCGCCGTTGAAGAACCTCACCTTCATCGCCGGTGCACGGGTCGATGCCCACAATCTGTACGGTACGTTCTGGACGCCGCGGATGCACCTCAGGTATGCACTGTCGGACATGACGACGCTGCGTGCATCTGCAGGACGTGGCTTCCGCGTGGCGACCGTCGTCGCCGAGAACATCTCGGCCTTCATCTCGTCCATGACGCCCAGAATGGATTCCGTTTTCCGTCCGGAGCAGTCCTGGAACTACGGCGTCTCGCTGACGCATTCGCTCGAACTCTTCGACAGGATATTCACCTTCGATGGCGAAGTCTATCACACGGAATTCGCGGATCAGATCGTCGTCGACTTCGACCGTACGCCGGGCAACATCTATCTTGGGAATCTCGCGCCGAACGGACGTTCCTTCGCGACGAGTGCCATGCTGCAGATGATGTTCTCTCCGATACCGCGCCTCGACCTGCATTTCGCCTATCGCTGGGTGGACGTGCAGACGACGTTCGGCGATACGCTGCGTCAACGACCGATGATGAGCCGCACGCGGTTCCTCGCGACCGCATCGTACCTGACGGAAGGCAACGACTGGCAGTTCGATGCCACGTTCATCTACAACGGCGAAGGCCGTCTGCCTTCTACGGCACATCTTCCCGCCGACCTGCGCAGAGGCGATTCCTTCCCCGGCTTCATCCGCATCAATGGTCAGATCACCAGGAAGTTCGACATCCTCGATCTCTACGTCGGTGTCGAGAACCTCACCAACTACTTCCAGCAGGATCCCATCATCTCGCCCCAGACGCCGTATGGACCGCATTTCGATGCGTCGATGGCCTGGGGACCGATGGATCAGCGCATGGTGTACTTCGGCGTGCGATACTCGTTGAACTGACGGCTCGGCGGATCGCACGAGCGACGCTTCGGCCATTAACGACGACGTCCACCTTCATGGGGTGGACGTCGTCGTCGTTCTCAGGTATACCGTCAGTTGCCTGCCAACGGATTTGGCAGGATGGGCGGTTTGGGGAAGTCGCCTTCGATCGGCTTGATCTCGATGTCCTCGAAGAGAAGATCGGGTGTGGCCATCGTGGCGATGGTGTACGACGAGCCTCCCGTGAGGAAGGCCGGATTCACGGCCGGTGCCAGGAGATTGTGCACGCGTGTCGTGCGCCCCGTCGCGATGATGTCCTTGAAGATCGACGCCGAGAGGCCTGCCGCTTCCGTACCGCGGATCAGCTCTTCGCGGCCATCGGGATAGAGGCGATAGGCTTCCACGATGCCCATCTTGCTTTCGCCTTGCGGAATCGGGAAGTCCGTTCCCATCATCGGGAAGATGCCCGTGAACAGCAGGTTCTGGTTCAGTGCCTTGCGGACGATGATTCCATAGGGAAGGTCACGGTCCTTGACGAGCTTGAGAAGGCGTGTCTTCAGGCCCTTGTCGTCCAGTGCGCGCTTGTTGTCGTTGTTCATGAACTCGATGACGCTGACCATGGCCGCACCGCCGCGTTGATGTCCGTTGCTGATGCGGATGCGTTTGGTCGGCACGCGTGACGACAGGAGGGTCTTGAGATAGCCCTTGTCGACGAGTGCGACATCCATCGCCCTCATGCCTTCGTCGTCGATCAGGTAGTGTCCGGCCACGGGCTGTCCACCGATGGTTTTCTGCGACGGTACGGCGCGTGCGGACATGAATTCGGGCAGTACACGACCACCGATCTTGTTCTGGAAGGCCTGATACCGGTCGTTCGTCGAGAAGCCTCCGTCGGATAACGGAGAGCGTTGGGCGACGAGATTCGGAGCGAAGACCTGCGCCACGATCTCGCCTGCGGCCTGGCCTTCGAAGAGGACGGGGCCGGAATACGCTTCGATGGTCGGGGCCTTCACGATGGACGTGAGCGTCCTGGCCATCGCTTCGGCGGCACGCAGCAGGGAGTCCTTCGTAGGAAGGTCGCCCGGCCGTATGGAATAGGCGGCATAGGTCTCGGCGACGGGCATGCCGTCCGATGCTTGCGAAGCTGCGATCATCTCCACGCCGCAGAACACGTCGAACTTGTGTGCGCGGCGTCCTTCGGAGTTGACGTAGTAGACTTCTTCGGGAACGAATTCGAATCCTACGCGCGAGCTCTGGATGTCGGGATAGTTCTTGAAGATGCCGGATGCTTCGACGCAGAGACGTCGTGCATCGCCGACGGATGCGGTCAGTTGTCCGTTATCGAGGTCCGTCAGTTCCTCGGGAGCCATGTAGAAGAAGTCCCACGTCGTATCGGTACGCGTGCGGTTCTTGATGGCGGCCTGTTTCTTGGCATAGAGTTCGACGGACTGCTTGTAGCAGGCATCGGTCGCGAGCCAGAGTTCACGGCGCAGGTTCTCGTAGTTCATCTCGAACGGAATGCTGCGGTTGCGGAACGATTCCTCGTCGTCGCTGCTGCCGAAGAAGCCGAGGCCGACGTCGAAGAAATTCGTGTTGTCGAAGCGCGGACCACCGACCCTGATCTTGACGTTGACGGTGGCGGTGGTGCCGGAGTCGATGTCCTCGACGTTGCCGAGGATGGCGTGGCAGCCCACGCGGCGGCGCAGGGTGAGCGTGTATTCCATGTGATAGGGACGTTCCAGATCACCGAGCTTCAGTTCCATCATGTTCCGCCGCATCTCGTCGTCGAGAGCACGGATGATGAGCTTGGGATCGGGCTGTGCTGCCTGGGCCGAAGCCCAGAGTCCTGCCATCGCGAGTACGGACGCGGCGAATGAACGCATCATGGATGGCCCTCCTTGTGTGTCGTCGACGGGTCGGCGAGAATCGGAGGCTTGGCCTGCGACTTCTGTTTCTTCTGTACTTCGATGGTGCTGACGAGCAGGCTGGGCGCGCTGGCGCTCACCGGTACGCCACCGGATTCGGCACCGCACACGCCGTTGAAGATGCCCGTGTCGTCCGCCGCGGCCACGATGTTATTGAACGTCGTCAGCGGCGTGCCGATGAGGTCGACACCGCGTACGAGTTCGTCCGGACGTCCGTCGGCGAAGATCTTGTAGACGACGAGGGGCTGGACGTTGAAGGCATTGGGAACCGTACGTCCGGTAAAGGTGAAGCCGCCCTGGATGTCGTCGAACAGCAGGCCGAATTCCTTGCCCTGCTTCCTGCATTCGGCGCGCAGCATGGCGCGCAGGGAGTCCAGCGGTACCTTCTTCTGCGCTTCGACGATGAGATTGGACTGACGCGAGACGCAACGATAGCCTGCCTGACGGCGGCCGTGGCCATTGCTGTTCGTGAAGTTCTCGATGGGTGAGCGGGACATCAGGAAGTTGCGGAAGACTCCGTTCTCGACGGCCACGACGCGTTGCCCGGGGATGCCTTCGTCGTCGTACTGATAATAACCGACGATATCATGATCCGCGAGTTGCTTCCTGGTCGGGTCGAAGACGACGTTGATGAAGTCGGGCAGGATCTTCTTGCCCAGGAAGGGCTTGAAGGTCTGGCTCGAATTGGCGTCCTTCTGGCGGTGCCCCTCCACACGATGACCGAAGATCTCGTGGAAGAAGACGCCCGCGCTGCGGCCGGACAGGATGGCGGGTCCCGAATAGGTCTCCATGAGCGGCGCATTGCGCAACCGGAGACAGAGGTCGATCATGGAGCGCACGTCCTTCTTCATGTCTTCCAGCGAGGGCAGGCCCTCGGGAGTGAAGGCCGAATAGCTCTTGTACAGGGGAAGCGACATCCCGTCGTCGGCCTTGGCCTTGACGATGACGAACATCTTCACGATCGGTTCGATCGTACGGATGACAGAGCCTTCGCTATTGACGAAGTACTTCGTCAGGTAGTCGGCCTGGAAGGTGACGCGTCCGGTGTAGAGATCGGGATTGCCGAGGCACATCGCCGAAAGGTTGCGGACGATGCCCTTCCATCCGAGCGTGTCGAAGGCGAAGTCGACAGGATTGTCGAGATGATGGTAGGCCTTTTCGTGCGACATGTCTGCCGACGTATCCTCTTCCTTCACCTTGACCTGCCTGTTGGTGAGGACCTTGCCAAGGCGCTCTTCGGCGGCCTTGTATGCTCGGTCCGTCGTGGACCATATCAACGAACGGATGGCCGCTTCGTCGTCTTCCAGCGGCAGGGTCACACCGCGGGTACCCCGGCCGAACTCGTAGGCCACACCGCGGATGGGGCGGGTGTTGTCGAGATCGTACGAACCAACGCGCAGGTCCACATCCAGGACGCGCCGTACGGTATGGTTGTCGTATTCGAGCGACCCGAACGACGCGGCGAACTGCGTGGTCCGGGTTTCGGTAACGGCATAGGAGAGGAAGTAGGGTGGATTGGGCTGCGAGGCGAGCTGGCGCATCGAGCGGTCGAGCTCGGTCTTCATCGCACGGAGGATCACGGATTCGTTCTGGGCACGCGTGATACCGGTTGCGAGGAGAAGCCCGAGAACGACTGGCAGGGCTAGTGATTTATGCATGCGCTGGATTGAGCATGGTCCTCGAAAGGACATGGAGAGATGAATCCAGTTCGTACCTGATAGGTATACCGGTGGGGATTTCGACCTTCAGAATTTCTTCGGGCGACAGACCTTCGATCTTCATGATGAGGGCGCGGAGCGAGTTCCCGTGCGCCACGACGAGGATGTTGGAGCCGCTTCGCAGCAGGGGCGCGATGGTTCCGTCGAAGTAGGGGATGACGCGTGCCTGCGTGTCCTTCAGCGATTCGCCGTTCGGGGGAGCGATGTCGTAACTGCGACGCCAGATATGTACCTGGTCGTCACCGTACTTGTCCGCCGTTTCCTTCTTGTTGAGGCCCTGCAGGTCGCCGTAGTGACGTTCGTTCAGGGCCTGGTCGCGCATGATGGGCAGGCCGTGTTTTCCGGCGGCTTCCAGGGCGATGTCGGCCGTGCGGATGGCGCGCAGCAGCACCGACGTGAAGACGTTGTCGACGGGAACGTCCGCGAGCGAGGCTCCGGCGCGGGCAGCTTCCTGCTCACCCTTGGGAGAGAGATTGACGTCGACCCAGCCCGTAAATCGATTTTCGAGATTCCACTGTGATTCGCCGTGGCGAAGAAGGGTCAGAGTCGGCATGGGCGTACGGGGAGAACTAGTGATTGGGAGAGCAGAGCTCCATCAGCACACCACCTGTCGACTTCGGATGAAGGAAGGCGATGAGCATGTCGTGGGCACCTGCCTGTGGAGTCGTATTGATCAGGCGGATACCATCGGCGTTCAAACGCGTCAGATCATCGTCGATTGTATCCGTCCGGAAGGCGATATGATGGATGCCCTCGCCGCGTTTGTCGAGAAAGATGGCGATGGGGGATTGGTCGTGCAGGGGAGCCGTGAGCTCGATACGGACGTCGCCGACGAGGAAGGAAGCGATGTCCACTCCCTGATCCTGTACCTGCTCCCTGTGGAAGTCCGTAACGGCGAAGATCCTGCGATAGAGCTCCATGCTCGCTTCGAGATCACGCACGGCGATACCGATATGGTCGACGGCCGATATCATGCCGTCGTATCGCGGAGTGTCAGCATGTCGGCGGCGCGCTGAAGGTCATCCATGGTGTTGATGCCGTGGAGTTCCTCCCAGTTCGATGTATGGAAAGCGTGAACGCGCTTCCCGTCCGCCTGCAGGATGCCGATGATGTCCGTCAGGTAGTATTCGCCCTGGACGTTACCGTTTCGTACGAGGTCGAGCGCGGGGAACAGGTCGGCCGAGCGGACGATGTAGATGCCGGAGTTGATTTCTCCGATGGCACGCTGGGCTTCCGATGCGTCCTTGTGTTCGACGATGCTCCGGAGATTGCCATCGGCGTCGCGGACGATCCGCCCGTATCCCGTCGGATCCGATACCGTGGTCGTCAGAACCGAGATGTCGGCTTCGGCTGTACGGTGATCCTGAAGGAAGGCTTCGAGCGTCTCCGCGGTCAGAAGGGGAACGTCGCCCGAAAGGATCAGGACGTCGACGTCCTTGTCTCCCAGTTCCGTCCGCGTCTGCTGTACGGCATGTCCCGTGCCGAGCTGTTCGCTCTGGACGACGCAGACGGCCGATGGATCGTGACCTGCGACGAAGTTCCGGACGGCGTCGCGCTGGTGGCCGACGATGACGACGACATGGGAAGGATCCAGCACACGGGCCTGATCGAGGACGTAGGCGAGGAGCGGACGATCGTGCAACGGGGCCAGGACCTTTGCCTTGTCGGGATTCCCCATGCGTTTGCCCTTGCCCGCTGCGAGGATCGCTACGGCGAGGGGGCGGCGTTCATGGTCGACCATCAGTGATGCCCCATGGACGTATAGGCCTCGACGCTCTGCGATGTGGAGACGATGTCGTTGTTCTTGTCGACGAGGACGACGGTCGGATGGTAGGCACGTGCCTCGGCATCGGGCATCGTCGTATAGGAGATGATGATGACTTCGTCACCGATATGACCCTTGCGCGCGGCCGCACCGTTGAGACAGATGTCGCGGTTGCCGCGGATTCCGGGGATGACGTAGGTTTCGAACCGTTCACCGTTGTTGATGTTGACGACCGACACCTTCTCGTAGGCGATCAGATCAGCGGCTTCCATCAGATCTTCATCGATCGTCAGGCTGCCTTCATAATACAGATCCGCCTGCGTGATGCGGGCACGATGAAGCTTCGACTTGAACATGACGCGGTTCATGGATTCCTCGCGACGAGTATGGCGAACCACAAAACTATGGATTTTCCCGTGTTAGGACGAACGACGGGGGCCCTTCGTATCTTTGGGGATGATTATTCCGCTGTCGAAACTTGCCCATGCCCGCAGTGGCGATAAAGGTGATGCCGCGAACTGCGGCGTGATCGCATTCAAGGAAGAATGGTATCCCCTGCTACGCGACATCCTTACCGTGGAACGCGTCAAGGCTCACTTCGAGGGTCTCGCCCTCGGGCCCGTGGAGCGGTATGAACTACCCAACCTGTGGGCCATCAATTTCGTGCTGCACAATACGCTCGGCGGCGGTGGGACCGTTTCGCTCAAGCTCGATGCCCAGGGCAAGACGATCGCTTCGGCCATGCTGCTGATGAACGTCGAGGTGCCGGACGATCTCGTCGTGGACTGATGCCGGATGGCCGGTGACGGCAAGGCGGACCTCGTTATCTGGGCCGCAGCGGGCTGCCGAGACCACAGACGGATTCCAGCGAATTCATGATCGGGCGCATCCATTCCTTGACTTCGTCGCCGGACCATTTCTTGTCCCAGGTCTGGGTCACGTCGCTCCCGTCCAGACGCTCGGAAACGCTCGATACGTGGATCACGACCGTATCTCCGGTATGCTTGACCTTCCACGTGCGGATAAGCGACACGTACCGGTACAGCACCTGGTATGTGGTGTCCTGCGCTTCCAGATAGCCATCCTCGTCCCTGCGCTCGGTGATGGTATAGCCGTTCCTGTCGAAGACCCCAGCCGCCTGTTCGATGAAATTCTTCGGACCTGCCTCGCAATACATCTTCATAGGACGTGGTTTGTCGAGATAGCCGCAGGCGCCGACGGTAATGGCGACGACGAGAGGAAGTAGGATGGACAAAGAGCGTTGGATTCGTAGGCGCATGTGTTGTTGTTCCGTGCAATCTTGCGTCGAAAATAGCCTGTACGACGGAAACGACCGACTTTTGACCTTTTTGTTTCTTCTGATCTTCACATGCCTGTCATGACCCCACCAGAACACGCATCCGGTCTGCCCGAATACGCCCGCAGTATGGATGCTGCCGACGAGCTCGCTTCGTTCCGGCAGCGATTCCACTTCCCGCTGCACGACGGCCGCCCCGTCCTGTATTTTTGCGGCAATTCCCTCGGTCTGCAGCCGGTATCCACGAAGGATGCCGTCCTGGCCGAGCTGGACGACTGGAAAACCTATGGTGTGGAAGGACACTTCCATGCCCGTCATCCATGGTTCTCCTACCACCGGATGTTCCGCGAGCCGCTTGCCACCATCGTCGGTGCGAAGCACCACGAAGTGGTGGCCATGAATACGTTGACGGTGAACCTCCATCTCATGATGGTTTCCTTCTACCGTCCTACGGCATCACGATACAAGATCATCATGTCGGGTTCGGAGTTCCCGTCCGACCGCTATGCCGTGGAAAGCCAGATCAGACTGCACGGATTCGATCCGGAACAGGCCATGATCGAGATCCAGCCCGAGCCCGGTGCATCGTGGCTGAAGACGGAACAGATCGTCGCTGCCATCCGTGAACACGGAGATGCGACGGCCCTCGTACTGTTCAGTGGGGTGCATTTCTACAGTGGACAGTTCTTCGACCTGGCGGCCATCGCTGCCGCTGCACACGAAGCAGGAGCCAAGGTAGGGTTCGATCTCGCCCACGCGGTGGGCAACGTCGAGCTCTCGCTGCACGACTGGAATGCCGACTTCGCCGTCTGGTGCTCCTACAAGTACCTGAATTCGGGTCCGGGTGGTGTTGGCGGCGTCTTCGTTCATGAACGCCATGCCGACGATCGCGAGCTTCAGCGTCTCGCGGGATGGTGGGGTAACGAGGAGTCCACGCGGTTCGCCATGGAGCATGGCTTCGTGCCGACATACGGTGCCGACGGCTGGCAGTTGAGCAATGCCCAGATCCTTGCCATGGCGGCACATAAGGCCTCGCTCGACATCTTCATGGAAGCAGGTATGCAGCGCCTGGCAGCCAAACGTACGGCGCTTACGAACCTCCTCGAACGTGTCGTCGACGATATCGCGTCGACGTTCAGCGGTATGCGTATCATCACACCCCGCGACGCATCGCAGCGTGGAGCTCAGCTCAGCATTCTCTTCGACAATCATGGACGTGCCATCTTCGAAGCACTCGTGGCACGTGGCGTCGTCGTCGACTGGCGTACGCCGAACGTCATCCGTGTCGCTCCCGTTCCCTTGTACAATTCCTATTCGGATGTCGTGGCCTTCGGCGACATCCTCCGCGACGTGGTGGCGTCGATATCGTGAGTGAACTCCCTACAGAACTTGATCCCGCGCGGTACGTCGTCGGACGTCGTGCCGTTGCCGAAGCACTTGCCGCACGTACTCCGCTGGAGAAGATATTCCTGAGCTATGGTGGCGAGGACGGACCGATGGCGGAGCTGCGCATCGCCGCGAAGCGTGCCGGTATCACATGCAGCGTGATGGACCGCCGGAAATTCGGCGCACTGGAAGCCGCACTTGGTCTGGGCCGCAACGATGCCCAGGGTGTGATCGCTCTTCGTCCTCTGCGTACTGCGCTTACGCTCGAGCGGCTGGTCGAGGATGCGCTGGCTTCCAATCCTGCACCGCTGCTCGTGGCGCTCGACGGCATCACCGATCCGCACAACCTCGGAGCGATCGCACGATCCGCCGAATGTGTGGGTGCTGCAGGACTCATCCTTCCCGTAAAATTCACGGCGCCGATCACACCCGCTGCCGTCAAGGCTTCTGCCGGTGCGCTGGAGTTGCTTCCCGTGGCGCGTGTGCAGCGGATGTCCGAAACGCTGGCGCACCTGCGTGCTTCCGGATGGCGCATCATCGGCACCGCCATTCCGGCCGATGCATCGTACGACGCCGCGCATACGTACGATGGTCCCGTCATCATCGTGATCGGCAGTGAAGGCGAGGGACTTCACCCTCGCGTGCAGGCGGAATGCGACGTCGTGGTGACGATTCCCATGCTCGGACGCGTCGCGTCGCTGAACGCTTCCGTCGCTGCTGGCGTCGTGCTGTTCGAAGCACAACGTCAACGCAGATCGACCACGCATTGAAGCACTGCACAAACAAAAAACCCTACGCTTGGTGAGGGGCGTAGGGCTATGAGGGGGTTATATTCGGTTGCTACAGCAGCGTAGTGCAACTGCTGCAGGGTTCCGATGTCACGTTATTGCGTAAAACGATAATCGAGAGGATTTCGTGTATACTATTATGCCCAGATACCGGAAATCCGTTTCGAGTTTCCTAGGTCAATATACCATTTTTCCTCTATGCCGGACAGTAGTATTTATTAGGATGTTATTAGTCGGAGCCCGGCCGTCCCGCATTGAAAACACAGGCCATTACTGACATTCCGGGCCGTTGCGGGTATCTCGGACGTAGTTGTACGTAGGCACTCCTGTTCCGTCGTCTGTCGAAGGTATGCCATCCTCGTCACGCCGATATCTCGACATCCGGTCGTCCATATCCGAATTCCATGTTCAGGATTCATTCACGATACGGCGCTTCCTTCCGGCGTTGTCGTGAAATACCACGACAAGTCGTTATCTGCGATCCGCACGAAGTGTCGATCGTAAACGCGGTTATTATTTCGTGTGGCGTAACTACATAGGGATACCTGCCGCCGAAAGGCATTCCCAAAAGGAAAGGAATCCGATCCATCGGCAGACGAAACGGGATCGCTTCTCCGGATATCAATGCATGACAGTGACGGACGTGGACACGGTACCCCCGAACGTACGGATGTGGACTCTATAGATGCCGTCCGGAAAGCGGGAAACGTCGATCGGCGACGAAAACGATCCTTCTCCGACGACCCGACCCAACACGTCGACCAACATATATGTGCCGGGTTCACCTGCAGGCAACGATATATGCAGTGCGCTCGATACCGGATTCGGATAGATATCGAACGATGTATGCGGGTCTCGGGGCTCCGGATTGCTGGCCGCATCTCCATCCTTGACGAATCGTAACCAGTTGATGTTGAACAGCCCCTGATCACCACGATCGGAGCTTGCGACGAAGAAGTAGCTGTGCGTGGTCGACGTTCTGGGGATGGCTGTGCGGACCGTATGCCAGTTCTGATATCCTCCCGTCACGCCGGTGAGATCGATCCGCGCCAGGCGTTCGCCACCGAGATTGTCGGCATGGATGTCGAGGTATCCGCCGGTGACGGTCGCATAGCGTAGGTCGATGGCCGTGACGCCATGCAGGTTCAATGGCGATATCACGAAGTAGTCGTGCTGATCGATGAAGCCGGCGTTCAAACCGCCTCCGGTGTCCATGCATTCTTCCAGGACGATGCCGTTCAGGACGTCGGCATGCTCGACCTGCACCATGGGCGGACGCAGCACGACACCCGTTCTTGCCGAGAGGGAGGGAGCTTCACCGATGGAGGAATCGGATACCCTGGCCGTTACGACACCATAGATGTTCGCATTCTCGCCATGGCCTTCGATGTCGGGTGGGTGTAACGTTCCTGCGGGACCATAGGTCAGGTCAAGGGGATGGGCATGGTCGTCATGGCCCAACGAGAACTGGACGACGATGTCTTCGTCGCGTATCGGCAGGGCATCGGGATCGATGGCTTCCACCCGATAGTCGATGCGATCGCTCAATCCGACAACTTCGCCTTCCATCGGGCTGACGAACCATATGGTCGGCGCTGTATTGCCAGCGACGATTTCCATGGTGGCAGTAGCGACGTTACCACTGTCATCGACGACGCGCAGGACGGGGCTGTACAGGCCGGCTTTCGTGAAGGTATGGGTCGGATCGGGCCGCGTATCGTCCGTCGATCCGTCACCATCGAAGTCCCATTCATAGCGTGCGATACTGCCCGTCGATCGTGTTCCGATGAAGGTCACGTCGAGTGGAAGCTTGCCATCGGTGACGGATGCGGTGATTCTGGCCTGCAGAGGGCCGACCGTATTATGCAGAGAGGTCAATCTGAATAGCGAACCGCTGGCCGTACGTCCGGTCTTATCCCTCCATCCCAGTGCATACAGTTCTCCGTTGGGAGTCGTCGTGATGTCGATGATGCCCACGGAATCCTTGTCGTCATAGATTGGGATGACCTTCAGGATGTTGCGATCGTCATCGAGGATCACGGCCCGGAGATTGCACCGCACGAAGTCGTAGGCCAGCAGTGTGGTGTGGAAGAACGGCTGCAATGCGTATCGGGACGTAGTGCCTTCGGAAGCATGCGGAATGATGCCGACGGCGACGCACCTGCCTCCCGTTCCGAAATCATCGGAGACGTATGCAGGTGAGTAGGCATACCAGACGGCGGCCGCGACAGCCGGCGGCAATGTGGTCAGACCGGTATTGTTCGGTGACGTGTTCACCGGCGATGCTGTGTCCTTCCTGCCTCCGGAAAACAGATAGCCACGATTGGCGCCGACGAAGTAGGGCCAACCGAAGTTGGCCGCATGCGCTGTATGGTTGATCTCGTCATAGCCCATCGGACCGTGCTTCGGATCGTCCTTCGCCGCATCGGGGCCGACGTCGGCTACCCACAACGAGCCGTTCGTCGGATCGAGGGTCATGCGGAACGGGTTGCGCAAGCCCATGGCGTAGATCTCGGGTCTGGTACCGGCCGTCCCGGGAGGGAAGAGATTACCTTCGGGAATCTCGTATCCCGTATCGGTAGGGCGGATGCGAAGCACCTTGCCGCTCAGGGAGTTCGTATTCGCCGATGTGCGCTGGGCATCGTACTGTGCACGTCCTGCCGCCGAGTCGACGGGCGCGAAGCCGCCGGAAGAGAAGGGAACGGTATTGTCGCCGAGTGAAATGAAGAGCGTACCGTCCGGGGCCATGGCCATATCACCACCCGAATGACAGCAGACACCACCATCGAACGGTATCCGCAGGATGGTATCGGCGGACCTCAGCTTTCGGATTCCCGCATCGTACACCGATCGGATGATGGAATACTGTCCGACGACCGGATCGGCATGCAGGAGAAAGAGCGTTCCATTCGTGCGATAGTCGTGGCCGAGTACCATACCCAGGGCGCCATTCTCGCCTGCGATCGGGATTCCGGCATTCGCGACCGTCGTCATCGTACCGGTTCTGGAATCCATGTGGACGAGTTTGCCGTTGCGGTGCAGGATGAGGAATTCGGTGTCGGACAGGGCCTCTATCTGCACGGGCTGATCGAGATTGTCGGCCAGTACGGTCTTGGCGTAGGTCGCATGTACCGTGGCCGTCGCATCCGAGCGATCGTTGCCAGCTGCCCATACGAGACCGTTGTAGACGTGTTCGACGAAGTCCGCTTCCCTGTAGCTCTCGGATGTATGTCCCATGGCCGTATACCATGAACGACCACCGTCCACATGATGACACCAGGAAAGGGGATGATCGTATCCCATCGACCCGCCTTGATACGATCTCTCGTTCAGTGAAGCCAGTACGTGAACCTGTCCGCGCGGATTGGACCTGAAATTGTACCATTCGTCGTTGCGTTTCCAGCGTCGTGGCAGATGCGAGGTGCTGCTGTGGAGATTGTCCTCCACGAGGACTTCCGCCTGTTGTATCTCGGGATGATGGGAGAAGTAGGTGCCGACGAGTCGTCCGTACCATGGCCAGTCGTATTCGGTATCGCTCGCCGCATGGATGCCCAGATACCCGCCACCGTCGCGGATGTAGTTCTCGAAGGCATGCTGCTGGGCGGCGTCGAGGACGTTGCCCGTCGTGCTCAGGAATACGACGACGTCATATCGCGAGAGTGTATCCGCCGCGAACATGCGGGCGTCTTCCGTGAACCGGACCGTGAACCCGCGTTCCGCTGCCAGACGATCGAACATGTCGATGCCGTCGGCGATGGAGGGATGCCGGTAGCCCGTCGTTCTACTGAAGACGAGGATATGGAGATCGGTCTCGTGACCATAGGATGGGTAGGCCCACAGGACCGCCGACAACAGGGCCAATACCCGGATGAGCGGGGAGGGAGTGCACATGATGGAACGCGTCGTAATGGATAGCAGTTGTATCGATCGGAGTGTCGATGTGAAGGAATGTCTGACAGTCGTATGTGTATCGTACCGGACGGCGGTCGAACGTGACATCGGTGCGGATCGGATGCACGCTCGTCATATCCTACGGGTGTCCGGCCGTACGACGGTCGTTCGTAGTCGTGGTCGTCACGCGGTCTATCGTGCCAACGGACCTGCTACGTCGGTATGTCTCTATGATGATCGGTGGATACGAGAGGAATCCACGGGTGCTCGTGCCGTTCGGTTGCCGTCATCCGGGATGACGTCGACGTCCGTTCCTCGTATCGATACCGAAGTATCCGAATCGTCACAAGGTGTGGACGATGATGCCGTCGAGCAGAACGGAGCACATGACGCGTACGGTCGGGAGGGGGAGGTCGGAGACCTGGCGGGCATCGGGGTGAAGGAGGTCGTCGATGCCGAGCATGATGACGACGACGGCGACGTCGAGGTTTACGGTCCTGCGTATGATGCCGCAGGCGATGCCTCTGTCGAGTATGGTCTTCAGTCGTTCCGTCAGGAACCTGCGCCGCTGCCGCTGGATCCGTGCGGTGAGAACGGGATCGGACTGTTCGAGATCGCGCATGATGAGGCGTGAATAGGTCCCGTTCATCCGCACGATCATCTGGATGAGGTCCATGAATTCCTGCCGGAAGGTCCGGGCGTCGAAGGAACACGCTCCGATGAACGTGGTGAGCGCTCGTCCGTTGCGCAGCAGGGACTGGACGATGATGTCCGATTTCTTCGGGAACAGTTCGTACAGCGTCTTCTTGGAGATACCTACCGCACGGGCGATCTCTTCGGTGGTGACGCGCTGGTATCCGAACTGGAAGAACATCCGTTCGGCCGTGTCGAGGCAGCGGGTGAAGACGGGGTCGATCGTCATACGGCGGCCTCCGATGCGACGTTCGTATGATCTGCGAGGCCGTGGATGAAGATGCCCATGAAGCCTCGATAGAGATCGACGGCCTGGAGGTTCGTATCGGAAAGGAGGGTGTGGTCCAGGCAGCGCGTCAGCATGGCCGTATAGATGGCGAGGAGCTGCTCGGCGGAAATATCCTTGCGGATGGCGTTGTCCTGGAGGCCTTCGAGGACGAGGGTCCTGAATCGCATCAGGCGTTCGGCATACCAGTGTCGAAGTTCGTCCCAGGCGACCGGAGCGCTACGCTGCAGGTCCTCGATATGGGTACTGGAATTGATGCGTGCGAACTGTCCGCTGACGAGCCCCTGGAGACGATCGAGGCGTTCGACGAAGTTGCCGGACCGGTCATCGTAGATCGGATCGACGATCGATGCCGTGCGGGTCATGCTCATCCGGACGACTGCGAGGATGAGGTCCTCCTTCGTCTGGAAGAGGCGATAGAGCGTTTTCTTCGAGATGCCTGCCGTTTTCGCAATGGTATCGGCCGTCGTCGCGGTATAGCCCCGTTCGGCGAACAGTCGCTCACCGATCTCCATGAGACGTGCGCGGAGCTGGATGTCCGCAGCCGTTCTAGGATCCATTTCCTGTGCCGGACCGTATTCGTCTTCCACCATGCGCAAACATACGCCCTTGCCGAAGGCCCGCGCAATGGCAAAAACCCGTATCCGAGCGATACCGGCCCCGGCCATCAGGCGCCCAACTCGTATCTTTGCGCTTTGTCCCGAACGACCGTTATCACGAGAAGGCCATGGCTGTACAAGAACGCAACGAACAGGAATTGCGCCGTCTGGAAGAACTGCATCTTCTGCGCGAACAAGGAGTGAATCCCTATCCGGTATCCTTCGCGAAAACGCACGATGCCGCCCGGATCCTGCAGGAGTTTTCCGATGACGATCCCACTCCGCTCGAACGCGTGGCGGTGGCCGGACGTATCATGACGATGCGACGGATGGGAAAAGCTTCGTTCTGCCATATCCAGGACCATAGCGGTCGTATCCAGGTCTATCTCAAGAAGGACGATCTGGGCGACGCCTACGACCGTCTGAAGCTGTTCGACATCGGCGACATCGTCGGTATCGAAGGCTTCGCCTTCCGTACCAGGATGGGTGAGATCAGCGTCCATGCCCGTTCGTTCGAACTCCTGACCAAGTCCGTCACGCCCATTCCCGTCGCCAAGGAAGAAGTGGACGAAGCGGGCAACGTGACACGATACGATGCCTTCACGGACAAGGAGCACCGGTATCGTCGCCGCTATCTCGACCTCATCGTCAATCCGGAAATCAAGGATACGTTCCGCAAGCGTGCACGGATCATCACGACGATGCGGCGCTACTTCGACGAGCGCGGCTGGCTGGAAGTGGAGACGCCGATCCTGCAGCCCCTCTATGGTGGCGCTACGGCACGTCCGTTCGTGACGCATCATAACACGCTCGGCGTCGATCTCTATCTGCGTATCGCCGACGAGCTCTATCTCAAGCGTCTGATCGTCGGAGGCTTCGAAGGCGTCTACGAGATATCGAAGAATTTCCGGAACGAGGGGATGGACAAGACCCACAATCCGGAATACACGGCCATGGAAATCTACGTGGCCTACAAGGACTACCAGTGGATGATGGACATGACGGAAGACATGCTCCATACCATCGTCATGGACGTGAACGGTTCCGAGAACGTGACGTTCCAGGAGATGGACTTCTCCTTCGCGAAGCCCTTCCGCAGGGTCCGCATGTTCGATCTGTTCTCCGAGCATACCGGCATGGACCTGAAGGGCCGTTCGCGCGAAGAGTTGTTGGCTGCCGCCCGTTCGCTGGACGTCGACATCGATCCGAAGGCCAGCGCAATGAAGATCCTCGACGAGATATTCAGCGTGAAGGTACAGCCGCATCTTGTCCAGCCCACGTTCGTCACGGACTATCCCGTCGAAATGTCTCCGCTCGCCAAGGCACATCCAACGGAGGCGGGGCTCGTAGAGCGATTCGAGCTCTTCATCAACGGTAACGAGCTGGCCAATGCCTTCTCCGAGCTGAACGACCCTGTCGACCAGCGTCAGCGTCTCGAAGATCAGGCGCGTATCCGTGCGGATGGCGACGACGAGGCCATGGTGGTGGACGAGGACTTTCTCCATGCCATCGAAGTGGGCCTGCCGCCGACGGCCGGACTCGGCGTGGGCATCGACCGTCTCGTCATGCTGCTCACCAACAACGATTCCATTCGCGACGTCGTCTTCTTCCCCCAAATGAGGCCGGAGGCCTGACGGAATGGGCTATACGCCGGTTTCGGGAGAGGCTCTGCCTCGCGTGGGTAAGCGTTCGCCGATGTGGCTGCACGCCCTGTTGTTCGTGCTGACGTTCGCGTCGACCATGCTGGCAGGTACGGCATGGATCGGGCAGAACTGGCTCGAGGTGACGAACATCACGCACGGTCTTACCTATGCCGTGCTCCTCATGCTCTTCCTCAGCGCACACGAGTTCGGTCATTATATCGCCGCGCGTCGACACGGCCTGGATGTCTCCCTGCCGTACTTCATACCGATGCCGCTCCTCTGGTTGTTGCCGTTCGGTACGATGGGAGCCGTCATCCGTACACGGCAGGCCATTCCCTCGCGCACGGTGCTGTTCGACATCGGTGTGGCTGGCCCGCTGGCCGGTTTCGTCGTCTGCCTCGCCATCCTTGCCGTCGGTTTCGCCACGTTGCCGCCGATCGACTATCTGTATCAGATCCATCCGGAATACCGTATGAACGGTATGCTGACGACGGGGATGTACTTCGGCGATACGATCGTCTTCAGCGCCATGCGCAGCGTCTTCGCACAGGGCGCTTCCTTCATTCCGCCGATGAACGAGATCTATCATTATCCGTTTCTCTGCGTAGGCTGGTTCGGACTGTTCGTGACGGCGCTCAACATGCTGCCGTTCGGTCAGCTCGACGGTGGTCATGTGCTCTATGCGCTGATCGGCGAGCGTCAGTTCCGCGTGGCACGCATCCTCTGGTGGTGTCTGTTCGTCGCGGGAATGCTTTCCCTGCTCGGCGTGGTGCAGGAGCTTTTGTCCGAGCCGTCACCCGAGGGCTTCGTGATCTGGCTGCAGCATTCGATCCTGCCCGCCCTCGACGCGATGAAACGAACGATTCCATGGATGTTCACCCTCGGTGACGGATGGCTGATCTGGGCCATTCTCATCCGGTTCGTGATACGTATTCCGCATCCGCCCGTCGCGGATGACGTTCCGTTGAGCCCGACGAGGAAGATCGTCGGCTGGTTCGCCATCGCCGTCCTCATCGTGAGCTTCACTCCACGCATGATCTACTTCGTACAATGACGGCCCGGCATCATACCGTCGCTGCCGCGATCCTGGCCCTGACGGGATTGTTCCTGCTGCGTCTTGCAGGACAGGAGATCCAGCCCTGGGATGAGGGCCTGTACGCCGTCCGCGCGGAGAGCATCGTCCGTTACGATGCGTGGTGGGATCAGACGCCCCATGCTCTTGGCGGTCTGTATTCGTCCACACCGCCACCGATGGTCCCGTGGGTCGGCGCCATGATGATTCGCGTGATGGGGCCGACGCCTCTTGCCGTGCGCCTGTTCTCCGCACTGTGTGCCGGGATGTCGCTGTGGCTCATCTTCCTCATCGCACGCAGGTTCATGAGCTTCGACCATGCCGTTCTCGCGATGTGCATGCTTGCGGGGACGTTGCCGTGGTTGCTGTACGGACGTCAGATGATGACGGAAGTACCGCTCATGACGTTCGTGCTGGCTGCATTCTGGGCAGCGCTCCGGATGCATGAACGCAAGGACCGTGGCGATGCATGGAAGGATGGTGCGATCTTCGCCGCAGTGTTCGCCGCGGCGTTGTTGACGAAGATGGTCGTATCCCTGCTGCCGCTGCTGTTCCTCGTACCATACGTCGTCGATGTCAGGAAGGATGTGAAGGGGCTTGCGAAGGCGCTCTGGCCGGCAGTGGCGGGAATCCTTCTGGCCCTGCCGTGGTACCTCTCCATGGTCTCGCACTATGGCGATCAGTTCTGGCTCGCACTCACGGTGCCGCATATGACGACGGCAGTGGAAGGGAACGGTCGTCAGCTCGGTGCTCTGTACTACGTCAATCAACTCCTCGTCGGACACGCCCTTTCCGTCGTGGCCTTCGTCTACGTCATGATGGCCGTCGTGTGGCGATCGATGCTGCCGGCGCGGACACAGCGGGGAGCGATCCTCGCCGTCGCATGGTTCGTGGCCGGTCTGCTGATCTTCAGTATCGCCGCGACGAAGAATCCGCACTATACCGTCATACTCGTTCCGGCCGTCGTCCTCGTGGCCGTGTACGGCCTGGAGCGCATGCTCACGGGATGCGTACGCCGTATGATCGTGGCAGTCTATGGTCTCGTGTCGGCCGTGACGTTATGGTCGCTGCTTTCCTTCGTGCGGATAGGGATGCGTACGATGTTCGTCGACATGCGCGTGATGCTCGTCGTGGTCTTCATGGCCGCGCTCGTCATTCTGCCGCTCGTCCTGCCGCGCCGTCTCGTGGATCGTCTTTCCGTCCAGGGATATCGCACTGTGATCTACGGAGCATGTGCCATCATGATCCTTCGCTGCGTGGCAGTCGTCATGCTCGGACGCCCCGATGACATCGAAGGAGGCAAGGCGGTGGCCGAAGCACTGAAGGAGCGCACGGCCCATACCTTCGTCTATCTCTATCACCGGCAGAATGCCGGCGATGCCTTCAATCCGCAACTCGCCTGGTATACGAAGGGCTGGATGGCCGGATGGAACGAAGGATATACCTACACGCCCGTCGCACTGAATGCGCGTACGGCCGACGAGTCCACGCTCATCGCCCTCATCGCTTCGGGCAAGCAGCTCGTCGTCTACTACCATCCGGGCATATCGAAGGAAGTGCAGGCCTCCGTCGCATCGACGCTCGCCATCGGCTATGTGCCGCTGGAAATGCAGACGCCGCACTATACGGTCTTCCGCAGACTAGGTCTCGGTGAACGGCTAGCTCCCGGCAGCCGTTGATTCCTTGAACTGGAGCGCATGCAGACGGGCATAGACGCCCTTGCGTTCCAGCAGCTCATCGTGTGATCCTTCCTCGACGATTCGGCCGTGGTCGAAGACGAGAATCCTGTCCGCATGAACGATCGTCGACAACCTGTGTGCGACGATGACGGCCGTCCTGTTCTTCAGCACACCGTTGATGGCATCCTGGACGATTCGCTCCGATTCCGTATCGAGTGCAGACGTGGCTTCGTCGAACAGGAGGACGTCGGGATCGCGATAGAGCGCCCGTGCGATGGCCACACGTTGACGCTGCCCTCCGGAGAGCTTCATGCCACGGTCGCCGATGTTCGTATCGTAGCCTTCCGGCAACGCTCTGATGAAGGTATCCGCGTGCGCGATGCCTGCAGCACGCTCCACGGACGCACGCTCGGCGTCAGGTTCTCCGAGGGAGATGTTGTTGGCGACGCTGTCGTTGAAGAGGATCGTCTCCTGCGAGACCGTTCCAAAGCGCCTCCTGTACGAAGCCAGATCGAAGGCGCGCACGTTCGTTCCGTCGAAGTCGATGGATCCTCGCTGTGGATCGTAGAAGCGCATCAGGAGATCGAGCATCGTGGACTTCCCGCTTCCGCTCGCTCCAACCAGGGCGACGGTTTCCCCGCGCCGGATGGAGAACGATACGTCACGGAGCACGTCCGCGGTTCCGTAGGCGAAGGATACGTTCCTGATGTCGATGGTCCGTTCGAAGGGTAAGGCCTGTTCCGTGCCGGTGACGACGGACGGTTCCTCATCGAGTGTGTTCACGATGTTCGAGGCGGCTACGATGCCGCGCTGCATGCCGGCGATCGTACTGATGGTGACAGAGATGGGCTGCATCAGTCCGAAGAGCAGGAAGAGGAACGTCATGAGATTCGGTGCCGTAAGCTCGCCCCCAGCGAGAGCCGCACCACCGGCGTAGAAGACGGCGACGAGAGCGAGGATGCCGAACGTATCGTTCACGGCCGGAACGAGAGAGAGGACACGTGTGTTCTTCAGTGCCGAGCGCACGAAATGGGCCGTCTGCGTGACGAACTTCCGGATCATCAGCGGTTCGACCGTCAGCGCCTTGATGACGCGGATACCGGTGACCGTTTCCTGAAGCGTGGCCGTGTAGTCCGCCTGGGCATTCTGCATGCGCGCACCGTACCTGCGCAGGAAGGTCGTCGACGTGCGGATGAGGACGAGGCCCAGAAGGCTGATGACGAGAGCGATGGCCGTGAGCTTGGCGGAGATGATCAGCAGCAGTGTGACGTAGATGACGATGGTCGTGATCTCACGCCACAGCGCCGTGATGGAGTTGATGGTGGCGTGGTTGAGGACTCCGACGTCGTTCGTCAGCAACGAGATGATCTCTCCCGTCTTCCTGCGCCCGTAGTATTCCATGGACAGATCGGTCAACTTCATGAACAGGGCGTCGCGAATGGACTTCATGATGCCTTCCTCCAGACGTGTGGAGATGAGGTTGCTCATGTACTTCGTGATGCTGCGGAACAGGAAGAGCAGGAAGATGGCGATGCTCAGATTGCGGATCGTCGTGAAGAAATCCGGAGAGATGAGCAGGCCGTAGATGAAGCTGTCGAAGGATGTCTTCAGCGTCGTTCCTACCTGCGTGACGTTCGGTGGCAGGGCCATCGCTCCCGACGCCGACTGTTGTCCGCTGAACAGCGTCCGGAACACGGGCTCGACGATGGCCAGCGTCAGCGCGTTGAACAGCGAGAAGAGCAGGTTGGCGACGAGGGAGAAGGCGAGGAGTCCACGGAACGGACGAACGAATCGCAGGACGCGAGGAATGAGCTGGCGGGCGGTATAGTTATGTGTGCTTGACGTCACGGGATCGAATCTACGATGAATGAATGGCACCGGCCTACTTCAGCAGTTCCCGGTAGTTGCGGGCATAGGCCTTGATGGCTTCCAGCATGGAAGCGGCGACCTGCTCCTGGCCCTTTTCGCTCGTGATGTATGCTGCATCGCTCTTGTTGGACAGGAAGGCCGTTTCGAAGAGAATGTTCGGCATCGACGCCCCGACGAGGACATAGAATCCGGCCTGGCTTACACCACGGTTCTGAAGCGGCGTACGACGTGATACCTCGCGCTGGATTTTTGCAGCGAGCGTCTCGCTGAGCTGGACGAAGCTGCGCTGCGCCATCGTGGCCATGATCAACTGGTCGGCCGACATGCCCTTGTAGTGCTGCTGGGACCGCTCGAACTGGATGGATGCGTTCTCGCGTGCCGCGACGCGTGCGGCATCGGCATTGCGTCCAGGCCTCAGGATGTACGTTTCGCAGCCATGCGCCGGATGAGGCTTCGTAGGCATGCTGTTGCAGTGGATGCTGATGAACAGCTTGCCACCCGCTTCGTTGGCGATCTCCGTCCTGCGGAAGAGTTCGACGAACGTATCGTCGTCCCGCGTCATCACGATCCGCGTATCGGGCATCGCTTCGCGGATCAGCGTCCTGAGCTTCTTCGCGATGGCGAGGGTGACGTTCTTCTCGAGAGCGCCGTTCGTGCCTTCTGCACCGCCGTCGACGCCGCCATGTCCTGCATCGAGCACGATGACGTCGAGCTCCCATTTCTTCCTGTTGCCCGATGGACGGTTCCGGTCGTCGCCGGGTGGCGATGCCTCCTTGATGAAGGAGAGAGCGACCGTCGACGGGCCTTCTCGTCGCCATGCGACGTCCTTGATTCGCGCCGGTATCGTGATGCGATAGACGAGGATGTCGCGGATGATCTCGTGCCTGATGGCGAGGCCCGCCGCCGTGAGCGTGCTGTCGAGCGTCGCCGCGTGCGTCGCGTTGGGAATGCGGAGGACGACGCTGCGTCCCGTGCGTTCGGGCCGCTGATACTGCTCCAGGCGTGGGCTGCCGGTGATGCGCAGTACGATGGAGTCCGGCATCGCTTCGGCCCGTACCGACGTGATACGGCACGGATTGGCGGCCTGCTGCATGGGTATGGTGAATCCCGTGCAGGCGATCAGGGCGAGCGCGGTGACGATGCGGAAGACGTCAGTCAAGCCAGCCTCGCCGCTTGAAGTAGATGACCATCGAAACGCCGATGACGAGGATGATGGCCCAGATGAGGCTGTAGCCGTACTCCCAGTCGAGTTCAGGCATGAAGTGAAAGTTCATGCCGTAGATGCTGCATATGAAGGTCAGTGGCAGGAAGATCGTGCTGATGACCGTGAGTACCTTCATCACCTGGTTGAGTCGTGCGTTGCTGACGGAGAAGTAGGCTTCCATGACGGACGTCACGCCGTCGCGCGCAGCTTCGAGCTGATCTGCAACGCGGACGAGATGATCGTAAACATTTCTATAATAAACCGATTCATCGAGTGCCACGAGATCGAACTCTCCGCGTGCGAGTCTGTTCACGATCTCGCGCTGGTAGACGACGGTTCGTCGTGCCTCCTGCAGGCGTCGTTTCATGTTCAGGATGCGAGACAACGTCAGCGTCGTGGGCTGCCTGAACACGGTATGCTCGACTTCCTCGATACGGTCTTCGAACATGGTGACGAGCGGCAGATACTGATTGACGAGGTCGTCGAGCAGAAGATGGAGGAGGAAGTCCGGTCCGCGGCGCATCAGGCGATGGTTGATGCTGCACGATTCGCCCAGGGCCCTGATCGGCTGCAGGGACACGGCATGATGCGTGATCAGGACGTTCTCGCCGATGATGATGTTGACCTGCGCCGTCGACGCATAGCGGTAGGACGTGGGGTCGTCGTCATCCGTCTCCTCGTCATGGAGTTGCAGTGCGTGCATGATCACGTAGAGGTAGGAACCGAAGTCCTCGACCTTCGGATGGTGCAGGCGGTCGTCGTCCGACTTCCGGAATGCCCGGTGCATGTCGGCGAGGACGAGTTCATGGACCCGGAACCACGTCCTGAGTACTGTCGTTTCCTCTTCGCTGGTGGGAGTGTCCATGTCCACCCATACCATCGCTCCTTCGGGGAGCTGGCCGAGGTCGATCTCCGTGAGCCGTGCCATGGGGACGATCTCGAAGACGTCTTGACGAAACAAACGAATGGTGATCATGTGCGCTCACGGTAACTTTGCAGCACAAATCTACGGTAGAGGCATGAGGAAAGAACGTCCGGTTACATATGTGGAAGTCGCCATCGATACGATCGGATTCGAAGGCATCGCCGTCGGCCGCGTCGACGGTGTGGTTCATTTCGTCGAAGGGGCGCTCCCCGGCGAGCGCGTGACGGCAAGGGTCAAGGGCAAGAAGAAGCGGTTCGTCGAGGCCGTCGCCACGGAGATACACGAGCCGTCCGCCTACCGGCTCGAGCCCCCGTGTCCGCATTTCGGTGCCTGCGGCGGATGCAAGTGGCAGCACTTCGACTATGGCGAGCAGTGTGTATGGAAGAGGCAGCACCTGATCGACGCCTTCGAGCGTATCGGCCATGTCTCCGTGGGAGAGTACAGGCCTACCGTGGCCTGCCCCCAGCCGTATCACTATCGCAACAAGATGGAATTCTCCTTCGGGGCCTCGCGGTGGCTCACGAACGAGGAGATCGCCTCCGGTGAGATCTTCGAGACGTCGTTCGCACTGGGGCTACATGTGCCCGGACGCTTCGACAAGGTGCGGCACCTCGACGACTGCATGCTCCAGAGCGCACTGGCCAACCGTATCCTGAAGACCACGCACGAACTCGCCGAACGATATGGTATCAAGGCCCATCATCAGCGATTCCACGATGGATTCGCACGTCATCTCGTCATCCGCACGAGCGTGGCCACCGGTGCCGTCATGGCAATTCTCGTCACGACCTCGCCATCCGATGATGCCGAACGTGCCTTCATCGCATCCTGGCTCGATCAGCACGCAGGACTGCCCGCCGACTCCACGCTCGTCGCCGCCGTGAACGACACGCGTTCTCCTGTGGCCGTCGGTACCATCGTCGAACAGCGCGGTCCGGGCTACCTCGAAGAAGATTCTCACGGTATCCGCTATCGGATCTCGCCGTTCTCGTTCTTCCAGACGAATACCGTCCAGCTCCCGAATCTCGTCACCCGGGCCATCGATGCCGCGGATATCGGCAGTGACGACGTGGTATGGGACCTCTACTGCGGAACAGGAACACTGACGCTTCCCGCAGCACGCAGGGCGAAGCATGTCGTCGGTGCGGAACTCGTGGCATCGTCGATCGCCGATGCACGTGCCAATGCCGAACGCAACGGCATTGCGAATGTCGAATTCCATACCGTGGACCTGCATTCGGCGGCGGCCACGACGCTGCTCGATTCGTTCCCGAAGCCCGACGTCCTGCTGGTCGATCCACCTCGTGCCGGAATGCATGCCATGCTCGTCGAACATATTCTCCGTATCGACGCACCGAAGGTCGTCTACGTCAGTTGCAATCCGGCGACGCAGGCACGCGATTGCGCGCTGCTGGCAGAGAAATACGACGTGCGCTTCGTGACGCCGGTGGATATGTTCCCGCAGACCTTCCACGTGGAAGCCGTGGCTCTTCTCGAACGCAGAACGGAATGATCTCGCGTCACCGTCGGGTCATGGCCCGACGGTGACGCCATGCGTTCGACGATCAGCGTATCAACGAGTACGGTGATACCGTCGTACCGCGGAACGTGCGCATGCGGATGAAGTAGTTGCCGCTCGCACCGTCGGGAATCGTGATCGACTCGTTGTGTACGCCGGGCTGGACGCTCGGCTGGTCATAGACCGTGCGTATCTCGCGACCCAATGCGTCCACGATGTCGATGGTGACGGGCGTTCTGCTCTGGAGTTCGAAGATGATCTCCGTCGTACCGGGCGACAGCGTGGGGCCGTTCTCGACATGGACGATCCTGTCCGCTCGTGGCGTACGCACGAACGTCGTGGCGTTGAGCCCCATGTTCACGGCACGATTACGTGCAGCCCTGATCCCCTTGACCACGTCGTCATAGGTGCTTCCGGCGCCGATGACGAAGACGATCTGCTGCGTCTGGCCAGGTGAAAGGGCGAACGGCCCTGCACCGATCATCATCGACACGTCGGTGACGAGTGAATTGGAACGACCTATGCCGCTCGTCATCATCAGCCACTTCTTCGCCCTGATGAAGTTGTCGTAGATGCCCGGGTTGAAGGTCGAATTGCCATCGTTGTCGATGGCGTAGAAGTTCACGGTATTGGGCGAGATCATGCTGACGCCGACGCTCGGCAGGTCGGGACGGTTCGCGTGCTGCACCAGACCGATGCCGTTGTCGAAGTCCCATGCGCATCCGTTCTCGAGCCCGGCCGTCCCGATATCCCAATCGAAGAAGAGCGACAGGTAGACGTCGGACTGGACGGTATCGGTCCGGTTCGTGACGTCGTATACCGCCGTGATGACGTTGCGCATCGAGTCGGCAGGGGATTGATAGACATGCTGGCGTACGCTGACGCCGGTGGCATAGTTGTCGTAACGGTCGTCATAGCCCGTTACGGCGCGGATGCCGTCTGGTACACTGTCGCGCATGATGGACACGACGCGCGTCGCATGGAAGGACGTGTCCTTGAACGACGTGGCGGCACCGCGTACGACGTTCGAGAGATTCGTCGGCGACGTTCCGACGAGCAGACCCGATTCGAAGAGGAGGCTGCGGTCGTCGATATACGACAGTCCTATTCCCTGTTCGTTGTTCGGGTAGTCGTTGTAGCCGATGTTCCCCATGCTGTTGACGGTCGTCTTGATGTCGTTCTCCGTCATGTTGCGATAGGACGGGTTCACGGTGGCCGTGACGAGTTCGCGCATCACGGTACGACCGTCGGCGTCGGTCAGGACGATGAGCAGGCGCAACGTGCCGTTCATCGGTGTATCGTCGGGCAGGGTCAGTCGTACCATGTCCGTCAACGTGCGCTCTTCTCCACGCTGCATAGCCCCTACCGAGATCGGGCCGCTCGTGATGAGCGGGGCGACGTCCGACGGAATGATGCGGGTGGTCAGCGTGGCGTTGGACAGGGGATCGAGGATGTTCTTGACCGTCAGGCGCAGGGTGATATCCTCACCGGGGGCGAAGACATCGTCCGGCGTCTCCTCGATGAAGGTTGTCGACGTCAACGATGCCCACCGGGCTGTGGACGACTGCAGGGCACGAGGGGCGTTCACGCGCCCGGTGCCGATACGTCCCACGCTGAACGGATTCTCCGCGTCGATGTCGTCCGTCGTCGCCTTGATCACGGCCAGGACTTCATCGGGTCTGAAGTTCGGACGCACCATGCGCAGCATGGCAGCCACGGCGGCAACCACGGGCGAGGCCATCGACGTTCCGTCGTATGCCTCGTAGCCCTGATTGAGGACGGTGGACAGGATTCCCTGGCCAGGTGCGCTGACGTCGACCGTTGCGTGGAAATTCGAGAAGAAGGCCCTGCGGTCGGCCGTATTCGTTGCGGCTACGGACAGGACATTCGGATAGGCTGCAGGATAGTAGGCGAGGTCGTCGCCGTCGTTTCCGGCGGCTGCGACGATCAGCGCACCCAGGCCTGTTGCCGCATTGATGACGTCGATGTCGGCGAACGACTGTGCCGAGCTGCCGAAGGAACAGTTGATGACGGACGCCCCCATCGATGCGGCATAGAGGATTCCGTCACCCGTACGGCCCACCGTCCTGCTGTTGACATCATCGCGGCCTACCTTCACGGCAAGAATCCTGACGTTGCGTGCGACACCTGCGACGCCGAGGTGATTGTCGACGATGGCGGCACAGATGCCGCCGACGTGCGTTCCGTGGGGATTGCCGGGGAGCGGGGAGTTGTCGGGCGACTGTCCATCGGCACCGAGGAAGTCCCATCCCATCCAGTCGTCGACGAAGCCGTTGCGGTCGTCGTCGATGCCGTTCGAGCGTTTGTCGAAGCCATTGTTGTCGAGGCCCATCTCGCCGGTATTCTTCCATACGTTGGCGCCGAGGTCCTGATGCGTCGTGTCAACGCCTGTGTCCACGACGCCGATCACCGTGGAAACTCCTTCCGGGAGCATGTCCCATGCTTCGAAGGCGCCGATCTTGCCAAGATGGTATTGATCTACGGCAAGGGGGTCGTTGGGTGTTCCGTCGATACGGCGGACGGGAAGCGGTTCGGCGTAGTCGACATCGGGATGTGTGGCCAGCTTGCGCGCGAGTGTGAGGGGGGGCAGGAGCGCCGAATAATGCACGACGGCGATGCGGGCGACGGTATGACCGGGATTGCTGGTGACGATCGTCTGGGGACGCTTGTCGAGCGCCCATTGATAGGCCTTCAGCGTAGCATCGGAGACGTAGCCTTCCGAGGAATGGTCGCCGATGATCGAGGTGAGGGACGTCAGCGGGCCTTTACGACCGGCCTCGATCCACGCCCTGGCCGTCGGGCTGTCCGCGCGCAATCGCAGGACGACGGTCTGCGGTTCGACGTCATGGGCGGCATATGCCGAAACGGTAGAGAACAACACGGCCAGAAGAAGGTGCCGGAGTGTCATGTGCTTCCTTCGATGATACGCCGGATACGAGTGCTCGACGATTCGAAAAGTTACCGGCCTAGTTCTGCGGCGGCCATACGATGCGCTTCCTCGTCAGGCGTTCGTTGCCCAGGCGCACTTCCGCGATGTAGTCGCCGTTGCTCACGATCTTTCCCCGTTCGTCACGTCCGTTCCATACGATCTCGTACGTGCCCGGACCCTGGATGCCGCGAAAGACGGTGGCGATGATACGGGCCTGCGTCGAATACACGACGATATGGACTTCGATGGTCTCGTCGACGAAGTAGCGGATGCGTGGCGAGATGTCCTCGCTGAGGCCGAAGAACCGGCCGATGTCGCTGAAGTTGATCATGGCGTTGCCGGTGCCCATCGGCCGCATCAGTACGCCGGGGACGTACATGGAATTGGCGACGTTGATCTGTTGCTGCACCACTTGCTGTCCGCTCGGAATGAACATCGCCGTCGGAATGTCCATCGTGCGCATCGCCGCTTCCCATGGCGAAGGTTCGCGGTGGAAGGCGGTCGCCGTGCGGAGGATGGAGGACAGTGTTCTGGTAGCGATGGTGAATCGCAGGGACGAGCTGATGTTCGTCCGGAGCGCTTCGCGATATGCGGTGTCCTGTTCCGGCGTGAAGCGTATCGTCACTTCGCCCGGAACGTTGAGCCGGCCTTCCTGGTGTACCGTATCACCCGTGATGAATTCGGCCGGTGTGACCACTCGCGGCTGGAGCATGATGCTGCCGCCCTGTTGCTGCGACAGCACGGGCAGGAAGGACATGACGAGCACGACGAACGTGGTGGCGATCATCCTGCGGATGCGGAGGGAAGGGACGATGTGCTGCACGATCATCATAATGCCCTGAAAATACGGAAGCCGTCGTGGATGTACCGCGACGGCTTCCTGAAATGTTCATTGTCCGGCAATGGATCAGCCCTTGTACAGGTTGCTCTTTTCCGAATCGTTGAGGAGATCTCCGAGCGTCACGCCGGCACTGTCCGGTTGACGGGCCTGGCGGGGGAACGATCCGCCATCGCGTTCGCGGCGGTCTTCACGGCCCTCGTTCGACTGCTCGGCGCCCTTCATGGCGAGGATCAGCGACTGCGACGCGGGCACGACGCCGGCGACGATGACCGTGATCGTATCGCCGGGATTCAATTCGACCTTCTGTCCGCGGCCGATGCTCACGATCTTACTGCGGGGCATGAAGCCATCGAACGTTTCGGCGACGCGGACGACGGCGCCCTGCGTGGACGACTGCTGGACGATGCCCTGCGTTTCCATACCGACCGGAAGGATCGAGAGCACGTTCTCCCACGGATTCGACTGCGTCTGCTTGTATCCCAGGCCGAGTTGCTGCTTGTCCTCGTTGGCCGACAGGATTTCGACGTCGATTTCCTGGCCGATGGCGATCACGTCCGACGGATGCTTCACACGCTGCGTCCACGACAGCTCGCTGATGCGGAGCAGGCCTTCGATGCGCGGTGCCACCTGGACGTAGGCGCCGAAGTCCGTGATACGGCGAACCGTACCCTTGACGCGCTTGCCGACGGGATAGGCAGCGTTGACACCCTTCCACGGCGATTCTTCGTGTTCGCGGTGGCTCAGCGACAGCTTGCGCTTCTCGCTGTCCACTTCAGCGACGGTGACCTTGAGACGGTCGCCCTTCTTGACCACGGTCGCCGGGTTGTCGATGCGGGAATTCGACAGGCGGGATACGTGGACGAGGCCTTCCACACCGCCGATGTTGACGAAGGCGCCGAACGTCGTGACCGACGTGACGGTACCGTCATAGACCGCACCGGCTGCGATGGTGCTCCAGAATTCGTCGAGCAGGATGTCGCGGCGTGTCACCACGGCCGACTTGTATCCCGTATCGTCCGATTGCAGTTCATGGACCCTGACCTGTACCGTCTGGCCGATCGCCGTTCCCAGCTCCTCTTCGGGGACATTCTTGCGGATGCCGAAGTGCGATGCCGGCAGGAAGACGCGCATGCCGTTGTATTCGCCGCGCAGCCCACCCTTGACGCGCTCGATCAGCACGACGTCGAAGGTCGCATTCGTATCCTTCAGGTGCTGGAGCTGTTCGTAGGCTTCGTCGCGACGCTTGCGTTCTTCTTCCTTGCGCGCGCGCTCTTCGGCCTTCTTGCGCTGGTCTTCCGCCTGTTCCTCTTCCGTCATGGACGGTTCGGCGGCGGCAGGGGTGGGAGATCCGGGCGCTGCGTCGGCCGCAGGAGCGGCATCGGCGGCAGGTTCCGTTGTGGCTGCCGGGGCTTCGGCTACGGGAGCCGGTGTTGCCTCGGGGGCAGGGGCTGCCTCAGGGGCAGGCGTTGCTTCGGCGGATGCTTCCTCGATTGGCTCGGAAGCGTTGGTCAGGTCAGACATGCGACTAAACCACGAAATAAACGATTATGACAACTTCGGGCAGCGATGAGGTCACCCGATACCATTTAGAAGAGTTGCGAAGTTACGGTTTTTTGCTTACGAACGGCAGGGGATTGTTACATCACTATTCGGCAATATTTGTTTTCCATAAGGTAGTGCCGTACCTTTGTCGGCTCTTGCAGTGAATTCATTCCCCAATACCTGCCGTTGTATGGACAGCGACGGCTGCGAAAGCATCCATAGGAGGTCCTCATGAGTGTACGTCGCCTGTACGAAACGACCTACATTGTCAATGCGGCGCTCGAAGACGCCGACACCGAAGCGATCGTCAAGCGTGTATCCGACTACATCGTCGACCACGGCGGACAGATCGTCGAAGTCAACAAGTGGGGTCGTCGTCGCCTCGCCTATCCGATCAAGAAGAAGTACAACGGCTATTACGTGTACTGCTGCTTCGAATCGCCGTCGAACACCATTCCGCTGCTTGAGCGTTTCTTCGTTCTCGAAGACAACGTCCTGCGTCACCTGACGATGCAACTGGATCCGAAGCTCCGCGAATTCCGCAAGGTTCGCGCCGAAGCACAGGCTCTCCGTGCAGCCGCGATGGCCGAAGCGAACAAGTCAACTGGCGCACCGACGAAGTCGGAAGCTCCGGTTTCCTGATCAACCTTATTTCCGGACGTTGTTGAAGAGAGAAAACCATGAACGTAATCCTTCGTCAGAACGTGGAAAACCTCGGTGAGATCGGCGAAATCGTGGCCGTGAAGCCTGGGTATGCACGCAACTACCTGATTCCGAACAACATGGCATACATGGCCACGGCCGGTGCCATCCGTTCGCTCGCAACCGAAAAGAAGCAGTATGAAGTGAAGATGGCCAAGGCCAAGCAACAGGCCGAAGTCGTCGCCGCTCAACTCGCGGAACTGCAGATCACGATTCCGATGCAGGTCGGTGAAGAAGGCCGTCTGTTCGGTTCGGTCACGGGTCAGATGATCGCCGCCGAACTCGAACTCCGCGGCTTCCACATCGATCGCCGCACGATCATCATCGAAGAGCCGATCAAGACGCTTGGTATCTTCGACGTGAAGGCCAAGCTTCATCCCGAGATCACCGCTACCCTCAAGGTGTGGGTGATCGGCCAGGAATAAGCCGCAAGGTCTTCGTCGCACTGGAACTTCGGGGCCTCGTGGTATGTAACCACGGGGCCTTTTACATTTGGAGGACTATCATGCGTGTCGTTATCGCAGGAGGGTCGGGCTTCATCGGCACGGCTCTCACCGAAGCCCTGAATGGTGAAGGACACGACGTCGTCGTGATATCCCGCAAACGCCGCCACGTCGAAGGCGCTGCGAGTGCCGGATGGGATGACGATCTCGTAGCGTTGTTCGATGGTGCCGGAGCCGTCGTGAATCTCGCCGGTGCGAACGTCGGAGCCCATCGCTGGACGTCGTCCTACCGCAAGGAGATACTGGACAGCCGCGTGAGCAGTACGCGCGCCATCGTCGATGCGATTCTGCACTGTGTGCGCCCGCCAGCCCTCGTCAACGCGTCGGCCGTCGGCTTCTACGGCGATACGAGCATTCCCGGAGACGAATCGCAGCCCGCGGGTGCCACGTTCCTCGCCGACATATGCAGACTGTGGGAGGCCGAGGCTGAACGCGCCGGCACGGTCACACGTGTGGCCGTTCTGCGGCTGGGCCTCGTACTCGATCGGAACGAAGGAGCACTGCCCCGTATGGCCGGCCCCATGAAGTTCTTCATCGGCGGACCGTTGGGTCCAGGGGATCAATGGATGCCGTGGGTCCATCGCGACGACGTCATCGGGGCATTCCGGTGGGCCATCGCTTCGCCGCAGGTTCACGGGCCGTACAACATCACCGCACCGGGCATCGTGAGAATGAAGGAGTTCTCGAAGGCACTCGGAACAGCATTGCACCGACCGTCGTGGCTGCCCGTTCCTTCCATCGTCCTGCGCATCGTGCTGGGTCTCCAGGCCGACCTCGTGATTCACGGACAGTACGCTCATCCGATGCGGACGGAAATGGATGGCTTCCGTTTCCGCCATCCACACCTCGCGGAAGCTCTGGCATCGCTCTGATGCCCGTCGTTACGTTGCCCAATCCCTCAACTTTCGGTATGTTGCGGCTCTTTTTTCGTATCCGAACCGACACATTTACCGCGGAGACGCGCGACATGAACGTAGAAGTCGTGATGCCCAAGATGGGCGAGTCAATTCAAGAAGGCAAGATCCTTCGTTGGGTCAAGAAGGTTGGCGACAAGGTCGAGCGTGACGAGGTGATTCTCGAAATCTCCACGGACAAGGTGGATACCGAGGTACCGTCGCCGTCCGCCGGCGTGATCGTACAGCTTCTCGCTAACGAGAACGATACGGTCGAGGTCGGCAAGGTCATCGCGATCCTGAGCACGGATGCCAATGCGTCCGTTCCTGCCGCAGCCCCTGCACCCGCACCTGCTGCAACTCCTGCGCCCGCTCCGGCCCCTGCCCCCGTGGCCGCAGCCCCTGCACCCGCACCTGCTGCGACTCCTGCGCCCGCTCCGGCCCCCGCTGCCGGTGGTGCCGAAGTCGACGTCGTGATGCCCAAGATGGGCGAATCGATCCAGGAGGGCAAGGTCCTGCGCTGGGTGAAGAAGGTCGGCGACAAGATCGAGCGCGATGAAGTGCTCCTCGAAATCTCCACGGACAAGGTCGACACCGAAGTACCGTCGCCGACGGCCGGTGTGCTGTCCGCCATTCTCGCGAACGAAAACGACGTCGTCGAAGTCGGCAAGGTCATCGCCCGCATCGCAACCGGTGCCGGCGCATCGGTACCTGCCGCAGCCCCTGCACCCGCAGTGGCCGTTCCTGTTCCTGCGGCAGCACCCGCACCCGCTGCTCCTGCCACGAACGGTGCCGCCAAGTCGGTCGCAGCCCCTGCCGTCGCGTCGGCTGCCACCTCCAGTGTTCCCCGTACGTCGGGTGGACGTTTCTACTCGCCGCTCGTGCGCAGCATGGCCGCAGTGGAAGGCGTGAGCGTCGAGGAGCTCGACCGCATCCAGGGAACGGGTCTCGAAGGCCGCGTCACGAAGACCGATTTCCAGAACTATCTCCGCACACGTACGGGTGCTCCGGCTCCCGTTGCAGCTCCTGCTCCGGCTGCCGCCCCGGCACCTGCGCAAGCTGCGGCTCCTGCAGCGGTTTCCACGCCGTCGCTGCCGATCGGCGCCGATGACGAAGTGATTCCCATGGACCGCATGCGTCAGTTGATCGCAGAGCACATGGTGCGCTCGAAGCAGACGTCGCCGCACGTCACGAGCGTGGCCGAAGCCGACGTCACGGGCATCGTCAAGCTCCGCGAGAAGATGAAGGGTGCCTTCGAGAAGCGCGAAGGATTCAAGCTCACGTATACGCCGTTCTTCGGTATGGCCTGCGTGGAAGGCGTGAAGCAATGGCCGATGGTCAACGTCAGCGTCGATGGCAAGAACATCATCCTGCACAAGCGCGTCAACCTCGGCATGGCCACGGCGCTGGACGATGGCAACCTCATCGTTCCGGTGATCAAGAATGCTGACACGCTCAACGTGACCGGCATGGGCCGCGCGATGAACGATCTGGCGCAACGTGCCCGCACGAAGAAGCTCGTCCCCGACGATATCTCCGGTGGCACGTTCACGATCACCAACGTCGGTTCCTTCGGTTCGCTCTTCGGAACGCCGGTCATCAACCAGCCGCAGACGGCCATCATGGGTATCGGTGCCATCCAGAAGCGTCCGGTCGTACGCACGGTCAACGGTGAAGACCTCATCGTCGTCCGTCACATGGTCTACCTCTCGCTGACGTACGATCACCGCGTCATCGACGGTGCTCTGGCCACGCAATGCCTGGCCGCCATCTGCCGTTCGCTCGAGAACATGAACGAGCAGACCGTCGTGGTCTGATAGACGATACATCGAACATCATACGGCGGCGGCGTGGACCATTCCATGCCGCCGTCGTCGTTTGATGGACATGGTCTTTCCGATTCGTCACCAGCACACGGGGTGAAAATCCCGATCAGGGGGGATGTGCCATGGTGAGTGATGCCATTATGTTGCGACCGGAAGATCGCCGAATGGGCATATATGATCGATCGAAACGGAAAGGAGATGATGCATGAAGAAGGTGTTGATCCTGTTCGCTGCAGGTCTGTTCTGTACGTCGTTCGTGCCGCAGGACGATCCGCTGGCGGCGTGTTCGGGCAGCGTGCCGTGCAGTGCGTGCAGGAACTGTACGCGCTGTGCTCATTGCGCGAAGCGGGGAGGAACCTGCGGTACCTGCCGCAGGAACGGATTGCACGAGCCGGTACCGGAAGAACGTTCCTGTATGGGGCCGCATAGTATGTGATGCGATGACTATCTCCCGGCCTCACGCTCGAGGATGATCGTCACAGGACCGTCGTTCACCAGCGCGACGTCCATCATCGCGCCGAAGATTCCCGTGCCGATGTTCAGCCCATGCTCCTTGCCGCGCTCGCGAACACGTGCCACGAGCATGTCGTAGAGCGGTTCGGCGTGTTCCGGGCGTGCAGCGTCGATGAAGGATGGACGCGTTCCTTTCTTCAGATCGCCGTAGAGCGTGAACTGTGAAACGACGAGGATTCCGCCGCCGATGTCCGATACGGAACGGTTCATCTTCCCTTCATCGTCGGAGAAGATGCGGAGCGATAGCAGCTTGTCGGCCATCCATTCCATTTCGGCGGGGGAGTCGCCATGGGTGATGCCGACGAGGGCGAGCAGACCCCGGTCGATACAACCCGTCACCTGACCATTCACGGTGACGGAGGCGGACGATACACGCTGGACGACGATACGCATGGCCGCGAATATGTACATTCGCGGGAAATGTCCGACCAAACGAAGAGGTCCATCATGAACGTAGAACTGCCGTCCTGGATAGCGGAATGGAAGGCGCCCGAGCCACATGCCGGGCATGAAGAACGCATGAAGGCAGTCATCGATCTCGTTCGCCTGAACATCAGACATCGTACGGGTGGCCCCTTCGCTTCCATCATCGTGAACGACGACACGGGTGCCGTGGCCGGCGTCGGCCTCAACCTCGTCACGTCGCTCAACCTCAGCATCCTGCATGCGGAGATGGTCGCCATCATGATGGCGGAAGAAGCGGCGGGAACGTGGGACCTGGGAGCGACGGGACGGTATACGATCTATGCATCGGCTGAACCATGCGCCATGTGCATGGGGGCCATTCCGTGGTCGGGCCTGCGTACGCTCGTCATCGGTGCGCGCGACGAGGATATCCGGGCCATCGGCTTCGACGAAGGCGTCAAGGCCGACAACTGGATCGACGGCTATGCCCAGCGCAACATCCACGTGATCCGCGACGTATGTCGCACCGAATCCGCCGCCGCACTGAAGGAATATGCAGCGTCGGGCGGTCATATCTACAACGGTTGATCCAACCAAGGAGATGTCATGAAGTTCTCGATCGAATACAGCCCGGTGTATTCCATGCTACGCGTCGACATGCAGCAGGGTGAGCAGTTCCGGGGCGAATCCGGCGCCATGGTGTCGATGAGCCCGACCATCGAACTCGAAGCCACGTCGAGCGGCAAAGGTATTCTCGGCACGTTGAAGGCGGCCGTCGGTGGCGAATCGCTGTTCGCATCGTTGTTTTCGGCCGTACACGGCAATGGCGAGCTGATCCTCGCACCGTCCGCCCCCGGTGACATCGTCCAGCTCGATCTCCGCAACGAGACGTGGTTCGCGCAAAGCGGAGCCTATCTCGCCGGTGATCCTTCGCTCACGCTCGATACACAGGGATCGATCAAGGCCCTGATCTCGGGGGAAGGACTGTTCCTTTCCAAGATCTCGGGTACGGGCACGCTCTTCCTGAACTCCTTCGGTGCCATCTATACCAAGGACCTTCAGCCAGGTGAACGGTACATCGTGGATACGGGCCATATCGTGGCCTTCCCGTCGACCGTCACCTATACCATTCGCAAAGCAGCGCGCGGCCTCTTCTCCACGATCGCATCCGGCGAAGGCCTCGTCTGCGAATTCATGGGCCCCGGCCGGCTGTACATGCAGACGAGGAACGTCAGTGCCTTCGCCCGCATGTTGCAGCCCTTCGTCGCCAACAGCGGAAGCTAGAATTTCTCGGTCCTGACGGTGCAGAGCACCGACGTCAGATCGTTGAAGACGATGTCGTCCGGTTCGCCGGCGATGGCAGGGAGGTCGATCACGGCCTCCTTGCCCGTCATATGGAGACGCATGCGGTAGACCTTCTTGTCTTCCGTCACGATCTTGATCGGTATGTACATGCGGAAGGTTTCGGGGACGTCGTCCTGGCGGACGCGGCACGTGATCTTGTACGTTCCGTCGGCCTGCTTCTCATGCTTCCAGGCGAAGGTATAGGTGGGGATGTCGTTGCCGTGTACCCATTGATCGAAGAACCACGACATGTCCTGTCCGGCGTGCTTCTCGACGGTACTGCGGAACGTCTCCGTCGTGGCGGACTTCAGCTTGTGCGTGGCGTAGAAGTCCTTGAACATGGTCATGAAGGCATCTTCCTTCATCGTCGTCAGATCGAGCATCATGTTCCGCAGCATGTGCACGACCCACGCACCCTTGTAGTAGATGAACGTGTTGTATTCTCCGCCGCTTCCGCCGGAGGAGACGCGGCCGCCGAGCGAGATGGACGGCGGCTTGCGGAACGTGCCGAACATATTCTTGCCGTTGTTCCGGATGCTCTTCGAGTACTCTTCCAGCAGACGGAAGAACTTGTCGCCCTCGCTTGCCGCGAGCTGCGAATAGAGCAGGCACGAATACATGGCGAAGCCCTCGCTCAGCCATTGATCGCGATAGGAAAGGAAGTCGACGGCGATACCCCACCACTGGTGGGCCACTTCATGTGACGTGAACTGTTCGCCGAAGAAGTCGTCGGTCCTGGCATCCTCGACCTTGTAGAAGGCGAGCGTCGAGAGATGGAGCATGCCCGGAAACGCTTCTCCGTGGAAGGCCGGCAACTCCGTCGCATAGAGACGATTGATGGGCAGGGGACCGAACAGCTTCGTGAAGAAGTTCAGCGCCTGTTTCACATCCGTTTCCACGACGTCGACCTGGTCCTTCGTGTAGTAGTTGAGCTGGACATCGGGATAGCCGTTGCCTTCGATCGTCTTCTCGCGAAAGAGACCGATGTTGAACGAGGCATTCCTCATCTTGCGTCCGAGCAGCCAGCGGCTGCGTACGATATCGCCTTGCTTCTCTTCCGATGCCTTGTCGCCGATCGATACGAGGATATAGCGGCGGTCGTGTTCGAAGACGAGATCGAAGAAGGAGAGCTGCTTGTATCCATGATAGGGATACCAGTCGATCGACGTCTTGAGGAACGTGATGTCGCCCTGACGTTCGATGACTTCACCGTGATACGTTATCACGAAGGCCGTACGTTCACCGCGGCGCATCATCCGCGGCAGTTTGATCCAGAGAAGGCCGCTTTTGTCCGGACGATGCGTCGTCAGCATCGCTCCGCCGTGTTCGCGGACGGAGTCCACCGTCAGGCGATAGTTCAGCGACAACGAGATCCACTCCGCCGAGTCCGTCGTTATCGTGACGTCCATGCGGTCGGTCGTCTTCATGGCCAGGGATCTGTCGATGCTGCAGACGATCGTATGCTGGCCGACGTAGATCATGTCTCCCGCCGATACGCTGTTGCTGTCGACGGCTGCGACACCTTCGGGTGGAGGACATTGGTTGACGGACGTCCAGTTCCATCCCAGCGTACCACGCTCGCCGATGGTGAGCGTATACGGTTCCGTATCGTAGGGATCGGCGCCGATGATGGCCTGGTATTGTCCTTCCTTGCTGTAGGTCTGGCAGATGAAACCCCGATCGCCTCGCCGGTTGTTAAGGATGGCGCGCGCGAGGGTGGGTTCCACCTGCTTGCCGTCGGTGGAGACATAGGCTTCCACACCTGCGGCCATGATGCCGCGCACATCGCTTCCGGGCCGTTCCGTGGGCTTGTGGGTGCCTGACTTGAACTGGGCTGTCATGTCATCGTCGACGAACAGGAAGAAGGCCGAGGTGAATTCCTCGTTGTAGACGTCGTTCGGATAGAAGCGCTGGAGATTGATTTTTTCCACAGGCAGGGTAGGCGTGAAGATCGCCGACCCCTTGCCGATGAAGACGGCCGATACCGGACGCCCGCCGACCGGACTGCCCAGATGGACGGTACCGCTCACCAGCATGATGGTGACGGGACCATGTTCGATCATCAGGCCATCTACCTCATAAGTTCCATTGGAATCTGGTACTTGGTTCCTGAATGCCGTCAGCATTTCGTCGTACGATCCGAAGGACTGCGCCCAGGAAACCGGGCCGCCGCAGACGGGGAGGAAGATCAGGATGAAAGATCCGGAAAACGACGAGAGAAAGGAAACGATAGTACCCATGCTATGAATATCGATAGGTGAATAGAGGGCGCGAAGATACCCAACATGTATTTTTGTTCAATGGGCCGGAAGCCCATATTCATCAAACGAGGAGCATATGAACGACGTAGTCGGTGAATTGATTGGCAAGGAATTCAAGTGTCTTGACAAAGGCTTCATTCGTCTCATCGACGTGATGGGCGACGACTCCTCCATCGTGCAGGCTGCCCGCGTTTCGTACGGCACCGGCACGAAGAAGGTACACGAGGATCGAGGCCTCATCCGCTATCTGCTGCGCCATCTTCACACGACGCCCTTCGAGATGGTGGAATTCAAGTTCCACGTCAAGCTCCCCATCTTCGTGGCCCGGCAATGGATCCGTCATCGTACGGCGAACGTCAACGAATACAGCGGACGCTATTCGGAGATGAAGGACGAGTTCTACGTGCCGTCGCTGGACCAGATCCGTCCGCAGAGCATCGTCAACAAGCAGGGGCGTGGCGAAGAAGCCTTCCCGCAGGAACAGGCCGAAGCCATCGCCGAGCGTATGCGTACGACGCAGGATGGTCTCTACGACGAGTATCAGGACCTGCTCGGCGAGAACCTGGCGCGCGAGATCGCGCGCATCAATCTTCCCGTCTCGAACTACACGGAGTGGTACTGGAAGGTCGACCTGCACAATCTCTTCCACTTCCTGAAGCTTCGCATCGATCCGCATGCCCAGTACGAGATCCGCGTCTATGGCGAAGCCATGGCCGAGATCGTGCGCCAGATCGTTCCCGTGGCCTATGAAGCCTTCGAGGACTATATCCTGCACTCGCGGCGGTTCTCGCGTAACGAATTGCGCGCGCTGAGGTCATACCTTACGACGCTGCCCGATACCGTGGAAGCACTGGAGCCCTTCGGGCTGAAGGGCCGGGAGGCGCGGGAATTCCTCGACAAATTGCGGGACACCTTCGCATGAGCACTCGTCGACATTGCTGGATACTGGCGGTGATCGCCGTGGCACTGGCCGGATGTACGGATACGCTCCGTCCTCCGGCCGAAGAGCCGTTCCCTGCAGTGCCTGCCCACATGCCTGCCGTGCCGTTTCCTGCGGACAATCCCATCACACGGTCGAAGGCCGAGCTCGGACGTCATCTGTTCTACGAGATGCGCCTGTCGTCGGACAACACGGTGGCCTGCGGTACCTGTCACCGTCAGGAAAATGCCTTCACGGATTCGCCCAATCAGGTCAGCGTCGGCGTGGACGGTGCACGCGGCCAGCGCAACGCACCTCCGTTGCTCAACGTCGCCTATCAGAACGTGTTCTTCTGGGACGGCCGTGCCGGTACGCTCGAGGAGCAGGCCATGGCTGCCTTCATGAATCCTGCGGAGATGAATGCCGATACCGTCAAGGCCGCAGAGCTGATGCGTTCCGGCGACTACCGCCGGATGTGGAAGGATGCCTGGGGCGATACCGTGATCACGATGCGTCGCCTGATCCAGGCCATCACCACCTTCGAACGCACGATCGTCGGTGCCGACAGTCCATACGACCGCTACATCCGTGGCGACAGGAACGCGCTCAATGCCCAGGAGCAGGAGGGGATGCGCCTCTTCTTCAGCGAGCGCACGCAGTGCGGGGCCTGCCATGGCGGAGTGAACTTCACGGACAACCAGTATCATAACGTCGGTCTCTTCCATCACTATTTCGATGTCGGCCGGTACAACGTCACGCGCAAGCCAGCGGACGAAGGACGGTTCAAGACGCCGACGCTGCGCAACATCGAGCTTACCCCGCCCTACATGGCGACGGGGGACAGCGAACAGGGAGACCTCCGCACGCTCGAGCAGGTGATGGATCACTACGATCGTGGGGGGACGAACTTCGTCAACAAGGACAAGCGCGTTCGCAAGCTCAGCCTCACCGATGCCGAGAAAGCGGCGATGGTAGCCTTCATGAAGGCGTTGACGGATCGGTCATTGCTGACCGACCCACGCTTTGCGAAGCCGTAACATGGAGCGGCGATCGCGTCATCACACCTTCACGATGACGTAATCCTCGCATAATGCCCCGTGGCGAGTTTTGCCACCGTGAAACGAATACTGTTCATTTGCGGCTCGATGAACCAGACGACGATGATGCACGCCATCGCGAAGCATCTCTCGGACGCCGATTGCTGGTTCACTCCTTTCTATACCGATGGGCTCCTCGCCGTCCTCGAACGGAAGCAGTTCCTCGAATTCACCATCGCCGGCCGTACCTTCAAGGATCGTGTGTTCTCGTATTGCGAGCGGCACGATCTGCGGGTCGACTATCGCGGACAACGCCAGCCCTACGACCTCGTGGTCACCTGTAGCGACCTCGTCGTGCCGAAGAACATCCGGCACCGCCGGATCGTGCTGGTCCAGGAAGGGATGACCGACCCGGAGAATCTGGCCTATTACCTCGTCAAGTGGCTCGGCCTTCCTCGTTACCTGGCCTCGACGTCCACGACGGGCCTGAGCGATGCCTACCTCAAGTTCTGCGTGGCCTCGGAAGGGTATCGCGATCACTTCATCCGCAAGGGCGTGCGACCCGACAAGATCGAAGTCACGGGTATTCCGAACTTCGACCACTGTGCTGCCTATCACGACATTCCGTTCCCGCACAAGGACTATGTCCTCGTGGCTACGTCCGATTCCCGCGAGACCTTCAAGTACGAGAACCGTCGTCGATTCATCGAACGTGCCGTACGGATCGCCGATGGACGCGAGCTCATCTTCAAGCTGCATCCGAACGAACGTGTGGACCGTGCGACGAAGGAAATAGAGCAGTGGGCACCCGGCGCCATCGTCTACGACAGAGGCGACGTCCATCCGATGATCGCACACTGCGATACGCTCGTGACACGCTTCTCGTCATGCGTCTACGTCGGCATCGCCCTGGGCAAGACGGTGTTCAGCGACTTTCCGCTGGAACAGCTCCACCGCATGACGCCGATCCAGAACGGCGGTACGTCGGGTGCCGTCATCGCCGATGTATGCCGGCGCGTGATGGACCGCTCCTACGGCAGGAGGGCGGCATGACGCAGCGTATCATCGTCGTCTGCCAGGCCCGCACGGGTTCCACCCGCCTGCCGCGCAAGGTCATGCTTCCGCTCGAAGGCAAGCCGCTCGTCATCCGGTTCATGGAGCGCGTGATGCGCTCGAAGCTCGCCACGCAGTGCGTAGTGGCGGCGACGACGGATCCGGCCGACGACCTGCTCGTGGCCACCTGCCTCGAACACGGTATTCCCGTATTCCAGGGTCATCCCACGGATCTTCTCGATCGACATTACAGAGCAGGCATCGCCTATTCCGCCGACGTCGTGGTGAAGGTTCCGAGCGACTGCCCCCTCATCGATCCGGTCGTCGTTGATCGTATCATCGGCAACTATCTCGCAAGCCCTGCCGATGTGGACTACGTCGGCAATCTCCATCCCGCGACGTATCCCGATGGGAACGACGTGGAACTCATGACCATGTCCGTACTCGAGCGTGCGTGGCACGGCGCGCACCGCGCGCACGAGCGCGAGCATACGACGCCGTGGATGTGGGACGGCAATCCGGACGTCAGGGTGAGGAACGTCGCATGGGAGCGGGGGCTGGATTACAGCATGTCGCATCGCTGGACGATCGACTATCCCGAAGACTACATGCTGGTGAAGGCGGTCTATCACGAGCTCTTCCCGACGAATCCGCAGTTCGGTATCGACGACGTCCTGGACCTGCTCGAGCGCCGTCCGGAAATCCTCGCACTGAACGCCCACCTCGCAGGCGTCAACTGGTACCGTGAGCATCTCGACGTCCTGCGGACCATCTCGCAGGAACACACTCGTCCCGCACCAATACAGCGTTCCCACATATGACGACTACGATCATCGACAAGGCGGCATTGCAGCAGCGTGCGTTGCGCGTACGGGAACACATCCTCAGGATGTCCACGGATGGAGGATGCTTCACGGGTGCCTCGCTCTCCTGTGCCGATCTCCTCGTCTACCTCTACGGTCACTTCCTGAACGTGAGCCCCGATACGGTCCATGCACCGCACAGGGACTACCTGCTGCTGTCGAAGGGCCATGACGTACCTGCGCTCTACGGTACGTTCGCCGAACTCGGCTTCATGGATCCGCAGCGGTTGAACAACCATCTGTCCGTGAACGACAGCATCTACTGGCACCCCAACCGTGCCGTCGACGGTGTGGAATTCCATTCGGGATCGCTCGGCCATCTGCTGTCGGTAGGCATCGGTCTCGCCCTCGACATCAGGATGCGTGGCGATGCGAACAGGGTCGTCGTCATCCTTGGCGACGGCGAACTCAACGAAGGCAGCGTATGGGAAGCCTGTCTCACCGCCCAGGCCCTCGCACTGGAGAACCTCATCGTCGTCGTGGACCGCAATCATTTCCAGGCCAACATCCGCACGGAAGAACTGATACCGCTCGAACCCATCACGGACAAGTTCGAGGCGTTCGGATGGAATTCCCTGAGCGTCGATGGCCATGACTTCGATGCACTGCACGCGGTCTTCGAGGGATGGGCTCCGCAGCATGGCCGCCCCACGGCCATCATCGCCTCGACGCAACGCGGCCACGGCGTTCCGAGTATCGCCGAACGTGCCGATCGCTGGTTCTGCAACTTCACGACCGAAGAGGTCGACGCGCTACTACAGGAGCTACACGGATCAGAACGCACTACCCTTACTTCCGAAACACTTCACGTCCGCTGATGTATTCAACGTACGAACAGACCCTCTACGATCTCGCACGCCAGGACGAGCGGGTGATCGTCATGACGGCGGAGAACCGTGCCGCCATACGGAACCTTCCGGATCTCCTCGGTGACAGGTTCATCGACGTCGGCATCGCCGAACAGACGATGATCGGCGCCGCTGCCGGGCTGGCGTTGCGTGGCCGTATCGTCGTGACGCATGCCCTTGCGACGTTCCTCACGATGCGTGCCTTCGAATTCATCCGTACGGACGTCGGTATCGCGAACCTGCCGGTCATCATGGTCGGTGGCGTTCCCGGGTTCCTGTCCGACGGCAACGGCCCGACGCATCAGGCCATCGAAGACATCGCCCTCATGCGCGGCATCCCGAACGTCGGCGTCTTCTGTCCGTCCGACGCCGAAGACCTCGTCATCGGCCTGCCCCACATCGTCAGGAGCGGGCGCCCTTTCTACATCCGCTATACCAACGGTCCGGCTCCCGTGGAGCATCGTACCCCGTTCGCACTCGGCAGTGCGGAAATCGTCAGCGGCCCGGCCGTAGGCCCTCGCGACGTCACGATCCTCACCTACGGCTTCCTGCTGCGCCAGGCGATGGAGGCGGCCCATCTGCTGTCGACCGATGGCCTGACGGTCCAGGTCGTGAACATGCGGACGCTCAAGCCCATCGATACGGCGTTGCTGCTCGACGCGGCGAAGGAGAGCACACTGGTCGTGACGGTGGAGGATCACTTCCGTACGGGCGGCCTGCATACGATCCTCGCGGAGACGCTTCTCGCACATCAACGCATGTGCAAGGTGCAGAGCATCGCACTCGACGAACGCTGGTTCCGCCCCGGGCGTCTCACGGAAGTGCTCCATCACGAAGGCTTCACCGGCGAGCGGATCGCACACCGTATCCGCACGGCCCTCACCACCACCATCGAGGTACACAATGTCGATCGCAACGGCCTCTGATCCACGGGATCCGGACATCACCGCCTCCAACGACCTGCGACGCCGTGCTACGGGCCTGATTCCCGCGCTCACGCAGACGCTGGCGAAGGGACCGGGACAGTACGTGGGCGGCATCGCTCCCGTCTATGCCGTGCGCGGTCATCATGGTCACGTATGGGATGCCGACGGCAATGAATACATCGACATGACGATGGCCGTAGGCCCGCTTTCGCTGGGCTATACCTTCGACGTCGTCGACGAAGCGGTACGCAGGCAACTGGCCGACGGTATGACGTTCTCGCTCATGCATCCGCTGGAAGTGGAAGTGGCCGAACTCGTACGCGACGTCGTTCCGAACGTCGAATGCGTTCGTTACAGCAAGACGGGCTGCGACGTCACGACGGCCGCCGTGCGCCTGGCACGTGCCTTCACCGGACGCAATACCATCCTCTGCTGCGGCTATCATGGCTGGCATGACTGGTACATCGGCGTGACGGACCGCGCAGCGGGAATCCCGGAAGCGGTGCGCGATCTGACCTATACGTTCAACTACAACGACGTGACGAGCGTACTCGACGCCATCGACGACGATACGGCCGCCATCATCCTCGAGCCCGCCGTCTTCACGGTACCCGTGGACAACTTCCTGTCCGTTCTTCGCGAGATCTGCGATGCACGTGGTATCCTTCTGATCTTTGATGAAATGTGGACGGGCTTCCGCATCGCTCTCGGCGGAGCACAGGAATACTTCGGTGCCCGTGCCGATCTCGTCTGCTTCTCCAAGGCCGTCGCCAACGGCATGCCCTTGTCCATCCTCGCAGGTCGTGCCGATGTGATGTCGCTGCTCGAACGCGACGTCTTCTTCTTCACGACGTTCGGAGGAGAGGCCCTGTCGCTGGCGGCGGCGAAGGCCACCATCGAATTCATGCGCGATCACGACGTAACCACGGCCATCGCGGCGAAGGGAACGCGTCTGCGCGATGGATACAATGCCATCGCGGCGGCACACGGCATGGACTTCACCAGGGCGTCGGGTCTTCCATGTCGTTCCATCGTCACCTTCGATGCGTCTGCAGGCGATCCGCTGCTGATGAAGTCCCTGATGCAGCAGGAGATGATCCGCCGTGGCGTGTTGTGGGGCGGCTTCCATACGGTATGCTACGCACATACCGATGAAGACATCGAACACGTTCTGGATGCCTACGATGCCGTGCTCCCCATGCTGCGCGATGCGGTCGTCAACGGCACGGTCGACGAACTGCTGCGTGGCGAGCCCGTCCAGGCCGTCTTCCGCAAGACGAGCAACTTCAACATGAAACCCAGGCGCGTCGCGGAGTCCGTATGAACGACGTCCTCTCGTCCTTCCATCTCGACGGTCGTGTGGCCATCGTCACCGGTGCAGCCGGCCTCATCGGTCGTGAGCACTGCCGTGCACTCGCGGCAGCAGGTGCCGTCGTCATCGCCGCAGACGTCGATCAGCACGCCGCCATCGATGCCGCCGCCGAGATCGGCGAACCGCATCGCGGCGTAATGCTCGACGTGACCAATCCCGGGTCGCTCGTGGCACTGCGCGACATGCTGCTTGCGGACTACGGACGCATCGACGTGCTCGTGAACAATGCGGCCATCAACGATATGGTCGAGCATCCTGTGCTGGCCGCGGAGCTATCGTCCTTCGAACGGTATCCGCTCGCCTTGTGGAAGCGCGTCTTCGACGTCAACGTCACGGGTGTCTTCCTCTGCTGCCAGGTCTTCGGTGCCGTCATGGCCGGACGCGGAGCGGGCAGCATCATCAACATCGGTTCCACCTACGGTAGTGTAGCGCCCGATCAGTCCATCTACAGGACGCCCGACGGCAAGCAGCCCTTCTTCAAATCGGCCGCCTATCCCGCCAGCAAGGGTGCGGTGGGGATGCTGACGCGATTCCTCGCATCGTACTGGGGACATGCGGGCGTGCGGGTCAATACGCTCTCGCCCGGGGGCGTCGAGAACGGTCAGCAACAGTATTTCATCGACAACTACAGCAAGCGCACACCCATCGGCCGCATGGCCGGTCGCTCGGACTATCGGGGTGCCCTGGTCTTCCTCGCGAGCGATGCATCCTCCTACATGACCGGACACGATCTGGTCGTGGACGGAGGCTGGACGATCTGGTAATTCATTCCATCCCATCAGTAGAGATGAGGCCCATCATGTCGCAACGTTCAATCATGCTCGGCGACCGTCGCGTAGGCGACGACGCACCGGTCTACGTCATTGCCGAAATCGGCATCAACCACAACGGCTCGGTCGAAACCGCGAAGAAGATGATCGACGGTGCCGTTGCCGCCGGGGCCGACTGCGTCAAGTTCCAGAAGCGTACTCCCGAGATCTGCGTTCCGCGCGATCAGTGGCTGATCGAACGCGATACGCCCTGGGGACGCATGACCTATATCGACTACCGTTACAAGGTCGAATTCAATGCCGAAGACTACGCCGAGATCCAGCGCTATTGCCGCGCCAATGGTATCGACTGGACAGTGTCGTGCTGGGACGAGGAAGCCGTCCAGTTCATGGAACGCTACTTCGACGTACCCTTCTACAAGGCCGCCTCGGCTTCGCTCACGGATATCTCCCTGTTGCACGCCATGCAGGCCACCGGACGTCCGTTGATGATCTCTACGGGTATGTCCACGATGGAGGAGATCGAAGAAGCCATCTCCGTGCTCGATCCTCGCCAGCTTCTCGTGGCTCATGCGACGTCGTCCTATCCAGCACCCGTCGCCGAGCTCAACCTCAGGATGATCACCACGTTGCGTGCGCGGTTCCCGGAGATCGTGATCGGATATTCCGGACACGAGACGGGCCTCGCCACGACGTGGGCGGCCGTCGCTCTCGGTGCCGGCTTCGTCGAACGCCACATCACACTCGATCGCGCCATGTGGGGTACGGACCAGGCCGCCTCCGTCGAACTCGGTGGACTCGAACGTCTTGTAGAGAACATCCGCGACATCGAAGTGGCTCTCGGTGACGGCATCAAGCGCGTCTACGACAGCGAGATCGGTCCGCGTGCCAAGCTGCGCCGCGTTCCTTCACGCGAGACAGTGACGGTCTGATGAGCAATCTCGAAGTCGTCACGATGGGGATTACGATAGGGGCCGCGCTGCTGTTCATCGCACTGGAGCGTATGGCCCCCTATTCGAAGGGGCAGAGACTCTTCCGTGAAGGATTCTGGAACGACTTCTTCTGGTACACGATCGTCCAGAGCTACGTTCTCGGCCTGATCATCTTCAACGTACTCCACTACGTGGACACCGGAACCGGAATACATCGATGGACGCTCGTACGCGATCTGCCGCTCGTCGTGCAGGTCGTGATCTTCCTCGTCGTGCACGACCTCTACATCTACTGGTTCCATCGCCTCCAGCATCGCAGCGCAACGCTCTGGCGGCTGCACGAGGCCCATCACTCGACACACGATGTGGACTGGTTGAGCGGATCGCGTTCGCACTCGCTCGAAATCATGATCAACCAGACCATCGAGTTCGCGCCGATCGTCCTGCTGGCCTCGCCCGAGGTCGCCGTCATCAAGGGATGTATCGATGCCGTCTGGGGAATGTATATTCACAGCAACATCGACGTGCGAACGGGCTGGTTGCAATACGTGATCAACGGTCCGGAAATGCATCGCTGGCATCATGCGGTGGACGACGAGGCGCACAACAGGAATTTCTCGACAAAGCTGGCGATATGGGACTGGATGTTCGGTACCGCCTACCTCCCGAAGGGTGCCAAGCCATCCGGATACGGTCTCGGCGCACCCTTCCCGAAGAACTATTTCGTACAGCATGCCTATGCCTTCAGACCCCTCGACGACGATGCCGTCGACGATCGTTCCGGATCATGACACCGAGGTCGATACGATCATCGTGTCGGACATTCATCTCGGGTCGGATGTAAGCCGGTCGAGCAGGCTGCTCGAACTGCTCCGGTCCTGCACATATCACAGGCTGATCCTCAACGGCGATGTCTTCGACGATCTGAACTTCAACAGGTTGTCGAAGGACGACTGGAAGTTCCTTTCCTACATCCGCAGGATGTCGAACCCACGCAGGGGAGTGGACGTCGTCTGGGTCGTGGGCAATCACGATGGTGGCGTGGCGGAAATCCTGAGCCATCTGCTCGGCGTACCCGTCCACGAAGAATATCTGTGGGAATCGCACGGGCGTCGCCATCTCGCCATCCACGGACATCAGTTCGACAAGTGGATCAACGATCACGTCATCGTGACGGCCGTCGCGTCGTGGCTCTATCTGCTGTTGCAGAAGATGGACCCCGAACACCGCATGAGCCGATGGGTGAAACGTACCAGCAAGAAGTGGCTTCGCCTGAGCGACAAGGTAGGGCACGATGCCGCAGTCTATGGCAGGAAGCAGCATGAAGCGGACGTGGTCTTCTGCGGCCATACGCATCATGCGACGGAGACGAGCGTCGATGGCGTGCGATACTTCAATTCCGGGTGCTGGACGGACAAGCCTTCACAGTACGTCACGATCGACCTGCAAGGGGAGATACGCATACAGGAATGCCTCTAGCACGATCGTCATCGTGTACGATCGAGGGGAGCGATGACGGACGCTACGACGGACTCAGCGTCGTCGCGACATGCACTGTACTGCCTTCCGCAGCTTCTCGTCGGTATGGTACAAGGCGAGGAGCATCGTCAGGATGTCGTCGATCTTCTTTACGGGAATATCCTCGTCCGGATCGAGGAGCAGGATCTTCACGCGAGCACGCCCTTCGCTGACGAGATCGGGATGGTCGATCTTGCTGCCTTCCATGAAGCCGATGTAGGGCATCCCGAGCTTCTTGTGTATCCAGAAATAGCAGAAGATCTTGCCCTTGTAGCAGAAGAAGGGCATCTGATACTTCATGGTCTGGGTGATGTTCGGATCCTTGTCGAGGATGAGCTTCCTGAGAAAGAGGAACAAACCCTGCAGGGGTTCTTCGTAGCGAGCGAAGTAGTTGTTGGATTCAGCGACCATGGTATCGGTGGGTTGTTATGCGACGGCGATGAAGATATCGACTTCGGCATTCTTCATGTCCGTGGCTTTCGGACCGTACACTTCGAAATCGGTCGTGAACGTGCGGTCGATGCCGGCATTCCAGATACGTAACCATTCGTGGTAGACGATGCCTTCCGTGAGATCGCCCTTCGCAATGAACGGAGTATAGGTTCCGCCACCCAGGACCTTGCCCGTGAGACCTGCGGGAAGATCGTCGAGGCTGGCCACCTTGCAGCCCAGAAGCGTCGTATATGGCCGGGTGTGATCCTTCTCGTAATCCGTGTAGATACAGTAGACCGTGTCGTCGACGCGGCCCGGAATGCGTACGATGACGTTCTCCGACATGAACCGCGCCCACAACGCGGGAATGTCCGTCATGGCCTGGCCGTTCTCGTTGGTCGTCCGTACGGCGATGCCGGCGACGGCGAATGGTTCGATGGTGATGGTCGTCATCGTCATGGCTCCGGATTGTGTCTCCCGAAACTACGAGGCCGCTCCTGACAACGGTATGTCAGGAGCGGCCTCTCCGTATGCGATCTCGGAGTGGATCGCCGCCGCTATCCCGTATACTTTCTGTGGCGGTGATACGCCGCATAGAACAGTTGCGGGAAGATCACCAGCGAGAGGATGGCTGCCGTGACGAAGCCGCTGACGACGACGATGGCCAGGGGACGCTGGGCGTCCGAACCGATACCCGTCGACAATGCGGCCGGCAACAGGCCCAGGATGCCCATGAGTGCCGTCATGATGATGGGACGTATGCGGCTTTCCACGCCTGCGCGGATGGCGTCCTTCAGCGACAGCTTGTCGACCGTACGCCGTCGGTGGAATTCGTTGACCAGCAGCACGCCGTTCAGGATGCATATGCCCGACAGGGCGATGAAGCCGATGCCCGCCGAGATGCTGAAGTTGGTACCCGAGAGAAGCAGACCCCAGATGCCGCCGATCAATGCGAACGGTACGTTCAGGATGATGAGGACGGCGTCGCGGACGTTCCCCGTGGTGGCCAGGAGGATCAGGAAGATGAGGATGAGGCTGATGGGAACCGCGACGGCCAGTGTGGACTCCGCGCGCTGCTGGTTCTCGAAGTCGCCCGTCCACGTCAGCGTCACTCCCGCAGGCAGCTTCACGGCTTTGCCGATCTGCTGCTGCGCGTCGGCGATGGTGCTGCCCATGTCGCGGTCGCGGATGGAGAACTTCACGGCGATGAATCGTGCGGCGCCCTCGCGGAAGAGGAGCAACGGGCCGGTGACGGACTTGATGGTGGCGATTTCCTTCAGCGGAACGGTCGTGCCGTGGAGCGTGGGTACGCGCAGATCGGCGATCTCCGTTTCGTTGCTGCGATATTCCTGCAGGTAGCGCACACGGATACCGTACTTGCGCTCGCCATCGTAGAACTGCGATGCGGCTTTCCCGCCGATGGCCATGGCGATGACGCTGTTCGCGTCGGCCGACGTCACGCCGTAGGTGGCCATGCGCTGCTTGTCGAGCTCGATGCGGAGTTCGGGTTGACCGAGGTTGCGGATGATGCCGAGGTCGGCGATGCCGGGTACCTTGTGAAGGATCGACTCCACATGCTCGGCCTGTTTCTCGATGACGTGCAGGTCCTGGCCGAAGATCTTGACGGCGATCGATCCCTTCACACCCGACACGGCTTCCTCGACGTTGTCCATGATCGGCTGCGAGAAGTTGAAGTTGATGCCCGGATAGATGGCGAGGCGACGTTGCATTTCGGACACCAGGTCGTCGCGTGTGATATGCCGCTTCCACTGTGCCTGCGGCACGAGGTCGACATGGAATTCCACGTTGTAGAATCCCGTTGGATCCGTTCCGTCGTTCGGGCGTCCCGTCTGCGACAGCACACCGCGCACTTCGGGGAAGTTGCGGATGATGTCACGCATGCCTGCCGACAGACGCACGGCTTCCTCGAGCGAGATGCTGAGGGGAAGATTGGCCCGTACGTACATGGCTCCTTCGTTGAGGTGCGGCAGGAATTCCGTACCCAGCAGGCCGAAGGACATGATACCGGCTGCCACGACACCGGCCGTGGCCGTGATGGAGACCTTCCTGTTACGTGCCGCGAGATCGTAGAGGCCGATGATACGTTTGCGGATGAAGTCGACGATGACGTTGTGGCGCTCCCGCACGTTCTTCCGCATGAGGATACTCACCAGTACCGGTACGAGCGTGAGCGTGAGCAGCAACGCTCCAAGCAGGGCGAACGTCAACGTATAGGCCAGCGGCGTGAAGAGCTTCCCTTCGACCTTCTGGAAGGCGAAGAGCGGAATGAGACACGTGACGATGATGATCTTGGCGAAGAAGACGGACTTGCCCATCTCCGTGCCCACGCGCTTGATGATGCCGAGCTTCGACATCTTGTTGAACCGGTCCATGCCCATCTTGTGGGATAGATGGTCCAATGCCACGAATATCCCCTCCACCATCACCACGGCCCCGTCGATGATGATGCCGAAGTCGATGGCGCCGATCGACAGCAGATTCGCGGGCATGCCCTTGATCTTGAGGCAGACGAAGGCGAAGAGCAATGACAGGGGAATGATGATGGCCACGATGAACGTGGCGCGCAGGTCGGCCATGAAGAGCAGCACGATGACCGTGACGAGGATGATGCCTTCCACGATGTTGTGCGATACCGTGCCGATGCAGTAGTCGATGAGGTTCTGTCTGTTGTAGAAGGGCACGATCTCCACATCGTTCGGCAGCGCCGTCGCGCGTATCTCGTCGAGCTTCTCCTGGAGGGCCTTGATGACGAGGCCTGGATCCTTGCCCTTGCGCATGACGACGATACCCTGGACGACGTCGGGCTCCGCGTTGCGTCCGACCTGGCCGAGTCTCGGCAGGGTGGATTCGTAGACGTCTGCGACGTTCTTGACGAGGATCGGCATGCCGTCGATGTAATCGACGATGATGTTGTTGATGTCGTCGATCGACTGCAGCAGGCCGATACCGCGGACGACGTAGGCCTGATCGTTCTTCTCGATGACGTCGCCACCGACGTTGACGTTGCTCTTGGTGACGGCGTCGTAGACGGCGAGCGGCGTGAGGTCGTACTTCTTGAGCAGGTTCGGATTGACGCCGATCTCGAAGGTCTTGACCACGCCGCCGAAGCTCACGACGTCCGCCACGCCGCTCACGGACCTGATGCGGCGTTCGATCACCCAGTCCTGCAGCGACTTCAGATCGCTGACCGAGTGCGTCTTGCTGCGCAGCGTATAGCGGAAGATCTCGCCCGTGGGGCCATACGGTGGTTGTATCTCGGGATTGACGCCTTCGGGCATGTCGGCATTGGCGAGCAGGCTGGCGACGTTCTGCCGTGCTTCCAGGTCCGAGACGTCGTCGTCGAAGATGATCCTGATCACGGACAGACCGAAGAGCGTCGTACTGCGCAGCGAACTCTTCCTCGCGACGCCGTTCACGGACGCTTCGATGGGGATGGTGACGAACTTCTCGACTTCTTCCGCACCTCTTCCCGGCCATTGCGTGATGATCGTCACCTGCGTATTGGTGACATCGGGGAAGGCATCGATGATCGTCGTCGAGAACGATACCAGGCCAGCCACGATGAGACCTGCCGTCGCGAAGAGGATCAGGAAGCGATTCCGCAGCGAGAAGGCGATGATGAATCTGATGAGTGCGGTCATTGTACGATTGCGTTGAATAGCAGAAGTTGATTGCTGGCCACCACATGCTCTCCTTCGGCCAGGCCATCCATGATGTACGTACGGTCTCCCACCTCACGGTAGGGATGGACCTTCCGCGGCGAGATCTTGTCGTTGGCTCCTACGACAAGTACCCAATGACTGTTGTTGTGGAAGATGAGCGACGTCGTCTTGACGGACGGCAGGTAGCGATGCTCCTTCCTGCGGATGACGACGTTGGCGAACATCTCCGGCTTCAGCAGGAGTCGGGGATTCGATACCTGGATCTTGATCTTCATCGTACGGTTACCGGGATCGAGAACGCTGTAGATGCGATTGATGATGCCGTGGAAGGTCGTGTCCGGATAGGCGATGACCTGGATGGCGACCGAGTCCCCTTCACGTACTGCATTGATGTCCGATTCGTAGACGTTGGCCAGTACCCATACGCGCGACAGATCGGCGACCGTGAACAGGGGGCTGTCGTCGTCGGCACGGAAGTGGGACCCCTGTGTGATGGCACGCTGAACGATGGTGCCGGTGCGCGGGGATTTCACGGTGTAGTTCGACGACGACGACGAGCCGAGCAGCCCGCTGACGTCCTGCGTGCGCTGAAGCTCCGATCGTGTGCGTTCCACCTCACGTACGGCCGCTTCGTAATCGCGATCCGTCATCAGGCCGGACTTGTGGAGTATCTCCGCTGCATGCAGGCTCTTCTCTGCCACGGCGACGTTGCTTCGGGCCGCTGCGGCCTGCGACGATACGTCCATGACTTCGGCGGACTGGACGACGGCGAGAGACTGCCCCTTGCGAACCTGGTCGCCGATGTCCGCACGGACGTCGACGGCGATGCCGCCGGCGAAGGGCACGACGCGGGAGATGAGATCCTCGTCGTACGTCACGCGGCCCGTCAGCGATATGTACTGCTCGGCAGCGGTGGCGTGGACCGTATCGACACTGATGGGAATGTTCTTCGACACCGAGTCGAGAGATAGTGCCTGGGCACGGGGCGCGTCGTCGTCGCTGTCGGCATGATTGCATGCAGTCAGGGATGCGATGGCGATCGTGGACAGGAGGACATGATGGAGTCGCATGAGGCTACTCGGAGTCAGGTGGATCAGTTGATGGGAAGTACCGTCGTTCCGGCCGCGACGTTGAGATCGATGACGGAGTTGTACCAGTGGCGCTCCGCTTCGATGGACATGATGGAGGCATCGACGATGGCTTGATAGAGATCGACGAATTCGATGAAGCCCAGGGCGCGTGCCCTGTAGGCGTTCAGGAGGGTGGTCGCGCGTTCGCCACCGGTGGCGTTATCCAGTGTGCGTGCCCGTTGAAGCAGGTTGGTCGACTCGCGAAGCGAGGCCAGGGCCGAGCGTATGTCCTGTGTGGCCGATTCCATGCCGGCACGATACGAGGCATCGCTGCGTTCGATGTTGGCCTGACTGATCTCGATGCCACCCTGGTTGCGGTCGAAGAACGGCAGCTCGAGAGACATGGTGAGGCCCATGTAGTCGGGCCAGGAGCTTCCCTGCTTGTCGTAGGTGAGGCCCATGCGGAGGTCGGGCCAGGCGAGGCGTTTCTGATAGCTGAGATTGGCGAGCTCGCGCTCGCGCTGGATGCGGTTGATCGCGAGGTCGGGCCGCTCGCGCATGGCCAGGGAGAGAAGAGACGGTTCGGTGAGCGTGTCGGACAACGACGTCGTGGGACGGGTGGCGAAGGGCGTGACGTCGTAGACGACGTCGGTGCTGTCGCCCAGGAGAACCCGGAGGGCGCCCATCGCATTGCGTTCGTTCATGCGGATCTCGCTGGCAGCCCGCTCGAGCTGGTAGCCCAGGACGCCGATGCGCAGCAGTTCCTGTTCGGCATAGACGCCTCGTCCTCTCATCGACTCCATGGCCGTGATCATCGCACGGAGCGAGTCGATGGCTCCATCCGTGATCCGTCGTTGGCGCGCATAGGCCTGGATGTCGACGAGCGCACGCTGCACCTGGGCGGTGAGGAGTCGTTGTGTTGCCGTCAGGACCGTCTCGTTGACCTCGACGTCCTTCTCGGCAACGGACGTACGGCCGCCGACGGTTCCCGAGTAGTCGATCTTCGTATCGATCGATGCGGTCTGCTGGCTCGGATTGGCGCCGTTGTTGAAGTCCAGCCACTTGCCGTTCGTACGGTTGAACAGATTGTATTCGATGGCGAGAGAGGGATTGTATCCCGTCGATGCCTGCAGCAGGCTGCCCCTGGCCGATCGTACGTCCGCACGGACGACGGCGATGCCGGCGTTCCGCGCGAGGGCGGTCTGCACGGCCGATTCCACGGACAGTTCCCGTCGTACCGGTTGCGCACCGAGGGATACGTACGACGAGAGCACTACGACGATCGAAATGAATCGGTACCTGGACATGAGGCTATTCGTGTTGTGTCAACCGACCGTATGACGGCATTGCACCGCGATGCGTTTGCCGTTTTCATGAGAATATCATGAGAATGGGATTAGGATGTCATTAACGCTTCGTCGAGGCTGGAAGCCGGATGATGACCGTCGTGCCTTCTGCCGGACCGCTGCTGATATCGATCGTTCCGGCGAGGTGATGGAGAATGGATTCCGTGACTGCGAGACCGATGCCATGCCCCTCGGCATGGAGTCGCGCGTCGTCGGTTCTGAAGAATGGATCCGCCACGTGACCGGCGGCTGTATCGTCGAAACCGATGCCATCGTCCTCTATCGTGATGGTGATGGTCGTTCCGTCGGATTCAAGATAAATATCTACCGGCTTATCTTCACTGTACTTAAGGGCGTTGTCGATGATGTTCGTAAGAACGACGGCCACCAGTACTTCATGGCCGTCGATGGTGAGATGCGATTCCTCTTCGGGCATCGTCTCGGTGTGAAGGCGGATACGGCCCGTGTCGTACTGCCTGCCGAGCAGGTCGATGGCATCGAGGAGGCATTCGTCCACACGGACGGGATGCGTGCCTTCGAGCGAGCGGCTGCCATCCGACCGTGCAAGGAGCAGAAGACCGTTCACGATGGCATTGAGATGCTCCGTTCCGGAAGCGATGGACAGTAACGTCGTCCTGTATTCATCGGCCGTACGCGGACGGGCCAGGACTACCTGTATCTCCCCGATGATGGAAGTGAGCGGCGTGCGGAGTTCGTGGGATGCGTTGGCGACGAACAGGCGCTGCCGTTCGAAGGATGTCTGCAGACGTTCGAGCATTTCGTTGAACGTCGAAGCCAGTTGTGCGATCTCGTCGCGGCCGTCGCCGACGTCGATACGATGATCGAGGTTGGTGGACGAGATGCTGTGAACGTCGGTGACGATCTTCGAGAACGGACGCAGGATCCTGCGAGAGAAGATGAAGCCGCCCATCGTCATGAGCACGATACCCACGCAGAGTCCCGCCGTCATCATGAACCGCAGATCGGCGAGCTTCCCGTTGCCTACCGCGTCGACGGCCGAGACCAGGATGACGAAGTCTCCCTGGTTGTCGTGGTAGTAGAGGCCTGCCGTGCAGACGGAGTCGCGGCATTCGCGGACGAGATTCTCGCGGCGCGTTTGTGCCACGAGATGATGGGGGATCGGTGTATCCGCCTTGGCTTCCACGAACTGCGGCTGGTTCTGCCGGTCGATGATGAGGATACGTTCGTAGGGTAACGTGACGAGGAACCGGCGATTCGATTCGAGCAGACGGTGGCGCGTCAGTTCATCCTGTTCGAGGAAGACCGTCGCCGCGATGACGGCGCGCTCCCGGAGACGCTCGAAGAAGTCGTCCTTCGCATTCCGGGCGGTCAGCACGTAGATGAAACCCAGCACTCCGCCCAGAACGAGACCCGTGATGGACGTGAAGAGGATGGTGAGCCGGGTGCCGATCTTCATGGCACGTCGTCGCGGATGATGTATCCGGTGCCGTGGACCGTATGGATCAGCTTCCGTTCGTACGGTCTGTCGATCTTGTTGCGGAGATACTTGATGTAGACGTCGATGATGTTCGTGCCGGTGTCGTGCGAGATACCCCAGACACGCTGTGCCAGTTCGGCGCGGGTGAACGTCTTGCCCGGTTGTCTGATGAGTTCGAGGAGCAGGGCGTATTCACGCGGCGTGAGTGCGATTTCCGTACCGGCGCGGGAGACGAGGCGGCGTTCCGCATCGAGGACGAGGTCACCGACACGAAAAAGCTCGGGTTCGGACCTGCCATGACGGCGTGTCAGAACACGAGCTCTCGCGACCAGTTCTTCGAACTGGAATGGTTTCACTACGTAGTCGTCGGCACCGAGTTCGAGACCCTTGACCTTGTCCTCGGTCGTTCCCAGTGCCGTCAGCATCAGGATCGGAGTCGTACGGACGGAACGGATGGCCTTGCATACGTCCAGTCCGTGCACGAGCGGCAGAAGGAGGTCGAGGACGATGACGTCATACGTTCCGGCGAGCGCACTCGCGATACCCGACTTGCCGTCGTTCGCCAGATCCACGGACCAGCCGAGTTCCGCGAAGCCCTTCCGCAGGAAGGCGGCTACCTTGGGTTCGTCCTCGATGATGAGTACACGCATGGCCTCTTATGACGTGCGGACACAGTGCTTGCTTCCGTCGGCGCCGCAGCAGTTCTTGAATTTCCTCTCCGGATGGTGCGGACACGGTTCGTTGCGACCGATGGCGGGGCCTTCGTTGCGGACCGTGGTGACGTTCTGTTGCGCGGGCACGCGTTCCGTCTCTTCGGCTCCACCGAACGACGACGACGCCGTAGGATGGGAGAACGTCAGAGGACGTGAAGCCGTGACGGACCGTGCTGCAGGAGGCTGCGGTGCCGGGCGTTGCGCGGGGGCGGGACGTTGCTCCTGTTGCTGCTCGACCGGTTCCTGTGCGCGCTGCTGTTGCTGGGCGACGGCAGGGAAGTAGCGGAAGGCGAAGTGGACGGAGTCCTTGTTGATGTCCTTCACGAGATCGATGAAGATCTTGTACGCTTCCTGCTTGTATTCGAGCAGCGGATCCTTCTGTCCGTAGGCGCGGAGGTAGATACCTTCCTTGAGATCGTCCATGCCGCGGAGGTGTTCGCGCCAGCGATCGTCGATCGTCTGCAGCGTGGCCACGCGTTCCAGTGCGCCCATGAATTCGTTGCCGAGCATCGTTTCCTTGCGGTCGTAGAAGTCGGTGGCCGCATCGACGACACGCTGGACGACGTCTTCCTTCTTCAGCGACGAGAAGTCCTGTTCCGTGATGTCGGGTTCGCAGAGCAACGTCGTACGCACGGCATTCTTGAAGCCGTCCGTATCGTTCTCGCCGTGGAACTGGTCGTACCAGTCCTCCGACATCTCGTTGATGTATTCGAAGAAGTCACCGCGCATGCGCTCGCCCATGAGGGCGTGGCGGCGGCGGTCGTAAATCACTTCGCGTTGCTGGTTCATGACGTTGTCGTATTCGAGCAGGCGCTTCCGGACGCCGAAGTTGTTGCCTTCGACGCGCTTCTGGGCGTTGCCTACGGACTTCGTCACGAGGGGGCTCTGGATGGGCTCACCTTCGGGTACCTTCAGACGCTGCATCACCGCGGCGATACGCTCGCCACCGAAGAGGCGCATGAGGTCATCCTCGAGCGAGATGAAGAACTGCGACGATCCCGGGTCACCCTGACGGCCTGCGCGGCCGCGCAACTGGCGGTCGATCCGTCGTGCTTCGTGGCGCTCGGTACCGATGATGGCGAGGCCGCCGTTGGCCTTCACGTCGGCATCCAGCTTGATGTCGGTACCGCGGCCGGCCATGTTCGTGGCGATGGTCACGGCCGCCTTGCGTCCGGCGCCCGATACGATCTCGGCCTCGCGCTGGTGCTGTTTGGCGTTGAGGACGTTGTGCGGTACGTTGGCGCGCTTGAGCATCTTGCTCAGTACTTCCGATACTTCGACGCTGGTCGTGCCCACGAGGACGGCGCGGCCGTCCTTGATGTATTGCTGGACGGCTTCGACGACGGCGTTGTACTTCTCGCGCTTGGTACGGTAGATCAGGTCGTCGAGGTCCTTCCGTGCGATTCCGCGGTTGGTGGGAATGACGACGACGTCGAGCTTGTAGATCTCGAAGAATTCTCCCGCTTCCGTTTCGGCGGTACCGGTCATGCCGGCCAGCTTGTGGTACAGGCGGAAGTAGTTCTGCAGCGTGACCGTGGCGAACGTCTGCGTATCCTGTTCGACCATCACGCCTTCCTTGGCTTCGATGGCCTGGTGCAGTCCGTCCGAGTAACGGCGCCCTTCGAGGATACGGCCCGTGAACTCGTCCACGATCTTGATCTTGCCTTCCTGAACGACGTATTCGTCGTCTCTCACGTAGAGCGAGTAGGCGCGCAGTAACTGGTTGATGACGTGGATGCGGTCCGACCGTTCGGCGAACACGCGCATGAGTGCGTCCTTCTTCTCCTGCTTGTCCTGTCCCGTGATCGTCTCGTCGCCTTCGAGGGCGCTCATCTCCGACGCGATGTCGGGGATCACGAACATCTCGGGATCTTCCTGGGCGGAACAGAGGAGTTCGCGGCCCTTGTCGGAGATGTCGATCTGGTGATTCTTCTCGTCGACGGTGAAGAACAGCTCGTCGTCGATGACGTGCATGCGCTGTCCTTGCTCCTTCAGGTAGTCGAGCTCCGTTTCCTTGAGGAGCTTCATGTTGTCCGGATCCTGCAGCAGCTTGGCCAGGCGGTTGTGCTTGGGCATACCGCGGTGCGCACTGAGGATGCATACGCCGGCCTTGGCGCGGTCTTCCTTCGTACCCGATGCCGACAGTTTCTCGGCGTCGGCGACGAGGGTGTTGATGAGGCGGCTCTGGACTTCGACCAGGCGGCGTACGCGGGGATTCATTTCCACGAAGGCCTGATCGGAGCTGGCGGTCGTTACCGGACCGGAGATGATGAGCGGAGTACGGGCTTCGTCGATGAGGACGGAGTCGACTTCGTCGACGATGGCGAACCAGTGCCCACGCTGCCCCATGTCGACGGCGTCGTTCACCATGTTGTCGCGCAGATAGTCGAAGCCGAATTCGTTGTTCGTACCGTAGGTGATGTCGGCCTGGTATTCGGCCTTCCGTTGCTGGGGAGGCATGTTGGACTGGATGCAGCCGGTCGAGATGCCGAGCATGTCGAAGATGGGCTGCATCCACTCGCGGTCGCGTCGGGCCAGGTAGTCGTTGACGGTCACGAGGTGCACGCCGCGTCCTGCGAGCGCATTGAGATAGAGCGGCAGGGTGGCGACGAGCGTCTTGCCTTCACCCGTGGCCATTTCCGAGATCTTGCCCTGGTGCAGGACGATACCGCCGATGAGCTGGACATCGTAGGGGACCATGTCCCAGCGGAGCTGCTGGCCGACGACGTCGTACTCGAGTCCGACCAGGCGCTTGCATGCCTGCTTCACCAGTGCGAAGGCTTCGGGCAGGATGCCGTCCAGCGTTTCCTGTACGGTCTTGAATTTCTCGCGTTCGATCTCGCCGATGCGGGCATAGGCGTTGGAGCGCTCGATGTGCGTCATGCTGCCATCGTTGCGGAGCTGCTCACGGATAGCCTCTTCCTCTTCGACGAGACTTTGGATGGAGGCGGCGATCTGCTGTCGGAACTCGTCGGTCTTCGCGCGCAGATCGTCGTCGCTCAGCGTATGGTAGGTCTCGTAGATCTCGTTGATCTCATCGACGATCGGCAACAAGGCCTTGACGTCCTTGTCGTGTTTTGTGCCGAAGATCTTCTTGAGCAGGCTGATCATGGAAATTCGCAGTTGATGACAAAACGCCGATGACGTTTACCCGATAGACGGATTTTAGCCCGCACGGGCCGTACGCCAGGTCCGGCACAAGCCGCCAAAATTATTTAATTTGAAGCTCTTACCAACACCTCATCCGTATGGCCGCCGAACATAGCGATCTTCTCGTCTATTCTCCCGAACATCTGCTCGCCCAGGCCGCTACGGCGGAAGAACGTCTGGGATACAGGATGGTGCGGTTCTACGTGGACGCACAGGGACGTCTGGCCAAGGAACCGACGGACGACGTGGCTACGTTCTACCTTTCCCCGTCGGGCGGTACACTGCGCGACGAAGAGCTGAACATCGTCGTCTACAGCGCCAAGTTCGATCTCTACAAGGGATTCGGCCGTACCTGACCTGCCATGATCTATCTCGACAATAGTGCTACGACGCGTATGGACGAGGACGTTCTCGACGCCATGTTGCCGTGGATGCGCGATTCCTACGGTAATGCTTCGTCGATCCACTCGCTGGGCCGTGCAGCCCGTGTGGCCGTGGAGAACGCCCGTACGGAAATCGCTTTGCTGATGAACGCCCATCCGGCCGAACTGATCTTCACGAGCGGTGGCACGGAGGCGGACAATACCGTACTCAAGAGCATGTATGCCGAATCGGCCCTGGTGCGCCGGATCGTCGTTAGCGCCACGGAACATCATGCCGTCCTGCATCCCGCCGAAGAGATGGCCGCACATGGAACCGACGTCGACGTCATCGGTGTCGATGCCGACGGCCGTGTCCGTCCGGACGAGGTCGCACGTTACGATCAGGCCTCGTGCCTGGTCAGCATCATGCACGCCAACAACGAAACGGGTGTGATCCAGCCCATCGCCGCCCTGCGTGAACGCATACCGTCTGCCTACATCCATACCGATGCCGTACAGTCGTTCGGGAAGATCCCCGTCGACGTGAAGGCACTTGGCGTGGATTTCGCGACGGTTTCGGCGCACAAGATCCACGGCCCGAAGGGGATCGGCGCTCTCTTCATCCGCAAGGGAATCGATTTCAAGTCCCATCAGCAGGGTGGGGCGCAGGAACGCAACCGCCGTGCCGGTACGGAGGCGGTAGCCCTGATCGTCGGCTTCCAGGCCGCTGCCAGAAAGGCCCATGCCAGGATGGACGCGCACGCGGCCCACATGACGTCGTGTACAACCCTCCTGCGCGATCTTCTCGTCCGGACCATTCCGGAGATCCGGTTCAACACTCCCGCGAACGGCGTTCTGCCTCACATCCTCAACGTATCCTTCCTGGACGCGGACCGACTCGACGGCGAGGCCATCCTGCAGGCCATGGATATCGCCGGTGTGGCCGTTTCCAACGGTTCCGCCTGCGTATCCGGCAGCCAGCAGCCCAGTCACGTCCTCAGCGCGATGGGACTGTCCGCGGCCGAAGCCCGAGCGGCGATACGCTTCAGCGTCTCGAAGGACACGACGCACGACGAAATTCGGTCCTCCGTTGCAATACTGGCCGAGATCGTTCGTAATATGCGTGTGTGAACACATAATTCATCATTGTAACAGTGAGGATTGGACATGAAGGCAATGAAGGTGCTGGCACTCGGAGTGCTGACCGTCGTATCGCTCAACGGCGCCATCGCGGGAACGGGTTTCTCCGGAGCTATGGGCGGAACGAAGAAGTATTCCCTGAACAACAGCGTCGGCCAGAACCAGATCCTCTTCCAGAGCGACGCTCCGATGGAGAAGATCAACGGCACGGCGGATAACGTGACGGGCAGCTTCCAGTTCGATCCCGCCAATCTCGAAGCGACGAAGGGGCGTATCGAGGTAGGCGTGAAGTCGATGACGACGGCCATCGCCAAGCGCGACGATCACATGTACAGCGACGTATGGCTGGATGCGGGCAAGTATCCGACCATCACCTTCGATATCGAATCGCTGAAGGACATCAAGGTGGAGACCAAGGATGGCCGCAATGTCGCTACCGCCACGGCTGTCGGCAAGTTCACCTGCCACGGCGTCACGAAGCCTCTGACGACGACGGTCAACCTGACCTATCTCCCCGAATCCGATGCCACGAAGAAGCGCGCCACCGGCAACTTCGTGATGGTCAAGACGACCTTCTCCGTGTCCCTCAAGGACCATAATATCACGGGCAAGGCCGGTGTCGTAGGCAAGAGTGTCGGCGAAACGATCAGTATCGAAGCCAACATCTTCGCCAACTCCTGATCCAGGGAACAAGATGAACGTAAGGCCGGTCGCTAGACCGGCCTTTTTTTTTTGCCCAATGGTGTCGTATCATTTGTTGTGGGGTTGAGGTAACATTCGTTACCATCCATCGATCGCTGCAACATCTACTATCCGGAGGCATGTGCATGACTCTTGCAATACGTTCATTTTCCACCGCGCATCGGCTGCCAGTCCTGCTGGCCATGGCAGCCCTTCTGATGATGACCGGCACCGCGGTGCAGGCGCATCAGGACGGGATGAGCCTGCTGTCGGCGACCGGCTGTGCCGGCTGTCACGGCGGGCAGAGCAACAACACGACCGTCCTTCTCGAAGGAGCGCGAACGGTCCGGGCCGGACAGCCCTCGAACTACACGCTGACCGTCGCCCATCCTCAGCATGACTACGCAGGCATGAACCTGTCGTTCAAGGACCAGGCCGGTGGTAATTCGGGACTTCTCACGCCCGGTCCGGGGTCGAAACCCCTCAATGGCGAGCTGACGCATGTCGAACCCCGCCAGATGGCGAACCATGTCGCCGGTTTCGTCTTCACGTGGACGGCACCTGCCCAGCACGGTATCGTCAATTTCAACGCGGCAGGGAATGCCGTGAATCACGATGGGCAGGCGTCCGACATCGATGACTGGAATCTCTCCGGTGCCATCCAGATCACGGTCACCGGTGCCACCATCACGGCACCCGCTGCGGGCGCGTCGTTCTGTGCCGGTTCCCCGGTGACGATCACCTGGACGCAGACCGGACATACGATGTTCAGGATCGAAGCGTCGAACAACGACTTCGCCAACGTCATCGGCGTCAATACCAACATCGCCGCCACGGCGGGAACGTATACATGGACGATTCCGAACGGAACCGCATCGGGAACGACCTACCGTATACGTCTGGTCGACGATGCTACCGGCGCCGAAATAACCCGGAGTCAGAATTTCACGATCAGTGGTCTGCCGAACATCCTGACGCAACCGGAGAACGTCATGGCCTGCGAAGGCCGCAGTTTCTCGGTCTCGGTTACGGCACAGGGTGCCGGACTCATATACCGGTGGCGCCAGAACGGTGTCGACGTTCCCGGGGGAACGACGGCTACGCTCACGCTCGCATCGGCGCGTGCCGAGCATGCCGGTACCTATGACTGCGTCATCACCGGCTGTGGTACCGTGACGTCGAATACGGCGACGGTGACGTTAACGACGAGGCCGACGATCACGACCCAACCCGTCGGACGGAGCATCTGCGAAGGAGACAGCGCCGTCTTCACCGTCGAAGCCCAAGGTGACGGGCTGCAGTATCAATGGCTCAAGAACGGTGAATTCATCAACGGCGCCACGACCAAGCGACTGGTCATACGCGGTGCCAGTCTGCTGGACCAGGCGGACTATACGTGCCAGATCAGCGGCACATGTCAGCCCGAGGCCGTGACGTCCGTCGCCAAACTCATCATCATGTCCCCGCCGAAGGTGACGTCGGTGTCGCCCGATCAATCCCTGAAGGCCGGAGATTCCCTGCTTCTTACGGTCGCCGTCACCGGTGACAGCCTGCGCTATCAGTGGGCGAAGAACGGCACTCCCGTGAACGGTGCGACGAGCGACCGTTTCCGTCTGGCTACGGTGGCTCGCGCCGATTCCGGCCTGTACACCTGCACGATCACGAACAAGTGCGGCACGGTCATGACGCGCCAGGTCAAGGTCAGCGTCAGCGCCGGCACCGGCCCGGGCGTTCTCGCCGTATCGACGAATACGATCGACCTCGGCACGATTGCCCTGTGCGGTAGCGTGGACACCGTCCTTGCAGGGTTGCTCAGGAATAACGGCGGTTCGTCTCTCATCGTGACGGGTTACACCGTCGAGCCCCAGGGCGCCTTTACCGCGGGTGGTGCCTCATTGCCGCTGACGATCGCACCGAGCGGTACGCAGGATGTCAATCTGAGGTTCGTGCCGGAAGAGACCGGTACCGCACAAGCCACGATCACGGTCCATTCCAACGGAGGTACGGCCACGATCACGGTCACCGCGACGGTCGTTCCGGCCATCACCTTCGCGAGCGATACGCTGGCCTTCGTGGCGGGCAAGGACGAACAGGCACAGAAGTGCAATACGATCGGCGCTCTCGACTGCGATTCCGCCGTCATCAGTGCCATTACGATCTCCGGCGCCGATGCGGGCACGTATCGCATCGTATCGCCCGCGCAGCTTCCCATGACCATCCGCAGGGGAGAGACGCTCGACGTATGCGTCTCGGCCATTGGCGGTGAAGGCGGCATGGCTCGCGTGCTTCTGGAATCGACCGGTGGATCGGACGAGTTCTTCGTCCACCGTACGGTGTCCAGTTCCGTTGCCGAAGCCGATGCCGCATCCTCGACCCTCGTCGTGCCGAATCCGGTCACGGACGAATGCCGGATCATGCTGCCGCTCGATGCACCGTACGGCATACGGATCGTGACTCCTGCCGGAGTGATCGTACGTACGTTGCGTGGTGACGCCGGTACGTCGCCCGTCCGCTGGGACGGCCGCGATGGCTACGGCATGCCGGTCGCCATCGGTACCTACGTGATCGGTATCGAGCAGGGTGGCCGCTGGTTCACGCAGCTCGTGACCGTGACGCGATAGGCGAAGCGGAAAGAGTCGATCATGAAAAAAGGCGTGTCGTTCTTCGGAACGACACGCCTTTTTCGTATTCGGAGATGAGACCGCAGTAGATCAGCCGCGGGGCTCGATCAGGGGAAGATGCCGAGTTGTGCGTACGCGGTCGCGATCTTGTCGATCGAATTGACGAAGGCCGCAGTACGCATGTCCTTGATCTTGGGCTGACCGAAGTAGATGTCCATGATGTTATGATAGCTGGAGATCATCGTGTCTTCCAGACCGGAGTTCACGATATCCTCTTCATCCGCACCGCGGGCCACCATGCGCTTTTCCGTCTGCGACAGGCTCTTGCCCGTCAGACGTTCGATCGTATCGACGAGGCGCGTGTTGGAACCTTCCTCGAAGCGCTTGTCCATACGGCCGAAGCGTACGTGGGAGATGTTCTTCAGCCATTCGAAGTAGGATACCACGACGCCGCCTGCGTTCACGAACATGTCGGGCATCACGAGGATTCCCTTCTTGAGCAGGATTTCTTCGGCGACGGACGTTACCGGGCCGTTGGCGCCTTCGGCGATGATCTTGGCCTTGATCTTCGGTGCGTTTTCCTTGTAGATCTGCGATTCGAGAGCGGCAGGGACGAGGATGTCGCATTCATGTTCGAGGACGCTGTTGCCGTCCTTGATGGTCTTGCCGCCGGCGAAGCCGGTGATCGTTCCCGTGGACTGGCGGTGCTTGTTGAGGGCTTCGACGTCGATACCCTTCGGGTTGACGACGGCGCCGTCCCATTCGATGATACCGATGATCGTGGCTCCACCTTCCTGGAGGAACTTGGCGGCGTGGTAGCCCACGTTACCGAAGCCCTGGATGATGATGCGCTTGCCGTCGAGGCCCGTTTCGAGCTTGAGCTTCTTCATCAGACGTGCGTCGCCGACGGCTTCGCGAACGGCATAGAAGAGGCCACGGCCCGTAGCCGCCGTACGGCCGCGTACGCCGCCTTGACCGACGGGCTTGCCCGTCACGCAGGCGAGAGCGTTGATCTCGTCCTTGGCGAAGGCCTGGTAGGTATCGGCGATCCATGCCATTTCACGTGGGCCGGTGCCGTAGTCGGGAGCGGGTACGTCCACCGACGGCCCGATAAAATTCTTGTGGATCAGCTCCACCGTATAGCGGCGGGTGATGCGTTCCAGTTCTTCCGCAGAGTAGTTCTTCGGATTGATGCGAATACCGCCCTTGCCACCACCGAAGGGTACGTCCACGACCGCGCACTTGTAGGTCATGAGCGCAGCGAGTGCCTGTACTTCGTCCTGATCGACGGTTTCGGCGTAGCGGATACCGCCCTTGCAGGGAAGCTTGTGGTGCGAGTGCTCGGCACGCCATGCCTGGACGACCTGGATTTCACCCTTGATGCGAACCGGGAACTGCATGTAGTACACCGAGTTGCAAACCTTGATCTGATCGAGCAGACCCTTGGGGTGGTTCGTTGCTGTTGCTGCCTTGTCGAAGTACTCGTTCACCGACTGCAGAAACGGTTGCGATCCGTGTGGGACCGCTGTAGCGGCTTGACTGCCGCGCTTGGCAGACTTCGCAGATGCCATAGAATGGATCACGTAGAAGTGTGGAACAGAGAGTATGTCGGTCGTGTGCTTGGGAGGGGGATCTTCTTACAGGTTGCCGCGGCGAGCCTGTTCGCGTTCGATGGCCTCAAACAACGCCTTGAAGTTCCCCTTGCCGAAGGAACGAGCACCCTTGCGTTGGATGATCTCGAAGAAGAGGGTAGGCCTGTCTTCGAGGGGCTTGGTGAAGATCTGGAGCAGGTAGCCTTCATCGTCGCGGTCGACGAGAATGCCGAGCTTGCGGAGAGGTTCGAGGTCTTCGTCGATCTTGCCGATACGCTCCAGCAGATCGGCGTAGTAGGTGTCCGGAACGGTCAGGAACTGCACGCCGCGGCGCTGGAGTTCGCTCACCGTGCTGATGATGTCGTTCGTGGCGATGGCGATGTGCTGAACACCGGGGCCATGATAGAATTCGAGGTATTCGTCGATCTGCGACTTCTTGCGTCCAGCGGCCGGTTCGTTGATGGGGAACTTGACGTAGCCCGATCCGTTGGAGACGACCTTCGACATGAGTGCCGAATACTCCGTGGAGATGTCCGTGTCGTCGAACGTCAGCAGAAGCTTGAAGCCCATGACGTCTTCGTAGAACTTCACCCATTCGTCCATGCGGCCGAGTTCGACGTTGCCCACGCAGTGATCCACGTGGAGCAGCCCTACGGGCGTCGTGATGTAGTTGTCCGTCATCGGCTCGTAGCCGGGCATGAAGGGACCGGAGTAGTTGCGGCGCTCGACGAACGTATGGATCGTATCGCCGTACGTGTGGATGGAAGCCGTCTTGACTTCGCCGAAGGAGTCGGTCAGCGTGCGGGGTTCGCCTGCATTCTTCGCACCGCGCGACGTGGTTTCCTTCCACGACTTCTCCGCATCATCGACCCACAGGGCCATGACCTTCACACCGTCACCATGCTTCGCGATATGGGCGTTGATGTCGGAATCCGGGTGCATGGGCGTGGTGAGTACGAAACGGATCTTGCCCTGCTGCAGCACGTAGGACGCACGGTCGCGGACACCCGTTTCGGGGCCTGCATAGGCCACGAGCTGGAAGCCGAAGGCCGTACGGTAGAAGAAGGCCGCCTGCTTGGCGTTGCCGACGTAGAATTCGATGTAGTCCGTGCCGTTGATGGGCAGGAAGTCCTCGGTTGTCGACGGCGCGGGAGCCGTCATCGTGTCCGTACTCATGTCGTGTATTCCATCGATGTTCAGATTGTAACAAAAGCGCCGGCGAGTTCGCGCAGCACGGCTGCGAGCCGCCGATTCTGATCGTTCGTGCCCGTACTGATGCGTACGCAGTGCGGCAGACCGAAGCCTGCGAGCGGACGCGAAATGAAGCCACGTTCCAGCAACGTACGATGAAATGTCGTTGCATGGTCCGGCGAACCGCAATCCACCATCACGAAATTCGCGATGGAGTTCGAGGTCCGGTAGCCGTTCGTGCGAAGTGTCTCGTGCAGGAGGGCCAGGCCTTCCGCGTTGAGTTCCACGGTCTTCCGCACGAAGTCCTTGTCGTCGAGTGCTGCAACGGCTGCGGCGCAGGCGGGGCCGTTCGGATCGAACGGCAGCTTCGTACGCAACAGCCACTGGATGACGTCGGGATGACCCACGGCATATCCCACGCGCAGGGCCGCGAGACCGTAGGCCTTGGAGAACGTTCTCAGCACGATCACATTGTCACGTCCCATCGTCGACGCATCGGGATAGGTGTCCGGTGCGAGATGCGATGCATACTCGCAGTAGGCTTCGTCGAGGATGACGAGCCTGTCATTCGGTACCTGGTCGAGGAACCACGTCAGCTCGTCCCTGGTGATGTGCGTTCCGGTGGGATTGTTCGGATTCGGGATGTAGATGACCTTGGTCTGCGGCATGATGGCCGCGGCAAGGGCATGGACGTCGAACCGGTAGTCGTCGGTGAGCGGAACGAACTGCGGTTCCGTACCGGTCGACCGTACGGCGATGCCGAAACTGACGAAGCCTCCGCGGCACGACAGCGCCGTTTCTCCGGGAAGGAGGAACGTATGCATGATCTGATGGATGATCGGATCGCTGCCGTTGTTGACGCTGATGTGGGCAGGCGTCACGCCGTGGACGTCCGCCAGACGCGCCCGCAGCCGTTGTCCGCCGTCGGGGTAGATGCTCGCGGACGCGAGAGCCTGCTGCGCGGCGGCGATGGCGAGGGGCGAAGAACCGGAAGGATTCTCGTTCGAGGCGAGTTTTTCGACGTTGGACAGGCCGTATTGCCGACGGATCTCTTCGGGTGAGGCACCAGGAGTGTAGACGGCAAGATGATGAAGATGAGAGGGTGTCGATATCATGATCTGCAAAACTACGAATGAGCGGGTGAAAGCCACGACCTGTCTATCTTCGCGCTTCGTTCCACCGATCGTTGACCACGTCACCATGTCCCGTCGACCGCGAGTCGTCATCATTTTTACCGGCGGTACCATCGCCTCCAAACTCGACAAGGAGTGGGGTGGAGTGGTTCCGAGTATGTCGGGTGGCGAGATCCTCGCCCAGATTCCCGGCATCCACGATGTCGCCGACATCCTCATCCACGAATACGGAACCTTGCCCGGACCCCACATCACCCCGGCCCGTATGCTCGAAATCTCACGCATCGTCCAGGGGTACGCCGACGATACGTCCATCGACGGTATCGTGATCACACACGGAACCGATACGCTGGAGGAAACGGCATACTTCCTCGACTGTACCGTCGATACGGCGAAACCCGTCATCGTCATCGGTGCCATGCGCAATTCCAGCGAGCCCGATTGGGACGGACCACGCAACGTGCGCGATGCCGTGACGGTCGCGGCGAATCCCGGTGTGTCGGGACTCGGTGTGATGGTCTGTCTCGGCGGTATGCTCACCGCCGCATCCGAGGCATCGAAGACGGATACGGAGGATCTCAACACGTTCACCAGCTTCGACTTCGGTCCACTCGGACGAGTGACGAACGGCCATCTGCTGATCCATCGCCGCCCCCTCCACCGCGAAGTCTTCAGGGTGGGGGAGCTGCCGTCGTCCGTACCGCTGCTCAAGTCCTATGCGGGTATGGACGGCATGCTGGTACGGGCCTGCAGGGAGCAGGGCGCTCAGGGACTGGTCGTGGAAGCCTTCGGTGTGGGGAACGTGACCCCGCCCGTCTACTACGAACTGTCTGAAGCCGTGGCCGCAGGCCTGCCCGTCGTTCTGGTCTCGCGTTGCCCGGTAGGACGGATCGAACATACCTATGCCTACGAAGGGGCCGGCCGTCATCTGCATGAAGCGGGTGTGATCTTCGCGGATTACCTGAACGGCCAGAAGGCCCGTATCAAGCTGATGTGCGCTCTCGGCGCAGGGGTGACCGTGGACGGTATCCGCGTGGCCTTTGAATGGGCCGATGCGGCGGAGGACATCACGACATGAGATGTACGGTTGCGCGCATCGATCTCGGTGCGCTCCGATGGAATCTGTCCCAACTGCGTCACCGCGCCGAAGGACGGAAGATCATGGCCATGGTGAAGGCCAATGCCTATGGCCATGGCATGATCGAGGTGAGTCGCACGCTGCAGGAAAGCGGCGTGGACATGCTCGGTGTGGCCTTCGCAGACGAAGGCGTGACGCTCCGCGAACAGGGAATCGTGGTGCCGATCATGGTCCTGACGCCGACGATGGCCGATGAGGCCCGGATCGTCGTCGATAATGCGCTGACCACGGTGGCCTGCGACTTCGATCAGGTGGCTGCCCTCGGAACGCTGGCGGCGGAGGGCGGAACGAAGGCCATCGTCCATGTCTATGTCGACACGGGCATGCACCGCGACGGTGTGCAGCCTCACGAGGCAGTGGACTTCGTCCACGCGCTGGATCGTCTGCCCGGCATCGACGTACAGGGTATCTGCACCCACTTCGCGACGTCCGACGAAGCGCACAGCGGCTTCCTCCTGGAGCAGCTGGAATCTTTCCGGACCGTCGTGGCGACGCTGTCGTCCGCAGGTCGTACCTTTGTCCATGTCCACGCTGCGAACACCGGCGCCATCTGGCAGGCCGAACAGGCACTGTGTACGATGGTCCGCCCCGGACTTTCCCTCTATGGTTATGCCCCTCCCTTCGACGACGCGATGACGATGCGCCCCGTCCTGTCACTGGAGACGAAGGTGCTCTCCGTACGGAGGATCAGGGCGGGGGAAACGGTGAGTTACGGCAGACGGTATACCGCGCCGGCGGACCGTACCATCGCGACGATCCCCGTGGGATACGGCGACGGCTATCCGCGCAAGCTTACGGGAAAGGCCACCTGCCTGATCAATGGCCGATCCTATCCCGTCGTCGGTACCATCTGCATGGACGAGTGCATGGTCGATGTCGGCGACGATCCGGTAGCCATCGGTGACGACGTCGTGCTTATCGGGCGTCAGGCCGATGTCGACGGACGGATCGCGTCGATCGACGCCACCGACGTCGCAGCATGGGCCGAAACAATTCCCTACGAGATCACAACAGCCATCACGGCCCGCGTGCCGCGCAAGTATGTATAGTGTCCGCCTCGACAATTTCGAAGGTCCTCTCGACCTGCTGCTGTTCTTCATCAAGCGGGACGAGCTGGATATCTACGATATTCCCGTCGCCTCCATCACGCACGAATTCCTCGACTATGTGCGGCTGATGGAACTGCTCGATCTGGAACTTGCGGGCGAGTTCGTCGTCATGGCCTCGACGCTCGTCCAGATCAAGGCACAAATGCTGCTGCCGCGCGAGCCTACGGGAATTCCCGAGGTCGACAAGGGCATCGAGGACGACCCCCGTGCGGAACTCGTACGGGCGCTGCTGGAATACAAGCGGTACAAGGAAGCCTCGGAGACCCTCGCCACGCAGGCCGACGAACAGCGCTACGTGATGTACCGTCAACTGTTCGAAGGTGAGGAAATCCACGCGGCATCCGACGGCGCCTACAGGAATGCGACGCTCTTCGACCTGCTCAAGGCGTTGAAGAAGGCCATCGACAGGGCTCCGGATCTTCCCGACCCGCACGTGGTTTCGCGCTTCCCGTTCACGGTGGAAGAAAAGGCCGAGGAAATCGTCCATATCCTGCGTTCACGGCCCAGCGTGCGTTTCTTCGAGCTGATCGGCAGCCTTTCGAAGATGCACATCGTGGTGACCTTCCTGGCCCTGCTCGAGCTCGCCAAGAACTCGCACATCCGTGTGCAGCAGGACCAGGCGTTCGACGATATCATGGTCGTCGCGCGCGATGAGAATGAACAACAAGAAATGACGGAAGAGCAAGAGAATGTCTGATATCAACGAAGAACTTCACGAGAGCGGTGAGGCCGGTTTTCCGGAAGAGCCGACGATGGATCCGGCCGTCGAGGACGATGAAGCCACCGGTGCGGAGCGTCTGAACGTTCCGTACTTCTTCACGCTCGGCAGGTTCGACCAGTTGCGCGCACTGGAATCGCTGATCTTCGCGAGCGATGATCCGCTGTCCGCCCGCGCCATGCATCGCATCCTTGTTCTCGAGGATCCTTCCCAGACGGTTCCCGGACAGCAGTCGCTGCCGCTCGACGGCGACAAGCCGCAGGAGCCGCCGAAACCGCCATTCCAGGTGCCCGTCCATTACTTCGACGACCTGGTGGACGAGATCAACGACGACCTCGAGAAGACGGACAGACCCTTCCGTATCGTCAAGATCGCAGGCGGCTATCAGTTCGCCACGACACCCCAGCACGGTCAGCTCGTCCAGCGTCTGCTCAAGGCCAAGAACCGCAAGCGGCTCACCCAGGCCGCCCTGGAAACCCTGGCCATCGTGGCCTACCGTCAGCCCATCACCAAGGCCGAAGTCGATGCCATTCGCGGCGTCAATTCGGGCGAGGTAGTGAACTCGCTTACCGAAAAACAGCTCGTGGCCATGGTCGGCCGCGCCGAAACGCCGGGCAAACCGCTACTCTACGGCACCACGGATGACTTCCTGCGCGTCTTCGGGCTGAACAGCCTTTCCGATCTGCCCAAGCTCCGCGAGATCGACGATCTGCTCAAGACGACGACGACGATGATCGATATGGATGATACCATCCAGGTCACGACCGATCACCGTACACTTCGCCGTCAGATCAGCCTTCTGCTCGACGGAGATACGGCCGAGGCCGCTGCCGATACGGATGCCAATTCCGGTGCCTACTGGCACAGTCCGGATGAGCACGGTTCCTCCGAGGAAGAAGGAGGGGGCGTCGACCCCGGATCGTCCCCGGATACCGAGGGCGAAGGTTCTGGCGAGGCCGCCGTCGATTCCGGTGATACGGAAGCGGGGGGCGACGCGGATAGTCCCGATGGTGTTGTTGGAGAAGGCCCCTCTACCGAGGAGATGTCGCCGTCCGACGACGAAGAGCCTTCCTGAACGACCGCGCCCGGCGGACGTGAACGTTTCGTCAAGCTATCGACACTTGTACGTGATTCGTGCAGGCTGCTCCTCGTGGTGCGGCTTGTATGCTCTTTGCCGTATCGATACGGAACGTCGCATTCGAATGATGGAAACCGAAAAAACTACAATAGTTTATTCGTTGACCCGTTCGTATGTTTGTTAGTTCGGTTTCGATGGCGTTACCCGTCTTTCTCGAGTCATGCACACCCCTCAACCCTCCTCCCGGAGTGGCGTCAGAGAGACAAGAACAAACAGTCAAGTACGTATGTGCCGTCGGACCTTGTCCGACGAGAAACCCTCGACAAAGCCCCGCGTTCAGCGGGGCTTTTTGTTTTCGACCGGATCATGCCTGTATCGCTCGACGATCGAGCGATACCGATCCGGAGCCACCGACGATGATGGCCAATGACATCGACAGGACGAGGAGGTGGTATTCGTAGCCCTCGGTTCCAGCGGGCATCGCTCCGTTCCAGTTCATGAAGAAGCCGTTCGCGGTGTGCATCGAGGCCGCCACGACGAAGTTGATGAAGATCAGCATGGCCGCGGGACGGCTCCACAAGCCGAGAATGAGCGCGACCGGAGCCGCCAGCTCGGCGACGAAGACCATGAAGGCCAGTGGACCGGGAATGCCCAGCGTCTGCGTGAAATACTGCATCGTACCGGAAAAGCCGAATCCTCCGAACATGCCGAATGCTTTTTGCAGGCCGTGGGGCAGGACGACGAATGCGAGCACGATTCGGATGATCGCGAGCGGGAGAGAGGAGGAGGTCGCCATGATGCGGCGGGTGAGCGGTCCCATCGTAGTTCCTGTGAGAAAAGTGACTGGTTGATAATTGATTGATCAACTATCTGTGTTTTAAAAAAACCTTTCTCGCACGTCGGCGAGAATGGTGAGCAGTGATTTCAGGTCCGTCATGTCCATGGATTCGAGTGTCGTGTGATCGATCTTGTCCATCGCCGCATCCGACGAGAGGAGCAATTCTCGACCGGCTTCCGTGAGGCTGCACAGGACGACGCGTCTGTCGGTGGACATGCGCTCACGCTGGATGAGTTTCTTGGCTTCGAGCCGATCGAGGAGGCGCGTCATGCCCGGTGCATGTTCGATCAGCCTGTTGGCGATCTCCATCGTCTGCAGCGGCTCGCCGGCGCCTCTCAGGATCCGCAGCACATTGTACTGCTGGAAGGTGAGTCCGTACGGCTCGAGATCCCGTTCTGCCCGCGTCCTGATCACGTCGGCCGTCTTCAGCAGGGAAACGAGCGTCTCCTGGCCGATCGACGAGAATGGTCTCGTCTGCCCGATGCTCTCGAGTAGTGATGGTTGTTGTTTCTTCACGACACGAACATACGACAATTTATTTGACTAGTCAAGTATCTACTTTCGAGCAAGGTACAGCTGCAGGAAAAGGGAAGTGATTCGAGGTCCAGGTTCATTGGCCCCCGGGCATGTCAGGGGATCGTTACTTCGAGGCCGTCGTAGGCCAGCCGGACGTTCGCCGGCAGTCGGGTTTCGCAGTCCGCATGCTTGATCTGATGCGAGATATGCGTGAGGTAGGTCTGCCCGGGCTGGAGCTCGTCGATGACGGCCAGGGCCTGCGATACCGTGAAGTGCGTCGGATGAGGTTCGTAACGGAGACCGTCGAGGATGAGGGTGGACAGGCCCGTGAGCATGTCCATCGAGTCTCGGGAGATACTGTTGGTATCGGTACAGTAGGCGAGCGATCCGATGCGATAGCCGTTCACGCGCATGGAGCCGTGCTTCATGGGAACGGGCTGGAGTGTGATGTCGCCGATGGTGAACGGGTCCGTATCGATGATATGGGTATCGACGGACGGGACAGCGGCACCACTCGGGGCGATCAGACCGAAGGCATAGGGGAACGTGTCGTGCAGGACATCGACGGTTTCCCGCATCGCATGGATGCGTATCGGACGGTTGTACCTGAAGTTGTACGGCCTGATGTCGTCGAACCCGCCGATATGGTCGAAGTGGTGATGCGTGAACACGATGCCGTCGATATCCATGATATCGTGCTGCAGCATCTGCTGGCGGAAGTCCAGGGAGGTGTCGATGACGACGGTCGTCGTTTCGCTCCGTATCAGCAACGAGGTACGCAGGCGTTTGTCACGCGGATCGGTGCTCCTGCATGTAGGGCACTCGCATGCGACGGACGGAACACCGGTGGACGTGCCGCTGCCGAGCACGGTCACGCGAATCATAGATGGCGTTCTGCGTGGTAGGAACTGCGTACGAGCGGTCCCGATTCGACATAGTCGAATCCCATCTCCAGGCCTATCTGCTTGTAGCGGGCGAATTCGTCGGGGTGGACGAAGCGGTCCACGGGAAGGTGGTTCTTCGTGGGTTGGAGGTATTGTCCGAGCGTCAGGATATCCGTTCCGACGGCGACGAGATCCTTCATCGTCTGTACCACTTCCTCGGGCGTTTCGCCCAGTCCGAGCATGATGCCCGTCTTGGTGCGCATGCCCTGGCGCTTCGCCTCTTCGAGGAGGGCGAGCGTCCAGTGATACTTCCCTTGCGGGCGTACGCGGCGATAGAGGCGGGGGACCGTTTCCGTGTTGTGGGCCAGGATGTCGGGATGGGCATCCACGACGCGCTGGAGGTTCTCCATGTTGCCCTTGAAGTCCGGAATCAGCACTTCCATCGTGGTATCGGGATTGAGTTTCCGCGATTCGCGGATCGTCGCGGCCCAGAGCTCGGAGCCTCCATCCTTGCGTTCGTCGCGGTTGACGGACGTGATGACGGCATGCTTGAGATTCATGGCCTGGATCGCCTCGGCCACACGCAGCGGTTCACCGTCGTCCATGGGCATCGGGCGGCCCGTCTTCACGGCACAGAAGCCGCAGGACCGGGTGCAGGTGTCGCCACCGATCATGAACGTGGCCGTACCCGCATTCCAGCATTCCGTGATGTTCGGACAACGTGCCTCCTCGCAGACCGTATGCAATGCCTTCGTGCGCATCATCGATTTCACACGGGCATAGTCCTCGCCGCCGGGTGCGCGCACCTTGAGCCATTCGGGGCGGCGGCCGTTCGGAAGTTGCTGTTCGTTCGGTTGGATGACAGGTAGGCTGAGCATTGACGTCGATTCCGGGATGTGCTTGTTGTTCCTTGTCCGTACGGGCTTACTGCATCAGGGCAGGATGGATCTTCTTCGCCATCGGGCGGATGGCCTCGAGATAGGTCGTCGGCGATTTGTAGATGTTCTTCGCCTGGTTGACGGGGTCGGCCATCTTCGTCGCGATGTCGTAGACGTAGACGTTGAGCAGGACGCGGTCTCCCTGCAGGAAGAAGTTGCCCTGGACGACCTTTGCGGCTCCGAGAGTGGAGACGGCCTTCCAGATATCGGATTCGTACTGGGGATTCGTCGGATCGAGATTCAGTTCCGAGATCGCCATCTCCACCGAGTCGGCCGGAATGACCATGAACTTCGTCTGGGCCGGCTCGATCGCGAGCACTGCCTTCGTGAGCGAGTCCGAGAGCTGGGTGGTCCAGGGGTTCCTGCTGATGTGTCCATCCATGTTGCGGAAGGGAAGGATGGCGACGCGTGTCTGGGCCAAGGCACCGACCGTGACGAAGGTCGTGAGCAGAAGGGGAAGAAGACGGCGAATCATAGGGGGAACCTCTTGTTGTCGAGCTCGTCCTTCAACGTTGCCATAACGACGCGGAGACCTTCGACGCATTGGCGTGCCGATGCCCAGTCTTCGCGCTCGGCGTCTGCCATGATGTCCTTTCCGACGGCGGAGAGGTCGCGCAGGCCGAATTGGAGGAACGAACCCTTGATAGTATGCCCGAATCTATAAAGTTCTTCCTTTTCATGGCGAACATCGATATCGGGCCATACGACCGTAAGATCATGAAGCCATTGTGTGACGAATTCGGGAAAGAATTCGCGCAGGACCGGGTCGGATGATATCGACGTCGGAACGCTGTATGGTAGTACAAGACGATCGGGCACGGGAAGACTCCTGTAAGCCGAATTTTGTCTTCCCGCCATAGGCGGGGAGGCAGCCATTTATCTGGGAGCGACGTTGCCGCCGCCCTCGGGCGATCTACCCGAAGCGGGTGGGCGGACCCTGAGAGACGAACAGCCTCTCACACCTGCGTGTCCCGCTTCTGCTTGATCTTGCTCCGCACGGGGTTTGCCAGCCGGCCGGTCACCCGGAACGCTGGTGGGCTCTTACCCCACCGTTTCACCCTTACCGCGGACGAGCCGCGGCGGTTTGTTTTCTGTTGCACTTTCCGTCGGCTCGGTGCGGATCGGGGACCGATCCGCCTCCTTGCCGCCTCGCCGTTAGCGAGCGTGCCGTTCTGTGGAGTTCGGACTTTCCTCCGCAGGACATGCCTGCGGCAGCTGCCCGTCGTCCCCCCGTGACCGATCTGTTCAGTACCGTAATCAGCCTTCGATGCGTTCTTCGACGTTCACGACCATGTTCTCCGGATAGAGAATGCGCCCGCAGTTCTCGCAGGTATAGATCTTGTCGTGATTGTACTTCATTTCCATGATGCGCTGGGAAGGGACGGCCGAGAAACAGCCGGAACAGCTGTTCTTGCGCAGGGGAACCACGGCTTCGCGGTGGAACGTGCGGATACGCTCGTATTCCATCTGCATCGTGCCGTCGACGTTCACCACGAGCTGCTTGCGCTGGTCGATGAGACGGCGGAGTTCGTCGTTGTGTTCGCCGGATACCGATTCGAGCTCACGCTCCTTGTCCGTCAGGAATTCCTTCGCCTCGTCGAGGTCCCGCTGCTGCTGCTCGAGGGTGGATTTCAGATTCTCTTCCTTCACGTTGGCCGTGCGGAGAGCGTCGTCGAGTTCCACGCGTTGCAGCTTGATGGATTCCAGTTCCTTCGTGATGGCATCGAACTCGCGGTTGTTCTTGACCTGGAACTGCTGCTCGGTGAGCCGCGTTTCCTTGTCGATGAGTTCCTGGCCGGTCACATGGGCCGTACCGCGGAGATGCTCGAGATCGCGAAGGGCCTGCATCGTCTGTTCGGCCACGAGCGTACGCTCGCGGACGATGCCTTCGTGTTTCTTGACTTCGAGCGGAAGGTCGCCGAGGTCATCGTGCAGCTCGTCGAGCTGTGCATCGATTTGCGCCAGGCGCGCCAACAGCGTAATCTGGTGTTCCATGAGAATCTACGATAGTGATGAATGGACGTAGGGAGGTGCTGCCGCCGGCGCAGCGTAACGAACGGGATTGGTGACGACGCGGCTCTCCACGAGCTCCGCCGCCATACCGTATTCGAGGCCGAGGGCCTGGATCATCCCGGCAGGAACGAACCGTTCCATTTCGAAGTGTCCAGGGTCGATCAATCCGATGACGCCGTCCGCGGCATGGAAGCCGTGATACTTGACGTCGGCCGTGATGAAGACGTCGGCACCCGACGCGATGGCGTCGTCCATGAAGGAAGCGCCGCTGCCTCCAACCAGGGCGACGGACGTCACGATGTCCGTCGTCGGCGGGATGTAGCGTACCGGCGAACCGCAGACGGCCGTCGTCCGTTCCATGAGCATATCAAAGGTCATGCCATCCGGCGCGGCGGCGAGCAGTCCCATGCCGAAGCCTTCGCCGACCGGCGATGGCTGCAGGGGGCGGAGCGGATGCAGGCCGAGGCGGTTGGCCAGGACGTGATTCGTGCCCCTCGGGAATGCGTCGAACGCCGTATGCACGCACAAAAGTGCGATGTCGTTCTCAATGAGAGAGCATGCCAACCGTCCTACCCTGTCGTTACGATCCAGTCGCAGAAGCGGAGTGTAGATGAGAGGGTGGAAGGCGAGGATGGCGTCGCAGTCGAGAGTGATGGCTTCGGCGAGAACGGCATCGGTCACTTCGAGGCATACCAGCACCTTACGGGCGGTATCGCGACGCGATGAAACGTGCAGACCGATATTGTCGCCGCGCATTGCCGCGTTGGGCTTGAAGAGAGTGTCGACGATGCGTTGGAACTCGCGCAGCTGCATAGGAACTGTAAACTACGGAATCGTCAGCGACTAACAATGTTATCCACAGGTGGATGGGCGGTAGGCCGACCCTGTAACTTTCTTCGGTTCGGACTATTTTACACCCAAGACATGAGACCACAATCCGTCATGACACGACGCCTCCCGATAGTAACGTTCGTCCTGTGCTGTGTGATCGGTTCCTTCACGAGACTGTCCGCACAGATTACCGGTGAGCTTCCCCCTCCACCCGACACGCTGATCGTCTTCACGTCGCCTCGCCCATTGCTCGAGAACGACGGCGAGACGAAGGCCGCCACGACGGCGATGGGACTCGATCTGCTGTTCTCCGGAAGCGGTTGGGGAGTGGGCGGATTCTATCAGCACATCCTGTCGCGCGACCTCACGGCATTCTTCCATCTGGCCATTTCCGGACGCCGCAATACCGACGAATTCGAGAATGCCTGGTTCGGACCGGTCCCCGTCGTTTCCAACAAGGTGAATCGCCTCTTCATGGTGCCGATGACCGTTGGCCTTCAGTACCGCCTGTTCAGCGAATCCCTGCAGGACTCCTTCCGACCGTTCGTGAGCGGAGGCATCGGCCCGACGGTGATTCTGGCGACGCCCTACATCCGTGACGGACTGTATTACGAGTTCTTCAACTCCTTCGGCTATGCCACGACCTACGTCCGCCCCGGAGGCTTCATCGGCTTCGGCTCGTTCTTCGGGTCCATCGGTGCAGGCAGCCTGATCGGCGTCCAGATACGGTACTATACCATACCGTTCGGCGGCAATGGTCTGGAAAGCGTGAAGGGGAGTCCGATCAACGATTTCGGCGGTGTCTTCCTTTCCCTGACCGTCGGCTCGGCATACTGATGCTGACGCTCGAACCGATCGGTATCGTCCATAGTCCCTATGTCTCCAAGTACGATGCCCCACGCCAGCCCGGTGTGGACGACAGACGTCATGAAGCCGTCGTCGAACTGATGGCGGGCAGGAACTTCGAACAGGCCCTTGAGGACATGGCCGGCATCGAGCGGATATGGATCGTGAGCTGGTTCCACCGTGCCACGACGTGGAAACCCAAGGTCCTGCCTCCACGAAGCACGCACAAGCGTGGGCTCTTTGCCACACGGTCGCCGCACAGACCCAATCCCATCGGTCTCTCGGTGGCACGCATCGTGGCCATCGACGGGCTTCGCATCACCATCGCGGAGACGGATCTGCTCGACGGAACTCCGGTGCTCGACATCAAGCCCTATATCCCGTATGCCGACTCTTTTCCCGGCAGTGCTGCGGGATGGGTCGACGATGACGTCCGCTCGGCGGTCTTCGACGTCCATGTCGATCATGATGTCCATGTCATGGCTCCGGCCGATGTCCTCGATCATGCCCGGCGAGTCCTCGCGCTGGACCCCGATCCGCATCCCTACAGACGTACGTCGATGCTGCCCGACGGACGGCGCATGCTCGCCATCCGGCAATGGAGGCTCATCTACGTCGTCGATGGCCACGACGTCCATATCAAGGCCATCGTCATAGGGGATTCCAATGACGAGATGCCGTAACTTAGCGGCTCACAGTCACTGCAGCACATACCATGTCAGACATACGTTCGCTACTCGCACAGCGCATCCTGTTGCTGGATGGTGCCATGGGTACCATGATCCAGCGCCTTCAACTGGAAGAGGATGATTTCCGGGGTTCACGGTTCGCCGATCATCGGCATCCCCTCAAGGGTAACAACGACCTCCTGGTGTTGACGCAACCCGATGCCATACGCTCCATCCACCTGGAGTACTTCGAGGCCGGCTCCGATATCGTAGAAACGAATACCTTCAACAGCAATAGGATCGCCCAGGCGGACTACGGCATGGAGGACCTCGTCGTCGAGATGAATCGCGCCGCCGTGCGACTGGCACGGGAGGCAGCCGACGAGATGATGCGCCGGATGCCGGATCGGCCGCGTTTCGTGGCGGGTGCCGTCGGCCCGACGAACAAGACCCTGTCGCTGTCGCCCGACGTGAACGATCCCGGTTTTCGTGCGGCATCGTTCAGGGAGATGTGCGACGTCTACAAGGAACAGATCGTCGCCCTCGCCGAGGGTGGTGTGGATCTGCTGCTGATCGAAACGATCTACGATACGCTGAACGCCAAAGCCGCCGTGAAGGCATTCGCTGAACTGTGCGATGACATGACGCTCGATGCGGAACTGCGGAAACGTCTGAACGACCTGCCCGTCATGCTCAGCGGTACCATCGTGGACCAGAGTGGGCGGACCCTGTCCGGACAGACGACCTCCGCGTTCTGGGTTTCGCTGGCCCACACCCGTAACCTGCTGAGCATCGGCCTCAATTGCGCACTGGGCTCGGCGATGATGCGGCCTTATATCGAAGAACTGTCCGAGCTGGCTACGACCTTCGTCTCGCTCTATCCCAATGCCGGTCTGCCCAATGCGATGGGCGGTTACGACGAGACTCCGGCCTTCATGGCCCAGCAGGCTCGCGACTATGCCGAAGCGGGCTTCCTCAATATCCTCGGCGGTTGCTGCGGTACGACGCCGGATCATATCCGAGCGATGGCGGAAGCCGTGGCGGACATGGCTCCACGCAGCGTCCGGGAACGTCCGCCCCTCCTCACCCTGTCCGGTCTCGAACCTCTCGTCATACGTCCCGAAACCAACTTCGTGAACGTCGGCGAACGGACGAACGTCACGGGCTCGCGTGCTTTCGCCAAGCTCATCCTGAACAACGACTACGAGAAGGCTCTCGACGTGGCCCGTCAGCAGGTCGAGAACGGGGCTCAGATCATCGACGTGAACATGGACGAAGGGATGCTCGATTCCGAAGCCGCCATGCAGCGGTTCATGCAGCTCATCGCCGCGGAACCGGATATCTCGCGCGTGCCCGTCATGATCGACTCATCGAAGTGGAGCGTCATCGAAGCAGGTCTGGAATGCCTGCAGGGCAAGGGTATCGTGAATTCGCTGTCGATGAAGGACGGAGAAGATGAATTCAAGCGTCGTGCCCGCGTCTGTCGCGACTACGGCGCCGCCGTCATCATCATGGCGTTCGACGAGAATGGCCAGGCCGACACCTTCGAACGCCGTATCGAGATCTGCGAACGTGCCTATCGTATCCTGACGGAGGAAGTCGGCTTCCCGCCGCAGGACATCATCTTCGATCCCAACATCCTCACGGTCGGTACGGGTATCGAGGAACACAACAACTATGCCGTCGACTATCTCCGCGCCACGCATTGGATCAAGGAGCATCTGCCCCTCGCCAAGGTGTCGGGCGGAGTCAGTAACATCTCCTTCTCGTTCCGCGGCAACGAACCGGTACGCCGTGCCATGCATACGGCCTTCCTCTATCATGCCATCCAGGCAGGGATGGACATGGGCATCGTCAATGCCGGCCAGGTCGATGTCTACGACGAGATCTCGAAGGACCTGCTCGAACACGTGGAAGACGTGCTCCTGAACCGCCGCGCGGATGCCACGGAACGGATGCTGGTCTTCGCCGAAACGGTGAAGGTGGCCGACAAGGCTGTGGAGAAGGACGAGGCCTGGCGTTCGGGAACGGTGCAACAGCGCCTGAAACATGCTCTCGTCAAGGGCATCACCGAATTCATCGACGCGGACATCGAAGAAGCCCGCGTCGCCTATGGACGCCCCATCGCCGTGATCGAAGGACCGTTGATGGACGGCATGAACGAGGTAGGTGACCTGTTCGGCGCGGGAAAGATGTTCCTGCCCCAGGTCGTGAAGTCGGCTCGCGTCATGAAGAAAGCCGTGGCCTACCTGACACCGTTCATGGAAGAAGAGAAGCGCCTTGCCGGACAGTCTTCTCAGAAGCCTACGGGAACGGTCGTGCTCGCAACAGTGAAAGGAGACGTTCACGACATCGGAAAGAACATCGTCGGCGTCGTTCTCGGCTGCAACAACTACCGTGTCATCGATCTCGGCGTGATGGTGCCCACCGACAAGATCCTGGAGACCGTCGTATCCGAGAATGCCGATGTGCTCGGCCTCTCGGGACTGATCACACCGTCGCTCGACGAGATGATCCACGTGGCGAAGGAGATGGAACGGAGACACATGGACGTCCCGCTCCTGATCGGAGGTGCCACCACCTCCCGTATGCATACGGCCGTCAAGATCGCACCTTCCTACAGCGGTTCCGTTGTCCATGTCCTCGACGCATCGCGGGCGGTGCCCGTCGCAGGCAACTTCATCAACGACGAACTGCGCGATCCGTTCGCACGCCAGATGAAGGAGGAATATCTTCGGCTGCGCGAGGACTATGCCCGACGTCATGACGACAAGCAGTACCTGACCTATCAGCAGGCGAAGGACAATGCGAAGGCCGTATCGTTCGATACGTACCGTCCGACGGCACCCCGCACGCCAGGCGTCACCGCCTTCGACGACGTTCCGCTCGGGACCTTGAGGAAGTACATCGACTGGACGCCATTCTTCCAGTCATGGGAGCTGCGCGGCAAGTATCCCGATATCTTCGAGGACAGGACCGTCGGCTCCGAAGCCAGGAAGCTCTTCGAGGATGCGAACAGGCTGCTCGATGGAATCGTCCGCGAGCGTTCCATCCGCGCGCGCGCGGTAACCGGACTCTTCCCGGCCTCATCGACGGGAGAAGATATCGTCGTTTATGAAAACGAAGAACGTAACGCAGTGCGTGCGACGCTGCACATGCTGCGCCAGCAGTCCAAGAAAGCGGCAGGCATTCCCAATCAGAGCCTTGCGGACCTCCTGGCCAATACGGATCAGGGTATCGCGGACTGGATGGGAGCCTTCATCGTCACCGCAGGTGACGGTGTGAGCGAGCTTTGCGCGAAGTACGAGAAGGATCATGACGACTACAGTTCGATCATGATCAAGGCTCTCGCCGATCGTCTCGCGGAAGCCTGTGCTGAGTGGCTGCACGAACAGGTGCGCAAGGATCTGTGGGGCTATGCCTCATCCGAAGATCTCACCAACGAGGACCTCGTCCGCGAGTCGTATCAAGGGATCCGTCCCGCACCGGGCTATCCTGCCTGCCCCGATCACACGGAAAAGAAGACGTTGTTCGCCTTGTTCGATGGTGAAGGGGATGCCGGAGTTCGCCTGACCGAGTCGTTCGCGATGATGCCTGCCGCGAGTGTGAGCGGGTGGTATTTCGCTCATCCGGACGCGAAGTACTTCGCCGTCAACAAGGTCCTGAAGGATCAGGTGGAAGACTATGCACGACGCAAGGGCATGGCTCTCGAAGAATGCGAACGCTGGCTCTCGCCGATTCTCGGATACGACGCATGATGTCCTCGAGGGTCATCAGAATTCCACGTTGAGGCCGATGGACGGAAGGATACCGATGCTGCGTTGTTCCTCGACGAGGTTGGTTCGTGGATTCCATCGATATCCGCTCACGTAGCGCATGCCCGTGACGTTCTGCACGTCGATGTACGTGATCAGCTGCCAGCCGTCGAAGAACCAGCGCTTGTCCATACGAACGTCGAGTGCATAGAAAAACGGCAACCTCGGCCCGGCGTTGTAGAATGCGAAGTCGAGAGCGCCGACGGGGAAGCCCGTTTCCGTCGCGCGATCGGACGTCGTGATATAGGGCGTCGTCGGCAGGCCGGTGGAGGCGCGGAGCTTGGAACTGAGTTCCCATACGGGATCGGGCCGCCACCCTGCGGCGATCGTCCCGAAGATCGGCGTGTCGAAGGCGCCGGGACGTTCCGTCCCATCCAGGCCAGCGAATCGGGTCCTGTTGAAGCTGATGCTCGCGAGGCCGAAGACGGGGATGGCGGACAGGCGCTTCTGGATGAAGAGTTCGACGCCGTAGGTCGTTCCCGATGCCGTCGTGGAGATCGGTTCGAGTCCGTACGGAATGTCGTTGTAGATGTCGTCGTAGCCGGAAGGGGAGAGGACGGCTTGAGGGCGATAGATCCGGCCGGGATAGTTGCCGTACCGCTTGTAGTATCCTTCGATCTGGATGTTCAGGTCCTCGCGCGCACGCCATTGATAGGAGAATACCACCTGATCGGCACGAAGCGGCGCGAGAGCGGTATTGCCCGGATCTCCGACGAACCAGATGAATTGTGGCGATTGATAGTATCTGCCGCCACTGACGGCGAGTGTGGACGAAGGTGTGAGGCTGTAACTCGCCGACGCTCGCGGCGCAACGACGACCTTCTCGTCGAGATAGGAATAGACGTCCATACGGCCACCGACGACGAATTTCCATCGATCCGATGGGCTCCATGCCGCCTGGCCATACAACGATGTGCGGAATGCGCTGAAGGATGTGTCTTTCCGCAGCGGTCGCGGACTTCCTGATGCGTCGAGACGTGCATAGCCCGGTATGAGGACATCGTAGGAGAGGTTGCTGGCGTACTTGGATACCGTTCCGGCCGACAGCTCTATCGCAGGAGTCGGGAGGTAGAGGAGGTCGGCGCGCAGGCTCGTCTCACCTTCGTCCGATGCGTTGCTGAACACCACCGTCGCGTTCGTGTCCTGCTGACTGGTGCGGAAGGCGGTGAAGGTTCGTCCCAGTGTCATCGTCAGCAATCCGTTCTCGAAGAGATGCTTCCATGTCAGGCCCGAGAAGTACTGATTCTGCGAAGGCGATGCCACACGGCTGTTGGAATAGCGATTGTCCGTCGACTCGTTGTTGAAGCGTACGCTGCCGAGCGCTCCGATCAGCAGGAAGGACAGCGAGTTCCGGTCGTCCAGCGAATACGATACCTTGCCTGTGAAGTCCCAGTATTCCGGCACGAATCCGAAACCTGCAAGTGTGAAGATCAGATCCAGATAACTCCGTCGTATCGAGAAGAGATAGTTGCCGTCCTTGCCGATCGGGCCTTCGCCGATCACTCCGAAGGATGTGGCGGACAGGTTGATCTCGCCGCCGAATCGCTGATCGTTCCCCTCGCGAAGGGTGATGTTCGTTACGGACGAAAGCCTGTCGCCATACTTCGGTCCGAAGCCTCCTGTCGAAAGCGAGACGTCGCGAACGAAGTCGATGTTGATGATGGAAAGCGGTCCGCCCGAAGACCCTTGGGCGCCGAAGTGATTGATGTTCGGTACTTCGATGTTGTCGACGATGAACAGGTTTTCGAACGGTGCTCCGCCGCGTACGGCAAGATCATTGCGTCCCGCGCGTGTCGTGGCCACACCGGGCAGCAGGGCGATGGCGCGGACCACGTCCTCCTGCACACCCGGTGCACGGCGTACTTCCTCGGATGTCAGGCGGCCCGTACTCGTCATCGTCTGTGGGTCACCGAGGGCACTGGCCGTTACCACTGCCGTGTCCAGCGTGATGTCGGACGGATTCAGTCCGATGGTCACCGTCGACGGTTTGCCCGGGCCGACGGCGATATCGGGACGGATCGACGCTTCGAAGCCGATGGCCGTGATGCGGAGGTTGACGATGCCGGCAGGAACGTTCCGTATCACGAATCTCCCGCCCGATCCTGCGACCGCACCGCGGGTGCTGCCCATCACCTGGATGGTTGCGCCCGATACGGGTGCCTGTGTCGTCGCATTGACGACGGTTCCCGTGATGGTACCGGTCGGCATCGTCGTATCGGCCACGGGTCGGCCATGTGCGGAGGAAACAAGGCAAAGGAGTGCGAACAGGCAGACGACGGCGTGGCAGTGATGGATCACGGTTGCAATCATGTTGATGAACGGCGGACATGCAAAATAATCCAATGTGTATAAGTTCCACTTGGTCATGGTGGCGTAGTCGTGCTATGTTCATCCTCGCAGCATGACTTCTCCTATCGCATACCATCGTGTAGCCGTTCTGGGATCGGGTGCCGGAAGCAATGCCAGGGCATTGATACGGTACTCACAGTCCGATGCTGCCTGTCCATACAGGGTCGTTCTCGTCGTGGGAACCAGACCGGACAGCGGTATCGTGCAGATGGCGCGCGATCTCGGTGTCGAAAGCCACGTGCTGGTGGGGAAGGCGCAGGAAGAATCCGCAGGGGAGTTGCTGGAAGTATTGCGGAAGAATGACGTCGAAGTGCTGGCGTTGGCCGGATTCATGCGTCTGCTGCCGCAGAGTGTGATACAGGGAATGTCGGGACATGTTCTCAATATCCACCCTGCCTTGTTACCCAGATTCGGTGGCAAGGGAATGTATGGAATGCATGTACATCGTGCGGTCATCGAAGCGGTCGAAACCGAGTCGGGATGCACGGTGCATATGGTCGATGGTGAATACGATCGTGGACGTATCCTCGGGCAGCGGCGGGTGCCGATCGTTTCGAGCGATACGCCGGAGACGTTGCAGGACAAGGTGAAGGAGGCGGAACATCGCCTGTATCCCGAAGTTCTCTCCTCGTACGTCCGGCATCTGGGTCAGGCTCGGGATTAGTGGTCAGGGTTCGGGAAGAGGTTCCGGTCCTGACGTAACTTTTTGGCTTGGTTGATGTTGTTGATGGTTGCAAGAGGGCATGAGCGACATCCGGTAGAAAAATTTCCTCTTGACTATGTGTCATGAAATGGTCATTTTACACTTCCGTATCCAACGCCGTTGGGCTGGAATGGGTGTGTTGTTGAGCATGCTGACATTAACATCAGAACATACTGCACGTACTTGTTCACTGTTTTTTTCGAGGTTTTCATGAGAAGCAGACTCCTACTTCTTGCCCTCGTGACCGGGCTGGTAAGCGTGTCGCTTGCCTATGCCGGTGATGGGAAAGATGGTGAGGATGTGTTGCGGAAGAGCGGTGTACGATCGCCGAGGGCGTCGTATCCGCTTCCGTTCAACATCACCGCCGCCAATCCCAGAACCGACCCGGCCATATCGACGGGATATTATTTCGTTGATAGCGATGATGAGGTCCCGGAATATTGGCGTCCGGATCCGTCTCAGTTCATCGACACACTCACGGAGCCCGGCACGTGGCGCCAGATCGTTTCTGGTCCCCGTCAGCAGCCACCGCTATACTGGAATGATCCGCAACGGAACATTTACGGTGGCTATGCCTTCTTCCGTAATCCCGGCAACATGAACGACTCGACGGACGACGCTTTTGCGGGTCCGATCTCGATCGGCTTCCCGTTCTATTTTAATGGAGTTCGTTACGACTCATTCTACGTTTCGACGAACGGTCTGATCGCACTGAGCAACCGTCGTTACTTCTACGAATTCGATGCCCAGGGCTTCCCGGTGCGCCGTCAGGCTCTCGAGATTCGCCCGGGACAGTTCTCGGTCTATGATCCTGCGAGCGACGATACGCGTGGCCGTAGCGCCACGGGTACGGATACGACGGATGCAACGGCCGACAACTGGGGCTATCAATACGTAGCCTGCGGTAACAACCCTGCGAATCCGACGAGCGGTATCCGTACGAAGACGAACCGTATGCTCGATCAGAACAGCATCGACGGTTCGGGCGCATGGGTCGGTGGCACGCGTCCGGCGCTGATCGCCCCGTTCTGGGACGATCTCCAGGTGTCGGTCTACGACTCCGAGCGCAGCATCGTCGACAACTTCGGTCAGGTATGGTACAAGCGTTCACCCGCCAACGACCGCCTGATCATCTACTTCGTCAATCTTACGCCTATCGGTGCCAAGACGGCCGTCGTAGGTGCCGTTACGCAGAACGTCAACTTCCCGGTCAACAACCGTCCGGGCGTCGGCCAGCACTACCGTATGAGCGGTCAGGTCATCCTGAACCGTACGGACAGCACGGTGACGTTCCAGTACGAAAAGTTCCTCGGCAACGCTCCCACGGGTGCTCTGCAACCGCTTCCGGCTTCGGCGTGGATGCGTTGTAACTCGACGGTCGGTGTATCGGGTGGCGCACGCCGTCTGAACGACTATCCGACGAGCGGCCCGACGACGCTGAGCTGGGAACCCCACGTGACGCGTTATACGCAGTCGACGGAATATCTCTATAACGTCGATACGGATCCCAACGGTGGTGTTCGCGCAACGCCGGCAGGGCAGGATGGTGGTCTTCCCCACGACTTCCTCGCGATCCGCTTCAAGCAATGGAAGAACGTCCTGCGCGTAATCAACGTGTCCTATCGCGTACGCCCGCAGAACAACAACGCTCCGCTGGACTTCTCCGTGCCGATTCCTCCGGCGAACGCCAACAACTACGAGTTGCTGGCCGGTGAAACGCGCCTCGGTGCTATCCAGCCTGTCGTCATCGTCCAGAACCTGACGAACAACATCCAGGGTCCCCAGGGCGTCAACTTCACGCCGCAAGGCATCAACTTCCAGGTGCGCTTCCGCATCACGAACGAAGCCACGGGCCAGATCGTCTACAACAGGTCGCAGCCGGTTACGGATGCTCTCCTGCGTGACTCGACGGCTGGTATCCAGCGCGTTCAACGTTCGGACATCAACGGTGTCAACCAGCCCTATCTGAATCCGGGTACGTACGTTACCCCGTACGAGTTCATCAAGGTGACGTTCATGCCTTGGGAACCGAACCCCTTCATCGACTACAACATCGGTCGTCTCGTCGCCACGGTTATCGCCGAGCCCAAGGACACGATGAACCTGCCGCTGGGCGATGAGTGGCCGTACGACGATACGACGGGCGTCCGCCTGTTCGTCATGCGTCGTCTGGCGGAATTCAACGACGATGTCCGCGAATTCCACGTCGTCGGCGGTGCCTACATGCCGTCCGTTCTCAAGTGGGTCAATATCGAAAGCCAGGTCGTCAGCGGCGACGAAGCGACGAACAACCCGCCGCCGCCGCGCGGCGAGTACACGGCCGCCAACTCGCAGTTCGCACGTCTGCGTTCGCCTGTCATCCGCATGAACCGCAAGACCCTGGGTGACGGTGAAATTCCGCCGCCAGGCCAGTATGGCGGTGACGAACTCCGTTCGTTCCCGATCAACCTCGTTCGCCGCAAGAATGCCGTACTCTCGATCTCGTATCAACGTGCCGGCAAGATCACCTTCCCCCGTGGCTTCTCGGATAACAGCCTGGTAGGCCCCGAGCACCGTGTCAACGGTCTCGCCGTCAACACCGCTACGCCGTTCATCCGCAATGCCGACGAACTTTGGGTCGAATTCGCCAAGCCCAGTGATGACGGTGTAACCGGTATCACGAACATCGCGAACTGGGTTCTCGACATGGCCAACTTCGGCACGCAGTACGCACAACCGTTCCGTATCTGGGGTGGTGGTGGTTATATGCGTGGCTATGACCTGGTCAACAAGAACCAGCAGCTCAACCAGTCGGCGACGCCGCCGCTCGGTGGTCTGCGCGAAGATCTGTTCGATGACGGTAAGGACTTCGAGTTCTACAAGGTCACCATTCCGATCCCCGATACCGTTCTTCGTTGGGTCAACGAAGGTGCCCGTAACTTCCGCTTCCGCCTGCGCGTTCGCGCCATGCGTAACTCGTCGGCGCCGAATCCGGCTGATGACGACGACGATTTCTTCGTCGACAACGTCAAGATTCTCTTCCCGAGCGAAGTCACGGACATCGAGCTCGCGAACATCCAGCTGATCTGGCCGTATACGATGGCACCTGCAAGCCAGGCCACGCGTATTCCGATCCGCATCAAGCTGTCCAACAACACGCACATTCCGGCTCCCGCCTTCTCTGTCCAGATCAAGATCAAGCCGGAGAACAACGAGTCGCAATGGATCTATTGCCGTACGATCACCGTACCGACGCTGCCTGGTAACCGTGAAGTGATCCTTCCGTTCCCGGATGCCAACTTCCGTACGACGACGCCTGGCAACTACAAGGTAACGGGCAAGATCTTCTTCCCGGGCGGTGACCTGGATTCGCTCAACGACTCCACGTTCACGATGTTCGAAATCCGTTTCGGACCGTCCTTCGCCTATGAAGCCAACCCGCTCAACCCCGTCAACGACGTTCCGAAGCTCGCCTTCTCGGGTGTGACCGGTAAGGGTCTCGACCACAGAGGTTTCTCGTCCGGTTCGACGGCTGCAACCTGGACGGGTGTCAACAATCCTCAGTACACGCCTGGTCTGTGGGGTCAGTTCTCCGGTGGCGTTTCGGCCGACGAAATGTTCGGTGCCGATGCCGGTAACTCGTCCGGTCAGATCGCCATGCGCTTCACGCTCTATACGCAGGACACGGTACTTGGCTATCAGGCCTTCTGGGCCGAGCTGAACCAGGATATCCTCAACATCTCGTTCACGCTCTATCGTGACCAAGGTGGTGTTCCGGGCGAAACGATCGCCAACTCGACGATGATCAAGCATCGTGGCGAAGACGAACTCGACAATACGCCGGATCCCGTCTTCGGCAAGTACGTCACCTATCTGCTCAACAAGCCCGTCATTCTGCCTCCTGGCGAATACTGGGCATCGGTTGCCCAGATGGGTACGGAAGGCTACGAACTCGGTGCTTCGCAAAGCCGTATGGGTATGGTCACGACGGTCTACTCGGATATTCCGGCCTTCGGTATCGGTAATCGAAGCCTGCTGGTCGACAAGAACTTCCGTGTACGTTCGCGTGGTGGCGCTCTGCTCAACGACAACCGCTTCGCATACGAACTCACCCGCTTCAGCGGTGACTGGGTTCCGTTCACGCCGACGATCGGTAATCCGGGGTATCCGCACCTTGGTGCTTCCGGTCTGAGCCTCGGATATCACACCTTCACGCGTGGTTCGTGGATTCCGCTGCTTCGTCCGTACTTCGGCCCGCGCTCGTTCAACAGCCCGCCGATCTTCGTACCGTGCGTCATCCCCGTCGAACTCACGTTCTTCGATGGCAAGCCCCGTTCCAACGGTGTCGATCTCTTCTGGGAAACGGCTTCGGAAAAGAACAACATGGGCTTCCATGTAGAACGCCGCGCGATGAAGGAAACGACGAACCTCAGCACTGGCGAAACCACGCTGAGCTGCGTCGATAATTCCGATGCTGCAAACGCTCCGTGGACGTCCATCGCCTTCGTGCCTGGTGCCAACAACTCGACGCAGACGATCAACTACAAGCACTTCGACGACAAGGTATCGTCGGGTACGAACTACGAGTATCGTCTCCGCCAGGTTGACCGCGACGGTGCGGAAAGCTTCTCGAACATCATCAACGTCGTCTTCAGCAATGACAATGATGTTGCGCTCGAGGACAACTTCCCGAACCCGTCCAATGGCAAGACGACGTTCCGCTTCCGCGTTCCGTTCCGCTCGAACGTGAAGCTCGAAGTCTACGACATGATGGGTAACCTCGTCAACACGCTGTATGATCAACAAGTGGCCGGTTCCAACGGCTTCTATGCGATCGAATGGAATGGCCGCAACGCTGCTGGCTATGAAGTGACGTCGGGATCGTACATGTACAAGCTGACGGCCGGTGATGTCGTAACGTCCAAGACGATGACCGTCGTTCGCTAAGAACGGCAGACATTTTCAGAGCGAACCCCTTGCCGGCAACGGCAAGGGGTTCGTTTTTTGTTTGTATACTCGATCCCTTATGAAGACATCCGAACATCAGTCGCTGCTCGAGACGGTCAGGACGGCCCTGCAATGGCAGCGCGCGAGTATAGAGCTGCTGGACGCGAGTATCGACGACAGTTTCAATCAGGCCGTCCACGTCCTGCTCTCGTCGGGAAAGGTCCTTACCACCGGTCTCGGGAAGTCGGGCTTCATCGCCCGCAAACTGGCCGCTACCCTGAACAGCATCCGCAAGCCGTCGATATATATCCATCCCGTCGATGCCCTTCACGGCGATAGCGGACTCATCGAGGAAGGAGATGCGCTGGTGACGTTCTCCAAGAGTGGCGAGACCTCCGAAGTGATACGCTTCGCGGCGATGGCAACGGAGATGGGGGCGTCCGTCGTCTCGATCACCGGACGCGCCGACTGCCGGCTGTCCGATCTCGCACGTGTACCGCTCATCGCACCGATCACGCGCGAACTCGATGCGAACGACATCATTCCTACGGCGAGCACGACGAATGCCCTCATTCTGGCGGATCTGCTGGCGATGGGCGTCCTGCACGAAGCGGGGGATGCGATGGAGCGTCTGCGCCATTCCCATCCGCAGGGAATGATCGGTTCTACCTTGCTCCGCACGGTGGAGGAAGTGATGCATTCAGCCAGCGCACTGCCAAGGGTGCCGGCGGGCACGTCGCTCGCCGCCGCATTGGCTGTACTTTCGTCATTCGGTCTGGGTTGCGTCTGTGTCTGCGGTGCCGATGATGCCCTGCTGGGCATTCTCACGGACGGTGACGTCCGGCGTCTTGTCACGAGGGGAGTGACGGTAGACGGTATCGTGGTCGACGATGTGATGACGGTCAATCCTGTGAGCATCGCCTCCGATGCCACACTGCATGATGCGCTCCAGCTCATGGAGCGGCGGGAACGTCAGATAGGGGTCCTGCCGGTCACGGATCGTGGCCGATGCGTCGGCGTGATCCGGGTCCACGACATCGTACGGCTGCAGGTCTAGGGCCGGGCAGGACGCTGGATACGTTGCGGCGGTGCCGTGGTGATCGCCGGACGCTCGGTTGTGGGTTTGGTGGCGGGCTTCGTGGACGTCGAAGGACGCCATGCCGTCGACGAGGAGATGATGTCGGTCTTGGTGATCACGACCGACCGTACGACATCGCCTTTCTTTCCGAAGGGCTTGAGTTGTTCGCCGTTGCGATAGAACTGCAACGCGCCTGCGTTGCCGAGGGAGAGAACGAACTTGTCCTGTGCGCTCCAGCGCAGCTCCATACCCGGCGTAGCCACAATCTGCTGCGTGCGTTTTCCATCCATGGTGATGTTCAACCATGCAGTGTCGCTGACGGTAGCCGTAAGAATCAGGCTATCCGCTTCCACCTCTTCACCGGATGCCGAGGCGGCCGGCGTCGTCGCATCGTTGGCGTCGATCTCCACGACGTTTGTCGTATCGGTATGGGGTGCCGGGGATGGCGTCGTATCCCGCACGAAGAAGTACCATCCCATCACTCCGGCGAACAGGACCAGTGCACCCATGAGCAGCCATCGGATGGCCGAGGGTGGCAACTGGGGGAGGGACGGCCGGGTGCGCTGCTGAGGCTGCGGCTTGGGGCGGTCCGGCTGGGGCTGGCGTTTGTGCGCCGGGAATCTATCGGCCGCGGCGATGCCGTCATCGTGTTCGAAGACCTCGTCGATCAGGGCCTTGAGATCGTCGGCAGGAATGTGCAGGGCCGTCGCATAGGTGCGCACGAACGAGCGCATGTACACTGTCGGAAGAACGTCGTATCTGCCCTCTTCCAGTGCAGCTAGATACGGTTCCCGTATCTTCGTCTCGGTAGATAGTTCGCGAAGCGTCCGCCGCTGGCGCTCGCGTTCCATCCGAAGTCGTTCCGCCAATGGATCCATATTCTGGAGTGAGGATGTATATCACCGCAGCTCTACTGCAAACATGAACATTTATTTCACGTCGGACAATGGTGCCGCCAGATAAATGAGTGACGAAGCCCAAACATTGTTCCATGCCATCTACGTGGCCTTCGCCTTCGCATGCCTGTTCTTCGGGGCCCTGGCCTTCCGGCAGGTCCTGGACAACCTCGAAGTGAAGAGGCTGAAGCTCGGAGAGGACCGCGATGCCTTCATCCATGCTCCGGGCGTGGTGTTCGTGTTCTGCTTCTTCATCCTCGCCGTGCTCGTGGGCATCATCTGCTATACGGTCGCACCGCCCTCCATCTACGTCTATGCTTTCCCGCTCATCCTCGGCGTGCAGAGCGTACAGATGGCCATGCGCCTGGTCTTCCAGCGAACGCAGATCAAGACGAAGGGCATCGTCGTACGGTCCGTTCTCTTCGATAACGTCGAGACGATCCAATACGAGGATATCGTGATCGTTGAACTGCATCATGCGCTGATATGGACGACCGTGACGGTGCGTCTGAGCCGGCCCGAGCCCGTGATGTTTCGTATCTTCCGGTTCTCCGCACCAGGACTGCATCGGCTCGTCAACGGAGCCAGCGGTTGTCCGGTCATCCAGACCGGACGCGGCGATCACAACGACCCTCCACCGGTATCGACGACAGTATGAAACCTTCCATTCGCATCGCTTCAGGCCAGGGATTCTGGGGCGACCTCCAAAGCGCTCCGCTACAACAGGTGAGCCGTGGCCAGATCGATTATCTCATGATGGACTATCTGGCGGAAGTGACGATGTCCATCCTGCAGAAGCAGAAGATGAGGAATCCCGACCTGGGCTATGCGCGTGACCTGATCGACGTCTGCGACGAAATCCTTCCCTACCTCGTGGAACGGAACATCACGCTCATCACCAACGGTGGGGGAGTGAATCCGGAAGCGGCTCGGGACCGGATCTTCGATATCGCCCGCGCCAAGGGCATCAAGGGACTGAAGATCGGCGTCGTGCTGGGCGACAACATCCTGCCTCGTATCGACGAACTGATCGATGGGGGGCACCAGCTCAAGCACATGGAAACGGGCGAGCCGCTGTCGGACGTCCGCGACCGGCTCCTGAGCGCCAACGTCTATACGGGTGCCTGGCCCGTGGTGGAAGCATTGCGCCAGGGCGCACAGATCATCATCACCGGCCGTACGACCGATACGGGGCTGACCCTCGCACCCATGATTCACGAATTCGGCTGGACGGCCGAGCAGTGGGATCTGATGGCCGCGGGTACGGTGGCCGGTCATATCAACGAATGCGGAGCTCAGGCATCGGGCGGTAACTTCCTCGGTGACTGGCGCTCGCTTCCCGATATGGCCGACGTAGGCTTCCCCATCATCGAAGCCTATCCGGATGGCTCGTTCGTCGTCACCAAGCACGAAGGAACGGGTGGCCGTGTCTCACGCGAAACGGTATCCGAACAGCTCCTCTACGAAATCGGCGATCCCGCCGAATACATCACACCGGACTGCGTCGCCGACTTCACCAGCATCCGTCTCGAAGATCTCGGCAACGACCGGGTGAAGGTCCACGGCATCAAGGGGCGTCCGGCCACGCCGTTCTACAAGGTCTCGGCAAGCTATCTGGACGGCTACGTGTCCTTCGGATCCCTGACCTATTCGGCGCCCGATGCCTATGAAAAAGCGCAGGCGGCCGACAGGATCCTGCGTACGCGTCTCGATCGTCTCGGTCTCAGGTTCGATGAGATACGGACGGAGTACGTGGGCATGAATGCCTGTCATGGTGCCATCGCGGCCCCCATCGTTCCTAACGAAGTCATGATGCGTATCGGTGTCCGCTCGCGCGACAAGGCGTCGATCGAACGCTTCGGCAAGGAGATCGCTCCGCTGATCCTTACCGGACCGCCGTCGGTGACCGGGTTCTCGGGTGGCCGACCAAAGCCCAGTGACGTCGTTGCATACTTCCCGGCCCTGCTCGATAAGAACGTGGTGCGTATGCAGGTCCGTGTTGATGAAATCTAGTACCGTACGGAGCCTCGTTCTCCTGTTCTCTTTCGTCCTGCCGTTGCCGCTGCTCTCCCAGAAGGGTGATACAGACGTGAAGGCGGGAGAGGGGATGCGCGGTGAAAGCACGGCAGTGCATGCATCGGACGATACACTCTTCGTACCCAGGTCGGCCTTCATGTATGCCGATAATCCACGGTATACGTTCTTCGGGAATACACCCAGATACGAAACCGACATCCAGGCGCTGCCGACGATCGCGCTCGGCGTGGGCTATGCATCGCTCGCCGTAAGTCTGCACATCATCCAGACCAACGCATGGTGGAGTGGCGACCGCGGTTCGTTCCATATCGTCGAAGACTGGGAAACGGTGAACCAGGTCGACAAGTGCGGCCATATGTACAGTGGCTACATGATGTCGTCGCTCCTGTCCAACATGCTGATGGACTGTGGCTTTTCGCAGGAGCCTGCCGTACTGATCGGCAGCGGAATGGGCCTCGCCTATCAGACCTACGTCGAAGTCGAAGACGGCTTCGCCAAGCACTGGGGCTTCTCGCCGTCCGACGCCTATGCCAACATCGCCGGTGCGGGCTTCCATGTTGCGCAGTACTACGTGCCCTTTCTGCAGAACTTCACGCCGCGCTGGAGCTACGTGCCCGCCGAATGGGTAGGGGATCGTACCATCAACGAACGTCCCCGGACGTTCATCGATGACTACAACAGCGCCACCTTCTGGCTCGCCGTCAACGTCAACAACCTTCTACCGCAATCCGCCGAATCGCTGTGGCCGGACTGGCTCATGCTGAGCGTAGGGTACGGTATCCGCAACTACGGAATCCTGGACGACACCGGGGCTTACCTCCCGCTCAAGTCCCGGTTCATGATCGGACTCGACTACGACTGGGTCAAGATCATTCCTGAATCCAGGATCGGCATCGTCAACTTCCTTCGTCAGTGTCTGAACAACATCCGTCTGCCGGGTCCTACGCTGGAGTTCGGACCCGACGGTACGCAGTTCCGGGTACTGTATCCCTTCAAGATATCCGTGGGTTTCTGATCGTGTCGGCAACCGAGGCCATGTACCGGATCACCATCGTCGTGCCCGTGCTGCAGGAGGAAAAGCTCCTGGAGCGCACGCTGGGCTGTTTCCCGAAGGCGTTGCGTCAGCGATACGGAGCCGAACTGGTCGTGAGCGACGGAGGGAGTACGGACGGTACGCTGGAGATCGCGGACCGTCATGCCGACATCGTCGTACGGCATACGGAGGCACGTCGCCAGACCATCGCCGAGGGGCGGAACAACGGCGCGGCACAGGCGCGAGGGGAGGTCCTGGTCTTCATCAACGGCGATACCTATCCGGCCGACGTCGAGCTTTTCATGAGTACGATCGAACGGTTCGCAATGCGAAGCGGACCGTATGCACGGGCCTCGGCCCTTGCCTGTCCGGTCAACTTCCCGCCCGAAGAGCGGAAGGTCGCGGACAGGCTCTTCCATGGATTCTACAATACCTACGTCCGCGTCCTGAACGGCTTTCGTCTCGGCGTCGGGCGCGGCGAATGCCAGGTCATACGTACCGACGTCTTCCGTGCCGTCAAGGGCTATCGGCAGAATCTCGCGGCGGGGGAGGACTTCGACCTGCTGGCCCGCATCTCGCGTCGGGCGCGTGTACGCTTCGCCCCGGAGCTGCTGGTGATAGAGTCGCCGAGACGGTTCCGCAAATTTGGGTATTTTCGTGTACTGTTCTGGTGGACGGTCAACGCTCTCTCCGTGATGTTCACCGGACGTTCTTCCTCCGATGAATGGGAACCAGTCCGCTAATACCACCATGGCCCTAGACTACCGTACCGCAGGTGTCGACATCGAAGCCGGTGAGGCTCTCGTCGACACGATCAAACCTTTCGTCAAGGCAACACGCACGGCAGGCGTGCTTTCGGAAATCGGCCTGTTCGGAGGATTCTTCGACGCCCGGTTCCCGGGATACGACCATCCCGTTCTCGTCGCGAGCACGGATGGCGTGGGCACGAAGCTCAAGGTGGCCATCATGGCCGACAAGCACGACACGGTGGGGCAGTGCCTGGTCAATCACTGCGTGAACGACATCCTGGCCTGTGGCGCCCGACCCCAGTTCTTCCTTGACTACTTCGCTACCGGACGTCTCGCTCCGCATGTCGCAGCCGACGTCATCAAGGGCATGACCGTCGCCTGCAAGGAGAATGAATGCGCTCTGCTCGGTGGTGAGACGGCGGAAATGCCGTCCATGTATGCAGACGGAGAATACGACGTGGCGGGTACCATCATCGGCGTCGTGGACAAGCCGAAGATCGTCAACGGCGAGCATATCAAGGCCGGTGACGTATTGATCGGTCTTCCGTCGACGGGTCTGCATACCAACGGCTATTCACTGGCACGCGCGGCACTGTTCCCGACCTATCGTATCGATCAGCACCTGGACGAACTCGGTACGACCGTCGGTGACGCACTTCTCGCCGTGCATCGTTCCTATCTGCATCCGATCGTTCCGCTCGTCGATGCGGGATTGGTCAACGGGCTCTCCCACGTCACGGGCGGTGGCCTCGTCGGCAATACGTCACGCGTCCTGCGCGACGGCCTTGCACTCGACGTCGCCTGGAAGACATGGGACGTGCCTGCAATCTTTCACCTCATCCAGGCCGCCGGAAACGTTTCGGACGATGAAATGCGCCACGTCTTCAATCTCGGCGTCGGTATGGTCGTCATCGTCTCGCCCGACAAGGTGGACGACGTGATGCGCCGTCTGGCAGATTCATCTCCGTTCATCGTGGGTTCGGTGGTCGCGAAAGGCTAGCGATGTGGGTCGCCGTCGTGCGTCTGTTCATCCTGGCTGCCGTCGCAGTTACCGGTACCATCGGTGTCCGTGCACAGCTCGATATCGAGCTCTCGCGTGATACCATGGATTTCGGAATCATCGGACCGTGCGAAACGGCTGTGGATTCCTTCGATCTCGTCAATACCGGTACGCGCATCGTACCTTCGCCGGGTCGAACCGTCCTGCCCGGCTTCACCATCGATCCTGTTTCGGACAACAACATCATGCCCGGTGAACGACGACGCATGTACGTCACGTTCACAGGGACGTCCGCACAAGCCTTCTACGTCCGGCCGCACATCGTCATCTTCACGAACGGCAGTGAAATGGTCGCCGATACGATATGGCTCATCGCCAGAACGGAGAAGGGGCGCTGCTGCGTATTCGCCGCCGACTCGATGGAGGCGATGACCGGTGATCGTATCGTCGTGTCGGTACGGCAGGATAGTACACGTCTGCGTGCGGACCTCAGTAACGTGACGTTCACGATGAAGCTCGCATGGGACTCGACGATCCTCGTAGCCGAAGGACGATTGCCCGATGAAGTTGGCCGCACGAAGGGTACCGTCATCGTACGCGGAAACCTGCGCTCCGGGAACGGACCCGTTATCGACATGCCGTTCCGGGCCGTTCTTGGGCGTGCGCCAGGCAGTCCCGTGCGTATCGTATGGTACAGCCTGTCCGATGCGAACGTGAGGGTGACGTCGTACGACGGATTCGTGCGATTGACGGATATCTGCAACGATCCCGTCGATCGGCTGTTCGACCCTCTTCACCTTCTTCGCGATCCTGTCGTCACGACCCATAGTGACGGACGTATCGATATCGATGTCGTCGATGCCGCATCCGTTCCAAGAGAAGTCGTCGTCGCCGACGTACGCGGTGCCGTCATCGCTACGCTTACCATTCCTGTCCGGTTCACAGGAACGCTGACGACAGCCGCCGTGCCGCCCGGTCCCGTGCTCGTCCGCGTGCAGGGACATGGTACGTCATCCCTGCTCATTCTTCCGTAGGATCGATACGATGTCATCGATCGCGACGGCCCGCACCGTTCTTCACGATATCTTCGGCTTCACTTCCTTTCGGGGAGGTCAGGAAGAAGTCATCGCTGCAGTGCTCGCAGGCCGCGATACCGTAGCCGTCATGCCGACCGGCCAGGGGAAGTCCCTGTGCTATCAGATTCCCGCTCTCGTGCTGCCGCACTGCACACTCGTCATATCTCCACTGCTCGCGTTGATGAAGGATCAGACCGAACGCCTGCGCCAGCGCGGTATCACCGCCGAGGCGCTGCACAGCGGGCTGTCGCAGGGAGAGGTCAACGACATCATCCATCGTGCCTACAGGGGCGACGTGAAGCTCCTCTATGTGGCACCTGAGCGGCTCGAGGGGACGACCTTCCGGCGCCTGCTTCGGTCGATACCATTGTCGCTCGTCGCCGTCGATGAAGCGCACTGCATTTCGGAATGGGGGCATGACTTCCGTCCTGCCTACATGACGATTCCGGCCGTCTTCGAAGAACGCGCCCGCGTACCCGTCGTCGCCCTTACTGCCACGGCCACTCCGGACGTGCGCGAGGACATCGTCGTACGTCTCTCCATGACGTCTCCCGTCGAGATCGTACGGGGGTTCGATCGCCCCAACCTGGCCTTCCGCGTCGAACGAACGGCCTACAAGGCCGAGTTCATCACGCGACTGGCACGGACGGACGGGCAGTTGCCGATGCTCGTCTATGCAGGATCCCGCAAGCGTGTCGATCTCCTGGCTCACGAGCTCAAGCGCAGAGGATTGAACGTCGATGCCTATCATGCCGGACGCGAAACCGGTGAACGGTCGGCGGTACAGGATCGCTTCCTTTCGGGTACCACGCAGATTCTCGTCGCGACGAATGCCTTCGGTATGGGGATCGACAAGGCCGATATCCGGAACGTCGTCCATACCGATCTGACGCTCACCCTCGAAGCATACTACCAGGAGGCCGGCAGGGCAGGACGGGACGGTGTACCCGCTACCTGTACGATGCTCGTCCAGCGCGAGGATCGTCGTCTCATGGAATTCTTCCTCGATGCCACCTATCCCGAATACGACAGGATCGTTGCCGTATACGGCTATCTCTGCGAACGCGCCGGTGTGCGCATAGGAGAGGTGGCATCCCATCCCGTCCTCGCCGAGGCGGGATCCATTTCGAGCGACCTGCACATGCCCGTCGCCGTCGTCAACGGCATCCTCGGTATCCTGGAGCGGCACGGTCTGATGCTGCATACCACGGCAAGCGGTGCGGGAAGGCTCATGCTCCGCACCACGCGCGAACGACTGGCCGAAGAGATGCGGTCCGCTCCACCTGAAAAACGAACGGTGATGGAAGGTCTGATACGGTTGATCGGCGGACGCAGCATCGACGAGGCCTTCGACTTCTCGGTCACGGAATTCCTCAGGCGCACGGGCGTCACGGCACATGAATTCGGTACGACCATGCGTTCGCTGCAGATGCGCAAGCTCGTGGTCTACACGGCGCCGATGACGGGTGGCGGCATCACGCTGCTCGGCGAACGGATGGCGGCGACGGCATTGCCCATCGATATGGAGACGATCCATCGCAGGCGCAATCATGCGTATCGCAAGCTCGACGTCGTGGCCCGTTATGCGGAAACGCCGATGTGCAAGCGTAACTTCATCCTTGCATACTTCAGGGACGGAGAGGCACAGGGAACCTGCGGACGATGCTCGTCCTGTCTGCCGTCGCATGCCGCGCCGTCCATGAACGAACGACTGCAGGCCATCTCGATGCAGTTGATCAGTGCCGCGTATCAGGTGCAGGGACGGTTCGGCCGCCAAGTTCTGGCGGACATCGTCACGGGTGCGCTCACGGAGAAGGTCGTGTCGTACCGGCTCGACCGGTGCGCCGCATGGGCGACGTGCCGCGAACATTCGCGCCAGGAAGTTCTCGAGGCGCTGGACGGAGCCATCGAACGGCGCTGGTTGCAGCAGACGGCCGACATGTATCCGACCATCGGTGTATTGCCTGATGGTCGTCGTGCCGCAGGCACGCTTCCGTCGCCCATCCATATCGAGTGGCAGCAGTCGAAGGAAGCGCCAGTGGAACTGGTCCGCCGCCTGCGGGAGCTGCGTACGCGCATCGCCGGGCGTGAGGGCGTTCCCGACCGCAGCCTTGCGGGTCTGCGTGAACTCGAGCGTATCGCCATCGATCAGCCCATGGAGATCGCCCGCCTCGTCGGGGGACGTCACGGCAGCGAGGTCTTCATCTCTCGCTACGGCGCGGAAATCGTGCGTACGATCCATGAGTTCCAGGCAGTGGAAACACGGGCCGTTCCCAAGATTCGTCCCGACGATACGTTGGTACGCATTGCGGAAGCGGTGGAGAAGAGCCGGTCCTTCGAAGATGCAGCACGCTCGATGAGAATGACGCTGCCGACGGCGGCAGCCCAGATACAGAGGGCCATCGAGGCCGGACTGGACGTCGACCGCCGAAGCCTCGTTCCGGACGACCTGTACGATGACGTGCTGGACTACATGCGTCATCACCGGTATGCGAAGCTGCGGCACGTGCGCGAACGTGTCGGCGCGGACGTCGACCTTCCTCTACTGCGTCTCGCCCTGTCGTTCGCCAGGCGGGATCTCTACAACGATGTTGAAAGGGGCTAACGTGAGGTTCTCGCTCATCGTCATCTGTGTATTGATGGGAATCCAGATCGCCCATGGACGCGAACGCGTGATCGTCAGACTGCGTCCGTCCGCGGATGCGATGACGGCGTTGCGGACGATACCGCAGGGACGCGCACTGCTGCCCATGGAAATGTTGTCGGCCAAGCCGTCGGACAAGGCGATGTCGGCCGTGCAACGCCAGGCCCTCGATGTCATGTCGAGGTATATCGTCGCCGACGTCGGAAGTGCCGCCGAGCTCGAAGCACTGCGCCGTCGTGCCGACGTCGACGACGTCCTGCCCAACAGGCGCATACCGTTACACGAGGCCATCACGAACGATGCGCTCTCGGACCGTCAATATGCACTGCGTACCATCGGTGCCGTGCGTGCATGGGCCAGGGCTACGGGCAAGGGTATCCGTGTCGGCATCATCGATACCGGTATCGACTGGGAACATGAGGATCTTCGTGATCAGCTCGCCGTCAACCGTGCGGAGGACATCAACGGCAACGGCAGGTTCGATGCATGGCCGTCGACCGTGAATGTCGATGGCGTGATGGGTGACCTCGACGGTATCGACAATGACGGTAACGGATATGTCGACGATGTCATCGGGTACGACTTCGTCGACCAGGACGTACGGAACATCGGCGACGATCGTGAACGCGATCCCATTCCCTTCGACGAACAGGGGCACGGAACGTCGGTCGCCGGCGTCATTGCCGCACGCGCGAATAACGAAAAAGGTGTTGCCGGACTGGCCTACGACAGTCGGGTCGTCAGCCTGCGCGCCTTCGATGCGACGGGCAACGCCGAAGAGGACGACGTCGCGGCATGTCTCGTCTATGCCGCCCTGAACGGAGTATCCGTCGTGAACATGAGCTTCGGCGACGGCGTCGATTCACCCGTCCTTCGCGATGCCGTGCGCATGGCCTCCGCCTTCGGCTGCATTCTCGTGGCATCGGCAGGAAATACGGGAACGGTATCCCGGCAGTATCCGGCCGGCTACGATGAAGTGATCGCCGTCGGTGCGACGAACGACCGCGATCAGCGGGCGCCGTTCTCCAGTACCGGATCTCTCGTGGCATTGACCGCTCCGGGAGAGGGGATATGGACGACGCAGGTGGATTCACGCTATCGGTCCGTCAACGGAACGTCGTTCGCCGCACCATATACAGCTGCGGCTGTCGCCTTGCTGATGGAGCGTAACGGCGGCCTTACTCCTGACGAGGTACGGGGTATGCTGCAGGAGCATAGCGTCGATCTGGGCGAAACGGGGTGGGACGAGCAGTACGGTGCGGGCAGGCTCGATGTCGCCGCATTGGTCGAAGCTCCCGGATCGTCCGTCGTGCGTATCACGTCGTTGCGGAACGAGCAGGAGCTCGACGCCGACCGCGATCTTCAGCTCGACATCCACGGTACGGTCACGTCCCTGTTGTTCGCATCGTACACGCTTCAGATCGGCAGGGGAATCGCCGAACCGATGTCGTGGACGACGATCGGCAGCGGTGTCCAGACCGTGAACGGAAAACTCGGTTCTCTCGCTGGTGCCCAGCTCGTTCCGGGGCTCTATACGATCCGCCTCGTAGCGAAACTGCAGACCGGTCGGACGCTCGAGGACCGCAAGCGTCTCAACGTCGTCCGTGGGGTTCCTGTCCTTACCGACAGCGAGGCCGTGCCGGTATGGGAGGGAGATCGCAAGGAAATGATGATCACGTCCCGATGGTCGCGTCCCGTTACCCTCGTCGTCGAATACGGTCCGCAGGGCGCCGGCACGCTCTTCACGTGGCGCGACACGCGCAGGTTCACGCGGACGCATTCCGTCCTGCTACCCGACGCCGTTCCCGGTGCCCTTCATGAAGCGCGCCTGCTGGCCATTGCGGACAATGGAGACACCGGACGTGCCGTGATGACGTTCACGCTGCCCGACGAGGCCGCACCGCGTACCGGCATGCAGGAAGTTCGCGGAGATCCGTTCGCAGGCTACGTCGTCAACGACGTCCGCGATCTGTATGGCGATGGCCTGGCCACGTTCGTGATGAACGACCTCAGCGGAGGGTCGTTCGGACCGATGATGACGGTCCAGCGCGACGGGCTCAACTTCACGGAACGCGATACGCTCGCCAGTGCATGGATTCCACGTGGTCTCGGTGACAGCAATGGTGACGGTATTCCGGAAATCTTCGCCCACGTCGTCGGACGTGCCATCCTCTATCAGGCCGGGACGAAGGGCGGCAGCCCGTTCGGACGCATCCTCTACGCCGATACCGTGTCGGGGCGGCGGAATGCCGCAGGGATGGCCGATATCGATGGCGACGGACTCGACGATCTGTTGATGCTGTCGGACTCGGGGCTCGTCGTTGCAGCTTATCGTAATGGAGTTTATAAAGAAATCGGTATGGCCGTCAATGCGACACCGCCGCCGCCCGGTACGGCGAACAACCGCGTGGACGAGGTGAGCGTCGCGGCCGGAGACTTCGACGGCGATGGACGTATGGAGGTCGCCTTCGGAGATACGGACGGGGATCTCGTCATCCACGAATGGACTGGCTCGGGCTTCAGGGAGGAATTCGTCCTTCTCGGCGATGGTATCGGTGGTTCGGGTTACGTCGTCGGCAAGGACTTCGACGGTGACGGCAGGAAGGACGTCGTCATCGGCATTCCCGATTCCGTCCAGCCCAACAGCGAACGCGAGTACGGCCGTCAGGCATGGACGTATCATATGATCAAGGCTACGGGGCCGGATACGTATCAGGTGGTATGGACCGATCGTATCCACGGCGTTCGCTACGGGATCGGATTCCGTAACGGGGTCGACGGCGGGCAGGTGGATATGCGTGGTGGCGACGAACTCCTGGTGAGCGCCTTCCCGCGGCTCTACATCTTCCGCTGGAATCCTGCACGATCCACCATGGAGCCGATGTGGTATACGGAAGATGTCGCCTCGCCGCGGATGCTCACCTATGACTTCAATCGCAATGGTGTGAATGAAGTGGGATTCGGCGTGACGGTTCCCGAAGTGGGCTTCATGACGTCGTTCCGCTTCGTCGAAGCCGATACATCGACGCGGCGTATCGACGCCCCCGCCGGGCTGCGCGCGAACCTGCGGACACCTTCGACGGTCGATCTCACATGGTCCGCCGTCGGCGGCGCGTCACGATACAATGTCTATTCCACGGTGGACGGCGCTCCCGTCTTCCGTCTGCTTGCGACGGTCGATGCACCACGCGCGACCTTCGATACGTTGAAGGCCGGCTCCGTCTATCGATATCGTGTATCGGCGGTGCCGGACGACGGTCGTGAAGAGAGCGTTCGCTCGAACGTCGTGGCCGTCGGTGCTGCGACTTCCGGCATACCCGTATCGGTGATGCCCATATCGGTCACGCGCGACGCTCTGGCCAACGGTGTCTCCGTCGTCGTGGCCTTCTCGTCCATGATGCCAGAGACCGACGTACAGCCGCATGCCTTCGTGATGGAAGACGAGGTGACGGGCCGAACCTCTCCTTCCACGTCGGCCGTCAGAGGCGGGGAGAATCAGCTCGTCATCCGCTTCGCTCCCATGGCGACGACCAACGATACCGTCATGCTGCATATCGCGTCCTTCATGGACGGGCGCGACGTGCCGACGCAGCATGGCGTCCTGCCGCTCGCCGTGATCGATGCACCGCCCGTTCGGGAACTGTATCTCACGGGTGTGCGTGTTCTCGGTCCGTCCTCGATACGGCTGGCATTCTCCGAAGCTCCGGGCGAGGGAGTCACAACATCATCGAACTACGCCCTGTCTCCGTCGGGTCGTGTGGCTACGGCCGAACCGGCCGATGGCGACAGTGTCACACTGACGTTCTCTCCGGATTCACCGCTGGGGGCCCTGGGCGTGACGTACTACGTGCGGGTGAGCGGCGTTGCGGGCCTTTCCGGCGCTCCCATGACGAACGGCGCAGGTAATACCATCGGCTTCGTCCTGACTGCATCCGATGTCGACGCCGTCTTCGTCTATCCGCAGCCTGCGCGGCTCGGACGCGATGTGGCGCTGACGTTCGCCAATCTCACGCAATCGGCAGAAGTCGAGATTCTCGATCAGCGATTCACGGTGATCGCCCGCGTCCGCGAACGCGATGGCAACGGCGGCGCCCCCTGGGATCTCCGGACCACTGCCGGCGACGTCGTGCCGCCGGGCCTCTACTTCTACCGTGTGACGGGTACGTCCGATGACGGAAGGTCCAGCGAGTCCGGTCTTCGCAAGCTGATGATCACGCGATGACGGAAGATGGGGATGGGTGCGACAGCATGGCTCTCAGACCACCGACGTTGCCGTTGCTGAGAAGGACGACGACGTCGCCTTCCCGCACGTGGCTCCCAAGGAATTCCTCCGCATAGTGTCCCCACTGCGGATCGGAAGCGAGGGTACTGTCCAGGCTCACCGCAGCGATACCCAGGGCCGCAAGATCGGTTACGAGACGATTCGTGTCCAGGCGTTCTTCCACTGCATAACGTTCCGGTCTGTTTACCGGTCCGATGCATACTGCCGTCGCTCCATCGAAACATGCCGCCAGTTCGTGCTGGAAGAACGAGCGCGTCGTCGTGTTCGAGCGCGGTTCGAAGCAGGCCAGGATACGTGCGCCGGGATACTGCTGACGAAGGGCGCCGATCGTGGCGGCGATGGCCGTGGGATGATGGGCGAAGTCGTCGATGACCGTCGCACCCCGCCATGTCGCGATACGCTCGAGGCGCCGTTTGGGGAGATGGACGGTGGCCAGGCCCGTGGCCTGTTCTTCCGCACCGAGTCCTGCATGTGCCGTGGCTGCGATCGCCGCCGCACAGTTCCGTACGCTGTGTTCGCCCGGCATGGCGACGGTGAACCTGCCATGAAGGACACCGTTCCGCAGCATCGTCCAGTGCGAGGCATCGACGTCGTAGACCACGTCCGTGATCCTCCAGTAGGCCCCATCGGCGAAGCCTACCGGCTCCACCGGTGCCGTGCTCTTCGACGCCGCAGCCATGGCATTCGCATCGTCGGCGTTCGGAATGACGACGCCATTCATTGGTACGATGCGGATCATCTGCTCGAACGAACGGATGATGGCCGCGAGGTCCGCGAAGATGTCTGCATGGTCGAATTCGATGTTGTTGATGATGGCGATCGTCGGACGGTAGTGGACGAACTTGCTCCGCTTGTCGAAGAAGGCCGTATCGTATTCATCGCCTTCCGTCACGAAGATTCCGCGGTCCGTATCGTGCAGCTCACCGGATACCGGGCGGCAGCCCGTCGTGAAGTTGCCCGGTACGCCACCGATCATGAAGCCCGGCTCGCGCCCGGCCGATTCCAGCAGCCATGCGGTGATGGACGATGTCGTCGTCTTGCCGTGCGTCCCCGTCACCACGATGGACGTATTGCGATCGATGAAAAGCCGGCCGATCAGCTCGGCCATGGACGTCATCGGGCGCCGGTCGTTCAGGATGCGTTCCAGCTCGGCGTTGCCGCGGCTGATGGCATTGCCCACGACGGTGAGATCGGGTTGCAGGGCCGCGAGGCGGTCCGCGTCGTAGCCTTCATACCAGTCGATGCCCGCTTCGGCCAGGACGGTGCTCATGGGGGGGTAGAGGGCCGTATCGCTGCCGGTGACGCGATGTCCGGCCTTGCTGCAGGCGATGGCGACCGATCCCATGGCCGTTCCTCCGACACCGATGAAATGAAGATGCATACGACGGATCCTAAGCTGGTTTGCTATTCAGGGAAAATTGTATCTTGACACGATGTTGCAAAGATATTCTGGTCATCCGATGCGTAGTTCACTACTGCTTTCCGTCGCCCTCTTTTTTTCGATCGTATCGCTCAAGGCAGCAGAATTCTGGGAAGTCTCGCAAGGCCCTCCCGGTAGCGTGATCTGTCTGGCATCGAATTCCCGTGGGCACATCTTCGCCGGTACGGCGAACGATGCGCTGTTCAGGTCCACCGATTATGGCGCGACGTGGGAACGGAAGTATGAAGGCCTGCCCGGTATGGGCTATGACAAGCCCGTCATGGCCATCGTGGTCGGAACTGACGATAATCTCTACATCGCCCAGAAGGGGAATGGAGTCTTCCGCTCGACGAATAACGGCGATACGTGGACCGATATCGGTTCTACGCTGCCGTCGAAGGAAGTGCGCTCGATCGCGATCAGGAACAGAGGTGCGGGAGAGCCGCGTCTGGCCATCGGTATCGACGGTGGATCGGGAATGACGAAGATGTTCCTCACCGACGATCGTGGTACGACGTGGACGGAGCAGGCCCTGCCCGGTGTGCAGTATCAAGGTCTGTTCGAAGTGGCGCTCAGCCCCAACTCGAACAAGATGTGGTGCTCGATCGGCTACAACAAGGGCATCTTCCGTCTCGATCCCGACGGCGTCAATTTCTGGCGACGTATCGACAATCCGTCGAATACCGTCGAGCCAGGCGAGTCGGACGATAATTTCCGGGTCATCCGCTTCGACCACCAGGGCAATATGTTCCTCGGTCGGAATGCACTCGCAACGAGTTCGAAGATCCAGAATGCGGTCGTCATGATGTCGACGGACGACGGCGAATCATGGAAGTATCTCAAGGGCGGGGACTGGAAGCAGGAATACGTGATCAACTGTCACATCACCGGCATCGCCTTCGGAAAGCCGGGCGAGATCGTCGCCACGACGGACAAGTCCGGAACCTACTACAGCAACGATAACGGAGACACATGGATCGTAAGGAATGAAGGCCTGCCCGGAGACGGAAGCTGCGCAGCTGCCGTCGGTACCGTCGGCAATCATTTCTACGTCGCGCCGTATGGCGACTTCATCCACCACCATCTCGATCCGTCCACATCGGTGAACGAAACCATCCCCGGCGTCGTACGCGTCGAGAATGCCAGCCCCAATCCTGCGGCCGACAGGTTCTCGATTCCCATGACGCTCGACAGGCCAATGGATGTGACGGTGCGTCTCGTGAACGCGAACGGCATGGAAGTCGTGGAGCCGTTCACCTCGGCGCTCGGTGCGGGAACGCACAGGGTGTCGTTCTCCACCGCAGGTCTGGCTTCAGGAATGTATTCGTATCGGATGCAGGTAGGCGGACTCGTACGGACGGGATCGGTAGCCGTCGTACGATGATCGTCACTTGTCGTGGATCCTGGAAATGAACCAGGAGTCACCCGACAACATCGTGCTGAAATGCATCTTGCGGATATGATCCAGCGTAATACGCACATCACGGGCCGAGGCACTTAAGGTGTCCTCGGCCCATTCCGTTATGGGCTTGTTGGCGATGAGGCGCTGGATACGGGCCATCTCGTCCTTCATCTCGAACTTCTCCACGGCCAGCAGCCTGCGTCCGCTCGAATGGACCATGAGCTCCGTGGCGGCTACCGTGTTGTTGCTGTCGAGCTCTTCCTTGAAGAGGTAGACCACGCCGATCGGCGTGCGCTGGCTACGTTCGACGACCTGCTGTGCACGGCGGCCTCCGCCGACGACGAACAGTTCGCAACCGCCGACGAGCAGGGCTGCCGCGACGGTACACAAAAGCGTTGTTCTTGGTGTTAGGAACGAAGCCATGACGTCGTGGTCTCCAATACCTCTACGAGAGCAGGTGTGATATGATCGAGGGGATGGGTCATGCCGAACGTATGGGTCGTATTCGGCACGACGTACAATGGTGCTGACGTTCCCGACCGCGACCGTAGTGCCTTCACTTCCTTCAGCGGCACGGTGATGTCCTGGTCGGCATGGATGTAGAGCATTCCGTCAGCGAGGACTCCGGAGGCGCGGACGAGGTCGAGCCGGTCCGATGCACGTTCGATGTCTTCCGCATAGGACACGTCCATCCGCAGTTTCTGTCCTGTACGGGCATTCTCCATTTCCACGAAGCCCGCATCCTGCCAGGCCGCACGCTGCCGTGGGGTCCAGCGCTGCCATGTACCGACGGAATTCCATACGACACATCGGGACAGGGTGGTATCCGGCGACTTGTTGCCTTCGATGAGTTCACGGCCGACGACATGAGCGATGCCGCCGCCGCGTGAATGGCCGACGATATGCAGTCTGCCGTTCCATCCGAGCTGGTCTGCCATGGCACGCAGGTGAGCGATCATCGTATGCGCGTCATGCACTTCGGCCGAGATCGTATTCCGTGCGAAGGCATCGAGGTCGACGACGCGATCGGCGCCGCCGTTCATGCCATTGCCGGAGAAGTCCATACGGACGGTGACGAAGCCGGCATCGGCCAGATGCTGTGCCGTTACGGGGAAGAATCCCCAGTTGCGGAAGCCCTTGAATCCGTGGAGCAGGAGGACAAGGTCCATCGGACGTTCACCGGTGCTGCGTGTGATCGTGGCGTGCAGGTCCCGTCCGTCGCCGTTCGGGATCGTGATGGTGCGTTCGGCGATGGTCATTGTCCGTCGTTCTCCGAGAGCAGGTCCGGTCGACGCTCCCGTGTCTTGGTCAGCGCCTGGTCATGGCGCCATTGCCTGATGCGGGCATGATTGCCGCTCAGGAGTATGTCGGGGACGCGATGTCCGCGGAAATCGGCGGGTTTGGTATAGTGGGGCGCATCCAGCAGACCGTTCATGAAGGAATCGTCGAGGGCGGATTCGGCGTCGCCCAGAACGCCCGGAACGAGGCGGACGATGGCGTCGGTGAGAACGGCTGCGGCCAGTTCGCCACCGGTCAGGACGTAGTCTCCGATCGACAGTTCGCGTGTCACGAGAACGTCGCGTACGCGCTGGTCCACGCCCTTGTAATGTCCTGCCAGAAGGATGATGTTCCTGCGCATGGACAGTTCGACGCATCGTGCGTTGGCGAGGCGTTCACCATCCGGCGTCAGATAGATGACGTCGTCATACGTGCGCTGTGCCTGAAGGCCTTCGATACAGGAGAAGATCGGCTCGCATTCGAGGATCATTCCTGCACCTCCACCGTAGGGCGTATCGTCGATATGACGGAAACGGTCGGTGGCATAGTCGTGCAGGTTATGGACGTGGATGTCGACGAGGCCTTTCTCCCGTGCACGGCCGACGATGCTCGTCGTGACGACGGAGTCGAGGGTCTTGGGAACGGCGCAGACGATGTCGATGCGAAGGCGGACGGTCTCACTCATCGTGATCCTCCGGTGACGATGGAGTATCGACGTCCACGAGACCATCGAGCAGATGGATCGTGATGATCCTGTGCTCGACGTCGACCGACCGTACCACGGAGTCCACTACCGGTACGGGGACCGTCGACCCATCGGGGCGGGTCACGATCCATACGTCGTTGGCCGGCAAGAGCCATACTTCCGAAACCGTACCAAGTTCCAGCCCGTCGTCGGTCATGACGCGACTGCCTTCGATGTCGCCGATGGCGAAGCGTCCGTCCTGATCCGCGACGAGGTCTTCGGAGCTGATGTAGACGGCCTGGTCGATCAGGGCTCGTGCGGCTTCGACGGTGGGGCACTCGCGCAGGCGCAGGCGCAGCAGGGGAGGATTGTCCTCGAAGCCTGCGAGCGTGAACGGGCGGGCGAATTCTCTCGAATAGCCTATGCCGATGGTGCTCCCGATACGCAGCACGGTACGGATGCCCACGGTGTCCTGCAGGACGACCGTGCCATCGGTACCGTGAGTACGTCCGACTACGCCGAGATATTCAGTGAACGGGCTGGCCATCACCCGAGATAGGCACGCAAAGCCTTGCTGCGGGATGCGTGGCGCAGGCGCCGGATGGCCTTTTCCTTGATCTGGCGGACACGTTCGCGCGTGAGGTTGAACTTCTCGCCGATCTCTTCGAGGGTAAGGCATTGCGAATCGTCCAGACCGAAGTAGAGACGGATCACTTCCGCTTCGCGCTCGGACAGGGTCTTGAGGACCTGCTGCACTTCCACGCGCAGCGATTCACGCATGAGTTCGCTGTCGGGTGGCGGCTGCTGATCGTTCGGAAGGATGTCCAGAAGACGGTTGTCCTCGCCCTGGACGAACGGAGCGTCCACGGAGAGGTGGCGTCCCGAAATCTTGATGGTCTCGCTGATCTCGGCGATGCTCATGTCGAGCTGTTCCGCCAGTTCCGCGGCCGTAGGTTCGCGCTCGTAGGCCTGCTCGAGTTCACTGAACTTCTTGCCGATCTTGTTGAGCGCGCCGACGCGATTGAGAGGAAGGCGCACGATACGGGACTGCTCGGCGAGAGCCTGGAGGATGGACTGACGGATCCACCATACGGCATACGAGATGAACTTGAAGCCCCGCGTTTCGTCGAACCGCTTCGCCGCCTTGATCAGACCGAGATTGCCCTCGTTGATGAGGTCGCCGAGGGAGAGACCCTGGTTCTGATACTGCTTGGCCACGCTGACCACGAAACGGAGGTTGGCCTTGACGAGACGCTCGAGGGCCAGGTTTCCGTCGAAGCCGCCACGTTTGATCGCCTGGGCCAGCACGATTTCGTCATCGCCCGTCAGAAGTTCGACGCGGCCGATCTCCTGAAGGTACTTGTCGAGCGACTGGCTCTCACGATTCGTATACTGTTTGGTAATCCTCATGTTGGTACCGCTGAGTCCCTGAATGGATGTTCGTTGCTGTGGGAGTAGCCTTGCATTGACGGGCGACGGATATCGGTAGTGTCGCTCCGTCCGTGCAAATCTATTGTTCGTCCGTAGTTACTGCCTCGAGGAATGTCGCATACCGCGCGGATCCGATGACGCGTACGGCTGCCTGTACGCATGGATCGACGCGCAACGAGCGTGAGAGGCGCACACGGTCGTTCTGGAAGCGGGCGCGGATCTCCTGCTCGAGAAGCTCCTTGACCGCATCCTGATGCTGTCTGAGTACCTTGGTCAATTCCCGTTCGGCAGCCTTCTCGGCCTGTTCGATGCTCTTGAGGACGGCGGAGGGCCAGCGTTCGGTTTCGGCCTGACGTCTGGAGTATTCCAGGTCGGCCAGGACGGGCGAGCGTCGCTCCGTCGGCATGGTTTCCACGAAGCGCAGGAAGGCATCGATGACGGCCTTGTCGGCCGTGAACGATGCCGGCAGGGAATCCATCGAAGCCGTGTAGACCGTTCCGAACCGGAAGAAGGCATCGTTGTCGCGAAGGCGTTCCACGATGGCGGGATAGACGCTGTCGCTGACGAGGGTATCGGGCTCGATGCCGTTCAGTTCGCGTACCGTGCGCCTGTTCTTCGTCAGGAAGTGTGCCGTATCGGGCATTGTCCTGTGATCTCCGCGGCGGGCCGCGTAGTCGATCTTCTGGATGCTGCGGCCGCTCGGCGTGTAATAGCGAGCCGTCGTCATCTTCAGCATGGCATCGTAGGGAAGAGGGATGACCGTCTGGACGAGGCCCTTGCCGAACGAACGGCGGCCGATGATGACGCCGCGGTCGAGATCCTGGATGGCGCCTGCGACGATTTCGCTGGCGCTGGCGCTGCTTTCGTTGATGAGGACGGCGAGCGGCAATACCGGTTCCACCGGATCGGTATCCGATGCATAGGTGCGTTCTTCAGCCGCCGAACGACCACGCGTCGTCACGATTCGACTGCCTTTCGGTACGAACAGTTTGACCACGCCGACGGCAGCGTCGAGCAGGCCCCCGGGATTGTCGCGAAGGTCGAGTACCAGACCGCGCAGGTCCGCTTCTTCACGCAACGCCCCGATGGTCTTGCGAATGTCCTCGGCTGAGCGCCGCGAGAACCGCGCGAGCCTGATGTAGCCGATCCTTCCCGGCAGCAGTTCCTGATGGGCGATGTTCTCGACGTCCATCTCGACGCGCCGGAGCATGAAGTCCAAGGTGTCCTGACGTCCTTCGCGAATGATGCGGAAGGCGGCCATGGAGCCCGGTGTGCCGCGTGTGAACTGACGGAGATCGCGAGGAGCCATGGTGTCGACGACGATGCCGTCGATGGAATGGATGCGATCGCCAATACGGATCCCTGCCTGCTGTGCCGGCAGACCCGTACGTGTGTTCGTGATGGTCAGAAACTTGTCGCGCAGTCCGACGGTGATGCCGAAGCCCGTATACATACCCGTCGACAGCATGTCCACGTCCTCGGTCTCCTCGCTCTTCATGTAGACCGAGTAGGGATCCAGCTTGCTGAGCATGCCGTCGATACCGGCTTCCATTACGGTAGCCGGATCGATATCGTCGACGTAGTTCGAGGCGATCTCGCGGTACACTGCGCCGAACGTCGTCATCGACCTGCCGATACGGGCATAGACGTCGTCCTCACCCACGGCGATGAAGCCGAGCGAGAGGATGACTGCCGTACAACCGCCGATGAGGATGGTGCGTCTGTTCATGGTGATCTCCGAAGGCCGGAAACGTTGTTATCGACGTAACCGACGACGAATGACCTCTTCAAGTGCCTGAGCCGATAAACGTTCCTGTTGCATGCTGTCGCGTTCGCGAAGGGTGACGGTACCGTCGCTCACCGTCTGACCGTCCACGGTGATGCAGAACGGCGTCCCCACTTCGTCCTGACGGCGGTAACGGCGGCCGATGGCGCCGCTCGTGTCGTACTCCACGCGGAAGCTGCGCTGCAGATCGCGGTAGATTGTCTCGGCCGCTTCGGGCATGCCGTCCTTGTTCACGAGAGGGAAGACGGCGGCCGTGATCGGGGCGAGCGAAGGATCGAGACGCAGGACGGTGCGCGTTTCCGTCGCACCATTGTCGCCGGCCACTTCCTCCTCCGCATAGGCGTCGCAGAGGACGGCCATGAAGGTTCTCGTGGCACCGACGGCGGTCTCGATCACATAGGGAACGAAGCGGTCGCGCGTGACCGTGTCGACGTATTCGAGCTTCTTCCCCGAGAATTCCTGATGACGGCCCAGGTCGTAGTCGGTACGGGAATGGATACCTTCCACTTCACCCCAGCCGAAGGGGAATCGGTATTCGATGTCTTCGGCCGCCGCCGCATAGTGGGCCAGCTTCTCGTGTGGCTTGCGGCGCAGGTTCTCTTCCCGGATGCCGAGCGTGAGGAACCAGTTCCAGCGTTCCTGGCGCCAGTAGTCGAACCATTCCGTTTCGGAACCGGGCTTGACGAAGAACTGCATCTCCATCTGCTCGAATTCACGGGTGCGGAAGAGGAAGTTCTTCGTGTTGATCTCGTTGCGGAAGGACTTGCCGATCTGCGCTATGCCGAACGGCGGCTTCATCCGCGCCGAGTCCATCACGTTCTTGAAGTTGACGAAGATGCCCTGGGCCGTTTCCGGACGCAGATAGACGGCGTTGGATGCATCCTCGACCGGGCCTACGAAGGTCTTGAACATCAGGTTGAAGTTCCGTACTTCGGTCCAGTCCGTGGAGCCGGACACCGGATCCGTGATCCCGAAGTCCATGATGATGCTGTGGTAGTCCTCGTTCGTCGCGACGGTGGACAGGCGCGCTTCCACGGCGTCGGCATCGGCGATCTTGTTCTTCGAGCGGAGCTTCTGGATGTATTCTTCGATCAGGTTGTCGGCGCGATACCGTTGCTTCGACGTCTTGTTGTCGATCATCGGATCGGAGAACTGCTGGAGGTGTCCGGACGCTTCCCATGTGCGGGGGTGCATCAGGATGGCGGCGTCGATGCCGACCACATCCGTTCGATACGTCATGGCCTTCCACCATGCGTCCTTGATATTACGCAGCAGTTCCACGCCCAGCGGACCAAAGTCCCAGCAGCCGTTCAGGCCGCCGTAGATCTCGGACGACTGGAAAACAAAACCTTTACGTTTGGAAAGCGATAGGATGGCATCAAGCGTCGCAGTGGCGCTCATAGTCACTTGCAGTGGTGGAGAATGGGTTGCAAAGATACGAAATCGGCCTTTTCCGTAAGTTAGCAGGGTTACAACCAGTTACGGCATTTTTCATGACTACCTCCGATCCCGTTCTTCTGGAGCTCGATCGGGCTCGCGCCGCGCGCATTGCCGGTAATCACGGAATGGTGCGTGTCTGCGCCCGCCGTGCCGTCGGCGCTGCGGCCGGTGAGAATGCGATGGCCGTCTTGCGACGTATCTCCGGTACGATAACAATCCCGCATCACGTTCGTCTGCGAGCGACGATGCTTCAACAGGGCCTTCGTGCTCAACTACAGGGCGGCTCGGTGTCGGACGATCCGATCGCCGACGCCGAATTGCTTATTGACTATCTTCGATCGAACGCTAAGGACTGACCGAATGCTTGCCCTTCTCCGCCCTCTCCTGTGCGCACTGCTCCTGTTATCCGTGATTCCTGCCGCAGCGCAGGACAAACAACACATCACCTTCGATCCTGTCGCACGCATTACCGGAACGGCCGGCGATACGATCGTCGTCAAGGTGACCGGCCGTATGGACAAGGGATGGCATACCTATTCCACACGTGAGACGCTCGGACCCGAAGGCCTCGGTCCTACGCCGACCTTCGTCAGCGTCGAGCCCGGGTCCGTATTGAAGGCAGCCGGCAAGGCCCGGTTCGACAAGTTCAAGTCCGTCTTCGATTCGAGCTTCATGGTGACGACGGAGAAGGTCACGGGTACGTTCTCCATCAGCGTGCCGGTACGCCTGAATCCGAAACTCCAGCTCGGCACGAATTCTGCGACGGTCATCGTGAACGTCCAGATATGCGATACGATGTCGTGCCTGCCGTCCAAGGACTACAAGGTTCCGGTCACGGTGGAGATCACGGCCGTCGCCGATCCTGCCGTGGTGGCAGTCGCCGAAGCCGATGCGCCGGAACAGGGTGGTTCGGAACAGCCTGCCGCAACGACATCTTCGACGGCGGCATCCAAGCCGGCAGTGGCCGCATCCAACGCAGGTGATGCCGATATCGAGGCAGCGAAGAAGGAAGGACTATGGTCGATCTTCCTCCTCGGTCTGCTGGTAGGATTCGGTTCACTGGCTACACCGTGTGTCTATCCCATGGTGCCCATCACCGTATCGTTCTTCACCAAGAGGCACGAGAAGGCCAAGGGCAAGCAACTCCGCGACGCACTCATCTTCGCCCTGGGTATCATCCTGACGTTCTCGCTGATCGGCATTCTGATCTCGGCCTTATGGGGTGCGAGTGCCGTGGGACAGATCGCCTCGAATCCATGGATCAATCTCGGTATCGGTACGCTCTTCTTCGCCCTCGCCTTCAACCTCTTCGGTGCATACGAAATCCAGGTCCCCGTCGGCATCCTGAACGCTCTCAACAAGAAGTCGCAAGGCGACGGTCTGAGCTCGACCTTCCTGATGGGACTGACCTTCGCACTGATCTCGTTCACATGTACGAGTGCGTTCGTGGCCGGTATGATCGGCAGCGCTGCACAAGGCGAGTACATGGGGCCGGCCATCGGCATGGTGGGCTTCTCCGTGGCGTTCGCCGCGCCGTTCTTCCTCCTCGCCCTCTTCCCGTCGCTCATGACGCGCATGCCGCGTTCGGGTGGCTGGATGAACAACGTGAAGGTCGTACTCGGCTTCCTCGAACTCGGCTTCGCTCTTAAGTTCTTCAGTACGGCGGAATTCGTCTGGGGCTGGGGCATTCTGCCTCGAGACCTCTTCCTCGCCATCTGGATCGGTATCGCCTTCCTGACCGTGCTCTATCTCGTCGGGACGTTCCGCATGAAGCTGGACAGTCCGCTCGAATCCGTGAGTGGTCTGCGTGCCATCTTCGCGGTGCTCTTCGCCTCGGTCGGGTTCTGGCTGCTCTCCGGTATCGGGGCGAAGCCCCTCGGTGAGATCGACGCGTTGATGCCTCCGCTGAACTATCACGAAGTGCTCGATGCAGGCAGCGGTAATACGTCGGTCACGAGTGCCGGCGTCGGTGGTCCGGTATCCGACGCGAAGGAAGTGTGGTTCGACGATCTCGACAAGGCCAAGGCCGAAGCGCAACGCACGGGCAAGCCGATCTTCATCGACTTTACGGGCTTCGCCTGTACGAACTGCCGCTGGATGGAACTGAACATGTTCCCGAAGAGCGGTATCCGGAGTCGTATGGACAAGTACGTTCTCGTCCGGTTGTATACGGACAGACCGTCCGAGCCCTTCATCTCCAACCAGCGCATGCAGGAAACGCAGTACGGTACCGTGGCATTGCCGCTGTACGTGGTGCTGTCGAGGGAGGGAACCTACATCGCCAAGAAGGCATTCACGCGCAACGAGCAGGACTTCACGACGTTCCTCGATGCGGGGCTGTCTTCCTGATCCATCCGGTGCCTCTCGCGGCACGGATCTAATAGACGATTCTGTAGAGGAGCCATTCCTGCATCCAGGTGGCTCCTCGTTTCGCATAGAAATCGCGTGCGAGCTGGTTCCAGTCCAGCACTTGCCATTCCATCCTGCCGCAACCGCGTGTACGGCCGAGTCCGGCCACATGATCGAAGAGCATGCTCCCGACGCCATGACGGCGTGCGTCGTCGAGAACGAAGAGGTCTTCGAGATAGATGGTGGGCCGTGCGAGGAACGACGAATAGGTCTCGAAGTGAATGGCATATCCTGCCGCATGGCCGTCGAGGTCGGCGAGTACCGCTTCGAATCGGCGACGTTCTCCGAAGGCATCGTTACGGAGACGCGCTACGGCATCGGGTTCCGGACGTGGGAGGGATTCGTAGTCGGCCAGGGCATTGACAAGGGCGATGAAGTCGTCGAATCGTTCGGGAACGAGGGGAGACAGTGTGACGTGCGGCATGCGATACCTGCGGTGTGGATCATGGGCGGGCGGCGTGCCGGTCTCCGACCCTGCACGTCATGTTGTCGATCAGCCGTGTAGACCCCAGACGTGCGGCGATGAGCAGGACGATGTCGGCGCCGTCGTCGAAAGATGAAGGTCGTTGCAGGGAGTCGGCGAGAACGGCACTGGCATAGTCGACCGACAGTTCCGGCACGCTTGAAAGGACATCCTTCATCGTCCGCTCGATACCGTCGGGCGACGTCATGCCGCCTTCGGCCTCGGCGATGCCTGCCGTCAGCGCCCTGAACAGCACGGTGGCCTTCTGCCGATCCTGTGCGGACAGATAGATGTTGCGCGAACTCATGGCGAGGCCGTCGGCCTCGCGGATCGTAGGCTCTACCGTGATCGTCACGGGAACACCGAGATCACGTACGAGGCGCTTCACGACACAGGTCTGCTGATAGTCCTTGGCGCCGAACAATGCCTCATGCGGTTGCATCGCGATGAGCAGTTTGGCGACGACCGTTGCCACACCGTCGAAGTGGCCGGGGCGGAAACCGCCTTCGAGCGGCTCGGTGACACCCGTGATATGGATGGAGGTGGCGTATCCGTCGGGATACATTTCCTCGACCGCAGGGGCGAAGATGATCGAGCCTCCTGCATCGCCGACCGTGGCGACGTCGCGTTCGAAGTCCCGCGGATATCTGCCGAAGTCTTCATTCGGACCGAACTGTGTGGGGTTCACGAAGATGGACGTCACGGTATGGACGTGACGCGATGCCGATGTGCGCACGAGCGATGCGTGCCCTTCATGGAGAAATCCCATCGTCGGCACGCAACCGATCGTCGATCCCGTACGTCGCAATTCTTCCGCCCGTTCCTGCATGCCCCTGACGGTCGTGATGATCTCCATGTCACATTCCAATGTTGATGCGGCACAAGATAGGTGTTTGGTCGACAGTTGCAGTCATGGATCGATACGGAGTTGCCGATGCTCAGCAGGCTCATTGCATTCGCCGACGGGCGGGGAAGAGGTCTCCCATTCCGCATGCTCTTCTTCACCCTCCTTCTCGTTATCTACGATGGCGAGGGGCAGACGTTCGGTGTCGACGATACATCGGACGTGATCGACTACGGGTTGTTCGATTCGTTATGGACCGACGCGCTCGGCCAGGGCAAGCTTTCCACGTATGCCGTCAGGAGCGAGCCCTTCGGTCGGTTGGCCGGTATGTTCGCCGGCGCACAGCCGCAGGCCTACGGTCCGGTAGCGCGCAGCGCGTTCTGGATAAATGCCTATCTGCTCTGCCTATGGCAGGTGATGGAGAGGTCGGCAGGATACAGGTCCACGATCTGGGACTCGACGCTGCTGAGGCGCGATACCTTCATCGTGGCGGGAGAGCCCGTCGTCCTCCATGGCATGAGGGAACGGGCACGGGACCATGGGGCGACCGTGCTGGTGGCGATGACGTTCGCGACGGGTAGTTCGCATGCGCCACCGTTTCCGCCTCGCGCCGTTCGTGCCCGTACGTGGTATCGGCAGTTGCGGGATCAGGCGCGTCGCGTGATCCGAAGCGAGCGATTCGTTCTCTACGATCCGGCAGGTCATGTCCTCCAGCTCGCCGGATTCTTCAGGCCATATCTGGACGGAATGGTTTCGGAACGGGGCTCGGTCGTCCAGTTCTTCCTGCCCTATGTGTCGGAATCGATGGCTGCCTCTCTCGGACTGCGCCCGCACGACCTTCGTATCGTCATCAGCGATCGCATCGAACGGTGGGCGCGTCGCCGGGGTTGACGATATTTGCAGTCCCGTCCTGCGGGAACGGAATACCATCATGGCGAAGATCGATGGGGATGGCGTTCCGTACCACGAACTGGCCAGCGATGCGCCCTCATTCTCATCGGCGGTGGTTCATGCGGAGGTAGGGGCGAAGGCCGGCCCGGTCGCGCAGCCCGTGGCCCTGGAAGCGGAAGACACGTGCGAGAGCTTGTCGAGCGGACCTCTTCCTCGTGCATCGTGTGGGGGACCGTATCGATGGGCTGGAGATCAAGGCCATCGGCGTCATCGGATACGATGCGACCGAAGGAGCGTACGTAACGTATCCGTTCGACAATCACGGAGCCGTTGGTACGTATAAGGCCACCTCGACGGACGGAACGTGACGATCACGGGGAGATCGGGACGTTTTATCGGTACGTTCAACGACGAAGGAACGGCATTGTCCGGTACCTGGGAACGGTCAGACGACGGTTCGAATTGGGTATCTTGGATGACCGTCATACTGCAGAAGATCGACCAGCAGAACATTCATGCCTCCAATTTCAGAACGCTATGATCATCGAAACAGTAACAAGTCCGCGCCTGGATGTCGAAGCGGTGCGCAGTGGAGCCCTTACGAACGTGCCTGGCGATCACATGGTGATTTCGCGCTATCGTGATGGTGAGTGGTCCACACCGGCGATCCAGCCCTATGGGGACATCTCCCTGTCCCCCCTGGCCCTCGGCCTGCATTATGCGCAGACCGTCTTCGAAGGGATGAAGGCCTATCGCTGGCAGGATGGACGGGTGGCGATCTTCCGCGATACGAAGCATCACGAGCGCTTCAACCGTTCGCTCACCCGTATGTGCATGCCCACGGTGCCGCAGGAATTCTTCACGAAGGCGATGCCCGCGCTGATCGATTCCGATCGCGACTGGGTGCCGCCCGGACCCGATTCGGCCTACTATATCCGTCCGTTCGTCTTCGCCAGCGAAGAGCGCATGGGGATCAAGGTATCCGACGAGTACATCTTCATGATCGTCGGCGGCCCCTTCCGTCCTATCTACACACGTCCGCTCCGTGTCAAGGTCGAGCGCGACTTCGTCCGCGCAGCCGCAGGTGGTACCGGATCCGCCAAATGCGGCGGCAACTACGCCGCCGCGATGCTGCCCACGAAGCTCGCACAGCAGCAGGGATTCGATCAGGTACTGTGGACCGATGCCAGGGATCATCACTATATCGAGGAATCCGGAACGATGAACGTCTGCTTCATCGTCGACGGAGCCCTGGTGACGCCGGCCACGACCGATACGATTCTCGACGGCGTGACGCGAGATGCCGTCCTTACGCTCGCCCAGGACATGGGTCTGCGCGTCGAGGAACGTCCGGTAACGGTCGACGAACTGCGCGCGGGCATTCCCGCAGGGCATGTCACGGAAGCCTTCGGCGTCGGTACGGCCGCGAGCATCGCTCCCATCGGTGCCGTTTCCATCGACGGTGACGAGTTCACCCTCGACGTACAACCCGGCTGCACGATGTTCGCCCTCAAGCAACGCCTCAACGCCGTGCGCTTCGGAGAGATTCCGGATTCGCATCACTGGATGTCCATCGTCGACGGCGCTGCGAGCCAATGGAGATAAGGGCGGTATGAGCGATGCGCCAGCAGAGTCGCGCATCCTTCCGCTTCAGTACCTGAAGGGGATCGGCCCACGAAGGGCGGAAGCACTGGCCAAGGATGGTCTCGTGACGATCGAGGACGTGCTCCTGTACGTACCACGGAGCTACGTGGATCGTAATGCCGCACCCAGTATCGCCGCCCTGCACCAATCGTACCGTCGGCCCGATCTCTGGAACGGCGACGCTGCTTCCATCGCCAAGGTCACGTCGGAAGTGACGCTCATCGCCGCCGTGCACGACGTACGCGAAAGCACGGTGGGCAAGGGACGCCGCATGCTGTCCGTCGTCATCACCGACGGCAGCGGCAGTACGGCCAAGCTGGTATTCTGGAACATGGTCGACTACTACAAACGTGCACTGACCCAGGGCCAGTACGTCGTCGTGAGCGGTACTCCGGAATACGAGCCACGATTCAACCAGATCTCGTTCCATCATCCCGAGATCGAACGCATCGACGAGGAGGACATGGCCGACTACCGGTCGGGCGTGATCCTGCCGAAGTACACGCTGACGCAGGGCATGCGCAATGCCGGCATCACGATGCGGCTCATGCGGGACATGGTAGGGCAGGTCATCGACAAGGCCATCGGTACGATGGTCGATCCCGTACCCGTCGACATACGCCAGCGCCTGCGGATGATTCCACGCGATCGTGCGTTGAGGGAACTGCATTTCCCGTCGTCGCTGCAGGCCATCAACGATGCACGCCAGCGCATGAAGTTCGAAGAGCTGTTCTTCTTCCAGTTGCTGCTGGCCGTACGGCGGAGGTCGCGTAAACGTCCGGAGAACGGTCTCGTCGTATCGCCGAAGAGTCCTCGCGCACGGGCTCTCACGGAACGTCTTCCCTTTCAGCTCACCGGGGCGCAACGCCGCGTGATCCACGAAATCACCAACGATATGTCGTCCGGTGTGCCCATGAACAGGCTGCTCCAGGGCGACGTCGGTTCGGGCAAGACGATCGTGGCATTGCTCTGCATGCTCTGTGCGGTCGACAACGGATATCAGACGCTCATCATGGCGCCGACCGAAATCCTCGCGGAACAGCACTACAACGGCATCCGGCGGTTGCTCGACGGGACGGACATACGGATCGTCCAGCTCGTCGGTGGACAGAAGAAGGCCATGCGCGCAGCGGCGCTGAGCGAGATCGCGGCAGGCGAGGCCCAGATCATCGTCGGTACGCATGCCATGTTCGAAGCCGACGTCCGGTACAGGAACCTGGGTCTGATCGTCATCGACGAACAGCACCGGTTCGGTGTGGCACAGCGTGCCGCATTGCAGCGGCTCGGCAAGGACTCGCACGATGAGGGGCCGCGGGTGCCGCATATCCTCGTCATGTCCGCTACGCCGATTCCCCGTACGTTGAGCATGACCGTCTATGGTGATCTCGACGTCTCCGTCATCGACGCCATGCCGGCGGAACGCCGCCCGATCAGTACCCACGTCGTCTTCGAATCGCAGATCTCCGACGTCCACCGGTTCATCCGCGAGCAGGTCGCCGAGGGCCGCCAGGCCTACATCGTCTATCCTCTCGTGGAGAAGAGCGAGAAGCTCGAGCTGAAGTCCGCGGTCGAGCATCACGAGACGCTTCAGCATGAAGTGTTTCCCGATCTCAAGGTCGGCCTCCTTCATGGACAGATGCTCTGGTACGAGAAGGAGGATGCGATGAAAGCCTTCCTGAACAGGGAGTTCGACATTCTCGTCGCCACGACCGTCGTCGAAGTCGGCATCGACGTGCCCAATGCCACGGTCATGCTCGTCGAGAATGCGGAACGGTTCGGTCTGGCCCAGTTGCATCAGCTACGTGGCCGGGTGGGCAGGAGCGGTCACCAGTCATATTGCTTTCTCGCAACGAAGGATCATTTCCGGTACCAGATCAATCGAAGGACGACGGTCGAGGACCGGGCTGCCTCCGTCATCAGACTGAAGACGATGGAGGAGACGACGGACGGCTTCCGCATCGCCGAAGTCGACCTGTCGTTGCGGGGTCCGGGCGACGTGCTGGGCACCAGGCAAAGCGGTTTGCCGGAGTTCAGATTCGCCGATCTGGTAACGGACGTTCCGGTGATCGCTCGAGCGAGAGAGGAAGCCTTCGGTCTTCTCGAACGCGATCCTCACCTGCGTGCGCAGGAACATCGGCATGCCAGGGAAGTTCTGATCGCACTGTTCGAAGGAGCCTCCGGCTTCGTCAGCGTCGCGTGAAGGGCATCGGTCTTGCCGATCCCGGTCCGTAACTCGCTTCGCGACACGGCGCCAGGTGTGGAGAACGATCCACCGGACGTATCCTTCGGGTTCATCGCAGTGACGTAACTTTGTACTCTATGTTCGTTCAGCCGACACGTGAAATATTGCCTGTTGACGATCCGCTGACACTCGGATTCAACGTCAACGAAATCTTCTACTCGATCCAGGGAGAAGGTACACGTGCCGGCGTTCCCTGTACCTTCGTCCGTCTGCAGGGCTGCAAGCTCCGATGCGTATGGTGCGACACGCCCTATGCCCTGGACAAGCGCCATCGGGAGCGGTCGATGACAGGCGCCGACATCCTTGCCGAAATCGAACGCATCGGATGCCGGTTCGTCGAGTTCACGGGTGGGGAACCACTGGAGCAGATCAACGTCTTCCCACTCATGGCGCTGCTGTGCGACAAGGGCTATACCGTCGCCGTGGAAACGGGCGGTCATGTCGACGTCTCACTCCTGGACCGCCGCATCGTTCGTATCCTCGACGTCAAATGTCCTGATTCGAAGATGTCGTCGCTCAACTACTGGCCCAATCTCGACGTTCTCGATGCCAACGACGAGGTGAAGTTCGTGATCGCTTCGCGCGACGACTACGAATGGGCCCGCGACGTCGTCCGCAAGTATGCACTGGGAGAACGTACGGCAGCGGTCCTGTTCTCCTGTGTCTTCGATGCCGTGCCCTTCGTCGATCTCGTGAACTGGATTCTCGAAGATCACCTTCCCGTGCGGTTCCAGTTGCAGGTGCACAAGTTCGTGTGGGATCCTCAAACGCGGGGAGTGTAGCGATGATCGTCCGCAGCATCATGGTCTGTATCTCCATCTTCGCCTCCTTCTGCGTGGCGAAGGGCCAGGCCATGTACGATGCCGAAGATCTCATGAACAAGTATGCCCTGCCGGTACTGTGGGTCGGCGTCAATTCGGCGGCGGACGACTATGCGCCGTCCTTCGATCCCGTACACGGAAGACTCTGTTTCTCATCGGAACGCACCGAATGGGCTACCGTCTATTCCTGCGATCCGCCACGTGCACTCGATGTATATGTCGACGTCGTACCCGTTGCCGGTACCTTCAACCAGATAGGGCAGCACAGGGCCTTCGTCTCGTTCGCCGATAATGGCGAAGGTGTGGGGGCGGCCTTCCTCATGCATTCGAGACGTTCCTATATGGGAATCGTCAACATCCTGCGCGACGGGGGGCAGGTCAACTGCGGTCGTGCCCTCGACGTCTGCAATGGCGAGTTCTTCTCATCCCACCCGGCCATCTCGCCCGATGGCACGCGTCTCGTCTTCTCGAGTGACAGGGGAGTCAGCCGCGGCCTCGATCTGTGGATGAGCGAGCGGACGGTGGACAGGGACTGGACGGAACCGGTCCTCGTCAACAACGTCGTGAACTCGGAGGGCAACGAGATCACGCCCGTCTTCCTTTCCAACGATTCACTGCTCTACGCTTCGAACGGATACGGCGGCAAGGGAGGCTATGACATCTTCCTTTCCGTCTTCCGTGATGGCATGTGGCAGGAACCGGAGCCTCTCGAATGGCTCAATTCCGAGTTCGACGACAGCGACTGCGCACGGTTGCCCGACGGTACCATCGTCTTCGCATCCAATCGCCCGGGCGGCACCGGTGGTCTGGATCTCTACGTATCCCGACGTCGTGTCCAGGCTGCACGCCAGTGATCGTCACTCCATCATCAGCGTACCGATGTCGAGCGTCTGCTTGTTGCCGGTCAGCGGCAGCGTGATCGTCTTCTTCGTTTCGTTCGGCTTGCCGTAGTGCGTGTAGAGCTCGAGCTGTATCGTGGCGGGACCGCTCGCACGCTGACGGCTATTGCCGTAGTAGTTGGCCTGTACCTTGTAGGCACCTTTCGCCGCATTCTTCAGCAGGAATTCTTCGGGACCGTATCCGCCGGTCAGATCGCGTGAGATGCGTCCGCCGATGGTCGTTTCCCTGTGGCCATAGAAGCACTTCTCACCGCTGGGATCCGTGACCCACATATCGACGTCCGTATTGTCGGCATCCCACGCGAGGACGATGCGCACGTCGACCGGCATGTTGCCGATGAATCTCGGATCGACGACCGTCGTGTCCACGGACAATCCGTTCTTCGCGACGAGATGATTCAGTTCGTTGAGGGCGATCATCTCGACCTCGGGGAAGCGATTGTCCCACGGACGATCGACGACGGCGTAGAGATAGCGGATGGCGTCGGGATATCGCTTCGCAGCGGCGAGTGCCAGACCGAGATCCCTGTACGATTGCGGTTCTTCGCCACGTATACGCAGGACGTCTTCGTACATGAGGACTGCGAGGTCTGCATGCCCGAGTTGCAGCAGCCTGCCGGCAAGGACGCGCAGTTGCTCGTGATCCTCGGCCTTGAGCTCGGCGATATTGGAGAGGACGCGCAGGGCCTCGGCCAGTCTGCCCTTCGAGCGCAGGATGTCCGCGGCGTCGAGATAGAATTGCGGCGAGTTCTCGTACTGCGGCCTCAACGTCAGGTAGATACGGTAGGCATCGGCAGGCTTCGCAGCCTTCATCGCAGATAGATAGGACGTCGATGAATCGCTGTCGATCAGCATGATTCTGCCCGACGTGGTCGCGGCGGTGGCCTCCTTCTTGAATCGGTCCGTCGTTCCTTCACGGTTCTGCGGGGACTTCGCAGGCATCAGGGCATCGGACGATTCGGGGGCGGCGGGCAGAGGGGTGGTGAGTGCACGTGCCGTTTCCGTAAGCGTGACGTCGTCCGACCGCTGCGAGACTTCGGCTTCGACGACGGGCTCTGCCGCATTGCCCGAGCCCGCGGCGAATCCGTCGCTCAGTTGATCCGTGATTTCGACCGCTTGTGTGCGAACGACGGCACCGGACGCTCGGCTGCCGCGGATGTTGAAGCCGTTGCCCTTCACGGATGCTGCGGGCAGCGGACCTTCTCTATCCATAGCTCCATTGCTCTCGTAGAAGTCGATGACTCCACGCCGGAATCGCGCATCGACCGTTTGCTCATGGCCTGGCAGAACGGTGAGATTGGTCGAAACCGTGTCACGTACCGCTCCGCTCGCCGGCATGTTGATGCGGACGGTATAGTCGCCTGCCGGAACGTTCGTGATATAGTACGTGCCGTTATTTCTCGTGAGGCCACCTCGGGTGGTGCCGAGGATGCGAACGGTCGCACCGGAAACCGGTTTGCCGTCGGTGCCCGTGACGAGTCCGCGCAGGATACCGGTGGTTCCGTTCCTGATCTTGAGAGGAACGGGCGTCTTGAACGTGAAGGCCGTACTGTCCGGTTCACGCATCGGGATGTCGGTGACCGGTGGTACATAGGGCTCGAAGACCCTGTCATACCACTCCTTGCGTTGATTCCACAGTGCGAGCATCTCTTCCTTGTGGAGCGATCGGCGGCGTACGCTGTCGTCCACGATACCCTTGCGGCGCTCCGTCCATTGTGCGAGGAGAGCGGGCTCGCTTGCGGGCGGTGCGATGTTGAAGCGAACGTAGTCCTCCAGTAGTTCCAGCACGATCAGCGACGTTCCCTGCGTGACGATGCCGAAGCGCTGTCCGATCGCGGTGATGGCCGCCTCGTTGCGTACGGGATCGGCGCCGTAACGGCCGAGTTCGCTGTGTGCCCAGAGACGCGCGACGGTCGTGCCCGAATCGAAGTCCTCGCGACCGGAGATACGGATGCGCTCGAGGCGTGCCGTGCCCGGACCGGATTCGAACTGAAGCTCGATCACGGCTTCGTCGGACTTCAGGATGCCACCTACGGTGATCATGTCGTTCGCGACCTGTCCTCCGACAGGGTAGAGGCCGTCGACGTCACCCTGTTCGACGCGAACGGACGCAAGGCGTACAGGACGATAGGCGAGAAGATCGACGGCATCGTCGATCGTGCCTTCGGCGAGATTCAGATACGATCCGCCGCTGCGACGTGCGATGTCGGACAACGACGCATGATTGGCCGTCGTGCTGCTCGCGATGGTGATGACTTCGGCGTCGCCCGGCGGTGCCGATGCAGCGCCGAACGTCGATATGCCATCGGAGAAGAGCAGGTAGAGGTCCGTGCCTCCTCCTGCCAGTGGTGCGGTGGCGAACTGCGTACCGCCGTCGTAGACCATCGAACGCAGGGCCGTCCGCAGAGCGGACCAGTTGCCGGACGTGATCCTGAATTTCTGCACGGGCAGTGCACCGATGGCGAACGGTGCGAGTGTGACGTCGACGTTCGGATAGAGACGGAAGAGATTGTCGAGGACGTTCAGCTCCTTGTCGATGTCGCGCTTCATGCCCGAGAGCGAGGCATCCCAGGCGAGCGTGATACGGGACGGGGCGATACGGCGTGTCCGTTGCGACGGGATGCCGAGGAAGGTCGCGAAGTACTTCCGTCCGTCGAAGTCGTTGACGGCCGTGAATGTCTTTCCCGACGTCACGGGAATGAGACATTGGAACAGGCGGTCGATGACGGCATTCTCCAGATGCGTTTCCGCGTGGTAGGTACGGCCGTTCGGCGTGAAGTCGACGTCCTTCCAGTCGCTGCCGCTGAGGACGGGCCGTGTGCCGAAGGCCGCGACGTCCATGACGAAGGAGAACGTCCGCACCGTATCGGTGAAGGCGAAGGGCAGGGAATACAGATAGCCGTCCGACGAAGCGCGGAGTTGCTGTTCGTAGGCGATGACGATGCGGCGCGTTCCGTTGGCTGGAAGCGGATAGATACGCGAGCGGAAGGTATTGCCGCGCGTCCATTCCATCAAGGCGGGATCGACCTTCCGCTTGATGATGGCCTCGAAGGTCGCACGCGCCTTCTCCTTCGGAACGACGACGCCATCACGGACGTGTCCATTGATGTCGAGGGCGAAGCGGCTGATCGTCTGTCCTTCCGTGATCGGGAACTCGAACTCGCCTTCGAGGATGCGGGGGAACGGATTGTGGACCGTCATATCCATCGTCGTCACGGCCAGTGTGCCCGTGATGCGTACGGAGACGTCGAGCTTGACGACGCGCAGGGTTGTCGACGTTCCGTTCTCGTTGACGACGACACCGGGCATCGTCGATCGTTGTGCCGTGGCGAGGACGGGCAGGGAAGCAGCGAGGAGCAGTGCGAGGAAGATCGTTTTCATGATGATGCTCCTTGAATCAGCGTTGGATGAGAAGTCGTTGGATCATGCGGTCCGCCCGGCCGTCTGCCTGGATGACGACGAGGTACATGCCCGCTGCTGCGTCGTCGAGTCCGGTGATCGGTATCCGGTGCTGTCCGCGTTGCATGCTGCGTGCATTCCAGAGCGTGGCGATCTCCCGGCCGTTCATGTCGACGACGATGGCCGAGGTGGTGAGGTCCGACCGCAGGTCGAGATTCAGCATGGCCGTGCCGGACGTCAACGGATTGGGAGAGATGGTCGCAGCGCCGAAGAGCGTCGTCGTCTGCCGTTGGGTAAAGTCGTCGACGGCCTTGGTATAGCGGGACGGGAGCAGCGGCCGGTGCGGATCGGCGACGGCGGCGGCATCGAACCACAGCACCGCATAGGTCCGTGCGTCGGGCGTGAGCGGGATGCGGATGCCGATCATGTCGTTGACGGACGTGACCAGACGCGTCGTCTTCGTCTGCTGTACTGCATCGCGTCGTTCGGCATCGTCCTTGTTCCACCATGAGGCATGGATGTCGTTCCCATGATAGAGCTGGACCATGCGTGCATAGGGGGGAACGGGGCCATCCTCCGGCGAATCATGCCGGCGTGCTCCGATACCGTTGGTGCGGATGGTGACGATGTCCTCGTTCTGCCGATATCGGATGCGGTCACCTTGTACGTCCAGGCCGAGGCGTTGCAATTCCGCCCGGCTCAGTTCCATCGTCGGAATGGTCATTGCGGATCCGTTCGATTCGTCCGCCGAGGCGGTAGCAGGGGCAGGGAGCGGAACCGTCTTGTTCGCCGGGATCGCCGGAGGTGTATGGGCATCGGTGACGTTCCCCCGTTCCGCCGCAGCGTGTGAGGCGGCAGGCGGAGTGAGCGGTTCGGGGGCATCCGGCCACAAGGCGATGGTGGCTACCGTAGCCGCGGCGGCCAGGCTACCGGTGATGATCCACGGTATGGACGTCGGTTGTGCGGTGGGAGGGGGGGGCGACTGCAGGAGGGACCGTACGTCGCTTTCGGACAGTAGCGGCGTCGAGGGAGGGGCCTCGTCCTTCAGGGCCTGTAGTGTCGAGCGGAGTGATTGGTTCGGATTCATGACGGATTCCACTGTAGTCGTGATCACAGGAGTTGGGTGGTCGGGAAGGCCTGGGGCACCGTTTCGGGAACGGGGAGATCGTCGTGAATGCCGAGCCGGTCGGCCAGCATCCGCCGTGCGCGCATCAGGCGTACCTTGACGCCGCTGACCGTGCCGCCCTGGACGCGTTGTATTTCCGTGACGCTCAGGCCGTTGATCTCGAACAGCACCAGGGCCTCGCGATACTTGTGTGGCAGCGTCTGGAGCGCCTCACGGACGAGTGAAAGTTCGGTGCTCCGTTCGGGCGAAGGAGTGGAGGACTCGAGTGTTTCCTGAAGTTCCTCGCTGTAGAGGCCGAAGAACTTCGCCCGCACGAACTTGCGCTTGTACATGTTGGAGGCGATCGTGAACACGTAGCTCTTGAATGCTGCGTGGTCGCGCAGGGTATCGAAATGCTGCCATGCGGCGAGAATCGTGTCCTGCATGAGGTCCCGGGCTGCGTCCGTGTCGCGGGTCATGTTCAGTGCGAACTTCTCCAGCCTTGCCTGCACGGGGCGCAGGAGGTCCATGAACTCCTGCTGCCGGTCGTACGTCTCGTCCATACCGTTCCCGTTCGTGTGATGGTGATTCATGCCGTGGGAGGCACGACGCCCGCAGGCGGTTACATCGGTCCTGCGATCCTGCACAAAAAAGAAAAGGGCACCCGCGGGTGCCCTTCCGGAATCGTCGTGATGGTGTGCTTACTTGATGGAGTAGCGGACGAGGACGTTGCTGCTGCCGTCGATGTCGACGTTGCCGAACGAACCCACGGTGATCTTGCTCGGAGGCGTGAGCGTCTTGACGATACCGATGTTCTTGGCTACCCATACGTCGGTGTTCGTCGAGATCGGTACGGTGATCGTACCGAAGATCGGATTCTGCGTGTCGATGCTGAGGTCGATCTTCAGCGTCGTCGTATAGTGGAGCGTCGTGACTGCCGTACCACCGACGGTGAGGGTTTCGGCACCGACCTTCTTGCCGGTGAACTTCAGCTTGGCCGTTCCCTTCATGCTCATGCCCTGATACGTCAGGGGAATGTCGCTGATCGTCTCGTCGAGGGATGTCCATTCGGCCGTTGCGTTGGCATCGGCCATCAGCATCCAGCGTGCACCGAGATCCACGCCGCTCATGCCCGTGATGCCGTCGATCGCGAGTTCGAAGTAGCGATACGTCTTGGAAGCGTCATTGCGGAAGTAGACCGTGTCCATCGACATCGTTTCGCCGACGGTACTGTGCGTGACGAATTCGGTCGCGACCTGGCCACCGACGGTGACGTTCGTGCGGTTGACGAAGGTGCTGTCCACACCCGGATTCTTTTCCGTGGGATTCGATGCGTCGCCGCTCAGTTCCTTGGTATCGGATACCCAGTAGGAACCCTGCGTCGTCGGGAAATAGTTCGAGTTGTCGGGAGTGGGGTTGTTGTTCTTGTCGTCCGAACACCCAACCATCACGAGGGTAGCTGCTGCTACGAGGGAAGCGATGCGCTTCATTGTGGTTGCTCCGAAGTTCCGAATTGTCCCACGTACGGTGGGTGTTGAAAAAATGTCGCGGAGGGCGAGGGACTCGAACCCCCACAGGCTTGCGCCCGGCGGTTTTCAAGACCGCTGCAATACCATTATGCGAGCCCTCCAGGCGCTGCAAAACTACAGGTTTTTGCGAAACGGACTCATTCGTAGACCGTCGAATCGTCCGGCAGATCCTTGGGTGTAGGCCTGGTGTAGTCTTCGGCGCGGAGGCTCAGGAAATCAAGAACGGTACCGGCGAACAATTGTTGCTTGATCGTTTCGGAAAGGTCCGCCATGTCCTCGATGAACTTGCCGTGTTCGAGGTCGCCGAGAGGGAAGGGATAGTCCGTTCCGTAGGCGATTCTCTCCGGACCGAGCAATGCCATGAGGAAGCGCAGGGCGTCGGCATTGTGCGTGATGCTGTCCACCCAGAACTTTCCGATGTAGTCGGTCGGATCCTGGACACGGTTGACGTTGCAGAGGTCGGGCCGCGCGTGATATCCATGGGATATACGACCCACTGTGAACGGAAACGTCCCACCTGCATGTGCAAACATTACCTTCAGGTCCGGAAACGCGTCGAAGACGCCACCGAAGAGCATGGAGCTGATGGCGAGCGTCGTCTCCGCCGGCATGCCGACGAGCCATTGCAGGAAGTAGCGGCTGGTGCGGTCCGCGCCCATCATGTCCCACGGGTGGACGAAGATGCCGACGCCGAGATCCTGTGCAGCCTCCCAGAGGGGAAAGAGGGTCTTGTCGTCGAGGTTCTTCCCGTTGACGTTCGTTCCGATCTCGATGCCTGGGAGGCCGAGCTCGAGCTTGCACCGCTTCATTTCCTTGACGGCGAAGTCGATGTCCTGCATCGGCACGGTGCCGAGGCCGATGAACCGTTTCGGATCGTCGGCCACGACGCCGGCGAGGTGATCGTTCAGGAAGCGGCTCCAGTCGAGGCCGTCGGCAGGCTTGGCCCAGTAGGAGAAGAGGACGGGGACGGTACAGAGGACCATGGTGTCGACCTGGTGCCGGTCCATGTCCTCGAGTATCGCTTCGGGATTCCAGCAATTCTCCTCGATTTCACGGAAGAACGTCCCGTCGTCCCGCATCATCTTTGCCTTGCCCTGCGTGAAGTGATCCAGTTCTATGAATCCGCCGTATCCGTAGCGTTCCTTCAGCGAGGGCCATCGTTCGGGGAGGATGTGTGCATGACAGTCGATCTTGAGCATCGTCGATGATGTTGGTGGGAGAATGATTCACTGAAGAAGAAGGGATGCGGCTTCAGGCCTTGGCGGGTGGTGCCATGACGGTGCCGCATTTCGAACACGTGCGGTGCTCGAGCGAGCCCCAGTAGCGTTCGAAGAGCGGGGGGAGCTGCGTCACGATGTCCTTGAGAGGCAGGTATTCTTCGTATAGCTTGTTGCCGCATCGCTCGCAGAACCACATGAAGGCATCGAGCTCCTGTTCCGTACGCTTGCGTTCGATGACGAGGCCGATGGTGTTGGCCGGACGCTGCGGCGAGTGCGGCGTTCGTGGCGGAAGGAGGAAGATATCGCCCTGTCTGATGTGGATGTCCTTCGGAACACCGTCGTCGATGATCCTGACGGTGACGTCGCCTTCGAGTTGATAGAAGAACTCCTCACCCTCATTGTAGTGATAGTCCTTACGGGCGTTGGGCCCGCCCACGACCATTACGATGAAATCGGTGTCTTCGTAGACCTTGGCGTTACCGACGGGAGGCTTCAGCAGGTGCCGGTGGTCGTCGATCCATTGCCGGAAATTCAGCGGGGGGATAACTGCCATGACTATACCTCGTTTGGACCTGAGTAAGTTTGAACCGCTGTCCGGGAACACGTGGACGTGCCATCGGGACGCAGGCTACAGAAAATACGGAACTCGCGCCTCGCAATGCGACGACGGATCCATTCACGACGATCATCAACAACAATATCGAATCGATCATGCCTCTCACCGGATATCGCGCACTCGTCTGCGGTGCATCGAAAGGAATCGGCAGAGCTTCTGCGGAACGTCTCGCACAACTGGGGGCGTCCGTGACCACGCTCGCCCGGACGGAGTCGGCACTGGCCGACGTCATCGCCACGCTGGATACGTCGAAAGGCCAGGTCCATTCGATGGTCGTCGCCGATGTCACACGACCCGACGAGCTTGTCCACAGTGTTCAGAATCACGTGGATAACGTAGGCGCAATCCACATCTGTGTGAATAACACGGCAGGACCGGCCGGTGGAAAACTCATCGACGCGAAGCCGGAACAACTCCTGGAAGCATTTTCCAATCATATACTTATAGCTCATCGTCTGACGTCGGTTCTCGTCCCTGGAATGAAGGCCGCGGGCTACGGCCGCATTGTCAACATCATATCCACATCGGTCAAACAGCCGATCGAAGGGCTCGGTGTGAGCAATACCATCAGGGGGGCGATGGCATCGTGGTCCAAGACGCTCGCGACGGAACTGGCGCCGTACGGAATCACCGTGACGAACGTATTGCCTGGGGCGACGGAGACGGAGCGGCTCACCCAGATCATCGACCGGAAGGCCGAGGGGGCGAGGATCGCGGTCGATGACGTCAGACAGGAGATGCTGGACGAGATTCCGGCGGGCCGTTTCGCCCGCCCGGAAGAGATCGCGAATGCCGTCGGTTTTCTCGCCTTGCCGATGTCCGGCTACATCACCGGAACCAGTATCCTGGTGGATGGTGGGCGTACCAGGGCTCTCTCCTGAGTTTCTCCACGTGATGTGGATAACTTGTTCTGAAATGGGGCTATCATGAATGGTCCTTCGTTTGTTTCTTCCACACGAACGCTCTAGTTTTGCGGTGGTCGTAAGCCGTTGCACTGTGCAAGGATATCGACCAAAAGCACGGGAAACCGAGCTTGAGGGTAGGAGACGAGGCTTGAAGTTTTCCACAGGTGTGTGAATTTCAGTCGAGTTTTCCACAACGCGAGGCATGCAGTGACGGCAAGAGGAAGAGGCCAGCGCCAACGTCAGCACGCACCCCACCCGGGGACGGAGCAGCAGGCCGGAGTACGACGTCGTGCTCCGGGATTGGTCGTCGCGCTCCTGGCAGTCGTCTTCCTGGCATTGGTGGCAAGCCAGTGGCAGGGTCGGCAGGCGATCGGGAGGGTGATCATCACCGGTGCTTCGGGATTGAGTCTGGCGGCGGTGCACATGGTGGTGGACACGCTGGCCGACAAGTCGGTGCGATCGATCTCGCTGGCCGACGTCCGCGAAGTCGTCGAGCGACTGCCTTACGTCCGTTCGGCATCCGTGCACCTGTCCGGAGTTCGGGACATCACCGTCGATGTGCAGGAACGTCTTCCCGTTGCCCATATCGTCGTCCAGGGCGGCGAGCTGCGCTACGTCGACGCCGAAGGCACGGTACTTCCGCCCGCATCGATCCGTACGGGCCATAATGTTCCGATCCTCCAGTCGTCGCAAGGTGACACGTTGTCGAAGGCCGACGTCCGTACGCTGGCTGCGATGCTGGTGGCGGCGGCGCAGAATCTCGACCCGGTTCTCTATCAGTCGATTTCCGAAGTGCGCCTCGACGGTGCACGCCAGCAGGCCATCGTCACCACGGACGAAGCGGTATGGCGACTGCCGATCCGCGACGTCGCCGTCGCACGGCAGGCCTTGGCGGATATGGATCTGTTCTGGAAACGGACGTCGACACGGCTCGACATGACTACCGTCAACGAAATCGATCTTCGCTGGCGCAACCAAGTGATCGTACGCTACAAGGGATGACACTGCAATGAATTCGACGAACATCTACGTCGGGCTCGACATCGGTACCACGAAGGTGTGTGCCGTCGTCGCCGCGTCCGACCCGGTGACGCGGCGTACCGACATCCTCGGTACGGGGATGTCGGAGTGTGAAGGATTGAAGCGGGGCGTCGTCACCAACATCAACAAGACCGCCGAAGCGATCCGCAAGGCCGTCGAAAAGGCCGAACAGCAATCCGGTATCAGCATCAGGCGTGTCGTCATCGGCATCGCGGGTGACCATATCTCGTCGTTCATCACACGCGGTATCGTCACGATCTCGTCGCCCACGCGCGAGATCAGCGGGGCTGACGTCAGGCGTCTGCTCGACGATGTCCGCAAGGTGAAGATCGACGGCGACCGGCGCATCCTGCACGTGATACCGCAGGACTTCATCATCGACGGACAGGACGGCATCACCGATCCGGTGGGAATGAGCGGCATCCGTCTCGAGGCGAACGTCCTCGTCATCACTGGATCCCTCACGGCCATCGAGAACATGTATCGCTGTGCCGAGCGCGCGGGGCTGACGGTCGATTCCATCGTCCTGCAACCCCTGGCGAGTGCCTGTGCCGTGCTCGACGAAGCGGAGAAGGAACTCGGCGTCGCCATCATCGACATCGGTGGCGGCACCACCGACATCGCCATCTTCAAGAACAGCATCATCCGGTCGACGTCGATCTTCGGCATCGCCGGACAGAAAGTAACCGACGATATCATGGCCGTCCTCGGCATCCGTCAGGTCGAAGCCGAGCGTATCAAGCTCGAATTCGGTCACGCGCTGAGCGACAGCATCAATCGCGACGAAGTGTTTCAGGTTCCCGGGGTAGGAGGACGCACGCCGACGGAAGTGACGAAGAGCGTGCTCTGCCAGATCATCGAACCGCGCATGGAAGAAATCTTCGAGTTCTCCCTCCAGGAAATCATGAAGTCCGGTCTGGCCCATCAACTGGCCGCCGGTATCGTGATCACGGGAGGATGTTCGCTGGTACGTGGTGCTGATCAACTCGCGCAGCGGGTCTTCCGCTTCCCGGTCAAGATCGGTATCCCCACGGGATTCAGCGTGGACGGTCTGGCACGCGAGGTGAGCAATCCGATGTACAGCACGGCTGTAGGATTGATCCTGTATGCGGCGCAGCAGGCACAGGAACACGAAGCCGAGTCTGTTCCTGTGACCAAGGAAACCCAACAAGACGAGGCAGTAACCGCGGAACCGCTCGTACCGGAGGAGAAGGCCGGTGTGGTGGACCGCCTCAAACGATGGTTCGAAAATCTATGATGTCCAATGTTTCCGTATTCCTTGGGGGGAAGTATGGCAATTGAGCTGGATACCACGCAGACCTACGATGCGCGGATCCGGGTTGTGGGAGTCGGCGGCGGCGGCGGTAATGCCGTACGCACGATGATTACCCGCGGCCTGGAAGGCGTCGAATTCGTAGCGGCGAATACCGACCACCAGGCACTGATGAACAATCCGGCCGGAATCAAGATCCAGCTTGGAAAGAGCGTCACACGTGGCCTCGGTGCGGGCGCCAATCCCGATAAGGGACGCCAGGCCGTTGAGGAAAGCATCGACGATGTGCGCGATGCTCTCGACGGCAGCGACATGATCTTCGTGACGGCAGGCATGGGCGGCGGGACGGGAACCGGAGCAGCACCGGTGATCGCCAAGGTCGGCCGTGAACTGGGGGCCCTCGTCGTGGGCATCGTCACGAAGCCGTTCTCGTACGAATCGCGCCGCCGCATGCAGATCGCCGAGCAGGGGATCAAGGAATTGCGCGAACACGTCGATGCACTCATCGTCATTCCGAATCAGCGCATCCTGACGATCGTCGACAAGAACACGTCCTTCATCGAAGCGCTCGCCAAGGTCGACGCAGTTCTCTACAATGCCACGAAGGGCATTTCCGACATCATCTCCGGTGTCGGCTACGTGAACGTCGACTTCGCCGATGTCCGCACGGTCATGGCCAACATGGGCGATGCCCTGATGGGTATCGGTATGGCACGCGGCGAACACCGCGCACTCGAAGCAGCAACGAGTGCCCTCAATTCGCCGATCCTCGAAGGCATGTCCATCAGCGGGTCACAGGGGCTGCTCGTCAACGTCACGGGCGGTCTGAGCATGACGATGCACGAAGTGAGCGAAGCCGTCTCCATCATCGAGAAGGCCGCAGGAGACGACGTCAACCTCATTCACGGCGTCGTCGTGGATGAAGGTATGGACGACGAGATCGCCATCACCGTCGTCGCGACGGGCTTCCGTCGTGCCGAGGATATGAAGGCTACCAAGCCGGCCATCACGATCATCAAGGCGGAGCCCGCAGCAGAACAGCAAGCTCCCGTACAACAACAGCAACAATCCGCTCCCGCACCGGAACCGGCCGCCTATCGTCCGGCCGCTGTCGAAACGAGGTCTCAGCCCGCTCCCGCTGCACCTACGCCGAGCGGTTCGCGTCAACTGCAGGAGTTCGACACACCCGCCGTATGGCGTAACCGTCCTGCACCGCAGTCGGGCGGACAGTCGACCGCAACCGGAGGTACACCTGGAAGCATTCCCGTGACGCCGAACGCGACGGGCGAAGCCTATACGCCGAGCGTACGTCGTGCCGCAGGTAGCGGTGGCGATAGCGACGCTCCCGCCTTCCTCCGCCGGATCATGGACTGATCCTGCCTCCGACATCGATACCATGCGTACGGCCATCCATATCGGATGGCCGTCGTCGTTTTCAGCCCGGTGAGCGATGTCTGATACTCGTGTGGTAGTTTGCGGCAAAGACCATGTAGCGCCGAGGCCGACAGACCTCACACGTATATGATAGAGATGTGGCGTATTTACATCGTCGATGGCCATGTCTTCATACGCGACGGTTTGAAACTGCTTCTGGCCGGACACGGCGATCTGTCCGTCGTCGGAACGGCAACCAGGGGAGACGGGGCGATGGAGTGAATGGAGCACCACGGAACCGGCGCCGACTCCGTCATCCTCGACGCATCGGCGAAGCCGATGGATGGCATCAGGACATGCAGGGAGAACGAGGATATGACGCCCGCATGTAAGGTCGTCATGCTCATGCCCCATGGCGATCTGGGCATGCAGGCCAAGGCCGTCGAAGCGGGCGCACATGGAGTCGTCCTCGAATCGTCGACGTCCGACGAACTGATCGGGACCATCGAGTTCACACGGCACGGAAGGAGTCTCTTCCCCGGTGTACCGATCGTGCAGGACATTTCCCGTGGACAGCTCACGCCACGCGAATGTGACGTCCTGCGATACATCGTGTGCGCCGAACTGACCTCGACCGAAATCGCCAACGAGCTGTTCCTCTCCATCCATGCTGTGGAGCAGCCTCGCAAGAACATCATGACGAAGCTCGGCCTGAACAATACCGTCGGGCTCACGAAGTGGGCCATCCTGAACGGTATCTGCTCACTGGACGACGGACGGGAACAGGCACACTGACGATACGTCCGTGCGGTGGCCGACGTCAGTCGGCAGCTTCCTCGATGGCACGTCCGACGTCGACGTTCGCCAACACGATCATGCCCGCGATGAAGAACACGACGAGGGAAAGGACCGCTGCCCGATAGCTGCCCGTGATGTTCAACGCCAGGGCGAAGACCAGGGGGCCGATCCACGATGTGCCCTTGTCGCTGATCTCGTAGAGCGAGAAGTATTCCGCCTCGCGTCCGTGCGGAATCATCTGCGAGAACATCGAGCGACTCAGGGCCTGCGTACCGCCGAGAACGACGGCGATCACCGCCGCCATGATGTAGAAGTGGGCTTCGGTGGATACCACCGTATAGGCGGCGAATAGAACGGCCGACCATATCACGAGCGAGATCATGATGGCGCGCTTCGTGCTCGTCACGTGAGCGATGCGCTCGAACAGCAGCGACCCGCCGATGGCCACGAACTGTACCATCAGGATGGCCGTCGTCAACGTATCGAGGCCGAGGCCCAGCTCTTCCTGCCCGTACTGCGACGCGAGGGCGATGACGGTCTGGACCGCATCATTGTAGAGCAGATAGGCTACCAGGAAGAGCAACGTCTGACGGTAGCCGGTCATGTGCTTGAGCGTCGACCACAACTGGCGGAACGCCGCACCGGTCTTCAATCTGCCTGGCGTGGTACCTGTCGCGGGCCGGTCCCGCAACATCATCATGGGAACGATGGTGAAGAGGGCCCACCAGATACCTGCGCTCGCCAGGATGATGCGTACGGCCAACCCTACCGGACCATCCGTGCTCTTCACGTAGGAGAAGTACAGCAGGTTGAGCAGCAGCAGCAGGCCTCCACCCAGATAACCCAGCGCCCATCCGCGCGACGAGACCTTGTCCCGTTCCTCCGGCGATGCCAGATCGGGAAGGAAGGAATTGTAGACGACGACGCTGGCACCGAAGCAGAGGTTGGCGAGTACGAAGAGTCCGCCACCGATCAGGTAGTTGCCGAGATCGACCTGGAGGAAGTAGAGGGCCGTCGTAGCGACGGCGCCCGTGAAGGCGAACATGCCGAGGAGCCTGCGCTTGCGATGCGACGTATCCGTCAATGCCCCCACGACGGGAAGGATGATGACCTGCAGGACGACGGCCAGCGAGACCATGAGCGGGAACCACGAGCCGGGATTCACGGTGAAGCCCATTACGTGCAGCTTGCCGTCGACGGCCGCCGCCTCGGCGACGTTCGTCAGGTACGGGCCCAGGAAGACCGTCACGACCGTGGCATAGAAGGCGCTGTTCGCCCAGTCATAGAAATACCATCCGATGCGCTGTGTTCTGATGGATGCTGCCACTGTTCACCATGTCTGTGACTGAATGCTGCGGATGGTGCCAAAGATACAAGCCGTGCCGACACTATCTTTGCGCTTACCGGACGACAACGACGTTGTACACCATCCATCACGAATCATGAAGACTCTCGGCCCGACGAAGAACTTCCTGGCCATCGACGAGCGCTATTCCGCGCTCGAATCATCCGCTATCGCCATCGTGTCGGCTCCATACGAACATACCGTGAGTTACGGCGGAGGTGCAGCCAAAGGACCGAAGGCGATCGTCGACGCGAGTGCCTACGTGGAATTCTACGACGACGAATTCGACCGCGAGCTGTGCTTCGACAAGGGCATCGCCACGCTCAAGCCGCTGCGCTTCGGCAAGGCCGTCGACAGGGATGCTCTCGACATCATCGAAGAGCAGGTGGATGCCCTGATCGACATGGACAAGTTCGTGGTGACGCTCGGTGGCGAGCATACGATTTCGACGGCTCCCATCGCCGCCCACTTCCGGAAGTATTCGAAGATGAGCGTCCTGCATTTCGATGCCCACTCCGATCTCCGCCAGGAGTATCAGGGATCGCCGTATTCGCACGCCTCCTTCATGGCACGTGTGGCCGAGTTCTTCCCGACGAAGCGCATCAGCCAGGTCGGCATCCGTGCACAGTGTATCGAGGAAGCACGGTTCATCAAGGAGAAGGGCATCAATACATTCTATGCCTCGGCCATCCGTCGCGGCCTCCACGGCAAGGCATGGCAGAAGAGCGTCGTGGACACGCTCGCGAAGGATGTCTATGTGACGTTCGACGTCGACGGTTTCGATCCCGCCATCATGCCGTCGACGGGCACCCCGGAGCCGGACGGTCTGCTCTATAGCGAAACCATCGACGTGCTTCGTGAAGTCGTGAAGAGCGGGCGCCGCGTCGTCGGCTTCGACGTCGTCGAACTCGCACCTGTCAAGAACGTATCTCATACCGATCTGACGACCGCACGACTCATCTACAAGATGCTCAACATCGCTTTCTCGAAAGGAAGATGATCATGAACGACCTCGAGAGCAGGGTGGAAGCGCTGGCAGCACTGCCGGCACATGAAATCCAGTACGACCGCGGCACGACGGAAACGCTGCAGCACTTCGTTCAGGGATTGAACGACGGTACCATCCGGAGCGCATCGCCCCAGGACGACGGATCGTGGCAGGTGAATCAGTGGGTGAAACGCGGTATCCTCGTCCTGTTCCGCAAGGGACGTCTCATCGACGTATCGACCGACGAGAACTTCCAGTTCTTCGACAAGGACAGTCTGCCGACGCGTATGCTGACGCTGGCCGATAACGTTCGCGTCGTTCCCGGCGGCTCGACGATCCGGAATGGAGCGTTCCTCGGTCATGGCGTCATCTGCATGCCGCCCATGTACATCAACATCGGCGCCTATGTGGACGAAGGAACGATGGTCGACTCGCACGCCCTGGTAGGAACCTGCGCCCAGATCGGCAAGCGTGTCCATCTCAGTGCCGCATCGCAGATCGGCGGCGTACTCGAGCCCGCAGGCGCCCGGCCCGTCATCGTCGAGGACGACGTCATGATCGGCGGCAACTGCGGTGTCTACGAAGGTGTCCTCATCCGCAGTCGTGCAGTGCTGGGCAGCGGCGTCATCCTCAATGCCAGCACGCCGGTCTACGATCTCGTCAACCAGACCATCCTGCGCAGCACTGCCGAGCAGCCGCTCGAAATACCAAGGGGAGCCGTCGTCGTCGCGGGGTCGAGGGCGGTGACGTCGGACTTCGGGCGCGCGCACGGGCTCTCCATCAGCACACCGATGATCGTCAAGTACCGCGACGAGAAGACCGACGCGAAGACGGCTCTGGAAGCCGCCCTGAGGTAGCATCGGCACGCGGGGCGAATGATATCAAATGGAAAAATAACCTTCGCTCACTTGCGTATCTGGATCGAATCCCTATCTTCGCACTCCGACAATGAACACGACGCTTCGCCATACCACCCCTTCCAATCACGTCGCCCCGATGATGTGTTGGTCTATGATGATGCCCATGCATCATAAGGGGACTGGCGTCTAGCGAACCAACTACGAGCAGCTATCTACAACGCCACTCTCCTTCCGGGGGGTGGCGTTTTTTCGTTCGTGCACAGCGGAAAACCCATCGATACCCGAAAGAACGGCGACATGACAACAACATTCGGGATCATCGACCATGGCAGCACTCCGCTTCGAAACACAGCAACTCCATGCGGGATACACCAACGTGGAGGAACAGACACGCAGTCGTGCCGTACCGCTGTATCAGACCACGTCCTACACCTTCCGTGACAGCGATCACGGAGCCAACCTGTTCGCACTGAGGGAGTTCGGCAACATCTACACGCGGATCATGAATCCGACGACGGATGTGTTCGAACAGCGCATCGCCGCACTCGAAGGAGGCAAGGCCGCCGTGGCTACCGCCAGTGGCCAGGCAGCACAGTTCCTCACGATGCATACTCTGGCCGAAGCGGGAGACAACATCGTTTCCACGTCCTTCCTGTACGGCGGTACCTACAACCAGTTCAAGGTCGCGTTCAAGCGTCTCGGCATCGACGTCCGCTTCGCCGACGGCGACGACCCGACCTCCATCGCCTATCTCATCGACGAGCGAACGAAGGCCATCTATCTCGAGACGATCGGAAATCCCGGATTCAACGTGCCGGACTTCGAGCGTATCGCCGCCATCGCGAAGCAGCATGGCATACCGCTCGTCGTGGACAATACCTTCGGTGCCGGAGGATATCTCTTCCGTCCGATCGATCACGGCGCCGACATCGTCGTGGCGAGTGCGACGAAATGGATCGGTGGTCATGGCACGGCCATCGGTGGCGTCATCATCGATGCAGGTACGTTCAACTGGGCGAACGGACGCTTCCCGCAATTCACCGAGCCCAGTGAGGGATATCACGGGCTGAAGTTCTGGGATGTTTTCGGTGCGGGCGGTCCGTTCGGCAACATCGCCTTCGCCATTCGTGCACGCGTGGAAGCGCTGCGCGACCTGGGTCCGAGCCAGAGTCCGTTCAACGCGTGGCTGCTGCTGCAGGGCCTGGAGACACTGTCACTGCGTGTCCAGCGGGCATGTGACAACGCCCTGGCCATCGCACGGTGGTTGGAGTCACAGGACGACGTTTCCTTCGTGAACTATCCCGGCCTGCCGTCGGCGCGCTATCATGAGCTTGCCCGGAAGTATCTCCGCAACGGCTTCGGTGCCGTGCTCTCCTTCGAACCGACCGGTGGCAGCGAACGCGCGCGGCGCCTGGTCGATCACCTCTCCCTCATTTCCCATCTCGCCAACGTGGGAGACGCCAAGACATTGATCATCCAGCCGTCGCTCACGACGCATCAACAGCTTTCGAGCGAGGAACAACGCTCGGCAGGCGTGGCTCCGGCCACGCTGCGTCTCAGTGTGGGCATCGAACATGTCGATGACATCATATCGGATCTCGAACAAGCCTTGAGGGCAAGCAGATGACGGACAGGCAGACGACCGCGACGGAGTTGCAGGTATACTCCTCGAATACACCCTTTTCACTCGAATCCGGTATCGAACTACCGGGGCTCCACGTCGCATATCAGTCGTGGGGCGAACTCGGAGAGGACCGCGGCAACGTGATCTGGATCTGCCATGCCCTTACCGGCAGCAGCGATGCTGCTTCATGGTGGGAGGGTCTCGTAGGTCCGGGACTCGTCTTCGATACGGACAGGTACTTCGTGATCTGCGCCAACATGCTCGGCTCGTGCTACGGTTCCACCGGTCCTACGAGTGTCGACCCTGCGACGGGTTCGCCGTGGCTGAACGGCTTTCCGCTCGTGACCATACGCGATATGGTGCGGGCGATGATCGTTCTTCGCGCCCACCTCGGTATCCAGCGCATCGCCGTCTGTGTCGGCGGGTCGATGGGAGGACAGCAGGTGCTCGAGTGGGCCGTCATGGAGCCGGAGCGTATCGAGCGCATCATTCCCATCGCCACGAATGCACGGCATTCGCCATGGGGCATCGCCTTCAATACCGCACAGCGCATGGCTCTCGAAGCCGATCCGTCCTTCACCGACGGATCGGTGACGGGAGGGGGACGTGGCCTCTCCGCCGCCCGTGCCATCGGCATGATCTCCTATCGCACGGCTGTGCTGTACAACGGACGTCAGCGTGACGAGGACGAGCGCCTCGACGACTATCGCGCCGAATCCTATCAGCGTCATCAGGGCGCGAAGCTCGTGCAGCGCTTCAGTGCCCATGCGTATTGGGTCCTGAGCAAGGCGATGGACAGTCATGATCTCGGTCGGGGGCGCGGCGGTGCGGGTGCCGCACTGCGAGGGATACGCGCACGTACGCTGGTGATCGGCATCGACAGCGATATGCTCTTCCCGACAGCCGAACAGACCTTCATCGCCGACCAGATCCCGGGCGCGGGATATCGCGTCCTGAAATCCCCCGCCGGTCACGACGCCTTCCTCATCGATCAGGATCGTCTGGCATCCATCATTCGTACATCAACAATTCTTCATTGATCACCACATGGCAACTTCCGCTCTCAATCTCGGTCTCTTCGGTTTCGGCTGCGTCGGCCAGGGACTGTACGACGTCCTGCACCGCACGCCCGGCCTGCAGGCACGCATTACACGCATCTGCGTGAAGGATCGCTCCAAGCAGCGCCCGGTCATCGCCGAAGCGTTCACGTTCGATCGCGACGATATCCTGAACGACGATGACGTCAATGTCGTGGTCGAACTCATCGACGATGCCGATGCGGCCTTCGACATCGTGTCGACGGCACTCCGCCGCGGCAAGGCCGTCGTGACGGCCAACAAGAAGATGGTCGCGACGCGGTTCCACGAACTGCTGGCCCTGCAACGCGAGACGGGTGCCCCCTTGCTCTACGAAGCTTCGTGCTGTGGCAGTATTCCCATCATCCGCAACCTCGAGGAGTACTACGACAACGATCTGCTCGACGGGGTGCAGGGGATCGTGAACGGTACGACGAACTTCATCCTTACGCGGGTGATGGCCAGTGGCGATGCGCGATACGGTGAAGTCCTGGCCGAAGCGCAGCGTCTGGGATTCGCGGAAAGCGATCCGACGCTCGATGTGGAAGGATACGATGCGTCATTCAAGACGCTGATCATCGCAGCCCATGCCTTCGGTGTCGTGCTCGAGCCGGGTGACGTCATCCGCCGCGGTATCACCAGCGTCACATCCTTCGATGCGGCCACCGCACGCGCACGCGGTGCGACCATCAAGCTCGTGTCGAACAACGTTCTCGTGGACAACAAGCTCACGTCCTTCGTGCTGCCTCGCTTCGTTCCCGAATCGACTACGTTGGCGAAAGTCGACGACGAATACAACGCGGTCCTTCTGCACGGTGCGTTCAGCGACGCACAGTCGTTCATCGGCAAGGGGGCGGGTGGGCATCCTACGGCATCGGCTGTCCTGTCGGACATCGCCGCACTGCGGTACAACTATCGGTACGAGTACAAGAAACTGGAACAGGGACGTGCGCCGCAGTTCACGACGGACGTCCCTGTCAGGGTATATGCTCGTTCTTCGGACGAGAAGCTGCTCCGGACCATTCCGTGGTCGGAGATCGATGTCGACTATCGTGGCCGGAGCGACCACTACGTGATGGGGACGACGACCTTGTCGGCCTTGCGCGACAGCGAAGCCTTCCGGTCGGATCGAGCCTTCATCGCCCTCCTGTAAGGGGGCGATGGGGGCAGATCATGACAACGTCGGATCGCCCTTCTCGATGTTCAGGCGTACGGCTTGGCGAACGAAGGATTCGAACAACTCACGGCGTACGTCGTTGACCTGGCTGATCCTGACGTGACGCATCTTGATGCCGTCTCCGATGAGGAGATGTTCGGGATCGTCCAGTTCCGTTCCGCGCCAGAAACCGAAGTTCACGTGGTCGCTGAATGCCTTCATGTAGCAGACGGGACCGTTGCCTTCGAAGACGGGCTGGGACCATTTGATGGATTCTTCCAGTGCCGGTGCGGAGGTACGGACGATGTCGCGGAGCTTCATCAGGACTTCGCGCTGCCAGCCGCGATGATTGCTCACGTATCCTTCGACCGTCGTCGCCGGTGGTACTGGTGCCGACGGAATGACGGGATCGTCGTCGTAGACGTCCTTGACCGGTTCGATGCGGGACATGCGGCGCTGCAGGGCATTACCGCGGGAAGGCGGTTCCTTCTTCTCGGAACGCTCGGGTTGCTCGGAACGCTCGTTGCCTCTGCGGTCGCGATCACGGCGTCCACGTCCCTGCTTTTCGGGTTTGTCAAGCTTCTCCTGGGGTGCTGCGGCAGGTTGCTGTGGTGCGGCATCCCCTGCAGGGGCGGCTGTGCCGTCCTGTTCGGCGGATTGCTCGTCACCACCTTCGCCACCGCGCTTCTTCTTCTTGCGGCGACGCTTCTTCTTGCGTTCCGGATCGCCGCCGGCTGCGTCGTCGGCCGATGCAGGGCCACCGTCTCCGGTGTCCGTATCGGGACCGTCGTCATCGCCATCGTCGTCGGATACCTGGCCTTCGGCCTGATCCTGCGGAGCCCCTTCGCCCTTGTCACGATTGCGTCCGCGCCGACGGCGGCGACGCTTGCGTCCGGCTTCGCCGGACTGCTCACCCTGTGCCTGGTCGGTATGTGGTGCGCGTTCTGCTGATTCTTCGGATGTCGTCATGGATCAATGGGTTGGTGCATTCATGTAGCTGACAAATATACGGAGTAGCTGGCCCAGAGGCGTGGTATTTTGTGCCATGTATGCAACCTTCGAAACCGATCTGGCTGTGCGGCCCGATGACATAGACATGAACAAGCATGTTCATAACAGCCGGTACCTGGACTACGTTCTGGCCGCCCGCTACGATCAGATGGACCGCTGCTACGGGATGTCCATGGAAGAATTCCTCGACCACGGCTATTCGTGGGTCAACAGCTCCTGTACCATCGACTACAAACGCCCCTTGCACATGGGGGACATGGTGACCGTGCGAACGCGCATCGCTTCCTTTTCCGAGCGTGGCGTGCGGGTCGAGTTCTGGATCGTCAACAAGGGGACCGGAAAGGTGGCGGCCCAGGGACATCAGGACTTCATCATGGTGAACGTGACGACGGGCCGGAGTCTCGTCATTCCGGACTGGATCGTCGAGCGCTATGCCATCACCGAAGATGCTCGAGGATCATCCTGAGCAGTTCCGCCGGTTCGAAGGGTTTGGGCAGCACTCCGTTCATCCCTGCCTTGTTGGCCAGGATCCGCGCCTTGTCCGTCGACGTGGCCGTCAATGCGATGATCGGCACGTCGGGATCGGTCTTGCGGATGTTCATTGCGGCTTCGAGACCGTCCATGAGTGGCATGACCAGGTCCATCACGACGAGATCGGCCCCTTCCTTCCTGTAGATGTCCACGGCTTCGAGGCCGTTCTCGGCCACGACGAGGCGTGCACCCCAGGGTTCCATGATCCGGCGCATGAGCCGTGCGTTCAGCGAGTGGTCCTCCGCGAGCAGGATGCGCTTTCCTTCGAGCGGACGTTGTGAGGTAGGCCTGTCATCGGTCGTCACTGCCATGGGCGATACGACGCCGAAGCGCAGGACGGCCGTGACGGACGATCCCTTGCCGAGCTCGCTTGTGACGGTGATGTCGCCGCCGAACATCTGTGCCAGTTCACGGCTGATGGCCAGGCCGAGGCCCGTGCCGCCGTACTGCTTCGAAATGGACGGATTGGCCTGACGGAAGCGGTCGAAGACGTGGGGCAGTTCCTCTCTCGAAATGCCGATGCCCGTATCGCGTACGGTGACGGCCAGGGTAACGGTCAGATCGTCCCGTTCCCGCACCTGGACTTCGACGCGGATGATACCATCCTTGGTGAACTTGACGGCATTCGAGATCAGATTGTTGAGGATCTGGCCGAACCGGATCGGATCGCCGATGACCATGAAGGGCACTTCACCCATGTAAGCCACCGTGAGCTCGGTACCGTGCTCGCGTGCCTTGATGGCGAGCGGAGCACAGAAGGTGTCGATGAGATCGTGCAGCCCGAACGTTTCCGGATTCAGGGTGATGCCACCTGCTTCGACCTGGTTCAGGGTCAGGATATCGTTGATGAGGTCCAGAAGATTCTTCGTCGAGAATTGCAGCATGTCCACGTATTCGAGCTGCGCCGCGCTGAGCTGTTCGAGCTGGAGCAGGTGACAGATGCTGAGGATGGAATTCAGAGGAGTACGGAATTCATGACTCATGCGTGCGATGAAGTCCGACTTCGAGCGGTTCTCTTGCTCGAGCTGCTGGCGGAGCCGTTCCTCGCGGGTGATGTCCAACACGCTGCCGATGACGAGGCGGAGTGCGCCGTCGTCATCGGTTTGCGGTGTAGATGTCACGTGGAGATACCGGATTTCCCCCGTGGGCAGGATGATCCTGTAGGTAAGGCTGTAGGCCGTCTTCGTCTTTTCGCTCTGTGCCTTGGCCTTGAGTACCGAGGCCATGTCGTCGGGGTGGATGGCCTTGAACCATCCGAGGCCCAGGGATTCGTCCATCGACAATCCCGTGACCTGCACCCAGGCCTTGTTCACGTATGTGCACTGACCGTCTCTGTCGGACAGGAAGATGCCGACTGGTAGATCGTCCAATGCGGCAATGGTATCCGCATTGGACATACCGGAACGGTCGAGAGAGATCATCTCATCTCATTTCACTGTTAGTGCCTGCGTGTACGGTGCGATCCCGATCCCGAACCGGAACGATAGGGGGCCGAGGAGCGACGATACTGTCCGCCCTGGCGCTGCTGTCCTCCGGACGAACGTTGCTGCGGAGCCTGATACTCGTGCTCGGGTGTCGAAAACGGGTGATCCTTGACGACCGGAATACGGCGGCGGATGAGTCGCGTGATGGCATGGAGCGAATCCTGCTCGTCCGGGCTGCAGAGCGATAGGGCCGTGCCCGACGCGCCTGCCCGGCCAGTACGGCCGATGCGGTGGACGTAGTTCTCCGGCGAATCGGGAAGCTCGTAGTTCACCACGAATGCAAGATCGTCGATGTCGATGCCCCGTGCCGCGATATCGGTAGCAACGAGAACGCGTGTACGACGTTCCTTGAAATTACGCAGTGCGCGCTGGCGTGCCTGCTGGGACTTGTCACCATGGAGCGCTTCGGCTCGTACACCCGTACGTTCGAGGTCCTTGACGACGCGGTCGGCATTGTGCTTCGTGCGTGTGAAGACGAGAACGCTGCCCTGGATCTGATGTTCGAGCAGATGGGCGAGCAGTTCGCGCTTCTGCAGTTTGTTCACGAAATAGAGAAGTTGCTCGATGGTTTCCATCGTCGTGGCCTGAGGGGCGACTTCGACATGAACGGGATCGCGGAGCAGATCGTTGGAGAGCTTCTTGATTTCGTTGGGTACCGTTGCCGAAAAGAACAGCGTCTGACGTTCCTTCGGCAGCATGGGCATGATGCGACGGATGTCGGTGATGAAGCCCATGTCCAGCATGCGGTCGGCTTCGTCGAGGACGAGCACTTCCACGCGTTCCAGCGTCAGCGCACGCTGTTCGATCAGATCGAGCAGACGTCCGGGCGTGGCGATGAGGACGTCGACGCCGCGACGCAGGGCGTCGATCTGGGGACGTGACGATACACCACCATAGACGACGGCATGGCGGAAGCGAATGAATTTCCCGTACGTACGGAAGCTGTCGCTGATCTGATGAGCGAGTTCGCGCGTCGGTGCGAGGATGAGGGCGCGCGGCCCCTTGGTGAAGGGCGTCGTGCCGAGACGTTGAAGGATGGGCAGGGCGAACGCCGCCGTCTTGCCCGTACCCGTCTGGGCGCAGCCGAAGAGATCCTTGCCTTCCAGGCAGGGAGGTATTGCCTGCTGCTGGATGGGCGTGGGATTGGAATACCCTTCCGCCTCAAGCGCACGGAGAATAGGGTCAATAAGGGACAGATCGGAAAAGGTCATTGACCGTTCCTTGGAAGATGAAACAACACGATCGCACATCCCTCGCGTGCACGGCGCCTTGCCGTGACACAATTCATGCTAACCGTGTCGTAAACCCAAGCGGACAATGGAAACGGAAGGCAGGAGGAATATGAGAGGCTACGTATACCCGTAGCTCTAAGACGATTACAAATCTAATCAATTATCGGATGCCGTAGGTTTGCAGTGTTTTCATCACGATACGAACGGGATATCGGTATGGCGACTCACAGGACGGAAACGACATGGAAGGGCGGGGTTCGGTTCGATGTCCACCAGCAGGGCTTCACGATTCCGATCGACACCGCCATCGAAGCCGGAGGAACGGGACAGGGCATCAGCCCGAAGACACTGCTCCTGAGCGGCCTGGCGGGGTGTACGGGAATCGACGTCGCACTGTTCGTGGCCAAATCGCGTGTGACGATGCGGTCGCTCGTGATCCGCGTCGAAGGGGATCTAACCGAAGATCATCCCAAGGTCTACAAGACGATTCGTATGGTCTATGAAGTCGGCGTCGATCCGGCCGAACGTCCCAAGGTCGAGCGCGCCGTCCATTCCTCCATCGAGAAGTACTGCGGCGTCTATGCCATGCTGGCGAAGACGGCCGACATCCGGCACGAGATCATCCTCGTTTGATGGGAGTGCTCTATAGCGGCGCCACGTCGAACAGCGGGGCACCGGTGCGTCCCTGCGAATCGTAGAAGTCGAGGAAGCGGAGCTTCGTGTACTGACCGTAGACGTCGTGGATGACGTAGGTGGTCGTCGTATCGATGGTATAGGTTCCCGCGTTGAGATCGTAGGACTTCCACGAGTATCCGATACCGTCGCGGTCCTTCGTGAACGTCATCGCTTCCGCAGCGGTACGGTCGATGGCCACGAAGGGAGTCTTCCTCGTCTTCGCTGTTTCGATGCGTGTCGTGTTGACCAGGGCACCGGTCACGGCATAAGGCGTGAACGCCGGTTCCCAGAAGACGTGCGTATAGCGCGTGAAGACGATGTCCCAGTTGTCCGCCGGCGGTTCGTGCGTCACGACCTGGACCGTCGGTGCCAGCCGTATGCCGGTCGTACGGCGCAGGGGATCCTTCGCGACGGTGACGGTCGTATCCGACGATCCGTCGAGGGTGGCTGCCCGCAGGACGATATGATCCGCTTCGGCGGACACGAGCTGGATCTTGCGGAAGCCGAGGTCCCTGCCCTTCGTATCGTAGCCGAGGTGGACGACGTAAACATGGCCGTCGCCACTACCGTCGGCATTCCACCATATACCGATGGCCATGGAATCGGTCCTGCCCGTCGGATGATCGTAGCGCGACTCAGTCGCCGGCGCGTTCCGTACATCGTCGAACGGGACTTCTCCTGCATCCTGGACGGAAGCCACGAGACCCGTGTTGAGACGGATCGTATGGTCGTCGGGCCGTGAGTTCACGCAGAGATTCCACGAATCGAGCGGGACGGTGAGGACGGTGTCCAACGTGGCGAGATCGACGAAGACCTGCCTGTCGTAGGTCGATCCGACGAGCACCTGCATGCGTTTCGAACTGCCGGGTGCGGGCGGAGCGACGAGCTTGTCGGACGGCAGGCAGGACTGGAGACAGGGAATCAGCAGCAGGGCTGAGAGCAGGCGAGTATAGGGCATGATTACATCTCGTAGCGAATCGTGAAGAGCATGGACCTGCCCCACATCATGGGAATCGATCCGGTCGACGGCGAATGCGCCGTACCTCCGGCACTCGTCGACTGCAGCATCGTGACGTCCAGAAGGTTGCGTACGCCGATGGATGCACGGAAGAACGAAAGGATGACGGGCAGATCGGCCGTGACGTCGATCACCGTATAGGCGGCGATCGAACCGTTCGTCAGGGTGCCGTCTTCCTGCAGCTGGACCGTGGGTTGCGATCCGGTGACCTTTGCGAAGCCGTTCCAGCGTATGCCCACCCAGGGATCGGACCACGTGCATTGGAGGTTGCCTTCGGGCGACATCATCCAGGAGCTCATCGTACCCGTTTCGAACCGGCGCTGCGTACCGGTCAGCGCACCCGACAGTTTGATCTGGAGATCGGAGACGTCGACGACGACGTCGGTCCGCGCCATCATCGTACGCTGGCGTCCGATGTTCACGTACTGGTAGCGCGTCGCATCGACCTGTGCGAGCGTGATCTGGTCGCTGATGTCGTTGAACACGATCGACGGCCTGATCGACAGGAGGGCCCGTTCACCGGCAAGGCCGATGTCCATCGACATGCCGGCATGATGCGAATACTCCGCACGCAGGTTGTCGTTGCCGGTGATGTTGTGATTGATGTCGATGAATTCCATCGCCAGTTCACGCAGTGAGGGCGCCCGAAAGCCGCGCCCGTACTCCAACCGGAAGGTGACGTCATGCGACGCCGACCAGCGTACGTTCAATGCCGGCGTGAATGGTCCACCGTATCGGGAGTTGTAGACATAGCGAAGGCCCGGCTGTACGATCAGTTGCCGGATGGGTTGCCACTGTAGTGCGGTGAAAAGGCCCACGTCGACCATCGTGGCCCGACCCTGTGCGATCCTGTTACCCGTCACGACGTCGGACGTTCCTTCACCGCCGACTTCGAGTGCGAAAGCGTCGGAGAATGCCGGTGGGCGAAGCATCCATCGCGTCATGACCGTGCGCTGCGTATTCGTATCGCTCGATCCCGGTTGCATCGATGTCCGTTCCACGCCCGTCACAAGATCCTTGACGATGCCGATACGCATTCTGTCGAAGGTGGAGAAGCTCGTAAGGCCGGAAAGTTTCCATCCTTCCACGATATCGCCGAGCAGCGACACCGAGTGCTGCATGCGGCGCGTCGTCGTATGCTCGTCGATGGCCGACGTTCCGAAAGGCGAACGCGGTTCGCCGCGCGTGAGGATCAGATCGTTCCACCACGAACCGTCGTATTTGAGCTGCATGGACGAGACGTTCAGACCGAATCCTGCATCGACGAGATACTGTTCGCGAGGCTTCCATTGGAACGAACGTTCGGCGATCGTACCCGGAGGATTCCAGCCCCGGAAGAGATTGCGGGTGAAGGAGCCGTGGACATCCACGTCGGAGACCATGCCGCGTACCGTCGTGCCTGCATTCCATGCGCCGACCGTTTCGTGCTGGCCGTATGCCGACACATGGAGCGAGTCCACCGCTCGTGCGGCAGTGATGATGTTGATCACACCGCCCAATGCATCGGTGCCGTACATGATGGACATCGGGCCTTCGACGATTTCGATGCGTTGTGCCCGTTGGACCGGTACCTGTGAAAGATCGATCGAACCATCCAGACGCCCGATCACGGGAACTCCGTCGACGAGGATCTTGACGTTGTTGCCCGAGATACCCCCGAGGCTCAGACCCGTACCCAGAGCCATGTCCTGCTGAAGGCGAATGCCCGATTCCTGTACCAGGACGTCGCGAAGCGTCACCGCCTGCTGTGCGCGAATGCGCTCCGCATCCACGATACGGACGCGATGGACGCTGCGGCTTATCGACGTCGGCAGCAGTTGTCCCGTCACCACGACCTCGTCGGCACGATACGAACGTATCGTATCGTGCCGGGCCGGGATCGAGTCTTGCTGCACTGCAAGCACGCTTGCTGCGATCAGCGAAAGAAGGATCATCGTACGATGAAGGCTTGTGTCGTGATACCGAACGGACTTCGCACGACGGCGCGATACATGCCGTTGGCGAGCGTGGACGTCGAAAGGACCGTCGAAGTAAGACCTGCTTCGATGGAGAGATTCACGACTTCGCGTCCCGTCGCATCCACGATGGAGCACGCAGCAGCCGACGGCAGATCGGTCACGATGCGGACGCTGGAGCCATGATCGACCATCGACGGCATGAGGGCGAGGGACGTCCGGCCGTTGTCGTGTTCGGTGACGGACGTCGTGATTGCCTCCGTCGTGAACGACGTCGTTCCCGTACCTCCACCGCTGAATCGCGTCGGCTTGAAGACGACGATGTTGCCGCTCGCCCTGCGGACGATCCATGCGATGGAATCGCGGACGACGTAGACACCGCCCGTATAGGACTTCCAGGTGCTGCCGATGATCATCGCGGAACTGTCCCATGCCGGTTCGACGGGAAGGACAGGATTCAGGGCGGCTTCGCCGGTGAGCCTGATGGCCGCTACACCGGGAGCCGTGAGGATGCCCGTCACCGGATAGTCCATCATGATCTGACCGTAGGGAATGGGTTCGACGTATCGGGTGAACGTGATGTCCCAGTCCGTGCGTGCCGGTTCACGATCGATGGTCTCATGTTCGGACAGCGATCGATAGATCAGGTTCTTCGTCGCGTAGTCCTTGCGGTTGATCGTGATCGTCTGCTCGTCCGTGCCGTCAAGGCCGGCATGGGTGACGGTGAAGACACCGCTCACGAGGCCGTCGACCCTGATCTTGCGGACCGTGCCGTCGGGCAGGGTGATGACGAAGACGCGCTTGCCGACGACCGTATGCGTGATCATGCTGTAGCTGCCCCAGCCGAGGTCGAAGGGATCGTTCTCGTCGCGGGTACGGCTGAAGGCGCCTTCCGACCAGTCCTTGGCATCGTTGTAGACGATGGGCCATGCACCGGAACCAGCCGTGTCGATGGTCGCCCAGTCTCCGACCGTCTTGCCGGGCACGCATTGCAGCTTCACGCCGGCGGCGCCGTTCGTGAGAATTGTGCCCGACGTGCCGGTCGTGGAGAAGGCGATGTGCCAATTGGCATTCGATGAACGACCTCTTTCTCCCGATCCGAACTGATAGAAGACCTGATCGGCGTACTGCGCGCCCATCGAAACGGAATCGTGGGTTTCGGCCACCACGGGTACGGACCCGAGCAGGGCCAGCACTGCAATCGCCTTGGAAATCATGTAGTTGCGTACCATCGTCATTCACTCCTGTCGATTACGTACAATCGAAAATATGGCTGAGCCCTTATTTGGACTAAGTCTAAATTAAGATATGTTGGTGAAATACGGTAACTTCGAATTCAGATCGAGAACGATTCATTATCTGGCAGAAGGGATAGAGACTATGGAACCAGCAAGCATCCGTGAGACATGGAATAGGATGCGTACGTCGGCACGCCCCCCGCGTGCACGGGACGCCGCCGCCCAGATGGGCATCAGCGAAGGGGAGCTTGTAGCTGCGCTGGTAGGAACCGAGAACGTGCGTCTGGACGTTTCGTGTCTGGACATCATGAAGGGGGCCGGGACCTTCGGCTATGTGATGGCGCTGACCCGTAACGAAGCCTGCGTCCACGAACGCAAGGGTATCTACAAGAATGTCTCCGGGTCTCCCGAACACGTCCTCGTCGTCGGCGCCGACATCGACCTCCGGATGTTTCCGCGTCATTGGGCCTATTCGTTCGCATGCGAAACCGAGTCGCCCCGCGGCACGCTGCGGAGCATCCAGACGTTCGATGCTTCGGGTACGGCCGTCCACAAGATCTATCTGACGGAGACGAGCGACCTCGACGCCTACAGGAAGTTCGTGGAACAGTACCGTAGTGGTACGCAGGATGACGGTCTCGCCGTTCGCCCGGCTCCCGCGCCGCCCGTATCGTCCACCGATGTGGACGTCGAACGGTTCCGTGCCGACTGGCGCGCACTGCGCGATACGCACGACTTCTTCCCGATGCTTCGCAAGCACCGTGTGACGCGCATCGCGGCCATGCATGCTGCCGGTGACGACCTCGCACGTTCCATTCCTCGCGAATCGATCACGACGATGCTGAATGCCGTGAGCGAACGCAATGCCGAAATCATGTGCTTCGTCGGCAACGATGGTGCGATCCAGATCCATTCCGGGCCTGCATCGAACATCATGGCGACGGGTCCGTGGATCAACGTGATGGATCCGCTCTGGAACCTTCACCTCAACCTCGATCGCGTACATACCGTATGGGCAGTCGAGAAGCCGTCCGACGACGGGCCGATCCACTCCATCGAAGCCTTCGCGGAGAACGGAGACTTCATCGTCCAGTTCTTCGGTAAGCGCAAGCCCGGCGTTCCCGAACGCGAGGACTGGGCATCGCTCTGGCAGGAACTGCGTCAGGCGGGAGAGGTGGTCAATGGCTGATCGTATGGCCGCGATGCGCCGCCTGTGTCTGATCGCGATGATCATGACGATGGCCGTGTCGTCCCTTTCCGCGCAGCGTATCGTCTCCGTCGGCAGTGTCGTCACCGAGACGCTCTTCGCCCTCGGTCTCGGCAGGTACGTCGTCGGCGTCGACGTCACGAGTACGTATCCCGCTTCCGTGCATTCGCTCACGAATGTGGGATACTTCACGGCACTGTCGACCGAAGGACTGCTGAGTCTGAAGCCTACGCACATCGTCGCCATCGGCGAAGCCGGTCCCCCGCACGTGATCGGACAACTCAAGGCGGCAGGGGTGAAGATCGTTACCGTCGAACGTCCCGAGACACTCGACGAAACCTGCCGCTGCATCGAAACCATCGGTGCATCGTTCGGTGCGGCGGCGAAAGCCAGGGAGCTCACGGCGAAGTTGCGTTCCGACATGACCGCCTTGTGGAAGGAAATCACCGCGAAGCCAGTCGGTAAACGTATCCTCTTCCTCTATCTGCGCGGCAAGAGCGTCACCTACATTTCCGGCAAGGGCACGGTGTCCGATGCGATGGTACAGTCCGTGGGAGCCACCAATGCCATCGATGCCAAGGGCAACATCGCCATCACGGCGGAGTCCGTGATCGGCGCGAATCCCGACATCATCGTCGTCACAGAGCATGGCGCGGCGAGCGTCGGGGGAATGGATGGAGTGAGAGCCCTGCCCGGGGTGGCGGCCACCCGTGCCGGTAAGGCCGGGAAGATCGTCAAGGTCGACGATGCGTTGATGCTTACCTTCGGTCCGCGCCTTGCGGAAGGAACGAAGACGTTGTACGACCTGTTACGGAACGCGCAATGACGACGGATGCGATGACGATGCCGGAGATGGTCATCATGCGCCGACGTGTGCGCAGGGCCGTCATGGTACTGACCGGACTCGCCGTCCTGCTGGCCGTGGCCTTCGTGATGGCCATCAGTCTTGGTGCCCTTCCTATTCCGGTTTCGGACGTCGTCGATACGTTGGTGGATGTCGTGACGGGTCGTTCAGCGAGCGACCCGTTGCATACCACCGTGATCCTGACGATACGTCTGCCCCGTGTGCTCGCATCGGCGGCGGCAGGCGTCATCCTCGCACTCAGCGGTGTCCTGCTGCAGGGACTATTCCGCAATCCGCTGGCCGACCCGGGACTGCTCGGTATCAGCAGTGGTGCCGCGAGCGGTGCGATGATCTTCATTCTGACGAGCGGTGGCACCGCACTCGCGGCCTCTGCATTCTCCCTTCCTGCCGCTGCCGCCATCGGTGGTCTCACTGCCGTCGTGCTGGTATGGCGTCTTGGAAGTATCGGCGGTACATCGTCGGTGTCGCTGATGATTCTCGCAGGCGTCGCCCTCAATGCCCTGCTCGGAGCCATCATCGGTTTCTGCAGTTACGTGGCGACGGAAGCACAGCTCAAGAACATGTCCTTCTGGCTGCTCGGCAGTGTCGGTGCGGTGGATGCCACGATGGCCGGCATCATGTGCGTGATCGCCATCGTGAGTCTGATCTGTGCCCAACCGCTGGCCCGCGGTCTCCACGTCCTCGCTCTCGGAGAACGGGAAGCCGCCCATGCCGGTGTGCCCGTACGGCGTCTGACGACGAGCGTCATCCTGCTCGTCGCCGCAGGTGTGGGAATCGTCGTGGCCTACTGTGGTCCGATCGGCTTCGTCGGTCTCGTCGTTCCTCATATCGTGCGCATGCTCATCGGATCCGATCTGCGTACGGTGATACCGGGCTCGGCCCTTCTGGGCGCTACGCTGCTCATCGCATCGGACTGCCTGGCACGTACCATCGTCATCCCGCGCGAACTGCCGATCGGAGTGGTAACGGCAGCGATCGGCGCGCCCTTCTTTCTCAGCCTGCTGATTCGTCAGCGCAGACGGGAGTTCGTATGATCACAGCATCATCCATTGCCGTACGACGCAAAGACACCGCGATTCTCGACGGCGTTTCCCTCACGGCCGAACCCGGTACGATCACGATGATCATCGGGCCGAACGGTGCGGGAAAGAGTACGTTCCTGGGGGTTCTGGCGGGGGACGTCCGCCCTTCATCGGGTATGGTGGAAATGGGCGGTCGTGACATCCGGCAGTATCATCCGCGTGAGCTGGCTGCGTTGCGTGCGGTGGTACCCCAGCATACGGCCACGAACGTTCCGCTGCCCGTCATCGACGTCGTGCAGGGAATGGCCCAGTCCCGCTCGTGGTGGCGGGGAAACGGGGACTATGGAGCGATGGATATACTCGAACAGGTCGAGTTGCGACACAAGGCCTGCGATATGTTCTCCACGCTTTCGGGGGGAGAACGCCAGCTCGTCATGATCGCACGCGCGCTCCATCAACTGCGACAGGGAAAGTCGTCGAAGTCCGTGCTCCTGCTCGATGAGCCGACATCCGCCCTGGACCTCCGTCATCAGCGCATCGTCTATCGTCTGATGCGCGAAGCCGCCGATCTGCATTCGATGTCCGTCATCTGCGTATCGCACGACGTTCTCGCGTCGGCCGAACGGGCGGACCGCCTTCTGGTACTGGACAGGGGAACGTGTGCCTTCGTCGGCAGACCGGTCGACCTGGTAGGAACGGACCTGCTGACGGATCGCTTCGGCGTACCGATCGAAGTGCAGCGCTACAACGAACTGCAGGTACGTCTCGCCCTCGTGGGGTGACTCCTCTGGCATCCTGTCACGATCGTATCGATGACTACATTGACAGGCCAATGCCCACATGAAGAAGGACAACTGCTCTCACGATCAGCCGCCCTTCCATTCATCGGATGTGCATTAAAGCCTATGCCGATGCTTCCTTCTCATGACCGGGAGAAAGCAGCATCTCCCAGAACAAGGGAGATGTAACACCGAGGATCACGAAGAACAAACTGCTTTCGATCCCCTCGTGTGTGCCACGAGGTAGTACCGTCGCCGACAGCACCGATACACCCAGGATGCCGGCCATGATCAGCATACGTACGAGAGGCTTGATGTCCCAACGCGGGACCAGCATGCTTGTCGCGATCGACGATACGACGGCTGCGATATAGGCAACACCAGGCATCTCGAAGCCCAGCATGTCGAGAATGCCAATCGTGAAAATCGACGATGCCAAAGGCTCAAACGTTCTGCGGTTCATATTCTTCCTGTCTTCATTGTTATCTCGCCACGATATGCAACATGGCTTCACAGTAGCGCGAACGGTGCATCGAACGATATGAAGATGCGGAATGTCCGGTCGTAACGCAATTGACGAATAGCACACGTAATTTATGAACGGGGAGCTCTATCTCCGTCAGGAGCTATTATGATGTAGTATCTATGGATATCGAGAGGATGCTGCCATTGAATGCCCTTTCCGTCGTATTACTATGGGGCGTTGGATCGTTCACACAACGAGAAGCGAGATACACATGAACTTCATTGGGTTCAGGATCGATCATACACAATTGATCGTCGGCGAGGACTTCTATGATCTTCACAACTACTATGTTTTTCGTAGCCTGACCTACGATGTCGTTGCGCGGATAGTGACGCTCGAATGGATCGTTTCCGTGGCGGATTATGTCCCGGAGGATTGCCCACGCGCGATCACCCTCATCATGTCGGACGTGTCATTCTTCGCCGCATCGCCACGCAACCCTGAACATGGTTATCGCGAGGATACTTGCCTTGGCTTGAGTCAGTTCGTCAGTGAGGACATCATACAGTCCTTCGGTGCGGATTTCGTAGGAGCCGACAGGCCACACTATATGTTCGATTTCATGTCCGACTTCATCCTGAGGGTCTATGCAGCCGAAGTCCATTGCAGAATCGAAGCGTAGTGTCTTTCCGGATCGGTGGCTTGAACGTTTCCCTTGACTCTCACGTAACGTCAGCCCCTATCTTCGATACCATGCAACAGACAACGGCATACTATACCGTACAGAGGCTGGCGGAACTGGCTGGCGTAAGCGTCCGGACCTTGCACCACTATGACCATCTCGGCCTTCTGAAGCCGTCGCATCGAAGCGAAGCCGGCTATCGGCGCTATTCCGATGCCGACCTTCTGCGGCTCCAGCAGATCCTGTTCTATCGGGAACTGGATGTTCCGCTCAGGAAGATCGCGACGATCCTCGACGATCCGGACTTCGATCTGGTCTCGGCATTGAAGGGGCATCGCCACGAGCTGACCCTGCGTGTCGAGCGGCTGCGCCGTCTGTTGCAGACGATCGGTCGAACAATCACTACACTGGAGGACAAGACAATGCCTGTATCACGTGAGGATCTATATGAAGGCTTCGCACCCGATACTATCGAACGATATGAACGGGAGGCGAAGGAGAGATATGGCGAAGATGCCGTCGAAGACACGACGAAGCGTCTGTCCGCACTTTCGAAGGGCGAGTGGGATGCGGTAAAGAAGGAGGGCGAGGCGATCGCGCAGGAACTCGTTCCATATCTGGGAACGGATCCTGCAGGCACCGAGGTACAACGTCTGGTGGTACGCCATCATCGCTGGATCGAGAACTTCTATCCGTGCAATGCCGAGAGGTACCGTGGCCTGGCCGAACTCTACGTGAGCGATCCGGAGTTCAGGCGATATTATGACGACCGGCATCCTGGTCTGGCGGATTTTCTGGGTACGGCGATGAAGGAGTTCGCGAAAGCTCTGGAATAGGCTTCGTACCAGGGCATGGGGACGATCTTTATACGGTCTTAATGCCATGCCCCTGACTATTGATCCGGCCTTGATGGATGTCGTGGCAAGTTGCAGGTGTTCATTCAGAAAGGATCACGATGTCTTCGATGATGTGGGTTCAGCTCACCGTCTTCCTCGGTGTGCTGATGCTGGTGGGCCCCTCGCTCGGCAGGATCATCGCGGCGATAGCGACCGGAGAACGGTCGTCGTTACTGCGATGGCTGGGACCGGTCGAGGGGTTCGTCTATCGCTTGACCGGTGTGGACGCCGGTCGTGAAATGACGTGGTGGCAGTATTGCCGTACCATTCTTGTCGCCAATGTCGTTGGCGTCGTCGTACTGGTGCTGTTGCAACAGGTGCAGCAGTGGCTCCCGCTGAATCCGGATCACGCCGGCAGGGTTCCGTTCCTGCTTTCGCTGAACACGGCGGTCAGCTTCGTGACCAATACGAACTGGCAGGCCTATGCAGGAGAAACGACGCTCAGTCATCTCACGCAGATGATCGGCCTCGGTGTGCAGAACTTCCTCAGTGCGGCTGCCGGCATGGCCGTGCTGTTCGCACTGGCCCGCGGTATCGTCCGTACGGAAACCGACAAGGTCGGCAATGCATGGGCCGACATGACGCGCTCGACGATCTACATTCTTCTCCCTCTCAGCGTCATCGTTTCCATCCTCCTGCTTGGCCAGGGTGTGATCCAGAACTTCGATGCCACAACGCAGATCGCGACGGCAGGTAGTATGGAGCAGATGGTGCCGATGGGGCCGGCGGCCTCGCAGGTCGCCATCAAACAGCTCGGCAGCAATGGAGGGGGGGTCTTCAATGCGAACAGCGCTCATCCTCTTGAGAATCCGACACCGTTCTCGAATCTCGTCGAGATGCTGAGTCTGCTCCTGATTCCCGTCGCATTGGTCTTCGCCTATGGCCGTATGGTCAATGACCGCAGACATGGGCGCATCCTCGTCGCATCGTTGATGGCCCTCTTCGTGACCTTCATCGGCTTTTCCATGTGGGCCGAGTTCTCTTCCAATGGAGCCGTGGGCATGACGACGGCGATGGAAGGGAAGGAAGTGCGCTTCGGCATCACGAACAGCATCCTCTGGAGCAATGCCACGACGGCGAGCTCCAACGGTTCGGTGAATGCCATGCACAGCTCGCTTTCGCCCGTCGCCGGTGGACTGGCGATGCTCAACATGATGCTCGGTGAAGTCGTGTTCGGAGGCGTTGGGTCTGGTATGTACGGTCTCATCGTCTTCATCCTGCTGACGGTCTTCCTCGCAGGGCTGATGGTAGGGCGTACGCCGGAATATCACGGCAAGCAGATCGGATCGTTCGAGATCCGGATGAGTATGATCGCCGTGCTGTTGCCCAGCACGTGCATCATGGTCGGTGCGGGGCTCGCTCTCGCCACGGAGGCCGGACGTGCGTCGATGCTGCACGGCGGTGCGCACGGTGTATCCGAAGTCCTGTATGCCATGGCCAGTGCGGCCGGCAACAACGGAAGTGCCTTCGCAGGCCTCGATGCGTCGAAGGACTTCTATACGATCGTCACGAGCATCTGCATGCTCGTCGGACGCTATGGCGTCATCATTCCCGTGCTTGCGATCGCCGGCCGCATGGCGTCGAAACGCAAGGTGCCGATGGGGCCGGGAACCTTCCCCACGGATACGCCGATCTTCGGTATGCTCCTTCTCGTCGTCCTTCTCATCATCGGCGCACTGACGTTCTTCCCGGTGCTGTCGCTCGGACCCATCGCAGAACATCTGATCATGAGTACAGGAGGTGTGCAATGATCTCCCGTGAAGCAATGAAGACGGCGTTGGTCGACGCCGCAAGGAAATTCCATCCGAACGATCTTCGCCGCACGCCCATCATGGCCCTCGTCGCCATCGGTGCCGTCGTCTGTACCGCCATCGGCTTCTACAATCTCGCGAACGGTATTCCGGCTTCCTTCGATCTGCAGATCGCCGGCTGGCTGTGGGCCACGGTCTACTTCGCCAATATCGCCGAAGCCGTCGCCGAAGGCCGCGGCAAGGCCCAGGCCGAAGCATTGCGCAAGATGCGTACCACGGCTATGGCACGACGTCTGCGCGACGGCAGAGAACAACGCATTCCCGCATCGGAGCTCGTCGTGGACGATCTCGTCGTCTGCGAAGCGGGTGACCTCGTACCGTCCGACGGCGAAGTGGTCGAGGGTATCGCCTCGATCGACGAGTCAGCGATCACGGGCGAGTCTGCCCCTGTCATCCGCGAGAGCGGTGGCGACCGCAGTGCAGTTACCGGTGGCACGACCGTCATCAGCGACCGTATCGTGGTGCGCATCACTGCGGCACAGGGTAGCGCCTTCCTCGACCGTATCATCGGCCTCGTCGAAGGTGCCTCGCGCCAGCGTACACCGAACGAGATCGCACTTTCGAACCTTCTGCTCGGCCTTACCGTCGTATTCCTCCTCGTCGTCGGCTGTCTGCCGATGTTCACCGGCTTTCTCCGTGACGGGGGATTCGGCATCGCCGATACATCGCCTACGGTCCTCATCGCCCTCGCCGTCTGCCTCATTCCCACCACCATCGGTGGTCTCCTCAGTGCCATCGGTATCAGCGGTATGGACCGCATGGTACGCCGCAACGTGATCGCACGCAGCGGTCGTGCCGTCGAAGCGGCGGGGGACGTCGACGTCCTCCTGCTCGACAAGACGGGCACGATCACGTACGGCAACCGTATGGCGACATCGCTGATGCCCGCACCGCACGTGAGCGCCACGGATCTCGCAAGGTCGGCCATGATCGCATCCCTGGCCGACGATACGCCAGAAGGGCGCAGTATCGTAGCGCTCGTCCAGACCCGTCATGCCGAAGCCAACGATACGTCGGGCTCGCTACGGTATACGGCCATTCCGTTCACGGCCCAGACGCGCATGAGTGGTGCCGATGTGGATCGTAACGGTACGGTCATGGAGATCCGCAAGGGTGCCGTCGATGCCGTGCGCTCGTATCTGCAGGAGCGTCGTGCCACGATCCCACCCGAATGCGAAGCCGATGCACGCCGCATCGCACAGCAGGGATGTACGCCGCTGCTCGTATGCCAGGACGATCGTGTGATGGGCGTGGTGGAACTCAAGGACGTCGTCAAGGAAGGCATCCGCGAACGATTCATGCAGTTGCGGTCGATGGGTATACGCACGGTGATGATCACCGGCGACAATCCGTTGACGGCTGCCGCCATCGCCCCGGAAGCCGGCGTGGACGACTTCATCGCCGAGGCGCGACCCGAGGACAAGCTCGCCCGGATCCGCAGCGAACAGGGCGAAGGCCGCATGGTGGCGATGATCGGCGACGGTACGAACGATGCGCCCGCTCTTGCCCAGGCCGACGTAGGCGTGGCGATGAATACCGGCACGCAGGCGGCACGCGAAGCAGGGAACATGGTCGATCTGGACAGCAACCCTACGAAGCTCATCGAGATCGTCGAGATCGGGAAACAGCTCCTCATGACGCGTGGTGCCCTGACGACGTTCAGTATCGCCAACGACGTATCGAAATACTTCGCCATCCTGCCTGCGATGTTCGGTGCATTGTACGTGGTATCGGGCGGTGAACACGGACCGCTCGCCGTACTGGATATCATGCGACTTCATTCCCCGCACAGTGCCATCCTGAGTGCCGTCATCGTGAATGCACTCCTCATCGTACTGCTGATTCCACTCGCACTTCGTGGCGTTGCCTACGTACCCGCAGGTGCCGCCGTCGTCCTGCGCCGCAACGTCCTGATCTACGGCGTGGGCGGTCTGCTGGCCCCCTTCCTCTTCATCAAACTGGTCGATATTCTTCTCACAGCATTGGGATTCGTATGAGACGGATGTTCATGGCAGGACTGATCGTGGGTTCCTGCTCGTTTTCGGATATGGCGTTATCGGCAGCGCAGGACTCTTCGCTGACCATCAACGGTAACGTCGATGTCATGTATTCGTGGTCGGGCAATCAGCCGAGGAATCATCAGCGGTCGTTCCAGACGCAGCCGTCGCGTAACGACGAGATCATCGTCAATCATGCACTGCTCGCCTTCAGGTACGGCTCGGATGACTATCGTCTGCGCGTTGCCTTGCAGGCCGGTACCTTCGCCGAAGCCAACTACGTGGGCGCCGACGCCGCGTGGAAGAACGTCCACGAGCTCTCGGCAGGTGCACGGATCGCGAATGGACTGTGGATCGATGCCGGCATCATGCCGTCGCATATCGGTTACGAGAGCATGATCGCGCGTGACAACATCAACGTGAGCCGCTCCCTCATCGCCGACTATACCCCCTACTACGAAGCCGCGGTGAAGCTGACGTGGTCACCGAGCCCGATGATCGATGCCAGTATCCTTCTGCTCAATGGCTGGCAGCAGATCGTCGACGTCAACGACGACAAGGCCTTTGGATCGCAGATCGTCGTCAGGCCCACATCGGCGTTGACGATGAACTGGAGTACGTACGTCGGCAACGAGCCTACGCCGTCGGGATCGGGCCTTCGTATCCACAATAATGTTTGGGTGCAACTGCAGGCGTCGGACGACCTGTTACTGGCTCTTCTCGCGGATGCATGCATTCAACATCGCCCGGCCGATTCGACGAGTGGTACCGACGCGACCCACAACATGTGGTATCTCGCACTGCAATCCCGATACTCCGTTTCCGATGCGGTGCGGATCGGAGCCCGCATGGAATGGTTCGACGATCCGAACACGATCCTGATCGCACCGGCCAATGCAACGTCGTTCAGGACCGGCGGCGCCTCGCTCAACATCGACGTCCTTCCTTCGACTCCCGTTCTGCTGCGTGGTGAGGTGCGTTGGCTCGGCGCCGATAACGATGTCTTCCCATCCGATAACGGTTTCCGTTCATCCGACGTCTTCGTGACGGCGTCGATGAGCGTGGCATTCTGAGGAGCATGACGATGAACAAGCTCATCACTCTGATATGGCAGTCCGTGGCATTCCTCGCCGTCATGACGATGCTGACCGGAGTCCTGTATCCCGGCCTGATCGCCGGGTTGGGACTGGTCATGGGGCCATCGAAGGACGATATCGCGATGTCGATCGGCCCTGTCGTCGAATCGCCGACGTACTTTATCGGCCGTCCTTCGGCCGTGAACGGCCAGCCGTTACCGAGCGGTGGCTCGAATCTCGGACCCATCAACGCGAAGCTGAAGACGCGGATCGCAGAACTGCGGGATTCGCTGTCGAAGCGCTTCAACGTACGACCGTCCGACGTACCCGATGATCTGGTGACGATGTCGGCGAGCGGTATCGATCCGCACATCAGCCCGCAATCGGCACGGATACAGGTCGGGTCCGTGGTGAAGGCACGGGGATGGCCGGAATCCTGGCGCGGTGACGTCGTGGACCTGATCGACCGCATGACGGAATCGCCGCAATACTTCATGCTCGGCGAGTATCGCGTGAACGTCAGGAAGCTTAATGTTGCGCTGGACCAACTGCCGCAACAGTAACGGAACGTATGAGCAGCGAAGAACCGACACGCCCCGATCCCGACAGACTTCTCACCTCGCTCATCCAGGCAGGTGAACGGGAGGGGCGTGGCCGGCTGAAGATCTTTCTCGGAATGTCGGCCGGCGTAGGGAAGACCTATGCCATGCTCACGGCTGCGCACCGGCTCGTACGGGAAGGACGCGTCGTCGTCGTCGGTGTCGTGGAGACGCACGGACGTTCGGAGACGGCGGCCCTGCTGGATGGGCTGGTCGTCATCCCGCGCATGGCCGTCGGTCATCGCGATACGACCATCATGGAAATGGACCTGGATCACCTTCTGGCGCTGCATCCGGATGTCGTCCTCGTCGATGAACTCGCCCATACGAATGCACCAGGAACGCGCCATCCCAAGCGGTATCAGGACGTACAGGAACTGCTCGATGCAGGCATCGACGTCTATACGACGCTGAACGTCCAGCACCTCGAGAGCCGAGCCGACAACGTCCGCCGTATCACCGGCATCCGCGTACTGGAAACCTTGCCGGACAGCGTGGTGGACCAGGCGGACGATGTCGAACTCGTCGACATATCGCCCGAAGATCTTCTGCAGCGCATTCGCGAAGGACGTGTCTATACGGGTGATCGGCGCGAACAGGCCGCCAGCAACTTCTTCCGTGTCGGCAATCTGACGGCCCTGCGTGAGATGGCGTTGCGTACCACGGCCGACCACGTCGACAAGGAATTGCTGGACTATCGTGTCGACGAACGGATCGATACGGTATGGCCTGCGCGCGAGCGCTTCCTCGTCGCCATCGGTCCGAGTCCGTACGCAGCCAGGCTGATACGCTGGACACGGCAGGCTGCCGCCGCACGGGACATACCGTGGTTCGCAGTCTATGTACGGACACCACGTATGGTGTCCGAAGAGCAGCGTGAGCAGTTGACGCGGAACATCTCCCTTGCCCGTGAACTTGGGGCACAGGACGTCATCGTTCTCGACGACGATGACATAGCATCGGGACTGCTGACGGCGGCTCGGCGTATCAATGCATCCACCATCGTCGTCGGCAAACCACGCGTCCGGGGACGCCTTGCATGGACGTTCCGCACGGGGCTCGTGTCGCAGCTGGTGGAGAAGAGTCGTGACGTCGACATCGCCATCGTGCAGGGTATCGACGACGACAATGCCGGCGGACAGCGACGACCGATCTCACTGACGCCGATGTCCGGTTGGGCGGCCTATCCCGTACCCTTGCTGATCGGCCTCGCCTTGACGATGTCCTGCCTGCCTCTTCTGCCCATCGTAGGATATCAGGCCGTCGGGCTCATCCTCCTCGTCTATGTTGCGATACTGCCCATGCTGGCGGGTAGGGGACCGGTCCTCGTCACGGCCGCATTGATGGCGGTAATGTGGGATTTCTTCTTCATCCCGCCGCGATTGACGTTCAGCATCGGCAGGATAGAGGATCGATTGACCTTCGTCCTGTATTTCATCGTCGCACTCACGTCATCCGTACTCAGTACACGGATACGGCTGCGGGAGAAGGTGATCCGGCGACGTGAACGTCGTACCGATACTTTGTACCGTCTTGCCCATGATCTCGGCGATGCCGCAGGGCTGGACGCGATCTCCGTCGTCGTCTCCGAGCGGCTCGGACAGATGCTCGACGTCGATGTCTGTCTGATGATGCCGGATGCGGACGACAAGCAGTTGTCCGAGATCGTGCTGCCGGGCGCCACCTATGTTCCGGCGGACAAGGACGTCGGTGTGGCCACGTGGAGTTACCGTAACGGAAAGTCGGCGGGCAACGGAACGGACACGCTGCCTTCGGCGGATGGGACGTTCCATCCGCTCATCGTCGGAGATCATGTGGTCGGCATTCTGGGGCTTCGTCTGCGGGCACAATCGCGCGAGGCCGTGGACATCGTTTCCCTCGGGTCCGTTCTCCAGCAGATCGCACGTGCCATCGAACGGGAGCGGCTCCGCTCCGAAGCGGAACGGCTACGCATGACGGACGAACGGGAACGATTGTATCGATTGCTATTGAACACCGTTTCGCACGAGATACGAACGCCGTTGGCGGCAATCGGCGGATCGGCCGGAGTCATCCACGAACTGCTCGGCGAGGATGGTGACGCGCGTATCGTCGAACTGCTCGAGCAGATACGCCAGGGAACGGTGCGTCTGGACAGGCTCGTCGCCAATCTGCTTGATATGACGCGTATCGAAGGCGGAGGCGTGATGCTTCGGCCGGAGTGGACCGATATGCATGATCTCGTCCGCAGCGTCGTCGGAGCCCTGGAACATGAGCTCGCCGACCATCCGGTCCGGATAGAAAGCTCCGTCGTGCATCCACTCGTCAAATGCGACGCCGTGTATATGGAACACGTTCTGCGGAACCTGTTGCTGAATGCGGCCATCTACACGCCGCCCGGTACGGACATCGTCATCCGGCTCATCCCGGAGGTGGCTTCTTTCCGTATCGACGTCGAAGATCATGGACCGGGCATTCCGGATGAAGAGCGTCCCCACGTCTTCGACAAATTCTATCGAGGCAGCTCCGCACCGAGCGGTGGTACGGGCCTGGGCCTGGCCATCGTGGATGGCCTCGTCACCGCACATGGCGGCACGGTGCGTGTCGAAGTGGCCCATCCCGATCGGAAGGAGAATGCTGGCACACGATTCGTGATCACCATTCCGAACGAGGAAGATTCAGAGGTGAAGACATGACGACGGACAGTCCTACAGCCTTGCTGGTCGACGACGAGGTCGCCATTAGACGTATGATACGTATCGCCCTGGAATCGCAGGACTGGCGTGTGATCGAAGCCGGAAGCGTGCGTTCGGCTTCCGTCGAGGCGGCGATGACGCGTCCCGACGTCATCCTCCTCGACCTCGGTCTGCCGGACGGAGAAGGGGTCGACGTCGTCCGTACCGTACGCTCATGGAGCGATGTTCCCATCATCGTCATCACGGCACGGGATGCGGAGCACGAGAAGGTCGCCCTGCTCGATGCCGGTGCCGACGACTACATCACCAAGCCGTTCTCCATCCCCGAACTGCTCGCACGGATGCGTGCCCACGTGCGCCGGCGGGCGCGCACCGAGACGCAGGCCGACGTCGTGATCGGACCTCTGAGCATCGATCTCGCGGGTCATGTCGTCATGCGCGACGGGGAGCGCATACATCTCACGGCCACGGAGTTCGCCGTGTTGCGCGTGCTCGCATCAAATGCCGGGCGCGTCGTCACGAATCACCATATCCTCCGCAGCGTATGGGGACCGGGTGCGCAGGAAGAGATGCAGTACGTCAGGGTATACATAGCGGCACTCAGGAAGAAACTCGAAGTCGATCCAGACCGCCCTCTCATCATCAGGACGGAGATCGGCGTGGGCTACCGGATGGTACCGTAGCGGATGTATCGGGATGGCGCCGGGGAAGCTATTTTGCCACCATGCTTCCCTACAAGCTCCTGCTGATCCTCAGCCTCCTGTTCGCCGTATTCATGCTCGTCATGCTCGGGCAGAGACTGCGGATATCATATCCCATCCTCCTCGTGATCGCAGGATTGCTGATCGGTGTCGTACCGGGCATTCCACAGGTAGGCATCAATCCGGAATTCATCTTCCTGCTCGTCCTGCCGCCCTTGCTGTACGAAGCGGCATGGTATACGTCATGGTACGAATTCTGGAGGTGGAAGCGGCCCATCGCGCTGCTTGCCTTCGGTCTCGTGATCTTCACATCGGCGGCCGTCGCCCTCGTTTCCTCGGCCATGATACCCGGCTTTACGCTGGCGCTCGGCTTCCTCCTTGGGGGTATCGTATCGCCGCCCGATGCCGTCGCCGCTACGTCCGTCCTGAAAGGCATGGCGATTCCACGACGCGTTCTGACCGTCCTCGAAGGCGAGAGCCTCGTCAACGATGCATCGAGTCTGATCGTATTCCGCTTCGCACTGGCGGCCGTGGTATCCGGACAGTTCGTTCTCCGTGCCGCCGTCGTCGACTTTTTCGTCGTTGCTGGCATGGGAGTCGTCATTGGCCTTGCCATCGCCCATATCATGTACGTCATCCATCGGTGGATGCCGACGACTCCGAGCATCGATACGGCATTGACGCTGATGACGCCCTATCTCATGTACATCGTCGCGGAGCAGTTCCATTTCTCCGGCGTCATGGCCGTCGTCAGCGGCGGACTGTTCCTGTCCTTCCGTTCGCACGAGATACTCAGTTACCGTTCGCGTATCCAGGCGACGGGGACCTGGTCGACGGTCGTCTTCGTTCTGAACGGCCTCGTCTTCATCCTCATCGGTCTCGAACTTCCGGCCATCGTGGCGGGGCTTGGCGACTATTCCCTGATGCAGGCCATCATGTATGGTGTATTCATCAGCCTGCTCACGATCGCGATCCGTATTGCATGGGTCTATCCGGCCGCTTACATTCCGAGGATCCTGAGTAAGCGCATACGTGAACGCGAGAGCAATCCGGGATGGAAGGGCGTCTTCCTCGTGAGCTGGTCCGGTATGCGTGGCGTGGTGTCCCTCGCATCGGCATTGTCCGTTCCGTTCGTCGCCGCCGATGGTGCCACCTTCCCGCAACGGAACCTCATCCTCTTCATCACCTTCGTCGTCATCCTCTTCACGCTCGTCCTGCAGGGATTGAGCCTGCCGGTCCTCATCAGGGTACTCGGCATCCACGAAGTCGATGAACGTATGGACGAGGAGGAGCAGGAGGCGGCGATACGGCTTCGCATGACGGAAGCTTCGTTGAGTCATCTCAACGCACGGTTCTCCGCGGAGCTCCACGAGAATGAGCTGGTGCGGTCGCTGCGGACGCAGTACGAGCAGGATATCAGGATGATCGCGCAGCATCTGGATCAACTGGAATGCGACGAACACGAGAAGGCATTGATGAAGCGTTATCGTGAAGTCGTCGCCGAACTCATCGGTATACAGCGCAAGGAACTTGTGGCTCTGAGGAAGGAGCAGCGGTTCGACGACGAAGTGCTGCGCAAGCACGAAATGCATCTCGACATCGAAGCCGTTCGCATCGCCGACTGACGTCGGTGAAATGAACGGATGACAGGAACGTCGTAAGACCCCATGTATACCAATCCGATCCCGACACGCTTGAATGTCGACGGAGCCATGTGGGATGCCTTCAAGAGGTATGCCCGGCGCCCGAAAGGAATCGGCAGACCTCCCGATCCCATTACCGTCCATCCCATCGCGTCGGCCGATCTTTTCGCGTCGGCCTCGCAGGCGCCGAAGGTGTGGTGGCTCGGCCATGCCTCCCTGCTGATGGAGATGGGTGGTCAACGCTATCTGCTCGATCCCGTCCTCAACGAGCGCGCGTCGTTCTCGCAATCGATCGGGCCGCGTCGTCTCCATGCCTCGCCGATTCATCCGTCCGACATTCCCTACGTCGATGCCGTCGTCCTTTCCCACGATCACTACGATCACATGGACAAGTGGACGATCCGCATGGTGGCCGAGCGCACGCGCCAGTTCATCGTGCCGATGGGTCTCGGCGCGATCCTGCGTCGATGGGGTGTCCCTGCCGAGCGTATCGTGGAACGGAACTGGTGGCAGGACGTACGGCACGGTGACAACACGATCATCTGCACGCCTGCACGGCACTATTCGGGTCGTACGCTGTCGACACGCATGATGTCGACCTACACCACACTGTGGGCATCATGGTGTTTCGTCAATGGGGATCATCGCGTCTACTTCGGCGGCGATTCTGGCTTCATGCCGCAATACGACGATATCGGAAAGGGCTTCGGTCCGTTTGATCTCACGTTGATGCCCATCGGGGCCTACGACAAGGCCTGGGCGGAAATCCATCTCTTTCCCGAAGAGGCCGTTGCCGCACATGGTATGGTGGGCGGAGAGCTTCTCCTGCCGATACACTGGGCCACCTTCGATCTCGCCATCCATCCGTGGGCCGAACCCATCGATCGTCTGCAGAACGAAGCACGGCGGACCGGAACACGGCTCGTCGTTCCCGATCCGGGAGAAGTCGTTTCATTGAACACGGATCTGTCGAGGTCTCATGATGACGGAACATTCGCTGGATCTCAGGATCGACTGGAGTGACCTGGATCGCTTCGGTCACGTCAACAACATCGCCTACTTCCAGTACATCCAGGCTGCACGCGTCTCATACTGGGAAGAGGTGGGTCTGATGCATATCTACAACACCACGAACGTCGGTCCCATCCTGGCATCCACGAAGTGCGACTTCAAGAAGCAGTTGCACTATCCCGGTACGATTACCGTACGGACATCGTTGGCGTCGACGGTCAGGACGAGTTTTACGCTTCGTCATCTCCTTATCGACCAAGCGGGGGACGTCGTGGCAGAAGGAACGGACGTCATCGTCCTGTACGACTTCACGACGCAGAAGAAGATGGCTGTACGCCACGTGCTTGGTGATCCTTCGTGAGCGTTTCCGCAGCCATGGTCTTCGACGTTCCTGCCATCCGTTCGAGGCGCCGTGAGCGCGTGCGATAGGAGGGAATAATGATGGAAAGGAAGTAGACACGGATGATATACCACCAGAAACTGCGCTCGTTCAGGTCCGGTGCGATCTTGTCCGCGATCTTGGCATGCAGTTCGGGGGTCTTGCTCCAGTGCGTTCCCGCCTTGTCATGGTGGACGGTGTGATAGCCGTTGTTGAAGAGCAGTACGTTCAGGAAGCCCGTGAAATTGCGGGAGTGATCGAACTCGGATTCTTCGTCGGCATGAACGTGTTGTACGTAGTTGAAGACGAGAACCGCGAACAGGCCGAACTGTTGGGGAATGATGATGTAGAGCAGGGCCTTCTGCCAGTCGATGAGCAGGCCGGTAACGATCCAGGCGACGAGGAATGCATACTGCATGACCGCGAGCCAGTATTTCCGGCGGTTGTCCTTCCTCAGCATCTTGAGGTAGTCACGAATGGGCTTCTGTTGATAGAAGGAGCTGACCGAAGGATAGAGGAGAAGCATCAGCAGGTGATTGTGCTCCGTCAACCGATAGGTGATCGTATAGTCTCCCTCGCGGTTGTTGAGGGCATGATGGTTCATGTTGTGCGTTGGTATCCAGGCGAATGCCGGGAAGCCATAGAACACGGTGAGCCAGTAATCCGTAAGATTATTGAGCGTCTTGTTCCGGAAGATCGGCAGGTGATTGTGATTGTGGGCTATGACCGTCACCGCGACCGACAGAAAGAGATAGATGACGTAGAGCCACGGACTGAAGCCCTCCGATATCCAGAGGAAAAAGAACAGGGTTGTCGTCATTGCCATATAGGCAAGTGTTCGGCGGTCGGCTTTGTATCGCAGCATGTTGTCCGTTGCGTTGAGAGGGTGGAAGGAAAGTTAGCCCCAGATACCCATTATTTCTAGTCATTTTCTGACTACGTCCGGAAATAGGTAGAAATCCGGTCGCAAGCCGTTGATTCCAATGTGGTTGATTGTTCTGACGCATACGTGTTACAGCCGCAGTGTCCGGACCGGATCCGGGGAGCCTGCCTCCGACAGATCCCGTCAGGAAATCCCTTCTGCGGGACCGGACGAAGTATGATCTTTGCACCCGGTATTGAGAGGGTGGCACGCATGGATCGCAGATGGATACGGATCATTCAACGGGGCTGACGATGGCTGTGCGAATAACGACGTCGCTGATGATTCTGGGCATTCTCGTATCGACAGGGTGGGCGCAGGACAGCACAGAGGTCCAGAGGAACGTCATGGGCGGTATCGTCAGCGGTACCGTTGTCGATGCAGCTACGCAGCAACCATTGCCTGGTGTGAGCTTGCGGGTACGGAATTCCGACAAAGGAGCCGTTTCGAAGAAGGACGGTACCTATCGGATCACGGGTGTCGACGTTGGGATCGTACAGATCGAAGTACGTCTGCTCGGCTATCGACCACGCGTGGAGTCCGACGTCTTCGTGCGGTCCGGACGGGTGACGATCGTGAACACAGGGTTGCACGAGTCTTCCGTGGATATGGACGAAGTGCTGGTGACGGCGAACTACTTCGACAATGGTGCCGATGCCAACGTCAGTACGGTGTCCTTCAATGCCGAGGAACTACGTCGTTCCGCTGCATCCGTCGGTGACCTCAACAGGGCACTGCTCAATCTGCCGAGCGTAACGCAACCGGAGGACGAGGCGAACGATCTCGTCGTCCGCGGCGGCAGTCCGATGGAGAACGGCTACTATATCGACGGGCTCTATACGCCGAATATCAATCACTTCCCACAGCAGGGCGCGACAGGTGGAAACATTTCCATCGTCAACATGGACTTCGTGGAGAATCTCACGATGTCGGCCGGTGGCTTCGACGCGACCTATGGGGATCGGACGTCGGCCATCATCGATGTATCGTTCCGCGAGGGTAATCGCGAACGTCTTCAAGGACAGATCGATCTCAACATGACGGGCTTCGGTGGCAATATCGAAGGTCCGATCGGCAATGCAGGCTCGTATATGGTGTCGGGCAGGCGAAGCTATCTGGACGCCATCGTCGCCCTGCTGGATGTCGGCAAGGCTCCGAACTTCGGCGACGTCCAGGGTAAGATCGTCTTCGATCCCGGAGCGGGACATCGCATTTCCGCTCTTGGTATCTACGGTGTCAGCGACTTCAAACGTCCCAAGGATGTGGCGCAGACCGAAGGGAACAGTACCTACGGTGACGAAGGATATCATGTGTCGACGTCTGGGCTGACCTGGCGGGCACTGTGGGGCGAGTCGGTAGTGACGAATACCGCACTGTCCTATTCCCATATCGATGCGCGCAACACATGGTCGTCGGTCGATCGCGACAGTCTGGTGGAGCTGACGACGGTGAATGACGATGTCTTCAATCTGCGCAGCGTAACGGCATGGACGATAGCCGACGGTAGCCATCTCGAAGGCGGTATCGAAGCGCGTCAGCGCATCATGCGTTCGGAAGATTCCGAACGGCCGACATCGCAGTCGTTCGACGCAGGATGGATGGCGGGCTTCGCATCGTTCCGTCAGCGGCTCGGACGGTTGACGTTGACGGCAGGTATTCGTGGAACGTATTCGACGGCGATGAGACGCTGGACTGTGGACCCTCGATTCCAGGCATCGTATCAGGTATCCGAACCGTTCTGGATCACGGCCTCCGCAGGCGTCTTCCACCAGGAGCTGCCGCCCTTCCTTCTGGCGCAGGATCCGTCCAACCTGCGGCGCGACGTTCCTCGTGCGATGCACGGCATCGTCGGCGTGAACTGGCTGCCGATGCCCGACGTCAAGATATCACTGGAAGGGTACGTCAAGGAATACGATCGATTTCCGTTATCCGCAAACGTGCCGTACCTGTTCGTCGTCGACCAGGTCGCAGGCGACGTCTCGAATTACGGTCAGTACGGAGTTTTCAGCGACAGCGGTTCCGCCTACACACGCGGTGTCGAACTCCTCGTCCAGAAACGCCTGTCGGGGCATTGGTACGGCACTGCCGGTGCATCGTACTTCCGGAGCCGCTATCGGGACTTCGACGGAACATGGAGAAACCGGACGTTCGACAATCGTCTGGTACTCAATCTGCTGATAGGCTATGCGCCGGACAGTGCCTGGATCTTCAGTGCACGGTTCGTCTATGCAGGTGGCAAGGCCGTGACACCGGTCGATCCCGTCGCCTCGCGCGCGCTGGGCAGGACGGTGCGGGATGTCGCGAATACGAATACCGACTACCTCCCTGCCTATCACTCGCTATCACTTCGGGCGGACAAGCGCTGGTACTTCATGGGGGCATCGCTGACGACGTATCTGAACGTCGTCAACATCTACAACCGCAAGAACACGAAGCTGTACTACTGGGATATCAAGGATCAGAGCGTCGAGGCCGAACCGATGTGGGGAATCATTCCCATCTTCGGTGTCGAACTGGAACTGTGACGGTGTGGGCGCATGCGGAAGACGCCATATCAGGCCGTGATCGTACCACCCGTATGCTGCAGCAACGGTTCGATGACCCTGCGCGTCCACGAATTCCTGAACGTACCGCGGGGATCGAGGGCGAGAAGAACCTCGCACCACGTCTGCCATCGGGGATACATCGTGCGTACCTGTTCGGCGGTGAGAGCATCGAATTCCAGTCCCCAGTGCATCCGCGCATCGCACGTGGTCTGCAGGCGCCGCTGGATGTGATTCAGGATGAGGACGCTTTCTTCCGTCACACCGATGTCGGGCAGGGACATGAACGGCAGTTCGATCATGCACGTCGGACGTCCGTACTGCGGAGCCAGGTAGTGCGCAGATGCCGCGACGAAGCGCAGGGAGAACGGTGACGTCACGTACGTACGCCAGTTCTTCGGTACGCGGAGCTTGTTCAACGTTTCGATGATGATGTCGACGGCCGTGGCAGTCTGCTCGAAGGGCACGGCGATCTCGTTCGCATAGCCGTCGATGCCGCCCAGGCCGAGCGTCAGGACGCCGTCGTAGTGCGAGCAGAACGTTCCACGCAGGGCGCTGAGGCCGGAATCCAACAGACCTGGGATCTGGGTCGGATGATTGACGATATGGGATTGCAGTCCGATTCCGACGAGCTCCTGGGCTACGTTCGCTATCGCCAGCCAGGGACTGTCCCGTGTCGGCTGAGGGGAAAGGGCTTCGGTCGTGCGTGTACGTCGTGCCGTGACGAGGACCTTCGGTGCTCCGTCGGTCGAATACGGATTGACGAGTATCTCCTGGTGCCGGAATCGTGAGAAGATGGCGTGGTCGACGTCGATCATCGATCGTGCTTCCGTCCACCGTCCGAGGCGACGGTCTTCGAAGAGTTCGTAATCCGGAATGCCTTCGATGACGAGGGAGTGTACGAGTCCCATGCAGCCCATCGATACGACGACGCTGTGGAACCAGTCGTCGTTCTGTACGAGCGTTACGCCGGTCTCGGGTACGGCCGGATCCGTGATTCCGTTGGACGGCTCGATGCGGAAGACGCGGCCACCCGAAGCGACGATGAGGACGGATCTGACCATCTCGGCGATCGGCCCCAGTGTGAGCCCGCTTCCGTGCGTACCGGTCGTGATGGCGCCGATCAGCGCCTGCCCGGTATAGCTGCCCATGTTCGGCAACGCGAGGGGAGTCTTCAACGAACGCAGATGCCTGATGAGCTGTGCGAGCGTGATGCCCGCTTCGACGTTGACGAGACGCGGATTACCCGCCAGATTCCGCATCGGTGGCAAGGGGAGGGGAGAGGCATAGGAATGCGTCCGTACCATGACGTCGTCCGTCACCGCCACGGAACTGAAGGAATGACCGTCGCCGAAGCCGCGTACGGTGAGGCCGTGGGCCTCCGCATTGCGAACGATGTCGATGAGCTGTTGCAGCGTCGTCGGTTGTTCTATCCGCTTCGGTTTGACGACGATGTTGCCGCCGTAGTTCGACCATGTCATTCGTTCTCTCCTCGGGGTTCACGATGCCTGCGATCATTTGCGCATAAATACCGTAGCGCAACATTCGGCAATTCTACATATTTCTGTGATGCGGACCTTGCTCGACCCGGCAGGTCCCCATACACGACGAAGCCCCCGGTCATCGTCTCGATCACCGGGGGCCCCGCAGTCTCTTCTCTACATTTCCATCGCACTCACAACACCATGTCACTCTTCAGGAGGAGCCGGCACGGTTACGTCGACCGGCTGTGCCGTTTCGGCGGCGAGGTTGATCAAACTGGGATTCGAGCAGGAGGCGATGACGATAAGGGACGGATATGCGATCCTGTACGTCACACCGCCTACGGGAATCAAGCAGCGGCTATCGACGATGACGACCGTACCTATCGGCAACATTGCCTTGGGGCCTCGGACGAGGCCTGCAGGTGTAAGGGTGAGGAGATTGACTTCGCAAGCCATAAAGCTCAGCGTCTTGAGGTCTGCGCCAGGTATAGGATTCTCATCCATAGGATATGGCTTCTTCCGGAAATGGTGATGTAATGGGGGAGGACGGTTTCGACATGATGCCGACGTATCCATACTTGTACGCAAATTGTGGTTCCTATGGCTCCTTTGGCAATCCCTGGAAGTAGGTATTCTGAAGAAATATTCTCGTTTCTCTGGAATATCAATCGTGTCGGAGTTGAGCGGCGTTTCGACCAGGCCGTTGGAGAGGGGCGTGTCCTTTCCGCATTGTATGATCTGAATCAGGCGATTCTCGTTCGTGACGACGTCACGTCCAAAGCCCTGATGGATCGGCATTACGATCCTCTGGATAAGGGAATCATGTTCGTGGACGAACTCGTCCGCAGCAGATGGTGTGCTACGTTTGGAAACCCATCCGACGTCGTCGTCCATCTCGATCTGGCTGAAGCTCTTGCCGAGGGAGGTCACGCACTCGTTCTCGCGGCATTGCTGCACCGCCAGGGGCACCTTGCGCGCAAGCGGAGCGAGTACGCGCGCAGTATCTCGATGCAGCTTCGCGCCGAAGCTACGTTCCAGGAACATGGATGGATCCTCGATGCGGCGTTCTGTCGTGTGGAGATCGGATCGGTTTTGTTGATCAATGGAGATGTTGCTGCCGCCACGACTGCATATCTTGCGGCCCTCGACGTCGTCGAGAAGGAGGGAAGTTCCCGTCAGACGCAAGGTATCCGTGCCAACGTAGCCGCCACCTTGCAGCGAACGGGCGATCATGGTCGTGCCAAGGTGATGCTGCGCGAAGCGCTTGCACAACCCCCTTTCGATTCGCCATCGACAGGGAGGGCGATTCTTCTTCAAAATCTGGCAGTGATGGAAAAGATCGAACAACAACACGTCGAAGCGCTCAGGTTGTATGACGAGGCGCTGGCATGTATCGACGCGACGCCGCCGACATCCCAGTTCATCAGATTGATCGTCGGCAAGGCAGAGTTGTTGGTGAGGATAGGAAAGCACGAAGAGGCCAGGAATCTGGTGGAGAGCATCTCGATGGACGATGTCGCCTCGGCATCGGCAGTCGCGCGGGTAGAGGTCTACTCCCTGCGCGGACGCATCCATGGAGTGCTCGACTCACCGGCGGACGCGGCGCATTGGTTCGAACTTGCGAGCGCCACCGCCTACGAGCATCGCCTCTACGAGGAACGCGCCAACGTCCTCAGGGAACATCTCGTCATCATACCCGGCGACGACGAGCGCTACAGGGCGCGCCTGTTGCAGGAACTCGCCGACGTGCAGACGCAAAGACTGGATGAAATGTCGGGATCGATCGGACGTATCGTGGACTTCCGTGCCAGCTACGAACGTCAGCTCGGACAGATCGAAGTAGAACGGCAACAGGAGAAGACACGCGTCATCATCGAAACGCAGGATCGCGTCAGCAGATCGATCGCACGGGATCTGCACGACAGCGTCGGACAGGACCTGACCATCCTGCGCCTGCTGATCGATCAGCTGGGCCGCGGCGAACAGTTGTCGGAACAATCCATGCAGGACGTCATGGTACGTGCCCGGGAGAAAATCGTCGAAGTGGCCAACGACGTCCGGCGTATCTCCCATGAGCTATCCAATACGGTACTGGAATCGCAGGGCCTCGCGGCGGCGATGCAGATACTTGTCCAGGACACGGCCCTGGCCGTGAATGGCCTTTCGATCAACTACGGTGCACATGGAGACATCGACACCATCCATCATGATCTCGCCCGATGCCTCTACCGGTGCGCGCAAAGCCTGCTGCAGAACGTATTGCGGCATGCCAACGCAACGGTCATCGAAATGCAGCTCATCGTCCATGAATCCACGGTCGATCTCTCGATCGAGGATAACGGTACGGGATTTGATGTCGGGACGACCAGCAAAGGACTCGGACTCCGCGAGGTTGCTGCACGTGTGGGTACCTACGGAGGAACGCTCCATCTCGATACTACGGTTGGACACGGCACGTTCACGCACGTGAGCGTACCATTGGCGGAAGCAACGACATACTGAACACATAGCCTGGAGCAAGCCGAACATGACGACAAGCAATCCGATCCGCGTCTACATGGTCGATGACCATCGCAGTGTCCTTGAGGGTATCAAGGCCGCATTGCTGCTGACGTCGGACATCCATATCGTGGGATCCGCCACCGATTCCGTGGCCGCCCTCGAAGAGATCGGTCAGCGTCGGAACGAGATCGACATCGTCCTGTCCGATGTCGGTATGCCTGTCATGGATGGTATCGAGTTGTGTCGCAAACTGAAATCGGGCGGCACGCTTCCCTATGTGATCCTTCTTACACAATACAGTGAAGCGGAAGTACGTTTTCGCGCCGTTCGGGCCGATGCCGACGGTTACGTCCTGAAGGTCGCGGGAATCGACGAAATCCTCGCCTGCCTCCGCAACGTCATGAACGGTTCCTTCGCCCAGTTCGAGCGTTCCTATTATCAGCCCACCATCAGCAATCGCCGTCTCGGCCTGACCGAAACCGAACTCAAGATCCTGAAGATGATTGTCTACGACGAACTGACGTCGCGGGAGATCGCCGAGCAACTGTTCCGCAGCATTCACACCATCGAACAGCACCGCAAAGCCATCATGGCCAAGCTCGGCATCAATTCCACGATCGGCCTCGTGAAGTACGCTTACGCCATAGGCCTCTACAATCCGGATTCCGAGAACATCTGATCCCCTGAACATGGTATTTCCGTGGCGCTCCCCGGTTGGCGGGATGCCTGGCTCCATGGAAAGTAGGAAGTTCGTACCCATGCAATGCAGGTTCATGGAGTAGCGTAGTGCTGTGCTGGAACCGCGGTACGTGTATGGTCCAGCGCAGCTACTCCTCCGATCCCGGGCAAGGATCATGCACTCTTATCAGAGGTGTTCATGTATACGACCGTTCACGTCCAGTTCTCGAAAGACATCGACCTCAATCATTTCAAGATTATCGACATCACGTCGACGGGCGATGAAATGGAGATCAATGATCAACTGGAAGTGCGTATGGGAACAGCCGAAGGTGTGCGTGGTGCCTGGCTTCGTGACCTGCATGCCCAGGTCATCCTCAGGTTTTCCGCCGCTGGCGGCCGCGCCGGAGAGGAGGCGCAGCTCGTCGTCGAATTCGATCGCGCGACGGGAACGAAACGTCACGTCATCGAGATGCAGTTCGATGATCGGGGCTATTGTTCCACAGGCAGCATGGTATTGCCGACGAGCTGAACGATGATCGTGATGTGGGATGGGCTCAGACCACCAGCATCGGGATCGAAATCTTGTGCCGGATGGCGTCGATCGTCGCACCATGGACGATGTCGCTGATGCCGGAGTGACCATGCCCTGCCATGACGAGCAGATCGGCGCCGCTTTCCGCGACCTGCCCGACCAGGACCTTGCGGGGCTCACCGTGACATATCCGTACTTCCGCACTGCGTCCGGTCCGACGTATCTCATCGGCGTAGCGCTCCAGACGTGTACGGTCAGCGCTCGTCTCCCTGTCGTAGGCCTCTTCACCCATGACCAGTGCGCCCGGTGTCTCCACGGCATGGAACAGGATGATCGTACTGCCGGTGTCTCCCATCGAAACGGCTGCACGGAGCGCATTCTCGTCCACATCCGAGAAATCGACCGTCACGGCGATGCGGGAATAGCGTATGTCGACGTTCAGATCCATCGCGCCATGCTGCTCCTTGTGCGGCATGAGAATGTGTCGTCTGCGATGTGTGCGTAAGGGCATGACGGTGGCATAGACGAGGATTGCGACGAAGAACAGGCAGGCGGGTACGACCGTCAGCCAATAGATGTAGGGTGTTGCACTCGATTCCATCCATCCGGCGATCTCCGCGTAGACGAGGCGGCCGTTCAGACCGATGATGACGAAGGCACTCAACCACGCGAGGAACCTCACGATTCGCCCAATGGCGAATTCCCCCATCTCCCGGCGGTCGCTGACGAAATGGATGAGGGGAATGATGGCGAAGCCCAACTGCAGACTGAGGATCACCTGCGACAGTACCAGAAGCTCGCCGACGGCTTCTTCTCCAGCCACGAGAATGACGATGACGGCAGGAATGATGGCGATGGCACGTGTAACGATGCGGCGCAGCCAGGGGCGCAGGCGCAGCCCCAGATATCCCTCCATGACGACCTGACCGGCAAGCGTCCCCGTGACGGTACTGCTTTGTCCCGCCGCGATCAGTGCCACGGCGAAGAGAATGGGTGCGATGTCGCTGCCGAGCAGTGGAGCCAGAAGCTTATGGGCGTCCTGGATCTCCGTGACGTCATGCAGTCCGCGCGTATAGAACGCCGAGGCCGCGACCACCAGGATGGCAGCATTGACGAAGAGTGCCAGGTTCAGGGCCACGGCCGAGTCGATGACGTTGAACTTCAACGCTTCGAGGATACCGCGTCGGTCGCGCGAGAACAGGCGGGTCTGTACGAGGGCGGAGTGGAGATAGAGGTTGTGCGGCATGACCGTCGCAACCATGATTCCGATGGCGATATAGAGGGCCTCGGTATTCGGAATGCGTGGAACCAGTCCCGTTACCAGCGTCCCCGCATCGGGTTTCGACATGATGACCTGGGAAAGAAAGGCCAGGCCGATGATGGTGATGAGGCCGAGGACGATGGCTTCCAGTCTGCGCACGTTTCCGCGCATGATGGCCATCAGGATGAACGTGTCGAGCAGCGTGATGACGACACCCCAGAGAAGAGGGATGCCGAAGAGGAGTTGCAGGCCGATGGCCATACCGAGAACCTCGGCCAGGTCGCAGGCCGCGATGGCGAGTTCGGCCAGGCCATAGAGGACGAAATTGACGAAGGGCGGATAGGTCTGTCGCGAAGCCTGCGCAAGGTCCATGCGACGTACGAGACCGAGCCGGGAACTGAGGCTCTGCAGCAGCAATGCAATGAGATTGGACAGGACGAGCACCCACAACAGCGTATAGCCGAACTTGCTGCCCCCGGCGATGTCCGTTGCCCAGTTGCCCGGATCCATGTAGCCGACGGCGACGAGATATGCCGGCCCCATGAAGGCCAGCAACCTGCGGAAGAAGCCATTGCGGCTGCGCGTATCGACGCTCTGATGTACTTCCTCGAGGGACGGACTAGGGTGTTTCATGTCGTAAAAATAATTTAGACATGACTAATCTAGTGAAATCGTCACTGAGTACAAGAATAACACGTCAGAACCCTATGTCGCCGTGGAATACGTCATCCCTACCCGTCTCGAGTTCTGGAGGTGGGGTAACGGGACGAACCCGACCGGATGGAGCGAGCCGCAGGACGACCGCGATTCCGGCATCGATGGCGATAGGGAAGAGCCGGAGGATGCGATGGAGTTGAGCGACACGGACGGCATCATCGGTACACCGCCGGAGAAGGCAGCCCCCGATGACCGGGCCGGGCATGGTGGTGGTAGCGCCCCCGCCTATGTCGAGGCCGATGAGGGGAAGGATACTGCCGGACCGCACGGTCCGGGTACGTGGAACACGTATGGCGATGGGCGGATGGAATCCGATGAACTGACACGTGGAATGCCGAGATTTGCGTCGTGAAGAACGTATGGAACGAGCGAATGACGACTACCATGAAAAGACTGCTTCCTGAAGTAGAGGCCCTGCATGTGAATCGTGTGCTCGCCGCCGAGAGGAAGAGCAGCACGATGCCCGTGATCGTCGATACGGATGCAGGACCGTACTTCGTCAAGCTTCACGGAACGGCACAGGGAAAGTCGGCCCTCGTCGCGGAAATCATCGTTGCCGAGCTTGCCGAAGCGCTCGACCTCGATGTTCCGGAACGCAGGCTCATCATGCTGGGACATGACGTCGTCAGCGACGACAAGAACGACGAGCTCGCAGATCTGCTGAATGCGAGCCGCGGTCTCAATCTCGGATTCCACTACATGAAGGGTGCCCGGGATATCCGTCCCGACGACATTCCCTCGATCGATGAAGATATAGCGTCGCGCATCGTATGGCTCGATGCCCTGGTGATGAACATGGATCGTACGGCTCGCAATCCGAATCTTCTGCTGTGGATGAAGAAGCTCTGGTTGATCGATCACGGTGCGTCGCTGCCGTTCCAGTACAACTGGAATAACGTGACGGAAGAGTCGCCGCGCCGCCGTGCTCCGGAGCACCATGTGCTGGAATCGCGGGCGAAGCGTGTACGTGAGTGGGACCCGATCCTTGCGCAGACTCTCACCCGTGATGTCCTGATCCATGCCGTCGACTGCGTACCCGACGAGTTCCTGAACCACGATACCGACGATGTAACGAGACGTCGAGCGGCCTACGTTGCCTATCTCTGGAAGCGCCTGAAGGATCCACGGCCGTTCATTCACCAAGCGTAGTATCCGACCGGACTGGACGTCGATGTACGAACACGTTCCGCAGTTCTGATGGCTGCGATGGTAACGGCGCTGATTACCTGTGCGGTATACTATGGAAGCATCGTATTCCGAATCTCATCGCCGGGTCGTACGGAGGCGGTATCGGCGTCAGAAGCTGATCTGGTACTGAAGAACGACCTGGTTCTTCCGCTCGCCACGGACGATCGTTTCCTGCCGTTCACCCGCTCCGTTGGCAAGAAGTCCGAAGGTCGGTCTGTTCTCCAGGTCGACGGATACCCGGGCCCGTATACCGTCGATGAGCAGTGATGCACCCAGACGATAGACGTCCACCGTACTGCCGAGGCGGTCGTAGTTGCCGAAGAAGGCGCTGACGTACGGCATGATGCCGGCCTCGCCGATGATCTTCGGAAACAGTACTCCACAATGACCGTAGACGACCGTACCGGTACCGTAGATCGGATAGGCGTTACCGTATGTAGCGCCCACGTTAGGGATCGGTTGCAACGTGGAACCCGACTGTGGCGCGGTACCCGTCCCCGGGTTCATGATGCCGTTGTATCGAAGATGGTTCTTGCCGTAGTTGTTGCGGAAGACACCCGCATAGGCGCTGAGTGTCGTACCTGACGCATCGATCGGCGCATCGTACAGGGATTCCACGGCGATGAGGAGCAGATCATCATAGACCGTATCGGCACCGGCCGTACGCCACATCGCATTCGGCTGATGCATCACGCCCGCTGCGACGTTGAAGACCTTGCGTGTGCCGAAGTACGATCCGGCCATATTGGCGATGGTATGAGGTTCATGATCACGGAACTGCCAGATCACGTAGGCCTGTTTCTGCAGGTGATGTCCCTGTTGCGCGAACGTCGCGGTGGCATTGATGGCTGGCTGCGGACTTCCCGTCGACGTGACGGGGAAGGGGTCGGACAATGCGAGGCGGTAGTCGATCGGACCGATCTGTCCACGTGCAGTCATGCTGAGTTTCCGTCCGAAGACATCGATCTGTTCCACCGTCGCCTGGCCGAAGACGGGAATGTCGGTCGTGGCGATGGCGATCACCGCAGGCTGCGAGAATCGCGAGAGGCCATTGACGAAGGTCAGCCCCATGCCGAGCTTGAGTTCGTTACGTTCCGACACACGATACTCTCCGAAGACGTCGTGGAAGAAAGCCTGAAGCCTGCGATTTCCTCCGATGGCGAAGTTCGTGTTGTAGTTGTTGAAGCCGTAGTGGAGGAAGAGGGATGCTCTCTCCGTGATCTGGGCGTAGCACTGGATCCGTGCCCTGCGGATGCCGATGTCGAACGTGGTGGCAGCGGGCTCTCCCTGTTGCACCGTTCCCGGATTGCTCTCGTTGTATCGTGCCCAGAACTGCGCCATCATCGAGAGCTTGACGTACTGGCTGCTGTCGTCACTCAGATTCCATCGCAGGTCCTGGGCCGACAGGCCGATGGACGCGACGAAACAAAGGACGACGAGGAGAGGCGGGGTATTTCGCTGCAGGCAGGCATTCATGCTGCCGAAGTTATGGAAATAGGACACTATGTTCGGTCCCGGAAGAGCGATAATCATGGTTCGGATACGTCGAAGGACCGGATTCGTATATTGACGACTTGACGTCGGGCCATGACGTCGCACCAACCACATACTGTGAGCTGATCATGGGGAAGAAGCACTATGTCGCAGTGATGATCGCATTGCTCGTCGTCGTTGCGAAGGCCTTCGCAGGGGATACCGGTGACGTCACCGTGGAACAGGCGCGGAAGATGATCGACAGGAAGAACGTCATCGTCCTCGACGTGCGCAAGGCCGATGAATATGCAGCTGGACATCTCGCCAATGCCGTATGGATCGACTTCTATTCGGACAAGTTCGAGAGCAGGGTGAAGAAGCTCAGCAGGAAGAAACAGATCGTCGTCTACTGTGCAACCGGACGCAGGAGTGCAGCGACGCTGGAAATGATGAAGAAGAACGGTTTTACCAATGCCCATGACATGCTCGGTGGATACAAGGCATGGGCGGAGAAAGGTCAACCCGTCGTCATTCCGAAATCCTCTGGCGGCAGGAAAGGCAAGTAATCCTACGGATCGAAGCGCACATGACAGAGATCGTCGATATCGTCGTCAATGCCTATCTGGGATACGCGAACTACCTGTGGTATGAGATCACGACGCCATCGTGGAACAACTACTTCTACTGGCTGATTGGCGTCTCGCTCGTCGTCTGGGGCCTGGAAATCGTCGTTCCATGGCGGAAGAAGCAGGCAATCGTCCGCAAGGACTTCTGGCTCGACGCCTGGTACATGTTCTTCAACTTCTTCGTCTTTTCCCTGATCGGCTATGCCGCCATTTCGAACGTCGTCGTCTATTTCGTTCGCTCGGGTGCCGCATCGCTGCTCGGAATCAACGAATTCGACATCATCGACGTGCGCGGTTTGCCGTGGTGGTCGCAGCTTCTCATCCTGTTCGTCGTAAGGGACTTCATCCAATGGAATGTCCATCGACTTCTCCATGCGGTGCCCTGGCTATGGCGGTTCCACATGGTACACCATAGCGTCGAGCAGATGGGATTCGCGGCCCATCTGCGATTCCACTGGATGGAAACCGTCGTCTATCGCGTGCTGGAGTATCTTCCGCTCGCATTGATCGGCTTCGGACTGAAGGACTTCTTCGCGGTCCATATCTTCGCCCTGGCCATCGGCCATCTCAACCATGCGAATCTTTCCCTTCCGATAGGACCTCTGAAGTACATCTTCAACTCGCCGCAGATGCATATCTGGCATCATGCGAAAGAGCTTCCGCACGACGTGAAGGGCGTGAACTACGGCCTCTCGCTTTCCTTGTGGGACTACCTGTTCGGAACGGCGTATATCCCGGTGAACGGCCGGGACATTCCGCTCGGCTTCGACGGCGTGGAGCGATATCCGGACAGCTTCCTCGGACAGATCGTCGAACCGTTCCGCCGCCGGAAAAATATCTGAAGGTGAAACCAAAATCATGGTCGTGGGTTATTGATCCTGCACAGGGGAGCAGAGTATAACCAACGTCAAGGGCAGGACGATTCATGCGTCGTAACATCCTGTATCTCGCCGTCATCGTGATGGCCATAGCCTCGTGTCAACCGCCGGCTGATCGGCAGGAAGAACCGACAGTCGCCGCAACGGCGATACCTCTTCACACTGCACCGGATACGTCCACCATTCCGAGTGGCCCGACCGGGGAGATGATCCGCTACGGACGTGAACTCATCGTCAACTTCCCGTACTACCTCGGTCCGAAAGGAACGGTCGGCAAGTTCGGGAACAACGGGCTCGGTTGCCAGAACTGCCATCTCGATGCAGGTACCCGACCCTACGGTCTGAACTTCTTCTCCGCACACGCGCGATACCCTCAATACAGAGGACGTGAAGGACGCATCCTGACGCTCGGTGATCGCGTCAATAACTGCATCGAGCGTCCGATGAACGGCACGCCGATGCCGCTGGACAGCAAGGAAATGGTCGCTATTCTTGCCTACATGAAGTGGCTCAGTGCCGGAGTTCCCGTCGGCGGTCACGTTCCTGGCGATCAGCTCAAGGAAATCGTACTGTTGAACCGTCCGGCCGACCCGCATAAAGGACGTGACATATACACCCGCCACTGCATGCGCTGCCACGGAGATGACGGCCAGGGCGTACTGAAGGAGGACGGAAAGTCCTACGTCTATCCTCCGGTATGGGGCAAGGAGTCGTATCAGCCCGGATCGAGCATGCACCGGCTCATCAAGAGCGCGCAGTTCATCAAGTACAATATGCCCTTCGATCTCGCACGCTGGGACAAGCCTGTCCTGACCGACGAGGAAGCGCAAGACGTCGCCTCCTATATCAACGACGACAAGCTTCACCAACGTCCGCATACCGAGCTGGATGACGACTATCCCGTTCAGGTCGATAAACCCGTCGATTATTGCGATGGCCCGTACTCCGATCCGTTCACCCAGGAACAGCACAAGTACGGTCCGTTCAAACCCATCCTCGAATGGCGCAAGAAGAACAAGCAACCGACAGGCTACTGACAAGGCTATGACGATCGTGCGGGAAGCGTCGTTGAACGATGGAGATGGCTTCTCCGTCAGTCCTCGCTTCCCGATACTACCTGCTTGTCGGTATTCGTTCGTATCGGGTGAGAATCGGCAAATTGTTCTTGCTTGCCTTCGATATTGTAGTATAATTTGCATTCGTAGTGCAAGGTTGTGGTCCGCTGAATGTAGTGCCTGGTTCGCCCTGTAAGGTTTCCTTCCCGTGATAGATAGGCCGAAGTATCCGATACTCCATACCGGTAAAGGGTCGGAGACGGAGGTCCCATATTCTTACATTTCTTACTGGAGTAGTGCGTATGCGACGGATAGTTCACTCAATGGCGATTCTTGCCATTTGCATGGTTGGGGTGGTTTCTGTGGCTCATGCAGACAAAACGACCACGACGACGACGATAACGGTCGAGCGCTACGATAACGGATTCGGTCTGCCGGATTGTGAGTCCTCGGGTACGGGATGTACCGTCACGATAACGAGAACGCAGGAAAAGGGTTCGGTCATCGCCCCAAGTGGAGGAGGCTTCATTCTTCACGTTGCGAATACGGATATGGTCGGTGTCGTACCACGTGGTACGGGACCGGTTACCAAGCCTCTGGTCAATCGCGCTGTCACCCTTCCCCCGACGACGACGGTAACGATCGACGACAGTCCATCCTATCCCTTCCTCAACGGTCGTATCATCAATATCAGCGGTATCGCGACAGACGTCAACGGCGGGTATTCCGTATCCTTCCTTCCATAACGTGAACAAGGACTGGCGATGGAGCAGGTTGTCGCGTGATGGATGGAGCCATGGTTACTGAGAAGCAGGAGGAGAGTGCCGGACGTCCCCGGTAACCGGTATTTCCTGTTGCCGAAACATTGGCACATCGATTCTCCTTGCTTGTGCTCATCGTGTCCGTCTATATTCGCTTCGTAGTGCAGAAACATGACCGCATCGTTGTCCGTTGTAGTGACCGGGCATGGAGGACGGATCTTCTTCTTTCGATATCGTTCGTATCCGGGCGTCGGGGGCTCCATACCGGTTAGGAGTACTCGATGTCGTGGGATACTCTTTCTTATCCATTCTATTTTTCGGAGTAGTGAGTATGCGACGACTGACCAGATATGCCGCGATGCTCGGCATCTGCCTTATCGGTGCCATGTCCACGGCACACGCCGACAAGACGACGACGACGACGACCAAGACCGTCCAGCGGTACGATGCCGGATGGGGTACGCCCGATTGCGAGTTTTCCGGCTCCGGATGTACCGTTACGGTGACGACGACGACGGAGACCGGTTCGATCATCTCGCCCAGTGGTGGCGGCTTCATCCTTCAGGTCCTCAATACGAACATGACGGGCGAAGTGGTACGCGGCACCGGCCCCGTACCGGTTCCCGTCGTCAATCGTGCCATCATCTTTCCGGCAACGACGACCGTGACGATCGATAATAGCCCAAGCTATCCGCTCCTCAACGGTCGTATCATCGACATCAGCGGTATCCCGACGAACGTCAACGGTGGATACACCGTGTCCTTCCTTCCTTGATCCTGGTTGTTTCATCCCTCAATCATTCCGGAGTAATGAGTATGCGACGAATCATCCGTTCTGCCGCCGTTCTCGGAGTATGCCTCCTGGGCATCCTGTCGGCAGCCCATGCCGACAAAACGACGACGGTGACGACGATGACGGTACAGCGCTATGACGGTGGAACGGGACTTCCCGACTGCAATTCCTCGGGTACGGGATGCACGATCACCATTACGAAAACGGTCGTGACCGAGTCTATCATCGCCCCGAGCGGTGGAGGTGGCGGGGGACTCATCCTTCAGGTGCCCTATACGGACATGACGGGAACGGTCCCGCGTATTACCGGCCCTGTCACGATACCGTTGGCCAACAGGGCTATCACGTTCCCCCCGACGACGACGGTAACGATCGACAATAGCCCGACATATCCGCTCCTCAACGGACGTGTCATCAATATCAGCGGTATCGCGACCGACGTGAACGGCGGTTATACGGTACTGTTCATGCCATAAGAACATCGACGAAGCGAAGCGACACGGCGTGTCCGCTCCCGACTGTGGGTGCGGGCACGTCATTGTATCCATCGATATAGATCCGGAGTGTTCGTGAACTGGAAGATCCTGTACATCTCGATCTGGGCCATATTCCTGACGATCACGGTGTGCCATGCCGGTGAAGGATTGCCTGAAGTCGGAAGCAAGGTCCGCATGCTCCGATCCTCGAACGAAGCAGCGGCCAGCATCTATCTCTATACCGATGTCGCCGCATGCAACCTCTGCATGCAGTCCGTGGGTGGCATCGTTACGGATCTGAGGCGGTCGATGAAGATCGACTTCAAGGTCTTCGTTCTTGGCCTCGACAACGAAGGGGCGGAGCGATATCGTGAACAGTGGCCCTCGGCCAGCGCCGTCATTGCGGACGAGCTCGGTTTGTACAGGGATAAAGTATCGGCATCGAAGGAATCGTTCTACATCGCACTCGGCAAGGATGGCAAGGTGCTTGCCGTGGACAAGTCCGGAGGCCAGATGACGGCTGAAATGATCCTCGCGGCGATTCTGTCGGACGAAGGCGGATCGTCGGCCGGACGAGGGAACGGAATGTCTGGACGGGAGCAGGCCTCCTATACGGTGGATCTCGGAACCTATGCCCCGAGTGCCGGACGACGGGAGCATATCTACGATCGGAAGCATGGTGTGATCTACACGATGCTGCAGCATTCGCTCGTGATGGTCCGTACCGATGTCAGGACGGGAGAGAGCAGGCAGATGCGCATCGACTCGGTCGTCAAGGACCCGATGATCGGATTGCTGTCTGCCAGTTGGGCGATACGGGACTCGCTTCTTCTCGTTCCCTGCAATGCCTACGACGACTACCGCAAGGTGATGACCTACGATGTCGTGAAGGATACGTTCACGACGCTGGACTACTATCGCGGATGCTCGTCCGATACGACGGTCAATATCTCGACATGGATGTTCTACGATACGGACCGGAACGGTATCATCGCGAACACGTTCAGCGTCAACAGGTGCGAACGGCTGACGGCGAGCGACACCAACATCCGCATCATGGCCGTCAACGGTACGGAATGCAGGCCGTTCCGGAGCGCCGAACCCGAATACCGGACAAGGAAATGGAGTGGATTGAATTATGCCCTGTATCGCCGTGGACCGGGTGGACAGCTATACGAATGGCAGAATCTCATTCCGCGTATCAGCCTGCTCGATGGTCGTGGACGAACCGTCGAACAGTATCCATTGAGTCTCGACACTACGGTCTGGCGAACGTACCGGAATGACTTCCCATACGGTGAAAGCCGGAAGAAGATCGACGAGGCATACAACCAGCGATCTTTCATCGTGGACTACGATTGTTCCGGAGATCGTATCGTCGCCATCTACAACAACTATACGTTCGGTGATACGGCGTCGGTCAAGCCCTATACCATCAGTTACGGGCTGTACCGGGGTACGATCGACGGGAAGCGCCTGCAGCCGCGAGATCTCCACTTTCCTGATGGAGTGGTGCCGGCCGTGATCGACGACCGCAGCTTCCTGGTTTCGACCGTCGAAGGCAGTACGATGAAGATCGGTATCCGGTCTTTCGAGTGATTTCAGCACGGCCACGGGAATCGGCCCGACTCGTTCATTGATGGAGAGCAGGTTCCGATCGAAGTATCTTGCCTGCAGGACGAGGCGAACGTTCGGATACTTCTATGAACGGGAGTGGTCGTATGGCTGAACTCAAGACGAAGAAGACGGATATGAACGCCGAAGCCTTCATCGGGAGTGTTGCGGATGAAGGCAAACGCGACGATTGCAGGACCATCGTGTCCATGATGGCGAAGGTCACGAAGTCCCCTCCGGTGATGTGGGGCCCTTCCATCGTCGGCTTCGGCGACTATCGCTATGTCTACGCGAGCGGGCGCGAAGGGGACTGGTTCGTGATGGGTTTCTCGCCGAGAAAGCAGAAGCTCACCATCTATCTCACCGAAGGATTCGAGCATCATGCCGATCTGCTGTCGGAACTCGGGAAGTTCACGACCGGCATGGGATGTCTCTACGTCAAGCGACTTGGCGATATCGATATCAACGTGCTCGAAAAGCTCCTGGCCGCTTCAGCGAAACGTCTCATGAAGAAGTAGCGGGCCATAAACACCGACGGCCATCCCTTCGTGCGGAAAGGGATGACCGTACAGCATGCACCGGATGTCACTTCTTGTTGGTGTTGGGAGCCAGCTTCACACCCGTACCGGCATTCTTGTCCGGCTTCGGTTGCGTGTTGTAGTTCGGTTCCCAGAAGCGATTCCGTTCCTTCAATGAGTCGAAGCGTCGTTTCAGATCCTGGTAGGCTTCTTCCGAAGCCGTCCGGACCTCCATATACCGATGTCGCATGGTATCGCGTACCGCCGACAGTTCTGAAATCCGTTTGCGCATCTCGACTTTCACATCGCCTTTGGCCTGACCATAGACGGTTTCGAGTGAGTCGAGATAGGCATTCAGGCGGACCATGTGTTCGTCGACGCTGGCATAGTAGGCCTCGCGTTGACGGTCCAGTTCCGCCTTGGCCCTGGTAGCCTGCTCGTCGATGGCGTCTTTCTTCGCGGCGATATTCTCGTCGAACTTCCGATCGGCTTCCGTTCTCTTCGTGCATCCTGTGAGCATACAGGACGACACGAGGATGATAGCCAGACAGACGATGTACATGGCTTCACCTGCAGCGAATGTGAACGTGACATTTCGACGGTCGTCGATGTCTTCGACTTTGATGATGAAAAAGTGTTCCAGCTATCGATGTCCGGAGGTTCCACAGGGTATCATACCGTCCCCGAGAGCGGCGCTTCGGCCGGTCGAGCTTCGACGTCCGGAGGAAGAAGCAGGTACATGACTGGCGTCACCAGACGGGACAGGAGGGTGGAGCTGACAAGCCCGCCGATGATGACGATGGCCAGGGGAGAGTAGAGCTGATTGTATTCGATGACCAGCGGCAACAGTCCGCCGATGGCCGTGAGGGATGTAAGGACGATGGGCACGAACCGTATTTCGCCCGCTTCCTGGATGGCCTCGATCAGGCCTTTGCCCTGGGCACGAAGCTGATTCGTGAAGTCTACCAGCAGTAACGAGTTCTTCACTTCGATTCCCACGAGGGCGATCATACCGATCGTCGCCGTGAAGGAGAACGTCTCGCCGGCAAGCAGGAGTGCCGCCACGGCACCGATGATGCCGAGGGGAATCACGGACAGGACGATGGCGATGCTCTTGAACGTCTTGAATTCGAGGATGAGGACGGCGATGAAGCCGAAGACCGTCACGAGGATGATGATGCCCAGTCCGGAGAAGCTCTCGCTGCGGCTTTCCTGCTCTCCGGCGACCTGATAGCGGACACCGGTCGGAAACGGGAACGTCCTGAGTTGCTCGACGATGGCCGCATTCACACGCGCCGTGTTGTAGCCGGTCTTCAGGAACGAGGAGACGGTGACCGTGCGTTCCTTGTCGTAGTGCCGTATCAGGTTGGGTGACGTCTCGAACTCGACGTCGGTGACGTTCCGGAGCGGAATCGTCGTGCCGGTCAGTGACTGGACGTAGAGAGCATCGAAGACATCGAACGAGGCCGTCGGTCCCTTGTGCGGTATCGAGACATTGATGTTCATCTCGTCCTCGTTACCGTTGCGATAGGTGCCGATGTTCAGCCCTGCGATGCCGAGGCGTACCGTCCTGTCGATCTCTCCCGTCGGAATACCGAGCATGCCGGCCTTGTCCTTGTTGATGCGGATACGTGCATCGGTAGGCTGGACGCTGAGGGGGTTGTTCACATAGAGCGTGCCGCCGGTCCGTTTCAGCAATGTTTCGATGCGTGCTGCGACAGCACGTAGCGTATCCAGATCCTCACCGTAGATGCGATAGGCGAGAGGGGCATCGATCGGCGGTCCCTGCTCGAAGTCCTTGACCTCGATCTTCACCCCGGCGATATGGTTCAGGCGTTCGCGCAAGTCGTCGATGACGGCGATCTTCTCCTTCGTTCCGGTCTCCGGCTGGAGCTGGACGAAGATCTGGGCGAAGTTCTCGGCCTCGTTACGCTGCGTCACGTTGTAGTAAATGCGGGGATTTCCCTTGCCGACGTTGGTAGAGAAGTTCCGGATGACCGATCCCTTCGACCGTAGCACCCGTTCCACGTCGCGTGTGACCTCGTTCGTCGCATGGATATTCGTACCGTTCGGCATCTCGATGTTCACGAGGAACATCGGCTTCTCCGACTTCGGGAACAGACTGAAGCCGACGACGGGGACGAGGGCGATGGCTCCCGCGAAGATGGAGAAGGCGATGACGAGGGTCATCTTCGGACGGTGCAATGCGGCATCGAGCACCTTGCTGTAGCTGCCGCTGATGATCTTCTTCAGACCACGGAGGAAGAAGTTCTCTTCGCCGACGCCATGATTCCTGAGCAGGTGACTGGCGAGGAAGGGGACCACCGTGAGCGATACGACCATCGATGCGAAGACCGTCGTGATCACGGCCATGGGCAGGCTGCGGATGAAGGCGCCTGCGGCTTCGGGCAGGAACATCAGCGGCAGGAAGGCGAACATGAGGAGAACGGTACAGCCGAGTACCGCAAGGGATATCTGCGAGGTGGCGCCGATGGCTGCCTTGGTACGTTCCACACCCATGCGCAGGAATCGTTCGATGTTCTCGACCACGACGATGGAGTCGTCGACCAGGATACCCAGGGCGACGATCATGCCAACGATGGATAACTGGTTGATGTTGAATCCGAAGAGATTGAGCAGCGTGAGTCCGATGGAAAGGGACAAGGGGATGGAGATCATCACCACGACCGAAGCACGGAAACCGAGCGGAAGCAGAGTGATCAGGACGAGGAGGATGGCGATGCTGAAATCCTTGGCGAAGCGTAGCAGACGTGTTGAGACGCTTTCCGTCTGATCGAAGACGGTGAGGAAGTCCACCGACGCCGGAAGGGTGGATCGGAAGTCCTGGATGACCGGCTCCACGTCCTTGCGGACATCGATGATGTTCTGCCCGCTCTTCTGGCTGGCCGTTACGAACACGCAGCGGTGGCCGTCGAGACGTGTGATGTGCGTCTCGTCCTCGTACCCCATCGTGACCGAAGCCACGTCGGAAAGACGAACGATCGATCCTCCCGTCGAGGCGATGACCGTCGCCGCTATCTCGTCGAGTGAGCCGTAGTCGCCGCTCGTCTTCACGTTGAACTTCCGGTTTCCGGCCGTGATACTGCCACCAGGCATGTTGACGTTCTCGCTCTGGAGCGCACCGAGTACGGCAGACGTCGGAACGTGCATCTGCGCCATCTTGTCGAGGTTCAGCTCTACCTGCACCTGCTGATCGGGGAAGCCCTGTGCATCGATGTTCTTCAGCCCACGTACCTTCTCGAGCCTGTCCTTCAACTCGTCGGCATGATGCTGCAATACGGAATAAGGGACGCTCTCGCTGACCAGGGCGAACTGGAGGATGTTCACGTCCGTCGGCGTGAACTTGCGAATGGTGATGCTGTTGATGTCTGCGGGAAGGTCCTTCCTGATGGAATTCACTTCGCGTACGATTTCCTGATACTTGTCGTCGGCATTCGATTCGAACTTGTATTCGACCTGGATGACAGCGAGGCCGTCGTTGATGTCGGTCTTGATGCGCTTGATGTCGTCGAGTTCGTTGATCTTCTTCTCGAAGGGGTCGACGACGAGCTGTTCCATGTCGGATGGTGTCGTACCGGGGTAGACGATGACGATGGCGAACTGGGGCGAGATGATGTCGGGGTCCTCGCTCCTGGGCATGGTCAGGAGGGATGTGATGCCCAGCGCCAGCACGGCGATGAACATGACGAGGGTGAACCGATAGTTCTCTACCGAGAATCGTGTGATGTTCATTGGATATGCGGAGTGGATGATGGAGAAGGGCGATATCAGCGGACCACACGGATCGTGGCGCCGTCGGTGACGTAGGCCGAACCACCCGTGATGACGGACGTGACGCCGTCGAGCGGACCTGTGATGGAGACGTCGTTCGTACGGATCCTGTCGATACGAATGGAGACCCTGCGTGCCTTGCCATTATCGGCTGCGAAGACGAAGGCCTGGGAACCGTTCCCTTCGATGATGGCATCGATGGGAACGAGGGCCATAGCCGATGCCTGACCTGTCGCCGGTGTGATCGTCGCACGGGCGAACAGTCCTGCGGCGAGTTCACGAGGAGCGTCCGTCAAACGGAGTTCCGCCTGATACAGGCCGGACCGTGGATCGGCACCCTGACCGACCGTCGTGATGGTGGCTCCGAACGTCCTGTCCGGGAATGCATCGAGCGTTACCGTCGCACGATCTCCTGCGCGCAGGCGTACCCAGTCCTTGTCGGGCACGGACACAATGATCTTCCAGTTCTGTGGTCCGGTTCCGTTGAGGACGAGAACCGGCGTACCGGGTGCCGTCAGTTCGCCTTCGTTCGAGAGTTTCTTCAGGATCACACCATCGTTCGTGGCGCGTATCTCGGAGAAGGACCGGTTGTAGCGTGCGATCTCCAACGTGCGTTGAGCGAGCTCGTAGGCCGTCGTGGCATTCTGTATCTGTTCGAGTGTCGCCACGGAATCGCGATAGAGGTTGCGGACACGGTGCATGTCGCGTTCGGTCTTCGCCAGTGCCTCCTGCGCCTGTCCGACCTGGGCATCGATCTCCGTCAGGTCGAGTGTGGCCAGGAGCTGTCCCTTTCGTACCCGTTCACCTTCGCGGACATCGATGGTGCGGATGATACCACCTGTCTTGAACGACAGCCGTGCCTCCAGTTCCGATGCGACGAGGCCGGATGCGGTGATGGGGTCGACGTCGGTCGTCGTCTGATGGACGACGGGCGCGGTATGGACCGGGATGGATTGCGCTGCTGCCTGGTGGCCTGCCGCGGCCTTGCCCGTATCGTGTGAGCATGCGGTGACGATCAGGGCTGCGCCCAATGCCATCGATGCGAGGATGGAATGATGGTTCATGTTCATTACAGGAATTCGTGAGCGATCGTTGGAGGTCAATGAAGGGGATAGGATGCCGAGGCGCGTTCCAGTTCGGCCGTGCGGATGAATACGTCCATACGTGCGAGGGATTCGCGCAGGCGGGCCGTCATGAACTCGTTCTGCGCATCGAGCAGCTCGATGTAGATGGCCTTGCCTTCACGGTAGAGCAGTTGCATGTCGTCGTAGAACCGCTTCGACGCATCGGTCTGGGAGAGGGAAGAGGCGAGCCGTGCTCGTGCCGATGCGAGCGAACGGGCGGTTGCGTAGTACTGCAGGGCGAGCTGATTCTTCACCACACCTTGTTGCGATATCAGCGCTGCACGGTCGGCTTCGGTCTGACGTACCTTCTGCGAGTTCGAGAAGGCCGAGAACAGATTCCATTCGAAGGAAAGTCCTGCCATATAGTATCGGGTTTTATTACCGAAGCGGAAGTCGAATCCCTGCGAGCCGAGATCGACGAAGCCGCTGAGCTTCGGAATCCAGTGCGAGCCGGCCAGACCACGGGCTTCGTCCAACGCCTGTACCGATGACGACAGTGCGGACGTTTCCTCGCGTCGTTCTACGGCTGCCGTTGCGTCTCCGGCGATCGAACGCCCGCTGTCTTCGGCCGTTTGCATCGTCGTACGAGCGAGCATCGTATCGGCGACGATCGCAGCGTCCAGTGGTCTGTTCAACAAGACGTTGAAGGCTGCGGCCGCATTCGCCTTCGTTTCTTCGGCGGAGATCAGTTCCGATCGGATCTTCTCCGCTTCGTTCGTGGCGCGGACCAGGGCCGTGCGATTGCCTGCGCCGTTGTTGAGCAGCGAGCGTGTCACGCGGATGTTCTCGTCGAGCAGGACGAGGGCGCTTTGCAGGATTCCGACGGCGTCCTGCGACTGCATCCACCGGAAGTATGCCGTCTTCACGTCCTTCACGAGCTCGCGTTTCACGACGTTCACGTCGAACGATGCCACGTCCGCCAGACGTTCCTTGATGCTGCGGTTGTAGCGCACGTCCATGTTCAGGAGTGGTGCTGAGATGCGGACCTTCGCATCGTAGAAGTTGTCGGGATTGAGTTGTACGGACATGTTCTGCAGCGTCGGAAAGCGGTTCGAGTTCGTCAACTGGTTCAATGCCGCATAAGCCGGATTCAGAAGATCTCCGATCGGCATGTCGATCGTCCGTCCACCTCCGGCCCGGAGATAGCTCGCCAGGACGTCGGCACGCGGGTAGAGCATTCCTTCCGCTTCGGCTTCGGCGGCGTGAGCCTTCACGAGTAGCTGTTCCCTCTGTCGTACGGCGTCGTTCGCATGCAGCGCTTCGTCGATGTAGGCCGACAGGATAGATGATTCCTGTGCATTGGCGTCCCGGAGCTGACCCCACAGCATGAGCAGAACGGCTATCGCCGTAAATACTGTTCTCATTGTTGATTTCGATTATATTATAAACACTGTTCAGTATCAGGGCCGAAAAAAGCCACTCGTGAAGAGTGGCTAGGAGATGGAGAAGATGCCTATCTCATCCGCTACGCTTGCGTTTGCGGAGGGCGTTCACGAACATATCGACCGTGCCGAACAGAAGGCCTTCGACCTCTTCGTCCGTTGTCGGAAGATCGACCCGTTCGGAAGCCGGCGTATCGTCGTTCTGAAGTCGCTGATACTTCATGCCGACGATCTTCATGCGTTGGCGTACGTGGAGGGAAACCAGTCCGTGAACCACGCTCCAGACCATCATCGAGATCGCCGGGCTCGGCTGATCGTCGACGTTCAGAAGGTCCTGTTCCAGGCACTCGCGGATGATGGCATGGAGGAATTCGAAAGCTTCCATGCCGCACTTCCATTCACCGGCGCGTTCGATCGTCGAGATCGGCGCCCGCATGATGAACATCAGATCGTAGAACTCCGGATTCTGGATGCCGAAGTGGATGTAGACCTTGCCCAGGGCCGCGAGGCGTTCCATCGGATCGGCGATGGACGACACGGACTGGAAGGAGTCGATCAGCATCCTGAAGCCGCTCTCGTGGATGGCGTGGAAGAGCTCGTCCTTGTCCGCGAAGTACAGGTAGATCGTCGCCGGACTGTATTCGATACTTTCGGCGATGTTCCGTATCGACGTCTTCTCGAAGCCATCGGAAATGAACATCTCCGTCGCTGCCTCGAGGATCAGGTCGCGCATCTCCTGCTTTTCGCGTTGTTTCCGTTCTGCGATGCCCATTGTGTACCGACTTCCTTGAAATTAACGACGCGAATATACTAAACAGTGTTCAGTCGAAGCAAGAGAAAGTCTCATTTGCTATGGACTGACGAAACATCGATTCGGGTGAATGAAATAGCTGCTTCCGTGAAATCGGGTTTGAAATACCAGGTTGCGGGGAGGATATTGGGTGCTCTGCGAATTAGGTTTGCGGAGAATGCATCATACATATCGTGTCAAGTTGGTCAATCATCCGGTTATCGAAGAACTATGAAGAATACAGTAGCGTTGATCGCAGTACTCTGTTTGTTGTCGTCCTGTGGGAAGGAAGGTACGACTACGCCGGATCCCCCGAAAACAGTGAGTGAACTGATCGCAAGGGCTGGACGTCTGCCGGAAGCGCCGCCGTCGCAGGAAACCGAAGTTGGAACGGCCGCCGACATGCTCGAAGAAGATGGAGAACGATATGTGTCCACATCGAGCAAGCGTCGTCTTTCCGCACGGTTCGAGGAGATCGGCTCGTTCGGAAAGTATGCTGATGTCCTGTATCCGGGCGCGATCGTTCAGGGGAAGGAACTGCAGCAGGGCAGACTCACACCGATCGAGGGGAGGAAGAAGGAAATCGTTCTGACGTTGGACAACGGTACGTCGATGCAAGTCGGCAGCCCGACGAAGGCGTCAGTCAATGATGCTATTCAGCGACTGGCCGTCGACTCCAAACCTTCTGCCGCACAGATGGTGTATCAGTATAGCGTTATCCACTCGAAGGAATCGGCATTCATGAAGCTCGGACTGAATGTCGACTGGCTGGTGGGCAACATCGGGAATGAGTTCACGGAGGAACGCAGCACGAAACGTAGTTCAGTACTTCTCTACCTGAAGCAAGTCTATTTCACCGTTTCATCGGATAAGCCCGGCTTCGACAGCTCCGTTCCGGTAGCCGATCTCCAACCATTCATCGGCGAGGGCAATCCGCCGTGTTATATATCGACTGTGAGTTATGGGCGGATATTCCTGATCAAGGTCACGGCGACGACGTCGTCGGAGAAGCTCGAGAATACCCTGAAAGCCGGATACCGTATGGTTTCGGGACAGGTCGAATTCACCAACCTCGACGAGAATACGACCTATAGCTTCCAGGCTCTTGTATTCGGCGGTTCGGCACAAGGCGCAGCGAAGGCGATCACGCTTCAATCCATCGGCGAAGTGAACGCACTGATTCGCAGAGAAGCGCAGTACAGTCCGACCAATCCCGGAATGCCGATATCGTACACCTTACGACACCTGTATGATCTCTCGCCCGTACTACTCGGGCAAAGTGTGGAGTACAGCATACCGAAGTGGGAGATGGATCCGAACGTCCGGCAGAACTTCGACATCACATTCTCATCGTTGGAGATCGGCAAGGATTGTGATTTCGGTACGGCCGGTGATGGGGATTTCTACTACCGGTTCGAGGTCTTCGACAGGAAAGGCAACAGGCTCGGCAGTCCCGTGGAACGTCGGTGGAATGACTATGTACAGGGTGGTGACGGTGAAGCCATTCCGATCAACAAGACCATATCGTTCTCGATACCGCGAGTGCACGGGGAGTCGTTCAGGATCATGGGCTATGTTCGTGACAATGATTCCGACGACGATTCCACCGACTATCAAAGTATGGGAGCGATTAACCTCACGATGGCCTATCCTTGGGAAGGTGGGGACTACAACCGCCCGCTGTACTATAGTCTGGATGGGTCTTCGAGCTGTAATGGCAAGGTGTACTTCCTAATCTCAACGAAACGATAGTCTGATGCGATATCGTTGGGAGAACTGCTTCTGCGACAGAACTTCCACGTATTTTCCGTGAGCAATACTACGGAGGAAGTATGGACAAGGAAGAACAACTCTACCTCGAGATTGGCCAATCGTTCACGGGGGCAGAACGCAGTCAGATGTTCGGCAAGCCCTGTTTCAAGATCGGTGGCAAGGCCTTCATGTGTCTGTTCGAGCGGTGCATGGTCTTCAAGCTCACGGGCAAGGACCACGAAACGGCCATCGCATTGAAAGGCGCCATCCTCTTCGATCCGTCCGGTAAGGGGCGTGCGATGAAGGAATGGGTACAGGTGCCGTACGTCCACAAGGACAAGTGGAAGGCATTTGCGAAGGCGGCGATGGGGTATGTGGGAGGATGAGTAACAGACCGCCTGCAAGGTAACGATAAGCTTGACGATAGGTTGTGCGAACAATACACAACAAACACGGATTTGATTACATCCACAAGTATGGAGTCTAGGAATGAGTGTCACTCATCTCAATCAGATTAAACGCCGGGTACAGCAAGCATATAGCACCTTAATTGCCCGGGATGAGCTTAGTGAAGGTGACCCTAACATTGCAGACAAGGTGTTAACTCGCTGTCTGGCATCATTCGCGGTCCAAGCTGTTACAGATTGTTCAGAGATCGATGCTGCTAATTCAATCATTGATGGTTCAGATGACAATGGTCTTGACGCAGTGTTCTATTCAGAAAGCCAGAATACGATTGTATTGGTACAATCAAAATGGATTAAAGATGGCAAAGCAGAACCTAGTAGTGCTGAGGTCTTGAAATTCTGTCGTGGGGTAAGAGATTTAGTGAACTCGGAATTTGATCGATTCAATACTCGCCTGCAACAGCGCCAAGATAGCATTGAACATGCGCTCTCCACTTTTGGTTGTCAGATCAAGTTGGTCTTAGTACATACCGGAAGAACAGAGTTGGCGATCCACGCACAGCGTTCCATAACGGATCTACTCAATGAACTTAATGATGCCTCAGAAATAGCTGTATTCGAAAATCTTGGTCAAGATAAGGTCTATGCACTTATGGCCGAGAGCGCTTCTGGAGGAGGTATTTCATTGGATGTTACCCTTTCGTCCTGGGGAAAAATTGAAACTCCATATGCCGCATACTATGGTACAGTACCAGGAAGTGAAGTTGCAAACTGGTGGAAGAAGTTCGGAAACCTGCTCTTTGCAAAGAACCTTCGTAGCTCATTGGGGAACACTGAGGTCAATAGTCAAATCATATCTACTATTCATGAACGCCCGATGGACTTCTGGTACTTCAACAACGGAATCACTGTGACAGCTAAGTCGATAGAGAAGACTATTGCCGGTGGAGCAAATCGTGATGTCGGAAGCTTCCGAGCGAATGGCGTCCATGTTGTCAATGGTGCGCAAACTGTTAGTAGTATCGGACGTTATGCTGGGGAAAATCTTAGTCACGTCAGCGTGCCAATTCGCATTATTTCTTTGCAGGATACTGCTGATGAGTATGAAGAGTTGATTACTCGGTCAAACAATACACAGAATAGAATTGAAGCTCGTGACTTTGTATCACAGGAAAAAGAACAACAGAGGATACGCCTCGAGTTGCAGATGGATGGGATTGACTATCACATCGCACGATCAGAAGGCTATAAGCCTACGGATAAATCGTTTGATCTAGAGGAAGCGACAATAGCCTTGGCCTGTTCATCTAGCGACCCTAACCTTGCTGTTACGGCAAAGAAAGAAATAGGTCGATTCTGGGCAGATCTAGACAAAGGTCCTTATAAGAGATTGTTTAATCCAAATACGTCGTCGTTGAGGGTCTATCATGCAGTCCAAATACAACGACTGATCGATATGGAGCTTAGAAGAATGGTAAAAGAGATAGATAAGCGGAGTGGGAAACAATATGGTGTTCTCATACACGGAAATCGGCTACTTGCTTCCGTAGTGTTTACAAGGCTCAAGATTACCCAGAATCTTGCCGACCCAGAGTTTATTGCGGCTGGCCACAGTGTAGCGATAGCAACAGAAGTCAAAAGGGCCATACTATTGATTACGCAGAAGTTAACCCAAGAATACCCGGACAATTTTCCTGCTGTAGTCTTTAAGAACCCTACGAAATCCAAAGTACTGTTCGATGCTTGTATTAGCAGTATAGCATCCTCGTAGCTGTAGAACGATCTAACCCTGTCTAGTATCGGGGTATCGGGAAGAATTCAATACAAAAAGCCCTCGAACACATCTGTATTCGAGGGCTTTCTTTTCCGTTGTAGCGGGGGCAGGACTTGAACCTACAACCTTCGGGTTATGAGCCCGACGAGCTACCAATTGCTCCACCCCGCGGTAGGGATTACAAATATACGGCTTTCTTCGAGATCACCAAACGGTAAAATGATTTGGCCGCTTCGACCGATGAAAACGGTCGTTGTCACCACCATCGTGTGCAAAACTAGCGATGCCCCGTAGCTCGTTGACACCATTATATTTGCCCGTATTCACGTAGAATTAGCTTCAAATGAACATTTCTCATCGCTGGTTGCAGGAATTCGTGGAACTGGACCCGGTCGCGTGGCCGCCGTCCCGTATCGGTCAGGTGTTGACCGATCTGGGAATCGAAGTGGAACACATCGACGACCAGGCCAAGGCTCTCGAAGGATTCCTGACCGGCTTCGTCAAAGAACGTATCCAGCATCCGAATGCCGACAAGTTGAGCGTCTGTACGGTCGACGTCGGCGAGGGCGCGGACCGTACGATCGTCTGCGGGGCGCCGAACGTGGCGGCCGGACAGGTCGTGGCCGTGGCTATCGATGGTGCCGTGGTGCCGAACGGCGGCTTCGTGATCGCCCGCCGCAAGCTGCGGGGCGTGGAGTCGCAAGGCATGATCTGCTCGAAGGCCGAGCTGAACCTTGGTGAAGATCACGATGGAATCTGGGTGCTGCCCGCTGATACGCCGATAGGCCTGCCACTGGCCGAGGTGATCGGACGTAACGACGTGATCTACGACATGGCCGTGACGCCGAATCGCGCAGACTGTCTGTCCCATATCGGTATCGCCCGCGAACTGAAGGCGGCGATGCGCGAGGATCCCCACACGACGTCGTACAAGGTCGGGCCTATCGCAGCGCAACCCGGAGCGGATGCAACGGTACAGGCCGTGGATAAGGAACTCTGCCCGCGATATGCGATTCGCACGATCCGCGGCGTGAAGGTGCAGGAATCTCCCCAATGGATGAAGGATCGGCTGACGGCCGTGGGCCTGCGTCCACGTAACGTCGTCGTCGACGTCACCAACTACGTGCTGATGGAATGCGGTCAGCCGCTGCATGCCTTCGACGCCGGGAAGTTGAAGGGCGGTACGATCATCGTGCGCCGTGCCATGGATGGGGAGGACTTCGTCACACTCGACTCGAAGTCGCGCACATTACGTGGCGATATGCTGATGATCTGCGACGCCGAACGCCCGGTGGCCATCGCCGGCGTGATGGGCGGAGAGAACTCGGAGATCGACGAGGCGACGACGGATATCGTGATCGAAAGCGCCTGTTTCAATCCGAGCAGTATCCGCAGGACGGCGAAGGCGCTGGGTATTTCCAGCGACGCGTCCTACCGATTCGAACGCGGCGTGGATATCGAGAACATCATCGGTGCCCTGGACCGAGCGACGGAACTGATCTGCTCGCTGGCCGGTGGAACGCCGGGCGAAACGATCGACGTCTATCCCGAACCGTATGTCCGTCCGACGTTCCGCGTCCGCAACGAACGTATGCGTTCGATGAACGGTATCGACGTCGACGACGCATCGATACGGTCGATCTGTACATCCATCGGATGCGAGATCGGCGATGCCGATGCATCGTCGTTCATGGTGACGGTGCCGTCGTGGCGGGTCGATCTGCATGAAGAGATCGACATCTGCGAGGAAGTGGCTCGGCTGGTCGGACTGGACAACATCCCCGCGGCGACCCATGCGCGTGTGGTCATGTCCGGTGGCGGTCTTCGGGCGGATCTCAAACCCGCGCCGTTGACGCGCAGGTTGCGGACGACGCTGGCGGACATGGGATTCAGCGAGTGCTATACGCTGGTGCAGACGTCGCCCGAGCTGGCCCAGGCCGGTGGTGGGGACGTGGTGATGCTGAAGAATGCGCTCGGCCGCGAGAACAGCGCCATGCGGACGTCGATGATGACGTCGCTGCTGGCTTCGGCTGCGCTCAATCATCGTCATGGAGCAGAGTCCATCCGTCTGTTCGAAGCGGGGAAGGTATTCTTCGCCGATGGCAAGGAGGAACTGCGCGTTCGTGAGGAAGAACGTCTGGCTTTGTTGTGGACAGGCCTGGCCGAGCGGCACTGGAGTGCCAAGGACCGCCCGGCCGATCTCTACGATGTCATCGGTACCGTGCGGACCATGCTCGAACGGTGTGGTATCGACAACGTCGTCTTCCGTCCTGCGGAAGCATCGACGATATGGTCGGTCAACGTGCTGAACGTCGTGGTACGCGGTGCGGTCATCGGTCATATCGGTCAGGTCTCTACCGCGCTTTGTGCGCAACTGGACCTCGACAGACCCGTCCATGCCGCCGAAATCGGAATACGTACGTTGCAGCAGGGAACGAAGAGCTATACGGCCATTGGCCAGTATCCGGCGATGCGTCGGGACGTCGCCTTCGTCGTCGACGATGCGGTGACGGCTGGAGACATTGCGAAGGTCGTGCGTTCGTCGTCCTCGACGCTCCTGCGCGAAGTGGACGTCTTCGACGTCTACCGTGACGTGCGTCAGCTCGGCGAGGGAAGGAAGAGTATCGGTATCGCGTTGACGTTCCGCAGTGACGAGCGCACGCTCGTCGACGGTGACGTCGACGACGTCGTTCGAAGCATTATTTCAGCCGCGGCTACGACACTTGGAGCGTCGGTTCGCGGCGGTACGGACCAGGAGAGCGCCTGATGAGCCCACGACCCAATCCCGAGCAGCAACCGCAGAATCTCTTCGAAGAGGATGCGGTCAACAAGGCCCAACCCGAACTGGAGGCGTCCGTCCTACGATTCTGGGACACGGTGCGGAAGTCGGCCGACGTGATCGTGACGTTGCGGCAGGAGAATTCCATCCTGCAGTCGCAGGTGAACGCTCTCCGGTCGGCCCTGAAGGATGCCGAAGCGGCAGCAGGTACCGATCCCGCTGCCGAAGCACGGATACAGCACCTGGAATCGAAGGTTCTGGATCTCGAGGTGTCTCTCGAGATGGCGCGGGAGGAAATGCAGGCCGCTGTGGATCGGGCTACGACCGCCGAACAGGCGCTGGCTTCGGTCGAACCTGTCGAAATCGTGCGCGAAGTCGCCGTGGTCGACACGACGCAACTCGAGCGGCAGCGCTCCGAACACATAGCCGAGATCGATGCCCTGGAAGGACGCATCAGAGGGTTGCTGGAACGGGTCGAAGCGTTGTCCGATAACGAACGTTCCCTCCTCGATCGGGCTACGGCTGCAGAGCAGGCACTGGCGTCGGTAGAGCCTGTCGAAGTCGTCCGTGAAGTCGAAGTACTGAAGGAAGTGGAAGTCGTACGTGAAATCGCCGTCGTCGACACCACACAACTCGAGCAGCAGCGAGAGCAGTACATGGCCGAGATCGCTTCGCTGGAAGGGCGCATCAAGGGATTGCTGGAACGAGTCGAGGCATTGGCGGACAATGAACGTTCGTTGCTGAACCGCATCGCCCTACTCGAGAGCGAGTTGCGCGATGCCCGTGAGGAATTGAGCGCCTTGCCGAGTATCGGAGACCAGCGTCCCGACAGCGATAACGAAGAGCTCAAGCGCAGCATCGATCGGGCCGAAGACGAGATCAAGCAGTTGAAGGGCGATCTCGAGGCCCGCGAAGAGCAGATCGGACTACTACGCATGGCAGAAGAAGAAATCCAACGACTCAAGGCCGAACTCACGCGGCGGGACGTCCAGTCGTCGTCGATCATCGAGCTGGAAACGGAGATCGGGCAATTGCGCGACGCACTGGCACGTAATACGACGTCCGCGACGCAGGTCAAGGCCGCTGAGGAGGAAGTCCGCTACCTCCGCACGGAACTGTCCTTGCGGGACGAGCAGATGGGCCTGTTGCGGGCAGCCGCCGACGAGAGTGGGGAGATCATCCGCCAGCGCGATGCCTACGCGGCGTCCATCGAAGACCTGAATACCGAACTGGGGCAGCTTCGTCAACGCCTGTCCGAGGCCGAGGCGCTGGTACAGGACCATACGTCCATCGCCCAGCAGCTCATGCAGGTACGGCTCGAACTCGAAGGCCGTACCCAGCTCCTCCAGGAACTCCAGGAATTGCAGGAAACGCTGCTCATGCGTTCGCAGAACGACGACGCACCGTCCGTCAATGCCCAGTATACGGCCGACGTCGAGCGTATCACGTTGGAACGCGATGCCCTCGAAGCTCGGCTCGACGAACTGGAGCCCGTGGCCCTGCGCTTCGTCGAAGCCCAGGACAAGCTGCAGGGACTCGAAGACGAGATACGGACCCTGCACGATGAACTCGATCGGGCCATGGCCATCGTCGAAAAGTATCGCGCCGCGGGACTTCGGCATATCGAGGATCCGATGATGGAGGGGCAGATGTTCCTCTTCGGAGGCGTTCCGGCACCGGTGGCATCCGACGGCATCATGCAGGCCGAAGCGATCCTGACCGGGGACGACATTCTGGATCTGGCCGATCGTCTGGACGGTGTGGCCGGACGTCTGCAGGAATTGTTCGGAATTCGTTAGATTTGAGCCACTACTAACGATAACGCTGGCACGACACCATGTCGAAGGCGATCCGAGTTACGATTGGTGGAAAGGATCTTACTCTTCGTGGAGATAACGAAGAGAAGATCAAGAAGTCAGTCAGGGAAGTCAATCTTCAGATCCAACAGCTGCAACAATCGTTGCGTGAGCAGTCGACCCCGACGCTTGCACTGCTGGCGGCTCTGAACATCGCAGAACGATACCAAGAAGCTGAAGCACAGAACGCACAGGATGTCCGTTTCGTCAGCGACGAACTGGACAAGATGGCTCAATACCTTGAACGTGCCTGGCGGCAACCGCTTCCCTAATCCCTTCCAGGACTTGCACACTCCCTCCGGTCGCTCGTTCGTCGAGAGTCCTTCGGTACGGTTCGTGTCGGAAAAGGCGTAGCCGCATTCCGCTATCGTTGTCGCACGCTTGATAAAGAACCTAACATTTTGTCTTTACAGGGAAACAGGCTCTGACCATCAATGGCAGGCCTCATCCGTTGCCTGACGGCAAGGCAGGAACACCCCGGGCCAGGTACGGGATCATGATCCTCAGTGGAAGTCAGCGATGGCCAGGATGTTACCCACCGTGCGTAAACAGAAGGTTCTTTAGAGACCGTTAACGGGGCACAGTCCCCGCGGCGATAGTGGATGCGGCTCTTTTTTTGACCGATACCGTCAGGGGACGGGAAGGAGCACGCATGGATCAATCGGTGATGGGCATCGTCGTGGGCGTGGCAGCAGCGCTCGTCGGCTTTCTGCTCACATATCTTACCGGCAAGAAGATGGCTGCCCGCGTGGTAGCCGATGCCGAAGCGAAGGCCAAGTCCGTAGTGGAGGAGGCTTCGAAGGACGCCAACAACATCAAGAAGGAAAAGATTCTCGAAGCCAAGGAAGAGGCGCAGAAGCTGCGCCGCCAGGCCGAGAGCGAACTCGATTCGAAGTCGGTGAAGGTGAAGAACCTCGAGAAGGAGCTTCGCAAGCGTGAAGAAGGACTGGATCAGAAGTTCGAAGTGATCTCCAAGAAGGAGAAGCAACTTGCGACCCTCGACGCCGAACTGGTCAAGAAGTCGTCCAGCGTCGAACAGAAGGTCAAGGAAATCGATTCACTCGTCGAGGAGCAAAACGTCCGCCTCGAGCGCATCACCGGCATGAGCCGCGACGATGCCAAGAAGTATCTGATCGACAACATGGTCAACGAGGCCCGCGCCGATGGCGCCCAGCTCGTCAAGGACATCCGTGACGAAGCCAAGGCCAACGCTCGCAAGGAAGCACAACGTATCGTGCTCCAGGCCATCCAGCGCACGGCTTCCGATCATTGCGTGGAGTCGACGGTTTCGGTAGTCAACCTCCAGTCGGAAGAGATGAAGGGCCGGATCATCGGTCGTGAAGGACGGAACATCCGGGCCTTCGAAGCAGCGACGGGAATCGACCTGATCATCGATGATACACCTGAGGCCGTGGTGATTTCCGGCTTCGACGCATTCCGTCGTGAAGTGGCACGTACGGCCCTGGAACGCCTGATGGGCGACGGCCGTATCCATCCCGCCCGCATCGAGGAAGTCGTCGAGAAGGTCCGCAAGGAACTGGAAGAAGAGCTCGTACGTGTGGGCGAGAACGCTCTCATGGAACTGGGCATCCACAATGTCCACCCGGAAATGATCCGGTACATCGGCCGGATGAAGTACCGCTCGTCGTATGGACAGAACCTGCTCAGCCACTCTATCGAAGTGGGCTTCCTGACGGGTATCATGGCCAACGAACTCGGCCTCGACGTCAATCTGGCGAAGCGCGCAGGCCTCCTGCACGACATCGGAAAGTGCGTCGATCGTGACCTCGAAGGTCCTCACGCCCTTCTCGGTATGGAACTCGTCAAGAAGTACAAGGAGCATCCGCTCGTCGTCAACGCCGTCGGTGCCCACCACGACGACATCGAGATGGAATCCCCGATCGCCGTGCTCGTCCAGGCTGCCGACAGTATCAGCGGAGCCCGCCCCGGTGCCCGCCGTGAATCGCTCGAGAACTACATCAAGCGTCTGCAGAAGCTGGAAGAGATCGCCACGAGCTTCGACGGTGTCACCAAGACCTATGCCATCCAGGCAGGTCGCGAAGTGCGTGTTCTCATCGAGCCGGAGCGTATTGACGATCTGCGTGCCGATCAGCTCGCGAACGACATCGCCAAGCGCATCGAAACGGAGATGGAATATCCCGGCCAGATCAAGGTCACGGTCATCCGCGAACGTCGCAGCTCGGCTTTGGCGAAGTGATCGGAATCCGGCTCGAACGTCGTTGCGAATTCCATACCTGAGACAGTAACAGTAAAGCCCATCCGACATTCGTCGGATGGGCTTTTTCGTTGTCGGTCGGTCGGAAGAAGATGATCGTCAGGCCGGCTTCTTCCGCAGGACGAAGGCCGCTTCCATCGCCAGGGCCCGTACGGGCGGAAACCAGCGCAGCCAGGAGATGTCGACGGTCGGAATCGGTTTGTTGTACTTCCACCGGAACACCGGCCGCAACATGAAATACCGTTCGTCCACGATATCGAGTCCGCTATCGGCGGCTGCATGCCGTACATCCATGGCACTCAGCCTGATGCGATGAAGCCGGCGTACTTCTTCGGCATTCACGGCTCCGCCGCGGGCGACGAGTTTCATGAACAATGACTTCGGCAGGAGATGGACGAAGGGAATGCCTCCCGATTTCGTACCGAGAAGTTGCTGATGCCCACCGAAGGCCGACGTATAGGGCGGGAAGGTGACGAGGACGACGCCTCCGGGTGCGAGAAGCCGTGAGATGTTACGGAGTGCGATCGTCGCATCGTCGAGGTGTTCGATCACGTCGCGCAGGATGACGACGTCGAAAATGCCCGTCCATTCGGGAAGGGGATTCTCGTAGATCACGTCGTGATGACTGTACGTGATATCCAGGCCGAGCTTTTCCGCTATCGGAGTCGATATCGTCGTCAACAGCAGATCCATGATATCGGTACCTACTGCGAGTGTCGTGCCTCGTTCCACGAACGCACTCAGAACGCCACCTTCGGCACAACCGATCTCGATGACGCGGGCAGGTCGGGGGAGTACGTGCAGGCGCTCCAACCATGGTACGAGCGTGTGTTTCGCCAGGCGATACTGCATCCGGAAATTTCGCTTCGTCCATGGAAGCCATGCTGGCATCGACTCCACGACGTCCGCGAAATCCGAACGTTGATTATTACTCATGATCCTGCAAAGGTACGAAGAATGCCCTGCTCCTTCGTGTGAGCGGATGGGGCGCATTTCACGATCGGTACCGGTCATGGCTTCGTCAAGTCATGTGACGTTCACGACCTGCTTCTACGCCCCTAAATGACGAGGCCCATCCGATGGTCATCGGACGGGCCTCGCGGATCGACTGGACGTCGGTATCGTCATTCCTGATCCTGATCTTCTCCACCACCCTGTTCGAGCAGGGAGAGTTCCTCGTACCAGAACGCACCTTCGGCCATCGCACCTGGGTCGAAGGCACTTACACGGGCCAGGAAGGCGATGCGTGCTTCATCCGGAACCTGGATGTTGGGGAAGGACTCGGCGATGGCCTGCGGGTCGACGCTCTTGAGCATGTCGTCATAGGCCTGCATGGTCTGGACGAGATGGCCTACGCTGGCGTTGACGTACTGCATGGCGAAGAAGCCCCAGTCTCTCTGGAGCAGGGCAACGACGCCGTCAGCGCGCTCGTCGATGCACAGGGCATCGTCATCTTCGGTATAGCCGAGCAGCCAGTATGCCTGGAAGTAGCGGTCGTAATCCTCGTCTTCGCCATCCAGTTCCTCGGCTTCGGCCAGGCGCTTCAGTACAGGCTCGAAAGAGAGATAGGGCTCCGCTTCGTCGGGGAGGCCTACCTGCGTCAACGTATCGAGGGTCGTCGTCGGGACGAGCATGTCCTTGAGTGCATTCTTGTCGTACTTCACCAGGGGACGGCCCGCCCAGGTCTTGTTGAGTTCCGCCGGAGAGGGGACGGCGGCCGGCTCGTCGGCGGCAAGGACGCTGTACAGATACTGGGACGTACTCAGCGTCATGTGCGACATATAGAGAAGGTCGATGAGCTGTTCGTCCTCGGGCTTCTCTTCCACGGCAGTGGAGGCGAGATCACGTGCTTCGTGCAGCATGTCCCGATGATCGTCGCTCATCGTCGCGAGAGCGTCCGGATCTTCGAGTATGGCAGGTACGCCGACGGTGTTCAGGAGGGCGTGAATTTTCGTTATGACGTCCATGGAGTCGATACGCTTTCTGGATGGAATGGGTGAATCCGGCCATACGGACGGAAATTTCGTGCGCAACGTAGGGAATTCCCCCGAACATTCGGAAAGAACTTTTCCCATCGGATTCCACCGGGGAACAATGTACGATCTGGTGCGGTATGGCCATCGTCATGAAGACATTCCTGCTCATCGCCGTCACATTGTTCGCCGCTGGTGCGGGAGGCCGACTTCATGCCGGAACCTGGTGGCTGGGTATCCATCCGATGTTCCGTGCGATATCCATGGTATCGTCCTGTATCCCACCTCACGGAATCGCCGGCGACGTACCGGTTACGTCCAATTGTTCCATCGCACCTACGACGTGCAGCTATTCCTGTATCTATATACAGGATGGCCAGGAAATGCATCGCTGCATGGTGGTGAGTACGCAGAGCCTTTGCAAACAGGGTATGCCCGCCTACAGTGGCGGTTGTCAGATCCCGACGTCCTGTGATCGTCCGCCAATGGGAGGGCCATGTACATGCGACTGACCCACGCGCATCGAACGATGAACGAACGATCGCCAATGAGTCGTAGTCGGGTCCTTTCACTTGTCGTCATCCTCATGACGGTCATGTCCACGTCGTCCGGTACCGCGAACGCAGCGGATACCATCCTTGTCGTCACGAAGTCCGATCGCCAGTTCGTGAAGTACTTCAACGTCGTGAACGGCTTCGAGGATGCCGTCGTCGTCTATCAGTTCGGTGAAGTGACCGTTGCCGGCAGCGGCTCGGTACGCCGCGTATTCCTCGATGCACAGATACCTTCCGATGGTTACGTGCAGAACGGACCGGACGTCGGCGTACAGGAGGATCTGAGGAAGGTGCTGAGGACGCAGCCCTTCTTCATCGAGAACGACGAGGATTCCATCCGCTTCTATCGCGAAGCGTCGATCCGGAACTACAACGTCGGACTCGAACGATTCACGGATACCTGGAAGCTCGATGACCGTACGGAATACGTGGCGCGTCTCGTGCGGGCGAGCGATGGTGTCGTTCTCCAGACTATCGACAGCGTCATGATCGATTCCACTGCGACACCCGGCACATGGGCGACGTTCGAAGGGACGTCTCCGCACATGTGGTGCCGGTCTGTCTTCGTCCTGCCGACGGCACGGGCCTGCTCGGTCTACGTCGAGATCGCCCCCCGGCGCCAGGGCTCGTCCCACTATGGTATGGTCGCGTCGATGAAGGAGGCCGACTATTCCCTCGGCGCGTTCTTCTCCTGCGGAAGCGCGAACGTCACGCCCGCACAGAACGGAGCTATCCGGAGACAACGGTTCTCGCGGATCATCGATTACTTCGATGCCTTCTATGCCCAGTACTGTGCGCTGCCGGACTGGACCTATCTCAGCCTGATCAAGCCGGAAGCGGATTCCATCATCCGTCGCTACTACGAGTACCAGGGAATGACCCCGGAAGGGGATACGATCCACCGCGTCAAGGCATGCGGTCAACCGAAGAATGCCGCCGAGGCGGGACGCGAAAGACTGGCGGACAGACATCGCGCTATCAACATCGCCGCGATACGGTACGATGGAGGCATGCTGTCCATCGGCATCGATTCCGAGCGGGAACAGCAGGCCGTGATCAGTGTCGTCCATGCCACTGCTGTCCGGTCGTATGCCGTAGGAAGGTATGATCTCGCCGATGGACGTACTGATCTCTCACTGCACGTCGATCTGACGAACGGCATATACATCGTATCCATCTATCAGCCCGATGCCGGAGCATGGATCTCCCGGGAGTTCGTCGTCGTTCGCTAACCCCGTACCAGCAGTATCACACCGGCGACGGCGATGACGGCGCCGATGATGACTTGTGGGCGCAGGCGCTCGCGATAGCGGACCGCGGCGATAGTCATGACGACGAAGGGAATGAGAGAGAAGATGGTCTGGGCGATACCCGCGTCGAGATGCTTGACGGCGATGAGCGAGCACGTAACGCCTACGATGGGGCCGAAGACGGCGCCGATCAGCATGCTCCGTGCACCCTGTTTGTCGGCGAAAGCCGTCCGCATCGGATAGATGCGTGTCCTCCTCATCATGTCGAGCAGATACGTGGATGCGAATCCGATACTCATCCGAAGGAACGTCGCATGGAAGGGGGAAAGAGGCTGTTCTTCGAGACCGAGCTTGGCGAGAACGAGGCCTACGCCCTGGCATACGGCGCCGCCGATGGTATAGAGAACGCCGGCCGTGAACGAGCCATAGCCGTCGCGATCGACGTCGCTCCGTTCTTCCGTACCGCTCAGTGAATACATGATGCCGGCGATGGACAACGTCATGCCGCCGATGCCGATCCACGAAATCCGCTCGTCAAGTGCAATGAAGCCCGCGGTGGCGGCCGCTGCCGGAGCGATGGTGCTGATGACGCTTTGTCGTCGCGCGCCGAGGATGCGCAGACCACTGAAGCCGAGGAAATCGCCGATCGTCAGACCGACGATACCGGACAGCCCGAGCCAGATCCATTGCGTCGGTGTGGCGCCCCTGATGAGCTGCCAGGGCCAGAAGGGGGTGAGGATGCAGGCCAGGATGCCTGTGGCGACCACGGCCAGGGCAAGCCGCGTCCGATTGAGCAGGGCGGGATTGATGGCGCGCGAGGCCGTAAGGAAGGCCATCGTTCCGACGCTCCACAACAGCAGTGTGGACAGTGCCGCGGCGATACCGAGGATCATCGTCTGTACGAAGCGATAAACGGTGGGAAAAAGAAAACCCTGGACATTGCTGTCCAGGGTCTCGTATCAGCGGTTCTTCTTCTTGTGGCGATTCTTGCGTAAACGCTTCTTGCGCTTGTGCGTTGCCATTTTATGACGCTTACGCTTCTTTCCGCAGGGCATGATGACCTCGAGGATTGTTGTTCTGGAAAATGGTAGTTATGATGTCTGTTGCAGTGTCTGGATGACGTTGGCAGCCCTCTTGCCGATGTCGGAAGCGGGGTCGACGTCGCGGCATTTCTTCATCCATATGAGTGCACGATCGGGGTTGTTGCTCCGGACGTACATCACACCGATGTTGAACATGGCGATCTGGTTGCGTGGTTCCGATATCAGGACCTGTTCGATGATCGCGATGCCTTCGTTCTGCCGTCCAGTCTCGAACACGGCATAACCGTAGTCGATGTTGACGGCATGGTTGTTCGGATCGATGTTGTCAATGAACCGCTTGTAGTAGGTCACCGCTTCGGCATATCGACCGAGGTCGTAGCAGATGTTGGCGGCGGAAATCACAAGCATGCTGTCGTTCGGGCGTTCGGCCAACTGCTTCGAGATGTTGTCCAGCAGGGAGGACAGACGTTCGTTCCTCTGCTGCTGGGCCACATCGGCCTTTTCCGCGTTGTCGGCAGCCTGGCGCTGACGACTGCGTTCTTCGGCGAGGGGGCGACCCTTCTCGACGTCCTGCGAGACCAGCCATCGGCTGACGCCATAGGACGCTCCACCGATGAGCAGCACGGCAGCCAGTGCCAGAAGCAGGGGGCGACCCGTACGAACGTCAGGACGGTCGGACATGGCTCACTGACCGTTCGTTGGCGTCACGGATTCGGAGCGCAGGCGCTCATGAACCTTTTCCTGGAATTCGGACGATACCTTGAACGTCGGTATGAACCGTTCTTCCAGCGGCACCGGATCACCGGTCCGCGGATTCCGTGCCATGCGCGGCTTGCGGCTCTTCACGCTGAACACTCCGAAACCCCGGAGCTCTATGCGCTTGCCGTCCGCCAGGGATTCGATGATGCTGAGAAGTAATCCGTCAACGACAGCCTTCGTCTCCAGCTTCGTCAGGCCGGTTTCGTTGGCGATCTTGTCTACGATATCTGCTTTCGTGACGTTCAAGTGTGCCTCGAACCGCGAGTTGTCCATACAATATTATTGCCCGGCGATTCGTGCGTGCTCTCATGGAGAGCGGAAAGAAGCACCGAGCGAACAACAAACATACCAAATACCATACAGAAAAACAACTTAGCGTGAGCGATCGCCTATAGATTCTTCCATACTCCCACTGCGCCAGTTTCGGCGCCTATGGTATCTTTGCAGGTTACATGCACTATGGGAGGAAGAGTGAACTGGTCTGAGGAGCAGCTACAGCCCGACGATCGCTCGATCCAGCATACGTTACGCCAGACCGGACGCATTCCGCGTCACGTGGCCGTCATCATGGACGGAAACGGGCGCTGGGCCCAACAACGTATGCGCCCGCGGATCGACGGCCATCGCGAAGGCATGGAAAGTGTCCGCGATATCGTCAAGGTCTCATCCCAACTGGGAGTGCGATACCTTACCCTTTACGCCTTCTCCATAGAAAACTGGAAGCGCCCCGCTACCGAGGTGGGCTTCCTGATGCGACTGCTCGAATCCTATCTGCGGAAAGAAGTGGACGAACTCCATGCGAACGGGGTCCGTATCCGCACCATCGGCAAGACGAACGCCCTGCCCAAGGGCGTCCAGAAGGTCCTGCAGGACGCGATGGAACGCACGAAGGAGAACGAGGGGCTGACCCTCACCCTGGCGCTGAGCTATGGCGCACGCTGGGACATTCTCCGGGCCGTGCAGATGATCGCCCTGGACGTACGGCGCGGCAAGGTGTCGCCCGAGGATCTTACGGAAGAAGCACTTTCCAGCTATCTGCAGACGTCCTTCATGGACGATCCCGATCTGGTGATCCGGACCAGCGGTGAATACCGGTTGAGCAACTTCCTTCTCTGGGAAGCGGCCTATGCCGAGATCTACGTCACGGAACGGCTCTGGCCGGAATTCCGTCGTCAGGATCTCTATCTCGCGCTCTATGACTATGCGCGCCGCGAACGCCGCTTCGGCATGACGTCCCAGCAGGTGAACCATGCCGCCGATCGCGAACAAGAAGAACATCTCTCCACGCTTCGTCAAATCCTCAATGCGTTCAAGTAAGGCGGTCGTCCTTGTTTTGTTGTTCCTGACCGCCGTTGCAGGCCTCCACGCCCAGCAACAGCAACGGTATTCCATCATCGCCGGAATAAGTGTCGACGGTGTGGCCCAGGGAACGGATGCGGAAACCATCATCGCCGTCTCCGGACTGCGCGTAGGCGAGGAAGCACGTCCGGACAACCTCGTGATGGCCGTACGGAACCTGTGGCACCGGCGCCAGTTCGCCGATGTCCGCATCGAAAAGGACCGTGAAACGGCTCTGGGTGTCTTCCTCGTCATCAAGGTGCGCGAGGCGCCGCGTCTGCGTCATATCGTGATCGACGGCAACGACGATCTGTCCGAGGCGGATATCCGCAAGGCCGTGGCCAAGAATCGTGACGACATCATCTCGCCCTTCGACGTCTATGAAATACGTCAGGCCGTGAAGAAGCTCTATGAAAAAGAGGGCATGAGCTTCGCCAAGATCGAAAGTGAAGTCGTCGACATCGACTCGGCCAATCGTTTCGACCTCCTCCTCCATATCAACGAGGGCGTGGAATACCACGTCGGCGCGATCGAATTCGAGGGCAACAAGGCCTTTTCCGATGACGAGCTCGCCGGTGCCTTCGAGGATACGAAGACGAAGGCATGGTGGCAGTTCTGGAAGTCGGCGAAGTTTGACGTCACCAAGTACAAGACCGACATCGCCAAGCTGCACAAGTTCTTCCTGAACAAGGGATATATCGACGGCGAGGTCCTGTCCGATACCGTCATCTACAACGAGGAGACGGAGAAGGTCACGATACGCGTGGCCGTATCCGAAGGGCATCGGGTCTTCGTGCGGAAGGTGATGTTCACGGGCAATACCGTGTACGAGGAAGATGCCCTGAAGCGCCGTTTCGGCGTCGAGGAAGGCGAGGCCTACAATCAGGAAAAGGTGGAGCAGAATCTCGAGATCAACCAGGATCAGACCGACGCGAAGTCGCTGTATTCGGATAACGGTTATCTCATGGCACGTATGGTGCCCGATCTCACGCGCGTCGCCGACGACTCCGTCGACATCACGATCCGTGTGATCGAAGGGGACCGGTATTCGATTCGCCGCGTGGAGATCCAGGGTAATTCGAAGACCAAGGATCGCGTCATCCGACGTGAGCTCTTCACGAGGCCGGGCGACTGGTTCAATCGGGCCGCCATCATCCGCAGCGTGCGCGGGCTCGGCGTCCTCAACTACTTCAATCCCGAGGCCATCAAGCCCGACGTACGTCCCGTCGATGCAACGAGCGTCGACGTCGTCTACAATCTCGAAGAACGTTCCACGGACACCTTCAACGCATCCGTCGGCTTCGCCGGTGCCTTCGGTCTAACGGGCTCCGTAGGCGTCACGCTCAACAACTTCAACATCGCCGAACCGCTGCGTGGCGGTGCCGGACAGATCCTGTCGTTCCAGTGGGAATTCGGTCAGGCCTCGCGTCTGCAGACCTTCCAGCTCTCCTTCAGCGAGCCGTGGCTCTTCAACCAGCCTACGAGCGTCGGTTTCAGTCTGTTCGATACGCGGCAGAATTTCAACATCGACGTACGTCGTACGGGGGCCCAGGCCAACATCGGCCGCCGCTTCCGTTTCCCCGATGACTTCTTCCGCGGCGACTGGTCGGTTTCCTTCGAGCGCATCCAGAGCAACGTGGCCAGCCTCTTCTATCGTCAGGGTACGAACACCGCCCTTACGCTGTCGCAGGTGATTTCGCGGACCAGCTACGACAACCTCATCTTCCCGACGAGCGGCTCGCGGTTCTCGCTGAGCACGCGCGTCACGACGGGCTTCCTCGGCATCGGTACGACGGACTTCGCCAAGGTCGGTCTCAATTTCGACATGATCAACCCGCTCGTGAGCATCAACGGCAATCCGCGTCTCGTCATGTTCCTCGGCAGCGAGCTCGGATACGTGGACGGCATCACGAACGATACGACCATCCCGCCGCAGGAAGTCTTCTACATGGGTGGTAACGGTCTCGGTGGATTCGCCATCACGCCACTGCGCGGTTATCCCGACAACTCCATCGGACCCGTCAGTGCGGAAGGAACGAACCTCGGGGGACGTGTCCAGGCGCGCTTCGTGGCCGAATTGAGGTTCGCACTCTCACTCAATCCGTTCCCGATCTATTTGCTTAGTTTTGCCGAGGCGGGAAATGTGTGGTCCAACCTCCGCACGGCCGATCCCTTCGGTCTCAAACGCTCCGCCGGTTTTGGTGTTCGCCTCCTGTTGAATCCCATCGGTCTGCTCGGCTTCGACCTCGGTTACGGGTTCGATCCGGTGTATGCCACGGGGGAACGATCCGGGTGGCGATTCCACTTCCAGTTCGGGCGTTGACGGCCTCATATAGTCAATCATGTTCCATCAAGGTGACCAGTATGTTGTTTCGTATCGCAGGCGTATGCTGCGCCGCAGTGTTGTGTGTGGCGTCGGCCCAGGCTCAGAGTGGTGCCCAGGGATTCCGTTTCGGTGTCGTGAACACGGAGACGATCATCAAGGAAATGCCTGAAGCCATCGATGCCAGCAAGAAGATCGAAGAAGTCGGTCTCAAGATCCAGGACACACTGCGCATGATGCAGAAGGAATTCGAAACGCGCATCGAGCAGTACACGAAGCAGGAAGCGATGATGTCGCCCGACGCGAAGAAGAAGGAACAGGACGCGCTGACCGCACTGCGTGGCCGCTTCGCAGCATATCAGGAAGAGAAGCTCGGTCAGACCGGTGAAGTGGCTCGCATGCGCGAAGGCCTTCTGAAGCCTATCCGCGAGAAGGTCCAGGACGCCATCAATGCCGTCGCCAAGGAAGAGAAGATCGCCCTCGTCCTCGACAAGGTCGCTGGCCTGGTGCTGTACAGCGAAGACAAGGCCGATCTGACCTTCAAGGTACTGGACAAGCTGAAGCGTGGTGGACGATAAGCGAGCGAACCGTCAAGCCGGTCAGGCCAATCAACAGCAGACTTCCCGCATGAATCTTGACACCCCTTTTCAACATCATCGATGGAGAACGACCATGAAGCTTTCATGGTTATGGGGTATCGCCGTTGTTGTAGCGGCAGTGTGCGGAAGTACGGCGTCGTGGGCACAGAAGATCGGATACGTTTCGACGGATGCCATCCGCGCACAGTACGAAGCGAACAAGCAGGCCGAAGAACGTCTGAACGCCCTGGTGGAAGAGTGGAAGCAGGAGATCGCCAAACGCCAGACGGATATCGACGAACTGGAGCTCGAGATGAGGAAGAACCGCCTGATCTGGAGCGATGCCGAGCGTACGACGAAGGAGAAGGAGCTCGAGACCAAACGGCAGGACCGCGACAAGTATGCACGCGACAAGTTCGAACCGGGCGGGGAGCACGACAAGACTGCGGAGCAGTTGTTCAAGGGAATCTGGACGAAGATCTATGCTTCCATCCAGAAGGTCGCAGCCGCCGAAGGATACGACATCGTCTGGGACAAGAGCACGCAACCGCTCGTCTACGTCAACGCCAAGTACGATCTCACCGTCAAGGTGATGAAGGAACTCGGCATCGATGCCGGTGATCTCGAACGCAAGCAGGCAGATATCATCTCGAACGATCCACGCAACAAGCGTGCCGAGGAACCCCGGAGACGGAAGGCGCGCAGAACGACGACGACGGAACCGGAACAGACGGACGAACAGCCGGTGGAGAACGCCGAGAAACCGAAGCCGAGGGTGCATGCCCCCAATGGCATTCCACCTGGCTCGGTTCCCATCATGCCTTCGCCGCCTGTACTCGATACGACTACGACGAAGACAGATACGACTAAGCCCAAGGAAGAGGATATTCCCCGATGAACAGTGATTCGACCCTGCGTGGTTTTTCCGTACGACAGCTTTCCGATATGGTGGGCGGCGACGTGCAGGGTGACGGTACCGTACACATTACGGGGATCAATCGCATTGAATTCGCGCGGCAGGGAGAACTGACCTTCGTCGCGAGCGAGAAGTACGTCAAGTTCCTCTCCCTCACGCAGGCATCCTGCGTCATCGTGTCGAAGGACCTTGCGTCCTACGTTCCGGCAGGACGGACGATCATCCTTGCGGATGATGCCTATCGTGCATTCGTGATCGTGATGCAGCATTTCTTCCCTCCGCTCCGCATGGAGGAAGGACTGCGCCATCCCGCGGCATCCATCCATCCGTCCGCCCGTGTCCATCCTACGGCGTCGGTCGGTGCCGGATGCGTCGTCAGCGAAGGATGTGACGTCGGTCCCAACGTACAGATGTTCGCCAACGTCGTGCTCTATCCGGGCACGAGGGTAGGCGATGGTACGATCATCCACGCCAACGTCGTTTGTGCCGCCGGTACGCGTATCGGTGCGCACTGTATCGTCCATGCAGGCGCCATCATCGGCTGCGACGGCTTCGGCTTCCTCGAGAACACCGATGGCTCCTATGAGAAGATTCCGCAGGTGGGAATCGTGGAAGTTGGGGATCATGTGGAGATCGGCGCGAATACGACGATCGACCGTGCGGCGGTAGGCAAGACGCTCATCGGAAACGGCGTGAAGCTCGACAACCTCGTTCATATCGCGCACGGTGTGACGGTTGGTGACAATACGGCCATCGCGGCCCAGGCAGGCATTTCCGGCAGTACCAGACTCGGCGAACGGAACCGTATCGCCGGACAGGTTGGAGTCGTCGGTCATATCTCGACGGCAAACGACGTCGTCATCGAGGCCCAGTCGGGCGTTTCGAAATCGATCACGACATCCGGTGCATACTTCGGTTCACCGGCCAAGGAACACAAGACGGCAATACGAATGGAAGCGGCACTCCGGCAGTTGCCGCAGCTTCTGCAGGAATTCCGCGAGCTGCAGCGACGGGTGGAGGAATTGACGAGTGGAGGAACGAACGAGTGAGTAACAAACAACGTACGGTAGCAGCCGAAGTATCGATGTCCGGTGTCGGCCTTCATACCGGTAACCTGTCGTCGATCACCTTCCGTCCGGCAGCGGAGCATACGGGCTATCGCTTCGTAAGGACGGATCTTCCGGGCTCGCCCGAGGTACCGGCCCTGGTCGACAACGTCGTGGACATTGCCAGAGGTACGACCATCGCCGTTGGCGAGGCCCGCGTCCATACCGTCGAACATGTCCTGGCCGCACTCGTCGGCATGGGCATCGACAACTGCCTCATCGACCTGTCGAACAACGAGCCTCCCGTCGGCGACGGCAGCTCGCTGCCCTTCGTGGAGATGATCCAGCGCGTCGGCGTCCAGGAGCAGCATGCTGACCGCGATGAACTGATCCTCGAAGGTCCCGTCCGATATCAGGACGAGGCACGGGGCACGGAGATCGTGGCACTACCGAACGACGACTACCGTGTGACGGTGCTGGTCGATTACAACAACCCCGCTCTCGGCAGCCAGCATACCGGTCTGTTCGATCTGGACAAGGAATTCGTATCGGAGTTCGCTCCTGCCCGCACGTTCTGTTTCCTGCATGAAGTACAGATGCTCTGGAAGCAGGGCCTTATCCAGGGCGGTAACCTCGACAATGCCATCGTCATCGTCGACAAGGACATGTCCGACGACGATCTTCGCGCACTGCTGCGCGAAATGGGTATCGAAGGCAATGCCGTCCTCGGCAGCAACGGCATCCTGAATAACAATAAACTTCGTTATCATAACGAGCCGGCACGGCACAAGCTGCTCGACATGCTCGGCGATCTGGCTCTCATCGGTGCGCGCCTGCGCGCCCAGGTCCTTGCGGCACGTCCGGGTCATGCGAGCAACATCGAGTTCGCACGGAAGGTGCGGAGGCTCTACGAAAAACAGCAGACGGTAAAGAAGTATCAGAAGAGTCCTACCGAAGGTACGGTCTTCGACATCAACACCATCATCAAGCTGATGCCGCACAGGTATCCCTTCCTGATGGTCGATCGTATCACCGAATTCGATCCCGATACGAACCGTATCACCGGTATCAAGAATATCACGGTCAACGAACCCTGCTTCACCGGACATTTCCCGAACAGACCGATCTTCCCCGGAGTACTCGTCCTCGAAGCAATGGCACAGACGGGATGTCTGCTACTGGTGACGAAGGGTATCGAGATCGAGAAGAAACTCGTTCTCTTCACGGGCATCAACAACGTGAAGTTCAGACGAACCATCACTCCCGGAGATCAACTCGTGATGCAGCTCACGATGACCCGCTTCCGCATGAACATCGTTCATCTCGTCGGTAAAGCCTACGTCGGCAATCAGCTCGTTGCCGAAGCAGAATTCTCGGCAGCAGTCGTGGATCGGGAGGCGATATGAGCGTCGTCGATACGCAGATCCATCCATCCGCGATCGTATCGCCGAAGGCACGCCTCGGTGTCGGTGTGAAGATCGGACCCTTCAGTGTCGTCAACGATGACGTCGAAATCGGCGATCGTACGGAACTGATCTCCCATGTCGTTCTCGCCGATGGCGCACGTATCGGTGCCGATGTCCGTATCTACCCTGGTGCCGTGATCGGCGCCGAACCGCAGGATCTCAAGTTCAAGGGGGAGCCTACGCTCGCCATCGTCGGCGACCGCACCGTCATCCGCGAATGCGTTACCGTCAACCGCGGTACGGCCATCAGCGGACGCTCGACGGTGGGATCGGACGTTCTTCTGATGGCTTATTCCCACGTAGCGCATGAATGCGTCGTCGGCGATCACGCCATCCTCGTCAACGGTGTCCAGCTCGGCGGACACGTCGAAGTGGGCGAGTGGGCCATCGTCGGTGGCCTGACGGGTGTCCATCAATTCTGCCGTATCGGCGCTCACTGTATGATCGGCGCATGTGTGAAGGTGGCCAAGGACGTGCCCCCCTATACGCTCGCAGGCAGACAGCCACTCGTCGTGGAAGGGCTCAACACCGTCGGCCTTCGCCGTCGTGGGTTCACTGCGGAGACGATCGCCGATATCGAGGAATTCTATCGTCTTCTGTTGCATGCCGGTTACAATACGTCGGATGGAATCAAGGCATACGTAGAGGCACATCCCGTCATCAATCCGGACGTACAGAAGTGCATCGACTTCATTCACTCGTCGAAGCGCGGCATTACGCGCAACTGATACGCAGATTCATAGCAGTATGCACGCTCGGCGCCGTCATGACCATACCGGCCGTATCGGCCGTGGACGACGGGCCCTTCGCCGCACCCGTCGCGAATCCGCTCGAAGGACGTATCGGTACGATGGTACAGTTCGGTGTCAAGCACCTGCGTCTGGACATCGGTGCGACGGTCGACGTCATGAATCCGCTGGATGATACGGCGTCGGGGAGGTTGCGGATCGGTGCCGACTTCTTCACCTTCACGCGTCTTCGCTCCGAGGGCAACTTCAAATTTCCCGTCGAGACGAGCGACTACTTCTTCGGTCTCAACGCGACCTATGCACTGCCGTCGTCGCCTCTCCATGCACGATTGCGCATCGCGCACATCTCTTCGCACCTGGTGGATGGGTATGCCGATGGCGAAGGAGTGTTCACACGGCAGGCGCCGTTCGTCTACAGCAGGGAGTTCGTCGAACTGATTGCGGGCTACCACATCGGGAGCATCCGTCCCTATGCGGGATTCACCTGGCTGTTCGCGACGCAGCCGAAGCGCGCGGACCGTGTCATTCCTCAAGCCGGTGTCGACGTACGCCAGCACATCGGCGGGCCATTCCACCTTCGTGGTGGTTTCGACTGGAAGCTCGTCGGTATCGATGGCACGTATGCAACAGCCCAGGCCGCCCAGCTCGGCGTCTTCTTCGACGGCTGGAACGGACGTGGCCTGATGCTCAGCATCTACGGCTACAACGGACGCAGCATGCACGGAATGTTCTTCGATCAGAACGACCGCTATCTCGGACTCGGCTTCCAGGTCGTCTGGTAATGACGTCACCGTCGTGGCGAACCTTACGGGGTCACCACGACGGGAATCACGTTCACCCTGCGATCGTCCGCGATGACGATCATGTACGGTCCGGTGCCGAGTTCCGGTACCTGAACCGACAATTCCGTGTCACCGACCAGCGACCATACCGCATCCAGTTGTCGTCCGTGTACGTCGACGTAACGTACGTACTGCGGCATCATCGACAGATCGGCGATGTGGACGACACCGCCACGTCGGACCGGATTCGGGTAGGCGCGCGACGTTTCCGCATCACCCTCTACACTCGTTCCACCATCGGGTCTGATACTGGACCATACCGAGCGCCAGCGTTGCTGTGGGCCGACAGGTTGGCCGTTGCGTGTCGTGGAAACGATCGTGGTAGACATCTCCAGCAATGGAACGTCATGGGCCGGGGGCTGCCATGTATGACGTATGGTGAGCGTCGTGACGAGAACGGTACCCGGCGACGGGCCCTGAAGGCGGAGTGTATCCGTGGTCCTGGTCGTCGTCGTCGTCCTTGCGATACCGTCACGGATACTGCCGTCGGGAAGGAACAACTGTCCATATCCATCATAGACCGTGCTGACGGTACCTGCACGGCCGAGAGAGAACGAAGCCGGTTTGGTCGTGATCTGTGCTTGCCAGGTGTCGTTGTGCTGCGTCGAATACTTGAGCTCCACCGGACGTGTGTCGTACGGATTCCCCGTCGAGCTGGCGATATCCGCCTTCGGCGTGGAGATGCCGACTTCGCGGAGGAAGCCGTTGCGGAGTTGCATGAGCGTCGTCGTCGTATCGTTGATGACGCCGAACTGTGCCTCCGGATAGCGGGCCTGTACGTCGATAGGCAGGACATTGCGCGCTACGATCCGTGTTTCGGTCGAGGCTCGCGTCCAGGTGAGCGTGGAATAGTTCCAGAAGACGCCGGTACCCGACGTACCGGCATCGACACCCGTGGTGTCGTAGTAGTAACGTGTATAGGATCTGCCTACGGTAGGCAATGACGAGGAACCCAGTACCGGTTGTGCAGCCGCCGTTCCGGATGCGAGCATGCATACTGCGAGGAAGCCCCAAATGCGTCGTTTCATGTTGATACCCTGCTATCACTGAGCCCTGTTTCGAAAGCAATTTACGAACCACATGTTCGGAGGCACCTTGCCCGTACCTTTACAAAACCTTAGCTTGTTCCATGAATCAAGCTTCTCCTCCTGTCATTCTCGATGAGCTGCGCATGGCGCGGGGGATCTCTCGCCGCGTCGAAATCTATCTGCAGGCATGCCGTGAGATACAGTACGAACGTCCGCACGAAGCGTTCGGCTATGCGATCAAGGCACAGAAGGAAGCGCGGAAGGGGCGCTTGAAGGAGCGTGAAGTCCATGCCTTGCGAATGGGGGGGATATGTCAATACGCTGCGCATGACTATGAAGGCGCCCTTTCGACGTTCAATACGGCGCACGACCGGTATATGCGCCTGAAGGATCGTAGTGGTCTTGCACGTTGTCAACAGAACATCGGGCTTGCATTACGGGGCCTCGGAAGGAACGAAGAAGCCCTCAGGTTCTATCGTATGAGTGAGCAGTCCTTGCGGGTGTTACAGGACGATTCGGTGCTGATGCACGTACTCGTCAACATCGGTTCGACGAGCACTGCGCTGAATCAGCCGTCATCGGCCTTGCAGGCATACTCCGAATGTCTCGCCATTTCCGAACGTCTCGACGACGGACCGATGCGGGCGCGTGTGATGGGCAACATCGCCGATGTCTACATCAACATCGACGACAGCGAGCGTGGTATCGAATGGTCCCGCCGCAGTCTCGACCTGCACCGTATCAACAATGACATGATGGGAGTCGGCTTCACGTTGACGAATCTCGGACGCGTCTATCAGTCGATGAACGATCACGACTCGGCGCTGGCTCATTTCACGGAGAGCATCGCCGTGATGTCGCAGATCGGATATGCCGAAGGCAAGGCGAACTCCATGCTCTATCTCAGTCAGCTGTATCTCGAAGGTGGTCTGTACACACAGGCCTGGGAGTTCGCGGAGCATGCCAGGCGTCTCTTCGTCGAGACGCACGATGTCGATCGGCAGATCCTCGCGTCGATCACACTGGGAGAGGTGGAGTTGCGACGGAAGAAGTATCCGTCCGCAGCGCGAATCTTCAAGGAAGCCGCGACTGCGGGAAAGAGGACGGATAACTACGCGCTGCATATCGATATCGAGCGCAACCGCGCGGAGCTCGCGATACTCGAAGAACGATGGGATGCGGCGATCAGACACCTCAAGGCCGCACTCGCCATCGCCTCCGCCAATGCCACGTTGAACGGAGAGGCGGAAGCGCATCGGCTCCTTGCCCATGTCTACGAACGGACCGATCTCCATCCCAAGGCACTCCATCATCTCCGCAGGTGGCATGAGTGCAAACTGGAGATCGACAGCCAGATACATGCGCGTCACAGCCAGGCCCTGCAGTTGCGTCTGGAGGTGGAGCGGGCCGAGCGTGAACGCCAGGTCGTCCAGATGCAGAACGAACGGTTGCAGTTCGACCTCGTGAGCAAGACGCGCGAGCTCAACACGTCGGCAATGGCCGTGGCGCAGAAGAACGAGTTGTTGACAAGTATCGCGGACGAGGTCCGTACCATTCTGGAGATGGGGCCAGGACAGCGGGCCAATCCGCTCAAGGATCTGCTTCGCCGTATCGAAGCCCACAAGAGAACGGGCGAGGACTGGCGGAATCTCAACGAGCAGTTGCACGACGTCCACGATGCCTTCTTCCGTGAGCTTACCACGCTGTGCCCGACGCTCACGCCGAGCGAGTTGAAGACGGCCAGTCTGCTCAAGCTCAACCTTTCATCGAAGGAAATCGCCGACATTCTCACGGTCTCCGTCGCGAGCGTGGAGATCTATCGACACAGGCTGCGCAGGAAGCTCCAGATACCGCATGGTACGGGGCTCACGGCATTCTTCCAGCAGATAGGAGCGGGTGAGCAGTAAAGGTTTTGCTAAGGTGCGCTGCAACTCCATGACGTGTAGGTTGCCTCCGTTGGTAATACGATCTATACCACGGAGGGTTCATGTACTATCGAAGTCTACTTGCTGCGGTGCTCTTCATGGCGCTTTCCACCCAGGCGGGAGCAGTCGGATCTCTTTTCGTTCGACCGCTCAATTCGTCGAGCACGTATGCCAATGCCGAGATACGCAGTTACGATGCGAAGGTGACGATCCAGGATCACATCGCCGAAACGCATGTGGATCAGGTTTTCGTCAATACGATGGGAGCTGCCGTCGAGGCGACCTTCATCTTTCCGTTACCTGCCGGTGCTGTGATCACCGATATGTACTACTGGTTCAACAGCGTACGGTACAAGGCGAGCGTCCGTGAGCGTAAGGAGGCCCAGGCGGCCTACGACGCCCAGATACGGAGGCTGATCGATCCGGCGCTTCTGCAGGAGATCGGCGACAACGTCTTCAAACTGAATATCGCTCCGATCAATCCGAGAAGCGACGTCCGCGTCGAGATCACCTATACCGAGTTCCTCCCGTACGATGAAGGAGTGGTGTCGTACAAGCATCTTCTCAGAACGACCGGAGTCTCTCCCGTGCCGCTGCAACGCGTGAGCCTGCTCACGACGATCACCGCAGCGTCCGAGATCAGGAGCGTCACCACGTCCTTCATGAACGAAACCATGGACGGAGTCGAACGGGTGAATGCCAGGAGCTTCCGTTGCACGTTCGGGGACGAGAACTACGTTCCGACGAAGGACTACACCATCAGGATACGAGCCGAGCGCAATGGCGTCGATGTCGGTGTGCTTACCTACGTGCCCGTCGAGGCCGATTCGTTCGGGCAGGATGCCTTCTATGCGACGTGGGTGACGTCACCCGACAGCAATGCCAGTGTCCTGCCGAGAAGCGCCGTCTTCGTCGCCGATGTCTCATCCAGTATGGAAGGGACACGCATGGAACAACTGCGTACTGCGCTCATGGCCTTCCTGGATAACCTCACGCCACAGGACAAGTTCAACATCGTCTTCTTCAGCACCAACGTCGTTCCGTTCAGCCCCGACGTCGTCGATGCCACACCCGGAAATATCGAAGAAGCCCGCGCCTTCGTCCGGTCGCGCAGTGCGAAGGGACTGACGAATATCTCCGGTGGTCTGCGCGAAGCGCTCCGGATGACGTACGATGAAGGACGAGCGAAGGTCGTGGTCTTCCTTACGGACGGCCAGCCGTCATGGGGCGAACTGAACGAAGCGGCGATCCTGGACAGCATGGTGGCATGGAATACGCAGCGCGTGCGGCTGTTCCCGATCGGCATCGGTGCGGAGCCGAGCGCCGGACTGCTCAACGGCATGGCGCGCGTGACGAACGGATTCGTGACGATGGTGGCATCGGACGACAGCATCGCCGTGCTCGCGGCACGGCATATCCGTCGCATCTCCCTGCCCTACATGTCGGGTCTGCATCTGTACTACGGAACGCTGGACAACTACGACATCTATCCGGAAATCCTCCCTGACGTCTACGTCGGCGGACGTGTCCTCCAGGTCGGGCGGTATCGTGCCGGCGGCCTCTATCCCGTCACGCTGACCGGCTCGACGTCCGACGTTCCGTTCACCATCGGCAACGACGTCGTGTTCGGGGATCCTGCGCGCAGCAACAAGGCCATCGCACGACTATGGGCCAGGGAGAAGATCGATGCGTTGATCGAGGAGATCACGCGAGTAGGTGAACGCAAGGAGCTCGTCGATGCCATCATCGATCTGAGCATCCGGTTCAACATCCTCACGAAATACACAGCCCTCTATGCCGATCCCAACGATCCCGGAGGACAGCCGACGACGATACCCGGTGAGCATGGCGAACGTCCGATCGAAACACTCAGCCTGGCCGTCTCGCCGAATCCTTCGTCCGATGTCGTAACGGCGACGGTAACGACGACGGAACAGGCTCGTGGACGTCGTATGCGGGTTACGATCCACGATGCGCTGGGCCGTTCGATAGCGGTACTCTACGACGATTCCGTGAAGGATCTCGTGACGAGATTGACATGGACAGTTCAGACCATCGCTGGCGGAAGGGCCGCAGCAGGCATGTACCATGCCGTCGTCGAAGTGGATGGAAACAGAACGTCGGCCTCCTTCATCATTCTTCCCTGATACCATACGGAGTCATGACGATGAAACGATACATCATGATCCTGGTGCTCCTGCTGGGATGGAATACGATGCAGGCTTCCGGTCTGCTCGAAGTGAAGGGGCGAAGTGGACTGTGGTCGGTTCCGGACTCGGGGTTGCGGGTGCAGACGACGATCCGTGAACAGGTTGCCGTAACGACGGTACTGCAGCGCTTCCGCGTCATGAACGACGGAAGGATGCGCTACGGCTTTCCGCTGAGCGACAAGGCGACCGTGACGAGTATCAGATGGAGAACAGGTGGTACGTGGTATGCCGGGACGATGCATACATCGGATACCGTGGCGCCGAATGGCGGTGGCGGCGCCCCATCGTGGGTCTTCGACGGTTTCGGCACGAGTCCGTTCATCTTTCCGTTCCGTGACTCGGCGCATGCCGGCGATACGATCGACGTCGAGCTGACCTACGTCGAACTTCTCTCCCTCACCGACGGCAGGATCACCTACGCCTTGCCGGTCATACAGGAGTCGGGCCTGGTCGACGAATGGACACTCGACATCCGAAGCGAGCGACGGATAGCGGATGCGATGGAGCATGCCGATATCGGTAACGGTTCCGACGACGTGTTCACCGACCGAACCGTCCGGATCGTCCGCCACGATGTACCGAGAGAAAAGGGCCGGATCAGTTGCGAGTTCCGACTCGAATCCGATGGATTGCGGATGAACGTCCTGAGCACCAAGCCTGCGGACGAAGACGGTTATGCCATCATGCTTGCCGAACCTGCGTCGAGAATCGAGGATGGAGACATCCTGTCGAAGAGATTCACGTTCGTCCTCGATGTATCGGGGTCGATGAGCGGCGCCAAGATCGGTCAGGCCAGGGAAGCAGCCATCTACTGTCTTCAGCATCTCAACGTGCGGGACAAGGTTAACGTCATCACCTTCAGCAGCGCCGTGCGGCCATGGAAGACCGAACACGTCGATGCTACGCCGCAGGCCGTGGAACAAGCCATCGCCTATGTGCAGAAGGCCGAGGCCGATGGCGGGACGAATATCATGGGGGCGCTCGTCGCCGCGTTGCAGCAGTATCGGAATGCCGACGACGTGAACGTCATCGTCTTCCTCACGGATGGTCAGGCTACGGTCGATCAGCAAGCCATCGTGAATGCGAACAGGTTCCAGACGAGGATCTTCGTCTTCGGTGTGGGCGACAACGTCGACGAACCGTTGCTGACCGACCTCGCCACACGCAACAACGGGGGCATCGAGATCATCCGTACGGTAGGAAATACGCTCGATCGTATCGCGGCATTGTATAACCATATACGGAATCCTATCGTCAAGAATCCGATACTTTCCTTTACGCCGGATGTCGTCTACGATGTCCATCCGCTGGTCGTACCGGACGTCTACGAAGGCGAACAGATCGTACTGGCCGGACGATACAGCCAGCCGGGTGAGAACACCGTTACCGTACGCGGTACGGACACGCGTGGTCCTGTCGAGCATACCTTCGCTGCCCGACTCACGGATGACAGTACAATGAATCTCTTCGTCCCAAAGCTATGGGCACGATTCCGGATCACGGACCTTCTCGTCCTTATGGAGAAGGAAGTCAAGGACAGTGATCGATGGAAGGAATGGCGTGATGAAATCATCCGTCTCGGCCTGCGGCATGCCATCGTCACTCCTTTCACGACATATGAGGATAACGGTCAGCCGGATGATGGCAATGACGGAGGAGGCGACGATGGTGGGCAGGTCCTGAGCGTCGAGGAGCAAGGGTCGGACATCATCACGACGTCGTTCGTGTGCCGCCCGAATCCCGTTTCGACGGAGGCGACGCTTTCGCTCGTCCTGCCGGAAGGTTTCGAACGCCACGTGACCATAGAGCTGATGGATCTTGCCGGACGGACCGTCCGGACGCTATACGAAGGTAGTCCAATGGAATCCGAATTCGTGCTCCAGTGGCAGGCCGTACATACGGATGGTCTGCCGCTTTCGCCTGGAGTCTACTTCCTGCGTGTACGTGTCGGATCGATCGTGCATCACTTTCATGTGCACGTCGTCCGATAACGGCATGCTCCCTGCATGATGGCGGGGCCATGGGTGCGAACCCGTGGCCCTGCTGTCGTTATGCCATGCCGTGGAGCGATCAGGGATCCATTCTTTTCAGGATCACCTCGGTCCCGTTCCCTTCGAAGGTGATGGTATCGTCGTCGATGACTCCCCATGTCGAACCGAGGACGTCCATGATATACTGCGGCAGGGTCCTGCCTATGCACAGGGTCGGACATACAGCGGCCTGGGCCCATATCTGGATGCTATCGGCACTGCGCATGTGGTACGGCCATGTCGTCGTATGACAGTCGGAGCATGGAGCGATCACATACCGGTCGGTCTGGTGGAAACCTATGGCGAAGGACGATACGAGTCGTGGGTCATCGAGATGCGCTTCGATCTTCCACTGCGTTCCTCGGAGTGGCTCGGGGGCACGGAAATGACGATCGACGGAGACGACGATGAGGCGCTGTGCACGCTGGCGACTGGCCACGTCGTGAAGAGACATGGAGACCATCGTGGCTTCCGTGCTGTCCGTCGAGGAATAGGTGGACGGTCCGTTGGCTGCGAGGATCCCTGACGACATTACCTGTGCCCAGGCCGTCGAATCGCCGCGCAGCGTTCCCTGACCCGAGGCATTCACGGTCAATGTCTGGTTCTCCACGTACTTGTACATGCGGACGGCGGCCAGGCCGCCTCCGCCATATCGTTCTTCGAGGATGTAGCTCCATCCGGAGCGTACGAGGGTGACCACATGTTCCCCGTGATTCCTCATGCCGAACGATACCGAGGTATCACCGGTTGACCGAACCGCGTCGATGACGTCAGTCAGTTGCATCGACCACGGGATGATGGTCGTATCGTGCAGATCGCCCATCGTCCGCGAATGCCACCACCCGGTATCGAGGGAGGCGATGAATCGCGTTGCACGCGGGTTGATTTGCCGAACGAAATTGGCAGGCAAGCGGGGAGCGACGACTGGCTCGGGCTGCGCCTGAAGTGGTGGGCAGGCTATCGCCATGAAAAGGAGCAGAGCCGGAATGATGGCGTGTTTCATGTGGTCTGGGAGGCATTGGGGAGGGGACGGTTACAATTCGGAGACGTGAACGGGTAGAATCTGGCTTGATACGGGCGATTTTCGTATGCTTGCATCCAAATCGTATCGATACTTAGTACGTAGTGATCATCATACTGCTACGTGATCGTTGTTATCCGTAATTACACTCTACGAGGGTTCCGATGGACTTCAAAGACCAGGTCAAGCAGCTTGGGGATAGGATCGCAAAGCTGCGGGAGAGTATCCAGACCGAAGAGGCGACAAAGAATGCATTCATCATGCCATTCATCCAGAGTCTGGGCTATGATGTCTTCAATCCGATGGAAGTGGTTCCTGAATTCATTTCGGATATCGGGACCAAGAAAGGAGAGAAGATCGACTATGCCATCATGAAAGACGGCCAGCCGGTGATTCTTGTCGAATGCAAGCACTGGAATCAGAATCTGAATCTTCATGATGGCCAGCTTCTACGTTATTTTCATGTATCAAAGGCAAAGTTCGGAATCCTTACGAACGGCATTACCTATCGGTTCTATACGGATCTCGTAGAGCCGAACAAGATGGATGACAAGCCATTCCTCGAGTTCCGCATCGATGAAATCAAGGACGTCCAGGTCGAGAAGCTCAAGGAATTCCACAAGAGCTACTTCGATGTCGAAAGCATCGTCAATACGGCCAGTGAGCTGAAGTACCTTGGAGAGATACGTACCATCATCCAGCGGGAGATTCAGGAGCCGTCGGACGATTTCACTCGCTATTTCGCGAGACTGGTCTATCCCTCGATGGTGACCCAGAAAGTGCTGGACCAGTTCAAGGATTTCGTACGTAAGTCGTATTCGCAGTACATCAACGATCTTATCAACGAGCGTCTGACGATGGCGATGAACAAGTCGGCGGTCGCCGAACCCGTCGCTGAGCCGTCGGGGACGACCGGTGACGATGTACACCCCGAGAAATCCAGCATCGTTACGACACAGGAAGAACTCGAGGCTTACTACGTGGTGCGGGCTATCCTCCGATCCTCGATTCCGGCCAATCGTGTCACCCATCGTGATGCGCAGTCGTACTTCAACGTTCTGCTCGATGATACGAACCGTAAACCCCTATGCCGGTTCATCCTCAAGGAAGGCAGGCGGGTCATCATCACGTTCGACGCCGCCAAGAACGAGACACGGCACGAACTGACCAGCCTGAACGATATCTACAAGCATTCGGATGCCATTCTGGCGATGGTCGGGATATACGATAGCCCCAAGGCCATTCCCGAGCCATCCGTCGCCCTGCCTTCCATGGCTGACTGATCCCGAAAAGTCCAACATGCCGGCTCGGATTGTATTTTTGCAGTTCTGTCGAAGCCGAAACCTGCCCGGATCCCGGATCCGTGTGGGAGATCGTCGTCGATCCCGAACCTGAAATCATTCAATCCGAGCCTGATCCATGGCCATTGCCTGCGGAATCGTCGGCTTGCCGAACGTCGGTAAGTCCACCCTCTTCAATGCGTTGACGTCGAACGAAGCCGAAGCCGCCAACTATCCGTTCTGCACGATCGATCCGAACGTCGGTATCGTGAACGTTCCCGATCCCCGGTTGAAGAAGCTGGTGGACGGATTCCAGACGGACAGGGAAGTGCCCACGACCGTCGAATTCGTTGACATCGCCGGCCTCGTCAAGGGAGCCTCGAAGGGCGAAGGTCTCGGCAACCAGTTCCTCGGCAACATCCGCGCCTGCGACGCCGTGGCCCACGTCGTCCGCTGCTTCAGCGACGATAACGTGGTCCACGTGCACGGCGACGTGAACCCGTTGCACGACATCGACATCATCGAAACGGAGCTCATCCTGAAGGATGTGGAATCCGTGGAGAAGCGTATGGAAGGTGTGCAGAAGAAGGTCCGTGCCAACGACAAGGATGCCAAGGAAGAATTCGAGATGCTCGATCTTCTTCAGAAGCACCTCGACGGGGGCAAGCCTGCGCGGTTGTTCGAGCGCGACGAGAAGACGGGCGCGTGGATCCGTGCCATGCAGCTCCTCACGGACAAGCCCGTGATGTATATCGCCAATACCAACGAGGAAGGCGTCAAGAACGGCAATCAGTACGTCGATGCCGTCCGCAAGCGCGCCGCCGAGGAAGGCGCCGTCGTCGTGCCCATCTGTGCGAAGATCGAATCCGAAATCGCCCTGCTGGACGAAGCCGATCGCGACCTCTTCCTTGCCGATCTGGGTATGGAAGAACCCGGACTGGATCGCGTCATCCGCGAAGCCTATTCGCTTCTCGGCCTCATCACGTATTTCACCGCCGGAAAGAAGGAATGCCGTGCATGGACCGTCCGCAAGGGCAGCACGGCGCCACAGGCCGCAGGCGTCATCCACACGGACTTCGAGAAGGGCTTCATCCGCGCCGAGGTCATGGCCTACGACGAATGGAATCGCCTCGGAAGCGAGCAGGCCGTGAAGGATGCGGGCCTGTATCGTGTGGAAGGCAAGGAATACATCGTCAAGGACGGTGATATCATGTATTTCCGGTTCAACGTCTGATCTTCACACCTTCCGTCGGGAGGCCATGCTACACCATGATCTCCCACACACTCTTCAACGTGGCATGATCGGCCACATGATCCATGAAGCCCTTGTAGAAGGGATGGGCGCCGATCGTCGAGCCGTCGCCGATAACGACGAGTTTCTTGCGCGCACGCGTCATCGCGACGTTCATACGACGGATGTCCTTGAGGAAGCCGATGTCGCCGTCGTCGTTGCTGCGGACGAGGGAGATGACGATGACGTCGCATTCCGAGCCCTGGAAGGAATCCACGGTATCGACGTCGAACGTGCGGAACGATGAGGCGAAGCGGTGCTGCAGGTCCTGCTGCATCATCCGTACCTGACCTCTGTATGGGGAGATGATTCCGACGCTGATGGCCTCGTGACCGTCCGTTTCGGCGAGTTCGCCGAGCACGTGATGTACGAGCTCCACTTCACCGGGATTGCAGAGCGATTCCGCCCCTTCGCCCGGTTGCTCCGTCCAGCCCTTGCCCGATGTATCGATGAAGACGAGCGATTCCGTGATCGGTGCATCATCCGGGAACGTGTGCAGCGAAACGTCGGGATGCGCCGTGACCGCGCCGCCGTAGAAGGCGTCGTTGCTGTAGCGCATGATGACGTGATTCATCCGGTACTGTTCCGTCAGCAGTGAAACGGTATGAGGTTGCGCCTTGATGCTCCGTTCCAGCAGCGTCGTGGAAAGTCCCATGCCCGCGGCCTGTTGCGACAGTACCGTCGGCGGCAACTGGTGGGGATCGCCGGCCAGCACGACGCGGTCCGCGCGCGTGATGGGAATCCATATGGCCGGATCGAGGCCCTGTCCTGCTTCGTCGATGACGACGGTACCGAACTGACGACCCTTCAGTTCATGATTGCGGGAGCCGACGAGCGTGCATGTGACCACGTCGGCCTGGCCGAGGATGAGATCCGTGACCTGTTCCTCCATCCTGCGGGCATCGCCGACGATGTTCTTCGCCTCGTCCAGGAGGAGTTTACGCTGACGTGCTTCGTCGCGTCCGAACTTGCGTTTGTACTGCAGCGCCATACGACGGAATTCGTCGGCCCTCTTCTTCAATGCCTTGATGTCGTCTGCCATGCCGTGCGACTTCCATCGTTCGCTGAGCGTATGCTGCATCACGGCGGGATCGACGCGGGAGAGATTGCCGATTCGGACGACGTCCATGCCCGCGGCCGCACAACGCTCGGTGAGGAGATCGACGGCGCTGTTGCTCGGCGCACAGACGAGGATGGGACGTTGCCTGGCTGCGAGATGCCGCACGGCTTCGACGATGGTCGTCGTCTTGCCCGTTCCCGGAGGACCGTGGATGATGGCCACGTCCTCGGCCGAAAGGACGTTGGCGATGGCATCGCGTTGCGATGCGTTCAACGACGGGGGGAGCGGGGGCAGGGCAAGGCCTTGCTGCATGGATGCTCGTTCATCGCCGAGCAGGACATCGCGGAGATGGGCCAGCCTGTCGTCTTCGGCCGTTGCGACACGATCGAGAGCCTGTTCCATGTCGCGGAAGCCTGAAGCGTCGAAGACCAGCTCGAGGCCGATCCTTCCCTCGTCCAGCCATTCGGGATGGTCGTTGCCGCGGAGGATGATATGGGCGACGTTGCCGTTGACCCAATGAAGGACACCCGGGGCACGGAGTGCACCGCCTCCCTGTTCCATCGAGAACAGTTCGGCAGGTTTTCCACCGGACATCTGATGTGGTTGATTGCTGCCAGGCGGACGTTCGACGACGACGAACGGATATTCTCCGAAGCCGTAGCCCGTTTCCCTGATCCGTACCGGATACCAGCAGATGCCTTCGCCCACACGCTGCCGTACGGGTGCATGTTCGACCAGCGCCTTGTACCGGTCGGCATGCGCCGCCCGCTCTACGTCGAGGGCGGCCTTGAGTCGTCGTAATGTATCGTTCATCGCCGGCAAACCTACCAATACCGTAGAACCTACTATAGCACTTTGCGTAAATTTGGCCTCATTTTTGCAAGCACGTTGACAACCTTATCCAAACTACACGGTAGTACGTATGAAAATTCGTGTCACAATTCTCTCCATCGCGGTAGTTCTGGCCTGCGTGGCCGGTGCTGTATCCGTATCGGCGCAGTCGCTGCCGTACGTACCGTGGCGTTTCGGCGCCAACCTCGGCCTCAACTACAACCTGGCCGGTGTCGGTTATGCCAACTGGGTGAGCGATCCTGCCCGTCCCTTCGGACAGTACATCCCGAAGGTCATCAACGACGGCTCGGGGCTCGGCCTCTATGGCGGTCTTTTCGCCGAGTATCGCAGCCGTACGTGGTGGGGACTCCAGCTCCGCGCATCCTACGACATGCGGAATCTCACGACGAAGGACGACCAGTCCTACCTCAAGCCGGGTGGAGGTTATTACAGCGACGAATACAAGTTCAACAACAGCTATATCGCCATCGAGCCCCGACTCCTGATCTATCCGATCACGGACAACGGCTTCCATATCTCCGTCGGCCCCGGCCTTGCCATCAAGAGCGCGGCCACGTTCGACTATACCCCCGAAGGCGGCACGGCGCGTACGGGAATGGAGATTCCCAATGCATCGGGCGTGACGTACAATGCGACGCTTGGCCTTGGCTACGACATCTTCCTCTCCCAGCCGTCCGAAGAATCGCAGTGGATCCTTTCTCCGTTCGTCGAAGGCACGTGGCTCATGAATCAGCGCGGTGTCGACTTCCCGAATCTGCAGGGATCGCTCGACGACGCACTGAGCACGGTAACGATCCGCGCAGGTATCGGTATCAAGTTCGGCAAGAACGAAGACGTCAACAAGGTCTCGTCCGAAAACCGCTTCTTCCGTGTCAGCCCTCCCGAGGACGGTATCTACAGCAAGTCCGTCATCGAGGAATTCTATCCGATGCTGCCGTACGTCTTCTTCGATCGCAACAACACGGCCATCCCTTCCCGCTACGTTCTCGTTTCGTCGGGTGAGACGGTCGACTTCATGAAGATGAAGGGCTTCGATGCCGAAGACCTCGCCAATCGCGAAGCACAGGCATATCGTACGGGCGAAATCTATCTGAACGTGCTCAACATCTTCGGTGCGCGTATGCGCGCCAACCAGTCGGTTACCGTCGAACTCGTCGGTTCCGATCCGATCGAGAAGAACGGCGACGTTCTCGCCGAATCCGTCAAGAAGTATCTCGTGGACGTATGGCAGATCGATCCGGCCCGCATCACGACGAAGGGGCAGATCAATCCCCGCATCGTGTCCGGTACGGCCCGCACGCCGCAGGAGGACCGTCCGCTGGTCGACCTCGAGAACCGTCGTGTGGAATTCGTCTTCAGCAATCCCGATCTCGCCCGTCGCGTCCATGTCAAGGCCGTGCGCGACGCATCGATCGAGAACAACATCCTGATCGAACTCACGACCAACGAGAGCATCGAATCGTGGTCGGTTCGCCTTTCGGGCAACGGCCAGAACGTCAGCTATGGTCCGTACAGCTCGGACGAAGCCCTGCTGGCTTCTACCGGTCTGCTCGGAACGGCCGAGCGTGCCGAATTCCGCGCCGAAGTCACGGCCCGTACGGCCGATGGCCGCACGCTGACGGATGCCGTTCCCTTCGAACTGTTCCGTGCCAAGAACGACGCCCGCGGCGAGCGCTATCAACTGCTCTTCGACTATGGCGAAGAGGATCCGGTAGCCCGTACCACGCCGTTCGTGCGTGACGAGATCGCGCCCCGTATCAAGGCCGGATCGCGCGTTTTCGTCCATGGGCACACGGACAACATCGGTCGTCCGGAAGTGAACCAGAAGCTCTCCGAACAGCGCGCCAAACAGACGAAGACCATTCTGGCTGCGGCCCTGCGTGCCGCAGGTCGTACAGCTCGTATCGCGTCGACAGGTCGTGGCGAAAGCCCCGACGACGCACCGATGAGCAACGATCAGCCGGAAGGCCGGATGTACAACCGTACCGTCATCATGGACGTGCTGCCGAAGTAACCGTCCGACCGCAGAATATGTCGATCGATCGAACCCCGATGACGTATAGTCATCGGGGTTCGTCGTATTATCGCAGATATCATACGCTACATTCCGGGTATCCACCCGCCGTCTTATGCCGCACTTGGGACATTCAGCCCGTATCCTCGTCGCCACGCAGGACGTGGCCACATCGCTGGCCGCCTGGCTGGCCATCGGCTTCACGCTGCTGGCTGCCGACGAATCACTTCCGCCGACGTTCGCACGATTGACGGATGGTCAGGTCATCGTCACGCTCATGCAGACGACGGTGAGCTCGCCCACGCTGGCCTATTTCAACTCCGATCCTGAGCTCCTGCACAAGGAACTGCAGGCCGGGAATCTCGGCTCCATGCCCGTGAGCCCTTCGGAACTGAATGTGACGGGGCCCGGTGGCATGGAGATGTTCGTCCATCGTCAGCCGGAAACGAAGGCCCTGCGCCCGACCCGGGAAGGAAATCCCGTTCTCGGTTACTTCGACGGAATGATCGTACCGGTCAAGGACGTGGCCCAGGAAAAGACGATGGCCGAGATGATGGGCTTCATCGTTACGGAAGAGCATGCGCAGCCGTTCCCGCGAGTGGACATGACGGATGGGCACATGTCGATCTCGCTGCAGCAGACGGCCGTGGCAGGCAGGCCTCTCGTCTATGACGGGGATCTCGACGACGATACCATCGCTGATCTGCAGGAGCGATGCGGTGATCGATGCGAGGTGTTCAGAAGTCCGGAAGGGCAGCCGCTCTTCATCCGGATCGTCATGCCCGAAGGTACCACCGTCCTGGTGATGAGCGATGAATGAACGCATCCGCATCCAGGGCCTTGCCATGGTCTCCGTCTATGCCGTGGATTTCAAGGCGTCGTTCGATTTCTATCACGACATCCTGGGATTGACGGACTGGCAGTCCATGGGAAACAATGCCGCATACTTCCGTTTCGGTGCCGCGAGCGATGGGCAACCGTATGGCATGTACCTCATCGGGGGGCGCACCGAGCCGCCGTCTGCCGATGTACATCCCGCCCGCACGACCTTCAGCTTCGACGTTCCGTCTGTCAACGCGATGTTCGACCACCTCCGGTCCCATGGTGTCCGTATGGCGATGGACGAGCCGATGGATATGGGACAGGGATATTTCTGGTTGGTAGCCTTCGATCCATCGGGGCTTCCTATTGAGTTCCTGGGCCGAGAATGACCCCTCATGCCGTTCTGTTCGACCTCGATGGTACACTGGTCGATTCGTATCGTGGTATCGTCAATTCACTTCGTATGACGTCCGCCGAATTCGGTGTGACGATTCCGGACGACGATCCCTTGCGCTGGTGTATCGGTCCGTCCCTGTGGCAGTCCTTCGCCCGTCTCCTGAATTCCGACGACCGGACTCTGCTCGATGCAGCGGTACTGCGGTACCGGGCCATCTACCGCGATGGGCCGATGTTCGACTACGACGTCTACGAGGGAGTGGTGGAGACGCTGGATCGTCTCGTCGAACGGAATATCATCTGCTACGTCGCTACGTCGAAGGCACAGATCTATGCCCGTGACATCGTGGCGTCCACGCCGATGGCAGGTCATATCCGCGAAGTCTACGGATGCGAGCTGGATGGAACGCGCGTGGACAAGAAGGAACTCATCGCCTGGGTCATGGAGCAGGAAGGGCTGTCGGCATCCACGATCGCGATGATCGGAGACAGACATCACGACATCGACGGCGCCCATCATAACGGAGTCGCATCCATCGCCGTATCGTACGGATACGGATCGAGAGAGGAGCTCGCTCACGCGGGGTATCTCGTCGATCATCCCGGGCAGATCCTCGATCTGTTCGCCTGACGTCCGATGCCGCGGAAACGGCCTCGCGTCATTCACGTCGTTCTTCACACATCTATCGTAACTACGTATATGATCCTCGTTCTTCACGGAGCCCTGGGCAGTCGCCATCAATTCGAACCGTTGGTGGAACGACTCGGCGAGCGCGGCTCGTTCCTGGAATTCACCGGACACGGTACCACTGCCGACGATGGTGGTGCATGGACGATTCCATTGTTCGTCGACCAACTGGAACGACAGCTCGACGCCGGTGCCGGCGATCCGGTGACGATCTTCGGCTACAGTATGGGCGGGTATGTCGCGATGACACTTGCCCTTCGCAGACCCGAACTGTTCAGGAACATCGTCACGCTCGGTACGAAGCTGGCATGGACACGTGAAGGTGCCGAGAAGGAAGCCGGGCGGCTGAATGCGGACGTCATCGCCGAGAAAGTCCCGGCCTTCGCGGCGGACCTGCAGCGTCGTCACGGTGCGGATCGATGGCGATCCGTCCTCGATCGTACGGCCGGTCTCATGCGCGATCTCGGAACGACGCCCCTGCTCACGCCGGAAGGCATGGCCTCGATGTCCGTGCCGGTCCGGTTCATGCTCGGTGACCGCGATGAGATGGTAGGACTCGACGAGACGGTCGCCTTCTACAAGGCCACACCCGGGGCGGAGTTCGCAGTACTTCCGTCCACTCGCCACCCGATCGAGAAGGTCGACATCGGACATGTTCTGCGTCATCTGGACGACGTGGCCTGACGATGGACGATGAGCGATACATCCGGACGCAAGCCGTGAAACAGGCTGCCCTCGATGCGGGATTCGACGCCGTGGCCATCGCCCGTGCGGAGCCGCTCGACGAAGAGTATGCGATGTATCGCGAATGGCTCGACAGGGGATATCATGGATCGATGCACTACATGGAGCGGAACGGCGAAAGCCGCAGGGATGTTTCCGCCATCGTTCCCGGAGCACGCAGCGTCGTCGTCGTAGCCAGGAACTACTACACGCCTTCTATCCATCCGGACGGAACCGTCGGAAAGCTGTCGCGCTATGCTTGGGGCGACGACTATCACGTCGTGTTGCCGCCGATGCTCGACGACCTGTGCGAGCGCATCCGTGGCATCGTACCCGGCGCTGAAACGCGACGATATACCGATACCGGTCCTGTCATGGAAAAGCAGTGGGCCGTACGATCCGGTCTCGGCTGGATGGGGAAGAACGGCAATATCCTGCGAAGGGATATCGGTTCGTGGTTCTTTCTCGGAGTGGTCATCACGACGGCGGATCTGGAGGCCGACACGCCGATGGCCGACTACTGCGGTACCTGTACGGCCTGCCTCGATGCCTGTCCGACACAGGCTATCGTCCAGCCGTCGGTCGTCGACGCCACGAAGTGCATTTCGTACTGGACGATCGAGACGAAGGGGGATACGGACATACCTCTCGAGATAGTCCGGAACCTCGACGGCTGGCTCTACGGCTGCGATACCTGCCAGGACGTCTGCCCCTGGAACCGCTTCCAGACGCCGACGTCGGAAGCGCGCTTCGAACCCAGGGAGGGAGAAACCTTCCTGAAACTTGACGACGTGTTAAATTTGCAGCCTGATAATTTCGTCATACGCTTTCGAAACAGTCCCATCAAGCGACCCAAGCTGGCGGGACTTCAGCGTAATGCACGCGCCCTAGGGGCACACCATTCGAACAACAGGGATATTCATGGGTCAGAATCATAGCACCATCGCCATTATCGGATCGGGTCCGGCAGGATTCACTGCAGCCTTGTACGCCAGCAGGGCGAATCTCGACGTCGTGATCTTCGAAGGCTTGCAGCCGGGTGGACAGTTGACGATCACGACGGAAGTGGAGAACTATCCGGGCTTCGAACATGGTATCATGGGACCGGAGATGATGGAAGTCTTCCGCAAGCAGGCCCACCGTTTCGGAGCACGAAGTATCTACGAACTCATCTCGCGTGTAGATTTCTCCAAGCGACCGTTCACACTGTGGAACGAAAAGGGAACCGAGTATACGGCGGATGCCGTCATCGTCGCCACGGGTGCTTCCGCGAAGTTGCTCGGAGTGCCGGGCGAACAGGAATTCATGGGCTTCGGCGTCAGCGCATGTGCGACGTGCGATGGCTTCTTCTTCAGGGGGCTTCACGTCTACGTCATCGGTGGTGGCGACACCGCGATGGAAGAGGCGAATTATCTGACGCGATTCGCCGAGCATGTCACCGTCGTGCACAGGCGTGAGGAGTTCCGCGCATCGAAGATCATGGTCGATCGTGTGAAAGCCAATCCGAAGATATCCCTTATGCTCAACAGCGTCGTCGAAGAGTACGTAGGTACGAACGACAATGGTGCGAAAAAGCTCACGCACATCCGCGTCAAGGACACGCAGACCGGCGTGGAGCGGCTGGTGGAGGCGGACGGGGCCTTCGTGGCGATCGGACATCAGCCCAATACGTCACTCTTCACGAATCTCATCGACATGGATCAGACGGGATACATCCAGACGCAAGGCAAGAGCAGCTATACCAACATCCCCGGTGTCTTCGCGTGCGGTGACGCACAGGACAGCGTCTACCGTCAAGCCATCACGGCTGCGGGTTCGGGATGTATGGCCGCCATCGACGCCGAGCGCTGGCTGGAAGCCGTACACGGATCGACGCATTGAGCCGGTAACGCTCAGCGTACGATCGCGATCTTCGCACGCCGGGTCTTCTTTCCCGCCTCGAGATAGATCAGATAGATGCCGATCGGCAGATCCGACAGATTGACGTCGATGTCGATGCGTGCGCTCGCCATGTGTCCTCTCATCGCATCCGTGAGGTCCCGGACCTTGTCGCCTGCCATCGAATAGATGGCGAGTGAACGGATGTCCGATCCTGCCAGCGACGGGTTGTAGACATGCACCGTCGTCGACGATTGCGCAGGATTCGGCGAAGCCGACAGATCGAACCAGGGGACCACTTCCTGGTTCAGGGACGTCGTGATGACGCTGCCGTTTCCGTTCGCGCAGCCGCAGTTGCCGAACAGCGTATTGCTCAGATCGACGGAAAGGTAATGACGTTCACCAATGGCAGGAACGTCCTGCTTCGGCTGTTGTGGTGCCGGCTCCAGCGGTGTCTGCGCATCGAGGACGCAACAGGACAGCAGGAGGGCCAGAACGATCAGCGATTTCATGGTATGCTCCGGGTAATGGTGTCGTAGTCGTGATCGGTCGTGTCGTCGACGATAATCATGGGGCGGATGGTGGGAATCCACCCCGAACAATCCTGGATCAGTAGCAGCACTTCGTCGGATACTTGCAATCGAGTGTGATGCAGTCCGCATCGCACGTGCGATCATCGGGGCATTCCGAAAGTACCCGGGTGATGCATTCGCCCGTACCGGTGCGTTCGAACTGAACAAGATTGGTACAGCACGGAGCATCCAGACAAGCTACGAGGCAGCGGTCGGCGTTGAAGACCACGCACTTCGGCCAGCTTACGATCCAGTTGAAGATGCGTTCGGATTCCGGGCACTGCGGGAAGAACGTACCGTTGCCGCAGCAGATGCCGATGGCCGCGACGGTGGCATTCATGAGCCCTTGTGCGTCGGTGGTCGTGAAGCCATCAGGGCAGATGCTCTTGATGACCGTACGGGCGCTGATGGGAAGATTGTCCGGATTGCATGGCTGGACGCCCTTCTTGGGAGGGCAGTACGATTCGTTGCAGTAGGTGACTTTCACGAAGGCGCTTCCGGTAGGACCGAAGCAGATCTTGATGAGCTGGCTTTGCTCTTCCGAGGGAAGGCAACGACAATTGTCCTGGGCAGTGGCCCGTGTGGTGGAGGCGAGGAACAGCATACAGATGAGAAGTACACTTCCCGCCACATAACGACAGAAGGTTGACTGTGACATCAGAAACCTCATAACAAAAAGTATAAACCACTATATCGTTCCGAACCCCACCCGGAACGCGTAACAATAAGGAAAATCCTGACGAATGCAAAGGATCGCATCGTAACGAAACCGGCACACGGACGACCGTCGGGTCGGCCGCCTTCAGGCGGATATGGCGGGGCGACGACATGGACCGCCCGCTACGGTCACATGACATAGCGTCGATCGGGCCGGGTATGGAAAACGGCCGGTGGGGACGGCCGTTCGGAAGTACTCTATGGACAGTCGTCGTTACCAGCAGCACTGCGTCGGGAAGAAGCACTGCAGTTCCGTGCAGGTGCTTGACGTGCACGACGTAGGATCGGAACAGTTGTCGAGGATCAGCGTTTCGCAGAGCCCGGGAGGATTGCCCGGGAAGAATGCGACCCTGAAACCGCAGCATGGTGATCCTGGACAGGGGACGAGACACCCGGTGGCATCGAACTGGACGCACTTGGCCCATCGGACGATCCAGTCGGCACGGGTAGCTCCAGCAGCGCAGGCGAATATTCCCGCCTGGTCACCGCAACAGAATCCCATGGCCGAGATGGTGGCATTCATCAAATTCTGTGCGTCCGCCGTTACGAATCCTATCGGACAGATCCGGTCGATGACGGTCCTGGCATTGATCGGGTCGTTGGGTGGATCACAAGGGTCGGCCGTCGTCGGTGGCCCCGGTGGGCAGTAGGTCTCGTCGCAGAATGTGACGTCGACCTGCTGCATGCCGCCATTGAAGCATATCGTGATTCGTTTCGTCGTCTGCATCGTCGCAGGACAAACGCAGAACTGCGCCGTCGCCTGACGGCTCTCGAACACCATGCCGGCAAGGAAGATCAGAACTCCGATCACGGCACGATGGAAATACGGTGTTCTTGACATCGGAAACCTCATGATAACGGATGATAGTACCTATGATATCTGAAACCCCACTCAGATGTTGATCGCAAGATAGATGATATTCATGTATACCAAATGCGGTATTCCGATCACGGCGGCATATCTACGATCTCGGCCGCGTGCAGGCGGCTTCCGACAGGACGACCGCCTGCGAAACGGTCGGACCCTCACAGTCGTTACCAGCAGCATTCGACAGGATAGCTGCAATGGAGCCGGATCGGGAAGCCCACGGGTGTCGTGGAGAGCTCACAAGGGACAGGAATGACCTGTGGAGTGCAGTCGTCGAGCACGGTCGTCCGGCATACGCCTGCTGTCGGGTAGTTCGGGCGGAATTCCACGAGGAAGGAGCAGCATATGGACTGGTCCGTACCCTGCAGACATCCGGAAAGATCGAAGTAGACGCACTGAGGCCAGGATATCATCCAGTTGTATGTCTGGTCCGTATCCGGGCATTCGAACAGTTCCGCCTGGTTACCGCAGCATAGTCCCAGGGCTGCGACCGTCGCATTCATGAGTCCCTGGGCATTCATCGTCGTGAAGCCGACGGGGCATACCTTCCGGACGACGGTGCGAGCGGTGACGGGGAGGTTCCGGGGATTGCAGTCGCCCGGATACGGTATGGCAGGACAGAACGTCTGATTGCAGTAGGTCACCTCCACCTGCCGCATCTGATGGTCGAAGCAGACCGTGATCTGCCTGACGATGTAGTCGGGCTCCGGACAGGCGCATGGTTGGGCCATGATGTCCGATACCGGAACCGTGAACAGAAGGAGGACAGGAAGAGCTATGGTCAGGAGACAGTGACGAAGGCTAGGGGAGGACATAGGAACCTCGCGACATACGAACCTCGCGGTGAGTATGGGGAGAAACATGGATACGGCATCTGAACGTCGGGGCGTCATCCATGATGATGGATACGATAGACGTATGGTCGATCGGCGGGGACGGCCGACCATACGTGGTTCCGCGAGGTATTGTCGGATATCACCAGCAGCACGATGCGGGAAATGGATCGCAGGCAAGGTCGATGACGGGCGCACCGCCTACTACGACCGGTGGGCATATTCCCGGTACCGTACAGCTCTTGAGGACAGTCGTTTCGCACAGCCCTGGTGTCGGAGTGTTCGGTCGATAGCGTACGACGGCTCCGCAGCATGGTCCACCCTCGTGAAGATCCAGGACACCGGCGGTGAACGATGCGCACTTCGGCCATCGTACCAGCCATACGTACTCGTTCGTCGAGGATGGGCAACTGAACAGCCCGGCCTGATTACCACAACAGAGCCCCATCGCCGCGATGGTGGCGTTCACGAGGCCTTGAGCATTGGTCGTCGTAAAGCCGAGGGGAGCGATTCTCTTGATGAGCGTGCGTACGTCGATGGCGACCGAGGTCGAGCAAGCGTCGGTGGTCGTAGATGCCGGACAGAACTTTTCGCTGCAGTATGTCACGTCCACCTGGCGATACTGGCCATCGAAGCAAATGGTGATTCTTGTGACGATCTGTGGCAAGGTACAGATACAGTCGGCCTGGGCGCTGGCAAGTGCCCCTGGTACTATGGAACCTATGAGAACGAACAGCATCCAGATGAGCACTCGGCGACGAATTGATTCGGACATCGAAACCTCCATGAAAAGAATGGTGTTGTCATGAGTCCTCGAACCCCCGCTCGCAGGACCCGACGATGGATACGATTCTGCTTGATATTCATACTGCCATCCGGATAGCGGCAGTGGCCGCCGTTCGGGTCAGGGCGGTCGCAGGGTGCCACGATCATACTCGAGACTCATGCCTCCGTACAGACGGACTACAAGACCTTCCCTTCGCCGATATCACGTATCGGCGAGAGCGGTACCCGCAGGTCGATGACGATGGAAGAAGATTCGTGACATCGGGATCTTCCATCAGGTTGCAGGACATGACGGCGCGATCCGGAATTCTACCGGTGTCGCCGTACTCCCTGAGCACAATAACAAGGATTCCGCGATCCGGTTACAAACATGCTACGAGCAGGGCTGGGAGGCTGGTCCTGCGGGTGGTTACCGGCAGCAGCTGACCGGATCGTTTCGAGCTGGATGCAGGTCGTGCCGCTGGGCGGTGCAGGACAGGGCAGATGATGTGTTCGGGCAGGCATTGACGCATCCGACCGTATCGAAGAAGACGTATTCCGGTTTGCGGACGATCCGGTCGTATTCCGGCAAGGGATCCGAAACGAACACAGGCGACCGGTGGGGACGGTCGCCTGTGGAAATCTTCGTTACAGCGGACGATTACCAGCAGCAGTTGATCGGATAGTGGCAATCGAGCTGCAGGCAGTTGAAGCCGGCGGGCGGCGGCGGGCAGGGCGTCGGATCCGAGCAGTCTGCCAGGATCGTGGTCTCGCACTGACCCGGCATCGGGAAGTTCGGACGGAAGCGGACGAGAGCACCGCAGCACGGCGTGTTCGGGCAGGCGTTAAGGCATCCTGCAGCGTCGAAGTAGACGCACTTCGGCCAGCGGACGATCCAGTTGTATTCGGGTGCGACGATCGTGCAGTCGAAGATGCCGGCTTTGTTGCCGCAGCACAGTCCCATGGCCGCGACTGTCGCGTTCATGAGTCCTTGTGCATTGGGTGTAGCGAAGCCGATAGGACAGATCCTCCAGATGACCGTACGGGCGCTGATCGGAACGTTCGGGACGTTGCACGGATCCGGAATGACACGCGGCGGGCAGAACGTCTCGTTGCAGTACGTGACTTCGACCTGGCGGATCTGGCCTTCGAAGCAGATGTCGATGACCTTGACGCGCTGCATCGTTACAGGGCAGTCGCAGTTGGCTTGAGCGCTTGCACTAGCGCTCGACATCGTCATGCCGGCAAGGATGATGAACATGCCTACGAGCAGACGACAACAGAATGTTCTTGTTGACATCGGAAACCCCTAGAAAAAAAGAACGATAAAAGAGAATATATCCCCTCTGAAAACCCCACTCAGAGTTGGCCAACAATAAGCAAAAGCTTCTTCGAATGAAAGTAAATTCTGATGTTACCTGTATTGCGTAGCGATTACGTACGCCTGGAACGACGAGAGGACGACCTCCATTGAGATCGCCCTCGTCGTTCACGGAGTCGTGCAGGATTACCAGCAGCATTCCACCGGGTACCGGCATTCGAGGCGGATGCAGTCGCCTTCACAGTCGACCGGATCGTCGCATGAGTGGAGGACGTCGGTGATGCACTCGCCCGTGGTCGTCTGCGTAAAGCGAACGAGATGCGTACAGCATGGTGTGTTATCGCAGGCATAGACGCATTGGGCGGCTACGTCGAATCGTACACACTTCGGAGTCGTCACCAGCCAATGGAAAGGAGCCTGGGGATCCTTGCATGGAGGGAAGAAATGATAGCCACTGCAGCAGATACCCATCGCTGCGACGGTGGCATTCATGATCACCTGCGGATCGGCGACAATGGGGCCGCCGTCGATGATGCATACCTTCCGGATGATCGTGCGTGCATTGATCGGAAGATTGTCCGGATTGCATGGCTGAACGCCGCGTTCCGGAGGACAGTAGTTCTTGTTGCAGTAGGCGACGATCACGGTGCGGTTCATACCGCCCACGCAGATCGTGATTGTAGCGTTCTGTTCCTGATCGGGAGGACATCCACAGATATCCTGTGCGAACGTATCCGTGGCGGGATGGAACATGGCTGCCATGAGCAGGAGCGTACAGACGAATACGCCGAGAAACGAATGTTGACGTGACATCGCGAACCTCTTGAGAAGAGTGGTGAATGAAGCCCTGTATCCTGTCGGACGTAGGCCTTGTATCGTAGAGAATCCACGAGCACGATCCGTGGGGAAGATCATGCCCGCAGGATATCATCCGTATATCGGAATTACAGGCAGCACTTGACAGGGTAGCGGCAGGCGAGGCGGATACAGTCCGCCGTCGGGCAATCCCGCTGATCGTCGCAGGTCTTGAGTATGCGCGTTTCGCACGTACCGGAGGCCGTCTGTGTAAAGCGAACGAGATGCGTGCAGCACGGCGAATCGTCGCAGGCCCAGACGCACTGTGCGGCCGCATCGAACTGGACGCATAGCGGTATCGTGACGATCCAGTGGAACGGTGCCTGTGGGTCTTCGCACGGAGGGAAGAACTGATAGTCGTTGCAGCAGATGCTCATGGCGACGATCGCGGCATCCATGAGATCCTGTGCACTCGCGAGTGCAGGGCCACCATCGACGATACATACTTTCCGGATGACCGTTCGTGCGTTGATGGGGAGATTGTCCGGATTGCAGGGCTGGACATCGGGTTGCGGTGGGCAGTAGTTGGTATTGCAGTACGATACGACGATCGTACGGTTCGCACCACCGATGCAGACTCTTAGCGTGACATCCCGCATCTGGTCGGGAGGACAGTCGCAGATGACCTGGGCCGAGGCCCGGGATCCGGGATGGAACAGGCAGGCGGTGAGCAGGAGTGTACAGATCAGTACACCGAGGAATGAGCGTTCACGTGACATCGGGAACCTCGTGATAGTAGATAGATGAATGGAACAATGGTCCTTCCTGAAACCCCACTCAGGTCGGAGTACACACCGGATATCTCATGAAGGTCTGGAACGAACGGGAGATCGTTGCGCCATGCAACGATCTCTTCTCGATCACCAGCAGCAGGTGACCGGATAGATGCAGTCGAGTTTGATGCAGGTGTTGACGGGTGATGGAGGACATTCGAGATTCTCGGAGCAGTTCGTGAGGACGGTCGTCTCACAACGCCCCGGTGTCGGTGAATTCGGACGGAAGCGAACGAGGGCATGGCAGCATGGCGTATCGTCGCATGCTTCGAGACACCCCGTGGCATCGAAGTAGACGCATTTCGGCCAGCGTACGATCCAGTGATAGACAGTGGAAGGCTGGCATTCGAAGATTCCGCCCTGGTTGTTGCAGCAGAGTCCGATGGCTGCGATCGTGGCATTCATCAGTCCCTGTGCATTGGTCGTCGCGAACCCTATCGGACAGATGCGTTTGATGACCGTACGGGCATCGATCGGAAGGTTCTGTGCATTGCAGTGATCGGTGATCTGTGTGCTCGGTGGGCAGAAGCTCTCGTTGCAGTACGTAACCTCGACCTGCCGTTGAGCTCCGTTGAAACATATCGTGATCTGTCGGGTGATGGATAGCGCAGGGGTGCATGTGCATACGCTCTGGGCACTGGTCGCCACGGTACCGAGGACGATACTGGCGATTGCGATGAGCATGACGACGACAGAGCCATGACATCGACGAACGGATGTTGACATCGGACCTCTCCTCATGACGTAATCGGATGATTGCACTATATAGAAGGTGATCGGTGGGGTCGATCACCATCATCGATCATTCGTGGTGCTACCGCACTACCAGCAGCATTCGATGGGATAGCGGCATTCGAGACGGATGCAGTCCGTGGAAGAGCATTCACCAGGGTCTTCGCAGGAACGGAGGACGGTCGTGGTGCAGTCTCCCGTCGTTGAAGGTATGAAGCGTACGAGATGCGTACAGCAGGGCGAATTATCGCAGCCGATGAGGCATTGTCCTGCCACGTCGAATTTCGCGCACTTCGGCCAGCTGACGATCCAGTGGAAGGGCGCCGGTGGGTGCTGGCATTCCGGGAAGAAACGGTAGCCGCTGCAGCAGATACCCATTGCCGAAACGGTGGCGTTCAGCAGTACCTGGGGGTCCGTGACGAGGGCGCCGCCATCGACGACACAGATTCGCCGTATCACGGTGCGGGCATTGATGGGAAGATTGCCCGGATTGCAAGGCTGTACTCCAACCTTGGGCGGACAATACGATGTGTTGCAGTATGCGACTTTCACCTCGCGGTTCACGCCTCCTATGCAGACGGTGAGTTGTGCCGTTTTCTCCTGGCTGGCCGTGCATTCGCACAGAACCTGGGAGGTGAGATCGAGGGTGGGAACGAGCAGGCCAGCGACGAGGATGAACGCACTGGCGAGTATCGTACGGAACGAACGTACATGTGACATCGGTTACCTCGCGAACAAATAATATAGATGAATACCGATATACCATTCTGAACCCCACTCAGAATGTTCCACATTATGGAAAAATCATCGCCGATCGACTCTGTCCGACCCGACAGGGAAGTAAAGGTTCCTTAACCGGGTCCGACAATATCCGGATAATTTTGTCCGGTGATTCAAACGTCGAAGTATATGGTCGCACACACGATATCGAGGGCGTGGAATGCCGGAATCGTCGAACGCCCTGAGGAACAAAAAAGGAGCAGGCCGTGGGGTGACCTGCTCCCGACAACGTTACCGCATCACGTCATCAGGGGATGCAGCACTGCAGCGGATAGGGAGCGCAGGGAATGCGGACGCACTGGGTCGTCGGGCATTCACCGGGCTCTTCGCAGGTCCTGAGAACCGTCGTCCGGCACTCACCCGTCGTCAGACGTGTGAAGCGGACCAGGTTCGTGCAGCACGGCGACGGATTGCAGGACGTCCAGCATCCCGAAGCGGGATCCATCTCCCAGCACACGGAATGACTCACGAGCCAGTTGAATACGTTCGGATTCGGTGCCGTGGGGCACCATGTCATGAATTGACCTTGATCGCAGCAGATGCCGAGGCCGGCGATCGTGGCCTGAACCAGGCCAGCGATGTTACCGGTCGGAATCGTCGGGCATATCTTCTTGATGACCGTACGGGCATTGATCGGAAGGTTGTTGGGATTGCATGGATGACCATAGACGATCGGCGGGCAGAACACCATGTGGCAGAGCGTCACATTGACGACCTGGTTCACGCCCTGCAGGCAGATGTTTACGGGCACGACACGGTCAGGACCGTTGCAATCGTTGCAACCGGCTTGGGCGCGCAAGTTCGTACTTGCAGCGAGCATGCACACTACGGCGATGAAGATGCCGACAAGTGTGCGACGACAGGAAGGTTCACATGACATCGGAAACCTCTGTAAATAAGTATGTATGAATACACTATACCGTTCCGAACCCCACTCGGAACGGACAATAATAAAGATGATCATCTCCATCGTACTGTATTTTCTTCGTTACATCGGTATGGCCCCCGATGGCCCATCGCGATAGTCGTCTACGTAGTTCCTACGTGTTCTGCCGGTCGGTCGGTGGGAGCGCATCGTCAGGTCCAATTCGGTGCGACCCATCGGTCGGCCGTAGCCAACCACATGCATAGGCGAGGTTTAGGTTCGTCACAGGAACAAAGGATCATGGAGCTGAACAGCGGCCCCGTTGTCCTGTATATCGTAGCGCACATACCCGAAGGTGGTGGTGCGAGTACGTCCATTCTCCAGGTGCGGTCGATGGAGATACTTCGCAGAATGTCGTAGTCTCCGTTTGCAGAGAAGATCGTCTGGCAGTGACGCGTATCCTGATGCATGATCCATATGTCGCGATCCCGACCTGCACGGCCAGTCCATCGCCGGGAAGGGGTGCCGGACGATGGAAATGGCCGGACGTCCTATGAAGGGTTACGTCCTGATCGACGATAACGGTATGGCGACGCAGGAGGACTTCGACTACGGGCTCGGTCTTGCCCTGGACTTCAACGCACGGGCGAACGCTTCGCGGAAGAAGACCTGATGGCATGCACTATATCGAGTGCAGCCGCATGGTACAGGAGGGGATCACTTCGCGAACGGGTGGATAGTCCAGGTAGAGCGGTGCTCCAGGGAATGCTTCGAAGCTGTCACCGATGAAAGGGTCGGTGAGGGGCATTGCTTCGGCTATGTCTACTCCGCCCGTCGTTGTCGAGCGGAGATCATTCGATCGTCGTCTTCACCTTGTATTTCTTCCTGATACCATCGGCCGCAGTGGTAGCCTGCGATCTCGTGGCGAAACCCCATACCTTGACCCTGTAGGCGGGTGCGTTATCGACGACGACGGGTTCGAAGTATGCCTTGTACTTCCGTGCGGACCACGTACGTACGAGCGTTTCAGCCTGCTCTTCGCTTTCGACCTGACCTACGGTAATGGTATACGGTTCGTCGTCCGGCCTCAGCCAGCGCAATTCGACCCTGTTGTTGAGAAGGCGTTGCGATGCCTCCTGCTGCATGTAGTAGAGCGGATAGGCACTTCCTGCACTCCGCGTATGCACCTGCGATGTGCTGACGCCGTATCCCGTAAGGAAGTCGGCGACGAAACGTGCGCGTTCGGCTCCACGTGCGACGGCGTTGCCCTTGTAGTCGAGACCGACGTGGCCGATGAGCTCGATGTCGAGCGTATTGTCTTCCATGAGACGTTCCGCCAGGGTAACCAGCAGGGAATAGTAGTCCTGCAGTGCGCCTTCACCGGAGTCAGGGAATGCCGCCACGCAGATGACCGACGGCTGAAGGTCACGGTCACGAACGGGAAGACGGACGGAATCGGCGGCCGAGCTTCCTGACGGACCTTCGACCTTCACACCGACGACGAGATCGGCGCAGGCCGCGTCCGTTTCCGGTGCAGGAATGGAAAGTTCGACGTAGTGCTTGCTCGCGAACAGTATCTCGCGGACGATGTTACCTACGTCGCTACCGTCTTCGTTGGCGATCGTATAGTTGCGACCTGCCGTGGCTCCGGATGCATATCGATAGAGATATCCGAGTGTCGTTTCGGCGGCATTGATGCAATAGACGCGGATGTCGAGACTGCGGGCCTTGTCGACTACGTCCTTGAGTCTGAACAGGACGGATGCGTTATCGTCCGACGTCGTGGCCAGGATGAGGACCTTGTCGGGGCTGGCCTGATCCGCGAGCATCGCGATGCCCTGCATCGCGGATGCCCACAGGGCCGTAAGACCGTTGGGCATTTCGATGGAATCCGCCGAACTGGATTCGGCGGCAAGGGAGGTCGGTGCCAGCGGTGAGCGGCGTTCGGTGTCGTGATTCAGGATCAGGATTCCGACGGAGTCGCGTCCGGTCATGGACGTCAGAGCGGTGCGCAGTCCGGTCAGCGCGTCGGCCGCGAACCTTCCGCCTGCTGCCGAGTTGTCGATACACAGGACGGCCGACGTCGAAGACGAGGTCGATGTCCAGGCTACTTCGCGAACATCCGGTACATGTGGAATACTCGCATCCGTCGTGGAACGGCATCGCGTCGTTACGGACCATCCAGTAAGGCCACTGCGGATGACGTTGCCGCTGCCGTCCAGCGGAATGGCATGTACGATGAGGCGGTTGCCGGACATGCGTGTGCTCATGATCCGGAGCTGGCTCACGGTCGTGGTCGAATCCGAGATCGCGCCGCGCATCCAGTTGAATGCGCCGCCGGTCGTGAGCAGGGGATTCGGTCCTGTCGCCACGTCATCTGACTGACCATAGGCCACTGCGGATGCCAGCATGGTGATGACGGCAATGCTGGGAAGAATCGAGCGTATCGAAGGAAGAGGCATCCGTTAGTCGGTAGGTGTAAGGTCGGACCTGCGTACGCTGAATACCGTCTGGCCGTTGTCGTCGCAATCCAGTTCGACGGTGTCGCCTGCACGAACTTCAGCACCCAGCACCTTTAATGCAAGGGGGTCGGTCACGTAGCGTTGAATCACACGCTTCAGCGGGCGGGCGCCGTACTGGACATCATAGCCGCGCTTCGACAGCCATTCGAGGCATGGATCCGAGACGTCGAGGGTGATGCCGAGTTCCTTGAGCCTGCCGGCGACCGCATCGATCTGCAGTCTGGCGATCTTCTCGACTTCCGTGAAGACCAGTGGCTTGAACAGGATCAGTTCGTCGATACGGTTCAGGAATTCCGGGCGGAGGCGCTTGCGCAGGAGGTCGAGGATCTGTACCCGGATCGACGTCATGACCTGGTCCCGGTTTTCCTCCGTGATCTCCAGCAACTTGTCCTGCATGATTTCCGTGCCCAGGTTCGACGTCATGATGATGATCGTGTTGCGGAAGTCCACGACACGACCCTGACCATCGGTAAGGCGGCCGTCGTCGAGTACCTGCAGGAGGATGTTGAAGACGTCGGGGTGGGCCTTCTCGATTTCGTCGAGCAGCACGACGGCATAGGCGCGCCGGCGGACGGCTTCGGTGAGCTGCCCACCTTCTTCGTAGCCCACGTAGCCGGGGGGCGCGCCGATGAGGCGTGACACGGCATGCTTTTCCATGTATTCGCTCATATCGATCCGGACCAGGGCGCCTTCGTCGTCGAAGAGGAATTCAGCCAGGGCCCGTGCCATTTCCGTCTTGCCGACACCGGTCGTGCCCAGGAAGATGAAGGAGCCGATCGGACGTTTGGAGTCCTGCAGGCCTGCGCGGGAACGGCGTATGGCGTTCGAGATGGCATGTACCGCGTCGTCCTGTCCGATGACGCGTTCGTGGAGCCGGTCTTCCATCGTCAGCAGCTTCGTCCGCTCGGTTTCGAGCATGCGCTGGACGGGGATGCCGGTCCATTTCGCCACGATTTCGGCGATGTCTTCGGCGCCGATTTCTTCCTTGAGGAGGGCGGACGTCGACTGGAGGGCCGTGAGTTCCCGGTTGGCGGTTTCGAGGCGCCGTTCGAGGTCGTTCAGGGTCCCGTACCGCAGTTCGGCCACACGGCCGTAGTCGCCGGCGCGTTCGGCCTCGACGGCCTGCTGTTTGACGGATTCGATCTCGGATTTCAATTGCCGGATCGTCTGGATATGAAGCTTCTCGGTTTCCCACCGTGAGCGCAGTTCGGCATGTTCATGCCGCAGTTCGTCGAGTTCGCGGTCGATTTCCTCGAGGCGCAGGCGGGTGCTGATCGTCGTATCTGTTGACATCATGATCTCCTAACGAAGCGTTGAAGACGATCCACGTCTGGACTTTGTGTGTACGGAATATCGTAACTTGCCTCGTCATTACGACGGATGAACAGGGACAAGCATGGATCCGTTACTACGGCTCATACTGATCATCGCCCAAAGCTATCTCATTGGCTCGATTCCTACGGCGTTGATCATCAGCAAAAAGGTTTTCGGCTTCGACATCCGCCAGAAGGGTAGCGGCAATATGGGCAGTACGAATGCCTTCCGCGTCCTCGGCTGGAAGTGGGGCGTTGTCGTCCAGGTTGCCGATATTCTCAAGGGACTCGTCGCGGTACTTCTGGTGGCACTGTTCTTCGATACGCAGATGCCATTCCAGAACCGTACTCCGTTCGAGGATGCGACGGTCGTGAAGCTCATCGCCGGGTTCTCGGCCGTGGTCGGTCATATATGGTCCGTCTTCGCCGGTTTCCGTGGTGGCAAGGGCATCAATACGTCGGTAGGCCTGCTCATCGCGGTGGCTCCCATCGAAGTGTCCATCGCTGCCGGTATCTTCCTCTTCGCCCTGTTCGCATCGGGATACGTCTCTCTCGGAAGCATCATCGCCGCCATGAGCGTACCCGGAACGATGGCCATCCGGCACAATATCTTCGGTGTCGAGATAGAAGGCTATCATGTCCTCGTTCACTTCTGCATCGTCCTGTCCTTGCTCGTGATCTACGCCCATCGTACGAACATCAAGCGATTGCTGGCAGGCACGGAAAACCGGTTCTCCCGGATGCAGATCTTCAAGAAGAAGTCCTGACCCCTCCAGATCGCCATGCATGATATGCACGTTGCCATTCTCGGTGCCGGAGCATGGGGAACGGCACTGGCCGCCGTCGCCTCGGAGAATGGCAATTCCGTTGCATTGTGGGCGCGCAAACAGGACGTCGTCGACGAAATCAATACGCGTCGAACGAACGAACGCTTCCTGCCCGGTGCCGTCCTCTCCACGTCCGTTACCGCCACGACCGATCTGTCGGACGTCCGCAGAGCCGACCTCGTCGTCATCGCCATACCGACGCAGTTCATCCGTCCCGTACTGACGGCCACTCCTGGCATCCTCGCCGGAATGGACGTCGTGAACGTGGCCAAAGGCATCGAACTGAAGACTCATCTCCGCGTCTCGCAGATACTCGACGATGCCGGGATCGGACATCGCAGCTATGCCATGCTGAGCGGCCCGAGCCATGCCGAGGAAGTCGTTCTCCGCATGCCGACGACCGTCGTGGCCGCAAGCCTCGATACGGTCTTCGCCGATACGGTGCAGCGCGTGTTCTCGACGAAGGATTTCAGGGTCTATACCACCGACGACGTCGTCGGTGTGGAAACGTGCGGCGCATTGAAGAACGTCATCGCCATCGCCGCCGGTATCGTCGACGGTCTAGGTCTCGGGGACAATACGAAGGCCGCCCTCATCACGCGCGGTCTGGCCGAGATATCCCGCCTTGGCGTCGCCATCGGTGCGCAGCAGTCCACCTTCTTCGGGCTCGCCGGCCTCGGGGACCTTTTCGTGACGTGTACGTCGCGGCACAGCCGGAATCGTTACGTCGGTGACGAGATAGGGAAGGGACGCACGCTGACGGATATCCTGTCGGGGATGAGTGCCGTCGCCGAAGGGGTGCCCACGACGCGATCCGCGCTCGAACTGGCGGCGGCAGTGAATGTAGAAATGCCTATCACGGAGAAGGTCGGTTCGATCCTGTTCGACGGAGAGGATCCGAGAACGGCGATCCGCGATCTGATGATGCGGCCGCACAAGGCCGAATGACCCGGTAGGGTACAAGCAGGTTCAGGGACGTGACCGGAGCGATTCCATATGGATGCGTACGGCTTCCTGATCGGCGGCCGAACGGTTCTGTCCCATCTTGTGCTTGCCCTGCAGTTCCCGTACCCTCATATCCACCATCACGATGCCGCCGAGAAGAGGGTCCACCAGATCCGGCGTCAGACGTTCCCACAGGCCGGGATCGGCGTCGTGAATCTCGATCAGTGTCCTGAGGCGGTCGCGGACGGCCTCGGGGTCGGTGACGATGGCCGAGTCGCCATAGGCATGAACAGTCGTGTAGTTCCAGGTCGGAACGTCGATGGCCGTATAGATCGACGGCGGAATGTAGGCGTGGTCGCCGGAGAAGATGACGAGCGTCTCGCCCCCGGTGAGCTCCTTCCAGTGGTCGTTGGCGCGTGAAAGGTGGAACGTGCAGACGACGTCGTCGTTCCGTTGCCGGACGACGACGGGCATATGCGTCGCGACGGGCCTGCTGCCGCTGCCGGAAATCACGATGGCGAAGGGATGGTCCTGCATGAAGGCGATCATCTCGTCGCGATCGGTCATGAGGTTATGCTTCGGGACGTACATCGCCGGTGAGTCGCTCGATGGTGAGTTCGGCATTGGTGAGATACGATCTGCAGTCGGCCGCCAGCTTCATGCCTTCCTCGAAGGCCTTGAGCTGGGCGTCGAGCGGTTGATCTCCTGCATCGAGCATACGCGCGATGTCTTCGAGACGCCTGAGCTGATCCTCAAGCGAGGGTTGTTCCTTGGTCTTCGCCATCGATGTTCTCCGTTAAGGGCGTTGTTGCTTGAATGAGCGCCATGCTGACGTCGGCGTGGCGGCGTATGGTGACGGTCTCGCCCGGCTGCAGCATCTCGTCGGTCATCACGACGTGGCCATTGCGTTCGACCACGGCGAAGCCACGGCGCAGCGGGGCCAGTGGATGGAGGGACCTGCATAGCGTGACGGCATGGTCGACGCGTTGCGTAAGCATGGCGAGACGATGACGAACGCTGCGTTCGTAACGCACCGTGAGCTCGTCGATCCGCTGGGCACGAAGATGGATGCGTTCCATCAGACGCTGCGCCGCCGTGCCGTCCAGGAAGTCCGTGACCATTTCCATCAGGTCGTCCACGCGTTCCGTCATGGTGTCGATCATGCTCAGGCGCGCTTCGTCGATGGACATCAGCAGATCGTCGATCGTTACCGGAGTGGCCAGGACGGCAGCGGCCGTCGGTGTAGCGGCACGGACGTCCGCGACGAGATCGGCGATGGTGACGTCCGTTTCGTGCCCTACGGCCGAGATCACCGGTAGTCGCGAGCGATAGATGGCCTCGGCGACCGGTTCGGTGTTGAAGGCCCAGAGGTCTTCCAGGGACCCACCACCACGGCCGGCGATGATGACTTCGGCGTCGGTGAGATTCATCTGGTCGATGGCCAGCGCGATATCCTCGGCTGCCCCGTCGCCCTGGACGAGGGCCGGACGGAAGATGACGCGCGCGGCAGGGAACCGGCCGGCGATCGTGGACATGATGTCCTGCACGGCAGCCCCGGTCGGCGACGTGATGACGCCGATGACGACGGGCATACGTGGCAGTGGCCGCTTGCGTTCCCAGGCGAAGAGCCCTTTCGCGTCGAGCCTGCGTTTCAGCGCCTCGAAGGCCTGATGGAGGTCTCCGATACCGGCCGGACGCATGAGGGCGCAGTCGATCTGATACCTGCCCTGTGGCGGATAGACGGTCAGACGTCCGAATATCACGACCCGCATGCCGTCTTCAGGCACGAAGGACACGGAGCGGGTACGCCACATGACGCAGGCGATCTGGGCTTCGGAGTCCTTCAGCGTGAAGTAGCGATGCCCGGATGTATGATGCTTGTAGTTCGATATCTCGCCTTCGACGACGACGTCGCCGATTCCTTCCGTGAGCAGGGCACGGATGGCATTGGTAAGATCACTGACACTGACGGCTTCATCGATCATAGGGCGTGCAATTTCGTAGTTTTCCGCTTCGTTCACGAAGGAAACATGTAATGGTCGGATTCGGCTATGATGTCCATCGCCTCGCCGAAGGCGAAACGCTCGTTCTTGGCGGAATCACCATTCCGTCGCCACATGGTACCGTCGCCCACAGCGACGGCGACGTCGTCCTGCACGCTCTCGTGGACGCCCTCCTGGGCGCCCTGGCGCTGGGCGATATCGGCGAGCATTTTCCCGATACCGATCCGCGGTGGCGCGGTGAGCCGAGCGGTACCTTCGTTCGCCATGCTGTGAAGCTGGTGCGCGAATCGGGGCATCGTATCGTGAATATCGACGCCACGCTCATCCTTGAATCCCCGAAGATCCTTCCCTACAAGCAGTCGATGCGCGAGTGCATGGCCGATCTGTGCGGACTCCCGCTCGAACGCGTGAGCATCAAGGCCACGACGTCCGAACGTCTGGGATTCGCCGGACGCAAGGAAGGTGTGGAAGCCTACTGTATCTGTGAGGTCCAGCCGCAATGATGCGGAAGCTGATCGTTGTCCTTCTCCTTTCCGCCCTGCCATCGCTGCGTGCGGTAGCGGACGATTCGTACCCACTCACGCTGCGGCCCGTCAGCCGCATCGCCGGTACCATGCTTCCTGCCGATGAGGAGGGGACGTTGTGGTACGTCGTGGAACAGCGATCCGTATGGGATGTGAACGCTCCGTCGCTACGGACCATCGACGCGGAGGGCCGGCCGAAACGTCACGTGCGTTCGGGCATGGAGATACGTGCGGCGATGCCGCTGAGAGATGGGATCGCCGTCGTGATCCGTGAAGAAGGTCAGCAGCACTGGCTCGCCGTCTTCGACAAGACTCTTACCGAGCGCAGTCGATCCAGGCTCGAGGGCACGGGGACGATGGTCGAGATCAGCGGACGACCGGACAGCGATGTCGTCTACGTCAGCATCGGCGGGACCCTCACTGCGTGTACGCTGGGAGAGAAGACCATCACGACAAGGGTGTTCGACGATCATATCAGCGGACTCCTGTCCTTGAGCGGCAGGGAAGGTCTGGACGTCGCCTATATCCATCCCGTCGGTACGTTGTCCTATCTCACCGTCCTCGATACCACGCAGCGCGTGCGGACGTATGTCGTCGTTCCCATGGCACCGCAATCACGTCTCGAACAGGTCGGAACCGCCATCGTGGTCTATACGCCGATCGACGATGTCCGCGGCACGCAGATCACGATCGTCGATCCCGCTACGTCGCGGTCGCAGTTCCTTACGGTGGACGTGCCGCCGCAGTTGATCACGAGCTACATGCAGAACGGCCAGATCACGTCGGCCATCGTCCGGTTGCAGAACGGACGGTACGATCTGTGCGTCACGTCGCTGCGCCAGCTCGGAACGCTGGCCTCGACCGATGGCGAGACGATCAACGGCGCCTATGGGCGCCCCCTCCTCGTCCGGCATATCGCAGACTCCCTGGTGATCTGCTGCACGGGCGGCATCCTGGCCGCGACGGCACACGGTGAAGTATTGTCGAGCGATACGCTGACGGTCGACGGCGAAGCCACGAATCTCGCCGTCCATCGGCATCCCGCAGGCTTCATCATCGCCGGAGCCCAGGGAAGCATCGTCATCGCCCGCGAGCATCAGATATTCTGGCGCATGATACGGTTCGGACGGGACGTCCTTACCTACGTCGTACCGATCCTGATGGGACTCGGTCTGCTGTTCATGCTCAGCATCAATTTCCGTCAGCGCCGGCTGCTCGGCGCGATGATGGAACTGCCGGGCGCAGGCCTCGTGATCCATCTCGATGCGAACGGACGTCTGCTCCGCACCAACGACCGTGCGGCCCACCTTCTCAAGATCACGAGTAGTGTTCCGATGCGCAGGCTCTTCCGTACCTATGCCCTGCACGATGGCGTCGGAGATCTGCTCGACTTCGTCAATCAGGTGCAGAGCATCCGTACGGCAGTCTCCGACAAGGTCGTCATCACCGACGGTGAAGCGTCGAGAGAGTATGTCTTCTCCGCGGTGCCGCTCCGTGGGGCCTTCGGACGATACAACGGCTGCGTCATCACCGGTGTGGACATTACCGAAGCATTGGAACGCAGGCGTATCGTGAACTGGGCACAGCTCGCCCACGACATGCAGACCAATCTGTCCACCATTCGCCTCAATGCGGAACAGCTCGATGTGGACGGCAACGACGTGACGCGTGAGCGCCGCAGGCGCATTCTCTTCCAGGTCGGAGTCCTCATCCAGCGCGTACGCGACCTCGTCAGCGTCGGCCGCAGTGAGGAGTTGAATCGTCTGCCCGTCCATTCCGCCGAACTGTGCACGGAGATACGTCACGAGTTCGATCCGACGGTGTTCCCGCACGTCACGTTCTCGATGAAGCTTCGCGGGACGATGATGAACGTGGACAGACTCAAGATCTCCCGTGCGATACGGAATGCGGTGGAGAACGGCATCAAGGCCATGCGCGGTCAACCCGGTACGATCGAGATCGCCACGTGGTTCGACCGCACGAACGTCTACGTCAGGGTGAGCGATACGGGAGCAGGAATGGACGACGAAACGATGACGAACATGATGAAGCCCTTCTTCACGACCTCGAAGGATGGAAGCGGAACCGGAATCGGAACGATGATCATGCAGCACGTCATGCATCAGCATGGCGGATCGTTGCGCGTGACGAGCGAGGTAGGGAAGGGGACGCAGGTCATCTTCCGCATCCCTCACGGCATGGAAGGACCACGTCTCCGCAACGCCCAGTTCGCCGTTACTGACGAGGAGCCGGTATGATCGATCTCACCACTTTGCGCGGAAAACGCCTCGCAGCCTTCGACTACGGTATGGCCCGCATCGGCGTGGCCGTCTGCGACGAATTCCATATCGTGGTCAGCACACGGCCAGTGATCGTCAATGATGCAGCGACCATATGGACGTCGATCCAGGAACGTCTCGCAGCCGATCGCATCGACGTGCTCCTCGTCGGCGTGCCCCGGCGTCATGACGACCAGAAGACGGAAATCATCGAAAGGATCGAAGCCTTCATCGAGGAACTCCGCACGCGTATCGCCATTCCCGTGATGCCCGTGGACGAGGCCTTTTCGACGAAGCGCGCTCGTGAACTCATGCTTGTAACAGGAATGAAGAAAAAGCGTCGTCAGACCAAGGGCACGAAGGATGTCGTGGCGGCGGCCATCATCCTTCAGGACTTCCTGAAAGAGCTCGACTATCTTCCCAAGCCTCCATCGACATCGCCATGAAACACAGCGTTCTCGTTCCGACGATCATCTCGATGTTCGTGTTTACCATCGGTACACTGGCCCAGCCGAGAGGCATGCGCGACCAGACGATCTTCGTGGACTACGGAGACCGCTTCTATGCGGAAACCTACGTCCTGCCCACGAAGGGCGCCGACTCGGCGCAATTGACGGTCTTCTTCAGGATGGCGAGCGACTTCCTGACCTTCGTCAAGGTCACGGACAGAAGCGACATCGGCGGCAACTACAAGGCCGACATGCCGGTGAACATCGAAGTACGCGATTCGCTCGGAGTGATCAGGAACAGGCAGTTGTGGAGAGGTACGGCCTATACGAATTCGTTCGAGGAGACGAACAACAAGAACGAGTTCCACTACGGATGGGCGCAGATGACGGTAGGCCCTGGCACGTATACCGTATCGCTGGAGATCAGCGCGCAGAAGGAAAGCAATCAGAAGAAGCTCAAGCTTCCTCCCGTGACGTTCAGTCCGGGACGGCGCGGCGGCCAGCTCTCGCCGGTCATGTTCGCCGATCCGCAGGAAGGACCGTATGGTGATCTCGTCAGTCCCTTCGTCTTCACGGGCAATCTGCCCTTCGTAGCCAGGGACGCCGTCGCGCTGCTCTTCGTGGCCGACGAGACGCCGCAGACGTACGACTACAGCATCAGGCAGCTTCCGCCCGATGCACGTGATATCCGCTGGTGGCAGGTCTCGGATGTCGTCGAATCCGTGACGTCGCAACCCGGCATCGTGCCGGTCATCAGTACGCGTTCCACGTCGGACAAGCCCTTCCTCGAATTCCGCAAGCTGGATGCGATGACGCATCCGATCGCTACCATGCGCATTCCCGTTCCGGTGACGGCGCTGGTACCAGGCCGTTACGAACTGCGCCTCGTCAGACGCGGGACGTCCGACACCATCGCGACGAAGTTCCAGATCCTCTGGGAAATGATGCCGCTGAGTCTCCGGAATCTCAACTACGCCGTCGACATCATGCGCTACATCCTCACGGACGAGGAGATGGACAGGATCGACGACGGTCCGGATTCCGAGCGTCGTGCCAAGCTCATGGATTACTGGCGAAGGCAGGATCAGACCGGAGCCACCACGTACAACGAACGTATGGCCGAGTACTTCAAGCGTGTGGACCAGGCCTTCTTCGCCTTCAGTACGATACAGGAACCCGACGGCGCGAAGAGCGAACGTGGAAAGATCTACATCCTTCACGGCCCGCCGACGAACGTGAGCCGCAAGCCGACGTCAGGCGATCGCCCGGTGGAGATCTGGACCTATGCCAATGCCGTGAACAAGACGTTCACGTTCGAGATCGACGACAAGGGCATCTACCGGTTACGCAAGATCGCGGCCACGACGGGCGATCACTGATCGGTGCCTCTCGGTTCCCATGCCTCGCCGCCGCAGGGAACGTAGTCGTCCGTTACGTGTTCGTCGAGGATCGAGCAGAGCTGGTTCGTGGGATTGAAGTACCGGCATTTCCCGCAGAGCGTTTCCTCGGAGATACGTTCGATATGCTCGTTGAAGCGCTGGTACTGGACGTAGGCGGGATAGACGCCGATACCCCAGATCAGGAAGAGGGTGATGTACCAGGTATAGTCCGAATACGTGTTGGCGTTGTAGATCATGGCTGCGATGCCGATGATAGCCACACGGAAGATGGCTGCGGCGACGATCGATCCCGTCGTGTAGTACGGTCGGTCGGTAGCGTATTCCGGCTCCCTGGTGCGGAGCAGGAACATGTCCAGTATCTGCTCGCCTGTCGAAGGTCGTGTCATGGTCATCCTGCGTTGACGTTCGATCGGACATCCCATTTTGTATGGGATCATCTCTCTATCTTGACGTATCCGAATAATACCACTCTTGCGTCAGACATGGCTTCCACCATCAGGATCCTCTCGGATCATCTCGCCAATCAGATTGCCGCCGGTGAAGTCGTGCAGCGCCCAGAATCCGTCGTCAAGGAACTCGTCGAGAACAGTATCGACGCCGGGGCCCGGAACATCACCGTCGTGGTGAAGAATGCGGGCAAACAGCTCCTCCATATCGTGGACGATGGCGGGGGAATGTCGAAGGAGGACCTTCTCCTGGCGCCCGTGCGCCATGCCACGAGCAAGATCGCGTCCGAGCAGGACCTCCATTCCATCCGTACCCTCGGATTCAGGGGAGAGGCGTTGTCCTCGATCACGGCCGTCGCCGACGTCGAGATACGCAGTCGTCAGGCCGGCGACGACACGGGGTGGTCCCTTACGGTGCGCCCCGGAGTGGAAGCGGAGATCAGACCCGTTGCCGGCGACGTAGGGACGCAGATATTTGTCCGTAACCTTTTTTACAATGTGCCGGCGCGGAGGAAGTTCCTCAAGTCCGACCTGACGGAATTCCGCCACATCTCCGAAACGATGCAGCGTCTGGCATTGTCGCGTCCGGATCTCCGGTTCACGTTCCATGACGGAGACGTGCTGGTATTCGACGTGAAGCCGGGCGATCTGCGCGAGCGGATCGCCATGATCATGTCCCTGGACGCCACGCATGGCCTCCTCGCCGTGGAGGGGGAGGAGGGCGGCATCTCGGTGCGTGGCTACGTCGGCATGCCATCGCTGTCGCGCCAGAGCAGGAGTGGACAATTCATGTTCATGAACGGCAGAGGCATCGTGAGCCGCGCGCTCGCCCATGCCGTAGCCTCCGCTTACGAACATCTGCTCGATCCCGGCCAGCACCCGGTCTTCGTCCTTCATTTGACGCTGGATCCGCAGCGCGTCGACGTGAACGTCCATCCGCAGAAACATGAGGTGAAGTTCGACGACGAGCGCCTCGTCTACCTGCTCGTGCAGCAGAGCGTCGCCACCGCGCTGCAGAAGGCCAACGTCGTACCGTCCTTCATCGGCGATGCGGGACTGGCGAATGCACCGTTGCAATCCCTTCCGCGTTCGCCGCAGGGAGCGCCCTTCATCCTGAACAGGTTGACCGGCGAATTGCAGCCCGCACCGTCACAGGGTACGTCATGGTCGTTCGGTGGTGGTACCGGCAGTGGTTCCTACCAGGCACACCAGACCGAGCGGCCCTTCACCGAAGCGGCCCGGCGAGGATATCAGGAACTGTTCGCAGGGACGACCGCGGGCGACAGTTCCGTTTCGACGATCCTGTCCGCCTCCGGGGGATATCTCGTGACCACATCTGCCGAAGGCATCGTCGTCATCGACCAACAAACGGCCCATGAGCGCGTCCTGTACGAACGGGCATTGCGGCAGACGGCTCCGGCGGAAGCGGCGGGCCAGGCTCTTCTGTTCTCCGTACGCCTGAGGTTGTCGCCGTCGCATGGAGCATTGTTGCGGGAGTATCACGACGAGTTCATGGCGCTCGGCTTTCGCCTCGATGTGGAAGCGGATGGCAGTGTGGATATCCATGCCGTTCCGTCCGACGTCCGTCCTGGTAACGAGGAAGACACGCTGACCCATATCCTCGCGACCTTGGAAGATGCCGGCAGGCTTCCTCCCGAGCGCCGCAAGGAAGGTCTGGCGGGCGCCTTCGCACGACGGCAGGCCGTACGGCGGTCCGACCGCCTGCAGGGTGCCGAGCAGCAGGCTCTGGTGCGCGACCTGTTCAGTTGTACCGTGCCCCATACCAGCCCACGTGGCGAGCCGACCTACGTGGTGATCACCTTCGACGAGCTTGTCCAACGTTTCCGCTGAAAAGTCATGATGCGACCCCTCCTTGCACTGCTGTTCGTTTTCGTCCTCGGGGTTCCGGGGGCTTTCGCCGCGGAGGACGTGGACTACGACAGACTGGTCCGATGGATGGAAGGAACCTTCAGCAGCGCGGAACATGCACGGCGGGATACGGCCTTCATGGATATGACGCTGCACGTCAAGCGTATCTGGCCGGACCGCAGGGACGGGGCATGGTTCTATGTGGAGCTGTCCCGTGTGGATGCGGAGGACAAGCCCGAACGCCAGATGGTATACCAGGTCATGCGTGTGGAAGAGGGAATGATCGAGAGCATCGTATGGTCCGTCAGGAATCCCGACGCCGTACGCGGCGCCTGGGCCGACAGTACGATATTCGAAGAGCGCAGCCAGAAGGACCTCGTCCGGCGTCGTGGCTGCGAGCTGTACTTCCAGACCGATGCCGACCGTTACGTGGGTGGCACGCACGGTATGGCCTGTGCAAGCGACATCAAGGGCGTTTCCTACATGACGTCGACCATCACTGTCATGGCGGACGGAATCATGATCTGGGAGCGGGGGTATTCGCCCACGAACGAGCAGCTTTTCGGCTCGAAAAAGCAGGGCTACGTCTTCCTCCGCAAGTGAGGTTGGCCGCCGAGGATCGTCTTCCTAACTTTGCAACGGCAATTTTTCGGTACACATCGCGGATACCATGGCAGCTTCGACCAATCTCTACGCTCTCATTCTCGGCGCATCCAGCGGCTTCGGCCGCGCCGCCGCACGTGCGCTCGCCCAGGATGGCATCAACATCATCGGAGTGCACCTGGATCGTGCCGCCGGCATGAAACAGGTCGAGGAACTGCAGGCCGAGCTGACCGGACTTGGCGTGGAACATCACTTCTACAACATCAATGCCGCCGATGCGGAACGCCGCGCCGAGCTGATGCAGCACATCAGGACGCTGTTCGAAGGCAAGCCGGGAGCCACGATCCGCCTCCTCCTGCATTCGCTGGCCTTCGGTACGCTCAAGCCCTTCATCGCCGATACGCCGAACGATGCGATCTCCCAGAAGAACCTGGAGATGACGCTCGACGTGATGGCCAACAGCGTGATCTACTACACGCAGGACGTCGTCCGCCACGGCCTCATGGGTCCCGGCGGCCGTATCGTCGGTCTGACCAGTGCCGGTGCCACGCGGGTGCTGCCGATGTACGGCGCCGTCTCCGCCGCCAAGGCAGCGATGGAATCGTACATGCGCCAGCTCGCACTGGAACTCGCACCTCTCGGCATCACGGCCAATTCGATCCGCGCGGGTGTGACGCATACGCCGGCCCTGGCCAAGATTCCGGGCAGCGACGTGATCATGAACAACGCCTTCATGCGCAATCCCTACCACCGTCTCACGACGCCGGAAGATATCGCCAACGTACTGCGTCTGCTGGTCAAGCCCGAAGCCAACTGGATCAACGGTGAAGTGCTCGGTGTGGACGGCGGTGAAGACGCCATCGATCTCACGTGGTGGAAGCCCGGACAACAGTGAAATGATACGACGTGGCGGGAGGTTCCACGGAACCTCCCGCCACCCGTCGTCACAGATATTCGATCACATCGTGGCGGGTGAGCACACCGCCGACACGGCCGAACTCCTTCACGACGACCATCGGCACATCCTTCAGAAGATTGATTCCCTCCTGAACGTCCGCATGGGCATCGAGGATCGGCATCGGCCGTTCCATGAAGTCACGGATGTCGCGTTCGATGGTGGCCCGGTTCTCGATCACGGCACCCATGAGCTTGTTCTCGCGAACGGTTCCCACTACCTCTTCGCCATCGATGACGGGAACGTCGGAAACCTCGTATTCGCTCATCAGCGACAGCGCTTCCTGTACCGTCGCGTCGGAGGGCAGGGAAATCAATGCGGGCAGCTTGCCTCGCGTACGCTTGGAAGCGATGACGTCGCGCAGCGTAAGGCGGTTGTTCTCGAGCAGATCCTTTTCCTGCAGCCACTCGTCGCTGTGGTGCTTCGTGAGATAGCGTTCGCCGGTGTCGCAGACGATGGCGACGACGACGGCTTCCTTCGGGAGGAGCTTGGCCACCCGCAGGGCTCCGGCTACGTTCATGCCCGATGATCCGCCGCAGAAGATGCCTTCCTCGCGTGCCATGGCACGCGCCGTCATGAAGGCTTCCTTGTCTGGGATGTTGATGATCTCGTCGATGAGATTGAGATCGAGGTTCTGCGGGATACGCTCCTGCCCCACACCTTCGATGAGGTAGGGAAGGGCTTCCACCAGACGTCCCGTGTCCTTGAAGGTCTTGATGGACGATCCCACGGGATCGGCGCCGATGACCTTGATGGAGGGGTTCTGGTGCTTGAGGTACCGTGACGTGCCGGTGATGGTACCGCCCGTACCGATGCCCGATACGAAGTGCGTGATGGTGCCGTCCGTGTCGCGCCAGATCTCCGGGCCCGTCGTCATTTCATGGATGGCAGGATTGGCCGGATTGTCGTACTGGTTCAGCATGATGGCGTTGGGGAGCTCTTCGCTCAGACGCTTGGCCGTGTTCCAGTAGTATTCGGGCGAGCTCATCTTGGCAGCGCTCGAGACGATAAGGACGTCGGCGCCGAGGGCCTTGAGGTAACGCACGCGCTCCTGCGAGGCCTTGTCCGTCATGATGAAGAGGCAGTTGTAGCCTTTCAGCCGGGCCGCCAGTGTGAGGCCGATACCCGTGTTGCCGCTCGTGGGCTCGATGATGAGTGCACCGGGCTTGATGCGGCCTTCACGTTCGGCCGCTTCCAGCATGGCGATACCGATACGGTCCTTGACGGAGCCACCGGGATTCCTGCTTTCCAGCTTGACGTAGATGGTGGCATCGATTCCCTTCGTGATCCTGTTGAGCCGGACGAGTGGAGTATTGCCGATGAGTTGGAGGACGTTGTCGTATACCGTCATGATAGCTCTTCTTCCAGGAGTTGTCGTTCGTACATATCGGCATAGATGCCGCCCTTGGCCACGAGTGTCGCATGGTTGCCTTCTTCGGCGATCCTGCCGTCGTCGAGGACGACGATGCGCGTGCAGTCTTTCACGGTGGAGATGCGGTGCGAGATGAAGAGCGTGGTACGGTTCTTCATCACGTTCCTGAGTCCACTCAGGATGCGCTCTTCCGTGTCGGTATCGACGGCGGACAGCGAGTCGTCGAGGATGAGGATGCTCGGATCGGAGAGGATGGCCCGGGCCAGGGATGTGCGCTGCTTCTGGCCACCCGACAGCGTGATGCCGCGTTCGCCCACGACCGTTTCGTAGCCGAGGGGAAGCGTCTCGATATCCTTCGCGAGCTGGGCCGTTTCGGCTGCACGCTCGACGTCGGCATCGGCTGCGTCCGGGCGTCCGAAGCGGACGTTGTTGCGGATCGTTTCGGAGAACAGGAATGACTCCTGGGGCACGACGGCGATGCCGCCGCGCAGGACGCTCAGCGGGATGTCGCGTACGTCGTGACCGTCGATCGTCACACTGCCGCCCGTGACGTCGTAGAGTCTGGGAATCAGGTTGATGAGCGACGACTTGCCGGCGCCGACGGCGCCGACGATGCCGAGCGACGTGCCCGCCGGAACGTGGATGGAGATGTCGTGGAGTACGGAACGTTCACCGTAGCTCAGCGAGACGTTGTCCAGTCTGAGGTCGCCCTTCAATGCCGTGATGGACGTGTCGGTCCGCTCCGAATCGGCGATCTCCGGTGCATGGCTGATGATCCGGCCGAGTCTGCCGATGGATGCCGCACCGCGCTGGATCATACCGGTCACCCAACCGATGGCCGCGATCGGCCAGAGGAGCTGGTTGAGGTAGATGAAGAACTGCGTGAGTTCACCTACGGACAGCGCCTGCTGCATCACCTGCCATCCGCCGACGGCGATGACGACGATGTAGGAGATGTTGAAGAGCACCGTCATGGACGGCATCATGAGCGACTGGATCTTGGCCAGGCCCATGTTCTTCCGGTAGTAGGTCTGGCTCAGTTCGTCGAACAGGACGGATTCGTGGTCTTCCCTCGAATACGCGCGCACGACGCGGACGCCGGAGAAGGTCTCCTGGGCATGGGTCGTGATGTGCTCGTATTCTTCCTGTACGGAGCGGTACAATTCGTGGATACGGCGTCCCAGCTTGTACGTGGCCCATGCGATGAAGGGCACCGGAACGAGGATGGCGACCGTGAGGGTGGCGTTGAGCATCATCATCCACGAGAGCGCGAAGGCGAAGGTCGTGATCGTATTCGCCGTATACATGATGGCCGGGCCGATGAATTCGCGCACCGCACCGATGTCGTTGGTGAAGTGGGCGAGCAGCGATCCCGTGCTGCGATCATGGAAGAACCGCTGGGCCTGCACCTGGAGTGCGGCCACGAAGTCGTTCCGCAGGTCTTCTTCGATGAGGCGCGACATCAGGATGATGGTGCGCCTCGTGGCATACATGAAGATGCCGCTGCCGATGGTCAGCAGCAGGATCTGGGCGATGAGCCACCAGATGTCCCCCGCCGTCGTCGTCGTTTTCAGCGTGTCGATCGTCTGCCCGACGACGCGCGGAATCGTCGTGGAGCATACGTTCGACAGCGTGATGAAGACGAGGCCCCAGACCATCTTCGACCGGTACCGCCGGAGATAGGGGAGGAGGCGGCGCAGTTCGCGCAGCGCCGATTGTTTCGGTTGATCGGCCATCAGGCGACCGTTACTTCGTTGCACAGATAGACGTCCTGAATGGCGTTCAGGATGGCGACGCCGTCGCCGAGCGGCTTCTGGAAGGCCTTGCGGCCGCTGATGAGCCCCATACCGCCGGCGCGCTTGTTGATCACGGCCGTCGTGATGGCTTCGTTGATGTCGTTGTTACCGGAAGGGCCACCGCTGTTGATGAGGCCGATGCGGCCCATATAGCAGTTGGCGACCTGATAGCGGCAGAGATCGATGGGATGGTCCGTAGCCAGTTCCGTGTACATGCGCTTGTCGATCTTGCCGTAGCTCGAACCACCCATGTTCAGCGCTTCGTAGCCGCCGTTGTTCTCGGGGAGTTTCTGCTTGATGATGTCGGCCTCGATCGTCACGCCGAGATGGTTGGCCTGTCCCGTGAGGTCGGCCGACACGTGGTAGTCCTTGTCCGTCTTGAATGCGCTGTTGCGGATGTAGCACCAGAGGATGGTTCCCATGCCGAGTTTGTGGGCCAGAGCGAAGGCCTGTGCGATCTCGACGATCTGGCGTCCGCTCTCCGGCGAACCGAAATAGATGGTGGCTCCGATGGCGGCCGCACCCATGTCGTGGGCCTGCTTCACGGTACCGAAGAGTATCTGGTCGAACTTGTTGGGATACGTCAGCAGTTCGTTGTGGTTGATCTTGACGATGAAGGGGAACTTGTGCGCATACTTCCGCGCCACGCTGCCGAGAACTCCGAAGGTGGAGGCTACGGCATTGCAGCCGCCTTCGATGGCCAGGCGGACGATGTTCTCCGGATCGAAGTACATCGGATTCTTCGCGAAGCTGGCGCCCGCGCTGTGTTCGATACCCTGATCGACGGGCAGGATCGAAACGTATCCCGTACCCGCCAGACGTCCGGTATTCAGGATCCAGTTCAGGTTGCGAAGGACGTGCGTCGAACGATCCGAAATACCGAAGACGGAATCGATGCTCGTGGAAGACGGAACGTGGAGATTCGCCCTGGGAATCGTGGTGGACGTGTGGTTGAGGTAGTAATCCGATTGACTTCCGAGAGCTTCGACGATACGGTTGATCATGACGGTATTCGGGAGAATGGAAATGAAGCGCAAAGATACGGAAACAACGAAGGGCCTTGCATGCGCAAGGCCCTTGACGTAGTCGGACGATATTTCTTACACGAATCCCTGCTCAACCATCCTACTTGACGACCGTGAAGACACGCGTCGTCGTGTACGGTCCGGACAACATCCGCAGATAGTAGATGCCGTTGGCCAGATCCCGCGTGTCGATGTCCAGGGAGTACTCGGCCGACGGACCGACGTCCGTGGTGATGGTGCGGACGATGTTGCCCATGCCGTCTACCACCTCGAACATCGTGGCCAGCTCGATACCCGTCGTATACGTCACGGACACCATGTCCTGGGCCGGGCTCGGATACGGAGCCATGAGGCCGAACTGCTGCGCTCCGAACCTGACGAGGCGGCCTGCCGTGAAGCAGACGCGCTTCATTTCGATCTCTCCCGAGTCTCCCGATGGAATCAGGCAGGACAGGTTGGTGGCGAGGTCGGCGGTGATAGGAAGTGTCGAGTCGATGTTGAGGAAGACGTCGAACATCGGCGTCATGAAGTCGCCGTTCTGCAGATACGTGCCCGGTGCCGCCGTTGCGCGGACCGTCAGCTCACCCGGTACGGACTGGTCGGGCGAGAACGTCCATCCCGTCTGTTGCGGATTGATGAAGGTGCCGTTGAAGCGCATGTAGCGGGCCGGATACGTGAAGCGTACCGTGACGTCCGTGATCCGGACCGTATCCAGGTCGGGGAAGGTAACCCGGACCGGGGTGGGAACGGCCTGGCCGACGATACCCGAGGGAATCGTGCCGAAGCGCAGATCGATCGGCGTGCGTACACCGCGGCCCGTGGCGTTGATGTTCAGGCCCAGCCCCTGATCGTTGGGAATCGAATAGGAGACGTTGTAGGTCATCACGGCCGTCGGGCTGAAGACCAGCTCCAGCGTGCGGTTGCCTCCGGCGGGAACGATGAAGGCGCCCATCTCGGAGAGCGAGAAGTTGGCGACGTCACCGGTGGCGACTGGGGCCTGGCAGACGAGGGGGAACTGTGGATTCGGATTCTGGATGACGATCGTGGAAACGGTCTTCGTCGCACAGGTCAGTACGTCACCGAAGTCGACCGGTGGCAGATCCGAAGGCTTGGTGCCGACGCCCGTGACGTCGACGCACGACTGCGCATAGGGCGGCATGTCGTCGGGTCCCGGCTTGCCGTCGTGCATGATGCAGACGCTTACCGTGCGTATACCTTCGGCCTGCGGCGTGAAGCGTACCTGGAGTGTGAGCGGAGTTCCGTTCGGCTGGATGGTCACGGCCGACGACGGTGGGGGAGATACCCACGTGAAGTCGGCTTGCGACGCCGCGAAGTCCACGCTGTAGATGGTGAGCGGGCTTTCCGCATCGGAGTTGCCGATCACGACCGTCCCGATTTCGGGCGATTGCTGAAGTACCGTCCACGGGCCGAAGGTATAGCCCTTCGGATCGATGACGGGCAGATAGCCCTTGCCCTTGGCTTCACCCACGAGCGGCGTGGACTGACCGGCGACGGCTGCCGTTACGGTCACGACGTGACTGTTCCTGTCCTGCGGTTCGTAGCGGACGGGAATCGGCAACGTGTCGCCGGGTTGGAGGGTGCGCGGAGTGCCGGGAAGTGTGAGCTTCAGATGCGGATTATTCGGATCCGACGGCGTCAGCGACGTGATGGTGGCCGGATCGCTGCTGAGGTTGCGGATGACGATGACGTCGTTGTTCACGGTGAGGAGGCGGCGCAGACCGAAGTCCACGTTCGAGATGCTGAGCTCCGGTGCGAGGATCTGTGCACGCAGGTCCGTGATGGGCGTGCCGCATTCCGTAGGCAGACCGTAGGAAATGACGGCGGAGCGGACACCGCTCGTGCCCACGACCGGTGTGAACGTGATGTCGGCCGTCAGGCAGCCGCCCGGAGGAATGTTGAACGGACCCGACGGGGTCACGACGAATTCACCGCCCGGCGCTACGCTGAGGGTACCGGACAAGGGCGTGGGGCTATCGTTGCGCAGCAGGCAGACGCCCGTGATGCTGAGAGGCGTGCCGATGATGGTCTTGCCGAGATCGGCCACTTCCTGGACCTTCCAGGTGCATGGAGCGAGGCCGTTCCCTTCGAGAACGAGCTGTGCCACGGTATTGCACGTGCCTTCGACCGTCAGGGTGCCGGTCCGCATGCCCGTTCCCGTCGGCTTGAACTCGAATTCGATGGCGATGCACTGTCCTGGTGCGAGGCGTACGTTCCTGAGCTCGCCCACCACACGGAAGTCTCCACCGTTCGGACCACCGACCGTGGCCGTGGAAACGACGACGGGATAGTCACCGGTGTTGCAGAGCAGGGCGGTGAAGGCCTTGGACGAGGACTGGCCCTGTGCTGTGGGGTCCATCGTGACGGACGGCGACGAGAAGGACAGTTCCGGTGCGAGGACCTTGAAGGAGGAATCGCTGGCATCCTGCGAGGCCGGTGCCGCACAGAACTTGGAAACGAAGACGTCGGTCAGACCGTTGTTCGGCAACGTGATCGTGCTTGCGCCGGCGAAGGTCCTGGTACCGGTATAGGAATCCGTTTCGTAGACGCAGCCAGCGGCATCGGTGACGCGCTTCGAGCTGTACTGGAAGCTCGGCGGAGCCCCGGCGTTCGGCGTCAGCCGCGCATAGCCGTCCTTGTCGTAGATCACGTAGTAGGAGCGGGCATTGTTGTCGTTGTAGCGTACTTCCTCGTACTGCATGGTACCGCGGTTGATGCCTACGCGGATGAAGCCCGTGAACCGGCCTGCGACGACCACTTCGGGGTCACCCGTCGCATTGTAGCGGATACCGATGGCACTCGCGTCGGCGGTACAGCGGATCAAGCCGTTCCCCGTGCCGTAGGCGCCCCAGTCGAGGGCGCCGTCGGCCCTGAACCTGAACACGAACATGTTGCGCGTATCGAGGTCGTTGGGAGCGAAGGACAGCGGCAGCGAGCCGAAGAGGGCGTTCTTGCTGCTGAAATATCCTGCCACATAGACGTTGCCGGCACGGTCCACGACGTGCCCGATCACCCGCTCGTCATTGTTGCCGTTTCCTGTGAGGAGCGTCGTCTTGACGATCTTGCCATCGGCATCCATCTCGACGAAGTAGCCGTCGGTATTGCCTGCCGTATTGTTCACGACCTGCGTGCCGAACCTCGACGGTCCGTCGAACCAGCCGGAAGCATAGACCTTGATGCCATCCTGGGTGACGGCTACTGCCGCAGCCGTTTCTGCGCCTGCGCCACCGAGTTGCGTGGCCCAGAGATAGCTGGGAGTGGCCGATACGCTGACGCGCACGCGATACCGTATGCCCGGGCGTGGCGGAAGCCATTTGTAGCTGAGACCCGTGACGTCGGCCTGGATGGTGTTCCATGTCTGGCCATCATCCTCGGAGAACTGGAGCAGGACGGGCGTCGTGGGTTGAACTCCGGCCCACTTGATGGTGACGGTGTCGCACGACGAGACGATCTCTCCACCGTTGGGGGAAGAGAGTACGACCTGTCCCGTACCGCCCACGAGCGTGATGGCCTGTGGGCACGGGCTGCCGTTCAGCATAAGCTGTGCCGTGCGGAACTGGCGCATGCCCTGCTGGGTGAAGCGCACGACGATCGTCGCTTCCACGCCCACCGGCAGCGTCATGTTGACGGGATTCGTATTGCCGTTGATCGAGACGAGGGAGAAGTACGTGCTCGGTGTCACCGTCGCCGACGTGATCGTGAACGGTGTGTTCTGGGGCGTGATCTTCACCGTCGCCGTCTGAGAACTCGCCGGTGCGGGGTCGCCGCAGTACAGAACGGGATCCGATATCAGTACGGAGGCGAGACTTCGTGGTGGAGTCACGTATTGTACCGTTGCCGACGGACTGGGGTTGCCCCGGAGAAGCGTTACCACCGCAGTGCGCAGGCGAGCCTGGTCATTGCATACGAAGGGGGAGCGCCATTCCAGCGTACAGATGCGGCGGACCTGGGTTTCGAGCGAGAGGTAGCTGTAGAGATCGACGAGCTTGTCTTCCGTCGTGACGATGGCCTTGCCGCCCGTGTTGTCGCAGATCTGCTGCAGCACCGGGTGGGTCGTCGTTTCGAGGATCGTGATACCGTAGATCTTGATGCCCTGGGCATTGGCGCTGTCGGACGTTCTCTTGACGAATTCGTTCGGCTTGTCCATCAGCGGGTTCGGGTGGCCGTCCGTGAGGAAGAAGACGAACTTCGGGACGTCCTGGGGACGCGTGCGCATCATGGCGAAGACGTTCGGCTCGCCGTCGAAGCACATCTCGTACTTGGTGGCCGTACCGGGCTGGATTTTCTTGATGGAATCGATGAGGACGTTCGGCCGTTGCTCCCAGTCGCAGATCAATCTGCTGATGCCGTCGAAGCCCAGAATGGCCACGCTCGTGTTCGGCGTGAAGCGTATCCTGTTGATGAAGGCCGTCACCGCGTCCTTCACGTATTCGATGCGCTTCTTGTTGCCGACCGTCTCGCCCATGGAGTTGGAGACGTCGACGACGAGCAGGATGCTGGCGGCCGGATCTCCCACGATGTCGCGGCAGCGTTGCTGCACCGTCGCGGTAAGATCCTGTGGTGCGCCGTTGGCAGCCGTTTCCACGACACGGAAGTCCGTGCTCTTCAGATCGGTGTATCCATTTCCGGCCGGATCGAGGGCGATGTAGTCGGCCGTGATCGTAGGAAAGTTGGCGGTGTTTACGTTGTACACCGCAAAGTTCTGTGCCCTCATCGCAGCGCCCGACAGCAGGCATGCGATGACCATGATGCACAAGTATCGAGCGAAGCGTATCGTTCGAGACATGTTCTCCTCCTACTCCATCGTCGTAAAACGGTAATTCAAATTCACGCGTGTGTCACCGCATCTTCCAGCAACCGCAGCGAGCGATTGTCGGCGTCCAGTTCGGCCTGGACGCCGACGGGAAGCACGAGCTTGCTCTTGACGTGGCCGAAGGGCAGACCGTAAACGGCAGGCAACTTCAATGACGAAATACGATCCTGAATGACTTGCTGCAAGGGGAACGACGGTTCGGACCTGCTCGTACCCTTCGCTTCGCAATCCCTGAAGTTGCCGAGGGCTATCCCTGCACACTGCTGCAATTTCCCTGCCAGCCATAGTTGCGTCAGCATCCGGTCGATACGATAGGGCTCTTCGTTGATCTCTTCGAGAAAGAGAATGGCTCCGTTCGTATCGATCTCGTACCTGGTGCCCAACGTGCTCACGATCATCGCGAGATTACCTCCCGTCAGCCGTCCGCGCGCCAGACCAGGAGAGAGGACGCGGACCTGCGGATCGGAAAATGCCGATGAGCGTCGTTCGGCTTTCGTCGGTGCCTGCAGGACGACATCCGTCATCGCTGTCGTCGTGAAGGCATCGAATGTGGAAGACGCCACCGGACCATGGAATGTGACGAGGCCACTCAACTGCTGTACGGCGATGAGCAGCGCCGTGATGTCGCTGAAGCCCATGATGATCTTTCCCGCTGCCCGTATGGCCTGGAAGTCGAGCATCGGCAGGATGCGCATCACGCCGTATCCGCCGCGGCCGCAGACGATGGCGTCCACCGTAGGGTCGTTCACGAAGTCCATCAGTTCCCTGGCCCGTTCCTCGTCGGGTGCGGCCAGGTAGCCGTAGCGCTTCGACACATTGGCGCCCAGTTTGACCGTGACGTTCCATCGTTGGCAAAGAGTGATGAAGTCCGACAGCTCCTTCGTCATGACACCACTTGCGGGGCAGACGATACCCACTGTCTGGCCCGGTGCGATGGCGCCAGGACGTATCAGAGGGCCTGCCGTTCCTTCGCTTGCGGTCGTTTCCGAACCCTTGTCGCGAGTCATGGAGGAGGCTACGGCGGGAAGCGCCGTTGCCGCGGCCAGGCTGGTTATGAAGCGACGTCGATTCAGACTCGTCCCCGGATTGCGTTGGATCGTTCAACTCCTTCAGCAAATGTACGAATGTGAGGGAGTTGGACAGAGGCCTTTTTCTGGTCGTACAATATCAATAACTCACGGTATCACGTACGGTTACGGTGGAATGCACCGATGGGGAAAACTTTTCTCCACGCGATTCTTCCATTCCGAAACCGTATATTCGTGGCTACGGAAAGGTGCAAGAGTGGTTGAATTGGCACGCCTGGAAAGCGTGTGTACCGGCAACGGTACCGCGGGTTCGAATCCCGCCCTTTCCGCAACCGTCCCTCCGGGGTCATCGAGCCGCATATGAAGGAAGTTTCGCAGCAGGCAATGGAGTCGTCAGCCGAGGATGAAGCAGTCATACGCGACATCCTGGCCGGTCATACGAATGCCTTCGCAAAGCTGGAACGGAAGTACCGCCGGATCGTCTCCTTCCTGATCCGGAAGATGATCCGCAACGAAGAAGATGTGGAAGATCTCGTACAGGAGACCTTCGTAAAGGCTTATGCGGCCCTACCGTCCTTCCAGTTCGAATATCCCTTCTCACGCTGGCTGTACAAGATCGCATCGAACCGATGCATCGACCATCTGCGGAAGCGCCGCTTCCAGTCCGTTTCACTCGACGAGCCGATCGCTACCCGCGATGGCGGGGATCTGTACATGGATCCAGCCGACAAGGGGCATACGCCCGATACGGCATTGCTGGCGAAGGAGCGGGCACAGTTGCTGCGTGAGGCACTGGAGACGATGCCGGAGAAGTACCGCGAAGTCATCCGCCTGCGCCACGAAGAGGAACTGGACTATCTCGAGATCGCCGAACGACTGAAACAGCCTCTCGGCACGGTCAAGGCCCATCTCTTCCGCGCCCGCAAATTGCTCTACAAGAAGCTGCTCCGTCATGGAAGCCACTTCGAGGAGTACATGACCGACGAGGACAGGGAATGACGGCGAAGCGCCGCCGGCCGTTATGGCCGTGGGTGCTCATTGGCTTGCTGGGCCTGGTCGTGATCGTTCTGCTCGGCTCGTTCGTCTGGCGACTGTTCAATCCACCCGTGACGCCCTTCGTGGAAGGTGACGGGAACGGAGCCGGACAGCGGCAGGTCATCCAGGTGAACATCGTCAACGCTTCCAGGGTCGATGGCGCGGCACAGCGTGCCATGGCCTTCCTTCGGGAACGTGGCTTCGACGTCGTCGAGATTTCTTCGGACCCGGCAACGGCGCAGCGTTCCCCCGACCTCGACCGGCTCGGCGACAGACTGTCGGCCGAAAAGGTAGCGAGCGTCCTCGGTATCGCCGATACGCTCGTCGTCTCCGATATCGATTCCATGATGTTCGTCCGCGCCAGCGTGGTGCTCGGTACGGACCTGGAATCGCTCCCGCTCTTCAACGATTGATACTTATTCCAGAGGAACATTCTTTGGCCGGATATACGAAACCCCGTACGCAGAAAGGTCGCGCAGTCCTGTGTGCACGTATCGCCCAGGACAAGCTGGCACACGATATCCTGATCCTCGACCTGTCCGAGATCGAAAGCGCACCCGCCGATTTCTTCGTCATCCTTACCTGTGATTCCGAATCGCAGATACGTGCCGTCGTGGACGCCATCGCCACGAACGTGAAGCAGGTCGGCTTCGGCAATGCCCGCACCGAAGGACGGAACACGTCGTCGTGGGTCATCCTCGACTACTTCGACATCGTCATCCATGTCATGCTTCCCGATGCCCGTGACTTCTACAAGCTCGAACGCCTGTGGGGAGATGCGAAGGCCTTCACGCTGACGTCTGCCGGTGCCGCCAAGGCGGTCGCGACGACGAAGGCACGGAGGGCCGAGTAAGATGATGCAGCAGTATATCGAGCCGCACATCCGCACCGCCCTGACGTCCATCGGCGTCGATGCCGACACCCCGATCCATTTCGAGATTCCGCGTCAGGAGGGGCATGGCCACCTCTCGACGACGGTCGCCATGTCGCTCGCGAAGATCCGCAAGAGCAATCCCCGCGCACTGGCCCAGGAACTCGTGACGGCGATCGGAGAGAACGTGCCTCTGGTCGAACGTATCGATATCGCAGGTCCCGGCTTCATCAACATCACCTTCGCACCGGCCGTCTACCATGCCATGCTGCGCGATCTCTCCGCACTTGGCGCGACCATCGGCAGGAGTGACGTGGGTGCAGGCCGTACGGTCAACGTCGAATACGTGAGCGCCAACCCGACGGGGCAGCTTCATGCAGGACATGGCCGCAACTGCGCCGTCGGCGATACGCTGGCCAACCTGTTCCAGTGGTGCGGTTATCATACGACCCGCGAATACTACTTCAACAACGCCGGCAACCAGATGAACATGCTGGGCAAGAGTATCTATGCCCGCTATCGTCAGGTGCTCGGCGACGAAGACTACCCGTTCCCCGAAGACGGATATCATGGCGACTATCCCCGCACGATCGCCGAGGAGATCCGGAACGAAGTGGGCGATCGCTATCGCGAGGAATCCGCCGAAGCTCTCGTCTTCTGCCGCAAGCGTGGAGAAGAATGGTGCTTCGCCGCCATCAAGCGTACGCTCGACGTGCTGAACATCCATCACGACGTATTCTTCAACGAGGACTCGCTCTACAGCAGCGGCAGGGTGGAACAGACCATCGCCGATCTCCGCGCGAAAGGACTCGTCTACGAGAAGGATGGTGCTACGTGGTTCGCACTGTCGCAGCTCGGACAGCAGCAGGACAAGGTGATCGTGAAAAGCACCGGCGAGCCGACGTACAGGCTTCCCGACATCGCCTATCACCGCGACAAACTGGAGCGAGGTTTCGACGTCATCGTCGACATCTTCGGCGCCGATCATATCGCGACCATTCCCGACGTCCTGGCCGGTGTGCAGGCCCTCGGCTACGATACGTCGCGCGTGAAGGTCGTCATCCATCAGATGGTGTCGTTCATCGAGAACGGCGAGGCCGTCAAGTTCTCCAAGCGCTCGGGCAAGTCCTTCACCCTCGACGATCTCATCGATGAAGTGGGAGCGGACGTCGTCCGGTTCTTCTTCATCATGCGTGCCGTGGGTACGCACCTCGAATTCGATCTGGGACTCGCGAAGGAGGAAGGGGACAAGAATCCCGTCTTCTATCTTCAGTATGCCCATGCCCGTATCTGCTCCATCCTGCGCAAGGCCGCCGAGAAGGGCGTCGCCATCGACGAAGGAGCGGACGTCGGCGTACTCGTCCATCCGAAGGAGATCGAACTGATCACGCTGCTGTCCCGCATGCGCACCGTCGTCGAACGGGCCTGCGAGCATCTCGAACCGCATACGCTGGCCGAATACCTGCGCGATCTCGCAGCCGCGTACCATAACTTCTATCATGACTGCCGCATCCTCGGAAGCGAACCCGCCCTGGAATCGGCCCGTCTCCTGCTGGCCGATGTCACCCGTCGTGCCATGTACAACGGCCTGATGATTCTCGGCGTGAAGGCTCCGGAAGTGATGTAAGGTCCTGGTGTTACGGGGACCTGGCCGATTTCGGACGATACGGGTGAAAACTCAAAACCGGCGAGAATCGTCCACATCGGTCGGGTTCCACCAACCATGAAGAACTGCATTGTCCACGCGTGAATACTTTTACGACCTTTCCGACAGAGGTATACTGTCGCTGAACGGTCTGGAACAGGACGATCCCTGGTTCGTGGATTTCTTCTACAGGCGTCTCGCACCCACGGCCAATCCGATGTTCCCGGACTACCCGTTCGTCAGCCGCTGCGGCGACGAAATGAACTACGTCAAGCCTGCCGATACTCCCATCGTGTTCACGAGAATGGAACAAGGACGTCTGTTCTATGGCATCTCGTTATCCGTTCCCTTCAATGCCGCGAGTCTGGTGTACTCACCCGATGGCGTTCTCTATCACGCAGCGCCGGTAGGTGAACGGGGCCGCCTCGTTCCCGCTCTGGCGACGGAGCTGGGATGTCATATCGAGCACTGGGGCCCCATGTACGCTCTCCACGATCCGTCGACGGGTGTAGCGACCGTGATCCCGCCCATGACGATTCCCGACGGCCTGCATCTGCTGAGGCCGAAGGAAGATAACATGTGCGTCGGCTGCGGCATGGCCAATCCGTGGTCGCTGCGGTTGAGCTTCGTCTTCGATGAAGGGGATGGAGTCGTGCGCACGTGGCTCGCTCCGAACGAACGCATGAATGGCGCCATGGAAACGGTACATGGTGGCTTCGTGTCGTTGCTGCTCGACGAAACGATGGGCAAGTCCCTGAGCGTTCGTGGTATCAAGGCGCCGACGGCACAGTTGAACGTCCGGTTCCGTGCGCCGATGATGATGCATGTCCAGCATGAAATCCGTTCGTGGATCGAACGGATCGATGGCAGGAAGAACTTCCTCAAGGGTGTGATCTGCAGGGCCGACGACCCCGATCGTGTCGTCGCCGAGGCCGATGCTCTCTTCATCACCGTTCGTCCCGAGTCGATTCCACAAATCGTATGAACCCTCCGAATCTGATAACGTTCTCCATCTGGGTCGGTGTCATCCAGGCCGTCATGGATCTCTACGTCCTGTCGAGATGGACGTCCTTCGTGCGCGGTAACGACATGAATCGATGGTGGTACCGATCCTCCTGGATCGTCGCCGCCGTGATGTTCTGCATCTACTGGTACGTCGTCTATCGTCGTCACTTCTTCCGCATGGATGGCTTCGATGTCTTCCTGTTCGGCATCGTGACGCTGTGGACATTGCCCAAGATCGGCATCCTGCCCGTCCTGCTCATACGCGACATCGTCCAGGGAATCCGTTGGATCGTCGGGAAGATGCGCAGACCGGCAGCGAAGGTGTCGCCCGTGGAAACGCAGGCGACCCACGACGGTACGCGTCGTGCATTCCTCTCGAAGGCGGGATGGGCTACCGCCGTGGTGCCGTATGCCATGGTAGGCAATGGAATGTATCGGACGCTCTACGACTTCAAGGTCCATCGCATCGACGTTCCGCTGCCCAATCTTCCGAAGGCCTTCGACGGCATGCGCATCGTCCAGATCTCGGACGTCCATGCTGGCTCCTTCCCCGACCACCGGCCGTTCCAGGAAGCACGCAGGATGATCGACGAGCTCAAGCCGGATTCGATCGTCATCACGGGCGACTTCGTCAACGCCCTTCCGCGCGAACTCACGACGCTCGGACGCGAGCTCGAGCTCCTGAAGGCGCCCGAAGGCGTCTATGCATCGCTCGGTAATCACGATCATTACAATACCGCCGAAGAACATCGACAGTTGATCAAGGCTATCGAGGACCGGGGTATCGACCTCCTCGTCAATCGCCATCGTCGTCTGTCGATCGGTAACGAGTCCATCGTCATCGCAGGTACGGACAATACGGGATTCAAGCAGCAGTATGCCCGGCTGGGCAGTACTCTCGACGGTGTGAGCGAGAACGATGCCGTCATCCTGCTGGCGCACGATCCGACGTACTGGGAAAAGGCGATTCTCGGCAAGACGCCTGTGGGCCTCATGCTGAGCGGCCATACGCACGGTGGACAGTTCGGGGTGAATCTCCTCGGCTTCGAGTGGAGTCCGGCGCAGTACGTCTACAAGCAATGGGCCGGACTGTATCGTACCGGTTCGCAGTACGTGTACGTGAATCGTGGCCTCGGCACGGTCGGACCTCCCTTGCGTATCGGAGTGCCGCCGGAGATCACCGAGATCACGCTACGTAGAGCGTGAGAATTTCCGTATCCATTACAGCAGGTGAGTATGTCCGGGGATATCGACCGTACCTCGAAGGATAACCGTGACGGACAACGTTCCGTCGGCGGAGGTTTGACGAAGTGGGACTACATCTTCGGTCTCACCGTTACGATCTTCGGATCGGTAGGGGCGGGCCTGCTATGGAATGCACTGGGATTCCATGAAATGAAATTCGGCATGGCTGCCGGGATAACGGCCATCGTCCTCATGCATGGCCGACCCCACCTGCGGCGTTCGTTCCGCTACTGGGCATTGCGCACCATCGTCTTCGCCATCGCAATCGTCAGCGGTCACCTGGTCCAGGGTGGCGTCACCATATGGCTCGAGACCACTGCTTCCGACATGCCGTCGTGGTTGGCAGGCTTCCCGGGTACCCTCATGGGAATATGGATCGTGGCCGCCATCCTGCTCACGACCACGGAGCGTATCTCGAGACGGAACACGATCAGGATGCTCCTGACCTGGGCTCCCGTCGTGGCGGTGGTATGGACGATCATCAACTATACGAGTCAGGCCCTGTTCGGCTGACCTGCGAGATAGTCGAAGGCCACACCGGCCAGCATGGCCGCTCCGTAGATCATGGCCCGTTCCTCGGGTGCGAACTTCGGATTGTGGAGGCCGGGCATGTGATCCATGCCGTCGGGGCGTCCACCGAGCATCCAGAAGCATGCCGGCATATGCTGCGAATAGAAGGCGAAGTCCTCCGCCCACATCTTCGGTTCGAAGTCCGATACCTTGTCCATGCCGAACATGGATTCGGCGACGTTCCGCGCGAAGCGCGTGGCGTCCTCGTCGTTGATCAGAGGGGGATATCCCTTCACGATGTCGATCGTACCTTCACATCCGTGCAGGGCGCAGTAGTCGCGCGTCTGTCGCTCGAGATACTCCCATGCCTGTTCACGCCACACATTGTCGAAGGCGCGCAGCGTTCCCTTCATTTCCACGACGTCGGGAATGATGTTCGTGGCCGTTCCGCCGTGGATGCTGGCGATCGTCAGCACGCCCGGATCGAGCGGATTGCGGCGCTTGGTGATGAGGGTCTGAAGATGCTGGATCAGTCCTGCGGCCGCGAGGATGGGGTCCTTGCCCTTGTGCGGCTGTGCCGCATGTGCCGCGAAGCCGCGTATCGTCCAGTACAGTTCATCCGCGGATGCGAGCATCGGGCCGCTCACGAAGGATACTTCACCGAACGGTACTTCGGGGTTGATGTGCTGACCGAAGATGACGTCGGGTCTCGGTCCTTCCAGTGCACCTTCGGCGATCATGATGTTGGCCCCACCCGGTACCTTTTCCTCACCGGGCTGGAACAGCAGCTTCACGATGCCGTTCAGTGACGATTCGTTCTGCTTGAGCATGCGGGCCGCGGAGAGCAGCATCGTCGTATGCGTGTCGTGTCCGCATGCATGCATGACGCCCGGACGTTCCGAGCTGTATGGCAGGCCGGTCTCTTCCGTGATCGGCAGTGCGTCGATGTCGGCACGGAGCGCGACGCATCGACCCCCGCTGCCGATATGTGCCACGATGCCGGTGCCGGCGACGACGCGATGGTCGATGCCCATGTCCTCAAGCTGTTTCCGGATGAAGGCCGACGTCTCGAATTCCTGGAACGACAGTTCCGGATTGCGATGCAGGTGCCGACGGATATCGACGGCCTGCGGAAACATGGTTTCGCTGAGGGAGAGGAAGGGAAGCATGGGATAGGGGATCGCTCTTGGTGGATGTCAGTGATGAAGGGTCGGCGCATGGTCGTAGATGGCATCGCCCGTGAGGTCCAGCGAACGGATGTCTCCATGATCCTCGTGGATCGTGACGAACAACGGACGTCTGCTCGGCGGGATTACACGTGCCGTAGGGCTCGACCGTTCCGATAGCCACGCGGCGATGGTGGTGCTCAACGCGCCGGTACCACAGGCGCCGGTCTCCGCTTCCACGCCACGCTCGAAGGTACGGACATGGATCGTTCCGTCCTCGTCGACGGCATAGACATTGACGTTGACGCCACGTGCGAAGGCCGGGTGATGCCGGAAGGGGAGGGCGATGGTGTCGAGATCGGACGTTCTGAGATGCTCGAAGGCGATGCCGAGATCGGGTCCGTAGAGAACGATATGGTCGGAATTGACGTTCACGTAGACCGACGGCACGGAAATGCCGTGCAGCTCTCCTGGAGCCAGTTGGCGTACTTCCTTCGGTGCGGGGAACTCCAGCGTGACCATGTCGTTGCCGGAGAGCGTGGCCGAATATCCTTCTCCGGACAGGGTGAAGTCGATGACGTCGTCAGCATTCGTCTCGGCCCCGTTGTCCAGCGCGAAGCGCACGATGCATCGTCCCCCATTGCCGCACATCGCACCGTGCGAACCATCGGGATTGAGGAATTCGCCGTTGAAGCCTCCAGGCATGACGTCCTGCAGGACGAGCAGGCCTTCCGCCGGCGGGAGATGGAGATGCCGTCTGTCGCACAAGGCCGGTGCCAGGGCGTGGAGGCGGGTGAGGTCGAGATGTTCGACGCGGTTGTCGATCACCACGAACCGGTTTCCTGCGCCCGACATATGATGGATGGTCATCGCTGGGCTCCTTCGAGAATGGCGACGAGTTCGTCGTGGATGATGCCGTTCGTGGCGACGATGCTGTCCTTGCCGAGTACGAACGGACGATTGTCGTAATGCGTCACGGTGCCCCCCGCTTCCTGTACCATCAGGACGCCGGCAGCCATATCCCATGGATGCAACGATACTTCCCAGTAACCGTCGAATCGGCCTGCGGCCACGTAGGCCAGATCCAGTGCGGCACTTCCGAGACGACGGATGGGAATGCCCTGTCGTATCATCGATACGAACTGATCGATGCAGTGGTCCGGGTTCTCGTTCACGTTGTAGGGGAAACCCGTCACGAGAATGGACTCACGGACGAACTCCGTGGCCGTTACGTGCAGGCGTCGTCCGTTCAGCCAGGCGCCTTGACCCCTCGTGGCCGTGAACAGTTCGTCGAGGGATGGATTGTAGATCGCGCCACAGACGAGCTCTCCGTGGATGACTGCGGCGATGCTGACGCAGAAGACGGGTATGCCGTGAGCGAAGTTCACCGTCCCGTCCAGGGGATCGATGACCCAGTGAAGATCGGCATCGGCACGGGAGGCTCCGCCTTCCTCGGCGGTGAAACCGCTGTCTGGGAAGACGGACCGGAGATGGTCGACGATCAGCTGCTCGCAGCGGATGTCGTATTCGGTCACGATGTTATGGAGACCTTCCTTGGACCGGCGTTCCATGACCGTGCCGAACCCCTCGCGCAGGAGAAGGCCGGCCGTACGGGCCGCCTGGACGGCGGCGGCGAGGAGATTGTCGTGGTTCATGCAACAAATTTACCAATGGCTGGTTCGTATCTTTGCCCTATTCATGTCCAATACTCGCAACGGCATGCAACATTGTTCGCACCCTACGGCGGTGTCGTGGTGGCCACGGCTGATCGTGGCCCTGTTCATGGGGATCTGTACGCTGCCGTCGATGGCACAGTACAACAACTTCGCCACTCCCAGGTTCATTCCTAAGGGACCCAACGACTACGATACGACGGGAGTGAAGCGCGCTACCAGGTTGTCCGAAGAATCGTCCGGTCTGCTCGAGCGGGAAGTCGACGCATCGACCTACGTGCTCGGACCGAACGACGTGCTGACCATCAGCGTGTGGGCGAGCGAGTCCGTCCACCTCGACCTGCCGATCACGCCGGAAGGCAAGATCGTCATCCCGCGTGCCGGAGTGGTATCCGTCAAGGGGCTCACGCTGGACAAGGCCCGGATCCTCATCACGGAAGAGATGTCGAAGGTCTATCGTTCGGCGAAGATCGACGTTTCCCTCAAGCGCCTTCGTCAATTCAAGGTCTATGTCCTCGGTGCCGTCCGTGTACCGTCCGTCGTATCGGCGACGGCCGCGGACCATGTCTTCGACGTATTGCAGAAGGCAGGAGGGACACTCGATACGGGATCGGTGCGTGCCATCACGGTCATGCGTGAGGGCGAGCGTATGCCGCTGAAGGTGGACCTGCAACGCTATCTGTCGAACGGCGATCCGAACGGCAATCCGACGGTGCTGGGCGGAGACCGTATCATCGTTCCGCTGCGCACCCACAAGAATGTGATCGAAATCAGCGGCGAGGTGCCGCGAGAGGGGACCTACGACTTCGTCGAGGGAGACTCCGTGTCCACCCTCATTCGCTTCGCCGGCGGCTTCCTGCCGTCCGGTGTGCTCGACTCCGTGCTCCTCGTCAGTATCGAGGACGACGGCCGCCATCTCAAGGAACAGTTCCTGGATCTTACGTCGTGGCGCGATACATGGTATACCGGCGGAGCACTGCCAGGCGATCTTCCGCTCCGTTCGGGGGACCGTCTCTACATCAGGGCCATTCCACGGTGGAAGGAACGCGAAAGCGTCGTGATCGCAGGTGAGGTGACCTATCCCGGAAAGTATCCCGTCACTCCGCAGGTGACGCGGGTCACGGACGTGATCATGGCCGCGGGGGGATTCACGGACAAGGCTTCGATCGAAGACGCCGTCATCATCCGTACGAGCGAACTGAGCCTCGAGGACAAGGAATACGAGCGTCTCAAGCGCCTTCCGCCATCCGAAATGAGCCGGAACGAACTTCAGTACTACAGGACGAAGTCGCGTGAAGTCAAGGGCATCATGTCCGTGAACTTCAAGGATCTGTTCGAGAACAACAGCAAGGAGAACAATCCGGTCCTGCGCGATGGCGACAGCATCTACGTGCCCAAGCACAATCTGTACGTGAACGTCACCGGCAGTGTCCGCAATCCGGGTCGTATCGTCTACAAACCCGGACTCGGATACAGCGACTACATCTCGCTGGCCGGCGGATACGGATTCCGCGCCGACGAAGCCGCCACCCTCGTGATCAAGGTAAAGGGTGATCAGTTCCCGGCGGATTCGAAGAACTACATCATCGAACCGGGTGACAACATCCTCGTTCTGGACGAACCCGAAACGCGGTTCATCGACATCTTCACGACGTCGCTGACCGTGGCCACGCAGCTCGTCACCATCGTCGGTGTCGTACTCACGATCGTGAATCTGAGCAACAGGTAACCAACATGAATGAACCGACCGGACCGACCGAAGAACAGGAGCCGATGTATCTGCTCGCAGCATATCGCACGTACCGTGGCACCTACGTCAAGGTCTGTGTCGTCGCCCTCGTCGTCGTCATCGGTTTCAGCTTCATCATGCCGTATACCTACAAGAGCGGCACGACCATCATGCCGCCGGAGCAGAAGACCGGCGCCGGTGGCCTCTCCTCGCTCATGCAGGCCGCTCCGATCTCCATCGGCCTCGGCGGAGCCGAATCCAACCGGGGATCCCTGCTTTTTGCGGAAATCCTGCGCTCGCGGACGCTGCTCCTCGGTGTGGCCGATACGCTCAAGCTTCGCGAGACGCCGTTCTTCAACGACATGAACGACGAAGAGCTGGTCAAGGACCTGGACTCGCGCATCGCCGTCGATACGCGCAAGACCGGCACCATCAGCGTCGACGTCCAGATCAGTACGGGCTGGTTCCCGTTCGGGGACAAGACGACGCTGGCGGCGAAGACAGCGGCAGACGTCGCCAACGCATGCCGTGTCGTACTCGACAGGTTGAACCGCGAGAAGACGGTGACGCAGGCACGGAGGTCGCGTCAGTACATCGAACGCGTGATCGCTTCCAACAGGGCATTGATCGATTCCCTGCAGGCCGTGCAGGAGAAGTTCCAGAAGGAGAACAAGATCATCGCCCTCGACGAACAGATGATGGCCATCGTACAGAATGCCGTCATGGTCGGTACGGAACTGGCGAAGGCCGAGCTCGAGCTCGCGATGGTCCAGCAGGACTTCCAGCCGTCATCGCAACAGACGATCCTGCTCCAGCGCAAGGTCGAAGCCCTGCGCACGCAGTACGACAAGGTACAGCGTGGTGGCCTGGTCCAGACGGACGGCTTCTCGATCCCGCTCGAAAACGTTCCCGCGCTTACGAGGACCTATACGAATCTCCTCCGCGATCTCAAGATCAAGGAGCAGCTCAACGCCTACCTCGAGACGCAGCGGATGCAGGAGTTGATCCAGGAAGCGAAGGACACTCCTACGGTCGTCGAACTGGATGCCGCCGTAGTGCCGCTCAAACGGGCTTCGCCGTCGCGTGTGCTGATGGCCGCGCTGACGCTGCTCCTCGTCACGATGGGCTTCGCCGCATGGGTGCCGTTGTCGGCCGTACTGCGATCGAGGAAGGCTACCGTATGAAAGACTTGGGTGTCTGAGGATGAAAGGGACGGTGAATAAGGGATTTGTCTGTCTCCTAGATGTGTTGGGCTTTAAGAGCCTAACAGACGATCAGATGGTACGTGTGGTAGATACTTTAGAAGATATCTGGAAGAGGATACTACCTGATGCACTGTCGGCCCATATTGGAAACGAACGGAGGTTGGAAACCCCTACAGCATTGTTATTCCAGGATACTATCGCGATTGCTTTCCCTCTCACGGGAGATCGTGTTATCGCACAGACAGTATTTTATGCAATAAACAATAGTATCGGTTTGCTCTATTGCTGTTTGTTGGCTGATGGCATTAAGGTGCGGGGAGCGGTTGGATATGGTACTATATACGTCAGAGAACACGGAGTCTTTGGTACGGCAGTGTATGATGCGAGCTCAGAATATGAACGAGCAAACTGGGCCGGGATCCACTATACACCTGAAGCTGCCAAACTGATAGCAGGATGGATAGGATGGGCGGCAAGGGAAGGTACCAACGTGTCAATTCCATATCAGGGAACGGACCACCATGAGTTCGAGATACAGTTTCCGTTCTTCCGTATTCCATTCAAGGATGCTGACAATAGTAAGAGCGTATGTGATCCGAATGTACAGAGGCGAGAATCTCGAGTTGCCATACCATGGCCCAAGGACTATCGGCTCGTCATGTCGACAGCGCAAATCCTAGGTGTTGATCGTCGAACGGTGAGTACACAGATCCATGCTATTCTTGACCCGGAATTGGAACATGCAGATGATTGTGTAAAGTTGAAGATTGCTAATACCTTGGAGTTCTGCGATAAGTATCTTCACAAGTTTCCACAGGTCAATTCGCCAGTGGAATGGTATGGCCCGCTGCCACCACCAATGAAAGAGTCTTCTAGTTGATGGAGTGGTCTGGTTCGCTAGAATTCTGAGGTGATACTACGAAGCGAATGAGGATGCTCTTCTTCCAAAGTACCCTCACCCCAGGAACTTGTTCGCTTCCTTGCGTATTTCCGCTGCCAGATGATGAAGGCCACGATTCTGCGTGGCATCGGCGAGGGGAAGGTAGCGTTCGAACGTATTCCGCACGTAGATCAGCGGATTCCGCTTCAGGTTGAAATAGAGACAGCGGAAGTTGTCCAGCCGGGCTGCGAGCTTGATCAGCAGACAGTCCTCACCGGCCGACTTGAGGACCTCGGCATGAGCGATGTCGACGGTGTCCGGATCGGTCTTGTGCTTGGAAAGATCCTTCGTGAGCGTCACGACCAGATACGTCACATAGCTGCCGAAATTATAATCGAGGACAGCTTTCGTGATGGTGTCGGAATCCTCGAGAACGTCGTGCAGCAGGGCAGCGATGAGAAGGTCCGTATCGTAGGCGCCGAGCTCGTCCATCAGGATGCGGGCCACACGTGTGCTGTGATAGAAGTAGGGCGTACCGTCGTTCCGTTTCTGGAATTCGTGGACGTTTCGGGCCATTTCGTATGCGTCGAGGACGCGCGAGATAGCGAGGGGTTCCACCTTCGCAGCGAGCCGTGCTTCCAGTTCCTCGTAGGAGAGGAAGGTCCTGTTGTAGAGATATGAACCCGGGTCGAGCATGATCTACCTGTTACCGTTTGCGCGTTGCGGTTCGCCGTCCCATGAGCTCACGGGCTCCGTCGAGGGCGGCCGAGGTGACGTCGACGCCACTGAGCAGCCGTGCCACTTCCGTAAGTGCGGCGTCGGTATCGATGACGGAGGCCTGTACTTCCGTGATGCCGTCGTGTTCGGTCTTGCGTACGCTCACGAAGGCATCGGCCAGCGATGCGATCTGCGGCAGGTGCGTGATGCAGATGATCTGATGGCGTTCGGCCAGACCTTTCATCACGTCGCCGACATGACGGGCCACACGGCCACTGATACCGGTATCGATTTCATCGAAGACCATCGTCGCCATCGCTCCCTGACGTGCGATGGCGCGTTTGACGGCAAGCATGACGCGTGAGAGTTCACCGCCGGAGGCCACCCTGCCGAGCGGTTTGGGCGATTCGCCGGCATTGCCCGAAAGCAGGAATTCGATCCTGTCGATTCCCGTAGAACCGAGTTCGCCGGTGACGTGGTGGACGTTGAAGACGGCCGACGGCATACCCATTTCGTGCAGACCATCGTTGACGAGCTTCTGGAAGTCCACGATGAAGGTGGTCCGCTTCTTCGAAAGCTTCTTCGCCAACGTCATGGCGGCGGTACGTGTCTCTTCCAGGCGGCGCTCCGCGGCGGCCATGGCTTCATCCATATGCTCGAGCGTATGGACGTCCTGCTCGAGGCGCTGGCGTTCCTCCACCGCACGATCGAGCGTGCCGTACTTGCGTACGAGGCGTTGCAGCAGGACCTGCCGTTGACGGAGTTCTTCCAGACGTTCCGGACTGAAGTCCTCCGGGTCGGCATAGGCGGCGACGGCCTTGGCCGTTTCCTTGATGCTGACGAGGGCGGCATCGAGTTCGGGCAGGAAGCGTTCGAGATCGGGCGCGAAGCCCGTCAGTGCCTTCAGATGCTGATGGGCGTTCGTGATGTCGTCATAGGCACTGCCTTCTCCGGTATAGAGAGCGCTGTGGGCGGCGGAGGCATGGGCGACGACCTGTTCACTCGATTCGGCGCGTCGCAGTTCTGCCGCGATATGCTCGTCTTCACCCGGTTCCGGGCCGATACCGGCGATCTCGTCGAGCAGGAACTGCAGGCGTGTACGTTCGGCATCGACGGAATCGGAGCGATCCAGGATCGTCTGCAAGGCCGTGCGTGCGGCCGTGACGGTCGACCATGCCGTACGTACGGCATCGGCATCGGCTGACAACCCGGCAGCGGCATCCAGCACTTCGAGATGACGTGCGGGACTCAGCAGGCCATGCGTATCGTGCTGACCATGGAAGTCCATGATGTGTTCGGCGAGGTCGCGTACGACCGTGGCCTGTACCGGTGTGTCGTTCACGAAGCAGCGCGACGTGCCCGACGAGGTGAGTTCGCGGCGGAAGACGACGTCGGTACCATCCCATCCCAGTTCCTTGTCCTGGATGGCCTTCACGAGGGCGGGCATCGACGAGGAGTCGAAGGTGGCTTCGACCACGGCCTTGCGTGCTCCAGAGCGGAGCATGTCGGACGACATGCGCTCACCCAGGGCGGCGGCCAGGGCATCGATGATGATGGATTTTCCCGCACCCGTTTCACCCAGCAGAACGGTCATACCGTGCCCGATATCGAGATCGACGGTCCCAATCAGGGCAAAGTCACGGATCGACAGATGGCGCAGCATGCGCAGAACCTTCGGTGAAGCGGATCAGAGGCGCGTAAGGCGCGTCTGGAAAAGTTTGAATGCGCCATAGGATACCAGCGCGAACAGCAGGATCGCAACGACGGGATGCACTTCCTGTCCGATGACGACGAGACCGATGGTGACGGTGTATGTCACGATGGCGATGAGTGCGATCCAGATTGCCGTCATGTCGTGGTATCCAGTAGTACGGTGTTACTCGAAGGATTCGTCGTGGTGCCTGATCACGAATCCGCCGTAGCGGGCCGTGAACCCGGTCAATTTATCGCTCTGTACGCGGACAGCCAAGTACACGCCCGCATCCTTTTCCTCGCGGCTCAGGATTTCGGCGTCCTGATAGAGCCGGGCGACCTCCTTCATGCGGTCGTAGGGAATCATCAGCGTCTGCGTCACGGCATGCTCTTCGAAGGTCTCCTGCATGCGGACGAGCAGGCGCTGGATGTTGATGCCACGCTCTGCGGAAACGAAGACGCAGCCCGGATATTCCGTTTCGACATCATCGAGAAGATGGCGCTCTTCCACGGCATCGATCTTGTTGAATACGAGGAGCATTGGAATGTTCTCGGCGCCCAGGTCATGTAACGTTTCCGTCACCACCCTGATGTGGTCGCGGAAGTGTTCGTTGGCGACGTCGACGACGTGGAGGACGACGTCGGCTTCGAGTGTTTCGGCAAGCGTCGTGCGGAACGAAGCCACCAGTTGGGTCGGCAGCTTGCGGATGAAGCCTACGGTGTCGGACAGCAGGGCGCGTTGTCCGCTCGGTAGCGCGAAGGCGCGTACGGTGGTGTCGAGCGTGGCGAACAGTCGGTCCTCGATATGGACGTCGCTTTCGGTGATGACGCGCATGAGGCTGGACTTGCCGGCATTGGTATAGCCCACGAGAGCGAAGCGGGGCATGCCCTCGCGTGACTTGCGCTGTACCGAGCGCTGGGAGTCGATGTCGGACAGCTTGGCCCTCAGACGCTGGATGCGTGTGCGGTACATGCGTCGGTCGGTCTCGATCTGCGTTTCGCCCGGGCCCTTCGTTCCCACACCCCCGAACTGCTTCGACAAGTGCGTCCACATCCGCGTCAGGCGGGGCAGGAGGTATTCCAGTTGGGCCAGCTCCACCTGCGTGCGCGCCTCGACGGAGCTGGCGCGCGAGGCGAAGATGTCGAGAATGACGCCGCAGCGGTCCAGAACCTTGACTTCCAGGGCTTTCTCGAGGTTGCGGACCTGGGCCGGGCTCAGGTCGTCGTCGAAGACGACCATGCTGCAGCCATTCTCCACCACCAGTTCCTTCACTTCCTCGATCTTGCCCTTGCCGATCGCCGTCGAGATGTCCGGGCGCTCGCGCTCCTGATAGAGGCGTGCTGCCACGTCCGCACCCGCCGTGTCAAGCAGGAGCGTAAGCTCGTCCAGGTGTTCGGTGACGATGGCCGGGTCGGATCCTTTGCGGACGACGGCCACGATGACGGCCCGCTCACGCGGGAGAGTTGCGATTTCGTACACGATGAAAAGAATACTCCAGGAAGGTGTCTGCAAAATTATCACGCGGCGGGCACGTAGTTTTGAGGATATGACGCGTTCAGCATCTTTTCTTCTGGCCATCGCCGCGGTCCTGTGCTGCCTCGTACCCGTTACGGCACAGGACGATATGGGGCCGGAGCAGCCCCTGATCTATACCGGCAGTTCGGAAACGATGATCGGGACCGGGCCGACGGAGTCAGGCACACGGGAATATATCGGCAAGGTACGGTTCCAGCAGGGGAACGTCATCGTCACCTGCGACCGTGCCTTCCACTACCTTCTGCTCAACCGGGTAGAGCTCTACGGCAACGTCAAGGTAGTTCAGGGGACGATGACCATGCTCGCACCGCTCGCCACGTATGACGGCGGCAACTTCATGACCGACGCCCGTGGAGGTGTGACGGTGATCGACGGGAACAGGACCATCAGGTCGACGAAGGTCTCCTATTCCACCAAGGCCCACGTGGCCACATTCGTCGACTCCGTCCGCGTGATCGACGACTCCACACGCATCTGGGCCGATACCGTCATCCACGAACGCGACACGCGCATCAACAGGGCGATGGGGCGCGTCGTGATATCCGATTCCGTCGGTACGGCCTGGCTGTCCGGCGCGCGCGCCTATCACGACCGGAACAGGGGCTACATGCAGATCACGGGTGATGCTTCGGCATGGCAGTGGGATCCGGACGAACAGGATACCATGCACATCCGCGCCGACTCGCTCGAGACATGGCGGGGCGACTCCGCGTTCTATCTGGCCAACGGGAATGCGGAAATGGTCCGGGGCTCGGTCTCCGCACGAAGCCGGCGAATGAAGTATGCGATGGACTCGGGAATCATCATGCTCGAACAGGATCCGATCCTCTGGAGCGATTCCATGCTGCTCAAGAGCGACACCATACGTGTGGACGCGCCGCAGCACGCCCTGCACAAGGTCACCGGAACGGGAAATGCCATCATGGTCAATCATACCGATACCGTCCATCCCGACCGGTTCGATCAGATCAGCGGGCGGGAAATCGTCATCGGCATCGTAAAGGATACCGTGCGGAAGCTCACGGCCGTCGATAACGCCAAGAGCATCTATTTCCGTACCGAGGATGAACGGGGAGAAGGAGTGGCGCGGTTCACCAGCGATACGATCGTCGTCGACTTCATCGAGGGTCGTCCCGAAGACATCTACTGGCTCGGTGGTGTGGCCGGTGAACATCATCCGGAGAATCTCGTCATGGGGCGTGTCGAGGAATTCCGTCTTCCCGGTTTCCTGTGGCGGACGGACCGACCGCGCATGAGGGCCCTGCCCATACCCTTCAAAGCCGTGGAAATAAAAACCGGCGAGGGGATGTAACCAAATTCCCGAACGTTAGTTATCATCGTCGTGAGCCACCTACGGAGGGACAGTGCTGCGGCGTTGTTTACTGTGTACACTTCTGTTCGGTTTGCTGGCCGTGCATCTTTCCAGGGCACAGCAGGAGAGGATATTACCCAGGAAGGGCGGATCGTCTCTCGAAGGAACACGGTTCATCGTCGGCTTCATGCAGAACGAACTGGAAGAGTTCCGCGCCGCGCCGCGCCTGCAGATTTTCATCGCCTCCCAGTTCGATGCCGTGGTCACCATCGACTATCCGGTATTCGGTCCCGTCGTCCGCTATGTCCGCGCCAACTCGGTATTCACCGAAACGGTACCAGCGTCCTATGCTGCCATATCGTCGGAAACGGTGCAGGAACTCGGCATCGGCATCACGTCCGACGTTCCCGTCGTCGTCTATACGGTGAATACGCTGGCGGCATCGACGGACAGTTACATCGCCATTCCGATCAAGCATCTCGGAACGGACTATCTCACCGTCTGCCGTCCTAACGACCGGTACAACCTGTCGTCTCCATCGGCCACGCTGGATACCGTGGTGCGTTCCAGTGAATTCATGGTCCTCGCTCCCGAGGACGGCACGGTCATCGAGGTCACGCCCTCCGTCCGGACATACCGAGGACAGGCAGGCGTTACACAGACCGTGACATTGAACAGGAATCAGACCTACTTCGTGAAGTCCGCAAGGACACCGGTCGGTACGGGTGATCTGAGCGGAAGCAGGATCAGGTCCTCCAAACCCGTCGCCGTGCTGTCGGGCCACATGCGTACCTCCATACCGAGGCGGGATGTGTACTCGAAGGACCACCTGGTCGAAATGTTGCCCCCGATCGCGAAATGGGGGAAGCGCTATGCCACGACGCCGTTCGCCCTGGTACGGAACGGTGACTACGTGCGCATCGTCGCTTCCGAGGACAATACGCAGGTCACCTTCTCATCCGAACTCGGCTCTGCATCCGTGCAGTTGAACTCCGCCGGTGAGAGCATCGAGTTCCAGAACGTCGACATCCCCATCCTCTGGTCGAGCGACAAACCGTTCCTCGTCGTCCAGTTCATGCCGAGCAGGCAGCCGACGGACACGACGGAGAACATCGATCCCGCCATGGTCGTGGTGCCGCCGATCGAACAGTTCGTGAGTTCGGCGCTCATACAGTTCCCTACACTTGAAAAGCAGGACGACATACCGGGGCAGACCTTCCATTTCTTCATCAACCTCGTCGTCGAGGAAACGGCCCTGCCTACGCTCACCATCGACGGGACGCTTGCCACGACGATGGTGCCCGCACTCGCGACGCAGGTGATGGCGGGTACGACGCTGCACTGGGCCCAGGTGCGCCTGCAGCCCGGCGTGCATTCACTGACGTGCGAGGAAGGCACGTTCTCGGGCGTCATGTATGGAACGAGCCGGTTCGACTCCTATGCGAATCTGTTCGGCGTATCCTACGAGCCACAACCGGTCGAGGATCGATCGCCGCCGACCTACAGGCTCACCGTCAACTGCGGTACGGTGGAAGGGACGATCCAGGATACGAGCCGCACGAACGTGCCGAAGGTCGACAACGTTACCGTGCAGACGGCCTATACCACGAACTTCCGCTGGAACATCTCGCCGCCGCTCGATACGAACGGTACTACGGAGTTCTATGCGAGTGTGAAGGATCCGTGGCAGGACGGCGTGATCACCATCCATTCGTACGACGACCAGGGGAATGGTCGCGAATGGGTCTATCGCTACGATGCTCCCGACATCGCCGTGCCTCGCGACGTCCAGCTCGCCTCCGTCACGGGCGGGGACTGCGACACGGTGTGGATACGTAATCAGGACAGTACACCCGTGCATATCAGGAACGTGAGGCTGATCGGAGATGTGCGATTCTCGGTGACTCCATCGAGGAGGGACACGACGCTGGCCGCGCACGATTCGATCTTCGTCATCGTGTGCTTCAGGCCCGATTCGACGGGAGACGTAGGACAGGCCACGCTTGCGGTGGATCTGCCATGCGATCTCAGGAAGGACATCGATGTACGCGTGACGACATCCGCTTCTCTCGTGGCGCACGATCTCGACTTCGGTCCGGTGCGGATCGGCGATACGGCCTGTGCTCGGGTGGCGGTGGTCAATACCGGAAGTGTCTCCATCGTCGTCGACACGCTGTCGCTCGCCGGGTCCTTTCCGCAGTTCGTCGTCGCTGCCGCCGCTGCAGGACTTCCGAAGACGCTCGCTCCGGGTGATACGATCCTCGTCCGGGTGTGCTTCACGCCGGATAGCATCAGGACATATTCCCGTACGGATACCGTCGAGTCGACACCGGCCATCAACCCGCGCATGTCATATCGGGGACGCGGGATACGACCCGATGTCCATGACGTCGTGATCGACTGGGGACGTCGCCGCATCGGAACGATCAACGACACGACGATCACGCTGGCGAACCTCGGCGAAGCGGCCTGTACCGTCATGATCGTCCGGGAGGAAGGTCGGACCGCCCCCTTCGTGATGACCAGATTCAGGAATCGTAGGCTGTCGTTCTCCGGCAACGATCGCGTGGCGGACCTGGGGAGTTTCCAGCCGGTGCAGGTCGGGCCGTTCGAAGCGCGATACAAGGCGGTCGTGGACTGGCGCTATCACGATACGGTAACGATAACGTTGAGAGGTGTCGGAACGCTGCCCGAAATCACACCGTTCGATATCGATATGGGATCCGTTCTGGTGAATACTCCGAAGGACTCCATCGCGACGGTGCTGCACAGCGGCGGGAATGAGCCCCTGACGCTTCACGCCTTCAGGATCAGCGGTCCGGACGTCGCGGCATTCACCATCGACCCGGCCATGCTCGCACCCGGACAGCAGGGGACGAATCTCGACCGCAATGGACTCATACGTTTCGTGCCCACGCGTTCCGGCGATCACGTGATGTACATCGATGTCGATCATGACGCGGCACCCGCCTATGCGACGATGACATCGCGCATCACCATCAGGGGGCGTGGCAGGACCATCGACGAGAAGGACTACATCTCTTCCATGACGGCACCCGCTTCCGCGATCGCCTGTCATGATGTCCCGTATTCGGTTTCGTTCCGCAACACCGGTGACGTCGACGTCGTCATCGACAGTATCGACGTGAATGCGGGGGGAATACCGGTTCCGCTCGACGTCGTCGTCTTCCCCGATACCATCATGCCCGGGCAGGAACGGACGTGGACGGGAACGACCGTCTTCGATCGAACGACACCATCGAAGATCACGGCTCACATCGTGGGGCGCGACATCGACATCGTCCACGAGAAGAACGTCAGGATCATCTATTCGCCGTCGCAGACGGCGATCACACCGCAGATCACCACCGAGCCGGGCAAGTCGTTCAGCGTCGACATGGCATGGCATACGGCTGCGACTCTCGCATCGTCGCAACCCCTGACCATCACGGCAACCGTGCCGCGCTCGCGTCTCGTCGTCGAAGCTGCGACGGTCGACGCCATCGTGACGCACAACGGAATACAGACCCGTACGACGGTGCGGATCGAGCAGAATGAGCAGCGCTTCGTCATGACGTTCGACAGCATGGCCGTGCCTGCCGACATCACGTGGAGCGTGCCGTTGCTGGCCATGCTCAAGGATCCTGCACAGTTCACGATCATCCTGCAGGCCGGTGAGACGTCGTGTATCGACGGGTCATCGGCGGTGGCGGGAATCGTGGCCGAGCAGTGTGCATCGGGCCTGCGGATGGTGCGGCTCGGAACGATACCGGTCGTGCATGCGGCCGTCCATCCGCAACCTGCATCGGAAAGTTTCGACCTCGAGGTTTTGTCGACGCTGGAAACGGTCGTGAATGTGCATATTGTGAACGTAGCCGGCGATGTTGTGGCACTTGGGCAAAATTTGTCCTTGATAAAAGGCTCGCAGCATTTTAAATTCACGCATTCCGGTTTATCGTCTGGCCTTTACCGGTTAGTCGTTCAGCATGGGAGCGGGGAAGTGAGCGTCCCCGTAATTATCGTCAACTAGGGTGCACGTATGAGGAGACTCGTTTACTTCGTCCTCCTGTTGATCTTCGGATCCGCAGGGATCGTTACGGCTCAGCAGGAACTGGCTGATCCTCTCATCCCGGCCAAGAGCAAGCCGCGGATCTATGTCGGTCCCGTAGCGGGATACAATCGTTCACTGCACTCATCGGGATTCCAGTCGGTCGCCGGTGACGTCCTGTGTCCGGATTTCACGACTGGTACTGCCAATGGTTACTACTTCGGCATGTCGGCCGAATACCTCCTTGGGCGTCCCAAGGATTCCAAGTCGTCGATCATTGCGCGGGTGATCTACAACAATCTGCCCGCCAACTACCGTGTCGATGGAGACCGTCTTCCTTCGGTGGACGAGAACCAGAACATCGTCTACTCGACGGTGCAGCACGTCGCCGAGATCAAGTATTCACTGATCGACATCGAAGCGATCTACAAGCTGAACCTTTTCAATTCGAACTTCGGCGTCGTCGTCGGTCCCACGGTCGGTATTCCGATCTCGGTGAGCCGTGAGCAACGCATGGAGCTGATCGAGCCGCTGAATGCTACGTTCGATCCTTCGCTGTTTCCTCCGGGAAGTGTCGAATACGTCAACGGTGGCCGTGCCATCGTCACGGGCCGTGACAACATCCCCGATCGCGCCGGTGTACGTGTGGCCATCAAGGCCGGAGCGCAGTACGAAATGCCGATCGGCCGTCTGCTCCTCGTCCCCTGTATCTACTACAACTTCGGTATTACCGAAGTGAGCCCCTCCGCGAATCTCCGGATCAACGCGCTGCAGATGGGTGTCGACCTGCGCTTCGCCCTCTAAGGGTGGACGCGCGTCTCCCTGGTAACTCGAACCTTCGTCGTCGTCGGATTGCTGCTATCATTCGATAGCAGCAATTCGTCGGCACAGCATTCTGCCGACGACCCGCTGATGCCGAACGGCATGCCGAGGCTGTACGTCGGCTTCGCCGGAGGATACAATCGAGTCTATCATTCGTCCGGGATGCCGATCTGTTGCCGGAGACGTCCTGTGTCCGGATTTCACGGACGGAAGAGCCGATGGCTACTATGCAGGTATCACGGCTGAATACTTTTTCGGACGCTCCAGCACTTTCAGACCGTCCGTCACCACACGAGTCGTCTACGACAAGCTGCCTGCCAACTATCGCGTGAACGGTGACCGTCTTCCTTCGGTAGAGGAGGATCAGAACATCGTCTATTCGACGGTGCAGCATGTCGCCGAGGTCGGATACTCGCTGATCGATCTCGATCCCTCTTCGAATTCGATCTGTTCGGTTCAGGATTCGGTGTCGCTGTCGGACCCGTGATCGGTGTGCCGGTCTCGGCAAGCCGAGAGCAGCGCGTGGAACTGCTGGATTCTCCGGACGCGAAGTTCGATCCCTCGTTGTTCCCTCCGGGAAGCGTCGAATACGTCGATGGAGGCAGAGGTATCGTCACGGGCCGCGACGATATTCCCGATCGAACGGATGTGCGCATGGCATTCAGGATTGGTTTGCACTACGACATTCCGTTCGGCAGCATGTTCGCCATGTCTACACCATCGGCCTGGCCAACATGAGTCCTTCCGCGAATCTTCGGGTGAATGCGTTGCAGATGGGAATGGGTCTGCGCTTCGCACCGTGAGGACGGCAGGAACCGGATACATCTCTTCGATGGACGGTACGGGATGCAGGCAGGTGCTATTTTTATGGTGCCGTTCCGCTGTGTCCGGGATCCTGATGTCGACGCTCTCCGAACGAGCAGGGGGCGCGTCTCCCGCGGCGGGCATCGCTCCGTAATACTTGGGTCATATCCATGCAACAACTTTGGTCGCCCTGGCGATCCGCATACATCCAGAGCGCCGACGAACGTAACGCCGAAGGCTGCTTCCTGTGCGCATGTGCCGCAGCGACGGAGGATACGCCGGACAATCTCGTCGTAGCGCGTTTTCCATCGACGATCGTGGTCATGAACCGATTCCCGTACAATGCCGGTCATCTGCTGGTGGCTCCGAAGGAGCATCATGGCGATCTCGCGACGCTGGGTACGGCCCAGGCGCACGAGCTCATCGGCGCCGTGCAGACGTCGTTGCGCGTCATCGAGCACGTGATGCGTCCTCACGGATGTAACGTCGGTGCCAATCTCGGGCGTGGCGCCGGTGCCGGTGTGCCCGATCATCTCCACATCCATGCGGTGCCGAGGTGGAACGGGGATACGAACTTCATGCCCGTGCTTGCCGACGTCAAGGTCGTTTCCGACGATCTCGTCGGCCAGTGGCAGCGGTTCCGTGACGCGTTCGCCGAATTGCGCGGAGAAGCATGAGCACGTTCGCCCCGAAGAAGCGTTTCAGTCAGAACTTCCTGACGGATCCCGGTACGGCATCCAGGATCGTGGCTGCGGTCGAGGCCGTGGAGGGAGATCACGTGATCGAGATCGGACCGGGCACGGGTGTGCTGACGCAGCGTCTGCTCGCCGGCCGGTTGTCACGTCTCGTGGCCGTCGACGTCGATCAGAGGGCTATCGATCACGTCGTGGCACAACCCTGGGCGAAGAACGACCGGTTCCGGGTCCTGCACTCGGACATCCTCAAGGTGGACCCGGCCATGGCCTGTCCGGGAGTCCCTGCGAATCATGTCAAGGTCATCGGCAACATTCCCTATGCCATCACCTCCGATATCCTTTTCTGGCTGTTCGACCATCGGCGTACGGTTTCACGCGCCGTCATCATGATGCAGCGCGAAGTGGCGCGGCGGTGCGTAGGTCAGCCGGGCACCAAGGAATACGGAATCCTCGCCGTGGCAACGGCCTTCGCGGCCAGGGCCAAGGTGCTCTTCCATGTGCAGCCGGGAAGCTTCTTCCCGCGACCGGACGTAACGTCATCCGTCGTTCTCTTCGAATTCCGGGAGACGGATCCGTTCGACGTCGACATGCCTGCCTACATGAATTTCGTCCGCGCCGCCTTCAGCCAGCGCCGGAAGGTGCTGTCCAACAGTCTCGCTGAATGGTGTGGCCGGACGCTGGGCGTATCCATCCGTGACCTCGCACGGGAAACCGGTCCGTTCGACCTTGCCAGGACGAGGGCCGAGGAACTCTCGCCGGAGGAGCTCTACCGTTGCTGGAAGGATCTTGCGGACAAGGCGGGGAGGGCATGATGGGCATTGCCACGACGACGGACCAGTTGCGGCAGTTCATGGACAAGATTCGTGCATCCATCGTGAGTTACGACATCTACACGGCCGTCGTCATGGCCATCTACTGCGTACTGGCGCTGGTCTTCTACCCGTACGTTCCGAATGCATCCAGCATCATCCTGCAGGATATGCTCATCGGGGTCACGATCATGGCCCTCATTGTGGCATGGGTCACGACCGAACTGCCCGTCTTCGGCTTCCTGCGCCGGTTCTACATCATTCCCGTCATCTATCTCATGTACGACCAGGTGCATGCATTCGTACGGATCGTGCATCCCGTCGACTACGACCATCTCTTCATCGCCATCGACAGGGCCATCTTCGGTACGGATCCCACGAGGTGGCTGGCCCGGTTCAGCGTGCCCGCACTGACGGAATACCTCCAGATCTGCTACTTCCTCTTCTATCTCCTGCCCATCATCCAGGCCGTCGAGCTCTGGCGAAAAGGGGATGTGGACAGGCTCGACATCTTCGCACGGGGTATGGCCTTCTGTTACTACGTCTCGTACCTCCTGTATTTCGCACTGCCGGCCATCGGACCCCGGTTCACGTTGCATGATTTCGGCATGCTGGACGTCGATCTTCCGGGCATCATCTTCACACCCCTGTTGCGGGACCTCATCAACGTGGGCGGGGGAGTGGCCAGGGGCGTCGTCGACGCGGCAGGCCTGGTCAACCGGGACTGCATGCCCAGCGGGCATACGATGATGACCCTGGTCAACATTCTCCTCGCATTCCGCTTCAGGTCGCGATTCCGGTGGCTGTTCGTCGTCATCGGAGGCAGTCTCATCCTGTCGACCATCTACCTCCGCTACCACTACGTTATCGACGTGCTGGTCGGTGCGTTGCTGGCGGTAGCCGTTCTGCCGGTAGAGCCTTGGGTCAACACCCGGTTACGTCGATTCCTGGAGCGCGGGTGTGTGTGGAAAAAATCTGGCACTTCAATGTAACTTTTACCCTGTACCGTTGTTGTTATGGAGTGAGCAGGAAAAAGCCCTTGAAAAACGGGCTTTTACCATGTTGGTAACAGACAGCTTGGAAATATCTAAGGTTCTGTTATATTAGGCAGTTGACCCGGAGAAAGAGACCTTGAAGGCAGACCCTTCGACACGCTACGAAGAATTCGTTCAAAACTTCATCTCCATCCAAATCACATTCGGAGCATATCCAATGCGAGTTGTTTCCTCCACGACACGGACCCTTGTGGTAGCGCTGCTGGCGTTCATCACGGGGCTCGGTGTACTCTCGGCTCAGACGACGACGACTGAGAAGAGGGGCACGATGTCGTTAATCGAAGGGCGCCGGTACGTCGTCGCCTTCCCGCAGGTCTGGGCTAGCCCGACGGAAAAGCCGATGCCCGTGCCGATGATGCTGCTCATCTCCTCGAAGAGCAAGGCAAAGGTGCGCATCACGACGCCGGCCGACCCCAGTCGTAACAACAACCCTGGCATCAACAGGGAAGTCACGCTCAAGCCGAACGAAGTGGCGAAGATTCCGATCCCCATCGGTTACATGAACGAGGAATCGGAAACCCGCAAGGGCCATGGTATCATGGTGACGTCGGACAAGCCGATCTCGGTTTCGACGTTCCAGGCTTGGCAGGGTAACGGTGAAATGGCTCGCCATCTTCCGGTGGAAGCATGGGGCAAGAACTATTTCACGATGAACTTCTATCAGGATCGCTACGGTACCGAAGGCGCCGGTTACAAGAACCGCCCCGGCCAGATCCTGGTGATCGCCGACAAGGACAACACGGTCGTCACGTATTCGCCGACGGTTACGACCGAAGGTGGTCCGGATGCCGTTTCCACGCCGAAGGGCAGCACGCAGACGGTAACGCTCGAGCGTGGTGAAACCTTCCTCATCAAGGCCAAGATCGATCCGAACGGTACGAAGGAATGGTCCACGGACCTTTCCGGTACGTATATCAAGGCCAGCCGTCCCGTCAGCGTCGTTTCCGGTCACACGAAGGTGGCCATCATGCGCTATCCGGACGTTCTTCCTCCGACGGGTGCCTTCGCTGCCGAAGCTCACTTCGTCCGTAACAACGTTCACGACGCCATGCTGCCGGTCGAAATGGCCGGTACGGAATTCGTAACGGTTCCTTGCCAGTATACGCCGACGCGCGTCGTCGGTATGGCTTCTCAGGAATTCGGTATCGACGATGACAAGGGTGACGTTATCCGTATCGTCGCTCTCGAAGACAATACGCTCGTTCAGTCGATGCAGGTCACTGGTGCCGGCCTTCAGAACGAACGTACGCTCCGCAAGGGCGAAAGCTTCCTCGCTACGTCGGTCGAAGTTCCCAAGTTCTGGAAGACCAGCAAGCCGGCTCTCGTCGGTCACTACGGTAAGTCCTATGCCAAGATCCTTCCTCCCCTCATGGGTCGTTCGGACGATGGCAAGGTCGACCTTCCCCAAGGTCACCCGACGGTCGAATCCGGTATGCCCATGCTCCAGTACGTTCCCTCGGTCGATCGCTGGGTGAACTACGGTGTGTTCTATGCACCGGACGGTATGGACAACTTCATGAACATCGTTTGCCGTGCTGATGAAGTCGGCAAGATCAAGTTCGATGGTCGCGCCCTGTCGTCGGCCTTCTCGCCCCGCCTCCTGCCCGGTACGCCCTTCGCCTATGTTCGCACGAACATCAGCACGGGTGACCACACCATCGAATCGGACGCTCCGTCCGTGAAGTGGGCTGCATGGAACTACGGTTCGCTCGACGGTCTGCAACAAGGTCGTGCCTACGGTACGCCGATCGCCATCGATCTCAGCATCGCCTGCGATGATTCGCTCAGCGTCAAGGAACAGATCGTCTGCGGTGACGTCGACGCTCAAGGCAAGATCCTGCCCGAAAACACGACGTGCGGTTCGATCTTCGCCGTCTATGCCGACGTTCTCGACAACTACGAACTCATCGTCGACGAAAACTTCAACAGCGGCGATCCCACGGTTCGCTTCCAGGTGAAGGTTCTCGACAAGACGAAGGATGCAACGGCTACGGTTCTCGTCGTAACGCGCTCCGGCAAGTTCGTCGAAAAGACGTATACGTATATCGCCGACAAGCTCGCCTTCGATCCCAAGGCCATCGACTTCGGCGTTCTGCCGTACAACACGCCTTCCTGCAAGGAAATCACCTTCACGAACATGAACGCCAACGCGCCTCTGAACGTGAAGGAAATCAAGGCCAAATACTTCCCTGGCACGTATACCTTCAATCCGACGAGCTTCACGCTCGCTCCGGGTGCGAGCCAGAAGGTTCAGGTCTGCGCCATGATCACGTCGCCCGAGCTCAAGCTCGACACGGTTCTCGTATCGCTCGACTGCTTCGACATGCCCGCTACGGAACTCCGTGTCCGCGGTGCCGAACCGAAGGTCAACGTCGGCGATCGCAACTGGGGTACGCTTCCGGCTTCGTCGCCTGGTGTCCGCCAGCCCGTCGTCATCACGAACGCAAGCAACGTCGACGTCATCATCAAGGGTTATGACAAGACCTACCTCGATGGTGTGAACCATGGTGGTAACTTCTTCGCTCCGATCGGTCTCGAAGACGACAAGATGCCGATCACGATCAAGGGTGGTGAGCGTTACACGTTCACGGTCATGTACAGCCCGAAGGGTCAAGCCGATGTGGCTCACCGCGTAGACGTTCCGTTCTACACGAATGCCAAGGAATACGACACGATCGCCGTTCTCGAAGGTATGGGCGTCGCTAACGCACCCTACACCAATCCGCTTACGTGGAACGAGCGCGTCATCGACAACGTCGTGACGGCCAAGGGTATCTCGCAATACGAAACGAAGCTGGTCTTCGGTAACTCCGGTAACCAGCCTCTCACCTTCAAGCAACCGGTCATCACGGGTGCTGATGCCGCTGCCTTCAAGATCGTCGATAATGGTAACGTCGGTTCGTTCCCGACCCAGCTCGCTGCTGGTCCGAACAATGCCGGTGAGCGTTACATCACGGTCGCCTTCGTTCCGAACGAACTGCCGAACCGCGCTGCAGAACGCAACGACTACGTCGCTGCCGTTCTCTTCGAAACGGAATCCGGTGCTTCGGTCTCGGCTGAACTCACGGCTACCGCATGGCAGCCGCAGGTCAAGGGTGAAGATCACGACTTCGGTCTCTTCCAACTCGCAGACGCTCCCAAGAAGTACATGCTCCAGATCGTCAACGAGCATCCCGATGGCACGACCAATCCTACGACTGGCGATGCCAAGGGTACGCACTCCGTAACGATCACGGACATCCAGCTTCTCGACAACGCACAAGGCTTCACGATCGATCCGACGTGGCAACGCCCGAGCGTCGCTAACCCCGTCGTTCTCCAGGCTGGCACGGATGTATGGGAAGTTCCCGTCATCTTCACGCCGTCGCGCCCCGGTTCGTTCACGGTCAAGTACGAAATCACGTCCGATGCTACCTACAAGCGTCAGTACACGCTGCTGGCCCGCGTAGAAACGCAAGGCACGTTCATCGTAACCAACCAGGACTTCGAGCACTGGATCTACAACTCCACGGAGAAGACGGTTACGGTTCGTAACGAAAGCGCGGCCGACATGACGATCGAGATCGGTGACATCACCGGTCCGGACGCCCTCAACTACGTCGTCACGAATCCTCTGACCAACACGATGACCGTTCCTGCCGGTGGATCGCGCGACGTCACCGTCCGCTTCACGCCGAACTACGTAACGCGCATCAAGGCCGGTCAGAACCTCGCTGGCCGTCTGCCGGAACGTGCTCAGGCCTTCACGGCTGCCATCGACTTCAAGGACATCACGAATCCGAGCGGTGCTTCGGAAACCAAGACGTCCCAACTCGTCGGTAACGGTATCTATCTTGAAACGACCGACTTCATCGGCCGTGACTACAAGACCATTCCTGGCAAGTCCGTCGACGTCGCCGTCGAACTCAAGGCCCTGCCGGAAGATATCGCCCCGTCGGATCTGACGCAGGTTCGCATCCGTATCTCCTACGATAACACGCTGGTCCGCCCGCGTACGGGTATGAACGACGTCATCCGCACTGGTCTTCAGATGGATGGCTGGGACATCCTGAAGCTCGACCAGGTCAGTGCCAACATGATCGAAATCGACCTGAAGGACAAGCGCGCCGTCAAGACGCCGCTGCGTGACAACGGTACGCCGCTCTTCAAGCTGACGTTCGATGCATTCCTCGCGAAGGGTGCCGATCCGAACAACCTCTTCACGAGCGAACTCCCGATCCAGATGTACTGGAACGACCATGAGAGCGAAAACATCGAGCGCAAGGAATACGTTGTCTTCAACAACGAACCTGGCAAGATTGTCGTCGATCCTCAGTGCGCCAAGGGTCTCCGCCTGGTAGGTATCACGAACACCGCCTTCGGTGTAAAGGGTAGCTATCCGAACCCGGCAAGCTCGACGACGGTCATCAACTACTCGATCGGTCTCTCGGGTCACACGACCATCGCCCTGTACAACAACATGGGCGAACGTGTCCTCGACATCGTAGATACGGATCTGCAAATGGGTCAGTATGAGCTGACGGTGGACCTCAGCCTCCTCCCGTCCGGCACGTACTACTATCAAGTGATCTCCGGCCCGTACACGAGCGCACCGCAAGTGCTGAACGTCGTACGCTAAGCCAAGAGATCGGACGAAACCAGTCGACCCCCTTCCGGTATACGCCGGAAGGGGGTCGTTGTTTTTGGTGGGATACCAACAGTTCCAGGGTGATGCGATGTACCGTATACGTACCACGATTCCTCTTCTGATACTGGCCTGTACGGCCCTGATGGCACAGGACGATCCCCAGCCGGGCACGATACCGATGACTCCCGTATCGTCCGTCGGGCTGGTCCGTACCACCATCACCGTCCCGCCCCGCTTCGCCTCCGCGATCTCGTTGCCGTCGCCGACGAACTCCGTGAACCTTCCGGAAGGCTGGACGGCGTCCGTGTTCTACGCAGCTCCGGTCGCGACCCTGAACAAACCACGCTTCATGGCATGGGGACCGAACGACGTGCTCTACGTCGCCAACATGAATCGCGGAAACGTTCTCGCCCTGCCCGACCTCGATCACGACGGTATCGCCGATACGGCCATCGTAGCCGCAACAGGATTCGTGAACGGACATGACGTGCGATTCTGGCGTGATACGATGTACGTCGGTACGGAGGCGGCCATTCTCAAGCTCTGGCGCAGCGACCCGGACGGATACAGGTTCGACCAGCGGCAGGTCGTCATCAACAAGGCCGAGCAGCAGAATCAGCTCGGAGGGAATCATCGGACACGCTCCCTCGTGATCGATACCGTGCACCGGAAGCTCTACGTGAGTGTAGGGTCGAGAGGCAATGCGGATCGCGAGACGGACAGGGCTCTCATAGAAGAGTACGAGATGGATGGCAGCGGACGTCGTCCGTACGCCACGGGAATCCGGAACGGAGTCGGCCTTACGCTTCATCCACGGACGGGCAGGCTATGGGGGAACAATAACGGAAGCGATCTGCAGGGCAACGACATCCCGCCCGAATGGGTGGATCTCATCAGGGACAACGGATTCTACGGCTATCCCTTCGCCTATCACTATCAACGCTGGTTCGATCTCGATGCATCGGATTACAAGGACATCAAGCCGACGACGGCGCGCGATACCGCACTCGTCGCATCCATGCGGCCACCGGCCGCCCTCGTCACTGCTCATTCGGCACCGATGCAGATCGTTTTCACGCATGACAACGTCCCGCAGCGATGGCGCCACGGAGCCTTCATGGCCCTGCGAGGGTCATGGAACAGACAGCCACTCAGCGGTTCGAAGATCGTCTTCCTGGAGTTCGACGACGACAACGATACCGTCGCGAACGTCGCTCAGGACTTCTGTACGGGCTTCATCAACGATACCAACAACAGCGATACGAGATGGGCACGGCCCGTCGGTGTCGCCGTCGGCAACGACGGTTCGGTCTACGTTTCCATCGACGATCTGAAGCAATGCATTCTCAAGTTGACCCCTCCCCACGATGTGGGGGTCGATGGACGGGAAGAGCATGGCGACGTTCCGCTCGGCATCTATCCCAATCCTGTCCGTGACCGGTTCAGGATCGCATGGCCGGTGACAGAGCCGTCCGGTATCGAATGGACGCTCTTCGACGTCGCCGGGCGGCGCATACTGGAGGGAAGAGGAGCCGATATCGATGCATCGCTTTTGCAGTCGGGTGTCTATCAGGTGTATTGCCGTAGTGGACGGGACCGGCGAACGGCGACGGTCTCCGTCATACACTGAGTTACGGTTCTGTCGTTCGCTTCGGCAAGGCCGCATCGATACGATCGGCGATGATTCCGCTGCTGCCCGTACGCGACGAGATATAGCGTCCGGCGGTCTCTCCGTCCTGCTTGCGTCTGTCGATATCGACGACGTGCATCGTGATCCATGTCATGGCTTCTTCCACGGTCGTGACGACATGAAGTGCACCCAGATCGCGTAGTGCGATGGCATCGGCAGCACGGTCGATGCGCGGACCGCAGGCGAGCGGAATCCCGTATCCGGCCGGTTCGGCCACGCTATGGACACCGGCACCGAATCCACCGCCCACGAAGGCTGCGTCGGCGATGGCGTAGAGCGAAAGCAGCTTGCCCACACTGTCCACGACGAGATGACCTGTCGTTCCTGCGGATGCGACGGACAGACGTGTACAGGGGAAGCGTCGTTCGATGCGCTGCAGCGCATCTTCCGTCGGCTCGTGCGGAACGATGACGAGACGCAGGCCGTGAAGCCGCAACGCAGGAAGAAAGAGGTCCTCGTCCGGTTCCCAGGAACTGCCCAGAACGATCGTCGTGACGCTCTCGTCACGCAGGGCGAGAATATCGGCCAGGGGATGATGCAGGCGATCCGTGATGCGATCGTATCGCGTGTCGGGGAGTACATCCACGACTCGTTCCGTCAGCATGTGCAACGTTGCGGCATCCGCTTCCGTGACGGCAGTGATGGACGAGCATCGACGGTAGGTGTCGGCCGTCCAGCTCCGGAGGAATCCCTTGCGTCCGGACGACGGCATCGTCGCATTGACGAGCATGACGGACGTACCGTGAGCGGAACAGGCCAGGACGTGATTGCGCCACAGGTCGTATCGGCCGACCAGCAGTACATCCGCGTCGATGGAGCGGACCGTCTTCCTCGCGTTGCGCCGGGTGTCGACGGGGAGGTAGTGGAGGTCGTCGACCAGGCCCGAGCGTCGCTGATGGACGAAACCGGATGGTGAATACGCCGTGCCCACGATGTAGACGTCTGGCCTTGATGCACGGATTCTCTGAAGGACCGGAACGAGTTGTTCGAACTCGCCCATGGAGGCTGCATGGACCCATAGCGTAGGGCCGATATGGGACGGGACCTTCCAGTCATCGCCGGAAAGTCCCGTGAATCGTTGTCCGGCCTTCGCATTGAAGATCGCCGCGATGCGGCTGGCGAGTGCCAGCACGGGCATCGCGATCAGGGAATGGATCAGATCGACGATCTTCGTCATCTCGTCGTTCAGCGTCCGCTGAACGATGCCTGCCGCTTCTCGAGGAAGGCTTGCGTACCTTCCTTGAAGTCCTGCGTACCGCAGACACGTGCGAAGATGCTGGCTTCGACGAAGAGACCTTCGAGCAGTGATGTGTCATCGGCAACCTGCACGGCTTCGAGGCAGCCATACAGTGCCAGGGGAGCCTTCGTTGCCAGCCAGGCGGCGAACGCCTGGGTCGATGCAAGGAGCGTGTCCTGAGGATAGACGCGGTTGACCAGGCCCAGGCGCAGGGCTTCGTCGGCTCCTACCATGTCACCCGACAACACCAGTTCCATCGCCTTCGCAGGGCCGACGAGGCGGCTCAGGCGTTGCGTACCGCCGTATCCCGGAATGATTCCGAGGTTGATTTCCGGCTGGCCGAATCGTGCGTTCTCCGAAGCGAAGCGGATATGGCAGGCCATGGCCAGTTCACAACCACCTCCGAGCGCGAAGCCGTTGACGGCAGCGATGACGGGCTTGCCGAGACGCTCGATGGCGTTCAGCACGCGTTGTCCACGCTCCGCGAACAGACGACCGCTATAGGTGTCCTGCCGGTGGAGTTCCTCGATATCGGCACCGGCGGCGAAGGCCTTCGGGCCACTGCCGGTCACCACCACGGCATGGATTGTGGGATCGGCCTTGATCTCGGCGAAGGTTGCCTCGAGAGCATCCAGGACGTCCGAATTCAGGGCATTGAGTTTGTCGGGACGGTTCAGGCTGACCGTCACGTATCCCGTGGCGCGATCGATTAACACTACCGAGCTCATGTTTTCGGTCTTGCATGCAATGGAACAAATCGGGGCAAAGCTACGAAAAAGGTCGGGCCGACTCGGGGCGCACGACGTAGGTGTTGATATCTGCGGGTTGGCTGCCATGCGGTACGATCCTAACTTTGAACCCAAGTGCATGACGACCCCCCACCGGCTACCATATCGTCTTCTCGTTGCAGTGCTCATGGCGCTCGCGTTCTGCATCGCCATACCTCCCAACGTCGAGGCCGGACAGAAGGGCAGGAAGAAGAAAGCCGTCGCTTCGGCACAGACCCGGAAGAAGGGCGTGTCTCGGTCCGGGACGAAGAAGGCCGGCAAGACACGGGTAGCCTCGAAACGGAGCAGACGCGTCCGTGCGCCGCACATACGTAACACGGCCATGACGCGGTTGACCATCATGCGTGAGCATGAACTGTCTCCCGGCGTCCAGTACTATCAGTATCGCTCCAATGGAGCAGTGCCTCTCGACGTTCATGTCGTGACGATGGACCGGACCGTTCAGGGCAACGCCGTGCGTATCGTCAAGGCCGAGAACGCCAACGACGGGCTGGAACGTCTTGCCGATATGTACGGACGGTATAACGAAACGACGAGCAACAACGCCCTGTGTCTCGTCAATGCCAATTTCTGGCGCGCCTATCGGAATACGCCGATCGGACCCTGCGTCATCGACGGCGAAGTCGTCGAGATGAATCCGTACAAGAAATGGTCGAGTGCCTTCTTCGACATGAAGAACACGATGATCATCGATACGTTCGCTATCAGCGGTACGGTATCCTTCGGCTACAGGACATTTCCGGTGGCCAATGTGAACCGTCGCATGGACAGTACCGGTATCGTGATCTACAACGACTACGGTGGTCCGAAGATCCCGCATGTTTCGGCGAAGGAGGTCCAGAAGTTCTTCGCGGAGGCCGTGAAGGACACGATGACGCTGGAAGGGGATTCGTCCGACATCGCCCTCACGCAGGAGCAACTCCGCAATGAGATCGCCGAGGCGCAGCGCGAGGCGAATGCCGAATATCCGATGATCAAGATCAGGCTGCGGTACCTGCGTTCGCCCGGTATCAACGTCGCCGTGCCTTGCCAGATCCTCGGTATCGATTCCGGTACGGTGGACATGCCGTTGAGGGGATGCATCGTGTCGTTCCCGCGCAGTCAGCTGCGCGGCGCGTTCCCGCGCATCGGAGATACGTTGACGATCACGTATCAGACCAACATCCACCGTGGCACACGATTCATGAATGCCGTCAGCGGCACCCCGCGTCTCGTCCGCGATGGCGTGGCCAAACATGAAGCCATGTCGGAGGGATCGACGGGACGACGCTTCATCCAGCAGAATCTCGCTCGTACGGCCCTTGGTGTCGACCGTCTGGGTAATCGCATCATCATCGCCGCGGTGGAGCCTACACGCTCCGAAGAACATCAGACGGGGGCGACGCTGCAGCAGATGGCATCCGTGATGAAGCTGCTCGGAGCATACGACGCCATGAATCTCGATGGCGGCGGTTCCAGCGGGATGATCGTCCAGGGTGACCATGTCTTCTTCGATGGTACGGATCCTCTCACCCGGCGCATCTCCGTCGGCCTGGCTATCATCAAACGTTCGCATGTGCTACGCACGATCATCGGTGACCGGCAGGAGTGAACGGGATCCGGATGCGATGGATCGGCCGAGCGGCGAATCAGGTACATAGGGTCGAAGAATCGGTATACACGGGTGGCGAGGTCTGAATTCGTCAAGTCATGTATCATCCATGTCATGCGAAGAGGAAGTAGTAGTCCTTTCGCGTTGCCCGAAGACAGGAGATCACGGCAGGTTTACGTAGACGACAGATACCCGGACATCAAGAGCGCATTCGATATGTTTCTTGCTGAACCGGCCCCGTTTTGTGTCCATTGGGCAAAACGATTCGGGTCAAACAACGATCTCGTTCCTCCGGAATGTTCACCGAACGAAGGCATTTATCATCATGATCACCTACGAAGGGTATCGATCCAGAACGCGATGTCTGCTTCTCGCTTCGATGTTACTGGCGACACGGATCGCGACACAGGCACAGGAAGTCCATATCGGCGCTCCGGGTAACGGGACGGTCGCCATCGTGAACGACAGTATCCCGATATCGTGGTCCGTATCGTCCAAGGTGGGCGGTCATGGAAGCATCGCCCTGTGGGATGGAGAGACCGGACGTTGCTGGATTTTGGCAGATAGCGTCGATCTTCGGCAGAAGATGTTCGCGATCCCGGCTTCGGATCTACCCTGGTCGGCGAAGCTTCGTGTGTTGATCCGGCAGGAGGACAGGACGTGGCTCAGCAATGGATCCTTCAACAAGGCTGGCGCCGACGTCGGTGGTCATGCCAGCAGCGCGATCGCCATCGACAGCAGTGCTGGTAGCAGCGGCAACGTGGTGTCGAAGATCGACGTTCGTCGGAGGGGACGTTGCGTCGACTACGGTCCTGTTCCTGAGCTCACTACGGTCTCGACCGGGATGACGCTCGATTGTCAGGACCTCGGAGGACGTACTCTGAAGGATGTCGACTATACGATCCACGATGGCATCATCACGGTATGCGATCTGCCCGTCGATACCTATGTCGTCATTCGTCTCGGTACGAAGGATGGTCGTATGCTGCGTTCGGAAGTGATACTCCAGGACGAGCGCGCCCTGCTTCAGCGAAGTACGTTGACATCGCCTCGATAGAATCGACGGACGATTTCGCGACGCGAAAAGGCAGTCCGATGGTGACCGCCGCCTACCGCGATCCTTGCCATATGCCGTGCCATCCCATGCGGTGAGCAGGAAACGACCGTTTCGTGCCGCTCATCGGTAACGACGACGATGAGTGTCGATTGGCTGGCCCGGCCTTCGAATCCGGAGAACATTCCCGGATGGTGTCCATTCCTTCGTACTCAATACAGCAGGTATTTCTCCCTGCGCTTCAGGAAGTCCTGCAGGCCCGCTACCGCGAGGGCCTCGATATCGGTCCACGAGCCATCGGAAAGGATCAGCGGCAGAATGGCCGATGATCCGACGGCCTTGTTGAACATGCCTGCCTGCCTGCTCGATGCGAGTGAATCCGGAAAGAGGGCGGGTTGTGATCTGTGCAGTACGGACAGTAGAGCGAGTGCGGCACGGAAAGGCTTGACGTCGTCGTTCATCGAGAAGGCGAGGTAGTAGCCCGTGCAGACCTGCCTGGCGAACTTGCCGACGGCAGGATTGTAGCGCGCGGCCTGGGCGATGACCCCATACCGGGCCAGACGTCGCACGAGGATGGTATCGAATGCAAGTGTCGGGGCGCCGATGACGGTGAATGGCGATGCGGTGCCGATCCCGATGGAGACGGGACCGAGTTCACCCGTCAATCCGGTGACGGCATAGCCTCGTACGGCATGGACCGTAGGGATGTTCGGTGACGTCGGATACCACGGCAGTCCGGTTTCCTCCCACGACATCGAACGCTTCCAGCGCTTGAGCCGCACGACGGTGAGTGAACAGCGTCGTGGCTGCCCTCCCGCACCTTTCGCGAGCCAGCCTTCCTCGTTCGTCATCGTGGCCAATTCTCCCATCGTGCATCCATGGACGTAGGGAATCGGGAGGCGGCCGATGAAGGAGCGAAGCGCCGGGTCAGGGAGATTGCCATCGACGACCGTGCCGCCCAACGGATTGGGACGATCGAGAACGATGAGGGGCCTCGAGAACAGTGCGCATGCTTCCATGACTTCCGTCATGGTACTGATGTAGGTGTAGGACCGGACCCCGATGTCCTGCATGTCGATGACGACGACGTCGGCATCGGACAGCATGGAGGAATCAGGACGCCGCAGGGCACCGTAGAGCGATACGACGGGAGTACCACCGAGCGTATCGGAATGGACGGTTTCTCCGGCACTGACGACACCATAGTAGCCATGTTCGGGAGCCAGGATGCGCACGAGCCGGATATCCTTGCGGAGCATGAACTCTTCGGCAGTGCTGCGACCGCTGCGCGCACGTGCCGCAGCATGCGTGACGAGGACGACGCGTTTGCCCTTCAGCAGTGCGAAGTCGGTATCGATGAGATTGTCGATACCGCATTTGACGTCCGCCGTGAACGTAGAGCCAACGACGGCGAAGGTACCGATACCGAACAGGAGGGTAACGAGCGACAGACGAAGGAAGGTCTTCATCGGTCAGCCACGGGAACGGGGATGGAACAAGGTGTGCACTTCCTTGATATAGGCGCGATCGATGTGCGTATAGATCTGGGTCGTCGCGATATCCGCATGACCGAGCATCTCCTGGACGGCACGGAGGTCCGCACCGCCTTCGATGAGATGGGTGGCGAAGGAGTGACGGAACATGTGCGGATGGACGTGCTTCTCGATACCCGCCGACGTTGCCGCTTCGTTGATGATCTTCCAGATGCCCATGCGCGACAGCGGCTTCCCGCGATAGTTGAGGAAGAGGATGTCGTCCGTTTCGCTCGTCTTCACCAGGCTGCCCCGTGCTTCCGTCTGGTATCGTCGTATCCATTCCAGAGCCGACAGACCGATAGGGACGATGCGTTCCTTCGAGCCTTTACCGAAGACGCGGACGATTTCCATTTCCGCAAGGATGTCGCGTTGCCGTAGCGTCGCCGTTTCGCTGACCCGCAGTCCACAGGCATACATGGTTTCGAGCATCGCCCTGTTACGCAGGCCGCCGGGAGACGAGAGATTGATGACGTCGAGCAGTCGCTGCATCTCGTCGACCGTGAGAGCATCGGGCAGATGGCGTTTTCCTCTCGGCAGTTCCATCGCTTCGGTGATATCGGCCGTGGCGCGGCCGGCCGCGACGAGGTAGCGATACAGATGCTTCAGTGACGACAGATAGCGCGCCCTGCTCGTCGTACCGATGCCGACATCGGCAAGGGCGACGAAGAAATCGCGCGCCACGGCGAGTGTCGCCTGGGGGAACGCCGTCATTGCACGGTTCGCCAGGAAGCCGGCGAACTGACGGATATCGTGTTCGTAGGCGACGATCGTCGTTTCGGCCAACCCACGCTCGAGACGCAGGTAATGGGTGAACTGCGTGATGTCGCGAGTCAACGGCGGAGGAAGCTGCGGTGCTGCATTCATGCCGACGGTGCGGTGTTGTCCTGCGGGTTGCTCACTTCCTTGTAGCGGACGCGTTGATGTGACGATCCGATGAGGTTGCGTACGAAGGATTCCTTGATGAGCTGCAGGTCCTTCATGGTCAGGGGCGTGTTGTCGAGCTGACCGTCCATGAAGCGTTCCATGACGATCTTGTCGACCGCGCGTTCGAGGTCTTCGCGCTGACCTGACGTGACGAGGCGTGAGAGCGCTTCGGTTGCATCGGCCAGCATGACGATGGCCGTTTCTTTCGAGTCCGGTCGTGGTCCCGGATAACGGTAGTCCTGTTCATCGACCGTAGATTCCTTCAGCAACGACTCGTCGAGTGCCTTCGCGTAGAAGTGCTTGATGAGGATTGTGCCGTGGTGCATGGGCACGAACTTCCAGATGCGCTCGGGCACCTTGTATTGCTTCGCGAGTTCGATGCCGTCCTGGATGTGCTGCCTGATGATGGCCGCGCTCTTCTTCGGCGGCAGCTTGTCGTGCTTGTTGTCGATGTCGATCTGGTTCTCGACGAAGTATTCCGATTTCTCGAGCTTGCCGATATCGTGGAAGAGGGCGCCGACCTTGGCGAGAAGAGGATTGGCGCCGATGGCGCTCGCAGCCGCTTCACTCAGTCGTGCTACGGCGAGGGTATGCTGGTAGGTGCCCGGTGCGCGCTCGTTCAGTTGCTGCAGCAGGGGATGCGTCAGATTGTCGAACTCGTCCAGACGCAGGTCCGTCGCCACATTGAAGACGCGTTCGAGCAGGATGATGGCGGCGAACGTCAGCAGCGGTGAGAGCACGGCATTCACGGTGCCGAGAATGAGCTTCTCGAGAAGAAGGCTGCCCGGCGTGGAACGTTCCAGATCGACGGCGAGGATCGTGACGACGATACCGACGAAGATGGACAGGATGGACGTGAAGATCTGCGTACGGCTCTGGATCCGTGTGACCGAGTACGCTGCGAGCATGCCTGCGATCAGCAGGACGATGGCCGCGGGATAGTCGTTGCCACGAACGCCGGAGACGGTGAAGGCCATGACGAGCGTGACGACGAAGGCCGTGCGTGCCTCGTAGAGGACGCTGATGAGCATGGACATCGCGGGAATGACGATGGCATACTCCAGCGGAAGATCGGTGGGGAGGTTGACGCTCAGCCATCCCATTCCAGCCGTGAGGACGGGAAGAAGGCAGAGGCTCGCGAGCTGTCCGTTCCTGTTGAAGGAATGCCTCCGCATGAAGTACAGATACAGGATCAGGATGGAGATGATGACGGCCGAGTGGGCGAGGCTGCCCACGATGACCAGGACCGAGAACCGCGTGTTGCTGCGTGCATATTCGGCGTCGCGGTAGGAGACAAGGCGCGCGAGCGCACGTTGATCCACGCGCATGCCCTTGCGGATGACCAGATCTCCCTTCTGTACGATCTCCTGCGTCGTGGGTACGGCCAGGGCCGCTTCGTCGCGTGCACGTTCGGTGAGCCCGGCGTCGTACCGGAGGTTCGGCTTCATGGCCGCCATCAGCAGATCGGTGGCCAGGGCCTGCAGGTCATCGGGGAGCGCTGCCAGACGATCGCCGATGAGCAGGGCACAGCCCGCAGAGTCGACGATGCTGGAGATGGGAACGATCCGCTCGGTGGAGGGGGTAGGACGCACCGTGAGAACGTCGCCGGATATCGTGGAGTCGTCGATGTCGATGTATCCCGTCGAATAGACCGCGCCGATGATGGCCTGACCACGATTGTCGAGAATCGCGCCGAGCTGGCGGCGCGACGGCGTGGAGAGATACTGGATGCGGTCGCGGAGCGACGATCCGAGGCGCGAATTGGAGTCGATACCGTCGGAGATGCCGCGGCTGATGTATCGTAACTGTGCCGTTGCCGTTTCCGTGGCGTTACCGTCGGGCACGAAGACGAAGGGCGCTTCCTTCCGTGCCGCGGCCTGTTGCGTCTCCAGGACGTCGTCGGGCTTGAGCACAGGGTAGGGATAGTCGGCCACGATCGTCTCTTCCGTCCACACCGTTCCCAGCAAGGATCCATCGAATACGGTCCGTTGTGTATCGCCGGAGCGTCCCGGGAAGAACATGGCCACGGCCGTGATCGTGATCACGATGATGAAGACCCGCACGACGGGTGACGTCGTCCAGCTTCTCCGCGGCCGCTCTTCGCGTACTTCGTCCTTGATCTGCTCGAACAGTGTCGGTTTGGTACGTGCCATTGGCGCACATCTCCGTAGTGGATCAGCGTCCGGTGAAGCGCGGCGAACGTTTCTCGATGAAGGCCGTGACACCTTCGGTGTAGTCGGCCGATTCACCTGCGCGTTGTTGATAGTCGGCCTCGCGTTCGAGCATGTCGTCGAGCGTCGACGTCATGCCCTGCTGGAGAAGTTCCTTGACGAAGCCGTATGTCTGCGTCGGTCCATGGGCATACTGTCTGGCCACGGCTGCCAGTGCGGCAGGGAAGGCCCTTGGGGCCACGACCATGTTGACCATTCCGAGATGGAGCGCGTCGTCGGCCGTGATGGGCTTGTTCAGCGTGGCGAATTCGAAGGCCTTGGCATAGCCGAGCATGCGGGGATAGAAGCAGGTCGCTCCCGAATCCGGGATGAGGGCGATGCCGATGAAGGCTTCCACCATGCGTGCGGCGCTGCTCATGATGCGGACGTCGGCAGCGAGGGCCAGGGAAAGGCCTGCGCCTGCGGCCACACCGTTGATGCCTGCGATGATGGGCTTGGGCATGGAGCGCATGGCCCGGATGATGGGGTTGTAACGACGGTGCAGGGAATCCTTGAGACTGCGCTTGCCGCCACCGGTCGGAGCGTCCTTGAGGTCCTGTCCGGAGCAGAAGGCCTTGCCTGCGCCCGTCAATACGACGCAGCGCACGGCCTCGTTCGTGGTGGCATCGGCCAGGGCCTGCTGCAGGTCCGTCGTCAGTTGTTCGTTGGCAGCGTTGAAGGAATCGGGACGATTCAGCGTGATCGTACCTATGCCGTCCTCGATGGTATACAGGATCGTCTCGAATGTCATCACTTGCCCTTCCATTCAGGTTTCCGTTTTTCGACGAAGGCCTTCATCCCTTCCTTCTGGTCTTCGGTGGCGAACAGCATGTAGAAGTTCTTGCGTTCGAATTCCATTCCTCCTTCGAGCGTGGTGCTGAATGCCTTCAGCACGCTTTCCTTGGCGAGTCGCGCGGCGACGGGCGCCTTGGCAGCGACGTCCTGCGCCAACGCCATCGCTTCGTCGAGATAGACTTCGGTGGGAACGACGCGGTTGACGAGGCCCGCCTGCAAGGCCTGACGTGCCGAGATCATACGTCCCGTCAATACCATCTCCATGGCCAGTGCCTTGCCTACGGCGCGCGTCAGACGCTGCGTGCCACCGGCACCGGGCATCACGCCGATGTTGATTTCGGGCTGACCGAACTGTGCTGTGTCGCTCGCGACGATCATGTCGCAGACCATCGCCAGCTCGCATCCGCCACCGAGGGCGAAGCCACTGACGGCTGCGATCACCGGCGTCCTGGTGAGCCGGATGCGTTCCCAGCGACTGAACTGGTCACGGCGCAGCATCTCGATGGCATCTGCATCGCTCATTTCCGTGATATCGGCACCGGCGGCGAAGGCCTTCTCGTTACCGTGGAGAACGATGCAGCGGACGGTGGAGTCGTTGTCGTATGCTTCGAAGGCCTGCACCAGCTCGATCATCGTCTGCAGGCTCAGGGCGTTCAGGACGTTCGGTCGATTGAGTTTGATCGCACCGATGCCGGGTAACGGCGTATAGACTTCGATACAGGTGTAGCTGGTCATGCTGCTCGATCGATTTGAATGGTGTTCGAAGCCCCAAAATACGGCATTTTCGCCGTGCCTTCCGACTGATTCACACACGATCACCGTTCATGGACAACGTCTTCATCGAGAGTCTCGCCGAGCATTCGACGACCATCGTTCCTCCTCCCGAAACAGCACGACATCTGGCAGCACTGCGCCTGCGTGACGGGGAGCGCGTTGGTGTCCTCAACGGGAAGGGCCTCCTCGCGAGCTGTACCGTCGAACGCAAGGAACGCACCGACATGATCCTTCACGTCGTATCACGTTCGGTGGAAACCGCTGCCATACCGTTCGTCCTGTGCATGGGTCTGCTGGACAATCGCGATCGCATGGAATTCGTGGTGGAAAAGGCGACGGAGCTCGGCGTGACGGATCTCATGTTCATCGATGCCGACCATCATCAGCATCATGGCTCCGTGAAGATGGAGCGGATGGAGGCGAAGGCGAAGGCCGCGCTCACGCAGTGCGGCAGGCTGTGGCTTCCCGTCCTGCACGAGCCCGCGACGCTGCAGGACGTCATCGGACGCATGCCTTCGGATGCCGTGGCCTATGCCGGCGACCAGTTCGGCGGGGCCATTACGACGGAGCCGACGCATTCCAGCGGCTGCTGGATCTACGTCGGCCCTGAAGGTGGTTTTTCACGAGGGGAGCAGGATCTGCTCGATGCATCGAACATTCGTCGTATCAGGATCGGCCGCTATCGCCTGCGTGCGGAAACCGCGGCCATCGCGCTGATGAGCGTCATCAGTGCACGATGACGACGGGCTGCGTACGAACGATACCGTTCACCGAAACACGAAGCATGTAGGAGCCCGAAGCCAGGGCCGCCACAGGGATCTGCAGGAGGCGGATCGACGGCGCCACGGTTTCGTCGGCGAGTTCCATAACGACGCTACCCATGCCGTCGATCAGCGATGCCGAAAGACGTCCACCGTTCTCCATGTTCACTTCCACCATGCCATGATCGGACATAGGATTCGGCGATACGCGAAGGCCGGTCCCGGCGACGTCTTCCTGGACGGATACCGGAATGTTGCCCGTGAAGACGCGCATCGTGACGGGAAGGTGGTCGGTGACCGTGGACGAATAGGACGAGAGATAGGCGGACGGCGTTTCCAGATACGTACGATGGACGTAAGGCTTGACTTCGTTCGATACCATGATGTTGTCGAGGAAGCTCCGGCGTCCGCCCACGTAGGACGAGAGGCCGCGTTCTGCAAGGGTGTAGGTCGGGATGAACCAGTTCGTCGAGTCGTCGACGAAGACGGCGTAGGGCGTACGCCTGGTATCGTCGATGACGGTGTTGATGATCTCGTCGTTGAAGTCGCCCATCACGATGACGAGCGAGTCGTTGTAGAAGTCGTGCAGATAGGCATGGAAGGTCTCGGCATCGACCTTGCGGCGGTCGTAGTCTTCCTGTGCCGTCGTCGAGTCCGTGGCCTTGCCGTGGATGTTGAAGACGACGAGACGATGCGTCGTTCCTTCCACCTTCGCCTCGAACGTCAGGCGGTAGGGGAAGCGTCCGTTGGCCCATGCCTGGGCGCCACCGTTGACGGCCAGTCCGCGCGATACCGGAGTCACGACGTCGCGGTTGTAGATATAGGCCAGCTTCTGATCCGACGTGATGTCCGTGGCGAGGAAGTTGCCGTACGAACCGGAGATGGAATCGCTCAATGCATCCAGGGCAGTCTGGGTGAGGACTTCCTGGAGGGCGTAGATGTCGGAGCGGACGGAGTCCATGACCTGGCGGATGCTGCGGCGCTGACGGTTCTTGTCGCGCGGGCCACGCAGCGTATCGGCCGATCCGTACCAGTCCAGGTTCCACGTCGACAGATCGAGGGTACGCGAACGCGCAACGGTATCGATCACGATAGGGGGAAGGCCGATATCGGTGGCGAAGCGGGGCTGGAGCTGATACGAGCCGCGGAACTGGCTGATGGCACCGATGAGATCGACGTCCCCTTCGGGGATCGGGAGCTGGTTGATGGCGACTTCCGTCGCCGCATCGAGACGTACGTCGAGGAAGTTGCCGAACTGGTCCGTGACCTGATAGGTGGTCTCGCCCTGGAAGGAGCCCGTCTGGATGAAGCGCACGCGGCGCACCCTGACGAGCTGGCCTTCGACGCTTTCGAGGATGTTGGGAATCGTGACGTTACGCGGCGTGGGATCGATGCGTTCGACCGGGATCACGGTGAAGCGGAGGGAGTCGCCGGCGAGCTGCGTTAGCCCCGTTCCGGGTTGACCCGTCGATTGTCCGAACTCGCGGAGGACGGCGCGCTCGATCACGACGGAGTCGCCGATGCGTACACCCGTACGGAAGTTGTTGTTGAAGACGGCGATGCCTGCCGTGCGATCCTGGATGAAGGCCGTATTGCGGAATTGCCCGGCTACCGTCACGCGACCTGCGACCTTGGTGACCGTCGTCTCGAACTGCTGCTGCTTGGCATCGGCGATCGAAATGGGGTCCTGGGCGTGGAGTGCAGCCGCACCCAGCAGGGCGAGGGCCGTTCCGACGAGATGATGGCGAAGACCAGTCATGTGCGTACTCTGCGATGAAAATGGAAACATGTTCAGAAGGAGCCGGTACCGATACGGTCCAGTTCCGGCGGGGCGAGATCGTAGGTGTAGAGCATCACGGACATGCCGGCCCTGATGTCCATCGCCGGCCATTCGGCGAGGACGGACGTGGTGCCGGACTCACGCAGCTCGAAGGTATAGGTACCCGGTGCGATGGGCTCGGCCTTCGGCGACGTGATGCCGGGAAGATAGTCTTCGGGGAAGACACGCTGGCCGCCCTTCACCCACAGCTCGACGAGCTGGCCGCGGTCCGTGAGCTCCGCCATATGCGTGAACCGCACGAAGGCCTGCGGCGACGCGGGATCGACGAGCGTATCCTGGATGGCGCGGCGGAATTCGATGAGCCCGGTCCTGGAGCCCTTGACGAAGAGCAGGACGCGCGCGTCGCCACCGAGTGTGTAGTAGAGCGATTCACGTCGAAGAGCCTGTCCGTTGCCGTCGCTCAGGTCGAAGGAGATGGCCCGGCCGGCCGCCGCCTGTTCGAATCCGGAGGCCTTGCCGCGCGGTATCGTGAGGCGTGCGGAGGAGTCGACCATGACGGACAGCGTCTCGACGTCTTCCGTCACGTTGACGATGCGCAACCGCGCTGGAGGCGGATCGGGGAGATCGAGGACGTTCTCGTTGCATGCAACGGCTAGAACGGAACAGAGCAGGAAGAGAAGATGCTTCATGATGATCTAGAAGTTGTAGCGCACGCCGAGCTGCATGCGCCAGCGTGAGCCGTAGTTGTCGGTGTTGTAGATGCCCGGACGTCCGTTGGTGACGGGTTGGCTGTACGTCATCCGCAGGCGTCCCTGGTTGTCGAAGGGCGTGCCGTTCGTCGTCGTGAGACCGAAGATGTTGTAGCTCTGGAAGTTCACGTAGCGCTGCAGGCCGCTCTCGCTGTCGATGAGGTTCAGCAGGTTCTGTACGTCAAGGGTGAATTCCACGCTGTTCGTTCCGAAGGCGGGCAGCTTCTGCGTCAGACGCAGGTCGAGCTGGTTGAGCCAGGGTTCGCGCAGCGCGTTGCGGGGCAGGATGCGTCCCTGATATTCCTTCAGCACGGGATTGCTTTCGACGAACGACATGATCTGTTCCCATACCTGTTCCGGCGTCCGGAGATCGGTGCCGGTGGGCTGCGTCACGACGACCTTCGTGCCGTAATCCTCGCGTTTGGGAACGTAGATGAGGTCGTTGCCGCCCAGGGCATTATCTCCGTTGTAGTCCTGGATGTAGGACAAGGAATAGGGGCGTCCGGAATTCCCGCTGTAGACGATGCCGATCGTCGTGCTGACGTCCGACGTCCAGGGAATCGTATAGCTCACGTTGGCGAGGATGCGATGGGGGACGTCGTAGTTCGAACGTCCGAGTGTCGCGTTGTTCGGGTCGACGGCGTCCGTATTGCCCCATTGACTCGATGCCGTCGCATCCGTGGACGCGTTCAGATCGTAGGCTGCCATGTGGGTATAGGCCAGCAGGATGCCGAGGCCCGGGACGATGGTGTTGCGGGCATCGACGTTGAGCTGGGCGGATGTCGAGTAGGAATATCCTTCCGAACGGCTGCGCAGGAGCAGGACCTGCGTGAAATCCGGCGATACGAGCGAATCCGTACGGCTCGCGTCGGCATACATCGGACGTCCATCGAGCGGTGAAACGCCGCGGCCCGAAGGACGCAGGTTCAGGTTCGCATAGTCGATACTGTTGATGTTCCTTCCGTACATGCCTTCGACCGTGAGGGTGATGCCCGGAAGCAGCCGGTAGTCGAAGCCCAGCGTGCTACGCCAGATCTGCGGGAATCTGAAGTTCTTGTCCGTGATGTTGATAGCGCTGCGCTGACTCGTCGCCGTGCCGGGGAAGGTCGGATCGCCCGGACGTGGAGGAGGTGCGGAGACGTCGATCCTGGCCGGTTGCCCTGTGACGGGGTCGATGATGGGACTCTGTCCTGCGCCTGAACGACCGATCTCCACGCGATACAGGTCCATGCCCGTATTGGTGTACTGGTTGCCGATCCATACCGCCGGTGCACGACCGGTGAAGAGGCCGCTTCCACCCCGGATCTGGAATGTCTTGTCGCCGGAAACGTCCCAGTTGAAGCCCGCGCGCGGTGAGTACAGGAGGGCCGTGGACGGGATCTGCGACGTCGACAAGCCGGGGAATTGCCGGGCGAAGGTCGGGTTCTCGAGCGGATTGGTGAAGAAGACCGGAACGTCGACCCGGAGGCCGCCTGTCACGCGCAGCGTCGGGGTCACCTGCCATTCGTCCATCAGATAGAGTCCGGCCTGCATCATGCTCCACGGCTGGCGCGGCAGCAGGGTGCTGCCCGTGACGGCCGTGTTGGCGTAGCTCAGGCGATAGTAGTTGGGCGTGGAATCGCGGAAGGTCTGGACGTTCTCGAACTGATAGCTTCCGTAGGCGTCGGGAATGAAGAGGTTGTTGAACCAGCTTATCTCGTTGTGCGTACCCAGCGTGAGCGTATGCGCCCCGAGGAAGAAGGAGACATCGTCCGTCAGCGTCAGTTGCGTCTGATCGAGGGCGTTGGCCTGGGAGTTGCGCTCCGGCCCGAACGTCACGTACTCGCGTGAGCCTACGTAGACCCTGATTTCGGGGAAGGGATTGGTCGAGAGGACGCGTTGTTCGTTCGTTGTCGTGAGCGTCGCCCGGAACTCGTTGGATACGCCGTCGCCCAGCACGCTGTTGAGTTGCGTGACGAACTGGTTACTCCACGTCGTGAAGTCGTTGGCCTGGCTCGTAAGACCGAAGACGGTGCTCGTGCGCTGCAGATTCCGCGTCTGCGTCCCGTACAGGAGGTTGTGCCTGAACTGCAGCTTGTGCTGATCGGAGATGTTCCAGTCCAGACGCGTCAGGATGTTGTACGAGCGGTTCGGAATGGAATAGGGATTGGTCGTGGCACCTGGGTCGAAGCCATAGACGTCTCTCGCGATGCGGGCCACTTCGTCGATCACCTGCGGGTTCACGGCGAAGTTGTTGAGGGCGTTGGGATCGTTGATACCTACCTCGACAGGTGTGGAGCGCTGGCGCGTCTCGGCGGAGACATGGAAGAACAGCTTGTCCCGGACGATGGGACCGCCGAGGCGTCCGCCCATCTGCGCATCGTAGAAGTTGTCGAAGGGTCTGCGGTTCACATCGGGGCTGAGCCCTACCAGGGCCTCGTTCCTGCCGTAGAAGAAGATCGAACCCTTCATGGTATTCGTACCGCCGCGCGTGACGGCGTTGATCAGACCTCCGGTGAAGCCGCTCTGGCGGACGTCGTATGGTGAGACGGCGACCTTGAGTTCGTCGATGGCTTCGAGGGTGACGAAGTTGTTGTTGGCGACACTTCCCGCCGTTCCGGCTCCGCCGATGCCGAAGGCGTCGTTCGCCGACGCGCCGTCGATCTGGAAGTTGTTGAAGCGCGTGTTCTGTCCTGCGATGCTGATGCCCGCCGTGGCGTCGAAGCTTCCTCCGGCGGATTGCGCCTGTGACGCGTACGGATTGATGCGCGCCATGTCGGTGATGCTGCGGTTGATCGTCGGAGCGTTCCTGATCGTCTCGCCGGTGATGATGGAGCTCGAGCCGGTCTTGGAAGCATCGAAGAGAGCATCACCCCTTGCCGTCACCACCACTTCCTTCGTCTTCGTACCGAGCTCGTCGAGCGCGAGATCGAGGTCGAAGGTTTCGCCGACGACGATGGTGACGCCGGATACGACACGGGCTTCGTAGCCCACGAACGTGGCCCTGATGGTATATGGCCCACCCGGACGCATGCCCTTGATGGTATAACGTCCGTTTTCCCGCGAGATCGCTCCGTAGACGGATCCCGTGGGTTCGTGGATGGCCTTGACGGTAGCTCCCGGCAACGCGCCGGGCTTCGTGCCCGCCCGTACCGAGACGGTACCGGCCAGGGAACCCGTCGTGACGCCTTGCGACAGACCGGCGAACGTGGTGACAAGGAACAGGAGGGGAACGAGGACGACGTATCGACGAACCATGATGCTCCGAGTGCTGATGCCGTGGAAATTGAGTCCAAAACTACGGCATTTTCGAGCCCAGGCCCAGGACGGTATGGTATATTCGCATCATGTTGGCCTATACTTCCGGTTCCCCTCGATCCACGTTCGCCGCCTCGTCGGCGATGCATCTGACGTCGTTGCTCGACCTCAGCGCCCAGTTGTCGGAAACGGATTCCGACGACAGGATCCTGAACGTGGCACTTCTGAGCGTGATGGGGAAGCTGAAGATACGCCGTGCATGTGCCTTCGTTCCGGATGGCAAGCTCTTGATAGCAAAGCATTTGAAGGGCGTGTCGATCCTTTCCGTTCCGCGGTTCGATCTGACGGAGCCTGTCTTCACCAGTGAAGACGATCCCGATACGGCCGTGCTCGCTTCGGCAGGTCTGTACTGGTGCATTCCACTGCAACGTCAGGGCGATCTGATCGCCGTGTTATGTTTTGGTCATAGCCTGGACGGGATCGAACAGGAACCGGACGTACGGACCTATATGGACCTCGTACGTTCCATTACGTCGACGGCGGTCCACAATGCCCAGATGGTGCGATCCCTCATCCAGGCGAAGAAGGATCTGCAGGCGAGGAACCTGCTCGTCTACACGCTCTTCGAAAGTGCGCGTGACTTCACCGGGGCGATGGAACTGAACCAGATGCTCCGCACACTGTCCTATCGTCTTATGGGGCAGTTGATGATCAGCAGCTTCGGACTGTTCCTTACCGAGTCCGAGCAGGACGAACACGTCATCATCAATCGCCAGGCCGCCGCCAGCCTCCAGGATCTGTATCCCGACATCCTCGAGGTGGAACATCCCTTCCGGACGGAAGACCTGTCCGCCGAACACCACCTCCGCCCGTTGCTGGAACGGAACGGTGTCGCAGTCGTGTCGCCGATGACCGTGCACGGACACAAGAAGGGTGTGCTGGCATTGTGCGGCAAGTTGAACGGACAACGGTTCTCGGACGACGAAGTGCTCTTCGTCGAGGCATTGGGCAATACGGCCATGGCCGCCATCGAGAACGAACGTCTGTTCCGGGAGGAACTGGACAAGCAGCGGCTCGAAAGCGAACTGTCCATCGCCGCCGACATCCAGCGCGGCCTCCTTCCGGTTCAGTTGCCACCCACGCCGGGTATCGACATCGCCGCCGATACCTATCCGAGCAAGCATATCAGCGGCGATTACTACGACGTCATTCCCCTCGACGATCACAGGACGCTTCTCGCCATCGCAGACGTGGCCGGCAAGGGCGTTCCTGCGGCCCTGCTCATGGCCAACGTCCAGGCGGCCCTGAACGTCCTGGCCAAGCTCGATCTCCCGCTGACGCAGCTCATCGACAGGATCAACAGACTCATCTGCGACAACACGGAGCCGGAAGTCTTCGTGACCATGTTCCTCGCCATCGTCGATTCCCGTACGATGGCCGTGCACTACGTCAATGCCGGGCATAATCCGCCGATCCTTCTGGACGGTGAGGACGTCGTCCTGCTCTCGGACGGTGGCATCATCACCGGTGTGATCGCCGACCCGCCACCGTATCGCATGGGTATCGGCACGCTGAAACCCGATGCAGTCCTTATCCTCTACACGGATGGCGTCACGGAAGCCCGCAATCCCGCTGGACACGAATACGACGTCGGCAGCCTCGTCGAGAGCGCCCGCCGTCATCGCGTGGGTACGGCTAGAGAATTACTCGACCGTCTGCAGGAAGATCTCCGGCAGTACACGGATTCACATGTCTTCGACGACGATACCTCTATCGTCGTCGTCAAACCCCTCGGTTGAATGTACAAGATCAGAACGTTCGATACCTACCTGGCCGATGCACTGCGTGCGGCCGATATGCGCATTCTCCACGGCCCTGCGGCGTTCGGGCAGACCCCATATGCGAAGGAATACGAGGTGAAGCGGAAAGCTGCCGCTGCCTTCCTCGCGAACGTCGGTGCCGATGGTGCTGTGATCGACCCTCTCGTACGCGCTCCACTGCCGCGTGGCTATCGTACCACGTCGCGTCGGCGTGTCATGATGCTGCGGCGTGAAGGACAGTTGCTTCTGGCCAACGGCGATGGCTCGGTCCCGAAGGTGGACGCAGCCGAAGAGACATTGGAGCCGGCATCGCATCTGGGGATCTTCAAGTCGGTGGAAACCTTCCTGCGCCGTCCACGTGACCCCCTGGCCGGTGCCATGAATCACGTCATCGTGCGTGGTACCTATGACGAACACGTGCTGATCCTGAACGTGCAGTTCATGGATGCCGATATCGTCCGCGCAGCGAAACGCTGTGCCGAATACGTCCGCAGCGAGCATCCGTCCGTCGTTTCCGCATGGATGTTCCACGATCCGCGCGGAAGCCGGTACTATCTGGATATGGAGCGGACCCCGGGAGGCATCAAGTCGAAGAAGATCTTCGGTCACGCCGCATGGCGGCAGTCCGTCAACGACGTCCAGTACCAGGTCGGTGTCTTCAGCTTTTCGCAGATCAACTTCGCCATCGTTCCGGCCTTCGTGGACGTTGCCCGTACGTTGGCGGCAGTTCGACCGGAAGACCGTCTGCTCGACCTCTACTGCGGATATGGTCTGTTCGGAGCGTCCCTGGCGTCGCAGGTGAAGAACGTCGTGGCCATGGACCTCGACGAGGATACGGTCGGTAACGCACGCTACAACATCGGTCGTGCTGGGGGGAAGGCTCTCGCCATCGCTTCGGCCGTGACACCACAGTCGATCAGGAAGCTCTGGAGCATGCCACGTGGCAGGGGAGCGGTGGAATCGGACGTCGTCATTCTCGATCCGCCGCGAGCGGGTACTGCCAAGGGCGTCATCGATGCCATCGCACAGGGAGAGCCACGTCGTGTCGTGGAAATCTTCTGCGGCCACGAGGAAATCCGTCGCAGCGTCAGGGAATGGAAAGCCGCCGGTTACCGGGCGGAGCGCATCGTGCCCATGGACCTGTTCCCCGGAACGCTCGGACTCGAGGTGCTGATCTCCTTCGTGCCCGAACGGAAGCGCTGACGTTCAACTGCGTCGTTCGAGGGCCCAGCCGAAGACGTCGATGTACTTGCGTGCGCTCGCCATGATGGAGAAGTCCGTCGCCATACCGTTCATGCGGATACGCGTCCAGTGCGGCTCCTGTTTGTACAGTCTCAGGGCTTGGTCGATAGCAGCCGCACAGTCATCGGCATGATAGCGCTGGAACCGTATGCCCGTTCCCGTGAACATGATAGGATCGTAGGGCTCTACCGTGTCGGTAAGACCTCCCGTGGAACGGACGATGGGAACCGCCCCATAGGTCTGGGCGAACATCTGCGTCAGCCCGCACGGTTCGAAGCGGGAGGGCATCAGGTAGTAGTCCGACGCGGCCTGGATCTTGTGAGAGAGAGGTGTGTTATATCCTTCTCCCACAATGACATGCCTTGGGTATCGAGAGGCCATGTCGCGGAAGAACTCCTCGTAGCGCTGCTCGCCCGTTCCGAGAATGACGAAGCGCATCCGGTGATCGGATATGAATGGCTCAAGGCATTGGTATAGAAGGCCGATACCCTTCTGATCGGTGAGGCGCGTGACCATCCCCATCAGAGGAAGATCGTCATGGACGTCTTCAGGTGAAAGGCCGGCCTCGAGTAACAGCGCGCGCTTGTTAATCTCTTTTTTTTCAATGTGTTGCCGGTTGTATCGAACCGGGATGTAGTCGTCGACGTCCGGATGCCATTCCGACGTATCGATGCCATTGAGTACGCCGACGAGGTCGGCGCCACGGACCTGGAGCGCGGACTGGAGTCCCATGCCTTCGGGCGTCCATCTGATTTCCTGGGCATAGGTCGGGCTGACGGTCGTGACCTTGTCCGCGAACATGATGCCGGCTTTCATGGCATTGAAGATACCGTCCTGTTCATACCAGCTTCCCTGATGGAAGTCTTCGGGGGAGAAGCCCCCGAAGCTCATGGCCCGTACCGGATCGTACATGCCCTGATAGGCCATGTTGTGAATGGTGAAGATGCCTGCCGTGCCCTCGAAAAACGGGTCGTTCCAGTAGTGCACCTTGAGCATCGGCATCGTCGGTGCGGTGTGGTAGTCGTGGGCGTGGACGATGTCCGGCCGGAAATCCAGCGCACGTGCGAGTTCGAAGACGGCACGGCTGAGGAACATGAAGCGCCGGTCGTTATCCAGGAAGCCTTCGTGGTAGCCGTAGATGCCCGGGCGGTTGTAGTAGTCCGACGAATCGACGAAATAGACCGGTACCGTGGAGCCCGGCAGGGAGCACGTCCATACCGTCGCATACTCCACCCACGTCCCGAATGGCACGGCGACGAGCATGTCGGTCTTCACCATCCCGTATCGTTCGGGATCGATCGTTCCGTACTTGGGAAGGACGACAATCACATCGTGTCCGTCCGCATGCCACGCCTTCGGCAGGGCCGCCGCCATGTCCGCCAGGCCGCCGACCTTGGCGAACGGTGCCACTTCCGCCGCTGCTACGATGATCTTCATTGGCTGGTCACAAACGAGTCGTTGACAGGAGAACAAATATACACGGCCATGTTCCCAAACGCCGATGCTGCTGTACGAGCCTTATCCACATCTGTGTATAACCCGTACATCGTCGACCCGCTGCCGCTCATCGACGCATAGGCAGCACCCTTTTCATAGAATCGCTGCTTGATACTTGATAATACATGATGTTGCGCGAATACCACCGGCTCGAAATCATTCCTGAAATGATGCGACATATCCTGATGATCGTCAATGGATTGTCTCAGTGACCGGATCAGATCCGTCGCCGGTTGTTCACCTGTTATCCCCAATGTGGAATACGCCCACGGTGTGGAAACATGGATACCCGGCACGACGAGGACGACGACGAAGGGAAGGTCGATGTCGATCGTCGTGATGACGTCGCCACGCCCCTGAACCAGGGCCACGGACGGCTGCAGGAAGAAGGGGACGTCGCTGCCCAGAGACGAGGCCATCGCCAGTAGTGCGGCATCGTCGGCAGGGAAGTTCCAGAACCTGTTCAGACCGACGAGGGTCGTCGCTGCATCACTGCTTCCTCCGCCGAGTCCACCGCCGGTCGGTATCTGTTTCGCAACCGTTATCTTTGCCCCCTGTCCGTGTGCGGACGGCAAGGATCCCAGGGTATGGGCGGCGCGAGCTGCCAGGTTGTCATCCGGACGGTCGGTTACGGCTGGTTCACAGACGACTTCGATTCCATCGGCAGGATGGATGGATATCTCATCGTGGAGATCGATGGCAATGAAGAGCGAATTGATGTCGTGGTAGCCATCGTCGCGTTTGCGGAGCACTTCGAGTCCGAGGTTGATTTTCGCGCAGGCGCGTAGCCGTAATCCGTTCATGCATTTGGCCGTGTAGGAGAGAGAACCCGCGAATTTATGTCCGACTCAGCACAGATCACGTACGGCAACGAACTTGCCCGCAAGGGCATCCACATAACGTCGCTGCTCATTCCGATCATCTATCTGCAGATATCCCGCCCGGCGGCCTTGTGGATCCTGGTGCCGATGATGGTGGTGGCGATCCTCATCGACATGCTGATGCACTATCACGAGCCCACCCGGGCCCTGATGCTCAGGCTGTTCGGATCGCTGCTGCGCGACCATGAACTGCGTACCGACAGGCTCCTGCTGAACGGTGCCTCGTGGGTGTTGATCGCCGCCACGCTGATGGTCCTGCTCTTCCCGAAGGTTATCGCCGTTACTGCCTTCTCCATCCTCATCATTTCCGATACGTTCGCTGCCCTCGTCGGCAGGAGGTTCGGAACGAGACCATTCCTGGACAAGAGTGTCGTCGGGACCATGACCTTCATCCTGACCGCCATCGTCGTCGTGGGTGTCTATGCGGCCATCTATTCCCTGCCCTGGACGTATGTGGCCTCCGGTGCCATCGGTGCCGTGCTGGGCGGTGTGGCCGAGGCGGGATCGATCAGACTGAAACTCGACGACAACATTTCCATTCCCTTCAGTATTGCCATCACCATGCTGGTTCTCGGCATCGCCGTCGAAGCCCAGGGACTGCCAGCCTTCATCGGAGCGCTCTCATGAGCATGAATGCCGGTACCAAATGGTTCATCACCATTCTTCTCGGTCTGTCCCTCGGATTGGCGGCCCTGTTCGTCTGGCACCGCAGTTCCGTGAACGACGTCGAGGGGTTCTACGCCGTGGCCGATTCGTTGCTCGATGTCGGTGACTCGGAAGCTGCGGCCATCTACTTCGTGAAGGTCGAAGCCTACGATACGACGAAGATCCTGCGCTCGGCGGAACGCATCGCACAGAGCATCATCATGTCGCCGAAGCTGAATCCCGGACGCAAGCGTACGATGCTGTTTCACTTCTTCAAGCCGGGCGATACCGCCGGTCTTTCACCGGTGGAACTGGACGAGCTGGCCTATACACATCCCGAGATCACCGAACCGGCGTCCACGCTGTACGTCGTGCCTGGTGGTTGGGTCGTCCGTGCTGTCTTCTCGGCCAACAAGATGCAGCCGCAGAGCGTGAAACTGGCCCCGTCCCGCTTCTATATGCCGCGTCCCGGGGTGAAGGCGTACGATCTGCGCTGACACGGAATGTCGACGCGGACGTTCCCGGCCGTATATCGGGTGACCACTACTGTCTGAACTGGACACCCTGATAGTCGGCGAACAGGTGCTTGACCTTGTTCCGCTGATACTTGCCGGTCGACGTCACGGGCAACGTGTCCGTGAAGAGGACGACCTTCGGGGCCTTGGAGAAGGGGAGGTGTTCACGGCAGAAGGCCAGGATATCTTCGGCCTTGCTCGATGCATCGTCGGGAACGACGAGAGCACCGACTTCTTCACCATACATGTCGTTGACGAATCCCACGCAGATGCCGGCCTTGACGCCAGGCGCACGTGCGAGCACTTCGTCGATTTCCAGCGGCGCGAGGTTGATACCGCCACGGATGATCAGTTCCTTCAGACGTCCGGTGATGAAGAAGTACGGGCGTCCCTGCGCGTCGTTCACGTAGAACCCTTCGTCGCCCGACCTGAACCATCCATGGGTGAAGGCCTCGGCATTGGCCTTCTCGTTGGCATAGTATTCCTTCATCGTGTTGGGTCCGCGTGCCACGATCTCCCCGCGTTCGCCCTCGCCGACTGCGTTGCCGTGATCGTCGTGGATGGCCATTTCGTTGCACGGAAGGGGAATGCCGATGGAAGGGAAGCCGTAGTCCTGCATCCAGTGCCGATGTTCGGTTTCGCTCAGGTCGGCGGGCAGGAAGCAGTTGTAGCAGGTCGTTTCCGATAGTCCGTAGCCATGGACGATGGGAATGCCGTAGCGCGATTCGAAGGCATTCGCCAGTTCGCACGTCAATGGTCCCGCACCACAGATGATATGCCGGAAGCCGTTCCCGATCACATCCGATGCATCCGCATCGGCTTCGAGGAGAAAGGCGAGAAGGGTCGGGACGACGCTGACGATATGGACGTTCTCTCGTCTGATGACGTCGAAGAAGCGCGTCGCCGAGAACTTCCTGTTGAGAACGATGCTCGCGCCCGCCAGGAACGGAGCGACGTGCGTGACGATGGTGCCGTTCACATGATGAACAGGAAGCACGCACATCATTCTCGTGTCTTCGTCGACCCCGTGCCATGCCGCGATGTCGTAGCCGTCAGCGAAGAGATTCTGCTGCATCAGGACGACACCCTTGGGATTGCCCGTCGTACCGCTTGTGTACACGATCAGGCATTCGTCGAAACGCATGTCCTCACCTGCATGTTGCCAGGGGGAGGGTGCGAGCGTCCGTAGTGTTTCGTAGAAGACGGGATCCGTCGCATCGGTATCCACGTCGATGAGGATGGGTCGTCGTGCCGCAGTTTGCGGAAGGTCCTCGATACGCTTCATGTATTCCGTTCTGCACAACACGATGGCGGCACCGCTGTTGTCGAGGATATAGGTAAGGCGTCCGTCGTCTTCCGTCATGTTCAGGGGCACGGCGCAGGCGCCGAGCATCCAGCATGCGAAGTAGGAGAGGATGGTATCGGGGTGGTTGTGTCCGGCGATGGCGACTCGTGATCCGCGTTCGATGCCTTTCCGTTGGAGGAGCGTCGCAAGACGACGTGCTACGTCGATGAAGACGGCATACGACCAGCCGAAGCGGTTGCCGTGTTCGTCGATATGGATCATCCAGGGTTTCTCACCGTAGACCGTATCGTGATGTTGCATGACGGCCGACCATGAGCCGAACGGATACGAATAGGATTCGCCCGAACGACCGAACGACGAGCGGGCGGGATTGAGACGTGGATCGAGTTGCATGGCCGCAAAATACGGTCTGGAATTCTGTCCGGCGTTACACGGAGTGAAATCCGTTTCGTCATGATCGCCATCCCGTCAGCACGGGTATGTCATCGTACGTACATCGATGGAATTGTAACGTTGTCCGATGTCGGTTGTTATGTAGGTGGTGCCCATCTCCAGTGCATGGTGAGGCAGTCCGTAGGTCCCCCGAACGGATCGGAGGTGTGTGGCAGGCGGATCGCCATGTTCATCCATATCACTATCCTGTGTTCAGCGTATGTATTCCATCGTATCCTCGTATCGAATCGTCGTTGCCGCCATTCTGTCGCTCGTCATCGGATCCTGTCTCATGCAGGCCGGGACGACGGAGAAGCGCGGTACGGAATCCGTGGCGGAAGGTCTGCATTACGTCGTCGCCTTTCCGCAGGTCTGGGCCGCGCCGGCGGAGAATCCGTTACCCGTACCGATGACCCTGTTGATCTCGTCGAGAAGCGCGGCCAGGGTCCGTATCACGACGCCCGGATCGAGTCGCAACGACAATGCGATCATCGACCAGGTATTCGTACTCGAACCCAACGTCGTGAAGAAGGTGCCGATTCCCAAGGGATACATGAACGAGGAATCCGAAGTCCGCAAGGCGCACGGCATCATGATCACCGCGGACCATCCCGTTTCCGTCTCGACCTATCAGGCGTGGAACGGCAACGGTGAGATCGCCCGACATCTGCCGGTCGAAGGGTGGGGGACGGAGTACTACTCGATGAACTTCTACCAGGATCGGTACGGCACTGCCAGTGCCGGCTACAAGTACCGTCCTGGCCAGATACTGATCGTCGCAGCCGTCGACAATACGATCGTCACCTATATACCGACCGTCACGACGGAAGGTGGTAAGGATGCCGAATCCGTTCCCAAAGGCACGCCCCGGAACATCCAGCTCGATCGCGGCGAGACCTTCCTCATCAAGGCGAAGATCGATCCCGTGACGAACAAGGAATGGTCGTCGGACATTTCCGGCACACTCATCCGCTCGAACAAGCCCATCGGTGTCGTGTCGGGGCATACGAAGGTGGCCATCATGCGTTATCCCGACATCCTGCCGCCAACCGGCATGTTCGCCGCCGACGCGCACTTCGTCCGCAACAACGTTCACGATGCCATGTTCCCGACCACGATGGCTGGTACCGATTTCGTGACGATTCCGTGTATGTACAAGGCTCAGCGTGTCACCGGGATGAACGGTGTGGAATATGGCATCGACGACGACCGGGGAGATGTCGTACGCGTCATTGCCCTTGAGGACAATACGCTCCTTCAATCCCTGGCGGCGAACGGCAGTTCGTACCTGAATCGCAGGAATCTCCGCCGAGGCGAAAGCTATACGGAGACGTCGACGGATCGTCCTACGGTTTGGAAGGCGAGTAAACCTGTTCTCATGGTACAATACGGAAAGTCCTATGCCAGGATCCAGCCGCCACTCGTGGGCACGACGCAGGAAGGAAAGGTCGACAAGGCTCAGGGGCATCCGACGGTGGAAGCGGGACAGCCGATGATGCAATGCGTTCCATCGGTCGATCGCTGGGTGAGTTATGGTGTATTCTCGGCACCGGAGGGAGTGGACAATTTCCTGAACGTCGTCTTTCGTGTGGAGGATGCAGCCAAGATCAAGATCGACGGCCGGACGTTGACGGCCGCATATCCCGCCATCTCTTCGATAGCCGGATCGCCCTATGCCTTCATCAGAGTCACGACCGGTTCCGGCGATCATATCATCGAGTCGAGCACCCCGGCCGTGAAGTGGATGGCCTGGACCTACGGTTCGATCGACGGTCTGCAACAGGGACGTGCCTATGGTACACCCGTCTCCGTCGACATTTCCGTCGCCTGTGACGATTCCCTGGCCGTCGACGAAGAAGAGACCGTCTGTGGCGATGTCGATACCTGGGGACGGATGGTTCCGTCCGGAACCACCGCATGTGGTGGAATCGTGAACGTCGAGGCGATCGCGTTGACGAACTACGAACTGAACGTCGATGAAACGTTCAATGTCAGTGATGCCTCGGTCCACTATCGGGTAAGGGTGATCGACAGGACACAGGATGCGACGGCCACCGTCCGCATGCGGACACGGTCGGGCAGGTACGTCGAGAAAACCTATACCTACAATGCGGTCAAGTTCGGCGTCAATCCCACGTCTCTCGACTTCCGGATTTCCCAGGACGATGCGACGTCGTGCAAGACGGTCGAATTCTCCAATCTGGGTCCGACCGCCGCCGCAGTGAAGGAGCTAAAGGTGTGGCGTCATCCCGGCATCTTCACGTTCGATCCCGCGAGCTTCGTGCTGAAACCGGGGGAGAGCATCCAGGTCCAGATGTGCGCCACGCTTCCGACACCCGGCGTCAGGATCGACGACATCATCGCACGGTTCGACTGCTACGAGGCCAAGGTCGCGGCGGTCAGGGTGAGCAGTGAGTCGGGAGACACGACCGTGAGCGTGGAGCAGGACGACCGGGCATCGCTCGTCGTCGGCACACCCAGCCCGTTGCCTGCTTCCGTTCATGGAACGATCTCCATTCCGGTCGACGCATCGGCGCAGGGAGACGTGACGTTGACCCTCTTTGACGGCGTGGGACGCATCGTGGGAACCATGGAGTCCGTGCATGTCGATGGTGGGCGGCAGACCCTGCGTCTCGACCTTCCGGAACTGGCGCCTTCACCGGGCCTTCATATCTTGCGGATCCAGATGCCGTCGGGCGCAGTGCGGACGATTCCGCTGATGCTGACGGAATGATCCACCTACGTTCGCACTCTCATGCTCGATCTCCGTTCGGATACCCTTACCGTTCCAGATGAAGGAATGCGGGAGGCCATGGCCCGCGCACATGTCGGTGACGACGTCTACAGTGAGGATCCGACCCTGAACGAACTTCAGGACCGCATCGCCGCATTGTTCGGCAAGGAGGCGGCCCTGTTCGTTCCGAGCGGTACGATGGGCAATCAGATATGTCTCGCCCTTCATGCCGGTACGGGTGAGGAAATCATCGCCGATGCCGATGCACACATCTTCCACTACGAGAATGCGGCCACCAGTGTCGTCGCTCGTGCCCAGATCCGTGGCATCCGGAGCGAAGCAGGTGAGATGCCACTCGCGGACGTGATGGAGGCCGTACGTCCTGTGGCCTACTATTATCCGCGGACGGCATGCATTGCCGTGGAGAACAGCCACAACCGTCATGGCGGCACGGTACTGTCGATGGGCTACGTGCGCCAGCTCCGATCCGTCGCCGACGAGATCGGCGTTCCCTTCCATTGCGATGGTGCGAGGATCTGGAATGCCTGCGTAGCGGTCGGGGAGCCTGCGGCCGTCGTGGCCGAACCATATGACAGTATCAGTGTCTGCCTGTCCAAGGGCCTCGGTGCTCCGGTGGGGTCGCTCATCGTCAGCACGCGCGAGCGTGTCGAACGGGCCAGACGCTGGAGGAAGATGCTCGGGGGAGGTATGCGCCAGGCCGGTATTCTGGCCGCTGCCGGGCTGTACGCGCTGGACAGCATCCTTCCCAGGATTCCTCTGGATCATGAACGCGCCCGGGCGTTCGCGGAACGTCTGGCATCGATCGAGGGAGTGGATATCGACACGGGACGGGTGCAGACGAATATCGTCGCCTTCCGTATTCCTGCCATGTCCGATGCCGAAATCATGGTCGGGTGTGCTGAACGGGGTCTTCGCATCGCACCGATCAAGTCCGGTACGATGCGGGCCGTCTTCCATCATCAGGTGGGAGAGGCGGCCGCGGAAACGGCGGCTGCCGTCATTGCCGATGTGGTTGCTGGATCGCGTTGATGTATCTTTGCATGCGTTTCACTCCGCATACGTTATCAACATAGACATGCCTACCAACGAGCACGACGAAGCGACGATCGATCATGGTCCCGTTACCATCGAGGGATACGGTACGTTCAATCACAGACTGCACAGTCGCGTCCGTTCCTATGATGTCGACCGGCAAAGCATCGTCCATAACGCCGTCTATCTCTATTGGCTCGAGGCCGCCCGTATCGAATATTTCCGCGATATGGGTATACCGATCGACCGCCGTGCCTTCGTGACGAAGCACCGCTTCGTCGTCGTCAAGACGGAGATCGAATACAAGCTGGCCGCACAGTTCGACGATGCCTATACGGTATTCACCCGCGTGTCGTTCGTGAAGAACTCGTCGTTCGGCTTCGAGCACGTCATCCGGCGCGAAGATGGCGCGATTCTCGCCACGGCGAAGGGCGTCCTCGTCTATCTCAATCCCGCAACCCACAAGCCGGAACGCATTCCGGACTCCTATCGTACGCTCATTCACGAGTTCGAGGGTGAGAACGTTCAATTCCTCAAGGATTGACGGTCTGGCGTGGGCAGGATGACCTTGCCGTTGGGGTGGAGATCATCGACGATATCATATCATCGTGTATACGTTGACCGGATCCATGGCCAATCCGATAGGGCCGTCGTGAACGATCCGTTCGATGCCTGCACGGAGGTCGCGCTGTATGTGGTGATATTCCGATGGCATTCCCGCCGCAGCTTCCGCATGCCGGATGCACGGATAGGGGTCATGTCGTGAAGGGGAAGTGCTGGAGAGAGGATACGCCCGCCCAGCCGGGTACGATCTCGTACTGGTCGTCGTGTTATCCGACCACGTCCTGCTGCGCCGGGCGATTCCATAGCCGCCTGGCCAGCGCCGATCCGAGAACCGTTCCTCGGTGGATTGTTCCTCTGTCTGCAACGTCGGATATCCCTATCCCTGATCCGACGTTCGCGACTCACCATCGTCCGATGTCAGTATTCCAGTGTGACCAGGGCATTGTAGTTCACGAAGCGCGGGCGATCGGGATCGGCGATGGAAATCTGGATGCGTCCCTTGACCAGGCGTTTTTCCTCGACGCTGGCCAGGCCGAGACGGAACTGACGTCCACTCGTATCCGCGAACCACAGATACTCCTTGATCGTGTAGTCCTTCGTCAGGTGTTTGACGTTGAACCACGTATCCGAATTCACAAGCGTGGAGATCACGTTGTCGCACGGCTGGCGTTCGACCCCGAACGAGAATTCCGTGACGAGTGGAGTGAAGTCCTTCGTCGGCGTGAATCGCGTATTCGGCGTCTGGAGATGGGGAATGGTGACGCGGAACGGCGCGGCACCGGTATCGATGAGCACGCCCTTCAGGATTTCCGGGTCGGTATAGATGAATTCGATGGCGCTGTCGCCGTAGTAGTAGAGCAGCGAGATCCTCGTCGGATTCGTCGTCTTGTCCGCATAGTTCATCTTCCTGTCCGTACTCAGGTCGAGCGGGGACGAACAGGCCAGCATCACGAGACCCAGCACGACGCCCAGGAGGACCGGCAGCGGCTTCCTAACGGAAGCCACCCATATCGATGCTGATGCCATAGGTAATGCCCCATTTCGTGGAATTGAACCAGCGGTTCTGGAATTGATACATCAGTGCCGCGCCATCGATGCCGACGCTGAAGCGGATCGGACCGGACGGCTGATACTGCAGGCCGATGGAGCCGCGTGCCAGCGGGCCTTGCGCGAAGGCCATGCCGGCCGTGATTTCGGCGAAGGGACGCAGGCCTTCGAGGATGCTGAACTCGGTCGGAGAATACTGATAGTTGGCACCCATCCAGAAGAGAACCGGAACCTGGTAGTATTCCACCGGCCTGTCGGCGAGCATGCCGTTGAAGTTCTGGCGGAAGGATTCGGAGCCCATTTCGATACCGATGCGATGTTCCGTGCCGAGAGGCATGGTAAGAGCGAAGGCCGCATTCGGCAGCAGTGCGTTCTGAAGGTCGGTCGGCGGAGTCTCGCTGGAAGGAATACCCGATGCGAGCGAACGGAGACGAAGCGACACGGGGAGTTGCTGCGTCGCGGCCGCCGTGAGGTATGCTGCCGGTACGGCGGCATCGGCACCCAGCGTGGTCTGTTGCGTGGACGTCAGCGGGGGTAACGACGCCATGTCGTGGAGCGGTGTCGGTTCGATGGTCGTGTTCAGGGTGGATTCCGCTTCCGACGTCGGCGGCTGCGTGTCGTTGCTGACGGATTCCGACGTCGACGTTCCGGACTGCCTGGACGCCATGGCGCGTGCCGATGCGTTCGACCGGACGAAGACGGTGTCGATGCGGACGGGAGTATCCGCCGTGGGTTCGGTGGAAACGGGAGCGCCGGCCGTCACGTTACCCGTCGTGCCGTTGCGTTCCGCGGAAGCCCAGTTCGACGTCTGTTGGGGATTGCCGAGCATCAGCATGTAGACGACGACACCGCCGACGACCGATCCTGCCAGCGTATAGAGAATCGGAGCGAACGATGCCAGCCAGCCGGACATTCCGGTGGCCGCTACGGTAGCGGACGTTGCCGCCGTACCTGCTGCGCTGGTGAATCCTGCGGCTGCGAGAATTCCGGTTTCGGCTGCCGGTGACGGGAAGAGGACATCGCGATGGACGGCATTGCGGATGGACAGAATGTCCTTCATTTCCGTTCTCAGCTCCGGCGTCTGGGCCAGAGAATCGAACAGGCGCTGTTCGTCGGAAAGTTCGAGCTCTCCGTCCATGAATGCATACAGCGCTTCGTCTGGGGTCAAATGCGTCATAAGTCTTGTGCGTTTGCTACGCGTTGTTGTTCAGATCGTTGAGGTATGGGGCGAGGATGTCGCGCAGCTTCTTCTTGGCGCGGAATATCCTCACCTTGACGACGTCGAGGCCCTCACCGATGACTTCGGCGATCTCGTTGTAGCTGAGTCCGTTGTATTCACGCAGGACGAAGGCTTCACGGTAATCGTCGGGCAACAATTCGAGCGAAGCATGGATGAGTTGAAGAAGTTCCTTGTGTTCGTACGGGACGTCACTGGCTGTCAGGTGAAAATCCTCGACGGGGACGAATGCCTTCTTATGGCGCGAGCGATATGAAAGGCACAGGTTCCGTGCGATGGTCATCAGGTAGGCTGGAAAGTTCTCGATGACGCGTCCTTGCCTGCCGCTGTCGAAGAGTTTGACGAACGTTTCCTGCAAAAGGTCCTCGGCCGTCTGGTTGTCTCCGAGAATCTTCCGGCAGTAGGTGTAGATGCGTTGGGAATAACGGCGATAGAGTATGGACAATGCAGCCTGGGCCGGTGCATCATCGTGCGCCAGCTTGGCGTACAGTTCCAGATCGGAGACGTCGTCAGCGTCCGTCCGGCGCGATTGCATCGTACCCGTCGCCATTCCCGGTTCCCGCTTTCCTGTGGATTTCTTGTGCATCGACACAAGGCCAAAAGAGTTGTTACAAGGCCGACGTCATTCCCGGCCGTAATTTAGGGCATGTCATCACATTATCGTCGAGCCGCGTCGCTCGTCATGCCCCGGGCCGACGCCAAGTTCTGGTCCGATTCCTCCTACCGCAATCGCCTGTACGATCTGGTCGATCGGGGAGTGGGCGGCATCGCTGTCTTTCTCGGCGACGTCGAGACGACGGCCACGATGATAGCCGACCTCCAGAAACGGGCGAAGGGATCGCTGCTGATCGCCGCCGATTACGAATACGGACTGCCGATGCGTCTGGAGGGCGGCATCGCCTTCCCCCGGGCCATGGCACTGGGACATACCCTGCCGGGTATTACGGAACACGTGGCGGCCTGCATCGCCCAGGAAGCGCGCGCAATCGGCGTGCACTGGAATTTCGCCCCCGTCTGCGACGTCAACAGCAATCCGTCGAATCCGATCATCAACACGCGGAGCTTCGGTGAGGACCCCGCGACCGTGGCGGCCCATGCCGTGGCGTACGTGCGGGGAACGCAGCGTCATGCCGTGCTGGCCTGTGGCAAGCATGTACCGGGGCACGGCGATACGGATGTCGACAGTCATGTGTCGTTACCCACGATCACAGCCACGGCCGACGTCGCGGCGACCAGAGAATTCGCACCCTTCCGTGCCGTCGTCGATGCAGGTGTCGAAACGCTCATGATCGGTCATATGCTGGTGCCCTTCCTCGATCCGGCCCTGCCCGCCTCGTTGTCCCATGCCGTCGTTACGGATCTCGTCCGCAAGGAATGGGGATTCGATGGCCTCGTCACGACGGACGCTCTGGACATGAAGGCGATCGCATCCACGTGGACGTCGGCAGAGGCCGCCGTCATGTCCGTGCTTGCCGGGAACGACGTCGTTCTGTTGCCCGAGGATCCTGTCGAAGCCATCAGGGCCCTGGTCTCCGCCCTCGAGAACGGTACCGTTTCCGAAGAACGGCTCGCCGAATCGGAACGCCGCTGGCAACGTGCCCGGGAGTTCACCGGTATCGGAGAGGCACCGTCGGCCCCGATCGTGATAGACCAGAGCAGTCATGCCGTGATCGCACTCCAGGCGGCCCAGGGAGCCATGCGCATCTCCGGCGACGTGGACCTCCTTCCCATCACCCGGCACAACCAGTATGCGGCCTTCGCCGTCATCGATGAAGCCGACGCCGATGCCGCGACGACGTGGTTCCACTACCTGGCCAAGGCCACGGAAGGGAACTCGGATTTCGGATATCTGGACGACAGCATCGACGATGCCGATCTGGATGTGTTGCGGAATGGTATCGCCGATGCGGACGTGGTGGTCTTCGCCTTCTTCGGCAAGGCCGTCGCATATCGTGGGCATATGTCGGACATGGATCGTCTTCCCGCCATCATGCGCAGGCTGGCGGGGGACAAGCCCATCGTCATCGTCGTCTGCGGAAGCCCGTACGGTATGGAGAACCTTCCGCACAGTCTAATCCTCCACATGTATTCCGATACCGTGCCGTCGCTCGCCGCGAGTGTTCTACGGCTGACCGGTCGGGAAACGCCGCCCGGTATGCAGTCCTGATTTTTCCTATTTTGTCCACGAAAATATGATCGCACACGTCAGCAATGCCGTCCAGGGCTCATCAATGCTTGTGTTGCGTTGGACGTGAATTATGAATCGCTGGGCGAAAATCCTGTGACAAGACTCCTCGTCAGCGGCGGCGCTGGCTTCATCGGAAGCAATTTCGTCCGCTTGCTGCTGCAACGTTCCGATGCCGACGTCGTCGTTCTCGACGCGCTGACCTATGCCGGGAACCTGCACAATCTCGATGGATGCATCGACGGGAACCGGTGCTCGTTCGTGAAAGGGTCCATCAACGATACGGTCGTCGTCGACGATATCCTGTCGGCACGACCGTTCGACGGAATCGTCAATATCGCAGCGGAAACTCACGTCGACAGATCGATCGCCTCGGCGGCGCCCTTCATCGAAACGAACGTCACAGGTACACTCGTCCTGCTCGAAGCCGCACGCCGCCACAAGGTCGGCCGCTTCCTCCAGGTTTCCACGGACGAAGTATACGGCTCGCTGGGAGCCGACGGCGTCTTCACCGAAGCGAGCCCGCTCGATCCTTCCTCTCCCTATTCCGCGTCCAAGGCTTCGGCGGACTGTCTCGTCAACGCCTTCGTCCGCACCTACGGTATGGATGCGGTGATCACGCGGTGCTCCAACAATTATGGCCCCTATCAGTTTCCCGAGAAATTCATCCCGTTGATGATCCTCAACGCACGAGAGGATCGTCCGCTACCTATCTACGGCGACGGACGGCAGGTGCGGGACTGGTTGCACGTGGATGATCATTGCCGTGGAATCATGGCTGCCTTCGAACACGGTCGGGCAGGGGAGGTCTACAACATCGGTGGATTCGGGGAGCGGGAGAACATCGACGTCGCCCGCACCATTCTCGACGTCCTCGGCAAGCCCCATTCCCTCATGACGCACGTGGCGGACAGGCCCGGGCACGACAGGCGCTATGCCATCGACCCGGCGAAGATCTCGTCCGAACTCGGCTGGAAGCCATCCGTGGACTTCGCCGAGGGCCTCGCCTCGACCATCCGCTGGTATGTCGAGAACGACGCGTGGTGCGCCTCGGTGCGGAGTGGTGAATACAGAGAGTATTATCAACGACAGTACGGAACAACGCTATGAGCAGTGAGGCTCCCGCAAATGCGACGCTGCGTCGCCGTGGACGACCACGCAAGAACGTCACGCGTCACGAACAGCGATTGATGAAGTCCGTCCTCGACGGCGAGATCACTGTCGGCGTCATCGGCCTCGGATACGTTGGACTGCCGCTGGCACTCGAATTCGCGTCCAGCGGAATACGGGTCATCGGCATCGACGTGAGTGCCGACAAGGTGAAGAAGCTCAATGCAGGCAGGAACTACATCCAGGACCTGGATGACGACGCCATCCACAGTGTGGTCAAGAAGCAGAAGAAGCTGACGGCTACGACGTCCTTCGAGCAGGTGCGCGACTGCGACGTCATCTACATCTGCGTGCCGACGCCGTTCACGCCGAACAAGGATCCCGACATCTCCCATATCGTGAGCGCCACGCAGGAAGTGGCGCGCAACATGCGCCCGGGTCAGCTCATCATCCTCAAGAGCACGACCTTTCCCGGTACGACGGAGAAATACGTCAAGCCCATACTCGACGCGACGAAGATGATTTGCGGCAAGGACTACTTCCTGGCCTTCTCGCCCGAACGGATCGATCCCGGTAACAAGGTCTGGGATACCAAGAACACTCCGGTCGTCGTAGGTGGTGTGACCCACGCCTGCACCGATCTCGCCATCGCCGTCAACAAGCGCATCATCTCGCAGGTCGTTCCCGTAAGCTCGCCGTCGGTGGCCGAAATGGAAAAACTGCTGGAGAACATCTTCCGCAGCGTCAATATCGCCCTCGTCAACGAGCTGGCCCAGTTGTGCGACCGTATCGGTGTGAACATCTGGGAGGTCGTGGAAGCGGCCTCGACGAAGCCCTTCGGCTTCATGCCGTTCTTCCCGGGGCCGGGTATCGGCGGGCACTGCATCCTCATCGATCCTTACTATCTGTCGTGGATGGCCCGTGAATACGACTTCGTGACGAACTTCATCACCCTCGCTGCGGAGGTGAACGAGTCGATGCCGTTCTACGTTCGCGGCATGATCGAACGCGAGCTCGCCAAGCAAAAGGTATCGATGTATCAGGCCAAGGTTCTGCTGCTCGGCATGGCCTTCAAGCGGGATGTGGACGATCTGCGACACTCGCCGGCTCTCAAGGTCGCCGAACTGCTGATCGAGGATGGAATTACGAACATCAGCTACTTCGATCCCTATATTCCGTCCGTCGATGTGAAGGGCCAGACCCTGACGTCGCGCAAGACGCTGACGGAGAAGTTCGTCCAGCGTCACGACGTCGTCGTCATCACCACCGATCACAGTTCGTTCGACATCGAGATGATCGTCCGCAACGCGAAGGTCGTCATCGATACACGTAACTCCACGAAGATCATCAAGGGATCACGCAAGAACATCGTCCTTCTCGGAGACGGTAAGTGAAGCGCGTCCTCTCCGTCGTGGGTGCACGACCCAATTTCATGAAGGTCGCTCCCATCCACAGGGCCTTCCAGGCTTACACCGATACCGTCGAACATCATATCGTCCATACAGGTCAGCACTACGATGCGGCGATGTCCGATGCATTCTTCAATGATCTCGACATGCCGCAGCAGACGTGGTTCCTGGGAGTGGGGAGCGGTTCCCACGCAGAGCAGACGGCGCGGGTCATGACCGGCTTCGAGTCGATATGCATCGACGAACGTCCGGACTACGTCATCGTCGTCGGTGACGTGAACAGTACGATCGCCTGCGCCCTCACGGCCGTGAAGTGCGGTATCCGTGTTGCCCATGTCGAGGCGGGTCTGCGTTCCTTCGATCGTTCGATGCCGGAAGAGATCAACCGCCTGGCCACGGATGCCATCGCCGACGATCTGTTCGTGACGGAAGAGAGCGGACGGAAGCATCTGCTGCACGAGGGGGTCGCGGGCGACCGTATCCACTTCGTGGGCAATACCATGATCGATTCCCTGCACTACGCCCTTCCCGGGGCAAGGGCCTCGGCCATCCATGCACGCATCGGCGTTACACCGGGATCGTATGCGCTCATCACCCTGCATCGTCCGAGCAATGTCGACGATCCCGCCCAGCTCCGCATGTTACTCGACGTACTGGACACCGTGGCGCGTGACGTCGCGGTCGTCTTTCCCGTTCATCCCCGCACACGGAAGAACATCGTGCAATGGGGACTGGACAAGGGATTGCATGAGAACGTGAAGTTCATCGATCCGGCGGGTTACGTGGACTTCCTCGCCCTCATGATGCAGTGCCGGTTCGTATTGACGGACTCGGGTGGCATCCAGGAAGAGACCACCGCACTCGGCATTCCGTGTATCACCGCACGGACGACGACGGAGCGCCCCGTCACCGTCGATGTGGGAACGAACATCCTGGTCAATCCCGACCGCATCTCCATCGAAGGAGTCGTCGCCCGCATCCTTGCCGGCGATGTTCGCAAGGGGCGTGTTCCCGAACTATGGGATGGTCGTGCGGCTGATCGTATCGCCGCCATCATCACCACCCAATGTTTGTAACTTTGCCCCGTCCAGAACTCCGCTTGTGTCCATTTCCGGGAATCGGATGACTTCTACGATCCGCGGCGTCGTGTCCGCGTTGTGGCTGTGCCTTGCCATTGCTTGTTGTATCACCCCCCTGCGGGCTCAGGGTGGGGGATCGTTCGATCTCGAAAAACTGATGCCGAACGCCCGCGCCGGTTCGACGCTCAACAACCTCCTGACGTCCGAACAGGTGCCGACCGACAACGTCGTGGATGCCGCCGTCTATTTCGTCGGGCCCGGCGATCTGATCGCCTACCAGACCACGGCCCTGGATTTCACGGAAAAGCTCACGGTCGTTACACCCGAGAACACGCTGCTGCTCGAACGCTATGGCCTGATCAACGTCGACGGCATGACGCTCAAGCAGGTGCGCGATACCATCACCTCCATCGTCCAGGCCCGCTCGCGGGGTACGGTGGAATGCTTCGTCGCGTTGCGTCGCCCTCGTCTTGTCTACGTCACCCTCAAGGGTAACGTACCGTATCCGGGCACCTACACCGTACCCGCATCGATGCGGGTATCGACACTGCTTGCAGTGGCCCGTCAACCATGGTTGCTGCGCCGCGATGCGGCGGTCGGTGAACAGGTCCGCGCAGCGGGCAGCATGACGGAGACTTCGAAGGTACAGGAACTCACGCGCAATACGGGATCGGGCATCTCGCCCTATGCCGCACGCAACATCGTCGTCCGCCACCGCAAGGGATCGTCCAGCGTCGACCTCCTGAAGGCCAAGCTTACGGGCTTCGCCATGCTGGATCCTCACGTACGCGAAGGCGACGAGATCGTGGTGCCCTATGAGGACAAGCTCGTCGCGGCCGTCGCCATTTCCGGTGCCGTAGCCAATCCCGTGACGATTTCCTACAAGCCGGGAGACAAGGTTTCGCTTCTCCTCGATGCTGCCGGAGGCCCGACACCCGATGCCGATCTCGCGCGGGTGATGCTCGTGCAGAGTGGGGGCGATGGAAAGATCTCGTTGCAGGTCGACAGCATGCTGCATCTCACGGGCGAGGATGTCGATCTTCAGCCTGGGAGTACGATCATCGTGGAACGACTCGCAGTGACCGGAGCCGCTCCGCGACAGGGCGTCGTCGAGATCTACGGCGAAGTACGGCAACCCGGTGCCACCATCATCGTTCCGGGTGAGACGCGTCTTGCCGACGTTCTCAAGGATGCCGGTGGTATCACCGAGCATGCCGCTCTCGCCCTGGCCTACGTCGTACGCCAGGATCCGCTGCCCAACAATGCGAAGGAATTGTACGACAACGCCACCCGGCGCCTGCAGTACAGCGACCTGACGCTCGAGGATACGCTGCGGTTCAGGATCGATCAGAACTACCGGCTGCCCTACGTTTCATGCGACTTCGTGAAGGCGTTCGCTAATCCCTCTTCCAGTGACAATATCATCCTCGAGAACGGCGATATCATCGTCGTACCGAAAACTCCGGAACGCGTCTACGTCTACGGCCAGGTCCACCAGCCCGGCTACGTCTCCTTCGTACCGAAACAGTCGCTGTCGTGGTACGTCGACAGGGCAGGAGGCTTCGCCAAGGGAGCGAAGCCCGGCCGTGCGAGGATCATCAAGGGGAAGACGCGCGTCTGGGTCGAAAGCAATGACGACATCTACGTGGAGCCCGGAGACGAAGTCTACGTCCCGCGTTCTCCCGACGTTCCGGCCGGTACGGAAATCCAGACCTATGCCGTGATCGCCGGTATCGTGTCGTCCATTACGGCACTCGTCGGTCTGTTCTATACCATCCTTCGGTAAACGGCAGAATGTCCGATTCCGATATAGCATTGGTGCTCGCCGTCGTATCGGTGGTCGGTATCCTGTACCCGCACCTGCTGTATCCACTGCTGCTGCTGGTCGTCCATCGTTTCCGGCGCGACCCCGTACGACACGTCAAGGCGCTGCATCCGGCGCTCACTGTCGTCGTCGCCGCTTATAACGAAGCGGACTACATCGTCGACTGCCTCGACAGCATCGTCGGCAACGGCTATTCTGCGTCGAAGATCTCCATCATCGTAGGTGACGATGGTTCGGAGGACGATACGGCCGGGATCGTGCTCGACTGGGCAGGGCGTCACGCCGGTGTGGATATCGTTCTGCACCGCTGCGAACGCAGTGGAAAGAATGGAGTGCTTCGCCGGATCATCCCTCTCGTTCGAACCGATATCACGGTATTTACCGACGCCGACACCAGGCTGCAGGCCGGAGCTCTCGAAGAACTGATGGCCCCGTTCGCCGACGACCGGACCGGCGCCGTTCTCGGCAAGAACGATCGTGGCGGCAAGGCCTTCGCAGGAGACAGTGCATCGGAAGGGGAGGCGATGTATCGGTCGATGGAGGACAAGGTGAATGTCCTCGAATCGGAAGTGGCAAGCACGATGGCATCGAACGGCGCTCTCTATGCCGTACGCACGGCTCTGTTGCGGCCGCTGCCCGACTCCCGTGTGGCGGACGACTGGATGAACGTTCTCTTCGCCATTCTCGCGGGCCGACGTGCGGTATTCACACCGCATGCGCGTGCCGTCGAATACCGCCCGAACGACATGGCCATGGAAATGCGCCGTACCGTGCGTACGGTGGCCAGCGGCTTCGCCTGTGTGGGACATGCGAAGCGACTGCTGTCGCCGACGTCGGGTATCGTCGCATGGCTGCTGTGGTCCCACCGGATCCTCCGCTGGCTCAGTCCCGTCTTCCTCGTCATGCTGTTCGTCGCGACGATTCTCGCTGTCGACAACGTCCTTCTGTTCGGACTGCTCTTCTACGGACAATTCGTGCTGTATGCATTGGCGCTGCTTGGCCATGCAGCAGAACGGTTCGGCTCCCGCATTCCCGTGATCGGAGCCATCCAGTTCTTCGTCGCCATGAACATGTGCTTCCTGGCCGGGATGTATCGCAGTTGCACGGGCCGTCGCCTCGATGCATGGAAGCCCGCAACGGAGCGGACCGATGGCTGAGCGCTCCGAGTCACTGGGCCGGAGGGTATTCAGCGGCGGCATCACCATGCTGTTCACGCAGGGCATGACCATCGTGCTCTACTTCCTCGCGCAACGGGTGATCCTGTCGACGCTGACGAAGGAAGAAAACGGCGAACTCTTCGCCGTACGACGCGTGGCCGATCTCATTCTCATCCTGCTCGTCGACTTCGGTCTGAACGGCGTGTCGATGCGACGCGTCATCCAGCAACCGGAACATGCGCGTGAGATACTATCGTCGACGCTGGCATTCAAGCTGATGATGTGGGTGGTGGCGACGCTCCTGTGCTTCGGCTATGCGCAGTTCGCCCATCTGTCCATCGTCGACGTCGTCCTGTGGTGTCTGTTCCTGCTCCTCACCTCGAGGTCGGGAATGCTGCGCTACACGATGGAACTGCCGTACCGTGCGCATGTGCGCTTCGGCTTCGTCAACGGGTTGGCCATTCTCGACGCCGTCATCTTCGTCGGTCTCGTCATGTTGTGGAAGGATGCGCTCACTCCGTCGACCGTGATCGTGGCCTATATGTGTTCGACGCTACCGGGCTTCTTCACGCTGCTCGTCATGGACAAGGGGAGGAACTTCCGCCCCCGCTGGGTGTCGACGGCGACGATGAAGTCACTCGTCGTCGATGCATTGCCCGTGCTTGTCCTCGTCATCCTCACCAATATCCACGACAAGATCGACGGTATGATGCTGGAGCGGTTCAGCACCCCTCGCGAGATGGGGATCTTCAGTGCGGCCTATCAGACTCTCGTCCCGCTCACGGGAACGATTCCGATGGCCATCACGATGTCGCTCGTCCCGGCCGTCGCCCATCTCGCGAAGGAGAACTGGGAGGAATGCCGGCGCTTCGCCCTGACCGGTCTCCGTATCATCGTTCTTGCCGGAATCGCGGTGTCCACGGTGACGTCGGCAGCGGCTCCCTTCATCATCGACGTCGTGAGCAAGGGAAGGTATTCCGACAATCTGATACACTTCGTTACGTTCCTGTGGATGCCGTTACCGATCTTCATCCTCGTCTTCGTACAGGAGTTGATGGTCGCCATGGGGCATCAGCGGAGGGCGTTGCCGATCGCCATCTCCCTTGCCGTCACTACCGTCGCTACCGGACTCGTCCTCATACCGGAGTGGAATGCCTATGGAGCCGTGCTCTCGAAGCTCGCGGCCGTCGGAGTTTCTTCCATCGTGTCATATGTCCTCCTCCATCGTGTCCTCGGAGAGTCGCTAACTTTGTCCGCCCCGTTCAGGATCGTCATCGTCACGGCCGTCTGTTGTGCCGTCGCCGTCATGGCGCCGGAGCATCTCGGTATCGCACTGGGGACGTTGCTATCGGCAGTCGTCTTCGTCGTCATGGCCGTCGTGACGGGGCTCATCACACGTGCAGACGTCGGAATGGTCCGGCGTTTGCTGCAATCACGAGCTTCAGCGTAACGCATGTCATCAGCCGCAGATCATACACTCCCTGCATCCGCGATGCCGTCGGCCGGTTTCGGCGGACAGAAGCATCCGGGTTCGCAATGGATGCTGCGTCCGCGTTCGTTGCAGCTCGCCTTCGACGTCCTGGCGGTGATCTTCAGCCTGTTCGCCTTCCTTCTCCTGCGTGAAGTCTTCGAGCCGGGTTTCCGGCGTTACGACCTGGAGATGAAGATGCTTGCCATGCTGCTCTCCATCGCATACTGGGTCGTCATGTTCTGGTCGGGTGGGTTGTACAAGGACTACTACATACGCTCGCCCTTTGAGGAATTCTTCGTCGTGCTGAAGCAGACGCTCGCAGGCGTGGCCGTGCTCTTCTTCCTGATCTTCATCGATTCGGGCGAACAGTTCAAGAGCAATCCGCGCTTCACGATCCTGCTCTACTGGATCGTCCTGTTCCTCTCGGCCTGCATCGGCCGCCTGTCGGCGCGCCAGTTGCAGCGATACCTGAGGGAGCATGGCATCGTCAGGGTGCCGACGGTGCTCGTGGGCACGATTCCACGACTGCGCTCCCTGCTGGAAGATCTCCACAAGGAAAAGGCCTGGGGCTACGACGTCCTGGGCGTCGTTCCCGTTCGCGACGAACAGCACGGCGATGGTCTCGTGCACCAGGGACAGCCCGTGCGGACGCTCGGCAGCATGACGGATCTCTCCGTCGTCCTGCGCCAGGCACGTCCGCGTGAAGTCCTGATCTCGATGGAGCAGCCCGACCACAACGAACTGCTGGAAGTCACGGCACAGTGTGCCGACGAGGATTGCACGGTGAAGATCGTGCCCGACCTGTACGAGATATTCAGTGGTCAGGCGCGGACGCAGCAGATCTATGGCGCGCCGCTGATCGAGGTCAGTCCGGACCTCATGCAGCCCTGGGAAGAGTTCGCGAAACGCACGCTGGACATCGTGCTGAGCCTGCTCGTCCTCGTCGCGGGCATGCCCGTATGGCTGCTCGTGGCATTGCTCGTGAAACTTACGTCGCACGGACCGGTCTTTTTCCTCCAGGACCGGGTCGGACGCCACGGACACCACTTCAAGATGTTCAAGTTCAGGTCGATGGTGACGGATACCGGCAGGCAGCCGTCATGGACTGCGAAGAACGATCCGCGCGTGACACCGGTGGGACGATTCATCCGCAAGACGCACCTCGACGAGATTCCGCAGATGTGGAACGTGCTCAAGGGTGAGATGAGCCTGGTCGGGCCCCGACCCGAGCAGCCGTTCTACGTCGAGAAATGGTCGACCATTCTGCCGTATTATCGGCGTCGCCTGAAGGTGCGTCCGGGGATCACGGGATGGTGGCAGGTCAAGGCCAAGTCCAATCCCGAGTCCGTGGAGGAAATCCAGCAGCGTCTGCGGTACGACTTCTTCTACATCGAGAACATGTCGTTCAAACTCGACCTCGAAATTCTGGTTCGAACCGTATTTGTCATGATCAAAGGACACGGCAGGGCGTGAAGAGTATCGTTTGCATACCGACCTACAACGAATACGACAACATCGGACGCATGATCGATGCCGTCCACGACGTGGTTCCCGCTACGCATATCCTCGTCATCGACGACGGATCGCCGGATGGAACGGCTGCGCTCGTGAAAGGCCGTATGGCTACCGACGTGCATCTTCACATCATCGAACGTGCAGGCAAGATGGGGCTCGGCACGGCCTATTGCGCCGGCTTCGCATGGGCCATCGAGCAGGGCTTCGACGTCGTGATGCAGATGGATGCGGATTTCTCCCACGATCCGAAGGATCTTCTCCGGTTGCTCGAAGCCATCGAAGAGAACGACCTCGTGATCGGCTCCCGGTACAAGGCCGGCGTGAACGTCATCAACTGGCCCATGAGCCGCCTGTTGCTCAGTTACTTTGCCAATCTCTACACGCGCATCATCACCCGCATGCCCATCGCCGACGCGACCGGCGGATTCAAGTGCTACCGGGTGAACGTGCTGATGAACATCGACCTGAAGCGCATCCGGTCCAATGGCTATGCTTTCCAGATAGAAATGAACTACCGGGCCTGGCGGTTGGGGGCACGCATCCTGGAGCTTCCCATCGTCTTCACGGACCGCGTCAGCGGTGTTTCCAAGATGAGCAAGAACATCATCTTCGAGGCGGCCTACCTCGTCTGGAAGCTGAAGCTCACCACCATCCTGACCTTCGGGAAGCGGTAAGCGATGGAGCGCCCGGACGTCAGTGTCCTGATCGTCAATTACAACGTCAAGGACTACCTCCTGCAGTGCCTGCGCTCCATCGAGCAACGCACAGCGGGAGTGGACGTCGAAGTCGTCGTCGTCGATAACTGTTCGGACGACAACTCGGTCGCCGAACTGGAGCCCCTGTTCCCGTGGGTGACGTGGATACCGCTGGACCGGAACGTCGGCTTCGGTCGTGGCAACAACGCCGGACTGGACCGTTGCAGCGGGCGGTACGTGCTCTTCCTCAATCCGGATACCATCATCGCACAGGACACGCTGAACGTCATGGTGCGATACATGGACGATCATGCCGACGTCGGCATGGCCGGATGCAAGGTCCTGAATCCCGACGGTACCTTCCAGCTCGCATGCAGGCGCGGATTCCCGACGCCCTGGGCCTCGTTCTGCAAGCTCTTCGGGCTCCAGTCACTGTTCCCGAATTCACCGCTCTTCGCACAGTACAACCAGACGTTCCGCAGCGTGGACGAAACCTACGAGATCGATGCGCTGATCGGCGCCTTCATGATCGGCCGTACGGACGATGTGCGGGCTCTCGGTGGATTCGATCCCGACTTCTTCATGTACGGCGAGGATCTCGATCTGTGCTATCGCGTGCAGAAGACCGGACGGAAGATCATGTACGTGCACGAGACCAGCATCGTCCATTTCAAGGGCGAGAGCACCAAGCGAAGCTCGATGAACGAGGTACAGGTCTTCTACCAGGCCATGCGGATCTTCGCGAAGAAGCATTTCGGCGGTTCGCCGCTGTTCCTCCTGTTCCTGCGGATGGGGATCGTCCTTCGTGCCGGCCTCGAACGTGTGCTACGCCGAAAGAGGGAACTCGTCATCGCCTTCTTCGATCTGCTCGCCATCAACGGTGCGCTGATGGCCGCCACGACCATACGGTTCGACGGTCCGTTCGGATTTCCCGACTATGCCTATCCCACCGTCTTCCTCGTCATCTCCGTCGTCATGCTCTGCTCGATGGTGGCGGTAGGAGAATACGTCGAGCACAGGCCGACGGTACGGCGCAGCATCGTCGGACTGCTCGTGACCTTCTTCATGCTGTCGTCGCTCACCTACTTCTTCAAGCAGTTCGCCTTCAGCCGCGGCGTCCTCCTCATGACCATCGGATTCTCGGTCATTCTTTTCGCCATCATCCGGGGGGCTGCGGCCGTCGCCGAGGCAATGGTGGGCGGACGCAAGATCCGGCGCATCGTGCTGGTTGGACTGAACGAACGCACGGAACGGATCGTCCAGGCCCTGCACGGTGCGGAGCACCGCAATGCGGACATCGTGGGTATCGCCGCGCATGGAGCATATACGGGCGATACCTTCGTCGGATATCCCGTGCTCGGTACCACGGATTACCTCGCCAAACTCGTCGCCATGCACGGCATCACGGAAGTGATCATGACGGACAGGAACGTGGGTCAGGCCGAAATCATGCGCCTCATGGCCGCCTGTTCGGCGGACAGGGTCCGGTTCCACATGGCGGCCGACTACGACGAAATCGTGACGGCGAGGATCATCAACGAAGTAGCGGGTATCGAGCCCACCGTGAAGGTTTCCCCGCTCACCACGTTCCGCAACAGGACCGTGAAACGGGTGGTGGACATCGTGGCCGCCATTTTCGTTTTGTTGCTACACTTGCCCGGATTAATTTTGGGTTTGGCCTCCACTCGTACTAGGAAGAACGTCAGCCAGTGGAGCATGGTCCTCAGGGGAACATACAGCGTGGTAGGACTGTATGCCGACGGCATACAGCGTAATGTAGGGAAGGAAGGAATCACCGGGCTTGTTCATATCAGCACGCCGGCCGCATTGTCGCCGTCTGCTATCGAACAACTGAACGATTTTTACGTGGAGCAGTACTCGATCGCTCTCGACATTGAAATCTTGTTGAAACACCTTTTACGACGCATTCGTGGCTAGCAACATCACGCTTGATTTTGAAAAACCGATCGTAGAGCTGGAAAAGAAGATCGCCGAGATGAGAGCGCTGGCGGACACGCTCGACATTCAACCGCAGATCGAAGAGCTCGAACATCAGGTAGAAGAATTACGGGCAACCATCTACCGTAACCTTACGCGATGGCAGCGCGTGCAGATCGCGCGTCATCCGGATCGTCCGTATTCGCTGGACTACTTCACGCACTGCTTCGAGGACTTCGTCGAGCTGCATGGCGACAGGTCCTATCGTGACGATCCTGCCATCGTCGGCGGCCTGGCGTCGCTGAACGGGCGCAGGGTGATGGTCGTGGGCCATCAGAAGGGACGCGATACGAAGTCGAATCTCTACCGGAACTTCGGCATGCCGAATCCGGAAGGATATCGCAAGGCATACCGCCTCTTCGCCATGGCGGAGAAGTTCGGTCTGCCCGTCATCTGCTTCCTCGACACGCAGGGGGCGTTTCCCGGTCTCGAAGCCGAGGAACGTGGCCAGGCCGAAGCCATCGCACGGAACCTGCTGCAGATGTCGAGCCTGCGCACGCCCATCCTCATCGTCATCATCGGCGAGGGGGCGAGCGGGGGAGCGCTCGGAATCGGTATCGGAGACCGCATTCTCATGCTCGAGAATGCATGGTATTCCGTCATCGCACCCGAAAGCTGCTCCAGCATCCTGTGGCGTAGCTGGGAATACAAGGAACAGGCCGCCGAGGCGCTGAAGCTCGGTGCCGCCGATCTCGAGGAGCAGGGCATTATCGATCGTATCATACCGGAGCCGGTTGGAGGCGCACACCGCGATCCGGAACGGATATTCACAACGGTACAATCTGCGCTCGTCGAAGAATTGAATACGCTCGTGGGCCTTTCAGTGGATGAGCTGGTCACCCGTCGCCGTGAGAAATTCTACGGCATGGGTGTGTTTACGGAATAGTGAGAACGAAACGTCATTTGTAACGAGTCAATGGTCACCACCATGCAACAGAACGACGACCAACGTGGTCGGAACAGACGTGACGAACCTTCGGGTTCGGACAAGGGGAACTCCTCGTCATGGAACGAGGATGGATTCGAGGACGACGATAGCCAGTTGAAGTTCTTCGGTCCGGGCGCACGCCGTGGCGGCGGAGGTGGAGGACAGCAGCGCGAGCAGGGCGGTGGCTACGGTAATCGTCAGGGCGGCGGTAACTATGGCAATCGCCAGGGCGGCGGCAATTACGGCAATCGCCAGGGTGGCGGCGGCGGTAACTATGGCAATCGCCAGGAGGGTGGTGGCTACGGGGACCGTCAGGGTGGCGGTAACTACGGCAACCGTCAGGGCGGTGGTGGTGGCAACTACGGGGACCGTCAGGGTGGCGGCTATCGCGATCGCAACGACGGCAGTCGTCAGGGCGGTGGTGGTGGCAACTACGGAGACCGTCAGGGTGGTGGCTACCGCGATCGCAACGACGGCAATCGTCAGGGCGGTGGTGGTAACTACGGAGACCGCCAGGGCGGTGGTTACCGCGAGCGTAACGACAATTATGGCAATCGTCAGGGCGGTGGTGGCAACTACGGGGACCGTCAGGGTGGCGGCTATCGCGATCGCAACGACGGCAATCGTCAGGGTGGCGGAGACCGTCAAGGTGGTGGCTATCGCGACCGTCAGAGTGGCGGTGGCTACGGAGATCGTCAGGGCGGTGGAGATCGTCAGGGCGGTGGAGATCGTCAGGGTGGCGGTGGCTACCGCGATCGTCAGGGCGGTGGCAGCTATGGGGATCGTCAAGGTGGCGGTGGCTATCGCGATCGCCAGGGCAGCGGAGATCGCCAGCAGGGGAACGACAGATTCCAGCGTGGATCGGGTGATGCACGTGGTGGAGGAGACCGCGGACCGCGTCAAGGCGGTGGTGGCGGGCGTTTCCAGCGTGACGACAGGGGTGGACAACAGCAGCGGACATTCCGCTCACGCGGAGATCGTTCGCAACAGCGGGACGATCGCAGGGATGACAACAATCCCGATGCACCGCGCCGCTTCGATCCCAACCGCCAGCAGCGTCCGTACGGGGATCAGGGAGGTCGGCGCGAGGGTGGTCAGGGCCGCGATCGTCGTCCTGCACCCGTCATCCGCAAGGTACCGGGCACGACGCTCCTCAAATCGCTCGTATCCTACCAGTGGGGATCCCGTGCACTCGCACTGCAGGCCATCCAGGCGGGCCGCATCGGCATCAACGACGAAGTGAACAATCAGCCGAATACGTACGTCAAGCTCGATCGCGATACGATCAGCGTGGACGGTCGCGTTCTGCAACGCAAGACGGTCAAGCCGATCTACGTCGTCTTCAACAAGCCGCACGGACTCATCGGCTCCAAGGAAGAGTATCGAAGGACGCTCTACAGCTTCCTCAGCAACAAACGCGGATGGTTCATTCCGAACGGCGTACTCCCCAAGAGCTCGTCCGGCATCGTCATCGTGACGAACGATCCCGAACACCGGAACCTGCGCAGGTCGAAGCTGGCCGGACTGTCCCGCGACATGCTGTTCAAGGTCCATCGCCAGGTGAAGAAGACGGAACTCACCAAGATCGAGAAGAAGCTGCGCGAACTATGGCTGGATGTCGACGCCGATACGAAGGTCACGCTCCACCAGAAGAATGCGCGCAACTGCTGGATCAAGGTGGCGATGCGCCGTGGCCGTATCACGGACGTGACGAAGGTGCTGAAGGACGTCGGACTGGAAGTCCTGTCAATGGAACGTCAGCGCGTCGGCCCGTTCTCGACGGAAGCGCTCAAGCCGGGCGCATGGCATCGCCTCACGGACGAAGAAGTGGTGGCTCTGGACGAGTTGACGAAGTCAGGTACCAAGGAAGACAGCGTATCGCTCGCGTCGATCTGGCAGCAGGTGTCGGCCAGGATCTTCAAGGCCTGACGCACGATCATCGACGAACGAATGAAGGAGACTGTCGCTGTGCGGCAGTCTCCTTTTTCATTGTCATGCACATGATTCGTTCCATGCGGGACGGGTTCTTCACCTGTCCTCAGTTCTGGCGGGTCGGCGTCGTACTCGACGTGTTGTCGAACTGCAGGGCATAGAGCTTCGCATAGAGGCCGCCGAGGGCGAGCAGCTCCTGGTGTGTTCCCTGTTCGGCGACTTCGCCGTGATGCATGACGACGATACGGTCAGCTCGCTGGATGGTGCTGAGACGGTGAGCGATGACGATTGATGTCCGCCCTTCGAGCATCGTCGAGATCGAGCGTTCGATCAGTTGTTCCGTTTCCGTATCGATGCTGGATGTGGCTTCGTCGAGGATCAGGATGTCGGGATCCGTCGCGAGGGCACGGCAGAAGGAGATGAGTTGCTTCTGTCCGACGCTGAGGACGGCTCCGCGCTCGCGGACGTTCGTTTCCATACCCGAGGGCAGGCGATTGATGAAGTCCCATGCGCCGAGTGCCTTCGCAGCTTCGACGACCTTCTCGTCGGAGATGTCGGGACGTCCCAGCGAGATGTTGTCCTCGATGCTTCGTGAGAACAGGAAGACGTCCTGCAGCACGACGGCGATGTGGGCACGAAGCGAGTGCTGGTCGATGGAGCGTATCGTCTGCCCATCGAGCATGATGTCGCCTTGCTGGAATTCGTAGAACCGGCACAACAGGTTGATGATCGAACTCTTGCCTGCACCCGTGGCGCCGACGATAGCGACGGTCTCGCCCTTGCCGACGGAGAAGCTCACGCCCTTCAACACCGGCGTCTTGCCGTCATAGGCGAAGTGGACGTCCTGGAAGCGGATGCCTGACTGCAGTCCGTTGAACGGCACGGCATTCGGCGTATCCTTCACCTTCATGTCCGTATCGAGCAGGTCGAAGATGCGTTCCGAGGCGACGACCGAGCTCTGCAGCGTGTTGTACTTTTCCGTGAGATCGCGGACCGGCCGGAAGAACATTTCCGTGAACTGCGTGAAGGCGATCAGGATGCCGATCGTCATCTCTCCACTCAGGATGTTGCCGAAGGCATACCACACGATGATGGAGAGGGATACCGCACTCAGGAGTTCGACGACGGGGAAGAAGACGGCATAGTAGAGGATGGAACGATCCTGATATTCCCGGTGCTCGCGGTTGATCGCACCGAACTCGTCCGTCATCCTGCGTTCCTGGCGGAAGAGCTGGACGATGCTGATACCCGTCACGAACTCGTTCATGAAGGCGTTCATGCGTGCCACCTGGCGTCGGATCAGGTTGTAGACCCGCCGTACCTTGGCCCGGAAGATGAAGGAGGCGATGAGCAGGAAGGGGAGGACGATGATCGTCAGCAGCGTCAGCTTCCATGACGTCTGCGCCATGAAGTACAGGATCCACACGATGACCATGATGTCGGAGATCATCATGACCACGCCGGACGAGAACAGTTCGTTGAGCACTTCCACATCGCTCGTCACCCTCGTCACGATGCGCCCTACGGGCGTCGTATCGTAGTATCGGAGAGCCAGCGACTGGACGTGACGATAGAGCGTGTTCCTGATGTCGAGCAGGACGCGCTGTCCCACCCACGTCATGAGGAGCGACAGGGCATACTGCATCAGGCCCTGGAGCAGGAGGAAGCCTACGATCAGCACAACGAAGAACATCAGGCCGGACATGTCGTTCTTGGCGATGTGTTCGTCGATGGCGATGCGTGTGAGGTAGGGTCTGAGCGGACCGAGAGCGGATGCCGTGAGCGTCAGGATGATGGCGCAGACGATATGCAGCCGATAGGGGCGCAGGAAGCGGAGCAGTCTCCGCAGAAGCCGGTAGTCGACTTTTTTCGGTTTGTCGTCTTGCTCTTGTGTCATGACACGCAAATTACCAAATATGCAACCCGTATCTTCGCGCTATGGTTATCACCCCTTACGGAGCGGCCGGTGAAGTCACCGGATCCGCCTACTGCGTGGAAACGTCCACAGCTACGGTCCTTGTCGATTTCGGCATGTTCCAGGGCAATGCCGAACTGGAAGCGATGAATATCGTTCCGCGGGACCTGCAACCGAGGCATATCGACGCCATCGTCCTCACTCACGGTCACCTCGACCATTGCGGCAGACTTCCGATGCTGATCCGGCGTGGATTCGCGAATGCGATCTACACGACGGATGCCACGATCGAACTTGCCGCCCTCATCCTTCATGATGCCGCCCATATCATGGAATCGGACTACGAACGGAAGGTCCGCAAGGCACAGAAGAAGGGGTTCAAGGTCAACCGCGACGACGCGCCGTTGTTCATGGCCGATGACGTGGACCGGACGATTCAATTGATGAAGCCCACACCGTACAATGCCTTCGTCGATATCGCACCGGGTATTTCCATTCGCCTCCATGAAGCCGGTCACATGCTCGGTTCTACGACCGTCGAAATGCAGGTGACGGACGACAGGGGGACGCGTACCGTCGTGTTCTCGGGAGACGTCGGGCCGAATGGTCTGCCCTTCCTCCGCGACCCCGAACCTCCGGCCAGGGCCGATATCGTCGTCATGGAGTCGACCTACGGCGACCGCAACCACCCGTCCCTCGCCGAGACGGTGGAACAGTTCAAGCAGATACTCCAGCAGGCGATTCGCCAGAAGGGCAAGATCTTCATACCTAGCTTCGCCATCGGTCGGACGCAGCAGATTCTGTTCCATATGGCCGAGCTGTTCAGGAACGGAGACATCCCCCACATTCCGATCTATCTCGACAGCCCGATGGCCATCGAGGCCTCGCGTATCTATACGCGCCATACCGACCTCTTCGACGAGGAAAGCACGGCACTCTCGCAGTCGGGCCAGATGCAGCGCGATCTCGATAGTCTCAGGCTGACGGCAACGGCCGAGGAGTCGAAGGCCATCAACGATGCGAAGGGGCCCTTCGTCGTCATCGCCGGCTCGGGAATGTGCACCGCCGGCCGCATCCTGCACCACCTTCGCGCGAATCTTCACGATCCGAATTCCCATGTCGTCATCGTCGGATTCCAGTCGCATGGCTCGCTGGGCCGCCGTCTCGTCGATGGTCAGGAAGTCGTCAGCGTCCTGGGCGACCGTATAAGGGTGCAGGCCAAGATCCATACGCTCGGCGGTTTCAGCGCGCATGCCGGACAGGACGAATTGCTCGACTGGTTCGGTCATCTCGCAGGGTCGGCGCCCCGACTCATCCTGACGCACGGTGAAGACGAGCCGCGAATCGTACTCGCATCCCGCATCAGGGAGCGGTACGGTATCGATGCCATCCTTCCGCGCTATGCCAATACCCTGCAGTTCTGAGTGATTCCGATCCGATAGTTCCGAACGATTGTACAGTCCTTACGGCAATTCCTCCATGCGAACAGAACACGACTTCCTTGGCGACCGGGAGATTCCCGATGACGTGTATTATGGCGTACAGACACTCCGGGCTCTGGAGAACTTCCACATCACGGGAGTTCCGATCTCGCATACGCCATCGTTCATCGCGGGTCTCGGCTACGTCAAGAAGGCGGCGGCACTGGCGAACAGGGATTGCGGTGTACTTGACGTACGTATCGCCGATGCCATTATCGGCGCCTGCGATGCCGTGATCGACGGAGTGCTGGACAACCAGTTCGTCGTCGACGTCATCCAGGGCGGCGCAGGAACCTCGACGAACATGAACGCCAACGAAGTCATCGCCAACAAGGCGCTGGAACTTCTCGGCGAACCCAAGGGAAAGTACGAAGTCGTCCATCCCAACGACCACGTCAACCTTTCGCAGTCGACGAACGATGCCTATCCCTCGGCCTTCCGTATCACCCTCTATCGCGAGATGGAGACGCTGATCGATGCTCTCGCACTGTTGCAAGGGGCCTTCGAGGACAAGGGAAGGGAATTCGCGGACATCCTCAAGATGGGGCGGACGCAGTTACAGGATGCTGTTCCCATGACACTCGGGCAGGAATTCGACGCCTTCGCCGTGAACGTCGGAGAGGACATCAAGCGACTGCAGGAAGCGCGCGACCTCGTGACGGAAATCAACCTCGGTGCTACGGCCATCGGTACGAGCATCAACGCACCGGCAGGCTATCCTCCCGTCGCCGTGAAGCACCTCGCCGAGATCACGGGCATTCCGTTGACACTTTCACAGAATCTCATCGAAGCCACGTGGGACACCGGAGCCTACGTCCAGATCAGTGGCGTGCTCAAACGCGTAGCCATCAAGCTGTCGAAGATATGCAACGATCTTCGTCTCCTCTCGTCAGGACCACGTACGGGTATCAACGAAATCAACCTGCCGAAACTCCAGCCCGGATCGAGCATCATGCCGGGCAAGGTCAATCCGGTCATCCCCGAAGTCGTCAACCAGGTCTGCTTCCTCGTTATCGGCAACGACGTCACCGTCTCGTTCGCCGCGGAAGCGGGACAGTTGCAATTGAACGTGATGGAGCCGGTCATCGCCCACTGTCTGTTCGAGTCCATCGGGACGCTCACGCGTGCATGTCATACGCTGCGTACGAAGTGCGTGACGGGTATCACGGCCAATCCCGAACATGCACGGACGATGGTCCTGAATTCCATCGGCATCGTGACGGCATTGAATCCCATTCTCGGATACGAAGTCAGTGCCTCCATCGCGAAGGAAGCCTATGAGACGGGCGGCAACATCATCGACATCGTACGCCAGCGCAAGCTGCTGTCCGAAGAGAAGATCGCCGAGGTCTTCTCGCTGGACAACCTGATGCATCCCCGATTCATCCGATGACACGGTCGTCGGCATCGTACTTCCTCGTCAGCGAACGTCTCGGTTTCCGTCATTGGACGGTCGACGATTCCGCACTGGCGATGGCATTGTGGGGAGATACCAGGGTAACGCGGATGATTTCGCGTGAGCCCTGGACCGAGGACGATGTGCGCAGGCGACTGGCGACGGAGATCGAAACGCAGGAACGGCATGGCATCCAGTACTGGCCCATTTTCGAGCTGGCCACGGGGGACTTCGTCGGATGCTGCGGCATACGTCCTCATGACGACATCCATGAAGTCGGAATCCATCTCCTGCACAGCCGGTGGGGGAATGGCTATGCGGATGAAGCGACGCGTGCCGCGGTCGCCTATGCGTTCGAACGCATTGGTGTGGTGGCACTCTATGCAGGGCACAATCCCGCCAATGAAGGTTCACGACATATCCTGCGGAAAGCAGGCTTCCGGTATACGCACGACGTCCTCTATCCACCCACAGGACTCCTGCACCCATCCTATCTCATGACGAGGGAAGAGTACTTCTCCATGCATTGATCGTGTGCGCGCACCGGGTAACCCCATAGCCGCCCTCATGCAGGAACCATTCTCCACGCGGAAGGGTATGGCAGGAGTCAATCCGTAGCCATTACCGCGGAGAATCGCCATGTACGCCATCCATGGATCGAACCGGAATCAGGAACCGATACCCAAACCGCCCAAACCCGTACCACCTCCTGTACCTACACCGCCACCGACTCCGCCACCTCCACCCATTCCACCGCCCATCCTGTCTCCACGATATGGTATGGACATGGAACGGATGATGGAATGAGTTCCAGGATGAACGGGGCGTATCCGTAAGTTCGTGGTTCGGCCCTTTCACCACCATCGAATGGAGCTCGTCGATGCAGTCCGGGAGATATGACGTCCTCGTCGTCGGAGGAAGCTATGCCGGTCTTTCTTCAGCGATGACGTTGGGGAGATCGTTGCGCAAGACGTTGATCGTCGACGCCGGCCGGCCATGCAACAAGCAAACGCCATCTTCGCACAACATGCTCACCCGCGATGGCGAGACGCCGTCGGCCATACGGGAAGAGGCATTGCGGCAGGTACTGAAGTATCCGTCCGTGCATACGGTGAGCGGCATGGTGACCAGCGTCGAAAAGGATGGAAACGGCTTCTCGGTTCGTACGGACGGAGGTCTGACATTCGGTGCCGACAAGGTAGTGTTCGCGACGGGCATGATCGATATCCATGCCGACATTCCGGGCTTCGGTGAATGCTGGGGAATCTCCGTACTCCATTGTCCGTATTGTCATGGCTATGAAGTCCGTGGCCAACGTACCGCGGTGCTCGCGAACGGTGATGCAGGGTTCGAGGTCGCTCGTCTCATCGATAACTGGACGGACGATGTGGTGCTTCTGACCAATGGACCCTCGACGCTGAGCATGGAACATGCCGAGCGTCTCGCTCGACACGGTATCGACATCGTCGAGCGGAAGATCGGTGCCATCGATCACGAGAACGGATACGTGCGGAACGTCGTATTCGCCGATGGCGGGTCGATGTCGCTATCCGCCATGTATGCCCGCGTGCCCATGAAGCAGCACAGCGATATTCCGCGCGATCTTGGCTGCGAGCACACGGAATCCGGCCTCATCACGGTCGATACCATGCAGCGCACCACCGTTCCGGGAATCTATGCGGCCGGGGACTGTACGACCATGTTCCGGTCCGTTGCGGCGGCCGTCGCCTCGGGAAATTTCGCCGGTGCCGCCGTCAATCGCGAGCTGATCGAAGAACGCTTCTGATGCCTGGCATCATCGACGATGCGGGTATGGACATGTCCACGACCGTCGTCGTATCCACAGGCGAACCATCCGTAGCTTTGCGGGATGAACAGCGCCATCCTGATAGAAGAATACGACCCTGCGTGGCAGGAACAGTTCACGCGATTGAGGGATGTCTATGCATCGCATCTGGGACATCTCGTGATCGGTATCGAACACGTCGGCAGTACATCCGTGCCCGGTCTCGCGGCCAAGCCCGTACTCGACATCGATCTCATCGTGACCGATGAGGGGAAACTGGGCCACGTCATTCCCATCCTTGAAGGACTCGGATACGAATATGCCGGCGATCTCGGCATCAAGGATCGATACATGTTCCGGATGCCGTCCGCTTCCGTTCCGATGACGGGCGATGGAACGGTATGGCCGAAGCATCATCTGTATTGCTGCATCGAACACAGTATCAGTCTTACCAACCATCTTCTGCTCCGTAACGCCCTCCGCGCCGATGCGGAACTCGCGACGGAATACGGCAGGGTCAAGAAAGGGCTGGCTGCGGCCGTTACGGACATCGATGACTACGTCGAAGGCAAAAGTGCCTTCATCGCCGGTGTTCTCTCGCGGGAAGGGATAGCGGAAGCTGACATCGAGGATATCGCCGAACAGAACAGGAAGAAGTGATTCACGTCCGGCGAATCCTGCGGATAGGTCTCGCCATAGGTATGGGAGTATTCTAACTGTGGATATATTTGCCTCCAATCGCATTGTGGTCACATGTATCCGCGATCGACGCCGTGGTGTGGGCACGGTCGACTCGATGTGCAAAGGTATATGATCGGTGACGTGATACGATCTGGCCGATATGTACTATCGCCACGTAGTCATTCAACGAAGAGCGGACTGATATGGCAACGGTCAAACCCATCCATCCCGATTTTCTTTCGCTGCTGGAATACAAATCCGGCGAGGTCATCGATCTCTTCTGCGATCTCCGGTCCTTCATGCTCGACATGCATCCCGCCTGCAACGAGTTGCTCTATCACACGCATGCTCTCACGACGGTCTTCTCCATCTCCGAGAAGCTCGGCGATGCCTACTGCATGATTCCCATCTATACGGACCACCTCAACCTCGGATTCAACAAGGGCACGCTGCTCGACGATCCGCATGGCCTGCTCCACGGAACCGGCACGTTGATCCGGCACATTCCCGTACGGAAGGCCGGCGATTACCGTAATCCGAAGGTCAAGCGGCTTGTCCAGGCGGCCATCGACCTCGCCATCGAGGACATGACCAGGCCGACGAAGTCGAGGGGAGAGACGATCTCGAAGATCAAGGGGTGAGCCAATGCCGATGCTGAAAGAGCCGAATCATGTCCTCGATAGATCGGGCCGATGGAGGACGTTCTTCATGTTGTCGATCGGTGTCGCCTTCGTGCTTGCCGCACGATTCTTCGGGCCTGCACAGGCAGGTGCATCCTGCGTGTCGATGAACGCGTTCGCGATGGAGCTGCTCTTCGGGCGAATGGTTGGCGCAGCCGCATGGTATCAGGTATTCCCGGTCTTCGAAGCATTGTTGATGATCTTTTTCCTGGGCAGGACCAACTCGAGAGCGGTCTGGATCGTCGTCATTGCGCTTGCCGTTCTGGTATCGATACCCATCCTGCCCGCCGCGAGGGTAGGGTAGCGACCGGTATACGGTTCCGACCCTGTCGGACAAGCCGGATGCTATGTTCGAAGATCTTCCTATTTTTGTGGCTCTCCGATCTCGTAGCTCAGCTGGCTAGAGCATTTGACTTTTAATCAAAGGGTCCTGGGTTCGAGTCCCAGCGAGATCACGAATGCGTAACCAGTATGTTCTGGAAGAAGTTACTGGCGCGGTGAAAATGACCGGAATCGGTAGCGGTCATCGATTCCTCGTCAGGAAACCTGGTTCTTCCCCTTCACGGCCTTCCTGACCGAAGCCTTCCACCGAACCTGTCGTTGCCCGATTGTCTGAACCGTAGAAGACTCGCGTTGATCGCCACGACGATGGTGCTGGCGCTCATCAGTACGGCGCCCATCGCCGGGCTCAGAACGAAGTCGGGATAGAGCACTCCTGCCGCAAGAGGGATGGCCACCACGTTGTAGCCGACGGCCCATATCAGGTTCTGCACCATCTTTCTGTAGGTGCGCTTGCCGAAGTCGATCAGCTTGACGACGTCTCTCGGGTCGCTGTTCACCAAGATGATGTCCGCAGTTTCGGCTGCGACATCCGTGCCCGATCCCACGGCGATGCCGACATCCGCCTGTGCCAATGCAGGAGCGTCGTTGACGCCGTCACCGGTCATCGCCACGACTTCGCCGTTCGCCTGGAACTCCTTCACCTTCTCCTGCTTGTCGTGCGGCAGCACGTTCGCCCGGAAGCCATCCATACCCAGTTGACCGGCCACCGCGGCGGCGATCTTCTCGTTGTCTCCCGTAAGCAGGAAGGATTTGATGCCCATCTTGCCGAGTTCGTCGATCGCCTGTCGGGAGCCCTCGCGAATACTGTCGGCCAGCGTGATCATTCCCATGACCCGACCGTCGATCAGGACGAAGCTCACTGTTTCGGTGTCTCGATCGATGGATCCCGGGATCTCCGGCAGCGGAAGACGGTGTTCGTTGAAGTAGTTGGGCCCGGCGGCTACGACGTCCTTTCCGTCGACGACCGCCTGCACGCCCATTCCCTGCATGTACCTGAAATTCTCGGATGTCCATAGGGTGAGATTCCTTTCCTTCAATGCCGCCAGAATGCCCTTTGCGATATGATGCTCCGAATGTTGTTGTACTGCGGCGGAATACTGGATGACCGCGTCGGCATCGTATTCGTCCGTCAAGGGGAGAACCGTCTTCACTACATGGGCGCCCATGGTGAGCGTTCCGGTCTTGTCGAATATGATCGTAGACAACTTCCTCGTCAGTTCGAACGATGTCCTGTTGCGGATCAGCAGGCCGTTGGTCGCCGACAGCGTGGTGGAGATGGCGACGACGAGCGGGATCGCTACGCCCAGGGCATGCGGACAGGCCGTTACCATGACCGTGACCATCCGTTCCAGTGCGAAGGCAGCATCTCCACCACCGACGAACCAGTACATGAACGTTCCCACGCCGACGGCGATGGCGACGAAGGTCAGCCATTTCGCCACCTTGTCCGCGAGGTTCTGCGTACTGGACTGTGCGGCTTGTGCCTCGCGTACGAGATCGACGACCCTGTTCAGATAACTGTCCCTTCCGACCGCCGTTACCTTGACCTTCATTGCCCCATCGCCGTTGATGGATCCTGCGATGACCTTCCCGTCCGTCTCTTTCCGTACGGGAAGGCTTTCTCCGGTGAGCATACTTTCATTGATGTACGAACGTCCCTCCACTACAACGCCATCGGCTGGAATCTTTTCCCCTGGTCGTATGATGACGGTTTCATCTTTTTGCAGGTCCTCGAGCGCTATGGTCACCGCTTCACCGTTCCGTTCCACGGTCACGACGTTCGGCAGCAGGGCCACCAACGATTGCAGTGCTTTCGATGCGGCCATCTGGGAACGCATTTCCAGCCAATGTCCCAGCAGCATGATGTCGATGAGCGTCGCCAGCTCCCAGAAAAAGTCCATGCCCCGCAGACCGAGAGCGACGGCGACGGAATAGACGTAGGCTACGGATATGGCGATGGCGACGAGCGTCATCATACCTGTGGCCTTCGCCCTGATCTCTCCAAGCATTCCCTTCAGGAAGGGCATGCCGCCATAGATATAGATCGCCGTTCCGAGTGCGAGTAATGCATATCTGTCGCCTGCGAACGCGAGGCCGAAGCCCAGCCACTGCTGTATCATGTGCGAGAGCGACAGGATCGGGATCGTTATCGCAAGGCTCACCCAGAAGCGTTTCAGGAAGTCTCCCGTATGATGACCCTCATGCTTGTCGAAGCCCCCTTTGGCGTCATCATGTCGCGTATGTCCGGAGTGTCCGTGTCCGGTTACATGCTCATGGGATACGGATGGATTTCCCAGGGGAACCAACGTCATGCCACACAGTGGGCACTTGCCGGGCTCGTCTTTCAGCACCTGAGGGTGCATCGGGCATGTATACGTTTTCATGGCACGAGACTCGGTAACGATGGTACATACGACTTCGCCATCATGCATGACGGTTCTTCGTCGAAAAGGCCGCAGGGGGGAGCATCCACTCTCGTCGGATTCGACGGACCTTGCCGGTATCCTTCATCTCGTTTCCTTCATCTGCTCGATGACAGCCGCCCCTTCAGGTGTGATACCCATGATCTCGGTGACGACTCCGAGGGTCCGATACGTATCGAAGAAGGCCATGCGAGCGATGGGATGATCCACTTCGCTGATGACCGCATAGCCTTGGCCACGAAGGTCACCAGTGATCCGCTCGAATTCGCTGACGGGCAGACGGAAGGCGAGGTGCTGCGTGCCACCCGCAGGATATCTGGCGAGGTAGTCGTGGAACATGCTTTCACCCGAGAGAGGCTGGACGAGTTCGATGAAGGTTCCGCCGTTGTAGGTCTGGGTGGTGAGCCAATCGGCGGCGACGACCTCACCATGATAGCTCATGTTCAGATCCTGCGCCCGTATATGTTGCGGCTCGTGGAAGCCGGCAATTCCGAGAGTCTTCGTAAGGAACGTCATGGCGGTCCGGATATCCGGAACCACCCAGCCGATCTGGGCGAATTCGAGTCCGGCGATGGTGTCGTCGATGTCGTTCATATCGGGTACGCTTTCAGGTTCCGTTGCATCGGATCAGAAATGAATGGATATTCTCGTCCGTGACTATTCACACGGGCGCAAGGTGGGAAGAAAGTTCCGGTTTTCCATGAGCCATTCCCCGGATATGGTCCAGGCACGCCATACGGCAGGTCCTCTCATTCCGTATCCCTATCTTGAGTGCAGGGATGAGGGTCTCGACAGTAGTCCACATAGACATCATATCGATCACTGCTGCCATGGAACGATACCGGAACTGGAGTGGGACGTCAGGCATCGCTGGGTATGAGATCGGACCGGACTTCATCACGGTAACGTTCAGCGATACGTCGAGGGCATATACCTACAGTTATCGCCGGGCCGGAAAGCTTCACGTCGATACCATGAAGGCGTTGGCACGACAGGGGAGCGGGCTGAACAAGTACATCAACCTGCATGTCCGGAACCTGTACGACTGATGGTCGATGCTCACGTCGAAGGGGATGGACGCGGCCTGTACTTCAGCACGACGTTGTCCGACGAATCCCACGTCCGTGTCCCGATGAGTTCGAACGATGCCGGATGGCGATGTTCGAAGACCGGTGTGCCTCCGCCCAGCATGACGGCGCCGATCATGATGTGTACTTCGTCGACGAGACCGTGGGCGAGCAGGTCGGTCCACAAGGTCCTGCTTCCGAACACGATGATGTCCTTGCCGTGGCGCTGCTTGAGCGTATCGATGGTATCATGGATGTTCGCGCGATCGACGACCGTGATCGGTCGCTGCCAGGCGCCAGGGGATTCGGGCTGCAGGGTATTCGATACGACGACTTTGTCGATCACATCCATCCGCCGGCCGATCGCGAGATTGGCCTCACGTCCTGCGGGCGATAACGAAGAGAGAAGATCGATCTGTTCCGCGACCGTCGGCCAGAAGCCGCGGAACAGCTCATAGGTCGCTCTTCCCAGCAGCATGGTATCCGCTTCCGCAAGACGTTCCGCATTGTAGATGTCGAAGGCCTCGTCCATGGGAAGGGACATGACATTCCTGTCCGGACCTTCGTAGCAACCATCGAGAGAGATGATATTGGCGACGATGAGCTTGCGCATGGTGCCCGTACGTTCGTGAGAGATGATCGTGATCGATTGATGCATGATCGGTTGCACGCAGGATTCCGATCATGAACATATCCTGTCGATGGTCCGTAACGACGAAAGCCGTGCGATCGACGGACCCGCACGGCTTCCAATAGAGCGTCATCGACGATGCTTCTATACCAGGGCGCGCCGTACGACGGCGTCGCCGAGGAAGTCCTTGACGACGTGGGCGATGCCATCGGCATCGAGGAGCATGTCCTTGTAGAGTTCGTCCTGGGTTCCGTGATCGACGAAGATGTCCGGAATGCCGTGGATGTGCATGTCGCAGGTATGGCTATGACGCTGGGCGACGTACTCCGCGACGGCGCTTCCGAAGCCGCCTTCTATCTGACCATCCTCGACGGTTACGATACGTCCGATACGCCGGACGACATCGTCGATCATCTGCGTATCGAGCGGCTTGATGAAGCGGGCGTTGACGACTTCCGCACTGATGCCTTCGGCCTCGAGCTGTTCGGCCGCCTTCATCGCGTGCGCTACCATGTTACCGACGGCGAGGATGGCGACATCGACACCCGGGCGCAGCGTCTCGCTCTTGCCGAGTTCGATGGCCTGCATGGGTTTGATGGTGGCGCCCACACCGTTGCCTCTCGGATACCGGATGGCGACGGGACCGCTCTTGTAGGTGTGGACCGACGTCCATAGCATGTCGCGCAGTTCCTGTTCGTCCTTCGGCGCCATGACGATGATGCCCTGGATGATACGGAGGTAGGCGAGGTCGAGGACTCCGTGGTGCGTCGGACCGTCGGCACCGACGAGGCCCGCGCGGTCCAGCGCGAAGACGACGTGCAGGTGCTGGATGGCGCAGTCATGGACGATGTGGTCGAAGGCCCGCTGGAGGAAGGTCGAATAGATCGCTACGACGGGCACCATGCCCTGCGTGGCGAGTCCTGCGGCGAAGGTCACGCCATGACCCTCGGCGATGCCGACGTCGTAGACCTTGTCGGGATACTGTTTCTGGAGAATATCGAGACCGGTGCCATCCGGCATGGCCGCCGTGATGCCGACGACCTTGGGATTGGTGCTGCAGATCTCGACCATCGCTTCGCCGAAGACCTTCTGGTACGATGGAGGCTGCGGTACGGCCGGCGGCTTGCTGAGCGACTTGCCCGTGATCTTGTCCACCTTGCCGATGGCATGGAGGAACTGCTTGTCACGCTCGGCGGGACCGTAGCCCTTTCCCTTCTGTGTGATGGTATGCAGCAGGATGGGGCCCTTCATCTCCCGGATGCCTTGCAGCATCTTGACGAGCTGGTTGATATTATGGCCGTTGACGGGACCGAAGTAGCGGAAGCCCAGTGCTTCGAAGAGCATGCCCGGTGTGATGACGGCCTTCATGCCGCCTTCGATACGATGGGCGAGCGTGCGGATACGGTCACCGATCGAATCCATCCGATTGGTCATGCCCACGATACCGTCGCGCAGACGGCGTCCGGTAGGCGATGCGAATATCTCGGAGAAGTAGTTCGACAGTGCCCAGACGTTCGGGGCGATGGACATGTTGTTGTCATTGAGCACGACGAGGATGTCGCTCTTCAGCACGCCGCAGTTGTTCATGGCTTCGTAGGCGAGACCACCGGTCATGGCGCCATCACCGATGACGGCGACGACCTTGTAGTCTTCCTTGAGCTGGTCGCGTGCGGCGGCCATGCCGAGCGCTGCCGAGATGGACGTCGATGCGTGTCCTGCACCGAAGTCGTCGTACTCGCTTTCCGTGCGCTTGAGGAAGCCGGACAGGCCACCTTTCTGACGGATGGTATTGAGCGTGTCGCGGCGTCCTGTGAGGATCTTGTGCGGATAGCCCTGGTGGCCCGTATCGAAGACGATCTTGTCGTGCGGCGTGTTGAAGACGTAGTGCAGTGCCACGGTGAGTTCCACGGTACCGAGGCCCGCACCGAAGTGCCCACCGACCTTGGTGATGGTATCGACGAGGCATTCACGTACTTCATCGGCCACGGTGCGCAGTTCCGACTCCGGGAGCTTGCGCAGATCGTGCGGTGTGTCGATGGACGAAAGATACTTGTACACTCTTCTTCCTTGCAGAATGCGGAATACGGGTCTGGATCAGCGGCGCGGAGTTTCCACGATGACCTGAACGGTACGCGAGAGCTGGCGGCCGATGGGCAGATCGTTGGAGAAGATCTGCGACGATTCGCCTACGCCACTCGACGTGTACTTCGCGTCCTTGGCTTGCGACGACAGGAACGCCTTCACCGTCTCGGCACGTTCCTTCGAGAGTTTGCGGTTGTATTCGTCATTGCCGATACGGTCGGTATAGCCGACGATACTGACGCGCGAATTGCTCTTGATGCTCGGCAGGACCATTTCCCGAAGGATGCGGGCATTGTCGTCGTTGAGCGTCGCCTTGTCGAAGTCGAACAAGATGAGAGAATATTTGTCCACGGTACGATCCGGCAGGTTTTCCGTGCGCTTGCGGACGCTGGAAACGTACTCGACGGGCAGGGAGCCGGAGATGACGGCGGTATCGCCATCGGCGTCGGCCGCATAGAATTCGTAGTCGACGGGCACCTGGGCTGCCGAGAGTTCGTTAGGACGGATGGCCCACGAGATGGCCATGGGGCGTCCCTTGCCGTTGAGATCGCGCAGCGGCCTTCCGGCCTGGGAGATGCGGAGGGACCAGCTCTTGAGCGAGTCTTCGCTTTCGACCTTCGGATGGAAGGAGATCACGTCCGGTGTGGCCACGCGCTGGTTGTCGGCCGTGATGACGACCGGTGTCAGGACGTCGGGGACGTTGCTGCTGAATTCGATACGTCTGTTCTCCGCGATACCGTCGGGATCGAGGTTCGACGATGCCTTCGCGGGAGTCGTCGTGGTATTCGTCGTGATGCGATCCGACGGGATGTTGAACCGCTTGACGAGGTAGTCCTTGGCGAAGTCGGCACGCTGGCGCGCGAGTTCCTTGGCCTTGGCTTCCGTCTTGCCGTCCGTCGTACCCGTGATGGTCAGCGATGCCTGTGGATACTTCTGCATCCGCGTACCGATGATGTTCAGGAGGTTACGATTGACTTCGACGGCGTCGAGCGGCAACGACTCGGGAATGAACTCGCCCTGTTCGGTCGAGACGTTGGTCCGCTGCAGCATCGTATCGGGCTGCGTCTGGTTCTCGGCGCAGAAGACGTAGGGGACGAGGGGGAACATTTCGTTATAGCGCACATCCTCGACATTGACGACCGATACCGGATACTCCTTGCCATCGGGATCGAAGGCGACGATCTTTTCCATCGATGCGCTGATGCCGTTGCGTGCCGCGGGCTTGCCTTCGGGATCGGGGCTGATGTCGAAGAAGATGTTGACGCCGAGGCGCAACTGGGAGAACTTCCACGGCGAGTAGGTGACGTCCGACGAAACGTTCGTGAGAGGAATGCGATAGCTGATCTCTGGCTGCAGATACCACTTCTCGGACAGCTTGAGGGTGTATCCGGCGCCGAGCATGAGGGCCGCGCGTACGGTCGTGTTCGGAATGTTGTCGGGACCGCTCAATCGTTGTGTACCCTCGAAGCCCGATGCGGAGATGGTGGCATCTTGCGTCATGGACGACGAGAGGGGGATGCCGAATTCGAGACCGACGATACCGTGGATGGAAACGGGAAGGAGGTCGTAGAACTCGACGGCCGGCGTCACTTCGAGAAGTCCTACAGAACCCGAAAGCTTGTGCGTCAGGGTCGTGTCGACGTGACGTTCGACGAGTTCGGCCGAACCGTTCACGTTGTTGTAGCCCAGACGTCCGGTGAAATGGATCGTACGGGTGATCGGGAAACCGCCCATGATTCCGAAGGCACCGCTCAGGCCGGTGCTGCCATCCTTGATCCTTGCCGTATCATTGCGGAAGGACAGGATGTTGGGGTTGTTCGGAAGAGGGGTTCTCCATGCCTGGATGGAAGGACTGTTGCCGTCGAGGCCCAGTCCGCCGTACAGGCCGATACGAGCCGGGGGGATGACGACATTGTTCTGTGCCGTCGCCGTTCCGGCAATGCCCAATGCCATGATGACCGTGCCGAGCGTCCGTTTCGTGCTGTTCATGCGTCCTCGTTGTTCCTGTGTGTAACCTGCAAAACTACCACTATTCATTATAAGCGGCACCTGGCCCGCAGGACGTTCCTGCATCGGGGATGGTTCCCGATACATACGTGCGGATACAAGGAGGGAGGAACAATCGTAGGACTGACAGTATCGGACGATCTGGACATGGAACGGCACCTGATCACAAGCGCTTTCTCCAGTTCGTCTGCGCAACTTTATGACCGACCGGCCGTACGAACCATCTGTTTTATTGACTTTTCGGTGCAACGTCATGACCTCAATCAGCCGACTCCGCACGGCAGCCGTCGCTACGGCACTTCTGTTCTCGACGACCTTCCTTCATGCCGAGGAAGGCAACAAGCCCGAAGGTCTGAAGCTCGGCATCTCGTTCGGCGTCGCCACGCCGAGCGACAGGATTGCCGAGGTCTATCAGTTCCCTCGTACGATCGATAGCCTGTCCTATACCTACGACGTCGCTTCATCCCTCGGTATGCACCTGGGAGCGCGGTTCAGACTCGGGATGTCGGAGAACCTGAGCTTCTCCGGCGGGATCGCCTTCAACAGGTTCCCCGATCAGGAACAGACGGCCATGCTCAGCGACGGACGGAAGATCACGGTGCAGACGGTGACGAACATCGTGCCGGTCCATGCGGGGCTGACCTTCCTGTTCTCCAGGTCCCTTCTCACACCCTATGCATCGGGCGAGCTCATGTATACCTATCGGAGCGTGGCGCTGTCTTCGGGACGGGACGTACTGACGGGCATCATCGCGCCCGAGCAGGAGATCGAACCGCGTACGTCGCGCTTCGGCGCCTCGCTCGCAGCAGGTCTGGAGATCAATCTCGGTGGCTTCAGCCCGTTCTTCGAAGCACGGTACGTCTTCTCGAACATGGTCGGACGCGAGAACGGTGAGCCGGAACGCAACTTCCTGAACGTGGCGATCGGGATCACCTTCTGATGTCGTGCATGGAACCGGCGGTGCACGTAACCGCCGGTACGTCAGTTATCCGAAGGTGTAGCTTCCCGTCGTTTGCGGAAATACCAGTAGAAGGGAATTCCCACGATGAGAAGAATGATGCCGTAAGCGGTGTTGATGATGGGATCCTCTCCACGGGCACGACCGTCGATATAGTTCTGGACGTCGGCTACGATGGAGAAGACGAGGAAGGCGAGGGCGAAGAGTATGAAGATGATAGGGACATAGGGATAACCCCACACCTTGTAAGGCCGTTCGACATCGGGCATCCTCTTCCTGAGGATGAAGATACCGTATCCTCCCAGCGCATAGAATCCCCAGCTCACGAAGATCAGCATGTCCGTGAGCATATCGAACGTACCCGTGAAGATCAGCACGCACGTCCAGATGCACTGGGCCACCAGCGAGAGCGACGGTGTGTGGTAGCGGGGATGGACGGTTCCGAGCGGGCGGAAGAACATGCGATCACGCGCCATGGCATAGTAGACACGCGAACTGACGAGGATGGTGCCGTTCGACGTACCGACGGTGGATATCATCACGGCCACGCTGACGAAGATCAGACCGTACTTGCCCATGGCGGCCAGGGCCACGTCGGCCGCCACGCTCTGCGAGCCCGCGACGGCATCGATGGGCAGGACGTAGAGATAGGCCAGGTTGATGAGGACGTAGACGACGATCACACTGCCGGTGCCGATCATCAGGGCCAGCGGAATGTTGCGATTGGGCTGCTTGACTTCGCCCGCCACGTACGTGATGTTGTTCCAGCCGTCATAGGCCCATAACGCCTTGTTCAGTGCCAGTACGACGGCGCCGACGAGAGCCATGCCGACCGGTATGCCCTGTGTCGAGTCGAGCGAGAAGTGTTGCGGTGATCCTGTCGCGAAGAAGAAGGCGGCGCCGACGAGGACGAAGATGGCGAGGATCTTGGCGATCGTGAAGAAGGCCTGGACACGGCCGCCTTCCTTCACTCCCAGATAGTTCACGATGGTCAGAAGGATGACGACGCCACATGTCAGCAGCTTGATGCCGATCTCGTTCAAGGGATAGATCGTTCCGAAGGGCAGGGGAATGGCCACCGATGCCACGACGTCGGGTGGCAGCGTCCATAAGTGGAAGACGGAGTCGAAGTAATACGAGAAGACGTAGGTGATCGAGGCGATGGAGCCTGACTGGATCACGGCGAACAGCGCCCATCCATAGAGGTATGCCGTAAAATCGCCGTACATCGTCCGGAAGTATTCGTACTGTCCACCCGTCGCCGGAATGATGCTGGACACTTCGGCATTCGTCAGGGCTCCGAAGATCGTGACGATGCCTGCGCCGATCCATACGAGGAGGAGCAGTTCAGGCGAGCGGACGAGGGCCGCCATCGATGCCGGGTTCTTGAAGATACCCGAGCCGATGATGCCGCCGATGACGAGTGTCGTCGTCGTGAACAGGCCAAGGGTGGGGAGTAGTCCGGCTCCTCCCCGAGATGTATTCTGCATGCAACGTATCCCCCGAATCGAAGGGGCCAAAGATAGCAAACGGATTGGCCAGCGGAAGGCCATTTCGTATGTTTATCGGTCTATCATCACCTCGTCGAGCAATGATTCTCGCTATCCTGATCGGTCTTATCGTAGGTTTCATCCTGGCCATTCCGCCCGGACCGATCGGTATGGCCGCGATCCGCACGGGAATACGGCAGGGAAGCAGGGCAGCATCCAAGCTCGCACTCGGTGCCGGTCTCTTCGACGTCATCTACTGCGCCCTGGCCATGATGGCCACCTCCGCCGTGGTGGACAAGCTCAATTCGATGGAAGCATCGAGTCCGCTCCTCACGCTCATCATCCAGCTCGTCATCGTCGTCGCAATGATCGGCTTCGGTCTCGTGCAGTTGCGCGACAAGCATCTGCCGATGGCGGCGGAAGAAGAGAAGGGCGATGCCACCAAGAAGAACCTGATGGAGCGTCTGAAGGGACACGGTCCGTTCTTCATCGGAGTCGGCTTCGCCATCGCCAACCTCGCCAATCCGACGTTCATCCCTTCGCTCGCAGCGATGTCGACCTTCATCCAGAAGCTGGATCTCTTCGAGAGCAGGATGCTGAACGATCTCGCCTTCTCTCTCGGTTTTGGAGCGGGCAACATGCTCTGGCTCCTCGTCATGGTGCGTCTCGTACTGCATTACAAGGAGCGCATGACGCCGACCTTCATCACGAGGATTCAACAGTGCACCGGTGTAACCTTGATCGGCTTCGGGACATTTTATGGCGCGCGGATTCTGTACCTCACGAAATGGGCTCAGGTGCTCAGTCTGGTCATGGCGCTGTAACGATCGGCACGGTCTGACCTCCGTACCGGTCACGAAAGGACGCATGAAGAGGATGTCTATCCTGGGCCGGCTGTGTGCCGCCCTGTTGTTCGGTAGTGGTGCGGTCGCCGTCGCCCAGCCTCCTTCCATCGGCGTCAAGGGTGGCTATCAATACATCTGGAATACGTCGTCCATTTCCATCATTCCCGGCAGCGACGATTGCGGGAACTTCACGAACGGCACAGCGAGCGGCTTCTTTGCCGGACTGACGGGCGAGTACGCGTTGTTCGGCGGTCTGATCGAAGCCAGCGGAGCTCTCGTCTTTTCTTCACGACCTGCACAGCTCACCACGATGAGCAACGACAATTTCGAAGTGCTCGATCCAGGAACGAACAGCTACGTGCCGTTGCGACGGCAGCATGCCTTCCAGTCGACGCTCGGCTACGTCAACGTCGAAGTCGGTCTGCGCGTCAAGCCTCTGGCATGGCTGCCCGTCTATCTGCGCATCGCTGCAGACGCAGGCAATCCACTCGTCGGATCGAACTATACGCAGTCGGAAGAGATCGTCGAACCATCGACCGTCCTGTTTCCCGGAGGATTGAAACGCCGCCCGACCGGGTCGGGAGAGTTTCCCGGGCTCGGCACGTCGTACGGTGCGATCGGATCCATCGGGGCTGAAATCCCGTGGATGGAGAACGTGACGATCTGCCCCGAGGTCGGCTATCGTCGTGGTCTGAACTCCGTGACGTCCACCGATACATGGAACCAATCGATGTTGATGGCCGGTGTCCAGGTGCGCTATACCTTCAACGAGCCTGCACCCGTTCCGGCGGTGCGTCGTCCGGAAGAGCCATCGACACCGCCATCACCGCCACCGACGGCGTCGGTGAAGGAACCTGCGCCCGTCATGATCGCATCGATCAGTACGACGCCCCTGGAGCTGAGGGAGACGGTGGTGACGCAGACCTTTCCGCTCCTGCCGTATCTGTTCTTCGACTCGACGTCGGCGACGTTGCGTGAACGCTATACATCGAACGAACCTACCGACGGATTCAACGAGCAGGCCCTGCCGAAGCAGACGCTGCCCATCTACTACCGTATGCTCGACGTGATCGGCCGCCGCATGGTGGACAATCCGCGTGCGACGTTGACGGTGACGGGAACGACGGACGGACGCGAACTGCCTGCCGTCGACGAGAGGAAGAAGCTGGCCGAACGCCGGGCGCAGAACGTGATCTCCTATCTCACATCGCGATGGGGTCTTGCCACATCGCGCTTCGTCCTTCGTACGCTCGACAGGCCCGCTCTCGTTTCCAGCGACCGATACGCCGAAGGATGGGAAGAGAATCGCCGGGTCGAACTGGCGTCGTCCGAACCGACGGTGATGGGGCCGGTCGTCCATACGCGATTCAACGAATACATTCCCGTACAGCCCAGGCACGAGTTCACGACGTCGGTGCGGAATCCCGAGCTCGCGCGTTCGTGGAACCTCGACGTCGGCAGGGCGAGAACGTCCGTGGCGACACGAGGTGGTGACGGTCTGGCGCCTGAACGTATCGTCTTCGATCTCGACCAGGACATGACGGACAAGCTGGGCCCTGTCGTCAATCCCGTGGATACGCTCGATGCGCGTCTTGCCGTCACCCAGCAGGACGGCAGCACTGTGGATGCGTCCACGCGCTTCCCGCTGATCAAGACGGTAAGCAACTACGAGGTGAGCAGGCTGAGTCTCATCGTGTTCGACTTCGATCAATCCCTCATCAGCGAGCAGAATCGTGAGATGATGAAACGCGTCATCGCGGCGTCGGCCCGACCGAACAGCACGGCTACGATCAAGGGAACGACGGACAGGCTCGGCGAGCTCTCGCACAACATGGAACTTTCGCAGTCGCGCGCCCGTGCCGTCCAGCAGTATCTTGCATCCGTGGCACCGCAGGTCCGGCTCGACCAGGTGACCGGCGTCGGGCCGTCCGATCTTCCGTACGACAACAACCTGCCGGAAGGCCGCTACTACTGCAGAACCGTCTCGTTGACGATCACAACACCCTTGAGGTAGGTATGAACAGACGAGCACTTTTCACCGGCTTCGTGCCGATGTCACGCGACCGGTCGCCGATGGATATCGGTCCCGAAACCGGTCTGATCGTGGCAGCGGGCCTGGAGCCGCATTCGACACCGCTGACGCGCGAAGACGTCTACCATCTCCTTCGTCGTATCGGCTTCGGCCCGACCTATCAGCAGGCCACGGCCTACGTCGGAAGGAATGCCGCCGATGTCGTCGAAGAACTCCTGGGTTCGGATGACGAAGCCGATCTGCCATCGCCGGGGAACTGGATCGACGCCGTGACCGAGAATCCCGAAGGGGCCGACCTGCAGACGAGATTCGCCATCGAAGGGCAGTGGAATGCGAACATGGCCCAGCTCGGCAACTGGTGGCTGAAGGCCATGGCCGCCGACGTGAAAGCCGTGGAGAAACTGACGGCGTTCTGGAACGATCACTTCGCCACGGAGTTCAGCTTCGACCAGGGTGAAAGCTATACGATACCGCAGATACTCTACCGCAAGTACCTGACGCTGCGGAAGGACCGCCTCGGCGATTTCCGCCGGATGTGTCTCGACGTCACGCTCGACGATGCCATGGTGTGGTATCTCGGCAGTCACTTCAACGAAGTCGGACGACCGAACGAGAACTACGCCCGCGAACTCATGGAGCTCTTCACCACCGGCATCGGATGGTATACGGAAGGCGACGTGAAGGAAGCGGCCCGCGTACTCACGGGATGGAAGTCGCAGCGATACAACGACGAACCCGCACCGAACGGGCAATACAAGACGTGGTTCAACGCGGCGCGGCACGACGTCGGTGCGAAACAGTTCATGGGACAGACGATTCCCGCGCGTACCGTCGACAACAACACGGAATTCCAGGTCAAGAACGAGGAAGTGTACCGTCTGATCGAGATCCTGTTCCAGCAGCGTCCCGAAGCCGTCGGCAGGTTCATCGCCGACAAGCTCTACAGGTTCTACGTCTACAGCTCGCCGACGGACGTCGATGCGACGGTATTGAACCAGCTTGCGCAGGTCTTCATCGCGAACGATTTCAGGATCAAGCCGCTGCTGAAGACGCTGTTCTCCAGCGCACACTTCTTCGATCTCGCACTGCGTGGCGCGCAGATCAAGACGCCCGTCGAATACGTTGCAAGCTTCATGCATGCACTCGGCACCGATGCAGGCAATCCCCAGAGCTGGGTGGCGCGTATGGATCAGGCCATGATGGATCCTCCCACGGTGGCGGGATGGCCCGGCTACCGTTCGTGGATCAGCACGAATACCTATCCCGTGCGTCGCCAGTTCGTCTCGGCCGTCGTCGGCCAGATGAGCGACACGGACTTGATGTCCTTCATCACCGGTATCGCCGATCATACCGACGCGAAGAAATTCGTTCGTGAGGTCGTTGGCCTGTTGCTGCCCATGCCCGTCTCCGAGGAGCGCCACACCTTCTATCTCAGCGCATTGCTGCAGAACACGCCCGATTACGAGTGGCCGCAGGTTCTGCAGGATCCTTCCGCCGCAGCCGCACGAGTTCGTGGGTTGCTGACGACGCTTTCGAAGGCGCCGGACTTTCAACTCTGCTAACTACCACGGTGACAATGATGAAACGTCGCAACTTTATCAAGACAACGACCGCTGCGGCCGTCGGTACACAGGTCCTTGGCGGAGTCCCGCTGCGCGCGTTCTCGCCCGTGGAGCTCATACCGGCATTGCAGGCGGAGAACGACAACATCCTGATCGTGATCCAGATGTTCGGCGGTAACGACGGGCTGAATACGATCATTCCTGCCGACGATCCCGAATACTACAAGATCCGTCCTACGATCGGTGTGAAGAAAGACAAGGCCGTCAACGTCCTGTCCCGCGTCTACATGCATCCGGCCCTCGATCCGGCGGGAACGTACAACATTCGCCGGCTGCTGGAGGATGGACGTCTCGCGATCGTCCAGGGAATCGGATACGAGAATCCGAACCTGTCCCACTTCCGCTCGACGGATATCTGGCTGAGCGGCTTCAACACGTCCGACCCCAATGCCCGTCTCGTCGACGGCTGGGTCGGTCGCTATTATGCACGAACGCTTCCCGGTTTTCCGGAAAACCTTCCCGAGCATCCTGTCGCCGTGCAGATCGGTGGCACGCTGTCCATGCTCTTCCAGAGTCCGAAGGGTGACGTCGGCATCGCATTGACCGATCCGCAGAAGTTCTTCGAACTCGGACAGGGGCTGTCGCCCGACATGAATCCGTTGCCCGAGGATACGTTCTACGGCAAGGAGTTCAACTTCGTCCGTCTCGTCGCCGAACAGTCCGACCGGTATTCGACGGTGGTGAAGGAAGCCTTCGACAGGGGAACGAACAGGGTCGACTATGCTGACAACGGTTTCGTACGCCAGCTCCAGCTCGTCGCCCGTCTGATATCGGGTGGATTGAAGTCGAAGGTCTACATGGTCTACATGGGTGGTTTCGATACACACGTCCAGCAGCAGAACGACGATCTTACAGGGCTGCACCCCTTTCTTCTGGAATCGCTCAGCACGGGGATCGGACAGTTCATGCAGGACGCACTCACGCAGGGCTTCGCCGACCGCGTCGTGGGCTTCACGGCATCGGAATTCGGCCGGCGTCCGTACGAGAACGGAAGCCGTGGTACGGACCACGGTACGTCGTCCGTCCAGTTCGTCTTCGGGAACAAGGTCAACGCCGCCGTCTTCGGGACGTCGCCCGATCTCACGAACTTCGACAGCAACGGTGACCTGCGATATCAATACGATTTCCGCCGCGTATACACGGACGTGATCGAGCGGTGGTTCGGAGGAACGTCCGAAGACACCGAGGCCGTATTCGGTGAACGCGTTCTGCCACTCGGCGTCATCAAGGAAGCGGTCAGCGTCGGCGATGCCTACCAGGGCCGGATGCCGATCGACGTATCCGTCTTCCCGAATCCATCGGCCAGCAGTGTTACACTGGAATGGCAACAGCCGGTACCGGCATCGGTCGTCGTGGATCTCTACGGTATCGAAGGGCGCTTCGTCGAACGGCTGTACGAAGGATCTGTTCCGGCCGGTTCCGTACGTTTACCGGTTACACCGGCGAAATCGGGGAGCTACCTTTGCAACGTGATCGTCAACGGTGTGCGCAATACCGTGAACGTGACCGTCCTTCGCTGACCTTCCGGTATGTCCGTGACTACACGTCGGGATTTTCTTCGCTATGTCCTGCTCGCCTCCGGTGCCACGTATACGATGGGTATGGAGGGATGTCGACGTATTGCCGAGGATGCGACATCGAAGGCACCGGCTTCGTCCGCTCGTACAGGACCGATCGTCGACGGTCAGCGCTTCCGTCTTGCACATCGCTATCTCCGCGACGGAGGCTCGTTCCCGTCACCATCCCGTACCGAACGCTGCGACGTTCTCGTCGTGGGCTCCGGCATGTCCGGACTGGCGGCGGCGACCATGGTCCATCGGCAGGGGATCGACGTCCGGGTCATCGAATCCGAACCACGTCCGGGTGGAACGGCGGTCAGCCATCAGGATGGGGCCGTTTCGATACCGCTGGGCTCCGTCTACTTCGTCGACCGTACACCCGAGCTCGAAGCATTGATCGACTATGCCGGTGTCCAGCCGGTCGAATGTCCCGGCGATGGCTATGTGTTCGATGGTGTTCTGTATCGTGACCTCTGGTCCGATGCCGACCTCGGCAGGGCCATACGTTCGGATGCCGACCGCGACGGCATGCGCCGCTTCCGCGACGATCTTCTCGCCCTGGGCGATACCCTGCCGTCCTATCCGCTCCCTGCGGTGTTGAATGACCGGCTCCGGAAGCTCGACGGTACGAGTGGCCGTGATTATATACGTCGTTATCAATCGCCGACCCTCGACGCAATCCTCGATGCCTACAGCAAGTCATCCATGGGCGCTCCTCTGGACGCCACCAATGCCTACTGTCTCCTGAACTTCTATTCCAGTGAGTTCGGCAGGAGCTTCGATCTCGGACGCTATACGTTTCCCGGGGGTACCTCCGTTCTCTCGGGTGGCCTTGCACGGCGTCTCCCTGTCATGACGGGACGCCTTGCGGTACGTGCGGGACAGGATGGCAGTGACGCCATCGTGGACACGATCGATGACGAAGGAACCATCATCCGTCATCGGGCCCGCTGCGTCATCATGGCCATTCCGAAGTTCCAGGTGCCGCACCTGATGCCGGATATCTCCGCCGAGCGTGCGGCGGCCTGCAGGGCCCTGACCTATGCGCCATACGCGACCATCCATATCGCGTCCGGCATGCCGCTCGTCGACGAGCGCATATACGACACGTGGCATTTCCCGATGGCCGGAGGATATACCGACGTCATCGCACCGACGACCGTCCAGCGTGATGCCGGTGGCCAGCATGTAGCATCGCTGTTCGCACCCGTCGACATCGCACGACGCTCCATGTTGCAGAACGACGAGGCCTTCGTCCGCTTCGCACACGATTCCGTGACGGCTTTCGAAGAGACGTTGTCGGAGAAGCAGCGCGATTCCATAACGGGAGTCTATCTATGGCGGTGGGGACACGGAATCGTCGTACCTACGCTCGGGTCGCATGCCGGTATCGCACAGGCGGTATCGCGTCCGGATGGGGCGATCTTCTTCGCCAATACGGACAACGATGCCTCGCCGGCAATGGAGAATGCCGTCAGCCAGGGAGCACTCGCAGCCGAGGCCGTGATGCGTCATATGGCGCGGTCGCGGAACAAAGCCGCGACCCCGAACGTCCCATGACCTGAATTCACCTCTCATTTTATGGGGTAGTACGATGAAGAAGCCGCTCGTTGGCTTTTGTGCCATGATGGTGGCGATCGCGTTGATCGCCGGATGCACAAGCAGCAGTGATCCCAGTCCGGAACCGCGGCTGGAAATGCGCACGTCGATGAGTTCGGATATGGTCAAGGCCACGTCCGTCAAGACCGGTGCGGTACAAGGCGGATTGTTCGCCGACAGTATCCGGGTCGACAGTGTCCGCATCCTGATTTCGAGGATCAAGCTCAAGAGATCCGACGAGGACACGACGAACGGTGGTCGTGACGTCAAGACCGGTCCTGCTCTCATCGTGTTCGCACGTGCGGGAGTCCGGACGGCATTCAACACGCCGATCCCGACGGGTACCTACGACAAGATCAAGCTGGAAATGCATAAGTTCAGTGGCAGCGAAGCCGATCAGTATCGCAACGATCCGACGTTCGGAGATTTCGCCGCCGATCGCGTCACCGTCATCGTCGACGGAACCGTCTACGAAGGTGGGACCGGTACGCCCTTCCGGCTCGAGAATGACGATACCGAGAACCTGTGGATGAAGTTCGATCCCTACGTCAGCATCACGTCCAGTACGACGACGTCGGTCGCACTCGACTTCGATGCAGTGCAGGTCTTCCGTGCAGGTGGATCGCTGCTCCATCCTCGCGACCCGCGCGCGAGCATTACCCTGCGCGATCGGCTCAAGCTCGCATTCAAGCTGACGAAACGTTGATATCATAGAACGCACACACGTCATAGAGGGGAGTATGAAGTTCTTTGCAGTCGTGATGGCAGCCCTCGTATGCAGCCTCAGCGCATACGGGCAGGGTCCTAAAGGAAAGGAATTCGGATTCGGCCTGATGGTGGGAGAACCGCTCGGCGGTACCGTGAAGTACTGGCTGAACAAGGAGAATGCGCTGGTGGGCGACATCGGTCGCTCCTACTTCGGTAACCCGCGTCTCCAGGTAGACTATCTCTGGCACTTCGATGCCTTCCAGTCCCAGGTCGTCAAGCTCTATGCCGGACCTGGCCTCGGACTCGGCTTCGGGCGCGAAGGATACGGCATCTGGTACAAGCGTGGCAAGGACGACGTCTTCTACTACCGCAAGGATGGAGACGTCGGTATCGCGGCCCGCGCGGTCTTCGGTCTGAACGTCATCCCGAAGCGTACACCGCTGGAGATCTTCCTCGAAATGGGACCGAACATCGGCATCGTGCCCGGCTTCGGCGTCGCCTTCGACGTCGCGGCGGGTGTCCGGTTCTATCCGTAAACAGCACGGCGTGGATAATGAAGCCCTTGCATGGACGACCATGCAGGGGCTTTTCTGTTGTCGTTGTGGTCTCTCATGTGTCATGTATGTCATCATATCGGATCGGCGGCGACATGATACGAAAAACAAAAGCCCGGCTCAATGAAGAGTCGGGCTTCGTCGTATGCTCATGAGTGCGGAAGACGGGACTTGAACCCGTACGCCCTTGCGAGCGCCACCCCCTCAAGATGGTGCGTCTGCCAATTTCGCCACTTCCGCATCAGGGGAAGACAAAAATACGGAGTCCGGCGCAATTGGACAAACGTTTCTCATCAATCTTCTCCCTGTGCCTTGGTCCAGCCGGGAACTCCGTCGAATTCCTGGAGCTTCTCGACGTGGGCCCAGCGGATCTCGGCGCTGATGCGATGGATGAGATCCATGATTTCCGCGTCCGTCATCTCGCCTTCGGTCTTCAGGAACCGTGCGCGGTACTGATCCGTGCAGTCCGTGATGGTGCCCGTAGGAGGATAGACGCGCGTACCGCGGTTGGAGATCATCTTGAGCGTTGACGTCGCACCGGCCGTCAGGCGTTCGATGGCGGCGCCGAGGGCGAGGGGATCGAGCGGGCTTTCGATGAAGATGTCCGTACCCGCCACGCGGCGCGTCTTGGTCTTCACGATATCGCGTTCGGAGCTGAAGGCCGGCAGCTGGATCGGCTTGACGTCGCGGATGGCGTACTGTGCACTCTTCTTGCCGAAGTTGGCGATGACGGCATCCGTGTATTCGGACGTCGTGCATGCCGCGGCATCGCCCACGACGTCGCGCGTGCGGTACTTGCCTTCTTCCCAGGTGACGACGACGGCATTCTCGATGGTGGCTGCCGCTTCGAATTCACCGAGGTGACGAAGCATCATCACTGCGGACATGATGACGGCCGTAGGATTGATGTTGTTCTTGCCTGCATACTTCGGCGCCGATCCATGGACGGCTTCGAAGATGGCGACTTCCGTACCGATGTTGGCAGAAGGGGCGAAGCCCAGGCCGCCGACGAGGGCCGAGGTCAGGTCGCTCATGATGTCGCCGTTCATGTTCGTCGTCACGATCACGTCGAACTGCTCCGGCTTCTTGACGAGCTGGTGGCAGCAGTTGTCGATGATGATGTGATTGGCTTCGATATCGGGATACTCCTTGGAGATCTCCTCGAAGGTGCGCTTCAGCAGACCTTCCGTCATCTTCATGATGTTCGACTTCGTAGCGCAATGCACCTTCGTACGGCCTTCGGCGCGAGCGAATTCGAAGGCGAGGCGGACGACCTTCTCGCAGCCCTTGCGGGAGATCAGCTTGAGGCACTGTGCCACGCCGGGCGTCTGCATGTTCTCGATACCGGCATAGAGGTCTTCGACGTTCTCGCGCACGACGACGAGGTCGAGCTTGCGGCCGCTGTACGGCGTGGGTACGCCGGGCAGTTCACGGACGGGACGGATGTTGCCGAAGGTTTCGAAGAGCTTGCGGAGCGTGACGTTCGCACTTTTTTCACCGTAGCCTACGGGTGTTCCGAGGGGGCCTTTCAGAACGACGCGCGTCTTGGAGATGGAGTCGATCGTTTCCTGCGGCACGCCGGAAGCGATGCCCTGTTTGAATACGCGTTCACCGGCATGACGTTCTTCCCAGGCGACGGCTGCACCGGTGGCCTCGATGATCTTCATGGCGGATTCTACACATTCGGGTCCAACGCCATCGCCGGGGATGACGGTCACCAGCTTCTTGCCATCAGGTGTGAGATGGATCTTCATCGTATTCTCCAAGGTGATATCGGAATGAGGGCGCAAAGATACTAAGAGCACCCCAGCTGAAGGGGCACCTAACGGGTGACGACGACCTTGCCGACGGCCGATTCCTTGGTGGATGCCGATACGGTATGGACGATATAGACACCGGGAGGCGTCATCCTGCCCTCGGTATCGCGGCCGTCCCAGAGTGCCTGGCGTCCGCGCGTCTGAAGTGCGGCCACGAGGTGGCCGTTCGGCGTCATGATGCGTACGTCGGCATCGGAGGCCAGGCCATCGATCACGAGCTGGGCACCCGACAACGGCCGGTATGGCTGGGGATGGAAGGTCATGGCGAAGGAGGGGAGGGGACGGATGCTCTGCGTCGCGGCCGACGAGAGGCCGACGGCGGTGCCGAAGTAGGCACGGCCCGTACGTTCGTCCACGGTCACCGATCGCACGTTGTCGTCGATCAGGGGTGTCTTCGCTGCCGAGATCGTGGCGAGAACTTCCGTACCGTCTTCATTGAGGACGAAGACCCCGCCCGTCGTGGCGACCCATTTGTAGTTGAGGGCATCGACGTGGATGTCGTTGACGACGACCGAGGAGAGAGCCGTGATGCGGCGCACGAAAGGTACGGTCGTGTTGGTGGCGGTACCGGGTGATGCGATGACGGCCACGCCCTTGGCGGTACCGATCCATAGCGCACCATTACGGTCGAGACGGATGATGTTGACGGTGTTGTCGGGCAATTGCGTGTTGCTCGACCGGACGACGTTGCAGATATCGTCGGACGGTTCGGGCGTATTGCGGTCGTTGATGACGAGCAGGCCGTTCGCGGCGTTGCTGGCCATCCACTTGCCTCCTGCGAGGTCGATGGCCAAGGACCGGAAGAGATTGCTGCGAGGATCGGCGCAGTTGGAGTAGGTACGGTATGCCGACGGATTGTCCCTGGGAATGCTCATCAGTATCTGGCTTCCCGCCTGTTCGTTCACCATCCACGTGGTGCCGTTGCGATCCGTAGCCACGTCGCCGACGAGGACGTAGTTGGGATCGGAGGCGATGCCGCGCAGCCCGGAGTTGTTCTGATCGTAGCGGAACAGGTCGATGCCGGTCTCCGTCTTCTTCGCACGTACGACGCCGCGTCCCCACGTGCCGATCCATACGCTGCCGTCGGGCTGTGCGTTGACGCGGTAACAGGCATTCGTGGCCAGTTCCGGATTGTCGGTCGTCGTGATGTTGGTCCAGCGCGTGCCGTCGAACGTCGTGATGCCGACGCCGGTACGGGGAGGATCGACGTCCGTAGCCGCCCACAGACCTCCTTCGTTGTCGATGGCGAGATGGACGAACTGGTTCGAGATCGGGGAATTCACGTCGACAGGCTGGGCCGGACCCGCCGTGCCGATGGCGATGGAGCGGTCACGGACGAAGCCGACGAACGATGTCCGTCCGTCCGCACGATAGGTGATGTGTCCGTTCAGTTCCGACGGCCATACGACGGGGACTTCGCCCGAAAGGGTATATACTCCGGAGATCGTCGAGTAGTAGACGACGCCATCCAGGACGGAGAGGCCGTTGATGACGGCCGGTGCCGTAGCGAGCGTCTGGAAGGAACCGTTCGACAGCGTCTGTATGCTCGTCCCGGCGGTGACGACGATCGTGGTGCCATCCGACCGTATGCGCGAGACGCGTGCCGAGCCGAGGCCCTGGGCCGTACCGTAGACGGTCCAGACGCTGGGAAGGCGGAGCGTGGTGACGTCGAGCGGAGCGGCTACGACGCCTGAATCCGTCGCTGCCCACAGGGTATCGTGCAGGATCGTGATGCCGTTGACGGGTGTCTTGTCCTGTAGCGTACCGATGCGGTCCACCGTCTCGTTGAACACGCCGCGTTCGGTATCGTAGCTCACGATGCCGAAGTCCGTGGCGAGATAGAGTGTCGTATTGCGCAGTACGAAGTCGTTGATACGACGCCTGGGATACTGCGTAGCGCGGCGGATGTCGGTGACGTTCTTCCAGGTGAAGTCTTCGTTCACGACGTCGAAGCCGCCGTCCAGACATCCGATATAGACTTTCTTCGTCGCGGGGTCGCACATCACGGAGGTGACGTCGAGCGACAGCAGGGCGCCGATGTTCCGGAACTGGCTCACGGCCTCGGTGGCGGGGTCGTAGACGAAGACGCCGCCCGACGTCGCTGCCCAGATACGTCCTTCACTATCGATCGACGCCGAGCGTACCGATCGCAGGGACGAGAACGTCTGCCAGTCGGTCAACTGCAGTTGCTGTGCTTCCAGCGTGCATGGGATCGCATAGGCGCAGAGAAGGCCGAGGACGAGTCGACGGAATGTGGACACCATGTATGGGCGTGGATCGTGAGGAAACCGAATCAGGATTCTTGACGTGCATGGGCCTCGTCGAGCTGCGTCAGGATCGACGCCATTTGCAGAGCTACGACGGCCGCCTCGGCACCTTTGTTACCCATTCCACCGCCTGCACGCTCCTGAGCCTGTTCGATCGTATACGTCGTGAGGACGCCGAAGACGCAGGGAATGCCGGTGTCGACGGAAATGCGGGCGATGCTGTCGGCGACCGGACCCGATACGTATTCGAAGTGGGCCGTATCGCCTTTGATGACCACGCCGAGCGTGACGATGGCATCGTAACAACCGCTTTCCGCCATCGTGGATGCGACGATGGGTATCTCGAAGCTGCCGGGACAACGGACGACGGTAACGTCATCCTCGTGTACGCCATGGAGCTGGAGTGTTTCGAGGGCCCCCTCGAGGAGCTTGCCTGTGATGAAGTCGTTCCAGAGTGCGGCTACGATGCCGATGCGGAGGCCGGCACCATCCGTGCGGCCTGTGATCGCTTGTGTCATGTCGTGATATCAGGGTGTGGTAGGGTAATTCCGGGCGCGTGCTGCCAATGCTTCGAACAGCTCGACCGGAAGGCCGAAATTACCAAAGTTGCGCTCGTCGTAGTCCCGGGTTCCATGGTAGTCCGATCCTCCGGAGATCACGAGGTCGTGCTGCTTCGCCAGTACGCGATAGTATTCGCGCGTGACGAACCAGTGGGAAGGGTGGTAGACCTCCACTCCATCGATGCCCGTGGCCAGCAGGGCGAGGAAGAGCCGTGGATCGTTGTAGGTACGACCGGGATGGGCCACGATGGCCACACCCCCTGCGGCATGGATCATGTCCACGGCCTGCTTGATGGTGAAGGCCGACTTCGCCACGTAGCCCGGCTTGCCCGTATCGAGATAGACGTCGAAGGCCTGCTGGAGGTGCTTGGCGTAGCCGTGCTTGACCATGACGGCGGCCACGTGGGGCCGTCCTATCGGAGCCGATCCGGCCTGGTCCGTCACTTCGTCGTAGGAGATACGGATGTTGATCCGATTCAGTCTCTCCACCATCTCCACGGCCCGACGTTCGCGGTCGTTGCGGAAGAAGGTGATGTATTCATTCAGCGGACCGTGATGTTCGTCGAGATGGTATCCGAGGACGTGCGTATCGCGGCCGTGTTCGAAACACGAGACCTCGATGCCCGGAACGAGCGTTACCGGACCGTTGTATCCACCCCTGCGCAGCACCGCGTAGGCATCCATGTTGTCGTGATCCGTGATCGACAACGCCATGAAGCCATGCCGCTCGGCCTTCTCGACGAGCTGATGGGGATAGAGGATGCCGTCGCTGCATCGCGTATGCGTATGCATATCTGCATGCAACTGGAGAGGATTGGTCGGTGTCGTGGTGGCTTCGCTCATGGGCGTTCCCGGACGAACCACGCCCGGGCGATGAAGCCGTCGCGTACGTCGTAGATGGCGACGGCATGGACGATCCCATCGTCGCGGAGTCCCGTCACATGCTCTTCGTCGATGGCTGTATTGCCGCATGTCATCCGGTGGACCAGCGTGCAGTGCAGTGCCGTACGTTCGGTGAACATGCGTCCGTATCGCTCGCGCATGGCATCGATGCCACGGCAGAAGACGTCGCCGGAATGCAGATCGATGAGTTCCACGTCGTCCGTATAGACGGCACAGAAGGCATCGATGTCGCGACCGTTATAGGCGTCGAGCTGTTCCTGAGCGCATTGTTCCGGCGTTCGCATCATGAGAGTATCCTGGTGAGCATCGTCTGGAGGATGACGAGGGGATCCGTCGACGATGACTTGATGGTGAGATCGGCCTGGGCCAGGGCATAGAGTGCCGCTTCGATACGTGCCGGACCATAGCGGTCGAGTACTGCGAGATTGTCGGCCACGGCATAAGGTTGCATACCGGCCAGCCGTGCGATTTCGTTCCGGTCGGTCGTACCCTGGACGTCGCAGAGACGGAAGAGCGTCACGAAATATCGCGTGAGCATGGCGATGATGAGGATTTCCTGCCGCTCGGCCTCCATCATGCGTGTCAGGATCGTGAAGGCGGCCGGTGCATCGCGGCGTCCTACGGCACGTTGCAGTTCGAATACGTTATAGCTTTTTCCGGCACCGACGACGGCATTGACGTCGTCGATACCGATATCCGTCCTGTCGCCCGCATACGTCCGAAGCTTGTCGATCTCCATGGACAGATCGCGGAGCGCCGTCCCGCAACGCAACAGGAGGAAGTCCGACACTTCCGGCGACATGGTCAGGCCGAGTCGTTGTGTCCTGTCCCGTACCCACGAAAGCACCTGTGGTTCCTTCATGCGCGGGAATTCCTGCCACTGCGCGTTCTTGAGGAGGACGTTGAACGGGAACTTCAGAGCGGACATCTTCCTCGATGCCGTCTGGGCGTTCGACTTCGACGTGGCACCGATGCCGTCGGCCGAAGGGATGGATGCGGTAAGGAGCAGGAAGGTCGTGGGCGAAGGCGAAGCGAGATACTGGGACAGGGGATCGTTACCCTTCCTGTCGCGCGATGCCGAAATCTTGTCGAATCGTCGCACCCATATCGTGCGCCGTTCGGACATCATGGGATAGGAACGCGCGATGGAGAACACCGTATCCATCGATGTGCCTTCGCCGTCGATGACGTCGCTGTTCATGCCCGTCGCATCGGTTGCAGCCGCTGCGGTGTAGAGAGCATTGGCAGCTTCGTCGACCTGGAATTCCTCTTCGCCGAACAGTAGCAGCACGGGCGGATAGGTGCCGTTGCTGACGATGTCCCGGATGATGTCGGCCATGCGCGGACCCCTTACCGTTGCGTCGTCTTCGGATCCAGCGCGTCGCGCAGACCGTCACCGAACAGGTTCAGCGCGAAGACCGCCACGGCCATGGCGATACATGGATAGAGTGTCATGCCCCAGTTCGTTCCGACGGCGATGTAGCCGTAGCCGTCGCGGATCATCTGTCCCCACGATGGCGTAGGAGGTTGCACACCGAGGCCGATGAAACTGAGCGATGCTTCGGCGATGATGGCAGTGGCGAAACCTGCCGTGGACAGGACGATGATGGACCCGGCGGCATTGGGAAGCATATGCCGCCATATCGTCCGCGCCGTGCCGTAGCCGAGAGCCCGCGTGGCTTCCACGTATTCCTGTTCGCGGATCGAGAAGAACTGTCCGCGTACGATACGGGCGATGTCCACCCACGACGACACGCCGATGGCGATGAACGTCTGCCAGTATCCCTGGCCGAGGATGACGCTGAAGGCGATGACGAGCAGGATGGTAGGGAAGGACCATACGACGTTGACGAACCACATGATGACGTCGTCGACCCATCCTCTGAAGAATCCCGCCAGTGCACCGAGCAGGATACCGATGGCCAGGGCGATGGACTCGGAGATGAGACCGACGCTGAGACTGACGCGCATGCCGTAGACCAGACGCGAGAACATGTCGCGGCCGAAGCGGTCCGTACCGAGAAGGAAGAGCGGTTCATCGTACCATTCGTCCTGGCCCTTGCCTGCAAGGGCCGATATGGCGATGCGGTAGTCCTGTCCCGCCGGATCGACGTAGTGCACCGAATCGCCACGCAGTTCGAAACGATCGATGGCGATGATGGACGGAGTGGAAGGATCGGACGGGTTCTTCTTGTACAGGACCTTGCCGCGGAAGCCAGCTGGCTTCACGGAGTATTCGAGGATCTGCGTCGTAGGATCGAACTGCGTGACCACCGGTGCGCCGATGGCCATGAGGACCATGACGACGAGGATCGAGAGACCGACGACGGCACCGGGATTCTTCCTGAGACGGCGCCATGCCAGACGACCAAGGCTCTCACCCTGCTCCTGCGTTGATTGCTGCTTGCTCATTTCAGGCGCACCTTGGGATCGATGAAGGCATAGACGATGTCGGCCAGCATGTTGACGACCACGAAGACGACGGCCGTGAACAACACCGTGCCCTGGATCATCGGATAGTCGAGCTTCTCGATGGCATTGAATGCCGCCAGCCCGATGCCCGGCCAGTTGAAGATGAATTCGATGAAGTAGGTACCGGCGAGAAGGCCGGCGAACCATGCGCTCACCGTCGTGACCACGGGATTCAGCGCGTTGCGCAAGGCATGCTTGAAGAAGACCGTGATGTTGTTGAGTCCTTTGGCACGTGCCGTGCGGACGTAGTCCTGACCGAGCACGTCGAGCATGCTGCTTCGCGTGACGCGTGCGATGATGGACAGCGGACGTATCGCAAGCGTGATCATCGGCAGAAACAGATACTCGGGACCTCGATCGATGTAGCCGCTGTTCGGGAACCAGTCGAGCAGGACGCCGAAGACCAGGACGAAGAGCAGACCGACGACGAAGGCCGGTAACGAGATGCCGAAGAGCGAAGTGGACATCGTGAGCGTATCAAGCCACGAATTGGGCTTCCACGACGCGATGACCCCTAACAGGATGCCCAGGATCGTCGCGATGGCCATCGACGACACTGCCAGCAGGGCCGTGGGGCCGATACGCTCCTTGAGCGCTTCGTAGACGGGGCGGTTCGTAGCGATCGACGTCCCCATATCCTTCTGCGTCAGGTTGTACATGTAGGTGGCGATCTGCACGGGCATCGGTTTGTCGAGGCCGAGCTGCTCGCGCAGTGCCGCCACGGATGCCGCGTCGGCCCGTTGTCCGAGCAGGACGCGCGCCGGATCACCCGGAGGACGGATGAAGAACGTCACCAGCACGACGCCGATGAGGACGAGGAATGAATAGAGGATCTTTCGCAGCAGATAGGTTGCCATCGGTTCACGCTCCCAGGGCGACGCCGTGCGGACCGGCAAGGTGGTCGATACTCACGCGTACCGCTTCGTTGACACTCGTGAGGCCAAGGAACTGCCGCGCAAGGACGGGGAATGACGGAGTATGGTCGGTAAGATAGAAGAGGACGTCCGGCGCCCTGCCCGTCGCTTCCTGCCGTTCGCCGAGCATGTCGGCGGCGGTGAGGGCCGTGCATTCGCCGCAGTCGATGAGTGCGACGCCGGGCAGCATCGATGCCAGCATCGGTCCGAGCAGGGGATAGTGCGTACATCCCAGGACCAGCGTATCGATATGATTGGCGATGAGCGGGCGGAGGTATTCCGCGGCGACGAGGCGCGTCGCCTGTGTGTCCAGCCATCCTTCTTCGACCAGTGGAACGAAGAGTGGGCACGGCTGGCTGTGTACCGTGATCGAACGAGGGCCGGCACTCCGGTCGATCGAGCGTGCATAGGAATTGCTCGCGATCGTGGCGCGGGTGCCGATGACGCCGATCTGGCCGTTATGAGTGCGGGTCACCGCTTCCATCGCCGCGGGTTCGATCACGCCGAGGACGGGTACGGGCATCTCCGCCTGCAGGATGTCGAGGGCGAGAGCCGATGCGGTATTGCATGCCACGACGATCATCTTCACGTCGTGCTGCATCAGGAAGGCCGAGCATTGCCGGCTGTAGTTCCGGATGGTCTCCGTGCTCTTGTTGCCGTAGGGCACGCGGGCAGTGTCGCCAAGGTAGACGAACCGTTCGTTGGGAAGGATACGGAACAGGTGCTTGAGTACGCTCAAGCCGCCGATTCCGGAGTCGAAAACGCCGATCGGGCGCTGGTCGTTCAGCATGACGGCAAATGTACGAAAGGGCAGGTGCCCTTCAGGTCTGTTATATTGAGTGTGTGAAACTCTCTCTTCGTGCCCGGCTGACCTTCATGTACAGTGCCCTCGTGGCACTGACGCTGGCAGCGTTCGCCGTGGTGGCGTATTTCACGGTGTCCAGTGAACTCAACGAGAACCTGGATGCATCGCTGTCGAGAGTGGCCGCCTCGCTCGAAACGGTGATACGGAAGGAACAGCAGGCCGCGAAGCGTCCGCTCATGCCGTTGCGTCGTGACAAGCGTACGAAGACGCCTGAACGTACCGACGACTTCGCCTTCCTGAACCGCGTGTCTGCACGCGACGTTGTTGGACCGGTCCTTCCACCCGAGAACGAGACGCAGCTCGACGACCCGGTATGGTCGGCCGTCTACGAACACATGCTTCTCAATTCGTCGAACTATCTGATCCAGGTGAACGACCGTCAGGGGGTGATCGTATGGAGGTCCGACAATCTCCAGACCGACAGCCTGCCGCTGTTCTCGACGTTCGAACAACATGGGGCCAAGGTCGTCGACGACCGTATCCATACGTATTATACGCTCGGTGGCATACGCTATCGTCTGGTGCTGTATCGAGGTGGTGCGGCCGAGGTCGCCGCCGCCTATCCCGCCGGTGAGGTGGATGCGACGCTGCGGCGTCTGTTCTCACTGATGCTCTACGGTATGCCGGTAGCCATGTTGCTGTCGTCGCTCGCAGGATGGTTCCTCGCCCAGCGTTCGTTGCGTCCGGTCGACGAGATCACGCTGTCGGCACGGAAGATCACGGCAAAGAATCTCGCCCAGCGTCTGCCGATGCCTCCCACGAACGACGAAATCGCGCGGTTGACGGAAACGCTGAACGAGATGATCGCGCGACTGGAGACATCCTTTACGCGCATCCGGCAGTTCACCTCCGATGCCTCTCATGAACTGAAGACGCCGCTGGCGATTCTCATGGGCGAGCTCGAGATCGCATTGAGACGCCCGATGACGGCCCATGAATACCGCGCGACGCTCGAAAGCTGTCTCGAGGAAGTGGAGCGTCTGACGAGTCTGGTGCAGGGGCTGCTCGACCTCTCCCGCGCCGATACCGGCCAGGTCATGGTCGACCGCAAGCCGCTGCGTCTGAGTGCGCTGGTCGAGGATATCTGTGACGACGTCATCATCCTGGCCGAGCAGAAGCGTATCGTTCTCGACCAGGACATCCAGCCTCACGTGATGGTGGACGGCGATCGAGTACGTCTCCATCAGGCCCTGCTCAACGTCATCGAGAATGCAGTGAAGTATACGCCGGACGAAGGCATGGTGCGTGTGCAGTTGCGGAAGAACGACTCCGATGCCGTCATCATCGTCGCCGACACCGGTATCGGTATTCCGGCAGGGGATACGGCCTTCATCTTCGACCGGTTCTATCGTGTGGACAAGGCGCGGAGCAAGAGCATCCAGGGTACGGGGCTCGGCCTCGCCATCGTGAAGTGGATCGTCGACGCACATGACGGCACCATCGACGTCCACAGCGAGGAGGGAAGAGGAACGACGTTCACCATCTCCCTTCCCCTGCATCGTGAGGAAGTGGCTTCGGCATAAGCTGTGTCGTGCGTAACTTTGCACCATGCTTGTACTTCCGCATTCCCTCTATGTTTGAATCGTTACCTGACGATTTCTCGTATCCCGCGCTCGAAGAAGAGATCCTTTCCTACTGGGATCATCATGACGTATTCAACGCTTCGTTGAAAGCGCGCGAAGGCAATCCTGTCTTCAGCTTTTTCGAGGGACCGCCGACCGTCAACGGCCGTCCTGGCATCCATCACGTGATGGCGCGCAGTATCAAGGATATCGCCTGTCGCTTCCAGTCCATGCGTGGTCACTACGTCCGCCGCCAGGCCGGATGGGATACGCACGGGCTTCCCGTCGAGCTCGCCGTCGAGAAGGAACTCGGTATCACCGAGAAGTCCCAGATCGAAGCGCTCGGCGTGGACAAGTTCAATGCCGCATGCAAGGACTTCGTCTATCGCAACATCGGGATGGACGATGGTTGGCGGACGCTCACGCGCCGTATGGGATACTGGCTGGACATGGATTCGGCCTACATCACCTGCACCAACGACTATATCGAATCGGTATGGTGGGCTCTGAAGCAGTTCTTCGAGAAGGGACTCATCTACAAGGGCTACAAGGTCGTTCCCCAGTCGCCGACGCTCGGAACTCCGCTGTCGTCCCACGAGCTCTCCCTGAACTATAAGGACGTGCGCGACCCGAACGTCTATCTCAAGCTGAAGATCGTGGCATCGCCCATCGACAGGATCATCGGTGCTTCCATCATGGTATGGACGACGACGCCGTGGACGCTCTTCGCCAATGTCGCTCTCGCGGTAGGGCCGGACATCCAGTACGTTCTCGTACGTAATACGCATACCGTCGGCAAGGATCAGGTGACCGAGAATCTCGTTCTTGCGGAGTCGCGCCTCGAGATCCTCGATGGTGAGGTCGAAGTGCTCGAACGCTTCACCGGTGCCGATCTCGTCGGTTCCTCCTACGAACAGATCTTCGACGACGTCGTTCTCGACGCCGCTGCGCATCCCAACGTCCTGCACATCCTTCCCGGTACCTTCGTCACGACGGAAGACGGTACGGGTGTGGTCCACATCGCTCCGGCCTTCGGTCAGGATGACTTCGAGCTGTCCAAGCAACATGGTCTGCCGGTTCCGCAGCCGGTGACGCCGAACGGCAAGTTCACGGATGAGGTGAAGGAATTCGCCGGACGTGCCGTGAAAACCTTCACGTATTCCGATCACACGGAAGAGGGAGCCGATCGCGATATCGTCAAGACGCTCAAGATGCGCGGCAAGATCTACAAGGCGGCGTTCGACTATCTCCATAGCTATCCGCACTGCTGGCGTACGGACAATCCCGTCATCTACTACGCCCGCGATTCCTGGTTCATCACGTCGCCTGCATACAAGGATCGCCTTGTCGCTCTCAACAGGGAGATCACCTGGCATCCCGAAGAGATCGGCACGGGACGTTTCGGCAACTGGCTGGAGGACGTAAAGGAGTGGTCGCTTTCGCGCGACCGGTACTGGGGTACTCCACTGCCCCTGTGGGTGAGCGAGGACGGTTCCGACATCATGGCCGTCGGCAGTATCGAAGAACTCGCGTCCGGTCTCTATGAAACCGACAGCGGCCAGAGAGTGGCCGTTGCCGATGCTGGTGTGGACATCGATCTCCATCGTCCCTTCGTTGACCGCGTCGTCTTCGAACGCAACGGTGTCACGTACCGTCGTGTCCGTGAAGTGATCGACGTATGGTTCGACAGCGGCTCGGTGCCGTTCGCACAGTTCCACTATCCCTTCGAGAACAAGGAACTCTTCGAGCAGTCGTTCCCTGCTGACTTCATCGCCGAAGGGATCGACCAGACGCGCGGATGGTTCTATACGTTGCACAACATCGCCACGGCTCTGTTCGACAAACCTGCCTACAAGCATGTCGCCGTGAACGATCTCATCCTCGACCGCAACGGACACAAGATGTCCAAGTCGCGAGGCAACACCGTCGATCCATTCGAACTCATCGACAAGTACGGCGTTGACGCCATCCGATGGTATCTCATGGTATCATCGCCTGCATGGAAGCCCAAGCTCTTCAACGAAGAAGACATCGCGAAGACCGTCATCGCGGACTTTTTCCGCTCGCTGACGAATACGTTCGAGTTCTTCGCCATGTATGCCAACATCGATGGCTATACTGGACGCGAGGCTCCCGTGCCAGTCGCAGAGCGGCCGGAGATCGACCGTTGGATACTCTCGAAGCTCAACACCGTCATCGCCGAGTATATGGCGGCGATGGAATCGTACGAGTTCACGAAGGCATGCAGGGTGTTGCAGGAGTACGTGATCGACGACGTATCGAACTGGTACGTGCGACGCAATCGCAGGCGCTTCTGGAAGGGTGACTACGATGACGACAAGAAGGCCGCGTATCAGACGTTGCATCATGTCCTGCTCAGCGTCGTTCACATGGTCGCACCGATCGCACCGTTTCTTGCCGAATGGATTTTTCTTCGCTTGCGTACCGACGAAGAACATTTGAGCATTCATTGTAGTATATTGCACGCGTCCGATGCATCATTGATTGATCACGATCTTGAGCATCGGATGTGGCAAGCACAACACATCGTTTCGCTTGCCCGTTCTTTGAGGGAAAAGGCGAAGATCAAGACGCGTCAACCACTGCGTCGTATTCTTCTTCCGGTAGATAGTCCGGCAGTACGTCGGCAACTGCAAACGGTGGAAGACATCATTCTCGAAGAGATCAACGTGAAGGGCATCGAATACGTATCCGACGATACCAACATCGTCAGACGTTCGACAAAGCCGAACTTCAAGATCATCGGAAAGAAGTACGGTGCGAACACGCAGGGGGTGGCGCAAGCGATCAAGTCTCTCGGCAGCGAACAAGTGCGCCGTTTGGAACAATCTTCGGTTCTGGCCGTTACGATCGGTGATCAAACGGTACAGATCGATTTCGAAGATGTGGAGATCGTCAGCGAGGACATCGAGGGTTGGCTGGTAGCGTCCGATCAGGGAATCACGGTTGCCCTGGATACGGAACTGGATGGAGCTCTTCTACAGGAAGGCCTCGCGCGCGAGTTCGTGAGCAAGGTTCAGAAACTCCGCAAGGACTCGGGGTTCGATGTAACGGATCGTATCACCATCGTATATGCTACGGACGATACGACATCGGATGCCCTGCAGACCATGCGCACGTACATTGCAACAGAAACGCTCGCTGATATCATTGACAGGGGGGACGGTCCATACGAGACCGATCTCGAGATCAATGGCTATCAAGTTGGCGTGCGCGTCCAACGCGTGTGAAGGTGGTACGCCAGGGTGGCGTACTAGATTTCATGTTCTACTTTTTGGAGGTACGTTCCATGGCAGCAGCAAAGAAGGCAGCAGCCAAGAAGTCCGCAGCCAAGAAGGCGGCCAAGAAGACGGTAGCGAAGAAGGCTACCGCCAAGAAGGCAGCCAAGAAGGTTACGGCAAAGAAGGCTACGGCGAAGAAGGCAGCCAAGAAGCCGGCAGTGAAGAAGGCGGCGAAGAAGGCAGCCAGGAAGCCGGCAGCGAAGAAGGCAGCAGCCAAGAAATCCGCTGCAAAAAAAAAAGCCAAGTAAGGGTTCGCTCTAACTCGGCTTCGAGCCCGAACAGGACTTCCAAAAAGACTTCGCCGAAGGCACAGGCTAAACCCTCTGTCGAACCGTCGAAAAACAGTACGGCTAAGAGTAATTCAGCTAAGTCCAAGTCAGCATCAAGTAGGAACGTGGCGACGAAGAAGTCTACCAAGAAGTCTTCCGGGACAGTCCCAGCTGCTCCGGTGGTCGAAAAGGCCGCCGGAGCAGCTTCTGTTAAAGAAGCTCCAGCACCCAAGGTAACGCTGAAAACAGCGGCCAAACCTCAACTGCCGATCGCTCCCAAGCCGGGCGTACGCTATTCGGATAAGGACCTTACGTCTTTCCGTACGGTCATCGAAAAGTCCAAGGAAGATGCGATGGAAGAACTTCGCATGCTCCGTGAACGGCTCGAGGATCTTACCAATAGCGAGTCCGCCGAGGAAAGTGCCATCTATTCGATGCACATGGCCGAACAAGGTTCGGAAGCCATCGAAAAAGAGAAGACGTACGCGCAGATCCAGCGCATCCAGGATTATATCCGCAAGCTGGACGAAGCCATGCAGCGCATCCAGGACAAGTCCTACGGTATCTGCCGTATGTGCGGTATCCTGATCGCCAAGGAACGTCTGATGGCCGTGCCGATCACGACGCTTTCCGCATCGTACAAGATCCATCAGCGCTGCCCTGAGGATGGCGTGGACCGTATCGTTGCGAAGAATGCAGACGCGCTGAAATGATGTCGGGGAATGACCGCAGCGGTCTCGCTCCTTACAAGTACTTCATTCTCGCCCTGTCCCTCGTTCTCGTCGACCAGGCAACGAAGCTGGCCGTGAAGGGATTCTCCCTGTTCGGTATCAGGCATGAAGGGATGTACCTGGGAGAGAGCCATCCTCTCATCGGTGATGCGATACGCCTTACCTACGTCGAGAATCCGGGCATGGCCTTCGGCATCAGCTTCGGTGCGGGGAAGATCGTGCTCACTCTCGTGACGATCGTCATCGCTTCCGTCCTCGTATGGTACCTATGGAAACTGCGCCCCTTCCATCGCGGCGTACAGTTCGCCGTATCACTGGTTCTGGCGGGCGCCGTGGGAAACCTGATCGACCGGATGTTCTATGGCGTGTTCTATGGCGAGGAAGCCTTGTTCTACGGCAAGGTCGTCGACTTCGTCCAGGTCGACATTCCCGACCTCAACTGGCTCGGTGAACTGTATACGCACTTTCCCGTCTTCAACGTCGCCGATTCATGCGTGAGCGTCGGTATCGTTCTTCTGATCCTGCTCAGCAGACATATGCCTACCGGCGCGCAGTTGCGCTCCGGATCGCTCCAATCGACGGACGAGAACCATGACGTCAGCCCAGAATCCTGATCATCCCGAACGTATAGAACATATCTATCAGTTCGTGATTCCGGCCAAGCAGCGTCCGGAACGGCTCGACGCATTCATCACGCATTCCATCATCCATGCCACGCGGTCGCGTGTGCAGAAGGCCATCGAACGTGGCTCGGTCACAGTGAACGATGCACCATCGCGCTCGAACTACAAGGTCAAGCCGGGTGACGTCATCCGTGTGACCGTGATGAAGCCACCACCACTGCAACTGATTCCGCAGGATCTTCCCGTCGATGTCGTCTATGACGATCCCTACCTGATGGTCCTCGTCAAACCGGCGGGTATGTCGACGCATCCCGGATTCGGGAACAGGTCGGGTACACTCGTCAACGCCATGCTGTTCAAGATGGGAGTGAAGGAGCCGATCGACGTCCTGGGTAGACGCGAATCGTGGGGAGACGACGAGGAAGAGGAGGCGGATGCATCCGACAAGAACGAGTCGGCCGATGCGGAGGTGGAGGACGATGAACTTTCCTTCGACGAATCGCAGCTCTTCAGCTCATCCGAAGTACGTCCCGGAATCGTGCATCGGCTCGACAAGGACACGTCCGGCCTCATCGTCGTGGGCAAGACCTATCAGGCTACGCTGGCTCTCGCGAATCAGTTCCGCGACCGTACCGTTCGCCGTGAATATCACGCCCTTGTGTGGGGAGTCGTGAAGGAGGACAGGGGACTCATCGAAACGGAGATCGGCCGGAATCCGCGTAACAGGAAGACCTATTCCGTCGTCGACCGCGGAGGCAAGTACGCCGCCACGGAGTACACGGTGCTCGAGCGCTATTCCTGCGCGACGCTGGTGAAGTGCAAGCTTCGCACAGGACGTACGCATCAGATCCGCGTCCATATGTCGAGCCTGAAGCATCCCATCGTCGGCGATGCGGACTACGGTGGACGCGAGTCGGCACTCAATGGCGTACACCATCTCTACAAGCGTACGGCTCAACGTATTCTCGCCTGCATGTCGCGTCAGGCCTTGCATGCACGCACGCTCGGCTTCACGCATCCCATCACGCGGGAGCCGCTCGACTTCGAGGCCGAACCGCCGGAGGATATGCGTACGGCGATCGACATATGCCGTCAGGACGCGCAGTCCTGATCGTTCGCTCCTGATCACTTGGGCAGGGGAATCCCGCCCATCCGCCCCCTGATGAAACTCGTCCGCTTCTTCGTATAACTGCTCGGTGTATCCGCGTGGAAGCGTCGTGGATTCGGAACGACGGCCGCCATACGCGCCGCCTGATCGGCCGTGAGCGCCGATGCACGGACGCCGAAATAGGTCCGTGCACCCGCTTCTGCGCCATAGATGCCATCTCCCCACTCGATCATGTTCACGTAGACTTCGAGAATGCGTTTCTTCCCCCACAGCGCCTCGGTGAGGTAGGTGAAGTAAACTTCGGCCGCCTTCCTGATCATGTTCCGGTAGGGCAGGAGGAAGACGTTCTTCGACGTCTGCATCGTGATGGTCGATGCACCCAGCGGCGGCTTGCCACGTTTGATCCGTCCCGGATTCGCCTTCTGTGCACGATCGACGGCTTTCCAGTCGATACCACCATGACGCAGGAATCCCGCATCCTCCCCGGCCTGAACGGCACGAAGCAGCGACGGCGCGATGTCGTCGTACGATACCCACCGATGGACGATCGTCATCCTGTCTCCCCTGAACGGAGCTTCCACCAGACGCTTCGCCATCAGCGGTGTGATGGCGGGCGGAACGAAGCGGAACAGGACCACGACGAGAACCGATCCCACCAGCCCTGCGACCAGCGTTCGCCATATCCAGACGAGAATATTTTTAATCATCTTGTGTGATTTTCTTAAAAGATTTAAGTTCGCGACGTAAAAACTTTACGAGCATAAAATGTCTCTTCGAGATCGCGACCGTCTGATCCTCACTCTTCTGCAGGAGAATGCCCGTCTCAGCCTCAGCGATATCGCCGAGCGGATCGGGACGTCGGTGCCGACCGTGAGCGATCACGTGCGCAAACTCGAAGAGCAGGGAGTCATCCGCGAGTATACGGCCCTTCTCGATCCCGTGGAATGCGGGCTCGACGTGGCGGCATTCATCTTCGTCGACATCGACTCCAGCGCCAACTACGACTCCTTCCGGCGCCAGTGCCGTCAACGCAAGGACATCCAGGAATGCCATGCCATCACGGGCACGGCATCGCACCTCATCAAGGTGCGCGTCAAAAATACGTCGGCTTTGGAGCAGTTGTTGTCCACCATCCAGCAATGGAGGGGAGTAACCCGCACGCAGACGAACGTGGTGCTGAGCACCCATAAGGAGACGCTGTCGATCACACCTGTCGAATGATGCCGCAGTCAATTCCGCAACCAACATCCAACACCAACAGAACATCAACGATGCCACATTACGATATCCTTGCCGCAGCCCGCAACTGGAGAATGGACGGGAAGACGGCGCCGAATCCCAGCTCCGTCGTCAACGACGTATTCGCCTCGGACGTGCTGACGATGGAGGAGCTGCGTCAGAGGTTGAGCAAGACGGCATGGCGTTCCCTTCAATCGACGATGGAACGCGGTGACGCCATCGATCCAGCCATCGCCGACACCGTCGCTCTGGCCATGAAGACATGGGCGATGGAAAAGGGTGCGTCGCACTATACGCACTGGTTCCAGCCCCTGACGGGCTCGACGGCCGAGAAGCACGAGAGCTTCCTCGTACCTGCCGGCGACGGTTCGGCGATCTCGCAGTTCTCGGGCAAGGAGCTCATCGTGGGTGAGCCCGATGCATCCTCGTTTCCGAGCGGTGGTCTGCGCGCCACGTTCGAAGCACGCGGATACACGGCATGGGATCCGACGTCTCCTGCCTTCATCATCCGCCACAGCAACGGTGCCACGCTGTGCATTCCTACGGCCTTCGCCTCGTGGACGGGAGAAGCTCTCGACCTCAAGACGCCGCTGCTGCGTTCGATGCAGTCGCTCAACAACAGCGCGAAGCGCGCACTCTCCCTCTTCGGTGTGACCGACGTATCGGCAGTCGGCAGTACCTGCGGTGTCGAACAGGAATACTTCCTGATCGACGAGGAGTTCTACTATCGTCGTCCGGATCTCGTGATGTGCGGTCGTACGCTCTTCGGCGCGAAGCCCCCGCGAGGTCAGGAACTGGAGGATCATTACTTCGGCTCGATTCCGGATCGCATCCTCTCCTTCATGGCCGACTCCGAGCATCAGTTGTATGCTCTCGGCATTCCGATCAAGACGCGTCACAACGAGGTGGCACCCGGTCAGTTCGAAGTGGCGCCGATCTTCGAACAGAGCAACGTGGCCGCCGACCATCAGCAGCTCGTGATGCAGGTGCTGCGCACTACGGCACGCCGTTACGGCCTGGTCTGTCTGCTGCATGAAAAGCCCTTCGCCGGTGTCAACGGATCGGGCAAACACCTGAACTGGTCGATGTCGACGGATACGGGAATGAATCTGCTCGAGCCCGGAGACACACCGCACGACAACATGCAGTTCCTGTTCTTCTGTGCTGCCGTGATCCGTGCCGTGGACATCCATCAGGACCTCCTGCGTATCTCCGTGGCCTCGGCACAGAACGACCATCGCCTCGGTGCCAATGAGGCTCCGCCCGCTATCGTGTCCATCTTCCTCGGGGACGAGTTGACGGAGATCTACGACCGTCTGCTGTCGGGCAAGGGTGGTGCAACGAAGCGCTCGGGCCTGCTGGGCCTGGGTACCCCGGTCCTGCCGCCACTGCCGCGTCATGCTGGCGACCGCAATCGCACGTCACCGTTCGCATTCACCGGCAACAAATTCGAGTTCAGGGCCGTGGGAAGCAGCCAGAGCGTGTCCTTCCCGACGACGGTGCTGAATACGATCGCCGCCGAATCGATCGAAGCCATGACGCTCATGATCGAAGCACGCATGAAGAAGAAGCAGACGTTCGAAGCGGCATTGATCGATGTCCTCAAGGAAGTCTACGGTGCGCACCGCCGCGTGATCTTCAATGGCGATGGATATGCGCAGAAGTGGCACAAGGAAGCCGAGAAACGCGGGCTGCTGAACCTTCCGACGGCGATGGACGCGATTCCGCTGCTGACCCAGAAGAAGAACGTCGCGCTGTTCGAGGCGTGGGGCGTACTATCGAAGCGTGAGCTCGAAGCACGTGAGGAAATCATGTTCGACCAGTACTTCAAGGGCGTGAACATCGAAGGGGAGACGACGGAGTGGATCGCACAGACGCAGCTGCTTCCTGGAGCACTGGCCTATCTGCGGGACGTGGCATCGATCGCCGTCACCGCATCGTCGGCCGTCGACCGCACCGTCTCCCGTGTCCGCGAACACGTGGACCAGTTGTCCGACGCACTGGAGCATCTGCGTACGCAGAACATGGATCTCGGCGGCGAAGAAGTGCATCAGAAGGCCCATCATATGCAGGTCAACGTCCTGCCTGCGATGGCAGCGGTACGCAAGGCGGCCGATGCGCTGGAGCGTGTCGTAGCGGTCCATCAGTGGCCGTTACCCGGATATCGCGAAATGCTCTTCGTGAAGTGATCCTGTCCGAACGAACATCGAGGGCTCCCTGTCGGGGGCCCTTTCCGTTCTATCTATACGTATTGTCCTTCGATGGATACGCAGGGGTGGAGGTCTTCGTCTCCGACGGCGGCGAAACGATGCGTGGGCGTTGATGACCGCTTCGTGTGATTGGATGTCGATGCATCCGCCCGGGCGAAGGGTGTCCAGAATGGCGCGGAATCCGGATATGTACCATGTTGTCGAGCCGTCCATCAACGTCGCGATGTCGAACTCGTCAACGTGATGCGGACCGGCTGTCATCATGCTATGCACGTGATCCTGTCCAGCCGAACGACTTGTGATTCCCGAGCTTCGTCGACAATGGTGGACACGTGAACATGTATCATCGTGTATTGTCGTATCGGTGCTCATCGTACGATCAATAACATCCGATGGATGTTGTTGCTTCCACGATCGATCGTGACGGCATAGATTCCGTGTGCAGTCGTACGATGAACGATGAGTGCCGGATTCCCGCCATCGTCGATGGAAAAGCAGTAGGGAACATCGCTGCCGTCAAGGGTCGTTGCATGGAGCACGGGATCGCTTCCGAGTGGACGGCCGATCGCAACGCGGCTTCCGGGCGAGGCATGGACCATCGATGTCGGCGGCGACGAGGTTCCATCGTCATCGACGGAAGACGTATGAGACGGGACGTAGGTCATACGGAAGAAGTCGGGGCCTATCGTGCCGAAGATCACGTTCTCGCGATGCCGATGGAGGTTGCGGACAGCAGCCTCGGGAAGGCCGAATGCGTCGACTTTCTGCACCTTCCAGTCGCCCTGCTCCACGAAGTACAACTTGTTCGCACTGCCGCCGACTACCTGAAGGCCTCCGCCGATACGGACGGCATCGCGGACACCCCACGGAGGTGCGACGTTCGCCTTGATCAATCGCTTCCACGTAAGGCCGGCATCCTCGCTTTCCCATACTTCGTCGTAGGTGCGGAAATCGGAGAGATCATCAGGATGCAGATAATTGAGGCAGAAGGCCCATAGCCTGGAGCCTCCCATTCTCTTCATCGTAAGCGCACGCGGAGGAAGCGTGGTCATGTTCCATGTCGTACCGCCATCCCGGGTGACATATGACCATGTCGTATCCTGATAACCCCGGAAGATGGTCCACGTGTCGAGGCCGGTCATGGCAATATCTATCACGGAGCTGGCGGAGTTGACGTAGACCCCGGTGATCCGTACCGAATCCCACGTATTGCCGCCGTCCGACGTCCTCAGTGCATCGACGCCGCGGTAGCCCCATCGCAGGATGCCGTTCATCGGGTCGATGAAGTCGACGGCATTGATGTTGGCGATGGTGTCCAATCGCTGTTCATGCCAGGTCCGTCCTGCATCACGACTGATGATGACGCGTCCCCGGTTCATGACGTAGCATACGAAGCCGTCGGGAACACTCGCCCCGTCCTTCGGGACGTCGTCGTATCCCTGATAACCCGGATCGTAGGCCACGTTCCATGTGGAACCGAAGTCCGTCGACCGGAGGATGACGGGATGGCCCGGACCTGTGGAACATGCCGTAAGGATCGAATCATCATCACTTGCGGAACGCAGGAAGCCGAAGGTGTGATATCGGTCCTTCGTACCATCCACGAGAGGTGGCAGTACGCGCTGTACCACAGGGAACCAGTCCACTTCCTCCGGGTGATCGAGACTGTCCTGCTGCGGGAGGACCGGGGATGCATGGAGTGTCGCGCACAGAACCAGCGTAGCGATGATCATACTGGAACAACCTGGCACTACTGTAACATCATGGCGGAGCCCAAGGGGGCCCCGCCATGTCGACGATGCTTTGTCGTATTCTGGATCCATTGCACTTCTGGATCTATTTCACGGGAGAAACGACCTCACGATAGACACGTTCACCGATCTTGACGGTGACAGCGAGTACCGTATTCGGGAACGACGAGACACTACCTCTGACTTCGAACTTTCGTCCCTGACTCAGTGTAACATTGTCATGATACAGAATATTGCCGAGAATATCAGTTACCATGATGGTTCCCGTACCGGTGGTTTCGCCGGGTAGGGTAATGGCAAGCCCCGAAGCGTCGAGACGCGATATCGTGAAGCCCCCGGGCGCGGTAGCTTCCTTCGATATCTTCTTCCGGTCTGCCGTTCGTGGCTGCCAGTTCTTGCCGTTGTCGGTAGACACCCACTGAGAGCCGTCATTCATGTCGATCACCCACGGACGTTCACCGGGCTTCTGCGATGGTGTCTGCGCATGGGCCGTCATCATACACATGCAAAGCGTGCATGCTGCGATCACGAACAGTTTCATGAGATTGTTCCTTTCAGTTGTTTATTCGTTGCAGACCTTCATGCATCCGGAAGGACACGGCGTAGGATCGGTGGACGACGAGAGCCGTCTGATCTGATACTCACCGTCGATGATGCACATCTCGTAGAGGAAGAGGCAGCAGGTATTGACTTCGCAGATGGTGACGCGCCAGTCGGGAACGGGGCCGGCAACGAGGTGCCATTTCCAGCATGACGACGACGTCACGCGCCAGTTCGGGCGGCATTGTCCTTCCGCCGTCGGGATGCAGTCCAGTAGCCCCTTCGTAAGGGAAACATCGTAGATGATCTGCTTGGCAGCCATCTCGAAGACCTGGGACGGAGTCAGCGTCATACATGGTGGATTGGTATTGCAGTAGACGGAGATCGGCTGGACATCGCACCAGATGCCGCAAGCCTTCCGATAGCAGTAGTATGCGGTCCAGCTACAGCCATACATCGTCCATGTCACATTCTCGTAGCAGATGAAGTTGTCGCTCAGGCAGTCGGGCTTGCACACCTGCGTCGTTTCCGCCTGATTACGCCCTTTGTCGGGGCCCTGTGCCCAACTGCTTGCCGCAGCAAGACAGAATACCAGTGAACAGATAAGTAGACGTACCATGAGACCCTCCTCGAAGGAATGAATATGGAATATGTGGCCGCTCCGTGCGGCCTGGAGATATATCTATCGAATGGATGGACGGCTATGGGCGTATCATCTATGGAAAAGCTATGGATCGCGCCGTCCTTCGAAGGCCACGCATCATGCACTACGTCGAACTATCGGATATCGTATTCCGTGCGTATCTGACCGTCCGAGGTTCCTACCGAACTCCATCAACAACAGCGAACGCGGGAAAAGGTTTCATCGTATATGATAGGAAGTGTGATGTTCATCGGGACGATCGATATGGGACTTTCACCATGTCGATCGTGGACGGCGGGTACTCCGGCTGAAGAGGCCGAAAGGTAGCCATGGGTGGATCGCATCGGGGTGGGTGAAACGAATCGGGCCCGATCGGTGGATACGTCGGGCCCGGGATGGATTTCGTCTGTCGTGATGGTTACTTCGTCGTCTTCCTGGCGGCTTTCTTCGCAGCCGTCTTTTTCGCGGCCTTCTTCGCAGGTGTCTTCTTCGCTGCGGTTTTCTTCGCGACAGGGGCCTGTTCGGCCGTCTTCTTCGCCGCTGCCTTCTTCGGAGCCGGGGCCTGCTGGGCTGCGAGCTGCAGACATTCCTCGAGCGTCAGCGTGGCTGCATCCGTACCCTTCGGGATTCGCACGTTCTGCTTGCCCACGACGATATATGGTCCCCAGCGACCCTTGAGGATCTTCACCGTCGGATCTTCCGGAAACTCCTTGATGGTCCGCTCGGCCAGGGCGATACGCCGTGCTTCGATGATCTCGATGGCCCGCGTCTGCGTGACCGTGTGCGGGTCCTCGCCCTTCGGAATGGAATAGAAGGCGCCGTTGTGTTCGATGTAAGGACCGAAGCGACCGACCTTGACTTCCATCACGCTGCCTTCGAAATCGCCGACGGGCAGGGGGAACTTGAAGAGTTCGAGCGCCTCCTCGAGCGAGATGGTGTTGATGGACAACGTTCCCGGCAGGCCCTTCTGCCTCTTGTCGGGATCGTCGGCATCGCCGATCTGGGCCAGCGGACCGTAGCGTCCGAGGCGGACGTAGACGTTCTTGCCCGATTTGGGATCGATACCGATGTGACGTTCACCGCTCTGCCGTTCGGCCGTGGCACTGGTGCGCTTGACCTCTTCCTCGAGCGGTACGTAGAAGTCGCGGATCATATCGTTCCATCTGATATGACCCTGGGCGATCTCGTCGAATTGCTTCTCCACGTTGGCCGTGAAGTTGTAGTCCATGATGTCGTCGAAGTGCTTGGTAAGGAAGTCCGTCACCACGCCGCCGATATCGGTGGGGAAGAGCTTGGACTTCTCCGCGCCGGTGTTCTCGAGGTCGACGCGGCGCGTGATCTCGTCCTTGGCCAGCGTCAGCACGCGTACTTCGCGCTGGCGGCCGTCGCGGTCCTCCTTCACGACGTACTGCCGTGCCTGGATGGTGGAGATGGTGGGGGCATAGGTGGACGGCCGGCCGATACCGAGCTCTTCAAGCTTCTTCACGAGGCTCGCTTCCGTGTACCGTGCCGGAGGCCGTGCATAGCGTTCCTGCGCCTGCAGGGTCCTCAGACCGAGCATGTCGCCCACCGTCAGTGGAGGCAGCATCTTCGAATTCTCCTCGTCCTGTTCTTCGTCGGTCGATTCCAGGTAGACCTTCAGGAAACCGTCGAAGACCAGCACTTCGCCCGTCGCCGTCAGCGTTTCGGGCATCGTGGAGATGCTGATCGTGGCGATGGTGCGCTCGATACGGGCGTCGGCCATCTGGGAAGCGATGGCCCGCTTGTAGATGAGGTCGTACAGCTTCTTGTGCGGATCGGATTCACCGGCCGTCCTGCGTGAGAAGTCCGTAGGCCGGATGGCCTCGTGCGCTTCCTGGGCGCTGGCGACCTTCGTGGTGAAGTTCTTCGGATTGCTGTAGTCGGCACCGAAGGAGGACCGTACCTCGTCGCGTGCCGCTCCGATGGCCAGCTCGGAGAGATTCACCGAGTCCGTACGCATGTAGGTGATATGGCCGCCTTCGTAGAGATCCTGGGCCAGCTTCATCGTGCGGGACAGCGAGTATCCGAGCTTGCGGCTCGCTTCCTGCTGGAGCGTCGACGTGGTGAAGGGAGCCGAAGGGCTCTTCTTCGCCGGCTTGGTCTCGAGGTTCGCGATCGAATAGACGGCGCCCTTGCAGCGTTCCAGGAAGGCCCGTGCCTCCTCTTCGGTATCGAAGCGCTTCGGCAGTTCGGCCGTCAGCGTCTTGCCGTTGACGTCGAATTCGGCCGTGATCTTGAACTGGCTGGTGGACGTGAAGTTCTGGATCTCGCGTTCCCGTTCCACGACGAGGCGTACGGCGACGGACTGGACGCGGCCGGCAGAGAGATTCTTCTGGATCTTCCTCCACAGCACCGGCGAGAGGCCGTAGCCAACCAGCCGGTCCAGAACGCGGCGTGCCTGCTGGGCGTCCACCAGGTTGCGGTCCACGTTCCGGGGATGCTCGATGGCCTTGAGGATGGCGGGCTTGGTGATTTCATGGAAGACGATGCGGCGAGTCTTCGGGGCAGGGAGTTCCAGGGCTTCCGTGAGGTGCCAGGCGATGGCCTCGCCCTCACGGTCTTCGTCGCTCGCCAGCCAGACTGTTTCGGCCTGCTTCGCCATCTTCTTGAGGTCGGCGACGATTTTCTTCTTGTCCTCCGATATCTCGTATACGGGTTCGAAGTCGTGTTCGATGTCGATGGCCTTGTCGTTGCCCGGCAAGTCGCGGATGTGGCCCATGCAGGAAGTCACGGTGAAATCGTCCCCGAGATACTTCTGTATGGTCTTCGCCTTGGAGGGCGACTCGACGATCACAAGATTTTTCATACGTGTTGGTGTTGTGCGGCAGTCGGTATCGGAAACGGTGGTGCTCCGTGCACCGACTCCGGTAGGGAGTCATACGTCCAACGTGACATGGTTGTGCCACGCGCGCGAAATAAAATCACGAAAAAAGTCGGGAATGCAAGACTTCATTCGCCCTTGTTGTACTCACAGTTCACCGGATCCTTGCAGACGGCGAAGATCTGGAGCGAGTGGCTGAGGGGCCTGAAGCCGAGTTCTTCGCTCACGCGCTGGCGGATCTCGTCGATGGTTTTCTCCCGGAACTCCGTGATGCGGCCGCATTCGATGCAGATCAGGTGGTCGTGGTCCGGCATGCGGGAAGAAAGCTCGTAGTGCGCGCTGTCGCCCTGGAACCTGTGCTTCATCAGGATGTTGCACTTGGTGAGGAGGTCCAGGGTGGAATAGATGGTGGCCCGCGAGATGCGGTCGCCGTGCGTATTCATGTATACGTAGAGCTCGTCGGCGCTGAAATGCCGGTCGAGTTCGGCGATCCGGTCGAGGACTTTATAGCGCTCCTGCGTGTTGCGGTACTTCTTCCGTTTCAGGAAGTCCGCGAACTGCTGCTTGAGCGTATCGAGGTCGGTGTGTTGTGCCATGGGACACAAATATAGTCGACGCCCGGCGAGAGGGCGTAAACCCCTGACATTTCATTAATTTCGCGCCTCAATTTCTCACCACACCCTTCGAGGTAACGGAGTCGTACATGCGCAAGTGGCGTGCCGAAGATTCCATGGAACTCTATAACGTATCCGGCTGGGGCATAGGATACTTCAGCATCAATGCACGGGGCAACGTCGTGGTCATGCCACGCAAGGCCAAGGGGTCCCAGATCGATCTGAAGGAGCTCGTCGACGAGCTGGCCCTGCGGGATGTGAGCGTTCCTGTCCTGTTGCGTTTCCCCGATATTCTCGACGACCGGATCGAGAAGATCTCCGGTTGCTTCCAGAAAGCCGCCGTCGAATACAACTACAGCGGCAACTACTATAGCGTCTATCCCATCAAGGTGAACCAGCAGCGGCCCGTCGTCGAGGAGCTGGTCCGTCACGGGAAGAAGTTCAATATCGGCCTCGAAGCAGGTTCCAAGCCGGAACTCCATGCCGTGCTGGCCATCATGGACAACCCCGAAGCCCTGATCATCTGCAATGGCTACAAGGACGAGGAATTCATCGAGCTGGCGCTGCTGGCCCAGAAGATGGGCAAGCGCATCTTCATCGTGGTGGAGAAGCTGAACGAGCTGCGGCTGATCAAGTCCGTGGCCGAACGGGTGAAGGTGCGGCCGAACATCGGTATCCGCATCAAGCTGGCGGCGTCGGGTTCCGGCAAGTGGGAGGAATCCGGCGGAGACCATTCGAAGTTCGGGCTGAACGCCTCCGAACTGCTCGAAGCCGTGGACTATGCCCGCGAGAACTCACTGCTGGACTGCGTGAAACTGATCCACTTCCACCTCGGCAGCCAGATCACCAACATCCGCAAGATCAAGGCCGGATTACGGGAAGTGTCCCAGTTCTACGTCCATATGATGCAGCTCGGCGCCAACGTCCAGTTCGTGGACATCGGCGGGGGACTCGGTGTGGACTATGACGGTTCGCGCTCCTCCGTGTCGTCCAGCATCAACTATTCGATCCAGGAATACGCCAACGATGCCATCGCCACGATGCAGGACGCCGCGACGAAGCACAACCTCCCGCATCCGAACATCATCACGGAGTCGGGCCGTGCCCTGACGGCGCACCACAGCGTCCTGATCTTCAACGTCCTCGAAACGACGAGCGTCCCGCGCTGGACGTCGAAGGACAGGGTGACGAAGAAGGACCACGACATCGTCCGAGAAATGCATACCATCATGCAATCCCTCAACAGCCGCACGATGCTGGAAGCCTGGCACGATGCGCAGCAGTTGCGGGAAGAGGCACTGGACCGGTTCTCGCTCGGACTCCTCGATCTCAAGTCCCGCGCCCTTACCGAAAAGCTGTACTGGTCGATGGCCCTGAAGATCAACGACATGTCGGCCGAGCTGAAGCAGGTGCCCGACGAGCTGCGTGCGTTGCCGAAGCTGCTCGCCGACAAGTACTTCTGTAACTTCTCGCTCTTCCAGTCGCTGCCGGACTCCTGGGCCATCGATCAACTGTTCCCGATCATGCCCATCCATCGCCTCGTCGAGAAGCCGACACGGAACGCGACACTGCAGGACATCACCTGCGATTCGGACGGGAAGATCGATCACTTCATCGGTGTCCGCGACTTCTCCCATTCGCTCCCGCTGCACGAACTGCGGGAAGACGAGCCGTACTACATGGCCGTCTTCCTGGTGGGCGCCTATCAGGAAATCCTGGGTGACCTCCACAATCTCTTCGGTGACACGAATGCCGTCCACATCGTCTGTACGGACAAGGGACACGAAGTCCAGCAGGTCATCGACGGCGAATCCGTGGCCGACGTTCTCGACTACGTACAATTCAACGGCAAGAAACTCGTGCGCACGATGGAAGCGTGGGTGACGTCCTCGATCAAGGAGAAGCGGATCACCATGCAGGAAGGCAAGGAATTCCTCGCCATCTATCGTTCAGGCCTCTACGGATACACCTACCTTGAAGAATAATCGACTCGTTGGCGTTCTGGCCGTCCTGTTCATGTGGACAGGTGTGCTTTCATCCCAGGTTCTGCCCCTGTCCATGCGCGAGGACTTCGACGACAATCGCCGTGGGTGGGACGTGGGAACGAGGGATGGTGTGGGCGCCGAGGTGTCCGATGGCCGCTACAAGGTGGTCAAGAACAGTCCACGAGGAGAATGGTTCTTTCTCGTGGACGAATACATCAACTACGACCGTGACTTCGATATCTCGACGTCGTTCCGTGTGACGGGCGGCAGCCGGGATCATTCGGTGGGCATCGTATGGGGCGCGGTGAACGCCGAGAACGCCAACATCTTCTCGGTGTCCTCGGCAGGGAACTTCAAGGCCTGGCACGTCTACGGCCAGGCCATCGCCGATCTTTATCCGTGGAGCATGAGCGGCGAGATCAAGACCGACGGCAGCACGAACGTCATGGAAGTCCGCAAGAGGGGATCGTGGATATCCCTCGTCGTTAACGGCTCCATCGTCGCCACCATCGAACCGCCGATGCCGTTCGGCGGAAAGATCGGTTTCTCGCTGGGCCGCAGGATCGCCGCCGAGATCGACTACCTCGAAGTCCGGCAGGACAGTACGAGCATCAACCTCGCACCCGATCATCCCGTCAACGTCGTCAAGGAAAGCCTCGGCACGCAGATCAACAGTCAGGGCGCGGATCTCTCGCCCGTCATCTCCGTCGATGGGAAGCGTCTGTGGTTCGGACGCTATCCGCATCCCCAGAACATCGGCAATCCGGATGGCGAGGACGTGTGGTACAGCGACAGGAAGAAGGACGGATCGTGGGGTCCGGCAATCAATCCGGGTCCACCGCTGAACAACGAGGGCGCCAACTTCATCATCAGCATCTCGCCCGACGGCAACACGGCCCTCGTCGGCAATACCTACTATCCCGACGGCCGGCCGAAGGGAACGGGCATCTCGATGGCCACCCGGACGGACAGTGGATGGACCGTGCCGGTGCCGGTGGAGATCGACAACTACTACAACCGCGACCGCTACGTCGAGATGTCGCTCGACCCGAGCGGACGTGTCCTCGTCATGGCTGTCTCGCGGCGTGATGCGAACGGCCGCCGCGATCTCTACGTGAGCTTCCGCAAGGACAACGGCGGGTTCGGCGAACCGGTCAACATGGGGCCTGTCATCAACTCGTGGGGCAACGAGAATTCGCCGTTCATCGCCGCCGACGGCATGACGCTCTACTTCTCGACGGATGGCTTCAAGGGCTATGGCGGCTCGGACATCTTCATGTCCCGCCGTCTGGACGATACATGGCGCTCATGGTCGATTCCGATGAATCTCGGTCCCGCCATCAATTCGAAGGAATGGGATGCCTACTACACCGTGCCAGCCAAGGGCGACTTCGCCTACCTGTGCGGCGTCGATCCGGTAACGAAGAGCGCGGACATCTTCCGTGTCAAGCTGACGGAGGGCGTACGCCCACGGCCCGTGGTACTCGTTACCGGCCGCGTGCTGGATGCCGTGACGAAGAAGCCGATCACCACGCAGGTGGTCTACGAAAGCCTTACCAAGCGCAGAACGACGGGCGACGCACGATCTTCACCAACGACGGGCGAGTTCACCATCTCACTGCCGTCCGGCGACCTGTACGGATTCAGGGCCGAAGCGCCGGGATACTATCCCGTGAGCGAGCAGCTCGATACCAGGAAGCTGGGCTCGTATTCAGAACTGCGGCGGGACCTGCTGCTGGTACCCATCAATGCGGGTACGACGATCACGCTCAAGAACGTCTTCTTCGATTCGGGCAAATGGGATCTGCGCGAAGAGTCGCAACCCGAACTTGACCGGCTCGTGTCCTTCCTCAACAAGGATGCGGCCGTGCGGATCGAAGTGGCGGGATACACCGATAACGTCGGTAACGACGCCGACAACATCCTGCTGTCGCAGCATCGTGTCGATGCCGTGAAGGCCTATCTGATCGACAAGGGTATCGCCGACGCACGGCTCAAGGCCGTTGGCTACGGCAAGGCCCGTCCCGTTGCCTCCAACGCCTCGGAAGAGGGACGCCAGCGTAATCGTCGTGTGGAGTTCAAGATCGTCCGGAAGTGACGTCAGGGGTCACAGTTCTTCACCCGGAATCGACGGTCGTACCATGATGACCGTCTCACGTTCGAGCGTCACTGCACCGACGTTCGCTCCCTTGGGTTTGCGGACGTACTTGCGCTGCGTGTAGACGACGGGCGTATAGGAGGCGTTGCGCGCGTGCGAGTAATAGGCGGCGATGGCCGCGGCCTGCTCGAGAATCTGTTTGGGAGGCTTCTCGCTGCCTCCGCCCCGCAGGATGGCATGGGAACCACTCACGCCACGGGCGTGGAACCACCAGTCGTTCTGCTTCGCGAACCGCATCGTGAGTTCGTCGTTGTTCGCGGCGCTCTTGCCGACGTAGAGCGTATAGACGTCATCGAGTCTGAACACGCGGTACTTGGCCGAGACATCGTCCGGCATGCCTTGATCGTTCTTCATCGAGCGTTGGATCCTTTCCAGTTCGTCGGGGTCTTCGGTCTGCCGTACGTGATCGAGCATGCGTTCGACGGACTGCAGCCGCTGCTCGAAGTTGGGGAGTCGCGCAGCACGTACGCGCGCTGCTTCGTCGGAGGCCTTGGCCTTGGCATAGAGCATGGTAGCGTTCTCGACGAGCGTCTTGCGGTCGTCGAGCGGAATCGTCAACGGTTCACCGTCCCATCCCTGCAGGTCGATCGTCGTCAGTCCTGTCTGTGTGGGATCGGACGTGGAGAGCAGGAGGTCCGCCCACAGTCGGTACGTCGACGCACGGTCCTGTGTGGCCGCATCGCCCTGCATCCCGTCGATACTGCGGCGGAGTCGCGCGGCGGTCTTCGTCAGGTCCCGCTCCAGGACGGTGCGGGCCGAGACGCGTCGTACGGCGGAGCGTCGCATACCTGTCACACGACGGATGGCCGAGAGAATGTCGTGGTCCGTATCGACGATCGTATATCCGTTCAGGGGAAGCAGCGAGAGAAGGATGTCGTCATGTCGTTCGAGGATGTGGAACGTCGTCGTTCGTCGCGCTTCGGCGATGAGGTGATCGGCTTCTGCACGAAGCCGCTTCGCGGAGTCCTGGTCCAGATCGCCGATGCGTATATCGGCATCGATGCCGCAACGGAAACAGACTTCCCGCGCATACTGCATGCCGAGATGGATATCCGAAGCACCGAGTGCTCTGGCCACGGTCGTCGTCGGTACGGCATCCACCAACGATACCGGCGCGTAGTGAGTGATGTTCAGGGGCTGGCCGATCACCTCGTTCTTCTTCCTCAGGGCGTCGACGACGATGCCGTCCTTCGTTACGACGATGTTGCCGCTTCCACCTCCGTAGAGCAGGGCATGCAGTTGACAGTCCTCGAACCAGAGCGTGACGATGCGGTCATCGGGATGCTTCGTTGCCGTCGCGACGTGCCGTTCCATCAGTGCGGGGAAGAGATCGATCGTATTACGTCGTGCCCGTTGTGTGGTCGGACGCTCGGCGATGCAGCCGTACGCAGGATCGACGCCGATGACCAGCGTGCGCTCGGTCATGTCGTGGATCAACGTCAGGATGCACTGATACTTCTCCTGCGAATAGGCATCGGCCACCATGGCGCCACGCAGGTTGGCGATGGCGGAAGCCACATGTTCGAGAGTGAGATGATGACGGATCACTTCTTCTTCTTGCTCTTCTTCTTTTTCTTTCCGTCGATGGCGATCGGCGTACCGGACACGGCGAGAGGACGCAGCATGGCCTGCAGGGCTTCATCGGATTCCATCGCGAGATAGGTGGCGGCCTGGTTCTTCCAGAACACCGGTGCGGAGGGCAGGATGCGGTAGAAGGTCTCGCGCGTGGAACGAGGGGCGGACTTGACGAACAGGGCGACGTCCTCGGCATCCGCCGTCGTCGTATCCACGGCACCGACGAGGCGAAGGCCGCTCGTCAGCGTGGCCCTGTTCGACAGCGTACGCCACCAGGAGATGACCGGAGCCGCGGGTCGCTTCGCGCCGCGCACCAGTCCTTCCACCGCACCATACCGTACGATCTGCTGTTCTTCGGCGAGAGCCGGCTGAAGGTTCTGGAAGGCGGCCGTGCCACCGATCATGCCCAGTGCGAAGGAGGCACGCGAGCGGACGTAGGGATGATCGTCCTTGAGCAGCATCTTCAGTCCCGGAATACCGCTCGAATCTCCGATCTCGCCGATGGTGATGGCTGCCAGGCGGCGCTTCCGCCATGAATCGTCGCGGACGAGAACCATGAGGGATGGAACCATCGACGTCATTCTGATGCGGCCACCGACGGTAGCGCACATCGATACGACGGCGGGATCCTCGCTGGAAAGGCTGTCACGCAGCAGGGTTTCGACGGCGACGCCGTTCGACTCGTGGATCTTCGGGAGAATGTATTCCAGAGCCAGGCGTTCACGTGGCATCTGTGTACCGAAGTGCGTGGCGAGATGGGGGAGGGCCGACACGCCGAGCGAGACGATCCTGTCCCGTGCGGGCTGGACGTTGTTCTGGAAACGGAGGGGGGCCGCGGAGGCCTGGATGAAGAGACTGTCCACGCTTTGGGCGAGCGGCATGACGGCGTACTGTGGAGTCGTTGGTGACGTCGTCCCTGCCGGCGCAGGGATCAGGTCCGCGTCGTTGAAGACACCGTAGGTTGACTGCACGCTGACGCTGTTGTTGCGCGTCGAGGCTCCATAGGTATCGTTGCCGCCACCATCTGCGAAGATGCCGATCATGCCGTAGTTACGCCGGAAGTCGGAATAGCCCATCGTCGTCGGTGTATGCATTGCGACGTAGGCATCGTTCCCCGTGACGTCGATGAAGACCGATACGGCGTTGGCGTTGCCGCCGCCCAGGGACAGGCTTTCGACCATGTAGCTGTCGTTCCCCCGTTCGTCGATGAGGGCCCCCAGGGCGACGTCGTGACCACAGCCCTGCGAGACGCCATGCGACACGTAGATGTCGTCGCCTGAATCGTCTCTCAGAATGCCCGTGGCGAAGTGGACACCGGCGCCTTGTGCGTACTGATAGGCGACGTAACGGTCGTCACCCGCCCGATCGAGCAGGGCGCCCAGGCCGAACCAGTATCCCGTACCCTGACCGTAGATGTCGGTCGAATATGCGTCGTTGCCCCGTTCGTCGGCGAGGATTCCGATGCCTCCGGAAGCGAGTGGACGATAGCCGAGGGCCGCACCCTGGGTGAACGTCACCTGATGTGCTTCGTAGCGCAGGACGTCGACGTACGGGCTCGCGGCCAGGTACTGGTCATTGCCGGCGAGGTCGGACAGGATGCCGATGCCGCGTGTCGCACCGAAGCCTTGTGCCTGGGCATGTGCACGGTAGATGTCCTGCCCTCCATCGTCGAGTACGAGACCGATGCCGAAGATGCCGGCACCCTGGGAGTTGATGCCGGACGAGTAGGAGTCGTCGCCGGCCATGTCGTGGACGATGCCGACACCGAAGATGCCACATCCCAACGAAGCGTCGCCTGCCAGGTAGGTGTCGTTGCCCGAAGCGTCGATGAGGATTCCCACGCCACCGACGGCCGAGCCCAGCTCGTAGGAACCGGCGGTGTAGAGGTCGTTGCCTGCGAGGTCGACGATGCAGCGCACGGGACGATCGATGGCATCTTCCTTCGCCGAGAGATCGAAGCGGTAGAGATCGTTCCCCCCGATATCGATGATGAGGAAGTAGGTGCCTTCGTAGACGTCGTCGCCCTTGCCGCCGATGGCGACACGTCCGTACGGTGTGGAGAACGTCATGCTGCGGATGCTGTCGCGGAGCAGATCGTTCGATTGCAGCGACTCGCGTGCGTACTGCAGGATATGGAGATAGGCCGACCAACCGTGGGTGTAGATGTCCTGGTAGGGAGCGAGCGACGAGGCGAGGAAGAAGGTGCTGGCGCGTTCCATGCCCTCCACTTCGTCGTCGTGCAACTGCCACAGCGAGGATGTCTCGTTCTCACGGCTCATCTGCCAGAGCGTATCGCACATGTCGACGAGGATCTTCTGGTTCCTGAATCGTGCTGCCGCGTCGGACATGCCATCGGCGGCCTGGACCAAGGCCGATAGATAGCGCAGCAGGAGGGTCGAGCCAACGAGGCCCGTCCGATCGCTCGGATCGATGCGCAGTCTCCGGATCAGTTCGTCGGCCGTGATACGGCTGTCGTAGACCGATCTGCGGAATGCCGTGAGGTCGAGATAGGGGAAAGCCGTGCGTGCGGCCAGATCCATTGAATTGTCGGACCGCCCGGCGATGAGTTTCGCGAGACCGTCGGCCTGACCGAAAGCTCCGAACGGGTCGCTGAAGAGTCGGTCATGCCATGGCAGGCGATGTGTGTCGGAAGGCAGGAGGTCCGGCGGCATGGCGCAGTCGGCACGATTCATCCCCAGGATACGGAGCGAGGTATCGAGCAGGCGCTTGCTGTCGTTGGACATGCCCTGCTGTGCGGACACCGTCGTGATCATGCATGGAACGGAGAGGAGGACGACGAGAAGACGTAATGATGTCATGACGGTCGAAGGTTATTTCTGCATTCCACGAAGCTGGGCACTCAGCTCGGGGGCGCGCTTGTCCAGGTCGGATTCGATGGCCTTGGCCTTGTCGAGGTCGCCGAGGCGTATGTAGTGTCGTGCGAGCGTGAACAGGAGTTCGGTGTCGTCGGGGAACTTCCTGAGCGCTTCTTCGAGGTAGCGGCGACCTTCCTCGAACTTGCTCGCCGCGAAGTAGGTGTTCCCTACGGATGCCCTGTAGAGAGCGTTCGTATCGTTGAGTGCGATCGACTGCTGGTGCGCTTCCATCGCTTCGTCGAAACGGCCCTGTCCACGATAGATGACGGCGATCGAATTGTAGGAATCGGCAGCGAGGGACGGGCGTTGCAGCGCGGCACGGCGGAAGGCCTGCACGGCTTCTTCGTCGAAGCCGCGCTGCTGGTAGGAGATCGCGAGGTTGAAGTATGCTTCCGGGAAACTCGGTCTGATGGCGATTGCTCTGCGGAAGTACTTGATGGCACTGTCGACCTGACCGAGATTCTGGCGGGCGATGCCGTAGTTATACCATGCATCGGCGTCGTTCGGACGGTCCTTCACGGCCGTCTCGTACAACGCGGCCGTCGAATCGTAGTGCTTCAGGCCGAGTTGCGTTTCGGCGAGCCAGATGCGGGTCTGGACGTCGGCCGGGCTTTCTTCCAGGACACGACCGAGGAGGTCGGACGCTTCCTGGAGACGGTCGAGCTTCGCATAACAGACGGCGAGCTGGCGGATGGCGGGGAGGAAGTCCGGGCGTTTGAAGACGACGGTCTCGAGCGGTGTCAGGGCGTCATCGTATCGAGCGGCGCGGAAATAGAGCATGCCTAGGGCATAATCGGGCTGCAACGAATCGGGAAACAGTCGTGCGGCGGTTCTCAGCACGGCAACGGCACTGTCCGGCTGTTTCAGTCTCTGACGGCATTCTGCGCTGAACAGGTATGCACTCATGATCCCGGGATTCGAGGCGATGACACGCTGTACGGCATCGAGCGCCGCCAGTGGCGCACCGCTTTCCAGTTCGGCCATGCCGAGCAGCATCAAGGCCTCCGGCATGGCCGGATTCTTCTTGAGGACGACGGATACATGCTTGCGGACGTCCTTCCAGTTCCTGGTGGCTGCGGCTTTGCGTGCCTGGGCGAGGGACTGGGGAATGCCCTGTGCGACGATTGCGGCCGAGGAGAGAACCAGGCAGAGAAGGATTGCGAGCGAACGATTCATAACCGTGAAGTTACTCATTCGCGAATCAGCGTGGTATGGATATCCGCGTCGATCGTTTCGACGTCGTGAAGGCGCCACGTGCTGTCTGCGAGCAATCCGCCGTTCCACCGGAGGCCGTCACCCATGATGAAGGGAGCGGTCAGAAGCCGAAGCTCCTGCACCAGTCCATGCTCGAGCAACGAAGCGGTTACCCGTGGTCCTGCCTCGCACATGACGGAGGCCACGTTCTTTCCTCCGAGCAGTCGCATGGCCTCGCCGAGGTCGATATGCCGGTCCCGCACGGGTATTCCGATGACGTCGATCCCGTGATCGCGTAACGGCTCTGCAGACGGGCCCGACGCGGAATCCGGCGAGCACAGGCACAGCGTGGGAACGTCCTGCGCCGTTCGTACGATGGCGCTCTGCAAGGGCAGATGAAGGTGGGTATCGAGGACGATGCGCAGGGGATTCCGCCCTTCGACGTCGCGCACGGTCAGGAGCGGATCGTCGGCCAGTACCGTACCGATTCCCGTCATCACGGCATCGAACTCGGCCCGCAGTGCGTGGACACGCCTGCGGCTTCCGGCACCCGTCACGGGATAGGGCGCCGTGGCCGTACGGGCCACGCAGCCGTCCAGCGACTGGGCGATCTTCAGCACGAGGTATGGTGTGAGCGTCGTGACATGATGCATGAACGTGCGGTTGATCCAGCGGCATTCCTCTTCGCGGACGTCGGTTTCGACCGCGATGCCGTGATCGCGGAGCCTGCGGATGCCCGTGCCCGATACCAAGGGATTCGGGTCGCCGATTCCCGTCACGACGTTTCTGATGCCCGATGCGACGATGGCATCGGCACACGGCGGTGTACGTCCGTGATGCGAGCACGGTTCGAGATTGACGTAGAGAGTGGTCGACGGTGTGATCGTGGACCGGTCGAGCAGGGAGAGAGCCATGGCCTCGGCATGGGGTGCGCCCGGATAGGCATGCCATCCTTCGGCGAGAATGCGATCGCCGTCGACGATGACGCAGCCGACACGCGGATTCGGACTGGCGTGTCCCGTACCCCTCAGCGCGAGGTCGAGTGCCCGGTCCATCCAGCGCTCATGGCTTCCTTCGATTACTTCGGCGGCCACGCGAATTCGACTGTATTCATGTAGGCTCTGGGCCGCGCGGGGATAATGAGCTCGGCCTTGTACGTACCCGGCGGAACGGTCTCTCCCATGGTATGATGTCCGTTCCAGACGATGGCATAGCGCTGGATGTGGTTCGGCGTCTGGGGTTCGACCGACGTGATGGCCTGCATGAAGTTCATGCCGGCGTCCGACCGCCAGACCACGGTGCCCTTTTCATCGGAGATGATGACACGGAAGTTTTCCGACGTCGGCAGGTATTCGTCGCTAAGAAGGAAGATACGTTTGGCCTGGACGCCGATTTCCAGGGCACTGTCACCACGGCTGACGACGAACGGCGTGAGATCCATCGGTTGCGCTTCCTGATAGGAGAGGGGCAGCCTGAAGATCAGATGATCCGTGGAGGTCACGACGGAGATGTCGGCTACGGCCGATGCCGAGCGTCGCGCGCTCGGTGTATCCCATGGAGCATCGCCGACGAGCGTCACCGTCGTTTCGGATCCAGGAGTATTCGTATAGCTCAAGGCGAAGGTGATGGTGTCGTTCAGCGAGCGTTCATCGGGTCCGATGGCGGCTTCCACCCAGCGTATGCCCGGATCGGTCGTGCGCAGGCGGGGAGACGTGATGAAGGACAGCCGGAGCGTGGAATCCTTGAGCCGTACGGCCTTGATCGGGAAGGTCGGCTCGTCGACCCTGAGGGCACGGATGCCGTAGGGACTGGTGAAGGAGGACTTGCAGCTCGCGAGCAGGGCGGCTGCGACCATGCAGCATACCATGATGACGAGATGTCGGCTATTGGCTTTACGTCGTTGCATGGGCGCAAAATCGGAAAACTTCATTCAGTCGGCAATGGTGTATCTACCGTATGTGCGGCGGCACGGACGACGGAGAGGAGACGACCCGCGCCCGTTCTCGCCGCTTCCAGCACTTCGTCGTGGGTCACCTTACGGATGGCGCTGTCGGACAGAACGTTCGTGATCATGGAGCAGGCTGCCGCTTTCAGGCCGAGGGATGCCGCATGACGCAGTTCCCGCGACGTCGACATACCGATCGCTTCGGCACCCATTCGACGATACATCCGTATTTCGGCGCGCGTCTCGTAGGACGGTCCGGCAACCTGGACGTAGATCCCGCGGGCAGGAGCGATTCCGGATCGCAGGGCCTCCTGCAGGATACGCGTGGTCCATTCGCCGTCGACCGGTATCGCCGTACCGGATGCCATCGACATACGGAAGGTGGCGTCGATCACGTCGTCGATCATCATGACGTCGCCGGCATCGAACAGCGGGGACAGGCCTCCGGCCGCATTCGTGACGAGCAGATGCGAACATTGCAGGGCATGGGCGATCCGGACAGGCGCCGTGACCACGTCGTATGGCCAGCCTTCGTAGAGATGGAAGCGGCCGGTGAAGATTCCGACGGGAATGCCGTCGATGTCGACGAGTCGTAACGAACCACCGTGACCGGCGATCGTCGGTACCGGCATGGTGGGCAGGTCCATGTAGGGGATGTCGGCGAGGACGGGGATATCGCGGATCGCCTCCATGATGCCCGACCCGGCGATCATCATCATACGGGGGACTGCCGGAAGGCGGCCGGTTACGGCATTCGCGATACCGTCGACGTCCACGACGGCTGCTACGGGGCTTCGATCCATGACGACAAGTTACGTCCGGCCGACCTGTGCCGAAGTGCTATCTTTGCACTCTTGCGTCAAAGCGAACACCAAGGAAGGCTGATCATGATCCGAAGCATGACAGGGTACGGCAAATGCGATGCCGTCGTCAACGGTACACCTACGAGCATCGAAGTCCGTTGCGTCAACGGCAGATATCTGGAACTGAACTGCCGCATGCCGAAGGAGTGGGCGGACAAGGAAGGTGCCGTTCGTGAAACGGCGCGCGAACAGGTATCGCGCGGCTCGCTGTCGATCTTCATCCGTCAGGATGACATGCCTTCTGCCCAGCCGGTGCGTGTCAATCCGACGATCGCCCGCGGCTACGTGGAGGCCTTGCGTTCCCTCAAGCAGGAGCTCTCGCTCGATGGCGAGATCACGATGGATCACCTCGTCCAGTTCTCGTCGATCTTCCAGGCACCCGATGCCGAGGGAGAGCGCCCCGATCCCTGGCCTGAGCTGCATCGCGCCCTGGTGGACGCATTGCGGAATCTTAATACGATGCGCGATCTGGAAGGTGCCGAGCTCTACAAGGACTTCGCCGCACGTCTCGAAGGCATCGAGACGGGGCTGGTCGACGTCGAGGCCCGCTCGATCGCCCGGATTCCGGTGGAACGTGAACGTCTGCGTGAGCGTGTGCGCCAGTTGATGGCCGAAGACGCCGTGGATGAGCAGCGTTTGCAACTCGAAATCGTGCTGCTGGCCGAGAAGCTCGACGTTTCCGAAGAATGCGTACGCCTCCGTAGCCACATCAAGTACTTCCGCGAGAACCTCCAGGATGGCAAGGGTGTGGGGCGCAAGCTCAACTTCCTGCTGCAGGAGATGAACAGGGAAGTGAATACGATCGGTTCGAAGACGAACGACGCGGCCATCGCCATCGTCGTCGTCCAGATGAAGGAAGAACTCGAACGGATGCGTGAGCAGGTGCAGAATGTCGAATGATGCCGCCGCACACGGACGCAAGCACCTCATCGTTCTCAGCGCTCCGAGCGGAGCGGGGAAGACGACCGTCGCCAGACATCTGCTGACGGTATTTCCGCACCTTCAGTTCTCCGTTTCCGCCACCACGCGTGCCCAGCGCCCCGGCGAAGTACATGGCAAGGACTACGTCTTCCTCACACGGGAGGAATTCCGCACCGAGATCGAACATGAAGGCCTCATCGAATACGAAGAGATCTTCGGCAATTACTACGGCACCCTGCGTGCACAGGTCCAGGAGTCGATCGACAAGGGTGAGGACGTCATCTTCGACGTCGATGTCAAGGGTGCCCTCTCGCTGAGGGCGGCATTCCCGGACGACACCCTGCTCATGTTCATCGCGCCTCCGTCCATCGACATTCTGGAAGCCCGCCTCCGGAACAGACATACGGAGACGGACGAACAGATCGCCCTTCGTCTCTCCCGCGCGGAAATGGAAATGGCAAGCCGTGACCGCTTCGACGTCGTCATCGTTAACGACGTGCTGGAGAATACCTTACGGCTTGCCGAGCAGGCCGTCCGCGCCGCTATTTCGTAACTTTGCAGCCTATGAAAAAGAAGACCACATCTCAACGGATGACAACCACGGCGAACATCAACGGCACATCGGCATCGAACGGCAATGGTCATGCACCGGCATGGTCGCGTGAGGACGTACTGAACGACTACCGCATGGCGACGGAAAGCCGCCATGCATCGCTGCTCGGCCGACGCGAAGTACTGACGGGCAAGGCCAAGTTCGGCATCTTCGGCGACGGCAAGGAAGTGGCCCAACTGGCCATGGCCCGCGCCTTCCGCCCCGGCGACTGGCGCTCCGGATACTACCGCGACCAGACCTTCATGTTCGCCACCGGCGAGAGCAGCATCCAGAAGTTCTTCGCCCAGCTCTATGCCCATACCGACGTGGTAGCGGAACCTGCCTCCGCGGGACGCTCCATGAACGGTCATTTCGCGACGAGATTCCTCGACGACCAGGGACGCTTCCTCGAACAGACGTCCAGAAACAATGTCTCGGCCGACGTTTCGCCGACGGGCTCGCAGATGCCGAGGCTGGTCGGCCTGGCCTATGCATCGCGTCTGTATCGCGATGTCGACGTTCTGAAGGAGATGAAGGAATTCTCGGCCAACGGCAATGAAGTCGCCTTCGGAACCATCGGCAACGCATCGTGCGCCGAGGGAATGTTCTGGGAATCGGTCAATGCCATCGGCGTGCTGAAGTCTCCCGCCATCATCTCGATATGGGATGACGGATACGGTATCTCCGTTCCGAACGACGTCCAGGTCACGAAGAGCAACGTGGGAGAGCTTCTCTCCGGCTTCCAGCGTGCAGCAGGAACGAAGGACGGATACGACGTCCGTACCGTTCGTGCCTGGGACTATCCGGCACTGATGAAGGTCTATGCCGAAGCCGCCGAAACCGCCCGTCGCGAGCATGTTCCGCAGATCGTCCACGTCATCGAGGTGACGCAGCCGCAAGGGCACTCCACGTCGGGGAGCCACGAGCGTTACAAGTCCCCCGAACGTCTGCAATGGGAGAAGGACTACGACGGCATCGCACGCATGCGTGCATGGATCGTCGAGGAAGGGATGGCCACGGAAGACGAACTGACGGCCATGGATACCGCCGCCGCGCAGCTCGTGCAGGAGGCGAGACAGGCCGCGTGGGACGCCTACATGAATCCCATCAAACAGGAGATCGCCGACGTTCGGACCATCCTGGACGCCCTGACCGACGCTCTTGCCGCACAGGGAATGGCCGACGCTTCCGCGGCAGTACACGCGGTATGCAGCGAGCTGGTCGCCATTCGTGAACCGTTCCGCCGGGACGTGATGGTGGCGACGCATCGTGCGCTGCTGGCTGCACGGATGGCTCCCGCCGCCATACGCGGCCCCCTGTCGGAATGGCGCCATGCCTACAATGAACGGATCACCCCGTTGTATTCGTCGCATCTCTTCGACGAAACAGGGCGTTCCGCTCTCGACATCGAGGCCATCGCTCCCGTCATCACGGACGATGCGCAGTCGCTGAACGGTTCGGAAGTCATCAATGCCTGCTTCGACGCCATTCTCGGCCGCGATCCCCGCGTCCTGATCTTCGGTGAGGATGCCGGAAAGCTCGGCGACGTGAATCAGGGAACGATCGGTCTGCAGGCCAAGTACGGTGAACTGCGCGTGACCGACACGGGCATCCGTGAAACCACGATCCTCGGCCAGGCCATCGGCCTCGCCATGCGCGGCCTCCGTCCCATCGCCGAAATCCAGTACCTGGACTACCTCCTGTACGCTCTGCAACTGATGAGCGACGACCTCGCCACGGTGCACTGGCGTACGCGCGGCGGACAGCGCGCACCGGTCATCGTACGTACGCGCGGACATCGTCTGGAAGGCGTATGGCATTCCGGATCGCCGATGGCAGGCATCATCAATCTCGTCCGCGGTATCCACGTCTGCGTTCCACGGAACTTCGTCCAGGCTGCGGGGATGTACAATACGCTGCTCAGGAGCGACGATCCTGCCCTCGTCGTCGAAGTGCTCAACGGCTATCGCCTCAAGGAAAAGCTGCCGACGAACGTCGCCGAATTCACGGTGCCGCTCGGCGTACCGGACGTCATCCGTGAAGGACGTGATCTCACGATCGTCACCTACGGCGCGAGCTGCCGCGTCGCCCTCGAAGCGGCATCCCTGCTCGACCAGGTCGGTATCGACGTCGAAGTCGTCGATGTGCAGACACTGTTGCCGTTCGATACGACCGGCGTCATCCTGCGTTCGCTCGAGAAGACCAACCGGATCCTCTTCTTCGACGAAGACGTTCCCGGCGGTACCACGGCCTACATGATGCAGCAGGTCATCGAGCGCCTCGGCGGATACCGCCATCTGGATTCCGAACCCCGCTCCATTTGCGCGCGCCAGCATCGGCCAGCATACGGTACGGACGGAAACTACTGGTCCAAGCCGGAAGCCGAACATGTCTTCGAAGCGGTGTATGCCATGATGAACGAGGCAGACCCGAACCGCTATCCGATGTATTACTGAGAATCGAACGAGGGGCTGTCGCATCTTTCCGGCAGTCCCTCTTTTTCATTCCTCCTCTTGACCCCCGCCCTGGCTGCCCTATATTCGTATTCAGAGTCCCGAATCCGAATTACTCCCTGTCGCGATGATTCTCTCCAAGTCCTGTATCTACGGCATCCAGGCCGCCATCTACGTTGCTTCTCAGCGTGGGGAGGACTACGTGGCCATCAGCCGTATCGCGGAGCAACTGAACATCTCGTTCCACTTCCTCACCAAGGTCCTGCAGCAGGTCACGCAGGCTGGTCTCATGATATCCTATCGCGGTCCCAAAGGAGGCGTGGCCCTCACACGTCCTACGGCCCACATCACCCTCTACGATATCATCTGCGCCATCGACGGGTCGGAAATGTTCACGGAGTGCATGCTGGGCCTTCCCGGATGCGGACATCAGGAACCCTGTCCGGCCCACGAGCACTGGGTCGAGGTCCGGACGCGCTTCACATCTCTCGCGAGACGTACCACGCTATCCCAGTTGGCCAGCCGGGCCAAGGATCTGAACGTGCGATTGGCGAACGATAGCGTCAAACCATGACAAAAATCATGGGATTTCGGACGTAGTGATCCAAAATTTGTAGTGCTACATCATGAGCGGACAAATGCCACTGCGGCCGATACCAGGATCCGATCGAACGACGACGTGTGCCCACTGCGGCGATCCCTGTTCCACGGAAATCCTGGACGGGGACGAGGCCTTCTGTTGTGCGGGCTGCCGTTCCGTCTACGCGTTGCTCAGGGACCACGACCTCTGTACGTATTACGACCTGGGGTCGAATCCCGGCATCTCGATGAAGAAGGGTGCCGCACGGACGGACATGGAGGCCCTGGACGATCCGGCGATATCCCGGACCTTCGTCGAGTACTCCGACCTACGATTCGTACGAGTCCGCTTCACGATTCCCGCCATGCACTGCGCGAGCTGCGTATGGCTGCTCGAGCGGCTCTCGAGCTTCGACGCCGGGATCGTGCATACCGAAACGGACGTGCTGCGCAAGACCGTGAGGGTCGATTTCGATCCGGCGGTCACGACACTGCGATCCGTCGCCGAGCTGTTGTCGTCGCTCGGATACGAACCCCTCGTCAAGCCCGTTGCGACGGCCACCGACGGAAGGGAGCGGCGGGCGATCTATCAGCGTCTGGGCGTCGCGGGGTTCGCCACCGGAAACGTCATGCTGTTCGGTATCGCCCGATACCTTGCAGGTGATGGGCTGTCGTCGTCGCTCACGACGATGTTCAGCATCTTCGCGGTTCTCCTCTCGATACCTGTTCTGGTCTATTCCGCCGCACCATGGCTCCGTTCGGCATGGGCAGCCATCGGCAGGCGCACACTGAATCTCGACGTACCCGTCGCCATCGGAATCCTCGTGCTCTTCTTCCGCAGTGTCGCGGACATTGTCACGGGACACGGTGAGGGATTCCTCGATTCCTTCAACGGTCTCGTCTTCCTGCTCCTCGTAGGCAGGCTCTTCCAGCAGAAGGCGTTCGATGCGGTCTCGTTCGACAGGACCTATCGCTCGTTCTTCCCGCTTTCCGTTCGGGTAGAGCGGAATGGCAACACTCCTGCCGTACCTGTCGACGACGTCGTCGTCGGTGACGTCATGGTCGTCCGCAATGGCGAGACGATACCGTGTGACGGAACGGTGTTGAGTCCGGTCGGTTATCTCGACTACGGATTCGTGACGGGTGAATCGCTTCCGATCGAATGCACGTCCGGGGCCGCCGTCTTCGCCGGTGGCAAGGTCGTCGGTACGGCCATCCGGATCGCGGCCACGAACGTCGTATCGCACGGTTACCTGGCATCCTTGTGGGAACGTGCCACGCCGCGCATCCGGACCAGTTCCTTGCTCACGCTGTCCGATACCTTCGGCAGATGGTTCACGGTCGTCGCCATGCTACTCGCCGCGGGCGGCGCCATCGCGCAGATGCCCGACGTCCATATGGCTGTCAACGTCCTGACGGCAGTCCTCATCATCGCGTGTCCGTGCGCGCTCACGCTCGCGACGCCGGTCACGCTGGGCACGGCGATGGGCAGGCTCGGCGAGCGCGGCATCTATCTCAGATCCGTCGGCGTTCTGCTCGATCTGGATCGCTGCTCGACGATCGTATTCGACAAGACGGGAACGCTCACGAAGTCGCTGCACGGGCTTTCCTATGATGGCCGTTCCCTGGCCGATCACGAGTGGATGGCCGTCCGTTCCGTCGCTGCACAGAGTATGCATCCCGTAAGCCGATCCCTTGCCCAGGTATGGCCGGTCGATGAAACCATATGTGCCACGGCGCATGAGGTGGCGGGCAGGGGAATGACGGGAAGAGCCTATGGTCACGACGTCGTCATCGGCTCGTCGACCCTCGTCGAAGAAATGTGTCCGGAAGGGCGCGTGACCGATACGACCGACGGAGCGGCCCACATCGCCGTCGATGGTTCGTATGCCGGAAGTATCCGGCTCCGCTCCGAATTGCGTGAAGGAATATCGGAGATGATGGGACGACTTCGCGAACGCCATTCCGTACGGTTGCTGTCGGGGGATGGCCTGCGTGATCGTGCCATGCTCCTGTCCATGTTCGACGACGACGAGATGTCGTTCGGACGGCAGCCCGCCGACAAGGTCGGTCATATCGACGCATTGCGCGCTTCGGGACACACCGTGCTGATGATCGGTGACGGTCTGAACGATGCGGCCGCCATGTCGGCCGCCGATGCGGCGATCGCCGTGACGGACGATACGGCGACGCTCGTGCCCGCCTGCGATGTCATCATGAACGCCTCGGCACTCGGAGAACTTCCCGCCCTGCTGCGGTATGCGCGGCGGATGAAGAACCTCATCATCGCGACGTTCTGCGTATCGGTCGTCTATAATGCCGTCGGCCTTTCGCTGGCGCTCGGAGGAATGCTCACGCCGCTTGCGGCGGCCATCCTCATGCCGGTGAGCTCGTTGACGGTGATCGGTATGAGCGTGGCGGGTGCACGCTGGTATGCGAGGAGGTCGGTATGGACATCATGATGCTGCTGGTCCCGTGCAGCCTGCTCGTCTCGGGCGGCTTCCTGTTCGCCTTCCTATGGGCCACGAGGAGCGGACAGTTCGACGACACGTCGACACCGGCGATACGCATGCTCTTCGACGAACCTGCGAAGATCGAGAACATTGAAAACGACGAACATCAACGTACAACGAAAGGACTCGATTCATGAACATGGCACGACCGGAACGGGATGAAGGGCGGGGACAGGTCGAATCGTTCGCCTACGACAACGCCATCGTGAAGAACTTCGCGATCGCGACGGCGGTATGGGGCGTCATCGGCATGCTCGTGGGTCTCATCATCGCCATCAAGCTGTGGGCACCGGACTTCCTCGGCTTCATTCCTCAACTGTCCTACGGACGCCTTCGTCCGTTGCATACGAATGCCGTCATCTTCGCCTTCGCAGGCAATGCGATCTTCGTCGGAGTCTACTACTCGTTGCAGCGCCTGTGCAAAGCGCGCATGTACAGCGACTTCTTCAGCAGGTTGCATTTCTGGGGATGGCAGTTCATCATCGTTCTGGCAGCGGTGACGCTGCCGCTGGGCTTCACGACGAGCAAGGAATACGCCGAACTCGAATGGCCGATCGACATCCTGATCACGATCGTGTGGGTGGTGTTCGGATGGAACATGCTCGGTACCATCGCCCGGCGCCGTGAACGGCATATGTACGTGGCCATATGGTTCTACATCGCGACCTTCCTGACCGTGGCCCTGCTCCACATCGTGAACTCGTTCGAGCTTCCGGTATCCCTGCTGAAGAGCTATTCGGCCTACGCAGGTGTACAGGATGCCCTGGTGCAGTGGTGGTACGGACACAATGCTGTGGCATTCTTCCTTACCACACCGTTCCTCGGAATCATGTACTACTTCGTTCCGAAGGCGGCCGAACGTCCGGTATTCAGCTACCGGTTGTCCATCGTCCACTTCTGGTCGCTCATCTTCATATACATCTGGGCCGGTCCTCACCACCTGCTCTATACTGCATTGCCGGACTGGGCACAGTCGCTCGGTACCGTCTTCTCCGTCATGCTCATCGCTCCGTCGTGGGGCGGCATGCTCAACGGTCTCCTGACGCTTCGCGGAGCATGGGACAAGGTCCGTACGGATCCCGTTCTCAAGTTCATGGTCGTCGGCATCACGGCCTACGGCATGAGCACGTTCGAAGGGCCCATGATGTCGATCAAGGGTGTGAGCGCCATCACGCACTATACCGACTACATCATCGGCCACGTCCATCTCGGAGCGCTTGCATGGAACGGCGGCCTGACCTTCGCCATGCTCTACTACATCGTGCCACGCATCTGGGGTACGAAGCTCTTCTCCGTCAAGCTCGCCAACTGGCACTTCTGGGCCATGACGCTCGGCATCGCCTTCTACGTGATTCCGCTGTACTTCGGTGGCATCGTACAGTCGCTGATGTGGAAGGACTTCAATCCGGACGGCACGCTCGTCAATCCGAACTTCCTGGAAACGGTGATCCGCATCGTTCCCATGTACGTCCTGCGCTCGGTGGGTGGGGGGCTCTATCTCCTCGGTACCGGCCTCGGAGTCTACAACCTCTGGAAGACGGCGCGGAGCGGTTCGTTCATCGCCGACGAGGGAGTACGGGCCGTCCGCGAACCGCGCGTGGACGCGGCCGATGCGAAGCACGACTACTGGCACCGTCTGCTCGAGAAGAAACCCTTCCGGTTCTCGGTTCTCGTCGTCGTCGTCGTGCTCATCGGCGGTATCGTCGAATACGTTCCGACTGCGTTGATCAGCTCGAACGTGCCTACGATCGCAACGGTGACGCCGTATACGCCGCTCGAACTCGAAGGACGCGACCTCTACATCCGTGAAGGATGCGTGGGATGCCATTCGCAGATGATCCGTCCGTTCCGTAGCGAGACGGAACGCTACGGACAGTATTCGCAGGCCGGCGAGTTCGTCTACGATCGTCCGTTCCTCTGGGGATCGAAACGAACGGGTCCCGACCTGCATCGTATCGGACGCAAGTATCCTGATGCATGGCACTGGAACCACATGAAGGAGCCGGGGTCGACGTCGCCGAAGTCCATCATGCCAGGCTATCCGTGGCTCTATGATGCCAAGCTCGACCTCGGTCATACCGAGGGCAAGATCATCACGCTACGCAAGCTCGGCGTGCCGTATCCGGAAGGGTACGAGTCGAAGGCGGTGACCGATCTCACCGCGCAGGCGGCCACGATCGCCGAAGGACTCCGTTCGTCGGGATTCAAGGACGTCTCGGCCGATCGTGAGATCATCGCTCTCATCGCCTATCTGCAGAGACTCGGAACGGACATCAAGAAACCCGCCGTCGCAATGGAGGAATGATCATGTACAAGAACGTTCTCGAACACATTCCCGGTATCGAATACTATCCGGTACTCGCCCTCGTCCTGTTCTTCGGCTTCTTCCTCGGTCTCATCGTGTGGTTCTTCCGTACCGACAAGCATCGTATGGAACGGATGTCCGCGTTGCCTCTTGATGACGTCCGTTTTCCCGCCAACGCACCGGCCCGGCATCACTATCCGAACAGGGAGGTATGATCATGTCCACGAACGACAAGGACAGACTGCTCGATCACGATGCGGACGGCATCAAGGAATTCGACAACAATCTGCCGCGATGGTGGCTGTACGGGTTCTACCTGACGATGGTCTTCTCCGTCGTCTACATGGTGAACTATCATGTGCTCGAGACACCCATGTTCGGGCAGCGCGGGCAGATCGACGAATACGACTCCGAGGTGAAGCACTGGGAAGCGGCCATCGCATCGGCACCGAAGAAAGGTCCGGTCAAGGCCACGCTGCTGACGGATGCCGCCAGCCTCGAGAAAGGCAAGGCCATCTTCAACGGTACGAACAATCTCTGCTCTACATGCCACAGGGAAGATCTGGGTGGACAGGTTGGGCCGAATCTTACGGACGACAACTGGATCCACGGTTGCTCGATCGAGGACATCATGAAGAACATCACGACGGGATTCCCCGAAAAGGGCATGCTGCCGTATGGATCGACGAACCGGTTGTCCGACGACGAGCTGCTTCAGGTCGCCTCCTACGTCATATCCAAGCGCGGTTCCAACCCTCCCGATCCAAAGCCGGTCGAAGAGGGTAGGGACGTGCCATGTCAGTAAGCACTACGAAGAAGCCGTAATCATGTCAATCACCGATGCACCCGTCGAGGATCACGAGCGGTTCAGGAACGAGCTCGGCAGTATCTACCGTGATGGCCGTCGTAAATGGATCTTCGCGAGGAAGCCGAGCGGACCGTTCTATCGCTGGCGTACGGTGCTCGGATGGTTGCTGCTGGCCTTCCTCGTCCTGTCCCCGTTCATCGAGGTGAACGGTCATCAGTTCATGCTCTTCGATCTCTTCGAACGACGGTTCGTGATCCTCGGCATGGTCTTCTGGCCACAGGACATCTGGTTGCTCGTCCTGCTCTTCCTTACGGGCATCGTTTCGCTGGTGTTGTTCACGGCGACGCTCGGACGGATCTGGTGTGGCTGGCTGTGCCCGCAGACGATCTTCATGGAGATGGTCTTCAGGAAGATCGAATGGATGATCGACGGCCCGCCTGCGGAGCAGGTGCGGAGAACGAACGGGCCATGGACGAAGGAGCGCATCCTGCGGACCGTCGCCAAGCAATCCATCTTCTTCGCCATTTCCTTCGGTATCGCCAACGTCTTCCTCGCCTATCTGATCGGCAGCGATACGCTGTTGTCGTACGTGAGGGAAGGGATCGCTCCTCATCTCGTCGTCTTCCTTCCACTGCTCGCATTCACGGGTGTCTTCTACCTGGTCTTCGCGCGGTTCCGTGAGCAGGCCTGTATCATCGTCTGTCCGTACGGACGGTACATGTCGGCCCTGGTCGATGAATCGACCATCGCCATCACGTACGATTTCCGTCGAGGCGAGAAGCGGGGCAAGTTCACGAGGGGAGACAAGGAAGCTGCCGCGGCCGGAGAGCCCCGTCCTTCGGGCCTTGGCGACTGCATCGACTGCCATCAGTGCGTGACGGTCTGCCCGACGGGCATCGACATCCGGAACGGTATCCAGCTCGAGTGCGTGAACTGCACGGCCTGCATCGATGCCTGCGATGACGTTATGACGAAGATCGGCCGTCCGAAGGGACTGATCCGCTATGCAAGTGTGAAGTCCATCATCGACGGTGCATCGAACTGGATGACGCCGCGCATCAAGGCCTATGCCGCCGTGTGGATCGTACTCGTCTCCGTCGTCGCCGTGCTGTTCTTCACGCGACGTGACGTCGACATTCTCGTGTTGCGGCAGGAAGGAACGACGTGGGTAGCGACATCCCAGGGTGTCGGGAATTTCTATCGTATGGAAGTGATCAACAAGACGAGCGAGCGCCGGACGATATCGATGCGCGTCATCGAGCCGGCGAACGTCATCATCAAGCCACTGACGGACATGACGACGATCGGTCCATACGAGGAGCGGAAGGGACGCTTCATGCTCATCGTACCCGATTCACTGACGAGTCGCGGTTCGATACCGATCCGTGTGTCCATTCGCGCGAATGACGACGAAGTATGGAATGAGCAGACCTCGTTCCTTGTTTCACGAAACGGGAGCAGGTGATGAAGATCAACTGGGGCTGGAGAGTCACCATCGTCTATACGCTGTTCGCACTGGGAACGCTCGGCGTCGTCGCCTATGCCGCGAGCCGTGAGGTCGATCTTGTCCGACCCGACTACTACGAGCATACGCTGGCGCACGAGGCTACGGCCCACGCACTCGAGAACGGCCGCAGGCTCGGTGCCGAAGCCGATGTCGTCGTCGATGATTCCGCCGGGCTCGTCGTTCGTATCCCTTCGTCGCATGCGTCGATGGCGCACGGCACGGTGACGCTGTACAGACCGAATTCGGTGAAGGACGACAGGACGCTGCCTCTGCACGTCGATGGCCGTGGCACCATGGACATTCCATCGAACGGTATGGATCGTGGCCGCTGGCGTGTCTTCGTCGAATGGAAGAGTGACAGGACGTATCGCATCGAACGTATGATCGACGTGAGGTAACGGATGGACCTGCTTGCGGCATTCATGCTGGGAATCGCGGGAAGCCTGCACTGCATCGGTATGTGCGGTCCGATCGCATTGGCCCTGCCGAGAGGGGAGGGCGGAGTCGTCACCCTCGTCGGTGGGCGTGTGTTGTATCAGGCCGGACGCATCGCCGTCTACATGTTGCTCGGAATGCTCGCAGGCCTTGGTGGAAGCATCGTCGCCATCGCCGGGTACGAACGGTACGTCTCCGTGATCGCCGGTGCGCTCATGATCGTGGCCGTCGTGGTACAGTTGCTGTGGCACACGTCGATACTGCCCGTCGAACGGCTCACGAAGTGGACCGGGCCGTTGCGTTCGAGGATCATGCCGATGCTCCGTCGTCACTCTCCCGTTGCCATGATCGGTCTTGGGGCGCTCAATGGCCTGTTGCCGTGCGGCCTCGTGACGGTGGCGCTCATGGGATCGATCGGGGCGGCCACACCGGTCGGCGGAGCCATGTTCATGGCTGCCTTCGGTCTGGGAACCGCACCGGTCATGCTCGCCCTCGCCGTCGGTGTGCGGCTCCTCCCGCAGTGGGTGCGGCTGAAGCATCGCCTCGTCGTGCCGGCCGTGGCCCTCGTTCTCGGCCTGGTCTTCGTCCTGCGCGGATCCGCCCTAGGTATTCCATATCTCAGTCCGGAAGCGCCGTCGCATGAGAAAACCGCATCGTGCTGTTCGGGACACTGATATTCGGACAAAAGAGTCTTATATTTGTACTACGAACTAATTCCTCAGAAAGGACGCGGTCATGAAAAGGTTGGGAACGTGCCTGGTCGTCATGATGGCCCTGGTTGGACTCGTCGGGTCGGCATCGGCACAGGACAAGGCGTTGATGGCGAAGGGACAGAAGGTCTATAACGAATACTGCAAGACGTGCCATCAGGCCAATGGCCAGGGGCTCGGAACGGTCTATCCTCCGCTGGCGAAGAGCGACTATCTGAAGTCGGCGAAGAAGGAAGTCATCATCCATGAAGTCGTGTTCGGCAAGTCCGGCAAGGTGAAGGTTAACGGCAAGGAATACAACGGAGTCATGGCTCCGCTTCCCTCGAAGTATACGGACGAGGATGTGGCAGGTGTGATCAGCTACGTCTACAACAGCTTCGGCAACAAGGGGCCGGCCGTGACGCCTGCCGAAGTGAAGAAGGTCCGTGCCGGTGGCGCCAAGAAGAAATGGTGAACCGGTAACGAACAACGTTCCTCAAGGACGCCCTGTCGACGTATGGTCGGCGGGGCGTCGTCGCGTTTGTCCCTATCTTTGCGACCTCATTACGAATGATCTTCAATGGCTAAACGTACATCACAGCAGCACCAGCGGACGTCAGGTCTTACCGACGCGCAGCGCAAGGAAATGCTCGTCTACATGCTGATGGCACGCGAGTTCGACAATGCGATGCTCCGGCTCTATCGTCAGGGCAAGGCCTTCGGTGGCGTCTATTCGCAGCTCGGCAACGAAGCGGTATCGGTGGGATCGGCCTATGCGCTGGACCCGAAGAAGGACGTACTCTTTCCCATGCACCGCAACATCGGTTCCCATTTCGTATTCGGACAGGACGTCGACACCTTGATGGTGAACCACCTCGCCCGTGAGGGGAGCCAGATGCGTGGTACGGACGGTACGGGACACTATGCGGATCCGGCGAAGCGCATCTACGGTAACGTCAGTCATCTCGGTGCCATGATTCCCGTCGCCGCCGGCTTCTCCATGGCTGATCAGTTGCGTGGAATCACCACCGTCTCCATGACCTACATCGGTGATGGCGGAGCGCAGGTGGGCGAAGTGCACGAAGCTCTGAACTTCGCCGCGGTGCGCAAGATTCCGATGATCCTCATCATCGAGAACAATCAATACGCCTATTCCACTCCCAACTCGCTCGAGTTCGCCTGCGAACGGCTCTCCGATCGTGCGATCGGATACGGCATGTTCGGGGAGACGATCGACGGTACCGATGTGGAACTCGTCTATGAAGCATGCAGCCGTGCCGTCGAACGCGCACGCCGTGGTGAAGGCCCGTCCCTCATCGAAACCGTCACCATGCGTATGCGTGGTCACGCCGAGCATGACGACTTCGCCTACGTACCCAAGGACATGCTCGAAGAGTGGAAGAAAAAGGATCCCGTCGAAACCTACATCCGTCGTATCGTCGATGCGGGCATCATGTCCCGGCAGGACATCGACGATCTGCGCAAGACGACCTTCGACAACATGATCGCGTCGATCGATCGCGGTCTGGAGCTGCCGTGGCCTGCCGCCGAGGAAGCATATCGCAACGTGTTTCTCTAAGGACCTATGCCAGTAATGACCTATCTCGAAGCCATCGCCGATGCGCTTCGTATCGAAATGCACAAGGACGATCGTGTCTTCATGATCGGTGAGGACATCGGCACGTATGGCGGTGCCTTCAAGCTCACGAAGGGATTTCTCGACGAGTTCGGACCGAAGCGCATCATCGATGCTCCGATTTCCGAGGCCGCCATCATCGGTGCCGCCATCGGCGCATCGCTGAACGGCATGCGGCCCGTCGCAGAAATGCAGTTCATCGACTTCATCACGAACGGATTCAACCAGCTCGTGACGGTTGCCGGTACCACGGCCTATCGCTGGAGCCTGCCCGTACCCATGGTCGTTCGCGGCCCGTCGGGTGGTGGCGTGGGAGGCAATCCGTTCCACTCGCGCGACCCCGAGAACTGGTTCGTCCATGCGACCGGTCTCAAGGTCGTCTGCCCGGCCTTTCCCGCCGATGCGAAGGGCCTGATGACGGCGTCCATGCGAGACGACAACCCCGTCGTGTTCTTCGAACACAAGGGACTCTACAGGAAGATCAAGGAAGAAGTGCCGGAAGGGGAGTACGTCGTACCGCTCGGTCAGGCCAACGTCGTTCGCCAGGGACGCGACTGTTCCGTCATCTGCTATGGCAGCGCGGTCCATATGGCCCTTGCCGCCGCCGATGAGCTCGAACGTGACGGTGTCAGCGTCGAAGTGGTGGACATCCGTACGCTCGTGCCGTTCGACGAAGAGACCGTGCTGGCATCGGTACGGAAGACGGGCCGGGCCGTCGTGGCACACGAAGCCGTGATGACGGGCGGATTCGGAGGAGAGATCGTGGCACGCATCGCGGACAAGGCGTTCCGCTTCCTCGATGCTCCCGTCAAACGCGTGGCGGCCTACGACGCGCCCACGCCGTTCGCACCGACGCTCGAGCAGGCCGTCCTGCCGAATGCCGACAAGGTGGCCGCAGCCATCCGTGAAACGATGGCCTTCTGAGTGTGTAAAAAAATCGTCCCGTCGGCACGGCGGGAGTTCCGTAAGTTTGCAGCATCGATTTCGTTCCACTCGGTTGACAAGGGATTCCATGGCGAAAGTCCAGTTCCGCGTCTCGTATTCCATCCCCGACGGCAAGCGTCCGGAGTATCTCGCTTCGGTACAGAAGCTGAAGCAGTTCTATGCGGGGAATGGTGCGCAGTACGCCGTATATGAATCCAAGAACAAGCACAACCACTTCCAGGAAGTCTACATCTATCCTTCGCAGGAAGCATACGATCAGAGTGACGATCCGGCATCCATTTCCGAGATATCGGGTGCGATCGAACGTATCTATGCTCTCGCCCAGGATGTCTCCTACGACGTGTCGTTCGAAGTCGACTGAGACTGTCGATACTGAAAGATTCTACGAAAGGAGCGGGGAACTGCTCCTTTTTCGTTTTATGACGGATCCCCATGTCCTTCAAGGATGCCATCAAACGACTGCTCTACCTTCCCGCACGCCTCCGGTGGCGGCGTGGCGGTGTGCAACTGCCCCTCGACCCCAGCTCCGTCCGGTCGATCCTGATCCTTCGCTATGACGCCATCGGCGACATGATCGTCACGACGCCGCTCTTCGATGCCCTGAGATCGGTCGTACCCGATGCCGCTATCGACGTCGTCGCCTCGAACCGCAACGCCGGATTGCTGGCCGATGATGACCGTATCCGACATGTCCACGTCTACGACGGAAGCCGGTCTGCGTTCCGTGCAGTACGGAAGGCCTGTCGCCGCCAACGGTACGACGTCGTGATCTCGCTTGTGATGAACAAGACGACGAAGGCCGGACTGATGGCCAACAGACTCGGAGGCTCGAAGGCGATCACCGTATCCTTCGAGAACGCCGCACGTCGAGATCTCTACGCGACGTGGTTCGACGTCCAGGTTCCCGTCGAACGGAACGTCTCCGCGATGGCCGAGATGCAGTTGCGGATCGTGGAAGCATTGTTCGGTGTACGTTGCGATCCCGCATCCTTTCCGATGAGAATCCGCCTGGACGCCGCCAACGAGCGGTTCGCGGCCCAGCAGGTGAGGGGGAACGAAGGACATCACACTATCGGATTCAATCTGTCGGCGGGCAATCCCTATCGGATGTGGTCCGAAGAGCGCAATGCCGAATTCCTGACGCTGCTCATGGCCGTCGATGCCGACACCCACATCGTGCTGTTCTCCGACGGCGCACGTCGGGATATGGCTCTACGGCTGGCTTCGATGGATCCGTCCAGAATATCGTGTTGCGAGCCGACGAAGGATTTCCGTTCCGTCGTAGCGACGTTGGGGAGGATGGATGTCGTGATCACACCGGATACGTCCGTCGTTCATGCCGCCGCGGCGATGGGAACACCCGTCGTCGTCATGTACTCGCTGAAGGCCTCGTTCCTGGTGGAATGGCAGCCCTTCGGAGTACCTCATCGCGTCGCATATACGAACGGTCGTGAGGACCTCGAAACGCTCGAACCCGCAGAGGTGCTGCAGGCCTACATGGAATTGATGTCCGTACGGAGCGGGCGATGATCATCGGTTTCGACGGAACACGTATCACGGGACATAGCGGTATCGAACGCTATGCACGTGAGCTCGTCCGTGTGCTGACGACGATGCCGGGTGACGATCGATACGTCGTGGCTACGACGACGAGTCGGGTCGACGAGGTTGGAGAGGCGATCGGACGTTCTCCATCCCTGCTCGTCAAGGGCGGTATTCCGCATGACCTCATGCTCGGCTCTGCGTTTGGGACGGTCACCCGCCACCTGCAGACACGGGCGATGAGGAAGACGCTGGCGTCGGCGGATCTCGTCCATTACACGTCCCATCGTTCGAAGGTGCTGCCGGGCCTGCCCTACATCGCTACCGTACACGACCTGTTCCCGATGAGGCGTCCTGGCTTCGCCATCGAGGTCCGGCGTATCATGGAGGGAGCGCGCAAGGTCATCGTTCCTTCGCGGTATGTGGCAGAGACCATCATCGATCGCTTTCCCGACATGGTCCACAAGGTCATTCCCATCCATCTCGGAGTGGGCGCCCCCTTCCGTCCGATGGAAGCCGGTGCCGGTCTCCCTTCCGCGCTGCATCATCTCGACGACGTGCCGTACTTCCTTGCCGTTGCGAGAATGGATGTGCGGAAAAACGTTCCTGCCATTCTCGATGCATATCGTTCATGGACCGGTGATGGATCGGCAGCTCGACTCGTCTTCGTCCTGAGCGGGACGACTGCCGACGTGAGCACGTTCAGGACGACCTATACCGAGGCACTGTCCCATCCGGGGATCGTCGTCCTGCCGTCGGTATCCAATGACGATCTCGCGGCCCTGTACGGCGGGGCCCAGGCTCTGCTGTTCCCTTCGCTCGCCGAAGGATTCGGCCTGCCAGTGCTGGAGGCCATGGCCTGCGGATGCCCGGTACTGACGTCGACGACGACGTGTCTTCCCGAAACCGCGGGTGATGCGGCATTGCTCGTGGACCCGGAACGGGTGGACGATATCGCTCATGGTATCGACCTCCTCCATCGCGATGGAGCATTGCGCGACGAACTGCGCAGGAAGGGATCGCTCCGTGCCGCGATGCTTACGTGGGATGCAGCAGCCCGTGCCACGCGCGACGTCTACGCGGAAGCGATTGCAGGAGTGGATCGATGATGTCCGTCGGACTCGACGTATCGACGTTGTGTACGCCGACACCGACGGGGATCGGACGATATACGGACCATCTCGCCCGCGCATTGGTAGAAGCGGAAGTCGACGTTCGGTACTTCGTCAAATCGTCCCGGAAAGGACGCGAAGGAGCGATGGATCCGGATATGAAGCATGCGGTCCGCTATTACCTCCCCGGCCTTCCGGTCATCATCCGGAGACCGCAGGTCGTGCATGCCACGGATGCCTACTATCCGACCGTTCCTGGTGCCGGCCACGTCGTGACCATTCATGATCTCGCCATCTTCCGTGAAGAGACCCGGCATATCGAAGGATATACCTCCGACGTCTTCCGTGAACGTGGCGCAAGGAGACTGAATGCACTGCTGCGTTGGGCCGACGGCATCTGCGTACCGAGCCGTGCCACTGCATCCGACCTCATGGAGATGTTCGGCGTCGATGCGGCGCGCATCACGGTGACGCCTCTCGGCTGCGATCACATCGATCCCGTGCGTTCGCATCGCGATGCGGTCGTTCTCGATACCTTCGGTCTGGAAGCCGGCCGATATTCACTCTTCATCGGCCACGTGAGCATCCGCAAGAACCTGCCGGCGATGATCGAGGCCATGAAGCGTACGCGACATGCGGCCCATCATCCGTTCGTCGTGGCGGGGGCGGACAGTATGGGGGCCGAACGGATCCACGAAGCCGCACGGGGGACGAACACCATCTTCACCGGATATCGTACGGAAGAGGAAACACAGGTATTGTTGCGCAATGCGGCCTGTCTCGTCTTCGCCACGTACTACGAAGGATTCGGCATCCCCGTTCTCGAAGCCATGCGCTGCGGCGTCCCTGTCGTCGCCGGATCGTACGGTGCCGCGCGGGAAGCGGGAGGGCCGCATGCCGTCTATGCCGATCCGTTCGATGTCGATTCCATCGCTGCGGCGATCGACGAAGCATGGAACATACCGGATGCCGGACGCGATGAAGGCCGGCGTCATGCCGATGCCTATACATGGAAGAATACGGCCATCCGTACGATCGACGCTTATCGTCGTGCGCCTGGGCGGTAAATTGCGGTTTCCATCATGGCCAATGCACTGAAACATATCGAACTGGCGATACGCCGCCGCGTGACAGGACTGTTGTCCGGCTCGCGAGAGGCCATGCGTGTCACCGAGCCGGCCGACGTCCTGCATCTTCCCGACAATGCGCGTATCCTCCTGCTCAGGCAGGACAGGATCGGCGACGTCCTGGTTTCGATTCCCGTGATGCGTGCCTTGCGCAACCGGTTGCCGTTCGCGACGATCGACATGGTGCTGAGCCCGAACAATCTCGCCGTCCGTCACGCGGTGGCGGCCTATACCGATGACATCCATGTCTATCGAAAGTCGCTGTCCGATGTCGTCGGCCTGCTGAAGGCATTGCGACGGAAGCGCTACGACCTCGTCATCGATCTCATGGACAATCCGTCGACGACGTCGTCGATGCTCGTACGCTGGAGTGGTGCGCGCATGGCCCTTGGGATAGAGAAGGCCAACAGTGGCGTCTACACGCACGTGGTGCCGCTGGCCGACCGTTCTTCCGTCCACATCGTGGAACGTCTGGCACGTCTGCTCATGCCGTTCGGCATCGATCCTTCGACGGAGCAGCTCGATCTCGAATACGAGGTCACGGACGAGGAACGGCGGAAGGCCATGTCCATCCTCGGTCTGCACGACGACGGTCACATACGGCTCGGCGTCAACATCAGTGGCAGCGACATCTCGCGGATGTACGGTGAGGAGGCGATGACGGAGGTGCTGACGACCATACGGCATCGTCACCCGGGAGTTGATCCATACATCTTCGCTGCACCGCCGCACAAGGACATGCAGATGCGGATCGTGGAGTCGACGGGAGCCGTCGCCGTGCCCATCGTGCCGTCGTTCCACGAATACGCCTGCCTGTTATCCCTCATGGACGCTATCGTGACGCCCGATACGTCGTCCGTACATCTCGCCGCGGCATGGAAGACGCCGAGCGTCGTGCTGTTCATGCATGACGATCCTGGACTCATGCCGTGGTATCCCTACATGTCGCCGTGCCGTCCTCTCGAGGCGCAGCAGGGCAGTATTTCGGACATTCCACGTGAGCACGTCATTTCGGCGATCGATGACATGCTCCGTGACTTTAGCATATTGCGATCATGACATTCGAACAGCGAACAACGACCTGCGGGGAACTGCGTCCGGAACACGCCGGCACTTCCGTTACCATCAATGGCTGGATCAATGCCCGCCGGGATTTCGGCGGCCTGATCTTTCTCGATATCCGGGACCGGTACGGCATCACACAGGCCGTCATCCAGTCCGAGACGCACCCCGATCTTGCCGCACGTGCCAAGGAGCTACGCTCCGAATGGGTGGTATGGATCCGCGGAACCGTGCGCATGCGCGAGAATCCGAATCCGCGCATTCCGACCGGTCTCGTGGAAGTGCTGGCCGAGGACTTCGGTGTGATCAACGAAGCCGAACTCACGCCCTTCGAAATCGTGGACGATCTCCAGACGAACGAAGAATTGCGTCTGAAGTATCGCTTTCTCGACCTGCGCCGTCACGCCCTGCAGCAGAACTTCCTCATCCGCAACAAGCTGTATCAGCTCACGCACCGGTTCTTCGACGAACAAGGTTTCGTCGAAATCGAGACCCCCGTGCTCACGAAGTCGACGCCCGAAGGTGCCCGCGACTTCCTGGTGCCGAGCCGTATCAACAAGGGGCAGTTCTACGCTCTTCCGCAGTCGCCGCAACTGTTCAAGCAGATGCTGATGGTGAGCGGCTTCGACCGCTACATGCAGATCGTCAAGTGTTTCCGCGACGAGGACCTTCGTGCCGACCGTCAGCCGGAATTCACGCAGATCGACGTCGAGATGTCCTTCGTGAAGCAGGACGACATCCTCGCCTTGACCGAATCCTTCATCGCACGTGCCTGGAAGGAGATCAAGGGCATTGACGTTCCCGTTCCGTTCCCGCGTATGTCCTTCGCCGAAGCGATGAACCGGTTCGGCAGCGACAAGCCGGACGTCCGGTATGCACTCGAGCTCAGGACGATTACGGAAACCGTCGCCGACTCCGGCTTCGCCGTTTTCAAGGATGCCGTAGCGAGCGGTGGCGTCGTATCCGTCTTCAATGCCAAGGGCTGTGCGACTTTCTCGCGGAAGCAGCTCGATGAGCTCACCGAGTTCTCGAAGAAGTACGGAGCAAAGGGGCTGCCATGGTTGAAGCATGCCAACGGTGAGACGACGGGATCCTTCCTTAAGATGCTCACCGATGCCGAACGCGATGCGATCCTCGCGGCATCCGGCGCGGAAGATGGCGACCTCCTGCTGTTCGCGGCAGGGGAGTGGGAACGTTCGCAGCTCATCCTCGGTGCGTTGCGTCAGGAGATCGCCCGTCGTACCGGCATCCATGACCGTCTTGCCGGAACGTATTCCTTCCATTGGGTGCTCGCCTTCCCGCTCCTCGAATATTCGGACGAAGAACAACGATACGTCGCGCGTCATCATCCGTTCACCGCACCGCTGACCGACGATGTCGGACTGCTCGAGTCGGAGCCGTCGAAGGCTCGTGCCCAGGCTCATGACCTTGTCATCAACGGCTACGAAGCGGCCGGAGGAAGTATCCGTATCCATCGCAACGAAGTACAGCAGAGGATGTTCGATCTGCTCGGTCTCTCACGCGAGGATGCCGATGCCAAGTTCGGCTTCCTGCTGAAGGCTCTGCAGTATGGAGCACCGCCGCATGGTGGTATCGCCTTCGGTTTCGACCGTCTGGTGATGCTGCTCGCGGAAACGGACAACATCCGCGATGTGATCGCATTCCCCAAGACGACGTCGGGACTGTCCCTCATGGACGGATGTCCCTCGGATGTGGATAGCAGGCAACTCGCCGATCTCGGTATAGCACTGGCACGATGATGAAGGACACGATGGAACGCCGACATTTCCTTGCGCTGATCGCCGTGGCCCCGATGGCCATGCAATCGGCCCTGCGCAGCAGCCGCAAACGTAATACGGACAAGCAGGCGACGACGCGATACATCTTCTCCCAGGCGATGCGTCAGGCATCGACGGAGCAATGGAACCGGAAACCCATCGGAGAGCTGATGGGCCAGTTCGCCATGCTGTTCCAGGGGACGCCCTACGTCGGTGGTACGCTGGAAGGGGATGGACCCGAAGTATGCCGTATCGATCTCACGGGGCTGGACTGCGTGACGTTCTTCGAGAACGTTCTCGACATGTCGAGGATCGTGAAGAAGGGGCGCTATACGTTCCCCGATCTGCAGCATGAGGTGACCTTCACTCGCTATCGTGGAGGACAGCTCGGAGACTATACTTCACGTCTGCACTATACGGCCGAATGGATCGAGGACAATGTCGCGAAGCATGTCGTCAAGGACATGTCGCGTGAACTCGGCGGGGTGATATTCCCGCTCGACGTGAACTTCATGTCGAGGAATCCGAAGTACTACGCGCCGCTCAAGAACGATTCCATTCTCGTCGAGAAGATGGAGACCATCGAAACGGCCATCAACGGTCAGGTCAGGTACTACATTCCCAAGGATCGTATCGACGTGATCGAGCCGCAGTTGCAGACCGGCGACATCGTAGCCATCACGACGAACAAGGAAGGCCTGGACTATGCCCATACGGGAATGATCCATCGTACGGCCGACGGTGTGGCGCACCTGCTTCATGCGTCATCGCAGAAGAAGCAGGTCGTCCTCGACGTCTCCGTGAGCGAATACGTCAACGGTGTGAAAAGCCATACCGGTATCAGTATCCTGCGTCCCCTCGAGCCACTTCTCAACGAACGATAACGGGCGGACGGATTCCGTTCCGATCCCGCCCGAAGCTCACCATTGAATGGTGATGGTCGGCTGGAGTTCGATGGTGACGGTGTGTTCGGGCAGTTTGCGGAGAGCCTTCTCGAAGTCGGATTGTCGAGCCATGGACTCGATGCCTTCCAGCTCGTTCATCAGATTCCTGTTCTTGCGGAATGCCGCGATCAGTTTGTCCATGTTGACATCGTACATGGTGATCGTCGATCCGCTCACGTACTTCGCGTTCGTCTTCTTGATGATCGGTTCGGACTGGACGTTGACGGTCATGCGCATGCCGCCGAGAAAGCTTTCCATCATGCCCAGAGCCATGTCCAGTTGTTCTTTCGACTGCTTCTTCTTTTTCTTGTCCTTGGCGTCGCTCTTCAGGTCCGGGACATTGGTGATGACGATCCTGTCCTTCGCATAGGAGAACGTCATACCGGCCGTCGAGCCCGATTCTTCTTCTTCGATGACGCGCGTGGCGAGCATCTTCGCAAGGCGCGATTGGTCGATGCGAAGTGTGTTCACGTTGGCGACGGTATACTCGGCAATCCATCCCTGATATTCTCCCTGGTCGACCAGACGCAGATTGGTCAATCTGGCATCGGGACCAAGTGTACCAGCGCTGGCCGTCGCAAGGCTGTCGATCGCCTTCCGTACCGAGTCCGACAGGAAGTCGGGTCGGTCCTCGGCCGTCGAGCCCTTCATCGACAGGAGGATCGAGTCCCGCACTATCGCCGTGCCATCGGATTTCAGGATGACAGTCGTCATCGTACGGAGACAGCCCGTCAGAAATGCCGATGCTGCGACGATCAGGGTGATGACGACGATGTGCGTACGTGACATTGGGACTCCGGAAGGAAGAGGATTCAAATATGGCGAAGATGTTCGGAAGCGGTAGCATGGATGGCTTCCGCAATGTCTTCCGGCGTGATGATCCGGTCCGATGCTTCCGAAAGAGAGACCGACGAAGCCATGAGCGTTTCCGTAAGGCGCGCTCGCTCGTCCGCCGATGCACGGACGACATTGCCGATCATCAGATGGCCGGGTCCCGTGAGGATGCTGCCGTGCTGGAGTATGACGTTGTCGATCACCCGCTGGGCGCTGCCGACGACCTTCCGGTTGCCATGGACGATCTCCGTCCGGGCACTGCTCGTGAAGCAGGAAACGGCCAGGGCTCCGGACGTGGCATAGTGATGCTGCAGATCCGATGGAGCTTCTTCGAAGGACAGTCCCGGTACGAAGGGTTGCAGTGCCGACAGCAGCATGGTATGGATACCGGCATAGACCGCACGCGGCGTGCGGGTATCCGTGACCGGAATGGCGATGCAGTAGGTGAGTTCTTCGGCATGCAGGACGGCACGGCCGCCGGTGGGGCGTCGTACCAGGTCGAAACCGGAATTGACGAGGGCCTCCCGGTCGATCTGTTCGTCCTGCTGATGCTTGCCCAGGGATACCGTCCACGGCTCCCATGTATAGGTTCTGAAGGCGAGTGCGACGTCGCCGCGTCGGACCATATCGAGAAGATCCATGTCGCGTTCCATGTTGGCAGCGCCACTGCGGGATCCTTCCCAGGCGTTGAGCATCATTGTACCGAGATACGCAGGAATTTGAGTTTACCGGCGCGCACGATGCGCGGTTCGGCGAAGTTCAGCACTGCGGCGATGTCTGCGATCTTCTCGCCATCGACCTTGACGCCGCCTTGCTGGATAAGACGACGCGCCTCGCCCTTGGAAGTTACAAGACCGGTCGCGACCATGACGTCGACGAGCGATTGGTCGGCAGGACCGTCGATGGTGCGTTCTTCGATGACGTCCGGAACATCCTTCTTGACGAAGATCCGCTCGAACTCGGCGAAGGCGGCATCGGCATCGCCCTGGCCATGATATCGTGCGACGATCCGCTTGGCGATATCGACCTTGGCATTACGCGGATGGACGGAACCATCGGCCAGGCCCTGCGTCGTACGCTGCACTTCATCGGCTGGTGCATAGCATGCGTACTGGAGGTAGCGGGGGATCAGCGTATCGGGAATGGACATGGTCTTGCCGAACATGTCCTTCGGCGAATCCGACAGGCCGATGTAGTTGTTCAGGGACTTGCTCATCTTCTCGACCCCGTCGGTGCCTTCGAGAATGGGCATCGTCAGGATGCACTGCGGTTCCATCCCGGACGAGCGCATGATCTCACGTCCAACCAGCAGATTGAACTTCTGGTCCGTACCACCGATCTCGATGTCGCTGCCGATGGCCACGGAATCGTAGGCCTGCGAGAGGGGATAGAGGAATTCATGGACGCTGATGGGCTCGCCGGCCCTGTATCGCTTCGTGAAGTCGTCACGTTCGAGCAGTTGTGCCACGGTATACTTGGCCGCCAGGGCGATGACGTCCTGGAAGGTCAGGGCGTTGAGCCATTCGCTGTTGTGGACCACCGACGTCTTCTCCATGTCCAGTACCTTCGATGCCTGGTCGACGTAGGTACGGCCATTCTCGCGGGTCTCCTCGAGGGTGAGGGCGGGGCGCGTCCTGGACTTTCCGGTGGGATCGCCGATCATCGCCGTGAAGTCGCCCACGATCAGTACGACGCGATGGCCGAGGTCCTGGAACTGGCGCAGCTTGTTGAGAACGACGGCATGGCCGATGTGGATGTCGGGGCGGCTCGGATCGAGTCCCAGTTTGATCGTCAGCGGCTTCCCTGTCGTGACGCTGCGTTCGAGCTTGCGGACGAGGTCTTCTTCGGGCAGGAGGTCCACCACGTTCTGGCGGATCACGTCGAGTTGTTCGGAGATTGTCAGCATGGCGATGTCGTCGTGATGGGATGGGGGCTAGTCGGTATCGCGGCGCATCGCGCGTTCCTGTTCGCGATCCTTGATCGATGCGCGCTTGTCGTACAGTTTCTTGCCTCGGACGAGACCGAGTTCGACCTTGATATACGGGCCGGAGAAATAGAGGGAGAGCGGAATGATGGTCAGACCCTTCTCTTCCACACCGGTACGCAGGCGCACGAGTTCGTGTTCGTGGAGGAGCAGCTTGCGCGGACGCGTAGGGATATGGTTCTCCCTGTTGCCGAAGTCGTACGGATTGATGTGCATGCCGACGAGCATCAGCTCGTCCGACGCCTTCGAAGGAAAGATGGCATAGGCATCGACGAGGGATACCTTGCCTGCACGGAGGGATTTCACCTCGGTTCCGGTCAATACGATGCCGGCCTCGAACCGCTGGAGCACTTCATAGTCGTGCAGGGCCTTGCGGTTCTGGATGATGGAGCGGGTCGATCGTTCGTTGGGCGTTGCCATAAAAAGAGAACCCCGCACTGGAGCGGGGCAATGGATGCGGAGAGGGAGGGATTCGAACCCTCGATAGCGGTCTTAACCACTATGACGGTTTAGCAAACCGTTGCCTTCAGCCACTCGGCCACCTCTCCGTTAAGGAGCGACAAAGATAATGAAATTCATCGATTCGGGAAGAACGAAGACGGGATGCACGGTTTTTACTCCGTGCATCCCGTCTGTCGTGCGTCGAGGCGCGCGATCATTCTGCGAAGGACGTACCCGGAAGGTCGAGTGCCACCTGCTGATGGGCAGGTACGGCAAGGGCGGATCCGGCGCCGGACCGTACCATGTCGCTATTCGAGATGACTTCCGTGATGGCGGAGACATGTTCCAGTGTGGTTTCGCCCTGGTCGGCTGCGACCTTGACGTCACCGTAGACGCCGTTGACGAAGACGTTGCCGTTACCTGAGAAGATCTCCAGGTGGGTCGAGGCCGGAACGTAGAGCGTGTGCGTGATGCCCTTGCCGTCCAGCGGCTTCGAAGGATCGATCTGCTTTGCATGGAAGAGGATCGTGTTGCCGTCCTGCGTCGTGGTACGTTCGAGCGTGTATTCACCGCCCCTGGATTCGATGGCGACCTTGTCGAACATCCACGTGACGACGCGGACATCACCGGCATCGGCATCGATCTTGACATTGGCGCCGTTGGATACGACCATCGTGGTCCGGACGGGGTGCAGGGGAACTTCCGAATTGTCGGCGGCACGAACATCGCTCTGCGTCACGGCGAACATGGCGAGTGTGAGGGCCGCACCAGCGAGCAGGTTCTTGATTGATTTCATGGCGACTTCCGAAATGATATGATCGTGAAATGTACGGGAGTGTGTACGCCGGCCTCCGGGGAAGGTTACAGGCGATCTTCCTTTCGTATTTTTCGCTGCGATGAAAGACAAAGAAACGCCGCTGATGCGGCAATACGGTCAGATCAAGACCCGATATCCCGATACGATCCTGCTGTTCCGCCTCGGTGATTTCTACGAAACGTTCGGTGACGACGCCGTCCTCACGGCCCGTGCCTGCGGAATCACACTGACGAAGAGGAACAACGGTTCGGCAGGCGAGATTCCTCTGGCAGGATTCCCGTATCACCAGCTCGACTCCTATCTCCCGAAGCTCGTGCGGGCAGGCCATCGTGTGGCAGTCTGCGAACAGCTCGAGGACCCGAAACAGGCACGCGGCATCGTACGACGCGACGTCGTGGAAGTCGTCACGCCCGGCGTGGTGCTCTATGACAAACTGCTCGACAACAACAGTCATACGATCCTTGCATGCATCACGGGGCCGACGAAGGCCAGCCCGTCCATCTGCGGCCTCGCCTTCGCCGACGTGTCGACGGGCCTGTTTTCCGCTGGCGACATCCCCGTCGATCGCATCGCCAGCGTCCTCGAATCACTGACGCCGGCCGAGCTCATCGTGAACAAGGACGAGAAGGAATGGTGGCAACCCCTCGTCGACGCTCTGCCGGCTACGCCATCGCTCACCAGACTCGATACCTGCGATTTCGATGCCGAGTTCACACGCAATGCCTTGTTGCGTCACTTCAACACCGCGTCGCTGAAGGGATTCGGTACGGATGAACTCGTTCACGGCCTGACGGCCGCGGGTGTCGTCCTGCACTACGTCGGTGAAACGCAGAAGACATCGCTGACGCAGATCACGAGTATGAACGTCCATCATGCCGATGGCTTCATGATCCTCGATGCGGCTACGCGCAGGAATCTCGAAATCCATGCGTCGATGCATGGTGACGGACGTCAGGGGTCGTTGATAACGTTGCTCGATCATACGTGCACGCCGATGGGCGGGCGCCTGCTTCGCGGCTGGCTGCAATCGCCTCTCGTGTCGATGGAGGCGATACGCCGACGCCTGAACGTCGTCCGTGGCTTCGTCCTCGAACCATCCATCGCCGAAGATGTACGCACGAATCTGCGTGGCATGGGCGATATCGAGAGATTGCTGACCAAGGTCATGATGAACAGGGCGACGTCCCGCGATCTCGTGGCTCTTCGCTCGGGTCTCGAACGCCTGCCGATGATTCGGGAGGCGTTGCGGCGCAGTGCGACGGATGCCGTAGCCCGTATAGGCGATGCCGTCGACGATCACACGGAGGTGACGGCGCTCCTGCGACGTGCGCTGTCCGACGAACCGCCGCTCCAGGTGGGAACGGGCATGATCTTCCGCCAGGGATATCATGCAGGGATCGACGAAATGCGTTCGGCACTGACGAACGGCAAGGAGTGGATCTCCGACTACCAGGAGGCCGAACGACAGTCCACCGGCATCACGTCACTGAAGGTGGCGATGACGGGTGTCTTCGGGTACTACATCGAAGTGACGAATACGCACAAGGCCCGCGTTCCCGAACATTACGAACGCAGGCAGACGCTGGCCAACGCCGAGCGGTTCACGACGCCGCACCTGCGTGACCTCGAACAGAAGCTCCTCCATGCCGAGTCCCATCTGTCCACCATGGAAGCGCAGGCGATCGAGGAACTGCGTGCCGAACTTTCGGTGCATGGTGCCGCCATCCAGAAGACGGCACGAGCGATCGCGACCATCGACTGTCTGGCCGGGTTCGCGGACGTCGCACGGAGTCATGAATACTGCGAACCGGATATCCATGACGGCACGGAGCTCGTCATCGAGGATGCCCGCCATCCCGTGATCGAACGGCTGCTGCCGCCGGGCGAGCGCTACGTCTCCAATTCGATACGGCTCGATACAGAACAGCAGCAGATCCAGATCATCACCGGCCCCAACATGTCCGGTAAGTCGAGCTACCTGCGTCAGGCAGGATTGATCGTCTTCCTGGCTCACGTAGGATGCTACGTTCCGGCAACGTCGGCACGGATACCGCTGACGGATCGCATCTTCACCCGCGTAGGAGCACAGGACAACATTCTCGCCGGTGAGAGTACCTTCCTCGTCGAGATGCAGGAGTCGGCCAACATCCTCAACAACGCCACGGCGCGGAGTCTCATCCTGCTGGATGAAGTCGGACGGGGGACGGCGACGTTCGATGGTATCAGCATTGCCTGGGCCATCGCCGAGTATCTGCACGAGGTGACGGGGGCGAAGACGCTGTTCGCCACGCACTACCATGAATTGACGGCGCTGGCCGATCAATTCCCGCGGATACACAACCATCAGGTGGAAGTGCGCGAAGTTGGCGATTCGATCGTCTTTACCCACCGCGTCATTCCCGGGCACAGCGATCATTCCTTCGGTATCCACGTCGCACGCATGGCAGGTCTTCCTCCTGCGGTGATAGGTACGGCACGGGCCGTACTGGATCAACTGGAACAGGGGCATCATGGGCCGGTCGACGGTGGACGTGCTGCCGCCGTGGAACGGATCCGGCTGGAAGAAGCCGGGCAGTTATCGATGTTCGAGGTTCGTGACGATGCGCTGCGCCGCAAGGTGCAGGAACTCGATCTTGACAATATGACTCCGATGCAGGCGCTCAAGGCGCTGTCGGACCTGAAAGGCTCCCTCGATGGATGAAATCAAACGAAAATGGACGGAACGGGACAGGGTCGTTCGTGCGATCACGAAGGATGGCATGTTCCGCGCGGCATGTATCCGCAGTACCGAACTCTCACGCGCTGCGCAGGATAGACATCACTACGAGCCGTTGCGCGCCCTGATGCTGGCACGTGCTGCGACCGGTGCCGGACTGATGGCATCGTTCCTCAATGGGGAAGAGCGCGTCGTGATCCAGCTCGAAGGCGATGGTCCCGTCGCCAGTATCTATGCCGAAGCACTGCAAGTTGGAGAGGTGCGGGGGTATGCCACGCTCAACTCGAAGCCCGCGGAACAGAGCACGTCGGCGCTCGGCAACGGCATCATGAAGGTCTCTCGTATCCTCTACGGCAAATACGAGCCCGTGACCGGTATCGTCGAGTTACGTCGGGGCGACGTCACGTCGGACCTCGGCTACTATCTCACGCAGTCGGAACAGATTCCATCCGCCTTCGTCCTGGACGTGAGTTTCGATGAAGAGGATCACATCAAGCAGGCCGCTGGGCTGCTCATCCAGGCCATGCCCGGTGCACGACCGGAGGACATTTTCCGCGCCTACGATACGATCGACTATCTGGGACGTCTCACGCAGTTCCTCGACGACGGCTATACGCCGGAGGACATCCTGCGCCAGGTCATGCCCACGGATATCGACATCCTCGCATCGACGCCGGTGGACTTCTTCTGCCGCTGTTCGATCGACAGGTTCAAGGGAATGTTGCTGACACTCGGTTACGACGAGGTGGCCGGTATGGAAGCGGACGGACAGAACGAGCTCGTGTGCCAGTATTGTAATGCACACTATTATCTGTCCGAGCAGGATTTCAAGGATATGAAGGAAGAACTCGTCGTACGCCGCAACTAGGCATCGGTCATGAGGGACGTGATGGCACTGACCAGGACGATGTCGTCGGCAGTGCATCCGCGCGACAGGTCGCAGTACGGTTTGCGCAGTCCCTGGACGATCGGTCCCAGTGCGATCATGCCGCCGAGACGCTGGGAGAGCTTGTAGGCGATATTGCCCGAATTGAGATCCGGAAAGATCAGAACGTTCGCCCGACCTTCGAGAGGAGAGTCGGGCGCTTTCGTTGCCGCCACGTGTTCGACGATGGCGGCATCCACCTGGAGTTCGCCATCGGCGATGACGGACGGATTGCGCTCGCGGAATCGCAGGAAGGCATGGCGGACCTTATCCACGGAAGGATGCGATGCCGAGCCCTTCGTCGAAAAGCTGAGGAAGGCGACGCGCGGATCGTCGTCGAGTATACGGCGGTAGTTGTCCGCCGCTGCCGTGGCGATATCGACGAGCTGTGCCTCCGTCGGGTCGGGTACCACGCCGCAATCCGCGAAGACGAACGTACTGCGTTCGCCGATCATCAGGAAGAAGCTGCTGACCGTGCTGTTCGACGGCGCGAGACCGACGGTCGTGATTCCCGCACGCAGCACGTCACCGGTCGTGGAAAGGGAGCCTGCAACGACGCCATCGACGTGGTTCTCGTGCAACAGCCAGCCGGCCGTATAGAGAGGATTCAGGGCCAGGTCCCGCGCCATGTCGGCCGTCAGCCCCTTGTCCTTTCGCCGGTCGTGCAGGAAGGCGCTGCAGGCGATCAGATTGTCTTCATGCGTCGGGTCGACGATAGCGATACCATCGAGGGAAATACCTTCGAACGATGCCTTCAGCATGATGTCCGCCGTTCTGCCGACGAGGGTCGGTATGCACAGGCCTGCATCCATGCACCGGCGTACGGCATGAATCGTTCGTGGATCCGTTGCGTCGGGAAAGGCGATTCTGGACGAGCGAACTGAGGCGCCTGCGAGGAGCGCATCAATCACAGGATGCTTCATGGGGCGATTCCGAGCAACGTCTGGATGTCGATGGTGGCTGTCGTCGTGGTCTTGCGGTTCTCGGCATACTCGTCGTAGACATCGACCGTACGCTTGTCCTGCTTCACGCAGATGAGCTCCGCACGATTCGGATTGTAGCAGATGCTACGATAGTCCTCGAACTGCACGGCGCTGGCTCTGCCACGGCCTCGTGTGCTGATCTGCAGCAGGCCGTTCTGGACGGGGACGTAGGCATAGTCGCTCGCCGTCACGACAAGTCCGGATGCGTTCTGTTGCGGTCCTTCGGAGGCACGGGCCGTCAGGTCGACCGTCGACGTCACCATTCGACGTATCAGATTGACGAGGGACAGCGTCGGTACGGTCCGCGTACCCCCGTTCAGGCGTCCGTCACCCAGTGAAACCACGACGAACTGTTCGCCGGCGGCATCTGGCTCGATGAAGAACGGGGCATGGTTCACGGGGATGGTAGTTTCGACGGCGTTGGAACGGCTGTCGATGATGGCGATCGTTCCGGATCCGGAGCATGCCACGCCGATCTGGTTGCCGGCGGCAGCGATGCCGTTCGGTAATGAGTCCACGCGGATAGTACGCACGATCGAATAGGTGGTGAGATCGATGATGCTCACGACGTTCGACGATGGGTGGGTGGCATAGGCCGTCGTGGCATTGGCGAAGGCGATATCCTGGGCCGCACCCAGTGCCCCGCAATCGATACGGGCGCGTTCGCGGAGTGTATCGTTGGCGAGGACGACGATTTCAGGAGCGTCGGCACGAAGGACGAAGAGCTCGTCGCGGAACGTGCGGAAGCGCGTGACGTTCAACGGTGTGGAGGCATCGTTCCGCCATGCTTGCCCGGCAACGCGGCTGCCGTCGGGCATCGTATAGGTTCCGAGACCGGCATCTTCGGCCGTCAGGACACGCCAGCGATCCTCGAAGGAATTGATGACCGGTTCCTCTGGGCTGCATGCGGCGAGGAGGAGGCAGAAGACGGTGAGAAGGGCTGCGCTACGTAACATCATGATCCATCAATCCAGTTGTGCCACTACATCTCGAATGATTGCCGTCAATGTGGGTTCTGCCGACGCTGCCGCGGCCAGGATTTCTTCGAGCCGTGCCGGGGCCAGGGCATCGGGGAAGCATTCGTCGGTGACGATGCTCATACCCAGGACTTCCATGTTCATGTGGCGGGCCACGATGACTTCCGGTACGGTACTCATGCCTACGACGTCGGCTCCGATCGTGCGCAGGAAGCGGTATTCCGCCCGTGTCTCGAGGTTGGGGCCGGCCACAGCGACATAGACACCGCGATGGACATTTCGTTGCAGTTTCAGTGCGGCATTTCGCGCCATGTCGATCAGACGACAGGAATAGGGCTCGCTCATGTCCGGGAACCGGGGACCGAAGCGCTCGTCGTTCGGGCCGATCAACGGGTTGTCACCCAGCAGGTTGATATGATCGTCGATGATCATCAGGTCCCCCCGTCGATACAACGGATTCATGCCGCCGCAGGCATTGGAGACGATGAGCGTGCGTACCCCCAGGGCATGCATGACCCGTACAGGAAACGTGACCTGCTGCATCGTATAGCCTTCATAATAATGAAAGCGACCTTGCATGACGACGACGGGGCGCCCCGCAAGGGTTCCGAACAGGAGCCGGCCGTGGTGGCTTTCGACGGTCGAAAGGGGGAAGTGGGGGATGTCCGCATAGTCCAGGGCCGTTTCCACGGTGATATGTTCCACCAGGCCACCGAGCCCCGTGCCGAGGATGATGCCGATGGCCGGCCCAGCCGACGTCCTCGCCCGGATATGGGAAACCGCCTCGGATGTATGTTCGAACAAGGACATTCGTCAATTCTCCATGATAGTTACGCGAAGATACGGGCATTGTCGACGGTAAAGCTTACGATGTTCCGCTGTAGAAAATTCACTATTTGCTAACACGAAAGAATTGCTATTTTCCTTATGGAACGGAACGGGGGCGGGGACGATGTCTGGAGATATCCGGGGAGACAAGGATATCCGGTGTGTGTACGTGTACCCGCCTGCGTATTGAATCGAACGAAAAGCGAGAATAGGTTTCTATTCAGTTTCTTCATTGTTGTGGGTGCAACACTATGAATCGTTTGTTCCTCCATCGACGCCGACATCTATTGGCGGCGATCCTTTCGGCCATTGCGCTATTGGGAGTCTTCAGCTCCGCGCAGGCCCAGTTGTACACGGAAGTAGCGGGGGGAGCCGGAAGCAGCCGGATATTCATCCCACCGGGCTACAATCCTAATCCATTTACCGACTACTGGTGGACGATTCGTTCCCAGTTCGTGATCCGTGCCGAAGAAGCTGCTTACTACGGTCTCGTACCGGGTATGATGGAGTCCGTCTCCTTCAACTTCCGTAATGCTACGCCGTTCACCAGTCGCCGCTTCACCATCAAGGTGAAGATGACGGACCGGAATACGGTGAATAGTCCGTTCGAGAATACGGGATTCACGACGGTCTATGAGAACGGTTCCTACGTATGGTCTCCCATCGCGGGCACGCCGACCTGGGTGAAATTCCCGTTCTCGACGCCGTTCCAGTGGGATGGTACGTCGCACCTTCTCTTCGAGATCTGTACGTACCGTACGGGCTATACCTACGTATGGCCTGAGTACGAGTACACACAGGTGCCCACGTTCTATGCCACGATGGCCTATCAGATCGGTGACGGTGGCGACTACTGCAGCCCGTACACATGGTATCCGGGCTGGTACAGCATCCGTCCGGTAACGAAGATCGGTATGCTGTCGGGTATCGAAACATCGTTCCCGGATGACGTCGATCCGCGCCGCATTCTCAAGTCCGGCTTCGTCTACGATGGCTCCACGACCGAGTATCCGCGCCCGTCCATTTCGTTCCGTCAGAACAACGGTCAGAACATCAACCTGACGTACCGGCTCGTCGGTCCTCTGCCTTCGTCGAACGTGATCTATGAAGGACGCGCGGGAGCGAGCAACATATTGCCCCACGTGGCATCGTCCACCGGGCTCTACAAGTACGAGATCACCAATGCCGTAGGTCCGGCTGCGGGTCCCGGTGGTATTCTCAATCTGTTGACGATTCCCGGCGGCGCATACCGTCTTGAGGCGACCTATTCGATTCCCGGATACACGCAAACGTATCAGAAGGAATTCAACATCGCCTATGATAACGATATCGCCATCCGCAGCATCCGTTCGCCTAACGTCATTCCGCAGAAGTATCCCCGCGGCGTTGCCATCCCTGTGACGGCACAGCTTCAGAACGTGGGTCTGAACGACATGACGACGGCGCGCTGCATCGCCGTCATCCGTCAGTCCCCGGGTGGACAGGAAGTCTATCGCGATACGCTGATCGTCAATGAGACTCTCACAACCGGAGAACTCATGACGATCGATTTCAAGAACTTCACGGCTCCCGAGGTTTCGAACTGGTCGCTCCAGATCTGCGCGGAACTGATCGGTGCCGCCGACCAGCAGGCAGCGAACGATTGTCTGCCCAGGCCGGCGCAGTCGTATATCTTCCAGACCCTGCATAATGAGGAAGTGGGCGTAAGCGCTCTCGACATTCCTTCTGCAAGCGGTCAATACTATGCGAAGCGTCCATTCACGCCTCGCGGCCGCATCGTCAACGGCGGTATCCAGGATCTGTCGAACATTCCGGTGCGCCTGCAGATCTTCCGCATGCCGGGACGTGTGCCGGTCTACAACAACCGTGTCATCGTCCAGGATGTAGGCTCGGAGCCTCCGTTCAACATCTCGGCGGTGGAGTTCCCGAACTTCACACCAGCGGATGCGGGGACGTACGAGGCCTGCATGACGACGGAGTACCCTGGCGACCCGGTTGCCAACAACCAGATCTGCATGTCGTTCAGCGTGGGCGGCAACATGGAGGGTACGTATACGATCGGCACGCTGAACACGGGCAAGCCGCGGAACTACCTGACGATTCCCGCGGCGGTGAACGATCTCTACCGCAAGGGCGTGAGCGGCGCCGTCACGTTCGAACTGACGGATGCCGTCTACAACGTCGGCGATGTGAATGCCGACCAGCCCGCTCTCGATCTGACGACGAAGATCATCGGCGTGAGCGGCACGAATACGGTGACGTTCAAGCCGTCGCTGCAGCGCTCGCTGTCGCGCGCGTCGATCGCGCTGAACCTGCACTCCGGCCGCGGGGTCGGTATCCTCTTCGGTCAGTCGATTCTTTCGACGAACCTCAGCTCAGTGCAATTCGAATATCGGAAGGATGTGACGTGGGCGAATTCGGAGGGCAACATCCGTTTCGACGGTGGTTCGCAGCGATCGATCAAGGTGAACCTGAATGCACCGACGCCGCACCGTGCGGCGTTCTACCTTGGTGACGGCTCGCACGACATCGAGCTCCGGAACCTGATCATCGGCAACGCGCCGACGGCCACGGCGAGCTATGCGACGTCGCTGCCGACGGTGAGCTTCATCAACGGCACGTTCGTCTTCCAGACGGACGTCCGCAACGTCGCGGGCGTGCCGACGACCTACAGCGCCGGTATCGTCAGCCGCGCCAAGCTCCCCGAAGGGGAAGAAGGGAACAACACGGAGCGTTTCGACACGGTTCGAAACGACCGCAACGTCTACGCGGGCAACGAGATCAGCGGCTTCGGCTACGGGATCGTGACGCTGGGCATCGGCCCGGCGATCAAGGCGGGTGTGAACGAATACCGTCCGTACTACAACCAGGCGACGGTGATCGAGAAGAACCTGATCACGAACGTCCGCCGTGCGGGGATCTTCGTGGGCTTCGAAGATGGCGCGCGGGTCTCCGGCAACCGTATCTACGGTGTCGGTACGGCGGCCACGGGGGGCAGCGGCGTGGACGCCAGCGGCATCCTGGCCGGCGGCGAGACCCGCTACCATACGGTGAACCTGCTGGTGGACGGCAACGAGATCAGCGGCGTGCGCGGTGACACGTGGACGCGCGGTATTACGGTGGAACAGTGCCGGAACATCTTCCCGTCGGTGGGTGCCGCCGGCTCGAACGTGACGTTTCCGCAGTCGGCGGAAGGCACGACGATCCGCAACAACGTGATCTGGGGTCTGGCGCGCGGCAGCGCCGGCACGCACATGGGTGGTATCCACCTTCTGACGCAGCGGAACACGTCGCTGGGCGGCGTCTCGGCCCTTCTGGTGCCGGCGCTGAACAACGGCAGCTACTTCACGCGCGGTGACATGGTCGTCGGTAACACGGTGGTCATGGACAACGACAACGTGGCGGGCACGGGTGCGGTGGCCGGTATCGGCGTGCAGCACGGCAATGCCACGGTGGTGAAGAACAACGCCATCATCATGCGCGGCGCGGCACAGACGTCGTCGTTCACGCACTCGGCCCTGCTGTACGAGGGAGTGACGCTGAACAACACGACGGATCCGATGGGTGTCGTCAGCGACCGGAACGCCTATCAGCTGAGCGCCTCGGCGGCCCTTGCCCGCCACATCGAGATCACGTCGCAGAGCGAGATCATCGGCACGGGCGCGCAGGACGAGTTCATGACGCTGTCGCAGTGGCGTGCCTGGACGGGCCGCGACGTGAACAGCGTGGTGGGGAACATCTACGACGACTACGTCTATCAGGGCGTGGCTCCGAACCAGAAGCTCCGCATCCGTACGAATCCGACGCCGATCGGTTCTCTTCTGAGCAACCGTGCGGAGAAGGTCGCGGGCCTCGTGCAGGACATCGACGGCACGCTGCGCGGTGCGACGGGTCAGCTCTACGACATCGGTGCGGTGGAATTCGACGGCCGTCAGTACGTGAGCGATCTGGAAGTGATGGACATCTCGCGTCCCGGTGCGTACCGGTCGACGAACGGTGCGACGTCGGATGCGGAATACATCATGACGACGGCACCGGTGGACGTGGTGGGTCTGATCCGGAACAACGGAGCGATCACGCAGAACAATGCGAAGGTGCGCGTACGGGTGTTCCTGGAGACGGCAGCGTCGAACAACGGCCAGCTGGCGGTCCCGCAGTACAATGCGGCGGCGGTGGTGGACCGTACGGTCTCGATCTCCCTTGGCAGCGGTCATGAAGACGACGTGGCCTTCGGGATCCCGCAGTTCACGCCGCAGACGTACAGCCAGCTGACGGGCTACGTGGTTCCGTCCAGGCTGGGTGCGATGTCGGCGAATGCGACACCGCGGTACCGTCTGGAGGTGAGTGTGCAGACGGACGAATACAATGCCAACAACGTCCGGACGAAGGACGTGCGGTTCTACATCCAGCGTGCGGGTACGCGTATCCTGGTGTCCTCGCGCGGGGTGAACGAGAACGTGTACGCCGGTACGCCGACGGCGAACCAGATCGTCGGCCGCCTGAATGCCGATACGCTGGTGGCGGGCCTGGGCCGCCTTGGCTTCTACAACAGCCCGTCGACGAACCAGATGATGTACGACGTGTTCGACCGTGCGAACTGGGAACAGCGTGCGGTGGACTACCGGATGTACCGTACGGTGTTCGTGAGCGCGGATACGGCACGTCTGACGCGCTACGAGCGTGACGATCTGAGGCGGTACCTGGCGGCCGGTACGTCGCGTGAGAAGAAGAACCTTGCCGTGGCCTCGCAGGAGCTTCCGCGGAAGCATGTGGGGATGGACGTGCTGAACGACGAAGGCTTCGTGCATACGGTGCTGCGGGCGCAGACGGTGGTTCCGGGTAATCCGGTTCCGTCACTGACGACGTACAACGGTCGCCGTGTGCGGGGCGAGTCGATCGCCCGCAACAGCATCGAGACGATCGTGCGTACGGGCTTCGCCGGTGACCTGGAGCCGGTTCCGGCGCTGATCCGTCCGTACAGCGACGTGACGACGTCGGGGATCGTGGGCAATGCGTACGTGTACGTCAAGGGCGACCGGACGACGACGGACAGCGTGATGGGTACGTCGGCGGCATCGCTGGTGCACAACGTGGTGTACTACGGCGTGGACTGGCGTCACTGGCGCACGGACGGACGGAACTCCGGTATCGAGCGTGTTCTCCGTGGCACGATCGACTTCTTCGAGACGAACGGCGGCACGGTGGTACCGGTGGAACTGACGCACTTCGATGCCCAGGCACGTGGCACGACGGTGGACGTGACGTGGCGTACGGCGTCGGAGAAGAATGCGGACCACTTCATCGTCGAGCGTGCGGACCTTGCGACGGCGGGCGGCGATCCGGTGTACGGCACGGTGGGTACGCAGGCGGCGTCGGGGAATACGACGACGCCGCGCGACTACGTGCTTCGCGACCGTGATGTGGCTGCCGGCCGGTATCTGTACCGTCTGGTGTCGGTGGACATGGACGGTAGCCGCTCGAAGAGCGAAGCGGTGGAAGTGGTGATCGGCGGCGGCGGCATGGCCCCGGTGGTGATCGGAGCGGTACATCCGCAGCCGACGTCGGGCTCGTCGACGCTGACGTACGAGATGGGGACGTCCGGCCATGTGACGATCGCGATCTACGGAGTGACGGGCGAGCGTGTGGCCGAGGTGTACGACGGTGCGGTTGCTGCCGGCCGTCAGAGCGTGGAGCTCCCGGGCGAGACCCTCGCGAGCGGTACCTACACCGTCATCGTCAGGACCTCCGATGGTATGGCTTCCGTACCCCTCGTCGTCAGAAAGTAAGAGAGATCGAGTAGGGGCGAAGCGTCCCTCTACGCACCCACAACGGGGGCTCTTCGCATAGACCATAGCAGGACGTCCGGTTCCTTTTACAGGGGCCGGACGTTTTGCGTTCAAGACTATCCCGTAATGGTGTACGATCCTCGATTGCCTCGAGGCGGTCGATGCCTACTGATAACCATTCGGGAAACGTGAAGAGCGAGGAAGGTGATCGTCGGTGGGGTCAGGGAAGAAGGTATCGGTGTGTATAGTATTCGACTACGGGATAGTATGGGGACGTCGCAGCCCGGTACATATCTGGCCAACTCCTCGACTCCTGCATTCCTGATATCGTGCCGATGGTTGCTCCCGCGAAAAGGGGAGGAGATCGGTGCGTAACGGGAGCGCTATGATGTACCGGCTCTTTTCGGATATGACGGGGCCCGGTTCCTCGCAATAGCCGGTACGATCAGGAGAGAAATTCGTGCCTCGGTGCATTCATGCATTCTTCCGAGCATGAACGAACGAAGCGTTCTTCGCAGACGGCACAGCTCAGATGCTGTTTATGGCAGTCCAGATTGGCGCAGTTCACGTATTGTTCGGTCGGAGCGCCGCAATGATGACACCGTCCTACGATACGCCGGTCGTCGGTGTGGTTGATATCGACGGAAATGCGTTCGTCGAAGACATAGCATTTACCGTCCCACAGGGCGCCACGTATGTCTTCGTCCTTGCCGTAGGAAACGATGCCGCCATCGAGCTGATAGACCTCGTCGAATCCTTCGTCCAGCATGAAGGCCGTAAGCTTCTCGCAGCGTATCCCACCCGTGCAATAGGTGAGGACCGGTCGTTTCCTGTCATCGGCCATGTGTTCCCGTATCCACGCAGGGAACTCGCGGAAGGAATCCACCTCGGGCCGTATGGCACCACGGAAATGCCCCAGATCGTATTCGTATCCCGTACGACCGTCGAGGATGACGACGTCCGGACGCTGCATCATTTCGTGGAACTCCCTGGGAGAGAGATGCCGTCCGGTGCGCACGTTCGGATCAGGTGCATCGGTCCGGAACGTCACGAGTTCCGGACGGGCCCTGACGAAGAGCTTGCGGAAGACGTGATCTTCCACGTCGTCGATCTTGAACGCCATATCGGCGAACCGGGCATCGGAACGCATTACCGACATATAGGTAGCACAGTCGTCGGGACTACCCGAAACCGTACCGTTCAGCCCCTCCGGGGCGATGAGGATACGTCCGCGCAGTCCGAGGTCCCTGCACAGCGTTTCGTGGGTACGGGCGAAATCTTCCGGATCGTCGATGCGGACGAACTTGTAATAGAGGAGGACCTGATACGTTGCCATGACTGCAAAAATCGCAAGCAACTGCCTTCGTGGTACCGGTGGTAAGGGGCTCACGGAGGTTTCGTAAGTTTGCCTTGCAGCTATCCAGAGGAACAGCGTTGACGATCCACTCCCCTTGGGTGCGGGGCGCGTTGGCCTGTATCGTGTTCTGTACGGTCTTGCCTGTTCGCGCGCAGCTCCTCACACATCCATATGTACCACCTCCGCTCGGCGAGCGCACGATTGCGTATTTGCTGACGGATGGTCAGGTACGTCGAGCTCATGAATTACTGCGGCAACTCCGCATGGCTTCGCGGCTGAATGCCGCGAGCGACGCCCTGTCGTTCGATGCGGCAGAACTCCAGCGCCATTCCGGCAACAGTGCCGCAGCCGATCGCGAGATGCTGACATTCCTGCGCCAACGTCCGAACGCTCCGGGAATTCCGTTCGCCTGGTTCGAGCGCGGTCTGGCCGCACTCGAGGAACAGGACGATGCCATCGCCATCCAGCACATGGATCAGGCGGCGAGTACGGCACTGCAGGCCCTGCGCGAGCGGTCCGACAGTTCTTATGCCGTTCTCGCTCATTCGGCCAGATACTGGCAGGCCTCGGCCATGGCAAGGCAGGGACAATACAAGGAAGCGCTCGATGCGTTCACGGACTGTGCCCGAATCCTGCCCGGTGGTATCTATGCCGACAGATCGTGGTATGCCGTAGGCCAGTTGCATGAACGCAATCAGCAATACGATTCCGCCATCGCCGCATTCGCCGTCGTACGCCAGCAGTATCCCAACGGTTCCGTCGCCCTTGCCTCACGTATCAGGGAAGCACAGAATCACCTCGTTCTGCGTCAAGCCGAACGTGCGCTCGATGTCCTGACGGGTACCGACGAGCTCATGCGTCTGCGCGCGACGGGGGATACGACGTTACTTCCACCACAGGATCATGCCGAAGAGGCGGTCGAGGAAATCTCACTGCTGCGCTCGGAGGCCATGACACTGCGTGGCAAGTACCGCGCAGCGCTGGATAGCAGCCTGGTCTTCCTCTCGACATATCCGGCCTCCACCTATCGCTGGCACGTACATTTGAATGCCGGTTACAATGCGCTGAACCTCGACGAACATCAGACGGCACTGGATCACTATGGTATCGTCGTGGATTCCGTTGCCGACGACTCGAGTCCGCTCCGTCAACTCGCCCTGCTGTATCGTGCCGTGGCGCTGAAGCGGTCCGGACGTACGGCAGAGGCGTTACAGGCGTTCCAGGGGCTTTCCGTTCAGACCGGATATCCCTATCAGGCACAGGCCCTGCTCGAAGTGGGACAGGCCTATTACGAGGACGGAGATATGGAGAAGGCGCGCAAGGCTCTCGAACGTGCCGAGCGCGATTCCCGCGATGCCGTGACGACGGTGCGTGCCCAGCTTCTGCTCGGCGCGACGTTGATCGAACAGACGCAATGGTCCAAGGCTGCCGCCGTGTTCGAGCGTGCCGAACAGATCGCATCGACCGGAACCGACGCCTTCATGCCCGATCGTAACGTCTACCTCGCCGAAGCGCGCCTCAAGCGGGGGATATGTCTCGTCCAGGCATCGCAGACGCGGCGCGCGATCTCCGCGTTGACGGACTTCCTCGGTCATCATCCGGACGACACACGGCGTGACGAAGCGACATTCTGGCTCGCCGAATCCATGTACCGCGAAGACCTGCTCAAGAACGCGCAGGAACTCTACGAAGAAGTCATCAACCGTTATACGTGGAGTCCTCGCAGAGAGGAAGCGCTCTACGGACTTGCATGGACGTTCTTCCGTCGCCGCAACTTCGACCGGTCCGTCCAGGTCTTCGGCGAAATGCTTACGGCATTCCCGAAATCCAGGTATGCCGTCGAAGCCTATACACGCAGGGGTGACGGATTCTACATCACGAAGCAATATCGAGCGGCTGCCGAACAGTACGGCGAGGCGGCAAGGCTCGGACCTTCGACGGAAGAAGGGCAGTACGCAGCCTTCCAGTCAGGGCAGGCGAGCTATCGTGGCGGGGATCTGGAACATGCGAAGGCCTCCATGCGTGCCTTCGTCCTGAAGTATCCGAGCAGTCGGCTTGCGGATGACGCCCTCTACCTGATCGGTTGGGTGGAATTCCAGCAACATGACTACAGCAGCGCCGTCGGCGAATTCCGGAAACTGCTGGACACCTATCCTACCGGTGATCAGGCCGTACGTGCGTTGTACACGATCGGTGACGCGCAGTACAACAATGGCGAGCTCGATAACGCACTCGAAACGTACCGTCAGGTCATTCGCCGCTATCCGTCGCATCCACTCGCCGTGGAAGCTGCGCGCAGTATGCAGTACGCACTCCAGGGTATGGGACGTGTCGATGAAGCCCTTGCCATTGCCGATACGCTCATCAATGCCAATCCCCAGTCCGTGGCAGCGGAGGAGTTCACCTTCAAGAAGGCCGAGATATTCTATTCGGGCAAGAACTATTCCAATGCCGCTTCCGAGCTGGAAGCGTTCATGAAGAAGTATCCGTCGGCCGAACGTCAGGACGAAGCACTCTACATGCTCGGCATGACCTATCTCAACATGAAGGATGTGGGGCAGGCCCGCAATGCCTTAAACGATCTCGAGAAGAAGTACGCTGCGAGTTCCTTCGTGCCGAAGAGCAAGCTCGAACTTGCCGAATACTTCGAACGAACCGCGAACGCGACTTCCGCGGATTCGATCTATGCCATCGTCCTGGAACGCTTCGCGTCGGATACCCCGAGTGCATCGCGTGCCGGATTCGAGCGTGCATCGCTCGCCCGTATGCGTGGAGACTCCGTACGTGCTCTCGACCTATACCGCATGACGGCAGATCGTTATCAGGGAACGGAGTTCGGAGATCAGGCCCGCTACCAGGTCGCCATGGTCTATCGCAAGCAGAAACAGAACGACAGTGCACGTTATCACTTCATGCTGCTCGCATCGCGCACGACGAATGCCCTGCTCGCCGCCGATGCTCTCTACCACACAGGTGAGACCTTCGTACGCGAGAAGAGATATGCCGAAGCCATTCCCGTCTTCACGCGAGTACGAGAAGAATTCGCCGGCAACGAAGACTGGTACACGTTGTCCATGCTCCTGCTCGGCGAAAGCCATGAGCAGTTGCAGCAGACCACGGAGGCTCTGGATGCCTATCAGGTCGTGGCAGGACTGCGTCCCGACGACGACTACGGCAAGACGGCACTGGCACGTATCAAGCGTCTGCAGAAGGGAGGACGCCGATGAAGCCGATCGCCGTTCTTCCGGTCATACGACGTTCCATCGTTATCGCAGGTCTGTGCGTCGTTCCGGTCATCGCATTCGCACAGCAGCAACCCCAGCAGCCGCAACAACCGGTTCCACCGCCGAACTCGCCCCTCGAGCTTCCGGAATTCATCGTGACCGGTAAGGAGCACGTGGACATTCCAGGGAGTGCGAAGCAGGCTCCGGCAAGACCTCCGATGCTGCCGAAGAAGAGACTCGACACGCTCAATACGCTCGAGAAGCAGCCCGCACCGTCGATGCCCGCACGTTCACTGCCCGTACTCAAACGTACTACGTTGCTGTGGCCGGGATACGTCCAGGCGGAACTCGGACAGTACGTGACGCCCGATGTCAGGGCCGGCTATTCGTTCGAGACCGGAGGCTATCGCATCGATCTGGCCGGTGGTGCGGAACTCAGCAGCGGCCACCTCGACAACGCCGGATACGGCAAGTACGATATCCGCGCCTTGAGCACGTACGTGGCACCGGAAAAGTTCATCTTCTTCGGTGGGAGCACGACCGAGGTGGACCTGAAGTATTCGACGAAGTCCTACAAGCAGTTCGCCCTGGCTGCAGCGCCCGAACGATCCACGACCGCCCTCCATGCCGGACTCGGCGTACAGGGAAGACACGAGGGATTCGTCTACGATGCAGGAGCATCGTGGACGACGACGTCGCTCGACGTACCCGTACGTCTCGTACGGGACAACGTCCTGCGTGGTCATGCCAGGATCGAGAATCAGTGGCGCTCCTTCGACGTGGGGGCGATGGCCGATCTGAACGTCCGTACCTATGCGGGTCAGGACTATCCGTTCATCATGGCGTCGGGCTATGGCCGCTGGGTCTCGGATCTCATGCGTATCACGGGCGGCATCGGCTTCCAGACGGCCAGATCGACGGCCGGTGACGACCGCTTCGGCCTGCTGATCAAGGGTGGTGTGGAGCTGTTCCTCGGTCCGGATCTTACGCTCCAGGCCACTGCGAAGAGCGGTCTGCGGCCGGTAGGCTTCGCCGACCTCCTCGACCGGAATCCATATCTGAACGACAGCATCGTCCTCGACGCTTCCTACGACATCGTCGACCTCGATGGGATGCTGCTCTTCCATCCCACGACACGGCTTTCCATCGGTGCAGGCATCCGCCTGCGCCAGACGGACAGGATGCCGGTATGGGTCGGTGCCACGAATGCAACCTTCGCCCTGGCCTATGAGTCCGTAACCACGATCCAGATCCCCGGGCAGATGCGCTGGATACCGGGTGGACGCGACGCGGTCACGGCTGACGTTGCGATCACCAATGCCACGCTGAGCGGTGGGCGGGCCCAGCCATACGTTCCTGCCATCACGGCATCGGCATCGTACGATCATTCGTTCTCGTCGCAATTGCTGACGCAGGTACACGTTGTCTATATCGGCGATCGATGGGCGGATCTGGCCAATACGATCCAGCTGTCGGGATACGTTGATCTGCGCCTTGGTGCGAAGTATGCCGTCTCCAATGCACTTACGGTACAGCTTCGCGCACATAACCTTCTCGGCAGCTCCATCGTGCTGTGGGAAGGCTATCGTGAGCGGGGTATTTTTGTGAGTGGTGGTATTACCTGGAAGTTCTGATCATGGCACAAAACGATACGTGGGATGATGGAGGGTTCGACGACAAGGACGGCTTCATGGACGATGCCGGTGCGTCGTCCGCCGCTCCCGTTCCCGCACCCGACCAGGCGGCCGTGCCCCCGACGCCGGAGCCGGCGCCGAAACGCATCGTGATCACGGAACCGGCCCCGCCGATACCGCCGCCTCCGGTGGAAGAGAAGAAGAGGGGAGCAGGATACTGGACTCTCGTCATCGCCGGCCTCGTACTCTTCGTCGCTCTCGGCGGATACGGTCTGTACTGGCTCTTCGGACGTCCGACCGTCGAGGACGAGCTGTTCATTGCCGACGAAGGCGAGCCATCAGCCATCGTTCATGATACACCGGCGAGTACGCCGCCCACGGCAATCGATACGCCCCTCGTTACCCGTAACGAGGGTATGACGGATTCGGCAGTACCGGCACCTGTAACGCGTTCCGAACAGCAGCCGAACCATTCGAAGCCGGCGCCGACACCAAGGAAGGCGCCCGAGACGTCGTTACCCACGACACCCGCACCGTCGAAGAACCAGCCCCTGTTCGTCGTCCAGGTCTTCAGCAGTCCGTCACGCGACGATGCCGACGAATGGTTGCAGATGCTGAAGGAGAAGAGCATCTCCGATGGCTACATCGCGGAGCAGCAGATCAAGGGCAAGGCATGGTTCCGGGTACGATTCGGTCAGTTCGGCAATCGGGAGGATGCGGAAGCGGCGGCGATCCGGTTCGGATTCCGTCAGCCGTGGATCGCGCGTATTCGTTGATGAGAACACACTACGACGATAGGGAAACATCGCTCCAGATACATCTGGTGTGGAATCCGAATGCCATCAAGGGCTACGTGGCTGCGATCGGCATCATGGCCGTCGTGCTGGGCATGACGACATGCACGAGCATCGAACCGCCGGAACCCATCGAGCTGCCGAGTACGACGGGAGTCCAGCTCCTGATCTTCGGTGACGGCGACGGCACGGGCGCACGCAAGGGCAATCTTACCGCGGAAGGGCGTTCCCAGCGTGGTAAGGAATCGACGAATCCACTCGACGATGCGACGAAGGCCTCGGCATCCAATGCCACCAAGACGGCCGGCGATCCTTCGCAGACCAATCGCATCCTCGCCTCCAACGATGTCGGCGGCCGGGGCAAGGAAAAGGACGACGGAGATGCCATCGACCGCATCATCGGCAAGAGCGATGGCAGCGACGACGGTACCGGCCTCGGTGGTGCGGGAACCGGCCGGGGCAAGGGTCTCGGCAACAGCGATATCGACTGGGGCGGCGGTGGTAACCGCATCGTCCTGCAGAAGGTGATGCCCGACTTCCCGACAGGAACGTGGAATACGGAGGTCAAGCTGCGCTTCCGGGTCCGCTCCGACGGAACGGTCGCCTACGCTCTTCCCGTGCGCAAGGGCAATCCCGCGGTCGACAACGCCGCCATCAGGGCCATGATGCAATGGCGGTTCAACAAGCTGGGCAGTGAGACGGAAATGGAAGGCTTCATCACCTTCGTATTCAGGAACAGTTGATGCACGACGTCATTGCCTGGTTCACGGACCTTCCGTCGCCGATGCGTATCGGCATCGTCGTTCTGCTGATTCTCCTGTGTTTTTCCATCGTCAAGCGCCTTGTGAAGCTTGCGATCTTGGTCACAATCCTTATCATCCTCATCTTTGTACTTCGCGCCGTAGTGCAAGCGGGCTGACGGCCGGGCATTGTTCCATCGAATCACTCCTTCTGCATGTCATACTCCATTGGCGTCATCGGCACCGGATATGTTGGTCTGGTCACCGGTACCTGTCTGGCCGAAAGCGGCAACCGCGTTCTATGTATCGACGTCGATCCTGCGAAGATCGACAAGCTGCGTCGCGGTGAAGTGCCGATCTACGAGCCGGGACTCGACCACCTGCTGGAGCGGAACATCAGGGAACAGCGTCTGACGTTTTCGCTCGATTTGACGGACGCCGTGCGTGAATGCAAGCTGCTCATGCTCTGCCTTCCGACGCCGCCCGACGAAGATGGATCGGCCGACCTGGGCTACGTCCTTGGCGTGTCGCGCGACATCGCGGTACTCCTGAACGAACTCGACATCAAGGAACCCCGCATCGTCATCAACAAGAGTACGGTACCCGTGGGTACCACGGCCCGCATCCAGTCCATCTTCGATGAGCTGGCTCCCGCACGGCAGGTCGACGTCGTCAGCAATCCGGAATTCCTCCGCGAGGGCTTCGCCGTGGAAGACTTCATGAAGCCCGATCGTGTCGTCGTCGGTACGTCCAGCCCGTATGCCGAAGAAGTGATGCGCGATCTCTACGAACCCTTCATGCAGTCTGGGAATCCCGTCCTCGTCTTCGACGTCAAGAGCGCCGAGATCGCCAAGTATGCCGCCAATGCCTTCCTGGCGACGAAGATCTCCTTCATGAACGATCTGTCGGCCTACTGCGAAACCGTCGGAGCCGACATCGAGAACGTCCGCATCGGCATCGGTGCCGACGATCGTATCGGGCGCCGCTTCCTGTTCGCTGGTATCGGATACGGGGGAAGCTGCTTCCCGAAGGACGTCAAGGCCATCATCCATTCCGCACGCCAGGCGAGCACGCCGCTGGCCATCCTCGAATCGGTACAGGACGTCAACAAACGTCAGGCCGTCCGCTTCATGGACCGGCTGCGCAAGCGCTTCGACGGTCTGATGGAAGGACGGGAGGTAGCCCTGTGGGGACTGGCCTTCAAGCCCGATACCGACGACGTGCGCGAGGCGCCCGCCTTCACCCTCATCGACATGCTGCTCGCCGAAGGCGCATCCGTACGTGCCTACGATCCCGAAGCAGTGACCTCCACGCAACGCGTCTACGGCGACCGCATCCGGTATGCCCGGTCGATGTACGATGCCGTCGATCAGGCCGACGTTCTGCTCATCGCAACGGAGTGGAACGAATTCAGGAAGCCGGACTGGACCCTCGTCAAGGAAAAGCTGGTCCGTCCGCTCGTCTTCGATGGTCGTAACATGTACGAACTCGACGACATGCTGGCCGAAGAGATCGAATACCATAGCATCGGCAGAGGAACGGTCATTCCGGATACGGAAGACTGATCGTCATTTATCGCGCCGGTGTATCGTGCGGCCGGTCACGGCCTTGAAGACACGGAACTGCCTTCTGCTGCGCCACCAGCGCTTCATGCGCAGGATCATCATGCGTACCAGTCGTCCTAGCGAGAACTTGCTGCCGAAAGACGAGGGATCGAGCATGTTGCGCAACTGCATGCGCTCCATGTCCGATATCGATGCATCGTCGGCATTCGTCCCGGGTTTGTTCAGGATATGCTGGAGCATGTTCTCCAGTTCCTTCGCCGCCTTTTCCAGGCGGGGAGCATCGATCACGTTGTACTGCATCAGCAGGTACAGGTGGTCGTAGAGGATTGCCGCACGTTTGATGTCTTCCACCTGACGTTCGGATCGCAATGCCTCGAGGAGTGAATCGGCGAGGTCCTCGAGTTCTCCCACGTGAACTTCGGCAAGCGAGAACAGCTCCCTTGGATCGATGTCGTCCACGTTGACGTAGACGGTACTCAGGCGCTGTATCTCCTGGCCATAGTGCTCGGAGACGTGCTGGCCAATGCGTTCCGTGAGGTTGTCGATCTGCCGTTGCAGCAAGCCGAGCTGGCTCTTCAGACCTTCCTGCCGCAGGTGTCCCGACGCCGTCGATATCTGCAGTTCGATATCCCGTTTCTGCTTGATCAGGTCGCGGAGACGAATGGCATCCTCGTTCGACGAATGATAGATCTGGTCTTCGATGACCTTCGCATCGATGTGCATGCGCGCGCTACCGATCCGCACGGTGTTGACCGTGATACTGTCGCCCATGGCTTCGCGGAGTTTCTCCAGATCGATATGGGCCACGCCATCGGTGATGACGAGGATCTGGGCATGGCTGAGCTGGCTCTCGTGCTGTATGTCGTCGATGGCCACGCTGAGGGCCTTCTGCAGCACGGTACCGTTGCCGATGGCGTTGATGTGCATGATCTGGCTGATCAGCCTGTCGTAGCCAGGCATATCGCGCGCCGTGAGGAGTTCGCCGACGGTGAGATCGAAGGTCCGGAAGAAGATCGTGCCGAGTTCGCGCTGGTTCTGCTGGAGGAAGATATAGGCGATGGCCTTCGCGAGATGGATGCGGTAGTGCTGGCGCATCGAGCTCGAGGTGTCGAACAGGATGTAGACTTTCTGCTTGCGATCGTCCGGGGCGAAGCGATCGCTCTCCGTCTGATACCTGAAGTTGCGAGGTGTGCGCGGCCTCGGCATCCACAGCGAACGCTCGGCAAGGCGCTGCAGGAAGACCGTCTCGGGAAGCAGGAACTGATAGGGATAGATGTGGCGTACTTCGGTGACGCTGCGGATGAGATCGGCCTCGTATTCCTTCGCTTCGGGAACGTTGGGTACCAGGATATGTTCGAGCGAATTGTCCTTGCTGCCGGGCTCGTTCAGTTCAAGGATGGGGGCGAGGGCACGGGCCAGTGACTGCGTCTGGTCCTCGATGATGCGGGCGATCTCGTAGACGAGGGTGAAGTCCTCGGGCAGATGCTCCTCCACCGTATCGAAGAATCCGAATTCCTCCATACGGGAAAAGAACTCCGACGTCTCGATCGCAGACCGTATCATGGACTATTCCTCCTGGCCGCGGGTCAGCTCGCGTTCCACGGCGATCATCGTCGACTGGAGCGTCCGTTCCACCGAATGCTTCAGCTCGCGCACTTCGTCGCAAGCAGGGAGGAAGTCCGTGAGGAACTGCTCGAGCAGCTTCCTGTTCTGTTCCTGTGGATTCTCCGAACCGAACTTCTCCTTCACCCATTCGAAGAACGACTTCCTGACGTGATTGCCGGCGAACTGCGACAACGGCTGCTGCATGAGCTTCGGATTCTCGCGGATATCCTCGAGCAGTTCCGTGAAGTCCAGCAGGATCGTCACCTGATCGAAGCCGCGCGATGCCGTCAGCGAGTTCAGGACGGTCGTATAGGCCTTCTTGAAGAGAGCGACTTCTTCGGGCAAGCCTACGGTCGCGAAGATGAAGTAGAGTTTGCTGACGTCGCTGTGGACGACTTCCGTCCGGCCCTTGAGCAGGGCGAGGGCGCGCAGGAGGTCGAGCGATTTGGCTTGTGTACGGGGAGAGATGTAGAAGTCCTTGCCGTCGTGCTGCTTGGCCTTCTCGTGCAAGGCCCTGTTGCAGAGGAATTCGAAATGCCTGATCACGATGTTGGTGAAGTAGAGCATTTCGGCCGTGATCGAGATCGAGAAGTCGTCGCTGTATCCGGTGATGATCCGGTTCATGTGCTGGAGCTGGGAGAAGGCGATGCGCTTCGGCGCGGGTGCGGGCTTCCCGCCGTGTACGAGATAGCGCTGCGAGATCTTGTACTGGATGAACGGATCCTTGTCCGGCAGGATGACGGCCTTGAACAGGAACCGGTCCAGCAATGCCTCGGTCACTTCCGAGACGCGCAGATAGTTCGTGGCGGCGATCACGGAGTGGAGCGTCGACGGAACGTCCTGTACACCCCGCATCAGACGCCGTTCGTTGAGGAGCGAGAGCAGGGCACGGAGGGTGAAGTCGTTGGCATCGAAGATCTCGTCGATGAAGCCGAACTGGCTCTCGACCAGAGAGCCCTCGGTGTTGTGGACGATACGTCCGGATTTGAGCTGTTCAAGGTCGAGTCCGCCGAAGTAGGTGTCCGGTTGCTGTTCCTTGCTCGCCTGGACGCGGAAGATACGCGCCCCTTCGAACATGCTGAAGACCTGTTCCGCGAGAAGGCTCTTGCCCACGCCGGTGCGGCTCTGCAGCAGGAGATGTTCGGCGGTGAGCAGGGCGCAGAAGGCCTGTTCGATGATTTCTTCACGGTTGATGACGCGTGTTCCGATGAATGCCGCGGCATCCTTCAGTTCCCTGGCGATTTCTTCGATGCTTCGAATGGTTTGCGACCCACTTGCCATGCCCTCATCCTCCGGTGAATACTCCAACGAGGCGGAAGATAGCGAGGGTGCGGAGAAACGCAAGGGCTATACATGCAGGTAATACGGTCGCATGAGATCCTTCATCGCGTCGGTATAGACGCCAGGTGCGGAACGGACCGTGAGATGGTCGTCGGCAGCTTCCGTCGTGCCGCTCCTGTCCCGTACCGTCCATACGATGATGATACGCCGTTGCGGCAGGTCGTCGCGATCCCTGATCCACAGGCGTCCACTGTCGACGAGACCCTGGGACGCCATCGCGGCGGTGAGGACCTCCAGTTCGGTCACCGGAACCAGAATCGTCGCCCTGCCCGATGGAGCGAGAAGAAGGCGGCAGATCGTCGCGAGATCGTCGAAGGACAACGTTTCCGCATGACGTGCGGTCCGCTTGACAGGGTCGACCGAAGGGGGCTGGTTCTGGAAGAAGGGCGGATTGCAGAGGATGTGGTCGTATCGCCCTTCGCGTCCGACGGACCACGCCCGGATGTCCGCACGATGTACGGCGATACGCTGCCCGTAGTCGGATGTCGCGACGTTGTCCGTCGCATCGGCACAGGCTCCTTCGTCGACGTCGACGGCGTCGATGCGTGCATCCGGGAGCCGTTGGGCGGCCATGAGGGCCAGCAATCCCGTACCGGTGCCGATATCGACGACCGTCGATGCACCCTCGAGAGGCGCCCATGCTCCGAGGATACAGGCATCCTGCGTGACCTTCATCGCCGCACGATGCTGATGGATGGTGAAGGTGCGCATGGCGAAGAAACCGGGAGGCATGGCTGAGCGTCGGATGATCGAGGAAATGAGAGCCGAAATTAACGGAACACGCAATCCTGCGGTAATTTGCGGGCTATGGAGAACGAGATATTTCCCACGGTCGATCTGGGACGTAAGGTCGCCGGACTGCCGACGCGTCCCGGCGTGTATCTGCACAAGGACACGGGCGGAACCATCATCTACGTAGGCAAGGCCAAGAGCCTGCGGAACAGGGTGCGCTCCTACTTCCAGCAGGGACGTCCCGTGGATGCCAAGACGAAGGCACTGATGCTGCGTATCGCGGACGTCGACGTGATCGTGACGGACAGCGAAGCAGAAGCGCTCATCCTCGAGAACACGCTGATCAAGGAACACAAGCCGAAGTACAACGTGCTGCTGAGGGACGACAAGTCGTATCCATACATCCGCATCACGAAGGAAGAATTCCCGCGCGTGTTCAAGACGCGCCGCGTCATCAAGGACGGGAGCAGGTACTTCGGCCCCTACACCGACGGTACGTATCTCTTCTATCTCCTCAAGACGCTGCGATCCGTCTTCCCGCTGCGTTCGTGCGATCTTCCGCTCACCGAGCCGACGATCGCCGCCCGGAAATGGAAGGTCTGCCTCGACTATCACATCAAGAAGTGCGAAGGGCCATGTGAAGGATTCGTTACTGCGGCCCGCTACAACGAATACATCCGCCAGGCACAGCAGATCCTGCAGGGACGCACGAAGGACCTCGAACGCCAGCTCGAGGAACGTATGATGCAACTTGCCGAGGAGCTCCGCTTCGAGGACGCGGCCATCATCAGGCAGAGGCTCGGACATCTGCGCGACTATACGGCCAAGCAGAAGGTCATGTCCGCGGACGATGTCGATCGCGACGTCTTCGCTCTCGCCCGCATCGGAACCACGGCATGCACGGTCGTCTTCACCATTCGCGACGGCAAGCTTGTCGGCAAACGTCATTTCTTCGTATCGCAGTCCCTGGAGCAGCGTGACGAAGAACTCATACGGACGACGATCGAACGCTGGTATCTTGAATCGGAGACTGTGGCCGACGAGATACTCCTGCCCGATCATGTTGACGATGAGGAAATGCTGACGGCCTATCTTCGCGAGAAGAAAGGGCGTGCCGTCGATATCGTCGTTCCGAAGATCGGCGACAAGCGCAAGCTGCTCGTCATGGCCGAGACGAATGCCGACCTGCTGTTGAGGGAACTGCTTCTCCAGCAGGCACAGAAGGATCAATCCATCCCCAGGGCGGTGCTCTCGCTGCAACGCGATCTTCGCCTGCCACGCATGCCACGTCGTATCGAGTGCTTCGACAACTCGCACATGCAGGGTACGGACTACGTCTCGTCGATGGTGGTCTTCGTCGACGGCAAGCCGAAGAAGAGCGAGTACAGGAAGTACAAGCTTCGCGAGGTGACGGGTAACGACGACTTCGAGGCGATGAAGGAAGTGCTGACCAGACGCTACGGTCGTGCGATCGAGGAAGGCACGGAACTGCCCGACCTCGTCATCATCGACGGCGGCAAGGGACAGCTCTCCCATGCGATGGAAGTGATACGCGGTCTCGGTATCGAAGACAGGTTCACGGTCGTCGGTCTCGCCAAGCGACTCGAGGAAGTCTTCTTTCCCGAGGAAGGTGATCCGGTCTATCTCCCGAAGACATCGAGCAGTCTGCGGCTTCTGCAGCAGGCACGCGACGAAGCGCATCGCTTCGCCATCACCTATCATCGCACGTTGCGTGACAAGCGTACGCTGCAGACGGAACTGACGGAGATTCCCGGTGTCGGTGATGCGTCGGCGAAGAAGCTGTTGATCGGTCTGGGTTCCGTAGCGGCCGTACGCGCCGCATCGCTGGAAGAGCTCTCGCGTCATGTGGGCAAGGCCCTTGCCGAGAAGGTTTACTCATACTACCGTGCCAATGAACACACGTCTACTTGATCTCCTCTACGACAGATTGCGCGACCTGGCGCAGATGGATTGGTCCGCCTACCGTGTTCCCGGCCGATGGGTGGGTAGCACGCGAGGCCCTGTATCGTTCTCGTCCGCACCGGCCTACTTCATCCATCAACTGGAGTGGATCGCCGCACACGGACGGATGGAGCGACAGCCGTGGTCCTACGACACCGCCGTTACGTACAATGGCCTCGTACGACATGTGACGGCCTACGATCACGGGAACGACGAGGTGGAAGGCTGGCGTTCTACCGGCACCTTCCTGAAGATGATCGGCCTTCTGCCGTATCTGTACGGCCTCGGCGTGAATACCATCAGCATCCTGCCCGTCACCACGATCGGCGAGATCGGACGAAAGGGGACGCTCGGATCGCCGTATGCCATCAAACATCCTCTGCGTATCGAACCATCGCTCGACGAACCCGCACTCGGCTGGCCCGTCGACGATCAGTTGCGTGCCTTCGTCGCGGCAGCGCATCTTCTGGGAATGAAGGTCGTGATGGAATTCGTATTGCGTACGGCGTCCGTCGACAGCGATCTCGTACCGCATCACCCCGAATGGTTCTACTGGATAGACGAAGCCAGGTGTGCCGTTGCCGCGGGAACGTTCGCGCCCCCGACCTTCACCGACGAGCAACTCAAGGAAATGAAGGCGAAGGTGGAGAAACGTGAATTCGTCAATCTTCCGGAACCGCCGGCTCCGTATCGCGAGCTCTTCACCAGTCCGCCGCTTCGCGTGGAACGCGACGACGGGGGCTGGAAGGGCAAGGGAGCGGGTGGACGTACCCTGCGCATTCCCGGTGCCTTCGCCGACTGGCCGCCCGACGATCCGCAGCCCGCATGGACAGATGTGACGTATCTGCGTCTGCACGACCATTCCGGATATCGCTACATGGCGTACAACACCGTGCGCATGTACGAGCGCAGTCTCGATGTACCCGGTCATCGCATGCTGGCACTCTGGAATCTCGTCGCGGGCATCATCCCGCACTACATCAGGACCGTCGGTATCGATGGCGCCTTGATCGACATGGGTCATGCCCTGCCGCGCGACCTGCGCCAGCGCGTCCTTACCGAAGCGCGCTCGCTGCGTCCGGACTTCCTGTTCTGGGAAGAGCAGTTCAACATCTCGGCACCATCACGGGATGCAGGATACGATGCCGTCGTCGGCTATCTGCCGTTCGATGCGCACGACCCGGTGAAGCTGACGGACTTTATACGACGCATCGCCAGGGAGCGCCTTCCGGTACGATACTTCGCGACGCCGGAAACGCACAACACTCCACGTACGGCATCGCGGAACGGTGGTGCCGACTATGCCCGTTGCGTATGGGGCATTCTGCGTCTGTTGCCGGGTGGTATACCGTTCCTGCACGCCGGAATGGAGCTCGGTGAAACTGTTCCCGTCAACACCGGCCTCGGCTTCACTGCCGAAGAGATCGCCGAATGGCCCGTCGAGAAGCTGCCGCTGTTCTCCGAAGCCCGTCTTCCGTGGGACACCGATCTGTCCATCGACGAACATATCGCAGCCTTGAACACGGCGTTCGCGGCGACCTACGTTTCCCATATTCTAACGGCAGAAGATCGCATCTTCGTCGTCGATGTCGATGATGCGCTGATCGCCTTCGTACGTCTGCCCGGAGGTTCGAATTCGGGAATACTCGTCGTGGGCAATCCCGGCCCGACTTCCATCGAATGCTCGTTCCGGATTCCCGGTGAGGCCGCCGTATCCATGCTCGCATCGAATGCGGGCCTGCGTATGGTCGATGGCCTCGTCGTCGGTACCATCGAAGCATGGGACACGGTGATCGTTCCGACCTATCATGTCGTACAATAGTATCGTTCGCAATCAATACGATCGCAAGGTCAAGATGAAGGTTCTATGCGCACTGATGATGGCGATCTGCCTCGGTACGTGGCCCATGCACGGCCAGGTACGGGAGGGGACCTATCCCGTCACCGTACATGCAGGATATGGAGTCCTCACTGCCAGACTTTTCGTCGAGTCCATCGCGAGTGCCATCTTCACCGGGATCTTTCCGACCGATGACAAGCTGGACGTCTCGATGGGATACGGTCCGGTCATCGTCGGAGCCTACAAGCCGTTGAACAGGTGGTTCGGCGTCGGTATCGATGCAGGGGTGTACCAAATGCGATATACGTGGACCAGCAAGCAATCGGACGTCGTGACGCATCGATACAGGTCGTCGCGCATGATGATCCTGCCCCGTATCGACGTGCTGTGGATGAACGACGAGAAGATCCTGGTGAGTTCCGGTGCTGCGCTCGGTGGATCGTTCCTCGTCTCCGGTACGAATGAAATCGGTACCTACGAGATGTCGGAGCCGACGACACTTACCGAATTCCAGTTCAACATCCTGACGGTCCAGTCGGGTGGTGATGTCGGCGGCTTCCTCGAGATCGGCTTCGGATCGCGAGGGCTCTTCCATGGTGGATTGTACGTCAGGTTGTGATCGTCACCATCTCTTTACCCACGTCAGCATGGGAACGACGGGGAGCGAAGGTGCAGCGGCACCACTCGCAGGTATCGCCGTGAGGGTGATGCCGGCTTCCAGGGCATAGGTCTCGCCGAAATATCGTACGACGGCGGTGATGGGCACGACCGGCATCGTGCGCATGAAGAAGCCCTCGACGCAGAGTTTCCAGTTACGACCGATCCGGTAGTCGCCACCGAGACCGAAGATCGTGGCGTCCGCATCGAACGAACCTTCGAAGGCCGTCACATGACGCTTGAAGGCATAGCCTGCATAGGCGTTGATGCGATGATCGTCGTTGCCGTATCCGACGGTCGCCCACAAGGCGTTGAACGTGATCCGGGAGTCGATCCTGTCGATGGAGAAGTCCTGATCGTAGGTGCTCTGACCGAACTGATAGCCACCACCGGCGACGACGTCCTTTCCGATGGGTGCGCCGATCTTGACGCCGAGGGAATAGGCGTACTGCATCGAAGCATCGTAGCCCGTGGCACCGAACCATCGGCTCGGAACGGGAATGAGGCCGCCGGCGAGAATCATGACGTTGTCATGCACGGATGCACCTGTCTGCAATCCCACCGCATCGTAGACGCCGGTCGTGATGGTCCCGGCAGGAGGAATGACGGCGCTGGGTAGCATGATGGTCCGGAACGTGGTCGGATCCGAAAGGGCGACGGGAGCCTCGATACCTTCACCCGTGACGACGGCGACGATGGGGTCGTCCAGTCCGGATATCTTGAATTCGATGGTGGTCGTCGCACGGCCGAGACGTTCCGGCTTGAAGGTGACGGGGAACGTGAACGTTTCGCCGGGCTTCAACGTGAATGCCGGTTCCGGGTCGAAGGTGAATTGCTGGTTATCGGGACCTCCGGGGCGTACATGGATGATCCGCACGTCGGTCGTGCCGGTATTCCTCAGTATGGCGGGGGGTGTCGTTGTGCGGGAGTCGGTCAGGGGGACGGCGCCCATGTCGATCGTCGTGGACGATGCATCGAGCAGCGAAGGCAGTGCACGTCCGGTGATGCGTGCGCGCAGCGCTCCTGCCTGGGTCTGTGCGATGGCCAGCGTGGCGAGCTCGCCCTGACGCGTGGGATGGAACGAATATTCGAGGTTGCGGCTTTCGCCGGGCCGGAGCGTGAACCCTCCTTCGGTGCGCAGACCGAAGTCCATTGCCTGACTGCCTTCGAGCGTGATCGACAGAACGTCGAGCGGAACGCTCCCCGTATTCGTGATGGCGGAAGTCACGACGGAGTCCTTCGACGTGCCAACGTATCGCGCCGCGAAGCGCACGTCCTTGATGATGGCCCTGGTCTGTACGAGGGCCCAGCGATGATCGCTGACGTCTTGTTGCACGACCGTGGCACCGATGTCGTATCGTCCCGCTCCATCGGCAGCATTCACGACGACGACCTGATCTCCCGCAGCAGTGAATGACGGGGTACCGTCATGACGGCGGTACTGTGCGATCTGGACACCCGTCTGCGCATCGAAGACCGTGGCGAGGAAGGGGCTCAGCAACATGATCGTCGTGCCGTCCGGACTGAAGATGGCATCCGATACACTGCCCGATGACGGTGGACGCTGGATCGTGACGAGATCGCGTCCCGTTGCTGTTTCGACGATCTTCGTCTGATCGCGTCCCGTCTCCAGTGCTGCACGACTGCCATCGGCGCTGAAGCTGACGTACGTGTTGTCGTTCACGTACTGCCGGTGCGAGAGGTTCCGGATCTTCACTCCCGTGCGTGCGTCGTGCAACGTCGTGTTACCGTTGCCGTCAGCGACGGAGAGCAGCGCGCCGTCGGGCGAGAAGGCCGCACGATAGTAGCGCGCGATACCCGGTGTCCTGATTTCGTAGAGAAGGTTCCTCGTGTCGACATCGATGACGCGGACCGCGCTGTCCATCTCGCAGATGGCGACGCTTTCGCCATCCGGCGATATCGTGGCCCACCTGATCGCCGGCTTGCTGCGCGGGAGAGTGGCGACGACCGTTCCCCTGGTATAGTCGAGGACGATCGTGGAATCGCTCATACCACCGGCGACGAGGAGGCGTCGTGCCTGCCGCGACGCTTCGATGGCGACCGTATGCGTCGCCGTCGGCAGCTCGTGTCGCCAGCGAACGGTTCTCGTCGGGATGTCCACGCCGACGACGAAGCCCGGAGTCCATCCGATGAGCGTCGTACCGTCGGTGATCGACATGATCTGATCGATTCCGTCGATGGACGAGAGCAGTCGACCGTCTTCGGCATCGAGGAAACGGATGGTCCCACCACCGGACGTCATGACGGTGGAGCCATCGGCTGTGATGACGGCAGACGTCGTGCGCTGACCCTTGAATGCGGTGACCGGTTCGGCGATGGCTCGTGCGGTGGCCGGTACTTCCTGCGAAACGCGCAGAAGGCACGAATCGCTCGGTGTCGACGGAGCTTTCCACATGTATCGATGCCCCTTCACGTTGCCTGCGATGACGTTCCACGTGCGACCGTCGTCATAGCTCACGTCGAGTCGTACGGGCGCATCGGGCGGCACTCCGTCGTACCGCAGCTCGGCCGTACGATTCACCCAGAGACGTTCGCCGCCGTTCGGATAGACCACGCGGATCGTCGGTTGCCGTGACGGCCCCGACAGGGAGCCGGCCGAAACGTAGATAGGAGGCAGAGGGCAGGGACTAGCGTCGATGTCGAAGCGTGAGACGACGTAGGACGTGTCGTCGGCCGTATAGGTCAACGTCATGACGAGAGAATCGCCGGCTGCGATGTCGACCGGGAACGACGCTGCCGAAAGACGGATCGGTCCCGGGCTCGCGGCTGCGATGCGGTCGATTCTTACTGCGGCGTTCGTTGCCTTGATCGCGACGGTCCGCGTAGCCGTCGCACCTGCTGGGACGATCCCGAACGATGCCGATGCGGGGACGATGGTCGCGCGTGCGACGAGTGAATCCGGTGTGCGCAGTGGTGCCGACACCGTATCGCTTCCGACGATGAAGGTGACGTTCCTCACGGGACCGCAGGCTGCCGACGGCGTCCACCATATGGTGCAGCCGTTGTTCGTCGTGGCGGCCGTATGGATTCTCTTGTAGGCCATGACGGCTTCGGCGACGGTGGTGACGTTCTCGAACCACAGTCCGCCCGTCTCTTCGGCGACGTTCTTCAGGATACCTGGCATCGTCATGCCGAGAGATACGCAATAGACCGTCGTGTTCGCTTCACGGGCCGCGGCCAGGATATGATCCATGCGCCCTTCACCGAGGCCGTCCGTCAGGAAGACCAGTACTCGCCGATGACGTCCGGTCGCGGCCACGCGCAGTCCGCCGTACGGATCGCCGACGAAGGCCTGTTCGTAGTTCGTGCCGCCACGGGGCTGGATATCGGTCAGGACATTCGAGAGGTGCGTCTTGTCGGACGTGAAGTCGATGTTGAGATAGTGCCGGTGGTCGAACGAGGTGATGGCGCATTCCGATCCATTGCCGAGCGCATCGATCCAGGCATCGGCCGCAGCACGCGCAAGGGAGATGTTGGGGGCGCCCTTTGCCATCGAGCCCGAGACGTCGATCGTCAGCACCGACGAAATGGGAAGTGACGTGCCTGGTTCGGGACACGAGATACTGTCGACGTTGTACGTTCGGCCCTGATCGAGGATGCGGATATCCGTTGCGGCCATCGGAAGCAGGCGGGCCGTCGTCTGGTCGAGATGCATGACCTGTGCCCTCGCCGTTGGATGGCGGTCGTATCGTACTCCACCGATGTGGGTCGACGTCCGCTGTGCGGTCGCCGTGAACGTGGCGATCGACAGGCAGAGGAGGAAGGCAAGGTTCTTCATGATGCGGCGGTTCCGGACGAGGCCTTGCGAGCCGAGCCGAAGATGCGGCGCAGCGTCAGCAGCATCGGAAGCAGGACGAGCTGGAGGTTGACGTTGCGGTGGACCTGGCGGACCGCCTGCTCGATGGCCGTCAGTGCTGCAGGATAGTCGGCGCCGGTGAAGCCATCCGAGAATCGCGTGAGTGCACCGCGCTGGTCGCCGTTCATGATCGACGTCGATGCACCCGTCATGGATATCGCATAGGCATCGCGAAGCCACAGTAACAGCAGGGTGAGCATCATCTCGACCCGGACCTTGTCCCGACCGTCGGCCATCGCCGTGACGGCCTCCGTCATCGGAATACGATAGCCCTTGCCGCGGAGTGCGGTGCGGAGAAGGTTGACGACGTCTTCGCGATAGCCGCGCATGTCCTCGCTCAGGAAGGAGCGTGCTCGCGTGAAGCTTCCCTGTGCGAACGGTGCGATCAATTGCGCTTCGTCCGCCGAACAGAGACTGCGGGCGACGAGTGCGTCGGCAATGTCGGTGTCGTCGAGAGGTGGACAGACGATTTCCTGACAGCGCGATACGATGGTCTGCATCATGCGCTCGGGATGGGACGTGGTCAGGATGATCGTCACGCCTTCGTGCGGCTCTTCGAGCGTCTTGAGGAAGGCGTTGGATGCTTCCGTCGTCATGTCGTCGGCATCGACGATGATGCAGACGCGACGGCCCTCCTGCGCTGCGGACAGCGAGAGCGTCCGCTTCAGTTCGCGGATCTGGCCGATGCGGATCTGTGTCGCCCCGGACAGTCTGACCGTCGTATACGGATCTTCGGCGACGGATTGCAGCAGGCCCTTGAGCTCGTCGATGACGTCGGACTTGAGTTCCTGTTCGTTGTCACCCTTGCCCGACGGCAGGGCCATGGTCAGTCGGACGTTCGGATGCTGGAGCGATGTGCATTGCTGACAGGCATGACATGTTCCGCATGGAGTAACCGTCGTCGGCGTGCGAACGGGACGTTCGCAGTTGACGGTCTGAGCGAAGGCCAGGGCGATCGCCATCTTGCCGACGCCTTCCATGCCGGAAAGGATGAGTGCCTGGGGCAGTCTGTTGTCGGCGATGGCATGATGAAGGAGGCGCTGTACGCGCTGCTGTCCGATGATGTCGTTCCAGGTCATCTGCAAAGGTACGAAGGCCGCCAGCGTCAGACCTCAGAACGACGGCCTCCATTCCGCACCGTCGGGCAGGCCGGTCTTCCATGCGTCCAGTACTGTCCGGACATCCGGAATCAGTCGTGGATCACGGACATAGACGTCGACGCTGTCCACACCGGACAACGGGCTGCCCGCAGGGGCCACGAGCCCGAGGCTGCCGAGGCGGATCCATGACGCAGGGTGGTGGGGGAACCATGACGAATAGATCCATACGACGTCGGCTCCGCGGCGCGTGCAGAGGGAATCCATCCATGCGCCGTCCTTCGTTTCCATGCGTCGGCGCGCGACCCGAATGTCGTCCAGTCCCCATAGATCGACGACGGCACCGCGGGCATGATAGGCCATGGCGCCGATGTCGTTCACGGCGACGGGGCGCCTCCACATCACGGCGAAACGTGCCATCTGTTCCTGCATCGCCCTCTGGTTCAGGGATACGAGGGGCAGCCTCTTCGCTGCGGCCAGGAACGGATATGAGCAAGTCAGTAGCACGGCTGCGAGGCCCGCGGCCATCGTGCGGTGGGAACGACGATATGTCCATGCTGCGACTACCAGCACGCAGGCGAGCGGCGTCCATGCCATGACGTCATAGCGTGTGAACCATCCCGTACGTCCTGCGACGATCTGCGCGAACGCCATGGTCGCAACGACGAGGGCGGCGATACCCGATGGAGTACGTCGCGCGGCGATGCCGATGAGGGCGGCGATCGCGGACGCGACGAGCAACGCTCGTCCCGAGCCACTGGACACGTTCAGGACGATGTTGTTCCAGATCCCCGTATTGCCGTTGTCGGCACCCGTCGCGAACGACTTGACCAGTACGCTCGACGGAAGCCATCCAAGGCCGTTGACGGCGAGAACGATGGAGAAGGTGCCGAGGATGAGGACCGCGCCGCCCAGGCCCAGACAGGCGACACCGCGATATCCACGCCACCACAGGACGATGGCCGTCAGTCCCGTCAGGGCCAGACCTTCGTACCGGACGGCCGGCGTCAGCGCCATCACGACGGCAATCCATATCGATGGTGCGGTATGGTCGCTGTCGGCGATGGCATGCAGAAGAATCAGCGACAGCAGGACATGGAGGCCATGTTCCATACCGAGGAAGGGGAGCCCCGCCTGGTTCGTGAGCAGGACGATAGTCGATGCGAGGAATGCCGCCCATGTCCCGTCCTCGACCCATACGGCGAGCAGGCGCTGTATGGCTCCGGCGATGGCGACGCCGATGACGCATCCCATGATGAATGGCACCATGAAGGCGATCGGTGTGGACATGAAGGGTGCCAGCAGCAGCGGCCAAACGATCGACGACGCAGGCGTGGTGGTCGTATCGGGGCCGAGACCGTAATGCCCCGAGGCGATCTCTCTCGCGACGGCCATGTGGATCTCGGCGTCGTCCAGCGCATAGACGAAGGTTCCACCGCACATATCCAGCACGCGGACGAGCTGTATGGCGACGGCGACAAGGAAGAGGGCATGGGGCAGGTATCTGATCATCTGGCCGTCAAGATAGCCCACCGTTTGTATCTTCGGCCCATGCGAATACTGGTTATCGAAGACGAACGCAAGGTCGCGAGCTTCATCAAGCGTGGCCTCGAAGAGGAACGGTACATCGTGGAAACCGTCGCCGACGGTGAAGCGGGTCTGGACCTGGCGATGAACAATCATTTCGACGCCATCGTGCTGGATGTGATGCTTCCGAAGCTCGACGGCTATTCCGTGCTCAGCGCATTGCGCGATACGGGGAATGCCACACCTGTCCTGATGCTCACCGCTCGTGGCACGACGGAGGATCGCGTACAGGGACTCGACCTCGGTGCCGACGACTATCTCGCCAAGCCTTTTCATTTCGAGGAACTCGCTGCGCGGCTGCGGAGCATCCTTCGCCGGTCGAGTACGGAGAAGACGACGAAGCTCCAGTGCGGAGATCTGGTTCTCGACATGGTCACGCACTTCGCGTATCGGGGCGACAAGGAGATCGAGCTCACGACGAAGGAATATGCGCTGCTCGAATACCTTCTGCGTCACAAGAACCGCATCCTGTCGCGCAGCATGATCATGCAGCATGTGTGGAAGCATAACTTCGATCCGGAATCGAACATCATCGACGTCTATGTGAAACGCCTGCGCACCAAGGTCGAACGTCCGGGCGCACCGCAGATCATCCAGAGCATCCGCGGTGTGGGGTATCGCATCCGCGAGGCTGCGGAAGGGGATGACGACGAACCACAGCAGGAGGAAGAATGACGACTCACTTCGACGTACGATCATGACGGCCAGCGATCTCAGGACTGCCCTGCAGGCGACTGTCGTCGCTGCTGTGCCCGCAGTGCAACAAGCCTTCGACACCTATCAGGAACATTGCTTCATCGCTCGTCCGCCGGAGTTCTTCTGTCTCGAACTCTGCGGCGAAGCCGGTGAGCTGGCTAACCTCGAGAAGAAGCGCTGGAAGGGCAAGGATGTGGATGAAGCGCACGTTGCCGACGAGGCTGCTGACGTCTTCATCGCTCTCGTGAATTTCTGCAATGCACGGGGCATCGATCTTGCGCAAGCCGTGACGAAGAAACTCGACAGGATAGAGCCGTCGAAGGTGTAGTGCATAGAATCTCCCGCAGGCCCTATTACAGATCATGACGAGGCCAAGGCAAGCCAATACGTCGTGTTCAGTTGCGGCCATATAGTCATCATATGCATTCGGATGCCTGCCGGTTAGATCCGTCAAGTCTAGTTTTAGTAGTGGTTGTCGAGAAACGATATTCGATCTATTGATAATGATAGATGTTGGCGGCTGCTTATCAGCCGTTTTTGTATTTACTTATTTGAGGTTGGTTATGTCGTACCGTTCTGTTCGGAATGTGCTCTTCGGTATGTTCCTGTTACTTGGCATAATTGTTGTAATGGATGAGGTGATGGCCACTACAAAGACCTACATTGCGGGGCCCGGCCGTAGATTTTCGGGTACGGGAACATATCCTGGTGAAGCGAAGCCTAATTCTAGTCAGGATGCGGGAGGTAACGTGGATTTCGAATGCCGCCCCAATCCGATGAGCGTCTGTGCGACGGTAAATCCGTATCGGATTGATGTGTTCGAACTGGAATTCAATCCAGGCGGTTCCGGTTGGACCTCATACCATATTGAAAATATTCCGAACTAACTTTCTTCGGGGCACGGCCGCGGATATCTGCGGTTGTGCCCCAATGCATTTCATACTAGGGGCAATGCTGTAATGATTCGTCTTGGTGTTCTCTGCTGGTCCCTCGTAACAATCGTCATCACGTCCTGTGCGCAGGACAGGAAGAACGTCAAGATCGTTAGTGTTGATAGGCTGTCTCTGATCGAACGTACCGGGTTTCCGATACTGGATCCATATCATATCGAGGCCCGCAAAGGTGTACTGTTGATCAGCGACAAGAAGACCGGCACGTTGCATCTAGCAAACGGGATGGAAGGTAAGGTATTCGCGATCCTGCAACCGCCAATCGAGTTGCTGATCGATAGTATTCGTTTCAAAATATCGGGTAGGTATGATTCCGTCGAGTTCTACTCGTTAGCCGAGTATGCTGTGATGACACGTCAGAGCATCGATGAAGTGAGAAGCTTCCCAATGGCACGTCCTCGATATCTGGTCGGCAGGTTTGTGACGGATGATACTCTGGATATCCTGACTCAGAATTCTGTTCCTGCAGTTCGTAAGAACGTCGAGCCTATGATGTGGCCCGTCGTTTCTATCGTGCGCTATGCTCTCAAAGGACGGAACATCGTACATGTACGTCCCTTGTCGAGCAGGGAGCTGTCATCCTGGCCAATGCCCGACGCCTTTCTTGCCGATCTCGATGAGGCGATAGTAGGTGTAGAAGAGAACGCTGCGATGCGAAAGGGCATCATTAGCGACATACCGTTGATGGCGCGATTCGATGCTAAGGGTAATCACAGTACGATGCATTTGCCGATCGACGAACTCCAGACGAAGACATTCGGATATGGTATGACGATGAATCAGCCGTTCCGGATGAACGGGAAAGCGATTCTGTATACCTATGCCGCGGTACCGCGTGCGACGATGTTCACGAGAGCCCTGTCGGATGATCGGGCCATATCGTATGAGGATGTTATCAGGAAGTTACCCGGCGGGCAGGCTCTTCTGGATAGTGTCTACGTACTTCGGAGCGGAGTGCAGCGTGCCCGGGCCGGTATGAATCCATATGTCTGTACCGGATTCGTACCGATCGGTGGATATTGTGCTGCCGTCATACGCGATTGGACGACGAAGCATGGAGATACCGTGACATCTCATATCGCAGTCGGAATTATCGACGGTGATTCGATTACCTATGGCTCATCGATTCCGTTTCGGCATTCGTCGTATCAGCCTTGGCGTATCTACGCAACAGTACATGATACTCGTACTTCGTTTGGCGTGATAGGGAGAGATATCGGAACTGGTAACTGGTATATAGAAACATTTCGCATTGGTACCGGAGAATGACATCCCTGCTTCTGTCTATGATGCTTCTGCCTGGATGGTTTTCGGAAACCGTGAGTACGGCGGATTTCAACCGTGCAAAAAAGGCGGTAGTTGTCTTCGTTCCGCTCTATCCCGGAGATTGTGCCAAATGCACCGTCGAAGCTGGGGCGATTCTCAGGACCATCAATACCAGGGCTCAGGCAAAAGGGAAGAAGGTCCTGGTCTATACCTTGGTCTATGCGAAAAGAGGCCAGGACATGGAATATCTGAAGAGCAACGGATATACGTTCGGCACTACGATTCTCGACCCTGATGCGGATCGGATAATATCGTTGCAGAAAGGTGACAGAAGCGTCCTGTTAGTAGCTTTTTGGCCGGGATACGATGGGGTATCGCTACGGCATGTAGGTGACGTGGACGTACTGGGCACGGACAAGGCTGCCCCGTCACGGAAGTGATCCGTCCGCTCTTCTTTGCACCGGTTCAGGATCTGAAAGATCTGTGATATTGGTGAATCACGTCCGTCAAGACGATATACCATAGCCCGAAAACGAACGAGGCCCGCAGTTGCGGGCCTCGTTTCGTTTTCAGCGGATTTCCTTGTGGATCGTATGGCGACGAAGGAACGGATTGTACTTCTTGAGTTCAAGTCGTTCCGTCGTGTTCTGCTTGTTCTTCATCGTCGTATAACGCGATGCCGGCTTGCCTTCCTTCTTGGCTTCCGTGCACTCGAGCGTGATGATCACGCGTGCGCCTTTTTTTGCCATGGTACTGCTCCAGTTCGTTGTTGCTTGTTCAGAACCACAAAGCTACGGGCATGTCGCGAAATTTCCAAACCGTTGGCATGACGGGGCTTGGAGCCCTCAGCGTTTCCGGCTTTTCGGCTTCGTCGTCGTGGCGAAGGCTACCGGAACCGCCTGCTCGATATGGTCAACGTAGACGATTTCGAGGTCCTGCGTCACGACCGGCGACAGTTCCTCGACGTCCTTGCGGTTGTCCTTCGGAACGAGGACGGTAGTGATGCCGACGCGTTTCGCCGCGAGCAGTTTCTCGTTCAGACCGCCGATGGGAAGAACGTTGCCCCGTAGCGTCACCTCACCCGTCATGGCCACGTCTCCGCGCAGGGCACGTCCGGATGCTGCCGAAAGCAGGGCCAGCGTCATCGTGATGCCGGCCGATGGACCGTCCTTGGGAATGGCGCCCTCGGGAACGTGGATGTGGATTTCCTTGCCCTTGGCGAAGTCCGCGTCGACACCGAGTCGTGCATGGTTCGCGCGGAGGTAGGAGAGTGCCGCGACGGCCGATTCCTTCATCACGTCGCCGAGCTTGCCGGTCAGCGTCAGACGCTCGGCACCCGGCATGATGGTGACTTCGACCGGAAGCGTGTCGCCTCCGAGGCTGGTCCATGCCAGACCCGTTGCCACGCCCACCTTATCCGAGAGTTCCTTGTCCTTCGTCTTGAATTTCGGTGCACGGAGGTACTGTTCGACGTGCTTTTCGTCGACGACGAACTTCTTCGTCCGTGCCATGCGCTTGTAGGCTGCCGAACCCTTGAGGGAGGCGGGATCCGTGGCGCCGGACTTCGCGCTGACTTCACGGACGATGGTGGAGGCCACCTTGCGAAGGACGCTCGCGATTTCCCGTTCGAGACTCCGTACACCCGATTCGCGCGTGTATTCGCGGACGATCTTGAGCAGGGCCTTGTCTGTCACCGTGATGTTGAAGTCCTGCAGACCGTGTTCCTTCAGGATCTTCGGCAGGATATGGCGCCTGGCGATCTCGACTTTGTCCGGCTCCAGATAGCTCGAGAGTTCGATGACTTCCATACGATCCAGCAGGGGACCGGGAATGTCGTATTTCACGTTGGCCGTAGCGATGAAGAGGACGTTGGAGAGATCGTAGTCCACTTCGAGGTAATGATCGTTGAACGCCGAGTTCTGCTCGGGGTCGAGGACTTCGAGCAGGGCCGAGGACGGATCGCCACGGAAGTCCATGGACATCTTGTCGATCTCGTCCAGCAGGATGACGGGATTCACGGCACCCGACCGCTTCAGAGCCTGGATGATCTTGCCCGGCATGGCGCCGATATACGTACGACGATGGCCGCGGATCTCGGCTTCGTCGCGCACGCCGCCGAGCGAGATGCGCACGAAATTGCGTCCCGTCGCGCGGGCGATGGACTTTGCGAGCGACGTCTTGCCGACACCCGGAGGGCCGACGAAGCAGAGTATCTGGCCGCGCAGCGAGCCGATGAGGTTCAGCACGGAGATGTATTCGAGGATGCGCTCCTTCGGCTTCTCCAGGTCGTAGTGGTCCGCCTCGAGGATGGCACGTACGTGTTCGACGTTGAGGTTGTCGGGCGTCCGCTTCGACCACGGCAGAGCCGCCAGCCATTCGAGCCACGTACGGTTGACGCCGAACTCGGGCGACATGGACGGTGTCTTCTTGAGACGCTCGAACTCTTCCAGTGCCTTGGTATAGACGCCTTCGGGCATTTCGGCCTTGTCCAGCATCTCCTTCAGAGGACCGAGTTCGGGTCCGCCATCGTCTTCCTCGCCGAGTTCCTTCTGCAGGGCACGGATCTGCTCCTGGATGAAGAACTTGCGTTGCGAGCGCTGGATCTGGTCCTGCACCTTCGTATCGATCTCGGCCTCGAGCTTCAGCAGCTCGAGTTCGCTGCTCAGCATGGACACGAGTTCGAAGTACTGTTCCTTGATGTCCGGGGTGTTGAGGATCCGTTGCTTCGTCTCCACTTTCTGCTGGACGTTGGCCGCGGCATAGTAGAGCTTGCGTACCGGGTCGTCGATATTCTCGAAGGCGCCCAGCACTTCGGGTGGAAGATTACGGTTGTCCTTGACGTACTCTTCGAACAACTCCGAGGCATGGCGTACCATGGCCTTCAGGTGCCGGTCGCGCTCGTTGACCTGCAGGGCGACGGGCTGGATATCGGCTTCGAGGTATGGTTCCGTGCGGACGGGACCGACGACGCGGGCCTGCATCATGCCCTCGACCAGGACCTTGAGCAGGTTGTTCGGCAGGCGCAGAACCTGGAGGATCTTGGCTACCGTCCCGTATTCGTAGATGTCGTCGAATCCCGGTTCTTCCGTGCCGGCCGTCTTCTGGGCGACGAGCATGATGTACTTCTCACGTTCCAGTGCTTCGGCCACACCCTTCAGCGAGGATGCCCGTCCGATGAGGACGGGGAAGATCATGTGAGGATAGATGACGATGTCGCGCAAGGGAAGCACGGGGAGGGTGCCCGGGACTGCGGTACCGCGTTTTTCTGCCTGTTCTATGGTGGACAGGACTTCATCATTGGTATTCATAGGGGCCGTATGACGGGGGCAAGAGGAAAAAATTACGAAGAATGACGGTAAGGATCGAAGGCCCCTTGGTGGTACATGATTCCTTGCTTATCTTTGTCGTTCCTGCAATCAGTATCATTCAAATACGCGGCGGCCCTGCTTGAGGAGACCATACATACCGTTCAACGCTCAGCGTCCTGAGAACCAGCGTAAGCAGAAGATCAACGAAGAGATCACGGCGAACGAACTTCGCGTGGTTGACGCAAGAGGTGGACAACTCGGCATCATGCAGAAGCGCGATGCGTTACGCATGGCACAGGAACAGGAACTCGATCTCGTGGAGATCGCTCCGCAGGCCAAGCCACCGGTCTGCAAGCTCATCGATTACGGCAAGTTCACGTATGAGCAGCAGAAACGGGAGAAGCAGCAGAAGAAGGCCCAGGTTCATCAGCAACTGAAGGAAATACGCTTCAAGGCTGGTACCGACACGCACGACTTCGACTTCAAGACGCGCCATGCGCGCGAATTCCTCGAAGAAGGGCACAAGGTCAAGGCCTCGGTATTCTTCCGTGGCCGTGAAATCATGCACCAGGATCTTGGCGAGGTGATGCTCAAGCGATTCATCGAGCAGCTTGCCGACGTTTCCAAGGTGGACCAGCCGATCAAGTCGGAGGGGCGTACCCTCAGCGTCACGCTCGCACCGGAGAAGAAGGTGGTCCCGAAGAAGAAAGAAGAGCAGCAAGTAGTAGAGTCAGAAGCACCGAAGGGATAGGACAATGCCGAAGATGAAAACGACATCGGGCGCCAAGAAGCGCTTCAAGCTGACCGGTACCGGCCAGATCAAGCGTCAGAAGGCGAACCGCAGCCACATCCTGACCAGCAAGAACCGCAAGCGCAAGCGCAACCTGCGTAACGACACGCTCGTCGACGCATCGAACATGCGCCTCGTGAAGCACTGCCTGGCGCTGGGATGATGTCGGTGTAAGGTCGGCGACGGGTCGCTCAGGGCTACTGCCGTTCCCCTGACGTCCGCAGCACCGGCGTTTTTCAAATGCGTATCGCTAGGAGAATCCAATGCGCGCAACCAAAAAAGCAGCGGCACACAACCGCAAGAAGAAATACTTCACGCTGGCGAAAGGCTACTGGGGCTCCCGCTCCAAACTGTGGCGCATCGTCAAGCACCACGTCGAGAAGGGCCTCCAGTACGCCTACCGCGACCGCCGCAACAAGAAGCGTACGTTCCGCAACCTGTGGATCGTCCGTATCAACGCAGCAGCACGTATGCACGGTACCACGTATTCCCGCCTCATGCACGGCATGAAGAAGAACGACATCGTGATCAACCGCAAGGTTCTCGCCAATCTGGCCATGAATCACCCGGAAATCTTCACGGCCGTCGTCAAGCAGGCGATGGGCAAGTAAGCGGTTCCCCAAGAACATCCGAAACGACAATGCGAGCGGCAATCGGTCCTTCCGATTGCCGCTCGTTCGTTTTTGCATAGTTTTGTCATGCCGTCCGCACCATCGACGACGTGCCGACGGAATTGTCCATCATCCTCCTGCATCATGAAGAACTGACGAAATCCCTGCACTTCACGCCGTTATCACGCGGCCGGATTTCGTCATACATGATCGACAGGAGGCACCATGTTCGTGTCAGCCGATCGAGTGTCGTTCGCCTACGACGCTCCCTACGTTCCCGTATTCACCGATATCTCCTTCAACGTCGGACCCGAATGGAAGACCGCCGTCGTCGGACGCAATGGCAGAGGTAAATCGACCCTGCTGCAGCTGGTCGCAGGAACGCTGCGACCTTCATCGGGTACCATCACGCAGGTGCAGCGTCCGCTGCTGCTCGCACATACCTATGCGATTCCCGAAACCGATACGCTGTCGGTCATGATCGATGCGGTCGGCCCATACCGCCGTATGGAAGAGCGTATGGAGGCTCTCCTCGCCGATGGAAGCGACCAGGCTCTGTTCGACTACGCCGATATCGTCGACGACTATCACCGCATGGGTGGATATACCCTGAAGGCTCATCTCGAAGAGCGCGCCGATGTGCTGGGACTCGGCAGCGGACATCTCCGGCGCCCGTTCTCGACCTTGAGCGGAGGCGAGCGTACGCGCGCCCTGATCGCCGCCGTCACGACACCCGACGATGGATTCGCCCTGCTGGACGAGCCGACGAACCACCTCGACCGCGACGGACGCAGACTCGTGCGGGAGTATCTCACATCATTACACAAGGGGTTCCTCGTCACCAGTCACGACGAGGATCTGCTCGAGGCCTGCTGCGATCACGTTCTGTCGATCGACGCGGACGGACTGCACGTGAAACATGCGGGGTATGCCGTATGGCGCCGCGAACGCACCGAACAGCAGGCGCGTGAACGGCGTGAGCAGGACAACATCAGGCGTGAGGTCCGTACGCTCGAGCAAGCCGCCGAACGCCAGCGCAGGTGGTCGGCCCATACCGAACGGGAGAAGGACAGTGCCGCGGATTCGGGCTTCGTGAGCCACAAGGCCGCGAAGATGATGAAGCGTGCCCTGCATACCGAACGCAGGATCGACGATGCGCTGCATCAGGCACAGTCCCTTCTCACGAGCTTCGATGGCGTCCATGCACTCCAGCTCAGGGCTGCCGACGGCGCTCCCGACGTCGTGCTGCAGGTTGCGGATCTTACCGTACGTTTCGGCGATGTGACGGTCCTCGATGACTGTTCGGTGACGGTGAGGCGCGGCGAACGTGTGGTCGTGACCGGGCCTAACGGCTGCGGCAAGAGCACGCTCGTCGGCGCCATCCTCGGCGAAGTGGCCCATGATGGTGTCGTGGCGCTGCCACAGTGGCTCAGGATGGTCGTCGTACGCCAATGGCCGGTATGGACGAGCGGCGTGCTGCGCGATCATGTCCGCGAGGCCGGGATCGACGAAACGCGCTTCAGAACCGTTCTCGCGTCGTTCAACGTCTCGGGAGACGTCTTCGATCGGCCTCTGGAGACCTTTTCCTTCGGTCAGTGGAAGAAGATCGACCTATGCCGGAGCTTCCTCGATCCGGCCCATCTCTTCATCTGGGACGAGCCGATGAACGGTATGGATGTCGAGACCAAGGAGCAGCTCGTCGAGGCCATCGCACGGTCGTCGCCGACGATGCTCATCATCGATCACGACCGTGCCGTGGTGGAGAAGATCGCCACGGACGTCATTGATCTTGGTTAATTGAGCCGGTCGACGGATGTTTGTAGTCTTGGATACATCAGGAATATCATGCTCGACAAGATCAACCGATTGCGTGCGACGATAGAAGGCGAACTGTCGGCCATCACGACGGCCGACGAAGCGGAGCAGTTCCGCTTGCGCCACATGGTCCGCAAGGGAACCCTGCAGGCCCTGGTCGACGATCTCCGCTCCGTACCGAAGGAAGAGAAGCCCGCCATCGGCAAGGCGCTGAACGAGCTCCGTACCTTCGCGGAAGAGCGTTATACCATGCTGAAGGATGCTCTCGGCCCCCGCGACACGACGCCCCGCATCGATGTGACGCTGCCCGGCCGCACCATGGGTGCCGGTACGATCCATCCCATCGCACAGATGCTGGACCGTATCACGGACATCTTCACGTCGCTCGGCTTCGAAGTGGCCGCAGGGCCGGACATCGAAGACGACATGCACAACTTCGGCAAGCTCAACTTCGCGCCGGACCATCCGGCACGGGATATGCAGGATACGTTCTTCGTCGAAGGCGGGGACCGGAACGATCTCGTCCTCCGCACGCATACGTCGTCCGTTCAGATCCGCGCGATGGAAACGATGACGCCGCCGATCCGGTGCATCATGCCGGGACGCGTCTATCGTAACGAAGCCGTCAGTGCGCGCTCGTTGGCCGAATTCCACCAGGTCGAAGGTCTGTACATCGACAAGGGCGTGAGCATGGCCGATATGAAGGGGACGATCATGGCCTTCGCCCGACGTCTCTACGACGAAGCCCATGCGCAGTTCCGCTTCCGTACGTCCTACTTCCCGTTCACGGAGCCGAGCGCCGAGATCGACATGTCGTGCTTCATCTGCAAGGGAAAAGGTTGCCGCATCTGCAAGCACTCCGGCTGGCTGGAGATCTGCGGCTGCGGTATGGTCCACCCCAACGTCCTGCGCGACTGCGGCATCGATCCGGAAGAATATTCAGGATTCGCCTTCGGTTTCGGCGTCGAACGTGCGGTGATGATGATGACGGGTATCGACGATATCCGTATGCTCTACGATAACGATCTGCGCGTCCTGCGTCAGTTCTGATGCCGCTACTCACCGCAGAACACATCACGAAGTCCTATACCCGCAGCGGTCAGGCGGATACCGTCGTGCTTCGCGGCGTATCCACCACGATCGACGCGGGTGAATTCGTCGCCATCACCGGACCGAGCGGTGCAGGGAAGAGCACGTTGCTGCACATCCTCGCATCGCTCGACGAGCCCGATAACGGACATGTGACGCTCACGACGGGAACGTCGGTCTTCACCTATGATCGTATGTCGTCGTCGGCATTGTCCGCCATGCGCAACCGCTACGTGGGCGTCGTCTTCCAGTTCCATCATCTTCTGCCGGAGTTCTCGGCGATCGAGAACGTGATGATGCCGGCACTGATCGCCGGTACGAGTTGGCAAGCTGCACGGTCGAAGGCAGCGGCCCTGCTGGATCGTGTGGGGATGGGACATCGCTCGACGCATGCACCGTCCGAACTCTCCGGCGGAGAACAGCAGCGCGTGGCCATCGCACGGGCGCTCATGAACGATCCGCTGCTGCTCGTGGCCGACGAGCCGACAGGTAATCTCGACAGTGCCAATGCCACGGCCGTGACAGATCTCCTTTGCGAACTGCAGGACTCCTTCGGTATGACGTGTCTCATCGCCACGCACAGTGCGGACGTCGCCGCACGGGCACACAGGATCCTGCACTTGAAGGACGGCCTGTTCGTCGACGCCAAGGCATGAAGAAACTTGGATTGCTGGTCACGTGCTACGGTATCTTCCTGATGATCTGCGGTCTGTCGGGATATCTCCTCATGCACGGCACGGGAACGTCTTCCCTCCTCAACGGAGGAATCTTCGGTTCACTCATGATCGTCATCGGTGTTCTCCTGCGTCAGGGGCGCATGTGGACGTTGCCGGCGACGCTTTCCGCAACGGCGATCTTCGCCCTCACCTTTCTCTGGCGTGGCGCCGTACAATGGCATCACGCACTTTCCGATGCGCCTGCACGTCTTGGCGTCGCAATGCTGCTTACCTTGATGTTCCTCGGCAGCGTGATCATGGTGCGGATACTGTTCCGACATTATCGGCACTGACGTCCATACACATTCGACAGGTGAATCATGTCCACGTATCCCGAAGTCCACTCGACGACGGTCGTCGGCGTCATGCGTAACGGCAAGGCCGCCCTGGGCGCCGATGGTCAGGTATCCTTCGGCAACACGGTGATGAAGCACACGGCACGCAAGGTGCGCAGGCTCTACAACGACAGCGTCATGGTCGGCTTCGCAGGTGCCACAGCCGATGCCTTCACCCTCATGCAACGGTTCGAGGAGAAGCTGGAATCGCATCGCGGGAACCTCGATCGCAGCGCCATCGACCTTGCCCGCGACTGGCGTACCGACCGCTATCTGCGCCGCCTCGAAGCCATGATGATCGTGATGAATCAGTCCAAGGTCCTGCTCCTCAGCGGCACGGGTGACGTGATCGAACCCGACGACAACATCATCGCCATCGGCTCCGGCGGGCCCTATGCGCTGAGTGCGGCCAGGGCACTGGCCGCCAATACGGATCTCGACGCACGTACGATCGTGGAGAAGTCACTGCACATCGCCGCCGACATCTGCATCTACACCAATAACGTACTTACGATCGACGAACTATGAATCTCACACCGCATCAGATCGTGGCCGAACTGGACAAGTACGTCATCGGCCAGCAGGCGGCGAAGAAAGCCGTCGCCATCGCCCTCCGCAACCGCTGGCGCAGGCAACAGGTGGAAGGCGATCTCCAGCACGAGATCATGCCGAACAACATCATCATGATCGGTCCCACGGGAGTGGGGAAGACGGAGATCGCACGCCGTCTCGCACGCCTGGCCGGAGCGCCGTTCGTGAAGGTCGAGGCCACGAAGTATACGGAAGTGGGCTACGTCGGACGGGACGTGGAGACGATGATCCGCGACCTCGTCGAAGGTGCCGTCTCCATGGTCCGTACCGAACACCTCCAGACCGTCCGCGAACAGGCCACCGCAGCCGCGGAACAGCAGATCCTCGATATCCTCGTACCTCCCGTCAATACGACGATGTCCTTCGATCTTACGGGAGGGCAGACGGAGAACCAGCAGCGCGAACAGCGCGAACAGGTGCGGACGATGCTGCAGAGCGGCATGATGGACGATCGGGTGATCGAGATCGACTTCAAGGTCGACAACATGCCCGGTCTCAACGTTCTCGGACCGATCGGTCCCGAAGGCTTCGACATGAACATCGGAGAGATGCTGTCGGGCATGATGCCGAAGCGATTCAAGAAACGCAGGGTGACGATCGCCGAAGCACGCGTCATCATCGAAGAGCAGGAGGCCGAGAAGCTCGTGGACATGGAGAAGGTGACGAAGGAAGCCATCTACCGTGCGGAGAACATGGGCATCGTCTTCATCGACGAGATCGACAAGGTCGCCGTCCGCAGCGGTACCAGTGGTGGTGTGGACGTGTCGCGGGAGGGCGTGCAGCGTGATCTCCTTCCGATCGTCGAAGGATCGGCCGTGAACACGAAGTACGGTCCGGTGAAGACCGACCACATTCTTTTCATCGCTTCCGGTGCCTTCCACGTGGCCAAACCCAGCGACCTCATTCCCGAACTGCAGGGACGCTTCCCGATCAGGGTGGAACTGCAGTCGCTGACCGTCGAGGACTTCGTCGCCATCCTGACCCAGCCCGAGCACGCTCTGATCAAGCAGTACAGCGCCCTCATGCGTTCGGAAGGATATGAGCTCATCTTCGATGAAGGGGCCATCCGTGCGATCGCATCCACGGCGGCACGCGTGAACGAGGACGTCGCCAACATCGGGGCGCGTCGCCTGCATACGATCCTCACGACGTTGCTCGAGGAGACGCTCTTCCATGCGCCGGATAGTGTGGAAGGCCCGACGATTTCGATCACCGCCGACGTCGTAGGCGAGCGCCTGTCGTCGATTGTCCAGAATTCCGATCTCTCGCACTACATCCTGTGATGCTCCGGCTCATCGTCGTCGGTGCGTGTATCCTGTCCTTCGTTGCGATGGCAAGCTCAGGCATGCCGCGTCGTTGGGTGGAGAATGAGCCCCCGTCGGACCGTGATACGGTCACGATCTTCATTTCGCCGACATGTCCCGTATGCCAGCAGATGACGCCGTATCTCGACCAGTTATACACCATGTACGGCGATGCCGTCGTCTTCCGCGTCCTCGTTCCGGATGGTATGGCCGATCGTGAAGAGATCGATTCCTTCAGGGTGCGCTATGCGTGCCGGTATCGCATCGGTATCGACAGCGGCAACGTCCAGGTCGGACGCCTCGATGCCCATGTGACGCCGGAAGCCATTCTCCACCGAGGTGATTCTACGACGATACTCTATCGTGGTCGTATCAACGACCTGTACGTCGCGCTCGGACGCAGGAGACAGAAGGTACGCGCGCACGACCTGCGCGAGGCCATCGAAGCGGTCGTCAATGGTATGGCGCCAGCAGTGGGGGCCACCGAGCCCATCGGCTGCCTCATCGAGCGATAGCGGTACCGAAGAGGTCGAATTCGACGGCATCCTCGATCTCGACGTCGACGAAGGATCCTGGTGTCAGCGGACGGTCCGAACGGACGTAGACTTCGTTGTCGACTTCGGGAGCGTCCGCCTCGCTGCGGCAGCGGTATTCGCCGTTCACTTCTTCTTCGACGAGAACCCTGACGATGCTTCCGATCTTCTCCGTATTCTTCTCGAGCGAAATGTCGCGCTGCAGTTCCATGATGCGTTGCTGCCGTTCTTCCTTGACCTCCGAGGGAATGGGATCACCGAGGATGTAGGCATAGGTATCGTCTTCCTGCGAATACGTGAAGACGCCTACGCGGTCGAGACGTTGCTCCGCGATGAAGTCCATCAACTCGTCGAAATCCGCTTCCGTTTCGCTGGGATATCCCACGATGAACGTGCTTCTCAGCGTGATGTCGGGAATCTCCTGGCGGATACGGTCGAGCAGCTCTTCCGTCGCGCGGCGTGTGATGCCGCGACGCATGTTCTTCAGTACGTTACTCGATGCATGCTGCAACGGCATGTCGAGGTACGAGCATATGTTCCGCTTGTCGCGGATGACGGGGAGGATGTCGAGAGGGAACTTGGCCGGATAGGCATACATGCAACGGATCCACTCCGCGCCCGAATCGTCGGCCAGGGCCGTGAGCAGGTCGGCGAGCTTGCGGCCGCCGTAGATGTCGAGCCCGTAGTAGGTAAGGTCCTGTGCGACGAGGACGAGTTCCTTCACTCCCTGCGCCACGAGGCCCTGGGCCTGCTTGACGAGCGCTTCGACGGGAGTGCTGCGGTGATTCCCGCGCATGACGGGGATGGCGCAGAAGGAACATGGATTGTCGCAGCCTTCCGAAATCTTCATATAGGCGAAGTGTTGCGGCGTGGAGAGCACGCGTTCGCCCAGCAGTGAATACTTGAGGTCGGGAGAGATGGCCTTGATGATCGGCTCATAGGCTTCGGTACCGAAGAAGTGATCCACTTCCGGCATCTCACGGCGCAATTCGTCGCCATAGCGTTCGGAGAGACATCCCGCCACGATGAGGGTCTGAAGCCTGCCTTCGGACTTCAGCTTTCCGGCTTCGAGGATGGTATTGACGCTTTCTTCCTTGGCTGCATCGATGAAGCCGCAGGTATTGATGACGAGCGTATCGGCATCGTCAACGCTCGAGGCGAGTTCGAGGTGGTTCGCACGGAGATGTCCGGCGAGCGTTTCGCTGTCGACGGTATTCTTGCTGCAGCCGAGCGTGATGATATGGACGCGGCGCGGCTGTTCCGCCATACCGGGTTTGCGGCGATCGGGAGTGGATGTCATGGACGGGGGAACTTTTTCTTCATGCGTTCGGCCACGACGGTGGGCACGAACTCGGAAATGTCCTGGAAATAGCGTCCCAGTTCGCGGATGATACTCGAGTTCAGATACGTGTAGCGCTCGTGAGGCATGAGGAAGATGGTGGACAGTGCCGGCTCCAGCTTCCTGTTCATGAGCGCGATCTGGAATTCGTATTCGAAGTCGGTCACGGCACGAAGGCCGCGGATAATGACGTTGACGGCATTCGTCCGGGCGAAGTCGACGACCAGGCCCTGATGCAGGACGACGTCGACGTTCGTCAGGTGCTGCAGCGCTTCACGGGCCATTGCGATGCGTTCTTCCTCATCGAACAGCGGCGTCTTCTTGCTGTTCTTGGCGATGACGACGGTGACCTTGGCGAACATCGTCGCCGCACGTTCGATTACGTCGACGTGGCCATTGGTGATCGGATCGAACGATCCGGGATACATGGCGTGTTTCTGCATGGCTAGTCCCTTGAAGGACATGCAAGTTACGGCAGGGACGCTTCATAGCGAAGCACATCGACCACGGTCCGGCCCCGCTCCTTGTGCGCGAGAACCGTCCATTCCGGCGACGGAAGGATGATCTCCCTGTCCCCATGCTCGCCGACGTAGATACCGCCGGGTGTGAGGATGGCCAGCTTGAGCAGGCCGTTGGCGATGCGCGTGCAGAGTCTGTCCGCATAGGGTGGGTCGGCGAAGACGACGTCGGCGCTGCCGGGGCCGCACTGTCTAAGGAAGGATATGACGTCCGACCGCACCACGGTCGTTCGTTCGGAGAGCCCGAAGGAATCCGCAGTCTCCTGCACCAGAGCCATGACGGCAGGGGAGCTGTCGACGAAGGTACAGTGGGCGGCACCGCGGCTCAGGGCTTCGAAGCCGAGGGCGCCGCTGCCGCAGCAGAGGTCCATGATGCGCAGTCCGGCCCACATCACGTGGTGATCGAGCAGGGAGAAGATCATTTCCCGGACGGTATCGGTGGTAGGCCGCGTGGACATACCGGGAGGAGCGGACAGCGTACGTCCTTTCAGGGAGCCGGCGATGATACGCATGTCACAGCAATCCTACGACGGGGCCGAGGCGATGGGCGAGACGCAGGCAGGTCGACCTGCTCTCGTCGTCGACGGCGGCTCGGGTCGCCCTGAAGGGTGTGAACCGAAGGACGCGTCCCACGAGTTCGTCGAGCGAACGCGTGCAGTCGTCGAGTACCGACGTCGAAAGATCGTCGCCGTACAGCACGACGTCGTCGATGGCGAGGTCCATGCTGGCGCAGGCATCGAGGACGAGTTCGCGTGCCTGCACCGAGGCGTCGTAGCGTTCTTCGCGCGGGACGAAGGTCAGATGCAGGAGCTGACCGGCCGGATCGAAGACCACCGTTTCGATTGCGTCGGCACGCAGCCCGATCAGCATGGTCGTATGTCCCTGACCGACGAAGCCGGCACGTCGTGCGGCCGAGATGTCGGCGAGCAGGGAAGGGACGACGGATATGGTGGCCGCCGGACGTTCTCCGACGATGTCGTGCGCCCGTGCGATGATACGCTGCGGCACGGCGATGAGGGCATGCCATGCGGATTCGTTCACCGGGCCTGGCAGGTCGACGTCGGTGATCTGGTCATGAACGGGATCGATGACGGGTACACAGGTCGCGAGTTCGAACGCCCTGCGGAGATCTTCGGCCTCGTCGGCTTCGACGGGATAGCGATGCAGCAGGATGGAACGTGACGGAACGGCGAGCCGGATGTCGTCGGCCTCACCCATCGCATGGGCAAGGGCCCTTGCGACGTCGGCCGGAAGCGGATCGGTCGTCATGGCGATGGGAGGCAGGAGCTCCAGGGCCGTGAGTGTAGGTGCGGACTCGTCCGTCTGCCATTGTGCCACCACCGTCCGTTCGTGGTGCAGATAGAGCGCTGCGATCATGGGGTACAAGTTACTGCACGGCGAGGAACGGGCGCATCCGTTCGAACTTTTTTTCACCGATGCCGCGCACATCCATGAGTTCGTCGATGCGCCGGAACGGACGCTGCCTGCGTCGTTCGAGGATACGTTCTGCCGTGGCCTTGCCTATGCCGGGCAAGGACTGAAGGTCCGTGATCGATGCCATGTTGATGTTGACCGTACCCGATGTCCGTTTCGGTGTCGACGGTGCGGACGATGGGTGGGATCGGTCGTAAGGGCGGGGTGGTGCCGGTGGCGATGCGGCAAGGGAGTCGAGGCGTCGGGATATGTCGAGGCCACTGGCAGGCCGAACGGGGGATGGTGCGGTGCGTGGTGAGAGACGTCGTACGATCGTTCCTGCGACGAGACCACAGAGAAGGGTCAGGACGACGATCGTCTCGTTGCGCGTGGTCCCGGCATGGCGTTGCAGCAGGGAAAGAAGCCGCTTCATGGATCACTCCAGAGGAAGCGGCCTCACCATGTCGGGGTCAGGAAAACACTTCCTTCACACGTTGAAAGAAATCCTTCGCACCCTTGGATGTTCCGGGCTTGAAGTGGTCGCTCTCGGCCAGTTCCTTGAGCGTCGCCTTCTCCTTGCTGTTCAGCGATGTCGGCACATGGACGGAGAACCGCACGAGCTGGTCGCCGCGTCCGGAACTGTTCAGGTGCGGTATGCCCTTGTTGCGCATGCGCAGGATCGTACCGGGTTGCGTGCCCGCGTCGATCTTGAGCGACGATGCGCCTTCGAGCGTGGGTACTTCGACCTCTCCGCCGAGCGCTGCCTTCGGGAAGTCGACGGTGAGATCCATCACCACATCGTCCTCATGACGCTCGAAGACGTCGTGTTCCTGTTCCTCGATGACGACGACGGCATCACCTGCCGAACCACCGCGGCGGCCCGCATGACCCTTGCCCGTTACGGACAGATAGTTACCTGTGCGTACACCGGCAGGAATCGTGACCTTGACGGTCGTCTCGCCATCGACGCGGCCTTCACCGTCGCAGTCCGTGCACTTGTCCTTGATGACCTGCCCCGACCCGCCGCAGTTGGCGCAGGCCGAGATGTTCACGAACTGACCGAACATCGAGCGCGAGACCTGGCGCAGCTCGCCGGTACCGTTGCACTGGGAGCACGTGATGGGCGTGGAACCTGCCTTCGCACCGGAGCCCGTGCACGTCGTGCATGTCTTCCAGTGGCGCAGCTTGATCGTCTTGTCGACGCCCGTCGCAATTTCCTCGAGGGTGAGGGGCATGCGCACGCGGAGATCGGCACCCGGTTCGCCCATGCCGGTGCGGCGCTGTCCGCGCCCGCCACCGCCACCGAAGAACTGTTCGAAGATGCCGCCGCCCTGACCTCCGAAGATGTCGCCGAAGGCACTGAAGATGTCGTTGATGTTCGTGAAGTTGTGGAAGTCCTGACCACCACCGGCGTTGCCGCCCATGCCCGCATGACCGAAGCGGTCGTAGCGTGCGCGCTTGTCCGCATCACCCAGGACGTCGTATGCCTGGGCGGCTTCCTTGAAGCGTTCCTCGGCTTCCGCATCGCCCGGATTCCGGTCCGGATGGTATTGCATCGCAAGCTTGCGATAGCTGATCTTGATCTCTTCCTGCGTAGCTGTCCTGGTGACACCCAGCACTTCGTAGAAGTCGCGTTGCGCCATCCTTATGCATCCTTTCCGGCAGACGTGATGACCTTGGTATGGCGGATGACCTTGTCGTGGAGCTTGTATCCGCGCTGCACTTCCTGGATGACGGCTCCTTCGGGATGTACGTCGTTGGGCATGTGCATCAGGGCCTCGTGCACTTCGACGTTGAAGGGCTGTCCGACGCCTGCATCGATGGTCCGCACTCCCGCTTCCTCGAAGATGCGTACGGCCTTGTTGTAGATCATCTCCACACCGGCGCGTATGGCTTCGGCGTCCGTCGACGTCCGTGCCGCTTCGACGGCAGCGTGCAGATCGTCCAGCACGGGAAGCATCTTCGTGATGAGGTGTTCCGATGCATAGGAGATCAGCTCCTGCTCACGCAGTGTTGAGCGACGTCTGATGTTCTCCGTTTCGGCCTTGCTGCGGACGTACTGGTCCTTCCATTCCGCGATTTCGCGTTCGAGTTCGGCGATGCGGTCGTCGCCGGCCGGCATTGTCGTGCCTTCGGGGGTTTCAGATCGATCCAGCATGTCGTTGTCTTCGTGTATCATGATTCCGGGTTCCGTGGAGGTTGCTGGCCATATGACGTACGGCCGGGCATTTTATGAAGTGTGTCGGATTATCTGGAGCGCAGGGTGGAACTCAGGACGGTGCCCACGAACTGGACGAGGGAGACCATCCTGCTGTAATTCATGCGTTTCGGACCGATGAGGCCGACGCTCCCGCTGGCCGATCCCACCCGATAGGTGGTGGCGATCAGGCTGTAGTCCTGGAGCTGTTCGTTCTGCAGTTCGTTGCCGATGCGTACGGCCACGCCATCGTTCTCCTGCGCCGTTCCAAGCAGGTGGATGATGACGTCCTCGTTCTCGACGAGCTCGATCACGCTGCGCATGCGCTCGGGATCGTCGAATTCGGGATGGGTGAGCAGGTTCTGCGTGCCGGCGACGTGGATCGACGAAGGTGCCTGCAGGGACGAATCGTTGAGCCGTCCCACATGGTCCACGAAGAGCCGTATCAGCGCTCCATCCGACGAATGGGTATCGTCCAGCATGTCCGGGAACAACGCATTCAGCATACTCAGGGGGCGTCCGGCCAGGCGTTCGTTGATGGCACGTGTGATCTCGTCGAGCGAAGCATGCTCCGGCAGATGATGGGTCTCGATGGTCACGGTACGGACGATGTCCGATTCGAGTGCGACGACGACGAGAAGCCGTTCGCTGGAGAGTCTGAGCATCTCCACCTTCTGGACGATGACGTCTCCGAGCTGCGGCAGCTGGACGAGGGCGAGGTAGTGGGACAGCGAACCGAGGACTCGCGAGGCGTCGCGCAGGACGGTTTCGCGCGGACTGCCGCGGAGATTGCCGAGGACCGTTTCCGTCTCCAGCGTACTGAGCAGTTCGGAACCCATCAGGGAGTCGACGTAGAAACGGTAGCCCTTGTCCGTCGGCATGCGTCCCGCCGACGTATGGGGATGGGTGATATAGCCCATCTCCTCGAGATCGGACATGACGTTACGGATCGTTGCCGGACTCAGCGCGAACTCGCGTTCGAGATACTTCGAGACGATCCTCGATCCCACCGGCGTGGCATGCAGGATGAACAGATGGATGATCGCCCGCAGGATCATCCGCTCACGTTCGGTGAGATCCTGACGATCGCCGGACAATTGTACCACGGTAGCTGTCATGCGCTGACGACGTTGACGTAGAACGTGAGGAAGTCGATGAGATCGTATCGTGCGCTGTACATCCAGAATGTGATCCCTGCCGTGCAGAGGATCAGGAAGGCGCCGATGCCGTAGACGACGAGCGGTGGGGCGTCGAAGACGACGGCCGTGGCACGCAGCATGCGGAAGATGAACCAGCACACGATGAGGCCGATGATGACGGGAACCCACAACGACATCGCATCCGTGCTGAGCATCTTGTAGAGAGCGATGCCGATGGGCAGCAGTACGACGAGCGGCAGTGCGCTCCAGACGGCGATGGTCAGCGTATCGCGATAGTAGATGCGACCGCGCACGAACATCGCACCGACGCGCAGGATCACGGCGATGGCGAGGAGGATCAGGAGGACGACCGCCGAACAGACGAAGAGCGAAAGGGCAGGCTGCCACGCGATAGCGCGCAGGATGCCATAGGCGAGATTCGATGGCAGCAGCAGGTGCAGGAGATATTCGACGTCCGGATCGGTGCGCAGGAAGAAGACCAGGGATGCGACGACGAGGCCCAGGCAGCTCGCGATGACGGCGCCGAGGATCGTCGTCTGGATGGTGGACAGGATGCGCTGGTCACGGATGTCGGCATAGAAGTTGTACGGACGGAGGACGGCGCGCAGCACGTATTCGCGGAAGCGGCGAGATCTGTTGACGAGGAACGTCAGCACGAGGGCGAGGACGATTCCCGTCACGATGAAGACGAGTGGTGTGTCGGGCGAATAGTCGCGTGCCTGGAGGAGCGGCTCCTTCTCGTCGTTCACCAGCGATTTCAGCATGCTGTAGGAAACGCGCGGCTGTCGCCAGACGTCGACGAGTCCCGACGTACAGGTATATGCATCGTAGTGGTCGACGAGCATCGTGGGCTTCTCAAGCGTATAGTCGTTGAACGACCACACGATACAACCTGCCATGCCGCTGCTGATCGACGTCTTGTAGCAGTCCCTCAGCGACACGGCCTGGGCTTCGTTCGAGAGGGGATCGGAGAAGCCGTTCATGTTGGCCGGAGATACGACGGCACCGAAGTTCGTGAGGATGGCCGCCGTACGCACCGTGCGTTGCAGTCCCTGAAGCAGCGACTGCAGTCGTGCCCGTTCGTCGACGGTAGTGAAGCGGGCCATGATGATGTCGAAACCTCCCTCGCTCACCTTGGGCAGGCAACCCGCGGTGACGACCTTGTACAGGAGCTTGCTGCCACCGGCGCGCAACGTCTTGACGAGCTGTCCATGGAAGGCGGCGGCCGTGGCCGTGCCCTCTCCGATGCCGTCGCTCACACCGTAGGCGATCACGGCCGGATGGCTGTCCGCATAGGATACGAGACGCTCGGCGGCGTTACGCAGCCGTGCCGTCACTTCCTCGTGTTCGAGCAGGCCTTCCGGAATGTCGGCGGCCGGCAGTTCGGCGAAGACCATCAGACCGTACTTGTCGCAGAGATGCAGGAAGTAGGGATGGGGGCTGCCGTGGCGGAAGCGGACGACGTTGATGCCGAGCGTCTTCATCATCGCTACGTCCTGTTCCATCTGGCGCCACGACATCGACGGACCGAGGTTCGGATATTCCTCGACGTATTCGACACCGCTGATGATGATGTTCGAGTCGTTGAGCTGCATGCCGCGGCCGCGTTCGAGGGTCGTGATGCGAACGCTTCTGATACCTACGGGATGGGAGAACTCGTCGATGACGGAACCGTTGTGCGCAACCCTGATCGTCACCGTATAGAGTGCGGGATTGGCTGTCGACCACAGGATGGGGGACTGCAGGCCGAGCTGGAAGGACGTCGTCGTCTGCCGCGCACGTTCGGTGACCACCGTCGTCGCACCCGACGTGGCGACCACGGAACCATTCGGAGCCGTCAGGATGGCCTCGACCGTGACCGGAACCTTGTCGTTCGCCAGGGCGTCTCCGCTACCGTCCCTGTTGATCAGGCGATCGACGTTACCACCGAAGACCGTCGCGGAGACGGCGACGGATGCCGACGATCTGTTCGATGCGATGGAGACGGTCGTCTTGACGTCGTTCGTCCAGACGTGCGGTGTGCCGACGAGGAAGACTTCGCGGACGATGCCCATCGTCATCTTCTTCGACGAACGTCCGAAGGCATCGATGAGCTGGGTCTTTTCTCCCGCGGGCGATACGGCCAGTTCGATCGTATTCGTTCCGCTCGTGAGGATGCGTTCCGGGATACGTGCGGTGAAGGGAATCAGCCCGCCGGGATAGCGGAGGACGAAGCGTCCGTTGATCCGCAGCTCCACTTCGTCACTCACACCGAAGAACTGCAGTTGCCATGAATGGTTCTGCAGTGTACTGCCTTCGATGCGTACCGATCGTTTATAGACGATGCGGTTGGCGAGTTCCTCGCTGGAGGGTATCTGGGCCGTTCCTGCGGCCGAACCGTTGATCTCCCGTTGCCACGGACCGCTGAGATCGATGACGGTGCGCTTCGGAGCGGGAATCAGCGCCTGTACCTGCGCCGTACCCAGACGCTGATAGACATTGTGGTCCGCCGAATGAAGAGGAAGGACGGCACCTGCCAGAAACAGGGCCGCGCAAAGAAGGATGGTGGCGCGCGTCATGAGCTACAATAGACTGGCAACAAGTACGTACCACGCCACTATGGCGCGGTCGCTGAGAGGGCAAAATTAGACCGCACCGCCATGACGTCCAAGATGTCCGTATTCTCATATCTTTGCACTGATAGCCATTTTCAAGGAAAGACAGTATCGCTGCCCGTTGGTACGTAGTTCACATGACGTCGGTAGGTGCCGGCGTCTGTCTCGATTTTCCCTAGGGTTATGGACGCACGTACCAAGGTGATACGCCTGGTGATGATGGTCGTCGTGTGTTGTGTGGCAGCCGCTTGCACGACCATTGCTTCCGCCGAGCCATTCGTTGAGTTCGCGGCCGACAACATGCATGCCATGGGCATGCGCGTTGCCTCGTGGACGGTGCTTTCCGCCGTCGTGCCCGCGATGCGTTCCGTGGCGCCCCAGTTGAACGACGATTCCCTGAGGATCAACTCGGGCGATCCGACCAATACCGACCTCCCGTTTTTTTTTCCGCCTTCGAAGACGACCAGGCGTAGCCTTTCCCCGCAACAGCGCCGCGACCGTTCCATCCCGATTCCGAAGGGATATTCCACGGCCGGTTCCGTAGACTCCCTTCTTCGCGAAATACGTCTGCGCGAGCTGATGAACGGATACGACATCGGTGTGGACGTGCCGATTCCACTCGACCTCTACATGTCCGAGCGGCGCGACGAAATCCTGTCGGCCCTCCGCGATTCGTCCCTGATGGCTTACGAGATCAAGAAACCGCTCTCGGGCAGCGAGCTCACCAAGCTCATCGACCAGGCCACGAACATCACCATCCCGCTGCCGCCCAATCCGCTGTTCGGCATCTTCGGCAAGCCGGAGATCTCCATCAACGTGAACGGTGAGGTCAACGTCCAGGCCGGATGGCGCTGGGACACGCAACGCCTCGGTACGGCATCCGTACTCGGTCAGACCCAGTCCGCACCGATCTTCAACCAGAACATCCAGGTCAACGTATCGGGACGTATCGGCGACAAGTTCCGCATGAACGTCGACTGGAACACGCTGAACCAGTTCGAGTTCAACAACCGGTTCAAGATCGGCTACGAAGGGTACGACGACGACATCATCAAGAAGGTAGAATTCGGTAACGTCAACCTGGAGACGCAGAGCACGCTGATCGGCGGGGGACAGACACTCTTCGGCGTCCGTGCGGATTTCCAGTTCGGTCCTCTCTTCCTGAAGACCATCGCTTCGCAGCGTCGCGGTGAGCGTCGCTTCGTCAACGCACGCGGCGGTTCCGCAAAGCAGTACTTCACGGTGCGGGCCTATGACTATTCGCGGAACCACTTCTTCGTCGACACTGCCTACTTCGACGTATGGCGGGAATACTACCGCTCGCAGACACCGGTGCTGCCGCAGAATTCGTCGGCTCTCGTCATCAAGGAAATCGAAGTCTGGGAATCGACGAATGACCTGAAGGACGTCCAGGCCAACGAAGCCATCGCCATCGACGATCTTCAGCCCATCCAGTACCAGCTCGGCCAGCGCTATCCCGCGAGCGTCAAGGAACAGCGTATCCAGGTCGGCTCCGTGGAGCGCGGACGCTTCCTGCGCCTCGATCATACCCGGTACGAAGTCGACCTCAACCTCGGTACGCTCACCATCCTCAATCTCCGGAACGACCGTACCTATGCCGTGTCGTATCGTACGGAAGGGCCGTCGAGTTCACCGACGGACGACAACTACCACGGTACGCTGACGTCGACGGCGAACGAGAAGGATACGCTCATCCTCAAGCTCGTCTCGCGTCCGCAGCTCCAGCCCGGCTTCCGTCTGATCTGGAAGCGCCAGATGCGGAACCGGTACAACATCGGCATCACGAACGTGAGCTCGCAGGACGCCAAGATCGGCATGTGGTACTTCCGCAATACGAACGACTCCGCCGACGTGCTCAATGGCGCGCCGGACAAGATCGTGACCATCATGCGCATCGACCAGGTCAACAACGGTACGGGTGCGCAGCCGCCGGACGGTGTCTTCGATGCTCGCCCACCCGTCTTCAACGCGGCGCGAGGAGAGATCACCTTCCCGAGTCTCGAACCCTTCCGCGCCGGTCTCCGCGACTACTTCGCCGCGAAGGGGAATGCCCAGGTCGCCGAGCAGTACGTCTTCAACGAGATCTACGACACGACGGACCAGGCAGCCCGTCTCAATTCGGCGCGGGACCGCTTCCTCATCATCGGCGAAGCCAGCGGTACGTCGGCAGGGAACAGGATCCAGTTGGGATACAACACGGCTCCCGGCAGCGTACGTGTGACGCTCGACGGGATGCAACTGCGTGAAGGCGTCGACTACACCGTGGACTACTACACGGGCCAGCTCAACATCATGAATGCCAGGGCCTCGCTGCCCAATGCCAACCTCAACGTCGAATTCGAACAGAACGACATCTTCAATCTCACGACTCGGACCCTTGTAGGGCTTCGTGCCGACATGTTGCTGTTCAGTAAACGCAAGATGAGCGGCAGCATCGGCATGACCATGATGAACTACGACCAGGCCGCCGTCATCGACCGCGTGCAGCCTGGCCAGGAGCCGAATGCGAACTTCATGATCGGATTCGATACGAAGTTCAACGCCGAGCTTCCATGGCTGACCCGTGCCCTCGACGCACTTCCGATCTACGACACCAAGGAGAAGTCGCTCTTCACCGTCACCGGCGAATGGGCCATGGTGGCACCCGATCCCAACAAGCGCATCTCGACGATCTGTTCGGACAACAGCAAGGCCGTGGCATATCTCGACGACTTCGAGAGCGCCCGACGCTATCTCTCCTTCGGTCTCACACCGTCGGTGTGGAGCCATTCCTCGGCCTTCGAGGACAAGACGCTCTGGGATGCCGATACGACGGCCGCCTACTATCGTGGCCGCTCCTTCTGGTATCAGAAGTTCGTGCCGGACGTGCCCCAGGCAGACGTCTATCCGAACCGTGCACGCATCACCGGCCGCAGCAACATCAATCCCATCCGCCTCGTCTTCGATCCGGATCATCGCGGTATCTACAACAGGAATGCGCAGTTCCTCGACGCCGCGAATCCGCGGTGGAACGACGCCGACAGTCTCCAGGTACGTGCAGGCGTCCAGCAGTTCCAGGCCGAGAACCGCAACCGCGTATGGGGCGGTATGATGCGCCTGCTCTCCGCCTTCAACACCAACTTCGACAACGACAACATCGACTACATCGAGATCATGATGCACATCGACGCCTACGAGCCTGGCTCGAAGATGTACATCGATCTCGGTCAGGTCTCCGAAGACGTCATCCCCAATCAGCGCCTCAATACGGAAGACCGCTCGCCGCCGAACAACCTCATCGACGTCGGTGAAGACCGCGGTATCGATACGTTGTTCAACGCCGACGAACGCCTCGAATATCCGGATCCTCTCAACCGCGAGACCGACCCGGCGCGTGACGATTACTTCTTCAACTTCTCGGGCAACAGGGCGGACCAGCAGGAGGGCGACTTCGTCCGGTACAACAACTTCGAAGGCAATGCCACGCAGTCCGAACTCGGCCAGTTCCCCGACACGGAAATCCTGAACAAGAACAATGGTCAGACCATTTCACTCGACAATTCCTACTTCCGGTACGAAATCAAGCTCGATCCGAATGCTGCGACCAATCCGCAGATCGTCGGTGGTAATCCCGACAAGGGCTGGTACCTGTTCCGTATTCCCGTCAGACGCCCCGATACCATCGTAGGCAATCCGCTCTACACCAACATACAGTACGTCCGTATCGCATTCCGTGGCGGCCTTACCAAGGTCTCCATCGCCGACTGGGGCCTGGTGGGATCGTACTGGCTGCGCAACCACAACCTGCAACCTGGCCTCCAGCCCGGCGACAGCACGATCCAGGTGGCGTACGTCAGCCGTGAGGAGAACAGCAACGCGCCGGACTACTATACGATGCCGCCGTGCGTGACGCCGCCGCGGCAGTTGCAGAATCCGGACCCTACGCAGGATATCTTCACCAACGAGCAGTCGCTCGTCGTCCGTACGCGCAACCTGCGATACGGCGAAGAACGCATGGCCGTACGTCTGTATCGTCCGCAGGACCTCTTCTTCTACAAGGAGATGGCCTTCTTCATCCACGGCGATCAGACCATGCCCGACAAGGTGACGCCCGGCTCGACGCCTCCGGCCTATGCCTTCGTGCGATTCGGCGTCGATTCGGCCAACTACTACGAATACCGCCGCCCGCTCCTTCGCGGATGGCAGGACCTGCGCATCATCATGGCAGATCTCACGGCCATCAAGGAAACCCGCGACCGTTCCCGTACGCTGGAACGACAGGAGTTCCCGGTACCGAACGATCCCGAGGCCATCTTCGCCATCAAGGGCAGTCCGATCCTCACGCGCGTCCAGTTCGTGGGCTTCGGTATCGCCAATCCCGCGGAACGCTTCCCGAACGAACTCACGACGTCGATGTGGGTCGACGAGCTCCGCCTCGTCGATCCGACGAGCACGAGCGATTGGGCCGCCATCGCGAGCACCAATCTCAAGCTCGCTGATCTCGGCGAGATCACGGCCTCGCTCAATCATACGGCACCCAACTTCCACCGTCTCGAAGAGCGCTTCGGGAACCGGAGCAACGTGACGAGCTGGAACGTGAACATGACGGCCGGGCTCGAGAAGTTCCTTCCGAAGGATCTCAAGGACACGAAGATTCCGATCATGTATTCGCATACGGAATTCGCGGAATCGCCGTTGTATCAGGCGCAGAACGACGTGGATCTCGAACGTGCCGCCGAGGCCGCACGACTCGATACGCTGTCGAAGGGCGCTACGCCGGAAGTGGCGTCGAGCGTTGCCGACCAGGTCCGTTCGCGCTCGCAGACCGTCCGCGTGCAGGACCAGTGGGCCCTCACGGGACTGCGTCTCGGCATTCCCGTGAAGAACTGGCTCATCGACGATACCTTCAACAAACTGACGTTCAACTTCTCCTATGCGCAGGAATTCCAGCGCAGCCAGGTGGTGCAGCAGCGGTTCGAATGGAGATGGCGCTTCAAGGTCGACTATGCCGTCACGATTCCGTCGAAGTACGACCTCAAGCCGCTGAGCTTCCTCGACGGCATCTTCGGACTGAAGGCATACAAGGACATGAAGATCAATCTTCTGCCCTCCAACATCAATGCCAGCCTGAACATGACGCGCTCACGCATCACGGAGCAGTCGCGCTTCCTCGACTTCCCGAGTCCCATCGTGCGCGAGTTCACGGCCGAGAAGATGTTCGGCTTCAACTGGAAGCTCGTGGAGAACGGCTTCCTCAGCCCCATCATCGACTACAAGTACGTGGCGATGGGAACGCTCGTACCGTACGAACTCGATGCCAACGGACGTCAGCGGACGGGAAGCGACCTGGCGTCGCAACTGTTCCTGAACGACGGAACCCTGATCAACCTCGGCAGGGACAACAACGTCAACCAGACCGTCACGATCTCCCTGCGTCCGCGCCTGCCCGACATCCTCGGTCTGAACCGTTTCATCGAAACGACGGGCTCGTACAACGTGACGTACCTGTGGTTCGATCCTCTGCAGCCCGATCCGCGGCAGCGCGACCTCGTGCGTACGGCCAAGTACAACGCCACGTTCCGGCTCAGCCCGGTCTTCAGATGGCGTCAGTTCGGTAACGAGATCTTCGGCCAGCCCTCGTCGAAGACGTCGTCGGGTGCGCTCGGCACGGCGGGAGCGATCCTTCAGGAAGTGCTCTTCGGCTTCGAGAACCTGACCTTCCTGTTCAGCGTCACCAACAACGCATCCAACAACGGCGTACTCGGAGGTCCGGGCCTCACGAACCTCTTCGCACGTACGCTGACGTTCCGCGACAACGATCCGATGTGGGGTCCCAGCACGGCCTATCAGCTCGGCCTCGTGAGCAATCCGCATGGCGGCATCTCCATCGAACCCAGCTCGGCCTTTCCGTTCTTCAAGTTCTCGACGAGCCCCGGCTTGCGTCCGGCCAACGGCGTGATGCAGGACGACTTCTCGCAGACGGCCCGCATCCAGCTTCAGACGAGCCGGCCGCTCTGGCCCGGCGCCACGCTCGACCTGACGATGAAGTCGGACATGGGCTATTCCCGCAACCAGCGCGTGATCACCGATGCGAACGGCGTTCCGACGTTCACGAACGTCAACCAGCGTCAGACGCTCGACCGGTCCTTCATCAGCATTCCGTCGTGGTTCGTCTTCAGTGCCTTCAACGACAACATCGAACAGGTCATCAAGCTCTACAACCAGCGCAAGGCCGTCATCGAAGCGGCGCCCGACAGCACGATGCGCAACCAGCGTCTGCTCGACGCCCTGGCCCTGTCCTTCCGCGAAGGCTTCGAATCGCTGCAACTGTTCTCCGGCGAGCTGGCCCGCATCATGCCCGGTGTGAACTGGGCACTGCGATGGGACGGTATCGAGAAGTTCGGCCCGTTCAAGGGCATCGCACAGCGGATCTTCCTCGAACACTCGTACCAGTCGAACTACCAGGAAAACGCACGCATCAACGACAATGGCCGGATCATCGAAGTGCAGCAGGTGAAGAGCGGCTTCCAGCCGTTGCTCGGTGTGACCATGAACTTCGACGAGAAGGCGCTGAAGGGGACGTTGACGGCGACCGTGCGATACAACACGACGACGGCGCACTCGTTGAACGGATCGGCGCGGGCCACCATCTCGCGGGAAACGCAGAACGAGCTCCAGATCCAGGCCTCCTACCTGCGCAGGGGAGTCTCGCTCAAGTTCCTCGGCATCGACCTGCAGAACGACATGGAGTTCTCCTTCCTCACGCAGTTGCGGCAGAGCAAGCAGGCCCAGTTCGACGTTCTCGACTACAAGCCCGACGGAGCGACCGTCCAGGGCACGACGCAGATCACCATCGAGCCGCGGGCGCGGTATACGATCAGCAATCGCGTCACGGCCTCCGCCTTCGTCCGGTACGAAGGAACCTTCAGCGAAGGGGCGGCCAATCCGGGCTTCAGCACGACCCAGATCGGGTTCGATGTACGGCTTTCCATCTCGGGCGGTCGATAGATAGCGTGAAACCCTTGTGAAACGGGGCTTCCCGTTACCTCCCGCATTCTTAATTTGCATCCATTCGATAACACGCCTGCCGCTAGCCGGCACTGGAGACTGAACGTATGAGCAAGGTGATCGCGATCGCGAATCAAAAAGGCGGAGTGGGCAAGACCACGACGTCCGTGAACCTCGCCGCCTCGTTGGCGGCCACGGAGCACAGGACGCTGCTGGTGGACATCGACCCGCAGGCCAACGCATCCCACGGCTACGGCGTGGATACGACGGCGTTGGACAAGACCGTCTACGAAGTGCTCGTCGGACGTCTGCCCGTCGCCGAAACCGTCGTCAAGACGCAGATGCCGTATCTCGATCTCGTACCGTCGCACATCAATCTCGTCGGCGCGGAGATCGAACTCGTCGAGGCGCATCAGCGCGGCCACCTGCTCAAGCAGGAACTGGCCAAGGTGAGGGATCAGTACGACTTCATCGTCATCGACTGCCCGCCGTCGCTGGGCCTCCTCACGCTGAACGCCCTTACGGCCGCCGACTCCGTCCTGATACCCGTGCAGTGCGAGTTCTACGCCCTCGAAGGTCTCGGCCAGTTGCTGAACACCATCGCCATCGTGCGGCGCAGTACCAATCCCAATCTCGATATCGAAGGGGTGCTGCTCACGATGTACGACAGCCGTCTGAGGCTCTCGAACCAGGTCGTGGACGAAGTGCGGCGCCATTTCGAGGACAAGGCGTTCAGGACGGTGATCTCGCGGAACGTGCGTCTTTCCGAAGCGCCGAGTCACGGCAAGCCCGTTCTGCTCTACGATGCTTCGAGTATCGGATCGCAGAATTATCTGGAACTCGCCACCGAGATCCTGACGCGTAACGGCATGCTCGCCGTCGAGGCCGGGCACGAAGGTGAAGGGAGAACATCATGAAGCAGACACTCGGTCTCGGAAAGGGAATCGGCGCGCTGATTCCGAAGGAACTCATCAAGCAGGATCAGACGGCGCAGCAGACCATCGTCGACGAGACGGATGGCGCCGCCAACGGTATCGGCTTCATCGATATCGACAAGATCAAGCCCAATCCCTTCCAGCCCCGCGAGGAGTTCGATCCGCGCGCGCTGGAAGAACTCAAGAACTCCATCATGGTGCACGGTGTGATCACACCCATCACCGTGCGGAAGCTCTTCGACGGATACGAGCTGGTGAGCGGCGAGCGCCGCCTGCGTGCGTCGAAGGAAGCCGGCCTGAAGCAGATTCCGGCCTACGTGACCACCGTCAGCGGTGACGCGCAGATGCTGGAGCTTGCCATCATCGAGAACGTCCAGCGCGAAGATCTCAACCCGCTCGAAGTGGCCCATGGATATCAGCGGCTGATCGAGGAATGCCATCTCAAGCAGGAAGACGTGGCCGTCAAGGTGGGGAAGGACAGAAGCACCGTGGCCAATCACCTCCGGCTGCTGAAACTTCCGTACGATGCACAGCAGGCCTTGCGCAACAGGCAGATCAGCATGGGGCACGCCCGCGCCCTCTTGGCACTCTCCGACGAGTCTGCGCAGATGGCCGTCCTGCACGAGATCCGTGAACGCGATCTCAGCGTGCGCAAGACGGAAGCACTGGTGAAGGATCTCGAACTGGGCCGCAAGGACATCGCCAAGGGCGGCGACATCCGTCCGGTTCACAATAAGATCGAAGCTCGCTCTTCCACAACATCCGTAGCGGTAGGCGAGCTCGCCCACACGTTGTCCGAACTCGAGAATACGCTCAGGCACATCTTCGGCACGCAGGTCAAGGTCAAGATGAAGGGCAGCCAGGAAGGCGCCATCGAAGTGGAATTCTATTCCCTCGATGAACTCGAACGTCTGCTGGACCTTCTCTCCAACCTCGAGCGTTCGGACAAGGCATGACGCGGCTACCGATACGGCATGGCACCACGGTCCGCGTCCGCTATGCGGATACGGACAAGATGGGAATCGTCTACAACGGTAATTACTTCATGTTCTTCGAGATCGGTCGTACGGAGCTCCTGCGCTCGCTCGGACTGCCCTACGTGGAACTCGAGCGCGCAGGCTACCTGCTCCCGGTACTCGAAGCTCACGCCGAATATCGTATGCCCGCGTACTACGACGACGAACTGGAGATCGTGACCACCTACGAAGACAGCCTTTCGGCAACGCTGACGATGCGATACGAGATCTTCAGAGGAACGGACGTCGTCGCCACGGGCTACACGCGTCACAGCTTCGTCCGTGCGGACGTCTGGAAGCCGACGCGCCCTCCCCGGATCTTCATCGAAGCCATAGAACGTGCACAGTTCACACCGACCGTTGCTCTATGACCCACAGAACATGTCTGCAGTGCCTTCGTGCACTTTTGATCGCAGTGGCGGTCTGTAACGTGACCACGTCGGTGGTCCAGGCGCAACAGGCCTCCGTCTTCTCCTTCCTGCGATTCAACCTGAGCGCACGGTCGGCAGCACTGGGCGGAGCCACGAATGCCGTGACGGACGACGTGACGGCCGTCTTCCTCAACCCCGCCACCCTGCCGACGGTGGAAGGGCAGCGTGTTGCGGCCACCTTCCTCAAGCACGTCCTCGACATCAACTCCGGATCGGCCGTCTATGCCGATCATATCGACGGCGTGGGAACGCTGGCGGCGAGTGCCGTCTTCACGTCCTATGGCTCCTTCGACCGTACCAACGGTGCCGGCGTCCGGTCGGGCACGTTCGGCGCGTCGGACGTCGCCTTCGCCCTGTCCTATGCCAACGAGATCGACACGCTGATCTCCTACGGCGTGACGGCGAAGTTCATCTACAGCTCGCTGGACGATATGGCCGCTTCGGCCGTGGCCCTCGACGCGGGCCTGCTGTTCCAGATCCCGAAGAGCCGCACGAACGTCGGCATCTCCATCCTGCAGCTCGGTACCCAGCTCGCGACCTACGACGGTACCCGCGACAGGCTGCCGGTGGACATGCGCATCAGCGTGAACCACCGTCTGCGCGGACTGCCCCTGCTGGTGAATGCCTCGCTGAATCATCTCGCCGACGACGTCGATTCGTTCACCGACCGGTTCCTGAACTTCTCCGTCGGTGGCGAGCTCTACCTCGGCAAGGCCGTCCAGCTCCGGGTAGGCTACGACAATTCGACCCGCAATCTCAGCGGGGTGAACGTCAGCACGCAGCTCACCGGCCTGTCCGGAGGCGTCGGTATCGTCACCCCGAAGGTGAACGTCGATTATGCCGTAAGTTCGCTCGGTGCGGCGGCGCTGCTCCACAGGGTCAGCGTCGGTCTGCGCCTGTGATCCATCGAAGATCATCCGTCAACCATATATCCTATCCATGCGTACAGTCCTGTTTGCCGCCGCGGTCGTAGCCGCAACGACGTTCATTCCTGCCACCGTACGGGCCCAGCAGACCCAGCAGCCATCGTTGCTGCAGTCGCAGCAGGAAACCGTCATCCGTCCGAAGCTCGTCCTCGCCGACGTCCGTGCCGTAAGTTCCTTCCTGGGTGGTGTGGAAATACGGGGCAACGAAGTGGATGCGTATCTTGACGTCAAGCATGCGCTGACGACGGCCGTCGATGCAGCGACGAAGGCCGGGAAGAAGGACGACGACATGATCGTGGTCGATATGCGTCTCGACGTAGCGCAGAATTTCTACGTCCTCATGCAACGGGCAACGCTCAAGGCTGCGGAAGCCGAGAAGTTCAAGCAGATCATCGGCGCCGTACAGGAAGCCGCGAAGGAAGTACAGAACAGGAAGTAACTCCGGTGAACATAGTAACGGCAACGGTAGCGACGGTTCCATCACGGATTCTGGCAGAGGCCGACGAGCTTCTTCGGAAGAATCCGCGCGGAGCCGCGAAACTCCTGGTGCCGTATCTCGATGGTCCCGGACGGAACGACGAATCGGTGATACATGCGCTGCTGCTCGGCGCGGGCGCCCACATCTACATCGGAACACTCGACGAAGGCAACGTCCTGGCCGAACGCGCACGCCGTCTGGCCCATGACATGGCATTGCCCATCCTGGAAGGGCTGGCATACAACGAACTCGGCATCCTGTGCTTCGTGGCTGCGGATTACGACGGTGCCATGGCGGCATACGAGAAGGCCCTGCAGTTCCTCGAAGGATCCGACGAGGAAACGGGGCTGATGAAGGTCCGCCTGAACATGGCGAACGTCTATCACCGGCGCACCGACTTCATCAAGTCCGTCACCCTGTACGAACAGGTCCTGGCCTCGGCACAGAAACTCGGCGACGAACAGATGCAGGCCAAGGTCATGCACAACATGGCCAGCTTCTACGAGCACTTCCTGAACGATACCGAAGCGGGGATCGCCTTCTTCCGGAAATCCATCGAACTCTATCAGCGGGCCGGAGACGTCGTAGGCCTGTCCAAGGCCTATGCCAACCTCTCCTCGCAGTACCGCACGGCAGGGGACAATGACAAGGCGATGGAACTGCTCGAACAGTCGCTCGCGATGCGCAAGGACGAAGGCGAGCCGGACGAGATCATGCAGTGGTACAACCGCTACATCCAGTGTCTGCTCTACGGCGGCGAGATAGCCCGGGCACGGGTCCTCGTCAATGACGTCCTTCAGCGTCCTCATGCCCAGACGGACTCGGCCGGCGCCGTCTATGCACGTCTGGCCAACATGTACGTCCACTACTTCGAAGGCAACATCAAGGATGCCTACGAAATCGGACTGCGGGAACTGGTATGGCTAGAGGAACACGACATCGGCGACGTAGCGGTCGAAGTACGCGAAACGCTGGCCCAGATGCTCGACGAAGCCGGTGAGACGGCGCTGGCGCTGGACATGTACAAACGGGTCCTGGAAGACAGGATGCGGTTGTCCAGTGCCCGTGCGGAAACACGGCTGCTCTACATGAAGGCACGCTTCGATACGGATCAGGCCGCGGCCCGCGCCGAGATCGAACGCCTCCGTAACGTGGAACTCGCAAGCGCCGTACGACGCCTGGAAGAAAGCAACAGGGAGAAGTCCGAATACCTGGCCTTCATGGCGCACGAGCTCAAGGGACCGCTCAGTACCATCCGCCTCATCGCATCGCTGTTGTCGGACAACGTCGACCTTTCCGACGAGCATCGCCAGGACTTCAACAAGCACATCCTGCAGATCTCGTCGCGGATGTTCGATATGATCAACACCCTGCTCGATCGTGCACGGACCCAGCATCCGGACGCCGAAGACGTCGGCGTGGTGGATGCCCTCATGGTGTGGCAGCACGTCCTGAAATCATGGCATCTGCGCGCTGCGGAGAAGGGAATCGTCCTGCGCGTCGCAGCGGACAGGACGACCTATCCCGTCAGGATCACGGAACAGGTCCTGGTCTCCATCATCGAGAACCTCGTATCGAATGCCGTCAAGTTCTCACCGGCATCGACCACCGTCGATGTCGATATCAGGACGACGACCCACCGGAACGACTCGGCCTGCCTGCGCCTGAGCGTCAGGGATCAGGGACCCGGTCTCACGAAGGAAGACCTCGGCCGGCTCTTCGAACCTTTCCGGCAGCTTTCGTCGAAACCCACCCGGGGCGAGGACAGCTCAGGGCTCGGCCTTTACATCATCAAGCGCGACATCGAACGTATCGGCGGCTTCATCACCTGCGAAAGCACTGCGGGCGAGGGCGCGACCTTCATCGTCGACCTCCCGCTGGAAGCGGCGGCGTAACGGAATTCCGTTCGAGGGGATCGTCGTATCGTCCATGGTCGTGAGATGTCCCGATCTTCACGGCCCGGTCCATGACGTCCTTCACCCGTCGTGGATCATCCCCCGTCCATGACCCGAACCCCGGGACCGCACTACGGCATTTGTCACCCCGCGTCGCTGCCAGGTTGCGGTGCATCCCGGCGAAGGGAACGCCATCCCGGACCGTCCGCCAGCCCAGTAATCGTGCCGTACCGCGACGGATGCGGAACGTTGCATCCGTCCGCCTGATTACCCATCCGTTACGCGGTTGCCGGTCAACAGATGTCATGGTGTGGACAAGTATCGGTTGGTTTGTCATAGTCTCCGGTGATAACATCGCAGCCGATCGGTGCATGTGTGTGGCGGTCCGGCTAGGTGCCGGACACAGTGCAGGCGGACCCATTCCCGTCCGAGACAGGGTTGTGCAGGTTGATCAAGGAGTCGTGCATGTCGCACGGACGATCGTCGCTCGATGAGCGCACGAACGTCCGGTCCTGCCGCGCGCCACATCCCGTGCATCGCAACTATCGATACTACCGGAGTCTCCCATGATTCGTCTACAGGGGTGGGTCGTCGTCGCGATCGTGATGATGTGTGCGGCCGTCATGCCTTCATATGCGCAGGACGGCGACGTCGTGCGCCGCAGTGTCGTCCTCGGCACGGAGGACTTCGATGCCGACGGTTTTCCGGACGTCGTGACGGCGACCGTCCGTGAGGATGCCGCAACGGGCAGACGCTATCGCGGCGTGAATCTCGCCGCCATCCTCTGGGGCTACGACCGGGACGACAAGAACGCCGTGGCCGACACGACCATCCTGGACGTGACGCTGAATGGCGGGGAGTCCATGGACGCCTATCTCTACGACACGGACAAGGGCGGCATCCGCGACATCGTCGTCTATGCGTCGAAGAAGCGCGATGACGGCGGTACGGCTCGCAGACGCTACGTCATCCGTCCGGATGCGGACATGAAGGCGCAGAACGCGCTCGCGTTCCGGGGGGCCAGCATGCGCAGTCAGGCCGCCGCATGGCTTGCGGACATGGATGCCGCCGATACGACGCAGTCGCGGAAGATCAAGGGGACGGGCTATACGGTGACGCCGCTCAATCACCGCCCGCGCAGCGAGAAACGTGCGCCTCGTCCTGCCGATACGATCCTGGTGAAGACGCCGGGCGCGATGCTCACGCTGGCGCCGAACCCTGCGGTGAACGAGGTGAGGATACATCTGCGGGCGGACGGGCTGACGTCGCCGGTGCTGAGGATCATGGACAATGCGGGGCGCCTCGTGATGAGCCGCCGTATGGATGGGGACGATGCCGCGGCGATGACGATCGATATCCGGAGTCTTTCCTCCGGAAGCTATGTGGTGAAGATCGTCGATGGAGCACGTACGATTGCCGAATCCCTTCTCGTGGTGCAGCGATGATGCCTACACGAGTGCCTTCACCCATGCCGACATCCTTCGTTCCGGAGTTCACGATGATGCGCCGTTTCCTTCTCGTCATGATGATCGTCGTCACCGGTATCGGTGCGGCGCCTTCGGATGCCGCAGCACAGACCGGCCTCAATGCGATGACGGGGGAGATGACCTACGTCTATCCCATCACGAGCACGACCGTCAATACCGCGCCGGTCGACGTCCATCTCGCATGGCTTCCGAGCCTCGAACAGGTCTGCTATACCGAGCAGACCTTCACCTTCGGCGTCAACAATCCGCCGCTCACGACCGGCTACAATACCTGGACGTCGGCGATGCGCCATCACGGCGGCTGGGCCATCTGCGTCAACGGCTTCGTCGTCCAGCTCTTTAACTATGTCCAGAAATACGACTCCCCGTCGAGGACCTATACACCCGAGCCCGAAGATTCCTCCCGTAACTGGCTGACGGTCGGATACGACGTCTGCAATCGCATGACGACGCTGACCGAACTTGCGGAGCCCGACGTCATCAAGCTCCTTCAGGCCGACGGCTCCGTCCTCGAACTGCGCAATGCCATCCCGCACGATGCCGTGGCCGACGAAGAGGATCGCTACGTCGGTTGGTACTACGTCAACGGCGTGAACACCAATGCCTTCGCCGTCGTCGAGTACGACGACACCTACTATCCGACGTGGATACAGGACCTCATGGTCGGACGCAAGACGACGTACGTCAGCGAGTGGGCCGTGCGGCCCCGCGTCGTCCGCTACTACGCCGGTGACGGCCTCGAATACGTCTTCCGCGAGATCGTCCTGCCCTATGGCCGTAATCAACTGACGAACGGATCCGGTGACTCGCTCTTCGGCGTGATGCCGACGGTCTTCTATCTCGAAGAGATCAATCGCGACAACGTCAACATCCTCACGCTCAAGCGATCGAAGCACTATCCCTCGGCCACCGATCACGACCTGTCGCCGGGCCGCGCCCTCGTCGAGGAATTCCACGGTCACCGCATCTCCTACGAGAACAACTTCGTCACGATTGAAGCCGAAGGCCATACGCACCGTCTGCTCATGACGGACCAGTTCACGGTGCCGGTGAACGACATCAACGGAGCGACGAGCTATCTGGACGACGAGGCGAATACGACGCTCTGGGCCGACTTCGGCTCGCGCACACGCTCCTTCCACAGCGAGGACCGCCAGGAGTGGGTCAATGCGGCCCGGATGATGATCCGTGCCATCGTCCAGCCCAACGGCGAAGTCACGAAGGTCGCCTACGAGAAGTTCGAACGCAACTCGCCGTGGTCGTGGTGGAGCGGCTTCCGGCCGAACAAGGTCACGACGCGCCAGGAGATCACCGACATCGAATACTGGGACCCCGATCCCGTCATCGGCTATCCTACGGGACACTACGAGACATGGTATCTCGAGGAAGCCCGACGCAACGTCCAGCCCAACGTCAACAGCGTCGTCAAGAGCATGACGCTGTCCACGAACCATAGCACGCCGAAGGAGCTTCGCCGTACGCTGTTCGACTGGTACAATCCCTATGCGTCGACGGATACGGGATGGTATGCGACGTCGATCCGTATCGAGGACCGTACGCTCCTGACGAATCAGTTGCGGCAGAAGACGCTCAACTACTGGGCATGGAAGAGCGCTACCGCATCCATCGACGGTGCCCTCGACAAGCAGATCTATCGCTACCTGCGCAATTCCTTCGACACGACGGGCGACGTCATGACGACGGTCTACCGGAAGGAAGAACCCATCGGCGGTGGCGCGAACATGTTCTTCTACCTGACGGAGAACACGACGTGGGTGCGGGACGGACTCGCCAATGCGGACCTGCAGACGGCGCACAGCACCTATGCCTATACCTTCGCGGACTACTACGACATGACGCACGCGACGTTCGGCAATCCGTCGGCAGCGATGAAGGCCGCCTACGGACGCGGACTCTCGACCATCACGCAGGAGATCTACGAGCCGACGTCGACGACGAACGTCTTCCGTACGATCGAGACGTCGCTGGCCACGAACATGCTCTATGGCGCAACGACGTGTACGTACGACGATACGACCCTGGCCGAATCCGCCACACGCCGTGCCCTCGACGCACTGCGGAACGGGTCGGGTGCGATCTCGAACTTCTCTCCCGTTCTCGACGTCAATCCGTTCTACTTCTATCATTCGTTCCGGCTCTGTCCCATCTGGGGACTGCCGTCCTCCATCTCCATCGAGAACCAGCTCGGCCACTTCATCGGCGGCAGGGAGGTCACGTATCAGACGAGCGGTGTCTGCAACCTGCTCGTACTCGCACACCGCGGGTCGGCAACGAGCCTGAAGACGTACGGTCAGTCCGACGCCGGAGGACTCAAGGCCTCCGCGCCGTATACGACGCAGACCATCGCCTACACGAACGGTACGCGGGCCCGCCTGCCGCGCCTCTTCGAGGATCAGCAGGGGTCGGTGATCATGCTCGCCTACAAGTCCGGTGGTGCGCCCAGTGCGACCCGTACCGACAACGCAGGTGTGTCGAGTTTCGGTCTCGCCATCAACGACTTCGACTACCTGCACGACGACCCCATCGCCGTCATACCCACCGTCCGCCGCATGAATCCCGGGGGGACCACCATCGACACGCTTCCGCTGCCGGTGCACAATGGCTCGACGCTCGACGGACGCGAGACGACGTCCTATGGTCCCGACAAGAATCTGACCTATGGCCGTACGGACGTCTCCGACAACCGCGCGATGTCGTGGGCACCGGGTGACATTCCCTCGACGGGCTGGACGCAGCGCCCGCCCTACGTCAAGCTCTGGAGTCATCGCACGAGGAACGTGCACACCTACGCGCAGGCCCTCTGCTATGCTCCCGCCGTTCCGGCTACCGATACGACGTACGACGACTACCGCCTCCGTTCGATGGAGGCAGCTCCCGTCGTCCAGCGTCTGTGTACCGACCTCAGCGATGGCCGCACGATGACGCAGAACAGCGACATCCGCATCGACTACATCGCCGACAACACGGACAAGGACTACCTCCACCGCGAATCCGCCGACATCGATGCCGGACACCTTCGCGTCGTCGTCACCGGACTGTCGTCCCTCGAATGGACCTTCATCGGCAGGGTGACGTTCAGCGGCGGGGGACTCGTCGCACCCGTGCAGCTCGACTACGAGTTCTCGCGTGACCATGTCTTCGATCCCGTCCTTGCCGACACCTTCGCCATCTGGGAGATCCCGCTCGACGAAGACGTCCTTTCGGCCATGAAGGCCATGGCCACGAACGATACGATGCACATCGACGTCACCGTGGAGCCGACCGCAGCGTACAGGATTCCCTTCCTCGAACTGGCCTGCCATGCCGAGGATGCCGCACCACGCCTGGAGTTCTGGAAGTCGTCCACCATCGATGCCATCGTCGGCAACCGCCCGGACAAGGCCGCGAAGGACTTCACGTCCGCGGCCATCATGAAGCACGCCGACAACAAGGCCGAGTCCTTCGCCAAACTCGACCAGTCGTCGCAGCACGTCGGTAGTGCGTCGTACACGGCATCCACCGCAAGCCTCTTCGGACGCTACGGCAAGGGCTATGGCGAATACCTTCCGTCGAATCACTCGGCCAAGGACTGGACCATCGACGGCAATCCCTTCAGCGGTACGGCTACGCGCCTCGTCACCACGCAGATGGGCGGCCTGAACAACGTGACCGGTGCCACCGACGTCGTGTCGAACACGGTGTCGACGACGAACAATCTCTCCGGCATCAACACCATCACCTTCCAGGACAACACGACGCGGACATCGTGGGACACGCTCGCAGCGGCCAGCGCCCTCGTCGGTTCGCCGTCGGGCTTCTACGGCATCTGCTACAAGAGCAAGGTCATCGACGAGAACGGCAATCACATGGCCACGTACGTCGACGGTCTCGGGCGTACGCGCTACGTCGTCGTCGACAGCGGAGGACTCGACCTCGTCACGACGTATACCTACAACACGAGGAATCAGCTTCTGACGGTGACGAATCCCGCCGGACAGGACGTGACGTACGGCTACGACCTCTGGGGGAACGTGACATCGGTGACGCATCCCGACTTCAGCAGCATCCGCGCCAAATACAACAACGTCGGTCAGGTGCGCTTCACGCAGAAGAAGACGGAGTCACCGGGCGACGGTCATGCGGGTGATGCCGTCACCTTCTACGAATACGACGACCTCGGTCGCGTGACGGCCGTCGGCGAGGCCGTCTTCGAAAGTTCCAGCGCCTTCGCGGGTCTCGACTCGTCGACCATCAACCTCACGGGAACGGGCAGCACGTACGTCCGGCCCACCGTCAATCCGTCGCTCTTCTGGGGAACCATCACGCCGCCCCTGCCGGCGACGCTGCCGCCGCTCACGCCGAACACGACGGCCGGTGCGGCAGGCTGCCTGCCCGAATGGGATCACGACGCCGCCTATCCGCCCTACGAAGCGCCCTTCGCGTACAATGCGCTCGAGCGGACGATCATCAAGCCCGTCGACATCTGCGTCTACAACGAGACGGCTCCCTACGGTCCGACGTCGGCCACGAACGACTTCGAGGACTTCACGGACAATCCGCAGAACGGACGTCAGGCGGTGTCCTACGACATGATGCCAGGTAGTGGCGGTTCGTTCTGGAAGAACTTCCCGGCGCCCGCCACGTGGAACAACCTCACCACGACGGGGTCCGTGCGCAACCAGCTCGGACGCGTGGCGGCCATCGCCTATCGCGACCATCCCTACGAGCCCTACCGCTTCCGCGTCTACAGCTACGACGAACGCGGACGCGTGGAGTGCATGATCAAGCTCACACCGGCCCTCGGCTTCGATGCCGTCTACTACTCGTACAACTCGTCGGATCAGGTCACCAGCATCCACGTCGTCGATGCCCTCCGGCAGTACGCCACGTGGTACGGCTACGACGACAACGGTCGTGTGTCCGAGATGACGTCCTGGGTGACGGCCGCCGATCCTGGCGCCCGCACCAACGGTCTCGGCTTCTATCCCGCAGGCGTCGCCAGGCCCACGCTCATCACGCGTCCGGGCGGAGCGCCGCGCGTGACGTATACCTACGACGCCGCAGGTAACCTCACGGGCAAGGTCTATCACGATGCCGACGACCTGAACCGCGAACTCAATACCGCCTACAGCTACGATGCCCGCTGGCGTCTGCAGCAGCAGGACCATTCGTGGGACCTCGATCCCGTCAGCTCGAGCGACGCCTACACGCGCGACAACGGAGGTCGTATCACGGAGCGCAACAGTACGTTGCTCGACGGCGATACCTACGATCACACGTACACCTACGACAACGCGGGACGCCTCGTCACGGCCGACGTGGACCACAACGGCACGCCATGGAAGAGCGAGACGTACGACGTCGACAGCATCGCCCGCCGCACGCAGACGACGAAGACCGGCGTGGTGGCAGGGTATACCTACGCGCCGCTGCCGACGTCGGCCACGAATGCGCCGACGGACATCGCCCCCAGCGTCAACGGCGAGATCCTGACGGACGACCAGACGTACAACCGGGACGGCGCCCTGAACTATCGCTACCTGCGTCCGCAGGGCACGGCACCGACGACACCCTGGTCGAAGGAATGGTTCTACTACGGCTACAACGACCGTCTCGTGAAGATGCAGACGTCGGCCACGCTCGAGCCTGCGGCTCCCACGTGCATGGTGGCTCCGCCCATCTCGCTGTCGCGTGCGGCGAAGACGGAATGGCAGTATTCGTACTCGCCGTCGGGCGAACGCGAGATCAAGCGTCTCGTACGCTCACCGAAGACGGACTCCACGTGCGGCAGCGTCTATCCCTGGACGTACTACCTGCTCGGCACGAACGACGAACAGCAGGTCGTCTATCATGGACGTCAGATCAGCCGTGCGGACTGCGATGCCGGCGGCATCGGTCGTCGTGTCTTCTTCTATCCCGTCGAGTATCGGTCGTACGGTGTGGACGGTGTGAACATCGTCTGGGAGCGCGACGCCAACGGCGCCATGGTGGCGCGGTTCGTGGGATCGGACATCCAGGGTTCGGAACGGTACACCGTCGGCAAGAACGCGTATCAAAAGGTGAGAGACTACTTGCCGTTCGGTGTCGATGTGGCCGTAGCGAACGACCAGCGTCGTGGCTATCTCGGCAAGGAATCGGACTACGAGACGGCACCGAAGTACGGTGTGGTGCATGCGGGCCTGTACCACGAGCGCCTCATGGACATGAGTGCACGGAAGTACAGCAAGACGCAGGGGGCCTTCACGAGTGTGGATGCGTTGTGGGGCATGGCTATCGAAACGTCACCCTACACTTACAGCCATCATGATCCGGTGAATTTCTTTGATCCGAGTGGGTACGCAGGTACGCCGATTGGTGGCGGTGGAACAGGTGGCAGTGGAGGTGTGACAGGTGGTGGGCAAGCAAAAGGCCCATGGCCGTTCAACTTCTTTATGCTGGATGCATACAGCAGTGACGAAAGTAAGGCCATCACATCTCAGGAAATGTTGAATAGGCTAGGCTGGAATGCGACGAAGGCGGTCCAGCAGCCACAGTACACGACGAAGAAAGCACTGTTGAAACAGACTGACGGTGGGAATAGTGATCCTCTAACAGAAAACATTGCCCAGACTGACAGAAATAGAAGAATTCCATTTCTTGCCGGGCCAACAATGTGGTTGTCAGGACAGCCGCTAGTTCCTAAAAGAGCACTCTCACTATTGCCCAAATCGCTCGGATTTCGAGGATTTGTAGTTGGTGATGCGATCCCACGAACCTCTGTGGCATCAATCCTGATGAGAAAAATAGGTCTCGGTGGTAAGGTCGGCAGGGCTATCCCATATATCGGTGCAACCATGACGGTACATGATCTGGCTAAAGACTACATTCAATTGCATACCGATGAACCGACCTTGCAAGAATACGACGCACGTATGGAGAGTAATCCTTACCGTGGGTTTGTAATTGAAGGATTTCATCTATTCAGAGTAGATTGGCACGAAGAAACACAGTTTGATCGGAACCAGAAGAAGAACCCGTATAGAGGGTTCGTTATTCCCGGTGGGTAAGCCCGCCCTAATTTCATGATCTACATTTGAATGAGGTTCAGAGTGCTTGGCAGAAAAAAGAAAGAGAGAACTGAAGACAATGCACTAAGTCTTGTTATCGACTTTGTCATTCTGTTTTGTAGTGCTGAATTCGGTACAGTGCCGAACCTGTCATTCCTATCAGAACACACGAGCCTTGAAGATGACCTCGGAATAACAGAAAGAGATGCTGAAAACTTCATCGAGGACTTTGTCTATGAGTTTGACCTTGATCCAGCCGATTTTCGACTTGGGTCCTATTTCGCAATTGAGCCAGATGAAGAGAAGGATTTTGCTACACCAGTGCGAAAATTTTTGTTCGGTAAACGTGAGCATATTCCAGTAGCAAAGAAAGACCGTCAAAAACTAACCCTCGGAATGCTAGCACAGGCTGTGGTCAAGGGGTCGCTCTCATGGTAGGGTAGTGTTCCAATATGTTGATAGGGCCATCGAGAAGATCAAGAATGGCTCGATAGCTGGATTTGCCCTCGCATTCAGTGTCGCGAAGTGATCGACTGTTACCCTTTGTGAAGGAGAAGCGAACTGTTCTTTGGCATACTACCGCGCCCCCTTATGAACCTCGTGTTCGGTAGTGTTCCAATATGTTGATAGGGCCATCGAGAAGATCAAGAATGGCTCGATAGCTGGATTTGCCCTCGCATTCAGTGTCGCGAAGTGATCGACTGTTACCCTTTGTGAAGGAGAAGCGAACTGTTCTTTGGCATACTACCGCGCCCCTTTTGAACCTCGTGTTCCAATATGTGGATGGATCTCGGCGGTCGACAACAAGGAGTTGGACTACGAGACGGCTCCGAAGTACGGCGTGGTGCATGCAGGCCTGTACCACGAGCGCCTCATGGACATGAGCGCCCGCAAGTACAGCAAGACGCAGGGGGCGTTCACGAGTGTGGATGTGCTGTGGGGCATGGCTATCGAAACGTCACCCTACATCTACAGTCACCATGATCCGGTGAATTTCTTCGATCCGAGCGGGTATGGTGAGATCACCAGTGGTGGAGGTGTAACGAGTGGTTCGACTGGGAACAGCGGTAATAGGACCCCAACATGGGCACGTAATTTCATCATGATCGATGGATACAGCAGTGATGAGAGCCGGTCTATGAAGGCCGAGACGCAGTTGCACCGGGATGTCAAAAGATCATTGTGGCCCGACCAGCCCTCACGTACTATTGCTAAGGCGGATGCCAAGGCATCGAGGAGGGCAGCACCACAGGCAATACCTGCGCATGCACCTCAATACGTTGCGTCCGATCCTGTACCTGTGGCTTCGCCTCTTGGTAAAGCATACGACTGGCTTACAGATGTTGCGCACGTGAATGATGTAGTTGGTCTCGTCGCCGATTCGCACATTGATGTTATGGCAAAAGACGCCGGAGCATGGGTTGCTGCGAGCGGGAAAGTCTACAAGAATGGATTCTTCGGAAACCAGCATTTCACAGCAGCGGCCGTGGCCGAACAGAAAGTGGTGTCGTTGAGTAGAGCCAATCTCCTTGGGAAGATTGGCAAGGGCACGCTGATAGCTAGCTATTTGTTTACAGGCTACAGCATCGCTTCAGAAGGATATAAGCCACACCATGGGGCCGATCTTGCTATCACAACAATTCTAGCCCTCACATCTACATTTCTCCCTGGTGTCGGACTAGTACTTGCTGCCGGCTACCTATTGGCCGACCTCATTACCATCTATGCAACAGGAGAATCGATTACGGAGAAACTTTTTGACAAGAAGTAGCACAGTGGCCCCACATCCTTATTCTTGCATCAGCGAATGACTTGCTCTCTGCAACAGCACACATGAGAGCACATTGCTGTTGCACGACTCCAGGATACATTAATTGTGAGAACAGAAGCGGGATATCGCGATGTATAAACTTTTCTTCTACTGCATTTACCGTACTTCGCAACTCAGACGAGGAGACGCGATCTTTGATGGTACTATCCTCACATTTATGTTAGTACTTGGCCATACCGCGATGCTCTTTTCTTTACTAGAGATAGTACTCTATCAGTTCTTTCAGCTTACCATTCGTAGCCGACCTATCGTAGATGGTCGTATTCTAGTTGGTGCCTGCGGAGTGTTAGGTTTCATACTCTTGTATAAATACTTTAGAAAGCAGGTGCAGAGTATTCTTGCAAAGTATGAGAAGAAGTATTCCACGATTAACCATTGGAAAGGCTTTGCTATCTGTGCGATAGTACTTTGTGTTAATACTGTAATAGCGGTATTCGCATTAATCCTATCTAGGAGCGTACTTGGCCTGGATAGGTAGGATAAAGGGGTCGTGTTCCAGTATGTGGATGAGGGTAGTGTTCCAATATGTGGTAGTGTTCCAATATGTGGTAGTGTTCCAATATGTGGATGACGCCACCGAACAGGCGAGAAATGGCTTGAACACTGGGTTGCACCCGTCTTCATTGCCATGAAATGACCGACCGTTTTCTTCGATGAAGGGGAAACCAACCGTTCTTTGGCATACTACCGCGCGACATCTGAACCTCGTGTTCCAATATGTGGGTGGATTTCTCGCGTCAACGGCGAGATCCTGACGGACGACCAGACGTACAACCGGGACGGCGCCCTGAACTATCGCTACCTGCGTCCGCAGGGCACGGCACCGACGACACCCTGGTCGAAGGAATGGTTCTTCTACGGCTACAACGACCGTCTCGTGAAGATGCAGACGTCGGCCACGCTCGAGCCTGCGGCGCCCACGTGCATGGTGGCTCCGCCCATCTCGCTGTCGCGTGCCGCGAAGACGGAGTGGCAGTATTCGTACTCGCCATCGGGTGAACGCGAGATCAAGCGTCTGGTCCGTTCGCCGAAGACGGACTCCACGTGCGGCAGCGTCTATCCCTGGACGTACTACCTGCTCGGCACGAACGACGAACAGCAGGTCGTCTATCATGGACGTCAGATCAGCCGTGCGGACTGCGATGCCGGCGGCATCGGTCGTCGTGTCTTCTTCTATCCCGTCGAGTATCGGTCGTATGGTGCCGATGGCGTGAACATCGTCTGGGAACGCGATGCCAACGGCGCCATGGTAGTCCGCTTCGTGGGTTCGGACATCCAGGGATCGGAGCGCTATGCGGTAGGGAAGAACGCCTATCAGAAGGTCCGTGACTACCTGCCGTTCGGTGTGGACGTAGCCGTAGCGAACGACCAGCGTCGTGGCTATCTCGGCAAGGAATCGGGCTACGAGACGGCTCCGAAGTACGGAGTGGTGCATGCAGGCCTGTACCACGAGCGTCTCATGGACATGAGCGCGCGGAAGTACAGCAAGACGCAGGGGGCGTTCACGAGTGTGGATGAACTCTGGCGCGGTCAGATGGACTACTCGCCCTATGCGTACTCCTTCCATGATCCCATCAACTTCATGGATCCGAGTGGCAAAGCAGGTGGTGGAAACGGTAGCAATTCTGACGGTACGACAGACGGCTCATTGCCCGGAAGGAAAGGTGTGTACATCTGGACGGGTAGTGGTGTTTCGCCGTTCCAGATGATCAATGGCTTTACCGAGGACGAGGCCAGAAGTATCAGGAACAGGTTGGATCTCGAGGCATCAGGGACGCGACGGAAGGACTTCATGGCACAGTTCGGCCCGCTGGATCGGCCGGCCCCGTTCGACAAATACAAGCACCCATTCTTCAAGGTCAACCAGGCCAATTCTACGCGAGTGGCCGAACATCCCGGCACATGGGATCCGATGGAGCTGGTTCACCTGGGGTTGGACCTCGTAGGCTTCATTCCGGGCGTCGTCGGTGTGATTGCCGATGCCGTGAACGGTCTTCTGTATCTTGTTGAAGGCGAGTTCAAGATGGGTGGTCTGACACTGCTGGCTGTCATTCCAGGATTGGATGGATTGAAGAGTCTCAAATATGCTGCCAAAGGTGAGGCGCATCTTGCGACGAACGGGCTGAAGCTTAGTAAGCAGCTTGCAAGTGAGGTCCAGATGCTTGAACCCGGCAGGATCATTATTGAAGCTGTTGATCTACGTGATGCGACGCGTTTAGCTAGTACGTATGGTGGTGATGCTAACCATTGGGTGAAAATGGGCTCCAGCTCGTTTAAAGCGAAGGGTGGTGTCCGTTTCGAAACTCATTGGTATGAGAATCTATCGACAGGGCAGCGAGTTGAATTCAAAACAAAGTTTTGACAGAGGAGTACCCAAAATGAAGGTGCGAGTTAAGGATACCTCCATTGACAAAATGGACGAACGACTGCAAGATCGCACTCATATCATTAACCATGATATGAGCAACTATCTCAAGATTGGAGATGAGTACTTAGTATTTGGGATTCGCATCTCCATATACTGTATGTATGCATATATATATGACGGTCGGCATTTGATAGAGATACCATTTGAGCTGCTTACCATTGTCGACAGTAGTAAGTCTTTGGACTATGAGCTAAGGGTTCGCGACAATGGCGATATAGTGCTACGACCACCTCTATTCTTTGAAGAGAACTTCATTGAGAACTTTTCGGAATACGAAGAGAAAGAACGAAGCGCCTTTGAGTTGCTTAGAATGATGGTTGAAGGACAAGGATAGGGTAATATGATAGGGTAGGGTAGCGTTCCAATATGTGGTAGTGTTCGGTAGGGTAGCGTTCCAAGGTAGTGTTCCAATATGTGGATGCCGCCATCGAATAGCCGGAGAATGGCTTGATAGCAGGATTCTCTCTTGCCTTCATTGTCGTTGATTGAAGCATCGTTTCCCTTAACGAAAGGGAAACGAACCGTTCTTTGGCATACTACCGTGCGACACCTGAACCTCGTGTTCCAATATGTGGATGGAATTCTCGCGTCAACGGCGAGATCCTGACGGACGACCAGACGTACAACCGGGACGGCGCCCTGAACTATCGCTACCTGCGTCCGCAGGGCACGGCGCCGACGACACCCTGGTCGAAGGAATGGTTCTTCTACGGCTACAACGACCGTCTCGTGAAGATGCAGACGTCGGCCACGCTCGAGCCTGCGGCGCCCACGTGCATGGTGGCTCCGCCCATCTCGCTGTCGCGTGCGGCGAAGACGGAATGGCAGTATTCGTACTCGCCATCGGGTGAACGCGAGATCAAGCGTCTGGTCCGTTCGCCGAAGACGGACTCCACGTGCGGCAGCGTCTATCCCTGGACGTACTACCTGCTCGGCACGAACGACGAACAGCAGGTCGTCTATCATGGACGTCAGATCAGCCGTGCGGACTGCGATGCCGGCGGCATCGGTCGTCGTGTCTTCTTCTATCCCGTCGAGTATCGGTCGTACGGTGTGGACGGTGTGAACATCGTCTGGGAACGCGATGCCAACGGCGCCATGGTAGCCCGCTTCGTGGGCACGGACATCCAGGGATCGGAGCGCTATGCGGTAGGGAAGAACGCCTATCAGAAGGTCCGTGACTATCTGCCGTTCGGCGTGGACGTGGCCGTAGCGAACGACCAGCGTCGTGGCTATCTCGGCAAGGAATCGGACTACGAGACGGCACCGAAGTACGGTGTGGTGCATGCGGGCCTGTACCACGAGCGTCTCATGGACATGAGCGCGCGGAAGTACAGCAAGACGCAGGGGGCGTTCACGAGTGTGGATGCGCTGTGGGCAGGACAGGTAGACTATTCACCGTATGCCTATGCCTTCCACAATCCGATCAACTTCATGGACCCGAGTGGATATTCGGGTACACCGATCGATGGAGGTGGAGGACAAACGGGTGGTGGTACCGCAGGGGTACCGGGGCAGATTACCACAAAGGAAGTTGTTGTTTGGGGTGATCCTGATGCATGGTACTGGTACAACTACGTTGGTATTGATGGCCAGATCCGTGATAACTATCGGACGCAACAGCAGATATGGCTCAGTGAGAGTAATCAGCGAACGAACGAATCCAAGCAAATGCCAGGTCAGAACTATCTGCCCAAGTCATCGCTCCCCTCGATGGCTCCACCTGAACAGAGCATCAGGCCGACGAGCGCTCCAGTGCTGCAAAGAGACAGTAGGCCTTTTGATTGGACCGATGTCACAAAATATGCGAACGATGGCTTGGGAATGGTTAAAGAACTTCATCCCGACGTTACTGCGTTGAAAAGTGGTCAATGGTTGGATGCAGGTGGCAAGGTTTACAAGGTTGGTTTCCGAGGAAATCAATACATCTCGTCTACCATGATTAGCCAGCAGCAGGCATCCGCACTCGCTTCTGCGCCGGAGCGAAGCTGCACGGCTCAACTGGGAGGACATCCACTACCACAGCCACCCGCTCTACGTACGTGAAGGCAAGGGAGCCAGACGCCGGCTCGTGCCCATGCCCGTACGGGTAGCCCGTGATCTGGAACGCTACCAGAAGTCCGAACCACCCGTATCCTGGGAAGCACAGGAAGACGGGGAAGAGCACACCGGAACGCCCTTCATGTTCAACCAACGCGGACAACGCCTTAACGACGATGGTTGGCATTGGATACTGAAGACCATCACTAAGCGATCCGGGCTCCAGCGTCCCGTGTCCTTGCACTACCTGCGTCACAGTATCTCTACGCATCTTCTCGAAGACGGTCTTCCGCTGGCGCAAGTCCCGGACTTCCTTGGTCACAAGCATCTGGAGACCACCCAGGTGTACACGAAGGTCAGCGCGGGGCAACTCAAGAAGCTGCACTGCGAACCAGTGTCCGAAGAACACCTTCCGTGAGTATTCTACCCGATGATGACCTTCGGGAGTGTCTCCGAAGATCATATACGCACGGCACTACCGAAACCTACCTTAGGGACATCACGGCCTTCTGCTCCGTGGTGGCGAACTCAGCAACGGCTTCCAATAATGATGTTCTTGCCTACCTCGGAAGCCTTCGGCGACGCTACGGAGCATCTACCATCCAGAAGGTACTCTCCGCCTTGTGTGCGTTCTACGACGTCCTGCACGAACGTGGTATCCGCCCGGATAACCCTACGCGTTCGGTCCAACTCCGGGGACGTCCACGAAAGGATATGCAACTCCAGGACCTGCTGTCGGTCGACGATCTGGACCTCTTGGTCAAGACCACGGACGAGGCCCCAACTCCGCTGGAATACCGTCACTGTGTCCTGATGGGCCTGCTCGTCCACAAAGCCCTTACTCCTGCCGAACTGGAGAACCTGCGCACGACCGACGTCGATCTTCATTCCGGAATGATCACCATCAAGGCCTCGGCAACGCTCAATGGCCGGGAGCTACCGTTGAAGCCAACACAGATATTGCTGCTCCACCGCTACCTCGAAACCGAACGTCTGGCGATCATGGAGAGTCCTTCTGCGGATAACGACCACCTGCTCATCACCTCGTCCGGTCGTCCACTGACCCAGAACGACATCGGAAAACATCTGCACAAACACTACATCAACGTCTTCGGCAAGCGGAACATCAACCCTCAACTCATTCGCCAGAGCGTCATAGCCAACCTTCTGCGTCAGGGGCACGACGTACGTGTGGTGAAGGTCTTCGCTGGACACAAATACCCAAGCTCTACCGAACGCTACCAGCAGTCACAAGTGGACATCCATAAGGAAGCTGTGCAGGATCACCACCCGCTGAGGTAAAGAACTATCCTAGACGTGCGGCTTCTGCTGCAACGTGTCCAGCAAGTGACGTTATAAAGGTCTTCAGGTTGGTCATTTCCGAGAACGTGGTGAATACTCCCGTATTAATACCACTTCGTTCCGATGCCAGTACGGCTGCCGTGGTGTAGAGTTGTTCTTGTATCAGACGCTGACATAATAGATCGTATCGTTTTAAGTATGAGGCTTGATTGAACTCGGGGAAGACCGGAAAATGGGGGGACCTGTCGCGTACTATCGTCCGCGATTTGGCAGCATCTTCGACCATCATCAACCACCCGACAAAGGGGCGTGGCTGCTTGCCAAACGCTCCTTCACGATAAGCCGTCCACAGGTCATGGGCAGTACCAATAGCCTCTTCAACACGATTATTAAAGTTATTTCCGAAGGAGGGTCCAACTTGACTCTTCAATTCAATAGCGGCGACCAATTGATTTTGGTGGACGACCAAGACGTCCCAGAGCTTTGTCGGACGGAAGTATCCCGGAAGCGTCAGCATTGCTCTGTTCTGATAAACTTTCGCATGATCGAGACCATTGGCGCGAACAATGTCGATGACCAATGCAAGAAAGCCATCCATGTTCTTGCCACCAGTTACTCCAGCCCGTTCACCTTGATCAGTCTTGCCGGACTCTACCTGTTTTTGTCGAGCAGATTCTCGACTACCCCAGAAGGCTTTTACTGCCTCTTTCGCCTTTTGTTCATAGTTGACAAGATCAAGAGCCATAGTCCTTATGTGCCTCCAATGGCTGAACGTTCATCCGGCGTTAAATGGTAGAGCTCGTATACCGCTGCGTTACAAGCGTCAATATCGAACGATTGTGCGGACTGGACAAGACGGCAGCGCAAGGACTCCGATACATCATGCCAGAATGGGACATGAATTCGTCGCAAGTGCTGGGCTTGGAACCGCAGAAAGCCGCCGCGCATTTTCGTTGAATACATTGAAATGACAAGCTTCACTACATCGGACAGGAGCACAGCTTGCAGTGCATGCAAGTTCCAGTCCTTCGAAGTTATGTAGTACAAATTATGATGTGGATACAGAGTGCCATTTTCATATACTATGTGGGCATAACCCTTGATGTCAGGTATGAGCAACTTGGGCACTGAGGTGAGACCGGGATGAATGCGGTCAATCGTACGATACCATTGTGCCCGTGACTTTTGGGCGCAGTGCCGACGTAGTAGAATGTCTTTGTGTTGTTCGAGGTAGGCACGTAGTCGAGGGTGGTGTTTGAGGTCTACCAGTCCTCCCGTAGGAGAGAATGGATTGATCACACCATACCCTCGCCAGTTAACAGTACCTGAGGAAATATCCTTGGTCATTACCAAAGGAATCTTGCACTCGTCCTCGACGTCCAAGTCATCATACGCGGCAATGAAAACGCTGTCCGCTCCGGTTGCCACGCCTATTCCAACTTTACAGCCGGCTTGTTCAATCGTTGGATAAGTACGTTCCAAGCGTTTCATCAAGGATACCTGATCGTGCGATTGTATCAGCCATGGCTCGGCACCATTAGAAATATGAGGGATTTCTTCGATGGAGAGATTGGTAGGTGCCGTATGTTCATTCCGAAGTGCGGTTGCTAGCATTCGAAGGGTCTCACTGGTAATCTCGGGCTGATGGACGATTCGCGTAGGACCGCTGCGCTGCTTCGTAAAAATGGTGATGGCTGGATACGCGACGACACTCGACTGGAAAGCCGGCGTGTCGAACATATCGACATACACCTTAAGATGGTAGTTCTTATCGATGAGCTTTCGAAGTGGCCCCCCATAGCGATTCTTCATCCAGCGATCCGCACAGATGAAGCCTAAACTACCGCCCTCTTTGAGGAGTGTAAGTGAACGTTCAATGAATGCTACATAGATGTCCGCTCGATCGAACATTGTATGGAATCGTCGACGATATTCCGTCAGAAGTACAGGCGGAATACGTTCCTGTCGGATATATGGGGGGTTACCGACGACGAAGTCAAAGGTGTCATTTAACGGTAGTAGGAGGAAATCACCTTGGTACAGCCAGCGAGTAGTAAGCTCCTTTGCAGTGCTGATGTCCAACCCTTCTTCCACCAGTAGATTGATAACCGCTGTGGTGGTCAGTTCAAAGGTCGAACGGTGCAGTTCAACACCGACAAGGGCACTCGATAGATCGTCCAACGCAGTAGTGTTTGTACGTACATGACGCCATGATCGTACCAAACGCCTGATGATGGGCAACAGGAAATCGCCGCCACCAAACGAAGGCTCAAGAATGGTCTGCTGATAAAGGAATCTATCCTCGGTATAACCGACCAAGTCAAGAATGAATTCTACAACTTCAGTCCGCGTAAAGACCGCTCCACGTTCTTGTAGATTACCTGCGGCGGCCAAGGTTTCACTGGCTAGGCCATACGTCTTGGTGGTATCGAGGATGGTTGCGTTGGTGGTTGGCATTGGAGTTTTTCAGCTGGTGGGAAGAAGCGACGTGGTGCTGCACACGAATACGTATGTATTACACTGCCCTGTTCCCGTGACTCAAATTAGCCAATCCGCAGATAACAGTAGATTTAGCCCCCGCCGCTACGAGCTCACCGACCACCTCGGCTCGGTGCGCGGCGTCATCAGCGACATGAAGCTGCCGGACGGCGGCGGCGGTTTCAGGAGCGAGTTGTACACCGTCGCCGAATACGACGCCTACGGCATGGAGCGTCCCAACCGCTCCTCGGTACTGGCGGGCACGGCGGGTTTCTACCGCTAAGGTTTTCAAAGCAGATGCAGATGGATTGCACTGGATTCATGATGCTAATGAATACGGCGACTATATTGTGGGCAAACACAAGGGGTCAGTTGGAATATTCATTCCCTGGAATCAACTCAACAAAGTGAAATGAAGTATATGCCCATACTGCAGGAATACGTTGGGACGGATATCCCAATGTCATGGATGGATGTTGTGACTTTTGCGAACAGCGATGATCTTCCCCCGTTAGGCTTGTCAGGGTATGAGAACTCTAGATTTGCGAAAATAGTTGTTGTTCGAATTGGACAGGTGTCATGTTTGATCATCCCCCCGTTTCATTGACAGTGAGTACGATCGTTTGGTTGTACAGCTAGTTGTTGCTCGAACTGAACAGGCGTCATGAGTCCGATGCCTGAATGTAGTCTCAGGCGATTGTAGAACAGGTGGACCCAACGATAGACAGTCGACCGAGCATCTCGTAGGTCGTCGAAGAGAAGTGGACGTCCAGGCTCTGTCTTCATCCGTGCCCAGAAGGATTCCATCGGAGCGTTGTCATAGCAGTTGCCACGTCCGGACATGCTCTGCTGGAAGTTGCGCTTTGCCAGTTCGGTTCTGAAGATGTCGGCGTTGTATTGACTACCTTGGTCGGAATGGAATATGACCGGCTCGGAAGGCAGGGTTCTCCGTGTTCTGCAGGCATCATCCAAAGCCCGGAGCAGCGCCTTGGTCTGCATCGTGTGCGAGACAACCATACCCAGGATACGTCGTGAACACAGATCCATGATAGCCACGGCATACGCCTTACCGTTACGACAAGGCAACTCCGTGAAGTCGCTGACCCACACACGGTCGGTATCCTTGACGACGAAGGCACGCTGCAGCAGATTCGGTGCAGGGGCAAGTGTATGGGTCGAATCGGTCGTAGGCCGGTAACGACGCTTACGCGTGGCTTGCAGGCCACTCCTACGCATCAGCTCTCGACAGTCTTGCGGGTGACCACTTCACCACTGTTCCGCAGCGTCATCCGAGGGCTGCCATACGTCCCGTTGCTCTGCTCATGGACCGAACGCATATGCTCGATGAGCCTGCCATTGGCGAATAGTACGAACAGAGGGTCCACGACGCTTCCAGCAGTGGTACCCGTGCCGGCTCACGCCAAGGACACGGCACATGGCCTGCAATGACCATTTCGCCCGACGATCGTCCATAAAGCGGTACTTCATTTCGGGCGTTGACTGAAGATACCGACGGCCTCCTTTAGGATGTCGCGCTCCTGCCGCAGAAGACGGTTCTCTCGCTCGAGTTCCCGCAAACGCTGCTTGTCCGTCTTCTCCGAATCCTCCTGCTGCTTCAGGCCCGACTTCGCTACCCATTGACGTAGCGTCTCCTCGGCTACGCCAATCTGTTTCGCTGCTCGCGTATAGGGCAGCTTCTGTTCTATCACGAGGGCTACTGCCTCGCGTTTGAATGCTTCATCGTACCGTTATCTGCGTTTCGGGTTTGTCATGGTAACCTCCTCCGTAATATCGGAAATGAGATCGAGCCACTGTCAACTAGATGGGGGGATGATCACTACCTTGGGACACCCCTATTGAGTGTTCCCCCTTGAATGTAGTCAAGAATTGTATCTCGATATGCGGGCTCGAACCCTTGGACTAGTAGAGGAAAGACCTCCCATTGACAATCGCAGAAGTAGCCGTTCCAGTATAGCTTAATACTACTTGGCGTAACCAGCCTCATTGGAGGAATACCTACTCGTCCGATCTCTTGCCCGTGTCTGGATATGGTACAGTATGTATGTATTCTAGCGGGATCTGATTGATCAAGTCGTTGGCATTGATCCAGCAAATTCAAAACATGACGAACTCGAACTTGATCTGTATCCCTGCTATGTGCAAGGTACAATGAAGTGTCTCGCTTGGATAGGCTGGTTGTAAAGTAAGCAGTGAGGGGGTAAGTTCCTAGAAAATAACAGTCTAGGCACAACCCATCATCACCGGATTTCACACCAGTGTGTCGAGCCCCTCCACAAGAGGTCAGCAGCACTAGCATCACGAATACACTCAAAATGGCTTTCACTACTTAATCCTTTTTTGTTGAGTCGCTTTTACTCGCTTCCTGTCCGTCTGTTTTGCTTACGTCCGGAGTATCTGTTGGCTTTGCAACCTTACGAACCTCAGCACGATGATTGGATCGCGATGGCCTACTTGAGTCCAATAGCCTATGAAGTATCCGGGCCGTCCTTGTTTCGATACCAAGAATAACACGCCTTTCCTCTACGTTATCATACTGGGGATCATGGCTCTTCTCCTCATCAATATCAACGAAGTACTGGGCTTCATCCAAAAAAGATCTCACTCCATGACTAAACTCATGGAGAAGAAGCTCATATGGTGAAATCAGGGCATTATCAACAACAGAACCAACGGTTGGGTTCCAAGATAAGGTATTATTATACGGGTTGAATGACGGAGGATATTGCCATCTACCATTCGCACCCATGATTGGGTACTCATGCGACCGGTCGTGTGTGGTAAATCGGAACTTGATCTTGACATCTTTGATGTTCTTAGCAGCTAAGAGGGTCGCAGCAGCCTCATAGGCTCCATTCTCGGCAAAGAACTCGATCGCACAATCGACATACTCCATGAGGCGCATCTGCTCCTGTTCCGTTCCAATGGGGATAATCTCGCGCCCATTGTTGTCATAGTTCGTGATCGGATTGTTCCCAGCATACTGATACGGCGTCAGTGCGGTGTATTTGTTCCACAGTGGATCCACGGACAGGAACCTCCCATACCCCGCATCGTACTGCCTGACGCCGTAGAAGCCCAGTGCGCTCTCGTTGTCCGTCTCACGGCCGATGTAGCCCATACGACCCATCAGCGCTTCGTTCGGAAGATTCACGTCCTCGCCGAAGGCCGTGTACGCACGCTGGTCCGCACCGTATTCCGGCGTGCCGCGACGTACCTGCACCGTGCTGCCAAGATGATCCGTGAAGACGATCTCCTTCGTTCCTCCTGCTGCACGCGTGATGATCCGCGTGTTCATCGGACCGTAGCTGTTGTACTCCACGGGCCACAGGAACACATGATTGTTCTGAAGACACCACGTACCCTGCACGCCGTTCCAGACCGACAACTGCTTCTTGTCACCACCAAGACCGTAGTACACCCAGGCGAGACCTTCGAGCTGATACTCTCCGCTCGAGAGTTCGACCTGACGCTTCTGCTCACGCTCCATGAACGGAGCGTACCGGTAGCGCCAGTCATCACGCGGGGCCGTGAGCGCGTCGGGATAGCATCCGGTTGCAAGGTTCTGGCTCTTCACCACCGAGGCGCGGGTGTAGCGTTCGACGAGGTTGTTGGCGTCATAGCTCCACGTCTCGTAGGTCTGACGACCGAAGGGCGTGGTGTTGACGAGCAGGTCTTCCGACCGCGTACGGGTCGCGATACCGCCGTTCTCCGTGTACGTGTTCGCATCCGTACGGGCCAGACCCGTCGTCCGCGTCGAGCCCGTCAGCCAGTTCGCGCGTTGATACAGACCTGCGTTTCCGTAGGCATATTGTTCCGTCGTAAAGGCAGTCGTCGGGGTGGTACGATCCTTCTGGATCCGGTTGCCCGAGCGGTCGTAGAAGTACCAATCCAGATACTCCGCCGCACCACCGGGAATACTACGTGACCATAGCGTCAATCGGCTGGCTTCATCGTAGCCGTACGCCTCCGTGCGGTTGAGGGCCTCGTTCTGCCAGTACTGGTCCGTGATACGGCTGAGGTTGCCTT